>Ga0255338_1000001_pt1 | contig 2530553 bp, 2341 predicted proteins | sample MeOH1_35cm_T4_19_FD_203715 | JGI IMG/M metagenome (GOLD analysis project Ga0255338, IMG submission 203715) | Sandy soil microbial communities from University of British Columbia, Vancouver, Canada - MeOH1_35cm_T4_195 | ecosystem: Engineered > Artificial ecosystem > Sand microcosm >... | reverse complement strand
CGCTACGCCGCTTTCGCTGGCGCCGCGTTGTTTGCAGCAGAGAAACGAGATTATGAAGAAGTTTTTTTCGCTTGTCAAGTCAGCGTCACATACTGCGTTTCGCTTTCTTGCTTGCGACCTCTTCAGGCCCGCCTCTCTTAGCAGCTATCGAAATATCAGGGTTAACCCTAAGTTTTCGGCAACTGCCAAGCCCAAAACTATAACACGATTTTTGCAGATTTTGCAACTGGCTTTTGCCTAACTTGCACCTCATCCTGCAACCCCATCGCCGCCGCTTTCGCTTCAGACCCGAGATCGGTTACCGCCTGGAGGCTAGCGATATAAGGGATAACCCCTAATGAACATCACCAGCCAAGCCCAAAACTATAGCACGATTTTTGCAGATTACGCAACTGGCTTCTGCCTAATTTGCTGCAATCCTTGCAAGAACCGCTGGGCAACATCGCTGCTGACCTGGCGGCAGGCCGGCTTGGTTTCCCTTAGCTAACCCGCGTGCTTGCTTGGCTTCGCGCTTCAAAACTGCCCGAATCGCGAAGGAGCGAGACTATAGCACGGAATTTTGGCGGGATTGCGAAGGTGACACCCTTTTTTTAGAGGATGCTTTTTTTGGGGGACGCACTGCTCGTCCAGCACAACCTCACTGCAAACCCCAAAGAGCGGTACCTATATATAGAGAGTGGCTGAAGGCCATAGCTAAAGCCGGAGCTCTGTGGTTTCCTTGATCTGCTGAAGGGCGAAGAATGAACGCATGTCTACCACTGCGGGATGGCGCATCAGCGTATCCATGGCGAAGCGGGAGAAATGCGCCAGGTCGGCAACCTGTATCCGCAGCAGGTAGTCCATGTCTCCGGACATGGCGTAGCACTCCACCACCTCCGGCCATAGCTGCACATCGCGGGCGAAGTCGCTCATGGGAGCATGACTGGATCCGCTGTGCTTGTTCAGACGGATGTTTACGTAGGCGAGCAGGCCCAAGCCGACCTTCTTCGCGTCGATCAGGGCGACGTACTTCTTGATGAAGCCTTTCTCTTCCAGCCGGCGGACCCGCCGCAAACAGGGGCTGGGCGACAGCGACACACGGTCGGCCAACTCCTGGTTGCTGAGGCGACCGTCACGCTGCAGTTCGGCCAGAATCCGTATATCTGTCCTATCCAGCTCAATGTCAGACATTTTCAGCCCTTAATATTTTCTATCCGGCAATATTATTGCTCAACTCAATGGCTTTCGCGACATGTTTGCAATTGTCTGCCCGTCGTTCCTTCCTACAATCTCCGTCTAGACTTGAAGAACAAGTCGTCCTTAAAAACGATGCAAGGGAGCAGACTTATGAGCAGCGCTTTCCAACCCTGGGACAACCCGATGGGTACCGCCGGGTTCGAATTCATTGAATATGCCGCGCCGGATCCCGCCGCGCTGCGCAAGGTGTTCGAACTGCTGGGCTTCAAGGCCATCGCCAAGCACCGCCACAAGGACGTGACCCTGTACCGCCAAGGCGGCGTGAATTTCCTGATCAACGCAGAACCGGATTCCTTCGCCCAGCGTTTCGCGCGCCTGCATGGCCCGTCGATCTGTGCGATCGGCTTCCGTGTGCAAGATGCCAACGCCGCCTACAAGCGCGCCCTGGAACTGGGCGCGTGGGGTTTCGATTCGCACAGCGGCCCGATGGAGCTGAACATTCCGGCGATCAAGGGCATCGGCGATTCGCTGATCTACCTGGTGGATCGCTGGAGCGGCAAGGACGGCCACGGCGGTATCGGCGACATCAGCATCTATGACGTGGACTTCGTGCCCGTGGATCCGCAAAACGCCCAAGCCGACCTGAATCACCGCGGCGCCGGCCTGACGCTGGTGGACCACCTGACGCACAACGTGCACAAGGGCCGCATGGCCGAGTGGGCCGAGTTCTACGAACGCCTCTTCAATTTCCGCGAAGTGCGCTATTTCGACATCGAAGGCAAGGTGACGGGCGTGAAGTCCAAGGCCATGACCTCGCCTTGCGGCAATATCCGCATTCCGATCAACGAGGAAGGCACGGAAGAGAAAGGCCAGATCCAGGAATACCTGGACCTGTACCGCGGTGAAGGCATCCAGCACATCGCCATGGCCACGGAAGACATCTACGCCACCATCGAGGCGCTGCGCCAAAATGGCGTGGTGTTCCTGGACACGCCCGAAACCTACTACGAGCTGCTGGACCGCCGTCTGCCGAACCACGGCGAAGACGTGGCGCGCCTGCAGAAGAACCGCATCCTATTGGACGGCGCCCCCGGCGGCGGCCTGCTGCTGCAGATTTTCACCGAAAACCAGATCGGCCCGATCTTCTTCGAGATCATCCAGCGCAAGGGCAACGACGGCTTCGGCGAAGGCAACTTCAAGGCCCTGTTCGAGTCGATCGAACTGGATCAGATGCGGCGCGGCGTGGTGAAGACCGTCGAATAAAGACTTCCCCCGCCAGCGCCCGGTGCTCGGGCATCGGCGCTGGCTTTGAAACCTCACCTTGTGGTGAGGTTTTTTTTGCCTGCTACTTTTGCAGCCGGTCCTGAAACTGCTTGCGGAACTTGGCGACCTTGGGCGCGATCACGAATTGGCAATAGCCTTGCTCGGGATGCAGGGCGAAGTAGTTGCTGTGGTACTCCTCGGCCTGCCAGAACTTCGCGGGCGGCAGCACGTGCGTCACGATGGGCGCATCGTAGATTTGCTGGGCATTGACCTCGGCAATGACGGCTTGGGCCTGCTCGCGCTGCGCCTCGTTCTGCCAGAAGATGGCGGATTCGTATTGCGGACCGACGTCATTGCCCTGGCGGCCCGGCGTGGTGGGGTCGTGGGTCGCGAAGAATACGCGCAGCAAGTCGCTGTAGGACAGTTCAGCGGGATCGAACTCGATGCGGGCCACTTCGATGTGTCCCGTGTCCTTGCCGCAGACCTGCTCGTAGCTGGGATTGTCCACATGCCCGCCGCTGTAGCCGGGCAGCACGCTCTTGACCCCGCGCAGGTCGGCGAACACCGCTTCGACGCACCAGAAGCAGCCGCCGCCAAGTACCGCGACCTCATTGCCCGGAGAGGGTTGTTCTGCCATGACGATTCCTTCCTGATAAAGGGCCGCGGAATGCGGCCCGGCGCTCCGGCTTTGTGCTTGGAGCGCGAGAGAACAAGACTACTGCTTGGGGGGAGCCAGCGACAAGATCCATTCGGCGAGCGCGCGAGCGTCGTCCGGGCTGACCTGGGTTTGCGCGGGCATGGGCACGGCGCCCCAGGCGCCGCGGCCGCCGCCGCGGATCTTGCCTGCCAGGTAATCGACCATGGCATCGCCCTGCCCCGCATAGCGCTCGGCCACGCTCTTGAGCGGCGGGCCGACGCGCTTGGCTTCGACCTGGTGGCAGGCCATACAGGCCTTGTTCTTGGCCAGATCCAACCCGGTGGTTTGCGCTTGCGCCGCCCCCGCGCCCAGGACGCAGGCGGCGGCCAACAACAGACTACTCTTCAAATGCATCGGTAACTGCCCCACGGCTCGCGGTGCTGGCGAGCTTGCCGAACTTGGCAAGCACACCGCGTGTATAACGCGGCCGGGGCTGCACCCAGGCCTGGCGACGAGCCGCCATTTCTTCGTCGCTGATATTGAGCTGCAACAGCAGCTTGTGGGCATCGATGGTAACCGAATCGCCCTCGCGGATCAGCGCAATGGGACCGCCCACGAAAGCCTCTGGCGCGACGTGGCCCACGACCATGCCCCAGGTGCCGCCGGAAAAACGGCCGTCGGTGATCAACCCCACCGTTTCGCCCAGCCCCTGGCCGACCAGCGCGGAGGTGGGCGCGAGCATCTCGCGCATACCAGGGCCGCCTTTGGGTCCTTCGTAGCGGATGACCACCACATCGCCATCGCGGATCTCACGCGCCATGATGGCCGTCATGGCGTCGTCTTCGGAATCGAAGACGCGCGCCGGGCCCGTGATGACGGGATTCTTCAGGCCGGTGATCTTGGCGACACAGCCTTCGGGGGAGAGATTGCCTTTCAGGATGGCGAGATGACCCTGCGGATACAGCGCCCGGTCCAGCGGCATGATGACGTCCTGGTCCGCCCGGGGCGCGTCGGGCACATCAGCCAGGGTCTCGGCGATGGTCTTGCCGGTGATGGTGATGCAGTCGCCGTGCAGGAGACCCGCATTGAGCAGCAGCTTCATGACCTGCGGAATGCCACCGGCGCGATGCAGGTCGGTGGCGACATATTTGCCGGACGGTTTCAGGTCGCACAGGACAGGCACGCGCTTGCGGATGCGTTCAAAGTCGTCGATGGTCCACGGCACTTCCGCGGCATGCGCGATTGCCAGGAAATGCAGCACGGCGTTGGTTGAGCCGCCCGTGGCCATGATGACGGACACCGCGTTTTCTATGGATTCGCGCGTGATGATGTCGCGCGGGCGCAAGCCCTTCCTGACCGCCTCGACCAGCACGCGCGCAGACTCCGCGGCGGAGGCGACCTTTTCCTCGTCCTCGTTGGCCATGGTGCTGGAGTACGGCAGGCTCATGCCCATGGCTTCGAACGCGGAACTCATGGTGTTGGCGGTGTACATGCCGCCACAGGACCCGGAACCCGGAATCGCGCATTTCTCGATCTGCTTGAAATCTTCTTCGGGCATGCGGCCCATGGTGTATTCGCCCACGGCCTCGAAGACGGAGACGATGGTGAGATCGTTGCCCTTGTAGTGGCCGGGCTTGATGGTGCCGCCGTAGACATAGATGCCAGGCACGTTGGTGCGGGCCAGTGCGATCATGCCGCCGGGCATGTTCTTGTCGCAGCCGCCTATCACGACCACGCCGTCCATCCACTGTCCTTGCGCCGCGGTCTCGATGCAGTCGGCGATGACCTCGCGGGAGACCAGCGAGTACTTCATGCCCTCGGTGCCCATGGACATGCCGTCGGAAATGGTGGGCGTGCCGAATACCTGGGGATTGGCCTGCGATGCGCGGATGGCGTCGATGGCCGCATCGGCCAGGCGTTGCAGGCCGCTATTGCAAGGCGTGATCGTCGAATGGCCATTGGCCACGCCGATCATGGGATTTTCGAAGTCGGCTTCCTGATAGCCCAGCGCGTAATACATGGCGCGGTTGGGCGCGCGCGCGACACCGTGGGTGATGTGGCGGGAACGATCGTTGTTCGGCATGGTCTGTCTCCTGTCGGCCGCCGGGGCTCGGACATGGCAACCGCCCCGGGGGAACTGGCTCGCTTGCGCGCGAATCTTCAATGTTCGCCGGTTATTATCATTCAACTTTATTGTGTCGGGCAGAACATGCTGCAATATCCCCAATTTGATCCCGTCGCCCTGCAGATCGGGCCGCTTGCCATCCACTGGTACGGACTGATGTACCTGGTGGGCTTCGCCCTGGTGTACCTGCTGGGACGCCGCCGCATCACCTCCGGCCACACTACGTCACTGAACGTGAAGGATCTGGAAGACCTGATCTTCTATAGCGTGCTGGGCGTGGTACTGGGCGGACGGCTGGGTTATGTGCTGTTCTACAAGCCCTCTTACTACCTGTCCCATCCGCTGGAAGTGCTGTACCTGTGGCAGGGCGGCATGTCGTTCCATGGCGGGCTGATCGGCGTGATCGTGGTGATGCTGCTGTTCGCACGCAAGAAGAAGCTGCCGTTCTTCGCGGTCAGCGATTTCATCGCGCCGCTGATTCCGCTGGGGCTGGGTTTTGGCCGCCTGGGCAACTTCATCAATGGCGAACTCTGGGGCCGGCCCACCGATGTGCCGTGGGCCATGGTGTTTCCGGGCAGCGGCGACGGACTGCCGCGCCACCCCTCGCAGCTCTATGAACTGGGCCTGGAAGGCATCGTGCTGTTTGCACTGCTGTGGTGGTTTTCGAGCAAACCGCGCCCGCTGGGCCAGGTGAGCGGGCTCTTCCTGATGGGTTACGGAACGTTCCGCTTCCTGGTGGAATTCACCCGCGAGCCAGACAACTTCCTGGGCCTGCTCGCGGGCGGGTTGAGCATGGGACAGTGGCTGTCCGTGCCGATGGTCGCCCTGGGCGCCATCATGTTCAGCCTTACTGCAAAACGATCGTCCCGTTGACCGCGATGCTGACCGTGACGTTGCCCGCTTCCAGCGGGACGTCCGGGCTATAGCCGCCCGAGGCATCCTTGGCCATGGCGGCGGCGCCCATCATGCGCGGCATCGGCACGGGGCCGCCCGAGCCGCCCAGTTCCAGCTTGGACAGGCGGTAGCCCGAGAAACCGAAGGCGTTGGCTGCGGCCAGCGCGCGGTCCTTGAAGGCTTGCGCGGCTTCCTTGAGCAGCTTGCGCTCTTCGGCCTCGCGCACTTCGCGCGACAGCAGGAAGCTGATGTTGGAGATGGCGGTCTTGTCGGACAGCTTGGACGCCAGAGCGGCCGCGGCTTCGAAGTCCTTCGATTCCAGGATCACTTCGCCCTGGCCGCGCCACGAACCGATCTTGCCCTTGCTGGAAGTGTTTGGCCAGACGTTGTAGCCGCCGGTGCGCACTTCCACGCCCTTGGTGTCGCGCGCACGCTTGACCACGTCGTCCAAGGCCGCGCTCAGCTTCTTGCCTGCGGCGGGCTGGTCGGGCGCCTCGACTTCGGCGGACAGGGAAATGCGGACCGTGTCCTGCTTGACTTCAGAAGACGCATTGGCCTGCAGAGTCAGTTCCGGGGCGCGGCTGGCCGACGCTTCCGCCGCGGCGGCGGGCGCCTGGGTCTGCGCATGGGCGAGCGGCGCGGCGCTCAGAGCGGCCACGGTTGCGCACGCCGCGCCGAGTTTGGTCAGCGAGAAAACAGGGTGTTTGAACATGGACTGGTCCTAGAGGGAGGACGAAGGGGAGTGGTGAGGCGCCCGAGGCGGACCTGCTCTTATGGCAGGCCCGCTGGGATAGATGCCCCGCCTGTGCCGTCAAGGCCGGCATCTCGAACCCTGAGGTTCAAGGTGGTCGCGTTCCGAAGAGCGTCGGGTTCGTCTACAGGAGACGATCACTCCAGCTCTGCACTCCCGCAACCAATATGCCAAAAGACATAGGTTCAGAGAATGTATGGCCTAGTCACGAACACGGCAGGGACAAACTGAAAATACTTGAATACTGCTTTATGAACTGTCAGAGCAGTTTTTCCTGACCCGACAAGGCGTCATCGAGTACTGCGTTCATGTCCTCGATTCTACGCTTGAAGTCGCCGACCGCCAAACCGCCCAGCGGACCATCGGGCGCTTTCATGGCGAGCAGCTCGCCCGCGACTTGCAGCGCGGCCATCACGGCGATGCGTTCATTGCTGGAGACCTTGCCCGTGCCCTGGATGCGCAGCATCAGTTGGTCCACGTGGCGCACGGCGGCCAGCAGCGTCGGCTTCTCTTCGGCGGAACACGCCAGGGAATAGTCGCGCCCCAGTATGGTGACATCTACGCGTTCCATCAGTGTTGCTCTCCAGACGGTGCGCCCGGCAGGCGGGCCAGCACGGCGTCGATGCGCTCGCGGGCCGATGCGGCGGCCACGCGCAAGCGCTGTAATTCGGTGTCGCGGGTCTGCAAGCTACCCTGCAATTCGGTTTCACGGGCGGAGAAACGCGACTCGAGCGACTGGCGCTCGGAGGTTTCGCGGGCCAGTTGCTCGCGCAGCGCGGCCTCGGCCTGCTGGGCTTGCTCGAGCATGGAGGTGACCGCGCCGTCGTGATCCTGAAGCTTGCTCTGGAGCGTGACGATTTCGGCCTCGCGCTCGGCGGCGCGCTGCTTGAGCACACGCTGCTCAGCTTCGGTTTCGTTCAAGCGTTGGCGCAACGCGTCACGCTCTGCGTGGAGTTGCCGGGTGCGTTGCACCAGTTGCCCTATGCGGGCGGCGAGTTGGTCTAGATCTTGCAGCATGGGCGCTATCGTAAACCATCCTGAGTTGAACGGGGTCTCTTCACGCAAGGTGAGAAACCCGGCAATATTCAGTAGGATTTATCCCTCCCTCATTCGAAAGCCACGCATCCGGCCGATCCTGCTTTCGTCTTTCTTTCTATAAACTTTCACTTAGCTTTCAAAAAGCCCTCAAACTTCCTGACCCGTTACAACTCGGGGTCGGGAGTTCCCGAATTCTAGGGAAAACCCCAGCCTTTCACCGACCTTACAGGGTTTGCAGCGTGGCGGGCGTCCATTACCATTCGCCCTTTCAAGAATCCCAGCCTTACCTTTCATAAGAACAAATGGCACCCCGAAGTGCCTTTTTTGTGCCTGTCACTCGCCTGTCGGCGGGATTGGCCACAGACCTTTTTATCTACATGCTGTAAACAGGAGCCAACCAATCATGCAGCTACGCAATCGACAGGACTTCTGGTCGGGGGTGATGTTCATCGCCCTTGGACTGGGATTCGCCTGGCAGGCCAGCAGCTACCAAATGGGTACTGCCGCCCGAATGGGCCCAGGGTATTTTCCTTTCTGGCTAGGCATAGTTCTGGCATTGCTGGGCGCCATCGTGCTGCTTGGCTCGATGTCCAAGAAGGCGCACGAAACCCACGTCGACAAGTTCGATTGGCGCATCGTGTTCCTGGTGGTCGGATCGGTCGTGCTCTACGGCTTCATCCTCAAACTGCTGGGCATCTACATCTCGGTATTCGTTCTGGTTGTGGTCAGCAGCCTGGCCAGCCATGAGTTCAGCCTGAAGGTCGCCGTCGCCAACGGCATCTTCCTGGTGGTGTTCTCGTATCTGGCATTCGTCAAGGGGCTGGGGCTGATTTTCCCGCTGTGGCCGTCGTTTCTGGGCATGAACTAAGGAGCCTTCGGCCATGGAATTGTTTGACAACCTCATGCTTGGCTTCTCGGTGGCGTTCACGCCCGAGAACCTGGCCTATGCCTTGCTGGGCTGCATCCTGGGCACGCTGATCGGCGTGCTGCCGGGCATCGGCCCTGTCCCGACCATCGCTATGCTGCTGCCGATCACGTACGTGCTGCCCCCGGTGGCCGGCCTGATCATGCTGGCAGGCATCTACTACGGCGCCCAATACGGCGGCTCCACAACGGCAATTCTCGTGGCATTGCCAGGGGAAACGTCCGCGGTGGTGACCGTGCTGGACGGCCACCAGATGGCCCGCAACGGCCGTGCTGGCGCCGCGCTGGCAATCGCCGCGCTGGGTTCGTTCTTCGCAGGCTGCGTGGCCACGCTGCTGCTGGCCGCCTTCGCGCCCCCGCTGGCTGAAGTCGCGTTCAAGTTCGGCCCGGCCGAGTACTTCTCGCTGATGTGCCTGGGCCTGGTCGGCGCCGTGGTGCTGGCTTCGGGTTCGCTGCCCAAGGCCATCGCGATGATCCTGCTGGGTCTGCTGCTGGGCATGGTGGGCACCGACGTGAACTCGGGCGTCGCCCGCTTCGACTTCGGTATCCCCGAACTGCAAGACGGCATCGACTTCGCCATCGTGGCCATGGGCGTGTTCGGCTTCGCCGAAATCATGACCAACCTCGAGCAGAAGGAAAACCGCGTCGACATCACCGACAAGATCGGCTCGCTGTACCCCAACAAGCAGGAATTCAAGGAAGCCGCCCCCGCTGTGCTGCGCGGCACGGCTCTGGGTTCGGCCCTGGGCATCCTGCCTGGCGGTGGCGCCGTGTTGTCGTCGTTCGCTTCCTACACGCTGGAAAAGAAGATCTCGCGCAATCCGGAACGCTTCGGCAAGGGCCACCCGGCCGGCCTGGCTGGCCCGGAATCGGCGAACAACGCCGCTGCCCAGACCTCGTTCATCCCGCTGCTGACCCTGGGCATCCCGGGTAACGCCGTGATGGCGCTGATGGTCGGCGCGATGACCATCCACAACATCCAGCCCGGCCCGCAAGTCATGACGAGCCACCCGGAGCTGTTCTGGGGCCTGATCGCCTCGATGTGGATCGGCAACCTGATGCTGGTGGTGCTGAACCTGCCGCTGATCGGCCTGTGGGTCAAGCTGCTGAAAGTGCCCTACCGCATCCTGTTCCCGGCGATTCTGGTCTTCTGCACGATCGGCGTGTACTCGTTGAACTACAACACGTTCGACATCTTCACCACCGCCATCTTCGGCATCATCGGCTACGTGTGGTCCAAGCTGAAGTGCGAAGGCGCACCGCTGCTGCTGGGCCTGGTGCTGGGCCCCATGATGGAAGAGAACTTCCGTCGCGCCCTGCTGCTGTCGCGCGGCGACTTCACGACCTTCGTGACGCGTCCGCTGTCGGCCTCGCTGCTGGCCGTCGCCGTCTTCCTGGTGATCCTGGTGGCCCTGCCGGCGATCCGCAAGAAGCGCGAAGAGACCTTCGTCGAAGAAGACTAAAGCGCAGCCTGCCGCCTCGCTGCGGCAGTCCCGCCCTGAAAACCCCCGGGTTCCGCCCCGGGGGTTTTTCTTTGCGCGCACGGTATTCGGTCCGATAGACGCTACCAATCAATACAACTCAATACGGGTTATGTTCAAACGCAGTTCGCGTACGTTAAGCTAGGGGTTTACCCCACGCGATGATTCGAGATGAATTTCAACTGGAACAACCCCTATCCCACCACCCGGCACCCAGTGTTCGCACGCAACGTGGTTGCCACCTCGCAGCCGCTGGCCGCCCAGGCGGGCTTGCGGATCCTGGCGCAAGGCGGCAACGCCGTCGACGCGGCGATCGCCGCAGCCGCCACGCTGGCCCTGACGGAGCCGGTCAGCAACGGGCTGGGATCGGATTGTTTCGCCATCGTCTGGGACGGCTCGAAGTTGCATGGCCTGAATGCCTCGGGTACGGCGCCGGCAGCCTGGAACATGGATTACTTCCGGCGCAAGCACCAGGGCGCCATCCCGACGCGCGGCTGGGACAGCGTGACGGTGCCTGGCTGCGTGGCGGGCTGGGCCGCCCTGCATGAAAGGCTGGGCCGGTTGTCCTTTGCCGATGTGCTGGCGCCCGCCATCGAATATGCCGAGCGCGGCTTTGCCGTGTCGCCCATCGTGCAGGAAAAGTGGGCGGCGCAGGCCGACCTCCTGCAGCCGCAACCAGGCTTTGCCGAGCATTTCCTGCCACGCGGCCGCGCACCGCAGGTCGGCGAGCACTTCGTGCTGCAAGGCGCGGCCGCCACGCTCAAGCGCATTGCGGCCAGCGGCGGCCGGGACTTCTACGAAGGCGAGACCGCCCACAAGCTGGTGGCGCATGCCCAGGCCCACGACGCCGCGCTGACGCTGGCAGATCTGCGCGATTACGCGCCGCAGTGGGTGGCGCCGATCAGCCAAGCCTACCGCGGCCACACGCTGCATCAGATTCCGCCCAACGGCCAGGGCATCGCCGCCCTGATCGCCCTGGGCATCCTGCAGAACTTCGACGTGGCGGCCCGTCCGGTGGATCACCCCGCAACCCAGCACCTGCTGATCGAGGCGATGAAGCTGGCGTTTGCCGATGTCTACGCGCACGTGGCCGACGCGCAGCACATGCAGGTCACGCCCGAACAGATGCTGGCCGCGGACTATCTGGCGCAGCGGGCGCGCCTGATCGACCCCAATGCGGCGCAGGCCCACGCCAGCGGCCACGCGCCGCGCGGCGGCACTGTCTACCTGACGGCCGCGGACAAGTGCGGCATGATGGTCAGCTTCATCCAGTCGAACTACATGGGCTTCGGCTCCGGCGTGGTGGTCCCAGGCACCGGCGTCAGCCTGCAGAACCGCGGCCATTGCTTCAGCACCGACCCTGGCCACCCCAATGCGGTGGCGGGCGGCAAGCGCCCCTTCCACACCATCATCCCGGGCTTCCTGATGCGCAATGGCGCACCCGTCATGAGTTTTGGGGTCATGGGGGGCAATATGCAGCCCCAGGGGCAGGTGCAGACGCTGGTGCGGATGCTGGACTACGGCCAGCAGCCGCAGGCCGCCTGCGACGCGCCTCGCTGGAAATGGAACCATGGGCTGTCGCTGGACGCGGAAGCCGGCCTGCCCGCGGCCGTCGCCGAGGGGCTGCGCGCCCGCGGCCACGTGCTCGAAAGCATGGCGGATCCCTACATGGACTTCGGCTCGGGACAGTTCATCTGGCGCCTGGGCGACCCGGCGGTGGACGGGTATGTCAGCGCCAGCGACAGCCGGCGCGATGGACTCGCCGCGGGCTTTTGATTGCGTTAAGGTTAGGGCCTGTTTACTGGCGCCAGCGCCCCTGATGGCCCCAATCACATAAAGCGGAGTCCCCTGCATGGCAACGATCGGTACCAAGAGCTACGACGCTGTCGTACCCCAGAAAGTCACTTTCCTCGGTTTGGGCGTGATGGGCCTGCCCATGGCCGGCCATCTGGCGCGTGCGGGACATGACGTCACGGTCTACAACCGCTCGCCGGCCAAGGCCCAGGCCTGGGTCGCCGAGTTCGGCGGCAAGAGCGCAGCCACGCCGCGCGAAGCCGTGGCCGGCGCGCAGATCGTGTTCGCCTGCGTCGGCAATGACGACGACCTGCGCAGCGTGGTGCTGGGTCCCGACGGCGCGTTCGCCGGCATGACGCCAGGCGCGGTCTTCGTCGACCACACCACCGCGTCCGCCGACGTGGCGCGCGAACTCTACGCGCAGGCCAAGGACCTGGGCCTGAATTTCGTCGACGCGCCGGTGTCGGGCGGGCAGGCAGGCGCGGTCAACGGCGTGCTGACCATCATGTGCGGCGGTGAACAAGCCGTGTTCGATGCGATCAAGCCCGTGGCGCAGAGCTTCGGCCGCGCGGTCACGCTGGTGGGTCCGCCCGGAGCCGGCCAACTGGCCAAGATGGTCAACCAGATCTGCATCGCAGGCGTGGTGCAGGGTCTGTCCGAGGCGATCGCCTTCGGCCAGGCTGCCGATCTGGACATGAAGCTGGTGCTGGACGTGATCAGCAAGGGCGCGGCGCAGAGCTGGCAGATGGAGAACCGCGGCGGCACCATGGTCGACGACAAGTTCGACTTCGGCTTCGCGGTGGACTGGATGCGCAAGGATCTGGGCCTGGTGCTGGCCGAAGCCCGCCACAATGGCGCACGCCTGCCCCTGACGGCCCTGGTGGACCAGTTCTATGGCGACGTGCAGAAGCTGGGCGGTGGCCGCTGGGATACCTCCAGCCTGATCAAGCGCCTGCGCGACTGAGCCCTGCCCTTGCGGCAAAAAAAAGGCGAGCCGTAAGGCTCGCCTTTTGCTTTGGACGCCTGCGCTTATGCGGCCAGGCTGTCCTGCTGCGCGGCGGGCAGCAGCGCGTCGATGCGCTGCTTGGCCTGCGCCATGCCTTCCAGCGCGGCCACTTCGCCCATGGCCATGCCTTCGGCGGCGATGAAGGTGACGTCGGTCATGCCCAGGAAGGCCAGCATCTGGCGCAGGTAAGGCGTCATCGTGTCCGAAGGCGTGCCTTCGGCCTTGCCGCCGCGGGCGGTCAGCACGAACACCTGCTTGCCCTTGACCAGGCCTTCGGGCACGCCTTCGGGGGTATAGCGGAAGGTGACGCCGGCGCGGGCGAGATGATCGAGATAGCTCTTGAACTGGGCGGGCAGGTTGAAGTTGTAGACCGGAACGGCGAAGACCACGCGATCGGCCTCCATCAATTCGGCTACCAGAGCATCGCTCATCTCAACCAGGCGTTGCTGGTCCACGCTGCGGGCATCGGCCGGGGTGAACAGCGCGCCAGCGGTGTTTCCGTCGAAGTACGGGATGGGCTGGGCGCCGATGTCGCGGACCTTGATGGCCGCGGCCGGATTAGACGCCTTGACGCGGTTGATCAGGTGATCGGCCAATTGCTTGCTGTTGGAACGATCGCCGAGAATAGAGGAAAGGATAACCAGGGTCTTCATTGCAAATTTCTCCAGTGAGGGCCCGCTCGCTGCGGGCGGTCAGGATCCGTAGGCTTTGATCAGATCCCGAGTGCATGGCGTCACTGTAGACGGGTTAATTGTTCACATAAATCCGGTTATGATGAACTATTCGTTCCAGGAATAGAACAATCATGCAAGATCTCAACGACCTCTACTACTTTTCCCAGGTAGTCGAACAGGGAGGCTTCAGCGCCGCGGCCAGGGTGTTGGACATCCCGAAATCCCGCTTGTCGCGCCGGATCTCGCACCTGGAGGAAAGCCTGGGCGTGCGTCTTTTGCAGCGCACGACGCGGCGCTTGCGCCTGACCTCGGCCGGCGAGCGTTATCTGCACTATTGCCGCGAAATGGCCGCATCGGCGCGCGCCGCCGACGACGCCATGCGGCAACTGCAGGCCGAGCCCACCGGCCCCGTGATCGTGAGCTGCCCCGTGTCCATCGCGCAGGACGTGCTGTCGCCGCTGTTGCCCGAATTCCTGGACGCCTGGCCCGCCGTGTCGGTGCAGTTGCTGGTGACCAACCGCCGCGTGGACCTGATCCGCGAGGGCGTGGACCTGGCCCTGCGCGTGCGCACCAAGCTGGATACCGACGCCGAACTGGTCGTGCGCCACTTCGGCACGGCGCGCGGCACGCTGGTCGCCAGCCCCAGCTATCTGCAGCGCCATGGCACGCCCGACAGCCCGCAGGATCTCGCCACGCACACCACGCTGAGCTTCAGCGATCCGCAAAACGAAGTGCGCTGGCCGCTACGCAACGACAAGGGTGAAGAGGTGCACGTGGAATTGAAGCCGCAGCTGTCATGCAACGACTTCATCGTGCTGACCGAGGCCGCGGTGCGCGGCCGCGGCATCGCCCTGCTGCCCTCGATCGCCACGCATGAACAGCTGCGGCGCGGCCAGCTGGTGCAGGTTCTGCCGCAATGGCAGTCGCCCGAGGGCATCGTGCATTGCATCTATCCGTCGCGGCGGGGCATGATGCCCGCCGTGCGCGCCCTGCTCGATTTCCTGTCGGAGCGCCTGCCCGCGATGTATCAGCGGCTGGAAAAGGCTCCGCTGCCGCCGGCTCAGTAGCCGCGCGAGCGGTCCACCACGCCGGTGATGGCTTCGCCGCGCTGCAGCTGCGCGACCTTGCCCGCGATCTGGCGGATGCTCTCGTCGCGCAAGGTGCGCGCCGCGATGTGCGGCGTCACATGCACGCGCGCATCGCGCCAGAACGCGTGGTCCTTGGGCAAGGGCTCGGTGTGGAAGACGTCCAGCGTGGCGCCGTCGATCTCGCCTTCTTCGAGCATCTGCACCAGATCGTCCTCGACCAGATGCTCGCCCCGGCCGACGTTGACCAGATGCGCATGCGGCAGCAGTTGCGACAGCGTTTCGCGGTTGAGGATGCCGACCGTGTCCGGCGTGAGCGGCAGCACGTTCACCAGGAAGCGCGTGCGGGCCAGGAACGCCGGCAAGGCGGCCGCTCCCGCAAAGGTTTCGACGCCGGGAATCTCGCGCGGCGTGCGCGACCAACCCGCCACGGGGTAGCCGAATTCGGCCAGGGTCTGAGCGACCCTGGCGCCTACCTGCCCCAGGCCCAGCACGCCCACCGGCCAGTCCGCCTGCCGCGAACCTTCACGGGTGTCCCAATGCTGCCGCGCCTGCGCATGGTCGAACGCTTCGAAATCGCGCGAGACGCGCAGCAGCGCATACAGCGCGTATTCCGCCATCTGCACCGACATGCCCGCGTCTTCCAGGCGGACGATGCGCACCTGCGGCGGAATCTCGGGCATCTTCAGCAAGGCGTCGACGCCCGCGCCCAGATTGAACAGCGTGGTCAGGCCGGTTTCGTGCTTGAAGAGTTCGGCCGGCGGACGCCACACCAGCGCCGCCTGCGCGCCCGAGGGCGGGCCGTCCGGATTCCACACGGAAATGCGGCATCCGGGCATGGCGGCTTCCAGCAGCGGAACCCAGGCGGCGGGATCATGGTGGGGACAGGCAAAGAGTATGTGCATGGTGGCTCTGTGTGCAGGCTCGGGAAGCCTCAAGCATGAGGGATGCCGCCGCACAAATCAAACGGCCCGGCATATGGCCGGGCCGCGTGCAGACAAACGGAAAAGCGCTCAGGCCGCCTGCGGCACCTCGGGCTTGCCTTTGCCCTTGTTCTTGTTGCGGCGCAGGAAGGCCCACACCTGCAGGAAGACCAGCAAGGCGCTCGCGCCGATGAACCACGCGCTGATCGGGCGCTCCACGAACACCGCCAGATCGCCGCGGGACAGCAGCAACGCGCGGCGGAAGTTCTCTTCGACCATGGGGCCAAGCACGAAGCCGAGCAGGATGGGCGCGACCGAGAATTCCAGCGTCATGAGGATGGCGCCGATCACACCGAAAGCCAGCACCTCCCAAATCTGGAAGAGACTGTTCTGGGTGCTGAACACCCCCACCGCGATGAAGAACAGCGCCGACGGGAACAGGTAGCGGTACGGCACCTGCAGCAACTTCACCCACACGCCGATCAGCGGCACGTTCAGCACCATGAGCAGCACGTTACCCACCCAGAAGCTGGCGATCAGGCCCCAGAAGATGTCCGGATGCTCGGTGATCAGCTGCGGGCCGGGCTGGATGCCCTGGATCAGCAGCGCGCCCAGGATCAGCGCCATCACGGCGTCGCCGGGGATGCCCAGACTCATCGTGGGGATGAAGTCGACCTGCGTCTTGGAGTGCGAGGACGCTTCCGGCGACGCCACGCCGGCGATCATGCCGGTGCCGAACTTCTCGGGCGTCTTGGAGATCTTGCGCTCCAGCGCATAGGCCACGAAGGTGGTGATGGTGGGGCCGGTACCGGGCATGGCGCCGAACAGCGTGCCTACCGCCGTGCCGCGCACCATGGGCCAGAAGGCGGTCTTGAGTTCCTGCTTGCTGGGCCGCATGTCGCGCAGGCGCAGCTTGGCGCCGCTGCCGATGATGGTCATGCGGTTGACGCTCATGAGGAAGTCGGCCACGCCGAACAGGCCCATGGAAATCGCCACCAGTTCCAGGCCGTCGGACAGGTCCAGCAGCCCGAACGAAAAGCGGATGGTGCCGGTATTCACGTCCGTGCCCACCACGCCGCACATCAGGCCGAACAAGGTCATCGCCACGCCCTTGAGCGGCGAGCCGCGCGACATCGTGGCGCCGGCCAAGAGGCCCAACAGCATGATCGAAAAGATCTCGGTGGGACCGAACTTGAACGCCACTTCAACCAGCAGCGGCGACGCGAAGATCATGACGATGATCCCCACCGACGCGGCGAAGAACGAACAGATCATCGTGATGCCGAGCGCGGTTCCGCCCTTGCCCTGTTTGGTCAGCGGATAGCCGTCCAGGCAGGTGACCGCGTGCGGCGGATGCGAAGGCAGGTTGAGCAGGATCGCGCCGATGGCGCCGCCGTACTGCGAACCGTAGAAGATGCCGGCCAGCATCAGGATGGCGGGCACCGGATGCATTACGTAGGTCAGCGGCAGCAGAATGGAAATGGCCGACAGCGCGCCCATGCCGGGCAGCACGCCGATGAGGTTGCCCACCAGCACGCCGAAGAACGACCACATCAGGTTGTGCCACTGAAAGGCGACGCCGAAGCCGTACCAGAGGTCCATCAAAGATTGAGAAATCATGGCGCTTCAACCCCAGCGAAACAGCGGAAGCTGCAACTGCAACGCCCACCAGAAGACGACGACCGCGATGACGGTCATGGCGATCGACAGCAGCAGAGCCTGCTTGATCGTGTTGTTGCGGTCGCCCAGCGCCGAGATGAACACGATGGCGAACGTGGCGGGCAGCAAGCCGCCGTAGTGGCCCAGCAGCAGGAAGGCCAGGATGCCCAGCAGGATGCAGGCGCCGCCGCGGAAATCGGGCAGGCCGTGGCCATGGCCGTCGCCGGGCGGCGGCGCGGACGACTCGCCCGAACGCGCCGAGATGGCGATCAGCACGCCGGTCAGCGCCAGCAGGCCGCCGAGCGCCGCTGGGAAAAATCCGGGGCCCATGTGGCTCAGGGTGCCGATGTGATAGTCGGTGCCGCCGTAAATCGCCCCCAGCCCAATGAGGACCATCAGCGCTCCGCCGTAATAGTCCTTTCTATTGATTGTCTTTTGCACTTCATCCTCCTTCGTAGTGCGGCCGCACGCCTCGCCGGGACACACGCTCGAACGAGCGCCGCCCGGTGCCTGACGACAGGTCCGGACGCAGATTACGGAAGGAAGCTGCTAATCCGCTTTCTATGCGCTGTCGTGCTCCTGAATCCGGGGGTTATCCCTGAACGGAAGCCGCACATGAATGCGGAAATGCGGAGAAGTTACTGATCGCCCTTGAGCTCGACATCGAGCGGACGAGGATATTGCGAGACGATGGCCGCTAGCGGCAGCCACAGCACGGAAGCCAGGCCGACGCCACCTTGCGCGTTCGGTTCGCCGTCGCGCAATTCGATGTCGCCATCGTTGCGGCGTGCGTAAGCGCGGGCGATCGCCAGCCCCAGGCCCGAGCCCGACGAGGCGACCGGCTTGTCCGTGCCGACCCGCTCGAAACGCGCGAAGGCGCGCTGGCGCAGTATCGGGTCCAGCCCCGGCCCGTTGTCGGAAACGGCAACCTCGGCGCGGTTGTCGCGGCAGCAGACCGACACGGTGATGCGCGCGCCAGCAGGCGCGTAGTGGATGGCGTTGTGCACCAGGTTCGACAAGGCTTCGTGCAGTTCGGCCTCGTTGCCCGACACCGGCGCGGGGATTTCCTGGCCCTCTTCGGAACCCGCCTGCACCCAGCCCAGGTCCTGCTGCTTTTCATGCGCCAGCGGCAGGTACTGCAGCACCACCTCGCGCGACACGGCGTTCATGTCCAGCAGTTGCCTTGGCAACTGGTCGGCCTGGTTGGCGTGAGCCAGCGACAGCAGCTGTTCAGTCAGGCGGCGCGTGCGGCCCAGCTGGTCGACGATGCCGCGCAGGCCCTCCTGCGCCCGGGCCGGATCGCGTTCGCGCAGCGCGTACTGCGCCTGCGTCAGCATGATGGCCAGCGGCGTGCGCAATTGATGCGAAGCATCGGCCAGGAACTGCGATTGCTCGTCGAGGACGCGGCGGTAGCGGGCGATATGGTGATTGACCGCATCGACCAGCGGCGCCACTTCGCTGGGCACGCGCGAGGCGTCCAGCGGCGTCAGGTCATCGGGGCGGCGCGCGCGGATATCGTTGCGCAGCCGGCGCAGCGGCTTCAACGCCCACGACACGCCCCACCACACCAGCAGCGCGACCAGCGCCAGCATGCGCGTGTCGCGCAGGATTTCCTGGCGCCGGGCGTTGTTCTCGGCCTCGATGCGCTTGCCTGTGCTTTCGGCCACCACGACCAGCACCTGGCGGTGCTGCCCCTGGTAGTACAGGTCGCGCACCACCGCGACGACGCGCACGGGATCGTTGCGATAGACGCTGTCGTAGAAAACGGGCTGGCTGTTGGAACGCGGCCAGGCAGGCGGACGCGGCATTTCCGGCATGCCGAGCAAGGTCTTGCCTGGCTCGGTGGGCACGGCGGCTCCGTCCGGCAGCGGCGGATCGATCTCTTCAATGCGAAAATACTTGCGCAGGCCCGCGCGGGACTCGAGCATCACCTGCGCGTACAGCGGCGTAGCGACCTGCAGGTTGCCGTCAGGCGTGAATTCCAGACTGCTTTCCAGCACCCGGGCAGGCTCGACCAGGGCGCTGTCGTAGGCTTCGTTGGTGATCTCGGCCAGCGTGCGGTAGTCGTTCACGCTGTCCACGACCAGCAGCACGATCACGCCCGGCAGCAGCAGAATGATCAGCAGCGCGCGGATGCCCACGCGCGGCAGCTCGGATAGCCGCAGCCTCACTCAGGATTCCGCGGACTCGCTGGCGACGCTTTCCAGCATGTAGCCCAGCCCGCGCACGGTGACGATGCGCACGTCGCTGCCGGCCAGCTTCTTGCGCAGCCGATGCAGCACCACCTCGATGGCGTCGGGATTGGCTTCGCTATCGTGCGTGAACACCTTGCCGAACAGCTGGGACTTGTCCACCGGATAGCCGCTGCGGGTAAGCAAAGCGGCCAGGGCGGCATGTTCGCGCGGCGTCAGGAACAGCAGCGAGCCGTCCAGGGTGAAGGCGCGGCTTTCGCTGTCGTAGGACAGCGAACCGCATTGCAGGCGCGGATGTTGGCGGCCACGGCTGCGGCGCACCAGCGCCGTCAGGCGCGCTTCCAGTTCCTCGAGCGCGAAGGGCTTGGTGAGGAAGTCGTCCGCGCCCAGGTTCAGGCCGCGCACGCGGTCCTGCAGAGCGCCTTGGGCAGTCAACAGCAGCACGGGGGTGCGGTCGTCGCGGTTGCGCATTTCGCGCAGCACCACCAGCCCGTGCTTGTCGGGCAGGCGCAGGTCCATGACGATGGCGTCGTATTCGGTACCGGCCATGAAGGCTTCGGCGGTGCGGGCGTCGGCCGCGTGGTCCGGCACGAACCCGCTCTGGGCGAGCGCGCGCATCAACCAGGACGCCATGTCCCGTTCGTCTTCAACCAACAATATGCGCATGACCGTCCGTTCCTTCAGGCAGATTCTCTGCTGCCCGTTGCCCGTGCACCCGCTGGCGCAAGTAGCGGGTTTCGTGATGGCGCCGGAAGAGGATAGCCGACAGCTCGTTCAGCGCCTGGGTGTAGACATCGCGCTTGAACTCGATCACGGCATCCAGGGGCACCCAATACTGGCTCCAGCGCCAGGCATCGAATTCCGGATGCTGCGTCGCGCGCAAGCACACGTCACTGTCACGTCCTACCAGGCGCAACAAGAACCAAATCTGTTTTTGTCCTTTATAGTGGCCACGCCACTCACGCCGGACGAAGTGATCGGGCACGTTATAACGTAACCAATCGCGTGTACGCCCCAAAATACGGACATGCTCGGGCTTCAAGCCCACCTCTTCATGGAGTTCGCGATACATGGCCTGCACCGGGCTTTCGCCATACTTGATGCCGCCTTGGGGGAACTGCCAGGCATGTTCCCTGATACGCTTGCCCCAAAAGACCTCGTTTCTACCGTTGACGAGAATGATGCCGACATTGGGGCGGTAGCCTTCGCGGTCAAGCATGGGCCACCCCCACCGAATTCAATACAATTACGATCGATTATACGTATCTGCAGCCACCTTTAAACATGCGCGCATCCAACTACCACATCAACACCCTCAAAGAAGCCCCTTCCGAAGCCGAAGTCGCCAGCCATCAGCTGATGACCCGGGCAGGGATGATCCGCAAGCTCGCGGGCGGCATCTACACCTACATGCCCCTGGGGCTGAAAGTCATCCGCAAGGTCGAGGCCATCGTCCGCGAAGAAATGAATGCCGCGGGTGCGATCGAGCTGCTGATGCCGGTGGTGCAGCCGGCCGAGCTCTGGCAGGAATCGGGCCGCTGGGAGCAATACGGCGCCGAGTTGCTGCGCATCAAGGACCGGCACCAGCGCGATTTCGTGCTGCAGCCCACGTCCGAGGAAGTCATCACGGACATCGCGCGCAACGAAATCCACAGCTATCGCCAGCTGCCGGTGAACTTCTATCACATCCAGACCAAGTTCCGGGACGAGCGCCGCCCGCGCTTCGGCCTGATGCGCGGCCGCGAATTCACCATGAAGGACGCGTATTCCTTCGACCGCGACGAAGCCGGCGCTCAGGCCAGCTACGACACCATGTTCAACGCCTACATGCGCATTTTCGGCCGCCTTGGTCTGGAATTCCGCGCCGTGGCCGCTGACACGGGCTCGATCGGCGGCACCCGCAGCCACGAATTCCAGGTGATCGCCGACACCGGCGAAGACCTGCTGGTCTACAACGCCGATTCGGACTACGCCGCCAACATGGAGCTGGCCGAGGCCCCCGGCCTGTACCCGACCCGCGCCGAGCCCGCCCAGGCCATGGCCGAAGTGCCCACGCCGGGCGCCGCCAAATGCGAAGACGTGGCCAAGCTGCTGGGCCTGCCGCTGGAGCGCACGATCAAGTCCATCGTGCTGGCCACCGACGGCGAGAAAGGCGCCGACATCTGGCTGCTGCTGCTGCGCGGCGACCACGAACTCAACGAAATCAAGGCCGGCAAGCTGCCCGGCCTGGCCGGCTTCCGCTTCGCCACGGAAACCGAGATCGTCGAAACCTTCGGCTGCAAGCCCGGCTACCTGGGCCCGGTCAAGACCGTCCGTCCCGTGCACGTCATTGCCGACCGCACCGTGGCCAACATGGCCGATTTCGTCTGCGGCGCGAACAAGGAAGATTTCCACATCCAGGGCGTGAACTGGGGCCGTGACCTGCCCGAGCCCGAGCTGGTGGCGGACCTGCGCAACGTAGTCGCCGGCGACCCCTCGCCGGACGGCAAGGGCACCCTGTCGATCCAGCGCGGCATCGAAGTCGGCCACGTGTTCTACCTGGGCAAGAAGTACTCGGAAGCCCTCAAGGCCACCTTCCTGGACGAAACCGGCAAGCCCGCCGTCCTGGAAATGGGCTGCTACGGTATCGGCGTGACCCGCATCGTGGGCGCGGCCATCGAGCAGAACCACGATGCCCGCGGCATCATCTGGCCGCGCGCGATCGCCCCCTTCGAAGTGGTAATCTGCCCGGTCGGCTGGGGCAAAAGTGAAACCGTGCGTGACACCGCGCAAAAGCTCTACGAATCCCTCCTGGCGCGCGGCGTGGACGTCATCCTGGACGACCGCGATGCCCGCCCGGGCGTGATGTTTGCTGAATGGGAGCTGATCGGCGCGCCGCTGCGTGTAACAGTTGGAGAACGCGGCCTGAACGATGGTGTGGTGGAATTGCAGGCCCGTCGGGAAACCGAAGCGGCCAAGATTCCGGTAGAGTCCGCGCTTGAAGCCGTGCTGACGAAACTCGACACGCTGTAAACCTTATAGTAACTACGGACTTTCCGCGTCCCGACTGCCCTTTTCTATCCATCGTGACCGATCCGAAGTCCGCCGAATCCGTCCTGCAGGTCCGTGTCTACTACGAAGACACGGATGCAGGCGGAGTGGTTTTCTACGCCAACTACTTGAAATTCCTGGAACGCGCACGCACCGAGTGGCTGCGCAATCTGGGGGTCAACCAGTCCAACCTGGCGGCCAGCGAACAACGTCTATTCGTTGTCCGCTCCCTGGACATGTCCTACCGCAAGCCGGCCAGGCTGGACGATTTACTTACCATACGCAGCCGGATCACACGACTCGGCCGCGCTTCGATACACTTCGCGCAACGCGCGGAACGCGACGGGGAACTGCTTGCCGACGGCAACATCCAAGTCTGCTGCGTCGATGCCATTCACATGCGGCCGGCGGAGTTGCCGGCTGACGTTCGCGCCAAACTGGAATTCATTCAGGAATAACCATGCAAGTCACCAACGACATGTCGTTGCTTTCGCTGATTTCGCACGCCAGCGTGCCGGTCCAGCTGATCATGCTGATGCTGTTGGGCATTTCGATCATGTCCTGGACCTACATCTTCGCCAAGCGGCTGGCGATCAAGCGGGCCCATGCCCAGACCCGCCGCTTCGAAGACGATTTCTGGTCGGGCGGCGACCTGTCCATGCTGCAACAGGCCGTGGCCTCGCGCCGCGACGAGCAAGGCGCGCTGGCCCGCATCTTCGATGCCGGCATGACCGAATTCCTGAAGGCCCGCCGCGGCAATGCCTCCGGCGACGCCACCGCCCTGCTGGACGGCCCGCGCCGCGCCATGCGCGCCGCCTACCAGCGCGAGATGGATTCGCTGGAATCGCACCTGAACTTCCTGGCTTCGGCCGGCTCCGTGTCCCCTTACATCGGCCTGCTGGGCACGGTCTGGGGGATCATGCACGCCTTCATCGGCCTGTCGAACATGCAGCAGGCCACCCTGGCCTCGGTGGCTCCCGGCATCGCGGAAGCGCTGATCGCCACCGCCATCGGCCTGTTCGCGGCCATTCCCGCCGTGGTCGCCTACAACCGCTTCACGAACGACATCGATCGCATCTCGATCCGTTTCGACAGCTTCGTCGATGAATTCCTGAACATTCTGCAACGGCAGGTGCGCTAATGCCCTCGGTAAGCTCACGCGGCAGGTCCGGCCGCCGCATGAAGGCCGACATCAACGTGGTGCCGTACATCGACGTGATGCTGGTGCTGCTGGTCATCTTCATGGTGACCGCTCCTCTCATCACGCCCGGCCTGATCCAGCTGCCCTCCGTCGGCGCGGCTTCGGACGTGCCGGTCAAGCCGCTGGAAGTCCAGATTTCGGAAGACGGCAAGATCGCCCTGCGCATGCGCGAACCCGGCGCCACCATGCAGGACATCGCGCGCCCCGAGCTGGTGGCGCAAGTGCGTTCGCGCATTACCGCGGAAACCCCGGTGGTCATCGCCGCCGACGGCAAGGTGCCCTACGAAACGGTCGTGAAGGTCATGGATGAACTTCGCACCAGCGGCATCACCCGCCTGGGTCTGCTGGTGGACCAGTCCGCCGGCGCATCCCAGCCTGCTCCCGCGAAAAAACGCTAACGCGACGCCTTCCGCCGGCGACGCCGGCTTGCAACGCTCATGACGCCACCCATAATCCGACACCGCAGCGGCCCCCCGGCCACCCCGCCCAACCACGACAACCGGAAGGCATTGATCCTGGCCGTGGCCGTGCACGTGCTGCTGCTGATCGTCTTGATCTTTGGCGTGAACTGGCGCTCCGAGAGCCCCGGCCCCGTGCAGGTGCAGCTCTGGGCAGACGGCAATTCGCCCGTCTCGCCGCCGCCCACGCCGCAACCCGAACCCCCGAAGCCTCAGCCCAAGCCGGAACCGAAGCCGGAGCCTGAAAAGGCGCCCGAGCCTCCCCCGCCGCCTCCCCCTCCTCCCAAGCCTGAGCCCGAAGCCCAGCCTAAGACCGAGGAAGTCGACCCCGAGATCGCGCTGCAGGAAGCCAAGAAAAAGCGCGAACAAGAGGAAAAGGCACGCCAGGCTGCCGAAGCCGCCAAGGAAAAGGCGCGCCTCGACGAAGAACGCAAGCAGGCCGAACTGAAAGAAAAGAAGCGTCTGGAGCAGGAACGCCAGGCTGCTGAGAAGGCTGCTGCCGAAAAGGCCGCCGAGAAAGCCGCCGCCGACAAGGCTGCCGCCGAGAAGAAGGCCAAGGACGACGCTGCCAAGAAGGCCGCGGCGGACAAGGCCGCCGCCGAAAAGGCCGCTGCCGACAAGGCTGCCGAGGAAAAAGCCGCGGCCGAAAAGGCTGCCGCCGAGAAAAAAGCCGCGGCCGAGAAGAAGGCCAAGGAAGAGGCGGCCAAGAAGGCCGCCGCCGACAAGGCGCTGAAGGATGCCTTCCGCAACGACGCCCTGGGCGCCGCCGGCATCCCCGGCGGCACGGCCGACCGCAATCAGGCGGGCGGCGGACGCGACAGCGGCTATGGCGCCAAGGTCCGCGCCTGCGTGCAACCCGGGGTGGCTTATCCGCCCCCGGCCCGCAGCGGATCGGAAAATCCCACGGCACAATACCGGGTACAGTTAGGTTCCGACGGGAAGGTCAATGGCGTCACCTTGACCAGTTCTTCGGGCAATGCCGGCTTCGACCGCGCGGTCGAGACGGGCATCCGCCGTTGCAACCCCTTCCCGAAGCCCTCGACGGGCCGCTACGAACCCATTATTGACGTTGTGTACAGAATGTATGATTGACAGGAGATTGATGAATATGACTCCCGCTTATAGCCGACGAGTACCCCCCCTCGCTCTCTGGCGATCGTATGGACTCGGGCTGCTGATGCTGACCTTGGCCTGCCTGATGGCCATCAAGCCCGCCCATGCGCAGCTGCGCGTCGATATTTCCGGTACCGGCGCCACCCAATACCCCGTCGCCATCGCCGACTTCGCCGTCGACGACACCCATGGCCGCGCCCTGGCCGAAGTCATCCGCGCCGACCTGACCCGCACGGGCCAGTTCCGCCTGATCAACGCCGCCGGTTCCGGCCTGAACGTCGACTCCCCCATCGCCTATGACGACTGGCGTGGCAAGGGCGCCGATTTCATCGCCTACGGCAGCATCACGCGCGGCGCCGACGGCCGCTACGACGTGCGCTACCGCCTGGCCGACACGGTCAAGAAGGGCCAGCTGGACGGCGTGGCGTTCTCGGGCACCGAGCAGGAACTGCGCCGCGTGGCGCACCAGATCGCCGACCGCATTTACGAGAAGATCACCGGCGTTAAGGGCGTCTTCTCGACCCGTATCGCGTACGTGCTGAAGAAGGGCGCCACCTACGAACTGCAGGTGGCGGACGCCGACGGGCAGAACCCGCAAGTCGCCCTGCGTTCGCGCGAGCCCATCATTTCGCCGTCCTGGTCGCCCGATGGCACCAAGCTCGCCTATGTGAGCTTCGAATCCGGCAAACCTGTCGTCTACGTGCACAATCTGGCCACCAGCGCCCGTTCGCCTGTCGCCAACTTCAAGGGCAACAACAGTGCACCGGGCTGGTCGCCCGATGGCAGCAAGCTGGCGGTGGCTTTGACCCGCGATGGTTTGTCGCAAATTTACATCGTTGGCGCGACCGACGGCTCGAATCCGACCCGAGTTACGCGTTCTCCCGGGATTGACACCGAACCGAGCTTTACGCCAGACGGTGCTTCCATTATCTTTACGAGTGACCGCAGCGGCGGGCCGCAGATCTACCAGACCGGCTCGAGTGGTGGCGAAGCACGCCGCCTCACGTTTAATGGTGGTTACAACATATCACCCCGAATTTCCCCCGATGGATCGACGCTACTGTACGTTGCAAGACGCGACGGCGCGTTTCGAATCGCATCGTTGAACCTGTCCTCAGGCTCCGAGACCTTGTTGACTGATGGTCGTGACGATCAGTCCCCGAGTTTTGCGCCGAATGGAATGCAAGTCCTTTACGCCGCCATCCAAAATGGCCGTAGCGTGCTTGCTGGTGTCTCGAGCGATGGCCGCGTACGGCAGACGCTTTCGGTACTGAATGGGGAAATACGTGAACCGACTTGGGGCCCATTTACCCGATAACACGTGTGACTCTCTTTGCAAAGGAACTATCATGAAGTCGCGCATTGCCAAAAGCCTAACCATCGCCGCTCTGGCTGCCGCCCTGGCAGCTTGCAGCTCCGTCCCTCTCGACGATAAAGCGGGTCAGGGCGGAGGCGCTGGCCAAGGATCCTCGGCCTCTGGCCAGATCCTTGATCCCTTCAACCCCCAAAGCATCCTGGCGCAACAGCGCTCGGTGTACTTTGACTTCGACAGCTACACGGTGTCGGACCAGTACCGCAGCTTGGTCGAAACCCACGCCAAGTACCTGGCCTCGCATCAGCAGCAGACCATCAAGATCGAAGGCAACACCGACGAACGCGGCGGCGCTGAATACAACCTGGCCCTGGGCCAGCGCCGTGCCGACGCTGTGCGCCGCATGATGACCCTGCTGGGCGTCAGCGACAACCAGATCGAAACCATCAGCTTCGGTAAAGAAAAGCCGAAGGCGACTGGTACGTCGGAAGCCGACTTCGCGGAAAACCGCCGCGCCGATATCGTTTATCGCCGCTAAGCTTTTTCGTATAGTCTAGAGCCCTACCACGCGTCGGGACGGTCAACCGGCCGTCCCGACGTTTGTTTTTATACCCGGGAATTTTCATGCGCGATAACGTTCTGTCCCTGCGTCCTCTGATTGCGGCCACCGGCTTGGTGCTTGCGGCCCTTGCGGCGCCCGCCCACGCTTTTTCCGACGATGAGGCCCGCCGGGCCATCCTGGATTTGCGCCAACAGGTGCAGCAGCAGAACGAACAAAGCCAGCGCGCCAAGCTGCAATTGGCCGATCAGATCCAGGCCTTGCAGCAGGAAGTCGCCCAACTGCGCGACCAGCTCGAACTGGTGTCGCGCCAGCAGCCCTCGGCCAAGCCGGGCGGCGCGGCGGGCAGCGCCAATCCGCCGGGAGCCTCCGCCGGCGACCCCCAGGAACAGGCCGCCTATGACGGCGCGATCGACCTGTTCCGCAAGGGCCAGTACAAGGAAGCGTCCGAATCGCTGGCCGCCTTCACCGCCCTGTACCCCGCCAGCCAGCTCGCGCCCAGCGCCCAGTTCTACCTGGGCAGCAGCCGCTATGCGCTGAAGGACTTCAAGGGCGCCATCGAGCAATTGAACGCCATGGTCCAGAAGGCCCCGGACAACGCGCGCGCGCCGGATGCTCTGCTGGTCATTGCCGGCAGCCAGATCGAAATGAACAATCGCGCCGGCGCCAAGACGACGCTGCAGCGCATTGTTCGCGACTACCCGACCACGCCGGCCGCCAGCACGGCCAAGAGCCGTCTGCAGCTGCTGCAGTAATGCCGCCTGCCGCGAGCGCGGTTGCCGCATACCGGCACATCCTGCGCCGCCGGGCAGGGCTTATCGCGCTGCTGCTGGCGGCGCTTTTCATTGCGCTGCTGGCCGACTTCACCGTCGGCCCCTCGGGCCTGCCCTGGGGCGAACTGTGGCAGACGCTCACTGCACCCGCCTCGGCTGATCCGACCACCCGAGTCATCGTGTGGGACATCCGCCTGCCGTCGACGTTGATGGCCGCCCTGGTCGGCATGGCGCTGGGGATGGCGGGCGCGGAAATGCAGACCATCCTGAACAACCCCTTGGCCAGCCCATTTACGCTGGGCGTGTCGTCCGCCGCGGCCTTTGGCGCCTCGCTGGCCATCGTGCTGCAGCTGGGCCTGCCCGGCGTTCCCGCTGGCTGGCTGGTGGCCGGCAACGCTTTCCTGTTTGCGCTGCTGGCGGCCTTGATGCTGGACGCCGTGACCCGTTGGGGCGGCATGAATACCTCGGGCGTGGTGCTGTTCGGCATCGCCATGCTGTTCACCTTCAATGCGCTGGTGTCGCTGGTGCAGTTCATGGCCAGCGCCGAGGCGCTGCAGAACCTGGTGTTCTGGACCATGGGCAGCTTGTCGCGTTCCAGCTGGACCACGGTCGGCGTGCTGGCGGCGGCCTTTGCCGTGGCGCTGCCGCTGGCCATGCGCCAATCCTGGAAACTGACCGCGCTGCGCCTAGGCGAGGACCGCGCCGCGAGCTTCGGCGTGGACGTGCGCCGCGTGCGCGTTGCGGCGCTGGCCCGGGTCAGCCTGCTGTCGGCGCTGGCGGTGGCCTTTGTCGGCACGATAGGCTTCATCGGGTTGGTCGCGCCGCACATTGCGCGGCGGCTGTTCGGCGAGGACCACCGCTACTTCCTGCCGGGCAGCGCGCTGGTGGGCGCGGTGATCCTGTCACTGGCGTCGATCGCCTCCAAGAACCTCATGCCGGGCGTGGTCGTGCCGGTGGGCATCGTGACCGCCCTGGTCGGCATACCCTTTTTCGCGTCGGTGGTGCTGCGCCGGCAGATGCCATGACCGCGCCGTGCACCGCTGCAGCAACGACGCTATCCGTGCGCGGCCTCACGGCCGGCTACGGACGCTCGGACGTGCTGCATGCGCTGTCGATACCCGAGTTGCCCGCCGGCCAGGTGACCGCTCTGCTCGGCCCCAACGGCAGCGGCAAATCCACCCTGCTCAAGACCCTGGCGGGCCTGGTCCGCGTGCGCGCCGGACAGGTCACGCTGGACGGCCGCGACCTGCTGCTCCAGAGCTTCGGCGAACGCGCGCGCCACGTGGTCTACTTGCCCCAGGGCCTGCCCGCGGCCGTGCACCTGCGGGTGTTCGAATCCGTGCTGGTGGCGGCCAAGGCGGGCGACGGGCTGGGTACGCCAGTGGACATGCAAGCCATTGACCGGCTGCTGGAGCGCCTGGGCATTGCCCATCTGGCCTTGCAGTACCTGGATTCGCTGTCCGGCGGACAGAAGCAGCTGGTGGGACTGGCGCAGGCCTTGATCCGCCACCCGCGCGTGCTGCTGCTGGACGAACCGCTGTCAGCGCTGGACCTGAACTACCAGTTCCACGTCATGCAGCTGCTGCGGCAGGAAACCCTGGAACACGGCCTGATCAGCGTCATCGTGCTGCATGACCTGAACGTGGCGCTACAGCACTCCGACCGGGCCGTCATGATCCATGACGGCCGGCTGCACGCGGCGGGCCTGCCGGCGGACGTGATCACGCCGGCATCGCTGGCGGCGGTCTACGGGGTGGAAGGACGGGTGGAGGCCTGCTCGCGCGGCCTGCGGCAGGTGCTGATCGACGGGCTGCAAGCGCGCCCGCACTGAACGCGGGACAGCGCGATGTCAGGCGCGCAGCGCCACGTCCACGACCGGCGCGCCGGTCATGTCCGCCAGTTGCCGCGGCGTCAGGTTGAACACCGCATGCGGATGCCCCGCGGCAGCCCACAGGCTGTCGTAGTTGAAAAGATCCGCGTCCAGCAGCATCACCGGCTTGACCGCATGGCCGATGGGACACACGCCGCCGATTGCATAGCCGGTCATGTCGCGCACGAACTTCGCGTCCGCCTTGGCCAGCGGCCCCACCTGCGAGGCCACCTTGGCCTCGTCCACTCGGTTCGCGCCGCTGGCAATGACCAGCACCGGCGCGTCATCCGAGGCGCGCCGGAAGATGATGGACTTGGCGATCTGCGCGACCTCGCAGCCTAGCCCCGCCGCCGCTTCCGCCGAGGTCTTGCCGGTTTGCGGCAGGACGACCACGGGCTTGTCATGCCCCAGTTCCAGCAACAGGCGCGCGACGCGCTGGGCGGATTCGGGCAAGGCGGCAAGGGACTCAGGCGACATCGGGACGGCTCCGTTGAGTTGGGAAATAGGCGCGGCCAGCGCGCCGGGACATCGGAAACGAGTTTATCAGCGCGGAGGCGCGGCGCCTGCGGGCTAGAATGCGCTCCTGGCTTTCCCACACGACACCCATGCGTTCCGAACCCGTCCTGCCCCTGCAAACCGCCCTGATCGGCGGCTACGCCATGTCCTACACCGAGTACGGCAGCGGTGCGCCCCTGGTGCTGGTGCACGGCTCCTTGTCCGACTGCCGCTACTGGAAGTCGCAGATGGCGCCGCTGGGCAAGTCGTTCCGCGTGCTGGCGGTCTGCCTGCGCCGCTACTGGCCCGAAACCTGGGACGGCGAAGGCGAGGGTTTTTCAGTCGAACAGCATGCCAGCGACGTGCTGGAGTTCATCGATACGGTGGCAGGCGAACCGGCCCATCTGGTGGGCCATTCCCGCGGCGGCCGCGTGGCGCTGGAAGCGGCGCTGCAGCAGCCCGGCGCGCTGCGCAGCCTGACCCTGGCCGATCCGGGCCTGCCGCTGCCCGGCGACGACGACCTGCGCGGGGGCTTTCGCCAGCGCGCGCTGGCGCTCATCCGCGACGGCGAGATCGAAGATGGCCTGGCGCTGTTCGTGGATACCGTCACCGGACCCGACACCTGGCAACGCATGGTGCCGTGGTTCAAGGAAATGGTGCGCGACAACGTCGGCACGCTGTTCGGACAGGCCGAGGAAAAGCCCGAAGCGCTGACGCCCGGGCAGATCGGCACGCTGAAGCTGCCGACCCTGCTGATTGGCGGCGCGCTCAGCCCCGCGCCCTATCCGGCCGTTTTGGATGCCCTGTCGCAATGGCTGCCGCAAGCGCAGCGCGTGACGATCACCGGATCGTCGCACGGCATGAACCTGGGCAATCCGCGCGCCTTCAACGGCGCGATCGAGGCATTCATCAACGGCTGACGCTGGCGCTGCCCGGCCGTGGCACGCCTCAGGGCTCGACCGAAGGCGTGTGCTTCAGACGCCGCAACACGAAGGTGGAACGGCTGTGCCGCACGCCGCGCAGCTTGTAGAGCCGCTTGCGCAGGAACTCCTCGTAGCCTTCGGTTCCCGCCACCGCCACCTTGATCAGATAGTCGTACTCGCCCGTCACGAGAAAGGCCTCGACCACTTCCGGCAGCCGCGTGATCTCTTCGCCGAAGCGCGCCAGCGTGTCGTCATCGTGGTGTTCCAGCGTCACCTCGATCATGACGGTGTCCGGCAAGCCCAGCGCCTTCTGGTTCAAGAGGGCGGCGTAGCCCTCGATCACGCCCGCCTCCTCCAGCGCCTTGACCCGGTTCCAGCAAGGCGTGGGCGACAGGCCCACCTGCTCGGCCAGTTTCAGGTTGGTGAGGCGCCCGTCCGCACGCAGCGCGCGCAGGATCTTGCGGTCGGTTTCGTCGATTTTGGGCGATGTGGACATGGGAAGGCCGATAGAAAAGATATTTTCCCTGGAAAAACAAATTCTACAAGACAGATATTTTCCTGAATCAGCAAATACGGCGTGAATCAGGAAACCTATTTTGCCCTCCTGCCCGTAGACTCTCCTGCAAGACGGTCACCTATCCCGCCCGTCCGATTTCGGCGTCCACGCTGCGGCACAACCCGGCGCAGACGCCGGCAGTATCAACGCAGCACGCCGCGCGCCGATCCGCACGGCAGGAAACCATGTCTCTCGCAGCAGCAGCACCCGCAAGAACCGGCCTGGGCCTTTCCGGCACCGCCATGCTTTTGGCCGCTCCGGCGCTCTTCGCCTCCAACATGGTGGCGGCCCGCTGGGCCCATGATGCCAACCTCCCCCCCGTTTTCCTGGCCTTCGGCCGCTGGCTGATCGCCCTGCTGATCCTGCTGCCGCTGGCCGCGCCCGCCCTGCGCGCGCATCGCAAGACCTTGTGGCGCGCCCTGCCGTCGCTGGCGCCGCTGGCGGTGCTGGGCATGGGCGTGGCCGTGGCGCCGCAATACATCGGCGCCCAGAACACCAGCGCGACCAACATCGCCATGATCTTTTCGTGCAGCCCCATCCTGGTGGCGCTGCTGGAAGCCATCATCTGGCGCAAGCCGCTGTCCGCCCTGCGCGGCGCGGGCCTGGCGCTGGCCTTGGGCGGCGTACTGGTGGTGCTGGCGCGCGGTGACGCGCAGACGCTGGCCCGCCTGGATTTCGGCCAAGGGGATCTCTGGGTGCTGCTGGCCGCCACTGGCTGGGCCTTCTACACCGTGTTGCAGAAGCGGCTGAGTCTGCCCGCGGTGCCGGACAGCGCCCGGCTGGCCGCCATGATGCTGGGCGGCGTGCTGGCCCTGGCGCCCTTTGCCGCGATCGAGGCCGCGGCCGGCGCCACGCCGCCCTGGGGCGATCCGCGACTGGCCGCGGTGCTGCTGTTCCTGGCGGTGGTGCCCAGCCTGGGCGCGTACTACGTGTACGGCCGCCTGATCAGCCAGGCCGGGCCGGCCACCGCGGGGCTGTCGATGTTCCTGGTGCCGGTCTATGCCGCGCTGCTGGCCTGGCCGCTGCTGGGCGAAGCCCCGCAGCTGTTCCATGCCTACGGCTTCGTGATGATCCTGCTGGGCGTGAAGCTGGCCTCGTCGCGCATGCGCGCGGCGGCGGCCACGGCCGCCGCCCCGGCCTGAAGCGGACGGCTCAACGGCCGGTGCCCTGAGCCGCCATCACTTCCTGCGCCACCTGGCGCGGCGCCTCGGCATAGTGCTTGAACTCCATGCTGTAGGTCGCACGCCCCTGGGTCAGCGAGCGCAGCGAGGTGGAGTACCCGAACATCTCGGCCAGCGGCACTTCGGCGCGCACCAGCTTGCCGCCGCCGCCCGCGATGTCCTCCATGCCCTGCACCATGCCGCGCCGCGAGGACAAGTCGCCCATGACGTTGCCGGTGAAGTCCTCGGGCGTTTCCACCTCGACCTGCATCATGGGTTCCAGCAGCACCGGATCGGCGCGGCGCATGCCTTCCTTGAAGGCCATCGAGCCCGCCATCTTGAAGGCGTTCTCGTTCGAGTCCACGTCGTGGTACGAGCCGAAGAACAGCGTCGCCTTCACATCCACCACCGGATAGCCCGCCAGCACTCCGGCATTGAGGGCTTCGCGTATGCCCTTGTCGACGGCCGGAATGAACTCGCGCGGCACCACGCCGCCCTTGATGGCATCGACGAATTCATAGCCCTTGCCGGGCTCCTGCGGTTCCAGCTTGAGCACCACATGGCCGTACTGGCCGCGCCCGCCCGATTGCTTGACGAACTTGCCTTCGACCTCGTTGCAGGTCTTGCGTATGGTTTCGCGGTACGCGACCTGGGGCTTGCCCACCGTGGCCTCGACGCCGAACTCGCGCTTCATGCGGTCGACCAGGATTTCCAGGTGCAGCTCGCCCATGCCGGAAATGATGGTCTGGCCGGACTCTTCATCCGTGCGCACGCGGAACGACGGATCCTCTTGCGCCAGGCGGCCCAGCGCGATGCCCATTTTTTCCTGGTCGGCCTTGGTCTTGGGCTCCACGGCCTGGGAAATCACGGGCTCCGGAAACACCATGCGTTCCAGGATGATGATGTGGGCGGGATCGGTCAGCGTGTCGCCAGTGGTGACGTCCTTGATACCCACGGCCGCCGCGATGTCGCCCGCGTAGACCTCGGTGATCTCGCGCCGCTCGTTGGCGTGCATCTGCAGGATGCGGCCCAGCCTTTCCTTCTTTTCCTTGATGGGATTGAAGACCGAGTCGCCCGATTTCACCACGCCCGAATAAACGCGGAAGAACACCAGTTGGCCGACAAAGGGGTCGGTCATGATCTTGAAGGCCAAGGCCGAAAACGGCTCGTTGTCGGTGGGATGCCGTTCGATTTCATGATCGCGCACGTCGTGGCCCTTGATCGCGGGCACGTCCACGGGTGAAGGCATATAGTCGATGACCGCGTCCAGCATGGCCTGCACGCCCTTGTTCTTGAACGCGCTGCCACAGAGCATCGGCACGATCTCGTTGGCGACCGTGCGCATGCGCAGGCCCTGCTTGATTTCATCCTCGGTCAAGGGTTCGCCCGACAGGTATTTTTCCAACAGGGTTTCGTTGGCCTCGGCGGCCTTCTCCACCATCTTGTCGTGCCATTGCTGGGCCTGGGCCTGCATCGAGGCGGGAATGTCGCGGTACTCGAAGCGCACGCCCTGGCTGGCCTCATCCCAGATGATGGCCTTCATCTTGACCAGGTCGATCACGCCTTCGAAATGGTCCTCGGCGCCCACCGGCAGCTGGATGGGCACGGCGTCGCCCTTCAGGCGTTCGGCGATCTGGCGCTGCACGCGCAGGAAGTCGGCGCCGACCCGGTCCATCTTGTTGACGAAGGCCAGCCGCGGCACCTTGTACTTGTTGGCCTGGCGCCAGACGGTTTCGGATTGCGGCTGCACGCCGCCCACGGCGTCGTAGACCATGACCGCGCCATCCAGCACGCGCATGGAACGCTCGACCTCGATGGTGAAGTCGACGTGGCCCGGCGTGTCGATGATGTTGATGCGGTGTTCGGGATAGTTGCCCGCCATGCCCTTCCAGAAGGCGGTGGTGGCGGCCGACGTGATGGTGATGCCGCGTTCCTGTTCCTGCTCCATCCAGTCCATCACGGCGGCGCCGTCATGCACCTCGCCGATCTTGTGGGTGATGCCGGTATAGAAGAGGATGCGCTCGGTGGTCGTCGTCTTGCCCGCGTCGATGTGGGCGCTGATGCCGATATTGCGGTAAAGCTCGATACGCGTCTTGCGAGTCATGGCCTCTTCCCTTGCAGTGAACTACCGGGCGAAGACGGCAAGCCCGACCGGGCCTTGCCGCGGCGGGCGCCATGCCGCGTAGGGTGCTTGAGAATCGCGGAACCGCGCCCGCACTGATGCGTAAATATTACGCGCGGCGCGACAAGAAACAAGCCTAGTCCCTGCAAGGGCCAAGGATAAAAAAAGCCCCTCCAACAGGAGGGGCTCGTTTGCCATGCACCAGCCTGGGGCGAGCCTCAGGGGCTGCCCGCAGCGGCGTACCGTGCAGGCTACTTCTTTTCTTCCTTGACGCGGTACACCAGCACGGCGGTGCTGGCCAGCGACAGAACCTTGGCGGTGACGCTGCCCAGCAGCAGGCGCGACAGGCCGCTGCGGCCGTGGCTGCCGATGAAGATCAGGTCGCAGCCGGCGTCGGCGGCGGCTTGCACGATGCCGTCGGCAACGTTGAAGTTCGACACGGCGCGCGACTCGGACTTCACGCCGGCGGTGTCGGCGCGGTCGGTGATCTGCTTGAGGTACTTGTCGGCCTGCTCGGCGGAGGCCTTTTCGTAGTCTTCGTCGGTGATGGCGTAGGCGGCAGCCATGCCATCAAAGCCGATCGTGGCTGCGAAAGGCTGGGTCACGTAAAGCGCGACGACTTCAGCGCCCACGGAACGCGCAAAGCAAATGCCGGCATTGGCGGCTTGGGCCGAGAGCGGAGAACCGTCGGTGGGAATCAGGATCTTCTTGAACATCTTGCCTGCTCCTGTTTGTGAGGTACCTCCATGCTACCGGAAACGCGCCAGGTTCACATCAACCGAACCCGGCGCGCCTTGACGGGCGTCAAGCGCGATCAGCCCAGCTGCTGGGCGGCGGCGAACAGATTGGTGCAGCGGGTGCCGGTGCGGCAGTACGCCAGGACCGGGCCCGGCAGCGTGCGCAGCAGCTCGGCGAAACGCACCACGTCGGCTGCGGTCATGGCGCTGCCCACCACGGGCTGGTATTCGATCTGCAGGCCGGCGGCCAGGGCGGCCTTGGACACGTCCGCGGCGGTGGGCTGGTCCGGGCCGCCTTCAAAATCGGGACGGTTGATGATCACGCTCTTGTAGCCGGCGGCGGCGACGTCCGCCATGTCGTCCGGGCCGAGCTGGGGCGCGACGGCGAAATTCTGGGTCAGGGGTTTGATGGGTGCGGACATGGCGATTCCTTCAATGGCTTCAAAGAGACAGCTTTCTATTATTGATTGCTGGAGGCGTTTTGCGCGAAGATTTTTTCCAGATCGGTCCAGACGCCGCGATGATCGGCGATCGTGACCGAAAAGCGCAGCATCGTGGACGGCGCCTGGGACGGGGAAAACAGCGTGCCCGGAGCCAGCAGCATGCCGTGGTCGGCCGCCACGCGCGCCAGCGCCTCGGTATCGCGGCCGTAATCGGCCCAGACGAACATGCCGGCGTGCGGCTCGTGGTGCACCGTCAACCCCAGTTTCAGCAACCCTTTCAGGCAGCGCTGGCGGGCGTCGTCCACCCGCAGGCGCACGCGCTCGATGTGGCGGCGGTACTGCCCTTCCATCAGCACCCGGTGGATCACCCGCTCACCGAGTTCGGGCGAGGTCAGGCCGGCCAGCATCTTCAGGTCGGCGAGCTTCTGCAGGATGTCGGGATTCGCCGCCAGATAGCCCACGCGCAGGCTGGCCGCCAGCATCTTGGAATAACCGCCCACCAGGATCACCCGTTTCAGGCGGTCCAGCGCGGCCAGCTTCATGGCGCCGCCCGGATGCAGCTCGCCGTAGGTGTCGTCCTCGACCACGAGAAAATCGTGGCGCTCGGCGATGCGCAGGATGTCGTAGGCGGCGCCGGCCGACAACGTGTGGCCGGTGGGGTTGTGCACGGAACTGTTGATGATGAAGAGCTTGGGCTTGTGTTGGGCAGCCAGCTGTTCGAGCAGCGCCGTATCGGGGCCGTCGGGGCCGCGCGGCACGCCGATCAGGCGCGCGCCGAAGGCGGCCAATCGGCCGAAGATGACGAACCAGGCCGGGTCTTCGACCAGCACGGTGTCGCCCGGTTTGACCAGGTGCCGCGCGATCAGGTCCAGGCCGTGCGTGACGCCGTTGGTCGTCAGCAGGTTGAGTTCCGGATGCGCAGGCACGCCATCGTTCTGCAGGAAGGCGGCGATCTGCTGACGCAGCGGCGCGAAGCCCTGCGGGTGGCCATAGCTGACCAGATGGCCGCGCACCGAACGGCCCACGGCGCGCACCGCGCCCGCCACCATCTCGGGGTCGAGCCAGTCCGCCGGCAGCAGCCCTGCGCCGCCCGGCATGCCTGAAGGGTTGGTGTCGCGGAACATGCTGCGCAACAGCCAGGCGACATCGATCCGGGCAGGCGGCGTGAACGCCGCGGGCGCCGCGCTGGCCACGGCGGCCAGGTGGCCGCTGCGCGCCCGCACGAAGAACCCCGCGCCCCGCCGCGACTGCACCAGGCCGCGGGCCACCAGGCGGTCGTAGGCCTCGACCACGGTGAAACGGCTGACGCCCGACTGTTCGGCCATCTTGCGGATCGACGGCAGCCGGGTGCCGGGCCGCAGGCCCTGTTCATCGATGCGGCGCGCCAGCCCATCGGCCAGCTGTGTCACCAAGGTGGCGTCGGCCTGGCGCACGGGTTGCCAGGGCATGGGGGAGGTCGCGGCGGCGGCAACTGTCATGGGGATTTCACCAGGCCAGTAAGTAAAGTGATATGCAAAAGTGTACCGGTACTGTACCGATAACTATGCGTAGAGTGACAGCAATGCCGAAAACCCGCAATAGCGGATGGGCGCGATGCCCGCGGCGTTCCCCAACCTTGGTGGCTGTGATGACCCGTCCCGCTTTCTATCCGACCTCCCAGGCTGCGCCTGGCGCGCCCGCTGGGCTGTGGGAGGGGTACGGCTATGGCTTTCTGGGGGTGCTGGTCTTTTCCCTGACGCTGCCCATGACCCGCCTGGCCGTCGGCGAGCTGGCGCCGCTGCTTGTGGGACTGGGCCGGGCGCTGCTGGCGGCGGTGCCGGCCATCGCCGTGCTCTGGCTGACGCGCGCGCGCCGCCCGAACCGCGAGGAATGGCCGGGCGTGATCCTGGCCGCGCTGGGCATCGTGGTGGGCTGGCCGCTGGCATCCTCGCTTGCCATGCAGACCGTGCCCGCGTCGCAGGGCGCCGTCTTCAACGGGCTGCTGCCCCTGTCGACCGCGGCCTTTGCCGCGCTGCGCAGCGGCGAGCGCCCCTCGCCCGCCTTCTGGGCCTGGGCCGTGCTGGGCGCCGCGCTGGTGACGGCCTATGCCCTGCGCCAGGGCGAAGGCGCCCTGCAGCCGGGCTATCTGTGGCTGTTGCTGGCCGTGGTCCTGGGCGGCATGGGCTATGCCGAGGGCGCGCGCGCTTCCCGCACGCTGGGCGGCGGGCGCACCATCTGCTGGGCGCTGGTGATCAGCGCGCCCGTGGTGGCCGCGCCGGTCGGCTGGATGGCGGCGCAGCAGGCCAGTTGGCCCAGCGCCCCGGTGATCTACGCCAGCGCCTATCTGGCGCTGGGTTCCATGTTCCTGGGCTTTTTTGCCTGGTATCGCGGCCTGGCCGTGGGCGGCATCGCCCGGGTCGGCCAGGTGCAGTTGCTGCAACCGTTCCTGACGGTGGTGGCGGCCGCATTGTTGTTTGGCGAATCCGTGGAGCCGGCGACGTACGTCTTCGCGGCTGCCGTGATCGCCGTTATCGCCGGCGGACGCCGCGCCATCGTCAGGACCAAAGAATGAATCTGCTCCCCTCCAATTGGGCCGACGTGCCCCTGATGTCCCTGTCCCTGCTGGGCCCGCTGGCCATGTTCGCCCTGGTCAGTTCCATTACCCCCGGACCCAACAACGTGATGCTGGCCTCGTCCGGCCTGAACTTCGGCTTCCGCCGCAGCGTGCCGCATCTGCTGGGGGTGAACCTGGGCTTCACCTTCATGATTTTCCTGGTGGGAATCGGGCTGGGCTCGGTGTTCCAGCAGGTGCCGCAGCTTTACACCGTGCTGAAGTACGCGGGCGCGGCCTATCTGCTGTACCTGGCGTGGAAGATCGCGAATTCGGGCGAAATGGACGACGGCGAGGCGCGCGGAAAGCCGTTCACCTTCCTGCAGGCCGCCGCCTTTCAGTGGGTCAACCCCAAGGCCTGGGTCATGGCCGTGGGCGTGATCGCCACCTACACGCCGCAGAATGGCTTCTTCGCCAATCTGGTGATCGCCACCGTCGTCTGCGGCATCGTCAACCTGCCCAGCATCGGCATCTGGGTGACCTTCGGCACGGCGTTGCGCCGCGTGCTGCACAAGCCCTGGGCGATCCGCGCCTTCAATGTGGGCATGGCGCTGCTGCTGGTGGCGTCGCTGTATCCGGTAGCGCTGGAAATGCTGCACTGACGCGGCGCTCAGGCCAGCAACCCCACAACCACGGCGGGCGTGACCAGCACATTGAACAGCCCCGCCATCACCATCACCAGGCCCGCGACGGCGCCTTCATCGGCCGCCAGTTCGCGGGCCTTGGCCGTTCCGGCGCCGTGCGCGCCCATCCCGAACAGCGCGCCGCGCGCCAGCGCCGAACGCAGCGGCAGCCAGCGCCGCATCAACTGGCCCAGGGCCGCGCCGAACACGCCCGTGACGATCACGAAGACGGCCGTCAGGTCCGGCACGCCGCCCACGTGCGACGACACGGCCACCGCGAACGGCGTGGCCACCGAACGCGGCAGCAGGCTCAGGCGCAGGTCCGGCGACAGGCCCAGCAGGCTGCCCAGCATCCAGGCGCTGGCGCCTGCGATCAGGCTGCCCACCGCCACGCCCGCCACCAGCACCGGCCAGTAACGGCGGATCAGCGCGCGCTGTTCATACAAGGGCAGCGCGAAGGCCACGATGACCGGGCCCAACATCGCCATCAGCCAGTGCGACCCCGCCATGTAGTCCCGGTAGCCGGTGTGCAGCGCAAGCGCCAGCGCCAGCAGCAGCGCGGGCGCCACCACCAGGGTCGACGTGCACCAGTAGGCATAGCGCCGGTAGAACAGGCGCGCGCAGACATAGGCCAGCACCGTCGCAGCGGGCCAGAACAGCAGATTGAAATCAGCTGGCATGGCGATTCATCCAGCGATAGCAGAGATCGATGGTCAACGCCGTGCCGGCCATCACCAGAACCGTGCCCAGGAGGATGACGGCCAGCAGCTTCAAGCCCAGCACGCCCAGGAATTCGCGGTGGTCCAGCAGCGACATGACGGCGGGCACGAAGAACAGCAGCATCTCGCCCAGCAGCCAGCTGGCGCCGCGATGCACGTTGCGCACCCGCAGGCGGCGCGTGGCCAGCAGCGCCAGCACCAGCGCCATGCCGATGACGCCGCCCGGCACGGGCAGACCCAGCAACTGGGCCAACGCCTGACCCAGCAAGGAGAAGAGGACCAGCAGACAGATTTGCAGCACGCGGCTGCGGCGCAGCGTGCTGCGTAGAAGAAGGGCGAGGCGTGGGCGAGACATGAAACGAAGTTCCTGCGGCAAGCAGATGTTTTACGCCTACGGTGCTCATAGATAAAATGAATTCGATGAATTCGAGTTATTCCAGATAGGCATACACATGGAACTGCGTCCGCTGCGCGCCCTGGTAGAAGTGGTCCGCCAGGGCGGTTTCTCTCAAGCCGCCCGGGCCGTCTTCGCCACCCAGCCCACCGTCAGCAAAGCGGTGCGCCAGCTGGAAGACGAACTGTGCATGCCGTTGCTGGACCGCCACGCCCAGCCGCCGCGGCTGACCGCGGCCGGCGAAATCGTCTACCGCCGCGCCGTGGCCATGCTGGCGCAGCGCGATGATCTGTACGCCGAGCTGGACGAACTGAAGGGGCTCAAGCGCGGCGTGCTGCGCCTGGGCCTGCCGCCGCTGGGCAGCAGCACCCTGTTCGCCCCCATGTTTGCGCGCTTTCGCAGCCGCTATCCGCAGATTGAAATCAGCCTGGTGGAACACGGCAGCCGCCGCCTGGAGGAAATGGTGATGGCCGGCGAGATCGAACTGGCCGCCTCGCTCAAACCGGTGCCCGACATCTTCGAATGGCAGCCCGTGGCGCGCGAGCCGCTGGTGGCGCTGATGCCGGCCGACCACCCCAAGGCGCACGCCGCAACGGTCGGATTGAGCGATCTGCGGGACACGCCCTTCATTCTGTTCGAGACCGGCTTCGCCCTGAACCGCATCATCCAAGACGCCTGCCAGCGCGCCGGCTTCGCCCCCACCGTGGCCGCGCGCAGCGGCCAGATCGATTTCATCGCGGCGCTGGTGGCGGCCGGCCTGGGCGTGGCCTTCCTGCCGCGCCTGAAGGCCCGCGAAGAACTGCACGCCGGCGTGGCGCGCGTGCCGCTGCGCGATGCCGGCACGGACTGGGAGATGGTGCAGGTGTGGCGCCGCGGCGGCTACCTGTCGCATGCAGCCCAAGCCTGGCTGGCCTTGACCCGGGAAGTCCATCCCGAAGTATGCTGATGCCGGAACCCAGCCGCCCCGCCCGGGTCAGACTATCCATGCCAGCCCTACCCCGCCTTTCTCCCCGCCGCCTGTTCGCCGTTGCCTTGCTTGCAGGCGCCAGCGTGGTCGGCTGCACCCAGCTCGATTCCTGGCAGCGGCAGACTATTTTCTCCCCCCAGTCCGAACCGCAGACCTGGTGGCGCGAACCCGCCGCCGGCACCCAGGTTTATGACCTGACGCTGGCAGGCGGCGACAAGGTGCGCGCCTGGTACTGGCAAAGCCCACAAGCCGGCGCGCCCACCGTGCTGTACCTGCATGGCGCACGCTGGAACCTGAACGGCAGCGCCTTCCGCATCGACGGCTGGACACGCATGGGCTATTCCGTGCTCGCCATCGACTACCGCGGCTTCGGCGCGTCGACCCCGCGTCTGCCGTCCGAGGAAAGCGCGCTGGAAGACGCCGTGGCCGGGTTGAAGGAGCTGGCGCGCATCCAGCCCGATCCGGCGCGCCGCTTCATCTATGGTCATAGCCTGGGCGGCGCAATCGCCATCGACCTGGCCGCGCGCCCCGACCAGCCGGCATTCGCCGGCCTGATCGTGGAATCCAGCTTCACCAGCATCGGCGCGATGCTGGCCACGCTGCGCTGGGGCAAAGTGCCTGGCGCCAGCCTGCTGGTCACGCAACCATTCGCTTCCGTGGAAAAGCTGGCGCGCATGCGCACCCCCATGCTGTTCATGCACGGCACCGCCGACCGCGTGGTGCCGCACACCATGAGCGACGAGCTCTACGCCGCCGCAGGCAACGTTGCGCCCGAGCTCAAACGCCTGGTCAAGATCGAAGGCGCCTCGCATTCCGGCGCCTTCCGCAGCGGCGCGCAATACGAGACCGCGGTGAAGACCTTCATGCAGGACGCGAGCCGCGCGTATCCGCGCAAGGCCGGCTAGCCTCCGCAGTCCGCCAGCCCGGCCTGGGCTGCCTCTTTCCCTCGCCTCCATCCGACCTCTCTACGGCCGCCGGCAAGCACGACGCCTGCCTTGCCCGTGCGCGCAAGGCGCACGCTTCCCGCTCATCCCCAGAAATCACGCATCGGCTTGTCTCCGCCTCCGGGTTGACCCGCCCCGGGAAATCCCCAAATCAAAATATCTTCTAAATATATTTATCAGATATTAGACTTTGCACCTGCTCGCCGCTCCGCCATTGAAGCGACGGCATCTTGAGGAGAAGCCAGTTGAGTAACGTGCATTGGCAGGGCGTCTTCCCTGCCGTAACGAGTAAGTTCCATGCCGACGAGACCCTCGACTTCGAGGCGATGCGCAAGCACTTCGGCTTCCTGATCGACAACGGCGTACACGGCCTGGTCACCTGCGGTTCGCTGGGCGAAGCCAGCACCCTGAGCCTTGAAGAAAAGCTGGAAGTGACGCGCTGCGCCGTGGAAGTCAGCGCCGGCCGCATTCCGGTCCTGGCCAACGTGTCCGAGACCAGCACCCGCGAAGCGCTGCGCTTCATCAAGGCCGCCGTGGAACTGGGCGTGGACGGCTTCATGCTGATGCCCTCGCTGATCTACGTGGCGGACTCGCGCGAAGCGATGCAGAGCATCCGCACCATGGCCGAAGCCGCGCAGAAGCCCTGCATGATCTACAACAATCCCGTCGCCTACCGCGTCGATCTCAAGCCCGAGCACATGGCCGAACTGGCCGACTGCAAATGGCTGGTCGCCATCAAGGAAAGCAGCGACGACGTGCGCCGCCTGACCGACCTACGCAACGCGCTGGGCACGCGCTATCAGCTGTTCATCGGCGTGGACGACCTGTCGTTCGAGGCGCTGGCGCTGGGCGCGGACGGCCTGCTGGCCGGGCTGGTCACCGCCTTCCCGCGCGAAACCGTGGCCCTGTACGACCTGATGAAGGCGGGCAAGTGGCAGGAAGCGCTGGCGCTGTACCAATGGTTCACGCCGCTCCTGCATCTGGATGTGTCGACCAAGCTGGTGCAGAACATCAAGCTGGCCGAGACCCTGGCCGGCGTGGGCAATGAGCACGTGCGCCGCCCGCGCCTGCCGCTGGCCGGCGCCGAACGCGAACGCTGCGCCGCCATCATCCAGGCGTCGCTGGCCAAGCGCCCCGCGCAGTACCAGTCGAAGTAAGGCCGGGCTCCGGAAGAAGCACGAACCTCCTGGCGCGTGGCAGACCGCGACGCGCCAGGGCCTGTCCCCAGCAAGCCCAACGGACATCATGCAAAGCGACATCATTCTTCAGACCCGGGGCCTGAGCAAGGAATTCCGCGGCTTCGTCGCCGTCAACAACGTCGACATGAGCGTGCGCCGCGGCGCCATCCACGCGCTCATCGGCCCCAACGGCGCGGGCAAGACCACCTTCTTCAATCTGCTGACCAAGTTCCACATCCCGACGCGGGGCGAGATCCTCTACGACGGCGTGGACATCACGCAGGAACGCCCCGCGCAGACCGCGCGTCGCGGCATCGTGCGCTCGTTCCAGATCTCTGCCGTCTTTCCGCAGCTGTCGGTGCGCGAGAACGTGCGCGTGGCCCTGCAGCGCAAGCTGGGCGTGGACTATTGCTTCTGGCGTTCGGAACGCACGCTGGAAAGCCTGCATCACCGCGTCGAGGAACTGCTGGACCAGGTCGGCCTGCGTACGCATCTGGACGTGGCCGCGGGCGACCTGCCCTATGGCCGCAAGCGCACATTGGAGATCGCCACCACGCTGGCGCTCGAACCCGAGCTGCTGCTGCTGGACGAACCCACGCAAGGCATGGGCCACGAGGACGTGGACCGGGTCAAGCACCTGATCAAGCAGGTCAGCGCCGGCCGCACCATCCTTATGGTCGAACACAACATGAAAGTGGTGGCGGACATCTCCGACACCATCACCGTGCTGCAGCGGGGCGAGATCCTGGCCGAAGGCCCCTACGCGACCGTATCGGAAAACCCGGCGGTGCGCGAAGCCTACATGGGAGCCGAAGATGAATGAAGCCGCCGCAGCCTCCAGCATGCTGGAAATCCGCAACCTGCACGCCTGGTACGGCGAATCGCACATCCTGCACGGCATCGACCTGGACGTGAAGCCGGGCGAATGCGTGACCCTGCTGGGCAGGAATGGCGCGGGCCGCAGCTCCACGCTGAAGTCCATCCTGGGCCTGGTGGGCCGGCGCAGCGGCTCGATCAGGATCCAGGGCCAGGAGACCGTCGGCCTGCCGCCCCACAAGATCGCGCGCCGCGGCATCGGCTATTGCCCTGAAGAGCGCGGCATCTATGCATCCTTGACCGCCGAGGAAAACCTCATGCTGCTGCCCTCGGTGGGGCCGGACGGCATGTCGGTGGCAGAGATCTACGACATGTTCCCCAACCTGAAAGAACGCGCGCACAGCCCCGGCACGCGGCTGTCGGGCGGCGAACAGCAGATGCTGGCGATGGCGCGCATCCTGCGCACCGGCGCCCGCCTGTTGTTGCTGGACGAAATCACCGAAGGCCTGGCCCCCGTCATCGTGCAGTCCCTGGGCCGCGTGATCCGGCAATTGAAAGAGCGCGGCTACACCACCGTGCTGGTCGAGCAGAACTTCCGCTTCGCCCAGCACCTGGCCGACCGCCATTACGTCATCGAGCACGGCCAGGTGGTGGCGGTGATAGACCGCGCCGAAGTCCTGCAATCGCAGGACAGGCTGAACGCCCTGCTCGGCATTTGAGTTTTCCAGACGCATTCCTTCCGACCGCAGTCCCCTTCCTACACGGAGCGTAGTCAGATGAAATTGAATCGAATCTCAGCAGCGCTGTTCGCCGTCGGCATGATCGGCGCCGCCCAGGCCCAGACCCAGACCAAGATCAGCGATGACGTGGTCAAGATCGGCGTCCTGACCGACCTGTCCGGCGTCTATTCCGACCTGGCCGGCAACGGCTCCGTGATCGCGGCCCGCATGGCCGCCGAGGAAATGGGCAACAAGGTGCTGGGCAAGCCGGTGGAAGTGGTTTCCGCCGACCACCAGAACAAGCCCGACGTCGCCGCCAACCTGGCCCGCGAATGGTTCGACCAGGGCAAGGTCGACATGATCACCGACTTCCCCACCGCGTCCACCGCGCTGGCGGTGATGGAAATCGCCAAGCAGAAGAACCGCGTGACCATGCCGTCGGCCGGTCTGTCCACCGCGATCCTGGGCGAGAAGTGCTCGCCGCTGAATGCGCAGTGGACCACCAACACCTACGCTCTGGCCGCCGGCACCGCGCGCGCGCTGGTCAAGGAAGGCAAGAAGAGCTGGTACTTCATCACCGCCGACTACACCTTCGGCCACTCGCTCGAAAAGGACGGCACCGAAGTCATCCAGGAAAACGGCGGCAATGTGGTGGGCGTGTCGCGCCATCCCTTCCCCGGCAACGACTTCTCTTCGTTCCTGTTGAAGGCGCAGGCCTCCAAGGCCGACGTGATCGCGCTGGCCAACGCCGGCAACGACACGGTCAACGCAGTCAAGCAGGCCAACGAATTCGGCATCAACAAGAAGCAGATCGTGGCGCCGCTGCTCACCTACATCTCGGATGTGCACAGCATGGGCCTGGCCAAGGCGCAGGGCATGTACCTGACCGAAGCCTTCTATTGGGACTATGACGATGCCTCGCGCGCCTGGGCCAAGAAATTCTTCGAGAAAGCCAAAAAGATGCCGACCGCTTCGCAGGCCGGCGTGTATTCGGCCACGCTGTCCTATCTGAAGGCGATCGAAGCCGCCGGCACCGACGATGCGCCGGCCGTGATGGCCAAGCTGCGCGAAATGACCATCAACGACGCCGTGATCCGCAATGGCAAGCTGCGCGCCGACGGCGCGCTGGTGCACGACATGCTGCTGTTGCAGGTCAAGACGCCCAAGGAATCCAAGGCGCCCTGGGACTACTACAACGTGAAGTCGGTGCTCAAGGGCGAGGACGTGTTCCCCAAGCCCCAGGCCGCGTGCTCGTTGAACAAGACCTGATGCCGCCACGCGCCGCACGCATGGCGTGCGGCGCCGGCTGCCATGGCCGCGGCGCATCGCCGCGCGCTTCCCGGAAATCGACGCGACACCTTTCCGCCCGCCGCCTACCATGTTCGACATCTCGCTTTCCGCCTTGCTCGCCCAACTGCTGGTGGGACTGATCAACGGCTGCTTCTACGCCATCCTCAGCATGGGGCTGGCCATCATCTTCGGCCTGCTCAACATCGTCAATTTCACACACGGCGCCCAGTTCATGATGGCGGCCTTTCTGGCCTGGATCGGCTTTACCCAGCTGCCGCAGCTGCTGGGGCCGGGCGTGCAGATCAACTTCTGGGCCGCGCTGATCCTGGCGCCCCTGCTGGTGGGACTGGTGGGCGTCGTGATCGAGAAGACGCTGCTCAAGCGCCTGTACCACCTGGACCATCTGTACGGCCTATTGCTGACCTTCGGCATCGCGCTGATGATGGAAGGGGGCTTTCGCTACTTCTACGGCATCTCGGGCGTGGGCTATGAGCCGCCCGAGGTCCTGCAGGGCGGTTTCGACCTGGGCTTCATGTTCCTGCCCGCCTATCGCGCCTTCGTGGTGGTGGCGTCGCTGGTGCTGTGCCTTGCCACCTGGTATCTGTTCGAACGCACCCGGCTGGGCGCCATGCTGCGCGCCGGCACCGAGAACCCCAAGCTGCTGCAGGCCTTCGGCGTGAACGTACCGGTGATGATCACCCTGACCTACGGTTTCGGCGTGGCGCTGGCCGGCGTGGCCGGGGTGCTGGCCGCGCCCGTCATGCAGATCAACCCGCTGATGGGCTCGAACCTGTTGAACATCGTGTTCGCAGTGGTCGTGATCGGCGGACTGGGCTCCATCATGGGCGCCATCGTCACCGGGCTGACCCTGGGCCTGCTGGAAGGGCTGACCAAAGTGTTCTATCCCGAAGCCTCGACGGTAGTCGTCTTCATCGTCATGGCCATCGTTCTGCTGACGCGCCCCGCCGGCCTGTTCGGCAAGGAGAAATAAGGTGCAGCGCATACCCTCCTCGATCCGCATCCTGGCGCTGCTGCTGGTGCCGGCCCTGCTGGTGCCGCTTTTCCCGCAGATCGTCTATCCCGTGTTCGTCATGAAGGTGCTGTGCTTTGCGCTGTTCGCGTTGGCCTTCAACCTGCTGACCGGCTTTACCGGCCTGGTGTCGTTCGGCCATGCGGCCTTCTTCGGCTGGGCCGGCTATGCGGCCGGCGAAATGATGATCCTGTTCGGCGCCCGCGGCCTGCCGCCCGAAATCGCCATCGCTTGCGGCGTGGCCATGGCCGCGGCCATCGGCTGGGCGATCGGCTGGCTGGCGATCCGGCGCACCGGCATCTACTTCGCGATGATCACGCTGGCGCTGTCGCAGGTGGCGTACTTCATGGCGGTTCAAGTGGGCTGGACGCGCGGCGAAGACGGCATGCAGGGCATTCCGCGCGGCAAGTTCCTGGGCCTAGTGGACCTGAGCGTGGACGCCAACATGTATTACTTCACGCTGGGGGTCTTCGTGCTGGGCTTTCTGTTCGTCTACCGGGTGATCCATTCGCCCTTCGGCCAGGTGCTCAAGACCATCCGGGACAACGCGCCGCGCGCCATATCGCTAGGTTACGATACAGACCGGTGCAAGCTGCTGGCGTTCGTGCTGTCGGCCTCGGTCGCCGGCCTGGCCGGTTCGCTGAAGGCGCTGGTGCTCCAGCTGGTTGCATTGAACGACGTTTCGCTCGCTACTTCCACCGAAGTGCTGCTGATGACGCTCCTGGGCGGCATCGGCACGGTATGGGGGCCGGTGGTGGGCGCGACGCTGGTCGTCAGCTTGCAGAATTACCTTGCCACCCTGGGCGACATCGTCACCATCGTCATCGGACTGATTTTCGTGTTGTGCGTGTCGTTCTTCCGGCGCGGCTTCGTCGGCGAATGGCTGGCCTACGCGCAGTGGCGCAAAACGAAGGAAAACAATAGTTGATGGCAGCAGCAGAATCCAAACGGCGCGCCGCCGATGTCGCCTACGACCAGATCGAAAGCATGATCGCCACGCTGCAATTGCAGCCGGGCAGCGCGGTCGTGGAAGCGGATCTGGTGGAAATGACCGGCCTGGGACGCACGCCGCTGCGCGAGGCGCTGCTGCGCATGGTGGCCGCCGGGCTGATACGCCAGGAGCCGCGGCGCGGCCTGCGCGTGTCCATGATCCAGCTGGCGGACCACATGGACCTGATCCAGACCCGCCGGGCGCTGGAACAGCTGATCGCCGCCAGCGCCGCGCGCCGCGCCACTGCGGCGCAGCGCAGCCAAATCGTGGACTGCGCGACGCAGATGATCCGGGCGGCGGAAGGCGGCAATCTCGACGACTACATGCATGCCGACCAGATGCTGGACCACGTCTGCCACCAGGCCTGCCGCAACGCCTCGGCCGTGAACGCGGTGGCGCCGCTGATCATCCAGTGCCGCCGCTTCTGGTACGCCTACCAGCACGAGGGCGACATCGCCGAAGGCGCGCGCCGCCACATGCTGATGGCCGAAGGCATCGCCACCGGCAACGAGTCCGCGGCCATCAAGGGCGCGGACTCGCTGATGGACTACCTGGAGATGTTCACGCGCAAGGTGATTGACGCGTGACGGCCGGCGCGGCCTGCCCCTTGCGGCGGGCCAGCCACTGCAGCACCCGCGGCCGCGAGCGGTCGTAGGCCAGGTTGTAGAGGAAGGCGTAGGGCAGATAGAACAGCACCAGCGCGATATCCAGCACAAAGGCCTGCCACAGGCTGATGTTGAGCCACCAGGCCGCCAGCGGGATCACGATCAGGATCAGGCCCAGCTCGAAGCCGAAGGCATGCACCACGCGCAGCCGCAGCGTACGGGTCCAGCCCATGCGGTTCTCGATGCGGTCAAAGCCCGCGTTGTAGATCATGTTCCAGACCAGCGCGATCCAGGCGATCACCGCGGTCAGCACGCCCATTTCGAACAGGGACTTGCCCATGGCCCAGGCAGCCGCCGGGGCGCACAGGCCGATGGCGATGATTTCGAACAGAAAGGCGTGGAGGAAACGTTCTTTAATGGATTTCTTGGCTTGCGTCATGACCCACCTGCGGTCGGTTGATACTCAGTGGCAGGGATTTTCGACGATATTTCCGTTACCATAAAGATGGTTTTCATCGGAAAAACCGATAATCACGGAGCCTCCGTCTATGCGCCACTCCCTGGAATCCCTGGCGGCGTTCGCCCAGGTCGCCTCCGAAGGCACGTTTTCGGCTGCCGCCCGCAAGCTCGGGAAAAGCCAGTCCACCATCAGCGAAACCATCGCCAACCTGGAGGTGGACCTGAACGTGGCGCTATTCGACCGCAGCCAGCGCCAGCCCATGCTGACCGAGGCGGGCCGCGTGCTGCTGGGCCAGGCCTTGCAGGTGCTGGCCGCCAACGACAGGTTGAATCGCAGCGCCAGCCAACTGTCCGAAGGCCTGGAGCCCCGGCTGACGGTAGTGCTGTCCGACACGTTCCAGTCCGAGACCTTCGAGAACATGCTGAGCCAGATCGACCAGCGCTATCCGGCGCTGCGCTTCGAATGCCTGATCGCGGAATACGAGGATGTGGTGGCGCTGGTGCAGCAGGGCCGCGCGCACCTGGGGCTGATGGCCGCCCAGGAGAGCTATCCGCCCGACGTCGCGCACGCCGCCCTGGCGGAGCTTTCTGAAATCGTCCTGTGCGTGAGCCGCAAGCACCCGCTGGCCAAGCTGCCCCGGGTCACGGAGGACCAGCTGAAATCCGAACGCGCGCTGCGCCTGAGCACGTACGAACTGGGTGACAAGGAGACCGAACCCGCGTACGCGACCTGGTCGGCGCCCGGCTATCTGATGCTGATGGACATGGCGACCCTGGGGTTTGGCTGGACCGAACTGCCGCGCTGGATGTTCCAGCGTTTCGGCCAGGATCAGCTGGTGGAGCTGAAGGCGCCAGGCTGGCCGCGCCACATCCGCGTCGACGCGGTCTGGTCGCGGCGCCGCGCGCTGGGGCCGGCAGGCGCCTGGCTGCTGCAGAGCCTGACGGGCGGCTAGAGCCAGCCCGCGCCGCAACGGCCTTGCAGCCGATCAGCGCGCCGTGGCCGGCAAGCGCGAGATGTGCACGCCGTTGGCGTTGAGCCAGTCGCCCAGCTTGGGGCTGGCCAGCACGTCGAACTCCGCGCGGCGCTGGCGCGACATGGCGCAGTCATCCTGGCTGCCCATGGCCGGATGGCACATGACCAGGTCGCAGTCGCGCGCGTTGAACAGCCAGTTCTGCAGCAGGTCCGCGTAGCGCCGCTTGCCGCCTTCGAAGCCATAGACGCCCAGCAGCCGGCGGTTGGTGCGCATGCCATCCTTTTGCGCCTCGCGCGCCAGCGCGCTCGAACCGAGCGCGCCAATGACGCGCGCCTTGAGGGCTTCTTTCAGGGGAATGCCAACCTGCATGCCCGGCGCCGTCTGGCGCAGCCAAGGCATGTGATCGCCATAGCGTTGCTTGAGCAACAGCAGCAGCCGTTCGCGGATGCCCGGCAGCTGATGCACGTGCTGGTGCCCGTCGACATAGTCCGGCGCGCGGCCGAACGCGGCCTCGAAAGCATCGAACTGGCACGCCAGCTGCGCATCGATCCAGGCGGCGTCGAGTCCGCCCGCATAGGCGCTCAGGATCAGCCGGCTCAGCGTGGGCATGGGCTCGGCGCCAGGCGTAAGCGCTTCCGTGAAGTTCACGTGCAGGCCGATATCCACGTTCATCGGGGCCAGGCGCCCGGCGTTCGACGCGAACGACGGACCCAGCGTGAGGCAGCTGACCGCGCTCAGCCGGCCCATGCCGGCCAGCGCAATCATGCCTTCATCGATATCGGCATTCATGCCAAAATCATCACCGCAGACCACGATACGTTTGCTCATTGCTATACCTTTGACTTCATTTCCGCCACGCCCTTCATGCGCGCCCTGCTGCAACAAGTAAGCACCTTCATTGCCGTCGGATGCGCCGCCGCGGCCACCCACTGGGCTGTCGCCGTGGGTTGCGTCGAACTCTTCCGCATGCCGCCCCTGGCCGCCAACCTGATCGGCTGGCTGGTTGCATTCGCGGTTTCCTTCACTGGCCACTACCGGCTTACGTTCCGACATTCCAAAACTCCGTGGACGGTAGCAGCGCGGCGTTTCTTCCTTGTGTCAGCAGCCGGCTTCATCATCAACGAAGCCGCATACGCCTGGCTACTGCATAGCACTACCATCCGTTACGACATCCTGCTTGCCTTGATCCTGCTCGGGCTCGCCGTGGCGACCTTCATCGCTAGCCGGCTTTGGGCGTTCCGCCACAAACCCGCTGCCTGAGGGCCGCGTCCACGTCGACGCGCCACATTACATACTTCACGCTGCTGACCACCGGCGCCAGCCCCTGCAACGGCGCATAAACCTGGTTGTCCGCCGCGGTACCCCATACCCAGTAGCGGCTGCCTTCGACTGCCTGACACAGGCGCGCGTTGAACTCCGCGGGGCTGAGCAGCACCTGTCCGCCGGTTTCGGGGTCGAACTGGGCGGCGTCATACAGCTCCTTGCGCCAGTTGTCCCGCACGGGCACCTCCGGATTGAGCCAGTCGTCCACCACCCAGGCGGGCCGCAGCGCCCGGGCGTACAGCGCCAGGTCGAACGGATAGGTGTGCAACGACACGAAGGTATCGTCCGGCCGCGCCTGCTCCCGCACCACCTTGGCCAGCGGGCCCGCGCTGCCGCGCGCATTGTTGGCGGCGATGCCCACCGCGATGACGCAGATCCCCACCGCCACCGCGGCGCTCAGGCGCAGCAGGCGGGTGGCCGAATCGGCGTCGGCGCGCCTGGCTCCCTGGATCACTTCGGCCAGAAGGAAAGCCAGCGGCGCCAGCGCCGGCAGGACATAGCCCACAAGCTTGGAATTCGGCAGCGAAAAGAACGCCAGCACGACGGCAAACCACAGCACCGCCAGGCGCCGCAAGCTGCGCGAGGGACCGGCTTCCCAGAACGTCTTGCGCAGGATGCCGCCGCCCCAAAGCGACCAGGGCAAGCTCAGCCCCACCACCACCGGCAGATAGAACCAGAACGGCTGCGCATTGTTAAAACCAGTAGCGGCAAAGCGCTGGAAGTGCTGATAGACAAAGAAGTAGTCGTAGAAACCTGGATAGCGCCACTGCATCAGCACGAACCACGGCGCCGCCACGGCGATGAACACCAGCAGCGCGGGCGGCCAGAACAGCGCAGCCAGGCCGCGCCACCGGCGTTCCCACACCAGCCAGATCAGCAGGATGGCGCCCGGCAGCACCAGGCCGATCAGCCCCTTGGCCAGCACGGCAAGCGCGGCCAGCGCGCCAGCCGCCACGGCCATCGCGTGCCAGGCTTCTCCGCGCTCCTCGCGCAGCACCGTATCCGTTGCCGCCAGCACGCACAGCGTGATCATGCCGGCCACCAGCATGTCCAGATTCGCGAACTGCGCGCCACCATAGAAAAACGGCATGGTGGCGAGGATCAGCACGGTCGTCATGGCGGTCGCGGGATCGCGGTAGCGGCGCACAAAGGCGTACATCGCAGCCGCCGCGGCCCACGCGGCCAGCCAAGAGGGCACCCGCGCCGCCCAGGGATGCACGCCGAACACCGAAAAGGACAGCTCAGTCAGCCAGTAGTAAAGCGGCGGCTTGTGGAAATACGGCATGCCGTCCAACAGGGGCACCGCATGCGAACCGCTGCGCAGCATGTCCCAGGCCACACCGGCGTAGCGCCCTTCATCGGGCAGGGTCAGGGGCCTGATCCAGGCCAGGAAAGCAAGCCACGCGCCTATCGCGATCAGGAAGCGTCCCGCTGGCGGGGTCCAATCGGAGCGCCGCCAGAACGTCGTGGCGAACATGTCAGTCCAAGCCTTGGCCCGGCCGGGAAGCCCTGCCCTGGCGCCGGCGCACGACGAACAGCGGCCGGCCCTTCACCTCATCGAAGATCCGCGACACGTATTCGCCCACCACGCCCAGGGAAATCAGATTCACGCCGGCAAAGAACAGCACCGCCGTGACGATGGTCGTCCAACCGGAGACCTCGTTGCCGAAGAACAGGTACTCGCCGACCAGATAGGCGGCATAGGCCAGCGCCAGCATGGCAAAGGCCACGCCGACTAGGCTGACCAGGCGCAGCGGCCAGGTCGTGAAGGCGGTCAGGCCGTCCAGCGCCAGCCGGACCAGGCGCATGCTGCTGAAACGGCTGTCGCCGTGCATGCGCTCCTCGGGGGTATAGGCCAGCGCCTCGCCCTTGAAGCCGACCCAGGCGTACAGGCCTTTCATGAATCGGGTGCGTTCGGGCAGCGCGATCAGCGCGTCCACCACGCTGCGGTCCATCAGGCGAAAATCGCCCGCGTGCGCCGGCACGTCCACGCCGCGCGCGCCGCTCAGCAACTTGTAGAACCAGCGCGCGCCAGCGCGCTTGGCCCAGGATTCGTCGGCGCGGGTCTCGCGCACGGCGTAGACCATTTCGGCCCCGGCGGCCCAGCGCGCCAGCATTTGCTCGATCAAGGCGGGAGGATGCTGCAGATCGGCATCCAGGCAGATCACCGCATTGCCCGTGGCGGCTTCCAGGCCGGCGCTGATCGCGGCTTCCTTGCCGAAGTTGCGCGACAGCTGCACGTAGCGAAAACCATCGTGTTCGGTCCATTCGGCCATCAGCGCTTCCGTGCCGTCCGTGCTGCCGTCATCGGCCACGATGATTTCCCAGCTGGTGCACAGCGCCTCCAGGCGGTTGCGCAGCAGAGGCAGCAGCACCTGCAGGTTCTCGCATTCGTTCAGGCACGGAATGACGCAGGTCACGCAAGTGTCGTACGGCACGCGCGCCTCGGCCGCCGGCCAAACCGTTTCCAGCGGATACGATTTGGTCAGCACTTGCGGGACAGCGGATTCGGACCGGAACTGAATGTGCATGGCTCTAGACTCGGAATGCAGGACTATGCCGAGCAGTATGCGTAGGGATCTGTCGAATTTTCATGAAATGCGCAATTGCCTGCAGCGCCCGAGAAATCCAGATGAATTCTAGGGAGCGTCCCCCGGAAAACAATAAAGTGGCGTAAACCTGTGTCCCCAATTTGTGAAGCCCTGTAAAGCCGGACTGCGCCCGCGCATCGGTAAAATGCGCCCGAGTTTTTTGTTTTCGCAGGTTGTCATGCAATATCAAGTCCGGCTCATGCAGGCCAGCGACGTGGACGCCATCCTGGCCCTCCAGACCCTGGCCTACCCCGGTTTCCTGCTGGAAAGCGCGGGTTTCTTCCAGAACCGCCTGGCGCTCGCCCCGTCGCACTGCTGGGTAGCGCTGGCTGGGGCCAGCCCGGATGCGCTGCTGGGCTACCTGATTTCCTATCCCTGGGACGCGGGACTGCCGCCCGCCCTGGATGTGGCGCTCGCGGCGCTGCCGGCCGCGGCCGACCACTGGTTCCTGCACGACTGCGCCGTGGCGCCCTCGGCGCAGGGGTTGGGCGTGGGCCAGGCGCTGCTGCGCGCCGCCGCCGACAGCGCGCATGAAGGCGGCTTGCGCCGCGCCAGCCTGGTGTCCCTGGAATCCGCCGTGGGTTATTGGCAGCGCCACGGCTACCTGCCGGTCAGCGCAGACAGCGCCGACCTGACCGAAAAACTGGCTGGCTACGGGCCGCGCGCGCAATACATGTCGCGCGCATTTCCACTCTAGCCGCCCCGGCCGCGGCTACCTCCGCCGCGGCTTTCCGCCCGCCCGGCCCCGCGCCGCGCGCCGCCTCCCTGCCCCATGTACATCGCCCGCGCGGCGGACGTAACATAAGCCTCAGTCCGTGTGAGGCGGCAGGGTTCAAACAGCCAGAAAGTTCACCGTGCCCTGACAGGGCGCAAAGGCACCTATGATCTCGCTTACGCCCGTTCAATCACTGCTGGCATGCTGCCTCGTCCTGGTCATCGGACGCGTGCTCACCACCAAGATCGGCGTCCTCGCCCGCTACAGCATTCCGGACCCCATCGTCGGCGGCCTCCTGTTCGCCGTACTGGCCTACCTGCTGGCGACCTGGGGCGGCGTCTCCGTCTCGCTGGAAACCAGCATCAAGCCGACCTTGCTGCTGCTGTTCTTCGGCAGCATCGGCCTGACCGCCAACCTCAAGCTGCTGGCCAAGGGCGGCCCCAGGCTGATTGCCTTCCTGCTGGCCCTGATCCCGTTCCTGGTGCTGCAGAACGCCGTCGGGCTGGGCATGGCCTGGCTCCTGGACATGCATCCGCTGATGGGCCTCTTGGGCGGCACCATCACGCTGGTGGGCGGTCACGGCACGGGCGCGGCCTACGCCACGCGCTTCGCCGACTTCAACAACATCCAGGACGTGATGGCGCTGGCGATGACCGCCGCCACCCTGGGGCTGGTGCTGGGCGGCGTGGTGGGCGGGCCGGTGGCCGAATGGCTGATGCGGCGCCACAAGCTGGCCGGCAGCCTCGACCACGCGCCCGGCGACGGCCACGAGCCTGCGGACCTGATGGAAAACGCGCCCGCGTCCTCCGCCGGCTCCTACATCGTGTCCCTGACCGCCGCCCTGGTCTGCCTGGTGGTCGGTGGCTACCTGGCGGCCTTGGTTGAGGACGCCCCGGTCAGCCTGCCCAACTTCCTGTGGTGCCTGGCCACGGGCGTACTGATCCGCAACGGCGGCGAAAAGCTGGGCCTGAAGCTGGACGACCGCGCCACCGAAATCATCGGCACCATCTCCCTGTCGCTGTTCCTGGGCATGACGATGATGACGCTGGACCTGTCCAGCGTGGCGCGCCTGGCCGGCCCGCTGGCCCTGATGCTGGCGGTGCAGACCCTGGTATGCGCGCTGTATGCCGCCTGGGTCGTGTTCCGCATGCTCAAGCGCGACTACGAAGCAGCCATCATGTCGGCCGCGTTCTGCGGCTTCGCGCTGGGCGCGACCGCCACCGCCATCGCCAATATGCAGGCGCTGACGCGGCGCCATGGCCCGGCGCCGGAAGCGTTCATCGTCGTGCCGGTCACCGGCGCCTTCCTGGTCGACATCCTGAACGTGATCGTGCTGACCTCGCTGATCTCCTTGCCGTTCGTGGGAGGCATGTGACCATGTTCAAACGCCTTGTCATTCTGAGCTTCTGCCTGCTGCTGGCGGCCTGCGGCCGCGCGCCCGATACCGACGCCCTGCGCGCCGACGTGGAACGCAGCCTGGCCACCGCCTACGGCGCGGACCTGTTCCGTATCGCCGGGATCAAGCGCATGGGATCGGCCTCGGACAGCAGCGCCCCGGCGGGCGAAACCCGCCGCGTGGTCTATTACGACGTCGAACTGGACCTGGCGCGCAACATCACCCTGGGCGCCTGGGACCAGCCCGGCGCCGCCGCGCTGGTCACGCTGCTGGGCGCCGGCCCGCGCAGCATCAGCGGCGTGAAATCCGGCGGCAACCAGGCGGGCGACCGCATCGTCGCGCACGCCAGCGCCATCTACCGCAAGGAAGGCGACGCCTGGAAGCTGGTCACCCCGGCCGGCTTCAAGGCGGCCGAGGCGCCCAATCTGGACACCGGCGCGCCGCCGCCCGTCACGCGCCAGCTGCTGGACACGCTGGACCAGATCACCCATTCGGTTTCCTACAGCGCCTCCAGCACCGCGCAGCACGTAGTGCAACAGGAACTGGAACGCTCCGTGGCGCGCATCAACGGCCGGCTGGCCCGCATGCAACAGGGCTACCCGCTGGCCGGCGGCCCGGACCGCGGCGAGTATGTGGCGTTTGCGCGCGCCCTGAGCGACGTCGCGCGCAAGCAGCAGATCCGGGTCTCGCCGCTGATCACGGGCGGCGGCGCCGAGAACATCGCGCTGCTGCGCAGCGGCGACGCGGTGGTGGGACTGGCCCAGGCCGACACGGCGCGGCTCGCCTATGACGGCAAGGGGCCATTCGCGGGCCAGGGCCCCTTCAGCGGCCTGCGCGCCCTGGGCAGCCTGTATCCGGAACTGGTCCATATCGTGGTCCGCGACGACGCTGCCCTGCGCGGCGTACGCGATCTCAAGGGCAAGACCATCGCCCTGGGGCCGGAAGGCTCGGCGGTGCGCGCCACGCTGGAAACCGTGCTCGCCGCCCATGGCCTGCAGGCCGGCCGCGACTACACCGTGGCCGACACGCCCTTCACCGAGTCCCTGCCGGCGCTGAACTCCGGCAAGGTCGACGCCGCCGCCCAGGTCATCGGCGTGCCCGCCACGCCCTTGCGCGATGCGCTGACCCAGGCGCGACTGAAGCTGCTGCCGCTGGACCCTGCCGCCATCAAGGCGCTGACCGGGGCCGAGGACAACGCGCTGATGCCGCTGGACATCGCCGCCGGCACCTACCCCAACCAGACGGAGCCGATCCCCACGGTGGGCATGGCGGCGCTGCTGCTCACCACCGCGGACCTGACCCGGGACGAGGCCCTGGTGATCGTGCGCGCGGTCTACGTGACCGGGCAGGACCTGCTGGCCGCCGGATCCGCCCAGGGCGCCCAGGTAGGGCTGGCGACCGCCCGCCGCGGACTGACCGTGCCGCTGCACGACGGCGCCCAGGAAGGGCTGGCCAAGCTTGAACAGGCCAAGCCGCAATGAAGCCGGTTGCGCTTATGATTGCGCTCCCTACCAGGAATCCCCATGAATAAATTCGATCTGCAGAAAAACCAGGCCCTGAAGCTGGCCGGCCAGCTCAAGCAAGCCTCCACCCCGGACCGCTTCGGCACCGCCTCGCAAGTGCCCGACCGCCGCGAACAGCGCAAGCTGGACCAGGCCGCCGGCCTGGTGCCGTTCCCCCTGAAGCTGTCGCAGGCCCACGCCGACAAGCTGCGCGCCCTGGCGGCCGAACGCGGCGTGTCGACCAACGACATCGTGGCCGAAGTGCTGCAAAACGCGCTGGACAAGTAAGCGCATGCATATCTGGGTCGATGCGGACGCCTGCCCCGCGGTCATCAAGGACATCCTGTTCCGCGCCGCCCAGCGCTGGCAACTGCCGCTGACGCTGGTGGCCAACCAGATGCTCTACACCCCGCCCTCCCCGCTGATCCGCGCGGTGCAGGTGCCGCGCGGCTTCGACGTCGCCGACGCCCACATCGCCGAACGCGCGTCCGAGGGCGACCTGGTGATCACCGGCGACATCCCGCTGGCCGCGCAAGTCCTGGAAAAAGGCGCGATGGCCCTGAACCCGCGGGGCGAACGCTATACGCCGGAAACGATCCGGGAGCGGCTGGCGTTGCGGGACATGATGGAAGAGCTGCGGGCCAGCGGCGTGGATACCGGCGGCCCGGCGGCATTCAGCCAGGCCGACCGCAAGGCCTTCGCCAACCAGCTGGACACCCTGCTGGCGCGCGCGGCGCGCAAGACGCAGCCGGGCTCGGCAAGCGGTCAATAGAAGGTGATGTAGGCCTTGTAGATGATCGTGCCCAGGGCCGTGATCAGGCCTATGCCCATCAGTCCCATGCCGATATTGCGGTCGCGCAGCCCGAAGCCGACCAACATGAGCGCCACGCCGGCGACGATGATGATCAACATGGTATTGGTGTGCTCGGACATGACCTTCTCCTGTTCGCCTATGCCTGGCCCCACGGGCCAAAGCCTTTGTTATCAATGATAGTCAGGCTCGCATGCGACGCGGCTCAATCGACGTGAGTCCGCTTGCGACAAATCAAGAGAAGGGTAATGAAAGGGACGGTTCAGCGCAATGGCTTGCATGCCATATGCAAAGCGCCCGGATTTAAAGGCGTGCCCAATGTGTCCTGAGCGCAAAACAAAAAAGCCAACCTCGCGGTTGGCTTTCTTTGCTTTGCGTCTTTTTTAACCTTGGTACGCCGACAACGATAAGCCTGAGGCTTACGTCATCTTCCAAGGGTCTTTGGTGGGTAGTACTGGGTTCGAACCAGTGACCCCTGCCGTGTGAAGGCAGTGCTCTACCACTGAGCTAACCACCCCGAAAGAGGCGAAATATTAGCACGTTTTTTTGAACGCGTGCAAGTCGCCTCGAAAAAACTTTATGCGGCCGCCACTGGTGCGTCGATCTTGCGCCAGGTGCACTCCCCTCCCACGGACTTGTCCAAGGCCGCGAGATAGTTTTCGTGCTCGGCCAGTTCCGCCTCGCTGGCCTTGATCACGGGCAGGCCCGAAGCGTCGAAGCGGGCCAGTTCGATACCATTGCCGCCGCCGCTGGCGCCGTCGTCCACGTCGATCAGCAGCGCGTCCTGGCCGCGGGTCATGGCCAGCCAGACTTCCGCCAAGAGCTGCGAGTCCAGCAATGCGCCGTGCAGGGTGCGGTGGGCGTTGGAAATGCCGAAGCGGTCGCACAGCGCGTCCAGCGAATTGCGCTTGCCTGGGAACAGCGAGCGCGCATGCAGCAGCGAGTCCGTGACCGTTTCGCAGTACTCGGTGACCGGGCCGCGCCCGGTCTTGGCGAGTTCGGCGTTGAAGAACTTGACGTCGAACGCCGCGTTGTGCGCGATCAACTCGGCGCCCTGGATGAACTTGACGAATTCGTCCGCGACATCGGCGAAGCGCGGCTTGTCGGACAGGAACTCGGTGGTCAGGCCGTGCACCGCCAGCGCCTCGGGGTCGCTGTCGCGGTCCGGGTTCAGGTAGATGTGCAGGTTGTTGCCGGTGGTCATCCGGTTGACCATCTCCACGCAGCCGATCTCGACGATGCGATGGCCCTGGGCAGGGTCCAGTCCGGTGGTTTCAGTGTCAAAGATGATCTGGCGCATAACTTATTCCGACGCTTGGGCAGGCGCGGCGGGCTGCGCGTGCGGCGCCGGAGCGGGGTCCGGATGATGCGCTGCGCTGCCGGCCTGGCCGGGTTTCTTGCGTGCGGTGGCGATCAAGGTGTAGGCCACCGGCACGACGAACAAGGTCAGTAGTGTACCCAGCATCAGCCCGCCCACCAGAACCCAGCCGATCTGCTGGCGCGATTCCGCCCCCGCGCCCGTGGACAAGGCCAGCGGCACGGTGCCCAGCACCATGGCGCCGGTCGTCATCAGGATGGGGCGCAGGCGCAGCACGCTGGCTTCGACCACCGCCTCGAACAATTCCTTGCCTTCGTCGCGCAGCTGGTTGGTGAATTCGACGATCAAAATGCCGTGCTTGGTGATCAGCCCCACCAGCGTGATCAGGCCGATCTGGCTGTAGATGGACAAGGTGCCGCCGGTCAGCCACAGCGCCAGCAGCGCGCCGGTCATGGACAGCGGTACCGACAGCATGATGATGAAGGGATTGCGCCAGCTTTCGAACTGCGCGGCCAGCACCAGGTAGATGAAGGCCAGCGCCATGGCGAAGACCAGGTAGATGCTGCCGGAGGAATCGCGGAACTCGCGCGACTGGCCGTCCAGGTCGGTGACGATGGTGTTGGGCAGCACCTCGCGCGCCACCTGATGCATGTGCGTCAGGACTTCGCCCAGCGCGTAGCCGGGCGCCACCGCGCCGTCGATCTTCACGGCGCGCAGGCGGTTGAAGTGGTTCAGCGATTGCGGCGACACGCCCTCATGCACACCCAGCAGGTTGTCCAGCTGCACCATGCTGCCGTCGCGCGCCCGCACGTAGATGCCCGAGATATCGGTGGGGTTGGCGCGGTCGCGCGGCGTCACCTGCACGATCACGTCGTACTGTTCGCCTTCGTCCTTGTAGCGCGTGACCTGGCGGCCGCCCAGCATGGATTCCAGGGTGCGGCCCACGGTGTCCACATTGGCGCCCACGTCGGCCATCTTGTCGCGGTCCACGCGCACCCGCAGCTCGGGCGTATTCAGGCGCAGGTCGGTGTCCAGGTTGATCAGGCCGGGATACTTGCGCAGCTCGGTCAGGAACACTTCGGTCAGGCGCGACAGCTCGGCGTAGGACGCCTGGCTCATGATGATGAATTCCACCGGCTTGGAACGCGCCGACTGGCCCAGCGACGGCGGGTTGGTCGGGAATGCGCGCACCCCGGGCAGCGAGGCGAATTGCGGCTGCAGCTGCTGCGTGATGGCCTGCTGCTTGCGGCTGCGCTCTTCCCAGGGTTTCAGGCGCAGGATGGCGGTGCCGTCGGTCACGGTAGGAAAGCCCACGGTCACCTGGCTGCCGCTGGCCTCCGGAATGTCGGAGTAGAACTTTTCGATGCCCAGCATGCTTTCCAGCGTGTAGTTCAGCGTCGCCCCTTCAGGCGAGCTGACGATGCCGAACACCACGCCGCGGTCCTCGATGGGCGCCAGCTCGCTCTTGACCACCTTGAACAGCACGCCGCTCGCGGCCGCGACCGCCAGGCCGATGGCCACCACCACCCAGCGGTGGCGCAGGGCCAGCGCCAGCGCGCGCCGGTAGCCGTTGCTCATGCCATTGAGCCAGCCTTCGATCAGGTTGTACCAGCGGCTGTGGCTGCTCTGGTGGCGCAGCAGCACCGAGCACATCATGGGCGTAAGCGTCAGCGCCACGAAACCGGACACCAGCACGGCGCCGGCCAGCGCCAGCGCGAACTCGATGAACAGCCGCCCGGTGCGGCCCGTAGCGAAGGCCAGCGGCGCGTACACGGTGACCAGCGTCATGGTCATGGCGACCACCGCGAAGCCGATCTCGCGCGAACCGCGTAGCGCGGCCTCCTTGCGCGGCATGCCCTCTTCGATGTGGCGGAAGATGTTCTCCAGCACCACGATCGCGTCGTCCACCACCAGGCCGATGGCCAGCACCATGGCCAGCAGCGTCAGCGTGTTGATGGAAAAGCCGAACAGGTACATCAGCGCACAGGCGCCCACCAGCGACACCGGAATGGTGACGATGGGGATGATGCTGGCGCGCAGGTTGCGCAGGAAGAAGAAGATCACCAGCACCACCAGCACGATGGCTTCGCCGATGGTGTGGAACACGGAATCGATGGAGCGTTCGATGAACACCGACGAGTCGTACGCGATGTTCAGCTTCATGCCGGCCGGCAGGTTCTCGTTCAGGCGCGCCACTTCCTCGCGCGCCGCCTTGGACAGTTCCAGCGGGTTGGCGGTGGACTGGCGCGTCACGCCGATGTTGATGGCGGGCTTGCCGTTGAAGCGCGACAGCACGCGGTCGCTGGCGGCCGCGATCTCCACGTTGGCCACGTCGCGCATGCGAACCGGATAGCCTTTGACGTTGGCGACGATCACGTTCTCGAATTGCGCGGGCGTCTGCAGGTCGGTAGAGGACACCACCGAGAACTCGCGGGCTCGCGATTCGATGCGGCCTGCCGGAATCTCGACGTTCTGGCTGCGCAGCGCGGCCTCCACGTCCTGCACGGTCAGGCCGTAGGCGGCGAGCTTGTCGCGGTCCACGTAGATGCGCATGGACGGCAGGCGTTCGCCGAAGACGCGCACCTCGGCCGCGCCCGGCAGCACCGACAGGCGGGTCTTGATGTAGCGGTTGATGTAGTCCGAGGTCTGGATCGCGGAATACGATCCGGACTCCACCGCGATATAGATGATGGGTTGGGAGTCCGCTTCGACCTTGCCGATGATGGGCTCGTCGATCTCGTCGGGCAGGAAGCGCCGCGCGCGCGAAACCTTGTCGCGGACTTCCGCGGCCGCGGCGTCCGGGTTGCGGGACAGGTTGAACTTGATGTTGATGAGGCTGCGTTCCGAGCGGCTGCGCGAGGTCATCACGTCCACGCCCTCGATGCCGGCCAGCTGGTCTTCCAGCGGCTTGGTCACCTGCGACTCGATCACCTCGGGCGAAGCGCCCTTGTAGGTGGTGTCCACCGACACGATGGGCTCGTCGATCTTCGGATACTCGCGCACGGTCAGGCGCGAATATGAAATCAGGCCGATCAGCACGATGATCAGCGACAGGACCGATGCGAACACCGGCCGCTTGATGCAGGTTTCCGAGATACGCATTGCGCTACCGCCAAAAATGGAAAAAGGCCGGCGTCACGCGCCGTTGCCCAGAACGGTCACCGCGGCGCCGTCCGTCACCCGCTGCAAGCCCGACACCACCAGTTGGTCGCCCGCCGCCACCCCGGTCAGGATTTCGACGCGGCCCTCGCGGCGCTCGCCGATGGTGACCTCGCGCCGCTCGGCCACGCCGTTCTTGACCCGGTAGACGTACTGCGTCGCGCCCGAGGGCGACAGCGCGGCTTCCGGCGCGACCAGCGCCTTGTCCTGGCTGAACTGCAATTGCACTCGGGCGAACATGCCCGGGCGCAGCACCGCATCCTTGTTGGCGACCGTGGCGCGCAGCAGGATGGAGCGCCCGCCCGCGTCCACCAGCGGGCTCACCGCATAGACCACGCCCTGGCGCTCCTGGCCGGGCAGCGCGTCCATGCGCAGCGTCAGCGGCTGGCCCACGCCCACCTTGCTCAAATACATTTCAGGGACGCGGAAGTCGACCTTGAGCGGATCGATCGCCTCCAGCGGGGCCAGGTCCTGGCCCTGGTTGACGTAGTCGCCCACCGACACGCTGCGCAAGCCCGCAATGCCGCCAAATGGCGCCGAGATCGTCATCTTGTCCAGCCGCGCCTGCGCCAGCGCCACGGCGGCTTCCTGCACCTTGAGCGTGCTGGCGGATTCGTCGCGCGCCTGCTGGCTGACGAAGCCCTTGCCCTGCAGCTCGACCGAGCGCCGGTAGTGGCTTTGCGCCAGCGTCAGGTTGGCGCGGGCCTGGGCCAGCTCGGCGCGCGGCACGGAATCGTCCAGGCGGATCAGCACGTCGCCGCGCTTGACCGGCTGGCCTTCCTTGAAGTCGATCGACTGGATGCGGCCCGCGACCTCCGGCCGCAGCACCACGGACTCGTCGGAACGCAGGCTGCCCACGGCCGAGATGCCGCGCGCGAACGGTATTTCCTGGGCGGCGGCCACCTCGACCCGGACCGGCACGGCGCGCGTGACCAGGGGCGCTTGAACGGCGCCGGGTTGCGGACTGGCGGTTCCGTGGGCAAGCCAGCGCGGCACAAAAATGCCGAGCGCGGCCCCCGCGGCCAACCCTGCCGCTACGGCGGCGAGCAGTACTGCTTTTTTCATGCGCGAATGTGGCGGTATTGCGGCGCGGGCCTGGCATGCCCCCACGCGGACTGCGCCGCAGGAACTGGAATGAGGGTTGGCACTTTAGCACCCGGATTTACATACTGGAACAATCCTGAAGCCGGATGAAAGAACTAAATCCGCCCCAGAGGGCGGATTCGAGGGTATATCCCGATGCCCTCAGCCCCGGCGGGCCGATTCCACGCCCATATTGGCCAGTTGGTCGGCCCGTTCGTTGCCGGGATCGCCGGCATGGCCGCGAACCCAGCGCCAGGACACGGTATGGCGCTGTACCTGTTCGTCCAGCAGTTGCCACAGCTCGGCGTTCTTGACCGGCTTCTTGTCGGCCGTCATCCAGCCGCGCCGCTTCCAGTTGGCGAGCCATTCGGTCATGCCCTTCATCACATACTGGGAGTCCGTATGGATGGTGACCGTGCACGGACGCTTGAGCGCGCGCAGTCCCTGGATGACCGCCAACAGTTCCATCCGGTTGTTGGTGGTCTGGAGTTCGCCGCCATGCAGGGTCTTTTCGTGGCTGCCGGCGCGCATCAGCACGCCCCAGCCGCCCGGACCGGGATTGCCCTTGCAGGCGCCGTCGGTCCACATTTCCACTTTCTGCTCGTTCGCTTTGTCGTCTTGCATGGTGCTGCTTGGTATTCCTTGCGAAAAAATTGGCCCCGCGGCGCGGGGCTGGGCCCATCAGGAGCCGTCGTCCGCGTGGCGGTTGACCACCACGGACGCGGCGCGGGCGCGTTTGGGCTTGGCCTTCTTCCAGGCCGGGCCAATGATACGCATGCCGGCTACCCGCTTGACGGCCGACACCAGATAGACCGCGCCGCCCACGCTCCACCAGCGGGCGCCCGCCGACTCCAGGAAGGACCAGCGCTGCAGCCACTTTTCGCTGCGGCAGGCCGGCGCGTAGCAGCCGAAGTGGCTGGTCTCGACCTCGAGCGACAGCAGCTTGAACCAGTCCTTCAGGCGCGGCAGGGACACCTGGGATGACGGCGGCTGCGGCAGCCAGGGTTCCATGCCGGGCATGCGCGTGCGCGCGCCCCACATGCTCCAGGGATTGAAGCCCGAGATCACCACCCGCCCTTCGGGCACCAGCACGCGCTCGACCTCGCGCAGCACGTTGTGGGGATCCTCCGCGCACTCGAAGGCATGCGGCAGGATCAGGAGGTCCACGCTCTGGGACTCGAACGGCAAGGCCTCGGGTTCGGCCAGCACCACCCGCGACTGCCAGGCGGCCGTGCTTTCCGCGGACGGGGTCTCGCCGCCCACGTAGCCCTTGAAGGGCATGCGGTTGGCGCGCAGCAGATTCATGTCCGCCAGGCCCACCTGCCAGGCGTAATATCCGAACACGTCCGCGACAGCCGCGTCGAACTGCGCCCGCTCCCAGGCCAGCACGTACTGTCCCGGCGGCGTCTGGAACCATTCGGCCAGTTCTACAATCGGCGGAGTATCTTCTGCCACGTTCTTATTCCTTCGAATCCCATGCAAGCCTTGACCGCCCCCACAGGCGGCCGCGATCGCAACGCCGCGGTCTTGCCGCTACCCGCCTTCAATGACAACTACATCTGGGCCATCGTCCGCGGCAATGAAGCCGCCGTGGTGGATCCCGGCGACGCCGGCCCGGTGCTGCACTGGCTGGCCCAGAACGGCTTGAGACTGCGCGCCATTCTACTCACGCACCATCACGGCGACCACGTGGGCGGCGTACCGGAATTGTCCCGCATCGAGGGCATCACCGTATACGGCCCCGCGCATGAGCAGCTGCCGCGCTGCGACGTGCGCCTGGCGGAGGGCGACCGCGTGGCGATCCCGGAACTGGATCTGGACCTGGCCGTGCTGGACGTTCCCGGACACACCGCCGGCCACATCGCCTACTACGGCTGCGCGGCCGGTCTGGAGCCGGTTCTGTTCTGCGGCGACACCTTGTTTGCGGCGGGCTGCGGCCGTCTTTTCGAAGGCACTCCGGCGCAAATGCATGATTCTTTAGGGAAATTTGCTGTTTTACCGCCAGATACACAGGTTTTTTGCGCACACGAGTACACTCTAGCGAACTTGCGCTGGGCCTTGGCAGTCGATCCGGCCAACCGCAGCCTGCAACAGTGGCACCAGCAGGCCCAGCAATTACGAGCAGAAGGTCTTCCCACGCTTCCGTCCACCATCGGGCAGGAACGCGCGGCCAATCCGTTTTTGCGCACGCAAGAAGTTGAGGTCGTCCACGCCGCAGAGCGCTGGGCCGGCCGCAGCCACGCTACGCCGGTAGAGGTTTTTGCCTCCCTTCGTGAATGGAAGAACGATTTCAAGTGACAACCTGATGAATCTATCCCGACTCCTTCTGCCGCTCATGCTGGCAGTCCTCGCCGGTTGCGCAGGAACCAAAGCCCCCGATAGCAAGAACCTCACCACCAATTCGCAAGGGCGATACATCGCCCGCGACACGTCCCGGACGGTTGACCTGACCAACCCGCCCGCCGACGCCTGGGACCGCATCCGCCGCGGTTTCGCCATTCCCAACCTGAACACCGACCTCTCGCAGCAGTGGACCGACTACTACGCGTCCCACCCCGAGTCGGTGCAGCGCATGGCGGAACGGGCCGGCAAGTACCTGTATTTCATCGTCGACGAGATCAACCGCCGCGGCCTGCCGACCGAGCTGGCGCTGCTGCCCTTCGTCGAAAGCGCCTACAACCCGACCGCGCTGTCGCGCGCCCAGGCATCCGGCCTGTGGCAGTTCGTGCCGGCCACGGGCCAGCACTTCAACCTGAAACAGGACTGGTGGCGCGACGAGCGCCGCGACCCCATCGCCTCGACCAACGCGGCGCTGGACTACCTGGAAAAGCTGTTTGAAATGCAAGGCGACTGGTACCTGGCGCTGGCCTCGTACAACTGGGGCGAAGGCTCGGTGCAACGCGCCATGGCCAAGAACGAAGCGGCCGGCCAGGGCACGGACTACCTGTCCCTGAACATGCCCGACGAAACCCGCAACTACGTGCCCAAGCTGCAGGCCATCAAGAACATCATCGCCGATCCGCAGCGCTATGCGGTGGCCCTGCCCCCGGTGGGCAATACGCCCTACTTCGTGACGGTCCAGAAGAACAGCGACATCGACCTGGAAATCGCCGCCAAGCTGGCGGAAATGCCGCTGGACGAATTCAAGGCCCTGAACCCCTCGTTCAACCGCCCCGTGATCCGCGGCGACCACGGCCCCACCCTGCTGCTACCGGCCGACCGTGTCGAAATCTTCAACGCCAACCTGACCAACTACAAGGGCGATCTCAGCGCCTGGAAGATCTACCACTCGCGCCGCGGCGAATCCTACGCCTCGATCGCCAAGCGTTTCGGCGTGAGCGAAGCCACGCTGCGCCAGACCAACGACATCGGTTCGCGCCAGAAATCCGCCTCCGGCCAATCCCTGCTGGTGCCGGGCGAGCCCGGCACGGGCGGCGTGCAACTGGCCTCGCTGGCCACGCCGGTGGGCGCACTGGACTCGGCGCCGTCGGACAACAAGGCTGCCGCCCCGCGCGGCCGCGCCGCCCAGGCGCCGGCTGCCCGCGTGGCCAGCGCCCGCCCCAATGTCCGCACCCACAAGGTGCGCCAGGGCGACACGCTGTTCTCGCTGGCCAAGCAGTACGGCACCTCGGTCGACGCGCTGCGCGCGCTCAACAACATCAAGGGCAGCGCCCTGAAGGTGGGCTCGCAGCTGCGCGTGCCGGGTACCAACGCCCGCGGCTGATTGGCGCTTGCATGCAAAAGGCGCGTCCCGCGGGACGCGCCTTTTTTATGCCCGGCCGCTCGCTACCGGGCCTGCCCCGCGAACTGCGCGCTCCATTGCGCCAGTTGGCCCGCCGTGACGCCCACGCCGCCGCACAGGATCACCGCCACCGAGCGGGCGTTCTTCAGAAACTCCGAACCGCTGTCCAGCGCCGCCACCGAGGCGCCGCAGGCGGGTTCGACCAGGATGCGGTGCTCCAGCAACACGTCTTCGCAAGCCGCCACCGCGGCGGCGTCCGACACCACCACGCTCTCGATGGGATGTTCCTTGGCCAGGTCCAGCGCGCGGTCGCAGACCTGCCGTGCGCCCAATGAGGTCGCAATGGACCGGATCTCGGGCAACAGCACCGGCGCCCCCGCGCCCAGGGCCTGGGCATAGGAGTCGGCGCCGGCCGTCTCGGCCGCGATCACCGGCACGTCCGCCCAGCCGTTGCGCCGCAGGCCCTCGACCACGCCGCACAGCAGGCCGCCGCCGCCGACCGAGCAGATGACCGCATCCGGTCGGCCGCCTTGCCGGGCCAGCTCGTCGATCATGGTTGCGTGTCCCTCCCACAGCAAGGAGTCATCGAAGGGATGCAGGAACGCGTCCGCCTCGGTCATGAGTTCCAGCGCGCGGGCGTTGGCTTCCATCCAGGAAGCGCCATGCACGATGACCTCCGCCCCTTCCGAACGGATCAGGCTCTTGGCGCGTTCCGAGGTCGTGGCAGGCACCACCACGGTCACCGGCGTGGCCAGCATGCGGCCGGCGTAGGCCACCGCGTACCCGGCGTTGCCGCCGGACGAAGAGATGAAGCGCCGGGCGCCGCGGGATTTGTAGATCTGGCACGCATGGCCTATGCCGCGGGCCTTGAACGAGCCGCTGGGCTGCAGCGCCTCCATCTTCAGGCGCACGTCCTTGCCGCTGCGCAGGGAGAAGGCGCGGGATGCGAGCGCCGGGGTTTCGATATGGATTGCCATGTTCCGTTCTTCAAGAATGAGTAAATCAGACCGCGCTGGCCACGACGCAACAAACGTTGCCGGGCACGACGATGCCGGGATGGCGCTTGGCGAAGATGACGCCGCTGGTCCCGTAAACCAGTTCAACCGGCGCACGCCGCGGATCGAAGGTCTGGTGGATTCGGCCTGCGGGCTGGCCGGCCTCGACGGCCTCGCCATGCCGATGATAGGCCTCGAACACGCCGCGCTCCGAGGCGATGACATAGGACTTCGCGCCGCTGACCTTGCACAGGGGCGCGGGCTGCGCCGCCAGCGGCTGGGCGCAAGCCTGGTCCAGCACACCCCAATGCGCCAGCACGCGCAGCGCGCCGGCGCGGCACAGCGCGAGCGCGCTGTCGGTCACGGTGCCGCGTCCCGCCATCTCGGTGCTGACGCAGGTAAGCCCCGCCGCCACCGCCGAAGCAACGCTGGTGCGCGTGTCGCCCAGCGTGTCCAGCATCACGTTGAAGGGCGCGCCGAAGGCCATCACGGCATCGATGTTGCGCTGGGTTTGCGCGGCATCCTGCGAGGGCTGCACCAGGGCGCTGGGAATGATGTCCAGCGACGAACCGCCGGAATGCAGGCTGAGAAACGCGTCGCCGCGCGAGAACAGTTCGTCGCTGACGTAGGCGGCGATCTGTTCCGTGATGCTGCCCGCATGGTCGCCGGGAAACGTGCGGTTCAGGTTCTTGCCGTCCAGCGGCGAGGTGCGCAGGCCGGCTTCAGCCGCCGGCGCGTTGAGCGCGGGCATGATGATCAGGCGGCCCCGGACGCGGTCCAGCGGCAGGTCGCGGATGAGTTCGCCCAGCACGATCTGGCCTTCGTACTCGTCTCCATGATTGCCGCCTTCCAGAATGACGGTGGGGCCGTCGCCATTGGCCAGCACCGCCATGGGTATGCGCACCGTGCCCCAGGCGTCTTCGTGCGGCGACTGCGGGATGTGCAGGAAGCCCGCCTGGCGTCCAGGCGCGTCGAGATCGATGTCGGTGAACGCCGTCGCGCAGTGCGGGTTGCGCGCCGGCAGATGCGCGACCCGCCGGTCACGCAATAGAGGCGACTCGCGGAATGTCGGTTTCATCATAGACCTTTTGGGTATACGTTATGGGTTTCGATCGGGAAAATATAGGTATTTGACCGATCAGCAACAAATACTTTTGATGTTTGCTACATATGCCCAGGAGGCATGGCATGGAGTTGAGACAGTTGCGCTATTTCGCGGCGGTGTGCGCAGCCGGCAGCGTGGCGGGCGCGGCGAAAGCGTTGCATATCGCCCAGCCCGCGCTGTCGCGCCAGATGATGGCGCTGGAAGAGGAGTTCGGCGCGCAACTGCTGGTGCGCTTGCCGCGCGGCGTGGCGCTCACGCGCGCCGGCGAGGCGCTGCTCGCCCAGGCGAAACTGATGCTGGCGGGTTCTGAAACCCTGCGGGCGCAGGTGGCGCTGGCGGCCCACGGCAAGGCGGGCTCGCTGAAAATCGGCATCATGCCCGGCTACAGCTGGCTGCCCGGCCTGGGACAGGCGATCGCCGCCCTGTCGCGCGCCTCGCCCGACACCGACGTGCAGCTGGAATCCGGCCTGTCGGCCTGGCAGCTCGACGCGATCAAGCGCCACGAGCTGGACGCGGGCGTCGTCGCCTGGCGCTCTCCGCTCGACGGCGAAGTGGAAGGAATGAAAATCTATGAAGACCGCATGCTGCTGGCCATGCCCGCGGCGGTGGCGCGCAGCGTCGGCAAGATCCGCACGCTCAAGGACCTGGCGGGCCAGAGATTCATCCTGTTCCCGCGAGCCGGATCGCCCTCGCACTATGACGCGCTGGTCCGCATCCTGAAGGCCGCCGGCATTCCGGTGACACGCCCGGCCGCCGTGGCGACCGATCTTCCCACCATCCTCGGCCTGGTGTCGGCCGGACTGGGCTGCGCCGTCATTCCCGCCTCGTTCCGGCAACACGGCCCGGCCGGCGTCGTCTTCAAGGAAGTCGGCGGCATAGACCTGACGTTCGACCTGGAGCTGGTCTGGCGCGCCGACCAGCGCGATCCCTTGCTCGCCAGTTTCGTACGCCTGTTCCCGCCGCCCGGAAAACCGTCCTGAGGCTCATGCCAGTCGGACGCGTCCCAGGGATTTTCATATCGCGAAACCGCGCAAACTCCTTAAAATAGGCGGATTCCAGAGGGAAAAAATCAAAGGATAGAAATATGGGCTTTCTCGCCGGCAAGCGCATCCTGGTCACCGGGGTGCTTTCCAACCGATCCATCGCCTACGGCATCGCGCGCGCCTGTCACCAACAAGGCGCCGAACTGGCGTTCACCTACGTGGGCGACCGCTTCAAGGACCGCGTAGGCGAATTTGCCGCCGAATTCGGCAGCAAGATCGTGCTGCCCTGCGATGTGGCCGAAGACAGCCAGATCGAAGGCGCCTTCGCCGAACTCGGCCAGCACTGGGACGGCCTGGACGGCCTGGTGCACTCCATCGGCTTCGCCCCGCGCGAAGCCATCGCCGGCAACTTCCTCGACGGCCTGTCGCGCGAAGGCTTCCGCATCGCGCACGACATCTCGGCCTACAGCTTCGCCGCCATGGCCAAGGCCGCCCTGCCGCTGATGGAAGGCCGCAACGGCTCGGTGCTGACGCTGACCTACCTGGGCGCCGAACGCGTGGTTCCGAACTACAACACCATGGGCCTGGCCAAGGCCTCGCTGGAAGCCAGCGTGCGCTACCTGGCGACGGCGCTGGGCCCGCGCGGCATCCGCGCCAACGGCATTTCCGCCGGCCCCATCAAGACGCTGGCCGCCAGCGGCATCAAGGACTTCTCGGCCATCCTGAAGTTCGTGGAAGCCCAGGCTCCCCTGCGCCGCAACGTCACCATCGAAGACGTGGGCAACGTCGCCGCCTTCATGCTGTCGGATCTGGCCGCCGGCGTGACGGGCGAGATCACCCACGTGGACGCCGGTTTCTCGACCATCGTCCCGGGCATGGAAGACTGAGTCCGCGCGCGGCGGGGCCGCCGGCCCCAGCCGCCGCAGCCGGCCTGGTCAGGCCGGCTGCACCACCACGGTCGACACCTGCACGTCCACCGCCGTCATCAGCTTGTGCACCGGGCACTTCTCGGCCACCGCCAGCAATTCGTCTACCTGCGCGTCGGACAACTCGCCGTTCAGCGTCAGCTTGGCCGTCAAGCGGTAGATCCCCTTGCGCTCCTCGCTCGCGTCGCGCACCACCTCCACTCCCACCGACTCCAACGGCAGGCCCTTGCGCTGCGCGTAGACCATCAAAGTCATGGCCTTGCAGCCGCCCAACGCGGTATCGAAGTAGTCGTGAGGATCGGGGCCGGCGCCGGCAGGCTGGGGCATGTCCAGCGGCAGATCGTGGCCTTCGGCCGTGGCGGTGAATTGCAGCGTGTTGGGCGCATTCTGGCGCACGCGGATGCTCATGGGTCCTGTCTCCTGGTAACGGGTCCTGACGGGCGGCCGCCGCGGCCGCCCTCAGACCACGTTGTATCACCTGGCGGGCGCGCCAGGACGACCCAGGCAGAAGCAACTGACTGTAAGCTGAACTTCTGCCGCCCACTCCGGTCGGATATCTCTATCCGCAATACCTGAGCAAACTTTAAAGGGGGCCGCATGAGCGCCAGACAACTCCTCGATCAACTGCTGCAGTCCGGGCAAGGGCTGCTGTCGGACACCACCAGCCGGGTGCAGAACGCCACGGGTGGCAAGGGCTCGTCCTTCCTGACAGGCCTGGGCGGCGGCGCGCTGGGCGCGGGCGCCCTGGGACTGCTGCTGGGCAGCAAGAAGGCCCGCAAGATCGGCGGCAAGGTCGCCATGTACGGCGGCATGGCGGCGCTGGGCGCCCTGGCCTACCGCGCCTATGGCGACTGGCAACGCAGCCAGGCCGGCGCGCCTGCCGCTCCCCCGCAGACGCTGGACCGCCTGCCCGCGCCCCAGGCCGAGCAGCACAGCACGGCGGTGCTGACGGCCATGATCGGCGCGGCCAAGGCCGACGGCCACATCGGCCCGGAAGAACGCGCGCTGCTCGAAACCGAGTTGTCCAAGCTGTCTTCGGACGCGCAAGACCGTCGCTGGCTTGAAGCCGAACTGTCGCGCCCGCTGGATCCGTCCGTGATCGCGCAAGCCGCGCAGACGCCGGAAATGGCGGCCGAGATGTACCTGGCCAGCCTGCTGGTAGTGGACGAGGAAAGCTATATGGAACGCGCCTATCTGGACGAATTGGCGCGCCAGCTCAAGCTGCAGCCGGGCCTGAAGGAACAGCTCGAGCAGCACGCCCGGGTCGCCGCGGCCTGAGGCTGGCCGGCCTGCGCCCGGCTCAGTCGGCGCGTAGGCCGATCGCCTGCGTCAAGGCGGTATAACGGTCGATATCCGCATCGATCATGGCTTGGAATTCCCGCGGCGTGCTGCTGGCCGGCGTGAAGCCCTGTTCACGCAACGCCGCCTGCACATCGGGGCGCTGGACGATCTTCGCCACCGCCGCATTCAGCTTGGCCACCACCGCGGGCGGCGTGGCTGCCGGCGCCAGCAGGCCGTGCCACTGGTCCAGCGCGTAGCCGGGCACGCCCTGCTCGGCCACCGTCGGCACCGACGGCAACAACGGCGAACGCGCCGGCGAGGTCACGGCCAGCGCCCGCAACTTGCCGGCCGCAATCAAAGGCGCGGCGCTGGACGCGGTGACCACGCCGACCCCGACCTGGCCCGCGGTCACGTCGGTAAGCGCCGGTCCGCAACCCTTGTAAGGCACGTGCTGCAGAGGCGCGCCGGTGGCGCGCGCCAGCATCTCGCCGGCCAGGTGCTGCGGCGTGCCGTTGCCGCAGGATGCGAACGCCAGCGGCCGGTCCGGCGTGGCGGCGGCCAGCGCATCGTCCAGGCTGCGCCAGGGCGAAACCGCCGGCACCACATACACGGACGGCACGAAGGCCACGTTGATGACCGCCGCAAAGTCCCGCTTGGGCGCGAAGCCCAGATTGCTGTAAACCCCGGGATTGATCGCGAAGGAACTGTTGACCATCAGCAGCGTATGGCCGTCGGCAGGGGCTTCCGCCACGGCGCGCGCGCCGATGTTGCCGCTGGCGCCAGGACGGTTTTCCACCACGACCGCCATGCCAAACTGCTCCTGCAGGCTCGCGCCAATGCGGCGCGCCAGCAAGTCGGTGCCGCCGCCCGGCGGAAACGTCACCACGATGGTGATGGGGTGCGAGGGATACGCGGCGTCCTTGGGCGCTTCGCCCGAAGGCGAATTGCCGCAGGCGGCCAGGGGCAAAACCAGGAACGCAAGAACAGAGCTAAGCAGGCGATTCATGATGCGGGCTTGCAAGCGTCCCTGCGCGGCAAGCGCGCGGGGACATGGGCAATGCCGGCCGGCGGCCGGCGGAAAGGCTCAGGCGTCCAGACCGATGTCGAGCACCTTGGCGCTATGGGTGATCCAACCCACCGCGATCTGGTCCACTCCGGTGGCCGCCACCGCGGCGGCGGTTTCGGGCGTGATGCGGCCCGAGGCTTCAGTAATGGCGCGGCCGCGCGCCATGGCCACTGCGCGGCGCAGATCGTCCAGGCTCATGTTGTCCAGCAGCACCACATCCACGCCCAGAGACAGCGCCGTTTCCAGCTGTTCCAGCGTGTCCACTTCCAGTTCGATCTTGACCATGTGGCCGATGCCGGCGCGCGCGCGCTCGACCGCCGTCGCGACCCCGCCCGCCAGCGCGATGTGGTTGTCCTTGATCAGCACCGCGTCGTCCAGGCCGTGGCGGTGATTGCTGCCGCCGCCCACGCGCACCGCGTACTTCTGCACGGCGCGCAGGCCCGGCATGGTCTTGCGGGTGCAGGTGACGCGGGCGCCGTAGCCTTCAATGGCGCGGGCGATGGACGCGGTGGCGCTGGCCACGCCGCTCAGGTGGCACAGGAAGTTCAGCGCCACGCGCTCGGCCGTCAACATGGCGCGCGCGTTGCCGCTGATGCGGGCGATTTCCGTTCCCGGCTGCAGTTCGCTGCCATCGCGCAGCGCGACCTCGAACTTGATGGCGGGGTCCATGGCGCGAAACGCCAGGCGCGCCAGGTCCAGCCCGGCCAGCACGCCTTCCTGGCGCGCGACCAAACGGGTCTGCGCCGTGGCGTCGGCGGGCACGATGGCATCGGTGGTCAGGTCCCCGGCGCGTCCCAGATCCTCGAGCAAGGCCGCGCGCACCAGCGGCTCCAGCATGACTTCCGGCAGAGGGGGAACGGGCAGTCGGGCGGTGGTCTGAGGCGCTTCGGCTTTAATGCTCATTTTGAGTATTTACCAGTTAAAAAAAGGCGCGCGGAGATTGCGCACCACTTATGCTAGAGGCGAGCATAAGGCTTGTCAATCGTCAGCCATTTTCCGTCCAGTTTGAAATGGCTTGTGTGATCGATTACATTTTAATCACTATGATTATTTCGAGATCATTAGCGTGTCATCGAGTCCGACATCTGCCTCGCGCTAATCACGGCGTCGCCAGGAGCAGGCAAGATCAAGTTCTTATTAAAGGTGCAACATGACAGCAGCAACCAAAGTTCTAACCACACACGTGCCGCTTCCGCTTGCCGACAAGGTCGATCAGATGGCCACACGGCTTGAACGCTCGCGCGGCTGGATCATGAAACAGGCGCTTTCGGCCTGGATCGCCCAGGAAGAGGAACGCGATCGGCTAACCCAGGAAGCATTGGCCGACGTAGACGCGGGCCGCGTCATCGACCATCTGGCTGTGCAGGCGTGGGCGGAAAGCCTGGGCACTGACGAGCCGCTGCCGGTGCCACGTTGATGACGCTCAAATGGACCAGCAAAGCGCTGTCCGACTTAGTGCGCTTGTATGAATTCCTGGCCCCAGTAAACAAATCCGCTGCCACCAGGGCTGTGCAGGCGTTGGCCAAAGCGCCAACCATCCTGCAGACCAACCCGCGTATTGGCGAACAACTGTTCCAATTCGAACCACGAGAGGTGAGAAGAATCCTGGTTGGAGAGTACGAGATTCGCTACGAAATCCAGGATGCGGTTGTCCACGTGCTACGGCTGTGGCACACCCGCGAGAGCCGCTAAAACTCTTGGGTGACTTGGACTCTCAAGCGTGACGCATCTCAACGTCACATTGCCCGAGACAGCGGCAACTTGCTCCCCGCAATAGCGCGCTCCAGCAGCACGTCACGGCGAAAACGGAACAGCTTGGCCGGCCTGCCGGCCGTGCCCGTGGCCATTTCGCCGGTCTCTTCGACCAGCGCCTGCTGCTCGATGAGGCGGCGGAAATTCTGCTTGTGCAGGCCGCGCCCGGCCAGCGCTTCCACGGCCAGCTGCAATTGCAGCAAGGTGAACTGCGCGGGCATCAATTCGAACACCACGGGCCGGTACTTGATCTTGGCGCGCAGCCGGGCGATGCCGGTGGCCAGGATGCGGCGGTGGTCGTGGCGCATGGGTTCGCCGGGCACCACGGCGCCCTTGCCTCCGCGCCGCGCCGCTTCGGGCACCAGCCCTGCTTCGAACAGCAGCTCGTAGCGCTGCAGCACCATGTCCTCGTTCCAGGGCGAGCCGTCCAGCCCGAAGGTGATGGCGGCGCGTTGGCGGCGGCGCATGCGCACGGCCGCATCGCTACTGTCTTCGCACCAGGCGGCCAGGCGCGGCACGATCATGTCTTCCACCAGCGCGGGCGTGCCTGCGCGCCGGTCCTCCCAGGGGAAGTAGCGGTACCAATCCTGCCAGCCCACTTGCGCCACGCCGGTCTCGCCAGCCTCGCGCGTCAGGCCCAGGTAGCTGACCGACATCACGCGCGCACCCGATTCATCGGAGCGGTCGCCGTCGGCGAAGGTGTAGAGCTGCTCCACGTAACCCAAGGGGTGATGGGTCTGCTCCTCCACCCAGGCGCGCAGGCCGGCCTGCAGCGAACGGTGCGACAGTTCGAAGGGGCCAGCCGGCAAGGCGCGCGCATCGTCGGTCGTCAGCACCCGCGGCTCGCCGTTGGTGACGGCGACCAGCACGGCAACGAGTTCAGCATGGACGGAGCGTTCGACGGATTCAGTCAAGGTAGGCGTATGGAAAGTGAGAAACCGGGCGGCTTGCGGCAAGCCGCGAGGCGTCGGAAATTATAAGGTTTGAGCTCCTGCAACAGCCCCTTGCAAACGTGACAGGCATTCCTGCTCCGGGCAGGCCGCGCGGCCCTAAGATGGAAGTGGCAACCAGGCGCGTCGCCATCCCGGGACGCCCGCAAGCGGAGCAGACATCATGTTGAAAACCGCCCCCGATCCGCAGGCGGCCAAGGCCGCCGAAACGGAACACCCCGTCGCCGTCGACCCGCGCAAAGGCACCGAAATCCTGCCGATGGCGGACCACAGCAAGGAGGTCGCCGGCATGCCGCGGCGCGGACGCGCCGTTGCGGAACCCGGCGAACCCGGCATCATCACCCCGGAAGATGACGTGCTGGATACTTCTTACGAAAACCGCAAGAGCTGAGCCGGCGCGATAGCAAGATGATACGCGAGCCGGGCGCGGCCTCCGCAGCGCTCAGGCCGCGTCGGGCTGCGCCTGGAAGCCGCGCGCCAGGATCTCCACGAAAGCTTCGGTCACCGACGACGGCGCGGTCTGTGCGGGGTAAGCCATGCTGACGCGCACCGGCAGGCGCGGCGTGAACGGCCGTATCGCCAAACGGTCTGCGAACACCTCGGCAATGTAGGGATTGACCACGCCCAATCCGCTGCCGGCGGCAGCCAGCGCGCAGATGGTGGATGAATAGGTGGTCTCGATTTCCGAGGCGGGCTGCGCCCGGTGTTCCTGCATCGCGCCGCGCAGTTGCAGATAGACGTCGTCATCCGCATTGAGCACCAGCAGGCGGCGCCCGTCCAGGTCCATGATGTCGACGGACGGCTGCGCGGCCAGCGGATGGTCCGGCCTCATGACGCAAACCGCCTCGCTTTCATGCAAGACCTGCATTTCCAGCTGCGCGCCGTCCATGGGCGCGGTCGTCACCACCAGGTCGTAGGTGCCGTGCAGCAGCCCTTCCCGCAGATACTGGCTGCCCACGGTCTGCATGTTGATGTGGACCTCTGGATAGCGCTGCGCAAAGGTCTCGATCGCGCCGGGCAGCACGCCCAGCCCCAGCGCGGGGGTGCAGGCCAGCCGCAACACGCCGCTGCCGCTGCGCCGCATCGCGGCGACGCGGTCCTCGATGCGCTCCAGCCCCACGAAATGGCGCTGCACGGTATCGAACAAGTCCTTGGCCTCGCGCGTGGGCCGCAAGCGTCCGCGCTCCATGTCGAACAGCTTCAGGCCGCTGGCCTGCTGCACCTGCGCCAGCAGCCGGCTGACCGAGGGCTGGGTGGTGCGCAGCATCTGCGCCGCGCCGGTAGTGGTGCCGGCCAGCATGACCGCGTGGAAGGCTTCGATCTGGCGGAAATTCAGGGGTCGGCTCATGGCGGGGCAATGTATAGCAAACTTGCATAGCCTATGTTGAAAAAAGAATTTTTTCAAATACCCGCCGACTCCTACACTGGTTTTCCCAAGGGCGCCGCCAGATGCGCCCCCCGCGCTACCCAACCTTCCAGGGGAAACCACATGAACCTCCGCCGCTCCTGGCGCCAACTCCTGCAAACGCTGTGCCTGGGCCTGACGGCAGCCGCCCTGCCGCTGGCCGCGCATGCGCAAGCCAACTATCCCGACCGCCCGGTGCGCATCATCGTGCCCTTCACCGCGGGCGGCAGCTCCGACATCCAGGGGCGCCTGCTGGCCGAACACCTGGGCAAGCTCTACGGCCAATCGGTGGTGGTGGAAAACCGCCCCGGCGCCGGCGGCCACATCGGCGGCAAGTTCGTCGCCGACTCGGGGCCGGACGGCTACACCCTGCTGCTCGGCTCCATCGGCCTGCATGCCACCTACGGGGTCTACAAGAACCTCAACTACCAGCCGGCCCGCGATCTGAAGCTGATCACCATCGTGGCCGAAATGCCGCACGTGGTGGTGGCCAACCCCGCGCTGGAAGCCAACACCCTGGCCGAACTCACCGCGCTGGCAAAGGCCAAGCCGGAAACGCTGCACTTCGGCTCGGCCGGCGTGGGTTCGTCCGTGCACATGGTGGGCGAGCTCTACAAGATGGCCGCACAGGCGCCCATCGTGCACATCCCGTACCGCGGCAGTTCCGCCGCCACCAACGACCTGCTGGGCGGCCAGATCCAGCTGCTGTTCGAGAACGTACCCACCACCATCGGCTACATCCAGGCCAAGAAGCTGAAGGCGCTGGCCATCACCGGCGCCACGCGCTCGCCGGCCCTGCCCGACGTGCCCACCGCCGCCGAAGCCGGCCTGCCCGGCCTGACGGTGACGTCCTGGACCACGCTGGCCGCCAGCAAGGACGTGCCCGATGCGCTGATCGAAAAGATCAGCGCCGACCTGCGCCGCATCTACGCCGACCCGGCATTCCGTGAAGGCCTGGAGCGCCTGGGCATGACCCCGGTGGGCAACAGCCCCGCCGACGCGCGCGCCTTCGTCGAACGCGAACGCGCCCGCTGGAACAAGGTCATCGAGACCGAACACATCACCGCGGGCTGAACCCCCGGGGCGGCGCCTGCGCCGCCCTTTTTTCTTTCCGATTTCATCCTTGCTCCGCCATCCATGAACCGCATGCTCGCCACGCCCATCGCCTGCCGCCGCCTGGGCGCCACGCCGCACCATCATTTCTTCGGCTACTACAACAAGACCGTCTGGCATCGCGACGGCCGCTATCTGCTGGCCAACCGTACGCCGTTCAAGGACGCGCGGCTCACGCCCGAGCTGAGCGCCGAGGTGGGTTACTTCGACCTGCAGGACGGCGACCGCTACCACGCCGTCGGCAGCACCACGGCCTGGAACTGGCAGATGGGCTGCCAGCTGCAATGGCTGGACGGCGAGTCCGAGCCGCAGATGATCTACAACTGCCGCCGCGACGACGACAGCGGCTTCTATCCGGGCTTGCGCTCCGCGGTCCACAACGTCGCCACCGGCCAGACGCGCCACCTGCCGCTGCCCATCTACGTGGCCGCGCCCAACAGCCGCTATGCGCTCTGCGTGGATTACCGCCGCCTCTACATCACGCACGAGACCATCGGCTACAGCGAACACGCGCCCGGCCCGGTATCCAATGCCCCGGCCGACGACGGCATCCATAGCATGGACCTGCAAAGCGGTGCGCATCGCCTGCTGGTCAGCTACGCCGACCTGCGCAACTTCCATCCGCGCGACTCGATGGAACGCGCCATCCACTGGGTCAGCCACATCGAGATCAATCCGTCGTCCTCGCGCATCCTGTTCCTGCACCGCTGGACCGAACGCGTCAAGGACGAGACCTGCTTCCTGCACCGGCTGATCACCATGAATGCCGACGGCAGCGACATGCGCCTGCTGGAATGCTCCGACCATCCGCTGCCGCAACTGGCCAACGACTTCGATCCCAGCGCGGTCGGCACCTTCGACTACGAGAAATCCGAATACCAGATCTCGCATCCGCTGTGGCGCGACGACCAGACCATCATCGTGTGGGGCCCGCATGACGGCAGCATCCACTACCACCTCTACCGCGACGCGCCCGGCGGCGCGGTCCAGGTCGTGGGCGATGGCGTGCTGACCGAGAACGGCCACATGACCTATTCGCCCGTGAACACGCGCTGGCTGCTCAGCGACACCTATCCGGACTCGACCACGCACGAGCGCATCCTGTTCCTCTACGACATGCAGACCGGCCTGCGCCACTCGCTGGGCAGTTTCTACGCCGATCCCGATCTGTCCAAGGAAAACCGCTGCGACCTGCATCCGCGCTGGAGCCGCGATGGCACCCAGGTCTGCATCGACTCCGTGCATGAAGGCGAGCGGCAGATGTATGTGTTGGACGTCACACCCATCGTCGGCACGCGCGGTTAAGCCGTCCTCGACCGCCGCCTCGGCCTTGCGTCGAACCGCAACTCGGCCAGGCGGCGGACTACTCATCCCACCACAAGGACTTCACACTATCGTCACCCCCTTGTAACGACCGACCTTTAACCTCGCTTTCGTTTTGCTTACAGATAACTGAGCGACTCGTTCGCGACTCTATGAGGTTGGAATGTCCCACTTGACTGATAAATTGCGCGCCCCCTATCGCGAAGCCCAAGGTGAAGTCACCGTCCCCGGGCAGATGTTCGACGAGATCGTCGCCGCGAATCCCCAGCGCCGCACTTTGCTGAAGAACAGCTTCGGCCTGTCAATGCTGTCCGTGTTCGGCGCATCGACCCTGCTGACCGCCTGTGGCGGCAGCGACGATGACGATAACGATGACGCCCCCTCCGGCAACGAACCGGGCGAAGGCGGCTCCAAGCCGACCCCCGGCCCCGACTACTCCGTCACGTTCACCCCGCTGGCCGACAAGATCGTCGCCGACACCGTCACCGTACCCGCGGGCTACGTGGCCGAAGTGCTGTATTCCGCCGGCGACAAGTGCATGATCGGCTCGGTCGGCTACGCCGGCGTGCCGCAGTCCTATCCCGCCACGGAAACCCAATCCGGCGGCCAACACGACGGCATGCACTTCTATGCCCTGCCCGGCGTCGACCCCAACCAGGGCGGCCTGCTGGTGTTGAACCACGAATCACTGGACGACGAGACCCTGGACCAGAGCGTCGAGGGCGTGAAGACCCGCCTGTCCAACGTCGGCGTATCCGTCATCGAAATCGCCCGCGGCGCCAACGGCGCTTGGGCCGTCAAGACCGATTCGCGCTACAACAAGCGCTACACCGGCAACACCGTCTACAACGTCAGCGGCCCGGCCAAGTCGGTGGTCGGCGACACCGTCGTCGGCACGCTGAACAACTGCGCCAGCGGCGACACGCCCTGGGGCACGTACCTGACCTGCGAAGAAACGCTCAACAACTACCACTACAAGACCGGCGACGCCGGCAAGCCGGCCGACCAGGGCTATGGCTGGGTGGTGGAGATCGATCCGCAGAACCCGGACTCGACCGCCGTCAAGCGCACCGCGATGGGCCGCTTCAGCCATGAGAACACGGCCTTCATGCTGGACGAGAACAACCGCGTCGCCTTCTACATGGGCGACGACACCACGCCCGGCTGCATCTACAAGTTCGTGCCCAGCAAACCCTATGACCCGGCCAACCGCGCCGCCAACATGGGCCTGCTGGACGAAGGCACGCTGTACGCCGCGCGCTTCAACGACGACGGCAGCGGCAACTGGGTCGAACTGACGGTAGGCAAGAACAACCTGACCGCCGGCGCCACCGATCCGGGCAACTTCACGCAAGTCGCCAGCGGCACCGTGATCACCGGCAAGCTCGTCAACTTCAATACGCAGGCCGACGTGCTGGTCAACACCGGGGCCGCCGCCCGCGTCGCCGGCGCCACGCTGATGGACCGCCCCGAGTGGATCACGGTGGGCGTGGACAAGACCGTGTACTGCACGCTGACCAACAACGGCAGCCGCAAGCGCACCAGCGCCGCCAACCCGCGCGTCAGCAACTCGCACGGCCACATCATCCGCTGGCACGAGCGCGGCGACTCCCCCCTGGCCACCACCTTCGAGTGGGACCTGCTGCTGCTGGCCGGCCGCGACAAGGCCGACGGCGTGGCCGCCAACCTGACCGGCAACGTCAACGGCGACACTTTCTCCAGTCCCGACGGCATCCGCGTCGACCCCAAGGGCCGCCTGTGGGTCCAGACCGACGCCGGCACCAGCGCCTCGACCACGGACTTCTTCGGCAATAACTCGATGTACTACATCGACCAGAAGACCGGCGAATCCAAGCGCTTCCTGGTCGGCCCGCTGGGCTGCGAGATTACCGGCATCGCCTACACGCCGGACCTGACCACGTTCTTCATCAACATCCAGCACCCGAACCAGGCGTGGAACACCCTGCGCGCCGGCGGCGGCGATGCGCGTTCCGCGACGGTGGTGGTGCGGCGTACTGATGGGAAGCCGGTGGGCGCGTAAGCGTTCCGGTTAAAAACGCCGCCCGGCACGTTGACGCCGGGCGGCGTTTTTTTTATGCCGCGCAAATACAAAAAACCCGCAAGGCTTGGGCGCTTGCGGGTTTTTCGGTGCACGGCATTGCTGTGCGAATCCTGGCGGACAGAGGGGGATTCGAACCCCCGATACGCTTTTGACGTATACACGCTTTCCAGGCGTGCGCCTTCAACCACTCGGCCACCTGTCCTATCTGCGATTTTCGCTGCGGGCAAGCCGCTGCAGAAAATGCGAATCCGCGATTCTAGCAGATTTCGCATAACGCCGACAAGCGCACAAAGAAAAGGGGACGTTGTAAGCGTCCCCTGCCCCCGCTCAGCCGTCAGGAGGCCGACGCGGGCGGGTCCTGTTCCCGATAGGAGCTGACGGTGCCGTCCGGCTCGGTTTCCTCCAGCCGCACCCTGAAGCCCCACAACCGGGCCAGGTGCTTCATCACCTGTTCGGCGTCCTCGCCCGCCAGCGGACGGCCGCGGCTCTTCAGATGACGCAGCACCAGCGATCGATCCGAGTCGCGGTTGAACCTCACCACCTGGATGTCCGGCACCATGTTGTCGCGGTTGTGTTGCGCGGCCAGCAGGCGGCGGATGTCGCGGTAGCCTTCGTCGTCGTGGATGGCGGCGACTTCGAGCTTGGGGTTGGCCTGGTGGTCGGAGATCGCGAAGAAACGGAACTCGCGGATCAGGCGCGGCGACAGGTATTGCGAGATGAAGGACTCGTCCTTGAAGTTGCGCATGGCGAAGTCCAGCGTCTTCAGCCAGTCGCCGCCGGCGATGTCGGGGAACCAGCGCCGGTCCTCGGGCGTGGGCGCCTCGCAGATGCGGCGGATGTCGGACATCATCGCGAAGCCCAGCGCGTACGGGTTGATGCCGCCGTAGCCACGCTCGTCGAAGCCGCGCTGGCTGACCACGTTGGTGTGGCTTTGCAGGAACTCCATCATGAAGCCGTCGTTGACCAGGCCTTTTTCATGCAGCCGGTTCAGGATGGTGTAGTGCCAGAACGTGGCCCAGCCTTCGTTCATGACCTTGGTCTGGGTCTGCGGATAGAAGTACTGCGCGATCTTGCGGACGATGCGCACCAGCTCCTTCTGCCACGGCGCGAGCTTGGGCGAGTACTTCTCGATGAAATACAGCAGGTTCTCTTCGGGCTCCGGCGGGAACACCGAGGCCTCGACATGCGTGTCCTTGTCGGCCTCCAGGCGCGGCAGGGTGCGCCAGAGGTCGTTGTACTGCAGCCGGGCGTGCTCCTGGCGTTCGGCCTGGCGCGCGGCCTCTTCCTTGTAGGAAATGGGCGTCGGGCGCTTGTAGCGGTCCACGCCGTGGTGCGAGAGCGCGTGGCAGGAGTCGAGCAAGGCTTCGACCGCATCGATGCCGTAGCGGTCCTCGCAGGACATGACGTACTTGCGCGCGAAGACCAGATAGTCCAGCACGCCGTCGGCGTCGGTCCATTGGCGGAACAGGTAATTGCCCTTGAAGAACGAGTTGTGGCCGTAACAGGCGTGGGCGATCACCAGCGCCTGCATCGTCATGGAGTTCTCTTCCATGAGATAGGAGATGCAAGGGTTGGAGTTGATGACGATCTCGTACGCCAGCCCCTGCATGCCGCGGCGGTAGAACTGCTCGTTGCGGATGAATTCCTTGCCGTACGACCAGTGCGGATAGCCGATGGGCAGACCGGCCGACGCGTAGGCGTCCAGCATCTGTTCCGAGGTGATTACCTCGATCTGGTTCGGGTAGGTGTCCAGTCCGTATTCGGCGGCGACCTTGGAGATCGCGTCGTCATAGGACTGGATCAGTTCGAAGGTCCATTCGGAACCCTGGGAGATGGGCCGGGCGCTGCCGGCGGCCTCCGGTTCCACGAGCGCTCCCACGATGGCATTCATGCGGTTTCCTTTTTGAACAGGTCATGGAACACGGGGAAGATCTCGCCGCGTTCGCAGATGCGCCGCATGACGAAATGCGGCTCCAGTTTCTGTTCATATTCCGCCCACAGGCTGCTCTTGCGCGCCTCCTGCGAGTCGGGTACTTCGATGTAGGCAAAGTAGCGCGTGGCCGGCAGCAGGTGCTCGGCCAGGAAGCGCGCGCTCTTGCCCGCGTCGGCGCCGAACGAGTCGCCGTCGCTGGCCTGCGCCGCATACACGTTCCAGGCGGTCGGCGGATAGCGCTTCTCCAGGATCTCGCGCATCAGTTCCAGCGCCGACAGCACGATGGTGCCGCCGCTCTTGGGATCGTAGAAGAAGGTATGTTCGTCGACTTCCTCGGCGTTGTCGGTGTGGCGGATGAAGACCAGGTCCACGTGTTCGTACTTGCGCGACAGGAACAGGTAAAGCAGCGAAAAGAAGCGCTTGGCCAGATCCTTCTTGTTTTCGTCCATGGAGCCCGACACGTCCATCAGGCAGAACATGACGGCGCGCGCCATGGGGATGGCCACCGACACCCGGTTGCGGTAGCGCAGGTCCAGGTCATCCAGGAACGGTACGCGAGCCAGGCGTTCGCGGCAGCCTTCGACATCCTGCTCCAGCGCCTTGATCTCGTCGGCTGGAGCGCCTGCTTCGAGCGCCTTGGCCAGGCGCTCCTCGGCATCCTCGAGATCGGCGCGCGCCTTTACGCCCAGCGACACGCGCCGCGCCAGCGAGGACTTGAGCGTGCGGCTGATGCTCAGCATGCTGGGCGAACCCGTGGTCGTGTAGCCGGCGCGTTGCCATTTCTTCTGGCTGACCTCGCCCAGCTGCGTGCGCGCCATGTGCGGCAGCTCCAGGTCCTCGAAGAACAGGTTCAGGAATTCGGCCCGCGACAGGCTGAAGGTGAACTGGTCGACCGATTCGCCTTCGCCCGGCTCGGAGCCGCCTTCCCCCTGCCCGCCCTGCGGCCGGTCGAAGGTGTCGCCCTTGGCAAACTCGCGGTTGCCAGGGTGCACGATCTCGCGGTCGCCGCCCTGGCCGTGGTGGAAGGACGGCTCGGAGATGTCGCGGGCGGGCAGGTTGATCTCCCCGCCCTGGTCCATGTCCTGGATGGAGCGGTCACGGATCATCCCGTGTACCGCCTTGCGGATCTGGTTCTTGTAACGCCGGAGAAAACGCTCCCGGTTGACGGCGCTCTTATTGCGCCCGTTAAGACGGCGATCGATGAGTGAATTCATGATTCACCTCGCTCAGGAAGACTTCCTCACACGGAGATACCACTCGCACAGCAGCCTGACCTGCTTTTCCGTGTAGCCCTTTTCGACCATGCGATCGACGAAGCTCTGATGCTTGGATTTGTCCTCGGCCGACGCCTTGGCGTTGAACGAGATCACCGGCAACAGGTCTTCGGTGTTCGAGAACATCTTCTTCTCGATCACTTCGCGCAGCTTTTCATAGCTGGTCCAGGTCGGGTTGCGGCCGTTGTTGTTGGCCCGCGCCCGCAGCACGAAGTTGACGATCTCGTTGCGGAAATCCTTCGGGTTGGCAATGCCAGCCGGCTTCTCGATCTTTTCCAGTTCGTCGTTGAGCGCGCTGCGGTCGAAGCTTTCGCCGGTTTCCGGGTCGCGGAATTCCTCGTCCTGGATCCAGCAGTCGGCAAAGGTCACGTAGCGGTCGAAGATGTTCTGGCCGTATTCCGAGTACGACTCGAGGTAGGCGGTCTGGATTTCCTTGCCGATGAATTCCGCGTAGCGCGGCGCCAGGTAGCCCTTGATGAATTCAAGATAGCGCCGGCGGATTTCCTCGGGATAGTCCTCGCGGCCGATCCGCTGCTCGAGCACGTACATCAGGTGCACCGGGTTGGCGGCGACTTCGGTCTGGTCGTAGTTGAAGACGCTGGACAGGATCTTGTACGCGAAACGCGTCGACACCCCGGTCATGCCTTCGTCCGTGCCGGCATAGTCCTTGTATTCCTGCAAGGCCTTGGCCTTGGGATCGACGTCCTTCAGGCTTTCGCCGTCGTAGACGCGCAGCTTCGAATAGATGCTGGAATTCTCGGGTTCCTTCAGGCGCGTCAGGACCGAGAACTGCGCCATCATGTCCAGCGTTCCCGGCGCGCACGGCGCCGTCGACAGCGAACTGTGGTGCAGCAGCTTTTCGTAGATGCGGACCTCTTCCGAGACCTGCAGGCAGTAAGGCACCTTGACGATGTAGATACGGTCGAGGAACGCCTCGTTGTGCTTGTTGTTGCGGAAGGTCTGCCATTCCGATTCGTTCGAGTGGGCCAGGATGGCGCCGTTGAACGGGATCGCGGAAAAGCCCTCGGTGCCCTTGAAGTTGCCTTCCTGGGTCGCCGTCAGCAAGGGGTGCAGCATCTTGATCGGGGCCTTGAACATCTCGACGAATTCCAGCAGCCCCTGATTGGCCAGGCACAGCCCGCCGGAGTAGCTGTAGGCATCCGGATCATCCTGCGAGTGGCGATCGAGCATGCGGATGTCGACCTTGCCCACCAGCGACGAAATGTCCTGGTTGTTCTCGTCGCCGGGTTCGGTCTTGGCGATGGCGATCTGGCGCAGCACCGACGGGTTCAGGCGCACGACGCGGAACTTCGAAATGTCGCCGTCGAACTCCTTCAGGCGCTTCACGGCCCAGGGCGACATGATGCCGCTCAGGTAGCGCCGGGGAATGCCGTATTCCTTTTCAAGCGTGTCGCCGAAACGTTCCGGATGGAACAGTCCGAGCGGCGATTCGTTGACCGGCGAGCCCTTCAAGGCGTAGATGGGATAGGCCTCCATCAGCGACTTGAGCCGCTCCGCGATGGACGACTTGCCGCCGCCCACCGGGCCCAGCAGATAAAGGATTTGCTTGCGCTCTTCCAGTCCCTGCGCGGCATGCTTGAAGAACGCGACGATCTGTCCGATCACGTCCTCCATGCCGTAGAACTCCTGGAACGCCGGGTAGCGTCGGATGGTCCGGTTGGAAAACAAACGGGAAAGACGTGGGTCGTTGCGCGTATCCACGATTTCGGGTTCGCCTATGGCCGCCAGCATGCGTTCTGCGGGGCTGGCGTACGCCATGGGATCGCTTTTGGCGAGGTTGAGGTACTCCTCGAGAGAGAGTTCCGATTCCTGCTCTCTTGCATACTGCGACTTGAAGCCTTCGACGATGTTTTGCACGGAAACCTCCTACAACACGCGAAAAATCCAATACGTCCCTACCTGCCCCCATTGTGCCTCAGCGCTCGCGCATTACTAGACAATCTCGCGATAAGCACTGTCGGCCGGATGGTATGTTGCTTTCGCCACACATCAACCAAAGGCATGATCAGGCCCTTTCCAATTAGGCTGCACTCTTCGGATGCAAGTTCCGTCAGGGAATGCAACTTAAGTGAATAAGTTCACTCGTTCGACTTCAGCATATCGCTGTATGCGTGCGTGCATGATGCGTCCGCACATGAAATGCTCAGCAATGATTTGAAGGGAAGAGCGATGTCCCAGGGATTTTTATGATGCGGGTATAAACCCGATGCGCCCGCTGTGCGATGGCAGCGGACGGTCTGAACGGCGCATGGCGTCTTCGTTCAGCAGCGTGCAGGTTCGGTTGTGAAAAGCACCGATGACACCGCACGAGGATCCGTGGTGACGAGGGCGCGTGGCATTGCACGGTGTAGTCCATCAGTGCGTGGCGCCAAGTCATGTGCCTATGCTAAAGCCAATTGACGTTTTTGTGGCAATTCATTTAGCGCAACGCCAAAAATAGTCATGTCACGCGCTTTCAGATTTATGCAATAGACACGCGCTGCAACTGCGCTGACGTGCGCAAACTTGATGACATATCAATGGCGCCAGCGCATCGCGATTGCCTGCCGGCCGCGGATTACCGACGCCTGCGCGATTGGCAGCCGCAAGCGCAGAGTGCTAATACCCCTTGCGGCGGCGATAGAATCACGCATTCGCAACGCGCCGCGCATCTGGCGCGCATGCTTCCACCACCCGTCGTCGTCGCCGCGTCATGCCTTTCCAATCCTGGCCAGCAGCATGAAAGCCCTCGCCAAACGCTGTTGCGCAGCGCTTTGCAGCGTCTCGCTGCTGCTTCTGGCCGCTTGCGGCAAGCAGACGGATCTGCCGGGTGACGCCTATGTCTGGCAACGCGTCTGGACGCCGCCCGTCAGCCAGGCGCTGGCCGAGAGCGCCGACGTGGTGCGGGCATGGCGCGTGCTGGTGGCGGAAATGAACCCGGATGGCAGATGGTTCACTGCTGCGCCCGATCTGGCCGCACTGGCTGCGGCCAGGCGTCCCGTCGTCATGGTTTTCCGCCTGGACGGCCGCGCCGATGCGCTGCCGGCGGCGGACGTGCTTGCGCGGATCAGGGCCGCGCGTCCCGCATGGGAAAGCGCGGGCATCGTCTTGGCCGGCATCGAAATCGATTACGACTGCGCCACCTCCAAATTGCCTGCCTACGCGGCTTTTCTGGAGACCTTGAAGCATGGCCTGGGACCGGACCTGCCTTTGTCGATAACCGCGCTGCCGACCTGGCTTGGCGGGTCCGGGCTCGATGCGCTGCTGCGGATTCCCGATGAAGCCGTGTTGCAGGTCCACGCCGTGCTGAGTCCCGAACAGGGGCTGTTCAATGCCAAGCGCGCAAGCGCCTGGCTCGCAGCTTTCGCGGATCGCACCCGGCGGCCGTGGCGCGTGGCGCTGGCCACCTATGGCAGCCGCGTAAGCTGGAACGACGACGGCAGCATCGCGGCGGTCGAAAGCGAGCGCCCCGCCCTGCTGCCAGGCGGCCGCGCCAGCGAACTGGTGGCCAAGCCGGCGGCCATGGCGGCCTTCATCGATGAGATCCACCGCTCCCGTCCGCGCGGATTGGCGGGGATCGTCTGGTTCCGCCTGCCCACCGCGCGCGACGAACGCGCCTGGAGCCTGACCACCTGGCGCGCCGTGATGACGCGCCAGCCCCTGGCGCCGGCGCTGTCAGTCACGGCGCGCGCGGCCGGCGGCAGCGGCGCGCAGGACCTGATACTTGCCAACAGCGGCAACGCCGACGCGGCCCTACCCTTCGTGATCCGCTGGGAAGGCGCTTGCCGCGCGGCCGACGGCATCAATGGCTACACCCTCGAACATGATTCCGGCGGCACCTTCCTGCGCCGCTCCCAGAATGGCCTGCTGCATGCAGGCGGCCAACGCAACATAGGCTGGATACGCTGTGAAAACGGGCCCACGAGCTTCCATGTACAACCGTAAATCGCTTGCGGCGCTGCTGCTCCTGATGGGCGGCGGCATCGTCATCGCCTGCGGGCCGGAGTTTCCCGCCCAACTGCTCGACGACCGCGCGGCCACGCTGCGCGCGACGCCGGCCAACGCTTTCGGCTATGAAACCGCGCGCCTGGTGGACGCCAGCGATGCGCTGCGGGCCCGCGAAGCCTATGAATTGCCGGACGGCAGCTACCAGCAGAACGCCTTGCCGGAAGACCGCGATCCCGCGCTCACGCCGGCGCAGCGGGCCAGCGCCCGCGCCATGCGCGCGCAGGCCGACGGCGACCGGGCCTATGCGCTGGGCGCCGATTTGCCGGCAGCGGTACGTCTTTACACCGCAGCCGCGGTTGACACACATGCCGCCCGCGAAGCGCCGGATACCCACCGCCTGCTGGAGCAGGCGCGCGCCCGCTACCGCGCCATCCTCCAACTGCCGCCGCAGCAAGCGGCGGCGCGCAGCGTCTGGGCCGCCTATATGCTGGCGGAAATCGGGGACGAGGCAGAATCGGCCTCTGAAGACGCCGAGGCGCAGCGGCAGGCCGCGGCGCAAGCCTATGGCCGCGTGCGACAGCTGGCGCGCGACGGCGCGCCGGACCCGCTGGGCTTGGCCGTGGCCAGTTACGGCCAGGAGGCGCGCCTATTCCTCGCCGGGCCGCAAGGACAATGCAGCTATATGGAGCTGGTCAACGCCGAGCCTTGCATGGACGCCATTCCCGCGGCCTCGCTGAAGCATGCGCTGCGCCTCTATGCCGAACAGGCCGCGCGCGACTCCGCGAGCGGCAATGCGTCGCTGCGCATGCTGGCTGAATGGGCCTTGGAAGATCCGGCGCGCACGCGCCGCCTGATCGACGATCCTGTCGCGCAGCGCCTGTTGGTGGCGTACGCGCTGGCCAGGGTCGGCGACATCGTGGATGGCAGGCCGGACAGCGCCAGCGATCCCTACGCCGCCTACGACACGACGGGCCAGGTGGGGTTGGCCGACGCGGCGCAAGGGCACGACGTCACGCCGAATCCGGCGCTGCAATCGCTGGTTGCGGCATTGGAAAGCCAGGATCTGAAGCAGGTGCCGGATGCCGACCGCGTGGCCGCGCTGGCCTACCGCATTGGCCGCTACGAGCTGGCGCAAACGCTGGCAACGCGGCTGGACACGGCCTTGGCCTGGTGGGTGCGCGCCAAGCTGGCGCTGCGGCAAGGCGACACGGTGGCGGCAGCCCGGGCCTATGCGCAGGCGGCACGCGCGTTTCCGCGCGCCGACGGCAGCCTGGAAGCTGTCGGCGCGGCGCGCCTGCTGGGCGAGCAAGGCGTGTTGACGCTGTCGCGCGGCCAATACGTCGAGGCGCTGGATCAACTGCTGCACGCCACCGTGAAGGACGATCCGGCCAACCCGGCCGAGGGCTTCTGGCTGTCCACCCCGTACTGGAATGATGCGGCCTACGTCGCCGAGCGCGTGCTGACGACCGCCGAACTCAAAGCCTATGTGGACCGGCACGCGCCCGCCACATCGACGCCGGCGGGGTCCGCGCCGCGCGACCCGCAGAATTTCTACGACTGGACAAGACAACACCCCGTCACCGCCTCCGATCGCCTGCGCCTGCTGCTGGCGCGCCGGATGGTGCGCGAAGGTTCGATCGAGCAGGCGCTGCCCTACTTCCCGGCCGATTCGGACGCCCGCTACGCCACACTGGAAAACACCGACGGCAAGTGGGAAGTGCGGCTGCAGGAAACCCGCCGGCTCGCCGCGGAGTATGGCGCGGCCTTGCGCCGTGCCGGCAGCGCCTGGGGCCGCACCGCACGGGCACAAGCCTGGTACGAGGCTTCGCGGCTGGCGCGGCGCGACGGGATGGAAATCATGGGTTTCGAGCAGGAGCCGGATTTCGCAGTCTATGGCGGCAGCACGAGCTATGGCGCGGGGCGCAGCGCGGTCCCAGGCTGGAAGGCGTATGACGGCGATCCTGGCACGCCCGAGACGCCGGCGCTGCGGGCCGCGGCCGCGCTGCCGGGTCCGTTCGTCACCGAAGAGGAACGCCGCCGCTATGCCGCCAGCGAAGCGCAGCCCTACACCCGCTTCCACTACCGCGAGATCGCGGCCAATCATGCGCTGCGCGCGTCCGACGAGCTGCCGCGCCGCTCGCAGGCCTACGCCGCCGTGCTGTGCCAGGGCGCCCGCTACGTCATCGACGATTCCCCGGAACTGGCCGCCACGATCTACCGCCGCTATATAGAACACGGCGCACGGGTCCCGTTCAGCGGCTCTTTCGGCCGCGAATGCGCCGCGCCCGATTTCCAGGCGGCTGCCTGGTTCCATTACACGCAGGCTGGAAAATCGTGGGAACGCCTGCGCCGCGACCATCCCGGCCTGCTGCTGGCGGCCGCGTTGCTGGCCCTGGCCGGCGGCGCCGCTGCGATCCTGGCCTGGCGCTACACCGCGGCGCGTACAGGGCGCCGCCGCCTCTAAGACAACTCAGGGAGCTCCACGCGCCGCGTCAGCTGATTCCAGGTGTCGGCCACCCGGGCGCGCACGCGCAGATCCGCGCCCACCGGGGCGGTCTCGATGAATTCATAGCGCCTGGCGCCGTCCAGGTGCTCCAGCATGGGCAGGCGGACCATGCCGGCGGCGTCGCCCAGCAGCACCGGCGCCAGGTACAGCAGCAACTCATCCACGCAACCCGCGGCGACCAGCGCGCCGCTCAGGCCTGCGCCGGCTTCCACGTGGACCTCGTTGAACTGTTCCTGGGCCAGCCAGCGCATCATCGCCGGCAGGTCGACCCGGCCGGGCGCCTCGCCCGGCAGCAGCACCACACGGGCGTTCCTGGCCTGCAGGCGCGCGGCCTTGGCGGCATCTACACGGGCCGTGAAGATGATGACCTCGGCGCCATCGAACAGCCGTGCTTCCTCGGGGATTTCAAAACGGCCGTCCACCACGGCCTTGCGCGGCTGGCGAGGTGTGTCCACGCCTCTGACATTGAGCTGCGGATCGTCTTTCAGCACGGTACCCATGCCGGTCAGCACCACGCAGGCGCGGGCGCGCCAGCGGTGTCCGTCGGCGCGGGCCTCGGGCCCGGTGATCCATTGCGAGACGCCGTTATGCAGCGCGCTGCGCCCGTCCAGCGAGGCCGCCATCTTCATCCACACCCACGGCAGGCCGCGGCTCATGCGCGAGATGAAACCCGCATTGATCGCCAGCGCCTCGCCACGGCAGACGCCAGTGGTCACCGCGATGCCGGCATCGCGCAGACGCGCCAGCCCCTGGCCGTTGACCAGCGGATTGGGATCGCCCAGGGCCACCACCACCCGCGCCGGCCTGGCCGCGAGCACGGCGTCCACGCAGGGCGGCGTACGGCCGAAATGGCTGCAGGGTTCCAGGGTGACGTAAAGCGTGGCGCCTTCCACCGATTCGCCGCGCGCCTGGACGTCGCGCAAGGCGCAGACTTCCGCGTGCGGACCGCCCGGCGGCTGCGTGGCGCCTTCACCCAGCACCCGGCCGTCGCGCACGATCACGCAGCCAACCCGGGGGTTGGGCGCGGTGGTGTACATGACGGTCTGCGCCAGCGCCAGGGCGCGCCGCATCCAGAAAATGTCGTCGTTGTCGCTGGGAATCATCATGACCAGGATTGTATGTCCGCCGCCGGGCGGGCAGGCGGTTTGGCAGCGGCTCCACGGGGCATCGGCAACCAATGTCCGTTTTAGGCCGATGGCGGTCTTTCGCCGCGCTCGCCGCCGCACCGGATTGCAGTAAAAATAGCTTCACACCCCTACAATTTGCCCTCCAGGAGCGCGGCTCATGAAACAAGCACTGATCGTCATCGACGTACAAGACTCTTTCCGGCAACGTCCGTTTTGGGATGAAGCCGAGTATCCGGCGTTCGTGGAGCAGATCCAGTCCCTGATCGACGCGGCCCAGGCCCGCGACATTCCGGTGCTGCAGGTATTCCACACCAGCGTATCGAACGACCCTGCCAACCCCTTCTCGATGGCCTCCGGCCACGTCAAGACGCTCAAGGAACTGCGCATCGCCCCCACCGCCGTGTTCCACAAGACCGTGCATTCCTCGCTCTATGCCAAGGACGCGGACGGCGCCAGCCTGCAGGACTGGCTGGTGAAGCACGGCATCGAAGGCATCATCGTCAGCGGCATCCGTACTGAACAGTGCTGCGAAACCACTTCGCGCCATGCCAGCGACGCCGGCTACAAGGTGGTGTTCCCCACCGACGCCACCCTGACCTTCGCCATGCAGAGCCCGTCCGGCCAGCACTACACGCCGGCCGAGATCCGCGACCGGACCGAACTGGTGCTGCAAGGGCGTTTTGCCCGCATCGCCCGCGCGGCCGACGCGCTGGCGGCCTGACACTGGCGGGGGGCCGCATGGTTCCGGTGTATTTCGTGCTGACGCGGGGCGTGGTGCTGCTGGACGTGGCAGGCCCCGCGGAGGCCTTCCGCGTGGCCAACAAGCTGGTTCCGGGCGCCTTTGAACAGCATTTCTGCGGCCCGTCCCGGGAGGTCGAAAGCGGCCTGCCCGGCCTGCACCTGGCGCATATCCAGGCCCTGCCGGCCAGTCTGCCGCCCGAGGCCCTGGTCATCATTTCAGGCGTGGTGGGCAAACCCACGCGCCTGGACGACCCCGACTCGCGCGCCATCATCGACTGGCTGGCCGTCCGCCATCCCGCGGACGGCTTCACGCTGATGACGGTATGCGCCGGCGCCCTGTTCGCCGCCGCCGCCGGCCTGACGCGGCAGCGCGACTGCACCACTCACCACACCTGCCTGGAACAGCTGGCCAGCATCGACCCGAGCGCGCGGCTGCATGACAACCGCATCTTCGTCGAGGACGGCAAGCTGGTCAGCAGCGCCGGCATCACGGCCGGCATCGACCTGGCGCTGCACATGGTGTCGCGCCATTGCGGGCCGCGCGTGGCCAGCGAAACGGCGCGCGACATGGTGGTCTACCAGCGGCGCGCCGGCACGGATTCCACGCTGTCGCCCTGGCTGGACCATCGCAGCCACATGCATCCGGGCGTGCACCGGGTGCAGGACGCGGTCATCCGCGATCCGGCGGCGCCCTGGTCGGCGCAATCGCTGGCGGACCAGGCGCACACCAGCGCGCGCCATCTGACGCGGCTGTTCCGCGAACACGCGGGCTGCACGCCGATGGACTATCTCTATCAGATACGCGTGGCGCTGGCGCGCGACCTGCTGCGCGATACCCGGCTGGACCTGGAGCGCGTGGCGGAAAAGTCGGGATTCGGCTCGGCGCAGCACATGCGCCGCGTGTGGCGCAAGTTCCAGCCGCTGACGCCCAGCCTGGCGCGTGCGGCTCCCACCATGCAATGACGGCGCCGCAGCGCCGTCATTTTCCAGCATCGGCTGAACCGCAGCCCTGCTAGTCCTTGCGCAGCTTGCCCGGCAACAGCGGCCCCTGCATCTCGCGGATGGCTTCGACGAATTCGCCGATGTCCTCGAAACTCTTGTAGACCGAAGCGAAGCGCACGTACGCGACCTTGTCGAGCTTGCGCAGTTCGTTCATGACGAGCTCGCCGATATGTTCGCTGGGCACTTCACGCAGTCCGCTGGCCAGCAACTGTTCTTCGATGCGCGCGACCGCGGCGTCGACATCTTCCGTGCTGACGGGGCGCTTGCGCAGCGCCAGGCTCAGGCTGGCGCGCAGCTTGCCGGGATCGTAGTCGCTGCGGCTGCCGTTGCGCTTGACGATGGAGGGCATGGCCAGCTCCACCCGCTCATAAGTGGTGAAGCGCTTGTCACAGGACAGGCAGCGACGGCGACGGCGTATGGCGTCGCCTTCTTCGGAGACCCGGCTGTCTACGACCTGCGTTTCGGCATTGCCGCAAAATGGACACCGCATGTGTGATCCCTAAAGGCACTGAGGGGGCAATATTTGAGCATATTGTAACGAGGCGTCCAGCCGCCAGCGCCAATACGGGCTAATCCGCCCCCGTATTTTTTACCAGGACGGCGCCGGCCGCCTGAAAACAAAAGGACGGCGCCTTGCGGGGCCGTCCCTGGTAGACCGCTGCGGCCGGGCCACAGCCCGCCGCAGGGATGCTCGCTTACTTCTTGCCGTAGACCGGCAGGCGCGAGGTCAGTTCGTTGACACGGGCACGCACGGCGGCGATGTTGGCTTCGTCGCGCGGGTTGTCCAGCACGTCGGCGATCAGGTTGGCGGTCAGCTCGGCTTCCGCTTCGGTGAAGCCGCGCGTGGTCATGGCCGGCGTGCCCAGGCGGATGCCGCTGGTCACGAAGGGCTTTTCCGGATCGTTCGGGATGGCGTTCTTGTTGACCGTGATGTGGGCCTGGCCCAGCACGGCTTCCGCTTCCTTGCCCGTGATGCCCTTGGAGCGCAGGTCCACCAGCATGACGTGGCTTTCGGTGCGGCCGGAAACGATGCGCAGGCCGCGCTTGACCAGCGTGTCGGCCAGCACCTTGGCGTTCTTGACCACTTGCTGCGCGTAGTCCTTGAAGGCGGGCTCCAGCGCTTCCTTGAAAGCCACGGCCTTGCCGGCGATGACGTGCATCAGCGGACCGCCCTGGATACCGGGGAAGATTGCCGAGTTGATGATCTTCTCGTGCTCGGCCTTCATCATGATGACGCCGCCGCGCGGGCCGCGCAGCGACTTGTGCGTGGTCGAGGTGACGAAGTCGGCGTGCGGCACCGGGTTGGGGTAGGCGCCGCCGGCGACCAGGCCGGCGTAGTGGGCGATGTCGACCATGAACAGCGCGCCGTTTTCACGGGCGATGCGGGCCATGCGCTCGAAGTCGATGTGCAGGGCATAGGCGGAGGCGCCAGCCACGATCAGCTTGGGCTTGTGCTCCTTGGCCAGTTGCTCGACCTGGTCATAGTTCAGGACTTCGTTTTCGTCCAGGCCGTAGGAGATGAAGTTGTACAGCTTGCCCGAAGCGTTGACCGACGCGCCGTGCGTCAGGTGGCCGCCTTCGGCCAGGCTCATGCCCAGCACGGTGTCGCCCGGCTTCAGGACGGCCATGTACACGCCCTGGTTGGCTTGCGAACCCGAGTTGGGCTGCACGTTGGCGGCTTCGGCGCCGAAGATCTGCTTCAGGCGGTCGATGGCCAGCTGCTCGACCACGTCCACGTATTCGCAACCGCCGTAGTAGCGCTTGCCCGGGTAGCCTTCGGCGTACTTGTTGGTGAGCTGCGTACCCTGGGCTTCCATGACGGCCGGGCTGGCGTAGTTCTCCGAGGCGATCAGCTCGATGTGCTGTTCCTGGCGGACGTCTTCCTTCTGGATGGCGGCCCAAACGTCCGGGTCAGCCTTGGACAAGGTGAGGTTGCGGTCAAACATGACGGGGGGTTCCTGAGGCGGTAAGAGAGGAGAAAACTGCGCCCGGGTGGGTAAACCCGGAGAATGACGGATAGTTTACCCCGTCGGGCAGGATCAAATGCGCCCAAAATGCAGGGAACCCGGGCAAAATTCCCGGCATGGGCGCGAAAACCACGCCATCCTCCGCGGCCGGAAAAGCCGCCTCAATCCGACTTGAGAAACTTTCATGCAAAGCGCCACGCTCATAACCTACTCATTAGTAGCTGCGGTCAGCGTCGTCAGCCCCGGCCCAGCTACCATGCTGGCCATCCGCAACGGCGCGGCGGGCGGGCTGCGGGCCGTCCTTCCATCCACCCTGGGCAACGTCACCGGACTGTTCCTGCTGTCGGCTGCCGCCATGCTGGGACTGGGCGTGGTGCTGCAATCGTCCGCCATGCTGTTCACACTGCTCAAGCTGGCTGGCGCGGCGTACCTGCTCTACCTCGGCCTGCGCCACCTGCTGGGCCGCTCGACCATCGCACCGCCCGCTGACGCCTCCGCGCCGGCGCCGCGCAGCGCCGGCCGGCTCTATTCGGAAGCCGCGCTCGTTGCCACGCTGAACCCCAAGCCCATCCTGTTCTTCACGGCGCTGTTCCCCCAGTTTCTTAACGCCGCCGAGCCGTTGCTGCCGCAGTTCTTCATCCTGACGGGCATCTTCACGGGCATGTCGCTGGTGTCGCTGCTGGCCTACGGCACCTTGGCCCACCGCGCCCGGCGCCTGCTGCGCCAGCCCCGCATCGTCACCTGGATCAACCGCCTGGTCGGCGCCATCTTCATCACTTTTGGATTGGCGCTGCTGCGGCTCAAGCGCGCAATGGGCTGAGGAAATAGAAAAAGGCCGCAGTCGCAAGACTGCGGCCTTTCGGCGGCGCGGCGGATCAGGCCGAGGTGGCGCCGATCTGCTTGGGAGCCAGTTTCGGATTGAGCGTATACGTGCCGGTCAGCGACGCCTGCGCCAGCACATGCTTCTGGATCGCGCGCAGCGCGTCCTCGCCGGTGAAGGAGCCCTGCAGGTTCAGCGTGGGCACATCCAGCGCATACAGGGTGAAGACGTAGCGGTGCGGGATGGCGTCGTTCCAGGGCGGGCACGGACCGTCATAGCCGAAGTAGTCGCCGCTCATGTCGTGGTCGTTGGCGAACCAGGACGAGTACGAGTTGATGCCCTGGCGCGCATCCATCGGCGCCAACGGGCCGCCCTTGCCGCGCGGCGTGATGCCGCTGGAGAAGGTGCCTTCCTCGATGTCGCGCAGATCGGCCGGCAGATCGACCAGCACCCAGTGGAAGAAGTCCACGCGGGGCAGGCTGGCCGGCACCTCGCGGCCTTCCTGGTTGACGTCGTCGGGCTCGGAGGGCACATCGGGGTCATGGCAGATCAAGGCAAACGACTGCGTGCCCGCCGGAACTTCGTCCCAGGAAAACTGCGGGTTGAAGTTGTCTGCCAGCGCGACGTGCGATTGCGCATCGATCCTGCCGAAGGCATAGCGTTCGGGAATCGACTCGTTATCGGAAAAGGACAAACTCGAAAGTTTCATGTCGTGCTCCTTGATGTGCCGCAAAGGCCCCACTGCCCCTGTCTGTACCCTCAGCGTATCAAAACTTCGCAATCATGGGTTCAAGTTAACACGCGCAAATTTGCGCTTGCCCACCTGAACGACGTAAGTCCCCGCCGGCAATTGCAACGATTTGTCTTCCACGCGATCGCCGTTGACGCGCACGCCGCCCTGCTCCACGTTGCGCTGCGCTTCCGAGCCGGAAGCCACCAGGCCGGCCTCGCGCAGCAGCTTGAGAATGCCCACCGGCGCGCCGCCAATGTTCACTTCGGGAATGTCGTCGGGGATGGCGCCGTCGCGGAACCGGGCTTCGAACGAAGCCAGCGCTTCGTCCGCGGCCTTGGCGGAATGGAAGCGCGCGATGATTTCCTGGGCCAGCATGACCTTGGCGTCGCGCGGATTGCGGCCGCCATCGATCTCCTGCTTGAGCGCGGCGATGTCTTCCAGCGAGCGGAACGACAGCAGCTCGAAGTAGCGCCACATCAGCGTGTCGGAAATCGACATGAGCTTGCCGAACATAGAATCGGGCGACTCCGAAATGCCGATGTAGTTGCCCTTGGACTTGGACATCTTCTCTACGCCATCCGTCCCGACCAGCAGCGGCATCGTCAAGATGCACTGCGGCTCCTGGCCATACTCTTTCTGCAGCTCGCGTCCAACCAGCAGGTTGAACTTCTGATCGGTGCCCCCCAGCTCCAGATCGGACTTCAGCGCCACCGAGTCGTAGCCCTGCATCAGCGGATACAGGAATTCATGCACCGAGATCGGGATGCCGCCCTTGAAGCGCTTGGTGAAATCCTCGCGCTCCATCATGCGCGCGACCGTGTAGCGCGACGCGAGCTGGATCATGCCGCGCGCGCCCAGCGGATCGCACCATTCGGAGTTGTAGCGGATCTCGGTGCGGGCCGGATCCAGCACCAGGCTGGCTTGCGCGTAGTAGGTCTTGGCGTTGGCCTCGATCTGCTCGCGCGTGAGCGGCGGGCGGGTGTTGTTGCGGCCGCTGGGATCGCCGATGGTGGAGGTGAAGTCGCCGATCAGGAAGATGACGTTGTGGCCCATGTCCTGCAGCTGGCGCATCTTGTTCAGCACCACCGTGTGGCCCAGGTGGATGTCCGGCGCGGTCGGATCCAGCCCCAATTTGATGCGCAGGGGCACGCCCGTGGCGCGGCTCCTGGCAAGCTTGCGGGCGAATTCGGACTCGACCAGCAACTCATCGCAGCCGCGCTTCGCTATACGCAGATCTGCTTCGACTTCGGGGGTAATCGGGGCTTCTGAGGGTGACATGGCAGGGGGACCAACTCGGCTTCAGCCGATAAAAAGGTGTAAAAAGTGACGAAAACTATCGAAAATTCTAGCCGAATCAGCTAGGATACCGCCCTAATCATACGCAATTGCCATATATACGCAGTTGTGGTCCGGTTTACACCCCGCTGTTCACAAGATGCGCCCCGCGCCAGCCCTTGCCCCGAAATGTGCGCGCGAGGGCCGTTCGTGTCACGCACCCTGCGAGCTCAAGCCACCTGAGAGGGTATCTTCACGATGAATCGTGGCCTCCACGAACTGGCGAGTAGCATCAAACGCAAAGTTGCTGCCGTGTTTGCGCCCGTCAAGCCCAAGCCCCAGCGCTCGGGACTTTTCCGCCGCACGCTTCTCGTCACCGCAATTGGTCTGTTCGCTGGCGCCGCCGCCCTGGGCATGGTGCAGCAACCCGACCGTACCGAACTCCCCCCTTCGCGCATCATCAGCAGCGTCCTGCCGCTAAGCGCCGAGCAAGTCGAAGTCAGCACCCCCAGCGCCGCCCCCTACATCAGCGAAACCCGGATCCGTGCCGGCGACACGCTGGCCGCGGTGCTGCAACGCCTGGAACTCGACGCGCCCAGCCTGCAGACCTTCCTGACGCACGAAGCCAGCGCCCGCAGCATCTACAAGCTATACCCCGGCCGCTCCGTGCAGGCCGCGACGGACGAAGCCGGCAACCTGATCTGGCTGCGTTACATCCACACCCCTGGCAACGAGACGGATGGCCAGGTCGTGACGCGCATGCTGCACGTCGCGCCCGCGGGCGACAGCTACAAGGCCGAGGAAATCACCGAAAGCACCGAACGCCAGACCCGCGTCGCCGTGGGTACGATCCGTTCGTCGCTGTTCGGCGCCACCGACGCTGCCGGCATCCCGGACTCGGTCACCATGCAGATGGCCGACATCCTCAGCGCCAAGATCGACTTCCTGCGCGACCTGCGCCAGGGCGATAAATTCCGCGTGGTCTACGAAGTGCGTTCGCACGACGGCCGCTACGCGGGCGCCGGCCGCGTGCTGGCGCTGGAATTCATCAACGGCGACAAGACCTACAACGCCGTCTGGTTCAGCCCCGACGAAAAGAGCGGTTCGTACTACGACTTCGACGGCACCAGCCTGCGCGGCGCGTTCCTGCGCACCGCCCTGAAGTTCAGCCGCATCAGCTCCACCTTCGGCATGCGCATGCACCCCATCCACAAGACCTGGACGGGACACAAGGGCGTGGACTACGCGGCGCCTTCGGGCACGCCGATCCATTCCACCGCCGACGGCACCGTGGAATTCTCCGGTTGGCAGAATGGCTACGGCAACGTCGTCATCGTCAAGCACCACGGCAAGTATTCGACGCTGTACGCCCACCAGAGCCGCATCGCCGAAGGCATCACCAAGGGTTCGAAGATCTCGCAGGGCCAGTTGCTGGGCTATGTCGGCGCCACCGGCTGGGCCACCGGCCCGCACCTGCACTACGAATTCCGCGTGGACAACCAGCCGATCGATCCGCTGTCGGTGGACCTGCCGGTCGCCCGCAGCCTGGAACCCGCCGAAGTCCGCGCCTTCAATCAGGCCGTGGGACCGTACAAGGCGCAGATCCAGCTGCTGACCGAGTTCCAACAGACTCTGCCCGACGCGCTGACCAACGTGGCCAGCCGCTAAAGCCGGTCCAACGTCCCGTCAAAAGCGGCCCCGCACTTTCAGCTGCGCGGCCGCTTTTTCTTTTTCGAGGCTCCTCGTGAATCCATCCACCACTAACGCACAGCTCTATATCGGACTGATGTCGGGTACCAGCGTGGACGGCGTGGACGGCGTGCTGGTGCGCCTGGCCGACGGCCAGGCGCCGGCCGTGCTCGCCAGCGCCAGCCTGCCCATGCCGGCGGACCTGCGGCGCGAACTGCTGGCCCTGAACCAATCCGGCGACGACGAGCTGGCCCGCGCAGCGGTGGCCGCCAACGCCCTCGCCCGCCTGTATGCCCAGACCGTGGCGGCCCTGTTGCAGCAAGCCGGCGTCGCGGCCGACGACGTGACCGCCATCGGCGCCCACGGCCAGACGGTCCGGCACCGGCCCGACCTGGGCTACACCGTGCAGCTCAACGCCCCCGCCTTGCTGGCGGAACTGACCGGCATCGACGTGGTGGCGGATTTCCGCAGCCGCGACGTGGCCGCGGGCGGCCAGGGTGCGCCGCTGGTGCCGCCCTTCCATGCCGCCATTTTCGGCTCGCCGCAAGGCCGCGCCGTCCTCAACCTGGGCGGCATCGCCAACGTGACCCTGCTGGAGCCGGGGCATGCGCCCCGCGGCTTCGATACAGGGCCCGCCAATGTTCTGCTGGACGGCTGGTGTCAGCGCCACCTGGGCCGGCCTTATGACGCCGACGGCCGCTGGGCGGCGACCGGCCAGGTGCTGGCGCCGCTGCTGGAACAACTGCTGGCCAGTGAACCCTGGTTCGCCCTGCCCCCACCCAAATCCACCGGGCGCGACCTGTTCAACATGCAATGGCTGGACGATCGCCTGGCCGCATTCGACGGCCCCAAGCCTGCGCCGCAAGACGTGCAGGCCACGCTGCAGCGCCTGACGGCGCGCACGGTCGCCAATGCCGTCGATGCAGCCGCGGCGGGCACGCAGGAAGTCTTCGTCTGTGGCGGCGGCGCGCGCAATCCCGGCTTGATGCGCGAACTGGCGTACTGTCTGCAACGGCCGGTGCACGCCACCGATGTGCTGGGCGTGCCGGCGCAAGAAGTCGAGGCCCTGGCGTTCGCCTGGCTGGCGCAGGCCTTCGTGCAGCGCAAGCCTACGGGCTTGCCGGCCGTCACCGGCGCGCGCGGCGCGCGCATCCTGGGCGCGCTCTATCCGGCCTGAAAGCCGCGCGCCCATGCAAAAAGCCCTTCGGCGCGCCGAAGGGCTTTTTCCTTTTTCCTGCCCGGCTGATTACACCGAGAACGAGGAACCGCAGCCGCAGGTAGTGCTGGCGTTGGGATTGCGGATGACGAACTGCGCGCCTTCCAGGTCTTCCTTGTAGTCGATCTCTGCGCCGACCAGGTACTGGAAGCTCATCGGGTCGACCAGCAGTTGCACGCCGGCCTTGTCCAGCACGGTGTCGTCATCGTTCACGACTTCGTCGAAGGTGAAGCCGTACTGGAAACCCGAACAGCCTCCGCCCTGCACGAAAACGCGCAGCTTCAGCTCAGGATTGCCTTCTTCGGCCAACAGATCCTTCACCTTGGCCGCAGCCGAGTCGGTAAAAACCAGGGGAGCAGGCGGGGCGGCCTGCAGGTCGACGGTTTCGGTCACTGCATTCATGGTTCACTCCTGGCCGGTTCGGCCATATTTCGGTGAGCGGCAACGGCGCTCGCATGGTGTCACTATAGCGCAGGGCTTGCGCAGACTCAAAGTTCGAGCTTGACGCTTCTTGACGCGCGGACGGTATCGCCCTCCAGGACGCTGACCGTCACGCTTTCGGGGACAAATCCCTCGGGCAGCGCCAGGATGCCCTGGCTGCGCTGGTATTGATCGAACTGCAGGGCCAGCGGCGAGGTCGGCGCGTTGTCGCCAGGAATGGCGACAGAGCCGGATTCGGCCTTGACCTGCATGGGCGCCAGATCCACCTTCACGGTTTCGCCCTTCAGGACGCCAGTGGCCTGGAAACGCAAAGCGCCCGAGAATGGAGAGCCGCCATTGCGGCCGCTGCGCATCAACAGGACCTTGTAGCGCAAGCCGCCGCCGCTGCGGTCGATCTCGACGCCACGGATGTCCACCGACCCCTCGGGACCCGGCGGCAATAGCTGCTCATAGAACGCCAATTGATCGCGCACCCTGCCGACCTCGGCCTGGACCGTGCGCAGTTGCGTTTCCAGTTCCTGGCGCGCGGCGCGTTCGATGACCAGCTCGCCGTCGGCGGTGTCCAGCTGCCCTTGCGTGTAGCGTAGCTGCGTCGACTGTTGACGCATGGCCTCTTCCTGGACCTCGGCCTGCCGGGCGCTGATCACCACGGCATCCTGCGGCCGGTAGAGCTTGCGGGCGTAGAAGAAGCTGGCGGAACCGCCCAGCAGCACGCCGATCAGCAGGCCCACGAATACGCGCGTCAACCCGCCGGCGGAGCGAGACTGGGGCGTGGTGGAGGAATCGGCGGGCATAAAGAGCGGCGGCTTGCGGCCCTGCGGCCGCAAGCCTGCGTACATCAAGGCAGGATCGCGACCTGATCCAGGCCGGTCGATTCGGGGATGCCGAACATCAGGTTCATGTTCTGCACGGCCTGGCCGGCAGCGCCCTTGACCAGGTTGTCCTGAATCACCAGGACGATCAGTTGGTCGCCATTGCCGGGACGGCTGAGCGCAATCCGCAGGTTGTTGGAGGCGCGCACCGAACGGGTTTCAGGCAGGCTGCCGGCGGGCATGACGTCGACGAAGGGCTCGTCGGCGTAGCGCTGTTCAAACAGGGCCTGGAAGTCGGTATCGCGGGCTTCCGGCAGAATGCGCGCATAGATGGTGGAGAACATGCCGCGGATCATCGGCACCAGATGCGGCACGAAGGTCAGGCCGACCTTGTCGCCGGCGATCTTTTCCAGCTGCGCGACGATTTCCGGGTGGTGGCGGTGGCCAGCCACGCCGTAGGCCTTGAAGTTGTCGGAAGCTTCGGAGAAGAGCGAGCCCACTTCCGCCTTGCGGCCGGCGCCCGACACGCCCGACTTGCAGTCGGCGATCAGGGTTTGCGCATCGATCAGCTTCTTGCCGCCTTCGAGCAGCGGAGCCAGGCCCAGCAGCACGGTGGTGGGATAGCAGCCGGGGTTGCCGATGACGCGGGCCTTGGAGATGGCCTCGCGGTTCAGTTCCACCAGGCCATACTGGGACTCGGCCAGGATGTCCGGGCAGGTATGGGGAATCTTGTACCAGCGTTCGAAGGTGGGGATGTCCTGCAGGCGGAAGTCGGCGGCCAGGTCGATGACCTTGGTGCCGGCATTGATGAGTTCCTGGGCCTGGGCCATGGCCACGCCGTGGGGCGTCGCGAAGAACACGACGTCGCAATCCGTCAGCGTGGCCTTTTCCGGCGCGGAGAAAGCGATATTCACGCGGCCGCGCAGGTTCGGATACATGTCAGCCACCGGCAGCCCGTCTTCCTTGCGGGACGTGATGGCGGTCAATTCCACATTGGGATGCTGCGACAGCAAGCGCAGCAGCTCGACGCCGGTGTAACCGGTGCCGCCGACGATACCAACCTTGATGCGGGTGTTCGATGCTTGGGCCATGATGTGTGCTCTTCGTAGAACGAGGATCGATTGTATCGCTCGGGAAAGCGGGTGTTGCGGCTAAGAGCCCGAAATGGCACCGCAGTCCTTCTTTCCGACCGGAGGGAATGCGCGGAGTTCCGCGCGGGGCGCACAGCGGCCGGACGGGGTCCGGCGCTGGTACAAATAGTGCGAAAAAAAGCCCGCCGAAGCGGGCTTTTTCGTGCAGCAGCGTATTAACGCTTGCTGAACTGCTTGCGCCGACGTGCCTTGCGGAAGCCGACCTTCTTGCGTTCGACTTCGCGGGCATCGCGGGTGACAAAGCCAGCTTGCGACAGTGCGGGCTTCAGGGTCGCGTCGTAGTCGATCAGGGCACGCGTGATGCCGTGACGGACTGCGCCGGCCTGGCCGGTTTCACCGCCGCCGTGCACGTTGACCTTGATGTCGAACGATTCCAGGTGGCCGGTCAGTTCCAGCGGCTGGCGCACGATCATGCGGCCGGTTTCGCGGGCGAAAAAGTCGTCGACGGGCTTGCCGTTGACAACGATCTTACCCGTGCCCTTCTTGATGAAAACGCGAGCCACCGAGGTTTTGCGACGGCCGGTTCCGTAATTCCAGTTACCGATCATGGCGTTTCCTTAGATATCCAGCGTCTTGGGCTGCTGGGCGGTGTGCGGGTGCTCGGCACCGGCGTACACCTTCAGTTTCTTGATCATGGCGTAGCCCAGAGGACCCTTGGGCAGCATGCCCTTGACAGCCTTCTGGATGGCGCGGCCGGGAAAACGCTCTTGCATCTTCTCGAAGTTCGTTTCACGGATACCGCCCGGGTACGTCGTGTGGCGGAAGTACTTCTTGTCCTTCGCCTTGGCGCCCGTAACAACGATATCGGCAGCGTTGACGATGACGATGTAGTCACCGGTATCAACGTGCGGCGTGAATTCAGGTTTGTGCTTGCCACGCAGACGACGTGCGACTTCGCTGGCCACACGACCGAGGACTTTGCCCTTGGCGTCGATCACAAACCAGTCACGTTGGACTTCATGCGGCTTGGCCACAAAGGTCTTCATGATGGTTCCTAAGAATAAAAATTTTCCTGGCTGGACCATCCAGCCAGTTTTTTTCCCCGAACTAGACCAAAATCGCGGAAAGAACCCAGCGGGTTTTCCAAAAATTCAGTCGATATCAGCGTCTTGCCTAAGCGTTATTACCCGCCCGTGCATTGGCCAAAATGAGGGAAAGCCTGCGATTCTAACACAGCTGCTCAAAAAGTGGGCAACTTAATCCTCGTCGGAAATACGCCAACGGCGCCCTGAGGCGCCGCCGGCACATCCAGACAATCAGGGACGCACGCCCTGGAACGCCCGCTCAGGCGCCCAGGTAGGCTTCCAGAACGCGGGGATGGCCCAGCAGTTCGCGGCCGGTGCCGGTCAGCGCCATGGCGCCGTTCTCCAGCACGTAACCGTGCTGGGCAATCTTCAGCGCCTGGCGCACGTTCTGCTCGACCAGGAACAGGGTCAGGCCATCGGCGTTGATCGCGCGCAGGGAGCGGAAGATCTCCTGCACCACGATGGGCGCCAGGCCCATGGAGGGTTCGTCCAGCAGCAGCAGGCGCGGCTTGGCCATCAGTGCCCGGCCGATGGCCAGCATCTGCTGCTCGCCGCCGGACAGGTTGCCGGCGATGCCGGTGATCCGTTCCTTCAGGCGCGGGAACAGGTTGAACACGTATTCCAGGTCCGAGTCGACGTTCTTGAGGCCGCGGCGGTAGGCGCCCAGCTCCAGGTTTTCGTGCACGGTCATGGTGGTGAGGATGGCCCGCCCTTCCGGCACCTGGACGATGCCTCGCGCCACGAGTTGATGCGGCGGCAGGTTGGTGATGTCCTCGCCTTCGAAGGTGATCTTGCCGCGCGCCTTGGGCAGCAGGCCCGACAGCGCCAGCAGCGTGGTCGACTTGCCGGCGCCGTTGGCGCCGACCAGGGCGGTGATTTCCTTGGCGTTCAGGTCCAGGTCGATGCCGCGGACGGCTTCGATGTGGCCGTAATTGACCTCGAGTCCGCGGACTTCCAGCATGGCGCTCATTGTGCAGCCTCCGCGCAATGCGCTACGGTATTCGTCTTGGGAGCGGCCCGGCGACTCATTTGGCGGCCCCCGCTTGTTCGGTGTCTTCGTCGTCTTCGCGGCCCAGATAGGCTTCGATGACCTGTTCGTTGTTGCGGATCTCGTCAGGCCCGCCGCAAGCGATGATCTTGCCGAAGTTCAGCACCGCGATGCGCTCGCACAAGCCCATGACGAAGCGCATGTCGTGCTCGATCATGAGGATGGTGTAGCCGCGGTCGCGGATGGCCAGGATCTCGCGCATGAGCTCGGCGCGCTCGCCGGTGTTCATGCCGGCGACCGGCTCGTCCAGCAGCAGCAGCTTGGGCTCGGTGGCCAGCGCGCGCGCCAGCTCCAGGCGGCGCTGCTCGCCGTAGGACAGGTTGTCCGCCAGGTCGTTGGCCTTATGGTCCAGGCGCATCCAGGTGAGCAGTTCATGCGCGCGCTCGCGGGCGCGCTTTTCGTGCTCGCGGTAGCCCGGCAGGCCCAGCAGCAGGCTGGGGAAGCCGTAGTTCATGTGGCGGTAGGCGCCCACCACCACGTTTTCCAGCAGCGTCATCTCCTTGAAGAGACGGATGTTCTGGAACGTGCGGGCGATGCCCATGCGCGTGATGCGGTGCGGCTTCTTGTCCAGGACGCTCTGGCCGTTGAACGTGATGGTGCCGCCGCTGGGCGGCAACAGGCCGGTGATGAGGTTGAACACCGTGGTCTTGCCGGCGCCGTTGGGGCCGATCAAGCCGAAGATGGCGCCTTCGGGGACCGACAGGCTGACGTCATGCAGCACATGCAGACCGCCGAAGCTCTTGGAGACGGAAGAAAGCTCAAGCATGGCGCTTGCCTCCCTGGCGTCCTTGGCGCATCCAGCGCTTGAAGCGCGCCGGATCCCAGATGCCTTGCGGCAGGAACAACACAATCACCACCAGAATCACTCCGTTCGCGACCAGGCGCAGATCGGCAAAACCGCGCAGCATTTCGGGCAACACGGTAATGATGAAGCTGCCCAGCACGGGACCGGCCAGGCCGCCGATGCCGCCCAGGATCGCCATGGTCAGGATTTCCACGCCACGGTCGAAACCGTATTCGTTGGGGCCGATGAAGAAGGTCAGGTGCGCGTTCAGGGCGCCGGCCAGACCCGCGATCATCGCGCCGGCCACGAAGGCCAGCATCTTGTTGGCGCGCACGTCGATGCCCATCAGGCCGGCCGCGGTTTCGTCACCGCGGATGGCATCGAACGAGCGTCCGATCTTGGAGGCGCGCACGCGCCACAGCACGAACAGCACGATGACGACGGCCAGCACCACATGCCACCACTGCGTCAGTTGCGGGATGCCGTTAAGGCCCAGCGCGCCGCCGGTGATGGATTCGGTGTTGAGAATGGTCACGCGGACCACTTCGCCAAAGCCCAGCGTGGCCATGGCGAGGTAGACCCCGGACAGCCGCAAGGTGGGCAAGCCGATCAACGCCGCCACCAGCGCGGGCGCGGCCATGCCGCCGGCAAGCGCAACCGAGAACGGCGCGTCGTAGTTCATGGTGAGCAGCGCGGCGGTGTACGCCCCGATGCCCATGAAGGCTGCGTTGGCCATGGCCAGCATGCCGCAAGCCAGGGTCAGCCAGATGGAGAGGGCCAGCAACGCATTGGTGCCCAGCGTGAGCACCAAGTTGCCGTAGATGGCCCAGAAGTTTTCGAATCCGCTCATTCTTTAAGCCTTGCGTTGAACCACTTTGCCGAACAGACCTTGCGGGCGCACCAGCAGGATCAGGAACAGCAGGCCGAAAGCCACCGCATCGCGCATGGTGGAGCCGATGTAGGCCACCGACAGCACCTCGGCGAAGCCCAGGAACAGGCCGCCCAGCATGGCGCCGCGGATGTCGCCCATGCCGCCCAGGATGATGACCGCGATGCCCTTGTGCAGCATCGGCTGGCCCATCAGGGGGAACAGCGCGTTGGAGTACAGCCCGATCAGCACGCCGGCAACGCCGCCCAGGGCGGCCGCGGCGAACGAGGTGGTGACGAACAGTTTTTCGACGTTGATGCCCAGCAGCCACGCGGCCTTGGGCGATTCGGCGATGGCGCGCAGGGCGCGGCCGAATTGCGTGCGGCGCATGACGTACATCAGCACGGCCATCAGCGCGAAAGACAGGAAGATGATGCCCAGTTCAATGACGGTCAGGTGCAGGCCGGCGACCTCGATCACTTCCTCGGGCACGGTGCCGTGCGGGAAGCGCAGGTTGCTCGCGCCAAAGATGCTCTGGGCGGTGTTGTTCAGGATGATGCCCACGCCGATGGTGGCGATCATGGGGATCAGGTGGGGCGCGTTGCGCTTGCGCAGCGGCTTGAGCACCAGGTAGTCGATGATGACCCCGGTGAAGCCGGCGACGAAGAACGCTGCCATCAGGCCGGCCCACAAGGGCAGGCTGAATTGCTGCACCACGAACAGTGCCGCGTAGGCGCCAACCATGAAGACGGCGCCATGCGCCAGGTTGATCACCCCGAGCACGCCGAAGATCAGCGTGAAGCCCAGCGCGAACAGTGCATACACACAGCCCAGCGACAAGGCATTGACGAATTGTTGTTCGAACATGATGGGACTTTCCAAAGCTGTGAGGGCCCCATGCAGCGCCCACTGCATGGCCTTGAGCCTCCCGGCGGGGAGGCATTTCTTTTAGGGTGACGGCCCTGCGATAAAAAGCGCCTTGCGGACGGCTCAGCCGCCCGCAAGGCGCATCCCCCCGCGCGGGGATGCGCAGCGCTTACTTTTCGATGACGTACTTGCCGTCCTTCGTCACGCTGACGATGGGAGCCTGGTCGGCATCGTAGCCGGCGGGCTTGCCGGCGCGGTCGTTGGCCTGACGGAACTTGAACGGGCCAGTGGCGCCGGTCCAGGTGACCGCGGGCAGCGCGTCGCGCAGGGCTGCGCGATCCTTGGGCAGGTCGCCCGAGATCTTGACGTTTTTCAGGGCCTGGGCCGCGATGTACATGGCGTCATACGACTGGGCCGCGAACTGGTCGGGCGCGCCGTTGAACTTGGCCTTGTAGGCGTCGATGAACTTGACGTTCTCGGGGGCCTTGTTCTCGATCGACCAGGGGCTGCCGATCCACAGATTGTTCGACGCGCCGCCAGGGGCCAGGTCGAAAATCTTGACCGAGTTCATGCCGTTGCCGCCGATGACGGGCACGTTCAGGCCCAGTTGGCGGGCCTGCACCATGATCGGAGCGCCTTCGGCCAGCAGTGCGGACAGCACGATGGCATCGGGGTTGGTGCCCTTGATCTTGGTCAGCTGGGCCTTGAAGTCCACGTCGCCCTTGGCGAACGTTTCGGTCGTCGTGACCGGGATCTTCTGGTCTTCCAGGGCCTTCTTGAAGTTGTCGTAGCCGCTCTTGGTGAAGACGTCGTCGTTGCCGTAGAGCACCGCCACGTTCTTCAGGCCAGTCTTGGCCTTGACGGTGGAGATGGTGGCCGGCAGCACGTCGGCTTCGGTGACCGAGTTGCGGAACACGTAGTTGCCGATGGAGGTGATGCCGTCGGCGGTATTGGAGGTGCCGAAGGCGACCGTCTTGGCGGCCTGGGCGATCGGGTCGGCGGCCTGGGCCGAGTTCGACAGCGTCGGGCCGAAGACCATCAGGACGTTGTCCTTGAAGATCAGCTTCTTGAAGACGTTGATCGCTTCTTCTTTCTTGCCTTGTTCGTCCTCGACCACGAGCACGATCTTGTTGCCGTTGATGCCGCCGGCGGCGTTGATTTCATCAGCGGCCAGCTGGAAACCATTGCGGATCGACACGCCGTACTGGGCAGCGCCGCCCGACAGGGCTTCGGCCACGCCGATCTTGATGTCGGCCGCATGGGCAGCCGGGACGATACCGGCAGCGATCAGCGCGGCCAGCAGCTTCTTGGTCTTGGATTGCATGGTTGTTACCACCTTAAAGTCTGTCTCGGAATATTGGTAATCCGGGCTGATGTAATCCTGCCGGATTGACGTCGGATGCCGCCTAAAGGCGCCATGTTTGCGCGTCAAGACCCGGGATATTACTCCTTTGTATCAGGCGGCTACTCGAACGCCATTCAACAAAAGCCTACAAACCGCCCATTTTTTTGTAAAAAACGTGTGGTTACTAGCAAAAACCCTAACGCCGGCCGAATGTTATTCGGCAGGCGTAAGTGTCCTACGTTCTGGCCGATAGCGCTACGCCCAGGTATTGGTCGTAGGCGCTTTCGGTCAGACGGAACCATGGCATTTCGCTGTCGCGAAAACCCATGTAACTATCGTGCATCGCCTTGAATCTGGGGTCTTTGGCGCCCAAGTCCTTATAGAGCTGCTGCGTGGCCTCGAACGCCAGGTCCATGATGGACCGCGGGAATGTACGGATTTGAGCGCCGTTTGCCGTCAATTGGGCCAGCGCGGCCGCGTTGCGGGCATCGTAGCGGGCGATGGCGGCGGCATGCGCGGCCTGGGCGGCCGCGTCCACCACGGCCTGGTAGTTCTTGGGCAACGCATTCCAGGCTTCGTCGTTGATATACAGCGACAGCTGTTCGCCGGGCGCCCACCACCCGGGTGCGTAGTAATACTTAGCAACCTTATTAAGACCGAGCTTGTCGTCATCGTAGGGGCCCGCGCCCGCCACCGCCTGCAGGCCGTCTTTCTCGAAGGCCTCGGCCAGCTTGGCGGGATCGGCCTGCTGCGGCGCCACGCCCAGCTTGGCCAGCACGTCGCCGGCCAGGCCGCCCACCCGCATTTTCAGGTCTTTCAGGTCGCCGGCGCGCTTGATTTCCTTGGTGTACCAGCCGCCCATCTGGGCGCCGGTGTTGCCCAGCGGAAAGTTGACGATTTTTTCAGGCTTGAAGAGTTCGCGGGTCAGCCGCAGGCCGCCGCCTTCGTTCATCCAGGCGTTCATCTGCCTGGCGTTCAGGCCGAAGGGCACTGCGGCGTCGAAGCAGAAGACGGGGTTCTTGGCGTAGTAGGCGCGGGACGAGGCATGGCCGCATTCCACCTTCTTGGTGGAGACCGCTTCCATCAGGTCCGCGGCGGGCACGATCTCGCCCTCGGGGAAATGGCGGATGTTGAACTTTCCGCCCGTGGCTTCAGAGACGAACTTGCAGAAGCTTTCGCCAGCGCCAATGCGCAGATCCAGGGTGCTGGGGAAGCCGGAAGACAGGCGCCAGCTCAATGAGGGCATGTCCTGCGCGAACGCGGGCGCGCTGACGGCGGCTCCGGTGGCGACAGCGCCGAGACCGGCGTGCTTCAAGAACGAACGTCGTTGCATCTCTTTGCTCCTTTACAGCAACACCTGGGACATCAAGCGATACCCGGCGGATATTACACGCTGATATCGGCCTGCCTGGCCACACTATCAGGTAAGGGATTGCAAAGACCGGAACGACTGCCGGGTCTGCGTGGCGGCCGCGGCGCATCATGCCGCGGCCAATACGCAGGATCAGATTCCGGCGATCGCCATCTGCTCGATCAGAATCGAGCCGGTGGTCTTGGTGCCGCGCGAAATCGTGTCGGCGCCGACCGCCACGATCTGCTTGAACATATCGGCCAGATTGCCGGCAATGGTGATTTCCTGCACCGCGTGCTGGATCTGGCCGTTTTCCACCCAGTAGCCGAACGCGCCGCGCGAGTAGTCGCCGGTGACATAGTTGACGCCCTGGCCGATCAGCTCCGTGACGAGAAAGCCCGTGCCCATCTTCTTGAGCATGGCTTCGAAGTCGTCGCCGCGGCGGGTCTGGGTGGAGCTGAACACCAGGTTATGCGAACCGCCGGCATTGCCGGTGGTGGTCATGCCCAATTTGCGAGCGGTGTAGGACGACAGGAAATAGCCTTCCAGCACCCCGGCCGACACCACGCTGCGGCGGCGCGTGCGCACGCCTTCGTCGTCGAAGGGCGAGCTGCCCATCGCGCCGCGGATGTGCGGATCTTCGGTCAGGTTGATGTGTTCGGGGAAGATGGGCTTGCCCAGCGCGTCCAGCAGGAAGCTGGCCTTGCGGTACAGCGCGCCGCCGTTGGCGGCCTGGGTCAAGGCGCCCACCAGCCCCAACGCCAGGGGCGCTTCGAACAGGACGGGGAACTTGCCGGTGCGGATGCGGCGGGCCGACAGCCGCGACAGCGTGCGCTCGGCGGCGTAGCGGCCGATGGCTTCGGGCGAAGCCAGCTTGGCGGGATCGCGTTCGGAGCTGTACCAGTAGTCGCGCTGCATGCCGTTGCCGCGGCCGGCGATGGGCGCGACCGACAGGCTGTGGCGCGAGTACGGGTAGCCGCCCAGGAAGCCGCGCGTGTTGCCCATCACGAACTGGCCTTCGTAGGTGCCCACGGTGGCGCCATCGGTATTGGTGATGCGCGGATCGACCTCGCGCGCTGCGCGCTCGGCGCGCAGCGCCAGCTCGGCGGCTTCTTCGGTGGACACGCCCCAGGCGCGGTGCAGGTCCAGGTCGGGGAATTCGGTGGCCAGCTGGTCGGCGTCGGGCAGGCCGGCGGCCGGATCGGCGGCGGTATGGCGCGCGATGTGCCAGGCGGCTTCGACCGTCTGGCGCAGCGCCGCTTCGGAAAAGTCGGAGGTGGAAGCGGAGCCGCGGCTCTGGCCGGCGTAGACCGTCAGGTCCAGCGAACGGTCGCGGGTCTGTTCGACGGTTTCGATGTCGTTCTTGCGTACGGAGACCGACAGGCCCAGGCTTTCCGAGACTTCCGCCGCTGCGTCGGAGGCGCCGATCTGGCGCGCATAGGCGAGGGTTTGTTCGACGAGTTCAGAAAAACGCGCGTGATTCGCCGCCAGCGGCAAGGATGAGGAGGTTTTAACCATTGCTGTCCAATTTGCAGAGACGGTTATCATAGCCAAGTCTGTCATTGCGCAGTTTTCCATGAATTCCCATATTGAAGAAGAATCCGTCGACGACGGTTACGACGAGAACGGCTACGACCGTCCCAGCAAGTCCCAGGTCAAGCGCGAAATGCACGCGCTGCTGGACCTGGGCAAGCAGCTGATCGAACTGTCCCCCGAACGCCTCAAGCAATTGCCGCTGGCCGAGCGTCTCTATGAGGCGATCCGCACGGCGCAGCGCACCACCGGGCGCGAGGGCAAGCGGCGCCAGGTTCACTTCGTGGGCAAGCTGATGCGCGACGCGCCCGCCGACGAGATCCGCGCCCAGCTCGACGTCTGGGAAAACGGCTCGCGCGAGGAAACCGCCGCCATGCACCGGCTGGAGACGCTGCGCGACCGCCTGCTGGACGACGACGAGGCCCTGACCAAGCTGCTCAACAGCAATCCGCAAGCCGACGTGCAGCAGCTGCGCGCGCTGATCCGCGCCGCCCGCAAGGAAAAGCTGGCCAACGCCGCCCTGCTGCAAGGCCAGGAACCGCAGAAGAAGCACTACCGCGCGCTGTTCCAGGCCCTGAAGACCCTTACCCTTTGATTTTCATCGCCCGCCGTCCATGAACGCTCCGACCGACCTGCTCGATTGCATCGAGATCGAAACCGCCCCCAATCCCACGCACGCCGTGATCTGGCTGCATGGCCTGGGCGCCGACGGCAACGACTTCGCGCCCATCGTGCCGGAGCTGGACCTGCCGGCCGGCGCGTCGGTGCGCTTCGTGTTCCCGAACGCGCCGGTGCAGCGCGTGACGATCAATAACGGCATGTCGATGCGCTCCTGGTACGACATCCTGGTCATGGACCTGGTACGCGTCGAGGACGCCCGCGGCATCCGCGCCTCCGAAGCCGCGATCCACAAGCTGATCGCGCGCGAGAACGCCCGCGGCATCCCGACCTCGAAGATCGTGCTGGCAGGCTTTTCGCAGGGCTGCGCCATGACCCTGCACACGGGCATCCGCCTGCCGGAAAAGCTGGCGGGCATGATGGGCCTGTCGGGCTATCTGCCGCTGCTGGACACGGCCGAAGCCGAGCGCAACAGCGCCAACCAGGACACGCCCATCTTCCTGGCCCATGGCCAGTACGACCCGGTGGTGTCGCTGCCGCGCGCCCAGGCCTCGCTGGCCGAGCTGCGGCGGCTGGGCTACGACGTGCAATGGCACACCTACCCGATGCCGCACTCGGTCTGCGCCGAGGAAGTGGCGGATATCTCCAAGTTCCTGAACCAGGTTCTGGTCTGAGGACCATGCAGGGCCGCGCCCGGCGGCCCTGATCGCGGCAGATGGGCGTCCTGCGCCCTGCCCGCCCGCTCGCAGGCCCTGGCGGCCTGCGATTTCATTTTGTATACCAAGTGGTATCCCAGTCTGGAATTTTCCTGGGCTGACTTTCTCTCGTCCATAGAGAAAAACGCCAACTGCAAAAAGCTTGTCGCCTATTTGTATTGAATATAGTATTCGATCCAAGCCTTACCGGCCCGGGCGACCAGTTCGGGCTTCCCTGTTGTTGTTGTCGATCCATCCCATTGGCCGTGTCGCGCCGGGTTTCGGCGTGGCATTCAAGACGCAGGAGAAAGTCCCGTGAAATCCTTGCCATCGCCCCGTCTGGCGGCTGCGGCGCTGCTCGCGCTGTTCGCCCCCTTGGCCGCCCAGGCCGAAGCCCTCAATCCCCCCGTGAAGGTCCGCTACGAAGAAGTGGTGCGGTCCATTCTTTACGTGCCCAAGTACGTGGCCCTGTCGCAGGGCTATTTCAAGGACGCGGGCCTGGACGTGTCCATGAAGACCTCGCAAGGCACCGACAAGGGCATGACCGCCCTGCTATCCGGCAGCGCCGACATCGTGCTGATCGGGCCCGAGGCGTCCATCTACGTCCACAACAGCGAATCCCCGGTCAAGCCCAAGATCTTCGCCGGGCTGACCGCCACCGACGGATTCTTCCTTTTGGCGCGCAAGCCGGTGGAGAAGTTCGACTGGTCCATGCTCAAGGGCAAGGAGGTCATCGGCTTTCGGCCGGGCTCCAATCCCATCGTGTTCCTGGAAACGGCGCTGCGCAAGCATGGCGTGGATCCCCAAAAGGACGTGAAGCTGCTGAACAACATCGGCATTCCCGCGCGCGCGGGCGCCTGGATGGCCGGCCAGGGCGAATATGGCATTTTTCTTGAACCCGAGGCCGGCGAATTGGTACGCAACGGCAAGGGCTACATCGTCGCCTCGGTGGGCCACGAAGTCGGCCAGGTGGACTACACGGTCTTCACCGCCACCGACAAGTACATCCGCGACAACCCCAAGGTCATCCAGGCCTGGACCGACGTGGTGGCGCGCGCCGAAAAATACGTGAAGGACACGCCCGCGGCCACGCTGACGCCGCAGATCATGACGTACTTCCCCGGCATGGACCAGGCTGCGGTGACAGAGGCCATCGAGCGCTACAAGAAGTACCAGATCTGGAAGACCACGCCGCTGGTGACGGCCGAAGCCATGAACCAGTTGCAGGACATGCTGATCGCCAGCGCGGTCATGAAGGACAACGCCCGCGTGAAGTACGAGGACGTGGTGGTGACCGACTTCGCGAAGAAGGCCCAATGATGGGCGCCGTCGTCCACAACCTGAAGCCGGACACCGCCACGGCGAAGATCGAACTGCGCGAGGTCTGTCTTTCCTATTTCACCCAGGAAGGCGAGACGGAGGCGCTGTCGAACGTGTCGTTCACGCTGGCGGCGGGCGAATTCGTCAGCCTGATCGGGCAAAGCGGCTGCGGCAAGAGCACACTGCTGTCGCTGATCGCCGGCCTGATTCCGCCGACCTCGGGGGCCGTGATGATAGACGGCCAGGCCGTGACCAAGCCCAATCCGCGCATCGGCTACATGCTGCAGCAGGACTACCTGTTCGAATGGCGCACCATCCTGGACAACGTCATGCTGGGCGCGGAGATCCAGGGCCGGCGCGATGCGCGCAGCGAGGCGCGCGCCGTGCATCTGCTGGAGAAATGCGGACTGGGCGCCTTCCTGTCGCACACGCCGCGCCAGTTGTCGGGCGGCATGCGGCAGCGCGCCGCGCTGGCCCGCACCCTGGTCACCGAGCCGGACGTGATCCTGCTGGACGAGCCCTTCTCGGCACTGGATTCGCAGACCCGGCTGGCAATCTCCGACGAAGTGGTGGACATCCTGCGGCGCGAAGGCAAGACCGTGGTGCTGGTGACGCACGACATCGGCGAAGCCATCGCCATGACGGACCGCGTGATCGTGCTGTCGCGCCGGCCCGGCCGCCTCAAGAGCCAGTACCGCATCCATTACGGCGACGGCCAGACCCGGCCCACGCCGTTCCAGGCTCGCTCGCGGCCCGAATTCAATACCTACTTCAAACAGCTGTGGGACGAGCTCGATGTCCACGTGGAGGGTTGACCCATGAACGCGCCCGTCGCCAACACCGTTCCGCTGCGCGCCGTGCGCGCGCCCAGCGAGAAGTACCTGAACTACCTGCGGCGCGACCGCGCCCGCCGCCGGCACATCCGCATCGCGCAGGCGCTGCTCTTGGCCGTGTTCCTGTGCGCCTGGGAAATCCTGCCGCGCATGCACATCCTCAACCCGCTCCTGACCAGCTACCCCAGCGCGCTGTGGCCAACCTTCATCGAGCTCTGGAACAACGGCAACCTGGGCAAGCACATCATGACCACGCTGAGCGCCACGCTGGTGGGCTTCGGCCTGAGCATGGCGATCGGCATCGTGGTGGCGGCTGCGCTGTGGTGGTCGGACTTCCTGTACAAGGTGCTGGACCCCTTCCTGGTGGTGGCCAACGCCATGCCCAAGATCGCCTTCGTGCCGATCTTCTACCTGTGGCTGGGTTCGGACTACGCGGTGTACGGCATGGCCGTGGCGATCGCGGTGTTCGTGACCATCATGGTGGTGTATGCGGGGTTTCGCGGCATAGACCTGAACAAGGTGAAGCTCGCCCACACCTTCGGCGCCAGCCGCTGGCAGGTGCTGACTAAGGTGGTGCTGCCGGGCAGCGTGCCCACGCTGATCGCGGCGGTGAAGATGAACATCGGCCTGGCGCTGGTGGGGGTGATCGTGGGCGAGTTCCAGTCGGCGGATTCCGGCCTGGGCTTTCTCATCATGAACGGCAGCCAGGTGTTCAAGCTGAACATCGTCATGACCGCCATCGCCATCCTGGCCCTGATCTCCAGCGTGATGTACCTGATCGTCTACCGCATCGAAGCCGCGATCGCGCGGCGCTACGGATAAGGAACCGCCATGGAATTCCCGCAATGGGTAAAGGATCGCGTGATCGCCCGCCAGGGCCGCCTGCACCCCTATGACGAACTGCCCGCCGCGCGCCTCGCGGTGGTGGTGGTGGACATGCAGCAGTACTTCACGCTGCCCGGCTACCAGGGCGAATGCGCGCCGGCGCGCGAGATCATCGCCCCCATCAACCGCCTGTGCGACGCGGTGCGCGCCGCCGGCGGCACCATCGTGTGGGTGCAGACCGCCTCCGATAACGCCGACTCGTTCTGGTCGCACCATCACGGCGTGATGCTGACGCCGGAGCGCAGCGCCAGGCGTCTGGAAACGCTGCGCCGCGATGCTCCGGGGTATGCGTTGCATCAGGACCTGCATGCGCACGACACCGACCTGCGCGTGACCAAGCGCTTCTACAGCGCGATGGCGCCGGGCTCGTCCGAACTGGAGCCGCTGTTGCGCGGGTGCGGCGTGGACACGCTGCTGATCGCCGGCACCGTCACCAATGTGTGCTGCGAATCCACCGCGCGCGACGCGATGATGCGGGACTTCCGCACCATCATGGTGGACGACGCGCTGGCCGCCGTCACGCCTGCCGAGCATGAACACGCGCTGCACGGCTGGATGCTGTTCTTCGGTGACGTGCTGTCGGTGGACGAATCGATCGCGCGGCTCAAGCCCGCCCAGGCAGTCAGGAAGACCGCCTGAACGGGCCTGATATCAGGACAGGTTCAGCCAGACCCGGCGCATCGTCGGGTCTTCCGGATCCGCGTCGTTGGTGAAGCCCAGGCTGGTCATCAGCGACAGCATGGGCCGGTTGGTCGACAGCACCAGGCCGTCGATGTATTCCAGCCCCTGCTCGCGCGCCGCGTCGATCAGCGCCGACATCAGCTGGCGGCCCAGGCCGCGGCGTTGCCAGTCGTCGCCGATCACCAGGGCGTACTCGGCCCCCCTGCCGTCGGGGTTGCGCAGGTAATGCGCAAAGCCCACCAGCACCTCGCGCGGATGGCCGCGGTTTGCGGGGTTGGGCACCTGCGTGGCGGCCACCAGGGCCAGCTCGCGGTGGTAGTCCACCTGCGTGTAGCGCGACACCATGCGCGGGGTCAGCTCGCGCATCATGGACACGAAGCGCATGTAGCGCGAACGCTCGGACAGGCCGCGGATGAATTCCTGCAGCGGTTCGGCATCCTCGGGGCGGATGGGACGCAACACCCAGGGGATGCCGTCGGCGAAGCGGCGCACCTGCACCAGCCGGGCCGGATACGGGTGGATCGCCATATGCGGGTAGCCCGCGGTCTGCGGCGTTGCGCAGCCGGGCTTCTCGGTCAGCGTCATGCGCAGCCCGCCGGCGCGCAGATGGGTTTCGCCGGCGTATAGCGGATCGATGTCCAGGGATTCGATATCCGGCAACTCCGACACCAGCTCGGACACCAGCACTACCGCCTGCTGCAAGGCCTCGGCGGCCATGTGGCCGATGCGCGGCGCCAGCACCCGGCGCCACAGCCGGCTGCGTTCGATCAGTTGGCGGGCCAGGAAGCCGTTGAGCGGCGGCAGATCGACGCCGCGGTCGGATTGCGACAGCACCGCGTCCGGGCCGCCCGCGCCGAAGCGGATGACAGGGCCGAACTGCGGGTCGCGCCGCACCCGGATCGCCATGGGGCGGGACTCCGGCTCTGCAGCCGCCACGTCCATCGGCGTGTCGCGCAGCGGCACGTAGAACAGCGCCAGCAGGCTGCGGATTTCGGAGGTATTCAGTTCGCGCCGGCATTCGGCGCGCACGCGCGCCAGGATCTCGCGCGCGGCGGCCAGGTCCGGCACGTGGCTGGCCGGCTCCGGCGGCTGCGTCTGCAACAGCAGCTGCTGGTTGTAGTGATGGGTCGCCAGCACGCCGAAAGCGTCGGCGGCCGATTCGGGCGTGCGGAAAGCCGAGGTCCCCGCGTCATCCAGCATGCGCCGCAGCGGCCGCATGCCGGCGTCGCCCATGAAGCAGGTGACGACCGGCTTTTTCGCCTTGGGCGCGATCTGCGCCAGTTCGCGCGCCACCGCCTGCATGTCGGCCAGCGCGTCGGGCGCCAGCAGCACCAGCACGCCGTCCACGCCGGCATCGTCCAGCACCGCGTCCAGCATGGCGCGGATGCGCTCCGGGGTCAGCGGCGTGAAGGTGATGACGGGATTGGCGGTGGCGGCGTCGGGCTCCAGCATGGCCGCCAGCGTCCGCTGGGTCGCGGGCGCGAGCTCCGCGCGCAGCACGGCGGCGTCGGGGCCGATCAGGTCCATGGCCAGTTGGGGAGGCCCGCTGCCGTTGGAGATCAGCGCCACGCGCCGGCCCTTGGGACGGCGCGTGTAGCCCAGCACCTTGACCGCCGAGAACAGCTGCACGAAGTAGCGCACGCGGACCGCGCCGGCGCGGCGCAAGGCGGCGTCGAAGATGGCGTCGGCGCTGTCGGTATCCGCGCGGCCGGCCTTCAGCACGATCACGGGCTTGATCGAGGCCGCGGCGCGCAAGGTGCTCATGAATTCGCGGGCCGGACCCACGTCTTCCAGATAGAGCACGATGCTGTCCGTGCGCGGATCGCTGGCAAGATAGTCCAGCACCTTGGACAGGCCCACCACCGCCTCGTCGCCCAGCGACACGGCGGTGGAAAAGCCGATGTGCACATCCTCGGCCCAGTCCATGACCGCGGCCATGATGGAGCGCGACTGCGCCAGCAGCGCCACGCGGCCGGCGCGCGCCAGCACGGGGTGCTGGCTCAGGTTCAGGCCGGCGTGCGGCCGCTGTGCGCCGAAAGAGCGCGGACCGAGCAATTCGCAACGGTTTTCCTCGGCCCAGGCGCGGCACAGCGCCAGCGTGCCGCGCGGATACGGGTCGGGCAGTTCGTGCGGCAGCAGGATTACCGAGCGCGGCGCCAGCGGCGACAGCCGGCGCAGCGTTTCCGGCAGGACGGCGGGCGAAACGCAAACCAGGGCCAGATCAGGCCGTTCGCCCTGGGCCAGGCCCTGCAGCGTGTCCGGCAGGTCCGGCGCGGCGCCGACTTCGCAGGCCACCACCGTGGTCTTGCCCTTGAGCGCGGGCGGCAACGAGGCCGCCGCCGGCAGCGGCCGGTCGGCGACGATCACCAGCGAGGCGGGCTCGAACATCGGGGCGAGAGCGTGTCGCAACATGGTGTTAGCAGGCCCTAATCTAAAATACCCCTCATCGTAACAAGACAACCCTGCCCTACGATTGACATGGGCCCAGCCTGACGCCGATTTGTGGCGCCGCAGCCGCTATCATTGCCACCTATGACTTCCAACGCCTCTACCCCCATTCGTACCCGTTTCGCGCCTTCGCCCACGGGCTTCCTGCATCTGGGCGGCGCCCGCACCGCGCTGTTCTCCTGGGCCTTCGCGCGCCATCACAAGGGCACCTTCGTGCTGCGCATCGAAGACACGGACGTCGAACGTTCCACGCCGGAAGCGGTGCAGGCCATCCTGGACAGCATGGACTGGCTGGGCATGCAGCCCGATGAAGGCCCCTTCTATCAGATGCAGCGCATGGACCGCTACCGCGAAGTGGTCGCGCAGATGCTGGCCGCCGGCACCGCCTACCACTGCTACAGCTCGCCCGAGGAAGTGGAAGCCATGCGCGAAGCCGCCCGCGCCCGCGGCGACAAGCCGCGCTACGACGGCACCTGGCGCCCCGAGCCCGGCAAGACCCTGCCGGCCATCCCGGAAGGCCGCAAGCCCGTGGTGCGCTTCAAGAACCCGCAGGAAGGCGCGACCTCCTGGAACGACATGGTCAAGGGCACCATCAGCTTCGACAACACCGAACTCGACGACCTGATCATCGCGCGCCCGGACGGCACGCCCACCTACAACTTCTGCGTCGTGGTCGACGACTGGGACATGGGCATCACCCATGTGCTGCGCGGCGATGACCACGTCAACAACACCCCGCGCCAGATCAACATCCTGCGTGCGCTGGGCGCCACGCTGCCCGAGTACGGCCATGTACCCATGATTCTGGGTCCGGACGGCGAAAAGCTGTCCAAGCGCCACGGCGCCGTCAACGTCATGGAGTACGACAACGAAGGCTATCTGCCGGAAGCCATGGTCAACTACCTGGCGCGCCTGGGCTGGAGCCACGGCGACGACGAGCTCTTCTCGCGCGACCAGCTGGTGTCGTGGTTCGACACCAAGCACCTGTCGAAGTCGGCCTCGCAGTGGGATCCGAAGAAGCTGAACTGGGTCAACGCCCACTACATCAAGCAGATGGACAACGCCGAACTGGCCGAGCGCGTGGCACCGCGCGTGGCGAACCGCGGCGGCCATCCGGAAAAGATCGATCTGCCGGGCGTCATGGGCCTCTTGAAGGACCGCGCTGAAACGCTGGAGCAGCTGGCCGACGGCGCCATGCTGTTCTGCGCCGAGTTCAAGGGCGCGCCCGCCGAGCTGGCCGAGCAGCACCTGACCGCGCCCGCGCGCGAAGCGCTGGCCGACTTCGCGCAGCGCGCCCAGGACGCCGACTGGACCCGCGAAGCCCTGTCCGCCCTGATCAAGGCCGTGCTGGCCGACCGCGGCATGAAGATGCCGCAGCTCGCCATCCCCCTGCGCGTCGCCGTCACCGGCCAGACCCAGACCCCGGCCGTGGACGCCGTGCTGGCCCTGCTGGGCAAGCAGACCGTGCTCAAGCGCCTGGCCGCAATCTAAGCGCCTGTCCCAAAAACACCGCGGGCCTTGCTCATTCCAGGATGAGCAAGGCCCGCGGTGTTTTCAGCCGTTCCCTCAGGCTTGCTGGATGGCCGCGCGCACCTTCAATGCACGCGCGAAGAACGCCCCCAGCAAGGGCAACAACGCCGCCGAGCCGCCGAACAGCGCGCCCGGCCCGATCTCGTCGACCACCGCGCCCGCCACGGCCACGCCCACCGCCTGGCCCATGAACAGGCAGGATGCGAACCACGCCACCGCCGTGCCGCGCGCCGACGGCACCATCTGCGTCGCATTCGTCTGCAAGGTGGCATGCAGCAGGTAGTAGCCGAAACCGGCCAGCACGCTGGCCAGCAAGCTCCACATCCAAACGGGACCTAGCAAATACGACAGGAACGCCACGCCCAGTACCAGTCCGCCGGCGATCGCCAGGCCGCGTTCGCCCAGGCGTTTCAGGATGCGGCCGGCCACCACCGTATACAGCAAGCCGCCCACGGCGTACACGGCCACCAGCGCGCCCGCGGCGGTCAGCGAGATATCGAAGCGTTCGTGCAGGTAGGAAGGCGCGAAGGCCAGTGCGCCGAAAACCAGCAGGCCTTCGACGAATACCGTCGCCAGCACGATGCGCGCCCAGGGTGTGCCCAGCACCAGCCGCGCCTGCGCCACGAAGCCCTGGCGCACCGCGCCCGGGTCCACCTGTCCCAGGCCCGAGGCCTGCTGGCGGCGCACTTCCAGCAACAGCAGCACGCCCACTATCAGGTAGCCGCAGACCAGCGCGGCAAATGCCCAGCGCCAGCCCACCGTGTCGGCAAACAGGCCGCCGGCCAGCTGGCCCGCCGACATGCCGAGAATGGTCCCGGTCAGGAAGCGCGCCAAGGTGGCCTGGCGGCGTTCATAAGGAACGTTGTCGCCGATCCAGGCCATCGACAACGGCACGATGCCCGCCCCCGCCGCGCCCGACAGGACGCGGCAGAACACCAGCACGTCCAGCGACCCTGCGGCCACCGCGCCCGCGCTGCCCAGCGCGCAGGCAAAGGTCGCGATGCTGACGACGCGGTACTTGCCGTAGCGGTCGCCCAGGGGACCGAAGAACATCTGCAACACGCCGTAGGCCACGGCGAACGCGGTCACGGCGCGCGCGGCCTGGCCCGTGGTGGTGCCGAATTCCGCCGCGAGCTGCGGCAACATGGGATCACAGATGCGGAAGGCGCTGGCGCTGACGAAAGCGGCCAGGGCAAGCAGCGCGATGGCGCGCGCTTCGGAGGACAGGGCAGGCATGGATGACCGGCTGCGGGCGATGGGTGAAGACCGCACCTTACCGCAGCCCGGCCATCTTGGCTTTGTCGCGGGGCGGAATGTCCGCCCCGCGCAACGCTCAATAGGGCAGGCGATAGCCCGTGGGCATGCGGCGCGCGGTCATGACCTGGCCGCCGTTTTTCAGCTCGCGCATCGTCAGACGGGTCTTCTCGACCTTTTCGACGCGGTAGCGGTTCAGGTAGATCGGATCGTTGGCGTCCACCAGTTCGCCGGCGGACTTGGTGGTCTGCATCGTGTAGATGCCGTCCGCCACGCTCCAGCAGCCGGTCTCGCGCAACGCGGGACGCGTCTTGCGGCCGATCTTCAGCAGGGATTCATAGGCCATGGTGCCATCGGCGGACAGCACGATCAGCGATTGCAGATCGCCGCTGACGTCGCGCGGGCGGCTGTTCGACAGCCAGGTGCCTATCATGGGATCGCCGGCCTTGGCGGGTACGCAGGCCACCGGCTTGGGTGGTTCCGCGGGCTGGGCTTCGGTGATGGTGGCGGGCTTTCTGGCGGCGCAGCCGGCCAGGATCAGAACGGCGCAGGCGACGCCCGCCGTACGCAAATACACACTGCTCATGACTTCCTCAACACGTCTGTCGACGCGCCGCACCGAGCACCCCGGCGCATCCCTCGCGCAGCAAACATCACGCACTCTAAAGAGGCGTTTGCGAAGAATCAACGGCGATCCGCGACCAGTGCAATTGCGCAACAGTAGGCCCCGGAATTGGCCTGTTTTATGGCCGCAAATCGCAAAAATGCGTTGGTTTCAAGCGACAGTGCGGCCGCGTTTCGCGGCCTTCGCGCGCAGCATTTCCTCCATGCGCGCCGCGGCTGGAGACAGGCTGCGGCCGGCCAGCCGGGTGATGCCCAGTTCACGCTCGATGCGCGGGGCGGACAGCGGCACAAAGGCCAGGCCGCGCGAATCCGGCGGCACGCCCAGCCGCGCCAGCACCGTGACGCCGACGCCGCGTTCCAGCATGGCCAGAAGCGACATCATGTTGGACACGAAGACCTGCCGGTCCAGCATGAAGGCCGCCTGCGGATAGCCCGCAAGCTGGCGATGGGCGATGGTGCCGACCAGAGGCAGGTCCTCGATCTCGCGCCAGCTCACCGATTTGCGCCTGGCCAGCGGATGGCCGCGATGGCAAACCAGGCCGAAGGCGTCGCGCAGCAAGGGCTCGAAGGACAGCCGCCGGTCCTGTGACACCGGGCTGCACACGCCCAGCTCCGCCTCCCCTGCCAGCACCATGCGCTCCACGCCTTCCGAGTTGTCGTCGAACAGGCGCAACGCCACCGCCGGATAGCGCTCGCGGTATGTCGCCACCAGTTCCGGCAGCCAGTGCGTGGCCACCGTGGCAACCGACGCCATGGTCAAGGTGCCGGCCTCGTTGCTGGCCAGCCCCGACAGCGCGCCCGCCACGCGATCGTGGTGCTGCACCAGTTCGCGCGCCAGCGGCAGGCAGTCCTGGCCGAAACGCGTGAGCGTGCCGCGGTTGCCTGGTTCGAACAGTGGCTGCCCCAGGCGCTGCTCCATCTCGCGGATGGACAGCGACAGCGCCGGCTGCGAGCGGAAGGCTCGCGCCGCGGCCGCGCGGAAGCTGCGCAGCTCGGCCACCAGCAGGAAGTGGCGGTAGTGCGTGATGGAAATTTCAGGCAACGGGCGCATGACTGACTTCGATTAGTGAAACTTATCTAATCATATGAAAAATAAAGTTTTCTGATAGCACCAGCCCACCTAAGATGGCCGCACCATGAATGCCGACTCGCTGCTCCCGCCTCTTTCCACCCGCGCCGATCCGCTGGATTTCAGCCGCATCGACCAATTGCCCGCGCGCCTCGCCGGCCAGGGCCGCCTGATAGTCGGCGCCGATCCCCAGGACGACAGGCCCGGCCTGCTGTTCGTGCCCGGCGCCTATCACGGCGCCTGGTGCTACGCGCACTATCTGGATTTCTTCGCCCGCGCCGGCCTGGCCTGCGCGGCGCTGGACCTGCGCGGCCACGGCGCCCTGCCCCAGGACGCGGCGTTTACGTCGGTTGGCATCGCCGACCTGGGCCAGGATGTCGTCAGCGCGCTGGACGCGCTGGCTCGTCCCACGGTCGTCATTGGCCACAGCATGGGCGCGCTGCCCGCGCTGCTGGCCGCCAGCCAGCGGACGGTGGCGGGCGTGGTCCTGCTGGCGCCGTCGCCGCCCGGCGACCTGCCCGGCGCGCAAGCGCTGCCGCCCGTCCCTGAAGGCCTGCCACGCCGCGCGCCGAACGACGCCGAAATCCGCGCACGCTTTCTGGCGACCTCGCCAGACCGCGACGTCACCTCGGTATCGCAGCGCCTGTGCCCCGAAAGTCCGGAAGTGCTCAACGACCGTTATCTGCTGCGCGTGCCCGTCGACGCCGCCGCCATCCGCGCTCCGGGCCTGTGCCTGGAAGCCGGCCTGGACACGCATGACCGCCACCCGCCCGGCCAGGACCTGGCGATCGCGCGCCGCTTCGGTTTTTCCCACGCCGTGCTTGCCGGCCAGCCGCATTGCATGATGTACGCGAACCAGTGGCAAGTCAGCGCCGCCGCCATCCTGGTGTGGCACCGCGGCCAGTTCGACTGATCGCCCCCCCCCGAATACCAACGACAACAACGACAACGACGCGCAACCGCGCCATCAGGAGACAACCATGTTCATACCCCGTTATATCCGTCCGGCCCTGATCGGCGCCGGCCTGCTGCTGGCCGCGGCCTCGCACGCCGCCGGCTGGCCCGAGAAACCCGTGACCCTGATCGTGCCGTCCGCCGCGGGCGGCGCGGCCGACCTCACCGCGCGCACCCTGGCGCAGTACCTGGGCGAAAAGACCGGCCAGACCGTGGTGGTCGAGGACCGGCCCGGCGCGGGCGGCATCGTCGGCACCAACGCGGCCAAGAACGCGGCGGCGGACGGCTACACCTTCCTGCTGTCCACCAACTCCACCCACTCGGCCAACCAGTTCCTCTACAAGAGCCTGCCCTACGACGCGCAAAAGGACTTCCGCCAGGTCGGTATGCTGGGCACCTTCGGCACGGTCGGCGTGGTGTCGCCTGACAGCCCGTACCGCACGGTGCCGGACCTGGTCGCGTACGCCAAGCAACATCCCGGACAGGTCTTCTTCGGCTACTACAGCTCGTCCTCGCAAGTGCCGTCCGAACTGCTGAAGCAGCGCGCCGGCATCGAGATCACCGGCGCGGCCTACAAGAACATCACGCAGATCATCACCGACCTGCGCGGCAAGCAGATCAACTTCGCCTTCGTCGACTACCTGACCGCCATGGGCCAGATCGACGGCAAGGGGCTGATTCCCATTGCCGTCACCGGCGCCCAGCCGCAGCCGGCCTGGCCCACCGTGCCGACCATGGCCACCTACTATCCGGACTTCATCGTCGCCGGCTGGCTGGGGCTGTCGGCCCCGGCAGGCACGCCGCAGGACATCGTGGAAAAGATGAACGCCCACATGCAGGCGGCGGTGAAGGACGAAGCCACCGCCGGCAAGCTGCGCGCCCTGGGCCTGACGCCGGAATCCATGGACGTGGCGCGCTTTGACGCCTTCGTGAAGGAAGACACCGCGCGCTGGAAGGAATGGATCCGGATCTCGGGCATCCAACCCCAATAAATCCGCGGCCCTCCCTATATCTATATAGAGAGGGCCCGTTTATCTACAGCGGCAGGCGCTGCTCGTGCTTGATTTCGCGCAGCGCGACAATGGTGCGCGTCTGCCGTATGCCCGGCATGTTGAACAGGAAGCGGTGCAGGAAACGATCGTAGGCCTCCGGGCTTTCGACCAGGATCTTCAGCAGGAAGTCCGAATCCCCCGTCACCGCGTAGCACTCCAGGATTTCGGGCGCGTCGCGCACCGAGCGCTCGAAGTTCTCGACCGTATTGGCGGAGTGCCGCTCCAGGCTGATCTGCGCGAACATGCAGCCCAGCCCCACCTTGCTGCGGTCCACCTGGGCGCTATACCCCTGGATCACCCCGCTGGCCTCCATCGCCTTCACCCGCCGCCACACCGGCGCGGCCGACAGCCCCACCTTCTCTGAAAGCTGCTGCGCCGAGGCCCGGCCGTCCTCCTGCAAGGCCTTGAGGATGCCGATATCGGTCTTGTCCATCGCTTAGTCTCCTGGTTTTTGTCGAACACGAAACGTTCATTGCGAATTATAGGGATAGCACGATCCAAAAACGCAATAAACCTGATGGCTCGCGAACCTATCATGGTGCCGAAACCAGGAGTATTCACCATGGACGGTACCCCCGCCGCCGAACCCCAGCTGGACCTCGAGTACCAGCTCGCCGACAACCTCACGCGCAGCTCCGGCCGCATCTTCATGACCGGCACCCAGGCGCTGGTGCGCATCATGCTCACCCAGGCCCGGATGGACCGCGAACGCGGCCTGAACACGGCCGGCTTCGTCTCGGGCTACCGCGGCTCGCCGCTGGGCGGCGTGGACATGGCCATGTGGAAGGCGCAGAAGGCGCTGGACGCCAACCAGATCACCTTCCTGCCCGCCATCAATGAAGACATGGCGGCCACCGCCGTCATGGGCACCCAGCAGGCCGGCGTGCGCGCCGACCGCAACGTCGATGGCGTCTACGCCATGTGGTACGGCAAGGGCCCTGGCGTGGACCGCGCCGGCGACGCCCTGCATCACGGCAACGCCGCGGGCGCATCGCGCAACGGCGGCGTGCTGGTGGTGGTGGGCGACGACCACACCGCCGTCTCGTCCTCCATCCCGCATTCCAGCGAGGCCTCGCTGATCGGCTGGCAGATGCCCATCGTGCACCCGGCCTCCATCGACGAATACGAAACCTTCGCGCTGTGGGGCTGGGCCCTGTCGCGCTACTCGGGCACCTGGGTCGCCTTCAAGGCCGTGTCCGAAACCATCGAATGCGGGCATTCCTTCGTTCCCGCTCCTGCCCAGCGCTACGACATGCCGGCGGATCCGGACATGCCGCCCGAATCGCTGGAGTATTCCGCGCGCGACTTCCTGTCGCTGGCGATCGAGACGCGCATGAACCTGCGCATGAAGGCCGTGGCCGCGTTCGCGCGCCGCCACAGCATCGACCGCCTGACCTGTCCGGCGCCCAAGGCCACTGTCGGCATCGTCACGGTGGGCAAGGCGCATCTGGACACCATGGAAGCGCTATCGCGCCTGGGCGTGGACACCGTCACCGCCAATGCGCCGGTGCGCATCTACAAGCCCGGCCTGACCTGGCCGCTGGATGGCGAACGCCTGCTGGAATTCGCGCGCGGCCTGTCGCACATCCTCGTGATCGAGGAAAAGGGCGCGGTGGTCGAAAGCCAGATCAAGGACCTGCTGTTCAACCTGCCGGACCGCCCCACCGTCATCGGCAAGAAGGGCTTCGACGGCGAAGCGCTGGTGCCCTCGGCCGGCCAGCTGCGCCCCTCGCTGCTGGCGCAGCCGCTGGCCAATTGGCTCAGCCGCGCCGCCGGCCTGCCGCTGGCGGCGGACCTGTCCGCGTTCGCGTGCCAGGCGCCGCTGTCCAACGATGCCGACGGCATGCGCCGCCGCCCCTACTTCTGTTCGGGCTGCCCGCACAGCACCTCGACCAAGGTGCCGGAAGGCAGCCAGGCGCTGTCCGGCGTGGGCTGCCACTACATGGCCGCCTGGATGGACCGCGACACCGGCGGCCTGACGCAGATGGGCGGCGAAGGCGTGGACTGGATCGGCCTGTCGCGCTACACCAAGATGCCGCACATCTTCCAGAACATGGGAGAAGGCACCTATTACCACTCGGGCTATCTCGCCATCCGCCAGGCCGTGGCCGCCAAGGCCAACATCACCTACAAGATCCTGTTCAACGACGCCACGGCCATGACCGGCGGCCAGCCCATCGACGGCCCGATCTCGGTGCCCAGCATCTGCCAGCAACTGCGCGGCGAGAACGTGGCCCGCATCGTCGTCACCACCGACGAACCCGAGAAGTACCAGGGCGTGGACCTGGGCGCCGGCATCAAGGTGCACCACCGCCGTGAACTGGACGCGCTGCAGCGCGAGCTGCGCGAGATCCCCGGCGTGACCGTGCTGATCCACGACCAGACCTGTGCCGCTGAAAAGCGCCGCCGCCGCAAGAAGAACCAGTTCCCCGACCCGGCGCGCCGCATGCTGATCAACAGCGCCGTCTGCGAAGGCTGCGGCGACTGCGGCGTGCAATCGAACTGCCTGTCGGTGGTGCCGCTGGAAACGCCTTATGGCCGCAAGCGCGCCATCGACCAGTCCAGCTGCAACAAGGACTATTCCTGCGCCGAAGGCTTCTGCCCCAGCTTCGTCTCCGTGATGGGCGGCAAGCCCAAGAAAAGCGCGGCGCCCAAGGCCGACCAGGAACGCCTGCAGAAACTGATCGCGCAGTTGCCCCTGCCGGCCATGCCTGCGCTGGACCATCCCTATCGTCTGCTGGTCGCCGGCATGGGCGGCACCGGCGTCATCACCATCGGCGCCATCGTGTCGATGGCGGCGCACCTGGAAGGCCTGTCCGCCGCGGTGCTGGACCTGACCGGCCTGGCTCAGAAAGGCGGCACGGTGGTCAGCCATATCCGCCTGGCGCCTGCCGGCGCCCCCGCCGGCCCGGTGCGCCTGGACTGGCAGCAGGCCGACGCCGCGATCCTGTGCGACCCGGTCGCCTCCGTGGCGCCGGACTCGCTGGGCGCGCTGCGCCGCGGCCACACCCAGGTCACGGTCAACAGCTACGTCGCGCCGGTCTCCGACTTCACCCGCAACCCGGACGCGGCCATGCGGCCCGAAGCGCTGCTGGCCAAGATCCGCCACGCCGCGGGCGAGTCCAACACCGTCGCGATCGACGCGCACGAAGCCGCGCTGGCGCTGTTCGGCGACAGCATCCTGTCCAATATGTTCATGCTGGGCTATGCCTGGCAGCGCGGCGGCGTGCCGCTGTCGCAGGCCGCCATCAACCGCGCCATCGAACTCAACGGCGTGGCCGTGGCCGCCAACCGTGCCGCCTTCGACAGCGGCCGTCTGGCGGCGCACCAGCCCGACGCGCTGGAAGGCGCGCTGCGCCCGCGCGCCCAGGTCGTGCAACTGCACGTGCCCGAATCGTTCGAGCGCGCCGTCGCCCGCCGCGTCGAAGACCTGACCGCCTATCAAAACGCCGACTACGCCCGCCAGTTCCAGGACGTGGTCGAGGCCGTCGCCGCGCGCGAGCGCGAATTGGCACCCGACGCCAAGACGCCGCGCCTGGCGCTGGCGGTCGCGCGCGGCCTGTTCAAGCTCATGGCCTACAAGGACGAATACGAAGTCGCGCGGCTCTACACGGGCGCCTCCTTCCAGGCGCAGTTGCAGGGCCAGTTCGAAGGCGACTACAGCCTGCGCTTCCACATGGCCCCGCCCATCTTCGCCCGCAAGGACCCGCGCACCGGCGTGCCGCGCAAGATGACGCTGGGCCCGCGCACCATGACCGCGCTGAAAATGCTGGCGCGCCTGAAGGGCTTGCGCGGCACCTGGTTCGATCCCTTCGGCCATACCGCCGAGCGCAAGATGGAACGGGAGCTGGTGCGCGAGTACCGCCAGGCCATAGACCAGTTGCTGGCAGGGTTGACCCGCGACAAGCTGGCCCAAGCGGCTACAATCGCCGGCCTTGCAGAAACCATCCGCGGCTTCGGTCACGTGAAGGCTGCAAACGTCGAGAAGTATCGGACGGAGTTGGGCCGCTTGATGCAAACCTATACGGCGCCTGCCCCGCGCGATATGCCCCTGCGGAAGACCGCATAAACATTCGCTCCGAGCGGCACCTTCCTGGGCGCGCCTTGCTGGGCGCGCCTAGTGCATTTGGTAACAACCTTTTGTGAACTTCGTCTTATTTTTTTCTTGTCCCTGTCGTACTCGATCACTAGAATTAGTGTCCAACGAGGGGTGCTACACTATATGTTGTGGTCGCCTAAGAGCTGATTCCCGTCGGCCACGCCTTTTGGACTAAGCCGTCCTAGCGTTACGACCCCCTCAAAAGATCCGATTTTGTACCTGACATGACGCCGTCATGTCGCTATCTACGCGCTTTTCGCACAGGAGCTTCCATGCAGACTACGATCGCCTCTGTGACCCGGCCCTCGGCCGTGCCGCCCTCCCAAACCGATTCCCCTGCTGACGCCAACGGCGGGCAATGGGCCAGCTACAACATCATTCGCCGCAATGGCTCGGTGGTCGGGTTCGAACCCAACAAGATCGCCATCGCCATGACCAAGGCCTTCCTGGCCGTCAACGGCGGCCAGGGCGCGGCCTCCGCGCGCGTGCGTGAGCTGGTCGAGAACCTGACCGGCCAGGCCGTCAACGCGCTGGTGCGCAACCGCCCCAACGGCGGCACCTTCCATATTGAAGACATCCAGGACCAGGTCGAACTGGCCCTGATGCGCTCGGGCGAACACGACGTCGCCCGCGCCTACGTGCTGTACCGCGAAAAGCGCACGCAGGAACGCGCGGCCGCCGCTGCCGCCGCCGACAACCAGGAAAAGGCCGCCGCCCCGCAGGAACACGTGCTGAACGTGACCGACGCCGGCGTGCGCCGCCCGCTGGATCTGGCTGAACTGCGCGCCACCATCGAAGCCGCCGGCGAAGGCCTGGCCGAATTCATCGACACGGAAGCGATCCTGAAGGAAACGGTCAAGAACCTGTACGACGGCATCCCCGTCGACGAAGTGTTCAAGTCCGCCATCCTGTCCGCGCGCGCGCTGGTCGAAAAGGACCCGGCCTACAGCCAGGTCACCGCCCGTCTGCTGCTGCACACGATCCGCAAGGAAGTGCTGGGCGAAGAAGTCTCGCAGGACGGCATGGCCGCCCGCTACGCCGAGTACTTCCCCACCTTCATCGCCCGCGGCATCGAAGGCGGCCTGCTGTCGCCCGAGCTGGCCAGCTATGACCTGACCAAGCTAGGCCACGCCCTGAACGCCAAGCGCGACCTGCAGTTCGGCTACCTCGGCCTGCAGACCCTGTACGACCGCTACTTCCTGCACATCCGCGGCACGCGCATCGAACTGCCGCAGGTGTTCTTCATGCGCGTGGCCATGGGCCTGGCGCTGCGCGAAACCGACCGCGAAACCCGCGCCATCGAGTTCTACGAGATCCTGTCCTCGTTCGACTTCATGAGCTCGACGCCGACGCTGTTCAACTCGGGCACGCTGCACTCGCAGCTGTCGTCGTGCTATCTGACCACCGTCTCCGACGACCTGGAAGGCATCTACGACGCCATCAAGGAAAACGCGCTGCTGGCCAAGTACGCCGGCGGCCTGGGCAACGACTGGACCCCGGTGCGCGCGCTGCGCAGCCACATCAAGGGCACCAACGGCGAAAGCCAGGGCGTCGTGCCGTTCCTGAAGGTCGTCAACGACACCGCCGTCGCGGTCAACCAGGGCGGCAAGCGCAAGGGCGCTGTCTGCACGTACCTGGAATCGTGGCACCTGGACATCGAAGAATTCCTGGAACTGCGCAAGAACACCGGCGACGAGCGCCGCCGCACGCACGACATGAACACGGCGAACTGGATTCCCGACCTGTTCATGAAGCGCGTCATGGAAGGCGGCGAATGGACGCTGTTCTCGCCGTCCGACTGCCCCGACCTGCACGACAAGTACGGCCGCGCCTTTGAAGAAGCCTACGTGGGCTACGAAGCGCGCGTGGCCAGCGGCGAACTGAAGCTCTTCAAGAAGATGCCGGCGCTGAACCTGTGGCGCAAGATGCTGTCGATGCTGTTCGAAACCGGCCACCCCTGGATCACGTTCAAGGATCCTTGCAACATCCGTTCGCCGCAGCAGCACGTCGGCGTCGTGCACAGCTCGAACCTGTGCACCGAGATCACGCTGAACACCAACGAATCCGAAATCGCGGTGTGCAACCTGGGTTCCGTGAACCTGGTCGCGCACATGAAGCCGGCTGCCGGCGGCGGTTTCGAACTCGACCACGACAAGATCAAGCGCACGGTCAGCATCGCCATGCGCATGCTCGACAACGTGATCGACATCAACTACTACGCCGTCGACAAGGCCCGCAATTCCAACGCGCGCCATCGTCCGGTGGGCATGGGCATCATGGGCTTCCAGGACTGCCTGCAGATGATGCGCGTGCCTTACGCATCGCAGTCCGCCGTCGAATTCGCCGACCGTTCGATGGAAGCCGTGTGCTATCACGCGTACTGGGCCTCGAGCCTGCTCGCTGAAGAGCGCGGCCGTTATCAATCGTATGAAGGCTCGCTGTGGTCGCGTGGCATCTTGCCGCAAGACACGTTGAAGATGCTGCGCGATGAACGCGGTGGTCACGTTGAAGTTGATGAGTCGAGCACGCTCGATTGGGATACGTTGCGCGCGCGCATCAAACAACATGGCATGCGCAACTCCAATTGCATCGCAATCGCCCCAACCGCGACTATTTCCAATATCATTGGTGTATCTGCGTGCATCGAACCCACTTTCCAGAACTTGTACGTCAAATCGAATCTCTCCGGCGAGTTCACGGTCGTTAACGATTACCTCGTGCGTGACCTGAAGAAACTCGGTCTCTGGGACGAAGTCATGGTCGCCGACCTCAAGTACTTCGACGGCAGCCTGTCCCGCATCGATCGCGTACCTTCCGAACTCCGCGACCTCTACGCCACCGCGTTCGAAGTCGAACCGAGCTGGCTGGTTGAATGCGCGTCGCGTCGCCAGAAGTGGATCGATCAAGCACAGTCGCTGAACATCTACATGTCGGGCGCGTCGGGCAAGAAGCTGGACGACACCTACAAGCTGGCCTGGAAGCGCGGCCTGAAGACGACCTACTACCTGCGTACGCTTGGCGCCACCAGCGCCGAGAAGTCCACGGGACGCGGCGGCGAATTGAACGCCGTCTCGGCGGGCGCACCGTCCGCGGGTCCTGCTGTCGCTGCTGCACCTGTTTTGCCGGAACCCGAAGTTCTCGGGGCGGTTTGCACCATGCGGCCGGGCGACCCCGGCTTCGAAGAGTGCGAAGCCTGCCAATAACCGCCTCCGGAGAATGAATCATGATTAATTGGGAAGACGACACCATCGCCACGCAACCTGCACAATCGCCCGCACCCGCGGCGGGCGGGCAGGCTGCGCCCGCCGTCCGGGCGGCGACCGGTGTTTTCGGCGACACCGCCATGCCCACGCCTGCCGCGCCTGAACACGCGGCTGGCTTGGCCGCCAGCGGCTCCGCCACCTCGCAACGCGTGAAGGTTGCCGACAAGCGCATCATCAACGGCCAGACCGACGTCAATCAGCTCGTGCCCTTCAAGTACAAGTGGGCATGGGAGAAGTACCTGGCGACTTGCGCCAACCACTGGATGCCGCAAGAGATCAACATGTCGCGCGACATCGCCCTCTGGAAGAACCCGAACGGGCTCACCGAGGACGAGCGCCGCATCGTCAAGCGCAACCTGGGCTTCTTCGTCACCGCCGACTCGCTGGCCGCGAACAACATCGTGCTGGGCACCTACCGCCACATCACGGCGCCCGAGTGCCGCCAGTTCCTGCTGCGCCAGGCGTTTGAAGAAGCGATCCACACGCACGCCTATCAATACATCGTCGAAAGCCTGGACCTGGACGAAGCGGAGATCTTCAACGCTTACAACGAAGTGCCGTCCATCCGCGCCAAGGACGAGTTCCTGATCCCGTTCATCGACGCGATCGCGGACCCCAACTTCAAGACGGGCACGCCCGAAGCCGACCAGACGCTGCTGAAGTCGCTGATCGTTTTCGCTTGCCTGATGGAAGGCCTGTTCTTCTACGTTGGCTTCACGCAGATCCTGGCGCTGGGCCGCCAGAACAAGATGACCGGCGCCGCCGAGCAGTACATGTACATCCTGCGCGATGAATCCATGCACTGCAATTTCGGCATCGACCTGATCAACACCGTCAAACTGGAAAATCCGCATCTGTGGACGCCGGAATTCCGCGAAGAAATTCGAGAACTCTTCCGCAAAGCGGTCGAACTCGAATACGCTTACGCCGAAGACACGATGCCGCGTGGCGTGTTGGGCTTGAACGCACCTATGTTCAAATCCTACCTGCGCTTCATCGCCAACCGTCGTTGCCAGCAAATCGGTATCGAACCGCTGTACCCGCAGGAAGAAAATCCCTTCCCGTGGATGGCGGAAATGATCGATCTTAAAAAGGAACGCAACTTTTTTGAAACTCGCGTGATCGAATACCAAACCGGTGGCACGCTGAGCTGGGAGTAAAAGCAGTACGTCATCAGGCCCGGCGCGGGCACGCTCCAGATGCAAGGAGCGTCGCGTTCGCGACAGGCTTGATGATGTTCTCCCTGGTCAGGGTGTTTTGCCGCCGGGCCGCCCCAAGGCAAAACGCGCCCCCTCGGGGGCAGCAAGCCGAAGGCGCGGCGTGGGGCATTCGAACACACGTAGAACAAGCGGTCGGCGGTCTGTGATCAGGTCGCCTGCCGGCGCCATTTGAAATGGCTCGCGCCAAAGGAGCGGGGGCCATATCAAATGGCTGTGCCGAATTCATTAGCGCAAACCGTAGTAGCTGTTGCTCGCACAGAACAGCGGCTTGCGCCGATGAATAGCCCGGGCACGATGCGCCTTGTTGGCGGATCGGGGCACGGGTTTAAGTTCTGGGACCCCTGAACCTAAGGAGCATGACCATGGCAACAGCCAAGAAAGCCGTAAAGAAAGCGGTGAAGAAGCCCGCCGCCAAGAAGGCAGTAGCGAAGAAGGCCGCACCGGCCAAGAAAGCTGCCGTCAAGAAGGTAGCCGTCAAGAAAGTCGCTGCCAAGAAGCCGGCAGTGAAGAAGGTTGCCGCCAAGAAGCCGGCAGTCAAGAAGGTCGCCGCCAAGAAAGCGGTAGCCAAGAAGGCCGTCGCCAAGAAGGCCGTCGCCAAGAAAGCGGTAGCCAAGAAGGTTGTCGCCAAGAAGGCCGTGGCCAAGAAAGCTGTCGCCAAGAAGGCGGTTGCCAAGAAAGCCGTAGCCAAGAAGGCGGTTGCCAAGAAAGCCGTCGCCAAGAAAGCGGTAGCCAAGAAGGCCGTCGCCAAGAAGGCTCCTGCTGCCAAGAAGGCTCCTGCTGCCAAGAAGGCGGTTGCCAAGAAGGCCGTAGCCAAGAAGGCGCCTGCCGCCAAGAAGGCTGTTGCCAAGAAGGCCCCCGCTGCCAAGAAGGCTCCTGCCGCAGCCAAGCCTGCTGCTGCCAAGAAGCCTGCTGCCGCCAAGAAGCCCGCTGCGAAGAAAGCCGCTCCGAAGAAGCCCGCAACGCCGCCGTCCACGGCTGCTGCTCCGGGCGCGAAGACCGCGCTGAACCCCGCCGCGTCGTGGCCGTTCCCGACGGGTGGCCGTCCTTAATCCGGACGGTTCGAAGCACTAGCTTCGCAGAGCCGCCTGGCCTAGGCCGGGCGGCTTTTTCGTGTCCGCGCGGCCCGGCATCGGCCAGCCTCGTCCAGAACGGCGAGCCCGCGCGGCCCGCAGGCGATTTTTCGCCTGGGCATGCGACAATTGACTCCTCTTTTTCAGGGTGACCGTGTCCATGCTCGATGAAATCTTGCGCTTCCTTCTCGAAATCGTGTTCACGCTGTTCGGCGCGGCGCTGATTGCGCGCGCCTGGATGCACGCGATACGGCTGCACCCGTTCAACCCGTTGTCGCGCTTCATCTACCAGGTCACCAACTGGCTGGTGATGCCCTTGCGCAAGATCATTCCCGCCGGCAACAAGATCGATTGGACCAGCCTGGTCGCCGTGTGGCTATCCGCGCTGGTCTATCTGGTGCTGATCTGGCTGGTGGTGATCGGCGCGCTGATTCCGCTGGATTACCTGCCCAGGGTCATGGGCTCGGCGTTGATCATGGCCGTCAAATGGGCGCTGAATCTGGTGGTGTGGCTGACGCTGATCCAGGCCGTGCTGTCTTGGGTGAATCCGATGGCGCCCATGATGCCGCTGCTGCAGGCGCTGACCGCGCCCATGCTGGACCCCATCCGCCGCCTGCTGCCGCGCACCGCGATCGACTTTTCGCCGCTGGTGCTGCTGATCGTCGCGCAGGTGCTGTTGATGGTGCTGTCCAACATCAGCCAGCGCATGGTGGGCCTGTAAAGCGGCGGGGCCGCGCCCCGCCAGACCTTACGCCGGAATGCCGGCGTAGATCTCGACCAGCTTCTTGCGGTCGATCTTGTGATTGTTCGACATCGGCAGCGCCGGGCAGGCCACCAGTTCGGACGGCACCATGTAAGGCGGCAGGCGCTGTGCCAGCCGCTCTTTCCAGCCCGCCAGCGCCTCAGGCGCCAAAATGCGCGGCGCCTGTTCCGCTTCCGCTCCCGCCACGAATCCGATCAAGCGCACCGCGGTGCCGTCAGGCCGGCGCAACACCGCGCAGGCGCCGCCCTCCACGCCCGGCAGACCATGCAACGCTTCGTCGATCTCCGCCAACTCGATGCGATAGCCGTTCAGCTTGATCTGGTCGTCCATGCGGCCGCGGCAGAACAGCAGGCCGTCGCCCTCCATCTGCCCCAGGTCGCCCGTGCGGAAGGCGCGGCGGCCATCGGCATAGGTGTAGAGCTTGGCTTCGTTCAGGTCCGGGCGATTCAGATAACCGCGCATGACGTGGTCGCCCACGATGCAGATCTCGCCTTCGTCCACGATCAGCACGCTATCCGGCTTGGCATGTCCCACGGGCAGCGGATCGTGCGCGGCCAGGACCGCGTCGGTGACTTCGATCCAGGTGGTCGCCACGGTGGCTTCCGTGGGGCCATAGGTATTGAGGATGACGGCATCCGGGAAACGCTGGCGCAGCTTCTTGGCCAGCGCCGAAGGCAGCGGCTCGCCGCAGAACAGGAAGGTGCGCAGCTTGGGCAAAGAGGCCGGCGAGAAGTCGCGATTGGCCAGCTGCTGGTGCGCGAACGACGGCGTGGAGACCCAGACTGTCACGCCGTGTTCGGCCAACCGGGCCATCCAGGCGGCAGGCGCGGCGATCTGCTCGCGTGCGTTCAGCACGCAGCAACCGCCCGCGGCCAAGGTGGCGAAAACTTCGTACATGGACAGGTCAAAGCTGAACGGCGCCTGGTTCATGAACACGGGCGCCTCGCCCAGGCCGAAGCTGCCCAGCATCCAGTCGCCCAGCAGGCCCACGCTTTCGCGGCCGATCTGCACGCCCTTCGGGTCGCCCGTGCTGCCGGACGTGAACATCACGTAGGCCAGGCCGCGCTCTTCCAGCATGGCGCCCTCGCCCGCCGTGAAGCGGCCGCTGGCCGCATCGAACACGGCGGCGGCGCGCACGATCTCGACGATGCGGCGCAAACGCTCTTGCGGATAGATGGTATCCACCGGCACAAACGGCGCCCCGATCAGCAAGGCGCCCACCATGGCGACGAAGAACGCAGCTTCCTTGTGGCCATAAATGGCCACCGGCACGTCCGGCGCCACGCCATGCCTGCGCGCCTCGTCGGCCCAGGCGCCGGCCTCGGCACGCAATTGCGACCAGCTCAGGCTGCGGTCTGCGGCGACGACCGCAGGCGCGTCAGGCGCATATTCGGTATCCGTGAACTGGAAAGACTTCAGATCGAAACGCATGCCGAAACTCCCGGCGTCAGATGGGACTGCGGCCGCTGAACACATATAGCGCCAGCGCAGCAAGAATCAGGGTGAGCACGCGCCCGAGAAAGCGCATGACGGGTTGCGCCAGCGCAGCCTGCAAGGCCGGACGGGTGCGCGCCGCGTTGATCAGCAGGTTGTGGCCCACCGAGTACGCGCCGAACATCAGGCCGCTGACGATGTAGTGCAGCGACAGGCCGTTCCAGACGCCCATGGCCAGCAAGGTCGCGAAGATGCCGATGTTCTGCGCCGCCATGCGGTGGCGTCCGAAGAACTTGGTCTTGCTCAGCGCCTTGTAGATGGGCATGAACACCACGTCGCGCAGCCACTCCGACAGGCTGATGTGCCAGCGGCGCCAGAAGTCCTGCGGGTTGAGCGTGGCCAGCGGATTGCGGAAGTTGATCGGCAAAGTGAAGCCGAACAGCATGCCGATGCCGATCGCCATGGTGGAATAGCCGGCGAAGTCGAAGAACAGATAGGCGCTGTAGAGCGAGGCGTTGAGCGCCACGCCGGTGAATGAGTAATCATGCGCGTCGAGCGTCGCCAGGCCGTAACGCCAGATGAGTTCGGCCACGCCGAACTTCTGGATCACGCCCAGCATGATGAGCTCCAGGCCGCTGAGCCAGGTGTTCAGGTTCACGCCTTCATAGCCGCGCTTCAGGTCCGCCTGGAAATTGCGCCAGCGGTACATGGGACCGGCCAGCAGCGTCAGCGGGAAAAACAGGTAGATGAAGTAGTCCAGCGGCGACACGCGCTCGTTGCGCTGCGCGAACAGCAGCACGTCGATGGCGCGGAACGTGGCAAACGACAGTCCCAGCATGGCGCCCAGGTGCGAGACGCCCGTCTTCACCAGCAGCAGCGGCGTCATGGTGATGATCACGGCCAGCCAGGTGGGGATGTAGTTGCGCCGCACCGCCCACAGCGCGCTGCCGGAAATGGCCAGCAAGGCGATGGGTTGATACGGACGCGCCCAGAACACCGCCATCCACACGCCCAGGCAGATCACGCCGATGATGTGGCGGTAGCCGATACGGAACGGCATGCCGAAGGAACGGTAGGCCAACAGTCCCAGGCCACCGCACAGGGCGCCGCCGAAAAAGCTCAAGCTTGCGAACAATTCCATGGCGGGCTCAGAACTGTTGGTATTGGAATTCGACCTTGATCGGCCCGCCGCTGCCCGTGGTGGGCTGCGCCTGCAGCACGAACACCAGGATCACGCCGATATACAGGCACAGGTGCCAGAGAAAGCGGCGGCCCCAGGCGGCAGCCGCCTTGCGGCTTTCCTGCCCTTCAACAGCGCGGCCGGCCTCTGGCGCGGCCGCGGGAAGAATCTTGCTCATCGGGAAAAGTACTCCGCAATACCTTGATCGGCCATGGCCCAGCCGAGTTCGGCCAGGTGCATGTCGTCGCGCAGCATGCCCGGCTCGAAGGGGATGCTGTAGAGATCCAGGCAGCCCATCTGGTAGCGCTCGCACATGCCTGTGATGGCGGCCACCACCGGGTCGAAGCGCTCCACGTCCAGGATGAGCTTGGGATTGAAGGGCTGGATGACGAAGTAGGCGTGGACCTTGCGTTGCTGCAGCAAGGCCATCACGCGCGACAGATCGCCGAGTTCCGTGCGGGTGATCGGGTCAACGTCGGCAAACTCGTTGCGGGCGGGCGAGTACAGCGGCGCCAGGTACTGCTTGTAGTAGTCGTCGCGCACGTCGTAGGGGTTGTGCCCGCCCAGATCCTGCTCGACCGCGCGCGCCTGATGCGTCAAACGCCCCCACTCGCCCTGGTCAAGGCGGGCGGCCGACGGCCACGACACGTAGCGGTGCGCCGGCACGGACAGCTTGGTACGCGGACGGTCGGGCGCGGGTTCCTTGCGCGCGTGCCACCACAGCGCCAGCTTGTCCTTCAGCTCTGCGACCTGACCGTTGGCGATGAGCCACAACAGGCCCCAGTTGGCGTTGTCGCTGATCCAGGTCTGCATCTGCTCGCGCGTATTGGGCTTGTCCCAGAGGCGATCCCAGACCGGGCCTGTGACATGCTCGGCGAATGCGCTGCGCGGCAACTGTCCGCCCGAAGCGAACCAGGCCGGCGACAGCATGATCACCAGCCGCGTGTTGGGCGTGAGCGAGTCCGCCACCGACTCCAGCACGCTGACGATGCCGTAGGACTGGAACATGGCGTGGCCATAGGCCAGCGTCGGCACCTTCAGCTCTTCGGGGAAGAAGCGGTAAGGCACGAAGCGCAGGTCGTGGCTGGACAGTTCGGACGAGCCGAGCACGACCAGCGTGCCATCGCTCAGGGCGTTGCCCAGGCGGTTCAGGTTGACGTGCTGGGTGCCCCAGTCCGGTCCCAGGTTGGGCAGGTAGTTGCTCTTGGCGGCGGCCGCGGCCGAAGGCGACGACATGGGATTCACGATGCGGCTCAGCAGATCGTCCGCGCCGCAATACGTACCCACCGCCAGAGCCACCGCCGTCGCGGCTGCCGCGACGTGAGACAACAGCCGGGTATTACGAAGTATGGGCAGCGACATAGCCGGCAAGCGTGCGGACCGACTGTAGGTGCTCCGCGATCTCGGGAGCCGGGATGCTGCAGCCGTACTCCGACTCGACCGCCAGCGTGATGTCCACGGCGGCGAGCGAATCGACCAGGCCGGTAGCAATCAACTGCGTATCGGGGGTGACTTTCTTCATGACGATCGACTCGACGATCTCGCCGATCTTGGTGTGGAGTTCTTGCTCGGTATGCATAGATAGTGCGGCGTTACAGGCCTGATCGGCCAACAATCCCCCGCCCCGGGATTCAGGACGATGAGATTACAAAGAAACTGCTGAAACCAGGCTGAACATCCAGCCCCCCGACAAACGACGTTCCGATGCACTCAGTTACATGATTTTCGCAATGCGACGTCGTTCGCAGGCGCAATCATGGCACTACGTTCGTCAAATCTCCATGACGCTTTTGGAGGAAATCGCGAGAAAACGCTGGCAAACGTAACGTTCGCGGGTAAGTCCCTGGGCGCGGCGTTGCGGCCGAGCGACAGATTTTTACGCTTGCGCGGCTTCTACCGCCTTGCCCCCGTTTTCGCCCGATGTCGCCGGCAACAAAAAAGCCCCCTGACGGGGGCTTTCTCGACTGGCCGCGCCGCAAGCGGCGCTGGACAGTAATTACATCGGCGTGACGCGGGTCGGGCCGGCGCCGCTGATCACCTGCACGCGCTGGCCCACGCTGATCGGCACATCGGCTTCCTGCGCGACCACGCGGGTTTCGCCGTTGTCCAGGCGCACGGTGATTTCGTAGCCGGAATTCTTGCCGGTCTGGTTCTCGATGGCATTGCCTGCCAGCGCGCCCAGGATCACGCCACCCACGGTGGCGATGGTGCGGCCGGTGCCGCCGCCGACGGCGTTGCCCGCCACGCCGCCCAGCGCGCCGCCGGCCACCATGCCGACGCCGCTCGACTTGTCGTTCTGGATCACGATGGGACGCACGCCAGTGACCGTGCCGGTACGGACGATCTGCTCGCGCTGCGCCTGGTCATAGCTGTAGACGCCGCTGGACGCGCTGCGGTTGGCGCAGCCACCCAGGACCGCCATCGAGGTCACGACGGCGGCGATCGCGAGCCAGCGCCCCGCGCGCGGCGTCACCAGGGAAAAAGTTTTGCTTTGATTCATTTGGACTCCTCGATCGGCCGTTGCCGACGATGTACTCATCATACCCTGACCCCGAATTGGGGCCAGCGATGCTGCAACACACTGAAACGCACCGCCAGAAGCTGAAAAACCCGGCGAAAAGCTCGGCTGGTCAAGACGCCGGAACAGCGCGTCTTCATCCCTTCCCAACGCTTCGACCTCAGCTCAACTGCCGGGTTCCCGAGGGTCTCAGAGCGGCAGATGAATGCCGTAAGTCGCGTGCAGCACGGCGTCGATCTCGGCGCGCGAGGGTGCATGATTCTGCGGTCCGCGCGAAGCGATCTTGATGGCGCCCATGACGTTGCCCAGACGGCAGCTGTCTTCCCAGCCCCAGCCGCTGGTCAGGCCGTAAAGCAGGCCGCCGCGTTGCGCGTCGCCACAGCCGGTCGGGTCGACCACCTGCGCCGCGCGCACCGGCGGGATCAGGATGGTCTTGCCTTCGGTCAGCAACGTGGCGCCTTCCGCGCCGCGCGTCACCACCACCGCCTGCAAGCTGCGGGCGATGTCGTCCATGCTGCGACCCGTGCGCTGCTCCACCACGCCGGCTTCGTAATCGTTCACCGTCAACGCCTGCGCCAGCTTGAGCATGCGCTCCAGGTCTGCCCCGTCGAACAGCGGCATGGCCTGGCCCAGGTCGAAGATGAACGGAATGCCGCGCTTATGCAGGCGCTCGGCATGGGCGAACATGCCTTCCTTGGCGTCGGGCGCAACGATGGCCCAGGCCGCATCGGCGTCGCTCAGATCGTTTTCCGCCGCGTGCGACATGGCGCCCGGATGGAAGGCGGTGATCTGGTTGTCGTCCAGATCGGTGGTGATGAAGCACTGCGCGGTGAACGTTTCCGGAATCACCTTTACGCGGCTGACATCGATGCCCAGGCCCGCCATGCGCTCCATGTACTCGCCGGCGTCTTCGCCCACGGTCGCGACGGGCACGGGCTTACCGCCCAGCAGGTTCATGTTGTAGGCGATGTTGCCCGAGCAGCCGCCGTATTCCTTGCGCATGCTGGGCACCAGGAACGACACGCTCAACGACTGGATGCGGTCGGCGAGAATGTGTTCCTTGAAACGCCCTTCGAACACCGCGATGGTGTCGAACGCCATCGAACCACAAACCAGAACTGGGGTAGCCATGCGAGTCATCCCTTAAGGAAAGAATTTATTAATTTGAAAGCCATTGACCTGGACGCCAGTCACTTCGATCGGCACGGAAATCTTCAATTCGCCCTGAGGCGCGAAAGGACCGCGCAGCTGCTCGGGCGTCAGATAATCTTCGGGCTTGAGCGCGCGGCGCACCACCACCGTATCCGACAGGTCGTTCAGGTCCAGCATTAGGGCGGGCCAGTGCTGCGGCTTGTCGTGACGGTTGCGCATCACCACCGTCAGCACCAAGCGGCTGCGGCCGTCATCGATCGCTGCCGCGCCGGTCGGCGGCTGCAGCGACGAGGAGGTGATGTGAATGAGTTCCAGGCGGCGCGCGTATCCCACGGAGCAGCCCAGCGGCTGGCACGCCATCTCCAGCGCCGGCCGCAGAATGGGCACGGAATTGGCGATATCGGTGCGGTACGCGTACACCAGCTGCAGGCCCAGCGCGATCAGGCCGACCAGGCAGGCATAGCCCCAGACCTTGCGCAACAGGCCTTGCCGCTCCTCTCGGTCCTGATCCAGGAACTCGGGCGGCGCGCGGCCCACGTCGGTGGCGCTGGAATAACGCGTGCGGGTGTCGCCCAGCACGGGCTCGCCAGCGTCTTCGCGGCCGGGGCCGTGATCGTCGCGGTAGTCTTCCCGGTAATCGCCGGGGTCCTCGTCGCGATGCTCGTCGGCGTATTCGTTGTCGTATTCGTCGTCGCGCACATCGGCGCGAGCGCGGCCTATGGTGAAGGACGGCTCAGCGAGCGGGCCGCGCGCGGCCGTATCGGCATGATGCCCCGCCCTCGAAACGGCGGGCGCAGTCCAGCGCAGCGGATCCTCGTCAGCGTCGATGTCGTCGTCGGCCAGGTCGTCCGACTCATGACGCCCCGCATCTTCCTCGCCTGGTATCGGTTCGGCGCGCCGGCGGATATCGTCGCGGCCGCGCAGCACGGCAGGCGGCACCGCGGGCGCACCATAGGGCGCCGCCACGGGCGCGCGCGGCGGTTCCGGCTCGTCGTCCCAGGGCGGGATCTGTGAAAAATCCACCGCGGGCGCGGGACGCGCAGCCGGCGGCGCGGCGGGAGGCACAGGTGCAATGGGGGCTGCCGGCACCTGCGGCGCAACAGCCGCTGCCGGCGTCGCCAGGACCGGTGCGGCCTGGCTGGCGGCGGGTGTCACCGGCATCGGCGGCGCGGCGGGCGGCACGGCTTGCGGCGCCGCTCCGGCGGCCGGCAATAGGCAGGCGCGCCCGTCGAACACGGTCGAGCAGGCGCCGCAGCGCACCAGGCCATTGCGGACCCGTAGCTGGTCAGGCACCACCTTGAAGGTGGTGCCGCACTGCGGGCAACGGGTGGTCAGGGCCATGGCGCGATCCAGCGGCGGCAGCGCTCAGGCCTTCTGGCCGTGCAAGCACACCCAGCCGTCGCGCGCGCGCCAGACCGACATGGCGATCCAGGGCGCGTAGGCGGCGGCCACTTCCTCGGCCTGCCGCTCCAGCACGCCGGACAGCACCAGATGACCGCCCGCGGCGACGCGTCCGGCCAGCATGGGCGCCAGCACCTTCAGAGGATTGGACAGGATGTTGGCCACCACCACTTCGAAAGTGCCTTCCGCCAGTCCATCGGGCAGCATGGCTTGCAGCTCGACATGGTTGACCTCGGCATTGAAGATGGTGCTCTGCACCGCCTGGGCATCGATGTCCACCGCCTGGGTCGGGCCCGCGCCCAGCTTGCGCGCTGCGATCGCCAGGATGCCCGAGCCGCAGCCGTAGTCCAGCAGCGTGGCGCCGGCCGGCAACTCGGCTTCCAGCCAGGCCAGGCACAGATGCGTCGTGGGATGGCTGCCGGTGCCGAAAGCCAGGCCCGGATCCAGCTCGATGTGGATCGCGCCTTCCTGGGTGGCGGCGTCCGGCTCGAAGGCCGGCACATCGGGGTTGTCGCGGTGCCAGCTGGGCACGATCCACAGGCGTTCGGCGATATGAATGGGGCCGAACTGCGACTGCGTCAGGCGCACCCAGTCGGCGTCGGGCACGTCGCGCAGGCTCCAGCCCTCGAACACGGCGGGATCGAGTTCGCCCGCGGCGGCGGCTTCTTCCATGATCTGCGCGGGATCGGCTCCGTCGGGCAGCAGGGCGACGACGCGATTGCGGTCCCAGGCCTGCACGTCGGGCTCGGTGCCCGGCTCGCCGAACAAGGGGCGTTCGTCATCGGTGCCCAGGTCGGCATCTTCGACGGATACCGACAGTACGCCTGCTTCCAGCAAGGCGTCCGAGAGGGCTTCGGCCTGCGCCTCCAGGCAATGGAGCACGAGTTCACGCATGATGATTCTTCCATCTGGTCAACGGGCCGCGGCTTGCGCCGCGGCCCGTTGACCGTAAAACAAAACAGGAGCGGCCCGGGAGCGGAAAGCCCCCGGATCGCGGTCAGGGACGCTGAGCCAACTTGTGTTCCAGGTAATGGATGCTGGTGCCGCCTTCGATGAAGCGGGCGTCCTGCAGCATTTCACGATGCAGCGGGATGTTGGTGGAAATGCCTTCCACCACCATTTCCGACAGCGCGGTGCGCATGCGGGCCAGCGCCTGGTCCCGCGTGTCGCCGTAGGTAATGACCTTGGCGATCATCGAGTCGTAGTTCGGCGGCACGAAATAGCCGTTGAACGCATGCGAATCGATACGCACGCCCGGGCCGCCCGGCGTATGCCAGTTGGTGATACGGCCAGGGCTGGGCACGAAGCGGAACGGATCTTCCGCGTTGATGCGGCATTCGATCGCGTGGCCCTTGAATTCGATGTCGCGCTGGCGCAGCGTGAACTTTTCGCCGGCGGCGATCAGGATCTGCTGCTGGACCAGATCGATGCCGGTGATCAGCTCGGTGACCGGGTGTTCGACCTGGATGCGGGTGTTCATTTCGATGAAATAGAACTCGCCGTTTTCATACAGGAACTCGAACGTACCCGCGCCGCGGTAGCCCATCTTGCGGCAGGCGTCGGCGCAGCGGTCGCCGATGCGCTCGATCAGGCGGCGCGCGATGCCGGGCGCCGGCGCTTCTTCGATGACCTTCTGGTGGCGGCGCTGCATGGAGCAATCGCGCTCGCCCAGCCAGACCGCGTTGCGGCCGCCGTCGGCGAGCACCTGGATTTCCACGTGGCGCGGATTCTCCAGGAACTTCTCCATATAGACTTCGGGGTTGTTGAACGCGGCGCCCGCTTCGGAACGCGTCATGGTGACGGCGTTCAGCAGCGCGGCCTCGGTGTACACCACGCGCATGCCGCGGCCACCGCCGCCGCCTGCCGCCTTGATGATGACCGGATACCCGACTTCGCGCGCAATGCGGACGATTTCCTGCGGATCGTCGGGCAACGCGCCCTCCGAACCCGGCACCACCGGCACGCCGGCTTCGATCATGGCGCGCTTGGCGCTGACCTTGTCGCCCATCAGGCGGATGGTGTCGGGACGCGGACCGATGAAGACGAAGCCGCTCTTTTCGACGCGATCGGCGAAGTCGGCATTTTCGGACAAGAACCCGTAACCCGGGTGGATTGCCTCGGAATCCGTGACTTCGGCCGCCGAAATGATGGCCGGCATGTTCAGGTAGCTTTCACGCGACGGCGCGGGCCCGATGCACACCGATTCATCGGCCAGGCGCACGTACTTGGCTTCGCGGTCGGCCTCGGAGTGCACCACCACGGTCTTGATGCCCAGCTCGCGGCAAGCGCGCTGAATGCGCAGGGCGATTTCGCCCCGATTGGCGATCAGGATTTTTTCGAACATTTTCAGCTATCAGCCAATGACGAACAGGGGTTGACCGTACTCGACGGGCTCGCCGTTTTCGACCAGGATTTCTTTGATGACGCCGGACTTGTCGGCTTCGATTTCATTGAGCAGCTTCATGGCTTCAATGATGCACAGCGGATCGCCTTCCTTGACGGTGGCGCCCACGTCGATGAACGGCGCGGCGCCCGGGTTCGGCGCGCGGTAGAACGTGCCGACCATCGGAGCCTTCACGACATGGCCCTGGATCACCGGCGCAGCTTCGGCGGCGGCGGGCGCGGCCGGAGCGACGGCCTGGGCCGCTGGCGCAACCGGCACGCCGGCTTCGGGGTGGTGGTAGGCGACCGGTTGCAAGGTCTGCGAGAACTTGACGATCCTCACCTTGCCTTCGCCTTCGGTGATTTCCAGCTCGGCGATGCCCGATTCAGCCACCAGGTCGATCAGGGTTTTGAGTTTTCGGAGGTCCATAGAAGCTGCTTCCCGAGATAGTGTCGGCGACGTCCCTGCGTCGGGTCCGCGCCGTATAAGATGTAAATGCTGTGGTTTGGTGCGAGATCAGTGCCGCACTGCGTAACGCAGAGCCGCCTCGTAGCCGTCCGCGCCCAGGCCGCTGATGAGGCCTACCGCCAAGTCGGACAGATACGAGTGATGCCTGAAGGGCTCTCGCTTATACAGATTGGACAAATGTACTTCAATAAATGGGATCGCGACCCCAGCCAGCGCATCGCGAATTGCGACGCTGGTGTGCGTATATGCCGCCGCGTTGATGATGATGAAGTCGGTGCCGTCTTGCCGGGCCGCCTGGATGCGGTCAACCAATGCGCCTTCGTGATTGCCTTGCCACGCTGTCAGCGTGGCGCCCAGTTCGCCTGCGAGCAGCTCAAGACCCTCGTTGATCTGTTGCAGCGTGAGGCTGCCGTAGATGTGAGGTTCTCGGGTGCCGAGCAGGTTCAGGTTCGGGCCATGCAATACCAGTATGTTTTGCGCCATGCGCTTGCCAATGAGTGGTTTGCCAATTGTTGGCAAAACAGCCGATAAACCAGCTTTTTACGCCAATTCCTACTATTTGTCCAACAGACTTACGCCTTTAAACCAGACAGGGTGCGATCCAGGTCATCGGGCTGGATTTCACCCAATATCTTCCGGTTAATTCCGCCATCTGCGTTGAAAACAATAGTAAAAGGCAAGCCGCCGCTGGGATTTCCCAGCTTGCGCAATGTATCGATAGCGCCGGCGCCTATCACCCACAAGGGGTAGGAAACCTGTACTTTCTCGACAAATTTTTGCATATTCGCAGCCGAATCGACGCCAATGCCGACAAACCGTACATGCGGGTATTTTTTCTGCAAGACGTCGAGTTCGGGCATTTCTCGGACGCAAGGCGCGCACCAGGTTGCCCAGAAATTGACCACGATGGGCTGGCCTTTCCAGCCTGCCAGCGTATGAGACGCCCCGTTCAAGTCGGGCAGCGGCATCTGCATCAGTGCGGCGACGGGATCGCCGGCATCGGCAGTAGCCGAGGGCGTCGAGGTCTTACGGCCCATCAGGGTATAGCCGCCCGCAACCGTGGCGGCTATGGCCACGCCGGCGGAAAGAAGTAGGCGTCGATTCATGGCGCGATCATAACCGCTGCCGCCGTTTTGCGCCGCGCAGGTTTTGCGCCGCGCAGGTTTTGCGCCGCGCAGGTTTTGCGCCGCGCAGGTTTTGCGCCGCGCAGGTTTCGCGCCGTGCGGGCCGCGGCGGGTCGCCACTCTATATATATACAATGCAGGACAGGAGAGTTTTTCAATGCACCTGCATATTCTTGGCATCTGCGGTACGTTCATGGGCGGCTTGGCGCTGATCGCGCGCGCTGCCGGCCACAAGGTCACTGGTTGCGACGCGGGCGTGTACCCGCCCATGAGCACGCAACTGTCCGAACAAGGCATCGAGCTGATCGAAGGCTTCGGCGCGGAACAGCTGGCGCTCAAGCCCGATCTCTACGTGATCGGCAACGTAGTCAGCCGCGGCAATCCGCTGATGGAGGCCATCCTGGACTCCGGCGCGCGCTACGTGTCCGGCCCGCAATGGCTGGGCGACAACATCCTGCCCGGGCAGCACGTGCTGGCGGTGGCCGGCACCCACGGCAAGACCACCACCAGTTCGATGCTGGCCTGGGTGCTGGAAGCCGCGGGCATGGCGCCCAATTTTCTGATCGGCGGGGTGGCGCAGGACCTGCACGTGTCGGCGCGCTTCGATCCGTCGCGTCGTCCCTTCGTGATCGAGGCGGACGAGTACGACACGGCCTTCTTCGACAAGCGCTCCAAATTCGTGCATTACCGTCCGCGCACGGCCATCCTGAACAATCTTGAATACGATCACGCCGACATCTTCCCCGATCTGGCGGCGATCGAGACCCAGTTCCATCACCTGGTGCGCACCATTCCCGGATCGGGCCGCATCGTGCGCCCGGCGCGCTGCGCCGCGCTGGACCGCGTGATTGCGCGCGGATGCTGGTCCGAAACCGTCACGTTCGGCGCCGATGGTGCCTGGCAGGCAACGGCGCCGGATGCCGAAGGCGCGTTCAGCGTGCTGCGCGGCGGCGTGACAGCCGGCACCGTGCGCTGGAACCTGACGGGCGAACACAACCGCATGAACGCGCTGGCGGCGCTGGCCGCCGCCGAACACGTGGGCGTGCCGGCAGCCCAGGGCATCGAGGCCTTGAGCCGCTTCGCGGGCGTGAAGCGCCGCATGGAGCTGCGCGGCACGGTAAACGGCATCAAGGTCTATGACGATTTCGCGCACCACCCCACCGCCATCGCCACCACCCTGGAAGGCCTGCGGCGCCAGGTCGGGCCGGCCCGTATCCTGGCAGTGCTGGAGCCGCGCTCCAACACGATGAAGCTGGGCACCATGGCCGCCCGCCTGCCCGCAGCCCTGGCCGACGCCGACCTGGTGTTCTGCTTCGGCGCGCACGCGGGCAAGCACGCCCTGGGCTGGAATCCGGCGGAAGTGCTGGCGCCCCTGGGCGACCGGGCTTCCAGCTACGATGACATCGGTGCGCTGGTCGCCGCCGTGGCCGGCGCCGCGCGTCCGGGCGACCAGGTGCTGGTCATGAGCAACGGCGGCTTCGGCGGCGTGCACGGCAAGCTGCTGGACGCCCTGCAGGCGCGCGGCTGATTCCGCCAAAGACACCGCAAAGGCGAGCAATGATTCTTTATCTGCACGGTTTCCGTTCCTCGCCGACCTCGCTCAAGGCCAGCATGATGGCCGACGCCATGGCCGAACGCGGCCTGTCGGCGGCCTGGGCCTGCCCGCAACTGCCCGCCAGCCCGCGCGAGGCCGTCGCCTTGGCGATGGAGATCGCCCGGCGCCAGCTGGAAGGCGCGGACTCTCCCCGCGCGCTGACCGTCATCGGCTCTTCGCTGGGCGGTTTCTACGCCACCTGGCTGGCCGAACAGCTGGGCTGCAAGGCGGTGCTGCTGAATCCGGCGGTCGAGGCCGCCCGCGACCTCGCCACCCAGATCGGCGAGCACCGCATGTATCATTCCGACGCGCCGTTCGTCTTCCTGCCCGAATACGTGGACGAACTGGCCGCCATCCATGTCCCCCGCATCACCCACCCCGACCGCTACTTCCTGGTGGCGGCCACCGGCGACGAGGTGCTGGATTGGCGCGAAATGCGCGACCGTTACGCGGGCTGCCGCCAGCGCATCGTGCAAGGCAGCGACCACGGTTTGTCCGATTTTGCGGAATGGATGCCCGAAGTGCTTGAATTCGCCCTTGGCGACAAGCAGGTTCGCCCCCAATAATCAGTATCAGACTTCACCACTCTATATAGCAGCGCAAGGCGGCGCGTGCGCGCCGCCCAGGACGATCCCCACCATGTATGTGTTTTACGAAGACGACGGCAGCTTCAAGGCCGGCAATATCCTGTCCGAGACCGACGCCAGCCTGCAGGTGGAATCGGAATCGGGCAAGCGCAGCAAGATCAAGCGCGCCAATACCTTGTTCACCTTCGCCTCGCCCGAACCGGCCGCGCTGATGAGCCAGGCGGCCGCGACCGCCGAAACCCTGGACCTGCAATTCCTGTGGGAATGCGCGCCGCAGGATGAATTCGATTCCCCCGCGCTGGCCGCCGACTATTTCGGCCACGCGCCCACGCCGGTGGAACAGGCCGCGCTGCTGATGCGCCTGCACGGCGCGCCGGCGTACTTCCATCGTCGCGGCAAGGGCCGCTACCGCCCCGCCCCGCCGGACATCCTGGCCGCCGCGCTGGCCGCCCTGGAGAAAAAGCAGCGCCAGGCCGAGCAACAGCAGGAATGGGTCGATGAAATGGCTGCCGGACGCCTGCCCGAGCCCATCGCCCAGGCCGCGGAATCGCTGCTGATCCGCCCCGACAAGAATTCGCAGCAATGGAAGGCGCTGGATGCAGCCTGCGCCAAGCTGGGCAAGAGCCCCGACCGCCTGCTGCTGGAGCTGGGCGCCTGGCCGCACGCGCTGGCGCTGCACAAGCGCCGCTTCCTGGCGGTGAACTTCCCGCGCGGGCTGGCGTTCCCGGATCTGGAACTGCCTGCCATCGACCGCGAGCTGCCGTTGTCCGACGCCGAAATCTATTCGGTGGACGACGTCACCACCACGGAAATCGACGACGCGCTGTCCGTCTCCACCTTGCCCGACGGCCGCCTGCGCGTCGGCGTGCACGTGGCGGCGCCGGGCATCACCGTGACCCGCGACAGCGATTTCGACAAGCTGGCGCGCGCGCGCCTGTCCACCGTCTACATGCCGGGCGACAAGATCCCGATGCAGCCGGACAGCATCATCCAGGCGTTCTCGCTGGATGCCGGCCGCGAAGTGCCGGCGCTGTCCCTGTACGTCGTGGCCGATCCGGAAACCGGCGAAATCATCGAATCGGAAACCCGCCTGGAACGTATCGTGGTGCGCGAGAACCTGCGCCACAACATGCTGGACGCCCAGGTCACGGAAGCCAGCCTGTCCGATCCGTCGGCCGACCTGCCCTATGGTCATTGGCTGCGCCCGCTGTGGAAGCTGGCGCAGGCCCTGTCGGCGCAACGCGAAAACGTGCGCGGCAAGCCGGAAAACAATTCGCGGGTGGAGTACAGCTTCTACCTGGACGGCAACCCCGACGATCCCGACACGCCGGTACGCCTGGTGCCGCGCCAGCGCAACGCGCCGCTGGACCGCATGGTGGCGGAATACATGATCCTGGCGAACAACCTCTGGGGCGGCCTGCTGCACCAGCACGGCGTGCCGGGCATCTACCGTTCGCAACAGGCGGGCCGCGTGCGCATGAGCACCCAGGCCCTGCCGCACGAGGCCATCGGCGTACCGCAATACGCCTGGAGCACCTCGCCGCTACGCCGCTACGTGGACCTGGTGAACCAGTGGCAGTTGATCGCTGCGGTCGAACACGGCGTGTCCGCCCGCCTGGTCGCCCCTTTCAAGCCGCGCGACGCGGACCTGTTCGCCATCATCGGCGCGTTCGATGCGCAATACGCGGCCTGGGCGGAGTTCCAGAGCGCAATGGAACGCTACTGGTGCCTGCGCTGGCTGAAACAGCACAACGTGACCCGCACCGTGGCGCACGTACTGCGCGAGGATCTGGTGCGGTTCGCGAATGCGCCGCTGGTGACTCGGGTGGGCGGGATGCCGGAGCTGGAGCGGGGGACTGCGGTGGAGATCGATATCCTGGGGATGGATGAGTTGTCTCTGGAGCTGGATTGCCGGTATATCGGGGAGATTAGTCCGGCTGTGGGCGGGCAGGAGTAGAGCCTTCTGCTCTGGCGGCAGCCTGGGGGCAGCGAACAGGGAGAGGTCCGTTTTTTTGTGTTTAAGGCGTTGGAAGCCTGATCGTTGTTCAGATCAGGCCTGTTGATGCTATTTAAGCGATAAAAAAATTGATCCTCCAGTTCGGCTGGCATAAACGGCAGGTCTGAGCCTGTCCGTATTCTTGTGGGCGAGGCGTTTTAAAAGTTGTTATCCCCGCCGCTCCATATACCTCCGCGCCATCTGATACCCCGCAAACACATAAAACCCGTTGCTATTGAGCACCAGCCAAGCTCCCAGCCCGCCGAGCAGAGCAACCACCGGCCCCACCGCCCGAACATCCCCTTGCGTCCACGCGATCAAGCCCAGGAAGCCGACAGCTATCAAGCCCAAGGACAGCCGCTTCAGCACCACCAGCCCGAATGCGTGCCCGCCCATGAAGGCGACCACGCCGATGGCCAACGCCAGGGCCGTCGCCGCACAGACCAGCACCAGCGCGAACGCCGCCAATGCCGGCCCCGCGCCGCGCAGCAACAGGCTCAGCAGGCCTATCCCTACACCCAACCCGCCTGTCATCACCAGCACCGCCAACACCAGCGGCGACCACATCCCCGGTGGCGCGCGACGCGCATCCATCTCTGCCACGAAGCGATGCATCGCCGCCGACATGGCTAGCTGGTCCCGCTGCGGCAGCGCCGCCTCCAGTTTGCGGCACTGCGCGATCAACGCGTTCAGCCCCGCTTGCGGCGCATCCATCACGCCCTCGCCGCGCCCGGCGCGTGTTCCGCCACCGTGCTGCGCAAAGCCGCCATTGCCTCCTGCACCGCGATCGGACGGAACGGGTCCTCGCGCCAGTACATCGCCACCGACCCGAAGCCGGATAGCCGCACCGGAATGATCCGCATCGCCCGCATCTGCGAAAACCGCAGCGCCGCCCGGTGCGAAGCCACGCCGATCATGTCGCTGTTGTTGATCAACGTGAGATTGATGGTCACCGAATTCGATTCGACGTGGTCCGGCGGCGGCGCCTGGCCCGCCGCCGCCAGCGCCGCGTCCACCGCATTGCGGATGGGCGTGCCCTTGGGCCACAGGATCCAGCGGTAAGACAGCAGGTCCGGCCAAGAGGGCTGCTCGATCGCGAACAGCGGATGGCGCGGCCGCGCAACCAGATGGATGGGTTCCAGGTACAGGGCCTCGAAGCGGATCGCCGGGTCGTGATGCTCCGGCGCCGAACGTCCCACCACGATGTCCAGGTCGCCCTGCGCCAACTGCGCCAGCAGCTGGTCGGTCGTGCCCTCCACCAGCTTGACGCGGGCCTGTGGCATGCGCTCGAGCAGCTTCATCACCGCCAGCGGCACCGTGTCCGACGCCGACGCGCCCGACGCGCCTATCACCACCCGGCCGCCGCCGCCCTCGCGCAAGGCCGCCATGTCCGCGCTGGCGCGATCCAGTTGCGCCTCCACCCGCTGGGCATGCGCGATCAGCACGTCGCCGTGCGGCGTGGGCCGCAGGCCGCGCGCATGCCGTTCGAACAACGGCAGCCCGATGTCGTCTTCCAGATCCTTCAGCCACTTGGACAAGCCCGGCTGCGTCGTATTGAGCATCGCGGCCGAGTGGCTAATGTTGCGGGTCTGGGCCAGGCTAAGCAGCATTTTCAGATTGCGCAGGCGCAACCGGTGGGTCCAGTCCATGCAGGCCCTCGTCTCGTCTATGTATATTCTTATTGGTATGGATAATAAGATAAATTCATTTCAAAACACATAGCTCCTTACGCATAATCGTCTCCATATCAGGACCAGCCGCGAACCACGCGGCGGCCACGCGAAGCCGGCGCCAGCCGGACATTCCGGAGACAAGCATGCCCGACGGTCACCCCCCCGGCGCGGACCGCGCCGCCTATTACGCACGCATTGCCAGAAAACACATGGCGCCCCTGTGGGAGTCGCTGCACAACCTGGTGCCGCGCGAACCCGCGCCGCGTTGCGTCCCCGCCATCTGGAAGTACGAAGACGTGCGCGACGACGTCATGGCGTCCGGTTCGCTCATCACGGCGGAAGAAGCCGTGCGGCGCGTGCTCATCCTGGAGAATCCCGGCCTGCCCGGCCAGGCCAGCATCACGCAGAGCCTGTACGCGGGCCTGCAACTGATCCTGCCCGGCGAGATCGCGCCCAGCCACCGCCACACGCAGTCGGCCCTGCGCTTCATCGTCGAAGGCCGCGGCGCCTACACCGCGGTCAACGGCGAACGCACCACCATGCACCCCGGCGACTTCATCATCACACCGTCATGGACCTGGCACGACCATGGCAACGCCGAAACCGCCGAAGGCGGCGAGCCCGTGGTCTGGCTGGACGGCCTGGACATTCCGCTGCTGCGCTTCCTGGACGCGGGTTTCGCCGAAAACTATCCCTCGGCCACACAACCCGTGACCCGCCCCGAGGGCGACAGCATGGCGCGCTACGGCCACAACATGGCGCCGGTGCGCCACCAGACCGCCAGCGGCACCTCGCCCATCTTCAACTATCCCTATGAACGCAGCCGCGAGGCGCTGGACCAGCTCTACCGCCACGGCGAGCTGGATCCCTGGGACGGCGTGAAGCTGCGCTACCTGAATCCGGCCACCGGCGGCTACCCCATGCCGACCATGGCCACCTTCATGCAATTCCTGCCTGCCGGATTCCAGGGCAAGACCTGCCGCAGCACCGACTCCACGGTCTACAGCGTGGTCGAAGGCCGCGGCACCGCGCGCATCGGCGACCAGGAATTCCACTTCGGGCCGCGCGACGTCTTCGTCGCGCCGTCCTGGCAGCCGGTGCAGTTGGCCGCGCTGGACGACGCCACCCTGTTCAGCTATTCCGACCGCCCCGTGCAGGACGCGCTGGGCGTGTGGCGCGAAGCGCGCGTCGGCTAGAAGCCGGCGCGCTCCCTCCGCTTCCATTTCAGGCCGGGGCCGCGCCAGGCCCCGCTCCGCATTCCTTAAAGGTGACCCATGTCTTTCGTCTTCGACCCCGCAGCCCCCATCGCCGTGCCCGTTGCCGGCAGCCAGGACAGCTTTCCCGTGCGCCGCGTCTATTGCGTCGGCCGCAACTACGCCGCCCATGCCCGCGAAATGGGCTTCGACCCCGACCGCGAACCGCCGTTCTTCTTCTGCAAGCCGGCCGACGCCGTGGTGCCGGTGGCAGAAGGCAGCACCCTGTCGCTGCCCTATCCTTCTGAGACCGCCAATCTGCACTATGAGATCGAACTGGTGGCGGCCATTGGCAAGGGCGGCGCCAACATCTCCGTCGACGAGGCCCTGCAACACGTCTGGGGCTATGCCGTGGGCCTGGACATGACCCGCCGCGACCTGCAGATGAAGATGCGCGAGGCCGGCCGCCCGTGGGAACTGGGCAAGGCCTTCGACCAGAGCGCGCCCATCGGCCCCCTGCATCCTGCTGGCGCAGTCAAGAACATCGACCAGGCCGCCATCTGGCTGCAGGTCAACGGCGCCGACAAACAAAGAAGCGACATCGGCAAGCTGATCTGGTCAGTCGCCGAAACCGTCGCCTACCTGTCCAAGTACTTCCGCCTGGAAGCCGGCGACCTGATCTACACCGGCACGCCCGAAGGCGTAGGCCCGGTGGTGCGCGGCGACAAGATGGTCGGCGGCGTGGACGGCCTGGGCACGCTCAGCGTGCAGATGGCGTGAACCCTCCGGAAATCCGCATGCAACTGCACAGCTTCTTCAATAGTTCCACCTCTTATCGCGTGCGCATCGCGCTGGCGCTCAAGGGTTTGCCGTACGAGTACCTGCCCGTGAACCTGCGCAAGCAGGAGCAGCGCGCCGCGGATTACGTGGCCAAGAATCCCTCGGCAGGCGTACCCCTGTTGATCGATGGCGACACCCAGCTGTCGCAGTCGCTGGCCATCATTGACTACCTGGACGCCACCCATCCCGAGCCGCGCCTGATCCCGGCCGGCACGCTGGAACGCGCCCGTGTGCTGGAGCTTTCCGACGCCATTTCCTGCGACATCCACCCCGTCAACAACATGCGCATCCTGCGCTATCTGCAGGACGTGCTGGGCGCCAGCGAAGAACAGAAGAACGCCTGGTACCACCACTGGATTCGCGAAGGCATGACGGCCGTGGAAGCGCTGTTGGCGCGCCACGGCCACGGCGCCTATTGCTACGGCGACGCGCCCACGCTGGCGGACTGCTGCCTGGTGCCGCAGATGGCCAATGCCCAGCGTATGGGCTGCGACCTGTCGGCCTATCCGCGCGCCATGCGCGTCTATGAGTACTGCAATGCGCAGCCCGCCTTCCAGCAGGCGGCCCCCACCCAGCAACCGGACTACACCAAGTGAGCAACCAGGAACCCGACACCCAGGGCGCGCCGCTGCGCGAATACACCGATCCCGCCTACCGCCCTCTATGCGCCACCCTGGCGGACGTGCGCGCCAACATCGACCGGTTGGACGACGAGATCGTGCGCCTGATCGCCGAGCGCGCCATGTACGTGAAGGACGCCGCGCGCTTCAAGCGCGACGCCTTCCAGGTCAGCGCCCCGGCCCGCCAGGCCCAGGTCTTCGAAAAGGCGCGCCTGCTGGCCGAACGCCACAACCAGGGCTTCGCCAATCTGGACCAGGTCGTGGACGCCACCTATCGCGCCATGGTCGCGGCCTTCATCGCCAACGAACAAACCTATTTCAACACCATGAAGGATCTCGGAGACACCCATGCATAAGCCCTACGCGCGCCGTATCGCCGCCCATGCGCTGATCCTGGGATTGGCCGCGCTTGCGCCGCTGGCCGCCGCGCAAGCCCAGGCCTGGCCGGCCCAGCCGCTCAAGGCCATCGTGCCCTTCGGCCCGGGCTCCAGCCCCGACCAGGTGGCGCGCATCGTCGGCGAAAAGGCCGGCGCCATCCTGGGCCAGAGCATCGTCATCGAGAACAAGCCGGGCGCCAGCGGCAACATCGGCACCTATGCCATCGCCAACGCCAAGCCCGACGGCTACACCTTCGGCGTGTCCATTACCGGCCCGCTGGTCAACAACACGCTGCTGTTCGACAAGCTGCCCTATGCGCCGGCTACCGACCTGGCGCCGCTGACGCTGGCGGTGCACCAGCCCAATGTGCTGGTCGTGCCCGCCTCGGCCGGCATCGACAATATCGGCCAGTTGCTGGAAGCGCTGAAGAAAAATTCGGACAAGTACAACTTCCCGTCCACGGGAGCCGGCACGGTGTCGCACCTGGCCGTGGAACTGATGCTGCAGCAGACCGGCGCGCGCGCCACCCACGTGCCCTATCCCTCGTCGCCTGCGGCGCTGACCTCGCTGTTGTCCGGCGACACACAGTTCGCCGCGCTGCCGCCCATCGCCGTCATGCCCATGGTGAAGGACGGACGCCTGAAGGCGCTGGCCGTCACCTCTTCCAGGCGCTCGGCCCTGCTGCCCGACATCCCGACGCTAGCCGAAGTCGGCGTGCCGGGAATCGAAGGCTCGGCGTGGATCGGCTTTGTGATCTCGTCCAAGGTTCCCGCCGACATCCAGAAGAAGCTGTCCGACGCGCTGATCCAGGCCATACGCGATCCCGAGGTCACCAAGCGCCTGCAGGCCCAGTTCATGGATCCCGCCGGCACCACGCCCGCCGAATTCCGCGCCTATATGGATGACGAACTCAAGCGCTGGGAGCCGCTCATCAAGAAACTGGGCATCAAGGGCCAGTAAGCCGGCGCCCGGCCACGCCTCGCAATCCACACAAGGAGAACTCGGGATGCTCATCACCGAACCCGCCCGCCAGGTTCCGCTCTACGGCGAATATGACGTCGTCGTGCTGGGCGGCGGCCCCGCCGGCCTGCTGGCCGCCGCCAGCGCCGCGCGCAACGGCGCCAGCGTGCTGCTGGTGGAACGTTACGGCTTCCTGGGAGGGATGGGCACGGCGGCCGGCGTATCCAACTTCTGCGGCCTGCACGCGAACGTCCGCGGCAATATCCGCCAGGTGGTCCACGGCATGACGGAGGACTTGCTGGACCACATGCGGGCCTTGGACGGCCTCAACGAGCCGCATCTGATCCTGGGCAAGATCCACGCCCAGGCCTACGACATCTCGGCCTTCAAGTGCGCCGCCGACGGACTGGTCCAGGCCAGCGGCGCGCAGGTGCTGTTCCATGCGCTGGCCACCGGCCTGGCGCGCGGCGCCGACGGCAGCGTGGATGCGCTGTTCCTGGAAACCAAGTCCGGCCGCCGCGCCGTGCGCGCCAAGGTCTATATCGATTGCTCGGGCGACGCCGACATCGCCCAATGGGGCGGCCTGCCCTTCGAAAAGGGCGACGAGCACGGCGGCATGCTTTACCCCACGCTGATGTTCAAGGTCGGCAATGTCGACGGCGCCCGCGCCCAGGAAGCCTGGAAGACCATTCCGCAGCTGATGGACCAGGCCGCGGCCAGCGGCGAATTCACCTTCCCGCGCCGCGGCGCCATCGTGCGCCCGCAAAAACATGACTACGAATGGCGGGTCAACGTCACCCAGCTGGCCAACGCCGACGGCAGCGCGGCCGACGGCACCGACGCCGATTCCCTGTCGGCCGGCGAACTCGAAGGCCGCCGCCAGATCGTGCAATACCTCGCCTTCCTGCGCGCCAAGGTGCCGGGTTTCGAGAACGCCTATGTGCTGGACATCGCACCGCAGTTGGGCATCCGCGAAACGCGCCGCATCGTGGGCGAGGCCGTCCTGAGCAAGGAAGACGTGCTGGGCTGCGCCGACTTTCCGGACAGCATCGGCGTCAACGGCTGGCCGCTGGAAATGCACACGGCCGGCGACGTGCAATGGCTCTGGCCGCCTATCCCCGAGTCCCGCGGCTATAACCAGCTGCCATTCCGCATGATGGTCCCCAAACGCGCCCCGGGCGTGGCGGGCAACGTGCTGGTGGCCGGACGCTGCGCCTCCATGACGCACGAAGGCCAGTCGGCCGCGCGCGTAAGCGGCAGCTGCTTCGTCATGGGCGAGGCCGCGGGCACGGCGGCCGCCATGGCGCTGCGCGCCGGCATCGCACCGGGCGACGTGCCCATTTCCGCCTTGCAGGCGCAGCTGTTGAAACAAGGCGTGTTCCTGGGCGGCCAGGACTGAACGGCGCGGAGGCCACATATGAACGCAACGCAAACCGATAAATCCGTGATCGTGGTGGGCGGCGGCATCGGCGGCCTGGCCGCCGCGCTGGCGCTGACCCGGCAAGGCATCGCCGTGCAGTTGCTGGAGCAGGCCGCGCACATCGGCGAAATCGGCGCCGGCATCCAGCTGGGCCCCAACGCCTTCGCGGCGCTGGACGCCCTGGGCGTGGGCCAGACCGCGCGCGCCCGCGCCGTCTTCACCGACCACATCATCATGATGGACGCGGTCGACGCCAAAGAGGTCGTGCGCATCGATACAGGCGAGGCCTTCCGCGAGCGCTTCGGCGGCCCCTACGCCGTGATCCACCGCGCCGACATCCACCTGTCCATCCTGGAGGCCGTGCAGCAGAATCCGCTGATCAGCTTTCGCACCTCCACCCAGATCGCCTCCATGTCGCAGGACGACAAGGGCGTGGAGGCCGTGGACACGCAGGGCAACCGCTATCGCGCCGACGCCGTAGTGGGCGCGGACGGCGTAAAGTCCGTGATCCGCGAACGCATGGTGGGCGACCCGGCGCGCGTGACCGGCCACGTGGTCTACCGCGCCGTGGTCGAACGCGAGAACATGCCCGAGGAGCTGCGCATCAACGCGCCGGTGCTGTGGGCCGGCCCGCACTGCCATCTGGTGCACTACCCCTTGCGCGGCGGCCAGCAATACAACCTGGTGGTGACTTTCCACAGCCGCGAACAAGAAGAATGGGGCGTGCGCGAGGGCAGCAAGGAAGAAGTGCTTTCCTACTTCCAGGGCATCCACCCGCGTCCGCACCAGATGCTGGACCGCCCCACTTCCTGGAAGCGCTGGGCCACCGCCGACCGCGAACCCGTGGAGCGCTGGGGCCAGGGCCGCGTGACCATTCTGGGCGATGCCGCCCATCCCATGACCCAATACATGGCCCAGGGCGCCTGCATGGCGCTGGAGGATGCGGTGACATTGGGCGAGGCCGTGAAGCAGTGCGGCCACGACCTGGAGGCCGCATTCCGCCTGTACGAATCCGCCCGCATCCCGCGCAGCGCGCGGGTGGTGTGGTCCACGCGCGAAATGGGCAGGCTCTATCACGCGCGGGGCGTCGAACGCACCGTGCGCAACATGCTGTGGACTGGCCGCAGCCAGTCCCAGTTCTACGACGCGTTGCAGTGGCTGTACGGCTGGAAGGTGGAAAACTGCCTCGCGGGGCATTCCTCTCAATAGAAAAAATGCAGGCACCCAAGGAGACAACCATGAGAAAAACCGCAATCCGCGGCAGCGCCGCCCTCGCGCTTGCGCTGACCGCGTTCGCGGCCGCCGCGCAGCAGAAGCCGGTCGACATCGGCTTCATCGGCACCCTGTCCACGCCCGCCGGCTACATCGGCGAAGACGAGCGCGACGCCTTCATGCTGGCCGTGAAGGAAGGCGGGGGCAAGCTGGGCGGCGTGCCGGTCAATGTGCGCGTGGAGGACGATGCGCTCAAACCCGCCAACGCCAAGCAGATCGCCGACAAGATGGTGCAGGGCGGCGTGCGGTTGTTCACCGGCATCAATTTCTCCAACGTCATGGCGGCCGTGGGGCCCACGGTGCTGAACGCGGGCGGCTTCTATGTCAGCCTGAACGCAGGCCCCTCCAACTACGCCGGCAAGGCCTGCAACCCGAACTACTTCTCGGTGGCGTTCCAGAACGACTCCTACGCCGACACCGCGGGCCTGGCCGCCAACGAGCTGGGCGCCAAGCGCGTGGTCATCATGGCGCCCAACTACCAGGCCGGACGCGATGCCGTCGCAGGCTTCAAGCGCACCTACAAAGGCGAAATCGCCGACGAGATCTACACCAAGCTGGAACAGGCCGACTTCTCGGTGGAACTGGCGCGCATCCGCTCGCTCAATCCCGACGCCATCTTCCAGTTCCACCCTGGCGGCGCCGGCATCAACCTGACCAAGCAATTCGCCAACTCCGGCCTGGCCGACAAGATCCGCATGATCACGCCCATCTACTCGATGGACGACCGCATGCTGGCCGCCACCGGCAACGCCGGCAAGGGCTTCTACCTGAGTTCGCTGTGGAGCGCGGATCTCGACAACCCGCAGAGCAAGCATTTCGTCGAAGCCTTCACCAAAGCCTACAACCGCGCGCCCACCGCCTACGCGGCGCAGGCCTACGACACCGCCAACCTGATCGGCTCCGCGCTCAAGGCGGTGGACGGCGACATCACCGGCCGCGCCGACGACTTCCGCAACGCGCTGCGCCGCGCCGACTTCCCCAGCGTGCGCGGCAAGTTCAAGTTCGGCTCCAACCAGCATCCGATCCAGGACTGGTACCTGTTGCACATTGAAGATGGCCCGAACGGCAAGCTGGTCTACAAGAACCTGAAGGTCATCGCCCGCGACCATACCGACGTGCACGCCGCCGACTGCAAGATGTAAGTCCGCACGACGCCCGGCGGATTGCGCGCAGTCCGCCGGGCCCACTCCACAAGGAGTCCCCATGCTGATGTTCCTGGAGCAGGTCTTGAATGGCCTGCAGTACAGCGCATTGCTGTTCCTGCTGTCGGCGGGCTTGACGCTGGTGTTCGGCATCATGAACGTCATCAACCTGACGCACGGTTCGTTCTACATGGTCGGCGCGTTCTGCGCGGCCAGCGCGGCGGCGGCCACCGGATCGTTCCTGGCCGCGCTGCTGGCGGCGCTGGCGGGCGCGGCGCTCTATGGGCTGGTGGTGGAGCTGCTGGTGATCCGCCATCTGTACCGCCGCGACCACCTGGACCAGGTGCTGGCCACGCTGGGCCTGACGCTGTTCACCAACGAGATGGTGACGGTTCTGTTCGGCCGCAGCCCGCCTTTCATGGACATTCCGCCCTTCCTGTCAGGTTCCGTGGAGATTCTGCCCGGCCTTAACTATCCCCTCATGCGGCTGGCTTTCATCGGCGCCGGCGTGCTGGTGGCGCTGGGGCTGTGGCTGCTGATCTCGCGCACGCGCGTCGGCATGCTGGTGCGCGCCGGCGCCGACGACGGCGAAATGGTCGACGCGCTGGGCGTGAACATCCAGCGCCTGTTCACGCTGATCTTCACGCTGGGCGCCCTGCTCTGCGGCTTTGCCGGCGTGATGGCGGCGCCGCTCCTGGCGGTGGAAATCGGCATGGGCGAGCGCATCCTCATCACCACCTTCGTCGTCATCGTGGTGGGCGGAGTGGGTTCGGTGCGCGGCGCGCTGGTCGGCTCGCTCATGATAGGCATGACCGATGCGTTGGGGCGCGCCTACATCCCGTTCTGGATGTCGCGGCTGCTGCCGCCAGAGCTGTCGGACTCGGCGAGTTCCAGCCTGGTCTCGGCCAGCATCTACATCCTGATGGCCATCGTGCTGCTGTTCAAGCCGCGCGGCCTGGTACCCGCGCAGCGATAGGAACGATATCCATGACCAGAAAAACACTCGTCAACATGATCGGGCTGCTGCTGTTCGCCCTGGTGCCGGCCATCGCGTCGGCCACCGGCGAAAGCTTCCTGGTCAACCTGATGACCCGCTTTCTCATCTACGCCATCGCCGCCGTCAGCCTGGACCTGATCCTGGGCTACGGCGCCATGGTCAGCTTCGGCCATGCCGCCTTCTTCGGACTGGGCGGCTACGTGATCGGCATCGCGGGCTTTCACCTGGCCCAGGGCGACACGCTGTTCGGCTGGAGCGGCAGCAACGCGGCGCTGGTGATGTGGCCCCTGGCCATCGCTGCCGCCGCGCTGGCCGGCCTGGTGGTGGGCTTCCTGTCGCTGCGCACCTCCGGCGTGCAGTTCATCATGATCACCCTGGCCTTTGGACAGATGCTTTACTTCATCCTGGTCGGCCTGATGGTCTACGGCGGCGATGACGGCCTGTCCATCGACGTGCGCAACACCCTGCCCGGCATGGACATGAACCGTCCCGCGACCTTCTATTACGTCTGCCTGGCGCTCATGACGGCATGGATCCTGGCCTGCCGCCGCATTGTCAACTCGCCCTTCGGCATGGCGCTGCAAAGCATCAAGCAGAATCCGCGCCGCAGCATCGGCCTGGGCTTGGCACCCCTGCGCTACCGGCTCACCGCCTTCGTGCTGTCGGCCGCGGGCACCGGGCTGGCGGGCGCGCTCTGGGCCAACTATGCGCTCTTCGTCAGCCCCGACATGACTTCCTGGCAGAAGTCCGGCGAACTCATGGCCATGGTGATCCTGGGCGGCATGGGCTCCATCTTCGGTCCCGTTCTGGGCGTGGCCGTGTACCTGGGCCTGGAACAGATCGCCACCGCCTGGACCGAGCACTGGATGCTGATCCTGGGCCCGGTGCTGGTGCTGGTGGTGCTGTTCGGCAAGCGCGGCGTCTATGGCTGGCTGGTGGGAGGCAAGCACCATGACTGATCATCCCAAACTGGAAATCCGCGACCTGCAGAAATCCTTCGGCGCCGTGCGTGCGACGCAAGGCGTCAACCTGCAGGTCCGGCCCGGCGAACTGCATGCGCTCATTGGCCCCAACGGCGCGGGCAAGACCACGCTGCTGTCGCAGATCAGCGGCGAGATCCTGCCGGACGAGGGCGGCATCCTGCTGGACGGCCGCGACATCACCCGCATGCCGGCCCACAAGCGGCCCGCGGCGGGTCTGGCGCGATCGTTCCAGATCAGCCAGCTCTATCCCGCCTTCAGCGCCGAGGACAACGTCGCCATGGCGGTGCAGGCGCGCAGCCCGGGCGGCTTCAACCTGTGGAAGAACGCCCGCAGCCTGCCGCAACTGCGCCAACCTGCCAGAGAGGCGCTGGAACGCGTCGGCCTGGGCGGCCGCACCCACGTGCGAGTTTCAGAACTGGCCCACGGCGAGAAACGCCAGCTGGAACTGGCGATGGCCTTGTCGCTGGATGCCTCGCTGTTGCTGCTGGACGAACCCATGGCCGGCATGGGCGCCGAGGAATCCCAGCGCATGACCGCGCTGCTGCAGGAACTGAAGGGCCGCTACGCCATCCTGCTGGTCGAACACGACATGGACGCCGTCTTCGCCCTGGCCGACCGCATCACCGTGCTGGTTTATGGCAAGACCATCTTCACCGGCACGCCCGACGAGGTGCGCCATCACCCCGACGTGCGCGCCGCCTATCTGGGCGAGGAGGACTGATGCTGCAACTCAAGCAACTGCAGGCCGGCTACGGCGCAAGCAAAGTGCTGTTCGGCGTGGACTTGGACATCGCCGCGCGCCAGGTCGTATCCCTGATCGGCCGCAACGGCATGGGCAAGACCACCACCGTGAAAACCATCATGGGCATGCTGCCCGCCCAAGGCGGCAGCATCCTGCTCGACGGCCAACCCATCGCGGGCCAGGCGCCGCACCGCATCGCCCAACTGGGCATAGGCCTGGTGCCCGAAGGCCGCCGCGTCTTCGGCTCGCTGTCGGTGGAAGAAAACCTGATCGCCACCGCCCGCAACACCCGCGCCGGCTGGCACGTCGGCCGCGTCTTCGACCTGTTCCCGCGCCTGAAGGAACGCCGCGCCCAATCCGCTCGCACCCTGTCCGGCGGCGAACAGCAAATGCTCGCCGTCGGCCGCGCCCTCCTCATCAACCCGCGCCTGCTCATCCTGGACGAAGCCACCGAAGGCCTGGCGCCGCTGATCCGTCACGAAATCTGGAACTGCCTGCGCCGCCTGAAGGAAGAAGGCCAGACCATCCTGGTGATAGACAAGAACCTGAAGGAAATGGCGACGCTCGTCGACCGCCACCACGTTCTCGAAAAAGGCCGCGTCGTCTGGCAAGGCAGCCCCGCGGAACTCGCCGCGCAACCCGAACTGGCGCAGCGCTACCTGGGCGTCTAATCGGATGATTCGCAGAAGCTCAGCCGATTCCCGAACGGATCGATGACCGCCATCACCCGCCCCCAAGGCATCTCTTCCACGCCGGGCCGCATATAGCCATAGCCCTTGGCGTTCACCTCGGCCTGGAACTCGTCCACGCCCCGCATCCGCACGAACACCGCGGACCCGGGCGTGGCATCGCCGTGGTGCTCGCTCAGGTGCAGCACCAGGTCGCCGCGATGCACTTGCGCATACAGCGGCATGCCCGGCTCGAAGCGATGCTCCCAATCCCACTCGAACCCCAGGAAATCCAGATAGAACTCGCGCGCCTTCTCCACGGAGAAAATGCGCAAAATGGGAATGGCAGCTTGCAGATGCATGACGGCCCCAGATAAAAAAGCAAGGACGCTCAGCATAGATCACAAGCCGCACCGCAAAGCGCAAAGCACAAGGCACAAGGCACAAGGCACACAGCATCACGACGCAAGACACCGCGTAAGCCCCAAAAGGCCGCCCGCGCGGCCGGCCTGGGGCGGGCCCCGCAAGACACGCCCCCCAACACAGATGTCGGCAAGAACCAGAAGAACGCCAATCGCCCCAGCTGACGTCAAGTTTCAACCGCCAGAGCCCGGTGCGTCGGTGGCCCGGGAGGCGCGGGGCGTCGATAAGCCCGACGGAATCCGTAGGGAAGGCCGAAGGCCTGGACGAGGATGAGGACGGGGAAGTCCGGAGCGAAGGCTCCGGACCGCAATCGTTGACCCGCGCCTCCCGGGCCACCGACGCACCGGGCGTCTTAAGAACCAACGACGCCCATCAAGACAAACCAATCAATTCAAACTAGCACCCGAGATCTTCACAATCTCCTGATACTTCGCCTTCTCGCTCTTGACGAACTCAGCAAACGCCTCAGGCGTCATCGGCGCAGCCTCAGACCCCATCGTCAGCAAGCGCTGCTTCACATCCGCCTGCTGCATCGCCTCCGAGTAAGCCTTGTTCAGCTTCGCCACCACCGGCGCCGGCGTACCGCCCGTCGTGAACACTCCGAACCAGGTCCCCAGGTCAAAACCCTTGATCCCCGACTCTTCCACCGTAGGCACATCCGCCAGCAGCGACGAACGCTTGGCGGTGGTCACGGCCAATGCCTTGACCTTGCCGTCCTTGATCAGCGGCGCCGAAGCCGCCAGGTTATCGAACATGAAATCCGACTGGCCCGACAGCAGCGCCAACTGCGCAGGCGCCGCGCCCTGGTAAGGAATGTGCTCGACATTGATCCCCGCGCGCGCCTTCAACAGCTCGCCCGACAGATGGCCCGCGCTGCCGTTGCCGCCCGAACCGTAGTTCAGCTTGCCCGGATTCTTCTTGGCGTAGTCGATCAGATCGGCCAGCTTCTCGATCTTGTTCTTCTGCGCGAACTCGACGTTCATCACCAGCACATTGGGCACCGAGGCCACGATGGTCACCGGCGCGAAATCCTTCACCGGGTCATACGGCAAATTGGCGAACAGCCAGGGATTGATGGCGTGGGTCGCGACCGCGCCCATCACCAGCGTATAGCCGTCGGCCGGCGCCTTGGCCACCAGGTCGGCGCCGATGTTGCCACCCGCGCCCGAACGGTTTTCCACGATGACCGGCTGCCCCAGCGAGCCGCGCACCTTCTCGGCCAGCATGCGGGCCATGGTGTCCAGCGGGCCGCCGGGCGGGTAAGGCACGACGAAGCGCAGCGGCTTGGTCGGGAAATCGGTGGCCTGGGCCAGCGCCGGAGCGCCGAAAGGCAGGGTGGCGGCCAGCGCCACGGCGCCTTGCAACAGGGCGCGGCGCACAGCGCTGCGGGGGGTCTGCGTCATGATGTTGTTCTCCTCGCTTCGGATCAATAGCGGTCAGTAGCATACCGCAGCGAGGAATCAGGCGTAACAAAGAGATACCAGCACAACCCCCGGCTGTTCACGCCGCTGCCCCCGCCGCAGCAACAGGCCGCCCCAAGAAAAAACCGCCCGAAGGCGGTTTTGAAGCATCAGTGCAGGATCTGGCTCAAGAAGAGCTTGGTCCGGTCGTTCTGCGGATTGTCGAAGAACTCATCCGGGCTGTTCTGCTCGATGATCTCGCCGCGGTCCATGAAGATCACGCGGTTGGCGACCTTGCGCGCGAAGCCCATTTCGTGGGTCACGCAGATCATGGTCATGCCGCTTTCCTGCGCCAGGTTGACCATCACGTCCAGCACTTCCTTGACCATTTCCGGGTCCAGCGCCGAGGTCGGCTCATCGAACAGCATGATCTTGGGGCTCATGCACAGCGAACGCGCAATCGCCACGCGCTGCTGCTGGCCGCCCGACAGCTGGCCGGGGAATTTCTTGGCCTGGTCCGGAATGCGCACGCGCTCCAGGTACTTCATGGCCGTGGCCTCGGCTTCGGCGCGCGGCTTCTTCAGCACCCACATGGGTCCCAGCGTCAGGTTCTCCAGCACCGTCAGGTGCGGGAACAGGTTGAAGTGCTGGAACACCATGCCGACGTCCTTGCGGATGGTTTCGATGTGCTTGAGGTCGTTGGTGAGTTCCGTGCCGTCCACGATGATGTGGCCCTTCTGGTGCTCTTCCAGGCGGTTGATGCAGCGGATCATGGTGGACTTGCCCGAGCCCGACGGCCCGCACACCACGATGCGCTCACCCGGCGCGACGTCCAGGTTGATGTTGCGCAGCACGTGGAACTGCCCGTACCACTTGTTCACGTCCTGCAATTTGATGATGGCATCAGACATGCCTGTACTCCCGTAAGTATCGCGGTGCGCGTCCGCCCGGGGCGGACGCGCTGCAAAGTTCTAGCGTGCGTGTCCCGTGGCCAGGCGTTTTTCCAGCGCCTGGCTGTACTTGGACATGGAGAAGCAGAAGACGAAGTAGATGAGCGAAATGAACAGGTACGCCTCCACCCCGAATCCGCGCCATGCCGCGTCGGACAAGGCCGCCTTGGCCGCCAGCGTCAGGTCGAAGATGCCGATGATCACCACCAGCGAAGTGTCCTTGAACAGCGCGATGAAAATGCTGACCAGCGGCGGAATCACGATCTTCAGCGCCTGCGGCAGGATGATCTTGCGCATCTGCTGCCAGTAGTTCAGGCCCAGCGAATCCGCGCCCTCGTACTGGCCCTTGGGAATCGCCTGCAGGCCGCCGCGCACCGTTTCGGCGATGTACGCCGCCGCGAACATGATGATCGCGATCTGCGCGCGCAACAGCTTGTCGATGGAGAAGCCTTCAGGCAAGAACAGCGGCAACATCACCGACGACATGAACAGCAGACTGATCAGCGGCACGCCGCGGATCAGCTCGATGTACACGACGCACAGCGCCTTGATGGCAGGCATCTTGGAGCGCCGGCCCAGGGCCAGCAGCACGCCAATGGGGAAGGCGAAGGCAATGCCGAACGTGGACAGGATCAGCGTCAGCGGCAGGCCGCCCCAACGCGCGTTTTCCACGTAGGTCAGGCCGAACACGCCGCCCCACATCAGGAGCGCCACGGCCGTCAGGCCCACGGTCCAGATGACGGCGAGCTTCCAGTTCCAGAAGCGGCGGATGCCGCTGCAGACGATCACGGCCACCAGGATGATGGTTGCGATCAGCGGACGCCATTGCTCGTCGTAGGGATAGGTGCCGAACAGGATCAGCCGGTGCTTCTCGATGATGAACGCCCAGCAGGCGCCCCCGGAAGCGCGGCATTCCTGCGCGTTGGCCGCGGAGAAGTTCGCCTTGATGAAGGCCCATTCCACCAACGCCGGCACTGCCATCAGCAGGAACCAGGCCAGCAGCACCGTGATGAGGATGTTCAGCGGCGACGAGAACAGGCGCGACTTGATCCAGGCCCAGGCGCCCACGTGGGTGCTGGGCGGCGGCAGGCCTTCGGCGGGGATATGCGAAGTGCTGCTCATATCAACGCTCCACCAGCGCGATGCGCTTGTTGTACCAGTTCATGAATATCGAGATCGACAGGCTGACCGTCAGGTACGCGGCCATGATGATGAGGATGCCCTCGATGGCCTGGCCGGTCTGGTTCAGCGTGGTGTTCACCACCGACACGATGTCGGGGTAGCCGATGGCCACCGCCAGCGAGCTGTTCTTGGTCAGGTTCAGGTACTGGCTGGTCATCGGCGGGATGATCACGCGCAGCGCCTGCGGCAGCACCACCAGGCGCAGCACCTGCTTGCGGCGCAGTCCCAGCGAGCCGGCAGCTTCCCACTGGCCATTGTTGACCGCCTGGATGCCCGAACGCACCACCTCGGCGATGAAGGCCGAGGTGTAGATCACCAGGCCCGCCATCAGGGCGGCGAATTCCGGCGACAAGGTCAGGCCGCCCGAGAAGTTGAAGCCCTTGAGCTCCGGCATGTCCAGGGTCAGCGAAGCGCCGCTGACCAGCCAACCGACGATGGGCAAGCCGATGAGCAGGCCGATGGCGGCGCGGCCCAGCGGAAACACGCGGCCGGTCGCCTCCTGGCGCTTCTTGCCCCAGTGGCCCAGCAGGATGATCGCCACGATGGCCAGGCCCAGTCCGGCCAGCATCCAGTCCAGCGAATTGCCTTCCAGCCCCGGCACCTTCAAGCCGCGGTTGGAGATGAAAACGCCGGGCAGCGGATTGTGCGCCTGGCGCGGACCTGGCATGTTTTCCGTGATCAGCGCGTACCAGAAGAACAGCTGCAGCAGCAGCGGCACGTTGCGCATTATCTCGACGTAGACCGAGGTGATCTTGGCGACCAGCCAGTTCTTGGACAGGCGGCCGATGCCAATGAGCGTACCGAGGATGGTCGCCAGCACGATGCCGATGACCGCCACGCGCAGCGTGTTGAGCAGGCCCACCAGGATGGCGCGGCCATAGGTATCCGCAGGGGTATAGGCGATGGGCGTTTCGCCGATCGCGAAGCCGGCCTCGCGGTCCAGAAAGCCGAAGCCCGTGGCGATGTTGCGCACGGAGAGGTTGTGCAGCGTGTTTGAAACCAGGAACCACACGGCCCAGGCCACCGCGGCCAGCGCCAGGACTTGATAGACCACGGAGCGCACCCCGGGATCGTTCCAGTTCAGACGCCGGGGAGGTGCCGATGCAGGCGCGCTTTTATTGGGAGTATTCATGAGTAAATCTACAGAAGTCGGACACCGGGCGGCGAAGCCGGTAGGGCCGCGCCACCCACTCCTGCCACCCGCCCGAGGGCGGGAGAGGAAAAACGGAGCGCGGGGCTCCGTTTTTCCAGGCAGCCGTGTGTTAGCGCACCGGCCAGCCGTACATCAAGCCACCTTGCTTGTAGGAAGCATTAAGACCGCGCTCCAGCTTCATCGCGCTGCTCTTGCCCAGCGTGTTTTCGAAGCTCTCGCCGTAGTTGCCCACGTTCTTGATGATGTTGTAGGCCCACTTGTCATCCACGCCCAGGTTCTTGCCCATGCCCGGGGTCACGCCCAGGATGCGCTGGATGTTGGGGTTCGGGCTCTTGGCCATTTCATCGACGTTGGCCTTGGTGATGCCGTATTCCTCGGCTTCGAGCATGGCGTTGAGCGACCAGCGCACGATGTTGAACCATTGCTCGTCGCCCTGGCGGACCATGGGGCCCAGCGGCTCCTTGGAGAAGTCTTCCGGCAGGATGATGAACTTGTCCGGGTTCTCGAGCGTGGTGCGGGTGGAAGCCAGCTGCGACTTGTCGGTGGTGAAGGCGTCGCAGCGGCCGGCCGAGAAGGCACGGATGATTTCGTCGTACTTGTCGATCACGACCGGCTTGAATTCGATCTTCTGGCCGCGGAACCAGTCAGCCAGGTTCAGTTCGGTGGTGGTGCCGGGCTGCACGCAGATGGTGGCGCCGTTCAGTTCCTTGGCGCTCTTGACGTTCAGGTCCTTGGAGACCATGACGCCCTGGCTGTCGTAGTAGTTCACGCCCACGCCGATCAGGCCCAGCGTCGTGTCGCGCGTCAGCGTGACGGTGGTGTTGCGGGTGAGGACGTCGACTTCGCCGGACTGCAGCGCAGTGAAGCGTTGTTGCGTGTTCAGCGGGGTGAACTTGACCTTGGTGGCGTCGCCGAACATGGTCGAGGCGATGGCGCGGCACAGGTCCACGTCGATGCCCTTGTATTCGCCCTTGCTGTCAGCGATGGAGAACCCCGGAATGCCCGTCGAAACCCCGCACTGGACAAACCCTTTTTTCTTGACGTTATCGAAGGTTGCGCCCGCATTGGCAGCCGTGGATGCAGCAAACAAAGCGGCGCCGATCGCAGCGAGTTTCAGTACTTTCATCGTGTTCTCCGTGTGGGATAAAGCGAAGTAGCACGCAGGCCGGGTTGGGTCCACGTATGGGGCGGATGGTAGCGTCCGCGCAGCACGCGGCGCATCCGGGAATTCCCTTGAAATATAGGGACACTGGGTGAAATGAAACGCTGTTTCCTACCGAAAATGGGGGCACTGTTTGAGCCGGGACAAACGCGCCCGGACGCCTTGCGCGCAAATATTTGTCCGCCCCTCGTCCAGGCGGTTTAGGCCACCTTAGTGTCCCCGAGTTACTATTGCGGCTTCATCTGACAGCCGCCATGATCGAATTCCAGCACGTATTCAAATCATATGGTCGCGGCCGCAATATCCTGGCCGACATCAACTTCCGCGTGAGCGCGGGAGAATTCGTTTTCGTATCCGGGCCGTCCGGCGCCGGCAAGTCCACCTTGCTCAAGCTGATCGGCGGGCTGGAGCCCGCCAGCCGGGGTTCGATCCAGGTCAACGGCCAGCGGCTGGACAAGCTGCCCGCCCGCGCCCGGCCGTACCTGCGCCGCGCCGTGGGCGTGATTCTTCAGGACACGCATCTGCTGTTCGATCGAAGCGCGTTCGAAAATGTCATGCTGCCGCTGGCGGTTACCGGCCACGCCTGGGACTCGGCCGCGGCGCGCGCCCGCGCCGCCCTGGACAAGGTGGGACTGTCCGGCAAGGAAGACCTGAATCCGATCGAACTGTCCGGCGGCGAACAGCAGCGCCTGGCGATCGCGCGGGCCATCGTGAACCGGCCCGCCATCCTGATTGCCGACGAACCCACCGCCAACCTCGACCACGACAACGCGCAGCGCATCATGAATGTGTTCCGCGACTTCAACCGCGTCGGCGTGACCACGCTGATCGCCTCGCACGACCAGGACCTCATGGCGCGCTACGCCACCCGCACCTTGCGCATCGACCCGGGCAAGTTCGCCGACTCCCAGGGTTCCGCAACGCCGCCGCCTGAGGCCGGCGCGGGACAACCCGGTATCGGACAGCAGCCGGGCGCCGCGCCCGGCCGCGCCTACCCGGGAGAGTCCGCATGAACGCCTGGCTGCGGCAACATCGCTATGCGCTGCTGGTCACCCTGCGCCGGCTGATCAAGCAACCGTTCTCCTCCCTGGCCAACCTGCTGGTCATGGCCTTGGCGCTGGCGCTGCCGCTATTGGGCAGCGCCATCCTGGTTTCGGTCCAGCCGGTGGCGCGCCAGATGTCGGTCACTCCCGAAGTCACCGTCTTCATGCGCGTGGACGCCCCCGCGGGCGCCGCCGCGGACGTGGCCAAACGCATCCAGGACGAATTCAAGGACGACATCCGAGCCGTGCGCGTGGTTGGCCGCGAGGACGCCTTGGCGGATCTGCGCGCCAACCCGGCCTGGCAGCAGGCGCTGGCCGTGCTGCCGGGCAATCCGCTGCCGGACGCGGTGGTGGTGACGCTGGCCGATGGCGACAACCTCGCCGGCCGGGCCGACAAGCTGGCCGCCTCCTGGAAACAATGGAACCACGTCGACCTGGTGCAGCTGGACAGCGCCTGGGTGCAGCGCCTGGAGGCGATCCTGCGCTTTGCCCGCATCGGCCTGGCCTTCCTGGCCGCCTGCGTGGCGGTGGTGGTGCTGGCGACGGTCTTCAACACCGTGCGTATGCAGGCGCTCTCGCAACGCGAGGAAATCGGCGTGGCGCGGCTGGTGGGCGCCACCGAATCCTTCGTGCGCCGCCCCTTCCTCTACCTGGGCGCGCTATCGGGCGCGGTGGCCTCGCTTCTGGCCATCGGCGTGGCGGCGGTCGCGCTGTCGCCGCTGAACGACGCCCTGGTCGGGCTGGCCCGCAGCTACGGGGCCGAATTCGCCCTGCACCTGCCAGGCCCGGCCGTGCTGATCGGCGCGGTGGTGGCTTCGGCCGCCCTGGGCGCCCTGTCGGCCCGCTGGTCGGTTACGCGCAGCACGCGCTTCTGACGCGCGGCGCCTAAAGCTCCGTATAAAGCCCCTTCTTCCCCGTGATCCGGGGAACGACTTCCGCCCGCCTGTGTAGGATGCTTGCATGCCTGCCCGCGGGCGTCTTCGGCTTTGGGCCGCGCTGCAAAAACAGGACACATTACTGCGCCCGTTACATAGCAATTCACCCGCTGGAAGCTTGAGTATGCAAGAATAAAGCGACATTTTCTTACATATTTTGATACATACCTGATTTCCGAGCTGCCAACTTCGTGTCCCAATCGTTGTTCTTGCCCTTAATCGAGTCCCATGGCCGCCCGTCTTGAAGCCCGTGCGACGCGCCACTATTTCGACAGCGCGTTCCAGTGTCAGGCGGTGAAAGTACTGCCCAACGAGTACTACGTCACCAACGAAGACCTGATGATCTCGACCGTCCTGGGATCGTGCGTCGCCGCCTGTATCCACGACCCGGTCACGGGCGTGGGCGGCATGAACCATTTCATGTTGCCGGAGGGCGACATGCAGTCGCCCGCCTCGGCCACCATGCGCTATGGCGCCTTCGCCATGGAAGTGCTGATCAACGAACTGCTCAAGGCCGGCGCGGTGCGCGACCGGCTCGAAGCCAAGGTGTTCGGCGGCGGCGCCGTGCTGTCCGCCATGCAGCAGATGAACATCGGCGAACGCAACGGCCAGTTCGTGCTGAGCTATCTCAAGACCGAAGGCATCCCCGTCAAGGCGCAAGACCTGGGCGACGTGCACGCGCGCCGCATCAACTACTTCCCGCGCGACGGCCGGGTGATGGTCCGCAAGATGGCGCCGCACCACCAGCGCGCCGAGGAAATCATCGCCAAGCGCGAACAGGCGGCCGCCCAGAGCGTGCAGGCCAAGACCGAAACCCCGCAGCGCGTCGAGCGCTTCACCCGCCCCGGCGTGGAACGTTTCGACCGCCCGGCCCGTCCGGGCGTGGAACGCTTCGACCGTCCCGCCCGCCCAGGCGTGGAACGCTTCGACACCGCCCTGACCCGCCGGCGCCGCACCGAGACCACAAGCGACTGAAGGGCCGCGCACGCGCATCGCGCCGCATGCGCCCCTACAATCAGCGCATGTCCACCGTCCGCCTGTTCTACGCCCTGTGGCCTGCCCCCTCGCTGGCCGCCCAGCTCGCGACCTGGGCGGAGCAGGCGCGTCCCGGCTGCGGCGGGCGCGCCATGCGCACGGAAACCCTGCACCTGACCCTGGCCTTCCTGGGGCCGGTCGACGCGGCGCTCGCCGACGAGCTGGCCGCGGCGACTCCTGAACGCCGCCTCGCCCCCGACGACATCCTGCTGGACCGCTACGGCGTCTTCGGCCGCCAGCGCATCCTGTGGGCCGGCCCCGGCGACACGCCCGCGGGCCTGCAGGCCGCCCACGATGAGCTCTGGCTGTGGCTGTCCGGCTTCGGCCTGGCCGCGCCGCCCCAGCCTTTCCGCCCGCACGTCACCCTGCTGCGCAACATCGAGCGCGCCAGCCCCCCTGCCGAGGCCCCCGTCCCCCTGCCCTGGCGCTACGACCGCATGGTGCTGGTCGCCTCCGAATCGCAATCGGGCGGCAGCCGCTATCGCATCGTGACGCAGTCCCGGCCGCAAGCCTCCTGACCTCCCGCTCTGGCACAATCAGCCGGTTGCCACCCCCCGGGACCGCCATGATCATCCTGCTGGACCAAGACGGCGTGCTCGCCGATTTCGAACACGCCTTCATCGACGCCTGGCGCGCGCGCCATCCTGACATCCCGCCAGTGGCGTTCGAGGACCGCAAGTCCTTCTACATCCGCCAGGATTACGCCCCTGAGCTGCGCGGCATGGCCGAAGCCATCTACACGGCGCCCGGCTTCATCCGCGACCTGCCGCCGGTGCCCGGCGCGCTGGAAGCCATCAAGGAATTGCTGGCGCTGGGCATGGACGTGCGCATCTGCTCCTCGCCCCTGTCGCAGTTCGAGAACTGCGTGGCGGAAAAGTATCTGTGGGTGGAAAAGCACCTGGGCCGCGAAGCGACCAACCGCCTGATCCTGACCAAGGACAAGACCCTGGTGCACGGCCACCTGCTGATCGACGACAAGCCGCTGATCGAAGGCGCGGTCAAGCCGCGCTGGAAGCACATCCTGTTCGACGCGCCCTACAACCGCGAGGTGTCGGACCGCCCCCGCATCAGCTGGCAGAACTGGCGCAGCGTACTGGCCGGAGAGCTGTATACGGCAGATGAGTGAGTCCTGTTCAGCAGCCGCGATTTGGGACTATTCTGTGTTGCTGTAGCCCCACCCCGGAGGAGCCTGCGCCATGAATCTGTACCGTCTTCTGAAGCAGCGTGAAGCCGATCACAAGCCCTTGCGTGTTGCATTGCTGGGCGCCGGAAAGTTCGGCGCAATGTTCATGAGCCAGGCCCCGCGCACGCCCGGTATGAGGCTGGTCGCGGTCGCCGATCTGGTACCCGACCGGGCCCGCGCGGCGCTTACCCGCGTCGGCTGGCCCGCCACGGCACTCAATGCCGCCAGCACCAATGATGCGCTGAAGAACGGCAAGGTCTATTTCTGCGACGACCCCCACGCCGTGATCGCCAGCCCCGATGTCGATATCGTCATCGACGCCACCGGCCAGGCCGCCGCCGGCATCAGCCATGTGCTGGCCTGCTGCGAATACGGCAAGCACATCATCATGGTCAACGTCGAGGCCGACGCGCTGGCCGGCCCGCTGCTGGCGCGGCGCGCACGCGAAGCCGGCATTGTCTATTCGCTGGCCTACGGCGACCAGCCCGCCCTGATCTGCGAAATGGTGGACTGGGCCCGCGCCAGCGGTTTCGAGGTCATGGCCGCGGGCAAGGGCACCAAGTACCTGCCGGAATTCCATACCTCCACGCCGGACACCGTCTGGCCCTATTACGGCTTCACCGCCGAGATGGTCGCGGCCGGCGACTTCAACGCGCAGATGTTCAACAGCTTCCTCGATGGCACCAAGAGCGCCATCGAGATGGCCGCGGTTTCCAACGCCACCGGGCTGCTGCCCTCGCCGTCCGGCCTGCACTTCCCGCCCTGCGGCGTGGACGATCTGGCGCGCGTGCTGCGGCCGCGCGAAAGCGGCGGCATCCTGCACCACCGCGGTCAGGTCGAGGTGATTTCCTCGCTGGAACGCGACGGCCGCCCGGTGTTCCGCGACCTGCGTTGGGGCGTGTACGTGACACTGGCCGCCGACAGCGATTACGTGCGCCGCTGCTTCAAGGAATACGGCCTGGTCACGGATCCCAGCGGCAACTACACCGCCATGTACAAGCCCTATCACCTGATCGGGCTGGAGTTGGGCATCAGCGTGGCCAGCGTCGGTTTGCGGCGCGAACCCACCGGCGCGCCCGCCGGCTGGCATGGCGACGTCGTCGCCACCGCCAAGCGCGACCTGCCGGCCGGACAGATCCTGGACGGCGAAGGCGGCTACACGGTATACGGCCGGCTGATGCCGGCGCGCGATTCGGTCGATGAAGGCTATCTGCCGCTGGGCCTGTCGCACCAGGTCAAGCTGAAGAACCCGGTGCGTCAGTCCCAGGCGATCCGCTGGGCCGACGTGGAGTACGACGAAAGGTCCACGGCGGTGCAGTTCCGCCGCGAAATGGAACAGACCTTCGCCTAGAGTCCGCCCGCGCTGCGGGCAGTCCCCCGCGCCCTAGACCGGCGCCGGCCGCTCCGCCTGGAACAGGCGCAGACGATCCGCGGCGTTGCGCAGGTGCTGGTCGGCGGCGCGGCCAGCGGCGTCCGGGTCGCCCGCGTCGATGGCGGCGAAGATCGCCTGATGCTCGCTTTGCACTGCGGCCATGCGTTCGGTGTACATGCGCGCCGTGTTGTTGCGCGCGCTGCGGATGACCCGGCGCACATTGGCTTCCAGGTAATCGTTCAGGGCCACCAAGTGCGGATTATGGGTGGCCTGCACGATGGCGTGGTGGAACTGGTAGTCCTCTTCGTCGCCCAGCTTGTCGTTGAGCAGCGCATATTCCATGCCCACCAGCGCCTGGCGCATCTTCTTCAGGTCCGCATCGGTGCGGCGCTGCGCGGCATAGCGCGCGGCGGTGACTTCGATGGACAGCATCAGCTCCAGGATGTGTTCCAGTTCCTGGTTGTCGCCCGGCGTGGGCGCGGCAATGCGGAAGGCGTTCTTCTGGAAGTTCGGGTCGACGAACACTCCGCTGCCTTGCTGCGACGTGATCAGGCCTTCGGACTTCAGGCGCGCCAGCGCTTCGCGCACGACGGCGCGGCTGACCGAATAGGTTTCCGTCAGCTGCTTTTCCGTGGGCAGGCGATCGCCGGGCGCGAGCACGCCCTGGCGGATCTGCTCCGCCAGCGCGTCGCCCAGCGCCGCCGAAAGCGAACTCTTGGGCGCGGCGCGCGGCGGATCCTGTTCTTGGTTGGGCTGCATGGTCGAATGGTGGAAACTTGCGGGCGGCGCGCAGGCGCGCCGCCTCTTGTTTATGGGAATGCCCGGAAGAGCGGCCGCGGCATGGGCAGCCGCGCCATCCTGGGACTTTACGCGATATAGATGCCGCCGTTGACCTGCATGACTTCGCCCGTGACGAAACCGGCCAGCGGCGAGCACAGGAACGCGATGGAGCCGGCGATTTCCTCGGCAGTGCCGTAGCGGCGCAGCGGCGTGCTTTCCAGCAGCTGCGCGCCCTTTTGCCCGATCAGGTCCTGGGTCATGGAGGTGGCGATGATGCCCGGCGCCACCGCGTTCACGCGGATCTGCGGCGCCAGTTCCAGCGCCAGGCTGCGCGTGAAGCTCTGCACCGCGCCCTTGGACGCGGAGTAGGCCGCGTGCGCATAGCTGCCGCGCTGGGCCGCCAGCGAGGTCAGCAGCACGATGGCGCCGTCATGGCGCAAGTGGCGCTGGGCGGCGCGGCACACATAGAAGGTGCCGTCCAGGTTCACGCGCATCAGCGTGCGCCAGGCCTCGTCGCTGGTGTCCTTGACCAGCTGCTCCGGGTAGATGCCGGCGCAATGCACCAGATGGTCCAGCCCACCGAAATGCTTGGCCGCGGCCTCGAACACGCGTTCGCAGTCGGCCGATGCCGACACGTCCAGCGCGTGCGTGTAAACGCGCTGCCCGCTGGGATCCAGCTCGGCCGCCACCTCTTCCAGACGCGCGTTGTCGATATCGGTCAGCACCAGCCGGGCGCCATGTGCCGCCATCAGCCGCGCCGTCGCCAAGCCGATGCCATTGCCCGCGCCGGTGATGGCGGCAACCTTTCCTTCGAACGAAATCATTCTGTCTCCTGTAGCACGCTCGTACGCGGGCTGAGCGCCGTTCCGGCGGCCGCGGAAATTCCGATTGGACTCCCGAAACCGCCGCTTGACACGGGAAAAACGCTTGCCCTATGATTTATCGGACAACTTAATAAAGTTGCCTGACAACTTATTCCGAAAGCGTAAAGCAACTGACGCTTTCAGGCAAGAGAGTCGGGAACGACACAGCGGCAAACCGCTACCCAGGCAGGGGACAAACAGGTGGAAATCACCGGCAGCACTACCGTTTTCGCGATCGCGGCGGACCCGATCGCGCACGTCAAGACGCCCCAGCGGCTCAACAACCTGCTGCGCGAGCGTGGCGTGGACGCGGTCATGGTCCCGTTCCATGTGGCCCCCGACGCCTTGCCCGGCCTGTTCGCCGGCATCCGCGGGCTGGCCAATCTGGGCGGCATCGTCGTGACGGTGCCCCACAAGGAACATGCCGCCACCCTGTGCGACGCGCTGACGCCCTCGGCCCAATTGAGCGGCGCGGTCAACGCGGTGCGCCTGCGCGACGGCGTGCTCACCGGCGGCAACTTCGACGGACTGGGCTTCGTCGCTGGCCTGCGCAGCCAGGGCCACGATCCCGCCGGCCGCCACGTTTACCTGGCCGGCCTGGGCGGCGCCGGCAAGGCCATCGCCTGTGCCGTGGCCGACGCCGGCCCCGCCAGCCTGCGCCTGTACAACCGCAGCGCCGACAAGGCGCTGTCCTTCGCCGCCCATCTGGGCCGCCAATATCCCGGCCTGGCCATCAGCGTGGCCAGCGCCACGCCCGAGGCTTGCGACATCGCCAGCAATGCGACCTCGCTGGGCCTGAACGACACCGATCCCTTGCCCTTCCAGCTGGACGCGCTTGCCGCCGGCACCGTCATCGCCGACGCCGTCATGAGCCGCGTCGATACGCCCTTGCTGCGCGCCGCCGCCGCGCGCGGCTGCCGCACGCATCCGGGCCTGTACATGCTGGAAGGACAGATTGCCGAAATTGCCCGGTTCCTGGGCATAGAAGAGCCGCGCAAGCCCGCCCGCGCGCTTGCCTGATCAACACATTCACCACACTCCCGTCCCACGGAGGAGACACGCATGAAATTGGCTTTCACCACCGGCCTGCTGTGCCTGGCCGGCATCGCCGCATCGGCCCAGGCCGCGCCCGTCAAGATCGGCCTGATCGAGACGCTGTCCGGCCCGCAGGCCTCGACCGGCCTGATGTTCCGCGCCGCGGTCAAATATGAGCTGGACCGCATCAACGCCGCCGGCGGCTGGAACGGCCAGCCGCTGGAACTGGTCGAGTTCGACAACCAGGGCGGCCCGGTGGGCGCGTCCGACCGCTTCCGCGCGGCCGCCGCCGAAGGCGTGCAGATCCTGGTGCAGGGTTCGTCGTCCGCCATTTCCGGCCAGCTGACCGAAGACGTGCGCAAGCACAACCTGCGCAACCCGGGCAAGGAAGTCGTGTTCCTCAACGTGGGCGGCGAGGCGCTGGAACTGACCGGCCAGAAATGCCACTTCTACCATTTCCGCTTCACCACCAACGCAGACCTGCGCGTGAAGGCGCTGGCCTCGGTCATGTCGGCCGACGGCACGCTGGGCAAGCGCGTGTACGCCATCAACCAGAACTACTCCTGGGGCCAGGACATGGAAGGCGCCACCGAGCGCTTCGCCAAGCAGTACGGCTATGAAGTGGTCGGCAAGACGCTGCACGAAGTCAACAAGATCCAGGACTTCGCGCCCTACGTGGCGCGCATCCGCTCGTCCAACCCCGACACCGTCATCACCGGCAACTGGTCCAACGACCTGCTGCTGCTGATGAAGGCCACGCAGGCCGCGGGTCTGAAGGTCCGCTTCGCCACCGTGTTCCTGGACCAGGTGGGCAACCTGGCCAACGCCGGTGAAGTCGCGCTGGGCCATTACATCGCCCACCCCTACAACATCGAAGCCGCGGGCGAGGAAGGCGCCAAGTTCGCCGAGGACTACAAGTCCAAGACCGGCCACTACCCCAGCTATACCGAGCCGCAGACCGTGATCGGCATCCGCTTCCTGGGCGAAGCGCTCAAGCAAGTGCAGCCGCAGGACGGCAAGCTGTCCGTGCCGCAACTGGCCGGCGCGCTGGAGAAGGTCACCTACACCTCGTCGTTGGGCACCTACACGATGCGCGCGGAAGACCACCAGGTGCAGCTGCCGATGGTGGTGTCCAAAGTCGGCAAGAACGCCAAGTACAAGGCCGACGGCACCGACATGGGCTTCGAGCCGGTCAAGGTGCTGGCCGCGGCCGACGTGTCGGCGCCGCCGCAAGCCACCTGCAAGATGCAGCGGCCGAACTGATGGGTTGCGCGGCCGGACCGTCAGCTTGCGCGTGACGGCGCGGCCGCGCACACCCCCTCATTGCCCCTGGCAACCCCAATAAGCGCACCCCCGGCGCGGGCCGGAAAAACCTGGTGCGCAATCGCTCGCAAGACGTCCGTCGTCTTAGCGCAAGAATCCTGGAGCGGACATGGAATACTTTACCGTCTCGCTGTTGAACGGCGTGATTTACGGCCTGCTGCTATTCATGGTGTCGGCAGGCCTGACACTGATTTTCGGAATGATGGGCGTGCTCAACTTCGCGCACGCCTCGTTCTACATGATAGGCGCGTACGCCGCCTACACCCTGACGCCCGTCACCGGCTTCTGGACCGCGCTGGTCCTGGCCACCATCATCGCCGGCCTGCTCGGCATGGGCGTTGAGCGCTATTTCCTGCGCCGCGTCCACAAGTTCGGCCATGCGCAGGAACTGCTGGTGACCTTCGGCCTGGCCTTCATCGTGGCGGAGCTGATCAAGCTGTTCTACGGCGACTTCCCGGTCGACTACCGCGTGCCGCCGTTCCTCAACTTCGCGGCCTTCCGCGTGTTCGACGCGGACTATCCGTTCTACCGCCTGCTGATGGGCGGCGTGTCGCTGGCGATGTTCGCCGTGATCTATCTGTTGCTGTCGCGCACCCGCGTGGGCATCGTGGTGCGTTCGGCCATCTACCGTCCGCGCATGGCCGAGGCGCTGGGCCATAACGTGCCGCTGGTGTTCATGAGCGTGTTCGGCGTGGGCGCGGCCATGGCCGGCCTGGCCGGCGCGGTCGCAGGCGCTTTCTACACCACCAACCCCAACATGGCGCTGGAACTGGGCGTGCTGGTGTTCGTGGTGGTGGTGGTGGGCGGCCTGGGCTCGCTCGAAGGCGCGATGATCGCCTCGCTGCTGATCGGCCTGATCAGCTCGTTCTCGGTCGGCATCGACGCCAGCCTGGCGACCCTGTTCGGCCTGTTCGGCGCCGGCGAATGGGCCGAAAGCGTGGGCGGCCTGATGACCGTGAAGATTTCCAGCCTGGCCGCGACCCTGCCCTTCCTGCTGATGCTGGTGGTGCTGCTGGTCAAGCCTTCGGGCCTGAAGGGAGAACAGGCATGAGCCAGACCCGCCGTACTTCCGCCCTGCTGCTCCTCGTCCTGTGCGTGGCCGCGCTCTGCGCGCTGCCCTGGCTGCTGCCCCCGGGCCAGCTGGTGGCAGCCGTGCAGATGCTGATCGCCGCGCTGTTCGCCTGCGCCTTCAACCTGCTGGCCGGCCAGGGCGGAATGCTGTCCTTCGGCCACGCCGCCTACTTCGGCGTGGGCACCTTCGCCACCATCCACGCCATGAATGCGCTGGGCGGCGCGGGCCTCTTGCCCACGCCGCTGATGCCGTTGGCGGGCGGCGTGGCCGGCCTGCTGTTCGGCCTGGTCGCGGGCTGGTTCGCCACCATGCGCGCCGGCGTCTACTTCGCCATGATCACGCTGGCGCTGGCCGAGCTGCTGCATGCGCTGGCGCCGCACCTGAAAGGCGTGTTCGGCGGCGAGGCGGGCGTATCCGCCATGCGCATGCCGGCCTGGGGCTTCACCTTCGGTTCCGACATCGAGGTCTATTTCCTGGTGCTGGCCTGGGTGCTGGTGTCGCTGGCCGCGCTTTATGGCCTGACGCGCACGCCGCTGGGCCGGCTGACGCTGGGCCTGCGCGAGAACGCCAACCGCCTGCGCTACCTGGGCTATCGGCCGCACACGCTCAAGACCCTGGTGTTCGCGCTGTCCGCCATGTTCGCCGGCATCGCCGGCGGCCTGCAGGCGCTGAACATCGAGGCCGGCAACTACGTGCTGTTCGACGTCAAGCTGTCCACCGACGCGGTGCTGTTCGCCTACATCGGCGGCGTCAACGCCTTCCTCGGCCCGGTGCTGGGCGCCTCCATCCTGACCTTCCTGTCGCAGACGCTGGCCGACATCACGCGCTCCTGGCTGCTGTACCAGGGCATCCTGTTCGTGCTGGTGATGCTGTTCGTGCCGGACGGCCTGGTCGGCCTGGTGCAGGGCGCCGCCCGTTCGCTGCGCGAGCGCGGCCTGGCCAACTGGCTGCCGCGCGCCGCGGTATCCGTGGCGGGCGGCCTGCTGCTGACCTGCGCCACGGTCTTCACGGTTGAGCTGCTGCAACGCATGTTCGCCCGCGACTACCGCTCGCTGCTGGCCATGAACCCCGAGGCCGGCTGGCCCGAGATTCCGCTGTTCGGCCACGACTGGGCGCCGCTGGCGCTGTCGACCTGGCTGATTCCGCTGGCGCTGTTCGTGGCGGGCCTGGCGGCCTGCCGCTGGGCGCTGGCCCTGTGGCGCGACGACGAACAAGCCGCTCCCGCGCTGGAGGCTGCACAATGAGCCACGAAATCCTGACCCTGACCGACGTGCGCAAGTCCTTTGGCGACGCGCAGATCATCCGCGGCGTGAACCTGAAGGTCGAGGCCGGCGAACGCCATGCCGTCATCGGCCCGAACGGCGCCGGCAAGTCCACGCTGTTCCACCTGATGTCGGGCTCGTTCGCACCGACCTCGGGCGACATCAGCCTGCGTTCGCGCTCCATCGGCGGCCTGCCGCCGGAACGCATCAACCGCCTGGGGCTGGCGCGCTCGTTCCAGATCACCAACGTGTTCCCGCGCCTGTCGGTGCGCGAGAACCTGCGGCTGGCGGTGCTGCGCATGCACGGCCTGGTCTACAACTTCTGGCGCCCCATCGCCCGCAACCGCGCCGTCAACGAAGACGTCGACCGCCTGCTGGAGAAAGTGCGCCTGGCCGCCAAGCAGCACACCGCCGCCGGCGACCTGAACTATTCGGAACAGCGTTCGCTGGAAATCGGCATGACGCTGGCCTCGCGCCCCAAGGTCATCCTGCTGGACGAGCCCATGGCGGGCATGTCCCAGCACGAGGTGGACTACACGGTCGAGCTCATCAAGGACGTGACCCGCGACTGCACGTTGCTGATCGTGGAACACGACATGCAGGTGGTGTTCTCTCTGGCCGACCGCATCAGCGTGCTGGTCTATGGCGAGATCCTCGCCACCGGCACGCCGGCCGACATCCGCGGCGACGCCCGCGTGCGCGAAGCCTACCTGGGAGAGGAAACGGTATGACGACGCAATCCCCCTTGCTGAGCCTGCAAGGCGTGCATGCCCACTACGGCAAGAGCCACATCCTGCACGGCATCGACCTGACGGTCGGCCGCGGCGAAGTCGTAAGCCTGCTGGGCCGCAACGGCGCGGGCCGCTCCACCACCATGAAGAGCATCATGGGCCTGGTGGACGTGACCGGCGGCAGCATCGCCATCGAAGGCCGCGACATCACCAACAAGCGCCCCTTCGAGATCGCCCGCGCCGGCCTGGGCTTCGTGCCGGAAGAGCGCGAGGTGTTCGCCAACCTGACCGTGGACGAAAACCTGCGCATGGGCGAACAGCCCAAGCGCGACGACGCGCCCTATTGGTCGACCGAGCAGATGTTCGACTACTTCCCGCGTCTGAAGGAACGTCGCGGCACCAAGGCCGGCAACCTGTCGGGCGGCGAACAGCAGATGCTGACCATGTGCCGTTCGCTCTTGGGCAATCCCAAGGTCATGCTGATCGACGAACCCACCGAAGGGCTGGCGCCGAAGATCGTGGAAGTGATCGCCGACGTGATCCGCGACATCCACAAGCGCGGCGTGTCCGTGGTGCTGGTGGAGCAGAAGCTGACCATCGCGCTGAAGGTCTCCACCCGCGTCAGCGTGATGGGCCACGGCCGCATCGTTTTCGAAGGACCGCCCGCGCAGCTGCATGAGCGCCAGGACGTGGTCCAGGAATGGCTGGCGGTCTGAGCGCCGGCAAATACATCGCTAAGAGGCAAACATCTTGGACCAAACTCCGGAAGTCATCCATCCCGACCTGCGCGGCCAGAGCGTCGTCATCACCGGCGGCGCCAAGGGCATAGGCCTGGCCACGGCGCAGGCCTTCGCGCGCCAGGGCGCGCGCGTGGCGCTGCTGGACATGGACGCCGCTGCGCTGGACGAAGCCGTCGCCGGCCTGGCCGCGCTGGGTGGCGAAGCGCTGGCCGTGCAGGCCTCGGTCACCGACGCCGACGCGGTCGAGCAGGCTTTCGCACAGGTCGACAAGGCCTGGGGCCGCATCGACGTGCTGGTCAACAACGCCGGCGTCTCCGCCAACAAGCCCACGCTGGAAGTCACCGTGGACGAATGGCGCCGCGCCGTGGACATCAACCTGACCGGCGTGTTCCTGTGCGCCCAGGCCGCCGGCCGCCGCATGGTGCCCGCTGGCGCAGGCGCCATCATCAACCTGGCCTCCATGTACGGCGTGGTGGCGGCGCCCGACCGCGCCGCCTATTGCGCCACCAAGGGCGCGGTGGTGCTGCTGACCGAGACCCTGGCCGTGGAATGGGGCCCGATGGGCGTCCGCGTGAACGCGCTGGCGCCGGGCTACGTGGAAACGGACCTGGTGCGCGACCTGGCCGCGCGCGGCCGCCTCGACCCCGAGCGCCTCAAGCAGCGCACACCGCTGCGCCGCCTGGCGCAACCCGCCGAAATGGCCGACCTGGCGGTGTTCCTGGCCTCGCGCCAGGCCGCCTACGTCAACGGACACACCCTGGTGGCCGACGGCGGCTGGAGCCGCTACAGCTACCTCTAATCGCAAGAACGCATACACACATCTCTGGAGATTCACTCATGGCCACCCACCAACCGCTTGAGCCCCAAGCGCCCTGGCGGCAACTGACGGTAGACGCCAAGGACTGGCAACAGGCGGACCCGGCCCTGCTGGGCACCATGCTGACCCAGCTGCACTGGATCCGCGCCTTTGAAGAAGCCGTGCTCGACCTGGCCGCCGAAGGCCTGGTGCACGGCCCCGCGCATTCGTCCGTGGGCCAGGAAGGCGGCGCGGTCGGCTCGGTGCTGGCGCTGGGCGCCGGCGACCAGATCAACGGTTCGCACCGCGGCCACCACCAGTTCCTGGCCAAGGCGCTGCAGCACGTCGCGCCGCTGGGCCTGGACCCGCGCAATCCGCTCACGCCCGCCATCGATGAGGTCCTGCAGAAGACGCTGGCCGAGATCATGGGCCTGGCCCAGGGCTACTGCCGCGGCCGCGGCGGCAGCATGCACCTGCGCTGGCTCGAAGCCGGCGCGCTGGGCACCAACGCCATCGTCGGCGGCGGCGTGCCGCTGGCGGCCGGCGCGGGCTGGGCGCACAAGCACGCCGGCACCGACCGCGTCGCCGTGACCTATTTCGGCGACGGCGCGGTGAACATCGGCTCGGTGCTGGAAACCATGAACCTGACCGCGGCCTGGAAGACGCCGCTGTGCTTCTTCATCGAGAACAACCGCTACGCCGTGTCCACCACGGTGGAAGAGTCCACCGCCGAACCGCGCCTGTCGGCGCGCGGCCTGGCCTTCAACATCCCGTCGTGGAAGGTGGACGGCATGGATCCGCTGGCGGTTCACCTGGCCATGTCCGAAGCCGTGGCGCACATGCGCGCCGGCAACGGTCCCACCATCGTCGAAGTGGACGTGTACCGCTTTTTCCACCAGAACGGCCCGTTCCCCGGCAGCGCCTTCGGCTACCGCAGCAAGGACGAGGAAGCGCAATGGCGCCGCCGCGATCCGCTGGACAAGATCGCCGCGGAAATGATCGCCCGCCAACTGATCACGCAAGCCGAAGTGGACGCCCTGCGCCAGCGCTGCAAGGACGTGATGAAGGACGTGACCGGCCGCCTGACCGAAGCCGCCGACGGCGGCAAGCGCCGCGTGCGCGCCGACCTCTGGCCCAGCCCCGACTTCCACGACGTGGGCCTGCGCAGCGACGGCTCGGAACTGGCCGGCCTGCGCTACCAGGAAGCCGCCGACTACGCCGGCCAATCCGCCGAGCGCAAGTTCGTCGACGCGGTGGCCGACGTGCTGGACCGCCGCATGGAAACCGACGCCGGCGTGGTGGTGCTGGGCGAAGACGTGCACCGCCTGAAGGGCGGCACCAACGGCGCCACGCGCGGCCTGAAGGACAAGTATCCGGACCGCGTGCTGGGCACCCCCATTTCCGAGAACGCCTTCGCCGGGCTGGGCGGCGGCCTGGCCATGGACGGCCGCTACCGGCCCATCGTGGAGTTCATGTACCCCGACTTCATGTGGGTCGCGGCCGACCAGATCTTCAACCAGATCGGCAAGGCCCGCCACATGTTCGGCGGCGACATCGACGTGCCCTTCGTGCTGCGCACCAAGGTCGCCATGGGCACGGGCTACGGCTCGCAGCACTCGATGGATCCGGCCGGCATCTTCGCCACCGCGCCCGGCTGGCGCGTGGTCGCGCCGTCCACGCCTTACGAGTACGTCGGCCTGATGAACACCGCGCTGGCCTCCAAGGACCCGGTGCTGGTGATCGAGCACGTGGACCTGTACGCCTCCTCGGGCGAAGTGCCCGCGGACGACCTGGACTATGCGATCCCGTTTGGCAAGGCCCGCGTGCGCCGCGAGGGCGGCAAGGTCACCATCCTGACCTATCTGTCCATGGTCAGCCGCGCGCTCAAGGCGGCTGAAGCAGCCGGCGTGGACGCCGAGGTCATCGACCTGCGCACGCTGGACCGCGCCAGCCTGGACTGGGACACCATCGGCGCCAGCATCATGAAGACCAACAACGTGCTGATCGTGGAGCAAGGCGCGCGCGGCACCTCCTACGGCGCCATGCTGGCCGACGAGATCCAGCGCCGCTACTTCGATTGGCTGGACCAGCCGGTCAAGCGCGTGACCGGCGGCGAAGCCTCGCCCAGCATCTCCAAGGTGCTCGAGCGCGCGGCCTTCGCCGACACCGAGGAAGTCATGGCCGGCCTGGCCGACGTGCTGGCCGATCTGGGAGAACAGGCATGACCCTGCACATGACCGTGCCGATGGAAGTCGGCATCTGCTGCGCCGACCTGGACGCGCAGCTGGCCTTCTACACCGGCATCCTGGGCCTGAAGCTCGTCAACCGCGTGAACGTGCCGGCCGACAAGGCGCAGGCCACCGGCCTCACGCGCCATGGCTACGACGTGGCGCGCCTGCAGACCAGCTACGGCGAACGCATCAAGCTGCTGCAACCCGCCGCCGCACCCGAGGCCGCTGCGCGCGGCGCGGCCATCCTGGACCGCCAGGGCGCAACCTACCTGACCTTCATCGTGCGGGACCTGCCCGGCGTGGTCCGCGACCTGGAAGCCCGGGGCGTGGTCTTCGACAGCAAGCCCGCGCCGATGGAAGTGCGCCCCGGCACCTGGCTGGCGTTCTTCCGCGACCCTGAAGGCAATGTGCTGGAACTGGTCGAATACGACGATCCCGCCACCTACCGGCCGGACCTGGCTGGCGCCGCTGAATAGGACGAATATCGTGGCACACCTTATCAAGCTCCCCTCCGTTGCCGCCGACACCTCGGGCGGCACGCTGCACCAGTGGCTCAAGAAAGAAGGCGACGTGGTCGCCGTGGGCGATGCGCTGGCGGAAATCGAAACCGAAAAAGCCATTGTCGAGATCAATGCCGAGCAGGCCGGCGTGCTGGGCCGCATCGTGGTCCAGGCAGGCGCGGCCTCCGTGCCGGTGAACACCGTGATCGGCGTGCTGCTGGCGCAGGGCGAAGACGCCTCGGCCATCGACCGCGCGCTGGCCGAAGCCGGCGCGGCCGTGCAGCCGGCAGCCGCTGCCGCCGCTTCGGCTCCCGCCGGCAATGCCGCCGCCGCTTGCCCCCCGGCCAACTGCGCTGCCGCCCCTGCCGGCGCCGCAGCCGCGCCCAAGCCGCCGGCCGCCGCCAGCAACGCTCCGGTCCCCGGCGGGCGCCTGTTCGCCAGCCCGCTGGCGCGCCGCCTGGCCGCGCAATGGCATGTGGATCTGCTGGGCGTGATCGGCACCGGTCCGCACGGCCGCATCGTGCGCCGCGACGTGGAAGCGGCGCGCGACCGCGCCCCGGCCGCGGCGCCCGCAGCGCTGGCCGGCCGTCCCGCCGCGCGCCGCGTGCCGCATACCGGCATGCGCCGCGCCATCGCCCGCCGTCTCACCGAGAGCAAGCAGAACGTGCCGCACTTCTACCTGACGGTGGATTGCCGGATGGACGCGCTGCTGGCGCTGCGCGCCCAGGCCAACCAGGGCGGCGCAGTGAAACTGTCGGTCAATGACTTCATCGTGCGCGCGGCCGCGCTGGCCCTGCGCGAAGTGCCGGAGGTCAATGCCAGCTGGCACGAGGACGCGGTCGAATACCATGCCGGCGCCGACATCTCGGTGGCGGTGGCGACCGACGGCGGCCTGGTCACGCCCATCGTGCGCGATGCCGACGTGAAATCCTTGTCCGCCATTGCAGGCGAAATCGTCGAGCTGGCCGGACGCGCCAAGATCAACCGGCTCAAGCCCGAGGAATTCACCGGCGGCTCGCTGACCGTCAGCAACCTGGGCATGTACGGCATCAGCCAGTTCGCCGCCATCATCAACCCGCCACAGGCCGCCATCCTCGCGGTGGGCGCGGCAGAAAAGCGTCCGGTGGTGGACGGCGACGGCCAATTGGCCGCCGCCACCGTCATGACCGTGACCCTGTCCGCGGACCACCGCGTGGTGGACGGCGCGGTGGGCGCGCGCTGGCTGGCCGCCTTCCGCACGCTGATCGAAAACCCCGTGCGCATCCTGCTGTGAGCCCCGCCATGACCAAGACTACGTTTGATCTCGTCGTGGTGGGCGGCGGCCCCGGCGGCTATGTCGCGGCCATCCGTGCGGCCCAGCTGGGCATGTCGGTCGCGCTGGTGGAACGCGCCGAACTCGGCGGCATCTGCCTGAACTGGGGCTGCATCCCCACCAAGGCGCTGTTGCACAGCGCCACCGTGCTGCGCGCCTGCCGCGAGGCGGCGCACTACGGCGTCGCGGGCGCGGGCGAAGCGCGTCCGGACCCGGCCGCCATGGTGGCGCGTTCACGCAAGGTGGCGGGCCGCCTGGGCCAGGGCGTGGCGCACCTGATGAAGAAGAACGGCGTGACCGTGTTCGCCGCCAGCGCCAAGCTGGCGGGCGGCGGCCGCCTGGCGCTGGACAACGGCAGCACGCTGTCGGCCAAGCACATCATCCTGGCCACGGGCGCGCGCGCCCGCGAGCTGCCGGCGCTGCCCCTGGGCGAACGCGTCTGGGCCTACCGCCAGGCGCTGGTCCCGGCCGAGATTCCGAAGTCGCTGCTGGTGGTGGGCGCGGGCGCCATTGGCGCGGAGTTCGCCAGCTTCTACCGCGCCGTAGGCGCGGAAGTCACGCTGATCGACATGACTGCGGAAATCCTGCCGCAGGAAGACGCCGAGATCTCGGCGCTGGCGCGCAAGGCCTTCGAAAAGCAAGGCATCCGGGTACTGACGCACTGCGCCGTGGCCTCGTCCTCGCTGACCGCGAGCGGCGTGAAGGTGACGCTGGACCAGCAAGGCAAGCGCAGCGAGCTGGAAGTGGACCGCGTCATCGTCGCCGCCGGCATCGTCGGCAACGTCGAGAACCTGGGCCTGGAGCAGACCCGCGTCAAGGTGGAGAAGACCCACATCGTCACCGACGGCCTGTGCCGCACGGGCGAGCCCGGCGTCTATGCCATCGGCGACGTGGCGGGCGCGCCGTGGCTTGCCCACAAGGCCAGCCACGAAGCCGTGCTGTGCGTGGAAGCCATCGCCGGCAGGCCCGCGCATCCCATCGATCCGTTGCGCATCCCGGCCTGCACCTACTCGTACCCGCAGGTCGCCAGCATCGGCATGAGCGAAGCCCGCGCCCGCGAACACGCCGCCAAGACCGGCGGCGACATCCGCGTGGGCAAGTTCACCTTCGCCGGCAACGGCAAGGCGATCGCCATGGGCGAGGACCAGGGACTGGTGAAGACGGTGTTCGACGCCAAGAGCGGCGAGCTGCTGGGTGCGCACATCATCCACCCCGAAGCGTCCGAGCTGATCACGGGCTACGGCGTGGCGGCCTCGCTGGAAGCCACGGAAGAAGACCTGATGCACACCGTGTTCGCGCACCCGACCCTGTCGGAAACGCTGCACGAATCGGTGCTGTCGGCCTTTGGCCGCGCCTTGCACGCCTAGGCGCCATGCCAAGCGCGGCGCGGGTTCAGATCCGCGCCGCGAAGAAATCCAGGAAGCAGGCGATGCGCCGCGAGAGCTGCGTGTTGCGGTGATACACCGCGTGCATGGGCTGCAGATAGTCCGTGTGCGCGGCTTCCATCAGCTTCACCAGCCGGCCGGCCTTGACGTCCTCGCGCACCACGAAGTCAGACAGGCAGGCGATGCCCACGCCGCGCACCGCCAGTTGCCGCTGCGTCTCGCCGCTGGACGTCGCCAGCGTCGGCACCGCCAGATAGCTGGACCCGCCCGCGTGGCGCAAGGGCCAGACGTTCAGGCTCTCAGGCTGGGTGAAACCCAGCACTTCATGCGCCGCCAGGTCCTCCACCGTCTGCGGCGCGCCGCGCCGGGCCACGTAGTCCGGGCTGGCCATCACCCAGCGCGGCGACGGCCGCAGCGTGCGCGCATGCAGGGTGGAATCCGTCAGCGGCCCCATGCGCAGCGCCACGTCGGTGCGGTGTTCCATGAGGTCCACGATGCGGTCGTTGCTGGTGAGTTCGAGCGTGATCGCCGGATACTCGTGCCGGAACTCCGCCACCAGCGGCACCACGCAATGCAGCATGACGGGCACCGACGCATCCACCCGCAAGCGGCCCGCCGGGCGCTGATGCACCATGCGCATGCAATCCTCGGCTTCGTCCAGCGACGCGACGATGTGCCGGGCCTTGGGCAGGAAATGCTTGCCCTCCTCGGTCAGTTCCATGCGCCGGGTGGTGCGGTTGATCAGGATGACGCCGAGCTCTTCCTCAAGCCGCGACAGGCTGCGGCTGACGCCCGACGCAGTATGGCCCAGAAGCTCGGCGGCGGCGCTGAGGGATCCGGCATCCACCACGCCCAGGAACAGGCGTATCGCGTCAGAGTTCAGGGACATGAGGCAGGCTCCTTGGTTGATGGATCGATTGTATCGAGCCCCAGCGCTCAAGAAGCCTGCAAAAAAAACGCCGAAGGCCAGGCGATAGCCGGCCCTCGGCGCTCAGGAGCAACCGGCGATTACTGCGCCGGCACCACGGCAGTAACCTCAATCTCCACCTTGGCGCGGTCCTCGACCAGGTCCGCCACCTCCACGGCCGTCATCGCCGGGAAATGCCGGCCGATGTACTCACGATAGTGCTTGCCGATGGCGGGATAAGCCGCCACATACTCGTTCTTGTCCGTCACGTACCACGTCATCCGGACGATATGCTCAGGCTTGGCGCCGCCCTCGGCCAGAATCGCGACGATGTTCGCCAGCGTCTGGCGCACCTGCTCCGCCAGATCGTCGGTCTCGAACTGCTGCTGGCCATTCCACCCCACCTGCCCGCCCACAAATACGAGCTTGCTGCCCACCTGCATCTCGGTGAGCACGCCATTCGAATAGCCCCGGGGCGCCATCCAATCCGGCGGTTGCAGAATTTTCATAACGTCATCCTATATTTAAGAAAAGCAAACGATCCCCGCCGCTTACGCTGCGGGAACCAGATAAGCCTGCATGCGTTCCCGCAGATCCGCAGGCAGCGGCATGGACTTCATCGTCCGCAAATCCACCGTTACGATCGTCAGCGTCGCCGACAAGCGCAACTGGCCATCCGGCCCCTCGAAGCGCACCAGCGCCTTGAACGACGCGCCGCCGATGCGCTGTACTTCCAGCACCTGGCGCAGACGCTCGTGCCAGCGGCTGGGCGCGCTGAAATCGCACTGCACCGACGCCATCGGCGTGCCGATGTGCCGCTCCACGTGCAGCGCATGAAACGGCAACCCCATGCCCTTGTCGAACCATTCCTCGACAAAGTCATTGATCATCTCGAAGTAGCGAGGGTAGAAAACGATGCCCGCCGGATCGCAATGACGGAAGCGGACTTCGACCTGGCTGATGAAAGGGGCTGCCATGGAATTTCCTTGTTGCCGGTTCAGGCCATCTTGCGCAGCGCGAAACGCTGCAGCTTGCCGGTTTCGGTGCGCGGCAGCGCGTCGACAAACTCGATGGCACGGGGATACTTGTAGGGCGCGATATTGGCCTTCACGAACTGCTGCAGCGCCGCGACCAGCTCGCTGCCGGCTTCATAGCCCGGCTTGAGCACCACGAAGGCCTTGACCACCTGGCCGCGCTCGTCGTCCGCCGCGCCCACCACGCCGCACTCCGCCACGGCCTCGTGACGCAGCAGCGCGTCCTCGACCTCGGGTCCGGCAATGTTGTAGCCCGCCGAAACAATCATGTCGTCATTGCGCGCCTGATAGAAGAAATAGCCGTCGTCATCCTGCAGGAACGTATCGCCCGGCAGGTTCCAGCCGTTCTGCACGAAGCGCCGCTGGCGTTCGTCCGCCAGATAGCGGCAGCCGGTAGGCCCCTTGATCGCCAACCGGCCCACCGTGCCGTTGGGCACGGGATTCATATCGTCATCGACGATCTGCGCCACATAACCCGGCACCACGCGGCCGATGGCGCCGGCCTTGACCGACTCCGGCGGGCTGGACACGAACACGTGGATCATTTCCGTGCCGCCGATGCCGTCGATCATCTCGATGCCGCTGGCTTTTTTCCAGAGCTGGCGCGTCGCATCCGGCAGCGCCTCGCCCGCCGACACGCTCTTCTTCAGCGACGACAGATCGAACTTGCCCACCAATGCCGCCATCTGGCGGTAGAACGTGGGCGCCGTGAACACGATGGTGGCGCGGAAATCCTGGATCAGCTGCAGCAGGCTTTCCGGCGAAAGCTTCTCGGCCAGCACCGTGCTCGCGCCCACGCGCAGCGGGAAGCACAGCAGGCCGCCCAGGCCGAAGGTAAATGCCAGCGGCGGCGTGCCGCAGAAAATGTCGTCCGGACCCGGCTTGATGACGTGCTTGGGGAACAGGTCGCACATCGCCAGGACGTCGCGATGGAAGTGCATGCAGCCCTTGGGCGCGCCGGTGGTGCCGCTGGTGAAGGCGATCAGGCACACGTCGTCGGCCGCGGTATCGCAGGCCTTGAAATCATCCGGCTTGGCCGCTGCCAACGCATCCAGCGCGTCGGGCGCCTTGTCGTTGAAGTACATGACCTTGGTCAGGCCAGGGCAATAATGCTCATGGCTGGACTGGGTGCAGAACTCCGCCTCGTCTTTCAGGCGGGCATCGCACAGCACGGCCTGGATCTGCGCCTTGTCGATGATCTGCTTGAGTTCCTTGGCGCGCAACAGCGGCATCGTCGGCACCGTCACCAGCCCGGCCTTGATCGCCGCCAGCCACGAGGCCGCCATCATGGGATTGTTCGGTCCGCGCAGCAGCAGGCGGTTGCCCGGCACCAGGCCCATATCTTCGGCCAACACCCGGGCGATACGGTTGGTCAGCGCGGCCAGTTCGCGGTAGGTCATCGTGGCGTGCTTGCCGTCCTGGCTCCAGCGCAGCGCGACGCGCTCGCCGTGACCGCGCTCGACCATGGCGTCCACCAGTTCGACCGCGCAGTTCAAACGTTTCGGATAGGCCACGTCGGGGCCGTCGAGCAGGAACTCTGGCCATTGTTCGCCCGGGGGCAGATTGTCCCGGGCGAAAGTGTCGATGTGGGCGGATGCTTCCATGGAATTCCCCTTGCTATTGCGGTGTAGTTGCTGTGCCGGGACGACGGAGCTCGATGGCTGCCTTACGCCTTCAGCAGTTCACGGGCAATGATCAACTTCTGCACTTCTGTCGCGCCTTCGTAGATCCGCAGCGCGCGTATTTCCCTGTAAAGCTTCTCCACCGGCATCCCCGACACCACGCCCGCGCCGCCGAACATCTGCAGCGCGCGGTCGATCACGGTCTGCGCCGATTCCGTGGCGGTCATCTTGGCCATGGCCGCTTCGCGCGTGGTGCGCTGCTTCAGCACGTCGCGCATCCAGGCCGCGCGGTATGTCAGGAGCGCCGAGGCGTCGATGGCGGTCGCCATGTCGCCCAGCGCGGCCTGCGTCAGCTGCAGGTCCGACAGCGTCTGGCCGAACATGCGGCGCGACTTGGAACGCGCCAGCCCTTCGTCCAGCGCGCGACGCGCGAAACCCAGCGCGGCGGCCGCTACCGAGGCGCGGAAGATGTCCAGCGTCATCATGGCCAGCTTGAAGCCCTGGCCCGCGTCGCCCAGCCGGTGCGACGCCGGAATGCGGCAGTTGTCGAACGTGATGGTCGCCAGCGGGTGCGGAGCGATCAGGTCGATGCGTTCGCTGACCTCGAAGCCCGGCGTATCGGCATCCACCACGAAGGCGCTGATGCCACGCGCGCCGGGGGCTTCGCCCGTGCGCGCGAACACGCAATAGAAGTCCGCGATGCCGCCGTTGGAAATCCAGGTCTTGGCGCCGTTCAACACATAATGGTCGCCGTCCAGCGTGGCCTCGCAGGCCAGCGCGGCCACGTCCGAGCCGGCGTCGGGTTCCGACAGCGCAAAGGCGGCGATGGCTTCGCCGCGCGCCACGCGCGGCAGATAGCGCTGGCGCAGTTCGTCCGAGCCCATCAGCGAAATAGCGCCGCTGCCCAGGCCCTGCATGGCAAAGGCGAAATCGGCCAGCCCTTCATGGCGCGCCAGGGTTTCGCGCAGGATGCACACCGCGCGGGAATCCACTTCCGGCAGCGCGCCGCCCCAGGCGCCGCCGGGGCCGCCCGCGACCGCGTAGCGCAGCCAGCCGGCCTCGCCCATGGCGCGCACCAGCTTCTTGCAGGCCGCGTCGGCGTCATGGTGATCCACGTCCCCCAGGGACGCTTCGCACCAGGCGTCGACCTCGTGCGCCAGCTTGCGGTGCGCATCGTCGAAAAACGGCCAATCCAGCCAGCTTGCGTCGCGCATGCTCAGTCCCCTTGGAACACCGGTTTTTGCTTGGCCACGAAGGCCTCGTAGGCGCGACGGAAATCGCGCGTCTGCATGCAGATGGCCTGGGCCTCGGCTTCGGCCTCGATGGCCTCGTCCACGCCCATGTTCCATTCCTGGTGCAGCAGCTTCTTGGTCACGCCGTGGGCGAAGGTCGGACCCGCCGCCAGCTGCGCGGCCAGCGTCTGCGCGGCGTCGGCCAGCGCGCCGGGTTCATGCAGGGCATTGAAGAAACCCCAGCTGGCGCCTTCTTCCGCCGTCATGGCGCGGCCCGTGTAGAGCAGTTCGGACGCGCGGCCCTGGCCGATCATGCGCGGCAGCAAGGTGCATGCGCCCATGTCGGCGCCGGCCAGGCCGACTCGCGTGAACAGGAAGGCGGTGCGCGCGGCGGGCGTGCCCAGGCGCATGTCCGAGGCCAGCGCCACCATGGCGCCGGCGCCGGCGCAGATGCCGTCGACCGCCGCCACGATGGGCTGCGGGCAAGCGCGCATGGCCTTGACCAGATCGCCCGTCATGCGGGTGAAGTCCAGCAGCTCGGGCATGCTCATCTTGGTCAGCGGACCGATGATCTCATGCACGTCGCCGCCCGAGCAGAAGTTGCCGCCCGCCCCCGTCACCACCACGACCTTGATGTCGGTGGCGTACACCAGCGCGCGGAACAGGTCGCGCAACTCGGCGTAGGAATCGAACGTCAGCGGGTTCTTGCGCTCGGGGCGATTCAGCGTCACCGTGCCGATCTTGCCGTCGGCCGACACCTGCCACAGGAACGTCTTGGCCTGGTAGCCGGCGAACGGACGCTTGTGGTGTTTCATGGTGTGCTCTTCGGGCTGGGTGCTCATGGTGTCTCCGTTCGTGAATTGGGGTGGATGGGGCGCCGGCTTCAGCCGGTCATCACTTCGCCGCCGTCTACGGCGATGGCCTGGCCGTTGACCGAGGCCGAAGCCGGCAAGGCCAACCAGGCGACCGTCTCGGCCACTTCCTCGGGCAGCACCAGGCGGCCCTGGGGGTTGCGCTCGGCCAGCTTGGCGCGCGCGGCGTCCGGCGTCATGCCGGTCTTGTCGACGATGTTCGACACCGCGCCGCGCACGATGTCGGTTTCCGTGTAGCCGGGGCATACGGCGTTGACCGTGACGCCCTTCTGCGCCGTTTCCAGCGCCAGCGAACGGGTCAGGCCGATCACGCCGTGCTTGGCCGCGCAATAGGCGCTGACATAGCCGTAGCCGATCAGGCCGGCCGTGCTGGCCACGTTGATTACGCGGCCCCATTTTTCCTGCAGCATGCCGGGCAAGGCCGCCTGGATGCAGTGGAAGGTCCCGGTCAGATTGACGTCCAGCATCGACTGCCACAGCGCCGCGTCGGTGCGGTCAAAGCGCTGGCTGACGGCCTGGCCGGCGTTGTTCACCAGCACCAGTACCGGACCGAACTCGGCCTCGGCCTGGGCGAAGGCCGCCCGCACCGAGGCTTCGTTGGTGATGTCGGCGCTGACGGCCTGCACCTGGCCCAGGCTGGCCAGGCTGTCGGCCGCGGCGTCCAGCGCGGTGCCGTCGCGGCCCAGCAGCGTGACGCGCGCGCCGCGCTGCAAGAGCGCCCGGGCGCAGGCCAGCCCGATGCCGCGGGCGCCGCCCGTCACCAGGGCGTGGCGTCCGGCCAGCGGGAGCGGAGTTGCGTTCATTTGATATCCAGTTGCGCCATCGCGGCGGCGCGTTCGAAGTTGGTTTCCAGTTGGCGCTTGCCGGCGAAGTACTGGCTCGGCCACGAAACATCACGGTAGCCCACTCGCGCGGCTTCGCGTAGCGTCCAGGAGGCGTCAGCCAAATGGGGACGCGCCAGCGCGCAAAGGTCGGCGCGGCCCGAGGCGATGATGCCGTTGGCGTGGTCGGCCTCGAAGATGGCGCCCACCGCAATGGTCGGGATGCCGGCCTCGTTGCGCACGCGGTCCGCGAACGGGGTCTGGAACATGCGGCCGTAGACCGGCTTTTCTTCCTTGCTGACCTGGCCGGACGAGCAATCGATCATGTCGGCGCCGGCAGCCTTGAAGTGGCGCGCGATCTCCACCGCGTCATCGGCCGTGATGCCGCCTTCGACCCAGTCGCTGGCGGAAATCCGCACCGACATGGGCTTGTTCTCGGGCCATACCGCGCGCACGGCATGGAACACCTCCAGCGGGAAGCGCAGGCGGTTCTCCAGGCTGCCGCCGTATTCGTCGGTGCGATGGTTCGTGAGCGGCGAAATGAAGCTGGACAGCAGGTAGCCGTGCGCGCAGTGCAGCTCCAGCCAGTCGAAACCGGCCTGCTCGGCGCGGCGGGCGGCGGCCACGAAGTTGTCGCGCACGTCGTCCATGTCGGCGCGCGTCATCGCGCGCGGCGTCTGCGACACGCCTTCGATGTAAGGCAGGGCCGACGCCGACAAGAGCGGCCAGTTGCCTTCGGCCAGCGGATGATCGATCTTCTGCCAGCCCAGCTGCGTGGAACCCTTGCGACCGGCGTGGCCCAGCTGCAGGCCGATGCGGGCATCGCTGTTGCCATGCGCGAAGCCGACGATGCGGGCAAACGCGTCGCGCTGCTCGTCGTTCCAGAGGCCCGGGCAGCCCGGGGTGATGCGGCCGTCCGGCGACACGCAGGTCATCTCGACCATGACGAGGCCCGCGCCGCCCATGGCGCGCGCGCCCAGGTGCACCAGGTGGAAGTCGCCCGGCACGCCATCGGTGCAGGAATACATGGCCATCGGCGACACCAGAATGCGGTTCTTCAGCCGCACGCCGCGCGCCTGATAGGGCGTCAGCATCGGGATCGCAGGCCGCTGGCCCGGCGCGGCGGCAGCGCCGGCGCGTTCCGCGATCCAGCGCTCGAAGCCTTCCAGCCAGGCCGGGTCGCGCAGGCGCAGGTTTTCGTGCGAGATCCGCTGCGAACGGGTCAACAGCGAATAGGCGAACTGTTCAGGCTCCAGGTCGGCATAGCGCTCGACGTTCTCGAACCATTCGGTGGAGTTGCGGGCGGCGTTCTGGATCTTCAGCACTTCGACGCTGCGCACTTCCTCGTAGTGCTTCAGGCCGGCTTCGACGCTGCCTTCGGCGCCGCTCAGGCAGCGCGCCAACTCGATCGCGTCTTCCAGGGCCAGCTTGGTGCCGGAGCCGATCGAGAAGTGGGCGGTGTGGGCGGCGTCGCCCATCAGCACCACGGGCACGCGGCGCTCGCCGCGGGCGGTGTCGAGCTTGTTCCAGTGCACCCAGGTATTGCAGATGACGCGCGGGAAGCGGATCCAGATGGCCGAGCCGCGCAGGTGCGTGGCGTTGCTGATCAGCGGATTGCCGTCCAGCCAGGGCGCGAACAGCTTTTCGCAGTAGGCGATGCCCTCTTCCTGGCTCATCTGCTCGATGCCGGCGGCCTGCCAGGTTTCCTCGGGCGTTTCCACGATGAAGGTGGACATGCCGTCTTCGTAGCGGTAGGCGTGCGCCTGGAACCAGCCGTGCTCGGTCTGGACGAAGGCGAAGGTGAAGGCGTCGAACACCTTCTTGGTGCCCAGCCACACGAAGCGGCAGCGGCGCTGGTCGATGTCCGGATGGAAAGTGTCGGCGTAGCGGGTCCGGACCTGGCTGTTGATGCCGTCCGAGGCGATGACCAGGTCGGCGTCGTATTCGCGGGCGATGGCCTGGTCGTCCTGGATGAACTGTTCGAACACCAGCTTCACGCCCACGTCCTCGCAGCGCGCCTGCAGGATGTTCAGCAGCTTCTTGCGGCCGATGCCAATGAAGCCGTGGCCGCCGCTGCGAATGCTGCGGCCCTTGAAGTTGATGTCGATGTCGTCCCAGTGGTTGAAGGCGTCGCCGATGGTCTGGGCGGAAACGGGGTCGGCTTCACGCAGGTTCTGCATGGTGGCGTCGGAGAACACCACCCCCCAGCCGAAGGTGTCGTAAGGGCGGTTGCGCTCGATCACGGTGACTTCGTTGGCGGGGTCTTGCAGCTTCATGAGCAGACCGAAATACAGGCCGGCGGGGCCCCCGCCGATGCAGACTATTTTCATTGCCGTAGCGCTCCGTGGTAAGCGACATCCGCTCTGAATTCCTGGAGCTGGCGGCCGCAGATATTTAAACCTGGATAGTTTAGGCTTGAAATATATACCTGAAGATCCCGAGGCGCAAATGGGGAAAGTATCTAGATACTTTGAGCCTAAATAGGGACGCGCTTGCCACCCCACCGCTCCCCCGCCCCACCACATTCGCGCCAGCGAACACTATAGAAATTAAAGAAATCATGTATGTCATTGTCGGCCGCCCGCGCGGCCGACAATGACGGGCGACACAAGCCCCGCCCCCCGACCACAAATGCAGCAGCGCCACAAACCAAGACTCAAGTAGCCCGTCGGCGCCGGCGCGTGGGAGGCGAGCAACCTCGATGCGCCCGAGGGAATCGGAAGGCAGCCGCCGCAGGCGGCAACGACGATGACGACGGGGCAGTCCGGAGCGAACGCTCCGGACCGCAATCGTGGGCGCTCGCCTCCCACGCGTCGGCGTCGACGGGCGGCCTACGAAGCACCACGGCACCACCACCGGCACCCACACGGCGTCACCACCAACCAGCACTCACCAAACGACCAAAAAAAAGCGGCGCTAAAAAGCGCCGCCCTCTTACTCACCAGCAAGCAAAATCAACGCTTGCCCTTCTGCTTCAGCTGCGACAAATCCCGCACAGCCCCGCGATCCGCCGAAGTCGCCAACGCCGCATACGCCTGCAGCGCCTGCGACACGACACGTTCGCGGCCGACCGGCTCCCAGCCGTCAGCACGAGCATCCATGGCCGCCCGGCGGCGCGCCAGTTCCTCGTCGGACACCGCCAGATGCATCTTGCGGTTCGGGATATCGATCTCGATCACGTCACCCTCTTCCACCAGGCCGATCGTGCCGCCTTCCGCCGCTTCCGGCGAAGCATGGCCGATCACCAGACCCGACGAACCGCCCGAGAAACGGCCATCCGTGAACAGCGCGCAAGTCTTGCCCAGGCCCTTGGACTTCAGGTACGACGTCGGATACAGCATTTCCTGCATGCCCGGACCGCCCTTCGGGCCTTCATAGCGGATCACCACCACGTCGCCCGGAACGATCTGGTCGCCCAGGATGCCTTCCACCGCATCGTCCTGGCTTTCGAAGACGCGCGCGCGGCCGGTGAAGACCCATTGCGACTCGTCCACGCCCGCCGTCTTGACGATGCAGCCCTTTTCAGCCAGATTGCCGTACAGCACGGCCAGGCCGCCATCCTTGGAATAGGCGCTTTCCTTGCTGCGGATGCAGCCCGTCTTGCGGTCGGTATCCAGCGTCAGGAAGGTTGCGTCCTGGCTGAACGCCACCGTGGTCGGAATGCCGCCCGGAGCCGCACGGTAGAACTTCTGCGCCTCTTCGCCAGCGCCGCCGGCCACGTCCCATTGCTTGATTGCGTTGCCCAGCGTGCCGCTGTGCACGTTGCCGCAGGACAGGTCCAGCAGGTCCGCGCGCGCCAGTTCACCCAGGATGCCCAGGATGCCGCCAGCGCGGTGCACGTCTTCGATGTGGTACTTGTCGGTGGCGGGCGCCGCCTTGCACAGGCAGGGCACCTTGCGCGAAATGCGGTCGATGTCGGCCATGGTGAAGTCCACGCCCGCTTCCTGCGCCGCGGCCAGCAAGTGCAGCACGGTGTTGGTCGAGCCGCCCATGGCCACGTCCAACGCCATCGCGTTCTGGAACGCGCTCTTGGTGGCGATGCTGCGCGGCAGGACCGACTCGTCTTCTTCCTGGTAGTAGCGGCGGCACAGGTCCACCACCAGGCGGCCGGCCTGTTCGAACAGCCCCTTGCGCCAGGCGTGCGTGGCGACGATGGTGCCGTTGCCCGGCAGCGCCAGGCCGATGGCCTCGGTCAGACAGTTCATCGAGTTGGCGGTGAACATGCCGGAACAGGAGCCGCAGGTCGGGCAGGCGCTGCGTTCGACTTCGGCCACTTCGGCATCCGACACCTTGGGGTCGGCGGCCTTGATCATGGCGTCGATCAGGTCGATCTTGGCGATGACCTTGCCATCGGTGGGCGACTTGACCTTGCCCGCTTCCATCGGACCGCCCGACACGAACACGACCGGGATGTTCAGGCGCATCGCGGCCATCAGCATCCCCGGGGTGATCTTGTCGCAGTTCGAGATGCAGACCATGGCGTCGGCGCAATGCGCGTTGACCATATATTCGACCGAGTCGGCGATCAGTTCGCGCGAGGGCAGCGAATACAGCATGCCGCCGTGGCCCATCGCGATGCCGTCGTCCACGGCGATGGTGTTGAATTCCTTGGCGACGCCGCCTGCGGCCTCGATTTCCTTGGCGACCAGTGCGCCCAGGTCGCGCAGGTGCACGTGGCCCGGCACGAACTGCGTGAACGAGTTCACTACCGCGATGATCGGCTTGCCGAAGTCGCCGTCCTTCATGCCGGTGGCGCGCCACAAGGCGCGGGCGCCGGCCATGTTGCGGCCGTGGGTCGAGGTGCGGGAGCGGTAGTGCGGCATGGTTTGTCTCTGGCTGTAGCTGTTAGCGTAGGCGGCAAAACGTTAAATAATACGCTGGTTCGGGCCGCGCCCGCCCGCTGGCCGCCCCCGGGCCGCGGCCGCGGCCATCAGGCGGACGCCATGCCACGGGCCGCAAAGGCGCTGGGCGGCTCGCCCACGGCCTTGCGGAACATGGCCGCGAAGGCGCTGGGGCTTTCGTAGCCCAGGTCCAGCGCCACCTCCAGCACGCGCTCGCCGCGCGCCAGCCGCTCCATCGCCGCCAGGAGCCGCGCCTGCTGGCGCCAGCGGCCGAAAGTCATGCCCGTATGCCGCAGGAACAGGCGGTGCACAGTCTTCGGGTCCACCCCCAGCGCGCGCGCCCAATCGGCCGCGCCGTCCTGGCGTTCCGGGTGGCGCACGATGGCCCGGCAGATGCGCGCCAGGCGGGGCTCGGCGGGCTGCGGCAGATGCAGCGGCAGCACCGGCTCCTGGCGCAATTCATCCAGCAGCAGCATCATCAGCCGGCCGTCGCGCGTGTCGGGCGCCCAGTCCAGCGGCACCTCGGCGGCCGCGACCATCAGCTCCCGCAACAGGGGGGAAATCGACAACACGCAGCAGCTGGACGGTAGGTGCGCGGCCGCGCCGGGCTCGACGAACACGGTGCGCATGCGCGGCTCGCCGCTCATGCGCAGGCCGTGCGATACCCACGCCGGCACCCAGACGCCGCGCGTGGGCGGCACCACCCAGATCCCGGCGTCGGTATCCACCACCATCACGCCGGAGATCGCATAGAGCAATTGGGCGCGGCGGTGGCGGTGCCGGCGGACGCGATGGCCGTCTTCGTAATCCACTGCCAGCCCGGCCACCGGACGCCGCGAGGACTCATAGGGAAACAGGTCCAGCTCTGCGGGCTTGTAGGGCTTGCGGGCAGCAGGCTTGTCCATTTTGCGATGATTGTGATTCAAGTGGCGTGGAATGGTCTGCGCCAGTGTACCCACGTCCTCCGATTCATCCACGCAACGCCAGCAGCGACTCCTGCAGATGCCGCAACCCCCGGCTGAGCGGTTTGTCCCGCCGCAGCACGATGGCCAGGCTACGCGACAGGCGCGGCGCCAGCGAGCGCACCTCCAGCGCCTGGCGCCGGCCCGCGCCCGACACCGCCAGCCTGGGCAGGATCGCGCAGCCCAGGCCGGCGGCGACGATCTCCTTCATGGCTTCGGTGCTGCCCAGCTCCATCACGGGCTTGGCGGCCAGCCCGGCGTCCTCGAACCAATCGTCCACCAGGCGGCGGGTGCGCGCGCCCGGTTCGAACAGCACCAGCGGCAACTGCGCCAGCGCCTGCGGCGTGGCGGCCGCGGGAATGGCGGCAGCATCGCCGGCGGGAAAGATCGCCACGAACTCGTCATCCAGCACCGGCGTGACCTGGAACATGCGTCCCGGCGCGGGCAAGGTGACCAGGCCGATATCGAGCGTGTTGTTCTCCAGCCCGCGCAGCATGTCCGCCGTATTGCCGGTGCTGGCCACGATGTCCAATGCCGGAAAGCGCCGCCGCAGATCCGCCAGGATAGGCGGCAGCAGATAGGTGCAGGCGGTAGCGCCCGTGCCCAGCCGGACCCGGCCGGACACCTGCGACGCATGCGCGGTCATGGCAAGTTCGGCCTGCGCCAGCGCCGCGTCGATGACGCGCACGTGCGACAGCAGCTCCAGCCCTGCCGCTGTCGGCCCGGCGCGGCGGCCGATGCGTTCCACCAGCTTCATGCCGAAGCGCCGCTCCAACTGGCGGATTTGCAGGCTGACGGCGGGCTGCGTCACGCCGCCCCGCTCCGCGGCGGCGGAAAAACTGCCCAGTTCGATCACCTGCGCAAAGGTGCGCAGGTGATCCAGGTTGAGACCGCGCATCGCTCAATCCAAAGTTTTACTTATACAAATCATAATGGACCAAAGCTTTATTAATAAATAAGCTTGCGCGACACTGGCGGCTTCTATTTTTCTTTCCTGCTCACGGCCCGCCCATGTCGTCCCCCGCTCCCACCGTCCTCATCCGCGACAGCGCGGAAGCCGACCTTCCCGCCATCAAGACCATCTACGCCCACCACGTGCTGCACGGCACGGCCTCGTTCGAGCTGGAGCCGCCGTCCATCCAGGAAATGCGCCAGCGCCGCGGCGCCGTACTGGAAAAGGAAATGCCCTATCTGGTGGCCGAGATCAACGGCGAGGTCGTGGGTTACGCCTACGTCACGCCTTACCGCCCGCGCCCGGCCTACCGCCACACGGTCGAAGATTCGGTGTACGTGAAGGCGGGCCGCTCCGGACTGGGCATCGGCGGCAAGCTGCTGGCCGCGCTGATCGAACGCTGCACCGCCGCCGGCTGGCGCCAGATGCTGGCCGTGGTGGGCGACAGCCGCAACGCCGCGTCGCTCGCGCTGCACGCCAGCCAGGGCTTCCATCCCGCCGGCACCCTGCGTTCGGTGGGGCATAAGCACGGCGAATGGCGCGACACGGTGCTGATGCAGCGCGCGCTGGGCGAAGGCGACAACACGCCGCCGCAACGGCCGTGATTGCGCCGCGCGCCATCGTCTGCCTGGGGCTGACGCAACTGGTCGGCTGGGGCGTGACGTACTACCTGATCGGCGCCCTGGGACCCGCCATGGCCGCCGACCTGGGCTGGAACGCCGCCACCGTCTACGGCGGCTTTTCGGCGGCCATCGTGGTGATGGCCCTGGTGTCGCCGCTGGCCGGCATGGCCGTGGACCGCTGGGGCGGACATCGCGTCATGCCGCTGGGCGCGGTACTGGGCGCGCTGGGCTGCGCGGGCCTGTCGATCGCGCACGCCATCCCTTGGTACTTCCTGTCCTGGGCCGTGCTGGGCATCGGCATGCGGCTGAGCCTGTACGACGCGGCTTTCGCCTCGCTGGCGCGCGCGGCCGGACCGTCGGCGCGGCGGCCCATGTCGCAGATCACGCTGTTTGGCGGACTGGCGTCCACGGTGATGTGGCCGGTAGGTCATGCGCTGTCGGGCTGGCTGGGCTGGCGCGGCGCGGCGTTGGCCTATGCCGGTCTGGCGCTGGCCACGGTGCCGCTTTACCTGGCGCTGCCGCGCGAACGCTATGCCGCGGCGCCCGGCAGCAAGGACAAGGCGCCCGCCGGCCTCACCCGCAACGCCGCCGAGCGCCGCCTGGCGGGCGCGCTGTACGCGCTGGTCGCCATGCTGACCAACTTCCTGGCGGCGGGCAACGCGGCCCATCTGATTTCATTGCTGTCGGGCCTGGGCTTGGCCGCGGCCGCCGCGGTAAGCGTCGCGGCCCTGTGGGGCGTCGGCCAGTTCGCGGCCCGTCTGGCCGATGTGGCGTTGGGCTCGCGCCTGCATCCGCTGACCTTGACCCTGGCGGTCGGCGCGATGCTGCCCCTGTGTTTCCTGCTGGCGCTGCTGTCCGGCGGCAACCTCTATGCCACCGCCGCCTACGCGCTGCTTTATGGCGCCTGTAACGGCCTCTTGACCATTACCCGCGGCACCCTGCCGCTGGCGCTCTTCGACTTCCGCAGCTATGGCACGCTGGTAGGTTCCTTGCTGATCCCCAGCTTCCTGCTCACCGCCGCCTCGCCGGTCGCCTATGCCTACATCGTGGACAGCTACGGCGCGCGCGGCGCGATGGCGCTGTCGCTGGGCCTGGCCGCGGCTATCGGTGCAGCGGCGTTCGCGCTAAGGTGGAAGTTCATCGCCAGGACGCGCGCGGCACTTGCCTGAAGCGCCCGCCGCGCGATGGCGGCGGCCGGCGTTTCAGCCTTCGGCGGCGGAAGCCACCACCCATTTTTCCCAACCGATCTTGCGCAGCTTGCAGGCGGGACACTCGCCGCAACCGTAGCCCCAGTCATGGCGCGCGCCGCGCTCGCCCAGGTAGCAGGTGTGGCTTTCCTCGACGATGGTTTCCACCAGCGCGTCGCCGCCCAGCTGATGCGCCAGCGCCCAGGTCTCGGACTTGTCGATCCACATCAGCGGCGTCTCGATCGTGATCCGCGAGCCCAGTCCCAGGCCCAGCGCCACCTGCTGCGCCTTGATGGTGTCGTCGCGGCAGTCGGGATAGCCAGAGAAATCGGTTTCGCACATGCCGCCCACCAGCACGTCCAGCTGGCGCCGGTAGCCCAGCGCGGCGGCCAGCGTCAGGAACAGCAGGTTGCGCCCAGGCACGAACGTGTTGGGCAGGCCGTTGGCCTGCATCTCGATGGCGCGGTCGCTGGTCATGGCGGTGTCGCCCACCTGGCCCAGCACCTTCAGGTCCAGCAGGTGGTCCTCGCCCAGGCGCGGCGCCCAGTCAGGGAAGTTGCTGCGGATCTCGCGCAGCACGTTCAGCCGCGCTGTCAGTTCGATGTGATGGCGCTGCCCGTAATCGAACGCCACGGTTTCCACATGGGCATAGCGGTCCAGCGCCCAGGCCAGGCAGGTAGTGGAATCCTGGCCACCCGAAAACAGCACGAGCGCGCGACGTTGATGATTTTGCATAAATGGGGGCTTCTGGAAAGACGAAGGGACTGAAGGCTTGTACGCACAGGTGACGGCCTGCCTTTAGTGTAAACATGCTGCTGGCGGACTTTAAACCGACGCCGGCGGCTGGCGTAAAAAGTCTGCGTAAAATCTTCCTGGTTCTTTTTCCCGGTTTACCTGCAACGCCTCTTCTTTCCCACCCCTTCCCCCTCTCTCAGCAGCCTCGACGGATCCCCGCCAGATGAATGCCATGCGCCCGCAGTCCGATTCAGCAGAACCCTTGCGTCACGATATCCGGCTATTAGGCCGATTACTGGGCACCGTCATCGAGGAATGTGAGGGCAAACGCGTCTTCGACACCATCGAAACCCTGCGCCGCACGGCCGTGAAGTTCCGCCGCGAAGGCAACGACGCCGACGGCAAATTGCTGGAGCAACGCGTCAAGCGCCTGCAAGGCAGCGACCCCAACTCGGTGGCGCGCGCCTTCAGCTACTTCCTGCACCTTTCCAATATCGCCGAAGACCGCGACCAGAACCGCCGCCAGCGCGCCCGCGCCATCGCCAGCGGCGCGCCCGAGCGCGGCAGCCTGCGCGACGCCGTGCAGACCCTGGGCCGCCAGGGCGTGGGCGTGGCCCGCATCCGCCGCCTGTTGGCCGAGGCCTGCGTGATGCCGGTGCTGACCGCGCACCCCACCGAAGTGCAGCGCAAGAGCACGCTGGACGTGCACCGCGAGATCGCCAGCGCGCTGACGCAGCGCGAAGGCACGCTGACGCCGGAAGAGCTGGCCGACCTGGATGCCTCCCTGCTCGGCCGCGTCGCCACGCTGTGGCAGACCCGCATGCTGCGCTACACGCGCCTCACGGTGGCCGACGAAATCGAGAACGCGCTGTCGTACTACCGCAGCACCTTCCTGCAAGTCATTCCCCGCGTGTACGGCGACCTGTCCAAGCTGCTGAGCCGCGAATCCGCCAAGCCCTTCGCCGCTCCGCCCGCGCCGCTGGAGCCCTTCCTGCGCATGGGCAGCTGGATCGGCGGCGACCGCGACGGCAACCCCAACGTCGACGCCAGCACCCTGGAACGCGCGCTGCTGCGCCAGGCCACCGTGCTGTTCGAGCACTATCTGCAAGAGGTCCACGCGCTGGGCGCGGAGCTGTCCGTCACCACCTTGCTGATCGGCGTGGATGCCGAACTGCTGGCGCTGGCCGACGCCAGCGGCGACGATTCGCCGCACCGCCGCGATGAGCCCTACCGCCGCGCGCTGGTCGGCGTGTACGCCCGCCTGGCCGCCACCGCGCAGCGCCTGACGGGCCAGGACCTGGCCCGCCGCAGCACCGTCGCAGCAAGCGCCTACGAAGGTCCGGAAGAACTGTCCGCCGACCTGGCCGTGATCGCCGCGTCGCTGGCCGCCCACCATGGCTCGCCCATCGCCAAGCTGCGTCTGGCCGGCCTGCAGCAGGCCGTGGAAGTGTTCGGCTTCCATCTGGCTACGGTGGACCTGCGCCAGAGTTCCGACGTGCACGAGCGCGCGCTGGCCGAGCTGTTCGCCCTCGCCGGCACGCAGCGCGACGGCAAGCCGCTGGACTACCTGGCGCTTACCGAAGAAGAACGCGTCGAACTGCTGCGCGCCGAACTGGCGCAGGCGCGTCCGCTGGCTTCGCCCTGGATCGCCTATAGCGAAGACACCACGCGCGAACTGGCCGTGCTGCGCGCCGCCGCCGCCGGCCGCGCGCGCTACGGCAAGCAGGCCGTGCGCCAGACCATCGTGTCGCACACCGAAACCCTGAGCGACCTGCTGGAAGTGATGGTGCTGCAGAAGGAAGCCGGTCTCATCGCCCCCGCGGGCCAGGAGATCCAGCCCGAAGACGGCCTGATGGTGGTGCCGCTGTTCGAGACCATTCCCGACTTGCAGCGCGGCGCCGAGATCATGGCCGCCTGGCTGGACCTGCCCGAAGTCCGCCAGCGCGTGAAGCTGGCGCAGAACGGCGCGCAGGAGGTCATGCTGGGCTATTCAGACAGCAACAAGGACGGCGGCTTCCTCACGTCCAACTGGTCGCTCTACCAGGCCGAACGCGCGCTGGTCGACGTGTTCTCGGCCCGCAACGTGCGCCTGCGCCTGTTCCACGGCCGCGGCGGCTCGGTCGGACGCGGCGGCGGCTCCAGCTTCGACGCCATCCTGGCGCAGCCCCCGGGCACCGTGGCCGGCCAGATCCGCCTGACCGAACAGGGCGAAGTCATCCAGAGCAAGTACAAGGACGCCGAGGTCGGCCGCTGGCACCTGGAACTGCTGGTCGCCGCCACGCTGGAATCCAGCCTGGCGCCGCGCGCCGAAGCCACCAGCGCCGAAGACGCGCACATGGCCCAGCACGGCCCCGCCATGTCCTTCATGTCCGAAACCGCGCAGCGCACCTACCGCGGCCTGGTCTACGACACCCCGCGCTTCGCCGACTACTTCTTCGCCGCCACGCCCATCAGCGAAATCGCCGGCCTGAATATCGGCTCGCGTCCCGCCTCGCGCAAGAAGGGCCAGCGCATCGAAGACCTGCGCGCCATTCCCTGGGGCTTCTCCTGGGCGCAATGCCGCCTGATGCTGACCGGCTGGTACGGCATGGGCTCGGCCATCGAGGCCTATCTGGAAACCGGCGCCCCTGACGCGCCCCGCTCGCGCCGCGGCCGCCTGGCCCAGTTGCGCGAAATGGCGCGCGACTGGCCCGCCTTCCGCACGCTGCTGTCCAACATGGAAATGGTGCTGGCCAAGTCCGACCTGGCGATCGCCGCGCGCTACGCGCAGCTGGTGCCGCAGCGCGGCGTGCGCGAGCGCATCTTCGGCGCCATCAGCGCCGAGCACGGCCGCACGCTGGCCATGCTCAAGCTGCTGACCCAGCGCGAACTGCTGGCCGACAACCCCACGCTGCAGGCCTCGCTGCGCGAGCGCTTCGCCTACATCGATCCGCTCAATTACCTGCAGATCGACCTGATCCGCCGCCACCGCGCGGCGCAGAAGCATCCCGAGGCCGAAGTGGACAAGCGTGTGCAGCGCGCCATCCACCTGACCATCAACGGGATTGCGGCGGGGCTGCGCAACTCGGGCTGAGCCCGATCATTCCCGGGGATGGGGCCGCGCGCCGCGACACCCATCCCTTTCGCGCCCTTCCTTTGCGGCATCCCTCTTGCCGCCCCCTGCTGCCGTAGCCACCGCGTTCACTCCCGCCGGTGGCTTCCGTCCGCCGCCGTCCACCAGACGGACACCAAAAATTCCCCATTTGTCCGCCCCCCGCGACTTTTAGTACTATCTCTTTCAGAAATTCTATATACGCACAAATGTTCGTATATAGAACAAAACGATTTTTCTGGCCAGGCGCACAGGAAGGCACCCCGGAAGAGACAGAAAGCACCCTGGTTCCGCCCGTGCCCGCCCGCAAGCCCGGCGTGTCAGCATCGAGCGAACCATCATGGATACTCCCCTCAAGAATCTCGCCATCGTCGGCGCAGGCGCCATGGGCAGCGGCATCGCCGCGCTGTTCGCCTCGAAGGGCTTGAACGTCGTCCTGATCGACCCGATGGAAGGCGCGCTGGACCGCGCGCTGCAGACCATAGACCGCCAGCTGAATGTGTACGCCCCGGGCAACGTCCAGGAAGCGATGCAGCGCATTCAAGTCGCGCCCGGGCTGGAAGCAGCCTGCAACAGCGACCTGGTGATCGAGGCCGTGCCAGAAAACCTGGAACTCAAGCGCGGCATCTTTGCCAAGCTCGATTCCCTGTGCCCCGCGCACACCCTCTTCGCCACCAACACTTCCGGCCTGTCCATCAACGCCATCGCCAGCGCGGTGGTGCGCCGCGACCGTTTCGTCGGCACCCATTTCTTCACGCCCGCGGACGTGATTCCGCTGGTGGAAGTGGTGCGCAACGACGGTACGTCTGAAGACACCGTCGCCCGGGTGATGGCCACGCTGCGTTTTGCCGGCAAGCGTCCGGTGCTGGTGCGCCAGGACATCCCCGGCTTCATCGCCAACCGCATCCAGCACGCCCTGGCCCGAGAAGCCATCTCGCTGCTGGAGAAAGGCGTGGCCAGCGCCGAGGACATCGACGAAGTGGTCAAGTGGAGCCTGGGCATCCGCCTGGCCCTGTCAGGACCGCTGGAACAACGCGACATGAACGGCATCGACGTGCACTACGCGATCGCCAGCTATCTCTACAAAGACCTCGAAAACCGTACCGAACCCTCCGAACTCCTGAAGAGCAAGGTCGAAAGCGGTCAGATCGGCGCCAAGAGCGGCCAGGGCTTCTATACCTGGAGCCCCGAACGCCGCGAGCGCGTGCTGCGCGAGAAAAGCGCCGCGCTGGGCGAACTGGCTGAGTGGCTCAACGGCAAGGCCAGCGGCTCCTGACGGCCGAGCAAGCAAAGCATTCACACCATAAGGCGCGGGGCATCCCGCCACCAGCGCCAGCGGGCCACAAGCCCAACCACACAAAGAAAGCAATCGTCCCACCCGCCCCCGCCGACACCCGGCGCCGGGCGGCGCAAGACGCAAGAAAACCAGCCTGACCGGAGTTTGTAGGAAGCATCATGAATAAACTGGCTTCATTCTTTACGGAGCTGATGCGCAAGTATCTGCCCGACCCCTTCGTCTTCGCGATCGCGCTGACCCTGCTTACCGTGCTGCTGGCCATGGGCGTCGAGGGCAAGGGCATCGGCGACATCACGCGCGCCTGGGGCAACGGCTTCTGGAGCCTGCTGGCCTTCACGACCCAGATGGCCGTGATCCTGGCGATGGGCTACGTGCTGGCTACCGCGCCGCTCACCGACCGCATGCTCAACCGCATCGTCAGCCACGTGCACAAGCCGCACACCGCCATCATCGTGGCAACGCTGGTCGGCGGCATCGGCAGCTACCTGAACTGGGGCTTCGGCCTGGTCATCGGCGGCATCGTCGCCAAGAAGCTGGCCTTGAAGGTCAAGGGCGTGCACTACCCCCTGATCATCGCCGCGGCCTACAGCGGCTTCACCATGTACGGCCTGGGCCTGTCGGCCAGCATCCCCGTGCTGGTCGCCACCCCCAACCACCCCACCGCCAAGCAGATGGGCACCATCCCGCTGTCGGAGACCATTTTCTCGGTGCCGATGCTGATCACCAGCCTGGTGATCATCGTGACGCTGCCGCTGCTCAACGCCTGGCTGCACCCCAAGAAGGGCGAGAAGATCGTTGAAGTGGACCCGGCCATCGACCGCGACGCCAATACGTCCAACGCCGCCGAAGACATGCTGGAAAAAGGCACCATCGCCTCCAAGCTGAACAACAGCCGCATCCTGAGCCTGCTGATCGGCGCGCTGGGCATCGCCTACGTGACCTTCCACTTCATGGACGGCGGCTCGCTGGACCTGAACCTGATCAACTTCATCATCCTGTTCCTGGGCATCATCCTGCTGGGCACGCCGGCCGCCTACGTGGCCAAGCTGACCGAAGGCATCAAGACGATCTCCGGCATCATCCTGCAATACCCCTTCTACGCCGGCATCATGGCCATCATGGCAGCCTCTGGCCTGGTCACCACGATCTCGCAAGTGTTCGTCGACGTGGCCACGCCCGAGTCGCTGCCGTTCTGGGGCCTGATCAGCTCGTTCGTCATCAACTTCTTCGCGCCGTCGGCCGGCGGCCACTGGGTCATCCAGGGTCCGTTCATGATCGACGCCGCCAAGGAAATCGGCAGCGCGCTGAACCAGACCACCATGGCCGTCATGCTGGGCAATGCCTGGAACGACCTGGTGCAGCCCTTCTGGATCCTGCCCGCGCTGGCGCTGTCCAAGCTCAAGCTGCGCGACGTGATGGGCTATACCGTCATCATGATGCTGTGGGTCGGCGTGATCCACATCACTGCGGTCCTGCTCTGGGGTTATCTCACCCACTGATCGAAGCGCTTACTTTAGGAACGGAACCGATATGAGCAAACCTACTGCGTATCTCGTGACCGGCGGCAGCGCCGGGATCGGGGCGGCGATCATCCGCATGCTGCTGGATGCGGGACACAAGGTCGTCAACATCGACTACAAGCTGCCCGAGAATCCGCCCGCGGGACTGGTGTCGTATCAGGCCGACCTGACCGACGAAGCGCGCACCAAGGAAGTCGCCCGCGAGGTGACCGAGGCCTACAACATCGTGGGCCTGGTCAACAACGCCGGCGCGACCCGCCCCGGCACGGCCGACACGGCCACGCTGGCGGATCTGGACTACGTGGTCAACCTGCATCTGCGCACCGCACTGATCCTGGTGCAGGCGGCGCTGCCCGCCATGCGCGAAGCCGGCTTCGGCCGCATCGTGAACATGTCGTCGCGGGCCGCGCTGGGCAAGCCTGACCGCGTGGTCTATTCGGCCACCAAGGCCGGCCTGGTGGGCCTGACCCGCACGCTGGCCATGGAGCTGGGCGGCGACGGCATCACCGTCAACGCCATCGGTCCCGGCCCCATCGCCACCGACCTGTTCACCAAGAGCAACCCGGCAGGCGCGCCGCAGACCGAACGCATCATCAACAGCATCGTGGTCAAGCGCCTGGGCACGCCCGAAGACGTGGCGCGCGCCGCGATGTTCTTCCTGTCGCCGGACAACGGCTTCGTCACCGGCCAGATGCTGTACGTCTGCGGCGGCACGACGCTGGGCGTCGCGCCCATCTGAGGCCCGCCATGCGCCTGTCCGCCGCCCTCCTCCATCCCCTGCGCCGCCTAGCGGCGCAGCAGGGCGTGGTTGATCTGGTCAGCCGCGCGGCGCAAGGGCGGCAGGAACGCCGCCAGCATTTCCTCACGCGTAAAGCGGTTGGCATGGCCGCTGACGTTCATCGCGGCGATCACGCGGCCGCTGCGGTCCATGATGGGCACGGCAACCGACTGCAGCCCCGGCTCCAGCTCCTGCGCGACGCAGGCGTAGCCGTCGGCGCGCACGCCAGCCAGCACCCGCTTCAACTCCGCGATGTCGGTGATGGTGTGCGGGGTGTAGGACTGGATCTGGCTCAGCGCCAGCACCCGGTCCAGCTCCGGCTCCGTCAGGCCCGCCAGCAGCACGCGACCCATCGACGTCACCCAGGCCGGCAGGCGGCTGCCCACGGCCAGGTTGATGGTCATGACCTTGTGCGTGGACAGGCGCAAGATGTAGACGATGTCCGCGCCTTCCAGTACCGACACGGAACACGACTCCCGCGTCTGCTCGGCCACTTCTTCCATGTACGGCAACGCCAGGTTCCACAGCGGCGTGCCGGACAGGTAGGCGTAGCCCAGCTCCAGGATGCGCGGGGTCAGCGAAAACTTGCGGTCGTCGACGGTGACATAGCCCAGGTGCTCCAGCGTCAGCAGGATGCGGCGCGCGCCGGCGCGGGTCAGCCCGGTCACCGCCGCAACCTCGGACAAGGTCATCTGCGAACGGTCGGGGCCGAAGGCCCGGATCACGGACAAGCCGCGCGCGAAGGACTGCACGTAGCTGTCGCTGGGTTGCTGGGTATCTTGCTCGGCCATCCGTCTACCGCAAAAAGAGTAAATGGGGATGACGCCGCGCCGGCTCGCCTTGACGCTCGGCTCGTCCCCATGAAACGATGTTCTTCAGAAGAACGAAAGTTCTAATTAAGAACAAATTATGACACGCCACCTATGAGCAAACATCATGATTTCTAAGCTTGTTGCAAGCGCGGCGGCCGCCCTGGCGGACGTACCCGACGGCGCCACCGTCATGATCGGCGGCTTCGGCACCGCCGGCCAGCCCATGGAACTGATCGACGCCCTGCTGGAGCAGGGCGCGAAGGACCTGGTCATCATCAACAACAACGCCGGCAACGGCACCACCGGCCTGGCCGCCCTGCTGGGCGCGAACCGCGTGCGCAAGATCATCTGCTCGTTCCCGCGCCAGGTGGATTCGCAGATCTTCGACGGCCTGTACCGCAGCGGCAAGATCGAGCTGGAACTGGTGCCGCAGGGCAACCTGGCCGAGCGCATCCGCGCCGCCGGCGCCGGCATCGGCGCATTCTTCACGCCCACCGGCTACGGCACGCCGCTGGCCGACGGCAAGGAAATCCGCGAGATCAACGGCCGCCAGTATGTGCTGGAGTATCCGCTGCACGCCGACTACGCGCTCATCAAGGCCGAACGCGGCGACCGCTGGGGCAACCTGATCTACCGCAAGACCGCCCGCAACTTCGGCCCCATCATGGCCAGCGCGGCGCGCGTGGCCGTGGCGCAGGTGCGCGAAGTGGTTGAACTGGGCGAGCTGGACCCCGAAACCGTCGTGACCCCCGGCATCTTCGTGAAACGCGTCGTGCAGATCGCAGCCACCCCGGCCGCCAAGGAGCAGCAATGAGCACCAAACTGACCCGCGACCAGATCGCCGCCCGCGTGGCGCAGGACATTCCTGAAGGCGCCTACGTGAACCTGGGCATCGGCCTGCCCACGCTCGTCGCCAACCATCTGCCGGCGGACCGCGAAGTCATCCTGCACACCGAAAACGGCATGCTGGGCATGGGCCCCGCCCCCGCCAAGGGCGAGGAAGACTACGACCTGATCAACGCCGGCAAGCAGCCCGTGACCGAACTTCCGGGCTGCTCGTTCTTCCATCACGCCGACTCGTTCGCGATGATGCGCGGCGGCCACCTGGACATCTGCGTGCTGGGCGCCTTCCAGGTGTCGCAGCACGGCGACCTAGCCAACTGGCATACGGGTGCGCCCGACGCGATTCCCGCCGTGGGCGGCGCGATGGACCTGGCGATCGGCGCCAAGGACGTCTTCGTGATGATGGAACTGCAAACCCGCGAAGGCCAGAGCAAGCTGGTCGAGGCCTGCACCTATCCGCTGACCGGCGTGCGCTGCGTGTCGCGCGTGTACACCGACGTGGCGGTATTCGACATCCGCGCCGACGGCGTGACCGTCATCGACATGTTCGGCGACACCACCGCCGACGAGTTGCTGCGCCTGACCGGCCTGCCGCTGAAGTTTTCCCGCTGAGTTTTCATGATCCCGCGCTCCGGCTCCGCCGGAGCGGCATTCCTGGAGAGAGTCATCATGTTGTTCATGGTTCAAATGCAAGTCAATCTTCCCGTCGACATGCCCGCCGAGCGCGCCGACAAACTGAAGGCCGACGAAAAGGCCCTGGCGCAGCAGCTGCAACGCGACGGCAAATGGAAGAACCTGTGGCGCGTGGCCGGCCGCTACGCCAACGTCAGCATCTTCGACGTCGAAAGCAACGACGAACTGCACACGCTGCTGTCCTCGCTGCCGCTGTTCCCGTACATGGACATCAACGTCACGGCGCTGGCGCGCCACCCCTCGGCAATCTGACCAGGAGCGGCTGATGCCCTACATCATCGAAACCTTCGACAAGCCCGGCCACCAGGAAGTGCGCCAGCAGCATCGCGCCGCGCACCTGGAATACCTGGACGCCAACAAGCAGCTGCTGCTGGCCTGCGGCGCCAAGCTGCAGGACGACGGCAAGGACGCCGGCGGCGGCCTGTACATCGTGGCCCTGGAAACGCGCGAAGCCGCGCAGCAGTTCATCGACGCCGACCCGTTCTCCCAGGCCGACCTGTTCGAGCGCGTGACCATCACGCGCTGGCGCAAGGCCTACGTCGACGGCGTCTGCCATCTGTAATCGCAAGGAATAAACCCACATGTCTTACGCCGATCTCAGCCAGGCACGGCTGTACTACGTCATCGATGGCCCCGCCGACGCGCCGGTGCTCGTGCTCTCCAACTCGCTGGGCACCTGCTCCGACATGTGGGCCCGCCAGATTCCCGAACTCAGCAAGCACTTCCGCGTGCTGCGCTACGACACCCGCGGCCACGGCAAGTCGTCGATCCCCGAAGGCGAATACAGCTTCGAACAACTGGGCAACGACGTCGCCGAACTGCTGGCGCACTTGAACATCAAGCGCGCGCACTTCTGCGGCCTGTCGATGGGCGGCCCCACCGGCCTGTGGCTGGCGCTGGCGCGCCCCGAACTGCTGGACAAGCTGATCCTGTGCAACACCGCCGCGCGCATCGGCTCGGCCGAAGGCTGGAGCGCCCGCATCGCCGCGGTCGCCGAGCAGACCCTGGAAAAGATGGCGCCCACGCTGGTCGAACGCTGGCTCACCGACAGCTACCGCGCGGCCGAGCCGGGCCTGACCCAGGTGCTGATCGACATGCTGCGCCGCACGCCGGACGCCGGCTACTCGGGCAACTGCGCCGCGCTGCGCGACGCCGATTTCCGCGAACAGGTGGCCTCGATCAAGGCGCCCACGCTGGTCATCAGCAGCACGCACGACCTGGCCGCCACCCCGACCCAGGGCCGCGAACTGGCCGCAGCCATTCCCGGCGCGCGTTACTTCGAAATGAACACCTCCCATATCTCGAACTGGGAACAACCGGAAGTCTTCACCCGCACGGTCGTCGACTTCCTGAAGGGGTAAGCGGCATGCAGCGCTGGAAAAACCGGCCCGAAGGCTCCAACTGGGGCGACTTCGGACCCGACGACCAACTCGGCCGCCTGAACCTCATCACCGAAGAACAGGTCTTGAAGGGCGCACGCGAGATCCGCGCCGGCAAGACCTTCTGCCTGTCGCTGCCGCTGGACCTGCCCGGCGGCAACGTGCTCAACCCGCGGCGCCATCCGCCGCAGTTGAGCCCCACGCGCCTGGCGGACACGCCGTACTTGAACTTCCCGCTGCGCAACGTCAACCCGGACGCGGTGGACGTGCTGAGCGATGACCAGGTGCTGCTGTCGATGCAGTATTCGACGCAATGGGACGCGCTGGCCCACGTGGGCGCCCTGTTCGACGCCGACGGCGACGGCAAGCCCGAACTGCGCTACTACAACGGCTACCAGGCTGGCGTGGACGTCATCGGTCCGGCCGATGGCGACCATACCGGCTGCGGCTGCAACAGCGGCGGCCCGTCGGCGGCGCTGAAGCTGGGCGTGGAAAACCTGGCGCAGAAGGGCATGCAGGGCCGCGGCGTGCTGGTGGACCTGTTGCGCCACTACGGCCCCGGCCGCACGCTGATCGGCCACGCCGAACTGATGCATGTGCTGACGACGGACGGCATCAGCGTCGAAGCCGGCGACATGCTGGTGCTGCGCACCGGCTACGCGGAAGCGGTGGTCGCCATGAACGGCAAGCCCGACGCCGAAACGCTGCACACCTACGGCGCCGCGCTGGACGGCACCGACCAGGCGCTGCTGCAATGGATCACGGACAGCGGCATCGCCGCCATCTGCGCCGACAACTACGCCGTGGAAGCCTACCCCGCGCGCGAGCAGACTGGCCCGCGCGCCATGCTGCCGCTGCATCACCATTGCCTGTTCAAGCTGGGATTGCCGCTGGCGGAACTCTGGTACCTGAAGGACCTGGCGGACTGGCTGCACGCCAACGGCCGCCACCACTTCATGCTGACCGCTCCGCCCCTGCGCCTGCCGCATGCCATTGGATCGCCGGTCACGCCGATCGCAACGGTGTAGTCGTCCGCGACCAAGCGCCAGCGCGCAAATGAAAAGAGCTCCAGACTGGAGCTCTTTTCATGCAGCAACCGCTACTTCATGCCTTCCCAATGCGGTCCGGGCACGATGATATCGAACAGTTCCAGCACCCGCGCCACGGTGTGGTCCACCATCTCTTCGATGGAGGCGGGCCGGTGATAGAACGCGGGCAGCGGCGGAAACACGATGCCGCCCATTTCGGTGACGGCCGTCATGTTGCGCAGATGCGCCAGATTGAACGGCGTCTCGCGCACCATCATCACCAGGCGCCGGCGTTCCTTGAGGGTGACGTCGGCGGCGCGGGTAATCAGGTTATCCGACAGGCCATGGGCCACCGCCGCCAGCGTGCGCATGGAGCACGGCACGATCACCATGCCGGCCGTCTGGAACGCGCCGCTGGCCAGCGTGGCGCCCACGTCGCGCACGCTGTGCACGTGGTCGGCCAGGGCATAGACATCGTGGCGGCTGACGTCCAGCTCGTGCTTGATGTTCAGCACGCCCGAGGCCGACACCACCAGATGCGTTTCGACATCGTCCACGCCGCGCAATGCCTGCAGCATGCGCACGGCGTACAGGGAGCCCGTGGCGCCCGTGATGCCGATGACCAATCGCCGCATGGGCTGATCAGGCCGTTGCGCCGGACTGGTCCAGCAGCGTCTTCAGTTCGCCGGACTCGTTCATCTCGTTCATGATGTCCGAGCCGCCGATGAATTCGCCGGCCACGTACAGCTGCGGAATCGTGGGCCAGTTGGAGAATTCCTTGATGCCCTGGCGGACTTCGTCGTCCTCCAGCACATTGACGGTGACCAGCTTCTTCACGCCACAGCCCTTCAGGATCTGAATGGCCTTGCCGGAAAAGCCGCATTGCGGGAACTGGGCGGTGCCCTTCATGAACAGCACGACGGGGTGCTGGGTCACGGTTTCGCGGATGAATTCTTGAACGTCGCTCATGGTGGTCTCTTGGACAGGCATAACGGAATACGCCAATTATAGGTACAGCAGGAAAATCCGCCCGGATACCCCGGGCGTCCCGCCGGGAATGCGGTCAGGCGGACTGGCGCCCCCCGGAAATACGCTCGATGCCGGCCAGGTCCTGGCGGCTGTGCACGTCCTGGAATCCGGCCGCGGCCAGCAGGTCCCGCACGGCCTGCGCCTGGTCCCAACCGTGCTCCAGCCACAGGGAGCCGCCCCGTTTCAGGTGGCGGCCGGCGCCCTGGACGATGCGGGCCAGGTCTTCCAGCCCGCCCGCGCCGTCGGTCAGCGCGCCGCGCGGCTCGAAACGCACGTCGCCCTGGTCCAGGTGCGGATCGTCGCAAGCCACGTAGGGCGGATTGGACACGATCAGGTCGAAGCCCTCGCCGGCCGGCACGGCCTCGTACCAACTGCCTTCGACCAGGCGCACGGAGGCGGCCAGGTCCCAGGCGTTGCCGGCGGCGACCGCCAGCGCAGCCGCGCTGACGTCGGACGCCATCACCCGGGCGTCGCGGCGCGCCAGCGCAATCGAAATGGCGATCGCGCCGCTGCCGGTGCCCAGATCCAGCACCGCGGGCGCGGCCAGGCCGGCCAGGCATTCCAGCGCGGTCTCCACCAGCACCTCGGTGTCCGGGCGCGGAATCAGCACGTCCGGGGTCACGCGGAAGCGGTGGCCCATGAATTCGCGGTGGCCCAGCAGATAGGCCATGGGTTCCCCGGCCAGGCGCCGCTGGGCCAGGGCCTCGTAGGCCGCGGCCGTTTCGGGCAGCAAGGGATCGGTATCGTGCGCCAGCAGCCAGGCGCGCGGCTTGGCCAGCACGTGCTCCAGCAGCATGCGCACCTCCAGGCGGGGCAGGCGGGCGTCGAGCAGCAGGCTTTTCAGCTGGGGCGGCGTCATGGCCGGTCTCAGATGTCGTCGCCCAGGGCCGCCAGCTGCTCGGCCTGGTGTTCGGAGATCAAGGCGCCGGTCAGCTCTTCCAGGTCGCCTTCCATGATCTGCTGCAGCTTGTACAGCGTCAGGTTGATGCGGTGGTCGGTCACGCGGCCTTGCGGGAAGTTGTAGGTGCGGATGCGCTCGGAGCGATCGCCCGAACCGATCAGGCTCTTGCGTTCGGCGGCCTCCTTGCTCTGCCGTTCGCGGGTTTCCTTGTCCTTCAGGCGAGCGGCCAGCACCTGCATGGCCTTGTCCTTGTTGCGGTGCTGCGAGCGGTCGTCCTGGCATTCCACCACCAGCCCGGTCGGCAGGTGGGTGATGCGCACGGCCGAATCGGTCTTGTTGATGTGCTGGCCGCCCGCGCCGCTGGCGCGGAAGGTGTCGATGCGCAAATCGCTGGGGTTGATGACGATTTCGGACATCTCGTCCGCTTCGGCCATGATGGCCACCGTGCAGGCCGAGGTATGGATGCGGCCCTGCGCCTCGGTGGCGGGCACGCGCTGCACGCGGTGCGCGCCGGACTCGAACTTCAGGCGGCCATAGGCGCCGTCGCCGTCGATGCGCGCGATCACTTCCTTGTAGCCGCCGAGCTCGGATGCGCTTTCAGACATCAGCTCCACGCGCCAGCCGCGTTGCTCCGCGTAGCGGGTATACATGCGCAGCAAGTCGCCCGAGAACAGCGCGCTTTCGTCGCCACCCGTGCCGGCGCGGATTTCCAGGAACACGCTGCGTCCGTCGTTGGGATCGCGCGGCAGCAGCAGCAACTGCAATGCGCCTTCCAGCTCCTCGAGCTTGACGCGGCCGGACTTGATCTCGTCCTCGGCCATGGATTTCAGGTCCGGGTCGGACAGCATTTCTTGCGCCGCGGCCAGATCATCCTCGGTGCGGGCAAAGGCGGTGAACGCCTCGACCACGGGCTCCAGTTCCGCGCGTTCACGCGAGAGCTTGCGGAAACGGTCCATGTCGGACGCGGTTTCCGGTTCGGCGAGCAATGCGTCGACCTCGATGAGGCGGTGGCACAGGTGCTCCAGCCGGCTGCGCATGGAAGATTTCATGGGGAATGACCAAAAAGAAAAGCGGGAAAGCGGATAGCGGGCGCCCAAAAGACGAACGCCCGCCAGGAGGCGGGACGTGGGGCAGAGTCGCTAACGGCGGGAGTCGCGGCCGGGGAACAGGCGCGGCATCCAGGCAAGCAGCTGCTTGCGGTCCTCGCCTTCGCTGCGGTTCAGAGCCGCCAGCGGGCCGTGCAGGTACTTCTGCGTCAGGCCGTGAGCCAGTTGTTCCAACACGGCTTCCGGCGATTCGCCCCGCGCCAGCAGGCGGCGGGCGCGTTCCAGCTCGGCGCTGCGCACGTCTTCGGCGGCCTGGTGCAGGTCGCGGATGACGGGCACCACTTCGCGGGACTGCATCCAGTGCATGAAGCCCTGGACGCGGGTTTCGATGATGGCTTCGGCCTGCACCACGGCCGCGCGGCGCGCGTCGGTGCCGGTCTGCACCAGGCGGCCCAGGTCGTCCACCGAATACAGGTAGACGTCGTCCAGGCGGCCGACCTCGGGTTCGATGTCGCGCGGCACGGCCAGGTCGATCATGACCATGGGGCGGTGGCGGCGCAGGCGCGTGGCCCGCTCCACCATCCCCAAACCGAGGATGGGCAGGGAGCTTGCCGTACAGGAGACGATGACGTCGAACTCGGACAGGCGGTCCGTCAGGTCCGACAGCTTCATCGTGCTGGCCGCAAAGCGGTTGGCCAAGACCTCGGCGCGTTCGGCCGTGCGGTTGGCCACCACCATGCTGCGCGGACGCTGCGCGGCGAAGTGCGTGGCGCACAATTCGATCATTTCGCCCGCGCCGATGAACAGCGTGCGGGCCTGGTCCAGGTTGCCGAACACACGCTCGGCCAGACGCACCGCGGCCGCGGCCATGGATACCGACTGCGCGCCGATGGCGGTTTGCGACCGCACTTCCTTGGCCACCGAGAAGGTGCGCTGGAACATCTGGTGCAGCAAGGTGCCCAGCGACCCGGCTTCGCCGGCCGCGCGCACGGCGTCCTTCATCTGGCCCACGATCTGGGTTTCGCCCAGCACCATGGAGTCCAGGCCGCTGGCCACGCGGAAGGCGTGGCGCACGGCGTCGTCCTGATGATGGCGGTAGAGATGCGGGCGCAGCGTGCCGGCGTCCAGGCGGTTGTAGTCAGCCAGCCAGGCCGGCAGCTGATCGGCCACGTGGCCGTCGGCAGCGCAATAGATTTCGGTGCGGTTACAGGTGGACAGGATGGCGGCTTCGCGGACCGAGCCGCCGAACGCCGAACGCAGGCCTTCCAGCGCGGGCTTCACCAGATCGACGGGCATGGAAACGCGTTCGCGGACCGAAACCGGCGCGGACGTGTGATTCAGACCGAAGGCAAGGACAGCTACCGACATGTGGGAAGGATGGCCGGGCCATCCGCGCGTAAGCGTTAAGTACTGCCACTAAGAACGAGGCGCCGCACCGGGGATATACAAACCTGGATGCAGCGTCAGACCGCTAATCATTATACCCCTGCGGGTAATCCCCAGGCCATTTCACCCCCGGGCCGCGACCCTGGGTCGCACCTTTCGTGCCGTCCGCCCAACAATTCGGCCCTTGATTCAGACGACGCCCCGGCAGGGCGGCGAAATATCCAGGGATTTTCTCCCCGACTGGCGCAAGCCTCAAAAATTGTGTATAGTTGCGGACTTCGTTGGCCTGGTAGCTCAGTCGGTAGAGCAGAGGATTGAAAATCCTTGTGTCGGTGGTTCGATTCCGCCCCAGGCCACCAAAAGATTCAAGCAACGAGCCCCGCACAAGCGGGGCTTTTTGCTTTGGTCTGTCGGCTTCTGCCACTTTTGGCGCCCTGATGCCGGCTCATTTCATTGGCTGAGGCTGATCAAGCGCTCCATGATGAGGCCGGCGCGCTCTGGCTCGGAAATAAGACCTGGCAGCACGTTCGCGAAGTCAGGATTCTTGACTAATCGGGCGAATGCATCGCCTACGGCTTTGCGCAATTCGACTGGGGCGACGGCCAGTTCTGCGCCCAGTTCCCCACGCCCATCGATGATGTTCAGCACATCTTCCAGGTCATGGCTGTTTATGAAATCGCCGCCCCCTCGGCTGGCGAAAGCTTCAAGTTTGGTGGCGACAAAGGCCACAGCGCTCATTAGCTTGATCGTGACACCATTTCCCAGATCAATGGTGCCCGCAGTCTCGGCCGCGTAGGGATACCAGCGATTGGAAAAGCCCAGGACCTCCGGCTGAATTGGCATAAGGTCAAAGATCACGCCAGATTTCTTGTGTACCCACCGACAAATAACATCGCTGCTCACATCGCGCGCAAATCCGCGCGCCGCCACGGCTTCTTCGAAGCGATGGAACCTGGCTCAATTACCCTCCAGCACGGCATCCACGTCGCGCGTAGCGCGTACGGGGTCGGCCAATGGGTCAGTGATTAGCAAGCCCGCCACGGCGCCCCCGACAAACACGACCTGCCCCCGCAGTTCGCCCAGTGCCTCGGCGATGCTGCGCAAGTAAGGCAGGTTAGGGTCGTCAGCCCGCATCGGCAGCTCCTGCGTCAACGCGCATCAGTTCAGTCTCCATCAGTTTGGCGGCAAGCGCACGCTCGCGGGCGCGCCCGGTGCGCAAGGCATCCAACAGCGCGAGCAGGCGGTGCAGCGCCGGGTCCGATAGAGCAGCCTGCGGTGCTGTGCGGTAGAGCGGCGAAAGCGTGGGCCCTTTTGATGAGCCCGTGGGGTGTGCCCAGACGGGCGCCTCTCCTGGAGCTGCCATCAATTGGCTGGCCAAAGGGTCGCTGCCGAAGGCTGTCGGCACGCCACGCTTGACCGGCCCCAGTGTGGCCGGCCAGACGTAGCGCGCGCCGTGCACGACAAACTCTAGAAGATTGGCACGTACAGGTGACCATTGACCGCGTGCCGGCGCCACCGCCAGGCCCGATGCCACGGAGCGCTTCACGCTCGCATGGGCCTCCGAAGCGCTCATAGACAGCGCTGCCCCCAGCGCGGCGTAGGTCCAGCGCTGCGGCGGATGGGCGGCCACCTTTAGCAATACCAGCAGGTCTTGAGGTTTTAGTTCCATCTCAGGGTGATATTCGCTATTCGCGAATTACGAATATCGCTGACGAGACGTTTTTTTGCAAGTGCCCTACCCTCTATCCGCGGCCAAAAAAAGCCCAGCCCTTACCGGCTGGGCTTTTTGCTTTCCGGACGCCCCTTTCCCTCAAGCGCGCTTCCGCGATATCGTAAGACGCCATTTTTCGTAGCCCGCCGCATCCATCCACCGGAGCCGCGACATGCGCGCCCAAGCAACGGCAAGAGCAAAAGCGCTTTTCGGTCTGATTGCACTGCTGGCCAGCCTGCTCGGCCCCGCCTACGCCCAGGGCACCGCGACGGAGCCGGCCCGCCCCGTCCCGGCTTCCACGCAGGCCCACGCGATCCTGGTGGCAGAGATCCCGCTGCGCGCGGATACCGATCACCGCTATGCCGAAAGCGTCATGGAGCGCACCTCGGGGGCCGACCCCACCGACTCGCTGGCGCCGCGCCTGGAATCGATTTCCCGGTCCGTGGACGAAAAGCTCCAGCAGTTCCTGCCGGCTCAATTGCGCACCCTGCCCATCATGCGGCTGGAAAGCCTGGAGCGGCACTGGATGTTCGATGCGAGGCGTTTCGCCGACTGGCAGGCGGACATGCGCCAGGCGACCGCCGCCTACGCCAGCGATGCCGCCGAGCTGGCGCGCCGCCGCGAAGCATGGCAAGTGCTCAAGGGCGCGCCCGGCGCCGCCGATCTGCCGCCTGCCCTGACCGCGCGGATGGATTCAGTCATCGCGCAACTGGCCCGGGCCGAACAAGCCTTGTCGGTGCCGCTGGGCCGCCAGATCGCGCTGGGCCAGCGCGCCAACTCCGTCGAAGAACGCATCCAGGCCGGACAGCGCTCGGTAGCCGACGCCATCAGCTACATCGACGCCCGCCTGCTCGAACTGGACGGACCGCCGCTGTGGGCCGCCACCTTCACGCCCACCGCCCGCAGCGATGCAAGGGCCTATCTGCGCAGCGGCCTGGACATGGAAATGCGCTTCGCCCGCCAATACGCGGCGGCCGATACCGGCAACCAACTTGCCCTGCACGTGCTGCAAGTGGTGCTGCTGCCCCTGCTGCTGTGGCTGGCCTGGCACAGCCGCCACGCCATCCGGGCCGGCGAAATGAGCGAGACGGCCGCGCGGGTGCTTGGGCGCCCGCTGTCAGCCTGGCTGCTGCTAGCCATGATGGGCGTGCAACTGCTGGAGTCGGACGCGCCACTGATCGTGCTGCAGATCGCCCTGCTGCTGGCGGTCGTCCCCGTGCTGCGCCTGCTGCCGCCAACCGCGCGCGAGCAACTCGACCTGTGGCCCTACGCCATCACCGGGCTGTATCTGGCGGAGCGGCTGGGCATCTTCTTCCTGGCCAGCGAAACGCTGTACCGGCTGCACAACCTCGTCATCACCCTGCTGGCCCTGGCCACGGCGCTGTGGCTGCATGCCCGGGCCAAGCGCCGCGGCAGCGCGGCCCAGGCGCCCGGCCGGCTGCACCAGGCCGTGCGCATCGGCGCCTGGGCCGCGGTGGCGCTGCTGGCCATTGCCGGCATCGCCAACCTCGTCGGCAACCTGTCGATGGCCGAGATGCTGACCAGCGCCGTCATCAGCAGCGGCTATTTCGGCCTGATGCTCTACGCCGGGGTCACCATCATCGTCACCCTGCTGCAACTGATGCTGGCGCGGCCCGGGGTGTCGCGCTTTCGCATCGCGCGCGAGCATGCTCCGCCTCTGGTGCAATTGCTGATCCGCCTGGTGATGGCCAGCGCGGTCGCGGGCTGGGCCATCTACACGATGGACCGCTTCCGCATCCTGCGCGCCACCTACGCCTTCACCACGAAGGTGCTTTCGTACACGCTGGCGCTCGGCGACATCACCATCAGCCTGGGCAACATCCTGGTGTTCGCGATCTCGGTGCTGATCGCGTTCTGGGCCGCGCGCGCGATCCGCCTGGTACTGCACGACGAAGTGCTGGCCCGCATGCCGCTGCCGCGCGGCGTGGGCAACAGCATCGCCTCGCTGACCTACTACTCGGTGCTGCTGCTGGGCCTGGCGGTGGCGCTGTCGGCCGCCGGCGTCAGGACCAGCCAATTGGCCCTGGTGCTCGGCGCTCTGGGCGTGGGCATCGGCTTCGGCCTGCAGAACGTGGTCAACAACTTCGTGTCGGGCCTCATCCTGATGTTCGAGCGCCCGATCCAGCCCGGCGACGTGGTGGAAATCGGCGAAACCTCCGGCCAGGTGCGCGAGATCGGGATGCGCGCCACCCGCATCCGGACCTTCGAGGGCGCCGACGTGGTAGTCCCGAACGGCACCCTGCTGTCGGAGAAGCTGACCAACTGGACCATGCTGGACCGCAACCGCCGCATCGAAATCAACCTTGGCCTGGCCTACGGCACGGACCCCGCGCAGGCCATCGAACTGCTGGGCTCGGTGGCACGCGGCACGCTGGGCGTCTCCACCCAGCCGGCGCCCATCGCGCTCTTCATGGGCTTTGGCGCAAGCTCCCTGGATTTCAGCGTCCGCGCCTGGACGCCGGACTTCGACCAATGGATGTCCATCCGCAGCGACATGCTGTCGCGAATGTACGAGGCGCTGACGCAGGCCGGCATCGAGATCCCCTATCCGCAGACCGATCTGCACCTGCGCAGCGTTTCCCCGGAAGCCGGCGCCGTCCTAGCGCAAGCCCGCCGCGCGGCGCCGGATGGCGAGCCGCCGCCCACATGACGCGGATATTGTGTATAGTGGCGGACTTTCGCGTTGGCCTGGTAGCTCAGTCGGTAGAGCAGAGGATTGAAAATCCTTGTGTCGGTGGTTCGATTCCGCCCCAGGCCACCAATGAATTCAAGCACTTGGCCCCGCCTTTGGCGGGGCTTTTTGCTTTGGGGCGCGGCGGCGCGTGTCGGATAGCATAGTCATGCCGTGCCATCCCTGACTTCCCCCCTACGCGATGAAGCCTGACTCCACCTCCCCCTCTTCCTCCATCGGCATGGGCCGCGCGGCGCTCGTGCTGTATCGCGCGCTCTGGCACTACGCCGAAGGCGCCCGGCGGCAGCTGATGGGCGCCATCGCGCTGCTGTCCGGCGCGCAACTGGTCAAGCTGACCCTGCCCTGGCTGGCCTCGCACGCCATCAATGCCTTGCAGCAGAACGACATGCCCACCGCCGGCCTGTGGATCCTGTTCCTGGTCGGCAGCTACATGATGTCCTGGGTGTTCCACGGGCCGGGACGCGTCCTGGAAGGCAATGTGGGCGTGCATGTCCGCGAACGGCAGGCCGACGATCTCTATGCCCGCATCGCCGCCGCCCCGCTGACCTGGCGCGACGGCCGCCACTCCGGCGATCTGCAACACCGCGTGCTGCAATCCAGCCGCGCCTTGTCGACGTTCGCCCGCAGCATGTACGGCTACCTGCACAGCGCCTTGAATTTCATCGGCCCGCTGGTGGCGCTGACCTTGCTGTCCCACGTCAGCGGCATCATCGCCGTAAGCGGCTACCTGATCATCGCCCTGGTCACCTTGCGCTTCGACCTCGCGCTGATGCGGCTGGCCCGCGACGAAAACGACCAGGAACGCCGCTACGTCGCGGCACTGCTCGATTTCGTCAGCAATGCCGGCACCGTGATCGGCCTGCGGCTGCAAGCCGCCTCGCGCAAGATCCTGGGCCGCCGCCTGCAGGCGGTCATGAAGCCCTTGCGCCGCGCCCTGTGGGTCAACGAAGTGAAATGGTGCGTGGTGGACCTGGCGGGCATGTGCCTTACCTGGATCCTCGTCGTGGAGTATGTGCTGCGGCACCGCGAACCCGGGCAGGCGCTATTGCTGGGCACTATCTTCATGATCTATCAATACGCCCAGCAGGCCGCGTCCGTGGTCAGCGCCATCGCTTCCAACTTCCAGAGCTTTGCGCGCATGCACACCGACTACAGCAGCGCCGAACCCATCTGGCAGGCGCCTGGCAACCCCAATGCCGCCGTCCCCGCGGTCCAAGCCGACGCGCCATGGCAGACCCTGGAGTTGCGCGGCGCGACCTGGCGCTATTCGGATGAAGGCCGCGGCGGCCTGCATGGCGTCGACCTGGTGCTGCGGCGCGGTTCGCGTGTCGCGCTGATCGGCGCCAGCGGCGGCGGCAAGAGCACCCTGCTGCGCACCCTTGCCGGACTCTATCCGCCGCAGCAGGGCGAGCTGCTGCTCGACGGCAAGCCGGTGGACTGGGCCGAACTGCGCACGTTGGCCACGCTGATTCCGCAGGAAGCCGAAGTCTTCGAAGCCAGCGTGCAGGAAAATCTCACCTTCGGCGAACCTGCCGAAGCGGCCGCGCTGCAAGCCGCCGTGCACACCGGCGTGTTCGACGAAGTGCTGCAACGCATGCCCGACGGCCTGGCCAGTCCGATGAATGAACGGGGCAGCAACCTGTCCGGCGGGCAACGCCAACGCCTGGCCCTGTCGCGCGGGGCGCTGGCCGCGCACGGCAGTTCCCTGCTGCTTCTGGACGAGCCCACCAGCGCGCTCGACCCGCAAGCCGAAGGCCGGGTGTTCGACCGCATGTACGCCGCGTTCCCCACGGCTTGCATCGTGGCCTCGGTGCACCGGCCCAGCCTGCTCAACCGCTTCGACACCATCGTGGTGATGGACGCGGGGCGCGTGGTCGATGCGGGACCGCGCGACGAAGTGCTGGCCCGGCATCATCCTTGATGGGCGACAACGGCCGCCTGGGACCAATACACTCACCATCCATGACACAGCCGCCCACCCTCCATACCGCGCAGCGCCCTCCCCGCCGAAAGCGGACCAGCCTGCTCGTCTACGTCTGCCTGATCATCAGCCTGGTGTTTGTCTACCTGGGCACGGAAATGATCCGAGACGGCGCCGAGGCGGGCATTCCCGTCACGCTGTTCTTCGGCATCTGCGCGGCGACCGGTGTTCTACAGATATGGCCGCAACTGCTGCAGCGCGACTCGCGCTCGGCCGCAACGATGCTGGTGCGGTATCCAGGCCCCCTGGAGCTCAAGGCAGCGAAAGGCAAGCTGCTGGTGTTCTCCCTGCTGTCGGCGGGCTTCGGCGGCGTGATCCTGTGGATGCTGCTGCACGAATCGCTGCCGCCGCTGAAGCAATTGATCCTGTGGCCAGGCGCCGCGTTCTTTCTGTTTGGCGCAGTCATGCTGCTGGTTCGCGCCGCCAAGGACGGCACCAGCCTGCGCCTGGGCCGCGATGGCTTCGAAACACAACAGGTATGGAACGGCAGGACGATACGCTGGCAAGACACCAGCGAGTTCACTGTGGTCAGCGTCAGCCGCGCGGTGCCCAAGCTCATTGTTTTCGACGATGCGGCGGTCGAGCGGGCGGACACGATGGGGCTCAACCGGCATTTCGTCGGCCGCAATTCCAGCCTGGGTGAAACTTACGGGCTGACCCACGAAGCGTTGGCCGAACTGCTCAATGCGTGGCGCAAGCGCGCGCTGGAGCAGGATGCGATTTTTACGCGGTGGCCTGATAACCAATGACCGGCGCATCGTGTCGGATGTACGCCCACCTGTGCCGCAACATTACAGAAAAGTAATCCCCACGTAACCTCCCCGCCCCCGTCAGCCCCCCACACTGGGGTCCATGCACTTCCAGACCACAGAAAGGAGCTGAACATGAAGACCCTGACCACCTTTTTCAGCGCATGCGCGTTGAGCCTGGGCTTGATCGGCGCGGCCCACGCGCAGGCCGCGGGCGGCGAGCATTCCACGCATCACGCCACTCCCGCCGCGGCGAGCGAGCCGGCCTCGAAGCCGCAAATGGCGCCGGGCGGCGGCATGATGAAGAACATGGAGGCGCACATGCAGGCCATGAATGGCATGCATCAGAAAATGGCTACGGCCCAGACGCCGGAAGAGCGCCAGGCCTTGATGGCCGACCACATGCAGTCCATGCCCGCCAATGGCGCCCGCATGCAGGGCTGCCAAGAGATGATGGGATCGATGATGAACCCGGCGGGCGATGCGCCGTCGGCGGCGGAACCCGCAACTTCCCCGGCGGCCAAGGGCTGACCGCCATGAGTCATCGCTGCGGCCGGCCCCGCAGCGATACCACTGCGGCAAGTCTGTTGCGCCGCAGGCGTCCGGCCTGGGCATAATAGGCGCACGAAGGATCACACCGGCACTCGAAAGGGATGGGTATGAATCACTCTCGTCACGGCGACGCTGCATCGAAGGACGGCACGCTCTATGTGTGCCCCATGCACCCGGAAATCCGCCAGGACCACCCGGGACGCTGCCCCAAGTGCCAGATGCATCTGGTGCCAGAAGGACAGGTACAGGATCAGGCTGCGCATGCACACGGCAACCATGAAGCGCACCAGCATCATGGCCCCGATCACGGTAGCCGCCACGCAGGCCACGACGCCGCCGCCCAGCCTGCCGCGCCCCCCGAGATCCCCCCAGGCACCATCTACACCTGCCCCATGCACCCGGAGATCCGCCAGGATCACCCTGGGAACTGCCCCAAATGCGGCATGACGCTGGAACCGCTCATCCCGTTGGACGAGGAAGACAACAGCGAACTCAAGGATTTCCAGCGCCGTTTCTGGTGGACGCTGCCCCTGACCCTCATCGTGGCCGTCATGGCCATGCTCGGCCATCGCCTGGGCTGGTTCGACATGGCGACCCAGAGCTGGCTGGAGTTGGCGCTGTCCCTGCCGGTGGTGTTCTGGACGGGCTGGCCGTTCTTCGTGCGCGGCTGGCAATCCCTGGTGCATCGCAGTCCGAACATGTGGACGCTGATCAGCCTGGGCACGGCGGCCGCGTTCATCTACAGCGTGGTCGCCACGCTGGCGCCTGGCGTGTTCCCGGATTCCTTTGTCTCGATGGGCCGCGTGGCGGTGTACTTCGAGGCCGCCGTGGTCATCATCTCGCTGACCATGCTGGGGCAGATCCTGGAACTGAAGGCGCGTTCGCAAACGTCCGCCGCGATCAAGGCCCTGCTCGGCCTGGCGCCCAAGACGGCGCGGCGCATCAACGCCGACGGCAGCGAGGAAGACGTGCCGCTGAATCACGTGCACGTGGGCGACCTGCTGCGCGTGCGGCCCGGCGAGAAAATCCCGGTGGACGGCGTCGTCACCGAGGGCCGCAGCGCCGTGGACGAGTCCATGCTTACCGGCGAGCCCGTACCCGTCAGCAAGCGCGAAGGCGACAAGCTGATCGGCGCCACGCTCAACACCAGCGGCACCCTGGTGATGCGGTCAGAAAAGGTCGGCGCGGCCACCATGCTGGCGCAAATCGTGCAGATGGTCGCCAACGCCCAGCGCTCCAAGGCGCCCATGCAGCGCATGGCGGACGTGGTGGCGGGCAAATTCGTCATTGGCGTGGTGCTGGTGGCGATCTCCACGCTGCTGGTATGGGGCTTTTTCGGGCCAGAGCCCAGCTGGGTGTATGGCCTGATCAACGCGGTCGCGGTGCTCATCATTGCCTGCCCCTGCGCGCTGGGGCTGGCGACGCCCATGTCGGTCATGGTGGCCACGGGCCGCGGCGCCGCACAGGGCGTGCTGTTCCGCGACGCCGGCGCCATCGAAAAGATGCGCGAGGTGGACACGCTGATCGTGGACAAGACCGGCACCCTGACCGAAGGCAAACCCGCCTTCGACACCGCGGTCGCCGCGCCCGGGTACACGCCCGACGAGGTGCTGCGCCTGGCCGCCAGCCTGGACCAGGGCAGCGAACATCCGCTGGCCGACGCCATCGTCAGCGCAGCGCGCGCGCAGGGCCTGACGCTGGCCAAGGCCGAGGACTTCGATTCCGGCAGCGGCATCGGCGTGCGCGGCATGGTGGAAGGCAAGCGCCTGGCGCTGGGCAACACCGCCCTGATGGAACAGGAAGGCGTGCAGGTCGACGCGCTGCGCGCTGACGGCGAACGCCTGCGCGGCGAAGGCGCCAGCATCATGCACCTGGCCGTGGACGGCCGGTTCGCCGGGATCCTGGCCGTGACCGACCCGATCAAGCCCAGCACGCATGAGGCCATCCAGAACCTGCACGGCAGCGGTCTGCGCATCGTGATGGCGACAGGCGACGGCCTGACCACCGCCCGCGCCGTCGGCGCCGCGCTGCGCATCGACGAGGTGCATGGCGAGGTCAAGCCGGCCGACAAGCTGGCGCTGGTGGAAAAGCTGCAACAGGACGGCCATGTGGTGGCGATGGCGGGCGATGGCATCAACGACGCGCCGGCACTGGCGCGCGCCGACGTGGGCGTGGCCATGGGCACGGGCACCGATGTAGCGATGAACAGCGGGCAGGTGACGCTGGTCAAGGGCGACCTGCGCGGCATCGCCGCCTCGCGCCAGATCTCCATCGACACCGTGCGCAACATGCGGCAGAACCTGATGTTCGCCTTCGTCTACAACGGCATCGGCGTGCCGATAGCGGCGGGTGTGCTGTATCCGTTCACGGGCTGGCTGTTGTCACCGATGATTGCGGCGCTGGCGATGAGCCTGAGTTCGGCTTCGGTGATATTCAATGCGTTGAGGTTGCGGGGCGAAAAATAAACGCCCCATACTGCATGGACGTCCATTACTTGGGGTAGTACGAACGGCCACGTCAATGCGCTCGCACTGGCCAAACTCGATTCATCGCAGAAATGAGAAACCCGCCCTGGGAGCACTGTGCCTGCGCTCGTGCACAGGCCTGAAGTGTGGCGGGTGTTGTTAAGCGCAGTATACCTAGAGGCTCGGCAATGGAAACGCCCATTCTTGCACTATAAGACTGACACACGGGCCCTTGCTTCGCCGGTTGCATACGCTTCTCTCGTCGTCGCGGATTTCAGCAATTCTGGCTCTACATCGACGATGCACACAACAGCGTATGGGACGTTTTCGGCCTATAAGGTGCCTGCGCTCAGACGCGTTGTTCCTATATGCAGGTACATATCAACATTTACCTAGTTTCCGGAACACTCGCCCAACCGCTGCAGCGTCCTCGCCACCACCCTGTCGCAATCATCCCCATCGAACTCAAACAAGCTCTTCTCCACCACCCCCACATCCCGCGCCAGCGCCTCGCGCAGCAAGGCGTTGGCGCGGAAATGGCGGCTGCGGACGGTGGCTTCGGGGATGCCCAGGCAATGCGCCGTTTCCTCGACGGAAAGCTCCTCGACCGAGCGCAGCACGAACACGGTCCGGAACGAGACCGGCAAGGCGTCCAGCCGCGCTTCGAGCAGGCCCCTGAGCTCGGCTCGAGCAGCGGCGTGGTAAGGCGGGTTGAAGTCGTTGATGGTCATCGCATCAATCTCTTTCTCTATGTCGTCGGCGATAGGCAACAGCGCCTCGCGCCGGCTGTGCTTGCGCAGCCGGCCGTAGCATTCGTTGAGCAAGAGCCGCGTCAGCCAGGTGAACAGCGTCGATTCGCCGCGGAACGCGGCCATGTTCCGGTATGCCGCCAGGTAGGCTTCCTGCAAGGCATCCTCGGCGTCGGCGTCGTTGCGCAGGGTGGCTCGCGCCAGGCGGTAGAGCCGCCGGTTGTGCCGCCGCATCATCAATTCGAACGCGGTCTGCTCGCCCGCAACGATACGATGCGCGAGCGCCAGGTCTTCATCTTCGGCCAGCGGTGCCGCCAGCGCCGCAAGTGCAGTCATGGGTCTGACCTCCGCCATGCGTCATTGCGCAATCAAAGTGCCCTGCATCGTCGGATGGAACAGGCAGACATAGGCGCTGCTGCCCGCCTCCCGCACAGTGTAGGTCCATGAGGCGCCGGCTGCGATAACCCCTGAGTCGAACGCCTTGGATACTGCGGAGGCGGTATGCGGGACCAGGTCCTTGTTGATCCAAGTAACCTTTTCGCCCGGCTTCAGCGTCAGCGTCGCAGGCGTGAACTGCATCCCTTCGATGGTCACCACATGTTCGGCCTGCTGAGTGGCGGGCGGGATCTGTTGGGCGGTGGCCAACCCGCCCGCCAGCAACAGGCCCGCAGCCAGCGCGGCCAGACTTGCGCGTCCGGACCCGCGCGCGCCGGGGATCGTTCTTTCAGCCACCGTTGAGCCTCTTTTGCAGGGATTTGGCATGCTCCAGGTGCGCGATGAACGCGGGCCGCACCTTGACCAGCAAGGCCTTCAACTCCGCGTTGGTCGCGCCCGGAATCAGGGTCGTATCCAACGCCTGGATCACGGCCTCGTGATAGGCCACCTCGTGATCCACATAAGCCTTGTCGAACGCGGCGCCGCTCATGCCCTTGAGCGCGGCGAGGTTCTTGTCGCCGCCTTGCTGCAGGTTGTCGCTGGTCGGATTGGGTTCGGGCGTGACCTTCAGCTTTTGCACCAGTTCGCCGGCCGACTGGTTGACGGCGCCATGGTCGGTCACCATCAACGCGGCGAACTCGCGCACATCCTTGTTGCCGGTCTTGTCCTGCGCCAGTTTGCCGGCGTCGATGTCGACCTGGTTGGCAACCACGACTATGGCCGCGATCTGCGGATCCGTCGGCCCGTTGCCATGGGCAAACACGCCGCAGCTCACCAGGGCCAGCGCATAGAACCATCTTGCTTGAATCGCTTTCATCTCATCCCCCAAACCATGAATGCAGGCGCGGCCGGAATGGCCAGGAACCTTGCCTGCTTATGGGGTTGGATGTCGCGAAAACGCGCCGCGTTCCGGCGCGGACTGCACGGGGGGGAATCAGCCCACCGGCACCGCCATGCCGTACTTGGCGCGGTTCAGCACCACCAGCGTGGAAAAGCGCTTGACGTTGGGATTGCCCCAGAAATTGCGCTGGGCGAAGGCCTCGTATTCGGCCATGTCGCGCATGGTGATGGTCAGGACGAAGTCCACCTCGCCCGTCACCGACAGGCACTGCATGATTTCCGGCGCGGACTGCATGGCGCGCTTGAACTGGTCGAGCTTGTCGGCGCGTTCGCTTTCCAGCGTCACCAGCACGACCATCATGATGCCGCGGCCCACGGCGACCGGATCGACCACGGAAACGTCCCCCAGCACCACCTTGGATTCGCGCAGCCGCTTCATGCGGCGCAGGCAGGACACCGGCGACAGGTTCACGCGCTGCGCGACTTCCTGGCTGGTGCGCTGGTTGTCTTCCTGCAGGCTTTGCAGGATCTGAAGGTCAAAATCGTCTAGTTCCATAAGGGTCTCGGAACGGCTGGAAACGGGCTGGAAAGGGCTCGCCAACAGATTCTAAGCCCGGCCGCGCCGGAATCCGGCCCCATTTTGACGGGAAACTTCATTTCCGCGTCCCGCGATGCAGGAATTATTCAGCAGGCTTGCTTACACTGGGAGCCCTCTGCCCGCGCCGCGGGTACGTCCGTCCCCCCGTATCATGCCGTCACTCCAGCTTTTCCTGCTGTTCCTCGCTGCCGACGCGGCGCTCAAACTCACGCCCGGCCCCGATATGGCGCTGACCCTTTCCCGGGGCATGACGCAGGGGTTCCGGCCCGCCTTCCATAGCGTCCTGGGCAACGTCGCCGCCGGATTCATCCAGGTGCCGGCGGTGGTGCTGGGCCTCGCCTCGGTGCTGCAGGCGTTCCCGTCGCTGTTCATGGGGATCAAGGCGGCCGGCGGCATGTACCTGGGCTACCTGGGCGTCAAGGCCATCGTCCGCTGCGCGCGCTCGGCCGACGTGTCGCTGGCCGCGCGCCCCGGGGATGCGCGCGACGCCTTCTGGCAGGGCTTCACGACCAATCTGCTGAACCCCAAGGTGCTGTTGTTCATGATCGCCTTCCTGCCGCAGTTCACCACGCCGGACAATGGGCCGGTGTGGATCCAGATGCTGGTGCTGCGCGTGACGATGAAAGTCTTGAGCCTGCCCTACGGCAGTTTCTTCGCCTACGGCGCTTCGCGCATCCGCGGCTGGGTGGGGCGCAATCCCTGGTTCCTGCGCATGCAGCAAGGCCTGCTGGGCGCCGTCATGCTCGGCCTGGCGCTGTATGTGCTTTACTCCACCGCCGCAAATCTGACGCCCTGAGCCGCCCGCCGTCCTGTACGTATCCAGCCTTTCCGCCATTGCCATGACCGCCGCAACCCTGAACACCGGACGCAACGCGTCGTCCTCCACCCTGCTCCCCATCCTGTCGTTGATCGGCGCGATGGCCTCGCTATGCGTTGGCACGTCGTTCGCCAAGTCGCTCTTCCCGATGGTGGGCGCGCAGGGCACCACCGCCTACCGCATCGCCATCGGCGCGCTGATCCTGGTGGCGATCTGGCGCCCGTGGCGCTTTCCGCTGACGCGCCAGGCCGCGGCCAAGATCGCGCTGTACGGCGTGACGCTGGCCTGCATGAACCTGCTGTTCTACATGGCCTTGCGCACGCTGCCGCTGGGCGTGGCCATCGCCATCGAATTCATCGGCCCGCTGACCCTGGCGGTGGCGCTGTCGCGGCGCGCCATCGACTTCGTCTGGATCGGCTGCGCCATCGCCGGGCTGGTGCTGCTGATTCCCACTGGGCAATCGGTGCATGACCTGGATCCCGTCGGCATCGCCTTTGCGCTGGGCGCGGCGGTGTGCTGGGCGCTCTACATCATCTTCGGCAAGATGGCCGGCAACGTGCATGGCGGACAGGCCACCTCGCTGGGACTGACCGCGGCAACGCTGGTGGCGCTGCCCATAGGCGCTGCGCACGCCGGCACGGCCCTGCTGGACCCGACCCTGATCCTGGCCGGCATCGCGGTGGGCGTGCTGTCCAGCGCCTTGCCCTATTCGCTGGAAATGGTGGCGCTGCGCCGCCTGCCGCAGAAGACCTTCGGCGTGCTGCTCAGCATGGAACCCGCCATGGGCGCGCTGGCTGGCGTGATCGTGTTGAACGAGCAACTGTCGCAGACGCAATGGCTGGCCATCTGCGGGATCATCGTCGCTTCCGCAGGCTGCGCGGCGACCGCCCGGCGGCAAAATACCGCCCCCACGCCCGCGCCGGACTGAGCGCGGACGCGCGCCGCCGCCGTGGCCAAGGGCCGCTTCAGCCGAATCCGATCTCGCGCTGGGGCGGCGCCAGCGGGTCGAAGTCTTCCCAGTGGTTGTTGCGCCAGCGGCCGTTGGCGTGTTCCACGTCCACGCCGCCGGCATCGCGCAGGACGCGGCATGCCAGCATTTCGCGCTGCGGCCGCGTGCGTACCGCGACCATCACGCCGGCCTGCCGGATCTCGGCATGGGAATCGGGATTGAAATGGCCATGCTGGGTGCTGCCGTGGCCCGTCACCCAAAGGGCGCCAAAGAGCGATCCCAGATAGGCGCCGACGCCGGCCGCGGCCAGGATCAGCGGCGTGGAATCGCTGATCTCGGACATCACGAACCCGCCAAACACCGCAAAACCTGCGCCCACCCCGCCCGCGCCCAGAAATGCGCCGATGTCGGCGCGTCCCGAGTCCGGGTCGGAGTGGCGGTCGCCGCCCAAGGGGTAGCGGCCATGCTCGCCGGCCGGATTGACGTAAAACGTATTGATGTCCCAGTCGGGAAAACCGCTGGCGGACAGGCGCTCGGCCGCGGCGTTCGCCGCTTCGAAACCCTCGAACCGGGCTGCTACGATCAGAGACATGATGTGCTCCTTGCCCGGGCTGCCGGGCAGGATGTACGTGTCTTTATCGTACGCCCGCGCCGCCTGCGCGCGCGCGCCGGTTACACCTTGCGGCGGCTGTTACCGGCCGCCGTCAGTTGGCGGAAATGTTCTTGCTCCGGATCACCGCCCCCCAGCGCTCGTATTCCTTGCGCGCATAGTCCGCGAAGGCCTGCGGCGTGCTGCCCGTGGGTTCCATGCCCTGCAGCTTCAACTGCTCGGCCACCTCCGGCGAACGCAAGGCCTGCGCGATGGCCAGGCTGAGCTTCTCCACCACTGGCGCTGGCGTGCCAGCGGGTGCCACCACGCCCTGCCAGGCGGCCGCCTCGAACGCCGGACCACCCGCCTCGGCGAAGGTCGGCACCTGCGGCAATTGCCCGGAACGCTGCGCCGCCGGCACCGCAATGGCGCGCAACTTGCCCGCCTGGATCAAGGGCCGGGCGGCGGCCAGGTCGGCCATCATCATCGGCACCACGCCGGAAGCCACGTCCTGCAGGGCGGGCGGCGTGCCCTTGTAGGGAATGGCCGTGGCGCGGCCCTGGACGGTATCCAGGAAGAGCTCCATGGCCAGGTGATGGGGGCTGCCCACGCCCAGGGACGCATAGCTGCCCGGCTGATCGCGCTTGAGGTAAGCCTTCACGTCGGCCAGCGTATGCATCCGGGAATCGGGCGACACCACCAGCACAATGGGCAGCGACACCAGCGTGGAAACCGGGGTCAGGTCCTTCCCCGGATCATAGGGCAGCTTCTGGTACAGCCAGGGGTTCAGCGCCAGCGTGCTCATGCCGGCCGTCAGCAGGGTGTAGCCATCAGGCGCCGCGCGGGCGGTTTCCTGCGCGGCAACGATGGTGGCCGCGCCCGGACGATTTTCCACCACCACCGGCTGCCCCAGCGCGTCACCCACATGCTTGGCGACGATGCGGGTGGCGATGTCGCTGCCCCCGCCCGCGCTGAACGGCACCAGCCAGCGGATCGGATGATCGGGAAACCCTGCCGCCGCAGCCTGGCCCGGGACGATCGCAGCCCCTGCCAGCACCGCGGCCAGCAAGGCGCGATGCAGTGTGCCTTTGAACATGACGCGCTCTCCTCGCCTGCTTATTTATTTAACATATTAATGATTTATTATCGGGCTCGGCACGCAGGTACACACCACGGGAGAAACCCGAAGTCCGTGGACGCGGCACGGGTCAGGTGCGCGCGGCGGCAAGCCAGCGCAGGCCCGCCGACGTGCCGGCGGCCGGCCGATACTCGCAGCCTATCCAGCCGCCGTATTCCAGTTCGCGCAGCACGTTGAACACCCAGCCATAGTCCAGTTCGCCGCGGTCGGGCTCCTGGCGCAGCGGCACGCCGGCAATCTGCAGATGGCCGACCCGCCCGGTAGGCAGGTATTCGCGCAGCTTCATGGTGACGTCGCCCTCGACGATCTGGCAGTGGTAGAGATCCATCTGCACTTTCAGGTTGGACGCATTGACCGTCTGCACCACGGCATGCGCCTCGTCCTGGCGATTCAGGAAATAGCCGGGTATGTCGCGGGTATTGATGGGTTCGATCAGCACGGTGACCCCGGCCGAACGCGCCTGGCGCGCGGCCCAGTCCAGGTTCTCGCGATAGCAGTCCAGCATGGCCTCGCGCGACGCGCCGGGCTGGACCAGCCCCGCCATCACATGGAGATTCGGACAGGCCAGCGCCGTGGCGTAGGACAGCGCCTGTTCAATGCCCGCCTGGAATTCCGCCTGCCGGCCCGGCTGCGCGGCCAGTCCACGATCGCCGCGAGCGGCCACGCCAGGCGGCGCGTTGAAGAGCACCTGCGTCACGCCCGCCGCGTCCATGCGCTCGCGCACGAAGGCAGCCGGGGCCTCGTAGGGAAACATGCATTCCACGCCGGCGTACCCGTCCGCCGCGGCGGCCGCGTAGCGGTCCAGGAACGCGTGTTCCGTGTACATCATCGAAAGATTGGCGGCGAACTTCAACATGGCGGAGGCTCCGGACCGGGCGGCATGCATGGAAATTAGCACAACCGCCCGCCCCGCCATCGCCGCGGCGCTAGGCGCCGAAGTCCGGCGCCGGGTGCAGGGTCAGCCGCGGTCCCGCCTTGAGCAGCTGGCTGGGAATGTCGTGTCCCACCAGCGCGGGCAAGGTCGCCGATACGCCAAGTATGGCGTCCAGGTCCACGCCGGTGTCATAGCCCATCAGTTCCAGCATGTGCACCAGTTCTTCAGTGCAGACGTTGCCGCTGGCGCCAGGCGCGTAGGGGCAGCCGCCCAACCCGCCCAGCGACGCGTCGAAGCGGTTGATGCCCGCCTCGATGGCCATCAGCGTATTGGCCAGCGCCATGCCGCGCGTATTGTGGAAGTGCATGGTGGTGATCAATCCCGGGAACAGCTTGCGAACCTCGCGCCCGATCTTGCCGACCTGCGTGGGAAAGGCCATGCCGGTGGTATCGCACAGCGTCACCCCGTCCACGCCTAACGCCGCGAAGCGCCCCACCAGTTCGAACACCTCGAAGGCATTGATGTCGCCTTCCATGGGGCAACCGAACACGGTGGACAGCGACACGTTGATGGCGACGCGGCTGCCGCGCACCGCATTGACCACATCGCTCAATTGCTCGAACGACTGCTCCCGCGTCATGCGCAGGTTGGCGCGGTTATGGGTCTCGCTGACCGACATCACCAGATTGACCTCGTCCACCTTGCACTCCAGCGCCCGCTGCGCGCCGCGCACGTTAGGCACCAGCACCGTGTAGACGACGTCCGGATTGCGCTCGATCTCGTGCATCACGATCTCGGCGTCGCGCAGGGCCGGAATGGCCTTGGGCGACGTAAACGACGTAGCTTCGATCTTGGCGAATCCGCTGGCGGACAGCCGGTTGATGAAGGCGATCTTGTCCTGCGTTTCGATGAACTGCTTTTCGTTCTGGAAGCCGTCGCGCGGCGCGACTTCCTGGATGTACAGCCGCGGGCGGCTGGCAGTGGTTTCGGGGTTGGTCATATTCATGGCCGCTATCCTCAGATGATGCCGCGCGTGCGCCAGTCCTGGCGCTGCGTCTCGCCGATGCCCAGGCCGGCCAGCACCTCGTCGGTGTCCTGGCCCAGGGCGGGCGCCGGGCTGCGCACTTCGCCCGGGGTTTCCGACAGCTTGGGCACGATGCCCGGCACCTGCACGGGCGTGCCGTCGGGCAGCGCGCCGTCCAGGATCATGCCGCGCGCCTGGTAATGCGGGTCGGCCGCGATGTCGGCCACGTCATAGATCTTGCCCGCGGGAATCTGCCCGTCATTCAGGCGCTCCAGCACCAGGTCCAGCGGATGCTGGCCGGTCCATTGCGAAATCGCGTCGTCCAGCATGACCACGTGCTTCACGCGTCCGGCGTTGTTTGCCAGTTCCGGCGCTTCGGCCAGGTCGGGCCGGCCGATCACGCCCATCAGGCGCTTGAAGATGCTGTCGCCATTGCCGGCAATCAGCACGTACTTGTTGTCCTGGCAGCGGTAAGCATTGCTGGGCGCGATGCCCGGCAGGCTGCTGCCGGCCGGCTGGCGGATCTCGCCGAACACCGAATACTCGGGCAGCAGGCTCTCCATCATGTTGAAGACGGATTCATACAACGCCACGTCGATCATCTGGCCCGTGCCATTCTGGTCGCGCGCGCGCAGCGCCAGCAGGATGCCGATGACGCCGTGCAACGCTGACAACGAATCACCGATGGACACGCCCACGCGCACCGGCGTGCGGTCAGGCTCGCCGCTCAGGTGGCGCAGTCCGCCCATGGCCTCGCCGATAGCGCCGAATCCGGGCAGATCGCGGTACGGACCGGTCTGACCGTAGCCGGACACGCGCAGCATCACCAGCCGCGGGTTGATGGCGCGCAGTTCTTCCCAGCCCAGGCCCCAGCCTTCCATGGTGCCGGGCTTGAAGTTCTCGACCACCACGTCGATGTCCTTGACCAAGGCCCGGATCAGGTCCTGCGCTTCGGGCTTGCGCAGGTCCAGGCTGACCGATTTCTTGTTGCGCGACTGCACCTGCCACCAGACGGACGTGCCGTCGTGAATCAGGCGCCAGTTGCGCAGCGGATCGCCCTTGCCGGGCGGTTCGATCTTGATGACCTCGGCGCCGAATTCGCCCAGCATCTTGGCGGCGAACGGTCCGGCGATCAGCTGGCCTAACTCCAGCACTCGGATACCGCTCAATGGTTTGGATGACATGATTGCCTCGTCAGCTCTTGTGTTTGCCCAGATAGGCCTCGCGCACGCGCTCGCTGGCCAACAACTCCTGGCCCGTGCCCTCCATCACAATGGAGCCCACTTCCAGGACATATGCGCGGTCGGAGATAGCCAACGCCTGGTTGGCCATCTGCTCGACCAGCAGGATCGTCATGCCGCGCTCTTTCAACGACTTGATGATCTTGAAGATCTCGGCCACGATCAGCGGCGCCAGTCCGAGCGACGGCTCGTCCAGCATCAGGATGCGCGGCTTGCTCATCAGGGCCCGGCAGATGGCCAGCATCTGCTGTTCGCCGCCAGAAAGCGTGCCCGCGTACTGCGCGCGGCGCTCTTTCAGGCGCGGGAACATCGCAAAGCACTGCTCGATCTCCGCAGCCAGTTCAGCGGGCGGCTCCTTGCGCAGGAACGCGCCCAGCATCAGGTTGTCGTAGACGGTTTGGTCGGGGAACACCTGGCGCCCTTCCGGCACGTGGGCGATACCCAGCCCTACGCGCTTGTGCGCGCTGATTCCGCCCAAGTCCTGCCCGGCGAACGCAATGTCGCCGGTGGATTTTTCGATGCCCGACAGCGCGCGCATCATGGTGCTCTTGCCCGCGCCGTTGCCGCCGATGATGGTCACGATCTCGTTCGTGTCCACATGCAGCGACACCTGCTTCAGGGCATTGACGGCGCCATAGCTGACCGCCAGGTTCTTGATGTCGAGTAAACGGCTCATTGCGGTCTCCTATGCCGGCGCGCCCAGGTAGGCTTCGATGACTTTCGGATTCTCCTGGATGTGGTTCGGCAGGCCTGAGGCGATCTTCACGCCGTAATCCAGCACCACGATATGGTCGGAAATCGCCATGACCAGATCCATGTGATGCTCGATCAACAGGATGGTCAGGCCCATGTTCTTCAGCTTCACGATCAGGTCCGTCAGCTGGTCGGTTTCCGCGGGATTCAGGCCGGCGGCAGGCTCGTCCAGCAGCAACAGGTCCGGCATGGCCGCCACCGCGCGGGCGATTTCCAGGCGGCGTTGCAGGCCGTAGGGCAGGCTGTTGGCGGCCTCGTCCGCGTAGCGGTCCAGTTCGAAGAACTTGAGGATGGCGTAGGCCTGGCGGCGGATGCGCCGCTCTTCCGCCAGGCTGCCGGGCAGGCCCAGCAGGTTGGAGAAGAAGCTGGATTGCTGCACCCGATAGAAGCCCACCATCACGTTCTGCAGGGCGCTCAGCCCGTCGAACAGCTTCAGGTTCTGGAACGTGCGGCCGATGCCCGACGCAGCAATCTCATTGGGCGACAGGCCCACCATCTGGCGGTTCTTGAAGCGGATGCTGCCGGCGTCCGGCGCCACCAGGCCCGACAGCAGGTTCAGCGTGGTGGTCTTGCCGGCGCCGTTGGGACCGATCAGCGACACGACGGAACCGCGCTCCAGCGAGAACGACACCTTGTTGGTCGGCACCACGCCGCCGAAGGCCTTGTACAGGTCCTTCACTTCCAGGAAGCCGGACGCCGCGCCGCCATGGTCGGCAGGAGGCGCCGGCGTCCAATCGGCCGCGCCCGCCTCGGCAGCCAACGCCTCGCGCTGGCCGCGCTTGGGCAGCACCTTGGCCAACAAGCCCGACAGCCCTTCCGGCATGGCGTACAGCGCGAACAGCAGGATCAGGCCGTAGGCGAAATGCTGCACTTCCGGCCAGCGCGCCAGCATGGCGTCGATTACCGTCAGCACCACCGCTCCCAGGAACGAGCCCGCCGGCGTGCGGCCGCCGAACAGTACCAACACCAGGAAGAACACCGACAGGTTGAAATTGACGAAGTCCGAATTGATGTACTGGTTCTGCTGCGCCACCAGGCCGCCCGCGATGCCGCAGGTAATGGCGCTGATGGCGAAGGCCAGGATCTTGAAGCGGTAGACGCTGATGCCCACGCTCTCGGCCGCAATTTCAGAGGTGCGCACCGCGGCAAAGCCGCGGCCGAAACGGCCGTTCAACAGCAGCGAGGTCATGGCGTGCAGCGCCAGGCCCAGCACCACGACCACCACCACCCACTGGCGGCTGTCCAGCGTGGCGCCGCCGAAGGTCAGGCCGGTGATGCCGTAGAAGCCTTCCTGGCCCTTGAACACGTCGGTCCATTCGGACACGATCTTCTCGATCAGCAGGCCGAAGGCGATGGTCACCATCGCCAGGCTCGGCCCCTTGACCTTCAGCGCCGGGATGGCGATCACCACGCCGAAGACCGCGGACACAACCGCGGCGCAGCCCAGCGCCAGCCAGGGATCGACCTGGTAATTCACGGTCAGGAGCGCCACCGTATAGGCGCCCACGCCGAACAGGCCGGCATGGCCCAGCGATTTCTGGCCGGTCTGGCCGACCAGGATGTTGAAACCGGTGGCAGCGATGTAATAGACCCCGATGTTGAACAGGATCAACAGATAGAAGTCATTCAGGCCCGAATAGGCGTAGCCGATGGCAAGCGCCGCGATGACCAGCGGAATGAGAATCTTGGAGAGCTTCATACTTTCTCCGCGTGCACGCGGCCGAGGATGCCGGCCGGGCGGAAATACAGCACCACGATGATCAGCGCGAACACGGCGATTTCGCGCAGGTTCGAATACCAGAGGCCGATCAGCGATTCCAGCAACCCGATCAGAAAGCCGCCAAAAATGCAGCCGCGCGGATTCTCCAGCCCACCCAGGATCGCGGCCGAAAAGGCCTTGAGCGACAACAGCGTGCCCACGAATACCGAGGCGGTCGCAATCGGCGCCACCATCACGCCGGCAATCGCGGCCAACGCCGAACTGATCGCGAACACGGCGATCGCCACCGCGTTGGCATTGATGCCCATCAAGCTCGCGGCGGTCTTGCTGAACGCCACCGCGCGCACTGCCTTGCCCATCTTGGTCTTGTGCAAGACCCAATCGAACACGATCATCAGCGCCAGCGTGGTGCCGAAAACCAGGATCTCCTGCGGCCGCACGCCGGTCCCCAGGACCGTGATGATGCCCTCGCCCAGCGGCGAAGCCACTGCTATCGGCGCCGGTCCCCAGACCAGCAGCGCCAGGTTCTGGATGATGATGCCAAAGCCGATGGTGCTCATCACCCAGGACAGGCCCGCCTCGCCCACGAAGTGGCGGATGGCGGTGATGTAGAGCACGTACCCCAGCAAGCTCAGGACCAGCATGGCGGCCAGCAGGGCGAACAGGAACGTGCCCCAGGTCACGTCCTCCGGATTTGGAAAGCCGATCAGCTTGCCCTGGCTGACCAGCAGGATGGCGCTGATGCCGATCAGGCCGGCCAGCGCCAGGAACGCACCCTGTCCGAAGTTGAAGGTCTTGGTCGTGGTGTACGTGATGCTGAACCCGAACGCGACCAGGGCATAGACGCTGCCCATGGCCAACCCGCTCAAGATGGCTTGTAGTATTTGCATGCTGGATGCCCCCCTATTGACGACTCCCCGGCGCGCCGCGGCGCACCGGGGAGAGATCTTTCTCGTTGCCGCGCCGTCTTACAGCTTCAGGTCTTCCGGCTTGATCGCGCGGGTGTATTCGTCATCCACCGACACCACCTTGCCGTCGATCCAGCGCACCAGGCGGAAGTCCTTCACCGACAGGGCTTCGTGGTTTTCCGCGGTGAACGGCTTCTCGTAGGTCTTGATGACGCCCTTGGCCTGGGCCAGGTTCTGCAGCGCGGCCTGCACGGCTTCGCCTTCGGTCGACTTGGCCTGCTCCATGGCGGCAGCGATGAGCTTGACGGAGTCATACGCCTGCGCGGCCATGACGTAGGTCGGCACGCGGCCGTCGCGCTTCATCAACGTGTCATACAGCGCCTTGGACTCGGGCGAGGAGTCTTCGGTGATCGACGCCGTGAAGATCATCTTGCTGGCCAGCTCGGGACCGGCGATGCGCAGGAACGGCGAGCTCAGGTTGGCCCAGGAGGCCAGCGTGGTCGGGAAGTAGCTGATCTTCTCCAGGCTGCGCATGACGTGCGCGTTGGAATCCGCCAGCGCATAGACGATCAGCGTGTCGGCGCCCGAACTCTTGATCTTGTTCAGCTGCGACGACATGTCCGTGTCCTTGGGACCGAACTTCTCGTTGGCCACGGGCGTGATCTTGTGCAGGGCCAGGATCTCGACCGCGTCCTTGGCGCCTTGCTGGCCGTAGCCGGTGGTGTCGGCAATGATGGCGACCTTGCCGTTCTTGCTGGCGCGGGCGGCGTAAGCCGCCAGCAGCGCGATCTGGTCGCGATCGCGCATGGACACGCGGAACACGTAGTTCGGCGGCGACTTGGCATAGCGGCCGGTGATGTCGGTGGCAGTGGCTACCGGCGAGATCGTCGGGATCTTCTTCTGCTGCACCAGATGCAGCCAGGCCAGCATATTGCCGGAGTTGACCCCGCCCAGCATGGCGTTGACCTTGACGTTGTCGACCAGTTCGTTGGTGTTCTGGATGGCCTTGGGCGGCGCGCCCACGTCATCGCGCTCAACGATGACGACCTTCTTGCCCAGCACGCCGCCGGCCGCGTTCAGCTCGTCGGCCGCCTGGCGCGCGCCGGCCAAGGCCGAAATGCCGAAGTCCGCCGAGCCGGTGGCCGACATGTCGCTGTTGAAGCCGATCTTGATGTCATCGGCCAGCGCGGCGCCGCTGGCGCTCGCCAACGCTGCCGCCAGCAGCAGGGATTTCATGGTCTTGGGAAAATGTTTGAAGTACATCTTGTCTCCTTCTGGATCACTCTGGTGACCGCTGATTGGCAATTCAGGATTGTTTGATGAGGTCGGCGGCCTTGTTGCCGATCATCATGGTGGCCGCGCAGATATTGGCCGACGGCATGGCCGGCATCACCGAGGAGTCGATGACGCGCAGATTGCCCACGCCGTGCACCCGCAGCTGGGGATCGACCACCGCGTACTTGTCATCGGCCTGGCCCATGCGGGCCGTGCCGTTGACGTGATAAGACGACACGCCATAGCGGCGCGCGAAGTCCAGCAATTCGGAATCGGATTCGCACAGCGGGCCGGGCAGCACCTCGCTGTCGAAGTAAGGCGCCAGAGCCTGTGAACGCAGCAGCTGGCGCGCCAGCCGAATACCGCGCACCAACGTCATCTGGTCGCGCTCGTTCTCCAGGTAGTTGGCCAGGATCACGGGGTCTTGCAGCGGGTCCGCCGAACGGATGCGCACCTGGCCGCGGCTTTCGGGCCGGTGCTGCCAGACGCCCGCTGTCATGCCGGGGAAGTCATCCAGCATGCCCACATAGCCTTCCTTGTAGCTGGCCGGCGTGAACACGCCCTGCAGGTCGGGCAAGACGAGGTCAGGCGTGGACTTCCAGAAGTAATGCAGCAGCGACGGACTCAGGGCCATGATGCTGGGACGCTTCATCATCCAGCGGCTGATCTGGCCGGCCAGGCTCAGACCCTTGACCAGCTGGTTCATGGTCTGGCTGTTCTTCACGCGCGCCACGACCCGCACCGAATAATGGTCACTCAGGTTCTCGCCCACGCCCGGCAGGTCGCACACCACGTCGATATTGTGCTGGCGCAGCAGGTCCGCCGGCCCCAGGCCCGACAGCTGCAGCAGCTTGGGCGTGTTGATCGCGCCGCAGGACACGATCACTTCCCGACGAGCACGCACCGCGCGGACCTGTGAAGGATGCGCCGGGTGGCAATAGGCCACGCCGGCAGCTTTGCCGCCATCGAACAGGATGCGCGTCGCCTGCGCGTAGGTACGCACTTCCAGGTTCTTGCGGCCCATGGCGGGCTTGAGGAAGCACTTGGCCGTGCTCATGCGCCAACCGCGGTCGATGGTGCGCTGGAAGTAGCCCACGCCGGCCTGATCCGCGCCGTTGTAATCGGGGTTGCGCGGGATGCCCTGTTCCACCGCACCGGCAATGAAGGCCTCGCAAAGCGGATGGATCCAGTCTATGTCCGTGACCGGCAGCTCGCCCTTGCGGCCGCGGTAGCGGTCGTCGCCGCCCACGCGCCGTTCCATGGACTTGAAGTACGGCAGCACTTCGTCGTAGGACCAGCCGCTGTTGCCCAGCGCGGCCCAGTGGTCGAAGTCGGCCGCCTGGCCGCGGTTGTAGACCAGGCCGTTGATGGAAGTCGACCCGCCCAGGGTTCGGCCCTGCGGAATCGGCACGCGCCGTCCGTTGGTCTGCGCCGTACCTTCGCTGGAGAACTGCCAGGCGTACTTCTTGTTGAATACCGCCTTGATGAAGCCTGCGGGTATGTGCAGGTAGGGACTGCGGTCCGGCGGGCCGGCCTCCAGCACGCAGACCGTCGAGCCGTCCGCGCTCAGGCGGTTGGCCAGGATGGAACCGGCCGCGCCGGATCCCACGATCACATAATCGAACTGATCCGCGTCGCGGAGGGAGGGCTGCTGTGCTTGGCTCATGTCTGGAATCCGCGGGCGTCAGGGAATCGCGTTGAACGACTTGCCGGCAAGGCAGACGTACTTGATTTCCAGGAACTCTTCGATGCCGTACTTGGAGCCCTCGCGGCCCACGCCCGACTCCTTGATGCCGCCAAAGGGCCCGACCTCGTTGGACACGGCGCCGGTGTTCACGCCGACGATGCCGTACTCCAGCCCTTCCATCATGCGCCAGACCCGTTCCAGGTTGGCGGTGTAGAAATAGGCGGCCAGGCCCGAGGCGCTATCGTTGGCCCGCGCCAGCACGGCGGCTTCGGACTCGAAGGTGCTGATACCCACCACCGGGCCGAAGATCTCTTCGTGCGCCAGTTCCATGGCATCCGTGATGCCGGCCAGCAGGGTCGGCTCATACAGCAGCGAGCCGGGCTCGCGCAGCTTGCCGCCTGCCAAGAGGTGTGCGCCGCGCGCCGTGGCGTCGTCCACCAGGCGGGCCACCTTGTCCACGGCGCGCTGGTCGATCAGCGGCCCCTGGGTAACCCCCTCTTCCAGCCCGCCGCCCACCTTCATGCGGCGCATTTCCGCCAGCAGCTTGTCATTGAAGGCGTCGGCGACCCTGGCGTGGACATAGACGCGGTTGGCGCAGACGCAGGTCTGGCCCGCGTTACGGAACTTGGAAAGGACCAGGCCTTGCACGGCCTCGTCCAGGTCGGCATCCTCGAACACGATGAAGGGCGCGTTGCCGCCCAGTTCCAGCGACAGCTTCTTGATGTTGGAGGCGCTCTGCTGCATCAGCAGCCGACCCGTCTGGGTGGACCCGGTGAAGGTCAGCTTGCGCACCGTGGGGTTCTGCGTCAGTTCCGTGCCGATTGGCGCGGGGTCTCCAATGACCACGTTGAGCACGCCGGGCGGTATGCCGGCCTGCTCGCCCAGCCAGGCCAGCGCCAGCGCGGTGAACGGCGTCAGTTCGGACGGCTTGAGCACCACCGTGCAGCCGGCGGCCAGCGCCGGGCTGACCTTGCGCGTGACCAGGGCCGACGGAAAGTTCCAGGCGATGATGGCCGCGCATACGCCCACGGGCTGGCGGATGGCCAGCATGCGCTGGTCACCCCGCGTGTGGGGCAGCACGTCGCCGTAGACGCGCTTGGCCTCTTCCGCGAACCATTCGACGAAGGACAAGGCGTAATTCAGTTCGCCGCGGGCCTCGGCCAGCGGCTTGCCCTGCTCCAGCGTCAGCAGCAGCGCCAGGTCGTCGGCATGCGCCTCGATCAGGGCATGCCATTTGCGCAGGATGGCACCGCGCTCCTTGCCCGTCCTGGCCCGCCAGGCCGGCAGGGCGTCATCGGCGGCCGCGATGGCGCGGGCCGTCTCGGCCTGGCCCAGATTGGGCACCGTGCCCAGTACGCTGGCGTCAAAGGGATTGCGCACCGTGATGGTGGCGCCGTTGTCGGCGTCGCACCAGGCGCCGCCGATGTAGGCCTGCTGCCGCAGCAGCTGGCTATTCTGCAGATTCATTTGTCTCGCGCTCCATCCATCATGCTCCGCACCGTCCGCGCTTGGGCCGTGCGAAATTTATTGGGGAGGATAGCCCTGGCGCCCGCCTGCGCAACAGCAGTCATTAGCGATGCCGCCATCACCATCCGCGATGACAAGCCCGCCCATGGCTACAATGGAACCTCTCGTCCGCTTTCCCGCCCGTCCCGCCATGCGTCTCGACCCCACCTCCCTCAAGCTCTTCATCAGCGTGGTCGAGCAAGGCACCATCGCCGCGGCGGCCGAACACGAGCACATCGCCGCGGCCGCCATCAGCAAGCGCATCAGCGAACTGGAAGAGAACCTCAAGATCCGGCTGCTCATCCGCACCAACAAGGGCATCCGCCCCACGCCGGCCGGCGTCGCGCTGTCCACCATGGCGCGGCGCGCGCTGCATGAACTCGATGAAATATCGGTGCACATGCGCGACTACTCGCGCGGCCTGCGGGGCTTCATCCGGGTACACGCCAATATTTCCGCGATCACCCAGTTCCTGCCTCAGGACATCAAGCTCTTCCTGAACGACTACCCCAACGTGCAAGTCGATCTGGAAGAAAAGATCACCTCGACCATCATCAAATCGGTCGCCGAGAACGCGGCGGACGTGGGCATCTTTTCGGGCACCGCGCCGGACCACGACGTCGAGATCCACCCCTACCGCGAAGACACGCTGGCGCTGGTGGTGCCCGCTGACCACCCGCTGCAGGACAGGCCCGGCTTTCGTTTCGCCGACGCGCTGGAATACGACTTCGTGGGGCTGCACCGCGGCAGCGCCATCAACCGCATCCTCTCCAACGCCGCCAGCGATGAAAAGCGCAACATCCAGCTCAAGGTGCAGGTCACTGGCTTCGACGCGCTGTGCTTCATGGTGAACTCTGGGTTGGGCATAGGCGTGCTGCCGCTGGACATCGCGCGCCGCTACTCGGCCATGTTCGACATCCGCATCATTCCCCTGACCGAACCCTGGGCACGGCGCCAGATCCAGATCTGCGTGCGCTCCTTCGACGCCCTGCCGACCGCCGCCAAGCTCTTCGTAAACCATCTGAGCAAGCGCCAGCCCTGAGCGGACGCCGTGGAACCGGTCCCTGCATCGGCGCGCGTGCAAAAAAAAGCGGAGACGGGGTTGCCGTCTCCGCTGCTGCTGTGTGTTTCCGAGCCTCAGTACGTCATGCGCACGCCCAGCAGCACACTGCGCCCGGGCAGCGGCGCCACCGTCGAAATGAAGGAAGCATGGTTGTACGCCAGCTTGTTCAGCAGGTTGGTGCCGCGCAAATAGACCTCATAGCCCGTGGCGCCATACTGGCCGCGATAGGCCACCACCGCATTGACCATGTTGTAGCCAGGCGTGCTTTCCTCGTAGGCGGCGATATCCTTCTGCGCAAACACGCGCGCGTATTCGACGCCGCCCGACCACTGCTGCCACTTCATATCGGCGCGCACGCCGGCGCGCGCTGCCGGGATGCGCGGCAGGTTGCCGTCGCCGCCCGTCAGTTTGCCGCGCACATAGTCGCCGAACACCGCGGCCGAGAACACCGGGGTGAACTGGTGGCGCAGTTCGCCTTCCACGCCCGTGAACTCCGCGTCGCGCTGGGTGTACTCGATCAGGCGGAAGTCCTCGTAGCGGTCCAGCGTGTTGGCGTAGATGTAGTTCTTCACCCGGTTATGGAACACGCTGGCCGAGAACGTCGTGTCGCCGGAATGCTTGCGCAGGGTCAGGTCGATGTTGTGCGAGGTCTCGCGGCCCAGGTCCGGATTGCCCAGTTCGTAGGTGTTGGTGGCCAGGTGCACGCCGTCCGCATACAGTTCCTGCGCGGTGGGCAGGCGCTGCGAGCGCGACAACGACAGGGCCACGGAATACTGCGGCGCGAAGTCCCAGATGGCCGCGGCCGACAACGACGTACCGGACAGGCTGCTGCGTTGCGCGCCGCCCGTGGGCGAGATGCGCTGCCAATCCTGCCGCGCGCCCAGCTCGAAACGCCAGTCGTTCAGTTGGTACTCCTCCAGCACGAACAGGCCGTAAGAGCGCGTCTTGCTGCGCGGCAAGAAGGCCTCTTCGCCATCGGCGCGGAAATCGCTGTAGGCATTCTGCACCCCCACCACCCCGCGCCAGCCTGCGATGGGCTTGTGCTGCATTTCCACGCGCAGGTCGTAGCCCTTGTTCTTGAAGCGGGTACCCACCTCGCCGCCTTCGATTTCGTCATGCTGGTAGTCGGTCAGGCCGCCACGCACGCGGATTTTCTCGAAGCCAGCGAACGGATCCTGGTACTCGGCGCGCAGATCGAGGCGGTTGCTGCGCAGCTTCACGTAAGGCACGCCGCCGTGTTCGTGCTCGTGGTCGTGATCGTGGCCGTCTTCGTCGTGGCCATGATCATGGCCGCCGCAATGCAGGTGCGTGCCATGCGGGTGGCACCCTTCGTATTCGTGGTTGTGTCCGGGCAGGCCGTACTTGCTTTCCAGATGCGTGAACGCCAGGCCGACGTAGCCGCGCGGCGTAATCCAGGACATGCCCACCGTGCCCTGCGTCGACTCGCTGTACGAGCCCTCCAGCTTGCCGCCCGGCCAGTCGGGCACGTCGTAGTCGCTGGTGCGGCGCTTCAGGCCCTCCACGCGCACGGCGAACTGCCCCTCGCCCGCGGTAATGCCCACCGCGCCCGCACGTTCCTTGGTGCCCGTGGCGCCGCGCAGTTCGGCCTCGGCCTCGATGCCCTTCTCCGGCACCGCCGTCGGGATCTTCTTGTCCACCACATTGACCACGCCGCCGATCGCGCCGCCGCCATACAGCAGCGTAGCCGGACCGCGCAGCACTTCGATGCGTTCGGCCAGCAGCGGCTCCACGGTCACGGCATGGTCGGGAGAAATGCTGGACGCGTCCATGACCTCGGAACCGTCGGACAGCACCTTCACGCGCGGCGCGGTCTGGCCGCGGATCACGGGGCGGCTGGCTCCGCCGCCGAAGGTATCGCTGTTAACGCCGGGCAGATTCTTCAGCGTGTCGCCCAGGGTGTCGTTGCGCTGTTCGATCAGCGCGTCGCCTTCCAGCACCGAAGCCGGCAAGGTGGTGCTGTTCAGGTCCAGCCCCAGCGGGTTGGCGGAAACCGTGATCGGCGCCAGGGTTCTGGCGGCCGAACGTTCCGCGGCGGCTTCCGCAGCTTCATCGGCCTGCGCGGCGGGCGCGGCCAGCATCAACGCGCAGACCAGAGGTTTCAGCGCGCCCCGGCGGCCCGCCCGCAGGGCAACCCTGCCGCCGCGTTCCCTCTGCCACCCCAGTTTCTTGCCATTCATCATCGCCCTCTTTCAAATGTTATAACGTACCAAATAATTGGCGAATGATATAACATTTCGAAAATGGCGCAAGCTTGGCGACGCCGTGAATCCGCCGCCGCGGCTCATGGCCGGGCCGGCGCGGGCGCGCGTATCATAGGGCGATGGTGTTCCCCCGACTCCCGACTCCTCCCACGCTGACCGACACGGTCGCCAAGCGCCTGCTCGCCGAGATTGACGAGGGTCGCGTGCCGCCCGGGGAAAAATTGCCCACGGAGACCGCGTTGGCCGAACAATTCGGCGTCAGCCGCACGGTCATCCGCGAAGCGGTTTCGCGGCTGCGACAGGACGGTATCGTCGAAGCGCGGCAAGGCAGCGGCGTGTACGTCACCGGCCACGCCGGCAACCGCGCCCTGCGCATCGATGCGGCCGACCTGTCCTCGCTGGACGCCGTGCTGCATATCGTGGACCTGCGCCGCGCGCTGGAAACCGAGATCGCCGCGCAAGCCGCGGCAGTGCGCAAGAAGCAGGACATGGCGGAGATCGACGCCGCGCTGGCCGCCATTTCGCAGGCGGTGGAAAACGGCGGCGACGGCGTGCAGGAAGACGTGGCCTTCCATCGCAGCATCGCCCGCGCCACCGGCAATCCCTATTTCCTGACGACCCTGGCCTTCGTCAGCCAGTTCCTGGAAGCGGCCACACGCGTCACGCGCGCCAACGAGGCCCGCCACGCCAGCCTGATGCGCGACGTGCTGCAGGAACACGTCGCCATCGTCGAAGCCATACGCAGCAAGGACGTGGACGGCGCGCGCGAGGCCGCACGCATCCATATGGTGAACGCGGCCAAGCGCTTGAGCCAGGCGCACCGCTAGGCGGGAAAGCCGCGGCTCGCGCGCTGCGGCCGGCGCCTAGCCGAATGCCTTGATGAAGAAATCCCGCGTGCCGAAATTGCCTGATTTCAGCGCGATGCTGATGTCGCCTTGCGCCGCGGGCGCATGGCCGGAACACCAGGGCACGCCGGGATCGATCTGCTCGCCAATGACGACCTGCTGCAATCCCAAGGCCTGTACCACCGCCCCCGAGGTCTCGCCGCCCGCCACGATCAGTTGCCGCACGCCGCGTTCGACCAGGCCCGCCGCGATGCGCGCAATGGCGTCCTCGATCATGGCGCCCGCGCGCGCGGCGCCGAGTTCGCTCTGCGCCTGCCGCACCTGCTCGGGCTGAGCGGTGGAGTAGATCAGCACCGGGCCGTCATGCATGCGCGCATCGGCCCAGGCCAGCGCCTCTCCCACGGCGTCGTGGCCCGCCGCCAGCCGCAACGGATCCAGCGCCAGCGCCGGCCGGCCGCTTTCCATGAACGCGGCCACCTGGCCATTGGTCGCCGCCGAGCAACTACCCGCGACCACTGCCTGCAAACCGGGCGCGCGCGGTTGCCGCGCGTCTGCGGACGCCGCCGTCAGACCCCAGTTGCCGGGCAGTCCGATCGCCACGCCCGAACCCGCCGTCACCAGCGGCATGCCGGCAAGCGCGGGTCCCAAAGCCAGCAGGTCGGCATTGGACACGGCATCCACGATCGCGATCTCCACCCCCTGCGCCCGCAACTCCCGGATGCGGGCGCGGATGGCCTCGCTACCGCGCGCCACGACGCTGTAGTCGATCAGCCCGACGCGGCGCGAAGTCTGCGCGGACAACACGCGCACCAGATTGGGATCGGTCATGGGCGTCAGCGGATGGTGCTGCATGCCCGATTCGTTCAGCAGCACGTCGCCCGCGAACAGATAGCCCTTGAACACCGTGCGCTTGTTGTCCGGAAAGGCCGGCGTGGCGATGGTGAAGTCCGTGCCCAGCCGCGCCATCAGCGCATCCGCGACCGGTCCGATGTTGCCCTCGGGCGTGCTGTCGAAGGTGGAGCAATACTTGAAGTAGATCTGTTCCGCACCCTGCGTCAGCAACCAGTCCAGCGCCGCCAGCGACTGCGCCACGGCCTCGGCCGCGGGCAGCGTGCGGGTCTTGAGCGCGACCACCACCGCATCCGCCTCGCCGCGCAGGGGTTCGCCAGGAACGCCTATGGTCTGCACCGTGCGCATGCCGGCGCGCACGAGGTTGTTGGCCAGATCGGTGGCGCCGGTGAAGTCATCGGCGATGCAGCCCAGTTTGATGCTCATTTAGCCTCCGGCAAGGCGATGCCCGGGAATATCTTGATGACCGCGCTGTCGTCCTCGCGGCCGTGGCCGGCGCTGGAGGCCTGCATGAACATCTGATGCGCGGTGGAAGCCAGCGGCAAGGGAAAGCGGGTATGCCGGGCGGTGTCCAGCACCAGTCCCAAGTCCTTGACGAAGATGTCGACCGCGGACAGCGGCGTATAGTCGCCCGCCAGCACATGGGCCATGCGGTTCTCGAACATCCAGCTGTTGCCCGCGCTGTGCGTGATCACTTCATACAGGGCGTCCGCGTCCACGCCCTCGCGCAGGCCCAGCGCCATGGCTTCCGCCGCAGCGGCGATGTGCACGCCCGCCAGCAGCTGGTTGATGATCTTGACCTTGCTGCCCGCGCCGGCGCGATCGCCCAGGCGGTAGACCTTGCCGGCCATGGATTCCAGCACCGCGCCGCAGGCGGCGTAAGCCGCCGCGCGGCCCGCAGTCATCATGGTCATCTCGCCGGAGGCCGCGCGCGCGGCGCCGCCCGAGATGGGCGCATCCAAGTACAGGATGCCCTGCGTTTCGAGCCGCGCCTCCAGCGCGATGGACCAGTTGGGATCCACGGAGGAACACATCACGAACACCGCCCCCGGGCGCAGCGCGGCGGCCAGGCCGCCGTCCCCGTACAGCACCTCCTCGGTCTGCTGGGCATTGACGACCACACTGATGACGATGTCGCAGGCGGCCGCCATGTCGGCCAGGGTGGCGCAGGCCACGCCGCCCTGCGCCGCGAATGCCGCGCAAGCTTCCTGGCGGACGTCGAACACGTGCACGTCGTGGCCGGCCCGGCGCAGGCTTTGCGCGATGCCCGCGCCCATGGCGCCGAGGCCGATGACGCCGACGCGGCGGGAGGGGGGTTGAGGATTGCTCATATCGTTGGCGGTCCCGGCTACGGTAGGAATGGAGAGCAGCCTGCGCTCAGCGCGGCAGGTCGTCGGCCATGTAGGCGCGGATGATGTCCGCGAAATCGGCGTCGCCGCGCAAGCCCAGGCGCTCGGCCCGAGCAGTGTCCCAGCGGCCAGGCCAGCTGCCCACGATGCGCTCGACGCGCTCGTCAGGCTGCCAGCCGACACGGCCGGCGACCTCCTCGCCCGCGACCTGGCGCAGCGCCTGCACCATCTCGCTTGCCGTGACCGAAACCCCTGGCAGATTGATGGGCGCACGGTCCGCGACGGCGGCCGCTTCCAGTTCGCAGCCGGCGATCAGGGCCTGGATCGCGCCGCGCGGCGACAGCAGCCACAGGCGCGTGTCGGCGCTCACCGGGCAGGCGGCCTCCAGGCCGTTCAAGGGTTCGCGGATGATGCCGCTGGCGAACGAGGAAGCCGCCGCATTGGGCCGCCCCGGACGTACGCTGATGGTGGGCAGGCGCAGCACGCGCCCGTCCACATAGCCGCGCCGCGTGTAGTCCGCCAGCAGCAGTTCGGCAATGGCCTTCTGCGTGCCGTAGGACGATTGGGGATTGAGCGCGGTATCGTCGCGCACGGTGTCGGGCAGCGCGCCGCCGTACACCGCGACCGAACTGGTGAAGATCACCCGCGGCTTGTGGCCCAGCGCGCGGCAGGTCTCCAGCAGCGCGCGCGATGCGTCCAGGTTGATGCGCATGCCCAGATCGAAATCGGCCTCCGCCTGCCCGCTGACGATGGCCGCCAGATGGAAGATGGCGCGAGTCTCGGTGTCGATGGCCTGCCGCAACACTGCGGGATCGGCGATATCGCCGACCTGCGCATGGATGCGCGGATCGTCCGGCCCCGGAGCCAGCACCACGTCCAGCAGGTCGATCCGCGTGATGGCTTCAGGCTTGCCGCCATCCAATGACAGCGTGCCGCGCTCCAGCAGCTTGCGGGCCAGGCGCTGCCCCAGGAATCCGGCGCCGCCGGTGATGAGTATCTTCATATCGCGGTATGCCCCGTGTGGGTCAGATAGGACCGGGCCCAGCCCAGCCCGGCGGAGGTGCCGGCCCGGGGCCGGTATTCGCAGCCGATCCAGCCGGCATAGCCCAGCGCATCGATCTGTTCGAACAGATAGGGATAGTTCAGCTCGCCCAGGTCCGGCTCGTGGCGGTCCGGCACGCCCGCGATCTGGATGTGGCCAATGCCCGCCATGTCCCGCTTGAGCTTGACCGCGATATCGCCTTCCACGATCTGGCAGTGATAGATGTCGAACTGCACCTTCAGGTTATCGGCGCCGACCTCGGCGCATATGGCCTGGGCCTCGTCCTGACGGTTGAGGAAAAAGCCCGGAATGTCGCGCGTGTTGATCGGCTCTATCACCACTGTCACCCCGGCGGATGCCGCGGCGCGCGCGGCCCAGGCGAGGTTCTCCAGATAGACCGCGCGATGCGCTGCGCGGTCCTGCCCGTGCTGTATCAGCCCGGCCATGAGATGCAGCTTGCGGTTGCCCAGCACGGCGGCATATTCCAAGGCCAGGTCGACCCCGCGCCGGAACTCGCTGGCGCGGCCCGGCAGCGAGGCGGTGCCGCGCTCGCCTGCGGCCCAATCGCCGGGCGGCGCGTTGAACAGCGCCTGGGTCAGCCCCTGCCCCTGCAGCCGCGCCTGGAGCTCGGCCGCCGGATACTCGTAGGGAAACAGGAACTCCACACCCGCGAACCCGTCCCTCGCAGCCGCCGCAAAGCGGTCCAGGAAGGGATGCTCGGTGTACATCATGCTGAGATTGGCGGCCAGGCGCGGCATCGCGGTTCCTTGATTCAGTAGCGCGCGCCGAACACGACCCGCAGTTCATCGATGGCCGCGGCGCTCAATGGCGCCGGCCGGGGATTGCTCATCAGCCACAGGCGGGCGGTTTCTTCCAGTTCTTCCAGCGCGTAGGAGGCATGCGCCACGGAGCGTTCCCATACCACCGGCCCCAGGCGCTCGAACAGCGCCCCCCGCACCTCGCCGGCCACCGCGGCGACCTCGGCCGCGGCTTGCGGATCGCCGGGACGGCGATAGGGGATCAGCGGAATCCGGCCGACCTTCATGACCTGATAGGGCGTGATGGGCGGCAGCACTTCATCGGGCCGCCAGACGCCCGCCAACGTCAGCGCCACCAGATGCGTGGAATGCGTGTGCACGATGCCGCGGGCGCCGGGACTGGCCTGGTAGATGCCGCGATGCAGCTCCAGCGTCTTGGACGGCTTGCTGCCCGACACGTGCCTGCCCGCCGCATCGACCTTGGACAGTTCGGCGGGATCCAGCCGTCCGAGGCAGGCGTCGGTCGGCGTGATCAGCCAGCCGTCGTCCAGGCGCGCGCTGATGTTGCCGGCGGCGCCCACGGTATAGCCGCGGTTGTAGAGACTGGCGCCGACGGCGCAGATCTCTTCGCGAATGCGGGATTCTTCAGAATTCATAAGGTCATCATACAAATTCTGGCGAAAAAAGACACCCAGGGTAAGTCCCGGGCAGAAATCCGCGATCCCTGCCCGACCAGCCTCAGTTCACCGTTATCCCGGCATCCCGGATCAGTTCGGCGAAACGCGGCACGTCGCGCGCGATCAAGGCCTGGAAGGCCGCGGAGCCCTGCTCCTGCGTCCCCGGCGCCTGCGCCGCCAGCTTGTCGAGCGACTCGCGTACATTCGGGCTCTTCAGCGCCGCCGCCAGCGCCTCCTCCAGCCGCGCCACCACCGCCGGCGGCGTGCCCGCCGGCGCGGCAATGCCATTCCAGACGCTCATATTGAATTGCGGCACGCCGCCTTCCGCGAACGTAGGCACATCGGGGATCTGCGGCAGCCGGCTCGGGCTGGCCACGGCCAGCGCCGTGACGCGCTTGCCTTCATGGATGGGAATCATGGTGACCGTCTGGTCGATCACGGCTTCCACGGTGCCCGCCATCAGGTCGCTGATCGCCGGCCCCGCGCCGCGATACGGAATCTGCATGCCCTGGGTCCCGGTGACGTGCAGGAAATAGGCCGCCGCGATATGGCTGGTGGAACCCGAGCCGGCGTTGCCGAAGTTCACGTCCTTGCCTTGCTTGCGCAGGCGTTCGACGAAATCGGACAGCTTGGTGATGCCGCTGGCCTTGCTGACGGAAAGCACCATCGGCACGGTCGCCACCAGTCCGATCGCGGTCATGTCGCGGCGCGGATCGAACTTGCTTGCGGGATAGAGCGACGGCGCGATCGCCAGCGATCCCATATTGCCGAAGGTGATGGTGTAGCCGTCCGGCGCCGCGCGCGCCACGCGCTGGTTGCCGATCATCGTGCCGCCGCCGCCCTGGTTTTCCACCACGACGGGTTGCCCCAGATTCTCGCCCATGGCTTGCGCCACGATGCGGGCCAGGCCGTCCGTGGACCCGCCGGGCGCATAAGGCACCACCATCGAAATGGCGCGGGCGGGATAGCCCTGCGCCCCCGCCAGGGCGCTGAATGCAAACAGGCAGGCGCCAGCAGACGCCAGTATGGTCTTCCTCATGGTTTTGCTCCTCGGTTTTCATGGTTGCCGGCAACAGCCGGCCCTCCGCCTTGTGCCGGCGGATTCTTGCGCTACGTTGGAAGGGAAGCGGCGCGGGCGACAGCCCGGCCGCGGCTTGCTCAGCCTTTGGGCTTGGCGCCCAGCTCCACGCCTGCGAGCTGTTCGGACAGGCGCGCAACGGCGGTATGGTCCTGGCCCTTGCCCAACGTCTTGCCGGCCGAGGCCCACAGTTCGCGGCACAGCGAGGCGAACGGCGTGGGCGTGCCGGTATCGGTCGCGATGCCCAGCGCGATGCCCAGGTCCTTGACCATCAGGTCCAGGCCGAATCCCGAGTTGAACTGGCGCGACAGCACGAATTGCTTGAACTTCTTCTGGGTCGAATTGTTCATGCCGGTCGACGCGTTGAGCACGTCGACGATCACGTTCGGATCCAGGCCGAACTGCTGGCCGATCAGCATCGCCTCCACCCCGATCAGGAAGCCGCCGGCCGACACCAGGTTGTTCAAGGCCTTCATGGCGTGGGCGCTGCCGACCTCGCCCACCGGCGTAATCGTCGTGCCCATGCTGGACAGGACCGGGCGCACCCGCTCCAGCGTCGCGGCGGGCCCACCGTACATGATGGCCAGCTCACCCGTACGTGCGCGCGGCACGCCGCCGGACACCGGGGCGTCGACCATGACGCCGCCGGCGGCGGCAACGGCCTGCGCCAGGCGCTGCGTATGCGCCGGCACGCCGGAACTCATGTCGACCACCACGCTGCCCGGGCGCAGGCCCGCCAGCACGCCTTGTTCGCCGTTGAGCACCTGCTCGACGATCGCGCTGGTGGGCAGCATGGTGAAGACGATGTCGGACTGAGCCGCCAATTCCGCGCAGGTGGCGGCGGCCCGGCCGCCCACTTCCTGGGCGAACTTGTCCGCCTGGCCCGGCACGGCGTCGAACACCGTGACGGCAAAGCCGGCCTGTACCAGACGGGCCGCCATGGGCCAGCCCATGCTGCCGATGCCGATCAGGCCCACGCGCTCCTGCGCGGCGCTCATGCCTTGGACTCCTTGAAGGCGCCCTCTTCTTCCAGCACCTGGTTGGCGACCTTGAACGCATCCAGCCCCGCCGGAATGCCGCAGTAGACCGTGGCCTGCAGCAGGATTTCCTTGATCTCCTCGACCGTCACGCCGTTGTTCAACGCGCCCTTGACGTGCAGCTTGATCTCGGCGGGACGGTTCAGTGCCGTCAGCATGGCCAGGTTAAGCATGCTGCGCGTCTTCTTCTCCAGCCCCGGGCGGCCCCAGGTGTAGCCCCAGCACCACTCGGTGGTGATGTGCTGGAAGGCCATCATGAATTCGTTGGCGCGAGCCAGCGAGCCGTCCACGTATTCGGTGCCCAGCACTTCGCGGCGCAGGTTCAGGCCTTGGTCGAACAGGGCCTGGGTTTCGGATTTGGTGTCTGCCATGAGTTCCTCTTGCGTGATGGGGTGAGGGGTTGCGGAGCAGGCGTCCGCCTGGTCCATTTTGTCTGATTGTCCGGCAACTTTCCCGCAATCGTCAATAGTCAGATTGTCAGACAATCTTCTTGACTGCTTAAGATTTGAGCAGAATAATGTGCCGCAGAGCGCCGGGCCGGCAGCCTTGCGCCACACCCGAAAAAAGCCAGGAGACAGACATGACAAAACCCCAACAGGCCATGCGCCGCGGGCGCAGGGAATTCGTCGCTGGATTGGGCGCGGCCGCGCTGGCCGCCAGCTTGCCCGGCCGCGCGCTGGCCGCGCCGGCGGAAATCAACGTCGGCGTGATCCTGCCGCTGTCGGGCGCCAACGCCCAGTTCGGCATCAATTCGCGCCAGGGACTGGAGCTGGCCGCCGACGAGATCAACGCAGCCGGCGGCATCAAGGCCATGGGTGGGGCCAAGCTCAAGCTCATCATTGCCGACGCCACTTCCCAGCCCACCACCGCGGCCACCGTGGCGCAGCGCCTGATCACGCAGAACCGCTGCGTGGCCATCATCGGCGCCTACGCCTCGTCGCTGACGCTGGCAATCTCGGAAGTGACCGAGCGCCGCGGCATCCCCCTGCTCACCATGTCGTTCTCCGACGTGCTCACCGAGCGCGGCTTCAAACACATCTTCCAGGTGGTATCCAAAGGCTCGGTGCTGGGCCGCGCGCAGTATGACTATGCGGCCTCGGTGGTGGCGGGCGCTTCGGACATCAAGAAGATCGCGCTGCTGTACGAGGACACCGCCTACGGCACCTCGCAGGCGGTCGGCGTGCGCAATGCGGCCAAGGCGGCGGGCGCGCAGGTCGTGCTGGACGAGGCCTATCCGCTGGGCATCACCGACGTCACGCCGCTGATCAGCAAGCTGCGCGGATCGGACGCCCAGATCGTGTTCCCGATCTCGTACCTGAACGACAGCCTGCTGATCATCCGCGTCATGCGGCAGCAGCGCCTGACCGTACCCATCGTGGGCGGAGCCGCGGGCTACGTCATTCCCGACTTCGCCAAGGCCCTGGGGCAGTACTCCGAGGCGGTGCTGTCGATCGCCCCCGCCAACTACGACCAGGCGCCCGAATACACCGAGCGCTACCGCAAGCGCTTCGGCACCTTCATGCCGCACGAGGCGCTGGAACATGCGGTGTGCGCGGGCGTGCTGGCCCAGGCGCTGGAAGTCGCCGCGTCCGACAAGCCGGAAGCGGTCTCCCAGGCGCTGCGCGCGCAAAAGTACGACCAGGGCTGGGCCGGCGTGATGTCGGGCGGCGGCGTGCATTTCGACGCCAACGGCCTGAACACCATGGCGCAGCCCATCATGGTCCAGTGGCAAAAGGGCGAACTGGTCTCGGTCTGGCCGCAGGCGCTGGCCAAGGGCCGCGTCATCACGGCCTCCTGAACCCCACGCGCGGAGCACGGTCATGCAATTCCTGCAGGCACTGGTGGACGGCATTCTGCTGGGCGGGGTCTACGCGGTCATCTCCATCGGACTCACGCTCGTCTTCGGCGTGGTGTCCATCGTCAACTTCGCCCAGGCCGAATTTCTGATGGTGGGCATGTTCGTGGCGTACTTCGCCTGGAAGCTGCTCGGCCTGGACCCGCTGCTGGGGTCGCTGCTGTCGTTCGCGGTGGCCTTTGCGCTGGGCGTGCTGACGCAGAAGTACCTGATCAACCGGGTACTGAAAGCGCCGGCGGTCGCGCAGATCTTCCTGACGGTGGGCCTGCTCATCGTCATGGAGAACCTGGCGCTGATCCTGTTCGGATCCGAGTTCCGCTCGGTGCAGACGCCCTACCAGATGACCGCGCTGGCCGTAGGCCCCATCCTGCTCAGCGCCCCCTATCTGCTGGCCTTCGCGGTCGCGTCGGTGGCGGGCCTGGTCCTGTGGTGGGTGCTGAAGAAAACCTGGTGGGGCATGGCGGTGCGGGCCACCGCCCAGGATCCCATGGCCGCCAGGCTGTCCGGCATCTCCACGCACCGCGTGCACCAACTGGCTTTCGGGCTGGGCGTTGGCATGACGGCGCTGGGCGGCGGCATCATCCTGCCCTACTTGACCGCCTCGACCACCGTCGGCGCGCAGTTCAGCGTGCTGATGTTCACGGCGGTGGTGCTGGGCGGGCTGGGCAGCGTGATAGGCGCGGTGGTGGGCGGCGTGGCGGTCGGCGTGATCCAGTCGCTGTCGTCGCTGGTGCTGCCGATGCAGCTGCAGAACCTGGCGCTGTTCGCCATCTTCATCCTGGTGCTGGCCGTGCGCCCGGAAGGTCTTCTGAAAAGGGCGGGCTGATGACCAAGAACCGACAACTCCTGCTGTGGGCGCTGCCGCTGGCGGCCGCCCTGATCGTGCCGTGGCTGATGGAAGACCAGGGCTACGGTATCCGCGTGCTGACGCTGGTGCTGCTGTTTGCCGCCATGGGCCAGTCCTGGAACATCGTGGGCGGCCTGGCCAACCAGATCTCGCTGGGCCATGCGGCCTTCTTCGGACTAGGCGCCTACACCTCGACCCTGCTGCTCATGCGCTACGGGATCTCGCCCTGGCTGGGCATCGTCGCCGCCATGGCGGTGGCCGCGGCCGCGGGCACGCTGCTCAGCCTGCCCACCATGCGGCTGCGCGGACATTACTTCGCGCTGGCCACGCTGGCCTTCGGCGAAGTGCTGCGCGCCATCGCCAACACCTGGGCCTCCGTAACGGGCGGGCCGGTCGGCGTGTCCATCCCGTTCTCGGAAGGACTGGCCCAGATGCAGTTCAAGTCCAGCATCCCCTACTACTACCTGATGCTGGCGGCCGCGGTGATTACCTCGATCGTGTTCGCGCTGATCAGCCATTCGCGCCTGGGCTACCGCCTGCGCGCGGTCAAGGCCAACCCGCAGGCCGCCGAAGTCATCGGCGTCGACACCGCCCGCACCCGCATCCTTGCCGCCGTCATCTCGGCCGCGCTGATGGGCGCCTGCGGCACGCTGTACGCGCAGTTCATCTACTTCTTCGACCCGGACACGGTCTTCTCGCTGGTCGGCATCTCGGTGCGCGTGGCGCTGATCTGCATCATCGGCGGCGTGGGCACGGTAGCCGGCCCGCTGATCGGCGCGCTGGTCATCATCCCGCTGGAAGAGACGTTCAACGACTGGCTGTCGGGCCACACCGCGGGCGTATCGCAGCTGGCCTTCGGGCTGATCCTGATCGCCATCATCCTGATCGAGCCGCGCGGCCTGTCGGCGCTGTGGACCCGGCTGCGCAACCTGACGCGAGGCCAGCATGCCTGACATCCTCAAGGTCTCACGCATCCAGCGCCGCTTCGGCGGCCTGAAAGCCGTGGACGACGTGTCGTTCACCGTGGCCCGCGGCGACATCCTGGGCCTCATCGGCCCCAATGGCGCCGGCAAGACCACCCTGTTCAACCTGCTGGTCGGGCTGTACCGCGGCAATGGCGGCAGCATCGAACTGGAAGGGCGCGACATCAGCGGCCTGCGGCCCCACCAGATCGCGGCGCTGGGCATGACCAAGACCTTCCAGAACGTGGCGCTGTTTCCCGAGATGACGGTGCTGGACAACGTGCTGGTCGGCGGGCTGCTGCGCCACGACGTCGGCCGGGCGCGCCGGTTTGCGCTGGAAAATCTCGACCGCGTCGGCCTGTCCGGCATCGCCGCCAAGCCCGCCGGCGAACTGTCGTTTCCCGAGCAGGCGCGGGTGGAACTGGCGCGCGCGCTGTGCACCGACCCCAAGGTATTCCTGCTGGACGAGGTCATGGCGGCGCTGAACGAATCCGAGATGGACGCCCTGCTGGACCTGATCCGCACCCTGCGCGACGAGTCCGGCATCACCTTCATCGTGGTGGAACACCATATGCGCGCCATCATGCGCCTGTGCAACCGGATCCTGGTGCTGTCCTTCGGCCAGAAGATCGCCGAGGGCAGCCCGGCGCAGATCGCGGCCGATCCCACGGTGATCGAGGTCTACCTGGGCAAGTCGCTGGAGCAGTTGGAGGTGCCGGCATGAGCCTGCTGCAGATCCAGGGGCTGACCGCCGCCTACGACCGCAGCCCGGTGCTGCGCGACATCACGCTGGACGTGCCCGCGGGCGGCTTCGTCGCGGTGGTCGGCGCCAACACGGCTGGCAAGAGCACGCTGCTGCGCTGCATCTCCGGCCTGCTCGACAAGGTCGGCGGCAGCATCAGGTTCGACGGGCAGGAGATCCTGCGCCTGGCGCCGCACCGCGTCCCCGAGCTAGGCATCGCCCACGTGCCGGAAGGCCGTCACGTCTTTCCGGAAATGACGGTCGAGGAAAACCTGTACCTGGGCGGCTACACCCGCCGCCGCGACATGGCGGCGGTCAGGCGCGGCTGCGAGCGGATCTACGCGCTGTTTCCACGGTTGCGGGAACGGCGCCGCCAGCAGGCCGGCACGCTATCCGGCGGCGAGCAGCAGATGGTGGCCTTCGGCCGCGCCTTGATGCTGGAGCCGCGGCTGTTGCTGCTGGACGAGCCCAGCCACGGCCTGGCACCCAAAATCGTCGAGGAGATGCACCAGGCCATGATAGACATCCACCGCAGCGGCCTGACCATCTTGCTGGTGGAGCAGAACACGCGCCTGGCGCTATCGGTGGCCGAGTACGCGTACGTGCTGCAGTCGGGTTCCCTGGTGCTGTCCGGCCCCAGCGCCGAACTGCTGGAAGACGGCCGCGTGCGGGCGGCCTACCTCGGTTTGTAGCCATGGCCCGCCGACGGGATATATTGCGTCTTTACGTAGACACGGCGGTTCGCCGCGGCGCGGCCATGAGCCTGCGCCGGCGCGCCGGCCCGCCGCCAGCTTAAGCGAGAGACAGCCATGGCCAGCCCGACAGGCGCGGTATTCGAAAAACCCGGCACCCTGCGCACCCGCGTGGAGGAATTCCTGCGCGCGTCCATCATGGACGGACGGATCAAGGGCGGAGAACGCCTGCGCGAACAGGAACTGTGCGATCAGCTCGGCATCAGCCGCAGCACGCTGCGCGAGGCGCTGCGCACCCTGGAGGCCGAGCGCCTGATTTCCATCGAACCGCACCGCGGCCCCACCGTGGTGCGCATCACCGAAAAAGCGGCCCGCGACCTCTATGCCCTGCGCGCCCTGCTGGAAGGCTATGCCGCGCATGAATTCGCCAGGCTGGCAAGCGATGCCGACGTCGAACGCCTGCGCAAGGCGGTGGACGCCCTGCACCGCCAGGCCAAGGGCAGCAACAAGGCGGCCCTGCTGGCGGCCAAGCGCGACTTCTACGACGTGCTGCTGAGCGGCTGCGACAACGACCTGGTCAAGGACATGCTGCCGGGCCTGCTGTCGCGCATCAATCTGCTGCGCGCCACCTCGTTCGCGCGCGCCGACCGCCTGCCGGAAAGCATGGCCGAAATCGACCTGATCTTCGAGCGCATCCGGGCTCGGGATCCGCAAGGCGCGCAAAGCGCGGCGCAGAGCCATATCGTGAACGCGGAACGCACCGCGCTCGAAGTGCTCAAGCGCCAGCAACAGGAGACATCCGACAGTGAAGGCGATCGTCCAGAAACTAAAGGCCGGGGCAGCCCTGGCTCAGCAGGATAGCGAATTCATCCTGGCCGCGCGCGGCCTGCCCTGCGCCATCTGGCTGCAAGCAGGACCCGCTCCCGATGAAAGAATCGCGGCCTGGGCAGGCCAGCCCGCCGCCCCCTCGCAATGCATTGTCGTCAGCGCGCCGCCCGAAACCTGGCACAAGCTGCTCTGCGACACCCCGCCCCCGGGCTACCACTCCTTCACCGCGGCCCGCCGCCAGGCGCAAGGCCTGCGCGTCAGCGGCGACGCGCTGGCCGTCGCCCAGGCCCTGCACCCGCTGGAACGGCTGTTCGAGATCCTGCGCGGCCAGCTCGCCGCCACTCCCGAATGGCTGGACCGCAGCCCGATTTCCGGCGCCTACGCCACCCTCGATATCGGCCCGGCCCAGACCTCTCTCTACTATGAAACCAGCGGCCTCGACGCCGGCCCCCCACTGCTGATGCTGCACACGGCGGGCGCGGACTCCCGCCAGTACCATGCGCTGATGGCCGATCCCGAACTGCGACGGCAATGGCGCATGATCGCCTTCGACATGCCCGGGCACGGGCGCAGCATGCCCCTGTCCGGCCAGGCCTGGACCGCTGAAGGTCTCACGCGCGACGCCTATCTGCAGACCTGCCTGGCGGTGATCCGCCAGATCGCGGGCGCGCCGGCGGCGCTGCTGGGCTGCTCGATGGGCGCGGCGATGGCGCTGGTGGTCGCGGCAAGCAGCCCCGCCGACGTGGCCGGCGTGGTCGCGCTGGAGGCTCCTTATAAGGCCGCTGGACGGCGCACCCCCATGCTGTGCCACCCCCAGGTCAACCAGGCGGCGCACAACCCCGCCTACGTGCGCGGCCTGATGGGACCGGCTTCCACCCTGCAGGCGCGGCGCGACGCGGCCTGGATCTACTCGCAGGGCGGCTTTAATGTCTATGCCAACGATCTCTGGTTCTACAGCGAAGATTTCAACGCCGCCGAGCACCTGGCCGGCCTCAACGCCGATGCCTTCGGCATATCGCTGCTGACTGGCGCCTACGATTATTCGGCCAGCCCCGAGGATTCCCGCCGGGTCGCGGCCCTGATTCCCGGCGCGCGCTTTCAGGCCATGCCGGAACTGGGACATTTCCCCATGGTCGAGAACCCGCAACGCCTCATGGACTATCTGCGGCCCGAGCTGGACCGCCTGCGCAATCACGGAGCCATCGCATGACGCTGCCCAACTACGAGGTCTACGCCCTGCGCTACGCCACGGTGGCGCGGCAGCGCAGCCAGAACTTCATCACGCCGCCCGACCCGCACGACGGCCCCATGCCGATGGACTATTTCGTCTGGGTCATCCGCGACGGCGCGCGCGCCTACCTGGTGGACACGGGATTCAATGAAGAGGCTGCGCGCGCCCGTGGCCGCGAGTTCCTGCGCTGCCCAATAGAGGCGCTGGCAAAACTTGGCATCGCGCCCGCCGACATCCGCGACGTCATCGTCACGCATCTGCACTACGACCACGCCGGCAACATCCGCAAGCTGCCGCAAGCCCGTCTGCATCTGCAGGAAAGCGAGCTGCATTACGCCTGCGGCTGCAATATGCGCTTTGACATGCTGCGCCACGCCTATGCGGTGGAAGACGTGGTGGACGTGGTGCGGGGCGTGTACGACAAGCGTGTGGCCTTCTACCACGGCCACGACGAGATCGCGCCCGGCCTGCAGTTGCTGCACATCGGCGGCCACACCCGCGGGCTGCAGGCGGTGCGCGTGCACACCGCGCGCGGCTGGATGGTGCTGGCCTCCGACGCCAGCCACTACTACGACAACATGGGCCGCGATGCGCCCTTTCCCATCGTCGACAACGTGGCCGACATGCTGGCGGGCTACGAGATCCTGCTGAAATTCGCGGAATCGCCCGACCACATCGTGCCAGGACACGATCCTCTGGTCAGGACGCGGTATCCGGGCCTGAGCGGCGCGGATACCGAAGTGGTGGCGCTGCACCTGGGCCACGGCGCGCGCCCCTGAATGCTGGCGTTTCGCGCCAGCGGCGCGGCATCACAAGCCCAGCGGCCGGATCGCCTCGTCCACGTCTTCCGCCGACATGTCCTGCACGATGAGGACCATGGCGCCCGCCCGCTGCGCGCCATCTGCTCCTTCCACAGGCTCCGGCACCGAGAAGACATGGCGCACGCCGTGGACGGCCCGCAGGGTCCCGTCCGTCCAGAGCAAGAGCCCCTTCGCACGCAATAGCCGGTCGCCGACCTGGCGCTGCATGTGCCGGGTCCAGCGCGCATAGTCCTCCCAACCCACCGGCCGGCTCTGGGTAAAGGCGTAGGACACGATGCCGTAGCGCAACACGTGCGCCAGCGGCCCCGCGGTTGGCGCCGCGTGCAGCGCCGCAACATCCAGATGCTCGGCGCGCAGTCCGTCGAACAGCGCGGGCGCGTCCTCATCCACGGTGTCCGGCGACACGGGGCGAATGGGCGCGCTGGCGTTGTAGCCGCGCAGCGCAACGCGCAGTGCGCCCACGGCGGCCTCATCGGCCAGATCGGTCTTGGTCAGCGCGATGCGGTCGGCGATGGCGATCTGGGTGCTGGCTTCGCGGTAGGCATCCAATGTCGGCAGGCCATGCAGCGCGTCCGCGGTCGCCACCACGCCGCCGAAGCGGTAGTGGCGGGCAATGAGCGGATCCGCCGCCAGCGTGTTGATGACCGGACAGGGATCCGCCAGCCCCGAGGTTTCCACCACCACCCGCGTAAACGCAGGGATCTCGCCGCGCTGGCGCCGGTAATAGAGCGACTCCAGCGTATCCTGCAGCGAACTGGTCGCCGCGCAGCACAGGCAGCCGGAATCCAGCAGCACCACGTCGGTATCGTCGGCGCGGCCCACCAGCATGTGGTCCAGGCCGATCTCGCCAAACTCGTTGATGACCACCGCCGTGTCGGCAAAGCGCGGGCTGCGCACCAGGCGCGACAGCAGCGTGGTCTTGCCGCTGCCCAGGAAGCCCGTCAGCAGGTAGACCGGCAACGGTCCGGCGGTCGTGGGCATGGGCAGCTCAGGCCTGTTCCGCGGCGGGCGCGGGCAGGTTGCGCAGATAGTCCTGCACTTCGCGCGACGGAATCACGTCGGCGTACTTGCAGTTCAGGTCGAACAGGCTCATCGCGTGGCTGGCCTGGAAGCGGTCGAACGCAGCCTCTTCGGGAATGATGACCTTGAAGTTGTACGAGTAGGCATCCACCGTGGTGGCGCGCAGGCATCCCGAAGACGTGCAGCCCACCAGGATGAGGGTGTCCACGTCCAGGAAGTTCAGGTGGCTCATGAAGATGGTGCCGAAGAAGCAGGACGGCTTCTGCTTGGTGATGCGGATGTCCTGCGGCCGCGGCGCCAGCGGCTCCACGGTCTGCGTGGCGTGGGTATTGGCGAGCACGGTCTTCTCGCCGCCGCGATGGTTCTTGCCCACTTGCACGCCGCTGTCCAGCAGATCGGCGCGGCGGCCGCTTTCGGTATAGAAGACCGGAATGTTCTTGTCGCGCGCCAGCTCCAGCAGCGGCACGATGTGCGCCACCGCGTCCCAGGCCTCGCGGCCGCAATGGGTGCGGTACTGCTTCAGTCCTTCCAGGATGTCCTGGGGCGTGTCGCCGCAGAAGTTGTACTGCACGTCGATGATGAACAGGGCCGGACGTTTGCCGAAGCCGCCGCGCTTGCCATAGCCGGCCTGCGCCAGCACCTGCTTGTCGCGCTCGGTCAGAAAATCGTCCCAGATTCGCTTGGTTTCGCTCATGGTAATGCCTGCCAGAAAAAGAGTAGGTTCAGTTCAAAGACGCTTGAGATAGCGGCCGCCCGGATTGCGGCGCGCGGCGTCGGTAATGCGGCCGTCCAGCGCCACGGTACGCCCGCGCACCAACGTGCGCACGGGCCAACCCTTCAGGGTCATGCCCTCGTAGGGTGAGTAATCGGAATTGGATTCGAGCGCAGCGGGATCGACGGTGCGCTCCAGGTCCGGATCCACCAGCACCAGGTCGGCATCCTTGCCGATCTCGATGCTGCCCTTGGCCGGCATGCGATAGATGCGGGCGGAGTTCTCCGTGGCGACCTTCATCAGCGTTTCCAGCGGCACACCACGGCGGTGATAGCCCTCGTGCAGCAAAATCGGCAGCATCAGGCCGGTACCGGGAAAACCGTTGCTGGCCGCCCAGATGTCGGTGTCCTTGGTGGCGCGCTTGCGCGGCACGTGGTCGGTGCCGATGGTGGTGATGGAACCGTCCAGCACGCCCTCCCACATCGCATCCACATCGGCCTGGCCGCGCACCGGCGGATTGACCTTGGCATAAGTCCCGGCGGGCGATTCGTCATTCAGGAACAGGTAGTGCGGGCAGGTCTCGACGTAGATCGGCGGCGCGTCGGGCGTGCGGCGGTGGCGCCGCGCCTCGTCCAGCGCCTCGCGGCTGCTCAGGTGCACGATGTTGACCGCGGCGCCGGTCTTGGATGCGAAGTAGCAGACGCGGTGCACGTTCTCCGCTTCCAGGAAGTCCGGGCTCTGTTCGTTCCAGGCCTTCAGGTCGTCGCGGCCGGCGGCGCGCAGCGGGTCCCGCAGGACCGGAATCACTTCTACGTTTTCACAATGCACGCCCATGATCGCGCCCGGGATCGCCGCGGTGGCGCGCAGCGCTGAATACAGCAGACCGTCGTCGATATCGGTAAAGCCCTTGGACAGCCCTGCGGCGCCCTTGTACATCATGTAGAGCTTGTAGGAATTCACGTTGAAGCGGCGCGAGATTTCCTCCAGCGTCTCCACGTGCAGATTGCTGGTGATGCCGAAATGGAAGCCGAAATCCACGCAGCTCTGCGACAAGGCGCGATCGCGCACCTTATCGAAGGATTCGCGGATATCCGCCGAGCGATGAAACGACAGCACGGAGGTGGTGCCGCCCAGGGCGGCGAAGCGCGACTCGGTTTCGAAGTCGGTCTCTGGCGAGCCGAAGCCGAAATGCACGTGCGGATCGATCAGTCCCGGCAGTACCCACAAGCCCTGGCAATCTATGGTCTCACGGGACTCGAACTGCGCGCCCGGCTCGGCAATGATGGCAATCCGGCCGTCGATGACGCCGAGCACGCCTTCGGTCAGCCCCTGCTGAGGCAAGTACAGTCTGGCGTTGGTAAGTAGCAGATCCAGCATGATGTGGTTTTTCCCGATAGATGCGTGTTTTCAGCAATGGGCCGCGTCCGCGGCCTGCGTGTCGTTCAAGAATCCGTTGAGGACGCTGGCGGGGATGCCGCCCTCCGCCATGAGTTTGCGTTCGGCGCGAGTGAGCACCTGGGCATAGGCCTGGAAGACGATGCGGCGCTCGCCGTCTTCGGCGACGACGGTGATGGGCTCGCCCTTGCGCACACCATTAGCCACGTTGTCGAAACGCAGGGTTTCCGCCCCCGTCAGGCCCAACTGGCGCCAACCCTCGCCCGGGGCGAAAGCCAGCGGCAACACCCCCATGCCCACCAGATTCGCCCGGTGGATACGTTCGAACGATTCCGCGATCACGGCGCGCACGCCCAGCAGCGCCGAACCCTTGGCGGCCCAGTCGCGGCTGCTGCCCATGCCGTAGTCCTTGCCGCCCAGGATCACGCTGGCCACACCCTCGGCGCGGTAAGCCTCGGCCGCGTCGACCACCGCCATGCGCTGTCCGCTGGGGAAATGGCGGGTCACGCCGCCCTCCATGTCCGGTACCAGTGCGTTCTTGATGCGGATGTTGGCAAAGGTGGCGCGGGTCATCACATGGTGATTGCAGCGGCGCGCCACATAGGTATTGAAATCGCGCGGCGCCACGCCCTTGCCGATCAGGTACGCGCCAGCCGGCGTATCCGTCGGGATCTCACCGCTGGGCGAGATGTGGTCGGTCGTCAGCGAATCGCCGAACGCGGCCAGCACACGGCCGTGCGTCAGGCTGGATTCCAGGTCGGCCAGGGCATCGCGGCCGGGCTCGGTCCTGAAGAATGGCGGCTCGACCAGGTATTGCGATTCCGGGTCCCAGGGAAAGCGCAGCCCCGAGGGTGCCGGCAGGTCGCGCCAGATCGCGCTGTCCAGGCTCGTCGGGTCATAGACCTCGGCGAACAAGACCGGATCCGCGGCCAGCGGCAGCAGGGCCGCGATCTCTTCCTGGCTGGGCCAGACATCGCGCAGATAGATGGGTGCGCCATCGGCGCCCGGCCCCAGCGGTTCGCGTTCGAAGTCCAGGTCAATCCTGCCGGCCAGCGCGTACAGCACCACCATGGCGGGAGAGCCAATGTAGTTGGCGCGCAGCAGCTTGTGAATGCGGCCTTCGAAATTGCGGTTGCCGGACAGCACGGCCGCCGCCACCAGGCCGCCCTCGGTGATGGCATCGGCCGCCGTCGTCTCCAAAGGACCGGACTTGCCGCCGCAAGTGGTGCAGCCGTAGCCGATCACGTGGAAACCTTGCGCCTGCAAGGCTTGCAGCAGGCCGGCGGATTCCAGGTAGCGCGTCACCGCGCGCGAACCCGGCGCCAGCGAACGCTTCACCCAGGCGGGCGGCGTCAGGCCCAGCGCCAGCGCTTTTTTTGCGACCAGGCCGGCGGCCAGCATCACGCCTGGATTGGACGTATTGGTGCAGGAGGTGATGGCCGCCAGCGCCACCGAGCCATGGCCCAGGGAAGCGCGGCTGGGCGGATACGCGACCAACGCGCCGGCGTCCACGCCGAATCCGCCCTCGGCCAGGGGCTGGCCCAGGCGGTGGCGGAAGTCCGCCGCGACCTCGCCCACGTCCATGCGGTCTTGCGGCCGTCGCGGACCCGCCACGCTGGGACGCGCGGCCGACAGGTCGATCTCTATCACCCGGCTATAGACGGGTACGACCTCGCCGGCATCGCGCCACAGGCTGTTGGCGCGGGCATAGGCCTCGATCAGCGCCAGCTGCTCGTCGCTGCGCCCGGTCATGCGGGCATAGTCCAGCGTGCGGGCGTCTATCGGGAAAAAGCCGCAAGTGGCGCCGTACTCGGGCGCCATGTTGGCGATGGTGGCGCGTTCCGGCACGCCGAGCGCCTGTGCCGCCGGGCCGAAGAATTCGACCATGCAGCCCACCACGCCCGCCGCGCGCAGCTGCTGCGTGATCAGCAGGGCGGCGTCGGTGGTGAGCGCGGGCGCCTCGATGGCGCCGCGCAGCCGCACCCCCACGACCTCCGGGATCGGAAACGTATAGGCATGCCCCAGCAGGGCCGCCTCGGCGTCGATGCCGCCTACGCCCCAGCCCAACACGCCCAGGGCGTTGACCATCGGCGTGTGCGAGTCGCCGCCGATGACGAAATCGGGATAGGCCCAGTCGCCGTCCGGCCGTGACTGGCGCGCGACCACCGGCGCCAGGTACTCCAGGTTGACCTGATGGATGATGCCGATGCCCGGCGTGATGACCCGCAGTCCCTTGTAGGCCTGTTGCGCCCATTTCAGGAAGCGGTAGCGCTCGTCGTTGCGCTCGAACTCGCGGCGCAGGTTGCGCTGCACCGCGCCCTCATCGCCCCAATGGTCGACCTGCAGGGAATGGTCCACGATCAGGTCCACGGGAATCCGGGTGTCCACCCGCGCCGCGTCCCCGCCCGCCTGGGCCACCGCGTCGCGCAACGCCGCCAGGTCCTGCAGCACCGGCAGGCCGCTGGAATCCGGCAGGATCACACGCGCCACGTGCAGCGGCAGGTCGGCGCCGGCATGCTCGCGCCAATCCCAGAGCCTGCCGATCTCTTCGTCGGACACGGCGGCGCCCCAGGCGCGATGACGCAGCAGGTTCTCAAGCAGCACGCGGATGACATAGGGATATGCGTGAATGTCACGCCCCGCGGCTTGGGCCGCGGCGGACAGGTCCGCGTAGCGCAGCGTCCTGCCGCAACAGGAGAAAGACTGGATCATGGCAGCGGTAATCGGGAAAATCTCAACTGAGGCCATCTTACGGCTTACGAAAGAATAGTGTCAACACTATCGCATTATTCAAAATCAGATAGAGACCCATCAAAAACAGTTTTTGCCTTACGCAAGTGAAGTGTAAATAGATGGAGCCTCATCGGAGGCCTAGGGATAACCCCTTACAACATCGGTAAAATAGCCAAAACATCCATGGCGATGCCGCCGATCCGGCATCGATTTCACACCCAAGCCAACTCCAAAAGAGTTGACACTTTTTAAATTCCTTTGATAGGCTGTCAACACTATGAACATCGCCACGACCTCCATCGCCATCAAGGACGACGCCTCCGGCCCGCTGGCCGACGTCGTTTTCGACCAGGTGCTGGACGCGATCTACCAGGGCCGGCTGGCCCCGGGCAGCGTCATCAATGAAGTCGCGCTGGCGCAGGAATTCGGCGTCAGCCGCGGTCCGGTGCGTGAGGCCGTGCGCCGCCTGCAAGGGATCCAGCTGATCACGCGCGAGCCCTACATCAAGGCGCGCGTGGTGACGCTGTCGGCGGAATCCGCGCTGGAACTGTTCCAGATGCGCATGGCACTGGAAGGCGTGGCCTGCAATCTGGCCACCCGCCGCATGAGCGACGAAGAAATCGCGCAGCTGCTGGCCGAGCTGGAACAGGACCGCCAGCGGCGCCTGGCAGCGGCCAATGGCGGCGCCCCCGCGCCGCGGGTCTTCGACTTCCATGAGCGCATCGTGCGGGCCAGCGGCAACAACCGCATCATCAACGCCCTTTGCGGCGACCTCTATCACCTGCTGCGCGTCTACCGCCGGCACTCCGGCACCGTGCTGGAGCGCAAGGACGACGCCTATGCCGAACACTGGCAGATCCTGCGCGCGATCCGCGCACGCGACGCCGAATTGGCGGAATCGCTCATGCGCTCGCACATCGAACGCGCGGCGCAACACCTTTTTGAACATCTGGCGGAAGGGGCGTCCGGCATCGCCGGGCACCCCGTCTCCGCTGCCTGACACTCTTTGGAGCAGTACGACATGCACAACCCGCGCCACCAGTTCCGGCAATTGCTGAAGAACGAACCCTTCATCGTCTCCCCCGGCGTGTACGATGGATACAGCATCCGCCTGGTCGAGGCCGCGGGTTTCAAGACCGCCTGCACCAGCGGTGCGGCAGTGTCCAACGCACTGCTGGGCATCGCCGACATCGGCGTGATGGGCCTGTCGGAAAACGTCACCCACTGCCGTCATCTGGCACGCTCCGTTTCCATTCCCCTCACGGCTGACGCCGACACCGGCTACGGCAACCCGGTGAACGTCTACCACACGGTGCAGATGTTCGAGGAAGCCGGCGTCGCCGGCATCAACCTCGAAGACCAGGTCAGCCCCAAGCGCTGCGGTCACATGCCCGGCAAGGACGTGGTGAGCGAAGCGGAAATGGTCAAGAAGATCGAATCCGCCTGCCTGGCGCGGCGCGACGATGACTTCGTCATCATCGCCCGCACCGACTCGCTCGCGATCGAGGGCATCGAAGGCGCGGTCAAGCGCGCCCGCGCCTACGCTCAGGCCGGCGCCGACATGCTGTTCCCAGACGCCGTGCGCACCGAGGACGACATCAAGCGCCTGGTGGACGCCGCCGGCATTCCGGTCAGCATCAACATGGGATTCGGCATCCGCAACCGTCCCACCACGCCGCTGATTCCCCTGCCGCGCCTGAAGGAAATCGGCGTCAAGCGCATCAGCCTGCCGCGCATGCTGCCGGCCGCCGCCATTTACGGCATGCGCCAGGCGCTGCAGGTGATGCAGGGCGTGATCGCCAGCGGCGAGCCGGCCGACCGTCCCGACTTGCTGGTTGGCATCGAAGACATCATGCAATTGATGGGCTACGAGCAGATGCGCGCCATGGAAAAACGCCTGACGACGCTGGCCGACTGAGCGCATCGCCATGACTGAGCGGAATGCGCAGGCGCATTGCGTCCTGACGGGCGCGTCGTCGGGCATCGGCCTGGCGCTGGCTGAACTGCTGCTCGCGTCCGGCTGGCAGGTGACGGGCGTGGACATCGCGCCGGCGGCAATCAAAGGCCATGGACAGTATCGCCATCTGGTGTGCGATCTGACCGACGCCGCCGCCTTGCGCGGTCTATGCGCGCTGCTGGACGGCTGCGCCCCGACGGCGCTGGCGCATTGCGCCGGCGCCGTGCGCACCGGCGGCGCGCTGGACACGCGCCCGGAAGACGCGGACTGGCTTTGGCAACTGCACGGAGCGGCGCCGATGGCGCTGGTCCGCGCCTTGGCGCCACAACTGCCGGACAGCCGCGGCCGCATCGTGCTGGTGTCCAGCCGCGCCGTGCTGGGCCGCGCGCAGCGCCTGGCCTATGCCGCGACCAAATCCGCCCAGATCGGCCTGGCGCGCAGCCTGGCCGCCGAACTCATCGTGCGCGGCATCACCGTCAACGTCGTCGCGCCCGGCGCGGTCGACACGCCCATGCTGCGCGATCCCAAGCGCGGCGCTCCGCCGCAGGTGGAGCTGCCGCTGGGCCGCCTGATCGACGCGGGCGAAGTCGCTGCGGCCATTGCCTTCTTCCTGGGCGCGCAGGCAGGCGCCATCACCGGACAGACGCTCTACGTCTGCGGCGGCGCCTCGCTGGGAGCGATGCCGCTATGACGCAGGCGAACGCACCCACGCTGCATGGCAAGGTCGTGATCCTGACCGGCGCGGCCGGCGGATTGGGCCAGGCGATCGCGGCGCAATGCCTGCTTGCCGGCGCCCGCGTGGCCTTGCTGGACCGCGACCCGGAACTGCTCGCGCAAACCCGCCAGACCCTCGCTGCACCTGACACCCAGACGCTGGCGATCGCCTGCGACGTGACGGACGCGCAAGCGACGCGCGAAGCCGTCGAAAAAACGGCCACGCATTGGGGCGCGATCCACGCCCTGGTGAACAACGCCGCCACCGTCACGCCGGGCAACAAGATCGCGGACCTGACGCTTGAACAATGGCGCCAGGCGCTGGACGTGAACCTGACGGGCGCGTGGCTGATGAGCAGATGCGCCATCCCCCACATGGCGCAGGCGGGCGGCGGCGTCGTGTTGAACATCGCCTCGCAGCTGGGCAGCGTGGCCGCGCCGGGCCGTGGCGCGTATGGCGCCAGCAAGGCCGGTCTGATCGCGCTGGCGCGCGCCATCGCCGTGGATCACGCGGCCGATGGCATCCGCGCCTTGAGCCTGTCGCCGGGCGCGGTCCTGACCAGCAGGCTGGTCGCGCGCTATGGCAGCGCACAGGCCGCCGGCGCCGCCTTGGCGGCCAAGTACCCAGCCGGACGCCTCGGCACGGCCGAGGAGATCGCACAGACCGCAGTTTTCCTGATCAGCGACGCCGCCTCGTTCATCACGGGCACGGACATACGCGCGGACGGCGGCTACACCGCGCTATAGCTCCGGCCGCCACCATCGACTTCACACAAGACTTACATCACACAGCAAGGGGTAGAACCATGAAGCACATCACCACCACCTCCGCAACGCACGGACGCCCGGCGCGTCCGGCCCTGCGCCGCAGCATGCTGGCGCTGCTTGCCGGTGCCTTCGGGCTGGCCGCCGCCCCCGTCTTTGCGCAGGGCACGGACAACTTTCCCAACCGCGCGGTCACCATCGTCGTACCCTTCCCGGCCGGCGGCGCCACCGACATCACCGCTCGCCTGGTGGCCGAAGGCCTGTCCAAGAAGTGGGGACAACCCGTGGTGGTGGAAAACAAGCCCGGCGCAGGCGGCAACGTCGGTTCGGAATACGTGGCGCGCGCCGCGCCCGACGGCTACACCCTGGTGCTGGGCGTGACGGGTTCGCACGGTATCAATACGTCGCTCTACAAGAACATGCGCTATGACCCGGTCAAGGATTTCGAGGCCATCACGCAGGCAACGCTGTATCCCAATGCCATCATCGTCAACAACGATGTGCCGGCCAACAACCTCCAGGAACTCATCGCGCTGTTGAAAAAGCCCGATGCGCACTACTCGTACGGCTCGGACGGCAACGGCACGGCATCGCACCTGGGCATGGAGCTGATCAAGAACCAGGGCAAGTTCGAGATTTCCCACATTCCGTACCGCGGCAGCGCGCCGATGGTGACCGACCTGCTGGGCGGCCAGATCCAGGTAGGCGTCACCGGCCTGCCCGCGGTGCAGGCCTATGCCAAGAGCGGCAAGCTGAAGATCGTGGCGCTGACCACGGCGGGACGCTTCGCCAGCGCGCCCGACTATCCCACGGTGGCCGAACAAGGCTTCCCCGGCTACGCCGCTCCGCCCTGGTCGGGCTTCTTCGCCCCCAAGGGTACGCCCAAGCCGCTGGTGGAGAAGATCTCGGCGGACATGCGCGAAGTCATGGCGGATCCCAAGACCAAGGAGAAGCTCGCCGCTTCCGGCAGTGAATTCACGCCTTCCACGCCCGAACAGTTCCAGGCTTTTGTGCAGCAGGAAATCGCGAAGTGGGCCGAGGCCGTCAAGATCTCCGGCGCGCGCATCGACTAAGGCGGCATGCACGACGCCAGCGCCGCAGCTGCGGCGCTGGCGTGATGCGCATCAGTTGTAGCGGAACGTGGCGGTCAGCATCGCCGAACGGCCGGGCGCCACGTAGCTGAACAGGCCCACGTGCGAAGCCTCGTAGATGGTCTCGTCGGTCAGGTTGTTCAGGTTCAGCTGCAGGCCGAAGTTCTTGTTGAACTGATAGGCCGCCATCGCGTCGTAGCGCCAGTAGGACGGCAGCTGATAGACGTTGGCATCGTCCACATAGCGCTTGCCCGTGTAGGTGGCGCCCGCGCCCACCGTCAGCTCCGGCAGGAACTTGTAGGTGGTCCACAGGCTGGCGCTCTGGCGGGCAATGAACTTCATCTGATTGCCGCTGTAGTCGGTGCCGCCGCTCTGGTAGCTGGTGACCTTGGGGTCCATGTAGCTGTAGCCGCCCCAGACCTGCCACTTGGGCGTGATGGATCCCGCCACGCCCAGCTCGATGCCGCGCACGCGGTTGCTGCCGGACAGCGTCACGTCGCCCGTGATGGGATCGGAGCTGCGGGCATCGGTCTTGCGGGTTTCGAACACCGCCGCCGTCAGCGACAGGCGCTCATCGAACACGTCCCACTTGGTGCCCAGCTCGATGCTGCGGCTCTTTTCAGGCGCCAGCGCCGCGGTGCCCGCGGTCAGGCGGCCGCCTGCCGCGCCGTCCGCGCCGCCGGACTGGCCCGCCGTTTCACCGGACGGGTTGGACGAGGTGCCATAGGACACGTAGATGCTGCCGTTGGGCGCGGGCTTGTAGACCAGACCCAGCTGGTAGTTCCACATGTTGTCGGTGCGCTCGACGTTGCCGCTGGTCACGCGGTAGTTGTCATAGCGCAGGCCGGCGTTGGCTTCCCATTGCTCGCTGAACTTGACCGTGTCGAACACGTAGGCCGCGCGCGTAATGGTCTTGGCGGCGTCGTAGCGCGGCCCCCAGCGCAGGCTGCCGGTATACGGCTGGCGGGGATTGGGGTTGTACAGGTCGTCCTGCAGGGTCTTGTCGAAGCCGCCCGAGGGCACGCCGTCGCGCTTGCTGATCGTCTCGGTGCTGAACTCCAGGCCGGCCACATAGCTGTGCCGCAGGCCGCCGGCGGTGAATTCGCCGAACATGTCGGTCTGGTTGATGAAGGAGCGGTTGGTCTGGTTCAGGCTGCGCAGCGCCTTGCTCATCTTCACGCCGTCCGCCTCGTTCGAGCACGGCGCCACGCCATAGGCGGGGTTGGGCCTGCCGCCCACGCGCGCCGCGCAATTGTCGAAGGACGGGCGTGTCATCACGTATTCGTTGGTGGACTCGCTATAGCGCGTGCCGTTGCGCAGTTTCAGCTTGTCGCTGAACTTGTGCTCGACCATCAGGGTGGTCATGTCGGCCTGGTTCTTGCGGTAGTCGCGGCCGATCAGGCCGTAGTAGTTGTTGCGGTCCACCTTGGGCGGCGTGACGCGATCCGGGCGCGACTCGTTCTTGAACGGAATGCCCAGGTCGGGCGTGTCGTCGTTCTGCAGATGGTAGTAGCTGAGCGTGACTTGCGTCGGCGTGCCCAGCCCCCACGAGAACGAGGGCGCCACGCCCCAGCGGTCGGTCTCGACGTGGTCGCGGCCCGGGATGTCGCCGCCCTGCTTCATGAAATTCAGCCGGAATGCCGAGCTTTCGCCCAGCGCCCAGTTACCGTCGCCGGTCAGGCGCCAGTTGTCGTCGGTGCCCACGCCGACGGTGCCTTCCGCGAAGTTCTCCAGCTTGGGGCTCTTGCTGACCAGGTTGATGCTGCCGCCGGTCGAACCGCGGCCGGAATAGGCGGAACTTGGCCCCTTCAGGATCTCGACCGACTCCAGGTTGAAGGTCTCATGCGAGAAACGGCCCAGGTCGCGCATGCCGTCGACCATCATGTCGGTACTCGCTTCGTAGCCGCGCACGAAGGGCCGGTCGCCGGTGGGCGTGCCGCCCTCGCCGGCGCCGAAGGTAATGCCCGGGGCGGTGCGCAGCACATCCATGAGCGAAGTCGCGGCGCGGTCGCGCATCAGCTGTTCGGTGATCACGGTGACCGAACGCGGCGTGTCCAGCAGGGGCGCCGTCATCTTGGGCGACGAGGCGATGTTGGCTTCGTAGCCATCGCTGACCGCTTGCCCCTGCACGTGCACCGGCGACAGTTCGTGCACGGCGCCTGGCGCCACGCTGCCCTGCGCCAGGGCCAGGCCCGGCGACATCAGCGCGCCGCACACCGCGGCATAGATGGAGGTCGAAGTGTTCCCACCGGCCTTGGCATGGGCCGTCGATGTATCTGCTTTGTTCATTGGACTCTGTCAGAAACCGCCCCGCGGCGGCTGCGCTATCAGCGCGGTCTTGGTTTTTTAAGAGTGCCAATGATATTCATTCTTATTTTTACATTCAACAAATAGTCAGGATTTATTCAGAAAATTGTCAATTTTGTGGAATTTGGCAGGATCAAAAGACCATAATGCGGCGCGACAGCAACAATCCGTGCGCACCAATCTGTTCACAGCACGCGCGCATTGGCGCTCATCCTCAGGCTTTGCGCATGAAAAAAGCCCCTTTCTCCAGAGATCGAATCCTCTGGGGAAAGGGGCTGGACAGACTCCCAGCCACGCGTCGCCCAACCTTACAGCGAGTACCGGTACTCGCAGTTGAGGGTGGCCTTCAGCGGCGTATCGGCCTGCACGCCCGACACGCTGCGCGGCCGCGGCGCTATCAGCTTGGCCTGAAACTTGCCGGCGGCGTCGCCATTGCTTTCCCGCTTCACCGTCAGGCTGGACGGCATGGCGTACAGCGTGAGCGGCTGGCCCTGGGCCGCGATCACCAGCGTGAATACGGACTGCGGAAAGTCCGCCACCACGAAACCCTGGGTCGCATCCGAGTCGAACGTCAGGCTGCCGTCCGCGTAGCTCAGCTTCAGCTTCATTTCCTCGGACGATGGTGATGGGATCGCGCCTTCCAGTTTGACCTTGCCGCTTTCGGATACGCAGTTCAATTCGGCGGGTGCAGATCCCGCATGGACAACGCCGCTCAACGACAAGCAGGCCGCAAACCAAATTCCTCGCACCGCCATGAGACTCTCCTTCATGGGCCCCGGTCTTGATCCGGGATCATTACGCAGCATCAGTGCGCGCTTTCGTCCGCCGGCTTCAGCACGCCGGCTTCCCGCAGCGTCTCGGCGGCGCTATGGCGGATCGCCGACAGGCAACGCGCGACGATGCCGCGCAGCAAGGCCTCCGAGGGCAGCGCGTCGGGTGCCGCCACAAAGCTCTCGATCGCAGCCGAAACGCGGTTCGTCACCGGGTCTCCGCTACCCTGCGTGATGTACAGCTTCACCGCCTTGCAGCGATTGTTGACCGTATTGATGATCTCCAGCAGCTCGGCGCGGCCCAGGCCTATGTCGGCCGCATCCACAAAAGACGGATAGACCAGGCGCAGAAACTCCGGATCATCGGCGGTCAGGCTGAAATACAGGGTGCCCAGTTCGGGATGGCGGAACAGGACGTCGCCCTCTTCGTCGACCCGGGCGACCAGGCCCAACTCTTCCTGAACCACATGTTGGTAGAGCGCGGCAAGCGGCGTCGCGCCGGCAGTGATGTTCGACATGTTTCGACTCTCTTCGTATGGATCGCACGGCGGATGCCGCGCTGAACCTTGCGCCGCGAAGCATAGCGCCCATTGCGTGCTCGCGCTGGTCAGATTTGCGCCAGAGATCAGCCCGCGATACATGCGCTAGGATGTAGGAACCCGCCCGAGCCCTCAAATGGGGCCAGGCCAGGATGTCCATCAGAAGGAGCTTGCCATGCCATCAATGAGACAACTCGCCCGCGCGGCCGCACTTGCGCTGCTGCTGCCCTGCGCGGCCTACGCGGAAACGGTCGTGCTGCAGGTGGCGCGGGCCACCGCCGGCGCCGACCCGCAAACCTCCGCCCGGACAGTGGACATCGAGCTGAAGCCCGAAAGCCGCCAGGCCCTGGCCGACTTCACCCGCGACCGCGTGGGCAAGCGCATCCAGCTGCGTTCAGGCGGCGTATTGCTGTCGTCCGCCACGCTGCAAAGCCCCCTTGAGGGCGACAGCTTCCGCATCACAGCGGGGGAACATGGCTTTGCCGGCAAGTCCGCGGAGGAAATCGCCCAGAGCATCATGAAAAGCGGTGGCCTGACGGTGGACGACGAAAACACCGCGAAGTGACCAGCCATCAAGCCTGAGGCGCGCGCAGCCCCAGCGTGGCGGTCAGCGCGGTCCGTCCCGGCTGCGACGCAACCTCCAGCGCGCCCCCTACCCTGGCGATGCGGGTATGCATGCTGCGCATGCCCACGCTGATGCCCGCGCGCAGCACCGCGGCCACGTCAAAGCCGACGCCGTCATCCTCGATGCGCAGTTCGAGGTGGTCGGATTCGGACTGCCGCAGCTCCAGCTCCACGCGCCGGGCGCGGCTGTGCTTGAGCACATTCACCAGCGATTCCTCAACCAGCCGCGTCAACGCCATGCATTGCAGGGCGCTGGGCGGCGTGCGCCATAGTTCCGGCACCCGCCAGGTGGCGCTGATGTCCAGCTCGTCGAACAGCTGCATGAAGCGGTGGCGCAACGGCGCTATCCATTCCCGCGGCGTGGCCGGCACCGTGACGCCCGCGCTGGAACCGCTGTCTATGGTCTGCCGCAGGTCATCGCGCAACAGCTTGAGCATGGAAAGAAACTGCTGGCTGTGCAGCGGTGCGCTGGCCTGCTCCACCACGGCCATCATGCGGACCAAGGAGCCGCCCAGCCCATCGTGCAGATCGTGCGCGATCTGCAGCCGGTCCTGAAGCCGGGCGTTCGTCAGCGCCAACGCATGTTCGCGTTCCAGCGTGGTGGCGAGTTCGGTGCGCGCCTGCTCGATGCCGCTGGCCAGCTCCTGGTTGAAGCGCTCGATGCGGCGCACGCTGCGCGCATGGCGCAGCCCCAGCACCGCGGACATGCATAGCATGACCACCACGCTGGTGAAAGGCGTATAGGTTGTATCGCTGTCGATGAGCCTCAGCACCCGCAGCAGATCGTGGGCGCAGGCGGCAACGAAAACCAGCAGGCAAGCCGCCAGCATGGCGTGCTCGGGTCGGCGGGTACGCCATGCGTGCACCGGGAATTGCAGGCAATTGGCGAAGAAGATCGCGGACACGATCAGCACCACGCCCAGTTGCACCTCCGCCAGATGCCGCTGCGGCACGAAGGCCATCGCCGCCAGCAGCACGGCCGCCAGCAGCCACAGCGCCCGCTCGATGCGCGGCACGGACTGCCCGCCAAAGCGCCACGTAAAGACACAGAAGCAGGCAACGTACAGCACCAACACCATGATGTTGGCCCGGGCCGCCGTCAGGCTGTCGGAGAACGGCCAGGGACTGGTCACAAGCACGTTGGCGATGAACAGCACCCAGAACAAGGCCATCAGCGCGTACCAGCCAAAGGCGCGCTGTTCGCGCCGCATGAGCCAGATGAAGAAGCACAAGCCGCCCAGGACGGCCGAGACGATCAGGTTGAGCGTGAACAGCGTGCGGTTGCGCCACCACAGGTCTTCGTACTGCTGCAACACCGTCCACTGCCCGCCCAGATGCACCGGCCCCAGGCCGGGCGTCTGCCCCGCCACGCCGACCACGCGGATCCACAAGGTGTTCTCGCCCGGATGCAGCAAGGCATCGGGAATCACCCAGTAACGCGGCATGTTCCAGCTGCGCGACAGCGGTTCCGTCAGGTGCGGATCGCTCCAGATCCGTTCGTCGTTGATATAGGCCTCGCCCGCCATGACGACGGATTCCAGCGCCAGGGCCACCTGGCCGGGCGCCGCGCCGGCGCAACTGCGCGTCCAACCGATCCGGTACCAGGCGGTGCCGCTATATCCCGGCCAACGGGCGCTCCAATCGTCGGGCAGCTCCACCGCCTGCCATTGCGCCGACTCCGGACGCCGGCCATCGTCGCCGCCCTTGGCGACCTGCACCGACAGTACCTGCGCCGTACAGGCGTCAGCAGGCTGCTGGGCCCACGCCGGCGCCAGCCATAGCGCCAACCACAGGACGGCCAGCCACTTCAATCGAGCAAGCCGCGCGTGCGCGCCGCGTGTATGGCCCGCGTCCGCGAGGAGACCGCGAGCTTGCGGTAGATGTGCTTGACGTGGCATTCGACGGTGTAGCGCGACAGATGCAGCTCCTCGGCGATCTCGCGGTTTCCCAGTCCCTCGGAGACCAGCCGCAGGATCTGGCTTTCGCGCGGACTCAGGGTTTCGACGGATTCGTCCGCAGCCTCGTCGGCACGTTCGGCCCGTCTGGGGCGCAGTTCTTCGATGATGCGCCTGGCCACGAAAGGATCGATCGGCGCCCCGCCCCGCAGCACGCTGCGGATGGACAGGGACACCTCCAGGTCGTCGCGCTCCTTGAGCACATAGCCCGTGGCGCCCGCGCGCAGCGCGGCAAGAATTGCGTCTTCCGTGCTCCATGCTGAAATCACCAGGATCGCCAGGCTGGAGTCCTCCGCGTGCATCTCGGCGATCAGATCGGTGCCATTGCCGTCGGGCAGGCCCAGGTCGACCAGCGCCAGCGCAAACGGCTGGCTGGCGAGCTGCTCGCGCGCCTGCGCCAGCGTGGCGGCAAACACCAGCGCCTCCGGCGCATAGCCAAGCTGCAGCAGCAGGCCTTCCAGCCGGCGGCAGATCAGGGGTTCGTCCTCCACCAGCAGCACCGGGGCAGGCAGGGTCGACTCGGAAGCAAGCATGTGGGCGGTCATCGGATGAGGGCGGGCGGAATTGCCCAGCCTGAACTATGTCTCAGCCGCGCGAAACCGGATATCCCTGGAAGTTGGTATTTTCACAGGAATTTCACGCCAGGCGTGGCTACCGCTTCCGGCTTTCGATGAACTCGGACAATACGACGGGCGGCGACAGCACATAGCCCTGCCCGTGGCTGCACCCCATGGACTGGAGCAAAGCGATGTCCGGCGCGCTTTCGATGCCTTCGGCGATCACGCGCAGGCCTAGCCGTTCCCCCAGCAACACCGACAGACGCGTGATTTCCCGCGCTTTCCGGTCGCGGCGGATGCGGCGCACGAAGCGTCCGTCGATCTTCAGCTCGGCGATGGGCAGGGCGTTCAATAGCTGCAAGGAAGCATAGCCGGTTCCGAAATCGTCCATGCTGACCTGGCAGCCGGCCTTCGCGAATTTCTTCAAGGACTTGCGCAGCAGTTCAAGGTGGGTGATGGGCTGGTCTTCGGTCAGCTCGATCCGGAAGCGCGTCATTGGAATGTTTGCCGCGGCGGCATAGCCCGTCAGGACGTCGACCGCATCATGGCTGACCAAGGTTGAGGCCGACGCGTTGATCGCCAGCGGCACGTCGATTCCCTGCTCCTGCAGCGCCTGCGCCGCGTCAACCGCCAGCCGGCAGATCTGCTCGAAGAAAAACAGATCCAGGCCCAGTCGATGGACGGCGGGCACGAAATCAGCCGGGCTGATATCGCCCATGGTCGGGTGTTTCCAACGAGCCAGACATTCCGCGGCGACCATTTCGCCATTCAGCAGGTTGAATTGCGGCTGTAGGGCGACGCTCAAGCCGTTGCCTCGCCATGCCATCAACATGACTTCGTGGTCGCCAAGTTGCTGGCATTGCGCTGCAGCGCGTTTCATACATCATTCCTGGTGGACAGGGGAGGAAATTCACATACAGCCACTCTAAGGCGCTTCGGGAACGAAAAATGTAGGAGGATTCAGAATGTGCGGCTCACGCGCTCCAGAACCGCGCTCAGATTCTTGACGACCGGGACGTAGTCCGCCAAAAGCTCCTCACGCGCCTGCCCAGGCTCCCTGACTAGCATGGTCTCAACGCGCAGACAAAGTTCAACCAGGGCGCTGCAGCCCAGCAATTGCGCGGTATTCAGAATTCGATGCGCATATCGTTTGACGTCTAACCACTGCTCCTGTCCGATCGCCAGCTGCAAGGCATCGACGTCCTTCCTGTGGTTGACGTGCAGGCTATGCGCCAGCTCCGCCGCGATGCTCCGGTCGTCACCGACCTTGGAAAGCAGTTCATCGCGCAGCGCAGCCACCGCCTGGTCCTGTGAGCTTTCCTGGTCGGGATGCATGGCCGAAGCCGCGGGGTTGTTCACTCGGAAATAAGTCCTATAAGGTTTTCACATCGATATTTTCGATTTTCTGGCGAAATCGACCAATTCAACCAAGGAACCGATCTGCAATTTGGTCATTATCCTGGTCTTGTGCGTGCTGACCGTTTTATTGCTGATGAATAGCGCGTCACCGATTTCCTTGTTGCTCAATCCTTGGGCCAGCATCTGCGTGACGACCATTTCCTTGTTGGAAAGCAGCTCGAGTTTCTTCTGATACGCGTCTGCCACATCCGCCTGGTTGGCCGTCTTGGCCGCGTTCGGAAACACGCGGTAGCCCGCCAGCACGGACTCGATGCAGCGGACCAGTTCCTTGATCTCCAGGCGCTTGCTGGCGTAACCACAGGCGCCGAGCTCGGCCACGCGCAAGGCGAAGACCGAAGGATCATGCGCCGACACCACCAGTATCCGCAAGTCCGGATTGACGGCGAGGATTCTGGAAATGGCTTCCAGGCCGCCCATTTTGGGCATATCCAGATCAAGCACGATCAGATCCGGGCGTTCGCTGCGGGCCAGCGCCAGCGTATCGACCCCGTTGTCCGCTTCCAGTATCCGGCTGGCGCTGGGCAATAGGGCGATTTGCGTCCTGAGCACCAGACGAAACGCTGGATGATCATCCACAATCAAGACTGTCGACATGCTGCCCCTCCCTTCAATGTATCTTAGGTGTGCCGCCCGGCGGCCGCTTGGCATGCGCGAGGATGAAGGACTGCAGCGTCTGCAGATCCACCGGCTTGATCAGCACGGCGTTCATGCTGGCACGCGCGCCCGAAGCCAGATCGAGCTCAAGTTCGCTGGCGGTATAGCCCAGCACCGGCGTGGCCGCATTCATGCCGCCGCCGGCTCTCAAGGCGGCAGTGAAAGCGGTGCCGTCCATGACGGGCATGACGCAGTCGCAGATGATCAGATCAAACTCCAGCCGTTCCGCCAATGCCAGACCGGCCGCGCCATTCTGCGCGAATTGCGCGGAATGCTTCAACATCCGCAATTGATGCTTGAGCAGCAACCGGTTGGCTTCATGGTCGTCGATGACGAGCAAGCGCAAGCCGCCGGCATCGGCCGCAGTTGGCGCAGTAGCCGCCGCCACAGTGGCGCTTTCCGAAGGCGGCAGCGCCAAGGGCAAGCGCACCGTTACCCTGGCGCCCTGCCCGGCCGTGCTGGATACTTCCATGGAACCGCCCATCAGACGCGTCAGTTCGCTGCATATGGACAGTCCCAGTCCGATGCCTGCGCCTTGTTCCCGAACCATGGGTTCAAAGTGCGGCACTGCCAGTCTGGCCTGCACCTCCTCGGCAATCCCGGGGCCGGTGTCCGCGACGCACAGCGTAATCCACTGCACCTCCTCCGTCGCGCGCGTGGCGCTCAGCGAGACATCGATGCGGCCATGATCCGTAAAGCGGACCGAATTGGATAACAAGTTATCCAGCAATTGCTTCAAGCGGATCGGATCCGAAAAATGACGCTCGGCAAGGTCGCTGCCGATGTCCAGTGTTAGCTGCAGGCCCTTTGCCTGCGCTGCGGCCCGAAACGGAGCCAGCGTGTCCGCCGCCAGCGCGCGCAGGTCGACATTCTGCCGCCGCAGCTGCAAGTGACCGGTTTCCAGCTTGGATATGTCGATCAGGCCACCGATCAGCGACAGCAGCGATTGCGCCGACTGGCGCGACATGGCAAGCCGCTCGCGCACCGCGCCAGAAAGTCCATCACGCGACAGGATCAGTTCAAGCATGCCGATGATCGCGTTCAGAGGGGTACGGAGCTCATGGCTGATGAACGCCAGATACGTCGACTTCATCAAATTGGCCCTTTCCATGTTCAGCCGGGTTTCGGACACGTCACGCAACATGTCGGGAAAACCGCGAAAACGCGCGCTCCCCCCAATCAAGCCGATGAGGGTGCCGTCCTCCCCTCGCAACGGCGCGGCCCACGCGGCCACCCCGCAAGTGGAATCATGCTGGAACGGATGTTCGCGGACCAAGGTTTCGCCGCTCGCCAGCACTTGGCGATAGTCGCGGATTATTTCGTTCAGATTGGCCGGCAGGTCGCTGCCGGAGGCCGGCGCGGACAAGGAGTCCTGCGGAACATGCAGAGGGCGGTTCCAACCCTCGCGGCGACAGATAGCTGCGTACTCCTTGAGCGCGTCGTTGCGCGTCACCAGATTCAGGTCGAGATCCCGGATGAATATCCCGGCGGGCAGCGTATCCGCCAAGCTCGCAAGCTCGGCCAGCTCGCGGCGCGGCGACCTGGCGCCGAGAATGCGCAGCGCGATCCAGACCAGCATGACCACCAGCGCCGCGACCAACGCCATGTTCAGGAACACGGAAAGCGTGAGCATGGCGCCAGGCTCGCGATGAACCACTATGCCGCTCCGTCCCGCGCCAGTGCGCTTGCGCCGCGCGCCGCCGGCAGACAGGAATCAATGGCGTCCGCCAACGCCCACAGACCGGCGGGCTTGACCAACACCTCGTTCATGCCGGCCCGCAGGCCCGTCTCGCGATCCTCTGGACGCGCACCGGCCGTGTATCCCAGTACGGGAATGGCCGCGTTTTCGCCCGCGCCTGCGCGCAACGTCCGCGTGAACTCGGCTCCGTCCATGTCCGGCATCTCACCAGCGCAGACGACCAGATCGAACCCGCTTCCCCTGATCAACGCCAAGCCCTGCGCGCCATCAATCGCCATCTGCACGGCATGGCCGAGGAATTCCAACTGGCTTTTCAACAGCAGGCGGTTGCCGGCCTCGCTTTCAACCACAAGCATCCGCAGCCCGGTGGCGGGCCGCTGCGTCATTCCGAGCATGATCTCTTGCGGCGGGTCGGGCTGCTCGCCGGATCCAAGCATCAGCGGCACGCGGACATAGACGTGCGTACCCTCGCCCACGACGCTGGAGATGCGGATGGTTCCTCCAACACGATCCACTATCTGCCGGCAATAGTGCAAGCCCAGTCCGGCGCCATCGGGCGAGGCGCTCAACCCCGCTTCGTAGCGGGACGCCGACAGCTTCTGCTGTATGTAAGGGTCTATGCCGCTACCGGTATCGATCACCGACAGCGTGAGCCATTGCCGGCCATCCTCCACTGGGGCGCCGTCCAGATGTATCCGGACGCCACCCCGTTCCGTGTACCGGATGGCGTTGGAAAGAAAGTTGTTGAGCAACTGATTCAGCCCCTGAACGTCCATCATGTGGCTGGCGGCAACCCCGGGAGCCACTTCGACCGTCAGGCTTATGCCCTTCTCGTAGGCGCTAGGCGCGAACAACGAAGCCACGTCGGCCAAGACCCTGGGCACCGAATTGGATACACGCGCGCTCGCCAGATCGCCAGTCTCCATCCTCCGCGTATCGACGATGGACGGAATCAACTGGAGCAGAGACTGGGTGGACAAACGCACGGTCGCCAACATTTCTTTCGACTGCCGCGGCATCGCGGCGTCAAAGGACGCCATTTCCAACAGGCCCGCCATGGCGTTCAAGGGATTGCGCACATCTCGGCTGACCGCAGCCAGGAATCGGGTCTTCATGTTGTTGATGCGCTCTGCCCTGCGGTGTGCGCCTGCCGAGTCGTCCAGCGACTGGCTATGACCCAGGAAGTAGCTGCCCACGCATAGCACGCCAATGACGTGGCTATCCAACCCGCGTATAGGCGCGGCCAGCCCTTGGTATGGCGCCCTGATGCCGACAGCCTCCAGCACATTGTAAAAATCGAACGCACAAGTTTCCCCCGTGGCCACTGCGGCGCGATACACCTGCACGACCTCGGCCGTGTTGCGCGGCAACGGAATCTGGTCTTTCTCCTCGCCGGACAAGAACCCCAGATCGATGTACTCGGGTCTCGACCACCCATTCCTGATGACAATGTCTGCGAAGCGCTGCATACCCGCGCTGGATCCGACCATGCGCAGCGACTTTTCGCGGACGGACATATCCACGGGGGCCGCAGCGATCAGATGCACGGCTTGCTGCAAGCGCCGCCGCGGATCGCGGTCTTGTGCCGTGGTGCGTTTCAGTATCAGCCCGACCCACAGAAGGGCAAGAAGCAATACGCCGTTTAGCGCCCAGGACAGGGGCTCGGCCAATGCGAACCGCTGCCAGAACGCGGCAGCAGTCGGTGCGCCCAGTGCGCATAGGGAGACAAGAATGGCGGCCGCCCCAACCGCCGACCGGGCGCGGACGACGCCGCTGCGCTGCATGGCGCTCGCAAGAACTTCCGGCTTCATCTGGAGAGTGTCGGTGGTCGTGCCTGTGGCTGGATTTGGTATGCGCTGCGCACCGGCGATTTTATCGCAGAAGGCCTGCCGTCATCCTATTGCACACGTCCGCGCGTCAGTAAAACCGTTGAAACGTTGCTTTCAAATCACGATCCAGAAGAGCCCAAAAAATACCAATCAAGACGCCTTATTCGGACAATATTGGCAATTATTGGCAAGAATCGCCAATCATCTTTTTCATATGAAATTTCATACAACAAGAAGGGAGGATTCCTACACTATCAGAATCCTGATTCCATTAATTTTCAGTCACCGACGAAATGCAGGCAGCGGGATTCGGAGGAGCAGAAAAATGGATTATTTGACTGCGCCCTTTCATCGATATTCGAATTGAATTTCGATAATAGCCGGATCGCACGGAAGTTAATTCCTGAAAACCGAAAGACAGCATTTCGAAAGTCGGTCGCCCCCTGTTTTCAATAACCCCAGGCGGCGCTTTTGATTATTAATCGACTCAGGATATTTACTTCCATGAACAAGAATACGATTGCCAAGTTTGCCCTGCTCGCCACGGCGGCAGCGGTTTCCCAAGCCGCCCTGGCCGAAGACGGACGTGTCCAATTCAACGGCGAAATCGTCGATGCGCCTTGCTCGGTCTCCCCTGGCGCGACGAATCTGGTCGTCCCCCTCGGCAAGGTTTCGCGCGCCAGCATGGACGGCGCCGCGGGCAAGCATTCGACTCCCGCCCAATTCGAGATCCAGCTGACCGATTGCAGCGCATCGGCCAAGGGCGCGAGCATCACGTTCAGCGGCACGCCGGACAGCATCAGCACCGACGTGCTTGCCATCTCGAATTCGGGCGGCCTGACCGCCAGCGCCTCCGGCGTCGCCGTCGAACTGCGTGACGCTTCACGCGCCAAGATCGCGTTGGGTTCGCCCTCTCCGAAGTATGTACTCGGCGTCGGCACCAACAACCTGAAGTTCGAGGCCGCCTACGTTTCGACCGCCGCCACCGTCACCCCCGGCCCGGCCAACGCCACCGCGCAGTTCACGGTGAACTACAACTGACGCCGTTTTGCCCGACCGCCGGCCCCGCGCGGGGCCGGCGCCAAGCCTCCACACAGCAGACGGCTCCAACGGAACCGCGACCTGAATCGCCGCCAAAGCCCATGGAAGGCTTGCGAGCAAGACATCGAGATCCTCATGCTGAAAGACATCGCGCAACAGTTCGTGCTCAAGGCGCGACCCTTCATGATTTTCGCCCTGGCGGCCACGCTGGCCCACGCCAATGCAATGGCTGGCGTACTGGTCGGCGGCACCCGCGTCATTTTCAACGAGAAGGACCGCGAGTCCTCCATTCCCGTCAAGAACACCGGCACGTCCCCTTACGTCGTGCAGGCCTGGATCGATAGCGGCGAAGGCAATACCAAAACGCCGTTCGTGGCCAGCCCGCCGCTGTCGCGGCTGGACCCCGGCCAGGAAAACGTGCTGCGCATACTGCGCTTGGCCGGCAATCTGCCTCTCGACCGCGAATCGGTGTTCTGGTTGAACGTCAAGGAAATCCCGGAAAAGAGCCCGGACGAGAACGTGCTGCAGATCGCAGTGCGCACCCGCATCAAACTGTTCTACCGGCCTGCGGGCCTGTCGGGCAAACCTGGCGAACAGCGTCAGCAGCTGCAATGGGCTGTCGCCTCCGGCGGCAACGGCGCGGTGCTGAAGATCGCCAATCCTTCCGCCTATCACGTCACCTTCGCCACGCTGAACATCAACAACGGCCAACAGCAGATCAACGGCGGAATGGTGTCGCCCGGCGCCGTGCTGGAGTACCCCTTGTCCGGACTGTCCGCGCCTGGAGACCTGGACGTCGTGTTCACGACCATCAACGACTACGGCGCCGAGACTCCCGAGGAAAAAGTCCGCGTGCCCAGCGCGCAGGTCCCGGTTCACGTCAAGGCCGAACCCATCGCGCCTGCCGCAAGCCGCTAACGCCCGGAGCTCAAGCAATGAAAGGCGTATCGCAGGGTCGCATGCCCCCTTCCGCGGCATTGGCATCGCTGTTGCTGGGCCTGGCCTCCTTTTCAGGCCAGGCCGCCGAGCCGGCGGGCGCTGTCTTCAATCAGGAATTCCTCGGCACGGGTGGCGACCAGCCGCAGGCAGACCTGTCCATCTTCAGTTTCGGCAATAGCGTGCTGCCGGGCGAGTACCTGGCCGACGTGATCGTCAACGACCAGTCGCTGGGCAAGAGCAGAATCATCATCCAAGCCCAGGAAGGCCAGCAGCAGCCCTCGGTCTGTCTGACCCGAAACCAGCTGGAAACCTGGGGCGTCAATATGGCCGCGCTGCCCGAATCGGCAGGCGCGGACGGCTCCTGCGTGGACCTGGCCGCCCTGATACAGGATGCGACGGTGAGCTTCGACGGAGGAAAACAGCGGCTGCTCCTGAGCATTCCGCAGGCCGCGGTCAAACGCAAGGCCCGCGATTCTGTCGATCCGGCCCGCTGGGATAGAGGCATCACCGCGGCCTTGCTGGACTATCAGCTCAACATGTCCCGCCAAGGCGGCGGTTCATCCCGCAGCGACGACGGCTCATCCAAGAACGGCGCCGAATCGCCCTATATGGGCTTCGCCGGCCTGCGCGGCGGCTTCAACTTCGGCGACTGGCGCCTGCGCCATAGCTCCAACTACAACCGCGGCTCCGACGGCCGCGGCAAATGGCAGACGGTGGAAACCAATCTGCAGCGCGACTTGCGCTCGATCAATGGCCAACTGTTGATCGGCGACGGCAACACGCCCGGCAACTTCTTCGACAGCGTGCCGTTCCGCGGCGTGCAGGTCTCTTCGGACGACTCCATGCTGCCGGACAGCATGCAAGGCTACGCGCCCACCATACGTGGCATCGCGCGGACCAATGCGCTGGTCACCGTCAGACAGAACGGCTACATCGTGTACAGCACCTATGTCGCGCCCGGCGCCTTCGTGCTGGACGACCTGTACCCCTCCTCCTCCGGCGGGGACCTGGAAGTCACCATTACGGAATCGGACGGCCGCCAGAACCGCTACGTGCAAGCCTATGCCTCGGTGCCCACGCTGTTGCGCGAAGGCACCTGGCGCTACAGCGCCACCGCCGGGCGCTACCGCAACGCCTACGGTTCCAGCGAACGCGAGCCCACCTTTGTGCAAGGCACCGTCGCGCGCGGCCTGGGCCAGGAATTCTCGCTGTATGGTGGCGTCACCGCAGCCAGCATCTATCAATCCGGACTGGTGGGCGTGGGCAAGAACCTGCGCAGTTTCGGCGCGGTTTCCCTGGATCTGTCACATGCCCGCACGTCCACCGAGCGCTTGAAGACTCAGGGGCAATCGGTGCGCTTCCTGTATGCCAAGTCATTCGACGAAGCAGGCACGAATTTCCGCATCGCCGGCTATCGCTATTCCACCAGCGGCTACAGGACTTTCCAGGAAGCGACCGGCGCCGACGAATTCGAACTGGGCGGCCGGATGCCCAACCGCCGCAATGAACTGCGGTTGGACGTGGCCCAGTCGCTCGGTTCCTGGGGGTCGGTCTACGCGTCGGCGCGCCAGCAATCGTACTGGCAGACGAATCAGAAGGAACGGCTGATCCAGGTCGGATACTCCGGCTTCTACAGGCAGGTCAGCTACAACGTCTTCGTCAACATGAACACTGGCCGCGATGGTTCTAACGACCGTCAAGTCATGTTGTCCGTGTCGATTCCGCTGGGTACCTCGCGCAGCAGCGCGCAGTATTCCGTGGTCACGGGCAACAACGGCCAGACCAGCCATCAAGCCAGCGTTTTCGGCTCCGCGCTCGAAGACGACCAGCTTACCTACAACCTGACGGCCGCCACGTCCAATCAGAGCGGCGTCAGCAGCACCGGCAACGCCAGCTATCTGTCCAAGATCGGCCGCTTCGACCTGGGTGCGTCGCAGGGACGCGGCTACAACCAGATCAACCTGGGCCTGTCGGGCGGGATCGTGGCGCATGCCGACGGCGTGACGCTGGGCCAACCCCTGGGTGAAACCGTTGCCCTGGTGCGCGCGCCGTCAGCCGAGGATGTGCGCTTCGAATCGCATCCAGGCGTGAGCACCAACGCCAGCGGCTACGCCATCGTCCCGAGCCTGAGTCCCTACCGTTCCAATCGCCTGGCCATGCGCACCGCTGACCTGGGCGACACCGTTGAAGTCAGGAACGCGGCGGTGAACTTGGTTCCCACCCGCGGCGCAGTGATACAGGCGGGATTCGATACGGTCGTGGGCTATCGCCTGATGATGACGCTAACCCGCAAGGACAACAGCGTGGTGCCGTTCGGGGCGCGCATCGACGACGAAGCGGGCCAGGAAATCGGCATCGTGGGGCCGGACGGCCAAGCCTTCGTGACGGGTGCTCAGCAGTCCGGAAAGATGCGCATCGTGTGGGGCCGTGGCGCCGGCGACAGCTGTGGCGTGTCCTACAGCCTGCCGCAAGAGGAGCGTCCCGCCCCCATACGGGAAGTCAGCTACGTGTGCCAATGATGCGCGCATTGAAAATCGCAAGACACATGAACGGATATGAGATGAAAGCACCTCACGCGGTCAAGGGAAAACACATAAGCGGCATGTTGGCGGCGGCATGCCTGGCGCTGACGTTGTTCGGGTATGCGCCGCAAACTCTCGCGCAATGCGTACTGGGAGAAGGGATAGACAAGAATGTGATCACTCTGGACTTTGGTCCCGTTGTCGTACCGCCGAACACGCCGGTGAGCCTGACCACCCCGATAGCTGACAAGAGATTTCGGATCAGCCATAAGAGCATAGTCCTGATCGATTGCAGGAAAAGTAGTATCGACGGCGCCAGGTTGGGCTCCATCCTGAAAGGAGAGAAGGTAGGCGGCTCCAACTCCGTGTTTCGGACGAACATTCCCGGCATCGGCATTCGAATCGGATTTCGGATGTGGGAGCAGGACGGAACCCAGTATTTCCCCATTACGTCGCCCATGGGCAAGGGCAGCTACGGAACAAGCACCAGCCCCAACTGGGTAATACACGCCCAGCTCTTCAAGATTGGCCAGATCACCGGGAACGGAGCTCTCGAACCAGGGCAGTACGCAGCCATGTACTCGTCCCACGAGCCGCTGAAGGCCCTGCAAGTGACCGTCAGCGGGCGCTCCACGTCCATCGTTACCCCGTCATGCATCGCCGCCCCTACCGTGCCCGTCCAGTTAGGCAAGGTCTGGAAGAACCTGTTCAGCTCGGTCGGCAGCACCGCCGCCGAACAACGCTTCAACATCCAGCTGAACTGCCGCGAAGCCAAACCCGAACTGAATGCCGTGTACCTGCGCATGGACGCCAAACCCGACGCCTCGGGGATACCCGGCGTGATCGCCTTGAGCCCCGACGCCAATGCGGCGACCGGCGTAGGCATCCAGATCCTGGACAAGGACCGCCAGCCGGTCACCTACGGCCAAAGCAACTTGGTCGGCATGTCCAAGGACGGTGTCTACGACGTGCCATTCCACGCTCGCTACTACCAGACTGCAAACCAGGTTACCGCCGGCGTGGCGAACGGCACGGCCACGTTCACGCTTGAATACAAATAAGCCCCATCGAACCCACGAACCACAGGCCACTGATCATGAAAAAACCCGCTTTCAACCACACCGTCCATGTTTGCGTCGAAGCCATAGAGCCGGCCGCGACGCTGGTGCAGGGACTGGGCGACCGCGTCCAGATGGTATGCCTGACCCAATCCGTCCTTCGATTGCAGGAGCAGCTGGCCGAGCCAGGATTGCACTATGTCGTCATGCACGGCAGCGTGGAGTGGCTGGCCGCCATGCTGGGCGCGCGACGCGGCCCCTACGTCGCCGGACTGGTGGTCATGATCACCGCCAATGACTCCTCCAATGCGCGGGCCGAACTGATATGCGCCGGCGCCGACGCCTGCCTGGCCTCGAACGCGGGCATCGATGAACTGCTGGCGGCGCTGAGCAGCCTGGAACGCCTGTCCTCGGCGTTGCGTACGCGCCTGCAGCGTGAAGCCGCCACTGCCCCCGAAGCCCTGGCGCGGCAGCGCCGCGCCCTGGCGGGGACGATCGCGACGGTCCGCGTGACGCCGGTCCGCGAATGGGCGCTGGTCGAAACGGAGAAAGCGCTGCACGCGCCTGACAGCGCGGGCAAGATCGCGTTGAGCAACAAGGAATTTGCGCTGCTGTCGTGCCTGCGCGGGCATGACTTCCAATACTGCAGCATTGCGGACCTGCACCGCGAGGTCTGGCCGGATGCCGCAGGCCGCCCCGTGCATCTGCAACGCGCCATCGTTTCCAGCGTGGTCGGCCGCCTGCGCCGGAGGGCGCGCATGGCGGGAATCGAACTGCCGCTGCGCACGAGCTATGGGCAGGGCTACACCTTCGTCCATCCGCTCAACAGCGCCAGCCAATGCGTCACCGGTTGAACGGACGCAAGATGATCAGGTGACGGCCGGGGTGGCGAATGGCACCGCCACGTTCACGCTTGAATACAAGTGAGCCGATTCCAACCCTCGGACCGCTGGCCCCCGATCACAAAAAGCCCGCATTCGGCCATGCGCCCGACAGCGCGGACATGACTTCCAATACTGCAGTATTGCGGATCGCGCAACGCGAGGTCTGGCCGGATGCCTCTGACCACCCGGCGCATCCGCAACCTCCCCGGCCAACGCAACCCTACGCAAATTCGTAATCCTCAGACGCGGAAATCGATGTCTTCCGACTAAATTTCCCGGCCCTGCCCCATAAAGTATTCGTACTCGCCGGCTCGCACAGATTCGAGCATGCGGCCGACGGGTACGAACCGCCTGGATATCACCGCATTCGCGGCGTCCGGCCTTACATGAATCCCCAGAAAGATCACTGCTTTCCGGACGCGCAAGGACCCCGGTCCGTCCCGCGCCTGGGGCAGTTTCGATCGCCGCGGGCAAGCCTAGCTTCAAAGGAAACACAACATGAAACGCAGTCTCGTCGCCTCTCTCCTGGCCTCCGGAGCCCTGATCTCCGTGCTCGCGCCGGTACCTGCCCATGCGGTCGACGGCGTCATCAACTTCATGGGCGTCATCCGCGCGCCAGGTTGCGACATCAATGGCAACACCCCGGGCCTGGGCAACACGCAGACAGTGCAGCTGGGCACGCCCACGCCGGAAGAGGTCGGTCTGGGCAATGCCGTCGAAGCCGAGTTCCAGCTGAATCTTGCAGGCGGGGCAGGCTGCACCGACGGCAGGAAGGTCCGCATCATGTTCGACCCGACCAACGGCACGTCAGCGGGCAACCTGGCGCTGCTGGACGCCGACCGCGCGCCCAACGTGGAGATCCAGATCCGCAACAACGCGGCTGGCAACACCGGCATCATTCCCATTGGCGGCTCGGAAATCACGCCGCAGGTCGCCACGATCACGGGCAATCCGGGCACGGCGGAACTCAAGTACGCCGCCAAGTATGTCGAGGTCGGAGGCGCGGCGGGCGCTGGCTCCGGCGCGTCGAGCATCAAGTATCTGCTGTCCTACAACTAAGCGCGGGCCAGTCATGGCGTCGATAGCGCGCATCGTTTCATCCCTGACGGCCGTCTGCGCCATGACCCTGTGCGCCTGGGCTACACCGGTCCGGGCCGGACTGGTGCTGCAAAGCACGCGCCTGGTCATCTCACCGGATTCCCGCGACACGACGCTGGCCATCCGCAACGCGGGCGCCGGCCCCGTGCTGGCGCAGAGCTGGCTGGACGATGGCAATGCGGACAGGTCACCGGCGGACATGCGCGTGCCTTTCGTCCTGGCGCCCGCGGTCGTGCGTGTGGACCCGGACAGCGGCGCCGTGCTGCGGATCTCATACACCCGCGAGCCGCTGCCCGCAGATCGCGAGAGCCTGTTCTATCTCAACGTGCTGGAGACGCCGCCGCGCGATCCGAACGACTCCAATGTGTTGATCTTCCAGTTCCGCTCGCGCATCAAGGTGTTCTTCAGGCCCGCCTCGCTGCGCCCCCACGTCCAGGCCGCGCCGGCCCTGTTGAGCTGGAAGCTGCGCGGACGGGCGCTGGAAGTCACGAACCCGACGCCTTACTACGTCTCCTTCGCCAGCGTCGATCTGGTCGCGGGCGACAAGCGCAGCGCGCTCGAGGGCGGCATGGTCGCCCCATTCGACACCGCGCGCTTCGCGTTGCCGCCCCGCGCGGCCAAACCCGCGGGCCCGGTCTCGGTCCGGTACGAGGTCATCACCGACTACGGCGGAACCACCAAGGCAGAGCAGGCCGTTACCGAGTAAAGGCGCGGCGCGGCTTGCGCCCGCGAACCACAGAGCTGACACGTCCCGATGGAAAATCTACACGCAAGGGCTTGCCCCCGCTTGCCAGACCTTGCTCGCCCCGCAAACCGGCGCCGGGCGGCGGAAAGGCTCGCATCCGGTCTTGCCGCCGCGCTGGCGGCGGCCTGGGTCGCTCCCGTACACGGCAAGCAGGCGTTCTTCGACCCCCAGATGATGTTCCAAGGCGCAGGCGGCACGGCCATCGACACCAGCCGCTTCGAGCGCGGCAACTTCATGGAGCCCGGCCTGCACAAGCTGGACGTCTACGTCAACGGCCAGTGGCGCGGCGTGGAGGAGGTCCCGTTCCGCCTCCTGGCCGGCAGCGACAGCACCACGCCGTGCTATGACGGCGCATTGCTGGCGCGCCTGGGCCTGGACGTCGACAAGGCCGCGCGCGGCGAGGGCATGCTTGCGCTATCCGCTACCGCAGCCTGCGGCGAGCTGTCGCGCTACGTGCCCGGCGCGCAGGTCAAATTGGAGGTGGCCGAACAGAAGCTCTATCTCACCGTACCCAAGTACTATCTGCGCATCTCCACGCCCGGCGTCTACGTGGATCCGTCGAACTGGGACTTCGGCGTGACCGCGGCCCGGCTGAACTACAACAGCAATCTCTTCACCTCTGAAAGCCGCGGTACACGCACCACGCGCGGTTATGTTGGCCTGAATGCCGGCATCAACGTGGGCGCATTCCGGCTGCGCCACTACGGCAGCGCAACCTGGTCTCCGGGCCACGGCGCGAACTATCAGCGCGGCTATACCTATCTGAAGACCGACGTACCGGCATGGAAGGCACAGCTGTTGATGGGAGAGAGCTCCACCGACGGCGACCTGTTCGACTCCGTATCGTTTCGGGGCGTGCAACTGGCCAGCGACGAACGCATGCTGCCCAGCGCATTGCGTTCCTATACCCCGGTTGTCCGCGGCACGGCCAACAGCAATGCCCAGGTATCGGTGTATCAGCGTGGCTACCTCGTATACGAAACCACCGTGGCGCCCGGCCCCTTCGCGCTCGAAGACCTGCAGGCGGCGGGATATGGCGGCGACCTGGACGTGCGCATCGTGGAGGCGGACGGTAGCGCGCGCAGCTTCGTCGTGCCCTTCGCCACGACAGTCCAACTGCTGCGGCCCGGCACCAGCCGCTACAGTCTGACCGCGGGGCGGGCGATAGATCTGGGCCTGGGCAGCAGCTCACAATATTTGCTGCAGGGCACGTTCAAGCGCGGGCTGGGCGACATGTACACGGGTTACGGCGGCCTCGCTTTCACCCAGCACTATGGTTCGGCGCTGGCTGGCGCCGCCGTAAACACCGCGCTGGGCGCATTCGCGGCCGACGTCACGCTATCCCGCGCCGAGCTTCCGGACGAAGGCACGCGGACGGGCGCCAGCTACCGCCTGTCGTACAGCAAGAACCTGCCCAATAGCGGTACCAACTTTTCGCTCCTGGCCTACCGCTATTCCACCAGCGGCTTCGTGGGCTTGCGCGAGAGCATCGCGCTGCAAGGGGCGCCGCAGCGCTACCGCTGGTTCGGCGACGTGGGCCGCACGCGCGGGCGGCTCGACGCCAACATCAGCCAGCAACTGGGGGGCAACGGCGGAAACGTCTATCTGTCGGGGTCGGCCATCCAATACTGGCAAGGCCGTGGCAACACCATCAACTTCGCGCTGGGCTACAGCAACCGTTGGCGCGACATTTCCTATTCCTTCGGCGTGCAGCGCATGCAGAACCTGGCCACCCGCAATTCCTACCGGGGCGGCGGCCGCGACAATTCCACCCTGGTCACCGTGAACCTTTCGATTCCCCTGGGGCGGGCCGAGCGCGGCGCCCCCACGCTCAACAGCTACTACAGCGCCGATTCCCGCGCCGGCGCCAACTTCACCACCTCGGTCGCCGGCTCGATGGGCGAGTCCGACCGCGGCACCTATTCGGTATCCGCGTCTCATGCCAGCCGCGAGAACGCCAACTCGGCAAGCGCAAACATCGGCTACCGGCTGCCGCAGTCCTGGGTGGGAGCCGGTATTTCGCAGGGAGCAGGCTACCGCCAGGCGTCGCTGAACGCGTCGGGCGGGGTGCTTGTCCATGCTGGCGGCGTGACCTTCTCGCAGACGTTGGGGGAAACAATCGCGTTGGTAAGCGCTGACCACGCGGAAGGCGCGCAGATCGGCTACGGCGGCGACCGCCTGGACGGCCGCGGCTACGGCGTCGTCGCCAGCCTGAGCCCCTACCAGCTCAACACCGTCGACATCGATCCGCGCGACATTCCCGACGACGTAGAGCTGCAGGCCAGTTCGCGCAACGTGGCGCCCCGCGCCGGCGCAGTCGTGCTGCTGTCCTACCCTACCCGCGTGGCCCGGCCGGTGTTGATCGACGCCCGCCAGGCCGACGGCGCCGCGCTGCCTTTTGGCGCGGAAGTGCTGAACGCCGCCGACGGCAAGCCGGTGGGCGCGGTGGGTCAGGGCAGCCGAATCGTCATGCGGGTGGAGCAGGATCAGGGCCGCGTCATCGTGCAATGGGGACCCGGGCCGCAGCAGCGCTGCGCCATCGACTACGCCCTGCCCGAGCGCGCGCGGCAACGCGCCCGGGGTTACGACGCGCTTTCCCTCACCTGCGCGCCGATGCCGGCGGACGGCGGCAGGCCTGCGGACCCCGGCCCGTTGGCGCGCCGATGATGCGCCTTCTGCGCGCATGCGCGCTGCGCCTGGCCGCCTGCCTGCCGATGGCCGGCATGGCAGCCTGGGCGCATGCGGATCTGACCGTGACCGGCACACGCTTCATCTATCCTGCGCAAGCCAGGTCGCTAACGATACGCACCAGCAACTCGGGGGAGACGCCCATCCTGGTGCAGACTTGGCTGGATCAGGAGCAAGCGCAGGCGCGCACCGATCCCAGCAAGCTGCCCGTTCCTTTCGTGCTGACACCCCCGGTCTACCGGCTGGATGCCGGCGAGCGCAAGGCGCTGGAACTGCGCTACACGGGCGAACCCCTGCCGCGCGACCGCGAATCGGCATTCTGGATCAATTTCCTTGAAATCCCCTCGCTGCGGCTATCGCGCCGCAACCAGCTGCAGCTGTCATTCCGGCTGCGGATGAAGGTCTTGTTCCGTCCGCCGGAGTTGCAAGGCGATCCTCGGGAGGCCCCGGCGCAAGTCGCTTGGAAGTATCGGCGCACGGGTGACGTCGCGGCGCCATGGCTGCTGGAAGCGCACAACCCCACCCCTTTCCATGTGTCCCTGGCGCGGCTGGAGCTTCCCGCCGCGGCGGGCGTGCAACGCCTGGACGGCCTGACCTTGCCGCCCTACGCCACCGCCCGCTTCGCGCTGCCCGCCGGCCATCAACCCCAGGCGCACGCAAGCACGCTGCGCTACGAGGCCGCCGATGACACCGGCGACCTGATCCACGGCGCGGCAGCGCTCGCAGCCGCAAACTGAGTCCGAGCCGATCCCGGCTTCCAGGAGTACACCCTGATGAGCAAGCTCTCTATTCCCGTACGCACCCGTACGATCGAAAAACCGGCACGGCCCGCCCTACTCCTGCTGGCCGCCGCGGTGGCATTGCCGTGCGCCCCGGTTCGCGGCGAACTGGTCATGAACCGCCCCGCCATCCATTGCAGCCAGTCGAACCAGGCCGGCGGCCCCTGGCGTGAAGTCTCGCCGCTGACCAGTTCCTCGCAGATCGGCGATGTGCTGTTCGAGCGGGGCGCCGGGCTATTCAACAATTTCCAGCTTGGTTCGGGCGTGGGAGCAGGCATCCTCCACGAACTGGTTGCCGCTGCGCAGTGGGGCCCCAATACAGGCGTGGCCGCCGACGGCACGGCGCAGACAAACGTACCCGGCATCGGGCTACAGGTATCCGTCATGGGCGCCGACGGCGTCGAAAGACGGATCAAACCCGGCGCGCTGCCCGTGGTCCTGGACAAGCGTCCTGTGTACTACGACACCGCCGGGTCCGCGTCGCAGAAAAACTCCACCGTCACCGAGTACATTCAGCGCCTGGTACTGACCGACGCCGCGGCCAACCTGCCCAGCGGTGAACTGAAAGTGACGGGCGTGGACCCCAACATCACGCTGATGCTCTATGCCATCAACTACCAGCAGGGCGCGGTGAGCTACGGCGAGGCCATCCAGAACTTTCCCGTCTGGACACCGGGCATTATCGGCGTCTGCGGCAGCCTGCCGTTTTCCTACCAGGGCACCGGCGTCATCGGCATAGGCGGCGGCACGGGGGTAATCGTCCCCAACAAATGCGAGGTCGGCGCCTACCGGACGATCCCTGTCTCGCTGGGCGACCTGCCCCTCTCTCTGTTCGATACACCAGGAGCCACCTCGCCTGCCAAGGAATTCTCCATCGTGCTCACCCAATGCAGCGCCTCGGCCAAGCCGACCATTACTTTTGCCGACAAGTACGGCCCCAACACCGATCCCCATGTGCTGAACCTGAAGCCCGGGTCTGAAGCCGCCGAGGGCATAGGCATCGCCATGATCAACGATACCGGCAAAGTCCCGGTCCGTTTCGGCGCCGCGTATGACATGCAGCGCGTCGGCGACCAGGCCGTCCTGACGCTGCGGGCCCACTACATCCGAACGGCGCCGGTCGACGGAGCGGTCAAGGCCGGCATCGCCGACGGCAGCGCGGAGTTCACCTTCGAGTTTCCCTGAGACCAGGGCGCCTCATGCCAACAGGGCCATGGACGCGCGCGCCCATGGCCCTGTTCATGCACTGTCCATCAACGCTCGACGATGCCGTAGTTCAAGCCCACCGGCGGCACCAGGGATGCCAGCCCCAACGTGCTGTTGGCGCGCATCACCCCGTAGTTCGCGCCGGCCAGTCCGCCATAGGTATGCTGAAGAGAGTTGGCGAAATTCACCTTGCCGCTCGCGCTGGAATAGGAAACCGCGCCCTGGTTGAGACCCGCGATGCCACCCAGGTAAGCCTGGCCGGCGCCTCCCACCTCACCGGCGGAAGACGACTGCAGCACCTCCCCCATGTCGCCGTTCTCTCCCACCACGCCGCCAACGCGGCTGTTGAAGCCACCGTAGACATTGCCGTCGGCCATCGCGGAAACGATCAAGCCCTGATTGGCCCCGACCAGCCCTCCTGCCGCGCTGTTCTTCCCGGCCGTCACGTTGCCGCTGGCGTTGACCGTTCCCAGCGTCCCGGTGTTGTAGCCGACCAACCCGCCGGCGTATCCGTAGTCTCCACCCGCAACCTTGCCGCGGGCTACGGAGGCCTCTATCGTGCCGCTGTTGTAGCCGGCCAGACCGCCGGCCCGGCCTCCATTCCGGTTGTAGCCGGCCTTGACCTCGCCACCCGCCTCCGCCGTATCGATGCGTCCATCGTTGGCGCCGACCAGGCCGCCCACATTGACGCCATAGGCGGCCGTCACATCGCCCCCGGCCTTGACATCCAGCAGCAGGCCGCCACCGCTGTTGCGTCCTGCGAAGCCGCCGGTGGAGCCGCCGCCCTCGGCACTGACGCCACCTTCCGCGGCCGAGCCCGAAATGGTCCCGCTATTCACCCCCACCAGGCCTCCGGTGTATGCGCTGCTGCCGTTCTGCACCCGCCCGGTCGCAATCGAGCGCTCGATGTCGCCGCCCAGGTTGCTGCCCACCAGTCCGCCAACATTGAGGCCTGCGCCGGTGGCCTGCGTGTTCGCGTGGCTGGACGCGTCCGCAACCAAGCCGCGATTCACGCCAACCAGGCCGCCCATGCCGCCCAGCTCGTCGCGCTGCATCGCGCCCGATACGACATTGCGCGAGACGCTACGCGTAATGACGCCGCGGCTCGCCGCGGAATTCAGATTTTCACCTGCCAGCCCGCCTATGGCGATCGTGTGCGAACCTGCATATACGCTGCCTGCAACGGTGGCGCGGTCGATACTGCCGCCGGCGTTGGTGCCCACCAGACCGCCCACCACGTTACGGTGATACGAACTGCCCTTCACGGACATTCCGGCCGTGGACACATTGACGATCTGGCCAGAATTGCGGCCCACCAGCGCGCCCACCGACATGGATGCCGCGCCGGTGGCCGGCGCATTGACAGTCATCGACGCCAGGTTGACATTGCTGATGCTGCCGGACGACGCGGCGAACAAGCCCACGTTGGGACCGGCGCCGCTGACCGAATAGCCGCCGAGCGTATTGCCCAGACCGTCGAACGTGCCGGAAAAGATGCCATACGGACCGCCTATCGCCTGGATCGAACCGCGTCCGCTCAGGTTGTTGCCCAACACGTACAAGCCGCTCAGATTGCGGTCGATGTCCTGCAGCTGGGCGAGGTTCTGGATCACCGCGTAACGCTGGCCATGGGCGCTGAACGACGCGCCTGCGCCGGACAGCGTGATCGCCGCCCCCTCGCCCAGCACATGGCCTCCTGGCGCCTGCAAGGACAGGGCGCCATTGACGCCGCTAATGGCAGTCTTGCCGGCAAGCGCGATTTCCCCGCCGGCGGACATGGCGATGGCAGCGTTCTGGCCGGTTGCGGCCAGGTCCCCGTTGACCGCGATATCACCCGCCGCAACCAAGCCGAGCGCGTTGCCGCTGTGCCACGCTATCGGGCCATTGAGCGCGACGTCACCCGCAGCGCCTTCCAGCACGATGTTGGTGGCCGCGAGGTTGCTGGCGACGGTGTCCGCGTGCACCGTGACGTTTGCCGCCGTGGCGTTAGCGCCCACCGTCACCTCTGCCGACGCGATGCGCCAGGTTCCGCTATCGCCGTTCAATGCCCGCGCATCGACCTCGGCGCCGAGCCGCACGGCCACCTGCTGCCCGCGTATCTCCACCTCGCCGCCGTTGCCATGCGAGGCAAGCGCGCTGGCATTCATCTTGCCCGCAGCCACCACCAGACCGTCACCGCCGCCGTCCAACGTAATCTTGCCGCCTTGACCCTGCAGCGTCTTCGCTTCGATGATGCCCTGACTGTTGACCACCGTGCGCAAGGCCGCTCCCGCGGCGCTGGCCGTCATCAGCACCTGCCCGCCGTCGGCGCTCAGCATGCCGCCATTCTCGGCCAGGGCGGACAGCGCGGCGCCATCCATCCGCAGATCGAGCAAGCCATTGCCGTCGAAGTTCACGGTGAACTCTCCGCCGGCCGCCAGCGCGATCCGCCCCAGCCGCGCCCGGATCACCCCCTGATTGCTGACCTTGGCGCCCAGCAGCGCGACGCTGCCGCGGTCGCGCGCGGCAATCACGCCCTGGTTCAGCACGGAGGCCCCCGATGCCCCGGTAAAGCGATAGTTGCCCGCGTTGAAATCGGCGTCGGAAAGCTGCTTGGTCGAGGCGACCAGTCCGCCCACGTTGACCTCCGCGCCCTTGCCGAAAACAATGCCGTTGGGGTTGACGAGGAAAACCTGACCGTTGGCGTCCATGCGCCCCAGGATGGAACTGGGCGACAGGCCATTCACACGGTTCAGCGCGATCGAGCCGCTGCCGGGCTGGTTGAAGGTGACGCGTTCGTCCGCGCCGATACTGAAGCTGTTCCAGTCGATGATCAGCTTTTGCGTATGCTGATTGATCGACACCTGTTTCTGGTCCAGCGTGGCGTGGATATCGCCTATTCCGTTGCCGGCCGCGATTGTTCCGCCCGTCGGCGCGGCATGCGCGCAAGACAGGCCCGCCAGGCCGGCGAGGGCCAGCACGGCAACGCGGCCGCGCCTGCCGCTCCCGGCTTTTCCGCGGCGGCGCGCGGACTCGCGCGCCACGTTCCAGCGTTGTCTGGCCTCGTTCCATACCAGTGCATATGTCTTGTTCATGATTGCCTCGCAAGAATGGCGGATCCGCCGCAATGGCAGGCTGCGCCGGTTAAGAAAACTGCGCGCGTGGTGCGCCCGAGTCAGAAATAGCGCGACGCCTGGAGCCAGAAGCGGGGCTCCCGGTCGGATTCCGTGGCGGGCGGCTGCCGGCCCATCGGCCAGGCGACGCTCAGGTTCACCTGATGGCTGGCGCCGTACTGCGTGACGCCGAGTCCCGCCGCAGCCAGGCCGTTGTGGTTGCGGCCGGACGTCCAGCGGCGTTTGCTCAGGCGCACGTTGCCCCGGTCGGCGAAGGCGCTCAGTTGCCACCCGGGAGCCAGTTGGTAGCGCAGTTCGGCGCCGGCCAGCCAGCCCTCGTCGCCGCTGGCCGCGCCCAACGGATAGGCGCGCACGCCATAAGGCCCGCCCAGGCTGAATTTCTCAGAGCTGTCCAGGTTCTTCGAAGCCCACTGCGCATCCACCCGCGCGTATAGCTGTAAGCGGCCAGTGAGCTGCTGCAAGCGGCTGATCGAGAGATTGGTCCTGGCGAACCAGCCGGCGGCGCGCACTGTCTGGCGGTCCTCGCCCTCGGCCTGTGGATCGGCCAGGCGCAGCCGGCCTCGGCCATGCGACAGTTGCAAGGCGGTCCGTCCGCCGCCGAACCATCCGTCCTCGCTGCTGCCGGCCAGGGCCAAAGTCCATAGCCCGATACGCTTGCGGCTGCTTACCTCGAAGAGATCCATGCTGTCGACCAAACGCTTGCGCTCGTGCTGCAATTGCAGGCGCAAGCTGGCGTGGCGCGAGCGCACCAAGGGCTGCTGGATGAACACGGTCGACACGTCGGCGCGGCCGTGCGCCTCCAGAGGGCCGAAACGCCTGCCGAGTTCGTACCGCATGCTGGACACGCCCATGCCGACGCGCGTGGGCCGGGAGCCAAGTGGAAGCTGATAGGCGGCGTTGTAGTAGCGCTGGCCGCCATCACTCCCCAACAGCCGCAGATTGAGCTGGTCGCCCAGGCGCAGGGGGTTGTTGACGCCGATGCTTCCGCTCAGCCGGTACTCGCCTGTGTAGTAGCCGCCAAAATTGTCCGCGTCCAGGCTGCCGAAGACGAGCGGTCCCGCTTCGGCGTCCACCAGCAGGCTGGTGGTCCCGGTTTCCGCACCAGGCTGCAACGTACCCTTGACCGCCACGCCGGGCAGGTCGCTCAACAGCAGCAGCGCGCGCTCCAGCTCGCCGGCCTGCACCGCCTCACCCGGACGCAGGGCGGAGAGCGCCTGCTCCAGCACGGCATCGCGGACCCGCGCGCGGTTCCGCAGGCCAATCTCGCCATACCTGCCCTCCAACACGGCGATGCGCACGATGCCCGCATCGATGGCTTGCGGCGGCAGATAGGCGCGCGCCAGCACATATCCCTGATCGTGGTAATAGGCGGTGATGCGATCAGCGGCGGCGCGCAGGTCCGGGAACGTCAGTGCCGCGCCCGTCAGATCGGCCAGCACCGTCTGCAATGTCGCTGCGTCAACGGCGTGGTTGCCTTCGACATGGAACTCGAGCACCCGGACGGCGGGGCCTGCGGCCGCAACGCCGGACACGGCTGCAGGCGGCTGCGGCTCGGGCAACTGCACCTCGGGAGCCGTGTGGCCCGAAGGCATGGCGGGCAAAACCGATTGCAGGTCACGAATGGCGCGCCCCGCATCCGGGATCTGCGCCCGCAAAGCGTCCGCACACAAGGCCATGGCCAGCCCCGCGCCCAGCGCGGCCATCCGATAGCGCGCTTTCTCCCCTTTCATCCCCCATCCCCCCGCTCCTTGCCGTTCTTGCACGGGAAGCGCTCGTCCCCGACCGGCTGACGCGCCGGCCATGCCGGGCGCTACTCGTCTTGCCGGCAGAATACGGAGCGGACGGGCGTGGAACTGTGGGAAGACTACGAAAGCGGAATCGTACTTCTACGATTTGGCGACCGCCCGCCGCGCAGCGCGATTGGCTGCGGTTGCGGCAAGCGCCGTACTTTAGTACTCCTCCTATTCTTTCGCGAGGACGCCGTCGGTAATATGGCTGCAAGCGGCATAGTCACAGCCGCCGCGCACATACAGCGTTTCAAACGTCTGCTTGCGAAACTTGGCGGCAATCGCCATGGACGCACGGCAGTTCCGCAGCAGGCTCTGGATGAACGGGAAAAGAAACATGTCACACGGCCGCATCCGCGTCATCATTGCCGACGACCATCCCATCGTGTCCCTGGGCGTGAGCCATGAGCTCGCGCGAGACCCGGCCATCGAAGTGATCGGCTGCGCCAGGAACTCCACGGACCTGGTGGCCCTGCTGGAAACCCAACCCTGCGACGCGGTGGTATCGGACTACGCGATGCCGGGCGGCAAGCACGGCGACGGGCTGGGGCTCATTGGATTTCTGCGGCGACGCTACCCGGCGCTGCGAGTGGCCGTGCTCACCATGGTCGAGCATCCCACGCTGCTGCGGGCGCTGCTGGCCGAAAAGAACCTCTGCATCCTCAGCAAGGCGGATTCAACGCGCCATATCGCCGAAGCGATACACGCGATGAGCCGCTGCCGGACCTACTATTCGCCGACCGTGAAGGACATGATCATCCGCGAATCCCTCTCGGCGCAACAGCCACGGTTGACGCGGCGAGAGGCAGAGATCATCCGTCTGTTTTGCGCGGGCGCCACCATTACCGAGATATCGCAGATCTCCAGCCGCAGCGTGCAGACGGTCAGTTCCCAGAAGCGCAGCGCGATGAGGAAGCTGGGCATCGAACGCGACGCGGACCTGATCCGTTACGGCTGCGCTGCCCTGCCAATGATCGACGTGACGCTACCCGAAGCGGAGGATGAGAATGCGGCTGAATCTCCGGCGGCGGCTGCGCTTGCCTCTTGTTCAATGTCGACACGCTGAACGCGACCGAGCCCGAGTGGCAGCCGCTTGATCCATGTCAAAACCGCCGGTACGCCTTTGCGCCACGCCTGTCGGAAAAATGTTCAAGTAACTGCGCCCGCCCCCCTGAAACCTGCAGCGCCCCCATCCACGACCGCATGCCGGCGCCGCCTGACACGCATCCCCCGCGCCTTGATTCGACTACGCCACCGCCTGAGCCCCTCGCGGCTCGACACCGTGACGCGCTTTCGCCGCTATCAGCGCTGGCAGAGCCTGGGCGGCGGCGTGCTGATCACGGTCGCGGTGCTGCTGACCTTCGCCCTGGAAGCCAAGACCACCGCCGAAAAATATCTGGAGTACGTGCGCCAATCGTTCGTGGCCGAACACGCCGTGCTCATGAAGGAAATCTACACGCGCGAGAACGCCTTCCGCATCAGCCAGGCAAGCGCGGAGCTGATGTGGCGGGAAGCGGCGCCCTTTGATGCCGCTCAGATAGCAAAGTACCGCAGCCGGGGCGAAGAGCTGCTGGTGGAGTCCGACGAGGATTCCCGCTCTCAATGGATATTGGGTTCGGGCGGCGGCCGGGTGACGAACGGTGCGACAGGAAAGTTCTTCAATCTGGCCGAGCAGATCGGCCGCATTCCCTCAGGCGGGCCCGCAGCCCATGACAACTCGCTGGCCTCGTTCTTCTTTGGCGTCAATGGCAGCATCGCCGGCCTGGTTCCTGCCCCCGATGCAGCGGTCCGCCAGCGGATCCTGGCGGACCGCGACCGCTACCTCGCCCTGCTGACCGGCGAAGTCAGCCGGCGCATGCTGATCGCCACCGATGCCGGCACCGACACATGGCGCTCCTTGCGCTGGATCCCTCCCGTCGCCAATCCGATCACGGGCAAGCAGGTATTCCGCATCGGTGGAACCATACTGGACAAGGGCGTGCCCGTCGCCGTGCTGGTGACGGAGTATTCCCCCCTGCAACCCGGCGCTTCGCAGGCAGTGAGCCGGCAGGCGGGCGACTTCGCCATCATGTCCGCCAGCGGCCAACTCATCGCTGCATCGCCGGGCGCCGGTGCCGGCGACGCTCAGGAAATGGCTCCGGCCGCCGACCTCGCCGATATTCCTGCCGGAACGCGCCAGGAAAGGACGCGCTCTGGCCAGTTTTCGATTTCGGAAGGATTGGGGCCCACGGACTGGGTGCTGGTCTTTACGCTGGACTGGAGCAGCATCGTCAATGCCATAAGCGCACAGCTGACCACGCCCGCGATCATGACTGCAACCACGCTGGCGTTGATATGGGCGCTGCTGCTCTACTTCGAGCTGCGCGTGGTCCGACCCTTGATGAACCGTTCCAGGCTGGCGCTGGAGAGCGAGCATCTCAACCGCACTCTCATCGAGACGGCTCCCGTGGGCCTGGGCCTGATCGACGCTGCCAGCGGCAGTCCGCTGCTGCACAGCCCGGCCATGGAGAAGATGACCGCGCGCGTGGGCGTGGGAAAATTCAGCCTTTCGGCAGAGCTGGCCAATCGTTATCGGCGGCGCGCCAGCGCGCCCACAGGGAAGCGCGACACGGATGTGGTCGAGGAAGACCTCTCGTTCGTGGCCCGCGATGGCACTCCCGTCACCTTGTCGGTCAGCATGGCAGGCGCGCGCTACCGCGGGTCGAACGTGGTCGTGGCGGCGTTCATCGACGTCACCGAAAAATACCAGCTAGCCCACCGCCTGCGCGAAGCCAAGGCCGCCGCGGACCGCGGCAATGCCGCCAAGTCGGCCTTCCTGGCGGCGATGAGCCATGAAATACGCACGCCGCTGCACGCCATCCTGGGACACCTGGAGCTGCTCTCGCGCTCGCGCCTGGCGCCGGTCCAGCGCAACCGTCTCGAAACCGTGCGGGCGTCCTCGGGACTGCTGCTCGCCACGATCAGCGATGTGCTGGACTTCTCCAAGATCGAGGCCGGCGAACTCAGCCTGGAGCAGGCGGAGTTCGACCTGCTCGAAGTCACCTCGCACGCTCTGTCCATGTTCGCGCCCCAGGCCCAGGCCAAAGGACTGGCCTTGCTGGGCGATCTGGGCGCTGCGCTCAGGCAGCCAATGCGAGGGGATGCCACCCGGCTGGGACAGGTCATTCACAACCTGCTCTCCAATGCCATCAAGTTCACCGACCAAGGCAAGGTGGTACTGCGTACCCGGACCGACGCGGCCGGCATCGCCGTCGAGGTCGAGGACACTGGCATGGGCATGACGGAAGAACAGGCGCAGAGTGTCTTTCGCGCTTTCAGCCAGGCCGACGCGACCATAGGCCGGCGCTATGGCGGCACGGGCCTGGGGCTGACCCTGTGTTGCCGGTTGGTGGAGGCAATGGGCGGCTCCCTGTCCGTGCGCAGCGAACCTGGAAGCGGCAGCCTGTTCGCGTTCTCCTTGCCGCTGGGCATCGAAGCCCGCGAGGCCGACAGGCCATGGTTCGCCGGCGAGCAGGTGTTGCTGCTGGCCGCGCGCGACAACTGCCGTCACCGCCTGGAAGCCATCCTGCGGACCTGGGGACTGCGCGTCAACGCCCGCCGCCATCCATCCGAACTGGACGAAGACATGCTGGACGAAGCGACGGTTCTCATCATCTGGGGCGACAAGATCGACTGGCAGCCGGAGGACGAAGACAGGTTGCTGGACGAATCTTCATGGGTGATCGATTGCGGCATGCTGGGGCCCGCCACGCCGCAGGACACGGGACGCAAGCTCAGCGTTTCCATGTACGGGCTGCATGGCCTGGCCTCGGCCTTGCGGCATGTGCTGCAGGACGCGCCTCTCGCTACCGCGGCGTCCACGCCCGCACCGCGGCATTCGGTCCGTTCGTTGCGGGTGCTGGTGGCCGAAGACAACGCCGCCAACCGCGGCCTGTTCGAAGAACAGTTCAAACTGCTGGGCTGTGAAGTCGATCTGGCGGAGGGAGGCGCGCAGGCTTGCGCGCTGCTGGCATCACAGCGCTATGACGTGCTGGTCACCGATCTCGCGATGCCCGGCATGGACGGCTACGCGCTGGCCCGACAGGCCCGATCCATGCGGCCGGACATGCCCGTCATCGCTGCCACGGCCTGCGTGACGAAGCACGAGCGGCAGCGCTGCGGCAAAGCCGGCATCGCGCGGGTGCTGACCAAGCCCCTGCCGCTAGCCGAACTCGAACTCGCCTTGCTGGACGTGTGCGGACAAACCGGACCCGGCCCACGGCAAGCCCCGGAGGCGGCCGACGACGGTCCGCAGGCCTTGACCGGCGGACGCGCCTTTCCCCCGGCCCTGCTGCGCACGCTGGAGCAATCTTGCTCGCAGTCCCTGGACACCATCAAACGCGCTGCCGTCGACGAGGACAGCGGCCGCCTGCGCGGCGAACTGCACGCCTTGCGTGGCATGCTGGCCATTTTCCGCCTGCCCGCGCTGGCCGAACAGTGCGCTCAGCTCGATACCCGCCTGAACCAGCCAGGCGTGCGCGGATCGGCAGACGCGGTGGCGCGCATCTGCGACGACGTGCTCGCCGCAGTGAAAAGCGCCGTGGCCATGCCTGATGCCCAGCCGGCCACTGAGCAGGCTTGACCCCTGCTTGCGCCGCGCGTTCAAGCGATACCCGATGCCGGCACGCGCGCCGGCAATTGGTCCGCGGGCCGGGTTGCGAGCATGGCGGCCAGTTCCCGCCGCTTCGCGGCATGACCCGGATCATCGAAGAGATTGTCCATCTCGTCCGGATCTTCCGTCAGGCAATACATCTCACCCGCGCCGCTGCCCAGTTCGACGGTCAGCTTCCAGTCGCGCGTGCGCACGGTGCGCAGCTTCAGCTCCACGCCGCAGCGCGATGCCGCCACATCCCATTCGCTCAAGGCGAACTCGCGGGAGGCATCTCCGCCTTCCAGCAACGGGCGCAAGCTGCGGCCGTGTTGCGGCCCCAAGGCCGACGCTCCGGCGTAGTCGCAGAAGGTCGCGGCGAGGTCCAGCGTGGAAACCGGGTCTTCCACCTTTCTCCCGGCCGCGATGCCAGGGCCGCTGGCCACCATGGCCACGCGCAGCAGGCCTTCATATGGCATGGGACCCTTGAGCATCAGTCCGTGGTCGCCCAGCCATTCGCCGTGGTCTGAGGTGAAGATCACGATGGTGTCCTGATCCAGCCCGTACTCGCTCAGCGCCTTCATGATGCGCCCCACCTGATGGTCCACCAGCGAGATCATGCCGTAGTAGTTGGCGATGATCCGGCGCAGCGCCTCGTCCGATTGGGTCGGCATGCGCGAGAAATTCTGCCGCACCGCCTGCACTTCGGCGTTGCCCATGGGCTTGCTCTCCATGCTGGCCCTGTGCCACCAAGGCCGGCGATCGTAGTCGGTGACGCGATGGCGCGGCAGATCGACCTCGTCGGGATGGTGCAGGCGCGACCAGGGCTCGGGGCAATCGAAGGGGTGATGGGGATCGGGGAACGAGGCCCACAGGCAGAACGGCCGGTCGCGATGCTCGCGCAGGTAGTCGATGGTGCGATCGCCGATCCAGGCGGAGTTGTGCCAGGCTGCGGGCAAGGCGGAATTGAAGGTCTGCGGCGCGCCGCTGGCCGGCCCCAGGTCGGTCTCGTACAGCTGGTTGCGCAGTTCGCCCAAGCCGTCGCCGTAGTGCCAGCGCGAATGGTTCAGGCCGCCGGGCAACGGCGTGGGCAGCCAATAGTTGTGGCCCTCCACCACCAGCTCCACATGCTTGAAGCCCATGTACGGCCCCGCCCAGTCCGGTCCCATGCCAGCCTCGCTGTACTGGCATTCGGGCCGTCCGGTGGCCTGGAAGGTATGGTGCGTGGAGAAATGCGCCTTGCCGATGAAGCCCGTGTCGTAGCCGGCAGCGGCGAGACTGCCGGCAAAGCCTGCCTCGCCGGCGCGCAGATCCAGGTCGATGCCGTTGTCGCAGACGCCATGCGTCAGCGGCAGCAGGCCGGTCAGCATGGAGGCGCGCGAAGGCTGGCAGACGACGTTGGGCGTTATGCAGGCCGCGAAATGCGTGCCCGTGCTCGCCAGCAGGTCGATGTGCGGCGTCTTGACCCGGCGTCCCGCAAAGCCCAGGCAGTCGCCGCGATGCTGGTCGGTCGTGATGAGAAGAATGTTGGGGCGTTTCATTGCTGCTTGCTGGTGGCGGTCTTGATGTCGGAAAGCACGGGCGCGAGAACACGGGTGTCATGGGCGATGCGTTCGCTCAAGCCCAACCCGTCCTGATCGCCCACGATCATGCCCTGGGCCTGCATCTTGTCCCGGACCTCTGGACTCTTCAGGACGGTGGCCACGGCGCGCTGCAAATCGGCCAGCACCGGCGCAGGCGTGCGCGCCGGCGCGAACAGGCCGAACCAGCTATAGAACGTGAAGTCCTTCACTTCGTCCTTCACCATCGGCAGGTCGGGCGCGCCCGCGATGGGCGCGGCTCCCGCATTGGCCAGCCCCTGCACCTTGCCGGCCTTGATCTGCGGCACGGCCGTGCTGGCGACGATGAACATCAGATCGACCTGGCTGCCCATCACGCCGACAAAGCCCTGGGGCGCGGCCTTGTACGGCACGTGCTTGAGCGAGATGCCGGCCGCGTGCTCGAACAGTGCCATCGCCAAATGGTGAGTCGAACCCGGGCCGCCGCTGGCGTAGGTGATGGCGTCAGGCCGGGCACGCGCCTGCTCCAGCAGTTCACGCAAGGACTTGAATGGCGCTGTAGGCGCCGCCACCAACACGTATTGCAGGGTCGCCAGCGTCGCGACGGGCGCGAAATCCTCGGTGCGATACGGCACGTCCTGCATCAGGTAAGGCACTGCCGTGAACGAGGCGTCCGGCCCCAGCAGCAGCGTGTAGCCATCAGGCTTGGCGCGCGCCACGGCCTGGGCGCCGATGACGCCGGCGCCGCCCGCGCGGTTTTCCACGATGACGGGAACGCCCCATTGTTTGGACATTTCCGCGGCGACCAGGCGTCCGACCACGTCGGCCGCGCCGCCGGGCACCGAGGGCACCACCAGCGTGACGGGGCGGTCCGGATAGGCCGCGGCCGCCGCCAGTGGAACAGCCAGAGGTACGGCCAGGCTCAGGGCGGCCAGGGCGCCGCGCGCAAGTTTCAGCATGATTGTCTCCATCCTGCGGCTCGCCTCATTCGCGGACGGCTCGCTGGCAATCATCTTCGGCCAGCCCATCATTCCAGTCCAATGATATATTTTTCACTTTCCATATCAGAGTTGATATGTAGAGATGAGCCCTCCCGACTCCGCTGCTCCCCTGCAGCCAGGCTGGTATCTGCGCGGCCGGCTGCGCCTGCGCCATCTGCAGCTCATGCTGTTGCTGGACGAAGTCCACAACGTGGGCGTGGCGGCGCAACGCATGGCCACCACCCAGCCCGCCGTGTCGCGCATGATCGCGGAACTGGAGGACATGCTCGGCGCGCGGCTGTTCGACCGCACGCCCAAAGGCACCTTCCCCACGCCCCACGGCGACTCCCTGATCCGCCATGCGCGCTGGGTGCTGGGCGACCTGGAACGCATGAGCGGCGAATGGTCCGCCGCGCCCGACCTCGACGTGGAGACCATCCATGTCGGCGTCAACTCGGCGGCAGCGGCTTACCTGGTGCCGCGCGCGCTGCTGCGTTTCGAGCAGCAGACGGCCAACGTCAATGTGCTGGTGCGCGAGGGTTCACTGGAAGCGTTGATGCCGGACCTGCACACCCGCAAACTGGACTTGCTGGTCGCGCGCATGGGGGCAGCCGCACGCACGCCTGACACCCTGACGCAAGTGCTGTACGAAGAGCCGATGTGCGTGTGCGCGCGCAGCGGACATCCGCTGATGGATGTGGCCCAGGTTTCCTGGGCGCAACTGGCGGCCTATCCGTGGATCATGCCGCCGCGCGGCAGCCCGGCGCGCATCGGCCTGGACATGCTGTTGCAGCGCCATGGCCTGTACCCGCCTTCACGCATCGAATCAGCGTCGGCCCTGAACAACATGATGTTGATGGCCAACAGCGAGCTGCTGTCGCTGCTGCCCCGCTGCGTCGCACGGCACGCCGCCGGCGGCCGCGAAATCGCCATCCTGGATATAGAACTGCCGCCCGTGTTCGGCCCGCTGGGCATCGTGCGGCACAACAGCCTGGACTTGTCGCCGCGAATGCGGGATCTGATCGAGTGCCTGCGGGCCGAGGCTGCAGACGCGGCGGCGCCGCGCTGAGCGCATGCGGGACGCGTGGCGCGCGCCCCGCATGAAAGGCTAGCCGACGCGGCGCGCGGTCAGCCACTGCGCGGGCTTGAGCGCCTTGTCCACGATGCGTATCTCGCCAATGCTGCCGAAGAAGCCGTCGGCGCGCTCGCCGTCCCACGAACCCGCGCCGATCACCCAGGGCATGTCGGCGGCCAGCGTCGCCAGGCCGGGGGCATTGCTGACGTTGCGCAATACCGGCGCGCCCTCGATGTACAGAATGGTCTCGTGCGTGTCGGCATCGTTGACCACCGCGACGTGGAACCATTTGTCCGCAATGATCTCACCCGACCAGTTGGTCTTGCCGCCGCGCTCGCCGGCCACGACCGGCACGATTTCCCACTGGATCTCGCGCAGACTGGACACGGCGAAGATCAGGGGCGGAGATTCCGGATCGCCGCCATTGAATCCCGCCAGGTCGCCGCGCTTGCCGTCGCGCGTCATCACGTTCATCCAGGCGTGCTTCTGCGCGCTCCAGTCCCGGTCTATCTTCAGGAACGCCTCGACCGTGTAGCCGTTGGGCACCGTGGCGCTGTTGATCGCCGCAGCCGCTTCAGTGGTGAAGTAGCTCATGCGCGCGGTGTTCTTGTCGGTGTTCAGGAAGCGCACCGAACCGGGCGCGGCGGACAGGTAGTGATGATCGTCCGACCAGACCAGGTCGCCTTCCTGCGCGCCCGCCACGCCGTCGATGTTGAGCGCCGCGCGGCGGATCGGATTCAGCCCGGTCAGATCCGCGACGGTTTCACCCACCTTGACGGGCAGGCCGGCCTTGCCGCCAAAGAAACGCCAATGCGCCAGCGTCCCCGCCACCAGCGGATAGTCATTGCTGTCGGCGGCCGGCTTCTGTTCGACGGTCGCGGGATCCGTGTAGTTGGCCAGGATCAGCGCCGTGGCCTGTTCCACCAGCGAGGTGTGCGAGGGAGCCGCGGCCTTGAACGTCTTGTTGAAGCCGGAGAAGCGGCTGGCGAAGTCCATCTTGATGGTGAACTGCTCGTTGGGCGTGGTCAGCACCGCCTGGTCGAACGCGTTGAGCGTGTCCTTGGGCTTTTGCGGCACCCAGGGCGAGAACGACAGCACCCGGATCTCGTTGTTGCCCAAATCGAATTCGTACAGCCGCATCAGGCCGTTGCCGCCCTGATAGGCCATCTGGTAATCCACCACCATTTCCTCCACCGCGTGGCCGTAGGCATTGGTCTTGGTCAGGCGGGTGGCGCCGTGGTAGTGGCCATTGAGCGTCATGAAGATCTGATCGTTGTCGCGGATCAGCTTGTCCCACAGCATCTTGCCGTAAGGAACTTCCAGCGGGCTGACGCCATCCTTGTCGATGTTCAGCAGCTGGTGGTTGATCAGGATGGCGGGCAGAGTGGGATTGGCGCGCAGCACCTGGTTGGCCCAGGCCAGGGCGTCGTTCGACGCGCGCCAGGACAGCGACAGCACCAGGAACTTCTGCCCTTCGGCCTCGAATACGTGGTACTCGTGAAAGCCGCTGGCGTCGCGGCCGCCGAAGGTGGCCTGCTGCTTGGCGCGCGTGACGCTGAAGTGCTGCAGGTAGGGTTCCTTGGCCAGGTCGCGCTGCGCGTCGGTGTTGGCCGACTGGCTGCTCTCGTCCACATAGTCGCGGTCCACGATCACGTCGTGGTTGCCCGCCAGGATCGAGTACGGCACCTTGGCGTCTTCCAGCACCTTCATCGCGGCGCTGGCCACCTTCCACTGGTCGGGCTTGCCCTGCTGGTCGACCACGTCGCCCAGATGGACCAGGAACGGAATATTGAGCGCCTTCGCATGCTCGGCTACCCAGCGCGTCTGCGCCTGGTAGGGCTCGCTGCCGTACTTGCGCATGAACTGCTGATTTTCGGCGTCGGTGGCGTAACGCGAATAGAACTGCGTATCCGGCAGCACCGCGAGCGCGAAACTCGACACCAGGGCCGGCTGAGGCTTGCCGGTACCGCCGTCGCCATCATTGCCGCCATTGCCGTCATCGTCGTCGTCATCGCTGCCGCCATTGCAGCCGCTGAGCAGGAAACTGCCGCCCATGGGCAGCAGCGTCACGCCCAGGCCGGCACGCAACAGGCTACGCCGCCGGTTGTCGGGTGCCTGCGGCAGGGCACCCGCCGTCTGCTCCACGATCTGCGTATCACCCTGGCCGTGCTTGCTGTCCTTCGTCATCTCTGCTGCCTGTTCAAAAAAGATGGCAGTCTAGAGAGGCCGAATGACGGCGGGATGACTGCGCCCTTGCTGCGAGCAAGGGCGCAGGAACTCACTTCGTCAGGAATCCCTCGCGCGCGCGCTGGCCTTCCTGGCTGTCGCGGCAGACCAGGGCCTGGTCCGCATCCATGTAGATGCCCAGTCGATTCAGCGCGCCAGCGTGCAGATTGACGGACTCCTTGGTCATGCGCAGGATCGCGGGCGGCGTCTGGTTCGCGCGCCCGGCCAGCGCCTGCGCCTGGGCGAGCGCCCCACCCTGCGGCGCGATTTCATCGATCAGGCCCCATTCCAGGGCCTGCGCCATGCCCAGGCGCTCGGCCAGCAAAATGGCGCGCTTGGTGCGCGGCGCGCCGATCAGATTGACCATGCGCGGGATTGCGCCCCAGCCCATGTTCAATCCCACCTTGGCTTCAGGCAGGTAAAAAATGGAGTTCTCTGCCGCCACGCGCCAATCGCAGGCCAGCGCCAACGCCACCGAGCCCCCGACTGCGGCTCCCTCGATGGCCGCGACGGTCAGCTGCGGCAGTTCTTCCCACAGGCGGCACAGACGCGCGCCGCGCTGCGCGATGTCGCGCCGGGCCAGCAGCTGCGTATCGTTCTCCTGCCATTTCTGCGGATCCTTCAGATCGATGCCCGCCGAAAATATGTCCGCCGCGCCGGTCAGGACCACGGCATGGATCGTCAGGGACTCCGCCAGGTCCCGTGCGACCTGAGTCAGCGCCAGCAGCGTGTCCTGGTCGAGCGCGTTGCGATTGACGCCACGGTCGAACCGCACCACGGCCTGCGTCCCGTCGATCTCGACCGTGACACTCTTGCCATACTTGTTCTGCATTGCGACTTCCTCTTGCGCGTTATGAGTGATCAACTTCGTGCCTTGTGCTTCCCTTCGCTGCGCGACAGCCGGGTGACATAGCGGAATTCGTAAGGGGGATAGAAGCTGACCGCGACCTCCAGCAGCTTGCCCGCGGGGTTGCGGAACGAGCGGATGATGAGCAAGGCGGGATCCACGGTTTCGTACTCCAGGAAGCGCGCCACGCGCGGCGGAAAACGCGAAGCCGAGATTTCCATCTCGATCACCTCCACCACCTCGCCGCAGTGCTCTTCCAGCAACGGATAGACGCCCCCCGGCTTGGAGGAAATGAAATCGGCCACTGCGGCGTATTCGTTACGCAGGTAGATGTCGGTCCAGGAAATGGCCCGTTTGGTGCCCGGCACGCAGCGATAGGTCTCCACCTTGAACCACTCCGACGGCTCGCCTTCCAGCTCTGTTTCCCGCGGCAGTTTGGTCAAATTCATGACGCGCTTGTACACGTGCAGGTCGGTGAACTCCAGATATCGCTGCAACTGGTCCGTCGTTTCCAGCTCCAGCCCGAACTGCGGCTTGGGGTGCTGGCGCACCACGGTGGTCCCGGCGCGGCGGCGGCGTTCGACCACGCCCAGATCGGTGAGCTTGCGCACCGCTTCCCGCGCCGTGTGACGACCCACGCCAAACATGTCGCACAGCTCCATCTCGGTGGGCAGCTTGGCGCCCACCGGAAACTGCCCGTCGCGGATCATCTCCAGCAGATGGTCGCTGATGCTCTGGTAGAGCGAGGGCTTGGCAGCCGGAGTCTGCGTTTTGTCGGTCATACTGAGGTCGGTCTATAGAGACAGGCGGGCCATGGCGGCGCGCGTGTCCTGATAAAAGGGTTCCGGGCACTCGCTTTGGGGAAAATGCCCGACGTCGCTCCATTCTATATATTCCACCGGGACGCTGGCAGCGCGCAGTTGCCGCGCCACTTCTCGCGCGGATTCGGGCGGCACCGACCAATCCTCCAGGCCTTCGACGATCACCACCGGGCAGCGTATGGCGTTCAATATCTGCTCCATGCGAAAGCCGCCGAACGCGCAGATGTCGGCGTAAGCGACCGCCGGATTGCAGCGGCGCGCGTCCCAGATGATGTCGTCGACGCGGCCGGGCTCGGCCGCGCTGCCCATCAGCGTGCGGAACGTCACCTCGAACCAGTCGCCCGGATTGATGCGGGCCATGCTGAGAATGTGCGGGTTGTAGCCCGACGACATCACCACATTGACCGAGGCGCCATCCACCAGGACCAGTCCGCGCACCCGCTCGGGCGCGAACGCCGCCGCCTGTGCCACGATGCCGCCGCCCATGGAATGCCCCATCAGCACGGCCTGGGCTATCCCCAAGGCATCCAGGAACTGCAGCACGTAGCGCGCGTTGTCTGGCGTGGCGTTGTTCGGGCCGCCCGCGGGCAGGCCGCTCTTGCCATGGCCGGGCAGGTCCAATACGTAGACGCTGTAATGCTGCGCAAACATGTCGACCACGTACTTCCACGACAGACTGCACTGGCTCGCGCCATGCACCATCACGAGGGCCGGCCCTGCCCCCGCATGATCGTAGTAGGCGCGCACGCCATCGGCGGTCACAACGTAAGGCATGGTCAGAGCTCCAGGTTCGCGGTCAGTCGGGTCAAGGCGTAGAGCAACAGCCAGTTCTGCACGCAGCGGCGCAGGTCTCCGCATACCGTCAAGCGGTGCTGGCGCACCAGGCGGTTGAAGGGAAAGCCCCGGCCCAGGTCGTCAAAGGCGTCCTGGGTGCCTTCCAGATGGAAGGCCACGCCGTCCAGGCCGGGACCGCCTTGCACGCCGGCCTCCGTGACGGCCAGCCAGAGGGTCTCGCCGCTGTCGGTATTGCGCAGGCCCAGCCGCAGGTCGGCCAGCACCGCCTGGCGGGCGACGAAGGCGTCGGCCGATGCCAGGCGCGTCCAGGCCGCCAGCACGGCGGGATCGAACAGATTGAGCGTATTGGATGCGGTCATGATAGGAATTGCTCCCGCAGGCGGAACTTCTGCACCTTGCCCGAAGACGACTGCGGCAAGGAATCGACGATAAAAATGCGCTTGGGCACCTTGAAGCCCGATAGCTGATTGCGACAATGCTCGCGCAGGCCGGCCACGTCGGGCGTGCGCCCGGCTGCCGGCACCACCGCCGCCACCAGCTCCTCGCCCCAGTATTCATGCGGCAGCCCGAATGCGGCGGCCTCGCGCACGTCGGTATGGCCGTTCAGGCAATTCTCGACCTCAAGCGCCGCGACGTTCTCGCCGCCCGTCTTGATCATGTCCTTGCTGCGCCCCAGAAAATGCGCAAAGCCGTCGCCGTCGATGCGAATCAAGTCGCCCGTGTGCAGCCAGCCCTCGCCGTCCAGCATCTGCGCGGTCAGTTCCGGCTGCTTCCAGTAGCCCTTGAATACCGTGGGGCCTCTGACCTGCAGTTCGCCAGGGCCGCGCTGGTCCTCCAATACGTCGCCGTCGGCGCTCACCAGGCGGTACTGCACATGCCGCCAAAGGTAGCCGATGGACCCCGGATGATCCAGGATCTCGCGGGTGTAGCGGTTCTTGATGGTCGTGACGCAGCTTTCCGTCATGCCGAAGCCCCAGCTGAATTCGGCGTTCGGAAACACGCTGCGGATCAGCGCCTGGCGCCACTCGCCCAAGGGCGCGGCGGCCGTCTGCACGAAGGTCACCGACGGCAGGCGGTGCGCGCCGAAGCCGGGATGGTCGGTCAGCCCCACCCACATCGCCGACAGCAGGAACAGGTGCGTGGGCTGGCGTCGCAGCAAGGCCTGCATCACCGCGTCGGCATCGAAGCGCGGCACGATATGCAGGCTGCCGCCGGCATACAGGATCGGGCCGTTGACGACACCGAAGCCGCCGATGTGAAACAGCGGCGTTGCCAGCAGCGAATGCGCCTCCGAATCTATGCCCAGCTCCATGATGTAGTTGACCGCGTTGGCCGACAGGTTGCCATGCGTCAGCATGGCTCCCTTGGGGGTGGAGGTGGTGCCCGACGTGTACATAATGATGGCGACGTCGTCGTCCTGCACCGAGCCGAATCGGCGCGCGACCGGATCGGCGGCGGGAGAGTCGGGCAGATCGGCAGGCAGTGCATCCAACCAGAGCGGCTGGGCCGGCAATTCCGGGTCCTGCCGCAGCGCATCCACCAGCGGCTGGTGCGCGGCATCGTACAGGCAGACCTTGGGCTCGGCGTCGCGCACCAGGTGCTTCAATTCCGCCAAGCCGTAACGGGTATTGACCGGAACCAGCGCAAAGCCGCCCACCGCGGTCGCATGCAACAACGCCAGGTAGTCGATGGAGTTGCCCGTCATCACGGCCACCCGGTCGCCGTGCGCCACGCCCAGGCCGGCCAGATGATGCGCCAGCGCCCGCGCTCGCTCGCATAGCTGCGCGAAGGTCAATTGCCGCCCGTCGTCAGACACCGCCGTCTTGCCGGGATGCCGCTCGGCATTGAACATGGCAACCTGATAGATGTTAGGCATGATGAATAGTCTCTGCTCCGTGCCCCAGGTATGCCGCCGCCACCTGGGGGTTATTCAAAATCGACATGCTGTCGCCCGACAGGACCAGACGTCCGGTTTCCAGCACGACCGCATGGTGGGATAGCTTGAGCGCAAGCCTCGCGTTCTGCTCGACCAGGATGATGGTGGTGCCGTCCTGGCTGATCTGCCGGATTGCGCGGGCCATCTCCAACGTCACCGCCGGCGCCAGGCCCAGGGAAGGCTCGTCCAACAGCAATAGCCGAGGGCGCGACATCAACGCGCGGCCGATGGCCGCCATCTGCTGCTCGCCGCCGGACAGGTGCCTGCCCTGGCTGCGCTCGCGCTCCTTCAGCCTGGGGAAATACGCGTAGACGCGGGCGATGTCCGCCTGGATGCCCGCACGGTCGTGCCGCAAGTACGCGCCCATCATCAGGTTCTCGCGCACGCTGAGTTCCGGGAACAGCCGCCGGCCCTCCGGCGACAAAGCCAGGCCCAGGGCCACGCGCTTCTCCGTGCCTAGCGCCTGGACCGCCGTACCCTGCAGACGGATTTCGCCGCCGCGCACCGGAACCAGCCCGATGATGGCTTTCATCAGCGTGGACTTCCCCGCGCCGTTCGCGCCGATCACCGCGCATACCGTGCCGGCGTCCACGCTGAACGACACCTGGTCCAGGGCCAGAACCGCACCGTAACTGACCGACAGGCGGTCGACTTCAAGCATCGTCAAGGTCCGCTCCCAAATAGGCTTCGATCACCCTGGGGTCTCGCTGCACCTGGTCCCGTTCGCCCTCGGCCAGCAGCCTGCCGTTGACCAGCACCACCAGGCGCTGGCAGAGCCTCATGACCAGGCCCATGTCGTGTTCGACCACGACCACGTCGATGCCGGTGCCATGTATGCGTTCGATCAGGTCCGCCATCGCCACGGTCTCGACGGGATTCAGGCCCGCCGCGGGTTCGTCCATCAACAGCATGGCCGGCATCGCGGTCAACGCCATGCCCACGCCCAGGATCTTCTGCAAGCCATACGCCAATGAACCCGCCTGCGCATCGGCCAGGGCCGTCAGGCCGATCAGTTCGAGCGCCTGCCCGGTCATGCGCGCCGCCTGCTGGCGGCCGCGCCGCAAGCCCCAGGGATTGAACAGCGACGGCGGCGACGGAAACTGGCGGAACAAGGCCGCTCGGTACAGATTCTCGTAAACGCTATGCCCCGCAAATACGTTGGTGGACTGGAAGGTCCTGACCAGCCCCTTCCTGGCCACGGCGGCTGCCGGCGTACCCGTAAGGAGTTCACCATTCATGCGCACCGTGCCGGCCGATGGTCGCGCCGATCCTGCGATCAGGTTGAACAAGGTGGTCTTGCCGGCGCCATTGGGGCCGATCACGCCGGTTATCTGCCCAGGCACCGTGGCAAAGGACACGTCGTCGACGGCGCGGATGCCGCCATAGAACCGGCTCAGGCCTGCCACGCTGAGTTGCGCCGTCATGGCTGGCCTCCACGTCCGGCCTGCGCGCGCGCCATCACGGAGCGCGCCAGCGCGGTCAAGCCTTGCGGCATGAAGAGCAGCAGCAGGATCAGGGTCAGGCCGTAGATGAGCCGCTGATACTGCTGCAGCCCCCGCAAAAGTTCGGGCAGCGGCACCAGCAGCATCGCGCCGATCACGGCCCCGACCAGGGCGCCGACCCCGCCCAGCACGTTCATGATGACGGCGTTGACGGCGGTCCAGAAGCCGAAGGCGTCCGGTGAAATGTAGCCTTGATAGTGGGCATAGAGGCTCCCCGCAAGGCCTGTGATGGCGGCGCTGAGGACGAAGACGCTGACGCGGAAGCTGAGTACGTTGAGGCCGCCGGATACGACCAGGGCTTCGTTCTGCTGCAGCGATGCGGCAATCATGCCCCACTCGCGCCGGTACAGCAGGCGCAGCCCGAAGTAAACCAGCAGGGCGAAGCACACCGCCACCAGATAGGCGCCGTAACGCCCTTCAGGCAGAGGCAGGCTGGCCGACATGGGCGGGATATCGCCAAAGCCGTTATTGCCGCCGAACAGGCCATGGAACTCGATGAAGCACAGCACGACAGCCTCGCCCAAGGCGAAGGTCAGCAGGGCGAAGTGCACGCCCTTGATCCGCATGAACACTGGCCCCACCAGCCCGGCGAGCAGCGCGGTCACGATGCCAGCGCCCAGAAAGGCGACTGGAAAGGAGAAGCCGTAGTCGCGGCTCAGAATCGCGGAGACGTAGGCGCCTAGTCCGAAAAGCGCGCCATGCGCAAGGGACAGCTGGCCGATGCGCAACAGCAGGTTCATGCTCATGGCCAACGCCGCGTAGATCGCGACCATGATGGCCAGATGCAGATAGAAGCGCGGCTGCCCGGCCCACACAGGCCACCACAACAGCAACAGGACGGCCAGGCCGTGCAGCAGCCACTGCCAGCGCCCGTCCTTGCGGTACAGCGCGAAGGATCGCGATACGCTCATGATGATTTGCCCATCAGGCCGCTGGGTTTGACCAGCAGCACTGCCATGACGATCAGGAACGACACCATGGCCGCGACCGTCGCGTTATAGAAAGTGGACGCGATCGCCTCGGTGAAACTGAGGATCAGCGACGCCACCACGGCCCCGGGCAGACTCCCCAGGCCGCCAAGCACCACGATGATGAAGGCCTTGACCACGACGGCCTCGCCCATATACGGATGCACGGTGTAGACCGGCGCCATCAGCGCGCCGGACAGGCCGGCCAGGCCGCAGCTCAGCGCGAAGGTGAAAGCCATGATCTTCCAGGAACTCACGCCCTGCAGCCGCGCGACCTCGCGGTCCTGCGCGACCGCGCGGATGGTGATGCCCAGCCGCGTGCGTTCGATCAGGTAGTAGAACGCGGCCAGGGCGAGCACGCTCACGCCCACGATCAGCAACTGATCCTTGGCGAAGAAGGCCGGGCCGACCTGCCACGCTCCCTCCACCGGGCGGCGCACCGATTGCTCGTCCACCGAGAACACCAGCGACATCGCCGCCTGCAGCGTGATGGCCAGGGCGAGCGACATGATCATCCCGCCCATTTCGTCGCCGGCCAGCCGGCGGAACAGGCCGCGCTCGACCAACAGTCCAAGCGCGCCCACCGCCAACGCGGCGGCCGCCAGGGAAGGCAGGTACGGCCAGGACAGCGTGCCGTAGAAAATGAACATCGCATAGGCGCCCAGCATGTAGAACTCGCCGTGCGCAAAATTGACGACACGCAGGATGCCGAACACCAGAGTGAATCCCAGTGCCACGAGCGCGTAGACGAACGTCGACATCAACGCGATGATGACTATCTGCAAGGTAATTTGCATGTTGGTATGCCGTTATGGTCGTGGCCCCGCGCCATTCCGGCGCGGGACTATGCCGTACTCAGCGGGCGTCGAACTTGCCTATGACCTCGGCCTTGCCGCCCTTGATGATTCCCAGGTAGGCAGGAGTGGCGATCTGGTGGTTGACGCCGTAGACGTCCTTGCCGCCCCACACGATGCTGCCCTGAATGCCGTCGAAACTCGGACTGGCCTCGATCTTCTTCACGACGGCGGTGGTGTCGTCCACGCTGCCTGCCTCGGCGATCGCCTTGAACAGCAGGCGCGTGGCGTCATAGAAGTAGAAAGCGAAGTCATCCATGCTGTTGCCATGGAACTTGGCATACGCCGCGCTCAGGCGCGCATAGGGCGCGCTTGTGGGATCCGCCGACAGATAGACCAGCGTACCCTCGGCATTCTCCGCGCCGGCGGACTTCACGGTCTCGGCCACATTGTTGCCGCCGAACTTGGTGAAGCGCCCCTTGAATCCCATCTCGCGCGCCTGCCGGATGACGATGCCGGCCGGACCCGGCGGGACGGTGTCGAGTTCGATGAAGTCGACGTTCTTGGCCAGGATGCTGGTCAGCAGCGTGCGGAAATCGTTCTGCGAACGCTCGAAGAACTTCGCCTCGGCCACGGTATAGCCCGCGTCCTCGTAGGCCTTCTTCTGCGTCTTCTGGGTACTCCAGCCAGTAGCGTCGTTGGGAGACAGGATCGCCAGACGCTTGAGCTCCGGCTGATTCGTCTTCAGCCAGCCGATCAATTGGCTGTTGTATTCGTAGGTCGTGGGCAGCACGCGGAACATGTAGCGCGTGTTCGCGTCCAGGATTTCCGTCGAATAGCTGTTGGACAGCAACACGACCTTGTTGCGCTCGGTGATGGGCTTCATTGCCATCACCGAGGCGGAACCGATGGGTCCGATGATGAATTTGACTTCGTCCTGATCGATCAGACGGTTGGCGGCGGTGACGGCATCGGCCGCCTTGTAATGGTCGTCGTAGGTCACGACCTCGACCTTGTACTTCTTGCCGTTGACCGCCAGGCCGCCAGCCTGGTTGACCTCTTCGGCCGCGACCTTGACGCCGCCGTCGATGGCCAGCCCCCACGGCGCGCCAGGTCCCGTCATGCCTCCCACCACACCAAGCTTCAAGGTTTGCGCCTGCGCCGCCACTGCCATCAGCAGGCCCGCCGTGATGATTGCCCCTCGCGTACCCATCTTCATTGTCGTTCCTCAAATTTAATTGACCGGACATATCTAATTATGATCCGAACAATAAGGTATCAAGGAACGCGTGTCCAGAGAACTTTCGATTTTTTATTTTGATATGCCGCAAGCGCAGGAACGCGCTTGCGGAGCGAACCTGGATTTTTCTTGCCTGAAAGATAGGACGGCGCAATGCCGGACCGGGTCCGCAATCGCGGATCGCGTCAGGACAAGCGGCGCGCAGACGCAAAAAAGCCGGCAACGCTTGCGCGATACCGGCTTTCAGCCAAAGGCGTCGGGAAACACCTTCATGAATTCGACCACATGAGTGGTCGGGGCGAGAGGATTCGAACCTCCGACTCCTGCGTCCCGAACGCAGTACTCTACCAGGCTGAGCTACGCCCCGAGTCTTAGTACAACTCTTACTACTACTGACTTCGCTGCGCTCAGTGCAACCAAATCATCTTTCGCTTTCATCAACCGCCACGTTTCAGGCTACCGGGCTTTCCCATCTGGGTTTTCCCAACACCTGGGTTTCCCCAGAATTTTCGCCTAATTCGCTTAGCGATCTCTGTTCACCGCGAAAGCGCAGAATTCTAACAGAGATTTTTGAAAAGGGGAAATGGGATAAGCAGAAAGTGCTTTTCGGGCCAGATCCGCCTCGGCCACGGCGGCCTGGCGGGCATGTTCCAGGGCGTCCGTCGCCTGGATGGCGGCGGCCACGGCGGCGAAGTCGGCGTCGCCGGTCTTGATCGCGTCGCGAATCAGTTGCTGCTGTTCCGGGGTGCCCACTTCCATCACGCGGATCAGCGGCAGCGTGGGCTTGCCCTCGCGCAGGTCGTCGCCCACGTTCTTGCCCAGGGCGGCGGCGTCGCCGCTGTAGTCCAGCACGTCGTCCACCAGCTGGAAGGCGGTGCCGACGTGGCGGCCGTAGGCGGCCGCGGCGGCTTCCTGCTCGGGGGTGGCGCCCGCCAGCACGGCGCCCACCTGGGCGGCGGCCTCGAACAGCTTGGCGGTCTTGTAGCGCACCACTTGCAGATAGCGTTCCTGCGAGACGTCCGGGTCGTGCACGTTCAGCAGCTGCAGCACCTCGCCCTCGGCGATCACCGTGGTGGCTTCGGACAGGATGCTCATGACGCGCATCGAGTTCGCTTCCACCATCATCTCGAAGGAGCGCGAATACAGGTAGTCGCCCACCAGCACGCTGGCGGCGTTGCCGAACACCGCGTTGGCGGTTTCGCGGCCGCGGCGCAGGTCGGATTCATCGACCACGTCGTCGTGCAGCAGGGTCGCGGTGTGGATGAACTCGACCACGGCGGCCAGCAGTTGGTGGTGCGTGCCCTCGTAGCCCAGCGCACGCGCCACCATCAGCACCATGGCCGGGCGCATACGCTTGCCGCCCGCGCCTATGATGTAGTCGCCGATCGTGCGGATCAGGACCACTTCGGAATTCAGCCGCTCGCGGATGACCGCGTCGACGGCTTTCATATCGTCTGCAATGGGGGCAACAAGCTCGGGGAGATTCAAGACGTATCCGGGAGAGTGAAACGAGCCGCGGCGCGAACGCGCGCCGGCTCTTACCGCTGGGCCCGCCGCAGACGGCGGGAGGATTCGACCAAGGATTATACGGGGAGTGACGGACCGCGAGCCGTCATCCTGGCGGAATCGCCGATAGGAACGGCGCCCGGCGCGCCCTCCCTGCCCAGCGCCGTCTGGCGACGGCTCAGGCCCCAGGCCGCAACAGGCCGCGCCCGGCCAGATTGGCATAGAGCGCGCGCACCCCGAAGGTCCAGGGTTCGATCTCGGTGGCCAGCCGCACTTCGTTGACCAGCGCGCCCAGGCGCTCGGACGCGATCACGACGCGGTCGCCCAGCTTGTGGGTGAAGCCGGTGTCCGGGCCCATGCGGTCCTGGGTGGGCGAGAACATGGTGCCCAGGAACAGCATGAAGCCGTCTGGATACTGGTGATGCTTGCCGCAAGCCTGGCGCACCAGGTCCAGCGGATCGCGGCTGATCTCGCGCATGTGGCTCACGCCGTCCAGCACGAAGCCATCCAGGCCCTCGATGCGCAGGGACACATCCGCTTGACGCACGCTGTCCAGGCTGAAGCCGCCGTCGAACAGGCGAATGAAGGGACCGATGGCGCAGGAGCCGTTGTTGTCCTTGGCCTTGGTCAGCAGCAAGGCGCTGCGGCCTTCGATGTCGCGCAGGTTGACGTCGTTGCCCAGCGTGGCGCCGACGATTTCGCCGCGGCTGTCCACCGCCAGCACGATCTCGGGTTCGGGATTGTTCCAGCGGGATTCGGGCAATACGCCGATTTGCGCGCCCGTCCCCACCGACGCCATGGGCGGCGCCTTGGAGAAAACCTCGGCGTCCGGGCCGATCCCCACCTCCAGGTATTGCGACCACTGGCCGCGCTCAGTCAGTTCAGCCTTCAGTTTGGCCGCTTCGGGCGAGCCCGGCCGCAGGCGGGACAGGTCCGAGCCGATCAGCGCCTGCATGCGGACACGGATTTCCTCGGCGCGGCTGGCATCGCCGCCGGCCTCTTCCTCGATCATGCGTTCCAGCAGACTGATGGCGAAGGTGACGCCTGCCGCCTTGACGGGCTGCAGGTCGCAAGGCGCCAGCAGGCGCAAGCCCTCCTGGCCTGCCAGGCTGGCTGCCATCAGGGCATGCACGTCGCCCAGCGACTCGCCGGCGGCGCTGGCCGCGAGCGCCACGCGGTCGGGCCGGTCCAGCAGGTCCGCCATGGTGGACGCGGCCGCCGTGATGTCGATCACTTCGCCGCGGCGCACCGCCACGACGCAGGGGCCATGCCCCGGCCGCCACACCCGCCCCACCAGCAACGCCTGTTCCAGATCGACGGGCAGCGCCTTTGCTTGGTCCATGAGTCTCCTCGCCTTGTTCGAATGATGTGCGGGGCAGTCTAGGAGACTTCCATTATCATGTCCAACATCATGAATTTATGTCCAATATATTGGACAAATAGAGCATGGCTACCGTACACGACGTCCCCGCCATCCGCCGCACGCACGACATCCTGCAAGTGCTGGCCGGCCGCAACACGCCGGTCAAGGCATCGGAACTGGCCGAATCCTGCCAACTCGCCCGCAGCACGCTCTATTTGCTGCTGGATTGCCTGGAACAGCGCCGCTGGATCGAGCGCCGGGATGGCGGCTATGTCATCGGCATCGAACTGATGGCGCTGGGCCATGCCTATCTGCGCCAGGACGGGCTGCAAGCGGCATTCCAGGCGGCCGCGGGCGCTTTCGTGGCGCGGCACAACGAAGTGGTGCAGCTGGCGACGCTGGATGGCTTCGATGTGGTCTACCTGGCCCGCGAGGACGCGCGCCGCCCCGTGCGGCTGGTGTCGGACCTGGGCCTGCGCCTGCCGGCGCACGCCTGCGCGCTGGGCAAGGCGTTGCTGGCCAGCCTGCCGCCCGAAGACCTGGCCGCCCGCGTACCGGATACGCTGCCGCGCGTCACCGAACGCAGTCTCGCCACCCGCGCCGCGCTCGACCAGGAACTGGAACAGGTGCGCAGCACGGACCTCGCGCAGGATCTGGAGGAAGTGGCGACCGGCCTGGTCTGCTATGCCGCCTACGTGGGCATGACGCCGCTGGGCAAGCGGGTAGCCGTCAGCACCTCCATCCCCACCGACCGGCTGGACGAAGCCCACCGCCGCGACGTGATCGACGGGATTCAGCGGGTGGCGCGGGACATCGCCCTGCGGGTGATCCCCGGCGCTTGAAGCGCGCATGCGACACCTAAGCCCTTAGCCTGCAACAGCTTTTTGACTTTCTGAAAGTCCCGGGCTAATATTCCGGATTCGGTCAGCAATGCCCGAATTACGTCGGTTGCATTTGCGTCACCCCTCTGGGTGCCAAGGAAGGTTCAACTTTCCCAGGCATCAAGGCCTTTTTTCTTCCGCCAGGCTCTGGCGCCAGGAGAAGAAAGCGCCCCGCCAGAGCGGCAATCCCGCCCAGCAGGGCAGGCAGCGCAGATGGACCCATTTACCTATTTAAGGAATCCCCCATGTACGCGGTCGTAAAAACCGGTGGCAAGCAGTATCGCGTTGCCGCTGGCGAAAAACTCAAGATAGAACAGATACCGGCAGACATTGGGCAAGAAATCACCCTGGACCAAGTGCTGTCCGTGGGCGAAGGCGACCAACTGAAAGTTGGCACGCCCCTCGTCTCCGGCGCCGTGGTCAAGGCAACGGTTCTTGCGCAAGGCCGCCACGACAAGGTCAAGATCTTCAAGATGCGCCGTCGCAAGCACTACCAGAAGCGTCAGGGCCACCGTCAGAACTACACCGAAATCCGCATCGAAGCCATCACGGCTTAAGAAGCGACTCGGTACCACTTAGCAGGAGCTAAACATGGCACAGAAAAAGGGCGGCGGCTCTACGCGGAACGGACGCGACTCAGAATCGAAGCGTCTGGGCGTCAAGGCATTCGGCGGCGAATTGATTCCCGCTGGTTCGATCATCGTGCGTCAGCGCGGCACGCGCTTCCACGCTGGCGTGAACGTCGGCATGGGCAAGGATCACACCCTGTTCGCGCTGATCGACGGCAAGGTTCAATTCGGCTTCAAGGGCGCGTTGAACAAGCAGACCGTTTCGATCGTCGCTGCCGAGTAATCGGACCAGCACGGTCAGCAACGCGGTTCGCCGCGTTCCAGAACGGCAAAAGCCCTGTCGCATGCGGCAGGGCTTTTTTGTTTTAAGCTTTTCCAGATTTCGGGCAGCAGCCGGACGGTTCCGGCCCCTGCCTCCCGGCGGCGCCGAATGACGGCCCCGCCCCACTCCTTACCACTACACGCGCGGACATCATGAAATTCGTAGACGAAGCCACCATCGAAGTCGTCGCCGGCAAAGGCGGCAATGGCGTGGCGAGCTTTCGCCGCGAAAAGTTCATTCCCAGAGGCGGCCCGGACGGCGGCGACGGCGGACGCGGCGGCACCATCTTCGCGGTGGCCGACCGCAACATCAACACGCTGATCGACTACCGCTACGCCCGCCTGCACCGCGCCAAGAACGGCGAAAACGGCCGCGGCTCGGACCAGTACGGCGCGGCCGCGCCGGACATCACGCTGCGCGTGCCGGTGGGCACCATCATCCATGACGCCGACACCGGCGAAGTCCTGTTCGACCTGAACCAGCACGAACAAAAAGTCGTGCTGGCGGCCGGCGGCCAGGGCGGCATGGGCAATATCCACTTCAAGTCCAGCGTCAACCGCGCGCCCCGCCAATGGACGCCCGGCAAGGAAGGCGAGCACCGCTACCTGCGCATGGAACTGAAGGTGCTGGCGGACGTGGGCCTGCTGGGCCTGCCCAACGCCGGCAAGTCCACGCTGATCACGCGCATTTCCAATGCCAAGCCGAAGATCGCGGACTACCCCTTCACCACGCTGCACCCCAACCTGGGCGTGGTGCGCACCTCGCCGTCGCGCAGCTTCGTCGTGGCCGACATTCCCGGCCTGATCGAAGGCGCCTCCGAAGGCGCCGGCCTGGGCCACCTGTTCCTGCGCCACCTGGCGCGCACCCGCGTGCTGCTGCACCTGGTGGACGTGTCCACGCCCGACCCGGACGCGGATCCCGTCGAGCAGGCCGTGGTCGACGCGCGCGCCATCGTCGAGGAACTGCGCCGCTACGATCCGGAACTGGCCGCCAAGCCGCGCTGGCTGGTCCTGAACAAGCTGGACATGGTGCCCGACCCCGAGGACACCAAGCGCCGCTTCCTTGAACTCTACGACTGGAAGGGTCCGGTGTTCGGTATTTCCGGCCTGTCGGGCGAAGGCACGCAAGACCTGATCTACGCGCTGCAGGACTACCTGGACGCCGAGCGCGAAAAGGAACACCTGTCGCAAGACCAGGCCGAAGAGAACTATGTCGCGCCGGACCCGCGCTTCGACGACAAGCGCTCGACCGCCGACCAGCGCCCCGCGCCGCGCGGCGATGACGAATAAGCCATAATCGCAGTCCTTACGATTACGCCTTTTTCTCGCCGCAGCCGGCCGCCATCATGTCTGCTGAAACACCTGTCGTTTCCGTCGTCACCAACGCCCAGCGTCTCGTCGCCAAAGTCGGCTCGTCGCTGGTCACCAACGAAGGCCGAGGCCTGGACCGCGCCGCCGTGGCGCACTGGGCCGCGCAGATCGCCGCCCTGCACAAGCAGGGCAAGCAGATCGTGCTGGTCTCCAGCGGCGCCATCGCCGAAGGCATGGCGCGCCTGGGCTGGCGCAAGCGCCCATCGGTGATGCACGAACTGCAGGCGGCCGCGGCCGTGGGCCAGATGGGCCTGTGCCAGGCCTACGAGGCGGCCTTCGCCGAATACGGCCTGCGCACCGCCCAGATCCTGCTGACGCACGAAGACCTGGCCGACCGCCACCGCTACCTGAACGCCCGCAGCACGCTGTTCGCGCTGCTGCGCCTGGGCGTGGTGCCGATCGTGAACGAGAACGACACGGTCGTCACCGACGAAATCCGGCTGGGCGACAACGACACCCTGGGCGCGCTGGTCACCAATCTGATCGAAGCCGACACGCTGATCATCCTGACCGATCAACGCGGCCTGTACGACTCCGATCCGCGCAAGAACCCTGACGCCAAGTTCATGTCGCACGCCCAGGCTGGCGACCCCGCGCTGGAAGCCATGGCTGGCGGCGCGGGCAGCGGCATCGGCACGGGCGGCATGCTGACCAAGGTGTTGGCGGCCAAGCGCGCGGCGCATAGCGGCGCGCATACCGTCATCGCGTCGGGCCGCGAGCGCAACGTGCTCACGCGCCTGGCCCAGGGCGAGTGCATCGGCAGCGAACTGCGCGCCGTGCTGCCCGTGTGGTCCGCGCGCAAGCAGTGGCTGGCCGATCACCTGCGCCTGCGCGGACGCGTGGTGCTGGATGACGGCGCCGTGCAGGCGCTGCTGCGCGAGGGCAAGAGCCTCCTGCCCATCGGCGTGACCGAGGTGGAAGGCGAGTTCGGCCGCGGCGACGTGGTCGCCTGCGTGGATGGCCAGGGCCGCGAATGCGCCCGCGGCCTGATCAACTACTCATCGGCCGACACTCGCCGCATCCTGCGCCAGCCTTCGTCGCAGATCGCGCGCATTCTGGGCAGCATGACCGAACCCGAGCTCATGCATCGGGATAACCTGGTAGTGCTCTAAGACCCTGCATGCTTGCTGCGCCTTGGGGCAGCAGGATGTAGCCCCACCCCCGCACCGCGAGCACGGGCAAGTCGATATTGAGGCGGCGCGCCTTGCTGCGCAGCCGCGACAAGAGCACGTCAACCCGCCGCGCCCCATCCAGGGCTTTGCGCGTACCCGCAGGGAAAAAGCATTCGCGGCGCAGGCAATAGCCCGGCGCGCTCAACAAGCGGACAAAAAAAGCGCGCTCGGTGACCGTCAACGGCAGAAACTCGCCAGCCGGCCCCGCCAGCGCACCGGCGTGCGGGTCTAGCCTCCAAGGCAAGGCGGTGGACGGCGCGCGCCGGTACAGATTGCGCAGCAGGGCATCCCATTCCAACGCGTCCATACCCGCAGCGGTACAGACATCCGCGCCCGCATCCAGCGCGGCGATGCGATCGGACGCGTCGACATCTGCGGCCTGCCACAGCACCGCCATAGCGGGCGCCGCCCGGCGCAGCATGGCAATGAGGCTTGGCACTCTCTGAGTACCTCCCAAAAGTACCAGGGCATCAGCGCCCTGCGCCTGCAAGTGTTCCAATACGGCAGCGGACGAATCGAACACGCGGACCTGCCAACGCAACAGACGCAAAGCCTCGGCGAAATTCTCGTCCGCCCTTGCGTCGAGCCGTACGACGAAGACGCTGCCTCGTTGCTCCATGCGCTCACCTTTGATAAATATCACTTAAGTAATATTTATAACCACCAAAGCGCGTGACCAGCAAGCTTCAATCGCCGGTGTGAAAACATTCTCAGACCGACTGAAGCATGCGCGCCTGCTGCGTGGCCACACGCAGAAAGACCTCGCTCGTCTGGCGCGCATTTCGCAAAGCGCCATCGGCAGCTACGAAAGCGGCCTGCGGCACTCAAGCCGCTCGGCCCGCAAGCTGGCACAGGTCCTGAAGGTCGAGGTCGAATGGCTGGAAACCGGCAAGGGCCCGCTGGAACTTCCCGTGGAAGGCTACGACCTCAGCAACACGCTGCCCGCGCCTGGCGTGGCCGAACCCGTACCGCGCCCCGGCGGTCGGCCGCGTCCGATGGCGCCCTGGCCCTTCCCGAATATTTCGCCTTCGCTGTTCGAATCGCTCACGGCCGACGACCGCGTGATCCTTGAATCGATCACACAGGCCTACATCGAAAAAACCATCCTCATCCGCCGCGGCGCCAAAACGCGCGGCCGCAAGCTGGGCTGATCGCGGGCAGCCTTTGCGGGCCTCGCGCAAGCTCACGTCCGCCAAGCGCATCCCAGTGACAGAAATCGCGCAGTAGCTCCCCTGCCTCTCGATAAAGCACGTACAGTGGTCGGCGATTTTTCGCACCACCGCTTGGGGTATTACGTGCAACTTCGACTACGCCATTGGCGTACAAACCAATCATGGTTTTCATAGAAACCAGCGTCTTTACCCGCAAATCACCTCCCTGCTGCCCGATGATGGCTATCGAGAATTGCAGCGATGCTGCTGGAGGATCCCGCATGCGGCCGGGAACCGGCAAGAGCGGTGGGATACGGGTGATCTACTACTGGCTCACCGATGAAGACCAGATTCTGATGCTGTTGGCCTACCCAAAGAGCGTGCGGGACAACCTGAGCGCAGCGGAACTTTCTGAACTGCGGGCGCTGGTAAAGGACTTGTGAAATGGACAAGCAGTTACTTGCCGATTTGAAGACAAGCCTCAAAGAAGCGGCAGCGATACGCAAGGGAGAGACGCGTCCTTCGAGGATATCCACGCTCGATCCTCTGGACGTGAAGCAGGTGCGCGAACAGACCAAGCTGTCTCAAGCTGAGTTTGCGGCGGCGTTGCAGGTCAGCGTTCGCACCTTGCAAAACTGGGAGCAAAAGCGCCGGGTCCCTACCGGACCGGCTGCCGCTCTGCTGAAAGTCGTGGCCAACGAGCCTGAGATCGCGCTACGCGCCTTGCACCGTCAGGCACACGGGGCCGCGCAAAAGACGCCAAGCCCTCATCAATCCTCCTCCCGCGCATCGTGCGCGGACGTAAAAAAGCCCGGCATTGCCGGGCTTTTCGCCGCTAGCCTCGCTCAGGGCTTGGCAGCGGGAGCCGGAGCAGCACCGCCAGCCGGCGGCACGGCGGCGTCGCCGCGGATCTTGGCGGCGATTTCCGAGGCGGCCTGGGCCGAGGCCACACCGAAGGCCAGCACGCCGCGGTTCAGCGGTTCGCCGATGAGCGGGGCGGCGACCAGTTCCTGGTCGATCACGAGCGCCAGCATGTTGCCGACGTTCTTCGTGCTGACGTCATTGAGCTTGCGCGCGCCGGCTTCCGAGAAGCGCAGGCCGACGAAGTTCTGGCCCTGGCGGTCGACCAGCGCGGCGGCGTCGGTGAGATCTGCGCGCGTCAGGACGGGCACCGTCTGCATGTAGAGCTTGCCGTCGGGCAGGTTGATTTCGCGCATGCCGGCGCCGGGCTGCTTCTGCGCCAGGTAGAAGTCCACTGAGGCCGCGGCGGCGGCGGGCTTGGCGGCCTCTTGGCCTGCTTGCGGCGTGGCGGTATCGCCAGACGTCTTAGTCGGGGCGGTCTTGCAACCCGCTAGCGCCAACGTCACGACTACCAGGGCGGGCGCCAATTTGCGTAGGGTCAGTTGCATGCTCGTTTCCTTCTTAATGTGGACTAAGACCAGGCGATGCACTCCATCCCCGGCACTGGAAAAGTGTACCGAACCTGAATGACAGTGTCGCCCCAGTCTGAATCCAATTGTAAAGCGGTAATACCAGCTGCCGCCTGCTCCGGCTGACACGGCGCAGCAGCCACGCGATTCGTCGGAACGCGCGCCAGCCTCTATACTTCGCTTTCGCGCAGGGGTACTCGTCCCGCCTACATGGCAGGACGTGTTGAGAGAGTCCCTTCGTACCAGTACGGATAATGCCGATGCTGGGAGCCGTATTCCCGCCATGCGTCTTTGCGCGCGCGGCGGGAATTCCTTCCCGATCGGCTCCAACCACTCGCTTGGAGCTTTCCATGAACGCCAATCCCAAATTCCTGGCCGCTACCGCCGAAGTCGACGCGGCGGCCGTCGCACCGCTGCCAAAATCCCGCCGCGTGTATGAAGTGGGCTCGCGCCCCGACATCCGCGTGCCATTCCGCGAGATCGAGCAGGACGATACGCCGACGATGTTCGGCGGCGAGAAGAATCCGCCGCTCACCGTCTACGACTGCAGCGGCCCCTACACCGACCCCGAAGCCAAGATCGACATCCGCCGCGGCCTGCCCGAACTGCGCCGCGCCTGGATCGAAGAGCGCGGCGACACGGAAGTGCTGTCGGGTCCGACCAGCGACTATGGCAAGGAACGCCTGACCGATCCCAAGCTGACGGCCATGCGCTTTGACCTGCAGCGTCCGCCGCGCCGCGCCAAGTCCGGCGCCAACGTGTCGCAAATGCATTACGCGCGCCGCGGCATCATCACGCCGGAAATGGAATACGTGGCGATCCGCGAGAGCCTGCGCCGCGAACACTACCTGCAGACGCTGCGCGACAGCGGCCCCGACGGCGAGAAGATGGTCAAGCGCCTGCTGCGCCAGCACCCGGGCCAGTCCTTCGGCGCCTCCATTCCCGCGGCCATCACGCCCGAGTTCGTGCGCGACGAGATCGCGCGCGGCCGCGCCATCATCCCCGCCAACATCAACCACCCTGAAGTGGAGCCAATGGCCATCGGCCGCAACTTCCTGGTGAAGATCAACGCCAACATCGGCAACTCCGCCGTCAGCTCCGGCATCGGCGAGGAAGTGGAAAAGATGACCTGGGCGATCCGCTGGGGCGGCGACACGGTCATGGATCTGTCCACCGGCAAGCACATCCACGAAACGCGCGAATGGATCATCCGCAACTCGCCCGTGCCGATCGGCACCGTGCCGATCTACCAGGCGCTGGAGAAGGTCGACGGCAAGGCCGAGGACCTGACCTGGGAGATCTTCCGCGACACGCTGATCGAACAGGCCGAACAGGGCGTGGACTATTTCACGATCCACGCGGGCGTGCGCCTGCCGTTCATTCCGATGACGGCCGACCGCATGACCGGCATCGTCTCGCGCGGCGGCTCGATCATGGCCAAGTGGTGCCTGGCACACCACAAGGAGAGCTTCCTGTACGAGCGCTTCGAGGAAATCTGCGAAATCATGAAGGCCTACGACGTCAGCTTCTCGCTGGGCGACGGCCTGCGTCCGGGCTCGGGCTACGACGCCAACGACGAAGCGCAATTCGCCGAGTTGAAGACCCTGGGCGAGCTGACGCAGGTGGCCTGGAAGCATGACGTACAGGTCATGATCGAAGGCCCGGGCCACGTGCCGATGCAGATGATCAAGGAAAACATGGAGCTGCAGCTGGAACATTGCCACGAGGCGCCGTTCTACACGCTGGGCCCCCTGACCACCGACATCGCTCCCGGCTACGACCACATCACTTCCGGCATCGGCGCGGCGCTGATCGGTTGGTACGGCACGGCGATGCTCTGTTATGTGACGCCGAAGGAACACCTGGGTCTGCCGAACAAGAAGGACGTGAAGGACGGCATCATCACGTACAAGATCGCGGCCCACGCGGCAGACCTGGCCAAGGGCCATCCGGGCGCGGCGATCCGCGACAACGCGCTGTCCAAGGCGCGCTTCGAATTCCGCTGGGACGACCAGTTCAACCTGGGGCTGGATCCGGACACGGCGAAGGAATTCCACGACGAGACGCTGCCGAAGGATTCGATGAAGGTGGCGCACTTCTGCTCCATGTGCGGACCGCATTTCTGCTCGATGAAGATCACCCAGGACGTGCGGGATTATGCGGCGGCTCAGGGGGTTAGCGAGAAGGACGCGTTGCAGAAGGGGATGGAGGAGAAGTCCATCGAGTTCGTTAAGAAGGGGGCCGAGGTTTATCATCGGCAGTGATGTTGTTGCTACGTCTGTTTTGAGTTCTTGAGACGCACGACGCGGCAGTGGCCTGCCGGGCGCGGGGCAACGATTGCGGTCCGGAGCCTTCGCTCCGGACTACCCCGTCGTCATCGTCGTCCAGGCCTACGGCCTTCCCTTCCGATTCCCTCGGGCTTATCGACGCCCCGCGCCCGGCAGGCCACTGCCGCGCCGTGCTCTGTCTGTCGAATCTTCACGGACGCTGGGGCGAGCGGTTTGCTTGGCGTTCTTGCCACCGGTGGGGGTGGGCGAGGATCTTGCGGGGCCCGCCCCCGGCCGGCCGCGCGGGCGGCCTTTGGGGGCTTACGCGGTGTCTCGCGTCGGATGATGACGCTGCGCGCAGGTGGTGAGTGCGTGGAGGTGGGCAGGACGGGGGAGTGCGTAAGGGTCCGGCCGTGGGCTACTTGTGCTGGACGCTGGGGTTCTTGCTTGGTGCTTCACCCATCCCACGGAAGCGTCATGAGGCGCCAAACGTTCGTCATTTCAACTCCGCCGCCGGATGGGCGGCGCGCGCGAGAGGATCTGCGTGCGCAAGCTTCTGTCCAACGCGCGCCGCCCATCACCGCCCCTCCCCCCAAAACGGCGACGACCACTAGCAAGCCTCCCGCCGCATTCGCGCCAGCGCCCCCCTCACGACGCACGCAAGCGCGTATGCTCATTACGGCCGCCCGGGCGGCCGCAATGAGCGGGCCTCGCAAGACTCGCCACTGAACACGGCTCTAGCGATGCAACAGGCCAAGACGCAGGTAGCACGGCGGCGCTGGCGGTGTGGCGGCGAGCAACCTCGATGCGCCCGAGGGAATCCGAAGGGAAGGCCGAAGGCCTGGACGAGGATGACAACGGGGCAGTCCGGAGCGAAGGCTCCGGACCGCAATCGTGGGCGCTCGCCGCCACACCGCCAGCGCCGCCGTGCGGCCTACGAAGCTTCGCTCATGCACACCGACGAACCACCCACGAAGCTCCGCTCAAAAACGCCCCAAAAAAACTACAGCAACTTCCCAGGATTCATAATCCCCGCAGGATCCAACACAGCCTTGATTTCCCGCATCAACCGCAACTCCAGCGCATCCTTGCTATGCAGGAAATGATCCCGCTTCAGCTGCCCGATCCCGTGCTCAGCCGAAATGCTCCCGCCATAGCGATTGACCTCGTCCAGCACCGCGTCCGTGATCGCCGCCCCATGCACCGCCACCCAGTCGCGGTCGGCGCCCGCCGGACGCGACAGGTTGTAGTGCAGGTTGCCGTCGCCGAAGTGGCCGAAGATGAAGGGGCGGATGTCCGGGTACAGCGCGCGCACGCGCGCTTCGGCGGATTCCATGAAAGCGGGAATGTGTTCGATCGGCAGCGACACGTCGTGCTTCAGGTGCGGGCCGTCGGCACGCTGGGCTTCGGAGATTTCCTCGCGCAGCTTCCATAGCGCCTGCAATTGCGCCAGCGATGCGGAAACCGCCGCGTCCAGGCACAGGCCACGCTCCAGCGCCGTGCCGATCACGTTTTCAACAAGGCCGTTGAGCGCGGCCTCGTCGGCCGTGTCCGCCAGCTCCACCAGCACATAGGCCGGATAGCGCTGAGCAAAAGGTTCCTGTACGCCTGCGGCATGCGTCAGCACCAGGTCCAGGCAATCGCCCGAGAAGTATTCGAATGCCTGCAGCCGCGCGCCGCATTGCTCGAACAGGATCTCGAACAGTTGCAGCGCCTGCATCGGCGATTCGACGGCGGCCAGCACCACCGAGCGCACGTCGGTGCGCGGGAACAGGCGCAAGGCAACGGCGGTGATGACGCCCAGCGTGCCTTCGGAACCGATCAGCAATTGCTTGAGGTCATAGCCGGTATTGTCCTTGCGCAGCGTGCGCAGGCCGTGAAAGATCTCGCCCGTGGGCAGCACGGCTTCCAGGCCCAGCACCAGTTCGCGCGCCATGCCGTAGCGCACCACGTTCACGCCGCCCGCGTTGGTGGCGACGTTGCCGCCGATCTGGCTGGAGTCTTCCGCCGCCAGGCTCAGCGGCAGCAGACGGCCAGCGTCCTGCGCGGCGCGGCGCAAGTTGCCCAGGATGGCGCCGGCCTCGGCCACCATGGTGTTGGCGATGGTATCGATGGAGCGCACCGCGTTCATGCGGTCCAGGCTCAGCACCACGTTGCCCGCGGCGGCATCCGGCGTGGCGCCGCCGCACAGGCCGGTGTTGCCGCCGCGCGGCACCACCGGCACGCCTGCCTCCTGGCACAGCGCCAGGCAGGTGGCGACCTCGGCGGTCGTGCGCGGGCGCACCACCGCCTGCGCGTTGCCCTTGTACAGGCCGCGCCAGTCGGACAACCAGGGCGCGATGTCGGCCTCGGCGGTGATGACGGTGTCAGGGCCCAGGGCCTGGACCAGGCGTTGCGTAAAGTCGGATGCGCTCATGATGTCTGCCTTGCGGCGGGAGAGAGGAGATCGAGTTGCAGGCGGCTGGCCGCCTGTTGCAGATGGCGGGCGGCGGCGTGCCGCGCCCGTTCGGGATCGCGGGCGCGGATGGCCTCGAACACGGCCACGTGTTCCTGGTGCACGGCGGCCGTCAGGCCGGCTTGCAGCCGGCTATTGCTGCGCGCGGTGCTGACCGCCAGCCTGAGCTGCAGGTTCAAATACTGCAGCAGGTCCTGGTAGCAGCTGTTGTGCGTGGCGGCGGCGATGGCGCGGTGAAAGGCGATGTCGTGTTCCACGCCCTGCTCCGGGTCGTCCAGATGCGATTCCAGGTCGGCCAGGGCGCTCGCCATGGCGGCCAGGTCCGCATCGTCGCGCCGCAGCGCGGCAAGCGCGGCCGCGCCGCCTTCCAGCTCCATGCGCAGTTCGTAGACCCCGGCCAGTTGCTTGCGGTCCACGGCGATGCCGGCGGATAGCTGGAAGCCCTGTGCGCCGGTGCGCGACAGCACGGTGCTGCCGGACCCCTGCCGGCTCTGGATCAGGCCCTGGGCGCGCAGCCGTTCGGTGGCTTCGCGGATGACTGCGGCGCTGACGCCGTATTGCTCAGCCAGCACGCGGCCCGCCGGCAGCTTGGCGCCAATGGGATAGGCGCCCCCGGCGATGTCGGCGGCGATCTGGCGGGCGACCTGTTCGGTCAAGGTGAGGCTCTTGGTCAGCATCCGGGCATTATAGGCACACTTCTCAGGTTATCTGATAACTTTCAAGAAAGAAGCCGCGTCCAGATCGGCTTCAAGCTTGATGGGCTGCCGCGGGCGCGGTGGATCAGGCGACGGCGGGTTCGCCGTCCGGCACGGTATTCTCGACTTCGTCCGCTCCTGCCACGGCGCAGCAGCGGCCGCCCTGCGCCTTGGCGCGGTAGAGAGCAGCGTCGGCGGAATGCATGGCAGCTTCCGGGCTGCGGTTGGCGCCGGACACGATGGAAATGCCTATCGACAGGCCGACGCTGACCCGCGTGCCATCCGCCAGGGTGATCGGCTGGGAGGCGTCGTGCAGCAGGTGCTCGCCCAGCCGCAGGGCGGCCGTGGCGTCGATGCCGGTCACCAGCACGATGAACTCGTCGCCGCCGATCCGCGCCGCCACGTCGTCCACCCGCAACATGGAGCGCATGCGCTGGGCGATGGTCATCAACACCTGGTCGCCGGCGGCATGGCCGTAGGTGTCGTTAATGAGCTTGAAGTCGTCCATGTCCATGTACAGCAGCGCCGCGGAGCTGTCCTGGCCGCGCGCGCTGGTGCAGACGCGTTCCAGCGCGGCCTGCAGGCCGGCGCGATTGGCCAGGCCGGTCAGCGCGTCTTCGCTGGCGCGGCGTTCGCTGGCGCGCTCGGCCAGCATGGTGGATACCAGGATGCGATTGAGCCGGTGCGAGGCGACGCTCATGCTGACCAGATAGAACGGGATCTGGATGAAGACGATGGCCGTGACGTATTCGCCGGTAAAGGCCGCGCCCAGGCACATCGGCCCCAGGCTCAGGAAGATCATGGCGCCGACCAGCCGCGGCGCGCCGTAGTTCCGGAAGCAGATGCCGCCGGCCATGGCCCCGCAGGACACCCCGGCCAAGGTGGCAGCCAGCCAGTCGCCGTTGATGAAAGTGACAAAGACGCCATAGCCCACGCTGAACGCCCACAACAGGGCCAGCAGGATGTAGATGTCGGTATGGGTATTGCCGCCCTTGGCCGCGGCACGCAAGGCGGACCGCAGGATCAGCACGCGGACCAGCGCCAGCGCCACCTCCAGCGCCAGCCAGGACAGATACAACGGCTCTGGGCGGCGCCAGGCGACCACGCCGGAGATCATCAGGGTGTTGATGACGCCGCCGGCGAAAATGGGCAGCGTGCCGAACAGGCTGGCGATCAGGGCCGAACGGATGTCCGCAGGGGTATCGTGCCCGGAATGCGTCAGCCAACGCGTCAGGCGCCATTTGGGCAAACTGAACTTCAGTGCTGTATCCACGCGATAACCCCAGGCCATCTACCCGCTTTCGGGTAGGCTGGCTGGCGTTATAGCAGGTATTACAAGCGTTTTATATTGTCCGCGGGGCCAATCCCGGGCAGGAAATCAGTGCCCGCGATGGCCGCAGACGGCACATTCCGGGTCGCGCTGGACGTTGACGCTGCGCCATTGCATGGTGCGCACGTCCAGCCACAACAGCCGACCCGACAGGCTTTCGCCCACCCCGGACAGCAGTTTCAGGGCCTCTGCGGCCTGCATGCTGCCGATGATGCCCACGACCGGGGCGAACACGCCCATCGTGGCGCAATTGGCTTGCTCGACGTCGTCCGCTTCCGGGAACAGGCAGTGGTAACAGGGCGCGTTGTCGTCGCGCAGGTCATAGACGCTGACCTGGCCGTCGAAGCGGATCGCGGCGCCCGACACCAGCGGCTTGCGATGCTGCACGCAGGCGCGGTTGATGGCGTGGCGGGTGGCGAAGTTGTCGGTGCAGTCCAGCACCAGGTCTGCCTGGGCGACGGCGTCGGACAGGGCCTGGCCTTCCAGCCGCTCGACGCGGGCATGAACACGGGTCTGCGGATTGAAGGCCGCCAGCATGTCGCGCCCCGACTCGGCCTTGTGACGACCGACGCTCGCGGTGGTATGCAGGATCTGGCGTTGCAGGTTGCTCAGCTCGACGACGTCGTCGTCGGCCAGGGTGATGTCGCCCACGCCGGCAGTGGCCAGGTAGAGCGCGGCAGGGGAACCCAGTCCGCCCGCCCCCACGATGAGCACACGCGCCGCCAGCAGTTTTTCCTGCCCTTCGATTCCCAGCTCGTCGAGCAGGATATGGCGGGCGTAGCGCAGCAGTTGCTCGTCGTTCATTTGTCCTTGCTGGGCTCGACTCCGGTCGGCGTGATCTTCATGCGCTGGGGCGTGCCGCCGCCGGCCTTGGCGTCAGCCTTGGCCTGGGCGCGGGCCGAACCCTTTTGCACGGGCTTGCCGGCCAGTACGTTCAAGGCCTGCTGCAGCTGGAAGTCGTCCTTGCCGCCGAATTCGAACACCTTGGCCGGCAGGTCGGCGTTATCTTCGCCGGCGCTGGACTTCACTTCGTTGGCGGTCTGCTGGTTGGACAGGTGGCGCTGCAGGTCGGCTTCGCGCGGCAGGCGGAACAGGTCGCCTTCGGCCGTGTCGGCGACGACGTAGTCAGGTTCGATGCCGGTGGCCTGGATGGAGCGGCCGCTGGGCGTGAAGTAGCGCGAGGTGGTCAGCTTGACCGCGGTGGTTTCGGACAGCGGCAGGATCACCTGCACCGAGCCCTTGCCGAAGGTGCGGTTGCCCAGGACCTTGGCGCGCTTGTGATCCTGCAGTGCGCCGGCCACGATCTCGGAGGCCGAGGCGGAACCCACGTTCACCAGCACCACCATCGGCACGGTCTTGGTCCAGGCCGGCAGGCCGGCCAGGTAGTTGCTTTCGCCGCGGGCGTACTCCGAAGGCGTGGCCAGGTACTTATGGCGGGCGTCGGGAGTGCGGCCGTCGGTGGTCACCACCACCGAGTCGGGCGGCAGGAACGCGCCGGACACGCCGATGGCGCTGGTCAGCAGACCGCCCGGATCGTTGCGCAGGTCCAGCACCAGGCCCTTGGGAGCTTCCTTGGCGCCGAGGTCCTTCAATTGCTTGGCCAGGTCGGAGCCGGTCTTTTCCTGGAACTGGGCGACGCGGACGTAGCCGATGCCGTTGTCCAGCATCTTGCTGCGCACGCTGCGCACCTTGATGATGTCGCGCACGATCTTCAGCACGATGGGCTGCGGACGGTCGGCGCGCATGATGGTCAGCGTGATCGGCGACTTGGGCGCGCCGCGCATCAGCTTGACGGCGTCGTTGAGCGTCATGCCCTTGGTGGGCGTGTCGTCGATCTTGATGATGAGGTCGCCGGCCATCACGCCAGCGCGGGCCGCGGGCGTATCTTCGATGGGGGAGATGACCTTCACGAAGCCGTCTTCGGCGCCGACCTCGATGCCCAGGCCGCCGAACTCGCCTTGCGTGGCCGTCTGCATTTCGCGGAAGGCGTCGGCGTCCAGGTAGGCCGAGTGCGGATCCAGGTTCGACACCATGCCGGAGATGGCATTGTCGATCAGGGTCTTGTCGTCGACGGCCTCGACGTAGTTGTTCTTGATGGCGGCGAACACATTGCTCAGCTGCCTGAGTTCGTCCAGTGGCAGAGGGCTGCCGCGCTGGGCGACCGCAGTCACGCCTACGCTGAGCAACACACCAGCCACCGCACCGATGGCAATCAGACCGAAACCGCGAAACTTACGAGTGCCCATGCACACTTCCCGAATTTTGTTTTCGCCGATGGGGTTTGGTAATTACCAACGACATCAATCTACTGCGCCAGCCATTGTGCCGGATCCACAGGAGCGCCACGATGGCGAATTTCAAAGTATAGGCCGGATTCCACTTGGCCGCCGGTCGCCCCGACCGTGGCGATGGTATCGCCACCCGTCACCGAATCTCCCACCCGTTTGAGCAGACTTTGGTTGTAAGCATAGACGGTCAGGTATTGCTGCCCATGATCCACAATGATGAGGTTGCCAAAACCCCGCAGCCAATCGGCGTAGACCACCGTGCCGGGGGCCACCACCTTGACCGGCGTGCCTTCAGCCGCGCGCAGCACCACGCCGCGCCATACGCCGCCGTCCGGGCGATCGACCCCGAAACGCCCCTGCACCTGGCCGCGCACCGGCATGGACAGCCCGTGGCGCAAACCGTTGCCGCCGCCCACCGGCGCGGCGCGCGCGGTCTGGGTCTGCTGAGCGGGCTCACTACGGGTTGGAGCGGGTTTTTCCTCTATAGGTTCCGCCTTTTTGGGCGGTTCCGCGGGTTTGGCCTGAGGCGGCGGTTCGGGCGTGGTCAGCCGCGACTGCTTCTGCTCGGCCGGGCGCAGTCCGGCGGCATCCGGGTCGGCCACCGCCACGGGACCGCGGTTCTGGCGCGAGGCGGCTTCGACCTGTTCGCGCGCCTGGGCGGCATCGCGGGCATCGCGGGCGTCACGCTCGCGCTTGGCATTGTCGGCGGCCTGCTTGGCGTTGTCGGCGGCGAGCTTGCGGTCAGCCTCGGCCTTCTTGCGAGCGTCTTCGGCGGCGCGGCGCTCGGCGTCGGCGCGCTTCTTGGCTTCTTCAGCGGCGCGGCGCGCTTCTTCCGCGCGGCGCACTTCCTCGGCCCGCTTGCGCGCTTCCTCGGCGCGGCGGGCGTCCTCGATCTGCTTGGCGATGGCCGCGTCCAGATCGGTGATGAGCCGCGACAGGCGCTGGTCGTCGCGTCCCAGTTTGTTGGCTTCGGCGCGCTGGGCGGCGATCTGCCCTTCCAGCTGAGCCAGCAGCGTGGCGCGCTCCTTCTGCTGACCGACCAGCGCGGTCTTCTGCTCGGAGGTCTCGGCCACGACTTTTTCGATTTCGGCGCGGCGGGCGTCGGCGCGCCCCTGAAGGGCGGCCAGGCGCTCGATGTCCTCGCGCAGGGCCTGCACGGCCTTGGCGCGAGCCTGCGACACGTAATCCAGATAGCCCAGGTTGCGCCCCAGCACCTGGGGATCGTCGCCGGACAACAGGGCGGTCCAGGGTGACAGGCCGCTGGTGTACTGGGTGCGCAGCTGTTCGGCCAGTTCGGTGCGGCGCTTGGCCAGCACCACCTGCTGGGCGCCGATCTGTTTTTCCAGGCCGGTCAGGTCGGCCTGCGCCTGACGGTTGGCCTCGGCCAGCTCCCGCAGGCGCAGGTTGATCTTGGAAATCGCCGACTCGGACTGCTTGAGCGCGTCGGCGGCTTCCTTGCGGGCAGCCTCGCGGTCATCGATATCCTTTTGCAGGTTCTCGATGCGGTCGCGCAAGGCGGCCTGCTGCTTTTCCGCGTCGGACTGGCGGCCGGCGAGGTCATTGGGCGCGGCGCGAGCCGACAGCGCTCCACCGGTCAACATGACCGCCAACAACAACCCTGCCGCGCGACGCATAGGAATATCAGTCCTTCTTAGCCTTGCCCTGGGCTGCCACCGCAGCCATGGCCGCCTCGATCTCGGCGGCATCGCCCAGATAATAGTGGCGGATCGGGCGCAGGTCATCATCCAATTCGTACACCAGCGGCTGGCCGGTGGGAATATTCAGGTTGACGATGTCTTCGTCCGACACGTTGTCCAGGTGCTTGATCAGGGCGCGCAGGCTGTTGCCGTGGGCGGCGATCAGGACATTGCGGCCGGCGCGGATGGCCGGGGCGATGGATTCGTTCCAGAACGGCAGCACGCGAGCCACGGTGTCCTTCAGGCATTCGGTGGCGGGCAGCTGGTCGGCCGGCACCTTGGCGTAGCGCTTGTCGAAACGCGGATGGCGCTCGTCGTCCAGGGCCAGCGGCTCCGGGGCGATGGCGTAGGCGCGGCGCCAGACCAGCACTTGCTCGTCGCCGTACTTGGCGGCGGTTTCAGCCTTGTTCAGGCCTTGCAGCGCACCGTAGTGGCGTTCGTTCAGGCGCCAGGTCACGCCGACCGGGGTGTACATGGCGTCCATGGCGTCCAGGGCGATCCACAGGGTGCGGATGGCGCGCTTGAGCAGCGACGAGTAGGCCAGGTCGAAGGTGTAGCCTTCTTTCTTGAGCAGTTCGCCGGCCTTGCGGGCCTGTTCGCGGCCGGTCTCGGTGAGGTCGACGTCGGTCCAACCGGTGAAGCGGTTTTCCAGATTCCACTGGCTTTCGCCGTGGCGCATCAGAACGAGTTTGTGCATGATTTGGGACGCTTGTAACGCGGGTTAAAGTGAAGGAATGCGCTCATTTTATAATTGAGCGATTTTGCCCTTGATTTTGCCCCGGCGCACCCGCCCATTTCCGCGGCGCGGCGCATCAGGGTTTGCCTATACCAGGCTAGTCGCCGCACTTCAGGATGCCCCGTGGACCTTTTGCAATTCTTGATCGATAAAAACAACGTCTTCATCGTCGCCGTTGCCGTGATCTCCGGCATCATGCTGGCCATCCCCGCCCTGCGCAAAGGCCGCACCGGTTCGGCCGTGAGCACGACCGAGGCCATCCAGATGGTCAACCAGCGCCAGGCCGTATGGGTCGACGTCCGTCCCGCCGAACAGTTCCAGGCCGGCCACATCGCCCAGGCCCGCAACGTGCCCGCGGCCGATCTGGAGCAGAAAGCCGCCTCGCTGCCCAAGAACAAGCCGCTGGTCGTGGTTTGCGACAATGGCCGCGATTCGGCCCGCGCCGCCGCCAAGCTGCGCGCCCAGGGTTTCGCCGACGTCGTGCCGCTGGAAGGCGGCATGCGCGCCTGGTCGGCGGCCAGCCTGCCCGTGACCCAGAAGGGTTGAAGCCTGGGGCCTCGCCCCCATCTACCTATTCTTGTACTCACAGGAGCGCCCATGAATAAAGTCGTCATGTACAGCAAGGACTATTGTCCCTATTGCGCCCGCGCCAAGGCCTTGCTCGAGCAGCGCGGCGTGACCGACCTGGAAATCATCCAGATCGACCGGGACCCGTCCCAACGCGACGTCATGATCGAACGCACCGGCCGGCGCACCGTCCCGCAGATCTTCATCGGCGATACCCATGTCGGCGGTTGCGACGACCTGATGGCCCTGGACCGCTCGGGTGGCCTTGCCCCCATGCTGGCCAGCTAATCGCCCCTTTTTGCCCCTCCCACCAACGGAAACACTCATGGCTGATCAAGACCAAAACTCCCAGCAAGAAGGCGGCAACGCGCCCTCGTTCAATCTGCAGCGCGTCTACCTGAAAGACCTTTCGCTGGAAATGCCGAACGCGCCCCACGTCTTCCTGGAGCAGGAAGCGCCCCAGGTCGAGGTGAGCATCACCGTGGGCGGCCAACGCCTGGCTGAAACCGTGTTCGAAACCACGGTCACCGTCACCGTCACCACCCGCATCAACGAGAAGGTCGTGTACCTGGTCGAAGGCACGCAAGCCGGTATCTTCGAGGCCGCCAACATCCCCGAAGAACAGCTCGACCCGCTGCTGGGCATCGTCTGCCCGACCATGCTGTACCCCTACCTGCGCGCCAACATCGCCGACGCGATCACCCGCACCTCGATGCCGCCGCTGCACCTGACCGAAGTCAACTTCCAGGCCCTGTACGAGCAACGCCTGGCCGAGCTGCAACAGCAGCAAGGCGCCGCCAACGGCAACGGCAGCGACTCGGGCATCATCCTGCCCCCCGGCGCGACCCGCCAGTAAGGCAGCCGCGGCGCCCCATGAAAAGAGCCCCCACGCCGCGCCTTCGGCTTGCTGCCCCCCGTGGGGGCGCTTTTCATCTTGAGGCGGCTCGGCGATGAAAAATCCCATCCAGCCACGCCTGCGCGTCGCCGTCCTGGGTGCGGGAAGTTGGGGCACCGCGCTGGCGGCGGCCGCCAGCCGCCGCCACGCCACCGTACTCTGGGCGCGCGATGCCGCGCAGGCCGCCGACATGGCGGCCTCGCACGAAAACGCGCGCTACCTGCCAGGCATCGCCCTGCCGCAGGCACTGAATATCTCCTCCGATCTCGACGCCACGCTGCGCAGCCTGCAAGAAGACGGCGCGCGCCGCCTGATCGTGCTGGGCGTGCCCGTGGCCGGCCTGACCGCCATCTGCGGCGAGCTGTCCCGCCGGCTGCCCGCGCTGGGATTACAGGACACGCCCATCGTCTGGACGTGCAAGGGCTTTGAAGCCGACACGGCCAGGCTGCCCCATGAAATCATGCGCGAGGCCTTGCCCGGCGCCACTGGCGGCGCATTGTCGGGCCCCTCGTTCGCGCGCGAAGTCGCGCAGGGCCTGCCGGTCGCGCTGACCGTGGCCAGCGACAGCCCCGCCTTGCGCGAAGCCACCACCGCCGCCTTCCATGGCGCGGCGCTGCGCGTGTATGCCAGCACCGACCTGGTCGGCGTGGAAGTGGGCGGCGCGCTGAAGAACGTGATCGCGGTCGCCTGCGGCATCGGCGACGGCCTGGCCCTGGGCACCAATGCCCGCGCCGCGCTGATCACCCGCGGCCTGGCCGAGATGACCCGCTTCGGCGTGGCGCTGGGCGCGCAGGCCGAGACCTTCGCCGGGCTGACCGGCCTGGGCGACCTGGTCCTGACCGCGACCGGCGAGCTGTCGCGCAACCGCCGCGTGGGCCTGGAGATCGGCGCCGGCCGCAAGCTGGCCGACATCCTGGCCAGCGGCATCACGGCCGAAGGCGTGCGCTGCGCGCGCGCTGCGCTGGACCGCGCCCGCGCCATCGGCGTCGAACTGCCCATCACCGAAGCCGTCTGCGCCGTGCTGTTCGACGGCGTGGCCCCCATGACGGCCGTGTCCGCCCTGCTGGCGCGCGACGCCCGCTACGAAAGCGGGGTAGCCAGCCAGCCGGAAGCGGCGCCGGACGACCGGCCCCACTGAGTCGCCCCAAAAACAAATACCCCGCACAACCCGAGGAGACATCCTTCATGACGCAAGCCCGCAAGTTCCGGGTCGGCCCGCTGCTACGCGGCCTGTGCCTGAGCCTGGCCGCGATTCTGCCGGCCGCCGCCCACGCCGACTGGCCCGACCGTCCGATCCACATGGTCGTGCCCTTCCCGCCCGGCTCGTCGCCCGACATCCTGGCGCGCACCATCTCGGAACCGCTGTCGCAGGCGCTGGGCCAGCCCATCGTGATCGACAACAAGCCGGGCGCGGGCGGCAACATCGGCACCCGCATCGTGTCGCAGGCCAAGCCGGACGGCTACACGCTGCTCTACACGATCAACGGCCCGCTGGTCACCGCCCCCACGCTGTACAAGAAGACGCTGGGCTACGACCCGCTGCGCGATCTGCAGCCGGTATCGCTGGTGGGCACCAGCCCCAACGTGCTGGTCGTGCCCAGCAGCCTGAAGGTCGATAACGTCAAGGACTTCGTCGCGCTGGTGAAGGGCCGCGGCAATTCGCTGAACTACGGTTCCGTCGGCCCGGGCAGCTCGGCCCACCTGGCGATGGAGATGTTCAAGGAAAGCGCGGGCGTGGACCTGGCGCACATCCCCTATTCCGGCTTCCCGCAGGTCATCTCGGCCATCATCGGCGGCGACGTCCAGGCCGGCTTCATGGTGCCGGCCATCGCCGTGCCCCAGGCGCGCGACGGCAAGGTGAAGCTGCTGGCCGTGACCAGCCTGCAGCCCAGCGAGGCACTGCCGGGCGTGCCGACGATGGCGTCCCAGGGCTATCCGGACTTTGAAGCCATTTCCTGGAACGCCGTGCTGGTTCCGGCCGGCACGCCCACGCCCATCGTCGAACGGCTCAACAGCGAGCTGGCGCGCATCATCGGCAGCGACGCGGTGCGCAAGCAGCTGGCGCTGCAGTACTTCACGCCCGCGCCGTCCACGCCCGAAGCCCTGACCGCCCGCATCAAGAATGAAAAGGCGCGCTGGGATCAGGTGATCGAGAAGTTGAATCTGTCGCTGGACTGATTGCAGCCCAGCCGTGACGGGCCGAGCGCGCCGGATTCAGCGCGCCCCGTCACACTCCCCCTTCATACCCCTGCTGGCGCCAGGCCTCGAACACCGTCACCGCGACGGCATTGGACAGGTTCAGGCTGCGTTGGCCGGCGCGCATCGGCAGGCGCAGGCGCTGCTGGGGCGGGAACATCGCCTGATGTTCCTCCGACAGGCCCGCGGTTTCGCGGCCGAACACGAACACGTCGCCCGGCTTGAAGCCGATGTCCGCCACGCTGCGCTGCGCGTGCGTGGTCAGCGCGTAGATGCTGGACGGCGCGGCGCCGGTATCGGCCAAGGCCTCTTGCAGCGTGTCATGCACGCGGACCGGCTGCCATTCGTGGTAATCCAAGCCGGCGCGGCGCATGCGGGCGTCGTCGAGCTCGAAGCCCAAGGGACGCACCAAGTGCAATTGCGCGCCCGTATTGGCGCACAGGCGGATGGCGTTGCCGGTATTGGGCGGGATTTCGGGACAAACGAGGATGACATGGAACATGGTGCTCGGGACTCGGGACGGCTTGCGGCGGAAACGTCGCCGCACACCGGGAATTGTCGCCGATTTGCCTGCGGGCCGGCTCAGGGCGTGCGCGCGGCCACCAGCACCGTGACGTCCGCCGCGCCCGCCGCCCGCAGCGCGGCGGCGGCCGCGTTGGCGGTGCTGCCGGTGGTCATGACGTCGTCCACCAATAGCAGCTGCCGGCCGCGCACGTCGCCCACGCAATAAAACAGGTTCTGCGCCCCGAGCCGGCGAGCCTGGCGGCCCTGTGCGGTCTGCCGGGGCGTCTCGCGCCGGCGCCGCAGCAGCCCGCGCGCCAGCGGCAGCCCCAGCTCCGCCGCCAGGCTGCGCGCAATTTCACCGGCCGGATTCATGCCACGCTGGCGCAGCGATGCGCGGCTGGCGGGAACGGCCGCCAGCAAGGCGCCGTCCGGTACCGGACCGTCGCGGGCGACGGCAGCCGCGATCAACCGGGCCAACACCGGCGCCATGCTGAGCCGCAGGCGGGTCTTCAGCATCAGGATCAGGGTGTCGGCGGGCGGCGCGTAGTCGAAGGCGGCAATCGTGCGCGAAAACGCCCGGGGCGCGCCCAGGCAGGCGGCGCAGTGCGGCGCGTCCGGACGCAACCGCAGGGCGCAAAAAGGGCAGCGGCGCGGAGCATGGCCGCGCGCGACGGCCGGGGCCGCGGCCCGGTGGAGAGCATCCCCGCAGATATCCGCCTCGCAGCCCGCGCAAAGCCGCGCACCCGCCACCCGGGCGCCGCACAAGGGGCAATCGCAACCGACCCGCGACAGCAGCCACCGCCCCATGGCCCGTAGGGGCAATCGGAAGCCGCGGCCGGGATGCGCAATAATGGATGCCATCCCTCATGAAACCATGATCCGCCCGCGTTGCAGACGCGGGCGCGACCGAAATGTCCCTGCCAGAATCCGCAACGCTCCCCTCCCTGCCCATCGTCAGCGCTGACGTACCCCGGCAATTCGCCCGCCGCGGCGACCTGGCCGAGGCCCAGTTCCTGTACGGGGAAGTCGCCCGCCGCATGCTGGGCCGTCTGCAATACATTCGGGTCCAGCCGCAAGCCATGCTGGACGCAGGCTGCGGCGCAGGCGACAACCTGCCGCTGCTGCGCGAACGCTATCCCGACGCCGCCTATACCGGCCTGGACAACTGCGAACCGCTGCTGGAACAGGCGCGCAAGCGCTACGCCCCCGCCGGCCTGTCGGCCTGGATCGGCAAGCTGGCGCGCCGCGGCCCGGCCGCCCCTGCCTTCGTCAACGCCGACCTGGCGGCGACGGGCCTGGCGCCCGAATCACTCGAACTGGTGTGGTCCAACCTGGCCATGCACTGGCACCGCGCCCCGCACGCCGTGCTGGCGGAATGGCGGCGCGTCCTGAAAGTCGGCGGGCTGGCGATGTTCTCCTGTCTGGGGCCGGCCACGCTGCGCGAGCTGCGCCAGGCCCTGGACGACGCCGGACTGCGCACGGCCACGCCGTCCTTTGTGGACATGCATGATTTCGGCGACCTGTTGGTGGAAAACGGCTTCGCGGATCCGGTCATGGACCAGGAGATCCTGACCCTGACCTACCGCAGCCCGGAAAAGCTGCTGCAGGACGTGCGCGCGCTGGGTGGCAACCCGGCCGAAGGCCGGCGCGGCGGGCTGGTGGGCCGCGACTGGCGCGACCGCCTCTGCGCCGCACTGGAAGCGCAGCGCCGGCCCGACGGCCTGATTGTCCTGAGCATTGAAGTCGCCTACGGCCACGCCTGGCGCGCCGCCGCGCATCGCACCGTGGCCGGTGAAACCCGGCTGTCGGTCAGCGCGATTGGCGGCCGGCACCGCGCGCCCTGATCGGGGCGGCAGAGGCTGACCGGCGGAGCCGGCGCCTTGCGAGCGCCGGCCTTCCCGCCTAGTGCAGCCGTTCCGGCATCGGCACGCTGACCCCGGGCTCGGAAGCCGGCAGCGCCGACATAGGCTCTGAGGTTGCGCGAATACGGCGCCTCAAGACTGCCGTCGGTTCCGCGGGCCCTACGCCAGGCGAGGCCGCGCCGCGCCAGGCGTTCGACATGGCCTCCACCACCAGCGGCAGGTCGCGCAAGCGGTGGAACTGGCTGCGCAGCCAGCGGGAATCGTTGCCGCTGCGCATGGATTCGTCGCGCAGGGCAGCGATCATGTCGCCCGTGCCCAGCTCTTCCGCCACCGGCATCAGGCGCTGGAACAGGTTGCGCAGGTGGTCCATCAGCCGCAGACGCTGGCCGTCCGGCGTCACGTAGCTGCCCTGCAGACCGAAGCGGCAGGCCTGGAAGTGGTTGCTGCGGTAGGACAGCCAGGCGCCGTCGCCCGGGTCGCCCTCGCGCATCAGCAGCACCGCCAGGGCCTGGGCGAAGGCTGCCAGCTGGCAAGCCCGCTCGACCGTCAGCGGCGTGTCGCATACGCGGATTTCGACGGTGCCGAATTCCGGCTTGGGACGAATGTCCCAGTACAGGTCCTTGATGCTTTCCGCCAGGCCATAGGCGCGCAGCTGCGCCAGATGGGCCTCGAACTGGTACCAGTCCTTCACTTCGGGCGGCATGTGGCCGGCCAGCGGGAAGCTGTTGACCGCGTTCAGGCGCGAGCACGAAAACAAGGTGTCCACCCCCTCGCAATAGGGCGACGAGGCCGACAAGGCGATAAAGTGCGGCACATAGGGCGACAGGCGGCGCAACAGTTTGATGGAATCGTCGCCGCTCTTGACGCCCAGGTGGATATGCTGGCCGAAGACCGTAAATTGACGCGCCAGGTAACCGTACATTTCGGCCAGGTACTGGAAGCGCGGGGTGTCCGAAATGGACCGTTCCTGCCAACGCATGAAGGGGTGGGCGCCGCCGCCGGCGACCGACACGCCTACGGCGTCCGCCGCTTCGATCAGCGCGTCGCGCATTTCGCGCATCTCGGCCAGGAGGCCCATGGGGTGCTCGTGCACCGAGGAATTCAGTTCAATCATGGACCGCGTGATTTCCGGTTTAACGCGGTCGGCGATGGGGTGGTTGGCCATTTGGGCCAGCAGCTCGTCCGAGGCTGCGGTCAGGTCAAAACTGCGCGGGTCTATCAGTTGCAGCTCGAGCTCGATGCCCAGGGTGTTGGGGGCCGACGAAATGAACGGGATCTGTTCCATCTCGGACTCCTTTCTGAATGTTTGATGAGGGTGTGCGCCGTTCGACCTTGAAGCCCGGAAACAGCCCGGGGGGCACTAGACGGCAGCTTGTGCACGCATGATAGCCGCTGTTTTGTGGCAAGAAGATGGAAAATCGTGACATTTATGTGCAACATCACGAAGCAATCGGTTTTTCCCTGTGAAGGAAAGTGAGCGAGCGCTCACGGCATAGAAACGGCGCGGCCTCCCGGCCTGCGGCGGCCGGACAGCAAGCGCTCAAGGGGCTTCCGAGAGGGGGTGGGACAACCCTTATAAGGGTTATCCCTGAACTATTTCCGCCAGAAAATAGGGGTGAACAGCACCAGCACCGTCAGCAGTTCCAGGCGCCCGATCAGCATCGCGAAGGTGCAGACCCAGATCTGGAAATCGGACAGGACGGCGAAGTTGCCCATGGGGCCGACCGGGCCCAGGCCAGGGCCGGTGTTGTTGACGCTGGCGAAAACGGCCGAGAAGGCGGTGATCGGATCCAGGCCGGACAGGAGCAGCAGACTGGTGAAAACGGCGATGGAAAGGCCGTAGAACAGCATGAAGGCCAGCACCGACGACATGGTGCGGGTCTCGACCGCGCGGCCATTGATGCGCACCGGGCTGACCGCGTGCGGGTGCAACATTGTTACCAGCTCGTTGCGCGCCTGCTTGACCAGCAGGATCGCCCGGATCATCTTGATGCCGCCCCCGGTCGACCCGGCCGACGTGGCAAAGCCCGACAGCAGCAGCATGGTCAGCGGCGCGAACAGCGGCCACTGCGCGAAGTCGGTATTGGCGTAGCCCGTGGTGGTCGCCATGGAAATCGTGTTGAACATGCCGTAGCGCAGCGCCTGCAGCGGGTCTTCATAGACCCCTTTCAGGAACAGGAATACCGAGATGACCAGCCCCACTCCCAAGACCACCACCAGGTAGGGAATCGCCTCCGGACAGCGCACGTAGGCGCGCGCGCTGCGCTGGCGGAAGGCGTTGAAGTGGGTAGCGAAGTTGATGCCCGCGATCAGCATGAACACCATCGCCACCATTTCCACCGCCACCGAATCGAAATGGGCAAAGCCATCGTCCCAGGTCGAAAAGCCGCCCAGGCCCATGGTGGTGGCCATATGGCACCAGGCCTCGAACCACGACAGCCCGACCGCCCGATAGGCCAGGAAGCACAGGATGGAGAACACGAAATAGACCGCGTACAGCGCCTTGGCGGTGCTGGCGATGCGGGGCGTGAGCCGTTCGTCCTTCATCGGCCCGGGCGTTTCCGCCCGCACCACCTGGTGTCCGCCCACCCCGAGCAGGGGCAGAATGGCCACGGCCAGCACCAGGATGCCCATGCCGCCGATCCAGATCAGCGTGGCCCGCCACAGGTTGATCGACGGGGGCAAGGTGTCCAGATTGGTCAGGACGGTGGCGCCGGTGGTGGTCAGGCCCGACATGGCCTCGAAATAGGCGCCGGTAAACGACAGCGGCAAGCCGGCGCCGTGGAAGTAGAGCAGCAGCGGAATGGCCGCCAGCAGGGGCAGGCCCGCCCACACGGCCGACACCAGCACGAAGCCATCGCGCGCGCGCAGCTCGCAGCGGGCGCGGCGCGTTATCGCGGCCAGGCCCCCGCCTATGCCCACCGAGATCAGGAACCCGTCCAGGAAGGCCTCGCGCGCGCCGTCGCCGCCCACGTAGGCGACGGTCAGCGGGATCAGCATGGTGAGCGCGAACATCACCATCGTCAGGCCCAGGATGTAGAGGGTGCCCAGAACGCGCTTCATGGAGCTATCCGGCCGCGCGCGGCCCGCGCAGTAGGAAGGAGGCGGCGCGCATCAGAAGAACGACGCCGAGACTTGGAACAGCTTTTCCACGCGCGGCATCTGCCGGCGCGAGGGCACGAAAACGATGACGTGGTCGTCGGATTCGATCACGGTGTCGGCGTCCGGCAGGATGATTTCGTCTTCCCGCACCAGGGCGCCGATGCTGGCGCCCTTGGGCAGGCTGATCTGCCCGACCGCGCGCCCCACCACCTTGGAGGTGGAGCGGTCGCCGTGGGCGATGGCCTCCAGCGCTTCCGCCACGCCTTGGCGCAGCCGGTGCACGGCGGCCACGTCGCCGCGGCGCACGTGCCGCAGGAGTTCGCTCATGGTGGCCTGGGACGGCGACACCGCGATGTCGATATGGCTGCCCTGCATCAGTTCGCCGTAGGCCTGGCGGTTGATCAGCGCAATCACCTTGCGCGCGCCCAGGCGCTTGGCCAGCAGCGAGGACATGATGTTGTCCTCGTCGTCGCTGGTCAGCGCCAGCCAGGTGTCCATGTCCTCGATGTTCTCGCGTTCCAGCAGTGCTTCGTCGGTGCCGCTGCCGTGCAGCACCAGCACGCTGTCGGGCAGCTGGGTCGCCAGGTATTCGCAGCGCTTCTGGTCGCGCTCGATGATGCGGACGCTGTATTTTTCCTCGGCCAGCTGGCGCGCCAGGCGCAGGCCGATATTGCCGCCGCCCGCGATCATCACGCGGCGCACGGCGCGCTCGGCCTCGCGCAGCTGCCGCACGGCGCGGCGCGCATCGCGCGAGTCGACCACCAGCACCACCTCGTCGCCCGGGGCGATGACGGTGCCGCTGCCGGCCCGCAGCGGCCGGCCGCCGCGCAGCACGTCGATCACGCGCGCTTTCACGTCGGGCCAGACGTCGCGCAGCTTGTCGACCGGCGAATGGGCCATCGGGCTGCCCGCCCCGACCCGCACGGTCACGACGCTGACCCGGCCTTCGGCGAACTCCACCACCTGCAGGGCCTCGGGGAACTCGATCAGGCTGTGCAGATAGGTGGTGACGCTGCGCTCGGGGCTGATCAGGGCATCGATGCAGAAGCCCTCTTCGCTCATGAGTTCCGGGTGCTCGGCGAACTCGACCGAGCGGATGCGGGCGATGCGGCGGGGAATGTTGAACAGCTGGCGCGCGATCTTGCAGGCCACCATATTGGCCGAATCCGAGGCCGCACAGGCGATCAGCAGGTCGGTGTCGGCGGCGCCGGCGGCCTCCAGCACCGATACCTGCGAGCCGTCGCCATGGACGACACGCAGGTCGAAGTGTTCTTGCAGGTATTGGAGCTGGACAGGATCCGAGTCGATCACCGTGATGTCGTTCTCTTCGGACACCAGGTTCTCGGCCACGCTGGTGCCTACGCGACCAGCGCCCATGATCAGGATCTTCATGAGCTCCGCTTGCGGGCGGACTCGATGCCCAATTGCTTGAGCTTGCGGTACAGGTGGGTGCGTTCCAGCCCCGTGCGTTCCGACACGCGGGTCATGCTGTGGCTTTCGCGGACCAGGTGGTATTCAAAATAGATGCGCTCGAATTCGTCGCGCGCCTCGCGCAGCGGCTGGTCCAGCGAAATGCTGCCGAGTTGGCCGTTGGACGTGACCGGAACTTCGTTGGCCGGCGCGGCGGCCTGGACCGGGGGATCGAGCTCATCTTCCAGCGCCACCGCGGCGCTGGCGACGGCCGGATGCGCGGCGGCAGGCGCCGGATGCGGCGCGCGGCCGCGCGCCAGGCCGGCGGCAACCGTCTTCAGCAGACGCTGCAGCGTAATCGGCTTTTCCAGGAAATCCATGGCGCCGATGCGCGTGGCCTCGACTGCCGTGTCGATGGTGGCATGGCCGCTCATCATGATCACGGGCATGTCCAGCAGGCCTTGCGAGCCCCATTCCTTGAGCAGGCTGACGCCGTCCGTGTCCGGCATCCAGATGTCCAGCAACACCAGGTCAGGACGCATGCGCAAGCGTGCGGCGCGCGCTTGCGCCGCGTTTTCAGCCAGCTCGACCGTGTGTCCTTCGTCGTATAGGATTTCCGACAAAAGCTCGCGTATACCGACTTCGTCGTCAACCACCAGAATTCTGGCCATAAAGCATCCACCTATTGCGTAGCCGCATTATCCTTTTCTTGCGCGGTCGCGTCCATAGTATCGGCCTCGGAAGCCAGCCGGGTCAACAATATGGAGATCCGCGCGCCCCCTTCCTTGCGGTTCGCAAGGTCGATACGCCCGCCGTGTTCTTCCACGATCTTGCGTACGATTGCCAATCCTAACCCAGTCCCGTGGGACTTGGTGGTGACGTAGGGCTCGAACGCGCGCTGCATGACCTGGGGAGGAAAGCCCGGGCCCGTATCGGCGACCGTGAATCTGAGCGCCTGATGCGCCGCCCGGTCGGGCTGCTCGCTGCGCATGAGCTGCGTGGTCACGCTGACCCGCCCTTGCCCGCCCTGCTCGGCGATCGCGTCGCGGGCATTGGACATCAGGTTGTGGATCACCTGGCGCAACTGGGTGGGATCGCCCTCGATGAGCGGCAGGTCCGGCGCCAGCGTCACGTCCAGATTCAAGGCCTTTTCGGCCAGGCGTGACGCACCGCCTTCGGGCTCCCAGCCGTACAGCGACAGCACGTCCGCCACCAGGGCGTTGAAGTCGATGCGCTGCATCACGGCCGGCGGCGTACGGGCATATTCGCGGAAATCGTCCACCATCTGCTTGAGCGATGCCACCTGGTTGACGATGGTATTGGTGGACCTTTCCACGATCTGGGCCTCGGCGGGCGGCAGCTTGCCCTCCAGCTTCATCGCCAGGCGCTCGGCCGACAGCTGGATCGGCGTCAGCGGGTTCTTGATCTCGTGCGCCAGCCGGCGGGCGACCTCGCCCCAGGCCACGGTCCGGTTGGCCGAGATCACTTCGGTGATGTCGTCAAACACCACCAGATAGCCGTTGCCGCGCCCATCCACGCGCAGATGCGTGCCGCGCGCCAGCAGGGTCAGGGGCTGCGCCCCGGCGGGCGCGTCATCCTGGCCCGGAGCGATCTCGAATTGCTGCTGCCAGTGCTGGCGCTCGGAACCCACCGCGGCATGGGCGGAAAAGGCCTGCCGCACGATGTTGGCGAACTCCAGCATGCCGGCCACCGTCTCCAGCGGCCGGCCGATCACCGAACGCAGGTCCGCGCCCAGGATGGTCTGGGCGCCCTGGTTGACGGTGGTGACGCGGAACGATTCGTCGAACACCAGCACCCCGGAGGACAGGTTCGACAGCACGCTTTCCAGATAGACATTGGAGCGTTCCAGCTGTTGCCGGTTGCTCTCGACCATGCGGCGGGCCTCGTCGAGCTGGCGCGTCATGGCATTGAAGGAACGCGTGAGCTGGCCGACTTCGTCGCGCTCGGGCGGCTCGGGCAAAGGCCGGTAGTCGCCCACGCCCACGGCCTGCGTGCCGCCCGCCAGGCTGAGCAGCGGGCGCACCAGCCGTTTGGACAGCGATAGCGCCACCGCGATGGCGCCGAAGGCCGCCAGCAGCAAGGCCAGGGTCAGGGTGATGCCATACAGCTTGCGCAGGCCCAGCCGCGACAGCGCCAGCTCCTGGTAGTCGCGAAAACCCTGCTGCACCAGATTGGCGTTATGGGCGATCTGCTCGGGCACCGGCTGCAGCAGCTGCAGCCAGCGCGGTTCGGACGCCGCCCCCAACAGGTTGTCGTAGCGGTCGGGGCCCGTCAGCGGGATCACCACCCGCAGATGCAGCCCGCCTTCGGCGCCGGGAGTCACGGGGTCATCGGCCTCGGCGGCGGAATAGCCGCGCGCCAGCCGCAATTGGTTCATGACGGTGGACGGCGGCGTCGCCGGCAGCAGTTGCCCGTATTGGCTGGTGGAGAACGCGATCATGCGCCCGCTGCCGGTGAAGACCATGGCTTCCTGCACGCCGTTGGCCTCGCGCAGCCGCGTCAAGGCAAGCGTCACGCCGCTGTCGGAGCTGCGGTTCAGTTCCATGGCCATGGAGCGCGCGCGCGCGTCCAGGTCGGCCAGCAGCGAGTCCAGCGCGGCTCGGCCCAGGTTCAGGCCCGCCTCCAGCGCCGTGTCCACGCGCACGTTGAACCAGGATTCGATCGAGCGCGACATGAACTGCACCGACACGGTGTAGATCAGGGCGCCGGGCACCACGCCGATCAGCGCGAACGCCAGGGAAAAGCGGGCCGTCAGCCGCGCGCCGAACTGACGCCGGCGGATCTGCCGCGCCAGCCTCACGGTCAGCGCCACCACCCAGATGAAGAGCGCCAGCGCAAAAATGCCGTTCAGCACCAGCAGCGTGTCGTAGTAGCGCGCAAAGCGCGAGGCATTGCCGGTGGACCACGCCAGCAGCCCCAGCAATGCCAGGCCGCTTGCGGCGCCAACCATCAGGGCCAGCCGAAGCACAAGCCTCATGACGGGTCTTTCTCCTTGTCGCTGAGCACGAACGTGAAGTCCATCCACGGCGTCGACTGTACCCAGGAGCTGCTGTTCAGGGCGTTGACCTGGAAGGGCCGCGGCAACAGCGACGTATCCAGACGCAGGCGCAACTGGCCGCCGTACAGCACACCCGCATCGAAGTCGGCGGCGTCCGCCACCGGCCAGTTGCGGATGTGCCGGATGACCCCCATGGCGTCATCCAGCGAGGCGACCGGGAAGGTCAGTTCGCCCACGCCGACCCGCCATTGCCGGGTCAGGGCGTTGTAGATGATGCGCCAGGTGCGGGATGTATCGACCAGGGACTTGTCGAACCACCACCAGCGTTCGCGGTTGATGTTGAGATCAGCAGTTAGGTAGAGCGGAACACCGCGCTGGGCCGCGTCCCGCAGTTGCTGGTTCAGTTCGAACTCGATGTCCGCGTCGATTTCCAATTTGCCGTCGCGCACCGCCGGGCGAACTTCGGTGACTTTGGGTTCGGCCCCATGCGCCTGCCCGCCCGGCACAAGAGAAAGCAAGGCAGATGCGAGCAACAACCCGAGAATTAAGCGCGGAATAATGGACATACGGCACCGGAACTACGTCATGCCCCCTATTCTTGGCGATTCAGGACTGCTTGGCAAACAAGGCGTAGAAAAACCCGTCGCGCTGCGCCGCAGGTGTTGCATCGACCGCAACTGGCAGCAATTGGCCGGGCGCGTCCAGCCGCTGCGCCTCCGGATGGCGCTGCATGAACTCCAGCGCCTGGCGCGTGCCCTCGATCGGGAAGATCGAGCAGGTCACGTAGAGCAGCCGCCCGCCGGGCGCCACCGTGCGCCAGAGCGCGTCCAGGATGCTGGCCTGCAGGGTGGCCGTGCGGCGCACGTCGTTCTCGCGCCGCAGCCAGCGGATATCAGGATGGCGGCGCACGATGCCCGAGGCCGTGCAGGGCACGTCGGCCAGCACCGCGTCGAACGGCTTGCCGTCCCACCAGGCGTCCAGGTCCGCCGCATCCGCCGCTTTCAATTGGACACGGTCGCTTGCCAGGCCCAGCCGGTCCAGGTTCTGCCCGACGCGGGCCAACCGGTCGGCATCGGCATCCAGCGCCAGCAGGTCGATATCGGCCAGCTCCAGCAGGTGGGCGGTCTTGCCGCCGGGTGCCGAGCAGGCGTCCAGCACCCGCATGCCATCGGCGGGCGCCAGCAGCTCGGCCGCCAGCTGCGCGCCGGCGTCCTGCACCGACCACCAGCCCTCGGCAAAACCGGGCAATTGCGCCACCGGCTTGGGCGTGGCTAGCACCAGGCCGGACTGGCCCACGGGCTCGGCCGCCAGGCCCACGGCCTGGAAGGCGGCCAACACCTGTTCGCGGCTGGCGCGGCGGCGGTTGACGCGCAGCGTCAGCGGCGCTGGCAGGTTGGCCGCGGCCAGGATCTCGCGCCACTCGCGCGGGTAAGCCACGCTCAGCTGCTTGACCCACCAGCCGGGGTGGTTCCATTGGGCCTCGGGGCTATCCGCCACGGCAGCCTCGAGCGCCGCGCGCTCGCGCAGGAAACGGCGCAGGCAGGCGTTGAGCATGCCCTTATAGGAAGCCAGGGCGCGGCTGCGGGAGGCCGCCGTCACGGCCTGATCCACCACCGTGTGCGCCGCGTAGACCGGCATGCCCGGCAGGGCTGCCGCGGCGTCGCCCTCTTCCTTCAGCAGGGTCAGCGACACCAGCAGCAGCGATTCGAACAGCACGCTGGGATAGCGCTGCACCATCTCGCGGCCCACGGCGTCGGCCCAGCCCAGATAGCGCATCGCATGGAACGACACGGCCTGCGTGGCGGGCCGCAAGGACGATTCCACGCCGGCCAGCGCGTCCGTCAGGGAGCGGCCGTCCAGCACGCCCTCGACCACCTCCGCGCTGGAAAGCAGGACGGAGGACAGCGGAGGGGCCAGATTGGGGGAGTCGGAACGCGTGGACATGATGCAAATTCAGGAGATAAGACCGCTATGGTAGCCGGACCTGGACGAATGGCGGCCGTCACGGCACACTGGCCCCAGCCACGGAGCCCCTCATGACCCTCGCCACCCTGCTGCTCTTCATCCTGGCCTCGGCCGTCACCATCATCACGCCAGGCCCCACCGTCCTGCTCGCCATGAGCAACGGTTCGCGCCACGGCGTGCGCGCGGCCTGCTGGGGCATGGCCGGCGCGGTACTGGCCGACCTGATCCTGATCGGCGCGGTGGCGTCGGGCCTGGGCGTGGTGCTGGCGGCGTCCGAAATCGCCTTCCAGCTCATCAAATGGGTGGGCGCGGCCTATCTGGCCTATCTGGGCTGGAAGATGCTGCGCTCGGACGCGGCGCTGGTCATGCCTGCCGCCCAGGCGGACGCCCGGCGTCCGGCCGGCCTGGCGCTAGGCCTGCGCAGCTTCGCGGTGGCGCTGACCAACCCCAAGGCGCTGCTGTTCATGTCCGCCTTCCTGCCCCAGTTCATCAATCCGGCCGCCCCTCTGCTGGCGCAATACGCCGTGCTGGCCGGGGTCATGGCGCTGATGAACATTGCCGTGATGCTGGCCTACGCCGCGCTGGGCGCGCAGATGGTGCGCGCCTTCCAGGGCGCCGGCCTGCGCTGGCTGAACCGCGTCTGCGGGGGGCTGCTGATTGGGCTGGCGGGGACCCTGGCCTTGTACCGGCGCAGCGCGCCTTGATAGGACCTCGATTTCAAATCACTTGCGGATCCGTTTGCCGCCTCCTTGACCTTCTCACAGTGTGAAGGTGTCCACTGCCGGGCAAGGAGGCACCCCATGGCCCATCACCCCCCCGGCAGTTCCCATGCCGCCTTGAAGACGGCGCTCGACAACCCGGACGCATCGGTCCGCCTGGCGGCCGCGCTGCGCGCCGGGACGCTCCCCGATCCTGTCAGCGTCCCGCTATTGGTGGCGTGCTGCGGCACGGACGCGGATTTTTTCGTGCGCGATATGCTCACCTGGGCGCTGACGCGGCACCCGCAGGCCGACACCCTGCCCTTGCTGTTGGCAGAACTGAACTCGCCCCGGGCCCAAGCGCGCAGCCAGGCGCTGCACACGCTGTCGAAGATCGGCGATCCTGGCACTTGGTCCGCCATCACGCGCGCGCACTTACATGACGCGGACCCGGAGGTCGCGCGAACCGCATGGCGCACCGCCGCCGGGCTGGCGCCGGTCTCGCAACGCGACGGTCTGGCGCGGGAGCTGGTGCTAGAACTCGGGCGCGGCGATACGGATCTCAAACGCAGTCTCAGCCGCGCCTTGGCGATGCTCGGAGACGCCGCAATCGCCTTCCTCCAAGCCGCCGCCGCAAAGCACAAGCGCCCGTCGGTGCGCGTCCACGCACGCGCCACCCTCAGGCTGATCGCGGATCCGGAAGGCCCCTTCGTGCTGGACCCCGCGGACGCCCGGACTATGGCGCCGTCATTGCCGCGCGCCACCGATTCCGCGCGCCCTTCCGGGCAGCGATAATTGTCTGAGCAACGGCCGCAAAACCGTCCCCCAGGCGCGGATACGCAGGTTGGGGCGCAGACCACACAGGAGAGAGCATTCATGCGCATCAGCGAACTGGCCAGGCGTTCGGGGATCAGCGCGCGCATGTTGCGGCACTACGACTCGCTCGGACTCCTCAAACCTTCAGGCCGCACCATGGCGGGCTATCGCGAGTATTCGGAAGCCGATGTCTGGCGTCTTTTCCAGGTGGAGAGCCTGCGCACGCTGGGCCTGGCGCTTTCGGAGGTTGGCCAAGCGCTAAACCGCCAAGGCCCCCTGCCCGATGCCCTCATCGACGAACTCATCACGCGCAGCCAACAGCGTCTGACCGCGGAGCAGGAGCTGCTGGCGCGGCTGAGCGCGGTGCGCGCGGCGGCCCCTGCCGATTGGCCGAAGGTGCTGGACATCGTCCAATTGCTGAACCAGCTGGACTCGGCGGATGCGCCGCTGCGACAGCGCGCAGCGCTGGATGCGGCGATCTGCGGCGCGCCGCTGAGCGAACGGGTGGCCCAGGCTTTGCTGCAGGAGCCCGACCAGAACGTTGCGGGCGCCCTGCGCTGGGCCCTGGCCAGAACCGAAGGCGACGGCATTGGCGTGCTTGCGGCCGCCCTACGCCTGCCCGATGCCGAGGTGCGCGAACGCGCGGTAGTGGCGCTTGCCTATGTGGGCAGCGACGAGGCGTTCAACCTGTTGCGAACGGCGCTGGCGGACTCCAGTGCCGATATCCGGTACCGGGCCGCCCGGACGCTTGGCGCACAGGGCGTGCATGATGCCATCCCCCTGCTGATCGAACAGATCTTGGTCGGCGATCACGATGTCGAAGCAGCCGACGCCCTGGCCGGACTCGCGGAGGATCCCGCAGTCGCCCTGCAAATCGTGTCGCGGTTTGAAGCTGCAACGGCCGACGACGACACCCCGGTCCAGGCCCGTGTCCGCATCTCGCAGGCGCTAGCTGAGATTCCAGGCGCGATGGCGACAGCGCTGCTTGCGCGGCTGGCGGCGGATCCGGCGCCGGAAGTTGCGCGCGGCGCTGCATATGTCATTGATGTACGTAGCAGCATGACCGACGGATCACTGCGCTAGTCGCGGGATGGAAGACTGGGACGCCCAACCGGGCTGCTCCCGCCAATTGGGCGGGAAACCCAACCCCAGCTCGACTGGAATGTCGGGAAAGCGCTCCATCAGCGATTGCAGATCGCCCTCCCAGCTCCGGCCATACCCCAGACGCGCTCCGATGTAGCTAATGACGGATGCCGTCACAAAGAAGGTGCGACGCCTATTGAAGCTGAGTCCGCGCTTCCGATAGTCACCCGGCGTCACACTGGTCTGTGCACCCAATAGACGGCCATGATGCGCGACCGTGTTGCGCAGCACTGCAAAAGCATGGAGCCATGTGTCAAAAACAGCGCAGGCCTCTACGCCGAACCTTCGACTGATCTCCTTGCGATACTCACCGTTCGCCAGGCCCTTGTATGCGTGCGTCCAGGATCCGAAGGACAGGCATTCACTCACGACCCAGCTTGGCGGAAACTCGGGAGAATCGTACGTTGCGCGATAGTGCGCGATGAATGGCTTTTTACGAACGCGGTCGATTTCGTCCCGGACTTTCTCGAGAAAAGTCTGATGCCGCCAACCCTGCGGCCAAGTGAAAAGATCCTCTTTCATGAACCAATGCGGCCCCTCCCGCCGGCTGAGCACATTCGACATCACGGTGCGCACTGCCAACTCTATTCGTTCGAGTGCGTCACTGGTAATTCTGCGTAGCTCGCGATCAAACTCGTAGCGCCTGATCACCTGGTCGAAATGGACGTGGCCGCGAAACCTCCTGGTTTCCGCGTCCTGCCATTGATACCAATAGCCTTTCAACCGGTAGCCGCCGATTTGCCGCAAATAGGGCAACGCCGTCTTCGCATCGATAACCATGCCCTGGCCCCGCAACTTGACGATCAACGCCTCCGGCTCAAGATGTGGTTTGTCGAACGCCTTCCTGGGACCGCGGTCTGTTCGCGTCGGCGCGGAATACGCGGCCTGCGCTTCATTCGTCATTGTTGTTGCACAGACCATGGACGTGAAAAACCCGCCTTTTGCACGGCCTCTGAGCGAGGCACGTTATCCGTGGATAACACGTGTGGCGGGTTGCGTTGGAAGAATTATGCATGGGTGCAAAGAAATCGGTCAAGGATCGATGCGACCCTGTCCCAAGTATCAAGGACCTGGCCTGCGAGCCGCAATCTCCCCTATGAAATATCGGACACAGTCTCGGCCCCGCTGCACATGGCCTACGGCAATGCCGTATAATTAAAAATTCGCCTTCGCCCCCATCATGGTGCGACGGCATGACCCCCTGGGACGCCGCACAGGCGCCACCCGACTTTTGAAGAGCCATGAAGAATGCTGCCCCGACGGCGCGCAGCGCACCGTGGCAGGCGTCGCATATCAGCGAAGCACGCAATCGCGTGGGCCTGCCGCAAACGGATTTCGCTGAGCTGCTGGGCGTGAGCGTGCGCACGCTGCAAGATTGGGAGCAAGGACGGCGCACCCCCTCGGGTGCGGCAAAGACCCTGCTACAGGTAGCAATGCTGCACCCCGAGACCCTGCGAGAGCTGCCCCCGTGGCCCGCCAACGAACACGCTGAATCTTGAGGCCAGCCGCCCCGGCCTCGCCCGACATGAAAAACACATCCGCCGCGCGACACGCTTGCCGCGCGTTTTTTTGGTGAACGACATTGGAAATCCTCGAAACCTCCCGGCCTGGCAAGGGCCCCGGCAAGGCCAACAGCGCTGACGCGAACGCGTCCGCCACCTCCGCCCTGGCCGACACTATCGCCGCGGCCAACGCCGACGGCCGAACCCCGCGCGTGGGCTTCGTATCCCTGGGCTGCCCCAAAGCCCTGGTCGACTCCGAACGCATCCTGACCCAGCTGCGGACCGAAGGGTACGTCGTCACGCCCGAGTACAACGATGCCGACGTGGTCGTGGTCAATACCTGCGGCTTCATCGACAGCGCCAAGGCGGAATCGCTGGAGGCCATCGGCGAAGCCCTGGCCGAGAACGGCAAGGTCATCGTGACCGGCTGCATGGGCGTCGAGGAATCGGTGATCCGCGACGTGCACCCCAGCGTGCTGGCCGTGACCGGCCCGCAGCAATACGAAGAGGTGGTGCGCGCGGTGCACCAGGCCGCGCCGCCCAAGAAGGACCACAACCCCTATCTGGACCTGGTGCCGCCGCAAGGCATCAAGCTCACGCCGCGCCACTACGCCTATCTGAAGATCTCGGAAGGCTGTAATCACCGCTGCAGCTTCTGCATCATCCCGTCGATGCGCGGCGACCTGGTCAGCCGGCCGGTGGGTGACGTGCTGAGCGAAGCCGAGCGCCTGGTCAAGGCGGGCGTGAAGGAATTGCTGGTGATCTCGCAAGACACCAGCGCCTATGGCGTGGACATGAAGTACCGCAGCGGTTTCTGGAACGGCCGTCCGGTAAAGACCCGCATGACCGAACTCTGTATGGCCTTGTCCGAGATGGGCGTGTGGACGCGCCTGCACTACGTGTATCCGTACCCGCACGTGGACGAAGTCATTCCGCTGATGGCCGAGGGCAAGATCCTGCCCTACCTGGACATTCCGTTCCAGCACGCCAGCCCGCGCATCCTGAAGGCCATGAAGCGCCCGGCCTTCGAGGACAAGACCCTGGCCCGCATCAAGCGCTGGCGCGAGATCTGCCCGGATCTGACGATACGCTCGACCTTCATTGTCGGCTTCCCCGGGGAAACCGAGGAAGACTTCCAGTACCTGCTGGACTGGATGCAGGAAGCGCAGCTGGACCGCGTGGGCTGTTTCCAGTATTCGCCGGTGGAAGGCGCACCCGCGAACTTGCTGGACAATCCGGTGCCGGACGAGGTCAAGCAGGAACGTTGGGAACGCTTCATGGAGCTGCAGCAATCGATCTCCAGCGCCCGCCTGGCCAGGAAGGTGGGCCGCGAGATCGACGTGCTGATCGACGAAGTGGACGAAGACGGCGCCGTGGGCCGCAGCAGCGCCGACGCGCCGGAGATCGACGGCTGCGTCTACGTCAGCTCGGACAAGCCCCTGAAGGCGGGCGATCTGGTGCGCGTGCGCGTCACCGATTCCGACGAATACGACCTCTGGGCCGACGCGATCTGAGCCCGGTCCCGCGCGCGGCGCCCGCCGCGTGCTGGGCTCAAGCTTCCAGCAGCTTGAGCCCAGCCACCCCGCCCACGATCATCGCAATGCACAGCAGGCGGGCGGCGGACGGCGAATCCCCGAAGAGCATGATCCCCAGCACGGTGATGCCCACGGACCCGATGCCGGTCCAGATGGCATAGGCAGTGCCTGCGGGCAGCTGCTTCATGGCCAAGGTCAGCAAGAACACGCTGCCCAGCGCGGCCGCGATACCGATCACGCTGGGCCACAAACGCGTCCAGCCATCGGCATACTTCAAGGCCAGGGCCATCACGATTTCCACCGCGCTCGCGGCGACCAGAATCAACCAGGCCATTGCGGCCTCCTGCCAGGACTAGGGAACGGCTAGCTTAGAGACTATAGTTACCGTACGACAAGTACGCACCTTTTGGTAACTATGAAAAAGCCTTCCGCCTCCACGCCCGCGGGCGACGTGTTCGACGCCGCCTGTCCGTCGCGCCGCGCCCTGGAACTGATCGCCGGCAAATGGGTGCCGCTGATCCTGCCTGCGCTGGAGCATGGCCCCATGCGCAACAACGAGCTGCTGCGCAGGCTGGACGGGATTTCGCAAAAGGTCATGACGCAGACGCTCAAGGAACTGGAGCGCCACGGCCTGGTGCTGCGCGAGGACCTGGGCACCGTGCCGCCTCACGTGAACTACCGGCTGAGCGAACTGGGCCAGTCCCTGAACGTGGCCCTGATCGCGCTGGACCGGTGGGCCGAGACCCATCATGCGGCGCTGGACGCGGCCGCGCGCCGCCACGATGCCCGGGCGGCGCGCCGCGCCCGCTAGCGCTTGGCCAGGAAGTCCGACATGTCGTCGGCGTGCTCTTCCTCCACCGCCAGGATTTCCTCCAGCAGGCGGCGCGTGGTGGTGTCCTGTTCGCCGATGTACTCGATCATCTGGCGGTAGCTGTCGATGGCGATGCGCTCGGCGATCAGGTTCTCCTTGATCATGTCCTCCAGCGAGGTGCCTTCGACGTACTCAGAATGGCTGCGCTCCAACAGACCCTTGGGCGACAGGTCGGGCTCGCCGCCCAGCTGCACGATGCGTTCCGAGAGCCGGTCGGCATGGTCCTGTTCCTGCGTGGCGTGCTCGGCGAATTCCGCGGCCACGGGCTCGGCGTTCAGTCCCCGGGCCATGAAGTAATGGCGCTTGTAGCGCAGCACACAGACGATCTCGGTAGCCAACGCTTCATTCAGCAGCTTCAACACGGTCTGGCGGTCGGCGCGATAAGTGTCGGTCACGGCGCCGGACTCGATGTCCTTGCGCGCCTTGGCGCGTATGGCCTTCACGTCCATGTCGAACGGGCGGCTCGCCTGCGCGTGGGTACGGGTTGCTTGTTCCATATCGTGGCTCCTCTTGGTTAAGTGAAAGCACTGCGACACTGGGCTTCCAGTCTCTCCGTACAACCCAGTCTACCGATCGTGGCGGAACATGCTGTGTCCAAACATTGCCTGCGCCCCTCCAAATTGCCCGGCGAAACCGGTTTTCGAACCTTGCGTAAACTATGGGCTTCCCGAAAACCCGTGACGCAATCTGTAACGGGATAGGCATCACCCGAAGATCTATGACTCTGAAGAACATTTGCGTGTATTGCGGCTCGAACCCGGGCGCCCGGCCGGATTACATCGAGCAGGCCCGCGTGCTGGCCCGCGAACTGGTGCGGCGCGATCTGGGACTGGTGTACGGCGGCTCGGTCGTGGGCATCATGGGCGTGGTGGCCAATGAGGTGTTGGCCGCCGGCGGCCGCGTGATCGGCGTGATCCCGGAACTGCTGATGAAGAAGGAACAGGCGCACCGCGGCCTGACCGAACTGCACCTGGTGCAGAGCATGCACGAGCGCAAGGCCATGATGATGGAAAAGGCCGACGGCTTCATCGCGCTGCCAGGCGGCGCGGGCACGCTGGAAGAGTTCTTTGAAGTCTGGACCTGGGCCCAGCTGAACATGCACCAGAAGCCCTGCGGCCTGTTGAACATTGCCGGCTACTACGACGCGCTGGTCCAGTTCGTGGACCATGCGGTCGAGGAAGAATTCATCCGCCCCCAGCATCGCGACATGCTGGTGGTGGAAGAGGACCCTGCTTTGCTGCTGGACCGCTACGCCATGTACGAACCACCCAATGTCTCGAAGTGGTTCGAACAGATCAAGGCCTGAGGCCATCCATTCACCAGACCACAACGGAAGCCCCGCAATGCCCACCCATGCGTTGACTCCCGCCAGTACCGAATCCGTCCTGCGCGACTACTTTCACGCCAAGGACGAGAACCGCCCGCACTACATGGCGCGCGCGTTCGCGCCGGACGCCGTGCTGAAGATGGCCTTGCGCACGCAGGCCATCGCCTTTCCGCCCGAGTCGCACGGCCTGGCCGCCATCACCGATACGCTGGTGCGCAAGTTCGGCCAGACCTACGACAACGTCTACACGTTCTACCTGGCGCGGCCCGAGGCTGGCGCGCGCCTGCCCGACTACCAGTGCGACTGGATCGTGGGCATGACGGAAAAGGCCACGGGTAACGTCCGCGTGGGCTGTGGCCGCTATGACTGGGAATTCCAGCCCGAGCCCTATCGCGCCAGCAACCTCGTCATCACCATCGAAACCATGGTGACGCTGCCCGCGCACGACACCGAAGCGGTGTTCGGATGGCTGCTGGGCCTGGACTATCCCTGGGCCAGCGCCGCCCGCGTCGTGGCCGGCGCGCCGCCGCTCGAAGGTCTGGCTCCCGTCGTGCACTATCTGCTGCATCCGAACGGCGCCTAGGGTCGGTACACGGCCATTTCAGCATCAACAGGCTCTAGAGATCCGCGACTTGAAATACGACATCGCTGCTTTTGATTTTGATGGAACCCTGGCGGACACCATGCCATGGTTCAACTCCATCCTGAATACGGTGGCCGACAAATATGGCTTCCGCAAGATCGACGCCTCCGAACGCGACCAGCTGCGCCATCGCGATGCCGCCGAGATCCTCAAGTTTCTCGGCATCCCGCTGTGGAAGCTGCCCGCCATCATGGCCCATGTGCGCACGCTGATGCAGGAAATCGACCCCAGCGTGCACCTGTTCGACGGCATTCCCGACGCGCTGGCGCGCCTGAAGGCGGGCGGGCTGCGGCTGGCGGTGGTCAGCTCGAACTCCATCGAGAACGTGCAGCGCGTGCTGGGCGCGGAAACCGCCGCCCTGTTCGACAACTACGAATGCGGCACCGACCTGTTCGGCAAGTCCGCCAAGATCGACCGCCTGCTCAAGCAGCACGGCACCGCCCCCGAGCGCTTTCTGCTGGTGGGCGACGAAATGCGCGACATCGACGCCGCCCGCAAGGCGGGTGTGCGCGTGGGCTCCGTCGCCTGGGGCTATAACCATGTCGAGGCGCTGCGCGAACGCGGCCCCGACGAGCTGTTCTTGACCGTTGCCGACCTGCCAGCCGCGCTGGCCTGAACCTGGGACCTCACTGCCATGCATATCGACCCCGCCCACCTGGTTATTGACGCGGACGCCCTGCAAGCGCTGTACGGCTCGCCTGGCGAAGCCTCGATCAAAAAGGAAGTGGACCATGTGCATCCGCACTACCGCGCCTTCATCGAAGCCGCGCCGTTCGCGATGCTGGCGACCGCGGGTCCCGATGGCCTGGACGCCTCGCCGCGCGGCGACCCCGCGGGCTTTGTAGTGGTGGAGGACGAAAAGACGCTGCTGCTGCCGGACCGCCGCGGCAACAATCGCATCGACAGCTTGCGCAACATCCTGGCCGACCCGCGGGTCGCGTTGCTGTTCCTCGTGCCTGGCGTGGGCGAAACCCTGCGCGTCAACGGCGCGGCGCGCATCAGCGTGGACCCCGCCCTGCTCGCCCGCTTCGAGATGGACGGCAAGCTGCCGCGCTCGGTGCTCGTCGTCGACGTGCACACCGTGTATTTCCAGTGTTCGCGTGCCCTGCTGCGCTCCAAGCTGTGGGATCCCGCTACCCAGGTGCCGCGCAGCGCCTTGCCCAGCGCCGGCCGCATCCTGTCGGACCTGACGGCAGGCACCTTCGACGGCGTCACCTACGACCGCGATCTACCCGCCCGCGTGGCCAGCACCTTGTATTGAAAGCGAGTTCCGGGGCGGCTCGGCCCCGGTGTTGTCAGGCCGGCTGCCAGCCGCGCGCGAACACGTCCACGGGCTGGCGTTTGCCGCCCGCCTTCTGCAATTCCAGCAGGCGCAGCACGCCGTTGCCGGTGGCGATGTCGATGCCTGAGACATCGGCCCGCAGCACGCTGCCGGGCGCAGCCGTCGTGGCCTGATCCAGCGCCTGCGCGCGCCACACCTTCACCGGGTCTGCCAGGCCGGGCAGGCGGATGCTGGCGCCCGGCACGGGATTGAAGGCGCGCACGCGGCGCGCCAGCAGTTCCGCCGGCTGCGTGCAATCCAGCGCGCCCTCGGCCTTGTCGAGCTTGGCGGCGTAGGTCACGCCGGCCTCGGGCTGCTTGCGCGGCGTCAGTCCACCTTGGGCCAGCGCATCCAGCGCCGCGACGATCGCCTCGCCGCCCGCCAGCGCCAACGCATCGTGCAGTTCGGCCGCCGTGGTGTCGCCGCCGATGGGCACGACGCGTTCAAGCAGCATGTCACCCGTATCCAGGCCCTGATCCATTTGCATGATGGTCACGCCAGTCTGCGCGTCGCCGGCCTCGATGGCGCGCTGGATGGGCGCGGCGCCGCGCCAGCGCGGCAGCAGGCTGGCGTGGATGTTCAGGCAGCCCAGGCGCGGCAGGTCCAGCACCCATTGCGGCAGGATCAGGCCATAGGCGGCCACCACCATCACGTCGGGGGCCACACGTTCAAGCAGCGCCCGGGCCTCGCCGGCCTCTTCGGGATAGCGGCCGTCCAGGCGCAGGCTGCGCGGCTGGGCGACCTCGATGCCGGCGTCCAGCGCCGCCTGCTTGACGGGGCTGGGCGTCAGCTTCAGCCCGCGCCCGGCAGGCCGGTCGGGCTGGGTCATGACCAGCGGGATCTCATGGCCTGCGGCGCGCAGGGCGTCAAAAGCGATACGGGCGAATTCCGGCGTGCCGGCAAAGACTAGGCGCATGGGACGTAAAAAGAAGAATGGAACGGACGTTCAAAGAATCGCGTTGCCCGCAGCCAGGAGGCCTGGCCGATCCGGGGCGCCGCGGATCCGGCTTTGCCGGTCCGCCTGCGCCGCCCCCTGGAGAGGGGCCCGCCTAGGGGGCCCGCGCGGCGGGTAGGAGGTGGGCCCCTCTACGCTCGCAACGCTTCGCGCTCGGCCTTTTTCAGCCTGGTCTTGATGCGGTTCTGCTTCAGGCTGGACAGATATTCCACGAACACCTTGCCTTCCAGATGATCGAGCTCGTGCTGCACGCACACGGCCAGCAGACCGTCGGCCTCGAACTCGAAGGACTTGCCATCCACGTCCAGCGCCTTGCAGCGGATGCGGGAGGCGCGCTCGACGTCGTCATAGACGCCGGGCACGGACAGGCACCCCTCTTCGTAGATCTTGTAGTCGTCGCTGCGCCACGTGATCTCGGGATTGATCAGGACCAGCAGCTGGTTGCTTTCCTCGGACACATCGATCACGACGACGCGCTCATGCACGTCGACCTGGGTCGCGGCCAAGCCTACGCCCGGCGCGTCGTACATGGTTTCGGCCATGTCGCGCACCAGTTGGCGGATGCGGTCGTCGACCTCGGCGACCGGCTTGGCCTTTTTGTGCAGGCGCGGGTCCGGGTAGCGAAGAATAGGAAGTAAAGCCATTGCGGGGGAAATGCCAGTAGTCAGGTTTACATAAGAGTTTAATTCATTAGACTCTTGATTTCTAATAGTTTTCGGCTAATCCTGGGATTGGCAGGATTGCCATGTGCCCGGGAGTTTCCTGGCCGCGCCACGCCGCAAATCAATCCGCCCCGGCCCGCGGCCCAACGCCCCGCATGCGACACTCTCGCACCACCGACGCCCTTACGCGCCCCGCACGATGCCGCTTACGCAATCCCCTTCCGAACTGGCCGCCTGGCTGCGCCTGTCCCTGGAACCGAACATCGGCTCCGCCACCGCCTGCACCCTGCTCGGCGCGCTCGGCCTGCCGGAACAGATCTACGCCCAGCGCGCCGCGGCTCTGTCGCGTCATCTGCCCGAAGCGCTGGCGCGGCAGCTGGCCGCCCCGATGCCGCCAGAGATGGCGGCGCAGGTCGAAAGCGCGCTGGAATGGGTGGCCGCGCCCGGCCGGCATATCCTGACGCTGGCCGATCCCACCTATCCGCAAAGCCTGCTGACCATCGCCGACCCGCCCATCCTGCTCTATGTGGCGGGCGACCCCGCTTTCCTGCAGGGGCCGTCGCTGGCCGTGGTGGGCGCGCGCAACGCCACGCCCGGCGGCCAGGAAAACGCCCGCGCCTTTGCGAGGCATCTGGCCGGGCATGGCTGGCGCGTCGTCAGCGGGCTGGCGCTAGGTATCGACGGCGCCGCCCATGAAGGCGCGCTGGACGCCGGCCCCGATGGCGCCGGCACGGTGGCCGTCATGGGCACCGGCATAGACCGCATCTACCCCGCCAAGCATCGCGACCTGGCGCACCGCATCGCGGCGCACGGCGCGCTGGTATCGGAACTGCCGCTGGGCACGGGCGCGCTGCCGCAGCACTTCCCCAAGCGCAACCGCATCGTGGCCGGGTTGGCGCGCGGCGTGCTGGTGGTGGAAGCCGCCCGCCAGAGCGGATCGCTGATCACGGCCAGGCTTGCCGCGGAAGGCGGGCGCGAGGTCTTCGCCATTCCCGGATCCATCCATTCGCCGCTTTCGCGCGGCTGCCATGCGCTGATCCGCCAGGGCGCCAAGCTCGTGGAAACCGCCCGCGACATCACCGACGAATTGGGCGGCGACCCCACGCCGGCCGCGCGCGCCCAGCCCGCCGCCGCGGAGGCCTTGCCTGACCACCCGGTGCTGGACGCGCTGGGCTACGATCCGCTGCACCTGGATGCGATCCAGGCCCGCAGTGGAATGGACACCGCCGACCTGCAGACGCAGTTGGTCGAACTGGAGCTGCAAGGCCGCATCGTCCGGCTCGACGATGGCCGTTACCAGCGCATGAAATAGGGTTGTTCCCCCTGGACCTCCCTGCAAAACAGGGTCGGCGCTATGGCGCTAATATTGGGCAGATAGCGCCGCCCTGCCGCGCCGCTTACCCCATCCCGAGACAGGAACAAACATGGCTTTGCCCTCCCGCGTGAAGATCGTCGAGGTGTCGCCCCGCGATGGCCTGCAGAACGAAAAGGAATTCGTCCCCACCGACATCAAGGTGGAATTGGTCAACCGCTTATCCGCCGCCGGTTTCCCCAATGTTGAAGCCGCCTCGTTCGTGTCGCCCAAATGGGTGCCGCAAATGGCCGACGGCGCCGAAGTGATGGCCCGCATCGAGCGCCGTCCCGGCACCATCTATTCCGTGCTGACGCCCAACATGAAGGGCTTCGAGGGCGCGCTGGCCGCCGGCGCCGATGAAATCGTGATCTTTGGCGCGGCCAGCGAAGCCTTCTCGCAAAAGAACATCAACTGTTCCATCGCCGAATCGATCGCGCGCTTCGAACCCGTGGTGCAGGCCGCACGCGCCGCCGGTATCCGCGTGCGCGGCAGCATCAGCTGCGCGCTGGGCTGTCCCTACCAGGGCGAAGTGCCGGTGGAAGCGGTCGTGGATGTGGCGCAGCGCTATCTGGCGATGCAGGTCGACGAGATCGACGTGGCAGACACCATCGGCGTGGGCACGCCCAAGCGCGTGCGCGAAGTGATGAGCGCAGTGACGCGCGTGGCCGACCCGGCCCGCATCTCCGGCCACTTCCATGACACCTACGGGCAGGCCTTGGCCAACATCCTGGCGGCGCTGGAAACCGGCATCTCGATTTTCCACACTTCAGTGGCCGGCCTGGGCGGCTGCCCCTACGCCAAGGGCGCCACCGGCAACGTCGCCACCGAAGACGTGCTGTACATGCTGCGCGGCCTGGACATCGACACCGGCGTGGACTTCGACGCCGTGGTCGACATCGGCCAATGGATGTCGGCCCACCTGAACCGCAAGGGCGCAAGCCGCGCGGGCAACGCCATTGCCGCCAAACGGGCGGCATGACGGACCGCATGAACGCTTCGGCCAGCACGCCCTCCGCCGAGGAACACGCGGCGCTGCTGCGTACCATCGGTCCCCTGCCCTTGTCCGGCCAAGCCTGGCCCGACTGGGTCCGCATCCTGACCTGGGTCATCCTGGCGGTGCTGGGCGTGCAGGTGGTCACCACCGCCATCCGCGCGCCCTCGCAGCCCTTCGACACCTTGCTGGCCGTCGTGGTGGGGCTGTGCTTTCTGGGGCTGCTGTTCGTTTCCTGGCACATGCAGACGTCCATCACCACCATCGACGAACGCGGCCTGCGCCAGACCTGGTTCACGCGCCGCGAAGTCGCCTGGGAAGACGTACGCTACGCGCGCTTCGTGCCGATGCTGTTTTCCAAGCGGCTGGTGGTGTTCACGCACCGCGGCCGGCCGATGATCTTCCAGGGCGGCACGCGGGAACTGCGGGCGGCGTTCGTGAAGATCGCGGAGTTGTACCGGCGCGGATAAAGCCATTGGGCTTCGCGCATGGGGCAATCGATTGCCCAACGCGCGAAACCCGTCGTCGTCACCGTATCGGCAACGCGTACATCAAGCCGCCCTGCGTCCACTGCGCATTCAGCCCGCGCTTGATCTTCAGGGGGCTGCCCTGGCCCACGTTGCGCTCGAAGCTCTCGCCGTAGTTGCCCACCTGCTTGACGATGTTGTAGGCCCATTTCTCGTCCAGCCCCAGGTTGGCGCCGCTGCCGGGCGTGACGCCCAGGATGCGCTTGATGTTGGGGTTGGCGCTCTTGGCCTGCTCGTCCACGTTCGCGGACGACACGCCGTACTCCTCGGCTTCGATCATGACCGACAGCGACCAGCGCACGATGTTCAGCCAGGCATCATCGCCCTGGCGCACGAAGGGCCCCAGCGGTTCCTTGGAGATGATCTCGGGCAGCACCACGTAGTCGTCGGGGTTCTGCAGCTTGGAAATGCGGATCGAGGCCAGGCCCGAGGCATCGGTGCTGAAGACGTCGCAGCGGCCGGCGGCGAACGCGTTGACCACTTCGTTGAAGGTCTCGATCACGACCGGCTTGTAGCTCACGTTGTTGGCGCGCGCCCAGTCGGCCAGCGTGTTTTCGTTGGACGTGCCGGTCTGCAGGCAAATGGTGGCGCCGTTGATTTCCTTGGCGCTCTTCACGCCCAAGGACTTCGGCACCAGGAAGCCCTGGCCGTCATAGAAGTTGATGCCGGCGTGGATGATGCCCAGTGCGGTGTCGCGCTGCTGCGTCACGGTGGTATTGCGCGTCAGCACGTCCACCTCGCCAGATTGCAGGGCGGTGAAGCGCTGCTGCGAATTCAACGGCACCACCTTGATCTTGTTGGCGTCGCCGAAGACCGCCGCGGCAATTGCGCGGCACAGGTCCACGTCCAGGCCTTGCCACTTGCCTTGCGCGTCGGGCGCGGAGAAGCCCGCGAAGCCCGTGGTCGTGCCGCAAGCCACGGCGCCGCGCTGGCGCACCACGTCCAGCGTGGCCGCTTGCGCGCCCTGTGCCGCTGCCGCCAGCAACGCCGCGCCGATCAACCCTTTTGCAATGTTCATGACCTCGTTTCCTGTTCTGCTTTGCGGGCGCGGGAACGCGCCGAGGCAAGAAGCTTATAGACATGAAGCGCCCAAACCAAATAACGAGCGCTTATTTAGGTATGCGCACCCCGCACGCAAGCGCCGGGGCGGACAGTCTGAAGAGCTTAGCAACAGGCCAGCCAGAGGCGCATGCGCGCCGTCAAGCCGGCATCAGAGCATCAGGCGGCCAGCGAGATCGACACCGGTTGGTTGGCCTCGCACGCGTCCAGCGCGCGGCCCAGCCGCACCATGCCCTGGGCGATCTGGCTTTCATTCATGGTGGCGAAGGACATGCGCATGGCGTGCAGGTCGGCCTGCGCCGCGTCCGCGTAGAACGCCTTGCCCGGCACGTAGACGACCTCGTGCTCGATGGCGTAGGGCAACAGCCGCGTGGCGTCGATCTCACCGGTCAGCCGGGCCCAGAAGAACATGCCGCCCTCGGGCTTGCTGAAGGTGACGCGGCCGTTGAGTTCGCGGGCCAGGGATTCCGCCATCGCGTCGCAGCGCTGGCCGTAGGCCGCGCGGATGCGCGGCACGTGCTCGCCGTAGCGGCCGTTGGCCAGGTACTGGGCCACGACTTCCTGGATCCAGGCGGACGAGGCCATATCGTCGGCCGCCTTGGCGCTGACGCAGCGGCGGCGGACTTCCGGCGGCGCCACCAGCCAACCGATGCGCAGCGCCGGCGCCATGGTCTTGGACATGCTGGCCAGGTACACGGCCCAGTGGCGCGCTTCGCCCTCGGCCAGCGCGGCGATGGGCGGCACCGCCTCGCCGGCAAAGCGCAGTTCGCTGTAAGGATCGTCCTCGACGATCAGGAAGCGGTGCTTGACCGCCAGTTCCAGCAGCCGCAGGCGGCGCTCACGCGTCAGGGTCGCGCCGCAAGGGTTGGAGAAGGAGGCGACCACGCAGACCATCTTGGGCTTGATGCGGCCGGCCAGTTCGTCCAGCGCGTCCACGTCGATGCCTTCGGGACCCGACTGCACCGTATGCACCGTTGCGCCGGTGTAACGCAGCGCCTGTACGGAATTGGGAAACGCGGGCGATTCGATGATGGCGTGGTCGCCGGGCTGCAGCATGACGCGGGTCAGCAGCGCCAGTGCCTGTTGCGAGCCGCCGGTCACGACCAGCTCGGTATCGGCGTTGCAATGGAGGCCGCGTTCGGCCGACAGGCGCGCCAACTCGTGGCGCAGGCTGGCCTGGCCGTCGATGTTGGAATACTGCAGGCAGGCGCCCAGGCGGGCCAGGACCTGGGTCGAGGCGATCGACAGGCCTTCCACGTCGAACAGTTCCTGCGCGGGATAGCCGCCCGCCAGCGAAATGGTGCCCGGCCGCATGGCATACGGCATGAGCGATCGGATGGGGGAAGCGGGAGGATTCAGGAAAGGCGTGGCGAAAGCGTATTCAGGCGCTGCGGTGGACATGGCGGGAGACTGTGTAGGTTGGATACCGTGTCGCCCGCTGGGGCGGCGCCGGATGGCATAGAACATTGAAATATAAACAAATATCTTCAAATTCTAAGCCTGCCAATCAGACAGGGTCAACGACGCCGGCGGGCGTTGTGGCGAAACGATCCGGCGCAGTCCTACACTATGGGACATCCCGTTCCTACCAGAGAGCTGAATGACCGCCGTAGACACCATGGCCGGGCGCCTTGCCCAGATCCAGCAACGCATCGCCGACGCCTGCACGCACGCCGGCCGTAGCCCGGACAGCGTGACGCTGCTGCCCGTCAGCAAGACCTTCGGCGTGGACGCCATCCGCGAGGGCATGGCGCTGGGGCTGACCCGCTACGGCGAAAACAAGACGCAGGAAATCCGCCAGAAAGCCGCGGCCCTGGACGGCCTGGGCCTGCAATGGGTGCTGATCGGCCACCTGCAGACCAACAAGGCCCGCGACGCCGCGCGCGACGCGGCCGAAGTCCAGTCGCTGGACCGGGTGGAGCTGGCCGAAGCCCTGCACCGCCGCCTGGCCAACGAAGGCCGGACCCTGGACGTGCTGGTGCAGGTCAAGACTTCGTCCGAGCCCACCAAGTACGGCATGGATCCCGCCGACGTGGCCGCCTTCCTGCGCCGCATCGCCGCTGACTTTCCGACGCTGCGCGTGCAAGGCCTGATGACGCTGGCCGTGAATTCGCCGGATCCCGCCGAAGTGCGCGCCTGCTTCCGTACCCTGCGCGAATTGCGCGACCGCCTGCGCCAGGAAAACCTGCCCGGCGTATCGCTGGACCGGCTCTCGATGGGCATGAGCGGAGACTTCGAGCTGGCGATCGAGGAAGGCTCGACCGAGGTGCGTATCGGCTCGGCGATCTTCGGCGCCCGCAGCTACCCCGATCCGCAATAAGCCGCTGAAAACAGGGCACAAAACATCTGCCGATTGCCGGGGACGCAAGGCATAATAACGGCGCATAACAGGCCCCCCGCACACCCTGCGGCGGCGGCCCATACTTAATTCCGCACTTGGAGACACCCCATGCATAAGCACGCGAAGCGCCTGTTGGCGCTGGCCGCCCTGTCCCTGGCCGCCGGCGCGGCCTCCGCCCAATCCTGGCCCACCCAGCCGGTCCGCTGGATCGTGCCCTACCCGGCCGGCGGCGGCACCGACGTCGTGGCGCGCACGGTGGCAAGCGGCCTGGAAAAGCCGTTGGGCCAGACCATCGTGGTCGAGAACCGCCCCGGCGCCGCCACCATCATCGGCGCTACCGCCATCGCCCAGGCCGAGGCCAACGGCTACATGGTCGGCACGGCCGACTCGGGTACGCTGGCGTTCAACCCGTCGCTGTACGCCAAGCTGTCCTACGATCCGTCCAAGTTCACCTACATCGGCGGCATCGCCAAGTTCCCGCTGCTGCTGGCCGTGAATGTCAATTCGCCGTTCAAGACCGTGGACGACGTGATCCAGGCCGCCAAGAAAGAGCCGGGCAAGCTGTCGGCGGCATCCGCCGGCGCGGGCTCGCCGCATCACCTGGCGCTGGAACTCTTCAAGCAGCGCACCAACGCCAACGTGCTGCACGTGCCCTACAAGGGCGCGGCGCCCGCCGTCCAGGATCTGCTGGGCGGACAGGTGGACCTGATGTTCATCGATCTGGCCTCGGGCCTGCCCAACGTCAAGGCCGGCAAGCTGCGCGTGTTGGCCGCGGCCACTCCGGAACGCGTCGCCGCGCTGCCGGACGTGCCCACCATGGCCGAGCAAGGCGTGCCCAACTTCACCGCCTATGCCTGGCAAGGCCTGGTCGGCCCGGCCGGCCTGCCGGAGCCCGTCGTCAAGAAGCTGGCCGCCGACCTGGAAGCCACGCTGAAGTCGCCCGCCGTATCGCAGAAGATCCTGGACATGGGCGTCATCCCGATGCCAATGTCCTCGCAAGACTTCAAGGCCTACGCCGAACAAGAACGCAGCGCCTGGGCGGACGTGATCAAGAAGGCCGGCATCAAGCTGGAGTAATCCTCACAGCTCGCTGCCACAGTTGAAAAAAAACCGCGACCAGCAATGGTCGCGGTTTTTTCTTGTGCGCTTCTTGCGTGGACTGCCGGCCTAAACCAGCACCCGCTCGATGCCGCCCGCATTGGCGCGGCGCACGTACTCTTCCATCCAGCCTTCGCCCAGGATGTGACGCGCCATCTCGACCACGATGTAGTCCGCGTCCATGCCGGTGTCGCCTTCATAGCGCGACAGGCCCTGCAGGCACGACGGGCAGGAAGTCAGCACCTTCACGTCGCCGGTGAAGCCGTCGCTGCGCAAGGCGGCATCGCCCTTGAGCAGCTCTTCCTGCTTGCGAAAGCGCACCTGCGTGGAGATGTCGGGGCGGCTGACGGCCAGCGTGCCCGATTCGCCGCAGCAGCGGTCGCTCTTGACGGCGTCGTCGCCGACCAGGGCGCGCACGGTCTTCATGGGTTCCTGCAGCTTCATGGGCGTGTGGCAGGGGTCGTGGTACATGTAGCGCACGCCCTTGGCCCCTTCCAGCTTGATGCCCTTTTCCAGCAGGTATTCGTGGATGTCGATCAGGCGGCAACCCGGGAAGATCTTGTCGAACTCGTAGCCCGCCAACTGGTCGTAGCAGGTGCCGCAGCTGACCACCACCGTCTTGATATCCAGGTAGTTCAGCGTGTTGGCGACGCGATGGAACAGCACCCGGTTGTCGGTGATGATCTGCTCGGCCTTGTCCGTCATGCCGTTGCCGCGCTGGGGATAGCCGCAACACAGGTAGCCCGGCGGCAGCACGGTCTGCACGCCCGCGTGCCACAGCATGGCTTGCGTGGCCAGGCCCACCTGGGAGAACAGGCGCTCCGAGCCGCAGCCCGGGAAATAGAACACCGCTTCCGTGTCGGCCGTGGTGGCCTTGGGATCGCGGATGATCGGCACGTAGTTCGCGTCTTCGATGTCCAGCAGCTTGCGCGCCGCCTGCTTGGGCAGCCCGCCAGGCATCTTCTTGTTCACGAAATGCACCACCTGCTCGCGCAGCGGCGGCTTGCCCACCGTCGCCGGAGGCGCGGCGGTCTGTTTCTTCACCAGGCCCGACAGCAGGTCGTGCGCGGCGCGCTGGACCTTGTAGCCCACGCCCACCATTGCCTTGCGGGTGGCGTTGATGGTGGCCGGATCCTTGGCGTTCAGGAAGAACATGGCGCTGGCCGTGCCCGGATTGAACGACTTGCGGCCCATGCGGCGCAGCACGGCGCGCATGTTCATGGACACGTCGCCGAAATCGATGTCGACCGGACAGGGGTTGTAGCACTTGTGGCAGACCGTGCAATGGTCGGCCACGTCCTCGAACTCTTCCCAGTGCTTGAGGCTGACGCCGCGGCGGGTCTGCTCTTCGTACAGGAAGGCTTCCACCAGCAGCGAGGTGGCCAGGATCTTGTTGCGCGGCGAATACAGCAGGTTGGCGCGCGGCACGTGGGTCGCGCACACCGGTTTGCACTTGCCGCAGCGCAGGCAGTCCTTGATGGATTCGGAGATGGCGCCGATGTCGCTTTGCTGCATGATCAGCGACTCGTGGCCCATCAGGTTGAAGCTGGGCGTCCAGGCGTGGCGCAGGTCCGCGCCCGGCATCAGCTTGCCGGCATTGAAGTGGCCGTTGGGATCGACGCGGCGCTTGTAGTCCTGGAACGGCGCCAGTTCGGCCTCGGTCAGGAATTCATACTTGGTCAGGCCGATGCCGTGCTCGCCGGAAATCACGCCGTCCAGGTCGCGGGCGATCTGCATGATGCGTTCGACGGCCTGGTGGGCCTCCTGCAGCATGCCGTAGTCGTCCGAGTTGACCGGGATGTTGGTATGCACGTTGCCGTCGCCGGCGTGCATGTGCAGCGCCACGAAAACGCGGCTCTTCAACACGCGGCCATGGATGGCGATCATCTCGTCGACGATCTTCTTGTAGGCCGCGCCCGAAAAAGTGCGCTGCAGGCCCGCCAGCACTTCCGTCTTCCAGGACAGGCGGATGGTGCGATCCTGCACCACGTCGAAAACGCGCGCGCCGGGCTGCGCCGCGAGTCGGTCCGACAGCACGGGCTGCAGCTCGCCCAGGCCCAGGCCATGCAGCTCGGGCAGCGCCTGCAGAAGCGGCAGGTCGAGGTTGTCCAGCAACCACTGCCAGCGCTGCCTGACGGCGGCCAGCAGTTCCAGCGCCTGGCGCGTGCGCTCGGCCAGCATTTCGGCGCGGGTGGTCTCGACGTCCGTGTCGTCGATCTTGCCGACCGGCAACGGCGTGCACAGATAGGCGTCCAGCTCGCCCAGCAGCTTGAGCTTGTTGCTGGTCGAGAGTTCGATGTTGATGCGCTCGATGTGATCCGTGTACTCGCCCATGCGGGGCAGCGGGATCACCACGTCTTCGTTGATCTTGAAGGCGTTGGTGTGGCGAGCGATGGCGGCGGTGCGCGAACGGTCCAGCCAGAACTTCTTGCGCGCCTCGGGGCTGACGGCCACGAAGCCTTCGCCATGGCGCGTGTTGGCCAGGCGCACGACTTCGCTGGAAGCCGCGGCCACGGCGTCTTCGTCGTCGCCGACGATGTCGCCGATCAGGACCATCTTGGGCAGCACGCCGCGCTTGCTCTTGGTGGCGTAGCCCACCGCGCGCAGATAGCGTTCGTCCAGATGCTCGAGACCGGCCAGGATGGCGCCGCGGGCGCGGCCTTCGCCGTCCAGGTAGCCCTTGACCTCGACGATCGACGGGATCGCGTCGCGCGCCTGGCCGAAGAACTCCATACAGACGGTGCGCGTGTAGCGCGGCATACGGTGCAGCACCCAGCGCGCCGATGTGATCAGGCCGTCGCAGCCTTCCTTCTGAATGCCGGGCAGGCCGGCCAGGAACTTGTCGGTAACATCCTTGCCCAGGCCTTCCTTGCGGAACACGCGGCCCTGGATTTCCAGGGTTTCGGTCTTCAGCAGGCGTTCGCCCGGCTTGCCGCGGCCGTCGAACCACTTGAGCTCGAAGCGCGCCACGTCCACGTCATGGATCTTGCCCATGTTGTGGTCCAGGCGGCTGACTTCCAGCCAGTTGCCGTTCGGGTCAACCATGCGCCACCAGGCCAGGTTGTCCAGCGCGGTGCCCCACAGCACGGCCTTCTTGCCGCCCGCGTTCATGGCGATGTTGCCGCCGACACAGGAGGCCTCGGCCGAGGTCGGATCGACGGCGAACACGAAGCCGGCCGCCTCGGCGGCCTCGGAAACGCGCTTGGTCACGACGCCGGCGCCGGCATGGATGACCGCCACGGGCTCGGTCAGCCCGGGCAGCAGACAGGACTCGACCTTGCCGAGCTTGTCGAATTTCTCGGTGTTGATCACCGCCGACTTCCAGGTCAGCGGAATGGCGCCGCCGGTATAGCCGGTGCCGCCGCCTCGCGGGATGATGGTCAGCCCGAGTTCAATACAGGCGGTGACCAGGGCGGCGATCTCGTCTTCCGTGTCCGGCGTCAGCACCACGAAGGGATATTCCACGCGCCAGTCGGTGGCGTCGGTCACGTGCGAGACGCGCGACAGGCCGTCGAACTTGATGTTGTCGCGCGCGGTGATGCGGCCCAGCACCTTCTGCGCCTGCTTGCGCATCATGGCGGTCTGATCGAACTCGCCCTCGAACGCGGCGATGGCGGAGCGCGCCCGCGCCAGCAGTCCGACGACCTTCTCGTCGCGGTGCGGATCGTGGCCAGCCTCGGCGGGCACGTCCGGTTCGCGGCGGCGGTCGATTTCACCCAGGCGGTGATGCAGGGCTTCGATGAGCTGCTTGCGGCGCTTGGGATTGTCGAGCAGGTCGTCCTGCAGATAGGGGTTGCGGCGCACCACCCAGATGTCGCCCAGGACCTCGTACAGCATGCGCGCGGAACGGCCGGTGCGGCGTTCGCCGCGCAGGTCGCTCAGCAGGCTCCAGGCGTCGTCGCCCAGCAAGCGGCCGACGATCTCGCGGTCGGAAAACGACGTGTAGTTGTACGGGATTTCGCGCAAGCGCGCGGGTGCTGCGGGCGGCATCGCCCCGTTCAAGATGTGGCTAGCGAGTGGGGCGTTCATGGCTGCAAGAAGGGGGCCCTTAAAAAATTATTTTATGCCATAGGCCGAGTCTGGCCCCTAATACCCCTAGGGAAGCGCTCGAAACTCGGAAACGATAGGGATGGTGCGTCCCCAATTAAGCGCAATCCTGGCGCTAGACCTGCCCGGGAAAAAACCACAGCAGTCCGGCCGTCATGACCAGATAGCGCAGGAATTTGCCGATGGCCATGTAGAGCACGCAGGGCCAGAACGACAGCCGCAGCCACCCCGCCACGGCGCATAGCGGATCGCCCACGGCGGGCAGCCAGGACAGCAGCAGCGCCGGCGGTCCCATGCGATGGATCCAGTCGTGGGCACGCTCGTTCCAGCGTCCGCGCATGCGTCCGCCTTCGGTCGCATCGGGATGCGGATGGGGGTGGTGTTCCTTCCAGCGCTGCACGGCGCGCTCGGCGCCCAGGCCCATGGCGTAGCTGATGGCGCCGCCCACCGTATTGCCCAGGGTCGCCACCAGGATGGCCGGCCAGAACATGTCCGGTGCCAGCTTGATGTAGCCGAATACAGCGGGTTCCGAACCCAAGGGCAGCAGGGTCGCGGACACCAGCGAAACCGTGAAGATGGCGGACAGGCCGACCGAGGGCAGCGACAGCACCCCCAGCATCCAATGCACAGCGGATAGCAGACTTTCTTCCATAGTGCGCCGAGTGTAGCCGCGCGCGGGTGCATAATCTGCCCCACCTCCCTACTTCTTGCCCCGCCTGCTGTCCATGTCCACTGACTATCTGAAACGCATCCTGACCTCCAAGGTTTACGACGTTGCGGTCGAATCGCCGCTGGAGACGGCACCGCTGCTGTCGCAGCGGATCTCGAACACGGTGCTGCTCAAGCGCGAAGATACCCAAGCGGTGTTCAGCTTCAAGCTGCGCGGGGCCTACAACAAGATGGCCAACCTGAGCCCGGCCGCGCGCAACCGCGGCGTCATCGCGGCCTCGGCAGGCAACCACGCCCAGGGCGTGGCGCTGGCGGCCAGCCGGCTGGGCTGCCGCGCCGTCATCGTCATGCCCACCACCAGCCCGCAGGTCAAGATCGACGCGGTGCGCCGCCTGGGCGGCGAAGTCGTGCTGGCAGGCGAGAGCTTTTCCGACGCCTACGCGCACGCGCAGATCCTGGAAAAGAAAGAGAAGCTGACCTTCGTCCACCCCTTCGACGATCCCGACGTGATCGCCGGCCAGGGCACCGTGGGCATGGAGATCCTGCGCCAGCACCCCGGCCCGATCGACGCCATCTTCGTGGCCATCGGCGGCGGCGGGCTGATCGCGGGCGTGGCCGCCTACATCAAGCAGCTGCGCCCGGAGATCAAGATCATCGGCGTGCAGACGGAAGACTCGGACGCCATGCTGCGCAGCGTGCGCGCGGGCCGCCGGGTGCAGTTGAACGACGTGGGGCTGTTCTCCGACGGCACGGCGGTCAAGATGGTCGGCGCGGAGACCTTCAAGCTCACGCGCCAGTATGTGGACGATTTCGTGGTGGTCAACACCGATGCGATCTGCGCAGCCATCAAGGACGTGTTCCAGGACACCCGCAGCGTGCTGGAGCCGGCCGGCGCGATGGCCGTCGCCGGCGCCAAGCAATACGCGGCCGAACACAACCTGAAGGGAAAGACGCTGGTGGCGATCGCCTGCGGCGCCAACATGAATTTCGACCGCCTGCGCTTCGTGTCCGAACGCGCCGAAGTCGGCGAAATGCGCGAAGCCGTGTTCGCCGTCACCATGCCGGAGCAGCGCGGCAGCTTCCGCCGCTTCTGTGAATTGGTGGGCGAGCGCAGCGTGACCGAGTTCAACTACCGCATCTCCGACGCGGACCGCGCCCACGTCTTCGTCGGCATCCAGGTGTCCTCGGCATCCGAGCCCGACAAGATCGCCGCGAACTTCCGCCGCCACGGCTTTGACACGCTGGACCTGACCCACGACGAAATGGCCAAGACCCACCTGCGCCACATGGTGGGCGGGCGCTCGGCGCTGGCGCGCAACGAACTGTTGTATCGCTTTGAATTCCCGGAACGTCCGGGCGCGCTGATGCGCTTTTTGAACGCCATGAATCCGGACTGGAACATCAGCCTGTTCCATTACCGCAACCAGGGCGCGGATTATGGCCGCATCCTGATCGGCATCCAGGTGCCGCCCGCCGACAAGAAGCAGTTCCGCAGCTTCGTCGCCGAACTGGGCTATCCCCACTGGAACGAGACCGACAATCCGGCCTACAAGCTATTCCTGTAGGGCCGCGACCTTCACACCGGCGCACAAAAACGAGAGGGCCTCCATACGGAGGCCCTTCCCTTCCCTGCTCTAGAAACGTCCGGCGGCAACCACTAGGGGGGGTTCGCTGTCACTCGGCGGCCCACGGAGATGAGCCGCGCATTCAGCAAGGTTTTGCCGGACGTCCTAGCGCTTAGAAACGGTGACGCACGCCCACGGCGACTGCCGTGTCGGTCGCATCGCGCTGGAACGCGTAGTTGTCGCCGTAGGAGGCGTACGCGTACAGGTTGGTGCGCTTGGTAAAGTCGTAGGTGTAGCCCAGGCTGTAGACGTTGAACGTTGCATCGTCGCCCGTCAGCTTGTCGTTGCTGGCGGTGGCGCGCTGCCACGAACCGAAGACAGCGTGGCGGCCCAGCGGCACGGTGGCGCCGATCATGTACGAATTGGCGCGGAAGCCGTCAGCCAGCTTGAACGAGCCCAGGTTCTGCATGCCGTCGGGCGTGGTGCCCATGTTCTGGCCGACGAACCAGCCGTCGCGGGTCTGGCCGAACGCAGCCGCGACCTTCACGACTTCGAAGTCATACGAACCGCCCAGGATGTATTCCTGGATGCGCGCTTCGGACTTGCCGCCGGTCTGGCCGTTGGACGGGTTGAAACGGTCGTACGCCGCAGCCAGGTTCAGCGGACCGTTGACGTACTGCACGCCCGCCGTCAGCACGCGGTTGTTGTTGCCGGTTGCGAAACCGGTCTGCGAGGTGTCGCTGACCGTGTCATCGGCGCTGAACGAGTAACCCACGCCCAGCTTGAAGCCGCCCATGCTGGGGGTCTGGTACAGGACCATGTTGTCCAGGCGCATCGTGTTGGCGCTGCCGAACGTGGTACCCATGTTGGCGGTGTTGTAGCTGATCGAGAACGGGTCGATCGAGCCGAAGTACTTGGAGGCCAGGTTGGTCTGGCGGCCGAATTCGAGGCGGCCCCAGGAATCGCTGTCCAGGCCCACGGTGGCCTGACGGCCGAACAGGCGGCCGTTCTGCAGCGACTTGCCGTTCATGGGGCCGAAGCCGCCTTCCAGGGTAAACACGGCGCGCAGGCCGTCGCCCAGATCTTCGGTGCCGCGCAGGCCGAAGCGCGAGCCGCTGCTCACGCCTTGAACTCCGCCGAAACGGCTTTGCGAATTACCGCCGAACTTGACCTTCTCGTAGCCGACACCGGCATCGATCAAGCCGTACAGCGTCACGGAGTCTGCGGCTTGCGCAGCGCTGGCGAAACCAGCCAGCAGCGCGACAGCCAATAGCGTCTTCTTCATATAAGTCCCCAAAATGGCGAGATGAAAGGCAAACCGCAAACCCACCGCGCACAGAGCTGGGAGTCTGCGTGCCGCTGCGAACAAGTTAGCGGCGCATGCACTGGAGTCAGTGTCCAGCCTGCGCCCATTCGAAGTAACCCGGATTTCGAAGAACTACTTTCCATGGTTGGGATAATGACGGCCTTCTTACTAACCACCCTCTTTGGAAACCTGCGTTAACGCATTGATATCAAATGCGAATTAAGGCTCGCAAAACACCAGACGGGCCTCGGATATTCTCCTGCCGGGCCCGACAGACCAACAAGAGTTGTTGATTGGCCCGGACAATTCTGATGTGCAAACGCCACACTATCGGCGGATGGCGGACCATCCGCTACATATAAAAAAAGCCCCTCGACACTTCGAAGGGCCTCTTTTCTTGCCAGCTGGACGGCTTACCGGCCTTGGGGCGGGTAGTCCAGTTCACCGAACGTGTACTCGCCGCGGGCCTTGGCTTCAGCCAATTCCTGACGCACTTGTTCGCGGCTCTTGCCGGCGGTTTGCGACACCGCGGCCTTGGGCGGGTAGTCCAGTTCAGCAGAGGTCACCTGGCCAGCAGCCTTGGCGCTTTGCAGTTCCTGCTGGACTTGCTCGCGCGACAGGCTGGTGCGCTCGACGGCGGCAGGCGGATAGTCCAGTTCACCAAACGTGACCTGGCCGGCGGCCTTGGCGGCTTGCAGTTCCTGCTGGACCTGTTCACGCGTCTTGCCATCGGCGTGAGCGGCGGACATACCCACCAACGTTGCGGTAACCATGAGTGCGGTAGCTAGGGCTTTCATTGAGACGACTCCATCCTAAACCTTGCACATCGTCTTCTGCCAGGCTGGCAGGTGCGATATGACAATTTGATTGCTGGGACGAAGTATCTGGCGATTGCGGCCTAGTAAAAACCCTTATTTTGGGGAACATATTTGCACAGATGGGACAATTACGGGAAGTGATCGCCAGAATCTGCGCATTTTCTGCACACTTCCGAGTGCCATCCAGCACCGGCAGGCCTTGCCGGCATTCAGCCGCAAGCAAGCTAGGTAAGGGAAGATGTGCAGCTGATCGGGTGGATACGCCGTTCAGCGTGGGGAAATAGACATTTCTACTGGCGGGACAATGATTCCATTTATCATACGAATCCACCAGCAATGGAATTGAATCTCGAGGGCCCCCATGGATATCCAGCTTAACGACATCGCTCTGTTTGTCGAAGTCGCCAAGCGCAAGAACTTCAGCCACGCAGCCGAAGCCTTGAATATTCCGACCTCCACGCTCTCGCGCCGCGTCAGTGAACTGGAGCGCAGCATCGGCATGCGGCTGCTCAACCGCAGTACGCGCAAGATCGACCTGACCGAGGCCGGCGCCATCTATTTCGAACGCTGCCGCCATATCGTGGAAGAAGCGCGCATTGCTCACGATCAGTTGCTGGACATGGCGGTGCAGCCCAAGGGACGCCTGCGCATCTCGCTGCCTACCAGCCTGGCGCAACTGTTCCTGCCCGCCGTCATCAGCGAATTCCGTGAGCAGCATCCGGATATCGAATGCGACTTCGATCTGAGCATGCGTCCGATCGATCCCATTAGCAATCCGTTCGACCTGATCCTGCGCTTTGGCCAGCAGCCGGACTCCAGCCTGATCTCGCGCAAGATCGTGCTGATGGCCCATCAGCTATATGCCTCGCCCGAATATCTGTCCCGCCACGGCGAGCCGCGGGTGCCCGCGGATCTCAGCCATCACGAATGCCTGCGCCCCACCATGCGCGAGGAGTCATCCTTCTGGATGCTGCATTCGGGCGACAAGGTGGAACGCGTGCAGGTGTCGGGCCGCCTGTCGGCCAACAACGTCGGCATGCTCGGACGGCTGGCGGGACAAGGCCTGGGCATCACGCCGCTGCTGGTCTTCGACGCGATGGAACGCGCCATCAAGCAAGCGGGCCTGGTGCGGGTGCTGCCGGAATGGAGCCTGACGCCTCTGCCGCTCTTCGCGCTGCTGCCTTCGCGCATGCTGCCGGCAAAGACCAAGGCCTTCCTGGACTTCATCCAACCGAGGTTGTCGGACGTTTGAGCGGCGACTGTTGATGGGTTACGCAGGCGTATCGGCGCTGTACTGACAGACGGTGTAGAGCGGCGTGCCGGTGGCGGCGACCTTGGCGGAGCCGCCCAGGTCGGGCAGATCGATGATGGCGGCCGCCTCGACCACATTGGCGCCAAGGCGCTGCAGCAGCTTGATGGCGGCCAGCATGGTGCCGCCGGTAGCGATCAGATCGTCCACCAGCAGGACGCGCTGGCCGGTGCGCACGGAGTCCGTGTGCATTTCGACCGACGCATTGCCGTACTCGAGCGAGTATTCCTCGGCCACGGTACGGAACGGCAGCTTGCCCTTCTTGCGCACCGGCACGAAGCCCAGATTGAGTTCATAGGCCAGCACGCTGCCCACGATGAAGCCGCGCGCGTCCACGCCGGCCACCAGGTCCAGGCGCTGGCGCATGTAGCGATAGACGAAGAGATCGATAAGCACCCGGAACGCGCGCGGATCCTGCAGCACGGGCGTGATGTCGCGAAAAATGACACCGGGTTGGGGCCAGTCTGGAACGCTGCGGATGGTGCGCCGGATGTACTCGGCGTTGTCGGTCTGCATGGAAGACGGCCCTGAAGAATTGAAGCAAGGCGAACTATAACCTCGCAACCGCGCTTAAGCCAGGGTTGCCGTCCGCGATGACAATTCACATTGCTGTAGCCGGCCGCCCTGCAGTGCGTAGCGGCGATCGACCGCCCCTGCGGGCAAGGCCGCGTGGGTCGCCAGCACCACGGCGCGTCCCTGCACGGCGCCCGCCAGATCGCTGAAGAATGCCGCTTCGGCCTCGGCGTCCAGACCAGCCGTCGGCTCGTCCAGCACGATGACCGCAGCCGGCGACAACAGCGCACGCGCCAGGCACAAGCGGCGCGCCTGCCCCGCCGACAGCTGCGACCCCGTCTCCCCCGCCCAGGTGTCCAGGCCATCGGGCAGGCCGCGCACGAAGTCGCCCAGCCTCGCGGCGTCCAGCGCGCGCCACAGGGCGGCGTCGTCCGCCTCGGGATCGCCGATCAGCAGGTTGGTGCGCAGGGTTCCCAGGAACACCGGAGCGTCCTGCGACAGCAGCGCGATGCGCCGGTGCCAATCCGCCTGCGTACAGGCGCGCGCATCGCAGCCGCCGAAACGCACCTGCCCCGCCTGCGGATCCTCCAGTCGCAGGAGCAGGTGCAGCAGGGTCGACTTGCCCGCGCCGCTGGGCCCCACGATGGCGATCCGCTCGCCGGGCGCCACACGCAGGCTGACGCCGTCGAGCACGGGCGGACTCGCGGACGTTCCTCGGGCGGAATAGGCAAAGCGCACGCCGTCCAGCTCCAGCACGCCGCTGTCGGGCAAGACGCTGGGCGCTGCCGGATCCTGCATGTCCGGCTCGCTTTGCGTGACTTCCCGGATGCGTCCCGCCGCCGAAATGGCCGAGCCCATGCGCGATGCGCCCCGCATGATCGGGCCAGCCACTTCGAAAATTCCGATGACCGCCAGCAACAACCCGGCCAGCGTGGGGCCTTCGATGCGCCCTCCCTCCAGCGTGTCCAGGCCGAACCAGAGCAAAGCCAGCACCGATGCGCCGGCGGCCGCCTGCAGGAAGAACTGTCCCCGCGCCGCCACCCGCGCCTGGCTGCGGCGGGCGAGCGCGGTGGCTTCGCATAGACGCTCGAAATGCGCGGCTGTCTGCGCCTGCGCGTGCAGGGCCACCATGTCGGCATGCCCTTCCACCGCGTCCAGCGTCGCCGCGCGCAGTCCCGCCGCGCTCTCCTGGGCCGCCGCGCCGGGCTTGCGCGCGGCGCGCAGCAGCCACAAGGGCACCAGCACGCATGCGACCAGCAAGGCCAGGGCCAGCGCCAGCGCGGCCGCGGGCACCCACGATCCCAACACCGCGGTCAACACCGCACCCGCCAGGATGGCGGTAACCAAGGGCGCCACCACAAACAGGAAAACCGTATCGAGCGCATCTACGTCGCCCGTCATGCGTGCAACCAGATCGCCGTCGCGATAGCGCGCCAATTGCCGCGGCGTTAGGCGGATCAACGCCGAGAACACTTTCGCGCGCAGGTCAGCCAGCAGGCGCAGCGTGGCGGAATGGCCCACCACGCGGTCGGCGTAACGCGCCACGATGCGCAGGAACGACAGGCCGCGCACCAGCGCCGATGGCGCAAACAGATTGAACGCGCCGCCCGCCCCCGCCAGCGCCGCGCCGGTCAGGAACCAGCCCGACACGCCCAGCAGGCCCACGCCGGCGGCCACGGTCGCCAGCGCGCAGAACAATGCGAGCAAAAGCCCGCTTTTACGGCGCGCATACAGCGGCAGGAGCAACAACAGGTTCTTCATGCGTCTTCCACTTTTCCGCCAACCACTCGCAACGTCCGACCCAGCCGGGCCGCCACCGCGGGCGCGTGCGTCGCCAGCAGCAAGGTGCGGCCGGCGGAGAAAGCCAGGATCTCGTCCAGCACGCGCGCCTGCGTGGCTTCGTCCAGATGCGCCGTGGGTTCGTCCAGCAGGATCAAGCCCGGATCGCGCAGGAACAGACGCGCCAGCGCGACGCGCTGCGCCTGGCCCCCGGACAGGCCGTGCCCGCGGCCGCCCAGTTGCGTCGCCAGCCCTTGCGGCAAGGCCTCGGCGAACTCCAGCACGCAGGCGCGGCGCGCGGCGGCCTGCACCTCGGCATCGGAAGCGTCGGGACGGCCCAGGCGGATGTTGTCGGCGATGGAGCCTGTCAGCAACTGCGGCTTCTGCCCGATCAACGCCACGCGCTGGCGCAGCGCCGCCTCGCCCCAATCGGGCAAGGGCACGCCGTCGACGCTGATGTCGCCCTGGAACGGACGCAGGCGTGCGACCGCCTCGATCAGGGAGGACTTGCCGATGCCGCTGGGCCCCATCAGCGCGGCATGCTCGCCCGGCGCCAGCGCCAGACTGGCATCCGTCAGCACCGCCTGGCTGCGGCCGGGCGCGTCGAGATTCAAGCCCGCAATGACAAGGGCCGCGCCCGCAGCACGGCGTTCGCGAACGTGTCCGGGATCTGCGGCGGCCTTGCCTGCGCCAGGCACGCCACCGGTTGCAGCATCGCCGGCCTGCGGCAAGCCATCGAACAGCAGGGAGATCTGCGAAACTGCCGCGAGCGCCGCCGCACGGTCGTGATAGTGCGCCGCGAACTGGCGCAACGGCGCATAGACCTCCGGCGCCATCAGCAAACAGAACAGCCCTGCCTGCAGGGTCAGCGGCGACCAGCGCAGGTCCAGGAATCCCAGGTAGGTCAATCCGATATAGACCGCCACCCCGGCCACGCCCAGCGCCGCGAAGAACTCCAGCACCGCCGATGAAAGAAAGGCGATGCGCAGCACCGACATCGTGCGTTGGCGCAACGCGTCGCTGGCCGCCACGACGGACTCGGCTTCGGCCTCCGCGCGGCCATAGAGTTTCAGGGTGGACAGACCGCGCAGCCGATCGGCAAAGAAGCCCGACAAGCGCGCAAAGGCGCGCAGGTGGCGGCGGCTTGCGCCTTGGGCGCCCCAGCCCACCAGGGCCATGAACAAGGGAATCAGCGGCGCCGTGATCAGCAGGACCAGCCCGGCAATCACGTCCATCGGCAGCAGCACCACCGAGAAAGCAACCGGCAGCATGGCGGCCGCCGCCATGGCGGGCAGGTACTTGGCGAAAAACCCGTCCAGGGCCTCGACCTGGTCCACCACCGCACTCGCCAGTTCTCCCGACGCCTGCCCTCGGCTCCAGTACGGCCCCTTCTGCACCAAACGCCGGAAAAGCGACAGTTGCACATGGCGCTTGATACGCTCGGCCGCGTCCGCGCCTGCGCGCTCGCCCGCCCAGGTGATGCAGGCGCGCACCAGCATGAGTCCCGCGATGGCCAGGATGTCGCCCAGCAGTTCCTGCCGGGGCGCCTGCCTGACGATGGCCGCATCGAGCACGCTGGCCAGCAGCCAGGCCTGCACCACCAGCAGGGCGCCGCTGACCAGGGGCGCGGCGCCCGCCAGCATCAGCGGCAGCCTGGCCGTCTTGGCGAGCGCCATCAACCACCGCGACTGTTCGCGCGGCGGTTTGTTCAGGGTTGCCGAGGGATCGTGCTCGAGGCTGCTAGCGCCGCCGCTCACTCGTCGTCGCGGCTGGCGCGCGGATCATGGGTATGACCCTCGCGCAGCTCGAACCACATTGCATTGAGGATGGCGAAGGCGCACGCCAGGCCCAGACCGAGTATCCACGAGAAATACCACATGGTGGAGGCTCCTTTATCAGTATGAGTTGGGCGTGTCGCCGACCGATTCATGGGTGACCTTGCCGCGCATGACGCGGTAGACCCAGGCGGTGTAGACGGTCACGATGGGCAGGAAGATGGCGACCGCGATCACCATGATCCACAGCGTCAAGTGGCTGGACGAACCGTCCCAAATGGTCAGGCCGGCCTGAGGCTTGGTCGACGAGGGCATGATGAACGGGAAGAGCGAAAAGCCCACCGTCAGAATCACGCCGGCGATCGACACCGATGAGGCCAGAAACGCCAGCACGTTGGCGCGCACGCTCAGCAGCAGCGCCACCAGGACGGCGCCACCCACGCCCAGCGCAGGCGCGATCCACATCAGCGGCCATTTCGCGTAGTTGGCCATCCAGGCGCCGTTCTGCACCGCCACGGTCTTGAGCATCGGATCCGACGGGCCGGCCATGTCCACCGCGCTGGTGATCACATGACCAGGCAACCCGCCCGCCACCCAGAACCCGCCCGCCGCGAACAACGCCGCGGTCAGCAAGGCGCACAGCCTGCCCCAGTTGCGGGCACGCGACGAAATCGGATCTTCGGTGCGCCAGGCCAGCAGTACGGCGCCATGCATGGCCAACATCACCACGCTGAGCACGCCGGCCAACAGCGCGAACGGCATGAACAACTGGTAGAAGTGGCCTTCGTAGATCGGACGCAGGGTCACCGGATCGAACGTGAACGGCACGCCCAGGATGATGTTGCCCATGGCCACGCCGAACACCAGCGAGGCCACCACGCCCGAGAAACAGAGCACGCCGTCCCAGCGGTTGCGCCAGCTGGTGCCTTCCATCTTGCTGCGGTACTTGAAGCCGACCGGCCGCAGGATCAGCGCGATCAGCACCAGCATCATCGCCAGGTAGAACCCGGAGAACGACGCGGCGTACAGCAAGGGCCATGCGGCGAAAATGGCGCCGCCCGCGGTGATGAGCCAGACCTGGTTGCCTTCCCAGACCGGTCCCACCACGTTGATCACCACCCGGCGCTCGGCGTCGGTCTTGGCAACCACCGGCAGCAGCGCAGCCACGCCCAGGTCAAAGCCGTCCATGACGGCAAAGCCGATGAGCAATGCGCCCAGCAGCACCCACCAGACCACGCGCAGCGTGCCGTAGTCGAAAGGAATAAGAGTATCCATCGCTGTCTCTCCTTCAGGCCCGCACGGCGGCATGCACAGGATCGGCGGCGGCAGCTCCGGGCGCCGGCCCATCGGATTTCGGTCCCTTCCTCACGGCGTGCAGCATCACCTTCACGCCGATGATCAGCAACACCGTGTACAGCACCAGGAATATCGTCAGGCTGATAGCCAGGTCGACGATGGTCAGGCCGGAAGCCGCGTAGTAGGTCGGCAGCACGCCTTCGATCACCCAGGGCTGGCGGCCGTATTCGGCCACGAACCAGCCGCTTTCGATGGCCACCCAGGGCAACGGCAAGCTCCACAACGCCACCTTGAGCAGGCCGCGTCGGCTGTCCAGCCGCCCGCGCGAGGCCAGCCAGAAGGCCACGCCGAAGAACAGGATCAGATACATGCCCACCGCGACCATGATGCGGAACGCCCAGAACAGCGGCGCCACGTTGGGCACGGTATCGACGGCGGCCTTCTTGATGTCGTCTTCGGTGACCTTGCTCATGTCGGGCTGATAGCGCTTGACCAGCAGCGCATAGCCCAGGTCGGGCCAGGTCTTGTCAAAGACCATGCGCGCATCCACATCCTTGGGATTGGCGCGGATCTTCTGCAAGGCTTCATACGCCACCATGCCGTCGCGAATGCGATTCTCGGCACGACGTATCAGGTCGTCGATGCCCAGCAGCGGCGTGGTGAGCGAACGCGTGCCGATGATGCCCATGACGTAGGGGATCTCGATGGCGAAGTCGTTCTTGCGCTCGGCCTGGTTGGGGATGGCGATCAGGTTGAAGGACGCAGGGGCCGGCTCGGTGTGCCACATGGACTCGATGGCCGCGATCTTCATCTTCTGATGTTCGGTGGTGAGATAGCCGCTTTCGTCCCCCAGCACCACGACCGACAACGCCGAGGCCAGGCCGAAGCTGGCGGCGACCGCCATCGAGCGCTTGGCCAGGTCGATGTGGCGGCCCTTCAGCAGGTACCAGGCGCTGATCGACATGACGAACATCGCGCCCGCGACGTAGCCTGCGCTGACCGTGTGCACGAACTTGGCCTGCGCCACCGGGTTGAAGATCACCGCAGCGAAGTCGGTCATCTCCATGCGCATGGTGTCGGGATTGAAGATCGAACCGACCGGATTCTGCATCCAGCCGTTGGCGATCAGGATCCACAGCGCCGAGAAGTTGGTGCCGAACGCCACCAGCCAGGTCACGATCAAGTGGCTGACCTTGGACATGCGGTTCCAGCCGAAGAAGAACAGGCCGACGAAGGTCGCTTCCAAGAAGAAGGCCATCAGCCCTTCGAGCGCCAGCGGCGCGCCGAAGATGTCGCCTACGTAATGGCTGTAATAGGACCAGTTCATGCCGAACTGGAACTCCATCACGACGCCTGTGGCAACGCCCAATGCGAAGTTGATGCCGAAGAGGGTGCCCCAGAACATCGTCATCCGCTTCCAGATGGCGCGGCCAGTCATGACGTACACGCTTTCCATGATGGCCAGAATGAACGACAGGCCTAACGTGAGCGGGACGAAGAGGAAGTGATAGAGCGCGGTCGCGGCGAACTGGAATCGCGACAGATTTACGACGTCGAGATCAATCATTGGGTCGCTCCCAAGCAGTTGAGGTGCCGCGGCAACCGGCATGGTTCCCAGGCCGTCTCTCGCGCCATGTTACGAGCGTTGCATACAACTTCATAGAGGTTTCCTGAAAAATCGGGGCGGATCAGGCTCAGCCCTTGCCCCGCAATTTGCCGGCGAAACCCAGCACCTTCTGCACTTTCGAACCGAGCTTCATCAGGTTCTGCAGGGTTTCTGGCGGCAGTCGTTGAACCTCATCGAACCATCCGGTAGACAGTTCGATGAGCTCCAGCATGTCGTTCATGCGCTGTTGCGCGTACGCCTCATCCGGACCCGACGGGGGTTCCAACAGGGTGTCCCGCAGCAGGGTCAGCGTGGGATCGATTTCGCGCTTGCGCTTTTCTTCCATCAGGATGCGGAAGATCTCCCAGACGTCCTTGGGAGTTTCGAAGTAGTCGCGGCGGTCGCCGACTTGATGCATGAGCTTGACCAGCCGCCAGGACTGCAGCTCCTTCAGCCCCAGGCTGACGTTGGAGCGCGAGAAGCCGAGGGTTTCGGCGATGTCATCGGCGTTCAGCGGCTTGGGCGACAGGAACAGGAGGGCGTAGATCTGGCCGACCGTGCGGTTCACGCCCCACCGGCTGCCCATTTCGCCGAAATGCAGGACGAATCGTTCGTTTTGAGGGGACAGGGCCATGGATCGCGCTACGCCGGCAAGACCAGGACGCGTGGTCCTGGCCGATAAGAACAGTTACACCGATTTCAGAAAATTCTGGAATTTCCGAAATTATCAAACAATCCATGCGAAAGCGCAAACCACACTGGCGGCAGGGGGATGATCTCAAGACATGATGTCGCGGCAGTGACAGACGGTCTTCCCCGGCCTTTGCCTAAAGCCGCCGACAAACGCAAGCGGCCACCAGCCGGTGAGCTGGTGGCCGCTAGGGAAAACGGAAAAAAGGCTTCAGCCGGCCTTGACGGACACCGCCGCCGACACCCGCTTGGCCTTGGCGCGAGCCGCCGCCACGTCCTCGGCCACGGCCAGGCCCACGCCCATGCGGCGCTTGACGAAGGATTCGGGCTTGCCGAAGAGGCGGATGTCGGTGCCGGGTTCGGCCAGCGCTTCGGCCACGTTGTGGAACGAGACCGCGGCGGCCTCGACGCCGCCGTAGATGACGCTGCTGGCGCCGGGCTGGCGCAGACTGGTGTCCACCGGCAGCCCCAGCAGCGCCCGGGCGTGGAGTTCGAACTCGTTCTGGACCTGGGTGATCATGGTGACCATGCCGGTGTCGTGCGGACGCGGGCTGACTTCCGAGAACCAGACCTGGTCGCCGGCCACGAACAGCTCCACGCCGAAGATGCCCAGGCCGCCCAGGTTGGAAGTGACCGCCAGCGCGATGTCGCGCGAACGCTGCAGCGCGGCGGGAGACATCGGGTGCGGCTGCCAGCTTTCCACGTAGTCGCCGTCGACCTGCTTGTGGCCGATGGGTTCGCAGTAGCGGGTTTCGACCTGGCCGTCGGCGCCGCGGGCGCGCACGGTCAGCAGGGTGATTTCGTAGTCGAAGCGGATGAAGCCCTCGACGATGGCGCGCCCGCCGCCCACCCGGCCGCCCTCCTGGGCATAGCGCCAGGCGGACTCGACGTCGTCGGCGCTCTTGATCACGGACTGGCCCTTGCCCGAGGAGGACATGACGGGCTTGATGACGCAGGGATAGCCGATGCCGCCGTCGATGGCCGCGCGCAATTCTTCCTCGGTGTCGACAAAACGGTAGGGCGAGGTCGGCAGTCCCAGGGTCTCGGCCGCAAGCCGGCGGATGCCCTCGCGGTTCATGGTCAACTGGGCCGCGCGGGCGGTCGGCGTCACCCGGGCCACGCCCGCCGCTTCCAGTTCCACCAGCAAATTGGTGGCAATGGCTTCGATTTCGGGGACAATAACGTGGGGCCGTTCCTGTTCGATGACCTTGCGCAGGGCCTGCGGATCCGTCATCGAGACCACATGCGCCCGGTGCGCCACCTGGTGGCCCGGAGCGTCGGCGTACCGATCCACGGCAATGACTTCCACGCCCAGCCGCTGCAGGGCAATGATGACCTCTTTGCCCAATTCGCCGGACCCGAGCAGCATGACGCGGGTGGCCAAGGGGGACAGGGGCGTGCCAAGAACGGGGCTGGAAATGCTGGACATGGAGCGGGCCTGGAAAAAAGTTGGAAAGCCGTTGAAATGACCCGCCAGCATGCCATACGCCCTTTCCGGGGGCAAACCCGCATACTGATATTAAAATCCACGTATGACTGACCATCCCACAACATCGTCCGAGACCGCGCTGGCATCTGCGCGCAGAACGCTGCAGATCGAATGCCAGGGCCTGATGGACCTGTCGGCCCGGCTGGACGACAGCTTCACGCAGACCGTCGCGATGCTGCTGGCCTGCCGCGGCCGGGTGGTCGTCAGCGGCATCGGCAAGACCGGCCACGTGGCCCGCAAGATCGCGGCGACCCTGGCCTCCACCGGCACGCCGGCCTTTTTCGTGCACGCCGCCGAGGCCGTCCACGGCGATCTGGGCATGATCACCCAGGACGACGTCCTCATCGCGATTTCCTATTCCGGCTCCGGCCAGGAACTGCTGACGATCCTGCCCGTCGCCCGCCGCATGGGCGCCAAGCTGATCGCCATTACCGGCAACCCGCAGTCCGAACTGGCCCGGCTGGCCGACGTCCACCTGGACGCCAGCGTGGCCCAGGAAGCCTGCCCGCTGAATCTGGCGCCCACCGCCAGCACCACCGCCGCGCTGGCCCTGGGCGATGCCCTGGCCGTCGCCTGCCTGGAGGCCCGCGGCTTCGGCCCGCAGGATTTCGCGCGCTCGCACCCGGGCGGCGCGCTCGGCCGCCGCCTGCTGACCCACGTGCGCGACGTCATGCGCCAGGGCGACGCCCTGCCCATCGTCATGGCCGGCACCCCGGTATCGCAGGCGCTCGAGGTCATGTCCGCCAAAGGCATGGGCATGACCGTCGTGACCGACGCGCAGCGCCGCCCCCTAGGCATCTTCACCGACGGCGACCTGCGCCGACTGATTGCCCGCCAGGGCGACATCCGCAGCCTGACCGTCGAATCCGGCATGACGCGCTCGCCGCGCAGCATCACTCCCGACGCGCTGGCCGTCGAGGCGGCCCAGCAAATGGACAAACAACGGCTCAACCACATGCTCGTGCTGGACAGCGACGGCGTTCTGCTCGGCGCCCTGCACATGCATGACCTGATGGCCGCCAAAGTGGTATGACTATGACTCTTTCTGTACCCGTGACGCATCCGGCCGAAGCGCTGGTCCTGGCCCGCATCCCCGCCGGCGTGCGCGAACGCGCCGCGGCGGTGCGCCTGATGGTGTTCGACGTGGACGGCGTGCTGACCGACGGCAGCCTCTATTACGGCGACAACGGCGAACTGCAAAAGCGCTTCAACGTGCTGGACGGCCACGGACTGCGCCTGCTGATGGAAGGCGGCCTAAAGGTTGCGCTGATGACCGGACGCTCTGGCCCCATCGTGGCGCGCCGCGCGGCCGAGCTGGGTATCGCCGAGGTCATCCAGGGCGTGCGGGACAAGGGCGGCGCCCTGGCCGAACTTGCGCAGCGCTCCGGTGTCCAACTGAACCAGACCGGCTACATGGGCGATGATGTCATCGACCTGCCGGCCCTGCAGCGCGCCGGCTTCGCCGCCAGCGTGCCGAACGCGCCGGGCTACGTCAGCCAGGCCGCCCACTGGGTCTCCACGCACGCCGGCGGCAACGGCGCCGTGCGCGAATGCTGCGACCTGCTGCTGGCGGCCCAGGGACGCCTTGGCGCCTTCCTGGCGGCGCCAGGCCTGCTCGGCCCGGGCGCCATCCAATGATCGCCAGGACAACCCATACGCCCTTGCGGCAGACCCGATGAAAGAACGTTTTCCATCCCTGATCGCGCTGTTCCTGCTGCTGGTGCTGGTCGCCAGCTCGTGGTGGGCGGCGGATTACGCGCAGCGGGCCATCCAGACGGATCCGCCGCGCCGCGTCACCCACGAAATGGACGCCTGGTCGCGCGACTTCATCATGCTGCGCACGGACCCGAACGGCAAGCCCATCAACCGGCTGGAAGGCGACTACGCTGAACATTTTCCGGATGACGATTCCTATCACGTGACCTCGCCGCGCGCCGTGGGCCAGCGCGAGGACAACCCCATCACCGTGGCTGTCTCCAAGACCGCGGTGATGGAGCAAGGCGGCAAGCGCATCGTCATGAACGGCGACGCCCACGTGCGCCGCCAGCCGGACGCCAATAACGACCTGCTGGACGTGCGCAGCCAGCAGCTGATCATCTTGCCCGACGACGACGTGGTCTACACCGACCTGCCGGCGGAAGTCATCAAGGGCCGTTCGCGCATGAACGGCACGGGCATGCACTACAACAACAAAACGCGCCAACTGCAGGTTTCGGCATCGACCGATGTGGAAATTGCCGGTTCCGAAGGCAGGCAGCAACGCCGGACCGAAATTCCCGCCAACAACACTGACCAGAAAAAACCATGACCGACCTCCGGATTCTCCTTGCCCCGACGACCCGCTTGCTCGGCGCCATCCTGCTGACGGCCTCGGCGCTGGCCCCGGCCCATGCCGCGGATCCGGCGCCCAAGGCAGCGACGCCGGCGGAAGAGCCCAGCACGCTGATCCTGTCGGACACCCTGCACTACGACGACGTGAAGAAGAAGAGCATCTTCACAGGCAACGTCAACATGACGCGCGGCCTCATGACCCTGACGTCCGACGTGCTGGAAATGAACGAAGACGCGCAAGGCAACCAGTTCGGCACGGCCACCGCCAACAAGGGCAAGATCGTGACCATCCGCCAGGAACGCCCGGAAACCTTCGAACTCATCGAAGGCACGGGCCTGCGCGCCGAATACGACGGCTCCAAGAGCACCTTCGACCTGATCGGCCAGGCGGTCGTGATCCGCTACGTCTGTGGGAAACCGTTCGATACCATTCGCGGCGAGCGGGTACGCTACAACGAGAAGACCGGCACCTACGAAGCCCATGGCGGCCCCAACTCCGCCGCGGCCGGCGGCCGGGTCCGTTCGGTGGCTGAACCGCGCGCCAAGTCGGATGCGGCCATCGCCGAATGCCGCAAGCAGCAGGCAGCCAAGAAGGGGCGTTGAACGCCTCCCATGCAACACCACTCGCAGCCACGATGAACCAACCTTCAGTGCCGACTCCGGTAACCTCCGCGCCTTCGGGCGTCAAGCAGGGCAGCCTGCGCGCAACCGGCTTGCGCAAGACCTATAACGGCCGGACCGTGGTGCAGGACGTGTCCCTGTCCGTGGTCAGCGGCGAAGTGGTCGGCCTGCTCGGCCCCAACGGCGCGGGCAAGACCACCAGCTTCTACATGATCGTGGGCCTGGTGCCCGCGGATGCGGGCCGCATCGAGATCGACGGCTCCGTCATCACCTCGATGCCGATCCACAAGCGCGCGCACATGGGCCTGTCGTACCTGCCCCAGGACGCCTCCGTGTTCCGCCGCCTGACGGTGGAACAGAACATCCGCGCCGTGCTGGAACTGCAATTGGGGCCGGATGGACGTCCGCTGTCCACGCCCAAGATCAACGAGCAGATGGAATCGCTGCTGGAAGAACTGCAGATCGGCCACATCCGCAGCAACGCCGCCATCTCCCTGTCGGGCGGCGAACGCCGCCGCGTGGAAATCGCGCGCGCGCTGGCGACCAGCCCGCGCTTCATCCTGCTGGACGAACCCTTCGCCGGCGTGGATCCCATCGCGGTGATCGAGATCCAGCGCATCGTGCGTTTCCTGAAGGGCCGCGGCATCGGCGTGCTGATCACCGACCACAACGTGCGCGAAACCCTGGGCATCTGCGACCGCGCCTACATCATCAGCGAAGGCAAGGTCCTGACCGACGGCCACCCCGACGAAATCGTGGGCGATCCCGCCGTGCGCCGGGTGTATCTGGGAGAGCATTTCCGCATGTAATGCGGCCCTGGGGAAGACCCCTAGGCGCCGCCTGCGCAAAGGCGCATGCACCCTGGGGCCTCAGCCATAAAAATGCCACGAACTTGCGCTAGGTCAGCTTGTTTTATCGGCCCGAGTCTATACACTAGTACTAAACGAACCCGCTCAATCAAGGAGAACGCCTAACGAATCAGCCGCGCTTTTTGCGCACCCTTTTTTCCTCTTTTAGAAGGAGAGCACACTATGAACCTGAGCATCTGCGGTCGTCACCTCGACGTCACCCCGGCCATCCGGGAATATGTCATGAACAAACTGGCGCGAGTGCTGCGGCATTTCGATCACGTCATCGATACCCAGGTCATGCTCTCGGTAGAGCCCCTGCGGCATAGAGCCGAAATCACCATGCGTCTAAGCGGTAAGGACATTCATTGTGAAGCAACCGATGAAAATCTCTATGCAGCCATAGACCTTCTTGCTGACAAAGTCGACCGTCAGGTCATCAAGCACAAGGACAAGGTACGAAGTCACACGGCGGAGTCCGTGAAGCGGCAAGCGGCGAATCTAACGCCACCCCAGCAGTAACGCGCTTCATGAGCACTCGCACTGCGAGACTAGCTAAACAGCGATTCTAGTAATCCTGCCTGAGTCCCGGTGTCCCGCTAGACGCAACGTCCGGCTGGGGCATCGGCAAACTTCCCTCCTTGTAGTGCCTCCCGCAGTACCCCCCTTCCTTGTCCCCCAATTCCCGGCCCCGCCGGCGATTCCGTTTTTCCACGTTTCCGACGCTTTCCCCAGGGCCACCCTCGCCGCCGGGCGCAAGAATGCCCACAATCCGCCGCTATCGGTCTATGCTGTCGCTCTTGCCGCCCCATGATGCGACCGAGCCGAGTACGCATCTCAGAGGCCGATTATTGCAGTGCGTCATATAACCATATAATGATCCGATGAATCATTTGTCGCGCATCCTACCCGCCGGCAACGTCGTGCTCGATATGCTCGCAACGAGCAAGAAACGTGCGTTCGAACAGGCCGGCCTTCTCTTTGAAAACAACCATGGCCTGGCGCGCGCGCTCGTCTTCGACAGCCTGTTCGCCCGGGAGCGCCTGGGCTCCACCGCGCTCGGACAGGGCGTGGCGGTGCCGCATGGCCGTGTGAAGGGCCTGGAACAGGCCCTGGCAGCCTTCATCCGCCTGGCCCAGCCCATCACTTTCGATGCGCCCGACGGGCAGCCCGTGTCGATGCTGCTTTGCCTGCTGGTGCCGGAAACGGCCACGCAGCAGCACTTGGACATCCTGGCCGAACTGGCGCAGCTCATGTCGAACAAGGCCTTGCGCGAGGCCCTGGCCACAGAGCCCGATCCCGCTGTCGTCCATAAGATGCTCACGACCGGCCAACTCTGAACTCCACGCGGAAGCGCAGCCATGCTCACGGTGCAGGAACTCGTCGACGACAACGCCGACAAAATCCCCTTTAACTGGATTTCCGGCCAGGGCGCCGCGGACCGCGCGATTCCCGACGACGGCATGTCGGCCGCGGACCTCGTCGGCCACTTGAACCTGATCCACCCGTCCCGCATCCAGGTGTTCGGACAGGAAGAGCTGGCGTACTACACCCGCTTCGACCTGCGCCGCCGCATGCACCACATGGACGAGCTGCTGATCGGCGGCGTACCCGCGATCCTGCTGGCCGACGGCCTGACCCCGCCGCAAGACCTCATCGACCAGTGCGACCAGCATCAGGTGCCGCTCTTGTCCACGCCGGTGGCGGCGGCGCAACTGATCGACCTGCTGCGCATCTACCTGGGCAAGAAACTGGCGCCCACCACCACCGTGCATGGCGTGTTCCTGGACGTGCTGGGACTGGGCGTGCTGATCACCGGTGAATCCGGCCTGGGCAAGAGCGAACTGGCGCTGGAACTGATTTCACGCGGACACGGCCTGGTGGCCGACGACGCCGTGGAGTTCTCGCGCACCGCCCCCAACATGATCGAAGGCCACTGTCCGCAGCTGCTGCAGAACCTGCTGGAAGTGCGCGGCCTGGGCCTGCTCGATATCCGCACCATCTTCGGCGAGACCTCCGTACGCCGCAAGATGCGCCTCAAGCTCATCGTGCACCTGGTGCGCGCCACCGCGCAAGACAAGTTCGAGCGCCTGCCGCTGCAAGACATCACGCAAGACATGCTGGGCCTGCCGGTGCGCAAGGTCATGCTGCAAGTGGCTGCCGGCCGCAATCTGGCGGTGCTGGTCGAGGCCGCCGTGCGCAATACCATCCTGAAGCTGCGCGGCATCGATACGCTGGGCGAATTCATGGAACGCCAGGCCATGGCGATCCTGCAAAGCAGCAAGTAGGCGCGCGTCGTCCGGCGGCAGCTTGAACCTGTATGAAAACCTGGCCGCCGAGATCGCCAAGTCGATCCGCGACGGCGTGCTGCGCGCGGGCGACAAGCTGCCCTCCGTGCGGGACGCGTGCGCGGCGCGCGGCCTCAGCCCGTCGACGGTGTTCCAGGCCTACTACCTGCTGGAAGCGCAAGGCCTGATCCGGGCGCAGCCGCGCTCCGGTTACTACGTCAACGCCCCTGCCGCATCCCTGCCACCGGAACCCGGCGCGTCCACTCCGGATGGCGACTCAACGGAGCTCGCGATCAGCGAGCGCATCTTCGACATTCTCGGCTCAGTGCGCAACCGCGAGGTGACGCCGCTGGGCTCCGCCTTTCCTTCCCCGTTGCTGTTCCCGCTGCCGCGGCTGGCCCAGGCCATGGCCGCGCACCTCAAGCGCCAGGATCCGCTGGACACGGTCGAAGACCTGGCGCCTGGCAATCCGGGCCTGCGCCGCCAGATCGCGCTGCGTTACCTGATCGGCGGCATCAACGTGCCAGCCGGCGACATCGTCGTCACCAACGGCGCGCTGGAAGCGCTGAACCTCTGCCTGCAAGCAGTCACGCAGCCTGGCGACACGGTCATGGTCGAGGCTCCCACGTTCTATGGCGCCTTGCAGGCGCTCGAGCGCCACGGGCTGAAGGCGCTGGAAATACCGACGCATCCGCGCACCGGCATCGACCTGGACGCAATGCAGGCCGCCATCGAGCGCCATGCGCCCCGCGCCTGCTGGCTGATGACGCAGTTCCAGAACCCGCTGGGCAGCCTGATGCCCGATGAAAAAAAGCGCCAGCTGGTCCAGCTGCTTGCGCGCCACGATATTCCGCTGATCGAAGACGATGTGTACGGCGAGCTGTATTTCGGATCGGTGCGGCCGGTACCCGCCAAGGCCTATGACACCCAGGGGCTGGTGCTGCATTGCTCGTCTTTTTCCAAGTGCCTGGCGCCGGGTTACCGCATCGGCTGGACCTCGGCCGGACGCTACGCGCAACGCGTACAGCGCCTGAAACTGTCGTCGACGCTATCGGCTTCCGGCCCCGCCCAGGGCGCCATCGCCGAATATCTGGAGCAAGGCGGCTACGACCGCCACCTGCGCCGCCTGCGCGAAACGCTGCAGACACAGCAGCAGCGCATGGCCGAGGCAATCGCCCAGGAATTCCCGGCCGGCACGCGCGTGACGCGTCCGCAAGGCGGGTTCTTCCTGTGGCTGGAACTGCCGGCCGCCGTGGATGCGCTGACGCTGCATCGCCAGGCGCTCGCGCGCGGCATCAGCGTGGCGCCGGGGCCGATCTTTTCGGCCAGCGGCCAATTCGGCAGCGCGCTGCGCCTGAATTACGGGCACCCTTGGGACGCGGCCTCGCAGGCTGCCATCCGCGTACTCGGCGAGTTGGCGCGCGCGGCCTGCGCGCAGGCCGCGCGAGCGCGCTGATTCCGCGTCAGTTCAACGTCGATGCGGCGCGCGCGCGCTTGACTTCCAGCGGGGTCACGCCGCCCGCCTCGTTGCCCCAGCTATTGCGGATATACGTCACCAGCATCGCGATGTCGCCGTCGTTGAGCAGCTGCCCGAAGGGCGGCATGCCGTGAGGCCGCGGGTTCGCCGCCGTGGCCGGGGCATAGCCGCCGTCCAGCACCATGCGGATCGCGTTGACAGGCGACGGCGCCGTCACGGTCGGATTGCCCGCCAGCGCGGGCCATGCCGTGCCGCTGCCCTCGCCCGCTGACTGGTGGCATTGCACGCATTGCTGGCGGTAGATCTTGCCGCCCAGTTCCATGGCGGCTGGCGCGACAGCGGTCCGCGTACGCTCAGTTGAAGCCGCCGTGGCGGGCAGGGATTTGATATAGACGCCTATGGCCAGTGCGTCCGCATCGGTCAGATGCTGCGTACTGCCCAGCACCACCTCGGCCATGGGCCCGCTGGCGCTGGAATGCTTCGAAATGCCAGTCTTGAGCAAGGCTGCAATGTCTTCGGCGGACCATCTGCCCATGCCGGTTTCCATATCGTTGGTGAGCGGCGGCGCGTACCAATCCAGCACCGGGATCACGCCGCCGGCCAATGGGTCGGCCGAACGCAGCCCCCCCAGGTTGTTGCGCGGCGTATGGCAGGCGGCGCAATGCCCCAGGCCTTCGACCAGATATCGGCCGCGATTCCACTGCACCGATTGCCCTGCGTCCGCCTCCTGCACGCCCGGTTTGAAGTACAGCGCGCGCCAGGCGGCCAGCAGCGCCCGCTGGTCGTAGGGGAATTCCATCTCGGGCGGCCGGTTGGGCTGGTCCACGGGCGCCACGGTGCGCAGATAGGCGTACAACGCGTCGGAATCGGCGCGGGTCACGCGCGTGTATTCCGTATAAGGGAAAGCGGGATACAGCAGCGTGCCGTCGCGCGACTTGCCGTTGTGCAGCGCCTGCCAGAAATCGTCCGCGGTCCAGGCGCCTATGCCGGTTTTGTCGTCGGGCGTGAGGTTCGGGCCGTACACCGTGCCGAACGGCGTAGGGATCGGCGTGCCGCCCGCCAGCGCCTTGCCGCCCCGGCTGGTGTGGCAGGCCATGCAATTGCCAGCGAGCGCAAGGTAGCGGCCGCGCTCCACCAGCGTCGCGGCATCCGCCGCGGCCGCGGCGGGACCGGTGCTGGCATCGTCGCGCGTACCGAACCAGTAGAGGCCGCCCACGGCTGCGATCGCGAGCAGCAACAGGGCGGACAGGACTTTCTTCATGATCGACATCCGGCCTCTCCCTTACCGTTGCGCCTGGCTGCCGCATTCCGCGGGCAGGCGTATCGAACCCGCGGCTTCTGGCGCGTAGGGTTCCACGACGGGTTGCGAGGACAGCCACGCGGCCAGCGCGCCGATGTCCTGGGGAGTGAGTTTGTTGGAAATGTCGGCCATGCAGTCCGGCTCGGCAGCGCGGCGCAAGCCGTTCTTCCAGCTGCCGATCTGCGAACCGATGTAGTCACGCGGCAGGCCAAGCAAGCCGGGAATGGCGGGCAACACGCCGCCCAGAGCGGCACCGTGACAGGCGGCACAGGCGGGCAGACCGCGCGCGGCGTCACCGTTCAGGGCCAGCTTGCGCCCGGCTTCCAGCGTGGCGGCGGAGACGTCGGCGCGCGTCGGCGGCGGATACGGCACATGCTGCGAGGAAAAATACGCGGCGATCTCGCGCAGGTAGTCGTCGGGCAGGCCGGTCAACAAATGCGTCATGGGCCGGTACTGACGCCGGTCGTCGCGGAAGTTGAGCAGCTGGTGGTACAGGTACTCCTGAGGCTTGCCCGCCAGGCGCGGATAGTAGCCGTCGTTGCCGGCCCGGCCCTGCGCACCATGACAGGCCGTACAGGCGGCGACGCGGGCGTCCATGGTGTCCGGGCGCAGGATTTCCTGGGGCGCGGGCTGGGCCGGCGCGGGCGCTGCCAGGAAGGCGGCAGCCACCCCAAATAGGGAAATTGCCCAAAAACGCGGCAGTGAAACACTACGAAAGGAAATGAAGGCTAACATCTAGGTCGAATTCCATTCCCCCGAAACGCATGACGGCGGGGCGCGTATGTGAATCTGTCGAGTATCCGGCCCCCAGCTTACGCCAGGGGGACCAAAGCGGTACAGGCGCAGATTGGCAGTTTACGGCCATATCAGATGTCATCCCGCCGGCATCGTCCTCGAAAAGCGTGCCACAATCATGTCCATGTTGAAAGTCGTCCTCGTCACCGGCATCTCAGGCTCAGGCAAGTCCGTCGCCCTGCGCATGCTTGAGGACGCAAGCTATACCTGCGTCGACAACCTGCCCGTGCGGTTCCTGACCGAGTTCATCGCCAACGCCCGCGATGACGGCATGGAGCGCGTCGCGGTCGCCATCGACGTCCGCTCCCCCGGCGAACTGGCCGAACTGCCCGACGTGGTCACCGCGCTGCGCGCCATGGGCACCAGCCTGCGCGTGGTCTTCCTGGACGCCAGCACGGAAACGCTGGTGCAGCGCTATTCCGAATCGCGCCGCCGCCACCCGCTGACCGACCGCCTGCAGCACGGCGGCAAGACCCCGACGCTGTCCGAGTGCATCGCTGTGGAGCGCGAACTGCTCGCGCCGCTGCGCGAACAGGAACATGTCATCGACACCTCGGACCTGACGCCGGGCCAACTGCGCGTCTGGATCCGCGACCTGATCAAGGCCGACCGCGCGCCGCTGGTGCTGACTTTCGAGTCCTTCGCCTACAAGCGCGGCGTGCCGCGCGACGCGGACCTGGTGTTCGACGTGCGCTGCCTGCCCAACCCCTATTACGACCGCGACCTGCGGCCGCTGACCGGCCGTGACGAACCCGTGGCCGCCTGGCTGGCGGGCTTCGACCTGGTGGGGCAGATGATCGACGACATCGCCGGTTTCCTGAACCGCTGGCTGCCGCAATACACGCAAGACACCCGCAATTACCTTACGGTCGCCATCGGCTGCACCGGCGGCCAGCACCGTTCGGTGTACGTGGTCGAACAGCTGGCGCTGCGTTTTGCCGACCACGACCCGCTGCTGGTGCGCCATCGCACCCAACTGCCTGACGAATCCGCATGACCCTGTCCCGCCCGACCCGCCTGTTCATGATGCTGCTGCTGGCCATTGCCGTGGCTGGCTGCTCTTCCACCGGCGGACGCAAGAAGGGCGGCGGGTATTACAAGGACGACGGGCCAGACGCGAATCCGCCCTCGAACCTGGACCAGGTGCCCGACGCGGTGCCCAGGATCGAACCCTATGCCAGCGGCGCGAACCGCCCGTATGTGGTGTTCGGCCAGCGCTATGTGCCGGACACCAGCGGCCAGCCCTATAAAAAGCGCGGCACCGCCTCCTGGTACGGCAAGAAGTTCCACGGCAATTCCACGTCCATCGGCGAGTCCTACGACATGTACGCCATGACGGCCGCCCACACCACGCTGCCACTGCCCAGCTACGCCCGCGTCACCAGCATGGTCAACGGCAAGACCATCATCGTGCGGGTGAACGACCGCGGCCCGTTCCACAGCGACCGCATCATGGACCTGTCCTATGTCGCCGCGTACAAGCTGGGCATCATCGGCCCCGGCAGCGGCCAGGTGATCGTGGAAGCCATCCCGCAGGACGAGATCCGGCGGCTGGCCTCGCAGGGCGCGCCTGCCACGGCCATACCCGAACCCGCATCGGCCACGGGTTCGTCGCCCGTGGCCGCGCCCATCGCCGCCGTGCCGGTGGCGCTGGCGGCCGAACCCCTGTCGGGGCCCGCTCCGGGTTCCGCGCCGGTGCGCCAGCCGGCAGCGGGCGGCATCGGCAGCGTCTATCTGCAGGTGGGCGCGTTCAGCCAGCCTGCCAACGCGCAATCGCTGGTCAGCCGCATCAACACGCAGCTGGGCGCCGAAGGCGCACCGCCCGCATCGGTCGAACAGTCGAACAATCTGTATCGGGTCAAGATCGGCCCCTACCCCGACCGGCAGAGCGCCTTGGACGCCGTGCCGATGGTGTCGGACCGCATCGGCATCCTGCCCAGCATCGCCTCGCAGTAAACGCCCCGCTGCCCGCCTACCAGGGCAGTTCGGCCTGACCGTCGCACACCCGGCGCGCGCTTGCGCTACGGCTGCGGTAGCGATTGCCTTCGTGCGCCAGCAAGGCCTGCTTGCGCGGCAGCCCGCCGCCGAAGCCGGTCAGCGAGGTGTCGGCCCCGATCACGCGATGACAGGGAATGATGATGCTGATCGGATTGCGTCCGACGGCGCCGCCGACCGCCTGCGCACCCTTGGGCCGCCCCACGGTGCGCGCCAGGTCGCCGTAGCTGGCCAGCACGCCGAATTCCAGGTCGCACAGCGCATGCCAGACCTGGTGTTGGAAAGTGGTGCCGACGGGGTCCAGCACCACGTCGAAGACGCGGCGCTTGCCGGCGAACCATTCTTCCAGTTCGCGGCGCGCCTGCTCCAGGATGGGATCGGAGTCCGTGAGGATCCAGCCATCCGCCGCGGGCAGCAGTTCCTGATCGGTGAACCAGGCGCCGCGCAGGCCCTTGGCGCTGGCGACCAGACGCATGTCGCCCAGCGGCGTGGAAATGTCGCGGTAGACCAGGCGTTCGTCGGGATCCGCGGGCTTGTTGGACACGATAGTCGAATACACCATGTCTTACTCCGCCGATTTCTTGCGGGCCAGGGCCCGGTTGTACAGCACGTCGCGCGGCAGGCCGGAAACCTTGGCGGCCACGCGCGCGGCGTCGCGCAAGGACAGCGACTCCAGCAAGGCGTCCAGCAGCGCATCAGTGCGCGGATCGGCTTCTTCATCCGCTTCCTGTTCCGCGGGCGCGTGAGCGATCAGCACGAATTCGCCCTGTTCGCGGTGCGAGTCCGCAGCCAGCCAGGCCGCGCCTTCGCCCATCGGGAACGTTGCGATCTCCTCGAAACGCTTGGTCAGTTCGCGCGCCACGGTCAGAAGACGGTCGGGGCCGCACACTTCCAGCAGGTCGGCCAGCGTGGCCGCGAGCCGGTGCGGCGATTCGAACATGACGACCGGCGCGGGCAAGGCGCACCACGTGCGCAGCCAGCGCTGGCGCGCAGCCGCCTTGGGCGGAGGAAATCCGGCAAAGGCATAGCCCGGGTTTTCGTCGGTGGTAACGCCGCTACCCATCAGCGCGGCGATGACCGCGCTGGGACCGGGCACCGGCACCACGCCGAAGCCGGCTTCGCGCACGGCGCGCACGATGCGCGCGCCCGGATCGCTGACCGCGGGCGCGCCGGCGTCGGACACCAGCGCCACGCGCTGGCCCTGGGCCAGACGCTCGCAAATGGCCTGGGCCGCGGCAGCTTCATTGTGGCGGTGGGCGGCCATGAGCGGCGTACCCACGCCCCAGGCGTCCAGCAAGGCGCGGCTGGCGCGCGTGTCTTCCGCGGCGATTACATCGGCCCGCAGCAAAGCGTGCCAGGCGCGCAGCCCCAGGTCGCCCAGGTTGCCGATCGGCGTGGCCACGACATACAGCGTCGCAGCGGGCCAATGCTGCCCCGCCACGCGTTCAGCAACGCGAGACCAGGCATCTCCGGCAGGGGGAGGTGAGACATTTTGATTCATTGCAGCCTACAGACACGGGAAACCATGTCAGTGTAGCCGCCTATGCCCGCGACTTCCGGAGCGCCCATGACGGATGACACCTTGCGACTGGCCTGCGAACTGGCCCTGGCCGCCCGCGGCCGCGCCGCCAAACGCCGGCGCCGTGCCGCGCGCGCGGCGCCAGCGGATCGCCCGCCCCCGCGACGCTCGCCCGCCCAACGCAAGGGCGACCACCACGAGGACGCCGCCTTGCGCCTGCTGCAGTCGCGCGGCCTGGTCCTGCTGGCGCGCAATCTGCAGACCCGCGCCGGCGAGATCGACCTGGCCATGCGCGAAGGCGACACGCTGGTGTTCGTCGAGGTCCGATCGCGCGGCCCCAGCCGCTACGGCGGCGCCGCAGCCAGCATCGGCCCGGACAAGCAGGCACGGCTGGCCAGCGCCGCGGCCTGCTGGCTGCCGGAGCTGGCCCGGCGCCACTGGCGCGGCAGGCTGCCGGCGGCGCGCTTTGACGCGGTCGTCTTCGACGCCGGCGATCCCCAGTGGCTGCGCGGCGCGTTCTGGCAGGCCTGAAGTCCGCGCCGCCCCGGTAACGACCTGCCTAACAGTCGTTACGCCTGGACAGAACCACGCCTCGGCCCCGTGAGATAATCGCGCCCATGGATATGACCTCTCGAATGACGTCGCACTTTCGCGACGCCATGGCTGCGTGCGAACAAAGCATGAACGTCCTGGCCGAGCCGCTGGCAGTGGCGGTGGACGTGCTGTTCGGCGCCCTGGCAAACAACGGCAAGATTCTGGCTTGCGGCAATGGCGGCTCGGCCGCCGATGCGCAGCATTTCATCGCCGAACTGGTGGGCCGCTTCGAACGCGAACGCCTGCCCCTGGCCGGCATCGCCCTCAACACCGACACCTCGATCCTCACCGCGGTGGGCAACGACTACGGCTTCGACGAAATCTTCGAACGCCAGGTCAACGCCTTCGGCCAGGCTGGCGACGTGCTGGTAGCCATATCCACCAGCGGCAACTCCCCCAACGTGGTGCGCGCCATGGAAGCCGCCAGCGCCCGCGAGATGCACGTGCTTGCCCTGACCGGCAAGGGCGGCGGCGTCATGGGGGAACTCATTACGCCGATGGACGTCCATCTATGTGTTCCCAGCGATCGCACGATGCGCATCCAGGAAGTCCATATTCTGCTGCTGCACGCGCTGTGCGACGGCATTGACGCTCTTCTGCTTGGAGACACCGAATGATTTCTGACGTCCGTACCGCAGTCCGCCCGTTGATGCTCGCCGCGGCGCTCTCCACCGCCGCGCTCTCGCTGTCGGCCTGCGCGCCCCTGATCGTGGGCGGCGCGGCCGCCACCACCGCGGTCGTCGTGACCGACCGCCGCACCTCCGGCATCCAGCTCGAAGACCAGAACATGGCGTTCAAGGCGCAGAGCCAGATCTCGCAGAAGCTGGGCGACACCGCCCGCGTGAATGCCATGGCCTACGGCGGCCATCTGCTGCTGACCGGCGACGTCCCCACCGAAGAGGCCAAGAACCAGGCCACCGCCATCGCCCAAGGCGTGGAAAACGTCAAACAGGTCATCAACCAGCTGAACGTCGGCCCCATCGCCTCATTCAGCACGCGCTCCAACGACACCTGGCTGACCTCCAAGGTCAAGACCGCCCTGCTCAACACCAAGTACGTGCCGTCCGGCACCATCGCGGTCACGACCGACCACAGCGTGGTCTACCTGATGGGCAAGGTAACGCAGGCCGAAGGCGAATATGCCGCCAACGCCACCGCCGACGTCGGCGGCGTGGCCAAGGTGGTTAAACTGTTCGAGACGATCAGCCGCGAGGAAGCCATCCGGCTGTCGAATACCGGTTCCAAGTCCAACACTTCCACGGAAACCAAAGCGCCCATCGAAAGCGGCGCCGGCGCAGCGAGCGACAACGCGGCCGGCACCAGCAGCGGCGTAGAGGCCATGCCCATCAAATGAAGAAAGCCATCATCGCGTTGGCCGTCCTGGTGGCGGTCGGCATCGGCGCCTGGTTCGTCATGCGCCCCGCCCAGACCGCGCCCGACGTCACCTTCACCACGCTGGAAGGCAAGACCTTCTCGATGCAGGATCTGCGCGGCAAGGTCGTGCTGGTCAAGTTCTGGGCCACCAGCTGCGTGACCTGCGTGAAGCAAATGCCGGAAACCATCTCGGCCTACAACGAGTACGCCGCCAAGGGCTACCAGGCGGTCGCGGTCGCCATGAACTACGACCCGCCCAACTTCGTGCTGAACTTCGCCGAAACGCGCAAGCTGCCGTTCCCGGTGGCCCTGGACACCAAGGGCGACATCGCCCGCGCCTTCGGCGACATCCGCCTGACGCCCACGGCCTTCCTGATCGACAAGCAAGGCCGCATCATCAAGCGCTACCTGGGCGAATACGACGTGGCGGAGTTCCACGCCACCGTGGAAAAGGCCCTGGCGGCAGGCTGAGCCCCGCAGCCCCCCAAAATGGCCGCCCCGACAGGGCGGTTTTTTTTCGTCCGGCGACCGGCCCCGCCGCGGCGGCGCCCAAAAGAAAAACCGCCCACGGCGGGCGGTTTCCAGATCAGGCCGCGACGGGCCGGAATCAGAACGCCGGAACCACGGCGCCCTTGTACTTGTCCTGGATGAACTTCTTCACCTCGGGCGTGTGCAGGGCCTGCACCAGCTTCTTGATGCCCGGCGCGTCCTTGTTGTCCTCGCGGGTCACCAGGATGTTGGCGTAGGGCGAATCCGAGCCTTCGATGAACAAGGCGTCCTTCGTCGGGACCAGGCCGGCTTCCAGCGCGTAGTTGGTGTTGATCAGCGCCAGGTCCACGTCATCCAGCGAGCGCGGCAGCATGGCGGCTTCCAGTTCGCGGAACTTCAGCTTCTTGGGGTTCTCGACCACGTCCGCGGCCGTCGCCAGAATGTTGGACGGATCCTTCAGCTTGATCACGCCTTGCTTCTGCAGCAGCACCAGCGCGCGGCCGCCGTTGGAGGGATCGTTCGGGATCGCGACGGTTGCGCCGTCCTTGAGTTCGGACAGGCTCTTGATCTTCTTGGAATAGCCGCCGAAGGGCTCGACGTGCACCAGGGCCACCGGCACCAGCGTGGCCTTGCGGTCCCTGTTGAAGGAATCCAGGTAGGGCTTGTGCTGGAAGAAGTTGGCGTCGAGCTGCTTGTCGGCCAGTTGCAGGTTGGGCTGCACGTAGTCGCTGAACACCTTGATGTCGAGTTCCACGCCTTCCTTGGCCAGCTGCGGCTTCACCACTTCCAGGATCTCGGCATGGGGAACCTGGGTCGCGCCCACCACGATTTTTTCGGCATGTGCGGCGTTCGCCGCCACCAGGAACACCGACGCCGCCAGAGCGGACCGGACAAAGTTCAAACGCATGTGTTGCCTCTTTTATGGGTAAAAATTAGGGGCTGATGCCCTGCCGGTGCGGCCTCGCCCCCTTTTGCGGGGGTCGCCGTTGCGAAAACGCCCCCAATTTACCTGAATGCCGGTTATTTGTCGGGCATATGAACATGGGTTTAAAGCATAAGAAACCTGTGGGTACTACAATCCGTCGTATGCTTGCGCTACCGCGTCCCGAACGCGTTTTTGTGCAGGCATTTTTTCTAACCACTCATACGTATATTTGCCGACTTAGCTGCCATGACCGACACCCCCGACCCTGCTGCCGTTTCGTCTCCTGCTGTCAAAGCCGCTGTGCTGTCTGAAGCACTGCCGTATATCCGACGATTTCACGGCAAGACCATCGTGGTCAAGTACGGCGGCAACGCCATGACGGAAGAGCGTCTGCAGCGCAGCTTCGCGCACGATGTCGTGCTGCTGAAGCTGGTGGGTCTGAATCCGGTGGTGGTGCACGGCGGCGGTCCGCAGATCGACGACGCGCTGCGCCGCATCGGCAAGCAAGGCACCTTCATCCAGGGCATGCGCGTCACCGACGCCGAGACCATGGAAGTGGTCGAATGGGTGCTGGGCGGTCAGGTCCAGCAGGACATCGTCATGATGATCAACGAGGTCGGCGGCAAGGCCGTGGGCTTGACCGGCAAGGACGGCGGACTGATCCAGGCCCAGAAGAAGCTGATGGCCAACAAAGACAATCCGTCCGAACCCATCGACATCGGTTTCGTCGGCGACATCACCATGGTCGAACCGGCCGTGGTCAAGGCGCTGCAGGACGACCAGTTCATCCCCGTCATCTCGCCCATCGGCTATGGCGAGGACGGCACGGCCTACAACATCAACGCCGACGTCGTCGCCGGCAAGATGGCGGAAGTGCTGGGCGCCGAAAAGCTGCTGATGCTGACCAACACCCCGGGCGTGCTGGACAAGGGCGGCAAGCTGTTGCGCAGCCTGTCGGCGCAAACCATCGACGAGCTGTTCGCCGACGGCACGATCTCCGGCGGCATGCTGCCCAAGATCTCGTCCGCGCTGGACGCCGCCAAGAACGGCGTGAACTCCGTGCACATCGTCGACGGCCGCGTGCCGCACTGCCTGCTGCTGGAAATCCTGACCGACCAGGGCGTGGGCACGATGATCAGCTCGCACTGATGCGGGCACAGCGTTACCTGCTGCGGCCAGCGGTGCGCATGCGCCGCTCGCGCCGCGCGGCCGCGGGCGACTCCGAGCGCCTGTGGCTGTTCGACCTGGACAACACGCTCCACGACACCTCGCACGCCATCTTCCCGAAGATCGACCACGGCATGACCATGGCCGTGGTCGAGGCGCTGAACGTCGACATCGACACCGCCAACCGCCTGCGCTCGCAGTACTGGAAACGCTACGGCGCCACCATGATAGGCATGGTCCGGCATCATGGCGTGGACCCCCATGAGTTCCTGCACCGCAGCCACGACTTCGATGTCGGTCCGCTGGTGCGCGCGGAAAAGGCGCTGGCCTACAAGCTGAGCCGGCTGCCGGGCCGCAAGGTGCTGCTGACCAACGCGCCGCTGCACTACGCCCGCGCCGTGCTCGCGCGCCTGGGGATCCTGCGGCAGTTCGACAGCCTCTGGGCCATCGAGCATATGCGCCTGCATGGCGAGTTCCGGCCCAAGCCTTCGCCCGCCTTGTTGCGCCATGTGCTGGCCCGCGAAGGCGTGCAGGCACGCAACGCGGTGCTGGTGGAAGACACCCTGGCCAATCTGCGCGGCGCGCGCCAGGCCGGCCTGCGCACCGTTCACGTGTATCACCCGGGCACGCCGTTCGCCCGCGGCCGCTCGCAGCGGCCGGCCTACGTCGACTTGCGGGTAAACTCCGTCAGTGATTTGCTGTTACGCCGACGCCCCCTGCGGGGATAGCGGCGCGCTCCTCCCCTCCCCTCCACCGTCAAGCCTGCGCGAGAGCAGACCCCTCCATGGCGAGCAAACCCGGCGAGCGCAAGACCCAGATTCTGCAAACCCTGGCCGAGATGCTGGAGCAGCCGCACGCCTCCCGCATCACCACGGCGGCCCTCGCCGCGCGCCTGGAAGTCTCTGAAGCCGCGTTGTACCGGCACTTCGCCAGCAAGGCGCAGATGTTCGAAGGGCTGATCGAATTCATCGAAACCAGCATCTTCACGCTGGTGAACCAGATCGCCATCGCCGAGCCCCATGGCCTGACCCAGGCCCACCAGACCGTTTCCATGCTGCTGACCTTCTCGGAACGCAACAAGGGTATGACGCGCGTGCTGACCGGCGATGCGCTGGTCACGGAAGACAACCGCCTGCAGGAACGCATCAATCACATCAACGACCGCATCGAGGCGTCGTTGAAGCAATCGCTGCGCATCGCCGTCACCGATGGCGGCCTGCCGCCGCAGGCCAATGTCGCGGCGCATGCCAGCCTGCTGACGCATCTGGTGCTGGGTCGGTGGCTGCGTTACGCGCAGAGTGGGTGGCGCATTGCGCCCACGCTGCATCTGGACGAACAGCTGCGCCTGGCGCTGGGCTGAGCGACCCGCGCCGCCTGCCGGCTTCGGCGCCGATTAGCATCGTGGCACGATCTAATTAACTTCCTTTCCGTCTCTATTTCCGCCTATTTGCATTGTTCCATGCAACAATCTCCGCTTGCCGGCGGCGCGGGGCGACGAGCATAATGCCCGTCAAAGGTTTTCCACAAGCCCAAATCTCCACAGGCTTGATCAGTATCAATACGGGTTTTCCGCAATGCCGTCACGATCATGCTGTAGCGTCGACACACCGATTTGACCTATCCCGTTGCTCGCGGGGCGGTGTGTCGGCAGTTTGACCTCAACCGGAGATGGATATGACCGCGCAAGCCGCCGTCCCTGCCTCGCAAGCCCCAAAGAAAACCAAAATTCCAATCGGACTCGTCGCCGGCGTCCTAGTGATGATCGGCGTGCTGATGATGCCTTTGCCCGCCGACCTGCCCGTCGCGGGCCACCGGATGCTCGCCATCCTGGCATTCGCAGTGGTGGTCTGGATTACCGAAGCCGTGTCCTACGAAGCCAGCGCGATCATGATCACGACGCTGATGGCCTTCCTGCTGGGCACGGCTCCGACAATCAAAGACCCGCAAGTCATCTACGGCACCTCGGCCGCGATCAGCATGGCGCTGGCGGGCTTCTCGAACTCGGCGCTGGCGCTGGTCACCGGCGCCTTGTTCATTGCCGCGGCCATGACATTCACCGGGCTGGACCGGCGCATCGCGCTGGTGACCCTGTCCAAGGTAGGCACCAGCACGCGCCGCATCCTGATCGGATGTATCGCGGTGACCATCGTGCTGAGCCTGGTCGTGCCCAGCGCCACCGCGCGCAGCGCGGCCGTGGTGCCCATCATGATGGGCGTCATCGCGGCCTTCGGCGTGGACAAGCGCTCCAACATCGCCGCCGGCATCATGATCATCGTGGCGCAGGCCACCAGCATCTGGAACGTCGGCATCCAGACCGCCGCGGCGCAGAACCTGCTGACCGTGGGCTTCATGGAGAAGATGCTGGGCCAGCGCGTGGCGTGGTCGGACTGGCTGATCGCCGGCGCCCCCTGGTCGCTGATCATGTCGGCCGTGCTGATCATCATCGTGCTCAAGCTGCTGCCGCCGGAAAGCGACAGCATCGCGGGAGGCAAGGAAGCCGTCGAGAAGTCGCTGCTTGAACTGGGCCCCATGACCGGCGCGCAAAAGCGCCTGATGGCCGTGTCGCTCATGCTGCTGCTGTTCTGGTCGACCGAAGGCAAGCTGCACAAGTTCGACACCACTTCGACCACCTACTTCGGCCTGGTCCTGCTGCTGCTGCCGCGCTTTGGCGTGATGACCTGGAAAGACGTGCAATCGCGTATCCCATGGGGCACCGTGATCGTGTTCGGCGTCGGCATCAGCCTGGGCACCGCCCTGCTGACGACCCAGGCCGGCCAATGGCTGGGCAACCAGGTCGTGGCGCACACCGGACTGGACCACCTCGGACCGCTGGCGATCTTCGCGATCCTGGCCGCCTTCCTCATCGTCATCCACCTGGGTTTCGCCAGCGCCACCGCGCTGACCTCGGCCATGCTGCCGATCCTGATCTCGGTGCTGGCCACGCTGCCGGGCGAATTCAGCCGCCTGGGCATGACCATGCTGCTGGGCTTCGTCGTCAGCTACGGCTTCATCCTGCCCATCAACGCACCGCAGAACATGGTGTGCCTGGGTACCGAGACCTTCAACGCCAAGCAGTTCGCCAAGGTCGGCATCATCGTCACCATCGTCGGCTACCTGCTGATGCTGCTGATGGGCATGACCTACTGGCGCTGGCTGGGCTGGCTGTAAGGAGGTCGCATCATGAAGATTTCGATCGCCCAAGCCAATGAATACGGTCGCCGCGTGCTGATGGCGCAGGGCGTGCCCGAGGACATCGCCCGCGACGTGGCCGAGCACCTGGTCGAGTCCGACCGGGTCGGCTACACCAGTCACGGCCTGTCCATCCTGACCAACTACCGGCGCGTGCTGTCCGAGGGCCTGGCCCAGGCCGACGGCCGGCCCGAACTGGTCAACGACCGCGGCGCGATGCTGGCCTATGACGGCCATCACGGGCTGGGCCAATATGTCGGCAAGGTCGTCATCGAGAAGGCCATTGAGCGCACCCAAGAGCACGGCCAGTGCATCCTGACCCTGCGCCACAGCCATCACCTGGGTCGCATGGGCCACTACGGGGAAATGGTGGCGGCCAAGGGTCTGATCCTGTTGGCCTTCACCAACGTGATCAACCGCTCGCCCACCGTGGCGCCTTTCGGCGGCGCGCAGGCCTGCCTGACCACCAACCCGCTGTGTTTCGCCGGCCCGCTGCCCGGCGGCCGTCCGCCGTTCATCGTGGACATGGCCACCAGCTCCATCGCCGTCAACAAGGCGCGCGTGTTGGCCGCCAAGGGCGAGCAGGCGCCCCCGGGCTCGCTGATCGACGCCCAGGGCAATCCGACCACCGATCCCAACGCGCTGTTCACCGACCCGCCCGGCGCCCTGCTGCCGTTCGGCGGCCACAAGGGCTACGCGCTGGGCCTGGTAGCCGAACTGCTGGCCGGCGTGCTGTCCGGCGGCGGCACGATCCAGCCGCAGCATCCGCGCACCGGCGTGGCGACGAACAACATGTTCGCGCTGCTGCTGGATCCGCAGGTGGACTTCAACACGGACTGGCGGTCGATGGAGGTGGGCGCGTTCATCGACTACCTCCACGCCTGCAAGCCGCAACCCGGCGTCGAAGGCGTGCAGTATCCGGGCGAGTACGAAGCTCGCAACCGGGCGCTGAACGAGGACACGCTGACGTTTGATAGCCGGATCTGGGATGGGCTTACCAAGCTGGCCGTCGACCTTGGGGTGCCTGAGGCGTTGCCTGCTTGAGGTTGTAGGCGGCTCTTGCGGGTAGCGTTTGTTTGCTTGCTTTCGGGCGTCTTGGGCTCTTAAGACGCCCGTCGCGTCGGCGGCAATCTGGCGTCAGGTGCGGCGAGCGATGTGCTTGGCGTTCTGGCAACGGGCGGGGTATGGCGGTGGGTCTTGCGGGGCTCGCCTCGGGCCGGCCGCGCGGGCGGCCTTCCGAGGCTTCCGCGGTGTCTTGCGGTTGAGGATGGCGCTGCGCGCACATGAAACACCTGTCAGCATTAACGCCTCGCAGGTGGCTGCTCATCACCGAACGTCACCAGGCCGTTGATCATCACCTGCCGCTAAGCCACGGTGCCGGATGGGTGGCGCGCGCGAGAAAACCTTCAAGCGCAAACCGCTGCCTGCCGCGCGCCACCCATCACCGCCTCACCCCAATGATGAGCGGCCACTAGCAAACCACGCTCCGCAAACGCGCAAGCGACCACCTCCACGACGCCGACACACACGTATGTTGCTGACGGCCGCCCGCGCGGCCTTCAGCAACGGGCACCGCAAGACTCGCCACCGACCACTGCTCTAACAGCGCAGCGAACCAAGGCGACAGTAGCCCGTCGGCGCGGGCGGCGTGGCGGCTCGCAACCTCGATGCGCCCGAGGGAATCGGAAGGCAGCCGCCGTAGGCGGCAACGACGATGACGAAGGGGAAGTCCGGAGCGAACGCTCCGGACCGCAATCGTGGGCGCGAGCCGCCACGCCGCACGCGACGACGGGCGACCTACGAAGAACGCGCAGCCGCCAAAAAGATCAAGTCTTAACCGACCGATGCCGGCTAATACTCATCATGATCCCAAACGCAATCCCCATGGTGAACAAAGCCGTCCCCCCATAGCTCATGAACGGCAACGGCACCCCCACCACAGGCAGAATCCCCGTCACCATCCCCACGTTCACGAACACATAGATGAACAGCATCATCGTCAGCGCCCCAACCAGCAACCTGCCGAACTGCGACGATGCCCGTGACGCGATCGTCAGTCCTCGCGCCATCATCAGGCCATACAGCACCAGCATGGCGATGCCGCCGTAGAGTCCGAATTCTTCCGCGTACACCGCGAAGATGAAGTCGGTGGTGCGTTCAGGGATGAAGTCCAGGTGCGTCTGCGTGCCCTTCATGTAACCCTTGCCGTACACCCCGCCCGAGCCCACCGCGATCATCGACTGGATCGTATGGAAGCCCTTGCCCAGCGGATCGGAGCTGGGATTGAGCAGCGTGCACACCCGGTGCTTCTGGTAGTCGTGCAGCACCACCCAGTCCACATCGGGCTCGCATAACTGGTCTTCGTAGTAGATCAGCGTGCCTATGCCGATGATGCCCGCCAGCATGACCGGCACCAGCAGCTTGAACGACAGGCCCGCGAAATAGATCACGAAGAAGCCGGCGCCGAACACCAGCAGGGCCGTGCCCAGGTCGGGCTGCAGCACGATCAGGCCAAAGGGCGCGGCCAGCATGGCGGCGGCCGCCAGGAAGTCGCGGATGCGCACCGCGCCTTCGTGACGCTGGAAGTACCAGGCCAGCATCATGGGCACGGCGATCTTCATCATCTCGGAGGGCTGGATGCGGGTCACGCCCAGGTTCAGCCAGCGGGTCGCGCCCTTGCTGGTCTCGCCGAAGAACTCCACGCCCAGCAGCAGCACCACACCCACCACGTAGAAAGGCAAGGCCAGCTTCATCAGCCACTTCGGCGGAATCAGGGCCATGGTCCACATGGCGAAAAAAGCGATGATGAAATTGCGCGACTGTTCGGCGAAGCGCCAGTCGGTGCCGCCCACCGCGGAATGCATGACCGTCATGCCCAGCGCGGCAAACATCAGCAGGATCGCCAGCAGCGGCCAATCGAAGGCCGTGAACACACGTAGCAGGATAAGGCCCAGGCGTTTCATTATCGGCGCACCACGTCGGAAGCGATTTCCTCGACCGAGGCCAGGGGGTCGGCGCGGTCGGGCCGCACGATCTTGTCCTGGCGGTCCTTGGCCAGCCAATAGTCGAACACCTTGCGCGCGACCGGGGCGGCGACGCTCGCGCCCCAGCCAGCGTTCTCGACGATCAGCGCCACCGCAATGCGCGGATGCTCAAGCGGCGCGAATCCCATGAACAAGGCGTGGTCGCGCAGACGTTCGTCAATGGCGCTGGCGCGGTAATGGCCGCCGCGCAGGCTGAACACCTGCGCGGTGCCGGTCTTGCCGGCCGCCTGGTAGGGGGTGTTGGCGAACGCGCGCCGCGCCGTGCCGGCCCGCACCACGTCCGCCATGGCGTTCTTGATCACGTCCACGTTGGCCTGCTTGAGGGGAATGCGATAGTCGGGCGCGGACTCGGTGGGCTTGGCCTCGCCGGTGCGCGGATCGCGCACCGCGTGCACCAGGTGCGGGCGGCGGTACAGGCCGTTGTTGGCCAGCGTGGACGTGCCTTGCGCCAGTTGCAGCAGCGTAAAGGCGTTGTAACCCTGCCCCACCGCCACGGAAATCGTCTCGCCCGCGTACCAGCGCTGGCGGTCCTTGTCCTTGTAGGCGGAGCGCTTCCAGTCGGTCGAGGGCAGCACGCCGCGCTTTTCGCCTTCCAGGTCGATGCCGGTGATCTGGCCGAAACCGAATTGCTTGGTGAAATCGTGCAGTGCGTTCACGCCGATCTCGGGGCCCAGCGAATAGAAGTAGGTGTCGGACGACACGACGATGGCCTTGTGCATGTCCGTCATGCCATAGGCCGCGCCGCCGGCGTTGCGGAATTTCTGGCCGCCAAACTCGTAGTAACCGGGGTCGGAGATGCGGTCGGTGGCGCGGCGCTTGCCCAGTTCGAGCGCCGCCAGGGCCACGAAAGGCTTGTAGGTCGAACCGATGGGATAGGTGCCGTACAGCGGCCGGTTGATCAGCGGATGATCCGGCGACTCGTTCAGCATGCGCCAGTTGTCCACGTCGATGCCGTCCACGAACAGGTTCGGATCGAACGAAGGCTGAGAGACGAAGGCCAGCACCTCGCCGGTGTCGGGATCGATGGCGACCAGCGCGCCGCGCTGTCCCTCGAAAGCCGCTTCGGCCACCTTCTGCAGGCCCAGGTCGATCGAGAGCATGATGTCGGAGCCCGGCACCGGATCGATGCGGCGCAGCGTGCGCATCGGCCGTCCGCCCGCGGTCACTTCGACCTCTTCCAGGCCGGTGCGGCCGTGCAGCTGCTCTTCCCAGGTTTTCTCGATGCCCTTCTTGCCGATGACCTCGGTGCCGCGATAGTTGCCCAACTGGCCGGCGCGCTCCAGCTCTTCGTTGTCGCCTTCGGCGATGCGGCCGATATAGCCGACCACATGGCCCGCCGACGCGCCCTGCGGATACTCGCGCACCCAGCGCGCGCGCAGCTCCACCCCGGGGAACTGGAAGGAATGCGCCGCGAACCAGGCGGCTTCGGTCTCGTTGAGGTTGTTGCGCAGCTGCAGGCTGGCGTAGCGGCTGGACTCGGCGGCGCGGCGCTTGAAGCGGCGCTGGTCGGCCGGACTGATGTACACGACCTCGGTCAGGCGTTCGAACAGCTGGCTCAGATTGCCGGCATGGGCCGGCACGACCTCCAGCGTATAGGTGCGGTAGTTGCGCGCCAGCACCTCGCCGTTGCGGTCCAGGATCTCGCCGCGCCGCGGCGGGATGGGCACGACCGCGATGCGGTTGCGGTCGGCGCGTTCCGACAGGCCTTCGTAGCGGTCGACCTGCAGGTACCAGAACCGGCCGATCAGCACGCCGAAGCAGGCCAGCGCGAATAGCCCGCCCACCCAGGCGCGCAGGCGGAAACGCTGCTTCTGCTGCTGGCCAGTTTTCTTGAATTCGAACATGACGCGGCGCCGCCGTCAGGCGGAGGAGGATTCAGCGTCGTCGACACCGCGCTGCGGCAAGTGCAGAACCCAGCCCGCCAGCGGCCACAAGGCGGTGGTCAGGAGCACGCTGATGCCCCAGTCCCAGCCCGGCCATTTGCCGGCCAGCCATGCATGGATGATCTGGGTCACGAAGCGGGCGATGAAGAACACAGGCAGCATGTGCATGGCCTGGCTCCAGAGGTCGAAGCGCTGCAGCCGGCGGTGCAGCACCACTGCGCCGTAGGCGACCAGCGTGTACGACAGCGCGTGCTCGCCCAGCAGGCCGGCGTCGTGCACGTCCATCAGCAGGCCGAAGAAGAAGGCGGTGAACAGGCCGACGCGGCGCGGCTCGTGCACGCACCAGAAGGCGATGATCAGCAGCAGGATGTCGGGCGCGCCCTGCCACAGGCGCCAGGGCAGCAGCGACACCAGCCACGCCACCAGCACCGTGGCCCAGACGAACACGCCGTGCGCCGGGCCGGAAAGCCGGTCGGGCTGCACGTTGCTGGGGGTGCCGAGGCGGCGCGCGGCCTGCCCCGAGGATTGATTAGTCCGATCCACCGGAATCGACCTCCTGACGGTTGGACTCGGCGCGCTCCACATCGACCTGCAGGACCAGGAAGTGGCGGTAGCGTTCGGGATGGGCCAGCGGTTCGCATACGGCGCGCGCGAAGCCGGAAGCGGTATCGCGTTCGACCGAGGTCACCTTGGCCACCGGCAGGCCGGCCGGGAACAGCCCGCCGACGCCGCTGGTGACGATGGTATCGCCTTCCTTGATGTCGGCGTTGGCGGCAAGGTAACGAACTTCCATCTTGCCCGGCGAGTTGCCGCCGAACGCAATCAGGCGCAGGCCGTTGCGCAGCAGCTGCACGGGGATGGAGACCTGCTCGTCGGTGACCAGGGCCGCCTCGGCCGTCATGGGCGTGACGCGCACGATCTGCCCGACCACGCCGCCTTCGTCGATGACCGGCATGCCCGGGGCCAGGCCCGCCTTGCTGCCCTTGTTGAACACCAGGCGCTGCGTGAACGCATTGGTGGGTTCGTACATGACTTCGACCACCACGGCGGATTGCGCCACGGTATCGGTCACGCCCAGCAGCCGGCGCAGCTGCGAGTTCTCGGCAGCCAGCTGGGCGCCATGCGTGGTCACCTGGGCCAGCTCGATGCGCTGGCGCTGCAAGGCTTCGTTTTCGCTACGGATGAGATTGGCCGCGTTGACCCATTCGTTCACTTGCTGGACGAGGTCGCGCGGCGCCATGACGGCGCGCTGGAAGGGGTACAGCGCCACGGACATCGCCCGGCGCGCCGGTTCCAGCATGCGCCATTGCGAATCCATGACAATCAGGGCCAACGCAAGGACGACCAGAACGACCAGCCGCACCTCCGCAGGTGGGCCGCGCCTGAATAGGGGAGGAGTCCCTTGTCGTTGCATGAATCTCAGCCCGGACGCCCGCGTCCGTCGCTCCGGCAGCGGCCGGAGCCGTGAAAAAGCGGGGCTCCGGGCTGGCGGGCAAAATTAGTCGTTGATGAAGATGGCGCCCAGTTTCTCAAGGTGTTCCAGCGCCTCGCCGCAACCGCGCACGACGCAGGTCAGCGGATCGTCCGCGACCACGACGGGCAGGCCGGTTTCTTCCTGCAGCAGGCGGTCCAGGTCGCGCAGCAACGCGCCGCCGCCGGTCAGGGCGATGCCCTTGTCGGTGATGTCGGCGCCCAGTTCGGGCGGGGTCTGTTCCAGCGCGATCTTCACGGCCGAAACGATCTGGTTCAGCGGGTCGGTCAGCGACTCGAGGATCTCGTTGGACGAGACCGTGAAGCTGCGCGGCACGCCTTCGGCCAGGTTGCGGCCCTTGACCTCGATCTCGCGGACTTCGGATCCCGGGAACGCCGAGCCGATTTCCTTCTTGATCAGTTCGGCGGTGGGCTCGCCGATCAGCATGCCGTAGTTGCGGCGGATATAGTTGACGATGGCTTCGTCGAACTTGTCGCCGCCGACGCGCACCGAACCCTTGTAGACCATGCCGCCCAGCGAGATGACCGCCACTTCCGTGGTGCCGCCGCCGATGTCGACCACCATGGAGCCGCTGGCGTCGGACACGGCCAGGCCGGCGCCGATGGCCGCGGCCATGGGTTCTTCGATCAGGAAGACGTGGGACGCGCCCGCGCCCAAGGCCGATTCACGGATGGCGCGGCGTTCGACCTGGGTGGAGCCGCAGGGTACGCAAACAATGATGCGCGGGCTGGGCGCCAGCATGTTGCGGGGGTGCACCATGCGGATGAACTGCTTGAGCATCTGCTCGGTGACCGTGAAGTCGGCGATCACGCCGTCCTTCATGGGCCGGATGGCCTCTATATTGCCGGGAACGCGGCCAAGCATCTGCTTGGCTTCATGGCCGACGGCTTGAATGATCTTCTTGCCGTGGGGACCGCCTTCATGACGGATTGCGACCACGGACGGTTCATCGAGCACGATGCCCTTGCCGCGGACGTAGATCAGCGTGTTGGCGGTACCGAGGTCGATCGCCATATCGCTGGAAAAATAACTGCGCAGGAATCCGAACATGGGAGCTCAGCTAAATTCTGGGGGGAATGAGGTACATGCCGCGGGGCGTAGGGCCCGTAAAACAACGGGTCCGCCTGTCATCACGGCGATTAAACCGTGAATCATAACTTATAATTTCCCCGGAAATAGCGCATAAATGCAGGCTATTCAAGCTTTGTAACGGGTTCGGCATATGCATACTGCCCTGTCCCGCCCCTCGGCCTTCGCTTATCGATTTGCAATCCCCCATGGCGCTCAATGACACAGATGTGGCCCGCATTGCCCGGCTGGCCAGAATCGAACTGACCCCCGACCAGCGCACCGTCGCGCAGGCCGAACTCAACGGCATCCTCCACCTGATCGAACGGCTCCAGTCCGTCGATACCCAGGGGGTCGAACCCCTGGCCCACCCGCTGTCCGCCCATGAGGACATCGTGCTGCGCCTGCGTGAAGATGTCGTGACCGAACCCAGCTCGGAGGCCCGCCGCGAGGAGCTGCTGGCCAACGCCCCCGACGCCCAGGAAGGCCTGTTCCTGGTTCCCAAGGTCCTGGATTAAGTCATGACGAAACCCGCTCTGCACACCCAATTCAAGGGGATCGCCGCCCTGCGCGCGGCCCTTGCGCAACGCCAGATCAGCGCCGTCGAGCTCGCCCAAAGCGGCCTGGCGGCCGCCGAAGCGGCCAGCGGCCTGAATTGCTTTTTACATATTGACGCCGAATTGACGCTGGCCCAGGCCCGCGCCGCCGACGCTGCGCTGGCGTCCGGTTCGGCCGGCCCCCTGGCCGGCATCCCGATCGCCCACAAGGACGCCTTCGTCACCCGCGGCTGGCGCACCACCGCCGGCAGCAAGATGCTCGACGGCTATGTCAGCCCGTTCGACGCTACCGTGGTCGAACGCCTGGGCGAGGCCGGCGCCGTGTCGCTGGGCAAGCTGAACTGCGACGAATTCGCCATGGGTTCCGGCAACGAGAACTCCGCCTACGGCGCCGTGAAGAACCCCTGGGACCATGCCGCCGTGCCCGGCGGCTCCTCGGGCGGCTCAGCCGCTGCCATGGCTGCCCGCCTGGTGGCCGCCGCCACCGGCACCGACACCGGCGGCTCGGTGCGCCAGCCCGCCGCCCTGTGCGGCGTCAGCGGCATCAAGCCCACCTACGGCACCGTGTCCCGCTACGGCATGGTGGCCTTCGGCTCCAGCCTGGACCAGGCCGGCCCGCTGGCCGAAAGCGCCCGCGACCTGCTCGAATTGCTGGACGTCATCAGCGGCTTCGACCCGCGCGACGCCACCAGCCTGGAAAAATGCGACGCCGCCGCCAACGCGCCCGGCCGCGTCCGGCGTGACTTCGAGGCGGCCCAGGGCCGTTTCGACGCCGCCGGCAGCCAGCCCCTGAAGGGCCTGCGCATCGGCGTGCCCGCCGAGTACTTCGGCGCCGGCCTGGCCCCCGACGTGGCCGCCGCGGTCGAAGCCGCGCTGGTCCAGTTCGAGGCGCTGGGCGCCGTGCGCGTGGCGGTGTCGCTGCCGCGCACCGAACTCGCCATTCCCGCCTACTACGTCATCGCCCCCGCCGAAGCGTCCAGCAACCTGGCGCGCTACGACGGCGTGCGCTACGGCCACCGCGCCGCCCAGTACGGCGACCTGAACGAAATGATCAGCCGTTCGCGCGCCGAAGGCTTCGGCGACGAGGTCAAGCGCCGCATCCTGATCGGCACCTACGTGCTGTCCCACGGCTACTACGACGCCTACTACCTGCAGGCGCAGCGCCTGCGCCGCATGATCGCGCAAGACTTCCAGCGCGCCTATGCGGACCAGTGCGACGTGATCATGGGTCCGGTGACGCCCACGGTGGCCAAGAACATCGGCGACAACCGCGACGATCCCACGGCCGACTGGCTGGCCGACGTCTACACGCTGGGCGTGAGCCTGGCCGGCCTGCCTGCGATGTCGATCCCTTGCGGCTTCGGCGGCGCTGGCAACCAACGCCCCGTCGGTCTCCAGATCATCGGCAACTACTTCGACGAAGGCCGCCTGCTGGCCGTCGCCGACCGCTACCAACAAGTGACGGACTGGCACACGCGTGCCCCGGTCCAGCAAGGCTGAGAACATGAACTGGGAAATCGTCATCGGCCTGGAAACGCACACCCAGCTTTCCACCGACTCCAAGATTTTTTCGGGTAGCAGCACCGAATTCGGCGCCGCGCCCAACACCCACGCCAACGTGGTCGACCTGGCGCTGCCGGGCAGCCTGCCGGTCATGAACCGCGGCGCCGCCGAACGCGCCATCCGCTTCGGCCTGGCCGTGGGCGCCACCATCGCGCCGCGTTCGGTGTTCGCGCGCAAGAACTACTTCTACCCCGACCTGCCCAAGGGCTACCAGATCAGCCAGTACGAGCTGCCGGTGGTCGTGGGCGGTTCGCTGTCGTTCTTCGTGGGCGAGGAAGAAAAAACCGTCAACCTGACCCGCGCTCACCTGGAGGAAGACGCGGGCAAGTCCCTGCACGACGACTTCAGCCTGGCCAACGGCGCCCCCGGCAGCGGCATCGACCTGAACCGCGCCGGCACGCCGCTCCTGGAAATCGTGACGGAACCCGAAATGCGCTCGGCCGCCGAGGCCGTGGCCTACGCCCGCGCCCTGCACAGCCTGGTCGTGTGGCTGGGCATCTGCGACGGCAACATGCAGGAAGGCTCGTTCCGCTGCGACGCCAACGTGTCGGTCCGCCCTGTGGGCCAGAAGGAATTCGGCACCCGCACCGAGATCAAGAACGTCAACTCGTTCCGCTTCCTGGAACGCGCCATCGTCTATGAGGCGCGGCGCCAGATCGAGCTGATCGAGGACGGCGGCACGGTGGTCCAGGAAACCCGCCTGTACGACGCCGACCGCGACGAAACGCGCAGCATGCGCAGCAAGGAAGACGCGCACGACTACCGCTACTTCCCCGACCCCGACCTGCCCACGCTGGCGATCTCCAGCGCCTGGGTCGACGAGGTCCGCGCCGCCATGCCCGAACTGCCGGCCGCCCAGCGCGCCCGCTTCGAATCCGAATACGGCCTGCCCGCCTACGATGCCGCCCAGCTGACCGTCAGCCGCGACCTCGCCGCCTACTTCCAGGCGGTGGCGAACGCGCTGCCGGCCGGCCAGGCCAAGCTGGCCGCCAACTGGGTCATGGGTGAAGTCTCCGCCGCCCTGAACAAGGACGAGAAGAGCATCGCCGAGTCCCCGGTCCAGGCGCCGGCGCTGGCCGCCCTGATCGGCCGCATCATCGACGGCACCATCTCCAACAAGATCGCCCGCGAAGTCTTCGGCGCCATGTGGGCCGGCGAGAACGGCGGTCAGCCGGACACCATCATCGAGGCGCGCGGCCTCAAGCAGATCAGCGACACCGGCGCCATCGGCGCCATGATCGACGAGGTACTGGCCGCCAACCCGGCCATCGTGGAAGAGTACCGGGCCGGCAAGCAGAAGGCGTTCAATTCGCTGGTGGGCCAGATCATGAAGGCCGCCCGCGGCAAGGCGAATCCGCAGCAGGTGAATGATCTGTTGAAGCAGAAGCTGGATAGCTGACGCTTTTACTGAGGATCGGTCTGATAAGGGGCTGCGGCGCATTGCCGCAGCCTTTTTTTCTGCCGAGAATGGCCAGATCAACTATTGGCCGGAGGCAGACATGACCCCTTATGTTGAAGTACCGCTTGAACGCCTGAAAGACACGCTCGACACTCTGCTAGTCGCCGCGAGAGACGGATCTCGCATCGTCATCATGCACGAAGGCGAACCCTACGCCCAAATAAAAGCAGTCAACCCCATGATGAGCGAGAAGGCACACCAAGCCTTGGAATCGCTCGCGACGTTCCCGGGAATCGAGCATCCCACCTATGAAAGCTGGTGGGCCGCCGTCAAGCCGGTGCACGAATGAAATTGGTGCTCGACGCCTCGGTCGCCCTGAACTGGATGAACCTGCCCGATCAGCCGCTACGTACCAAGGCGTTCCGCATTCTGCAGGATCTCGACACCTACAGCGTGTGCGTACCAACCATATGGCCGCTGGAAATCGCCTACGGAGCATTGCGGGCAGAGCGTACGGGAATGGCGAACGCCGGCATGCTGGCGCGGTTCCGAGAAATTCTGGAGGCTGTTCCCATCATCGAGGAATCGCGCCCAACGCAACTTTGGCTTTCTCGGAGCGTCTCGCTGGCCCGGGAATACCGGCTCACCGTCTATGACGCGTCATACCTGGAACTGGCGACTACCCTGGGCGCGACGCTGGCCACCTTTGATCAGCGACTTCATGAGGCCGCCCAGGCCTGTAACCTCGATATCCTGGGAGTTCCGTCCCGCCTGACGGAGCCTATCGCCCAATACGGCTCCTTCGACGCCGAAAGCGCTCGCTATTCGGCGAACAACAAGGCAGACGCCCCCAACTGGCGCATGCCCGATCACTTCACCCCATACTTCGTCCGATAAGCCAACACCGCCTCGCGGTGTTCGGCGAACGACGCATCATCCTGCAGCAACGCCAGGATGTCCGACAGCGAGGCAATCGACACCACCGGAATGCCGTAGGTCTTGGCCACGTCCTGCACGGCGGAATGCGCCGACAGCGCGTCGTCGGGACCCGCGCGTTCCATGCGGTCCATGGCGATCAGCACGGCGGCCGGCTCGGCGCCGGCGGCGCGGATGATCTCGACCGACTCGCGCACCGAGGTGCCCGCGGTGATCACGTCGTCAATGATGACGACCTTGCCCTTGAGCGGCGCGCCGACCAGGGTGCCGCCCTCGCCGTGGTCCTTGGCTTCCTTGCGGTTGTAGGCGAAAGGCACGTCGCCGCCCTTCATGTCCGGGTGGCCGGCCAGCGCCACGGCGGTAGCCGTGGACAGGGGGATGCCCTTGTAGGCCGGACCGAACAGCATGTCGAATTCCACGCCCGAATCCAGCAGCGCCTGGGCGTAGAACTGCGCCAGCTTGCCGACCGAGCGTCCGCTGTTGAACAGGCCCGCATTGAAGAAATAGGGACTGATTCGACCCGATTTGACCTTGAAGCTGCCGAAGCGCAGCACGCCCTCGTTCAAGGCGAAGCGGACGAAATCCAGGGCGGTGGCGGAAGATTGGGCGGCGGGCATGCGTAAAGGTCCGGTAGATGGCAAACGCCAGCATTTTATCCGCTGTCGGGGCTATTCCCGGGCGGCGGCGCGGAGTCGGTTAAATTGCTGCCATTGCCCCGGCCCTGGCGGCCGCTCAACAGGAGTTTCGCTTTGCTGCGCATCACGTCGATCAATCTCAACGGTATCCGGTCCGCCTTCCGCAAGGGCCTGCAACCCTGGATGGAAAAGCACGCCGCCGACGTGCTGTGCCTTCAGGAAATCAAGATATCCGACGAAGACCTGACCGACGACCTGCGCCACCCGCCCGGCTATACCGGGCACTTCCACCATGCCGTGAAGAAGGGCTATAGCGGCGTGGGCATCTATTTGCGCGACGCGGCCGAGCGTGTGAACGCCGGCCTGGAATGCGAGGAATTCGATCCTGAAGGCCGCATCATCCGCGCCGACTGGAAGAACCTGTCGGTCATCAGCGCCTACCTGCCCTCGGGCTCCAGCGGCGACGAGCGCCAGCAGGCCAAGTACCGCTTCCTGGACCGCTTCGGCCCCTGGATCGACGCCCTGATGCACGAGCACAAGACCACCGGCCGCGAGTTCATCATCTGCGGCGACTGGAACATCGCGCACAAGGAAATCGACCTGAAGAACTGGAAGGGCAACATGAAGAACTCGGGCTTCCTGCCCGAAGAGCGCGCCTGGCTGACCGACGTGTTCGACAAGCGCGGCTTCGTCGACGTGTTTCGCACCATCGACGACCGCCCCGACCAATACACCTGGTGGAGCAACCGCGGCCAGGCCTGGGCCAAGAACGTGGGGTGGCGCATCGACTACCAGATCGCGACGCCGGGCATCGCCGCCCGCGCCCGCAACGTGGCCATCTACAAGGACGAGCGCTTCTCGGACCACGCGCCCCTGACGATCGACTACGACGCCACGCTCTGAGCAGCATCCTCCGGATCGCCCGCCGCCTCCCTTAGCGTTGCGGCGGCTTCCCGGCACAACCATTCCAGAAAGGCTGCCGCCCGCGGATCTTCCGAACAAGGCCGCGGCGACAGCAGCACGTAGGCCGAGCCGTCGCGGGCAAAGCCGCAAGGCGCCTGCAGCCGGCGGTCGCGCAAGGCGTCGCACGCCATCAAGGCGGAACCTATCGCCACCCCCAGGCCTGCGGCGGCGGCCTGCAAACTCAAATAGAAATGCTCGTATGCCGGCCCGGCCCGGCGCGGGGGCTTCACGCCCGCCGCCCGCGACCAGTGCCGCCAGGCTTGCGGACGCGTCGCGCTGCTGAGCGCAGACGCCCCGCCCCAATCCGCTGCGGCCGGGTCCGCGCCCGCGGCGCCGAGCAGCCCCGGCCGGCACACCGGTCCCGTCCATTCCTCGCAAACGCGCTCGGCATGCAGGGCCGCGTCCCAATCGAAGTCATTGCGGCGCAGCGCCACGTCCACGCCCTGGGCGGCGAAATCCACCGGTCCGCCCGCCGCGTACAGATGCACCTGCACGCCGGGATGGGCGCGCTGGAAGTCCGGCAGCCGCGGGATCAACCACATCATGGCGATGGTGGGTTCGCAGGACAGCACCAGCGGCGCATCTGCCGCCGGCTGGCGCAGCTTGGCCAGGCCCGTTGCCAGCTGCTCGAACAGGGCGCTAGTCACCTCGAACAGCTGCCTGCCGGCATCGGTCAGAAAAACAGCCCGGTTGCGGCGTTCGAACAGCGCCACGCCCAACGCATCCTCGAGCAGCCGGATCTGCCGGCTGACGGCGCCATGCGTCACGTGCAGCGTTTCGGCCGCCTTGCCGAAGGCCTGATGGCGGGCGGCGGCATCGAACACCCGCAGCGTATTGAGCGGTGGCAGTTTCATGGTGAAAGGTGAGTTTTTTTCACGAATATCCGGCATTAGAAATCGTTTTTCAGGCGCGCGCCAGCATCCCAAAATGCCGGCTCCGTTTCAAAACCCGCCGTCCTGTCGCCATGACCGAACTGATCGCCGTCGCCCTCATCACCATTCTTGCCGTCATCAGCCCCGGACCGGACTTCGCCATGGTCACGCGCAACAGCTATCTGTTCGGCCGGCGCACCGGCCTGATCTGCGCGCTGGGCATCGCGCTGGGCGTGCAGGTGCACGTGTTCTATACGATGTTCGGCGTCAGTCTGCTGGCGCATTACGCGCAGCCGGTGCTGCAGGGCATCAAGCTCGCGGGCGCCTGCTATCTGGTCTACATGGGCTGGAAGACTTTCTTCAACCGCACCCACGTCAGCCGCGACCTGTCGGCCCGCCCGCCGATCACCGGCTGGCAGGCCTTATACAACGGCTTTCTGACCAATGCGCTCAATCCCAAGACCACGCTATTCGTGGTCAGCACCTATACGCAGGTCGTGTCGCCCGGCACGCCGCTGTCGCGGCAGTTCGGGTATGGCCTGTTCATGTCGCTGGCGCATTGGGTCTGGTTCGGCGCGGTCGCGTGGTCGGTGTCCTCGCCATTCTTGCGGCGGATGCTGCTGGATCATCAGCTTGCGGCCGATCGGGTGGTGGGAGCGGTCCTGATGGCCTTGGGCGCGGCGCTGGCCGCCGTGCAGTTGTAATCCTGCCGCAGGGTCTGATTTCGCTCAAATAAATAATGGGGACATATAATGGCGGCAATGGCCTTCATACCTCCCTGAATATGCCTGAAATCGACCTTTCTTTTCTCGCCGGAAATCGGAAGAGCGCAAATTCTCTTGGGGAAAATAAATGGGGACATATATATTTCCCCAGGGAATTCAAGCATTTCTGCCCAAAACCCTTATAGAAAGGGCTCATCCCCTTGATTTCAGGCATTAATAAGTCCCTATTAAATTAAAAGAAAAAGTGCTTTGATATCAAGGTGATGGCACTATTTTTCGGCTTTGCGCAGGGCAACATTTTGCCCCTACAATCCCCGCACCATACCGGTGCAGCCGTGCACCAAAGAAGAAATTTCGCGCCCCAATCCGGCGCAGTCCGCACCTATTCGAAGCACCCCCAAGGAGATCATGTTGAAAGTGCAGAGTCTGGACGACTTCCTGCGTGGCGTCGCCGCGCGCGACCCGCAGCAGCCTGAGTTCATGCAAGCCGTCCAGGAGGTGATGCTGAGTCTCTGGCCTTTCATCGAAAAGCACCCCCACTACGCCGAGCATGCCGTGCTCGAGCGCCTGGTGGAGCCGGAACGCGTGATCCAGTTCCGCGTGTGCTGGACCGATGACCGCGGCCAGGCCCAGGTCAACCGCGCTTTCCGCATCCAGCACAGCTCGGCCATCGGCCCCTTCAAGGGCGGCATGCGCTTCCACCCCTCGGTGAACCTGTCCATCCTCAAGTTCCTGGCCTTCGAACAGACCCTGAAGAACTCGCTCACCACGCTGCCCATGGGCGGCGGCAAGGGCGGCTCCGACTTCGATCCCAAGGGCAAGTCCGACGCAGAAGTCATGCGCTTCTGCCAGGCCCTGATGATCGAGCTGTACCGCCACCTGGGTCCGGACACCGACGTGCCGGCCGGCGACATCGGCGTGGGCGCGCGCGAAGTCGGCTTCATGGCCGGCATGATGAAAAAGCTGTCCAACTCGACCGCCAGCGTGTTCACCGGCAAGGGCCTGACCTTCGGCGGCAGCCTGATCCGCCCCGAAGCCACCGGCTACGGCACCGTGTACTTCGCTGAAGAAATGCTCAAGCGCGTGGGCAAGTCCTTCGACGGCCTGCGCGTGTCCGTGTCGGGCTCGGGCAACGTCGCCCAGTACGCGATCGAAAAAGCCATGGCGTTGGGCGCCAAGGTCGTGACCGTTTCCGACTCCAACGGCACCGTGGTGGACGAAGCCGGCTTCACGCACGAGAAGCTGGTTGCGCTGATGCACATCAAGAACGACCTGCGCGGCCGCCTGGACACCTACGCCCGCCAATTCGGCCTGACCTATGAGTCCGGCAAGCGTCCCTGGCACGTGCCGGTGGACGTGGCCCTGCCCTGCGCCACCCAGAACGAACTGGAACTGGCCGATGCGCAAACGCTGATCAAGAATGGTGTGCTGTGCGTCGCCGAAGGCGCCAACATGCCCGCCACGCTGGAAGCCGCCAAGGCCTTCATCGCGGCGCGCGTGCTGTACGCCCCGGGCAAGGCAAGCAACGCCGGCGGCGTGGCCGTGTCCGGCCTGGAAATGGCCCAGAATTCGGCCCGCCTGTCCTGGACGCGCGAGGAAGTCGACGCGCGCCTGCACGCCATCATGCGCGACATCCATGAAAACTGCGTGCGCCACGGCCACAGCGAGCGCGAGTACGTGAACTACCTGGACGGCGCCAACATCGCTGGCTTCGTGAAGGTGGCTGACGCGATGCGTCAGCAAGGCTTGTATTAATCCCCCCCCCCGAAGCGCTGCGCGCTTCCCCCCCAGGGGGGCGCCGCTGCGGACCGGCAGAGCACGGCTCCGCGCGGCCCCGATTGGGGGGAGACCGGCCTAATGCGAGCGGGTCTGCCTCTTCTTGTCTGATTGGACGGACCTGCCGCGACGGCGGGGAGCTGCCTGAGCCGGCCCCTGGGCCGGCTTAGTCTTTCATGCGACTACACCCCCGCGCCATCAGGCGCGGGCAGCGCGTAGCGCTTAATGCTTCATCGTGCCGTGGTTCATGCTGCCGTGGTTCATGCCGGGGTTGTGCGAGGCCGGCTTGACCGTGAATTGCACGGCGACTTCGCCGGCCTTTTCGAACTTCAGCGTGGCCGGGACCGTGCCGCCTTCGGCGAACGGAGCCTTCAGCTTGATGAACATGACGTGGTAGCCGCCCGGGCTGAGCTTGACCTCGGTGTCGGCCGGCAACGCAATGCCGCCTTCCACCTGACGCATCTTCGAGACGCCGTTCTCGGTCTGGACCGTGTGCAGTTCGACGCGCTCGGCCGCGTCGGACGAGACCGACAGCAGGCGGTCCGCGGTCTTGGCGTCGTTGTCGATATCCATATACCCCGCGCCATTGGACTGGCCGGGCGCCGATGCGCGCACCCAGAGGTCGTCGACCTCGATCTGGCCAACCTTGTAGTCCTTCGCCCAGGCCGACCCGGCCGTACACAGGCCCAGGGCGGCGATGACAGCGAACTTGCGGATGTTCATGGGTTGTTCTCCTAGTGGGTTAACGCCGCCTGACCAGGCTGCGGGCAGCTGACAGGACCGAATCCGTCAGGGCTTCCATCGCTTCGGAGTTTACCCGCCAATGCTGCCAATACAGCGGCACATCCTCCCAGGCGCGGCCTCGAAGCAGCATCAGCTGACCTGCATCAAGGTGCTCCTGCACCAAGGGCAGCGGATTCATGGTCCAGCCGAGGCCGCCCAACGTGGCCTGCACGAACGCGCGGGTGGAAGGCACCCACCAGACCGGCGGCTGCCACGGCGCGGGATCGGCGATCTTGTGCGCGAAGCGCGCCTGCAGCGCGTCCTTGCGGTTGAACACCAGCACCGGCGCCTGCGCCAGCGTCTGGGCGTTGACGCCCTGCGAGAAGTAGCGCTTGTGGAATTCCGGCGTACAGGTGGCCACGTAGCGCATGCTGCCCAGCGCGTGGATGCGGCAGCCCTGGACCGGCTCGGCCAGCGCGGTCACCGCGCCCAGCACCGATCCATTGCGCAGCAGCGTCGCGGTGTGGTCCTGGTCTTCGGACTGCATGTCCAGCGTGGCGCGGGTGCGCGCCGAAAACTGTACGGCCGCGTCGACGAACCAGGTCTCCAGGCTGTCGTGATTGACCGCGACCGGGATGCTGGCATACGGCACATCGTCGTCCGCCACGCCCAGGCGGTCGAGCGCGTCATGCTCCAGCAGCGCCGTCTGCTCGGCCAGCCGCACCAGCACCTGGCCGTCCGCCGTCGCCACCGCCGGCACGGTGCGCTGGACCAGCAAGCGGCCCATGCGGTCCTCCAGCGCCTTGATCCGCTGCGACACCGCGGATGGCGTGACACTGAGCGATAGCGCCGCCCGCTCGAAACTGCCTTCCCGCACCACCGCGGCCAGGGCCCGCAGGTTGCCGTGATCGATTTTCATGAAATTAGTTTTGCTTAAGATAGTGAAGGAAAATTAGCTTTATTTCATATCTTCCACAAGCGAAAATGCCTTATTACCGGAGCGCCGATAGCGCCCGGCGTTGTCATCCAAGCGCCGCCACAGGCGTAGCAGCACAGGTGCAGGTCATGTTCGCCACGTTGTCATCCCCCCTCTTTTTCACTGCCTGGGCCAGCGGCACGGCCACCGGGCTGGGCCTGTTCGCGGTCGTGGGCGCGCAAAGCGCGTTCATCCTGCGACAGGGGCTGATGCGCGCCCACCTCCTGAGCGTGGTCGCCATCTGCGCGCTGATCGACGCCGTCTTCATCTTCGCCAGCGTCTCCGGCCTGCAGGCGCTCACCGCCTGGTTCCCCTGGCTGACGACCGCCGTGCTGTGGTTCGGCGTGGCCTTCCTGTCGTGGTACGCGCTGCAGTCGGCGCGCCGCGCCTGGACCGCCACCGGCGGCCTGGCCGCCGCCCGCGACGTGGTGCCTTCGCGCCGCGCCGCCATGCTGGGCGCGCTGGGCTTTTCGCTGCTGAATCCGCATTTCTGGCTGGACATGGTGGTGGTCGGCTCGCTGGCGCACGGCTTCGAGGAAGCACGCATGGCATTCGCCGCCGGCGCCTTCACCGCCAGCCTGCTGTGGCTCGCCGTGCTCGGCATCGGCTCGCGCCTGTTCGCCCCGTTCTTCGCCAGCGCATCGGCCTGGCGCGTGCTGGACGGCATCATCGCGGTGGTCATGGCCGCGCTGGCGGTCAGCCTGGCGCTGAAGGGCGTTTGACGCCGTACAAAGACGTTTAAGCTACGCCCCCAGCAGTTCCCCAGAACGGCCGCCCGGACCTCCCGGCGGCCGGTTTTCTTGCGGCGGCCGCCGCGTCCGGAGTCCCTCATGTACAGCTCCACCTTCATCTTCGCCACCAGGCAGTTCGACGATGATTTCCACCGCCTGGATCAAGCCATCGCCGCCGCCGCCCGCGCCATTCCAGGCTACGCGGGCGAAGAGAGCTGGGCTGACGCCACGCGCGGCCTGATCTCCAACGTCTACTACTGGGAATCGCTGGAAGCGCTGGAACAATTGATCCGCCACCCCGCGCACCTGCAGGCCAAGGCCGCGCAAGCGCGCTGGCTGGACGGCTATCGCGTGGAAATCTGCCAGGTGCTCAGGCGCTACGGCGAGGGGCTGGCCCCGCCGTCCTTATAATCTGCCGGTTGCCATTCTTTCGTCGGGCGCAACACCGGCCCGCCAGACGATCATGCGCGGTCCCTCCCCTTCCAAAGATGTGCGCCTGCCCCCCCTTGCCGCCATCCAGGCCTTCGAAGCCGCTGCCCGCCTGGGTTCCTTCGAACGCGCCAGCGAAGAGCTGTTTGTCACCGCCAGCGCCATCGGCAAGCGCATCGCCGCGCTGGAGACCTTGCTGGACGTCACCCTCTTCATCCGCAGCAGCCGCGGCGCCACGCTGAGCTCCGCCGGGCGCGAATACCTGGACCAGGTCCGTACCGCGCTGGACCTGCTGTCGGACGCCTCCCTGCACAAGCGCGGCGAACCCAAGCTCGAACCCCTGCGTGTCGTCTCTACCCCCACGTTCGCCCGCCAGGTGCTGATCCCCGCGCTGCCCGGCTTCACCGCCGCGCATCCGGAGGTGGAGCTGGAAATCATGCTGTCCATTCCCTACCTGGACATCATGCCGCCCAATGCCGACGTCTGGGTGCGCTTCGGCAGCGGCAAATATCCAGGCTTGAACGCACGCCAACTGACGGCCGATCCCGTGTTCGCGGTCTGCGCGCCCGGCTACCGCGACCAGCATGGCCCCTTCGAGCGGCCCGCCGATCTGGCGCGGGCGCAACTGCTGCGCTGCCCCATGGAGCCGTGGCGGCCCTGGCTGGCCGCCGCCGGGCTGGACTGGCCCGAGCCCGCGCGCGGCGTGTGGCTGGTGGACCTGGGCATCATGCTGGCGGCTGCGCGCGCCGGCCAGGGCCTGGCGCTCACGCGACGCGCGCTGGCGGCTGAATGGCTGGACGAGGGCAAGCTGGTGCGCGTCCTGGACATCGAAATTCCCGGCGAATGCCAGTATTACCTGTGCACCGAAACCTCGCGCCCGCCGGGCAGGGCAGTCCAAGCGTTTTCCCTATGGTTGGAAGGCGTGTGCAAACAGGTTTCCCAATGGCCGCAAGGCCCGCAGGCCGGTAAGGAATAAATTTCCAGACCGGGGCGGAATGAAATTCCGCGCAATCCGCCGCCGCGCTGGCTAGGATGCGGCCAATGCAACGTCCCGCCCATGTCCTCAACGGCACGCAGCCGCCCCCCTTCCCAATCCCAGGCCGCGCCATCGCGCATGGCAGGACACCCTATACGTTTGTACTAGGTATTTACGCGGAAAAACCCTGCCGGGTCAGTTTCGCGTAAGTGATTAGGCAGACAGTCACGACACGCCACACAGGAGAGCGCCGCAGCAACGATTTCCGCCGCCTGGCGCCGGCACACGGTTTTCCACGCAGTTCTACCAATTACAACGGAGACATCCATGGATTTTCGTTTGAAGCTGCTTGCAGGAACCCTTGCACTTGCCGCAACGGCCGCGTCCCACGCCGCCGACCCCATCAAGATCGGCGTGGCCGGCCCCTATACAGGCGGCTCGTCCTCCATGGGCGTCAGCATGCGCGACGGCGTGCGCCTGGCCATTGAAGAAATCAACAAGAACGGCGGCGTCATGGGACGCCAATTGATCGCCGTCGAACGCGACGACGAAGCCAAGAACGAGCGCGGCGTGCAGATCGCGCAAGAGCTTATCAACAAGGAACAGGTCGCCGCCACCGTCGGCTACATCAATACCGGCGTGGCGCTGGCCTCGCAGCGCTTCTACCAGGACGCCAAGATTCCCGTGTTCAACAACGTGGCCACGGGCAGCGTGATCACGCACCAGTTCAAGGCGCCGGAATACCCGAACAACTACGTGTTCCGCAACGCCGCGCACGACAGCATCCAGGCCCCGATGATCGTGGAAGAAGCGGTGACCCGCCGCGGCTTCAAGAAGGTCGCGATCCTGGCCGACTCCACCAACTACGGCCAGCTCGGCCGCGAAGACCTGGAAAAGGCCCTGGACGCCAAGGGCATCAAGCCCGTGGCCGTGGAGAAGTTCAACATCAAGGACGTCGACATGACGGCCCAGTTGCTGAAGGCCAAGGCCGCCGGCGCCGAAGCCGTGCTGACCTACGGCATCGGCCCCGAACTGGCCCAGGTCGCCAACGGCATGACCAAGCTGGGCTGGAAGGTGCCGATCATCGGCAGCTGGACCCTGTCCATGGCCAACTACATCGACAACTCCGGCGCCAACGGCGAAGGCGCGCGCATGCCGCAGACCTTCATCCAGGACCCGGACACGCCCAAGCGCAAGGCCTTCATCGACGCCTACCTGGCCAAGTTCAAGCCCAAGAACAACCGCATCGACTCGCCGGTGTCGGCCGCCCAGGGCTATGACTCGATCTATCTGCTGGCCGCGGCCTTCAAGCAGGCCAACTCCACCGACGGCCCGAAGGTCCGCGAGGCCCTCGAAAACCTGCAGACGCCCGTCGAGGGCGTGGTGATGACCTACAACAAGCCCTTCAGCGCAGACAACCACGACGCGATCACCGCGAAGGAAGTGGTCATCGGCGAGGTCAAGGGCGGCCGCGTCATCAAGGCCAACTAAGGTCCCGCAGCGCATCCCGGCGGCGGCTGCCCGGCCGCCGCCAGCCGCGCCCTGTCGCCCAGGGCGCGGGCTTGCCGCCGCCTGAAAACCGCGTTCTGCCCAAGGGGGTTGGGACGGAACCACAGCGCCACACGACACACACCATGATTCTTCTACAGCTCATCTATAGCGGTATCGCGCTGGGCATGATCTATGCCGTCATCGCGTTCGGATACCAGCTCACGTTCGCCACGTCGGGCACCCTGAACTTCGGCCAGGGCGAAGCCCTGATGCTGGGCGCGCTGGTCGGCCTGACGCTGGTCGGCCTGGGCGTGAACTACTGGGTGATGATACCCATCGTCTGCATCTTCGGATTCGCGCAAGGCGCGCTGGTCGAACGCGTGGGCGTCAGGCCCGCCATCAAGACCCGCTCGGAGTTCGGCTGGATCATGGCCACCATCGCGCTGGGCATCATCTTCAAGAACGTCGCCGAGAACATCTGGGGCCGCGACGACCTGCGCTTCCCTTCGCCGCTGCCGGAAGCGCCCATCCAGGTGCTGGGCGCCAACGTGCTGCCCATGGAGCTGCTGGTGGTGTTCGGCGCGCTGGCGATGATGCTGCTGGTGGAAATCTTCAATCGCAAGTCCATCTACGGCAAGGCCTTCGTCGCAACGTCCAACGACCGCGACGCCGCCGGCCTGATGGGCATCAACACCGGCATGGTGATCACGTTTTCCTACGCGCTGTCCTCGCTGACGGCCGCGTTCGCCGGCGTGCTGGTCGCGCCGCTGACCCTGACCGGCGCCACCATGGGCGCGGTGCTGGGGCTCAAGGCCTTCGCCGTCGCCATCATCGGCGGCCTGTCCAGCGGCATGGGCGTGGTGGTGGGCGGACTGATCCTGGGGATCGCCGAAACGACCACCGGTTTCTATCTTTCAACGGGGTACAAAGACGTGCCGGGATTGGTGTTGCTGCTGCTCGTACTGACCTTCAAGCCCGCCGGCCTGTTCGGCAAGACCGCGATCAAGAAGGTGTAAGCGATGAAACCCTTGCACCTTTTGCTATCCATCGTGGCCGTGGCCTGCCTGGCCGCCGTGCCGCTGGGCGTGACCAACACGTACTACCTGCACCTGATCGAAACCATCATGATCTATTCGATCCTGCTGTTCGGGCTCGATATCGTGGTGGGCTATACCGGCCAGGTATCGCTGGGCCACGCCGGCCTGTTCGGCATCGGCTCGTACGTCGCCGGCGTGCTGTTCTTCCATCTGCAGATGCCCATCTGGGTGATCCTGCCCGCCGCCATCCTGATCGCGGCGGCCTTCGGCGCGGTGCTGGCGCTGCCGGCGCTGCGGGTCACAGGGCCGTACCTGGCGATGGTGACGCTGGCGTTCGGCACCATCATCCAGATCCTGATCAACGAGATGACCTTCATGACCGAAGGGCCCTTGGGCATCAAGATCTCCAAGCCCGCCATCGCCGGACACGTGCTGACCAAGAGCGAATACTTCTGGCTGGTCGCGGCGCTGCTGGTGCTGTCGCTGATCGTGGTGCACCGCATCCTGAAGTCGCACCTGGGCCGCTCGTTCGAGGCCCTGCGCGACAGCCCCATCGCGTCCGACTGCATGGGCGTGTCGGTCTACCGGCACAAGGTGTTCGCCTTCGTCATCAGCGCCGGCTTCGCCGGCCTGGCCGGCGCGCTGTACTCGTATTCGGAACAGTACATCTCGCCCAACACCTACAACTTCGAACTGACCATCCTGTTCCTGCTGGCCATCATCATGGGAGGACGCAAGAGCCGCACGGGCGCGCTGCTGGGCGCGTCCATCATCGTGCTGCTGCCCAAGATGCTGGATGACATCGCAACCTTCCGGCTGATCGCGCTGGCCGTGGCCATCCTGGTCACTGTAGGCAGCGCCATCGCGATCTCCAAGGGCCGCACCGAACCGCGCCGCGTCGCCGTGCCGGTGATCGGCACCATCCTGCTGGCGGTGTTCTCATACTGGCTGGAAGCGGTCACCGACTGGCGCCTGACGATCTTCGGCGCCATGATCCTGTTCGTCGTGTACTACCTGCCCGACGGCATCGTGGGCTTCGTGCGCAACCTGTTCTTCTCCAACCGCCGCGCCGCGCTCTCGGTCAAATCGGATCTGGTGAAGGCGCAGGAAGCCGTGCCCGATGCGGCCAAGGGCAAGGGCGACACGCTGCTCGCGGCCAAGGGCGTGCTGATGCAGTTCGGCGGCCTGAAGGCGCTGAACCAGGTTGACCTGACCGTCAAGCGCGGCACCATCCATGGCCTGATCGGCCCCAACGGCTCCGGCAAGAGCACCATGATGAACGTGCTGACGGGCATCTACGTGCCGACCGCCGGCGCGGTGGAGTTCTCGGGCAAGTCGCTGGTCGGCATGACACCGGCCGACATTGCCGAAACCGGTATCGCGCGCACCTTCCAGAACGTGCAGCTGTTCGGCGAAATGACGGCGCTGGAAAACGTACTGGTCGGCCTGCACCACACCTTCACCACGGGCCTGGCCGGCATCGCGCTGCGCACCTCCAAATGGAAGGGCGAGGAACAGGGCGCCCGCGCCCGCGCCATGGCGCTGCTGGAATTCGTGGGCCTGGAGTCCCTGGCCAGCGAAGAGGCGCGCAATCTGCCCTACGGCAAACAGCGCCTCCTGGAAATCGCCCGCGCGCTGGCGCTGGACCCGCAACTGCTGTTGCTGGACGAACCCGCGGCCGGCCTGACCGCGCCCGACATCGTCGAACTGCTGGCCATCATCCGCAAGGTGCGCGACCACGGCATCACGCTGATCCTCATCGAACACCACATGGACGTGGTGATGGGAGTCTGCGACACCGTGTCAGTGCTGGACTTCGGCCAGAAGATCGCCGAGGGCCTGCCCAATGAAGTGCAAAGCAACGCCAAGGTCATCGAGGCGTATCTGGGCGGCGCGCCCGCCTGACGCCAAGGGGACAACGAGATGCTATCGATCAAGAATCTGGAAGCGGGCTACGGCAAGGTGAAGGTGCTGCACGGCATCAGCATGGAGGTGCCGAAGGCCAAGGTAGTGACGCTGATCGGCTCCAACGGCGCCGGCAAGACCACCACGATGCGGGCGCTGTCCGGCATGATCCGCCCCACCGCGGGCGAGGTCACGCTGAGCGGCAAGCGCATCGACGGCCTGGAGTCCCACCGCATCGCGCGGCTGGGCCTGGCGCACTCACCCGAGGGCCGGCGCGTGTTCCCGACGCTGTCGGTCACCGACAACCTGCTGCTGGGCGCTTTCCCGCGCCTGACGGGCAGCCGTCCCAAGGGCGACGTGCAGTCCGACCTGGGCCGGGCCATGGATCTGTTTCCGCGCCTGAAGGAGCGACGCGATCAGTTGGCCGGCACGCTGTCTGGAGGCGAGCAGCAGATGCTGGCCATGGCGCGCGCGGTGATGCTGAATCCGGAACTGGTGCTGCTAGACGAGCCTTCAATGGGGCTGGCGCCGATCCTGGTGGAAGAAGTGTTCCGGATCATTGCGCGGCTCAAGGATGAAGGGGTGACGATGCTGCTGGTGGAGCAGTTTGCTGCTGCTGCATTGAATGTGGCGGATTATGGGTATGTGTTGGAGAACGGGCGGATTTCGGTGCATGGGAGTGCGGATAAGTTGAAGCATGATCCGGCTGTTGTGGCGGCTTATCTTGGTGGGTCGCATTGAGGGCTTCAGTGTTGAGTTCTTGAGACGCCTGCCACGTCGGGGACTCGCGTAGCGCGGGGCAACGATTGCGGTCCGGAGCCTTCGCTCCGGACTTCCCCTTCGTCATCCTCGTTGTCGCCTTCGGCGACTGCCTTCGGATTCCCTCGGGCTTATCGACGCCCCGCGCTACGCGAGTCCCCGACGCGGCAGGCTGCACTGTCTGAATCTTCACGGACGCTGGAGCGAGCTGTGTGCTTGGCGTTTTTTTCCGCATCGGGGTGTGGTGGCGGGTCTTGCGGGGCCCGCCCCAGGCCGGCCGCGCGGGCGGCCTCTTGGGGCTTACGCGGTTTCTTGCGTCGCGTGATGGCGCTGCGCGCAGTGGCTGCGGCATCACGTCTATTCAGCCCAGCCCAGCCCAGCATCTGCATTTCAACTCCGATGCCGGATGGGCGGCGCGCGCGAGACACTCTGCATGCGCAAGCCACGGCCCATCGCGCGCCGCCCATCACCGCCCCACCCCCAGGACGGTGATGCCATCAGAAAGTCGCTGCCTGCATTCGCGCCAGCGACTACCATCGAAATTAAAATAATCGCGTATGTACTTTACGGCCGCCCGCGCGGCCGTAAAGTACGGGCAGCACAAGACTCGGCACTGACCACGGATCTAACAGCGCAGCGACCCAAGACGCACGTAGCCCGTCGGCGCGGGCGGCGTGGCGGCTCGCAACCTCGATGCGCCCGAGGGAATCCGAAGGGAAGGCCGAAGGCCTGGACGAGGATGACGAAGGGGCAGTCCGGAGCGAACGCTCCGGACCGCAATCGTGGGCGCGAGCCGCCACGCCGCACGCGACGACGGGCGGCCTACGAACAAGACCGCCCGCCAATAGAACACAAATCAACGATCAAACAATCGTCAACGTCACATCAATATTGCCCCGCGTAGCATTCGAATAAGGGCAAACGATATGCGCCGCAGCGACCAGCTTCTCTGCCTCGGCCCGTTCCATCCCCGGCAACGAAATCTTCAATTCGACTTCGATCCCGAACCCCGTAGGAATAGGACCGATGCCAACAGCGCCGTCGATCGTCGCATTCGACGGCATGGCGATCTTGTCGCGGCCGGCGACGAATTTCATGGCGCCCATGAAGCAGGCCGAATAGCCCACGGCGAACAGCTGTTCCGGATTGGTGCCGGCCGCGCCCGCGCCGCCCAGTTCCTTCGGCGTGGTCAGCTTGACGTTCAGGTTGCCGTCGTCCGTCGCGCCCGTTCCTTCACGGCCGCCGGTAACGTGCGCATGGGCGCGGTACAGCACTTTTTCGATAGACATGATGCGTTTCCTTGTAGGGAAGTGGGGGTTGAACTGCCAGGCCTGGCGGGAACATCCCGCTGCGACCCTTACTATTTAAATAGCGAAATATTAAATAGCGCACTATTTATTTAACCTAACAGTAGCGGGCCTGGCCCGCTACTTCAAAGACTTGCGCTCAGCTTCTCCCGCAGCGCATGCAGCGTTTTCATCATACCTTGCGCCTCTTCCAGCGAACACTGCGCGGCGCCCGCGATCGAGTGCGGCACGGCCTCGGCCTGCGCGCGCAGTTCGCGGCCCTGGCGGGTCAGCCCGACGATCACCTGGCGCTCGTCTTCCACGGCGCGCTTGCGCGTCACCAGGCCCGCCGCTTCCAGGCGCTTGAGCAGCGGCGTCAGCGTGGCCGAATCCAGGAACAGGCGCTCGCCGATATCCGTCACCGTAATCTCGTCGCCTTCCCACAGCACGAGCATCACCAGGTACTGCGGATAGGTCAGATCCAGCCCGCGCAGCAGCTTGCGGTACACCTTGTTCATCGCCAGCGAAGTCGAGTACAGGGCGAAGCACAGCTGGCTGTCCAGCAGCAGCGGATTGAATGCAGCCTTGGCTTTGGATCGAGATTTCATTGCGCAATATTAAATAGCGCGCGATTTATCGTCAACAACTATTTTGAGCAAAACCGCCGGCGCCTATGCCGGCTCGCCCTCGGCCGCGGCACGGTCCGACCCGTATTGTTTCAGACCGTCCAGGTCCAGCACCCGGACAGCGCCGTATTCCACGTTCAGCAGGCCCGCCTCTTCCAGCTTGCGCAGCGCCTGGTTGGCGCGCTGGCGCGACACTCGGGCCAGATAGCCGACTTCTTCCTGCGTAATCGCCAGGCGCATGCCCATGCCGGGATACAGCAAAGGGTTGAAGAGTTCGGCCAGGCAGCGGGCCACGCGCGCATCCGGGTCCAGCAAACGGTCGTACTCCGCCTTGCCGATGAACTGCGCCACGCGCTCGTTCAATTGGTGGAGCAGATAGCGGTTGAATGGGATGCTGCTGTCCAGCAGCCAGTCGAACGTGGTGGCCGGCAAACGCGCCACCACCGAATCCCGCAGGGCAACGATGTCGTACTTGCGGATTTCGCGCTTGAGCAGCGAACCCTCGCCGATCCAGCCGCCCGCAGGCACGCCGGTCAGCGAAGCCACCTTGCCTTCCGCATTGCCCACCGAAACCTTGACCAGCCCTGCCAGCACTCCTATCCAAGCCTGGGCGAGTTCACCTTTGCGCTCTATGATCGACCCGGCAACCACCTGCTGCACGGTAAGGTCCCGCTCGACGCGCTCTTGCTGATCGCGGCTGAGCACGCGAAACCAGGCGGCGGCGAGTTGCAGGGAGTCGGATAGCTGCATCGGGAATACCCTAAAAGGTCCTTGAATGTCGCGATGGTGACAGTTGGTAGCAACCCAACCTTATACCTTAACTCCTGCCGTAAATCTAAAACCAACTGGTCAAGCGCCTCATCGCCGCCGCCGCTCTCGCGGACTCCCGGCCCGATGCGCCCAAACCGGAGGAGACATCGTGGCACATACACCGCCCGCATCTGCACAGATGCCGGCGGCGCTGGATACCTTTCCGGCGCTGCTGTTCACGCATGCCAGCGTTCGCGGGTCGCGGCCCGCCATACGCGAAAAAGATCTGGGGATCTGGCAAACCCTCACGTGGTCCGAAGTGGCGGAGCATGTCCGGCACGTCGCGCATGGCTTGGCCGCATTGGGCATCAAACCCGGCATGCACGTGGCCGTGATCGGCGAAAACCGCCCGCGCCTGTACATGGCCATGATGGCTGCGCAGTCGCTCGGTGCGATACCGGTTCCGCTCTACCAGGATGCCGTGGCGCAGGAAATGGTCTACGTGCTGCAGGACGCCGATATCAGCGTGGCCATCGTCGAAGACCAGGAACAGGTCGACAAGATGCTCGAAGTCCACGAGCAATGTCCCGCGCTCAAGCACGTCGTGTATGACGATCCGCGCGGCCTGCGCCATTACACCGACCCGATGCTGCGCTCGTATGAACAGCTGGAAGAGCTGGGCCGCGAGTACGCCAAGCAGCATCCCGGCTTCTTCGACCAGGCCGTCGCAGCCGTGCAGCCGCATGATCCGGCCGCCATGTTCTACACCTCCGGCACCACCGGCAAGCCCAAGGGCGTGGTGCTCACGCACCATGCGCTGATCGACCGCGCGCGCGCCGTGTCCGATATGGAAAAGCTGACCGACCAGGAAGACGTGCTGGCCTATCTGCCGCCCGCCTGGATCGGCCAGAACATGTTCTCGTACACGCAGCTGCTGGTAACGGGCTTTACCGTGAACCATCCTGAATCGCCCGACACCGTGTCGATCGACATGCGCGACATCGGCCCCACCTATTACTTCGCGCCGCCGCGCGTGCTGGAAGGCCTGCTGACACACGTGATGATCCGCATGGAAGACGCGGGACTGATCAAGCGCAAGCTGTTCGCGGCCTGCATGAAGCTCGCGCGCCGCGTAGGCGCCAAGATCCTGGACGGCGAGCAGGTCGGCGCCTGGGACCGTCTGCGCTACGCGCTGGGCAACATGATGATCTACGGTCCGCTGCGCAACGCGCTGGGCATGAGCCGGGTGCGCGTGGCCTATACCGCGGGCGAGGCCATCGGCCCCGACCTGTTCGTGTTCTACCGCTCCATCGGCATCAACCTCAAGCAGCTCTACGGCTCCACCGAAACCTCGGTCTTCGTCTGCGTGCAGCCCGACGGCCAGGTACGCGACGACACCGTGGGCCCGCCCGTCGAAGGCGTGGAGATCCGCGTGGCCGACAACGGCGAGATCCTGGTCAAGAGCCCCGGGCTCTTCAAGGAGTACTACCGCAACCCCGAAGCCACCGCCGAAGCGCGCAGCGCCGACGGCTGGTTCCATACGGGCGACGCGGGCTATCTGGACACCGACGGCCAGTTGAAGATCATCGACCGCGCCAAGGACGTGGGCAAGCTCGCCAACGGCGCCCTGTTCGCGCCCAAGTACATCGAGAACAAGCTCAAGTTCTTCCAGCACATCAAGGAAGCGGTCGCCTTCGGCGCCAACCGCGACGACGTGTGCGCCTTCATCAACATCGACCTGGAAGCCGTGGGCAACTGGGCCGAACGCCGCGGCATGCCCTATGCCGGCTACACCGACCTGGCGTCCAAGGACGAGGTCTACCAGCTGATCGCCGAATGCGTGGAACAGGTCAACGCCGACCTGGCCACCGATCCCAAGCTGTCGGCCTCGCAGATCAGCCGCTTCCTGATCCTGCACAAGGAACTGGATCCGGACGACGACGAATTGACCCGCACGCGCAAGGTGCGCCGCGCCTTCATCGCGCAGAAGTACGGCGTGCTGATCGACGCGCTCTTTGGTGGCAAGCAGTCGCAGTTCATCGAGACCGAAGTGAAATTCGAAGACGGACGCACCGGCAAGATCTCGGCGGATCTGAAGATCCGCCCGGTCAAGACGTTTCCCGCCATTACTGCCAAGGCCGCGTAGAGATCATGAGCAACAACGACCGCGACCAGCGTATCGGCGACGTCATGCTGGACATGCAGAACATCTCGCTGTCCTTCGGCGGCGTGAAGGCGCTGACGGACATATCCTTCAACGTGCGCGAACACGAGATCCGCGCCATCATCGGCCCCAACGGCGCCGGCAAGAGCTCGATGCTCAACGTCATCAACGGCGTCTACACGCCGCAGCAGGGCGGCATCGAATTCCGCGGCGAACGTTTCTCGCGCATGAATCCGCGCCGCGCCGCTGAAATGGGCATCGCGCGCACGTTCCAGAACCTGGCCCTGTTCAAGGGCATGAGCGTGCTGGACAACATCATGACCGGCCGCAACCTGCGCATGAAGTGCGGGCTGCTGGCCCAGGCCTTCCGCCTGGGACCGGCCGAGCGCGAAGAGATCAAGCACCGCGAATTCGTCGAGAACATCGTCGACTTCCTGGAAATCCAGGCCTACCGCAAGACGCCCGTGGGCCGGCTGCCCTACGGCCTGCAAAAGCGCGTGGACCTGGGCCGCGCGCTGGCGATGGAGCCGCGCCTGCTGCTGCTGGACGAGCCCATGGCCGGCATGAACATCGAAGAGAAGCAGGACATGAGCCGCTTCATCCTGGATGTGAACGACGAGTTCGGCACCACCATCGTGCTGATCGAGCACGACATGGGCGTGGTCATGGATATCTCGGACCGCGTCGTGGTGCTGGACTACGGCAAGAAGATCGGCGACGGCAAGCCGGACGAGGTCCGTGCCAACGAAGACGTCATCCGAGCTTACCTTGGCGTCGGCGGCGAAGCCGCCGTCGCCAAGGACGCGCCTGCGCAGGAGGGAGCCCCCTCCCCTAACCCTCCCCCCAAGGGGGAGGGAGAAAGCAAGCCGGCAACGCTGAACTAGGAAGCGGACATGGGATTTTTTCTAGAGACCTTACTCGGCGGCCTGATGAGCGGCATGCTGTACGCGCTGATCGGCCTGGGCTTCGTGCTGATCTTCAAGGCTTCGGGCGTCTTCAACTTCGCGCAGGGCGCGATGGTGCTGGTCGCCGCGCTGTCCATGGCCCGCTTCTCGGAGTGGCTGCCGCGCTGGTTCGGCTTTGACAACATGATCCTGGCCAACGTGCTGGCATTCATCGTCAGCGCCATCGTGATGTTCCTGCTGGCGGTCGCCATCGAACGCTTCGTGCTGCGCCACCTGGTCAACCAGGAAGCCACCACCCTGCTGATGGCCACGCTGGGCATCAGCTACTTCCTGGATGGCCTGGGCCAGATCACTTTCGGCAGCTCGGTGTATTCCATCAACGTCGGCATGCCCAAGGATCCGCTGATGATCCTGGACTCGGTCTTCGAGGGCGGATTGCTGATCAACCTGGAAGACCTTACCGCAGCGGTGATTGCCGCCCTGCTGGTGGCCGCGCTGGCGCTGTTCTTCCAGTACACCTCGACCGGCCGCGCCCTGCGCGCGGTCGCCGACGATCACCAGGCCGCGCAGTCCATCGGCATTCCGTTGAACCGCATCTGGGTGATCGTCTGGAGCGTGGCCGGGCTGGTCGCGCTGGTGGCCGGGATCATCTGGGGCTCGAAGTTCGGCGTGCAGTTCACGCTGTCCACCGCGGCGCTGCGCGCCCTGCCGGTGGTGATCCTGGGCGGCCTGACCTCGGTGCCGGGCGCCATCCTGGGCGGCCTGATCATCGGCGTGGGCGAAAAGCTGTCCGAGGTCTATTTGGGGTCGCTGGTGGGCGGCGGTATCGAAATCTGGTTCGCCTATGTGCTGGCGCTGGTGTTCCTGCTGTTCCGTCCGCAAGGGCTGTTCGGCGAGAAGATCATCGACCGTGTCTGAGCCCAAAGGCCCTCTAGGATAAAAACATGTTCTATCGCGAAAACGGCCAGTTCAAGACCAGCTATCGCGCTGACCAGCAGATCTTTCCGATCCGCCAGGACCGCATCTTCATCTGGCTGCTGCTGGCGGTGGCGTTCGTCGCCATCCCGGCCATGGCCAGCGACTACCTGCTGCGCGCCATCCTGATCCCGTTCCTGATCCTGGCGCTCGCCGCCGTGGGCCTGAACATCCTGGTGGGCTATTGCGGCCAGATCTCGCTAGGCACCGGCGCCTTCATGGCGGTGGGCGCCTATGCGGCCTGGAACTTCGGCGTTCGCTTTCCCGGCATGCCGCTGGTCGTCCAGATCCTGCTGGGCGGCTTCTTCGCCACCATTGTGGGCGTGATCTTCGGCATACCCAGCCTGCGCATCCGCGGCCTGTACCTGGCGGTGGCGACGCTGGCCGCGCAGTTCTTCGTGGACTGGGCGTTCCTGCGCATTCCCTTCTTCACCAACTACTCGTCGTCCGGCAACGTCTCGGTGCCGCCGCTGACGGCCTTCGGCCTGCCGGTGCAGAGCGCGCTGGAAAAGTACCTGTTCGTGCTGATCCTGGTCGTCATCTTCAGCCTGTTGGCCAAGAACCTGGTGCGCGGCGCCATCGGCCGCCAATGGATGGCGATCCGCGACATGGACGTGGCGGCCTCCGTCATCGGCATCCGCCCCATGTACGCCAAGCTCACGGCCTTCGCGGTCAGCTCGTTCATCGTCGGCGTGGCCGGGGCCTTGTGGGGCTACATCCACCTGGGTTCATGGGAACCGCTGGCGTTCGACCTGACGCGTTCGTTCCAGCTGCTGTTCATGGTCATCATCGGCGGGCTGGGTTCGATCATCGGCAGCTTCTTCGGCGCGGCGTTCATCGTGCTGGTGCCGGTGGCGCTGTCCAACATCCCGCACGCGCTGGGCATCCCGCTGTCGGTGGACACGGCGGCGCACATCGAACACATGGTGTTCGGCGCGCTGATCGTGTTCTTCCTGATCGCCGAACCGCACGGACTCGCCAGACTATGGAGCATCGGCAAGGAGAAGCTGCGCATCTGGCCGTTCCCGCATTGATTTCGCATTGATTTCCGCGGTCCGCGGCGGCACAAGCGCGGCGGACCCGCCCTGAATACCCGGCTCAAGACCGGGCCAATCCCGGTGTCCCAGGGTTTACTGACCCAAACACCACGCAGGAGGTAAATGGAGATGAAGCGTCTTAACCTGAAGTTGGCGGCAGCTTTGATGGCCGCAGCCGGCGCCGCAGGCGCCGTGGCCACGCCGGCAATGGCGGCGGAAGAGCAGTTCGTTCCGTTGCTGGTGTATCGCACCGGGTCCTTCGCGCCCCTGGGCATTCCCTGGGCCGACGGCAAGCTGGACTACCTGAAGCTGGTCAACGAACGCGATGGCGGCGTCAACGGCGTCAAGATCACGTACGAAGAGTGCGAAACCGCCTACGCCACCGACCGCGGCGTGGAATGCTACGAGCGCCTGAAGGGCAAGGGCACCGGCGCATCGGGCTTCGACACCCAGTCCACCGGCATCACCTTCGCCGTCAGCGACAAGGCCATGGTCGACAAGGTGCCGGTCGAAACGATGGGCTACGGCCTGTCGCAGTCGGTCGACGGCAGCGTGTTCGAGTGGAACTTCCCGCTGCTGGGCACCTACTGGACCGCGGCCGACGTGATGATCCAGGACATCGCCAAGAAAGAAGGCGGCATGGACAAGCTCAAGGGCAAGAAGATCGCCCTGGTCTACCACGACTCGCCGTACGGCAAGGAGCCGATCCCCCTGCTGCAGAAGCGCGCGGCCAAGGAAGGCTTCGAGCTGGTGCTCTATCCCGTGACCGCCCCCGGCGTGGAACAGAAGTCCACCTGGCTGCAGATCCGCCAGGCGCGCCCCAACTACGTGCTGCTGTGGAGCGCCGGCATCATGACGCCGACCGCCATCCGCGAAGCCCAGGCCAGCGGCTATCCGCGCGACAAGATGTACGCCATCTGGTGGGCCGGCTCGGAAGGCGACGTGAAGGACCTGGGCGATGTCGCCAAGGGCTACAACGCCATCACCATCCACAACAGCGGCGCCGAACACGACAAGGTCTACGACGACCTGAAGAAGTTCGTCTACGACAAGGGCCAGGGTTCGGACAAGACCGGCAAGACCACGCTGGGCACCATCGCCCATACCCGCGGCATGATGATCTCGATGCTGCAGGTGGAAGCGATCCGCACCGCGCAGGAAAAGTTCGGCAAGGGCAAGGCGCTGACGCCGGACCAGGTGCGCTGGGGCTTCGAGAACCTGGACCTGACGCAGGAGAAGCTGGACAAGCTGGGCTTCGGCCAGATCATGCGTCCGGTCAAGACCTCTTGCAGCAACCACAAGGGCGACGACTGGGCCCGCATCGTGCAGTGGGACGGCGCGAAGTTCAAGGTCGCCTCCGACTGGTACCAGGCCGACAAGACCATCCTGGACCCGATGGTCAAGGAAAGCGCAGCGAAGTACGCGAAAGAAAAGAACATCACGCCCCGCACTTGCGAGAACTGATGTGAACCGGCCGCCGGTCCTGCATAAGGGGCCGGCGGCCACCAAGCCGCAGGAACAGCCATGATCGCTGCAACGACTTCCGCAGTACCCGCAGACACCCCCAAGGTGCTGCTCGACGTGAACGGCATCGAGGTGATCTACAACCACGTGATCCTGGTGCTCAAGGGCGTTTCCCTGCAAGTGCCGGAAGGCAAGATCGTGGCCTTGCTGGGCGCCAACGGCGCGGGCAAGACCACCACGTTGCGCGCCATCTCAAACTTGCTCAAGGGCGAGCGCGGCGACGTCACCAAGGGCCACATCCAATACCGCGACCAGCGCATCGAGAAGCTGTCGCCGGCGGAATTGGTCAAGCGCGGTGTGGTGCAGGTGATGGAGGGCCGGCATTGTTTTGCCCACCTGACCATCGAGGAAAATCTGCTGACCGGCGCCTATACGCGCAGCATGAGCCGCGCCGACACCGCGGCGGCGCTGGACCGCGTCTACCAGTATTTTCCGCGCCTGAAGCAGCGCCGCGCCAGCCAATCCGGCTACACCTCGGGCGGCGAACAGCAGATGACCGCGATCGGCCGCGCACTGATGGCCAACCCGAACATGATCTTGCTGGACGAGCCCTCCATGGGCCTGGCGCCGCAGATCGTCGAGGAAATCTTCGAGATCGTGCGCGACCTGAACCAGCGCGAGCGTGTCAGCTTCCTCTTGGCCGAGCAGAACACCAACATTGCGCTGCGCTACGCCGACTACGGCTACATCCTGGAAAACGGCCGCGTGATGATGGACGGCGCGGCGGCCGACCTGGCCCAGAACGAGGACGTGAAGGAGTTCTATCTGGGCATCTCCAGCGGCGAACGCAAGAGTTTCCGCGACAACAAGTTCTACCGCCGGCGCAAGCGCTGGCTGGCGTGATCCCTGGCATACGAGAGGGTGTGATCCCATGTCCCAGTTTTTTGATGTTCTCGAAACCAGAGCGCCCGAGCAACGCGAGCGCGAGCTGATGGCCGCCCTGCCCGGCGCGATCGCGCGGGCCATTGCGCGCGCGCCCGCCATCGCCGAGCAGCTGCGCGGCATCGACCCCGCCGCCATCACGTCGCGCGCGGCCCTCGCGGGCCTGCCGGTGCTGCGCAAGCACGAACTGCTGGAACGCCAGCAGCACAGCCGCGCCGACGCGGCCGCGCCTGCCGGACCGCAGAAAGCCTTCGGTGGCTTCTCCGCCATCGGCTGGGGCGAGGCGATGCGGGTGTTCGCGTCCCCCGGTCCCATCTACGAGCCGGAAAGCGCGCGCAGCGATTACTGGCGCTTCGCCCGGGCTCTGCACGCCGCGGGATTCCGCGCCGGCGAGCTGGCCTACAACTGCTTTTCGTATCACTTCACCCCCGCCGGCTCCATGATGGAAACCGCGGCGCATGCCGTGGGCTGCACCGTGTTTCCCGGCGGCACTGGCCAGACAGAACAGCAAGTGCGCGCGATCCAGGACCTGGCGCCCACCGGCTATACCGGCACGCCCAGCTTCCTCAAGATCATCCTTGAAAAAGCCGACGAGCTGGGCGTGAAGCTGGATTCGCTGCGCCGCGCGCTGGTGTCCGGCGAAGCCTTTCCGCCGTCGCTGCGCGACTGGCTGGCCGCGCGTGGCATCGACGGCTACCAGGCCTACGGCAGCGCCGACCTGGGCATGGTCGCGTTTGAAACCCCGGCCCGTGAAGGCCTGGTTCTGGGCGAGGACATCATTGTCGAAATCGTGCGCCCCGGCACCGGCGAACCCGTGCCGGACGGCGAAGTCGGCGAGGTCGTGGTCACCACCTTGAATCCGGACTATCCGCTGGTGCGCTTCGGCACCGGCGACCTGTCCGCCGTCATGCCCGGTATTTCGCCCTGCGGGCGCACCAACACCCGCATCAAGGGCTGGATGGGGCGCGCGGACCAGACCACCAAGGTGCGCGGCATGTTCGTGCATCCGTCGCAGGTGGCCGACGTGGCGCGCCGCCATCCCGAGATCCTGCGCGCGCGGCTGGTGATCAGCGGCAGCACGGGGTCCGACCGCATGGTGCTCAAAGTGGAATCGCGGGTACGCAGCGAAGAGCTGGGCAAGCGCATCGCCGAATCGGTGCGCGACGTGACCAAGCTGCGCAGCGACGTGGAATGGGTGGATGCGGATGGCCTGCCGAACGACGGCAAGGTCATCGACGATATCCGCACCTACGAGTAAGCGACGCGGGCTCGCGGCCTCATGCGGCCGCGAGCAGCGCCAGCACGCCCTTCACCAGCATCGCCACGGCCACCAGGCCCGCGAACAGCGCAAAGCTCTGCTGCAGGCGGCGCGGGGGAAACCGGTCGGCCACCTTGCGCCCGCCCAGCATGCCCAGCACCGCCGCCGCCGTGAAAGGCGCGGCGATACGCCAGTCCAGATGCCCGCCCGCCGCCGCGGCCACGACGCCGCTGGCGGACACCAGCGCGATCACGGCCAGCGACGTGCCGACGATGGCCTGCATGGTCAGGTCGGTAGCGCGCCGCAGCGCGGGTACGATGACGAAGCCGCCCCCCACGCCCAAGAGGCCGGACAGGAATCCCGCGATCAGCCCCGCACCCGTCAAGGCGCGCGCGCAGGGCGCGGTCCAGCGCAGCCGGCCGGTGCTGGCGTTGAGCTGGCAGGGCGGCGTGCGCGGCGCGGCCTGCGCCGCCGGCTTGTTGCCTTGGTTCCACATGCGCCAAGCCACCATGCCCAGCACGCCGGCGAAGATGATGGCCAGCGGCGCATTGGGCAAACGCCGCGCCGCCCACAGACCCAGCGGCGACACCAGGATGCCGGTAACGGCCATGAAGCCCGCCGCGCGATAGCGCACCTGCCCTTTGCGCAGGCCAAGCACCGCGCCCAGGGCGGCCGACAGCCCCACCGCCAACAAGGCGATGGGCGCGGCCTGCGACACCTGCAAGTGCAGGCCGAAGACCAGCAGAGGCACCGCCATGATGGCGCCGCCCGCGCCGGTCAGCCCGAGTATCAGGCCCACGCACGCCCCCAGCGCCGCGCTGGCGGCCAACACCGTATCGATCATGGAGACGCTCAGTTACCCAGCGGACGGGCCAGCCATTCGCGGCCCTTGAGCATGCCGTTCCAGTAGATCCAGGGCAGCATCGTGGCCTTGAGGAACCAGGCGCTCTTGCGCGGCACGGTCGGGTCCAGCGGGAAGGTGGGCAGCAGCTTGCCGCCGTAGCCGAACTCGGCCAGCACGATGCGGCCGCGCTCCACCGTCAGCGGGCAGGAGCCGTAGCCGTCGTACTTGACCGGCATGGCGTAGCCCTCGCGCAGCGCCAGCAAGTTTTCGGCCACCGTGACGATCTGCTTGCGCGCGGCCGCGGCGGTCTTGGCATTGCTGGTGCAGATGCCGTCACCCAGTCCGAATACGTTGCCGTGGCGCACGTGCAGCAGCGTGGACGGATCCACTTCGCACCAGCCGGCGGCGTCAGCCAGCGGGCTGTTCTTCAGGAAGTCATGCGGCACCTGCGGCGGCACCGCGTGCAGCATGTCGAAGGACTTTTCCACGCGCGTCACCGCGCCGTCGGCGTCCTTGAGATCGAACCAGGCCTTGCGTGCCGCGCCGTCCACCGCCACCAGCGCCGAGTTGAAGGCCAGCGCGATGCCGTAGCTTTCGACATAGCGCATCAGCGGCGGAACAAACGTGGGCACGCCGAACAGCGCCGCGCCCGCCAGGTCGAACTCCACGTCGATGCGGTCCAGCACGCCGGTGCGCTTCCAGTGGTCGCAGGCCAGGTACATGGCCTTTTGCGGCGCGCCGGCGCATTTGATGGGCATGGCCGGCTGCGTGAACAGCGCCTGCCCGCCCTTCAACCCGCGCACCAGTTCCCAGGTATAGGGCGCCAGGTCGTAGCGGTAGTTGGAACTGACGCCGTTCTTGCCCAGCGTGTCGGCCAGGCCCTCGATCTTGTCCCAGGCCAGGCGCAGGCCGGGGCAGACGATCAGCTGCTGGTAGCTCACCGCCCGGCCGTCGGACAGCAGCACGCGGTTGGCCTCGGGTTCGAAGCCAGCCGCGGCCGCCCGCACCCATGTGGCGCGCCTGGGCATGACTTCGCGGGTCGGGCGCACGGTCTTGGCGACGTCGAAGGCGCCTCCGCCTACCAGCGTCCAGGCCGGCTGGTAGTAGTGCTTGTCGCTGGGTTCGATCACGCCGATGCGCAGGTCCGGGCGGCGGCGCAGCAGGCTGGCGGTGACGCCTATGCCCGCCGATCCGCCGCCCACCACCACCACATCGAAATCGCGCTGCGCCTCTGCTATCGGCATGCTTGTCTCCTTGCCGGTCTACCGGCTTTTGAATTTTTCCAGGACTGAAAATATTGCCATGCCGGCAACCATGGCGGCCACGAAGATCAGGGCCTCGGACACGCCGGCGGATGCCGCCACCAGCGCCGGCCCCGGGCAGAAGCCGGCCAGCCCCCAGCCCGCGCCAAACGCCAGGCTGCCCGCGGCCAGGCGCAGGTCCACGCGCGTGGCCGTGGGCCAGCGCAGGGGTTCGCCCGACAGGCTGGCGCGGCGGCGGCGCAGGAAAGCGAAGCCCACCGCCGTGACCAGCACGCCGCCGCCCATGACGAAGGCCAGCGACGGGTCCCAGGCGCCGCCGATATCCAGAAAGCCCAGCACCTTGGCCGGGTTGGCCATGCCGGAAATGATCAGGCCCAGCCCGAATACCAGGCCTGACGCGAAAGCGATCAGCGCAACCATGTCAGAGTCCTCCCAGATGGCGCGTGGCATAGACCACGACAAAGCCGGCAGCCATGAACAGGGCGGTGGCGGTCAGCGAGCGGCGCGATCCGCGCGACACGCCGCAGACCCCATGGCCGCTGGTGCAGCCCGAGGCGTAACGGGTGCCGATGCCCACCAGCAGGCCCGCCACGATCAGGCGCGTCGTGCTGGCTTCGACCACGACGGGCGGCAAGGCGCTGCCCAGGCGGTACAGCCATGGCGCGGCGAACAGGCCGATCAGGAAGGCCACGCGCCACATGCCGCCGCGCTCGGGAGGCAGCAGCCCGCCCAGGATGCCGCTGATGCCGGCGATGCGGCCCGCACCCGCCATCAGCAGCACGGCCGCGGCGCCGATGAGCAAGCCGCCCGCGCCGGCGGATACAGGAGTGAAGGAGGTCCAGGCAATGCTCATTTCAGTGACTCCAGTGACTCCATGGTCCGGCCGCAGTACAAACTGGATAAGGTCTTCATCACCTGGCTGACCTCGAAGCTGGCCATCTGGTAATAGACGTACTTGCCCTCGCGCCGGGTCGCGACCAGCCCTTCGTCGCGCAGTACGCCCAGCTGCTGGGACAAGGTGGGCTGGCGGATGCCGGTCAGCGATTCGAGCTCGCTCACATTGCGCTCGTTCTGGACCAGTTGGCACAGCAGCAGCAGGCGGTCTTCATTGGCCAGCGCCTTGAGCAAGGCGCAAGCTTGGGAGGCGGATTCGCGCAGGGCGGCGGCTTCGCACTCGGTCAGGACATGATTCATTTGATGCGCATCAATCTGCTGGGTAGGATTTGATCATTATATTGACTAATATAATATTCAACAATATTATTGAAATACATATATTGTTTCCTGATGCAGCCACTCGCTGCGACGCGAGCGTCCATGTCTCCCCAGATCCAGGCCTTCTTCGACACCGTCACCGCCACCGTCACCTATGTGGTGCATGAGCCCGCGCCAGGCGGCGCCTGCGCCATCATCGACTCGGTGCTGGACTACGATCCCAAGTCCGGCCGCAGCAGCACCGCCAGCGCCGACCGCGTGGCCGACTACGTGCGCCAGCACGGCCTGAAGACGGAATGGCTGCTGGAAACCCATGCCCATGCCGACCACCTGTCGGCCGCGCCCTACCTGCAGCGCCAGCTTGGCGGAGTCATCGCTATCGGCCAAAGCATCCAGACCGTGCAGGGCGTCTTCAAGAAGATCTTCAACCTGGAGCCGGAGTTCCAGCTGGACGGCTCGCAGTTCGGCCATCTGTTCAAGGACGGCGAGACCTTCCGCATCGGCGCGCTGACGGCGCAGGCCATCCACGTGCCCGGCCACACGCCGGCCGACATGGCCTATCTGATCGGCGATGCCGCCTTCGTCGGCGACACGCTGTTCATGCCGGACGTGGGCACGGCGCGCTGCGACTTCCCCGGCGGCGACGCCCATCAGCTCTACCATTCCATCCAGCGCCTGCTGAGCCTGCCCGCCGAAACCCGGCTGTACATGTGCCACGACTACCCGCCCGCCGGGCGCGAAGCCTCCTGGCAGACCACGGTGGCCGAACAGCGCCGCGCCAACATCCACGTGCGCGACGGCATAGGCGAAGACGCATTCGTGGACATGCGCACCCGGCGCGACGCCACGCTCTCCATGCCCACCCTCATCCTGCCCGCCATCCAGGTCAACATCCGCGCCGGCCACTTCCCGCCGGCCGAGGACAACGGCGTGCGCTACCTGAAGATCCCCGTCGACGCGCTCTGACCGCGCCGCGATCCGGGCTTGCGCGCCTGGGGCTTATCCCGCAAGATCGGCTGATCGCAGAATTGCCGATCAGACGGATCCCCCCATGTTTGCAGAAGCCGAAGCCGACCCCAGCCTGTCCAAGGAAGAATTCAAGCCGCTGGAAGCGAAGCTGCGCGTCGCCTTGCTGAACGCGCAATACCAGCGCCTGCAGAACGCGGACAAGACGCTGCTGGTGGTCATCGCCGGCATTGACGGCGCCGGCAAGGGCGCCACCGTCAACCTGCTGAACGAATGGATGGATCCGCGCCATATCAAGACGCTGGCCTACGGACCGCGCGAAGGCCCCGCGCTGGAGCGTCCGCCCTTCTGGCGCTACTGGCACGATCTGCCGCCCAAGGGCAGCACCGGCATCGTCTTCGGTTCCTGGTATACGCCGCTGGTGCTCGAAGCCACGCGCAAGAAGCCTGACCAGAACAGCATAGAAGCCCAGGCCGCCGCGATCCGCCGCTTCGAGGCCATGCTTGCGGCCGAGGGCGTCCAGATCGTCAAGCTCTGGTTCCATCTGTCGGCCCAGGCCCAGAAAGCGCGTGCCGAGCGATTATTGGCCAGCCCTGAAACCTCCTGGCAGGTCAGCCCGGTCGATCTCAAGGTCTACAAGAAATACGACCGCATCCGCAACGCCGGCCAGGTGGTGCTGAACCATACGGACAGCGGCCACGCCCCCTGGGTCGTGATCCCCAGCGCCGACGAGGACATGCGCGCGGCGCGTACGGCCGAAGCGGTGCTGGCTGCCATGCGCCAGCGCGGCGTGCCGCGCATCCCGCCCGCCTTCGTGGCGCATGCCAGCCCCACGCGCATCGTCGACCGCCTGGGCGACCTGGACTACAACGCCAAGACCGAAAAGGACGACTACGAATCCGAACTGGGCCTGCTGCAAGGGCGGCTGGCGCGCGCGGCCCGTTCCAGGAAATTCCAGGAACGCTCGCTGGTGCTGGTGTTCGAGGGCCAGGACGCGGCCGGCAAGGGAGGCGCGATCCGGCGCGTGACGCATGCGCTGGATGCGCGCCAGTTCGACATCACGCCGATCGCCGCGCCCACCACCGAGGAACTGGCCCGGCCCTATCTGTGGCGCTTCTGGCGCCACGTGCCGCGCCATGGACGCATCGCCATTTTCGATCGCTCCTGGTACGGCCGCGTGCTGGTCGAGCGCGTCGAGAAGCTGACCGCGCCGGCCAACTGGCGCCGCGCCTATGCCGAGATCAACGACTTCGAGGGCCAACTGGCCGCCAGCGGCGCGCTGGTGCTGAAGTTCTGGCTGGCGGTCACGCCCGACGTGCAGCTGGAGCGCTTCAAGGAGCGCGAGAATTCGCCCTTCAAGAACTTCAAGATCACGCCCGACGACTGGCGCAACCGCGACAAATGGAAGGACTACGCGGCCGCCACCAACGAAATGCTGACGCGCACCGACGTCGCGCACGCGCCGTGGCATCTGGTTTCGGCCAACGACAAGCGCTACGCTCGATTGCAAGTGCTGCGACACATCGTCGAAGCCATGGAAGATCAACTCTGAATCCCGCCTGGAGGCCGCAAGCCATGAGTACCGCAGAAATCCGTCCCATCGTCGCCGCCGACTTCGAAGCCTGGCTGCCGCTATGGAAGGGCTACCAGGAGTTCTATCGCGTCAACATCGACGACGCGGTCACGCGCAACACCTGGGCGCGCTTCCTGGACCCCGCCGAACCCATGCACGCGGCGCTGGCGTACGAAAGCGGCCGGGCCGTCGGCATGGTGCACTGGATCTTCCACCGCTCCACCTGGACCGCGGGCGACTATTGCTATCTGCAGGATCTGTACGTGGACCCGGACGTGCGCGGCACCGGCGCCGGCCGCAAGCTGATCGAGCACGTGTACGCGCAGGCGGCCGCCGCCAATTGCGCGCGCGTTTACTGGCTGACCCATGAAACCAACGCCACCGCGATTCAGCTCTACGACCGCATCGCCGACCGCTCGGGCTTCATCCAGTACCGCAAGGTGATGCCGTGAGCGCACGCGACCCCAACTGTCCGCTGTGCCAGGAAGACGGCGGCACGCTGCTGTGGCGCGGTCCGCACCTGCGCATCATCGAGGTCGCCGACGCCGATTATCCGGGCTTCACGCGGGTAATCTGGAACGGCCATCTGGCCGAAATGACCAGCCTGTCCACCCACGGCCGCGACCTGCTGATGCGGGCCGTGTACGTGGTGGAAGAAGCCCAGCAATCGGTCCTGGGACCGGACAAGATCAACCTGGCCTCGCTGGGCAACATGGTGCCGCACCTGCACTGGCACGTGATCCCGCGCTGGCGCGGCGACCGCCATTTTCCCGACCCGATCTGGGCGCCGCCGCGCATCGCCGCCGGCGCCGAATCGTTGGAATGGAAAGAGCGCCAGGCGCGCGTGCAGGCGCTGCTGCCGCGCTACCGGGACCGGCTGGTCGAGGCCATGAACGCCCTGCTCTGGCACTGAGCCGCCGCCCGCCTCAGGCGGCGCGCGCAGCCCCCCGCAGTTCCGCCAGCCAGCCGGCGTACGCCTGTTCCACCAGCGCAGCCGCGCGTTCGGCGGAAAACCGGCCCTGGCCCCGGATCAGCTCACGGCCCGCATCGCCCATGCGGCGGCGCAGCGCCGGATCGGCCAGCAAACTTTCCAGCGCGCTGGCCAATGCCGCCGGATCGCTGGGCGGCACCAGCAATCCGGTCACGCCGGCCTCCATGGTTTCCGGCACCCCGCCCACGTTGGCGCCCACCACCGGCACCCCCATGGCCGCGGCCTCGATGAAAACGGTGCCCAAGGCCTCGCGCCGCGTCGGCAACGCGAACACATCGAAGGCCGTCAGCACATTGCCGATATCGTCGCGGCGGCCGGTGAAATGCACCCGCGGCGCCAGGCCCAGTTGCGCCGCCTGCGCCTGCAGCTGCCCAGCCATGGGCTGGCCTTCGCCCACCAGCACCAGATGGGCATTCGGAAACGTGGCGGCGATGCGATGGAAGGCGTCGATCAGGTCGCAATGGCCCTTGTCCGGTCGCATGACGGCCACGCAACCGACCACCAGCGCGTCCTCCGGCAAGCCGAGTTCGCGCCTGACGCAGACGCCAGGGTGCACCTGCGGCAGCACCACCGGCGAATGGATGGTGGCGACAGCGCCCGGGCGGGCGCCGCCGTCCAGCAATTGCCCGCGCACGTAGCGGCTGACGGCGATGACGCGGTGCGCCAGCCAGGTGTAGGCGTAGAGGGAATTGATGGGCTTGGCCAGATGGCGGGTACGCACGATGAGCGGCGTGCCGGCCAGCCGCGCCGCGATGGCGCCCAGGACGGTGTCGCGCCGGCTGTGCGTATTGACCACGTCGAAACGGCCGCTGCGCAATAACCGGCGCACGAAGGCAACGCAGCGCACGAAATTGAGCGGGCCGTCCATGGGGACGAGATGCACCGTGAAACCGGCCTCGCGCAGACGCCTGCCCAGCTCTGCATCCGGCTGGCAAACCGCTTCCAGATGATGGCCGCGCTCGCGCATGGCGATCATTTCCTTGTAGATGCAGAACTCCTGGCCGCCGAACGAGGTGGCGGCTTCGGTATGCAGGATGCGCAGGCGCGTATCCGTGGCGGCCACGCGCTGGAACGATTCGATGGGATCGCGCATGATCAGGGATGACCGCTATGGGTGGTGTGCGCGTCGCTCCAGCGGCGGCCCTGCGACAACAGGTAGGCCTCCAGGTAGGCGATGTCTTCCTGGTTCAACTCGGCCGCGCCTGCGCTGGCGCGATCGCGCGGGCACTCCGAAGCCTGCATCCGGCCTTCGGACCAGACGCGGGCCGCGCCCGTGCGGGACAGTTCAAAGCGCGCACCCGAGCGGGCCCAGCCCAACAGACGCGCGCTGGGAATCAGTTGACGGGTTTGATAGACACCGTGCGGCGTCGGCGCCGCAGGCACGACCAGTGCGTCGCCGACATCCACCAGACGGCTCGCGGCGCCGGGTTTGCCAGGCGTGTAGGTCAATACCGTAAGAGGGCGTAATGGCATTTGGCTAGCATGAGTCGCCAGGCGGCGTTGCGAGCCACGGACTGGTCGGGATTCGAGGGAAAGGGGTTTGGCCGCCGGACAAGCAACGCCAAATATTCGACGCTGATGAGCTATTTTTTCGAATAATTGAAAGATGTTCGACGAAGTAGAGGAATCCCGAAAGTTGAATTCAGGTAAAATTCAGGAATGAAACGCGCATCTTATCAAAACGTAAGCAAGGGCGGTACTGCATGAGCGCCCCTACCGTCCCTCCCCACAAGCCGGTCTCGTTCCTGCAATCGTTTCTCCGCTCCGAAGCGCTGGGCGGTTATGTCCTGATGCTGGCCGCGCTGGTCGCCCTGGTGGTGGCCAACAGCCCGGCCGCGCCGGCCTATTTCAGCGTGCTGGAGACCAAGCTTGGCTTCCAGGCGGGTCCGGTCGTGCTCAAGGAAACCGTGCTGCACTGGATCAACGACGGCCTGATGGCGGTGTTCTTCCTGTTGGTCGGGCTTGAGATCAAGCGCGAAGTCCTGGACGGCCAGCTGCGCGGCGCCGCCCGCATCGTGCTGCCCGGCATCGCCGCCCTGGGCGGCATGGCGCTGCCCGCGCTGATCTACGTGCTGATCAACTTTGGCAGCCCCGGCACTTTGCGCGGCTGGGCCATTCCGGCCGCGACCGACATCGCCTTTGCGCTGGGCATCCTGGCGCTATTGGGCAGCCGCGTGCCGACCTCGCTGAAGATCTTCCTGACGGCGCTGGCCATCCTGGACGACCTGGGCGCCATCGTCATCATCGCCTTGTTCTATACCGCCGAACTCAACGTGTTCGCGCTGAGCATGGCGGGCGCCCTGCTGGTCTGCCTGTTCTGCCTGAACCGCTCCGGCGTGCTGCGCCTGACGCCGTACCTGCTGATCGGCGCCGTGCTCTGGTACTTCGTCCTGAAGTCCGGTGTGCATGCCACGCTGGCCGGCGTGGCGCTGGCGCTGACCATTCCGCTACGCCCGCAGAACCAGGGCCATCCGGGCGCGCATTCGCCCCTGCATGCGCTGGAACATGCGCTGCATAAGCCGGTCGCCCTGCTGATCGTGCCGATTTTCGGCTTCGCCAATGCCGGCGTGTCGTTCGCCGGCATGGGCCTGGGCAGCCTGGCGGCGCCCGTGCCCCTGGGCGTGGCGCTGGGCCTGTTCCTGGGCAAGCAGCTGGGCGTGTTCGGCTTTGCCTGGCTCGCCATCAAGAGCGGCATTGCCACCCTGCCGCGCCACGCCAGCTACATGCAGCTGTACGGCGTGTCGCTGCTGTGCGGCATCGGCTTCACCATGAGCCTGTTCATCGGCGCCCTGGCGTTCAGCGACCCGGCCGCCATCGACGCCACCAAGATCGGCGTGCTGACGGGCTCGCTGGCGTCCGCCGTGGTCGGCTTCCTGGTGCTGCGCACCTGCGGCACGCGCGCCGGCGCCGCGGAAAATCCTTGAACGCCGGTTGAGCAGGGACGGCGGGCGCTAAAGTAGCGAGGTCCGCCACCCTTCCCTGGAGCCGCCATGAAACCGTCCGCCATCGCTGTGCAACGCGTCTACGAGGGCTTGGGCCCGGAAGGCAGCTACCGGGCGCTGGTGGACCGCATGTGGCCGCGCGGACTGCGCAAGGCGGACCTGCACCTGGACGAATGGGCCCGCGACATCGCGCCCACCCTGGAACTATGCAAATGGTTCAGCCACATCGAAGACCGCTGGGAAGAATTCCGCCAGCGCTACCAGGCCGAACTGGCGGAACCCGAACAGCAGGCCCGCATGGCTGCCCTGCTGGACGCGGCCGGCGACCGTCCGCTGACCCTGCTTTACGGCGCCCGCAATACTGAACACAACCAGGCCGTGGTGCTGCGCGAGGTCCTGCAGGACTATGTCCGGCATCACCGCAAGCGCAAGGCCTGACGCCCCGCACGTTTTGCTACCCTAGCCCGCTTTTATCGACCGGCGCGCAGCCGCACGCCGACAGTCTGTCTTGAGGAACCCCATGTCTTTCAGCTCCGATGCCTGGGCGCGCAACGCCGCACTCTACGAAACCACGCGCGACATGCCGTTCAACCGCGAACTGGCCAGCGGCCAGCTCGACGAGAACGCATTCAAGCACTACATGATCCAGGACGCGCACTACCTGGTGGCCTTCGGACGCGCGCTGGCCATCGCCTCTGCCAAGGCCGACGACGCCGACGGCGTGGTGCAGTTCGCCGACGCCGCCAAGGGCGCGGTGGTGGCCGAACGCACGCTGCACGCGGGCTTCCTGAAGCAGTTCGGCATCGATGACGCCACCTTCGAAGCCACGCCACTGACCCCGGCCTGCCACCACTACACCAGCTACCTGATCGCCACCGCCTGGAGCGCGCCGTACCCGGTGGCGCTGGCGGCCCTGCTGCCGTGCTTCTGGATCTACGCCGAGATCGGCCGCGAAATCCACGCGCGCGCGGCCCAACCCAATCCCTATTCGGCCTGGATCGAGGCCTATGCCTGCGAGGACTTCCACGCCCTGGTGCGCCGGGTCATCACCACGGTCGACCGCGTCGCCGAAAAGGCGTCCGCCGAAACGCTGGCGCAGATGCACGCCGCGTATACGCGTGCCGCGCAGCTGGAATGGATGTTCTGGGATTCGGCTTATCGGCAGGATGGGTGGCCGGTTTGAAACAAGACGGGCCGGCTCACCCCGGCCCGCGGTCCGCGCTATGCCAAAATCCCGCCCATGCCGACCGACAACCGACTGACTCCCCTAGCCCTCTCCGCCCAGACGGCGCAACTGCCAGCCGCCTGGCAGGAGGCTTTTGCCGCCAAGCCTGTGGCCGATGCCCTGGCCGCCGTGACCGCACATGTGGAAAGGCGCCTGAGCGAAGGTGCGACCATTTACCCCGCGACGCCTTTCCGCGCCCTGCACGGCCTGGAGCCGTCGGACGTGCGCGTGGTGATCCTGGGGCAGGATCCCTATCACGGCCCGGGCCAGGCCCAAGGCCTGGCCTTCTCGGTGCCGGACGACTGCAAGCGGCCACCCAGCCTGCGCAACATCTTCAATGAGATCGCCCAGGAGTTTCCGGGCACCCGCGTGCCGGCGGGCAACGATCTGAGCGATTGGGCGGATCAGGGCGTGTTGCTGCTGAACACCGCGCTGACCGTGGAAGACGGCCAGCCCGCTTCGCATGCCAAGCGCGGTTGGGAAACGGTGACGGACGCGTTGATCGCCCTGGCCGCGCGCGACCCGTCGCCCAAGGTTTTCATGCTGTGGGGCGCCCATGCCCAGGCCAAGCGGGCGTTGCTGCCGGACAACAGCGGCCACCTGGTCCTGATGTCCAACCACCCCTCCCCTCTGTCTGCCAGAAGGCCCCCGGTGCCCTTCCTGGGCTGTGGCCATTTCCTGGCCACCAATCAGTGGCTGACCAACCAAGGGAAAAACCCTATTGATTGGGCGCTGGACAAAAAAATAATTCCCATGCAGGGCGAATTCGGGTTATGATCGCCGCACTGCACAAAACGAGTTCGGCATTTACCGCCTTGATTTAGCGGAAGTTTTCGCAGTCTGCCGGGTGACACAGTCCCGGCCCCATGCCGAACTATCATCGATTCCTGACCTCCTTTCCTTTCGCCCTGCGTTCCACTCAGTACACGAGAACGCGCCACGCGCATGGTTGATTCGGTCGGCACGATGCTCCATCAACCGTCGCCTGGATCCGGCCGCCTAATCCCCTGGCCCGACCAAGCACTGCGTCGCATTGATTGCGGCAAGGGAAAGTAATGTCTTTCGAAAACCTGGGTCTTGCGCCCGCTCTGTTGTCGGCCATTCAAGACGCTGGCTTCACCTCCCCCACTCCTGTCCAAGCTTCGGCCATTCCGCAAGCGCTGGCTGGCCACGACCTGATGGTGTCCTCGCAGACGGGTAGCGGCAAGACCGCGGCCTTCATGCTGCCGGCCCTGCACCGCATCGCCCAGATGCCCGCCAACAAGGGCGTCGGCGTGCAAGTGCTGGTGCTGACCCCGACCCGCGAACTGGCCCTGCAAGTCACGGACGCCACCGCCACCTACGGCCGCAAGCTGGCCGACCTGCGCACCGCCACCGTCGTGGGCGGCATGCCTTACGGCGCGCAGCTGAAGGCGCTGTCGCGCCGCGTGGACGTGCTGGTCGCCACCCCCGGCCGCCTGATCGACCACCTGAACTCGGGCCGCGTCAAGCTGAACACCGTGCACACGCTGGTGCTGGACGAAGCCGACCGCATGCTGGACATGGGCTTCATCGAAGATATCGAGACCATCGTCAGCCGCCTGCCGGAAGGCCGCCAGACGCTGCTGTTCTCGGCCACGCTGGACGGCACCGTCGCCAAGCTGGCCTCGCGCATGATGCGCGAGCCGCAGCGCATCGAGATCGCCGGCGCCAAGGAAAAGCACACCAACATCACGCAAAGCCTGCTGTACGCGGACGACGCCAGCCACAAGATGCAGCTGCTGGACCACGTGCTGCGCGACGCCTCGCTGGACCAGGCCATCGTCTTCACGTCGACCAAGCGCGGCGCCGACGATCTGGCCGACCGCCTGGCCGACCAGGGCTTTGCCGCCGCCGCCCTGCACGGCGACATGAACCAGCGCCAACGCACCCGCACGCTGTCGCAACTGCAGCGCGGCCAGCTGCGCATCCTGGTCGCCACCGACGTGGCTGCCCGCGGCATCGACGTGCAAGGCATCAGCCACGCCGTCAACTTCGACCTGCCGATGCAAGCCGAAGACTACGTGCACCGTATCGGCCGTACCGGCCGCGCCGGCCGCAGCGGCCTGGCCTTTACGCTGGCCACGCATTCCGAGCGCCACAAGGTCCGCCGCATCGAGCACTACATCGGCCAATCGATCACCCCTGAAGTGATCGCCGGCCTGGAACCCAAGCGCACCCCGCGTCCCTCGGCTGGCGGCGCCGGCCCGCGCGGCGGCAAGCCGTTCGGCAAGCGTCCCGGCGGCGGCTACCAGGGCAACCGCGAGGGTCGTTCCTTCGGCGGCCCGCGTGGCGAGTTCAAGCCGCGTGAAGGCGGCTATCAAGGCAACCGCGAGGGCGGTCCGCGCGAAGGCGGCTACCAAGGCAATCGCCCGTTCGGCGACCGCCCGGCCCGTTCCTTCAGCGATCGCCCCAGCTTCGGCGACCGTCCGCAGCGTGAAGGCGGCTACCAGGGCAATCGCCCGTTCGGTGACCGTCCCCAGCGCGAAGGCGGCTTCCGCGGCGGCGACCGCGATTCGCGTCCCAGCTTCGGCGACCGTCCCAGCTATGGCGACCGCCCCCAGCGCGATGCCCGCCCGTTCAGCGAGCGCGGCCCGCGTGAAGGCGGTTTCCGTGGCGGCGACCGCGATTCGCGCCCCAGCTACAACGACCGCGCCAGCTTCGGCGACCGCCCGAGCTTTGGCGATCGTCCCAGCTTCGGCGACCGTCCGCAACGTGAAGGCGGCTTCCGCGGCGGCGACCGTCCGGAAGGCGGTTTCCGTGGCAAGCCCTCGTTCGACAAGCGCCCCGGCGGCCCCGCCAAGCGCTTCGGCAAGTCGGCTGACCGCCGCGGCTAATCCGCCCGCTTGAGCCCAACACAAACCCCGCGCCTGTCGCGGGGTTTGTTTTTTGGGAAAATGTCCGCTTGTCCACGCACCGCCCGACCATGCAACGATCCGCCCCCGCCAACCTGCCCGCCCTCTCTCCCGCCGCCCAGGAACACAGCGCTGCCGCAGCGGCGCACCTGCGCGCCACCATCGCCGCCCACGGCGGCTGGCTGTCGTTCGACCACTGGATGGCGCAAGCGCTGTACGCGCCCGGGCTGGGCTATTACGCGGCCGGCAACGTCAAGCTGGCCGACGCCGACGGTGACGTCCGCGCGCCCGCCGGCGACTTCGTCACGGCGCCCCAGCTGACCCCGCTGTTCGCCCGCACACTGGCCCGCCAGGCGGCCCAGGTGCTGCGCCAGACGCAGACCGACGCCGTGCTGGAATTCGGCGCCGGCACCGGCGCCCTGGCCGAAGGCGTGCTACGCGAATTGGACGCGATGGGCCTGGATCAGACCCGCTACCTGATCCTGGAAGTGTCGGCCGACCTGCGCGTCCGCCAGGCTGAACGGCTGGCGGCATTCGGCGAGCGTGTGCAATGGCTGGACGCGCTGCCCCAGCGCTTTGCCGGCTGCGTGCTGGCCAACGAAGTGCTGGACGCGATGCCGGTGTCGATCTTCCGCTGGAGCGAGACCGGCGAAGTGCTGGAACGCGGCGTGGCGGTGGACGCCGCGCAAGGCTTCGTCTGGGAAGACCGCCCCGCGCCGCCGGCGCTGGCCGCCGCCGTCGCCGCCCGCATGCCAGCCCTGCCCGGCTACGTGTCCGAGATCAACCTGCAAGGCGAAGCCTGGATCGCCGCCATGGGCGGCTGGCTGGAGCGCGGCGCGGCGCTGTTGGTGGACTATGGCTTTCCGCGCAGCGAGTACTACCATCCGCAGCGCGCCGGCGGCACGCTCATGTGCCACCTGCGCCACCACGCCCACGGGGATCCATTCACCGCGCCGGGTTTGCAGGACATCACCGCCCATGTCGATTTCACCGCCATGGCGGATGCCGCGCTCGAGGCCGGCCTGCAGGTCCTGGGCTATACCTCGCAGGCCCGCTTCCTGATGAACGCGGGGCTGATGGATCTGTTGGCGCAACTGGACCCGAGCGACGTGCAGCAATACGCGCAGGCCGTGGCGCCCGTGCAGAAACTCCTGTCCGAATCGGAGATGGGCGAACTGTTCAAGGTATTGGCGGTGGGACGCGGCATTACTGAACCGCTGGCAGGGTTCTCGCGCGGCGACCGGCTAGGCAAGCTGTAAGAACGCGTGGCGGCCCGCATGCTTGGCCGCCACGTTTCAAATCGATAGCGGAATCACTGCGCCCGCAGGCGCTCCAGGCGCGCGGCGCGCACCTGCTCCTTGATGCGCGCCGGCTCTCCGGCGCAAGCTTTGGCGATGGCCCCGGCATCCACGCCGCGTACGATCGCCACGCGCGACTGCCAGGCCGCGCGGTCCACGGAACGCAGCACGGCAGCCGTGTCCAGCAAATCCAGAAAACGCTCCGGCTTGCGCAACGCATCGGCGCGCTCCATCAGCGCCAGTTGCGCATCGGCAGCATCGCCACCTTGTTCCACGGCATCGAGGCCCGCCAGCACCTCCGGCAACAGCCGTGCGTAATCGTTGCATTCGGTAGGCACGCGCAGACGACGGCCCATGGCATCGCGTTCGGGCGTCAGCCGGCACAGCAAGGCATAGCGCCCCGGCAGCGACAGGCCCTGCGAGGCCGCGCGATCCACATCGGCCGCAGTCTGTTCCACGCCTTGCAGCTCGGGCATGACGCGGGCCAGCGCGCCGCATTGCTGCAATATGCCCAGCATGCGCGACGGCGCCGCCGCCATCAGGCCGCGCGACAATTCCTTCCAGACCCGTTCGGCCACCAGCGCGTCAGCCTCGCCGGCCTCGACCATGCTGCGGCACAGCGCCAGGGTCTCGGGCGCCACGGAAAAATCGGTAAAGCGCGCCGCGAAGCGGGCCAGCCGCAGGATGCGTACCGGATCCTCTTCGAAGGCCTCGCCAACATGACGGAAGATGCGGTCGCGCACGTCGGCGGCGCCGCCCAGGGGATCGACCAGCTCGCCATCCTGCCTCTGCGCGATGGCGTTGACGGTGAGGTCGCGGCGGCGCAGATCCTCTTCCAGCGTGACGTCGACGCCGGTATAGAACGTGAAGCCCTTGTAGCCACGCCCCGACTTGCGTTCGGTGCGCGCCAGCGCGTATTCCTCTTTGCTGCGCGGATGCAGAAACACGGGGAAGTCGCCGCCGACCGGCACGAAGCCGCGGCGCGCCATGTCCTCGGGCGTGGCGCCGACCACGACCCAGTCGTGGTCGCCGGGCGGCAGGCCGAGCAGTGCATCGCGCACCGCTCCGCCCACGATATAGACCTGCAGGCCGTCCGTGGCCGGATCCCGCGTCATGGGATCGAGGTGCTTTCCGCGCCCAGCGGCACGATGTTGCCCAGGCGTTCCTTCAGGGACTGGGACTGGCCGGTGAACATGGCCGCGTAATACACCGAGTTGGACATCACGTTCTTCACGTAGGTACGCGTCTCGTTGAACGGGATGGTTTCGGCGAAGATCGCGCCTTCCACCGGATGCGTAAAGGTCGAGCGCCAGTTATGCGGACGGCGCGGGCCGGCGTTATAGCCTGCGCTGGCCAGCATCTGCGAACCATTCAGGTCGCGCAGCACCATGTTGAGGTAGTTGGTGCCGAGTTCGGTGTTGGTGTCGAAGTCGTTGACACTGTCGGGCGTGAAATTGCTCATGCCGATCTTGCCCGCGACCCACTTGGCCGTGGCCGGCATCAGCTGCATCAGGCCGGAGGCGCCGACGTGCGAGCGCGCATCCATGATGAAACGCGATTCCTGGCGGATCAGGCCATAGACCCAGGCCGGATCCAGCGCGATGGCGTTGGCCTTGGCGGTGACGCGGCCCTCGAAGGGCGCGATGAAGCGCTGGCTGAAGTCGAACTCTTTTTCCGTGCGGTCGGAGGTGTTGACCACGCGGTCGTAGATGTTCTCGGCACGCGCCAGTTCGGCGGCGGCCATCAGCTGGCGGTCGCTCATGCCGCGCAGCGTGAAGTTCCATTCCGGCACGGCTTCGGCGCGCCAGCCCAGGCGGAACAGCTGGATCGCGCGGCGCAGGCCGGGATTGGCGCGGGCCTCGGTGATTTCCTGATCGCTGAGGGGCGCGGGGCGCGGCGGCACGGTGATGCGGCGGCCTAGTTCCTCGGCGGCCAGCTGGCCGTAGAAGTCGAAGCGGTCGGCAATGCTGGCGTACGCGGTGGCGGCCTGTTCCTTGTTGCCGCGCGCGGCCTGGCCACGGGCCTTCCAGTAGATCCAGGACGAGTCGGCCTGCTGCGAGGCGGGCATCTGGTCGATGGATTCGATGACCCATTTCCAGTCGATCTTGGGCTGGCGCAAGGCGGCCCGCACCTTCCAGGCGGCGTTGTACTCCGTCATGCGGATGTGGCCGGCCTCGTGGTACCAGTCGTCCGCACGGCTGTCGAGATTCAGCGCGGCGACCAGCGCGTACTGGCCGCGCACCCAGGCCAGGTTCGACTTGGCCATGGACTTGGACCAGTCCCCGGACTTTCCCCATTCGCGGCGCAAGTAGGAGTCGGCCACGCTGACGTCCGAACGCGCCAGGCGCGCCAAGGCGATGGTCACCAGTTCCTTCTCGTTGCGGCCCACTGGCTGACGGCTCTGGCGCGTCAGCCACTTCATGGGATCCTTCATGAGCAGGTCATAGGTTTTCAGGTCGCCCGGCTCGAACATGTACTGCGCGAACTTGCGCGCATCGGCCGTCTTGTTGGCTTCGATGGCGTCGCGCAACTGGGGCTCCAATTGCTCCCAGCCCATGATGCCGTCGGCAACCAATTGGTCGTACAGCGCCCAGCAGGCGCCGCCGGGCGCGAACACGGCCGCGGCCTGCGCCGCCGTGGCGCGCTGCCCGGTCATGTGCTTGGCATCGAGGATGGCGCACTCGATCTGCGCATTGCTGTTCTTCACGGGCGCCAGCTTGCGCACGGTTTCGAAGTCCCCGCTGCGGGCCGCGGCCAGCAGCCAGTCGCCGCGCAGGCGGTCGGCCAGGTAGGCGTCGGAATTGCCGCTGATGAACTTCTGCAGGTCGGCGGTGGGCCGGCCGGTGGCGGGCGGGGTCCACAACTGGTAGCGCAGCAGCCAATATTCGGGATACATGCCCAGCGGATCCGGCTTTGCCTGCGGCACCAGCGCGCCCAGCACGGACCACTGCTTGCGGTTCATGGCTTCGCGCGCGGCGACCACGGCGGCCAGCGCGGGGGTCTGGGATGTCGGCGGCAGGCCGGCCAGCACCGCGGGCGGAACGGAAATGGCGGGTTGCGCAGCCTGGACGGCTGGCTGAGGCTGGGGCTGGGTGTTGACCGATGCGCTGCGCTGCTGCGCATCCACGGGCGCACAGGCCGCGGTAAACAGCGCCAGCAGCGGCAACCAGCGGCGCAGGCCGGGAGCGGCTTCGGCGGCGGCGGCGGACCCGGATTTCCGCGCGGTTTTCTGATACCGTCCGGGTTGCAGAGTCTGTGTCATGCCCTGTCCCTCATACACTGGCCTTGCCGTACGCCAGCATGCCGGAAATCCACATGTTCGTCCGCATGCGTCCGCACATTCGCCATCATTTGTCCATCCCTCTTACAGCCACCGCATGACTACGCAAAATACTCCAGAGGATACCGCAGTACCGCTACGCGCGCGATTGCGGAAACTGCGCGCCGAACTGCCGGAAGACCAGCGTAGCCGCGGCGGCCTGCTCATGCGCGCGCGGCTGTTCACCTGGCTGAATGTGGCGCGCGACGAAGCCGTGCGCGCGGGCCGTCCCGCGCCCGCCACCGTGGCCGCTTTCTGGCCCATGGCCGACGAGCCCGACCTGCGCCCGCTGCTCGAGCAATGGGTCGAAAACGGCGTGGCCGTGGCGCTGCCCGTGGTGCGCGAACGCAACGCCCCGCTGGCCTTCCTGCCCTGGACGCCGGACGCCGAATTGCGCGCCGGCCCCTATGGCATCCAGGAACCCGTCGCCGGCGCTGAACTGCTGCCCGACGTGGTGCTGGTGCCCACCCTGGGCTACACCGAACAGGGCGATCGCCTGGGCTACGGCGGCGGCTACTACGACCGCACCCTGGCCGCGCTGCGCGACTGCGGCCATCCGTTCATCGCCATCGGCATCGCCTGGAGCTGCGGCGAACTGGACGCCGGCTATGAACCCGCCAGCCACGACTTCCCGCTGGACGCGGTGCTGACCCAGGACGGCTGGGTGCCCCAGGCGCCGCTGGAACAAGGCGGCACCGGCGGCACCACGCTGCACAGCTTCCGCATGAACTGACGCACCAGCTTTGCCCCACCGGTTTGCACCAAAACGGTGCACGGCCTATCATAGAGACTGCCGCCGGGCCTAGCCCAGACCCCGGCCGCAGCACGCGGCGCCCGCGCACTTCCGCGCGCTTTCTTCGGCAACGCCGCCCCGCCCGTTCCCCTGGCCAGGCATTTCCGCGCCAGCCCCGCTGACCCCGTTCCACCCGCCAGGCCCGGCCAATCCGCGCCCGGCGCCCACGCCATCCCCTGGCCTCAGCCGCCGCGGCGATGGCGCCGCAACGCCCTTCGGAGGATATTGGTCCTCAGGGGCGCCCCCGCGCGTGCCGGCCAGGCTGGCATGCGGGTTGCTTAATCCCTAGCAACCGGCCGGATATCGGCCGGACGGCGGCCGCGCGCAGACCGGCCGCCGGCACTGTACCGGAGGAGCCATGAAGGACAGATCACCCCGTCCCCCCGCCTATGACGAAATGCGCGACAGCGCCGGCGGCATACGCTCCCACTACCAGGCTTTCGAGCGCTGGCATGACGAGCAGTCCGCGCAGGCCATGGCCGCGCGCCGCCTGGAAGCGGACCTGAGTTTCCGCCGGGTCGGCATCACGTTCTCGGTGGCGGGCGACGCGGCCGGCACCGAACGCCTGATCCCCTTCGACCTGATCCCGCGCGTCATTCCCGCCGCCGAATGGCGTCTGCTGGAAGCCGGCCTGAAGCAGCGGGTACGCGCGCTCAACATGTTCATCCACGACATCTATCACGGGCACGACATCGTGCGCGCGGACGTGGTGCCCGCCGAGCAGGTGTTCCTGAACGCCCAGTACCGCCCCGAGATGCAGGACGTGGACGTGGCGGAGGACATCTACTGCCACATCGCCGGTGTGGACATCGTGCGCGCCGGCGCGGGCGAGTTCTACGTGCTGGAAGATAATCTGCGGGTGCCATCCGGCGTGTCCTACATGCTGGAGAACCGCAAGATGTCGATGCGGCTGATGCCCGACGCCTTCAGCCGCATCAAGGTGGAGCCAGTGGCGCACTACCCTGACCTGCTGCTGGACAACCTGCGCGAAGTCGCGCCGCACGGCGGCGACGATCCCACCGTGGTGGTGCTGACGCCCGGCATGTACAACTCGGCCTACTTCGAACACGCCTTCCTGGCGCAGCAGATGGGCGTGGAGCTGGTGGAGGGCCAGGACCTGTTCGTCGAACAGAACACCGTCTACATGCGCACCACGCAGGGGCCCCGCAAGGTGGACGTGATCTACCGCCGCCTGGACGACGACTTCCTCGATCCGCTGTCGTTTCGCGCCGATTCCGCACTGGGCGTACCGGGCCTGCTGTCGGTGTACCGCGCCGGCCGCGTCACGCTGGCCAACGCCATCGGCACCGGCATCGCCGACGACAAGTCCACCTATCTGTACGTGCCGGACATGATCCGCTTCTATCTGGGCGAGGAGCCGATACTGTCCAACGTCCCCACCTGGCGCTGCAACCGGCCGGACGAGCTGTCACATGTGCTGGCCCACATGCACGAACTGGTGGTGAAGGAAGTCCACGGCTCCGGCGGCTACGGCATGCTGGTGGGGCCGTCGGCCTCGCGCGCCGAGGTCGAGGCCTTCAAGGACCGCGTGCGCGCCAACCCCGCCAACTACATCGCGCAGCCCACGCTGGCGCTGTCCACCGTGCCGACCTACGTGGAATCGGGCGTGGCGCCGCGCCACGTGGACCTGCGGCCCTACGTGCTGTGCGGCAAGGACATCCGGACCGTGCCGGGCGGCCTGTGCCGGGTGGCGCTGACCGAGGGCTCGCTGGTGGTCAACAGCAGCCAGGGCGGCGGCACCAAGGACACCTGGGTGCTGGAGGAGAACTGAACATGCTGAGCCGAACCGCAGACAATCTGTTCTGGATGTGCCGCTACACCGAACGCGCCGAGAACACCGCCCGCATGCTGGACGTGAACCTGCAGATGTCGCTGTTGCCGCAGGACGCGCAGCGGCGCGAAGGCTCGTGGCTGGCCGTGCTGCGCATCTCCGAGCTGCAAGGCCTGTACCAGAGCAAGTACGCCGCCATCTCGCCGCACGACGTGCTGCAGTACATGGTGCGCGATCCCGAGAACCCATCGTCCATCTATTCCTGCATGCGCGCCGCCCGCGAGAACGCGCGCGCGGTGCGCGGCAGCCTCACCACCGAGGTCTGGGAAACCTACAACACCACCTGGCTGGAACTGCTCAAGCACCTGCATACGGGCTTGCTGGAGCGCAATCCGGGCGAGTTCTTCGAATGGGTCAAGTTCCGTTCGCACCTGGCGCGCGGCGTCACCATCGGCACCATGCTGGAGGACGAGGCCCTGTACTTCCTGCGTATCGGCATGCACCTGGAACGCGCCGACAACACCGCCCGCATGCTGGACGTGAAGTTCCATGAACGCGGCGCCAACGGCCATGACGGCCGAACTGAGCCCGCCGGCGCGGCCGCGCTGCAGAGCGAGTTCTACCGCTGGTCGGCGTTGCTCAGCTCGGTGTCGGGCCTGGAGATCTACCGCAAGGTGTACCGCGACGTCATCACCCCCGACCGCGTGGCCGAGCTGCTGATCCTGCACGGCGACATGCCGCGCTCGCTGCTGGCCTCGATGCGCGCGGTGGCCGACGACCTGGCGCGCGTTTCCAACCAGCGCTCGACCGAAACCGAAAGGCGCGCCGGCATGCTGTGCGCGGAACTGCAATACGGCCGCGTCGAGGACATCCTGGCCAGCGGCCTGCACCAGTACCTGGAGCACTTCCTCGACCGCATCAACGATCTGGGCAACCGGATCAGCCAGGACTTCCTGGTACCGCTGTCGGCCTAGGCAGGAGAGCAGAATGAAACAGATCATCACCCACGTCACTCACTATCGCTATACCGCCCCGGTCACCTACAGCATCCAGACCTTGCGCCTGACCCCGCGCGACGACGAACACCAGCGCGTGCTGCGCTGGCACATCGAAGCGCCCGGCGAACTGGACAAGCAGGTGGACGCCTACGGCAACATCACGCACACGCTGACGCTCAACCAGCCCCATACCGACATCGAGCTGCGCGTGGTCGGACAGGTGCTGGTGGCGCCGCTGGAACGCGGCCTGCTGGGCAGCGAGGACAGCCGCCTGCCGGTGCACGCCTATTGCGTGCAGACGCCGCTGACCCAGGCCGACGACACCGTCATGGCCTTCGTGCGCGAGGCGCTGCCTGGCGGCCTGCATACGCCGGACGACATCCTGGCCCTGGCCACGGCGGTCAGCGATCGCGTCGCCTACGAGCCCGGCACCACCGACGTCACCACCGCGGCCAACCAGGTGCTGGCCATGGGCCACGGCGTCTGCCAGGACCACGCCCACCTCTTTCTGGCCTGCGTGCGCGGCCTGGGCGTGCCCGCGCGCTACGTCAGCGGCTACCTGTACACCACCGCCGAACACGCGGCCAGCCACGCCTGGGCCGACGTCTGGCTGCCCGACGTGGGCTGGACCAGCGTCGACATCACCAACCGCCAGTTCGCCTCGGACTGCCACTGCCGGCTGGCGGTGGCGCGGGACTATGACTCGGCCTCGCCGGTGCGCGGCGTGCGCAACGGCGGCGGCCAGGAATCCATGGAGGTCAGCGTGCAGGTCCAGTCCAGCGCCCAGCAGTAACATCCCGCCGGCCTCGCCGCAATACAATGCGGCGTGGTTTTCCCTATTTCTGATCATGACCTACTGCGTCGCAGCCCGCCTTGATTCCGGCCTGGTGTTCCTGGCCGACTCCCGCACCAATGCCGGAGTCGACCAGATCAGCGTCTTCCGCAAAATGACCGTGTTCGAACGCCCGGGCGACCGCGTCATGGTGCTGATGAGTTCCGGCAACCTGGCGGTCAGCCAGGCGGTGCTGAACGCCCTGGCGCGTCAACACGACGAAGACGGCGAAACCGTCTGGAACGCCCCCGACATGTTCGAGGCCACCCGCCGCGTCGGCGCGGCGGTGCGCAGCGTCTACCACCACGAAGCCCCGGCCCTGCGCGAGCAGGGCGTGGACTTCAACGTCAACCTGATCTTCGGCGGCCAGATCGGCACTGAACGCTGCCGCTTGTTCCAGGTGTATTCGGCGGGCAACTTCATCGAAGCCGGCCAGGAATGCCCGTACTTCCAGATCGGCGAGGCCAAGTACGGCAAGCCCATCCTGGACCGCGTGCTGCGCCCCGACACCTCGCTGGACGAAGCCGCCAAGTGCGCCCTGATCTCCATGGATTCCACGCTGCGCTCCAACATCTCGGTGGGCCTGCCGCTGGACCTGCTGGTCTACGACACGCACTCGCTGCGCGTCACGCACTTCGCCAGCATCGACGAGCACAACGAGTACTTCCGCATGATCCGCGGCACCTGGGGCGAACGCCTGCGCCAGGTCTTCGCCGAGATCCCGGACCCGCTCTGGAGCAATCCCGACTCGCCCGATTCGCTGGTCCCTCCCAGCCGCGTGCACCAGCCGCTGCGTGCGGAGCCGGTGGATGCGCCCGTGTCGAACTATTCGGCGCCGCAGGTGCTGGCGGAAGATCCGGGGAAGGATCAGGCGAACTAGGGACCGTTGCCGACAGGAACACGCCGAGTCTCCCAGGCTGAAACCCGGGATTCCGTCTGATACCGCAGGTTCCCGCGCACATTTGCGTGTTCCGGACGCCTTGATCCCTTGTAGCACGACCGGAATCGGCATAGAGTTTCTTCAACGTATATGCACGCCATATGCCCACCTTCCGAGGCCCGCGCAATTCACTGCTGCGGGCTTTCGTGTTCTTGTGCGGCATGATCGTTGCCACGATGAATTTGAGTGCGATCTTTCCATTCACTGAAGGAAAATCGACCGTCTCCCGCGCCCTACACTGCTTCGATTCGCATACAAGCCATGTGTCGGGCAAAGGGTTACGTCATGCATTACTTCATGTACCTGGACGAGTTCGGCCACATTGGACCCTTCGTCTCCCGTGATCATGGCAAACACCGGACGAGCCCGGTATTCGGATTCGGCGGGTTGGTTTTGCCTGTGGAAACCGTGCGCGAATTCGCCATCTACTTCTACAAACTGAAATGCCATCTATTGAAGTTCGAACTGGAACGGCAAGACCAACCTGCGTACCGCTGGGAAAAGAAAGGCGCACAACTCTATACCGTCCGGAATGTTGAAAAGTACCAGCAGTTGCGGACCGCAACGGGGCGTTTGCTGAACCGGATCAGACAAATCGGCGGACACGTGATCTACAGCGGTGAGCAAAAGACAACAGACGCGACATCGCATCAACCCGCAGAGATCTTCAAGCAGCAATTGCTACGCATAGTCCGACGCGCGGATCGGTTTTTCTCGGCAAGACAGGCCACCTTCATGCTTTTGATCGACGAACAACAGGCGGGCAGCCGGTGGCGCGAAATGAATGTCGAAGCCCGCACGCTGGCGATGTTCGAAGATGCCACGACCGATGCAGAACGCTGGTCGAGCCGCTGATTCAAGGTGAAAGCCACCTGTTCCAGACCCTTCAATGCGCTGACTGGATCTGCAGCCTGGTGGGCCGGCTGTGCGCCTTCCAGGTGGCGTCCGCGCAGTACCGAGACTGGGAGATTTTTCACCGTTACTTTCATGACCGCCTGCAAGCCGCAGCCCTCCCGTGCAGCGGACTCGGTTCGCAGGACGAGCAGGAAAATCCCCCGCTCATATCGCCTTCCGCGTAAACCCTCCTTTCCAGCAACCGAAACCCGGCTTGCGGAACCGCGAATTCTCATCCGGGCGCTGTCGCGCCACACTGGTGTCCGGCCGTCATGCTTTGCCTTGGGGGCCCCGACAACACCACAAGGAGCGAGACATGCCCCCTATCTACGCGCGCGCGCTCAAGCGCGCGGCCTGGCCCGTGCTGGCCCTGTCCTGCCTGGTCTCTGGCACCGCCGGCGCGCAAGGCGCCTATCCCAACCATCCCATTTCGCTGGTCGTGCCGTTCGCGGCGGGCGGGCCGACCGATGTGGTGGCGCGCAGCCTGGGCGCGTCCATGTCCAAGACGCTGGGCCAAAGCATCATCATCGAGAACCGCACGGGCGCCGGCGGCACGCTGGCGTCGCAGCACGTGGCGCGCGCCGCGCCCGATGGCTACACCTTCCTGATACACCATAACGGCATGGCCACCGCGCCAGCGCTGTACCGCAAGCTGTCGTTCAACCCGCTGACGGACTTCGCCTATGTCGGCCAGGTGGCCGACGTTCCCATGACGCTGCTGGGCCGCAAGGACCTGCCCGCGGACGGCATGAAGGACTTCATCAAGTACGCCAAGGAGAACGGCAACAAGATCAACCTGGCCAACGCCGGCCTGGGCGCGGTGTCGCAGCTCTGCGGCATGCTGCTGCAGGAATCGCTGGGCGTGCAGTTCACCACCGTGCCCTATGCCGGCACGGCGCCGGCGATGACCGCCCTGCTGGGCGGGCAGGTGGACGTGCTGTGCGATCAGACCACCCAGACCATTCCGCAGATCAAGGCCGACCGCGTGAAGCTGTACGGCGTCACCACGCTGGACCGCATCAAGACGCTGCCCGATGCGCCGACCCTGCAGGAGAATGGCCTGAAGGGCTTCGAGGTCAAGGTGTGGCATGGTGTCTACGCGCCCAAGGGCACGCCGCCGGAAGCCGTCGCCAAGTTCAACGAAGCGTTGCGCGCCGCGCTGAAGGACCCCGCCTTCACGCAGAAGATGGCGGAACTGGGCGCCGAGATCGTGCCGGAATCCAAGCAGACCCCGCAGGGCCTGCAGACCTGGCTGCAATCCGAGGTCGACAAATGGGGCGGCATCATCCGCAAGGCGGGGGTGTACGCCGACTGACGGCGCACACCGGGCGCGCGGCCAAAGAAAAGCCCACCCTCTCGGGTGGGCTTGGCCTTTATGGCGGGGCAGCCTGTTACGCCTGCACCGCTAGTTCCTTCCACACCGCCAGCGGCGCTTCCGCGTGGTTCAAGGTGTAGAAATGCAGGCCCGGCGCGCCGTTGTCCAGCAGCGTCTGGCACAGCTCGGTGACCACGTCCACGCCGAAGGCGCGGATGGAGGCCTTGTCGTCGCCGAACTCGGCCAGGCGCAGACGGATCCAGCGCGGCACTTCCGCGCCGCACATTTCCGAGAAGCGCAGCAGCTGCGTGTGGTTCGTGATGGGCATGATGCCCGGCACGATAGGCACGTTCACGCCCTTGGCCTGGGCCCGGTCGACGAAGTCGAAGTAAGCGTCGGCGTTGAAGAAGTATTGCGTGATGGCTGCGTCGGCGCCAGCTTTGACCTTGTTCACGAAATGGTCCAGGTCGGCCGAGGGATTGGCTGCCTGGGGGTGCATTTCGGGATAGGCCGCGACTTCGATGTGGAACCAGTCGCCCGTTTCCTCGCGGATGAACGACACCAGCTCGTTGGCGTAACGCAGTTCGCCCGCATCGCCGCCCATGCCCGAGGGCAGGTCGCCGCGCAGGGCCACCACGCGCCGCACACCGTCGTTCTTGTAGGCCTGGAGGATGTCCCGCAGATCCTGGCGGGTGGCGCCGACGCACGAAAGGTGCGGCGCCGCCTCGCAACCCAGGTTGCGCAGCGTGCGCACGGCGTCCGCCGTGCCGGCGCGGGTGGAACCGCCCGCGCCGAAGGTCACGCTGACATACTTGGGCTGGATGGCCAGCATCTGCTTGGCCGCGCGCACCATCCGTTCCTGGCCGGCCAGGTCGCGCGGCGGGAAGAATTCCAGACTGAAAGCGGGAGTAGTCGAATCAGACATTAGGGGATCAGCTTCGTGAGCAGGCCAGAGATGATGCTGTACAGGATCGCACCGCCCACGGCCCACCAGAACCCGTTGACCTGGAAGCCCTTCAGCACGGAGCCGACGAACCAGAACAACAAGGCGTTGATGACGATGAGGAAGAGACCGAGAGTGACGATCGTGATCGGCAGCGTCAGCAGCACCAGCACCGGCTTGACCAGCATGTTCACCAGACCCAGCACCAGCGCGGCGATGAGCGCCGATCCGAAGCTGGCCACGGTGATGCCGGGCAGCAGGTAGGCCACGGCCAGCAAGGCCACCGCGTTCAGGATCCAGACGAGTATCAATGCCATGTTCGATCTCCTGTTGTGAGCCCGCCGGCCCTGCCGCGGCGATACGTTCGCGACAGGGGTCCCGCAGACCGGAAAGCCCGCGCCGACATGGCGCGGCACTTGCCTATTTTGCTACAACCATCAATAGCGGTAGTGCTCGGGCTTGTACGGGCCTTGCACCGGCACGTTGATGTAGTCGGCCTGATCCTGGCGCAGGGTCGTGAGCTTCACGCCCAGCTTCTTCAGGTGCAGGCGGGCGACCTTCTCGTCCAGGTGCTTGGGCAGCACGTAGACCTGGCCCGACGTGTAGGCTTCGTTGCGCGTGAACAGCTCGATCTGGGCGATGGTCTGGTTGGCGAACGAGGACGACATCACGAACGAGGGGTGGCCGGTGGCGCAACCCAGGTTCACCAGGCGGCCCTGGGCCAGCAGGATGATGCGCTTGCCGTCCGGGAAGATGACGTGGTCGACTTGCGGCTTGATCTCTTCCCACTTGCAGTCGGCCAGGCTGGCGACGTCGATTTCGTTGTCGAAGTGGCCGATGTTGCACACGATGGCCTGGTCCTTCATGGCGTTCATGTGCTCACGCGTGATGACGTGGTAGTTGCCGGTGGCGGTGACGAAGATGTCGCCGTGGGCGGCGGCTTCTTCCATGGTCACGACCTTGAAGCCTTCCATGGCGGCCTGCAGGGCGCAGATCGGATCGACTTCGGTGACCCAGACCTGGGCGCGCAGCGCGACCAGCGCCTGGGCGCAGCCCTTGCCGACGTCGCCGTAGCCGGCCACGACGGCAACCTTGCCAGCGACCATCACGTCGGTGGCGCGCTTGATGCCGTCGACCAGCGATTCACGGCAGCCATACAGGTTGTCGAACTTGGACTTGGTGACCGAGTCGTTGACGTTGATGGCGGCAAAGGCCAGCTCGCCCTTTTGCGACATCTGGTACAGGCGATGCACGCCGGTGGTGGTTTCTTCCGTCACGCCCTTGATCAGGGCCAGGCGGGTCGAATACCACTTGGGATCGCGCTTGAGGGTTTCCTTGATGGCGGCGAACAGGATGCGCTCTTCGTCGCTGCCCGGGTTGGCCAGCACCGAGATGTCCTTCTCGGCCTTGGTGCCCAGGTGCAGCATCAAGGTGGCGTCGCCGCCATCGTCGAGGATCATGTTGGCGTTTTCGCCATTGGGCCATTCGAAGATCTTGTGGGTGTACTGCCAGTACTCTTCCAGCGTTTCGCCCTTGACGGCGAAGACCGGGGTGCCCGACGCGGCGATGGCGGCGGCGGCGTGGTCCTGCGTCGAGAAGATGTTGCACGAGGCCCAGCGCACTTCGGCGCCCAGCGCCACCAGCGTTTCGATCAGCACGCCGGTCTGGATGGTCATGTGCAGGCTGCCGGCGATGCGCGCGCCCTTGAGCGGCTGCTTGGCGGCGAATTCCTCGCGGATGGCCATCAGGCCGGGCATTTCGGTTTCGGCGATGGCGAGTTCGCGGCGGCCCCAGCCGGCCAGCGACATGTCGGCGACGAGGTAGTCGGAAAAGGATTTATCGGTCACAGCGTTCATGGTGTGTAGGCTCCACGTGAAATACGAACGGCGCAGGATATGGCCGGACAACGCGAAGGCACCACGAAGGTCGAGTGCTCGCCTTTCCCGCCATATGCGACAAAGGTGAGCGCCGTTGCTGTAGCGCCGCGCAAGGCGCGCCGCTTGAACAAGGATTCCTGAGCCTGGCGAGCCTGGCCCCGCTTGCCGTGCCGGCTGGCGGGAACCGCAGGGTCGTCGCAACGCTCCTCAGGATTGCCGGGCATTGTACCCGGGAACCGTCCGCCAAGGATCAAACCCCTGGCTCCCTGGCGGGCATTTCGCCGCCAGGCCGCCGCGCAAGCACGGCCCCTTCGGGCACGCACGACGCCTGCGCATGCTCCGCGCCGCGGGCGCTCCCGTCCAGCGGCACCAGTGCAGCCAGCAGGGTCGCGGCCACCGAGTCCCAGCTGCGCGTCAGGGCGTGTTCCCGCACCGCATGGCGGTCCAGCGACAGGGCCGAGCGGCAGGCATGGGCCAGGTCTTCGTCCAGGAAACCGGTGACGCCCTGGGTCACCACCGCCAGCGGCGCTTCGCTGCGGAAAGCGGCCACCGGCGTGCCGCAGGCCATGGCCTCCAGCATGACCAGGCCAAAGGTGTCAGTCAGGCTGGGGAAGACGAAGGCGTCGGCCGACCCGTAGAGCGCCGGCAGCGCTTCGTCGTGCCGCATGCCCAGGAAAATCGCGCCGGGAAAGCGCTTCTTCAGCCGCGCCTCATCCGGCCCCGCCCCCACCACCACCTTGCTGCCCGGCAGGTCCAGCGACAGGAAGGCGTCCAGATTCTTCTCGCGCGCCACGCGGCCCACGCTCAGGAATACGGGACGGGGCAGGTCCGGGAAGGCCTGGCCTGCCCCCGGCTGGAACTTGCGCGGGTCCACCCCGCGCGACCAGATTTGCAGGTTCCCCAGGCCGCGCCGCGCCAGCACGTCTCGCACCGTGGGCGTAGGCACCAGCACCCGTTGCGAGGGCCGGTGGAACCAGCGCAGATAACGCCAGGGCAAGGCCGCCGGGATGCCCATGCGCGCCTGCAGGTAGTCCGGGAACATGGTGTGGAACGACGTCGTGAAGCGCCAGCCCCGCGCCAGCGCCATACGGCGCGCGGCCAGGCCCAGCGGGCCTTCGGTGGCGATGTGCAGGGCGTCGGGCACGATGTCGCCCAGGATGCGGCGCAATTGCCGGCCGGGCTGCAGACACAGCCGCAGGTCGGGCTCGGAGGGCGCCGGCACGGTGCGGCTGCCCTGCGGGTTCACCACGATCAGCTCGTGGCCCCATTCTCCAAGGATCTGCTGCATGGTCGTCCAGGTGCGGACGACGCCATTGACTTGCGGATGCCAGGCATCCGTGACCAGGACGATGCGCATGATGGAGCCGGAAGTGGGCAATAGCGCGATTTAGCCCGCGCCATGTGACATGCCCAAGACGGCCTGCGCGGCCGCCGGCTAGTTGTTGCGGCGCGGATACCCTTGCGCCGTGATGCGCACCCAGACTTCGCGCTTTTCCTCTTCCGTCATGAACACCCAGTTGGCGACTTCCATGGCGGTGCGGCCGCAGCCGCGGCAAATGTCGTCAAACAACGTGGAGCAGACGGCCACGCAGGGCGAATCCGAAGCCTTGAAGGCGCGTTGCGCGTCTTCGGCGTCGGGGAGTTTGGAGAGGTCGACGTGGTGCTGATTCATCGGGCGTAGGTTAACACCCGGAGTGCGTCCCCTTTTGGATGGCCCTATGCCCCGCCCGGACTTGAATACCTGCCCGCGCGCACGGTGCTACACGCGGGCAGCCCTCTATTCGCGCCAGCCGAAAAACTCCCTGGCCTGCGCCAGCAGCGCGTCCGGACATTCTTCCGCCAGATAGTGCGCGCCCGGCAACGGACCGCCGGATACCTCGTCCGCGATCGCGCGCCATAGCGCCAGCACGTCGAAGTTGCGGCCCACGGCGCCGCGCTCGCCCCACAGCGCACGCAATGGCAGGCGCAGGCGTTCGCCGGCCTCCCGGCCGGCGCGGTCGTGCTCCAGGTCCAGCGTGGCGGAAGCGCGGTAGTCCTCGCAGATGCCCGTGGCCCAGCCGGGCAGTTGCGCCGCGCGTTCGTACTCGGCCATGGCCTCGGCGGAAAAGTGCGCCAGTCCGCCGGGCCGTCCGCCCATCACGGAACGCAGGTAGAACACCGGGTCGCGCTCGATCATGGTTTCGGGCAGCGGCGCCGGCTGGATCAGCCAGAACCAGTGGTAATAGGCCTGGGCGAAGGCGCGCGTGGTGCCTTCGTACATGTCCAGCGTGGGCGCGATGTCCAGCAGCATCATGCGGCTGACGGCGGCGGGATGGTCCAGCGCCAGCCGGTGCGCCACGCGCGCGCCGCGGTCGTGCGCCAGCACCTCGAAGCGCTGGTGGCCCAAGGCGCGCATCAAATCGATCATGTCGGCCGCCATCGCCCGCTTGGAATAGGCCGCGTGGTCCGGCGACGCGGCCGGCTTGTCGCTATCGCCGTAGCCGCGCAGGTCCGCCGCCACGCACGTGCGGTGGCGCGTCAGTTCCGGCCAGACGCGGTGCCAGATGGCGTGCGTCTGGGGATGGCCATGCAGCAGCAGCAGCGGCGGGCCAGCGCCGTCGACGCGGGCTGCGATGTCGATGCCGTTGGCCGCGATGCGGCGCACGGGCAGGTCGAAGAATGCGGTCATATGGCCTCTTGGTTCAGGCGGTCGCGCACACGGCGCGCCAGATCTTTCATCCAGGGATGCCGCGCCCAATGGCCGGCCTCGAAACGTTCCACCTCGTCCAGCCGCTGCAATGATGCGCCCACCATGTCCTGCCCCTGCGCGTACATGCGGCGGTGCCGTTCAGGCAGCGTGAACGCCGCCGTCCAGCCGTCCATGGCGGTGACGCGCCCGGCCGCCACATCGATGCCGACGCGGTTGGTGGCCGTATTGGACACCCTGGCAAGCAAGGCGTCGATCTCGGCCGGCGCCAGGCTGATCAGCAGCAGGCCGTTGTTCACCGCATTGAAGTAGAAGATCTCGCCGAAGCTGGGCGCGATCACCGCGCGGATGCCGAACTGCTGCAAACCCCACACCGCATGCTCGCGGCTGGAGCCGCAGCCGAAGTTCGGCCCCGCCACCACGATGGACGCGCCGGCGTAGGCGGGCTGGTTCAACACGAAATCGGGCCTGGGCGCGCCGCCCGCGTCAAAGCGCAGGTCATGCAGCAGGCCACGGTCCAGCCCTGCCTTGTCGATGATGCGCAGGAACTGCTTGGGCATGATCTGGTCGGTGTCCAGATTGGAAAAAGGCAGCGGCGCGGCGACGCCCTCGATGATTGCGGTCATGCGTGTTGCTCCCAGACGCGGACGTCGACGATGCGGCCGGCCAGCGCGGCGGCGGCGGCCATGGCCGGAGACATCAGGTGCGTGCGGCCCGCGCGCCCCTGCCGGCCTTCGAAATTGCGGTTGGTGGTGGAGGCGCAGCGCTCGCCCGGGCTGAGCACGTCGTCATTCATGGCCAGGCACATGGAACAGCCGGGCTGGCGCCATTCGAAGCCGGCCTCGATCAGTTGCGCCGCGATGCCCTCGGCCTCGGCCTGCGCGCGCACCGCGCCCGATCCGGGCACCACCATGGCCCGCACGCCGGCCGCCACCTTGCGGCCGCGCAACACGGCTGCCGCCGCGCGCAGATCCTCGATGCGTCCGTTGGTGCAGGAGCCGATGAACACGCGGTCTATCGGCACGCCGGCTATCGGCGTGCCCGGCGCGAGGCCGATGTAGTCCATGGCCTTCTCCAGCGCCAGGCGGGCCAGCGCGTCGGGCTCGGCCTGCGGGTCCGGCACCACGCCGTCCACCGGCATGGCCTGGTCCGGGCTGGTGCCCCAGGTGACGAAGGGCGCGATCGCGGCGGCATCCAGCACGTGCTCGGCGTCGAACGCGGCGTCCTCGTCCGAGCGCAGCGTGGCCCAATGGGCGCGCGCCTGCGCCAGCGCCTCGCCTTGCAGTTCGGGCGCATGCGCGGCGATGTAGGCCTCGGTGGTGGCGTCCGGCGCGATCAGCGCGGCGCGGGCGCCGGCTTCCACCGTCATGTTGCACAAGGTCATGCGGGCCTCGGCGGACAGCGCGGCGATGGCCTCGCCGCAGAACTCCACCGCATGCCCGCGCGCGCCTTGCGCGCCGATGCGGTGCACGACGCAGATCACCAGGTCCTTGGCGGTGACACCGGCCGGCAGCGCGCCGTCGACGCGGATGCGCATGTTGCGCGCCACCCGGTACGCCAGCGTCTGCGTGGCCAATATGTGTTCGACCTCGGACGTGCCGATGCCGAAGCCCAGCGCGCCCAGCGCGCCGTAGGTGGTGGTGTGGCTGTCGCCGCACAGCACCACCATGCCCGGCAGCACCATGCCATGCTCAGGCGCGATCACGTGCTCGATCCCTTGCAGGGGATCGGTGGTGTCGAACAACGCGATGCCCTGCGCGTCGCAGTTGCGCTTGAGGTTGAGCGCCTGGCGCGACGAAGCGTCGTCGGCGATCACGCGCAGCGCCGCCGGCACCGGATGCGTGGGGATGATGTGGTCCACCACCGCCATCTGCTGCCCGGGACGCAGCACGCCGCGCCCGCGCGCCGCCAGGCCGCTGAAGGCCTGCGGGCTGGTGTATTCGTTCATGATGTGCAGGTCGACGTAAAGCAGGATGTGCTCGTCGTCGATCCGGGCCACCTCATGGCTGGCCACCAGTTTGTCGTACAGCGTCTTGCCGGGCATGTCTTGCGTCCTTCGTAGTTGGGTCTTGCGGCCCGATCAGTTGGCCTGGATGCCGGCGTCCTTGACGATGCCGGCCCAGCGCGTCATCTCGGCGGCCACCATCGCGTCGGTCTTGGCGGGCGTGGAAATCAGCGGATCGAAGCCTTCGCGGCCCATGCGCTGCGCCAGCTCGGGCGAACGCAAGGCCTGTTCGAGCTTGGCGTTCAGCGTGTCGATCACGGCTTGCGGCGTGCCCGCGGGCGCGCTGATGACGAACCAGGTGTTGAACTCGTAGCCGGGCAGCCCGGACTCGGCGATGGTGGGCACGTCGGGCAAGAGCGGCGAACGCGTGGTGCCGGTCACGCCCAGCGCCTTGAGCTTCTTGCCGTCGACCTGCGGCTTGGCGGCGGACAGCACCGGAAAGCTCATCTGCACCTGGCCGCTGATGGTGTCCACCATGGCGGGGCCGCCGCCCTTGTAAGGCACGTGCAGGATCTGGGTCTTGGACACCGACTTGAACAGTTCCGCGGCCATGTGGAAGGTGCTGCCCGTGCCTGCCGAACCGAAGCTCAGGTCGTTGGCGGGCCGCGCGCGCACATAGGCCAGCAACTCGCTCACATTGGCCACGGGCAACTGGTTGGTCACCGTCAGCACGTGCTGCGACGTCCCTATCGTGCCGACCGAACGCAGGTCCTTGGTCGTGTCGAACGGCATGTTCTGGAACAACGCCGGGTTGATCGCCAGCGACATGGTGTTGACGGCCAGCGTGTAGCCGTTGGGCTCGGCGCGCGCCACCGCGGCCATGCCGATGTTGCCGGAAGCGCCGGCGCGGTTCTCCACCACCACGCTCTGCCCCAGGGCGCGGCCCCAGGCATCGGAAATCAGGCGTGCGGCGATGTCCACGCTGCCGCCGGGCGCGAACGGCACGATGAGCGTCACGGCGCGCTGGGGAAAGGCGTCGGCGGCGGCCGGTTGGGTCCAACAGGATGCGGCAATGGCCGCGCATAGAACGCCGGCAGCTTTGTTGATCTTCATTCCTGGTCTCCTCGGTTGGCCGCGCCAGGCGGCTCTTTAGTGGTGAGGCCAGTGTATAAGCCGGTCCGGTTCTTATAATTACTTCTCCAGATAAAGCTTTATTAAATTAAGTTTATAAATAAGCGCATGGACGCCCTTTCCGATCTCGCCTTCTTCTCGCTGGTGGTCAAGCACGGCAACCTGTCCGCCGCCGCCCGCGAACTGGGCCTGACCCCGCCCGCGGTCAGTACGCGCCTGGCCAAGCTGGAGCAGCGCCTGGGTGTGCGGCTGCTGAACCGCACCACCCGCCGGGTCAGCGTCACGCAGGAAGGCGAGCTTTATCTGGCAGAAGGCGCACGCATCCTGACGGACCTGGAAGCGCTGGAACGTTCCGTATCGAGCGCCCGCGCCCGTCCCCAGGGGCTGCTGCGGCTGAATGCCACATTCGGCTTTGGCCGCGCCCACATCGTGCCCGCGGTGTCGGACTTCGCCCGCCAGTACCCGGAAGTGGAAGTCCAGATGCGCCTGACCGACAGGCCGCTGAACCTGATCGAAGAAGGCTTCGACGTGGCGGTGCGTTTTGGCGACCTGCCCGATGCGCGCCTGACCGCGCGCAAGATCGCGTCCAACCGGCGGCTGCTGTGCGCGTCGCCGCGCTACCTGGAAATCCATGGCGAGCCGCGCGCGCCGGGCGACCTGCAACGCCACCGCTGCATCGTGGTGCGCGAGAACGACGTGGCCTATGGCACCTGGCGGCTGGAATCGGGCCAGCGCGCGGAGACCGTGAAAGTGCGCGGCCCGCTCAGCTCCAACGATGGGCAAAGCGCCCTGGAATGGGCGCTGGACGGCCACGGCATCGTCATGCGTTCAGAATGGGAAACGGCCGAACACCTGCGCGCCGGCCGTCTTCGCGCGGTGCTGGCCGACTGGCGCACGCCGCCCGCGGACATCCATGCGCTGTATCCCGAACGCCTGAACCTGCCGGCCAAGACCATCGCCTTCGTGGAGTTCCTGTCGCAGCGCTTTGCCCGGCATCTGCGCGCACCAGGTTCGGACGACGCGGTCTGGTGAACCGGTCGCGTCCCGCTCCGGCGCGGCCGCGACGCTACGCGTCCGCCCCCAGCCGCCCGCCGGCGCGCACGATGCCGCAACGCTTGTGCGCCCGCATCACCACGCCGACTTCGCTGTTCAACACGCCGTCCAGCTCGCCCAGGCGGCGCGTCACGACATCCCACAGATGCAGGCTGTCGCGGCACAGCACGTGCCAGAACAGCTGCGACGCGCCGCTGGTGCCGAACAGGCAGCGGGTGTTGGGGTCCAGCGCCAGATGCGCGGCCAGCGCGTCCACGGCTTGCGGGCGCACCTGCACCGAAATCACCGCCTCCACCGGAAAGCCGACCAGCGCCGGCTCCACTTCCACGCGGAAACTCAGCGCGCGACGCTCCACCATGTTGTGCAAGAGACGCTGCGCGGTGGGCTCGCTGACGCTGGCATGCTCGGCCAGTTCCGCCAGGCTGGCGCGGCCATCACGCATCAGGTAGGCCACCATGCGCTGTTCAGCATCCGTCAATGCCGCGGGCGGCTGCGCCGCGGCGGGCTCGGCCGCCGCCCCATCGGGCTGGGCCTGGATACGCCACTGGCCGGCGCGGCGGAACGGCCGCAGCACCAGCCGCGCCTCCACGTGCTCCACCCCGTCGATGGACGGCAGCACGCGCGTCACCACGTCCGGCATGTCGGCGGCGTCCGCCAGCGTCAGCTCGGCCATCAGATCGGCCGAACCGGCCAGCGTGACCACCAACTGGCTCAGGTCCAGCCGCGCCAGTTGATCCGCCACCTCCGGCACGCGGCCCGACCGGCAGCGCACCCAGGCGTGCAGCACCACGCCGCGGCCGGTAGCCAAGGGATCGGGTTCGGCGATGACACGCAGGGCGTCGGCATCCATCAGGCGCTTGATGCGGCGCGCGACGGTGCGCTCGGGGATGCCGGTGGCGGCGCCCAGCTCGCGCCAGGATGCGCGGGGGTCCGCCTGCAGCGCGATGAGACAGGCGAGATCGGTGTCGTCCAGCCCCGGAGCTAGGGGCTTACCCTTACTTGACGTGTCCATATTCATTAAATTAACGTTCGCGCATTGATAAAAACACAAAATTAAACGGTCTTTTTGACCAAAAATAAATTCTTATTTGAGGTTTTCATGAGCAGCACTTCAGCGCCCCTGCGCAAGCCGCAGGGGGCAGCCGCCTCGGCCGGCACCGCGCCCGTCTCCCGCTCGCGCACCATTCTGGCCGGTAGTGTAGGCAATGCCGTCGAATGGTTCGACTGGACCATCTACGCGTCCTTCGCCATCTTCTTCTCCAGCCAGTTCTTCCCCGAAGGCAACGAAACCACGGCCCTGCTGGCGACCTTCGGCATTTTCGCCGTGGGCTTCTTCATGCGCCCGGTGGGCGGCTGGCTGCTGGGCATCTTCTCCGACCGCTACGGCCGCAAGGCCGCGCTGGGCCTGACCATCCTGATGATGGCCGGCGGCTCGCTGATCATCGCCGTCACCCCCACCTACGCCTCCATCGGCCTGGCCGCTCCGCTGCTGCTGACCGCCGCGCGCCTCTTGCAAGGCCTTTCGCTGGGCGGAGAGTATGCCTCGGCCACGACCTTCCTGGCGGAAATGGCGCCGCCCAACAAGCGCGGCTTTTACTCCAGCTTCGTGTTCTTCAGCGCCGCCGTGGGCATCCTGGCCGCCTCGGCCATCGGCTGGGTGCTGACCTCGACCTTGACCAAGGCCGAGATGGCCGCATGGGGTTGGCGCATCCCGTTCTTCCTGGGCGCCTTGGGCGGCCTGGCCGGTATGTGGATCCGCCGCTCCATCCCGGAAACCGAAGCGTTCTCGCACGCCAAGAAGGCCGGCGTCGAAAAGCAGCCGCTGCGCACCCTGCTGCGCGACCACCCGCGTGAAGTGCTGCGCATCGTGGGCTTTTCCATCCTGACCACGTTCGCGTTCTACATCTTCGTGGCCTACGTACCCACCTACGCCATCCGCCAGGTGCATGCCGACCCGAAGACCGCGTTCGCCGCAAACACCGTCGCGCTGATCGTATTCATGCTGGTGCAGCCGCTGTTCGGCATCCTGTCCGACCGCATCGGCCGCAAGCCGCAGCTGATCTTCTTCGCCGCCGGCTACCTGGTGTTCTTCTACCCGCTGATGACCACGCTGGGTCCGTCGTTCGGTTCGATCCTGGCGGTGGAGCTGTTCGGCCTGGTGCTGTATGCCATGTACACCTCGATCGCGCCGGCCATCATGTCCGAACAGTTCCCCACCAGCGTGCGCGCCGTCGGCATCGGTACGCCGTACAACCTGGTCGTCGCCTTGCTGGGCGGCACCACGCCCTACCTGCTGACCTGGCTGCAGAGCAAGGGCATGGAGCGCTGGTTCTTCTACTACGTGCTGGCGGGCGCCGTGATCACCCTGATCACCTTCATCCGCATGCCGGAAACCAAGGGCCAGAGCCTGAAGTAAGCAGAGAGAACGAACGTCACGCACCAGCGCTTTCCGGTTCCCGCGGGACCGGAAAGCTTTTTCTTTTCCGATGAGACCCATGCCAGCACTAGACACCGCCCTGCACTTCCAAGACGCCCAGGCCCTGGCCGGCGCCATCCGCCGGCGCGAACTGAGTTCGCGCCAGGTCACCACCCACTTCCTGGACCGTATCGAGCGCGCCCCCGCGCTGGCCGCCTACAGCGAAGTCACGGCCGAGCGCGCGCTGGCCCAGGCCGACGCCGCCGACCGCCTGCTGGCCGCGGGCATTCTGCTGGGTCCGCTACACGGCGTGCCCGTGGCGGTGAAGGACAGCGTGCAATGGGAGGGCGTCAGCGTCTGTCTGGGTTCGCTCGCCTTGCAGGGCCGGATCAGCGACGTCACGGCGGTCCCGCTGCAACAGCTGGCCGCGCAAGGCATGGTGGTGCTGGGCAAGACCCGCATGACCGAATTCGCCTTCGGCCTGTCGGGCCAGAACCCCACCCAAGGCACGGCGCGCAATCCCTGGGACGCGCAGATCGCGCGCGCGCCGGGCGGCTCGTCCAGCGGCGCGGGCGTGGCCGTGGCCGCCGGCCTGGCGCCGCTGGCGCTGGGCGGCGACACCGGCGGCTCGGTGCGCGCGCCCGCGGCGCTCAACGGCCTGGTGGGCTACAAGCCGTCCACCGGCGTCATCAGCCGCACCGGCTGTCTGCCCTTGTCGGACACGCTGGACGTCCTGGGTCCGATCACGCGCACGGTGGCCGACGCCCGCCTGCTGACCCAACTACTGGCCGGCCCCGACATCGGCGACGCGGCCACGCTGGACTTTCCCGCAAGCGCCATCGCCGCCTTGCGCCAGCCCGCCGCGCGCGGCCCGGGTCCGGTGGCCGTGCTGGCGCCCGAGGCCTGGCCCGCCCCCTTGGCCGAGGCCGGCCTGCGCGCCTGGCGCGAGGCCGAGGAAAACCTGGCGCGCGCCGGCTACACGCCCACGCCCTGGCATCCGCCCGCGGCGCTGTCCTTTGCCCGCATGGCCGACGACAACTCCGTGGTGCTGGCCTACGAGGCCTACCGCTACTACGGCGCGTTGGCCGAAGACCCGGCCACGCCGCTGTGGGACGTGGTGCGCAAGCGCATCGCGGCCGGCGGCCGCATCGCGCAGGCCGACTATGAAGCCGCGCTGCAACGCCGCGCCGCCGACATGGCCGCATTCGCGCAAGCCATGCAAGGCCTGGACGCCCTGCTGATGCCCGCCTGCGACCAGGCCGCGCAAGCGCTGGACGCCGACGATACGCGCCACGCCGGGTTGGGCAAGCTGCTGCGCCCCGCCAACTTCCTGGGCGCGGCCGCCATCTCGCTGCCTGTGGGCTTCGATGCCGAAGGCATGCCCATGGCGGTGCAGTTGCTGGCGCCGGCAGGCGGCGACGCCGCAATGCTGGATTGCGCCGCGGCGCTGGAACCGGTGTTGGCGCCGGCGCTGCGCCGGCCGGATTTGTCAGGCTGGGGGCTGTAAGGTCGCTGCCGCAATGAAAAAGCCCCCGCACTGCGGGGGCTTTCTTGTTCAAGCGCCGGGAAGGCTTACGCGCCCTTCTTCAGCGCCTGGACCTTGTCCGTGGCTTCCCACGAGAATTCCGGCTCGGAACGGCCGAAGTGGCCATAGGCGGCGGTCTTGGCGTAGATCGGACGCAGCAGGTCCAGCATGTTGACGATGCCCTTCGGACGCAGGTCGAAGTGCTCGCGCACCAGCTTGGCGATCTGGTCGTCGGGGATGACGCCCGTGCCTTCCGTGTAGACGGTGATGTTGATGGGCTCGGCCACGCCGATGGCGTAGCTGACCTGCACCTGGCACTGGCGCGCCAGGCCGGCGGCCACGATGTTCTTGGCCACGTAGCGGGCCGCGTAGGCGGCCGAACGGTCGACCTTGGACGGATCCTTGCCCGAGAACGCGCCGCCGCCGTGCGGGCAAGCGCCGCCGTAGGTATCGACGATGATCTTGCGGCCGGTCAGGCCGCAATCGCCTTGCGGGCCGCCGATGACGAAGCGGCCGGTCGGGTTGACCAGGAACTTCGTTTGCGGCGTGATCAGGCCTTCGGGGAAGCTGGGCTTGATGATGTCTTCGATCACCGCTTCGCGGATGGTTTCTTGCGAAACCTCGGGTGCGTGCTGGGTCGACAGCACCACCGTGTCGACTTCCGCCGGGCGGCCGTCGATATAGCGGAACGTCACTTGCGACTTGGCGTCGGGACGCAGCCACGGCAGGCGGCCGTCCTTGCGCAGCTCGCTCTGGCGCTGCACCAGGCGGTGCGCGTACCAGATCGGAGCAGGCATCAGATCGGGAGTTTCGTCGCAGGCATAGCCGAACATCAGGCCTTGGTCGCCCGCGCCCTGGTTCAGATAGTCTTCAGAGCTGCGGTCCACGCCCTGGGCAATGTCCGGCGACTGCTTGTCGTAGGCGACCAGCACCGCGCAGCCTTTGTAGTCGATGCCGTATTCGGTGTTGTCGTAACCGATGCGGCGGATCGTGTCGCGCGCGACCTGGATGTAGTCGACGTTGGCGGTGGTGGTGATTTCGCCAGCCAGCACTACCAGACCGGTGTTGCAGAGGGTCTCGGCTGCGACGCGCGCATTCGGGTCCTGCGTGAAGATCGCGTCCAGGATCGAGTCGGAGATCTGGTCGGCAACCTTGTCGGGGTGCCCTTCGGAGACGGATTCGGAAGTAAAGAGAAAGTCGTTGTTGGCCACAGATGCGTCCTTGGTGGCCGGCATTGCCGGCGCATAGGTTCACGAGGCGCGTTGCACCCCTGACCGCATGACATACGCAAATCTGGGCGCGACGCTTTAGCGGATTTGGCAAGAGGCGCGCAAAGCGCTGTACCCTTGCCGTCGCCCCGCAAGTTGTCGGTTAACTCGGCGACTGCGCTATTTTAAGCGAAAATGCGGTTCTGCCGCCAAAGCTGGGGGACGTATGCATATATCCCGGCCCCAGGCGCACTTTCTGTCCGTCCCATTTTTCTGCCGCATGCTGCTCTTCCTGTTCAGATCATTCGCCGCCCTGCCCCTTTCCGTCGCGCACGCCGTGGGGCGGCTGGCCGGGCGCGCGATCTACGCCTGGCCGGGCAAGTACCGCCGGCGGCTGCAGGCCAACGCGGCCCAGGCCGGTTACCCCGATCCGGCTTTCGCGCGGCGCGCGGCGGGCGAAATCGGCGCCATGATCCTGGAGAGCCCGCGCGTCTGGTTCCGCAATGAACAAAGCCTGGCTCAGGTGATCTCGGACGACAACGACGTGGTCAGCGCGGCCCGCGCCGAGAACCGCGGCATCCTGTTCCTGACGCCGCACCTGGGCTGCTTCGAGATCACCGCGCGCTACCTGGCCCGCCAGATGCCCATGACCGTCATGTTCCGGCCGCCGCGCAAGGACATCCTGGCCCCGCTGCTGGAAACCGCGCGCAATACCTCGGCCGTCAATGCCGTGCCGGCCACCATGCAGGGCGTGCGCGAATTCGTGCGCGCCCTGCGCCGCGGCGAATCCGTCGGCATGCTGCCGGACCAGGCGCCCAGCGTGGGCGACGGCGTCTGGGCGCCGTTCTTCGGGCGCATGGCCTACACCATGACGCTGCCCGGCAAGCTGGCCACGCAAACGGGCGTGCCCATCATCCTGACCGCTGGCGAACGGCTGCCGGGAGGCCGGGGCTGGCGCATCCACTATGTCCGCGTGCCCGAACCGCTGCCCGCCGATGCCGCCGAGCAGGCCGCGTTGCTCAACGCCGCCATGGAAACGCTGATCCGCCGCTGTCCGGAGCAATACCTCTGGAGCTACAACCGCTACAAGACGCCGCGTGGCGCCCCGCCGGCCCCCGCCGCCGACACTCCTGCTTCGGCCAACTGAACCGCCGCGCCCCGTCCGCTCCCTATTTCCCACCATGACTGATTTCAAAACGCGCGCGCTGGTATCCCTGATGAAATGGTTCGGCCGCATCAAGCCGTCGACCCGGCAGCGCATCGGCGCAACCCTGGGCTGGCTGGCGCCGCGGCTGGCCAAGTCGCGCACGCGCATCGTGCGCCGCAATCTGGAACTGTGCTTTCCCGACCAGCCCGAACACGTGCGCGAACAGTGGGTCGCGGACCACTTCCGCGCACTGGCGCAGTCCATCGTCGACCGCGGCGTGCTCTGGTACGGCACGCCCGAGGCCATCAAGGAGATGGTCACGCAAACTGGCGCTGACCGCATCAACGAACTGACTGCCCAGGGCCGCCCGGTGATCCTGCTGGCGCCCCATTTCATCGGGCTGGACGCTGCCGCGACGCGGCTCACCATGGAGGTGCCCAGCGGCGCCACCATGTACACGCCGCAAAGCGATCCTCAGGTCGACGCCATCGTCGCCGCCGGCCGCAAGCGCTTCAACGAAGTGTTCCTGGTCAGCCGCAAGGACGGCGTGCGCGACCTGATCCGCCACCTGCGCGAGCGCCGGCCCGTCTACTACCTGCCGGACATGGACTTCGGCCGCCAGGGCGCCACCTTCGCGCCGTTCTTCGGCGTGCCGGCGGCGACATTGCTCGCCACCGCCCAACTGGCCAAGAAATGGGATGCCGCCGTGCTGCCCATCCTGGACTTCTGGAACCCGGATACCGGCCGCTACCACGTCGAAGTGCTGCCGCCGCTGGCCGACTTCCCCGGAACCGACTCGCTGGAAGACGCCACCGCGCGTCTGAACCGCGAGCTGGAATCCTGGGTGCGCCGCTGCCCCAGCCAGTACTACTGGGTCCATCGCCGCTTCAAGACCCGTCCGCCGGGCGAACCCAAACTCTACTGAGTCCGCGGCCCGCGCCGCTCGCGCCCCAATATGGGCGATAATCCAGTGATGAACTGGAACTTCACCAAAATGCATGGCGCGGGCAACGATTTCGTCGTGCTCGACGGGGTCCGCCAGACCATCGAAATGACGCCCGAACGCGCCCGCGCCTTGGGCGACCGGCATTTCGGCATAGGCGCCGACCAGATCCTGCTGGTCGAGCCCGCGACCCGGCCCGACGCCGATTTCCGCTATCGCATTTTCAATTCCGACGGCAGCGAGGTCGAGCACTGCGGCAACGGCGCGCGCTGCTTCGTGCGCTTCGTGCATGAGCAGGGCCTGTCCGACCGCAATCCGCTGCGCGCCGAAATCGCCACCGGCATCCTGGTGCTGGACCAAGGCGACGACGAACAAGTCACCGTCGACATGGGCAGCACGCGTTTCGAGCCCGCCGCGCTTCCGTTCGACACCGCCGGCCTCTCCTCGCGCATCGAAGGCCAGGACACGCTGTGGGAACTGGAACTGGACGCGCCCGCCGGCCTGCCGCGCACGGTCGCGCTATCCGCCGTGGCGATTTCCAATCCGCACGCCGTGCAGGTGGTGGACGACGTCGACACCGCGCCGGTAGCCGTGCTCGGCCCGCTGATCGAAACCCATCCGCGCTTCCCGCGCCGCGTCAACGCCGGCTTCATGCAGATCGTCGACCGCAACAACATCCGCCTGCGCGTGTTCGAACGCGGCGCCGGCGAAACCCTGGCTTGCGGCACGGGCGCCTGCGCCGCCGTCGCGGCAGGCATTCGCCGCGGCCTGCTGGACTCGCCGGTGCGCGTGCAAGCGCGCGGCGGCGTTCTGACCGTCGCCTGGAACGGCGAGCAATTACGCATGACCGGCCCAGCCGAGTCCGTCTTCACGGGGCAGGTCGATATCGACAAGCTCGTCTTCTCCATGGGGCTGAACCGATAAGCCATGACTGATACCGCTATTACCGCTCAGGACGTCGCTGATTTCCTGCAAGAGAACCCTGGCTTCTTCGACGATCACGCAGACGTCTTCGCCACGTTGCAGGTGCCGCATCCGCACGGTTCGCGCGCCATTTCGCTGGGCGAACGCCAGATCCTGACGCTGCGCGAGCGCAACCGCGAACTCGAATGGCGCCTGAACGAACTCGTGCGCAACGCCACCGCCAATGAAAGCATCGGCACGCATGTGGCCAAATGGTGCTGCCGTCTGCTGTCCGAATGCGATCCGCAGCATGTGCCGGGCGAGATCGCCCTGGGACTGGCCGAACAGTTCGAGCTGAACCACGTGGCGCTGCGCCTGTGGGATCTGTCGGAACTGCCGGCGACCGGCTACGGCGAACCCGTCACGCAAGACGTACGCACTTTTACCGACAGCCTGAAGACGCCGTACTGCGGCGCCGACACCGAATTCGAAGCGGCCGGCTGGCTGGATGCCAAGCCCAAGTCCCTGGCGCTGGTGCCGCTGCGCCTGGAAGCCGACGGTCCCGCCGTCGGCCTGCTGGTGCTGGGTTCGGACGACGCCGAGCGCTTCACGCCTGAAATGGGCACGACCTTCCTGGAATCCATCGGCCAGCTGGCTTCGGCGGCGCTGCATCGCCTGAATCCGGCCTCGCCCAAGGCCTAGCACCGACACGGGCGGACGCCATGGCGAAAACCACGCAAGCGCAAGACGCGGCCCCGCCCGAAACTCCCCTGCCGGACGCCATGAGCGCCTGGCTGCGCCATCTGGAAACCAACCGGCGCTACTCGCCCCACACGCTGGACGGTTATCGCCGCGAACTGCATTTCCTGCGCGAGCTTGCCGACCAGGCCAAGCTGCCGCTGGACAAGATCGGCAACGGCCACATCCGCCAGTTCGTGGCGCGCCTGCACGCCCAGGGCCGCGGGCCACGCAGCCTGGCGCGCACCCTGGCGGCGTGGCGCGGCTTCTATCAATGGTGGGCGCCGGCCATCGAACTGGCTGGCAATCCCGTGGCCGGCGTGCGCGCCCCCAAGGCGCCGCGCGGCCTGCCCAAGGCCCTGTCCGTGGAACAGACCCAGGCCCTGCTGGACCGCGCGCCCGCACAAGTGGCGAACGAACCGGCCGCGTTGCGCGACCAGGCCATGTTCGAACTGCTCTATTCCAGCGGCCTGCGGCTGTCGGAGCTGGTCGGGCTGGACCTGCGCTATGAACGTTCCGGCAATTACGAATCGCGCGGCTGGCTGAACCTGGAAGAGGCCGAAGTCATCGTCCTGGGCAAGGGCGGCAAGCGCCGCTCGGTGCCCGTGGGCCAGGCCGCGCTGGCGGCCCTGCGCAAATGGATCGCGGCGCGCCCGCAGCTCGCGCCCTTCACGGCGCAGCCCGAGGACGCGGCCGCACTATTCCTGGGCGCGCGCGGCCGCCGGATTTCGCCGCGCGTGGTGCAGCTGCAACTGGCGCGCATCGCGCAGCAGGCCGGCGTGCCCACGCATGTGCACCCGCACGTGCTGCGCCACAGCTTCGCCAGCCACGTGCTGCAATCCGCGCAGGACCTGCGCGCCGTGCAGGAAATGCTGGGCCACGCCAACATCTCGACCACGCAGATCTACACCCGGCTGGATTTCCAGCATCTGGCCCGCGCCTACGATCAGGCGCATCCTCGGGCCGGACGCAAATCCTGAACGCCCCGGGTCCCGCGCGTTCCGCGGAAACGGCTGCGCGAATTCGCACGGCCGCTTCCTAACCGCCACCCGCGATCACGCCGCCCAGCAGCATCACGCCCAGCAACAGCACCGCCAGTGCCGCCAGCGCTTCCACGCCGTAGCGCAGGCGCGCCGCGCCGGCGCTGGACAGGCGGCTGCCGATGCGCGTAGCCGCGCCGCCCGCCGCGACCGCGAGGCACGCCAGCGCCGCCACCGTCAGCCCGGTACCCAAGCCCATCGCCAAGGCCGAGGCCACGCCGGCCAGGAAGAAACCCTGCGCCAGGGCGAATACCAGCACGATCAACGCGCCGCTGCACGGGCGCAAGCCCACGGCCAGGATGGCCGTAACCGCACGGCGCCAATTCAGCGGACCCGACACCTGCGCGGGCGCAGGCACATGTGCGTGGCCACAGCCGCAATCGTGATCGTGGTGCTGATGGTGAGAGTGCTCATGCCCATGGCCGTGATCAAGCATCGATTCCGCGGGTGCTGGCCCTGCGCGGGTCCGCAACAGCGGACGGATCGCCTTGACCCACACCAGCCACATGCCCAACAAGGTCACCAGCGCATACGAGCCAAGTTCCAGCCAGCGCGTCGCGTTGTTCATCGTGGCCGCGGTGGCGTTGAAGATCAGCGCCAGCACCGCCACCAGCGCGATCGCCACCAACGCCTGGATCAGCGCGGACGCCAGCGCCAGCAGCGCGCCGTTGCGTGCGGTCTGGCGGTTGGCCAGCACATAGGAAGAGATCACCGCCTTGCCATGCCCCGGCCCCAGCGCATGGAATACGCCGTAGGCGAAAGACAGCCCGATCAAGGCCCAGGCCGCGCCGCCCTCGGCCTGCCAGGCGCGAACGGCGCCCGTCAGCTGCCGGTAGAAATGGCTTTGCCAGACCGACACCTGGCCAAAGAAACCGGCCAGCCAGCCCGGCCCGCCCACGCTCGCTCCGCCCTCCGGCACGCCGAAGGGATGCGCGCCTTGGGCCGCGGCCGCAGCCGCGCCGCCCAGCAGCAGCACGGCCAGCAGCGCGAGCACTACTCGCATCGCACCTCGATGCGGTGCGTCAACCCCTTGGTGATCGCGAATAACTCGTCCGGCAAGGCGTCCGGGTCGGCCGGGATCGCGGCCAATTGCTGCATGGTTTTCCAATCCAGTTCCTTGGGCTTGCGGTAGGCGGACTTGCAGGTCTTGGCGCCTTGCCCGCCCAGCGATACCGCGCCGCTTTGATCGAAGGCGTAGGCCACGAAATAGGTGGGATCGTAGATGTCCACCTGCGCGCCGCCTGCACCCGGCGCCACGGGCGTGGCCAGCGGCAAGGTGAAGGACAGCGTCAGCCGCGTGGTCTTCGGATTCCAGTCGACGCGCGCATCTTGCGGGGCTGCGAAAGCCGAGGTCTTGCCGTCCACGGTGACGCGGGTGAAGTAGTGCGAGATCGGCTCGCCCAGCGCCTGCATCCAATCGCGCGCCATGCCCTGCAGGATCTCGGGCGACAGCGAACCGTCCTTGCCCTTCTTCAATCCCTGCGTGGCGTAGGCGCCGAACATCTCGTCAAACAGCCAGACCTGCCGCAGCGCCGTGATGCGCTGCTGTCCATCGATATCGATCGCCGCGCGGGCATCGATCCACATATGCGGGTGTGCGCTGGCGGCGCCCGCCGCCAGCAGCATCGCCGCCGCGGTCAGGGCTGCATGGCCGCGGCGAGCTGACGTGCGTTCCATTCAAACATTTCCAGGTAGGTGGCGCCGGGCTGTCCGGGCTTGGACAGGGCGTCGGAATACAGCGTACCACCCACCTTGGCGCCGGTTTCGCGCGAGATCTGCTGCACCAGCTTGGGGCTGCTGATGTTCTCCACGAATACCGCCGGCACGCGCTCGCGCTTGACCTGTTCGATGATGCGCGCCACCTGGCCCGCGGCGGGTTCCGCATCCGTGGACACGCCCATCGCGGGAATGAACGCCACGCCGTAGGCATCGCCGAAATAGCCGAAGGCATCGTGAGAGGTCACGATCTTGCGGCGCTCGGCCGGAATCGCGGCGAAGGTCTTGCGGACCTGCGCGTCCAGCGCCTGCAGGCGCGATATATAGGCTTGCGCGCGCTGGCGGTAGGCGTCGGCATGCGCGGGATCGGCAGCGGCCAGGCCTTCGGCCACATTGCGGGCGTAGATGACGCCATTGGCCAGGTTCTGCCATGCGTGCGGATCGGCGCCGCTGTGATGATGGCCATGACCATGGTCGTGGTCGTGGTCGTGGTCGTGGTCGTGGTCGTGGTCGTGGCCATCATCATGCCCGCCGCCCGCGAACGTGCGCGTCTTCACGCCCTGGGACGCGACCACGGTGGCGCCGGCAAAGCCCGACGCCTTCGCCAGGCGCGGCATCCAGGTCTCGAAATCCAGGCCGTTGACGAACAGCACGCGCGCCGCTGCGAGCTTCTTCGCGTCGCCCGGCGTCGGCTCATATTCGTGCGCGTCCCCATCAGGCCCCACCAGCGTGGCCACGCTGACGTCGGCGCCGCCCACTTCCCGCACGATATCGCCCAGGATCGAAAAGCTGGCCACGGCCTTCAACGGCTCGGCGGCCTGCGCGGTTCCGAACAGCGCCGACAGGCACAGGCCGGCCGTGGCGAGCAGCGCGCGGCGGCGCGCCAGGGAATGGAAACGCATGGCGTATCTCCTTTGGATGAGTCAGGCGCGGCGCATGCGGCGCCGCGCCGGCAGCAGCCCGCCTTGCGGGCCGCCTACGATGGAAAACAGATAGCAGGCGCCGGCCGCCAGGATGATGGCGGGCGAGGCCGGCACGTTGAAGTGGTACGAAATAAGCAGACCGGCCGTGGACGCCGCCACGCCCAGGCCCGCGGCCAGCGGAACCTGGCGGGCGGCGGAGCGGACCCAGAAGCGCGCGGCGGCGGCCGGCAACATCATGATGCCGACCACCATCAACGTGCCCAGCACCTGAAAGCCCGCCACCAGGTTCACCACCACCAGCACCAGGAAAGCCATGTGGACCCAGCCCCCACCGCCGCCGCTGGCGCGCAGGAAACCCGGATCCAGGCATTCGGCCACCAGCAGCCGGTAGATCGCCGCCAGCGCCAAGAGAGTCACGCTGGCCGTCGCCGTCACCAGCAGCAATGCCGCGTCGTCCAGCCCCAGCACCGTGCCGAACAGCACATGCAGCAGATCCATATTGGAGCCGCGCAGCGACACCAGCAGCACGCCCAGCCCCAGCGATATCAGATAGAAGGCGGCAAAACTGGCGTCCTCGCGCAGCGGCGTCATGCGTGCCACCAGTCCTGCCAGCAGCGCCACGGCCAGCCCGGTGACGATGCCGCCCAGCATCATCGCGCCCAGCGACAGACCGGCCAGCAGAAAGCCCGCCGCCACGCCGGGCAGGATGGCGTGCGACATGGCATCGCCCATCAGGCTCATGCGCCGCAGCACCAGGAACACACCCAGCGGCGCGGCGCCCAACGACAGGGCGCAGGCGCCGGCCAGCGCGCGCCGCATGAAGCCATAGTCCAGGAAGGGCGACACGACCCATTGCGCCAGGCTCATGCGCGGGCCTCCGCCAACCACTGCCGCGCCCGCTTCAGATGCGCGTCGTTCAGCGTGTGTTCGGTGTCCCCCCACGCCACCACCGAACCGGACAGGAGCAGGCATTCGGGGAAATGGTCGCGCACCAGATCCAGGTCATGCAGCACCGCGATCACGGTGCGGCCCTGGCCGTGCAGGCCGCAAAGCAGGGCCATCAGGTCGTCGGCCGTGTGGCTGTCCACGGCGGCAAAGGGTTCGTCCAGCAACAGTACGGGCGCATCCTGCACCAGCATCCGCGCGAACAGCGCGCGCTGCATCTGCCCGCCCGACAGCGCGTCCACGCCGCGTCCGGCCGCGTCGGCCATGCCCACGGTCTCCAGCGCGTCCATGCAGCGCTCGAGCTCCTGGTTCGCATACCGGCGCCATCCCCCCACTCGGCGCCAGGCGCCCATGGCCACCAGATCCAGCACCGACACCGGGAACGAACGGTCGAGTTCGGCGGCCTGGGGCAGCCAGGCCAACTCCGAACGGCCCGCGCCGCCGATGCGCACGCTGCCGGCCATGGGACGCAGCACGCCCATGATGCCCTTGATCAGGGTGGACTTGCCCGCGCCGTTGGGACCGACCACGGCGGTCATGCCGCCCGCGGCGAAACACCCCGATACCGACTTGAGCGCGGCGTGCCCATGCCAGCCAAAGGACGCGTCGGCCAGTTCGATGGTGACCGGCGCGTTCATCGCGCCCACCAATCCAGCGCCCACCCGGTCAAGGCCCACAAGGCGGCCGCGGCAGCTAAGGCGGCGGCCATGCGGCGCCAGGCGGAGACCAGGAAGGCGGAACGCGGCGGGGGAGCTTGCCGCGGTGCGGCTTCGGGCCGCCGGGGCAAAAGCGTGAAATGGGACATGGAAAGAATGCGGAGGCGAATAGCGGCTACAGCCAGTTTTATTATGTTATATCATAACCAAACGGCTTGATTCCACGGCGTTCGCCCGCATCTGGAGGTTTTCTGCTACCTTCCAGGCATCTCGCGCGCATCGCGCGCGTTTTCCATAGAGATAAAGCCAGCCATGTCCGCACCGTCCCGCCCCCCTCGCAGCGATACCGTCGGCGCCCAGCTCAGCGTCGCCGAAGCGCTGTGCGAGCAGCGCGGGCGCCGCCTTACCCCCATCCGCCGCAAGGTGCTGGAACTGCTGCTGCGCCACGGCCGCAGCCTGAAGGCCTATGAATTGCTGGATGCGATGCGCGCCGTGCATCCGGGCGCCGCGCCCCCCACCGTTTACCGCGCCCTGGACTTCCTGATGGACGAGGGCCTGATCCACCGCCTGGACGCCGTCAACGCCTGGAGCGCCTGCCACGACGCGGGCGGCGCGCCCCACGACCTGCTGGTCGTCTGTACGGGCTGCGGCGCGGTCGCGGAAGTGTCCGACCCCGCCATGAGCCGCCAACTGGCCGAACGAGTCGCCCAGACCGGCTATGCCCTGGCCACGCACGAAACCGAAATCCGCGCGCTGTGCCCCCAGTGCCAGCAGAAGCAACCCGCCGCGGACGCCGGCCACGGCCACCACCATCATTAAGAACTAGTGCCGGCAGGCAGCCCCGCCCGCCGCTCTCCGCCATCGGATGCAAGCCCGCGCAGAACGTTTCATCCGGATGCGCGCATCGCGCTCTTGAAATCGGGCAAACCGCCCCCAAATAGTGGTATCGCCCGATACTTGACGGCGTACGGACGCCATCTGGATGGCTACGGCCCCAGGGTTGACCCTGGGTTTGCCCCCTGCCCCCGACTGTGCTGTAATCCTGCGTCCGGCCGCTGCAGGCGGCCCACGCAGCCTGCGGCAAACATCCTCCGGCAAAGACTGGGAAACCCCGTCCAAACGTCGCAAGACGGCGTTGCAAGACAGGGTTGCGATCCCCGCCGAGAGTTCCTGTTTAACGCCTTGACTTCACGCTAGCAGCTTCGCCATGAACACCCCGCGCAGTTTGGACAAAATGGTTCCCGTCACCATCCTCACCGGCTTTCTCGGTGCGGGCAAGACCACCCTGCTCAAACGCATCCTGACCGAATACCATGGCCGCCGCGTGGCGGTCATCGAAAACGAGTTCGGGCCGGAAAGCATCGACAACGACCTGCTGGTGCAGGACCGCGACGAAGAAATCATCGAGCTGTCCAACGGTTGCGTCTGCTGCACGGTGCGCGGCGACCTGATGCGCACGCTGGGCGAACTGCGCGCCAAGCGCGAAGCCGGCGAACTGTCTTTCGAACGCGTCATCATCGAAACGACCGGCATGGCCAACCCCGGCCCCGTGTGCCAGACGTTCTTCATGGATGACGACATTGCCGAGTACTACCGCCTGGACGCGGTGGTTACGGTGGTCGACGCCAAGCACGGCATGGCCACCCTCGACGCCCAACCCGAAGCCCAGAAGCAGGTCGGTTTCGCCGACCGCATCCTGATCTCCAAGCGCGACCTGGTCAACGAAGTCGACTACGAAGCGCTGCGCCACCGCCTGGTTCACATGAACCCGCGCGCGCCGATCACCCCGGTCAACTTCGGCGAAGTCGACCTGAAGTCCATCATCGACATCAGCGGCTTCAACCTGAATTCCATTCTGGACATCGACCCGGATTTCCTGGCCGATGAGCACCCCGACGCCGCCCATGACCACGGCCACGATCACGACCATGGACATGACCATGGCCACGATCACGACCATGATCACGAAGGCGACTGCGGGGCGCATTGCAATCATGCCCACCATCATCACCACCACCAGCACGACGACGAAATCGGCGCGTTCGTGTTCCGTTCCAACAAGCCGTTCGATCCCGCGCGCCTTGAGGAATTCCTGGGCGGCGTGGTGCAGGTCTATGGCCCCGACCTGATGCGCTACAAGGGCATCCTGTACATGAAGGGCATCAACCGCCGCATGTTGTTCCAGGGTGTGCACATGATGATGGGCGCCGAACCCGGCAAGCCGTGGACCGCAGCCGAAAAACCGTCCACCAAGATGGTTTTCATCGGCCGTAAGCTGCCCCAGGAGATTTTCACCCGGGGCTTGGAGCAGTGCCTGGCGGGGTAATCCCCCTTCCTGACGTGACGTGATGCGACGAAGGCAGTACTGTGAGGTACGAATAGCGTAGGCAACAAGTAATACGGACCGGGAATGAACGCCCGCGCCAGGATCGATTCATAGTGGAGTGTTTTCATGGCTACCAAGGCAGCAACCAAGAAATCAAGCAAGTCGACGAGCGATACGGCGATTGATCTGCCCAGCGAGAAGGAATTGCTGGCCATGCCCGAGTCCGACTATATGAACGAACGCCAACTGGCGTTCTTCAAGGAACGGCTCAAACAACTCGAGCAGGACATCCTGGCCAACGCCGGCGAAACCACCGAGCACCTGCGCGAAACGCAGTTCGTGCCCGATCCCGCCGACCGCGCCACGATCGAGGAAGAACACGCCCTGGAGCTGCGCACCCGCGACCGCGAGCGCAAGCTGCTGAAGAAGGTGCAACAGTCCATCGCCCGCATCGACAGCGGCGAATACGGCTGGTGTGAGGAAACCGGCGAACCCATCGGCATCCCGCGCCTCTTGGCCCGCCCCACGGCCACCCTGTCGCTCGAAGCGCAGGAACGCCGCGAGATGCGCCAGAAGCTCTACGGCGACTGATCCGTCCCGTATTCAGGCCCTACGCTGAAAGGCTATGCTGGTTTCCAGCATGGCCTTTTTCTTTGGCCGGCACGCAAAGGGGACGCAAGCGTCCTGCCTTGATTTCCCCGCAACCGCCCCCAGCTAATCCCTTCATAGGAAGGAACGCATGGAACAATTTCACGCCACCACCATCGTGTGCGTGCGCCGCGGCAACCGCGTCGCACTGGGCGGCGATGGCCAGGTCACCCTGGGCAACATCGTCATCAAGGGCACCGCCCGCAAGATCCGCCGCCTGTACCACGACAAGATTCTGGCCGGCTTTGCCGGCGCCACCGCCGACGCGTTCACCTTGCAGGAGCGCTTCGAGGCCAAGCTGGAAAAACACCAGGGCAACCTGATGCGCGCCGCGGTCGAACTGACCCGCGACTGGCGCACCGACCGCGTCCTGCGCCGCCTGGAAGCCATGCTGATCGTGGCCGACGCCGAGCACACGCTGGTGCTGACCGGCAACGGCGACGTGCTCGAACCGGAACACGGCCTGGCCGCCATCGGCTCCGGCGGCGCCTACGCCCAGTCGGCCGCCCTGGCGCTGCTGCGCAACACCGAGCTTTCGCCGGAAGCCGTCGTCAAGCAATCGCTGGAAATCGCCGGCGACCTCTGCATCTACACCAACCAGAACCACGTCATCGAAACGCTGGGCGACTGACGCCCGCCACGCGGCGCGCCCGTCGCGCCGCGGCCGCCACCCCAGCCTGCCCTAGCTTCAAGGATCCGCCCTCATGTCCGCATCCAACATGACGCCCGGAGAGATCGTCTCCGAACTCGATAAGTACATCGTCGGCCAGAACCGCGCCAAGCGCGCCGTGGCCGTGGCGCTGCGTAACCGCTGGCGCCGCCAGCAGGTCGCCGAACCCCTGCGCCACGAGATCCACCCCAAGAACATCCTCATGATCGGCCCCACCGGCGTGGGCAAGACCGAAATCGCGCGCCGCCTGGCCAAGCTGGCCAACGCGCCCTTCATCAAGATCGAAGCCACCAAGTTCACCGAAGTGGGCTACGTAGGCCGCGACGTCGACACCATCATCCGCGACCTGACCGAATACTCCATCAAGCAGACCCGCGAACTGGAAATGCGCCGCGTGCGCACGCAAGCGGAAGACGCCGCCGAAGACCGCATCCTGGACGCCCTGGTGCCGCCCCCGCGCGGCGCCTCCGGCGAACCGGAACGCGGCGAGGACAACAGCGCCCGCCAGACCTTCCGCAAGCGCCTGCGCGAAGGCAAGATCGACGACCTCGAAATCGAGATCGAAGTTGCCCAGGCCGTGCCGCAGATGGACGTCATGACGCCCCCCGGCATGGAAGAAATGGCCGAACAGCTGCGCGGCATGTTCGCCGGCATGGCGCGCGACAAGAAGAAGCCCAAGAAGATGAAGGTGCGCGAAGCCTTCAAGCTGATCGTCGACGAAGAAGCCGCCAAGCGCGTCAACGAAGAAGACCTGCGCACCGTGGCGATCAACAACGTCGAGCAGAACGGCATCGTCTTCCTGGACGAAATCGACAAGATCGCGGCCCGCCAGGAATCTGGCGGCGCGGACGTCTCGCGCCAGGGCGTGCAGCGCGACCTGCTGCCGCTGGTCGAAGGCACCACCGTCAACACGCGCTACGGCATGGTCCGCACCGACCACATCCTGTTCATCGCGTCCGGCGCCTTCCACCTGTCGCGCCCCTCGGACCTGATCCCTGAACTGCAGGGCCGTTTCCCGATCCGCGTCGAACTGGAATCGCTGACCGCCGAGGACTTCGTGCGCATCCTGTCCGACACGGATGCCTCGCTGACCAAGCAGTACACGGCGCTGATGGCGACCGAGGACCTGCAGCTGGAGTTCACCGAAGAAGGCGTGCGCCGCCTGGCGGAGCTGGCCTTCGAAGTCAACGAAACCACCGAGAACATCGGCGCGCGCCGCCTGTACACGGTGATGGAGAAACTGCTGGACGAGCTGTCCTTCGACGCCACCGCCAGCAGCGACAAGAACGTCAAGATCGACGCCGCCTACGTCAACGCGCAACTGGCAGAAGCCGCCAGCAGCCAGGACCTGGCGCGCTACGTGCTGTAGTCCCCGCGGCCGCGCCTTGCGCGCCGCCAGCAAAACGCCGTCCGCAGCCTGGCGCTGCGGACGGCGTTTTCTTTTGCCGGGCGGCAGGCCCGGCCTGGACGCGGCGCCTACCCGGAACGCTAGTTGCTGATCGCGGTCACGATGTACTTGCCGTCCTTGCGGACCGCCGTGAAGCGCACCTTGTCACCCGCCTTGATCTTGGCCAGCAGCGCCGGATCGGCTTCATAGACCAGCGTCATCGCGGGCAGGTCCAGCGCCTTGATGGCGTCATGCTTGATCGTGACCTTGCCGCCGGCCGGATCCACCCGCCGCACTTCCCCGCTGGCCTCGGCCTGCTGCGCGAACGCCAGCGGCGCGGCCAGCGTGACGACGGCCACCGCCGCCGCGGCGGCCATGGGCATTGCATACTTGCGGTCAAAAATCATGCAGATATCCTCCGATTGCAGGGAAAGCGCGGAACCGGCGTCCCCGCTTTCCATAGTGCTAGGATACCGCCCTCGTGCAACAGTTCCCCCGCCCTGACGCAACAATTCTGACAGTTGATTGCGGAATACGCGGGCCGCGCCGCCCCGATACATGGCTGGACGCAAAACCCCTACCTTTCGTCACTCATTTCAGGAGCTCCCATGGCCAACCGCTTATCCGTCATCGCCACCCGCACGGGAGACGACGGCACCACGGGCCTGGGGGACGGATCCCGCACGCCCAAGGACGCCCCGCGCATCGCGGCCATCGGCGACGTCGACGAACTGAACAGCGTAATCGGCGTATTGCTGACCGAGGATCTGCCCGCCGAGATATCCGCGGATCTGCTGGCCATCCAGCATGACCTTTTCGACATGGGCGCGGAACTTTGCATCCCAGGTCACACCGCCCTGACGGACGAGCACATCGCCCGCCTGGACGCGCGCCTGGCCCACTACAACGCGGCCTTGCCGCCTCTGCGCGAATTCATCCTGCCCGGCGGTTCGCGCGGTTCGGCGCAGGCGCATGTGGCGCGCACGGTCTGCCGCCGGGCCGAACGGGCCGTGGTGGCACTGGCGCGGGTCGATCTGGTGCACCCGCCGGTGCGGCAATACTTGAACCGGCTGTCGGATCTGCTCTTTGTCCTGGCGCGCTGCATTAATCGCGCACGGGGAACGGCTGATGTGTTCTGGGCCGGCCCCAATGCGCGTAAGACCACGTAACTCATGAGATGAAATGCAAGATGAAATTCTGGCCATCGCTGGAGGCGTACCTGGAACGTCTCTATTTCACCCCATGGTTTGTTTCATTTTTTAGGTCGGGCTAAAGCACTTGCGGCATAATTGATGGTTAATTAGCGGGTTTGCATGCACGCTCAAAGCTCAAGGACTAGACAAGAATGAGTATCATTGTTACCGGCGGAGCAGGGTTTATCGGCTCCAATTTTGTACTCGACTGGTTCCAGCAAAGCAGTGAACCCGTCGTGACATTGGACAAGCTCACCTACGCGGGCAACCCCGAAAACCTTGCTTCGCTCAAGGACAATGCCGCTCACAAGCTGGTCCAGGGCGATATCGGAGACTTTGAGCTGGTCAGCCGCCTGCTTGCCGAACACAAGCCCCGCGCCGTTCTGAATTTCGCCGCTGAATCGCATGTCGACCGCTCGATCCATGGTCCCGGTGAATTCATCCAGACCAACATCGTGGGCACCTTCCACTTGCTCGAAGCCGTGCGCGCATATTGGAACGGTCTGCCGGACGATGAACGCGCCGCGTTCCGCTTCCTGCATGTGTCCACCGATGAAGTCTACGGCTCCCTGGAAAAAGACGATCCCGCCTTCAGCGAGACCAACCGCTACGAACCCAACAGCCCGTACTCGGCCAGCAAGGCCGCCAGCGACCACTTGGTGCGTGCCTATCACCATACCTACGGTTTGCCGGTGCTGACCACCAATTGCTCAAACAATTACGGCCCTTATCACTTTCCCGAGAAGTTGATTCCGCTGGTCATCCACAACGCTCTCGCCGGCAAACCGCTGCCAATCTATGGGGACGGTCAGCAGATCCGTGACTGGCTGTATGTGAAGGACCACTGCTCAGCGATACGCCGCGTCCTTGCCGCCGGACAGTTGGGCGAAACTTATAATGTGGGCGGCTGGAACGAAAAGACCAACCTGGAAGTCGTCCGCACCCTCTGCGCCTTGCTGGACGAACTCAGCCCCCGGGCTGATGGCCAGCCTTATAAGAATCAGATAACGTTCGTGAAGGACCGGCCCGGCCACGATCAACGCTACGCCATCGATGCGTCGCGTCTTGAGCGCGAGTTGGGCTGGAAACCCGCGGAGACCTTCGAAACCGGCATCCGCAAAACCGTAACGTGGTATTTGGAGAACCAGCAATGGGTGGCCGGTATCACCAGCGGCACCTATCGCGACTGGATCAGCACGCAATACGCAACCTGACGGATCGGCGTTCGCATAACCACGACACACCGCGCACCGCCCATCACGATAAGTCGAGTTTCCGCATTGCCAATTAGCCAACAACCTATCCGCACGGACGAGCAGGTGAATGAGCGGATTGCTATCCTTCTGTGCACGTACCAGGGTGAAACGTACCTGCCAGAGCAACTGGACTCATTCGCCGCACAGACTCATTCCGACTGGATCGTCTGGGCGTCCGATGATGGCTCTTCCGACGCCACGCCACGGGTGCTTGAGGACTACCAACGCCGCTGGGCGTGCGGCCAACTGATGATACTCGCCGGCCCGCGCAAGGGTTTCGTTGCGAATTTCATGTCGTTGCTGTGCAGCCCGGAGCTTGCCGCCGATTATTACGCGCTTTCCGACCAGGACGATATCTGGCACGCTGACAAACTGCAGCGGGCCGCGGATTGGCTGCGCCAAATACCCGAAGACGTGCCGGCGCTCTACTGTACGCGCACCGAACTCATAGATGAAGCGGGCCGTTCGCTCGGCTATTCGCCGTTGTTCAAACGACCGCCTTCTTTTGCCAATGCGCTTGTACAGAATGTAGCGGGTGGCAATACGATGGTAATCAATAATGCGGCGCGCACCTTACTGCTGGAGGCCGGCGCCGGCCTTGATGTCGTCGCCCATGACTGGTGGATGTACATCGCAATCAGCGCCTGTGGCGGTCGTGTTCACTATGACAGTCAACCGTCACTAAAGTATCGTCAGCATGGCGGCAACCTCATCGGCGCCAATACTGGATTGTTTGCAAGGCTGCAAAGGATCCGGCTGTTGTTCCGCGGTCGTTTGAAGACCTGGACCGACCAACATATCGTTGCGCTGGCGCCGTTGCTACCCAGGCTGACGCCCGTCAACCGCAAGATCTATGAGCGTTTTGTCAAAGCTCGCCAACGCAGCCTTCTGCCCCGCATCATCGGACTCAAATGCTCGGGCGTCTATCGCCAGACGGCCTTGGGAAATCTGGGGTTGCTCGCCGCTGCAATATCCAACCGGATTTGAAGGTAGCCATGAAAATTCTACTGCTGGGTAAAGACGGCCAAGTTGGTCACGAGTTGCAGCGAACTCTGCTGGCGCTCGGCGACGTCCACGCCTCTGGCCGCGGAGACGCCAACTTTGAAGATCCAGACAGCCTGGGCCGCTTACTGGAAGCGCAAATGCCCGACATCATCGTCAATGCTGCGGCCTATACAGCGGTAGACAAGGCCGAAACACATCAAGATGTCGCCCGCCGGGTCAACGCCGACGCAGTTGCTGTGCTTGCCAGCTACGCTCAGGAAAAGCAGGCATTGCTAGTGCATTACTCCACGGACTACGTATTTGACGGCACCAAGAACGGTCCCTACGACGTGGATGATCAGACCAACCCGCAAAGCGTGTATGGCCGCACCAAGCTGGCGGGCGAATCGGCCATCCTAGCGAGCGGCTGCAATGCCCTGATGCTGCGCACCAGTTGGGTATTCTCGGCGCATGGTGGCAACTTCATCAAGACTATCCTCCGCCTGGCCAAGGAGCGCGATGCATTGAGTATCGTTGCCGATCAGCATGGCGCTCCGACTTCCGCCGAACTCATTGCTGATGTCACGGCACTGGCCATCGCAGGGTGGCTGCAGGGCCGCCTGGCCTGCGGCATTTATCACCTGACCGCTTCCGGCGACACGACATGGCACGGTTTGGCATCGCATGTCGTGGATCGCGCGTGGCGCAATGGTGTGAAGCTAAAGACCGACCGGGACCACATCAAACCCATTACGACCGAGGAGTATCCGGTCCCGGCTGTCCGACCCAAGAACTCTAGACTGAACACCAGCGCATTGGCGTCCCCCTTGAAACTACAGTTACCTCATTGGACGGTCCACGTCGACCGCACAGTGGACCAACTTACGTCTACGGAACTTTCGACATGAAACGCAAAGGTATTATCCTGGCTGGGGGGTCCGGTACCCGGCTGCACCCAGCCACCCTAGCAATCAGCAAGCAATTGCTGCCGGTTTTTGACAAACCGATGATTTACTACCCCTTAAGCACCCTGATGCTCTCGGGGATCCGGGACATTCTCATTATTTCGACCCCCCAGGACACTCCCCGCTTCCAGCAGCTGCTCGGCGACGGGTCGCAGTGGGGCCTGGCTCTCCAGTATGCCGTCCAGCCGTCCCCCGATGGCCTGGCTCAAGCCTTTCTCATCGGAGAATCATTCCTCGGCAATGACCTGTCCGCACTCGTGCTTGGGGACAATATCTTTTACGGCCACGACTTCCACCAACTACTGGCCAATGCCGGCGCCCGCGCCGACGGCGCCAGCGTGTTCGCCTATCACGTACACGACCCCGAACGCTATGGTGTTGCGGAATTCGACAACAGCGGGACTGTCCTGTCCCTCGAAGAAAAGCCGGCCAAACCTAAATCCAACTACGCGGTCACGGGCCTGTATTTCTACGACAAGGACGTGGTCGAAATCGCCAAGCAAATCAAGCCATCGGCCCGCGGCGAACTCGAGATTACCGATCTGAATCGAGTCTACCTCGGCCAAGGCAAACTGAATGTCGAAATCATGGGCCGCGGCTATGCCTGGCTCGATACCGGCACCCATGAATCGTTGCTCGAAGCCAGCCAGTTCATCTCCACTCTGGAGAACCGCCAAGGCTTGAAAGTCTCATGCCCGGAAGAAATCGCATTCCGCAATGGATGGATTACGCCTGAACAGCTGGAGACATTAGCGGAACCGTTAGCCAAGAACGGCTACGGCAAGTATCTGCAACGCTTGCTCGTCGAGAAAGTTTACTAAGCGAAGCCGGGGCAGCAACCGACATGGCTACTGCGCCAGCCCCCAAGGCCAACCTTTCGCTTAACCGGCGGAGACGGTCAAGCGCCCCGTCTGTTTAGCGCCGTGCAGCCTGTGGGCTGGTCGCCGCATACCCGCCCTCAAGATTGGCATCGGCAGTTCCCGCCGCCGCAGCCTGTGCTGACCCGGAACGCAATTTAAAGCGAAGCCGTGCATCATCGAGTCGACGCGCAAAACGGTGACCAAAGTTCAGGCTAGGCTTTTCCAGCAAATGCCAAGATAGCGCGGCCAGCAAAAGCGCAAGGGGCATTGCAATTGCCGTCACGGCAATCGCCGTAGGACGCACTTGGAAATCCACCAAAATGGAATACGCGATTTGCTGGCTGGGCCATCCGTAAAGATAGACGCCGTAGGAATAGTCATGCGTGATCGGCAGGCGCTTGATCAAAGGACCTAGCGTAGCCAGCCACATCGCGACAGCTATTGAGAGGCCGAAAATTACAAAACGCTTCAAATCCACGAAGCCAGCCTTGTGCGCCCAGAGCATCAATACGGCAAAGAAGATGATCATCGCGACAGGGCGGAACTCGATCTTGTCTTCGAGGACGTAAAAGAGACCCCCAATTAGAAAAATGATGGAAAACGCGGGGTAAGCCGGCGTGCCGTAGAGCGCGGGGTTATTACCCAGCAGCGGCACCTTATCAGGGATGAGTGCAAGACATAGGATCAAGAACAAAAAAACCAAACATTGCATGCTTTTGTCTTTCATCAACCCCAACAGCGAAAGCACTCCTAGAGCAAGATACAGGCGCAATTCCAGCGTAATGGACCATAACGATCCATTCAACGCCTTTTCAGGGTGATTTTCAAATATCCCTGGCACAAAATACAGATTCCAAACACCCAGAGAGTTTGTAATAAAATAATTTAACGCATCCTTGCTAGCCAAGATTTCGGTGAACTTCGCTCCACCAAACATCCAAGAAAAAACATAGGGCACCAAGAAACAACATAGTATCAATGCGGGATAAATCCGCATCACGCGTTTAACTGCGTAACCACCAATACTGCGACTGCTGTCCAGACTTTTGGTAATCAACGCTCCACTAATAAAAAAGAACACTACCACGCTTAGCTCACCAGCATGAGTCACCCCAGACTTCCGGGCGACCCATTCCGCCTGACCTGTAAATGCGTAGCTGTGGGCATAGATAACCAAGAGCGCGGCGAGCAAACGCACCGCATTAAAGTTATTCGATTTGGGTAATAAGACGCTAGACATGACGTTCCTTATCGACGGGCCCTCTTAGGCGCCAATCCTCTTCATCTTGACAAGCCAGATACGCTCATGACCACTGCGGCCATGACAAGGAACAATGCTTTCCACTCGGAGGCGCGCCGCTTCCGCGAACCGCTCGATTTTCTGACGACTGATTTCGTCGTTGGCGTCCAGATCTGCCGTACCGAGCGCCAACACGAAGCTCTGACGCGGCATCAATTCTGGATCTGTATTTAGTCTCTCCTTCATCCTTTCCAGCGTTGGCGCTTCAAACATGGGCAGCCTTGGCCCGATAGCGGTAAGGGCACCCATCCAATAGCCCCATTGGGGAAACAAGAGTGTAGTATCGCGTGGCTCAGTGGCTAATTGTGTGATGGCGACGTTGATAGCTTCGGTGTACATCCCCGCGCCGCCCTCCTGCACCAACCTCTCTGCAAACTTGCGGGTCAAGGAAAAGTTGAAAGCGAGCATCGCAACGCACAACAATGCAAATGCAAGATTCGCCGCAGGGCGCAAACCGCTAGACCGCCCCTCACCCGTGCTCGTACTTCCCGCCCCAGATGCCGGCCACGCCAGAGCCAGCATTACATAGGCCAAGGGAAGCAGCATGATGTAATGCTGAAGGCTCAGCGGCGTACCCACGATGATCCCCAGCGCGATATGGCTGATGAAAACCAACAAGATGGCGTCCCCGAGCAATGCCCGCTTCGACGCGGCCGCTACAGCGTGATCAACGGTCGCTCCACGCGGCCAGAGTCGAAAAAACAGCCAAAGAACCGGACCGATAGCCAGCACGACCGCACCGATAGTCTTGCTTATCGCGCCAACTCGTGCACCGGCAAAGATCATGTCTTCGATGGTGGATCCGGCTCGCAAGAACAAAATGCGATCAATCACGGTATGCCATCGCTCGGAAAAACTTTGCGTAGCGTTAACCACTCCGTACATGCTTTGCAGCCCGCGCAGCTGATCCAGATAGCCATGCAGGCCCATGTTCAAAATAATGGACAAGTGGGCGTAAACATATGGCAGCCACCCAATCAGCGTTCCCAACACCAACGCAGTGACCATGCGCCAATTCCAAGAACGTCGGATCTGAAAAGCCATGGCCAATACGATCGCCGCAGCATAGAAGGCGAAAACGAAATAGCAATAGGCTGCAAAACCCAGGAATATTCCCGCCCACCAATATCGAGCGCTGGATCGCCTGGCTGCGGCCGCATCGATATGCCACTGGGCAAGCAGCCCAAGCGCCAGAAAGAAAAATATGAGGGGAACCAACTGCAGATAGTACTGCGTCCTCCAGGAAAAAAGGAATGTCGGATCGATTGCCAGCACACACGCCACGAGTGCGACGGCTGCCCTCGGGGTTTGCCATTTACGCAAGCACCACATCAAACAAACAAGAAGGACGATTCCCAAGAGAACGTGATACATCCGAAATTGCGGTATTCCATACCCCAGGGCCGAGAAGAAGGCCATCGCCGGATAAGCAGCAAAATTCCCTCCGTAGAGGGAATTCAATAAAGGGAAATTTCTGAAAAGATAGTTATCTGGATAGGTCCACGACGGCGCCGGAACGTCCCCTCGCAGCATAAAGGCAGCGTGGTAATCCGGATTCGCGGCGTCCATATAGATGCCCGGCAACATCAAGTCCCTCAGCCCGAGAATTGCAAAAAGCAATACCGGAGCTAGATAAATCCAATTACCTTTAAAATGATTTTTCATATTTTCTGTGATGTCGCTTGCCAAGGCGCAAGCGGGACTCAAAGATGGCATCGAATGTCTAATCGACCAGTATAGCGTAGGACGTCCACGTCCGGTACACCAAAACAGCGTCATCCGGGTACAATAAAGTATGTACGGCGCGCTAGCCGTGACGCGGTCGGGCTGGGGCCCACCGTCCTCCTCCCTCAACGCGGCCGGTGCTCGGTCGACATTCGATGAAACGCTTCTTAGGATTTGCTATCTTTTCGGGAGTTGGCTGGTTATGTGATTTACTCACCTTCACCATACTAGTCAAATGGGCCGGCCTTCCTGCTTTTTGGGGTAATCTTGCGTCTTCCTATGTCGGAATAACATTCGTCTGGTTTACCTCCTTAAGGTCGGTATTCCATATCGACTCGCGCTCGCGAGGTAAATTCCTACTTGTATATTGGGCTTACCAACTAGCGTCCATCCTTTTCTATTCCAAGGCGCTTTCGCTTCTAAGCATCGGCATATCCGATTACCGCGCCTTCACGACATATAGCGACCCCGGATCTCTCGGCATAATTGCAAAGATAATAATCACACCAATCAATCTTTTCACGAACTTTATTTTTATGAAGCTGCTTACCAAGCGTATGCCGGCGCACTAAAATGACAAACACCAAACCAAAGATTCTGGTTTTCATTCCCGCGTACCGATGTGAAGCACAAATAACCCGCGTGTTGGATCAGTTCGATAGAGATACCCAGAGGCTGTTTGACACAGTCATGGTTTTGGACAACCGGTCGCCTGACGCCACTCTGCAAGTCGCCGCATCGCATGGCGCCAAGAAGTTCACCGAATGTCATTTTCTGGCATGCCGGAATCAAGACAATTATGGACTTGGCGGCTCGCACAAGGTTGCTTTTCGCTATGGCGTCGAGCATGGATTTGATTATTTGGTGGTATTACACGGTGACGACCAAGCCGACATTCGAGATCTTGGACCCATACTGTCCAATGGAATACCTTCAGACATCGATTGCTTGTTGGGATCCCGCTTCATGCAAGGCAGTAAGTTAAAGGGCTATTCCAAGTTCAGAACTTTTGGAAATATCGTATACAACTTTCTCTTCTCCTTGGTGGCCTGGCGGGGGATCAAGGACCTTGGATCCGGCCTCAACCTTTACAAACTATCGACATTCCGCGATTTCTACTACGAGAAATTCCCGGATGACTTGACATTCAATTATGTGATGCTGTTGGGGAGTTACCACAGGCACCAGAATGTGAAGTTCGTTCCAATCAGCTGGCGAGAAGAGGACCAACGCTCCAATGTCAAGCTCTTCCAACAGGCATTCAAAGTACTTGGACTTTTGGGAAGATACTTTATCGGTCGCGGGCGTTTTCTAACGCACGAGATGCGCGCACGGCCTCATGCCACCTATGCATCTGACGCCGTGCAGGTTAATAGCCCTCCTCAAAGTACCGGCTCATGAGTCGCGGAATCCGAATATATCTTGCTGGCCTGCTCATTCTTATTTTTGGCTGGCTCGCATACCATTTTGACGCCTTGGGAGTTGCCACGTCGAGTTTCGGAATAATAACTCTGACCGTGGCTGCCGTGTTCTACACGCTTGGGCACGTGTTGCGCATGGCCAGGCTTACGCTACTCACACTGGACGAGCGGCAGGCCTCCTTCGATCTTGTTACCGCCCACGCCTTGACCGCGTTCCCAAGCAGCTTGATTCCGTTCAAATTGGGCGAAATTCTACGGCTTTCCGCATTTTTTCACGTCTACGACGGCAGGCAAAAAGCGCTGGCAGTATGGGTATCCGAGAGGTTTGGTGACGTTGTAGTTTTGACAGGTTTAATTCTTTGTCTTTATCTGTTCAACTTCGAGGTGCCCTCCTCGGTGCGCGCGCTATTTTTCATTTTCGTGATTGCGAGCAGCCTGGGCCTTGCTATTTTTTTCGCCGTCACCAAAGTCTTCGTGTATCTCAATCGTCATCTAGTATTGTCAAGTCATACTCCCCGGGGACTCTGGATATTGAAAGCCAGCTATGCATTGAGAGCGTTTGAGGCAACAATCCAACGCTCCATTGAAGGCCGTCTTTCTGCACTGCTCTTGATCTCTATGCTGATTTGGGGCTGTGAAATAGCTGCCGTGACTGTGGCCACACGCCAGATCATGACGGCATACCCCGACATTGCAGAAATCGTGACCTCTGGCCTGCTCGCAAGCATCGCCAGTTCAAACGAGCAGGTGGAAACAGCGGCTCTCGTCTATCAGTCCGTATCGGTGATTGCTTTGTCTCTGCTGTTCGTCATCTTGCTCACTTTGACTTTTCATCGCATTCGCAGAACCAAATGAACAACTCTTCGCGACGAAATATCCTATTGGTATACGATGACCGGGAACTGGTCGGCACGGAATTGCAGGCGATTGTCGGAAACCGTCGCTTTGGCGACATTATTTTTCGCCGTCAGAGCCTTTTCGAACACTTCCGCAGCTGCATTCCCCAATGGGCGCAGGAGAATTTGATTCGGCTGCGCTCGAAAAGCGACCAAGAGGATCTTCTGGCGCGGATCAGCATAAGTCCTGAAGACACGGCAATATGCATTGTCGCCGCGCGTGCCGGCTTTCCTCAACCCGAGCGTCTGTTTCAGCTCATCGAACGCCTGCCTTACGCCGAGGAAGACTTCACGGATCGCCTGTATAAGCCTCTGATGGTGTTTCTGAGCAATGTCCACGCATTGGCTGATCTATGGCCAGAATTTGAGGTGTCACCTCTGCATGAAGGCAGCCCTGCCTGGCAACAGGCGCAGCGACTGGAGTCGATTCGGCCGCTGGACTTGAGCCGTATTCAGGACTTCCTGACTTTCACGACGGGCTCAACCGCCACCAGGCATTTCAATGAAGTTCACATTGACGCTTACTACTACACCAAGCGCTCTCGTGACAAAAGGAAGATGCGCAGCGAGTACGCCTTCCACCATTTGGTCCCCGAGTCGATGCGGCCTTGGCTTATTCAACCGTTCGACTACAAGGACGAAGGCGATACCGCGTCCTACCGCATGCTTCGCTACTACTTGGCCGACGCAGCCTTGCAGTGGGTGCACGGTGCGTTCAGCACCGAGTCCTTTCCACCCTTTGTCAGCAAGTTGCTCTTCTTTCTGCAGGAACGTCCTCGCAAGCAAGCATCCCTGGTCGACTGCGCCGGTTATGCACATAGCTTGTTCGTCAAAAAAGTAGAAGAACGTGCCGCGGCCTTTCTCGCACTGCCGGAGGGCGCCAGGATTAATAACCTGGTGTTGGCGGCCAATACCGAACTTGGTATGGAACAACAACTGGAGCGATATCTGCGGTTGTATTCCAAAATGGAAAAGTCTTTCGCTCTGAACTACCTGGCGATCGGGCATGGAGATCCGTGTTTCTCCAATTTGTTGTACGACCCACAGCGCTATCTGTTAATGCTGATTGATCCAAAAGGCGCCGTTTCAGAGGACGAGCTATGGACTCATCCATTCTATGATTTTGCCAAGGTTTCGCACAGCGTGTTAGGGGATTACGATTTTATAAACAATGGCCTATACACGATTGGCTTCACGGCGAGCAACCATTTGACGCTTGACATACACTATAGCCATCCGCCGCAACTGAAGCAGATATTCACCAACCAATTGTCGGCGATGGGATACGATACGAGAACCGTGCGCCTCGCCGAGGCCTCGCTGTTTCTTTCCATGTTGCCGCTTCATATAGATCACCCGAACAAAATCGTAGCGTTTCTTCTTCGAGCGAAGAGTATTCTGGATGAAATTGAAAATGGATGAAAAGCACTTAAATCAGGACGGAACGCTCGTTGTTGACGTTGATGGAACCATCTGTGACATAAAGCGCGAAGGCGAGAGTTATAGCGATGTGCGCCCGCGAATTGATTTCATAGAGAAATTGCGCGAGTATCACAACAAGGGCTATCGCATATTGCTGTACACGTCCCGGAACATGAAGACATATAGCAACAATGTAGGCCTGATAAACCGCCACACCGCACCGGTCTTGCTGGAATGGCTCGAGAGATGGAACGTGCCGTACGACGAGATTTTATTCGGCAAGCCCTGGCCTCGAAAAAATGGCTTTTACATCGACGACAGAGCAATCCGACCAAACGAATTTCTCAGCCTTTCCGAAGAAGAGATCCACACCATGCTCGGCAAGGAACATTGAACAATGGCCACCAATATAGTCATAACCATGGCTGGCCGCGGCTCCCGTTTTTACACGGCAGGCTACACCGTTCCCAAATACGAGATCATCGCTCACGGCAGGAGCCTATTCGACTGGTCATTGCTTTCGTTACGTAATTTCATTACTCCTGAGAGTCGGATTATCTTTGTAACCCTGGAATCCAACGCCTCCGCTGACTATGTGCGCACCCGCTGCGCAGCCTTGGACATACAGGATTTTCACATTATCGAACTCTCGGCAGTCACTGATGGACAAGCAACAACCGCAATGCAGGCAAGTGATATTTGGCGAAAAGACCAGCCTCTCCTGATCTACAACATAGATACATTTGTCGAGCCGAAGGCGCTACAGCCAACCGATATCCGCCCGCAGTCCGATGGTTGGATACCCTGTTTTTCCGCACCCGGGGATCATTGGAGCTTTGTAGAATTGTCCGACCAGCAATGGGCGACACGCGTAACGGAGAAAACGCGAATCTCCGATCACGCATCGATTGGCTTATATTGGTTTGCCAAGGCCGCGGACTATGAAAAGGCCTATAACGACTATTTCAGCAATGCCGACAATTTGGTAAAAGGGGAGAAATATGTTGCCCCTTTGTACAATCATCTGATCGACAAGGGATTGAATATTTCTATTCAAGACGTGCCGGTTTCTACCGTGCACGTACTCGGAACACCCGATGAATTGAAGCAGTTTCTGGCTCGTGAATGTCCGAGGATAGAGTAATCTAGTACACATGATCGCCGATTATTTACGGCGAGCGCATCGAGCAATCAGAGACAAGCGGGGATACCATTGCCGCAGCACCTTGGTTCCCCGCTATTGGCCTGTCGCCTTCAATCAGCCATTTTCAATCGATTGAGGATACGCGAGCACGCCTTTCCATCGCCATACGGGTTATGGGCTTGACTCATGCTGGCGTAGACGTCTGCATCCGTCAGCAGCAGCCGTATACCGCCGACAATGGCTTCGACATCCGTTCCCACGAGACGTACCGTGCCTGCTTGGACCGCCTCTGGCCGCTCCGTAGTATCGCGCATGACCAGTACAGGCTTGCCAAGCGATGGCGCTTCCTCCTGAATTCCTCCCGAGTCCGTCAAGATGATGTGGGACTGATTCATCAAATGAACAAAGGGTAGATAGTCGATGGGCTCCACGATGTGCACGTTCCGCAGTCGGCTCAGGATCCTCTGGACGGGCTCCCTGACATTTGGATTCATATGGACTGGATAGACGAAGTCCACCTCGGGAAACTCGCTAGCCGACCGCTGGATCGCCGTGCAAATCCGCTCGAAACCGTCGCCAAAACTCTCTCGGCGATGACCTGTAATCAGGACAATTTTTCGGTCTGGCGATAAGTACTCATATCCGGCCGATGCCTGCAGCCGAATCTCGGGATCTGATTCCAGCTTTTCTTTTACCCAAAGAAGGGCGTCAATCACCGTATTTCCGGTGACTTCTACGTTTTCTTCGGCGACGCCCTCGCGCAGAAGGTTGTCACGCGACAGCCCGGTCGGAGCGAAATGCAATTTCGCAAGCGCCCCGGTAATTTTTCGATTTCCCTCTTCCGGCCACGGCGAATACAAATTTCCGGTTCGCAAACCGGCTTCAACGTGACCGACCGGAATTCGATGATAGTAGGCCGCAAGCGACGCAGCTAGCGTCGTAGCGGTATCTCCATGCACCAGGACATAGTCCGGCTTGAATTGGGAAAAAACCTCACGCAAGCCCAGCAGAATCGACGAAGTGACGTCGGTTATATCCTGATTGGGTCGCATGATATTCAGGTCATAATTCGGCTTGATCTCAAACAACGAAAGCACCTGATCGAGCATATGGCGGTGCTGTCCGGTCACGCAAACTCTGCACTCAAAGCCTGAATCGGCCTGAAAAGCGTGCACGACGGGAGCCATCTTGATGGCCTCTGGACGCGTGCCGAACACAACTAGTATCTTCATTTGATGCTCAACTTTATAATTTTTGGGAACTCAGTCATTTTTACGAGATTCTAAAGCATCTTGACCATCTCAGTGCCGGCGGCCACCGCCGACTTCAAGCGCTTGCGCAAGCGAAGTACTCCTCCTCGACCAACCATGCTGCGCGGCCCATTCTCGGCGCCGCGCCACCGATTCCGCATCACGAGCGTAGGGAAGCAATTTTTCGATTGCTTCTGCAAACGCCGACGCGTTCTCCGCACAGCACACACCTAACGCTTCGAGGCCAGCCAATTCCGGCAGTGGCGTGGCAACAATAGGGCAACCTGCGGCCAAATATTCGTAAAGCTTGACGGGATTGGTAGCGATGGTTAGTGGAGAGAGGATAAACGGAATCACGCAAACATCGAAGGTCGATAGCATCCCAGGGACATCGCCGTAGGGGATTTCGCCGACAAGTTTCACATTCGAAGGAAGATTCGCTTTCTTTTCTTCAGCCCCAACCGAGGCCCCGACCAAAACAAAGGTCCATTTCGGATTTCCTTCGGCAACAGCGAGCAGCAGGTCAAAATCAAACCACTCGGAGATTGCTCCAACATAGCCGATAACGGGCATCGCGCTACGTTGCTCTCGGCTCACCGCCGCGAATCTGTCAAATTCGCAGCCGTTGCGGATAAGCATGTATTCGCTAGCATCCCCTCCGTACTCTTGGAGTCTGTTCAACAACGCTTGCGAACTGGCAACATTGCACGTCGCGCGTTGAACCAATGCTCGCTCCACCGTCGCCAATCGGTCTGACGCGGCCCCTCCGAATCCTGCGTGCTGATCCAGACAGTCATATACAAGACTGCGCCAGGAATGGCAACTCACGACGGGATACCAGGCCGGGTGCTCCACAATTGCGGACGCCGTTTTGGCACCCATATCGTTGAACAGAGAATGCAGGGACTGCAAGAAACCCCGTGCCTCCTGCTCGGTGATATCACTCTGATGCAAGTCGGGCAGGCGGAATTTTCCAGAGGAGATTTGCACTACAAAAAGCCCTGGCGCAGGACTCTTCAGAACGACGTAATCGCGCTTCCCCCCAGCCACGAGGGGCGTCGGGCAGATATAGATGACCCGATATCCTTGACTTGCCAGTCCCAACGCGAGATGTTGGGGCCGCTGGAACCGGAAGTCCCAGTCTATGACGGAGAAGAAAAAGACGTCTCCCGCCGCGGCGGGCAGCCCCCAGTCGGTTACGGTTTCACCGCCGGCGTCTGGCCGGTAGATCGCCTCGTAACGCGTTACGAGCTGCCCCATGTTGCCTTGCTGGCCGAAGAGCGCCGCAAAGGCATTGCGCACACGCCGCCAAGTCAACAAACGAAGCGTCAGTTTCGGATCGCTCAGTGCAAAGCTGGCCAAAGCCTTGAGTTTTCCGAGCACGATGTTTCCGCCCTAGTACGAATCCAATTTCAGCCGGCTCGCCACCTCAGCGGCGCGTGCCGACCAGGTGTGCGAAGCTGCGTAAGCGCGACTCTCAGCCGCCTCGGCCTCCAGTAGAGAGGAGCTACGCACCAACGTCACAAAATCATCTTTATCGACCGCGATCTTCACGAATGGGATCCGACCACACTCCTCTGTTGCAGTCGCGATAACCGGTTTGCCAGCCGCCAAGTACTCATAGAGTTTGACAGGCGAGACGGAGTTGGTGATCTGATTGACTACGAAGGGAATGAGGCAAAGATCGAAACGCTGCAGGTATGGCACCAAATCCAATTGTTCCATCGCCGGGAAATGGCGTACGTTGGCCCGAGTGCAAAGTGAATTTAGGCTCTCATCGGCGCCGTCGAGTACGGGACCAATTATAACGAGGACATGATCGGGCAGACTATCGGCGAGGTGCTCCAACAGTTCGAAGTCGATCCACGGCGCCAATGCTCCGTAATAGCCGATCACCGGGCGCCGCTCAAAATCCTTGAGAGCTTCAGGCACGGCCTGCGGCACCGCCAAGGCAGCAATGAACTCTTCGCCAACAGCATTGGGCAGTATCAACGCTGCATCCCGACGATCCGCCGGCAAGGTATCGTACAAACGCTGCGCCGAGACGGTTATGAGGTCCGCACGTTGCAGCATTTCATCGTGCATGGCCTCTACTTGCTCTGAAGGCAAATCGAGCAAGCACAAATCATCCATGTAGTCATACACAAGCCTGGAATATGGCAGGTATTCCACATGCCGAAGATTGTTTGGCCAGAGGCAATAATAAATTACGTTTCCAGGCTCAAGGATATGCGGCAGCAACGGGAAAATATCCCATTCCTGCACTACGAACAATCCAGGGGAGACCTCCTCTATGTCCTTGACCTTGTCTGTTGTGTGATTGAGCGTGCCATATATGACGAGAAATCCCATGTCGGCGAATGCCTTCGCCAAACTCTGCGGGCGCTGCCGCATATAGGAGTAATCAATGGTCGCGGGAAAAATCACCACACGCCGCTGTTCCAAATTTCCCAGCGTCCGCCTTACCTTCTCCATCAACTCCTTCGATGGGTCGGATTCCGCTCCCTTGACACCGGCTCGAATCGCCAAGCGCGATGCTATATATCGTCCATAGCGAACCCTCTCACGCCAAGTTCCGCGCAAGACGTTCCGACGAAAGTTGAACCACCTGGTCTGCCATTTGGAACGAGCCAGCACAGCAGGTGGCTGTCCGCCGGAAATCTGATTTGATACTTCAGCGGAATGAACTTGCACAAGTAGGTGACGAAAGTTTTCCCACCGCAACTCAATTCGCTCCAGCGCCGCCACAGCTTCCGGAGTCCGGGGACCTTCAAACATGACTCTGAGGTCTTTATCCAGTTTTTCCCAATAGCTTAGTGCGATTTCCGAAAACGACCACGTGACGTCGTGTTTTTTTGTGTACAAGGCTTTGTTTCGCTCAAACAAGGCCTTGTATTTTTGGGTAGCTAATTTGCCGAAAGACACACTACCCTTGTGATAGACGAAGCAGTCTTCAATTACGGCCAAGACAAAACCCGCGCGCCTGGCTCGTACGCAATAGTCATCGTCTTCGAACATGCCCAGGCCAAAACCTTCGTCCAGATATCCGATCTTTTCTATAACTCGCCGGTGAACCGCAACGCAATAGAATCCAAGGCGCTCGGTTGCAAACCAAACTCCTTGGTGACGCTGAATATATGCCGAAGTTATTTCTTCGTAGGTGTTTTCGTTGACCCCGTCGAGTTCGAGCCTCTGCTCGTTGCCGGCCGAGTTCGTTACCGGACCGATCAGTCCGATCTGCTTATTTTCAGTGAACAGCCGGGTCAAGCGAGGAAGCCATCCAGGAGGCACCAACGTGTCGTTATTGAGCAAAACGACCACTTCGCCCCGCGCCATTTTCATGCCGTCGTTGTTCCCCCCAGCGTAACCCTTATTCGTTTCATTCAAGCGAAGATGGATGAATGGGTACTTGCGTTGAAATTCCAGCAAATACTCACGCGTGCCGTCAGCGGACGCGTTGTCAACAACGATCAACTCGTTACGTGTCAGGTCCGTGTTCGCGATGATCGATTCAAGGCAAGGAGCTGTGGTTTCGTTTAGATTGTTATAAGTCAGAACGACGATGGATGCGTCCATGGGTCTTCACAATAAATTGGAAAGTACTTGCCAGGGTAAAAACACTAGCATCACGGCTTGGAAAAAGCGGCGGTCTTCAGCAGTGATTTTACCCGAGCGTCCCATGAGTTTTCCTTGGCAAGCTCAATACGCCGCCTGATTTTCTCTTCATCTTGCCGCTGTTCCATGGCCTTTTCCAGCTGCTCGATGAATTCACGCGCATTGTGAGCCAGATAGCAATCATCTGCATAAGCAGCCAGCTCGGGTAGATCGATGGAAACGACCGGCTTACCCGCGCTCATATATTCATAGAACTTGACCGGGTTGGTGGCGAGAGTCAGGGGTACCAACTTGAATGGAATCGTGCAAACGTCGAAGTACGCCAGATATCCGGGAAGGTCGACATACGGTTTCTCCCCGCACAGATGAACGTTCGGCAACCCTTGGAGGGGATTCAGGTCTGCTCCCGCGGTGGCCCCGATGAGCACGAAATTCCAATCTGGCTTTGCCCGGGCGCAATGTGCGATAAGTTCAGTGTCAAACCAATCCGATATTGCACCGTAATATCCCACAATGGGCTTATCACTGTAGGCTTCGAGCAAGCCATTACGCACGGGTTGCGCAAAGTGTTGGAACTCGGTCCCGTTTTTAATCTGAACAGTACGCGGGTTCAGCAAATGGCATCGATCTTCCAGCAATGCCGAGGACGCTATGACCAGATCTGCGGCCTCGATGAGGGTTTGTTCAACCTTCAGCGCCTGTGCCGTATTCGTACTGAATCCCGCGTGGTCATCCATGCAATCAAAGACTATCTTGCCGCCGAATTTTTCTTTGAGCTGTTGGGCGACCGGCCACCATCCAGGAAACTGGAGCAGGTAGTGGATGGATTTGGGTTTGGTATCACGTATCAACTCGGACAAGCCTGCCACGACGTTGTCGAGATCGTCGCCAGCCAGGGTGTCGGTATAGATATTGATTGGATCCTTGGTATGCAACCATACCTGGGCTACGTCCCTGTCCAGCTCATTCAGGCTCAGCATGGCCGCAGCTTCCGTAGGCGAGGCGAATTTTCTACCTAAAGGGGTCATCGACATCGCCAAATAGCACGCCGAATATCCGTTATCGCGCAACCGCGTCACGAAATGCTGGGGCCGCTGCCAACGGAAGTCCCATGTGATAATTGGAAACACCAGCAAAAGACGGCCATTGTTCCGCTTCAAGGATTGGGTAATCGCGTCGACATTGGTACGAGACTGCCGTCTCGCCTTGTAGCTACGGACGCTGCGTACGACGTCGCCAACCGGCGATGCCGCCAAATGGCGCCGTGCAGCCGCTTTGATAAGACGCACACCCATGCGAACGCTCCCCCGTTGATTCACACGGGTATAGTCCTCCATTTCCGCATGGGCTTTTTCGAGTGCAGCGTCTCGTTGCGCGAGCTGGATCTCCAGCGATTTCCCCCACTCTGTCATGCGATTGACGTCGGATTGCAAGCGACGGATATCATCGTCGCGAATTCTGATCTCTTCGTTCATTCCCCCGCCCCACTCACTCATACGACCGACCTCGGATTGCAGGCGACGGATCTCATCGTCACGACTTCTGACCCCTTCATTCACTTCCCCTCCCCATTGGGTTACACGGCTGATGTCGGATTGCAGACGACGAATCTCATCGTCACGATTTTTGATCTCTTCCTTTACCCCGCCCTCCCACTCGTTCATACGGCCGACGTCGGATTGCAGGCGGCGAATCTCATCGTCGCGACTTTTGATTTCTTCATTCGCCTCCCCGCCCCACTCGGCCATGCGACTGAGTTCAGATTGCAGGCGGCGGATCTCATCATCGCGAGTTTTGATTTCTTCAGTCGCCCGCACTCCCCAGAGCGAAGCGGTATGTGCGTCTGACTTGGCAGACGCCAACTCCTGTTCTTGGTGCTTGAGCAGCCCCACAGCTCTCTTAAGAATCATATCGTCCAAAGCGGAAGCCAACGATTCGAATTTGGAATCCAGAACTGCCTGCAGTTCCGGCGATGGCTGGTAGTCGGGCAACTTGATCGGTGTCCCCGACTTCGACGCAAGGACGAAGATTCTGTAGTGTGGCGGAGCAAAGTCATAGGGAGCCAGGTCCTCGTTGAAGCTCTTCGAGACATCCAGAACCTCCGGCTTGAGCGGCTGTACGTCCCAATAGCAAATCACTTTGGAGAGCAGGCGCTTCAACCAGGGCACGTGGCCATGGCCCACGGAGGTTGTTGGAAACCCGTTTCGGGCGAAGTGCTCGTTGATCGACGCCGCCACAGGAAGGCCGTAGTGATAGTGTTCCGCCAACCAGCTGTAAACACTGCCATGGATCCGCTCGTACTCCGAGTTGACCATGTCATCCGTCTCGCGGGCATAGCCACCCTCTTCTGGCGGAAAACCCACAAGCACTGCCTTGTCGGCCAATTCAGTCAGTCGATCCAAGAACGCTTCGCGGTGTTGCGCGGGAACGTGCTCCAACACATCCACCGCACACACGTAATCAAACTTGCAATCATCCAGGCGCTGGGTGAACACGTCACCGCTGATACGATGCGGGCCATCCTTACCCGCCAGCAACGGATCGACATACGTGATGGTTGCTTCTCCAAGGAAAGAACCGAGCAGACATTCGGGCCCGCTGCCGACGTCCAGCACCGTAGCACCCGGTTGTAGACCAGCATCGCGCAGAATGCGCACACAACCTTGATAGCGGCTGTATTGATCAAAGACCATGGAATCAGCGGTGGGGGAGTCCGTGCTGCTACGCGCTTCGACTTCCTGGCTACGCGCCTCTTCTTCCATTGAGTACACGGGAAATTCCCGCAGGCGCTTTACCCAGGCTTGAAGCTCTTCCGCCGAGCAGGTACGACGAACGATCACGCCGACACCGCAGGGCCAGCCCAACGTCATATCGTCGCCGACGGCGATCAACTCGCCCAAGGGCGAAAAAATGTCGACAAAGTCCTGGTGCGAGAAGCGCCAATGATCGGCGGGATAATCATGTAGCTCGAATCCAGGGGAGCGAGTCGTCAGCACAAGTATGCCCCCCTCCCGCAAGGTGGCAGCCATCTGGTACAGCGCGCCTTGCCAATCGTAGCAATGCTCCAGCATCTCTGTGGAGAGCACAACATCGAAGGCTTCCGTTCCGAATTGGCCGACAATGCGCGAAGCATCCAATACGAGGTCGACCCCGGGGCCTTCGAAAATATCGATACCCACGTACTCGCTCTGCGGATCAGCGAAGATCGTCCGCAAAGTTCCATTCACGTCGCGAGATCCCACCTCCAACACGCGCGCCCCCTTCTTGACGTGCGGCAAGGCTTCCTTTCCCCAATCCATGCACCAGGCATTACACATCGCTATACCTCTATAAAACTGCTATTCAAATGGAATTCTCGCCCGTTCCACCGGGCGCGACGGCACGTCATACAAGCGTCAAGTGGAAATTCGCACCGCCACCTACGGGAAAGATGAATAGCCATGGTTGATCTCGGGCACAAACATGCGAAAGGCAAAAAGTGCCTTTTACTTCCAGTCAGTTGCTCACTGATGGTCAAGACGAGTGCAACCAGGAGACACTGATAATTTGGTCAGAAAAAAAACCTTTAGGGACCGCACATCACAGCAAGCACAATGACCAGGTTTCAGGCGAACGCATCCGCTTCCACGAACTTGACGCCCAGTTCATCCTTTTTCGACAAACGAGGCACCACATCGGCAGGCCAATCTATCGCCAATGTAGGATCGTTCCAGATCACGCAGCGTTCATGCTGCGGTGCATAGAAATCCGTGGTCTTGTACAAGAAGTCCGCAGTCTCGGATAGCACCAGAAAGCCATGCGCAAAGCCCTCAGGGACCCACAACATCCGCTTGTTGTCCGCGCTCAAAACCTCACCTACCCACTTTCCGAACGTGGGAGAGCCCTTGCGCATATCGACCGCAACGTCGAATACTGATCCCGTTACCACCCGCACCAGCTTACCTTGCGGTTGAGCGATCTGATAGTGCAGGCCTCTGAGCACTCCTTGTGCGGAGCGAGAGTGATTGTCTTGAACGAAATTGACATCCCGGCCTACCGCAGTATTGAAACTTCGACTATTAAAACTCTCAAAGAAAAATCCCCTCTCATCGCCAAAAACGCGGGGCTCGACAAGTAGGACTTCAGGTATTTCGGTTTGAATAATATTCATATAAGCATCTCGTTCTTCAACACATTCAAGCAGACAATGGCCGCGGCTTGGCCGCATTTTTCCAAAGATGCTGCCCGTCGCCATGAGCTCCAAGCCATGGCGCTAAAGCACGGCTCGGTTATCCGCGGATGAGCTGTTTGAGACTGCCTTTCACCGCGCGCGCCAACGCGCGAGCGGCGGGCAGCACCCCGGGGGCGGCTGTCGGCGCAGTACTTTCGAGCACTTGTCCCTGCTCGTCCAGCACACGCAACAGCTTTGCATTCTCCTCCTTGAGCGACGTTGCCCAATCTGACATCTCCATCAGTTCGGCATGCTTCCGCAATAGCTTTGCGTTCTCCTCTTTGAGCGACGCTGCCCAATCCGACATTTCCATCAGTTGACCGTGCTCGTGCAACAGCTTTGCGTTTTCCTCTTTGAGCGACGTTGCCCAATCTGATATTGCCATCAGTTCAGCGTGCTTCTTCGCGGCAATCCGATTGGACAGGTCAGTAGACGACGACTGCAAGGCAGTCTCTTCCTGGCGTCGCGCCTGACTCAAGGTTTCGTCCATCAGTGAAGCCCTACTGTTCACCCTGGCAGTCGCGGCCGCATCTCCCGACATCGCGCTCCGCATGTCCTGTTTAAGTCGCCTCCATGCAGCGATGGCAATATCCGTGTAAGTCCACGCTATGTTGTGCTTCTCAAAGAAATAGGCGAGGTTCTTGAAAAACAAACCCTGATATTTTTCAGCCCCCAACTTGCTGAAAGAGACACTACCCTTGTGATATACGAAAGAGCCTTCCGCGATCAGCAGTCGATAATCGGCCTTTCGCGCCCGCACGCAGAGGTCATCGTCTTCGAACATGCCGATGCCGAAGGCTTCGTCCAACATCCCGATCTTGTCAATGACATCCCGACGTATGGCCACGCAGAAAAATCCCAATTTCTCCGTTTCGGAATAGATGCCGCTTTGTAGGGTCAGATAAGAGATGGTAGCTGGCACGAAGGTGTCTTGAGTGACTTCTGGCAGCACGACTCGTTGCTCATTGCCAGCAGAGTTGGTTACAGGACCGACCATTCCAACACCGGGATCCTTATCCAGCACCTCTACCAACGGCTCCAGCCAGCCCGGCCCCACAAGCGTATCGTTATTCAGCAAGACAAGGATGCGTCCATTGGAGAGCCGCATGCCGTCGTTGTTGCCGCCGGCGTATCCCTTGTTTACATCGTTCAAGCACAGCCGAACATACGGATGCTTCGATTGAAACTGGCGCAGATACTCGGCCGTACCATCACTGGAAGCATTATCGACAACGATCAATTCGTGGCGAATCAGATCGGTATGCTCGAGTATCGACTCCAGGCAAGGCGCCGTGGTCTCTTCGAGATTGTTGTACGCCAAAACAATGATGGAAGCGTGAATGTCAGTCTTGGATGGATGGCTACTCATAAATGCCCCTGCTATTGTTCGGCGAGTTGCGAACACACAACCTTTAAAAATCCCGCCACGCGAACAACGCCTGAAATTTCCTTCGTGCGCTGGACACAGCTGGCGGCCTGATTCTGACAATCATTCGCCGCACATCGCCGAAACGGTGGTCGGCAAATTCATCATCGCGTGCACCTGTCTCTCTGATGACACCATGAAAACAATGGCATTTTCTACGCGGTCTGCCATTTTTATATCACCCAGCTCGGAACGGTAGGCGACTGCAGGACTGAATGCGTAAGAGCCGGGATGTAGCAGAGGCAAATCGACAGTGAACGTTACCGTCGTAATGCTACCCACCCCTCCAACATTCACAGTCGCCTTCTCGACATCGCTATTCGTGCTGGCCAGCTCTATGCCTTTCTGAGTACGAAAAATATAACCTGCAATGATCTTCGCACCTGCTTCCATAGACTCATTTCTGATACTAAACCGAAGAACGACTCGAGAACCATGGATGACTGTCTGCGCCGGACGCATCTCTTCGTCGTAAAGACCTACACCGATAATCGAACAGATACCATCCCCGATACGCCGATCGATATTGGGAATTTCCCGTTCGATGCCCACTGCTGGACTGATAAGAGCAGGCTGATCTTCCACCTGAGTCGCAGGCGTTTGGGCCTCGCCCTGTTCATACCCGAAAAGCGCCGCCAAGTAACGGTCGACCACCTTCGATGCCGTATCGAAAGCGACCATTTGACCGTTTTCCAACCAGATGCATTTCTCGCACAACGACCTCACCGCATTCGCGTCATGAGATACGAAGAGAATCGTAGTTCCACGTTCCCGCAACTGCTCAAAGCGCAACATGCACCGATGGGTGAAATAGGCATCCCCAACCGCCAAGGCTTCATCGACGATCAGAATATCCGGATCGATATTGGCCTGGATGGCAAACGCCAATCGGACATACATTCCGCTGGAATAAGTCTTGACCGGCTGATCAATGAAATCGCCGATTTCCGCGAAGGCGAGAATGCGATCCATCTTGGAAGCAATCTCTTGACGAGTCAGACCCAGGATTGCGCCATTGAGGAAGACATTCTCGCGCCCCGTAAACTCGGGATTAAAGCCTGAGCCCAACTCAAGCAGCGCGGCAACCCGTCCGACGGTAGATACTTCACCCGAACTCTGATTCAAGGTGCCGCAAATAAGCTGCAAAAGGGTCGACTTGCCGGAGCCGTTGCGGCCAACGATGCCGATCACCTCGCCTTTCTTTATCTCGAACGAGATATCCTTCAGCGCCCAGAATTCCCTAAAGAACTGCTTACGACCACGCGCCAACATTTGCAAAAGACGATCGCGCGGACGTTCATAGACGTGATAGCACTTGCTGACATTGGATACCGATATCGAAGTCTCAGAGGACATCAGCAAACCCCTTCCTGGTCTTCTGGAACCACGCGAATGCCAGCCATGCAAACACTGCCGCCGCAGCAGCATATAGCGCCAATCCCAACGGATCCGGCGGGTTACCGAAAAAGGCTACTGCGCGCATTTGCTCGACAATGAAAGTAAGCGGATTCAGGTACAGCAAGTGACGGTATGGCTCAGGCAATTGTTGGGGCGGATAAAATATGGGCGACATGAACATCACCACGGTCGTCATGATTCCGATAAACTGGGACACATCACGCAAGTACACACCCAGAGATGCCAATATCCAGCACAGTCCCAAGATAAAAAGGCAAAACGGCACCAGGATCAGAGGCACATAAAGCGTGGTCAGGTGAGGCACCCCGAATAGGACCATGTATGCCAGCAGCCATACCACCAAGCTTATCAACGTATGGAACAGAGCGGCACCTAGCGTAATCCAGGGGAGAATTTCCAGCGGAAATACTACCTTCTTGACGAAATTTGGATTACCAACAATCAATCCAGACGCCTTGTTAAAACATTCGGCAAAAAGGTTGAAGACGATCAGGCCCAAAAACAATACCAAGGCAAACTCGGTCCGCGAGTCACTGCCAGTATTCCATCGTGCTTTAAAGACGACACTGAACACAAAGGTGTAGATCGCAAGCATGATGATGGGGTTGATGAACGACCACATCAATCCCATGACGGAGCCTTTATAGCGCCCAATCACTTCTCGCTTGATTGAAGCGACGATCAAACCTCCGTTACGCACCCCGCTCGACACAAGCGCAAGCGGACTGCTCGGAAACTGCCTCATTGTGGAAATACCTCCATTGATGCCACAGCGCGACGCCCACCCATCGTACCGATGGGCCACGACAGATAGCGCAAGTGAACTCGGGATTCGGATGCCGAACAAGGACAACCCGGCATGACGCAGGCGCGCATGCTATCGGTATATGTCTCTGGCAGGGTCATGCGCTATTTCTCAAGAATTTCCGCGGACAGGCGGCCGCCACCAAGACCCAACCACCAACGGCGCTTCTGATGCCGGCAGATCAATTCACCCCAGCCGCATGCGCCTGTTCATCCGCATGGTACGAAGACCGCACCATCGCCCCCACCGCCGCATGCGAGAAGCCCATCGCATAAGCCTCGCGCTCGAACATCGCGAAGGTATCCGGATGCACATAGCGCAGCACCGGCAGATGGTGCTCCGACGGCTGCAGATACTGGCCAATGGTCAGCATATCCACGTTGTGCTCGCGCATGTCGCGCATGACCTGCAGGATTTCCTCGTCGGTCTCGCCCAGGCCCAGCATCAGGCCGGACTTGGTGGGGACTTCGGGGTGCAGCTTCTTGAACTCGGCCAGCAGCTTCAGCGAGTGCATGTAGTCCGAGCCCGGACGCGCCTGCTTGTACAAGCGCGGCACGGTTTCCAGGTTGTGGTTCATGACGTCCGGAGGACCGGCGTTCAGGATGGTCAGCGCGCGGTCCAGGCGGCCGCGGAAGTCGGGCACCAGCACCTCGATGCGGGTGGTGGGCGACAGTTCGCGGATGTGCGTGATGCAATCGACGAAGTGGCCGGCGCCGCCGTCGCGCAGGTCGTCGCGGTCCACCGAGGTGATCACGACATAGGACAGTTTCATCGCGGCGATGGTGCGCGCCAGGTTCAGGGGCTCGTTGGTGTCCAGCGGATCCGGACGGCCATGGCCCACATCACAGAAGGGGCAGCGGCGGGTGCACTTGTCGCCCATGATCATGAACGTCGCCGTGCCCTTGCCGAAGCATTCGCCGATGTTCGGGCAGGACGCTTCCTCGCACACCGTGTGCAGGTTGTGCTCGCGCAGGATGCGCTTGATGTCGTAGAAGCGCGAGCCGGGCGCGGCGGCCTTCACGCGGATCCATTCAGGCTTCTTCAGGCGCTCGGCCGGAACGATCTTGATGGGGATGCGCGCGGTCTTGGCCTGCGATTTCTGCTTTTGCGTCGGATCGTAGACCGCTTCCGCGGGCGCGGCGGCGGATTCGTTCGAGGGGACAGGAGACTCGGCGAGCGTGGACATGGAGCACCTTCACGACCGGCGCGTGGGCGCGCCGGGTCTGAGACAAAAACGGCATTTTACCCTTCGCCGACCAGATCCGCCGGGCGGGGTCCCGCCCCCCAGGCGGCGGGCCTCCTCGGCCGGAGCCAGGCTGGGTTATCGTCACGCCTGATGAATCCGCCGGTTTTACCCATGTCTTCCCTGCCCCCGCCCCGCCCCATCGCCCTGATCGCGCCCCGACTGGACTGGGCGCCCGCGGCCCGCGCCATCCAGGCCTGCGCCGAATTGCTGCTGTCCGCCGGCTACTACCTGGCAGCGGGCCCCTGGCGCGAGGCCCAGGCCCGGCTTGGCGAACTGCGCCCCGTCGCAGCGCTGGTCATCGGTCCGCTGGACGACCCGGCCCTGCGCGCCGCCGTGGCGGCGCTGGAGGTTCCCACGGTGGAAACCTGGATCGCATCCGCCCAGCCACTGGACAGCGCCGTGGTGGTCGACAACGCGGAAGCCGGCCGCATGGCGGCGCGGCACCTGGCCGCCAAGCGCCATGCGCGCGTCGCCTGCGTCAGCGCCGACACCCCCTGGGAACGCGCCCGGCGTGAAGGCTTCATCAGCAGCGCGGTCGCACTTGGGCTGGAGCTGGTGGCGGACATCGTGCAGCCCGAGGTGCAGCACATGAACGACGGCCGCATGGCCTTCCTGCGCCTGCTGACCACCAACACGATCTTCGACGCGGTGTTCTGCACGACCGACCTGCTGGCCGCGGCCTCGGTCTCGGAAGCCCACAACCGCGACCTGCAAGTGCCGCAGGACCTGGCGGTGCTGGGCTACTCGGACGACGGCAGCGCCGCGCAGTGGGCGCAGGGCTTGACCACCCTGGGCGCCGACGCCGCCATTCTGGGCCGGCGCGCCGGCCAGTTGCTGCTGGACCGCCTGGACGGCGAACGCGGCACGGGCGAAAGGATTACGGTGGAAGTGGCTTTTGAGGAAAGGTTGAGTACGTAGGACGAGTTGCACGCGGTGGGAGCCAAGCGCGCTTGCCCTGCCCCTGCCGCGCTACACGAATCTACTCATATAGCGCCGGAAAACCGCTTTCCTGCAGCATGATGTTGGCTTCCCGCAGAAACGCAGGCGTGGCGGTTTCAGGCACGCGCACCAGCCATTGCGCGGCATCCTGCTTCCGTCCGCGCAGCAACAGCAGCCGGCCCAGGTGGAACATGCCGCGGAAGTCGCCGCCTTCGGCGCAGCGCTGGTAGCAGCCGAAGGCGCGCTCCATGTCCTGCTCGACCACCTCGCCGGCCTCGTAAAAGCGGCCGACGACGCCGATGGACTTCACGTGGCCGGCGTCTGCCGCCTTTTGATAGAGCGCCAACGCCGCCGCGGGATTCTGCGCCACGCTGCCGCGGCCGCTGCGCAGCATGTGGGCGTAGTTGTACATGCCCCAGTCCAGCCCCTTGTCCGCGGCCAGGCGGAACCAGTAGGCGGCGACCGTGTCGTCCTGCGGCACGCCCCAGCCGTTCTCGTAGCAACGGCCCACCATGTTGATGGCCATGGGGTGATCGGCATGGGCGGCGCGCTTGAACCACGTCAGCCCCTGTTCCGGATCGCGCTCCACGCCCGTGCCGTCCAGCAGCATCTGGCCGTAGATGGTCTGGGCTTCGATCAGCCCCAGTTCGGCCGCCGCGCGGATCCATGCCGCGTAGTCCTCGGCCGGCCCCTGTTCGCGCAGCCGGGCCAGTTCTTCTGGCGTGGTTGCGGCTACATCGGCCGCGGTATAGGTCTTCATGTCTTGTTCCTTGCGCGATCCCAGGCCTGCGCCAGGTTGCGCGCCAACGCCTCGCCGGTCTCGGTGGGCTCGCGGCGCACGCCACAGGCCGCCATGTCCACGGTGCGCAGGCCCGCATAGCCGCAGGGATTGATGCCCAGGAACGGCGCCAGGTCCATCTGCACGTTCAGCGACACGCCGTGATAGGCCCGGCCATTGCGGATCTTGATGCCCAGCGCGGCGATCTTGGCCAGTTCGCCCCCGTCCGGATCGGGCACGTAAACGCCCGGCGCGCCGGGCTTGCGGCAGGCGTCGGCCACGCCCATCTGGGCCAGCGTGTCGATGACCGCGCCTTCCAGCAAATTGACGTATTCCTTGACGTAGATGTCGGCGCGGCGCAGATCGAACAGCGCATAGGCCATGACTTGGCCAGGCCCGTGATACGTCACCTGCCCGCCGCGGTCGCAATGGACGATGGGGATGTTGCCGGGGTTGAGCACATGCTGGGGCAGGCCGGCCTGCCCCAAGGTGTAGACCGGCGCGTGTTCGCAGAGCCAGATCTCGTCAGGCGTATCGGCGCCGCGCAGATTGGTGTACGCCTGCATGTCGTGCCAGACCGACAGGTAGTCGGCCGGCCGCGCGAGCCACTTGATCACAGCTGTCCCGCTCTTGCGCTAGAGGACGATGGACACCATCGGATGGCCATGCAGGGCGCGGTAGAGCGCGTCCAGCTGCTCGCGCGAGGTCGCGCGCACCGTGAAGGTCAGGCCCATGTAGTTACCGCCCTTGCTGGGCCGCATTTCCACCGTGGCGGCGTCGAACTCGGGATCGAACTGCAACACGACTTCGGTCAGCGTCTGCGCGAATTCGGGATGCTGCTTGCCCATGACCTTGATGGGAAAGTCGCTGGGATATTCGATGAGGGAGTCTTCGGGCGGGATATGTTGCATGATGTGCCTATAAGGTATTGCCCCACAGGGCGCGGCCACGGCTCGATACTGCACCCGAGGATGCCTGCCACGAGGCGGCCAGATCCTGTCTATATGGGGGCAAACCGCCAGCCGGCAAGGCCGCCGGGGCGGCCCCGCAGGAGCCGCCCGGTAACGCCGGACTCAGAGCGCGGCGATGCGGGCATCATAACCCGCCCGCAATTGCGCAAAAACGGGGCCGGGCTTGCCCGAGCCCACCGGCTTGCCGTCCAGCGAGACGATGGCCAGCACTTCCTTGGTGGCCGAGGACAGCATCAACTCGTCGGCCTCTTCCACCTCTTGGCGCGAGATCGGGCGCGACTCGAACGGGATGCCGGCCTCGGCGGCCAGCTCGCCCATCAGGCCATAGCGGATGCCTTCCAGGATCAGGTTGTTCTTCGGCGGCGCCAGCAGCTTGCCGCCGGAAACCACCCAGATGTTGGTGGACGAGCCTTCGGTCAGGTAGCCGTCGCGGAACTGCACCACTTCGTCGACCTGCGCATCGACCGCCTGCTGCTTGGCCAGCACGTTGCCCAGCAACGACACCGATTTGATCTCGCAATGCAGCCAGCGTTCGTCGGGGATGCTGATGGCGGCGAGGCCGCGTTCGCGCTGCGCGGCAGGCGGCGGCGCCCAGGCCGAGATCATGCCGAAGACCGTCGGCGCGACGGGCGTCGAGGGGAACTGGTGGTCGCGCTTGGCCACGCCACGCGTCACCTGCAGATAGACGATGCAGGTTTCAAGGTTGGTGCGCGCCAGCAGCTGCTGGATCAGGTCGATCCAGCCTGCGCGGTCGAAGGGCTGCGCGATCCGCAAGGCAGCCAGGCTGCGGTCCAGGCGGTCGAGGTGTTCGGCCATGCGGAATGCATTGCCTTGGTACACGGGGACGACTTCGTAGATGCCGTCGCCGAAAATGAAGCCGCGGTCCAGGACGGAGACCTTGGCCTCGTCCACACGCAGAAACTCACCGTTGAGATACACCTGGCTTTCGCCCGGCACGCCCGGAATCATGAGGCACTCCTGAATATGAAATGGAGAGGGACGAACCGTCCGGTCCGTCCCGTGAATAGAGCACGGGCGTTTCATGCGAAACGCCCGTTGCTAGCTTACACCCGCGATAGCGCCCGCGGCGCGGCAGGATTACTCGAACCAGCGCTTGACGGTATCGACCATGCGGCCGAAGAAGCCGGCGCGTTCGACCGCGTCCTGCACCACCAGCGGTTCGGTGCGCAGCACCTTGCCGTCCAGCGTGAACTGCAGGGTGCCGACCTGCTGGCCCTTGGCCAGCGGGGCGATCAGCGGATCCGTGCGCTGCGCCACCGGCTTCAGATCGCCAGCCTTGCCGCGCGGCACTGCGATCGACACGGGGTTGGGCGGGCCCAGCTTGACGTTTTCAACCGTGCCTTCCCAGACGCGCGCGTCGATGCCGGGCTGGCTCTTGTCGAACAGTTTCACGGTGTCGAAGTTCTGGAAGCTCCAGTTCAGGAGCTTCAGGCTTTCCTCGGCGCGCGTGGCTTCGCTGTCCGTGCCCACCACGACCACCAGGATGCGGCGGTCGCCGCGCACTGCGGTCGACACCAGGCAGTAACCGGCCGAATCGGTGTGGCCGGTCTTCATGCCGTCCACCGACGGGTCGGCCCACAGCAGGCGGTTGCGGTTGGGCTGGGTGATCTTGTTGTAGGTGTAGCTCTTCTGCTTGTAGTAGTGGAAGTGATCCGGGTGGTCGGTGATCAGGTGCGAAGACAGGATCGCCAGATCGCGCGTGGACGTCATGTGCTGCGGATCCGGCAGGCCCGTGGCGTTCATGAAGTGCGTGTTGCGCATGCCCAGGCGTTCGGCTTCCTGATTCATCAGCGAAGCGAACGAGGCCTCGCTGCCGCCCACGGCCTCGGCCAGGGCCACGGAGGCATCGTTGCCGGACTGCACGATCATGCCCTGATTCAGCTCGTCGACAGTGACCGGCTTGCGCGGTTCGATGAACATGCGCGAACCGCCCGTGCGCCAGGCGCGCTCGGACACCGGCACGGTCTGCTCCAGCGTCAGGCGCTTTTCGTCCAGCGCGTTGAACACGACGTAGGCCGTCATGATCTTGGTGAGCGAGGCCGGTTCCACCTTCATGTCCGGGTTGGAAGCGGCCAGGGTCTGGCCGCTGTTCACGTCCATCACGATCCAGGCCTTGGCTGCGATCGTGGGGGCCGGCACGGCCGAGACGTCGCCCACGGGCACCACCGCCGAAGCATTCGGCGCCGGGGCCGCGGCGCCGGCAGCTGCAGCGGGTGCCGCGGCGGGAGCCTGCTGCGCCCAGACCGGCATCGAAGCCGCCAGCATGGCTGACAGCACCGCGCCTGACAGCAGGCGGCGGGTAAAGACAACGGGGGAGTGAGCGGAGTAAGGCAAATTCTTCATCGGCAACGTGGGTCCAGTAATGACGCCCGCCGGCGCGGGGCAAGTGGCTGACAATTATAGGCAGTCGATCAGACCCGTCCGGCCCGCCCGGGGTTCCCGCGAGTCGAAAACATGCAACCTGATGCAACCTGCGGCCGCATTCAGGCGCGTTGCCTCAAATCGGATCAGTCCAGCGCGACCTTCAGCCGCGCCTGCACCAACTGCCGCAGCACCAGCAGTTTGCCGTGGAAGAAGTGCGATGCGCCCGGCACCACCACCACGGGGATGGAACGCGGGCGCGCCCAGTCCATGGCTTCGGACAGCGGCACGACTTCGTCTTCCTCGCCGTGCACCATCAGCGTGTCGTCCGGCACCTGCACTTCGTGCGATTGGAAACGGTTCACGGCGGGGCCCATCAGCATCAGGGCGGAGGGCAGTACCGTATCGCCCTGTTCGGCGAGTGCGGCATAGGTCTGCGCCGCGACGGCAGTGCCGAACGAAAAGCCGGCCAGCACCCACGGCGCCTGGGCCAATTCCGGATGCAGTTCGCGCATCTGCGCCACGACCGCCAGCATGTCCTGGGTTTCGCCGACGGATTTGTCGAAGGTGCCCTCGGACTGCCCGACGCCGCGGAAATTGGGCCGCACCGCCACCAGGCCATGCTGCACGCAGGCGCGCGACAGGGTCGTGACCACCTTGTTCTCGCGCGCGCCGCCCTGCAGCGGGTGCGGATGCAGGACCAGCGCCCAGCCTCGCGGCGTACCCGCGGGCCAGTCCACGGCGCAATCGATGCGGCCGGCGGCTCCGTTGAAGGCATGGGTTTCAGTACGTGCGGACATGGCGTGACTCAGGATGCGGGAAAAACAGCGATCTTAACCGCCCGGCCTGGCGGCGGGCTTCAGCGTCGTGGCAAGCCACTGCGCCAATTGATCCGCGGCATCGTCCGTCGCCTGGCGCAATGCCGCGACCCCGCCCTGCGCGTCCTGCGTGGGTGCGGGCGCGCGCGCCTCGATGCGCGTCTGGCCCACCACGCTGCGGCCGCTGAGCAAGACCGCCTGCAGCAGCACGCGGCCTTCGCTGGACTGGCCGTCGGCGGCGAATACCTGCTCGAACTGGGACAACGACACCTGCAGTTGCGGCGTCTGCAGGGTGACGCGCTCGTCCAGCACCGGCCCCTGGCGCGACAGGCGCTCCGTGAGGCGCTGACGCACCAGGTCCGCCGGCGGCGAGGCCCAGCGGTAGCTGGCATACGCCTTGGGTGCGGCGCTGTCGCCCACGCGCCAGATCACCCCCGTGTCGGACAGGCTGGGCACGGCCTGGAAGACCAGCGCAAGCGGCGCCCGCGCGGGCAAGACCGGCGTGGGCCGGGAGTCCAGGCCCAGGTCGAACACCGAAGGCGGGGCAGCCACGCGGCCGATGCCGCAACCGGCCAGGGCCAGCGTCAGGATTAGAACGGCGCTACGCATCTTCATCATTTGGGCGATCTCCCGAAGCCTGCAAAGCCGGCCTCGCCGGGCCCGGGCTCGCGGGGCGCCGGGCCGAACAGGAACGATTGCGGCGTGTTGTCCACACGGCGCAGGGTAACGGTGGCGCCGCGCGCGGCCGCGCTGACGTTGGTGGCCATGCTGGTGATGGCGGGCAAGGTCTCGCCATCCAGCCGCGCGGCGGCCAGGGCGATGTCATTGAGGCTGCTGGTGGCGGCGGACAGGGGGCCGTCGGGCGCGTTCAGGCGCGCCAGCGACTGGCGGGCCTGCGCAGCCAGGTCGCCGACTTCCCGCGCGGCACGGTCGGCCTGGCGCGAGGTCTTGTCCAGCGAATCAATGAGGGGACCGAGCTTGGCCAGCGTGGGCGCCAGATCCTGGCTGGCGCCCCTGAGCGACTGGGTGATGTCGGTGGCGTTCTGCAGCGTGGCGGTGAGCGCCTGCACGTTCTGCTCGCTGAGCACGCGCCGCAACTGCTCGGTGACCTCCTCCACGTTGGAGATCAGCTTGCCGCCACGCTGCTCGATGCGGTCCAGAAAGCCCGGACGCAGCGGAATCGCGGCCGGATTCGCCGCCGACGAGGCCAGCCGCTTCATCGAGGAACCGTCGTCGCGCAACTCCACATTGGAAATGCCGGTCACGCCCTGCACGCCCAGTTCGGCCCAGGTGGACTCGGTAATCGGCGTGTTCGGCGCCACGCCGATGCGGATGCGCACCTGCCCGGGCTTGTCCGGGTTCAGGGCCAGCGACTGCACCTTGCCCACCGGTACGCCCTGGTAGCGCACCGTGGACTGCGGATTCAGGCCGCTGACGGCGGTCGCGGAGATAATTTCGTATGGCTGAAGCTGAGTCCGGTCGCGTCCGATCCAGATGGCCACCAAGGCGGCTGCGGCCAGCAAGGCCAGCGTGAAGATGCCGGCCATGAGCGCATGACTACGGTTTTCCATGATGCAATCCCTTCGGCGCCAGATCCCCCAGCGCCCGCAAACCGCGCTCGCCCAGGAAGAATGTGTGAATGAACGGGTGATCGACCTTCAGTACTTCCGGCACCGTGTCGCACACGATCACCCGTTTGTCCGCCAGCACGGCGACGCGCGTGGCCAACGCCAGTAGCGTGTCCAGGTCGTGCGTCACCATGACGACGGTGAATCCCAATTGCCGGTGCAGGCTGCGCACCAGGTCCACGAACTCGTCGGAGCGCAGCGGGTCCAGGCCGGCCGTGGGTTCGTCCAGGAACAGCAGTTCCGGATCCAGCGACAACGCGCGCGCCAGCGCCACGCGCTTGACCATGCCGCCCGACAGGTCCGACGGCCGCTTGTCGGCGTCGCGCGCCGACAGGCCCACCATCGCCAGCCGGCACATGACCACGTCGCGCACCAGGTCTTCCGGCACCGTGCGCAATTCGCGCAGCGGCAGAGCCACATTGTCGAACACCGACAGCGCGGAGAACAACGCCCCCGCCTGGAACAGCATGCCCCAGCGATAGGACAGCCGCCGACGTTCAGCCGCCGTCAGTTCAAACAACGAATGGCCCAGCACCCGCACCGTGCCCGCGGCTGGCCGGTCCAGCCCGATGATCTGCCGCAGCAGCACCGTTTTGCCCGTGCCCGAACCTCCCACCAGTACCAGGATCTCGCCCGGGAAGACGGTCAGGTCCAGATTGTCGTGCACCACGTGATCGCCAAACGCCGTGCGCAGCCCGCGCACCGTGATGACGGGTTCTACCGTAACGCCGTCCTCGGCGAAGAGCTTGTGCTGGGCGGCGCTATTCATCAGATGCCCACCGAGCTGAAGATCACGGCATACAGTGCATCCAGCAGGATCACGCCGGTAATCGAGGTGACCACCGAGGTGGTGGTGCCGCGCCCCAGGCTTTCCGTGTTGGGCTGGATGCGCAGGCCGAAATGGCAGGCGATAAGCGCGATCAGCATGCCGAACGTCACGCCCTTGAGGATGCCGATCCAGTAGTTCGTCAGCGAAATCGCGTCCGGCAGCGACTGCAGGAACCATTGCGCCGACACGCCCAACTGCATTTGCGCGGCGAGCATCCCGCCCAAAAGCGCCATGGCGTCCGTCCACAGCACCAGCAGCGGCATGGTGATGGCCAGCGCCACCACCCGCGGCAGGATAAGCCGCTGCCCGTGCGAAATGCCCATGACCAGCATCGCGTCCAACTCCTGCGTCACCCGCATCACGCCGATCTGCGCCGTGATGGCCGAGCCCGAACGGCCCGCCACCAGGATGGCGGCCAGCACCGGACCCAGCTCGCGCACGATGGACACGCCCAGCAGGCGCACGATGAAACGATCAGCGCCAAACATCTGCAGTTGCTGCGCCGACAGGTAGGACAGCACCACGCCGATCAGGAAGCCGACCAGCGCCGTGATACCCAGCGCCTGCGCGCCGGTGCGGTACACCTGCGCCGAAATCTCGCGCCATGGCCCCAGCCGCGGCCGCAGCAGCATGCCGCCCAGGTCCAGGACCAGCTGCCCCAGCATGATGAGCAAGGCGCGGCCATTGTCGATAGCCTGGAATATCGCCTCGCCCACCGCTCTCAGCCAGCCCCACGGATCGCGCTTGGGCGCGGCGGCCGGGGTCTCGCCCTTGTTCATGGCCAGCGCGTTGAACACGTCCTGCTGGCCGGCGGACCAGCGCACGCGCTCGGGCAGCTTGTGGCCCCAGGCTTCCCAGATCAGCAGCGCGCCGATGGTGTCCAGCCGGCCGATGCCGTGCAGGTCCCAGCGCGCGCCGCCATCCGTGGCGCACGCCAGCGCCTCGCGGCGACGTTGGACCTCGCCCGGCTCGGCCAGCGCCAGCACGCTCCAGTCGCCGGCCACATGGCACACGCCTCCTTCGAAACGGAAGGGCGCGGCGGCGGCAGGTGTGGACGAAGCGGAATGCGGCATGAAGACAGAATACCGATGCAAAATGTATCGCCAATCATAAACGCTGGCGCCGTCCGGCCGCGAGCGCGGGCCGCGTGCCCTACAATCGCCGCCATGTCCGCTCAAGCCAGCCCCATCGACCTGCCCGCGCCGGAAACCCTGGCCCGCATGCTCAGCACGCGCCTGCCCGCCTTCCAGGACATCTCCTGGACCGGCAGCACCGGATCGACCAATGCCGACCTCCTGGCCCGCGCTCGCGCAGGCGGTGGCGGCAAACCCTGGCTGCTGGGCACGCACCTGCAGGAAACCGGCCGCGGCCGCGCCGGCCGTCCGTGGCAGAACCGCACGGGCTCCACGCTGATGTTCTCCTGTGCCTTCGACGTGCACCTGCCGCCCGCGCAACTGCCCGCCCTGTCGCCGCTGGCCGGCATCGCCGCCTGCGAAGCTCTGCGCACCGTCGCCGGCCCGCAAGCCGCCGGGTTGTGCATGAAATGGCCCAACGACGTGCAGTGGCACGACGCCAAGCTGGCAGGCGTACTGGTCGAGACCACCCGCAACCCCGGCGGCAGCGAGGCCGGCCATACGGTCGTCATCGGCATGGGCGTGAACCTGACCGACGCCGCCCGGCTGTCGCTCGCGCTGGAACGCGAAGTCGCCGACTGGAGCCAGGTGCAGGCAGCCGCCGCCCGCCAGGCCTCCGCCGCCGACCTGGTCTGCGCCAGCGCCATGGCCTGGCTGGAAGCGGTGCGGACGCTGGAGCGCGAGGGCTTTGGCGCCTTCAAGCCACGTTTCGACCAAGTGGACGCTTTGGCCGGCCGCAAGGTCAACGTGCTGGACAAGGGCGCTATTCTTCTAGGCGGAACCGCCTGCGGCGTGGACGAACAAGGCCGCCTGCTGGTGCAAACCTCCGAGGGCACTCAGCCGATCCTGGTCGGTGAAATCTCGATTCGACGCCAAGCATGATTATTCTCATCGACTCCGGCAACAGCCGTCTCAAGGTGGGTTGGCTGGACGCCGGCAACTCCGACGCGCCGCGCGAACCCGCGGCGGTCGCCTTCGACGGCCTGGACCTGGACGCCCTGGACCGCTGGCTGGCCGCCCTGCCGCGCCGTCCCCTGCGCGCGCTGGGTGTGAACGTTGCCGGCGAGGCGCGCGGCGCGGCCATCGCCGCCATCCTGCAAAAACATGGCTGCGCGGTGACCTGGTCGCCGTCACAGGCAACCACGCTGGGGCTGATCAACAGCTACAAGACGCCCACGCAGCTGGGCGCCGACCGCTGGGCCTCGCTGCTGGGCGTGCTGTCGCGCCTGCCGGGGGCACACCCGCCCTTCGTGCTGGCCAGCTTTGGCACCGCCACCACCATCGACACCGTCGGCCCCGACAACGTCTTTGCCGGCGGCCTGATCCTGCCGGGTCCGGCCATGATGCGCAGCGCGCTGGCCCACGGCACCGCCAACCTACCCATCGCCAATGGCCAGGTCGTGGCCTATCCCACGGACACGCACGAGGCCATCGCCTCCGGCATCGCCGCCGCGCAGGCCGGCGCCGTCGTGCGCCAATGGCTGGCCGGACGCCAGCGTTACGGCCAGACGCCGCAGATCTACGCGGCGGGCGGCGGCTGGCCCGAAGTGCACCAGGAAATCGAACGCCTGCTGGCGGACGCGGGCGGCACCGAAGGTGCGGCCCCCGTACCCATCTATCTGGATCACCCCGTCCTGGACGGCCTGGCCGCGGTCGCCCGCGCCACCCTGGACGACCAAGCCTGAACGGGAGACCCCGGCCATGCGCGTGCTCTTCATCCTCATCCTGCTGGCGAATCTGGGGGTTTATGCGTTGGGCCAGGGCTGGCTGGGCGTGCGCCCCGAGGACGAAGGCCGCGATCCGCGCCGCTTCAACCAGGAACTGAATCCGGGCGCGGTGACCCTGGTTCCCAAGACCGCGCCTGCCGCCCCCTGAGCCCCATCCGGCGCACGCGCCGGTGAGCGCGGGCGCTAGCCCGCCTTTCCTGCCTCCAGCCAGGGTGCCAGCGCGTCCAGCGTGCGCCCCGTGGCTCCCGAATGCATGCGGAACCATGCCAGCGCCGCCTCAGCCGTGCGCTGGCGGCGCGGTTCGTCCGCCAGCAGCGCCATCGCCGCCTCCACCGCCTGGCCGGCGTCGGCCGCGCGCAGCACGGCGCCCGCCGCGATGGCGTCTTCCGCCGCCTGCTTGAAATTGAAGGTGTGCGGGCCGACGATGACCGGCACGCCCGCCGCGCAGGCCTCGATCAGATTTTGCCCGCCCAGCGGCGCAAAGCTGCCCGCCACGATCGCGACATCCGACGCGGCGTAGTGGAACGCCATCTCGCCCAACGTGTCGCCCAGCAGCACGGCCGTGCCCGGCCCCGGCGCCACGCCTTCGGAGCGCCGGACGTACGGCAACCCTGCATCCGACAATAGGCGCGCGGCCTCGTCAAAGCGCTGCGGATGGCGCGGAATCAACAAGAACAGGGGCGCACCAGGCGCAGCCGCATGGCGTTTGATGGCCTCGATGAAGCCGCTGTCCTCGCCCTCGCGCGTGCTGGCCACCGCCACCACATGCCGGCCCAGCTGTTCGCGCCAAGCCTGCCCCGCGGCAACCTGCGCCGCCGGCAGGACCAGATCGAATTTCAGATTGCCCGTCACGACGGGCTGCGGCGCCCCGGCCTGCACCAGCCGGTCCGCGTCCTCGGCGGTCTGCGCCAGCACCGAGTCCAGTCCGCCCAGCGCTTCGCGCATCACGCCGCCCATCCTGCCCGCCTGGCGCAGCGACGACGCCGAAAAGCGGGCGCTGACCAGCGCCATGGGCACGCCCGCGCCACGCGCGGCCGCCAGCAGGTTCGGCCAGATCTCGCGTTCGATGAGCAGGCCGCAGCGCGGCCGATACGCCGCCATGAAACGGCGGGCCGCGCCGGGAAAATCATAAGGCAGCCAGGCCTGGCGCAACTGGCCACGGGCAATCGCTTCCGTGTACTGGCGCGCGCCCTCGGCGCGGCCGGTGGCTGTCATGTGCGTAAGCAGCACCGGCAAGCCGCGGTCCAGCAAGGCTTGCAGCAGAGGCTGCGCGGCGCGCGTCTCGCCCAGGCTGACCGCGTGCACCCAGACCGGAGCGGTCCAGGACGCGGCAGCGGCGGGCCCGACATGGCCGAAGCGTTCAGAAGAGAAGATTTCCCATTGCCCGCCCGCGCGCCGGGCGCGGTGGCCCATCCAGAGCCAGACCAGCGGTGACAGAGCCCTGAGCGCCAGCGAGTAGACGCCGCGGTTCATGTCACTGTGCGGCCAAAGCCTGCTCCACCGCCGCCATCACGGCTTCGCGCGACGGCGAAGCCCCGCGGTCGCCCAGGCTGGCGGTGTAGCTGGAACCGACCAGCGGCGTGCGCACCGGGGTGGAAGCACGGTAAATGCCGATGGTGGGCCGGCCCAAGGCGGCCGACAGGTGGGTCAGGCCGCTGTCCAGCCCCACCATCAGGCGGGACCCAGCCAGCAAACGCGCCACCGCGGTCAGGTCCATGCGGGGCATCACCTCGGCGCCATCCATGCCGGCAATCAGCAACCGGGCCCGCTCGGCCTCCTGCTCATTTCCCGCCAGCAGCTTCAGGGTGCAGCCTGCGTCACGCAGACGGCGGAACACGACGCGCCAGTCTTCTTCTGGCCAGAGCTTGTCGTCGCGGCTGGCCGACGGCATGATCACGGCATAGCCGCGGTCCGTATCCAGGTGGTGCAAGCGCGGCAGTTCGCCGACGTTCAGACCCTCGCTGCCGACTTCCAGCACCGGGTCCGCCGCAGGCTGCGTCGCCTGGCGCGCAAAAGCCTGCAAGCCGAAATCGGGCGCGCCGGCGTATTGGTAGCCGAACGTCAGGGCGGCCAGCTTGCGCTGGCGGATCACCGCCGGCTGCCAGAACTCCACCCGATGCCGCACGTTGTAGAACAGCGAAGCCAGCGGCTCGCGCGCCGAACGCCAGTCCAGCCCATGCCGCACGCCGCGGGTCTGGCGCACCAGCCAGGCGGATTTCAAGAGCGCCTGCATGTCCAGGACAATGTCGTACTGCACCGAGCGCAGCCGCTCCTTCAGCGCCTTGCGCTCCGCCCGCACTTCCGCCGACCACCAGGCTTTGCGCCAACGGCGATGAGCAACCTTGATGACCTGATTGACCGCCGGATGCCAGGCAGGAATGTCGGCAAAGGCTTCTTCCGCGATCCAGTCGATCTGGGCATCGGGCACATGGCGGGCAATGTCGGATATTGCCGGCAACATGTGCACGAGATCACCTAGGGATGAGGTGCGGACGATGAGGATTCTTGTAGGCATGTGCAAAGATTCGTGCTTGGCGCGACCTTCGGCCTGATGGTGGCAGACGCCGCTCAACGCAGCCCGAACTTTACAACAACATTGAGCATTCCCGCGATCGATCCCAGCCCCGCGCGCTGGATCGCGTCCAGCGCTAAAACAGCCGCGCAGCTACGCTTGCTGCGGCCAAGTCAGTGCCCCTTCTTTTTTTTCAAGATCATCCATTTGGGCATGCGAAACAAGACCAGCCGACGGTAAAGCACCACATATGTCGTCGAGAACACCGCCGTAAAGAACATCAGCAGATAGGGCTCCTGCCAAAACAATACGGCGGGTATCACGGCAAGCGACGACAGCAGCCACAAATAGGGAGAGGTCATGGCGTTGCGCTGTGTCTGGTGGCGCATTTCCCGGGAGCCGATCGCCCAGCGCACCAGTCGCTTGTAGATCAGCATATGCAAGTGGACGCCATCCGGTGCTCCCGGCGAACGACCACGCAACCACTTTTTGCGATAGATGGAAAACAAGGTCTCAAACACGGGGTAGATACACAGCAGCAGCGGAAACCAGGCTGAAACTTCCGGATGCCGTGCCAGCATCAGCACTGACAATTCACCGATGATAAAGCCCAGAAAATAGGCTCCGCCGTCTCCGAGAAATATGTGGCCATGCGGGTAATTCCATACAAGGAATCCCACAATGCCTCCCAGCGTGCTCAACGCCACGATCAACAAGAAACGGTCGCCCAGATAAAAGGAGACGTAGGCAAACCCGGCCAGTATCATTGCCGATACCACCGCCGCCAAACCATTATATCCGTCAATTATATTTATCGCGTTGGCGGCACCGCCGATAGCCACAGCAGTGAAAATAAGCGACACCACCGAGAACTGCAATAACCAATCAACCCCAATAATATCCAACCGGGTTATCGCCGCGCCCAAAAAATAATAAGCGATTACCCCAGACAGCATCGCCAAACCAAGCCGAACCAAAACCCTGACGTGTTTGGTAAGATCTTCGACAAATCCGCCCAGGAAGGCGGGCATGGAGGCCCCAAGCAGTACCACCAGGTCCGGCAGCACTTCTGGCTCACGGATTGCGACCAGGGCGCATGTGACGCCGCTGGCCATTAGCAGCGACAATCCGCCGATTCGGGGAACGGGAACCGAATGATACTTCTGCACGCCCTCGACATCATGATCAGCCGTTAGGCCATCATGCCAAGAGCGGTAGCGCACAATCAACAAAGTTGATATGAGCGAAACCAAGAACGCTACAAGGACGTACAGCATTGAGAAGGTAACCAGAAGGGAGCTGGCACGATTGTAGCGTCAGACGGAGATAAAACATGCAAACGAATTGGGTCGTTCTGGAAAAGAATGGAACCAGGGTTTGCAAAATAATATAAAGAGACCTCCACCTGAATTCTGCCAGTAGCCAAACTCGCACATCTTCGATACGACTTGATGCGTGGGCCGCCTGGACCTGGAAGGGATCCAGGCATTCATTCGAGCAACTGGACATATTCTCACAAGCATGCTGCCTATGGACCCTGCTGTACGGGCGAATCTGTCGCAAACTCCTGAATAGCGTGCCTGCGTCACAGCCTTTCAGGATGCGTCGTACGTTCTCGATGAGCTCCGACTGATGGAAACGGCGAACCTTACCGTCGATCTGAGTGCATAGGTCACGTCCCCTCCCCGCAGCCCAGACGCCGGCATCGACTTGCCGCCCTCCCGCTTCGACAGCGCGCGTCGAGGTGCCCACGGGCGCCCCACGATCTTTCGACCCGACATAGGGCCTCGATCTGGGCCCAGCAGCACAGCAAGGCGCACGAACTGCGGGTGACAGGGATACGACGATACAATGTCCCGTTGTGCATCCCTTTTTTGCGTTCGATTTAATTTATCGAATCCTCACCCGTAATTATAGAATTCGATTAGTGGTGAACGCCCCTACGCCGGCGTTCGGCCTCTGGTACCCCTATCTTCGCCTCCAGCCATGGCCATTCTGCCTTCCCTCCTTGTCACCCTGCTCGGGGTCTTGCCTATCGCCACCATGACGGTCGGCGGCGGTAGCGCGCTGTTCTACCTAATTTTTTCCCTGTGCCTGGTTCGGTGCTTCACCCGGGAAGGAGGATGGCAGGCGACCTGGCGCGACCTAAAAGACTACACGTGGGTCATCGCGGCCCTGCTCGTCTCTTTCTGTGCAATTGGACTCAGCCAATATGCGCATGGCATCACCCACGGCCCTTCCCTGGAACGAGGTCTGCGCATCAGCCTTGGCTTCCCCATCATCCTGGGCGCGCTGCTTAGCATCAACCCGGCGACGCTCCGGAATGCGTCCTGGGGCATATTGGTTGCCGGCTGGGTTTCGGCCTGTATCGTTTTCTGGCTGGTCTTTCCCGCCTGGAATCGTCCCAATACGCCCCAGTACAACGCGGTCACCTACAGCAATCTGATGCTGCTCTGGCTCTTCATCACCTTTTGCAGCATGGGATGGCAACTGACAAAGCACCCGCGACTTGAAAAGTCAGTCAAAGCACTGACCGTCATCGTAGTTTTCGCGGGTTTCGTGCTCACCCAGACGCGCACCGGGTGGATGGCGATCCCCCTGTTCCTGTTCGTTGCGATGTGGTTGTTCGGCCATCTGCGGCATCCTTTCCGCGCGTTCGGCCTGCTGGTCGCAGGTGTGGCTATCCTCGTTGCCATCGGATCTACCAATCAAGCCCTGCGCACCCGCGTTGAGCAAGGCATCAACGAATTTCAAGCATGCCAAGGCGCCAACGCCACAGCGGACACCTCCGTCTGTATCCGGCTGCAGTTGTGGCGGGCCACGAGCGAAATGATCGAAGCGGAGCCCATCTTCGGCCTGGGGGGTACCGCCAGATTCGTTCCAGAACTTGAGGCGCGAGTCGCCACGGGAGTCGTTTCGCCCTTTGTCGCGCAAGACTTCGGCGAGCCCCACAATGACATGCTGCAAATGCTGGCCAGCTATGGGCTGCTGGGCGGCTTGGCGCTGGCGCTGCTGTATTTTGTTCCTGCCGGCATCTTCTTGCGCAGAATGACCGCAACAAATCCCGAGCCGGTTCGCGTCGCTGCCGCCATGGGGACCGCTCTTACATTGGGGTTCGCGATTTTTGGTCTGACGGAGCTCATGTTTCGCTCGATGCACAATATCTCGCTATATGTGACGTTGCTGGCATGGCTGCTGGTCTTGAGCGACAAAAAGCGAAATTCGTACACCCAATAAAAAAAGTCGAACGCCAGCGCCCACCGCGACCATAGTCAAAATGCGCAACTAGGACCACAATAGGGCTGTGACTCTCCCAAGGAGACAGCCATGCGCATTGCAGATGCCCAGTGGATTCCTTCAACCCAGCACCAGACTTGGGACGCTCTGACGGATCCGGCCGTTTTACAGCGATGTATCCCCGGATGCATCGCTGTCGACAAGCGCAGCGACACGGAATATGCGGTCACGCTCCGGGCCAAGATTGCCGGCCTGGACACGGACTATGACGGCGAGATCCTGCTCTCGGACGTCAATGCGCCTGACAGTTGCACCCTGGTGTTCGAAGGCAAGGGCCGCGCGGCCTGTCTGGCCATCGGCACCGCCCAGATCAACCTCAGCACCAAGGACCAGGGCACTCGGGTGGCCTACACGGTCGCCGGGATGACGGGGGGCAAGCTGGCCGAATACGGCGAAGGGGTGGTGCTGAAGGCTGGCGAGAAGATCATCGAAAAGTTCTTCGCCGCCTTCATCGACTACATGGCCGTCCAGCCTCGCCTGGCACCGCCGCCCCCTCCCCCCGAACCGGAGCCGCGCGGGCTGTCCAATTCGCGTTGGTCGTGGATCATGGTGGTGCTGGTCATCGCGGTCTTCTGGGGTTATCACGCCTTCTATAAGTGAAATCCCTGACGCGCGGGTGATATGCTCTGCGGCATGACGCCGCCGCCCGAATCACCGCCCCCCACCACCCCCGCCCATACACGACGCGACCTGCTGATGGGCATGGCGGGGGTTTCGGCGACGGTAGTGCTGGCCGCGCTGGATTCCACCATCATCAGCACCACGCTGCCGCGCGTGGCCGAGGCGCTGAACGGCATGGCGCTGTACGCCTGGGTGGGAACGGGCTATTTGCTGGCCACCGCGGCGTCCATCCTGATTTTCGGGCGGCTGGGCGACATGTTCGGCCGCAAGCCCCTGATGTTGCTGTCGGTGCTGATCGTGGCGCTGGGTTCCATCGCCTGTGGCCTGTCGCAAACCATGACCCAACTGATCATTTTCCGGTCGCTGCAGGGCATAGGCGGCGGGATGATGATCGCGACCGCGTTCGCCGCGCCGGCTGACCTGTTCCCCGATGCCAAGCAGCGGGTGCGCTGGATGGCGCTGGTGTCAGCGGCGTTCGCCATGGCCAGCGGCATCGGCCCGGTCCTGGGTGGGGCGGCGACGCAGGCGCTGGGCTGGCGCGCGGCTTTCTTCATCGCGCCGATCGCGGCCGCGGGCGCGTTCTTCCTGCTGGCCCGCTATTTCCCCCGCATCCGACCGATCCACGACGGCAGCCGCAAGATCGACTGGCTGGGCGCCATCCTGCTGGTGCTGGCGGTGGGCGCGCCGCTGGCCGCGCTGGAATTGGCGTTTGCCAGCGGCGACCACGCCCACCCCATGCTGGGACTGGCCCTGGCCGTGGTGGGCGTGGCGGCCATCGCCATCCTGATCCCGACGGAACGGCGCGTGAGTTCCCCCATTTTCCCGCTGCGCGTGCTGGGCGGAGCCGAATCACGCCTGCTGAACCTGGCGGCGATGATGGTGGGCGCGGTCATGTTCGTGCTGATCTTCTACAGCCCGTTGCTGTTGCAGCAGGTGCTGAACTACACGCCCAGCGAAGCCGGGCTGCTGCTGACGCCGCTGGTTGCCGCGATTTCGGTGGGCAGCATCATCAACGGCCGCCTGTTTCCCAAGCAGACCGAACCGCAGCGCCTGATGGTGTTCGGCGGCTGTCTGTTGGCGGCGGGTTCGCTGATGGTACTGTTGATCTCGCCCGGAACCTCGGCCTGGTGGATCCTGGCCGCCTTCTTCGTCAACGGCTGCGCGCTGGGCTTTCTGCTGCCGAATCTGACCCTGTTCATGCAGATGCTGAGCGAACGGCGCGACGTGGGCGTGGCATCGGCCCTGGTGCAGACCACGCGCGCGATAGGCAGCGCGCTGGGGACGGCTGTCGTCGGCATCATCATTTCCCACAGCACGGTACTAAACGGAGTGCGCGCGGGCCTGGTGCTGTGTATTGTCCTGTCGCTGACCTGCGCCTTGCTGGCCTACCGGGTCAAGATGAAGAACCTGGCTACAAACCGCAAATGAGCCCCACGCGGGACTGAAAATGCGTCAACGCAACTTGCTGGATCTGCTGCTCCTGGCCGCAGTCTGGGGCGGCTCCTTTCTGTTCATGCGCCTGGCGGTCCCGGAATTCGGGCCGATCGCGCTGATCGAGCTGCGCGTGGGCCTGGCCGCGCTGGTCCTGCTGCCCGCCGCGCTGTGGCGCGGCAAGCTGCCAGTCATCGCCCGGCACTGGAAAGCCTTGTTGATGGTGGGCGTGCTGAACGCGGCCGTGCCTTTCCTGTTGTTTGCCTATGCCGCCCAATCGCTGGGCGCCGGCTTCCTGTCGGTGGCCAATGCCGTGACGCCAGTGTGGGGCGCGGTCATCGGCTGGCTGTGGCTCAAGGACAAGCTGCCCTGGACCCGCTGCCTGGGGCTGATGATAGGCGTAGTCGGCATCGTGGTGCTGGTGTGGGACAAGCTGAATTTCAGCGACGGCGGCACGGGGCCGGCGGTCCTGGCGGCAGTGTCCGCGCCGGTGTTCTACGGCATCGCCGCCAACTGGACCAAGCGCTTCCTGACCGGCGTGGATGCCCTGGCCAACGCCACCGGCAGCATGATAGGCGCGACGCTGGTGCTGCTGCCCCTGGCGCTTACCCACTGGCCCGAATCGCCCGCGTCCATGCAGGCCTGGATCGCCACCATCCTGCTGGCGGTGGTGTGCACGGGCGCGGCGTACATCATCTTCTTCCGCCTGATCGCCAATGTCGGCCCCACCGGCGCCGTGAGCGTCACGTTCCTGGTGCCGATCTTCGGCGTGCTGTGGGGGTCGTGGCTCCTGGACGAGAGCATCACGCCGTCGATCGCCTCAGGCGCGGCCATCATCCTGGTCGGCACCGCGCTGGCGCTGGGACTGCTGAAGCGGCGCGCCTGAGCGCCCGCGCTCAGTACTTGTCCGAGGTTCCCGTCAGCGCCACCCCGATACGCAGCAACGTATAGGACACCGCGTCGACCCAGCGCCGCAACCATCCGCGGCGCTGGTACTCGAGCGGCCGGATGAAGCGCCCGCCTTCCCGGATGGCCGTCTCCAGCCGTTCCTGCAGGTCCCAGGAGAAGGGCTGGTCGTCCACCACCACGTTGGCTTCGCGCGCCAGCAACAGGCTGAAGGGATCCAGGTTGGACGAGCCCACCGTCGCCACGTTGTCGATGACCGCTACCTTGGCGTGCAGGTAGCTCGGCATGTATTCGTAGATCTCGATGCCATCGCGCAGCAGCTGGTCGTACAGCGAGCGCGTGGCATGGTATTGCATGCGGTACTCGACCTTGCCCTGCAGCAAGAGGCGCACGCGCACCCCGCGCGCGGCGGCCTTGGCCAGTGCGCGCCGGAACTGGCGGCCGGGAAAGAAATAGGCGTTGGCGATCAGGATGTCGCGGCGCGCATGCGCGATGCCGTACAGGTAGGCGCGCTCGAAGGTCTGGCGAAAGCGCAGGTTGTCGCGCAGCACCAGCGCCGCGCGCAGGTTGCCACAGGGCGCGACGGAGGCGTGGCGCGGCTTGAGCAGCCGCATGCGGTTCCAGTCGCGCGGATGGCGGCGCAGGCGCGCCCAGTTCAGCCGCACCCATAGCAGTTCCTGGGCGTAGGCGGCTTCGGTTACCAGCGGCCCCTGCACCTGCACCGCAAAATCGAAGCGGGGGCCGGTGAGCCCGTCTGTCGGATCCCGGTCGTCGTAGTCATCCAGGATGTTGATGCCGCCGATGAAGGCGACACGTCCATCCACCACAGTGACCTTGCGATGCAGGCGCCGCAGGCGGCTGCGCGACGGGATATAGCGCGCGAACCAGCGCGGCTCGGGGCGGAAGATGCGGCATTGCGCGCCGGCATTGGTCAGCCGCGTGCGCACGGGGTCGACGAACTCGGCGCTGCCGAAGCCGTCGAGCACGACGCGCACCTTGACCCCGCGCCGGACAGCCGCCTCCAGGCAGTCCAGCACCTGGGAGCCGGTGCGGTCCGGCGTGAAGATGTAGGTTTCCAGGTGCACGCTGACCTGGGCGGCGTCGATGGCCGCGCACAGCGCGGGAAAGAAGTCGGAACCGTTCTGGAGCAACTGGATGTCGTTGCCCAGCGTCCAGTCCAGCTTGGACTGCTCTGCCCTCACGGCAGTTCCAGCTCGGCCAGCAAGGGAGAATGATCGGAAAGCCTGGCCCATTCGCGGCCGCGCAGCACGCGGGCGCTGCGCACGGCAAAGCCGCGCTGGTAGATGCGATCCAGGCGGAACCAGGGAAACACCGCGGGGAAGGTGCGCGGCGGCGGCAGCAGCAGGCGTGAATTGCCATCCATGCCGAGCTGATTGGTGCGTTCCATGACGGATACGCCGCTATTGGGCAGCCCGCGCAGCGCATTGCTCAGGCGCTTCACGGAGTCGCGCAGGCGCGGCAATTCGCCGCCATGGCTGCGCGGGGCATGCGAGAACACTTCGTACAGGCCCAGCTGCTGCACGAACAGGGGCGCCAGGCGATCGCCCCAGTCATTGAAATCGCCCGCGATCAGGATGGGTTCGCCATCCGGCACCATGCGGCGGATGCGCTCGGTCAGCGCCAGGATCTGGCGGCTGCGGCTGCCTGCGAACAGGCCGAGATGCACCACGAAACAATGCACCGCGCGCCCGTCGAGCTCGATGCGCGCATGCAACAGCCCGCGCTGCTCCAGCCGATGGTCGGAGATGTCCTGGTTTTCGTGCTCGAGGATGGGGAAACGCGACAACAGCGCATTGCCATGGTCCGTCTCGCTGCGGATGGCATTGCGGCCGTAGGCCACATCCAGCCGCAAGGCGGCGGCAAGCGATTCGTGCTGGGCGTCGAGCAGGGATTTCTGCTCATTGCGGCCCTGGACTTCCTGCAGGAAGACCAGATCCGGACGCAGGCCATAAAGGCCCAGACGCAATTCGTTCAGGGAGTCGCGACGGCCCAATGCCGAGCGGCCCTTGTGTATGTTGTAGCTGACGACGCGGATGAGCGACATGGAGAATGGCGCCTTTCAAAACTGGGAAACCGCCGGCCGCAAAAAAAGCCCGGCCAGCACCGCCAGATCAGGCGGCGTTTGCCAGATTACTCCAATTCAGAAGACCGTTCCCACCGTCGCGGCGAGCACCCGGTCCATGCAAGCAACGGCTCCTGCTCATTCGAGGCAGGAGCGCTGCTAGCAAACAGCGCCCCACAATCGGGGCCGCACGGATCCGGGCTCCGCCGGTCCGTAGCGGCGCCCCCCCTGGGGGGGAAGCGCCTACGGCGCTTCGGGGGGGGTCACTTCCCTTCTACGTTGCGCAGACGGATGTGCAGTTCGCGCAGCTGCTTCTCGTCGACCTCGGACGGCGCTTGCGTCAGCAGACACTGGGCGCGCTGGGTCTTCGGGAAAGCGATCACGTCGCGGATCGATTCGGCGCCGGTCATCATCGTGACGATGCGGTCCAGGCCGAAGGCGATGCCGCCGTGCGGAGGCGCGCCGTATTGCAGCGCGTCCAGCAGGAAGCCGAACTTCTCGCGGGCTTCCTCGGCGCCGATCTTGAGTGCGCGGAACACCTTGCTCTGCACTTCCTCGCGGTGGATACGGACCGAGCCGCCGCCGATTTCCCAACCGTTCAGCACCATGTCGTAGGCCTTGGCGAAAGCCTTGCTGGGATCGGATTCCAGGAAGTCCTCGTGGCCATCCTTCGGGCTGGTGAAGGGGTGATGGGCGGCGGTGTAGCGGCCGTCTTCCTCGTCGTATTCGAACATCGGGAAGTCGACGACCCACAGCGGCTTCCAGCCGGCGGTGGACAGGCCGGTCTTCTTGCCGAATTCGCTGTGGCCAATCTTCACGCGCAGCGCGCCGATGGCGTCGTTGACGACCTTTTCACGGTCAGCGCCGAAGAAAATGATGTCGCCATCCTGCGCGCCGGTGCGCTTGACCAGTTCGGCCAGGGCAGCGTCATGCAGGTTCTTGACGATGGGCGATTGCAGGCCGTCGCGGCCCTTGGCCACTTCGTTGACCTTGATGTAGGCCAGGCCCTTGGCGCCGTAGATGCCGACGAACTGGGTGTAGCCGTCGATCTCGCTGCGCGACATCTCGGCGCCGCCGGGCACGCGCAAGGCGACCACGCGGCTGCCGGGCGCCGTGGCGGCGGCGGCGAACACCTTGAAGTCCACGTCGCGCATGACGTCGGTCATGTCGGTGAATTCGAGGTTCACGCGCAGGTCCGGCTTGTCCGAGCCGTAGCGGCGCATGGCTTCGGTCCAGGTCATGATCGGGAACGGCGTCGGCAGATCGACGTCCTGCACCACCTTGAACACGTGGCGGATCATGTTTTCGAAGATTTCACGGATCTCGAACTCGTTCAGGAACGAGGTTTCGCAGTCGATCTGGGTGAATTCGGGCTGGCGGTCGGCGCGCAGGTCTTCGTCGCGGAAGCACTTGGTGATCTGGTAGTAGCGGTCGAAACCGGACACCATCAGCATCTGCTTGAACAGCTGCGGCGATTGCGGCAGCGCGAAGAAGTGGCCGGCGTTGACGCGCGAAGGCACCAGGTAGTCGCGCGCGCCTTCGGGCGTGCTCTTGGTCAGCATCGGGGTTTCGATGTCGATGAAGCCCAGCTGGTCCAGGAACTTGCGCACTTCGATGGACACGCGGTAGCGCAGCATCAGGTTGCGCTGCATCTGCGGACGGCGCAGGTCCAGCACGCGGTGCGTGAGGCGCGTCGTTTCCGAGAGGTTGTCGTCGTCCAGCTGGAACGGCGGCGTGACCGACGCGTTCAGGATCTCGACTTCCTTGCAGAGCACTTCGATTTCACCCGAAGCCAGCTCGGCGTTGGCGGTACCCGCCGGACGCTCGCGCACCAGGCCGGTGACGCGGATGCAGAATTCGTTGCGCAGGCGCTCCGCGGTGGCGAAGGCGGCGTTGTCCGGATCGAACACGATCTGCGCCAGGCCCGCGCGGTCGCGCAGGTCGATGAAGATGACCCCGCCGTGGTCGCGGCGGCGGTTCACCCAGCCGTACAGGGTGACGGTCTGGCCGAGATGGTCACGGCAAACCTGGCCGGTGTAGCAGGTACGCATGCGGGGGACTCCGTTTATGTGCTTGGTTATAGCGTAAGGGTTACGAATCGGCGCGAGGCGTGTCTTGCACGCCGGGAGCCGGGACGGGCGCGGCCGGCCGGTCCGCGGGCGTCGCCGCCTGGACCGGGGCGACCACGCCCATGGAAACGATGTACTTCAGGGCCGCGTCCACGCTCATCTGAAGATCCATGGCGTCAGCGCGCGGAACCATCAGGAAGAAGCCGGACGTGGGATTCGGCGTGGTCGGCACGTACACGCTGATGTGATCGCCGGGAAGCCGGTCGGCCACTTCGCCGCTGGGCGTGCCGGTAACGAAAGCAATGGTCCAGCTGCCGGCGCGCGGATACTGCACCAGCACCGCGCGGCGGAACGCCTGACCGTTGGGGGCAAGCACGGTATCGCTGACCTGCTTGACCGAGTTGTAGATCGAACGCACCAGCGGTATGCGGCCCAGCAGGTTTTCCCACTGGTCCACCATGGTACGGCCGATCAGGTTGGCCGCGAATATGCCCGTCAGCAGCACCACCACCACGACCAGGACGAAGCGGAAGCCGGGAATGTCGACGCCGAACAGCGATTCGGACGACAGGAAGCCAGGCACGAACCCTTCCAGGGTCGCGACCAGCAAGCCCAGCACCCACACAGTGATGACCAGGGGAACCCAGATCAGCAGGCCGGTGATGAAGTACTTCTTGATGACGCGCATACGCATCGCGTGTGCTCTAGGAGGCGGTGCTACCGGCAGCGGGCGCCGCAGGAGCGGCCGGGGCTGCGGGCGCGGCGGCAGGTGCGGCAGCAGGCGCGGCGCTTTCGGCCGGGGCCGTCGTGCTGGCCGAGGCCGAACCGCCGCTGCCGTTGCCGCGGAAGTCCGTGACATACCAGCCGGAGCCCTTGAGCTGGAACCCAGCCGCGGTCACCTGCTTGGAGAACGTGCTTTCGCCGCATTCGGGGCAAACCGAAAGCGGCGCATCGGAAATCTTCTGCAAGACGTCTTTGGCATGGCCGCAGGCGCTGCACTTGTAAGCGTAAATGGGCATCTAGGGCTCCCAGGCGCGGGCCCGGCGTATCAAGAGCCGCTGTCGCCGGACGCAATGTCCGGGGCCGGATCGGGTCGCAAGACCTGGTCCGAACGGAAGCGGCGGGTGGGCGAGGCCGGAAAAAATACGGGAAAGTCTTGAATTTTAGCGGTTTTTCGTGAACGGCCGGTGTCCGGCCCCGGCGGCCCGCCTTGAGCGGTGCCTCAGGGGCCTCCCGGGGCCCGTCTCCCTATACGGGAAGCAGGAACATGACCGCCGCCACCAGGGTTGGCGCCAGGGCCGACAGGAACAGCCGCCCCGATGAAATGCTGCCGTCCGGGAAGTGGTTCTTCAGGATGGCGAAACCGGCCGGGTTGGGCGCATTGGCGATCACGGTCAGCCCGCCGCCCGTGACGGCGCCGGCCACCAGCATGTAGCGCCAGGCCTCGCTGGTGCCTTCGACCAGCGAACCCAGGTAGGTCAGCGCGGCGTTGTCGGTGATGGCGGTGAGCGCGGTCGCGCCCCAGAACAGCACGAAAGGTTCAAGCCCGCCCAGCAGGTCCTGCAGCCACCACTTCTGCAGGCCGCCCAGCACCACCAGCCCGGCCAGGAAGAAGCCGACCATCAGGCCTTCCTTGATCATCAGGCGGCTCTGGTGGCGTTTGTAGGCTTCGGCAAAGCCAATGAACATCATCAACAGACCCAGGAAGATGGCCGGATGATGCGCGCTGAGCACCACGGCGACCAGGAAGACCAGGTGCACCAGCATGACCAGCAGCGGCACCGGCCCGCGCGCATCGCCGCCTTCGGGCGCGTCCACGCCGCCGCCCGTGCCCACCGAGCGCTCCAGCAGCGCCTTGCGGCAGATGAAGGTCAACAGCGCCGCATTCAGGCAGACGGCGATCGCGGCGCGCCAGCCGAAATGCTGCGCCATGAAGCTCGAGTCCCAGCCGAAGGTGGAAGCCACCATCAGCACGGGCGGCGCGGCATACGAAGTCAGCACGCCGCCGATGGAGACGTTGACGAACAGCACGCCCAGCGTAAGGTACTTGAAGCCCGCGCGCCCGCTGCTGCGGAAATAGGCGTCGCGCAACAGGATGGCGGCCAGCGTCATCGCGGCGGGTTCGGTGATGAAGGAGCCGCCCAGCGGCACCAGCGACATCACGACAAAAAACGTGGCGAGTTCGCGCGGCAGCGGCAGCACGCGCGCCACCAGCCGCACCAGCATGCCCACCAGCTCCAGAATCGGCCGGCTGGCCGCCACCACCATGATCACGAAGACGAACAGCGGCTCGGTGAAGTTGCGCGTGTCCATGTACTCGATGGCATGCGAGGGACCCGCCAGCGCCGCCATCGCCACGATCAGCACGAAGGCCCAGACGCCGAACACAGCCTCGACTTCGGAGAACAGATGCCAGATGCCCGCATGCGGTCCGCCACGATGCGCGAGCCGCGCGAAGAACGGAACCGAGAAGGTATGAAGAACCGCCACGGCGAACAGGAGGGTGGCGATGACTTCAAGTGTCTGGGGCATGTAAACGACTTCCGGAAGAGGGATACGACAGCGCGGACACCGCCCGGCGGGCCTGCGGGACAAGGGTCGCAATATAGCGCAAGGCCCTTGCCGTGTAACGCAGGGTCAACACCAAGATGCGCGGGTCCGCGCCGCTAGTTCCCCAAGTCTCGCGGGCGGGTCACTGCGCCCTGCGCGCATGCCGGAACGGCAGCAGCCGCAGGTCCAGCGCCGCGGGGCCGGGCGCATCGACGTCGATGATCGCGGCGCACAGCGGCAGGAAAGCCGCGCGGAAGTGGTTCTTGGCCTTCACGCACAGCAAGCGCACCTGACCGAGGTCGATACCATGCAAGGTGAAGAAGCCCGGATCGTTGGCTGGCGCCACCAGCTCGGTGATGATGACCTGCACGTTGGGCCTGTCGCGCAGCGACAGCAGCGCGGTGCGTCCGCAGCTCGTGCGCACGCCCGTTTCCATCGGGCCGGCATTGCGGAATTCGCCATCGGTATAGCGTTCGACCCGGAACGCCGCACGCACCGGCGCGCCGAAATCGCGGCTCACGCGGCCGCCCAGGTCCAGTTCGCAAGCGCCGCCCAAACCCGCTTCGTACGCGCGCCGCACCGCCTGCGGATCCGCGAAGCTGGCGAACACGCAAGGCAGGTCGATCGACGCATCCAGCAAGGCGCGGAACAGCGCGGGCGTGTCGCATGCGCCGCCCGACAAGGGGTTGTCCCCCGGGTCTGTGACGGCCACCAAGCCGCCCGCGCGCGCCGCTTCCATGGCCAACGCCAGCCCCTCTTGCGGTGTCGGCAAGCTGACCGCAAACGCGGGCGCCAGACGCCGCATCGCCGCCGTCATGGTCTCGGTCACGGCCTGCGACCGCGCGCCTGCGGCATCGCGCGCCATGTCGGCCACCACCAGCACCGATGCGCCGGTATCGACGGTATCGGCATACGGAAAGCCGCCGAACACCGAGACTTCCACCACGCCCTCGCCCACCTGGACTGCGGCCAGATCCTGCAATTCGCGCATGGGTCCGGCATCGGTGCGCATATTGAAGCTGGACAACAGCAAATCCGGCTTGGCCACCAGCACGCGCGGCGACAGCATGCCGGCCTGCGTGCGCAACAGCATGCCGAGCACCCGCCCAGCCGCTTCGCGCATGTCTATGTGGGGATAGGTCTTGTAGCCGCTGGCGCAATCCAGCAGGCCGCCCAGCTCAGGGGCCAGATTCGCGTGCAAGTCGAAGCTCGCGCCCAGAGGCACTTCGGGCAGCAAGGCCCGCACGGCCCGCACGAAATCCAGATCGGGCGTCTGGCGCAGGTCGGTGATGGCGGCGCCATGCAGCGACAGGTAGACGGCATCCCAGCCATCCTCGTCCGCGGCCAGTCCGGCCAGCACCTCTTCGGTAAAGGCGCGGTGCACGGCGTCGTCTATCGGCCCGCCAGGCAGGGCGGACGCGCAGCGCAAGGCAACCACCTCCCAGTCCGGATGCGCGCGGACGAACTCGGCCACTTCGCCCAGTTCGGTGGCCGTGCCAGCGGCGGCCGCCAGGGCGTCGCCGCCCTTGCGCCACTCGCGCCGCTCGAAATCCGCCATGGTGCAAGGCGCCGGGCAGAAGGCGTTGCCTTCGTACCAGAAGCGCGCCACCGCCAGCCGTTTCTTCGTGCCCTTGCCCATGCGTTTCCCCCTTTATTCCGGACGGATATCGGTGCCTTCGATCAGGACGCGGTACTTCTCGCGCTCCGTCTGCAGATGCTGCCCCAGCGCTTGCGGCGTGCCGCCCACGGGCTGCGCGGCCAGCGCCTCGAGCCGTTCGCGCGTGGCGGGCGATTGCAGCACCCGCTGGGCGGCGGCGTTGAGCTTGTCGACGACCGGCTGCGGCGTGCCGGCGGGCGCCATCAGCACGAACCACGAAGTCAGCTCGAAGCCCGGCACGGACTGCGCGATGGCGGCCACGCCCGGCGCTGCGGCAACCGGCTGGGCCGAGGTCACGCCCAGGGCCACCAGCTTGCCTGCCTTGATCAGCGGCAAAGCGGTGGGCAGGTTGTCGGCCGACAGATCGATCTGCCCACCCAGCAGGTCATTGTTGGCCTGGCTCGCGCCCTTGTACGGCACGTGGCGGATGTCCACCTTGCCCATGCGCTTGATCATCTCCAGCGCCAGATGGCCAGAACTACCCACGCCGGGCGAACCCCAGTTCAAGCGGCCGGGCTCGGCGCGCGCGGTGCGCAGCAGATCGTCCATGTTCTTCAGGCCGGAGCCGGGATGCGTCAGCACCACGTTGGGCACCTGCGCCACGTAGGCGACCGGCGCGAAATCCTTGACCGGGTCATAGCCGATCTTCTTGTAGACGTAGGCGTTGATGATCTGCGTGCCAGGCGTGCCCAGCAGCAAGGTGTAGCCGTCCGGCTGTGCGTGCGCCACCTCGGATGCGCCCAGGCTGCCGCCCGCGCCGGCCTTGTTGACCACCACCACGGACTGGCCGAGTTCGGCGCCCAGGCCCTCGGCCATCAGGCGGCCCAGCAAGTCGGTCGTGCCGCCGGCGGCGAACGGCACCACCAGACGCACCGGCTGCTCCGGCCACGCGGCGCTGGCCTGCCCGGCCGCGCCCAACGCGGCAGCCGCCGCAATCCCGAAAGTCCAACGACGCAACAGATGGGAAAACTTCATGACGCCCCCTTGAGCGAATGATGACGATGCAACGGCCTACGCGACAATAAAACCGTTTGGTTTATTTTCACAACAAATATACCATGTGTTTTATTTTGCCAACCACACCACGCACGACGCCATGAGCCGCATCATCCATCGCAACTCCAGCCCCCTGCCCGTCGCCATCAAGGGCGAAGGCAGCTTCATCGTCGACCAGGAAGGCCGGCGCTACTTCGACGCCTCCGGCGGCGCGGCGGTCTCGTGCCTGGGACACGCGCACCCCGAAGTGCGCGCCGCGGCTGCCGCGCAGCTGGATGCGCTGGAGTACGCGCACACCAGCTTCTTCACCACCCCGGCCGCCGAAGAACTGGCCGAACTGCTGGCGGCCAACAGCCCGGCGGGCCTGGGCAATGCCTACTTCGTTTCGGGCGGTTCGGAAGCCGTCGAAACCGCCTTGAAGATGGCGCGCCAGTACCACGTCGAGCGCGGCGAGCCCGGGCGCTATCGCTACATCGCCCGGCGTCAGAGCTATCACGGCAACACGCTGGCGGCCTTGTCGGTAGGCGGCAACGCTGGACGCCGCGCGCTGTATCAGCCCGTGCTGATCGAAAGCCACCACGTCTCGCCCTGCTTTGCCCTGCACTACCGCGAAGCCGGAGAAAGCGACGAGCAATACACCGACCGCCTGGCGGCGGAACTGGACGCAGAGATCTTGCGATTGGGTCCGGATACCGTGTCCGCATTCATCGCGGAAACCGTGGTCGGCGCCACTGCGGGGACGGTCGCGCCGGTACCGGGCTACTTCCGCAAGATCCGCCAGGTATGCGACCGCCATGGCGTGCTGCTGATCCTGGACGAGGTCATGTGCGGGCTGGGCCGCACCGGCAGCTATCACGCCTTCGAACAGGAAGGCGTAACGCCTGACCTGCTGACGCTGGCCAAGGGTTTAGGCGGCGGTTATGTGCCCATCGGCGCCGTGCTGGCACACGACCGCATCATCGGCGCCATCAACGCGGGCTCGGGCGCGTTCCAGCACGGCTACACCTATGTCGGCCATCCGGTGGCCTGCGCCGCGGCGCTGGCGGTGCAGCGCATCGTGCTGCGCGACAAGCTGGTGGCGCGCGTGGCGGATATGGGCGCGCAGTTCGGCGCCGTGCTGGCGGCGCGCCTGGAAAGGCATCCGCACGTCGCCGACATCCGCGGCCGCGGCATGTTCTGGAGCGTGGAGCTGGCCGAGGATCCCGGCAGCCTGCGCGCATTCGCGCCGCAGCGCCGCCTGCATGCGCGCATCAAGACTCAGGCGCGCGAACTGGGCCTGCTGTGCTATCCGGGCGGAGGAACCATAGACGGCAAGCTTGGCGACCACGTGCTGCTGGCGCCGCCTTACCTCAGCACGGCCGATGAGCTGGCCTTTGCGGCGGACGCGCTGGCCCGCGCCATCGACCTGGCGCTGGCGGACGATACGCCATAATACGCGGCACCTTACCCGGAGCGCAGATGGATAAAGCCGCCATCGACAAACTGATCGAAACCCAGTTCTCCTCCCTGCCGCCCAAGCTACGGCAGGCGGCCCGCTATGCAATCGATCATCCCAAGGACATCGCCCTGGAGTCGATGCGCGCCGCGGCCGGCCACGCCGGCGTGCAGGCCGGCGTCATGCTGCGCCTGGCCCGGCAACTGGGGTTCGATACCTACGAAGCGTTCCGCCAGCCCTACCGCGACTGGCTGGCCGCCGGCGGATCCAGCTTCTCGGGCCGCGCCACCGCGTTGCGCAAGCGTCCGCAGCACGACGCCGACGCCGGGCTGGTCGCCGACATCCTCGACGCCGAAGTGCGCAACCTGGGCAGCAGCCTCGGTCCCTCCGCACTGCCGGCGCTGAAGGCCGCCCACGGCCTGCTGGCGGGCGCGCGCCGCGTCTATGTCATCGGCCTGCGCAGCCTGTATCCGGCGGCCTATCACTTCAGCTATGCCTGCGGCATGTTCCTGGACAAGGTCACCCTGCTCAGCGGCGTCGGCGGCACCTTGGCCGACGAGTTGCGCCGCATCGGACCGGACGACGCGCTGGTCGCCTTCAGCCAGGCGCCTTATGCGCAGGCGGCAGTCACGGCCGTGGAATTCGCGCGTGAGCGCGGCGCCGGCGTGGTGGCGGTCACGGACAGCGCGGTGTCGCCCATCGCCCCGGGCGCCAAGGCGCTGCTGCTGGTGGCCAACGACACGCCCTCGCTGTTTCCCTCGGTGGTGCCTGCGCTGTCCATCGCCCAGACGCTGGCCGCGATGCTGGTCGCGCACAGCGGCGAGGAAAGCCTGCGCGAAATCGCCAACAGCGAAGCCCAGCTGCAGCGCTTCGGCGTGTACGCCGAAAAGCGCTGAGGACTCAGGCGATCGGCGCGGGCGGCTCGCCGCCTTGCTGCGCCTCTTTCATTTCCATCAGCAGGCTGTGCAGCATCTCGGTGGACAGCCCGTGCAGCACCAGCCGGTAGCCCGCGCGCAGGGTCGACATCGGCACCAGCGGATGGTTGTTGTTGACCAGGATCAGGTGCTGCGGCGCGCCCAGCAGCTTGGCCGCGTAAATGCCGATGGTCTCGTCCAGCTGCAGCGAATTGGCCGCGCGCCAGAAGTCGTTGTCGGTCAGCATCAGCTGATACAGCGGCGTGAAGAGCTCGATGGCGCTTTGCAGGTCCAGGAAATTCAGCTTGCCTTGCGGCATGTCTTCTAGCAACAGGTCCGGGTCGCGGATCATCGAGAAATCGACCTGTTGCGGCGCGTGCATCTCCACCCCCGCATCGCGCAGCGCCTGGTTCAGGCGAATGACGAAGTTGAACAGGTTCAGGTCGTGCTTGACGAACAGTTCGTCCTTCAGATCATCGATGTTGCGCGGTTCCAGCGGCGTGGTGGTGACGCGCACCGGCGAGTTGGCGGCAATGAACGACAGGATCTGCGCGCCCAGATGGAAGTGGCGCAGGATCAGCCAGTTGGCCTCGGGCGACACGAAGCGCTTCAGGCCCCAGGCCAGGATGCGGTGCAACAGCTTCGAATGCGACCAGCGGCGCGGCAGGAAGGTCTTGATGACCTGGATCAGGATGATGAAGGCGCGCGCCAACGGCCGCAGGAACGGCAGCAGGTACTGGCGCGAGGCGCAGCTGGAATCGGTCAGCCAGGCCTTCTTCACCTTGTCCGGCAAGGGCGTGCTGCGGTCCAGGTAGAGCGCAAGCCAGGGGCTGGGGTCGGCGGGATCGTGCGGTTTGGCAAGGAATTCGGGTTCTTTGCTCATTACGCTTCGCCTTCCATCACATGGTGGAACTGCATCAGGTAAAGCGCGGCCGTGCGGCGCGCCGTGTCGACGATGCGCTGCTCGGCGCGGCCGTCCTCGTCGCAGTCCAGCGCCAGCTCCACCGCCGACAGCCAGCGCGCCAGGTGATGCTCGTCGTTGTGGCCGTGGTACTCCAGGAAGCGGAAGGCGTCCGGCGGCAGCTTCAGGCTGGCCTTCAGCAGCGGCAGCAGCGCCGGCACGATGCGCTGGCCCGTGCCTTCGATGATGTAGATGGCGCCCAGCAGGCCAATGGGGTCGCGCGTGGCGGCCAAACCGTGGAGATAGGCGTTGAGCGCCTCGCCGCCGGGGTTGCGGCGCAGGGCGTCGATGTCCGCGACCGCGCCGCCCGCGGTGCGATAGTCCTGGAACAGGATCTGGAAGTCGTTCTGCTCTTCGCCCGCATGCGTGTCGATCAAGGCCGCGAGCGGCGCGTACTGCTCCGTCAGCGAGGCCGCGCCTTCGCGCATCCACTTGCTGCCTTCGCGCACCTGCGGAATCCAGTTCTCCATCCAGTTCAGGTAGTCGGCCGTCTGGAATTGGCGGTTGCGCAGGCGCCGCACCACCGGCGTGCGCCACACGCGCGAGCGGTAGTCGTGCCAGATCGCGGCCAGTTCGGTCAGCAGCTGGCCCAGGCCTTGGGGCGCCATGTCCGGGTCATGCGGCGGCGCGATGGCTGCAGCGTCATCGCTGTTCGCGTCCTCGCGCGGCGCAGCCGCCGCCGGCGCGCCCGCGGCGATCTGCGGGGCATGGACCGCCTCGGCCTCCAGCAGCATGTAGGCGGCCATGAAACGGCCCGATTCCGGGATGTAGCAGAAGATCTGTTCGCCCGGCTTCACTTCGCGCGTTTCCAGGAACTCCGCCAGCATGATCAGGATGGACGCCGCGCCGGTGTTGCCGCGCCACGCCAGATTGCTGAACCAGCGTTCGCGCGGGATCACCAGGCCGGCCTTCTCCATCAGGTCTTCCACCACAGGAATGAATTTCTCCGACGAGTAGTGGCACAGGAAGTGATCGACCTGGTCCGGATCCACCCAACCATCGCGCACCAGCTTGGCGTATTCATGGATGCCGATGTCGAACAGGTGCGGCAGCAGGCGGATGTCCTGGCGCAGCGACAACGCGCCGTCGGCCTCGGCCTCGTTCCAGGACGGATAGTCCAGATGGCCGCGGGCGCGGTCGGCCGACAGGCCCAGCTGCATGCACACCGGATAGTCGCCCGAGAACGAGCGCTGGTGCACCCACTTCAGGCGCAGGCGCACGCCTTGCGACGCGCCCGGCAGGGGCCGGCCGCTATTGCCCAACAGCACCGCCCCCGCGCCGTCCGAAAGCATCCAGCGCAGGAAATGCGCGTCGAAGTCCGCGTCATAGCCGCGCGCCGCAAAACGCGAACGCTTGAACAGCCGCGACGGCAGTTCGCTGGCCACGGCCAGGGCGCTGGCATGTCCGCCCAGTTCCACGCCCTGCGCGGCCGTCTGGATGGCCGATACGCCCGCCGCGCAGATGCCGTGCACCGACAGGGTTTCCATCGGATGCGCGGCCAACTCGCCCTGGATCATATTGGAGAAGCCCGGCATCAACGCATCCCCGCCCGAGGAGCCGCTGGCCAGCAGCGACACGGCGGACAGGTCGCTGTCGTTGCGCCGCAGGCAATCGCGGATGGCGTTGGCCGCCAGTTGCGCGTTGCTGAACACCGTGGCGCCTTCGGGGTCGATCGCGTAGTAGCGCTGCTTGATGCCGTTCTCGGCCAGGATGCGGCTCTTGATGCGGCTGGACATGCGATTCAGCGGCGCGATGTAGCTGTCCATGGCATCGTTGGACACGGGTTCGCCCGGCATGAAATAACCGGCGCTTTCCAGATAGACACGATGAAACGCAATGGGCATGAGAGGCCTCTGGTGGATATAGGGGTGCGGCGCTAGCGGATGTGCTCGGGCGCCATGCATGAACGGCTGCGAAAGCGCGGCAGGAAAGCGCCCAGCACGAACACGCGGAACATGTAGGGCGTGAGGCCGGGCTCGTTCAAGGCCGGATTCACGCGGCTGCGGTATTGCTCGCGGTGCAGGCGCACCAGTTCGGACCAGTGCGCCCGCGGATGCTCATGGTGCGCGGTGTGCAGGCCGATGTTGAAGAGCAGCGGATTGACCAGCCCTTCGAAATTGCGCGCATAGTTCAGGCCTGCGACGGACCGGGGTCCGCCATCGGCATGGGCATGCTGCAGATAGTTGGTGGCCAGCAGCCAGTGCAGGCCGTGCAGCTGCGGCACGATGACAAACACCAGCGCCTTCATGGGGTTCACCGCCAACAGCCCGCCCCACAGGCCCAGCCACACGCCGTACTGCGCCATGCAATAGCGCCACGCGCCCGGCCAGTGGCGGCGCAGGCGGCCCAACCACGCGAAGAACAGCGGGTACAGCACCCAGCCGGCCTGCAAGGGATGGATCAGGTAGCCCCACAGGTGATTGGTGTCGCCGCCGAACCGATAGGTGCGCGCCACGTCGCGCGCGCCGTGCTTGTAGCGATGGTGATTGGCCACGTGCGCCGGATAGAACACGAAGGTCGGATGCCCTTGGAGCAGCGTGATCCAGAAGTCGGTGGCGCGGTTGGTCCAGCGCCCCCGCCACATGCGGATATGCGTGTGATTGTGGTGAATGACGCCCACGCCCAGGGTCAGGAACAGCATCAGGCCGTACAGCGGCCACCAGAACCCGTGCACCCACTGCCAGGCCGCCAGGGCGGGCAGCGCGGCCAGATAGGCCAGGCTTTGCCAGTCGCGCCAATTGCGCAGCGACGGCAGCCTGCGTTGCCGCTTAAGCGCGCCCGCCAAGCGATTCTCGCTGCCGGAAAGCATTCAGCTGGGACTGCGCCGCCTCGGCCTTGAGGCGGGTGCGGAACAGGCGGTCCATGAACGTGAACTGGAAACCGTAATTGCCGTTGTAGCAGGCGTGGTGCAGGTGGTGCCGGCGGCTGGCGGCGAACCAATGCGCGTAGGACACATTGGGGAAGAAGTCGTAGTTGGCGTGGCCGATGCAGTTGAAGAACAGGCTGAACAGCGGCACCGAGGCCAGCGCCCAGAAGCTGAAATCATGCAGCACCATGGGCAGCATGATCACGTTGCCCAGCATCAGCGCCTCGATGGGATGGAAGCTGTAGGTCGAGAATGGCGTGGTCACCACCGAGCGGTGATGCGGCAGGTGGAAGCGGCGCAAAAGCTTGGTGTGCAGCAGGCGGTGGTTGATCCAGAAATGCACGTCGTTCCAGGCCACCAGCACCAGGATTTCAAGCGTGATCTTTTGCCAGCTGGCGTCAGGGTTCAGGTGCGCCCAGCCCAGCTGCAGCAGGCCCCACGGAAAAATCATGCCCGTGCCGAACAGCAGGATGGACAAGCCGGATTGCGCGAACTCGCGCCGCAGCTGGCCCGGCGCCAGCGGACGCGGATCCAGCGGACGTCCGATGCCCAGCGCGGGCAGGATATGGTGCGTCAGCAGCCAGGTGGCCGCGCCGAAGACCAGATAGATGCCGCCGAAGAAAAGCAGGCCCGCCAGCATGACTTGCCAGGCGGACAAGGCTACAAAAGCTTGGGCCATGAACGTTCTGTTTCACCCGAAGAATGGGCGCATGATAAGCAATCCGTCAGCTTCCCGGTAGGACATTTATTACAAAATGAATCCGAAGACCACAAAGCTGGCGGACTGCTCACCAAGTTTGGGCTACTGGCAGGGATATTGCCGGTTCAGCCCCGCCACGGCGGCGTCCATGCGCGCGGCCAGGCCCGTGCTTGCGGCCGGCATCGGCAGCCGCAGTTCGTCGCTCAGCAGGCCCTGGCGGCCCAGTTGCGCCTTCAAGGGGCCGGGGTTCGGCTCGGCGAAGGTCAGCTGGATGATGGGGACCAGCGCGTGGAACAGCTTCCTGGCCAGGTCCAGTTGCTGCGCCTTCACCGCCTGGTGCATGGCCACGAACAGGTCGGGGCGGATGTGCGCGGCGGCCGCGATCATGCCCGCGCCCCCCAGGCTCATCACGGACAGCGCCTGCAGGTCCTCGCCCGCCAGCACGTTCATGTTGCCGTCGGCGATCAACGCGATGGTCTTTTCCAGCGAACCGCCGCAATCCTTGATCGCCGCGATGTTGGGATGCGCGGCCAGCGCCAGCAGGGTCGCTGTATCCAGCGTAGTGCCGGTGCGGTAGGGAATGTCGTAGAGCACCAGGGGGAAACGCGAGGCATCGGCCAAGCAGCGGAAATACAGGGCGGCGCCTTCCTGGCCGGGGCGCACGTAGTACGGCGCGGGCGCCAGGATGCCGGCCAGCGGACGCGTGCCGAAGGCGGCCAGGCGCTGCATCACGTGTCCATGATGATTGCCCGCCAGGCCCATGATGACGGGCAGCCTGCCCGCCTCGGTCAGCACGGCGTCCAGCACCGCCAGTTGCTCGGCATCATCCAGCGACGCGGCTTCGCCGGTGCTGCCGCACACGACCAGCCCGTCCACGCCCGCGGCGGCATAGTGGCGCACCAGGCGGCGCAAGGCCCCGCCATCGACGGCGCCGCCGGAAAACGGCGTGACCAGAGGCACCCAGACGCCCTGGATCGGAGATTGATGATGAGATTGCATGAGAACACTCCTTCGGTGTAAGCGGACCGTGGTTGGACCGTACAGAAGTGCTCGGGATGTCAGGGGATGCGCGGACGGCGCCAAGCGCCGCCAGGAGGCCGCTGTTCCGTCGCCCATCTGACGGAACAGCATGCTCCGGTCAGATGAGCGGCTGTTTTTTGGATTTCAGGCCGGCGCAAACCAGCACCACGCCCTGGGCGCGGAACGGGAAAACGGATTGGTTGGCCTGATGAATCATGTATGGATTGAATGCAGTGATCTGCAAGCGCAGATGCGGGAATCTACCGGGAGCCCGCAACGCTGTCAACGCCGCGCCTCAGCCCAGGCTGGCCAGGAACACCGCGCACAGGGCTTCCATGCCCTGGCGGTCGTCTTGGTCGAAGCGGTCGGGCACGGGGCTGTCCACATCCCACACGCCGATCAATTGGCCCTGGTGCACCAGCGGCACCACGATTTCGGAACGCGAGGCCGCATCGCAGGCGATGTGGCCGGGGAACGCGTGCACGTCAGGCACCAGCTGCGTCTGGCGCTGGCTGGCGGCCGCGCCGCACACGCCGCGGTTCAGCGGAATGCGCACGCAGGCCGGCTTGCCCTGGAACGGTCCCAACACCAGTTCGGTGCCGTCGAAGAAATAGAAACCCGCCCAGTTCAGTTCGGGCAGGGCCTGATAGGCCAGCGCGCTCAGGTTGGCGGCATTGGCGATGCGGTCATGCTCGCCTTCGAGCAGGGCACGGGCCTGGGCGACCAGTCCGGCATACAGGGCGGCCTTGGAATCGGCGACGATGGGAGCGGCTTCGAACATGGGAAATGTAACTGTACAGGCGGTTATCGATGCAGGTGATTTTAGGGGCTGCGGCCATTAAGAGGGCCGGGTGACGGTCGTGTGGGACAATAATTTCTAGATTGCCCTAGCCCACCCCCAACGGACAAACTGCCCGCATTTCCTTACCCTTCCAAAGAGCACTCATGGATAAACCTCTCGAACCCGCATTTTCCTTTTCGGAACGCGCCCAGCAACTCACCAGTTCCGCCATTCGTGAAATCCTCAAGGTAACGGAACGCCCCGAGGTCATCTCGTTCGCTGGCGGCCTGCCGGCGCCCGGCGGTTTCCCGGTAGAAGTGGTGCGTGCGGCATTCGACAAGGTATTGGCCACCAACGGCCGCGCGGCACTCCAGTATGGCCCCACGGAAGGCTACGCACCGCTGCGCCAATGGGTCGCGGACGACATGAAGAAGGCGGGCGTCAACGTCAACCCGGACCAGGTCCTGATCGTGTCGGGCTCGCAGCAGGCGTTGGACCTGCTGGGCAAGGTGCTGATCGACAAGAACAGCAAGGTCCTGGTCGAAGACCCCAGCTATCTGGGCGCGCTGCAATCGTTCGGTCTGTACCAGCCCAAGTTCGTGCCAGTACCCAGCGACGACGGTGGCCTGATCCCCGAAGCCATCACGCCCGAACTGGCCGACGGCGCCCGCTTCCTGTACGCCCTGCCCAACTTCCAGAACCCCACCGGCCGCACGCTCAACCTGGAGCGCCGCATCGCACTGCTCAAGCGCGCCGCCGAACTGAACCTCACCATCGTTGAGGACGATCCCTACGGCGAACTCCGCTACGCGGGCGAGCCTCAGCCCGGCCTGATCGCCCTGGCCGCCGAGTACGGCGCCAACGTCGTACGCCTGGGTACGTTCTCCAAGGTGCTGGCCCCCGGCCTGCGCCTGGGCTACATCGTCGGCGCACAGGCGCTCATCAACAAGCTGCAGCAAGCCAAGCAGGCCACCGACCTGCACACGCCCACCCTAACCCAGATGGCCGTGTACGAGATCGTCAAGGACGGCTTCCTGGAAGAACACCTGCCCAACGTGCGCGAGATCTACCGCGCCCAGGGCAGCTGCATGCTCGAAGCCATCAAGCAGGACTTCCCTGACACCGTCAGCTGGACCAAGCCGGAGGGCGGCATGTTCATCTGGCTCACGCTGCCCAAGCATATCGACGCCACCAAGCTGCTGGAAAAGGCCGTCGCCCAAAACGTCGCCTTCGTGCCCGGCGCGCCGTTCTACAGCGGCGGCGGCGGTGCCAACACGCTGCGCCTGAGCTTTGCCACCGTGCCGGAAGACAAGATCCGCCGCGGCATCGCCATCCTGGGCAAGCTGTTGAAAGAAGAGGTTTGATCCTCCCGAAGCGCCTGCGGCGCTGCGGAACATGAGCGGCGGCCGGGCGCGATGTCCGGCCGCCGTTGTTTTATGCTCTTGGTTTTCCCATTCCGTTTCGCCGTGACAGTGAGCGCTCCCCAACAATCTCCCGTCGACCTCAGCGACATCGTTTTCACCGACTGGGTCGAACGCTGGCTACCCAAGTCCTGGCGGCCCTATGCCCGCCTGTGCCGCCTGGACCGCCCCATCGGCACCTGGCTGACCCTGCTGCCGGCCATTGCCGCGCTGATCCAGGCCGCGGGCGGCCTGCCCGACCTGCAGCGGCTGATCGTGTTCTCGCTGGGCGCGCTGCTGATGCGCGGCATCGGCTGCACCGTCAACGACATGTGCGACCGCAATTTCGACAAGCACGTCGAGCGCACGCGCTTCCGGCCGCTGACCAGCGGCCAGCTGACGATGAAGAACGCGGTCTGGTTCCTGCTCGGGCAGTTGCTGGTCTGCGGGTCGCTGCTGTTCTTCCTGAACGACATGAGCCGCTGGCTGGCCGTGGCCGTGCTGCCCTTCGTCTTCATCTACCCGCTGTGCAAGCGCGTCACCTACTGGCCGCAAGTGGTGCTGGGCATCTGCTTCAACTGGGGCATGCTGATGGCCTGGTCGGATACGCAGAACCACGTGCCGCTGGCCGCCGTCGCCATGTGGGCCGGCGCGGTGCTGTGGCAGGTGGGCTACGACAGCATCTACGCCTACGTGGACGTGCGCGACGACCGTAGCCTGGGCCTGCATTCCACCGCCATGCGATTTGGCGACCAGGGCAAGCTCTGGATCGGCGGCTTCTACGTGGCCACCGTGGCGCTGTGGGCCTGGGGCGGTTACGCCATCGGTCTGTCGTGGGCTTACCAGGTCGGCATGGTGGCCGTGGCGGCGCACCTGGCGTGGCAGCTGAAGGTCTTCGACATCCAGCGCCCCGACCGCAACTTCATGCTGTTCCGCGCCAACCTCTGGCTGGGCGCGCTGCTGGTTGCCGCCGCGCTGGCGGGTACGCTGATCCGCTAAAAGCAGCATCGGCGCCGCACTGGCGACCGCGCCGATGCCCCGTTGACGCCGCGCATTGCCCGTGGCGCCGACTGGGGCCATGATGGAGTCTCCGCAACGCACTACGGAGACCACGCATGCCCTCATTGCTCAAATCCCTGGCCTTGACGGCCGCCGCAGCCGCCGCGTTCGTGGCCATTCCAGCACAGGCCGCCGCCAGCGATTGCTCTGCCCAGCGCGGCTGCGCAGCCAAGTTCTGCGCAATCGAAAACGACATCGCCGCCGCCAAGGCGCAAAACAATACCCGCCGCGAGGCCGGGCTGCGCAAGGCCCTGGCCGAAGCCCGGGCAAATTGCACCGACAGCCGCCTGCAATCCCAGCGCGAAGCGGACGTGCGCGAGAAGCAGAACAAGGTCGCCGAGCGCGAAAGCGAGCTCAAGCAGGCCCGCGCCAAGGGCAAGCAGGACAAGATCGACAAAGCCCAGCGCAAGCTGGACGAAGCCCAGGCGGAATACAACGCCGCGCTGGTCGAACTGAACCGCTGATTCCTTCCAGCCGGCCCCGGGGCCTTCCCGGGGCTGCGCGCCCCATTTCCCCCGCCGCCAGATCTCTCCCCTCCCGGGGGGACTACTTCCTATGGTGTCATCAAATGGAAATTCCACCACCCATGGTGCCATTTGGTGAAATGGAAACCTATTAGTCTTCTTTTTGGAAAGATGTTTTCAGGGAATCAGGGTTTATCCGGAGATGATTTGCGCCCAGAATGCATCTCATCGGGACACAGCAAGCGAACCCCAGGCAATCAGGCCAGCGGTTCGGCTCCCAAGCTCAAGACATTGGAGGTCTGCTATGAAAACCCTTGCTACCGCTTTGATGCTGTCCATGTCCGTTCTGGCTGCCGGCGCCCAAGCCGCCGAGGCTGATCAGGGCCCGACCCGCGCTCAGGTCCAAGCCGAACTGCAACAAGCCAAGGCCTCGGGCCAATACACCTTCGGCGAAGAAGGCTACCCCGCCGCCATCGCCCCGAAGTCGACCCTGACCTCGCAGCAAGTGCAAGCTGAACTGCAACAAGCCAAGAACGCCGGTGAAGTGACCTTCGGCAACCTGGACTACCCGCCCGTCGCCGCGGCTGAACAAGCCACCTCGCTGACCCGCGCCCAAGTCCGCACCGAACTGGCTCAAGCCAAGTCGGAAGGCCTGGTCACCTTCGGCAACCTGGACTACCCGCCCCTGGGCAGCTGATCCCCCCCTGGCCTCCCCGGCCAGGCAGCGCCCCAAAGCCCTCCGGCCCCAAACCGGAGGGCTTTGTTTTTGACGTTTCGATATTTGATTAAGTCGAATTGACGTTACCTACAGCCGATTCGACTATTTAGTCTCTACACATCGACAGCGCCCGCGCATAGGATGAGCTCACCTACTCCCCCATCCATGCAGGAGCCGCACCATGACCACCGCCTCTCCCCGGCCCGTCCTACTTCTGGGCGCCGGAAAAATCGGTTTCGCCATTGCCCTGATGCTGGAACGCAGCGGCGGCTATTCGGTGCTGGTCGCCGACCAGGATCCCGAGCGGCTGCGCATCGTGGCCGAACTGGGCTGCGAAACCCGCCAGATTTCCGGCGACGACTCCGTGGCGCAATGCATCGAGGGGCGTTACGCGGTCATCAACGCGCTGCCTTTTCACCGCGCCGCCGCGGTGGCGGGGCTGTGCGCAAAGGCGGGCGTGCACTACTTCGACCTGACCGAAGACGTAGCCAGCACGCATGCCATCCAGGCGCTGGCGGAAAGCGCCCGCAGCGTGCTGATGCCGCAATGCGGCCTGGCCCCGGGTTTCATCGGCGTGGTCGGCAACGCGCTGGCGCGCCGCTTCGATACCCTGCTGGATCTGCGCATGCGCGTGGGCGCCCTGCCGCGCTATCCCTCCAACAGCCTGCGCTACAACCTGACCTGGAGCACGGAGGGACTGATCAATGAGTACTGCAACCCTTGCGAAGCCATCGTCGACGGCCAGCTGACCAGTGTGCCCGCCCTCGAAGGCTACGAGACCTTCGCGCTGGACGGCGTGGAGTACGAAGCCTTCAACACCTCCGGCGGACTGGGCACCCTGCCCGCCACCTTGCGCGGCCGCGCCCGCAACGTGGACTACAAGTCCGTGCGCTACCCGGGCCACTGCAGCATCATGAAGCTGCTGCTCAATGACCTGCGCCTGCGCGACCGCCGCGACCTGCTCAAGGAAATCTTCGAAGCCGCCATTCCCACGACCGAACAGGACGTGATCGTGATCCAGGCTTCGGCTTCAGGCCGCCGGCATGGACGCCTGGAAGAAGAGTCCTACCCCATCCGCATCTTCGGCGCGGACGTCGACGGCCATCGTCTCAGCGCCATCCAACTGTCCACGGCTGCGGGCATCTGCGCCGCGCTGGACCTCGTGGCGCAAGGCGCACTACCGCAACGCGGGTTCGTCGGGCAGGAAGCCATCGATCTGGATGCGTTCGTCAACAACCGCTTTGGCCGGGTCTACGCGGGCAAGCCGCTGGCCTTGGCGGGCAGCGGCGCCATGGCCGACCGCTGAACCAGGACGCGCAGCCTCTGGCGTCCCGCCCTGCCATAGCGCGGGACGCTAGCTCCAGCCTTCCAGCCGCAGCGTCGCGCGCACCAGACGCTGCTCTTCCTGCTCGATATCGGCCAGGCTCTGGCGCACGCTGTCCACGTGATCCGCGGCCGCCTTGCGCGCCTGTTCCGGCTGGCGCGCGGTCACGGCGTTGAACAGCCGCGTGTGCTGCCGGTCGATCTGGCGTTTCTCCGGCTGGCGATGGTACAGGTTGTTGACACAGGCGAAGACCGAGCCCAGCAGCAGATCCGTCAAGGACTGCAGCGTATGCACCAGCACCGGATTGTGCGAAGCCTCGCAAATCGCCAGGTGAAACGCGTGGTCCAGATGCGCATGCGTCGCCGTGTCGGTGGCCGCGCCCTGCGCCGCCACCATTTCGTCATAGCGGCGGCGGATCATGATGAAGTCCGCCTCGGTGCCGCGTATGGCCGCCAGCCGGGCGGACTCGGCTTCCAGCAGCGAACGCACTTCCAGCAGGTCGTAGAGCGTGCGCGGCTGCGAATTGAACAGATGCATCAAGGGGCCCGCGTCCACCTTGGAGATGTGCGCCACATACGAGCCCTTGCCTTGCGCGGTATGGATGATTTCGCGCGCGCGCAGCAGCTTGAGCCCTTCGCGCAAGGCCGTGCGCGACACACCCAGCTTCTCGGTCAGGCGCCGTTCGGAAGGCAGCGCCTGGCCGGCTTTCAGCACGCCGTCCAGGATCAGGCGTTCGATCCGTTCGGCGACCTCGTCCGCCACCTGGCGAGGCTTTTCTTCAGTTTCCGCGTACATGCACTCTCCGCACCAGTGGTATGACCAAGGGCATCCCCGATCGGATCTCTTGCATCACACCCCTGTAAGTAGCTGATATAAAACCATAAAAATTACAGGTTTGCCCATACGGCAGCGCACAAACTGGTATGACCAGTGGGTTTTGATATGGACATTGCGACAGGCGCGAACGATGATGTCGAGACCAGATACGCCCGGCGCGCGGCGTCGGCCAGTCCCTTACCGCTAGAGAACCGCATGACTCAACGCATCCAGCACCACGGCCTGCAAGTGGCGGCCAATCTCAATCAATTCATCGAACAGGAAGCCCTGCCCGGCACCGGCCTGGATGCCGAAGGCTTCTGGCAAGGCTTCGCGGCCCTGGTGGACGACCTGGCCCCGAAGAACCGCGCGCTGCTGGCCGAGCGTGACCGCCTTCAGGCCGAGCTCGACGCCTGGCACCGCGCCCACCCCGGCCCCATCGCCGACCCGGCCGCCTACCGCAAATTCCTGGAAGGCATCGGCTACCTGCTGCCGCAGCCGGCCAGCGTGCGCGCCACCACCGACAACGTCGACACCGAGATCTCGCAGCAGGCCGGCCCGCAGCTGGTCGTGCCCATGTCCAACTCGCGCTACGCGCTGAACGCCGCCAACGCGCGCTGGGGCAGCCTGTACGACGCGCTCTACGGCACCGACGCCATTCCCGCCACGCCCGGCGACACCGGCCGCGGCTACAACCCGGAACGCGGCGCCGCCGTCATCGCCCGCGCCCGCGCCTTCCTGGACACCGCCGCCCCGCTGGCCCAGGGCTCGCACGCCGACGCCCGCGCCTATACCGTTGAAAACGGCCAATTGCGCGTGGCGCTGGCCAACGGCTCCACGGGCCTGAAGAACCCCGCGCAGTTCACCGGCTACCAAGGCGAGGCCTCAGCGCCCACGGCCATCCTGCTCAAGAACAACGGCCTGCACTTCGAAATCCAGATCGACCGCAGCCACAGCATTGGCGCCACCGATGCCGCCGGCGTCAAGGACGTGCTGGTGGAAGCCGCGCTCACCACCATCATGGACTGCGAGGACTCCATCGCCGCCGTGGATGCCGAGGACAAGGTCCACGTCTACCGCAACTGGCTGGGCCTGATGAAGGGCGACCTGACCGAAGAAGTCACCAAGGGTGGCAAGACCTTCACCCGCAAGCTCAACGCCGACCGTGACTACACGCGTCCCGACGGCTCGCCGCTGACCCTGCACGGCCGTTCGCTCATGTTCGTGCGCAACGTCGGCCACCTGATGACCAACCCGGCCATCCTGGACCGCGAGGGCCGCGAAATCCCCGAGGGCATCCTGGACGCCGTGGTCACCAGCCTGGCCGCGTTGCAGGACCGCAAGTACAAGCTGAATTCGCGCACCGGCTCCGTCTACATCGTGAAGCCCAAGATGCACGGCCCCGTCGAAGCCGCTTTCGCCAGCGAACTTTTCGACCGCGTCGAAGACCTGCTCAAGCTGCCGCGCAATACCCTGAAAATGGGCATCATGGACGAAGAGCGCCGCACCAGCATCAACCTCAAGGCGTGCATCGAGGCCGCCGCCGCGCGCGTGGCCTTCATCAACACGGGCTTCCTGGATCGCACCGGCGACGAAATGCACTCCAGCATGGAAGCCGGCCCGATGCTGCGCAAGGGCGACATGAAGTCCACCGCCTGGATCACCGCCTACGAACGCAACAACGTGCTGGTCGGGCTGGACGCGGGCCTGCGTGGCCGCGCCCAGATCGGCAAGGGCATGTGGGCCATGCCGGACTTGATGGCCGCGATGTTGGAACAGAAGATCGCCCATCCCAAGGCCGGCGCCAACACCGCCTGGGTGCCCTCGCCCACCGCCGCCACGCTGCACGCGCTGCACTACCACCAGGTCGACGTGCAGGCCGTGCAGCAGGAACTGGAACGCACCAAGCTGGACAGCGTGCGCGACGATTTGCTGGGCGGCCTGCTGACCGTGCCGGTCGGCGATCCGTCCAAGTGGTCCGCGCAGGACATCCAGCAGGAACTCGACAACAACGTGCAGGGCATCCTGGGCTACGTAGTGCGCTGGATCGACCAGGGCGTGGGCTGCTCCAAGGTGCCGGACATCCACAACGTCGGCCTGATGGAAGACCGCGCCACGCTGCGCATCTCCAGCCAGCACATCGCCAACTGGCTGCGCCACGGCGTGACCAACCGCGAGCAGGTCATGGAAACCTTCAAGCGCATGGCCAAGGTGGTCGACGGCCAGAACGCGGGCGACGCGCTCTACCGTCCGATGGCCGGCAACTTCGACACCTCGCTGGCGTTCAAGGCCGCCTGCGCGCTGGTGTTCGAAGGCCTGACCCAGCCCAACGGCTACACCGAGCCGCTGCTGCACAAGTACCGCCTGGAGTTCAAGGCCGCCCAGGCCTGATCCCCGCGCGTTTTGCCGCAACAAGACCGGACAGCCTGGCTGTCCGGTTTTTTTTCGGGACGCGACCCTGAAAAATAATCCGTTCAATTTCGCACGGTCGTGCTAAATTTGCCGCATGACTGCCAAAACCGAGAAAAGCGAGCTGACCTTCGCGGCCATTGTGGACGCGGCCCTCGACATGGCTGCTGCGCAAGGCATGGAGAGCCTGTCGCTCGGCCAGGTGGCCAAGCGCCTGGGCATCAGTAAAAGCGGCGTGTTCTCACGCGTGGGGTCGCTGGAAGCCCTGCAGCAGGCGGTGCTGGACGAATACGACCGGCGCTTCCTCGAGGCGGTGTTCACCCCGGCCCTGGCCCATCCCCGCGGCCTGCCGCGCTTGAACGCCCTGGTCTCGCTCTGGATCGAGCGCGCCAGCAATGTCGAAACGCTGACGGGCTGCATCTATGTGGCCGGCGCCTTCGAGTACGACGACGTGGAATCCCCGCTGCGCTCAGTGCTGGAGGGCAATCTGCGGCGCTGGCGCGGCGCCATGCTGCGCACGGTCAACCAGGCGCTGGAAGCTGGCCACGTCAGGCCGGACACGGATCCCGAACAGCTCGTGTTCGAGGTCTACAGCCTGATGATCGGGCTGATGCACGATGCCCGCTTCCTGCGGGATCCGAAGGCCCCCCAGCGCGTGCGGGCGGCCTATGAGCGATTGATTTCCACCTACCGCAGTTTCAAGTACCTCGAGTAGCCGTATTTCCAGCGCCGGCCCGTGCCGGCAATTCTTCACTTTAATTTCGCACGGTCGTGCGAAATTATCCAGGAGCCTGACATGTGGATCGTTATCGCAGTGATCGCCGTTTCAGCGGGGGGCAGCGTCTGGCTGCAGTGGCGCGAGCTGCTCAAGCAGCTACCGGACCGCGCCGAGCATCTGGTACTTTTCTAGAAAGACATGGCCATCCCGTTCTATATTTCGAGTTCGCCTGTCCCGAACGTCGTCATGCCGCGCTCCAATCATCTCCTGATCATCGATCCGCAGAATGACTTCTGCGATCTGCCCGAGTCCTACCTGCCCACGGATCCCGTGACGGGCGCCGCGCACGCGCCCGCACTGCCCGTGGCCGGCGCGCACGCCGACATGCAACGGCTCGCGCACTTTATCGACACCGCCGCGCCTGCGCTTACCTCGATCACGGTGACGCTGGATTCGCACCATCGCCTGGACATCGCCCATCCGACCTTCTGGTCCACCGGCGACGGCCAGCCCGTGGGGCCTTACACGCAGATCACGGCGGCACAGCTGCGCGCGGGCGAGTTCCGTCCGCGCCACGACGACGACCTGCCGCGCACCCTGTCGTATCTGGACGAACTCGAAGCGCGCGGCCGCTACACGCTGATGGTATGGCCGCTGCATTGCGAAATCGGCACCTGGGGCCACAACGTGCATGCGGACGTGCGCGCCGCCTACAGCCGGTGGGAAGACGAGCGCCAGTTCATCGTGCGCAAGGTGCCCAAGGGCATGAACCCCTGGACCGAGCACTACAGCGCGCTGATGGCCGAAGTTCCAGACGCCGACGATCCGCGCAGCCAGCTCAACCGCAGCCTGCTGGATTCGCTGGACCGCGCCGAACTCATCCTGATCGCCGGCCAGGCCGGCAGCCATTGCGTCAAGGCTACCGTCGAGCACCTGGCCGAGCACCTGCCCGGCCGCGACCTGTCGCGCCTGGTGCTGCTGACGGACTGCATGAGTCCCGTCGCCGGTTTCGAAGACGCGCAGGCAACATTCCAGCAACGCATGCGCGACCTGGGTATCCAGGCGCGCACCAGCGTCGACATGGCGCGGGCGCTGCTCGCGGCCTGAACCCGCCGCGCAAAAGACCACGGCCGCCTGCTTGCGCATGGCGGCCGTGACTGATGGGCTGTTTGGAGCGGGAACGGTCAGGCTGCGCCGCTGCGCTTGCCGTCGCACTCCACGTACAGGGCGCCGATGGCCTCGCACAGCGCCGCGGGCTGTTGGAACAGGCGCGCAACCAGTATGCAGCCCTGCACCGTCGCGAACACCGCGCGGCCGGCCGCCTCGGGCGTGCCGGAGAACTTCATCGTGCCCTGCGCCGCGCCTTCGGCCAGCACGCGGGCCAGCCAGGCCTCGTGCGCGCGGAAGAATCCCTGCAATGCGCCGCGCACGCGTTCGGGCAGCGAATTGACCTCGGCCGCCAGCATGCCAGCCAGGCAGAGTTCGCCGGACCCGCAGGCGCGCGATTCCATCATCGACAGGTATTGGTCGAGCTGCGCTTGCGCAGGCAGCGACGTGTCGATGCCGCGCATGGCTGCCAACGCGCGCGCGCTGTAGGCTTCGACAGCCTCGTAGAGCAAGTCGTCCTTGCCCGGAAAGTAATAGTGGATGCTGGACGTCTTCACGCCCACATGTTCAGCCAGGTCGCGGTAGCTGAAACCGTTGCATCCGCGCGTGCGGATCAGCTTCTCGGCGTGGGCCAGAAGCTGTTCGCGAGTGGTGTTGGAAGTAGGAGTGTCCATGGCTGAATATTACCTACTAATAGGTTGATTCGTCATCGGTTCCGGCAGCGTTGCCACTGCTCCAAAACCCTTGCGGACCCCGGCCGGGAATCATCCCTCCCCCCGGGATCCGCATGTGCCAGCATGAAACTCAGCCTTGCACGGGCGGGTAGTCCAGCTCGCCGCTGTCGGTCAGGCCATGCGCGCGGGCGGCGGCCAATTCCTGCTGCACCTGCTTGCGGCTCTTGTCGCCAGCCGACGCAAACATCGTGGCGGCGTAGCCTTCTTCGCCCGACACCAGCTCGCCATTGGCGCGGGCCTGGGCCAGCTCTTGCTGCACCTGGGCGCGGGTCACCGTGCTTTCGGTGTTCAGGGGAGGCGGATAGTCCAGCTCGCCGGCTTGGGCGGCGCCGATGAAGGAAGCGGACAGGATCAGGGCGGATACGAGGGTCTTCATGGTTGATCTCCAGTAAGGATCAGGTGCTGCATCAGGGTTTCGATGGAGCTATCTACTTATAGATAGATATCAAGGGAAAAAAACTCAGCCTTGCACGGGCGGATAAGCCAGTTCGGCGCTGTCGGTCAGGCCTTGCGCGCGGGCGGCGGCCAGTTCTTTCTGCACCTGAGCGCGGGTCTTGTTGCCGGAGTCGGCAAAGATCGTGGCGGCGTAGCCTTCTTCGCCAGATACCAGTTCGCCATTGGCGCGGGCCTGGGCCAACTCTTGTTGCACCTGAGCGCGGGTCACCGTGCTTTCGGTATTCAGGGCGGGCGGATAGTCCAGTTCGCCGGCTTGGGCGGCGCCAATGAAGGAAGCGGACAGGATCAGGGCGGATACGAGAGTCTTCATGGTTGATCTCCAGATAACGATTGCGTAGCGGTTCAAAAAACTATCTACTTATAGGTAGATGACTGAGGAAATAAAAAAGCGGTCCTACTGTATTTCTGGTTTCGACGTCGGCGGGTGTTTGGTTTGCTGCGTCGATGGATGAATCTTATCTACTACTAGGTAGATAGCACAAGAGGGATTTGTGAAACAAAATGCTTCTGCCAGCAGCATCTCCCTTTTTGGCGCTGTTGCTACAAGCCCCTGCTTCGCCTCGCGAATAGCCGATACCTGCCTGGAACGCCGGCCTGCTCGCACAGCCGGCTCTCACGCCGCGAGGTTCCGTCACCCCAGCACTTGCCGCCGCGGCCGCGTCGGAGCAATGGCCGCGCCTATGGGCTGGCCGGAAGCCGGCACGGCGCGCTCGCGGCCCCACGCACGGATGTTCTCGATCTGCTCCGGGGCGGTCTTGGACAACGGCACCACGTTGCGGAAGCTGTCACGGAACAACTCGGGCGTGGCGGCGGCATCGCCATTGAGATAAGCCTCCTTGACGACCTCGCGCACCGCAGCTTCCAGGTCCGACCCGGCGAAGCCATCGGATAGCTCCACCAACTCGTCCATCAAGGCCTGCGGCTGGGCGGCTTTCAGGCCGCGCTTGATGTAGATGTCGATGATCTCGTGACGCTCGTGCGCAGTGGGCAGGTCCACGAAGAACAACTCGTCGAACCGGCCGCGGCGCAGCAGCTCGGGCGGCAGTTTGGACACGTCATTGGCCGTGGCGACCACGAACACCCGCGACCGGGCTTCCTGCAACCAATAGAGGAACTGTCCCACCAATCGGGTTGACGTGCCGCCGTCGCCCGAACCCTGTGCGCCAGCCAGGCCTTTCTCGATCTCGTCGATCCACAATATGCAAGGCGCCACATGGTCCGCCGTGGCAAGCGCGTCCTTGAGACGCGACTCGCTCTGGCCCAGATACTGTCCATGGATGGTGGACAGGTCCAGGCGATACAACGGCAGGCTCCAGCTCGCTGCGATGGCCTTGGCGGACAGGGACTTGCCGCAACCCGGCACGCCCACCAGCAGCACACCGCGCGGCGGCCGGATGCCGCGTTCGCGCAGGTCGGCGGTCAGCAGCGGGCGCTCCTTGTCCAGCCAGGCCTTCAGGCCGCCCAAGCCGCCCACGCTCAATTCATTGCCGCGCACCGACACGCGTTCGATGCCGCTGATGTCGGCGAAGATGCGATCCTTCGCGTGCATGAGCTCCACCATGTCGCTCTTCGCGATCCGGCCGTTGGCCAGCAGCGTCGCGATGATGTTCTCGGCTTCTATGCGCGAGATTCCCGCGAGGATCGCGGCGGCGCGACGCTCGTCATCAGTGTCCCATTCGATCTCAAAGTGGCCGCGATACGCCTCCAGCGTCTCGTGGATGATGGCGTACATCTCGTCCTCGCTTGGCGCGGAAAGCGTCAGCGCCATGCCGGCCCGCTGCAACTGCCCCCATACCGGCTTGGTCGTGATCACGATGACCACCCCGCTGTGCTCGGCGGCCAGCATGACGACATCGAGCAAGTGGCGGGCGGAGGCGGTGTCGTCCTCGATATCCGAGATCTCGGTCAGCACGCAAGACAGATTCTGGCGCTGTGCGAACTGCTGGCTCGCGAAGTCGACCGCGCCCGTCACCGAACGGTCTTCGTTCACGCCGCGGCCGGTCGCGAGTTCGCGCGTGCCCTGCGACAGGGTGTGCACGAATACGGGTGCGTTGAGCGGCGCCACCACTTCGCGCAACAGCTCCAGCACCCTGCTGCGCTCGGCGCTGCGGATCGAAATGAAAGGTATGCGGGCTTTGAGGTAGCGCGTCAGCGTGGCCTTGAACTCGATCGTGTCGCTCATAGATCTATATCAGAGAATGATGTTGCGCCGGCGTACGCCGGTTTGCGAAATTGGGGGTTGCGCCGTCGCGCCAGCAGCAGGAACGCCAGCCACAGCCGACTCGTAGCGCACCAGCGGGTTGTTGCGCAACAAGACCAGCAGGCGGCCGCTGCGGTCGGTCTTGGCGCTGTCCTCCAACGACTGTTGCGCGCGCTGCGCGAACTTGCGCAGTTCATCGATCAGGTGCGTGCGCAGCGTCGCGGGAAATATCTCGACCTGCGCCAGGCGATGCAGGAAGGCCAGGTGCTTGCGCGCATTGAGAATGGCGCGCACGATCAGGCTTTCCTCGCCACCGACGCGCAGATCGCGGGTCAGATGCTCCGAGCAACGCGTCAGGCGTGCATTGAACTCGTCCGCCAGTCGCCGTGAAAACAGCGTGACTACGCCGCCGCTGGCATTGAGATCGCCCGCGCGCATCGCATCCAGGCAGGCCTCGTCGTGCAGCCCTTCAGACAAGCGGTCCAGGCAGGCAGACCACTGCGCATAACTGCGCGGAGCTTCGATGGACGCAGGCGCTGCGTTCACTTGACGCGGCGAATGAAGGGCGAGGCTGGCAGGAGATCCCACGCCGGCAAGGCCCCCGCCAACGCGTCGCGCGTATCGGCGGGTGCGGGCGCGGCGGCGGGCGCCGGCGCTGCAACTGGGACTGCCGCAAGTGCCGGCTGCGATTCGGGCGTGGAGTCCGGGGAAATCTGGCGGATCATCGTTGGCTCCTTAAGCCTTGACCATGACGCGGCGCACCGAGTCATGCGAAGAGAGCACGTGCTGTTCAGGGGAAATGCCTTCCAGCAGTTCAACCACACGGGCCGACGTTCCATCGCGGGCCGCAATATCGCGGCGCAGCTCCACCACTTCCGCCAGACACGCGCGCAGGGCGTCGCCGGCCTGCTGACGCAGCTTGGCATAGTTCGCCTTGACCGTCTTGCGCTTGGTCTCCATCTGGCGATGCGTGAGGTAAACCCACAACAGGCCTGCCGCGCCCAGCAGCAAGGGCAGCAAACCCGCACTGACAGCACTCAGGACGAGCGCCACGCTGAGCGCGACGCCCAGCCAATGCTTGGCCGTGAACTTGATGGCCGCCAGATCGCCAGCCTCGCGCGCCGCGATGGCGTCCTCCAGGCTGCGCAGCAGTTCGGCCTCGTTGTCGCCGTTTTGCGTAACGCCCTGCCAGTCTTCAATGTCGAGATGCACGTCGGCCGGCACGGCCATGCGCGCCTTGGCGGTCACGTCGGCATGACCGTCCAGGATCCAGTCGCGCGAATGCGCCACCGCGAACCGTTGCGTGGCCCGAGTCACATGCGAGACCTCGGGGTGCATGGCCGCGTTGGTGAGCAGCTGGGTGAAATCGACTTCCTCGTCCAGCGCCGCGCTCTGCAGGTCGAAACGCTTCTGGGCGGCGCGGCGGTCGCCGCCTTCCTCGATGATGAGGCGGCACAACTCTTCCTGGCGGCGTAGCGGCAGCTCTTCATCATCGAAACGCGTGACCAGCTTGCTCAACAGGTCGTCGACCGCCACCAGCACGCTGGCGGCGGGACGGATCTCGCCCTGGAACACACCTTCGAAGTGCGCCAGCACGGCGGCGTGCACAGCTGTCCCATTGATGGCCTGGTTAAGCTCGGGCCAGGTCGGGCTCATGCGCTTGAGGTGTGGATAGCGATTGCCGTGGTCCTCGTTGGGCGCCTTGGACAGCAGCGCGCGCCCCCATTGGTTGCGTTGCGCCTCGACGAACCCGGCCTGGGCCGACAGCTCGTCGATCCAGTCGGTAATACGCTTGCTGCAATGCAGGGCGACGTCCGCGCCGAATACGCCATTGGCCAGCGCATCGACCATGACCACCGTCTGGCGGTCAAGTTTGAACGGATTCTGCAAACCGAAATAGCGATCCAGCCAGATGCGATTGAGTTCGTTGCGACCCGCGCGGCGGGCGATCAGGGCGAAGAACAACGAGGTTTTCTCGTCATCGCGGCGTATGGCTTCGCTGAGCGCGCGTTCGGCCAGCCCGCGGTTGTCGCCCAACCAGGAGGACAGCGCCACCAACGCCGGTGCGAGCCAATAGCGCGGCGCCGAGATCATGAGTTCCTCGGTCGCGCTACGCAGCGTCTCGTTGCGCACGAGCTGGATATCCGAGGCCTGCAGGATGCCGGTAGCCTGGCGCCGTACGGTACCGTAATACTCGTAGGTCGTGTCCAGTTCCTGGCGCACCTTCACCTGCCGGGTTTCGGCGAGCGATAGTTCCTTGGCTTTCAGGTCGGACGCCACGAAGTCGGCGAACGCCTGCTCGAGCCGGGACAACTCGGCGCGCGTCTGGTTCAACTCACGCCCCACCGAACCTACCTGATCCGATACCGTGCCGATGTCGCCCTGCAACCCGCGCAGTGAACCCAGGATGTTGCTCAGGTCCGCGGTCTGGATGATGCGATCTGCCATGTCTGCCTATTCAGTTTTCGATGATGGCGGTCTGACCGTTGACGCCCACGGCGATCATCTTGTCGGTATAGACCTCGATAAATGCGTAATAGCCGTTGCGCGCCAGCGACCGGGCCTGCTCCATGCCCTGGGGCAAAGCCTCGCCACCCTTGAAATGCTGGATGATGGTGCCCGAACAACTCAGGGTATGAACTTCGTAAGGCGCACCCAGAAAGCATTTGGCGATGATGCCCAAGGGCCAGGCCTCGACATGCACGTCCGGGAATTCCTGGCGGATCGCTTCCGTGAGCGCCTCGGTGGCGGCCTTGCCGTGGACATGGCCGCCGGCATCGAGACGCGTCATGGCTTCGACATAGCCGGTTGATCGACGCTGGCGCAGCCGGGCCTGCAATTCAGCGGGGTTCAAGCGGGCACGAGAGGCCGTGCTGAGGCTCAAATCGGTCTTGAGCTCGACTTTGGGACCTGCGGCCCCAAGGATGGAACGCACCATTTCATCTGGCGGGACGCGAAGGTCCACGGCGCAAAAACTGTGACGGAGCGAAGCTTAACCTATTCTTACAAAAAATTTCGTAATGAACGGGACGTTCATACGGCGATTAGGCGCGAAGAAAACAGCCGCCGCCGCACGGACGTCCCAGATCAAAGCAGGACAAAAAAAAAAACCCCCTGCCTAGGGCAGGGGGTTCTTTATCAGCCGGCCAGTAGCGGTTAGAACGGAATATCGTCGTCCATATCCGCCAGATTGGCGCCGCTGCTGGCCGGAGCCGCCGCGGGGGCCGGGCGCTGCTGCGGGGCCGGGCGTTGGGCCGGGGCGCGCTGCTGTGCCGGACGCGAAGGCGCGTCGTCGTAGCCGCCACCGCCGCCAAAGCTTGCGCCGCCGCCGCCGCCGTCTTCGCGGCCGCCCAGCATCTGCATCTGGTCGGCAACGATTTCGGTGCTGTAGCGGTCAGCGCCGGTATCCTTGTCTTGCCACTTGCGCGTCTTCAGGCGGCCTTCGATGTAGACCGAGCGGCCCTTCTTCAGGTACTCGCCGGCGATTTCAGCCAGGCGGTTGTACATGACGACGCGGTGCCATTCCGTTTCTTCGCGGCGTTCGCCCGAAGCCTTGTCTTTCCAGGTGGAGGTGGTGGCAATGGACATATTGCAGATTGCCGCCCCTTCGGGGCTGTAGCGGACTTCCGGGTCGCGTCCCAGATTGCCCACGAGTATGACTTTGTTAACCGATGCCATGCCGTTGTCCCTCTGTTGTTGACAGCCTGCGTGTGCGTTGCCGCGGACGCGCCGGCAACAACATAAAAGCGATGATGTTGAAGACCGGCTTCATGAAACACGCCGGTCACCGCAACGATGACCGGCGACGCCGGGTTGAACCCTGAGTGAAGCCCTGATTTGATGCGTATTATCGACGAAAAGAGCCCGCCGCGCCAAACCAGGATGTGACAAAGCCGTCCACCCTGGCGAGCCGATTTTCGTGGCTATTGACCGCTTTTGGGGGTGCGATCCGAGATGTTTCAGCCGGCCCGCGCCGATGCGGGGCGGTCCGCCTCGGGCAGCGGCCGCAGCGCCCAGGTCACCGCCAGCCAGATCGCCGACAGGCCGGCGGCGGCGATGAAAACGGCGTTGGAACCGGAATGCGAGGCCAGCCAGCCGCCCAGCGCGCCGCCCGCGAACAGGCCTGCGGCCTGGGCGGTGTTGTAGAAGCCCAGCGCCAGGCCCTTGTAGGCCTGCGGCGCAACCCGCGACACCAGCGAGGGCTGCAGGGCTTCCAGCACGTTGAAGGCCACGAAGAAGCCTGTCAGGGCGGCGGCCAAGGTGTAGAAGCCATGGCTGGCCGCGGGCAGCAAGGCGCACACCAGCACCAATCCGGCCACGGCGGCGCGCAGGGCCCCGCGATGGGCGCGGCGCTTTTCGGCGACGAACACCACCGGCACCATCAGCACGAAGGACACCAGGATGACGGGCAGGTAGACCTTCCAGAGCTCGCGCGCGTCCAGGCCGCCCACCTTCGCCAGCAGGGCCGGCACCACGACAAACAGCGCCACCTGGATCAGATGCAGGACAAAAACGCCGAAATTCAGGCGCAGCAGGTCGCTATGGGTCAGGACTTCGCGCGGCCGGGCCGCCTGCATGGTGCGGGCCTGGGTCAGCGGCACCACGGGCACGACCCAGCCGGCCACGCCCAGGCAGATCACGCCCAGGCAGGCGATGGTCCAGAACAGGCCGGACAGGCCCCACCAGCCCACCAGCACGGGCGACAGCACCAGCGAGACGGCAAAGGACAGGCCGATCGAGCCGCCCACCATGGCCATGGCGCGGGTGCGGACCTCGTCGCGGGTCGAGTCCGCCAACCAGGCGGTGACCGCCGCGGAAATCGCGCCCGCGCCCTGAATGGCGCGGCCGATGGTGATCCAGTACACGTCGGAGGCCTGCGCACAGACGATGCTGCCCGCCACGAACAGCAGCAGGCCGAACAGCACCACGGGGCGGCGGCCCCAGCGGTCGGACGCCAGGCCGAAAGGAATCTGCATGAAGGCCTGCGTCAGGCCGTACATGCCCAGCGCCAGGCCGACGCGGGCGGGATCGTCGCCGCCCGGCATGCCGGCGGCGGCCACGGCAAAGACGGGCAGCAACAGGAACAGCCCCAGCATCCGCGCGGCGAACAGGCCGGCCAGCGCCACGCTGGCGCGGCGCTCGGACGGGGTCAATTTCAGTTTTTTATCTGCCTGCATGCGAAAAATTCAACGATGACTAGGGCTCGCCTGCGCGCGTGGATGTCACACGCTCACGGTCTGATCTGGCGGTGCGGCGCCGCCCCCCGGGTCTATCCAGGCTGGAGTACTGCCCCGAACGCAGGGGGATTCGGCGCGCTATAGTACCAAGTTGGCCTTTGAAACCGCTTAAAAGAGCCCGATGGACGTGACAATACGCATTCGGGGTGCGCGCACCCACAATCTCAAGAACGTCTCGCTCGACCTGCCACGCCACAAGCTGGTGGTCGTCACCGGCTTGTCCGGCTCGGGCAAATCGTCGCTGGCCTTCGACACGCTGTACGCGGAGGGCCAACGCCGCTACGTGGAAAGCCTGTCCGCCTACGCCCGCCAGTTCCTGCAGCTGATGGACAAGCCGGACGTGGACCTGATCGAGGGCCTGTCCCCGGCCATCTCCATCGAACAGAAGGCCGCGGGCCACAACCCCCGCTCCACCGTCGGCACCATTACCGAGATCCACGACTACCTGCGCCTCCTGTACGCGCGGGTCGGCACGCCCTACTGCCCTGACCATGGCCTGCCGCTGCAGGCGCAAAGCGTCAGCCAGATGGTGGACGCGGTGCTGTCCTGGACGCCCGAAACCCGGCTGGCGGTGCTGGCGCCGATCGCGCGCGGCAAGAAAGGCAGCTTCGAGGACGAATGCGCCAGCCTGCAGGCGCAGGGCTACGTGCGCCTGCGCGTGGACGGCCAGCTGACCGAAATCGACGGCATGGCGCCGTTGAAAAAGACCGAGAAGCACGACATCGACGTCGTCATCGACCGGCTGCGCATCAAGCCCGAAAGCAAGCAGCGCCTGGCGGAGAGCTTTGAGACCGCGTTGCAGCTGGCCGAAGGCCGCGCCCTGGCATTGGACATGGACAACGGCCGCGAACAGGTCTTCTCCAGCCGCTACGCCTGCCCGGTATGCAGCCACAGCCTGCCCGAGCTGGAACCGCGCCTGTTCAGCTTCAACAACCCCATGGGCGCCTGCCCCAGTTGCGACGGCATCGGCCAGGTCGGTTTCTTCGACCCCAAGCGCGTGGTCGCCTTCCCCGAGCTCAGCCTGGCGGCCGGCGCCATCCGCGGCTGGGACCGCCGCAACGCCTTCACCCATTCGCTCTTGACCAGCCTGGCGGCGCACTATGAATTCGACATCGAGGCGCCCTTCGAGGAACTGCCCGAGGCGCTGCGCGACAAGGTGCTGTACGGCTCCGGCGACGAAGAGATCTCGTTCCTCTACCTGAACGAGAAAGGCCGCAGCACGGTCAAGCGCCATACTTTCGAGGGCGTGATCCCGAACCTGGAACGCCGCTGGCGCGAAACCGATTCGGCCACCGTGCGCGAAGAGCTCGGCAAGTACCGCAACATCAAGACCTGCCCGGACTGCGGCGGATCGCGCTTGCGGCCCGAGGCCCGCAACGTGCTGATCGGCCAGGATCCGCGGGGCGGCGAACGCCACGGCCAGGCCATTTACGAAGTCGAGGCCATGCCGCTGTCGACCTGCCTGGCCTGGTTCCGCGACCTGAGCCTGACGGGCGCCAAGCAGGAAATCGCGCAGCGCATCGTGCGCGAGATCGAGGCGCGCCTGAGCTTCCTAAATAACGTGGGCCTGAACTACCTGTCGCTGGACCGCAGCGCCGACACCATCTCGGGCGGCGAGGCGCAGCGCATCCGCCTGGCCAGCCAGATCGGATCGGGCCTGACCGGCGTGATGTACGTGCTGGACGAGCCCTCCATCGGCCTGCACCAGCGCGACAACGATCGCCTGATCGGCACCTTGCAGCACCTGCGCGACCTCGGCAACAGCGTCATCGTCGTGGAGCACGACGAAGACATGATCCGCATGGCCGACTGGGTCGTGGACATGGGACCGGGCGCGGGCGAACACGGCGGCCAGGTGGTGGCGCAGGGCGACCCGGAAACCGTGCAGCGCGACCCCCAGTCGCTGACCGGCCAGTACCTGAGCGGCGCGCGCGCCATCGCCATCCCCAAGCGGCGCCCCGTCAACGACGAACTGTCCTGGCTCACCCTGACGGGCGCCAGCGGCAACAACCTGAAGAACGTGGACCTGCGCATCCCGGCGGGCCGGCTGGTGTGCGTGACCGGCGTGTCCGGTTCCGGCAAGTCCACGCTGGTCAACGACACGCTGGCGGTCGCCGTGTCGCGCCAGTTGCACCATGCGCAGAGCGAACCCGCACCCTACGTGTCGATGCAGGGGCTGGAGAACTTCGACAAGATCATCAGCGTGGATCAGAGCCCCATCGGCCGCACGCCGCGCAGCAACCCCGCTACCTACACAGGCCTGTTCACGCCCATCCGCGAACTCTTCGCGGGCGTGCCGGAAGCGCGCACCCGCGGCTATGACCCCGGGCGCTTCAGCTTCAACGTCAAGGGCGGCCGCTGCGAGGCCTGCCAGGGCGACGGCGTGGTCAAGGTAGAGATGCACTTCCTGCCAGACATGTACGTGCCTTGCGACGTCTGCCACGGCAAGCGCTACAACCGCGAAACGCTGGAAATCCGCTATCGCGGCCGCAACATCAGCGAAGTGCTGGACCTGACGGTCGAGCAGGCGCTGGAATACTTCGAGTCCGTGCCGGCCATCGCCCGCAAGCTGCACACGCTGATCGACGTGGGCCTGTCCTATATCCGGCTGGGCCAGAGCGCGACCACCCTGTCGGGCGGCGAAGCGCAGCGCGTGAAGCTGTCGCAGGAACTGTCGCGACGCAGCACCGGCCGCACGCTCTACATCCTGGACGAGCCCACCACGGGCCTGCACTTCCGCGACATCGAACTGCTGCTGCAGGTGCTGAACCAGTTGGTCGACAGCGGCAATACGGTGCTGATCATCGAGCACAACCTGGACGTCATCAAGACTGCGGACTGGGTGGTCGACATGGGTCCCGAAGGCGGCGACGGCGGTGGGCGCGTAGTGGCGCAGGGTACGCCCGAAGACGTGGCCGGCACGTCCGCCAGCCACACCGGGCAATACCTGGGCAAGCTGCTGCGCCGCTGAACCGGCGCCTGAATCATCACATCAACGGCTAGGAAGGATCGCGGCATGTACACCTTGATCATCGGCAACAAGAACTACTCGTCCTGGTCCCTGCGGCCATGGATCGCCTTGCGCGTCGCGGGCATCCCGTTTACCGAGCAAAAGCTCGGTTTCTTCACCGAGGAATTCTCGCGCCGCGTGGGCGCGGTATCGCCCGCGGGCCTGGTGCCGGTGCTGCTGGATGGCGAATTCGCGATCTGGGACACGCTGGCGATCTGCGAATATCTGGCCGAACGCCATCCCGAAGCCCGCCTGTGGCCCCAGGACGCGCGGGCCCGGGCCCGCGCGCGGTCGCTCGCCGCGCAGATGCACAGCGGCTTCGGCGCAATGCGCCAGGCGCTGCCCATGAACGTCGAAGCGCATCTGCCCGGCATCGACTTTCCCGCGGCTGCGCTACAGGACATCGCGCGCCTGCAAGCGATCTGGCAAGACACGCGCGCGGCATTCGGCCAGGGCGGGCCGTTTCTGTTCGGCGAGTTCTCGATTGCCGACGCCTTCTTCGCGCCGGTGGTCTCGCGCTTCACGACCTATGGCATCGCGGCGTCCGGCCCGGTGCGCGACTACATGGACGTCGTGCTGGCGCTGCCCGCCATGCAGGAATGGACCCGCGACGCGCTCGCGGAAGCCACCTTCGTGCCCGAAGACGAGCCCTACCGCAAGCAGCGCTGAAGCACGTTCAATCGACGCGTTCAATCGCGCAGGCGCTGGGCCATGAATTCACGCACCAGCGCCATCGCCGGCGCTTCGGTGCGGCCCGTCAGCGTCACCATCGCGAACAGCGCGTGACTGCGCAGCGGCGGATCGGTGGGCAACTCCGTCAATTCGCCCGCGGCGATGCCGACCCGCGCCGCGCCCACGATGCCCAGGAACACCGCGTCCGACACGCGCACCGCTTCCAGCACGCTGCCGATTTCATCGCAGCGCAGGCGCATCGCGGTTTGCGGGTCGGCCTCAACACCGAAATGGTCGACCACGATGCGTACGGTATCGGCCGCGAGAAACGTGGACGCCAGCGGATAGGCCGCGACCTCCGCGAAGCGCGCCGGCCGACCCGTCTGCGCCAGCGGATGGCCGCGGCGGCAGATGAACCCGGCGCGCATTTCCGAAATGGGTTCGATGCGCAGATCGGCCGCCGGCACGATGCCGCGCGTATCGACCACCAGCGCATCCAGGCGCCGCTGGCGCAACAGCGCCAGATGCGCCTCCGGCGAACCGCGCATCACGTCCAGCCGCAATTGCGGATAGTGCTGCGCCACGTGCGCCAGCAGCGGCGTCATGAGCATGACGCCCGGCCCCGAACCCAGCCCGATGCTGATGCTGCCCCGGTCGCCCTGGGTCAGCAGTTCCGCGCTGCGGCGCAGCTCGCCCGATTCGAACAGGATGCGCCGCGCGCGGCTGGCGACGGTCAGGCCGAGCGGAGTCAGCTCGGTGCGCTTGCCCATGCGGTCCAGCAGGCGCGCCCCCAGGTCTTCTTCCAGCAGGCGGATGCTGCGGCTGAGCGCCGACTGGGTCAGGTACAGGCGTTCGGCCGCGCGGCTGAAGGAACCCGCCTCGGCCACGGCCAACAGATGTTCGAGCTGCTTGAGATTCATGCTCGAGTCCCCGTTTATCTATGAGTTTTTTTTCTAGCTTCCAGAATAACAATTCGTTAGACAACTAGCGAGGCCTGTCCCTAGCATGCGAATCACGACTAGATCATTCCAAGGGGAATTTCGTGAGCATGCTTTTCAATGGCCTGCGCCTGGCCGGCTGCGCGCTGGCGCTGGGCGCGACGCTGCTGGGCCAGGGCGCCCGCGCCGCAGACTATCCCGACCGTGCCGTCATGATGATGGTGCCCTACCCGGCCGGCGGCGCATCCGATTCCATCGCCCGGGTCGTGGCCTCGCCCGTGTCCAAGCAACTGGGCCAGCCCGTGCTGGTGGAGAACCTGGGCGGCGTCAGCGGCGCGCTGGGAGCGCAAAAGGTGCTGGGAGCCAAGGCCGACGGTTACTACCTGTTCCAGGGCTCGCCCAACGAACTGATTCTGTCCCCCATAGCCAACCCCGCAATCAAGCTCAAGAGCGAGGATTTCCGCCTGGTACAAATGATAGGTATGGCGCCCATGGTGATCGTGGCGCGCGCCGACCTGCCCGCCAACAACGCCGACGAACTGGTCACGCTGGCGCGCTCGCGCTCGGCCACCCAGCCGCTGAGCTTCGGCAGCGTGGGCGTGGGTTCGCTGTACCACGTGCTGGGCGAACACATGGCCCGCACCATCGGCGTCAACATGATGCACGTGCCTTACAAGGGCGGCGCGCCGCTGATGCAGGACATCGGCGGCGGTCAGGTGGACCTGGCCATTCTGCCGCTGTCGCAGCAGCAGGTAGCGCTGGCAGAGCAAGGCCGCATCAAGCTGCTGGCCACCCTGGAGCCGCAGCGCAGCCAGCTGCCCGCGCTCAAGACCGTGCCGTCGGTCAACGAAGGCCAATTGCTAAAAGGGTTCAACTTCACCACCTGGACCGGCTACTTCGTCAAGCGCGACACGCCGCAGGACGTGGTCTTGCGGCTGAATACCGCGCTCAACGCCGCCATGCAGGATCCCTCGGTGAAGGACAGCCTGGCGCATCAGAACATCGAAGTCTCCGCCCCCATGAGCGCGGAACAGGCTGACGCCATGTACCGCGCCGAGACCGAGCGCTTCCGCGAAATCTCCAGCCACATGAAACTGGCAGGCAATCCGTGACCCGATTCCAGGACTTCTCCGCCATGCATCCCGTTCTGCAGGCCATGACCGCCCAGGCCGATGAGTTCGTCTCGATCCGCCGCGACATCCACCGCCACCCCGAACTCGGCTTCCAGGAGTTCCGCACCAGCGATCTGGTGGCGCAATGCCTGACGCAATGGGGCTATGAAGTGGAACGCGGACTGGGCGGCACCGGCGTGGTGGGGCAGTTGCGCCGCGGCAGCGGCGGCAAGCGCCTGGGTCTGCGCGCCGACATGGACGCCCTGCCCATCCAGGAAGCGACCGGCCTGGAGCACGCCAGCTGCAACGAAGGCGTGATGCATGCCTGCGGGCACGACGGCCACACCGCCATGCTGCTGGCGGCGGCGCACCATCTGGCCAAGCATGGCGGCTTCGACGGCACGCTCAACCTGATCTTCCAGCCCGCCGAGGAAGGCCTGGGCGGCGCCAAGCGCATGATGGAGGACGGACTGTTCCGCAAGTATCCCTGCGACGCCATCTTCGCGATGCACAACATGCCGGGCCATCCGCAAGGCCGCCTGCTGCTGCGCGACGGCGCCGCGATGGCCTCATCCGACAACGTCACCATCGTGCTGGAAGGCGTGGGCGGACACGGCGCGATGCCGCATTGCGCCGCCGATCCGGTGGTGGCCGGCGCGGCCATCGTGCTGGGCCTGCAAAGCATTGTCGCGCGCAACATCGATCCCCTGCACATGGCGGTGATCACGGTCGGCGCATTCAATGCGGGTAAAGCCAACAACGTCATCCCCCAGACCGCCACGCTGAAACTCAGCGTGCGTGCGCTGGACCGTGGCGTGCGCGACACGCTGCAAGCCCGCATCACGGAACTGGTCCACAGCCAGGCGGCCAGCTATCAGGTGCGCGCCACCATCGACTACGGTCGCGGTTATCCCGTGCTGGTCAACACTCGCGAAGAAACCGATTTCGCGCGCCAGGTCGCGGTGGAACTGGTGGGCGCCGGGCAAGTGGACCTCCAGACCCGGGCGCTGACCGGCAGCGAGGACTTCGCCTTCATGCTGGAGGAAGTGCCCGGCTCCTACCTGCTGGTGGGCAATGGCGATGGCTCGGCGGAAGGCTTCAACAGCGGGCATGGGGCCTGCATGGTGCACAACCCGGGCTATGACTTCAACGACCATAGCCTGCCCGTAGGCGCAGCCTACTGGGTGCTGCTGACGCAGCGCTATCTGGCGGGCTGAAGCCGCGGCGCAAGCCTGAGGCCCGCGGGCCTCAGGCCATCTCGAACAGGCGCTTGTGTTCGCGGATGGCGTAGCGGTCCGTCATGCCCGCAATGTAGTCGGCGATGGCGCGGGCCTGCTCGTTGAAAGCCGGACGGCGATAGTCGGGCGGCAATAGGCGCGGATCGTCCAGGAAAGCCGCAAACAGCTCGCGCACGATGCGGCGCGCCTTGGCCGTCATGCGCAGCACGCGGTAGTGACGGTACAGGTTGTCGAACAGGAATTTCTTCAGCTCGTCGGCCTCGCTACGGATCTCGGGCGAGAAGGTCGCCAGCGGCGGCGCGCGGCGCACGTCGTCGGCGGTGGCGGGCGCGAACTCGCGGATGCGCGCCAGCGAGGTCCGCGTCAGGTCGACGATCAGCGTATTGATCATGCGGCGTATGGTCTCGGCCACGGCGCGGCGCGCAGCCAGCCCCGGATAGCTTTCCAGCACATGGGCGTGATGGCGCTCGAAGATCGATACTTCCTTCAGCTGTTCCAGCGTGATCAGGCCCGACCGCAGGCCGTCGTCGATGTCGTGGTTGTTGTAAGCGACCTCGTCCGCCAGGTTGGCCAACTGCGCCTCCAGCGAGGGCTGGGTGCGGTCCAGAAAGCGCTGGCCGACCTCGCCCAACTGGCGCGCGTGCGCGGCCGAGCAGTGCTTGAGGATGCCTTCCCGCGTTTCGAAACACAGGTTCAGGCCGTTGAAGTCCGCGTAGCGCTCTTCGAGTTCGTCCACCACCCGCAGGCTTTGCAGGTTGTGCTCGAAGCCGCCCGCCTCGGGCGCCAATTCGCGCATGCAGGCGTTGAGCTCGTCCTGGCCGGCATGGCCGAACGGCGTGTGGCCCAGGTCATGCGCCAGCGAAATAGCTTCGGTCAGGTCTTCGGACAGGCCCAGGCTGCGCGCCAGCGTGCGCGCAATCTGGGCCACTTCCAGGCTGTGGGTCAGGCGGGTGCGGAACAGGTCGCCCTCGTGGTTCACGAAGACCTGGGTCTTGTATTCCAGGCGCCGGAAGGCGCCGGAATGGACGATGCGATCACGATCGCGTTGAAACTCCGTCCGGTTTTCCGGCGGCGGCTCGGCATAGGTCCGCCCGCGCGATTGAGACGGGTGGGATGCATAGGAAGCCAGCTCTTTCATCTGCAACACCGTCTCCAGCATGTCTATTGAGTGGTGCGAGCCAGGACGGCGCGCACGGCGTCGTCGGGAGCAGCCCGGGTCATGGCTTCGCCGATGCGCGGCATGAGCACGTAGCGGATCGAGCCGCCTTCCGTTTTCTTGTCCACCTGCATCAGGTCCAGCCAGCGGTCGGCGCCCAGGTCAGGAGCCACGACGGGGCAACCGATGGCGGCCACCAGGGCGCGCACCCGCGCCACGTCGGCGCGGTCGAAACCGGCGACATCGGCCGACAGCTCGGCAGCCTGCACCATGCCGCAACCGACCGCCTCGCCATGCAGCCAGGCGCCATAACCCAGGCCGGACTCGATGGCGTGGCCGAAGGTGTGGCCCAGGTTGAGTATGGCGCGCAGGCCGGACTCGCGCTCGTCCTTGCCTACCACCTGGGCCTTGAGCTCGCAGGAGCGGCGGATGGCGTAAGCCACCGCCTCGGCATCCAGCTCGCGCAGTTTCTGCGCATTTTCCTCGCACCAGGACCAGAAAGCCGGATCCAGGATCAGGCCATACTTGATCACTTCCGCCAGGCCCGCGGACACCTCGCGCGCCGGCAGCGTGTTCAGCACGTCGGTATCGATCTCGACGGCCACCGGCTGGTAGAACGCGCCGATCATGTTCTTGCCCAGCGGATGGTTGACGGCGGTCTTGCCGCCCACGGACGAATCGACCTGCGACAGCAGGGTCGTGGGCACCTGCAGGAAGCGCACGCCGCGCATGTAGACCGCGGCCGCGAAACCGGTCATGTCGCCGATGACGCCACCGCCCAGCGCCACCAGCACGCAGCGGCGGTCCAGGCGGTTGCCCAGCAAGGCATCGAAGATCAGATTCAGCGATTGCCAGTCCTTGTAGGCTTCGCCATCGGGCAATTCGATGCGCAGCACCCGCTTGCCGGTACGGGCCAGCGCGGCTTCGGCGCGTTCGCCATACAGGGCCGCGACGGTCGGATTGGTGACCACGGCGATCGCGGTGGCGTCCGCCGGAATGCTCTGGTCCAGGACGTCCAGGCGGCCGGCGCCGATATGGATCGGGTAGGCCCCGCCCGGGGTGTCCACGTGTACAACGTTCATATGCGCTTCTCGAAGGCTTGCAGTTGCGGCAGCAGCGCCTTGACCAGGGTGTGGATGGGCATGGCGCCAGTCTCCACCACCAGGTCGGCCACTTCCTTATAGAGGGGTTCCCGCAGGGTCATGAGGTCGCGCAGCGTGCCGCGCGGGTCGGCCGTGGCCAACAGGGGACGGTTGCGGTCGCGGCAGGTGCGGCGGAACAGTTCGTCCACGCTGGCGCGCAGGTAGACCACGATGCCGCGTTCGCGCAGGCGCTGGCGGTTTTCCGGCGCCAGGATCGCGCCGCCGCCGGTGGCAAGAATTATGTTGCGCCGTTGGGTACACTCTTCCAAGGCGGCGGATTCCCGGCGACGAAAACCGGCCTCGCCCTCGATTTCGAAGATTACCGGCACCCGCACGCCGCAACGCGCCTCGAGCTCATGATCCAAGTCCATAAACTCGCGCCCCAGGGCACGCGCCAAGCCACGCCCTATGGTGGTCTTGCCCGCGCCCATCATCCCGACCAGGAAAACCGGCAGGTCATGCGGCAGCGTGGCGGCCTTGCCTGTGCACTCGATCGCGCAAGGCTGGTTTTCGGGCGTCTCGCAGGAGGACGCCGGGTCCGGGTCAGCCTCCGGACATGAGTTAGCGGAAAAGTTCATGACGGCATTATCACATCAGCCGCCAGTTGCCCGCCTACCACACTGAACGATTTTGTTACAGAAACCGGTCCCCCGTGCCAAGACGGACCCGGAGATACCCGTAAAATCGCCGCGATGAGCAAGCCCCAGAATTCCTCCAAGAAAGACAAGCCCGCCAAGAGCGGTTCCCCGATACTGCGATTCTTCGTAAAAACCGGCATTTTCTTTGCCGGCCTGTTCCTGTGCGGCGTGTTGCTGGCTGGGATGGCGTTGGCGCTGGCCTGGCCCAACCTGCCCGACCTGAACGCCATGACGGACTACCGCCCCCGGGTGCCGCTGCGCGTCTTTACGGCGGATCGCGTCCTGATCGGCGAATTCGGCGAAGAGCGCCGCAACGTGCTGCGCTTCAACGAAATCCCGGACGTCATGAAGTCCGCGGTGCTGGCGGCCGAGGACGACCGCTTCTATCAGCACGGCGGGATCGACTGGATGGGCGTGGTGCGGGCGGGCCTGACCAACCTGGTCAACATGTCGAAGTCGCAGGGCGCCAGCACCATCACGATGCAGGTGGCGCGCAACTTCTACCTGTCGTCGGAAAAGACCTATTCGCGCAAGTTCTATGAACTGCTGCTGACCTTCAAGATCGAGTCGGAGCTCACCAAGGACCAGATCCTCGAGCTCTACATGAACCAGATCTACCTGGGCCACCGCGCCTATGGTTTCGCGGCCGCCTCGCGCACCTATTTCGGCAAACCCCTGTCGGAAGTCACGCCCGCGGAAGCCGCCATGCTGGCCGGCATTCCCAAGGCGCCGTCGCGTTTCAACCCCATCGCCAACCGTCCGCGCGCCGAGCTGCGCCAGCGCTACGTGCTGGGCCGCATGCACTCGCTGGGCTACCTGACCGAACCGGAATACCAACAGGCGCTGGCCCAGCCCATCGTCATGAAGTCCGCGGAAGGCACGCCGGCCGGCGGCTATTCCGTCCATGGCGAATACGTGGCGGAACTGGCGCGCCAGCTGTTGTTCAACGTGTACCAGGACAACGTCTATTCGCGCGGCATCAACATCTACACCACGGTGCAGTCCAAGGACCAGGAAGCGGCCTATCGCGCCGTGCGCGAAGGCGTGCTGGAATACACGCGCCGCGCGCCCTACCCCGGCCCCGAGGAACAGCTCGACCTGCCGCCGGGCACCGAGAACAATCCGCAGGCGCTCGACGAATTCCTGGACGGCGTGTTCGACAAGTTCAGCGACAGCGGCGACCTGCTGACCGCGCTGGTGCTGTCGGCCAGCCCCACCGAAGTGAAGCTGGCGCGCAGCTCGCGCGAGATCATCACCGTCACCGACAAGAAAGTGCTGGGCGTCGTGGCGCGCGCGCTGAACGACAAGGCCAAACCCGAGCAGCGCATCAAGCGCGGCTCCGTGGTCTACATCCGCAAGTTCGGCGACAACTGGGAAATCATCAACCTGCCTTCGGTGCAGGCGGCCTTCGTGGCGCTGTCGCCGCAAGATGGCGCCATCCGCGCCATGGTCGGCGGCTTTGACTTCTACCGCGGCAACTTCAACCGCGTGACGCAAGCCTGGCGCCAGCCCGGTTCGAACATCAAGCCCTTCATCTATGCCGCTTCGCTGGAGCGCGGCCTGACCCCGGGCACGCAGATCTCGGACCAGCCCTTCGAACTGACGGCCGCGCAGACCGGCTCCAAGGCCTGGAACCCGAAGAACTACGGCAACCAGTACGAACCCATGCTGACCCTGCGCCAGGGCCTGTACAAGTCCAAGAACATGGTGTCGATCCGTATCCTGCAGGCCATTGGCCCGCAGTACGCGCAGGACTACCTGACCCGCTTCGGCTTCGACAAGGCCCGCCAGCCCGCCGTGTTGCCGCTGGCGCTGGGCGCGGGCTCGGTCACGCCCTTGCAACTGGCCGGCGCCTTCTCGGTGTTCGCCAACGGCGGCTACCGCGTCACGCCCTACCTGATCGACCGCGTCACCGACAGCAGCGGCAAGGTCATCATGCAGTCCAAGCCGGTCGTGGCCGGCGACGCCGCCGCCCGCGCCATCGATCCGCGCACCGCCTGGGTCATGGACGACATCCTGCGCGGCGTGGCCACCTACGGCACCGCGGCGCGCGCCCGCGTCCTGCTCAAGCGCAACGACATCGCCGGCAAGACCGGCACCACCAACGAATCGGTGGACGCCTGGTTCTCCGGCTACACCCCGTCGCTGGTCGCCACCGCGTGGCTGGGCTTTGACCAGCCCAAGTCCCTGGGTTCGCGCGAAACCGGCGGCGGCGTCGCCATGCCGATCTGGGTCGATTACATGCAGACGGTCCTCAAGGGCGTGCCCGAAGAGAAACCGCGCCCCCGTCCCGATGGCCTGTTGGTCGAAAACGGCGAGTTCTACTTCTCCGAATTCCCGCCCGGGCAGGCGGTGGCGCGCCTGGGCTTGCCCGAGGCCGACACGCTGGGTGAATTCCTCAACGGCCTGAACGGCAGCACCAGCGAGGAAACCAAGATCAAGGTAGCGCCGGGCGTGGGCACGCAAGGCAACACGCCCTGGTCCCAGAAGATTCCGTTCTGACGCGCAAATCACAAGGCCGGCCCCATGGGGCCGGCCTTTTTTTTCGCCTGAACCTGGTGTTTTACAGGCGTATCGTCACGGGCACGCCCGCGGCCGCGGAACAGATCTGCGACAGGGCGTCCGGCAACTGCGGGCCGCCTCGGGTATCGTTCCAGTGCTGGCCATCGTAGCGGTAGTGGAAGCCGCCGCTGCGCGCCGCGACCCACAGTTCCTGCATGGCAGCCTGGCTATTCACCACCACGTGGGTGTTGTCTTCGAAAACCATCGTCAGCACATTGCCGCTGCGGCTGGTTTCGACATCGACATCGAGCGAAGCCGCCCAGTCATCGGCCTGGCTTTCGATGCTGTTCAGCACCTGGTCGATCAACGCAAGAAATTCGGTTTCGGTCATAATCGAGCCTGCAAGATTTAGGAGTTCCCAGTGTTCCACTTGGCATTTCGCCGCATGGTCCTTCGCATTGTAGCCACGCTGCTGGCGACCGGCATGGTTGCCGCCTGCGGGTATAAAGGTCCCTTGTACATGCCGACGCCGGACGGCAAGCCGCCCTCGCGTACGGAGCAACCGCCGCAGACGGTCATTCCGCCGGCGCCATCGCTGCCATGACACCCCGATTCCCCGCGCAGCCTGAACTGGCCGGTCATCCGTACTTCCAGTTCCGCAACAATGTCCTGTACGCCGAGGACGTGCCGCTGGATCACCTGGCCGAAAAGCTGGGCACGCCGCTGTACGTGTACTCGCGCGCCGCGCTCAAGGCTGCCTGGGAATCCTACCGCAACGCCGTCGGCCAGCATCCGGTGCTGGTCTGCTACGGCATGAAGGCCAATTCCAACCTGGCCGTCCTGAAGGAATTCGCGCGCCTGGGCGCGGGCTTCGACATCGTTTCCGGCGGCGAACTCAAGCGCGCCCTGGCGGTGGGTGCGGACCCGTCCAGGATCGTGTTTTCCGGCGTGGGCAAGCAGGCCTGGGAAATGCGCGCCGCGCTCGCGGCCAAGGTCAAGTGCTTCAACGTCGAGTCCGAAGCCGAGCTACGCCTGCTATCGACAATTGCGCATGGCATGGGCCTGCGCGCACCCGTCTCGCTGCGGGTGAACCCGGACGTGGACGCGCAGACGCATCCCTACATCTCCACCGGCCTGAAGGAGAACAAGTTCGGCATCGCCATCGAGTCGGCGCTGGACGTCTACCGCCTGGCCCAGTCGCTGCCGGCCTTGGAAATCGTGGGAGTGGACTGCCATATCGGTTCGCAGCTCACGGATATCAGTCCCTATTTCGACGCGCTGGAAAAACTGCTGGACCTGATCGAAAAGCTGGATCAGGCCGGCATCCGGATCGCCCATCTGGACCTGGGCGGCGGCCTGGGCATCCGCTATACGGATGAAATTCCGCCCTCGCCCCAGGCCCTGCTGGACCGTGTCTTCGAACGCCTGAACGCGCGCGGCTTCGGCCATCTGCACCTGGTGCTGGAGCCCGGCCGCTCGCTGGTGGGCAACGCCGGCGTGCTGCTCACGCGGGTCCAGTACCTGAAGCATTCGGAAGCGCGCAACTTCGCCATCGTCGACGCCGCCATGAACGACCTGCTGCGTCCCGCGCTGTACGAAGCCTTCCACGGCGTGCGCCCCGTGCATCCGCGCGCGGGCGACGAAACCCTATACGACATCGTCGGCCCGGTCTGCGAAAGCGCCGACTGGCTGGCCCGGCAGCGCAAGCTGGCCATCCAACAGGGCGACCTGCTGGCGGTGGAGTCCGCGGGCGCCTACAGCATGGCCATGGCCAGCAATTACAACGCCCGCCCCCGCGCGGCCGAAGCCATGGTCGATGGCGACAAGTACTACGTCGTGCGCCAGCGCGAAACGCTGGAAGACCTGCTCAAGGGCGAGTCCACGCTGCCCTGAGGGGCTGCCGCCACTCGCGGCACGGACCGCGCGCCGCAGGCGGGCCCGATACCGAATCGTTCATTCGAACTCATGCGTAATGGAAGCCGGACGGCCGGCCGCCACCGTCAGGGTCATGCGGTAGTCGCCCGCTGATGCGTTGCGCACCGTCACCTGGTAACGGCCGGGCGGCAGGGACAGTTCGCGCAGCGGCGGGCTGACGCCGCGCGAGCGGCCATTGACCAGCACCTCTCCCCATGGACGCACGGCCACGCGCACCGTGACGGGCGCCGCCTGAGGCGGCGGGGTCACGGGCGCGGCGGGGGCTGCCGCGGCTTCAGGCTCAGAGGCGCTTTCTGGTTTTGGGCCGGCGGACGGCATGGCGGAGCCAATGGCCGCGGCCTGCGGCGGCGAGGCTGGTACGGCCGCGGCGGGGGAATCTGGCAAGGTCGGTGGAGCCGGCGCGGGCGCGGGTTGCGGCTGTGGTTCCGACTGCGGCTGGGGTTGCGGCGGCGGTTGGGACGGTGGCTCCGATTGCGGCTGGGGTTGCGGTTGGGGTTGGGGCGGCGCCACGCCAGCCAGTTCGACCGGCGGCTGTGCCGGCCGCAGCCATGCATATCCCCCCGCCGCCAGCAGCAGAAGGCCCGCCACGGCCAGCGGCAGCATGCGCCGCGCCGGCCCCGGGTGTTCAGGCCGCATCGCCGTCAGGCGCGCCGCAGCCGGCGGTGGATCGTCAAACTCGTCGGCGGGCGTCTCCGCCATCAATGAAGGCGCGGCCGTGTCCGGCTCCGGATCCTCCATCGGACCGGGTACGGAAGCCGCCGCAGGCGCCGGCACCGCCGGCGGGATCACCCCCATCGCCGCAGCAAGCGCCGCGGCTGTGCGCGGCCTCGCCTGCTCGTCCATCGCCAGGCCCTCGTCCACGGCGGCGCAGAACGCCGCGCGATAGGCGCCCGGCTGCCATGCATCCAGAGGCAGGCAATCGTCGCGCACGCGGCGCGCCAGCGCGCCTGGCGGGGCCGCGCCCGTCGCCAGGAAGTACGCCAGCGCCGCCAGCCCGTACACGTCCGTCCAGGGGCCGCAAGAATGGCCCGGATCGTCCGTGTACTGTTCGAACGCGGCGTAACCGGCATGGCGTGCGGCGTCTTCATCATCGGGCGCCGCATCGCAAGGCGGCGCCAGGACGGCAAAATCCTGTCCGTCACGGACCACGGCATCAGGGCTGATGCCGCCATGCGCCCGGCCGGCTTCGTGCATGGCGGCCAGGGACGCGGACAAGCCGGCGACGACTCGCAGGATCTCCTGTTCACGCAGCCTCCCGGGCGGCAGGCGCAGGATATCGTCCAGGCGTGCCGCATCTGAAGCGGCCGGGAAGCCTGCCGCGCCCGGCTCAGGCGGCACAGCTGAAGTTCGTAGCATGCGCGGTCCTCCGGCAGTTTCAGGGATGCCAGGTCGGCAGGGATGAGAACAGCCTGGCGAACAGCGTCGCGTTCAACGCGCCGCCATGGATGTAGGTCTGCAATGCCGCGCCGTCCGCCTGGTTGGTCCACCAATAGCTGGTGTGGGAACTGGGGTTGAAGCAGAACGGCAGATCGGGCCAGGCGCCCAGCGCGCGGCGCGCCAGCGGCGCGGAGTCCTGCTCCCGGCCGGCGCTCAGGATGTCCATGATGTCGCTGCCGCCGCGCGGCGCGGCGGCGCCCGGCGCCGCGGCAGGCGTACGCACCTGCTGCAGGCTGCGGTCGAACTGTTCCGCCGGGCAGCCATGACGCACCGCCGCCAGCATGCTGGCGCCGATCTGCCGGTAGTAGTCGCTGGCGCCATCCAGGATGCTGCTGTGGTATTGCGCGGGCGGCACGGCCATGACCACGCACAGCGGATAGCCCCGGCCCACCCGGTCGCGGCTGGGCGTGATGCAGCCCAGCTGTGCGACGCCCGCGCCCGGCCCGGCCGGAATCGCGAAATTCCAGATGGGCGCCGACGCGAAGCCGCGCGCGGCATTGATGTCTGGCGCCTGCTTCAGCGCCGCCAGCCCGAACTGCAGCCAGCGGTCCCACCAGGTGATCAGCTCACGCGGCAGGCGCCGGTGCACGAAGTCGCCCGCCGCCGGAATCTTGCCGTACCAGCCCACACGCCCACGCTCCACTGCTAGCTCCATGTCCTTGTCCTGTTCACGACGCGCCCGGGCAGGCAAATGCCTGCATCTCGCCCAGATGGAAAGGGCTCTTGACGCTGCTGGCGGTGATCTCCAGCACCACCTTGCGTCCGCCCAGGTCGAATGTGGCCAGCGTGACCTCCGGCGTGGCCCCGCGCCGCAGCTGGGCGCGGTCCAGCATGCGGTTCAGCGCCCAGGGACCGGACGTGGTCATGCCCGCCGCCCCGACCTGTGGCGTAAGCTCGATGCGCACCTGGTTGCTGCCGCGGGGGCCGGGCCACTGCACCGTGGTCGCCACCTGCGGGCCATGCGCGTAGCGCACCGCCTGGCCGTCCACGTCCATCACGAACTGGGTAATGCCCGCGTCCATTTCCACGGGCTTGATGGCCACCCGATACGAGGGCATGGGGTTGCCTGCCATGAAGTACACGTCGCGGATCACGCCCGCGCGCTGGAACGCGTCCAGCGTGGCGGAGTTCTCCCCCGACTTGCCGTCGATGCCCGGTTTGAAGCGCCACCGCTGTCCGGAAACGTCGATCTGGTTCGCCAAATTCTTCTGGAAGAAGTCGTCCATCAGGCCGTTGGGCCCGAACAGCCGCGCCATGTCGTTGGGCGCCACGTCGCGCGCCGAACGGCTCGAAAACGGATAGCGTCCGGCCACCGACTGGCCGCAGAACATGCCGATGGTGGCGGACACGGTCTCGCCCATGCGCGCGCGGGCCACGTCGGACACTTCGCCGGACGCGTTCACCGATAGCGCATTGAGCACGTCGCGCAGCGGCCCCGGCAAGCGGCCCGCCTCGGCCCGCAGCTTGGTCACGGAATCCGAGCTGGGCGCGGGGCTGCCGCTGCGCAAGGCCGCATCCGCCGCCGTCAGGTAGGTATAGAGCTCGTTGATGAGGCCGGTGGTGGCGGCGATCGGCGAGGTGGCGCCGGCCGCCCCGCCCTCGCCTTCGGCCAGCCGGCGGTACGGCTCGAAATGCTGGTCCACGATGCGCTCGAGCTTCTCGTCCGTGGCGTCGGCCCGCATGGCCGCGCCGGGTCCGGTTGGCCCGAACATCTGCTCCAGCGCCTCGCGCGTGCTGCTGACGCGGTCGCGCGCCTGAGCCACCAGCGAGCGGTCATCCTTGCCGGTATCGCGCAGCAAGGAGGTTTCTCGCGCAACGCCGCGCACCAGTTGCACCAGCGGCGACTCCGGCGCGGACAAGGTGCGCGCCATCTGGATGTTCTGCAGCAGCGACTTGCTGGGCGCCAGCTGCATATCGTTCAGATAGCCGTCCCACTGCGCCACGTAATCGTTCATGTACAAGCGCTTGATGTCCACCGCCAGCTGGCGTTGCGCCGTCTGGTCCAGCTGGCTGCGCAATGGGATGTTCAGGATCCACGCATCATCCGAACGCAACACCTCGGCCACGCCGGTCACGCGCTTGTTGAAGACGTCCCAATAGCCGCGATAGCTGTAGAGCGCGGGAATGCCCTGGCTCAACGGCTTGCCGCTCTTGCGCACGAAGACGGCGCTGGCCTGCGCGCCGCCCAGCGTCACCACCGTGATCTCGGGCGCCGCATCGGCGTTGGCTAGGGTACGGCGCAGCCGGCTGTATGCGCGTTGCGCCAGCGTGTAGCGCGCCAGCTTCTCGCGCGCCTGGGCCACCAGCGCGTCGTCCTTGGGAAACGGCGAGGCCAGCACGTGGCTCTGCGTCAGGTTGCGCAGGTGCAACGACAGCTGTTCGTACTGGCGCCGCGTGTAGCCTTCAGGCAGGGTGGCCTGCATCTCCGAGAGCAGCCACGCATGCATGAACTCCGCATCGTAGCGCTCGGCCTCGTACAGCATCAGGTAGGCCCGCAGCGCCTCGTAGGAATACTCCAGGTCGCTGGCCGAGGCGTCGCGCAGGGCCGTCTCGACGCGCCGCGCCACCTGCGGCAGCAGCACCTGGTCCAGCGTATTGCCGTACACGCCCTGCGCCGCCGCCCGCAGCTTCTGGCCCTGGTAGAGGCCATAGCGATAGCTCAGCGGCGGATTGTCGATCTCGAAGCCCTCGTGCTGGGGCAGGTACCAGAGGCTGTCCAGGAACGGCATCAGCCCCAACAGGTCGCCGGTGCGCGTGATCTTGATGTCGCGGCTCAGCTTCTCCACCGCCGGCACCCGCCGCGCCACTTCTTCCACGTAATCCGCGTTGTTGCGATAGCTCATGGCCCAGCCCGCGACCAGGGCCAGGAAGGCCGCCGTCACCAGGCCGTACCCCGCCCAGTGCAGCTGCCGATAGCGGCGTTCCCAGCGCAGGTTGCGGCTGGCCAGGCCCGCCTCGCGGAAGATGACGTCCTGCAGCAGGTTCTTCAGGAAGTAGCTGCGTCCTTCCGCCTCGCCCGGCACGCTGGCCGCGGGCGCGGCGCCGCCGTCGATGCGCAGGTAGCGCTTCAGATGGCCAGTCACCTGGTCGAAGGTCTCTCCGCCCTGCGTGCCGCTGGTGAAGTAGACGCCTCGCGGGATCACGCGCGCCTCGAACTTCGAGGTCGCGAACACGTCACTCAGGAAATGGCCCAGGATGGCCTGCAGGCCCGCGAACTGCTGCGGCAGCATGTAGGCCAGCGCGCGCCGCGCCGGATCGCTCTCTGCCGCCACCACTTCAGGCAAGGCGTCATCCAAGCGCCGCTGCAACAGCGCATATTCTTCGTGAAAGGCTTCATACAGGTCGAAACCCGGCTCCTGCGCGCGCGCATACGGCAAGGTAAAGCCCCAGATCTGCGCCAGCTCGTCGCGGGTAAAGGAAGCGAAGTACTCTTCGAAGCCCGACAACAGATCCGTCTTGGTCACCAGCACGTACACCGGGAACGCGATGCCCAGCTGCTCGCGCAATTCCTGCAGGCGGCGCCGCAGCACTGCCGCATGCTGCGCGCGCTCCGCGTCGGACGCCGACAGCAGGTCTTCGACACTGACGGTGAGCATGGCGCCGTTGATGGGCTGGCGGCCGCGGTACTTGGACAGCAGGCCGAGAAAGCCGCGCCACTCTTCTTCGTCTCCGGTCGGATCGCTTTCGTGCGTGGTGTAGCGCCCCGCCGTGTCCAGCAGCACCGCATCGTCGGTGAACCACCAGTCGCAATTGCGGGTGCCGCCCACGCCGCGCAAGGCCACCTTGCCGTAGCGTTCGGCCAAGGGAAAGTTCAGCCCCGAATTCACCAACGCGGTGGTCTTGCCCGCGCCCGGCGCGCCGATGATCACGTACCAGGGCAGCTGATACAGGTACTGCTTGGAGAACCGGTCGAGCGCGCCGCGCCTGCCGCGGCTCTCGAAGCGGGTCTTGCGCAATAGTTCCACGGCCTCGTGAAAGCGCGCTTCCAGCTGGCGTATCTCATCGTTGCCGGCGGCTTCCTCCAGCGGCTTTTCCGCCTTGGGTCTGGGCCGCCGCAACTGGCTCAGCAGCTGCGCGTTCAAGCGCCCTTCGCGCCATTTGCGCCACAACAGCCGCAGCAGCCAGATCGCGAACATCGCCACGATGACAGCGATGCGCACCGTTTCGCTTTCCAGCGGGCGCACCGTGCCGATGGCGATGAGAGGCCCCGCGATCCAGATCAGCACCGCCAGGGCCACCAGCCCCAGGAAGTTCCACACGCGGCGGCTGAAGAACCATCCGAACAGCCTGTAGATCATTCCTGTCCTCCCTGCTCGTGCGCCACCGGCGGCACCAGCACCGTGATCTCCACCCGCCGGTTCAGCGCGCGGCCCGCGGCCGTATCGTTGGGCGCCACCGGATCGGCATCGCCGCGCCCTTCCGCACGCACCCTGGCCGTCTGGCCCAGGCGCTGCTCCAGCATGTCCTTGACCGCGTCGGCGCGTGCCTGCGAAAGATGCCAGTTGGACGGGAAGCGCGCGCTGCGCATCGGTGTGTTGTCGGAGTAGCCGCGCACCAGGATGCTGCCCTGCGTCTCGCGCAAAGCGTCGGCCACGCGCGACAGCACCGGCAGGTACTGGTCGCGCACGGAACTGGCGCCGGATTCAAATACGCCGTCGCCCCGCAGCACCACCACGCTGCGGTCCACCTCGTCGCGCACGGTGACCAACTGGTCGCGGATCTCGGGCGCCAGGAACACCGCCAGCCGCGGCGCGGGCGCGGGCCGCTTCACGGTGGTCGGGGCGATCTGTACGGTCGGCGGACGCAGCTTGGCGATGGACGCGAACACGGCGTCGGATTCGCTGCCCAGGCGCCAACCCAGGCCCCAATACAAGGCCAGCGCCAGGACGGCAGCCAACGCGCCGAACACCCATAGCGGCACGGGCAGGCGGCGCAATGGCGTCTGCGCCGGCTCGTCGCGCCAATGCGGAGACAGCGCCAGCGGATAGTCGCCGCGCGCGCCGCGCAGGATGCGCAACAGGCGCTGGCGCAGCGTTTCCAGCTGCGAACGGCCGTTGTCGATGACGCGATAGCGTCCCTCGAAACCCAGCAGCAGGCAGTAATACAGCAATTCCAGCAGATCCAGGTGCTGCCCCGGATTCTGCGACAGCTTGGCCAGCAGCTGGAAGAACTTCTCTCCGCCCCAGGTCTCGTTGTGGAACGTGACCAGCAGGCTGTGCGCGGACCATACGCCGCCCCCGCCCCATGGCGTAAGCGCCGCGGCCTCGTCCAGCGCCGTGCACAGGCAATAGCGCGCACCCAGTATGGTTTCGTTGGGGATGCCCGCCTGCTGCGCGCGCAGCTCGAATTGACGCACCTCGTCCAGCAAGTGCTCGCGCAGCATCGCGGGCGAGGGATGCGTCGCCGTGGCGCGGATCTGCGGAATCAGGTCCAGCAGCGGGTTCGCCGCCGCCACCAGCGGATTGGCGCCGCTGATGACGTAGTCGTGAGGCCGCAGCCTGCCCGCCGTATTGGCGGCGCCTTCGCCGATGCCGCCCGGGGGGCCGGCCAGCGTGTGATCCGAAGCATGCATAGTTGTCTCCGCCTGGTTTGGCCGCGCTCAGTCGCGCAGCGCCCAGAACTCCATCGTCAGCCCGGGAAAATCGCCCGCCAGATGCAACGCAAGCGCGCCGGTGCGCTCCAGCTGCTTCCAGAACTCGCCGCTCTTATCCAGTTCGAAATAGACGTGTCCGGCGCTGTACGGAATCTGCCGCGGCGCCACGGGCAGCGCGCGCACGCCGACGCCCGGCAATTGCAGGTGCACCAGGTCGCGGATGCGCTCCACCGGACCGATCTTGACCTGCGCCGGAAAGCGCGCCCGCACGATCTCCACGCCCATGTCCGCATGCACCGCCAGCACGAAACCGGCCGACTGCAACAGTTCCGCGTCCTGGATCTGCGCCACGCGCACGCCCTGGCCGCGGTCCTGCAACGGTATCTGCAAGGCGCGCTGCTCCAGCACGGCCGACAGCGATCGGCGCAGCTCATTCATCAACGGCGTGAAGCTGCCCTGCAGATCGTCGTGCACGTAGTCCGGCAGCACGCCGGGCCGCCGCGTGGCGGACGTGAAGGTGGCCAGGTCGCAGGCCAGCATCAGCCAGTCGTGGAACAGGCGTTCGGGATGCTGCGCCGGAAGCTGCCGCGCATGCCAGATCGAACCCATGTAGCGGTTGACGGTCTCCAGCAGCATGAAGTCCGACACCTCGGAAACGCCGCCGCGGCCGGGCTGCGACAGGCGCGAGGCCAGCGCCTCGCTGCGCGCGTCGAGCAGCCCCTGCAGTTCATCGACGAAGCCGCGCAAGACCGGATGCTCGCCCGCCGCCAGCCACGGCGCCACATAGCCTTCGTCCAGCACCACCCGGTTGTCCGAACGCCGCTCCAGCACGCGCGCCACCCCCAGGCCCAGCCAGTCGTCGGTAAGTTCGTCTTCCAGCATCAACCGCAGCCGCAAGCGTCCAAGCTGCATCAGGACGGGTTCCAGAGCCACGGAGCCGCTGTCTTCCACTTCGGCTTCGTGCACCAGATAGCGCGCCAGCGTGTCTTCCTCGCCTTCGTAGATGACGTCGCTGGCGCCGGCGCGCACGCGCGGCAGGGCCAGCACGACGCGCGCGCCGCGCGTCTGCGCCGGCACTTCGAACGCCGCGGGCGCCGCGTCCGGATGCGAGAAATCAAAAGGCGTGCCGTCGGGCATGACGCCTTGCGCCCTGGTCACCGCCACTTTGCCGATCGCCAGCGCGTCGCGGTCCAGCGACAGCTGGCCAAAGCCCCAGAAGCATCCCTGGAGCATGGCTGCGCGCTGCTGCGCGGTGTGCAGCATATGGCGTTCAAACTGCTGGAAATGCTGCGGCCGCAGGAACATGCCCTCCGACCAGATCACTTTGTCTCTGCTCACCATATGCGGTTCTCTTCGCTTCTAAAAGGGCCACCACGAACGGCTGCGATCCACTTCTTCCAGCCCGTCGCGCTTGACCGCGACCTTCACCGTCTCCTCGTTCGGCGAAAACTGCCAGACCTTGTAGATGTTGGTGTTCTGCGCCTCGGGCAACGACACCAGCAGCCGCCACTTGCTTTGCTCCAGTTCGCGATAGGCCGCCACCACGCCCACCACGCGCGCCTCGGCGTTGCCGGGGTACTGCACCACCTTGGTTTCGCCCGGCTTCAGGATGACCTGGTCGACATTGAGCAGCTCCGCGCCCAGCGCCGCGTGCGCATCGCCCTGCAGCGTGAAGAAGTCGCGCGATTCGAAGATGCTGGCCGATTTCAGTTCATAGATGGTCACCTGCACCGGCGACGGCCTGCCGCTGGCGTTCTGGTTCACTTTCGGATCCGCGCGCAGTTCGATCGCGTACGGCACGGGCACGCGCTTGGCCGTCGACGAACATGCCGCGAGCATCGCCGCCGTCAACGCAGCCGCGAGTATCGCCGCGATGCGCCGCCGTTTCGTCGGAATCACTCGTAGGCATGGACTGCTCATAAGACCTCGGAAATAAAAGTACACACGTCTGTTACGCCGCGACGCATACCTTGCACGGCGGGCCGCTATCATCGGCGGAATGACCAGGCCTACACACTCCAAACGACACGCCCGCGCCATGAAACAGCCCGCACGCATCTGCTTGATATCCACGCTCGCGCTGCTTGCGGCCTGTGCTTCCACCCCATCGCCGCAGGCTGTGGAAGCCTTGCAGCAGGTGCGCGACGAATACGCCGCCAGCCGCTTCGGCGCCGTCGTGCGCACGGTCGCGACTTCCGACGCGCTTGCCACCGCGCCCACGGCCATGCGGGTCGAAGCGCTCAAGCTGCAGGCCTTCAGCTACTGCGTGACCAACTATCGCCAGCTGTGCGAAGACAGCTTCGCGCGCATCCTGCAGTTGCAGCCCTCGTTCCAGCTCGCGCCGAATGAGGCCGGACACCCCCAGTGGGGGCCGGCGTTCCAGGCGGCGCAAGCGTCCCAGACCCGTTAACGCGCCGACGGCGCCCAGGAGACAGGCGTGAAGCTCACCGTGTTCCAGCGTGCCGGCGATCCGGCCTTCGAACCCATCCACGCCGTATTCACGGCGCCCGGCGGCACGGTAGGCCGCAGTCTCGACAACCAACTGGCCCTGCCCGACCCGACGCGCGGCATCTGCCGCGTGCAGGCGGCGATCCGCGTCAATGACGAGGACGCTGGCTTTCTGCTCAACCTGAGCGACATGAGCACGGTCAGCGTCAATGGCCAGGCGCTCGCGCGCGACCAGGAAGTGCCGCTGCATCCAGGCGACGAGCTGCAGATCGGCGACTACCGGCTGCGTGCCGCAGCGGCCACGCCCGAGGCGCCGGCAACCAGCGTGGCCGCCGCGGCCGACGACGACATCTTCAGCGACCTGATCGGCCCGGGCACCCTGCCCGTGGGCAGCGCGCCGGACGTCTCCACGCACCCCTTCGATCTGGACTCCGCGCAAGCGCGCAACCCGGAGGATCCCCTGCGCCACCTGCCGCCCGGCGACGGCGCGGTGTCGCGCCCGCCCACCGATCCCCTGGCGCTGTTCGATGCGCCCGGCGACGGCACGCCCAGCATCTTCTCGGACGGCACCCCGTCCGCCCTGCCCGCCCACGACGCGCTGGCCGAGCACCGCACTCATCCCGTCGACGACACGCTGGGCCACCCGCGCGACGCGGCAGACGCCCGCAGCGCGTCCAACCATCTGCGCGAGATCGGCGGGTACCTGCGGCCCGCGCCCGTCAAGCCCGAGTCCGGCGACAAGAACCGTTGAGGTTTCAGGCGTAGTCATAGCGGAACTCCCCGTCGGCGGCCGACAGGCTCACCTTGCTCAGCCTGCGGTCCTGCATGGAGGCGCCCAGCAGTTCCCGGCTGATCCGCGGCAGCACCGTGTTTGTCAGCACGGCATCCACCATGCGCGCCCCCGACTCCACTTCGGCGCAGCGCGCCACCACCAGCGCAGTAGCCTCGGGCGTCACCTCCAGCACGATGCCGTGCTGCTCGAACAGGCGGCGGCGCACGCGTTCGAACTGCAGGTCCACGATGCGCGCCAGCATGGCGTCCGGCAGCGGCAGGTAGGGCACCGCGACCAGCCGCCCCAGCAGCGCGGCCGGAAAGGCTTGCAGCAGCGGCTCGCGCAATGCCGCGGCCAACGCGGCTGCGTCGGGCAGCAGCTCCGGATCACGGCATAGAGCCGCAATCCGTTCCGCGCCCACGTTGGAGGTCAGGATGATCACCGCATTGCGGAAATCGATGTAGCGCCCCTCGCCGTCCTCCATCCAGCCCTTGTCAAAGACCTGGAAGAAGATCTCGTGCACGTCGGCATGCGCCTTCTCCACCTCGTCCAGCAACACCACGCTGTAGGGCCGCCGGCGCACGGCCTCGGTCAGCACGCCGCCCTCGCCATACCCGACATATCCCGGCGGCGCGCCCTTGAGCGTGGACACCGTGTGCGACTCCTGGAACTCGCTCATGTTGATGGTGATCAGGTTCTGTTCGCCGCCGTAAAGCGCCTCGGCCAGCGCCAGCGCGGTCTCCGTCTTGCCGACGCCGCTGGGACCGCAGAGCAGGAACACGCCTACCGGCTTGTCCGGGTCGGTCAGGCCGGCGCGCGAAGTCTGGACGCGGCGCGCCACCGCATCCAGCGCTTCACGCTGGCCGATCACCCGCGCCGAAAGCGTGTCCGCCAGGTCCAGCACGGCGCGCGCCTCGTCCCGCAGCATGCGGCCCACGGGTATGCCGGTCCAGTCGGCCACCACCGCGGCCACGGCGGCGGCATCGACCGCGCAATGCACCATCGCCGTCTCGCCCTGGCTGGTCGTCAGCGCTGCACGCGCCTGCGCCAAGGCGTGGCGCTGATCTTCCTGGGCGTCGGAGGACGCGAGTTCCAGCGTCTGGCGGAGTGTCAGCACGCGCTCGGCCAGCCCGCGCTCGGAATCCCAGCGCTCCGCCAGCGCCCGCTCCTCTTCCGTCGCGACGGCCTGCTCGGCCGCCAGCCGTTCGATCCGCTGCGCGTCGCCTTCTCCCAGACACAGCTCGCGTTCGGCGATGCGTAGCGCCAGCTCCAGCGCCTGCACCCGCCTGCGCGCGTCCTCCAGGCTGGGCGGTGCCGCATGCTGGCTGACCGCGACGCGCGCGCAGGCCGTGTCCAGCAATGCGACGGCCTTGTCGGGCAGCTGGCGCGCCGGAATGTAGCGGTGTGACAGCGTCACCGCCGCTTCGATCGCCTCGTCCAGCAGCAGCACGCCATGGTGCGCCTGCAGCGTTTCAGCCAGCCCGCGCAGCATGCCGAATGCGCGCGCCTCGTCGGGCTCGTGCACCTGTATGACCTGAAAGCGGCGGCTCAATGCGGGGTCTTTCTCGATGTACTTCTTGTATTCCGACCAGGTGGTGGCGCCTATGGTGCGCAGTTGGCCTCGCGCCAGCGCCGGCTTCAACAGATTGGCCGCGTCTCCGGTGCCTGCCGCGCCGCCCGCGCCCACCAGCGTGTGGATCTCGTCGATGAACAGCACCACCGGCTTCTCGCTGGCCTGCACCTCGTCGATGACGCAGCGCAGCCGCTGCTCGAATTCGCCCTTCACGCCCGCGCCCGCCTGCAGCAGGCCGATATCCAGCAGATACAGCGTCACGTCGCGCAGTTGCGGCGGCACCTCGCCTGCCGCCAGGCGCAGCGCCAGCCCTTCCACCACGGCTGTCTTGCCGACGCCGGCCTCGCCGGCCAGCAGCGGATTGTTCTGCCGCCGCCGCATCAGCACGTCAATGAGCTGGCGGATTTCCTCGTCGCGCCCGGACACCGGGTCGATCTCGCCCGCGCGCGCCCGCGCAGTCAGGTCGACGGCGAACCGCGCCAGCGCGGCACCGCCCGCGTCCGGCGCCCCGGCAGCGGCGACGGATGCCGTCTCGGCCGCGTCTTCCGGCGAGCCCTGCACGATCTCCGGCAGCTGTTCCAACAGCGCGTCTGGCGCGATGCGCGAGAACTGGGCCGACATGCCCAGCAGCACATGACGCAGCGCGTAGGTCCGCGCCAGTCCCGCCAGCAGATGGCCGCTGCGGATGCGCGCCGCGCCATAGCGCAGCGAGCCCAGCACCCAGGCTCTTTCGACCGCATGGTCGATGTGTTCGGACAGGTCGGAAACCGAGCCCGCGCCGGCCGGCAGGCGGTCGAGCTCCGCGGTCAGGTCGGCCTGCAGGATGGCCAGGTCCAACCCGAAGCGGCGCGCGATGCGGTGCAGGTCGCTGTCTTGCGCGTGCAGGATCTGATGCACCCAATGCACCAGCTCCACATAGGGATTGCCGCGCAGCTTGCAGAACGCGGTGGCGCCCTCCAGCGTCTGGTAGAGCAGCGGATTGAGCTTTCCGAAGAGGTCGATGCGGCCGATATCGGACATGGCATGGTGGCGCGTCATACGCGCGTCGTCGTTGAGGTTGAGGCCGGCGCACGGCCACGTGGCGGCCGAGCGCCGCGGCTTTCGTAGTCCAGCAGGAGATCGCCCGCCTCGCCTTGTTCGGGCCGGCGCCTGCCCAACCACGACGACAGGCCCAGCGGACGACTTGCGCCCAGGCTCAGTCCGCGCGCGTCTTCCGCACGCAGCACCGGTCTCAGGTCCCAGGCCAGCTCCATGCCGATGTAATGCCTGACCCAATGCGTCAGTTGGCGGGCGCGTGCGCCTCCCGGCAGAAAGCTCTGGTAGTCCTCCAGCGCCAGCGGGCCGATCTCGATGCGGAACTTGTGCTGGGCATCGCGCACCGCCACGCCCAGCACCGTGTCGCGTCCCAGTCCCGCAAAACCGCCCAGGCCCAGACGCTGCCCGGGCTCCAGGCGGATCCATTGCGGCACGAACTCGCGGATACGCACGGGCAGGCCGAAGAACGATTGCAGGATGTGCTTGAGTCCTTCGGGGTTGCGGGTCTGCCGCGTCAGGTGGCCCGCCATGTGGTACTTAGCGTGATCCAGCACCGCATCGCGGCGCCGCATCGACGGTTCGCCCATGTGCAACAGGCTGGCCACGTAGCGCGTAAAGCGCTCGTCCTTGCGGTCCAGGCTGACCGTGCTCTGCGCGTCCGCCCAGGCGCGGTAGAACAGCAGGATGAGCCGGTGATGGAACACGTCGGCAAATGCGGACAGCGTGCGGTCGCCGTGATGCGCCAGGCGCTCGCGGGCATGCTCCGTCAGGTGCAGGGGCAAGGGTCCGTTGGGACCGAACAGGCCGAAGCTGTAGATCGACAGTTCCGCGGGCCGCCCGCCCGTGGCGGCGCGCGCGGCGGCCACGGTGGACGGCGCGAATGCCATCGACGGCTCCTGCCGCAGCCGCACGGGTTCGTGGCGCGCAACCGTATCGCGTCCCAAGGGCTTGCGCGCGCCCGAGAGCGCATCGATCCAGCGCAAGGCATGGAACAGGTCATGGGCGTACGGTTCACGCTCGACTGCGCGCCACCATTGCGCCAGCGCGCCGACAGGCGCGGCGGACGGGTGGACGGGATCGGCGACGGGCTGGGCGATATCCACCGTCCTACCCCATGTGTATCTGCTTGGCGTCCACCTTGACCAGGTCGCCGCCCGTCACCACCGTGTAGGCCGCGTGCAGCCGCGCGCTCTGCTCGGCCTGGAAATCGATGGCGCCGGCGCGCACCTGGTCCATCTCGCTGACGCTGCGCTGCGACAGCCGCGCCATCAGCGTCATGCGATCCATCACCGCCTCGTAACTGCGGCCCACCAGCCGCACTTCACCCACGGTGGCATGCAGCTGCTTCGCCACCATGCGCATGCTGCCGCAGGTATGGCGTTCCTCTCCGGCCTCTACCGCGTACTCGGGCGCCCGCACGCGCACGGCGCTCTCGCCCTCCAGCAGCACGCCGCCGCTGCGCGAGCGCAATACCAGATCACCTTCGGCTTGCAACGTGGCGCGCGCGGGATCGGTCTGCACGGTCACGGCGATCAGGTAAATGCGGGCGGGGTCCGGGCCGCTGATCAGTACCTCGTCGCCCGGCTGCGGCTCCAGCAGGCAGCTGGCGGCGCGCTGCACGGTCCAGACGCGGCCATCGCAGGCCACGGCATAGCTGCCGTCGTCTTCGCGGCGCAGCAGTTCGCCCAGCAAATGGACGGGGTCGTAAGCCATGCGGCTCAGATGTGCGGCGGACTTCATCACGCGCTCCTTTTAGTGTGCACAGCCCCTAGACCACGGGCCGGCGTCCCATGCGGGGCTTGTAGCGGGCGATCTCGCCGCGCTGCAGGGTCGACAGGACCAGCTCCGACATCAGGTTGATCGATACATGGCGTGCGAAGAACTGCTCCAGCACGGCGCCAAACAGATAGGGGCTGATGCCCGAAAACGCGGTCTCGTCCACCTGCAGCGCGATGCGCACGCCGCGCCCGTGGACGATGGGGCCGGGCACGGGCAGGCGGTGATGCACCGGCGTCGCGCTGACGTGCCGCAGGCCCGCGATGTGCCGGCGCATGCCCGGCTCGGCCAGGTTGCCGTACACATGCAGCATCTCGCGCAGGGTCTGCGCGCCCTGCTCGGCGTCCAGGTCGGTCAGGCTGAGGTAGTTCAGGCCCAGGTGGCTGATCAGGTGCCAGGTAGCGGCGTTCTCGGCCAGCGCCACGCGCGGCCGTGAGGGCCCGTGCAGCACCTTGACCGCGCGCACCGGCGCCGACACGCGCAAGGTCATGTCGGTGTCGCCGCCCAGCGGCAACAGCAGCGCCAGATCGCGATTGGTGCACAGGGTTTCCAGGGTCAGGTGGCGCAGGTCGCCCGAGAACGGCGCCTCACGCCGGTCCACCAGCGACAGGAACACTTCGCTGCCGATGTAGCCGCTGCGCGTGCCGTTGCGTTGCGCGCTATCGGACACCAGCCGCGGCTCGCGGCGCATGGAGAAGTACGCGCCATGCTCGTCGGGGTCGCTGCCCAGCGAACCGTAGAACGGCCGGAACTCCTGCTCCTGCCGTTGCGCGGCAGCATGGCCCGCGACGCGCGTCACGCCGTAGACCTCGTAGTCCAGCGGGCGGCTGCGGTCGATGACCACGTGGTACTCGGAAGTCCTGGGCGTTACCGCCACGCGGTCCGCCCGCTTGGCGAACAGGTTGATCACCGGCACGCAATGCAGCGCCAGGTTGGCGGCCGATATCGCCCCTTCCAGTTCCGGCGCCGTCATCGAGAACAGCAGGGTCAGGTCGAAAGCACGGGTTTCGCGCTGCGCGCCCTGGGGCAGCGCGGGCGTGCGCAGACCCTGCTTCAATCCGTTGACGCTGAAGAACAGATAGCGTTGCGCAAAGGCGAAATACTCCTGCAAGAGGCGATAGCCCTGGAACACGCGGGCGTCGCCCGGCAGCAACGCCTGTTCGTCGGCAAAACCTTCGTGGCGCACCGCGTCCGGCGGCAACCTGTTGATCCATGCCACCGGCCTGGCGGTGTCGTGCCCCAGCACCGCCACGGTATGCCCCATGACGACTTCAAGCAGACGCTGCATCTGCAGGTCCTGGCCGTTCAGGTGGAACACCAGCTGATCGAGATCCAGGTCCTCCAGGCGTTGCCCGCCGCAAACCTCTATCCGGATGCGCAGCGCGCTCAGCACGCGCGCAGTGCGCCCGGCCAGGCCCAGCCTCGCCAGCGGCAGATCCTGCGGCGCGGCGGTGAATTCCGCCTGCGTGACCTGCAGCGGCCACAGGCGCAGGGCGTGGCCGGTGGTGAAATCGCACGGCGTCTGCTCGCCGCGCGCCACACGGCCGCGCAACAGCGTGCCGCGCGGCAATTCGAAGCCTCCCGCCAACGTGCCCTCGTTCATGCTGGGCGCGAACTGCACGATGGCCATCGCCGGGGTGGGCGCCAGGTAGTTGGGATACACCACCTCCAGCAGCCGCTGCGAGAAGCGCGGAAACTCGGCATCCATCTTCATATGGATGCGGGCGGTCAGAAAGCTGAAGCCCTCCAGCAGGCGTTCGACATAAGGATCGGCGACCTCCGTGGCATTCATGCCCAGCCGCGCCGCCACCTTGGGATGGGCCTGCGCAAACTCCGCGCCCAGCTCCCGCAGATAGACCAGTTCCCGGTTGTAGTAATCCAGCAGCCGATCGTCCATCAGGCACCGCCCAGATCGCGCAGATCCATGTGGCCGCTTTCCAGGTCGATGTCCGTGCGGAACAGGAACTCGAGCGGCTGCGGCACGCACCACAGCATGCCGCGTATCTCCAGGCTCAGCACATTGTGGTGCTCCAGCGTGCCGGCATCGGACACGCAGCGCACTTCCACCGACGAATCCAGGATGCGTGGCTCGAACGCGGCGATCGCTTCGCGGATCGACTCTTCGACGTCGATCCAGTCGATCTCCGACATGCGCTTCCCGGCCATGGCGCGCACGCCGAAGTTCAGCGCCGAGGCGGCCACCGGGCGGTGCGCCGACAGATCCTGGGACGCCTGAAGATTGACGGTATTGAGCAGCCAGCGCAGGTCCCGCAGCACCGCCGCGCGCAGCGCCTCATGCGTCAGCATGGCGTTTTCGCGCGGTTCTTCGCGCTTGGCGGGTTCGTTGTCCATCAGGCGGTCCAGCAGCGACGGCTGCAGCCGGTCGCGCGCCGCGCGCTGGCCGCGCGAGAGCGGCTCCCAATCGCCCGGACGGTCGGCGTGGCCCATCACGCCAGCTCCAGGCTGCGTACCTCGAGCAGCGCAATATCCGCCGCATCCGTCAGCCACATCTTCTGCCCCACGCCCGCGTAGGTATCACCCTGCAACGCGCGCCAGTCGGTCGTCCTGCCCAGCTTGGCCGAGTCGGAGAGTTCCACCATGCGCGCGCCGGGCGCCGCGGGATGGCGCGCCGGCACCAGGCCCTGCCGCACCCGGCCGTCTTCCAGTTCGATCTCGGCCTGCGCCCAGACCAGATCGCACAGGCCTTCCGGCGCAAGCAGACGCACGCGCTTGAGCGCGGCGAAGGGCAGCCACACGTAGCGCCCGCCTGCCAGGAACTCGAACACCGGCCCAAGGCGGCTGTCGCCGTCGCAGATCCACTGGAACGGCTGCGCAGTCTCTTGCGCCGCCAGTTCCAGCAGACCGGCGCGCGCGCTGGCATCCTCGAAAGCCTTGCCGCGCAGCTCGGCCGCCTGGGCTGGCACGGTACCGTCCAGGCGCAGCGCCGATATCATGGCCCGCAGCCAATCGGCGGGCTCGCCCAGCAGCGCGGGTTCGCCTTGCCCGGCAAGCACGGCCTCGCGCTCGCGCTCCGCCGCGATGGCGCTGGCGTAGAGCACCTGCGTCGGCCGCGCCTGCGCGTTCAGATGCCCGCAGACATTGAGCTGCTCGGCCGCGCGCGCCCAATCGCCCTGCACCGCCAGCAGCTGGAACAGCTGGGCGCGCAGGTCCGCGTCGGCGGGCTGCCGGCGCACCTGCGCCTGCAGCTCGTCCAATTGGCCAGCCAGGCTGAGCGCGCCGAAAGGAACCGCGGCGATGGACATGGGTGCCTCCGCCCTAGCCCACTTCCTTGTTCTGCTTGATATCCCAGGCCACCAGGCTTTCCGCGCCCTTGCCGCCCTTGTCGGTCTGCTCCCAGTACTGCTGCTTGACCTTGGCCGCCTGGAACGCGAAGTTCACCACCACGCCTTCGGCGCTGCGGTCCCCGGATATCTGCACCGACGACACCAGCACGTCTTCCAGCGTGATCTTGGAGTATTCGATCTGCTCGCCGCCCGCCTTGCACATGGACAGCTCGATCTTGCTGAGGTGCTTGCCGCTGGCGCAGTGCTTCATCACGGCCGGCGCGGCCTTGTCGATGCGGGCCACTACGTGCAGGTCGTTGAAGCTGGCCTTGCCCGCGCCCAGGCCGCCGCCGCTGGCCAGGTTGCCTGGCTGGGTGGCGCCCCATGAGAAGGACACGATATCGGTCCAGTCCTTGTGGTTGGCGTCCTTGGATTCACCGTTGGCGCCATCGATCTTCATGAACATATCCACTGCCACATCTGTCTCCTGGAGTTATGGGGCACGGTTGCGCCCCGACTTGTCAGCGCCACTCAGCCTTCGTTCTGTTTGAGCGAAGGCAGCTTGGAAACCAATCGCAGCGACACCGTCAGCCCTTCCAGCTGATAGTGCGGCCGCAGGAAAAACTTGGCGGAGTAATAGCCCGGGTTGTCCTCGATCTCCTGCACCTGCACCTCGGCGGCGGCCAGCGGCTTGCGCGCCTTGGTTTCCTGCGAGGAGTTCACGGGATCGCCATCCACGTAATTCATGATCCAATCGTTCAGCCAGCGCTCCATGTCGTCGCGTTCGCGGAACGAGCCGATCTTGTCGCGCACGATGCACTTCAGGTAATGCGCAAAGCGGCAGCACGCGAAGAGATACGGCAGGCGCGCGGCCAGCTTGGCATTGGCCGAGGCGTCGGCCTCGTAGTAGTCGTGCGGCTTTTGCAGCGACTGCGCGCCGATGAAGGCGGCGAAGTCGGAGTTCTTCCGATGCACCAGCGGCATGAAGCCGTTCTTGGCCAGTTCGGCCTCGCGCCGGTCGCTGATGGCGATCTCGGTCGGGCACTTCAGGTCCACGCCGCCGTCATCGGTGGGAAAGCTGTGGCAAGGCAGGTTTTCCACCGCGCCGCCCGACTCCACGCCGCGGATGGAGGTGCACCAGCCGTACAGCTTGAACGAGCGGTTCACGTTGGCCGCCATCGCATAGGCGGAATTGGTCCAGGTGTAGCGGTCGTGATTCGCGCCGTCGGTGTCTTCCTCGAAGTCGAATTCGTCGACGGGGTTGGTGCGCGCGCCGTACGGCAGCCGCGCCAGGAAGCGCGGCATCGCCAGCCCGATGTAGCGCGAGTCCTCGGATTCGCGCAGGCTGCGCCATGCGGCGTATTCCGTGTTGGTGAAGATCTTGGTCAGGTCGCGCGGGTTGGCCAGTTCCTGCCACGAATCCATCTGCATTACGTTGGGCGAAGCGCCCGCAATGAAAGGGCAATGCGCGGCGGACGAGATCTTGGCGATCTCGCCCAGCAGTTCCACGTCGGGCGGGCTGTGGTCGAAGTAGTAGTCGCCGACCAGGCAGCCGATGGGTTCGCCGCCGAACTGGCCGTACTCTTCCTCGTACACGCGCTTGAAGATGGGGCTCTGGTCCCAGCCCACGCCCTTGTGCCGCTTGAGCGTGCGGCCCAGCTCCGACTTGGACAGGCACATCACGCGGATCTTCAGAAGTTCATCGGTCTCGGTGTTGGTGACCAGGTAATGCAGGCCGCGCCACGCGCCCTCCAGCTGCTGGAAGTCGGGGTGGTGCATCACGCGGTTGATCTGTTCCGACATCTTGCGGTCGATCTCGGCGATGATGGCCTGGATGGTGCGGTAGGCGTCCGACGACAGGCCGACGCCGCTGTTCTCCAGCGCCTGGTGCGCCAGCGTGCGCACGGCATGCTCCACCGCCTCCTGCGCCTGCTCGGTCTTGGGCTTGAATTCCTTCTTCAGCAGGGCGGAAAGATCGTCCGCCTGCAGGGTCTCGACAGCGCGCGCGTCGGCGCGTTTGGCCACTGCGGTCATGGCATTCTCCGAAAAGCGATTCAAGCGGAAATCAGGCGGCCGGATCCTGCGCGGGGGCATCGGATGCGCGCGGATCCTCCTGCGGCTTAGGCGCGGCCGCCAGCGCGTTCATCAGCGCCGGATTCTTGAGCACGCTGCCGATCAGTTCCTCGGCGCCGGTCTTGCCGTCCATGTACGTCAACAGGTTCGCCAGCTGGGTGCGCGCGCTCAGCAGTTCATTCAGCGCGCCAACCTTGCGGGCTACGGTGGCCGGCGAAAAGTCGTCGATGCTCTCGAACGTGACGTCCACGTTCAGGTTGCCTTCGCCCGTCAGCGTGTTGGGTACCTGGAACGCCACGCGCGGCTGGATGGAGCGCATGCGTTCATCGAAGTTGTCGATGTCGATGTCGAGGAACTTGCGCTCGCCCACTTCCGGCTGCGGCGTTTCGGACTTGCCGGCCAGGTCCGCCAGCACGCCCATCACGAACGGCAACTGGATCTTGCGTTCCGCGCCGTAGATCTCCACGTCGTACTCGATCTGCACCCGCGGCGCGCGGTTTCTTGCAATGAACTTCTGGCCGCTTCCCTTCAGGCTGGTCGCCATGATGTCGTCTCCTCTTGTTGGTGCGGCGGCTGGCCCGCCTTACGGTTCCTGCCGGTTTGCTTCGGACCGCGGCAGCCATGCCTCGAACTGCTCCAGCCCCTGGGGCGCCAGATTCCTGATGATGTCGTGAAAGCTCATCGGGATGAGCTGCTGGGCCCGGCGGATGAGGTAGGGCGCGGGATGGCCGGGCTCGTTGGCCTCGAAGTAGGCGCAGACCTTGGACAGCATCGCCACGGCCTCGTCGCGCGATTGGATGGGCATGTCCCGCCAGCGCGGCGCGCCCTCGGCGGCGGCGGCAAGCGGCATGGCGGCGATGTCGCCGGCGGCCGGCGCATCGTCCGCGGGCATCGCGGCCGGCGGCGCGGGTTGAACGTCCCGCATTGCGTCCAGCACCAGGTCCAGGGTGCGGAGAATGGCGGCGTAATCGGGCGCCCAGGCGGCGCCCAGCTTGTCCGCCACGAGTTTCTGCATGCACCGCAGCGCCTGGGCGGCCGACTGCAGCGCGTGCGCCTCGGCATTGCCCTGCGCCCAGGCCTGGCGCAAGCGCTCAACCAGGCGCGGCCGTCCGCCAGGATAGGCGTCCGCGTCCTGGCGGCTGCCATCGAGCAGCGCCTCGGTATCACGCAAGCTCAGTTGCCCGTGCATGCCGCTGACCAGGCTGGCCGAGCGCACGCTGCGCGCACAGCCTTGCATGTCACCAAAGGCCGCCAGCGCATTCATGCGGGGCATGGGATCGTTTTCGCCGACGCTGTCGAGCCGCGGATGCACCGGCTCCCAATAGCGTTCCAGCGTATCGACGGCCAGCGCCAGGCCGTCGCTATAGCCGGGCAGGCCGCGGATCTCGGTCCAGGCAGAGGTCAACAGGCCGATGATGCGCAGGTCGCGGGTGCGCTCCAGCAGTGCGCGCGCCAGGCGTTCGACCTCGCGCCAGTCGGGCGGCTGCGCAGCAATGATGGTCGAGCCGAACTGCTGTTCGTCGCGACCCGCCGCGGCTTGCTGCAGTTGCAGGAAGTCGGCGTCGTATTCGAGGTCTTCCCCGCAGGGCAGACGTGAATCGAGTGTATTGAGGATGTCGGCGAATTCCATAGTCATCAGTTAAATGCCTGCTGGGATGCTGCCTGGATACAACCACTACGCTCCGCGCTGCTTCACGGAAGGGTGAATTCTAGGCATCTCTTTCCGCATGCAACGGCAACCTAACAACTACAGATTTTTCTTACAGATAACTAACACCCGAGTAAATAATTGAACACTTCTCTCCCTGCTGCATTGATTTTTAGACACAGACCTTACGGAATCCAGCCCGGCGCGGAAGGACTGTTACCGAAGCGTAAAAAACACAAAAGCATGTGAGAGCGCTTCTCGGGCGCTTTCGCCCCTGCCTACAATCGGCGCTCACGCTGGCGGCAAGACCGGCGCGCATCAGATCCAGAGACAGATTTCCCCGGCGCAGACCCGTTCGTGACGAGCCCTGCCCGCCCTTTGCAAGCGGCCCCATCGCGTGGCCGGACATCCCATTGCAGTCATCGCGACGCGCTTCACGCGCGGCCGCGAAGAAATCGAAAGCAGCACACGCAGCAACAGGCGAAGCATTCTCATAAGGAGACGGTGAGATGGACCGCAACGTGCCCAGCGAACGTGTCGTCAAGGCGCATACGCCCCTGCCGCCGGAACAACTGAAGTTCCGCGCCATGCACGGCGCCGAGAGCCTTTCGCAGCTGTACGAGCTGGAGATCGAACTGGTCTCGGAATCCTATTCGCTGGACATGAAGTCGCTGCTGGGCAAGCCGCTGACGCTGGAGATCGAAACCGGGTCCGCCGCGCCGCGCTATCTCAGCGGACACATCACGCGTTGCGCGTTGGTAGGCCGCGAGAACAACACCTCGCGCTACACCATCTACCGCGCCACGGTGCGGCCGTGGCTCTGGTACCTGACCCAGACCTCGGACAACAAGATATTCCAGAACAAGAGCGTGCCCGACGTCATCCGGGAAGTGCTGAAGGACTACGACTATCCCATCGAGTTCAAGCTGGTGGACAGCTACCGCAATTGGGAATACTGCGTCCAGTACCAGGAAACCGACTACGCCTTCATCAGCCGCCTGATGGAGCACGAGGGCATCTACTTCTGGTTCAAGCACGACAAGGGCAAGCACACCCTGGTCCTCACCGACGACATCACGCAGCACGAGCCCGTCTCCGGCTACGAGCAGATTCCCTATTACGGGCCGGACCGCATCACCATCCCCCGCGAAGACCATGTCTACAAATGGGAAGTGGCCGAACAGATCACGCCCGGCGCCTTTGCCACCACGGACTATCACCCGCTCACGCCCGCCGCCAGCCTGGAAGCGCGCCGCAACAACCCCGGCGCCCACGATCACGGCGACCTGGAAATGTACGAATGGCAAGGCGGCTACACCAACCCCGATGACGCGGAACACTACACCCGCGTGCGGCTTGAAGACCTGCAATGCCGAAAGGAGCAGAGCGCAGGCGGCTCCAACGCCCGCGGGCTGGCCACGGGCCATCTCTTCACGCTGCGCAATCATCCGCGCCAGGCCGAGAACCGCGAGTACCTCGTCGTCAGCACCTACTACCGGATCCGTGAAACAGGCTATGCCAGCGGCCAGCCCGATCCCGGCGACTTCGACCTGGAATTCGTCGTGCTGCCGTCCAGCACCCAGTTCCGCGCGCCGCGCGTGACTCCCGTCCCTCGCACCCATGGCCCACAGACCGCCACGGTAGTGGGCAAGGAAGGAGAGGAAATCTGGACGGACAAGATGGGCCGCATCAAGGTGCAGTTCCATTGGGACCGCTACGGCAAGAAGGACGAGAACAGCTCGTGCTGGGTGCGCGTGTCCAGCCCCTGGGCCGGCGGCGGCTTTGGCGGGATCCAGCTGCCGCGCGTGCGCGATGAAGTGATCGTCGACTTCATCGGCGGCCAGCCCGACCGCCCCATCGTGATCGGCCGCGTCTTCAACGCCAACAATCTGCCGCCCTGGGACCTGCCGGACAATGCCACGCAAAGCGGTTTTCTCAGCCGCTCCAAGAGCGGCACGCCCGCGACTGCGAACGCGCTCATGTTCGAGGACAAGAGCGGCAGCGAACGCATCTGGCTGCACGCGGAACGCGAACTGTGCACCGAAGTGGAGGCCAACGAGTTCCACTCGACCGACGAGAACCGCACCACCACCATCGGCGACAACGACACCACCAAGATCGGCGGCAACCGCGACATCAAGGTCACCGGCACCGACAAGCTGCACGTCGAAAAAACACGCGACGTGTTCGTGAAGGGACACGAGGAATACACCGTCAAGGCATCGCGCACGGTCAACGTGAAAGACGGCCTGATGGACGAGAAATTCGACAACGGCCTGAAGACGACGGTCGCGGCCAAGGGCGAGGAACGCGAGATCACGGGACTCTTCAAGGAAACCTTGAAGAATGGCGAGCAGGTCTACGTGAACGAAGGCGACTCGCTCCATCACGTCAAGACCGGCGCGCTCACCGAGAAGGCCAAGGGCAAGGTCGAGGTGCTTTCCACTGACGCGAACATGGACGTCAAGGCCAAGACCGCGATGCACGTGGAGTCCGAAACGTCCACCATGGATCTCAAAGCCAAGGGCAAGATAGACATGGAGTCGACAGGATCCACCGTGCTGGTCAAGGCCGATGGCAACATCACTTTAAAGACGCCCGCCGACGTCGTCATGGACGCCGCCAACGTCAAGGATCTTTCCAAGAAGAGCTGGCTGCAGGCCACGCCCTTCTCCATCGGCCTGGCGGTGGCCAAGGCGGAATTCGGCATGCATCGCATGGCGCTGTTCCGCACGACGGTCATGCTGAATACGTCGTTCACCAACTATGCCATCGTCAGCAGTATCGGACAGGTAGTGTCCTACCGCACCACCGGCTCGAGTTACGCCTACGATGGTGTCAAGGCTGAACAGGTCCCGCTGCGCGCGTCGATGGCCGGCCTCTGGAGCATCATCTAAGGCCGCCATGTCCGACTTCATCGATGCATGGCCCGGCTGGGCCAAGTGGGTGTGGCTGGGCCTCTTGCTGTCCCTGGCGCAAGCGGCGTACATGCTGTGGCGCGAGCGCCAACGCCGCGCGGCGGGACGCAAGCAAGTGCGGCGGCAGGACGGCTTGCGCGCCAGCGGACTGCCCGGCACCGCGCGGGTGACTGCGGCGCGCGACACGCGGCGCCGCATCGGCGACACCGTGTACTTCATCATCGAACTGGACCTGGAGGTCGCCGCCACCAGCGCCACGCCCGCCCTGTCGCGCACGCTCAGCGTGCCGCTGTCGCCCCTGCACCTGGCCGATTTCAGCGCCGGCAAGACCATACAGGTGCGGGTCGATCCCGCGACCCGGGAGGTTGTCGTGGACCAGGCCACCGGATAGCCATGAAGACCATCAAGCCGTTCCGCCTGGGCCTGCTTACCCGCCCCTACCGCTGGCAGCGCCGCGACGTGCTGGGCGTGGCGGTTTTCGCGCTGGTCGATATCGCGCAGGCGCCCACGTTGCTCATGGACCAGGAACTGTGGAAGCTGGCCGGCGCCGAAGCCGGCGGCCTGCTGGACCTGGCCACGCCCAAGCTATGTCCGGAGGTGCTGGTCGCGGGCCACGCCTACCCGCATGATCCCGCGAGTCCCGGCGCCTGCGCCGTGCGCCTGAAGGTGGGCGCGATCGACAAATCATTGCTGGTCTTCGGCGACCGCTACTGGCTTGATGGCAAGGCCACCGCCCCCCAGCCCTTCGAGCGCATGCGTCTGGACTGGAGCCGCGCCTACGGCGGCCCCGGCTGCGCGGAGAACCCGCTGGGCATCGGCGCGCAGGAAGAAGACGTCAACGGCGTGCGCGTGCGCCGGCTGCCCAACATCGAGCACCCGCAGGAGCGCGTCGCGTCGCCCTCCCAGCGCGTCGCCCCCGCCGGTTTTACGGCCATGCCCATGGACTGGCCGCAACGGGCCGCGCTGCTGGGCCGCCAGTATGGCCAGCAGTGGCTGGAGCATGACTTCCCGGGTTTCGCGTCCGACATGGATTGGCGCTTCTTCAATGCCGCGCCGCCCGACCAATGGGGCCCCGCCAATTCGGCGCTTGCTGGCGGCGCCGACTTTGAGCTGTGGAACATGCACCCTGAACACGAGGTACTGCGGGGCCGCCTGCCCGACTGGCGCGCCCGCTGCTTCGTCAGCCGCCAGACCGACGGCAACGCGCTTGAAGAAGTCGCGCTGCGCCTGACCACGGCCTGGTTCTTCCCCGACCGCGCGCAGCTGGCGCTGATCTGGCACGGCGCGCTGCCGGTGCGCGAAGATGACGCCGCCGATATCCTGCACATCATGCCCGCGCTGGAACACGCCGGCCAGGCGCGCGACATGGCGCATTACCAGACGGTGATGGGACAGCGCCTCGAGACCGAGCTCGGCGCGGTCCATGCCCTGCTGGATGCCCAGCTCGTGCCGGAAGACATTTGCGGCGAGCTGCCGCAGGCGGCCATGGAAGCCACGGTCCAGCGGCCGTCGAACCGCAACCTCCATGCCGGCGCGGCACGGCGGCATGCCCGCGAGCGCGAATCGCTGCTCGCCCAGGGCCTGGATCCCGACCTGTACATGGTTCCCCTGGAGCCGCCGTCAAAGGCGCCGGACCTGGCCGATCTGCCTCAGACCATCCTGCGCATGCAGCAGGAGCTGGAAGAGGCCAAACGCCTGTCCGGCGGACCCGCCGCGCGCGCGCTGGCCGATCCCAACCTGCCGTCCATGGCCGCGGTCTCGGGCGTCGACGTGGACGCGCTGCGCAAGCTGGAGGATGACGGCAAGCTTCCCGCCGGCTTCGACCCGCGCGTGGTGAAGCGGCACATCGCCGACTTCGATGCCAACCCTCACGCGCAGGCCGAGCGCGGCGTACAGCAAGCCGCAGATTCGCCGCCATCGCTCAGCCAAACCCTGGGCCCGCAGGTGCATCAGGCCTATCAGCAATCGGCGCATCAGTTCGCGCCGCCCCCGCCCATGCCGCCGTTGCGCGCACGGCGCACGCGCATGAAGCTGGAAGCGCGCCTGAAAGGCGATCGCGATTGCCGGGACATGAACCTGACCGGCGCGGACCTGAGCGGCATGGATCTTTCCGGGGTCGACTTCCAGCGCGCCATCCTGGCCGGCGCCCGGCTCGCCGGCGCGCGGCTGGACGGCTGCAACCTCGCCGACGCCGTGCTGGCTGGCGCCGACCTGACGCGCGCCAGCGTGCGCGGCGCCGACATGTCGCGCGCGAACCTGGGCCGCACGCAATGCGTGCAGACGGACTTCACCGAAAGCCGCATCACGGAGACCATCTGGGACCATGCCAGCTGCGAGGATTGCAGCTTTGCCGGCAGCGTCTGGCTGCTGGGACGCCTGCATCAGGCGCGCTTGCGCGGTTGCGACCTGAGCGGCGCGTCATTCGAGCAATGGGCCGCAATGATGGCCGCCTTCGAGGATTGCCGCTTTCACGAAGCGCGCTTGAATCAGTGCGTGTTCATGCAGGGAACGATGGCGAACGCCGATTTCTCCCGCGCGGACCTGCTGCGCGTCAGCTTCATGGACGTGGAGTTTTCGGGCCGCCATAGCCTGGAGAACGCCACGCTCGATGGCTGCGCCTACGCGGGACGCGTAGCGCTTGCCGGCGCATGCCTGCGCGGCATGCAGTTCAAGGTGGGCAGCATGCGTGGCGCGATGCTCGATCGCGCCGACTTGCGTGGCGCGCAACTTGCCGCCAGTGACTTTTCGAACTGCAGCCTGCGGGAAGCAGACCTCAGCGGCGTGGCCGTCCCCGACACCCACTTCGTGCGCGCCGATTTCACCGGCGCGCGGCTGCGCAACGCCAACCTGATCAACAGCCTGCTCGGCAAGGCCATCCTGCTGCGCGCCGACCTGACCGGCGCCAACCTCTTTCGCGCCGATGTCGCGCAGGCGCAGATGGACGGCAGCACCGGGCTGGACGACGCCCATACCCAGGGCGCCAAGCTCTGGCCGGCCCGGCAGCCGGAGAACGCCGCATGAATCTGGACCAGTTGCTGGACCAGGTGCGCCACGGCGAGCCGATAGCGCACCTCAGCCTGGCGGGCCAGGACCTGCGCGGCCTGGACCTGGCGGGCGCGTTCTTCGATCAGGTGGATTTGAGCGGCGCCAGGATGAGCGGTTGCCAGTTGCAGGACAGCCAATTCCTCAACTGCGTGCTGGCTGGCGTGGACGCCGCGGACGCCAATCTGGATATGGCCCGGCTGTTTCGCTGCCAGGCCCGCGGCGCGGTGCTGGACCGCAGCCACGCCCATGGCGTCAGCTTCACCGAATGCGATCTGGGACAGGCCAGCCTGGAAGGGGCCGAGCTGCGGGAAGCGGCTTTCAACTCCACCTCGCTCGAAGCGGCCTCCTTCCGTTCCGCCCGCGTGGAGCGCTCGGTGTTCTCGCGCGGCGCGCTTGCGCGTGCCGACCTGTCTCAGGCCCGGATGAGCTACACCCTGCTCCACCAGCTGGACCTGCGCAGCGTCGTGCTGGCGGGCGCCAGCGCGGAAAGCACCATGTTCATCGAATGCGATCTGACGGCGCAGGACTTCTCCTCGCAAGCCTACCCGCTCTGCCATTTCACCGACAGCCAGCTGGACGGCGCGGACTTCCGCAATGCCGACCTGCGCCAGGCCGGCTTCAAGGGCGCAACGCTGCGCGGCGCGCGCTTCGCTGGCGCGTCGGCCCCACAGTGCTTGTTCCCTCAGGCCGACCTGAGCGGCGCCGACCTGCAGGGCGGCCGTTTCGACGGCGCCATCTGGGCCGAGGCGACGCTGGACGGCGCGTCCTTGCGCGGCGCCAGCCTGTCGCTGTGCGTCTTCCAGCGCGCGCGCTGCGCCGACACCGATTTCCGCGGCGCCAACCTGACCGACGCCGATTTCTCGCTGGCCGACCTGGGCGGGGCCGACCTGCGCGACGCCACGTTCCTGCGCACGCGCATGCATCGCGCGTTGACGCACGGCGCGCGTTGGACGCAGCGCCGCGGCATCATCGAAAACGACGCGCCCCTGCTTGAAGCCGAACTCTGGTCAGCCGGACGCGCCCCCCTTTGACCCCACGCGGCATCGCCGCCCCCTCGCCGCACAAGGAGATCAATATGCTCGCAGTCTGCCAATTGCCCAGCCTGGCCGTGGGCGTACCCGACGTCTGCAAGACCCCGGTGCCGCCGGTGCCGCACATCGACACGGCGACGTCGTCCATGGGTATCCCCGTGGTCTGGAATGTATGGTTGATGGCCGCGCCCGTGCACAACATGGCCACGCTGATACCCGTCACGCTGGGCGATACCGCCGGCGTGGGCGGTGGCCTGATCTCGCAGACCTTCATGGGACAGTCGCGCTACATGACGGGCGCGTTCACCATGCTGGTGCGCGGCGCGCCCATCGTCCGCATGACCAGCCTGACCCTGCAGAACACCATCAATGCGCCCGGCGTCAAGGTGTACTCGCCCCAGCCCGTGATGGTCGTGCTGAAGGCCTGAACAGGCCGTCAGCGACTACAGCTCGCCGTAGGAGTGCAGCCCGGACAGGAACATGTTCACGCCCAGGAAGGCGAAGCCGGTGATCAGCAGGCCCATCAGCGCCCAGTAGGCCGCCATGGTGCCGCGCAGGCCCTTGATCAGGCGCATGTGCAGCCAGGCCGCATAGTTGAGCCAGACGATCAGCGCCCAGGTTTCCTTGGGGTCCCACTGCCAGTACGCGCCCCAGGCGTCGGCCGCCCACAGCGCGCCCAGGATGGTGGCGACCGTGAAGAACGCGAAGCCGATCGCGATGGCGCGATACATGATGTCGTCCAGCACTTCCAGCGAGGGCAGCGCCGCTGCGATGCGGCGGCGTCCCAGCAGGATGGCGCCCACGATCACCGCGCCCACGCCGAAATACAGCATCCAGGTGGCCGACAGGCCGTCGGTGCGGAACACCATGGGCTCGGCGCACAACAGCACGCCCAGCACGAACAGCGGGGCCAGCTTGGCCCAGGACGTGGTCTGGCCGTGCTGCTTGACCAGGTAGGCAAAGCCCACCATGGCGGCCAGCGAGAAGGTGCCGTAGCCGATGAAGTTGGCGGGCACGTGCAGTTTCATCCACCAGCTCTTGAGCGCCGGCACCAGCGGCTGGATCTGCCCGGCATCGCGCGTGAACGAATACCACAGCAGGAACACCACGGCCGACGTCACCACCAGCATCACGAAGCCGCCCAGCGCGCGCGTGGCGTACTTGCGTTCGTAGTAGAGGTAGAACAGCGCCGTGATCAGCGCAAACAGCACGAACACTTCATACAGGTTGCTGACCGGGATGTGGCCCAGGTCCGGGCCCATCAGGTGTCCTTCGCGCCAGCGCACCAAAAGGCCCGTGACGCCGGCGAACACCGCGCCCCAGCTCAACGCCGTGCCCAGCCAGGCGGCCGTGGGGCTGAAGAAGCCGATCCAGTAGCAGACCATGGCCAGCGCGAACAGCGCGCACATCCACAGGATGGCGGATTGCGAGGAGAACAGGTACTTCAGGAAGAACACCTGCTCGGCGCGGGCCAGGTCGTTGCCGTACAGCATCAGCGCCAGTCCGGCCGCGATGGCACAGGCGACCATCAGGTGGCGCAGCGGACGCCACAACCAGCCCATCCAGGCCAGCACCGGCACGGTGCCGCACAGGATGATCTTCTCGTAATAGTCCATCGCGTTGCTGTAGCGGGTCAGCGCGAAGCCCGCACCCACTGCCAGCAACAAAAAGAAGACGATGTCGGTCCAGTCAGGCCTGCCGCGCTGGGCGCGGCCATCGCCGGTTTCGGACAAGGCGTCCTGCCAGAGCTGGTCCGGCGAGGCTGCCAGCGACTGCGGCGAGGAGGGATGCGTGGTGGTCGTAGTGGACATAGGAAACCTTAAGACCTCTTCTGGCGCAGCAGCGCCTGCTTGAAGCGTTCAAACTCCTGGTTGAAGTCGAGTGTACGCTTCTGGGACGTCATGGCCGCCAGGACGCTGCTGCCGCCGCCTTGCGGCTTGATCCAGATCCAGATGCGGCGGTCTCGAATATAGAACATCGAGAACACGCCCAGGACCAGCAGCAGGCTGCCCAGGTAGACGGTGTTCTTGCCGGGCGTACGGCTGACCTGGAACACGCTGGCCTGCACGTGCTTGAAGTCCGCCAGCGACAGGAACACCGGCGCCGGATAGACGGTCAGGTCCGACAGCGCGGCCACGGACAGGCGCGACCAGACGGCGGCGCGTTCGGCCTCCGGGCCCTCGGTGGCCACGGGCGGCAGGCCGGCGCGCTCGCGCTCGATGGCGCGCAGTTCGTTCATGCTGGCGCCGATCAGGCGGATCACCACGTCGGCTGCCCGTTCCAGGTCCTGCGGCGGCGTATTGGCCTGCAGGAACGCCGCCACGGCTTGCAAGCCGCCGGAGGAGAAGGTTTCCAGGGCGCGCTCGGCGGCCGTCTGTAGCGGCTGGCGATCCGTCCCCGCAGGGCTGTTGCGTTCCGCGAAGCGGCGCGCGGCTTCCTGGCGCGCCGCGGGGTCGGCCAGCGTCGCGCGCAGGCGCATGAATTCGGCGATCGAGCTGTCGTCGTCGGCCGGAATGCGCAGGTAGCGGAACGGCTCGGAGGCGTTGTTGCGCACCCCGGCCAGGAACACGGCGGCGCCGTCCAGCTCGACGGGCAACATGTAATTCTGGAATTCGTGGGCCTGGCCGGCGTCATCGATCAGCTTGTACTCGACGCTGGGGCCGACGTTGCGCAGGTTTTCGTTCTTTTTGCCCGCGGCGCTGCCGGATACCGACGCGACATGGTCGGCGAAGCTCTGGTTGCCGCCCTTGGGCGCGCCCCCGGTCAGATCCTCGACGTTGATGGGCCGCAGGGCCGTAATCTCGATGCCCATGCTGCGCGCGCCGCGGGCAGTGTGAGCGGTTACTTCGCTGGTCTTGCCCACCGTGCCGTCAACCGCGAAGGTAGCGGCGTCAGATCCTACTAGCGGGTAGCCTTTCAGCGTCACCGCGCTGCCGCCGTCGTCAAAACTGGACTGGTAGACCGTCATGCCCTTGAAGCGCAGCGGCTCGTTGACCTCGATGGTGGAGTCGAAACTCTTGCCGGTGTCCGGGTCGGTGACCTCGACCTCGCTGGCGAAGCGGCTAGGCATGCCGGTGGAGTAATAGTCGACCACGAACTTCTTGAGCTTCAGCGTGAAGGGCATGGGCTGCACCAGGGCGCCGTCGCCCACCATCACGACCGCCGTGCTGGCCTGACCGCCCTCCGGCACCAGCACGCTGGCGCGGAAACTCGGGTTGTCGACCGACAGGCGGCCGCTTTCCGGCACTTCCGAGATCAGCATGTTCTCGACGATGGGCTTCTTGCCGCCGAACATGACCTGCAGGCGCACCGGCAACTCGCTGTCCAGCAAGCCGCCGATACAGATGATGACCATGGCCGCGTGGGCGAACACATAGCCCAGGCGGTTGGCGCTGCCTTTCTTGGCCGCCAGCAGCACGCCGTCCGCGTCCTGGCGTTCGCGTACGGCATAGCCCAGCCGGCCCAGCAGGGATTTGAGGCCCGCGGCCGTCTGCGGCACGTCGGTGGGTTCTTCGGTTTCCACCCGGTGCGGGAAGGCGCGCAGGCTGCTGGCGCGCACGTGCTCGCGGAACGAACGGGCATCGCGCAGCATCTTGGGCGCGTTGCGGATCAGGCAGACCGAGGTCGACACGACCAGGAACCCCATGATCAGCAGGAACCACCAGCTGTTGTAGACGTGCCAGATGGAGAACTTGTCGAACACTTCGAACCAGAACGGCCCGAACTGGTCGATGTAATTGTTGGACGAGCGGTTCTGCTGCAAGACCGTTCCCACCAGGCTCGCCACGCAGATGAACATCAGCAGGCTGACGGCGAAACGCATCGAGCCCAGCAATTCGAAGAAATCGCCGGGCAGGCTGCGCAGGGAAGGACGGGAGTGTGTACGGGTCGAATTCATGAAAAAAGGGGGGCCGCGCTATCGGCTACCCCCCTCATAGACAACGCGCGGCGGAACCAGGTTCCGCTGCGCTGAGTTTGCAGAACGCGGACCAGCCGCGCGCGTGGCTGGCTGGCGCCTACCGCAGACCGGCGGCGTAGTCCGACACGGCCTTGATGTCGGCGTCCGACATGCGGTCCGCGATCGCGAACATGACGTCGTTCTTGCGGTCGCCGCTGCGGAACAGCTTCAGCTGCTCTTCAATGTACATGGGGAACTGGCCCGACAACCGGGGGTACTGGCTGGGAATGCCCGCGCCATTGGCAGAATGGCACGATGCGCAGGCCGGAACCTTGCGATCCGGCAAACCTCCGCGCCAGATCTTTTGACCCAGATCAACCAGCTTCTCCTGGCCGGCCGTGGCGGGCTCCTTGAGCGGCTGCTGCGCCAGGTACAGCGCGATGTTCTGCATGTCGGCGGGCGTCAGGTTCTGCGCCATGGCCGTCATCGGGGTGGGATTGCCGCCCGCGCCATTGCGCACCGGCAGCTTGGCGCCAGGCTTGATCTGGAAGTCCGCCAATTGCTTGGCCAGGTACTCGTGGGACTGCGCGGCCAGATTGGGGTTCACCGGGATGGTGCTATTGCCCGCCGCGCCATGACAGGACGCACAGGCGATGATGCCCCTGGCCGCATCACCCTGGTCAAACAGCTGTCCGCCCTTGGCGGCATCTGGTTTTACCGGGCCCGCGGCGCCTTCGGCGGCGAAACTCGTAGTAGATAAGGCGGAGGCGCCGAGCAACAGCCCGCTCGCAACCAACATCCGGGACAGCACACGCTTCATGAAGACCTCGACGATCGCATCGATCAAGGCGCAAAAAGGCGCCCACGCCTGCCCGCACACCCTGGAATACCGTATCGAACCTGTTTTGCCTTCCTGCCTGCGATGTTGCTGCGAGCTTGCCGGATAAAGCGATCAGCAAGCCAAACAGTAAGCAAAAAAGACGGCTCCGCGCACGGGGACCACTGTTGCAAACGCCGGATTATACAATAGGGCTCGAAACCAACCGTATCCAAAGCCACCCGTGTCCCTCCTACATCGCGCCTCTTTCCTCACTTCCGCGGCTCGCCTCGACCAGTTGCCGGCCGCCGGCGCTCCCGAGGTCTGCTTTGTCGGCCGCTCCAACGCCGGCAAATCCACGGCCATCAACGTGCTGTGCAACCAGCGTCGTCTTGCCTTCTCCAGCAAGACGCCGGGCCGCACGCGCTTGATCAACATGTTCGGCTTGCCCGACCCCCTGGATCCGGAAGGCCACATCGGTTATCTCGTCGACCTGCCCGGCTACGGCTACGCCTCCGTGGCCCGCAACGAAAAGGAAAAGTGGGCCGACATCCTGGGCGGCTACCTGCGTGACCGCGAATCGCTGGTCGGCATCGTGCTGCTCATCGACATCCGCCGCGGCGTCACCGAACTGGACCGCCGCCTCGCCAACTTCATCGCCCCCACCGGACGCCCGGTGCTGGCGCTGCTGACCAAGGCCGACAAGCTGCCCTACGGCCAGCGCATGCGCACCGTGTTCTCCGTGCGCAAGGACCTGGCCGACATCGGCGCCTTGCACACCATCCCCTTCTCGGCGCCCGAACGCATCGGCCTGGAAGAGGCCGGCGCGCATATAGAAAACTGGATTTCACCCAAGGTCGTACCATGAACCCGCAGATCATCTCCCCTGAATTCCCGGTATCCCGCCCGCGCCGCCTGCGCCGCGACGACTTCACCCGCCGCCTTGTGCGCGAGAACGCCCTGACGGTCAACGATCTGATCTACCCCGTGTTCGTGGCCGAAGGTACCGGCCTGCAACAGGCCGTGCCGTCGCTGCCGGGCGTGGTCCGCTATTCGCTGGACACGCTGCTGCCGGTGGCCCGCGAATGCGTCGAACTCGGCATTCCCGTGCTGGCGCTGTTCCCCGCCATCGACCCCTCGCTCAAGACGCCCGACGGCATCGAAGCCACCAACCCGAACGGCCTGATCCCGCGCGTGGTGCGTGAACTGAAGAAGCAGGTCCCCGAACTCGGCATTCTGTGCGACGTGGCGCTGGACCCCTACACCAGCCACGGCCAGGACGGCGTCATCGACGACAACGGCTACGTCATCAACGAAGCCACCGTCGAAATCCTGGTCAAGCAGGCGCTCACGCAAGCCGAGGCCGGCGTCGACATGGTCGCCCCCAGCGACATGATGGACGGCCGCATCGGCGCCGTGCGCCGCGCGCTGGAAGCCAACGGCCACATCCACACGCAGATCATGGCCTACTCCGCCAAGTACGCCAGCGCCTTCTACGGCCCGTTCCGCGACGCCGTGGGCTCGGCCACCAACCTGGGCAAGTCCAACAAGATGGCTTATCAGATGGATCCGGGCAACCTCGACGAAGCCCTGCGCGAAGTCGCGGCCGACCTGCAGGAAGGCGCCGACATGGTCATGGTCAAGCCCGGCATGCCTTACCTGGACGTGCTGCGCCGGGTCAAGGACACGTTCCGCGTGCCTACCTTCGCCTACCAGGTCAGCGGCGAGTACGCCATGATCAAGGCCGCCGCCGCCAACGGCTGGCTGGACCACGACAAGGTCATGATGGAAGCGCTCCTGGCGTTCAAACGCGCCGGCGCCGACGGCATCCTGACGTACTTCGCGGTCGAAGCCGCGAAGCTGCTGAAGAGCCAGCGTTAAGCGCTTGCGGCATCGCGGGCCGGGCCTGTACCGGCCGGCCGCGACGCTTGCCGCGGATCAGGTCTTGGCGGCCGCATTGCGGCCCGCCGCCGGCGCCCCGCGCCGCAATCCCAGCCAGGTTCCCCCCAGCACGCAGGCCAGCCCCGCGACGTGCGTGGGCGTGACGTGCTCATCCAGGAACAGGGCCGCGAACAGCAGGCCGAAGATCGGCAGCCAGTTCACGAACAAGGCGGCGCGGCTGATGCCCAGCCGCGCAATGCCGGCATTCCAGACGATGTTGCTGACGCCCGAGGCGATCACCGCCGAAAACAGCAGCACCAGCCACGGCCACCACGTCATCTGCCAGGTATCGCCCTGGTAGGACGCGGGCGTCAGCGCCGCGTGCACCACCAGCATCAGGCCACCGGCCAGGTACATGTACCAGAGCATGCCCAGCGGATCCATGCTGCGCGACATGCGCTGGATCACCAGCCCACCGCAGACGAACACCAGCACCGCCACGAACACGATGGCATCGCCCCAGCCCGTCAGGCCGATCCGCGCGCCGCTGCCGACCACCACCATGCCCACGCCCAAGAGGCCCAGCAAGGCGCCGGAAATGCGCACCAGCGTCAGCCTCTCGCGATAGAAGATGGCTGCCAGCAGCGCCGACAGCAAAGGGCTGGTCGCCATGATCAGCGTGCCATTCGCGGCCGAGGACACCCGCAGTCCCGTCACCAGCGCCATCTGGTGCGCATACACCACCAGGAAGCCCGCCAGCGCGACCCAGCCCAGCTCGGCGCGGCCCAGCCGCGGAATGCGGCCCCGACGGGCCTTGATGATGAGGGTGACGGTGATGAACGCGATGACGATGCGCACGGCCGCCAAGGCCTGCACATCCATGTGCAGCGTCAGGTACTTGACCGAGACGATGTTCAGGCCCCATGTGGCCATGACGAACATCAATTGAAGATAGATAAGACCGGTGCGGTCCTGGCTTGCATCAACTGTCGGGGACGTCACGGGCGCCGGCCTGGAAGGAAAATGGGACGCGCCGCCCACGCGGCGCCGCGGACATGGTATCGCGCCTGGGGCCTGGACTCAATGCGCGCCGAGATACGCCGCCCGTACGTTGGGGTCGCGCAGCAGTTCCGCGCCCGAGCCGCTCAACGTGATGCGTCCGGTCTCCAGCACATAGGCCCGGTCCGCCACGCCCAACGCCTGGTTGGCCATCTGCTCCACCAGCACGATGGTCAGCCCGTCGTCGCGCAGCTTGCAGATCGCCGCGAAGATGTCCTGCACGATCAAAGGCGCCAGCCCCAGCGAGGGTTCGTCCAGGCACAGCAGGCGCGGCTCGCTCATCAGGGCGCGCGCCATCGCCAGCATCTGCTGCTCGCCGCCCGACAAGGTGCCGGCCAGCTGCTCGCGCCGTTCGCGCAGCCGCGGGAACAGCCGGTAGCCGCGCTCCACGCCTTCGGCCACTGCCGCGGGGTCCCTGCGCCGGATGTAGGCGCCCAGCACCAGGTTGTCGTAGACGGTCTGGTCCGCGAACACGCCACGCCCTTCCGGCGACAGCGCCAGGCCCAGGCCCACGCGCTGATGCGCCGCGACCTGCGTGATGTCGCGCCCGTCGAAGGTCACGCGTCCGCCCTGCAAGGGCTCCAGGCCCGCCACGCCCTTCAGCAAGGTGCTCTTGCCCGCGCCGTTGGCGCCGATGATGGTCACGATCTCGCCCGCGCGGATCTCCAGCGACACATCGCGCACCGCCTGGATGGCGCCATACGAAATCTGCACGGATTCTAGTTTCAGCATCGTCTTGCGGCCTGTTCCTATGCCTATGGCCTGGCCTCAGGCCATGCCGGTTCCCAGATACGCCTCGATCACGCGCTTGTCCGCCTGCACCTGGGCGGGCTTGCCCTCGGCGATCTTGATGCCGTAGTCCAGCACGATCACGTGATCGGAAATCGCCATCACCAAATCCATGTGGTGCTCGACCATCAGCAGCGTGATGCCGCAGGATGCGCCGATGCGCACCAGCAGCTCGCCCAGCTCCGCGGTCTCCTGCGGGTTCAGCCCAGCCGCCGGTTCGTCCAGCAGCAGCAGGGTCGGCTCCGTCGCCAATGCGCGCGCCAGTTCCACGCGCCGCTGCAGGCCATACGGCAGGCTGCCCGCCGGCGTGTCGGCCAGATGCTCCAGGCCCACCATGCGCACCAGCCGATAGGCGTGCTCGCGCGCGCGGCGCTCCTCGGCGCGTGCGCTCGGCAGACCCAGCAGCGATGCCCAGAAGCCGTTCTTCATGCGGCTGTGGCGGCCCAGCAGCACGTTGTCCAGCACCGACAGCTCGCCGAACAGGCGCAGGTTCTGGAAGCTGCGGCCTATGCCCAGCTTGCAGATGACGTGCGGCCGCTCGCCCGCAATGTCCGTGCCCTGGAAGCGGACCACGCCCGCGTCCGGCAGCACCACGCCGCTGAGCATGTTGATAAGCGTGCTCTTGCCCGCGCCGTTCGGTCCGATCAGGGCGTGCACGTGGCCGCGCCGCAAGCAGAAGGAAATGTCCTGCGCCGGCTTCACCCCGCCATAGGCCTTGGACAGGCTCTCGACCACCAACAGCAGCTCTTCCTGCGCCGCAACCGCCGGCTTGGCCATGGCCGGCGCCGCCGCCTCGCTGCCGCCGCCTTGCGGCCGCGCATCCGCGACCCGGCGCGCGCGGCGCGAGAACAGACCCATCACGCCGCCCGGCATGAAGTACAGCGCGAACAGCAGCAACGCGCCGTAGAAGAAATGCTGCACCGACGGCCAGCGCGCCAGCATCGCATCGATGATGGTCAGCGCTATCGCTCCCACGGCCGGCCCCGCCTTCGAGCCCGCCCCGCCGAACAGCACCAGCAGCAGAATGAAGATCGACAGGTTGAAGCCGATGAAATCCGAGTTGATGTACTGGTTCTGCTGCGCCACCAGCGCGCCCGCGATGCCGCAGGTCACGGCCGCCACCACGAAGGCGATGACCTTGGCGCGATACACGCGCACCCCGACGGAAGACGAGGCGATCTCATCAGCCTGCACCGACAGCAATGCGCGTCCGAAGCGTCCGTCCAGCACGTTGCGCAGCAGCAGCTGCGTCGCCACGCACAGCACCAGCGCGAACCACACCCACTGTTGGTTGGTGAACGGGTTGCCGCCCCAGGTCAACGGCATGATGCCGAACAGGCCCGAAGGGCCGCCGAACACGTCCACCCATTCTGTGACGATCTTCTCCATGACGATGCCGAAAGCCAGCGTCACCATGGCCAGGTACGGCCCCTTAACGCGCAGCGACGGCAGGGCGATCAGCACGCCGAACACGCCGGCCACCACCGGCGCCGCGGCCAGGGCCAGCCACGGATCGACTTGCCAACGCGAGGTCAGCAAGGCCGCCGTATAGGCGCCGGCCGCAAACAAGCCTGCCTGGCCCAGCGACTTCTGTCCCGCATACCCCACCAGCACGTTCACGCCCGCCGCGCACAGGTAGTACACGCAAGCCATGAATACGATGCGCAGGTAGTAATCGTTGTCCACCAGGGCGGCGAATACGGCGAGCGCCGCCGCCAGCGCCACGGCGATCAGGGTCTGGCCGTGCCGCTTCATACCTTCTCCACCAGACGCTTGCCGAACAGGCCGGTGGGCTTGACTGCCAGCACCAGGATCACCAACCCGAAAATCGCCACTTCACGCCATTGCGACTGCCAGAGGTTCACATAGGACTCCAGCAGCCCCAGCACGAAGCCGCCCAGCACGCAGCCGCGCGGATTCGACAGGCCGCCTATCATCGCGCCGGAAAAGCCCTTCAGGCCGATGGCCAGGCCCATGAATATCGAAGCCGACGTGATCGGCGCGACCAGAAAACCCGCCAGGCCGGCCAGCGCCGAACTGGCGAAGAAGGCTCCGGTCATCACTGCGTTCACATTGATGCCCATCAGGTTGGCGACCGCGGGATTGGCGGCCACGGCCCGCATCGCCTTGCCCAGCACCGTGCGGTTCATGACGCGGTCGAACAGCACCATCACCACCACCGCCACGGCGAGCAGCAGCAGTTCCTGGCTGCGCACTCCCGCGCCGAACACGCGGATCACCTCGTCGCCGAAGGGCGCGGGCACCGTGACCGGCGCGGGTCCCCAGACCGCGAACGCGGCGCTCTGCAGCAGGATGCCGAAGCCTAGCGTGCTCATGACCCAGGCCATGCCCGGGCGCGAGGCGAACGGCCGCACGCCGAACACGTACAGCAGCACGCCCAGCAAGCCCATCACCAGCACCGCCGCCAGCCCGGCCAGCAAGTACTCCCAACCACTCAGTTCCAGGCCTGTGAAGGCCGCGGTAGTGATCGGCTTGCCGGCAAACAGGAACAAGGCGCCTACCCCGATGAACGCCCCCACGGACACGAATTCCCCGTGTCCGAAGTTGAGCGTGCGCGTGGTCGTGAACGTGATGCTGAAGCCCAGCGCCACCAACGCATACGCGCCCCCTACGGCTAGCCCGCTGACGAGCGCCTGCAACAATGTCGCCAACATGATGGCCCCTTATGCCTGTCGCTGTCCTGCTGCTACTTGGCGACGGCGACGGTCACGTCATCCGCGTAAGGCACCAGCTTGCCGTCCTGCCAGTGCGCCCACTTGTAGTCGCTTACCAGCAGCGCGTCATGCACCGTGGCCGAGAACGGCTTGGTGTAGGTCTTCATCGCGCCTTCGTAGGTGCCATCCAGGTTCTCCAGCGCCAGGCGCACCTTGTCGCCATCGGTGGAGTTCGCCTGCTTGATCGCCATGCCCAGCAGATTCATGCCGTCATAGGCATGCGCCAGAAAGCCGAACGCGGTGGGCGAGGTCATCTTGGCCGATACGCGGTCATACAGCTTCTGCTGCGCGGCCGTGCGGTTGTCGGTGATGGTGCGCAGGAAGAAAGGCTTCTCCGACAGCGTCTTGCCCGCCGTATCGTAGAAAGCAATGTTATCCGCCGCCCACGAGGTCAGCGTCAGCGGGAACCAGTTGATCTTCTCCATGCTGCGGAACACATGCGCGATCGGCGTGCTCTGCGCCCAGATCACCACCGTGTCCACGCCCGCCGCCTTCAGCTTGTTCAGCTGCGAGGTCATGTCGGTGTCGGCCACGCCGAACTTCTCGACCGCCACGGCCTTGACGCCCTGCGCCGCGCCGACTTCCTCCAGGTCCTTGAGCGCGCTTTGGCCATAGCCGGTGGTCTCGATCATGAAGCCCACGTTCTTGACCTTGGGATTCTTCTTCAGGTAGCCGATCACGCCATCGACCTGTTCGCGGTCCACCATGCCGACGCGGAACATGTAGTTGTCGGCGCCTGCGCGCATGGGCTTGGTGATGTCGGTGCCGGAACCGATGGCGCCCATGACGGGAATCTTCTTCTGGTTCGGGATGTGCTTCCAGGCCAGCGCGTTGCCCGAGTTGGTGGGGCCGACGATGGCCACGACCTTCTCGTTGTCGATCAGGTCCGTCATGTTCTGGATCGACTTCGGCGGCTGCGACAGGTCATCGCGCACCACCAGCACCAGCTTGCGTCCGAGCAGGCCGCCGTTGGCGTTGATGTCGTCGATGGCCGTGCGCAGGCCCAGCACCGCGGCCTGCCCGCTTTGCGCGGACGGCGAAGCCGACAGGTCGCCGTTAAAGCCGATCTTGATGTCCTGGGCGTAGGCCTGCGCGCCCACCGCCAGCGCGCACAAGGCAGCCGCCTTGGACAAGGTGGAAAAAATCCCCGTTGCTTTCATCGTTGTCTCCAGTGTTTTTCAGATGTGCTGCACGTCGATGATTCTTTTTTCTGTCCCTCGCCCGTGGAGCCTGGCGCTATACCGCGAGGTAGCCGCCATCCACCGGCAGGGACACGCCTGTCACGTACTGCGCCATCGGCGAAGCCAGGAACACGGCGGGGCCCACCAGGTCTTCGGGCTGTCCCACCCGTCCCAGCGGAATGCGCTGCATGAAGTTCGCCAGCCGGGCGGGATCGTCCCGCGTGTACTGCGTCATCGGCGTTTCGATGACACCTGGCGCAATGGCATTGACCCGTATGCCGTCGGGCGCGAGGTCGCGCGCCATGGCCTGCGTCATCATCTTTACACCGCCCTTGGACGGTGAATAGCCCAGGGTCGCGCCCACCCCGGCAAACGACGCGATCGAGCCGACGTTGATGATGACGCCGCGCGTGGCGCGCAACGCGCCCAGGAAGGCGTGGATCATGTTGAAGCTGCCGTTCAGGTTCACGTCCAGCACGCGACGCCAGTTCTCGGCGGCGCGCGGACTGTCTATGCCTTCGCGGATCAGGATGCCGGCGTTGTTGACCAGCGCGTCGATCGGCCCCACTTCCAGCTGCACCTGCGCCGCGATCGCCGTGCATGCCTCGGGGTCCGTCACGTCGAGCGCGTGGCTCCAGGCCTCTCCGCCCGCGGCGATGATGGCGCTTGCCGTCTGCATGGCGTTATCGGCCTGCACGTCGGTCGCCACCACGCGCGCGCCCGCAGCCGCCAGGCCCAGCGCCAATGCCCGTCCGTTGCCCTGCCCCGCTCCCGTCACCAGGGCAAGCTTGCCCTGCAGCAGCCCCGCCGTCGCGGCGCTCATGCGGCCGCCTGCGCGGAAGCGTCCGCGGCTTGCTCGCGCGCAGCGGCCTTGCCGGCGGCTGCAATGCTCTGGCCCGCGACGTAGCCGAAGGTCAGCGCCGGACCCAAGGTGATGCCCGCGCCAGGGTAGTTGCCTCCCATGATGCTGCAGGCGTCGTTGCCCACGGCGTACAGGCCGGGTATGACCGCGCCCAGCTCGTTCAATGCGCGGCCCTGGCCATCGACCTTCAGGCCGGCGAAGGTGCCGATATCGCCGATCATGACCTTGATCGCGTAATACGGCCCTTTCACGATGGGCGCCACGCAGGGATTCGGGCCATGCAGCGCATCGCCTTGATAGCGGTTGTAGGCCTTGCTGCCCTTGCCGAATTGCGGATCACGGCCCAGCGCGGCCTCGCGGTTGTACGCTTCGACCGTCTGGCGCAGGCTGCCGGCATCGATGCCGGTCTTCTGCGCCAGCTCCGCCACCGACGCACCGCGAGTCAGATAGCCTGTGTCCAGGTAGCGCTTGATGGGCAACGGGAACGGCGCCACGCTGCCCAGGCCATATTTGCGCAGGGTCTTGTGGTCGCAGATCAGCCAGGCGCAGGTCTCGCCCTGTCCCTCGCATGCGCGCACCATCTCCTGCACGAAGTCATGGTACGAACTGCCTTCGTTGGTGAAGCGGCGACCATTACGCGTGACGGCGATGACGCCCGGCTTGGCGCGGTCGATGAAGTGCGGCATGTAACCCGGGCTGCCGTCCTTGCGTGTCACCACGGACACCGGCACCCATGCCGCGGCATTGGGCAGGGCGGTATTGACCTGCCCGCCCGCGCTCTCGGCCAGGCGCAGCCCGTCGCCGCTGTTGCCCGTGGGCGATGGCGAATAGTGTTCCGTGCCGTTGGGTGCGTGCGCATACAGCTGCTTGCGGCGTTCGATGTCATAGGGAAAGCCGCCGGAAGCCAGCACCACGGCGCGCGCGGCGCGCACGCGCACGGTCGCGCCATCGCGCTGCACCACCGCGCCGCGCACGGCGCCATCTTCGATGATGAGCGACCTGGCCGGCGCGTTCAGCCACAGAGGCACGCCCAGCTTGAACGCGGAGGCGGCCAGCCGGCCGGCCAACGCATTGCCGTTGGTCAGCGTCATGCCGCGGCCATGCTTGGCCACATCCAGGAAATGCCGGCTCAGGCGCTTGGCCACGTACCAGGCCGAGGCCAGCGAGCGCGTGACCCGCATGAAATGCACGATCTCCTTGCCCGAGCCCAGCATCATGCCGAACACGGTCAACTCGGGCAGCGCGGGCGCCAGGTCCCTGACGTGGGCGCCGAGCTTGCGGCCATCGTAGGGCCGCGCCACCATTGAACGTCCGCCCTGCTTTCCGCCGGGGGCTTCCGCGTGATAGTCGGGGAACACCAGCGGCATGTCGAACTGCACTTCGGTGTTCGACGTGAAGAAGTCGACAGCGCGCGGCCCCTGCTCCAGAAAGGCATCCACGCGTTCGGCGTTATAGCTGTCGCCGGCTTCGTGACGCAGATAGGCGCGGCCTTCGTCCGGTGTTTCATGGATGCCCTGCACCTTGGCCAGCGAGGTGCCCGGTATCCACAGCCAGCCGCCGGAACGCGCGGTGGAGCCGCCAAAGCGCGGCTCTTTTTCAACGATAAGGACCTTCAGGCCTGACGTTGCCGCGGTGATTGCAGCTGCCATGCCCGACGCGCCCGACCCGACCACCAACACGTCGCAGTCGTATTGACGAGAATCTTCCACGTTGTCTCCATACCCTTGGGGCGGCTTGCTCCCGATCGCGAAACCAGGGCAGCCTTCTTATTCTTTGGACTGTAGAGAACGCATTTGATAATGTCAATATGGTTCACGATTAGCGAAAGTACTAACATAGGCAACCTCATTCGATAAAAGAAAATGGCCACCAGACCCAGCTCCGGCAAGCGCAATGCCGATCACGCTCCCGCCTCGCCGCCGCGCAGACGCGGCATCCAGTCCATCGAAGTCGGCGGCAAGATCCTGCTGGCGCTGCTGGAACACTCGTCTTCGCTACCGCTGGGCGCGCTGGCGAAGGCCGCCGGCATGTCGGGCGCCAACGCCCACGCCTATCTCGTCAGCTACGGCAATCTGGGCCTGGTCAGGCAGGACCCAAATACCGGCGAATACGAGTTGGGACCGCTTGCGCTGCAGCTGGGGCTGGCGGCGTTGCACCGGCTCGATCCCATCAAGATCGCCATCCCGATGACGCGCGAGTTCGCCGAAAGAACCGGACAGACCATCGCCATCGCAGTGCTGGGCAACCTGGGGCCAGTCATCGTGCATCTGCACGAATCCAACTACCCCATCCACGTCAACATGCGCACCGGCACGGTCATGTCGCTGACCAACACGGCAACGGGCAAGGTGTTCGCGGCGCTGCTGCCGCCCAAGAAGATAGAAAGCCTGCTGCACGAAGACCATCTGCGCCTGGGCGCAGTGCCTTCATTGGGCAAGACGGAGAAGTTTGAACGGACCCTGCGCGAAGTCCGCCAGCGCGGCGTCGCGCGCGCCATGGGCGATCCCATTCCCGGCATCAACGGCCTGAGCGCGCCGGTGTTCGACTCGAACGGCAACGTGGTGCTGGTGATCACCGCCATCGGCGCCGCCGGCGTGTTCGACGTACGCTGGACCAGTCCGCTGATCGATGACATCAAACGCTGTGCCGACGCGATCTCGGCTGAACTGGGCTGGCAGAACCGCGACGTGCGCGCGACGCGCCAGAGCTAGGACCGGCAACGCAATATCGCCACGCGGCAAAAGGCCGCTGTATGGATGCATCCGTGCAGCGGCCTTTGTGTATTTCGAGTCAGCCTTGCGGCAAGGCTGCGATGCTCAACGCAGCAACACCTTGTCCAGCGATTCGGTGAAGCGCTTGGCATCCTGGAAGCCCACCACGCGCGCCTCGGGCAGCTCCTTGCCGCCCGGCTCGAAGAACATGATGCCGGGTGGACCGAACAGGCGGAAGCGCTTGAGCAGCGCACGGTCATCGGCGTTGTTCGCGGTCACGTCGGCCTGCACCAGCAGCATGCCCGACATGCGCTGCGCGACGCCCGGATCGGTAAAGGTGAAGCGCTCCATCTCGCGGCACGACACGCACCAGTCGGCGTAGAAATCCAGCATCACCGGCTGACGGCTTTGCGCCAGCAAGGCATCCAGTTCGGCGTTGTTGCGCACGCGCTGGAAATGCACTTCGCCGCTGCTGGCCGCCACGCCTGCGGGCGCATCGGCGCGCGCCGCAAAGTGCGACAGCGGCTGCAGCACGTCGCGTCCGCCGCTGGCCGCGCCGATCAGCCAGGCCGCAGCCGCCAGCGCCAGCAACAGGCCTACGCCCTTGCCGAACATGCGCGCGGCGCCCGCGCCATCGGGCAAGGCATCGAACGCCCGCAGCATCACCGCGGCAACCACAGCCAGGAAAGCCCAGCCCGTCATCTGCACCCAGGTCGGCACCACAGGGATCAGCATCCACCAGGCGGTCCCCAGCAAGAGCATGCCGAACAATCGCTTCACGCCGTCCATCCAGGGACCCGTCTTGGGCAGCAAGGCGCCCGAGGACGCGCCCACGATCAAGAGCGGCACGCCCATGCCCCAGGCCATTGCGAAGAGCGCCGACCCGCCCAGCACCACGTCCCCGGTCTGCGAGATGTACAGCAGTGCGCCCGCCAACGGCGCGGCCACGCAAGGGCCGACGATCAGCGCCGACAGCGCGCCCATCACCAGCGCGCCGGTGTAGCGCCCGCCCGGAATGCGCGCAGAGCGTTGCGACAGCCAGCCCTGGATGCCTGCAGGCATCTGGAACGTAAAGGCATCGAACATGGCCAGCGCCAACACGGCCAACAGGATGGCGAACAGCGTCAGGATCCAAGGCGTCTGCAGCCAGGCCGCGAGTCCCGCTCCGCTCAGTCCGGCCGCCACGCCCAGCGCGGTATAGACCACGGACATGCCCAGCACGTAGGTCGCGGCCAGGGCCAGACCGCGACCGCGCGACGGCCTGGCCTGCGCGGCGCCGCCCAACACGATGGAGGACAGGATGGGGATCATGGGCAACACGCAGGGCGTGAAAGCCAGCAGCAACCCCAGCACCAGGAACACGCCGGCGGTCTTCACCCAACCCAGGCCGCCCAAGGCGTCGGCCAGGCCGGTGTCGCCGGCATTGACCAGCGCGCCAAGGCCGCCGGATGCGCCGGATGCGGCTGCGGAAATACCTCCCGGTCCGGCCAGCGCATAACCGCCAGCCACTGGCGTGAGCTTCACGCTGCTATCCATGGGCGGATAGCACAGCCCCGCATCGGCGCAGCCTTGCGCGGTCAGGGTCAGGGTGAAGGGCTGTCCGCCCGCGGCCACCGGCACGCGGATCGCCACGTCCTGGTGGAAGACCTCCATGTCCTTCTCGAAGGTCGGGTCGTACTTGACCTCGCCCTTGGGATAGACGGCCTCGCCCAGCTTGGCCGCGCCGATGGGACTGATGGTGATGCCAAAGCGCTCGCGGTACATGTAGTAGCCGGGTGCGACGCGGTAGCGCAGTTCCAGCATTTCAGGCGCCACCATCTCGGCGCTGAATACGAAGGCCTTCTCGGGCTCCAGGAACTCGGCCTCGGCGCGCGCGGCAGCCTGCCAGCCCAGCAACAGCAGCATCATGGCCAACAGGGCCAACCACTGCCTGAAGAAGGCGCGCGACGCGCGGGACTCGCGCCGGAGCGCGCCGATACCGACTAGTTGCAACATCAGTCTCTCTTGTTCTGCGTGACGGCCGTCTGTTCACGCACCCAATCCAGATAGGGCGCCGCGCCGCCGATGACGGGCAGCACGATGATCTCGGGCACATCGTAGGGATGCATCTGCGCCAGGGCCTGCACTACAGCCTCGTGGCGCGCGTATGTGGTCTTGATGTGGATGGGGATTTCTTCCGCCCCTTCGACCTCTCCTTTCCACATGTAGATGGACAGGCCCGGCGCGCCAAGGTTCACGCAGGCGGCCAATCCGTCTTCGACCAGGACATGCGCGATCCGCTTGGCCAGCAGCAGGTCGGGCGCATTGCTGATGACCAGCACAACGTCGTCATCTCGCAACATGGAGGCTCCTCGGAATACCCGTATGGGATGTAACTCGGGGTATTTTATCGGTATTGCGGCCATCGTCCGGATCCGCCGGGCCAGAACGCGCCGCCATGCCACCCGCACCCACCGAGGCACGCATGTCCGATAACTGCCTGTTCTGCCGCATTGCCCGTCACGAAATCCCCGCGCACGTGATCCACGAAGACGAACGCCTGCTGGCCTTTCTCGATATCCACCCGGTGCGCCCCGGGCACGTGCTCATCATCCCCAAGCAGCACTATCCCTATTACGAGGACATGCCGGCCGACCTGGCGGGCAGCATCCTCAACCTGGGCCAGAAGCTCGGACGCCACATGAAGCGCCTGTATGACGTCGAGCGCGTGGGCTTCGCCTTCACCGGCATCCACGTGGCGCATGCGCACGCCCACGTCATCCCCATGCATCATCCGCAGGACGTCACGTCCACCCAGTACATCGAGCAGCAGGACCTGACCTTCAAGATGCCGCCCCAGCCCGCAGCCGAGGCGCTGGCCGCGACAGCCGCGCAACTGCGCAGCGAGCTGCACGCCTCGTAACGCTCGGCGGCCGCACAAAAAAAACAAGGGCGGGTCCGAAGACCCGCCCTTGTCGCTTATCGAGCTACCGAAATTATTCGGCGCTGTCCTCAGCGGCTTCATCGACTTCCGGACGGTCAACCAGTTCCATGAAAGCCATGGGAGCGTTGTCGCCTTGACGGAAGCCCATCTTCAGCACGCGGGTGTAGCCGCCGTTACGAGCCGCGTAGCGCGGGCCGATTTCGGCGAACAGCTTCACCACCGCATCGCGATCGCGCAGACGGGCAAAAGCCAGACGCTTGTTCGCGAGCGTGGGCTCCTTGCCCAGCGTGATCAGGGGTTCGATGACGCGGCGCAATTCTTTCGCCTTCGGCAGCGTGGTCTTGATGGCTTCGTGGGTGATCAACGAAACGGCCATGTTGCGGAACATGGCAAGACGGTGACTGCTGGTGCGGTTGAGCTTACGCAAGCCATTACCGTGACGCATGATAAGTTTCCTTTGAATCTAAAGATGGCGTCAGCCATCGGGTTGCCGGCTCTTCTATCAACCTGCAATCAGGCCGCGGTCCGGTAGAAAACGGTGCATTTTACGACGGTTTCGCAAACTGGCCGGCGCAAGGCCGGCTGCCTGCGGGAACCGCCTCTTTTCAGAGGCGGCACCCTTTCAAGACTTAGGGACGCTCCAGGCCCAGGGGGGGCCAGTTTTCGAGCTTCATGCCCAGCGTCAGGCCGCGTGCGGCCAGGACTTCCTTGATCTCGTTGAGCGACTTGCGACCCAGGTTCGGGGTCTTGAGCAGCTCGTTTTCGGTACGCTGGATCAGGTCGCCGATGTAGTAGATGTTTTCGGCCTTCAGGCAGTTGGCCGAACGCACGGTCAGTTCCAGGTCGTCGACCGGGCGCAGCAGCACCGGATCGATCTGCGGCGTGCCGCGGACCGGGGCTTCGTACGAGTCGCCAGCGCCTTCCAGGGCGGCGAAGACCGAGATCTGGTCCATCAGGATGCGGGCCGACTGGCGCACCGCTTCCTCGGGCGAGATCACGCCGTTGGTTTCGATGTCCAGGACCAGCTTGTCCAGGTCGGTACGCTGTTCCACACGGGCGCTTTCAACCGCGTAGCTCACGCGGCGGACCGGGCTGAACGAAGCGTCCAGAACGATGCGGCCGATGGTGTGGGTGCGGTCTTCCGACAGCGCGCGCACGTTGCCCGGCACGTAGCCACGGCCCTTTTCAACCTTGATCTGCATTTCCAGCTTGCCTGCGTCCGTCAGGTTGCAGATGGCATGGCCGGGGTTGATGATCTCGACGTCGTGCGGCAGCTCGATGTCGCTGGCCAGCACGGTGCCCGCGCCGGTCTTGCGCAGAACCAGGGTCACTTCGTCGCGATTGTGCAGCTTGAAGACCACGCCCTTCAGGTTCAGCAGGATGTCGACGACATCTTCGCGAACGCCCGGGATGGTCGAGTATTCGTGCACCACGCCCGTCATCTGGACTTCGGTCGGCGCGTAGCCGGTCATCGAAGACAGCAGGATGCGGCGCAGGGCGTTGCCCAGCGTGTGACCGTAGCCACGCTCGAACGGCTCCATCACGATCTTGGCATGGTGCGTGCCGACCGGTTCGACTTCAATGGAGCGCGGCTTCAGGAAACCTTGAGTGGACATTTACTGTGTTCCTTTTCAATACCCTCGGCTCGTTACACCGATAAGGCTGATGGACAGGGTGAAACTTGAAACGCGGACGATGCGAAAAACACCGGCCGATACTTACCGCAAAGCCCGCTCCGCCTGAAGGCGAAAAGCGGGCTGCTGCGGGACGTGCAAACGGGTCGCGAGACCAGCTCGCCGGCGCCTTGCGAAGGTAGCGCCGGCAGGCCTGATTAACGCGAGTACAGTTCGACGACCATCGATTCGTTGATGTCGCGAGCGACGTCAGCGCGATCGGGGGCCGACTTGAACGTACCGGTCAACTTGGTCGTATCGACTTCCACCCATTGGGGGATGCCGATGCTGGTGGCCAGGTCGAGCGATTCCTTGATGCGGCCTTGCTTCTTGGCCTTTTCGCGGACCGACACGACGTCGCCAGCCTTGACCAGCATCGAAGCGATGTCAGCCGTGTGGCCGTTCAGTTCGATGGCGCGGTGGCTCACCAGCTGGCGAGCTTCGGCGCGGGTCGAGCCGAAGCCCATGCGGTAGACGACGTTGTCCAGGCGCGATTCCAGCAGCTGGATCAGCGTTTCGCCGGTGTTGCCACGGCGACGCTCGGCTTCAGCGAAGTACTTACGGAATTGCTTTTCCAGCACGCCGTACATGCGCTTGAGCTTTTGCTTTTCGCGCAGTTGCAGACCGTAGTCGGAAGTGCGGGCACCCGAAGTGCGGCCGTGTTGGCCAGGCTTGGAATCCAGCTTGCACTTGGAATCCAGCGAGCGGCGGGCGCTCTTCAGGAACAGATCAGTACCCTCGCGACGCGAGAGCTTGCATTTGGGTCCAGTATAACGAGCCATGTGGATTCCCTTTAGATACGACGACGCTTCGGCGGACGGCAGCCGTTGTGCGGAACGGGCGTGATGTCGGCGATGGACGAAATCTTGATGCCCAGCGCGTTCAGAGCGCGGACCGACGATTCGCGACCAGGACCGGGGCCCTTGATACGCACTTCCAGCGTCTTGATGCCGTACTCCAGCGCGACGCGGCCAGCCGTTTCAGCAGCGACCTGCGCGGCGAACGGGGTCGACTTGCGCGAGCCCTTGAAACCAGCACCGCCCGACGTGGCCCACGACAGCGCGTTGCCCTGACGATCGGTGATGGTGATGATGGTGTTGTTGAACGAAGCGTGAACGTGCGCGATGCCGTCCGAGACGTTCTTCTTGACCTTTTTGCGCACGCGCGAAGCGCCGCTGGTGGAAGCTTTCGCCATAATCCAGTTCCTCGATTATTTCTTCAGGGACGCAGCAGCACGACGCGGGCCCTTGCGGGTCCGGGCGTTGGTGCGAGTGCGCTGGCCGCGCACGGGCAAACCGCGCTTGTGACGCATACCGCGGTAGGTTCCCAGGTCGATCAAACGCTTGATCGAGAGCTGTACTTCACGACGCAGGTCGCCTTCAACCGTGAACAGACCAACATGTTCGCGGACGCGTTCCAATTCAGCGTCGTTCAGATCCTTGACCTTCTTGTCAAAGGGTACGTTTGCCGCTTCGCAAATCTTGCGAGCGCGCGTACGACCGATGCCAAAAATGGCGGTCAGTCCGATCTCGGCGTGCTGTTGCGGCGGGATGTTAATGCCAGCAATACGGGCCATGACTATTCCTTGAATAAATCTGTTGCGTAGTCGCTAACCCGAGTTAGCCTTGACGCTGCTTGTGACGCGGGTCGGTGCAGATAACGCGCACCACGCCGTGACGTTTGATAACTTTGCAGTTGCGGCAGATCCGCTTAACCGATGCCATTACTTTCATGGTTGACTCCTAATTTTCCGTAATCCGGTTCCGCTCATTTGGAGCGGAAAACTATCCTGGCTCGCGTCAGATCATAGGGCGTGAGCTCCACTGTGACCTTGTCACCCGGCAGGATCCGGATGTAATGCATACGCATCTTGCCGGAAATATGGCCCAACACCACGTGGCCGTTTTCGAGCTTGACGCGAAATGTCGCGTTCGGGAGGTTCTCAAGAACCTCGCCTTGCATCTGAATGACGTCGTCCTTGGACATTCTTTTGCTTACCGCATCGGCAAACCCGCGCCCTTGAAGTTAGCCTTCTTGAGCAACGAGTCGTACTGGTGAGACATCATGTAGGCCTGAACCTGCGCCATGAAATCCATCGTCACCACCACAATAATCAACAGGGACGTACCACCGAAGTAGAAGGGAACGTTCCAGCGCATCACCAAGAATTCCGGCAACAGGCACACCAACGTGATGTAGATGGCACCTGCGAGCGTCAGACGCATCAGGATCTTGTCGATGTAGCGCGCTGTTTGTTCGCCCGGACGGATGCCCGGAACAAACGCACCACTCTTCTTCAGGTTGTCCGCCGTTTCGCGGCTGTTGAACACCAGAGCCGTGTAGAAAAAGCAGAAGAAAATAATCGCGACCGAGTACAGCGTGATGTAGAGCGGTTGACGAGGCGACAGGGCCGCAGCCAGGTCGCTAAGCCAGCGCATGTTCTCACTGCTGGAGAACCAGCTCGTGATCGTGGCCGGGAACAGAATGATCGACGATGCGAAGATCGGCGGAATCACCCCTGCCATGTTCAGCTTCAGCGGCAAATGCGAGCTTTGACCACCGTAGACCTTGTTGCCGACCTGACGCTTGGCGTAGTTCACCGTGATCTTGCGCTGTCCGCGTTCCACGAACACCACAAAAGCGGTAACCAGCACCACCAGAGCCACGATGAACAGTGCCGAAAGCACGGACATCGAGTTGGTGCGGACCAGGTCCAACAGTGCAGCCAGCGCCGCGGGCAGACCCGCAACGATACCTGCGAAGATCAGGATGGAAATCCCGTTGCCCAGACCACGTTCCGTGATTTGCTCACCCAGCCACATGACGAACATGGTGCCGGTGACCAAGGTCACGACGGTCGTAAAGCGGAACAGCATGCCCGGATCGATCACCAGTCCCTGCTGGGACTCCAACGCTACCGAAATGCCCACAGCCTGCACCAGCGCCAGCACGACCGTGCCGTAGCGGGTGTATTGGGTGATCTTCCGACGGCCGGCTTCGCCCTCTTTCTTGAGCGATTCCAGCGACGGCACCACCACAGACATCAGCTGCATGATGATGGATGCCGAAATGTACGGCATGATCCCCAGGGCAAAAATCGAGAAGCGCGAGAGCGCCCCGCCCGAGAACATGTTGAACAGGCCCAGGATCCCGCCCTGGTTCTGACGGAACAAGTCCGCCAGCGCATCCGGGTTGATGCCCGGCACGGGGATGTGTGTACCCAAACGGTAAACCACCAGGGCGAGCACCAGGAACACGAGGCGGCGCTTCAGATCGCCGTACCGTGCTCCGGTTTTGCCCAATGCCTGCGCGTTAGCCACTCGTCACCTCGTGATCAAGCAAGCGAGCCGCCCGCGGCTTCGATGGCGGCGCGAGCGCCGGCCGTCGCGGTAATGCCCTTGAGCACGACCTTGCGCGAGAGTTCACCCGACTTGATGACCTTGGCGAAACGAACCGCCTGGCCAATCACGCCAGCGGCCTTCAGCACTTGCACGTCGACTTCGTCGATGGGCAGGGCTTGCAGGTCCGACAGACGGACTTCGGCGTACAGGTGCTGGCCGAGCGGGGTGAAACCACGCTTGGGCAGACGACGCTGCAGCGGCATTTGACCGCCTTCGAAGCCAACCTTATGGAAACCGCCCGAACGCGACTTCTGACCCTTGTGACCACGGCCGGCGGTCTTACCCAGACCCGAACCGATGCCACGGCCGACGCGGCGCTTGGCGTGCTTGCTGCCCTCGGCGGGCTTCAGCGAATTAAGTTGCATATCCGACATGGTGATTCCTTAGGCTTCCGAGACGGAAACGAGATAATCCACCTTACGGATCATCCCACGCACCTCGGGCGTATCGACCAGCACGCGGCTGCTGTTGATACGGCCCAAGCCCAAACCGCGAACCGTGTCACGGTGCGATTGCTTGGTACCGATCACCGAGCGCACGAGGGTCACTTTGATCTGCTTCTGAGCCATGATTTACCCCAGGATTTCTTCGACCGACTTGCCGCGCTTGGCAGCAACATCAGCCGGGGTCATGGAGGCGCGCAGGCCGTTCAACGTGGCGCGAACCATGTTGTAGGGGTTGCTCGAGCCCAGGCTCTTGGCAACCACGTTACGCACACCCATCACATCAAAAATAGCGCGCATCGGGCCGCCGGCGATAACGCCGGTACCTTCAGCAGCGGGCGAGATCAGCACGGTAGCGGCGCCATGCTTGCCAACCACGGTGTGGTGCAGCGTGCCGTTCTTCAGAGCGACCTTGAACATGCCGCGACGGGCCTGTTCCATAGCCTTCTGAACGGACACCGGCACTTCACGCGCCTTGCCCTTACCCATGCCGATGCGGCCATCGCCATCGCCAACCACGGTCAGCGCGGCAAAGCTCATGGTGCGACCACCCTTGACCACTTTGCTCACGCGGTTGACCGCGATCATCTTTTCGCGGAGGCCGTCATCGTTCTCTTTTTCCGCGGCGTTCTTGCCTTGTACTTTAGCCATTTGACAGATCCTCGCTTAGAACTTCAGGCCGGCTTCACGCGCGGCATCGGCCAGCGCTTTCACGCGGCCATGGTAACGAAAGCCCGAGCGATCGAAAGCGACCAGTTCGATACCGGCAGCCTTGGCCTTTTCGGCCACGCGCTTGCCAACCAGCGACGCAGCGGCTTTGTTGCCGCCCTGGCCGGTTTGGCCGGCCAGTTGCGCGCGCACTTCGGCTTCGACCGTCGAGGCGCTGACCAGAACGCGATCGCCTTCCGGCGAAATGATGTTGGCGTAGATGTGCTGGTTCGAGCGGAAAATCGAGAGGCGATGAACGCGCAGCTCGTTGATCTTCCGGCGGGTCGGAACCGCACGACGCAAACGGGAAACTTTTTTGTCCATGATTCGTCCTTGCGTGCGCCGTTATTTCTTCTTGGTTTCTTTGATGACGACGCGTTCGTCCGAGTAACGCACGCCCTTGCCCTTGTAGGGTTCGGGTTCGCGGTACGCGCGGATTTCAGCGGCCATCTGACCGACGACTTGCTTGTTGGCACCCTTGATGACGATTTCCGTCTGGGTCGGGCACTCGGCCTTGATACCGGCCGGCAACTGGTGCAAAACGTCGTGCGAGAAACCGAGCTGCAGCTTAACGGCGTCGCCTTGGATCGATGCGCGGTAACCCACGCCGACCAGGGTCAGCTTGCGCTCGAAGCCCTTGCTCACGCCCGTGACCATGTTGGCCACCAGAGCGCGCACGGTACCCGACATGGCGTTGGCGTGACGGCTGTCGTTGGCGGCGGCAAACGTGAGCTTGCCATTGTCCAACGCAATCGTGACGTCGCCGGTCAGGGCTTGGGTCAGGGAGCCCAGCGGGCCCTTGACGGTGATCTGATCCTGCTGGATGTTGGCTTCAACACCCTTGGGCAGTTCGACCGGATACTTAGCGATACGTGACATTCGAATTTCTCCTTAGGCCACGTAGCACAGCACTTCGCCGCCGACGCCGTTGGCGCGAGCCTTACGGTCGGTCATGACGCCGCGCGAGGTCGAAACGATAGCCACGCCCAGGCCGTTCATGACCTGAGGAATGCTGGTACGGCCCTTGTAGATACGCAGACCGGGGCGCGAAACGCGTTCGATGCGCTCGATGACCGGACGGCCAGCGTAGTACTTCAGGGTGATCTCGAGCTCAGGCTTGGCCTGGGTGCCCTTGATTTCAAAGCTGTCGATGTAGCCTTCGTCCTTCAGCACAGCGGCAATGGCCGCCTTCAGCTTCGAGGAGGGCATGCTCACCGTAACTTTGTCCACTTGCTGCGCATTGCGAATGCGGGTCAGCATATCGGCGATGGGATCGCTCATGCTCATATTGTTTCTCCTACCAGCTGGCCTTGGTGATGCCGGGGATTTCACCCTTCATCGCCATTTCACGCAGTTTGTGGCGCGTCAGGCCGAACTTGCGGAACACGCCGCGCGGACGACCGGTGACCACGCAACGGTTACGTTGACGCGTCGGGTTGGCATTGCGCGGCAGCTGTTGCAGCTTGAGCCGAGCTTGGTAACGTTCTTCGTCGGTCTTCGACTGGTCGTCGATGATCGCCTTCAACTCAGCGCGCTTGGCGGCGAACTTGTCAGCCAGCTTGGCGCGCTTGATGTCGCGATTGATGAGGGAAAGTTTAGCCACGTCATCAGCCCCTTAGTTACGGAACGGGAAGCTGAAGGCCGTCAACAGCGCCTTGGCTTCTTCGTCGGTCTTCGCGGTGGTGGTGATGCTGATGTTCAGCCCACGCAGCGCGTCGATCTTGTCGTACTCGATTTCGGGGAAAATGATCTGCTCTTTCACCCCGATGTTGTAGTTGCCACGGCCGTCGAACGCACGACCCGAGATGCCGCGGAAGTCGCGCACGCGAGGCAGCGCAACCGCCACCAGGCGATCCAGGAATTCGTACATGCGTTGACCGCGCAGCGTGACCATGCAACCGATCGGGTAGTTTTCGCGGATCTTGAACCCGGCGATAGCCTTCTTGGTCTTCGTCACGACGGGCTTCTGGCCGGCGATCTTGGTCAGGTCGCCAACAGCGTGCTCAATGACTTTCTTGTCCGACACCGCTTCCGACACACCCATGTTCAGGGTGATCTTGGTGATGCGCGGCACTTCCATCGTGCTCTTGTAGCCAAACTTGGCTTGCAGGTCGGCAGCGACCTTGCTCTTGTAGAGATCTTGCAAACGAGACATGTCTATCGCCCCTTACGCCTTGGCGCCGACAACGGCACCATTGGAACGGAACACGCGAACCTTGCGGCCTTCGACTTCTTGCACGCCCACGCGGTCGCCGCGGCCGGTGGCCGGGTTGAACAGCGCGACGTTCGAGATGTGAATCGGCATGGTCTTTTCGACAATCCCGCCCGGGTTGTTAGCCATCGGGTTGGCTTTCACGTGCTTCTTGACGACGTTGACGCCTTCGACCAGAACGTGGTCGGCATCGACGCGCGCCAGCACGGTACCGCGACGCTTCTTGTCGCGGCCGGTCAGGACGATGACTTCGTCGCCTTTACGAATGTTGTTCATCGTAGGGCTCCTTACAGCACTTCCGGGGCCAACGACACGATCTTCATGAACTTCTCGGTACGCAGTTCACGCGTAACGGGTCCGAAGATGCGGGTGCCGATGGGCTCCAGCTTGGCGTTGAGCAACACGGCGGCATTGCCACCGAAACGAATCAGCGAACCGTCTTTACGGCGCACGCCCTTGGCGGTACGAACCACCACGGCATTGTAAATTTCGCCTTTCTTGACGCGTCCGCGCGGAGCCGCATCTTTGACGCTCACCTTGATGATGTCGCCGATACCGGCATAACGGCGCTTGGAGCCACCGAGCACCTTAATGCACATGACATGACGCGCACCAGTGTTATCGGCCACATCCAGCGTGGTCTGCATTTGGATCATGATTTTTCCTGTTCCAACTTAACTGGAAATACGGTTTTCCCAACAAGGGAACACTGCAATTCCTGCCAGTTTTGGTCCCGTCAGGTCTGCCGCCCTGCTTTAGTGTTGGCATGTCTGGAGCTTTCGCCCTACTCACGCAACTGGTTGGCAACGCAACGACCCTGGGTTGAAATCCTGCGGGTATTCCCCCAACACGTCGGGCTAACCTGCATAGGCGCGGGCCAACTCGATCGACAATCTGGGAAAGCTGATAATTCTAACGTGGTTAATTTTTGAGCGCAAGCACTTTGTGTGGATAACCCACAAAAGCCACGCTTTCCCCGTGACCGGGGTGGACCGAGGCTATCTGCCCCCTATTTCTGGCGGTAGTAGCCCTTTTCCCAGGCATCGTGGTTGGCCTTGCCGCGACGGATCTCGTCCGTGAACGGAGCGGCCATGAGCACCAGGCGGTTAAGCCATTTTACCGGAACGCGGCAGGGGCGCTCGAAGTCCACGAAGAGCACTGCGCGCAGTCCGGCGGTGTCGTTGTGGACCTGATGCGGGTAGAGGTCGTCGAACACCACCGCCCGCCCTTCCCGCCAACTGTAACGCTCACCTCCGACCTCGATCCAGCATTGCTCGGCCGGTTCCGGCACCACCAGTCCCAGGTGCAGGCGCAGGACGCCGTTGTACGGACCCGTGTGCAGGGGGATGCGCTTGCCGGCCTCCAGGATGGAGAAGAACGCCGTACGGATACCAGGGATTCCCTGCAGCGCCCGGGCGGTCGCCGGGCAGCGCGCCAGATTGCGCTCGGAGCGCAAGCCGTAGCCCATGAAGACGAAGGTCTTCCATTGATCGTCCGAGGTGATCTGGCCCACGTCGGGGGAGATCTCATGGAAGGCGGGCAGATGCTGGCGCTCGGAGAGCAGGCCGGCCAGCTCGGCGCGGATGGCGGGCGCCTCTGCCTCGAGCGCGGCGACCCAGGGGAACTGGCTGTTGTCGAAAATGGGACGGTCGCCGACCAGCGAGGCCTGGGCGATGCGGTTGCGCAACCAGTCTATGAAGCGGAAAAAGACGCGCGAGTAGAAACTGGGCTTGCTGGGCGGACGCGCATCGACGGGTTGCACAATAATTAGCCCGATAGACAGCCAAAGATGCACCATTTTGTCCATGCCGGCGCGCGCATGCAAGACTTGCGCCGACATATTGGCTCCAATGCGCGGCCGGGCATTGGCCCTCCCCGCCGCCGACAAGCTGGTTTAGACTGGCGTGGGCGACAGTGATCGCTATCCACTCCTATTTCGCAAGGGAAGACAGGCATGTATGAACAGTTGGCGCTGTATATCGACGGCGAATTCGTCGCCGGAGAGGGCAGGCGCACCCAGGACGTCATCAACCCGGCCACGCTGGAAGTTCTCGGCCAGCTGCCCCACGCCACCGAAGCGGATCTGGATCGGGCGCTAGCCGCCGCCCAGCGCGCGTTCGAGTCGTGGAAGAAATCCTCTCCCATGGACCGCTCGGCCATCCTGCGCAAGGTCGCGACGCTGTCGCGCGAACGCGCCCAGGAAATCGGCCGCAACATGACGCTGGACCAGGGCAAGCCGCTGGCGGAAGCCGTGGGCGAAGTCACCTCCTGCGCCGAACACGCCGACTGGCACGCCGAGGAATGCCGCCGCATCTACGGCCGCGTGGTCCCGCCACGCAATCCTGACGTGCGCCAGATCGTGGTGCGCGAACCCATCGGCGTCTGCGCTGCCTTCACGCCCTGGAACTTCCCGTACAACCAGGCCATCCGCAAGATCGCCGCCGCCATCGGCGCCGGCTGCACGGTGGTGCTGAAGGGCCCCGAGGACTCGCCCAGCGCCGTCATGGCCATTGCCCGCATGTTCCACGACGCCGGCCTGCCCAAGGGCTGCCTGAACATCGTCTGGGGCGAACCCGCCAAGATCTCCGACTACCTGATCCGCTCGCCCATCGTGCGCAAGGTGTCGTTCACTGGCTCCGTGCCGGTGGGCAAGCAGCTGGCCGCGCTGGCCGGCGCCCACATGAAGCGCGTCACCATGGAACTGGGCGGCCACTCGCCCGTGCTGGTGTTCGACGACGCCGACATCGACCGCGCCGCCACCATGCTGGCCAAGTTCAAGATCCGCAACGCCGGCCAGGTGTGCGTGTCGCCGACCCGCTTCTATGTCCAGAACGGCGCCTACGAGCAGTTCCTCGCGCGCTTCTCGGAAGTGCTGAAGAACATCAAGGTCGGCGACGGCCTGGAAGCCGGTACCGACATGGGTCCGCTGGCGCACGAGCGCCGCGTCCCCGCCATGAGCGCCTTCATCGACGACGCCAAGAAGCACGGCGGCAAGGTGGTGGTCGGCGGCGGCCCGCTGGACCGCAAGGGCTTCTTCTTCGCCCCCACGGTCGTGACCGAAGTGCCCGACAACTCCATGCTGATGACCGAGGAGCCCTTCGGCCCGGTCGCGCCGGTGGTCCGCTTCACGGATACCGATGAAGTGCTGCGCCGCGCCAACAGCCTGCCCTTCGGCCTGTCGTCCTACGTGTTCACGAACTCGCTGCAGACGGCCACCAAGGTCTCCAACGGCCTGGAAGCCGGCATGGTCAACATCAACCACTTCGGCAGCGCCCTGGCCGAGACGCCCTTCGGCGGCATCAAGGACAGCGGCATCGGCAGCGAAGGCGGCCTGGAAACGTTCGACGGCTACCTGGTCACGAAATTCATTACGCACATCTGACCTGGCAGTGACAAAAAAGCCCCGCAGGATTTTCTGCGGGGCTTTTTTTATGCCTCACGCCGGGGGAACCGGGCCGGGCAGTTCGCGGCAGAAGGCCGCTCAGGAACTTGCCCGCAAGTCGCGCGGCGTCATGCCGAAGCGGCGCTTGAACAGGCGGCTGAAATGCGAGGGGTGCGAGAAGCCCACCTGATAGGCCAGTTCGGCAATGCTGCGGTGGCTGTGCTGCGGGTTCAACAACAGTTCGCGGCACTTGTCGAGCCGCTGGTCGAAGATGAAGGATTCCACCGACAGGCCGCCCGCACGCGCGATGCGGTGCAGATAGGCCACCGACAAGCCGCAGCCCTGCGCCACCTGCTGCGGCGACAGGGCCGGATCCGCCAGATGCTGGCGGATGTAGGCCAGCGCGCGCTGCCGGTGCGCCAGCGTGACGCTGCTGTCCGACTCCGACACCTGCCCCTGGCCTGACTGCACCAGGAACAGCACGATCAGGTCGATCAGGCGTTCGCCCAGTTCCGCTGCTTCGACATCCGACCAGCCGTCCACCCCTTTGAACAAGTGGTCCATGTAGCTGGCCAGCAAGGCGCCTCGCGGCGAACCGTCATCGACGCGCAGCTTGTAGAAGGCGCCGACGCGGGAATCGCGCTGCAACAGCGCACTGCGCGGAAAGGACACGCTCAGGCTGCGGTAGCCCGCCGCGCCCTGCGCCGTGGCCTGGTAGGGCAGGCTCTGGTTCATCAGATAGACGCAGCCGGGTTCGACCTGGAACTCTCGCCCCTGCTGCTGCACGGCCAGGGGTCCCGCCAGCGGCAGACCAAAGGTATAGAACTCCTGATCCAGGCGCGACACGTTGCCGGCGGTGCGCTCCAGCTTCTGCCCCTGGTAATGGAGATCGTTGAACTGCAGGCTGCCCCGCCGCGCATAGCGCACATGTCCGGCGAAGCTGTCGGGCCCGCCGCCATGCACCTCGAAGGGACCGAACGCGTGCGACAACGCCGCGCGCCATTCGTCGCGCCGGTCAGCGCCAGCGCTGGCCGAAATGGCGAATTCCGTATCGGACATGGTTCGGTCTCCTTGGACGCCTGCGCCGCGGCCGGGCGCTCGTGATCCTGCGTCTACATATTCTTGACTCACCCTGCTGCGGGGCGTCTGGCGCCTTGAAGGCGCGCTTGGCGCAAGTCTATATTCAGCCCGATAAGCACACAACCTGGACAACCCGGGAGGAGACTCATGGCACCAGCGCCCGCACCAGCCGGCCGCCACGCGCCGGCTTCGCGCTATTTGCGCTGCGCAGGCCGCGAGCTGCATTACACCGAATGGGGCGCGGCGGACGCGCCCCCCATCATCATGTGGCATGGGCTGGCACGCACCGGCCGCGACTTCGACGATCTGGCGCAAGCGCTCGCCGGCGACTACCGCATCATCTGTCCGGACGCGATCGGCCGGGGCCTGTCGCAATGGAGCCCCGACCCGGTCGCCGAGTACCAGCTGGACTTCTATGCAACGCTGGCCCGCGCCCTGGCGGACGGGCTGTCGCTGGACCGCGTGCGCTGGGTGGGGACGTCCATGGGCGGCGCCACCGGCATGCACGCTGCCGCCACCACTTTGCGCGACCGGATCTCGCACCTGGTCGTCAACGACATCGGGCCCGAACTGCCGCAGGCCGCGATCGACCGCATCGTGGCCTATGTCGGCGCGCCGCCGGCCTTCGATACGGTCACGGAGCTGGAAGCCTGGCTGCGCATCGCCTACAAGCCCTACGGCTGGCAAAGCGACGAACAATGGCGCCGGATGGCCGAAACATCCGTACGCCGGCTGCCGGACGGCCGGATCACACTGCACTATGACCCGGCCATCGTCGGCCAGTTCAACGACCATCCCGCCGACTACGACCGCTGGAGCGGCTACGACTCGCTGCGCATGCCGCTGCTGCTGCTGCGCGGCGCCGATTCGGACCTGCTGCTGCCCGAGGTCGCCGACGCCATGACCCGCCGCGGGCCGCGCGCGCAACGCATCGACTTCCCCGATTGCGGCCACGCCCCCGCCCTGAACGTCGCTCCCCAGATCGACGCCATCCGCCTATTCCTTGCCACGCCGGATCACACGGCGGCTGACCGCCCCCAATAACAGGAGACTCCCATGAAACGCGTCCTGCTCGCCGCGCTCGCCGGCCTCTGCATGAATTCCGCCATCGCGGCGAAAGACTTCGTCGTGGCCCACGTCTACGACAAGACCGGTCCGCTGGAGGCCTACGCCAAGCAAACTCAGAACGGCCTGATGCTGGGGCTGGAATATGCGACGCAAGGCACCATGACGGTCGCCGGGCGCAAGATCCGCGTGATCGAAAAGGACAACCAGGGCAAGCCCGACGTGGCGCGCGCCCAGCTGGCCTCGGCCTATGCGGACGACAACGCCGACATCGCCGTCGGCCCCACCTCGTCCGGCGTCGCGCTGGCCATGCTGCCCATCGCCGAGGAATACGAAAAGATCCTGCTGGTCGAGCCTGCCGTGGCGGATTCGATCACCGGCGACAAGTGGAACAAGTACATCTTCCGCACCGGCCGCAACTCGTCGCAGGACGCCATCGCCAATGCGGTCGCCTTCGACCAGGCCGGCACGTCGATCGCCATGCTGGCGCAGGACTATGCCTTCGGCCGCGACGGCGTAAAGGCGTTCAAGGGCGCCTTGAAGAACGCCAAGATCGTGCACGAGGAATACCTGCCGGCCAACGCCACCGACTTCACGGCTGGCGCGCAGCGCCTGTTCGATGCGCTCAAGGACAAGCCGGGCCGCAAGATCATCTTCATCCTGTGGGCGGGCGCGGGCAATCCGTTCAAGATCGCCGATCTGGATCCCAAGCGCTTCGGCATCGAGATCGCCACCGGCGGCAACACGCTGGCCGCGATGACGCCGCTGAAATCGCTGGCCGGCATGGAAGGCGCCACCTATTACTACTATGGCATTCCCAAGAATCCGATCAACGACTGGCTGGTGGCCGAACACCAGAAGCGTTACGGCCAGCCGCCGGACTTCTTCACCGCGGGCGGCATGGCCTCGGGCATCGCGATCGCCACCGCGCTGGCCAAGACCAACGGCAATTCCGATACCGACACGATGATCAAGGCCATGGAAGGCATGAGCTTCGAGACGCCCAAGGGCAAGATGACCTTCCGTCCCGAAGACCACCAGGCCATGCAGTCCATGTACCACTTCCGCATCAAGAATGATCCGTCGGTGCCGTGGGCCGTGCAGGACCTGGTCAAGGAAATCACGCCGGACCAGATGTCGGTGCCGATTCAGAACAAACGCTGAGCGCGCTGCCCATCCATGCTGGAAACCCAATCGCTCACGATCCGTTTCGGCGGACACGTGGCGGTCAATGAAGTCAGCTGCAGCTTTGCGCCTGGCACCTTGACCGCCATCGTCGGCCCGAACGGCGCGGGCAAGACCACCTACTTCAACCTGATCTCCGGCCAGCTGCGCGCCAGCGCCGGCACGGTGCGCCTGAACGGGCGCGACCTGACGCCGCTGGCCGCGCCCGCGCGCATGCATGCGGGGCTGGGCCGAGCCTTCCAGCTGACCCAGCTGTTTCCGCGCCTGAGCGTGCATGAGAACGTACGCCTGGCCCTGCAATCGCGCCAGCAAGGCATGGGCTGGCGCCAGATCCGGTTCTGGCGCACCTGGAGCGACGACCGCGGCCTGATCGAACGCGCCGACGCGCTGCTGGAACGCACCCGCCTGTCTGCGCGCCGTGACCAGTCTGCCGCCGACTTGCCGCACGGCGACCAGCGCAAGCTGGAGATCGCCATGCTGATCGCGCTGGAACCGCAGGTCTTCATGTTTGACGAACCCACGGCAGGCATGAGCGTGGACGACGTGCCCGTCGTGCTGGAACTGATCCGCGAACTCAAGAATGATCCGTCGAAGACGATCTTGCTCGTGGAGCACAAGATGGACGTGGTGCGGGAACTGGCGGACCGCATCGTGGTGCTGCACAACGGCCAGCTGATGGCCGACGGCGACCCGGCGACGGTGATCGCCTCGCCCATCGTGCAGCAGGCCTATCTGGGAGTGAGTCCAGTGGAGAAGGCGGCATGACGCAAGCGCTGCTGGAATTGAAGAACGTGCATACGCATATCGGCGCGTACCACATCCTGCACGGCGTGGATCTGGCCGTCGCGCCGGCGGCCGTGACCATGCTGCTGGGCCGCAACGGCGCCGGCAAGACCACCACGCTGCGCACCATCATGGGGTTGTGGCGGGCGTCGCAAGGCCAGGTGAGCTTTGACGGCGCGCCCGTCGGCGGCCCCGGCACGCGCACCTCGCCGCCCGACATGGCGCGCATGGGCATGGCTTACGTGCCGGAGAACATGGGCATCTTCGCCGACCTGTCCGTGAAGGAGAACATCCTGCTGGCGGCGCGCCAGGCCAGGAATGCCAGCCAGTTGGATACGGCGCGGCTGGAATGGATCTTCGGTTTCTTTCCTGCATTGAAGAAGTTCTGGCTGCATCCCGCCGGCAAGTTGTCGGGCGGACAGAAGCAGATGCTGGCCGTGGCGCGCGCCATCATCGAGCCGCGCCGGCTGCTGCTGGTGGATGAGCCGAGCAAAGGCCTGGCGCCCGCCATCATCCAGAACATGATCGACGCCTTCATCGAACTGAAGCAGGCGTCCACCACCATTCTGCTGGTCGAGCAGAACTTCAACTTCGCGCGCCTGGTCGGCGATCACGTCGCCGTGATGGACAACGGCCGCGTCGTCCACGCGGGCGGCATGGCCGAACTGGCCGCGGACGACGAACTACAGACGCGCCTCTTGGGCCTGTCGCTGGGAAGCCACCAATGAGCACGCTCGAACTCGATACCCCGCTGCCGCGCGTACGCGCGGACCTGCGCCCTGTCCTCCTGGTGCTGGCCCTGGCCGCGCTGGCCCTACCCCTGGTCGGATCCTTCTCCACCTGGGTCACCCTGACCCTGGCGGGGCTGGCCATGGGCATGATCATCTTCATCGTGGCCTCGGGCATGACGCTGGTGTTCGGCCTGATGGACGTGCTGAACTTCGGCCACGGCCTCTTCATCGCCATCGGCGCGTACATGGCCGCGACCGTGCTGGGCGCCATGGCCGACTGGACGCAGTCGGGCAGCCTGTGGATCAACCTGGGCGCGGTACTGCCCGCCATGATCGTCGGCATGCTGGTCGCGGGCGCCGTGGGCCTGGCGTTCGAACGCATCATCGTGCGGCCCGTCTATGGCCAGCATCTGAAGCAGATCCTCATCACCATGGGCGGCATGATCATCGGCGAAGAGATCATCAAGATGCTGTGGGGTCCCCAGACGATTTCGCTGCCGCTGCCCGAGGCGCTGCGCGGCGCGTTCCTGCTGGGCGATGCCGCCATCGAGAAGTTCCGCATCGTCGCCCTGCTGACGGGCCTGCTGGTACTAGGCGGCATGCTGTGGCTGCTCAACCGCACAAAACTGGGCCTCCTGATCCGCGCCGGCGTCGAGGACCGCGAGATGGTGGAAAGCCTGGGCTACCGCATCCGTCATCTGTTCGTCGGCGTGTTCGTGGCCGGCTCGATGCTGGCGGGACTGGGCGGCGTGCTGTGGGGCATGTACCAACAATCGGTCGTGCCTCAGCTGGGCGCGCAGGTCAACGTGCTGATCTTCATCGTCATCATGATCGGCGGCCTGGGCTCCACCGTGGGCTGCCTGCTCGGCGCGCTGCTGGTCGGACTGATGGCCAACTACACCGGCTTCCTCCTGCCCAAGGCCGCCCTGTTTTCGAACATCGCGCTGATGGTCGCCATATTGCTGTGGCGTCCGCAGGGCGTGTATCCGGTCACGAATCGCTAGGAACTGCCGACATGTCCGTACGCCTGCTTTCCGGCGACCCTCCGCGCAGCACGCTGCTGGCCATGGCGCTGATCGCCATCGTGGCCCTGCTGGCCGCCGCGCCCTTTCTGTTTCCCGGCCCCAAATCGCTGGCGGTGGCCGCGAAGATCCTGGTGTTCGTGATCCTGGTCGCCAGCTATGACCTGCTGCTGGGCTACACCGGCATCGTCAGCTTCGCGCACACCATGTTCTTCGGCATCGGCGCGTATGGCGTGGCGATCGCCAGCATCCGCATGGAACCGGGTTGGACCGCGGTGTTCGCGGGCTTGGGCGGCGGCCTGGTGGTTTCACTGGCCTTCGCCCTGCTGATCGGCCTGGCCAGCCTGCGCGTGCGCGCGATCTTCTACGCCATGATCACGCTGGCCGTCGCCGCGGCGTTCCAGACGCTGGTGTCGCAATTGTCCGATCTGACGGGTGGCGAGGATGGCCTGAACTTCAAGGTGCCGCAGATGCTGCGGCCGGCCTTCCGGCCGTTCTCCGAACAGATCTTCGGCGTGACGGTGGATGGCCGCGTGATCACCTATTACCTGATCGCCGCGGTCTGCGTGGTGCTGTTCCTGCTGTTGCTGCGCATCGTGAATTCGCCCTTCGGCCGGGTGTTGCAAGCCATACGCGAGAACCCGTTCCGCGCCGAAGCCATCGGCTACCGCACGGTGCTTTACCGCAGCCTGTCCAATCTGCTGGCGGCCGCCTTCGCCACGCTAGCGGGCGCCATGTACGCGCTCTGGTTGCGCTACAACGGGCCGGATACCTCGCTGTCGTTCGAGATCATGCTCAACATCCTGCTGATGCTAGTGATCGGCGGGATGGGCACCATGTACGGCGCCGTGGTGGGCGCGAGCCTGTTCGTGTTCGCGCAGAGCTATCTGCAAGATGGCCTGCACGTGATCCACGACGCGGTGTCGGGCGTGGCGCCGTTGGCGCTGCTGTTCGAGCCGGACCGGTGGCTGCTATGGCTGGGGATCTTGTTCGTGGTGTCGGTGTATTACTTCCCTACCGGGATTGCGGGCCGGCTGCGGGAACTGGCGGCGCGGCGCTAGTCGCGCGGTTTCCCGATCTCCCGTCAAAGCGCTACATCCCCGCGGCGGGGCCAGGCGAAAGCAGTGTGGCAATACGCCTACGCCTGGTTGCCCTGTCACTGCGGAGTGCTATTTCACACGGCTGCGCACATCATCCAGACTGCGCTTCACATCATCCAGGCGCCGTTGCAGATCTTCGATGTTGCGGCTGCTGGAATCCGAATTGCTGTTGAGCTGCGATACGCTGCGTGACAGTTTTTCCAACTCATTCTTCTGACTGTCGGCGCTGCGAGCCAGCTTGTCCAGATCGCTGCGCTGACCATCGCTGCTACGACCGCCATCGCCTTGTTTACGCTCTAGCGCGGAGAGCTTCTGCGCCTGCTCCTCCAGCTTGCGGTTGAGCTCCTCGTTCTTGCGTCGCAACTCAGTCAGCGCGTCGGCCTGTTCGCTCAGCTGGCGGGTCAGCTTGTCGACTTCCATGCCGGTGCTTACCCGACCGTTATGGCCGACAACAAGCATGCTCTCGCTAAACGGCCTCTCCACGACGAAGTCCTTCAATTGCACGTTGTTGCGATCGGCCCGCGCCGCCGGCGTAGCCGATAGCGCCAGCACCGATGCGCAACCGCAAGCGGCCATGAACTTGCCCACAGATCCACCCATTGTTTCGTGCTCCAGCTGACGGAAACTCGGAAACGCGAAATGCGTACCCGCGAGAGTTGTAACAGGCACATCAGGAGCGGGGAATCCCCCGCGCACGGACAGTTGCTACGCTGCGTTTCAGAAGAAATGGTGGATGGCGCGATCGATCAGCGGGCCGGTTCGCGAAGCGCGTCGGCGTTGCGCAGCAATCCATCAACCCGCCGCTGCATATCGTCGACCTGGCGCCGCGCATCTGCGGTGCCGTCCGACCTAGAACCCGCCGGCGCTGGCGCCAGTTTGGGCATGGCCGGGACTGGAAGGTCGACCGAATTTCGATTCAGCGGAATTCTGCCCGAAGGCTCTGAACGATCTTTCGGCGGCTGACCTAGCAACCGCTCCAGCGCCTGCAGTTGCAACCGCTGCTCATCGAGCGCGCGCTCCTGTCTCGCGAGCGCCAATTCATCTGCGTCCTGAGTGCCAAAGATGAGCGCATGGTCGCGTGATTCCGACGGTAGCCCCACGCGCTGATCGGGGCCAGCGGTGAGGACGTCGCGGCCTCGGACTTCGGGCACCACAGCGGCAGGCGCGGCGGGCCCCACGGCCGGTTGCGCCAAGGCTGGAAACACGAACAGGCCCAGGCAGCAGGCCACGGCGCCCATCAGCGCGGATCTCGGAACATACTTCATGTCTTTGTCATCTATCCCGAAGTACGTGGTTGCGGGCGTCGGAGAGGACGCGCTGGACGAAAAAAAACGGCAAGGGTTTGATCCCTTGCCGTCTTATATCAGAACGGCGCGCCGTTCCGATGTACTGCTTTACTTAGATGATACGTGCGGCTTCAACCAGACGCACCACGCGCCACGACTTCGAGCGCGAGATGGGACGGCCTTCAGCGATTTCAACCGTATCGCCTTCGTTGTACTGGTTCGATTCATCGTGCGCCTTGTACTTCGCGGAACGCATGATGATCTTGCCGAAGATGGGGTGCTTGACGCGGCGCTCAACGAGCACGACGACAGTCTTGTCCATCTTGTTGCTGACGACCTTGCCAACCAGCGTGCGCTGGCGCTTGGCCACTTGGGTGTTTTGAGTTTCGCTCATCTTTATTTCCCTGCCTTCTCGGTCAGCAAGGTACGAACGCGCGCGATGTCGCGACGCACGTTGCGCAGCTGGCTGGTGTTGGCCAGTTGCTGCGTGGCCTTCTGCATACGCAGACCGAATTGTGCCTTCAGCAGGCTTTCGAGCTCTTTGCCGAGCTCGGCGGCATCTTTCGAACGGAGTTCGCTAGCTTTCATGTTAGTACTCCTTAAGCACCGATATGACGCGCGACGAACGTGGTCGAAATCGGCAGCTTGGCAGCGGCCAGGCGGAAAGCTTCACGCGCGAGCTCTTCGCTAACCCCTTCCATTTCGTAGAGCACCTTGCCGGGCTGAATTTCAGCGACCCAGTACTCCGGGTTGCCCTTACCGTTACCCATACGGACTTCGGCAGGCTTCTGCGAGATGGGCTTATCCGGGAAAATGCGAATCCAGATGCGGCCGCCACGCTTGATGTGACGATTGATGGCACGACGAGCAGCTTCGATCTGGCGAGCGGTCAGACGGCCACGGCCGGTGGCCTTCAGACCGAATTCGCCGAACGACACGTGGGTACCACGGGTCGCCAGACCGGTGTTGCGGCCCTTCTGCTCTTTGCGATACTTTCTGCGAGAGGGTTGCAGCATGGTTATTCTCCTTCAGGCGCCGGAGCAGCGTCCGCCTTGCGGGGACCACCACGACCACGACCACCCGGACGACCGGTGCGAGCACCGTCCGGACGATCACCACGCGGAGCGCGGCGCGGACGACGTTCTTCTTCGCGCGGGGCAGCGGTTTCCGGCGGCAATTCGCCGTTGGCCAGCATGTCGCCCTTGTAGACCCAGACCTTGATGCCGATCACGCCATAGGTCGTGTGGGCTTCGGAGGTGCCGTAGTCGATGTTGGCCTTCAGGGTGTGCAGCGGCACACGGCCTTCGCGATACCACTCGGTGCGAGCAATTTCGATACCGTTCAGACGGCCCGAGCTCATGATCTTGATGCCTTGGGCACCCAGACGCATGGCGTTCTGCATCGCGCGCTTCATGGCGCGACGGAACATGATGCGCTTCTCGAGCTGTTGCGAGATCGAGTCGGCGATCAGTTGAGCATCGGTTTCCGGCTTGCGGATTTCTTCGATGTTGACGTGCACGGGCACGCCCATCAGGCGCTGCAGATCAGCCTTCAGGCTTTCGATGTCTTCGCCGCGCTTGCCGATCACCACGCCCGGACGAGCCGAGTAGACGGTGATGCGGGCATTCTTGGCGGGACGCTCGATGATCACGCGACCGACGGAGGCGCTCTTGAGCTTCTTCTTCAGGTACTCGCGAACGCGAATGTCTTCGGCCAGCATCGAGCCGAAGGCCTTGTCGTCGGCGAACCAACGCGAGGACCAATTACGGGTGACCGCGAGACGGAACCCAGTGGGGTGAATTTTCTGACCCATCGTGACTCCTTAAGCTCCGACCTTGACCGTGATGTGGCAGGTCTGCTTCTCGATACGGTTGCCGCGGCCCTTGGCGCGAGCGGAGAAGCGCTTCATCGACTGAGCCTTGTCCACGAAGATCGTGGTGACTTTCAGTTCGTCGATGTCGGCGCCGTCATTGTGCTCGGCGTTGGCGATGGCGGATTCGACAGCCTTCTTCAGGATGGCGGCCGCCTTCTTCGGCGAGAAGGTGAGGATGTTCAGCGCTTGCGAGACGGACTTGCCGCGGATCAGGTCCGCAACCAGTCGGGTCTTTTGAGCGGAGATGTGAACCCCACGGATAATGGCAGTAGTTTCCATCGCTTACCTCTTCGCCTTCTTGTCCGCGGCGTGACCCTTGAACGTACGGGTCAGCGCGAACTCGCCCAGCTTGTGACCGACCATGTTCTCGTTGATGTAAACGGGAACGTGCTGCTTGCCGTTGTGCACAGCGATCGTCAGACCGATGAACTCGGGCAGGATCGTGGAGCGACGCGACCAGGTCTTGATCGGCTTCTTGTCTTTGCCCGCGACGGCCGTGTCCACCTTTTTGATCAGGTGAGCATCGACAAACGGGCCTTTCTTGATCGAACGTGACATAGTGTTCGCCTCTTACTTGCGCTTGCGCCGTTGGACGATCATATTGTTCGTCCGCTTGTTGCGACGGGTCTTGAAACCCTTCGCCGGAGTGCCCCACGGGCTGACCGGTTCGCGTGCTTCGCCGGTACGGCCTTCGCCGCCACCGTGCGGGTGATCCACCGGGTTCATGGCAACGCCACGAACCGTCGGGCGGACACCGCGCCAACGCATTGCACCGGCCTTGCCGATTTGGCGCAGGCTGTGTTCTTCGTTACCGACTTCACCGATGGTGGCGCGGCATTCGATGTGCACACGGCGGACTTCACCCGAGCGCAGACGCACTTGAGCGTAGATGCCTTCGCGAGCCAGCAGGACGGCGGAAGCGCCGGCCGAACGGACCATCTGAGCACCCTTGCCAGGCAGCATTTCGACGCAGTGAATCGTCGTACCCACCGGGATGTTGCGGATCGGCAGCGTGTTGCCAGCGCGGATCGGGGCTTCGACGCCCGACAGCAGCGTGGCGCCAACTTCCAGACCGCGCGGAGCGATGATGTAACGACGTTCGCCGTCGGCGTAGCACAGCAGAGCGATGTGCGCCGTACGGTTGGGGTCATATTCCAGACGCTCGACCTTTGCCGGGATGCCATCCTTGTCGCGACGGAAGTCGACGACGCGGTAGTGCTGCTTGTGGCCACCGCCACGATGACGGATCGTGATGTGACCGTTGTTGTTACGGCCAGAACCACGGGTCTTCTTTTCCAGCAGCGGCGCGTAGGGCTCACCCTTGTGCAGGTTCGGGCTGACAACCTTCACCATGCCACGGCGGCCAGCCGAAGTCGGCTTAACTTTTACGAGGGCCATTTACTTCACCTCCGCAAAGTCGATTTCCTGGCCGTCCTTGAGCGACACGTAAGCCTTGCGCTCATTGCGACGACGGCCAACGAATCGGCCAAAGCGCTTGACTTTGCCCTTACGGTTGAGGACCTGCACGGACTCGACCTGCACCTTGAAGAGCAGTTCGACGGCAGCCTTGATTTCCGGCTTGGTAGCGTCAGCCACGACACGGAAAGCGACTTGCTGATTCTTCTCGGCAACGAAGGTGGCCTTTTCGGTCACGATCGGGGCCAGAATGACTTGCATCAAGCGTTCAGCGTTCATCCCAGCATCTCCTCGAGTTGAGCGATGGCCGGCTTGGTGATCAGCACTTTCTTGTAGTGGACCAGCGACAACGGATCGGCATAACGGGGCTCGACAACAGCAACGTGCGGCAGGTTGCGGGTGGCGAGGTAAACATTTTCATCAACGCTGTCGGTGATGATCAGGACCGAGTCCAGGCCCAGGCTCTTCAGCTTGGCAGCTGCGTCCTTGGTCTTGGGCGATGCCAGATCAAACGATTCGACGACGGCGATGCGGTCTTCGCGAGCGAGTTGCGACAGGATCGAACGGATCCCGGCGCGGTACATCTTCTTGTTGACCTTCTGGCTGAAGTTCTCTTCGGGCGAGTTCGGGAAAATCCGACCACCGCCACGCCACAGCGGCGACGAAGTCATACCAGCGCGTGCGCGGCCGGTACCCTTCTGGCGCCAGGGCTTCTTGGTCGAGTGCTTGACTTCAGTGCGATCCTTCTGAGCGCGGTTACCCGAACGGGCGTTGGCTTGGAAAGCCACCACGATCTGATGAATCAGCGCTTCGTTGAAGTCACGGCCGAAGATGGTGTCGGGTGCGCTGAACGTAGCAGCGGCCTGACCTTGGTCGTTCAGGAGCTTGAGATCCATTTACTTACGCTCCCTTCTTGGCCGGGGCCTTGATGGCCGGGCGCACGACGATGTCGGCGCCAGCGTGGCCGGGGACAGCGCCCTTGACCAGCAGCAGGCCGCGCTCAACGTCAACGCGAACGACGTCGAGGTTTTGAACGGTGCGGGTGACATCACCCAGGTGACCGGCCATGCGCTTACCCGGGAAAATACGGCCCGGATCTTGAGCTTGACCAATCGAGCCCGGGACGCGGTGCGAACGGGAGTTACCGTGCGACGCGCGTTGCGAACCGAAGTTGTGACGCTTGATGGTACCGGCGAAGCCTTTACCAATGGTGGTGCCCGTGACGTCGACCTGTTGGCCGGCTTCGAACACCGATTCCACGGCGATCACGGAACCGGCCGCAAATTCAGCGGCGCGAGCGGGATCAAGGCGGAATTCTTTGAGGATGCTACCGGCTTCAGCGCCGGCTTTGGCGTAGTGGCCCGTTTGCGGCTGAGCCACACGCGAGGCACGACGAGTGCCATAAGCCACCTGGATCGCGGCGTAGCCGTCGGTTTCCAGCGACTTAACTTGGGTCACGCGGTTGTTCGACACGTCCAGCACGGTCACCGGGATGGATTCACCTTCCTCGGTAAAAATGCGGGTCATGCCGACCTTGCGACCCACCAGCCCCAGCCGGTGAGCGGCGGGCGTGGGTGTCGAATTCGACATCGTTTTCTCCATTCCCGACTGCGATTGGTCGGGGCTAATCAGGCAAAAGGTAACGGCCTTTGCCCTACGACTATGTTCAACCTGGTACGAATTCCGGCGGGGGCCGCCTTTCTTTTTCCCATAGTTGCTCTTGCCACAAAATGGCAAGCTTCGCATATTAGCACGTTTTTTCCAGTGGACACAAGCACTTAGCGCGCTTCGGCGCCACCGCAGAGGGTAAATCCACCACAGCTTGCATAGCTTGGTGATATTGGCGGCACTGGCCGGGGCTGAATGCGGTAGTGAGCGCCTGCTAACTAAATCTGGAAAAGGGTTTGGCTACCCCGTCCGCTCAGGGAGCAGGTGTCGCGCCAGAAACGCGACCAAAACAAAATGGCCGCACTCCCGAGGAATGCGGCCATCTTTATTTCGTGCCTGCCGGCGAAGGTAGCAGGCTCGAAGCGCTTTACTGCAGCGCGATTTCGACGTCGACGCCGGCCGGCAGGTCCAGACGCATCAGGGCGTCAACGGTCTTGTCGGTGGGATCAACGATGTCCATCAGACGCTGGTGCGTACGGATTTCGAACTGGTCGCGCGAGGTCTTGTTGACGTGCGGCGAACGCAGGACGTCGTAGCGACGGATACGCGTGGGCAGCGGCACCGGACCGCGGACAACAGCGCCGGTACGCTTGGCGGTATCGACGATTTCAGCGGCCGATTGATCGATCAGCTTGTAATCGAAGGCTTTCAAGCGGATACGGATCTTTTGGTTTTTCATGGCGTTTCCTAAAGAACGAGAGGCGAAGGCGACGAGGCCGCCCTCGCTGGTTGTGTGCTGCTTAAGTGATCCGAATTACTTCAGGATCTTGGCGACGACGCCGGCGCCGACGGTACGACCGCCTTCACGGATGGCGAAACGCAGACCTTCTTCCATGGCGATCGGAGCCAACAGCTTGACCGTCATGGCCACGTTGTCGCCCGGCAGAACCATTTCCTTGTCGGCCGGCAGTTCGATCGTGCCCGTCACGTCCGTCGTGCGGAAGTAGAACTGGGGACGATAGCCTTGGAAGAACGGGGTGTGACGGCCGCCTTCTTCCTTGGACAGGATGTACACCTCGGACGTGAAGTCCGTGTGCGGGGTGATCGAGCCCGGCTTGGCCAGAACTTGGCCGCGCTGGACGTCTTCACGCTTGGTGCCGCGCAGCAGGATGCCCACGTTGTCGCCGGCTTGACCTTGGTCCAGCAGCTTGCGGAACATTTCCACGCCCGTGCAGGTCGTCTTGACCGTCGGAACGATACCGACGATTTCGAGTTCTTCGCCGACCTTGATCACGCCGCGTTCGATACGGCCGGTCACCACGGTGCCGCGACCCGAGATCGAGAACACGTCTTCAACCGGCATCAGGAACGTGCCGTCCACGGCGCGCTCAGGCGTCGGGATGTACGAGTCCAGCGCAGCGGCCAGAGCCATGATGGCCTGTTCGCCCAGTTCGCCCTTGTCGCCTTCCAGCGCCAGCTTGGCCGAACCCTTCACGATCGGGGTGTCGTCGCCCGGGAAGTCGTACTTCGACAGCAGTTCGCGGACTTCCATTTCCACCAGCTCGAGCAGCTCGGCGTCGTCAACCATGTCAGCCTTGTTCAGGAAGACGATGATGTACGGCACGCCAACCTGGCGCGACAGCAGGATGTGTTCGCGGGTTTGCGGCATCGGGCCGTCAGCGGCCGACACGACCAGGATCGCGCCGTCCATTTGCGCGGCGCCCGTGATCATGTTCTTCACATAGTCAGCGTGGCCCGGGCAGTCAACGTGCGCGTAGTGACGCGCTTCCGTTTCGTACTCGACGTGAGCCGTGTTGATCGTGATGCCGCGAGCCTTTTCTTCAGGAGTCGCGTCGATCTGGTCGTAGCCCTTGGCTTCGCCGCCGAACTTGTTCGACAGAACGGTCGTGATGGCCGCCGTCAGGGTGGTCTTGCCGTGGTCAACGTGGCCGATGGTGCCGACGTTCACGTGCGGCTTGGTGCGTTCAAACTTGCCTTTTGCCATGATCTCTATCCTTTGACTTTCAAGGAAATTTCGATATTTGCCGCGCCGCCTTTTGGGCGGACGCGGCGAGGGTTATTTACTTGGCCCGAGCGGCGATGACTTCGTCAGCGACGTTCTTGGGAGCTTCGGAGTAATGCTTGAATTCCATCGTGTACGTGGCACGACCTTGCGTCAGCGAACGCAGGTTCGTGGCGTAACCGAACATCTCGGCCAGCGGAACTTCGGCCTTGATGGTCTTGCCGCCGCCAACCATGTCGTCCATGCCCTGAACCATGCCGCGACGCGAGGACAGATCGCCCATCACGGTGCCAGCGTAGTCTTCAGGCGTTTCGACTTCAACGGCCATCATCGGTTCCAGCAGCACGGGGCTGGCCTTGCGCAGACCTTCCTTGAATGCCATGGAGCCGGCCATCTTGAACGCGTTTTCGTTCGAGTCCACGTCGTGGTACGAACCGAAGAACAGCGTGACCTTGACGTCGACGATCGGGTAGCCAGCCAACACGCCCGAAGGCAGCGTTTCCTGGATGCCCTTGTCCACCGCGGGGATGTACTCGCGAGGAACCACGCCGCCCTTGATGGCGTCCACGAATTCGTAGCCACCGCCAGGAGCCAACGGCTCGACCTTCAGAACCACGTGACCGTACTGGCCGCGACCGCCCGACTGCTTGACGAACTTGCCTTCAACTTCGTCGCAGGTCTTGCGGATGGTTTCGCGGTAAGCCACTTGCGGCTTGCCGACGTTCGCTTCCACGCCGAATTCGCGCTTCATGCGATCAACCAGAATTTCCAGGTGCAGTTCGCCCATGCCGGAAATGATGGTCTGGCCGGATTCTTCGTCGCTGCGCACGCGGAACGACGGATCTTCCTGCGCCAGGCGCGACAGCGCCAGGCCCATCTTTTCCTGGTCAGCCTTGGACTTGGGTTCCACGGCCTGCGAAATCACGGGCTCGGGGAACTCCATGCGCTCCAGCGTCACGTGCGAATCGACATCGCACAGCGTTTCGCCGGTGGTCACGTCCTTCAGGCCCACGACGGCGGCGATGTCGCCAGCCAGAACTTCCTTGATTTCCTCGCGGTTGTTCGCGTGCATCTGCAGAATGCGGCCGATACGCTCCTTCTTGCCCTTGATCGGGTTGAACACGGTGTCGCCCGACTTCAGGACGCCCGAGTACACGCGGACAAAGGTCAATTGGCCGACGAACGGGTCGGTCATCAGCTTGAACGCCAGCGACGAGAACTTCTCGCCGTCGTCGGCTTGACGCAGGACTTCGTTGCCGTTGTCATCGGTGCCTTCGACCGGCGGAATATCCACAGGCGACGGCAGGTAGTCGATGACGGCGTCGAGCATGCGCTGCACGCCCTTGTTCTTGAAAGCGGTGCCGCACAGCATCGGCTGGATTTCGCCGGCGATGGTGCGCTGACGGATGGCCAGGTTGATCTCGGCTTCTTCCAGCGAACCGGTCTCGAGGTACTTGTTCATCAGTTCCTCGGACGACTCGGCGGCAGCTTCGACCAGCTTTTCGCGCCATTCTTCAGCCGCGCCTTGCAGTTCGGCCGGAATGTCTTCGTAGTCGAACTTGATGCCTTGGCTGGCTTCGTCCCAGATGATCGCCTTCATCTTGACCAGGTCGATCACGCCCTTGAACGTGTCTTCGGCGCCGATGGGGATCACGACGGGGACGGGATTCGCGCGCAGGCGGTTCTTCAGCTGGTCATAGACCTTGAAGAAGTTGGCGCCGGTGCGGTCCATCTTGTTGACGAAGGCCAGACGCGGCACGCCGTACTTGTTGGCTTGGCGCCACACGGTTTCGGACTGGGGCTGAACACCGCCCACCGCGCAGTAGACCATGCAAGCACCGTCCAGGACGCGCATGGAACGTTCCACCTCAATGGTGAAGTCCACGTGTCCCGGGGTGTCGATGATGTTGATGCGGTGTTCGGGATAGTTCTTGGCCATGCCACGCCAAAACGCCGTCGTAGCAGCCGACGTAATGGTGATGCCACGCTCTTGCTCTTGTTCCATCCAGTCCATGGTGGCTGCGCCATCATGCACTTCGCCAATCTTGTGATTGACGCCGGTGTAGAACAGGATACGTTCGGTCGTGGTGGTTTTCCCTGCATCGATGTGCGCAGAGATACCAATGTTGCGATAGCGCTCGATCGGGGTTTTGCGGGCCATGGTGGGTTAGTCCTTAAATTACCAGCGGAAATGGCTGAAGGCCTTGTTGGCCTCTGCCATCTTGTGCGTGTCTTCGCGCTTCTTCATCGCGGCGCCACGACCTTCGGAGGCGTCGATCAGTTCGCCAGCAAGACGCAGATCCATCGACTTCTCGCCACGCTTCTTGGCGGCTTCACGGAGCCAACGCATAGCCAGGGCCAGGCGGCGCACGGGGCGCACTTCAACCGGCACTTGGTAGTTGGCACCGCCAACGCGGCGGCTCTTCACTTCGACGATCGGCTTGATGTTGTTGATCGCCAGGCTGAAAACTTCGATCGGCTCCTTGCCGGTCTTGGTTTGCACTTGCTCGAGGGCACCGTAGACGATGCGCTCGGCGACGGCCTTCTTGCCGTCCAGCATGACGACGTTCATGAACTTGGCGAGTTCGACGCTGCCGAACTTGGGATCGGGCAGAATCTCGCGCTTGGGTACTTCGCGACGACGGGGCATTGTTGCTTCCTTGTGTCTGTTCAGTTGAACCGTGTTTCATTACACGGCCATGGCCGTCCATGGAGACGACCCCTTACGTGCCGCGCACAATCCCATCATCTGGATGGCGCGGTCGCACTTCCCTAGTGACGGACTTCCGCCACGCGGGGGTACTGCTGACTCGTTATTAAGCCTTCTTCGGGCGCTTGGCGCCGTACTTCGAGCGGGCTTGCTTACGATCCTTGACGCCTTGCAGGTCGAGGGAACCGCGCACGATGTGATAACGCACACCGGGCAAGTCCTTCACACGACCGCCACGCACCAGAACCACCGAGTGCTCTTGCAGGTTGTGGCCTTCACCGCCGATGTACGAAATGACTTCGTAACCGTTGGTCAGACGCACTTTGGCAACCTTACGCAGAGCGGAGTTCGGCTTCTTGGGGGTGGTGGTGTACACGCGAGTGCACACGCCGCGGCGTTGCGGGCAGTTTTCGAGCGCGGGGCTCTTGCTTTTGATGATGCTGACTTCGCGCGGCTTGCGCACGAGTTGGCTAATGGTAGGCATGACCTTTGAAATCCCTTTTACGTACCACTGGGTAAGTACTTACGTACTCGTCTCCTCAAGCAGTGAACTTTCGGAGAAGGCAGTTCGCGCAAAACCGCCTCAAACGTTCGTATACGTAAAAGAGCGGGCTTGCCAACAAACTATGACAAAACGCACAAAGCTGGATGCCGTGGAGCGACGACGCCGGAAAGACCCGATGCCGCGAAGCCGTGTGGTTTGGAAGACGAAAGGCTCGTGACGCACCCCGTTCCCAGACACCGTACTTCTGAGCCCTACCGCGGCCAGTTTTTGCGCGCGAAATAAAGCAGTAAGCCCTTTAGCATAACTGAGATAAAGGCTTGCTGTCAAAGAAAATTGTAAGTCAGGCGACGTGGCATATTGCCGGCAGAAGAACGCCAGTTCGGCGGCGCTCGCGGAAATTAGGGCCACATACGCCAAAAGGCGGAACCGAAAACCGGGGCCACTGAGCGCGGCCGACTGCGGGAAAACGATAGCAGACTTTCCGGCGGCGGCCGGCGCCTGGCGCGGCGGCCAGTGTACCCGCCCGCGCTACTGGTCGGCGAACAGGTAGCCGCTGCCGTAGACCGTGCGTATCGGCAACATCACCCCGGCCAGCTCGGCCTTGCGGCGCAAGCGGCTGACGATCACGTCGATGCTGCGCGAACCGCTGGCGCGCACCGAACCGCCCTCGACCTGCAGCTCATCACCCAGCTCGGTGCGGCCCACGGCCTTGCCCGCGACTTCCAGCAGCGAGCGCACGATCAGGCGTTCATTGGCGGACAGGGAGATGGTCGCCCCCGAGGGCGCCGCCAGAGTCCAGCCCTGGTCGCGCAGTTCCCACTGTCCGTTCTGGGCGGCCTCGCCCACGGACGCCGCTTCCTGCCCCGCGGGCAGGCGACGGGCCAGGGACAGCAGGATGCAGGCCAGCTCGCGCGGATCCTGCGGATCTGGCAGACAGGCGTCCGCGCCGCTTTGCAGGCAGCGCAGGCGGCTATCCACCGACATGCCGCGCCCCGTGACCACGATGCCCATCGACGACGAGCCGTGCAGACGCGCCACCAGGGCGTAGCCGATTTCGCCCAAGGTCCCGACATCCAGGACCACGACGTCATAGCCGCCGCCGTTGAGCAATCCAAACAATTCGAGAGACGTCGAGCAACCGCGTGCAGAAATACCAGCTTGCAACAATGCGGACACGGCAATGCCGCGAGCGGCCTCGTCCGGTGACATCATAAGTATGCGCAATTGATTCATATCTGTTCCATCCGACCAACAACCTCGACCGGCTCCGCCCACGCCATACTGAGGGAGGGGGAGAACGATTGAGACAGTGTGGCGCGTTGTTACGCAACAACTCCAGTCAAGATTCGTCAACTTTGCAATGTTTGACAGTTCTTGCCATAACGTAGCCAGCCGGGGCCTCTCCCGAGTTATCATTCGTTTACACCTATATATTCCTTTCTCATCTTGCAGTAGGGCGCCATAGCGCGCGCTTGCGTAGCAAACCTTCGCGAGAACACGTCTGATGAAAATCGCGTCGCTGGAAGACGACCTGGATCAAGCACGCCGCATCCAGCAAGTTCTGACCACTGCCGGATACGACTGCACCAGTTATCAGCAAAGCCGCGATCTGCTGGCCGCGCTGCGCACTGAGCATTTCGACCTGGTGCTGCTGGACTGGCATCTGCCCGACATCGATGGTGATGATGTGGTGCGGTGGCTGCGTGCCAATATCGGTCCGCGCATCCCAGTCATCTTCCTGACCAATCGGTCCAGCGAGGACGATCTGGTGGAAGGCCTGCGCGCCGGCGCGGACGACTACATCGTCAAACCGTTGCGCCCCCTGGAGCTGCTGGCGCGGGTGGCGGCCTTGCTGCGCCGCAGCCAGATCGCCGAACCTGCGGACGATGCCTTCGACGTAGCGCGTTATCGCATCGAGCCCGCCGCCCGCAGCATCACACTGGATTCCGCGGTTGTGCCGCTCGCCCCCAAGGAATTCGAACTGGCGCTGCTGTTTTTCCGCAATGTCGGCCGCCTCATGTCCCGCGACGTGCTGGCCGAATGCGTATGGAACCGGGAAATTCCGGCCACCTCGCGCACCCTGGACACCCATTTGTCGAACATCCGGCAAAAGCTCCAGCTGCGTCCGGAACATGGCGTGCGCCTCACGTCTTCCTATGCGCTGGGCTACCGGCTCGAGCTGATCAGCTCGCCGGAAGACATCGCAGTCAATCCGCAGTAAGCGCCTGCGCGCATCCCTGGAGAAACGAGAGTCATGAGCCGCTGCCGCGCGCTTTCTTTGCTTGGCCTGATTTCCTGCCTCACGCTGATGGCGCCGGCGCACAGCCAGCCCGCCGGCGCGCTGGGGGATGATTTCATCTACCGCATCCGCCAAGGCGATACGCTGATCGACCTGGCGACCCGCTATACGCACAAGCCGGCCAACTGGAACCAGTTGCAGACCCTGAACAAGGTCGTCACGCCCGAAGCCCTGCCCATCGGGCTGGAGTTGCGCATTCCCCTGTCCATGATTCCCGTGCGGCCCGCCGATGCCCGTGTCGTGCACGTCAGCGGCCAGGCGAACGTCGACGGCAAGGCCCTGCGGGCTGGCGACACCGTGGCCGAAGGCAGTACGGTCGGCACCGCCGCCAACGGCTTCGTGACGCTGGAGCTGGCCGATGGTTCCAAGCTGACGCTGCCGGCTGGCGGTTCGGTCGAGCTGACGCGCCTGCGCCAGTTCGAAGGCACCGCGCTGACGGATTCCGTCGTCCAGGTGCAAAAGGGCGGCGTGGAATCGTCCGTGGCACCCGCGGGACAAGGCGTGGGCCGTTTCGAAATCCGCACGCCGGTCGCAGTCACCGGCGTACGCGGCACGCGCTTCCGCGTGCAAAGCGGCGCACAAGGCGTGCACAGCGAAGTGCTGGAAGGCAGCGTGCGGCTGCAGCCCCACGCCCCCGGATCGGCTCCGGCCAAGCCCGTGGCGGTGGCCACGGGCTACGGCGCGGCGGTCGGTTCGGACGGCGTGGTCTCGGGCATGCGTGCGCTGCTGGATGCGCCGCAGCTGGGCACGCCCACGCGGGCGGGCGGCGGCGCCTGGACCGCCGACGTCTCGCCCGTGTCCGGCGCACAGAGCTATCTGGTGCGCGTTTCGCGCGATGCCGAAGGCGCGTTGCCGGTATCGTCGACGAGCTTCCCCAGCAACGACATCCGCTTTACGGCGCCCGGTCCCGGCACCTACTACGTGTCGGTGCGCGCAGTGGATGACCTGGGCCTGAACGGGCGCGACGCGATCGCCACCTTCGAGGGCGCGAACATGCTCCTGACCTCCGACGGCTCTGGCGTGGCCAGCGGCACGGGCGGCCTGATCACGCTGACCGATTACTAGAGCCCGCCCCATGGCCGATGCCGATCCGCAGGACCGGACCTCGCGCTCAGGGCTGTGGCTGACTGTGGCTTTGGCGGCGCTTGCCGCCATCCTGGGCGCTTTCAACGGCCTGGGCCGTTTCGACCAGATTCTTTATGACCGCGCCTTGTCGATGACCGGACGCGGTGCCGATCCCGATATCCTGATCGTCGCGATAGACGATGACAGCGTCAAGGCGCTGGGCCACTGGCCCTGGCGGCGCGCGGTCCACGCGGCGCTGCTGGACCGGCTCCAGGGCGCTCGCGCCGTCGCGCTGGACCTGATCTTCGCCGAGCCGGACATGGCCAATCCGAACGACGACCGCATCCTGGCCGACAGCATCCGGCGCCACGGCCGTACCGTCCTGCCGGTCGTGCTGGACCGGCTCGACCGCCCTGCCGCCGTCAACGAACCCATCCCCGGCGTGTCGCAGGCCGCCGCCGCGAAAGGCTTCATCAACGCGCGGATCGACCCCGATGGCGTGGTGCGCGAAGCCACCCTGACCGCGCGGCTTGGAGACCGCCGCTGGAACCATCTGGCCTTGGCCATGCTCGACGTCGGCGGCGAACCGGATTCCGCGCAAAAACTGTTGCAACGTGCCGCGCCTGACGGCAGCATCCTGATTCCCTACGCCGGCCCCACCGCGCATACGCGGACCGTGTCCTACCTGTCCGTGTTGCGTGGCGATCTGTCGCCGGAGGAACTGCGCGACAAGTATGTGCTGGTTGGCGCCTGGGCCACCGGCCTGGGCGACGCCTACCCGACACCGGTTTCGCATGACGTCAGCGGCATGTCGGGGGTGGAGATCATCGCCAACCTGCTGCACGCCGCGCGCGACGACATCGCCTATAGGCTGCCGCCCGCCTGGTGCAACGCGCTGTTTGCGGCGCTGCCCGTGCTGCTGGCCTGCCTGGCCCTGTGGCGGCTGTCGCCCAAGCGGGCCCTGCTGGTCAGCCTGGCGCTGTTCGCCCTCATCCTGCTGACCGCGCTGCTGCTGCTAGCCTACGCCTATGTGTGGTTCGCGCCCGCTGCGGCGCTGCTGGGCGTGACGCTGTGCTATCCGCTCTGGAGCTGGCGCAGCCAGGAGGCCGCGCTGCGCTACATGGACAACGAACTGCGCCGCCTGCAGCGCGAGTACCCGCCGGTGCTGAACGAGGCCGGCGCCCAGGGCGCGGGACCCAGCGTGTCGCTGGAGAGCCGCGTCGGGGAGCTGCGCCGGGCGCTGGCCCGCGTGCGCAACCTGCGCCGCTTCCTCGCTGACGGCCTGGACGGCATGCCGGACGCCACGCTGGTTTTCGATCAGGACGGCCGCATGCAATTCCGCAACCAGGCTGCTGTCATGTATTTCCAGCGGCTGGGCATGCGCCCTCCCCGCGTCGGCCGTCCGGCCGCGCACCTGCTCGAGAAGACCATCTCCGATCCCGCCACCCGCCAACGCGTCGCCGAAGCGCTCAGCGGCCAAGGCCCGGTCGCCGCGTCATCGCCCTGGAGCGCCGACCTGGAAATACGCGACCACGCCGGGCGCGACCTGATCCTGAAATGCGCCCCCATCCATACCGCCGAAGGCAACTTCGCCGGCACCGTCACCACGCTGACGGACATCTCGCGCATCCGCCAGGCGGAACGCCAACGCGAGGAAACCCTGCGCTTCATCTCGCACGACATGCGCGCGCCCCAAAGCTCGATCCTCGCGCTGGTCGAAATGAAACAGGAAAGCGGTTCGACCGAAGGCCAGGGTGAAACCCTGGGCCGCATCGCCGCGCTGGCCAACCGCACGCTGCGCCTGGTCGACGATTTCGTGCACCTCACGCGCGCCGAGTCGATGACGATCAGCGCGGTGGAGCTGGATCTGGGTAGCCTGCTGCAGGACGCCGTGGACGAATTCTGGGCCTCGGCACAGAAACGCGGCATCGAACTCACCCTCGCGCTACCGCTGCCCGGCGCCTACGTCCGCGGCGATCAGACCCTGCTCATGCGCACGCTGTGCAATCTGATCGACAACGCCATCAAATACAGCCCGGCGGACACGCGGATCGAATGCGGCATCGACGAGGAACCTGGCTTCTGGCGCGTCAACATCCGCGATCAGGGACAGGGTATCGCAGCGCAGGACCTGGCCCGCTTGTTCGAGCCGTTCTCGCGCGTGGGTGTGGAAACCCGCGGCGATGTTGGCGGCGCGGGCCTGGGCCTGGCATTCGTGCGCACGGTGGCCGAACGCCACGGTGGATCGGTCGAGGTCAGCAGCGAGCTGGGCGTGGGTTCGGTCTTCACGCTGCGCCTGCCGATGGCGCCGGAGGAAATGCCCGCGGCGTAGCCGCGGCGTTCCCTATTGGAAGACGTGCGAGATCACGGCGGGCTTGCCCGCCTTGACCTCCAGCGTCATGCGGTAGGGCGGCAGATCGGCGTTGCGCAGCACCACCTGGTACTTGCCGGGAATCAGCCGCAGTTCCTTGACCGGCGGACTGATGCCACGCGCCACGCCATTGATCCAGACCTCGCCCCATGGGCGGATGTCCAATCGCACCTGCACGGGAACCGGTTTGGGTTTGGGAGCCTCTTCGGCCACGGCGGGAGTCTCCGCCGGCGCGGTCGCGGGTAAAGTTGGCGCAGTCCCAGACGCCTCGGCAGGCAGCGCCGGCTGAGCCGGAGTGTCGCCCTGAGCTGGCGCGCTTCCCGCGACTGGGGGTTGAGGCGCGGATTCCTGCGGAGTTCGAACCTCGGGCAGCGATGGCGGCGCCACAGACGTGGCGCCCGGCGCCGATGGCGGCGGCAGGGGATGCACCGCCGGCGGGTTCGGCTGGACCACTTCGGACCGGGTGATCAGCGCATTGGGCGCGCCCATGCCAGACTCGAACCAGGCATATACGCCCGCGCCAATCAATGCCACGATGAGCAGCAGCACCAGCAGCGGATGGCGCCCGCGGGCGGGTTGATGCACTGCGGCAGCAGCAGCCGGCGCCGCGCGCGAAGCCGGCGCCGGAATCACCGGATCCGGCGCCGTTTCGACCTGCGCGGCGATGCCCAGCATGCCGGCCAGATCGGCCAGCGTCTGCGGGCGGTCGGCGGGCGCCATGGCCAGGCCGGCGTCGATCACTGACAGGAAGTGCGGGCTGTATTTCGGCAAACCCAGGGACGCGAGCGGTTCGTAGGTATCTTCAGCCCGGCGTTCGGGCGCCGGGACGGGCTTGCTGCCAATGATCAGGGCGTGCATCACCGCGCACAAGGCGTAGATATCGCTCCAAGGGCCGCGCGGCCATTCCATCGAATCCGTGTAGAGCTCGAACGGCGCAAACCCCGGGGTCGGCGTGCGGGTAGCGCGGCGCGACCGCGCCACGACCAGTTCGGGTACCAGATGGGCACGGGCGTTTTCGTCCATGCCCACCGTGTCCAGCGAAATATCGCCGCAGATTTCACCTTGGGCATGCAGCGCCATCAAGGACGGCAGCAGATCGGACAAAAGCCGCTTGATGCGGGTTTCCGGCACGCCCCCCGCCGTGCTGGCGGCGATGGCGCTCAGCGGACGCAGTGCAAGCGGCGCGGCGCCGGAAAAAGGGCCACGCGGCGTCAGGAGGCCGGCGGAAGAAGACATGATCGGGACTGCGCTGTCGCGCGACAGCTGAATTAACTATGGAATAAGGCGAATATTATCCAATCCGCACCGCAAGGACATTGCCGAAAATGTCCGAGCGCATCAGGCTGTGGCACGATAGCGTACCGCTAAACCTCTCTACACCTTTGGAAGCCATGAAAATTCGCGTTCTGAGTAGTCTGCTCGGCTTATCGGCCCTGCTGGCGGGCTGCGCCGGCGTCTCATCCCAAAAGCCGGAGGCGCCTCCCACCGCGGAAGCCCTGGACCAGCTGCAGCAGGTACGCGACAAATATAGCGCCGGCCGCTACGGAGAAGTCATCCGCGGCGTCGCCACCTCCGACGCCCTGGCCACTTCCACCAAGGCCGTACGCATCGAGGCCTACAAGCTGCAGGCGTTCAGCTACTGCGTGAGCAAGTATCCGCGGCTGTGCGAAGACAGTTTCGCCCGCATTCTGGCCCTGGACCCCTCCTTTGAACTGGCGCCCAACGAAGCCGGCCATCCGGTCTGGGGACCCGTCTTCCGGCACGCGCAGGCACAGGTTCCAAAGTAACTTCCCCTGCGCCAGACAAAAAAAGGCCGCTGATTTGCATCAGCGGCCTTTTTGATTCCGGGCATGCCGCGCCGGACTGCGCGCGGCATCCCTGCCGGGTGTTTCCGCTTATTCGGCGGAATTCTCGGCGCCCAGGTCGGAAGCCGGCGTTTCCGCATCCGAGCCCACCGTGACCGGCGAGTCTTCGAACGGGTTGGCCAGCTGGCGGGCGGCTTCGCGTTCCGCAGCCTCCAGCGCTTCCTTGTCCCTGCGGGCATGGTGGTAAGCCAGGCCGGTACCGGCCGGGATCAGGCGGCCGACGATGACGTTTTCCTTCAAGCCGCGCAGGTCGTCGCGCTTGCCCATGATGGCGGCTTCGGTCAGGACCCGGGTGGTTTCCTGGAACGAAGCGGCCGAGATGAACGAGTCGGTCGACAGCGAGGCCTTGGTGATACCCAGCAGCACGTTGTCGTAGCTGGCCGGACGGCGATCTTCAGCCGTGACGCGGTCGTTCTCGTTCAACAGCTCGGAGCGCTCGACCTGCTCGCCCGGGATGAACTCGGTATCGCCGGCGTCGACGATGTTCACGCGGCGCAGCATCTGGCGGACGATCACTTCAATATGCTTGTCGTTGATCTTCACGCCCTGCAGACGGTACACGTCCTGCACTTCGTCGACGATGTACGTCGCCAGCTTCTCGATGCCTTGCAGGCGCAGGATGTCGTGGGGATCGGCCGGGCCGTCCACGATCATTTCGCCCTTGTTCACCACTTGGCCGTCGTGCACCAGAACCTGCTTTTCCTTCGGAATCAGGAACTCGTGGCTCACGCCTTCCAGGTCGGTGATGACCAGACGCTGCTTGCCCTTGGTGTCCTTGCCGAACGAGACCGTGCCGGTGACGTCGGCGAGCATGCCGGCATCCTTCGGCGAACGGGCTTCGAACAGCTCGGCCACGCGCGGCAGACCGCCGGTAATGTCGCGGGTCTTTTGCGATTCTTGCGGAATACGCGCCAGAACTTCACCCACGGCAACCTGCTGGCCGTCACGCACCGTGATCAGCGCGCCCACCGGGAACGAGATGTTCACCGAGTGATCGGTGCCGGCGATCTTGACGTCTTCGCCGTTCTCGTTGACCAGCTTGATCTGCGGACGCATGACGATCTTGCCGCCACGGGTCTTCGGCGTGATGACGACGAGCGTCGACAGGCCGGTGACTTCGTCCACCTGCTTGGCAACGGTCACGCCTTCTTCGATGTTCTCGAAGCGGACGGCGCCGCCGTATTCCGACACGATCGGACGGGTCAGCGGATCCCACGTCGCCAGACGCGCGCCAGCCTTCACGGCTTCGCCATCGCCAACCAGCACGGTCGCGCCGTACGGGATCTTGTGGCGTTCGCGTTCGCGGCCGTTGTCGTCGAAGATCGCCAGTTCGCCGGAGCGCGAGATCGCCACGCGTTCGCCCTTGGCGTTGGTGACGTAGCGCATCGTGCTGGCAAAGCCGACGGTACCGCTGGACTTGGTTTCCACCGCGCTGGCCAGGGCCGAACGCGACGCCGCGCCACCGATGTGGAACGTACGCATCGTCAGCTGCGTGCCCGGTTCACCGATGGACTGAGCGGCGATGACGCCAACCGCTTCGCCCTGGTTGACCGGCGAGCCGCGGCCGAGGTCGCGGCCGTAGCAGTGCGCGCACAGACCGTGGCGCGTTTCGCAAGTCAGCGGCGTGCGGACCTTGACTTCGTCCACGCCGATGCGGTCGATGGTGTCGACCATATCTTCGTCCAGCAGGGTGCCGGCGACGATAGCCGTTTCCTGCGTGTCCGGGTTGACGATATCAACGGCAGCCACACGACCCAGGATGCGATCGCGCAACGGTTCAATGACTTCACCGCCTTCGACCAGGGCCTTCATGTTGTAGCCCTGCGAGGTGCCGCAATCGTCCTCGGTAATCACCAAGTCTTGCGTCACGTCGACCAGACGACGGGTCAGGTAACCCGAGTTGGCGGTCTTCAGTGCCGTATCGGCCAGACCCTTACGCGCGCCGTGAGTCGAGATGAAGTACTGGAGTACGTTCAGGCCTTCACGGAAGTTCGCGGTAATCGGCGTTTCGATAATCGAGCCGTCCGGCTTGGCCATCAGGCCGCGCATACCGGCCAGCTGGCGGATCTGGGCGGCCGAACCGCGGGCGCCCGAGTCAGCCATCATGTAGATGGAGTTGAACGATTCCTGGCGCACTTCTTCGCCGTGACGGTTGATCACGGGCTCGGTGGCCAGTTGTTCCATCATCGCCTTGCCGACCTTGTCGCCGGCCTTGCCCCAGATGTCCACCACGTTGTTGTAGCGTTCCTGGGACGTGACCAGACCCGACGAGTACTGCTTGTCGATTTCCTTCACTTCGCGGCTGGCTTCGGCCAGGATGCCTTCCTTGGCGGTCGGGATCAGCATGTCGCCCATGGCGATGGAGATACCGCCGCGCGTGGCCAGGCGGAAGCCCGACTGCATCAGCTTGTCAGCGAAGATCACCGTGTCGCGCAGGCCGCAGCGGCGGAACGACTGGTTGATCAGGCGCGAGATTTCCTTCTTCTTCAGCGCCTTGTTCAGCACCGTGAAGGGCAGGCCCTTGGGCAGGATTTCGGACAGCAGCGCGCGGCCGACCGTCGTCTCGTGACGGCGGATCACCGGCTGCCATTCGCCGTTCTCGTCGCGCTCGTGTTCCTTCAGGCGCACGGTGATGCGCGACTGCAGTTCGACTTCGCCGTTGTCGTAGGCGCGCTGCACTTCAGCGACGTCGGTGAAGAAGATGCCTTCGCCGCGGCCGTTGATGCGCTCGCGCGTCGTGTAGTACAGACCCAGCACGATGTCCTGGGACGGCACGATCGACGGTTCGCCGTTGGCGGGGAACAGCACGTTGTTCGAAGCCAGCATCAGCGTGCGCGCTTCCAGCTGGGCTTCCAGCGACAGCGGCACGTGCACGGCCATCTGGTCACCGTCGAAGTCGGCGTTGAACGCCGCGCAAACCAGCGGGTGCAGCTGGATGGCCTTGCCTTCGATCAGGACCGGCTCGAACGCCTGGATGCCCAAACGGTGCAGCGTAGGCGCACGGTTCAGCATGACCGGGTGTTCGCGGATGACTTCTTCCAGGATGTCCCAGACCACCGGTTCCTGGCTTTCCACCAGCTTCTTGGCAGCCTTGATGGTCGTGGCCAGGCCCATCATCTCCAGACGATTGAAGATGAACGGCTTGAACAGTTCCAGGGCCATCAGCTTGGGCAGGCCGCACTGATGCAGCTTGAGCTGCGGACCCACCACGATGACCGAACGGCCCGAGTAGTCGACGCGCTTGCCCAGCAGGTTCTGACGGAAACGACCGCTCTTGCCCTTGATCATGTCGGCCAGGGACTTGAGCTGGCGCTTGTTGGCGCCCGTCATTGCCTTGCCGCGGCGACCGTTGTCCAGCAGCGAGTCGACGGCTTCCTGCAGCATCCGCTTTTCGTTGCGCAGGATGATTTCCGGAGCCTTCAGCTCCAGCAGGCGCTTCAAGCGGTTGTTGCGGTTGATGACGCGGCGGTACAGGTCGTTCAGGTCGGAGGTCGCGAAGCGGCCGCCGTCCAGCGGCACCAGCGGACGCAGGTCCGGCGGCAGCACGGGCAGCACTTCCATGACCATCCACTCGGCCTTGATGCCGGACTTCTGGAAGCCTTCCAGCACCTTCAGGCGCTTGGAGATTTTCTTGATCTTGGCTTCCGAGCTGGTGGCCTTCAGTTCGCCGCGCAGCGTTTCCACTTCGCGGTCGATGTCGATGGTGCGCAGCAGTTCGCGCACGGCTTCCGCGCCCATCAGGGCACGGAAGTCGTCGCCGTACTCTTCGGTCTTGGCGAGGAAATCGTCATCCGACATGATCTGGCCGCGCTTGAGCGGCGTCATGCCGGGTTCGATCACGCACCAGGCTTCGAAGTACAGCACGCGTTCGATGTCGCGCAGGGTCATGTCGAGCACCATGCCCAGACGCGACGGCAGGCTCTTCAGGAACCAGATGTGCGCGACGGGGCTGGCCAGCTCGATGTGGCCCATGCGTTCACGGCGAACCTTGGCGACGGTGACTTCCACGCCGCACTTTTCGCAGATCACGCCACGATGCTTCAGGCGCTTGTACTTGCCGCACAAGCACTCGTAGTCTTTGATCGGGCCAAAGATCTTGGAGCAGAACAGGCCGTCGCGCTCAGGCTTGAACGTGCGGTAGTTGATGGTCTCGGGCTTGCGAACTTCACCGTAGGACCACGAACGGATCTTCTCGGGCGAGGCGATGCCGATCTTGATGGCATCGAACTGCTCGTCTTGCGAGACTTGCTTAAAGAGGTCGAGTAGCGCTTTCATTAGTTACGCTCCAAATCCATGTCCAGGGCCAACGAGCGGATTTCCTTGACCAGCACGTTGAACGATTCCGGCATGCCGGCGTCGATGACGTGGTCGCCCTTGACGATGTTTTCGTATACCTTGGTACGGCCGGTGATGTCGTCGGACTTCACCGTCAGCATTTCCTGCAGGGTGTAGGCGGCGCCGTATGCTTCCAGCGCCCACACTTCCATTTCCCCGAAACGCTGACCGCCGAACTGCGCCTTACCACCCAGAGGCTGCTGGGTAACCAGCGAGTACGGGCCGGTCGAACGCGCGTGCATCTTGTCGTCGACCAAGTGGTGCAGCTTCAGGTAGTGCATGTAGCCGACCGTGACGGGGCGCTCGAACTGCTCGCCGGTGCGGCCGTCGTACAACCACGCCTGCGTACGCGAAGGCGTCAGCGCCATGCGCTTGGCGACGTCGTCCGGATAGGCCAGTTCCAGCATCGTGGTGATTTCCTCTTCGGTCGCGCCGTCGAAGACGGGCGTCGCGAACGGCACGCCGTTCTTGAGGTTCTGGGCCATTTCCATGACTTCTTCGTCGGTCAGCTCGTCGATGCGCGCGCCGGTGCCGGTCGTGTTGTAGACCTTGTCCAGATAGGCGCGGACGTTCTTGACCTGCGCAGTGCGCTCGTCGCGCAGCATGTCGGCGATGCGGTGGCCCACGCCCTTGGCAGCCCAGCCCAAGTGCACTTCCAGCACCTGGCCGACGTTCATCCGCGAGGGCACGCCCAGCGGGTTCAGAACGATGTCGGCCGGCGTGCCGTCAGCCATGTGCGGCATGTCTTCCACCGGGGTGATGCGCGAGACCACACCCTTGTTGCCGTGACGGCCTGCCATCTTGTCGCCAGGCTGCAGACGACGCTTCACGGCCAGGTAGACCTTGATCATCTTCAGCACGCCCGGGGGCAGCTCGTCGCCTTGCGTCAGCTTCTTGCGCTTTTCTTCGAAAGCCAGGTCGAACTGGTGGCGCTTCTGCTCCAGCGATTCCTTGGCCTGCTCCAGCACGACGGCGTGCGGCTCGTCGGCCAGGCGGATGTCGAACCACTGCCAGCGGTCCAGATCAGCCAGGTATGCCTTGGTGATCGTGGCGCCCTTGGCCAGCTTGCGCGGGCCGCCGTTGACGGTCTTGTTGACCAGCATCTTTTCGATACGGTCGAACTGGTCGTTTTCAACGATGCGCAGCTGGTCGTTCAGGTCCTGGCGATAGCGGCGCAGTTCATCGTCGATGATGGACTGGGCGCGCTTGTCGCGCACGATGCCTTCGCGCGTGAACACTTGCACGTCGATCACGGTGCCGGTCATGCCCGAGGGCACGCGCAGCGAGGTGTCCTTAACGTCGGACGCCTTTTCACCGAAGATGGCGCGCAGCAGCTTTTCTTCCGGCGTCAGCTGGGTTTCGCCCTTGGGCGTGACCTTGCCGACCAGCACGTCGTCGGCGCTGACTTCGGCGCCGATGTACGTGATGCCCGAATCGTCCAGACGGTTCAGTTGCGTCTCGGCCAGGTTGCTGATGTCGCGCGTGATTTCTTCCGGACCCAGCTTGGTGTCGCGGGCGACAACCGTCAGTTCCTCGATGTGCACCGAGGTGTAGCGGTCATCGGCAACAACCTTTTCGGAGATCAGGATCGAGTCTTCGAAGTTGTAGCCGTTCCAGGGCATGAACGCGATCAGCATGTTCTGACCCAGGGCGAGTTCGCCCAGGTCGGTCGATGCGCCGTCAGCCAGCACGTCGCCCTTGGCGACCTTGTCGCCACGCTTGACGATGGGACGCTGGTTGATGTTCGTGTTCTGGTTGGAACGGGTGTACTTGATCAGGTTGTAGATGTCGACGCCGACTTCGCCAGCGACGTTTTCTTCATCGTTCACACGGATCACGACGCGCTCGGCGTCGACGTGGTCGACCAGGCCGCCACGCAGGGCTTGCACGGTCGTACCCGAGTCAACGGCCACGGTGCGCTCGATGCCCGTACCCACGACCGGCTTTTCCGGACGCAGGCAAGGCACGGCCTGACGTTGCATGTTGGCGCCCATCAGTGCGCGGTTCGCGTCGTCGTGCTCCAGGAACGGAATCAGCGAGGCAGCGACCGACACGATCTGCGACGGGGCAACGTCCATGTAGTGCACGTTGGCCGGGGCGGTCAGCATGGTTTCGCCAGCTTCGCGGCAAGCCACCAGGTCGTCCACGAAACGGCCTTCCTCGTCCAGCGCGGCGTTGGCCTGCGCGATGACGTAGTGGCTTTCTTCGATGGCCGACAGGTAGTCGATCTGCTCGCTGACCTTGCCGTCAATGATCTTGCGGTAAGGCGTTTCCAGGAAGCCGTACTCGTTCAGGCGAGCGTACAGCGCCATGGAGTTGATCAGGCCGATGTTCGGGCCTTCCGGCGTTTCGATCGGGCACACGCGGCCGTAGTGGGTCGGGTGCACGTCGCGGACTTCGAAGCCGGCGCGCTCGCGGGTCAGACCGCCCGGGCCCAGTGCGGAAACGCGACGCTTGTGCGTGATTTCCGACAGCGGGTTGGTTTGGTCCATGAACTGCGACAGCTGGCTCGAACCGAAGAACTCCTTGATGGCAGCCGAGATCGGCTTGGAGTTGATCAGGTCGTGCGGCATCAGGTTTTCCGTCTCGGCCTGGCCCAGACGTTCCTTGACGGCGCGCTCGACGCGCACCAGGCCGGCGCGGAACTGGTTCTCGGCCAGTTCGCCGACGCAACGCACGCGACGGTTGCCCAGGTGATCGATGTCGTCGATCTGGCCACGGCCGTTACGCAGCTCGACCAGCACCTTGATGGTTTCAAGGATATCTTCGTTGGTCAGCGTCATCGGACCCGTGATGTCTTCACCACGGCCCAGACGGCTGTTGACCTTCATGCGGCCGACGCGCGACAGATCGTACGTTTCTTCGCTGTAGAACAGACGCTGGAACAGCGCTTCCACCGCTTCTTCGGTGGGCGGTTCGCCAGGACGCATCATGCGGTAGATGGCAACGCGCGCGGCCATCTGGTCGGCGGTTTCATCGGTGCGCAGCGTTTGCGAGATGTACGGGCCGCGGTCCAGGTCGTTCGTGTAGAGGGCCTGGATGTCGTGCACGTTGGCGGCGCGCAGGGCGCCCAGCACGCTTTCCGTGATTTCGTCGTTGGCGTTGGCGATGACTTCACCGGTGTCCGGGTCGACGATGTTCTTGGCCAGCACGCGGCCGTACAGGAAGTCTTCCGGCACGGAGATGCGCTGGATGCCGCCGGCAGCCAGGTCGCGCAGATGCTTGGCGTTGATGCGCTTGTCTTTTTCGACGATGACCTTGCCGCTGCGGTCGCTGATGTCGAAGCGGGCCATTTCGCCCTTCCAACGCTCAGGCACGAATTCCATCATCGCGCCTTCGCTCTTCAATTCGAAGTTGTCGAAGTCGAAGAAGTTGGCCAGGATCGATTCCGGCGTCATGCCGATGGCCTTGCACAGAATCGTGACGGGCATCTTGCGGCGACGGTCGACGCGGAAGAACAGGACGTCCTTCGGATCGAATTCAAAGTCCAGCCACGAGCCGCGGTAAGGAATCACGCGGGCCGAGAACAGGAGCTTGCCGGAGCTGTGGGTCTTGCCGCGGTCGTGCTCGAAGAACACGCCAGGCGAGCGGTGCAGCTGCGAAACGATGACACGCTCGGTGCCGTTGATGACGAAGGAACCCGTGCCCGTCATGAGCGGAATTTCGCCCATGTAGACTTCCTGTTCCTTCACTTCCTTCACGGTGGGCTTGCTGACTTCGCGGTCAAGCAGCACCAGGCGGACCTTGGCTCGCAGGGGCGAGGCATAGGTCAGGCCACGTTGCTGACATTCCTTGACATCGAACACCGGTTCGCCGAGCACATAGCTCACGAACTCCAAGCGCGCCATACCGTTGTGACTAACGATCGGGAAAATCGACGAGAACGCCGCCTGCAAACCGTCGGCTACGCGATCGGACGGGGCGGTATCCGCCTGCAGGAAAGTTAGGTAGGATTGAAGCTGTGTCGCCAACAGGAAGGGAACGTTTTGAACGTCTTCACGCTTGGCGAAGCTTTTGCGGATGCGCTTTTTTTCGGTGTACGAGTAAGGCATGAGCACTCCGACTCGAGGTTGCATGGGCCGTCAACCACGGCCCCAGGTGATACGACTCCAGGAAACCCCCCTGTAAAGGGCATACCCCCAGTAGGGGTTTCCTGGAAACGCAAAAGCCCGGGGACTGCAAACTGCGCTGTCCCCGGGCAAATTGACGCAGGTCTTACTTGACTTCGACCTTGGCGCCAGCTTCTTCCAGCTTCTTCTTGGCGGCTTCGGCGTCAGCCTTGGCCACAGCTTCCTTGACGGGCTTCGGAGCGCCGTCGACCAGGTCCTTGGCTTCCTTCAGACCCAGACCGGTCAGTTCGCGCACGGCCTTGATGACGCTGACCTTGTTGGCGCCGGCGTCGGTCAGGACGACGGTGAACTCGGTTTGCTCTTCAGCGGCGGCGGCAGCGCCACCAGCGGCGGGAGCAGCGACAGCGACAGCGGCGGCAGCAGCCGACACGCCGAACTTCTCTTCCATTTCCTTGATCAGCTCGGACAGCTCGAGCACGGTCATGCCAGCGATGGCGTCAAGGATTTCAGCTTTGTTAAGTGCCATTTTTCAGAACTCCAAATATTTTGGTAATGCCAGGGTTTGGGTGTCGCTCGGTCGTTCAGCGAATTCCGTGAAGGCAGGCGATTAAGCCGCAGCCTTCTGGTCGCGCACGGCGGCGAGGCCACGGGCGAACTTGGTCGGAACTTCGTTGAGCGTACGCACGAATTGCGCGATGGGGGCTTGCATGGTGCCCAGCAGCTTCGACAGCAACTCTTCGCGCGAGGGCATGGTGGCCAGGGCCTTCACGCCGTCTTGGTTCAGCAGGCTGTTGGGCAGAGCGCCCGCCTTGATGACCAGCTTGTCGTTGCTTTTCGCGAAACCTGCGAGGACCTTGGCCGCCGAAACCGGATCAGCGCTGATGCCATAGATCAGCGGACCGGTCAGTTGCTCAGCCAACGGCTCGAAAGCCGTGCCGGCAACAGCACGACGGGCCAGCGAGTTCTTCAGAACACGCAGATACACGCCCGATTCACGCGCAGTTTTGCGCAGTACGGTGACAGAGGCGACGTCCAGACCACGGTACTCAGCGATAACAATCGATTGGGCCTTGGCGACTTCCGCCGAGACTTCCTCGATTACCACCGCTTTCTCTTGACGATTGAGACTCACGGTTTGAACACTCCATCAAAAGACGCCTGGGGCCTGAGCCTTGCGCGTCAACCGAATGCGGCGCCTGGTCGAGTTCTTCGTGTAAAGAAATCTTCCTGGGGACGCCGTCTACGCTGGATCCGAACCTTACGGGCTTCGGTATTAAGCGGAGGGGTCCGGTACTGCTTGAACCACCCTGCTCCAGCGGTCTTTGACAGCAACATCCGGAGGAATCCGGATGCAGCCCAAAGTACGTTTACAGCTATCGGCTTAGTTGGCCGACAGCGAGGCAATTTCCACGCGCGCACCGCCGCCCATCGTGGACGAAACGGCCAGCTTGCGCAGGTAAATGCCCTTGGCAGCTGCGGGACGAGCCTTTTGCAGGGCGTCGACCAGAGCGGCCAGGTTGGTTTGCAGCTGTTCCACGCCGAACGACGCGCGGCCGATCGTTGCGTGGATGATGCCAGCCTTGTCGGTGCGGTACTGAACCTGACCGGCCTTGGCGTTCTTGACAGCGGTAGCGACGTCCGGGGTCACGGTGCCGACCTTCGGGTTCGGCATCAGGCCACGGGGACCCAGGATCTGACCCAGGGCACCCACGACACGCATCGTGTCGGGCGAGGCGATGACCACGTCGAAGTCCATTTGACCGGCCTTGATCTGGTCAGCCAGGTCGTCCAGACCGACGATGTCGGCGCCAGCGGCCTTGGCGGCTTCAGCCTTGTCGCCTTGGGCGAACACGGCCACGCGGACCGACTTGCCGGTGCCGGCGGGCAGAACGACCGAGCCGCGAACCAGTTGGTCCGACTTCTTCGGGTCGATGCCGAGTTGCACGGCCACGTCAATGGATTCATTGAACTTGGCGACGGCGGTTTCCTTGACCAGGGTCAGGGCTTCAGCGACCGGGTACAGCTTGGTGCGGTCGATCTTCTGCGCAATGGCGGCGGCGCGCTTGGACAGTTTTGCCATGATTAGATCCCCTCAACCGTGATGCCCATGCTGCGGGCGCTGCCAGCGATCGTACGCACGGCGGCGTCCAGATCAGCGGCGGTCAGATCGGGGCCCTTGGCCTTGGCGATCTCTTCAGCTTGAGCGCGGGTCAGCGTGCCGACCTTGTCGGTATGCGGCTTGGACGAACCCTTTTGCACGCCGGCGGCCTTCTTGATGAGGACCGTCGCGGGCGGGGTCTTCATGATGAAGGTGAAGCTCTTGTCGGCGAAGGCGGTGATCACCACCGGAATCGGCAGACCAGGCTCCATGCCTTGGGTCTTGGCGTTGAACGCCTTGCAGAATTCCATGATGTTCAGGCCACGCTGACCCAGGGCCGGGCCAATCGGGGGGGAGGGGTTAGCCTTACCAGCCGGCACTTGCAGCTTGATAAAGCCGACGATCTTCTTCGCCATGCTTTGCTCCTTGCGGGTTATATCGCTCCTGGGCGTTCAGGCCTGGGAGCTCCCCGGGGGTTGAAATTAGGTCTTTTCGACCTGACTGAAATCGAGTTCGACGGGCGTGGCGCGACCAAAAATGGTGACAGACACGCGAACCTTGCTCTTTTCGTAATTGACTTCTTCGACGTTGCCGTTGAAGTCTGCAAACGGACCTTCCTTGACCCGAACCATCTCGCCCACTTCGAACAGGATCTTGGGGCGGGGTTTCTCGACGCCCTCTTCCATCTGGGAGAGGATCTTCTCGACTTCCTTTTCGGAAATCGGGGTCGGACGGTTGCCCGAGCCACCCAAAAAGCCGGTGACGCGGTTGGTGTTCTTGACCAGGTGCCACGTTTCGTCGGTCAAGTCCATTTCAACCAGGACATAACCGGGGAAAATGCGGCGCTCGGTGATCGACTTCTGGCCACCCTTGACCTCGACGACTTCCTCGGAGGGCACAAGAATGCGGCCAAAAGACGTTTGCAGGCCCGCGCGCTCGATGCGCTCGTTCAGGGCCTTGTGTACGCTTTTTTCCATGCCGGAGTACACATGGACGACATACCAACGCTTACTCATTCGCCGTCCTTATTTCCAGCCCAACAACAGGCCGTAAAGAATCCATTCGATGCCCTTGTCGAGCACCCACATGAAAAGGCCCATGACCGCCACAAACGCGAAAACGATACCCGTCATCTGGGTCGTTTCCTTGCGCGTGGGCCACGAGACACGCTTGACTTCGTTGTAGGACTCGCTGGCGAAGCTCAGGGTGCGGCGGCCGGGTTCGCTGAACCAGGCGATCACGGCTGCGATCACAAGGCCGCCGACGAATACGCCGATACGTGCAGGCATCGGTTGCGCGCTGAGCACGGAAAACCCGACGATGCCAGCAATAACGACAAGAACCGCCAGCCCGAGCTTCACCCGGTCGGCGGTACTGGTTACGGTTTCTACGCTGGTATTAGACATATTGCGACGCGAGCCGCCGTGAATGCGTAACTCGCGATGATCTCCCGCGGGTTTATCCTGGCGGTGGCAGGGGCAGTAGGAATCGAACCTACAACCTTCGGTTTTGGAGACCGACGCTCTGCCAATTGAGCTATGCCCCTAAAACACTACACTTGCACTACACAGCTGCTTCCGCCTTACATGCAACAACTTGCGGAACCATACATCATACTACTTTTACAGCAAAGATGGATAGAGGGACTTGAGAGTCCACTCTACCCATCCGGGTATTGCTTACTTCAGGATCTTGGCGACGACGCCGGCGCCGACGGTACGACCGCCTTCACGGATGGCGAAACGCAGACCTTCTTCCATGGCGATCGGAGCCAACAGCTTGACCGTCATGGCCACGTTGTCGCCCGGCAGAACCATTTCCTTGTCGGCCGGCAGTTCGATCGTGCCCGTCACGTCCGTCGTGCGGAAGTAGAACTGGGGACGATAGCCTTGGAAGAACGGGGTGTGACGGCCGCCTTCTTCCTTGGACAGGATGTACACCTCGGACGTGAAGTCCGTGTGCGGGGTGATCGAGCCCGGCTTGGCCAGAACTTGGCCGCGCTGGACGTCTTCACGCTTGGTGCCGCGCAGCAGGATGCCCACGTTGTCGCCGGCTTGACCTTGGTCCAGCAGCTTGCGGAACATTTCCACGCCCGTGCAGGTCGTCTTGACCGTCGGAACGATACCGACGATTTCGAGTTCTTCGCCGACCTTGATCACGCCGCGTTCGATACGGCCGGTCACCACGGTGCCGCGACCCGAGATCGAGAACACGTCTTCAACCGGCATCAGGAACGTGCCGTCCACGGCGCGCTCAGGCGTCGGGATGTACGAGTCCAGCGCAGCGGCCAGAGCCATGATGGCCTGTTCGCCCAGTTCGCCCTTGTCGCCTTCCAGCGCCAGCTTGGCCGAACCCTTCACGATCGGGGTGTCGTCGCCCGGGAAGTCGTACTTCGACAGCAGTTCGCGGACTTCCATTTCCACCAGCTCGAGCAGCTCGGCGTCGTCAACCATGTCAGCCTTGTTCAGGAAGACGATGATGTACGGCACGCCAACCTGGCGCGACAGCAGGATGTGTTCGCGGGTTTGCGGCATCGGGCCGTCAGCGGCCGACACGACCAGGATCGCGCCGTCCATTTGCGCGGCGCCCGTGATCATGTTCTTCACATAGTCAGCGTGGCCCGGGCAGTCAACGTGCGCGTAGTGACGCGCTTCCGTTTCGTACTCGACGTGAGCCGTGTTGATCGTGATGCCGCGAGCCTTTTCTTCAGGAGTCGCGTCGATCTGGTCGTAGCCCTTGGCTTCGCCGCCGAACTTGTTCGACAGAACGGTCGTGATGGCCGCCGTCAACGTCGTTTTGCCGTGGTCAACGTGACCAATCGTACCCACGTTCACGTGCGGCTTGGTACGTTCAAACTTGCCTTTTGCCATGGCTGACTCCTGACCTGGATTGCGCTTCTGACTGAAGAAGAGAGAAATTAGTGGTGCCCATGGCGCGGATCGAACGCGCGACCTCTCCCTTACCAAGGGAGTGCTCTACCACTGAGCCACATGGGCAAATAAATCTTGGAGCGGGTGAAGGGAATCGAACCCTCGTCGTAAGCTTGGAAGGCTTCTGCTCTACCATTGAGCTACACCCGCGGCATACCCTTTCACCTTCTCTTTCCCAAACCTTTTTCAATCCGAAGCCCGGGAGAGCTTTACAACCTTCTTTGCGAAGGCTGCTCAGCTTTCTGAGCTTCACATTGTAAATCCAGGCAAACCGCGCCTGGATTTAGGTGTGGGTCTCTGGTGGAGGAGGTTGGATTCGAACCAACGTAGGCGCAAGGCCAACAGATTTACAGTCTGCCCCCTTTAACCACTCGGGCACTCCTCCACAGGAGAATTCGAGATTATGAACACTTTCAAACCCGCTGTCAAACGCTTGGGACGAAATATTCAAAATTCTTCTTCAACCACCGCAGCGTTTCCGCGCAGAGGGGGCGAAGCTTACAGGTTTCCGCGAATTGCTGCACGAAAAAGATCGGAATACTGCTCAGGGGTGTAGTTGACGGGGTTGGTGCCGGCCGATGGATCCTCGGCCGCCATGCGCCCCACCCGCTCGGCCTGGGCGTCGTCGATGCCGATTTCTGCCAGGGTGTGGGGGATGCCCACGGTCTCGCGCAGACGCAACACCCAGTCCAGCACCGCCCCCGGGCCGGAATCCGGCAGATCCAGGTAGCGCGCCAAGGCCTGCAGCCGCGGCGCCACCGCATGTTCGTTGGCTTTCAGCACGTACGGCATGAGGATTGCGTTGAGCATGCCGTGATGCGCGTCGTACAGCGCACCCAACGGATGCGCCAGCGCATGCATGGCGCCCAGCCCGCGCTGGAACGCCGTCGCGCCCATGCTGGACGCCACCAGCATCTGCAGCCGCGCCTGCAAATCGCTGCCGTTGGCAACGGCCTGCGGCAAGTATTCCTTGACCACGCGCATGCCTTCGATCGCGATGCCCGCCGCCATGGGATGGAAGAAAGGCGAACAGTAGGCTTCGAGATTATGCGACAGCGCGTCCATGCCGGTCGCCGCCGTTATCTTGGGCGGCAGGCCGACAGTGAGCTCGGGGTCCAGGATCACCACGGCAGGCAGCATGCGCGCGTGGAAGATGATGCGCTTGACCTCGGCGGCCTCGTCGGTGATGACGGAAGCGCGCCCTACTTCGGAACCCGTGCCCGCGGTGGTCGGCACGGCCACCACCGGGGCCATGCCCGCGACGTCGACGCGCAGGTAGTTGTCGCCGACATCCTCGAAATCCCATAATGGCCGCCGCTGCCCGGCCATCAGCGCGATGGCCTTGGCGGCATCCAGCGCGGAGCCGCCCCCGAATGCGATCACGCCATCATGGCGGCCTTGCCGATAGGCTTGCACGCCATCGTCCACATTACGGCCCGTGGGATTGCCTTTGATCTCGTGGAACAGGCCGCATTCCAGCCCTTCCTGGCGGCACGCTCGCACGGCCTGCGTCACCATCGGCAAGGCAGCAAGCCCGGGATCCGTCACAAGCAGAGGCCGCTTCATGCCCAGGCCGCGGCATAGCTCGGGCAGTTCCTTGATGCGGCCGGGGCCGGCCTTGATGGCGGTGGGATAGTTCCAATTAACGCTGGGCACGGTCATGGCGGGTTTCCTGATGGCGTCGTGTCAGACGTTGCGCAGATGGAAGGATTTGGCTTGGGTGAGCTGCTCGTAGCCCACGACCGACAAGGAGACGCCGCGGCCGGAGTTCTTCACGCCGGTCCAAGCCAGCGCGGGATCCAGGTAATCGCAACGGTTCATGAAGAACGTACCCGCCTGCACCTGGCGGCCTATATGCAGGGCCGCATCCTGGTCCTGCGTAAAAGCCGCCGCCGTCAGGCCGTAGGGACTGTCGTTCATCAGGCCGATCGCCTCCTCATCGCTGTCCACCGCCATGATGCCGACAGCGGGACCGAAGCATTCATCACTCATGATGCGCATGCGATGATCGACCTGCGTCAGCAGCGCCGGCGCGACGTAAGGCGAGCCTATGCTCGCTTCCTTGAAATACGAGCTATCAATCATATTTCTGGCGCCGGCGGAAACCGCAGCCCCGATGATGTCGCGGATCTCGGCGGCGGCTTTTGCGCGCACCACCGGCCCCAGCGTTGTTTCGGCGTGCAGCGGATTCCCCAGCACGTAGCTGCGGGTCAATTCAATCGCGCGCTCGACGAACTCGTCGTACCGCGCACGCGCCACATAGATGCGCTGGATGCCGCAGCAGGATTGGCCTGAATTAAAAAAGGCGCCGTCCACCAACGTCTCGACCGCATGGTCGATCTTCGCGTCCTCGCGCACATAGGCTGGATCGTTGCCACCCAGCTCCAGGCCGACGCCGATGAACCTCCCCGCCGCGCTTTCCTCCACGACATGCCCGCCGCGCACCGAACCGGTAAACGAGACGTAGCCAATCTCCGGCGCGCGGATCAGCCTGCGCACGATGTCATGGTTGGCATGCAGGTACTGGAACACGCCCTTGGGCGCGCCGGCTTCCCGGAATGCGCGTTCGATCAGTTCCGCGCACAGGGGCGTCTGGTCGGAATGCTTGAGAATGACGGTATTGCCTGCCATCAGCGCGGGCACGATGCTGTTCACCGCCGTCAGCAAGGGATAGTTCCACGGCGCAATGGTCAGCGCCACGCCTATGGGTTCACGGCTGATGAAGCGCGTGAATCCCGCCATTTCCGCAACCTGGATGGGCGCCAGCGCCTCACCCGCGATCGCGATCATGTGGCGCGCGCGGGCCTCGAAGCCCGCCACCTCTCCGGGCGTATAGCGCAGCGGCCGGCCCATCTGGATGGTAATGGCGCGTGCGATCTCGTCCTTCGCGGCGACGAAGCGGTCGACGGCCTCGGACACGATGCGCCCCCGCTCCTGCACGCCCAGTGCCTGCCACGCGCCCTGCGCGGCTTGGGCGTCGGCGAGCGCCTGTGCGATCTGCGCCTCGCTGGCGTAGGGACGGCACACGACCTCGCGCCCGTCGATGGGACTGATGGTGATGAGTTCCTGGGTCATGTCTGCCCTGCGCAAGCGGTGTGGTTTGGATTCAGATGATTTCGAAGTAGCGCGCCAGTTCCCAATCGGTCACGTGGCGGCGGAACTGCCGTTCTTCCCATTCGCGCGTCGCCGCGTAATGTTCGACGAAGGCGTCGCCAAACAGATGGCGCGCGGCCTCGGATTCGCGCAGCCGCTGCGCGGCCTCCCAGAGCGTGGTGGGCAAGCGCAGATGTGCCGGGAACTGCTGCGTATAGGCGTTGCCCTGCACCATCGGCTCGGGTTCCAGGCCCTGCTCAATGCCATACAGGCCCGAAGCCAGGGCGGCGGACAAGGCCAGATAGGGATTGGCGTCGGCCGATCCGATGCGCACCTCGACGCGCTGCGATTTGTCGCTGCCTGGAATCAGCCGCAGCGCAGTGGTGCGGTTTTCCATGCCCCAGGTCGCATCCAGCGGCGCCCAGTACCCGGGTACCAGGCGCGAATAGCTGTTGATGGTCTGCGCATACATGGCCATGAATTCCGGCAGGTAGCGCTGCACACCGGCCATGAAGGAAGCTTGCGTCGCGCTCATGCCGTGCGGCCGGGATTCGTCGTAAAAGGCCGAACGGTTGGTCTTGTGGTCGCGTAGCGACAGATGGATGTGTCCGCTCTGGCCGGGATGATCATGCGACCATTTCGCCATGAAGGTCGCCATCAGCCCGTTCTGCTGCGCCAGCGCCTTGGTGAAAGTCTTGAAGAGAAAGGCCTTGTCGCCCGCGGCCGCGGCCAGGTCCACTGCCAGGGCCGCTTCCAGCACGCCCGGCCCGGTCTCGGTGTGCAGGCCTTCGATGGGCATGTCCATGCGTTCGCACATGTCCAGGAGCTTGCGGTAGAAGTCGCCTTCGACCGTGCTGCGCAGCACCGAGTAGCCGAAATTTCCCGGCGTCCAGTTCTCCATGTTGCGGTAGTTCTTGGCGCGCACCGAGTGCGGCGTTTCGCGGAACATGAAGAACTCGTACTCCAGCGCGGCATAGACGTCATAGCCCATGCCCGCGGCCCGGTCCAGCGTCCGGTGCAACAACCGCCGCGGACAGATGGCGCCCGCGTCGCCTTCGAATTCCGCCAGGAACAGCAGCATGTCTTCGCCGCCCGGTCCCTGCTCCAGCGGCAGCCGGCGGCCGCTTTGCGGGATGATCCTGAGCTTGGCATCCGGATAGGCCGTGTGCCAACCCGTGTACTTGGTGTTGTCGTACAGCTGGTCGTCCAGGTCCCAGCCGAACACCACGTCGCAGAACGCCAGCCCCGAGCGCAGCGCGCCCAGGAATTTGTCGCGCCGCAAGTACTTTCCCAGCATGACGCCATCGACGTCGGACAAACCTACCTTGATGTGCGAGAGCTGGCTGGCTTGCACCAGCCGCTCCGCGTCTTCCACCGTTGCTACCCCTAGTGCATGCATGCTCTTTCACCTTGTGACTGAAGCGTTGCGTTGGACTGCGGGCGGGCGGCGCGGCGTTCAGGTCATGGCCGCCCCCAGCACCCGCATCGCCTGGCGATGCAGCTGCGGCGTGGCGGCCGCGACGACGCGGCCCTGCGATTCGAGACTGAGCGGCTGCCCCGACCAATCGGTAATGACGCCGCCCGCCCCTTCGATCACGGGCATCAGCGCCAGATAGTCATACGGCTGCAGGCCGGACTCGACCACCAGGTCGACGTGTCCGCTGGCCAGGAGGCCGTAGCTGTAGCAATCGCCGCCGTAGCGGCGCATGCGCGCGGCCTGCGTCAGCGCCTCGAAGGCGGCCAGCTCGGCGCCGGCAAAGATGTCGGGCGAGGTGGCGTACAGCACGGCCTGGCGCAGTTCGGCGCAAGCGCTGGTGCGGCAGGCGGCACCGTTCAGTTGCGCGGCCACGCCGGCCGCGCCGACCCAGCGCTCGTCCAGCATGGGTATGTCGATTACGCCGAGCACAGGCTTGCCCCGATGCAGCAGCGCCAGCAGCGTGCCCCACAACGGGTTGCCGGAAATGAAGGCGCGCGTGCCGTCGATGGGGTCCAGCGACCACACGAATTCGGCTTCGGCATGCGAGGCGCCAAACTCTTCACCAAAGATGCCGTGCTCGGGATAATGCTGGGCGATGGCCTCGCGCAAGGCGGCCTCGACCTCACGGTCGGCCTGCGTGACCGGGCTTTCGTCCGCCTTGGTGTCCACGTCCAGCGGATGCCGGAACCACTTGCGCGACAAGGGGCGGACGCGGTCCGCCAGCGTTTGGGCGAACGAGGAGTACGCGGCCAGCTGCTGCGCGGATAACGGCGGTGAAGTTTGCATCGATGAGCTCCAGGCGTGGCGCGGGAGAATGCGCCTACGCCAAAAAAACCCTTGAATACTGGTTTTTCCAGTCTAGACACGTTGCCACAAATTTGCAAACATACATAAAACTGCAACTTGCCGGATTTGTTGCAGAAGGCTGTCCAACTACGTAGCTCGCCACCGTTGCCGTGTATTCCAACCGGAGTTCCATCATGCAATGTATGAAGAAGCTTAGCCTTGTGGTTGCAGTAATTTCCCTAGGTTGGACGCAGGCCCACGCCGGCGCCATCACCGTCTACACCGCCCTCGAAGAAGATGAAATCGCGGCCTATCTGAAAGCCGCCAACGCCGCCATGCCGGACGTGAAGGTCAACGTGCTGCGGCTGTCCACCGGCGATCTGGGCGCGCGCCTGATCGCCGAGGCCTCCAACCCGCAGCAGGACGTGATCTGGGGCTTCGCCGTCAGCAACATGCTGGATCCGCGCCTGCAAAACCTGCTGGAGCCGTATGCGGCCAAGGGCATGGACGCCCTGCCCGCACAGTACAAGGGCGCCGACCAGAAGTGGTTCGCAGCCACCGGCTACGTAGCCGCATTCTGTGTAAACACGGACAGGCTCAAGTCCAAGAATCTGCCCATGCCGACCTCCTGGGAAGACCTGACCAAGCCGGTCTACAAGGGCGAGATAGTTATCCCCAGCCCTGCCGCCTCGGGTACCGGCTATCTGCAGATCGTCGCGCTGCTGCAGGGCATGGGCAAGGAGAAGGGCTGGGCGCTGCTCAAGGACCTGGACAAGAATGTGGCCCAGTACACGCCGTCCGGTTCGCGCCCCTGCAAGATGGCGCGCGCCGGCGAGTACGCCATCGGCGTGTCCTTCGCCTTCCCCGCCATGCAGTCCATCGAGGAAGGATTCCCCATCAAGATGGTGATTCCATCCAAATGGGTGGGCTACGAACTGGAAGCCTCGGGGCTGATGAAAACGGCCAAGAATCCCACCGACGCCAAACGCTTCCTCGATTGGACGCTGTCGGCGCAGGCCGGCGGCCTGTACAGCAAGTACAAGGAACTGGTGACCATCCCCGGCGCCACGCCCAACAAGGCCGCCGAAGCCGCCGGCCTGCCCAAGGACCTGACCGCCGTGCTGTATCCCGTGGACTTCCCCAAGTCGGCCGCGGAGCGGGACGCCACCATCAAGACCTGGCAGGAAACCATCAAGCGTTGACGGTGCCGCGGCCGGCGCAAAGCCGGCCGCAGCCTGTCCTGGAGACGCCATGTATCTGGAATTGCGCGGAATCCGCAAGACGTTCGATGCGTCGGTAGCGCTGCAAGACATCGACCTGTCCGTGGGCGAACATGAATTCGTCTGCCTGCTGGGCCCCAGCGGCTGCGGCAAGACCACCCTGCTGCGCATCGTGGCGGGCTTGCTGCCCTTTGACCGCGGCACCATCACGCTGGGCGGGCGCGACTTGAGCGCGCTGCCGGCGCGCAAGCGCGGCTTCGGCATCGTGTTCCAGTCGTATTCCCTGTTCCCCAACATGACCGTGGCGCAAAACGTGGGTTACGGCCTGCGCATCCGCGGCGAATCGCGCGAACGCATCGGCGCGCGCGTAAAGGAACTGCTGACGCTGATCAAACTGCCCGAACATGCGGAGCGCTATCCGCACCAGTTGTCCGGCGGCCAGCAGCAGCGCGTGGCGCTGGCGCGCGCGCTGGCGGTGGATCCGGCGCTGATCCTGCTGGACGAACCGCTGTCCGCGCTGGACGCGCGCGTACGCACCGACATGCGCGCCGAGATCCACGACGTGCAGCGGCGCCTGAAAATTCCCACGGTCATGGTCACGCACGATCAGGAGGAAGCGCTGACGCTGGCCGACAAGATCGTGTGCATGAACGACGGCCGCATCGAGCAGGTGGGCTCGCCTTCCGATCTGTACCTGCGCCCGCGCACCCGCTTTGTGGCGAACTTCGTGGGCCTGAGCAATCTGCTGCCCACCGACTGGGTGCGCGAGGCCATGCCCCAACTGCTGGCGACGCGGCCCGAGGGCGCCAGCGAGCGCTACGAGGCCTGCCTGCGGCCCGAGAACCTGCGCATCGCCGCGGACGAACGCGGCCCGGGCCGCGTGCAGGACATGACGTTCATGGGCAACCTCACCCGCCTGCGCATCGCCTGGCAGGGACGCGAACTGCTGGTGGAACAACATGGCGCCGCGGGGCTGTCGCGCGGCGCCCCCGTGCGGCTGGACATGGAGCCGGGCCAGTGCGCCTGGGTCAGCGTATGACGGATCGCACCACGCAAGCCGGGGCCGCCGCTTGAGCGCCGCCCACGCCAGCCCGGCCATCGCGACGCCAACCGGCCGCGCCCCCTGGTCCGCCGACCGTGTGCTGCTATGGAGCTGCGTCGGCATCCCTCTGGCGGGCCTGGCGCTGTTCTTCCTCTATCCGCTGGCGACTGTAGCGTGGCGCAGCCTGGTCGAGAAGGACGGCTCGGTCGGCCTGGGCAACTATGCCGAGGTCTTCGCCACGCGCGGCGTGCTCACCGCCACGCTCAACAGCCTGGTCATGAGCACCGCCACCACGGTGGTCAGCGTCGCGCTGGGCTTTGCCATCGCCTACGGCCTGGATCGCAGCTGCATGCGCGGCAAGGCCGCCGTGCGGCTGGCGCTGGTGCTGCCGCTGCTGGCGCCTTCGCTGGTGCAGGGCCTGGGGCTCATCTTCCTGCTGGGTCGAAACGGGCTGGTACACCGCTGGACAGGCTGGGAAATAGATATCTACGGCTTCTGGGGCCTGTTGATCTCCAACGTGTTCTACGCCCTGCCCCAGGCCGTGCTGATCCTGCAAGCGGCCTTGCGCAACATGGATGCGCGCTACTACGACGCGGCCGAAGTGATGGGCGCGTCCGGCTCGCGCCAGTTTCTCGACATCACCCTGCCCAACTGCAAGTTCGGCTTGCTGAGCGCGGCCTTCGTGGTGTTCGTCATCACCATTACCGACTTCGGCAACGCCGCCGTGATCGGCGGCAACTACCGGGTGCTGGCCACCGAGATCTACAGCCAGGTATCCGGGCAGATGAACTTCGGCATGGGCTCGGTGGTCGGCATCCTGCTGCTGCTGCCATCGCTGATTTCGGTGCAGATCGAACGCGTCGCCTCGCAGCGCCAGTTCGGCTCGGCCTCGCCCAGCGGATTGCGGGTCACGCCGCAACCGGCTCGCGGGCGCGATGCGGCGTTCACCGCCGGCGTGTTGCTGGCCAGCGGCACCATCATCCTGACCGTGGCCACGGTGATCTTCGCCAGCTTCATGCGGCTGTGGCCCTATCGCATGGAATGGACGCTGAAGCATTACGACATCACAGTCAGCGGCGGCTACACGCCGCTCTGGACGTCGCTGTACCTCTCGCTGGCGGCGGCAGGCGGGGGCGTGCTGTTGCTGTTCTTCCTGAGCTTCGGGGTGTGCCGCATTCCGCGCGCGTGGGCCAAGCTGGTGTACCTGGTCTCGGTGCTGCCGGTGGGCGTTCCCGGCCTGGTGCTGGGCTTGTCGTACATCTTCGCCTTCAACGCCCCCGGCACGCCGCTGTATGCGCTGTACGGCAGCGCCGCGCTGATTGCCTTGTGCAACTTCTACCACTACCACACGCAGGGTTTCCTGACGATGATGACCGGTATGCGCGCCGTGCCGCAAGCGCTGGAGGAGGCTGTCAGCTGCCTGGGCGGCGGCACGCTGCGGGTGCTGCGCGACGCCGTGCTGCCGCTGATCGGCCCGACCGTGCTGGGCGTGTTCTTCTTCCTGTTCATGCGGTCCATGGTGACGCTGTCGGCTGTGATCTTCCTGGTCACGCCATCCGTGAGCGTGGCGCCCGTTTCCGTCCTGCGCCTGGACGAAGCGGGGTTCGTCTCGCAGGCTGCCGCCTATTCAACCCTTATCATGCTGGTCGTGGGAGGCTCCCTGCTGGCATTGCGCGCGCTGATCGCCGCAGCCGCGCGGCGCCGGACATAGATTAGGAAACATCGGACATGTGGCAAGAAGAGCGGTATCAGAGAATCCGCGCCCTGCTGTCTTCATTGCAGCAGGTATCGACCGACCGTATCGTCGGCGAACTAGGGGTTTCAAGGGAGACAGTCAGGCGTGACCTGCTGGAATTGGAGGCCATGGGCGAATTGCGCCGGGTGCACGGCGGCGCCGTGCCGGTGCACAGCGAACCGCCTATCGCGGAACGCGTGCATACCCGCGTCAAGTACAAGCGCGCCATCGCGCGCGCGGCCGCGGGGCTGGTATCCAGCGGACAGACCCTGTTCCTGGACGCTGGCAGCACCACCAGCGTGCTGGCCGACGAACTGGCCAAGCTGTCGGGCCTGACCGTCATCACCAACTCGTTTGACGTCGCCTTGAAGGTGGGCGCGGCCGGCAACGGCGCAAACCAGCTGATCATGCTGGGCGGCTCCGTGGGCGGCCCGGTGTGCGCCACGGCCGGCGACATCACGATCGCCGAGATCCACCGCTATCGCGCGGATCTGGCGCTGCTGTCGCCGGTCGGCGTGGACGCCGAATTCGGCGCCACCAACTATGACCTGCGCGAGGCCGAAGTGGCGCGCGCGATGGCGGCCAGCGCCAAGCAGCTGGTACTGCTGGCCGACTTCAGCAAGATCGGCCTGTGCAGCCGCGTGTCGTACTGCAGCGCGGACCGCATCGACCATCTGGTCACCAACACCAGCGCGCAGAAGTCACCCGCCTACGCCGCCCTGAAATCCGCCGTAGGCAAGATCGTGGCGGTGTAGCGCAATCATCGACTTGCGCATCAGTCCAGCGACACGCCCGCAGTCTTCACCATGTCGGCCCAATACACAGTGTCTTCCTGCAATCGCGTCTTGAACGCGGCGGGCTGGCTGCCCACCGCCCAGCTGCCGCCGCTGTTGATCTTGGCGATCACCGCGGGCGATTTCATCGCCTGCCCCACCGCTTGCGCCAGGTAGGCAATGCGCTCGGGCGGCGTGCCGGCGGGCGCGAACAGTCCATACCAGTCATCGGCGGTAATGCCTTCCATGCCCGCCTGCTTGAGCGTGGGCGCCCCCTTGAAGATGCCGATGCTGTTCTCGTGGCTGAGCGCCAGGATGCGCAGCTTGCCGGCGGCGACCATGGGTTCGGCCGACGCCGGTGAAGTTATCAACATGTCCACCGTGCCGCCCATGAGGTCGGTGATGGCGGGCGCGGCGCCGCGATAAGGCACGTGCACCAGCTTCACGTCGGCCTTCTGCGATAGCAGCGCCCCCATCAGATGGCTCATGGTGCCATTGCCGGGCGTCGCGTAGGTTATCGCGCCGGGCTGCTTGCGCGCGGCTTCCAGATAATCGTTCAGCGTGCGGTACGGGCTCTCGCTGCGCGCCACCAGCACCAGCGGCGCCGAAGTGATCTGCGAGATGGGCGTGAAGTCCTTGACCGGGTCAAAGCCCACGTTCTTGTACAGGCGCGGATTGACGGCCATGACGCTGGTCTGCGACATCACCAGGGTATAGCCGTCGGGCTTGGCGCGCGCCACTTGCGCCGTGCCGACGTTGCCGCCCGCGCCCGAACGGTTTTCCACCACCACGCTCTGGCCCGTGATGGCGCCCAGTTCCTGCGCGATCAGGCGCGCGACACCATCGTTGCCGCCTCCCGGAGGAAACGGCGACACGACCGTGATGGCCTGCTTGGGATAGTCGGGTAGCGGCGCGGGCGCCTCGGCGTGGGCAACGGTCCCCCACAGCAGACCGGCCAGCGCCGCGGCTGCGGCCTTGCGTACGTGCGATGCATGGTGCTTCATCTGAGTTCCCCTTGTGATTGGCGGCCGCATACTCGGCCGTCCTTTGCATTCCGGTTCGGCATGAACCGTCCGCACCCCGGCCGCAAGGGCCGGGGCGTACTTTTCGGATTGAAGCGTCTGCTGTGCCGCGGGCGCCGGGTCGGGCGGGCGCGGCGGGTCCGGGATCAGCGGGCCGGAAAGCGGTAGCCCGCCAATTCACGTTCGTCGATCTGCTTGACCAGATTGGTCTCCCAGGCCAGGTACTGGCGCGCGGCGGCCTTGTTGCCGTCGTGGCGGTCATGCACGAAAAACAGATAGTCGATGCAGTCGGCGTTCGCAGGCTCGGCCGGCGTGGCCGCCAATGCGATGCCCTGCGCGGCCCAGCTGGAGGGGTCGCCGGTGTTGCCCTGGATGTCTTGCACGCCCAGCGCCCGCAAGTCCTGTGCTGCCCAGGCGGCCAGGGCCGCGTCCTCGGCCAGCAACACCACGGGACGCGCGGCATCCAGGTGCAGCCTAGCCAGGCGCGGGCGGATGGACCAGCGTGCGCCTGCGATATGGCCGGCGCGATAGCGCATGCTGGGACGAAGATCGACCAGCTGCGCGCCTTGCGCAAGCGCGGCTGCAAGTTGCGCATCGTCCAGCAGGGGCAATTGCGGCGCCAGCGCCTTTTCCACAGGGTTCTCCAACTGCGCCTGCAAGCCTTCGCGCAACACGCTGGCGTCCCAGCCCATCTGCCGCAGCCAGCTGGCGACCACTGGCGCGCGCACGCCTTCGGCGTCGAACACGACGATACGCGCGCCGCGCACGGCCAGGTACTGGTCGGTGGCCTGGATCAACTGGCCGCCCGGCGTGTGCTGTGCACCGGGCAGCGAGCCTTGCGCGTACTCTTCGGCGCTGCGCACATCGCACAGGAAGGTGCTGCGGGTCTGGTCGCGCAACCAGGCTTGCACCTCTTCCGCTCCGACCACCGGCACGCCATGACTTTCTGCCAATCGCAAGGAACGCTGTGCCAGCGCGGGCAGGTCCTGCGGTGCAACGCCATCGTCGTAGCGGCGCCGTGCGCCGTGTTCGAGCTGCAGATCCTCGAGGTACCAGCCTTGCGTGCCGTTCTCCAACGCGTAGACAGGGTTGGGCACGCCCAGATTGATCAGCGTCTGCGCCCCGATGATGCTGCGCGTGCGGCCGGCGCAGTTCACCACAATGGTGGTCTGCGGATTGCTCGCCAGCGTATGGGCGCGCAGCGCCAGTTCGCCATTGGGGCAGCAGATGCCGCCCGGGATGCTCATCTTCTGGTATTCCGCGTAAGGCCTGCCGTCCAGCACGATCAGGTCGTCGCCGCGGCGCTGGCGTTCGGCCAGGTCGCGCGCGCCGATGCGGGGGGTGTGGAAAACTTCTTCGGCCAGTTCACCGAAGGTTTTGCTGGGCACGTTCACGCCTGCGAAGATGGCATAGCCGTCGCGCTGCCATTGCGCAATGCCACCGCTCAGACGATGCACGTTGCGGTATCCGAGCGCGGCCAGGGCCTGTGCGGCACGCGTCGCCGTGTCATCAGCGCCGCCGTCGTCGTAGAGCGCGATGCGCACATCGCGCCGCGGCGCCAGGCGCACGATATCGACTTCCAGCCGGCTGTAGGGCACGGGTGCGGCGTAGAACAGATGTCCCTCGCCATATTGGCCGTGCTCACGCACGTCCAGCAGCGCGATTTCCGCGTCATCATGGAGCCATTGCTTGAGCATGTGCGGATCAATGTCGATGACGGGCTGGTCTTGGGTGGGGTGCATCATTGTATTCAGGGAAGACGGAGAAAGTTGGGATAGCGCTTGATCGAGGTCGGCGATGAGGTCGTCGGGATCCTCCAGGCCCACATGCAGGCGCAGCATGGCGCCGCGCGGCTCGGGATCCGGCAGGGACCGCGCCGCGCCCAGATTGACGGGTATCACCAGGCTTTCGAAGCCGCCCCACGATGCGCCGATGCCGAACAGCCGCAGGCTGTTGATAAGTCGCTCGACAGCGTCGATGCCGGCCGCGGCGGCGAACTCCACCGTCAAGAGGCCATTCGCGCCGCTGCAATCGCGCAACCACAACGCATGGGAAGGATCGCCGGGCAGGGCCGGACATAGAACGCGCGCCACCTCGGGGCGGCTCAACAGGAAGTCCGCCACGCGCATGGCGCTGCGGGCGTGCTGCGCCATGCGCAAGGGCAGCGTGCGCATGCCGCGCAGCACCAGATACGCGTCATCGGCACCAACGGTCTGCCCCAGGTCCACGGTGGCGCGCTCCAGCGCATTCCAGGCGCGCGCGTTGGTGATCGCAGCGCCCATCATCACGTCGGCGTGCCCGCCCAGATACTTGGTGGCCGCCAGGATAGAGATGTCGGCGCCCAGCGTAAGGGGTTTGTGCAGCAATCCGGAGGCCCAGGTGTTATCCACAGCCAGCCAGCAATCATGGGCACGGGCCAACGCGGCCAGCGCCGGCAGATCCGGCATCTCATAAGTCAACGAGCCCGGCGATTCCGCATAGATCATGCGGGTTTCAGGACGGATGAGCGCTTCGATGCCAGCGCCGTCAGGCCGGTAGTACGTGTACGCGATGCCCAGCCGCGCCAGATGTTCCGCGCAGAAGCGGCGCACGGGCTCGTACACCGCATCCGTGATCAGCACGTGTTCCCCGGCGCGCAGGTAGGCCAGCAGCACGGTGGCGATGGCGGCCTGTCCGGTGGGATATAGCTTGGCGCGATAGCCCTCTTCCAGCTCCACCAACGCGTCTTCAAGCGCATGCGTGCTATCGGTGCCGCGCGCGCCGTAGGACGGCAGGCGCTCCTGGTCGCGGCGGCTGCGCGTGTCGCGCCAGGCCTGCACGCTGTCGAAGACGTAAGTGCTGGCGCGCGTGACGGGCGTATTGACCCAGCCGCGATGAGGGCGGCCGGCGCGCAACAGGCGCGTGGCGGACCGATAGGGCTTGTCCATGATCAGCGGCGCGTCTGCACGCCGATCGGCATGACTTTGCAGGTACCGGCAGCCAGATCGAACGCCAGGCGCTCGGTCAGCGTTTCCAGTGCGCGGCCATACATGTGCAGATGGCGGATGACGCTGTCGCCCTGGATTTCCACGGCGTGGATATCGTCCGGCATCAGCGCAATGCCCGTGCCGGGACCGACCACCACGGTGCCGGTCTTTTCTAGCCGGCCCACGCCGGGCACGGAGCCGTCGTCGCTGCGATCGTAGACGTAGTTGTATTCCACGCCTTCCACGGCCGCGATACAGGCCCAGGTCGTGTGGTTGTGCGGAACGATCTGCTTGCCGGGACGCATGACGTTCAGATAAAGCGCGTAGCTCTTGTCGGCGTCTTCGGCGATCAGGTAGCGGGCCTGACGCTCGCCGTCCTCCGGAGCGGGATAGCGATCGGCGGCCCACCAGTCGGAGTGGCCGGCCAGGCCGATCAATTCATCCAGCACGGTTTGCAGGCTGTCGCGGTTCAGCCCTTTATTTCCTACTTTTTTTTTAATATTTTCGATGGCACTGGTGATGCCGGCCTGATGAGGGTGTGCGTTGCTCACTTTGTGTTTTCCCTATTTTCATGAGTTATGGCATTGAATGTATCCCCCCTCCTCACGCGGAACAATTTAAATTGCCTTAAGATTCCATTAGCATCTCTAATACTTCGTAGAGCACCATGCGCAATCTGGATCTGGACCTGCTCCGCACGCTGACCGCCATCGCCCGGCACGACACTTTCTCGGAAGCCGCCAACCGGCTGCACAAGACGCAGTCCGCCGTGACGCAGCAGATGCAGCGGCTGGAATCTCTCATCGGCCAGCCCTTGTTCGAGAAACAAGGCCGCAACAAGGTGCTCTCTTCGCATGGACGCCGCCTGGTGGAGTACGCCCGCCACATGCTGGCCATCAACGATGAGGCGCTGCGCGCCTTGCAAGACGGACCGCTGGAAGGCGACCTGAAGCTGGGCGCGCCGCTGGACGTGGCGGATTCGATCCTGCCCACGCTACTGACGCACATCGCGCGTTCGGCGCCGCGCGTGAAACTGGAAATCCGCACGGACCGCAGCCCCTTCCTGATGGATGCCCTGCGTGCGGGCGAACTCGACCTGACGATATCCACGCGCTTCGACCAGGACTTCGAGGGCGTGGCGCTGCGCACTTCGCCCACGGTGTGGCTGGCCTCGGCCGACTACGTGCATGACATGCATGCGCCGGTGCCGCTGGTACTGGCCGATGAACCCAGCATCTTCCGCCGGCTGGCGCTCACGGCTCTGGAACAGGCGCGCGTGCGCTGGCACACCAACTACGTGGCGCCGACGCTGGTGGGGATCAAGGCGGCGCTGCGCGCCGGTTTAGGCGTCACCGCGCGCAGCGTCGAACTGCTGGGGCCCGAAATGCGCGTATTGGGCGAAAAGGAAGGATTGCCGCCCTTGCCCGACGTGACGTACTTCCTGTGGATAAGGCCTGACCTGATCAATCCGCTGACGCGGCAGGTCTACGAGATGCTCAAGACCAGCCTGCGGTTGGCGCAGCAGGACGATGCGGCGGCCCAGCCGCCGCGCCTCAATAGCGGTCGAACAGATCCTGCAGGGCTGCCGGATCGCGCGTGACGGAAAGACCCAGCATCAGCAGGATGCGGGCTTTCTGTGGATTCAGGTCGCGCGCGGCAACAAACCCCAGGCGCGCGTCATCGAGTTCGACGTCGCGCGCCACGAAGCCGCTGCCCGTGCGGCTGGAGCGCACGACCGCCACGCCGTTGGCCGCGGCGCGGCTCAGGCCTTCAATGGCCATATCGGTGGCGTTACCATCGCCAACGCCGGCCAGCACGATGCCGTCGGCGGCATCGGCCAGGAAATCGATCAGATCGCCCTGCAGGTCGGCATGGGCATAGACAACATCCACGCGGGGCCAACCGGCCTTTTCCAGCAATGCGAGTGAAAACTCGCTTTCTACGGTGTGCGTCGTGGTGTTGCGCGAATAGAAGAATGGAACCCCGCCGTGCATGACGCCGGCGCGGCCGCGATTAGGCGAAGCGAACGCGCAGAGGCCCGCGCTGGCGATCTTCTGGATCTCGCGGGCGTAGTGCACGTCTTCGTTCATGACGACGAGCGGCCCGCGGGCGCGCGCCTCGGGATGGCGCGCCAGCGCCACCGCGTTGTACAGATTGGCCGGGCCTTCCGCGCCCAGGGCGGTGGCCGGACGCATGGCGCCCACCAGCACCACGGGCTTGTCGTGGCGTATCACCAGGCTCAGGAAATACGCCGTTTCTTCCAGCGTATCGGTACCGTGCGTGATGACGATGCCCGCCACCGAGGCGTCGCGGCTCAGCGCATCCACGCGCTCGGCCAGCGCGCGCCAGACGGCGTGCGTCATGTTCTGGCTGCCGACGTTGGCAACCTGTTCGGCACGGATCTCGGCGATGCCCGCCAGTTGCGGCACGGCAGCCAACAGATCGTTAACGGAGAACGAGCCGGCCTTGTAGCCGGCGGCGGTCGCGTCAGCCTGGGCGCCAGCGATCGTGCCGCCCGTCGCCAGTACTGCGATGACAGGCAGCGCGCGCTCAGGCATCCACCACTCCGGACAGGCCTTGGCGCTCAAGCAGGGAATTCAGGTGTTCCCAGCCATGGAAGTCGATGACGATCTGGCCCTTTTCCTTGGCGCCCACTTTCAGCGCGACGCGCGTACCCAGATGGTCGGATAGCGCCTCTTCCAGGCGGGTCAGGTCGCGCGATGCGCCGTTGGCCTTCTTCTTGGGCGCAGCCGACGACTCCGCTTCCTTGGCGGTCTTGGCGACCAGCTTTTCGGCTTCACGCACCGACAGGCGGCGCGCGATGATCTGGTTGGCCAGCTGGATCTGCGTAGCCGCGTCCACGGCAAGCAGCGCGCGCGCATGGCCCATGTCCACATCGCCCGCCAGCAGCATGGTCTGCACGGCCGCCGCCAGGTTCAGGAGGCGCAGCAGGTTGCTGGTGGCCGAACGCGAACGGCCGATCGCTTGCGCGGCCTGTTCATGCGTCAGGCCGAATTCGTCGAGCAGCCGGCGCACGCCCTGCGCTTCTTCCAGCGGATTCAGGTCTTCGCGCTGGATGTTTTCGATCAGCGCCATGACGGCCGCGTTCTCGTCGGCCACTTCACGCACCAGCACCGGCACTTCCTTCAGGCCGGCAATCTGCGCAGCGCGGAAGCGCCGTTCGCCGGCAATGATTTCATAGTGGCCGGGCGCAGCTTCGCCCAGTGCGCGCACAAGAATGGGTTGCATGATGCCTTGTGTGCGGATCGATTCGGCCAGTTCGCCCAACGCGCCCTCGTCCATGCGCGTGCGCGGCTGATACTTGCCGGCGCGCATCTTCGAGACGGGCAAGGTGGACGGCGGACCCTCGGGCTTGGCGGCGGCAGCAGCCTTGCCGATGTTCTCGATGGCAGGCGCGTCGGCGCCGAGCAAGGCGTCCAGTCCGCGGCCCAATCCCTTGGGTTTCTTGGTGGCCATAATTAAATCCTCTTTCCTTCTGTTTTTGTATCCCGAGCCTGGCTCAGGCGTCCGTCTGCTCGGCGGGCAGGCGGTACCAATACGCGTAACAGTCTTTGAAACCGTAGCGGCCATACAAGGCGCGCGCGGCTGTATTCTCCGGCTCAACCTGCAAATAGGCTGTCGTGGCGCCGCCGGCGGCGCCTGTTGCCAACAAGTGTTCAATCAGGGCTGCGGCGTAGCCTTTGCGCCGCTGCCCCGGGTCGGTGACGATATCGAACAGGCCCAGCAAGTCGCCGTCGCGGACGGCCAGGCCCGCGGCAACGCACTGCCCCGCCGCGTCGGTTGCCAGCACCGGCGAGATATCCACAGCCAGTCCTTGCAAGCGCGTCCGATGTTCGGCGATGTGCGCGGATTCCGAGTTGCGCATTGCCCCAACCGCCGCCGCGAAGCGTCCGGTATCGACAATATTGAAAAGCAGATCGCCCCGGACGCTGGGCCTGGGAGCGAGCGGCATGCACATGACTCGGGTCTCGTCGGTAAAGGTATAACCGCGGGACTCCAGTTCGGCGTCGAGGGAAAAATCGGGACCGATGGAGGTAATGCGCAGCACCATGGGCAAGCCATGCCGCGCATACAACGATGAACAATACGCCAGCCGCTCGTCCAACGGACGTGTGGATAACCCCAGCACATTGATACTGCGTGCGCGCTTGGCCGACGAAGGCGCGAACCGCACCAGCCAGCCATCGAAAAGCACCTGCGCACCGACCGCCGTCGCGTTCAGCGCGGCCTCTTCCAGACGCGTGCGTAGGCTGTCGCGCGCGTCGATGCGCGGCGTACTGGAGACTGGCATTTCGGTCTGGGAAAAGAGCGGAACGGCGGACATGGTTGCGGTCTACTTCAGATCCTTCTTCACGCGCTCGATCATTTCAGCGCCAAACGAGATATAGGCTTGCGCACCACGCGAGCCGCGGTCGTACACCACGCCGGGCATGCCGTAGCTGGGGGCTTCGGCCAGGCGCACGTTGCGCGGCACCACAGTCTTGAAAACCTTGTCGCCGAAATGCGCCTCGAGCTGCGCGGAGACCTGCTGTTGCAGGGTCATGCGCGGATCGAACATGACGCGCAGCAATCCGATGACGCGCAGGTCGTCGTTGATATTCCGGTGCACGCGCTTGATCGTGTTGACCAGGTCGGACAGGCCTTCCAGCGCGAAGTATTCGCACTGCATCGGAATGATGACGCCATGGGCGGCGGCCAGGCCGTTCAAGGTCAACAGCGACAGCGTGGGCGGGCAATCGATCAGCACGAAGTCGTACTGCGTGGCGACCGTGTCGATCGCGGCCTTCAACTGGCGCTCGCGTTGTTCCATCTGCACCAGGTCGATCTCGGCGCCAGATAGTTCGCGGTTGGCGGGCAGCACGTCGTAGCCGCCCGACTCGGACTTCACGCGGGCCTGCTCGATGTTGGATTCGCCGATGAGCACCTGGTACAGGTTCGACTCGAGCGAGTTCTTGTCGATGCCGCTGCCCATCGTGGCATTGCCTTGCGGGTCCAGGTCCACCAGCAGCACACGTTGGTTGTGCGTGGCAAGGCCCGCCGCCAGATTGATGGCGGTCGTCGTCTTGCCCACACCGCCCTTCTGGTTGGCAATGCAGAAAATGCGGGCGGAGGTGCTGGGGGGTATGTTCTTCATAGGGTTCCTTGACTACGGCGCATCCAGATCAGGCAGCGTTCGGCCTGCAACTCAGGCACGCGCAACGGCTGGATGTGGTCGACTTGCCATTCTCCGCGCGCATGCAGCGCCTGTATTTCGTCCTCGGGGACCTTGCCCTTCATGGCGACGAGGGTACCATCGTTGCGTACATGGCGACCTGCGAGTTGCGCAAAATCGTCCAAGGAAGCAAAGGCGCGTGACGTCACCACATTGCACTCGGCGGGCGGCAAGGTTTCGATACGCGCGTGGCTGGCCTGCAGATTGGGCAAGGCCAGCACGCCGCTCATCTGGCGCACGAATGCCGTCTTCTTTTCGACTGCGTCCACGCAGGTCACAGACCAATGGGGTCGCATGATCGCCAGAACGACGCCTGGCAAGCCGCCGCCCGATCCGACGTCGTAGAGCTTGGCCGGCGTGTCCGAAGCGCCCAGCGCCTCGCTGAACGGTCCCACGGCGGCCAGGCTGTCGAACAGGTGCTGGATCAGCATCTGCTGCGGATCGCGGATGGCGGTGAGGTTATAGGTCCGGTTCCAGCGCTGCATCTGCGACAGATAGTTCAGCAGCTTGGCCATCGTGGCGGCGTCGGCGTCCAGCCCCAGTTGCTCGCATGCGCGAGACAGGCGGCCGGCCATGTCCGCGCCGGCCGTATCGGCGTACGCGCTCATGCCGCTTGCTTGCGCGAGCCGTAATGCAGGCGCTTCAGATGGATCAGCAGCAATGAAATTGCAGCGGGAGTGACGCCGGAGATACGCGCGGCCTGGCCGATGGTTTCCGGGCGATGCGACTTGAGCTTCTGGCGCACTTCGAACGACAGGCTGGTCACGGCATCGTAGTCGACATCAACGGGGATGGCCTGTTGTTCATGCGCGATCTGTTTCTGGACTTCGACCTGCTGGCGATCGATGTAGCCGGCGTACTTGACCTGGATCTCGACTTGCTCGGCCAGCACTTCGTCTTCCACCACGCCGGGGCCGGCCAGGAGCGAGCCGTCGGTATTGCGGGCAGCCATCAACGCTTCATAGGAAACATTGGGCCGTTTCAGCAGGTCTGAAAGTGAGTACTCACGTTCAATTGCCTTGCCCAGCAGAGGTTCCGCAACTTCGGCGGGCAGTATACGCGGATTCACCCACGAGGATTTCAAACGTTCGACTTCCGCGGACACGGCGTCGCGCTTGCGATTGAAGGCATCCCAGCGCGCGTCATCCACAATCCCGAGGCGACGGCCGATTTCGGTCAGACGCAGATCGGCGTTGTCTTCGCGCAGGCTCAACCGATATTCGGCCCGGGACGTAAACATGCGGTACGGCTCAGTCACGCCGCGCGTGACCAGGTCGTCGACCAACACGCCCAGATAAGCCTCATCGCGGCGCGGAGTCCATTGCTCCCGCTCCAGCGCGTACAGCGCGGCGTTGACGCCAGCGAGCAGCCCTTGGGCGGCCGCTTCTTCGTAGCCGGTCGTGCCGTTGATCTGTCCTGCGAAGTACAGGCCCGTGATCGCCTTGGTTTCCAGGGTGCTCTTCAATCCACGTGGATCGAAGTAGTCGTACTCGATGGCGTAGCCGGGGCGCAGGATGTGCGCATTTTCCAGGCCAGGCAAAGAATGGATCAGGGCCAACTGCACGTCGAACGGCAGGCTGGTCGACACGCCGTTCGGATAGACCTCGTGCGTATCCAACCCTTCGGGCTCCAGAAAGACCTGGTGCGACTCCTTGTCGGCAAAGCGATGGATCTTGTCTTCGATGGACGGGCAGTAACGCGGCCCCACCCCCTCGATCACTCCGCTGTACATCGGCGAGCGGTCCAGGCCGCCGCGGATGATGTCATGGGTACGGGCGTTGGTATGCGTGATCCAGCAAGGCAGCTGGCGCGGGTGCATGGCCACGCTGCCCATGTAGGAAAACACGGGAATCGGATTCAGATCGCCAGGCTGCTCTTCCAGGATGCTGTAGTTGATCGAGCGGCCATCGATGCGCGGCGGCGTGCCGGTCTTCAAGCGCCCTTGCGGCAAGGCCAGTTCCTTCAGGCGCTGCCCCAGGGAGATAGCGGGAGGATCGCCGGCACGGCCGCCCGAATAGTTCTGCAGGCCCACGTGAATCAGGCCATTCAGGAACGTACCCGCAGTCAGCACCACGGACTTGGCGCGGAACTTCAGACCGATCTGGGTAACGGCACCGACCACGCGATCGCCCTCCACCATCAGGTCTTCGACCGCCTGTTGGAACAACCAGAGGTTTGGCTGGTTTTCCAGGCGGCCACGGATAGCCTTGCGGTACAGCACCCGATCGGCCTGAGCGCGCGTAGCGCGGACTGCTGGCCCCTTCGATCCATTGAGGATGCGGAATTGAATCCCCGATTCATCCGTCGCCAAGGCCATCGCGCCACCCAGGGCGTCGACTTCTTTGACAAGGTGGCCCTTGCCGATCCCGCCAATGGAGGGATTGCAAGACATTTGGCCTAGGGTTTCGATGTTGTGCGTCAGCAGCAGCGTCTGGGCGCCGGTGCGGGCGGCAGCCAGCGCAGCTTCGGTGCCGGCGTGGCCGCCACCGACGACGATGACATCGAATTCGCGGGGATAGTCCATGATGGGGGGGGAAGGTAAGAGAGCGTTCGGTGCTCATTATAGAGGCAGGGATTGCATGTTTCACGTGAAACATGCTTCGGCGCAGCTTGAACCTGGTTAGGGCCGAGACGCCGTCGGCAAAAGGCAACTTCAGAAGCCCGTGAGGGATGAATATGTCGGCATTTGCCACTGCTTTGCCCACTGTGTTTCACGTGAAACGTCGTACTTTTCGGAGCTGATCAACTCCTACCCGGGCGTGCCACCAAATCGTCGGCATCAGAATCTTCCCATCCATGTACCGCTGTATTGGATGAAATTCGCCATAAGGGGGTAGAGGATGAGCGGACATGTTCCACGTGAAACATGTCAGAACTCCCAGCATGGTTCCTGTATGAATGCCCCCTGCCCACTGCCTCGAGTACTTGGTCATTTCTTATCAAAGTGCTGGACCGGCGAATGTTCCACGTGAAACAGATACCCTTTGCGCGGTGCCGCGCCAGGTACCGCAGTCGCCCTCTCCTTCAAACAAAGAGTTCATGCTTTCGCATCACAGGACAGCGACGGCCGAGCATCGTACAGCTCATCGGTTGTATGAGTCGTGCCTGCTTTTTGAGCATCTCACACGCACATTCCTATTCCCTACACCTCCGATGTTTCACGTGAAACATTGCTTCTCTGCACCGCTGGCGATGAACGTTTCACGTGAAACGTTCATCGTTAAGTGGGCGAATAACGGCGAAGAGGTCTGTTCCACACTCGAGAATGTTCCACGTGAAACACAAGGGCAGGACCCGCGTGGATAGAAATACAGGCAGACGTTCGAACCTCGTCATACGAACCTAACCCAACTTCCTACCCAATCATTCGGCTCACGAAATGCTCAAATTTCAATCTTCCAAAGGTTCATTCAAAAGAAAGCAATTTTCCAACCCCTACCCTACCCCTTACCCAAATCAAAGACACTTTTTCGTGTTTCACGTGAAACTAAAGCGCTGACAGGTATCGAAAGCGCGCCACTTATCGGTAGTGGAATCCATGCGCACGACTTCTACTACGACGTCAGTCCCTTGATAAGAAATCGTCCTGTCGGATTTGCGCTTATCCATCCCAGCATCAAAACTGGCTAGTACCTGAAATGCCCGGCTCCGCCCATTGGCAAAGCGCGGGTTGTACACGTCCTATCTCAGCCTGAGGCGATATCTTTCGCTCAAGGCGACAGCTCGGGATAACTCGGAAGCCACAAATCGGGTGGAAAAAACTCGCGGCAGAGTCCCTCGGATACTGCACAGTGTTATCAACAGCTAGCAGATCCGATAGCTACCGACATTCGCGGTTTCACGTGGAACAACTCTGGGGATAAGTCATTGCAGGCCAGTGCGTCGCGGGCCGCAAAACGGCTGTGACTGACGAGCTCGGCAAAGTGCCAAGAAGCATGAAAAAGCACAAATGCCCAACTGTCTTCTCTATGGCAGCAATCGATTATTTCTATTTTGGATGCTTGCCAAGCTTGGGAAAAGTGCCGATCAAACTAATGCAATAGTGGCGCAAAAAACCGTGGAAAACTATGTGGATAAGATCGTCGTCACTGCCACAACGAATTTTCGAAAACCCACCATGACGACATTCGCCCTTGAATGTGTCCAGGAACTCTACCGCCGTACTCAGGTCCAAATACCGCACAAAATGGTGGAAGCAGATTATTCACAAAGCTATCCACAGATTTGAACCCTGCGGCCTCCCACTACGCGTACACCGTTGACCACGCCGCACGGATTCATTGACCGGACAACCATCTTGCCCGTCCGCGGTAACCCGCGCCATCATCCTTATGGGTGAGGCCCGGCCTTTCATGAGAAACCCTGTGGAAAACTCGCCGAGCGGGAATTCAGACTCACCCATGTATTGACCGCAGTGCCCTCGATCCGGTTCCGCCCACGCAGTCCCAAGTCGCGCACAGAGCTCTGGATATCTTCACCCCGCCCTATCTTTTGGACCCTATCCCCATTTCTATCCACAGGCGCTTAAGCCGCCTCAGGGCACCAAAGGGTGTAATTCTGTGCATAACCGGGATGGGGATATCTTTGTGAACAACCGCCCACCATCCGAGCAAAAACGGGCCAGAGCGGCCTCAGAACAATATGGCGCCGCCGCCCCGATTCCGCCTGAGATTCATTTCAATATCGCCTTAAATGCCTGTATTTCCTAGGGAAAGGCCATGTTGAAGCGTAGCTATCACGGCTAAGCCGACTAAACCAAAGCAGCGCAGCCACTCCGCGACAGCGTTCCAAGAAAGACGGGATAACTGTGCAAAACCCGGGTACCGAGATGCAATTGCTTCATTGCTGAGCAAGAAAATACTCATACCCGAAAATAATTATCCACAAACTTATCCACGGGCAGAGAATATGTTAGTGAATACTAACTACCCGAGTGGAGCAAGCAGAGCAGGCGCAGGCCCCAAATGAAACAACGCCCCAGACCTTCCGGTCTTGGGGCGTTGTAGCCAGGCCGAGCCTGGCGGACGGGAAATTGGGATTTCCCGATTTAGAGCGGGCGAATTTCGGCCGCTTGAGGTCCTTTCGGACCATCCTTGACTTCGAATTCGACTTCCTGGCCTTCGTTCAGGCTGCGATAGCCGCGGCCCTGGATGGCGGAAAAGTGTGCGAAAACATCGGTACCACCAACGTCCGGCGTGATGAAACCGTAACCCTTGTCAGCGTTGAACCACTTAACTTTGCCCTTCTGAGCCATTTTTTCTAGCGTCCTGTAATTAACTCGAAATGCAATGAATCAAGGACGCCGTGAGAACTGAACGACCGGTAGTAGTACCTGCGTTGCTGCTGCGTTCCCGCTTGCCGCCTAGCTGCAGAACGAGTCCGCGCGCTGCTTGAATCAACTGCGTAATCAGCATACTCAGCACGCATTACAGACTCATATAGTTGTTTACCCCAATGTCGTATTTTTAATACTGGGTCTCGTTCCGCTAGGGTTTACGACTCTGCCGGCGCGCCATGAATGCGTAGATCGGACCAGTCACAATCACCACAAAAACCATGCGCGTAACGTGGAAGGCGGTGACCACAGGAACCCCTAACTGCAGCACTTTGGCCGTGATCGCCATCTCGGCAATGCCACCCGGCGTAGTACCGAGAATCAACGTGGGAATGGGAGCGGCGGACCATAGCGACAGCAAGGCACCCAGACCAAACGCAAGCGCCAGCGCAGCCACCGTAAAGCCGGCCACAGCCCCAATGAAACGCGGCGCGGCCCGAAAGAAATCCGGCCGATAGCGATCGCCCAGCGACCAGCCTATCAGCAACTGGCCAATCTTCGGCACGTAGTCTGGCAAGGCCGACAGCTCGATGCCATTGGCCGTCAGGATCATGGCGACCGACATCGGGCCCAGCACCCAGGGATTCGGCAGCCGCAGCTTCATGAAGGCAGCGCCGCCGACGCAGGTCAGCGTAACCAGTGCCGCCAGCCCCCAAGCATGGACCACTTTGGGTCCAGGAATCGTGGGATCCAGCCCTGCCACGCCCCACCACTGGAAGATGAAGGGCACGGCGACCACCACCATCAGCACGCGCACGCTATGCGCCGTCGCCACCCGATCTATGCGCGCCCCGTGGCGCTCGGCCAGGTTCGCCATTTCGCTCGCTCCGCCGATGGCGGAAGAAAACCAGGCCGTCTTGAAATCTACATCGGTGTAGCGGCGCAGGATCGCCGTGCCCATGAAGGCCAGGCCCAACGCGAACAACATCCCGACGATGATAGGTCCGGCGTTGCTGCCTATGTGGCCAATCACCTGCGGCGTGAAGTAAAGGCCCAAGGAAGTACCGATGACCCACTGGCCCGCATTGCGCGCCGGCCTCGGACACGCGGTACCCAAACCCGCAATGCGCGTAGCTGCGGTCACCAGCAACGCGCCCAGCATCCACGGCAGCGGGATGTGCGCCCATAACGCCAATAATGCGCCAGCCAATGCCAGCGCCAAACCGCCCAACACCCTCCACAACATGTTCTGACCCACGATACCGCCGCACCTTAAGCTCATGTGAAAACCGAATTATGAGTTAGTGGGATACTTACGAAAACTCTCTCTGCTAGCAACGTTCACTCTCGCGTCCACCATGATCCGATCCAAACTTCCCGACGTTGGCACCACCATCTTCACCGTGATGAGCCGCCTGGCCATCGACCACAAAGCCATCAACCTGGGCCAGGGCTTTCCCGACTTCGACCCCGATCCCGCCTTGTGCGCCCTCGTGTCCAAGGCCATGGCCGACGGCCACAACCAGTATCCCTACATGCCAGGCGTGGCGCCCTTGCGCGAAGCCATCGCTGCCAAGACGCGCGAACTCTATGGCCATGCCTACGATCCGGAAACCGAGATCACCGTCACCAGCGGCGCGACCGAAGCGTTGATGGCAACCGTGCTGGCCGCCGTAGGTAGCGGCGACGAAGTCGTCGTCATCGAACCTTGCTACGATTCCTATCTGCCGGCGATCCGGCTGGCAGGCGGCACTGCCGTGCCGGTGCCGCTGCGCGCGCCCACCGAGGCTGATCCCTACTACCGCATCGATTGGCAGCGTGTGCGCGATGCCATCACGTCCAAGACCCGCCTGTTGATGCTGAACTTTCCGCACAACCCGACCGGCGCGGTGTTGGATGACAGCGACCTGGACGCGCTGGAAGCCATCGTGCGCGAAACGGGCGTGCTGCTGGTGTCCGACGAGGTCTACGAGCACATTGTGTTCGATGGCAAGCCGCATGCCAGCGTGGCGCGCCGCCCTTTGCTGGCCGAGCATGCCTTCGTGATCTCGTCCTTCGGCAAAACCTATCACACCACCGGCTGGAAGATCGGCTATTGCTGCGCGCCGCGTCAGCTCAGCGCCGAATTGCGCAAGGTGCATCAATTCATGGTGTTCACCGTACCCTCGCCCATGCAGTTCGCGCTGGCCGAGTTCATGCGCGATCCCAAGCCTTACCTCGACCTGCCCGCCTTCTATCAGGCCAAGCGCGACCGCCTCGCTCAAGGGCTGGCCAAGACCCGATTCCGCCCCCTGCCCAGCCCGGGCACATTTTTCCTGCTGGCGGATTACAGCCAGATTTCCAAACAGAACGAGGCCGACTTCGCGCGCGATCTGACGGTTAACCATGGCGTCACGGTGATACCGGTATCGGCGTTCTATCGCCAGCCCGACGCCGCCGAATCGAACCATCGCATCGTGCGTTTCTGCTTCGCAAAAAAAGACGCGACGCTCGATGCAGCCCTGGAGCGTCTGGCGCAGGTTTGACGCCCTCTACTCAACACTCCACAGTGGATTGAATTTTCTCGCTGGCTCCATATACAAGCGTTCCAGACTGAAAAACATGAATAAAAGCTCGCATTAAAGATAGAGCCGATTCAAAGCGGATTCACGAAAAAAAAGGGCGCCCATAAGGCGCCCTATGCAATTCCCGACCCAGATTCCGCAGCGCGGCTGTTGCTCTTTACAACAGCCGCGCCGCCATGGAATCAGGCCGGACCAGCGGCAAGCTCTTTCGCTTTGCGCATGCGGCGCATGATTTGCGGCACGACCACGACGGCGGCCGCCCCCACCCACATCGCAATCGACACCGGGCTGGCGAACAGCACGCCGACATCGCCATCGGTCATCGACAGGGCGCGGCGCAGGTTCTGTTCCATCATGTTGCCCAACACCACGCCCAGTACCAGCGGGGCCATCGGCACACCGAACTTGCGCAAGAAGTAGCCCAGCGCGCCTATGCCCGCCACCAGCAGCAAATCGAAGGTGCCCGCGTTGATGGCGTAGACGCCGATATAGCTGATGCACAAGATGCCAGGCACCATCAACCATCCCGGCACCGACAGCACCTTGGCGAAGAAGCGCACCAGCGGCACGTTCATGACGAACAGCAGCACGTTGGCCACGAACAGCGACGCGATCAAGCCCCACACCAGCTCGGGCTTGGTGTCAAACAGCACCGGACCCGGGGTGATGTTGTAGAGCGTCAGCGCACCCATCATCACGGCAGTGGTACCCGAACCGGGCACGCCCAGCGTCAGCATCGGCACGAACGAGCCGATGGCCGATGCCGTGGCGGCGGCTTCCGGCGCGACCAGGCCGCGCATGTCGCCCTTGCCGAACTTTGCGTCCGGATCCTTGGCTTCGATGATGCGCTTTTCCTGCGAGTACGCCACGGCCGCGGCCACGCTGGCGCCGGCGCCGGGCAACACGCCCACGCCAAAGCCCACCAGCGAGCTGCGCACCACGCTCCACCAGGTGAGCGCCATTTCCTTCAGGTTGAAGAGCTTGCGGCCGCTGGGCTTGACCTCGACGCTATGGCCGGACATGACCTTTTCCAGCATTTCCAGCATCTCGCTGACCGCGAACAGCGCAATCACCACCACCACGAACTCGATGCCGTCGGCCAGATGTACCGATTCAAAGGTGTAGCGATAGACGCCGGAGTTCGCGTCCACGCCGACCACCGAAATCGACAGGCCTATCATCGCCGCCAGCACGCCCTTGACGGGCTGTTTGCCCAGCAGGCTGGTCAGGCAGCAGAACGCGAAAATCATCAACACGAAGTACTCGGCAGGACCAAAGGCCAACGCCCACTTGGCCAGCAACGGCGCGAGCAGGATGATGCCCACGACCGACACGATGGCGCCGAAGAACGCGGACCAGGCGGAGAGCGACAGCGCAACGCTGGCCATGCCCTGCCGCGCCAGCGGATAGCCATCCAGCGTCGTCATGATGGCGCTGGCCTCGCCCGGCACGTTCAACAGGATGGCGGTGATGCGGCCACCGTACTCGGCGCCCACATAGACGGCAGCCAACAGAATCAGCGCGGTCTCGGGCGGCAAGTTCATGGCAAACGCGATCGGGATCAGCATCGCCACGCCGTTGACCGGTCCCAGGCCGGGCAATACGCCCACCATGGTCCCGATGAACGAACCGATCATGGCCACCAGCACGTTGGTCAGCGAAAAGGCGACGCCGAAGCCTATCGCCAAGTGATCAAGAATGCCGCTCATATCAGGGTCTCCAGCAAACCGGTGGGCAGGACCACGTCCAGCACCTTGTCGAACAGCAAGAAAAACAGCACGCTCATGACGGCGCCGCCGATGGCGCACTTGATCCAGCCGCCTCCGAACAGACGGCCGACGAATATCGTCATCAACGTGGTCGCGATCACGAAGCCCAGCCACTGGAACAGGAAGGCATACGCCACCGCGAATGCCATCATCAGCGCGATGCGGGCATTGGCGCCGGGTGGATTGGCCTCGACCTGATGACCGCCCTTGTAGACCAGCCACAGGCCGCACACGCCGATGATCAGCGCCAACAGCAAGGGAAAGGCGCGCGGGCCCACCGGTTCATAGGCGAAGGGGGCTTCGATTCCCCAACCCGCCGCGGTCATGAAGGCGGCCAGCGCCAGCGCCGCCACACCCAGTATTCGATCGTTCATGATCACTTTTCCGTTGTAGTCGCATCGCGCGGCGCAGCGCTCCCCTGCCGCCGCGGCTATGCCGGCGGCGGGGAAGCTAGAACAACGCGATAGGGAGGAGAGCCTTGCGGCTTACTTCTTGACCAGGCCGAACGAGTCGGCCAGTTCGCCGTAGACCTTGACCTGGTTCTTCACGTAGGCGTCCAGCTCGGGACCCGTCTTGTTGAAGGGGAACAGGCCCTGCTGCTGGCGCAGCTTGTCGAACTCGGGCGAGGCCGTGGCCTTGTTGAAGGCGTTGACCCAGAATTGGTAGTCGCTGTCCGATACCTTCGGGCCGACGTAGAAGCCGCGGATGATCGGCCAGACGATGTCGTAGCCTTGCTCCTTGGCAGTGGGCACGGTGCCCAGCTTGCCCGGCAGGCGCTGGTCGTTGAACACCGCCAGTACGCGGATGGGAGCACCGCCTTCCAACATGGTGAAGGCTTCCGCCGCATCGCCCATGTAGGCCTGGATATGGCCGCCGCGCAAGGCCGTCACGGCTTCGCCGCCGCCTTCAAACGCCACGAAGCGCATCTTCTTGAAATCCACGCCCGCCGCCTTGGCGGTCAGCGCGGCCTTCATCCAGTCCTGGCTGCCCACGGTGCCGCCGGCGCCCAGCACGATCTTGGTCGGATCCTGCTTGAAGGCGTCCATCAGGCTCTTCAGGTCGGTGTATGGAGAATCGTTGCGGACGACAGCCACGCCATAGTCGGTGCCGATGGCGGCCAGCCAGCGCACGTCGTCGACGTTGTACTTGCCGAACTTGCCCTGGGCCAGGTTCAGGAGCGAACCGCCGGAAAAGGCCACGATGGTGCCCGGTTCGTTCGGGTGCTGGGCCACGATGTTGTTGTAGGCCACGGCGCCGATACCGCCAGGCATGTAGACGATGCGCATGGTGCTCTTGAGCGCGCCGCTTTGCTTCAAGCCTTCGGTGGCCAGGCGGCAGGTCAGGTCGAAACCGCCGCCAGGCTGGGCGGGCGCGATGCATTCCGGGCGGCGCGGCTCGTCGGCCGCGTGAGCGGCGCCCAGGGACAAGGTAATCGTGCCCAGCGCCGCGACGGCGGCCAGGCGCAGTTTCAGACTAGTCTGCATTTTTTGCGTCTCCGAGATTTATAGGTCTAGGTATGGCTGGAAGCTCTGCTCAGACGGTTCTTTCCGTGATAACGGCCCCAGTGGACGCAACCGTACAAAAACGAAGCTTTCCAAAAGCTTTCAAATTCCGGCGTTTTCCTGGTGCGCCGCAGCATCTTCCTGTTTTTCCAGGGTAAACACCAATGCCGCCCTCAGGCCTGGCAAGGGCACCCGGTTCTCCAGGACCAGCCGCGCCCCCAGGATCTCGGCAATCGTCCCGACGATGGCCAGCCCCAAGCCGGCTCCGGGCTTGTTCTTGCCAGCAGCTCCCCGGCGAAAGCGGATGCAGGCGCGGGCGATGTCCTCCGCCGACATGCCCGGGCCGCTGTCCTCGACCACCAGCCGGGCCTGCCCGGCGTCGATCTGCACCCTTACCGTGACCTCCCCTGCGGGCGAGGTGTAACGGATGGCGTTGTCCACCAGGTTGCTGACCGCTTCCCTCAGCAGCCAGTCCGCCCCCTGGACCGCCACCGGGCGGATCTCGGCCTCCAGGCCGATGTCGAGCTGGCGGGCTCGGGCGGTCGGAAGCAGGCTGCGGATGACCCCGTCAGCCAGCTCCACCACATCCACCGGTTCGGGGCTGAAACCGCCTTCGGCCAGGGAGGCGTCTTTAGCGCGCGCCAGGGCGAGCATTTGGTTGGTGGTGCGTACGGCCCTGTCCAGGCCCTCCTGCATCGCCAGAAGGGCTGTACGGACCTCCTGGGGGTCTGTTTCGCGCAGGGCGTAGGCGGTCTGGGTCCGCAAAACCGACAACGGAGTGCGCAACTGGTGCGAGGCGTCGTCCAGGAACTGGCTCTGGACCCTCGCCTGGGCCGCAAAACGGGCCATGTGGAGGTTTACGGCCGCGACTAGGGGTAGGACCTCACCTGGCATGTCCGACGCGCTCACGGGGCTTAAATCGTCCGCGGAACGCCCTTCCACCTCCTGACGCAGCCTGACCAGGGGGCGCAGGGCCATGAAAACCCCCAGGATGATCACCAGAACGCTGATCAGGATCACGGCCAGGTCCCGCTCCACCGAGCGTACCAGCACCTGGTGCAGGAAGGCCTGGCGGGTATCCAGGCCTTCGGCTACCTGCACGATAACCCGTCCCCCTTTATTTGCGTACAGAGGTGGATCCATGGGCCGTGCCAGCGCCGCAACCCGCACTGGCGTGCCCTGGTAATCGGCGTAGAAAAAGCGCGGTTCGCCCGAAATCAGCGGTTCGGCAGGCATGGGCAGTCCCGGACTGCCGATTTCGGCCAGCCCGTCCTCGGTGGCGACCCGGTAGAACACGCTGCCATTGGCCGTCAGCTCGAAAAATTCCAGCATCAGGTATGGCTGCTCCATGGCTAATCCACCGCTGGCTGTGGATATGTTGTGGTCGATCGCGCGGAGCGCGCCAGAAAGCGAACGGTCATAGGCAATGTCGACCTGGTTGCGCAGCTGGTGGTTCGACAGCCACAGGGCACCCATCATCACGAAGACCAGGGTCGGGATCAGCCACCAGAGGAGCTGGGTCTTCAGTGTGCGGTTGCGCTTTTTTGCACTGAAAAACCCTTTTTTTTGCGCACTTCTAGTTGTCAACAAGGTTCTCCAGGCAGTAGCCCATGCCTCGCATGGTCACGATCTGCACGCCGGTGTCGGCCAATTTTTTGCGCAAACGGTGCACCACCACCTCGATGGCTTCCAGGTTGATGTCCGCATCGTCGGTCAGGATGCGGTCCAGGATCTGCTGCTTGTTGATGGGTTCGCCGCTTTTTTGGATCAGTACCCGCAGAACCGAGTGTTCACGTGGGGATAACTGCAAGGGCTGTCCGTTGACCGTGAATTTTTGAGCGGAAGTCTCGAAAACCAGGTTTCCCAGTGTAAGGCGCGGGTGTTCTCTCCCACGGCTGCGTCGGATGAGTGCGATCAACCGCGCTTCCAACTCTTCCACAACAAACGGTTTTGGCAGGAAATCGTCTGCTCCCTGGTGGAGTGTCCCGATTTTTTCGGCCAACGAATCGCGCGCGGTCAAGACCAGGACCGGCGTACGGTCGTCCCGCGCGCGAATCTTCGCGAGCAAAGTATGGCCATCCATACCCGGTAGTCCCAGATCGAGGATGACCGCGTCGAATTCTTCCATCGCCAGCCTTCTTTCGGCGACCAGCCCGTCATCAGCCCACTCAACGACGAAACCAGCGTGCCTGGCCAGGCTTCTTGAAAGCCAGCGTGCAAGTTCGGCTTCGTCTTCTATCAGAAGGATGCGCATGGACGGAGTCCGGGGGGGGATGGCTGGGCGGAATGGGAGAGCATGTTTGGCTTTTCCTTTATTTCTCTTTATATAAAGACTAATGATTAATAAGGCCTGTGGATAACTACCTTAACCTTGAAAACCTCTTTTTTTTCATCAGCTTGCAGCCGTTTTTGGCTGTGCAAGAACTCTGTGTGGGAAAAAAGCTGAAGTTGGACAAGATTTTGGACCCTGTCCGAAACCCCCGCTTGTTCAACTTGCCTCCACAAAATGTGCACAAGGCGGCTACTTAGGAGTTATCCACAGGGCGTTTCTGCCGGACGGGTTCCAAAAACGGCACTTTTACCCCGAAAAACGTCGGGTTGCCACCCTGCTTTTTCGGCCTTCTGGCGGCGTTTAGAGGCTCTCCAAGGCGTTCGCGGAAAGAGGCATTCGAGGGGAGACGTGCAGCTCTTCTTGACTGGGAACTGAACAAAAAGTGAGCAGGTTCCGCCGTAGAATTCCGCCATGGCGACAGAAATCAGAATCAAGAAAGCGGGCTGGGCAATCTGGCTGCGTAGCCGTTTGTTGGCGGACAACTTGCCGGCCACGCTCTGCGCGGCGGCGTTGATGGGCCTATTGGGGGCGCTGGCCACCGTGGTCTTCCGGGAAATGCTGGCCTGGACGCAAATGTTGCTGGGTGGGGAGGACACTCCTCATGGCATGGTGTCCCTGGCGCGCGGGCTGAGTTCCTGGCAACGCTTCCTGATGCCGGCCATAGGTGGCGCCATCGCGGGCGCCATACTGCAAATGGCGGCCAGATGGCTGCCCAGGCGCGGCGCGGCGGACTATATGGAGGCGATTTCCATCGGCCGCGGGGTCATCGGCTTTCGCCAGACGGTCGCGCGCAGCCTGTCGTCGATTTTTTCCATCGGTTCCGGCGCCTCCATCGGCCGCGAAGGTCCCATGGTGCAGCTGGCGGCGATGTTGTCATCCCTGACCGGCCGCTATCTGGTGCTTCCGCCCAGGCATCTGCGCCTTCTGGTCGCCTGCGGCGCCACGGCGGGGATTACTTCCGCCTACAACGCGCCCATCGCCGGCGCCTTGTTCATATCCGAGATTGTTTACGGCGCGATCGCTTCGGCCACCTTGGTGCCGCTGGTCGTATCGTCGGTCGTGGCGAACATCGTGACGCGCCAGATCCTGCATTACGACGCGGTTTTCCATATGCCGCCCTTCACTTTCGTGTCTGGCTGGGAGGTCATCAACTATCTGGGATTGGGGGTGATCGCCGGCCTCGCAGCGCCGCAATTCCTGCGTTTCCTGGACACGGCGCGCGCCGCGTTCGGCCGCGTGCCCGCGCCGCTGTGGGCGCGCATGGCATTGGGCGGACTGATCGTCGGCGCTTTGTCGGTGGTGAATCCCGAGGTCTGGGGCAATGGCTACAGCGTGGTCAACAGCATGTTGCATACGCAGTGGGCCTGGCAGGCGGTGGCCGCCATCCTGCTTTTGAAGACGCTGGCCACCGCGGCCAGCGTGGGATCGGGCGCGGTAGGCGGCGTGTTCACGCCGACGTTGTTCGTGGGGGCGGCGCTGGGCGCCTTGTATGGGACCGGCCTGCAGGCTTTGTTTCCCGCGGGGGATCTGTCGGCGGTATCGAGCTATGCGGTGGTGGGCATGGGGGCGTTGCTGGCTGCCACCACCTATGCGCCATTGATGTCCATTCTGATGATTTTCGAGATGACGCTCAGCTATGAAGTCATGCTGCCGCTCATGCTGGCCTGCATCACGGGTTACGTGATTGCGCATCGCATACGGCCGGATTCGGTATATGCGAAATCGTTGGCCAGCAATCGGCGCGCGCAGCGCGTCGTTGCCCAGGACCGCGATGAGTGAATGGATTTTTATTAATATGAGCAAATGCTCGTGTTAATAAAAAAGTAAGAATAGCCCTTATATAAGGGCTTTTTTCATGAAAACGCGCTTCAGCCCGATTTCTTCCGCGCGATGGGTTTCCATGTATCCGTACCGCGTGTAGATCGCGATGTTCTCGGTCATCTTCTCCTGCGTGTACAACCGGATGCAGGTATACCCGGCCTGGCGCGCTGCATTTTCTGCGAATTGCATCAGGTCGCGGCCATAGCCTTTGCCCTGCGCTTGCGGATCCACCGCGATGTTGTCCAGCAGCAGGCAGTCGGGTTCCGGAATCAGGACCAGCACAGCTTGCACGGTACCGTGCACCCGCAGCACATGGACCACGCCTTGTGCGACGCGGATGGCGTAATCGTCGAGCATCGGTCCAGGTGTTGCGCCGATGCGCGCAACATAGTGGCCGTAGGCTTGCGCGACGATCCGCTCGATGTCGGGCAGGTCGTCAAGGCTGGCGAGGCGTATGTCGGGGTGCATGCGAGTTCCGGATAGAGCGCCGCCCGGTGTGGGCGGATTTTCCAGAAATATAGGACGTGCGGCAAGGTCGCAAGATTGTTTTTCCAATTGGTTATAGAATTTATAACTAATAGTTCGCGTTTATACCCCGAAGATGATGTGCGATCACCGAAGAAATTGGCTCAGTGATCCCGCAAAGGAGTGTCAATGGCACCTAGTACGTCTTTCCCGGGGAACAGCGCGTCCGACAATCTGTGGAACGAGTATGCAACGTTCCACGAGGCTTGTTCAGGCGTGCTGGACCGGGTCGAGCAACACAGGGATAGCGGCATCGCCTTGTCGGATAGTGAGTTGTCGGAGCTGAGAACCATGGCGCTCAACCTCAACACATTCGGCCGGGTGCTGCATGGCAAAAGAGCGCGGGAAATGCGCCTGCTGGCCGAGCGCGCCCAGCGGGCCTTGGGCAATGCCGAAGCGGCCTCGCCGCCTGCGCCGGTACAGGAAGACAGCGAATCCGAAGGCAACCCGGCCGCGGTGGCGGGCTAAACCTGAGGCTGGTCCCTTAGGGCAGTCAGGCCGCGCGTCGGCGCAACAACGAGCGTCCCAAGGCACTGACTACCTTGAGCGTGTACAACACGATCAAGGATCCCGCAATGTCTCCGGTCAGCATCGCGATGAAGCCGTCGGCGAGCACGGCTCTCTCTCCCTGGAGAAAGAACCAGAGATGGTGAATGGTCGTATTCATTACCGCATAGACCACTGCGCAGATCAGTAGGCGCCAGGCGGTAAGGTTGCCCAGGTCGGGCTGCAATCGCAGTGCCGAACGGGCCCAGCGGTACGCCAGGTAGGGAGCGGCAGCGGCCATGATGCCCCCCGCGACAGAGCGGAGCATGTCGTCCGGAAAGTAGTAGCAGAAGCAGGCGATCCACGATCCAGCCAACAGTCCGAGCGCCGCGGGCAGGCCAAACAGCAAGGTGCATATCAGGCGCACGCCCGCCGGCAGATAGATCCAATTGATGCCCCGCACAAACTCAAGGTTGGTGAACACCCATTCATTGACTACCAGACTGCCCAGGAACAGCGCCATCGTCACCAGAGCCCACTTACCCTGATCTAGAATGTTCTCCATATTTGGAATTCCGCCGCTTGTCAGTCGCTGCGTCCATTATCCATGAAAGAAAAAAAGAGACCCGCCGACATCTACATGCGCTTTCTGCGCCTGACCGATGCGCTGCGCGGCCTGCCCGCGCTGCCATCGCTCGATCCCCTGGAAGAACGCATACTCACACTGATCGCGCGCGCGTCGCAGGAACAACGCCGCTTGTCTGTGCGCGATGTGATGGCGGTGGACAGCATAGGGTCGCCCGCGACCTTGCACGCACGCTTGAAATCGATGCGCGAGAAAGGCTGGGTACTGCTCGTCGATACCGAGGACGCGCGCCGCAAGCAGGTCGAACTCAGCCAGGCGGCGTTGTCGCATTTCGACCGCTTGTCGGAATGCCTGGTGGAAGCGGCGCGCAAGCCCTGAGCTGCAGCGCTGCAAAACGCCGCCGCTCAGGCTTATTTTCCGATACAGAAGCTCGAAAAGATCTCGCCCAGCAGATCGTCGCTGGTGAACTTGCCCGTGATGCTGGACAGGCTGTCATGCGCCAGCCGCAGTTCTTCCGCAAACAGGTCCAGCACCCGGTCGTCCTGTTCCGCATGCGCAGCGGCAAGCTCCAGGTGTTCCGCCGCGTCTTGCAAGGCGTGCAGGTGCCGTTCGCGCGCGAGCCACGGAGATTCTCCCCCGGGATTCCAGCCCGCGATGCGCAGCAATTCGGCGCGCAATTCGTCGAGGCCCGCGCCGCGCTTGGCCGAGATGCCAAGTTCCTGAGGAGCGGCGGCGAAGGGCGTGGCTAGCAGATCCACCTTGTTGAAGACCTTCAGCACAGGCGTGCGCGGCGGCAGGCGCGCCGTGATCTGGGCGTCCAGCTCGTCGCCAGGCTGGGTGGCATCCTGCAGATGCAGGATGACGTCGGCACGCTCGATTTCCTGCCAGGTGCGCGCAATGCCTATGCTTTCCACCGTGTCCTCGGTTTCCCTGAGCCCGGCGGTATCGACGATGTGCAGCGGCACGCCGTCGATGTGGATTTCCTGCACCACCTTGTCGCGGGTGGTGCCTGCGATCGGGGTGACGATGGCGATGTCGTCGCCGGCCAGCGCATTGAGCAGGCTGGACTTGCCGACGTTGGGCTGGCCGGCCAGCACCACGTGCAGGCCTTCGCGCAGAATCACGCCCTGGCGCGCCTGCGCAATCAGCTTGGCGAGGTCCGCGGTCAGCGCCTCCAGGGTCGGGCGGGCTTGATACTTTTCGAGGAAGTCGATTTCCTCTTCGGGGAAATCCAGCGTCGCTTCGACCAGCATGCGCAAATGGATGATGCGGTCCGACAGGTCGTTCACGCGCGCGGAAAAGTCGCCCGACAGCGACGCCATGGCGCCGCGCGCGGCGGCCACCGACGAGGCCTCGATCAAATCGGCTACGGCTTCGGCCTGAGCCAGGTCCATGCGGTCGTTGAGGAAGGCGCGGCGCGTGAACTCGCCCGGCTCGGCCAGCCGGATGCCGAGGTCGCGGCCGGCGGCCAGACAGCTTTCCAGCACGCGGCGCAGCACGGCGGGGCCACCGTGCCCTTGCAGTTCCAGCACGTCTTCGCCGGTATAGGAATGCGGCGCGCGGAAATAGATGGCGATGCCTTCGTCCAGCAATTCGCCCGTACCGGATTTGAACGGCAGGTAGTGCGCATGGCGCGGTGTGAGTTCGCGCTGGAACAGGCGGCGCACGAGTTCGGACAGGTCCGTGCCGGAGATGCGGACGACGCCGATACCGCCTCTTCCGGGGGCGGTTGCGATGGCGGCGATGGGGGCGTAGGCGGACATATTTCGGGCAAGGCAAGGCGAGAACAATAAGGGAATATAACTGTTGCGCCGTCCCTTGTTTGCTGGTTAATGTGGCCCGGAGGTTCAAAACCCGAAACAATCCAGGGAGATCACAATGGCATCTCGGTTTTCGCGTGTCTTGGCCTGCGGCTCAGCCGCGGTGATGTTGGCCTTCGGCACCTTCAGTTCGGCTATGGCCCGCGATCTGGTGATCGCCTTGAAGACCGAACCTTCCTCGATGGATCCGCAGTATCACGCGCTCACGCCCAATACGCAGATCTCCCAGACCATATTCGATACCTTGGTTGCCACCGACGCGCAGCTCAAGCCGCAGCCCGCGCTGGCCGAGTCCTGGACCGTGGACGGCAAGGTGTGGACCTTCAAGCTGCGCCCCAATGTGAAGTTCTCCGACGGCACGCCGTTCACCGCGGAAGATGTGGTCTTTACGTATGCGCGGGTACCCAAGGTGCCCAACAGCCCTTCCCCGTTCACGCTGTATCTGGGTTCGGTCGAGAAGACCGAAGCGGTCGATGCCAGCACCGTGCGCATCACCACCAAGGACGTGGCGCCGAACCTGCTGGTCAACCTGGCGCAGTTGCCCATCATGTCAAAGAAGGCGGCGTCCGGTCCTGCGGCAGAAGGCAAGACGACGACGGAACTCAATAGCGGCGACGGCCTGATCGGCACCGGTCCCTACAAGTTCGTGTCCTGGAAGCGCGGCGCCGAATTCGTGCTGGCGCGCAACGACAACTATTGGGGCAAGAAGCCAGAATGGGACCGCGTGGTCTACCGTCCCATCAGCAACGCGGCCGCACGCGTGGCGGCGCTGCTTGCCGGCGACGTCGACATGATCGAGGATCCCCCGACCGACGACCTGCCCAAGCTCAAGGGCGACAAGAAACTCTATGTAGAGGAAACGCCGTCGGTGCGTGTCGTCTACGTGGCGCTGGACCAGTTCGCCGAGCCCTCGCCAGGCGTGCAAGGCACCGAAAAGAACCCCATGAAGGACAAGCGCGTGCGCGAGGCGTTGTCGCTCGCCATCAACCGCGATGCGCTGGTCGAGCGCGTGATGGGCGGGGTGGCGTTGCCCGCGGGCAATCTGTTGCCCTACCCCATGTTCGGTTCCAGCAAGGAGCATTCCAAGGCCCCCAAGGCCGACGTGGAAAAGGCCAAGGCCTTGCTGAAGGAAGCCGGCTATCCCAACGGGTTCTCCATCACGCTGGGTTCGCCGTCGGGCCGCTACGTCAATGATTCGAAGGTCGCGCAAGCGATTGCGTCGATGTGGACCCGCATCGGCGTGAAGACCAGCGTGGATGCGATGGCGCCCCCGGTGTTCTTCAAGAACCGCGACAGCTATGCGTTCTCGGCCTATCTGGCGGGCTGGTCCGTGACCAGCGGTGAAATGTCCAACGCGCTGACTTCGCTGCTGGTGACGCGCAATCCCGAAGCGGGCCTGGGCACCACCAACCGCAGCCGTTACTCCAATCCCAAGATGGACGCGCTGGTGAAGGAAGCGTCGTCGACCATGGACGATGCCAAGCGTGCGGACCTCTTGTCCAAGGCCAGCAACATAGCCATGGATGACTACGCCATGCTCCCTGTGCATTTCGAGTTGTCGGTATGGGCAATGAAGAGCGACATCCGCTATCAAGGCCGCCCAGACCAAGTCACGCTCGCACAGTTTGCAACGCTGAAGAAGTAAGGCGCTAGTGCTTGCAACGATCGTAAGAAGGCTGCTGCAGACCATCGTCGTCATGCTGGTCATGTCGGCGCTGGTCTTTGCCGGCATCTACATGGTGGGCGACCCGGTGTCGATGCTGGCCAGCCCGGAAGCGACCGAAGCGCAGCGCGCCGCAGTGCGCGCATCGCTGGGCCTGGATCTGCCGCTGTGGCGGCAGTACCTGATCTTCATGGGCCAGGCGGTGCGCGGCGATTTCGGCAACAGCTTCCTGACGGGCGAACCGGCCATGAGGCTGATCCTCGAGCGCATGCCGGCCACGGTGGAACTGGCCTGCGTGGCCATGCTGCTGTCGGTGCTGATCGGCGTGCCGCTGGGCATCTTGGCGGGGCTCAAGCCCAAGGCCGTGGGTTCGCGCGCCATCATGACGGGCTCGGTGCTGGGTTTCTCGCTGCCCAACTTCTGGGTCGGCCTGATGCTCATCATGGTGTTCGCGGTGATGCTGGGCTGGGTGCCGGCGGGCGGGCGCGGCCAGACCGTCAGTATTGGCTCGCTGCAGTTGAGCGTGCTGACCTTGGACGGCTGGCTGAGTTTGGCGCTGCCCGCGGCCACGATTGCCTTCGCCAAGTGCGCGATGATCATCCGCGTGACGCGCGCCGCCACGCGTGAAGCCCTGCCCATGGATTACATCAAGTTCGCGCGCGCCAAGGGCCTGTCCGAAAAGCGCGTGCTGGGCGTGCATCTGCTCAAGAACATCCTGATTCCCGTGGTGACGGTGGCAGGCCTGGAATTCGGCCAGGTGATGGCCTTCGCGGTCGTCACGGAAACCGTGTTTTCGTGGCCGGGCATGGGCAAGCTGCTGATCGATTCCATCATCAACCTGGACCGTCCGGTGGTGGTGGCGTATCTGCTCTTGATCGTGTTCTTCCTGGTCATGTTGAATCTGGTGGTGGACATCATCTACACGGTGCTGGACCCCCGCGTACGTTTGGATAGCCGCCGATGAACACACCCGCCACCGCCGCCGCGCCCCCGGTTCAGGCCAAGGAGCAAACACCGTGGCGCCGCTTCCTGTCGGACTTCTTCGCCAGCAAGCTGGCCATGCTGGGCTTGATCATGCTGGTTCTGATCGTGGGCGCCGCGCTGCTTGCGCCATGGATCGCGCCGCAGAATCCCTACGACCTGGCGACGCTGGACATCATGGATTCCAAGCTCAAGCCGGGCAGCGAAAGCGGCGACGGCAGCATGCGCTATTGGCTGGGTACCGATGGCCTGGCGCGCGACCTGTTCTCGGCCATTCTGTATGGCATGCGCACCAGCCTGCTGGTGGCCAGCGTGTCGGTGCTCGCTGCCTTCGGCATCGGTGCTACGGTGGGCCTGATCGCAGCCTATTTCGGCGGCCGCATCGATGCTTTGCTGATGCGGGTTGTGGATATCCAGTTGTCGTTCCCCGCCATCCTGGTTGCGCTAATGTTGCTGGCGATTCTGGGCAAGGGTGTGGATAAGGTGATCATCGCGCTGATCGTGGTGCAGTGGGCGTATTTCGCGCGCGCCGCGCGCGGTGCCGCGCTGGTCGAGCGCGGCAAGGAATACGTCGAAGCGGCGCGCTGCATGTCGCTGTCCTGGGGGCGCGTGCTGTTTCGCCACGTGCTGCCCAACTGCATGCCGCCCTTGATCGTGATCGCCACCATCGACCTGGCGCATGCGATTGCGCTGGAGGCCACGCTGTCGTTCCTGGGCGTGGGCGTGCCGGTGACGGAGCCGTCGCTGGGCATGCTGATCTATAACGGTTTCGAGTACTTGCTGTCCGGTCAGTATTGGATCTCCTTCTTCCCCGGCATCGCGTTGGCGCTGGCCATCATCGCCATCAATCTGGTGGGTGACCATCTGCGCGATGTGCTCAACCCGCGCCACGCGAATTGAGGGCGGGCGCAATGCAGACACCTGTGGAAAAGTCGCTGGCGACGCCCATACTCGAGGTGCATGGCCTGAAGACGCACTTCTACACGCGTAATGGCGTGGTGAAGGCGGTGGATGGCGTGGACCTGATGCTCGCCGAAGGTGAGATCCTGGGGCTGGTGGGCGAATCGGGATCGGGCAAGAGCATCACCGGCTTTTCGCTGATGGGTTTGCTGGACGAGCCGGGCCGCATCGTCGACGGCACCTTGCGGCTCAACGGCGAGGACCTGCGCGGCGCGACGCCTGCGCGCTGGCGCGAGCTCAGGGGCCAGGAGATCGCGATGATCTTCCAGGATCCGATGATGACCCTGAACCCGGTGCTGCGTGTCGATACGCAGATGATCGAGGCGGTGCAGGCGCACAGCAAGGTATCGCGCGAGCAGGCCCGCCAGCGCGCGCTGCAGACGCTCGCCATGGTGGGTATTCCCTCGCCCGAGGAGCGCCTGCGCACCTATCCGCATCAATTGTCAGGCGGCATGCGGCAGCGCGTGGCGATCGCGATTGCGCTTTTGAATTCGCCGCGCCTGATCATCGCCGACGAGCCCACCACGGCGCTGGATGTGACCATACAAGGCCAGATCCTGTTCGAAGTGCAGAAGCTGTGCCGCGAGACCGGCACCGCCCTGATCTGGATCACGCACGACCTGGCGGTGGTGGCGGGGCTGGCGGACCGCGTTTCGGTCATGTATGCGGGACGAGTGGTGGAAACCGGTACCACGCAGGCCGTCATCAGCCATCCCATGCATCCCTACACGCATGGCCTGATCGCTTCCATTCCCACGCCCGAATCCCGCGGCAAGCCGCTGGTCCCGATTCCCGGCATGACGCCGTCGCTGCTCAACCTGCCGCAAGGCTGTGCGTTTCGCGGGCGCTGCCCGCGCGCCACCGACGCCTGTCTGGTCGAACCGCAACCCGTGGAGGTGCGCCCGGCGCAATGGGTGCGTTGCTGGCATGCCGGAGGACCAGATACCAAATGAATGCCGCAGAACGAGATCCCGCCGTTCCTATCCTGTCGTTGCGCGAGGTCGAGTTGCGCTTCGTGCAGCCCGTGGACCTGGCCGGCCGTATCGCCAACCTGCTGGGCGCGGGCTTGAAGACACAGGTCGTGCATGCAGTGGCGGGCGTGGACCTGGATGTGCGGCCGGGCGAAGTGATAGGTATTGTGGGCGAATCCGGCTGTGGAAAATCCACCCTGGGCCGCATCGTGTCCGGCATTCTGCCGCCGACCGCGGGCGAAGTCAGCTACAAGGGCCGCGCCGTGAAGGCCATGGCGGGTCCGGAGCGGCGCGCCTATGAGCTGGGCGTGCAGATGATCTTCCAGGACCCGTATGCCTCGCTGAACCCGCGCATGCGCGTACGCGAGATCATCGGCGAGGCGCCCGTGGCGCACGGCCTGGTTCGCGCGCGCGACAAGGCCGAGTACGTGGCCGGTCTGATGCGCCAGGTGGGGCTGGATCCGGCTTTTGCACAGCGTTATCCCCATCAATTCTCCGGCGGCCAGAGGCAGCGCGTAGGCATTGCGCGGGCGCTCGCGCTCAAGCCCTCGGTCATCGTTTGCGACGAGGCGGTCGCCGCGCTGGACGTTTCGATCCAGGCGCAGGTGCTTAATCTGTTCGAACGGTTGCGCGCGGACCTGGACCTGACCTATCTTTTCATCAGCCACAATCTCAGCGTGGTCAGTCACATCTCGGACCGCGTGGCCATCATGTACCTGGGCCGTGTGGTGGAGCTGGCGCCTACCGACACGGTCTTCCAGCGCGCCAACCATCCGTACACGCAGGCCTTGCTGAAGGAACTGCCGACGCTGCAGCCGGGGCGACGCACGTACCAGCCCATCAAGGGCGAACTGCCGTCGCCGCTGGACCCGCCGACGGGCTGCGCCTTCCACCCGCGTTGCCCGCATGCGATGCCGCGCTGCAAGGCCGAGCGGCCGCTGCTGCGCGAAATTGCCCCGGGCCAGTTCAGTGCCTGTCATCTGAACGATATGTGAATTCAACCCTTACGCCTTATCCACAGCCATGAAAACCATAGACGAAATCGAACGCGCCCACGGCGACCTTACCGCATTGCGACGGGATATCCACGCCCATCCTGAGCTCGCCTTCCAGGAAACGCGCACGTCCGCGCTGGTCGCCGAGCGTCTGCGCGGCTGGGGCCTGGAAGTCCACACCGGGCTGGGGAAAACCGGCGTGGTGGGTGTTTTGCGCGGCGGCAGCGGCAAGAAGACCATCGGCCTGCGCGCCGACATGGATGCGCTGCCCATGCCCGAGCACAATCGCTTTGCGCACAAGTCCACCATCAGCGGACGCATGCATGGCTGTGGCCACGACGGACACACCACGATGCTGCTGGGGGCGGCGCAATACTTGTCCACACATCGCGATTTCGATGGCACGGTGGTGTTCATCTTCCAACCGGCCGAGGAAGGCGGCAACGCTGGCGCGCGCGCCATGATGCAGGACGGCCTGTTCGATAAATTCCCTTGCGACGCGGTGTTCGGCATCCACAACATGCCTGGCATGCCCGTCAACCAGTTCGGTTTCCGGGCGGGGCCGACCATGGCATCCAGCAACCGCTGGGACATCGTCATCAAGGGCGTGGGCGGCCACGCGGCGCAGCCGCATGCATCGGTGGACCCCATCATTGTCGCGGCCGACATGGTGCATGCCCTGCAGACGGTGATCTCGCGCAGCAAGAACCCGCTGGAACAGGCTGTGCTGTCGATCACGCAGATCCATGCGGGCGACGCCTACAACGTGATCCCGGGTGAAGCCGTGTTGCGCGGCACCGTGCGCACGTATTCGGTGGAGACCCTGGACAAGATCGAGGCCGACATGCGCCGCATCGCGACGACCTTGCCGCAGGTCTACGGCGGTACGGGCGAACTGGATTTCGTGCGCGCGTATCCCCCTCTGGTGAACTGGGAAAACGAAACCGCCTTTGCCGCCCAGGTCGCCGAAGACGCGTTCGGCGCTGAAAACGTGCAGCGCGAGATGCCGCCCTTCATGGGGGCGGAGGACTTTTCCTTCTTCCTGGAAGCGGTGCCTGGGACCTACCTGTTCCTGGGCAACGGCGATGGCGACCACCGCATGGAGACCTATCACGGCATGGGGCCGTGCCAGTTGCACAACCCGAATTACGACTTCAACGACGCCCTGCTGCCGGTGGGTGCAACGTATTGGGTAAAACTGGTTCAGGCGTTTCTGCCGAAGTCCTGATCCACGCAAGTCTTTGATTTAAAAGGCGCGGGCTCTTAACAGCCCGCGCCTTTTTTCGTGGCGAGGCCCAGTTGTACACAGGCTGTCCACCTGCTATTCACCGCCTATCCACCGGGATATCCCCCGACAATCCACCGCTTTTCCCTAGCTTGCCACCAGGCTTATCCCAAGACTTATCCACAGGCGTCGCGATGCGATTGGCCGGCGAAATTCGTTCGTTACCAGGGTAAATGCGTATGCCCGCGAGGCCCGCACGGCCTTGACTGACGTCGGCGGGTCAGCCTAGCATTGATATAACTGTGAAATATCACTGTTGTTTTAATTGGCGGTTCCAACCTACTCTTTGAACAGGAAATCCCATGGTCCAGAAAGTCCGCATCACCAGCCCCCACGTCGCCGAAGCCGAGCCCGGCCTGTGGTCGAACTGCCTGCGCGTGAAAGACTCGGTCTATCTGTCGGGGCTGACCGCCCGTGCCAACGACGGCAACACCATCCAGGGCGCGAATGCCTACGAACAAGCCCAGGTCATCTTTGCGAAGATGAAGCATCTCCTGGAAGCCGCGGGCGGCCAGATCGACGACATCGTCACGCTGACGATCTTCCTGACCAACATGGCGGACAATCAGCAGGTGTGGAAGGCGCGGCGCGAATTCTTCAGCGGCGATTTTCCTGCCTGCGCGCTGGTACAGGTATCCGCCCTGGCCAAGCCTGAGATCCTGGTGGAAATTCAGGGCCAGGCCCGTCTTGTGGACTGACACCCATGAAAATTGTTCGCTATGCCAGCGAATCCGGCCCGGTCCTGGGCCGGCTGGACGGCCAGGCCATCACGCCCTTTCAGGGCGTGGCTGACGTGCAGACGCTGTTGAGCCAGGTCGCGCAGGCCAGCGGCGCGGCCGTGCCGCTGGATTCAGTGCGCTTGCTTGCCCCCATCATGCCGCAGCGCAATGTGTTCTGCGTGGGCTGGAACTACCTGAAGCACTACGACGAAAGCAAGGGCAAGCGCGAAGGACAGGAGGTCGAGCTGCCCGAACGCCCCACTTTCTTCAGCAAGCTGCCCACCACCGTCGTCGGGCCGCAAGACAGCGTCCCGCTGCATGAAGCCTACACGTCCAAACTGGACTGGGAAGTCGAGCTGGCCGTGGTGATCGGCAAACCAGGACGCGATATTGCTGAGGAGGATGCCCTGGGCCACGTGTTCGGCTACACGGTGGCTAATGACCTTAGCGCGCGTGATCTGCAGCGCGCGCATGGCGCGCAGTGGTTCAAGGGCAAGAGCCTAGACGCGACCTGCCCGATGGGGCCGGTACTGGTGACAGCGGACGAAATCGGCGATCCGCAGAATCTCGCCCTGGGCTGCGAGGTCAATGGCACACGCATGCAGGCAGGCCATACCCGCAACCAGATCTTCAGCGTGGCCCGTGTGATTGCGGAACTATCGCAGGGACTGACTTTGCTGCCCGGCGACGTCATCCTGACCGGTACGCCCGAAGGGATAGGAGCGGCCCGCCAGCCTCCCGTTTTCCTGCGCGATGGCGACGTCGTGGAGTGTTGGGTGGACGGGATAGGTTCACTGCGCAACGTTGTGCGCGCAGGCCTGCGCCACGCGGAATAGGCCGCCTGGCGTGCGGCAACGACGACAAATCAAGGGGTAAACATCATGAAGAAAACCGTATTGGCCGCCGCGCTGGCGCTGGCCAGCATGAACGCCGCCGCCGACACGTTCCCGTCGCAGCCCATGACGCTGATCGTGCCGTATACCGCGGGCGGTTCCTCCGACGCGCTGGCGCGGGCGCTGGCCAAGGCCATTGCGAAGAACACCGGCGCCAACATCATCGTCGAAAACCGTCCAGGCGGCAGTACCGTGATCGGCGCGCAGACCTTGCTGGGCAAGCCGGCGGACGGCAACACGGTCCTGCTGATCGCAGCAAGCTTCGTCATCAATCCTTATCTGTTGAACCAACTGCCCTATGACAGCGTGAAGGACTTCCAGCCGGTCACGCAGTTGGCGTCCAACCCGCATGTGTTGGTGGTCGGACCCAAGGTGCCGGCCGGCGATCTCAAGGCGTTCCTGGCCTGGGCCAAGGACCAGGGCGACAAGGCGACCTTCTCTTCGTTCGGCAATGGCTCATCAGGCCACCTGGGCTTCGAGATGCTGAAGAAGCAGGCCGGCTTGGGCATGATGCATGTGCCGTACAAGGGCGCGGCGCCGGCCACCATGGCGGTGCTGAGCGGCGAAGTGGACGCGACGTTGGGGGATGTGGGCGTGGTTGCGCCGCATGTCCAGGCGGGCAAGCTGCGCGCCCTGGCGGTGGCGGGCAGCGTCCGTACGCCGGCGTTGCCTGATGTGCCGACCTTTGCCGAGGCCGGTCTGCCGGGCTTCGAATCGCAAACCTGGATGGGGCTGCTGACGCGTACAGGCGTACCGGCGGATCGCGTGCAGCGCTTGAACCAGATGTACTCGGAGGCACTGCAGGATGCGGACGTGCGCCAGATCCTGGCGCAGCAGGGCATGGTGGCTGCAACCTCCACGCCAGACGCGTTCGCGGCATACATGAAGGCGGAATCCGCCAAGTATGGGCAGGCCATCAAGGACGGCAACGTGCGCATCGACTGAGGAAACACTGGCCCGCCCGCACCGGTCGCTATAATCGCAGCGGTCTGCGCCGGTTGCGGCGCGTGGTCAGCAACCATCACCGCATGCCCAAAACCCCTACCCCCAAGCGACTGCAAGAAGACACCGCGCCGGCGGCTTCGCTCGGCGAACAGGCGTATATCGCGATCAAGCGCATGATCCTCACGCAGGAGCTGCGCGCCGGGGACCAGATTAACGTCGCGCAACTGAGCGAACAGCTGTCGCTGGGCCGTAGCCCCATCCATCTGGCCATACACCGGCTGGACCGCGAGGGGCTGGTGGACATCCTGCCGCGCAAGGGCATCCTGGTCAAAGCGGAGACCATAGACAGCTTCCTGGAGCTGATCGCCGCGCGCCTGCTGGTCGAACCGCATCTGACCGGCCTGGCCGTGGACAATGCCACGCCGGCGCTGTTGGAACGCCTGCAAGCGTTGGTAGCGGCGGGTTGGGAATGCCATGAACGCCAGGACCGCCTGGGTAGCATGGAGATCGACCGCAGGTTCCACCAGACGCTGTACGAAGCCGCCCGCAACGACATTCTTGCGGAGTTCGCCGGCAGCCTGTTGGACCGTTCCATGCGCCTGTGGTTCCGCCCGCCTGCGGGCAAGGCGGAAAAGCCCAATGTGGCTGAACTGGAAGATCTGTACAACATGGTCGAGCGCGGCGATAAAAAGGCCGCGGTGCGCAAGATGGAGCAGCACATCGGCTCCGTGCGCGGCAAGTTCCTCTCGCGTGAATAAGCTTATAGCCGCAACGCGAAGGCGCGCCATATGACGCGCAGGCTTGAACAAAGGCCGAATAAATCGTTTGCGTAGGGGTCGCGCGTTTTCATAATGGATCGTTCCTGAGCCGGCCTGGCCGGCATTCGCGCAAGGAGCGATCCATGTCCCAGAGCAACGCGCTGCGCCGGTCCGAGGCGTACGCCGAACCCGCGGCGCAAGCCTTTTCGATCCGCCCGCTGGCAGCCGTGACCGGCGCCGAAATCATCGGCATCGACCTGTCGCGCGAGCTGACCACGGCCGATTTCACGCAGGTGCATCGCGCCCATCTGGACCATCACCTGCTGGTGTTCCGCGATCAGCGCATCACGCCGCAGCAGCACGTTGATTTCAGCCGCCGTTTTGGACGCCTGATGATCCACGTGCTGCATCAATTCCATCTGCCTGGGCATCCCGAGATCCTCATCGTTTCCAACATCGTCGAAGACGGCAAGCCTATAGGGCTGGGCGATGCCGGCAAATACTGGCATTCGGATATCTCGTACAAGGAACTGCCCAGCCTGGGTTCGCTGCTGCACGCGCAGGAGCTGCCCGCGCAAGGCGGCGACACGCTGTTCGCCGACATGCATGTGGCGTACGACACCCTGCCTGCCGCGTTGCGCGACGCCATCGAAGGCAAGCGCGCCGTGCATTCCTACCTGGCCAAGTACGGCCAGCTGCAGAAGGAAGGCTCGTGGCGTCCCAACCTCAGCGCGCAACAGGTGGCGCAGGTGCAGGAAGTGGTGCATCCGGTCGTGCGCACGCATCCGGAGACGGGTCGGCGCGCGCTGTTCGTCAGCGAAGGCTTCACCACCCACATCGAGGGCTTGCCCGAAGACGAAAGCCGCCAGATCCTGGACGAGCTGTTTGCCCACAGCATCCGGCCCGAACACATCTACCGCCACCAATGGCAGCCGCATGATCTGGTGTTCTGGGACAACCGTTCGTTGATCCATCTGGCCGGCGGTACGCCGGACCACCTGCGCCGCAAGCTGTACCGCACGACGATTGAAGGCGACGTGCCGTTCTGACGTCCTGCTCTCCTAAATTTCGCGCAAAACCATTTATCCACAGGGTCCGCCATGGGTTTTTCCTCCGCTGTACGTGATCGTTTGGTCCAGGCCGCCACCGGCGCGGGCCTGGCGCTGATACTTGCCGTGCTGGCGCTGGCTTCGCCCACGCCGGCCATGGCGGAAGGCCGCATCCGCATCGCCGAACAGTACGGCATCGTGTACCTGCTGTTGAACGTGGCGCGCGATCAGCAGCTGATCGAGAAGCACGGCAAGGCCGACGGTGTGGATATCTCGGTCGAGTGGGCCAAGCTGTCCGGAGGCGCCGCCGTGAACGACGCGTTGCTGTCCGGGGCTGTGGATATCGCGGGGGCGGGCGTCGGACCGTTGTTGACGATCTGGGACCGCACGCGCGGCAAGCAGAATGTGAAGGGCGTGGCCTCGCTGGGCAATTTTCCCTATTACCTGGTCAGCAACAATCCCAACGTGAAGACGATTGCGGACTTCACCGACAAGGACCGCATCGCGGTGCCAGCGGTGGGCGTGTCGGTGCAATCGCGCGTGCTGCAGCTGGCGTCGGCCAAGCTGTGGGGGGACGCGCAGTTCAACAAGCTGGACAAGATTTCGGTCGCTCTGCCGCATCCCGACGCGGCCGCCGCCATCATCGCGGGCGGCACCGAAATCACAGGGCATTTCGGCAACCCGCCGTTCCAGGAGCAGGAGCTGGCCGAGAATCCCAAGGCGCGCATCGTGCTCAATTCCTATGACGTGCTGGGCGGGCCCAGTTCGTCCACGGTGCTGTTTGCCACCGAGAAGTTCCGCAAGGAAAATCCCAAGACCTACAAGGCGTTCCAGGCCGCGTTGAAGGAAGCGGCGCAGTTCGCCGCCGCCAATCCGGAACAGGCCGCGGATACCTATCTGCGCGTCACGGGCGCCAAGCTGGACCGCGATTTCCTGATCAAGGTGATCAAGAACCCCGACGTGCAGTTCAAACTGGAACCGCAGAACACCTACGCGCTGGCCGAGTTCATGCACAAGGTGGGCGCGATCAAGAATGCGCCGGCCAGCTGGCGCGACTACTTCTTTGACGATCCCCTCACGGCCCAAGGCAGCTGAAATGGGCTTGAGCGCTGCGTCCCCTGTGGATAACGCCGAAAAGACCACGCCTTTGCTGGCTGTGGATAAGGTGTCGATCGAATACAAGACGCGCGAACGGCGCGTGCGCGCCACGCATCAGGTCAGTTTCGACGTGCACGATGCCGAGCGTTTCATCCTGCTGGGCGCGTCCGGTTGCGGCAAGTCCACGCTGCTCAAGGCGATCGCGGGCTTCATTGAACCGACCGAAGGCCGCATCGCCGTCGATGGCAACGCCGTACGCGGCCCCGGGCCTGACCGTATCGTGGTGTTCCAGGAATTCGACCAGCTGCCGCCATGGAAGACGCTGCGGCAGAACGTGGCGTTTCCGCTGGTGGCTTCGCGCAAGCTCGGCCGACGCGAGGCCGACGAGCGGGCCATGCACTATCTGGACAAGGTCGGGCTGTCCGCGTTTGCCGATGCCTATCCGCATACGCTGTCCGGCGGTATGAAGCAGCGCGTGGCGATCGCGCGCGCCCTGGCGATGCAGCCGCGCGTGCTGTTGATGGACGAGCCTTTCGCGGCGCTGGACGCATTGACGCGGCGGCGCATGCAGGAAGAGCTGCTGGCATTGTGGGAAGAGGTGCGCTTTACGCTGCTGTTCGTCACCCATTCGATCGAAGAGGCATTGGTGCTGGGCAGCCGCGTGCTGCTGCTGTCGCCACATCCGGGCCGCGTGCGCGCGGAGCTGAACGCTCATGCCTTCGGACTGCACAGCCAGGGCTCGGCTGCGTTCCAGTCCGCGGCCCGGCGCGTCCATGATCTGCTGTTCGACGTGGCGGCGGGGGAACCGCCCGCTGAACTTGCCGCTGAACGGGCCGCGGCCTGAAGGACTCCCGCATGAACAACGCATATGCAGACGCCGTGCCCATCCGTCCCGAAGTGGAGTACGAGCTGCCGCCCTTGCCTGCACAGGCGGCCGAAGCGCCCCTGCCCTGGCATGAACGCCTGTGGCAGCACGCCAGCCTGCGCAAGCTGGCGATCCTGGCGCTGTTGGCCGGCATCTGGGAGCTGGCGGCGCGCTATACCGATAACGACCTGCTGCTGCCCAGCGCATCGCAAACGGCGGTCGCCTTTGTGCAGGGCATCGCCGGCGGCGAGCTGCTGGCGCGTGCCGGGCAATCGCTGCGCGTGCTGGCGCAGGGATATGCGGCGGGTGTGTTGCTGGCCTTCGTGCTGACCACGCTGGCGGTGTCGACGCGTTTCGGGCGCGATCTGCTGTCCACTTTGACCGCCATGTTCAATCCCCTGCCCGCGATCGCGCTGCTGCCACTGGCGTTGCTGTGGTTCGGCCTGGGCGAAGGCAGTCTGGTGTTCGTGCTGATCCACTCGGTGCTGTGGGCGCTGGCGCTGAACATGTACGCGGGTTTTCTGGGGGTATCGGATACCTTGCGCATGGCGGGCCGCAACTATGGGTTGAGCGGCCTGCGCTACGTGTTGCAGATTCTGGTGCCTGCCGCCTTGCCCGCCATCCTGGCCGGACTGAGGATAGGCTGGGCCTTTGCGTGGCGCACATTGATCGCCGCGGAACTGGTATTTGGAGCTTCCAGCGGCAAGGGCGGGCTGGGCTGGTACATCTTCCAGAACCGCAACGAGTTATACACAGATCGCGTGTTCGCGGGGCTGGCGGCGGTGGTGATCATCGGACTGCTTGTGGAAAACCTGGTGTTCGATACCGTGGAGCGTTTCACGGTCAGGCGCTGGGGCATGCAGCGCTGATAGCCTCGGCGCAGAGCCGCGCAGCAGTCAAAAAAAGGCGGCCCCGAGGGGCCGCCTTGCACTTGTGTACGTCGCGGATTACAGCTTCAGTCCCAGCGCCTTGGCCACGCCGGCGGCGTAGGCGGGATCGGCCTTGCGGAAGTGTTCCAGCTGGCGGCGCTGGATTTCTTCCGGCACGCCAGCCATGTGGCGGCCGATGTTGCCGAACAGCAGCTCCTGCTGTGCGGGCGTCATCAGGCGGAACAAGGCGCCCGGCTGGGAGTAGTAGTCATCGTCCACGCGGTGGTTCCAGCGCGCTGCGGCTTGGCCGTCCAGCGCCAGCGGCGGCTCGCCTGCCGATGGGGTTTCCTTCCACTCGCCTGCGCTGTTGGGCTCGTAGTTCAGCGTTGCGCCGACGTTGCCGTCGACACGGCCGGCGCCGTCGCGGTGGAAGCTGTGGAACGGGCAGCGCGGCGCGTTCACCGGGATCTGGTGGTGGTTGATGCCGAGGCGGTAGCGGTGCGTGTCGCCGTATGAGAACAGGCGGCCTTGCAGCATCTTGTCCGGCGAAAAACCGATGCCGGGGACCACGTTGGCCGGCGTGAAGGCGGCCTGCTCCACCTCGGCGAAGTAGTTCTCGGGGTTCTTGTTCAGCTCCAGCACGCCGACTTCGATCAACGGATAGTCGCCGTGCGGCCAGACCTTGGTGAGGTCGAAGGGGTTGATGTGGTACGTCGCGGCGTCGGCCTCGGGCATGATCTGCACCTTCAGCGTCCACTTCGGGAAGTTGCCCTTTTCGATGTTCTCGAACAGGTCGCGCTGCGAGCTTTCGCGGTCATGGGCGACCACTTGCGCCGCTTCCTCGTCGCTCAGACAGGCGATGCCTTGCTGCGACTTGAAATGGAACTTCACGTAGAAGCGCTCGCCGTCCTTGTTGATGAAACTGAACGTGTGCGAACCGAAGCCGTGCTGCTGGCGCAGGTTGGCCGGAATGCCGCGGTCGCTCATCAGGGTGGTGACCTGGTGCAGCGATTCGGGATTGAGCGACCAGAAGTCCCAGGCGGCGGTGGCGCTGCGCAGATTGGTCTTGGGGTCGCGCTTCTGCGTGTGGATGAAGTCCGGGAATTTCAGCGGATCGCGAATGAAGAAGACCGGCGTGTTGTTGCCGACCAGATCCCAGTTGCCTTCCTCGGTGTAGAACTTGATGGCGAAGCCGCGCACGTCGCGCTCGGCGTCGGCCGCGCCGCGCTCGCCGGCCACGGTCGAGAAACGCAGGAACAGCGGGGTCTGCTTGCCGACTTGGGAAAAGATGTTGGCGCGGGTGTAGCGCGAGATGTCGTGGGTGACGGTAAAGGTGCCGTAGGCGCCCGAACCCTTGGCGTGCACCACGCGTTCGGGGATGCGTTCGCGGTCGAAGTGGGCGAGCTTTTCAATCAGCCAGAAGTCTTCCAACAGCGCCGGGCCGCGCGGGCCGGCCGTCAGCGTGTTGTTGTTGTCGGCCACCGGCGCGCCAGCGGCGGTGGTCAGATGCGTCTTCTTGTCGGTCATAGCACACTCCCTATGAAATGCCTGGAATGCGGGGCCGCAGAAGGGCCCGCGCCGTGTCTGGGATAGCCCGGCATTGCCGGCCTGGGGCCATCTCCGACACATCATAGGGGTCTTGCCTTACTGTGTGAAGTTGATTGATCTATAAAACTTGATAAAGAATAACTATCAAGAAAACCAGGGATCGGCATCGGAAGGCGGCCGCGGGGCGAAAAAAAACCGGTCCGCAAGGGACCGGTTTCTGGTGCGGGAGCAGATATCAGCGGTTGGCTGCGGCTTCCGTCTTGCGCTGCATGGCGCGGGTGATGGACCACTGCTGGGCAATCGACAGGGTGTTGTTGACGCACCAGTAGAGCACCAGGCCGGCCGGGAAGAAGAACATCATCCCGCCGAACACCAGCGGCATGATCATCATGACCTTGGCCTGGACGGGGTCCGGGGGCGTCGGGTTCAGTTTGATCTGCAGGAACATGGTGGCCATCATGATGGCGGGCAGAATGAAGTACGGATCGCGGATCGACAGGTCGTGCACCCACAGGATCCACGGCGCGCCGCGCATTTCCACGCTGGCCAACAGCACCCAGTACAGCGAGATGAACACCGGGATCTGCACCACCATGGGCAGGCAACCGCCCAGTGGATTGATCTTCTCGGTGCGGTACATCTCCATCATGGCCGCGTTGAGCTTCTGCTTGTCGTCGCCGTACTTTTCCTTCAGGGCCTGCAGGCGCGGAGCCACCTGCTTCATGCGGGCCATGGAGCGGTAGCTGGCGGCGGCCAGGGGGTAGAACACGGCCTTGATCAGCACGGTCAGCGCAACGATCGTCCAGCCCCAGTTGCCCAGGATGGAATGCAGCCAGGTCATCAGCTTGAACAGCGGCTTGGCGATGATGGTCAGCCAGCCATAGTCGACCACCAGTTCCAGGCCGGGGGCCAGGGCGGCCATGGCCTTCTGGTCCTGGGGACCGACCCACAGGTGCGAATCCACGCGCGTGGCGGCGCCAGGGGCGATCTCGCCCACGGCCTCGATGCTGCGCGCGGCGTACAGGTTCTTCTGCACTTCCAGCAGTTCGTTGGTGCGCGGCTTGCCCTGCGGGGGCACCCAGGCGGTGGCGAAGTAGTGCTGAACCACGGCGATCCAGCCGTTGTCCGATTGCTTGATGTAGCTGGCCTTCTTCTTTTCGATGTCGCTGAAGGTGATCTTCTGGAACTTGTCCTGTTCCGAGTAGACGGCGAAACCGGTGAAGGTGTGATAGAAGCTGGACGTGTCGGCGGGGTCGTTGCCGTCGCGTTCGAGCTGCAGGTACAGGGCGGGCGACACGGGGCCGGCGCTGACGTTGGCCAGGTCGTGGCGCACGTCGATGTCATAGCGGCCGCGGTGCAGGGTAAACGTCTTGGTGACCTTCACGCCGCCCGATTCGCCTTCGAAGGCGACCACCAGGTTGTCGCCGGTCAGCTGGCGCTCCGAGGACACGACGCGGAAAGGCGTCTGGTGCGTGGGGAAGCTCTGGCCGTTGGGGGCGCCGACCACGCCGGTCTGCACCACGTAGTTCAGGCCGGCGGCGCGGTCCAGCAGCACCGTGGGCTTGTCGGGCTGGCCGGTGGCCGGGTACTTCAGCAGTTCGGCGCGCACCAGTTGGGCGCCCATGGTGTCGAACGTCAGGCGCAGCACGTCGGTCGTGATGACGACCTCTTCCGAGCGCGCGGCGGCAGGTGCGGCGGCGCCAGGCACGGCGGACGCGGCGGCAGCCGCCGGGGCGGGGGTGCTGGGCACCGAAGGCGTTGCGTTGTTCGCGGCGGCCTGCGGCTCGCTCGTGGTGGCGGCAGGCGTGGGGCCGAACAGCGACGGCTTGCCGTTATGGATCTGCCAGTTGTTCCATAGGAGCAACAGCGAGAAGGAAAAAATCATCCAGAGGACGGTTCGTCGGATATCCATGGTGCCTACTGAGGTGAATACGGGCCAGCAAAGCCCGCCAGTTTAGCGTCAATCGTGCTCGGTGCGGTGGCTGTGGGAACAGCACGAGGGGCCATTGGTTCCCTTGGACGGCGGAACCGGGTCCAATCCGCCCGGCGACCAAGGGTGGCAGCGGCCGATGCGCCGGACTGCCAGCCAGAAGCCGCGCCAGGCGCCGTGGCGCTCGATCGCTTCGATCGCATACGCCGAGCAGGTCGGGGTAAAGCGGCACTGCCGGCCGATCCAGGGGCTCAGGAAAAACCTGTAGAACCGGATCGGGGCAATGAGTAAAGCCTTGATCATCGCGCTATCCGCTCAAAGTGAGCGTCCACTTCGGCTCTGGCCGCGCGTTTCAGCGCGGTAAGCGTGGCGGGCGCAACCTTGCTATGCAGGCGCACGACGTAATCTTTGGCCGGCAATCCCAGGCGCCGGTGGCGGAACGCTTCGCGGATGACCCGCTTGATGGCGTTGCGCGTACTGGCGTGGGCGGCGAACCGCTTGGCGATCACCAGGCCCAGACGCGCGCAGGCGTCCTGGCCGGGAGGCAGATCATTGGGAGCCGCGCTCACAATGAAGAACGCCCCTCGGGCAAGACGCCGGCCTTTGAGGGCGGCGGCGAACTCGGAGGGGCGATGCAGCCGCGCCTCCGGCGGAAGCGTGGAGCGCGGCATGGACTGCAAAATCAGGCGTCAGGCTTTTCCGGACAAGCCGGAAAAACAGGACTTAGACGGCCAGACGCTTGCGGCCCTTGGCGCGGCGGGCGTTCAGGATGGCGCGGCCAGCGCGGGTTTTCATGCGCACGCGGAAACCATGGGTGCGCTTGCGACGGGTAACGGAAGGTTGGTAGGTACGTTTCATGGACGATCCACAAAAAGAACAAAAGTCAGAAGGGACCTGCCCGGAAGGGTTCCTGGTCGCGTATTCAGGAAGCGGGTATCTAATGAGCATTTTTGCAACAGGTGCAAAAAACAGCTCGTAGACGGGGCTCTGACCGGGAAACCCCGGGCGACGCATTAGAAGCAAAACCAGGCAGTTGCGTGGGCGGCAGGCATCGTTAGACACCATTGCCCACAAGCGCGGCTAAGCTCCCTGTGGAACCTTCTGACAGACAGAATTCGGAAAAGCCCACCATTTCAGCAAGTTTTCCCTGTCTTGTCAAACAGTTAAGGCAGCGCTGCGTGGACGCTTATGCCCTACCCTGTGGATAACCCCAGCCCAGGCAAGGTAGAATCGAGGTTTGAATAAGAGCGACATGAAAGAATTCTGGCAGACCTGCGTCAGTCGTCTTGAGCAGGAACTCCCCCCCCAACAAATCAGCGCGTGGATACGACCGCTGGTCCCGCTTGCGTACGACGAAACGCAGGCGGTGCTGCGCGTTGCCGCTCCCAACCGGTTCAAACTGGATTGGGTACGGAAGAACTTTTCCCACCAGATCGAAGCGTTGGCCGCGGAGTGGTTCGAGCGTCCGGTGCAGGTGCTGTTCGAGTTGCCGACGCAAGGCGCCACGCCGCGCATGCCGGTCGCGCCCGTACGCGCCGCACCCGCGGCGCCCGCGTATCCGTCCGCTGCTTCCCCTTCAGGCGGCGCGCCGCCACCGATGGCCCCGGTAGCGCCCGCCCCCGCAGCCCCGGCGACCACGGCGGCCGCGCAGGCCGCGCAAGCGGTGAACGCGGACGCGGCAAGCATCGTGTACGAGCGTTCGCGCCTGAACACCGACCTGACGTTCGAGAACTTCGTGACGGGTAAGGCGAACCAGCTGGCGCGCGCCGCTGCGTTGCAGGTGGCCGAGAACCCTGGCACGTCCTACAACCCGCTGTTCCTGTACGGCGGCGTGGGCCTGGGCAAGACCCACCTGATCCACGCCATCGGCAATGCGATGGTGGCGGCGGGCACCGGCGTGCGCGTGCGCTACGTGCATGCCGACCAGTACGTGTCCGACGTGGTGAAGGCCTACCAGCGCAAGGCGTTCGACGACTTCAAGCGTTACTACCATTCGCTCGACCTGCTGCTGATCGACGATATCCAGTTCTTCTCCGGCAAGAACCGCACGCAGGAAGAATTCTTCTACGCGTTCGAAGCGATGGTGGCCCAGCGCAAGCAGATCATCATCACCAGCGATACCTATCCGAAGGAACTGTCGGGCATCGACAGCCGCCTGATCTCGCGCTTCGACTCCGGCCTGACGGTGGCCATCGAGCCGCCGGAACTGGAAATGCGCGTGGCGATCCTGCTGCGCAAGGCGGAATCCGAAGGCGTGCCCATGCCCGAGGAAGTGGCGTTCTTCATCGCCAAGCACCTGCGCAGCAACGTGCGCGAGCTGGAAGGCGCGCTGCGCAAGGTGCTGGCCTATGCGCGCTTCCATGGCCGCGACGTGCTCACGGTGGATGTCTGCAAGGAAGCCCTGAAGGACCTGCTGTCCGTGTCCAACGGCCAGATCACCGTGGAGAACATCCAGAAGACGGTGGCGGATTTCTACAAGATCAAAGTGGCCGACATGTACTCGAAACGCCGGCCCGCCAATATCGCTTTGCCGCGCCAGGTCGCGATGTACCTGGCGAAGGAGCTGACCCAGAAAAGCCTGCCGGAAATCGGCGATCTGTTCGGTGGCCGTGATCACACCACCGTGCTGCATGCCGTACGCAAGATTTCCGACGCCCGCGCCAAGCAAGCGGAGCTCAACCATACCCTGCACGTGTTGGAACAAACTCTAAAAGGATGAACATGCAACTCGTACAAACCACACGCGATGCATTGCTGAAACCGCTGTCGACTGTGGCGGGCATCGTCGAAAGACGCCATACCCTGCCCATCCTCGCGAACATCCTGATGCGCAAGGAAGGCAACAAGGTTGCCTTCATTGCGACCGACCTGGAAGTACAGATCACCACCCATGCCGACTTCGGCGTGGGTCAAGACAACGAATCCACCACGGTCGCGGCGCGCAAGTTGCTGGATATCCTGAAGGCTTTGCCGGACACCGGCGACGTGCGCCTGGCGCTGGCCAGCAACAAGCTGTCGGTGCAGTCGGCCAAGAGCCGCTTCGCCCTGCAGACGCTGGCCGCCAGCGAATTCCCCACCGTGGCCCAGCCCGAGCAGTGGGACGTGTCGCTGACCATGCCGCAGCGCACGCTGCGCCACCTGTTCAACATGGTGCACTTCGCCATGGCGCAACAGGACATCCGCTACTACCTGAACGGCATGCTGCTGGTATTTGAACCGGGCCGCGTGCGCGCGGTCGCCACCGATGGCCACCGCCTGGCGCACTGCTCGACCGAAGCCGACGGCATCAGCGAACGCCATGAAGTGATCGTGCCGCGCAAGACCGTGCTGGAAATGCAGCGCCTGCTGGAAGACTCCGACGAGCCCGTTTCCATCGACGTGGCGCCGGGCCAGATCCGCTTCCGCTTCGGCGACGTGGAACTCGTCTCCAAGCTGGTGGAAGGCAAGTTCCCGGACTTCACGCGCGTGATCCCGACCAACTACACGCGCCATTTCCTGGTCGGCCGCGAAGCGCTCCAGGGCAGCCTGCAGCGCGCCGCCATCCTGACCACCGACAAGTTCAAGGGCGTGCGCCTGCAACTGGCGCAGAACCAGATGAAGATCTCGTCCTCCAACGCCGAGCAGGAAGAGGCGCAGGAAGAAATCGACATCGACTACGGCCATGAAGCCCTCGATGTGGGCTTCAACGTCGGCTACCTGCTCGACGTGCTGTCCAACGTCAAGGTGGACAACATCCAGTGGTCGGTCATGCCCGACGCCAACGCGTCTGCGCTCATCACCCTGCCCGAAGACGACCAGTTCAAGTACGTCGTCATGCCCATGCGGATTTGATCCGCGCCCATCGTGGGTTTGTGCCGCTTGCGGGCCTGAGGGCCCGTGGGCGGTCCGGCCGCCAGGCCGTTCTTTAAAGCGTTATCGATACAGACATGTCAGATCAGCAGAACACCACTCCCGAGAACAGCGGCTACGGCGCTGACTCGATCAAGATGCTCAAGGGGCTGGAGGCCGTGCGCAAGCGCCCCGGCATGTACATCGGCGACACATCCGACGGCACCGGCTTGCACCACATGGTGTTCGAAGTCGTCGACAACGCCATCGACGAAGCCCTGGCCGGCTATTGCGACGACATCGTCGTCACGATCCACACCGACAACTCGATCTCGGTCACCGACAACGGCCGCGGCATTCCCACCGACATCCACAAGGATGACGAATTCCACCGCAGCGCGGCCGAAATCGTCATGACCGAGCTGCATGCCGGCGGCAAGTTCGACCAGAACTCCTACAAGGTGTCCGGCGGCCTGCACGGCGTGGGCGTGTCTTGCGTGAACGCGCTGTCCGAATGGCTGCGGCTGACCATCCGCCGCAACGGCGAAGTGCACCAGATGGAGTTCCGCCAGGGCGAGCGCGTCGCGCCCCTGGCGGTGACCGGCACGACCGACAAGCGCGGCACCGAAGTGCGCTTCCTGGCCGACCCGATCATCTTCAACAACATCGAGTACCACTACGAGATCCTCTCGAAGCGCCTGCGCGAGCTGTCGTTCCTGAACAATGGCGTGAAGATCCGCCTGATCGACCAGCGCCAGGGCAAGGAAGAGAACTTCGCCTTCTCCGGCGGCGTGAAGGGCTTCGTCGAATACATCAACCGCAGCAAGACCGTGCTGCACCCGAACGTGTTCTCGGTCACGACCGAGTCCTCGGCGGGCGGCGTGCCGGTCGGCGTCGAAGTGGCGATGCAGTGGAACGACAGCTACAGCGAAAGCGTGCTGTGCTTCACCAACAATATCCCGCAGCGCGACGGCGGCTCGCATCTGACCGGCCTGCGCGCGGCGATGACCCGCATCATCAACAAGTACATCACCGACAACGAACTGGCCAAGAAGGCCAAGGTCGAAACGTCCGGCGACGACATGCGCGAAGGCCTGGCCTGCGTGCTGTCGGTGAAGGTGCCCGAGCCCAAGTTCAGCAGCCAGACCAAGGACAAGCTGGTCTCCAGCGAAGTGCGTCCGGCCGTCGAAGAAGCCGTGGCGCGTACGCTGGAAACCTGGCTGCTGGAACATCCGAACGACGCCAAGGCGCTGTGCGCCAAGATCGTCGAAGCTGCCCGCGCCCGCGAAGCCGCGCGCAAGGCGCGCGAAATGACTCGCCGCAAGAGCGTGCTGGAAGGCGCAGGCCTGCCCGGCAAGCTGGCCGACTGCCAGGAAAAGGACCCCGCGCTGTGCGAGCTGTACATCGTCGAGGGTGACTCCGCAGGCGGCTCGGCCAAGCAAGGCCGCGACCGCAAGTTCCAGGCCATCCTGCCGCTGCGCGGCAAGGTGCTGAACGTCGAGAAGGCGCGTTTTGACCGCCTGATCGCCAGCGAGCAGATCGCCACGCTGATCACCGCGCTGGGCACCAGCATCGGTCCTGATTTCAACGTCGACAAGCTGCGCTACCACCGCCTCATCATCATGACCGACGCGGACGTGGACGGCGCGCACATCCGCACCCTGCTGCTGACGCTGCTGTACCGCCAGATGCCTGAACTGGTGCAGCGCGGCTACGTGTATATCGCCCAGCCGCCGTTGTACAAGGTCAAGGTCGGCCGTGAAGAACGGTATCTGAAGGACGACCAGGAAGAAGCGCAGTTCATGCTGCAACTGGCGCTGAAGGATGCCGAAATCATCTCGGGTGGCAACATCATCCGCGGCGACGAACTCAACGACCTGGCCCGCCAGTACGTCGCGGCCGACGCCGTGATCGCGCGCCTGTCGCGCGTGTTCGACGTGGGCGCGCTGTCGGCCATGGCCGAAGGCGTGGAGATCAACCTGGAGTCAGCAGAGTCCACCGCCGACTCCGCCCGCCGCCTGGCCGACGCCATGCGCGACCCGGTCAGCGGCAACGGCGTGGAAGTCGTGCCGGAGTTCGACGAGGCCACCGAGCGCCATCGCCTGTCGGTGCAGCGCATGCACCACGGCAACGTGCGCGTGAGCATCATCGACGCGGACTTCGTCAACGGTTCGGACTACGCGGTCCTGTCCAAGGCCGCCAAGAGCTTCCTGGGCAAGGTCGGCTCGCGTTCGCTGGCCGCCCGCGGCGAAGGCGACAAGCGCAAGGAACAGACTGTGTCCGACTTCCGCGAAGCCATGCAGTGGCTGCGCAGCGAAGCCGACCGCAGCATCTCCAAGCAGCGCTACAAGGGTCTGGGCGAAATGAACCCGGAACAGCTGTGGGAAACCACCATGGACCCGAAGGTGCGCCGCCTGTTGCGCGTGCAGATCGAGGACGCCATCGCGGCCGACGAAGTCTTCACCACGCTGATGGGCGACGACGTTGAACCGCGCCGCAACTTCATCGAGACGCATGCACTGTCGGCGGGGAATATCGACGCTTGACGGTGTTGGATTAGATTTTTTTCAAGAAGTCTAGACAGAGAAAAATGGGCCGCAATCGCGGCCCATTTTTTCTGGAGCTTGCAACGCCGTGCACCATAACCGCTATGGGACGCTGGCCGATGCCTCCCGACGATCCTCCCGGGAGTGACGGGAGCCCCGCCTGCCTAAAGGCTGAAGAGGAAACGCTATGAACCATAGTGAGTTCGGGATCGAACGGATTGTTGCGCGCATCTGCAACTCGGACAGTACTGCCGAGGCATTTGCGTTGTATCGATTCGCAGCTCCGCTGCTGAGGGATTACAAGTTTGTTTTTGCTGCCGATAAGGGCGGATCACCTGGATTTGCGGTCAACCGCAATTTTTCAGCGGGAGCCGCCGTCCGCAGTCTGTTTCGAACCGAGCGGGTTTTCGTGTTGGATGCAATGACCGCCAAGGAGATGGAGTCCGGACCAAGCACATATCCGATTGATTACTCTATCTCACTCGACACGAATGCCATGAGTTACCTCGTACCGCATATGGCAGGTAAACGTGGCGGACGCATTCCAGCCGACTTTCAGGAAGTCTTCGAATTCATTGCGCGGCCTGATGTTTTCGTCGATCCGCTTCCCTATCTCACTGAAAATCTGCCACGGCTGGCGAATGGTGAGCCGGCTGAAAAAATCTTTGAAAATTTCAAGGCTTACGAAATTCTTCGTACCCTCGATGTTGCCTGGCTGAAGTCAAATGGTGAAGTGCGCTCGACGCTCTCCGACCAGGAACTCGCTATTAGCGCGCAGCGCCAAGTTTCCGAAATGTACGTTGATGTCGGGAACACCGTGATGATGGGGAAACTCCTGTTCAATCATCGGTACATGTATGCCTTTCTAGTCAAGATGGCGACGATCCAACTGAAGTCACCGAGCGCAGACCCTGGCAAGAAGATGGCGGCTTTCCTGGAGTTTTGCCATTCGACGCTAGCCACGATGAGCGGGCGGGAAGCTGCGGTTGCACGAGAATATTTCACGCGGGGACACAATCTCGCTTTTTTTGGGAAGATCCAAAAGCGAAAGAAGGACATCTTGAACCAGCTAAGCAACATGGCTTGGGACATGTGGCATGTTAGGCAGCTAGAGCTGTCGATTACGTTCGACCGGGAAAGGCAAGCGAGGTACTTCTTTCCGGCATTGCTAACGTTTGACCAAAAACTTGTTGAAATCATGGACCTTTACCCGCTTAAAGCATGTGCTTTCAAGGTCGGTAGCGCTCAATCAATACCCTTTTTTGATGGGGATCCATTCCGGTTGATCGCTACTGATGACGAAGACGGAGAATCGGTCATACAGAAGTATTTTTCTGACGAGGCGATCGCAGCGAGAGCCGCGGTTCGTGACCGCGTAAAAGCCAATTTCTCAGAGATAGTTCAGTTGTTGGAAGCAGAGCTCCTGGCCGTGGTGGGACAGTAACGATGGCTCCGTAGGCCTTCGGGTTCTAGCTTCTGGTGACCTTGTCTCCGGCGAACAAGTCGTTGTTTATCGTCCTCCCTGCCATTTCATGCGCGAGCCCGGTGCGCCAGGACGGATCGTCGTCTACACCTGTACGTCGTTAGCCCAGGGCTCGGCCGTCAACCGTTCCGCCAGATACTCGATGAAGGCCTGCACCCGGGCCGGCCGGCGGCGACCAGGCGGCGTGACGATATGCAAGGCGATGGGATCCACCTGCCAGTCGTCCATCGCGGTTTCCAGCGCGCCCGACTGCAGGTCCTTCCACGCCAGGAACTCCGGCTGCAGTGCCAGCCCCATGCCCGCCTGCAGCGCCGGCGTCAGGGCTTCGGCGTTGTTCACGTTCAGGTGCACGGGCAGCGACTGTGAAAACTCGCCGTGCTTTTCATGACGGAAACGCCAGCTCGTGCCGTTGCGTGCATACATGTATTGCAGCGCCGTGTGCTGCGCCAGGTCCTTTGGATGTTTGGGCCGTCCCGCGCGCTTGAAGTAGCTGGGTGCGCCCACCAGCAGGATGCGCACCGAGCACAGGCGGCGTGCCAGCAGCGTCGAGTCCACGAGGTTGGAGATGCGCAGCGCCAGGTCGAAGCGTTCGGAGACCAGGTCGGCCTGCTTGTCGCTGAATTCGATCTCCAGGGCCACGTCGGGATTGGCCTGCATGAAGGGAGGCAGCATCGGCGCCAGATGTGTGACTCCGAAGGACATGGGCGCGGACAGCCTGATCTTGCCGCGCAGGCTGCTCGACTTTTCCGTCACCTCGGATTCGACCGCCTCGCCCTCTTCCAATATGCGCGCTGCGCGTTCCAGCGCCGCGTAGCCGGATTCGGTCAAGGTCATGCTGCGGGACGTCCGATGAAACAGCGTCGTCTTCATGCGGGCTTCCAGACGGCTGATGGTCTTGGAAACCGTGGCCTGCGACAAGGCGAACTCGGCCGCCGCCTTGGCGAATGATCCGGTCTCGGCGACCTTGGCGAAGATCGCCCAACCTTCTAAATCCGGCAGCTTGCTCATCTCGTATTCCTGGGAAATGCCCGCGCCGATGATAGCCCCTGCCTATGGCATGGACAAGAATGGTGTTGAACGCAGCGCAGCAAAGGACTGTCACGCCATGGTCATCATGCAAGAAATGGAAAGGATGGAATTCCATGCTGCGGGTTCTCAGGAACGCGGCCGCTCCCTACTATGCATACACCGACAGACGAGATGTACGGGCCCTTCCAGCGGCACCCCGCCATCGTCGCAACGGTGCAGACCGGGATGGTTTGCCAGCTACACCGAATTCTTCGCTGCCGCCTTCCTTGATAGTTTTCCTTAAAGAGAGATCCGCCATGTCCGCCAACAAATACCTCGAAGTCCTGACCCCGCAGAACAGCCAGATCATCTTCATCGACCAGCAGCCGCAGATGGCCTTCGGCGTGCAGTCCATCGACCGCCAGACGCTGAAGAACAATGTGGTGGGCTTGGCCAAGGCCGCACGCGCCTTCAATATCCCCACCACCATCACCACCGTCGAAACCGACAGCTTCTCTGGCAACACCTACCCCGAACTGCTGGCTGTGTTCCCCGAGAACAAGATCCTGGAACGCACCTCCATGAACTCCTGGGACGACCAGAACGTGCGCGACGCGCTGGCCGCCAATGGCCGCAAGAAAGTGATCGTCGCCGGCCTGTGGACCGAGGTCTGCAACACCACCTTCGCGCTGTGCGCCATGCTGGAAGGCGAGTACGAAATCTACATGGTGGCTGATGCTTCGGGCGGCACCTCGGTGGACGCGCACAAGTACGCCATGGACCGCATGGTGCAGGCTGGCGCCGTGCCGATGACCTGGTTGCAGGTGATGCTGGAATGGCAGCGCGACTGGGCCCGCAAGGAGACCTATGACGCCGTCACGGGCATCGTGAAGGAACACTCCGGCGCCTACGGCATGGGCATCGACTACGCCGTCACCCACGTGCACAAGCTGGCAGAGCGCGTGCAGCACGGTGAACGCATCGGCCCCAACCCCGCCAAGTAAACCGCAAGCCGGATCGTCCAGACAGCGTCTGGCCGGTCCGGCGCCTTGTTTTTGAACACGGCGTTTTGAACACGGCGGGCGGCGGGACTTGCGGGTCCGAATGCCGCCTGGCGCGATCCAGGAGAGTCCCATGCCAGACCAGAAGAATCCCGCCGCGCGCGGCACCTTCGCGCCCTTGCGCCAGTCCGTGTTCGCCGTGCTGTGGGCCGCGACCGTGCTGGGCAACGTGGGCAGCTTCATGCGGGACGTGGCCAGTTCGTGGCTGGTGACCGACCTGTCGGCCAGCCCGGCCGCGGTGGCGCTGATCCAGACGGCGGCGACCCTGCCCATCTTTTTGCTGGCGATTCCCGCTGGCGTGCTGTCCGACATCCTGGACCGGCGCCGCTTCCTGATCTTCGTGCAGCTGCTGCTTGCCTCGGTCAGCGGCACGCTGCTGCTGCTGTCGCATTTCGGCGCGCTGACGGTCGATTACCTGATCGCCCTGACCTTCGTCGGCGGCATCGGCGCGGCCTTGATGGGACCGACCTGGCAATCCATCGTCCCCGAACTCGTACCGCGCGAAGAACTCAAGGGCGCGGTGGCGCTCAATTCGCTGGGCATCAACATCGCCCGCGCCATCGGTCCGGCGGCGGGCGGCCTGATCCTGGCCAGCTTCGGCGCGGCCGTCACCTATGGGCTGGACGTGCTGAGCTACGTGTTCGTCATTGCCGCACTGCTGTGGTGGAAGCGTCCCGCGGCCGTCGATAGCGCGCTGTCGGAGAACTTCTTCGGCGCGTTCCGCGCCGGCCTGCGCTACACGCGGGCCAGCAAGGAGCTGCACCGCGTGTTGCTGCGCGCCGCCGTCTTCTTCCTGTTCGCCAGCGCGGTCTGGGCCTTGCTGCCGCTGGTGGCGCGGCAGATGCTGGGCGGCTCCTCGGGCTTTTACGGCGTGCTGCTGGGCGCGGTGGGCGCAGGAGCCATCATCGGCGCCCTGCTGCTGCCCAGGCTGGGCGCCCGCCTGAATGCCGACGGGTTGGTGCTGCTGGCGTCGGTGGCCAGCGCGGCGGTCATGGCCGTGCTGGTGTTCGCGCCGCCTCAATGGCTGGCCGTGCTGATGCTGGTGGTGCTGGGCATGGGCTGGATTACCGCGCTCACCACGTTCAATGGCGTGGCCCAGGCCGTGCTGCCCAACTGGGTGCGCGGCCGCGGACTGGCGGTGTACCTGATGGTCTTCAACGGCGCGATGGCCGCCGGCAGTTTGGGCTGGGGCCTGGTGGCGCGCGAGATCGGCGTGCCCTACGCTCTGGCGGTCAGCGCCGCCGGACTGGTCGCGGTTGCGCTGCTGTTTCATCGCGCCAGCCTGCCGGTTGGCGAGGCGGATCTGCAGGCGTCGAATCACTGGCCGGAGCCGCTGGTCGCTGAACCGGTGGCCCACGACCGCGGTCCGGTGCTGGTGCAGGTCGAGTACCGCATCCGCCAGGAAGACCGCCCTGCCTTTCTGGATGCGATGCAGCGCCTGTCGCAAGAGCGACTGCGCGATGGCGCCTATGCCTGGGGCGTGGTCGAGCACACCAGTGACCCGCAGCGGGTGGTCGAGTGGTTCTTCGTCGAATCCTGGGCCGAACACCTGCGCCAGCATCACCGGGTGTCGCACGCCGATGCCGATCTGCAAGCGGAAGCGCTGCGCTTTCATATTGGGCCGGAAAAGCCCGAAGTGCATCACTTCCTGGCCTTGAAGCGCTGACGGGCAGCATCGGGAGCACGTCCATGAACCACATGAAGCATGCCGCCATGATCGGCGACAGTCCGGCCACGGAGGCGCATCATGATTGAGCGCCGTCCGCTTGCGAGCCTGGGCCACGAACGCCGCGGCTGGCTGGATGCCAAGCATCACTTTTCCTTCGCGGCCTACCAGGACCCCGAGCGCATGAGCTGGGGCGCGCTGCGCGCATGGAACGATGAAACCATCGCGCCGGGCGCAGGGTTTCCGCCCTTGTTGCACTCGGACGTGGAAATCATCACCTGCGTGCGGGAAGGCGCGCTCACCCATGAAGACGATCTGGGCAATCGCGGCCGCACCCGCGCTGGCGAAGTGCAGGTCGTGAGCGCGGGCAGTGGGGTGACGCATGCCGAATTCAATATGGAAGGCGGACCCGCGCACGTCTTCCAGATTTGGATAGAGCCGGACCGCCGCGGCGCGCCGCCCAGTTGGGGCCGGAAGTCCTTTACCCGCGAAGCCTGCAAGGGACGCTTCATCACGCTGGCCAGCGGCATCGACGGCGACGATGATGCGCTGCCCATCCGCAGCGACGCGCGCGTGCTTGCGGTGGCGCTCAAAGCAGGCGAAGCCGTCGTTTACCGCTTCGCGCGCGGCCGCCGCCGCGGCTATCTGGTCGCCTCCAAGGGCAGATTGCAAGTCAACGGCGTGGAGATTGGCTCAGGCGATGGCGCCGCCATCCGCGACGAAACCGATGTGCGCCTCATGGCCTTGGACGATGCCGAAGTGCTCCTGGCCGATACGCACGCATGAGCGGCGCGCGCTCATAACCCCTACACAACGCGAGGACGCACATGAAGATCTATCTACTTTCCCTGGGCGCCGGACTGCTGGTCGGCGTGGTCTACAGCCTTCTGCAGGTCCGCTCGCCCGCTCCGCCGCTGGTGGCGTTGATCGGCCTGCTGGGCATATTGGTCGGCGAGCAGGTCATTCCCGTGGGCAAGCAACTGCTCAAGGGCACCGCCTTCGTCGCGGCCTGTGACAAGGAAAAGGCCGTGAGCCACGTGCTCGGGCAATTGCCTGGCCGCCACCAGGCTCAAGACAAGGAACACGGCTGAGCCGGTTCCCGCATCCAAGGAGATATTGCATGCCTACCCGCCGCGATCTCATCGGTGTAGCTTCCGCCCTGGCGCTCAACGGTATGTTGGGACGCCCCGCCATCGCCAGTTCAAAAGGAGATTCCAACATGTCCAACGCCACGCCGGACGTCATTTTCCACAATGGCCGCATCACCACGCTGGACCGCGGCAAGCCGCAGGCCAGCGCCGTCGCGATCAAGAACGGCCGCTTTGTGGCGGTCGGTTCGGACGCCGAAGTCATGCCGCTGGCCGACGCCGGCACGCGGGTCGTCGACCTGAAGCGCCGCGCGGCCTTGCCGGGCCTGTACGACAACCACACCCACGTGGTCCGCGGCGGCCTGAACTACAACATGGAGCTGCGCTGGGACGGCGTGCGCTCGCTGGCCGACGCCATGGCCATGCTGAAACGCCAGGTCGCCATCACGCCCGCGCCGCAATGGGTGCGCGTGGTGGGCGGCTTTACCGAGCATCAGTTCGCCGAGAAACGCCTGCCCACGATCGAGGAGATCAACGCCATCGCGCCCGACACGCCGGTGTTCATCCTGCACCTGTATGACCGCGCGCTGCTCAACGGCGCAGCGCTGCGCGCGGTGGGCTATACCAAGACCACGCCCAATCCGCCGGGCGGCGAGATCATGCGCGATGGTCAGGGCAATCCCACGGGGCTGCTGCTGGCCAAACCTAACGCGACCATTCTGTACGCCACCCTGGCCAAGGGCCCCAAGCTGCCCTTCGACTACCAGGTCAATTCCACGCGCCACTTCATGCGCGAGCTGAACCGGCTGGGCGTGACCGGCGTGATCGATGCGGGCGGCGGCTTCCAGAACTATCCGGACGACTACGCCGTGATCCAGAAGCTGGCCGACGAGAACCAGATGACGGTGCGCCTGGCCTACAACCTCTTCACGCAAAAGCCCAAGCAGGAAAAGGAAGATTTCCTCAACTGGACGTCGAGCGTGAAGTACAAGCAGGGCAGCGACTACTTCCGCCACAACGGCGCGGGCGAAATGCTGGTGTTCTCGGCGGCCGACTTCGAGGACTTCCGCGTCGAGCGTCCGGACATGCCGCCCGAAATGGAAGGCGAACTGGAAGAGGTCGTGCGCGTGCTGGTGCAGAACAAGTGGCCGTGGCGTTTGCACGCGACCTACGACGAGACCATCTCGCGCGCGCTGGACGTGTTCGAGAAAGTGCATCGCGATACGCCGCTGACGGGGCTGAACTGGTTCTTCGACCACGCCGAGACCATCTCCGACAAATCGATCGACCGCATTGCCGCGCTGGGTGGCGGCATTGCCGTACAGCACCGCATGGCCTACCAGGGCGAGTACTTCATCGAACGCTACGGCGCGAAGGCCGCCGAAGCCACGCCGCCCGTCGCCAAGATCCTGCAGCGCGGCGTGAAGGTCTCGGCCGGCACCGATGCGACCCGTGTCGCGTCCTACAACCCCTGGGTGTCCTTGTCCTGGATGGTTACCGGCAAGACCGTGGGCGGCACCCGCCTCTACCCTGCGCGCAACTGCCTGGACCGCGAGACGGCGCTGCGCATGTGGACCGAGAACGTGGCCTGGTTCTCCAACGAGGAAGGCAAGCGCGGCCGCATCGAACCCGGCCAGCTGGCCGACTTCATCGTGCCGGACAAGGACTACTTCAGCTGCACCGAGGACGAGATCTCCTTCCTGACCTCGGACCTGACCGTGGTGGGCGGGCGGGTGGTCTACGGCGCGGGCGAATTCGCGCCGCTGGACGACAACCCGCTGCCGCCCGCCATGCCCGACTGGTCGCCTACCCGGCTGTTCGGCGGCTATGGCGCCTGGGGCGATCCAGACGGCGCCGGCCGCAATTCGCTGGGCTACCGCAACATGGCGGCCTGCGCGTGCGCCAGCTCCTGCGGCCTGCATGGACACGACCATGCCCGCGCATGGGCGTCGAATGCGCCCAGCTCCGATCCGCAGGGCTTCTTCGGCGCGCTGGGCTGCTCCTGCTGGGCTGTCTGAGGAGGCTGGCCATGAACGCTGCTTTCCAATGGGAACGTCGCCTGGCCGACCTGGCCCGCCCGCTGTTCGGCGCCTCGGCGCTGCGGTTCCTGGCCTATCTGGGGCTGTGCGCCGCCTACCTGCAGGGCGGGCTGGTGAAGCTCTTCGATTTTCCCGGTGCGCTGCGTGAAATGGCGCATTTCGGGCTGTCGCCCGGGCCGTTGTTCGCGGTGCTGGTGATTGCGCTGGAACTGGTTGCTTCCCTGATGATCCTGACGGGCCGGCTGCGATGGCTGGGCGCGCTGGCGCTAGCTGCATTCACGTTGGTGGCGACCGGTATTGCGTTGCGCTTTTGGGAGATGCCCGTGGGGCAGGAACGCTTCATGGCGGCCAACTCGTTCTTTGAACATCTGGGGTTGGCCGGCGGGTTTCTGCTTGTGGCGTGGTTGGATCTGCGGGAGATCGAGAAGGCACCTTAAATCGATCCTTAAGCGCCTTGTGATCGAATTTAGGGTGTTTTCCCGCGCAAGCTGCTACGTTGACGGCGAACTATCTACAACCCCGCCGCCGCATCCGGCGGCGTGCCGCAAACCTGCTTGATCGTTTGCCTTAGCCAGCGGTGCGCGGGGTCGCTGTCCAGCCGCGGCGGCCAGGCCTGCACCACGGTGACCGGACGCATGGGCACCGGCACCTCGAAGGCGCTCAGCTTCAGGCCCAGGCGTTCGACGCCGGACATCAGGTTCTGCGGCATGGACGGCAGCACCAGGTCGGAATCGGCCAGCGCGAAGATCGCGGCGTGGAAGGTGGGCGTGATCAGCGTGACGTGGCGCGCCAGCCCGAGTTCTTCCAGGGTGTCGTCGATCGGGCCTTGCGCGCGGCCGCGGCGCGACACGCTGACGTGGTCGTAGGCGCAGAAGCGCTGCGGGGTGATGGGAGCCTTGAAGATCGGGTGTTCCTTGCGCGCCAGTCCGCAGAACGCGGTGGTGAACAGGGTCTGCACCTTGATGTCGGCGCCGAACTTCTGGGAAGAACCGATATAGAGATCGGCATCGCCGCTGAGCGCGTCGGCGTCGTGGTTGCCTTCGGAGACGAAGCGCAGCACGGCGCGGGGCGCATAACGGCGCAGGTGCTCGCGCAGCCGGCCGCCGTAACCGCCCACGAACACGTCGTTGGCGCGCAGGGTGAAGACGCGCGTCAGGGTTGCCAGGTTGATGTCCTCGCCGAAGGCCGTGAAGACGGCCTGCGCCTGTTCGATGACGTGGCGCACCTGCGCGTGCAGGGCCAGCGCCCGGGGCGTGGGCGCCAGGCCGCGGCCGGAGCGCACCAGCACGGGGTCGCCGACGGCCTCCCGGATGCGCGCCAGGCTGCGGCTCATGGCGGGGGTGCTCAGGTTCAGCCGGCGCGCCGCGCCGACGACGCTGCCTTCCTGGATCAGCACGTCCAGGGTCAATAGCAGATTCAGGTCTAGCGGTTTCATGTGACCAAGCATAGCGCGGCCGGCAAACCGGACGGGCGTTTCAGGGTTGCATCTGATGCACTTCTGGATTGCGACAGACGGCATTCCCCGGCGTCCCGTCCGGGACCAACATTCGAGCCGAGGCCGCGCGTGGGCGCAGGCCGTATGAGAACCGAGGAGAGACAAATGGCGCTGGAAGTTCTGGAACTGCATCATCACGCGGTGCGCATGTCGCTGGACAAGGTCGCGGCCATGGGCGCGTTCTATGGAGACGTGCTGGGTTTGGACACGGACCGTGGCCGTTGGGAGATTCCGGGCATCGCCGGCTATTTCCTGGACATGGGCAACGACTGCCAGATCCACCTGCTGGGCAGCGACGGCCCCTCGCCCTATTCCCAAGGTCCGGGCTGTGATCCTGTGGAAAACCACGTGGCGCTGGCCGTGCGCGATATCGCGGCGGCCGAGACGGAACTGCAGCGTCTGGCGGTGGACTACTGGAAGCTGGACAACGTGGCCGCGCCCGAGCTCATGCAGCTGTTCCTGCGCGACCCGGTGGGCAACCTGATCGAGCTGCACCAGATCGGCCGCTGCCGTTGCAAGCGCAGCGACCGCGCCTTCGCCGACGCGAAGGCCGCGCAAGGCGCCGCGCCGTCGCAGGGCCGGGACTGAGGGGTTGGGGATAAGCCATGTTCATCGATCTGAATGACCTGGCGGGCCCGGCGCGCTACAAGCTGCTGACCGCGGCGATCGTGCCGCGGCCCATCGCCTGGATCGTGTCGCGCGACGCCGCAGGGACGACGAACGTGGCGCCGTTCTCGTTCTTCAACCTGATGTCGGGCGATCCGCCGCTGATCTGCGTCGGCATCGGCGTGCGCGGCGATGCGCCCAAGGACACCGCGCGCAACATCGCCGAACGCGGCGAGTTCACCGTGAGCCTGGTGTCCGCCCCGCAGGCCGGCCGGATGAACGTGACGGCGGTGGATTTTCCGGCGGGCGTGGACGAGTCCCTGGAGGCTGGCCTGGAGCTGTCGCCGTCGCGGCGCATCGAGGTGCCCTGGGTGGCGCAGTCGCCCGTGGCGTTCGAGTGCCGCGTGCATGAACTGCTGCGCATCGACCGCCGCAGCCTGATCGTGGCGCAGGTGGCGGCCATGCATGTGCGTGACGACGTGGTGGCGGACCGGGAGCATCTCTATCTGGATGGTCCGGCGATGGACCTGCTGGCGCGCCTGCACAATCCAGGCTGGTATTGCCGGCCGCAGGCGGCGTTTCAGATGCCTCAGCTGACGCTGGCGCAGTGGGATGCGATGAAGCAATCGGGCGAGGCCGAGCGGTATCTGGAGCAAGGCGCCGCAGAGCGCTGATGGCACCAGCGCGGCGTCACCGCCCCGGCCGCGCCTTCAGATCCCCCATCTCTTCCTGCATGAGCTGGTGCGCATAGCGTGAAAACACGCTGACCAGCCGCGTGCGCGTGTGGTACGGCGGATACAGCAGCGCCACCGTCACCGGCACGGCGGGACTGAAGGGGCGGATCTCGACGTTGTGGGCGGCGTATTCCTCGCGCGCGGCCAGCGGGTTGATGAGCGCCACGCCCAAGCCCGCGCCCACCAGGGCGCAGATCGACGAACCCAGGCCAGCTTCGGCCACGGTCTGGCGTTCGACCTTGGCTGTCTTGAATATCGTGTCGATCTTTTCGCGCAGCGGCGTGCCGCTGGTGAAGGCCACGAACGGTTCGCCGGCGAAGTCGGCGGGCTTGAGTTTCTTCAGCTTGGCCAGGCGATGGCCCTTGGGCACCACCGCGACGCAGCTCATGGTCAGCACCGGCTCGACCTGGATGCCGGGGGAATCTCCCGACAGCATGGCCAGGCCCGTGTCGCAGAACCCCGAACTGATCCAGTTGTGCACCGTGCTGGCGTTGCCGGAATGGATGGACACCATCACGTCCGGGTATTCCGTCTTGAAGGCCGCGACGATGCGCGCCAGCAGGCCGCCTGCCAGCCGCGGCATGGCGGCCACGCTCAGGCGGCTGGCGCTGAACGAGCGGATGCTGGCCGCCGCCGACTCCAGGCCGGCCAGGCCGATGAAGGTCTTTTCCACTTCCTGGAAGAAACGCGACCCGTCCTGCGTCGGGGTCAGGCGGCTGCCATTGCGGTCGAACAAGGCGAACTGGGTAATGGCTTCCAATTGCGCAATTAAGCGGCTAACGTGCGGCTGCGAGGTGTGCACGCGCCGTGCGGCGGCGGTCATGGAGCCGGTCATCATCACGGCGCGGAACGCCTCGATGTGTCTCAAGCCCATCCGTGGAATGGCCATGTCAAATCCGTATAGAGGAATACTCGATTGGAACTGGATAAAACCATACCGCTAGTTGATACTTTTCGCCAGCCGCGGGGCTCATCGCGGGACGAGGCGGCTGTCAGCCTGGCTGGCGCCGTCGATCGTGAACATAAACATGCGCCGCTCGAACGGCGCCAAGGGAATCAGATGAAAGCACTTGCTGCGATCTCCGTCGCCGCGGCCTTCCTGGGCAGCGCCGCAACCGCCCAGGCCGAAGGCCCCAGCCGCCTGGACAAGATCAAGGAAACCGGCGTGATCACGCTGGGCCATCCGGAGACCTCGGTCCCGTTTGCCTATCTGGACGGCAACCAGAAGCCGATCGGCTACACGGTGGAGATCTGCCAGGAAGTCGCCCAATACGTGAAGGCCGCCCTGAAGCTGCCCAAGCTGGAGGTGCGCTACAACCCGACGACTTCCGCCACGCGCATTCCGCTGCTGGCCAACGGCACCATCGACCTGGAATGCGGCAACACCACCAACAACCTCGAACGCCACAAGCTGGTGTCGTTCGCGCCCACGACCTTTGTGGCGCAGGTGGTGCTGGTGGCGCGCAAGGACGGCGGCGTGGATCCCAACAACCTGGAGTCCTTCCGCGGCAAGTCGATCGCCGCGCAGGCCGGCGGCCAGACCTTCCGGCTGATCTCGCAGCTGAACGCCAAGGGCAACCTGGGCATCACCATGGCGCCCACCAAGGACACCGCCGAAACCATCCTGATGGTGGAATCGGGCCGCGCCGCGGGTTCGGCCAACGATGACGGCATCGCCTATGGCGCGGTGGCGTCGTCGAAGAATCCCGACGCCTTCGTGATTGGCACCAAGGGCCTGGAAATGGCGCCCTACGGCATCATGGAACCCAAGGACGATCCGGCCTTCAAGAAGGTGGTGGACGATGCCGTGCGCGATCTGATCAAGACGGGCAAGGTGGCCGCGATCTACGACAAGTACTTCAATGCGCCGATCCCGCCCAAGCAGATCAACCTGAAGTACCCGATGAGCGATGCGCTCAAGCGCGCGCTGGCCAATCCGACCGATTCCGGCGATCCCAAGGCGTACGAGTAAGCAGGCTGCGCGCGGGACGCCCGGCGTCCCGCGGCTTGCGTGCAAGAAAGCCGGCTGCCAGGCGCGGTTGGCATCGCCATCAAGGGACGGGGCATGAATTACAACTGGAGCTGGAGCATCTTCCTGGATATGTCGCCGGACGGCGTGCATACCTTTCTGGAGACGATCTTCATCGGCGTGGGCTGGACCTTGGCGCTGGCCCTGACCGCGTGGGTGTTCTCGCTGTTGCTGGGGTCAGTGCTGGGCGTGATGCGCACCGCCAGCTCGCGCCTGATGAACGCGCTGGGCGCGACCTATGTGGAGGTCTTCCGCAACATCCCGCTGCTGGTGCAGATGTTCCTCTGGTACTTCGTGCTGCCCGAACTGCTGCCGCATGCCTGGGGCCTGGCCATGAAGCAGATGCCGCAACCCTGGGGCCAGTTCGTACCCGCGGTGCTGTGCCTGGGGTTCTATGGATCGGCGCGGGTGGCCGAGCAGCTGCGCGCGGGCATACAGTCGCTGCCGCGCGGCCAGTTCCAGGCGGGCACCGCGCTGGGCCTGACCGAGGCGCAGGTGTACCGCTACATCATCCTGCCGGAAGCGTTCCGCATCGTGCTGCCGCCCCTGACCTCCGAGTTCATGGGCACCATCAAGTATTCGTCGGTGGCGCTCACGATCGGGCTGTTGGAACTGACCGGCCAGGCGCGTTCGATGGCGGAATTCAGCTTCCACATCTTCGAGGCGTTTTCCGCGGCCACGGTGATCTACCTGATCATCAACGGCATGGTGGTGCTGGGCATGCGGCTGCTCGAACGCCATGTCGCGGTTCCCGGACTGATCGGTTCGGCGAAAAGGCCCTAGGACGACGCCATGGGCAAATTCGATTTCGACGTGATCTGGGCGGCGCTGCCCTATCTGTTCAAGACGGGCATGACCTTCACGCTGACCCTGACCGCGCTGGCCGGCGTGATGGGCCTGGCGCTGGGCACGCTGCTGGCCATGATGCGGCTGTCGCGCTTCAAGATCCTGTCGGTGCCGGCGGGCATCTACGTGAACGTGATGCGCTCGATCCCGCTCTTGCTGGTGATCTTCTGGTTCTACTTCCTGATGCCCTACATCGCCGCCTGGGTGGTGGGGTCGCCCACGCCGTTGCGCGTGGGGGCGTTCAATTCGGCGGTGATCACCTTCACCCTTTTCGAGGCCGCGTACTTCTGCGAAATCATGCGCGCGGGCATCCAGTCGATCGCGCGCGGCCAGGTGTCGGCCAGCATGGCGCTGGGGCTGAACCACTGGCAGGGCATGCGCTATGTGGTGTTGCCGCAGGCGTTCCGCAACATGCTGCCGGCGCTCTTCACGCGCATCATCATCCTGTTCCAGGACACCTCGCTGGTGTATGTGCTGTCCCTGACCGATTTCCTCGGCGCGGCCGCCAAGATCGGCCAGCGCGACGGCCGTCTGGTGGAGCTCTATCTGTTCGTGGCGGTGGTGTATTTCGTGATCTGCTTCACGGCGTCCCGCCTGGTCAAGCTGCTGGAAAAGCGCACGCGGGTGCTGCGCTAGCGCAGCGCTTCCAGTTATCCACAGGTTTCAACAATGCAACTCTCTTCCAAACCCCCGATGATAGCGATCAAGCAGGTCAGCAAGTGGTATGGCGACTTCCAGGTGCTGGACGATTGCTCCACCACCGTGGGCCGCGGCGAGGTCGTGGTGGTGTGCGGACCGTCGGGTTCGGGCAAGTCCACGCTGATCAAGACCGTGAACGCGCTGGAGCCCTTCCAGAAAGGCGAGATCCAGGTCAACGGCATTTCGGTGGGCGATCCGCGCACCAACCTGCCCAAGCTGCGCGCGGTGGCCGGCATGGTGTTCCAGCATTTCGAGCTGTTCCCGCACCTGTCGGTGACGGAGAACCTGTGCCTGGGCCAGCTCAAGGTGCTCAAGCGCGGCAAGGACGAAGCGCGCCAGCGCGCGCTGGCCCTGCTGGAGCGCGTGGGCCTGTCGGCGCACAAGGACAAGCACCCCGGCGAACTGTCGGGCGGTCAGCAGCAGCGCGTGGCGATCGCGCGCGCGCTGTCGATGGACCCGGTGGTGATGCTGTTCGACGAACCGACCTCGGCGCTGGACCCTGAGATGGTCAACGAAGTGCTGGACGTGATGACCGACCTGGCCGCCGAGGGCATGACGATGATGGTGGTGACCCATGAAATGGGATTCGCGCGCCGCGTCGCCGACCGTGTGATCTTCATGGACGGCGGCAAGATCGTGGAAGACTGCGACAAGGAGCAGTTCTTCGGCGATGTAGAGGAGCGTGCGCCGCGCACGCGCCAGTTTCTTTCCAAAATCCTGCAGCACTGACAGCCATGACCCAGACCTCCCCCGCCGCCGCCCGCGCACCCGTCGACCTGCGCAGCGACACGGTCACCCATCCCACCGCGGCCATGTACGAACGCATGCGCACCGCGCCCATCGGCGATGACGGCCTGGACGGCGATCCTACCGTGCGCGAGCTCGAGGCGTATGTGGCCGGCCAGCTGGGCAAGGAAGCCGGGCTGTTCGTGCCCAGCTGCACCATGGCCAACCTGCTGGCGGTGCTGGCGCAGACGCAGCGCAATGAGCAGGTGGTGTTGGAATCGGCCGCCCACATGTACACGTCCGAACGCGGGGCGGCCACGTTCACCGGCTCGTTCTACCTGGGCCTGCCCGGTACTGACGGCGCCATGGACCTGAACCGCCTGGAGGACGCCTTGCTGGCCGGCGGCCACCGCTTGAAGACGGCGCTGGTGACGATGGAGACCTCGCACAATAACGCCGCCGGCGCGGTGCTGCCGCTGGATCACATGCAGGCGGTCCATGGCTTGGCGCGTGCCGCGGGCGTGCCGGTGCACCTGGATGGCGCGCGCCTCTACAACGCGGCCGTGGCCCTGGGCGTGGCGGCGGGCGAGATCGCCCGCCATGCCGACACCGTGTCGCTGTGCCTGTCCAAGGGCCTGAGCGCGCCGGTGGGCGCGGTGCTGGCCGGCAGCCAGCCCGTCATGGCGCGGGCGCGCGTGCTGCGCCGCATGCTGGGCGGCACCCAGCGCCAGTCGGGCATCATGGCCGCGGCCGGCCTGGAAGGCGTGCAGACCATGACCGGGCGGCTGGCGGAGGATCACGTTCGCGCGCGCCGCCTGAGCGCGGGCGTCAACCGCCTGGGACCGGCCATCTCGGCCACCGAACCGCAGACCAATATCGTGCAGGTGGAGACCGCCGGCACGGGCATGAGCAACACGGAGTGGGTGGCGGCCCTGCAGGCGGCGGGCCTGCTGGTGCGCCCCTGGGGCCGCACGCGGCTGCGCTGCGTGACCCACCGCCACATCGGCGATGCCGACATCGACGCGGCTGTGCAAGCCTTCGAAACGGTGCTGAACGCAGGCTGATCTGCTCCGTTCGGCGGCGGTGGCGCGATGCGATAATGCCGCATGACCACGACCCATCTTTCCCGAAAAGACTATTTCTGCGCACTGGCGGTCGTGGTCATCTGGGGCACCAACTTCGTCGCCATGAAGGTCGGCATGCGGGGCCTCTCTCCCATGCTGCTGGGCGCCCTGAGATTCGCGCTGGCGGCCTTCCCCCTGATTCTCTTCGTGCGTGCGCCCAGGCTGCCGTGGCGCTGGGTCGCGGCCTATGGACTGGTGCAGGGCCTGGGCCAGTTCGGGCTGCTCTTTACCGCCTTGAAGTTCGGCATGCCGGCCGGCATGGCGTCGCTGGTGATCCAGACGCAGGCGTTCTTCACGCTGCTGCTGGCCGCGCCCATCCTGCATGAGCGCGCGCAGCGCCATCACTGGATCGGGCTGGGCGTGGCGGCGCTGGGGCTGGCGGTCATCGCCGGCGGCCGCGGCGAAGGGCCGGGCCAGATGACCATGGCGGGGTTCGTGCTGACGCTGGGCGGCGCGTTCATGTGGGCCGTGTCCAACATCATCGTGCGCCTGGCCAGCCGCAAGTCGCCGGGCTACGACCCGTTTGCCTTCATCGCCTGGAGCAGCGCCGCGCCGGTGCTGCCTTTCCTGCTGCTGGCCGTGCTGGTCGACGGCTGGCAGCCGGTGGTCGGCATGATCATGAACATAGGCTGGGGAGAGATCCTGTCGGTGTTGTACCTGGCGGTGCTGGCCACCTTGGTGGCCTACACGCTGTGGACGCAGTTGCTCACGCGCCACGCCGCCGCCAAGATCGCGCCGTTCTCGCTGCTGGTGCCCGTGGTGGGGCTATGGGCCGCTTCCGTTGCCTTCGGCGAACGCCTGGAGACGCTGCAATGGGTGGGCGTGGCCTGCGTGCTGGCCGGCCTGCTTTTCAACCAGCTGGGCGGGCGCTGGCTGCGCACGCGCTGAGTCTTTCGGCAGGCGCCTTTTTTCCTTTCGCGTCCGTATCGGCCGACCAGACTAGCCCATAACGGCGAGCAGAGGCGACGGCCTCACAGCTGCTCGAAACGGATGTAACGCTTATCGGTGTACTCCCGGCGGGTGGTGATCTCCTGCACGCTGGCGCCCGGGGGGCCGCGCCGCAGCCATTCCAGCATGTGGTCGACCTGGTCGGCGGTGCCCTGCACCATGGCTTCGACCGTGCCGTTCGGCAGGTTCTGCACCCAGCCCTTGGCGCCCAGCATGTGGGCGCGCCGGACCGTGGCGTGGCGGTAGCCCACGCCTTGCACGGTGCCAGTGACCGTGACGTGCACGGTCTCGATATGGGTATCGGCTTTAGGGTCTTGCATCGATTCTCTCTTGGATGAGGCGCCGCGCTCGGCGATGTACGTAGACGGTAGTGACTACGGCGGATGGTCTATAGGCCGGGGGGGCGCCTGGCGATACGTTAGAGCTCATGTCAAAACGTGCCAGCGGGAACACCCGTTACCAGAGCTTGGAGAAGCCATTATGGAAGAGACCAGTTTGTTGTCGGAAGCCGAGACAGCGCGCTACAGGGAACAGGGCTACCTGGCCCTGAAGGACATGTGCCCGCAGGACGAGGTGGGTTACATCCGCAGGACGCTGCTCGACCTGTTCGCGAACAAGACCGGCTACAACGAGGGGGCGCAGTATGACTTTGTGAGCCGCGACGACCCGTCCAAACCTGCCAAGTTTCCCAGCTTGCACGATCCTCGCCATTATGCCCCGGGCCTCTTGAAGACCGAGTACCACGAGCGCACCCTGGAGCTGGCGCGCCAGTTGCTGGGCCCCGAGGCCGCCCTGTACGGCGAACACGCCCTGCTCAAGCCAGGGCCGCACGGACCGGAAACGCCGTGGCATCAGGACGAGGCTTTCCGCTCGCCGGACTTCATCTACAACGAACTCAGCATCTGGCTGGCGCTGCAGCCGGCCACCACGGAAAACGGCTGCATGCAGTTCATTCCGGGTTCCAACAAATGGGACGTGCTGGAGCACCGTTCGCCGGGCGGCGACAAGACCCTGCATCCGCTTGAATGCTGCGGCGATTTTCCGCGCGACCAGGCGGTGCCGGAGCCGCTGGACCCGGGCGGCATCACGGTGCATGACGCCCGCACGCTGCACTTCACCGGGCCGAATACCTCGCAGGCGCCGCGGCTGGCTTACATCCTGATCTACAACACGCCGCCGGTCTACAAGCCGGGCCGCCGCGAATTCCCGTGGCTGGAAGGCCGCTGGACCGACAGCCAGACCCGCAAGAAACAGTGGCACAAGCGCGGCGGACTGGCCGTGGACGTGATGCGCCGTCTGCCCGCCGCGCGGCTGACGAGCCCGCGCTGGGTGGCCTGGGCCACGATTCGGGCGGTGTCCAAGGTCTGGCCGCGATAACGGGGGCGCAGGGGCCGCAAGAGTCCCTGCGATAAAAGGGGGGGCGCGAACGAGGCCGGCAAGCGACGCTTGCCGGCCTCGGCGCGTATACTGGGCGGCGTTGTGGGGCCTGGGAGGCCCGCGCAATCGCTGGAGCTGCCCGCAGCTGGCGGCCCGGCGTCCAAGAATAACGAGCCGCAGCTGGCGCCCCAACACTCCATAGACCACTCCATGACCGCTAACCTTTCTACGATCACCTGCATCGAAGATCTGCGCGCCATCGCGCAGAAGCGCGTGCCGCGCATGTTCTACGACTACGCGGATTCCGGCGCCTGGACCGAAGGCACCTACCGCGCCAACGAAAGCGATTTTCAGAAGATCAAGCTGCGCCAGCGCGTGGCGGTCAATATGGAAGGCCGGTCGCTGCGCACCACCATGGTGGGCCACGACGTGATCATGCCGCTGGCGATCTCGCCCACGGGCCTGACCGGCATGCAGCACGCGGATGGCGAAATCCTGGCGGCCAAGGCAGCGGCGGACTTCGGCGTGCCCTTCACCCTGTCCACCATGAGCATCTGCTCGCTGGAAGATGTGGCCGCGGCCACCAAGAAGCCGTTCTGGTTCCAGCTCTACGTGATGCGCGACCGCGAGTTCGTCGCCAACCTGATCGACCGCGCCAAGGCCGCCGGCTGTTCGGCGCTGGTGCTGACGCTGGACCTGCAGATCCTGGGCCAGCGCCACAAGGACATCAAGAACGGCCTGTCCACCCCGCCCAAGCCCACCCTGCGCAATCTCATCAACCTGGCCACCAAGCCGCGCTGGTGCATGGGCATGCTGGGCACCAAGCGCCGCACCTTCGGCAACATCGTCGGCCACGCCAAGGGCGTGAGCGACCTGTCCTCGCTGGGGGCATGGACGGCCGAACAGTTCGACCCGAGCCTGAGCTGGAACGACGTCGAATGGATCAAGCAGCGCTGGGGCGGCAAGCTCATCATCAAGGGCATCCTGGATGTCGAGGACGCGCAATCGGCCGCCAATAGCGGCGCCGACGCGCTCATCGTCAGCAACCACGGCGGGCGCCAGCTGGACGGCGCCATGTCGTCCATCGCCGCCCTGCCCTCGATCGCCGACGCCGTGGGCTCGAAGATCGAAGTGTGGATGGACGGCGGCGTGCGTTCCGGCCAGGACATCCTGAAGGCCGTGGCGCTGGGCGCGCGCGGCGCCATGATCGGCCGCGCATTCCTGTACGGCCTGGGCGCCTATGGCCAGGCCGGCGTGACCCGCGTGCTGGAGATCCTGTACAAGGAAATGGATACGACGATGGCGCTGTGCGGCCGTCGCTCGATCGAGCCCGGCGACCGCAGCATCCTGCTGCCCGGAACCTACCCGAACTGAACGGTTCGGCAGCCCATGAGAAAAAGCCTGGATACGGTAGCGTGCCAGGCTTTTTTCGTTGGCGCGCCGATTCGGGAGGTCGCATGAGCCCATGCAGGAACCAATATGACGTGTAACAAACAAAACGGGCGGCGCCGCGTGGGGGCGGTGCTCGGCGCGGCCCTGGCGGCGCTGTTGTCGGCCGGAGCCGCAGCGCAGCAGACCACACTGTACGTAGGCATGAACGGCGGCGACATGGCACGCGCGTTCTCGCAGTATGTGTTTCCGGATTTCGAGCGCGCCCACGACGTCAGGATCGTGGTGGTGCCGGGCATGTCGACCGAGGTGCTGGCGCGCGCCCAGGCCGACAAGGGCAAGCCGCGGCTGCACCTTATGTTCCTGGACGACGGCATCATGGCGCGCGCGATCTCCATGGGCTTGTGCACGCAGCTCAACGACGATCCGGTGCTGAAGGAGCTGTATCCCACCGCACTGAAGAAGGACCGCATGGCCGCGGGCATCGACATCGGCATGACGGGCCTGGGCTACAACACCAAGGTGTTCGCCGAGCGCGGCTGGGCGCCGCCGACGTCGTGGATGGACCTCGCCGATCCGAAGTACCGGGGCCAGGTCGTGGTGCAGTCGGCTTCCAGCAGCACCTTTGGCCTGCACGCATTCCTGATGATCAACCGCATCCTAGGCGGAGACGACCGGAACTACGGACCGGGCTTCGCGCACTGGCCGGCCGTGGTCGGTCCGAACGTGCGTGCATACCTGCCGGATTCGGCGCGCCTGGCCGATATGGTGCAGGCCGACGAGGCGGTGCTGTTTCCCTGGACGCCCACGGCCATCTCCCGCCTGAAGATGCGGGGCGTGCACGTGGAATACGCGCAGCCCAAGGAGGGTTCGATGATCCTGATGGTGGGTGAGTGCGTGGTCGCCGGCAATAGCGAGCCGGAGCTGTCGCAGAAGCTGGCGTTGTACCTGCTGTCCGAGCAGGCGCAGACGAAGGCGCTGGAGATGGGCGGACACTTCCCGTCCAACCGCAACGTGCTGGCGCCAGCGGGCCACGCGGACGCGTTGCAGCGCTTCCAGGGCTATATGTCGAACGCCAAGATACCGAACTGGGATCAGATCAACGAGACCCGGCCCGCATTCAACGCGCGCTGGAACCGGGAGATCGGGCGCTGACGGCCCCCTGCCCGCGGCCGGCCAAAAAGCGCAAAATCTGCAAAGGCCGGCCCGCTACATTGCTCTCCAAGGAGACCGCATGAAGCCCGCAACCCTGAACCTCTATGGCCAGCGCCTGGAACCCGTCCTGCGCTGGCTGGCAAGCCACCCCGACGCCGACCCGGACCTGTACCGGCTGGCCGAGCTGGCCTGCCTGTCGCCGTACCACTTCCATCGCGTCTACCGCGCCATGATGGGAGAGACGGTGAACGCCACCGTGCAGCGCATCCGCATGCACCGCGCGGCGGTGGCGCTGGGAAATTCCGAGGCTTCCTTGCGCGAGGTGGCGCAGCGCGCCGGCTATGAGTCGGACGCGGCGTTCAACCGGGCATTCGGCGCGACCTTCGGCATATCGCCGGGGCGTTACCGGGCTGTCCGCTCCCGTCCCTTCGACCCACAGGAGCTAGGCATGTATCCCATCAAGATCGAAACCTTTCCGGGCGCGACGCTGGCGGTCCTGCCGCATCGCGGCAGCTATCAGGAAATCGGCCCGCTGTTCACGCGCGCCTTCATGCTGGCCGTCAGCCGCGGCATCGCGCAGCCGGATTCCATCGGCTACGGCGTGTACCTGGACGACCCGGAGCAGGTACCGGCCAGCCAGCTGCGTTCCATGGCCGGCATGTCGGTGGCGCCGGATGCGGACCTGGGGGGCGAGCTGGAGCGCTTCGAGATTCCGGAAGGCCGTTGCGCCATCCTGACGTACACCGGGCCCTACAACGAGATGGACAAGGCCTACAACTGGATGTTCTCGCAATGGCTGCCGGCCAGCGGCGAGGTGCCGGCGGACTTTCCCATGTTCGAGCAGTATCTGAACGATCCGCGCACCACGCCGCCGGCGCAATTGCAGACGCGCATCTGCATGCCGCTGAAGTAAGGCGCGGCGGCGTGTGCGCCGCGCCGGACGTGCTCAGCGCGCCGGCGTCTGGAAGCTGACCTGGGCCGGACGGCCCGGCAGGTTCAGGGTGGCGGTGGCGGGCGGCGTGGTCGCCACCACCTGGCCCGCGCGCAGCACCATCAGGCGGGTGGCGCGCAGGCGCAGCGCTTCGACCGCGTCGCGCGCCTGCAGCAGCACCAGGTCGGCGCGCTTGCCGACAGCCAGGCCGGTCTCATCCAGGCCCAGGATCTTGGCCGGCGTGGTGGTGACGGCTTCGAAACAGGCGCGCATGGCGTCCTGGCCCGTCATCTGGGCCACGTGCAGGCCCATGTGCGCCACTTCCAGCATGTCGCCCGAACCCAGGCTGTACCAGGGGTCCATCACGCAGTCATGGCCGAAAGCCACCGGCACGCCGGCGGCCAGTAGCTCGGGCACGCGCGTCATGCCGCGGCGCTTCGGATAGGTGTCGTGGCGGCCTTGCAGCGTGATGTTGATCAGCGGGTTGGCGATGGCGGACACGCCCGCTTCGCGCATCAGCGGAATCAGCTTGGAGACGTAGTAGTTATCCATGGAGTGCATGGACGTCAGGTGCGAACCCGTCACGCGGCCTTGCAGGCCCAGGCGCTGCGTGTGGTACGCCAGCGTCTCGATGTGGCGCGACAGCGGGTCGTCGCTTTCGTCGCAGTGCATGTCCACGCGCAGGCCGCGTTCGGCGGCCAGTTCGCACAGGATGCGCACCGATTCCGCGCCGTCCTGCATGGTGCGTTCGAAGTGCGGAATGCCGCCCACCACGTCCACGCCCATGTCCAGCGCGCGCTTGAGGTTGTCCAGGGCGCCGGGGGCGCGCAGCACGCCGTCCTGCGGGAAGGCCACCAGCTGCAGGTCCAGGTAGGGTTTGACCTTCTCGCGCACATGCAGCAGCGCTTCCGTGGCCAGGAGGCGCGGATCGCACACGTCCACATGCGAGCGAATCGCCAGCAGGCCGCGCGCCACGGCCCAGTCGCAATAGGCCAGCGCGCGTTCGACCAGCGCTTCCTGCGTCAGCAGCGGCTTGAGCTCGCCCCACAGCGCGATGCCTTCCAGCAGCGTGCCGGATTGGTTCACGCGCGGCAGTCCGAAGGACAGCGTGGAGTCCATATGGAAGTGCGCGTCGACGAAAGGCGGCGCCACCAGCTGGCCGGCCGCGTCCACGATCTGCGCGGCCTCGGCCTTCAGCGCCGGCTCCAAGGCCGCGATGCGGCCGCCGGCGATGCCGATGTCGATGTTCTGGCGGCCATCGGGCAGCGTGCAGTGTCTAAGAATCAGATCGAGCATGGAATTCCTTGCGGAAGGTTTCTGTTGTTCATGGTACTGCGGCCCCCGTTCTTCGCGTTGAGCTGGCGCATCCCATCCGGGGCGCACGGAGCCGGCTTTGCCGGTCCGTAGCGTCGCCCCCTTGAGGGGGAAGCGCGCAGCGCTTCGGGGGTGGGCCCCTCCGCTACCTCTCTCCTTTGCGGTAGGGCTTCATCAACGCCTGCGGGTAGGCGGCGCGACGCGCCATCACCACCAGGGCGAGGATGGACAGGACGTAGGGCAGCATCAGATAGACCTGGTACGGCAACTCCGGCAGGCCGGGCAGCGCTGCGCCGCCTTGCTGCATGCGCAATTGCAGCGCGTCGAAGAAGGCGAAGATCAGTGCGCCCAGCAGCGCCTTGCCGGGCCGCCACGACGCGAACACGACCAGCGCCACGCAGACCCAGCCGCGGCCGTTGACCATGTTGAAGAAGAAGGCATTGAACGCCGCCAGCGTCAGGAAGCTTCCTGCCACGCCCATCAGCGCGGAGCCGGCCACGATGGCGCCCATGCGCAGGCGCGTGACCGACAGGCCTTGCCCTTCGGCCGCGGCCGGGTTCTCGCCCACCATGCGGATCGCCAGGCCGACCGGCGTGCGGTTCAGCACCCAGGCCAGTATCGGCACCGCGGCCAGGGCCAGCAGGGTCATGGGCGTCTGCCCGGCCAGCACCGGGCCGATGAGCGGAATGCCGTCCAGGAACTTCATTTCTGCAAAAGGCGTGATCGTGGGCGGCGTGTTCACGCTGGGAAACGTGACGCGGTAGGCGAAGTAGCTCAGGCTGGTGGCCAGCAGCGTCACGCCCAGGCCGGACACGTGCTGCGACAGGCCCAGCGGCACGGTCAGCACCGCGTGCAGCAGGCCGAACACCGCGCCCGCAAAAGCGGCCGCCAGCACGCCCACATACAGCGGCGCGCCCAGATACACCACCAGCCAGCCGGTGAAGGCGCCGGCGGCCATGATGCCTTCGATGCCCAGGTTCAACACGCCCGCGCGCTCGCACAGCAGCACGCCCAGCGTGCCGAGTATCAGCGGCGTCGCCAGGCGCAGCACCGCCACCCAGAACGCCGACGAGCTCATCAGATCCATCCATTCCATGGCGCGCTCCTCAGGCCCGGTTGCGGCGCAGGCGGTACTGCGCAAATAGCGTCGCGACCAGCATGGCGAGCAACGAGGTGGCGACGATGACGTCGGCGATGTAGTTCGGCACCGCGATGGCGCGGCTCATGCTGTCCGCGCCCACCAGCATGCCAGCCACGAACAGGCTGGCCAGGATCACGCCCAGCGGATGCAGGCCGGCCAGCATGGCCACCACCACGCCGGTGTAGCCATAGCCCGGCGACATGTCGAGCGTGACGTAGCCGGTGCGGCCCGCCACTTCGATCGCGCCCGCCAGGCCGGCCAGCGCGCCCGACAGCATGGCGGTGCCCAGCATCACGCGGTTCACCGGCAAGCCCAGGAAGCGCGAGGCGTGCGCGTTGGCGCCGACCGCGCGCATCTGGAAGCCGAATACGGTGTAGCGGTTCAGCAGCCACAGCCCCAGCGCCAGGCCGGCAGCCCACAAGAGGCCGGTATGGGCGCGGGTGCGCTCGATCAGCTTGCCCAGTTCCAGGTCGCCGTTGAGCGCTACCGACTGCGGCCAGCCCATGGCCATGGGGTCCTTCATGGGGCCGTCCAGCATCATCGACACGAACAGCAGCACGATGAAGTTGCCCAGCAGCGTGGTCACCACTTCATCCACGCCCAGCCGGGTCTTGAGGATGGCGGGGATCAACAGCAGCAAGGCGCCGGCCAGCGCCGCCGCCAGCATCATGCCGGCAAACAGCGCAGGCACGGGCAGGTCGAAGCCGGTGCCGTCATGCAGGCCGCCGACTGCCACCGCGGCCAGAGCGCCCAGGTATAGCTGGCCCTCGGCGCCGATGTTGTAGAAGCGCGCGCGGAATGCCACCGCACAGGCCAGGCCGGTCAGCATCAACGGAGTGGCGCGGGTCAGGGTTTCGGATAGCGCGAAGCGCGAGCCGAATGCGCCTTCGAACAGCAAGGCATAGGTGCGGCCCACGGGGGCGCCGGCCCAGGCCACCAGCAGGGTGCAGACCGCCAGCGTGAAGGCGATGGCCGCGAAGGGCGCCACGGCCAGCGCCAGGCGGCTGGGCTCCGGGCGGCGTTCCAGGATCAGTTTCATGCGAGTAATGCTCGGTAGGGTGTGGAGACGCGCGGGACGTGGCGGGTTTTCATCCCTGCGTGCCCGTCATGGCCAGGCCCACCGTGGCGGGCGTCCATTCGGACACGGGCTTCACGGCGATCAGCTTGCCGCCGCATAGCACGGCGATGCGGTCGGCCAGGGCGAAGATCTCTTCCAGGTCTTCGGACACCAGCAGCACGCCCGCGCCGCGCGTGCGCGCCGCCAGCAGCTGCTCACGCACATAGGCGACCGCGCCGATGTCCAGGCCCCAGGTGGGCTGGTCGGCCACGATGAAGCGCGGTTCGCGGGCCAGCGTGCGGCCCAGGATCAGCTTCTGCATATTGCCGCCGGACAGGCTGCGGGTGCGCACGTCGAGCGATGCGGCGCGCACGTCGAACTGCTTGGCCAGGGCCTGCGCATAGGCTTTGCCCGCTCGCGCCCGGACCAGGCCCCAGCGCGCGAAGCGCGGGTCCTTCAGGTCTTCGACGATGGCGTTTTCCCACAAGGGACTGTCGCCGATCACGCCTTCGCCGTGGCGGTCTTCCGGGATGCGGCCGACGTGGGCCGCGGTCCAGCCGGCCGGCGTGGTGGGCGCCGCCGCATGCTCGGGACCCAGGCGGATGGTGCCGTCGCTGGGCTGGCGCAAACCGGTCAGCACCGACACCAGCGCCTGCTGGCCGTTGCCGGCCACGCCCGCGATCGCCACGATCTCGTGCTTGTGGACAACCAGGTCCAGGCTGTCCAGGCGCGTCGCGCCGTCACGGCCGTCGCGCACCGTCACTTGCGACAAGGTCACCACGGGCGCGGCCTGCTCGGCCGCAGCCACGGCTTCGGCGTGCGGCATGACGACCTTGCGGCCCACCATCAGCTCGGCCAATTCGGCCGGACTGGTGCTGGCGGTTTCGCGCTCGGCCACCAGCTTGCCCTGGCGCAGCACCGCCACGCGGCCCGACACCGCCATGACTTCGTCGAGCTTGTGCGAGATGAAGATCACCGCGAGGCCTTCGTCGACAAAGCCGCGCAAGGTGGCAAAGAGGTCCTGCACTTCCTGCGGCGTGAGCACGGCGGTGGGCTCGTCCAGGATCAGGACGCGCGCGCCGCGGTACAGCGCCTTCAGGATCTCGACCCGCTGCTTCTCGCCGACCGACAGCGTGCCGACGCGCGCGTCCGGATCCACGCCCAGGCCGAAGCGCTGGCCGAGTTCGACCAGGCGCTGGCGGGCCTTGCCGCGGCCGGACGCCAGCTTCCACAGCGATTCCGTGCCGACCATGATGTTGTCCAGCACGGTCAGGTTGTCGGCCAGCGTGAAGTGCTGATGCACCATGCCGACCCCGGCCGCCAATGCGGCGTCGGGCCGGCCGGCGGGCAAGGCCTGGCCGAAGACTTCGATGTTGCCGGCGTCGGCCACGTAATGGCCGAACAGGATCGACACCAGGGTCGATTTGCCGGCGCCGTTCTCGCCCAGCAAGGCCAACACTTCGCCCTGGCGCAGCGTGAGCGATATGTCGTCGTTGGCCGTGAGGCTGCCAAAGCGTTTGGTGATCCCCGACAGTTGCAGGGCGAGAGGCGCGTGGTTCATCGTGCCGAGGACTTGGGTTCTTTGTCGTTGACCTTGACGCTGAAGCTGCCGTCCAGGATGGCCTTCTGCTTGGCCTGGACCTTGGCCATCAGGTCGGCGGGAATCTTGCCTTCGAAGGTGCCCAGCGGCGCCAGCGACGAACCCTTGTGCTTCATCAGCGAATACTGGCCGTAGTCATCGGCCTTGAACGTGCCGGCGCGCACCTGCTTGAGCGCTTCGTCGATGGTGGGTTCCATGCTCCACAGCGCCGAGGCGACCACGGTCTCCGGATACTGTTGCTGCGTGTCGATCACGTTGCCGATGGCCAGCTTGCCGCGCTCCTTGGCGGCGTCCGATACGCCGAAGCGCTCGGCATAGAGCACGTCCGCGCCCTTGTCGATCATGGCGAAGGCGGCTTCCTTGGCCTTCGGGGGATCGAACCAGGAGCCGATGAAGGTCACGGTGAATTCGGTCTGCGGGTTCACTTCCTTGGCGCCTTCGATGAAGGCGTGCATCAGGCGGTTCACTTCAGGAATGGGGTAGCCGCCCACCAGGCCGATCTTGCCCGTCTTGCTCATGCCGCCGGCAATCATGCCGGTCAGGTAGGCGGGTTCCTGGATGTAGTTGTCGAACACCGAGAAGTTGGGTTGCTGCGGCTTGCCCGAAGAACCCATCAGGAAAGCGGTCTGCGGATAGTCCTTGGCCACCTTGCGGGCGGCGGCTTCCACCGCGAAGGCCTCGCCCACCACCAGCTTGTTGCCTTGTTCCGCGTACTGGCGCATCACGCGCTCGTAATCGGCGTTGGTGACGTTTTCCGAGAACGTGTATTCGATCTCGCCGCGATCGCGGGCCGCGACCAGCGCCTTGTGGATGCGCGACACCCATTGCTGTTCGACCGGCACCGTGTAGATGGCGGCGACCTTGGTCTTGGCGGGCGCCTGGGCCTGGGCGGCGCCCGAGAACAGCAGCGCGCCGGCGGCGGCGGCGGCCAGCTTGAGCAGGCCGCGGCGGGCGATGCCGGCGACGGACGGGGTGGAAAAGGCTTTCATGCGGGTGACTCCTGCGAAGGGAGGGAAAGGGATGGGGATTGGTGGCGATGCGCGCTGGGCACCGATCCGCGCGCTGCTGGAGCGCGCGCGCGGCCGCGGCCCGGTTCCATATGGCGGCCGCCGGCAGACGTGCCGGGACTAGCGTACGGAAACGAGGGCGTGGGATCGGTCATCGGATGGGGAGCGCCAGGCGACGCGCCCCATCCGAATGGTCGGGTTCGCTGCCAGCCCTGGCGAAGCAAGTTGTATGCCATGGGGCATTCCCGCGACAAGTCGGGGAAACCTGATGGCCGGGCAGGATTATAGGCACCCTGGCGGGGATTGGTGGCACCAGGACGGTGCGCGGCGTTTCAAGGGGTGGACAGAGCGGCCGTATGGAACGGGCCGTTGCGGCCGCCGATGCGCCGATCCCCGGTCTGCGCGCCTAAAATCGCAGGCATGAGCCGCGCGCGTGGCGCGGCAAGCTGGAAGACCCCATGCAAGATATACAACTGCTGCTGGAACAGTACGGCGGGTGGCTGGTGTTTGCCAACGTGCTGGTCGAGCAGGCCGGCTTGCCGGTGCCCGCCTATCCCATGCTGATCGCCGCCGGCGCGCTGGCCGGCGCGGGCGGGTGGCTCGTGCCCTGGATGGCGGCTACGGTCGCCTGCCTGCTGGCCGACAGCCTTTGGTATGCCGCTGGCCAGCGCTACGGCTCGCGTCTTTTGGGCGTGATCTGCAAGATGTCGCTGTCGCAGGATTCCTGCATCCGGCAGACGCAGCGCCTGTACCTGCGCATAGGCGTGCGTGCGTTGCTGGTGTGCAAGTTCCTGCCGGGTGCGGGGGCGCTGTCCACCGTTATGGCGGGATTGACGGGCACGCCCTACCGGCGTTTCCTGGGCTACGACATCGTGGGCTCGCTGATCTGGTCGGGTTCGGCCCTGCTGTTGGGCGGCCTCTTCCACAACGTGATCAACGACGTGCTGGAGATCCTGGGCACCTACGGCGCCATGGGGCTGGGCGTGCTGGCGGCGGTGCTGGCGTTGTACATCCTGGCGCGTTTCCTGCGGCGCCGGATCCTGCTGCGCAGCCTGCGCGTGATTCCGCGGCTGTCGGTGGATGAACTGATGCAGTGGCGCCAGGACGGCCGCAACGCGCTGGTGTTCGACGTGCGCCCCGAAGCGCTGCGCGAAGAGCAGCGCATCCCCGGCGCCATCGCCGTGGACCTGAAAGCGCCCTTGCCTCGGCTGGACGCCCAGGCGCTGGAGTCCGACATCGTGGTGTACTGCGCTTGCCCCAACGAGGTGTCGGCGGCATTGCTGGCGTCGCGGCTGCGCGCTGCCGGTTATCCCAAGACCTGGGCGCTGCGCGGCGGATATCAAGCCTGGCAGGAGCACGAGCACCCGCTCCCCCCGCAAGGCGCATAATGCCGCCATGAGCCCGCGCAGACGGCGGGCAGCCTACAAGGAGAGACAGGCATGCGGATGTTGTTCTTGGGCGCCGGCGGCACCGGCGGATACTTCGGCGGACGGGCGGCTCAGGCGGGCGCGGACGTGACCTTCCTGGTGCGCGAGCCGCGCGCCGCGCGGATCCGCGAACAGGGCCTGCGCATCAAGAGCCCGTTGGGCGACGCCACGCTGCAGCCGCAGCTGGTCACGCAACAGACGCTGCAAGGCAGCTACGACGTGGTGGTGCTGAGCTGCAAGGCCTATGACCTGGCCAGCGCCATCGAGGCCATCCGCCCCGCGGTCGGACCCGACACCGCCGTGCTGCCCATCATGAACGGCGTGCTGCAGTACGACGTGCTGGACCGCGAGTTCGAGCCGCACCGGGTGCTGGGCGGACTGTGCCAGATCAACGCCACCCTGGGTCCCGAGGGCGAAGTGGTGCATCTGGGCAAGTACGCCAACATCGTCTTCGGCGAGCGCGCCGGCCCCGCCCGCAGCGAACGCTGCGTCGCGCTGGAACAGGCCCTGGCCGGCGGCGAGTACGTCAGCCGCCTGAGCACCGACATCTACCAGGACATCTGGGAGAAATACGTGTTCCTGACCACGATGGCCGCCGCCACCTGCCTGATGCGCGGCACGATCGGGCAGATTGCCTCTTCTGATGACGGCATCGACATCATGACCGGGCTGCTGCAGGAATCGCAAGCCGTTGCCGCCGCCTCGGGCCATGCGGTGCGGCCTGAGGCCGACGCCTCGGCGCGCAAGGTGATCGGGGACCGCACCCAACCCGTGACCGCGTCGATGTTCCGCGACCTGAGCCAGGGCCTGCCGGTCGAGGCCGATCATATCGTCGGCGACATGGTGCGGCGCGCCCGCACCCTGGGCGTGGACGCGACCTACCTGCGCACGGCTTACGCGCATCTGCAGGTCTATCAGGCGCAGCGCGCCGCAGCCTGATCGCAGCGCTTCCCGGCGGCCCCCTGTTCAAGCGGTGCCGTCGGGAGCACACTGGTCTGAGGGCGGCGAAGACGCCGGCAGGGCTGCCTCTTCGGTCCGTTGCGGGCGGGTTTGCCAAGTATTGGTGCATAAATTGCAAAAAACTCATCCGGTTTTACGGGTTTTTCGATCGGATTTGTACGAATAGTATGGCTTTGCCTGAGCCAAAACGTGTTCCGCCGCAAGTCGCGGCGGCCCTGGCTCCCCCTACCCAAGGAGCAAGACCATGAAAGTTGCATTGATCGGAATCACCGGCCGCGTGGGTTCGCGCGTGGCGGACGAATTGCTCAAGCGCGGCCACCAGGTCACGGGCATCGCCCGCAACCTGTCCGACGTGAATCCGCAGCTCGGCCTGACCATCAAGCAGGGCGACGCCACCGATCCCGAAGCGCTGACCTCGTTGCTGAAGGGTCACGACGCCGTGATCAGCGCGTCGCGCTTCGTATCGTCGGATGCCAAGCCGCTCCTGAGCGCCGTGAAGGATGCGGGCGTGCCGCGCCTGCTGGTGGTCGGCGGCGCGGGTAGCCTGCTGGTCGCCCCCGGCAAGATGCTGATCGACACCCCCGAATTCCCCGACGCCTACAAGCCCGAAGCGCGCGCCGGCGTGGTGTTCCTGGACACGTTGCGCCATGAAAAAGTGCTGAACTGGACCTTCCTGTCGCCTTCGGCGCTGTTCGAGCCGGGCGAGCGCACCGGCACGTTCCGTTTGGGCGACGACACCCTGCTGGCCGACGACGAAGGCAAGAGCTGGATTTCGATGGAAGACTATGCCATTGCGCTGGTCGATGAACTCGAGACGCCCAAGCATTCGCGCCGCCGCTACACCGTCGGCTACTGAGCCCGGTCGTCGGCGGGACCACGAAGGGCCTCGGCAAGAGGCCCTTTTTCATTGGGGGCCAAGGCCCGGGATCCATGTTTTTGTTTGTAAACTGGCGCACCGCCAGCCGGCGTTCCGATACCTGAGTTTGCCCCGTATGCGTATGAAGTTGAAATCGTTGGCCGTTTGCTTGCTGGTCGCCGCAACCTGTGTGGCCGCCGCGCCGGCAAGCGCGGCAGCGCCTCAGTCCAACAAGGACCTTGTGGTGGCGTTCTTCCGCATGATGTTCCAGGACCGCGATGTCGACGAGGCGGTGCGCCTGTACGTCAGCCCGAACTACGTCCAGCACAACCCCTATATGCAGGACGGCGTCGGTCCCCTGGTGGATTTCTTTCCCGCCTATTTCGAGCAGCATCCGCAGTCCATCGTCGAGATCAAGCGCGTGATCGCCGAGGGCGACCTGGTGCTTATCCACAACCTGTGGCGCGATTCGCCGGAAGACCGCGGCCAGGCCGTGATGGATATCTTCCGTGTGGAAGACGGCAAGATCGTGGAACACTGGGACGTTAGCCAGGAAATCCCCGAGAACCCCGCCAACAAGAACGGCATGTTCTAGGAAGCGCCGCATGTCCAGCATCGAACCCGTAGACCTGTCCCGCGCCTATCTGCTGCTGAACCACGGCCCCACGGTGCTGGTGACCAGCGCTCATGGCGATGCGCGCAACGTCATGGCGGCCGCCTGGGCCATGCCCCTGGATTTCAGTCCGCCCAAGATGCTGGTGGTGGTGGACAAGAACACCTACACGCGCGGATTGATCGAAGCATCGGGCGAGTTCGCGCTGTGCATCCCGTCGCGTGCGCAGGCGCGCGCCACGCTGCGGGTGGGCACCGATTCTGGGCGCGACGAGGACAAGTTCCAGGCCAGCGGCCTGACGACGTTCCCCGCCAGCAAGATCGGCGCGCCGCTCATCAGCGGTTGCCTGGGCTGGCTGGAATGCCGCGTCGTGCCCGAGCCGCACAATCAGCAGGCCTACGATCTCTTCATCGGCGAAGTCGTGGCCGCGTGGGCTGCGCCGGAAGTGTTTTCCGGCAACCGCTGGCATTTCCCTGACGACGAGCGCCGTTCGGTGCATTACGTGGCCGGCGGCTCCTTCTTCGCCACTGGCGAAGCCTTCAACGTTTCCGATCCGGAGTAACCAACATGCGCAGCGTATATCTGGCGGGTTTCGACGTGTTCCTGCCCGATGCGGCGGCGCACGGAAAACGCTTGAAGGCGCTCTGCGCCACCTATGGGTTCGACGGCCTGTTCCCGCTGGACAACGAGGCGCCGCAGGATCTATCGGGTCCGTCGCTGGCGCAATGGATCTACCGCGAGAACGTCGCGCTGATACGGCGCGCCGACATGGTGATGGCCAACCTGAATCCGTTCCGCGGCGCCGAACCCGATTCCGGCACGGCCTTCGAAGTCGGCTACGCCATCGCCTGCGGCAAGCCGGTATGGGGCTATACCGGCCAGGCCGGTTCGCTGATCGATCAGGTGGCGGTGGGCGCGGCGGCAGACGATGGCGCATCGCGCATGGTCGATGCGCATGGCTACACGGTGGAAGACTTTGGCCTGAACCTGAATCTGATGCTGGCGTGCAGCGCCCGCATCGTCACGGGCAGCGCGGCCGACTGCCTGGCGCAGATGGCCCGCGAACCGGGGCGCTGACGGCCCTGAACCATTGCGCGGCTAGCGGCGCGCAGTCTTCGCCGTCTTGCGCGGCGCGGGACGCGCGGCCGGCTCGCCCAGATACCCCATCACCGCGTCGACCACCGCCTGTTCCAGCTGCCGCGTCGAGAATCCCGCGGGCGGCTCCAGCGCTGCGGCATGCACCAGCGACTCCATGATGCGCAACACCACATAGGTCGCCAGATCCCGGTCCTGCTGCGCGATTTCGGCACGATGCAGTTCCAGCAGATGACGCATGCGCCTGTGGATATCCTGATCCGCGCGGCTGTGCTCGCGCGGCTGGTCGAACAGCGGAAACTCCCTTTCCAGCACGCGGTGCAGCGCGGGCTCCAGCATGTGGGCGTGCAGCATCGCTTCGACAATGGCCGCGACGCGTTCGCGCAGCGTGGCCGCGGGATTGCTGTCCAGGACCGCGTCTATCACGTCCAGCATCTGGTTGTCGTGGCGGTTATGCAGCGCCGCGATCAGGGCGTTCTTGTTGGGGAAGTACTGATACAGCGAACCGACGCTGACGCCGGCCGTTTCCGCGATCAGATTGGTATTGGTGCCCGCATAGCCATGGGTCGCCAGAACGCGAGCCGTGGCTTGCAAAATTGTCTCTACGGTGTGCTGGGATCTGAGCTGGCGCGGCGATTTCCGGGGCTGTGGGATGGCAGTCATGGGTACTGTGAAAGGCGAGTATCGAATATGAGCAACGGCTCATAAAATTTCCAGCAGGCAATCCGGTTCATCGCCCGCACACGGCGATTATGCCATCGGCGGTTTTCAAACTGGTTCCGGATTGCGCATCTCTCACTTAAGGAAATTCAATGTCGCATTCATCGACGGCCGGGGCCATGCCCGCGGCCCAGGGGCCCGTGCGCTCCGTTTTCGCGCAAGTGCTGCCGCTGGCGCTGGCGGTATTCGTCGGGTTCTTCATGATCGGCCTGCCCATGCCGGTGCTGCCTCTGTATGTAGACGGCACGCTGGCGTTGGGCGCGCTGGTGGTTGGCGTGGTGGCCGGCCTGCAGTTCGCCGCCGCCTTGCTGTCGCGCGCCTACGCGGGCTCGCTCGCTGACCGCCGCGGCGCCAAGCGCGCGGTGGTGGGCGGTTTTGTGCTGGGCTCCATCGCGGGCCTGTTCTATCTGTTGGCCGACGACCTGTCGGCGCGGCCGCAGACGGCGCTGGCCGCGCTGCTGGCCGGACGCGCGCTCATGGGCTGCGCCGAAAGTCTTATCGTCACTGGCGCGCTGAGCTGGGGCGTGGGCCGCGTGGGGCCGCAGAACGCGGGCCGCGTGATGGCCTGGGTCGGCGTGGCGATCTACGCCGCCTATGCGCTGGGCGCGCCCGCCGGCATGCGGCTCTACGGCGTCACGGGCTTTGCGGGCATTGCCTGGGCCACGGCGCTGATTCCGCTGGCGGCCCTGGCGCTGGTGCTGCCGCTGCGCGGGGTACGCGCGGCGGGGGGCGTGCGCACGCCTTTCTACAAAGTGCTGGGTCTGGTGCTGCTGCCCGGCGCAGGCCTGGCCCTGGCCAGCGTTGGATTCGGCGTGATCACCGCGTTCGTGAGCCTGCTGTTTTCGCAGCGCGGTTGGGACGGCGCGGCGTGGATGTTCACCGCGTTCGGCGCGGGCTTCATCCTGGCGCGGGTGTTCTTTGCCGGCTTGCCGGACAAGGTGGGCGGCGCGCGCGTGGCGCTCGTCTGCGTGCTGATTGAAGCGGCGGGGCAGTGGCTGATCTGGACTGGAACCACGCCGGCATGGGCCTTTGCCGGTGCGCTGCTGACGGGCGCGGGCTACTCGCTGGCGTTTCCCGCCTTCGGCGTCGAGGCCGTGCGCCGCGTACCCGCGGCCAGCCGGGGCGCGGCCATGGGCGCGTATGTGGCCTTCCTGGACGTGGCTCTGGGTCTGAGCAGCCCGGCTGCCGGCTGGTTGGCCGGCGAGCAAGGTTATGGCGCGGTGTATGCGATGGGCGGCGCGTGCGCGCTGGCGGCGATGGTCGTGGCCATGGCGCTCAGGACGCGGAGGTAAAAAATGGCGGCGCCGGCTTCGGCGCCGCCTGCACAAAGATCAGACCGTCGCGGCCATCTCCAGCACTTCGTCGTCGATCGCTTCGGCCTGGCCGTCCTTCAGTTGTTGCAGATGGTCTGCCAGTTCGGCGATGGTCAGCGCCACCAGTCCGTGCTGCGCGGCATAGCGCTCAAGCGCGGCGCCGCGCATCATCGTGCCGTCGGCATTCATCAGTTCGCACAGTACGCCGGCCGGACGCAGGCCGGCCAGCACGGCCAGGTCCACCGAGCCTTCGGTATGGCCGCGGCGGGTCAGCACGCCGCCCGGCTGGGCGCGCAGCGGGAACACATGGCCCGGGCTGACGATGTCTTCGCTCTGCGCCGACGGCGAGATGGCGGCGCGGATGGTGGTGACGCGATCCACGGCCGATACGCCGGTGCTGACCCCTTCGCGCGCTTCGATGGAAACGGTGAAGGCGGTGGCAAAGCGGCTCTGGTTGCGCTGGACCATGGGCGGCAGTTCCAGCCGGTCCAGGGTTTCGCCGGGCAGGCACAGGCAAACGATGCCGCTGCCATCGCGGATCAGCTGCGCCATGACCGGCACGGTCAGCTTGTCGGCGGCCACGATCAGGTCGGCCTCGTTCTCGCGGTCGAAGTCGTCCATGAGAATGACGGGTCGGCCCAGGCGCAGATGATGCAGGGCGCGCTGCAGGCGAGCGGCGAAAGGCTGAGAAGCCAGGCTGGGGATGGGGGACTGCGGGGTAAGGGTAACGTTGGACATTTGAAACGCTCTCGCAAGTTGAAAGGGGCGAAAAACGTTTCAGGGCTACTCGACAGCCGAACGCAATACGGCAGTCCGGGCGCGGGTGCGCCCGGTGCTACCGTTGTGCCGGCACATCTTCTCTCATCCGGACTATGACCGTCGGCCCTGGCATCTCACCAGATCTGCTGACCCCGGTGTCCACAAAGGACGCCGGGCGCTCGCGGGCTCGCCACATTGCATGGCATACCGCCGGTGGGGAATTGCACCCCGCCCTGAAGACGTACTGCATGTCGTGTTAACGACCTGACGGATTGTACGCCTGTCCGGAGCGGGGCCTGGAATACGCTTGCCGCGTCTGGGGTCTTCGGCGTGAGCGGGGTCGGACCCCGCCGATGCTCAGGCGACGGTTTCGGCGGCCTCGGGCGCGTCCGCTTTCTTTTTCTTCTTGGCCGGCAGCGCCAGCATGGTGCCGCGGCACGGCGGCGTGCCGCAGAGGCAGCGGTAGCCTTCCTTCAGCTTCTTGGTGATGCGGCCGTCCAGCACCAGGCCGTAGTCGTACGAGAGTTCGGTGCCGCGCGGGATGTCCTGCAGCGCGACGATGTAGACGCGCTTGCCGTGCTTGCCTTCCTGGGCCTCGCAGTTGGGCTGGCAGGAATGGTTGATCCAGCGCGCGTCGTTGCCCTGGTCGCCGCCGTCGATCACGCGGCCGGAGCTGAGCGCGAAGAAAAAGGTGTGGAAGGGATCGTCCGGATTGGTCGGATGACGGCGGTCGGCTTCCTTGGCGCTGATGCGCTCGCCGCCGTACTCGATGATGCGCGTGCCCGCGGGAATTTTGCGCGCGGCGAAGACGCCGTTGCCGTGCAGCTTGGAGCGGCGGACGACATGCCAGGGCTTGATCGGGGTGTCTTCGGTGGTCATTGCTCGGTGGAAGTGGCGGTGAGACGAAACAGAATTATATCGGCGCGTTTTTGACAGCTTGATGGGCGTATAGTGTGCGCGCCTTGTTCCTCCGGTTAGCACCATGATTGTCCGTCCGCGTCCTTCCGCGCTGGCCTTGTTCTTTGTCTTGCGCGGGTCCATCATCCCGCGGATCCTCAGCCGCATCCTCGTCATCACGGCGCTGTCCTGCTTCGTGGTGTGGATGTATCACCAGGAATGGTTCTCGCCCGCGCATCTGTCGGCGGTGCCGTTTTCGCTGTTCGGACTGGCCCTGTCCGTGTTCATGGGCTTTCGCAACAACGTCTGCTACGACCGCTGGTGGGAAGCGCGCAAGCAATGGGGCGAGCTGATCGTGCAGGCGCGCAGCCTGGCGCGCGAAAGCGCGGTGCTGCTGGCGGCCAGCACCGCCAACCCGGTGCAGGAACGCATCGTGCGCCGTTGCATCGGCTTCGGCTACGCGCTGGCGGCGCGGCTGCGGCAGGAAGACATGGCTTCTGCCGCGCGCCCCTGGGTGCAGCAGGACGAGGCCGAGACCCTCAACGGCTGCCGCAACGTGCCCGACGCCCTGCTCATGGCCATCAACCGCGACCTGGCGGCCTGTTTGCGGCGCGGCGAGCTGAGCGACATCCTGTACCAGGCCCTGACCCAGCGCGTGGCTGCCTGCGCCGCCATCCAGGCGGCCTGCGAGCGCATCAAGTTCACGCCGTCGCCCTTCGCCTATTCGCTGCTGCTGCATCGCACGGCCTGGTTGTTCTGCCTGCTGCTGCCTTTCGGCCTGGTGGGGACGCTGGAATACATGATGCCGGCGGCCGTCACCATCGTGGCCTATACCTTCTTCGGCCTGGACGCGGTGGGCGACGAACTGGAAGATCCCTTCGGCTCCGACGAAAACGACCTGCCGCTGTCGGCGCTGGCCCGCGTGATCGAGATCGACCTCTTGGAAGGACTGGGCGTGCGGCCCCTGCCCGAGCCTGCCGTGCCGGTGGACTTCGTGCTGCGCTAACGCGCGCCTATTCCGCCAATCCGGTCAGCGGCAGTTTGGTTTCCTTCAACCGGCGCAGCACGAAGCAGGATTTGCTGTGCCGGATGCCCGGGATGCGGTAGAGCTGTTCGCGCAGCAGCCGCTCGTAGTCGCGGGTGTCGCGCACCGCGATGCGGATGTAATAGTCGTAGTCGCCCGAGACCAGGAAGGCCTCCAGCACCTCGGGGATCTGCGCCAGCGCCCGGCCGAACTCGTACAGCGTTTCCTCGCTGTGGCTTTCCAGGGTGACGTGCACGATCACCGTGTCCATGAAACCCAGGCTGGCCGGATCGATGTCGACGGTATAGCCGCGGATCACGCCGGCGCTTTCCATGCGTTTGATGCGGTTCCAGCACGGTGTGGACGACAGGCCCACGGCCGCGCCGATGTCGTTCAGGCTGGCGCGCGCGTTGTCCTGCAGCACCTTGAGTATGGCGAGATCAAACTTGTCCAGGTTCATTTTCTTTGATTCCTTAAAATCAAAGATAAATTTACTCCGTTCATCGGTTATCCGTGGAAAAGAAGATAAATATTCTTCCGATCTACGAATAAGATAGATAGCATGAACGATCGCCTGCACCCCACCGCCGCCGCCGCGCTTGCCGCCACTGAACGCCCCGCCGATAACGGGGCGAAAATTCTGCTCGATACGCTGATCGCCTGCGGCGTGGATACCATTTTCGGGTACCCCGGCGGCGCGGTGCTGCCGCTGTACGACGCCCTGTACGCCGAGCCGCGCCTGCGTCACGTGCTGGTGCGCCACGAGCAGGCTGCCGTGCACGCCGCCGAGGGCTACGCCCGCAGCACGGGCCGCACCGGCGTGGTCTTCGTCACGTCCGGCCCGGGCATGGCCAACACCACGTCCGGCCTGCTGGATGCCATGTGCGACTCGATCCCGGTGCTCTGCATCAGCGGCCAGGTCGCCACGGCCGCCATCGGCACGGACGCCTTCCAGGAATGCGACGCCATCGGCATCTCGCGCTCCGTGACCAAGTGGAATACGCAGGTCCGTTCGGTGGACGACGTGGCCGCGGTGACGGCCCGCGCCTTCGAGCTGACCCGCCAGGGCCGCCCCGGCCCGGTGCTGCTGGATTTCCCCAAGGACGTGCAGCTGGCCGTGCCGCGCGACGCGGACGACGATGCCGTGCCCTCGCAGCAGAAGCTGGCCGCGCTGCGCGCGCGCCGCCAGGCGGGCAAGCTGGCTCCCAAGCTGCCGCAGTCGGCCGTGCGCCGCGCCGCCGCCTTGATCGCCCAGGCCAAGCGCCCCATCTTCTACGGCGGCGGCGGGCTGGTGAACGCCGGTCCCGAGGCTTGCGAGGCCTTTACGGATCTGGTGCGCCATACCGGCGCGCCCTGCACCCTGACCTTGATGGGCCTGGGCGCATTCCCCGCGTCCGACCCGCAGTTCGTCGGCATGCTGGGCATGCACGGCACGGTCGAGGCCAACCTCGCCATGCATAACGCGGACCTGGTGGTCTGCATCGGCGCCCGCTTCGACGACCGCATTACCGGCAAGCTGTCGGAGTTCTGCCCGCAGGCGCGCAAGATCCACATCGACATCGATCCGGCTTCCATCAACAAGGTGGTGCGCGTGGACGTGGCGCTGGTGGGCGATTGCCTGCCGCTGGTGCGCGCCCTGCGCGCCGAACTCGGCGACGATCCCATGGACGCAGCGCGGCTGGCGCCCTGGTACAAGCGCATCGACGCCTGGCGCGCCCAGGACTGCCTGGGCTATACCCCGGCCGCCGACGCGATCCTGCCGCAGCACCTGATGTCGCGCCTGAATGCGGCGCTGGCGGACCGCGACGCCATTGTCTCCACCGACGTGGGCCAGCACCAGATGTGGGCCGCGCAGTATCTGCGCTTCGACAGGCCCAACCGCTGGCTGACCTCGGGCGGCGCCGGCACCATGGGCTACGGCGTGCCTGCCGCCATCGGCGCGCAGGTCGCCCATCCGGACAAGACCGTGGTCTGTGTCAGCGGCGACGCGTCGGTGCTGATGAACATCCAGGAACTGTCCACCGCCATGCAGCACCAGACGCCCGTCAAGGTCGTGCTGTGCAATAACGGCTACATGGGCATGGTGCGGCAGTGGCAGGAGCTGATCCACGGCGGGCGCTACAGCCACAGCTACAACGCCTCGCTGCCCGACTTTGTGGCGCTGGCGCGCGCCTTCGGCTGGGGCGCGGCCCGCGTGGACGATCCGGCAAAGCTGGATGCCGCGCTGGCCGAGTGCCTGGCGCACGACGGCCCCTACTTCCTGGACGTGGCCGTGACGGCGCAGGAGAACTGCTTCCCGATGATGCCTGCGGGGCACGGGCATCAGAAGATGATGCTGGCCGAAGGCGTCTGGTATCAGGACGAGACGACCTGACCTGACCGCCGCTGGGCTGCCGGCGCAGCCCAGCACCCTGCATCAGAACTGGATCGACAAGCCTCCGTCCACCACCAGCACGTGTCCATTCACGTATGACGCCGCGGGCGACGCCAGGAACACGGCGGCGCCCGCGATTTCCTCCGGTTCGCCCCAACGTCCCATGGGGTTGCGTGTGGCGATGCGCGGTCCCACGTCGGGGTCGGCCACCATGGCGGCATTGGTCTCGGTGGCGAAGGTGCCAGGCGCGATGGCGTTGCTGGTGATGCCGTGACCGCCAAATTCCGCCGCCAGCGCGCGCACCATGCCCGTCAAACCTTGCTTGGCCGCGGGATAGACCGCATCGCCCGAGCGCGCCAGTTCGCCTACCACCGAAGTGATCGCGATCATGCGGCCGCTGCCCTGGCGCACCATGCGTTCGGCGGCGAACTTGGCCAGCAGCATGCCGGCGACCATGTCGGTGTCGATAAGCTCGCGGATTTCGGCGGGGCTGGTATCGCGCAGCGTCTTGCGATTGCGCGCGCCGACGTTGTTCACCAGGATGTCCAGGCGGCGGTGGTCGCGGTCTATGTCCTGGAAAGCGCGTTCCATCGCGGCGTCGTCGCTGATGTCGAACGGCAGCGGATGCGCGTCCAGGCCGGCGGCGGTCAATTCAGCCGCCGCGGCCGCGACGGCTTCGGCGTTGCGGCCGTTGATCAGCACGCGTGCGCCACAGCCGGCCAGCGCGCGTGCGATACAGAAGCCCAGCCCGCGGGCCGAGCCGGTCACCAGGGCGACTTGTCCCGTCAGGTCGAAGTTGCGCAGATACGGCAGCGTGTTCATGTCAGTCGTCCAAAGTGCTTGGTCTCAATCAGGGCCGCGCGGATCCGGCTCCGCCGGTCCGCAGCGGCGCTCCCCGGGGGAAGCGCGCAGCGCTGCGGGGGATCTACCTATTCCCGGAACTCCGGCGCCCAATGCAGCAGCCGGCGTTCCAGCCAGGTCACACAATAAACCAGCGCAATGCCGACGATGGACAGCAGCGTCACCGCCGCGAACATGTCGGTGGCGTTCAGCGTCGCCAGCGCGGTGATCATCAGATAGCCCATGCCCGTCGTGGACCCCACGAACTCCGCCAGCACCACGCCGATCAGCGCGAAGCTGATGGCATTCGGCAAGGCGGCGAAGGTCCACGCGGCCGCGGTCGGGATGCGCACCCGCCACAGGATCTGGCGCGGCGAACCGCCCAGCGTGCGGCAGAAGTCCACCAGCTCGCGTTCCACGCTGCGTCCGCCCTTGTAGGTGTTGAAGAACACCAGGAAGAACACCACGAACCAGGACGTCACCACCTTGGAAGCCAGGCCCAGTCCGAAGAACATGGTGATGAGCGGCACGAACGCGATGCGCGGCATCGAGTTGAAGGCCACGATGAAGGGGTTGAACACGTCGGCCAGGAAGCGGCTGCGGCTGAGCGTCATGCCCACCACGAAGCCGCTGCCCACGCCCACCAGCAGTCCCACCATGGTGGCCTGCAAGGTCAGCCACAGGTGCGGCCAGACCGAACGCGGGCCGGGCTGCAGCCATTCCCACAGGCGCACGGCCACGCGCGAGGGTTGGCTGATGAAGAAGGGATCGAACAGCGTGTTCTGGGCGAACCAGGGGATGCGCGTGAGTATTTCCCAGGAACCCAGGATGATGGCAAGGATCAGCACCTGCCACATGGTGATGCGCAGCCGGCGCGCGATGCTGGCGCGGCGGTCCAGCCGCAGCTGGTCCTGCAGGGAATCGGCGGAGTAAGAGGTGGTCATGACGCGTAGGGATTCAGGCGGCGGCGCGGAACTGCTGTCCCAGCACGCTCCAGAGGCTTTGCACGTGGGTCACGAACTGCGGCGTTTCGCGCAGCGTGAACACATCGCGCGGATGCGGGATCTCGATGCGCTCGTCCAGCAGCACGCGGCTGGGCGGCCCGGACAGCACCACCACACGGTCCGACAGCAGGATGGCCTCGTCCAGGTCGTGCGTGACCATGACGATGGTCTGGCCCAGCTTGCGCCAGATCTCGATCAGCTCGCGGTGCAGGTGGGTCTTGGTGTGCGTGTCCAGCGCGCCGAAGGGCTCGTCCAGGAGCAGGATGCGCGGCTCGACCGCCAGGCTCATCAAGAGCGCCACGCGCCGCCGCATGCCGCCCGATAGCTGGTGCGGAAAGGCGTCGGCGAACTGGCTCAAGTGGCCCATTTCCAGCAGCTCGGCCACGCGGCGCTCGATCTTGTCGGCGGCCACGCCCTGGAACTTCAGGCCCAGCGCCACGTTCTTCCTCACGTTGAACCAGGGCAGCAGCGTGTCCTTCTGGAAGATGTAGCCCAGGGCTGGCGGCACCTGCCCGTCCACGACGCGGCCGTCCACGCGGATCGTGCCGGTGGTCGGGCGCAGAAACCCCGCGATCATGTTCAGCAGCGTGCTCTTGCCGCAGCCGGACGGCCCGACGATGGAGACGAACTCGCCTTCCGGGATCGTCAGGCTGACCTCGCCCACTGCGTGCGTGGTCGCCTGGCGGGTCTGGTAGGCCTTGCCTACCTTGTCCAGCGTGATCATCAGAGGCCCCGCGCGCGGCGCACGAAGCTCATGTTCACGCAACGGTCGTAGGGCACGGTCTTGATCTCGTCATTGGAGAACTGGCGGCCGTCGCCCATGATGGCCGTCATGCGGTCATAGGCGTCCTGGGTGATGATGTTGTCCTTCAGGAACACCGTTTCCTTGTAGACGCCCAGCGTCTTCTCGATGGCGGCGCGCGGGAAGGCGTTCAGGTAATCGTCGTAGATCGCGTCGGTGACGGCCGCGGCGCTGTTGGCGCTGATGAAGTCCTGCGCGCGGACCAGCGCCGTGACGAAGGCCTGCACCACTTCGGGGCGCTTCTGGATGGTGTCCTGCAAGGTCAGGGCCGCGATGCCGGGCACGTCGCCGCCCATGAATTCGTTCCACGAGCTTTCAGTCGTGGCGTCGAAGATGGGCACGCCCCAGCCTTCCTGCTGCGCCTGTTCCATCATGGACATGGTGGCCATGCTGGCCGACACGGAGCCGGTCTTGAGCGCGCCCAGCATGGTGGCCAGGTCGCCCAGCGGGCGGATGTCCACCTTGTCGGCCACGCCGGCCTTCTGCATCAGGTACAGCGCCATCAGCCAGGTGCTGGACTGCGGCTGGGTCGCGCCCACGCGCTTGCCGGCCAGGTCCTTCAGCGATTTGATCTTGCCGCTTTCGAAGTCTTCACGGCGCACGATGACGTTGGCGTAGGTGAGCTTGCGGTCAAAGCCGAACACCAGCGTGGCGGGCTTGCCGGCCAGCGTCAGCGCGGGGGCGGCCGTGGCGGCGGTGGCGCCGAAAGCGATCTGGCCCGCGGCCAGTAGCTGGTTGGTGCGCGGACCGCTCTGCGAGTTCAGGTATTCGACTTCCAGCCCGCCCTCGCCGAAGTAGCCTTTCTTCAGCGCGACATAACCCGCGGCAAAGAACGGGTCGATGCTGCCCTGGCCGTAGACGACGCGGCCCAGCTTGGGCTGCGCGAACGCGACGCGGCCATTGACCAGGCTGATGCCGGCCAGCGCGCCTGCGGCGGCCAGCACGCGGCGGCGGGTGGTGAAGTCGGGGCTGTTGCTCATGTCGTCCTCGGTATAGGTCTGGTTGCAGCGGTTTGGCGTAGACAATACCCCAGCAACCGGCGTCCAACAATGGAAAACGCCCGGTTGCCCGGGCGTTGTGCGCGATGGTCGGGAGGCGGCGCGCCAGGCGCCGCGCCCGTTTTACGCGGCGGTTTTTTTCGGCGCAGCCTTCTTCACCGCTTTCTTGACCGCCGTTTTCGTGGCCGTCTTGGTTGCGGTCTTCTTCACCGCAGTCTTCTTGGCCGGCGCCTTTTTCGCGGCAGTCTTGGTCGCGGTCTTGGCAGCCGTCTTGGCCGGCGCGCGGCCCGGCTTTTCAGGACGCGGCTCGAATTCGAAGCCGATCTTGCCGTCCGGCTGCCGGACGAGGAAGGCCTTGAACTTGCGGTTGGTGCGGCTGGAGACGAAGCCGTCGAGCAGGTCGGTGCGGCCGTTGGTCAGCAGCTTTTCCATTTGTTCGCGCGAGATCTCCTGCTGCAGGATGACCTTGCCCGAACGGAAATCGCAGCTCTTTTCGGGGCCGACGGATTTCTCGCAGACGTAGCTCATGCCATGCTCAAAGACGCGCGACTGGCACTTGGGGCAGGAGCCCACCGGCGTATGGCCGGAGAAGTCCACGGCCTCGCTGTCGTCCTCGTCGTTCTGGCCGAAGTCGAATTCCAGTTTGTACTCGTCGCTGATGCGCAGGATGGCGGCGAACGGACGGCCCATCTTGCTGATGAAGCCTTGCAGCGGACCGATCTCGCGCTTGGCCAGCAGCTCTTCCACTTCGGGCAGCTCGAAGGTGCGGCCGCCCGGGTGCTTGCCGATGGAGAAGTCGCAGGCGGTGCAGGCAAAGCGGCGATAGTTTTCCTTCACCACGGCGCCGCACTTGGGGCACGGCGTCTGCAGCGTGGCGTAATCGCCCGGCACCGTGTCGCGCTCGTATTCCTTGGCGCGCTTGACGATGACCTGGGTCATCTGCGCGATCTCGCGCATGAAGGCCTCGCGGCCCAGCCCGCCCTGCTCGATCTGCTTGAGCTTGTGTTCCCATTCGCCGGTGAGTTCCGGCGAAGTCAGTTCGGTCACGTCCAGGCCGGACAAGAGCGTCATCAGCTGACGCGCCTTGGCGGTGGGCACCAGGTCGCGGCCTTCGCGGCGCAGGTAGCTTTCGTTGAGCAGGCCTTCGATGATGGCGGCGCGCGTGGCCGGCGTGCCCAGGCCGCGCTCGGACATGGCCTCGCGCAGTTCCTCGTCGTCCACCAGCTTGCCCGCGCCTTCCATGGCCGACAGCAGCGTGCCTTCGTTAAAGCGCGCCGGCGGCTTGGTGGTCAGGCCGACGGCTTCCACGTCCTCGGTGCGCACGGTCTCGCCGTCCGCCACAGGCACCAGGTTGGCGTCTTCGCCCTGGGCTTCCTTGCCGTAGACGGCCAGCCATCCCGGGCTGACCAGCACCTTGCCGTCGGTGCGGAAGCGGTGCCCCTGCACTTCGGTCATGCGGGTGGTGACGCGGTATTCCGCGGCGGGGAAGAACACGGCCAGGAAGCGCTTGAGCACCAGGTCGTACAGCTTGGCCTCGGCTTCGCTCAGATCGTGCGGGATCTGCAGCGTGGGGATGATGGCAAAGTGGTCCGACACCTTCTTGTTGTCGAAGATGCGGCGGTTGGGCTTGACCCAGTTTTCGCTGACCACCGTGCCGGCGTGGCGGGCCAGGCCGCCCACCGCGTTGGAGCCGCCCTGCGCCAATGCGCGCATGGTCTCCTTGACGGTGTTGATGTAGTCCTCGGGCAGGTAGCGCGAATCGGTACGCGGGTAGGTCAGCGCCTTGTGCCGTTCGTACAGGGTCTGCGCCAGCGCCAGCGTGGTCTTGGCCGAAAAGCCGAAACGGCCGTTGGCCTCGCGCTGCAGCGAAGTCAGGTCGTAGAGGGCCGGCGACATCTGGGTCGACGGCTTGGATTCTTCCGTGACGCTGCCGGGCTGTTCGCGGCAGGCAGCCACCACGCTCTGGGCGGCAGCCTGCGACCACAGGCGCGATTCGCGCTTTTCGGGGTCGCGGTCGTCTTTCTTGAATGCCGGGTCGATCCAGCGGCCTTCGTACAGGCCGGCGGCCGCCACGAAGGTGGCGCGCACTTCCCAGTAGTCGCGCGGCACGAAGCGGCGGATGCGCTCCTCGCGCTCGGCCACGATGGCCAGCGTGGGCGTCTGCACCCGGCCGACCGGGGTCTTGAAGAAGCCGCCGTCCTTGCTGTTGAAGGCGGTCATTGCGCGGGTGCCGTTGATGCCCACCAGCCAGTCGGCTTCGGCGCGCGAGCGGGCGGCCGCTTCCAGCGGCTTGAGCTGGACGTCGTCGCGCAGGTTGGCGAAGGCTTCGCGGATGGCGGCCTGGGTCATCGACTGCAGCCAGAGGCGCTGGATCGGCTTCTTCACGCCCGCGTACTGAATGATGTAGCGGAAGATCAGTTCGCCTTCGCGCCCGGCGTCACAGGCGTTGATGATGGCGTCGACGTCCTTGCGCTTGGCCAGGCGGACCAGCAGCTTGAGCCGTTCGGCCGATTTCTTGTCGGTGGGCCCCAGTTCGAACTCGGGCGGAATCACGGGCAGGTGCGTGAAGCTCCATTTTCCCTTGACCGGATCGTTGGGCGCGACCAAGCTCAGCAAGTGGCCTATGCTGGACGCGAGGACGTAACGTTCGCTTTCAAAATAGTCGCCCTCGCGCGCAAAGCCTCCCAAGGCGCGTGATATATCGAGGGCTACCGAGGGCTTCTCGGCAATAATCAGCGTTTTATTCATGTGTATCCAGTGGCGGCAGTCCCGCCGTAGTAGCGCGGATAATAAGATCGGAGATTCGCCAGATGCAAGTCGGCACTGAAAGACAAGCGGGATCCGAACTACACGCCTGGCGTCAATTTCTGGCGCGCAGCACCCTCTGGCTAGGTGTTTTGCTGCTGGGCAGCGCGGCGGTTTGCTGGGTCGCGGCCAACTGGCAGGACATGACCAAAATCCAGCGTTTCGCCGGTATCCAGGGCCTCCTGGCGGTTTGCGCGCTGGCCGCTGCCTGGACCGGACTGCGCCTGCGGGCGAGTCCTGGCGTGCGCCGCACCATACCAGGCGCCCTGCTCGCCCTGGCCGGCATCCTCCTGGGCGCGCTGCTCGCATTACTAGGCCAAACTTACCAGACTGGCGCTGATACCTGGGAACTGTTCGCCTGGTGGGCGCTGCTGCTGCTGCCCTGGGCGCTGGCCGCCGGCAGCCAGGCCGTCTGGCTGCTATGGGCACTGGTGTTGAACGTGGCGGTGGCCTTGTGGCTGGGCGAGCGGGTGTTCTCCTGGGTGCTGATATTCGCCGGCCCGGGCGTGCCCGGCCTGATGATGGCCGGCCTGAACCTGGTGCTGCTGCTGGGCTGGGAGCTGGCTGCCCGCCGCTGGCGCGCCAGCACCCTGGTCGGTCCGCGGGTCCTGGCCGCCCTGGCAATCAGCGTGCTGGTGCTGACCCAGATGCTTGGCGACTTCCTGGGCCGCGGCCTGGGCCTCTATAACGGCATCGCCTGGGTCGCGGTGACCCTGGGCCTGGGCTTCTATTATCAGAAGGGCCGGCGCGACCTGATCATCCTGGCCATGCTGGCCGCCGGCGTCATCTGCGTGTCGCTGCGGGTGGCGGGAGAATGGCTGCTGCGCCTGGAGCCCGGCGTCTGGGCGGCCCTGCCGCTGGCGGCGCTGCTCATGGCCGAGGCCGTCTTGGCCGCGCGCTGGCTGCGCCGGCTTGCCGGCGACCCGCAGACGGCGGTGGCCGCGGCCGCCGATTCCGAACCGGCTGCGGCTTCGGCCGGCAACTCGGTGGACCCGGCCGACGCCAGCGCGCCGGTCGCGCAGCTGGCGCCCGCTCCGGCGCCGCAGGCGGATCCGCCCTGGTACGTGCAGTGCCTGCTGGGCCTGAGCGCCTGGCTGTCGACTGTGCTGCTGCTCGTGTTCATCGCGTTCTCGGGCTTTATTACCTCTGAAAGCGGCGCGCTGGTGGCCGGGCTGGTGCTGTGCGCGGCCGGTGTGGCGGTGCTGCGCAGCGATGCTGGCCCGTTCTGGCGCCAGTGCGGCACGGCCATGGCCTTCGCAGGGCAAATCCTGATCATCTTCGGGCTATCCAGCTCGACCTCGTTCGCCAGCGCCTGCGTGTTCGTGCTGCTGATGGCGGCTACGGTCTATGCCGTCGGACCCGACGTCATCCTGCGCTTCCTGAGCGGCTTGTTGATTGCCGCGGCGGGGGCGGGCTTGATCTGGCGCGGCCTGTCGCCCGACCTGAGCGGCGAAGACCTGCTGGACGCATGGCTGGGCTTCGACGCCATGCGCGCGACCTTCGTGTGGCTGCCCATTGCCGTGACCGGCGCCTGGGCCACCGCCGTCATCTTCAGCCTGAGCCACCGCCTGGGCGGCAAGCGCGCCCACGCGCTGCAGCCGTTGGCCTGGGCCTTCCTGCTGTCGGTGCAGGGCATGGTGTGGCTGGCCGGCGGCATCTCCGCCCAGCAACTGCCCGCCATGTGGCAGCTGAATCCGCACACGGCTGTGCTGGTCATTGCGGGCGCGCTGTTGCCCGTGGCGGCCGCTTTTGCGGTGCTCTGGCCCCGCCGCCATGTACTGACGGCCGGCGTGACCTGGGGCGTCCCGATAGCTCTGCTGATCCTTTCGCTGTTCTGGCTGCCCAGTCCGGGCGTGGGCTTCGCGCTGGCCTGGCTGCTGCTGGGCTTCGGCTTGAACCAGTTCCGCCTGGTCGTGTTCGCGGTGATCAGCCTGCTGGCTTATCTGGGTGTCTATTACTACCAGTTGGACGTGCCGCTACTGCAAAAGGCCTTGTGGCTGGGCGGCGCCGCGGTGCTGCTGTTCGTGTTGCGCGCCCTGGTGTGGCTGGTGCCGCGCCTGATGCGCACCATCGCGCCCAGCCGACGCGGGGCCCTGCCGCCGGTGTCGGCGCCCTTGCGCTGGCGCACGCTGGCCATCCTGGGCGGCCTGGTGCTGGTGCTGGCGGTCGCCAACGGCGGCATCTGGCAGCGTGAAAAACTGCTGGCGTCGGGCAAGGTGGTCATCCTGGAACTGGCTCCGGTGGATCCCCGTTCGCTGATGCAAGGCGACTACATGGCGCTGAACTTCGCGGCCAGCCGGGAAGTCACGCGCCTGCGGCTGGGCGGCGAGCGTCCCGAAGCCGAGGACTCCGTCATGGGTTACGAGCCGGACGGCTATGTCATGCTGCAGACGGACGCTCGCGGCGTTGGGCAGCCGCTACGCATCCAGCCCGATACGCACCCGCATACCGATGCCGAAGTGCCGCTGCGTTACCGCATCCGCGACAACAGCGTGCGCATCGTGACCAACGCCTATTTCTTCCCGGAAGGCCAGGCCGAGCGCTATCAGGTCGCCAAGTACGGCGAGTTGCGCGTGGCGGAAAACGGCGAGGCCCTGCTCGTCCGGATGCTGGACCAGGACCTCAAGCCGCTGTAGCGGCGGGCAGCGGGAAGCGCCGCGCCCACCGCGCGGTGGCTTCCCGCAGGAAATGACCGCGGTCCGCGGCATCGATGGGGTCGAAGCCCAAGGCGCGCCAGGCGGCCATCAGCGCCGCCAGGGGCGCGCCGGTGTCGATGGGCGGGGCGCCGTTCTGCTTGGACAGTTTCAGGCCGCTGGAAGCGTCCAGGATCAGCGGCACGTGCAGGTAGCGTACGGGTGGCAGGCCCAGCAGCCGGCCCAGCACGCGCTGGCGCGCCGTGGAACTGAGCAGGTCCGCGCCGCGCACCACGTCGGTCACGCCTTGCGCGGCGTCGTCCACCACTACGGCGAGTTGGTACGCCCACAGGCCGTCAGCCCGCCTTAACGCGATGTCGCCCACCGCCTGCGCCACGTCCTGTTCCTGCGGCCCCAGCCAGCGGTCGACGAAATGTTCCACGCCTTCCGGCATGATCACGCGCCAGGCGCGGGCCTCGCGGCCTGGTGGCAAGCCGTGGCGGCAGGTGCCGGGATACGGCCGTTCGCCGTCGGCCCCGGGCGCGGTCTGGCCGCGCAGCGCCGAATCCGCGATTTCGCGCCGGGTGCAGCCGCAGCCGTAGATCAGGCCGCGCGCGGCCAGCGAGTCGAAGGCGGCCTGGTAGGCGTCATTACGGCGCGACTGCCACATGATGTCGCCGTCCCAGTCCAGGCCCAGCGCCTTTAACTGGCCCATGATGACCTCGGCCGCGCCCGGCACCGTGCGCGGCGTGTCCACGTCTTCGATGCGCAGCAGCCAGCGTCCGCCATGGGCGCGCGCGTCCAGCCAGCTGGCTAGCGCGGCAACCAGCGAGCCCGCATGCAGCGGGCCGCTGGGACTGGGGGCGAAGCGGCCGACGTAATTCACGATGGGACGCCCGCGCGGTGCGGCGCGCGGGTAAGGAGTAACGGCATCAAGCGACGCGGATACCGTTCAATGCAGCAAGCGCGTGCCGTCTTCGTCCAGCAGCTCTTCCAGGACCAGATTGTCGATCTCGGCTTCCTGGCTCCAGAGAACCATGAGGGCGATGATCTTGATCTTGGACAGCGGCACGGGCGTTTCCGGCGACGCCAGACCCCGGTCGATGACGATCTCGCGCAAGGGCGCGGGCAGCACGCCGGCCGATTCCAGGAAGGCGATGAAGCCGATGGATTCGGTGCCGAGCTGCTGGTATTCGTTGTCGGTGTAGATCCGGGTGCCGGTGGCGGGGGCCTGGGCGAGATCGACGCAGCGTTCGGTGGTTTCGGCCAGGCCGTAGAGCCAGCCGAGGGCGTCGTCGATGTCTTCGTGCTCGAAACCGGCGGCGGCAAGCCGCTTTGCGAGCACGTCGGCCGCAGGACAGGCTTGCGGCGTGTAGTAATTCTCGTACAGATAAACCAGGATATCGAACATATGGCGCAGTTTTGTGCCTGTTTGCACAGTCGGCCCGCATATCGGCAGACCAGCAAACATGAATTTTACTTTACGCTGATTTATAGGGGTGGGCAACCGGCCGGAGGGTGGAATGTTGTATGGAGTCACCCTGCGCTAATGTGCACACATTTTCACCTTAAAAGCTGCCAATATTCATGATTCGGAGCAAAAAGGGGCGGACCCTGCAGATCCGCCCCTTTTTGTATCCGGGCCGCTGGTCAGGCGGCCTTGGGGGCGCTTTCCAGCTTCAACTGCGCCAGCTGGCGCATGAATACCGGGATGCAGATCGCCAGCCCGATCAGGCCGCTGGTCAGGCCCGGCAGGATGGTCAGCAAGGCGCCGATGGTGCACAGCCAGCGCTCCCAACTCTTCATGCCCACCAGCATGAACCGCGAGAACGCCGCCGACAGCAGCACCAGGCCGACCATGCAGCCGAACAGCGTCACGAAGAAGTCGTACCAGGTGAAACCCTGCACCGAAATCAGCAGGGATGGCGAGAACACGAACACAAACGGCACGATCAGCTTGGTGATGCCCAGCCTGAAGGCCGTGTTGCCGGTCTTGAATGGATCGCTGCCCGCCATCCCGGCTGCCGCATACGCCGCCAGCGCCACGGGCGGCGTAATGTCCGCCAGGATGCCGAAATAGAAGACGAAGAAGTGCGCCGCGATCGGCTGCACGCCCAGCTGCACCAGCGTCGGGGCGGCCACGGCCACCATGATCAGGTAGTTCGCCGTGGTGGGTACGCCGCAGCCCATCAGGATGCAGACGATGCCGGTCATGATGAGCGCCGCGATCAGCGTCAACGTCTGCATGTTGGCCAGCGCGTCCGGAATGATCATGGCCGCGCCGCCGGCGAGCGCCTGAGAGGCCGAGATCACGATGTACGAGATCTTGAAGCCCACGCCGGTCAGCGTCACCACCCCGATCACGATGCCCACGGTGCCCGCGGCCGCGCCCACTGCAAGCGCGTACTTGGCGCCGGTCTCGAAGGCCTCATACAGGTCGCGCAGGCGCAGCCGCTGGAACGGATTCAGCAGGCCCACCACGATGCAGCCCGTGATGCCGGCGAACGCCGCCAGGTAGGGCGTGCGGCCGCTGGCCAGCACGCCGATCAGCAGGACCAGCGGGATCAGCGTCGGCCAGCGCATCTTGAACGACTGCTTGAGCTTGGGCATTTCTTCTTCGGTCAGGCCGCGCAGCCCTTCGCGCTTGGCCTCGAAGTGCACCTGCATGAACATGCCGAAGAAGTACAGGAAGGCCGGGAAGATGCCCGCGATGGCGATCTGCTGGTACGGAATGCCCAGGAATTCGATCATCAGGAAGGCGGCCGCGCCCATGATGGGCGGCGTGATCTGCCCGCCCGTGCTGCTGGCCGCTTCCACGCCCGCGGCGAAGTGCCGCGGATAGCCGATGCGGATCATCGCCGGAATGGTCAGCGAGCCGACCGTGACCGCGTTGGCCACCGACGACCCCGACAGCATGCCGAACATGGCCGAACCGAACACCGACACCTTGGCCGGCCCGCCGGCATAGCGTCCGGCGACCGTCGAGGCCACATCCAGGAACAGCTGGCCCAGGCCGATGCGGGTGGCCAGCACGCCGAACAGCACGAAGTGGAAGACGTAGGTCGCGACCACGCCGACCGCCACCCCGTACACGCCCTGGCTGGTCAGGTACATGTGGTTGACGACCTGCGACCACGTGTTGCCGGCATGCTTGAGCAGGCCCGGGAAATACGGCCCGAACATGGCATACGCCATGAACACGATGGCGATGATGGGCAGCGGCCAGCCCATGGCGCGGCGCGTGGCTTCCAACAGGCCGATCAGCAGGATGGACCCCATCAGCACGTCCATCGGCATGGGATTGCCCACGCGGAACGCCAGGTCCTCGAAGATGTAGGGGATGTACAGCACCGACAGCGCCAGCGCGATGGCGATGATCCAGTCGTACAGCGGAATGCCGCCTGGCGAGTACCAGGTGGACTTGGGCTGGCGCTGGTAGTGCGACTTGGAAAAGCCGAACACCAGGAAGATCAGGCTCAGTACAAAGGCCAGATGTACGCCGCGGTGCGTGGCTTCGCGCAACAGGCCGAAGCCGGCCGTGTAGTAGTGAAAGAGGGACAAGGTGACGAGCAGGCCCGACACGATCCAGGTGGCCGTCTTGTCCAGCGGCCGGAAGCGGATTTCCGAGTCGTACTTTTCCGCCAGCTGCTGGGTTTTCTCGTGGTCAATTTCCATCGCGGTGAGTCTCTGGTGATGCAGCAAGCAGGGCCGCTCGTGGCGGCCCTGCTCAAACACGGCGGGTCAGACTGCGCCGTGATCTATCCGTGAAAGAAGTCCCGGCTCGCTTACTTGAGCAGGCCGACTTCCTTGTAGAACTTCTCCGCGCCCGGGTGGAACGGGATGCCCGCGCCCTTGACGGCGTTTTCCTTGGTGATCAGCTTGCCCTTGGCGTGGCCGGCGTCCAGCGTCTTGCGCGTGGCGTCGCTGTACAGCGCCTTGGTCACGTCGTACACCACCTGGTCGGGGATCTTGGCCGAGGTGACCATCTGCGCGTTGACCGAGATGGTCTTCACTTCAGGAATGTTCTGGTACGTGTTGGCGGCGATCACGTCAGGCGTGAAGAATTCCTGCTTGCCGCGCAGCGCGTCGATTTCCGGGCCGACCAGCGACACCAGTTCGATATTGCCGGTGGAGGCCAGTTCGGCGATCGCGCCGGCGGGGGCGCCGCCCACGAAGAAGAACGCGTCCAGGCCGCCGTCCTTGAGCTTGTCACCAGCCTGGTTGGGCTTGAGGTATTCGGCCTTGATGTCCTTGTCGGTCAGGCCATAGGCGCCCAGGATCAGGCGCACGTCCACCAGCGTGCCGGAGCCCGGCTCGTCCATGGACACGCGCTTGCCCTTCAGGTCGGCCACGCCCTTGATGCCCGAGCCCTTGCGCGTCACCAGGTGGATGCTTTCCGGGTACAGCGTGGCGATCAGGCGCAGGTCCTGAGCCTTGGGCTTGCCTTCGAAGGTGCCGGTGCCGCTATAGGCCCAGAAGGCCACGTCGGATTGCGTGAAGCCCGCTTCGAACGAGCCGCCCATGACGCCGTTGATGTTGGCGACCGAGCCGTTGGAGGCCACCGCGGTGGCGATGAGCTTACCGGGTTGCGACACGGCGTTGCCGATGATGCCGCCCACGGGATAGTAGGTGCCGGCGGTGCCGCCGGTGCCGATGCGGAAGAACTGTTGGGCCTGCGCCGAACCGGCGGCGCCGACGGCGGCTGCCGCGATGGTCAGGGCGGTGATCCAGGTCTTGAGTTTCATGCGAGCTTCTCCGAATTCTTGCTGACGGGTATCAGTAATGTGATTTCTGCCGATGGGCGAATTCCCCCGGCAAAAATCTGCCTCCCCTCGGGGGCTTTCTTTATGATGAAATTCTGTCATGCCCACCCCCTGTAGCCAATGATTACAGGGCTATGGTTTTCCAGGGGGTCGCATCGCCCAAGGTTATGGGTGGTCCCGCTTTGGTTATGGTGTGCGGTTACATCCCTGCAGTGCTGATAACGGAGTTTCCAAGATGTCCCAGGAAGTCATACGCGGCATTGCGCTGCCCCCCGCCGCCCAGCCGGGCGATCCCCTAGCCCGCGTCGACACGCCCAGCCTGGCGCTCGACCTGACCGCCTTCGAAGCCAACCTGCGCGCCATGCAGGCCTGGGCTGATCGCCACGAAGTGGCGCTGCGGCCGCATGCCAAGGCCCACAAGTGCCCGCAGATTGCATTGCGGCAGGTGGCATTGGGGGCGCGCGGCATCTGCTGCCAGAAGGTGAGCGAAGCCCTGCCCTTCGTGGCCGCCGGCATCCGCGACATCCACATCAGCAACGAAGTCGTCGGCGCGGCCAAGATGACGCTGTTGGGCCAGTTGGCGCGCGCCGCCAAGATCAGCGTCTGCGTGGACAACGCCCAGAACCTGGCGCAGTTGTCGGCCGCCATGGTGCAGGCTGGCGCCGAGATCGACATGCTGGTGGAAGTGGACGTGGGCCAGGGCCGCTGCGGCGTGTCCGACGACGCCACCGTCCTGGCGCTGGCGCAGCAGGCGCGCGCGCTGCCCGGTTTGAACTTCGCGGGCCTGCAGGCCTATCACGGGTCGGTGCAGCACTACCGCACGCGCGAAGAACGCGCCACCGTCTCCCGGCAGGCCGCGCGCATCGCAGCTTCCTACGCGCAGCTACTGCGTGAAAGCGGCATCGCCTGCGACACCATCACCGGCGGCGGCACCGGCAGCGTGGAGTTCGACGCGGCCAGCGGCGTCTACACCGAATTGCAGGCCGGATCCTATGCCTTCATGGATGGCGATTACGGCGCCAACGAATGGGGCGGCCCGCTCAATTTCCAGAACAGCCTGTTCCTGTTGTCCACCGTGATGAGCACGCCCACGCCCGACCGCGTAGTGCTGGACGCCGGCCTCAAATCGGCCTCCGCCGAGTGCGGCCCGCCCGCCGTCTACGGCGAGTCCGGCCTGACCTGCACCGCCATCAACGACGAGCACAGCGTGGTGCGTGTGGAACCCGGCGCTACGGCGCCCGCGTTGGGCAGCGTGCTGCGCCTGGTGCCTGCGCACGTGGACCCGACCTTTAACCTGCACGACGGACTGGTCGTGTTCAAAGACGGCGTGGTGCAGGACATTTGGGAGATTTCGGCGCGCGGCTTCTCGCGCTGAATTGCGGCGCCCAAACGCAAAAAGGCTGGCGCGCGGTTAGCGCGCCGGCCGATAAAGCAGGCTACCGGTTCAGGACTTACTGGGCTTTCTGCTGGATCTTCTCCCCGCCACGTTCGATGTCCTTGCCGGCGCCTTCCATCGTGTTGCAACCGGCCGTGATGGCGGTGATTGCCAGCAGCAGCGCAAGCCAGATTCGATGCGTCATTTTTTTCTCCTTTCGGCGTTCATGGGCGTAGCGGGTCATGCCGACAGGCAGCCGCGCTATTTCTTGTTCAGCAAGTCCCGTGCCTGATCCTTGGCCTCGCCGACGTTGCGCTGCACCTTGCCCACGGTTTTTTCCGCCTTCCCTTCAAGCTCGGTCTCGCGGTTGCCGGTCAACTTGCCTGCCGTTTCCTTGATCGAGCCTTTGACTTCCTTGGCTGCGCCCTTGATGCGGTCGTTATCCATGTTGTCGCTCCTAATTCCAGGTTGCGTGAAACCGCGCGGGAGAGGCCTTCGAAGCCTGGCTCCGGCTGCGGACGAACCCACTATAGGAAGCGCATGGCGCGCGTGTAAGAAGCGCGCGCATCAGATCGACTGGTACTTTTCTACCGAATCCTGTGGACCTACTTTGTAGCCTGCTTGCCGGGCTGTTTCTGTGCCTGTTTGCGTGCCGGCTTTTCATATCCCACGATGCCGCGCTGCCGCGCCCAGATGATGGCGGCGCTGCGCCGGTGCACGTCCAGCTTGCTGTATAGCGCCGCCACATGATTGCGCACCGTGTTGCGCGACAAATGCAGGCTGGCCGCAATCTCGGGATCCGTGTGACCCTGGCACATCAGGCCCAGGATCTCGCGCTCGCGCGGCGTCAGGTCGGCCAATTCGCTCTGCCCCTGCGGGGCGCCCTGGGGCGTGCGGATCTGCGCCAGCTTCTCGATGACGGTGCGGCTGAACCACGAGGTGTCCTGCATCACCGTCTCGATCGCCTCCATCAGCTCGACCTCGTTGCGCTTGCGCTCGGTGATGTCCTGGATCGCGGCCAGCACGCAGGGCTGGTCCTGGATCGACACCGGTGCGGCCGACACCAGGCAGTCCAGCAATGCGCCGTCGCGCGTGCGCAGCGCCATCTCCTGGCTGCGTACGCTGGCGCCCTGCTCCAGCGAGGCCATGGCGCGGTCGTAGGCCTGCGGGTCCGTCCATAGCTGCGCCAGCGCATCCTCGTCGCGCGCCAAGGTCTTGGCGTCGTAGCCGGTGGTCGCGACGAAGGCATCGTTGACCTCCAGCAGCTTGCCTGCCGTGGTGCTCAGCGTCATGGGCACGGGCGCAAGACGGAACGCCGTGGCGAAGCGCTGTTCGCTGTCGCGCAGCGCCGTCTCGGCCTTGCGGCGCGGCTCCAGGTCGTTGAAGGTGAACAGCATGCAGGGCTGCTCCGCGACCTCGATGGGCTGGCCCGCCACGATCACGAGCTTGTCGCTGCCGCCCTGCACCGCGATGATGGTTTCCGTCTGCGGAATCGTCGTCCCTTCCGCCAGCCGGTGCAGCGCATCCTCGCGCTGCGGCGTGTCGCCCAGCACGTCCAGCTGGCGCAGCGTCTTGCCCAGCACTTGTTCGCGCGTGTAGCCCGTCATGGCCAGAAAACCGTCATTGACCTTGATGTGCCGCAGATCCGCCAGCGAGCAGATCACGGCCGGCGCGGGATTGGCGTTGAAGGTGCGTTCAAAGCGCTCTTCCGCGCTGTATTGCTCGGTCACGTCCAGCAGCACCAGCACCATGCCTTCAGCCGCGCCCTGCGCATCGCGCAGCACCAGGTTGCGCACCTGGTGCATGCGGCTTAAATCCGGATCGCGGCGGCTGGTCACTTCCACCACCACGTCCTTGAAAGCCTCGCCCGCCAGCGCGCGATCCAGCGGATACTGCGCCGCGCGCAAGGCGCGACGGTTGCGGTAACGCAGCGAAAATGCCTTGCGGTAGCCGACGGCAGTGCCGCCCAGCGCGGCAAGATCCGTCACGCCGTGCATGGCCAGCGCCGTGTCGTTGGCCCAGACGATACGGCGGTCCTGGTCCAGCAGGATGATGCCTTCGATCAGGCCGTCGATGATTTCCAGCAGATGGCGGCGTTCCGTGGTGAACGCCGTGGCAGTCTTCTTCATTCCGGCTCCTGGTTGAGCAAGAGATAAGAAGAAAGTACTAGATAAAGTCGTCCCGCGTGATCTGGGCGAGCGCGAACATGGCTTCTATCGTGGGCTTGCACGATACGCGTGCCGCTGCGCGTGAGCGCTACACGTGAATCTTCAGGAGACATCCATGAACACGAACCAGAAGCCCGGCGATCCCGCCTATCAACCCGGCATCGACCCGTCCCAGCGCCCCGGACAGGAACCCGGCGACGCGCCGGAAAAGCAGGCGCCCGGCCAGGTGCCGGGCAAGCCCGGCCCGGATGATATTGATCCGGGCCGCATGCCGCCGGAAGTGCCCGGCAATCCGGGGCAACCTGCGGAAGAACCCCGGCAACCGGGTGAGCCCGGACGGCCGGGCCAGCCGGGTGATCCGGCTTAAGCCATCATCGCTTTACCTCAGCCCATCATGCAAACCGCCCCGTAGGTGCGGAGCGGTTTGCTGTGGGCATGACGTCTTGCGCGTCCGTCAGTCGACCTGCGCGCCCGACTGCTTCACCGCTTCGCCCCATTTCTTCACTTCGCCGGTGATGAAAGTGCCGGTCGCGTCAGGCGTCAGCGGCATCGGCTCCGCGCCGCGGTCGCGGAAGAACTTCTGCATGTCCGGCGAATTCAGCACCTGGCCGATCTGCTTGCTCAGGTAGTTCGTCACCTCGGCCGGCGTATCGCGCGGCGCCAGCACTGCTGCCCAGCCGATGGCCTCGAAACCCGGATAACCCGATTCCGCCACGGTCGGCACGTCCGGCAGCTGCGGCAACCGCTTGGCCGTCGTCACCGCCAGCGCCACCGCCTTCTTGCTCTGCACATGCGGCAGGCCGGCAGTCACCGAGTCCACCATCAACGGCACCTGGTGCCCCAGGAAATCCGCCTGCGCCGGGCCGCTGCCCTTGTACGGAATGTGGCGGATGTCGATGTTCGCCGCCGCCTTGAACATCTCGGCCGACAAATGCTGCGTGCCGCCGATGCCCGCGCTGGCATAGGCCAGCTCGCCCGGATTGGCGCGCGCCTGCGTCACCAGCTGCTTGAGCGAGGTAATCCCCGAAGCCGGCGTCGCCAGGAACATCAGCGGCACCGAGAACACCCCCGACACCGGCGCGAAGTCCTTGGTCAGGCTGTAATTGATGGTCTTGTACAGCGTCTGGTTCACCGCCGCGGCAGAGCCCGCGATCACCAGCGTATAGCCGTCCGGCGTCGCGCGCGCCGCCTGCTCCATCCCAATGTTGCTGCCCGCGCCCGCGCGGTTCTCCACCACGATGGGCTGCTTGACCGCTGCGCCCAGCTTTTCGGCCAGCGCGCGGGCAAAGATATCGGTCGCCTGCCCGGGCGGGAACGGTACGATCAGGCGGATGGGGCGCTCGGGATAATCGGCATGCGCGGTAGCCGCGGCCGTCGCCAGCGCCAGGCCGGCGGCAAGACTGGAAAGAATACGTTTCATGATTGGTCAGTAAAAAGCGACAAAAGGGCTGCGCGCGGGGTCGCGCCTGTTGCATAAAATAGAGCGCCCGCGTTGTCTGCCCTTTTGAGGCGGCCCGGGGCGGATCGGCTGGGGGTGCGTCACGATAGCATCCCCCCGTCGGTGCTAAATTCGCCTATTGGCATCGTCCAATTACTTTTAATCCCTGTTCTCTCATTCCGCAGGAACCGCCATGGAATTCAGCCAGTTCAAGACCAACGCCCTCATGGAGATCACCTCCCGCCCGGACCTCGTGTTCGTGCGCGGCCAGGGATCCTGGCTGGAGGATCACGCGGGCAAGCGATACCTGGACTTCGTCCAGGGCTGGGCCGTCAACACCCTGGGCCACTGCGCCCCGGAAATGCAGAAGGCCCTGCTGGATCAGTCCAAGCTGCTGATGAACCCCTCGCCGGCGTTCTACAACCTGCCCTCCATCGAACTGGCCGAGCGCCTCACCGGCGCCTCGGTCTTCGACCGCGTCTTCTTCGCCAACAGCGGCGGCGAAGCCAACGAAGGCGCCATCAAACTGGCGCGCAAATGGGGCCAGGTCAATAAAAAGGGCGCCTACAAGATCATCACCATGAACCACGGCTTCCACGGCCGCACGCTGGCCACCATGTCCGCGTCCGGCAAGCCGGGCTGGGACAAGATGTTCGCCCCGCAGGTCGAAGGCTTCCCCAAGGCCGAAATCAACGACCTGGAATCCGTGCGCAAGCTGATCGACGACCAGACCGTCGCCATCATGCTCGAACCCGTGCAAGGCGAAGCCGGCGTCATCCCCGCCAGCAAGGAATTCATGCAAGGCCTGCGCAAGCTGGCCGACGAGCACAAGCTGCTGTTCATCGTTGATGAAGTGCAGACGGGTATGGGCCGTACGGGCACCATGTTTGCGTACCAGCAATCGGATGTCGTGCCGGACATCATGACGCTGGCCAAGGGTATTGGCGGCGGCGTGCCGCTGGCTGCGTTGCTGGCTCGTCAGGAAGTTTGCGTGTTCTCGCATGGTGACCAGGGCGGTACGTACAACGGCAATCCGCTGATGGCTGCTGTTGGCGTTGCAGTGTTTGATGCGTTGGCTGCGCCGGGCTTCATGGAGTCGGTCAATGCTCGTGCCAAGCAGCTGTCCGAAGGTCTGCTGGCTCTGTCGGCCAAGTGGGGCATGAAGGGTGAGCGTGGGATGGGTCTGCTGCGTGCGCTGGTGATGGATCGTGATGATGGTCCTGCCATCGTTGAGGCTGCGCGTAATCTGGCGCCTAATGGTCTGCTGCTGAATGCGCCGCGTGGGAATCTGCTGCGGTTCATGCCGGCGTTGAATGTGACGGCTGAGGAAATCGATACGATGCTGGCGCAATTGGATGGGCTGATTGCTCAGGTGCGTAAGGCGTAATTGAAGCGATACGTTGAGCAGTGACGATGAGGGCCGCGATTAGCGGCCCTTTTCTTTGGTATGTCCTGTACGTAATGCATGGACTATCATCAAGCGGCATTCATGTGTGTGCATCGCAGTATCGACCCATTGTTGAACTAGCCAGATATTGGAGGTTTCCATGAGCGGTTACTACGAGTTGAAGCGCAGCGGCGATCAGTACATGTTCAATCTGAAAGCCGGGAATCATGAAGTCATTCTTACGAGCGAGCGCTACACCACTAAAGCTAGTGCTCAGGATGGCATCGCGTCTGTCCGCCAGAATTCACCGATCGATGAGCGCTATCAGCGCAAGACGGCTACCAACGGTTCGCCTTATTTCTCGTTGAGCGCGGCGAATGGGCAGTCCATTGGACGCAGTGAAATGTATTCGAGCGCTGCGGCTCGAGATGCCGGGATCGCGTCTGTGAAGATCAATGGGCCAAGCACGGTAGTGAAAGACAATACCTGAGTGGCTTGGGTGTAAGCCCTGATTCGCATCCATCGGTGTCGGGACTAGAGAGCCGCAATGTTTGCGGCTCTTGTTCCGCTGGTTTGCATCAGTGCGGCCGCCCGGCCTCGACCCATTGTTGCACCAGGTCCATCGACAAGCGATAGCGCGCGCAGTTGTACACGTCCAGTATGCGCAGTTCTTGCGCCAGTATCGGGCGGAATAATTGAATATCGTCTTCGGACAAGCCCAGCGCCGCTGTTGCGGCGTCGGCGGTTTGCTGCTCACGTAGTACCCGGCCAATCGCTTCGTTCAGTTTTTCCCGGAATCGGAATCGCACCGGATCCGGCACGCCCGCAGCGTTCAGTTGCACGGCGTACTTGCGGATCGAACGCCGATAGGCCCAGGCGAACAGCTCTGTCGCCAGCGTCACGTCGCCGTATTCATAGACTCCCAACATGGCGTAGACGTAGTCCTGTACCTCCACGTCCAGGAAGGACAGCGGCGCGCAGTTGTAAAGCATCAGCGGAATGTTGGCCGCCAGGCGGCTGGTGCGCTTGTTGCCGTCCTCGAAAGGCTGAAGATAGGCCAGATTCACCCACAGAAAGAACGCCGCTTCGACCGGGTTCTTGATAAGCCGAGCTTTCTCCACAATCTGGTCGGACATTTCCTGCAGCATCAAGGGCGCCTGGAGCGGCACGTAAGTCGTGTCCCCGATGTTGACCACGATCTGGCGGATGCGGCCCAGGCTGTCGGTATTGGCCAATAGTTCCTCCAGCAGGATCGCGTGAAGGTTGCCGATCACGGCGGGCGTCAGGCCATGTGCGGGCACCGCATCGACCATGAACTCGATGGCCCTCTTATGGTTGAGCAGCATCACTGCATCCAGATCTTCCCCAGCCATTCCGTGCTTGAAGAGTTCCTGCGTGGCCAACAAGGAATACCGGTTGCCTTCCAGTCGAGAGGATGACCAGGACAGGTCGAGCAGCAGCGGCTCCAGTACGCGACGCGCGTAAGTCCCGGCTGGCGACTGACCCGGCATGCGGCCTTCGTCGGCCAAGTCTTGAGCCAGCGAAGGCGGCAACAGGAAGCTCTGGTTTGGCACATAGCTTTCCACGAAGGCGCGGTCGTATCCCACAGGTGCACGCGCCGACAACGGCTGCCGAAGCCGGGCCAGCAGGGCTTGACCATGCTCAGACCAGATCATCCCGACGGTCTCGGACGCCGGCTCCGCCAGCCGCGTGGCAATGGTCGTTGGGAGCGTCGATGCGGGGGTTTCGTCCGCTATCCAGTAACGGGTTGCCCGGCCCTGGCCCTCGCGCAGCACCAATCCGGCCTTGCGCAGGTTTTCCAACTGGCGCTTTACCGTGGACCAACTGACGCCGGTTCGGTAGGTCAGTTCGCTGGAACTCACCCTGGGGAGATTCTCCTGCTGTTGGGCGCGCAGGAGTTGAAGAATGTCTTCGCGGACGGTCATAGTGCGAGCTGAATATGTTGAATCAGCTCAATTTAACAGTAACTAGCTCAAAATTGAGCTGATTTAGAGGCTGTATGAGCTGATTTGGTCTGATTCCCTATCCGTCCGTTCGACGCAATCGATAGCCACGATTTCCTCACTCATGCATCAACCCTAAAACGTGTACTTCGCCGTCAACAAAGATGACTGCGGCATTCCGAAGTGGTTGTTATCCGGAGTGCGGCTGGCGCGGTACACCACCACGGAGTCTCATATGCTGTAGCCAGGGAGGAGCACGTCGTATGTAGACAAGCTGATCGCGATATGCACGCGCCGCGCCGCCCATGCGTCGGGTATTCAGCTAGCCGGCGCAAATTTGTAGTCTGACATCATTTTCTTCATGGCTTTAATAAGTCGGTGATCGTATGGTTTGGCGCCATAATTTTCGGAACCATCAGCCCAAATTCGCGGGCGGCGTTCTACGGAAAGTCGACGGCCATAAGTGTGATCCGGATATTGCTTCGATGGCAGATGTGGAACGTTGCGTCGAAAATCATCCATTGATGGATACGCTTGAGAACTCCAGAGAGGCGGCTAACGGCGTTCGGCCCATTGCTCTTCTACGAATACCACGACGCCAATTATGCAGTTCGACTCTGCACACCGTGTGTTTGTGGTTTGACGCCATATGCGTTAAAAAGTAAATTGCAATTACATACAGAAATATGTGCCGTGAAAGCTCAAAATACGGGCGAGGGTAAGCCGTGGGCTCAATTGGTCGCGTTGGAATAGAGTGGCGGAATGGACAACACCTTATCATCAGAAAGATGGCGTTACATGGTTGCGACTGGGCTCTGGCCCAAAAAGGCCAACTTTGATCCAGCCGCATGGATGAGCAACTTCAATATTAGCGAACGACCTTTGGCACAAAGGCTATTGGAAGGGTTTACGTTTTTTTCCGACGAGCTCGTCAAGCAAATGTTTCGTAGTGCATTTCTTAATCTCTCGTCACTCATTGTTTCTCATAAGGATGGGTACGAGTCAGCGCGCAGAGAGTGGTCAACTTTCGTTGACTCCATGATTGTGGTTCGTGTCACCGGCGAAATCCCAAGCGACGCAGATAGCGGTTTTGCGTTTTCTCGGCATGCGCGCGATATCCTTATGCTGCCTGAAGAGCGTATTGCATCACCAAGCAGTGCTTTAAATTACCTGGTCGCCGGAGGGACAGGAAATGTTCTTTTCGTTGACGATTTTGTGGGGTCCGGAAATCAGTTTTGCGATACGTGGGAACGTATTTATGCTACTAGCTCGGGTGAAATTTCATTTAAAGGGCTCAGTTCTCAATCTTCTTGCAACGCTAGTTTCTTCTATTGCCCAGTAATTTGTACAGAACTAGGCCGAGAGAACATACATGACCGTTGTGGGAGTGTGGTACGAATAGTGCCAGCGCACTTCTATGGTTCTCGCCAAAGTGCCTTGTCAGCAGATTCATCCATCTGGCGAGATGATATGAGAACGGAAGGCCCAGATTTTGTCAGGCATGCTAGCGAACGTGCAGGTATCCCGGATCTGGATGGTAAGGAAGGATGCTGGAGAGGTTTTTACAAGTTGGGATTGGCTTTGGCATTTTCGCATGGATATCCTGATGCCACGCTTCCCCTTTTTTACACTGATGCTAATGGCTGGAAACCTCTTCTTCGCAAAGGCACCTTATGAGAAATGATCTAGAAGACGGCACCGCCAAGCGGCTGAGTAAAGTTCTTGGTCTCTACAAAGCCGAATGGCTGAATGGAACCTTGTTCTCATTATTTAACGAGCCGGCGTATTTTGAACAGCTAAAAACACAAAGACCATGCGTCTTAATTGGCGGCCGAGGAACTGGAAAGACCACAGTGCTGCGTGGCCTTTCCTATCAGGGTCAACTTGCCCTCGAAGGAGCGCAGCCGGTAAAGGATTGGCCGTATTACGGGCTGTATCACAGAGTTAATACAAACCGGGTGACGGCGTTTCGAGGTAGTGGAGTTACTGAAGAAAGATGGTCATCATACTTCGGGCACTACGTTAATCTAATTTTCTGCCAACTTCTACTTGAATTCGCGTTGTGGTATGAGCACAAAACCGGCGAGTGCATACAGGTGGCTGACCGAGATTATCGGAAAATAGCGGCTACGTTATCTATTGAAAAAATATCTAATATCTCCGATTTGTCCGAAGAAATTGAACTGCTCATTCTGGAGTTTGAGGCATCCATTAATACAATATCCGATGCCCCCCCGCGAAAGGTCTCGGCTCTCGGTGCTCCGCTAGACGCCGTTGCTGAAGCGCTAGCTGGGTCGAAGCAGCTCTACGGTAAGCAGTTTTTCTTTTTAATCGACGAGTTTGAGAATTTTGAGGATTATCAGCAACGTGTCTTGAATACGATAATTAAGCACGCCAATACTAATTACACGTTTAAGGTCGGCGTAAGAGAGTTGGGCTGGAGGCAACGGGCAACATTGAATCAACATGAAAAGTTGACTTCACCTGCAGATTATGCACGCATAAGCATCGCAGAGTGGCTCAATGACGATCGGTTTTCGTCATTCGCCGCCTCCGTTATTAAAAGTCGTTTATCGAGTGCGTACGAGGGCGCGTGCATCGAAATGTCGCCGCAGCAATTATTGCCAGCATTGGGCGAACTGCAAGAAGCAGAGATCTTGCTGGATAGGGACGTAACGAGCAAGCTCCTTGGACGGCTCGAGGGGCATATTACTAGCTCGGAATTGGAAAAAGCATCAAAAATAAGGCCGGGTCATCTGTATTTTCTCTCATATATGGTAGATGGCTCGCAGAAAAGTGGATTTGTGGAGAATGTTAGAAGTTGGCTACAGGATTCCAAGTCATGGCAATTTAAGCTCGATAATTACTTCTACGCTTCTCTTTTTTCCATTAGGAGGGGGAAGAGAGGAATTAGAAAATACTATTGCGGCTGGGACGTTTTCGTGTCTCTTGCCAATGGAAATATTCGATATCTCCTCGAGCTAGTGCATGCTGCCTTCTTGCGTCATATAGAAAATGACGGTGAGCCAGCAGATTCTATATCTCCTCGATCACAGACAGAGGCTGCCGCAGAAGTTGGCAGAAAGAATCTATCTGAACTCGAGGGTCTCAGCGTTGATGGCGGAAAACTCACCAAACTGGTACTAGGTTTAGGGCGTGTGCTGCAAGTCATGGCGGCAAATCCAGAAGGGCACGCGCCCGAGGTTACCCAGTTTCATGTAACACAAATGGACTTTGGCGAGGAGGTGCGGCGATATCTAGATCAGGCCGTTATGCATCTTGCACTTGTACGATCGCCGGGTAACAAGCTAATGTCGGAGTCGGATACGCAAGAATACGATTATAGATTACACCCAATTTTTGCTCCGTTATTTGTTTTCAGTCATCGCAGAAAACGCAAATTTGCAATTGCGACATCTCAAGTATTGGGGTTAATTGAACGCCCACGCGAGACGATCCGAGACCTTCTGGCGCAGAGTGATCGAAGTGATGAGGAAACTCTTCCGGATCAACTACAACTTTTTGGGTCATTCTATGCGGGCAACTAAAGATGTGCCTATACTCACCGATACATACGAGAATGTGACTGCTTTCCGCCCTGTTTCAAACTGCGTCTACGTATTCGCATCCGGGGGGGAGATTCGGGCAAGACATATGGAATCTTGGCGGGCCGATGTCGATGCAGTTCGGTTTTGCGAGATAGAGCAGGAAGAGCTTGACCAGTTCGGGATTAAGGAAACTGGTGAGATCATCTCGCTAAGATCGGCGGTACAAATGGGCAGTCTATGGAGCGGCTTGGATAGCGAGACGACGATTTATATCGACATTACCGGCCTTACGCATGCAGTCTGGGCAGGACTCATAAAATCAGCAATTCTAAATAATAACCGCGTATTCGCCGTATATGTAGAGCCTGATCAATATTCACGAAGTTCTGCTCCTGTCGAAGGGCAAGTTTATGATCTCAGCACTAGAATTCAGGGAATTATGCCTTTGGCAGGATATGCTGTCCTTTCCCCGAAAAACAGCGTCGACTTTACCTTTGTGCCATTGCTGGGATTCGAAGGAACAAGACTGCGACATGTAATTGAGCAGGTACAGCCGGGCTATGAACGGATTACTCCTGTGATCGGCTCTCCGGGGTTTAAACCATGGTACGTATTTGAGACATATCTCGGAAATCGTGCCGCTTTGATGGAGACAGAGGCATGGCAGGCGGTGCGATACGCCCCAGCAAACTGTCCATTTAGTTGTTTCTATCTGCTGCAGGAGATCGCATCCGGTTCAAATGCCGGATCGTTGAAGATTGCGTTGGTAGGCACGAAACCTCACGCTCTTGGGGCGGTGCTTTTTTCCTTGATATCAAGCACGCCGACTGAATTGGTTTACGATCATCCCATTAGAAAAATTGGGCGAACGGAAGGCACTGCAAAGCTTCATGTTTATCATGTATCAGCGATTTTTGACGCTAGCGCGGCCATATTTTCTGCACCTGCGCGGATCCATTCTCGACGAGTGGCGCGTCCATGATTGACGTCTTTTATACACCCGATAATTTAGCAAAGGCGATGGTTAAGTCGCTACCAAGGGGATTTAATCCATCGCGCGTCGTGGATTTTTCTGCTGGGGTTGGAAGCCTCCTGGAGGCTGCTGCATCGCTTTGGCCAAGTGCTTCGATATATGCAAATGACATTTGTCCACGGACGGCGCGGCTACTCCGAACTAAGGAGCCTAGCTGGTTTGTATCGTGTGTGGACTTTCTATCTGCACGCTCCCGAAATCGATCGAAATTCGGGCAACTATCCGGTGCATTTGATCTGGTACTGCTGAACCCGCCGTTTAGCCAGAGAGGTGTCAAGCCGACAAGTTGGCCCGATATGCCTGCGATTACAAGCGGCCAAGCTGCATTATTTGTGTATATTGCATTAAGCTATCTTGCGCCTGCCGGCTATCTTCTCGCGATACTCCCTGACGGATGTTTGTCCAGCACTCGCGATCGTGACGGGTGGCTGATGCTGGCCGATGAGTTTGATATCGAGGTTGTTAGCAGTAATCCGAAGAATAGTTTTAAAGGAGTGTCTGCACGAACTTCAATCGTTCGAATGAAGAGAAAATTGGCGCCCCAGCTAGTTGAATCGACTCCCCGGATAAAAGATCTTCAGGGCGCGGTGACGCAAGTCATTCGCGGCGGTAACCAAATGCACTCGCTGAAGGTTGCATCGGAGGGAGCCCCACTAATACACACGTCAGAACTACGTGATGGGGCTGTACGAGAGGCGAAGTGTCATATCGCAACTGCAAAGACAATACTCGGTCCGGCGCTGCTTTTTCCTCGCGTTGGTCGTGCGACACCACAAAAAATATGCTTGCTCGAAGAAAATCGCGAAGTTGCTCTTTCGGACTGTGTGCTGGCTGTTTTGTGCGAAACGATCGTGCAGGCTGAGCAACTGAGGAGGGAAATATTGAAAGTTTGGCCCAGTTTTGCGGAATGCTACCGTGGTACGGGAGCTCCTTACGTCACTGTTGAGCGTGCAACGAAAATTTTAAGTGAAATTCAACGAAATATCGGGGGGGGGTGGCGAGATAACGAATTGATCGTACGTGCTCGGTGCCCTCAATCACTTTAGAGAAATAAGATCTTTGAATTTAGATTTGCGGGTGCCGGCGTCGGTTCATGCACTAGGAGGCTAATAACGCCGGGTGGGCACCGAAGAAACTGCTAAAAATGGATTGTGAATTGTCTTGGGTTGGGGTGTTACACGCGATGTGAAATTCCGCTATTGGTGCGATGCGTCAATGGACAAATCTATAGTTTTATCGTGAATGAAGAAATTTGCACAGTCTACCGGTCGCTGGATGTCCGAACCCGGAGAGCTAAGATGCAAAACACTTGCATCGTCTTCATGATCTGCGTTTCCGTTCAAGTTTTCCATATTTTCTATCCAATATCCATCTGTAGCCAGTAGCCAAGAGCGGACCGAATTTTGGTCCAAGAGGGTTAGTGCAGGCTCGTCAAAGCGCTTTACTCGTAATCGACGTGTAAGGATATGTCGTGAACTCATTGCCGCGTGATCTGCAGTGAAGTCTTCGCCCAGAGGATTTGCACAAGTATGCACGGGAGTGAGCCAACGGAGCTCTTCCTCTTTTGTAATGCAGCCGATGCGACAGTCGCCGCAGTTCAGCGCCCAGGAAACCCCGCCTTTCAGATCGATTACTAAGACTGCGTAAGCAGCAATCTCGCTCAAGTAACCAGCAGCTTGCTGTTCACTATGAGCTTGCCGCATTGCGGAAACGAGTTGCTCATGAGTGAGCGCGCTATTTGTGCAGGCAATACCTAAAATTTGTTGAACCCAGTGCCTCGCATACTCCACACCTCGAATGCCGACTTCTGCTGCATCTACAACTGCAGCCAAAATTTGCTCATTGCTAATGTGAACACCGCACGCATCTCTATTTTCAACCCGAGATCGACCCCTCTTGCTTCTCCATTCGCTCATGTTTGATCTTAGGAAGTCAGTCATCTATTCTTCCCGAGAAGCAACGACTTCAAGCAGCTCATAGAGATAATCTACCTGCGCAGGCTGGCCTGGGGCACTACCTTCGATGGCATGGGCCATACCGGGGTGCTGAAGTAGGGCACGGATTTCGTTCGAAATATACTTACGGAGAGGTGAGGGTGCTTGGCCTATTTCTTCAACCAGAGTTTCTCTTCCATTGAAGAGATTGAGAATATCCTCAATGTCTTGACTTGCTAACGGATCGCTATTCCCTCGGCCTTTGAAAGCTTCAAGCTTGGTAGCAATAAAGTATGGCGGAGTGACGAGTCTGATTCGTATACCGTCTGACAGTTCGTGCGTTTCTGCTGTTTTAAGAGCGTCTTCATACCAGCGATTTGAAAAACCTAGAAGCTGTTCGTTGTCCGGCATGAAGTCGACCCTTAGTTCGCCCAGCTGAAGTGCACAAATAGGGGCAGCATGATCGGTAATGTCTTTAAAGCCTTTTGCGCGGAGTTGTTCTTGTAATTGAGCCCATCCGGCGTGACCTACAACATGCAGAATAAGGTCGACATCGTGGGTGTGGCGGACTTGGTCGCGCGAAAAATCATCCGTAATTAAGAGGCTCGTTGTGCAGCCACCGACGAAGGCAACTTGATCTAATAATTCCGGCCCTAGAGCTAGAGCTACGGTACTTATCATCGCCCTGTGTATCGCTGATTCAGACATGTTTTCGCTCTAGAGCTTTGACAAGGAGGTCACAGGCTATCGCTTTTTCGCGGGCCCGTCCTATACGGATAGAGTCGATCAAGGCTAGAAAGCTGTAGAGCATTGGATCTTTTCGAACGGCTGCGGGAACAGTCGGATAAATTGGCTCGACTGCCTGTCCCTTCGTGTTGCCCCTAGGATCGGGCCACACAAGAGGAATGTCGCCGCCAGAAATAATAGAATTAGAGAGCACAGGTGCAGCCCATGCTGTTGCAATGCCTCTAGTTAGAGCTCCAGGGTATGCAGGGAAGACATACTTTAATCCATATATGATGAACTCACCCAATGCTACCGTGTTAACGGTCGGTATGGCTGAGATTCGATTGATGTAGGCCAAGCCGTTTGCATAGCATCGCGTCAAAGAGAGGCTGACTTGTGATTTGCTAATTCCCGTCATCTCAGCGAGCGCCCGGACCCCATACTGTGCGGCACTTGAGTGTTCGTGAGTTGCAATAGCTCTCAAATGGAGATCGGCCCCAAGCTCTATGGCTTCCTCGGTGCTTTCCGGCGATCTGGATATGAGCTCCGTCTCCCAGTCCTGCCAAGGGCTGTTGAGATAGTCGTCTCCAGTTCTGTCCCTTTTTGAGATGCTGACTAGCTTGAGCAGCAATAAAATATCTTGACCTTTCATAGCCAACCTCCATGGCATCGTCCCAATTCCTAGGACATGGGACAAGTTTGGAATGAGCTAGTGTGCGTGTCAATAGGTCTATCTTGCAAATCGACTTCCGCTAGGCTTCAGGCTGCGACCGCACATTAGTGCGCGGCTATGGTGATGTTGTTATCACACGGCCAATCCTATCGTTCCAGAGCCACCGTATACTCCCCCCACTACCGCACCACCGGTAGCCCGGTTTGGAAGCCGGCAATGTCTTTGGCGGACCGCCGCCGCTCAGGCGGCATTTTCACGTCCGAACGCCTTTGCACGTCCCTATGGGCGGGCCTTGGCGAGGGTGCGTTCGCGCACGCCGGTTTCCAAAGACGCCGGTCTTCCAACCTTGCCATGTGCCCGCCCACCCCATTTGGAAGTGGGGAGCAGGCCTAACTTGTCTTTGGAGCCTGTCATGCAATCCCACCCCCTCACCCAAAACCCCTGGTCCGTCGAATCCGACCCCGAACTCGGCCCGGTCCCCCTCTCCCATCTTCACCACATCGACCGCGCCCGCCACGCCATCGAGGCCATCGCCCGCATGGTCGGCAATAGTGCATCCGAACCCGATGCAACTGGCGGGCAGCCGTTGGACGCCTGGACGGTGGCGGCGTTGATGGGTGGAGTGGAAGGCTTGTGCGATCACCTGGGCACCTTGACCGATACCATGCTGGCGCAGGCGCGCTTTTGCGAAGTGGATGCGGATCTCGGCGACGTCACGCATGGCGCGCCGTCGTCGATCCAGTAGCCAAACTTAGCAGCCAAAGGCGCGGCGCTCGAGCGCCCGCCTTACTCAGCAATCGACCGAATCACCCTGGCCGGATTCCCACCCACCAGCGTATTCGCGGGCACATCCTTGGTGACCACCGAACCCGCAGCAACCACCGAGTTCTCGCCCACAGTCACGCCACCAATAACGGTTGCACCGGCCGCGATCCAGACATTCCTCTCGATCACGATGGGCTTCGCGGTGACACATTCACGACGCCGCGAAGGTTCGATAGGATGGCCAGACGTAATGAGGCTGACGTTCGGCCCAATCATCACATCATCGGCAATGCTCAGCCCACCCAAGTCATAGAAAGTACAGTTCTGATTGACGAAGACGTTGCGCCCGACGCTGATGTCGGGACCTCCGGTCGCATAAAACGGCGGTATCAACAGAAAGCTCTCATCAACCGTCTTGCCGATCAGTTCGCTGAACAAGGTGCGGACTTCGGCGGCGTCGTTGAAGGTCAGGCGGTTGAGGGCGGCGGTGATCGTCGTCGCGCGTTTGATGTTGGCCGTCATGGCCGCTGATTCGGGCGTTCTTCTGGGAATGATCAGGCTGCGGTCGTCATTTGCCATGTGCGGCTTTCCTTTTGGGATACGGCGTAGTCAGCGCCGGCGAACACAACGCCCGCACTCAACGCGGCTTCCAATTCACCCCATCCCTGGACCGATACTCCGGCGTCCCCGTGCAACACCCGCCCGCCCCAAACGCCTGCCGTCCCAGGAACGCAGTCACCACCCCCTTGCTCTCGGTTAGCCGCTGCTGGACGCAGAGGGTCGGCAGCAGAGAGAAGTCGCCTTCAAGCACCAGCGTCCACTTCACGTTCTCGCCTTCGGCTGGCTCGACCTTGTACACCTTGCATTCATGCACCAGCAGATGCACGGGCTGCCCTGCCAGCTCGCCCTTGAATTGCAGCTCCGGCGGCGTGTCGCGCGTGGCGATGGTTTCGGCGTTGAGTTTTGATCCGGGCGGCGCGGGCTTCAAGGACGAGGAATCGCAGCCGGCCAACGCACCCATGGCGGCCAAGGTGATGAAAAGCAGGCGGGCCAGGCGGGTCATGCCCATGCGCCTCCGTCAGGCCACGCTGGCGAAGCGTTGTTCGAGGTAGGCGATGATGTCGCTGGACTCGTACATCCAGCGCGTGCCCGCTGCATCGTCGATACGCAGGCACGGCACCTTCACCTTGCCGCCTCCTGCCTGCAGTTGCGCGCGCGCTTCGGGATCGCCCTTGGCGTCGCGCAGCGCGATGGGCGCGTTGAGCTTATGGATGGCGCGCCGCGTCTTGACGCAGAACGGGCAGGCGTGGAATTGGTAGAGCGACAGCTTGGCCGCTTCGGTGTTGACCGTGGCCTGGCCTTGCGCGGAGCGCTGTTGCGGGCGTGGGCGCGTGAGCGCATCGCCCAGCACGATGATTTGACCCAGGCCGACACGTAGGGCTTTGACTAGCATGGAGTAGGACTCGATACGGATGGACAGGCGGCCAGTCTACTCTGTGCGGCGTCTTCCGGTCTTGCGGATACTCTTAGCCACGCCGACGGGCTTTCACTCTCTGTCAGGTCACGATTCGGGATTCGAAGCGGGCGTGCTATTGAAACCGCTGCCGGTAGCCGCAGCCGGGATAAGCAGGCCTTGCAGGCGGCCAGCGTTGCCGATGATCTAGTCTGGCGCCTGCGCATGGCGCCCGGTATTCCCGCGCAGAGCCTGATTCGGCCGCATACACACGTGCAGAGAGGGATCGCATGCGAATCAATGTGGCGCTCCCGGTCGAAAAAAAGTAAACCGTAACCCTGCAGCACGTCCGTCATACGCGGACTACATCCGCCAATCTCACGCCGCGCTCTCAGGAGACTCCTTTGCGCTACGCCCTGATCTTCGCCTGCATCGTAGTGGCCGCCGCCGGGACGGCTTGCTCGTCCCGCCAGCTATATGACACTGGCCAATCCTGGCAACGGAATGACTGCAATAAGATCGCCGACAACCAGGAGCGACAGCGTTGCCAGAGCGATGCGTCCAAATCCTATGACACGTACCAGCGTCAGCGGCAGGATGTCCAGAAATAGGATCGCCCGGCACAGGCCTGGCCTCCTCTTCAGCTAGGCCAGCAAGGGCAAGGTCTGGTCCAGCGACAGCACTGTCGTCAGACCTGCGAATAAAGATGCCAGACTACCGTTACGCCAGCCACATGTAGCGAATCGTCGTCTGACGCCTTTATTCCTAGCGATCCTCCCAGCCACGCTCCAACCTTAAAACGTGTACTTCGCCGTCAACAAAAACGACCGCGGTGCGCCGAAGTGGTTGTTGTCCTGGTTGCTGCCAATCGCTTGGTAGTAGTACTTGTCGAACAGGTTGTAGACGTTCAGCCGCAGATCCAGATTCGGGCTGGCCCGATAAGCCACCACGGCATCCCATATGCTGTAGCCGGGTTGGCGCACGTTGTAGGCGGGCAGGCTGATCGCGCTTTGCACGCGCATCGCCCCGCCCACGCGCCAAGCATTCAAGGAGCCAGGCAAGGTGTACATGGTCGAGAGCTTGAACAGATGGCGCGGGGTCTGCGTGTCATACGCTGCGCCAGCCCGGAGGTTGCCCGAGTCCTCCAGATACTTGGATTGGTTGTAGGTGTAGCCGGCGGACACCTGCCAGCCCGGCGTGATTGCGCCTGCCACTTCGAATTCGACGCCCCGGCTTTCCACCTTGCCGGAGGGCGCATAGCATTCGATCACTCCTGGGCCGCACGAGGAGGTGGTCAGGGCGACTGGACGGTTGCGCTGGCGGATCTGGAATACCGCCGCGCTGGCGTTGAGGCGGCCGTCGAAGTACTCGCCCTTGATCCCTGCTTCCAGATTGGTGCCGATGACCGGATCCAGCGGTGCGCCGCTGGCTGATTGGTAGTTTTGCGGCTGGAACACGCTGGTCCAGCTGGTGTAGACGGAATGGTGGCGGTCCAAGTCGTAGATCAGGCCCGCGTAGGGTGTCAGTTCGTGATTGACCTTGTAGGCCGCGGGCGGGCTGACGTAGTCGCCGGACTTCAGCGTCATGTCGTATTCATACCAGTCCAGCCTGGCGCCCAGCATCAGCGTCAGCGGGTCCGCGAGGCTCAGGCGAGTGGTGGCGTAGCCGCTCATCTGGCGCTGGAATCCCTTGCGCGACCAGGGGTAGACGAACGCGGGCTTTTCGACGGCGCTGGAGTCCCAGTGTTCGGGATCGACCGTCATGTCATAGCCCAACGGCCATCCGCCAGGACCGTCGTCATCCTTGCTCTTCATGAAGCTGCCGCCCAGCACCAGTTCATGCGTGCGCCCCAGCAGCGTGAACGGGCCGCTCAGATAGCCGTCGACGCTGTACTGGGTCTTGTCGTAGTTGTACTGGCCCAAGCCTTGTCCGAAGAACGTCGAGTTCTCCAGGGGATAGAGGTAGCTGCCCAGCATGTTCATCTTGGCGCGCAGCGTGCGGGCGGTCAGCTTGCCGGACCAGCCGTTGTCGAAGCGATGATCGAGTTCGGCGAAGAAGCTGGTGTTTTCCTTGTTCCAATAGGCCCAATCCGGCGACAGGCGGGTCGACCGCTTGAAGTCGTAGAAGCTGCCATCGCGGCGGGTCGGCAGGCCGTTCCAATCCGCGCCGGGGTTGTCTTCGCGGTTGTAGTAGCCGCCGATGCTGAGCGTGGTGTTTGCCGTGAGGTCGGCTTCGATGGTGCCGTAATAGAGCTGGCGCTGATGCTCGTAGGCTTTCTTGAAGGTATCCGAGTCCTGATAGGCGACGACGCCGCGTGCGCGCAGGGTGCCGCTTTCGTTCAACGCGCCCGACCCGTCGACTTCGCCGCGATAGTTGTCCCAGCTGCCGGCGCTGGCGGTCACCGAAAACTGCGGCATCGCCGTCGCGCGCTTGCGCACCAGATTGATGGTGCCCGAAGGATTGCCTGCGCCGGTCATCATGCCGGCCGCGCCGCGCAGCACTTCGATGTGATCGTACATGGCCAGCGTCGCCACGCCCTGGGTGTCGTAGTCGTAGGCCAGCGGCACGCCGTCGGCCAGGAACGAACTGATCTCGAATCCGCGTGAGAAGAACTGCGTGCGCTCGCCGCCGCCGATCTGGCGCGTGGTCAGGCCGGTGGTGTCGCGGGCTACGTCGTCCAGGGACTGGAAGCCGCGGTCCTCGATCTGCTGGCGGGTCACCACGCTGACCGATTGCGGCGTCTCGCGCGGCGAAAGCGCGAACTTGGTGGCCGTGGCCATCACCGGCGTGGTGTATGAATGCGTGCCCTCGGTCACGCCCAGCGTGGCCGCCTCGACGGTCACCGGCGAGAGCGTCGTGGTGCCTGATGGCGCCACGGTCAGGCTGCCGTCCGGTGTACGCCGTAGCTCCAGCCCGCTTCCGGTCAGCGCGCGCGCGGTGGCTTCGTCGACGGTCAACCGGCCGGAGATGGCCGGCGCGGATTTGCCCGCCACCAGTTCGGCGCGAAACGAGATGACCGCGCCCGCGATGCGCGCGATCTGTGTCAGCGCGACATCCAGCTGGCCCGCGGGCAAATCATACTGGCGCAGCGCCTGGGCATGGGCGGTGCTGGCGGCGGCTGCGATGACGCAGGCAGCCGGAAACCTGAGGGAAAGCATGGAACACTCCGTGGATGCGTGAGCACGCGTTCCATGTATGTGCATCGGCGCCCGCAAAAAAACACCTGGCGCAGAAATAATTCTCAGGCGAGATCGATCATGACGTACCAACTGCTCAGCCGTTGCAGCCGGATGGGCAGGGTATGCGTGAGCGCCGCCAGGGCGCGGTCGCTGTCGTCCAGCGGGAACAGGCCGGTGACGCGCAGGCGGGAGGCCTGGGGTGAGGCTCGCAGCCAACCCGGCCGATAGCGGGCCAGGGCATCGACCACGGTCTGCAACGGTTCGTCGTGGACTTCAAGCTCGCCGTTGCTCCAGGCGGCGACGTACCCCTGGTTGTCCTGCACCGCATCGATCTGCTGCGCGTCGAACCAGACGCTCTGACCGGGCGCCAAGTGCCGGCGGATACCTGTAAGTGTGGAGACCTCGGTGGCCCCGCTCAGCGCCAGGCAGAAGCTGCGTTCGGACGCGCAGCGCACCATGGCGCGCCCTTGGGCGAGGCGGACTTCGCCATGGGGCAGACGAACTTGCAGCCCCTGGCCTGCCGCCACCTCAAAGATGGCGGCACCAGAAGACACCTGCACAATGTGCTGCCCGTCCAGCGTGGCGGCGCTGCGCGCGTCCAACTCCATTATGTTGCCGTCAGGCAAGGCCACGCGCCGGCGTTCACCGGTGCGGGTCACATAACCCGCCGTCAAATGCCGCAGCGGCACATAGCGGTCCGCGACACCGGCGCCGAGCAGCACGGTCCCGCCCGCCAGGACGAGCTTGCCCAGCCTGCGGCGCTGCGCGAGTTGCGGTCCAACCAGCGAACGCCGCAGCGGGTTGCCGTCGGCAAGCAGTCCGGGCCGCAGGCGATGCAGCGTGCCGTCCAGCGCCGCGTTCAGCCGCTGCCAGGCTGCGCCGTGGCTCGGGTTTTCAGCCAACCACCGATCGAAGGCCTTGCGGTCGGCATCGCTGGCCTGGCCGCTCGACAGACAGACCTGCCATTCGATGGCCGCCTCGCGGCTGCGCATGTCCAAGGGCGTCATACGCCAAACACCTCGCAGCAACGGCGCAGGGCCTGGACGATGTATTTGCGGACCATGGTGGGAGAAACCTTCAGCCGCGCGGCGATTTCCACATGGGTCATGCCGTCGAGCTGGCTGTAGAGAAAAGCCATCCTGGCCTTGGAAGAAAGGCCGTCCAGCGCCGTGTCGAGCGCCTGCAAGGACTGCAGGGTCTGTACCCGCTCTTCGGCCGAGGGCTCCAGGGGTTCGGGCTGCAGGCGCAGCATCTCCAGCCAGGCTTGTTCGAGTTCACGCCGGCGCCACAACCGCCAGGTGATGCGCCGCGCGATGGTGATGAGCATCGCGCGCGGCTCGTTCAATTGCTCCAGCGCAGGGAGGCAGAGCAACTGGGTGAAGGTTTCGCCTGCGACATCCTCGGCATCCTCGCGATTGCGCAGGCCGTTCTGGAGGCGGCGCTCCAGCCAGGGATGGTCGCTCTTGTAGATGCTGGAAAAGCAGGTGTCACGCGTTGAGTCCACGGCTTGTGCTGTGAATAAATAGGAATCGTTATCAATTATTGCATGATGGATCCTGGAAAGCCAAAGGGGATGGGGACCGCATCACGCCACCCGTCGGAACGCCCTGCGATACCCCATCGGGCTCGTCCCCACGATCCCCGTGAAATGTTCCCGCAGCGATACCGCCGACCCGAATCCCACCTCCATCGCGACCCGCTCCACCGGCAGGTCCGTCGTTTCCAGCATGCGGCGCGCGCGGTTCACGCGGGCCTGGATCACCCACTGCAACGGACTGACGCCTAGCAGTTCCTGAAACCGCCGGTTCAAGGTGCGCACGCTCACTGCCGCCTGCGCGGCCAGCGCGGCGACGGTCAGGTTGTGCGCCAGCCTGCTCTCGATCCAGTGCAGCAGCGGCGTCAGGTCGGTGTGCGATGCCGGCATGGGCCGGACGATGAACTGTGCCTGGCCGCCAGCGCGTTCCAGCGGCACCACGGCCAGCCGGGCGCTGTTGGCGGCGACAGCGGCGCCGTGGTCGCGCTTGATCATGTGCAGGCACAGGTCCATGCCGGCGGCGGCGCCGGCGGAGGTGAGGATCTGGCCGTTGTCGACGAACAGCACGTTGGGGTTGACGTCGATGGCGGGATAGCGACGGGCCAGTTGGTCGGCGGCTTTCCAGTGGGTGGTGGCCTTGAGGCCGTCGAGGATGCCGCTGGCGGCCAGGGCGAAGGCGCCGGTGCAGATGGAGGCGATGCGGGCGCCTGCGGCGTGGGCGTGACGGATCAGGTCGAGGATGTCGCGCGGGACATCGCGGCTCGGGTCGGCCAGGCCGGGAACAATGACGGTGTGCGCGTGGCGCGCCACGTCGAGGCGGGCGCGTACGTGCAGGTCGTAGGCGTGGGTCTTGACGCGGGGCTTACTGGCGCAGACCTGCACGTCGTAGGGGCGACGGCCATCGAGGGTTTCGGCGAGCTGGAAGATCTCGCAGGGTGCGGCGAGGTCGCCCGCGACCAGGCTGTCGAAGGCGAGTACGGCGATGCGATGGGGGGCTTTCTTGGGCATGCCTGGGATTCCGGCGGTGGCGACGGGCCATATTGCCCTGATCGCACGGTTGGCGGGTTTCTTTCGAAGATTGGCATTTTGGCCAATGGCAGGCGATTGCGCCAGCCCGGACAATGCCGGTTCCCTTTGCCTTGCGGTGGCCAAGTCCATGAAAGATTCCGGCGGTTCGACAAACTCCCTGTTCAAGTGGGCGGCGGTCCTGGAGGGGACGACGCTACTGGCGCTGGTCGGCGTCGCGGTGCCGTTGAAGCATCTGGCCGGGGTGCCGGCGCCGGTGTCGTGGATCGGGCCTGTGCATGGCGTGGCGTTCATGGTCTACATCGCGCTGGCGTGCAATGTGGCGTCTGCGCAGGATTGGCCGCGCAAGCGGCTGCTGCTGACCTTGCTGGCGACGCTGGTGCCGTTCGGCGGCTACGTGATCGCGCGCACGCTGGACCGCGTCGTGGCGCCCGCCAACAGGGTGTGAGCGATGGGGTATCTGCTGATCAAGTCGCTGCACATCGCTTTGATGCTGTTCTGGGTCGCGGGGATGGTGGTACAGGCGTTCGTGCTGGCGGCCGCCGCGAAACTGCCCGGACCCGCGTTGCCGCAGGAGCTGGCGCGATTGCGCTTGCTGCGCAGGTGGGAGCGCACGTTGACCACGCCGGCGATGGTGGGCGCGTTGGCGACGGGCGTGTATCTGGCGGCGAGCGCGGGTTGGTTTGGCAGTGGCTGGTTGTCGGTGAAGCTGGCGTTGGTGCTGGGGCTGGCCGCGGCGCATGGGATGCAGGCGGGGCGGCTGCGGCGGGCGGTTGAGGCCGCGGGTGACGGTGAAGGCACAGCACGCGTGAGCCTGTTGCCGCTGGTGGCGATTGCGCCCGTGCTCATCATTTTGCTGGTGGTGGTGAAGCCGTTCTGAGGCGGCGGCTTCACTCGGGACGTGGCTGTCCACACGCGCTGGGGATCCAACTTTTGGATTAATACTGATGGATTAATCCTTATCCGGATCACGCGGGATCGTTATTAAATGTGCGACAAGCTCCACGGTTTCGTTCAGGTTGCTGAATAAAGCGAGGTGTACCCATGTCGCACTCTCGATTCGCCCTGCCTGTTTTGACCGCTATCGGTGCCTTATGCACGGCGCTGGGCGCTACCGTTCAAGCGCAAGGCACCGGCCAGAACGTTCCAGCCGCAGCGCCGCTTGCGCCGGCGAAATACTGTGAATGCCGTTTCTCATCCGGGCAATACGAGACCTATAGCGTCAACGGGACCTGCACCGTGCAGCGGTATGCCGCTGGGCGCAAGTGCGAATATGGCTTCTCGGGCATCGGGGCCAACCCGGCGGTGCTTACTTCCATACTGGGATAGAAGGCATACGACGCGCAGCTGCAGGCTGCCGCGCAGATCTTCCCTCGCTATCTGGCGTTTGCGCAATCAGGAGACCCGGCCGCGTTGAGCGAGAGCGGCTTCATCGAGAGCGCCCTGCCCGCGCTGGCGCGGGCCAGCCTGTTTCGAGCGACCGTTATCAGCGCGGAGCTGCCGGTCAAGCACATCGACAACGAGATCGTCATTTTCTCCACGAAGTACAGCAACGTCATATCGGAAGTCTTCCAAGGTAAAAGACAGCCGTTGTCGGTGAAGTGGGCGGAGGACTTCCAGTTCGAGATCGGACGTGGCTACGTACTGATGGACTACAAGCAAGCATCGCAATTGCTGGTGCTGTTCTTTTCCGATGCGAAACGGTGATCGGCCATGGACCTGACCTGCATGCGAGAACTGCCCGGCCTGGATTGGGTCATGCTATGTCTGGCCGTCGTGGTGGGCCTGATCTTGTTTGTGCTTGGGATATACCTGTTGCTTCGACCCAGGCCCTCCCCTACGACAACGACCGCGTATGGCATGGAAGGGACGTTCGACAAGTATGGTCTGAAAGCGCCTGTCGGCGTGTTCTTGATACTCCTCTCCATCGCGCTGTTTGGCGCTCTTTATTGGCATTTGAACGGCAGGTTCTCTGCCGACGCGGAAGGGTTTTCAGGCGCGCCTCGCACACTGGGGTCGATTGCCGAGGGGCTGCGCCGGAACTCCAGCGCGGACATTCTGCTGAAGGGCGGAGCCGAGAACGTGATGATCTCTCAGCCCGTCAGTGGCGCGTGCTGGTCGGCGTTGATGGACAATCTGTGCGCGGCCTATCGGGATACGTTGACGTGCAGTCGGGACGGCAATCGGATCGTCATTGACCGTAAGCCCTGACGGAAACCTCAGAACCCTATTCCGCGAACCCCAAGGTCCGGAGTTCCGCGATCGCGCCCTTCTCCTCCTCACGTCGCGCCTTGGGCGCGGCCAGCGAGGCGGTCAGCAGCTTGGACTGGTCGGGTGATTCGTCAAAGCCCTGCAGCACGCTGGCGATGCCCGGGAAGGCTTGAATGAACTCCGGTCCCAGCGCCTCATACCCCGGATAACGCCCCTGCTTGTCCACGATGACCTGCGTCTGCGGATCGCGCCTGATCAGGTGCAGCGGCACGCCTTCGCAGCGCAGGCCCAGCAGCTTGGCTTCGCTGATGTCCAAGGCCCAATCCGTCTCCGCGTAGAAGGCGGCGCGCGCGGATGCGAACTGATCGAGGAGGCGCTCGTCCTTGCAGAACGCGGTGGGCGTCAGATTGAGATTGAGCTTGCCGATCTTGCCCACCAGTTTGACCCGGCGAAAGAACGAGGCCCACACCAGCAGGATGGGATTTGTGGATAAGTCCTCGATCAGCACATCTTCAAACATGCAGGGCTGGATCATCGAGTTGACCGCGCGGCATTTGGAGAGGCGCACGTTCTGCACGCGCGACATGCGCTGTGGGGTCTTGACCATGGACAGGGCGCAGTTGTCGAAGGTGCAGTCGTGGAAGTGCAAATCGCTGAAGTGCGAGCTGCCCTTGTCGTAGGCCATCAGGAAGGTTGCGCCTTCGGTTTTATTCATGGGCGAGGGAGATGTCAGGCTGCGATGTCGCCGGGGACTTGTAGTCTGCCAGTTCTAATCCCGGAATAGCAGCATTTCCTACTGCGAGATAGCTTATTTGGTATTCATGTGACATTATTAGAATCTCTTGGATACATTTACCCGTTCCCCTGCGGAGGGCAGGAAGCGGCAGATAACTAAGCTGAAGAAGATGAATCACATGAATAAAAAGATGTTGAAGTTGGCGGCCGCTGCCGCTTGCGTGATGGCGATCGCGGGTTGCGCCAATGTGCCGATGGCGCCAGCTGAACAAAACAAGCAGGCCAAATCGTTCCCGGCGCCGGACGAAGGAAAGTCCGGCCTGTACGTCTACCGGGACAGCTTTGTGGGCAAGGCGCTGAAGAAGGACGTGTACGTCAATGGCAAGTGTCTGGGCGAAACGGCAGACCGCGTGTTTTTCTACACGCAGGTGGCTGGCAACGAGCAGCACAAAGTTTCCACCGAGTCGGAGTTTTCGCCGAACGACCTCATGGTAATGATGGAGGCGGGCAAGAATTACTTCGTGCGCCAATTCATCAAGATGGGCGTATTCGTGGGCGGCGCCGGCGTGGAGCAGGTGACGGAAGAGGAAGGTCAGCGGGTGATCTCCAAGTCCGAAGTGAACCTGGCGGCCGAAGGCCGTTGCACGGGCTGATCGCAGTCCGCTCCCGCCGCTGTTCTTGCCTACTTGCAATGGGAATAACGATGCGTCTTGGTCTGTTGTTGGCGGCCCTGCTGTTTGCCGCGACGGCCCATGCGGCGAACTATCCCTGCTCAGGAAAGAAGGGCGGCGTGGAGCGTTGCGTCGGAGAACAGTTTCTGTGCCGCGACGGTTCGATCAGCGCATCGAAACGCGTGTGCTCAAGTCCGGATTCCGGCGCACAGCCCCTTGTTTCCAAGCCCTCGGCGTCTGGTTCGAATGGCGCATGTAGCTGCCGTGATGGCCAATACTGCACCGGGCCGCGGGGCGGAACGTACTGCTACACCGATAGCGGCAAGAAGTCCTATCTCAGGAAATAAGCGCTGCGCTGTTTGGGGCAGTCTCAATAGCTGCCCGCAGGCAGCACGTCCGCCATGTAGGCGTCGATATCCGGCGTTTCTCGCAGCGCATGCCGCATCCACGCGCCGCGCTCATGCGCGGTCACCTCCAGCTCCCACACGCAGGCAATGAACGGTCCCTGCACGGGCTGAAACTGCTCGGGCTGATCCAGCGGCGCGGAGTACATCTGTTGGCACAGGATGCCGCCGGATATCCACCAGTCCGCCAGCAGCCAGACGGCTTCCTCGCCCACGTGCACGATGCAGAAGCCCAGGCCCGTAGCGCGCGGGTCGCGGGCGGCGTCTTGCAACGTGGCCATTGCGGTCTTGCGGGCGGCTGCGGCTACTTCAGCGGAGAGCAGCGCAACCGTGGGATCGGGATTGCGTTGTATCGCATAGGCCTTGATGGCCAGACCGTCTTCGCGCCATTGCTCGATGAACGCCATGCGGCGGGGCGCGTAAGGTTCTGCAGGAATCGTTCGGAAAGACATGATGGGCAGCGAGGGTGACCTCTTCGGGATCATGGAGGCAGGCATTCTTCCGGCAGGCCGCTAGGCCAGCAAGGACAAGGCATCGTCCAGCGACAGCACGGTGGTGCGCGATGCAAAGGCGGTCGCGAACAGATGTTCATGCACGATCGGGTCCGGGTCGTAGCAGCAGTCCTTGACCGTCAGCAGGCGATAGTCCGCATCGCTGGCATGCGCAATCGATGACAGCATCACGCCGGTGGAGGCGACGCCGACCATGATCAGCGTGTCTATGCCTTGCGCGGAAAGCCGCACTTGCAGGTCGGTGCCGAAGAACACGCTGGCGCGGTGGGCGAGGATGATGGGCTCGTCTTCGCGGCGGTCGAGCTCTGGCGAGATGCGGTCGTGGACGAAAAGTCCCAGTTGCTTGATGCCCTGCCCGTTCTTGTTCAAGGGGCTGACTTCAGGATAGCCAGGGCTGAAATGAATCTTGGCGAAATAGACGCTGACGCCGGCGCGCCGCGCGGCGTCGCACAGTTGCCGCGTGTCGCCGAGCAAGGCGGGGGCGACCGATGGGAACAGTTCCATGATGTCGGTCTGGTAGTGCATGACCAGCAAGGCGGTACGCGCCGGAATGATGGCCAGGGTCTGGGTGTTCATGCTCCGCTCCGCAAAGGGTTTGCCATGCGCGCCTTGCGGGTCGGCCTGCTGCCTGGGCGGCCCGCAATGGTGTGACGCTTGGCGAGGTGATGGGGTGCGACGGAAGGACGAACGACTCTACCACGGCGGCCATGGCATAACTGCGCATGGAAAGCGGGTGGAGGTTCTGGCGCCGCGCGATCCCTTGCGCGAGCCCGGGAATTACACCATCGGCAACTGATTCGTCACGCAATGAATCCCGCCGCCGCCTGACGCAATGGCGTCGATATCCAACTGCACGACCTTGCGGCCCGGATACAGGCGGGCCAGCAGATCGCGCGCCTTCGCGTCCGCCTCCGCATCGCCGAATTCCGGCGCGATGACCGCGCCGTTGATGACGAAATAGTTGATATAGCCGGCCGCGAAGTCGGGGTTGTCGCGCAGGAACTTGCTATCCCGCGGATTGAGCGGCGGGCTCACAGTGTGGATTTCCAGCGGCTTGCCGTCGGCATCCGTTGCGCGCCGCAGGATCTCCAGGTGCTTGCGGGTCAGCGCGTAGTCGTAGGAGTCGGGATCCATGTCGAGGTTGGCGACGACGACGCCTGGCCGCGCGAAGCGGGCGTAGAAATCGACGTGGGCATCGGTGATGTCGCGGCCCTTGATGCCGGGCAGCCAGATGATCTTGCGCAGGCCCAGGCAGCGCTTCAGCTCCTCCTCGACCTCTGCCTTGCTCCAGCCGGGATTGCGGTTGGCGTTGATCCAGCTGCTTTCGGTCATGATGCCGGTGCCGCGGCCGTCGACTTCGATGCCGCCGCCTTCGCCGACCAGTTCGCTTTGCAGGTATTCGGTGTCAGTGATCTCGGTGGTTTCAGCGGCGATCTTGGCGTCGGCTGCATGGCGCTGCTTGTTGCCCCAACCGTTGAAGTTGAAGTCCACGCCGGTGGCCGCGCCCCGCCCGTCGAGCACGAAGTTGGCGCCGATGTCGCGCATCCAGATGTCGTCCAGGCGGGTTTCGACGAAGCTCACGTTGTCCGCGCCGCAATGGCGTTCGGCCAGGCTACGTTCGCGGCTGCGGCAGAACACGGTGACGGGCTGGTGCGCGGCGATGGCGCGGGCGATGCGGCCGAGCGCGGCCTGGACGTCGGCGGTGAAGTCTTCCCAGATGGCGTCCTGGGCGCCGAAGGCGATGAAGGCGCGGGCCTGGGGGGCGCCCTCGTCAGGCATGTGCCACCGGGGCGCTTGCGCCGCCCGCGCGCCGGAGGCGAGCAGACCCAGACCCAGCGAGGCGGCGGCGTGGACGCCCATGAGCGTGGCGGTGTGTTGGATGAGTTGGCGGCGGGTGGGCACGTCGGGCTCCTGGAATTCGGGATGATCGATAAAAAACGGTTATGTTGGAGGCTACGGTGCGCACCGCTTGAATTGCAGTGTATTTCCCGCCTGGTCGCGTGGACTAGCGATATATTTAGCGGAATTATGATTAGCAGGGCTTATCGATATGCTCAAGCAATGGCCTCCCCTGAACGTGCTGCGCGGCTTCGAGGCGGCCGCCCGCCTCGGCAGTTTCCACAAGGCGGCCGACGAGCTGCACCTGACCCAGTCGGCGATCAGCCAGCAGGTGCGCAGCCTGGAGGACTATCTGGGCCAGCCGCTGTTCTTCCGTCAGGGGCGCGCGGTGTCGCTGACCGATGCGGGCTGGGATCTGCTGGGCACGACGCAGGCGATGTTGCAGCAGTTGGCGGCCGGCATACGCAGGCTGGACCAGTACCGCAAGCCGAATCAGTTGATCGTGAACACCAGCCCGGCGTTTTCGCGGCACTGGCTGCTGCCCAGGCTGGAAGCCTTCCGCACCCTGCATCCCCAGGCGGACCTGTGGCTGTACACCAGCGATGCCGCGCCGGACATGGCCAAGCAGACCATCGATATCGCGCTGCGCGACGATCTGGGTCCGCAAGCCGATTGCGCGTTCCGCGTGCTGGTCGAGGACCGTATGTACCCAGCCTGCCATCCGCGCCTGCTGGCGGCGGACACGCGCGCCACGCTGCATGGCGAGCGCGAGATGGATTGGAGCCATTGGGAAACGCAGGGCGGAACCGACGTGGGCCAGCATGGCCAGGGCATGAATTTTTCCGACCCCGGCCTGTTGCTGGATGCGGCGCGCGAAGGCCTGGGCATGGCGCTGGTCAGTAGCCTGCTGGCCGAGCGCTCGCGCCGCGACGGCGCGTTGGCGGCGTTGACGGAGCAGACCGTGCGCGGTCCGAAGTGGGCCTGGCTGGTGCATCGGGACAGCCAGGACGATCCGCTGACGCGCGCGTTCTGCGAGTGGGTGTCCGAAGAGTTGGAAGCGTCGCGCGAGGACGGCGGCGCGGCAGCCTGAATCTTGCCTCTCAGGTTGGGGCTTTCATCACGGTGTTAAGTTGTAGCCTCGCCGCCGCATGCGGCACATTCCAGAGCAAGAGATTCATCGATGTCCAATCTGCAATCCACGCGTCCCGTCGCCCTGATTACGGGTTCTACCTCCGGCATAGGCGAGGCCATTGCCCGCCGCCTGTCGCGGGACGGCTATGCGGTGGTCGTGCATTCACGCCGTTCCGCCGAAGCCGGCCATGCCCTGGCGCGCGAGCTGGGCGACGCTGTCTACGTGCAGGCGGATCTGGCGAACGATGCCGACCGGGTCCGATTGGTTCGGGAAGCCGTCGCGGCATGGGGGCGGCTGGACGTGCTGGTCAACAACGCCGGAATCAGCCACGTCATTCCCCATGCGGACCTGGCCGCGGCCACGCCGGACATCTGGCATGAATTGCATGAGGTCAACGTGGTGGCGCCGTTTCGCCTGGTGGCCGAGGCGCAGGCCGCGCTGCAAGCGGCGGCGGCGCATGGCAGGCCTGCTTGCGTGGTCAACGTGAGTTCGCACGCGGGCGTGCGGCCCAAAGGCGCGTCCATTCCTTATGCGGCAACCAAGGCGGCGCTCAATCATGTGACGCGCTTGCTCGCGCTTTCGCTGGCGCCGCATATCAGGGTGAATGCGGTTGCGCCCGGTCTGGTAGATACGCCGATGACGGCCGATTGGACGCAGGCCCAAGCATTGTGGCGCGACAAGGCGCCGATGCGCCGCGCGGCCAGTCCGGAGGATATCGCGCAGGCGGTCGCCATGCTGGCCGCGTCGGACTATCTGACCGGCGAGATCCTGCTCTCCGATGGCGGTTTGAATCTTACGTAGCAGCACAAACCGCGCGGGCATCGCAGCCGTTGGCAAGCCGGCTTGCGTGCCCTGCCGCCATCGACGCCGGCCTTACTTCTGCGCGTACTTCTTGCTGGCCGTGTCGTAGGCGTAGATGACGGCATCGCCCGCGCCCAGTTGGCGGGTCTTGTCCGGCCCGGAGATTTCCGTGCCGCTGCGCTTGACGGTCACGCGCGGCATGTCGCTGCCGCCGTGCGCCGAGAAGACCAGTTCGCCCGAGCTGGCCACGCAGGGCATGACGTCGCCTTCGGCGCAGGCCGCGCTGTTGTCTTCGCCGGTGTTGATGCTGCCCACGTAGGTCCAGCCCGCGCCTTCGTCCGGACCCGCCGGGTTGAAGACCAGCAGCGCGTAGCCGCTGAAGCTGATGCCGTTGTCGAAGCCTTCGGTGGGTACGGCCAGCAGCAGCTGGCCGGAGGGCGTGCGGTATTCCACCGGCTTGCGGCGGGTGTCCACGTCTTCCGGCTTTTCATAGGCGCCGAACTCGCCGACCGAGTGCTTCATGCCGCGGAATTGCCAGGGGCGGTCGGGCGTGGAGCCGGTTTGCGTGAACGTGGCTTCGGCCAGGTTGACCTGGACGCCGGGGCCGACTTCGTCTTCGCCGGGCTTGCCGTAGCGTTCGCGGGTGTCCCAGGTGAAGCCGGTGTAGTAGCGCGTGCCGCCCAGTTCGAAGGCGTGGCCGAACCAGAAGGTGGCGATGCTGCCGTTGGCGACTTCGTAGGAGTCGGCGCCCTTGCCGTCGATCTGGTAGATGGAATACATCACCGTAGCCACATCGGGCGGCGCGATGGCGGCGGCCTGGGCGGTGGGCGGTAGCGTGGCGGCGCCGGCGGATTCGGCGGCGGTTGCTGCGGGGCTGAACAGCGCGGCCAAGGTGGACGTCAGCAGGCCGGCCATGGCGGTGCGGAGCAAACGGCTACGGGGGCGGGTTTTCTGAATGGTTTTCATGTGTCGGACATCTTCTTGTCGGCCTCAGGCGGGAAAGCCTTGTGATCGCCTGTCTCTGTCTGTGCGGCGCCATCCTAATCGCCCGTCGCAATCCGCGTCGGACAACAATTTGCCAATTGTGTCGGACTGCAATGCATGGAGCGCCTGTGGCTAGTCTGCCACGGAATCGGCGTTTTGCTCGGGGATCGTAGGATGGGTGTGGCGCAAGAAAGACGTGGCGGACAGAACTGTCCTGCAACGCGCGAAACCCATCGCCCGTTGCTGCACGGGGATGGGTTTCGCGCGGCGTGTTCTCTCAGTACGTCGCCCGCAGATTCAGCATCACGCTGCGCGGCTCGCCGTAGTAGTTCGATCCATACGCCGCCCACACGCGCTGGTAATAGACCTTGTCGAACAGGTTGTTCACCGTCAGCGTGCCTTCCAGGTGCTTGTTGAAGCGGTAGCCGGCTTGCGCGGAGACGGTGGTGTACGGGCGCTGCTCGAATTTCACCGGACCGTTCAGGCGGTACATGCTGCTGACGCTGCGCACGCCCGCGCCCAGCGACAGGCCTTCCAGCGTGCCGGTGGCGAAGGTGTACTTGGTCCACAGGTTGAAGGTGTGGCGCGGCGTGATGAAGGCGTATTGCTGCGACTTCTGCTCTTCCGTGCCCTTCAGGGTCTTGGTGGTGGTGTAGGCGTAGCCGGCGGTGATGTCCCAGCCCGGCGCGGGGCTGCCGCTGATTTCCGCCTCGAAGCCCTGGCTGCGCATCTTGCCCGCGGCCATGGAGAACAGCGGATTGTCCGGGTCCGTCATGGAGCGGTTCTCGTCTTCCATGCGGAACAGCGCGGCGTGGCCGTTCAGGCGCTTGTCCAGGAATTCGCCCTTCAGGCCGATCTCGAACTGCTTGCCGGTGCGCGGGGCCAGCAGTTGGCCGTTGACGTCGGTGACGGTCTGCGGCGTGAAGATGCTGGTGTAGCTGGCATAGGCGGACAACTGCTCGTTCAGGTCCACCACCAGGCCCAGGTAGGGCGTGAACTCGCCGTTGATCTTGTCGCTGGTGTTGGTGAACTGGTTGAAGTAGGCGTTGCGGTTCTGCGTGCGGTTTTCCCACCAGGTGAAGCGTCCGCCGGCGATGAGGGTGGCCGCGTCGGTCACGCGCAGATTGGTGCGCGCATACAGGCCGTACTGGTCGGTCTTGCTGTCGTTGCCGTTGGTGTACTGGTAGTCCGGCTTGGGGATGTTGTTGTTGGGGTGGTAGAGATTGGTGTCGGCGTTGTCGCCGCCGCCGTAGCGGAAGTTCTTGTGGACATTGCGGTAGTCGGCGCCCACGGTCAGCTCGTGCTGGCGGCCGAAAGCTTCGAAGGGCGTGGCCACGAAGGCGTCCAGGCCGTAGGTCTTCCAGTGGCTGCGGTACTTCCAGCTGATGAGGCAGGTGTCGCCGGTGATCGGGTCCACCGCGCAATCGGACCAGCCGAATTCGCGGCTGGGCTCGTCCTGTTCGCGGTAGATGCCGCTGACCTTGATGCGGCCGCCGTTGGCCAGGCGGTGGTCCACGTCGGCGAAGTACTCGGTGACTTGCTCGGTGATGTGGTTCCAGCTTGGGTCCAGGTTGGTGGAGCGGCGCACGTCCAGCAAGCGGCCGTCGGTGTAGCCGGGCAGGCCGAAGAAGGGGCGGCCCTTGTATTGCTGGTACGTGGCGCCGGCGGTCAGGACGGTGTCGGGCGTCAGGTCGAAGCTCAGGGTGCCGTAGAACAGCGGCTTCTCGGTGTAGACGCCGTCGACGAAGGATTTGCGGTCGTCATAGGACGCCACCAGGCGGCCGCGCAGGCGGCCATCGCTGTCCAAGGGGCCGGTGATGTCAGCCTCGGTGTAATAGCGGTCCCAGGAGCCCGTCATGACCTGGCCGCTGAAGGCGAATTCCTTCTGCGCGCGCTTGCGCACCAGGTTCACGGTACCGCCGGGATCGCCCGCGCCCTGGTACAGGCCCGAAGGTCCGCGCAGCACTTCGATGTGATCGTAGATGGCCAGACCGAAGCCCGAGGACAGGTCGTTGCCGGTGCTGGCCGGCGTGTTCACGCCGTCGACCTGGATCGTGTCCAGCGCATAGCCGCGCGAGTAGAAGTTGCCATGGTTGCCGCCGATGCTGCCCGCTTCCACCGTGATGCCGGTGACGGTGCGCATGGCATCGTCCAGCGTGGTCAGGTTCTGGTCGTCCAGCAGCTGGCGCGTGACCACCGAGACCGATTGCGGGATCTCGCGCAGGCTTTGCGCGTTCTTGCCGATGGTGACGGCAGGCGCCGTGTAGGACCCGGTGCCTTCGGTGACGGTGAGGTCGCGGCCGGTGACCGTCACGGGCGCCAACGTGGTGGCATCGGCGGACGATGCGTCGGCCGGCCGCCGCACCACGAAACCGGAGCCGCTCTGCACGGCCACCAGACCGCTGCGCGCCAGCAGGCGGTTCAACGCGGCCTGCGGCGTCATGGAGCCGGATACGGCGGGGGCGCTCAGGCCGGCCACCACGTCGGGGCTGAACAGCACCTGCAGCTGCGCCTGGCGGCCCAGCGCCACCAGTGCGTCGGCCAGGCTGCCGGCGGGCAGGTCGAAGGTTTGCGCGGCGGCGCTCTGCGCATGGGCCGCGGACGGCGCCAGCGCCTGGACTGCCAGCGCGGCAGTCATGGACAGCGCGCACAGCAGCGCGTAACGGCCGGCGCTCAGCCGACGATGAAAATGGCGTTGCGCCATGGACTTTCCCCAGTCTGGAAGTGGATCTTCAACTGGGGAAGACGCGCCAACCGTCAAAACCCGAACCTGTCTAATTAAAAATAATTCTTAATTCTTGTCTTCAGCGGCTGCCGATCACCGCGACGCCATCCGGCCGCCGGCTTACCGTCACCGGCAGCAGGCCGGGCAGCATGTCCAGGACCGCGTCGGGCTGGCGCAGATCCAGCGTGCCGGACAGGCGCAACCCCCGGGCGCGCTCGTCGGCAAAGCGCAGCGGCGTGTCGCGGTACAGGGCCAGATAGCCGGCCAGCTGCTGCAAGGTGGTGTCGTGCAGCACCGCCACGCCGCCCTGCCAGGCGCCGATCTCGCTGGCGGGTACCTGCTGGCGGCGCAAGAGCCGCGCGTCTGCGCGCGACAGCAGCACCGTGTCGCCGGCCTGAAGCGTCTGCGCGGCGGGGGCGTTGGCGCCTTGGGCGTCCAGCCTGACTTCGCCGCTGCGCACGCCGACCTGCAGCACGTCGGGCAGCAGCAGCACGTTGAACTCGGTGCCGATGTCGCGCAGCTCCGCATCGCCCGCGGCCACGATCAGCGGCCGGCGGTCGGGCGCGGCGTCGATGTAGACCTCGCCGCCGTCGACGCGGATGTGGCGCTCGGCCAGCGTGTAGCGCACGCTCACGCGCGTGCCGACGTTGGCATGCAGGCGGGTGCCGTCAGGCAGGTCCAGGCTGCGGGTCTGGGTGGACGCGTTGGCGACGGTCTCGTAGCTGATGGGCACGTATTGGTAGGCGGCAGCCGCCATCAGCAGCGTCGCGGCCAGGGCGCCGCCCCAGCGCAGGAAGGCCGGGCGGCGGGCCGGTGCCGACCACGCGCGGGGCCGGGACTGCGGCCGGCTGCGCGGCGGGATCTGAGCGTGGCTGGTGGGTTGCGAATGTGCGCGCGCGGAGTCCGGACGCGGCAGCGCCGCCATGTCTTCCCACACCAGCTCCAGCCGCTCGTACTCTCGCCGGTGCTCGGCCGAAGCTTGCAACCAGGACTGGAAGGCCTGTTCGGCGCCGGCATCGGACGCGCGCTCCCGGCGGCGCATGAACCATGCGCTCGCGGCCTCTTCGACAGCGGACAAAGGTAGGGATCGGGTCATGGCGTTTCGCCGTGGACACGGCGCTTGCAGTGCGCCAGCGCCAGTTGCAGATGCTTTTCGACCGCGCGCACAGAGATTCCCATGTGGTCGGCGATGTCCTCGCAACGCAGCTCATCATACCGATAAAGCAGAAAGGCCTCGCGCTGACGCGGCGGCATCTCGTCGATGGCGGCCTGCAGCAATCGCAGGCGTTGGCTGGCGTCGGCGCGCGCCTCGGGCTGCTGGCCGGCGGGGGCGGCCAGGCCCACGGCCGTGGGTTCGAAGCCCTGGTCGTCCAGGCTGGCCACCACGTGCTCGTCGCGCACGCTCTCGCGGCGCCAGTGGTCGCGCAGCAGGTTGCGCGCGATCTCGTACAGATAGGCGCGCGGCTTCTCCGGCGGCGTGGCGCCGTCATGCGCCGCCAACCACTTGGCGAAGGTCTCCTGCGCCAGGTCCTGGGCAGCCTCGGGCGAACGCTTGAGCTGCCGGTTCAGGAAACCGACCAGCTCCGCGTTCCACGCCTTGTACGCCTCGGCGATCACGCCGAAGAACCGCTCCCCCATGATGCCCCTGTCGATGTCCGGCGCCGGGTTCTGTGACCTGGGCGCGTAGGCATGGCTTGATCAAATGATAATGATTCTTATTGTATCAAGATTATCAGGCACTGCCAGGAGGAGCCGCGCCTTATCGCTTCAGGGCGTGTGCAAGCTCCTGAGCTTCCTCAGCTCGGGAAACCACCGCATCCACAACCCCGCCACGGCAATCGTGCCGACCCCGCCGATCACCACCGCGGGCACCGCGCCGAAGGCCGCGGCCATGACGCCGGACTCGAATTCGCCCAGCTGATTTGAGGTGCCGATGAATAGCGTGTTCACCGCGCTCACTCGTCCCAGCATATGGTCGGGCGTGTTCAGCTGCACCAGCGACGAGCGCACCACCACGCTGACCGCGTCCGCCGCGCCCAGCACCACCAGCGCGCCGATGGACAGCGGGATCGAGGTCGACAGGCCAAATACCGTGGTCGCCAGCCCGAACACGATCAACGCGCCGAACAGCAGCCGGCCGACGTGTTCGCCCAGGCTCAGGCGGGCCAGCGTCAAGGACATGAGCGCGGCGCCGCAAGCGGGAGCGGCGCGCAGCGCGCCCAGCGCCCAGGGGCCGGCGTTCAGGATGTCCTTGGCGAAGATAGGTAGCAAGGCCGTGGCCCCGCCCAGCAGCACGGCGAACAGGTCCAGCGACAAGGTGCCCAGCAGCAGGCGCCGCTGGAAGATGAAGGTGATGCCGGCGAACAGCGTGCGCCAGGTGGTCGGTTCTTTGCGCGGCGGGGCGCGTTCGATGACCAGCGTGGCGATGGAGGCGAAGGCGGACAGGTACAGGGCCGCCGCCACGCAATAGATCCACCCTGCTCCCAGCCCGTAGCCGACGCCGCCCAGCGCAGGACCCGCGATCTGCGCGATCTGTCCGCCGGACGAGGCCAGCGCGGTCGCGCGCGGCAGCCATTCGCGCGGCACCACCGCCGGGATCAGCGTGGCCAGGGTCGGCGCTTCAAAGGCGCGGGCCGAACTCATGATGATGATGGTGGCGTAGATCAGCGTTTTGCCGCCCACGCCGTGCAGGGCCGCGATCGCCAGCACCAGCGTGGCCAGCGCCTCCAGCGCCATGCATACCGCCACGATCTTGCGGCGGTCGTAGCGGTCTGCTACGTGGCCCACCACCAGGGTCAGCGCCGCCATGGGCAGGAATTGCGCCAGGCCGATCAGGCCCAGGTCCAGGGCGCTGCCGCTCAATGCATAGATCTGCCAGCCCACCGCGACGGAGACGATCTGGAAGGCCAGCGACGCGCCGATGCGCGCGAACAGGTAATGCAGGAAGGCGGGACGTTGAAGCGGACTGGGGGAATCGGGGGCGGGCATCGGGGATTGCGCTTTGGGCGCGCGACGGGCGCCGGACCCCGCATTCTAGGGAGAAGTCGCTGACGGGAAACTAAGAGCGGCTCATGTGCCCCCGGCCGCGCCTGCCGTTATGCCTTCGGCCAATACGTCCCGAAGCTCCACAGGTTGCCCTCCGGATCGCGGCAGGCGAACTCACGGCTGCCGTAGGCGGTGTCGTAGGGCGGGGTTTCGATGGTGGCGCCGGACGCCTGGACCTGCGCGTGCAGGGCGTCGGGATCATCCACCGCCAAATACAACGCGTCGGTGCGGCGTCCTTGCAGGTCGCCTACCAGCTTGCCATGGGCGTCGTCGCGGTCAGGACCCAGCATCAAAAGGGAGCTGCCATAAGCCAGTTCCGCATGTTGCACCGCGCCGTCGTCGCGATAGACGGCGTGTTCGGTGAAACCCAGTACGCCAGTAAGCCAGCGCAGCATGGCGTCCGCATCGCGGCAACGCAGGGTTGGGAACAGCCGGGGCGCCGCGGATTCGGAGGGCATAGCACTCATCATGGGTACTCCTGTGAAAATGCAGGAGCGCCCATGATGCACCCGCGGGCGGCGGGGAGGATGACGATTTTGTTACTGCGCGCCTGGCTACTCGCCGATGGCGACCAGCTCGGCGCCTTCCGTTACCTGATCGCCCACGCCGTAGAACACTTCCGAGACCTTGCCGTCGGCGGGCGCGGAAATGGTGTGCTCCATCTTCATGGCTTCCATCACCAGCAGCGGCTGGCCCTTTTCCACGGTGTCGCCGGCCTTGACCGAGATCGAGATGATCTTGCCGGGCATGGGGGCCGTGAGGCCGCCGCCATGTTCGCCCTGGGTGTCCTGCGAATGCGCCAGCGGATCGTACAGGTCCAGCACGTGCACGCCGGCTTCGCCGAAGACGTGGGCCTTTTCGGCGTGCAGCACGACCGTGCCGGCGCTTTCATGGCCGTCCAGCGTGATGCGCAGGCCGTAGGCCAGATTGGGGTTGGCGCTGGCGTGGGCGCGCCACAGGAAGGCCTGCGGGCCTGCGCCGCTGTCCAGGGTCCAGACGCCGCCCTGGCGGGCGACGGTGACGTGGCGGGTCTCGCCGTTGTCCACCCATTGCAGTTGGCGTTGGTAGCGGCCGCCCAGGCGCCAGCCGTCGCGCGCGTCCCAGGGGTCGGCGGGCTGCTTGCCACCCGTAGCCTGCGGCTGCGCCAGGCCTTGGCGCACCAGCACCGCGGCGCAGGCCAGCGCCAGCGTGGCGGCGTTGGCCGCTTGGGGTTCGGGCAGCAGCGTGGCGCGCTGGCGTTCGATCAGGCCGGTGTCCAGGTCCGCCGCGGCGAAGGCGCTGTCCTGCATCAGGCGCGACAGGAAAGCCACGTTGGTCTGCACGCCCACGGCCTGCGTCTGGGCCAGGGCCTGCAGCATGCGGGCGCGGGCCTGGTCGCGGTCGGCGCCGTGCACGATCAGCTTGGCGATCATGGGGTCGTAGAACGGCGTGATGGTGTCGCCCATGCGCACGCCGCCGTCGACCCGGATGTCGCCGTTGGCGAATGCGGTGTGCGCCGGCAGGCCCAGGTAGGCCAGCGTGCCGATGGACGGCAGGAAGCCTTTCTCGGGGTTCTCGGCGTAGATGCGGGCCTCGATGGCGTGGCCCTGGATGCGCAGGTCTTCCTGGCGCGCCGGCAGCGGCTGGCCGGCGGCCACGCGCAGTTGCCATTCGACCAGGTCGTGGCCCGTGATCATTTCGGTGACCGGGTGCTCGACCTGCAGGCGCGTGTTCATTTCCATGAAGTAGAACCGGCCGTCGGGTTCTGCGATGAACTCCACCGTGCCTGCGCCCACGTAGCCCACGGCGCGCGCGGCGGCCACGGCGGCCTCGCCCATGGCGCGGCGGCGCTCTTCGGTCATGCCGGGCGCGGGAGCCTCTTCGATCACCTTCTGGTGGCGGCGCTGTACCGAGCAATCGCGTTCGAACAGGTAGACGCAGTTGCCGTGCGTGTCCGCGAATACCTGGATTTCGATGTGGCGCGGCTTCTGCAGATAGCGTTCGATCAGCACGCGGTCGTCGCCGAAGCTGGAGGCGGCCTCGCGCTGGCATGAGGCCAGCGCATCGAGGAACGCGCCGGACGATTCGACCACGCGCATGCCCTTGCCGCCGCCGCCGGCGCTGGCCTTGATCAGCACGGGGTAGCCGATGGCGTCGGCCTGGGTCTTGAGGAATTGCGGGTCCTGGTTGTCGCCGTGGTAGCCGGGCACCAGCGGCACGCCGGCTTTTTCCATCAGCGATTTGGCGGCGGACTTGCTGCCCATGGCGGCGATGGCGGAGGCCGGCGGCCCGACGAAGGCGATGCCGGCCTTCTCGGCGGCCTCGGCGAAGGCTTCGTTCTCAGACAGGAAACCGTAGCCGGGGTGGATGGCGCCCGCGCCGGTATCGCGCGCGGCTTGCAGGATGGCGTCGGCGCGCAGGTAGCTGGCGCGCGGCTCGGAGCCGCCGATGTACACGGCCTGGTCGCAGGCGGCGACGTGGCGGGCGTTGGCGTCGGCGTCGGAATACACCGCGACGGTGCGGATGCCCATGCGGCGGGCGGTGGCGGCCACGCGGCAGGCGATTTCACCGCGGTTGGCAATCAGCAAAGTGTCGAACATGGATGTCATCCAGGCTGAAATTATTCTTGGGCTGCAATGGGGACGGCCAAGCCGCCCTACATGCGGAACACGCCGAACTTGGTGTCCTCGATGGGGGCGTTCAAGGCCGCCGACAGGGCCAGCCCCAGCACGCGCCGCGTGTCGGCCGGCGCGATGATGCCGTCGTCCCACAGCCGCGCGGTGGCGTAATAGGGATGGCCTTCGCGTTCGTACTGTTCGCGGATCGGCGCCTTGAAGGCGGTTTCCTCATCGGCCGACCACTGGCCGCCGCGGGCCTCGATGCCGTCGCGCTTGACCGTGGCCAGGACGCTTGCGGCCTGTTCGCCGCCCATGACCGAGATGCGGGCGTTGGGCCACATGAACAGCATGCGCGGCGAATAGGCGCGGCCGCACATGCCGTAGTTGCCGGCGCCGAACGAGCCGCCGATCAGCACGGTGAACTTGGGCACGTTGGCGGTGGCCACGGCCGTCACCATCTTGGCGCCGTGGCGGGCGATGCCTTCATTTTCGTATTTGCGTCCGACCATGAAGCCGGTGATGTTCTGTAGGAACACCAGCGGGATCTTGCGCTGTGCGCACAGTTCGATGAAGTGCGCGCCCTTCTGCGCGGACTCCGAGAACAGGATGCCGTTGTTGGCCACGATACCCACGGGCATGCCATGGATGTGCGCGAAGCCAGTGACCAGCGTGGGACCGAAGCGCGCCTTGAACTCGTCGAACTCGGAGCCGTCCACGATGCGCGCGATGACTTCGCGCACGTCGTAGGGCTTGCGGGTGTCGGCCGGGATGATGCCGTTGAGTTCGTTCGGATCGTAGCGCGGCTCGCGCACCGGGATGGTGGCCAGCGGCTGCGGCTTCTTGCGGTTCAGGCGCGCGACGGCGTTGCGCGCCAGTTGCAGCGCGTGCATGTCGTTGGCGGCCAGGTGGTCGACCACGCCGGACAGGCGCGTGTGCACGTCGCCGCCGCCCAGGTCCTCGGCGCTGACTTCCTCGCCGGTGGCGGCCTTCACCAGCGGCGGACCGCCCAGGAAGATGGTGCCCTGGTTCTTGACGATGATGGACTCGTCGCTCATGGCGGGCACGTAGGCGCCGCCGGCGGTGCAGGAGCCCATCACCACGGCGATCTGCGAAATGCCCTGCGAGGACATCTGCGCCTGGTTGTAGAAGATGCGGCCAAAGTGTTCGCGGTCGGGGAAGACCTCGTCTTGCTGCGGCAGGTTGGCGCCGCCCGAATCCACCAGGTAGACGCAGGGCAGATGGTTCTGCGCGGCGATTTCCTGCGCGCGCAGGTGCTTCTTGACCGTCATCGGGTAGTAGGTGCCGCCCTTGACCGTGGCGTCGTTGCAGACGATCACGCATTCGGTGCCGGCCACGCGGCCGATGCCGGTGATGACGCCGGCGCCGGGGGCTTCGCCGCCGTACATGCCGTGCGCCGCCATCGGCGACAGTTCCAGGAACGGCGTGCCCGGATCGATCAGGTGTTCAACGCGGTCGCGCGGCAGCAGCTTGCCGCGCGCCACGTGCTTGGCGCGCGCGGCTTCGCTGCCGCCCAGCGCGGTATGGGCCAGTTGCTGGTCCAGATCGTCCAGCTGCGCCTGCATGGCCTGCGCATTGTCGGTGTAGTCCTGCGACCGCGGATTGATGCGGGATTCGATGATGGGCATGGGGTTCCACCCGTCCTGCTTGTTGGAAATTTGAAGGCGCTCGTGGAGCGGTTTGTCTCGCTGCCCGGTGGGCCGGGCATTCTTGTCGGTCAGGGGTACCGAAGAGGGATTTCGTTGCGCCTTTCCTGCATGGCGCGCGACCGACCCGTCGCGCTATGACGCCATGCAAGAAAGGCGCAGCGGAATCCATCGAAAGCCGGGAGGCCGAAGCCCCCCGGCGTTGCGTCAGATCATTTCAATCGCCATGGCAACGGCTTCGCCGCCGCCGATGCACAGCGTGGCCACGCCGCGCTTGCCGCCGGTCTTGCGCAGCGCGCCGACCAGGGTGGCCATCAGGCGGGCGCCGGACGCGCCGATCGGGTGGCCCAGGGCGGTGGCGCCGCCGTGGACGTTGACCTTGTCATGCGGCAGCTTGAAGTCGGCCATGGCAGCCATGGTGACCACCGCGAAGGCTTCGTTGATTTCGTAGAGGTCCACGTCCTCGGCCTTCCAGCCGGTCTTGGCGAACAGGTTCTTCAGCGCGCCCACGGGGGCGGTGGTGAACCAGTTCGGCTCTTGCGAATGCTGGCTGTGGGCGACGATGCGGGCCAGCGGCTTCACACCGAGCTTCTCGGCGGTGGAGGCGCGCATCAGCACCATGGCGGCGGCGCCGTCGGAGATCGACGAGGAGTTGGCGGCGGTGACGGTGCCGTCCTTCTTGAAGGCGGGCTTGAGGGTGGGGATCTTTTCCGGCATGGCCTTGGTGGGGGCTTCGTCGGTGTCGATCACGGTGTCGCCCTTGCGGCCGGCCACGGTCACGGGGGCGATTTCCCACTTGAAGCTGCCGTCTTCCGACGCGGCGCGGGCGCGGCGCAGCGATTCCAGCGAGAACGCGTCCTGCTGTTCGCGCGTGAAGGAATACTTGGCGGCGCAATCTTCGGCGAACACGCCCATGGCCTTGCCCTTGTCGTAGGCGTCTTCCAGGCCGTCCAGCGCCATGTGGTCATACACGGTGTTGTGGCCGTAGCGGTAGCCCTGGCGGCCCTTGAGCAGCAGGTAGGGCGCGTTGCTCATGCTTTCCTGGCCGCCAGCGACGACGATGTTGGCGCTGCCCGCGGCCAGCAGGTCATGGCCGAACATGGCGGCCTTCAGGCCCGAGCCGCAGACCTTGTGGATGGTGGTGCAAGCCACGCCCAGCGGCAGGCCGGCGCCCAGTGCTGCCTGGCGCGCCGGGGCCTGGCCCTGGCCGGCCTGCAGCACGTTGCCCATGATGACTTCTTCGACTTGCTCGGGCTTGATGCCGGCGCGTTCGACGGCGGCCTTGATGGCGATCGAGCCCAGCTCGTGCGCGGCCAGGCCGGACAAGGCGCCCAGCATGCCGCCCATGGGCGTGCGGGCGACGGAAACGATGACGATGGGATCTGACATGGCTAGCTCCTGTGAGGGTCGGGACAGCTCTGGGGTTACGAGGCCGCGGGTTCGCCCGTAGGGCGTTCCGGACGCAGGCGTCTGTCCGTATCGTAAGGGAAAAATTCTTCAATCCGGCCCTGCGCCACATGGGCGCGGCAGGCCTGCCACCACTCCGGTTCCAGCAGGTCGGAATGGTGACGCATGAAGGCGCCGCGCACGCGCGGGTCGCCTAGCAGAAAGCGTCCGAATTCTTCGGGGAAGACATCATTCGGACCGATGGCATACCAGGGTTCCGACGCCAGTTCCGCCTCTTCGTTGGGGGCGGGCGGAATGCGCCGGAAATTCATTTCGGTCATGCGCTGGATTTCGTCGTAATCGTAGAAAACGACCCGCCCCAGGCGCGTGACGCCGAAGTTCTTGTAGAGCATGTCCCCGGGGAAGATATTGGCGGCCGCCAGCTGGCGGATGGCGTCCCCGTATTCGCGCACGGCCGGGTCCAGCAGCGCGTCCGACGCCTGGCGCAGATAGATGTTCAGCGGGGTCATGCGCCGTTCGATGTAGACATGGCGGATGACCACCGTGTCGCCGGTTTCCTCTATCAGGCTGGGCACCAGGCGGCGCAACTCTTCCAGCAGCGCCGGCGCGAAACGGGCGCGCGGCAGCGCCACCTGTGAATATTCCCAGGTGTCGGCCATGCGGCCGACGCGGTCGTGCAGCTTCACCATCTGGTATTTGCGGCGCACGGTGGTATGGTCCATGCCGTCCTTGTCGATGCGGTCCTTGATGAGCTTGAACACGTAGGGATAGGACGGCAGCGTAAACACGCACATCACCATGCCCTTGATGCCGGGGGCGATGTCGAAAGCGTCGCGCGAATGGGCCAGATGGTGCAGGAAGTCGCGGTAGAACAGCGTCTTGCCCTGCTTCTGCAGGCCGATCATGGTGTAGAGCTCGGCCTTGGGCTTGCGCGGCAGCAGGCTGGACAGGAAGTTCACCACCGCGGCCGGCGTTTCCATGTCCACCAGGAAATAGGCGCGCGTGAAGCTGAACAGCGTGCTCAGGTCGTCGGCGCCCAGGAGCAGCGCGTCCAGCACGACCTGGCCCGCCGGGTTGCGCATCAGCGCCACCGCGAAGGGATACACCGTGCCCTGGTTGATCAGACGGCCGACGATGTAGGCGCCCTTGTTGCGGAAGAACAGCGAGCCCAGCGCGTGGATCTGGCAATCGCTGGCGATGCGCCGGCCGACGTGGCGCGGCAGGATCGCGCGCAGCTGCTTGACCGCGGCGCGCGCCAGCAGCCGGGTGTCGCGCGGCAGGTCTTCGAAGGGCAGCGCCAGGCCGAAATCCGCCACCATGCGGATCAGGCTTTTTTCCAGCCCGTCGGTGGCGGGGTAATACACGCGGTACGACGGGATGCTGCTGTCCAGGTAGTCGGTGGCGATGGCCGGGCGGACGAACAGGAAGGCGTTGTGGAAGTAGTCGCGATGCAGGATGCGGCAGGACACCGAGTTGAAGAACGTCTCGGCGCATTCGGGCTGGCGGTGGTCGCCCAGCAGGCCCACGAATTCCTGCTTGATCTGTTGCCAGAACGCGGTCTGCGCATCGCTCAGGGCGGGCGCCGCGCTGCCATTGGCGCCGACCGCGCCTTCGGGGCGGCCGCGCAGCACGCCTTCCAGTTGGGTGGCGCATTCGCGCACCCGCATGTCGTAGTACTCGATGCGCTCGCGCGACAGGCGCTGGATGCCGTGCCAGTCGCCGGATTCGAACAGCGCCTTGGCGCGCTGGGCGCTGTAGCGGAACAGCGCGTAGTGGCGGTCGAAGCCCGCCAGGATCAGGCGCGCGACGTCCAGCGGCGATGGGCCCGGAGCGGGCGCCTGCTCGATGTGCTGGACGTCGGACATGCGGATCATGGCGGCGTGGCTCAGGCGGTTTCGTTGAACAGTTCGCGGCCGATCAGCATGCGGCGGATTTCGCTGGTGCCTGCGCCGATTTCGTACAGCTTGGCGTCGCGCCACAGGCGGCCCACCGGGTACTCGTTGATGTAGCCGTTGCCGCCCAGGATCTGCACGCCCTCGCCCGCCATCCAGGTGGCCTTTTCGGCGGTGTAGAGGATCAGCGCGGCGCAGTCCTTGCGCACCTGGCGCACGTGCTCGGCGCCCAGGCGGTCCAGGTTCTTGCCGACCTGGTAGCAGAAGGCGCGGCTGGCTTGCAGCGTGGTGTACAAGTCCGCGACCTTGCCCTGGATCAGCTGGAATTCGCCGATGGCCTGGCCGAACTGCTTGCGGTCATGGATATAGGGGACGACCACGTCCATCACGGCCTGCATGATGCCTACCGGGCCGCCGGACAGCACGGCGCGTTCGTAGTCCAGGCCGCTCATCAGCACCTTGACGCCGCCGTTGACCTGGCCCAGCACGTTTTCTTCGGGGATTTCGCAGTCCTGGAACACCAGTTCGCCGGTGTGGCTGCCGCGCATGCCCAGCTTGTCCAGCTTCTGCGCCACGGAAAAGCCCTTGAAGCCCTTTTCCACCAGGAAGGCGGTGATGCCGCGCTGATGGGCTTCGGGGTCGGTCTTGGCGTAGACCACCAGGGTGTCGGCGTCGGGGCCGTTGGTGATCCACATCTTGGTGCCGTTCAGTACGTAGCGGTCGCCCTTTTTGTCGGCGCGCAGCTTCATGCTGACCACATCGGAACCCGCGCCCGGCTCGCTCATGGCCAGGGCGCCCACGTGTTCGCCCGAAATCAGCTTGGGCAGGTATTTGGCTTTCTGGGCGGGGGTGCCGTTGCGGTTGATCTGGTTCACGCACAGGTTGGAGTGCGCGCCGTAGGACAGACCGATGGAGGCGCTGGCGCGGGAGATTTCCTCCATCACGACCATGTGGGCCAGATAGCCCATTTTTGCACCGCCGTATTCCTCGTCGGCCGTCATGCCCAGCACGCCGAGGTCGCCGAATTTGCGCCAGAGATCCATGGGGAACTGGTCGCTGCGGTCGACTTCTGCGGCGCGCGGCGCGATCTCGGCCAGTGCGAAATTGCGCACCGCGTCGCGCAGCATGTCCAGATCTTCGCCCAGGTCGAAGTTCAGGCCGGGAAGGTTCATCGCTGTCTCCGTGATAGTAGGTACTTACTATTTTGTGGGCGCCTGTGTCCGGCGCCAGCTTGCCGCGCGTGGCTCATGATGCGCCGATCGGCCATCGCTGCGCAATGATGCACCGCAAATATTACGTTTACGTAAACGTAAATTGGAGTCGGGTTATCCCTAGGTAATTCCGGCCTGCCCAGGGAGTTGCGCTGAGTAAGATGCCAGCCGATCCTTGAATCCTGAATCATTGCGATGGAGTCTGCCGTGCTCGAACTATCCAACCTGGACGAAATTGTGGCGCTGCGGCGCGACATCCACATGCATCCGGAGCTCTGCTACGAAGAGCACCGCACGGCCAAGGTGGTGGCGGACACGCTGCGCGGCTGGGGCATCGAGGTTCACACCGGCATCGCCAAGACCGGGGTGGTCGGCGTGATCAAGCGCGGCACGTCGGATCGCGCCATCATGTTGCGCGCCGACATGGACGCCCTGCCCATGCAGGAAGAGAACCAGTTCGAGCACCGCTCGCGCCACGACGGCAAGATGCACGGTTGCGGCCATGACGGCCACACCGCCATGCTGCTGGCCGCCGCGCGCCACCTGCAGGCCGAAGGCGGCTTCGACGGCACCGTGTACCTGTGTTTCCAGCCGGCCGAGGAAGGCGGCGCGGGCGGCCGCGCCATGATCCAGGACGGTCTGTTCGAACGTTTTCCCTGCGAAGCCGTGTTCGGCCTGCACAACTGGCCGGGGCTGCCCGCCGGATCCATCGGCGTCTGCTCCGGCCCGATGATGGCGGCCGCCAACGGCTTCAAGATCACCGTGCGCGGCAAGGGCGGCCACGCGGCCGCGCCGCAAGACTGCAGCGATCCGGTGCCCGCGCTGTTCGCCATCGGCCAGTCGCTGCAGACCATTCTCACGCGCAGCAAGCGCCCGCTGGATGCGGCCGTGCTGTCGATCACGCAGGTGCAGGCCGGCGGCAGCGTCATTAACGTCATTCCGAATAGCGCCTGGCTGGGTGGCTCGGTGCGGGCCTACAGCACGGACGTGGTCGATCTGATCGAACGCCGCATGAACGAGATTGCAGGCAACATCGCCGCCGCGCACGGCTGCGAAGCCGACGTATTCTTCGAGCGCCGCTACCCGGCGCTGGTGAACACCGTCGCCGAAACCGAGTTCTGCATGGAAGTCATGCGCGAGGTCGTGGGCGAGGACAAGGCAATGGTGATCGAACCGGCCATGGCCTCGGAGGACTTCGCCTTTCTGCTGCAGGAAAAACCCGGCTGCTACGTGTTCCTGGGCAACGGCGACGGCGAGCACCGCATGGCAGGCCACGGCCTGGGTCCCTGCATGCTGCACAACGCCAGCTACGACTTCAACGATTCCCTGATTCCGGCTGGCGCGTCGTACTGGGTACGCCTGGCGCAACGCTATCTGGCCTGATGTGCTTCACGCTTTTCGTTTTATCTGACGCAGTGCCACGCAACATTACCAGGACGATATGAAAAAGAAGACATTGCTGATCAAGGCCGCGGGGGCGGCCTTGGCGATCATGGCCAGCGGCGCGATGGCGCAGAACTGGCCGGCCAAGCCGGTGACGCTGGTCGTGCCCTACACCGCGGGCGGCAGCGCCGACGCGATCGGACGCCGCCTGGGCGACGTCCTGCGCAAGGAAAGCAACATAACCGTCATCGTCGAGAACAAGCCGGGCGCGGGCGCGTCCGTCGGCACCGACTTCGTGGCGCGCGCGCAGCCGGACGGCACCACCTTGCTGCTGGCCTCCACCAGCCCGCTGACGATCTTCCCGCATCTGGCCAAGACCAACTACGACCCGATGAAGGACCTGACGCCGGTGGCCAGCGTGGCGGTCGCGCCCGTCGCCATCGTCGCCACCAAGGCGCTGCCGGTGAAGGACTTCGCCGGCCTGATCGACTACGCCAAGTCGCATCCCGACGGCGTGCGCTACGGCACGCCGGGCCAGGGCACCGTGGCCCACATCGGCATGTCGGCCGTCACGGCGCAGACCGGCACCAAGATGCTGCACGTGCCTTATCGCGGCAACAGCCAGGCGTTGACCGACGGCCTGGGCGGCGTGGTCGAGTTGCTGGTGGTCAATAGCGACGTGGTGCTGCCGCACGTCGCCAGCGGCGCGCTCAAGCCGCTGGCCGTGATGGCGCCCGAGCGCCTGGCCGCCTGGCCGGACGTGCCCACCATGGCGGAACTGAAGATGCCGCAGGCGCAGTACTACTCGAACTTCGGCGTGTTTGCGCCGGCCAAGCTGCCGGCGACGGTCGCCCAGCCCTTGCAGGCGGCTTTGGCCAAGGCAGTCGCCAGCGCTGAATTCCAGGATCTGCTGGCCAAGTCGTACTTGCAGCCAGGCACCGCCACGGGCGAGGCCTTCGCCAAGCAGGTGCAGGCGGAATTCGCGAACAACGCGCGGGTCATCAAGGAAGGCAACATCAAGGCTGAGTAAGCCTTGCCCCAACAAAAAAGCGCGCGACCCTGTGGGTACGCGCGCTTTTTTTTCGGCCTGTCCCAAGACAGCGGGCGCCCAGTGGGGTCTTTCTTGTGGAGGTTTGTCGCAGCCTACGCGCTGCGCGGCCCGAACATGATCACCAGCATGCCAGCCAGGCACAGGCCCACGCCCAGCCAGTCGCTCATGCTGGGACGCACGCCGTCCACGGCCCACAGCCATAGCAGCGCCATGCCGATATAGATGCCGCCATACGCCGCGTACACGCGGCCCGAGGCCGTGGGGTGCAGCGTGAGCAGCCAGGCGAACAGCGCCAGGCTGGCCGCGGCAGGCGCCAGCAGCCAGATCGAATGGCCCTTGCGCAGCCACAGGTAAGGCAGATAACAGCCGATGATCTCGGCCAGCGCCGTCAGGACGAACAGCGCGAGGGTTTGCAGGGCGGCCATGCGTGCGCCCCTAGGGCTTTTGCGCGAGCAACTCGCGGCATTGCTGTTCCTGCTGCGCGATCTCGCGCAGGGTATCCTCGATGTCGCGGCGCTGCTGTTCCAGCGTGGCGCGGTGCTGTTCCAGCACGCTCAGGTACTGGCGCAGCTGGACCTCGGTGTCGCCCGGCCCGTCGTACATGTCGATCAGGGTCAGGATCTCGGACAATTGCAGGCCCAGGCGCTTGCCGCGCAGGGCCAGTTTCAGGCGCGTGCGGTCGCGTGGCCCGAAGACCCGGTTGCGTCCTTCACGCGCCGGGCTGACGATCCCCTGGTCTTCGTAGAAGCGGATCGTGCGGGGCGTGACGTCGAACTCGCGGGAGAGCTCTGAGATAGTCCAGGTTGACGGGGACATGCGGCTTGTGGCAGTTTACGTAAACGTAAATTATGATGACTTGACCCAATCGTCAAGCGTGGAGGAGAGGCAATGAATCCGAACGAACAGAAACTGCAGTACCCCTGGGCCGATTTCCAGCCCGAAGCCGGCCGTTCGCACGGGGTGGCGGATGGGGTCAAGTGGATCAGGATGCCTCTGCCGTTCGCGCTGGATCATATCAACCTCTGGCTGCTGCGCGACAACATCGACGGGCGCGACGGCTGGACCATCGTCGACTGTGGCATCACGCGCGATGAAGTGAAGACACTGTGGGAACGCGTGTTCGAGACCGAGCTCGAAGGCCTGCCGGTGCTGCGCGTGATCGTCACCCACATGCACCCCGACCACATCGGCCTGGCGCACTGGCTGTGCGAACGCTGGAACGCCCCGCTGTGGATGACGATGACGGACTTCATGGTGGCGTCGCTGTGGTCCTCGCGCCGCGGCGAGGCCGGCGGCGGTCCGGGCGGCCAATCGGCGGTGGATCACTTCGCGCGCCATGGCCTGACCGACCCGGACGCGCAAGAGCAGATCCGCCAGCGCGCCAACTACTACCCCAACCTGGTGCCGGCCGTGCCCGCGCGCTACACCCGCATCATGCACGGCGATGAGGTGCGCATCGGCGGGCGCGACTGGCGCGTCATCGTGGGTTACGGCCACGCGCCGGAACATGCCTCGCTGTATTCCCCGGACCTGCGCGTGCTGATTTCCGGCGACATGGTGCTGCCGCGCATTTCCACCAACGTCAGCGTGTTCGATTACGAGCCCGACGCGAATCCCCTGCCCCTGTACTTGCGTTCGCTGGATGGCTACGCCGACCTGCCCGAAGACACGCTGGTGCTGCCATCGCATGGCCGGCCTTTCAAGGGCCTGCACGAGCGCATCGCGCAACAGCACGAACACCATCGCGACCGCCTGGCGGAAGTGCTGGAAGCTTGTGCCGTCCAGCCGCAATCGACCACGGACATCGTGCCGGTGCTGTTCAAGCGCAAGCTCGACCTGCACCAGCTGACCTTCGCCATGGGCGAGGCGCTGGCGCACCTGCACGCGCTGTATTTCGAAGGCAAGCTCAAGCGCGCGCTGGGCGCGGACGGCATCGTGCGGTTCTCGGCCGCCTGAATCCGGCCTCAGTCCAGCGTCACACCTGCGTCGGTGGTCAGCTTTAGAACGATCGGAAGATAGGTCTGGTACTCGGCCTCGGCTTCGTGGGGCAGGTTTCCGATCGGCTCCAGATCCATCGCGAGCAGCCGCTCGCGGACCTCTGGGCTCTGCACCGTGGCGCTGATCTCGCGACCCAGGCGTTCGACGATGTCGGCGGGCGTTTGGGCAGGGGCAAGCAGCGTCGTCGGCGTCACGGTCCGATACGCCTCATCGTCGTAGCCTGCCTCGGCCATGCTCGGTACGTCTGGCAGGCTGCTGATCCGCTTTCCGCCGAGCACCGCGAGGGCGCGTATCTTGCCGGCGGCGAGGTGCTGCCTGAGGGTGTACGCGGAAGCCAGGGCCACGTCGATCTGGCCGGCAAGCAATGCCGTCACGATCGGCAGTTCACCCTTATAGGGCACGTTCAGGATGTCGATGCCATAAGTCTTGTTCATGTAGCGCTGAATGACGTGCGGCGTGGAGCCCGGTCCCCACGAACCCATTCGAAGCGCGCCAGGTTCTTTTCTTGCGTGCGCGATCAGCTCGTCCATGTTCTTTACGGGCAACGAACCGTGGACCACGATCACGCCCGAACTCTTGGAGATATCGGAGATCGGCCGCAACTCGGTGCGCGGATCGTAGGGGAGCTTCTTGTAGAGCACGAGGTTGGCGGTGATCGGCGTGGCAAGGGTCAATAGCAGGGTGTAACCGTCCGGGGCCGATTTGGCGACGTGATTGGTGGCGATGATGCCGCCTGCGCCAGGCTTGTTCTCAACGAGCACGGGCTGGCCGAGCCGCTTGCCCAGGCCTTCGGCTACCGATCGTGCAATGACGTCGACCTGTCCGCCAGCCTGGTAAGGCACGACCAGGCGCAAGGGCTTGGACGGATAGTCGGTCTGGGCGTGCGCAGGCAAGGACAGGCATGCCAGCGCAACGGCAGCCCATCCGGCCCGCCTGGCAACCGTGGCCAGCGCTTGGGTGGGGGCTTTCCTGCGCAAGTGTTTGCTGAGATTCATGGCCACGCTCCTTGCGCCGCAAGGGGGGCTATCGGTGTCCGTGCCTATGCCTTTCCTGGGGCGATGCGGCAATCTTGAACCGCCGGCCCAGGTCCGCAAACGTCAAATTCCACATATGCTCATGAAGAATGCGCGTGGCTCTCTCAGAGCGGGCGCATTTGCGAGGGCCTGCCCCGCCCGTTCAACGCGAGGCCGTCGCCAGCCGCACGGCCAGCCCGACGAACACCAGCGCGGCGACCCGGTTCAGCCAGCGCTTGGCCGTCACCGAACGCTGCAGCAATTCCCCGAACGCGCCCGAGAAGAAGGCGATGGCGCCGAACACCAGCAGCGTCGACACCATGAACACCGCGCCCAGCTGCATGGTCTGCAGGCCCACCCGGCCCAGCGCCGGCGAGGTGAACTGCGGCAGGAAGGCGAAGAAGAACAGCAACACCTTGGGATTGGTCAGGTTCATCACGATGCCGCGGCGATAGAGCGCGCCGGGCTTCATGGGTTCGGGGCGCTTGCCGTCCTCGGCTTCGACCGGTGCGCGCAGGATCTGCCACGCCAGATAGGCCAGGTACGCGGCGCCCGCCAGCTTGAGCACGGTGAAGGCCATGGGCGAGGCCGCGAACACGGCCGCCAGCCCGACGGCCACGGCGGCCGTATGTCCCAGCAGTCCCGTGCACAGCCCCAGCACCACGAACATGCCGGCCTTGCGGCCCCAGATGGCGGATTGCATCAACACGAACAGGTTGTCGGGCCCCGGGGTCAGGGCCAGCAGGACGGCAATGCCGAAGAATGCGATCAGGGTGTCGATGGGCAGCATGGGGGTCGCCTGGAACGGTTCGGCCGGCTCTGGAAGGCCGGAAGTGGCATCATAAAGGGAAAGACGTGCTCATCATGCATGCCGCATGCGTCCCTGGCGGGCGTGTGCGACCCGATCAGGAGAGACGACCGCCATGCCCTTCACCGCCATGCCGCATTCCCCGCAACCCTTGCAGGACGCAGACGCGCGCCCCGATGCCGCACTCGAAGCGTGGCTGCATGCGCGCCACAGCTGCCGCGCCTTTCTGCCCCAGCCCGTCGCGCGCGGTACCATTGAACGCATCCTGGATCTGGCGCAGCGCGCCGCGTCCTGGTGCAATTGCCAGCCCTGGCAGGTGACGATCACCGAAGGCGCGGGTACGGAACGCCTGCGCGACGCGCTGCAACGCCGCGCGGAACAGTCTGGCTTCACGCCGGATTTTCCGTTTCCGCGCGAATACCAGGGCGAGTACCTGGCCCGCCGGCGCGAATCAGGCTTCCAGCTGTATGGCGCGGTCGGCGTGGCGCGTGGCGACCGCGAGGCATACCGCCGCCAGGAAATGCGCAATTTCCAGCTGTTCGATGCGCCGCACGTGGCCATCGTCACCACCGACGAGGCGCTGGGCGAATACGGCGCGATGGATTGCGGCGGCTATGTGGCCAATTTCCTGCTGGCGGCCCAGGCCAACGGCGTGGCGACCGTCGCCCAGGCATCCTTGGCCATGTATCCGGAAGTGCTGCGCGATGAACTCGGCATCGCCGCGGATCGCCGCGTGGTCTGCGGCATTTCCTTCGGTTATGCCGACACGGAGCACCCCGCCAACAGCTATCGCACCAGCCGCGCGCCGCAATCCGAAACCGTTACCTGGATCGGCGAATAGGGACAGGCCGCGCCTGGCCTGATATGGTTCTTCCTGATCGCTTTTATTCCGTCCCTGTCCATACGCAAGCAGTCCACTGAAGATGCCCACCAAACACATCGATACGCTTCTGCAGCACGCAGGCACCGCCCCGTTCAACCCGGAAACCGGCACCGCGCCGGTACCCCTGCCGCCGATGCGGGCCAGCACGGTGCGCTTCGAGAACCTCGCAGCGCTCGAAAAGGCCCAGCGCAGCAAGGCGGCAGGCGGCCGCGCCTCCACCTACGGGCGCATGGGCATGGACACGCATGCGGCGCTGGAAGAAGTCTTCACCCAGCTCGAAGGCGGCACGCATTGCTACCTGGCGTCCTCGGGCCTGTCGGCGATGACCATGGTCATGATGGCCCTGTGCTCGGCCGGCGACCACGCCCTGATCTCGGACTGCGTCTATGGTCCGATGCGCGAACTCGACGACGCGGTGCTCAAGCGCATGAACATCGAGATCACCTACTTCGCGGCCGGCGAGGACCTCGAAGCGCTGGTGCGTCCCAACACCAAGCTGCTGTACGTCGAATCTCCGGGATCGCTGCTGTTCGAGATGCTGGACATGGGCGCCATGGCCGCTTTCGCGCAGAGCCACGGGCTGGTGCTGGCCACCGACAATACCTGGGGTTCGGGCTACATCTACCGTCCCCTGACGTTGGGCGCGCAGGTATCCGTCATCGCCGGCACCAAGTACGTGGGCGGGCACTCCGACCTGATGCTGGGCGCCGTCGTCACCAATGACGAACAGATTGCCCGCAAGCTCAACCGCACGCAGTACGCCATGGGCTATTCGATCAGCGCGGACGACGCCTGGCTGGCTTTGCGCGGCGTACGCACCATGCCCATCCGCATGGCCCAGCACGCGCGCCATGCCTTGCAGGTATGCGAATTCTTCAAGAGCCGTCCCGAGACCGTGCGCCTGTTCCACCCGGCCTGGCCGCAGGATCCCGGCCACGCCCTGTGGCAGCGCGATTGCACCGGCTCCAATGGCATGCTTTCCGTCGAGCTGCGCCTGTCGCCGGCGGCCGCGCGCGTGTTCGTGGATTCACTGACGCTCTTTGGCATCGGCTTTTCCTGGGGCGGCTATGAAAGCCTGGTGCAGCTGGTGTCGAGCAAGGACCTGGCCAAGCACCGCTATTGGGGCGAAGGCGACAACGCCCTGGTGCGCCTGCACATCGGCCTGGAGTCGCCGGACGACATCATTGCCGACCTGACCCAGGCGCTGGAAAAGGCCGCCGCCGTCCAGGGCTGAGCGGCGCAAGGCGCGGCGGCCTCAGGCGGCCGCGCCGCGTATCCACGCGCCGATGCGCGCGGCGATGTCGTCGCTGTTGTCGTCCATCATGGGCATGTGCGAATTGCCGGCAATGCCCATGTCGGCCAGGCGCCAGGTTTGCACGCGGGCGCCTTGGCGCGTCAGCTCATCGGCATAGGCCTGGCCGGTGGCGCAAAGCTTTTCCCATAGCGGCGTCGCGTCCAGGTAGTCGCCATAGACGAACAGAAAGGGCTTGTCCGCCACGGCTTGGGCCGTCACCTCGGACGAGTAGCCCGAGGGCTCGATGCCGATGACCCCGCGCACCAGGTCCGGCCGCGCGTGCAGCGCGCGGTAGGCGACTTCGCCGCCGTGGCTGTGCGCCATCACCAGGCACGGTCCGACGCGGTCGAGCACCGCGCAGAACCCCTGCAATGCCGCATCGTTATTGCCCAGCCAGCGCGGCACCGCATGGCGGATGAAGTCGTCGAACGCGGCGACCGGAAAGCGCTGCCCGTCGAACGCACGCCGTGCCGGATAGTCCTCGGCGCGGCCGAAGCGGAACAGCGTCCAGCTTTCCTCGGCATTGCGGATGATGGGCGGCTCGGGCCAGACCTGCGTGAACGGCGCCCAGCCCGCGCGGCCGCGCTCGACGTTGTCCACGACGTACACCGCATGTCCCTGCCGCAGGAAATGCTGCATCCAGCCCGGCCTGCCATCCGGCGTCTGTTCCCACATCGCGCCCGTCATGCCGCCGCCATGCAGCAGCACGATGGGCAGCGGATGCGCCAGCCGCGCCGGGATGAAGTACTGCACGTAGGCCTGCTCGAAGTGATACAGCCCGTTGGGGTCATACGCCAGCGAAGCGCTTTGCGTGAACGCGATATCGCGCCGAGGCAGGCCGTCGATGCGCACCTGCCGCCCGCCCGCGTAGAAGCTGCCGAAGTCGGCCAGGGCCACTGCCTGGGGAACCGCGTGCGTCATGGCTTGACCAGCGGGCATTGGCTTTCCGACAAGGGCCAGGCCAGCGCCGCGCCGGGGATGTTGCGCACGATGTTGTAGTAGTCCCAGGGCGCCTTCGACTGCGCCGGCGTCTTGACCTGCGCCAGCATCATGTCGCGCACCACCAGGCCGTCTTCGCGGATGCGCGCGTTGAGGCTGAACGGGTCGTCGATGGGCAACGATTTCATCTTGGCCATGACGGCGTCGGCGTCCACCGTGCCTGCCGCCTTCACGGCCTGCAGGTAATGGCGTACCGAGCCGTAGACGCCGGCTTGCAGGAAGGTGGGGGGACGCCCCACGCGGGCTTCGAACTTCTTGGCGAAAGCGCGGGTGCCGTCGTTCATGTCCCAGTAGGACGGCACGGTCAGATAGGTTTTCTGCGCGGCTTGCAGGCCCAGGCTGTGCACGTCGGTGATCAGCAGCAGCATGGCCGCCAGCTGCTGCGCGCCGCCGATGCCGAATTCCGCGGCCTGCTTGATGGCCGAAATGGTGTCGCCGCCGGCGTTGGCGATGGCGATGATCTGCGCCTTGGATGCCTGCGCCTGCAGCAGGAAAGACGCGAAATCCGAGGCGTTCAGCGGGTGGTAGACGGTGCCGACCACCTCGCCGCCGTTGGCCTTGACCACGGCCTCGGTGTCCGCCGCCAGCTGCTTGCCGAAAGCATAGTCGGACGCCAGGATGAACCAGCGTTTGTTGCCCTCGTTGACCACCGCGGTCGCCGTGCCGCGCGACAGCGCATACGTGGTGTAGGTCCATTGCACGCCGTAGGGCGAGCACTGCGCCTGGGTCAGCGCGGTGGTGCCAGGACTGGAGAACAGCACCAGCTTTTTCTTGTCGCGCGCGATGCCCTGCACCGCCAGCGCGACCGACGAGTTGGGCACGTCCACGATCACGTCCACGCCGTCGGTGTCGTACCACTTGCGCGCCATGCCGCTGCCGATGTCGGGCCGGTGCTGGTGGTCGCCCGAGACCAGCGAAATCGGCTTGTCCAGCAGGGTGCCGCCCATTTCCTCGATGGCCAGGCGGGCGGCTTCGACCGAGCCGCGGCCGGTGGCGTCGGCGGTGACGCCCGCCATGTCCGTGAGTACGCCGATCTTCACGCCGTCGGTTTCGTTGGCTTGCGCCAGGCCGGCGGCCAGCGCCAGGCACAGGCCCAGCATTGCGCGTTTGCGCGGGAATCGCTGCTTCATTTGTCTTCCACCCATTGTGTGCCGCTGTTGCGGCGATTTGTTGTGCGGAAAGTGTAGCGCGGGCCCAGGCGGGAACTGCAAAGAAAAACGCCCCGGCCGGCAGGCTCGGGGCGTTGTGGATTCCGGCTGGAACGTATCAGTTGCGCGCCAGCGGGATCAGGCGGGTCACTTCCTTCAGCGCGCCTTCGTAGCTGTTGCCCGCCATGACAGGCGAGGTCATGAACTTGCCGCCGACGGCGAACGACGGGGTGCCGTCGATGCGGTAGGCGTCGGCCAACTGGGTGGCGCGCTGCACCTGCGTCTGCACGCTGAACGAGTCGAAGACCGAGTCGAACTTCTCGCGGTCCACGCCCTGCGTGGCGATCCATTCGCCCATCGCCTTCTTGTCGAACAGGCGCTTGTGCTCGCCGTGGATGGCGGCAAAGACCTTGGGGTGCAGGTCCGGGCGGTCCAGCGCCAGCAGCGTGTAGTAGAGCTGCTGCAGCGGCTTCATGCCGGCGTTGAACGCGATCGGAACCTGCTTGAGCACCACGTCCGGCGGCGCGGTCTTGGCCCAGTCCTCAACCATGGGTTCCATGGCGGCGCAGTGCGGGCAGGTATAGGCGAAGAATTCCAGGACCTCGATCTTGCCCGGGGTGTCCGACGGCAGCGGCGGGTTGATGGCGATGGACTGCTGCGTGCCTTGCGCGTGGCTAGCCGGGCTGAAGAATGCCGTGGCGGTCAGCGCGGCCGCGGCCAGGATGCGGATTATCTTGGGGGACAGCATGGATGAGAGGTTCCTGAGTAAAAAGTTACAGACAGGCCCGGGGCCGGATAAGTTCAATGCTTGCGCGCGCGGTGGCCCACATTACTGGCGCACCACCGCGGTTTCGATCTTGTTCTCGCCCAGGCGGCCGCGTGCCCGGTTCATGTCGTCCAGGCGGGCAAACGGGCCCACCCTGACCCGATTGATGGGCTTGCCGTTCACTTCGGCCTTTTGCACCGCCACCGGCAGACCCAGCAGGATGATGCGGGCCTTGAGGGATTCCGCGTCGTTCTCGCCCCGGAAGGCGCCAGCCTGCAGGTAATACGTGCCGTTGGCCGCGGACGCGGTGGCGGCCGGCTTGGGAGCCGGCGCGGGCGCGGCGGCGGGGGCGGCCTTGGAGATAGGCGTGGGCGCCTGGCTGGGGGTGGCGGACGGCGCGGCCGAAGCCACGGCGGGCGCCTTGGACGTAGGCAGGGTGGCAATCAGCGCGCCCAGGTCGTCCAGCTTGGCGGGGGTATCGTCGCCCTTGGAGGCGGCGGGTCCGGTGGCCTGGCCGGTACCGGCCCCGGGCAGCGGTGCGGGCGCCGTGGCAGTCGGGCCGGTGGACGGGGTGCCGGCGCCGCCGTCGCGGCCGTACAGGCCGGCGTTGGGGTCTGGCGCCTGGCGCGGGTCCGGCAGCTTGCCGTTGTCGCCCTGGCGGCTGGCTCGGTCGACGAAGGGCACTGGCGCCTTGGTGACGTAGAAGGCGACGACGGCGGCCACGATCAGGCCGATGAGCAAGCCGGCCAGCGCGCCGTACAGGGTGCTGCCGCTTTCGCCGGAGGAACGGCGGGTGGTTTTGCGCTTGGTTGCCATGAACCGATGTTACATCCGCTCGGGCGCCGATACGCCCATCAGCTCCAGCCCGTTGGCCAGCACCTGACGCGTGGTCGAGGCCAGGCGCAGGCGGGCCAGCTTCAGGGCCGTGTCGTCGACCAGCACGCGCTCGGCGTTGTACCAGGCGTGGAAATCCGAGGCGCAGTCGCGCAGCCAGAAGGCGATATGGTGCGGCGACAGTTCCTGCGCCGCCAGCGCCACCACGTTGGGGAATTCGGCCAGGCGCTGCATCAGCGCGAATTCGGTCGGGGCGGTCAGCAGCGCCGCGTCGGCCTGGGCCACGTCGGCGGCCGGCATGGCGGCGTTGTTGATGACCGAGCAGATGCGGGCGTGCGCGTACTGGATGTAATAGACCGGGTTCTCGTCGCTCTTGGACAGCGCCAGGTCCACGTCGAACACGAATTCCGTGTCGGCGCGGCGCTGGATCAGGAAGTAGCGCACCGCGTCGCGGCCCACCCAGTCGATCAGGTCGCGCATGGTCACGTAGCTGCCGGCGCGCTTGGAGATCTTGACCTCTTCGCCGCCGCGCATGACCTTGACCATCTTGTGCAGCACGTAGGCCGGGTATTCCTTGGGAATGCCCTCTTCCAGCGCCTGCAGGCCGGCGCGCACGCGCGCCACGGTGCCGTGGTGGTCGCTGCCCTGGATGTTCACGGCGCGATGGAAGCCCCGCTCCCATTTGGCCTTGTGGTAGGCCACGTCCGGCACGAAGTAGGTGTAGCCGCCTTCGCTCTTCCGCATGACGCGGTCTTTGTCGTCGCCCGTGCCCAGTTCGGTGGTGCGCAGCCACAGCGCGCCGCCTTCCTCGTAGGTGTGGCCGCCGGCGATCAGCGCCTTGACGGTCGCTTCGACCCGGCCGGAGGTGTAGAGCGAGCTTTCCAGGTAGTAGTTGTCGAATGCCAGGCCGAAGGCCTGCAGGTCCAGGTCCTGTTCGCGGCGCAGGTAGGCCACGGCGAAGACGCGGATGTCGTCCAGGTTGTCGACGTTGCCCGTGGCGGTGACGTCCACGCCATCGGAGTGAACGGTCGCGCCGGCCTGGAAGTCGCGCGCGATGTCGGCGATGTAGTCGCCCTTGTAGCCGTCGGCGGGCCACTCGGGGGAATCGGTCGTCAGGCCGCGGGCGCGCGCCTGCACGCTGATGGCCAGGTTCTGGATCTGGTTGCCGGCGTCGTTGTAATAGAACTCGCGGGTGACGTCCCAGCCGATGGCGTCGTACAGGCGGCAGATGGCATCGCCCAGCGCGGCCTGGCGGGCATGGCCCACGTGCAGCGGGCCGGTGGGGTTGGCCGACACGAATTCGACCAGGATCTTCTCGCCGTTGCGCGGCGCACGGCCGAAGGCGGCGCCTTGCTCGGCCACGGCGGCGATGACGGCCTGGCGCGCGGCGGCGGTGATGCGCAGGTTGATGAAGCCGGGGCCGGCGATTTCAGCGGACTCGATCAGGCTGGCGGCGCCGGGCTGGGCCATCAGGGCGTCGACGATGGCCTGGGCCAGTTCGCGCGGGTTGCGGCGGGCGGGCTTGGCCAGCTGCATGGCCACGTTGGTGGCGACGTCGCCGTGGGCGGCGACCTTGGGGCGCTCCAGCAGCACATTTGCCACGGCGTCGGGCAGGCTTTGCGCGACGGCGGCCTGGATCAGGGAGATAAGCTGTTTTTGTTGCTCGAGGAGCATGGGCGTCTGGAGAAGTTCTGAGTTAGTGACGGACGCGCCCGCACAGGCCGGGCCTGTCGGGCGGAGCGGACAGGGGCGGCGTAGCCGGGCGGACCGCGCGCGCCGGCTTCATGGCCGCGTCAGGTCCCGCTGTCACGGGAATCTCCTGAATCATAGCTTGATTTGGCCATGGAACCGGCCTGCGCCCTGGGCGGGAACGCCGCAAGGAAGGGTCCGGGGGGACACATGGCGCCGGTCGTCGGACCTGCTTCCCCAGGCCAGTTGGCAGTCCCCTGGTGTTGCGGTAGTGTATGTAAGTAATCAATGTGGGAGACTGGAATATGCTGATCACCTTTCATTCCAAGGTCGTGGCCGAGGTTCTGATGCTGACCGACCATGCCGGCGCGCTGCTGCTGGCGGCGGGCAAGTCCTTCAAGGACAAGATCCCGGAGCGCGGCGTTTTCACCGTCGAGCAGCTGGGGCCGGCCATCAGCGGCATCGAACGCGCGATCGAGGAATACCAGAGCGCCCATGACGGCTCCGAGGAAGAGGACGAGGACAAGGCCCCGGCCTCGCCCATGGCCCGCATGGTGGGCCTGAAGGAGCGCGCCTTCCCCCTGCTCGACATGATGCGCCAGTCCTTGGCGGCAAACGCCGAAGTCACCTGGGAGGTGTCGCGCGGCTGGTAAGCTGGCGAGCCCAATGTCGCCGGGCGGACAATCTGCCCGGCGTTTTTTGCCTACCCTACTCGCCTGACGCCACCCCAAGGAACCCCGACATGCGCAGCGACATCACCATCGTTTTCGATTCCCGCCGTTCGCTTGACCTCTCGGCCAGCGTCGAGCCCTCGCCGCAGCGCCAGAGCGATGCGCGCGACTGGTTCGACAGCGCCTGGGAAACGCTGGGCTGCGAACCGCTGCGTCCCAGCGGCAAGGTCCTGCTGCTGGACAAGGTGCTGGGCGTGGCCGATGCGCTGGGCTACGACACCCTGTCCTCCGACGAAAAAGAGGCGCGCGAGTTCGCGGAGCACCTGGCGCTGGCGCTGGAGCGTCCGCGCATCACCGTGGACTTACCGGGGCTGACGGTAGGTTACTGAGCGATCCGGCCTCATCCCCAAGAAAAAACTGCCCCCATAGGGGCAGTTTTCATTTGGGCCGGTCCCGCAGGCGGGTCTAGCGGATGCCAGCCCGCATGAACGATTGCACGAATTGCCGCTGGAACAGCAGGAAGGCGATCAGGAGCGGCGCCGCCGACATCAGCGTGGCGGCCGTGATGACCGACCAGTCGATGCCCTGGTCGGTCGACGAGAACACCTGCAGGCCCACCGTCAGCGGCCGGGATTCGACCGAGTTGGTGATGATCAGCGGCCACAGGAAGTTGTTCCAGTGGTGGCTGACCGACACCAGCCCGTAGGCCACGTAGATCGGCTTGGCCAGCGGCACATACACCTTCCATAGCACCTGAAGCGCGTTGGCGCCTTCCATGCGCGCGGCTTCTTCCAGTTCCCGCGGCACCGTCTTGAAGGTCTGGCGCAAGAGGAAGATGCCGAATGCGGATGCAAAGTAAGGCAGGCCGATGGCGAACACCGTGTCGCGGATGCCCAGCTGGCTCATGGAGCGGTAGTTCTCCACCAGCAGCACGTCCGGCATGATCATCAGCTGCAGCAGCACCAGCATGAAGACGAAATCGCGGCCGCGGAACTCGAAGCGCGCGAAGGCGTAGCCGGCCAGGGTCGACAGCACCAGTTGCGCCGCCAGCACCATGGTGACCAGCAGGAAGGTGTTGAGGAAATAACGCGGGAACGGCGCCGCGTGCCAGGCGCGCACGAAGTTGTCCAGCGTCAGCGGCGCGAACAGGTCGAAGCGGGTCGCGTAGGCGGGCGGGTGGAACGCCGCCCACATGGCATAGGCCAGGGGCAGGATCCACAGCAGGCCGAGCGCCCAGGCGCCCAAGGTATCGAGCTTGTCTTTCATTGATAGTGCGTCCTGCGGTCCAGCCAGCGGAACTTGACCAGCGCGGTCAGCGCCAGCACCACCAGCAACACGACGGTCAGCGTGGCGGCGTAAGCCGTGTCCCAGAAACTGAAACCCACCTGGTAGATGTAGTACAGCAACAGCGTGCTGGCGTTATCCGGCCCGCCGCGCGTCATGACCACTACGTGGTCCACCAGCCGGAACGCGTTGATCAGGGCATTGATCAGCACGAAGAGCGTGGTGGGCATGAGCAGCGGCCACAGGATGCGGCGGAAGTACTGCCAGCGCGACGCGCCTTCTAGCATCGCGGCCTCGCGCAGCGACGGCGATACCGTCTGCAGGGCGGCCAGGTAGAAGATCATGAAGAAGCCGGCTTCCTTCCAGACCGTCACCAGCATCAGCGCGGGCAGCGCGGTCTCGCGGTTGCCCAGCCAGTTGGGGCCCGTAGCGCCGAACAGCTGCATCACCTGGGCGATCAGGCCGTACTGCGGCGTGTAGAAGAACAGCCAGATGTTGGCCACCGCCACCATGGGCAGCACCGTCGGCGTGAAGTAGGCCATGCGCAGGAAGCCGCGCCCGCTCAGGTTGCGGTTGACCCACAGCGCCATGACCAGCGCGATGCCGATGGACGTGGGAATGGTCCCCAGCGCAAACCACAGGTTGTTCCACAGCGACTGCCAGAACACCGGGTCGTCGCGCATGACGGCGTAGTTGTCCAGCCCCACGAAGCGCGCGGGGCGCGCGCCCTTGGGGGTGGAGAAAAAGCTGTGCCATAGCGTCGCCACCGCCGGGTAGTGCGTGAAGGCGGCGAGCAGCACGAGGGCTGGCAGCAACAGCAGCCAGCCGTACAGCGCGTTTAAAGAGCGGCTCATCGTGCTTGTCGGTTTACTTGTACGGACGCAGTATGCGGTCGGCCTCGCGTTGCGCGTCGGTCAGGGCCTGCTGCGGCGTCTTGGAGCCCGTCAGGGCGGCTTGCAGGGCGTCGTTCAGGGTCTTGGTGACACGCTGGTTCTCATGCGTGGAGAACTCGGCCACGCTGACTTCCAGCTGGTCGCGCGCGACCGCGGCGGCCGGCACTTCCTGCGCGTACTTCTTCATCTTTTCGGTCTGCCAGGCGGCCGGGGTCACGGCCACGTAGCCCGTGGCGATGCTCCAGTCGGCGGCGCGCTCGGGCGTGGTGACCCATTGCGCGAACTTCAGCGCGGCCTGCTGCTGCGCCGGCGTGCCGCTCTTGAAGATGTAGAAGTTGCCGCCGCCGGTCGGGCTGCCGCCGCGCTTTTGCTGCGGCATCATGGCCACGCCGAACGGGAAGTCGGCGTTCTTGCGGATGTTGGTCAGGTTGCCGGTCGTGGTCCAGACCATGGCGGCCTTCTTTTCCAGGAAGTCCTTGGGCGTGGTGCCCCAGTCGATGGTGCCGGTCGGCATGATCTTGTGCTTGGCCGACAGGTCGTGCCAGAACTGCGCGGCTTCCACCACCGCAGGCTTGTCCAGATAGACCTCGTTGCCGGCCTCGTTCATCAGGATCGCGCCATTGGGCGTGGTCAGCGCCTGGAACAGCCAGTAGGCGAACGCGCCGCCCGAGGGAATCTCGATGCCCCACTGCGTGGTGTTGCCGGAGGCGTCCTGCTTGGTCAGCTTCTTGCCGTACTCGACCAGTTCGGCCCAGGTCGCCGGCGCGCGCTCGGGATCCAGGCCCGCGGCCTTGAACAGGTCCTTGTTGTAGTACATGACGATGGTCGAACGCTGGAACGGCACGCCCCAGGTATGGCCGCCGGTGCGGCTGTTCTGCATGAAGGCGTCATAGAAGCCGCCCAGCCACTTCTTGTCGGCGTCGCTCTTGGCCAGGCTGTCGATCGGCACAATGGCGTCTTCGTCGATCAGCGTGAACATGTCGGTGGACAGCAACACCGCCAGCTGCGGCGGGGTGCCGCCCTTGAGCGCGGTCAGCGCCTTGGCGATGGAGTCCTGGTAGGAGCCCGCGTAGATCGGCTTGATCTTGATGTCGGGATTTTCCTTCTGGAAATCCGCCACCATGTCGTCGACGATCTTGGTGATGGGGCCGCCGACCGCGACGGGGTAATAGAACTCCACCTCGACGGGCTTGTTCTGCGCTTGCGCAGGCAGCGACAGGCAGGCGGCGGCCAGGCTGGCGGCCAGGGTTTTCAGTACGATGCGACGCATGTTGTTTTCCTTTCCTGTGTACGGGCCCTAGCGGCCAGCGGAGTTGATGACCGCCGAATCGGCGGCAAAGAAGTGCTGCTGGCCGTCCTCCCAGGACAGGCCCAGTGTTTCGCCTGCGCCAGCGCGCAGATGGCCGCCCACGCGCACGGCCACGCCGCTGGTGTCGCCCACGCGGCAGACCACGATGGAATCCGCGCCGAAGTACTCCACGCTTTCCACGGTGGCGGGAACGCCGTCGGCGTCGATGCGGATGTGTTCGGGACGCACGCCCAGCTTCACGGCGCCCGCGGGGGCGCCGGCGATGGCGCGGCTCTGCGTGCCGGCGATGACGGTGGCGCCCTGCGCGGAGGTCAGGCCGATCAGGTTCATGGGCGGCGTGCCGATGAAGCGCGCCGCGAATTCGGTGGCGGGACGCGCGTACAGGCCGTCGGGCGTGTCGTGCTGTTCAATCTTGCCGCCGCGCAGCAGCACCACCTGGTCGGCCATGCTCATGGCCTCGGTCTGGTCGTGCGTCACGTAGACCATGGTGATGCCCAGGTCCTGCTGCAAGGCGCGGATCTCGCGGCGCATTTCATGGCGCAGCTGCGCGTCCAGGTTGGACAGCGGTTCGTCCATCAGGCACACCGGCGCTTCGGAAATCACGGCGCGGCCCAGCGCCACGCGCTGTTGCTGGCCACCCGACAATTGCGAGGGCTTGCGGTCCAGCAGATGGTTCAGGCCCAGCAGGCCCGCCACGCGTTGCAGGCGGCGGTCATAGTCGCGCGCGGGCTCCTTGCGCACCTTGAGGCCGAACAGGATGTTCTCGCGCACGGACAGGTGCGGAAACAGGGCATACGACTGGAACACCATCGAGATGCGGCGCTTGGCGGGCGGCAGCTGGGTGACGTCGCGGTCGCCGATGTGGATGGTGCCGGATGTCGGCGTGTCCAGCCCGGCAATCATGCGCAGCGTGGTGGACTTGCCGCAGCCGGACGGCCCCAGCAGGACCGTGAAACTGCCGGCGGGAACCGTGAAGCTCACGCCATGGATGGCGGCAGCGTTGCCGTACTGTTTGGTGAGGTTATCCAGGACGATGGATGACATGCTGTCTCGAAGATCTAATAGTTAGATCCGCATTGTTGCCTGTTATGAAAACCTTTTCATTGTGCAGCGCAAACATGACGGATGTATGGCAGGACAAACTTTCGTAGTCTAGCGTCGGCCTCAGCCGAAGGGGTATGGGCCGGGGTATTCCCCAATGACTGCGTGATGCGTGACCAGGTTCTTCCCTTGCCACCAGTGCAGCTGGTAGCCCGGCGGTTCCATGATGTATTGCAGCGTTGGCCGCGGCCCCAGCTCCATTGCGAGCTGGTGCGCGGTGCCCGGACAGGTGGACGCGATGGTGCCGCCGAAACGCTGGAAGATCGTGCGGTGCAGGTGGCCGCAAAGCACGCGCTCCACATTGGGAAAGCGCGCCACGATGCGTTCGAGCTCGGGGGCGCCAGCCAGCAGGCCGATGGCGTCCATGTGCTCGATGCCCGTCAGGAAAGGCGGATGGTGCATCAGGACCAGCGTGGGCCGCTCGGGTTGTTCGGCCAGGCGCGTGGCCAGCCAGTCCAGGCGGTCCTGGCAGAGTTCGCCATGGCTCTTCATGGGTACCACCGTGTCCAGCGCCAGCATGCGCAGCGGATAGGTCTCGATGGCGTACTGGATGAAGGGGCTCTCGCCTTGCAGATAGGCGTGGTCCGGGAAGGCCGCGCGCAGCTGGGCGCGGTCGTCGTGGTTGCCGGGCAGCAGGAAGTACGGAATTTCCAACGCCTGCAGGTGTTCGCGCAGCACTTGATATTCGTGCGGGCGGCCCAGGTCGGTCAGGTCGCCCGTGATCAGCACGCAATCGGGGCGCGGGGTCAGGGCATTGAGCGCGCGCACCGCGGGCGCCAGGAACGCCGCCGGATCGATGATGCCGTAGGCCTTGTCGCCCGGAGTGCGCATGTGCAGGTCGGTGATTTGTGCGATGAGCATGACGCGTATGCAGAAGAATGGTTGTTGTAGAGAGAGGCCTCAGCGGCGCACTGGCGCGGCGGTGCCGCCGACGACGATGCAATGCGGCAGGCGGTCCGAATGCGGCGCTTGGCCCTGGATCTGCGCCAGCAGGTTCGAGCAGGCCGTTTCGCCGATGCCGTCGCTGGGCTGGGCCACGGTGGTCAGGGGCGGCGTCAGCAAGGCGCCAAAGCGCATGCCGTCGAAGCCGCATACCGAGATGTCGGCGGGCACCGACAGGCCCAGGCCCACCAGGTCCGCGATCACGGCGGTGGCCAGCAGATCGTTGGAACAGAACAAGGCGGTGGGCGCCTGCTTGCCGCGCAGCGCCGCTTTCAGGGCGTCGAGGTCGCTGCCCGTGTGCGAGCTCATGGAGATGTGCTGGATGGCGTCCAGGCCCAGGCGTTTGGCGCAGGCGCGCGCGCCCGTCAGCCGGCGGCGGGCGCGGTCCGATGCGGTCAAGGGACCCGTGACCAGCGCAATGCGCCGATGGCCCAGCGCGGCGAGATGCGCCACCATGTCGCTGGCGGCGGCGCGATTGTCGACCGATGCGAAGGGATGGGCGCCAGATTCGTTGTAGACGAGCACGTAAGGAATGCCGGCATGGTCCAGGTCGTCCAGCGTGGCGCTCTTGGCGGCGTCGGCGACCGTCAGGATCAGGCCGTCGACCTGATGGTCCATCAGGCCCTGGACCGCGGCGGATTCCACCGCGGGATCGTAGCCGGTGGCGGTCAGCATGACGCTGTAGCCCGATTCCCGCGCGCGCCGCTCCGCGCCTTCGAAGCATTCGGCGAAGACTGGGTTGGACAGCGTGGGCAGTATCAGGCCGATGGTGCGCGTGCTGCCGGAACGCAGGCTGCGGCCCACGCGGTTAGGCCGGAAGCCGGCCCGCTTGGCGACGTTGCGGATATGCGCGAGCGTGTCCGGATGCACGATCTCGGGCTGGTTGAACGCGCGCGAAACCGTCGCCGGGGACACCCCGGCCTTGCGGGCCACTTCAATGATGGAAAAGCGGGGCGACGAGCGCGAGGCCATGGCGGGATTGCTGCCGGGATTCGTGAAAACGATTTCATCTTACTCGACAAATATGACCTTTGTGTTGCACGGGTTTGCGCTATGCTGATGCCGACGCAACAACACAAAGCCAAGGCGCGGCGCGCAATTTCCAGGGAAAAATCAGACTTTCTTGGGTATTTCCTAATTGACGCAAGGCGCACAATGGTTGGGATTGGTCCACTTGAACGTCGCGGCAGAAAACCGCGCGGCATGGCGGATCCTCGGTCAAGGGGACCGGGTGCGTAGTTGAGCCGCCGCGCGTAGCGCGGCGCCGGTAAAGAGGAAAGGACCATGTCTACTGCCTTGAACAGACTTGGCGCGCTGGAAGCCGCGCGCAAGCTGCAACGGCGCGAATTGACCGCAGAGCAATTGGTGCGCGCCTGCTTCGCACGCATTGAACAACGCGAAAGCACCATCCATGCCTGGACCGCGTTGCAAAAGCAGGCTGCGTTGGAGCGTGCGCAGGAGCTGGACCGCGGCGCGCTGCGTGGCGTGCTGCACGGCCTGCCCATGGGCGTGAAGGACCTGTTCGACACGGTCGACCTGCCCACGCGCTACGGCTCGCCCATCTACGAACGCCACCTTCCGGGCCTGGACGCGGCCTCGGTGGCGCTGTGCCGGGGCGCGGGCGCGATCGTCGTCGGCAAGACCGTGACCACTGAATTCGCCACTTATCTGGCAGGCCCCACGCGCAATCCTCGCAACGAAGCCTACTCGCCGGGCGGCTCGTCCAGCGGCTCGGCTGCGGCGGTGGCCGACGACATGGTGCCCTTCGCCTTGGGCACGCAGACCGCGGCTTCCATCATCCGCCCCGCTTCCTATTGCGGCATCGTGGGCTTCAAACCCACCTTTGGCAGCATTTCCCGCGCGGGCGTCAAAAGCCTGGCGGAGTCCCTGGACACCATCGGCGGTTTCGCGCGCTCGGTGCCGGACGTGGCGCTGTTTGCTTCCGTGCTGATGCGCGATCCGCGCATGCTCGATCTGGCCTATGACGGCAAGCCGCGTATCGGCATGTACCGCAGCCTGCAATGGCGGCATGCGCTGCCCGAAACCAAAGAAGCCTACGCGCAGGCCGCGGCCATTCTGTCGCGCGCAGGCGCCGTGGTCGAAGAATTGCCGCTGCCGCCAGAGCATTGCGTGCTGGTGCAGCTGCATTCGGACATCATGGCGTTTGAAGCTTCGCAGGCGTTGGCCTACGAGCGCCTGGAGCATGCGGCGCAGCTCAGCCCCAAGATCCAGGCCATCCTGGAAGCGGGCTCGCGCATTACCGCTGAAGAACATCAGAAGAACCTGATGCGCGTCGCCGAGTCGCGCGCGCGCGTGGACGCGTGGTTCGACAAATACGATGTGCTGCTTGCGCCCAGCGCCAGCGGCGAGGCGCCGTTCGCGGACCTGGGGACGGGGGACCCGCAGTTCTCGCGCGCGTGGACGGTATTCGGCCATCCTACCCTCAGCCTGCCCTTCGCTACCGGCCCGCAAGGCTTGCCCGTGGGGCTGCAGCTGGTCGGTGCGCGCTATAGCGACCATCGCACGCTGGCGATGGCGCAGTGGGTTCATCAGCGGCTGTTGGCCGCCACTGCGCCGGATATCGGCGCGGCCGACATCTGGCCGCGCGGATAAGCGCGGCGCGCGCGCAAAGAAAAAGCCAGCCCGATAAGGCTGGCTTTTTTTACGCCGGATTGCGGATCACGCGGTTTCGGCGGTTTCTTGCTCGGTTGCGGTCACGGCGCCGGCATTGATGTGGCGGTTGACGGCGCTCAGCACGGCCTGGAACGAAGCCGTCACGATGTCGCGGTCGATACCCACGCCGAAGCCCGTGCTGGATTCGCCGACGCGCAGTTCGACATACGAAGCGGCGCGCGTGTCGGTGCCGGTGCCGATGGCGTGCTCGTGGTAGTCCATGATGCGAACGGGCACGTCCAGCGCGGCCACGAAGGCCGAGATGGCGCCGTCGCCCTTGCCCGTCACGATGCGGCGTTCGCCGTTGTATTCCAATTCGGCTTCGATGCTGAAATGCTGGCCTTCGCCGGCCGATGGATTGCCGTCGATGCGGTGGCGCACCAGCTTCCACGGCGACTTCTGCTCGAGGTACTCGCGGTTGAAGATCGTGTGCACGTCGTCGGCCGTGACTTCGCGGCCGGTCTCGTCGGTGACGCGCTGGATGGCGCGGCTGAATTCGATCTGCAGGCGGCGCGGCAACACCAGGCCGTGTTCCTGTTCGAGCAGGTAGGACACGCCGCCCTTGCCCGATTGGCTGTTCACGCGGATGACGGCGTCGTAGCTGCGGCCGAGGTCGGCCGGGTCGATCGGCAAGTAAGGCACTTCCCAGACGGCGTCGGCCTGCTGCTGGGCAAAGCCCTTCTTGATGGCGTCCTGGTGCGAGCCGGAGAACGCGGTGAAGACCAGGTCGCCCGCGTACGGGTGGCGCGGGTGGACCGGCAACTGGTTGCAGTACTCGGCGCAGCGGCGCACTTCGTCGATGTCCGAGAAGTCCAGGCCCGGATGCACGCCCTGCGTGTAGAGGTTCAATGCGAGCGTGACGAGGTCGACGTTGCCGGTGCGCTCGCCGCTGCCGAAGAGGCAGCCTTCGATGCGGTCGGCGCCGGCCATCACGGCGAATTCGGCGGCGGCCACGGCGGTGCCGCGGTCATTGTGCGGGTGCACGCTGAGCACGATGCTGTCGCGGCGCGCCAGGTTCTTGTGCATCCATTCGATCTGGTCGGCGTACAGATTGGGGCTGGTGGCCTCGATGGTGGCGGGCAGGTTCAGCACCATCTTGCACTCGGGCGTGGGCTGCCATACGTCGGCCACGGCGTTGGAGACTTCCAATGCGAACTCGGGTTCGGTCGTGCTGAAGACTTCGGGCGAGTACTGGTAACGCCATTGCGTTTCCGGGTGCTGCGCCATGTACTGCTTCACCAGGCGCGTGCCGGTGGTGGCGATGTTCTTGATCTCGTCCTTGCTCATGTTGAACACGACCTTGCGGAACGCCGGGGCGCAGGCGTTGTACAGGTGGACGATGGCTTGCTTGGCGCCAGCAGCGGATTCCACCGTGCGGCTGATCAGGTCTTCGCGCGACTGGGTCAGCACGATGATGGTGACGTCGTCGGGAATGCGCTTCTCGTCGATGAGCTTGCGCACGAAATCGAAGTCGGTCTGCGAAGCGGACGGGAAGCCTACTTCGATTTCCTTGAAGCCGATCTTCACCAGCTGTTCGAAGAAGCGGAGCTTGCGCTCGACGCTCATCGGCTCGATCAGGGCCTGGTTGCCGTCACGCAGGTCGGTGCTCATCCAGATCGGCGCCTTGGTGATGCGGCGGCTGGGCCAGGTGCGTTCGGAAAAGTCGCGGGTAAAGGGCGCGAAGGGGACGTATTTGGTGGCGGGGTTGGCAAGCATCATTACTACACCTCGATCGGTTTCTTTTGAATCCCGGGAATGCTTCCCTAGGCGGCTACGCGACCGGATTGCGGCCTTGTGCCAGGAGTTGCCGTGATTGACCGGCAGGATTCAGAGATAAAAGGGGGAAATCGCGTGTGGCAAACGTGGTTGCCGAGCTACCACGGGGACACTAGGCCCGGCAACCGATCGGTAGGTATAGCGATAGCGCGTAGGAGGAGAAACGAGCGCGCAGGCCGGCAACCGGAGCGTCGTAGCGTCCGGTGGCAATCGCGAAGGGGGTGCGGTTAGCGGCCATAAGTTGCTAGTCGAACATATTTTCGCCAGAAGTGCAACTGAATACTCTTTTGTGATGGGGTGGAATACGGGCGCGTGACAGCGTATTTTGCTGAAGAATATTCAGCCAAACGGGTTGGATGGGGCTGAGGGGCGCGCTATGTGGCTGGCCAAGCGTACGGCCGAAACAAAAACAGGCCGCCTGTCGGCGGCCTGCTATGGCATTGGAGGGAAGGAAGGACGGGCTTAGCGGGCCGGGCCGATACGCGGCTCCACGTAGCGTTCGCTGCGCGCTTCGCGGCGGACTTCGTCGCGCGGATCGCGAGGCTGGCGGTCGGACGACTCCAGAATGCGGGCCTGTTCCGCGACCATGGCGATCTTGCCGGCGCGGTTGTGGCGAATTTCAGACAGGGAGCGGCGCAGATCGCCCACCGTGAAGGGCTCCTGGCGATCGCCCCAGGTCCAGCGCAGTACGCCCAGGGTCTCGTCGGACAGGTTAGGCGCCAGGTCGGCCAGCACGCTGGTTTCGACCGGCGTGGCGCTGCCGGAAGCCAGGCTGGCGGACAGCCAGGCGCGCATCGTGAAGAACACGATCAGGGTCCAGATGCCGGCCACCACCCACCAGATGTAGGGGTTGACCTTCTGCACCATGTCCATGGTCGGCTGCCCCAGGGAGTGCAGGAACTCGTAGTTCACGGTGCGGCCGAAATTCAGTATCCAGTTGGCGGCCAGATACCAGATGACCACAGCGACGGCGATGACGATCGCACGCAGTATGAGTCGGGGAAGCGCCAGTTTGAGCAGGGTCTGGCCTATGAGGCGGCAGTCCTGGCGGACGCTTGCGGGCGAAGTCAGATTCATCATGCAAAATATTGTACCTATGACCCGTCCAATTTTAGAACTGCGACCAGGTCAGCATTTGACGCTGACGCCACAACTACAGCAATCGATCCGATTGTTGCAGCTGTCCACGCTCGACCTCGAAGCCGAGATTTCGCAGGTGCTGGCGGAGAACCCGCTGCTGGAGCGGCAGGACGAAGCGCCGTCGGCCGAGGCGCCGGCCGAGTCCGACCGCGAATCCTCGGTGCAGGATGACGAGCCCGCCGCCGAACGCGAGACGCCGGTGGACGAAATGCCAGGCTCGGGCGGGGTCTACCCCGACGAAGATTCCAGCCGCCCCGAGGCCGCCCGGCCGGATACGCTGCGCGAACATCTGCTGGGCCAGCTGATGCTGACGCGCGCCGCGCCGCGCGACGCTGCGCTGGCCGGCCTCCTGATCGATGAACTGGACGAAAACGGCTACCTGGGATCGCCGCTGGAGGAAATCCTGGACTGGTTGCCGCCCGAACTGGAACCGGACATCGACGAGCTGAAGGCGGCCCTGTCGCTGCTGCAGTCGTTCGATCCGCCCGGCATAGGCGCGCGCGACATGGCGGAATGCCTGTTGTTGCAGCTACGCAACCCGGATCTGGATCGGCTGCCCGAAGCGGCGGACGCCGCGGTCCTGGCTTGTGCCCGCCAGATCTGCGCGCAGCACCTCGCGCTGCTGGCGACGGGCAACGCCGCGCGCCTGTGCGCGGCCGCGGGCTGCGATGAGGCCACGTTCCGCTCGGCCCATGCCCTCATCCTGCGCCTGGAGCCCCGCCCCGGGCGTGCCTGGACCGTGCCCGCGGCCGACTACGCGGTGCCGGACGTCATCGTGCGCAAGACGCGCGGCGGCTGGCAGGTCACCCTCAACAGCGCCGCCGTGCCCAAGCTGCAGATCAACGGGCTGTACGCCCAGATGCTGGGCAACCAGAAGGAATCCGCGCATGCGGGGCTGCAATCGCAGCTGCAGCAGGCCCGTTGGATGATACGCAACGTGGAGCAGCGCTTCGACACCATCCTGCGCGTGGCCCAAGCCATCGTGCAGCACCAGACGGCCTTCTTCAGCCAGGGGCCGGCCGCCATGCGGCCTCTCATCCTGAAGGACATCGCCGGTGAGCTCGGTTTGCACGAATCCACCATTTCACGGGCCACAACACAGAAGTACATGCTCACTCCGTTTGGCACGCTGGAGCTCAAGCGCTTCTTTGGTACGGGGGTTTCGACGGATGGCGGGGATGCCACCTCGGCCACGGCGGTGCAGACCTTCATCCGCCAGATGGTGGCCGAAGAGAACCGGGCCAAGCCTTTGTCCGACAGCCAGATCATGCAAAAGCTGGCTGATCAGGGGATAGTCATCGCCCGAAGGACGGTGGCAAAGTACCGGGAAGCGCTGCGGATCGCCCCGGCGGCGCTCCGCAAGGCGCAGGCGGCAGCCCGCTGAGCGGGTTCTTGAAATGAGGGACGGGGTTGGGAAAATTCGTCCCTAATTTCAAAGACTTGCGTGACACTTTGGTTGCAAATTTATTTGCACGCGGGGCTTGTCAGTAGCAGAATAATTTTCGATAATTATTCTCATGTACATTTGCGTATGTAATGCCATCACCGAACGCCAAGTCCGCGCCAGCGTGGACGCGGGCGCGACGACGCTTTCCGACCTGCAATTCGAGCTGGGCGTGGCTACGTGCTGCGGCTGCTGCGCGGCTACCGCCACCGAATACCTGCCAGGCGGCCGCTGCTCCAGCGTGTGCGACGTGCGTTCCATTGCCGTTCCGGTCAATCCTCCGGCCGCTTTGGTCGAGTCGGGCGCGCCTGCTGCCAACAGCAGCTTCCCGATTCCCCTGGTCGCGATCGCCTGAGGATAGCCGTTTCTTTCCGGCTCGCTGCCGTCACGCAGCGGGCCGCGTCGCTTCTTTCTCGCAGAATTCCCGGATAGCCATTGCCAGCTGACGCGCAGGCTCGCGCACCGTGTCGGCCAGGCATAGCGCCAGTTCGGTCGACGGCACCGCAGGCAGGCCCGCATCGATGATCCGATGATCCGTCAAGAGGCAGCGCCGCTCCAGCAGCGCCACCCCCAACCCCCCAGTCAATGCCGCTTGCAAGCCCATCAGGTTCGGGCTTTCGTAGGCGATGCGCCAGTGCCGGCCCGCAGCTTCCAGGGCATGGATGGCGCGGTTGCGGTAGATGCAGCCCTGTGGAAACGCGACCAGCGGTACCGGCTCGGTTGCCGGGACGTCCAGCCCGGGGGCGCCGATCCAATGCAATTGTTCGGGCCAGGCGGCCAACGCGGCGCCCGCGCCGGGCTCGCGCTTGAGCAGCGCCACGTCCAGGTCGCCGCGTTCCAGTGCGCGGGTGAGCGCCGAGGTCAGGTCGCAGCGGACCGATAGCCGCACGCCCGGACGGGACCGCGCAAATTCCGACACCAGGATGGTCAGCGTGTCGGCCGCGAAGTCGTCCGGGATACCCAGCCGGATCACGTCCACGCGCTTGCGTCCGCTGACGGCTTCCCGGACCTCCGTGGACAGGGCCAGCATCCGCCGCGCGTAGCCCAGAAGCCGTTCGCCGTCCTCGGTCAGCGAGACCTGGCGGCCTTCGCGCACGAACAGTGCGCATTCCAAGGATTCCTCCAGCTTGCGGATCTGCTGGCTGACGGTGGATTGGCTGCGGTGCACGCGTTCGCCCGCCGCCGTGAAGCCGCCGGCATCCACGACGGACACGAAACTGTGCAAAAGATCGAGGTCTGGCATCGGCCGCTCCATGCATTCATTTTTTAAATACTTTCGATCCGAATAAAGAGTTTGTCAATGGATGGGCGGCCGCGCAGAATTCGTCCATCCGCCGCCACCGCGGCTCAGCGCCACCTTCCGGACTCATCATGAAGGCCACCTCGACCCTTTCTGCCGCCGCCCTTCCCGCTCAAGCCTCGCCGGGCATCAGTTGGGCGCCCATCGCAGCGTTTTGCTTTCTGTGGAGCTCGGCATTCGCCGCGGCCAAGATCGCCGTGCGGGACTGTCCGCCGCTGACCTTGCTGACCATCCGCTTCCTGATCGCGGGAGCGTTGATGCTGGGCCTGGCGGCAGCGAGCGGCCGTTGGAAGATGCCGGGCGCGCGTGACCTGGCTGCGCTGATCCTGTTGGGGGCGCTGAACAACGCGCTGTACCTGGGCCTGAGCTGGTCGGGCATGACGACGGTGTCGTCGGCGTTCACTGCGGTGCTGATCAGCACCAACCCGCTGCTTATCGGCGTGCTGGCCGGTCCGGTGCTGGGCGAGCGGCTGGGTTGGCGCAAGCTGCTGGGCCTGTGCCTGGGATTGGCGGGCGTGGCCTTGGTGCTGCGTTCGCGCTTGTCGGGCATGCAGGAGGACCTGCATGGCACGCTGCTGGTCACGGGTGGCCTGGTGGCGTTGGTGGCGGGCACGCTGCTCTACAAGCGTTTGAAGCCGTCCTCGGGCCTGTGGACGTCCACGGGCATACAGTCCCTGGCCGGCGCCGCAGCCTTGCTGCCCTTCGCGTTGATGCACGAGAACATCGGCGACGCGCGCATGACCGCCAGCCTGTTCTGGAGCATGGCCTACATGATTGTCGCGGTGTCGATGGGCGGCTACTACCTGTGGTTCATGATCCTGGGCCGCGCCAGCGCCACGGCGGCGAGCGCGCTGCATTTCCTGATGCCGCCGCTGGGCCTGCTGTTCGGGTGGCTGGTGCTGGGTGAGCACGTGTCGTGGCTGGATTTGATGGGCATCGTTCCGATCGCGTTGGGCATCTGGTTGGCGACGCGGCGCGCCGAGTAACGCGCCGCCGCAGCCGGGGTTGCCGATCCGCAACGAAACGCCGCCGGCCGCAAGTTGGCGCGTTTCGTGCAGGCAGATGGCATATCGGCGCATGCGGTTGCGCCGATCGGACGACGGATTCCGCCGCATCGCGCAGCGTCAGGCCGCGCAGGCATTGATGCGCGTATGCAAGGCATCAGGCACGCATACTCATTCTCATTAGCTTGTCGCTTTCTTGTAGCGGTCCTAAAGCGGTTTACCAAATACAGCGCAAGGCTAGGCGCGGCCCCGCGCCAGATGGTAGTCTGCCGGGGTTGCGTACGCGCGGCATCGTGCGCTCCTTTGTCGCGATGCATCTGCGTCGCGCCTGACTGCAAGGAGTCCATCATGAAAGGCGACAAAACCGTCATCCAGTTCCTGAACAAGCAACTGACCAACGAACTGACGGCCATCAACCAGTATTTCCTGCATGCCCGCATGCTGAACCATTGGGGCTTCGACAAGCTGGGCAAGCACGAGTACGAAGAGTCCATCGGCGAAATGAAGCATGCGGATCGCTTGATCGCGCGCATCTTCATGCTGGACGGCCTGCCCAACCTGCAGGACCTGCACAAGCTGCTGATCGGCGAGGACGTGCCGGAATTGTTGGCCTGTGACCTGAAGCTGGAGCAAGGCGCGCAGGCGACCGTGAAGGAAGCGATCGCGCATTGCGAATCGGTCCGCGACTATGTCTCGCGCGATCTGTTCCAGGACATCCTGGACGACACCGAAGAGCACATCGACTATCTGGAAACGCAGATCGACCTGATCGACAAGGTCGGCATCCAGAACTATCTGCAAAGCCAGATGTCCGTGCCGGAGTAATGTTCCGGTCATAAAAATGGAGCCCCGTGGGGCTCCATTTTTTTGTCGGTGCCACGCGGCGCATGCCGCGCGCCGATACGTCAATTCGGGCGAGCCGGGCACTCGGCCATGGTGCCCCAGGCGCGGTTGGGCCCGCAGTACTTGTTGCGCGCGGCCCAGGAGCACGAGGGGCGCTCGAAGAAGCCTTGCGTGGCGCAATGCGCGAGTTCGCGCTTGAGCGCGTCCTGCCAGCCCAGGGCGCCGGGCGCCTGAGCGGTGTTCGGGGGCGGCGGGGGCGCCTGGACCATTTGCGGCGTGCCGTAGCCGCCGGCCTGGACCTGGCCGCCATTGATGGCGGTGGACGTGCCGGGAGCCTGCAGATCCAGCGTGCTGACGTCAGACGCGCCCGAGGGCAGCGGCACTTGCGAAGCCGCCGCGATTTCGCGGGCCTGATCCGGGCTGATGCGTTCGCGTGAGATCTTCACCGCGGGATCGCTGACGCTGTCGAACAGGGAAACCGTGTTGACCTGCCACTCGCGGTCGGACGGCTTGTCGGGCACGCCCAAGGTGCCGTCGATGCGCGGCTGCGGAGGCTGGGCCACGTAAGGACGGCCGTTGGCATCCAGCACGGGCTGCTGGGATGCCGCGGCATCCTGGCCAGGAGCGGGCGCGGCCACCGGCGCATGCGCCACCAGCCAATCACCCAGTTGAATACCGCCCCAGGCCGACGCGCCAAGCGCGATCAGGAGCGTTGCGAATAAGAAACGCCAAGACATTGCTACCCTCATCTGCCGTGCGGGACCCCAACGGGTCTACGCTTTGTCTCCGAAAACCTTGCCGCCGTGCTCCCGCATGGCATGGAATTTCACATCGGGATACAGTTCCTCGGCCACGCGCAACTGCGCGGGAGAACCGATCAAAAACGCCGCCGCATCCACAACATCATAGGCGATATGGGCGGCATTGGCATCCATGAACTTGCGCAGCGCCTTGGGGTTTTCAGACGTAATCCAACGTGCCATTGTGTAGCGGGAAGGCAGCATCCGCGCGTCCACGCCGTACTCGGTCTTCAGGCGGTGCGCGACCACTTCGAACTGCAGTTGTCCGACTGCGCCCAGCAGCAGCGAGCCGCCGGCGGCCTCGGGACGGAACACCTGGATGGCCCCTTCCTCGCCCAACTGGGTGAGGCCGGTGCGCAACTGCTTGGTGCGCAGCGGGTCCTTCACTTCCACGGCCTGGAACAGCTCGGGGGCGAAGAACGGCAGACCGGTGAATTGCAGCGTTTCGCCTTCGGTCAGCACGTCGCCCAGTTGCAGCACGCCGTGGTTGGGAATGCCGATCACGTCGCCGGCATAGGCCTCGTCCAGCAGCTCGCGCCGCTGCGACAGGAAGGACACCACGTTGTTGGGGCGCATTTCCTTGTTGGTGCGCGCGACTTTCAGGCGCATGCCGCGCTCGAAGCGGCCGGAGCTCACGCGCACGAACGCGACGCGGTCGCGGTGGGCGGGATCCATGTTGGCCTGCACCTTGAACACCACGCCGGTGAACTTGGGTTCCACGGGCTGCACCAGGCGCTGCATGGACTCGCGCGGGCCCGGGGGCGGCGCCTGTTCGACCAGCGCGTCCAGCACTTCCTGCACGCCGAAGTTGTTGATGGCGGAGCCGAAGAACACGGGCGTCTGCTTGCCGGCCAGGAACTGCTCGCGGTCGAAGGCGGGCGCGGCTTCGTTGATGAGTTCGATCTCGCCGCTGGCCTGCTCGAACGCCGAGCCGAAGCGCCGGGCGATTTCGGGATTGCTCAGGCCTTCAATGAAGTCGTCCTTGTCCGAGCGGCGCTCCTGGCCAGGACGGAACACGCGCATGCGGTCCTGGCGGATGTCGAACACGCCGCCGAAAGCCTTGCCCATGCCGACCGGCCAGGAGAACGGCACCGCGTCCATACCCAGGTGGCCTTCGATCTCGGACAGCAGTTCCAAAGGTTCGCGCACTTCGCGGTCCATCTTGTTGATGAACGTGATGATGGGCGTGTTGCGCGCGCGGCAGACCTGCAAGAGGCGGATAGTTTGCGGTTCCACGCCGTTGGCGGCGTCGATCACCATGAGCGCGGCGTCCACCGCCGTCAGCACCCGGTACGTGTCTTCGGAGAAGTCCGCGTGGCCCGGGGTGTCGAGCAGGTTGATGACGCAATCGCGGTATTCCATCTGCATCACCGAGGACGCCACGGAAATGCCGCGCTGCTTTTCGATTTCCATCCAGTCGGACGAGGCATGGCGCGAAGCCTTGCGCGCCTTGACGCTGCCGGCGATCTGGATCGCGCCTGCGAACAGCAACAGCTTTTCGGTCAGTGTCGTCTTGCCCGCGTCGGGGTGGGAAATGATGGCGAACGTACGGCGCCGCGCTACTTCGTGAGGGATGTTCATGATCGGAAGGATTTTACTTGGCGCCGCTTTTGGGCCCGGCGCGGTCCGGTATCGGGCATGAAAACGCGCGGGGCATGCACCGTCGCCGGCGCATGCCCCGCGCATGAGGTTCAGGAATGGCGGCGGAACGAAGCCAGGAACACGCCGGCCAGGATGAAGAGCGAGCCGAAGGTCCGGTTCATCCAGCGGATATGCTTGGCGCTGCGCAGCAGGCGCAGCACGCGCGCCGCCAGCAGCGTGTACACGCCCATGGCCACCAGGTCGGTGAACGCCAGCGTGGCGGCGATGGCCGCGTATTGCTGCGTCAGCGGCAGCGCGGTGTCCACGAACTGCGGCACCACGGCCAGCAGGAACACCGTGCCCTTGGGGTTCATGGTGTTGATCAGGAAACCGCGCAGCACCAGTTCACGGATCGTGGCGCGCTTGGGGTCGCCGGAATCCACCGTGACGGGCGCCGCATCCGTGCGGATCTGGCGCACGCCCAGGTAGATCAGGTAGGCCACGCCCAGGTACTTGACCACGTTGAAGGCCATTTCGGACGTGGCCAGCACCGCGCCCAGGCCCACGGCCACCACCACGAACTGGAACAGGATGCCCATGATCAGGCCGGCCGTGTTCCAGTAGCCGCGCGCAAAGCCGTATTTCAGGCCGGAGGACATCGCCGAGATCGCGCCCGCGCCAGGCGAGAACGAAATGGCCCAGGAGGCCAGGAAGAACGTCAACCAGGTAGATAAGGGCATGGCGCGGGTCCGTGGGGGGCGGTTGCGGTGATATTACTTGCTCAGCAGCGCGGCGCGCGGCGCGCCCGCGGGGCGTCCGGAACCGCCATTGCCTGCGGCGCGGCCGGAGCCTTCCGGACGGCGGTGGTTCTGCTGCGGACGGCCTTCGTTGCGGGCAGCGTGGGCCGGACGGTCGGCGGGCTTGCCGTCGCGCGAGCCATGGTTGGCGCGGCCTTCGCCGCCGGCACGGGCCGGGGCGGGGGCGCGGCCGCCAGCCGCGGCGCGGGACTGGCCCTGGCCTTGGGCCGGCCGCGAGCGGCCGCCGTTGCCATTGCCGTTGCCGCTACGGCCGCCATTGCGGCCGCCGCCGCGCGGGCTGCGGTTGTCTTCGTCGCGTTCCTGGCGGTCGAAAGCCGCGGCGGTCGTGGCCGGCGGCGTCCAGCCTTCCACGGGCTTGCGCTCGATGGTCTTCTTGATCAGGCGCTCGATGTCCTTCAACAGCTTGATTTCGCTGTTGTCGACCAGCGAGACCGCGGCACCGGTGGCGCCGGCGCGGCCGGTGCGGCCAATGCGGTGCACGTAGTCTTCAGGCACGTTGGGCAGTTCGAAGTTCACCACCTGGGGCAGTTGGTCGATGTCCAGGCCGCGGGCGGCGATGTCGGTCGCGACCAGCACCGTCACGGTGCTGTCCTTGAAGCCGGCCAGGGCGCGGGTACGGGCCGATTGGCTCTTGTTGCCGTGGATGGCGGCGGCGGTCAGGCCGTCCTTGACCAGCTTTTCGGCCAGGCGGTTGGCGCCGTGCTTGGTGCGGGTGAACACCAGCACCTGGTGCCAGCCGCTTTCGCGGATGATGTGGCTGATGAGGTCGCGCTTGTGGTGCTGTTCCACCATGTGCACCGTCTGGGTGACCAGCTCGGTGGCGGTGTTGCGCGGGGTGACGGAGACTTCGCCCGGATTGTTCAGCACGCCGCGCGCCAGGGTGCGGATCTCGTCGGAGAAGGTGGCCGAGAACAGCAGGTTCTGACGCTGCTTGGGCAGCAGCGCGAGGACCTTGCGGATGTCGCGGATGAAGCCCATGTCCAGCATGCGATCGGCTTCGTCCAGCACCAGGATCTCGACGCCGGACAGGTCCACGGTCTTCTGGCCGCAGTGGTCCAGCAGGCGGCCGGGGGTGGCGACCAGGATGTCCAGCGGCTTTCTCAGCGCGGAGATCTGGGGGTTGATATTGACGCCGCCGAACATCACCATGGAGGACAGCGGGGTGTACTTGCCATAGGTCTGCACCGATTCCTCGACCTGCGCGGTCAACTCACGCGTCGGGGTCAGGATCAGGCAACGCGGACGGCCGGGCTTGCGCAGCTCGGGTTTTTTCTGCATCAGCAGGTGCAGGATGGGCAGCGTGAAGCCGGCGGTCTTGCCGGTGCCCGTCTGTGCGGCGGCGAGCAGGTCGCCACCCTTGAGGACCTGGGGAATGGCCTGGGCCTGAATGGGGGTGGGCGCGGTGTAGCCGGTTTCGGCAATGGCGCGCAACAGGGAATCAGCCAGCCCGAGGTCGGCAAAAGGGGAAGAGGTAGTCAAAACAACTCCAGCGGCAGCCCGTCGCTCAAGTTGAGAGACTCCAATCCAGGCGGACGAATAAAGGAGAAAAGGGAAGCGCCCTGATGGGCGAAGCTCGGCAGCGAAGGGCCTAGCGGACGTGCGCAGATTGGCAAAACGCACCGACGGATTGTAGCTGATGTGGCGTTGCAGCACCGCCCGGGCGGGCCAGTTCTGTATCAATAAGCAACACATTGCTGCGCCTTTGCACGAAATAAGTGTTTTCCCTAGGCTGCAATCCCTATAATTCGTCCGCTTTCATCCATTTGAAGAATAAAGGATCGCAATGAAAAAATCGGCAATTGTGGGCGTAGTCGTCGCGCTGGGCGCAGTATGGACCGGCACGGCTTGGTATACGGGCCAGAAGGCCGAGGCTTTCGTCAAGCAATCGATCGAGCAGGCCAACCTTGAACTGAAGAAGGTCGGCGAAAAGTGGGGCGTGACCCCCGTGGTTGAGCTGGTGTCCTTCGACCGTGGCGTGTTCTCGTCCACCGAGCGCTACCGCATCAAGTTCACCGAGGCGCCCGCCGAGGGCCAGCCGGTCACGGAGCACGAGCTGCTGTTCGTCGAGCACCTGGACCATGGACCTTTCCCGCTGTCCAACCTGAAGTCGGGTTCCTTCGCGCCCGCCATGGTGGCCAGCCGCTTCCAGCTGGAAGAAACGCCCCTGGTCAAGGAATGGTTCGCCGCCGCCAAGGGCGCGGTGCCGCTGTCCGGCGCCTATAGCGTCAGCTACGCCAAGAACATCAGCGGCAACTTCGACATGGCTCCGGTCGAGTTCGCCAAGGACGCCAACAGCCTGAAGTTCTCGGGCATGAAGGGCGACGTGACCTACGCCACCGGCAGCAAGCACGCCACGGTCGCGCTGAAGGCCGACAGCCTGACGCTGGCGGGCGAATCCGAAGAAAGCGACATCGTCAGCATGGCCATGACCGGCCTGACCTTGACCAGCGACATGACGCCGGCGTCGAACGACATGTATGTCGGCAGCCAGAAGGTCGCGCTCAAGAACTGGACCATCACGTCCAAGGAAAAGCCGCCGGTCCAGCTCAAGGACACCGCGATCACCGTCGACATGACCGAAGCCAACTCGCTCATGGGCGTGAAGATGGCCATGGATTTCGGCATGATCAACGTGCAGGAAAAGGACATGGCCGGCCTGAAGCTGGTGCTGGACGCGCAGAAGCTGGATTCGAAGGCCTTCAAGGCGCTGAACGACGTCTATGAAGCCGCTTCGCGCCGCATGATGCAGAGCAAGGGCGAAGAACAGTCGCCCCAGTTCACGGACGAAGAAAAGCAGGTCATCAAGACCAACGTCGAACTGCTGCTGGCCGGCAACCCGACGCTGGCGGTGTCGCCGCTGGAAGTGCGCACGGCCAACGGTACGTCGACCTTCAACCTGGACCTGGACATGGCCAAGCCGGCCTCGCTGGACGGTGAGTTCGCCGACACGCTGAAGCAGGTGATCCGCAAGCTCAACGCCAAGCTGGTGCTGTCCAAGGGCAACCTGAGCGACCTGATGGCCATCGAACCCCAGGTGCGCGGCGTGCCGGCCGAGCAGGCTCAGCAGACCGCCAAGGGCCAGGCTGAAATGGTTGGCACCATGGCCACCGCCATGGGCATGGCCAAGGTCGAAAACAACAACATCGTGACCTACCTGAACTACGCTGACGGCCAGGTCGACTTCAACGGCAAGAAGATGCCGGTCGAACAGTTCCTGATGATGGTCATGAGCGGCGCGATGGGCGGCGCCCGCTAAGCCGGCCAGTCTCTCGCATCGAGCTGTACAAAGGCCGCCGCGCCCCGGGCGCGGCGGCCTTTTTTATTGCGGGCCGAGGCTGTTGCGTTTCAGCGCGGCAAGGCGCCGGCAGCCACTTCGCCGTTGCGCAGCACCGCGACGTGGAAGCGCTTGTCGGCCGCCTTCATGATGTCCTCGGTGGGGTCGCCCTGCACCAGCAGCAGATCGGCCACGTTGCCCTCGGCGATGGCGCCGTGCTGGTCCATGCCCATCAGGTCATGTCCGCGCGAGGTGCCGGCGATCAGCGCGTCCACGGGCGTCATGCCGAACTCGACCATGTAGGCGAGTTCCATGGCGTTCTCGCCGTGCAGGTTGAACGGGGTGCCGGCGTCGGTGCCCAGCGCGATGCGCCCGCCTGCCTTGTAGTACATCTGGAACGACTCGCGGTGGCGCTGCTCCACCGCGCGCGCCTTCTCGACCGCGTAGGCGGGGATGCCGTTGTCGGCGTTGGCGATGATGTTGCGCACCGCGGCGATGGTGGGCACCAGATAGGTCTGGGCGTCCAGCATCTCGCGCAGGCATTCGTCGTCCATGAAGATGCCGTGCTCGATGGAATCGATGCCGGCGCGCACCGCATTCAGGATGCCCAGCGTGCCCTGCGCATGGCTGGCGGTGCTCTTGCGAAAGCGCTTGGCCTCATGCACGCCGGCCTTCATTTCGTCGAAGCTGTAGTGCGCGTCCATGGGGCTGACGCCTGGCGTCATGACACCGCCCGTGGCCATGATCTTCACCAGGTCGCAGCCGGCGTGGACCTGTTCGCGCACCGCCTTGATCACGTCCTCACAGCCGTCGGCCACGCGGCCGATGCGGTTGCCGTGGCCGCCCGTCATGCAGATGATGCGGCCCGAAGCCCTGATCGTGGGGCCGGGGAACACGCCGCGCGCGATGGCGTCGCGCACGCCGAATTCCAGGTAGTCCTTGCCGCCGCAATCGCGCAGCGCGGTGACGCCGCCGCGCAGGCTGGCCTGGGCGTTCTCCAGCGCCGTCAGCGTGATCTGCGCGGGGCCTTGCTTGCTCAGTTGCGCATTGGGATCCGCGCCGCCGGTGTAGACCAGATGGACGTGACAGTCGGCCAGGCTGGGCATCAGCGTCATGCCGTCCGTGCGCACGGTCGCGCCGGCATAGCCGGAAAACTCGCCGGCCGGCGCCACGCGCGCCACGTGCCTGCCGTCGACCAGCACGCCGTGGTTGGGCAGCAGCGTGCCCCTGCCGTCGAAAACCTGGCCGCCTATGAACAGGGTCTGTCGTGTCGCCGTCATGTCTCGCTCCGGGTTGCGCCTGGCGCTACCCCGCCACGTCCAGCCCCTCGCGGGACATGGATTGCAGGCGGGGCATGAGGCCAAGCAGGTGTTGGCTGTAGGGATGCTGCGGACGTTCGAAGAGGTCTTCGGTGTTGGCCACTTCCAGCAGTTCGCCATAGCGCATCACGCCCACGCGGTCGCACATCTGGCGGATCACCGGCAGGTCGTGGCTGATGAACAGCATGGTCAGCCCGAGTTCCTCCTGCAGGTCCTTCAGCAGGTTCAGGATTTGCGCCTGGATGGACACGTCCAATGCCGAGGTCGGTTCGTCGCAGATCAGGAAACGCGGTCGCGTGGCCAACGCGCGCGCGATGCAGATGCGCTGGCGTTGGCCGCCCGAGAACTCGTGCGGAAAGCGCTCGGCGGCGCGATCGGCCAGGCCCACCACGTCCAGCAGGTCGGCCACGATGCGGCGCGTTTCCGCTTCGCTGGCCGCCAGCTTGTGGAAGCGGATCGGCTCGGCCACGATGTCCAGTACCCGCATGCGCGGATTGAGCGAAGAGAACGGATCCTGGAAGATCATCTGGATCTGCCGCCGGAATGGGTTCAGCTGTTTCTCGCCCTTGAGCGCGGTCAGGTCCGTGCCGCCGAAATTGACCGAGCCTTCGCTCGGCGTGTAGAGGCCGGAGATCAGCCGCGCCACCGTGGACTTGCCCGAACCAGACTCGCCCACCAGGCCGAAGACCTCGCCCTCGCCGATGGAGAAATTGACGCGTTTGACGGCGTCCAGCGTGCGCTGGTTGCGCTTGAGCAGGGCATTCTTCAATACGAAACGCATGCTCAGGTCGTTGACCTGCACCAGCGGGCCGCCGGTGCGCGCGCCGAAGTCGCGGCGCTGGCCCAGCCAGTGCGTGGCCAGGTCCAGCGGTTGCGCCGGCTTCTTTACGTCCTCGATGTAAGTTACCAGCGGGAAGCGCCGCAGCTTGATGTCGGGACGCGGCACGGCCGAGATCAGGCTGCGCGTGTAGGGATGGTCGGGGTCGCCCAGGATCTTGGATGTGGGGCCTTGTTCCACCAGCTTGCCGTGGTACAGCACCGCCACGCGGTCCGTCACGTCCGCGATCACGCCCATGTCGTGCGTGATGATGATCATGCCCACCTGCTCTTCACGGCACAGCTTCTTGAGCAGTTCCAGGATCTGCGCCTGGATCGACACGTCGAGCGCGGTGGTGGGTTCGTCGGCGATGATGACTTCGGGCTCGCAGCACAGCGCCAGCGCGATCACCACGCGTTGCCGCATGCCGCCGGAGAACTGGTGCGGGTATTGCTTGACGCGCAGTTCCGGCTTGTCGATGCCGACCTGCGCCAACAACTGCACCGCGCGCTTCTGCGCTTCGGCGTGGGACAGGTTCAGGTGCACCTGCATGGTCTCGACCAGCTGGCTTTCCACCGTCTGCAGCGGGTCCAGCGAGGTCAGCGGATCCTGGAAGATCATGCCGATGCGACGGCCGCGCACTTTGCGCTGCTGCGCCGGGGTCAGCGTGTCGATGCGTTCGCCGTTCAGCAGCACGGAGCCGCCCGCCAGGCGGCCAGGAGCCTCCAGCAGGCCGATCACGGCGTTGCCGATGGTGGACTTGCCGGCGCCGGATTCACCTACCACGCCCAGGATCTCGCCTTTTTCCAAGGAGAGCGAGACGCCGTCCACGGCTACCAGCGTGCCGCGGCGGCTGGGGAATTCGATGCGGATATCTTCGATGTTCAACAGGGCCATGGCGTCCTCAGCGCAGCTTGGGGTTGAGCGCGTCGCGCAGCCAGTCGCCTAGCAGGTTGACCGACAGCACCAGCGCCACCAGCGCGATGCCGGGGAAGATGGAGATCCACCACATGCCCGAGAACAGGTAGCTGTTGCCGATGCGGATCAGCGTACCCAGCGATGGCGCCGTGGGTGGTACGCCCACGCCCAGGAAGGACAGCGTGGCTTCGGTGATGATGGCGATGGCCAGGTGGATGGTGGCGATGACCAGCACCGGTCCCATCACGTTGGGCAGGATGTGGCGGCGCAGGATGGTGAAGGGGCCGATGCCGATGAGGCGCGCCGCCTGCACGTATTCCTTGTTGCGTTCCACCAGCGTGGAGCCGCGCACGGTGCGCGCGTATTGCACCCAGCCGGAGATGCCGATGGCGAAGATCAGCACGTAGAGCGCGAGCTGGTCGTGCATGTCGCGCGGCAGGAGGCCGCGCGCCACGCCGTCGATCAGCAGCGCCACCAGGATGGCGGGAAACGAGAGCTGCACGTCGGCGATGCGCATGATGAAGCTGTCGATGCGACCGCCGGCGTAGCCGCTGATAAGGCCCAGCGTCACGCCCAGCACCATCGAGAACAGCACCGAGGCGAAGCCCACCAGCAGCGACACGCGCGAGCCATACAGCACCGCCGACAGGATGTCGCGGCCCTGGTCGTCGGTGCCCAGCAGGAAATCGGGACTGCCGCCCTCTTCCCAGGCCGGCGGCGTATTGGCGTCCATGATGCTCAGGGACGCCAGGTCAAAGGGGTTGTGCGGCGCGACCACGGGGGCGAACAGCGCGCCCAGCAGGATGGCCAGCGTGACGATCGCGGCGATGATGGCGCCGGGCGAACGCTTGAAGCTGTGCCAGAGGTCGCTGTCGGCGGCGCGGGCGAAGAAGGGAGCGATGCGAGCAATCATGATGAGTCCTTTACTTGCTCTGCACGCGCAGACGCGGGTCCACGGCGAAGTACAGCAGGTCCACGACCAGGTTGATGACCACGAACATGAAGGCGATCAGTACCAGATAGGCCGCCATGACGGGGATGTCCACCATGCTGATGGCCTGGATGAACAGCAGGCCCATGCCCGGCCACTGGAACACGGTTTCCGTGATGATGGCGAAGGCGATGATGGAGCCGAGCTGCAGGCCCGTGATGGTGATGACGGGCACCATGGTGTTCTTCAACGCATGGCGGAAATTGATCAGCCGTTCCGGCAGGCCGCGGGCGCGCGCGAACTTGATGAAGTCGGCGCGCAGCACTTCCAGCATCTCGGCGCGCACCAGCCGCATGATCAGGGTCATCTGGAACAGCGCCAGCGTGATGGCCGGCATGATCAGCGCCAGCCAGCCTGATTTGGTCAGAAAACCGGTGGTCCACCATCCCAGGCTGACCACGTCGCCGCGCCCGAAGCTGGGCAGCCATCGCAGCTGCACGCCGAAGAACAGGATGAGCAGGATGCCGATGAGGAAGGTGGGCAGCGAGATGCCGGCCAGCGAGATCGCCATGAAGGCCTTGGACAGCACGCCGTGGCGCTTGAGCGCGGTGTAGATGCCCATGGGTATGCCCAGGGCCAGCGCCATTACGGCAGATACGAAGGACAGTTCCAGCGTGGCCGGCATGCGCTCTTCGAGCAGTTCGCTGACGGGTCGGCGATGGCGGTACGACATGCCGAAGTCGCCGCGCACGGCGTTGGCCACGAAGTGCGCGTACTGCACCACGAAGGGATCGTCCAGGCCCAGCTGTTCACGCAGTTCCGCGCGTTGTTCAGGGGTGGTGTCCTGGCCCACCATGCTGGCTATCGGGTCGCCCACATAGCGGAACATGGCGAACGCGATCAGCGCCACCGTCAACATCACCAGCACCGACTGGATAAGCCGTTGCGCAATAAAGGAAAGCATTATCGGGAGCCCTCGGATTCAGATGACGCCGGGCCGCGTTTCCCTCGGATAGTGGGAGCCGGGGCTGGGCCGGGCGCGCCCGGGCGGCATGCGCCGCCCGGGGTTCGCGTCGCCGGTTTACGGCAGGACGACGTCGCGCAGGTCGAGCACGTCGTCGGCGCGCTGAATGACCTTGATGTTGTCCTTCACGCCCCAGGACATGGGCTGCTGGTGCAGCGGCAGGTAGCCATAGTCATTGCGCACGATCTCGAAGGCTTCCTTGATCATGGCGTTGCGCTTGGCCTGGTCGGTTTCGACGCCGATCTTGTCGGTGAGTTCGTCGACCTTCTTGTTGCAGTAGCCGCCCAGGTTGAACTGGCCCGCCGCGGTCTTGGCATTGCGGCACGAGGTCAGGTTCAGCAGCGTGTTGTGCGCGTCGGTGGAGCTGGGCGTCCAGCCCAGCATGTACATGCTGGTCTGGTTGCCGGCCTGCAGCAGGATCTTGCCGAAGTACTTCGACTTGGTCTGCGCCAGCAGGTTGATCTTGATGCCCACGCGCGCCAGCATGCCGGCGACGGCCTGGCAGACCTTTTCGTCGTTGACGTAGCGGTCGTTCGGGCAGTCCATGGTGACCGTGAAGCCCTTGGGATAGCCCGCCTCGGCCAGCAGCTTCTTGGCGCGTTCGGGATCCGGCTTGTACGGCGCGCCGAAGGAATCGTCATAGCCGTTGATGGCGGTGGCGATGAGCGAGCCCAGCGGCTTGGCCGCGCCGCGCATGATCTTCTCGTTGATGGCCTTGGTGTCCACGGCCAGCACCACGGCTTCGCGTACCTTCGGATCCTTGAAGGGGTTCTTGCCCTTCACGTCCGAGAACAGCAGCTCGTCGCGGTCCTGGTCCATGCCGATGAAGATGGCGCGCGCTTCGGGCGCGGTCAGCGGCTTGACGCCCTTGGCGTCTTCAAGCCGTTTCCAGTCCTGCACGGGCACCGGCTGCACCAGGTCCATTTCGCCGGAGATCAGCGCGGCCACGCGCGTCGCTTCCTGCGTGATGGGCTGGAAGATGACCTCGTCGACGTTGGTCTTGATGTTCTTGTTCCAGTAGCCGTCGTAGCGCTTGAGCACGGTCTTCACGTCGGGCTGGCGCGAGGCCAGCATGAAGGGGCCGGTGCCGTTGGCGTTGAGGTTGGCGTAGTTGCCCTGGTTGTCGCCCTTGACGTTGGTGGCTTCGGTGGTCTTGTTCTTTTCCGACCACGACTTGCTCATGATGTACAGGAACACCCATTCGCGCGGCAGGATCGGGTTGGGCGTGGGCGTGGTGACTTCGATGGTGTAGTCATCCACCTTCTTGATGTCGGAGGCCTTGGCGCCGTAGCCCTTCATGTCGGAACCCGGGGTCAGGCTGCGCTTCCAGGAGAAGATGACGTCGTCCGCCGTGAACGGTGAACCGTCATGGAATTTCACGCCCTTGCGCAGCTTGAACACCCACTTCGTGGGTTCGGGGTTTTCCCAGCTTTCCGCCAGCAGCGGAGTCAGTTTCAGATTGCCGTCGTAGCCGGCAAGCGTTTCGTAGATGTTGCCCTGGAAGCCCAGCGTGAACGTTTCGTTCAGGGCCATCGGATCCATGGACGTCGCATCGCCTTGGTAGGACCAGTGAAAGGTCTTGGCGGCCGCGCCGGCGCTGAATGCCAGCGATGCGGCGATGGCAGCGGCGAGCGCAGCTTGCTTCAGGTGGGGAAAAGTACGCATAGCCCTCATGCTCCGTGTGGTGCGCGGATAGCGCGACAGAAGTGACAGGGCCCCGGCCCCATGGGGATCCGGGGCATGGCGTTGCTGCTTACGACGAAAAACGGATTGGGGTCTGGCGGGACGCAGCGCGAGCTGCGTGCGCGCCGGTGATGGCGCTGCCGGGTATCACTGCGTAGGACTTCGACTTCACGATAGACCCAACCCCTTGTGATTATCATGACGGGGACGGACCCGCATCGATGTAGGACGAATCTTATAGACGCATTCGTTTAAGCGTCAATCGGTTTGGATTGGGGTTAGTACTTGCTTGCCGGCGGCGTGGAATGGTGCGTTCGGCAAGGCTGGCGGCTGTGGGCTCAGGCGCCGGGCGGCGGCGCGTCGGCAAGGGTTTTCGCCAATTCGCGCACCACGCGCTTGCGGCGGTCGCTGTCTTCGTAGTGCTCGCCCAGGGCCGACCATTCGGGTCGGCTGCGGGCCTCTTTCAGCGCTTCGGGCAAGGGCCCTTTGCGCCAGGCTTCGTCCTCCGGATGGTCTAGTCTCAATGGCTCGCGCGCGGCATGGCCGCGGCGCTCCAGCGCTTCGATCAGTTGCCGCTGCCGCAGGGCCAAAAGACGCAGCACCGCGTCGTCGACGCTGATCTCGCGCCAGCCGCGCAGCTTGCCCGCCACGCGCTTGCCCAGCTTCTCGACGCCTTGCCACAGGCCGCCGGCGGCGGCGCCGATCAGCATGCCGGTGCCCAGGCTCAAGCCCGCGCTGAACAGATCCACCGCCGCGCCGGCCATGGCGCCCGCGGCGGCGCCCATGCCCACCTGCACGCCCATGTCCTTCAAGGCCTGGGGATGGAACAGGTCCATGCCCCAGCGCTCGCCTTGCAAGGGCAGCGCATCATCGGTGAAGTCGGCCGCGCGGAAGTTGTAGAGCGCCAGCAGGGCGTTGACGCAGGTCTGCTCGCGCTGGCGCACCTGATCGCGCAGCTTGCCCGAGGCGGCCGCGAGCGCTGCCTCGTCGCTGGCGCTGGAGACGTGCAAGGCCGCTACGTCGATCAGCAGGTCGGCCAGCAGTTCGTAGGCGGCGCCGCGGCGCGCGCGGCGCTGCTCGGCCAGGTTGGCGGACAGCCGGGCCAGTGCCGCAGCGTGGCGGTCCAGCAGCACGCCGAGCTTGGCGTAGAGCTGCTGTTCGCCATCCAGCGGCGGCGCGACGGTGTCGAATTCCACGACCGCGTGCAGGCCCAGCCGGGCCATGGCGGCGCGCCATTCGTCGGCGCGATGCGCGGGCGCGTTGACGAAGTTCAGCACCGGCAGCAGAGGACGGCCGCAAGCGGCCAGGATGGCGAGTTCGTCGCGGTGCTTGCCCAGCACCGGATCGCGCGCGTCGATGACGTACAGCGCGGCGTCGCAGTCCAGCATCTTGGCCAGTACGCGGGCTTCCTGCTCGTAGCGGCCATGCGCCTCGGGCGTGTCGAGGAAGCGGCGGATGCGCGCCGGCCCGTCCAGGCGTTCTTGCGGGCCGTCGAGCGTTTCCAGGTATTCCAACAGCGAGATGCTGTCTTCCATGCCCGGCGTGTCGAACCATTCCAATACGGCCCGCCCTTCCAGCCGCAGGCGCGCGCCTTCGACGTGGCGCGTGGTGCCGGGGCTGTCGGCGACTTCGCCGAAGGTGGTGTCGCGCGTCAGCGTGCGCAGCAGCGAGGTCTTGCCGGTGTTGGTATGGCCGACCAGCGCGATCTTGATGAGATCCTCAGCCATGGCCGGACTCCAGCCACGCAAGCGGGGCCAGGGGCGCCTGCAGCACGGCGTCGGCGGGCAGGCCCAGCGCCAGCAGGCGTTCGCGCCATAGAGAGGCGCGGGTGGCGGGAGCTTCGGCGTCCGCGCGCGGCGTGACCAGCCATACGCGCGTCTGTTCCGCGTGCGCGGCCAGTTCGGCGATCAGCGACAGCGTGCCTCGGTCCGGCGTCTGGCGCGCATCGCAGGCGATCAGCATGCGCGTGGCGGCCTGGCCGGCGAGCGCGTCCAGCACGCGGTTGCGCTCTTCGCGGGTATCCAGGTTGCCGGCCTGCTGGACGCCCGCGGGCATGTCGGCGGGCGGCCAGGCCAGGTCCGGCGGCAGCTCCAGTCCCAGCAGCACGGGCTGGCCGCCCAGGCCCGCGAGCGGCGGCGCGCCGACGCGCGGCTCGTGCAGGGGATCGACGGGGCGGTCTATGCCGGTGGACAGGGCGGGCGGCTCCAGGCGGTCGCGCAGGGCGGAGAAGCCGGGCAGTGAGGGATCGATGCGCAGGCGGCGCAAGGTGCGTAGCGATCCCGCCACGCACAGGACGCCGGCCAGCAGGCGCGGCAGGATGCCGTAGACCACCAGCACGCCGATCAGCCAGAGCGACCACTGCGCCTGCGCCTCGGCGGGCAAGACCTGTGCGCCATCGCTGGCGCGGATCATGGCCGCATCCGGCATGGGAAAGCCCAGCTGGGCTGGCAGCCAGCCGATCGCCTGCGTCAGGCTCACGAAGGTGTCGGGCGCCAGCAAGGTGGTGGCCCAGATGAAGCGGTAGCTGGCGGTGGACAACACGGCCAGCAGCACCGCCAGCGCTGCGCACAGAGCCGTCAGCCACAGCAGGTGGCTGACGCTGCCGAAGAGCCAGCGCAAGGCGCCCGCGCGGGCCAGCAGGTTGAGGAAAGCCTGGGGTACCAGCGCGCTGTCGGGGCCGCGGGCCAGCTTGCGCGTGGCCCAGAGCCAGAGACGTCCCAGTCCCGTGACGGAGGACGCCCGCAGCAGGAAGCTGGCCAGCCACAGCAGGAAGGTGAGCGCATGCAGGCCCAGCAAGGCGCCCAGCGCCCACAGCACGTTGACCGGCCGGGAGCCGTCGCCCAGCGCGCCCAGCGCGGCGCCGGCACCGGACATCGCGGCCAGCAGGAACAACGCGGCCAACATGGCGAGCGCGCTACGGCGCCATTTGTCGACCAGGGGGATGAGATTCTCGCGCTGCGCCAGCAACGCGGCGCGGGCGAGGATGCGCGTGGGCAGATCGGCGTCCTGCTGCCGCACGCGGCGCACCGCGGCAGCGTCTTCCAAGGGCCCCCAATGCGCTTCGCGCAGGCGTATCAGCTCCGCCAGCCAGTGCGCGCGCACGGGGCCGGCGCCAAGGGGGTCAAGCGTGGAGGTGGAATCGCGAGAGGTCGTAGACGGCATCGCGTCGGGCGGCGGTACGGTCAGGCCCTGGGGGCGGTGGACCATTGTAGACCGGGCGGGACGGGAAACGGGGCCGCAGCCCCCACGCGTCAGTGGCTGGCGCGGGCGCTGCGGTACTGTCCGGGCGTGACGCCGACGGTGTCGCGGAAGACCCGCGCCAGATGGCTGGCGTTGCCGAAGCCGCAGGCCTGGGCAATGCCGGCCAGGTCGCCCTTGCCGGCCGCCAGCAGCTTGCGTGCATGCGCCAGCCGCCGCGCCCGCACCCAGGCGTGCGGCGGCTCGCCGAAAGAGGTGTGGAACATGCGGGCGAAGTGGTAGGTGGAGAGCGCCGCCACGCCCGCGAGTTCGTCCAGCGTCAGCGGCTCGGCCAGGTGCGCGTCCACGTAGTCCATGATGCGCCGGCGCACGACGGGCGCGAGGCCGCCGCGCAGCGTTGCCGCGGGCCTGCGCGCCACACCCTGGTTCAGCAGATGGTGCAGGACTGTTTCGGCGGCGCTGCTGGCGGCCAGCCGGTCGGCTGGCTGGTTCCAGTCGGTTTCCAGCAGCTGCCGGCAGACGTCGATCAGCGAGTCGTCGTGGATGTAGGTGCGGTCGCGCAGTTCCAGTGTGCGGGGCTCGCAGTCCAGCCGCATGACGGCTTCGCGGGCCAGGCGTTCCGGCGCGATGTACAGGTGCAGGAACTGCACGCTGTCGTTCATGCACCAGCGCGAATAGTGCTCCGAGGGCAGCACGCAGAACTTGCCGGCGCCGCCGTGCAGTCGGTCCGGGCCCAGGCGGAACGACTTGTCGCCTCCGCGCAGATAGAGCGACAGGGTGTGATGGCCCGGGTTGTCGTAGCCCATGGTTTCGTGGGCGCTGCGCGACCATTGCGAAATGGCGATGCCATCGCCCAGCGCGGCGGCGCGCCCCAGCGTTGCGGTGGAACCCGCCAGGGTGCGGAAGACGGAGAAATCGGCCGGGGCCGAGGCGACGGTAGCCATATGGGTGGAATGCTACTGCGATCCCGCGCGCGACGCGTGCGCGCGCGGAAGAAAACCGCAAGAACCGGCAATTCTTGCGGGCCGGGGAGGCGCAAACTTGGTTTCCCGACGGTCTTGCGGACCGCCCTTCCGCGTCCCTGTTTCAGCATCGCATCGTGAACCTCTTCCTGTATTTCCTCACTGTCGTCATCTGGGGCACCACCTGGATCGCCATCAAGCTGCAGCTGGGCGTGGTGGCCATTCCCGTCTCCATCTTCTACCGGTTTGCGCTGGCGGGCCTGGTGCTGTTCGCGGCCCTGGCTCTGACCCGCAAGCTGCAGAAAATGGACCGGCGCGGCCACTGGCTTTGCGTGGGCCAGGGGCTGTGCCTGTTCTGCCTGAACTTCCTGTGCTTCTACACGGCGACCCAGTGGATTCCCAGCGGCCTGGTGTCGGTGGTGTTTTCGGCGGCGACGCGGTGGAACGCGCTGAATGCCCGCCTGTGGTTCGGCACCCGCGTCGCGCCGCGCGTGATGGTGGCCGGCGCGCTGGGCTTTTCCGGCCTGGTGCTGTTGTTCTGGCCCGAATTGGCGGGGCAGGAGGCCAGCCATGAAACCTTGCTAGGCCTGGGCTTTGCCCTGTTGGGCACGTTCTGCTTTTCGACGGGCAACATGCTGTCGTCGCTGCAGCAGCGCGCCGGCATCCGGCCCTTGACCGGCAATGCCTACAGCATGCTTTATGGCGCAGCCATCCTGCTGGCGGGGTGCCTGGCGGCGGGTCTGCCATTCGACTTCGATACCTCGCCTTCCTACGTCGGCGCCCTGCTCTATCTGGCGATCCCGGGCTCCGTGATCGGCTTCACCGCCTATCTGACGCTGGTGGGCCGCATGGGCCCGGCGCGGGCCGCCTACTGCACGGTGCTGTTCCCGGTTGTGGCCCTGAGCGTGTCCACCTTTGCCGAAGGGTATCAATGGACTGCGCCGGCCCTGCTGGGCCTGGCGCTGGTGATGCTGGGCAACCTGCTGGTCTTCACCAAGTGGACGCCCTTCGCGCGGGGCGCGGCGGCTTGAGCTTGGCCCAGGGCCGGGCAAAGCCCTAGCGGGTCAGCGCGCGCAGCCCTTCCAGCAGGCGATCGATTTCCGCGTCGTTGGTCAGATAGCTGACCGAGGCCCGCGCGATCTGGGTTAGGCCGCGCGCCTGCATGTCCAGCGGCGTGTAGGACACGCCGTTGCTGCCGATGGTGATGCCCTGCGCGGCCATGGCGCGCTGCACGGATACCGCGTCCTGGCCGGCCAGGTCGAAGGACACCAGGCCCGAGCGTTCGCGGCCCTGGTCCAGCACCGTGATTCCGGGGATGGCCGCCAGTTCGGTCCGCAGGGCCTGGGCCGTGGCGGCGATGCGCGCGCGGATGGCTGGCAGGCCGATGTCCAGGGCTTCCTGCAAGGCGTTGGTCAGGCCGCAGCGCAGCGCTAGCGAGGCCTCCGCCGATTCCAGGCGCGCGGCGTCCTGGCGCAGTACGGGTTCGCCATCGGCGCCCAGGGGCGCGGAATGGGTGTCGACGAAGGCGGGCGTGAGCTGATCCAGGAAGTCGCGCCGCACATATAGCAGGCCGGTGCCGCGCGGGCCGCGCAATGCCTTGCGTCCCGCCCCGCTCAACACATCGCAGCCGATCTGCGCCACGTCCACGGGCAACTGGCCGACGGCTTGCGCCGCGTCCACGAAGTACGGGATGCCGTGACGGCGCGCCACGCTGCCGATGGCGGCGGCCGGATTGATCAGGCCACCGTTGGCGGGCAGCCAGGTCAGCGCGATCAAGCGCACCCGCTCATCGAGCATGGCCTCCAGCGCCTGCGGATCGACGCAGCCGCTGTCGTCCGAGGGGATGGTTTCCAGCGTGGCGCCAGCACGCTGCGCCTTGAGCCGCATGGCGGCCAGGTTGCCGCCCCATTCGTGGCGGCCCACCAGGATGCGGTCGCCGGCGCGCCACGGCGCCATCGCCGCGAAGGCCGCGCCCCAGCCGGGCGAATTGCCGCCGGTCAGCGCGATCTCGGCCGCGTCCGCGTTGAGCAGCCGGGCCGCCAGCGTGCGAGCCTGCTCGATCAGCTCCCGCGACCGCACACCCGCTTCCATAGGCCCTTGCGTGGCTTCGCGTTGCAGGTGGGCGTGGATGGCGTGCAGCGTGGCGGCCGAGGGCAGCGACGCGCCGGCGTGATTGAAATGGACGGTGGTGTGCGCGCCTGGAGTCTGGGCGCGCAACGCCTCCACGGCGCTGGGAGTCAAGGGGGCGGACATGGCGGCTCCGGCGGGGATCAGGCTTGCGTGAGCGCGATAACGGCTTCGATTTCCACCGCCACGCCCTGCGGCAGGGACGCCACGCCGACGGCGCTGCGCGCATGGCGGCCGGCGTCGCCGAACACTTCGACCATCAGGTCGGAGGCGCCGTTGGCGATGGCGCTCTGGCGGTTGAAATCCGGCGTGCTGGCCACGAACACGCCCAGGCGCACGACGCGCGCCACGCGGTCCAGCTTGTCGCCGGTGGCCGCGGCGATCTGCGACAGCAGGCCCAGCGCCGACAGGCGCGCCGCTGCCACGCCATCGGCGTCAGAAACCTGGTCGCCCAGGCGGCCCAGATAGGCGGCCTTGCCGTCCTTGCGGGAGATCTGGCCCGAGATATACAGCAGGTTGCCTTCCTGCACGAAGGGCACGTAGTTGGCGGCGGGAGCGGCGGCGGCTTCGAGGGTCAGGCCAAGTTCGGCCACGCGGCCGGAGATCGAGCGGGTCATGAGGGACTCCTGAATAGGGAAACTAAGGGCAAGCCTCATGCTATCGGCCGCTGCGAACCCTGACCAATCAATTTTCGCGCAGTACACATGAGTAAAACTAATGTGTATCGTCTTGCTCCGCGGCTACCTGCGCCAGCCACGCGTGGAAGCGCTGCGCCGCGTCGCCAAGCGCGCCGCGCGGCGTCACGAACCACCAGCCGATACGGGGAGCTTCGAGCGCGGCGTCAGGCAGGGCCTCCACCAGCGCGCCGCTGGCGAGCTGGGCGGCGATAAGGCGGTGGCGGCCCATCGCCATGCCTTGCCCCGCCAGCGCCGCTTCCACAACGATGTTGTAGTCATGCAGACGCACGGGCCGCACGCCGCCCAGGTCCACGCCATGATGCCGGGCCCAGGCGTCCCATTCGAAGGGATGGCGGGCATGCGAGGCCAGCAACGGAAATCGCAGCAGATCCTGCGGCGTGCGCGGGCGTTTCCTGCCCGCGATCAGCGCGGGCGCGCAGACCACCGACAGCCGCTCCGCCATGATCAACCGCGCCCGCACGCCGGGCCACACGCCGCGCCCGTAGCGGATGGCGACGTCGACCTCGCCGCCCGCGACGTCCGCCAAACCGATGTCGGGCTGCAATTGGAGATCAATGTCGGGATGAGCGGCGGCAAACGCCGCCAGGCGCGGCGCGAGCCAGCGCGTGGCGAACGAGGCCAGCAGCCCGACGCGCAGCGTCTGCCGCACAGTCTCGGGCGCACGGATCTCGTCGGTACCCTGGCGCAGCAGTTCGAAGGCCGCGTGCACGCGCTCGTAATAGGCCTGACCCGCAGCGGTCAGCGCCACGGCGCGGGTGAGCCGCTCGAACAGCGCCACGCCCAGCTCGGCTTCCAACCGTTGGATATGGTGGCTGATGGCGCTTTGCGTCACGAAGAGTTCCTGCGCGGCCAGCGAAAAGCTCATGCGCCGCGCGGCCGCTTCAAAGGCGCGCAGGGAAACCAGGGCAGGCAGGGATCGCGCGGAACGCATGGAGGCAGGCGATGTGGTGATGAGGGAATGCGCATCATCGTACGCCGCGCGCGGCCCGGCAAACAGGCCGCTTGCGCCGCGTCCAAATGCAAAAGGCCCGCAACAAGTTGCGGGCCCTTCAGTACTGCATTCTTTGGCTCCCCGAGCTGGGCTCGAACCAGCGACCTGCGGATTAACAGTCCGTCGCTCTACCGACTGAGCTATCGGGGAACAGGTAGAGGGGGCGAATTATGCACAAAAAAACGGAAGAATGCAAAACGGCCCCGCGCGCGGGTTCAGGCGCTCTGGATTGCCTGCGCCGTGCGGAACAGCTGGGGCACGATGTCGCGCACCAGGCGGTCGGTGGAATAGTCGTGGCGCGGCGCGCTGACGCTGATGGCGGCCAGCGGCATGGCGCGGGCATCGCGCAGCAGCACGGCCGCGCCCACCTGATTCTGCAGGACCTGGTCTTCGGTCAGGGCGTAGCCCTCATCCCGGGCTTGCCGGACCAGCGCCAGCAACGCTTCGGGATCGATCACGGTGCGAGGGGTGAAGGCGCGCGGGGGCGAACGCAGAAGCGCCTGTCGCACGGCTTCGTCGTCCAGCTGCGCTAGCAGCATGCGTCCCGCGCTATTGCACCATGCCGGCATGCGGCGTCCCGGCAGCATTTCCGCCAGGGTCATTTGGCGGCTGGGCAGGCGCAACAGATAGATCATGTCGCTGCCCGCCAGCACGCTCATATGCACCGCCAACCCGCAACGATCGCGCAGCGCGACCAGGTGCGGCGCGGCCATGGATACAAGCCGGTCGCTGCGCAGGAAAAAGTAGCCGAGCTCCACCACGCGCGGCCCTAGGCGGTAGCGTCGCGAGGCGGCTTCCTTGACCAGATAGCCCAAGCGTTCCCAGGTATGCACGAAGCGTTGCGCGGCGCTCTTGCCCAGGCCGGTCACCGTGGCGATGTCGGTCAGGCCCAGCGAGTCGCCGGCATCGCGGAATGCTTCCAGCACCCGGACGCCTTTTTCCAGCGATGCGACGTACAGCGGATCGTCGGCGGCCGCCGGCTCCGGCGGCAACGTTGCCGGTGCGATATCGAGAGGGGATGGCTGGCGCTTTTTCATGGAGGTTTCTCGAGTGCGGGACAGGCGGCGATGGCAGCCGGGGGCTGGGCAGGCGCTAGTTTCCCCGGATTGTCCGGCTTGGCAATACCCACTATAAAGTTAAGTATTCAATACTTTGTATTGCATAGCAATACTTTTAGGCAGCAAATGACTATCGAATCGACCCTATGCGACATGACCGCCGTTGCGCTGCGCGGGGAAATCGCAGCCGGGCATCTGAGCGCCCGGGAACTCATGGCGGCGCATCTGCGGCGCATCGAGGCCTGGAATCCGCGGATCAATGCCATCGTCACGCTGGACGCCGAAGCCGCAATGGCCGGCGCGGCCCGGGCCGACGAGCGTCAGGCAGGCGGGCAGGTTCTGGGTCTGTTGCACGGCCTGCCCATCGTGCACAAGGACTCGTTCCTGACGGCGGGCATGCGCACTACCTATGGTTCACCGCTATACCGCGACTTTGTGCCGGAGCGGGACAGCCTGATCGTCAGCCGCGAACGCGCCGCTGGCGCCATCACCCTGGGCAAGACCAATCTGCCCGAATTCGGCGCGGGCTCGCAAACCTTCAATACCGTATTCGGCGCCACCCGTAATCCCTATGACCCGCGCATGACCGCCGGCGGAAGCAGCGGCGGCGCCGCCGCCGCGCTGGCTACCGGCATGGCGCCGCTGGCCGACGGCACGGATATGGGCGGTTCGTTGCGCAATCCGGCCTCGTTCTGCAATGTCGTGGGCCTGCGTCCTTCTCCGGGCCGCGTGCCGCAATGGCCCGCGGCCAGTCCCTACAACACGTTGACCGTGGCCGGACCCATGGCTCGTACCGTGGCCGATGTGGCCTTGCTGCTGGCCGCCACTGCCGGTCCCGATTCGCGCGATCCCTTGGCCATTGAACAGGATCCGGCCTGCTTTCTTGGCGCCCTGGAGCGCGATTTCAAAGGCGTGCGCATCGCCTATGCGCCGACCTGGGGGGATTTGCCCGTCGAACCCGCGGTGGTGCAGGCCTTGGAGCAGCGGCTGCCTGTGTTTGCGGATCTGGGCGCGCGCGTGGAGCCGGCCTGCCCCGATTTTTCCGGCGCGGATGCCGCGTTCCAGGCCCTGCGCGGACAGACCTTTGCCGTGGGCTATGAGGCCGCGTTGCTTGAGCACCGGCATCTGCTCAAGGACACGGTGATCTGGAACATCGAGCTCGGCCTGCGGCAATCCGCCGCCGCCGTCGTGCAGGCGGAGCGGGACCGCGCCGCGCTGTTCGCGCGCATGCACGCCTTCATGCAGACATACGAATTCATGATCGGCCCGGTCAGCCAGGTGCTGCCGTTTCCGGTCGAGCAGGAAACGGTCGGCAGCATCGAGGGTACGCCGATGCTCAATTACATCGACTGGATGCGTTCGGGCTATTACCTGTCCCTGACGGGGCATCCAGCCATTTCGGTGCCCTGTGGCTTTACCGCCGAGGGGCTGCCGGTAGGCATCCAGATCGTCGGGCGCTACCGCCAGGAGCGCGCCCTGCTGCAACTTGCCCACGCGTTTGAGCAAGCCACGCAATGCTGGCGCCGGACGCCGGCTCTGGCCGACTGAACCACACAACCAACACAAGGGGAATTACGCATGATCAAGCACATCGCCAAGAGCGCATTCTTGTGCGCTCTGGCTGTCGGGCCGGCTCTGGCCGCGGCGCAGGACTATCCAAGCAAGCCGATCACGATGGTCGTGCCATTCCCGCCGGGCGGTTCGACGGACGTCATTGGCCGCCTGTTCGCCGCCAAGCTGGGTGATCGCCTGCGGCAGACCGTCGTGGTCGAGAACAAGCCGGGCGCCAATACCGGCATCGGCGCAGCGGCCGTCGCGCGCGCTGCTCCGGACGGCTATACGTTCATGATCACCGGAGCGCCCACTTTCACGCTCAACCCGCTGCTCTATCCGAATCTGAACTACGACCCGATCAAGAGCTACGAGTATGTCGCGATTGCCGGCAGCACGCCCTTCGTGATCCTCACGAATCCGCAGACGGGCATCACCACCGTTGCCGACATCAAGAGCAAGTCGGCCGCCCAGCCGCTGAGCTTCGGTTCCTTCGGCAACGGTTCCACGCCGCACATCGCGGGTGAATCGCTGGCGCAGCGTACCGGCGCCAAATTGCTGCATGTGCCCTATCGCGGCAGCGCGCCCGCCATGGCCGACCTGCTGGGCAATCAGATCCCGCTGTCGATCGACACGCTGGTCGCGGGCTTGCCGCAGATCAAGGCGGGCAAGGCGCGCGCCGTGGCCCTGACCGGCAACGCGCGCTCGGCCCTGGTGCCTGACGTGCCCACCGTCGCGGAAGGCGGCGTGGCGAACTACGACTTCGAAACGTGGTTCGGCGTGGTGATGCCGAAGGGCACGCCCGCGCCCATCGTCGCCCGCTTGTCCAAGGAGATCGAAGCGGTCATGGCTGAACCCGATACGCGCGCCAAGCTGGAGCAACTGGGGTTCGACGCCACGTACGCCGATCCGGCCGCGTTCCGCCGCAAGGTGGAAACCGAACTGGAGCGCAATGTGGCGATCATCAAGGCTGCGGGGATCAAGCCGGATTGAATCCCGGCCGCGCAGAAAAAAGGCCGACTCCTGGAGTCGGCCTTTTTCATTCGTTCTTGGTGCCGGTGAAAGGAATCGAACCCTCGACCTTCTCATTACAAGTGAGCTGCTCTACCAACTGAGCTACACCGGCGCTGCGTACCCGGGGCACGCGAAGGGCTGCATTGTAATGAAAAAAATGCCGGCCCTGCGGGGATGCCTTATTTGACGATGGTCAGGCGCGGACGTTTGGGTTCGTCGTCGTCTCCGCCGTCGTCGCCGGGGGCGGCGTCGGCGTCGGAGCCTTCGGGCGCGGCGGCGGCCGTCGCGCCCTGGGCGCCCGCTTCCGGCGGTTCGTAGGGCTGCACTTCGAAGCCCATGCCGGCGCCGGTTTCGCGCGCGTAGATGGCGCTGACGGCACCCACGGGAACGTAGACGTTTTCGGTCACGCCGCTGAAGCGGGCCTGGAATTCGATGAATTCATTGCCCAGCACCAGGCGGTTGGTGGCCAGCGTGCCCACGTTCAACGTGATCTGGCCGTCGCGCACATGGGCGACGGGCACCATGGTGTGCTCGTCGACCTGCACGGTGATGTAGGGCGTATAGCCGTTATCGGTGCACCATTCGTGCAGCGCGCGGATCAGGTACGGTTTGGTCGAAGTTTCACCCATCACGCAACAGCCTTAGCGACGCATCACTTTTTCCGAAGGCGTCAGCGCTTCGATGTAGGCCGGACGCGAGAAGATGCGTTCGGCGTACTTTTGCAGCGGAGCCGCGTTCTTGGGCAGTTCGATGCCGTAGTGGTCCAGGCGCCACAGCAGCGGAGCCACGGCCACGTCGAGCATGGAGAATTCCTCGCCCAGCATGTACTTGTTCTTCAGCAGCATGGGGGCCAGCTGGGCCAGGCGGTCGCGGATGTTCTGGCGGGCGTTGGCCAGCTTCTTTTCGTCGGGCTTGGCGCTGCGGTCTTCCAGCGTCGAGACGTGGACGAACAGTTCCTTCTCGAAGTTGTAGAGGAACAGGCGGGTGCGGGCGCGCATGACCGGGTCGGCGGGCATGAGCTGGGGATGCGGGAAGCGCTCGTCGATGTACTCGTTGATGATGTTCGACTCGTACAGGACCAGGTCGCGTTCGACCAGAATGGGCACTTGACCGTACGGGTTCATCACCGAGATGTCTTCGGGCTTGTTGTACAGGTCGATGTCGCGGATCTCGAAATCCATGCCTTTTTCGAACAACACGAAGCGGCAGCGTTGCGAAAACGGACACGTGGTTCCGGAATAGAGCACCATCATGGCGGTAAGTCCTTTATTGAAAAACGAAAGGCCAGCGCCTTAATCTAGCAGGCGCTGGCCCCAATTGCCAGGCGGGATAGGCGTACAGCCCTATCCGCTGATGCCGTCCCCATTTGCAATCGGGGACGGATAAGAACCTGGCGGGGCGTTGCGGTTAGCGCACGTGTTTCCAGTACGAGGCGTTGAGGCGCCAGGTAACCAGGAAGAACAGCAGCAGGAACAACATGACACCGACGCCGAGACGGACGCGGAATGTCTGGACGGGTTCGGCCATCCAGGACATGAACGCAGTCAGGTCGGCGACGTCGTTGTCGTATGTTGCGACTTGGGCCGGGTTAGCGGCCTTGAATTTGGCATCGAAGGTGGCATGGCCGTGGTAGTTGGCTACCGGTTCGGCCTTGACCGTGGAAAAACCCTGTGCATCGTACACCGTGGTGACGCGTTCCCAGGTTTTGGGGGCGCCTTCCTTGCCTTCGACCTCGTGCATGGCGACCGTCGTGAGCTCGCGCGGACCCTGCACTTCCCAGAGCGCGTGGGGCATGCCCACCGACGGGAAGACCAGGTTGTTCCAGCCCGTGGGACGCGCGGTGTCGCGGTAGAAGGTGCGCAGGTAGGTGTAGATGTAGTCGGCGCCCGAGGGGCCGGCGTTCACGGATTTGGCGCGCGCGATCACGGACAAGTCCGGGGGCGTCGTGCCGAACCACTGCTTGGCGTCCTTCGGGGTCATGGCGACGTTCATCATGTCGCCGACCTTTTCGCCGGTGAACAGCAGGCTTTCCTTGATCTGCTGGTCGGTCAGCCCGATGTCCTTGAGCTTGTTGTAGCGCATCGAGGACGCGCTATGGCAGTTCAGGCAGTAGTTGACGAACAGCTTGGCTCCGTTCTGCAGCGACGCCATGTCGTTGACGCGGTACGGGGCCTTGTCCAGGGGGTAGCCGCCTCCGGCGGCGAGGGTGGCGGTACACGTGAGCATCAAGGCCACGGCACCAATCAGCTTCTTGATCATGGTTAATCCGTTATCTGGTGGGCTCAGTGGGCGTGGAACGTGACGCGGTCGGGCACCTTTTTGAAAGTGCCCAGGCGGCTCCATACCGGCATCAGGAAGAAGAATGCCAGGTACAGCAGCGTGCCGATCTGCGAGGTGACGTTCAACGGCGGACTGGGCGGCTGCGTACCGATGTAGCCGAGCACCAGGAAGTTGACCATGAAGATGCCGTAGATCCACTTGTGCCAGGTCGGGCGGTAGCGGATCGACTTGACCGGGGAATGGTCCAGCCACGGCAGGAAGAACAGGATGACGACCGTGCCGCCCATGGCGACCACGCCCCAGAACTTGGCGTCGATCACGCGCAGCAGCACGGCCACGACGATCAGGATGCCGGGGACGGCGATGCGCATGAAGCCCTTCAGGTTGCTCTTGACGAGCAGCGCGATGGCGCCCAGCACGGAAGCGCCCGCCAGCACCCAGGTGAACTCGTCGGTGGTGGCGCGGAGCATCGAGTAGAACGGCGTGAAGTACCAGACCGGCGCGATGTGCGGGGGTGTCTTCAGCGAGTCAGCGGGGATGAAGTTGTTGAACTCGAGGAAGTAGCCGCCCATTTCCGGCGCGAAGAACACGATGAACGCGAACACGAGCAGGAAGCCGGCCACGCCCATCAGGTCGTGCACCGAGTAGAACGGGTGGAACGGGATGCCGTCCTTCGGGCGGCCGTACTTGTCCTTCGGGCCCTGCTTGATCTCGATGCCGTCCGGGTTGTTCGAACCGACTTCGTGCAGCGCCACCAGGTGGGCCGCGACCAGGCCCACCAGCACCAGCGGGATGGCGATGACGTGGAAGGCAAAGAAGCGGTTCAGCGTGGCGTCCGACACGACGTAGTCGCCGCGGATCCAGATCGACAGCTCAGGACCGATGAAGGGAATGGCCGCGAACAGGTTCACGATCACCTGTGCGCCCCAGTAGGACATCTGGCCCCAGGGCAGCAGGTAGCCGAAGAAGGCTTCCGCCATCAGACAGAGGAAGATCGCGACGCCGAAGATCCACACGAGCTCGCGCGGCTTGCGGTAGGAACCGTAAAGCAGCCCGCGCAGCATGTGCAGGTACACAACGACGAAGAACATCGACGCGCCGGTGGAGTGCATGTAGCGCACCAGCCAGCCCCACGGGACTTCGCGCATGATGTATTCGACGGACTGGAACGCGCGTTCCGCGTCCGGCTTGTAGTGCATGACCAGGAAGATGCCGGTCACGATCTGCAGCACCAGCACCAGTAGGGCCAGTGAGCCAAAGAAGTACCAGAAGTTGAAGTTCTTCGGTGCGTAGTACTCGGACAGATGGGCTTTCCAGGTAGAGGTCACCGGGAAGCGCCGGTCCAGCCAGCCCAACAGGCCTGTCGTCTCGACGGTTTTCTCGCCAGCCATGTAACGGCTCCTTCTCTCACGTGGCGTAATGCGGATTTACTTACGTAATTCGGGAAAAAAGCGCGACGCGCGCGTCAGGCCTTGTTGTCTTCATCGACGCCCACGATGATGCGGGTGTCGGTGAGATATTGGTACGGCGGGACTTCGAGGTTGTCGGGAGCGGGCTTGTTCTTGTAGACACGGCCGGCCAGATCGAACGTGGAGCCGTGGCAAGGACAGAGGAAGCCGCCCTGCCAGTCGGCGCCCAGACTGCCGCCCTTTTCGAAGTGGGACGTGGGCGAGCAGCCGAGGTGGGTACAGATGCCGACGCAGACGAAGAGCTCGGGCTTGCGCGAGCGGCCTTCGTTTTCGGCGTATTTGGGCGTGAAGCCGGGGCGCTTGGAATCAGGATCGGCCAGCAGCGCGTCCTGGGTCTTGAGACCAGCGAGTTGTTCAGGCGACCGGTGGATGATCCAGACCGGTTTTCCGCGCCATTCAACCGTCTTCATGGTGCCGACGGGAATGTCGCCGACGTCCACTTCAACGGGAGCCCCGGCAGCGCGGGCTTTTTCGGAGGGAGAAAACGTGCTCACAAGCGGCACTGCCGTTGCGACACCTGCTACGCCACCCACAGCACAGGCGGTGGTAACCCAGAAACGTCGCGAAGGATCAGGTGGCAGGTTGGGATCAACCGCACCGTCATCATCGTGCACCAGCGTATCCTGACTCATCTTCCTATCCTTGTTGATGCGCCCGCTCTACGAGTAGCATCACTTCTGCGGCATCGGGTTCGCGGGAATTTGTAACAACATAGCAACCGCGTATTATAGCGCCAGCCCACTCACGGGCGTATCACGAAGGGAGTGCTTTTATGAGCAAAGCGACTGGTTTCGTCAAAGAATTCCGAGATTTCGCTGTCAAAGGCAACGCAGTGGACCTGGCGGTCGGTGTCATCATCGGCGCGGCGTTCGGCAAGATCGTCGATTCGCTGGTCAAGGACATCGTCATGCCGTTGGTCAACTTCATCCTCGGAGGCTCGGTCGATTTTTCGAACAAGTTCCTGGTTCTGTCGATGCCGGCCGGCTACAACGGCCCCATGACCTACGCCGACCTCACCAAGGCCGGTGCCAACGTATTTGCGTGGGGCAACTTCGTCACGATCATCATCAACTTCGTGTTGCTGGCCTTCGTGATCTTCTGGATGGTCAAGGCCATCTACAAGGCCCGCACCAAGGCCGAGGAAGCGCCGGCGCCCGCCGCGACGCCCGAAGACGTGGCGCTGCTGCGTGAAATCCGCGATCTGCTCAAGAAGCCCTGATCCGATGCCGCCGCCGGCCCGGGATCCGCATGGACGCGGATCCGGGCCGCGGCTGGCGGACGTTCCCGCCGGCGCGTGCCGGCCCCCGCTGAACGATCCGCTGCCTGTTCCCTTCCCCTAGTCCCGTTCTGCTGCCATTTGCCGTTCGACGCGCCGCGCGAACATGGCGAAGCTTGCGCGCACGATGCTGGGCTTCAACAGGAAATCGTGCGATTCGGCGGCCAGCGCGTCATTCACCGGTTTCACCTCGCCATAGGCGGCGGCTGCCTGCAGTTGATTGCGGGCGGCGCGTTCGATCAGCACCGACAGGTACAGCGCTTCCTCGATGCACGAGCCCGCTGCCAGAAAGCCGTGGTTGGCCAGCAGGATGCTGCGCTTGCCGCCCAGCGCCGCCGAAATGATCTCGCCTTCCTGGTCGGCGATGGGCAGGCCGGGCCATTCCTTCAGATGGGCACAGTCGTTGTGGAACGGCGTCGCGTCCATGTGCGCGACCACCAGCGGCTGCCCCGTCATGGACAGCGTCGAGACATGGGGCGGGTGCGTGTGGATGATGCACTGCACGTCGGGACGCTGGCGATAGACCCAGAAGTGAAAGCGCACGGCGGGGTTGGGCGTGCCGGGGCCGTCGAGCACCTCCATGTTGTCGTTGATGCGGATGACCGAGGCCGGGATGATCTCGTCGAAGGCCTGGGCCAAGGGCGTCGTCAGGAACGTGCCGTCTTCCTTGCGCACGGTGATCTGGCCCGCCAGGGTTTCCGAATGGCCTTCGCTGGCGAGAATGCGGCAGCTCAGCGCCACCTTTTCTTCTTCGCTCCAGTTCCCGAAGTCGAGCTTGTTCGCGGAGCGCGCAAAGAAGGCGTCGGCATGGGCTTGTTTTTCCAGCATGGGGTCTCCTTGGGATAATGGCTCCATTACACGCCCGCCTCCGCCGCCCGCGATTGACCGATCACGAACGAGGGTTGACTCAATGCGACAGGAAGACCGGCGCCTTTCGGCCAGTGTTGGCCGACCCGACAGAGTGTTCCGATCATGCCACGCGCCCGCCAGACAGTGAATCCATCCGCCCGGCCCGCCTGTTCCGAGGCGGATCTGAACTTTGCGCCGCAGTTCCGCCCTTTCTATGCGCAGGAGATCGCGGGCTACGAGCGCGAGCTGGACAAGCTGGTGCTGCCGGGCGAATTCAGGGCGCTGACCGAACCGCCCAGGCTGCTATTGCAGGCCTGCAGGCTGCGCGCGGGCGGGCTGGTGGTGAGCCTGGAGTCCACGCCGATCAGCGTGCACCACCGCGCGGAGCATGCGGCCGATCTGGAGCATGCGGAGTTCCTGGCGAGCTTTGTGATTGCGGGCCACGGCGTCATCGTGCAGAACGACGCGACGCTGCCGCTGGAACCCGGCGACATCATCTTCCGCACGACCGCACTGCCATCGGAAATCCGGATGTACACCGATTCGCGCATCGTGGTGGTCAAGGGGCCGCTGTCGCGCCTGCTGGGCGCGCATAGCCTGGCGATGTCGCAGTTCACCGCGCAACGCGGCGTGGCGGTCCTGCCCATGGTGCAGACCGCCCATCGCTGCCTGCATCATGTGTTCTTCGACAAGGCGGAATCGAATCCGACGTCGTCGCTATTTGCCGAGCAGGCGCTGTTGGCGCTGCTCGCCTCGATCTACACCAGCCAGGCGTTGGAGAAGATACCGGGCGATGCGCGCGCGCCCGCCGACAACTGGCAGGTGCTGGCCAGCTATATCGATGCCCACATCACCGATCCGGAACTGTCGGTGCAGGCGGTGGCGGATGTGCTGCGCGTGACCACGCGCTGGGTGCACCGGCTGTTCAAGATGCGCTCGCTGCAATACACCAGCTATGTGCGTGAACGCCGCCTGCAGCTGGCCCGGGAGGCGCTGGAGGATCCGCGGCGCGCGCACGTCGAGGTCAAGGACATCGCGGCGTCTTGCGGCTTTCAGCACGCGAGCCATTTCATTCGCCGCTTTCATGAACGCTTCGGCATGTCGCCGGCCCTGTATCGCAAGACCGCCAGAAGCGGCAACGGCGGCGCCTAGCGCCGCGCCGCCTGCTCATGCCGTTCCTGCGCGTCAGCCCCGGCGCAGGTCCTGCGGGGTGGGCTTCATGAGAAACGCGGAGCTACCCGCCACGATGCCGAGGAAGGCCAGATAGACGCCGACGGGAAGAATGCTGTCGAACTTCTGCACCAGCGTGGCCGAGATCAGCGGCGCCAGCCCGCCGCCGATGGCGGCCGAGAACTGGACCCCGATGGACAATCCGGAATAGCGCAGCTCCGCGGGAAACTGCGCGCTGTAGAGGCTGGATTGCGGCGCGATCATGATCGCGTAGTTGAAGGCCATGGCGACGAAGACGGCAAGGCTGTACGCCATCAGCGAACCGCTGCCCACCGCGAGAAAGATCGGAATGGCCATGAGTCCAAGCAGCATGCCGCCCCAGCCACAGACGCGGCGCGCGCCGATGCGGTCGGCCAGCACGCCGAACAGCGGAATGGTGAACATCAGCACGCCAGCGCCGTAAAGCAAGGCATGCAGCGCGTCGGCGCGGCTGAAGCCGAGCTTGGACACCGCGTAGGAAACCGAGAACACCAGGAAGGTGTAGATCAGCGTGACCTCGGCAATCTTGCAGCCTATGCACAGCAGCAACGATTTGCCGTGCGCGCGCAGCAATTCGCCCAAGGGCATCTTGTCTTGCACGGACTGTCTGTTGCGCGCCTTCTCGCGCTTGACCTCTTCGAATTCAGGCGATTCGTCGATGCCGTGGCGGATGAACAGGCCGACGACGATCAGCACTGCGCTGGCCAGGAATGGCAGGCGCCAGCCCCAGGACAGGAAGTCCGCTTCCGGCAACCGCGTCACCAGCGCGAAGGAACCCACCGACAGCAGGATGCCCAGGGGCGCGCCCACCAGCGGCAGGCTGCCGAAGAACGCCTTCCATTTGGGCGGCGCGTGTTCTACCGCCATCAGCATGGCGCCGCCCATCTCGCCGCCGAACGACAGCCCCTGGCCGATGCGCAGCACCACCAGCAGCACCGCAGCCGAGATGCCGATTTGTTCATAGGTCGGCAACAGCCCGATGAGCACCGTGCAGATCCCCATCAGCAGCAGGCTGAGCGTCAGCATGGATTTGCGGCCGATGCGGTCGCCGAAATGGCCGAACAGGATGCCGCCGATGGGCCGTGCCAGCATGCCGCTGGCGAAGGCGCCGAAGGCTGCCAGCGTGCCGGTGACGGGGTCGAACTGCGGGAAGAAAATCTTGTTGAACACCAGCGCCGCGGCGGTGCCGTAGGCGAGGAAGTCGAAGGCTTCCACGGCGGTGCCGATGACTGTGGCAACGGCGACCCGGAACAGGTTCGGTTTCTTGTGTGATTGGGCAATAGGCTGCGCGGCCTGGATGGCGTCCATGTGGTTCCCTCTTGTCTTGTAGTAATGGTTCTTGTCGTTGTGCGCGGGACTCAGGGTCCTGGCGGCACGTACCCTGGCAACTGCTGGATGCGCTTGCGCCACGCCGCGATGGCGGGATAGGCGGCGATGTCGATGGCGGCTTCCTCGGCTAGCGCCAGGTAGCCGTAGCAGGCGATGTCGGCCACGGTCGGCGCTTCGCCGCCCGCCAGCCAGGCGTGGTCCGCAAGGCGCTTTTCCAGGCGCTGCAGCACGCGGTCGGTGCGGGCCTGCATGCCGGGCACGTCGAGCAAGGCCTCGCTCACGCCCAGGTGGTGCGCGGCCTCGGCGTTGCTGACCACGCGCGTCAGGCGCAGCGGCTGCAGGCTGTTGGCGATTTCGTTGGCGGACACCGATATCCAGGCGTGCATGGCGCCGATGCGAGGCAGCGGCGCCAGCCATTCGGGGGCGTAGTGATGCGCCAGATGCAGCAGGATGGCGTGGCTGTCCCAGATGGCCGTGTCGCCATCGGTCAGCGCGGGGATCTGCTGGAAGGCGCTGACGCGCTCGAACTCCGCGGTCTGGTTCTTGCGGGCCAGCACGTCGACGAACCTGCTTTGGTTGTTCCGGCCGATGAGCGCGAGAAACAGGCGCACCTTGTAGCAGTTGCCGGAGCGCGGGTGGTCGTAGAGGGTCAGCATTCAATGGCTCCGTGTGTAGGAGGCCCGGCCGGAAAGGGCCGGCAGCGGGCGGCTGCATGGAATGCTAGGGCGCTGGACTGCGCGCGGAATTGACAGGGAGAGAACCGCGATTGACCAGATGCGACGCACAGGCGCCGCCTTGATCGCGCCCTCTGGTTTTCCCCTAGCCGAGTCCTGCGGATTCGGCACGGACGGCGCGCACGGTCGCGCTGGGAGCCGTGCAATGAAAACGCCCCCTTGCGGGGGCGATCTTGAGGAGGCGGAGCCGGTTATGCCGGGTTGTCGATGTCGACGAATTCGACCTTGATGCCGAAGCGTTCCGCGACCGCCTGGCCCAGCGCCTGCGCGCCGTAGCGCTCGGTGGCATGGTGGCCCGCGGCGATGAAGCCCACGCCGGTTTCGCGCGCCAGGTGCACGGTGGATTCGGAAACCTCGCCCGTGATGTAGGCGCTGGCGCCCGCGTCCGCCGCATCGCCCAGCATGCCTTGCGCGCCGCCCGTGCACCAGGCCACGCGCGCCAGGGGCATGTCCGGGTCGCCCACCACCAACGGCTGGCGGCCCAGGCGTTCGGCCACGCGCTCGCCCAACTGGCCCAGCGTTGCCACGCCCGTCGCCGTACCCAGCCAGACCAGGTTGTCTGGGCCACAGGTTTGCGGCGCGCCGTCATCGCGCAGCGCGGGCGTCAGGCCCAGCACGCGCGCCAGCTGCGCGTTGTTGCCCAGCGTGGGATGCGCGTCCAGCGGCAGATGGTAGGCGTACAGGTTCAGGTCGTTTTTCAGGGCCAGGGCCATGCGCGCGCGGCGCGTGCCGATGACGCGGCGGTCTTCGTTGCGCCAGAGCCAGCCGTGATGCACCAGCACCGCATCCGCGCCGCGTTCGACCGCCACGCGCAGCAGGGCTTCGCTGGCCGTGACTCCGGCGATAATGTGTGCGATTTCGGATCGGCCTTCCACCTGCAGCCCGTTGGGGCAATAGTCCTTGAAGCGTGCCGTTTGCAGGGTGTCGTCCAGCCAGTTGGCCAGGACGTGGGAGTCCACTTTACTCATAGCTAGTCCTATCAGAATCATGCGCCGATATTGGCTGATCTTTGCTCAGGCCGTCACGGTCTGCCTGGGTATTCTATTCGTCGTGACGACCTTGCGGCCCGACCTGCTGCGGCTGGCCGGGCCGGCGGCGGGACCTCAGTCCGCGGCGGCCGCCGCAAGACCGCCCGTTGCGCGCGCCCAGGCCACGGCGTCCTATGCGGACGGCGTGGCCCGCGCCGCGCCTTCCGTGGTCAACGTATACACCACCAAGCACGTTAACGTGCCGCTGATTCCGCTGCCCGACGATCCGGTGCTGCGCCAGTTCTTTGGCCAGGTGCCGGGCGTGACGCGGCGCCAGGCCTCGACCAGCCTGGGGTCCGGCGTGATCGTGAACCAGGACGGCTACGTGCTGACCAACTACCACGTGGTGCAGGCGGCGGAAGCGATCGAGGTTGCGCTGTCCGACGGCCGTCGCGATACCGCGAAAGTGGTGGGCGCGGATCCGGACACCGATCTGGCCGTGCTGAAGCTGGCCACCTTGCGGTCCCTGCCCGCGGCCACGCTGGCGCCGGACCGGGGCTTGCGGGTGGGCGACGTGGTGCTGGCCATCGGCAATCCGTTCGGGGTGGGGCAGACCACCACGCTGGGCATCGTATCGGCGCTGGGCCGCAACGGGCTGGGACTGAACACCTACGAGAACTTCATCCAGACCGACGCGGCGATCAACCCCGGCAATTCCGGGGGCGCGCTGGTCGACGCCGCCGGCAATCTGGTGGGCATCAATACCGCCATCTATTCCGAATCGGGCGGGTCGATGGGCATAGGCTTTGCCACCCCCATCGAGATCGCGCGCAAGGTCATGGACGAGATCGTCAAGACCGGCGCGGTCAAGCGCGGTTGGCTGGGCGTGGAGCCGCAGGACGTAACGCCGGAGCTGGCGCGTGCGTTCGGGCTGGATCGCGATACCGCGGGCGTGATCATCGCCGGCGTGATGCGCGACGGGCCGGCGGCGCGCGGCGGCCTGCGGGTGGGGGACATCGTGCAGTCGGTCAACGGCAAGCGCATGATGGACACCGCCAGCCTGCTGTCGGAGATCGCGCAGCTGCCGCCGGGCCAGAGCGCCAAGCTGGGCATATTGCGCAGCGGCAAGCCAGCCGAGCTGGCGGTGGTGGTGGGCACGCGCCCGGGCAAGCCGCGCTAGGACAGCGCCGGGTCCGCGGGTGGGCGATCAGGTTGCGGCGGGGTCCTTGGCCATCAGGCGCACCGCCGACAAGATGGCTTTCTTGGTGCTTTCGGATTGATTGCGCAGCAGCGCCCATATTTCCGTGCAATAGCCGTCCGGGCCGTCGTCCGGCGGGGACGCGCCGTTGTGCGGCGCATCCCCGCCCGGCCCCACGCCGTCGGTCAGCCACGGCACGCTGGTGTCCAGCGCCCGCGCCAGGCGCAGCAAGGTAGCGCGAGACGGCGAGTAGCAGTCTTCGCGCATGAGGATCCGATGGATGCACGATTGCGGCACGCCAGAAATGCGAGCCAGCTGGTTCTGGCTTTTGATGCCGCGCCAGCGCATCAGGGTGTGCAGTCTTTGGGCGAGTGACATGAGGGCAATGTAGAGTTGCCGTGGGCCGCCCACAAGGTGAAACGGTCCTGCTTTGTGGGCAGGACCGTTCGAAGGGATCAGTGGCGCTCTGTCAGCGAGTCCGAATCGGCCTCGCTCTCTGCTTCTGGTTTGGGCGTGACCAGCCGGGCGCAGATCAGCCCGACCTCATACAGCAGGCACAGAGGCACCGCCAGCATGAACTGGCTGACCACGTCGGGCGGCGTGACCACGGCGGCGATGATGAAGGCGCCCACCACCACGTAGCCGCGCGCGGCCTTCAACTTGGAGAGTTCGACCACGCCCATCTTCACCAGCAGCACCACGGCCACGGGCACTTCGAAGGTGATGCCGAAGGCCATGAACATCGTCATGACGAAGCTCAGGTAGGCCTCGATGTCCGGCGCTGGCGTGATGGACTGCGGCGCGAACGTGGCGATGAAGTGGAACACCGTGCGGAACACCACGAAATAGCAGAACGCCATGCCCGCGATGAACAGAAAGGTGCTGGAAACGATAAGCGGCAGCGCCAGGCGCTTCTCGTGCCGGTACAGGCCGGGCGCCACGAAGGCCCAGGCCTGGTACAGCACCACGGGCAGCGCCAGGATGAACGCGGCCATCATCGTGACCTTGACCGGCACCATGAATGGCGTGATGACGCCGGTGGCGATCATGCGCGTGCCTTCGGGCAGCGAAGCCAGCATGGGCTGGGCCAGCACGTCGTAGATGGCCGACGCGCCGGGGTAGATGAACAGCACGATGAATATGCCGATCACGGCGGCGGCGGCGCGCAGCAGGCGGGTGCGCAGCTCGACCAGGTGGGAGATGAAGGTCTCCTGCTGGCCTTCTTCTTGGGAGGCGTCCTGGGTCACGTCGGGGTTCCGGAGGGCGCGACGGGCTTGGCGGCGGGCGCGGCGTCGTCGGCCTTGGGTGCGCTGGGCGCGGGTTGTTGGGTCGCGGCGGGCGCGGGCGCAGCCACCGGCGGCAGGTCCAGGTCCAGGTTCAGGCTGTGGTTCTGGCTGGGCGGCGGCGCGATGCTGCGTTCGGGTTCGGCAGGCGTTTCGCTGGCCACGGACGGTTCGGCCTTGATGTTGGCTTCGCGCGCGACCTCGTCGAGTTCAGCGCGGAACTGCTGGACGGGTTCCTGCAGCGAGGCCTGGGTTTCGTTCAGCGACTTCTGCACGCCCTGGGCGGCATCTTCCATTTCGCTCTTGAACTTGCGCAGTTCGTCGAGCTCGATTTCGCGCTGGATATCGGATTTCACGTCATTGACGTAACGCTGCGCGCGCCCGAGCAGGTGGCCGACGGTGCGGGCAACCTTGGGCAGGCGTTCGGGGCCGATGACGATCAGGGCGATGACGCCGATCACCATCAGTTCAGTGAAGCTGACATCAAACATTCGACGGCCGCTCGGGAGTGGATGCAATAAGGGCCGGCCTGTTCAGGACGGCCCGGGAGCCGAGCAGGCGCTCAGGAGTTGGATTTTTCCTTGGCCTGCACGTCGATGGTGTCGCCGGAGACGCGTTGCTGCGCGATCGGCTCGGCCGGCTTGTCGCCGCCGTTGGCGTCCTTCATGCCTTCCTTGAAGCCCTTGACCGCGCCGCCCAGGTCCGAGCCGATGTTGCGCAGCTTCTTGGTGCCGAAAATCAGCGCCACGATGACCAGGACAACCAACCAATGCCAGATGCTGAAACTACCCATGATGTTTCTCCGAATTACGCGTTGGGGGCCACGCGCCCTTTCCAGGGTCGCGAGCCGCCGATGATGTGGAAATGCAGATGCGGGACTTCCTGGCCGCCTTCGACGCCAGAATTGATCATGATGCGAAATCCGCCATCAGGGCCCGGATTGCAACCGTTTTCAGCGGCTAACCGCGGCGCTAACGACATCATTCTACCCAACCATTCTGCGTCCTCCCCCTTAATATCCTGCATGGATGTGACATGACGTCGAGGGATCAGCAATAAATGTACCGGCGCGGCCGGATTAATGTCGTGGAACGCAACAAAGTCCTCGTCCTCGTAGATTTTCTTGGACGGGATGTCGCCAGCGGCGATCTTGCAGAAAATACAGTTGTCGCTCATTTTTCCGGGTTCCGTGTTCAGTCTTGCGGGCGGCTCGCCTTTTCCGCCAGGCCGGACAGGCCCTCGCGGCGAGCCAGTTCGGCCAGTACGTCTTCGGGCCGAAGCTTGAAATGTGTCAAGGCCACCAGGCAATGGAACCACAGGTCGGCGGTTTCGCTGACGATGCGGTCGGGCACGCCGTCCTTGGCGGCCATGACCAGTTCGGTGGCTTCTTCGCCGATCTTCTTGAGGAAGGCGTCGGGGCCTTTGGCCAGCAGCTTGGCGGAATAGGAGGCTTGGGGATCGCCGCCGTTTTCGGGACGGCGGGTTTCCAGGGTATCGGCGATGCGCGCGAGGATTTCGGCGGCGCTTGCGGCTTGAGCGGTCATTTGTAGATCAGTTCGGGGTCTTTCAGCACGGGGTCCACCGTGATCCAGGAAGCCTGGTCGGTCTGGCCTTCCAGGCGGCGGTAGAAGCAGCTGGCACGCCCGGTATGGCAGGCGATGCCGCCTTGCTGGTGGATCTTGAGCAGGATCACGTCGCCGTCGCAGTCCAGGCGCAGTTCGTGCACTTCCTGGGCATGGCCGGACTCTTCGCCCTTGCGCCACAGGCGCTGGCGGGAACGCGACCAGTAAACGGCGCGCCCGGTGGCGGCCGTTTCGGCGAGCGATTCGCGGTTCATCCAGGCCACCATCAGGATCTGGCCGTTTTCGGCGTCCTGCGCGATGGCGGGTATCAGGCCGTTTTCGTCGAAGACGACGTCGGCCATCCAGGCGGGTTCGTTGCTCATCTCATTCATCCGTTGTCCTCGCGCGGCGCCTTGCAGGCCGCCACTGGCGCGTGGGGACTCATCATCTTACGGCAATACCTTGTTGCACGCCTGAGAGGGGCTTCCCAAACTGATCCAGACTATCCCCAATTCAGGCCAGGCGAGCTGGGTTTTTCAATGCGTGCCAAGCAATCCGGCCTATGCAACTCGAGGCGCCACTCAAGCGAGGCCGCGCGGAGCCGGGCTCCGCCGGTCCGCTGCGGCACCCCCCTGGGGGGAAGCGCCGCAGGCGCTTCGGGGGGCTACATCCGTACTGGGATGCCGAGGCCAGCCATGAAGCGCTTGCACTCGCCCACGGTGTGCTGGCCGAAGTGGAAGATGCTGGCGGCCAGGACCGCGCTGGCGCGGCCGGTGGTGACGCCATCTGCCAGATGCTGCAGATTGCCCACGCCGCCGGAGGCGATGACGGGCACGGGCACGGCGTCCGAGACGGCGCGCGTGAGTTCCAGGTCGAATCCGGACTTGGTGCCGTCGCGGTCCATGCTGGTCAGCAGGATTTCACCCGCGCCGTAGGCGGCCATGCGGCGCGCCCAGGCCACGGCGTCCAGCCCGGTGGCCTTGCGGCCGCCATGGGTGAAGACTTCCCAGCGGGCGGGCTCGCCCTGGGCCGAGACGCGGCGCGCATCGATCGCCACCACCACGCATTGCGAGCCGTGGTAGTCCGAAGCGGCGCGGACCAGTTCCGGATTGGCCACGGCGGCGCTGTTGATGCTGATCTTGTCGGCGCCGGCATTCAGCAGGCGCTGGATGTCGGACACCTGGCGCACGCCGCCGCCCACGGTCAGCGGAATGAAGACCTGCGAGGCCACCTGCTCGATGATGGGCAGGATCAGGTCGCGGCCGTCGCTGGTGGCGGTGATGTCGAGGAAGGTGAGTTCGTCGGCGCCCTGCTCGTTGTAGCGGCGGGCGATCTCGACGGGGTCGCCCGCGTCGAGCAGGTTGACGAAGTTCACGCCCTTGACGACGCGGCCCGCGGTGACGTCAAGGCAGGGAATGATGCGGCGGGTCAGCGCGCTTTGCACGGGCGCGCCGGCCGCGGGGGTGCTGCTGGAGGTGGTCATTTTGCCAGTTCGTCGGCGCGTGCCTGCGCCGCTTGGAAGTCGAGCGTGCCTTCGTAGATGCTGCGGCCCAGGATGGCGCCTTCGACGCCGTCTTCCTCGACGGCGCAGAGGGCTTCGATGTCCTGGATGCCGGCGATGCCGCCCGATGCGTAGACCGGGATGCGCACGTGCTGGGCCAGGCGGACCGTGGCTTCGACGTTGACGCCGGACAGCATGCCGTCGCGGCCGATGTCGGTGTAGATGATGGCTTCGCAGCCGTAGTCCTCGAACTTCTTGGCCAGGTCGAGCACGTCGTGGCGGGTCAGCTTGCTCCAGCCGTCGGTGGCGATCTTGCCGTCGCGGGCATCCAGGCCGACGATGATCTGGCCCGGGAAGGCGCCGCAGGCGTCCTGCAGGAAGCCGGGGTTCTTGACCGCGGCCGTGCCGATGATCACGTAGGAAATGCCGGCGTCGAGGTAGCGTTCGATGGTGTCGAGGTCGCGGATGCCGCCGCCGATCTGCACGGGGATGTCGTCGCCGACAGCGTCCAGGATCGCCTTGATGGGGGCTTCGTTCTTGGGTTTGCCGGCGACGGCGCCGTTCAGGTCGACCAGATGCAGGCGGCGCGCGCCTTGGTCGAGCCAACGTGTGGCCATGGCGGCGGGGTCTTCAGAGAACACCGTTGCATCGTCCAGGTCTCCCTGGCGCAGGCGCACGCAGCGCCCGTCTTTGAGATCGATGGCGGGGATCAGCAGCATGGTGGGCAGCGAAAAAATATATGGGTTGAAAGGGCTGGCGGGCGTGGGCTCGGAGCCTACGGCTGCCAGTCTACAAAATTGCGATACAGGCGCAAACCGTGCTCGGCGCTCTTTTCGGGGTGAAACTGCACCGCGAAAATGTTAGCTGCCGCCACCGCGCAGGTAAAGGCAAGGCCATACTCGGTTTCACCAACAGTCAGGTCCGGATCTTCCGGGTCGGCGTAGTAACTATGGACGAAATAGAAGTGCGTTTCGTCCGGAATGCCGGCCCAGATAGGATGAGAGCGCGTCTGGCGCACTTTGTTCCATCCCATGTGCGGGACCTTGAGGCGCTCGGGGCGGGTGTCGGCCAGTCCGGCGGCGCCGGTGTCGGTCAGGCAGGCCGCGTCATCGCTGACGGGGTCGGCAAAGCTGGGGCCCGAGAAGCGGCGCACCACGCCGGGGAACAGCCCCAGGCAGGAGGTGCCGCCTTCCTCGCTGGAATCGAACAGCATCTGTTCGCCCACGCAGACGCCCAGCAGGGGCTTCTCGCGCGCGGCGCGCACGACGGCCTCGCGCAGGCCGGATTCGTTCAGGGTGCGCATGCAGTCCGCCATGGCGCCCTGGCCGGGAAACACGACGCGGTCGGCCGCGGCGATTTCCTGGGGTTGGCTGCAGATGCGGATGTCGGCATCGGGGGCGGCGTATTTCAGGGCGCGGGCGACGGAATGGAAATTGCCCATTCCGTAGTCGACGATGGCGATAGTGGTCACTTCTTTCTGCCTGCTGCGGGTGGATGGCGGAGGTGTTACAGCACGCCCTTGGTGGAGGGCACGACGTCGCCCATGCGGGGATCGACTTCCATGGCCATGCGCAGGGCGCGGCCACAGGCCTTGAAGACCGTTTCCGCCTGGTGGTGGGCATTGACGCCACGCAGGTTGTCGATGTGCAGCGTGATCAGGGCGTGGTTGACCAGGCCCTGGAAGAATTCGCGCGTCAGGTCCACGTCGAAGTCGCCGATGCGGGCGCGCGTGAAGGGGATGTGGTATTCCAGGCCCGGGCGGCCGGAGAAGTCCACCACCACGCGCGACAGCGCTTCGTCCAGCGGCACGTAGGCGTGGCCGTAGCGGCGCAGGCCGGCCTTGGTGCCGACCGCCTTGGCAATGGCCATGCCCAGCGTGATGCCCACGTCTTCAACCGTATGGTGCGCGTCGATGTGCAGGTCGCCTTCCGCCTTGATGTCGAGGTCGATCAGGCCGTGGCGCGCGATCTGGTCCAGCATGTGGTCCAGGAACGGCACGCCGGTGTCGATCGTCTGCTTGCCGGTGCCGTCGATATTGACGGCCACGCGGATGCGGGTTTCGTTGGTGTTGCGGGTGATCTCAGCGGTACGCATGTTAAGCACTCAAAATCTCTTGCAGGGCGGATAGCAAGGCGGCGTTTTCGGCCGGGGCGCCCACCGAGATGCGCAGGCAGTCGGCCAGCAGCGGATGGGCGTTGGAGAAGTTGCGAATCAATATTTTGCGCGTTTTCAGGGCAAGATGCACGGCGTTGCCGTCCAGCTTGCCGGAAAAGCGGGCAAGAACGAAGTTGCCGGCGGAAGGGAATACCCGCACCCCGGGTAACTGGGCCAGGGCGGCGGCCAGCGGTTCGCGGTCCGCGCGCAGGCGGGCGGCCTGTTCGTCCAGCACCGGCTTGTGGCGCAGCACGGCCGACAACGTGGCCTGGGTCAGCACGTCCAGGTTGTAGGGCGGGCGGACCTTGTTCAGTTCCGCGATCCAGGCCGGATGGCCGGCCAGGTAGCCGAAGCGCAGGCCGGCCAGGCCGATCTTGGACACCGTGCGCATGACGACCACATTGGGCGCGTCCAGCACCTGCGGCATCCAGGTACGGTCGGCGAAGGGCTGGTAGGCCTCGTCCAGCACCACCAGGCCGGGCGCGGCGGCGATGATGGCCGCTACGTCCTCATCGGACCAGAGGCCGCCGGTGGGGTTGTTGGGCACGGCCAGGAACACCACCTTGGGCTGGTGTTCCTGAATGGCGGCCAGCATGGCCGGCAAGTCCAGGGTCAGGTCGGCGGTCAGCGGCACGCCGACGAAGCGGGCGTGGTCGAAGCGCGCGGCCATGTCGAAATAGACAAACGACGGCCAGGGCGACAGCACCGCGTCGCCCGGGTTGCAGCAGGCCTGCACCACAATGTGGATGAGTTCGTCCGAGCCGTTGCCGAACAGCACGTCCGCCGCATCCGGCACGCCGAAGGCCGTTTTCACGGCCGCTTGCAGCGCCGACAGGTCGGCCGCCGGGTAACGGTTGAGCGGCGTGTCGCGCACGGCGCGGGCGATGTCCTCCCGAACCGCCTCGGGCAGTTCGTAGGGACATTCCATGGCGTCGAGCTTGATGCAGCCCTCGGCGTGGGCCACGGGATAGGCGGCCAGTTCGCGGATGTCCGCCCGGACGGTGCCGGCGATGCGGCCCGGCACGCTCATGGCTGGTCGATCCGGTATTGGGCGCTGGCGGCATGCGCCTGCAGGCCCTCGCCCAGCGCCAGTTCGGCGGCGATGCGGCCCAGTTTCTGGGCGCCTTGGTGCGAAACCTGGATCAGGCTGGAGCGCTTCTGGAAGTCATAGACGCCCAGCGGCGAGGAAAAGCGCGCCGTGCGCGAGGTCGGCAGCACGTGGTTGGGGCCGGCGCAGTAGTCGCCCAGCGATTCGGAGCTGAAGCGGCCCATGAAGATGGCGCCGGCGTGGCGGATCTGCGCGGTCCATTTTTCGGGCTGCTCGGTGGAGATCTCTAGATGCTCGGGCGCGATGTCGTTGGCGATCCGGCAGGCTTCTTCGAGATCCTGGACCAGGATCAGCGCGCCGCGGTTGGCCAGGCTGACGCGCAGGATGTCGGCGCGCGGCATGGTGGGCAGCAGGCGCTCGATCGAGGCCTGCACTTCTTCGATGAAGGCGGCGTCGGGGCACAGCAGGATGGACTGCGCGAGCTCGTCGTGCTCGGCCTGCGAGAACAGGTCCATGGCGATCCAGTCGGCGGGCGTCTTGCCGTCGCAGATGACCAGGATTTCGCTGGGGCCGGCGATCATGTCGATGCCGACCACGCCGAACACGCGGCGCTTGGCGGCGGCGACGTAGGCGTTGCCCGGGCCGACGATCTTGTCCACGGCCGGCACGGTGGCGGTGCCGTAGGCCAGCGCGCCCACGGCCTGCGCGCCGCCGATGGCGAAGACGCGGTCCACGCCGGCGATGGCCGCGGCGGCCAGCACGATGGGATTGCGCACGCCGTCCGGCGTGGGCGTGACCATGACCAGTTCCTGCACGCCCGCGACCTTGGCCGGGATGGCGTTCATCAGCACCGAGGACGGATAGGCGGCCTTGCCGCCGGGCACATACAGGCCCACGCGGTCCAGCGGGGTCACCTGCTGGCCCAGCATGGTGCCGTCGGCGTCGGTATAGGTCCAGGTCTCGGCGCGCTGGCGTTCGTGGTAGCTGCGCACGCGGTCGGCGGCGGCTTCCAGCGCGTTGCGCTGGGCCGCGGGCAGCGCGGCCAGGGCCGCATGCCAGTCCGCCTTGGGGATCTCCAGCGTCTGGGCCGATGCGCCGGGCATGCGGTCAAAGCGCTGCGTGTATTCCACCAGCGCGGCGTCGCCGCGGGCGCGCACGTCGGCCAGGATGCCGGCCGCGGCGCGGTCGATGGATTCGTCCTCGGTGGCTTCGAAGGCCAGCAGCGTGGACAGGGCGGATTTGAATCCGGGATCGCGGGAGTCGAGACGATTGATCAGGGCCATGGCGTCATGGAGCAGGCAGGTAACGGCCGCCGCGGCGTCGCGGCGGGCGAGGGTCAGGCGTTGCGGGCAGCGGCTCTTTCGAAGGCGTCCAGCAGCGGTTGCAGGCGGGCGCCGCGGGTCTTCAGCGCGGCCTGGTTGACGATCAGGCGCGAGGAAATCGGCATGATGTCTTCCACCGCGACCAGGTCGTTGGCGCGCAGGGTGCCGCCGGTGGACACCAGGTCCACGATGCAGTCGGCCAGGCCCACCAGCGGCGCCAGTTCCATCGAACCATACAGCTTGATGATGTCCACGTACACACCCTTGGCCGCGAAGTGTTCACGGGCTGACTGCACGTACTTGGTGGCCACGCGCAGGCGCGCGCCCTGGTGGACCGCGCCTTCGTAGTCGAAGCCCTTGCGCACGGCCACGGCCAGGCGGCACTTGGCGATGTTCAGGTCGATCGGTTGGTACAGGCCGCCGGGTTGTTCCTTGGCGTGCTCGATGAGCACGTCCTTGCCCGCGATGCCGAGGTCGGCCGCGCCGTACTGCACGTAGGTGGGCACGTCCGAGGCGCGCACGATGATCAGGCGCAGGCCGGGATCGCTGGTGGGCAGGATCAGCTTGCGCGAACTTTCGGGATTCTCGGGGACTTCGATGCCGGCCTCGGCCAGCAGCGGCATGGTCTCTTCGAAGATGCGCCCTTTGGACAGTGCCAGGGTCAGGGGGGCGACGGTGGTGGGGGCATCGTTCATGCCTGTTCCTTGCCGGTAACGCGTTGGATGTTCGCGCCGAGCGCGCGCAGTTTGACTTCCATCTGGTCGTAGCCGCGATCCAGGTGGTAGATGCGGTCGACCAGGGTTTCGCCTTCGGCCGCAAGGCCGGCGATGACCAGGCTGGCCGAGGCGCGCAGGTCGGTGGCCATGACGGTGGCGCCAGACAGGCGCGGCACGCCGCGCACGACGGCGGTGTGGCCGTCGATGTCGATGTCCGCGCCCATGCGGCGCAGTTCCTGCACGTGCATGTAGCGGTTTTCGAAGATGGTCTCGACGACGACCGAGGTGCCTTCGGCCACGGCGTTCAACGCCATGACCTGAGCCTGCATGTCGGTGGCGAAGCCGGGATATTCCAGCGTGCGAAAGCCCACGGCGCGGGGGCGCGAGGACATGGCGCAGCGGATCCAGTCGGGGCCGGTCTCGATGGTGAGGCCGGCCTCGGTCAGCTTGCCCAGAGTGGCGCCGAGGATGTCCGCGTCGGTATTGCGCAGGACGATGTCGCCGCCCGCAGCGCCCACCGCGCACAGGAAGGTGCCGGCCTCGATGCGGTCGGAGATGACGCGGTGTTCGGCGCCGTGCAGGCGCTCCACGCCGTCGATCACGATGCGGCTGGTGCCGTGGCCCTGGATACGCGCGCCCATCTTGATGAGCAGTTCCGCCAGGTCCACCACTTCGGGTTCGCAGGCGGCGTTTTCCAGCACGGTCCGGCCTTCGGCCAGCACGGCGGCCATCAGCAGGTTTTCGGTGCCGGTGACGGTGACCATGTCGGTGCGCACCGAGGCGCCCTTCAGGCGTTTGGCGCGCGCCACCACGAAGCCGTGTTCGATGCTGATTTCGGCGCCCAGCGCGGCCAGGCCCTTGATGTGCTGGTCCACCGGACGCTGGCCGATGCTGCAGCCGCCGGGCAGGCTGACGCGGGCTTCGCCGAAGCGCGCCAACAGCGGGCCCAGCACCAGGATGGAGGCCCGCATGGTCTTGACCAGGTCGTAGGGAGCTTCCAGCTTGTCGACCTGGTTGGCCTGCAGCGTGACCGTGCCGTCCGCGTCACGCTCGGCGCGCACGCCCATGCGGCCCAGCAGGCGCAGCATGGTGGCCGTGTCGTTGAGGTGCGGCACGTTGCTGAGGGTCAGCGCGTCGGCGGTCAGCAGGCCCGCGCACAGGATGGGCAAGGCCGAGTTCTTGGCGCCGGAGATGGAGATTTCGCCATGCAGGCGCGAACCCCCGGTGATGCGTAGCTTGTCCATTACTTGCCTGCTTGCTGGTATTCGGCGGGAGTCAGGGTGCGCATGGACAGCGCATGGATCTCGGCCTTCATGCGGTCGCCGAGCGCGGCATAGACCAGTTGATGGCGCTGGATCAGGCGCTTGCCTTCGAAGGCGGCGCTGACGATGACTGCGTCGAAATGCGAGCCGTCGCCTTGCACGTCGAGATGTTCACAGGGCAGGCCGTCCGCGATGTATTGGCGGACTTGCGCGGGAGTGGGAAGCATGGACGTCAGTTCCTGAGTTTGTAGCCGCTGGCCAGTAGCCGCAGCGCATAGAGCGATAGCGCGAGGAACACCCCCGTCACCACCGCCAGGCTGCGCCAGGGGGAGACGTCCGACACCGAGAAGAATCCGTAGCGGAAGCCGTCGATGGTGTAGAAGATGGGGTTCCAGTGGGACACGCCCTGCCAGAAGGCGGGGAGCGTGTGGATGGAATAGAACACGCCGGACAGGAATGTGGCCGGCATGATGAGGAAGTTCTGGAAGGCCGCGAGCTGGTCGAATTTCTCGGACCAGAGGCCCGCGATCAGGCCCAGCACGCCCATGATGCCGCAGGCCAGCACGGCGAAGACGGCCAGCCACAGCGGGTGGGCGGGGACCAGCGAGACAAAGAACAGCGCCACCACCCACACGCACAGCCCGACCGCGAGGCCGCGCACGATGGCCGCCAGCACGTAGGCGGCGAAGATGTCGCGGTGCGACAGCGGCGGCAGCAGCATGAAGACCAGGTTGCCGGTGATGCGGCTCTGGATCAGCGATGACGAGGGATTGGCGAAGGCGTTCTGCAGCATGCTCATCATCATGAGCCCGGGGATCAGGAACGCCGTGTAGGGCACGCTGCCGTACACCATGACGCGCCCTTCCAGCACGTGGGCGAACACCAGCAGGTATAGCAGCGCGGTGATGACGGGGGCGGCGATGGTCTGGAAGCTGACCTTCCAGAAGCGCAGCAATTCCTTGCGCAGCAAGGTCGGGAAGCCGGAGCCCGCATCCAGGCGGGGCTGCACCAGCGGCTGGCTGGCGGTCGCGGCGGGCTGGGTCATGACGAGATCTCTTCGGGTTGCAGGGCGGTCGCGGGTTGCTCGTCGCCTTCGTGCATGATGCGCACGAAAGCGTCTTCCAGGTCGACCCCGCCGACGCGGGCCATCAGGGCCTGGGTGGTGTCCAGCGCCACGATGCGGCCGCGCTTGAGCATGGCGATGCGGCCGCACAGGGCTTCCGCTTCTTCCAGGTAGTGGGTGGTCAGCATGATGGTGTGGCCGGCCCTGTTCAGGCGCGAAATGAATTCCCACAGCGTGCGCCGCAGGTCCACGTCCACGCCGGCGGTGGGTTCGTCCAGCACGATCACGGGCGGACGGTGCACCAGCGCCTGGGCCACCAGCACGCGGCGCTTCATGCCGCCGGACAGCGCCCGCATATTGGAGTTGGCCTTGTCGGCCAGCCCCAGGTTGAACAGGATTTCGTCGATCCAGTCGTCGTTCTTGCGCAGGCCGAAATAGCCGGATTGGATGCGCAGGGTCTCGCGCACCGTGAAGAACGGGTCGTAGACGAGCTCTTGCGGCACCACGCCCAACGCCCGCCGCGCCGACTTGTAGTCGGCCACGACGTCGTATCCACAGACCGTGGCGCGGCCCGAACTGGCGTGCGCCAGACCGGCGAGGATCGAGATCAGCGTGGTCTTGCCGGCGCCATTGGGCCCGAGCAGGCCGAAGAACTCGCCGTGCTCGATGTTCAGGCTGACATTGTCCAGCGCCTGGAAGCCGGCGGCGGGCGCGCGCCCGAGCAGCTTCTGCCAGCCGCGCTGGCGCGGGGTATAGACCTTGGAGACGTTTTCTAGACTGACGGCGGACATGACGGCGGGAAATGGCCCGGAAAGAGCGAATTGATCATTATATAAGCGCGCCGCCGCTGCCCTGGCCGGTAGCCCTGGCATTCCCCTGGGTATCCGGCTGGTCTGTCCCTAAAATAATCGGCCCGGCGGGCCACTAGGGCGCGCCGGGCCGCGACAGCCGCAAGGCCGGTCATTGGTTGCGTTGGTTCAACGCCTTGATGAGGCCGTCGATGCCGTCGCGGTTGATCTGCTGGGCGAACTGGTTGCGGTAGTTTTCGATGAGCCAGATGCCTTCGACGTTCATGTCGTAGATCTTCCAGCCCTGGGCCGTCTTTTCCAGGCGGTAGTCGACGCCCACCGGCTGGTCGTTGCCCTGGGAGATCAGGGTGCGTACGACCACGTCGTCGGCTTTGGGATCGCCGCGGAACGGCAGCGCGCGCACCGTGGTGCTGGACGTGACGCGGGTCAGCGCGCCGCTGTAGGTGCGCACCAGCGTGCCGCGGAAGGCGTCGGCCAGTTCCTTTTTCTGCACGTCGTTGGCCTGGCGCCAGTAGCGGCCAGCGGCCAGGCGCGTGGTCTTCTGGAAGTTGACGTAGGGCAGGATGTGCTCGTTGACGACCTGATTGATGCGGGCGGGGTTGCCGGCCTTGACGGAGCCGTCGGCCTTCAGCACGTCCAGGGCCTCATTGGCCGTGGCGAGCACGAACTGGTCGGGAGAACCGTTGGGGTCGGGTTTGGCCTGCGCGCCGGCGGTCAGGCCCAGGGCCAGCAGGCCCGTGAAAACCAGACGCTGCAGGGAAACAAAAGAAACTCGCATCAAAACTCCTTACTTGTACTGGGGCGCAACCCCGCGGCTTACTTGGCCGCAGGTTGCGCCGCGGGTTGAGCCGCCGGCTGCGCGGCGGGGGCGGCGGCGTCCTCGTCGTCTTCGTAGTTGGGCAGCGAGGACTCGTCGTCCACCTTCTGGCCCAGCACCATGGCGGCGCGGCGCTGCAGATAGGCATCGCGCACGAAGCTGTAGGGATCGAGCGCGACGCGGTCGATGGTGTCGGTGGCGCTCAGCAGGCTGGCACGCGTGTCGACCACGCGCAGGCCCCACAGCGAGTTGCGCAGGCGGACGTTGTCGATGGAATCGACGCCCATGTAGCCGTAGGTGGTGCCGGCGTAATCGCCGATCAGGCCAGCGCCGTCGCGTACCGACGACGAGCCGAAGAACGGCAGCACCAGGTACGGACCCTGGCTGAAGCCCCACACGCCCAGCGTGGTGCCGAAGTCGTTCGGGATGCGGCGCGCGCCATTGGCCGAGGCGACGTCGAAGCAGCCGCCCACGCCCATGGTGGTGTTGAACAGGAAGCGGCCCAGCGTGTTGACGAAGTCGTGGCCGCGGCCCTGCAGGAAGCTGTTGGCGCCGGACCAAAGGTCGCCGACGTTGCTGAAGATGTTGTGCACGCAGCTGCGCACCGGCTGCGGCGTGACGAAGGTATAGGCCTGCGCCACCGGCTTGAAGACGGCGCGGTCGACGGTGTCGTTGAATTTGTACACGCCCCGGTTGAAGCCTTCCCAGGGGTCGCGGGGATCCGGGTTCTGCGGCGCGGCGCAGCCTGCCATCAGCGCGCCCGCGGCGGCGACGGTGGCAATCCTGCAAATAGCTTTCTTGTTCATGATCAGGGCATCCCTATCAACGATTCTTATGATATTGCGTACCTTGGACGCGCTGCTGTTACCGCGTCTGTCGCATTGTCTTTAATTTGGCGTTTTCGCGGCGGGTTCCGACGCGCTCGAGCCTTGCTTCTCGGCCGACCCGTACAGGAACTGGCTGATCAGTTGTTCAAGCACCACGGCGCTTTGCGTGTAGCGGATCTTGCCGCCGTCGACAAAGTTTTCCTCTTCGCTGCCCGCGGTCAGGCCCAGGTACTGTTCACCCAGCAGGCCCGACGTCAGGATGGACGCCGAAGTGTCCTTGGGGAACTGATAGGCCGTTTCCAGGTTGACCGAGACGATCGCCTGGAAGGTCTTGTCATCGAACGAGATGCCGGCAACCCGGCCCACGACGACCCCCGCGCTCTTGACGGGCGCGCGCACCTTGAGGCCGCCTACGTTATCGAAGTTGGCCGTCAGCGTATAGGTCGGGGCGAAAGAAAAGGTGCTCAAGTTGCCGGCGCGCAACGCCAGGAACGCCAGCGCGACCGCGCCCAGCAATACAAACAGGCCTACCCAGAAGTCGGTTTTTTCGCGAGACATGATCGATCCGTATCAATTTCCAAACATCAAGGCGGTGAGCAGGAAGTCCAGCCCAAGTACCGCCAGGGAGCCCACCACCACGGTGCGAGTGGTCGCGCGGGCAACGCCTTCCGGGGTGGGCTTGGCCTGCCAACCCTCGTAGAGCGCGACCAGCGTCACCGTGACGCCGAAGACCAGGCTCTTGATGACGCCGTTGGCCACGTCTTTCCAGACGTCGACGCCGTTTTGCATCTGCGACCAGAACGCGCCGGCGTCCACGCCGATCAGCAGCACGCCCACGACCCAGCCGCCCAGGATGCCCACCATGGAGAACACCGCCGCCAGGATGGGCATGGCGATGATGCCGCCCCACAGGCGCGGCACCAGCACGCGGCGTATGGGGTCGACGGCCATGACTTCCATGGCCGCGAGTTGCTCGCCGGCTTTCATCAGGCCGATTTCCGCGGTGAGCGAGGTGCCCGCGCGGCCGGCGAACAGCAGCGCCGTGACCACGGGCCCCAGTTCCCGCACCAGCGACAAGGCCACCAGCAGGCCCAGCGCTTCTTCCGAACCGTAGCGGTTCAGCGTGTAATAACCCTGCAGCCCCAGCACGAAGCCCACGAACATGCCGGAGACGGCAATGATGAGCAGCGAGTAGTTGCCGATGAAATGGACCTGCTGCGACACCAGCCGCGGACGCGACAGCGCAATGCCGCTGCGCGCCAGCATGGCGCCGAAGAACCGGGTGAAGTAGCCGATGCCGGAAACGCGGGTGCGTACCCAGCCGCCCAGCGCGCCGATGGCGTTGTTGGATCCGCTCATGCGCGGCGGCCCTCCTGTTGCGAAAGCCACTTCTTGAAAGCGGGCGTTTCGGGATACTGGAACGCGACGGGGCCGTCGGGCTCCCCTTTGAGGAACTGCTGCACGTAGGGGTCTTGCGAGGCCGACAGCATTTCCGGCGTGCCGGCGGCCGCAAGCTTGCCCTGCCCGACCAGGTACACCTGGTCCGCGATGGCGAACGATTCATGCACGTCGTGCGTGATCAGCACCGAGGCGCAGCCGAGCCGGTCGGCCAGGTTGCGGATCAGGCGGGCGGTGATGCCCAGCGAGATCGGGTCCAGCCCCGCAAACGGTTCGTCGTACAGAATGAGTTCCGGCTCCAGCACCACGGCGCGGGCCAGTGCCACGCGCCGGGCCATGCCGCCGGAGATTTCCGCCACTTTCAGGTGCGCGGCTGCGCGCAGGCCGACGGCGTCGAGCTTATCCAGCACGCGCTCGGTGACTTCGGGTTCCGTTAGTTTGGTGTGTTCGCGCAGCGGGAAGGCCACGTTCTCGAACACGTTCAGGTCGGTGAAAAGCGCGCCCTGTTGAAATAGGACGCCCATGCGCTTGCGCAGCGATTGCAGTTCGGTGCGGCTGACATGGGCCATGTCCTGGCCGAAGGCCAGCACCCGGCCCCGCTGCGCGGTGAGCTGGCCGGTGGCCGCGCGCAACAGCGTGGTCTTGCCCGAACCGGAGCCGCCCATGATGGCGACGACCTGGCCGGCGCGCACGTCCATGGAAATGTCGCGCAAGACGGTGAAATCACCATAGCCTAGCGCCACACCTTCCAGGCGCAGGGCGAAGTCCGGGGTCTTGCTGGTTTGAGCGGGCATGGGCAACGAAAGGGTGTTTCGGCGGCGGAGCTTGCCCTGCTGTCCGGTCGATGCAACCGGCAAAATTCATAGCCGGCGCGGCGAAGACAGGCGGCGTCGGGAAGCGCCCTGTTACTCATATGCCGGGGGCGAGACTAGGCCTGGGCTCCCGGCGGCGAGGCGCCATTGTAGCCCGACGCTTTGTAATCACAACGCGATAGCCCGCGCGTGGAACAGTGTTTTCGGTTCAGGGAACAATATGCTTAGCGCCGCGCCTGTGCCGCCGCAGTCTCCCGGACCAGCCGCGCGACCAGGTCGGCGGTGCTCTCGCGCCGCGCGAGCGGCGCGCCCTGGCCGGCCCACAGGGACAGCACATCGGTGTTGCCGGCCTTGCCGCCCGCCGTGCGCATGGGGCGCGTCAGCGCGTTCTGCAGGGGGTACGGCAGGATGTCGGCCGCGATGGCGTCGGCCTCGCGCATGAAGGCGTTTTCGATGCCGCGGGCGGGCCGTCCCGAGAACGCCCGGGTCACGCGCGATTGCTCCGCGCGGGAGGCAGACAGCAGCGCCTTGTAGGCTTCATTGATGCCGGATTCCGCGGTGGTCAGAAAGGCCGTCCCCATTTGTGCCAGATCGGCGCCCAGGGCCAGCGCGGCGGCGATGCCGCGGCCGTCCATGATGCCGCCGGACGCAATAACAGGGACGGATACTGCGTCGGCGACCTGTGGCACCAGCGCCATGGTGCCGATCAACGATTCCTCGAAGCCGCCCAGGAAGGTGCCGCGGTGGCCGCCGGCCTCGGCGCCCTGCGCCACGATGGCGTCCACGCCGTCCTGTTCCAGCGCGACCGCCTCGCGCACGGTGGTGGCGGTACCCACGGTCAGGATGCCCAGCTCGCGGCAGCGCGCGATGGCCGCGGCCGGCATGCGGCCGAAGGTGAAGCTGAAGACGGCCGGCCGTACCCGCAGGATGGCCTCGATCTGTTGCGGCAGCGGGTCGGCCTGCGGGCCGGGCTCGGCGGGAGCCGGAAGGCCCAGCTGCTGGTGGTAGCGCGCCATCAGCGCCAGCATGCGGTCGGTGTCGCCGCGCATGGGTTCTTCCGGCACCGATGCGAACAGATTGATGGCGAACGGCAGCGGCGTGCGCGCGCGGATGTCGCGCGCCGCCGCCTCGATCTGCTCGGGACTCATGTAGGCCGCCCCGAGCGACCCCAGGACTCCCGCCTTCGATGCCTCGGAAACCAGCTCCACCGTCGTGGCGCCGCCGGCCATGGGGGCCTGGACGATGGGATGGTGCAGCTTGAGCAGATCAATCAGACGGGTAGCCATGGAATTTCTCCTGGAAGGTTACTGAAGCTGGATGTTCCCAGCCTTGATGACGTGGGCCCACTTCTCGGTTTCGCTCTTGATGAAGGCGCCGAATTCCTCGGGCGTGCCGCCGCCGGCCTGGCTGCCGGTGTCGGCGATGGCCTTTTGCACGTCCGGTTCCTTCAGGATGCGGTTGAACTCGGCATTGAGCTTGGCGATGATGGGCGCGGGCGTGCCGGCGGGGGCGACGATGCCCTGCCAGTTATAGGACTCGAAGCCCGGCAGACCGGATTCGGCCATGGTCGGCACGTCGGGCAGCACGGCCAGGCGCTTGGCGGAGGTGACCGCGATGGGGTGGATCTTGGCGCCCTGGATCGCGGGCAGCGCGGAATAGCCCATTTCGAACATCATCGAGATATGCCCGCCCATGAGGTCGGTCGCCGCCAGGCTGCCGCCCTTGTACGGGACATGGACGATGTCGATCTTGGCCTGCTCGCGGAACATTTCGCCGGACAGGTGGTGCGCGCCGCCCACGCCGGACGAGCCGAACGACAGCTTGCCGGGCTGCTTCTTGGCCAGCGCGATCAGGTCCGCCAGCGTCTTCACGGGCAGCTCGTTGTTCACGCTCAGCACCAGCGGGCTGTTCTCGATCAGGATGATCGGGGCCAGATCCTTCTGCGGATCGTAGGGCATGTCCTTCATCAGCGTCGGGTTGACCGCCATGGGCGCCAGGTTGCCCGTGCCGATGGTGTAGCCGTCGGGCGCGGCGCGCGCGATCAGGTTGGTGCCGACCACGCCGCCCGCGCCCGCCTTGTTCTCGACCACGATAGGCTGGCCCAGCGAGTCGCCCAGCTTGCGCGCCAGGAGGCGCACGCGGGTGTCGGCGAAGCCGCCCGGCGCGTAGGGCACGATCATGGTGATGGGCTTGGCCGGCCAGTCGGTGGTCTGGGCCTGGGCGGCGCCGCTGAAGGCGGTGGCGGCTGCCAGGGCGAAAATAAGGGGACGCAACGATTTCATGCAGATGACTCCTGGTTTTGTTTTTAGTGTGAACGGGCCCGCGGGCCGATCGCATTATGCCCAGCGGCATTGTCATCTGTCGTGATCTTTCCCAAGCGCCACGCGGATAGCATCAGCAGCGCGGCGCTGGCCGCCAGCACCTGCGGCAGGCCGACGCTCCACTGCGCGGCCCAGGACGCCAGCAACGGCCCCAGGATCTGCCCGGCGGCGAACGCCGCGGTCATGAGGGCTGCCGCGCGCGGCGCGGAGGCACCCGCCGAGCGCCTGGCGGCCAGCATGCCTGCCTGCGTGATCACCATGAAGGTGCCGCCCACCAGCACTGCGGCCACGATCACGGCGGCGATGTGGTGCCAGACGGCCACGGCCAGCATGCCCAGCGCCATGAGAGCCTGGGCGGCGCGCCAGATTTGCACGCTGTCGCGGCCCCGTGCCAGGCGAGGAACCAGCAGGCAGGACACCGCCGCGGCCAGGCCGAACAGGGGCCAGGCCCAGCCGAAGATGGCCGGGTCGGGAATGATTTCCTTGGCCATCGCCGGCAGGAAGGTGGCTGGGACGATGTAGCCCACGCCGAACGCGCCATAGTGCAGCGCCAGCGCAGGGATGTCGCGCGGCAGCCGGGCGGCGTGAGCCGCGCTGGCCGATCGCGCCGGCATTGGCGTGGCTTGGCGGCGCAGCCCTGACCAGGCGCTTGCGGACAGCGCCAGCGCCAGCCCCCCCAGCGCGATCCAGACCGTGTCGGCGCGCGCGCCCCACGCCGCCAGCGCCAGGCAGGCCAGCCCCGTCAGCGCAATGCCCGCGCCCACGCCGGCGTAGGTCACGGCGGACGCGTCCGCCTCGCGTGGATCGCCCGCAGGCACCGCCCGCCATGCCGCCACGCAGATGAAGGCGCTGGCGCTGGCGTAGCCTGCGGCCAGCCGCAGCGCGCACCACATTGCCATGCCGTGCCAGAGCGGCATGGCCAGCGTCAGCAGCGCTACCGCAAGCAGGCTGGCCGCCAGCGTGCCGTGCAACCGGCGGATGGGCCAGGCGACCGCCGCCAGCGCACCCAGCAGATAGCCCACGTAATTGGCGGAGGCCAGCCAGCCGCCCTGCGCCAGCGACAGCCCGGCCTCCTGCGCCATCAGGGGCCAGACCGGCGTGAAGGCGAACCGGCCTATGCCCATGGCGGCGGCCAGGGCCAGCGCTGCGGGCCATGCCAGGGCGGAGGCGCCGCGCGAGGTGGAAGGGTAAATGGGCGTTGACATGGCCCTTACTCTACGGCTGTACTAATATCATTAATAGTGAATTATTAAGATAGCGAGTTCTCAAAATGAGAAACTTGGACCTCGATGCGCTGCAGATCTTCATGGCGGTTGCCGATCAGGGCGGCGTGGCGCGCGCCGCTGCCCACCTGAACCGCGTGCAGTCCAATGTGTCGACGCGCCTGAAGCAGCTGGAGGCCTCGCTGGAGGCGCCGCTGTTCCGGCGCCAGAATCGCCGGCTGGTGCTGTCGGACCAGGGGCGGGTGTTGTTGTCCTACGCCGACCGCCTGCTGCGCCTGGCTGACGAAGCCCAGGCCGCGGTACGCGACGGTTCCCCGCAGGGCGTGCTGCGCATCGGCACCATGGAAAGTACGGCCGCCGCGCGCCTGCCGCCCATTCTGGCGGCCTATCACGCGGCCTGGCCGCAAGTGCGGATCGAACTGGTGACCGGCACGTCGGGGGCGCTGGCAGCCAAGGTGCGCAACTACGAGATCGAGGCCGCGTTCGTGGCGCAGCCCTTTCCGGCCGAGGGCTTGGCGGCGATGGATGCGTTCAAGGAAGAACTGGCGCTGATTTCGCCCTTGGCCTGGGACCCGATCGACAGCCCCAAGGATCTGGGAGAGCGCAGCGTGATCGCCTTCGCGGCGGGATGCTCATATCGGCGCATCCTGGAGTCCTGGCTGAACCAGGAAGGCGTCGCGCCGGGCAAGGTGATGGAGTTCGCCTCGTACCACGCCATCGTCGCCTGTGTGGCGGCGGGTTCGGGCGTGGCCATCGTGCCGCGTTCGGTGCTGGCGGTGCTGGGGGCGGAGCACACGGTGCGCATCGGCGCCCTGTCCGGCTCGCATGGCAGGGCCCTGACTCAGCTGGTCTGGCGCGCCGATGACGACACGCCGGCCTTGCAGGCCCTGCGGCACAAGCTCGATTCGCCGCAAGGCTGAGGCATGCCGCGCGTGATGCGCGGCCCTTTTGCGCTTAGAAGCGGTAGCCGACGCCCAGCGTCGCGACCCACGGATCGATGCGCGCGGTGCCGATGTGCTGGCCGTCCAGCTTCACCTTGGAGCGGATGTCGATGTAGCGGATGTCCGCGTTCATGAACCAGCGCTCGTTGATCTTGAAGTCCGCGCCCAGTTGCGCGGCCACGCCCCAGGAGTCGCCCAGCTTCAGGTCCGAGCCCTTCAGCGCGCCTTCGGCCTGGGTGTCGAAGAAGTGGGTGTAGTTGATGCCCACGCCGATGTAGGGCTGGATCATGCTGTCGGGCAGGATGTGCCATTGCAGGCTCAGCGTCGGCGGCAATTGCTTGGTCGAGCCGATCTTGCCCAGGCCGCTGCCGCTGACGTCATGCTGGAAGGGCCAGGCGCCCAGCAGTTCGATACCGATGTTGCGCGTGGCCATGTAGGTCAGCGTGAAGCTCGGGCGCACGTTGTTGCTCACGTCGAGTCCGACGCTGCCATTGAGCACGGTGCCGTTGTTGGACGAGGGGCGGACCTGCGTCACGCCGACCTTGAACAGCACGTCGCCCGCTTCGTGGGCGTGCGCGGGGGCGGCGAGCGTGCCAGCGGCGAGCAGGCCGGCGATGGCGGTGGCGCGGATACGGCCGTTCAGCGAAAACATTCTCTTCTCCGATCTTTCCATTGGGTGAGACGACAGGTTCTCAAACCTGGCGTCCGGCCCGCTTGATGTGTGTCAAATCGTGAAAAGACCGCAATCGGAAAGTGGTTATGTTGCAACAGGCCGGAGGGCAGGCAAAAAAAATCGCCGCCGGCGCAATGCGCTCGGCGGCGATCCGGTTGAGCCTGATCGTGGCGATCAGCGCGGCAGTTCGCTGCTGCCCATGAGGTAGGCGTCCACCGAGCGCGCGCACTGGCGGCCTTCGCGGATGGCCCAGACCACCAGGGACTGGCCGCGGCGCATGTCGCCGGCGGTGAAGACCTTCTCGACGTTGGTGCGGTAGTCGTCGGTATTGGCGCGCACGTTGCCGCGCGCATCGCGGTCCACGCCGAAGGCGTCCAGCACCGTCTGCACGGGCGACACGAAGCCCATGGCCAGCAGCACCAGGTCGGCCTTGATCTCGAATTCAGAGCCTTCGACTTCGCGCATCTTCATTTGGCCGGTGGCTTCGTCCTTGAACCATTCGACGCGCGCGCCGATCAGCTTTTCGACCTTGCCATTGCTGCCCTGGAGCAGCTTGGTGGTCACGGACCAGTCGCGCTCGCAGCCTTCCTCGTGCGAGGACGAGGTGCGCATCTTCAGCGGCCAGTACGGCCAGGTCATGCTCTTGTTTTCGCTTTCCGGCGGTTGGGGCATCAGCTCGAATTGCGTGACCGAGGCTGCGCCGTGGCGGTTGCTGGTGCCGACGCAGTCGGAACCCGTGTCGCCGCCGCCGATCACCACCACGTGCTTGCCCTTGGCCAGCGTCTGGTTGGTGAGCCGGTCGCCCGCCACCGCCTTGTTCTGCTGGCGCAGGAAGTCCATGGCGAAGTACACGCCCGACAGCTCGCGGCCGGGAACCGGCAGGTCACGCGGCGTTTCCGAACCGCCGCTCATCACTACCGCGTCGAACTCGGCCAGCAGCGATTCCGGCGTGCGCACCGTCAGGCCGTCGGCCACGGGGTCGCTGGGATTGCCGATGTAGGTCGACGGCGCGAACTCCACGCCCTCGGCTTCCATCTGCGAGATGCGGCGGTCGATCTGGTGCTTTTCCAGCTTGAAGTCGGGGATGCCGTAGCGCAGCAGGCCGCCGATGCGGTCGCTCTTTTCGAACAGCGTCACCGAATGGCCGGCGCGGGCCAGCTGCTGCGCGCACGCCATGCCGGCGGGGCCGGAGCCCACCACGGCAACCTTCTTGCCGGTCTTGCGCGCCGGCACCTGCGGCGACACCCAGCCCTCGGCCCAGCCCTTGTCGATGATGGCGTGCTCGATGGACTTGATGCCGACAGCGTCGCTGTTGATGTTCAAGGTACAGGCAGCTTCGCACGGCGCCGGGCAGATGCGGCCGGTGAACTCGGGGAAGTTGTTGGTGGAGTGCAGGACGTCCAGCGCGCGCTTCCAGTCCTGCCGGTACACCAGGTCATTCCAGTCCGGGATGATGTTGTTGACGGGGCAGCCGTTGTTGCAGAACGGGATGCCGCAGTCCATGCAGCGCGCCGCCTGCTGCTTGGCCTGGTCGTCGCTCAGGTGCAGCACGAATTCGCGCCAGTTCTTCAGCCGCTTCTGCGGGGCCTCGGAGGCCTCCTGCAGACGCTGAAATTCCATAAAGCCGGTAATCTTTCCCATGGTATCCCTCACGCAGCCAGTTGTTGCGGGTTGGCTGCACGCCACATTTCACCCAATGCGCGGCGGTAGTCCGTCGGCATGATTTTCACGAATTTGCCGCGCGAGGCTTCCCAGTCGCCCAGGATTTCGCGGGCGCGGAAGCTGCCGGTGTAGCGGAAGTGGTCTTCCACCAGGCGGCGCAGGATGGTTTCGTCCGTTTCGCGTTCACCGCCGCGCTGCGCGCTGTGCCAGACGTCGATGTTGTTCTGGGCGAGCTGTTCCGCGTGCGGCACGATGCTTTCCAGTTCGACCATGGACAGGTTGGCGCGCTGCTTGAGCGTGCGTTCCGGATCCCACACGTAGGCCACGCCGCCCGACATGCCTGCCGCGAAGTTGCGGCCCGTGGCACCCAGTACGACGACGGTGCCGCCGGTCATGTATTCGCAGCCGTGGTCGCCGGTGCCTTCCACGACGGTGGCCGCGCCCGAGTTGCGCACCGCGAAACGCTCGCCGGCCACGCCGTTGAAGAACGCCTCGCCCGCCAGCGCGCCGTACAGCACGGTGTTGCCGGCGATGATGTGGTCGGGGCCGAAGCCGCGGAAGTCGTTGGGCGAGCGCACGATGATGCGGCCGCCGGACAGGCCCTTGCCGACGTAGTCGTTGCCTTCGCCCACCAGGTCCATCGTGATGCCGTGGGCCAGGAACGCGCCGAAGCTTTGGCCGGCCGTGCCGTTGCACTGGATGTGGATGGTGTCGTCCGGCAGGCCGTCATGGCCATAGCGCGCGGCCACCGCGCCCGACAGCATGGCGCCGATGGTGCGGTTGCGGTTGCGCACGGGGACGATGAACGAAACCTTCTCGCCGCGTTCCAGCGCGGGCTTGCTGCGCTCGATCAACTGGTGGTCCAGCGCGCCGGCCAGGCCGTGGTCCTGCTCTTCGGTCTGGCGCACGTCGGCGTCGGATTGCGTTTGATGGAACACGCGGGCGAAGTCCAGGCCCTGGGCCTTCCAGTGCTCCACGCCCGAACGCATGTCCAGCAGGTCGGCGCGGCCGATCAGGTCGTCGAACTTGCGGATGCCCAGCTGGGCCATGATTTCGCGGACTTCCTCGGCGATGAAGAAGAAGAAGTTCACGACGTGCTCGGGCTTGCCCTGGAATTTCTTGCGCAGGACCGGGTCTTGCGTGGCCACGCCCACCGGGCAGGTGTTCAGGTGGCACTTGCGCATCATGATGCAGCCTTCCACGACCAGCGGCGCGGTCGCGAAGCCGAACTCGTCGGCGCCCAGGAGCGCGCCGATGACGACGTCGCGGCCGGTCTTCATCTGGCCGTCGGCCTGCACGCGGATGCGGCTGCGCAGGCGGTTGAGCACCAGCGTCTGTTGCGTCTCGGCCAGGCCCAGTTCCCAGGGCGTGCCCACGTGCTTGATGGACGACACCGGGGAGGCGCCCGTGCCGCCGTCATGGCCGGCGATCACGACATGGTCGGCCTTGGCCTTGGCCACGCCCGCGGCCACCGTGCCCACGCCGACTTCCGACACCAGCTTGACCGATACCGAGGCCTTGGAATTCACGTTCTTCAGGTCGTGGATCAGCTGGGCCAGGTCTTCGATGGAATAGATGTCATGGTGCGGAGGGGGCGAGATCAGGCCCACGCCCGGCACCGAGTAGCGCAGCTTGGCGATGTATTCCGACACCTTGTGGCCGGGCAGCTGGCCGCCTTCGCCGGGCTTGGCGCCTTGCGCCATCTTGATCTGGATCTGGTCGGCCGACGACAGGTATTCGGCGGTCACGCCGAAACGGCCCGAGGCCACCTGCTTGATCTTCGAACGCAGCGAATCGCCCTTCTTCAGTTCGACGTCCGCTTCGATGCGGTCCGAGCCCAGCACCGAGGCCAGCGTGTCGCCGTCCTTGATGGTGCTCTTGCCTTCGCGCATTTCGGCGCGGTAGCGCAGTTCGTCCTCGCCGCCTTCGCCGGTGTTGGACTTGCCGCCGATGCGGTTCATGGCCACGGCCAGCACCGAGTGCGCTTCGGTGGAGATCGAGCCCAGCGACATGGCGCCGGTGGCGAAACGCTTGACGATGTCCTTGGCGGATTCGACGTCGTCCAGCGGAATCGCGCGCGACGGATCGAAGCGGAACTCGAACAGGCCGCGCAGCGTCATGTGGCGGCGGCTCTGGTCGTTGATGATCTGCGCGTACTCCTTGTACGTGCGGTAGTTGTTGGCGCGCGAAGCGTGCTGCAGCTTGGCGATGGAATCCGGCGTCCACATGTGCTCTTCGCCGCGTACGCGATAGGCGTACTCGCCGCCCGCGTCCAGGTCGTTGGCCAGTACCGGATCGGTGCTGAAGGCGGCGCGGTGCTGGCGCAGCGCTTCCTCGGCCACCTGGAAAATGCCGATGCCTTCGATGTTGGAGGCGGTGCCGGTGAAGTACTTGTTCACCAGCGCGGTCTGCAGGCCCACGGCTTCGAAGATCTGCGCGCCGGTATAGGACATGTAGGTGGAAATGCCCATCTTGGACATGACCTTGTTCAGGCCCTTGCCGATGGCCTTGATGAAGTTCTTGACCGCCTTTTCGGGGTCGTTCATCTTGCCCAGCGATTCCAGCGCCAGGTAGGGGTGGATGGCTTCCGCGCCGTAGCCGCCCAGCAGCGCGAAATGGTGCACTTCGCGCGCCGAGCCGGTTTCCACGACCAGGCCGGTGTTGGTGCGCAGGCCGGCGCGGATCAGGTGCTGGTGGACCGCGGACGTCGCCAGCAGCGCGGGGATGGCCACGCGCTCGCTGTCGACCAGGCGGTCGGACACGATCAGGATGTTGTAGCCGCTGCGCACCGCGTCCACGGCGCGCGCGCACAGCGCGGCCACGCGGGCTTCGATGCCCTCGGGGCCCCAGGCGGCGGGATAGGTGATGTCCAGCTCGAAGCTGCGGAACTTCTTGCCCGTGACCTGCTCGATGTCGCGGATCTGCGCCATGGCGGCGAAGTCCAGCACCGGCTGCGACACTTCCAGGCGCAGCGGCGGGTTGACGTTGTTGATGTCCAGCAGGTTCGGCTTGGGGCCGATGAAGGACACCAGCGACATCACCAGCTGTTCGCGGATGGGGTCGATCGGCGGGTTCGTGACCTGCGCGAACAATTGGCGGAAGTAGTTGTAGAACGGCTTGGCGCGATCGGACAGCACGGCCAGCGGCGCGTCGTTGCCCATCGAGCCGATGACTTCCTCGCCCGTCGTGGCCATCGGTTCCAGGATGAACTTGTAGTCTTCCTGGGTCCAGCCGAAGGCCTGCTGGCGGTCCAGCAGCGACACCTGCGACTGTGTGGCGACGGCGGCCTGGCGCGGGGCCGGCAGCGATTCCAGCTTGATCTGCAGGCGTTCGATCCACTGGCGGTACGGCCGGCTGTTGGCCAGCTGCAGCTTGATCTCGGCGTCGTCGATGATGCGGCCCTGTTCCAGGTCGATCAGGAACATCTTGCCCGGTTGCAGGCGCCACTTCTTGACGATGCGGTTCTCGGGGATGGACAGGGTGCCGGCTTCGGAAGCCAGGATGACCATGTCGTCATCGGTGACCAGGTAGCGGGCCGGGCGCAGGCCGTTGCGATCCAGCGTGGCGCCGATCTGGCGGCCATCGGTGAACGCAACCGCGGCGGGGCCGTCCCACGGCTCCATCATGGCGGCGTGGTACTCGTAGAAAGCGCGGCGGCTTTCGTCCATCTGCGTGTGCTGTTCCCAGGCTTCCGGGATCATCATCATCATGGCGTGGGCCAGCGAGTAGCCCGAATTCACCAGCAGTTCCAGGCAGTTGTCGAACGTGGCGGTGTCCGACTGACCTTCGTAGACGATGGGGTACAGCTTCTTCAGGTCGTCGCCCAGCACGGCCGACTGCATCATGCCTTCGCGCGCGCGCAGCCAGTTGAAGTTGCCCTTGACCGTGTTGATTTCGCCGTTGTGGGCAATCATGCGGTACGGGTGGGCCAGCGGCCAGGCGGGGAACGTGTTGGTCGAGAAGCGCTGGTGCACCAGCGCCAGGGCCGACACCGTGCGCGGGTCGGCCAGGTCGCGGTAGTAGCGGCCGACCTGGTCGGCCAGCAGCAGGCCCTTGTAGACCACGGTGCGCACCGAGGCCGAGGGCACGAAGTATTCCTTGCCGTGCGCCAGATGCATGTTCTGGATGGCGTGGCTGGCGGTCTTGCGGATCACGTACAGCTTGCGTTCCAGCGCGTCCGGCACCATCACGTCGGCGCCGCGGCCGATGAACAGCTGGCGGATCACGGGTTCGCAGGCGCGCACGGCGGGCGACATGGGCATGTCCACGTCCACCGGCACGTCGCGCCAGCCCAGGACGACCTGGCCTTCGGCGCGCACGGAGCGTTCCAGCTCCTGTTCGCAGGCCAGGCGCGAGGCCGTTTCCTTGGGCAGGAACACCATGGCCACGCCGTACTCGCCGGGAGGCGGCAGCGTGATGCCTTGATGGCCGAGCTCGTCGCGATAGAGCGCGTCGGGAATCTGGATCAGGATGCCGGCGCCGTCGCCCATCAGCTTGTCCGCGCCGACCGCGCCGCGGTGGTCCAGGTTTTCCAGGATCTTCAGGCCCTGCTGGATGATGGCGTGGCTTTTCTTGCCCTTGATATGGGCGACGAAACCGACGCCGCAGGCGTCATGCTCGTTCTTGGGGTTGTACAGGCCCTGGGCGGAAGGCAGCCCGATGCGGCTGGCATCGATGGGGGTCGCCTTGGGCGGGGGACAGGAGTCGATCGGGGTAATTTGGGGCATGGCGCGCTCCGCAGTGGGCCTGCGTCGTAATGTTGCAGTGCAGGAGACGGACAATACCCCCGACATGAGTAGGGTGCAATAGGAATAAATAGGGTATGTCCCCTATTTTTAATATGGACTGTCATTGATAGTTAATTTGGTGACGCATCAATAGCCGCGCCAAATGGGCCTCGCCAGGAGGGTATGCACCAGTAAGGTGCTCGCTCATGCGACAAATCGCCTTTTTTCTTGTTATACGACCCCATTTATTTGGGGATTTTGATAGCTGCAGCTGGCGTCGGCGTTGCGGAAACGCCAATGCGCACGGCGGTCTGCGCCGTAGTGGTACGCCACAATGAAAGAACCCGCCGTTCAGGCGGGTCCGTAATCAGGAGGATGTCGACGTGGGCGTCGTGGTGGGCGGCGAGGAACTCGGCTCCGCGTCGGTAGACGCCGCCGCCGGCTTCTTGCGCGGACGTCCGCGCTGGCCAGGTGCGACCCGGCGGCTGGCGGTATGGGCCAGGCTGGCGATGAAGGCGGGACCGCCCAGCGCCCATTGTCCGGAGACAGCCTGGTCGATGCGTTGCGTTTCCTCGCGCGACAGGCCGTCCTGCAAGCGCTTGCGGTAATTGGCCTGGCGGTCGAACGGGGTATTGCCACAGGCCCAGTAGTCTGCGTGGTCCGACTGCCATTGCGCGGGCGCAGCGGTGGTGTTGCCGGTATGGCTGGAAGCGGACGACCAGGGCCAGGAATCGGGATCCTGCGAGGCGCCGCTGCGCACCGGGTAGGTTTCGAGCCAGACCAGCGACGGCAGCACCCAGGCGCCCGGTTCCAGCAAGGCAGAGCGGTAGCGGCCGGCGAAGACCCGGCCGCCGCGCAGGCGCGCCGCAAGGTTGCGGCCCAGCGTCTGCATCAGGCGCGGCAGGCCTTCCTCGTCCGCGGGCGTGGCCAGCAGCAGGATGCGGTCGTTGGCAAGCAGCCAGCCGTGAACCGAGACTCGGTGGCGTTGGGCGGATTCGCCCAGCCACGTGGCCAGTTGGTTCAATATGTCGGCCGGCGCGGGCTGCGACGGCGCCGCCAGCGGCTGGATGAAGTTGGCCTGCACCAGTTGGGGCAGCCCAGGGGCGTACAGACGGGGCAGACGGGCCATAGTGTCAGGACTTGCGTATTTGGAAGAACGGGTTGTCTTCGCTCACGGTATATAAATAGTGCCACGGTGGGCGCTGGTCAAGTCCCGTGATCATGGTCAGGGCAGGAAATCGCTTTTTTTCTGTCGTTCGTACCCCATAAAGCCCAGGTTAACATTCGGCGACGGAACGTCGTACCGTGGATATCCCCTAATCCGCGAGACGTTCTTTCCCATCATTCCGACCGGAGGAAAGCAATGGCAGTCGCCCTGGAACTCATTTCGCAGCATCGCTGCTTCGGCGGCTGGCAGCGCTATTACCGCCACGAGTCCGCGGAGATCGGCCTGCCCATGCGCTTCTCCGTCTACCTGCCGCCGCAGGCCGAGCAAGGCCCGGTTCTGGTGCTCTTCTACCTGGCGGGCCTGACCTGCACGGAAGAGACCTTCATGATCAAGGCGGGCGCCCAGCGCCTGGCCGCCGAGCTTGGCGTCATGCTGGTCGCCCCGGACACCAGCCCACGCGGCGCCAACGTGGCCGGCGAGGACGAAAGCTGGGACCTGGGCACCGGCGCGGGCTTCTACGTGGACGCCACCACCCCCGCCTGGCGCGAACGCTACCGCATGTACAGCTACGTGACGCAGGAACTGCACGGCATCGTCACGGGCGAGGCCCTGCCCGGCGACGCGTCGCGCACCGGCATCTTCGGCCATTCCATGGGCGGCCACGGCGCGCTGGTGCTGGCGCTGCGCAACCCCGGCAAGTTCCGCTCGGTGTCGGCGTTTGCGCCCATCGCCGCGCCCAGCCAGTGCCCCTGGGGCAAGAAGGCGTTCGGCGCCTACCTGGGCGACAGGACCGAGGATTGGGCCGCGTACGACGCATCCGCGCTGATGCGCGGCGCCACCAACCCATTTCCCGCTGGCATCCTGATCGATCAAGGCGAGTCGGATCAATTCCTGGCCGAACAGTTGTATCCCGAGGTGTTCGAGGCAGCCTGCGCCGCCGCTGGCCAGCCGCTGGACCTGCGGCGCCATCCGGGCTACGACCATGGCTACTACTTCATCTCGACGTTCATCGAGGATCACATCCGGTTTCACGTCGAGCGGCTTGGAAAACCGGCGCCCTGAGGGCGCGCTTCTATACTGGCGGGCCTGCCGCGGCAGGCTGCTTGCGCGCCCCGGCGCGCCGCCTGCGGTCTGTGCTCAATAGGAACGCCTGATTTGATCAACGGAATCGCTCCCTTCGTCTGGATACTGCTGGGCGCCGTCGTCGTCCTGTTGCCGGGCATCGTCATGCTGCTGGGCCGCGGCGGCCCGCGAGACGAGCGCGGCCGCAGGATGTTCCAGTTCCGGCCGGTGCGCCGCCTGTTCGGCCTGATGCTGGTGCTGCTGGGATGCGTGTCGGGGCTGCTGGCCCTTTCGCTGGTGCAATTCTTCCGCCTGACGACCGATGAGCCGGTGGCGCATATTGAAGTTCGGCAGGTGGCCGACGGCCAGTTCCAGCTCAGCGCCAGCGCGCCTGGCACCGGCACCAAGCAGTACGTCCTCTATGGGGATCAGTGGCAGATCGATGCGCGGGTCGTGCGCTGGCGCCTGCCGGCGCTGATGGCCGGCGTGCCGCCGCTGTACCGGCTGGAGCGCCTGTCCGGCCGCTATAGCGATGCGGCGCGGGAAGCCTCGGCCACGCGCTCGGTCCACGCGCTGGACGACTGGCCGGCGCCGGATCTGGCATCGCTGAAGAAGAATTTCCCGAACTGGTTCCCGTTCGTCGATGTCCAATTTGGCAGCGCTGCGTATATGCCGCTGTTCGATGGCGCCCGCTACCAAGTGTTGATGGATCCGCGCGGGGCGCTGTTCGTGCGGCCCGACGGCGAAGCTACGGCCGAGGGCTTGAAGCGGCTGGGCTGGTAGGGCAAGCCGCAACCGCGTCCGGATTCAGGGGCTGGCCATCCGCCGGCAGCGCTCGTTTGTCTCATGGCGGCAAACCACCCCGAAAAAAATAAACGGGGACACAATGAGACGAATGAAACTTTGACGCGCCGCAATAGTCGAATTAGCACTCCCAATACTAGAGTGCTAACATCGAATCCATGTCGTTATCCCTTCGCCATCCGGAGACCCCCGCTATGAAGCAACCCAGTACCTCGTTGGCCGCTACCGGCAACGCCCTGGCGTTGGCCATTGCCAATCCGGGCGCACTTGGCACGATCGACGCTTATATCTCCTCGGTCAACCGCCTGCCGGTCTTGTCCGCGGAACGTGAAACCGAGCTAGGCCGCCGCCTGCGCGACCAGGAAGACCTGGGCGCCGCGCGCGAACTGATTCTGTCGCACCTGCGACTGGTGGTGTCGGTGGCGCGTCAGTACCTGGGCTATGGATTGCCGCATGCCGACCTCATCCAGGAAGGCAACGTGGGCCTGATGAAGGCCGTCAAGCGCTTCGACCCCGAGCGCGGCGTGCGCCTGGTGTCGTTCGCCGTGCACTGGATCAAGGCCGAAATCCACGAGTACATCATCCGCAACTGGCGGCTGGTGAAGGTCGCGACCACCAAGGCCCAGCGCAAGCTGTTCTTCAACCTGCGCAGCATGCGCCCCGACGGCCAGACGCTGGATCCGGAACAGGTCGACCACATCGCGCGCGAACTGAACGTGCGCCGCGAAGACGTGAGCGAAATGGAAGTGCGCCTGTCCGGCCGCGACATGTCGCTGGAAAACCAGGACGATGACGATGACAGCTACGCGCCCATCGCCTATCTGTCCGACGAGGGCCGCCAGGAACCCACCCGGGTGCTGGAACGCGCCGCCCGCGACCAGCTGCAAAGCGCCGGCCTGACCGACGCGCTGCAAGCGCTGGATCCGCGTTCGCGCCGCATCGTCGAGGCCCGCTGGCTGCAGGACGACGGCGGCGCCACGCTGCACGAACTGGCGCAGGAGTTCGGCGTGTCGGCCGAGCGCATCCGCCAGATCGAAGCGGCCGCCCTGAAGAAGATGCGCGGCAACCTGGCCTCTTGAGGCGCTTGTCGAACCATGCGAAGGGCCGCGATCAGCGGCCCTTTTGCTTTTCCGGCGCGCCGCGGCCGCGCATGAATATATTGATACAAATTCGGGCGGAAATTTTGCGCGGCGCGAGAAACTTAATGAGGATCGCACCGCCTAACTTCATGTAGACCGCGAACTTCGGTTAGCAGTCTTGTCATCCGTCTCGGCTTCTCCTCTTTCCCCTCCCCTATGAGACGGATGCTTGCGGGGCACCATGCATACCTGGTGCCCCGTTTTTTATGCGCGTCCGGTTCGCGCCTGCACCGGACTCAAGTGGCCAACGCCGTGCGCAGCCGGAGCAAGAAGCGCGGCTTGTCTAGGCCGCCTGGGCGTTGTCGGAGGCCGTCATGGCGCCATGCCACAGCGCGTCCTGCACGCGCCGTACGCCGGTCGCCATTGAACCGTCCTGGTACAGCTTGATCCAGCGGTAGCCGGGCGCCATGTTGTCCACCACGTGCTTGCCGTCGCGGATGCTGAACTGGAAGCAGGTCGACGGCGTGGCCAGCAGGCGCAGGTTGTGGCGGCGGCGGTCGAACTCATGGTGCACATGGCCCCACAGCAGCACGCGGACCTGCGGCCAGCGCGCCAGCAGCTTGAACAGGGCCTGCGGGTTGTCGATCATCATCGAATCGTGCCAGTGGCTGTCGATCTGCATGGGGTTGTGATGCATGGCGACCAGCGTGTGGCGGCCCGGAGCCTCGGCCAGCGCGGCCTCCAGCAGGTCGAGCTGGCTCGCGGGCAGATGGCCGGCGTTGGAACCGGGCACGGTGGTGTCCAGCGTGACCACGCGCCAGGCGCCCACGTCCGTCACCGGGACCGACCATTGCGGCAGTTCCTGGCGCATCACGGCCGGCAGATCATGGTTGCCGGGCAGACAGCGGATGCAGGCCTGCGCCAGCGCCGGCGCCTCGGACAGGACGCGCGCCAGCCGGCGATAGGCTGCGGCCTCGCCGTCCTGGGACATGTCGCCGGTCGCCAGCAGCAGATCGGGATGCTTGCCGTCCGCCTCGATCTGGCGCAGCACCGCGCGCAGGCTGGCGTCCGTGTTGACGCCCAGCATCGAGGTTTCAGGTTCGCCGAACAGATGGCTGTCGGTCAGCTGGACCAGCATGGCGGGCGCGTCGTCGCGCCGGGTCAGGGAATGAATCCGGGCCAAGTGCCGCTCCTGCAAAGTTTGTGCGATTCCACATTACCCAAAAAACACGGCGCGACGCGTATCGCTTGTCCGCATTGGGGTAACGAAACGTGCATTCTCCACGATTCCTGGTAGTTCCTGCTCCGGTCCGGGAGGAAAAAGCCGCTATTCTTGTGGAACTTCACACAAGCTCCCCCCACAGAACATGGATGTAGGTTTTCTCGTATTCGGCCTGGCGGGTCTGTTGACGCTGGTCTGCTTCATGCCGCCCCTGGCCGGCCGCCTCAAGCTGCCCTATTCGGTGCTGCTGGCCATCGTCGGCTGTCTGCTGGGCATCATCGTGCACGTCCACGGCTGGGCGCCCAGCTGGATCGGCGACTTCCTGGATTCACTGGAACGCTTCGAGATTTCGTCCGAAACCTTCCTGATGGTGTTCCTGCCGGTGCTCTTGTTCGAGACCGCGCTGTCCATGAACGTGCGGCGCTTGATGGACGACATCGGACCCATCCTCATGATGGCCATCGTGGCCGTGGTGGTCTGTACCGTGGTGGTCGGCGTCACGCTGGACGCCATTTCGCCCTACGGCTTGGTGGTCTGCCTGCTGCTGGGCGCCATCGTCGCCACCACCGACCCCGTGGCGGTGGTGGGCATCTTCCGCGAAGTGGGCGCGCCCAAGCGCCTGACCACCCTGGTCGAAGGCGAAAGCCTGTTCAACGACGCGGCCTCCATTGCCCTGTACTCCGTGCTGTTGGCCGTGCTGGGCGGCCATGGCGAACTCACCGCCAGCGGCATCTTCAACGACTTCATCGTGCACTTCATCGGCGGCGGCCTGGCGGGTTTCGCCATGGGCCGGCTGGCCTGCTTCCTGTTCGCCTGGCTGCGCGGCTTTCCCACCGCGGAAATCACGCTGACCCTGACGCTGGCCTATCTGTCCTTCTTCATTTCCGAGCACTACCTGAACGTGTCGGGCGTGGTCGCCACCGTGATCGCGGGCCTGGTGGTGGGATCCACCGGCCGCACGCGCATGTCGCCGACCACCTTCGAATACCTGTCCAGCGCCTGGGAGCAGTTCGGCTTCTGGGCCAACTCGCTGATCTTCCTGTTCGCGGCCATGCTGATCCCCAAGCTGATGGCGGCCGCCGACTGGCAGGAACTGGCGCTGGTGGCCGTGGTGTTCGTGGCGACGCTGGTCGCGCGCGCCATCGTCGTCTTCGGCCTGTTGCCGCTGCTGGGCCTGACTCGGCTGGGGACCAAGGTCAGCAGGCCCTACAAGGTTGTCATGCTGTGGGGCGGCCTGCGCGGCGCGGTGTCGCTGGCGTTGGCGCTGGCCGTGACGGAGCAGACCGGGGTGGCCGAAGAGGCGCGCCAGTTCATCGCGGTGGCCACCACCAGCTATGTGCTGCTGACCTTGTTCATCAACGGCATCAGCCTGCGGCCGCTGATTCGCATGCTGGGCCTGAACCAGTTGTCGCCGGTGGAGCGCACCATCCGCAACCAGGCGTTGGCCGTGGCGCTGGAAGACCTGCAGGGCAAGACCGAAGAGGTCGCCAAGACCGAGCATATCGGCACCGAGGTCCGCGACCGCATTCGCGCCGTGTTCGACGCCAGCCTGACCAGCGTGCATGACGGCCAGGTCAGCCAGATGACGGACGACCAGCGCGTGGCGGTGGGGCTGGCCATCGTGGCCCAGCGCGAAGAGGAAATGTTCTTCGACATCCTGAAGGCGCAGATCGTGGACTGGCGCATGGCCGAAACGCTGCTGGCGCGGGCCGAACGGCTGGAGGACGCGATCCGGCTGGGCGGCATTCCGGGTTTTGAGCGCGCCATCGTTGCCGACGTGCGCTATTCCACCGGTTTCCGGCTGGCCTTGCGGCTGCACTACCTGTTCGGCTTCCAGGGCTGGCTGGCGCGCGAACTGGGCCAGCGCTTCGCCAACCTGATGAGCAAGCGGTCGGTCGCGCAGCGCCTGATCGCCTTCGCGCGCGAACAGATCACGCCCCTGCTGGGCGAGGACGCCACGCAGCGCATCGTGTCCCTGCATCAGCGCCGCCTGGACCTGATCGAAAACGCCATGCAGGCCCTCAACCTGCAATATCCGTCTTATGCCCAGTGGCTGCAGGAAAGCTACCTGGGCCGCGTGGCCCGCGAAATGGAGCGTATCCGCTACCGCGACATGCTTGAGCAGTTCCTGATCAGCGGCGAGGTCTACGCCGACCTGATGGCGCAGTTGAAGAGCCGCTGGGCCCACATCGACAAGCACCCGCCGCTGGACATCGAAATGAGCGCGGCGGACCTGATCAAGCGCGTGCCGCTGTTCGAAGGCCTGTCCGCCGATTCCCTGCGGGCCATCAGCAAGCTGCTCAAGCCGCGCCTGGCGCTGCCGGATCAGCGCGTGCTGAACAAGGGCCGCCATGGCGAAGAAATGTGTTTCGTGGCCTCGGGCGCCGTGGCCGTGCATCTGCCGGACAACACCATGATCGAGCTGGGCAGCGGTGAATTCTTCGGCGAACTCGGCCTGCTGGGCGAACAGCAGCTGATGCCGGAGGTGACGTCGCTGGGTTACAGCAAGCTGCTGATGCTGTCCTCGCGCGATTTCCACGCCCTGCTGGCGCGCGACGAGCATCTGCGTGAACGTATCCAGGTCGTGGCCAAGCAACGCCTGCGCGCAATCGAAGTGTGGAAGCAGTTTTCGCAGGCCAATGCCGCGCCCGCCCCGGTCCCCGCGCCGGCCTCGGCGCCGAGCCCGGCCCAGGCCGCCGAGGCCGCGGAAGCGGCGGGCGCTGCGTCCGGCACCGATACCCAAGCGGCGCGCGAAGCCGCAGGGGCGGATGCGCCGCCTGCAAGCGGCCTGCCAGGGAATCTCGCCGGCAACGTCACCGACACCCCGGCGCTGGGCGAGCCGGGCATCGTTCCGCGTTGATTCAGGAGTCGTGGCGGCCCGCGCAGCCGCGGGCCGCGAGGCTCAGGCCGGGATTTCGCCGGCCGCGCGGCGTTGCATGATGTCTTCGATGATCACCAACGCCGCTTCCAGCGTGAATTCGCCTTCCGCAACCTGGCGCACGGCCGTGGCCGCGTCGATGGTGGCGATCTCCATCACCTCGCCGTCCCGGTTGGCAGGACGGGCATCGGCTGCCAGCACGCAGGTGCTGGTCAGGACATCCTCGACCTGATAGCCCTCGGGCAGTCGGCGGTGGATGCGCAGGATGGTGCGCAGGGGCGAGCGCCGTGTCAGGTCGGGCGCGTCCAGGCCCGCCTCTTCGCCGCATTCGCGCACCAGCGCCAGTTCCAGGTCTTCGCGGCTGCCGGCCAGGCCGCCGACCAAGGTGTCCCACATACCGGGATCGGTCGATTTGCTGAGCGCGCGCCGCGCGACCCACAGGCGGCCATCCGGCGTCCATGCGTTCAGATGCACGGCCTTGGTGAGCAGGCCCAGCGGCCGCACCGCCGCGCGTTCGATCACGCCCAGCGGCTCGTCGCCGTCCAGAACATCCAGCAATTCGTCGCGCCAGCCACGTAGGCAGTTGGCTTGGCGCAACAGTTGCGCGGCCTGTTCGAGCACGCCGTTCAGGTCTGCGCCGGGCTGCAGGTCCGCGCCGATGCGCAGGCTTGCGCCGTCCGTTGCGATGCCGGGCGCATCGCGCAATGCGTCGCACGCCGCATGCGTGGCCCAGCCGCAGCGACGCCCCGCTATATATAAAGCGCGCGCGCCTTCCGGGGCGGGCTCTTGCGCGCGGGCGCGCAGGTCGGCGTACAAGTCGGACAACTGCTTGGGCATCGTGGAACCGTGGTGATGATGTTGCCGACGATTTTATGCCACCCTGTTTATCGCGCGCGGTCAAGGGGCGCGCGGAGATGGGGGCGGGCCTGACGAATTCAAGGGCACTAACTTACATCTATTTGCGCGTCCGCTATAATCCGCCAGTTTCTTTGTGATTTCGAGTGGGAACGACAGGGGCCGCTCTATCTCCCCGTCACGCCCTACCATCTAATAATTGCGCGTTGCCCGGTTCCGGTGACTTCCGCCACTAGCGAACGGACCTTCGCGCCGTGTTTCGAGGTAAGCATGAAGAAGTGGAGAGGGATACTGGGGGCTTGTGCGATGCTGATTGGCAGCGTGGCAGGTGCTCAGGTGCAAGATATGCCCGGCGGCCCGAAGGTCAATCAGCTCAATCTGCATGAAGGCGTGACGGCAATCTCGCGCGACATCATGTGGTTGCATTGGATGCTGCTCACGATCTGTATCGTGATCTTCATCGGCGTCTTCGGAGTGATGTTCTACTCCATCTGGGCGCATCGAAAATCCCGTGGTCATAAAGCCGCGACCTTCCATGAGCATCTGGGCGTGGAAGTCGCCTGGACCGTCATTCCGTTCATCATCGTCATCGCCATGGCGCTGCCCGCCACCAAGACGGTGGTTGCGATGAAAGACACTTCCAGCGCCGACCTCACCGTGAAGGTCACCGGCTATCAATGGAAGTGGGGCTACGAGTACCTCGACGGCTCGGCCACCGGCATCAAGTTCCTTTCCACGCTCTCGACCCCGCGCGCTCAGATCGAGAATCGCGAACCCAAGGGCGAGTTCTACCTGATGGAAGTGGACAACCATCTGGTCGTCCCGGTGAACAAGAAGATCCGCATCGTGCTGACCGCGGCCGACGTCATCCACTCGTGGATGATTCCGGACTTCGGCGTCAAGCAGGACGCCATACCCGGCTTCCTGCGCGACACCTGGTTCAACGCCGACAAGCCTGGTATCTACCGTGGCCAGTGCGCGGAACTGTGCGGCAAGGATCACGCATTCATGCCCATCGTCGTGGAAGTCATGGCGCAAGCCGACTACGATAAGTGGGTTGAAGACCAAAAGAAGAAGATGGCGGCAAACGCCGACGATCCCAATAAAGAGTGGACGGAAGCCGAACTGGTTGCCCGCGGCGAAAAGGTTTTCGCGGCGAATTGCGTTGCCTGTCACCAGGCCAACGGCAAGGGCATCCCGGGCAGTTTCCCCCCGCTCGACGGAGACAAGGTTGTTCTGGGCCCGAAGGCCGAACAGATCAACACCGTGCTGAAGGGCAAGCCCGGCACCGCGATGGCGGCATTCGGCGGGCAGCTCAACGATGTCGAAATCGCAGCGGTCATCAGCTATACGCGCCATGCCTGGAGCAATGCAGGCAAGGGGCAGGACCCGACGGTTCTACCGAAGGACGTGCAGGCTGCGCGCTGATTGCGCGCGCCTCGCCACACCCTCGCAGAACCGGTTCCGTTTAGTTAGAGATACCCTGCCGGCCCCGTCGATCGGGCCCGGCACTCAGCAGGAAGGAGTCCATCATGAGCAGCGTCACTGTAGACCACGTGTCGCCGGGCCACGGCCACGGTCACGATGACCACCACCACGCCATCCCCACCGGCTGGCGCCGCTGGCTTTTCGCCACGAACCACAAAGACATCGGGACGATGTACCTCATCTTCTCGTTCGTCATGCTGCTGGAAGGCGGCACGCTGGCGCTATTGCTGCGCACCGAGCTCTTCGAGCCGGGCCTGCAGTTCTTCCGCCCCGAACTCTTCAACCAGTTCACCACCATGCACGGCCTCGTCATGGTGTTCGGCGCGGTCATGCCGGCCTTCGTGGGTTTCGCCAACTGGATGATCCCGATGCAGATCGGCGCCTCCGACATGGCGTTCGCCCGCATGAACAACTTCAGCTTCTGGCTGCTGCCGGTGGCCGCGATCATGCTGACCGCGTCGTTCTTCGTGCCCGGCGGCGCCACCGCGGCCGGCTGGACGCTGTACGCGCCGCTGTCGCTGCAGATGGGCCCGGGCATGGACCTGGCGATCTTCGCGCTGCACATCATGGGCGCTTCGTCCATCATGGGCGCGATCAACATCATCGTCACCATCCTGAACATGCGCGCGCCCGGCCTGACGCTGATGAAGATGCCGCTGTTCTGCTGGACCTGGCTGATCACCGCCTTCCTGCTGCTGGCCGTGATGCCGGTGCTGGCCGCCGCCATCACCATGGTGCTGACCGACCGCCATTTCGGCACGGGCTTCTTCAACGCCGCCGCAGGCGGCGACCCGGTCCTGTATCAGCACGTGTTCTGGTTCTTCGGGCATCCCGAGGTCTACATCATGATCTTGCCGGCGTTCGGCATCGTGTCGGCCATCGTGCCCGCGTTCGCCCGCAAGAAGCTGTTCGGCTACGCCTCCATGGTTTACGCGACGGCTTCCATCGCCGTGCTGTCCTTCATCGTGTGGGCGCACCACATGTTCACCACCGGCATGCCGGTGACGGGCCAGCTCTACTTCATGTATGCCACCATGCTCATCTCCATCCCCACCGGGGTGAAGGTGTTCAACTGGGTCGCCACCATGTGGCGCGGCTCCATGACGTTCGAGACCCCGATGTTGTTCTCGATCGGCTTCATCTTCGTGTTCACCATGGGCGGCTTCACCGGCTTGATCCTGTCGGTGGCGCCGATCGATATCCAGGTCCACGATACCTACTACGTGGTTGCGCACTTCCACTACGTGCTGGTGGCGGGCTCGCTGTTCGCCCTGTTCGCCGGCGCCTACTACTGGGTGCCCAAGTGGACCGGCCGCATGTACAGCGAAAAGCTGGGCAAGCTGCACTTCTGGTCGACGCTGATCTCGTTCAACGTCACCTTCTTCCCGATGCACTTCCTGGGCCTGGCAGGCATGCCGCGCCGCTACGCCGACTATGCGGGCCAGTTCACGACGTTCCACCAGATGGCCACCATCGGCGCGTTTTGGTTCGGCCTGTCGCAGCTGATCTTCCTGTGGGCGATGGTGCGTTGCTACATGGGCAAGGGCGAACCCGCCGCGGCCAAGCCGTGGGAAGGCGCCGAAGGCCTGGAATGGACCGTGCCGTCGCCTGCTCCCTTCCATACGTTCGAAACCCCGCCCGAAGTGAAGTAAGGCAGCCTTTCATGTTTCAGGTAGCACAGCAATGACACCCGAGCAGCGCCGCCGCAACAAGATCGCAGGTCTGGTCCTGCTGGCTTTCGTCATTGCCGTGTTTGCCTGGACCGTGCTGCGCGGCTCGGCCCTGCTGTCTGGCGTCGCGGTCAGCTAGGCGCGGGCCATGAGCGACGACCTGCGCGAAACCTCCCAGCGCAAGCTGAGTTTCCTTCAGACCATGAAGGCGGTGGCGTGGGGGTTCTTCGGCGTGCGCAAGGGGGCGGGCCATCGGGAAGACGTCGCCAAGCTCAACCCGGTCCATGTGATCGTGGCGGGGCTGCTGGCAGCGGCTATCTTCGTTACTGTGCTGGTATTAATTGTGCGTTGGGCCGTTTCCAGCCTGACTTGAATCACTTAATTCTATAAATCTGTACCAGGGAGAAAGCCATGAGTGCAAGCCACTCGGTTCAAGGTAAAGAGGCACCGTACTACTTCGTGCCCGCCGACTCGGGTCATCCCGTGCGTACGGCTGTGGCGCTGCTGTTCATGGGCCTGAGCGCCGCGGCCTGGATCAACGGCGTCAGCTGGGCCAAGTGGACCCTGCTGGCGGGCTTCATCGGTTTGATCGTGGTGCTGTACTACTGGTTCGGCGACGCCATCCACGAATCCGAGATCGGCCTGAACAGCAAGCGCATCGACGGTTCCTACCGTTGGGGCATGAGCTGGTTCATCTTCTCGGAAGTCATGTTCTTCGCGGCGTTCTTCGGCGCCCTCTGGTACACGCGCACCATCACCACGCCGTGGCTGGGCGACATGGACCACCGCCTGATGCTGTGGCCCGACTTCCAGGCCGTGTGGCCGAACTTCGGTCCCGCCGGCGTGGTCGAGCACTTCCAGACCGTCGGACCTTTCTGGCTGCCCACCATCAACACGGCGCTGCTGCTGAGCTCCGGCGTCACGTTGACCATCGCCCACCATGCGCTGCGCGAAAACCATCGCGGCAAGACCATTTTCTGGCTGCTGGCCACCGTGGTCCTGGGCTTCGTCTTCGTGGCCTGTCAGGCTTACGAATACCACCACGCCTATACCGAGCTGAACCTGAAGTTCAATTCGGGCGCCTACGGTTCGCTGTTCTATATGCTGACGGGCTTCCACGGCTTCCACGTGCTGCTGGGCGCCACCATGTTGACGGTCATCCTGATCCGCCTGATCCGCGGGCATTTCACGGCCGACCATCACTTCGGTTTCGAAGGCGCCGCCTGGTACTGGCACTTCGTGGACGTGGTGTGGCTGGGCCTGTACCTGTTCGTGTATTGGTTCTGAGCGTTACGCGGAAACTATGAAGCGCGCCAGTTCTTGTGTGAGAACTGGCGCGTTTTACTCATCTGCGATCGTGATGCACTTGCGGGAACCCGCGGCCCGGATGCCTATCTAAGGCCTGTGCTTTCGATCCAGCCCATGTAATGGGCGAACAGCACAAACAGGAACAGAGCCACCGACAATCCGATGCGCACCGTCAGCGCGTTGACCGTGCGGCTGGTGGTTCCCTTGTCCCGCATCAGGTAGACCAGAGCCGATGCCAGGCTGGCCAGAATCCCGATAAAGGCCAGGACGACGAAAACGCGCATGGTGGTCTCCGGACGAATCAGAGTAGTTATTGTAGAAATATGGCCCGACCGCATTCAACCCGATACACGGTAGCCGCCTTGCTGTTGCTGGGTGTCGCCGTGGTCATCCTGGCTTCGCTGGGGCAATGGCAATTGCGCCGCGGCGATGAGCGACGCGCCATTCTGGCCGCTATCGAAGCGGGCCGCAAGCAAGCGCCGCTGCCCTTGACCCCGGCCACCGATCCCGCCGAGATGACCGCCTGGCGTTCGGCCCAGGCCAGCGGGGTCTGGCTGCCGCAATTCAGTGTACTGCTGGACAATCGCAACCACGACGGCAAGCCCGGCTATTGGCTGGCCACGCCCTTGCTGCTGGACGCCGATGCGCGCCGCGCCGTGCTGGTGCTGCGCGGCTGGATTCCGCGCGTCATGGGCATCCAGGGCCAGGGTCCTGCGCAGCCTCCGCTGCCCGCCACGCCCGAAGGGCAGCAGACAGTGACGGGCGAACTGTCGCCGCGCGTGCCGCGCCTGTTCGAGATCTGGTCGCTGGGCGGGACGGAGCAATCCGCCTTGCCGGCATCGCTGCCCGCGGCTGGCGGCGTCTTGCCGCAGGTGCAGAACCTGCCGCTGGACGCATACGCCAAGTCCACCGGTCTGGCGCTGCTGCCCACGGTGCTGTCGCAATCCGCAAGCGGCGCGGAAGACGGCCTGGTGCGCGATTGGCCGCAGCCGTCCGTGGACTTCCAGCAGAACACGTCCTATGCCGTACAGTGGTTTGCCTTTGCCTCGATTGCCGCCGTCGCATGGCTGGTGGTGCTGGGGGGCGCCATCCGGCGCATGCGGCGCGCGCAGAACGCGCCCGGCGCCTGACCGGGACGCCGATTCTTAACCCGCAAGACGACAGGATACAAAGTGGCTCGCGACCTTTCCTCTACCAAGCCCGCACGCAAGCGCTCCCTGATGCCGATGCTGCTGGTGTTCCTGTGCTCGCTGGCGCCCATCGTCGCGGCGGTCGTGGTCTACATGAATCCGCAGTGGTGGCCCGATGAGTCCAGCAATTACGGCGCGCTCCTGAATCCGCAGCGGCCCATGCCCGCGGCCGCGGAATTGCGCCTGACCACGCTGGATGGCCAGCCTTTCGACCTGCAGAGCCTGAAGGGCAAGTGGCTGCTGGTGGCCGCCGACGGCGGCGCTTGCCCGGAAAGCTGCGCCCGCAAGCTCTTCATTGCGCGCAACAGCCATGCCAGCCAGGGCAAGAACGTCGACCGGCTGGCGCGTGTCTGGTTCATCACGGACGATGCGCCCGTGCCGGACAAGGTGCTGGAAGCCTACAAGGGCACGGTCATGGTGCGCGCGAATCCGGACCAATTGGCGCGGTTCCTGCTGGCGCGCGATACTGCGGCGGGCCAGCCCGGGCTGGAGGCGCCGATCTGGGTGATCGACCCGCTGGGCAACCTGATGATGCAGTACCCTGCCGAGGCCGATGGCGTGAAGGTGCGCAAGGACATCAGCAAGCTGGTGTACAGCTCGAGAATTGGGTAACCACCCCCGGAGCGCCTGCGGCGCTTCCCCCTCAAGGGGGGCGCCGAGCGGGCGCCGTGCATGAACCGGCACAGCCGGCTCCATGGCGGCCCGGATTGGGGCAGGATGGTTTTAATGCGTCGCGCGCGGCGCCGCAGATTGGATGTTTATGGAAATCGAACGCATCAAAGCGCGTTATCGCAAGCTTGTTTTCTTTACCTGGTTCCTGACGCTGGACCTCATCATGTTCGGCGCTTTCGTGCGGTTGACGGACTCCGGCCTGGGCTGCCCCGATTGGCCCGGCTGCTACGGCAGCGTGACGCCGCTGGGCGCGATGGGCGACATCCACGAAGCGTCGCAGGCCATGCCTTTCGGCCCGGTCACCTTGTCCAAGGCCTGGATCGAAATGATCCACCGCTATGTCGGCACCATCCTGGGCATGCTGATCATCGCCATCGTCTACATGGCCTGGCGCTACCGTAGCCAGCTGGGCCGTTCGCCCAAGCTGGCCGTCGTGACCCTGATCGCGGTTTGCGTGCAGGGCGCGTTCGGCGCCTGGACCGTGACCCACAAGCTGATGCCCGTCGTCGTGACCGCACACCTGGTGTTCGGCCTGTCGGTGCTGGCGTTGATGACCTGGCTGTCGGCGCGCGAGCGCCCGCATCTGGCCGTGGCCGCGGCGGCCGCGCGCTGGAAGCCCTGGGTGGCCGGGGGCTTTGCCCTGCTGCTGGTGCAGGTGACCCTGGGCGGTTGGGTCAGCACCAACTACGCCGCGCTGGCCTGCATGGACTTCCCCATGTGCCACGGAGCCTGGGTGCCGGAAATGGACTTCCATGGCGGCTATTCGGTCATCCGGGCGCTGGGCGAATTACCCTCGGGCGAGATGATCTCCCAGCCGGCGCTGACCGCGATCCACTGGGTCCACCGCAACTTTGCCTTCGTGGTGTTCCTGTACCTGGGCATACTGGCTTGGCGCCTGCGCGCCGAGCCTGGCCTGCGCGGCCCGGCCACGCTGATGCTGGCGCTGCTGGGCGCGCAGCTGCTGACCGGCCTGACCACGATCTTTTTCCAGTGGCCGCTGTTGATCGCGGTGCTGCACAATGGAGGCGCCGCCGGCCTGACCCTGGCCGCGGTGGTGTTGATGGTGCGTTTGTCCACAGCTGGACGTGCGCCCGCCGGGGGCTGCGGCCCCAATTCGGTGCGCGTTTAAAATAGGGCCCACTATGACCAGTATTGCTGCTCCCCAGCCCGGATTGTTCCGCCAGTATTTCGTCCTCACCAAGCCGCGTGTGACGCAGTTGGCGGTGTTTTGCGCCGTGATCGGCATGTTCCTGGCGGCGCCCGGCATTCCCGACATGCGCCGCGTGCTGTTCGGCACGCTGGGCATCTGGCTGCTGGCCGCGGCCGCTTTCGCCATCAATTGCCTGATCGAACAGGAAATCGACGCCCGCATGCTGCGCACCGCGCGCCGCGGCACGGCGCGCGGCACGATTTCGGCGTTCCAGGTGCTGAGCATGTCCGGGCTGCTGGGCGGCGCCGGCATGTTCGTGCTGTACCACCTGGTCAATCCGCTGACCATGTGGCTGACCTTCGCCACCTTCGTGGGTTATGCCGTCATCTATACCGTCATCCTGAAGCCGCGCACGCCGCAGAACATCGTCATCGGCGGCCTGTCGGGCGCCATGCCGCCCGCGCTCGGTTGGGCCACCGTGGCGGACTCGGTGCCGGCCGAGGCCTGGATCCTGGTGCTGATCATCTTCATCTGGACGCCGCCGCACTTCTGGGCGCTGGCGCTTTACCGCAACCACGATTACAAAAAGGCCGGCCTGCCCATGCTGCCGGTCACGCATGGCAACCAGTTCACGCGCCTGCACATCCTCTTGTACAGCGTGGCGCTGGTCGCCACCACGTTGCTGCCCTATGCCATCCGCATGAGCGGCGAACTCTATCTGGCGTCCGCGCTGGTGCTGGGCGGCATGTTCGTTTCCTATGCGTGGCGGCTGTATCGCGCCTACAGCGACGAGCTGGCGCGCAGCATGTTCCGTTTTTCCATACTCTACCTGGCGCTGCTGTTCGGCGCCCTGCTGGTGGACCACTGGGTCGGCCTGCTGCGCTGATCCCCTGGAGGTTGTCGATGTCCGTGTTTTCCACCAGCCGCCGGCTGGTCCTGCGCCTGGGCGCAGCCGCCGCTTTCACCGCCGCTCTGGCCGCCTGCGGCGACAGCAAGCCCGTCTTCAAGGGCAGCGACATCAGCGGCACCCAATTGGGTCGTGGCATGGAGCTGGTCGATTACAACGGCAAGACGCGCCAGTTGTCCGATTTCGCCGGCAAGGTGGTGGTCGTGTTCTTCGGCTTCACGCAGTGTCCGGACGTGTGCCCGACCTCGCTGGCCGAGCTGACCGAGGTCATGAAGAAGTTGGGTCCGGACGCCGACCGCGTCCAGGTGTTGCTGATTTCGGTGGATCCCGAGCGCGACACGCCTGAAGTCCTCAAGCAGTATGTCACCGCCTTCGATCCGCGCTTCCTGGGGCTGACCGGCACGCCGGACCAGGTGAAGAAGGCCGCCGCGTCCTTCAAGGCCTATTACGCCAAGGCGCCCACCAAGGACGGCAGCTACACCATGGACCACACGGCCGCGTTCTACCTGCTGGACGGCAAGGGCGAATCGCGCGTGCTGGCCAACAACAACATCGGGGTGGAAGCCCTGACGCAGGACATCAAAGCCTTGCTCAAGGGTTGAGCAGGCGCGCCCGCCCCTGGCCTACTTGCCGGCGGCGGCCCAACCGGCCAGCGCGGCGCGGGCCGGCTCGCTCAGTTCGGCGGCGGGGATCTCGCGCCGATGCGCCATGATCATCAGCGCGTAAGGGGTGGCCAGCGCGGCAGCCTCGGGGCACAGGCGGGACTCGTCGCCCACCGACGGCGAAACATTGCGCCAGTAGTTGATGGCCTGTTCGAGCTGGGGCAGGGTAATGGGATCCATCCGGCTATTGTCCACGAATGGGCAATGCTGTCCACCCGCGCAAGTCCTGCAAAGAAGCGTCACCATCGCAACACGCCGAAACCGTGCCTGGGTGCTATACCACTGCCGGTTAGTAACGATGGAGCATCGTCATGAATACATCCGCCAAAATTGAATCTGCGCGCCGCGCCATCCATCCCCTGGTCGCCGCGGCCGCAATCGCCGTCATCGTCATGTGCACGGTGGGCGTAGCCGCCGTGATGGGCTGGCTGCCCTCGCCTTCGGCCAACCCGCATGCCGACGAGCCGGTGGCCGAGGCCGGGCCGGAAGGCGCCAACCTGGCGCCTGCGCCGCAGGCGGCCGTGCCGCCGGCGCCCGCGCAACAAGGGGCCCAGGCGTCCGCCGCGCCGCGTCCACAGGCTCAGGCGCAGGCGCCAGCTCCCGCCCAGCGTCCCGCGCCCCAATCGCCCGCGCCGCAAGCCTGCGCCACCTGCGGCGTGGTGGAATCGGTCCGACAAGTGCAGGTCCCCGTCAAGGACAATAGCGACCACCTCATCGGCACCATCGGCGGCGGCGTGGTCGGCGGTGTCGTGGGCAACCAGTTCGGCGGCGGCAGCGGCAAGACGGCCCTGACCGTGCTGGGCGCGGTGGGCGGCGCTTTGGCAGGCCGTGAAGTTGAGCGTAATATCAGACAGCAACAAACGGTGACGCACTATGAACTCACGGTGCGCATGAATGACGGCAGCACGCGGCAGTTCCGCAGCGCGCAGCCGTTCGCTTTTGCGTCCGGCGATCATGTGCGCGTGGAGAACAATCAGCTGCTGCGCGGATGATCCCGCCTGCCGGCGATATCTGTCTTAGGGGAGACCAGGAATGAGCGACCAACACACGAACCCGTTCGTTCTGCCCGGCATGGGCCAGCATTCCGACCTGTCGGGCAACCCGCTCCTGGCCAGCATGGAAATGATGCGCCAGGCCTGGGCGGGCCTGACCGGACCTGGCGGTCTGGCCAGCAGCCTGCCCATGGCTCCCCCGATGAACCTGGAAGACCTGGACCGCCGTATCGCCGAATTACGTTCGGTGGAAAACTGGCTGCGCATGAACCTGTCCATGTTGTCCGGGACGATTCAGGGCATGGAAGTCCAACGCTCTACCATCAGCACCTTGCGAGCCTTCGTGGACAGCGCGGCCAGCATGGACATGAGCGCCTTCCAGGACAGCGGCGCGGCCTCGCCGCTGGAAGTGGTGCTGGGTCTGAAACCTGCGCCCAAGTCCGCAACCAAGGCGGCGGCCTCTGGTTCTGCCGCCGAGGGCGGCAAGAACAAGGACGAGGAAGCCACCGGCGCTGCGGGGCAGCAGCAATCCGCCGCGCCAGGCATGAGCGAGCAGATGGGCGCCGCGGCGCAATCGGCTTCCAAGGCCTGGTGGGATCTGCTGCAGCAGCAGTTCAACCAGATCGCCGCCGCTACCGCGGCTTCCATGCCGGCGGCGCCTGCCGCTCCCGGCGCGGATGCGGCGGCCAAATCCAATCCCAAACCGGGCGATTCCAAGGCTGCAGCCGCGCCCGCCGCCAAGGCGTCCAAGCCGGCGGCCCGCAAGTCCGCCGCGCCCCGCAAGGCCGCCAAGAAAACCGGACCGGACGCCAACTAGCGTCGGTCCTCTCTTTCAATCGTCGGGCGAGATGGCCGCACGGCCTCTCGGTCGCCATTCAACATACTGGAACCTATGCTTAACGTAGTAATTCTTGCCGCCGGACTGGGTAAACGCATGCAGTCCGATCTCCCCAAAGTGCTGCACACGCTGGCTGGCAAACCGATGCTGGGCCACGTGCTGGACAGCGCGCGCCAACTGAAGCCGGCGCGCATCATCGTCGTGGTCGGCCACGGCGCGGACCGTGTCAAGCAGGCCTACGAAGGCCAGGCGGACCTGCACTTCGTGTTGCAGCAGCCGCAGCAAGGCACCGGCCACGCCGTACAGCAGGCCGTGCCGCTGCTGCTTGAGGGCGATGGCAAGGACGACGTGACCCTGGTGCTCTACGGCGACGTGCCGTTGGTACAGCCCGAAACCCTGCAGCGCCTGCTGGCAGCGCGCGGCGCCGGCGCCGCTGTGCTGACCGAAGTGTTGGATGATTCCACCGGCTATGGCCGCATCGTGCGCGACGCCAGCGGCAACGTGTGCCGCATTGTCGAGCACAAGGACGCCTCGGACGCCGAGCGCGAGATCAAGGAAGTGAATACCGGCATCCTCACCGCGCCGACCGCGAAGCTGAAGGACTGGTTGTCCCGCATCGACAACAACAACGCCCAGGGCGAGTACTACCTGACCGACGTGGTCGGCCTGGCGGTGGTCGACAGCGTGCCGGTGGGCGCGGCCCAACCGGGTGCGTCCTGGGAAACGCTGGGCGTGAACAGCCGCGTGCAGCAGGCCGAACTGGAACGCCGCTGGCAGGCCGAACAGGCCCGCCGCCAGCTGGAAGCGGGCGTCACCCTGGCTGACCCGGCGCGCTTTGATGTGCGCGGCTCGCTCACCTGCGGACGCGACGTGTTCATCGACGTGGGCTGCGTGTTCGAAGGCCAGGTGTCGCTGGCCGACGGCGTGCGCGTGGGCCCGCATTGCGTGCTGCGCGACGTCAGCGTCGGCCCGGGCACGCACATCGAAGCCTACAGCCATCTGCAGCAGGCCCAGGTCGGCCGCGATGCGCGCGTCGGCCCGTACGCCCGTCTGCGTCCCGGCGCCGAACTTGGCGATCGCAGCCATGTCGGCAACTTCGTCGAGATCAAGAAGAGCGTGCTGGGCGAGGACAGCAAGGCCAACCACCTGGCCTACATCGGTGACGCCGACATCGGCGCGCGCGTGAACGTGGGGGCGGGCACCATTACCTGCAACTATGACGGCGTGAACAAGCACCGCACCGTCATCGAGGATGACGCCTTCATCGGTTCGGACACGCAGCTGGTGGCCCCGGTGCGCGTCGGCCGCGGCGCCACGCTGGGCGCCGGCACCACCCTGACCCGCGACGCGCCGGCCGAGAAACTGACGGTGTCGCGCGCCAAGCAGGTCACCGTCGACGGATGGCAGCGCCCGGTCAAGAAATCGTGACGGGGCAGAGCGGAGAGGCGCCGGCCAACGGCGCCAAGCCCGCGCCGCCCGACGGCCTGCCGACGCCGCGCCGGTACTGGGCGGCGGCCACCGTGATGACAGGCATCAGCCTGTCGGTTCTGGACACCACCATCGCCAACGTGGCCCTGCCCACGATCGCCGTCGACCTCAATGCGTCGCCGGCCCAGGCGGTCTGGATCGTGAACGCCTACAACCTGGCGGTGGTGATGATGCTGCTGCCCTTGTCGGCGCTGGCCGAGCGCATCGGCTTTCGCCGCATGTTCACCTTCGGCCTGATGCTGTTCACCCTGGCCTCGCTGGGCTGCGCCCTGGCCGGCACGCTCTGGCAGCTGACGGCGGCGCGCGTGTTCCAGGGCATAGGCGCGGCGTCGCTCATGTGCATGTTCGGCGGGCTGGTGCGCAACATCTATCCGCTGAAGCTGCTGGGACGCGGGATCAGCATCAACGCCACCACCGTGGCCATCATGTCGGTGCTGGGGCCGACCATCGGCTCGGCCATCCTGTCGGTGGCGCCCTGGCCCTGGATCTTTGCCGTCAACCTGCCGATCTGCGCGCTGACGATGCTGGGCCTGCGCCATCTGCCGGAAGTGCCGCGCAACGACGTGAAGCTGGACTGGATCAGCGCCCTGCTGTGCATGCTGACCCTGGGCGTCTTCATTTCGGGCGTGGACATGATGGGCATGGACCTGCTGCGCGGCATCGGTCTGGTGGCGATCGCCACGGTTATCGGCTTCGTGCTGGTGCGCCGCGTCGGCAAGCAGCCGGCGCCGCTGGTGCCGGTGGACCTGCTGCGCATCCGTCCGCTGGCCTTTGCGGTGGGCGCCTCGGCCTGCACCTTCGCCGCGCAGATGGCGTCCTATGTGTCGCTGCCGTTCTATTTCCAGCAGGTGCTGGGCCGGCCCTATCTGGAAGTGGGCATGCTGATGGGCGCCTGGCCCGTGGGTACCGCCCTCATCGCTCCGCTGGCGGGCCGGCTGTCCGACCGTTACTCGGCCGCCACGCTCAGCGGCATAGGCGCGGCCGCGATGGTGGTCGGCATGCTGTGGCTGGCGGCGCTGCCGGCCACGGTGTCGAACTGGCCCATCGTCGCGGGCATGTTCGTGGCGGGGATGGGTTTCGGCTTTTTCCAGACACCCAACAACCGCGCCATGCTGTCGGCCGCGCCTCGTTCGCGCAGCGGCGCGGCGGGCGGCCTGCAGGCCACCACCCGGGTCTTCGGCCAGAGCTTCGGCACGGCGCTGGTCGCGATCGCGTTCAGCATCAGCCTGGCCCATGGCCCGGGCCTGGCGTTGGTGCTGGGCACCATTTGCGCCGGGCTGGCGGTGGTGGTCAATACGGTCCGCTTCAGCAAGCTGCGGACCTAGGGCGGTCCCGAGGGACCGTCTTTACGGCGCCGGCGGGCCCGGGCCTCGGCCGCTTCTATAATGACGGCCGGCGCCGGGTTTCAGTCACCCGGCGCAACGATTACCTATTTTGAAGGCGTTCAGGCATGAAGATCACGGTCGTGGGTACCGGTTACGTGGGGTTGGTGTCGGGGGCGTGCCTGGCCGACATGGGCAACGACGTCATGTGTCTGGACGTGGACGCGGCGAAGATCGCCCTCCTGCGCCAGGGCGGCATTCCCATCTACGAGCCGGGCCTCGAAGACCTGGTGCGCCGCAACGTGCAGGCGGGCCGCCTGCATTTCACTGACGACGTCGCGCAGAGCGTGGCCTTTGGCGACGTGCAGTTCATCGCCGTCGGCACCCCGCCCGGCGAGGACGGTTCGGCCGACCTGAAGTACGTGCTGGCCGCCGCCCAGAACATCGCGCGCCACATGACGTCGCGCAAGCTGATCGTGGACAAGTCCACCGTGCCGGTGGGTACCGCCGACAAGGTGCGTGACGTGGTGGCACGTGAACTGGCCGCGCGTGGCGTGGAGATCCCCTTCAGCGTGGCGTCCAACCCCGAATTCCTGAAGGAAGGCGCGGCCATCAACGACTTCATGAGCCCGGACCGGGTCGTGGTCGGCGCGGACGACGACTACACCATCGGCGTCATGCGCCGCATCTACGAGCCCTTCCAGCGCACCCACGACCGCCTGATGGTCATGGACGTGCGCTCGGCCGAGCTGACCAAGTACGCCGCCAACGCCATGCTGGCCACGCGCATTTCCTTCATGAACGAAATGGCGAACCTGGCTGAAGCCCTGGGCGCGGATATCGAGCAAGTACGCCGCGGCATCGGCGCCGACCCGCGCATCGGCTATCACTTCCTGTACCCCGGCGCGGGCTACGGCGGCTCCTGCTTCCCCAAGGACGTGCAGGCGCTGGTCAACACCGCTGCCGAGAACGCCTTGCCCATGCGCGTCATCGAGGCCGCCGAGGCTGCCAACCACGCGCAGAAATTCCGCCTGTCCGAAAAACTGGTGGCGCGTTTCGGCGAAGACCTCAAGGGCCGCAAGATCGCGCTATGGGGCCTGTCCTTCAAGCCCAATACCGATGACATGCGCGAAGCGCCCAGCCTGACCGTCATCGCCGAACTGACGCGCCGCGGTGCCGAGGTGCGCGCCTATGACCCCGTCGCCATGCACGAGGCCGCGCGCGCGCTGGCCGGCAAGCCCGGCATCAGCTTCGCCACCGACATGTACGACGCGCTGGACGGCGCTGACGCGCTTCTGATCGCGACCGAATGGAAGGTCTTCCGCGCGCCCGATTTCGACCGCGTCAAAGCCCTGCTCAAGACCCCGCTCATCATCGACGGACGTAACCTCTATACGCCCGCGGACGTGCGCGGCCTGGGCTTCGAGTACTCGGGCATCGGCCGCGCATGAGAATCCTGCAGCTGAACTTCGAGAAGGGCTGGCGCGGCGGCGAACGGCAGACGCTGTACTGCATGCGCGCATTCCGCAAGGCCGGCCACGACGTCGAAGTGATGTGCCGCGAAGGCGCGCCGCTGGCCGAGCGCGCGCGCCAGGAGGGTTTCGTGGCCCATACCTGCCGCAACGTGCCCGGACAGCTGGCCTTCCTGGCTGGCGCAGGCCGCTACGACATCGTCCACGCGCAGACCGCCAACACCATCACCTGGGCGGTCCTGACCAAATGGCTGCACCGCCGGCCGGTGGCTTTTTCCCGCCGCACGTCCTTCGTGGTCAAGCCCGGCGATGAATGGAAGACCGGCTTCAAATGGCGCCACGCCGACCTGTTTGTGGCGATCAGCGAGATGGCCGCGGGCGAACCGCGCCGCCTGGGGATCGAGCCCGTCATCATCCGCAGCGCCGTCGAGCCGCACCAGATCGACGCCGAGAATGTCGCCCGGCTGGTGCGCGAATTCGACCTGACCGGCAAGAAGGTCATGGCCACGTCGGCCGCGCTGATCCGCGACAAGGATCCGGTCACGCTGGTGCGCGCCGTGGCCGAATTGGCCAAGACGCGCCGCGACTTCGTGTTCCTGCACTTCGGCGCCGGCGGCGACCGCGAGCAGCAGGCCAAGGACGAGGCGCGCAAGCTCGGCATCGAGGACGTCTATCGCTTTGCAGGCTTTCGCAAGGGCGTGGAAGATTTCTACAGCATCCTCGACGTGTTCGTCATGAGCTCCGAGGAAGAGGCCCTGGGCAGCAGCGTGCTGGACGCCTTCCTGCAACGCGTGCCAGTGGTGTCCACCGATGCCGGCGGCCTGAAGGAAAGCCTGGCCGACGGACGCGGCGTGCTGTGCGCCGTGGGCGATTTCCAGGCCATGGCGCAGGGCATGGCGCGTTGCCTGGACGACGCGGCCTTCCGCCAGGAAGTCACCGAACGCGCCTATGCCTACGTGCGCGACGAGCACGACGTGCAGAAAATGGGCAACCGCTACCTGGCGCAGTTCGAGCGCCTGCTCGCCCGCCGCTGATCCGCCGCGCGTCAGGTCCGCAGATCTATCCGGGTCTCGAACTTGGCGCGATGCACCGAGAAGAAGGTGCGCACGTTGCGCACATTGGCCTGCGCGGTAAAGGCCCGGTGCACCAGCGCGTGATAAGCCGGCATGTCCTTCACCTGTGCGATGACCACGAAATCCGGCCCCGGCGACACCCGGTAGCACTGCAGCACCGCGGGTTCGGTCAGCATGCTCTGCTCGAACGCGTCCAGGCTTTCAGCCGCCTGCACGTCCAGGGTGATCTCCACGATCGCCGTCAGCGTGCTGCCCAGTTTTTCCGCCGACAGGATCGCCACCTGCCTGTCTATCACCCCTTCGTCCACCAACCGGCGGACCCGCCGCAGGCAGGTCGGGGGCGAGGCATGCACGCGTTGCGCCAGCTCCTGGTTGGTCAGCGAACTGTCTTCTTGTAACTGTTCAAGAATACGCCGATCCAGATCGTCCAGCTCTGGCAGGGAAATCTGTGCGTTTTGCATGATTAATTTCAAAAAAATGATCTTGAAGAAATATTATTTAATCACAATCATGTAAGGGAATTAACTTCCATTTTTATCAGTATAAAGAAATCAAATTTCTTGCAGGGACGAGCACAATGCGTCGGTACACGAACTTACCGGAGCACTCTCCTATGTGCGGCATTGTTGGCGCCGTCGCCCAGCGCGACATCACCCCGATCCTCGTCGAAGGCCTCAAGCGCCTTGAATACCGCGGCTACGACTCCTGCGGCGTCGCCGTCTACGCCGACGGCCATCTGCGCCGCACGCGCAGCACGCAACGCGTGGCCGAACTGGCCGAACAGGTTGCGCAGGACAAGGTCAGCGGCTTCACCGGTATCGCCCACACCCGCTGGGCCACGCACGGCGTGCCGGCCACCCACAACGCCCACCCGCACTTCTCGCGCCTGGGCAACGACGAGCCGCGCATCGCGCTGGTCCACAACGGCATCATCGAGAACCACGACGAACTGCGCGCCGAGCTGCAGGCCGTGGGCTACGTCTTCGAAAGCCAGACCGACACCGAAGTGATCGCGCACCTGGTCAACCACCTGTATGCCGGCGACCTGTTCGAAGCCGTGCAGAACGCCGTGCGCCGCCTGCATGGCGCCTACGCCATCGCCGTGTTCTGCCGCGACGAGCCGCACCGCGTGGTCGGCGCGCGCCAAGGCTCGCCGCTGGTCGTGGGCGTGGGCCAGAACGAGAACTTCCTGGCTTCCGACGCGCTGGCCCTGGCCGGCACCACCGACCAGATCATCTACCTGGAAGACGGCGACGTCGTCGACCTGCAGCTCTCGCGCGTCTGGATCGTGGACGCCAACGGCAAGAACGTGGACCGCGAAGTCCACACCGTGCACGTGCATACCGGCGCGGCCGAACTCGGCCCCTACCGCCACTACATGCAGAAGGAAATCTTCGAACAGCCGCGCGCCGTCGGCGACACGCTGCAGGACATCGAAGCCATCACGCCCGAACTGTTCGGCGACCAGGCCTACAAGATCTTCAAGGACGTCGATTCCCTGCTGATCCTGGCCTGCGGCACCAGCTACTACGCCGGCCTGACCGCCAAGTACTGGATCGAGTCCATCGCCAAGATCCCGGTGGCGGTGGAAATCGCCAGCGAGTACCGCTACCGCGACAGCGTGCCCAACCCGCGCTCGCTGGTGGTCACCATCTCGCAGTCCGGCGAAACCGCCGACACCCTGGCCGCCCTCAAGCACGCCCGCTCGCTGGGCATGGAAAACACGCTGACCATCTGCAACGTGTCCACCAGCGCCATGGTGCGCGAGTGCAAGCTGTCGTACATCACGCGCGCCGGTGTCGAGATCGGCGTGGCGTCCACCAAGGCCTTCACCACCCAGCTCACCGCCCTGTTCCTGCTGACCCTGGCGCTGGCGCAGGTGCGCGGCCATCTGACCGAAGAGCAGGAAGCCGAACACCTGAAGGCGCTGCGCCACCTGCCCGTGGCCATCGGCTCGGTGCTGGCCCTGGAGCCGCAGATCATGGCCTGGGCCGACCGCTTCGCGTCCAAGGAAAATGCCCTGTTCCTGGGCCGCGGCATGCACTACCCGATCGCCCTGGAAGGCGCGCTCAAGCTCAAGGAAATCAGCTACATCCACGCCGAGGCCTACCCGGCCGGCGAACTCAAGCACGGCCCGCTGGCCCTGGTGACCGAGCACATGCCCGTGGTTACCATCGCGCCCAAGGACGAGCTGCTGGAAAAGCTGAAGTCCAACATGCAGGAAGTGCGCGCCCGCGGCGGCGAGCTGTATGTCTTCGCCGACGCCGACAGCAAGATCCAGAGCGCCGAAGGCATGCACGTGATCCGCATGCCGGAGCACTACGGCAAGCTCTCGCCCATCCTGCACACCATCCCGCTGCAGCTGCTGTCGTACCACACGGCGTGCGCGCGGGGCACGGACGTGGACAAGCCGCGTAACCTGGCCAAGAGCGTGACGGTGGAGTAAGGCCGGACAATCGCAGCCGTATCGAGCAAAAGCCCACCCGCCCGGTGGGCTTTTTGCTTTTTGGGCGGCTCGTGTGCGAATACTTACTTGTGCTGCGGACGGGCGTCAGTCTTTGTTATTTCTGAATAATGACTGTAGCCAGGCTGTTTTTGAATATGACATTGCGCTGGCCATTAATAAATAACCCCGCGCCGACATTATGTTTTTTCATTTTGGTTAAACCGGACCAAGAAAAACCATTTTATATATTTGCTAACAACCTCAATGACGGGTCATGTTGCGGTTTATGTAATGAATGTAATTATTTGAGGGATTTCCCGGGGTTTATTGCGACGAATCCGACTTACTTGCACAGCAATAAAAATATTTAGAAAGAATTTCGCTGTTTGCTACCTATACGATTCGTTGGCTCGCCGCTTGGCACGTCTGATCAAGTATCGAGCTGTAAATATTCTTAAGCAATACGCCCGCCCGAACCGGGGCAAACATATTCGATTCTGCATCGATCTCGTGCCCCCGGGTGTCAATTTCTAGTGTCTCCGACACGACGAAAACAGTGAGGTCCCCCGTGGTAAAGAGAATCGCAGTGTGTGGCCTTGGATATGTCGGCCTGCCCGTAGCAGTCGCATTTTCCAAGCGCTTTGATGTCATCGGCTTTGATGTGGACAAGCGGAGAATCGCACGGCTGAAAGAGGGTGATGACTGGACCGGCGAGATCGAACGCGACGTGTTGCTGGCCTCCCCGATGCAGTTCACCGACCAGATTTCGGAACTGGAAGGCTGCGATTTCTTCGTCGTGGCCGTTCCGACCCCCGTCGACGAAAAGAACAACCCGGATTTTTCGCTGCTGGTGCGCGCCTGCCGCTCGATCGGCCCCGTGCTGCGCCCCGGCTGCATCGTGGTTTTTGAATCCACCGTCCATCCCGGCGCCACCGAGGAAATCTGCGGACCGGAGCTGGAGAAAGTGTCCGGCCTGCGCTGCGGCGTCGATTTCAAGCTGGGCTACAGCCCCGAGCGGATCAATCCGGGCGACCGCGAGCATCCGCTGGAGAAGATCGTCAAGATCGTGTCCGGCCAGGACGAGGAATCGCTGGAGGTCATTGCCGGCGTATACGAGAAGATCATCGACGCCGGCGTGCACCGCGCTTCCTCCATCAAGGTCGCCGAGGCGGCGAAGGTGCTGGAGAACACCCAGCGCGACATCAACATCGCGCTGATGAACGAAATGTCGAAGATCTGCGATCTGGTCGGCATCCGCACCTCGGAAGTGCTGGCAGCCGCCGGCACCAAGTGGAACTTTCTCAAGTTCTCGCCCGGCCTGGTGGGCGGCCACTGCATCGGCGTCGATCCGTACTACCTGACGTCCAAGGCGCAGGAGCTCGGCTATCACCCCGAAGTCATCCTGTCGGGCCGCCGCATCAATGACGGCATGGCCAGCCATGTGGCTTCGCGCGTGGTTCAGACCCTGGCCCGCAACGGCCGCCTCAATGCCACGACCCGCGTCGGCATCCTGGGCATGACGTTCAAGGAAAACGTGCCCGACATCCGCAACTCCAAGGTGGTTGATCTCTACAACGCCCTGGGCGAATACGGCATCACTCCTGTCGCCTGCGACCCGATGGTCGACCCGGAACAGATGGAGCACGAGTACGGCATCAAGCTCGTGGAACGCGACCAGTTCCGCGACATGGACGTGCTGATCCTGGCGGTGCCGCACCGCGAAACCATGGACTCCATCTGGGACGACCTGCCCACGCTGGTCAAGAGCGGCGGCATGGTGTGCGACCTGAAGTCCGTGCTGGACAGCAAACGGCTTCAGTCCGACCTCCTGTACTGGACTCTTTAAGTTCAGGCTCACTATCGATCACTAGAGGAGAGCCTCCGAATGGCTGCTTTTACCACCGCTCCGATTGGAACCTGCCGCATCCATACGCCGCTGCGCGATGCCGTGGGCCGCTACCCGATCAAGCTGCAACTCGGGCGCAACTACGGTTTCGTGCACACCAGCGCCGAGGCGCTGCAGCAGGCGCGATTCATGTTTGGCCAGGGCGACATCCCTGCCGACGTCCAGCGCGTGATCTTCCGGCCTTCGAATGGCGAGCAGGCGCGCAAAGGCGCCCACAAGCCGGCTGACCTCTACGTGGTCGAACTGTCTTCGCGCAAGCTGCTGACCATAGACGGCTACCCGATACAGTCCAACTACCTGGTGCGCTACTTCAGCGAGTTCTTCGCCGACCGCACGCGCACCCGGATGTTCTGGTCCATGGCCCACGCCGACCGTCTGGCCGAGCGCCGTGCGCTGCTGGACCAGGAGCCGGTCTTCAAGGCGCTCACGCCGGACGACCGCAATCTGCTCGCCCGTATCGTCAAGCGCGACCAGACGGATGAGGAGATCGAGCAGGAAATGAACCAGCTGGTCGATCTGCTGGGCCGCGACAAAGTGGTGTTTGTCACGCACGTCAATGCCATGACGCCGGACAACGCGCCCATCGAGCAACGCCAGCAACTGATCGCCGCGGTGCTCGCCAGCGCGCAGCGCATCGGCGTGCCTTGCTACGACCCGACGCCGCTGATGAACAAGATCGGCCAGTCCGAGGCCATGGAAAATGGCGGATTGGACCTGACCCACTACACGCCGGCTTTCGCCGAGCGCCTGTGCGCAGAGTGGTTCAAGACCTACATGCGTCCGCGCCTGGATGCGTCGACGACGCAGCCCTCCGCGCCCAAGCTTTCCGCCGACGAAAGCGCCGATCGCATCGAGAAACTCTGGGATTCGGGCGAACTGCGCGAAGCCTCGCGCCGCGTGCGCGAGGTGCTGCGCCGCCATCCCGGCCTGCCCGACCACACGCTGCTGTTTGCGCGCATCCAGGAAGAACTGGGCGACTACGAAGGATCGTTGGCGCTCTTGGGCAGCGCCGACGGCGCGGTGGCGTCCGGCAGCAAGGCAGAGCAGATCCTGATGCGCAACCAGTTCAAGCTGGGACGCCATGACGTGGCGTACTCGCTGGCTGCCGGCTTGCTGGGCGATGAGATCGAAACCCCCGAAATCGTACGCATCGCGGCGATTTCCGCGGGCCAATTGGGTTATGTGGACGAGACCCTGGGCAACTGGAAGCAGCTGTTCCGCATCTCTTCCCCGGAAGACGCGGTCGCGGTGGAAGCCGCCGACACCGTGCTCGCGCTGCTGCAGGCCAGCGGCGACATGGAATCCGCCATACGCTGGATCCACGAGGTCCGCGCGGCCATGCCCGCGTACGGGCGCGGCTTCGCCATGCTGTGGCGCGACCGGCTGCTGGCCGGCGATCGCGCCGGACTGCGCAACCTGGCGTCCGAATCGCCCGCGCTCAATGATGTCGACGCGCTGGAGCTGGTCAAGGAAGCTTCGTGGCGCGGCGGCATCATGGCCGCCGCCACGCTGGCGGTTTCGTGCAAGCTGGCAAGCAGCGAGCAGGAAGATATCGTCGCCTGGCTGAATTCGCAGTCGCAAGCCTGGGCCGAGGAAGGCAACCGCGCGCTGGAAGAAGGACGCCTGCGCGATGCCGCGGAGCGCATCTGCGCGCACCGCCTGCTGACTCCCGATGCGCTGGCCGGCGTGCGCGCCCAGCGCGCCTTCGAGCGGGCGATGCGCCTGGGCGTGCGGGCCGCGCTGGTGGCGGGCAATCACAAGGAAGTCATCGACCTTACCGACATCGCGCTGGACAGCCAGATCGATTTCCCGGAGCTGCATGCCATGCGCGGCCGCGCGGCCGATGCGCTGGGCGACAAGAAGACCGCCATGCGGCACCTCGAGCAGGCTGCCGCCGGCGAGTCCGCCTCGTTCAGCACCCAGCTGCATTTTGCGCGGGTGGCCTTCCACGGCGGCTGGTATGGCGAGGCCATCGACGCCTACAAGACCGTGCTCGACCATGCCGGCGCGGACCAGGGCGCCAAGGACGAAGCGCAGCGCCAGCTGGGCAGGCTTGGACCCCGCGCCATCCGCGGCGCGCGGGAGATTCTTTCCTCCGGCGATCACCAGGCGGCCTGGAATCTGCTGGAGCGCGTCGCGCAGTCCTGGCCCGGCATGTCGGAAGTCGACCATGAAAAGCGGCGCATCATCGCCGTGCTGTACGCCGAAGCGCGTGCGCTGGATTCGGCCAGCACGACCGAACGCCTGGCGTTGGGCGAGCGCATCCTGAAGCTGGTTCCGGAAGATCCCATCGGCTTGCGCCTGGCCGCCGTGGGCGCCATGCGCCTGCATCGCTTCGAACAGGCCCTGCCGTACTGGCGCAAGCTGCAGGAACGTTCCGAGAATCCGGCGCAGTTCGATCACTACATCGAACGCTGCCTCGTGTGGATCGAGAAGATCAACCGGAGGAAGGCAGCATGAATCCCCCATTGACTACCGAGCGAGCGGAGGCTGCATCCGATCTGCAAGCGGTGCAAGCCCGGTTGGAAGAGATCGTCACGGCGTCGGTGCGGGTTCAAGTCGCCCAGGAAAACCTGCCCCGCGCCCAGGAATTGGCGCGCGATCACATGGCCGATTCCAAGGTCCGCTTCCTGCTGCTCAGGCTGAAGGAGGCGGCGGGCCTGAACGAAGGCATGGCCGAGCAGTGGGCCACGCTGTTGCAGGAGTGCCCGGACGATTTCCTGATCGTGCGCTACTGCGCGACTCGGTTGGTGAAGGAACGCAAGATCGATGAGGCCTTGGCCTTGGTCGATCATCATCTTCCGCCCTCGACGCAGAATCCCAATCGCTTGTTCGCGCGGGCCAAGCTGCTGAGCGACATCCGTGCGCACGAGCAGTCCGACGAACTCTTTCGCCGGCTGATTTCCGAGAACACCGACCGCAACATGCGCGTCGAGTTCGCCAAGCGCCTGCGCAAGCGCGGGTTGCTGGCCGACGCGTTCGATGCGATCGCGCCCGTCATGAAGCACCTGACGCCCGGCAGCAAGGCGGCGGAGCTGGCCAACGACCTGGCCAGCGACTACGCCTTCTACCAACGCTTCGAATCGGAGGAAGGGTTGGTGGGCAAGGATGTCAGGATCGTGTCGATGAAGCATGCGATCCTGCACTTCCGCGACCGCAAGATCGTGGATCAGTCGGCGGAGAAGCCGGTGTCGGTCGCGCTGGTGACGGGCAGCCTCGGGCCCGGCGGCGCCGAGCGCCAGCTGACGCGGCTTGCGGGCGAACTGACACGCCTGGCCGAGTGCCCCGAGCGCCGGCCGGCCGACGTGATCATGATGCCGAAGAAAGTCGAAGTCATGGTCAAGCAGCACACCGAGCCAGCGGGCTCCACCAAGAAGCAGGGGCTGGATTTCTTCCTGCCGGTGCTGGTGAAGGCACAGATCCCGGTCACGGAAATCAACAAGCTGCCAGCCGTTTCGGTGTCTCATCAATCCGTGCCCGAAGGCAGCCTGAGCCGTCTGCTGGAGCAGTTGCCGCCTCCGGTGCACTACGGCGTGACCCGGCTTACGCCTGTGCTGCGGGAGAACCCGTTCGACGTGGTGAGCCTGTGGCAGGACGGGACCTGCCTGTTCGGCGCGCTGGCCGCGCTGCTGGCCGGCGCTCCGACCATACATCTGGTCTTCCGCGGACTGCCGCCGAACATCCGCAAGGACCGCTTCCGCGAGGAATATCCCGAGCTCTACCAGGCCCTGGCCCAGGTGCCGGGGGTGGTTTTCGTCAGCAACAGCTGCAAGGCCGCGGAAGCCTATTCGGAATGGCTGGGCATCCCGATCACGCGCTTTCACATCCTGTACAACGGCGTGCCCGATCTGTCGACGGACGCCTCGGCCGTGGATGAGGAAAAGTGGAAAGCCTTCCAGGAAAGCACGAACGATGCCACCGAGACGATAGGCGGCGTGTTCCGCCTGGAGCCGGACAAGCGGCCACAGCTATGGATCAAGCTGGCGGCGATGTACCTGAAGGACAGGCCGCAGGCGCGCTTCGTCATCGTCGGCGACGGACGCCTGCGCGAGAACATCGAGGCCTTGGCTGAAGAGCTGAGCGTGACGGACAGATTGTTGCTGGTCGGTCTATCCAATCACGTGGGCTATTGGTATTCGCAAATGGATGCCAGCGTCCTGCTGTCGCGCTACGAAGGCTTGCCCAACGTGCTGATCGAAGCCCAGTTGGTGGGTGTGCCGGTGATCTCGACTCCCGCTGGCGGCGCCGGCGAGTGCTTTGTGGAGAACGAGACCGGCCACCTGCTCAGCTGCGTCGATCACCCGGACCTGCACGAGGCATGCGAGAAAGTCGCGTCCATGGTGGACCAGGTGCGCAGCAACGAGCAGCTGAGGGACCACAGCCGTCACCGGGCGCAGAAATTGTTCTCGCTCGATGCCATGCTGACCAAGTTCATGGGCCTGTGCATGCCCGTGGTGTCCGAGAACGACGAACGCATGGATATCGAGCCCATGCGCCTGATGCAAGCCTGATTGGCGTCCAACCGATCAAGCTGCGCAAACGAAAGGATCTTATGCATATGTACGTCCCGGGTTCAGGGCTGCGGCGCAAAGCAGCCCTGACCATGGTGGTTCTTGCCACGCTGACTCTCGCGGGGTGCCAGCTGCCCCGTTCCGGCCCGATGCTGAGCGAAATGACGGGCGCGCACGATGACAAGGACGTCATCGTGATGCCCGTGTCGCGCGAACTGGTGCAGGCCAGCCGGGTGCCCGACGTGGCCGACTTTCCCGTGCGCTACCGCGATCTCACGCAGGCCGGATTCGACCGCCTGGTTCCCGGTGACGGCATCAACGTGAAGGTATGGGAGCGCGGCGGGCTGGGCGTGTTCGCGGCGGATCCGTCCGGCGTGAGCGACCTGGGAAACCAGGAGATAGACCCGGCGGGGAATGTGAGCTTCCCAATTCTGGGCAAGTTCCATGCCGCCAACATGACCCTGGCGCAGTTGCATGACGCCGTTGTCGCGCGCCTGGCCAGGCTCGTCGTGGGCGCCGACGTCAGCGTGACGCGCGCCGCGGATGCGCGCGGCCAGATGGTGACGGTGCAGGGCAACCTGACCAAGCCCGGCATGTATCCCATCACCCAGACCTCGCAGCGCCTGAGCAGCGCGTTGGCCCAGGCCGCGCCGGTGCAGACGAACCCCGAGCAGCTCGTCATCAGCCTGCGCCGCGACAACCAGGTGGCGTCGGTGCGGCTGTCGGATATCTACCGCAACCAGAACAACGACATCCTGCTGCGCGCGGGCGATGTCATCACCGCCTATGACTCGAAAGAGTACCTGACCGTGCTGGGCGCCGCCGGCACCCAGGGGCGCGTGGCCATCAGCAAGCGCAACTACAGCGTGCTGGATGCGCTGGCGGATTCCCGCGGCCTGGACGACAAGCTGGCGGATCCGCGTTCCGTGTTCCTGTTCACGCCCGCCAAGGCTGGCGCCGAGGGCAAGCCGGATCTGTTGCCGGTGGTCTACCAGTTCGATCTGACGCGTCCGGAGCAAGTGGCGCTGGCGCGAGAATTCACCGTGCAGGAAGGCCAGGCCATCTATATTTCGGATGCGCCGTTCACGCAGGTGCAGAAGGTGTTGTCCGCGTTCCGCGTCACGATGAGCGCCGGCTTCAGCGCCACGCGCGCCATTGACAGCGATTCGGGCGGCTCGTCCGGCATAAGCCAATAGCGTGTCGATGAGTAACGAGGACAGGATCAAGGGCTGGCGTTCGCGCCGTAAGGAAAGTAGCTACGCAGTAGGATCCGGCGTCGCGGCCTGGCGCCTGGATCCGGCGGCATTGTTTGAAGCAAAGGCCACGCCGGCCGTCCTGCTCAAGCCTCTGGTCGCGCGCCTGCAGGGCGAGCCGCACGATTCCGTGGCTGCCCGGCGGGCGGTGTACGAAGCGGTGCAGGCGGAGCTGGACGCGGAGATCGCGCGCAGCGACGTCGACGAGACGCTGGCGGATTTTTCGCGCCGGCGCCTGCGCGTCATCGTGCGCCTGCTGGAAATGGATATCCGCGACGGCGTCGAGGTGTTCGCGCCCGGCTACATGCCAGCCAAACTGGTGGCCGAAGACGAGCGCCTGGCCGCGGCGCACGCGCGGCGCGTGGAGCGCCGCAAACAGGACGAGGCGCGCGAAGCGCGCCGCCACGCCTCGCGCAATGACATTGCGCTGGAGGTCGAAGTGCCGCAGGACGAGGCGGGCGATCTCGCGATATTGCGAGTCCGCTTGCAAGGCCTGCATGAGGGGCACGATCCGAGCCATTCCGTGAAGGTCCGGCCGGTCGGGCGCACGCTGCTGGCGATGTTCATCTACCAGCTGCGCGTGATGCATGGCGAGAGCCGGATCGCCCTGGTATGGGCGCTGGTTGGCCCGGTCGTGCTGCTGACGCTGATTTCGTCGCTGTACATCCTGATGGGCACGCACTACATCATGGGCATGGACGTGCAGACGTTCTCGCTGTTGGGCGCGACGACCTGGATCATGTTCCGGCAGATCGCTTTCAGGAGCAGCACGGCCTACGTGTCAGCCCGCGGTCTGCTGAACTTCCAGGGCGTCACGCCCTTGATGTGCGCGCTGGTGCAGGCGTTCATCTATGTGTCGGTGTATCTGGTGGTGTTCCTGGTGCTGATCAGCGCCGGTCATGCGCTGGAACTCGTGACCTTGCCGAAAAGCTGGTCCGGTTTCCTGCTTTTTGTCGTGCTGATGGGATGCTTCGGGGCCGCGTTGGGCGTGCTGTTCGGATCGATCGCGACCTACTGGCATTTCTTTCTCAGGCTCGCGCCGATCATTGAACGCTTTCTGCAGATCTTCGCGGCGGTGTTCTTCGTGTCGGAGCAGTTGCCGGAGAACCTGCGGCCGTGGATGCTGTGGCTGCCATTGGCGCATGGCATGCAGCTGCTGCGTTCCGCGTACTTCGAGGCCTACACCTCGCATGATGCGAGTCTCGGGTACTTCCTGACCTCTTTGGTTTTCATGATGGTGCTTGCGTTGGCGGCGGAGCGTCTGGCCCGTCCCAATGTCCAGCCGATGTGAGGGAAGAAGATGATCCATCTCAATGGCGTCACTGACGAGCCCTATGCATTCGGCAGCAGGCAGGCGCTGCTTTCCAACGTGGATCTCGACATTCCGGTCGGGCGCTATGCGCTGCTGTCGCCCGCGCCGGAACTGCATCGCCAGATCGTCGATGTGCTGTGCGGCCTGCGCCCGCCGCGCCAGGGCTTCGTCAAGCACGATGGCAACGTGTCCTGGGCGATAGGCCGCCAGGGCTTCATCCGCGGCAAGGCCAACGGCCTGAGCATGATCGACTTCGTCAGCGAGATGTACGAGATCGACGCGGATGCCACGCACGAACTGGTCGCCGACCTGGTCAGCGATCCCAGAACCCTGGCCAAGCCCATGGAGCATTGGCCGCTCTACGCGCGGCAGGAGTTTTCCTTCGCGCTGGCGCTGGCGCCGGCGTTCGATGTCTACGTGATCGAAGGGGCCATCCCTTTCGAGCCTTGCCGTTTCACCCGCCTGTGGCTGGCTCTGTTCGAAGAGCGCCTGGTCGGCCGGACACTCATTCTTTCCAGTTACCGCCAGAATCAGTTGGCGGACTATTGCTTCAAGGGTTTGATTTATGAACGAAGCGCACTCAGCATCGAAGACGACCTCGACCAGTGCATCCGCAGGTTCCCCCCGCGACGATCAAGGAGCGAATCCGGCACAGGCGACGACGTCCTCGGAGGCGGCTTCGATGAGGGCGGAATCGGCCTCTGAAGGCAGGTCCGAAATCGAACGCCGCCGCGGCGAGCGGCAATCGGCGCTGCGCGAGCGGCGCCGCCACCGCTGGATCAACACGCTCATCGTGCTGGCGCCGGTCGCGTGCGCCCTGGTCTACCTGCTGCTCTTCGCCACGCCGCGCTACGAGGCGGAGTCGCGCTTCTTCGTGCAGTCGGCCTCGGGCCAGCAAGGCGGCGGAGGGGCCGCGGCCAGCCTGCTGACGACGGGCAACGCGGGCGGCATGCTGGGCGGCTTCGTGGATGGTTGGGCGGTCGCCGACTTCCTCAAGTCGCGCGACGCCATGCAGCAGCTGGACAAGAAGGTCGGCCTGCGCCAGTACCTGATCCGTGCGGGCCTGGATCCGGTGAATCACCTGGCCGAAGACTCCAGCGAGGACGATCTCTTCCGCGCCTACCGGGCTTCCGTCAAGGTTTCGTTCAATGCGCTGGAGCAGATCGACGTGCTGCGCGTGAGCGCATTTTCCTCGGAGGACGCCGCGTTGCTGTCCAGGGCGCTGATCGAGCTGGCCGAGAGCTTCGTCAGCTCGATGAACGAGAAAGGCGTCGCCGACAAGCTGAAAGTGAGCGAGGAAGCAGTCAAGCTCGCGGAGCAGAAGGCCCTGGCCGCCCGGGAAACGCTGACCGCATGGCGAACCACGCACGGCAACATCGATCCCACGGCCACGGTGACGATGCTGCTGAACCTCTCCAGCCAGCTCGAAGGCGAGCTCAACACTGCGCAGATCAATCTCGACAAGATCCGCGCGTTGGGCAACAAGGACCATTTCATGCTGCGGCCCGCCGAGATGCAGGTGACTTCCCTGAAGAAGCGGATCGCGGCCGTGCGTCAGCGCCTGAGCGGCGCGGGCAACACGGAAGCGAAACAGCTCAAGTCCTACGAGGCGCTGCGCAACGCCCAGGCTTTCGCGGATTCGAACCTGACCCTGGCGCAGCAGACCTACCAGCAGGCCATGACGGACACGCTGCGGCTGCAGCGTTACCTGTCCATCATTGCGCAGCCGGTGCCCACGGACCGCCCGAGCAGTCCGCGCACGGGGATCCTGCTGCTGCAGGCGCTGGCGCTGGGTTTTGTGCTGATGTTCATCGCTCGCGTGGCGTGGGCGTTGTTGAGAGGATTGCGTCATGGTTGATACGGCAATTGCGGATCGTCCCGCTGGTACTGAGGCTGCGGCACGCTTGCGTGACGTGATCAGGCAGATTCACTCCTCGCCCGAGCCGCTGAACGACATGTCCATGCTGGAACCGGCGCTGCGCGAGGCTGCGGAGGGCTGGCGCGATGCCCGCCGCCTGCTGGTTTCGCCCTTGGTGCGGGAAGGCAAACTGGTTGCCGCGATCGCCGCGCTGGAGATCATGGTGGCGGTCTATCCTGCGCGCGCCGACGAGCGCCGCCTGCTCGCCAGCCTGTTCGGGCGCACGGAGCAATGGGACCGCGCCATCGCCGAGGCGGACGCCGCCGCCGGCATCGAGCCCGGCGCGGCGGCGCTGCATGCGGCGCGCATCCAGTTGCGCGTGCAGGCCGGCCGCATGGCCGAGGCTGCCGAGGTCGCGCGCGCGACCAGGAACCTGGCGGAAAGCGAGCCTGGCGAAGCCTACCCCTGGCTGATGGCCTTCGTGCGCAATGGCGATGCGGCCGAGGCGGCAGGCATGGCCGCCGCCTTGGACCCGCGAGAGCTGCCCAACGAGCGCGTGGCGACGATGGCCGTGCGCGCCCTGCTGGATGACGGCAGGGTGGCGGCCGCCATCGCCTTCGGCGACGCGGCCCTGGGCGCGGGCCACGACTGCGCGGTCCTGCGTTCGTCCCTGGGTCTGGCGCATCTGCGGCGCGGCACCGAAGACGACCGCAAGGTACATGCGCTGGCGCACTTCGAGGCCGGTTTGAGCGCGGCGCCTGCGGATGTCAGGCTGTTGACGCTGCATGGCGAGACCCTGCTGCGCGCCGGGCGCTACAAGGAAGCCCTGACGCCTTTGAAGCAGGCCATCGACCTGGCGCCGGATCTGGAGCAGACGCGGGCCTTCTATGCGCGCGCGCTGCGCTACACGCTGCAGTATGACGCGGCGGCCGACCAGATGATGCATTTGCTGGAGAAGTCGCCCGAAAAGCAGCTCTGGCAGCGTGCGGCCATCAGCGCGCTGTCGCAGGCGGGCCGCAAGCAGGAGGCCGAGACGCTCTTCGGGCAGTACGTGGCGCAACGCGGCCAGCGGCTGCCGGCGACCTTCCAGGAGGCCATGACGCAGCTTGAGGAACGGCTGCACACCGCACCGATCCCGCAGGCGCGACTGGACTGGGCCTGGTCGATGCGCGGCGACACCAGTATCGATCGCGCGCAATGGGAGCGCCGCGCGCGCTGGGGCCATCTGGTGGACCACCTGCTGTTCGACTGGCTCGAATGCCGCGAGGAAAGCGTCGAAGAGGCCATGCAGGTGCTGGGAGAGCTGGATACCGGCGAGCGCTTCTTTGCGCCGCTGCTGGCGGGCGGCAAGGGCGTGGTGGTCGCCACCGCGCACGTCGGCCCCATGTATGCCGGGTTGATGGCGCTGGAACTGGTGGGCATCCCGTCGCGCTGGCTGGCGACCGCGCCCAGCATCGCGCAGAGCAGCTACTCCGCGGCGCTGATCTCCACCGCCGACCAGACCGAGGCGCAGGTCGCCAAGGCCTGCATGCGCGCGTTGACGTCGGGCTACGTGCTCTGCCTGGCGATAGACGGCGCGGCCAATCCGGCGGCGCCTCGCACCACCTTCGAAGGGCAGGACGTGACTTACTCCGGCTTCGCGTCCCACCTGGCGCATCGCATGGGCGTGCCCTCGGTGTTCTACGCGCCGCGCTGGGAGAACGGCCGCGTCGCCTACACGCTGGAGATGCTGCCCGCGGCCAAGCCTGGCGAGGACGCCGAGGCGTATTCCCTGCGCTGGCAGCAGGCCTATTTCGAACGGCTCAGGGAGCATCTGGCCGGTCCTCCGGAAAACCTGCGCCTGAGCGGCGGCATCTGGCGCCACGTCACGGCCGCGGACAAGTCCGCGCAGCAATAGGAGCGAGTGCCGATGAAGGCTGCAATCAAAACCGCGGGCTGGCTGCTTGCCCTGGCCATGTCGTACGGCGGGACGGCCACCGCCGCTGAAACGTGCAAAAGCCCGGACGAGCATTGTCCGTCCGTCGCGGCGCTGCTGCAGCAGCGCGAGGGCTACGGCGCCCGGGCCACGGGCGGTCTGGGCGGCAAGTTCATCGACGTCACGTCCGATCAGGATTCGGGTCCCGGAACGCTGCGCGCCGCGTTGGCGCAGGCGAAGAAAGGACCTACCTGGATACGCTTCGCCTCCGACATGACCATCGTCCTGGATACGCAGCTGCGCGTGCCGTCCAACACGACGATAGACGGGCGCGGCAGGCGCGTCACCCTGATCGACGATGGCTTGGGCGTGTATGGCAGCAAGAACGTCATCCTCACGCACCTGACGATAGACGGACGCCTGTCGCGGCTTACGCAGGCCGTGAACGTGGCCAACAACAGCCGTGATGTGTGGGTCGATCACATGGATCTGTCGCGGATGTCAGACCGGCTGCTGAACGTGAAGAACGGGTCGACCGACGTCACGATCTCATGGACCAAGTTCCACAATTCGAACAAGGTCATGTTGCTCAACAACATTACGTCGAAGAACCTTTACGCCAACTACGACCGCGACTCGATAGCGCGCGTGACGCTGCACCACAACTACTTCCTCAACACCGTGCAGCGCAATCCGCGCGGGCAGTTCGGCACCTTCCACCTGTTCAACAATCTGCTGGAAGATTGGGATTTCTATGGCATGAGTTTCAGCCTGGAGGCCAAGGCCCTGGTCGAAGGCAATATCTTCAAGAACTCCGCGCAGCGCAAATGCGTGGAGCCGGAGTTCTTCCCCACGGTGGAAGGCATCAACGTGAACTATTGCCACTACATTCCGGTCGCCGCCAAGCGCAGCGCGCTGGAGAATGGCGAATCCGACCGCGGCGCCTATGAGACGCGGAAGGACGAACACGGTTATACGCGCGATTACAAGGCCTTCCTGCGGCTGAAGGACAATCTGTATCTGGGCGACGCGAAGCCGGTGTTGCAGGACTACCGGCCCGAGGCTGCGCCGACGCCGCCGTATTGCTATGGCTATGAAAAGCCCACGGCGGAGCTGGCGGAGAAGATCCGCAAGTTCGCGGGGAATACGGGCGGGGACACGCCGTTGCCGGTGTCCAGGACCGGGTCGGATTGCGGGGGATCTCCAGGCCAGTAGTCTCGCGGTTCGCAGAAGCGGAGCCGGACCATGCGGATTGAAGCTAGGTGCTGTTCGCGAAATACAGCCTATGATTTGTTTTTAGATAATACAAATCATAGGCTGTGAAAAGCCACAAATCACATTGTGTATTTCAGATTAACAGCCTATACTTTGTATATCTGAAATACAGCTTGAGGTTTGTATTATGGATTTCACCGTACGCACCGCGACACAATTACCGGCCTTGCTCCAGGGGTTTCGCAAAGAGGCCGGCTTGACCCAGGCGGCCACGGCCTTGCGCCTTGGGGTCACACAACAGACTTTGTCCGCCCTGGAACGCAATGCCGACAAGGTCAGCGCAGACCGACTGCTGCAGCTGTTGAGCATCCTGGGGGTCGAAATGGTCTTGCGCCAGCAAGGGGCGCAGCCGGGACCCGGAACAACATCCGAACCCAGCTGGTAAAGCCATGGGGCGACGTTCACATACGCAGATCCTGGGCCTATGGATGAATGGCACCTATGTCGGAGAGTGGAGCAATCGACCCCATGCCGGCGAGGTCCTGCAGTACGACAAGGACTGGGTCGCCTCCGCGCCGGGCAGGCCATTGTCGCTGTCCCTGCCCTTCACGCCGGGCAATGGCCCGCATCGTGGCGACGTGGTCCGCGCATACTTCGAAAACCTGCTGCCCGACAGCAAGGAAATCCGCGAACGGGTTGCGCGCCGGTTCCGGGCAGGATCGACCGACGCGTTCGCCCTGCTTGCCGAGATCGGCCGTGATTGCGCCGGCGCCTTGCAGATCCTGCCTGCGGGAACAGCGCCTGCAGACGTGACGTCGGTGCAAGCCTCGCCCTTGAACGATGCCCAGGTGGCGCAGCTGTTGCGCAGCGTGCCGGCGCCGGCGCTTCTCGGCGGCCAGACCATCGCCGAGGATGATTTCCGCATTTCCATCGCAGGTGCGCAAGAGAAGACCGCCTTGCTGCGGATGGACGGACAATGGTGCCTGCCCCAAGGCGCCACGCCGACGACTCACATCCTCAAGTTGCCATTGGGGCTGGTCGGCAATATGAAGTTCGACCTGAGCGAATCGGTGGAAAACGAATGGCTGTGCTCGGAGATCCTGGCTGCCTACGGCATGCCCGTGGCGCGCACGGAAGTACTGAGCTTCGAAGACATGAAGGTGCTCGCCGTTGAACGTTTCGACCGCCGCTGGCAGGACGGCGGAGACGGAGCCCGTGGTCTCATCCGCCTGCCGCAGGAAGACATGTGTCAGGCCACCGGCACCCCGCCGCACCTGAAGTACGAGGCGGATGGCGGACCCGGCATCGAGCGCATTATGAGTCTGCTCGAAACCTCGCGCCATGCAGAGCATGACCGGCGGACATTTTTCCAGGCTCAGGTCCTGTTCTGGATGCTATGCGCAACGGACGGCCACGCGAAGAACTTCAGCCTGTTCTTGCGGCCTGGCGGGGCATATGAACTTACCCCGCTATACGACGTGCTGTCCGCTTATCCGATCCTGGGCGAAGGGCCAGGCAAACTGTCGCCTGTCCGCGCGAAGATGGCGATGGCCGTGCGCTCGAAGAACCCACACTGGCGCATGCGCGACATCCAGCGCCGCCACTGGCTGACGGTGGGCGCGCGACATGGCGTCGTGACGCCGGGCGGCCAGGGAGTCCAGTTCGTCGTGGACGATCTGATCGCGCGCACGCCAGAGGCTGTGCGCATGGTCCGCGCCAGATTGCCGCCAGGATTTCCGCAGGCGGTAGCGGACGGCATACTGGGCGGCTTGCAGGCGGCGGCGGACAGGCTCGCCGCGTAGCTTTGGCGCGTGCGTAGCAGCTACTGCAATTCATCGTTCGTTGAGTACATACCGCCCCGGCGTCTCCCCCGTCATCTGCCGGAAGTACGCGATAAACGCGCTGTCGCTGGCAAAGCCCAGATCGAACGCCACCGCGGTCACGCTCTGGCCCGCAGCCAGCAGATCCACGGCGCGCAGCAGGCGCCAGAGCTGCCGCCAGGCCTGATAGCTCATGCCGGTTTCGCGTTGGAAGATCCGGGTGATGGTGCGCGCGCTCGCGCCGACGCGTTGCGATAGCGCATCCAGTTCGGGCGGCAGTTCCTCCAGGTTCAGGCCGGCCAGGCGGCGATCCGTGGGCACGGGCAGCAGCATGGGCTCCTGTCTTGCCGTGCGCAATTCGTCCATGCACACGGCCAGCAGGTTGCACGGCGCGCCCTGGGACCAGTCGGCGTCAAAGGGTTCCAGGCTGATGCGCTCGAACACCTCGCGCAATAGCGGAGTCATCGAAAGTATGGCCGCGGCGGCCGCGGGCGCCGCGATACGCGCAGTGTCCAGATAGATCGAGCGGTATTCGACTTCGCCGCGGATCATGACGCGGTGCTCGGTTCCAGGCGGTATCCATGCCGCGCGGATCGGAGGCAGTACCGCGATCAACCCTGGCATTGCTAGGCGGATGGAGCCCGCGTGAGCAAAGAGCAGTTGGCCCCGGCCATGGCTATGCAGGCCGGAATCGTGCCGTATCAGGCGCGATGCGATGCCCGTCACCGGCTGGGCCATGGTGTCGGGGTTGAACGCGTCGGTGGGTGCGAGCCTGGCCATTTGTCCGAGTTCCGATGTTTTTTGTCTTCCTGGCTACAACGGCGAAGGCGACGGCCGGCTAAAAAACGGACTCTCCGTTTACTGATACCGCTATGTCCCGCCGTCCGCCTCTTCTGCTCGTCATTCCGCTGCTGAGTTTTCCGCAGATCGTCGAGACGATGTACAGCCCCGCCTTGCCGTTGATCGCAACAGCCTATCGGGCCACGCCAGAGGAAGCTGCGCAGACGCTCTCGCTCTGGTTCGTGGCCTTTGCCTTCGGCGTGGTGTTCTGGGGTCGTCTATGTGATTCCCGGGGCCGCCGGCCGGCGCTGCTGGCAGGGCTGGCGCTATATGCGCTGGGCGCGAGCTGGGCCATGGCGGCGGGCGATTTCACGCAGTTCCTCGCAGCCAGATTGATCTGCGCCTTCGGTGCGGCCGCGGGCTCAATCGTAACGCAGACGGCGCTGCGGGATAGCTATCAGGGTCCGACGCTGGCCCGGGTCTTCTCCATTCTGGGAATGGCGTTGGCCGCGAGCCCTGCAGTCGGCATGTATGCCGGGCAGGAGATCGCGGCGGCCGGCGGGCTCCAGGGCGTCTTTCTCGCGCTGGTTCTGCTCGCCGTCGCGCTGCTCGGGGCCAGCGCGTTGCTGTGGCCGGAAACCCGGCCGGAGTCACATGCGGCGGCGCCCTTCTGGCCGACACTGCGCGCCATGCTGCAAGACCGGGCGATCTGGCGCAGCGCGGCGCTGATCGCCATTTTCAACCTGGCGATTTTCGGCTATTACCAGCTGGGTCCATTCCTTTTCGCCCGCTTGCAGGATGCGTGCTTGGGGTTCGGCGAAAGCGGGTTGGCGCTGGCCGCGGCGTCGCTGTGCGGCGCGTTCCTGAACACGGCGCTGCTGCGGCGGGGGTATGCGTCCGAATGCCTCGTCCTGCTGGGTATCGGTCTGATGGCGCTAGGCGCGGCGCTGGTTGCCGCGCTTGTCGGGAGTTCGGCGTTTCTCATCGGCATGGCCGTGATTGCAGCGGCCTACGCGATCGCGATACCCAACATCCTGGCCCATGCCTTGCGCGCCTATGCCTGCGCCGCGGGGACGGCTGGCGCGATCCTGAGCCTGATCTACTACAACCTGCTGGGGGCCGCGTTGGTTCTTGCGGGGCTGGGGCAAAGGCTGGACCTATTGTTGGGCTGCTGTGCCCTGTTGGCGGCCGCCGTGCACGTGAAATGGCGCCCCGGCGCTTGAGGCGGGGCTCATGCGCCTCATGTCGATTGGGTGCTCTCACGGCGCAGGATCGAAACACGCAGGCCGGCGGGAAAGTCGGCAGCCGCGCCGCGCATGTCATAGCGCACCATCAGACCATGATTGTGTGCGATGCGGCGCGCGATCGATACGCCCAGGCCGCTGCCGGATTCTTCATTGCCGGCGGCGCGCACGAACCGGTCGCCCAGCCGTGGCAGGACCTCGGGCGCGATGCCCGCGCCAGCATCATCGATGAGGATGGCGCGGGCGCCAAGCGTCAGACGCACGCGTGTATGCCGCGGGCCATAGCGCACGGCGTTATCCAGCAGATTCTTCAGCATGATGGCCAGCGCATTGTTGCTGCCGGCCGTCGGAAGCGCGTTTTCCTTTCCGTCCGGCCATTCGATATCGATCTCGATGTCGCGCCGGTTTGCGATCCAGAGGCAGTCACCGACCGCCTGCTCGGCCACCAGGCTCCAGTTGACGGCGTCGTCAAAACCCGAGGGGCCGTTGCTGTCGAGCCGCGCCAGCGTCAACAACTGAGCTACCAGCCGGTCCAGGCGGTCCAGCCCCGCACCCACGCTGCGTTGGGCATCCGCTCGCAGCGTTGCGTCCTGCGCGCGCTGCGCCACTTCCCACTGCGCGCGCAAGGCGGCGAGCGGCGTGCGCAACTCATGGGCGGCGTCCGCGGTCAGGCGGCGTTCCTGTTCGATAAGACTGGCGACTCGTGCCAGCAAGTCATTCATGGCTTGCACGAGAATCTTGAGTTCCGCCGGCGCGGCAGCCTCGGACAGCGGCGTGCCGTCATCGGGACGGCGATTCTCCAAGGCCTGGGACAGCATGCGCACGGGCCGCAGAGCGCGGCGCACGGAAAGAATGAGCATGGCGATGAGTACAGGTAGTCCGATCAGCCAGGGAGCGATCTGGCTTGCGATGTAGGCGACCATGAGATCTTCGCGCTCACCGATGCGCTGGCCCACCGCGACGCGCGTTGTCTTGTCGTCGCTGGCGAGGTAATAAATCCGCCATGGCACGCCGTTGACCGTACTGTCGACAAAGCCCTCCTGGGACTGGTCGCGCGGGAATTGGAGCGCTTCGGCATCCAGTACAAGCGGCGCGCCTGCGTCGCGCCATATCGCCACGGACAGGTCTTTGCCGCTGGCGTCTCCAGAGTTCGGCGGGTGGGGGGCTTGAAGCGGGCCGGGAATGCTGGCGCGGGGGGGAAGCAGGGCCGCGACCGCAAGCGTCTGCTCAGCCAGACGCAGCATGTCGGTGTCGTAGAGCTCGTTGATTTCGTGTGCGGCGCGCCAGTAGGTGCCTGCAATGGTCAGCAGCCATGCCAGGGGAGCGGCCAGCAGCACGGCAATGATCAGCCTGCGCTGCAGCGTCATGCCTCGGTCTCCACCTGGCCCAGCGCGTAGCCAGCGCCTCTCAGCGTACGGATCAGCTTGGGATGGATCTTCTTGCGCAGATGATGCACATGAACCTCGAGGGCATTGCTTTCCAGGTCGGAGTCCCAGTCGTAGAGCTTGTCGCGGATGAAATCGCGCGTCAGCACCCGGCTGGGATGCGTCAGGAATAGCTCCAGTAGCTGTGCTTCGCGTACGGTCAGATCCACCGCCAGTCCCTTCCACCGCGCTTCATGCGAGGCCGGCTGATACTCCAGGTCCCCATGGCGCCATACGGGTTCGGGCTTGCCCGCCAGCCGGCGCGTGACGGCGCGCAGACGGGCGGCCAGTTCATCCAGCGTGATGGGTTTGATCAGGTAGTCGTCCGCGCCAGCGTCGAGTCCGCCTATCCGGCTTTCGACGGCGTCGCGCGCTGTCAGTATGACCACGGGGACGTCGATTCCGGCTTGGCGCCAACGTGTCAGCAACGTCACCCCGTCTTCGGATGGCAGACCAAGATCCAGCACCACCGCATCGTAGTGCACGGCGCGCAGGGCATGGTCGCCCTCTTGACCGTTGACGAACCAATCCACCGCGTACCCCAGCAGCCGCAGGCCGTTCTTGAGGCCATCGCCTATCAGCGGGTCATCTTCGACGATAAGAATTCGCATTCAAGAACTCCTACTAATGGCTTGGATGAGATTACCACCGAGGCGCGGTTAATTTGGAGTTAAGGTTCGGCCCGTACGCTGCGGCCATCGTTAAAGCAAGCGCTTCAAATGGACCGACCAGAAATCATGACGCCGCAGCGCAAGGCCTCGCCACAGTCGACCGATTGGCCTTACACGGCTCCGCTCGCGCGGCCCCGCCCGGCATTGTTCGTGCATCCCTACGACGACCCGCAGCGCGGCTGTGTCGAATCCTATATCTACCTGCGCTACCGGCAGCGTTTTGGCGCTCGCTTGAAGCACTGGATGCCGACCTTGGTCAGCCTGCAGGCCGAAGGCCAGATCCTCGCCGCGGCAGGATTTCGCGGCGCGGCTGAAACCCTGTATCTGGAGCGCTATCTTTCGGCGCCGGTGGAGCAGTACCTGCGTCAGCGCGACTTGTCCGTGGCCCGTCGCCACATCGTCGAGACGGGCCAGTTCGCCGCCGTCCGGCCGGGCGCGGGACGGCTGCTGGTGCCCCATCTGGCACTGCATCTGCACCAGCAGGGCTTCGAATGGGCGGTCAGCACCCTGACCTCCGAACTGCACCACCTGTTCTCGCGCATGGGCCTGGCTCATCAGCCCCTGGCCGCCGCCACGCCCGCGCGGCTGGATCCTGGCGAACGGCGCGACTGGGGCAACTACTACGAACATGATCCTCAGGTATTTGCCGGGCGCCTGAGCCTTATTCTGAATCGATTCGGCGAGTCTCAATCATGACCGGTCAGGAGTTTCTTGCGTCGTTGACGCGCGGCGACCGTCGCTTGCAACCTGCCTTGCGTTCATCGGTGGCATTGACCTATGCAGAACTGTCGGAGCGGGTGCGGGTTTGCGCGGACGCGCTCTCTGCATATGGCCCGCGGGTAGTCGCGACGCTGTTGGACAACGGCGCGGATTGGATCGTTGCCGATCTGGCGTGCCTGGCGATGGGCGCCGTGCACTTGCCATTGCCGTTGTTCTTCACGCCGGAGCAGCGGCAGGCCGCGATGAGCGCGGCCGGCGCCAGCCTGCTGCTGACGCCGGCCAGCCGGCATGTGCAAGCAAGCTCCGACATGGATGTGTCCGAAGTCACCCAGCTCGGCGGCCTGGCGGTCAGGCTGCTGCCTTTTCCGGCGATTCCCTTGCCGGCTGGCACATCCAAGATCACGTTCACGTCTGGCTCCACCGGGCAGCCCAAGGGCGTATGTCTGGGCAGCGCCCAGATGCTGGATGTCGCGCATGGCCTGGCCGACGCCACGCGCGGGATCGGCATCGGCAGCCATCTCACTGCCTTGCCTTTGCCCGTGTTGCTGGAGAACATCGCCGGCGTCTACGCGCCCCTGCTGGAAGGCGCGTGTATCCACGTATCGCCGTTGGCGGAGGTCGGGCTGCAGGGATCCTCCCAATTCGATCCCGGGCGATTTCACGCGGCGCTGACGGCGTCCGAGGCCAATAGCGTGATCGTGCTGCCGCAGATGCTGCGCGCCTACGCCGCCTGGCTGGCAGCAACCCGGACGCCTGCACCACCGCAGCTGCGCCTGATGGCTGTGGGCGGCGCCGCGGTGGGTGCGCCATTGCTGGAGCAGGCGCGCAGGCTTGGTCTTCCCGCCTACGAAGGATATGGCCTGTCTGAAGCCGCTTCCGTGCAGACGCTGAACCTGCCGGGCGCGGATTTGCCGGGCTCGGCGGGCCGGCCATTGCCGCATGCGCGAGTCCGCATCGCCGAAGACGGCGAGATCGAGATCGCCGGGACGCCGTTTCTTGGCTATCTCGGCGTTCCGTCGACGGCCGGCGATTGGTGGCCGACTGGCGATCTTGGTCGCCTGGATCCCGCAGGGTACCTGTATGTAGAAGGCCGCAAAAAGAACGTTCTCATCACGGGCTTCGGCCGCAACGTTTCGCCGGAGTGGGTCGAGATCGAACTGGGCAATCAGCCCGAGATCCGCCACGCAGTCGTGTACGGCGATGGCGAAGCCGAGCTGGGCGCCGTGATCTGGCCCCAGGGCATGGCTTCGGCGCCGGCCATCGACGCGGCCATAGCGCGGGCCAACCAGCGGCTGCCCGACTACGCCCGCATTGGCCGCTGGCTTCAGGCGCGCGCCGAGTTCTCGGTGGACGGGGGCATGGCTACCGCCAACGGACGGCCCCGCCGAAGCGCGATTCTTCAACAGCATCCGGACCTGTTCCAAAGCGTCCGGCCCTTTTCTCCGGTGTAAACCAAAATGCCATTTTTCGATTCTCTCGTGGACGCAACGCGGGGCAGCCGGGAAGCGCTGGTCCAGGCGCCCATCATCCAGGACTGTCTGCGCGGCGAGGTCGCGCTGCCTTCATACATCCGCTTCCTGGCCGAGGCCTATCACCATGTGCGGCACACGGTGCCCTTGATGCACGCGTGCCGCACCCGCATGCCAGGCCGCCTGGCATGGATGGACGCGGCGCTGGAGGAATACATCGAGGAGGAAACCGGCCATGACGAATGGATACTGAACGACCTGCGCGCGGCGGGTGCGGACGCCGAGGCGATCAAGTGCGCGGGCCCCGGCCCGGATACGGAAATCATGGTGGCCTACGCCTACGACACCATCATGCGGAACAACCCGGTGGGCTTCTTCGGCATGGTCCACGTATTGGAGGGAACGAGCGTCGCGCTGGCTTTGAACGCTGCGGACCGGATCCAGCAGGCGTTGGGCCTGCCCGGAACGGCCTTCAGCTATCTGCGCTCGCATGGCACGCTTGATCAGGAGCACACCGCACATTTCGCCGAATTGATGAATCGGCTGGAGCATTCCGACGATCAGGCGGCCGTCATCCATGCGGCGCATATGTTCTACCGCCTGTACGGTGCGATCTTCCGCGGATTGCCGCGAGCCGCGGCCGGGAGCGTGCCGGCATGAAGATCAATCAGGCCTCGGTCGTGCTTACGGGAGCTGCCGGCGGGTTGGGCAGCGCCATCGCACGCATGTTGCGCGCCGAAGGAGCGCGCGTGTTGCTGGTCGGAAGGCGCGCCGGTCCCACGCTGGAACTGGCCAAGTCATTGAGCCTGGACGCGCATGACCGCAGCGCGGTAGACGCCCTCGTGGTGGATATCACCACGCAGGAAGGACGGGCGGCGATTGCGGACGCCGCCGCGGCGCGTCGCGCCAACGTGCTCATCAACAACGCGGCGGTCGCGGGGTTTGGCGCGGCGGGCGCGATGGACCCTGAGCAGACCCAGCAGATCTTCGATACAAACGCCATCGCGCCCATGCTGTTGACCGCCAGCCTGCTGCCCGTGCTGCTTGGCCAGCCACGCGCTCAGGTCTTGAACATAGGCTCCGTGCTGGGCAGCCTGGGCGTTCCCGGCTTTGCGGCGTACGGCGCGTCCAAGGCAGCCCTGCGTGTCTATACGGAATCCCTGAGACGCGAACTCGCGGACTCTCCCGTGCGTGTCCAGTACTACGCCCCGCGCGCCATCGATACACCCTTCAATGCGGCTGACGTCATCGCCTTCAACCAGGCGACCGGATCGCCGACGGACAGCCCGGAGGCGGTCGCCCGTGCCGTGCTGCGCATGCTGGAAGCGGAGACGGCCCAGCGCTACGCCGGCCTGTTCGAAGCCCTGGCGGTCCGGCTCAACGCACTCTTTCCGCGCCTGCTCGATGGCGCATTCACCAAGCATCGGCGCGCCTTGAGGCCGCCGCCGCCGCAATCAGGAGTCTCATCATGATCCGCAGAGCTTTCCTGCGTTACGCTTCATCGGCCATGCTTGCCATGAGCGCATATTCCTTTCTTCCCGCAGCCCAAGCGGAGCCGGCCGACATGGACAACGCCATCGGCACCTTGCAAAAGGAGTGGGCGGAGATTCAGTATCAGATGCCGGAAGCGAAGCGGGAGACCGGCTTCGAAGCCCTGGCGCAGAAGGCGCATGCCGTGACCGCGAAGTACAACAACCGCGCCGAACCTCACATCTGGGAAGGCATCATCCTGAGTTCCTGGGCTGGGGCCAAGGGCGGGCTGGGCGCGCTTGGCATCGCGAAGCAGGCCAAGGCCGAATACGAGACCGCGATCCAGATCGACAGCAACGCGCTAAGCGGGTCCGCGCTCAACAGCCTCGGTGTGCTGTACTACAAGGTTCCTGGCTGGCCGGTCGGCTTTGGGGACAACAAGAAGGCCGAGGCGTTGTTGCAGCAGGCGCTTGCGATCAATCCGGATGGCATAGATCCCAACTATTTCTATGCGGATTATCTGGTTTACCGGAACCGCAATGCGGAGGCGGCCCCATATCTGGAGAAGGCGTTGCGTGCGCCCGCGCGCCCTGGGCGCGAGCTCGCCGATCGGGGACGCAGGCAAGAGGCCGAGGCCCTGCTCAAGAAAGTTCGTGGCTGAGGCGGGGTTCCAGCTCCGGAGGCGGGCAATCAGTGCGCGGGGCGGGCGCTGGCCATGATCAAGTCAGATGCACCGACGACGCGATCCCCTGGTCCGCCATCTTCGAATACGGGCAGATCGATTCCGTCTCGTGGACCAGCGCCAAGGCGAGGTCCTTCGGCAGTCCGGGCAAGGAAATCTCCAGCCTGGCCTTGATGCAGAACAGGCCGTCAAACGCTTCGCGCGCGAAAGTGGTGGTGCAGTGAATGGCGAAATCCGCCGGCAGCGGGACACCGTTCTTCATGGCGACCAGCTTCATGGCGCCATGAAAGCAAGCGGCAAAGCCGGCCGCGAATAATTGCTCGGGATTGGTGCCGCCGCCGTTGCCGCCAAGCTCCTTGGGCAACCTGAGTTCGAGTTCCAGTTCGCCGTCGTTGGAGATCGCGCGGCCCGACGATCTGCCGTGTCCGGAGACGCCGCCAGTCACGGACACGGTGGTCGTGTACAGGGGCAGGTCCTCTGTGCCGACATAGGGTTCCAGGAGCGAAACAGAGGGCGCGGACGGGGCTTTCATGGGGGACTCCTCAAGTGCGGATATGCGGTTTGCTGTTTTTTCCGCGGCAACTATAAAGTTGTCCCCTATGGGCGAAAAGACAGAATTTCTGTTCTGACCGGCATCTTTTCTTGTACCGTCAGCGCCGGCTTCCTAGGCGCTCTTCTTGATATTGGCAAGCCGGTGCAACTCGTCCACGTCAAGGATAGCCAGCCCGCCATAGTAGGTTTCCAGCACGCCCGCGCGAGCTAGCCTCGCAAGCGCTGCATTGCAGCGTTGCCGCGAAATGCCGCACAGGCCGGCGATTTCTTCCTGGGAAACCTTCAGGCGTCCGTTGGTGCCGGAATGCCTCTCCGCATTGAACTGCGCGGCGACGGCGCGCGCCACCGTGGTGTCGACGTCGAGCAGCACGTTGGACGTGAAGCTGCTCATCAGCCAGTCCACGCGTTGCGCGAGATGCATCATCAGCGCCTTGGTGAACTCGATGTTGTTGTTCCAGAGACGTTCACAGGTCTCGCGCGGCAGAATCACGATCTGGCTGGGCCGCAGCGCGACCACCTCGTACTCGAACCGCTCGCGGCGGATCATGGTGGCTTCGCCGAACCAGCTGCCGGTGCTGAAGCCGGCCAGAGACAGGGACTTGCCGTCCGCGCCCGGCGAGGACCATTTCACCAGCCCCTGCACCACGCCGTACCATCCCGGCGAGCGGCTGCCCGCGCGGAACAGGAACTGGCCCGCGGCCAGCGTCACGACGCGCAATTCCGCGCGGATCAGGTCGCGTTCGAGTTCCGGCAAGCCCTTGTACCAAGGGACGACGTCGAGCATCTTGTCCACCGCCCCTTGCGTGCGCCGCCGCCGCGCGCTCAGGGGTTCGTCGCCGGCGTCGGCAAGCCGTTCGCCCATGTGTGCCTCCTTCGTAGCCGTTGTGGTGCCGCTCAGGTAAACCCTAGGGTGCTTTGTCACCATGATGACTGTCCGCGGTCTGGGGCCGGCACCAGAATAGCCGAGGTCCCAGACGCCAAAACCCACAAGAGGAGACAAGCATGTTGCCCATGCAAGGCATGATGTCCCGCAGCGCCCTGGCCTGCGGCCTGGCCGTGACGCTGCTGCACGCCCCTGCGGCCCAGGCGCAGATTTCAGACGATGTTATTCGAATCGGCTTCATCACCGACATGTCGGGCGTGTACTCGGGGCCGGACGGCCCGGGCGGCGCCGAGGCCATCAAGATGGCGATCCAGGAGATGGGCGGCGAGATCAACGGCAAGAAGATCGAACTGCTGACGGCCGACCATCAGAACAAGGCGGACATCGCCTCGGCCAAGGCACGGGAATGGTTCGACCAGATGGGCCTGGACATGCTGATCGGCGGCACCAATTCCAGCACGGCATTGGCCATGTCCAAGGTTGCGGCCGACAAGAAGCGGCCCATCATCGTGGTGGGCGCGGGCGCCCCGGCGCTGACCAACGAACAATGCACGCCCTACACGCTGAACTACGCCTACGATACCGTGGCGCAGGCGCGCGGAACGGGCGCGGCCGTGGTCAAGGCGGGCGGCAAGAGCTGGTACTTCCTGACGGCCGACTATGCCTTTGGCCACGCGCTGCAGGCGGACACTACCAAGGTGGTCCAGGCCGGCGGCGGCACGGTGGTCGGATCGGTCAAGCATCCGCTATCGGCCAGCGACTTTTCTTCGTTCCTGCTGCAGGCGCAAAGCAGCAAGGCGGAGATCCTGGCCCTGGCGAACGCCGGCGCGGACGCCACCAACTCGATCAAGGCCGCCAATGAGTTCGGCATCACCAAGACCATGCGCCTGGCCGGCCTGATCATGTTCATCAACGACATCCACGCCATGGGGCTGCCCGCCTCGCAAGGCATGTATTTGACGGACAGCTGGTACTGGAACGCATCGGACGAGACCCGCGCCTGGGCCCGCGCCTTCTTTGAAAAGCGCAAGGCCATGCCCTCCTCGCTGCAGGCGGCCGATTACTCCGCCGCGCTGCAATACCTGCGCGCGGTCAAGGCCACGGGTACGGATGACGCCGACCGCGTGCTGGCCTATCTGCGCGAGAACAAGCTGAACGACGTCTACATCAAGAACGGCGTAGTGCGGCCGGACGGCCGCGTCGTGCACGACATGTACTTGCTGCAGGTCAAGACGCCGGAACAGTCCAAGGAACCCTGGGACTACTTCAACGTCGTGCAGACCATCGACGGCAACCAGGCCTTCACCACCAAGGAAGAGAGCCGCTGCGCGCTCTGGAAGTGAACCTCATGAGCAAACGCAAAGTCATCGTGACCATCGCCCCGACCGGGGGTATGGCATTCAAGAGCCAGAATCCGCACCTGCCCACGCAGCCGCTGGAGATCGCGGAGGACGTGTACCGCTGCTATAACGCGGGCGCCAGCGTGGTGGCGCTGCATGCGCGCCGTCCCGACGACCAGGCGACTTGCGACGCTTCGGTGTACCGGCAGATGAACCGGCTCATCCGCGACCGCTGCGACATCGTGTTGAACAATTCGACCGGCGGCGGCGTGCATGGCGACATGGTCAAGGAAACCTCTCCGGGAACGTGGGAGATCCTGTGGGAAGAACGGCTCAAGGGCATGGACGCCGGCGCCGAGATGTGCACGCTGGACGCCACGACCTTGAACCTGGCGTTCGGCGACCGCGAATACCTGATGAACACGCCGCTCACCAAGGCCCGCGAACTGGCCGCCGGCATGCAGGCGCGCGGCATCAAGCCCGAATGGGAGGTCTTCAGCCCCACGCACATCCTGCAGGATGCCACGACGCTGATCGAAGAGGGACTGGACGAAGGGCCGCATTTCATCAACCTGGTCATGAACGTGCATCGCAACTTCCAGAACGCCATGCCATTCTCGGTGCGGCATTTGCAGATGATGGTGGACCTGCTGCCCAGGAACAGCATCTTCTGCGTCAGCGGCATCGGCCCCGCGCAGCTGGAGGCCAACATGGCCGCCCTGCTGCTGGGCGGCCATGCGCGGGTCGGCCTGGAGGACAACCTGTACTACCGCCACGGCGAACTGGCCACCAACGTCCAGCTGACCGAGCGCATCGTGCGCATCATCCGTGAAATGGACATGGAGCCCGCAACGCCCGCGGAGGCGCGCGAGATCCTGGGACTGCCGCTCAAAAGCGGCATCCGGCCCGAGTTTGCGCTCTGAACAGGAACCGCCATGAGCAATTCACTGCAAGGAAAACGCGTCCTCGTCACCGCGGGCGCGCAAGGAATAGGCCTGGCGATCGCGCGCAGGTTTCTGGAGGCGGGCGCCGAGGTGCACGTCTGCGACGTGGACGAAGCGGCGTGCAAGGCCGCTGCCGCCGCGCATCCGCGCCTGGGCGTCAGCGTGACGGACGTATCCAGCGAGGCGCAAGTCCAGGCCATGTTCGGCGAACTGGCGAAGAAATGGGGCAAGCTCGACGCGCTGGTCAACAATGCTGGCGTGGCCGGCCCGACCAACCGGCTGGAGGAAACCACGCTGGACGCCTGGCAGCGCACGCTGGATGTCAATCTGACTGGAACCTTCCTGTGCGCACGCAGCGCCGTGCCGTTGCTGCGTGCGGCAGGCGGCGGGTCCATCGTCAACATCTCGTCCGTCGCGGGCAGGCTGGGCTTTTCGCTGCGCACGCCCTATAGCGCCAGCAAGTTCGGCCTGGCCGGCCTGACGCAGACCTGGGCCATGGAGCTGGGGCCTTCGAACATCCGCGTCAATTCCGTGCTGCCGGGCGTGGTGTCGGGCGACCGCGTTGAACGGGTCATTGCCGCCCGCGCCGCGGCTGGTGGCGTGAGCAACGACGCGATGCGCGAGCAGCTTGTGGAGAAGGTGTCGTTGCGCCGCATGACCAGCCCGCAGGACGTGGCCAATCAGGTGGCCTACCTGTGTTCGGACGAAGGCGCCATCATCAGCGGCCAGAGCATTTCCGTTTGCGGCAACGTGGAGTACCTGGGCTGACTTGCCGATCGCGCCATGCCTGTTGGCGCGATCGGCGTTCTGTTGCGCTACTTGCCGCTGCGCTGGAAGTCCCCCGGCTTCCAACTCTTGTCGAAGGCAGCCGCTTCTGGGCCGTAGATGCGGATGTAGGCGAACCAGCCTTGCCCTGGATTGGTCTTGATCCAGCGATTTTCCTGGCCCGCCGGCGCCTTGGGGCCGAAGTAGAGCGTCAGCGGCTTGCTTTGGTCCACGTCCTTGAGTTCGAACAGGGAGCGCAGCGCGGCCTTGTCCTGGTCGGTTTGCACTTGCGAACGGGTCTTGCTGTCGTACAGCGTGACCGACCAGAACAGCTTGCCCGGTACGGGTTGCGGCACGACCAGGGTGTACTGCTTTCCGCCGTCGAGGTAGGCGCCCTGCGCGTCGCGCGCGCCCAGCCAGTAGAGTGAACCCGCGCCGGGGTCGCGGCGGAACATGGCGGGCGAGGTCACGATGGCCTGCGCGAACCAACGATCACGGGCGTCCAGGTCGATACCCGCAGGCGTTTCAAACTGCGCGCTGCCGGGCACCAGACCCGCCCATTCCCACTGGCGATCCGGCCAGGCCTTGCGGTCGGGGCGGTCGCTGTCGAAGGCGGCCACCAGCATCTGGTCGCGGCCCAGCCGCGCGGCCTGGGTCAGCGTTTCCTTCAACTTCGCGTCCGGCTTGAAAGGCTTGCCTTTCTCGATGCCCAGTTCGGCCAGCAAGCCGTACATCGGCCTTGCGGCGGCGGCGACGGGTTCTTCCTGCACGACCTTGTTCAGCACCTCCCAGAACTGGAAGTTGTCTTCCCACTTCAATGAAGAGTTGTCCAGCGCCATGCGCGTGGTGTCCATCGGAGCGAGCGGCTGGCCGGCTCCCCCTTGTTCGGTCCAGGCGTAGATCTTGACCGAGCGCAGGGCCTCAAGCGCCTTGGGCTGATCGCCACCCACCGGCATGGAGCGTATGGCAAGCAGGTTCTTCAGCGAGGGGGAGCGGCCGACGTGGTAGCCCTCGGGCACCTTGCCGTCATAACCCGGGGGAAGCACCAGATGCTTGCCGCCCTTGCCCGCGTCGGGACCGGGCAAACCCAGATCCTGCACCCAACCCTGGTTGTGGTCGTTGACCAGGCCGATGAAGGGGCCTGGCGGCAGTTCGACAACCATCGGTCCCTGGCTCAGATCGAGGACGGCCGAACCGTAGGGCGTGTCCGAGTTGAGGGTGAAGCCGACCTGGCGCGGCCCGGTAGCGGCGATGCCCCACTGCTTGCCGTCTTCGATGCCGACGGCGCGGTTGCCGTTGAAAATGCCTTCCACCGAGACAGTGGGATACCAGTATCGATAGGCAATCAAGGCGCGCTGCAGCGTCTGGTCGGCGCGCACTTGGTGCGAAGTCTGAAGCGTGGGATAACCGCGTTCGAAACGATAGGGCGGGGCATCCTTGGCATGCGCGGCTCCCGCGCAAACCAATGCCAGTGCGACGGTCAGGGTACGGTTGATCATGGTGCTCCGGTCTCCGGACTTCAGGTTGGGGAGGAAAGAGGCGTCGTGGTTGCGGGTGAAAATTCTCTAGCGCGCGGCCTCGATATCGTTGAGTTTCCAGGTCTTGTCGAACCAGGGCTGCAAGGGGCCGTAGAGGCGGAAGATCACCATCCAGCTCTTGCCGGGAATGGTCTGGACCCAGTTCTGTTCCTTGCCCGCGGGCGGCTTGGGGCCGAAATACAGATCGACCGAACCATCCGCGTTGGCATGCAGCTGCTTTTCGCTGGACAAGCTGGGGAACGGCTGGTCCGTCTGCAGCATGGAGCGCGTCTGCGTGTCATAGACCACCACGGACCAGAAGTCCTTGGCAGGCACGTTCGGCGGGACGCGCAGCATGTACAGGCGGCTGCCGTCCAGCGGCTTGCCTTGCGCGTCATAATTGGCCGCGGCGTACTGGGAGCCGATGCCGGGCATGGCCACGGCCATGGCCGGCGTGTCTATGGTCGCGGCATAGAAGAACATGGTGCGGGCGTCGAAATTGCGCGCTCCGTCGTTCAGCCACTCGTAGCTGCCACCCACGAACGGTGTATTCCAGTGCCGGTCTGGATAGATGCGCGTGGCCGGATCGCGGTTGGCGAAGTCGATGGCGCGCGCCGTGGCGTTGCCCACGGCCACCGCGTCGGTCAGGATGGCCTTCATCCGCGCATCCGGCGAGAACGGTTGGCCCTTGCGCATGCCGATCGCTGCATACAGGCCGGTCATGTCGGGGCCATAAGCACCAGCCGGCTCTTCCTGGATGATCTGATTCACCTCGTCGAAGAAGGCATAGTTGTTGGCGTGGATGGTGTTCATCACCTTGCCGGAAAGGTTGATGAAGCGCGTCGGCGGTGGCGCGCCCGCTTGGCTGTAGGGATAGACGCGCAGGCCAGCCTTGACTCCCTGCACGCCGGGCGCCGGATCGCCGTTCTTCATGAAGGCCCGGCCGAAAAGCAGGTTGCCGTAGGTGGGAGAATGCTGCACGAAATAGCCTTGGGTTGGCAGCTGACCCTTGTAGCCCGGCGGCACGAACAGGTACTTGCCGCCGCGGCCCTTGTCCGGTCCGGCATTGCCCATGTCGGTCACATAGCGGAACCAGAAGTCGTCGACCACGCCCAGGATGCCGGGCGGGGTCTCCACGACCATGGGGCCGTCCTTCAGGTCCATCCAGTTCCAGAAGTACACGGTTTCGGTATTGGCCGTGAGGAACAGGGAGCGCGAATCCATCAGCGTTTCGAAAATGCCGACGGTGCTGCCGGTGGCGCCTGCCTCGCGCAGGCCGGCGCGGATCGAGACCATGGACGCGCCGGGGATGCCGTTCAGAAACGCTTCGACCCCGCGCAGGAAATCGAGATTGTCATAGACCTTGCGGGCGGTGTCGGGAGTGGGCACGCCGTCGAAGAATTCCAAATGGCCGATGCGGGTATCGACCTTGGCCGGCGTCAGTATCTGCGGCGGCGTCGGGGTGCTCATCTTGTAGGCGCGGGGGCGCTCCGGCGGTCCGGCGCAGGCCGTCAGCAGGGCGAAGGCGGCCAGGGCCAGGACGGGCGGCGGATAAGTGCGGCGGGCAGTACGCATATGGTCTCCACGAACAGGAACGCGGGAAGCCACTGCCGTCCACAACATAGCGGTGCGACCTCGTTCCTTGCGTTTCAGTACAGTTCAAAAGTGACCAGCACGGGCAAAGCGACGAGCGTCGCATGTCGTTTAGTTTCCGATCAAATGCGGGCGGCGTCAATTTCCGGGTTGGAAGCGCTCGCCATATCGGGCCCGAGCAGGAGCCAGGAGCGCGGTTCCAAAAAACCTGAGCATCAGTTCGACCCAGGCGAATTGTTCGGCGCATCTGGAAGTTCTAGACTGGATTCGTACATGCACTGTGTACCGATGGCCGTCGCATAGCGGCTTTGCAGCGACGGCGGGAGGTCCTGATGAATCAGGTCGAGACCTTTGCCACCATGCCGATGTGGGCGGGGTTCGTAGCCTTTGTGCTGGTCGTGCTGGCGCTGGATCTGTATGTGCTGGGCGGCCGGCATGCGCACCGCGTGCGGCCCCGTGAAGCCTTGTTCTGGGTGGGCGTCTGGATGGCGCTGGCGGCGTTGTTCGGCGCTCTGATGTGGTGGTATCTGGATGCCACCCTGGGGCGCGACATTGCGCACCGCAAGACACTGGAGTTCTACACCGGCTACCTGATCGAACTGTCCCTGTCCGTGGACAACATGTTCGTGTTCTCGCTCATCTTCGGCTACTTTGCGGTGCCGCTGGAATTGCAGCGCCGGGTGCTGCTGTACGGCGTGCTGGGCGCCATCGTGATGCGAGTCGGGATGATCCTGGCGGGCGTCTGGCTGCTGTCGAAGTTCGACTGGCTGTTCTATGTGTTCGGCGTGCTGCTGGTGGCGACCGGCGCCAGGATGCTGGCCCGGGCGGACCATCAGCCGGACATTGCCCGCAATCCGCTGGTGCGCCTGTTGCGCTCGTCCATGCGCATCACCAAGGACTATCACGGCGAGTCGTTCTTCGTGCGCATCGGCGGCCTGCGGCATGCCACGCCCATGTTCGTCGTGCTGTTGATGATAGAGGCGAGCGACGTGGTGTTCGCGGTGGACAGCATTCCCGCCATCTTCGCCGTCACCACCGACCCGTTCCTGGTCTTCACCTCCAATATCTTCGCCATCATGGGCCTGCGGGCGCTGTACTTCCTGCTGGCCGACATGCGCGAGCGTTTCCGCTACCTCAAGCACGGACTTGCCGCGGTGCTCATCATCATCGGCGGCAAGATGCTGGCCGCGCCATGGTTCCATGTGCCGGTGCAGTGGTCGCTAGGGGCGGTAGGCCTTATCCTGCTGGCATCCGTGGGCGCCAGCCTGATCCTGCCCAGACGGGCCGCGGCCAGGGCCGCGCGCCATAAGGGATGAAGTCCACGAACCGGAGATCTGTCATGAACACGATCATTCTTGCCACCGATGGGTCCAGCCATAGCGATGCCGCGGCGCGCTACCTGGTTGAGGGCCCTTTGCTGAACCGGGACTTCACGGTGCACGTATTGCATTGCGAGCCGGACGTGACGGGCGATGTCAAAGCCTTCATCGGCCAGGCCGACATCGACGCCTGGCACCACGAAGAGAGCGACAAGGCAATGAAGTCCGTGGTCGAAATCCTGCGCGCGGGCCAGGTTGGTTTCGAGTGCCACGAGCTTACTGGCCACACGCCGGACAAGATCGTGGCGCATGCGATCAAGGTGGGCGCCACGGCCATCGTGATGGGGTCGCACCATCGGGCGCCGTTCCTGGACGCATTGCTGGGGTCGGTGTGCTCGCGGGTCATTGCCCACGCGCCTTGTCCGGTGCTGCTGGTCTGAGCATCGGCGGCCGATGCGCTAGCAGGTGAGCTTGAGCTGATAGCTGCCATCGGCGCCGCGGGCCAGGCGAACCCGGTCGAAGCGATAGTTGCGTCCCTTGAACGCATAGGTCGCGTCGGTCTCGTCGTCGTCGCGGCCCTGCCAGACTATCTTCCGGTCCAGCGATTCGGCGTAGTAGTAGAAGATGGCGTTGGTGGATTCGATCAATCCCAGGTCGCCGCGCAGGCCGGTGGAACTGTTGGCTTCCACGTTCCACCAGCCTTCGGTGCGCCATTCGCCTCCGTCGGGCAGATAGTGCACCGCGAACCTCAAGTCGCGGCCGCAGGCGTTCTCGATCTGGAGGGATGCGGGCTTGGCCGGCGCTGGCTTCTTGCTGTCCGGCTTGGCGGCCTGGAGCTGGTCTTGCCGTTCATTCCAGCCCATGCCGTAATAGGCTAGCAGGCCGCCGATTGCCAATACGGCCGAGACGCCGATGACCACCTGCCGCACGGTCTTCTGCCGCATGTGCTCCGTGTACCGCTGCTCCAGAATCCGGGTCTCGTGCTGTTGCAGCAGTTGATCGCGGTGCTTTTTCCTGGCCGAGGACGTCACCGCGGATGCGCCGGCCAGCAGCAGGAGCAGGGTGAGGTAGCGGTATTTCATCAGCAGGCTGGCCAGCGATGGAACGAGGTTGGCGGCCAAGCCCAACGCCATGGCGCAACCGATGAAGGCCAGCGGCCATATCCAGAAATTGCGTCCCTTGGCGATTTCGGTGGCGTAATAGTCGCGCAGGGTATCGGTGGATCCGGAATCCGGCGGTGCTTTCCCGTTCGTCCCGCTGCCGTTGCCGCCGGGCGCGCCAGCGGCGCGTTGCTCGGCAATCCACGCGTCATGCTCTTGACGCCGTTTCGGATCGGAAAGCACCGCGTAGGCCTCGTTCAGGCGCGCCATGACGCGCTTTGCTTCCTCGGGCTTGTCAGGATTCTTGTCCGGGTGCCACTTTTGCGAGAGATAACGGTATGCGCCGCGGATGACTTCATCGCTGGCGTTTTCCGAAACTTGGAGCGTGTCGTAATGGGTATGTAAGCCAGCCATTGCCTTGGGTCCGCGTTCCGAAGCCGGGCGCTCAGCTTCCTGCACGGCGAGCTTACGCTGCAATCATGGGCGTCGGTATCAGCCAAAGAGACTACATCGCCGGGTGGGTACACGGCGCAATGGTATCTTTCCCATTTTCCTGCACGCCACCCCGTTTCATGCCCGACGACGCCCAAACCTCCTCAGATTTCTCGCCCGCTGAGCCGCAAGCGGCACTTCCGCGGCCCTTTGTCCAGAACTCGGGCACCCGCCGCACACTGCATTTCACGCAGCAGGAAATCCAGAGCAGCATGTCCACCCTCAACCCCGATGCGCTCGAGCTGGAGTACACGCGGATGATGATGGGCTTCGTGCTTTTCAATCCGGCACCCGCCCGCATTCTGATGGTGGGTCTGGGCGGCGGCTCGCTGCCCAAGTTCTGCCATCGCTATCTGGCGGACAGCGCTATCGACGTGGTGGAAATCGATCCGGCAGTCATTGCCCTGCGCGAAGCCTTCATGGTGCCGCGCGACGACGACCGCTTCCGCGTGCTCCAGGCCGACGCGGCCGACTACATGCGGGGCCTGTCGGACCATGCGGACGTGATCCTGCTGGACGGGTTCGGCATCGGCGGGATTCCGGGTCCGCTGTGCTCGGCGGAGTTCTACGCCGATTGTTTCCGCGCCCTGCGCGAGAACGGCATCCTGGTGATCAACTTCCACGTCAATCACCCGGATCATCACGAATACATGGACCGGGTGCGCGCCTCGTTCGGTTCGTCCATGTTCGAGGTGGTGGATGACGACATGACCAACAGCATCGTGTTCGCCTGCAAGGGCGATCTGCTGGACGATCCCGCCGCAGCCGAGCTGCGCCGGCCGGCGTCCATGCCCAAGGACGCCTGGCGCCAGTTGATGCCGACGATGAAGGTGATCGGCGCGACGCTGGTGCTGAGATAGCGGTCTAGCCAGCCGCTAGGGCTTTTCTTCCAGGATCGCCGACAACATTTCCCGGGATGCGCCGGACAGGGCGTCGGGTGCGGTGCCGGCTTTTCCGTCCACGTCGGGCTCCAGCGTAGCGAGCAGTGTGGAGAGCGCCTGCGCCAGCGATGCATCGGCTTGTTCGGCTGCGGCTTGCGTCGAGTCGGAGTCGCGGACCGCGGAGGTCGCCAGCAGGACCATGGCTGCCTCCAGCGGTTGCGCGATGGCGCTGCTTCTGTCGGCTGCGGCCTTTTGCTTGTCCGCAACGACGGAAGCGATGTTGCTGTCGTCACTGGCGGATCTCAGGATACTGCTGGACTTCCATTTTTCTCTTTCGCTCGCGTAGGCCGCCAGCAGCGCGAAGCGGTCCCGTTCGATCAGCAGCGGCGAGGCGGCGATGTCGACCGCCAGCGATTGAAATGCGGCGCGGGCGGCCGCGGCGTTCTTGTTCACCAGCGCGGTGGTCATTTCGGTCCATTTGCGATGGAACGGCAAGGCCGTGGCGGCGCTGAACATGTCCTCCCCCAGCGTGGCGCGTTGCTCGAAAGCCAGCACCAGGTAGTCCACGTCGTTCACGGGCTCCAGGCCGCCGTTTCCATTTTGCCGGTGCAGCACGCCGTCGACCAGTTGCAGGCCCTGCAGCTTGTCTTGCGAGTCCGCGCCCGCCAACACGCGATAGCCGCTGCGGCGCAGCGCCATGCCGTCGAAAATGCCGAAGCGGATGCTGGCGCCGTCGGTGCCGAAGAGCTTGCTCAGCGGTTTGAGCAGGCCTTCTCCAGCCTTGACGACGGCGCCGCCCACTACGCCGCCGAACATGCTGACCGTGGTGGAGACGAAGTCGAGTATGCCGCGGGTGAGGCCGGTGTCGCTGAAGCGGCACAGCGCGGCGAACATCTCCAGGCCGTCGCTGTTGTACGGCACGTTGCGGGCGATGTAGACGTTTCGGAAAACCACCCTGCCCCCGCCCGATTTCGGCGCCGTCTCACCCATCGCCTGCTGGATCGCCTCATAGCCGACGACGTAGGGAATCTCGCGCTGCGCGCCCGCTTCGGTGTAGCGCAGGAAGAAGGCGCACAGAGGCAGGAAAGCGGCGATGTAGTTGCCGGCATCGGTCAGGCGCATCTCGACCATGCGTACGCTGAAATAGCATTGCCCGGGGACGAAGGCTTCCCCATTCAATCCACGCTCGCCCAAGGACGCGGCACCGGGCGGCGGATCGATCTCCGCATAGTAATTGCGGCCCGCGGGCACGGTCGGCACCAAGCCGCCCATGCCGTCCGTGGACGAACCCAGGTCGCCGATCTTGCGCAGCATGCCGAATAGGGAAGTCATGGCGTGTACTCCTGGTGGCTGGTCTCAGTCGCGCACGATCGCCAGCGCGGAGGCCCAGGTGGGTGAGCCCCTGGCCTCGTCGTGCGAGCCGGCGCAGGCGCGCCGGTAGGCTTCCGCGAATCCTTGGGTATTGGCAAGGTCGAAATAAGCGAGGTAGAAGCGCCTGATGAAGCGGGCGCAGGTTTGATCCTCCACCTGCCAGCGGAACGCCAGGACACCCATGGCGCCGGCCCGCATGACCTCCAGCGCGGTACGCACCGACGCGCCGCTGCATGAAGACAGCACCAGCAGTTTGCAATTGCCGGCCTTCATCCAGCTGCCGACCAGGCGTATGGACAATTGCAGGCCCCTGCCGGCCTGGCTGCCCGGCAATACCAGCATGGTGCTGTCGCCCACGGAATGGGAATGGCCCGAGTAATGCAGGATGTCGTAGCCGCCGCCGGTCACCTTTTCTTCCAGGTAATCCTGCAGCTCATAGCCGGTGAGCGGCGGCACGTCCTCGACCACGAGGCGGCCGTCCAGACGCTCGGCCAGGGCTTGCAGGTTGGCGAGCTCCTCGGCGACGGCCGTCAGCGGTTTCAGCGTGACGCTCGGGATATCGTTGCTGCCATCTTCCGGTTGGAACGAGATGACGCCGCTGAAGTTCGCGCCGATGAAAAGCAGGCGCAGGGGGCCGGCCGGCCGGGATACGGTCTCCTCCTGATCGCTGGCGGAGTCCATGCCTTCCATGTGCAGGCGTCGGGCCATGGGTATGCGCTGGCACAGGTAGCGCCGCTCACTGGCCTTGATACTGGCGTTGCAGCTCAGTTCGAAGGGCAAGCTGAAGAAGGCCGCGCTCTGGCGGTCCGACACGTTGAAATCGAATCGCAGGTCGGCCCAGGCCAGTTTGTCGGCGGGCACGACGCCTTCCTGGTCGCGGGCGAGCTGGATCAGCGTGGCGATCGGCGGACCCACCGTGTCGGCCACCATCACGTCAAACGCCTGCCTTCCCATGTCGCTGAGCGACTCCAGCCAATTGGCCACTCTTTGGCTGCCAAGATAGGGCGAGAACTGATCGACGCGCATCAGCAGCGAATCGATATCGGATTGCCGCTTATAGGGAAGTTCCGGCGACCTGAATTCGTGCGGGCCGGACTGGAGCCGGTATCGGACCGCTTTTTCGGCGACTTCTATGATCAGCCGGCGGGGTTGGGTGGTGGCCGCCAGGCTGTCCAGCGCCCTGGCGAGCGCTGTGCTGCCGTCGCGCGTCTTGCCGGGCTCGTTGCTCCACATAAGCCTTTCGGGTCGTTCAAGCGCGCAGCGCTGCAGGGCCTCGGACGGATCCTCCGTTACGATCAACACGGGTACGGGCGCCTGCTCGGCCAGCCACTCCAGCACCTCGACCACCGTCGCGCCGCTCTTCTTCTTTTTTCCGCCTTGGGGCGCGGGCTTGGCGTCAATGATCAGCAGGCCCGGCAGCGACCCATGACGCTCGATCTCCTGCCGCGTGTTGCCCAGGTCGAAGACGTGCTGGAACGGCGCACCGATGAAGGGTTTGATTCTCGGGTATTTTTGCTCGTGCCTGGGCAGTTGCTGGATGCGGTCGGCCCAGCATTCCTCGTCGCCATCGTCGCCGCCGGCAAGCAGGATCCAGCTGCTGTTCTGTGCAGGTTGTTCCATCGCAGTCTCCTTTAGCCCGACCGGGAAGGGAAACGCAGGGTGAACGAACGCCACGGCGGCAGAACGGATTCATACGCTTGCGAGGGCGGGGCCGCGGATTCGGCCATGGGCGGGTCCGTCGTCAGCATGCCGCCGTGGGCCTGCATGGTACGCACGATCTGGGCGATGCCCAGGCCGGCGCCATCGTGGGCCGCGCGTTCCGCGTTCAGGAGCGCATCGTCGGGCACGGCGTGCGTGCGCTGGTCGGTGTCCCAGGCTTGTTCCGCGCTAAGTCCCAGGCGTACCGAGCATCCATCCGGGTCGTCGCTGATGTCGACTTCCACGCGGGCGTCGTCGGAGCGGCAGCGCAGCAGATAGGCCAGAATGGACCGGAAGGCTGCGGATAACGCTTCGGCGTCGGCATGCACCATGGGTCCGCCCGCCGCGCCCGCCTGGGCCAAAGGCGCGATGCGGCCTTGGTCCCGCTGCGGAAAGGCGGTGATGACCCGCGTCAGCAGTTCGTGCAGCGCCACGCGGGCATGCTCGGGCGGAGCCTGCCGGCGCGCTTCGTTGGCGCTGGCCAGCCGCTCGAAGGTGATGTCCACTTTGCCGATTTCCGCCACGATGCGCTGGCCGAGGTTCTGAGCCTTGGCGAGGATGGCTTCGGACTGCTCGCCGCGCGCCGCGTCCTCGTGCAGCAAGGCGGTCTGCGTGGCGAGGCTGCAGGCCAGCGCCAGTGGGCTGCGGGTCTGTTCGGCGATTTCGGCCACCGTTTCGCGCAGAAAGCGCATGTCGCGCGCCCATTTCATGTCGGCGATGTCGGTGAAGAACCAGATCGACATGTCCAGGCTGGGATCCAGGTCCGTCCGGGTCGCCAGCACCGAGCGCGGCTGCCCGCCCGCGCCGCGCAGCTCGATGCGTTCGCGCCTGACGCCGGCCTCCGAACTCAGCAGTCCTTGCGCCGCGGGGTCGTCCGGCAGCGCGAAGGCCGTGATCGACACCGGCGTCTCGCCTTCGAGGCAGCGGCCGGGTTCGGCGCCCAGCATGTCGGCCGCGACCCGGTTCATCTCGATGATGGAGCCTTCGCGGCCGACGAACACGACGGCCTGTTCGGTTTCGGCCATCAGGCTTTGTTTGGTCTGTCTGAGCAGGTGCTGGTCCAGCCCCTCTTCCAGCGACGCAATGATCTCCAGCAGGTCGTCGGCGTCGGGTCCCTTGAACGCATGCGATACCGAGGACTCCACGTCCAGCAGCCAGCGGATGCGGCCGTTCAGGCGGATCGGCACCGTCATGGCCGAGCGCAGGGGACGCGGCGGACCCGTGTAGTCGTTCCTGGGATCGTCGGCGTCGCCCACGTCATCCAGGGATAGCAGTTGGCGCTGCCGCAGCGTCTGGCCCAGCATGCCGCGCTCGATGGGCTGCAGGTAGCCGTCGGGCAGCGCGTATTCGGGCGCCAGGCTGTGCTGGGTCACGATCTCGTAGCGGCTTTCCTTGCGGTTCACGCGGAACAGCGCCACGTAGTCCCAGGAGAAGAACTGGGCCAGCCTGGGCACGATGTCCCGCGCCGCCGTGCGCAAGGAATCTGCCGTCATGATGGTCTGGCGCAAGGACTCGGCGAAGAGGGTGCGTTCGTCGTCGCGTTCTTTCTCGAAGCGCATCAGCACCGGCTCCAGGTCCAGGGCGCGCAGGATATCCAAGTGGCGTTGGCCATACTGCGCCGGCTGGCGCGAACACAGGCTCAGCGCTGAGCTATAGCCACCCTGGCGCGTGACGGGCAGCGTGACGCTGGCTTGCATGCCCATGTCGCGATAGCGGCGCACGATTTCGTCGCCCGGCTCGAAGTCGTGGCCGCTGACGAAGGGCTCCATCTCCTCGATCCAGGTCTGGCCGGAATCCAGGAAGGGCCGGATCGCGGGCGGCAGCTCCATCCAGCGCGCCGGCCAAAGCTCCACCCCTTCTGGCCGCACCGCAATCGCGCGGAACAGCGACACCTGCGCGTCGTAGATGCCGAACACGGCGTGCTCGAATGGCACCAGTGGACGGATCTGTTCCAGGATGGCATCGAGCTTGAAGCGCCAACCGCTGATGGCCGGGTCCAGCGCGATGCGCCGAATCTCGTCGCGGGCGGACTCCAGCGCCCGCGACTGGATGATGGCGATCACGCCCAGCAGCTCGCCGTTGGGCGCGGGGTCGGGCGTCATGACCAGTTGGAATAACCGCTCTTCGCCGTCGCGTCCGGGCATGGCGACGATCACGGCCACCATGGAATCGCCTTCCTGATTGCGGGCGCAGCAGCGGATGGCATCGGCGATGCGGGGCGCGTCGCTCTTGCGGAAATGGCGGGCCAGAGGCTCGCCGCAGACCTCGTCGAGCTTCTGGCCCAGCGCGCGGGCCGCCTCGCGGTTGGCAAAGCGCACCACGCCCTCCAGGTCCAGACGGAACACGGCATAGGGCGTGCGTTCGAAGCGGCGCGACTCGGCTTTCCTGAAGGGCGTGCCGTCGTTGACCAGCACCACGAGTTCGCCGCTTTCCAGTTTGCACAGCGGCACCAGTTGCGCGGGCACCGGCGCGCCGTCCCTGGCTTGGTAGATGCCGTCGACGGCGCCGTTACCCATCGTCAGCGCCGTGCCCAGGCCATAGGCTTCGGCGACGTCGCGGCCGCGGAACTCCTGGACGCTGGGGTCGAGCGCATCGCTGGCGTCCAGGATTGCGCCGTTCTGGCCGAGCAGCAGGCAAGGCACGCCCGCTCGCGACATTACCCGCAGCATTTCCGCGGGATCGCCCGGTATCGAAGCGGACGCCGGTACGCGCACGTACTGGTCATGCTCCAGATCCGTCTGTGCCTGAGGAATCTCAAACATATCCAAGCCCTCCCTGCCTGCCGCGGTTGCTGGCGCGGCTGCCGGCTCAACGTTTGATGAACGCAATGATCTGCTGCTGGGTGCCTTTGTCGTTGTCGAAGCCGCCATGCGTGCTGGCTGCCACGGGCGGGTTGGCGGAGCCGGGCGCAGGGCTGCCTTCGGGCGAGACGTGCACGGCGTCGCAAGCGATGCCGGCATCGCGGAAATAGCGTTCCATGCCCAGCAGCGGCGTGGTGGTGCCGCCTTCGAAGGACTCGCTCACCAGATAGAGCAGCGAGCGGCGATACGGGCCGCAGGTGGGGTCGTCTTCCTCGGCCCGGTCGGAAAGGTGGAACTGCTGATAGCGTTTTACCCGCGTCTTCAGGTGCGGCACGACCAATTTCTGGAAGGTGTCCAGCGTGACTGCCGGGGCCATCAGGTTGAGCGATTCCAGCTCGCCGCCGTCAGCCGTCAAGCGGTGCACGAAGTGGCTGGCGACGATGGCGCCGGCCGAATGGCCGACGATGTGCAGGCGCACGCGGCCCTGGCTGACATGCGATTTGAAATGCTTGTAGAGCATGATCATCGCGGCTTCTTCCTGCGCCATGCCTTTGGGCGTCGGTTCGCTCATGGCCTGGGCGTTCTGCTTCATCTCGCCCCAGATCACCGTGCCAGGCCGGGCCAGCCAGCGTTCCAGGCGCTGGTTCCACCAGCGCTCCAGCCGCTCGCCCAGGCCACCCGTGGTGCGCGGCACGCTGTGGGCGGCGTCCTGGATGATGTTCTTCACGGTGGTGATGAAGTCCGTTTCCCACATCAGGAAGACCGGGAAGATCTGTTTCTCGTAGAGCAGCGGGATCCATTCGGCGGCGGCTTCCGCCGCATCTTCTTCGCCCACCAGGCCGCCATGCGCGTACACGCAGACGTCCATGGGCCTGTCCTTCAAGCCCCACTTCTCGCGCGCGGCGTTCATGTGCACATCGACGATGGCGCGCAGGTCGTCGGGCGTGGTGCGGAACGTGCCGCTGTTGCTGAGCTTGCCGTTGTTGCCGACGTTGACGATGAAGGGCGAGAGCTCGCGGTTGCGCAGCACGGTTCCCGCGGCCAGCGTGACACGCTTGCCTTCGGTGCGCAGGGTGATGCTGTTCGAGATCTTGGTGTGCTCATGCGTGACCACGCCTAGCTGCACCACCCAGCAATCCATGGCGTTGCGCATCCAGTCGTCGTAGGTCAGCACCGCCAGGCCATGGGTGCCCCATTCCTCGCCCCAGGAGTTCTGGATCAGGAAGCCGTCCTGGGTATAGCCGACGATGACGAAGGCGTGGCCGTCGGTGGCGGAGTCCTGCTTGTCGGGCGGGATGATCCAGAATGGCTGCGCGCCCGGCGTGGAAGGCGTCTTCTGCGGGGTGACGCCATGGCCGTCGTCCCAGCCGGCATGGCAGCCCGCGCTGGCGTACAGGATGCCGACCTCGTTGAGCGCCGCGTGCATTTCGACGATGTTGCGCGTGTCGATGCGGTAGTAGGCGCCCAGCGGGCGCTTGACGGCGTCCAGCCACCAGTCGTCGGCGGTTTCGTTGGCCGCCGCCGGCATGGCCAGGGCCGGAAACAGTTCCTGGGCGCACGCGCCGTGCTTGAACCAGCCCTTGAGCGCGCCGCGCAGGCTCGATCCCGTGTCGTCGACGGAACCCGGGAACTCGTCATAGCGTCTGGCCATGGAGTACAGCATGAATGGCGAGATGGCCGGGCGCGGTTCGCGCTCCGACTTGCGCAGCAGGTATTCGACCACCGTGGACAAGGCGAAGCCGGTGCAGGCCGAGGTGTCTTCCTGGTGCTTCACGGTCAATCCCATCGCGGGAATCATCTCGGTCTTGGGCGTGACCGAGATGTTTGGGCGAAATGGGAGATCGCGGACGTCGAAGGCGTCAGGCTTGGCCGTGCGGCGAAACGGCAGCGTGGGCGGCAGTGCGCGGCTTTTGCGTTTCGGGGTGGATCGGGGCGTCTTGGTCGCTGCCGTGCCGGCCGCGGCGGGCTGCCGCTTTGCCGCCGTCTTGCGTGCCGGGGCGGCGCGCCCCGCTTGCTTCTTTGCAGCCATGGCGTACTCCAGTGGAGACAGGCTTTCAGCGCGAGGGCGGCGGTTTCAGGCAAGACAATATGACGACAGCAAAGATTGCGCCCGTAGCTGCGATATATAGGCGCGCCTACTCTGCTTCGCTAGTATCCGAAAGTACTAATCCGTGAATTTGCAATGGTGCGTTTTCACTATGTACGGCCTAATCCCACTGCGCCGCCAGGCCCTCGGGACTGACTTCGCGCCCATTGCGCTCCAGCGCCGCGATCCGCGCCATGTCCTCGTCCGTCAGCCGCAGGTCCTGGGCGAGCAGGTTGCTGGCCAGGTTCTCGCGCTTGGTCGACGACGGAATGACGGCATAGCCCAGTTGCAGCGCCCAGGCCAGCGCGACCTGCGCGGGTGTCGCGTCATGCCGCTGGGCGATCAGGCCGATGACCGGATCCTTCAGCACCTTGCCATAGGCCAGCGTCATGTACGACGTGACCGGAATGTCCTGTTCCTGCAGGAAGGCGGCGAGCTTGCGGTTCTGCAGGTAGGGGCTGAGTTCGATCTGGTTGGTGGCGATCTGCTCGCGGCCCACCGCGGCGATGGCGGCACGGGTTTCGGCGATGGGGAAGTTGGAGATGCCGATCTGGCGGGTCAGGCCTTGCGTCTTGGCCTCGGCCAGCGCGGTCATGAATTCGTCGATGGCGACGCCGTTGCCGGGCGCGGGCCAATGGATCAGGGTCAGGTCCGCGTAGTCGCTGCGCAGCTTGGCCAGGCTGTCCTTCAGGCTGGGGATGAGCTTGTCGCGGGCGTAGTTGGGAACCCAGATCTTGGTCGTGACGAACAGCGCTTCGCGCGGCACGCCGGATTCGGCGATGGCCTGGCCGACTTCGGCTTCGTTTTCGTAGATTTGCGCGGTGTCGATGGCGCGGTAGCCAAGATCCAGCGCGTTGCGCACGGAATCGATGACGGCCTGGCCCTGCAGGCGGAAGGTGCCGACGCCGAAGGCGGGAATGCTCATGGGTAACTCCTGATGGGTTCGCGGATCCGGGCGCAGATGCCCGGGAATGCCTGCAGTGTGCCTGGCGGATACTTGCAGAAAAAGTCCGGTATTCACGAAAGACTTTTGATATAAATGCAAGAATGAAGACGACCCTCGATGAAATGCAGGTCTTTATCGCCATTGTGGACAGCGGTTCCATCACCGCTGCCGCAGACGTGCTTGGACAGACCGTTTCCGCCGCCAGCCGGACCATGAGCCGGCTGGAAGAGAAGCTGCAGACCACGCTGATGCGCCGCACCACGCGGCGGCTGGAGCTGACCGAGGAAGGCCGGGCCTACCTGGAGCAGGCGCGCAAGATCGTGGCCGCGGTGGAGGAAAGCGAGGAGCTGATGAGCCTGCGCCGCAACCAGCCGGCCGGTCGCTTGCGGGTGGATGCGGCCTCGCCCTTCATGCTGCACGTGATCGCGCCGCTGGTGCCGGGCTATCGCAAGCGCTATCCGCAGGTGGAACTGGAGCTCAACAGCAACGAGGGCAACATCGACCTGCTGGAGCGCCGCACCGACCTGGCCATCCGCATCGGACGCCTGAAGGATTCATCGTTGCATGCGGTGCCGCTGGGCCACAGCCGCGTGCGCGTGCTGGCCAGTCCCGGTTATCTGGGCTTGCATGGCACGCCCAGGCGCGTGGCCGATCTGGCTTCGCACATTCTGCTGGGCTTCAGCCAGCTGGAAGCGCTGAACGAATGGCCCTTGCTGGAGGCCGACGGCCAGGCCCTGCACATCAAGCCGCACGTGCGCGCGTTCAGCGGTGAAACCTTGCGGCAACTGGCCTTGAACGACGGCGGCGTCGTCTGCCTGTCCGATTTCATGACGCGTGGCGACCGCGCTAGCGGCGCCTTGCAGCAGCTGCTGGTGAAGCAGACGCAGGACGTGCGCCAGCCGATCAACGCGGTGTACTACCGCAACACCGCGATCTCTTCGCGCATCAAATCCTTCATCGACTACATGGTCCAGGCGCTGGGCCCGCGCGGCTTCGAATAGCGGCGCGGGCGCCGCGGGCTCAGGCGCGTTCGCCGCTGACCGATTCGTACACCAGCGTCGCCAGCGTCAGGTCCTCCAGCGCGCTGCCCACGGCCTTGAACACGGTGATTTCCTGATCGTCGCGGCGGCCCGGCAGTTCACCGGCGGCCAGTTGGTGCAGGTCGCCGCGGATATCCTCGCGCTTGAGCGCGCCGGCTTCGAAGGCGGCCAGCAGGTCGCCGGACTTGGTGGGCGCCTCGCTGGTGTCCACGTAGACCGAGGTGCCGTCGAAGCAGGCCGCGTCGGTTTCGCGCATTTCGGGCTTGAAGCTGCCGATCAGGTCCAGGTGCACGCCGGGGCGCAGCCAGGCGCCGTGGATCAGCGGCACGGTGGACAGGGTGGCGCAGCTGATGATGTCGGCCTGGCGCGCGGCGCTTTCCAGGTCGGCGGCGGCTGCCGCATCGAAGCCCTGCGCGCGCAACTCGCCGGCCAGTTTCTCGGCGCCGGCCGCACGCACGTTCCACACCAGCACGCGCTGGATCGGGCGCACCGTGCGCATGGCCTGCGCCACCAGGCCGGCGATGCGGCCGGAGCCCACGATGAGCAGCGTGCTGGCGTCGGCGCGCGCCAGATAGTCCGCGCCCAGCGCGGCCGCGCCCGCCGTGCGGTACACGGTGACGATGTCGCCGTCCACCTGGGCTATCGGGACGCCGGTGGTGGCGCTGTACAGGTTGTAGGTGGCGTGCAGGCCGGGCAGGCCCTGGTGGGTGTTCTCGGGGAAGATGTTGATGATCTTCACGCCGAAATAGCCGCGGTCGCTCCAGGCGGGCATGATCAGCGAGGTGCCGTGCGCATTGCCCGACTGGATGGCGTGGACATGCCGCGGCGGCACGGTGGCGCTGCCGCGGAAGGCCTCCCGCAGGGCGGGAATGACGGCGTCGAAGGACAGGGCGTCGCGGGTTTGTTCGGTGTCGATGAAGCGCATGGTTAGGTGCCTGCGGCGGGGCGGTCTGTCGTAGGGAGCAGGGGCAGTCTAGCAGCGCCGCGTCGGTGGCGCGCCGCAAGGGCGGCGGCGGGCCTCGCCGCTGGCTATCAATCTTTGCGCAGGCGTCATAACACCCCGTTATCGCATGCCTGCGCCCCTTGCTTTTTCTGTTCCATAAATTCCTTTGGAATCAATGATTTGATTGGAACTTGCCGAGCCGCCGCAAAATCCCTGCATAGTGGATTTCCCTGGGTCCACGGGGGCAAATCCCGCTGGCATGCTTCGACCACCGTTAGCGCCTGGGCGCGCAAAGAGAGGTCGTTTCATGTCGAGTTCAGTTCATCCCGCCACAGGACGGCCCGTGCTGGCCCGGGCTGTCCGCGGGCAAATTTCCGCCGCCGGAGCGCGCGTCGCATGATCCGGCAACTGCTCAACCGCCTCACCATCTCTCTGCCCGTCCTGCTGGGCGTGGTGGTGGTGTGCTTCGTCCTCCTGCAAGTGGCGCCGGCCGATCCCGCCGCCGTCATCGCCGGGCCTACGGCAACCACGGAAGAGCTGGCGCAGGTACGCCAGGAACTGGGCCTGGACAAGCCGATGGCCTACCAATTGTCCATGTACATGTGGCGCCTGCTGCATCTGGACCTGGGGCGGTCGATGATTTCCAACGTGCCGGTGATCGACGAGATCGGCGCCACGATAGGCGCGACGGCGGAGCTGATGCTGGCCAGCGTGGTCTGGTCGGTCCCGCTGGCCATCCTGCTGGGCACGCTGGCCGCCTACCGGCGCGGCAAGCTCATCGACCGGTTCGTGATGACGCTGTCGGTCGTCGGCGTGTCGCTGCCGGTGTTCTGGGTCGGATTGCTGCTGGTGCAGCACGTGGGGGGCGCGGGTCTGTTGCCCTATATCGGCCGCAATGGCCCCTTGTGGACGCTGGCCGGGCTGCAGTCCATCGCCCTGCCCGCCTTGACCCTGGGTTCGGTGCTGATCGGACCGGTGGCGCGCATCACTCGCACCGCCGTGATCGAAACGCTCAGCGGCGACTACGTGCGCACGGCCCGGGCCAAGGGCGCGGGCGAGCGCCGCGTGGTGCTGCGCCACGCGCTGCGCAACGCGCTCCTGCCCATCGTCACGCTGGTGGGCCTGCAAGTCGGCAACCTGCTGGGCGGCGCTGTCGTGACCGAACAGATCTATTCCTGGCCGGGCGTCGGCCGCATGGCCGTGGGCGCGATCTTTGCCGGCGATTTCCCGTTGGCCCAGGGCGCGATCCTGGTGACGGCGCTGGGCTTCATCGTCATCAACCTGATCGTGGATCTGCTCTACGGCTACCTGGATCCGCGAGGACAAAAATCATGAGCGCAGGCGCGACTTCTTCGTTGGGCGGCGTGCCGCCTCAGGCCATGGCCGCGCCGCTGGCGCGCCTCGCATCGCGCTTGCGCCGCGACCCCATCCTGCTGCTGTCGCTGCTGGCGGTGATCGCGATTGTGCTGACGGCGGTGTTCGCGCCCTGGCTGGCGCCGCACGACCCCTATTCCACCAACATGTCCATCGCCCGCAAGGCGCCGGGCTGGACCTCGCCCGAGGGCGTGGCCTATCTGCTGGGCACCGACGTGCAGGGCCGGGACATCCTGTCGCGCATCATCTACGGCATACGCGCCACGTTGATGCTGAGCGTACTGGCGGTCATCGGCGGGTCGGGAATCGGCGCGGCGCTCGGCATCCTGGCGGCCTACTACCGTCCGCTGGAAGGCGTGATCATGCGCGTGGTGGACGTGCTGCTGTCGTTTCCCGCGATCCTGTTCGGGCTCAGCCTGTCGGCGCTGATGGGGCCTGGAACGCTGAGCATGGTGCTTGCCCTGGGCATATCCGCCATCCCTGGCATGGCGCGAATCGCCCGCGGTTCGGCCATGGTGGTGATGAAACAGGAATACATGGAAGCCGGCCACGCGATGGGCTTCGGCAACTTCTACCTGATCACGCGCTACCTGCTGCCGAATTGTTCGTCGATGCTGATGATCTACGCCACCTTGCAGCTAGGCCACACCATCCTGCTGGGATCGGTGCTGTCGTTCCTGGGCCTGGGGCCGCAGCCGCCTTTCGCCGAACTGGGCAGCATGGCCGCCGACGGACGCAAGTTCCTGCAGGTGTTCCCGCATATCTCCACCATTCCGACGATGACGATCTTCTTCATCGTGCTGGCCTTCAACCTGCTGGGCGACAGCCTGCGCGATGCGCTCGATCCCAAGCTGCGGTTCTGAACCGCGGCGCGCTTGACCACACATCAGACCAACTTCGGGGAAACCACAACCATGACGATCACCAAGGGCCTGGCCCTCGCGCCGCTGGCGTTGACCTTTCTGTTGTCCGTGCAGACGCCCGCGCTGGCGCAGTCCGACAAGACTGTCCTGATCCTGCGCGAGCTGGATACCGACAAATACGACCCGCACCGCACCACCGCGCGCGGCGCTGCCGAGGTGCTGTTCATGGCTGCCGACACGATGGTGGGCCTGGACTACGACATGAAGACGCCGGTGCCGGCGTTGGCCAAGAGCTGGACCGTATCGTCCGACGGCCTGACCTACACCTTCAGCCTGCGCGACAACGTGACGTTCTGCAGCGGCAAGAAGATGACGGCCAAGGACGTGGTGGCGAGCTACGAGCGCTGGCTGAATCCGGAAACCAAGGGATTGGAGCGCTGGCGCGCGGGTCCGGTGGACAGCATCACGGCGCCCGACGACTACACCGTGGTCTACAAGCTGAAGAAGCCCTACAACGAGCTGCTGCAGCAGATGGCGCACTACATGCATTCCGTCATCAATATCGATCAGGTCAAGGCCCTGGGCCAGGACTATGGCGTGAAGGCCTTCGACGGCACCGGCCCCTACTGCTTCCAGAGCTGGACGCCGCGCAACGAGGTCGTGCTGACCAGGCATGCCGGATACGACTGGGGCCCAACGATCTACAAGGATCCCACGCCCAAGGTCGACCGGATCGTCTGGAAGATTGTGCCGGAGGAAAGCACCCGCCTGACGGCGCTGCAAAGCGGCCAGGCGGACCTGTCGCGCTACCTGCCGCAGTGGTCGATCAAGGACCTCAAGGCCGACAAGCGTCTCTTCGTGAGCAAGGCTGACCCGTTCTACTGGACATTCTTCCTGGGTTTCAAGATCGACAAGCCCATGCTGGCGGACGTGAACGTGCGCCGCGCGATCAACCTGTCCGTCAACCGCCAGGCCTTGACCGAGGCCATCACCTTCGGCGAGGCGGCGCCCGCCACCAGCATGCTGGCCACCAAGACGCCGGCGGGCAAGAACGAGGCCTACCGCTATGACCCGGCCGCCGCCAAAAAGCTGCTGGATGAGGCCGGCTGGAAAATGCAGTCCGACGGCTACCGCTACAAGGACGGCCAGAAGCTCTCGCTGCTGCATTACGGGATCACGGGCTACTGGAAGGACATCATGGAAGCCGTGCAGGGCGACATGAAGAAAGTCGGCGTGGACCTGCGCGTGCAGCTGTTCGACTCGACCTCGGCCTGGGGCAAGCTGGCCACGCAGGAGTTCGACGAGTTCAGCATGAGCTTTGGCTACATGAGCACGGGCGAGGCCCTCAACAGCTATTTCCTGTCGGCCAGCATCCCGACGCCGAACCGCATGAACTGGAAGGATGCCGATACCGACAAGTGGCTGGAGGAAGGCGGCCAGGCGCTGGACCCGAAGGAGGGCGACGCGATCCTGTCCAAGGCGTTGACCAAGATCTCGGACGGGGTCGCCTGGATTCCGCTGTACCACGACTCGCTCTACCTGGTGGGCGGACCGCGCATGAAGCCGATGCAGGCGCACGGCATCTTCGGCGCGGCGGCCTACAAGGGCCTGGACATCGCCTTCAAGTAAGCGCGATGGCGGCGCGGCCGGTCCGCGCCGCCGTTTCATCATTCATCACGTCGCTGAGAGCCTTCCGTGAGCGCAAGCAATCAATCCCGTATCACTCATTTCAAGAACCTGTCCACGCTGGTGGCGTGGGACGCCGAACTGGGCTCGCACGTCTATATCGAAAACGCCGATCTGGTGATGCGCGGCAACACCATCATCCACGCAGGCTCCGGCTACGCGGGCCCGGCCGATGAGGTGGTGTCCGGCAGCGGCCTGATGGCGATGCCGGGGCTGGTCAACGTCCACACCCATCCCTCCTCCGAGCCTGGAAACCGCGGCCTGCTGGAAGAACTGGGCAGCGATAAGCTGGGCCAAAGCTCGCTGTACGAATACATGCCCGTGTTCCGCATGGGCATAGAGACTGCGCCATATGCCAATCAGGTGGCGGTGTCGGAGATGTTGCTGAGCGGAGTGACAACCTTCGTCGACATGTCCCTGCCGCGTCCGGGCTGGGCTGACGTGGTGGCGGCCACCGGCATCCGCGGCGTACTGGGACCCATGTTCCGGTCCGCCGCATGGCGCACCACGGACGGCCATTCGGTCGAATACACCTGGGACGAGGACGGGGCGGAAAAATCGTTCGAGGCGGCGCTGGCCGTGGCGGACAGCGCCATCAATCATCCCAGCGGACGCCTGAGCGCCATGCTGTGCCCCTCGCAAGTCGATACCTGCTCGCCCGGCCTGCTGAAGCAGGCGCAGCAAGCCGCCCGCCGCCTGGGCGTGCCGATGCAGATACACGCCGCGCAGAGCGTGGTGGAATTTTCAGAGATGACGCGCCGGCATGGCCGCACGCCCATCGAATGGCTGGACGACCAGGGCCTGCTGAACAGCGACCTGATCATCGGACATGGCATTTTCCTGAACGATCACCGCACGCTCTATTGGCCCCATGCCGACGACTTCGGCCTGTTGCAGCGTTCCGGCGCCCACGTGGCGCATTGTCCGACCGTGTTCGTGCGCCGCGGCATTGCGCTGAGTTTCCTGGGCCGCTACCTGCGCGCCGGCATCAACGTGGGCATCGGCACCGATACCTTCCCGCACAACATGCTGGATGAAATGCGGCTGGCCTGCTATGTGGCGCGGCTGCAGGCGGGAAATTTCCGCGCAGCGTCCACGCAAGAAGTCTTCAATGCCGCCACGGTCAATGGCGCCAGGATGCTGGGGCGCGACGATATCGGCCGGCTGGCCGTGGGCGCCAAGGCAGACTTTTCCCTGGTCGACCTGTCGCATCCATACATGCGCCCGGGCCGCGAGCCGCTGCGCAGCCTGATCTACTCGGCCGGGGACCGGGCCATACGCGATGTCTACGTCGACGGCGAACAGCTGGTGCGCAATGGCGAGCTCTTGACCATCGATATCGAAAACGCGATGCAGCAGGTGGAGCGCGCCCAGGCGCAGACGATCGCGACCGTGGCGCAGCGTGACTATGCCGGCCGCAGCATCGACGATATGTCGCCGCGCGTTTTCCCCAGCCGCGCTTAACGGAGAGCCTGGATGAGCGAGACACTACTGGCGGTCGAAGGCCTGAGCGTGGAGTTCGGTCCTCGCGGCCAGCCCTACCGCGCCGTGAAATCGCTGGACTTCACCATAGGCCGAGGCGAGACCGTGGCCCTGGTGGGAGAGTCCGGTTCCGGAAAATCGGTCACGGCGCTGTCCATCCTGCGCCTCATCGAGCGCGCCGGCGGCCGCATCGCGGCGGGGGCGGCCCGCTTCGTGCCACGCGACGGACGCGAAGTCGACCTGTTCAAACTGGAAGAGTCGGCCTTGCGGCGGGTGCGCGGCAACGAGATATCGATGGTGTTCCAGGAGCCCATGACGTCATTGAACCCGGTGATGACGGTGGGCGATCAACTGGCCGAGGTGTATCTGCTGCATCAGGACATCTCGCGCGCGCAGGCCTGGAAGCAGGCCGAAGCCATGCTGGCCGCGGTCAAGATGTCCGAACCCGAGCGCCGCATGACCCAGTATCCGGGCGACCTGTCCGGCGGCATGCGCCAGCGCGTGATGATCGCCATGGCGCTGGCCTGCCGGCCGCAGCTGCTGATCGCGGACGAGCCGACGACTGCGCTGGACGTGACGGTGCAGGCCGAGATCATCGACCTGATCCGCGACCTGCAGCGCGAGGTGGGCATGGCGGTGCTATTCATCACCCACGACATGGGCGTGGTGGCGGAGATCGCCGACCGCGTGGTGGTCATGCGGCACGGCGACAAGATCGAGGAAAACGAGACCGCCGCGCTGTTCGGCGCGCCGGGCCAGCCCTACACCCGTGACCTGCTGGCGTCCGTGCCCAAGCTGGGCGACGGCTCGCCCGGCGAAGCCGCGCTGCAGGGACGCCCGGTTGTGCTGGAGGTCGCGGGCCTGGCGAAGCGTTTCCCGGTGAAGGCGGGGGCGTTTGGCAAGGTGGTGGCGAACGTGCACGCGGTGGAAGGCGTGTCGTTTGCGCTGCGGGCCGGCGAGACGCTGGCACTGGTGGGTGAATCCGGCTCCGGAAAATCGACCACCGGCCGCCTGCTGATGAAGCTGGTACAGCCCAGCGAAGGGGCGATCCGGCTGGCCGGCCAGGACGTGACTCACATGAAACCGGACCAGATGCGCGAGATGCGGCGGCATATCCAGATGATCTTCCAGGATCCATATGCCTCCCTGAACCCGCGTCTGCATGCCTGGGACCTGGTCAGCGAACCCCTCAAGGTGCACGGCGGACTCAGCCGCGAGCAGCGCCGCGAGCGTGCCGCTCAGCTGCTGGAACGGGTCAACCTGCCGCGGGAATTCCTCGACCGCTACGCGCACCAGTTCTCGGGCGGCCAGCGCCAGCGCCTGTGCATTGCGCGCGCCTTGAGCGTGAGCCCGAAGGTCATCGTGGCCGATGAGCCGGTGTCGGCGCTGGACGTGTCGGTGCAGGCGCGCGTGATCGAGTTGATGAAGGAACTGCAGGCGGAGATGGACCTGTCCTACCTGTTCATCTCGCACGATATGGCGGTGGTGGAGAAAGTCAGCCACCGCGTGGCGGTGATGTATCTGGGACAGATCGTGGAGATCGGTCCGACGCAGGAAGTGCTGCATCGTCCCCGGCACCCGTACACGCAACGGTTGCTGTCGGCGGTGCCGATTCCCGATCCCGCCCGCCGCCACCTGCGCGCGGCAAGCACCGCGCGCGATATTCCCAGCCCGATCCGCAAGGTCGGCGACAACCCGCAGGTCTGCGAACTGGTGCAGGTGGCCGCGGGGCACTACGTGCAGATGGCGGCCTAGGAAACTCAGGCGCGGCTGAAAAGCCGCCCTGCCGCCATGGCGACGGCGGCCTGCGTGGGTTCCACCACGGGCAGGCCGCAAGCCTCTTCCAATCTGTCGCGCAGGTCGGCCATGCCGGCGCATCCCATGATCAGCACGTCGGCGCCGTGGTCGTCGCGCAGCGTCCGGCCCACCGCCGTCATGCGCTCGAAGGCTCTTTCCGGATCCGCCAGGTCGCTGACTTTCATGTCCAGCGCCAGTTCGCCGCAGATGCGGTCGGCGACGCCCATGGCGCGGAAGTAGCGCAGGTGCCGCGCAACGGCGGCGCTGGCGATGGCGATCACGCCGATGCGCGTAGCCATGCTCATGGCCGTCAGCACGGAACACTCGCCGATGCCCAGCACGGGGACCGGGACCAGGTCCCGCAATCCGTGCAGGCCGGGATCGCTGAAGCAGGCCACGATGAAGGCGTCGGTGGCGGCGGCCTCCTGCCGGAACAGCTGCGCCATCGGCGCGATGCTGGCGTCGGCCTCTGCCTGGGTCTGGATGCCGGCGGGGCCGCCGGTCGATGTCAGGAAGCGGAATTCCAGCGGCAGGCCCTGGAACGGCGCCGTCGCGCGTGCGATGGCTTCCGTGACCTTGACCAGGGAGTTCGGGTTTACGAGGGTGATGCGGGCGTTGGACACGATTGAGTAGAATCCCTGCGAAAGAGGCGGTAAGGCGCGGTGCGCGCGTGGTTCAGGTCTGGAGGAAATAAAGCAGCATGTCGGAGTTACCTGGAAAGGTCCGGTCCGGGCCGTTGAACCTGCGGCAGATCGAGGTATTCCACGCCATCATGATCACGGGTTCGCTCAGCGCGGCGGGCCGGCTGCTGCACGTGACGCAGCCCGCCATCAGCCGGGTGCTGGCATCGATAGAGCTGCGTCTGGGCTACGCCTTGTTCGAGCGGTTCAAGGGGCGCCTGCATCCCACCAAGGAGGCGCGCAAGCTCTTCCAGGAGGTTGAATCGATTCAGGCCGGGGTCAGCCGCCTGAACGACATGGCCGCCGGCATGGCGGGCCATGGCGCGGGACTGGTCAGCGTGGTGTCCAGCCCCAGCTTCGGCGAATGGCTGATCCCTGCCGCTACCGCGAAATTCTGCGCGCGCAATCCGGGCGTGCGCATCCGCTACCGGCCGCTGGGCATGGACGCGCTGCTGCCCCAGGTGCTGCTGGGACATGCGGATATCGCCATTTCCACGTTCAAGCCCGAGCATCCCAACCTGATTACCAGTGAACTGGCGCAGGGCGAGATCGTCTGCGTGCTGCCGGCAGGCCACCGGCTGGCACGCGAAAGCGTCATCGAGCCGGCGATGCTGGCGGGCGAAATGCTGGTGGGCTATGGCCGCGACACGCCGTTGGGCGAGACCTTGCACGACTATCTGGATCCGCTGGGCCAGGGATTCACGCCGGCCATCGAGGTGCGTTCTTCGCAGACCGCGTGCTCCTTCGTGCGCCAGGGCGTCGGCATCGCCCTGGTGGATTCGTATGGACTGACGGACGCGCTGATGCAGGGCATCGTGGTGCGCCGGATCGAACCCGCGATCGCGCTCTCGGTGCACATTTCCCATTCCCGGATCGAACCTCCGCCGTCCATCGCCAAGGCGTTTCTGGCCCAGTTTTCCCAGATCGTCAAAAAAGAACTGCCTGCGATGACGCAGGCCATCGTCAACCGGGCTTAGACCACTTCCGGCACCGGCAGCGGATCGCCGGCGCCCGTGCGTTCGATGATCAGCCGGTAGTGATGCGGGCTGCGATGCTTGGCGAAGTTGAAGACGTGGTCGCGGAAGGTCTGGCCCATCGCCAGATCGATGTTTGCCGTGATCACTTCATCTTCTTCGCCGCTGGAACGCGCGACGATTTCGCCGGACGGCGCCACGATCATGGAGCTGCCTATCATGTGATGGCCGTCTTCATGGCCGCACTTGCCGGCGGCGCCGACCCAGACCGCGTTCTGGTAGGCGCTGGCCTGCAGCACGATCTCATGCGTGGTGGTGCGCAGGTGCGCGGGTTCGTTCCAGTGGATGTTCAGCGATGGCGTGTTGTAGCCCAGTACGATCAGTTCGGCGCTTTGCAGCGACATGACGCGATAGGTTTCGGGCCAGCGGCGGTCGTTGCACAGGCACATGCCGATCTTGACGTCGTTGGTTTCCCAGACGCGGAAGCCCAGGTCGCCGACTTCAAAGAACTTCTTTTCCAGGTGCTGGAACGGCGCGCCGATCTTGTGGTCGGAGTGGCCCGGCAGGTGGATCTTGCGGTACTTGCCGATGATCCGGGCGCTACGGTCCACCAGGATGGCGGTGTTGAACTGGCGGCCTTCGGGCGTCAGCTCGGCGTAGCCGAGATAAAAGCCAATGCCGAGCTCGCGCGCGGTGTCGAACAGCGGCTGCACGTCGGCGTTGGGCATGCTCTTCTCGAAGTACCGCTCGACGGCCTCGGCGTCGTCCATCCAGTAGCGCGGGAAGAACGTGGTCAGCGCCAGTTCGGGGAAGACGACGAACTCCGCCTTGCGGGCGGCGGCTTCGCGCATCATTTCGACCAGACGGCGGACTACCGCCGCGCGGGAATCGGCAAGGTTGACTGCGCCCATCTGGGCGACCGCCAGGCCCATCTTGCGGGCGGGAGTTGCGTTACTCACGATGTAGATCTCCAGGTATTGCTTGTCGTTGTGGATTGCGTGCCATGCGCCGTGGTCTACGGCTCGATCACGGTCGGAAAAATCTTGCGCAGCAGGGCCGCGCGCGGACTGACCTCGCGCGTTTTCTGCAGCGGGGCCGGCAGGCCGCGGGCGATGAACTGGCCGCGGCCGCGCTCGGCATTCAGCTGGCCTTCGTCGATGATGACGGCGCCGCGGCTGATTACCGTGACGGGCCATCCGGTGACCTGGCGGCCTTCGTACGGCGTGTAGCCCACGGCGTCGTGCAGGCCGGCGGCGCTCACCGTCACGGTCTTCTCGGGGTCCCAGATCGCGATGTCGGCGTCGGCGCCGACCGAAAGCGTGCCTTTGCGCGGATACAGGCCGTACATGCGGGCATGGTTGGTCGAGGTGAGCGCCACGAACTGCTGCAGGCTGAGCCGGCCGCTGCGCACGCCTTCCGAAAACAGCAGCGGCATGCGCACTTCCAGCCCCGGCAGGCCGTTAGCGATCTGCTTGAACGTGGTGGCGTCGCCGGCGGGCAGCTTGCCGGATTCGTCATAGCGGTACGGCGCATGGTCGGAAGACAACAGCGCCAGCGTGCCGCTGTCCAGGCTCTGCCACAGCGCTTGCTGCGATACCGGGTCGCGCGGTGGCGGGCTGCAGCAGAACTTGGCGCCTTCGACGCCGGGGATGTCGATGTCTTCGGCGGTCAGCAGCAGGTAATGAGGGCAGGTTTCGCCATACACGGGCGCGCCCAGCGTTTGCGCCGCATGGATCGCCTGCGCGCCGCCCTGAGTCGACACGTGCACGATCAGGACCGGCACTTCCAGTACCGCGGCCAGCTTGATGGCGCGTTGTGTCGCTTCGGTTTCCGCGATGGGGTCATGACTGACGGCGTGGTACTTGGGCGCCGTGTGTCCGGCCGCGAGCAGGTGGCGCGTGATCCAGCTGATGACGTCGTTGTTTTCGGCGTGGACCATCGGCAGCGCGCCTTCGCGCGCCGCAATGGCGAACACGTCCAGCAGCTGTTTGTCATCCAGCTTGAGCTTGTCGTAGGTCATGAAGACCTTGAACGACGTGATGCCCGCGCGGATCAGCTCGGGCAGGTCGCGGTTCAGCGTTTCGGGTGTGGGGTCGGAGATGATCAGGTGGTAGCTGTAATCGATCACCGATTTTTCGGCGGCCGACGCGGCATAGGCATCCGCCACCTGGCGCAACGATTGGCCGCGATGCTGCGCGGCGAACGGCACGATGGTGGTGTTGCCGCCATGGGCCGCGGAGATGGAGGCGCTGTGCCAATCGTCGGCGCACAGCACGCCCATGCTGGAAAGCTGTTCTACGTGGCAGTGGCTGTCGATGCCGCCAGGCATGACCAGCCTGCCGCTTGCGTCGATGGCGCGGCGGCCTGCTGGCAGCGATGTCGATATCGCGGCGATGACGCCGTCCACGATGCCGATATCGCCGATGAAGTCGGCGTCGGCCGTCACGATGCGGCCGTTGTGCAGGGTCAGATCGAAGTCTGTCATGGGAATCCGAGCGCGGGGAAGGGCATGCCGCGGCGCGCGCGGCGGCGTGCCCGGCGGAAGACGCAAGCATGCATGCGTACCGGGAAATCGGAAACCACGCGGCAGGCCCGCGCGCCGCCGCGAGCGGCTCAGCGGGATTTACGCTAAGGCCATGATTCGGCGGGCTATTTGACGGACAGGGAGAGGCTGCCCGCGCACGATGCATAACGCTGGATCATGGAGGCTATGCAAAGTTTTATATCGGGTTTCCCCGGGGCAATCCGCGCTCAGAGTGCCTTGAAGGTCTTGAGATGGATGCTGGTTTCCGTGGCGGAGATGCCCTTGAGCGTGCGCAGGCGGTCCAGCACTTCGGACAGCTGGTCGATGGTGGGCACGCGCAGCTCGGCCAGCAGGTCCCAGCGGCCGTTGGTGTCGTGCAGGCCCGCCACGCTGGGTTCGCCCATCAGCAGGCTTACGATCTTGCGGGTTTCATGGCCTTCGACGGCGATGCTCATCCAGGCGACGATGTCCTCGGTTTCCACCTCGGGCCGCAGGCGCACGGTATAGCCGCGGATGACGCCGCGCTCTTCCAGTTTGCGGATGCGGTTGTCGATGGTGCCGCGCGAGACATCGAGTTTTTTCGCCAAGGTGGCGACGGACATGCGGGCGTCGGCGCGCAGCAGGCCCAGCAGGTTCTGATCTAGCGTGTCCATTGTTAATAGTGCTATTTGGCGCTGGCAGAATGGCAGAATCTTAGCGTTTTGTGTGGATTATTGTCACTATTAATTGGTTTGCCCATCCCCCAGAATTTCTGTTCCATAACTCGGGGAGAACAAATTGACGACGCTGCTTTCAACTTCCGACGTGGCCAAGATCGTGGCCCTGCAAGGCCCGCAACAGGTCTTTTCCGGTCTGCTGGACTATCTGCTGTCGGACTTTCTTCGATGGCAGGAATTCGACAAGAGCGCGCGGGTGGCCAGCCATTCCGCGACCGGCGTGATCGAACTGATGCCCACCGCCGACAGCGAGTTCTACACCTTCAAGTACGTCAACGGCCATCCAGGCAATCCGCTGGACGGGCTGTCCACCGTGATGGCCTTCGGCGCGCTGGCGCGAGTCAGCACCGGGGAGCCGCTGCTGATCAGCGAGCTGACCTTGACCACCGCATTGCGCACGGCCGTGACCTCCGCCCTGGCGGCGCGCGCTTTGGCCCGGCCGGACTCGCGCAAGATGGCGCTGATCGGCAACGGCGCGCAAAGCGAGTTCCAGGCGCTGGCCTTCCATTACATCCTCGGCGTCGACACGCTGCACGTCTATGACGTGGACGCAGGCGCCACACGCAAGCTTGAAAGCAATCTGGCTTCAGTGCCCGGCTTGCGCGTGGTGCGCTTCGATAGTGCGGCAGAGGCGGTCAAGGGCACGGACATCGTCACCACGGTGACGGCGGACAAGGCCTACGCCACCATCCTGACCGCGGACATGGTCGAGCCGGGCATGCATATCAACGCCGTCGGCGGCGATTGCCCGGGCAAGACGGAACTGCACGAGGACGTGCTGCGCGCGGGACCGGTGTTCGTGGAATACGAGCCGCAGACGCGCATCGAAGGCGATCTGCAGCAGATGCCCGCGGACTTCGCGGTAACGGAACTGTGGCGGGTGTTGACCGGCCAGAGCGCCGGCCGCAGGAGTGCAGCGGACGTGACCATCTTCGATTCGGTGGGCTTTGCGCTGGAGGATTTTTCGGCGCTGCGCTGGCTGCGCGACGCCGCCGCTCGACACGGCATCGGCGCCCGCATCGAGGTGGCGCCGCAATTGCCGGATCCGAAGAACCTGTTCGAGGCGGTGCGCGCGGCGCAGCCCGCGCTCGCCCGGGCATAGCGCCGGCGGACGGCCGCGTCTTCTTGGCGCGGCCGTGTTTGCCGACGCTGGCGCGGCGGGCCGCGCCAGCGCTGATGCGATGGCGGCCGCGGCGCGGTCAGGCGCGCCGCGGGGTTTCAACCGGCGGCGTGCCGTCGTGGAACAGCGACTTCAGCTGCGAGCGCAGCTCGGGGCTGTCGGCATGCTTGTGGACCGTGGTGGCGTGCTGCACGGCCGCTTCCAGCAGTTCCTTTTCGGAATCCGCGGCCAAGGCCACCGAACAATTCATTTCGCTGGGGTACTCGCGGCAATCGATGTATTTGCGAGTCATGAGAGTCTCCCTGTGCGCAGGCTGCGTGGGCCTGCGCAAGAACATCCGGCGCGCGGCGCGGGAAGTCCGGGCCGCTGGCGCGTCGCAGCGGCGGGGGCGGTTCGAAAAGTATAGATCTGGCGCCGCGGGCGCGGCGCGGTTCGCAAGGAACGGTCCGCGCCGGTGCGCAAAGGGATCCGTCCGCACTGGTGCGCAAACACCGGCGCGGACGCGGCCCGTCAGAAGCTGACGCGCTGCTTCAAGGCCTGGGCGATCATCGCGATGTCGATGTCCTTGCCCGGATGCTTCAGGCAGAAGTCGTACAGCACGGCCACGTAGGCATTGCCCAGCAGCTTGGTGATGGCGCCGGCGGTGGTGGCGGCGATGGTGCCGCCCACCGCGCTGCCCGCGCCGGGGATGAATTTCAGCAGCCCCGAAACCACCGAGCGCCCGATCAGCGTGGCGGCGGACGCGCCCAGCGTGGAGGTGACCAGCGTGGTGATGGCGGCGGTATTCAGTTCCATGCCGAAGGTGATGCCGATCTTGGCGATCATGCCGACCTGGATCGGCACCAGCGCGACGGCGTCGGAGAACGGGATGGGCGCGGCGGCAGCCGAGGCGGCCAGGCCGGCGGCCACGTTGACCTCTATCTCAGCCCGCTTTTTTTTTACTTCCAGGGCTTTCTTGTTGCGGGTGGACAGGGCGTTGGCATAGGCCCGCTGCTGCGCTTCGGGGATGTGCAGCGCCGTGGCCTCGATCAGGTTGTCCAGGCCCATGGGCGGCAGTTCCGCGTCCAGTTCCTCGATCCATTCAGGCAGCGCGCGCACCGCCACCACCTGTTTGGCGCGCGGCAGCAGCTTGCGCGCTTCGTCGACGAAGGGGCTGTTCTTGCGCGCCTTGGTCAGCACCGCCACGACGGGGATGCCGGCATCGGACAGCATGTTGCACAGCTCGATTTCGGCGTCTTCGACGCGGTGGCTGCTGTCCTGGATGCAGAGCCAGGCCACATGCAGATGCCGGTCCTGGTCGTCGGAGGCGGAGCGTTCCTGGATCAGGTCCGCCAGCTGCTGGCGCGAGCGCTCGTAGTCACCGACCTCCAGGCCGCGCGTGTCGATGATGGTGAGCGGATGGCCGGCCCGGGTGAATTCCTGGGTCGACTGGGTAACGGGCTTGCCCGCGCCGGTCTTGGCCAGGTCGCCGCGGAATACGGCGTTGATCAGCGTGCTCTTGCCCACGCCGGTCTTGCCCGCGACCAGGATGTTCACACGCCCCGCGCCGCGCGTCGCGGTGCTGATGGCGTCCGCGATGGCGTCCTGCAACTGGGGCGTGTCCATGCGGGGCGTGCTCATGAGGTGTGTGCGTAGAAAGGCATGGGGAAGATTCTAGCGAGAAACGCGCGCCGCCATCAGGCGCCGCCCGCCACGCCGTAAAGATGGGCCGATTCGGGGAAGGTCCGCGCACGGACTTCGCCGGCATAGCTTTGTGCCGCCTGCTGGATGCGGCCGGCCAGGTCGTCGTAGCGTTTCACGAAGCGCGCGGTGCGCTCGAACATGCCCAGCATGTCGTCCACCACCAGCACCTGGCCGTCGCAGCGCGCGGATGCGCCTATGCCTATGGTCGGGCAGGCGACGGCCTCGGTGATCGACGCCGCCAGCGGCTCGACCACGCCCTCGATCACCAGCGAGAAGGCGCCGGCGTCCGCCACGGCGGCGGCATCGGCGGCGATGCGGGCGTATTCGGCTTCGCCGCGGCCGCGCGCGCCGTAGCCGCCCAGGATGTTCACGGCTTGCGGCGTCAGGCCGACATGGCCCATGACCGGGATGCCGCGCGCCGACAGGTAGGCGACGGTGGGCGCCATGCTCTGGCCGCCCTCCAGCTTGACCGCGCCCGCGCCCGTTTCCTTCATGATGCGCGCCGCGGATCGGAAGGCTTGTTCGGGGCTTTCCTCATAACTGCCGAACGGCATGTCGACGACGATCAGCGCCCGGCGCGAGCCGCGCACCACGGCGGCGCCGTGCGCAATCATCATGTCCAGCGTGACGGGCACGGTGGAAGGCAGTCCGTAGATCGTCTGCGCCAGGCTGTCGCCCACCAGCAGGGCATCGCAATGCGGGTCCAGCAGTTCGGCCATGCGCGCCGTGTAGGCCGTCAGCATCACCAGCGGTTCCTGGCGCTTGCGTGCGCGGAACGCCGGCACGCTCAGGCGGGGGGCGTGGGCGGCAGCCGCGTTCAGGGTGGCGGTCGTAGACATCGAAATCCTTCCTAGCCAGGGTTGAGTGCTTGAATCGGGACATTGCGATACCCGCATCGTAGCGGAAGGCCGCGGGCGCGGCGCTGCAGCTAGCGCATGGCGTTGCCGAGCAGGCTAATCTTTGCGGCAAAACGTAATCGAAAATTTTCGGACATCGCGATACCGTGCTCTGTGGAAAGCGTCCGCAACAAATTTAGGGACGTTTTGGAGTTTCCACAAAAGCGTTACATCTTCAAGGGTTCACTCGCTTTTTCGACAGGTCCGCCTGCGTAGAATTCGCCGCTCACCAGGTTATTTCGCGGCTTCCGCGCAACATTGCTCATGCCTAGTCCCGGGCTCATTCCACGCTTGCTGTGTTCGCGTCCGCTGACCAAGAGCCTGCGTTACTTCTACCGCCACACCCGGCCCGCCGCGTACCGGCACAACGAAACCTTGTGGCCCTTCGTGACGTTGCGGCGCGATGCGCAAGAGCGGCTGACAGGTTGCGAACTGCGTGGCGTGCAAGGCCCCGCCATCACCCCGCTGGAACAACTGCCGCGCGACATCGGCGCCGACGCCCATCTGATACTGAGCGGCCCTTCGGTGGCTCGGATCGACTACGCGCGTTGCCGCCTGGATGTGGCGATGGGCGTCAACGGCTCGATCGCGCTGCGGCGTCAGCACCCTACCCTGCGCTTTGCCTATTACGCGATGCTCGATGCGGGTTTCGTCAACCGCAGGCGCGATCTGGTGGCGGAAGTGTTGGCGCAGGACCTGACGTTGTTCGTCACGCCCGAGGTCTACCGCTGGATAGGCTTCCTGTTCGACCGCAAGAACGTGCGCTGCCGCATTGCGCTGTTCGAAGAGGTGCATCAGCGCGCGCTGCAGCCGCGCGCGCGCCCCGAGGAGCTGGAAGCGCGCCTGGCCGGCGACCCCGGACTGGTGCTGTTCGATGCGCGCAATCCGGTACATGCGCACGGCTTCAGCCTGGACCCGCCGCGCGGCCTGTTCGGCGGCGGCACCGTCGCCTATACGGGCTTGCAGCTGCTGGCGTGGCTGGGCGCGAAAACCATCTACCTGCACGGCCTGGACCTGACGGCCGCGGCGGGACCCCGTTTCTATGAAAGCGCGGCAACGCAGCTGTCCACCGCGCTGGACCGGCAATTCTCCGGACACATCGAACCCGCATTCCGGCAAGCCAGCCGGCTGCTTGGCGCACGCGGCATCAAGGTCTACAACCTGTCGCTCGCCAGCCGGCTGGGGAACGACGTGTTCGAGAAGCGCGATTGGAGCTGCCTGCTGCCCGCGCAGCCGTTATCGAGTATGACCCCATGAAGATTCTGTACACCAATTTCCACCAAGGCGACGGCGGCGGCCACACTACCTACGTAATGTCGCTGGCGCGCATTCTGTGCGAAAAGTCCGAGGTGACGGTGGCGGCGCCCGCCAGCAGCCGCCTGCTGGCCGAGGCCGCTGCGCTGCCCGGCGTGCGCACGCTGGACCTGGAGTTCAAGGGCCGGCCGCTGCAGCAGCTGCGCGCGCTGCGCCGCCTGCGGGCTTTGCTGCGCGACGAAAAGTTCGACGTGGTCCACGCCAACGGCTCCGCCGACCATCGCCTGTGCATGCTGGCGACCATGGGCATGGGCGCGCGGCGTCCCTTCATGGTGTATACCCAGCATACCGACCGCAGCGCCAACAGCCTGGGCGCGCGGGTGCGCGCCAAGTGGGGCACCAACCGCGTCATCTGCGTGTGCACCCATACGTTTCGCCGCATGAAGCAGTCGGTCTTCCGCAACGAAGACCTGCGCGTGGTGCACAACGGCGTGGATACGGAAAAGTGCAGCCCGGCTTCGCGGCGCGAAGTGGTGCAGGCGCGCGGCAGTCTGCTGCCCGAGGGCATGCAAGGCCGCCTGGTCATTGGCAGCAATGCCGGCACCGCGGTCTACAAGAACTGGCTGGACATGGTGACCGCCGTGTCCATGCTGCCTGAAAGCAAGCGGCGCCAGGTGGTGGTGCTGATCGCCGGAAAACTGCCGGACGCCGAGCAGATGCGCCGCGTCAGCGAGCTGGGCATGTCGGACCAGGTGGTGTTCACCGGCCTGCTGGACGATGTCGGCCCCTTCCTGTCGGCGCTGGACGTGGGCTTTGTGCTGTCCTCGAAGCTGGAGACGATTTCCTTCGCCTGCCGCGAGATGATGGCCGCCGGCAAGCCCGTGATCGTCAGCGCAGTGGGCGGACTGCCCGAAAACGTCACCGATGGCCGCGACGGCTGGGTGGTGCCGCCGGCCTCGGTGGACAGCATCGTCGAAGCGTTGTCGAAGATCCTGGAAAACCGCGAGGCCTTGGGCGTGATGGGCGCCGAGGCCCGCAGCACGGCGTTGCGGGAATTTTCGCTGAGCACGTTCGTCGGCAAGACCGAACGCGTCTATCGCGAAAGCCAGGCGCAGCCGGCCTGAGGGCCGCGCCCGGCGTCCGCCGTTATTCGCTGTACGTCTTGGTGCTGTACAGGCTCACGGGCAGCAGGTTCAGCACCGGCAGGCCGCTGACGGGGTCCTTGGCCTGCTTGTCGATGTAGGCCTGCAACACGTCGGCGTCCAGCACGCCGATGTCCTGCCGGCGCGAGGCCGGCACGTTGGCCAGGGTCTTGTAGCCGTCGCCGCCGGTGGCGTTGAAGCTCAGCACGAACAGCTTGTAGCTGCGGCTTGGGTCCAGCGGCATCCAGTTGCCGCTGGCCTGATCCCGGACTTCGATGTTGGACACGCGGCTGCCCTGGGCCTGGGCCGCACTCACGTCCCAGCGCAGGCCGCCGGCGTACGGATAGGGGCCGGTGGAACCGCCCGCGCCGTAGACCGCCTGCATGCCGTCTTCCAGCATGCTCTTGACCTCGGCCCCGGTCACGTCCAGGCGCCAGAGCATATTGCCGAAAGGCACCACCTCGATCACATTGGCTGCCGTGACGTTGCCCAGTAGCGGCACGCGCACGCCGCCGCCGCTTTGCAGCGAGATGTCGGCGCCGCCGTAGCTGGCGTTGGCCACGTCCAGGTAGGCCTGGGCTACAAGCTGCTGAATGTCGCCGCCGCGCAGGCTGACGCTGCCCAGCGTATTGCAAGCGGCGCTGGAGCGGCTGTAGTCGCGCGTACCGGGACCGCCCGGCACGCGCCGGGAGCATAGTTCCTGCGGCACCGAAGCGACCAGGCTGCGGCTGAACTGATCGACGCGGGCCTTGAACGGCTGCAGCACAGACGCGGCCTGCGCGTCGGGCGTCTGCATGAGCAAGAAGCCGCTGGCCTGCACGTCCGTCTGGATCGCGGCTTCGTCAGCCGCCGAGGGCGCGGCGCCGGCGACCTTCAGCGGGCCGTCCATCAGCACGTGCGGCGTGCCGGCGCAGGCGGTGACGTCGCCATTGGCGTCGAAGCTGACCTTCAGCTCGCCGACCACCTGCGAGTACTCCCAGGCCTGCACCAGGCAGACGCGCTTGCCGTCCTTGTCCTGCAGCACGGTGGGATAGGCGCCCGCTGGCGAGCCCACGCCATAGTCCGCCATGGAGGCGGGACCCAGCAGCGTGTGCGAGTCGCCGCCCACCACCACGTCCACGCCGCTTAGCTGCGCGATCACCTGCTTGTCATAGCCGTAGCCGATGTGGCTCATCACCACGATCTTGTTCACGCCCTGCGCGCGCAGCGCGTCGATCTGCTGCTGCGCGGCGATGGTCTCGTCCGAGAATACGGTGCCGGCGTCCGGGCTGGAGGACTGCTGGGTCTTGGCGGCGATGGTCAGGCCGACCAGGCCGATATCTTGGCCGTCGCGCTTGAGGACCACGGCGGGCTTGACCATGCCGGGGGCGCGCGAGGGGTTCAGCGCCGAGCCGGCGGCGAATGTGACGTTGGCGCTCAGCACGGGCGTCTGGCAGGCGCCCGCGTGCAGCAGTTCGATGAAGCGCTTCAGGCCGCTGTCACCCTTGTCGAACTCGTGGTTGCCCAGGGTCATGGCGTCGAAGCAGACGGTGTTCATCATGGCGGCGTCGGCCTCGCCCGGTTCGCCCGCGCGGTTGAAGTACAGCGTGCCGGTGGTGGCGTCGCCCGCGTGCAGCTTGAGCACGTTGGCGGATTGCGCAGCCAGCGCGTTGATCGCGCCGGTCACTCGCGGAAAGCCGCCCGTATCGGCGTTCACGGCGACGCGCGCGCCGGAAGCGTTCTTGAGCTTGAGGTCCTTCTTCTTGCTGTCCAGGTTGGAATGGTGATCGTTGATGTGCAGGATCGTCAGTTCCATCGGCCGCCCGGGCGCGGGCTGTTCGGGCTGTTCGACGACCTTGTCGTCATCGCCATCGCCGCCGCCGCAGCCCGCCAGAAGCGCCAGGGCGCTCAGCATGGCCGCGCCCGCGTTCCTCTTCCACGTGTTCATTCGCGTGTACCCCTCTGTCATCGGAGGGCGAATGGTCGCGGGTCAAGATGACGCGGAAATGAATGACAGTGTTGTCATGTTGCGCGCGACATGTCGCACGCCTGTCATGGAAAAGCAACGGGCCCGGCGCATGCCGCGCCGGGCCCGTCGTTGCCGCAAGATGCGGGCTTAGTAGTGGATCACCGTGCGGATCGACTTGCCTTCATGCATCAGGTCAAAGGCTTCGTTGATGCGTTCCAGCGGCAGGGTGTGGGTCACGAACGGATCGAGGTCGATCTTGCCGCTCATGGCGTCTTCCACCATGCCCGGCAACTGCGTGCGGCCCTTGACGCCGCCGAAGGCCGAACCGCGCCAGACGCGGCCGGTGACCAGCTGGAACGGGCGCGTGCTGATTTCCTGGCCGGCGCCGGCGACGCCGATGATGATGCTCTCGCCCCAGCCCTTGTGGCAGCATTCCAGCGCGGCGCGCATCACGTGCACGTTGCCGATGCACTCGAACGAGAAGTCCACGCCGCCGTCGGTCATTTCGACGATGACGTCCTGGATCGGCTTGTCGTGGTCCTTGGGGTTGACGCAGTCGGTCGCGCCCATGGCGCTGGCCAGCACGAACTTGTTGGGGTTGGTGTCCACGGCGATGATGCGGCCGGCCTTGGCCTGCACCGCACCCTGGATCACGGCCAGGCCGATGCCGCCCAGGCCGAACACGGCGACGGTGTCGCCTTCCTTGACCTTGGCGGTGTTGTGCACGGCGCCCAGGCCGGTGGTGACGCCGCAGCCCAGCAGGCAGACCTTTTCATGCGGAGCGGCCGGGTTGATCTTGGCCAGCGAGATCTCGTTGACCACCGTGTACTCGCTGAAAGTGGAGCAGCCCATGTAGTGGTAGAGCGGCTTGCCTTCGTAGCTGAAGCGCGAGGTGCCGTCGGGCATGATGCCCTTGCCCTGGGTGGCGCGCACCTTCTGGCACAGGTTGGTCTTGCCGGACAGGCAGAACTTGCACTCGCGGCATTCGGCCGTGTAGAGCGGGATGACGTGGTCGCCGGGTTTCAGCGAGGTCACGCCTTCGCCGACTTCGACCACCACGCCCGCGCCTTCGTGGCCCAGCACCGCGGGGAACAGGCCTTCAGGGTCGTCGCCGCTGAGGGTGAAGGCGTCGGTGTGGCAGACGCCGGTGTGGGTGATCTTCACCAGCACCTCGCCGCGCTGCGGCGGCGCGACGTCGATTTCAACGATTTCCAGCGGCTTGCCGGGTCCGAATGCGACTGCTGCGCGTGATTTCATAGCTAGGGCTCCACGTATGTCAGATGGCGTTATTTCAAATAGGAACGGACCAGGCGCATCAAGAGATCGATCTCCGCTTCGGGTTCGATCGTGGCGTCCTGGCGGCCGCCCTGGGCGGATTGGAGGAAGGTTTCGCGCAGATGGCTTTCCAGCACCTCGGCCATCAGGCCGGTGGCGGCGCCGCGCAAGGCGGCCAATTGCTGCAGCAACGCGCCGCATTCCGTGCCTTCGTTCACGGCTCGTTCCAGCGCCAGCGCCTGGCCCTGGATGCGGCGCAAACGGGTGACGACGCGTTTTTTCTCTTCCGGGGAGTGCGGCACGGCAGGCTCCGATAAATACAGGGGGGGAGTATAGGAAATCTGGCTGCCCACGTCCACTACGGTACTCCCGCGCCGGGGACCATGCCTAGGCGCGGCGCGGGCGACAAGCCCGGTGCGGGCGCGGTACGCGGATCCGATAGCCGTCTGTACCTGTCTATACTAGGCGCTGATCGCCGTCCGTCGCCTTGCGCCGCATTACAGGATCTCCCATGGCTTCCAACCCCCCCAAATTGCCCGTTCAGGCCAATGCGCCGCCTGCGCCGCTTTATGCGCAGGTCAAGCAGATGATCGCGCAGCAGATCCGCAGCGGCGCGTGGCCGGAACATTACCGGGTGCCGTCGGAAAGCGAACTGGTCGATGAGCTCGGGTTCAGCCGCATGACCATCAATCGCGCCTTGCGCGAGTTGACGGCCGAGGGGCTGCTGGTACGCATGCAGGGCGTAGGCACCTTCGTGGCCCAGCCCAAGGCGCGCTCGGCGCTGTTCGCCGTCAACAACATCGCCGACGAGATCGCGGCGCGCAACCATCGCCACCACAGCCGCGTGGTGCGCCTGGCCGAAGAGCCCGCGGGCGCCGAACAGGCGCTGGCGCTGGATATCCGCGCCGGGCAGCCGGTGTATCACTCGGTCATCGTGCACTACGAGGACGACCTGCCGATCCAGCTGGAGGATCGCTACGTCAACGTGCGTCTGGCGCCTGACTATCTGAAGCAGGATTTCACGCAGAGCACGCCCTATGAATACCTGACGCGCGTGGCGCCGCTGAGCGAAGGCGAGCACGTGGTCGAAGCCATCCTCGCCAAGCCGCGCGAATGCCAGCTGCTGCAGATCGAGCGCGACGAGCCCTGTCTGCTGATCAGCCGCCGCACTTGGTCGGGCGACCGCGCCGTCACCCTGGCCCGTTTGATTCACCCTGGTTCCCGGCATCGCCTGGAAGGCAAGTTCACCACATGAAGCAACCCGAAGTTCATCTGTACCGCGCCGCCGACTATCCACGCATGCCCTGGCGCAATGGCGGCGGCACCACGCAGGAAGTCGCCTGCAATCCGGGCGGCAGCGCCGCCGCGTTCGACTGGCGGCTGTCGATCGCCGACGTGGCGCAGGACGGCGGGTTTTCCGCCTTCACGGGCTATCAGCGCATCATCACCGTGCTCGAAGGCCAGGGCATAGAACTCACCGTGGACGGCCGCGCGCAGGCGCCGCTGGCGCCGCGGCAGGCCTATGCCTTTGCGGGCGATGCGCAGGTGCAGTGCCGCCTGTTGAACGGGCCGATACGCGATTTCAACCTGATCTATGCGCCGGCGCGCTGGCATGCCCGGCTGCAATGGGTGGCGGGCGCGGGTCCGTGGGCATTCCATAGCGCCGCGTCCGAGGTGCTGGTGCTGACGGCGGACGGTGCGCTCGTTGTGCGCATCAATGGCGCGCCGCATGCGCTGCCGTCGCGTTACGACTGCCTGCATGCCGCATCGTCGGGCGGCCTGGCCGAGTACCGCCTGGAAGCCGAGGCGCCGTTGGATGCCTGCGTGATCGAACTGCTGCCGCGCAAGGTCTGACTGGAGGCGCGGCCGCCAGCGGGCGGCGGCATTCCACTGTTTCCATGAAAACCGGGACGTCATCGTCCCGGTTTTTCGTTCGGGTAATCCCCGAGCAAAAATCGACTCCCATCAGCTTGTATATACAAGCATAGGCATCCTATGATTCAGACTGGCGCAGCGCCTGCGACGGCGTGCAACCGAACTGATCAAGGAGAGCCTCTTGGAACACTCGAACCGATACCGCGACGTCGTTATCCGCGCCCCGCGCGGCAGGCAACTGAATGCCAAGAGCTGGCTGACCGAAGCCCCCTTGCGCATGCTGATGAACAACCTGGACCCCGACGTGGCCGAGAATCCCAAGGAACTGGTGGTCTACGGCGGCATCGGCCGCGCCGCCCGCGACTGGGACTGCTATGACAAGATCGTCGAGTCGCTCAAGAACCTGAACGAGGACGAAACCCTGCTGGTGCAGTCCGGCAAGCCGGTGGGCGTCTTCAAGACCCACGCCAACGCGCCGCGCGTGCTGATCGCCAACTCCAACCTGGTGCCGCACTGGGCCACCTGGGAGCACTTCAACGAACTGGACGCCAAGGGCCTGGCCATGTACGGCCAGATGACCGCAGGCAGCTGGATCTACATCGGCAGCCAGGGCATCGTGCAGGGCACGTACGAAACCTTCGTCGAGGCGGGCCGCCAGCACTACGGCGGCAACCTTAAGGGGCGCTGGGTGCTGACCGCGGGCCTGGGCGGCATGGGCGGCGCGCAGCCGCTGGCGGCCACGCTGGCCGGCGCCTGCTCGCTGAACATCGAATGCCAACAGACCAGCATCGACTTCCGCCTGCGCACCCGTTACGTCGATGAACAGGCGCGCGACCTGGACGACGCGCTGGCGCGCATCGCCAAGTACACGCAGGAAGGGCGCGCCGTCTCCATCGCCCTGTGCGGCAATGCCGCCGAGATCCTGCCCGAGCTGGTGCGCCGCGGCGTGCGGCCGGACATGGTGACGGACCAGACCAGCGCGCACGATCCGCTGAACGGCTATCTGCCGGCGGGCTGGACCTGGCAGGACTACCGCGCGCGCGCCAAGCGCGAGCCGGCCGCGGTCATCAAGGCCGCCAAGCAGTCCATGGCGGTGCACGTGCAGGCCATGCTGGCCTTCCAGCGCCAGGGCGTTCCGACCTTTGACTACGGCAACAACATCCGCCAGATGGCCAAGGAAGAAGGCGTGGCGGACGCATTCGATTTTCCGGGCTTCGTGCCCGCCTACATCCGGCCGTTGTTCTGCCGCGGCGTGGGCCCGTTCCGCTGGGCAGCGCTGTCGGGCGATCCGCAGGACATCTACAGGACCGATACCAAGGTCAAGGAGCTGATCCCCGACGACGCGCACCTGCACCGTTGGCTGGACATGGCGCGCGAACGCATCAGCTTCCAGGGGCTGCCGGCGCGCATCTGCTGGGTGGGCCTGGGCCAGCGCGCCCGGCTGGGCCTGGCGTTCAATGAAATGGTCCGCACGGGCGAGCTGTCGGCGCCCATTGTCATCGGCCGCGATCACCTGGATTCCGGCTCGGTCGCCAGCCCCAATCGTGAAACCGAAGCCATGCGCGACGGCTCGGACGCGGTGTCGGACTGGCCGCTGCTGAACGCGCTGCTGAATACCGCCAGCGGCGCGACCTGGGTGTCGCTGCACCATGGCGGCGGCGTGGGCATGGGCTTCTCGCAGCATGCCGGCATGGTCATCGTGTGCGACGGCACGGACGAGGCCGCCGAGCGCATCGCCCGCGTGCTGACGAACGACCCGGGCACGGGCGTCATGCGCCATGCCGACGCGGGCTACGCGGCCGCCATTGAATGCGCGCAGGAGCAGAACCTCAATCTGCCCATGCTTGCGGGCAAGCGCTGATACCGCGCTGCCCATACCCGCGGGCCGTGACCGCGCCCGTCCAATCGCCATGACCGGGACGACATAATGACTCAGGACAGCCAGGCAGCAAGAGGACCGCTCATCGAGCGGCGCTCGATCGATTTCATCCCCGAAACGGAGCGTCACGGCAAGCTCTACAGCCAGTTCACGCTGTGGATGGGCGCCAATCTCCAGATCACCGCCATCATCACCGGAGCGCTGGCGGTGGTGCTGGGCGGAGACGTCTTCTGGTCGCTGATCGGGCTGTTCGTCGGACAGGTCTTCGGCGGCGCGGTCATGGCGCTGCATGCGGCCCAGGGGCCCAAGCTGGGATTGCCGCAGATGATATCCAGCCGGGTGCAGTTCGGCGTCTATGGCGCGGCGATACCCATCGTGCTGGTGTGCCTGATGTACCTGGGATTCACGGCCACGGGCACGGTGCTGTCGGGGCAGGCCCTGGGCCAGCTGTTCGGCGTGAGCGATACGGCCGGCATCCTGATCTTCGCCGCGGTGATCGTCGGGGTGACGCTGTTCGGCTACCGCATGATCCACATCATCGGACGGATTGCGACGGTGCTGGGCATCATTGCCTTCTTCTACCTGTTCAGCCGCGTTATCGCGCTGGGCGACGTGGGCCAGTTGCTGCAGATCCGCCATTTCACCTGGAGTTCATTCCTGCTGGCGGTTTCGCTGGCGGCATCGTGGCAGATCGCCTACGGCCCATACGTCGCGGACTATTCGCGCTATCTGCCGAGCCGGACCTCGTCGTTCAAGACCTTTCTGGCGGTAGGACTGGGTTCGGTGCTGGGCGCGCAGATCGCCATGGTGCTGGGCGTGCTGGCCGCGGCCATGGCGGCCGGCCAGTTCGCCGGGCGCGAAGTTGCCTACATCGTGGGGCTGGGCGGCACGGGAGCCACGGCCGCGCTGCTGTACTTCACCATCGCGTTCGGCAAGGTCACGATTTCGACGCTGAACTCCTACGGCAGCTTCATGTGCATCGCGACCATCGCCAGCGGCTTTCGCGGACATGTGGAGATTTCCCGCCGGCAGCGCGCGCTGCTGGTGCTGGCGATCGTCGCCGCGGCCACGGCGGTGGCGCTGATCGGCCAGCATTCCTTCCTGAACGCATTCAAGTCCTTCATCCTGTTCCTGCTGGCGTTCTTCGTGCCGTGGAGCGCGGTCAACCTGGTCGACTACTACTTCGTGAGCCGCGAGCAATACGACGTGGAGGCGCTGTCGGATCCGAACGGGCGTTATGGCCGCTGGAACTGGCCAGGGATCCTGATCTATCTGTTCGGGGTGCTGGTGCAGATGCCCTTCATTTCGACCAAGCTCTACACGGGTCCGATGGTCGAACGCCTGGGCGGGGTGGATATCTCGTGGATCATCGGCCTGGTCGTACCCAGCATCCTGTATTACCTGTTCGCGCGCCGGGGCGCCGTGCCGCAACATCGCGGCGCCGTCCGCGCGACCCATACGCTTTGACGCCGGCACTCGCCTAGGAGAACAACAATGGAATTGCATCTGACACCCGGCCACATGACCTTGGCCGACCTGCGGCACGTCTACCAGCAGCCGGCTCGCGTGACGCTGGACCCGGCGGCGGCCGGGCCGATCGAGGCCAGCGTGGCCTGCGTCGAGCGCATCATTGCCGAAGGCCGCACGGCCTACGGCATCAACACCGGATTCGGATTGCTGGCCACGACGCGGATCGCGCGCGAGGATCTGGAAGCGCTGCAGAGTTCGCTGGTGCTGTCGCATGCGGCCGGGGTGGGCGAGGCGCTGGACGACGCGATGGTGCGGCTGATCATGGTGCTGAAGATCAACAGCCTGGCGCGGGGCTATTCGGGCATCCGCCGCAAGGTGATCGATGCGCTGATCGCGCTGGTGAACGCCGAGGTCTATCCGCATATTCCGCTGAAGGGATCGGTGGGCGCGTCCGGCGACCTTGCGCCGCTGGCGCACATGTCTCTGTTGCTGCTGGGCGAGAGCAAGGCGCGCCATCGCGGCGCCTGGCTGCCCGCGCGCGAAGCGCTGGCCCAGGCGGGGCTGGAACCCTTGACGCTGGCGGCCAAGGAGGGCCTGGCGCTCTTGAACGGTACGCAGGTTTCGACGGCCTATGCGCTGCGCGGGCTGTTCGAGGCCGAGGACCTGCTGGCGGCCGGGCTGGTCTGCGGCAGCCTCAGCGTGGAAGCCATGCTGGCATCGCGCGCGCCGTTCGATCCTCGCATCCACGCTGCGCGCGGTCAGCCTGGCCAGATCGACGTGGCGGCCGTGTACCGCGATCTGCTGACCGAGGACAGCGAGGTCGGGCATTCGCACGCGAACTGCGACAAGGTGCAAGACCCCTATTCGCTGCGCTGCCAGCCGCAGGTCATGGGCGCCTGCCTGACGCAGATACGCCATGCCGCCCAGGTGCTGGAGATCGAGTCCAACGCGGTCTCCGACAATCCGCTGGTGTTTGCCGAGCAGGGCGATGTGGTTTCGGGCGGCAACTTCCATGCCGAGCCGGTGGCCATGGCGGCGGACAACCTGGCGCTGGCGCTGGCCGAGATCGGCGCGCTGTCCGAGCGCCGCATCTCGCTGATGATGGACAAGCATATGTCGCAGCTGCCGCCGTTCCTGGTGAGCAACGGCGGCGTGAATTCCGGATTCATGATTGCCCAGGTGACCGCGGCGGCGCTGGCCAGCGACAACAAGGCGCTGGCGCACCCCGCCAGCGTGGACAGCCTGCCGACTTCGGCCAACCAGGAGGACCACGTGTCCATGGCGCCGAATGCGGGCAAGCGGCTCTGGCCCATGGCCGAGAACGTGCGCGATATCCTCGCGATCGAATGGCTGGGTGCCTGCCAGGGCCTGGATTTCCGCCAGGGCTTGAAGACTGCGCCCAAGCTGGAGCGTGCTCGCGGCCTGTTGCGCCAGAAAGTGGCGCACTATGAGCGGGACCGCTTCTTTGCGCCCGACATTGAAGCGGCGAGTCAGCTCATTGCGGGCCAGGGTCTGACGGCGTTGGTGCCGGCCGGCCTGTTGCCCAGTCTTTAACGCCGGCGCGCAAGAGGAGCCTACGCATGAGACAGGTCTGGCGCAATTGCCACGCCGCCACGATGGCGCAGGGTAAGTACTCCGTGATCGAACGGGCCGCCATCGTGACAGGCGAGAACCGCATCGAGTGGATCGGTCCTGAGGAGAAACTGCCGCCTGGGGGCGACGCGCGCGAGCACGACCTGGGCGGCGCCTGGGTCACGCCCGGGTTGATCGATTGCCACACCCACCTGGTGTTCGGCGGCAATCGCAGCCTGGAGTTCGAACAGCGCCTGCAAGGCGTGGACTACGCCACCATCGCCGCGCAAGGCGGCGGCATCGCCAGCACCGTGCGCGCCACCCGCGCCGCCAGCGAGGATGAACTTTACGCCAGCGCACGCAAGCGCGCCCTGCATCTGATGCGCGACGGCGTGACCACGCTGGAAGTGAAGTCCGGCTATGGGCTGGACCTGCCCAACGAGCGCAAGATGCTCAGGGTGGCGCGGCGCCTGGGCCAGACCCTGCCGCTGACCATCAGCGCGACCTGTCTGGCCGCGCACGCGCTGCCGCCGGACTACGCGGGCCGCGCGGACGATTACATCGACGAAGTCGCGCGCCGCATGCTGCCGCTGCTGGCCGTCGAGGGCTTGATCGACGCGGTGGATGCATTCTGTGAGCATTTGGCATTCACGCCGGCACAGGTCGAACGGGTGTTCCAGGCTGCGCGTGAACTGGGACTGCCGGTGAAACTGCACGCAGAGCAATTGTCTTCGTTGCACGGGGCGGCGCTGGCCGCGCGTTATGGCGCCTGGTCGGCGGATCATCTGGAATACCTGACCGAAAGCGATGTGCTGGCGATGGCGCAGGCCGGCACGGTGGCGGTGCTGCTGCCCGGGGCGTTCTACGCCCTGCGCGAGACCAGGCTGCCTCCCATCGACCTGTTGCGCCGCCATGGCGTACCCATCGCCATCTCCAGCGACCTGAACCCCGGCACCTCGCCCGCGCTGTCGCTGCGGTTGATGCTGAGCATGGCCTGCACGCTGTTCCGCCTGACGCCCGAAGAGGCGCTGGCCGGGGCGACGGCGCATGCGGCGAAAGCGCTGGGACTGCAGGCCACGCATGGCACGCTGGAAGCAGGCAAGTATGCGGACTTCGTTGCCTGGGAGGTGCAGCATCCCGCCGAGCTGGCCTACTGGATAGGCGGAGACCTGCCCAAGCGGGTGGTCCGGCATGGCGCGCTGGTCGACGCCGCAACACTCGCCTGAAACGGGCGGATCCGGACAGGATCGCGCCCGCAACGGACGGCTTGAACCGGCCCGCGTCCGCAATCGCCACAGGCGGTCTACCATCCATGGATGACGTGCCCCGTCCGGGGGCGCGCGCTCAACTTGGATGTGGGTATGCGGATATGCATGATGGAAGGGCCGGCTGATCTGGAGCCCAAGGGCGCGACCTGGGAAGGTATCGCCGAACGCATCGCTGAGCTGGCCCCGGATCTTCTGGTGACCAGTGAAATGCCGTTCGGGCCGTGGCTGGCCGCGGACCCGCAATACGACGCGGCCCGCGCGGCGGCGTCGGTGCGCATGCATGAGGCGGGCCTGGATGCGCTGGCGGCGCTGGGAGTGCCGGCCATCGTATCGTCGCGGCCGGTGCATGCGGGCGAACGGTTGGCCAACGAGGCGTTCGCCCTGCAGGACGGCCGCTATACCCGGTTGCACCATAAGCAATACTTCCCGGAGGAACCGGGCTATTTCGAAGCGACCTGGTTCCATGCCGCCATGGATGGGTTCGAGGTGTTCGAGGTGGGCGGCATACGCCTGGGCGTGCAGCTATGCACCGAATTGATGTTCAACGAGCGCTCGCGCGCCTACGGACGCGCGGGCGCCGAGCTGATCGTGGCGCCGCGAGCCAGCAGCGCGTCGACGCGCCGCTGGCTGACGGCGGGCGCTATGGCGGCGCTGGTGTCGGGCTGCTATGTGGTCAGCTCGAACCGCGCGGGACGCACGGCGGCGGGGCAGGTATTCGGGGGCACGGCGTTCGCGTTCCAGCCGGATGGCGAACCGCTGGCGCAAACCAGCGATACCGAATCCATCGTGGTGATCGAGGTGGATCCGGCCCGTGCGCGCGCGCAGCAGTCGCTATACCCGTGCTACGTCCGGGAATAGCGCGTTCCTAGCGCGTCGAGCTGGCCTGCGCCGGTTCGCTCGCGTCAAAGCGCAGCCGCGAAAAACTGGCGACGCAGGCCAGCGCGGCGCACACGCAACCCAGCCACAGCGCGGCGATGGCGCCGTGCGTGCTGGAAATGTTGAAGCAGGCGGCCACCAGGGCTGCGCCGGAGGCCTGGCCCAAAAGCCGCACCGTGCCTATCATGCCGCTGGCGCCGCCGGCGCGCGAGGCCGGCGCCGACATCATGATGGCGCGCAGGTTGGGCGACTGGAAGAAGCCGAATCCGGCGCCGCACAGTGCCATGCGCCAGCAGAGGTCCCAGACCGAGGGCGAGGCCGGCATCAGCGCCAATGAGGCCAGGCCCAGCGCCAGCAGCGCCAACCCCACGCCGCCCAGGGCGCCGGCCGCATAGCGGTCCGACAGTCGCCCCGCTATCGGCGCCATGACCGCCACCACCACCGGCCAGGGCGTGATGAGAAAGCCGGTCTGCACCTGGCTGTAGCCGAGCGTGGCCTGCAGCAGGAACGGCAGCGACACGAAGGCCAGCGCCTGCGCCGCGAACGCGCACACGGCAGTGGCGGCGGACAGGGCGAACAAGGGCCGGCGCAACAGGTCCACCGCCAGGATGGGCGCGGGGTGGCCGGCCTGCCGGCGCATCAGCAGCCACAGGCTGGCCGCGGCGATACCCCATTCCAGCGCCACGCGCGGCAAGGGAGCCGCGTGCGCCAATTCGTTCGACCCCAGCACGAACAGGCCCAGCGTCAGGGCGCACAGCGCCGCGGCCAGGCCGTCGAAGCGATGCGGCGCGCGCGCGGTCCCGGGCAGCTTGCGCAGGCCCAGCGCGAACGCCAGCAGGCCGATGGGCACGTTGATCAGGAACAGCCAGTGCCAGGATCCCAGCAGCAGGATGGCCGAGGCCACGGTCGGCCCCGCCGCGAAGGAAATGCCTACTACCATGGCGTTCAGGCCCAGGCCGCGACCCAACAGGTGCGAAGGGTAGATGAAGCGCAGCAGCGCGCCGTTGACGCTCATGACGCCGGCCGCGCCCAGGCCTTGCAGCACGCGCGCGATCACCAGCGTGGGCAAGGACGGCGCCAGGCCGCTGGCCAGCGAGGACAGGATGAAGATGGCCAGCCCCACGATGTAGACCCGCCGGTGGCCCAGGATTTCGCCCAGCGCCGCGGCCGGCAGCAGGCCCGCCACCATGGCCAGCTGATAGCCGCTGACGATCCAGATCGAGCCCGCGTCGCTGGCTTGCAGGTCGCGCGCGATGGTGGGCAGCGCCGTGTTGGCGATGGCGGTGTCCAGGCTGGCCATGCATAGCGCCAGCATGACGGCCAGGAGCGCGCCTGGGCGTTCGGCTGCCGGCAGGCCGACGCCGGCCGGATAGACAGTATGGCGGGAGAACGAGAGCATGTGCGGGACCACGGGGGCAACGCGTCCGGATAGAGGGAGAGGGCCGGAAGCTGCGATCACTGATTCTAGAACGTGTTAAGGGATCCGGCCCGCGGACCAGGTCGCGAGCTGGCTTTCCTTGCGGGGCGTTTCTCCTTATCCTGCCGCCTTGCGCGGCGGCGGGCCGCGTTTTCAAGGAGTGGTCGACTATGCAATCTGGCGTATCCCAGCACCGTCGCCGGCTCTTGCCGGCGCTCGCGCTGGGCGTTCTGGGCGCTGCGGCGGCAGGGCGTCTTGGCGCCGTGCCCCTGACTCGCATCCTGGTCGGCTTTCCGCCGGGGGGCGGGGTGGATGTGATCGCCCGCCTGTTGGCGCGGCAGTTGGAAGCCGGCCTGGGCGAAGTGGTGCTGGTCGAGAATCGCCCCGGCGCGGGAGGCTTGCTGGCGGCGCAGGAATTGCTGGCCGCGCGTCCCGATGGGCACACCCTGCTGTTCACCAACGAACACACTTTGGCCATCGTGCCGCACATCGATGCGCAGGCCGGCTTTGCGTCGCCGGATGATTTCGCGGCGGTAGCGCAGACGACCGACCAGAGCGCCATTGCGCTGGCGGTCAGGGCGGATTCGCCTTGGCTGACGCTGCAGGATCTGCGCGGATACGAAGGTCCGCTGCCGGTGGGCGTGCCGGCGCCCGGCAGTGTGCCGGAGCTGGCCGTGGAGCTGCTGGCCGAGCGTTTCGGCGTGGCGGCCACGGCAGTGTGCTATCGCGGCGGCGCGCCCTTGGTGACCGACTTGCAGGCCGGCTATCTGGCGCTGGGCCTGACATCCCTGGCTGAACTGCGGGAGCCGGTAAGCGCCGGGCGGCTGCGCCTGCTCGCCATTTCGGGGCCAGGCCGCCATGCCGACCTGGCCGATGTTCCCACCTTTGCCGAGCAAGGCTTCGGAGGATTGGAGCACGGCGGCGTGGCCGGCTTGTTCGCGCCGCGCGGCGTGGCGCCCGCCCGCATCGAGCAACTGCAGCAGCAGGTGGCGCGGGCGCTCGAATCGGAGGAGGTCCGCACGCAGCTGCGCTTGCAGGGGTCGCGGGTGAGTTTCGGCGATGCCGCCACGCTGGCGCGCAACATGAACGCGATCCATCAGGCCTGGGCCGAACGCGCCCTGGCCTGGCGTGCGCGGACGGGCGGCTGAGCGCCCGCGCCCGACTCTCTAGGGCGTGCGGATGGCTGCGCGTTCGCGCAGCAGTTGAGCCAGTTCTGCGTGGCAGAGCCGGACCGCGGCGCGGGCCTGCTGTTCGGGGGCGCGCGCCATCAGGCAGATGCGCCGTGTGAGTTGCGGACGCTGCAGTGGCACGATGGCCAGGCCGTCCTGCCGCTGCCCTTGTGTGTACAGGCGCGAGATCAGGCCCACGCGCAAGCCCGCGCGCACCAGGCTGTAGAGCGTGTCGGTGTAATTCAGGGTGTCGGTCGCGGCCAGGTCCGAGCCCAGCTGGCGTAGCGTGGCCACGATCATTTCGTAGGTACTGCCGCGCGACAGCACGGCCAGCGGCTCGGCCTTCAGGTCCTGCCAGGTCACCGCCTGGCGCCGCGCCAGCCGGTGGGTGTCGGCCAGCACCGCGACCAGGTCGTCCTCGGCCACGAAGGCCGCGGCCACGCCGGGCGTGAGGCCGAAGTCCAGGCCCAGGCCGATGTCCAGTTCGCCATTGCCCAGCGCGGCCATGAGCTCGTCGTTGAGGTGGTCGCTGAGGATCAGCACGATTTCCGGATGGCGCAGGCGCCATTGCGCCACCACCGGCGCCAGCAAGTGCATGGTGGACGGGATGCAGCCGATGCGCACCGTGGCGGCCTGGGTATCCAGCAGGCGCTGCAGGTCTTCGGCGCCCTGCGTGTAGCTGTTGAGCAGCCATTCGATCTGCGCACGCGCGGCTTGTCCGGCGGGCGTCAGGCGCACGTGGTGGGTGCTGCGTTCGAACAGGGCCACGCCCATCAGCGTCTCCAGTTCGCGGATGGCGGCGGACAGGGCCGGCTGGCTCAGCGCCAGGGCCTCGGCGGCGCGGCTGAAACTGGCGTGGCGGGCCACTTCCTTGAAACCGCGCAGCTGGCGCAGCGTGGGCTGGCGGGCGGGTGCGGCGTGGCCATCGGGAGCGGGACGCTTGGTCATAGATTTGCCTGATGAATCTATAAAAATATAGCATTTCAGTTATCACCAGGATCTGGTTAGGATGGCGCCGTCGCCCTCCTCCGCGCTGCCGGTTCCGCGCGCGCCCCTCGCTCCGATCCCGCTCCTTCCATGTTCAAACGCCTGTTCCTGTCCGTGTCCGCGCTGGCGGCCGCGCTGTGCCTTGCCCCCGCTGCCGGCGCCGACACCTGGCCGGAAGCCCGGCCCCTGACCCTGATCGTGCCGTTCAGCCCGGGCGGCAACGTCGACACCACGGCGCGCCTGGTGGCGCAGAAGCTGTCGGACCGCCTCAAGCAGTCCGTCATCGTCGACAACGTGGCGGGCGCGGGCGGCGTGCTGGGCGTGGCCAAGGCCGTGCACGCCAAGCCGGACGGCTACACGCTGGTGATGGGCTTTGACGGTCCGATCAGCGTGGCCCGGCTGATCAACTCGGCCGTGAAGTACGACGCCGAATCCGACCTGACGCCGGTGGCGCTGGTGACTACCGCGCCAGTGGTGCTGTTGGCGCGTCCGGGCCTGCCGGCGCAGAACATGGACGAGCTGATCGCGCTGGCGCGCGAGAAACCCGACACGCTGACCTACGCCTCGTCCGGCGTGGGCACCGTGCTGCATCTGGCCATGGAGGTGATGCAGGACCAGGCCCGCGTCAAGCTGGTGCACGTGCCCTATCGCGGCGGCGCGCAGATCACCAACGACGTCATGGGCGGCCAGGTGGACCTGGGCCTCCTGGTGACCACCAGCGCCACGCCGCTGGTGCAGCAGAAGAAACTGCACGCGCTGGGCGTGACGTCCGCCGCGCGCGTTGACACGCTGCCGCAGGTGCAGGCGTTTGGCGAGACGCCGGCGCTCAAGGGCTTTGAACTCAACACCTGGACCGGCGTGTTCGTGCCGGCAGGCACCGACCCCGCCGTGGTCGAGCGGCTGAACCAGGAACTGAACGCGGTGCTGCGCATGGACGAGGTGCAAAAGCGCCTGGCCGAAGGCGGCGCCATGCCCGGACAGGGCACGCCGCAGGATTTTGCCGCTTTCCTGAAGAAGGAAAAAGCCCTGTACGCGCACATCGTGAAGAGCGCCAACATCCAGCAGGAATAGGCCTGCCCCTTTGCAGGAAGCCATGCCATGAATACACCCCCCGTGCTGCCCGAGATCCAGGCCATCCAGGAAGAGATGGTGGCGCTGCGCCATCGCATCCACGCCAATCCCGAACTGGCGTATCAAGAGGTCGCCACGGCCGAGCTGGTGGCCGAAAGGCTGGCGGCCTGGGGCTACGAGGTGCATCGCGGCCTGGGCGTGACCGGCGTGGTGGGCACCTTGCGCCGCGGCAGCGGCGCGCGCCGGCTGGGCCTGCGCGCCGACATGGATGCCCTGCCCATCCATGAGACCACCGGCCTGCCCTATGCCAGCCAGAATCCCGGCAAGATGCACGCCTGCGGCCACGATGGCCATACGGCCACGTTGCTGGCCGCGGCCCGCGCGCTGGCCGAACGCGGCCGTTTCGACGGCACCGTGCACCTGATCTTCCAGCCGGCCGAGGAAGGCCATGGCGGCGCGCAGAAGATGATTGCCGACGGCCTGTTCGAACGCTTTCCGTGCGACGCCGTCTACAGCTTTCACAACGAGCCGGGTTATCCGGCCGGCCATTTCGGCTTCCGCTCCGGCGTGATGTACAGCTCGTCCGACACGGTGATCCTGACCGTCAGCGGCGTGGGCGGCCATGGGGCCATGCCGCACGTGGCGGTGGACCCCATCGTGGCGGCGGCCAGCATCGTGCTGGCCCTGCAGACCATCGTCTCGCGCGAGATCGATCCCAACGACATGGCGGTGGTGACCATAGGCGCCATCCATGGCGGCGACGCGCCCAACGTGATTCCGAAGACGGTGGAGCTGCGCCTGACGGTGCGCGCGCGCCGCCCTGAAACGCGCGCGCTGCTGCGCGAACGCATCACGGCGATCGCCACCGCGCAGGCCGCGGTGCACCGCGCCAGCGTCCAGGTGGACTATCGCTGGCGCTATCCGCCGGTGGTCAATGACCGTGATGCCACGCAGTTCGCGGCCGAGGTGGCGCGCGGCTGGCTGGGCGAAGGCCTGCTGATCCCCGACCTGGAGCCGCTGCAAGCCAGCGACGATTTCGCCTTCATGCTGGAACAGGTGCCTGGCAGCTATTTCATCGTCGGCAATGGCGAGGGCGAAGGCGGCTGCATGGTGCACAACCCCGACTACGATTTCAACGACGGCATCCTGCCGGTCACGGCCAGCTACTGGGTGACGCTGGCGGAAGCCTATCTGGCCGCCGGCGCGCGCTGACCGGCCGCCGCTACTTTCCGCGACGCATGACTGCCTCACACGACCTGACCACCGCCGGCGCGCCTGCCTTCGACGCCACCACCGACTACTGGCAGGAGATCGTCAGCGCCGATGCGCTGACGCTGCCGGCAGACCCGCCCTATTCCCGCGGCTATCCCGCGCGGCTGCCCGACGGCCGCTATCTGGTACTGCCGCTGCGCGGCGTGCCCGGCGACCCTGACCGCTGCGTGGCCTCGCTGATCGCCAACCATGCCAGCCTGGAAGTGGTCGACGCACTGGCCGGCTTCATGGCCGAGCGCGCGCGCGTCTTCGAGGCCGAGGTGGTCGTGGGCCTGCCGACGCTGGGCCTCGCTTTCGCGCCCATGGTGGCGCGCGGCCTGGGGTTCACGCGCTATGTGCCCTTCGGCTATTCGCGCAAGTACTGGTACGACGAACGCCTGGCCGTGCCGGTGCAGTCGCTGACCACGCCGGACGCCGGCAAGCTGCTGTACGTGGATCCGAATCTGGCGGGCAGCCTGGCGGGGCGCCGCGTGCTGGTGGTGGACGACGCCGTCAGCACGGGGCAGACGATGCTGTCCGCGCTGGAACTGCTGGCGCGCTGCGGCGCGGAAGTGGCGGGCATCGTCGTGGCCATGTGCCAGGGCGAGCGCTGGCGCGAGCGGCTGGTGGATGCGCAGGGCGCGCCGATATCGGTGGCCTGCGCGTTCGAGTCGCCGCGCATGCGCCGCACGGCCGCGGGCTGGGTGCCGGAAACGGCCGCCTGAAGTACGGCGGCGCTGGCGCCTACAGGGATTCCGGATCGCGGCGCAGCGAGAAACCTTGCGCTTCGTTCATGGCCAGGTAGCTGACGTTGCGCGACACCACCGGCGGCTTGTCGCCGGCGTGCAGCGCGCGCACCTTGTCCAGCACCATCTTGTCCTCCAGCGTCATGCGGTCGATCATGCGCAGGTATTGCATCCAGCTTTCCACCAGGAAGACCTCGCGCCAGACGCCCTCGCGCTCCAGGTCGCGGAACAGTTGCCATTGCTGCGCCCCGTTGCGCAGCCGCATGAGGCGCAGCGGGTGCGTCGCGCCGATCAGCGCGGACAGTTTTTCCTTTTCGATCAGGTACTCCACGGCGACCAGCACCGCGCCGTGCTGCGTGTTGAAGCCTACCGCGGCCATCGCCGGCTCGGTGGTGTCGGCCCGCGCCAGCGACGTGGTGTCCAGATGTTCGGGCAGCCGCGAGCGGTACATCAGCGCGACGGTGATGCCCAGCATGATGCCGGCGGTGGCCAGGGCGCCGGAAACGCCCATGGTGCCGGCGAAATGGCCCCACATGAAGGAGCCCGCCGCCAGCCCGCCGAAGATGGCCGTCTGGTACAGCGCCAGCGCGCGCGCCTTGACCCAGTCTGGCACCAGCATCTGGACGGTGGTGTTATAGGTGGCCAGCACGCCGATCCAGCAGCTGCCTGACAGCAGCAACGCGGGAAATGCCACCCACAGGGTGCCGGTCAGGCCCAGCGCCAGCAGGCATGCGGCCAGCAGGCCCGCCGCGGCGCTGATCAGGCCGCTCGCGCCCCAGGCGGCCTGCACCCGGCGTACGACGGCGCTGCCGAGGATGGCGCCCAGGCCCAGCGCGCCCAGCATGTAGCCGTACAGCAGGGCGCTGCCGCCTTCATGTTCGTGCGCCAGCAGCGGTAGCAAGGCCCACAGCGCGCTGGCGGACAGGCCGAAGGCGAATGACCGCAGCATCACCACGCGCGTGACGGTGGAGTGCTGGGTGTAGCGCAGCGCCGCCACCACGCCTTCCAGGATGCCTTCGGGCGGCAGGCGGCGCAGCGGCAGGTCGCGCTTCCAGCGCCAGATCGCCCAGATCAGGCCGCCGTAGCAGAAGCAGTTCAGCAGGAACACCCAGGGCGCGCCCATGGCGCCCAGCAGCAGGCCGCCGATGGCCGGGCCGACCGCGCGCGCCACGTTGAAGTTGACGCTGTTCAGCAGCACCGCGCTGCCGACGTGGGCGCGCGGGACCTGTTCGCCCACCGCGGCCTGCCAGGCCGGCGTGACGATGGCGCTGCCGATGGCGATGCAGAACACCGACGCGATCAGCGTGATGGGATGCAGCAGGCCGGCAAAGGCCAGGATGGTGATGAAGACGCCGCCTGTCAGCTCCAGCAGCATGCCGGTCAGCATGACCTTGCGGCGGTCGTAGTTGTCGGCCAGCACGCCAGTCAGGATGGACAGCGCCACCAGCGGGAAGGCGGCGGCCACCTGGATCATGGCGACCATCAGCGGGCTGCTCTGTTCGGTGGTGATTATCCACGCGGCAGCGACGGATTGCGCCCAGGTGCCCAGGTTGGCGAACAGATTGGCGATCCAGATGATGCGGAAGGCCGGAAACGCGAAGGGGGATAGCGTGCTGACCTGCAGCACGGGGGCGGGAGCGGCGGGTGCGTCCGCGGGCAGATCGGTGTTGGCCGAAACGGGTTGCAGCATGGAGTTCTTCCGGCGCGCCGGGTAGGCGCTCCTGTCGGACGTGGTCTGGGTCGGGTAATGGTACGCCTAAGCCAGCGGTCGATGGGAGCGCGCGCGCCACCGCGGGGCGGCCGCGCGCCGCCCCGGGGGCTGCTGCCAGGGGCCGCCTATTGCTTGGCGGCCGGGGCCGGCGCAGGGGCCGGCGGATAGGCCTGGTTCAGGTATTCCACGATCAGCGGCACCTGGTCGGCGGGAATGGGGGCGCCGTAGGTGCCCACCATCTTCTTGACCTCTGCGTCCCAGAAGCCCAGGGGCATGGGCGGCTGCGACGATACATAGTCCACCGAATGGCACATCAGGCACAGGGCCGCATGCTGGGCCCCCGCGCCCGTGCCGGGATGCAGGGTGGCGGTTTCCTGGGGCAGCTTGATCTCCAGGGCCTGGGCGGCCGGGGCCAAACAGGCGAGGCCCAGCGCGAGCGCCGGCAGGCAGCGACGGAAATGGCGGTTCATGGCGCTCTCCTCAGGCGGCGGTGACGCGGACGGCTTCGACCACGTTGCGCATGTAGCCGGCCGGGTTCCACAGCGGGTCCAGCGGCTGGGTTTCGCCGGCCGTGTTGGTGGCGCGGACCTTCAGCATGTAGTCGCCGGCGGCCTTGGGCGTGAAATCGGCGTGCCATTCGCGGAAGGAGTAGCGGCCCAGGTCGCGGCCCAGTTTGGCGGCCTGCCAGGTCTTGCCGCCGTCCGACGAGAACTGGACCTCGCGTATGCCCTTGCCGCCGTCGAAGGCGATGCCGCGCACCTGCACCGGCTTGCCGCGGGCGACGCGCGCGCCTTCTGCGAGGCTGGTGATGAAGCTGCGCACGTTGTAGCGGCCGATGGGGCGTGTTTTTTCCGGCGCCTTGCCCGGGGGCGTGCAGGCGCAATCGTTGTCGGGAATGCGGTAGGCCTTCTGCATCCAGAAGCCGTCGAACTCCTTATCCAGCACCTTGATGTCGGCCAGTTGCTTGACCCAATAGGTGCCGTAGTACCCCGGCACCACCAGGCGCACGGGATAGCCGTTGAGCATGGGCAGGTCGGCGCCGTTCATGGCATAGGCCAGCATGACCTCGCCGTCCAGCGCATGGGCGGCGTCCAGCGCCTTGACGAATTCCGGCGTGCCGGGCAGTACCGGGCGGTCCATGCCCTCGAACGTCACCTGGCGCGCGCCGGCGCGGATGCCGGCTTTCTCCAGCACGCGCTTGAGCGGGATGCCCAGCCAGCGGGCATTGCCCATGGCGCCGTTGCCCGACTGCCCGCCGCCCACGCGCGGCGCGAAGAAGCCGCGGCTGTTGCCCGAGCACTGGGTGACGGCCACCAGCTCCACCGGTTTGCCGAATTGCTGCTTCAGATCGGCCAGCGAAAGCTCCAGCGGCTTGTCCACCAGCCCGCTGACCTTGATGCGGTAGGTGTTCAGGTCGATGGCGGTGGGAATATTGCCCAGGTGGTAGCGCACGAAGAACGCGTCGTTGGGCGTGATGATGTTTTCATTGAAGACCGCGAACGGCGTTTCCAGCTGCGGCGGGCGCGAGGTCTGGCGGATCAGGGGCCGCTTCTGCGGATAGGCGATCAGGTCGCGCTCGCCGTTGGCGAACGGCAGGGTGACGGTGGCCGGCGCCGCCAGGCTGGTCAGCGCATGGCCGGCCAGCGTGCCGGTGGCGCCCAGCGTACAGGCCTGGCGCAGGAAGCGCCGGCGCCCATTCGGGTCGAATGTGCTCATCTTGGTGTCTCCTCGTTCTTGTCAGCGCCCTGCCCCGGCGCGTTCAGACGAGCCTACGCGCGGTGGCCTGACAAATGCGTTAACGTCCGCGCTGCCCGTTTCAATTTCCGCGTTTTCCGCACCGATGATCCTGACCTTCAACAAGCGCGCCTTTGCCGCGCTGCTGGCCGTAACCGCGCTGGAAGCGCTGATCGCTACCCTGGGCGCGCCTTATCCCCTGTTGCGGGGCTTCGTGGGCGACGTGGTGGCGGTGGGCTGGGCTTATCTGGTGTATCGCAGCTTCATCCGCGCGGACGTGCTGCCGCTGGCGCTGGCCGCGCTGTTCACCGGCTACGCGGTGGAACTGGGGCAGTACCTGGCCCGGCATTTCGGCTGGCGGCTGGAGCAGCCGGTATTGCGCGTGATCCTGGGCAGCGTGCCCGACTGGTGGGACATGCTGGCCTATACGCTGGGATTCTTCCTGGTGCTGGCGCTGGCCGCCTGGAACCGGCGGCGGGACGCCGCGCTGCGCGGCGCCTAGGCGCTTTTCATCTTTCTGCCCGGCCGAACGCGCCGGGCCTCCAACCGGGAATCAGCCTGCCTGGCAGACCGGCGCGTCGTCGTGCGCGCGCGCGGCGGGCTTGGTCGCGCGCAGCGGCTGCAAGCGGGCGTTGCGAAACGGCGCGAAGAGCTCGGCCCAGGACGAAGGAAACAGCGGCGTGGCGTGGCGCACGGCATCGCGGCGGGCGTAATGCGTCAGCAGTTGTTGACCGATCGGGGCGTCTCCCAGGGGATGGCGGGTATTCATGGTATTTCCGTATTGCATTGAAAGTGTATTCATTGTACCAGCGTACACGCATTCCGGCCAACCCCCGCCTGCACACGCCAAGTCATTGATCCATAAAGACTGTCCCTGTTTATTGGGCAACATCTGACCGATCTCCGGGATTGCCCTAGCAGTTCAAAATAGTAGACGGTATACAATGTGCATCATGCCCGGGCTTAGACCAGCCTGGAGTCTTCACCACTGGACCTGGAGCGCGTCATGGCTGAACTGATGAACCGAGATGAATTCCGTACCGCGTTGGAAAACGCGATCAAGGGCAAGAGCGCCAACGCTTCGCCCTTTTCCATCGCCTGGGCAGAAGGCAAGCTCAGCCGCCAGCATCTGCAGCGCTGGGCCGAGAACCACTACCACTACGTGGGCCCGTTCGCCGATTACCTGGGCTACCTGTACGCACGCACGCCTGATTCCTACACCGAGGCCAAGGACTTCCTGCTGGCCAATATGTATGAAGAGGAAATCGGCGGCGACCGCCACACGGACCTGCTGATCCGTTTTGCCGAAGCCTGCGGCACCACCCGCGAACGCGTCACCAACCCCGACAACATGTCGCCCACCACCCGCGCCCTGCAGAGCTGGTGCTACGCCGTGGCCATGCGCGAGGATCCCATCGTGGCGGTGGCCGGGCTGGTGGTGGGCCTGGAATCGCAAGTGCCGTCCATCTACCGCAAGCAGACGCCGACTCTGCGCGAGAAGTACGGTTTCACCGACGAGGAAGTGGAGTTCTTCGACCTGCATATCGTGTCCGACGAAATCCACGGCGAACGCGGCTACCAGATCGTGCTGGAGCACGCCAACACGGTGGACCTGCAACAGCGCTGCCTGAAGATCTGCGAGATCGGCGCGCAGATGCGGCTGCTGTACACGACCGCGCTCTACACCGACTACGTGCAGCAGGAAATCACGCTGCCTGAACTGGGCCTTGCCGCCTGAGCACACCGCAAGACCGTCTGGCGCCGAGCGCCGGACGGCCGCGGCCCCGCAGAACCCAGAGCAGAAAATCCATGCCTACCATCGTGTTTCATAAGGGCGGCCAGACCTACACCGACGTGGTGAAGGACAACACCAATCTGGTGGTGCGGGCCGGCATCAAGCAGTTTCCGTATCCGCATCTGCGCTACGAATGCGGCATGGGCAAGTGCGCCAAGTGCGCCTGCCGCGTGCTGGCCGGGGCCGAGCATTTGCCGCCGGTCAACTGGAAGGAAAAGAAGCAGCTGGGCGAACGCATCGACCAGGGCTACCGGCTGGCGTGCCAGCTTTGGCTCACCAGCGACATCGAGCTGGTCCAGGACGTGGAGGCATAGCGGCCATGGACCCGGTGTACGTCATATTGACCACCAAGCCCGGCGTGTTCCGCACGGAAGCCGACGACGGCGCGGTGGATATCCTTGAAACCTACGATTACGCGTTCTACGGCCGCGCGCTGGCCGTCTACCGCATCGCCCGCCTGCATGGCGAAACCAAGCTCATCGTCACCGAGGAAACGCCGCCCTACGTGGTCAATCGCGTGCCTTCCAAATTCCTGGAGAAGTTCGCGTCAGTGGAAGCGGCCCGCAAGGAACTGGCTCACCTGACGCGCTTCGGCAGCATGGAATCGACCTTGACGCTGCGCCCGGGCGCGGTCGCCGCGGAGCACTGAACAACATGGTCCAGATCACATTCATCTCCAATGGCGGCCTGGTCGCCACGGCGCCCGAGAACAGCAATCTGTTGCGCGTGTCGCTCAAGGAAAAAGGCGGCATTCCCTTCAAGTGCGGCGGCGGCCTGTGCGGCACCTGCAAGTGCCGCATCGAGGAAGGGCTGGAAAACACCGACGCCATCAAACCGAAGGAGCGCAAGCACCTGCGTCCGGAAGACTTCGAGGCCGGCTACCGCATGGCCTGCCAGACCTTCGTCAATGGCGACGTGAAGGTCTCGTGGGTGATCCAGAATGGCAAGGGCGTGGTGGTCGGCGCGGCGTCCGATCCGGTGGAAGCAGCGACCTGAGGGTTGCTGCCGCGGGCTGCAAGGCCGCGGCCGGTAGCCGAGGCCCCTGGCCGCGCGGCCGTCGCGGTGGTGTCAGCTTCTGGCGTGTCGCCGAGTCAGGCCACCGACGCGTGCGGCTGCTGCTGCGCTTCCGTATAGGCCTTGGCGGCGTTGTGCACGTGCTGGCTGGCCAGCAGCGCGGCCAAGTCGCCGTTGCCGGCGATGACGGCATTGAGGATCTGGGAATGCTCATCCCAGTTCTGCTTGGCGCGCAGCATGTTGCTGGGCGCGAACAGCAGCGCGGTGCGATCGCGCAGCGAACGCATCAGGTCGGTCAGCACCACGTTGCCGCCGATGGTCGCCAGCATTTCATGGAACTGGGAATTCAGCGCCAGGAACTTGTCCAGCTGTTCGCTGCGCGCGGCTTCCGTGCCTTCGCGCAGGAAGGCTTGCAGGCGTTCCACGGTTTTCTCATCGCGGCGCTGCGCCGCGAGCTTGGCGTTCAGGCCTTCCAGCGTGGCGCGCACTTCCACCATGTCGTAGGCGACCGCGTCGGACAGCACCGACACGGACGCGCCGCGGCGCGGCTCGATGGTCACCAGGCCTTCGGCGGCCAGGGCGCGCAGCGCTTCGCGCACCGGGATGCGCGACACGCCCATTTCTTCGGACAGGCGGCCTTCGACCAAGCGGTCGCCGGGCGTGAACTCGCCGCTGAGGATGCGCTCGCGCAGCTTGTCGCGGATGACGGCAAACAACTGCGGATGCTGCTCGCCGATCTTCAGCGAGGCGGAATGCTGCGTTGCTGCGGCTTGCGGGCTGACGGGTGAGGTTGTCATGGCGAGCAGGTTTGGCGTAATGGATACAGTCTCCATTGTATTACCGGGTGTAGCTGCATGGCTTGGCGGGGCGCCGCATCAGTGTCCCCAAAAAGCCTTGGCCAGCACGCCCAGCGCGCCCAAGGCGCATACCGCCAGCAGCACGCTGCGCACCGCGCGCGGCGGCAGGCGGTGGCGCAGCCGGTTGGAGACCGCAAAACCGGCCAGCAGGAAAGGCGCCAGGCTGAGCGCCAGCCCGGCGTGATAGCCCGTATACCGCTTGGCCCATGCCAGCATGGCCAGCGAGAAGATCGATCCCAGGAACAGCACCATGCCCAGCGTGGCGCGCAGGCGCGGCGGCGCCGCGTGCTGCATCACGATGGCGATGGGCGGTGCGCCCACCGAGGTCATGGTGCCCATGATGCCCGAGGCCACGCCCGCGCCGGACACGCGTCCGGGCGTGGCGGAAAAGTGCAGGCCGGCCGCGCTCAGCGCCACGGCCACCAGGATCAGGGCGGCGAACAGCACCCCCAACGCCTGCGGCGCGAAGCGCGTCATGGCGTAGATCGCGATCAACGTGCCGACGGCGCGGCCCGCCAGCGCGTAGGACACCGAAGGCCAGTCGATGGCGGCCCGCTCGCGCAACGCGGTCAACAGCGAAATGAAACCGCCCAGCGTCAAGAGCGGCCCCGGCGCCAGCTGCGGGAAGAACATGGCCGCCACCGGCGCGGCGAACATGGCGAAGCCCACGCCGCCCACGCCCTGTGCGATCGCGGCGCCGAACACCACGGCGGCCATGGTGGCGTACTGGAGGAGATCGGGGTACGGCAGGGAGGATGTCATGCCCGGCTTAATCATTACTATGTATACGATAGTCTATCCAGGATTTTTCTGAATTTCATGAGATGCTGCAAAAACTAGGGTAATCCCCTGATTTTTAGGCGTTATTCATGGATTTTTCAGAATTATCGCTTTCCCTAGGCGCTGCATATTTTGATTGGTATGGCTACAAACGAAATATAGTATACCGAATGTGGCGCCATAACAGCCACGCATACAAGGGGAATAGCACATGCAAGCGGACGTAGTGCTCAACGCTGCTCATTGGATGTACCTGATCAGCGTGGCCGCCATCATCCTGACGATGATTCTGCGGGCCAACGTGGTGGTGCCGTCGGTGATCGGCACCTTTCTGGTGGTGCTTGCCATCACGGGCAATCCGATCAGCGCCCTGATCGGCATTTTCTCGGCCAGCTTCGTGGCTGCGAAGGAGCTGTTCAACATCTTCCTGGTGATCACCTTCATGACGGCGCTGCTCAACGCGCTGAAAACCCTGCAGGCGGACGTGCGCATGGTGCAGCCGTTTCGCCGCGTCATGCGGGGCGGACATTCGTCCTTTCTGATCATCGCTCTCTGTACTTATGTGATCTCGCTGTTCTTCTGGCCCACGCCTGCGGTGCCGCTGGTGTCGGCCATCCTGCTGCCCGCTGCCATCGCGGCGGGCCTGCCGCCCTTGGCGGGCGCCATGGCCATCGCCATCGCCGGACAGGGCATGGCGCTGTCCTCGGACTACGTGATCGGCGTGGCGCCCAGCATCAGCGCCAAGGCCGCCGGGGCGGCGGTCAGCGCCGCCGTGGTCGCGGACCGCGCGCTGGTGCTGTCGCTCATCACCGGCGGGGTCGCGCTGGTGGCGGCCTACCTGTTGATCCGCAAGCACATCGTGCCGGCCGACGCCGGGCTCCTGTCCGCCTGGCAGGCACGGGCGCAGGACGGCAGCCTGGCCCGCATCGAGCAGTCCGGCTCGTTCGACAAGGCCGAGCTGGCCCGCGGCACCATGGGCGCGGACCCCGCGCTACCCAGCGGCCCGGCCCTGAGCGACGAAGAGCGTCGCCGCGTGCGCTGGTCCAAGACCTTTGCCGTCGTGACGCCGCTGGCCTTTCTGGCCGTGATCGCGGTCATGGTGCTGCCGCGCCTGTTCCCGTCCCTGCCCGCGCTGCGCGGCGGCGACGCGGCGGCGCTGGTGGGCGGGGTGGCCTTTGTTGTGATGATGCTGGTGACCCTGGCCGCGGAAGGCCCGCGCAAGATGCTGGACGTCTGTCCGGAGCACGTCACCGACGGCTTCGTGTTCGCCTTCAAGGCCATGGGCTCGGTGTTGCCGATCGCGGGCTTCTTCTTCGTGGGCGCCAATGAGACCGCCGCGCAGATCCTGGGCGTGCCGCAAGCGCAGGCGCCGGGCCTGCTGTTCGAGGTGATTTCCGCCGGCCAGCACCTGATTCCCGAAAACCATTTCCTGGTGGCCTTTGGCGTGCTGCTGGTCGGCATGATCACCGGCATCGACGGTTCAGGCTTCGCGGGCCTGCCCTTGACCGGCACCCTGTCCGGCGCCCTGGGGCCGGTGGTGGGTGTGGACCCGGCGACGCTGGCGGCGGTGGGGCAGATGGGTGCGGTCTGGACGGGTGGCGGCACGCTGATCGCCTGGTCCTCGCTCATCGCGGTGGCGGGATTTGCGCGGGTCAACGTGCTGTCGCTGGTGCGCGCCCTGCTGTTGCCGGTGCTGCTGGCGCTATTCGTCTCGACGATCTGCGCCGTGCTGATCTGGAGCTGATACCTGTATGTGGTGCTGCTTTGGGGTCCCTGCGGGGACCCTTTTTTCCAGGGGGGGGCCCGCCCTGAAGCAGGGGTTTACACGTATCGATCCATATTGATTAAAGTATACAATGTTCATAAGCCAACCCGCCCAGGCAATCGCGGCCAGCCGGGCGCAGATTAAGGAAGAGCTCCCGTGGACGACCTCTCGCAGCAAACATTCCTGAACCACATCGGCGGCAGCTGGGTGCCCAGCGGCACCGGCAAGACGGCGCCCAACATCAACCCGGCCGACACCAGCGATATCGTGGGCCGTTTCCAGGTGTCGGACGCGGAAGACGCCCGCCAGGCGGTGGCGTCCGCCGAAGCCGCCTTCGCCGGCTGGCGCGATACCCCGATTTCCAAGCGCGCCGCCATCCTGTTCCGCGCGGCCCAGTACCTGGAAGACCATGCCAACGACATCGCTCGCGAACTGACTCGGGAAGAGGGCAAGAGCCTGAACCTGGCCAAGGACGAGGTGCTGCGTTCGGCGCAGACGATCCGCTTCTACGCCGTGGAGGGGCAGTCCTTCACGGGCGAGACCTATCCCAATGACGACCCGGATATGGTGGTCTACAGCCAGCGCGAGCCGCTGGGGGTGGTGACGGTGATTTCTCCCTGGAACTTCCCCATCTCCATTCCCGCCCGCAAGATCGCCCCGGCGCTCATCACGGGCAACACCGTGGTGTTCAAGCCCTCGTCCGACGCGCCCATGTCGGGCTACCGCCTGACCGAAGCCTTCGTCCAAGCCGGCCTGCCGGCCGGGGTGCTGAACTTCCTGACCGGCCCGGCCGGCGCGGTGGGCGAGGCCATTACCGGCGCGCGCGCGGTGCGGGCCATTTCCTTTACCGGCTCCACTGCCGCGGGCGAGCAGATCCACCGGACCGCGGGCCTGACCACCCGTACGCAGATGGAGTTGGGCGGCAAGAACCCGTTGATCGTGCTGGCGGACGCCGATCTGGACCGCGCCGTGGACCTGGCGGTGAAGGGCGGCTTTTCACTCAGCGGCCAGGCCTGCACCGGCACCAGCAGGGTGCTGGTGGACAAGCGCGTGCGCCAGGCCTACACCGACAAGCTGCTGGCCCGCATCAAGGCGCTGACCATCGGCAACGGCCTGGACGGCAACTTCGACCTGGGGCCGCTGGCCACGGCCAAGCAGCTGGACAACGTGCTGGGCTATGTGGCGGCAGGCAAGCAGGAAGCCACCCACCTGTACGGCGGCGACCGCCTGACGGGCGCCGGGTTCGAGCGCGGCTATTACGTGTCGCCGGCGCTCTTCACCGACGTCACGCAGCAGATGCGCATCGCCCGCGAAGAGATCTTCGGCCCGGTGATCGCGCTGATCGAAGTGGACGGCTACGAAGACGCCATCGCCAAGGCCAACGACACCGAATACGGCCTGTCGGCCGCCATCGCCACCACCGATGCGGGCTATGCGCACCGCTTCGCCCGCGACATCCAGGCCGGCACGGTGAAGATCAACCGGACCACCACCGGCAACCTGATCAACGCGCCGTTCGGCGGGCTCAAGCATTCCAGCACCTCCACGTTCCGCGAATCGGGGCGGGTGGGCCTGGAGTTCTACACGCAGATCAAGACCGTCTACCGCGCCGGCTGAGGCCGCGGCTCCCAATCGCAAGCAGAAGAGGTATCCCCATGAAGCAGGTCTATCGTCTGGAACTGGAAGAAGCGCGCGTGATGGTCCGCGCGGCCATCGCAAAATCCGAGGAAATCGGCGTGCTGGAGTCGATCTGCATCGTCGACGACGGCGGCTATCCCATCGCCCTGGAGCGCATGGACGGCGCCCGCATCACCGGCCCGCAGATCGCCTGGAACAAGGCCTTTACCGCCGCCGGGCACAAGCGTTCCACCCATCTGTTCAACACTCCGCCCAACGGTCCGGCGCTGCCTGGCAACGAGGCCTTCGGCATCCAGTGGAGCTTTGACGGCAAGTTCGCCGTGTTCGTCGGCGGCTTTCCCATCGTGGTGAACAACGAGGTGATCGGCGGCGTGGGCCTGAGCGGCGGCAACGGCGAACAGGACACCAAGGCCGGCCTGGCCGCGCTTGCCGCGCTGGCGGCGCTGCTGGAGCCGCGCGGCATGAAAGTGCTGGTCGAGGCGGACATCAAGAAATAAGCGAGGCCGGCCATGGCATACCGCGTGCACATCCTGCAAACCGACGAATCGTTCCAGGTCGAAGAAGGCGAATCCGTACTGCAGGCCGCCGAGCGCTCGGCGGTGAAGCTGCCGCACGAGTGCACCTTCGGCGGCTGCGGCACCTGCCGCATCAAGCTGGAGTCCGGCGCCGTGGAGTATGAAGAATTCCCCATGGCCCTGACGCCCGAAGAAGCGGCCGAAGGCTACGCGCTGGCCTGCCAGGCCCGGCCGCTGGGCGATCTCTGCATCAGCGTGGCCAGCAGCCGGCAGTCGTTTCCCGAATCGCGCCGCCTGCCCGCCACCATCCACCGCATCGAACGGTATTGCGACGACGTCATCCACCTGACGCTGGCGCTGCCCGAAGCGGGCCTGGAGTATGTGCCGGGCCAGTACATGAACGTGGTGCTGCCCGACGGCGAGACGCGCAGCTTTTCCATGGCTTCGGCGCCCGCCGGCAACCTGGTGGATTTCCACGTGCGCCGCATTCCAGGCGGCCGCTACACCGACCAGTGGCTGGGCCAGGCGCAAGCCGGCGCCGGCATGGAGATCGAAGCGCCGCTGGGCGTGTTCAGCTACCACGAGGAAGACTGGCGGCCGCTCATCATGATGGCCACCGGCACGGGCATCGCGCCGATCAAGGCCATCCTGGAATCGCTGCTGGACAACGAGGACTGCCCGCCCGTCACGCTCTACTGGGGCATGCGCACCGAGGCCGACCTCTACCTGCGCGACGTAATCGAAAGCTGGGCAGGGCGGCTGTACGAATTCAACTTCGTGCCGGTGCTGTCGCGCGCGGGCGCGGACTGGCAGGGCCGCCGCGGCCACGTGCAGCAGGCGGTCCTGGAAGACCACCAGGATCTGTCCGAGCACGCCTTTTACCTGTGCGGCGCGCCGGACATGATCCACCAAGCCAAGAGCCTGCTGGCCGCGCGCGGCGCCAGCCTGGACCACATGTATTCCGACAGCTTTACCTTCCAGCACGCGCTGGCCGCCTGAACGGCCGCGCCTGCCGGATTATCGGTACACCAGCACCGGCAGTCGGGTGCGCGCCAGCACGCGCTGGGTTTCGCTGCCCAGCAAGAAGCCCGTCATGCCGTGGCGACCGTGCGAACCCATGATGATCAGGTCGCAGCCCTGGTTCTGCGCCGCCTCGACGATGGCTTCGTGCGGATGGTCGTTGACCGTGACCACGGCGTTGCACGGCACCAGCGCGTGGCGCGCTTCCATCTCCAGGTTGTCCAGGTAGGTTTGCGCGTTCTTGCGCGCCTGGTCGGTGTGGTGCGCCTGCGTGGTGCCCAGCATTTCGGCCTGGTAGACCAGCAGATGGTCCTCCGGAATGGCGCGGATGAGCGTGATGGTGGCTCCCATTTCCTTGGCGAAAACAAGAGCGCGCTTGAAAGCCGATTCAGACAGCAGGGAGCCATCCACGGCGACGAGCAGGTGCTTATACATGTTGCCTCTCCTTTCGAAAAGGAATCGGGAGCAACTAGCCAATCCAGTATAGGCTCGCCGCCTGGTGCAAGCCAGTCCTGCATACGGACGAGAGGGCGGGCCGTGCTTTTCGTATATTTCCCAAAGCGGCCGAACCTGCGTTTCAACATAACCTCATATCGACTAAGTATTTTTCGACGCAGCGCGGCGATGACAGAATCGGTTCGACTCCTTGAACCCACAGCCGCAAACAACCTTCCATGTCATCGCCACGTCACCAGGCTCACGCCCGTGTACTCGCCATCGCCGGCAGTCCGTCGCAGCGCTCCCGTTCCGCGGTGCTGCTGCGGCACGCCGCCGGGATCCTGCAGCCGCGCGGGCTGAGCGTGGGCGAACTGGGCTTGCGCGATATCCCCGCCGAAGACCTGATAGAAGGCAATTACGCCGGCGCCGCGGCCAACGCGCTGCGTGCCCGCGTGGCGGCGGCAGATGCGGTCGTGATTTCCTCGCCGGTCTATCAGGCCTCCTTTTCCGGCGGGTTGAAGGCGGTACTGGACCTGCTGGATCCCAAGGCGCTGGCCGGCAAGGTGGTGTTGCCCATCGCCACGGGCGGCAGCCCGGCGCATCTGTTGGCGCTGGAGTACGGCTTGAAGCCCGTGCTGTCGGCGCTGGGCGCGCGCCACATCCTGGCGGGCGTCTACGCCACCGATACCCAGGTACGCGTGGACGAGTTCGGCGCGGGCGAGATAGACGGGGAAGTCCGCCGGCGGCTGGAGGACTCGGTGGAGCGCCTGTCCGAGCTGGTATTGCCGCGCGCCGCCGTTTCCAACCCATCCTACGATCTGGGCCGGCTCGCGCTAGCGGGCGGCTTCAGCGTCTGACCGATGCGCCGCACCCGCGTCCGCACCGCTCCCGACACGCCGGCCTTGCCTTGGCTGGGAGGCGCGTTGCTCGCGGCGCTGTGGCTGGGCGGCAGCGAGACGGCCAGGCAGGCGCTGCCGGCGCTGAGCCTGCTTGCACCGCTCCTGTACCAGGCGGTGCGCGGCATACGCGCGGCGGATCCGGCGCTGGTCGACGCCGGCCGGTCCCATGACCTGAGCGGCTGGTCTCTTTATTGGCATGTGCATCTGCCGGGCGCATTGCCGTTCATCCTGACGGGCTTGAGGCAGGGGCTGGGACTGCTATGGCTGACCCTGATAGCACTGGAACTGTTCGCGACGCCGACTGCGCCGGGAATTCCGCAATGGCTGGGCAACGGTCCGCCGGGCGTGACGATCCTGCTGCTGGCGATTGCGCTCTACGCGGTCCTCAGCTTGGGCTCGGGGGCGCTGGTAAGCGCGCTGGAGCGCTGGCTGCTGCGCTGGAGGCCGCGATGATGTTCATCAATCCCAATGAGTTCGAACTGTTGCAGCACCTGGACGTGCGCCAGCGTACGGAGCCGGACGAAATGCCCGAGGCCGAGCCGCGAACTGCGCTGCGCGTAACCTTGCGCAAGCTCGCCAAGCGCCATGGCGACCGCATCGCATTGCAGGCGTTGGACCTGGAGATTGCGGCCGGCGAGTTCGTGGCCGTGGTCGGGCGCGCAGGCAGCGGCAAGAGCACCTTGCTGCATCTGCTGGCCGGCAAGCTCGCGCCCAGCGGCGAGCAGGGCGGCGAGCCGGCCCGTCCGCCGCTGCTGTTCGACAATTTTCCCGTCTGGGAGCGTGACGGCCGCGTGCGCCTCCTGCTGCCGGACGCGCGCCTTCTGCCCTGGAAGACCGTGCTGCACAACGTCGCCCTGGGCCTGCCCGGCACGGCGCAGGCGGCCGAAGCGTTGCGCCAGGTGGGCCTGGACGGCCGCGGCGGCGACTGGCCCGCGCAGTTGTCCGAGCCGCAGCGCCAGCGCGTGGCGCTGGCCAGGGCCCTGGCGCGCCGTCCCGGCCTGTTGCTGCTGGACGAGCCGTTTCAGGGGCTGGACGCGCTGAGCCGCATCGAGGCGCAGCGGCTGCTGGAGGATATCTGGCGCCGGCAGGGCTTTACCGCCGTGCTGGCGACCCACGACGCGGCCGAGGCCGTGGCGGTGGCGGATCGCATCCTGGTGCTGGACGAAGGCGGCGTGGCGCTGGACGAGCGCGTCGGCCTGGCGCGTCCTCGGGTGCGCGGCTCGGCCGCATTCGCCGCGCTGGAGGCCCGCGTGCTGCGCGCCGCGTTGCGTCTGCAAGACACGCCGGACGCCGCGCGGCCCTTGGCGCCCGTCATCCAGATCCGGCACCTGCGGCTGGCGGTCTGAGACCGCGCTCGGCGATTCCCCCATGGGCGGCATGACGCCGCTCTTCACTCCAGGAGCAAGACCATGAGCATTCAATCCATCAACGCCCGCAACCAGTTCCGCGGCAAGATCAAGGAGATCATCCTGGGTCCGGTGGTGTCCGAGGTGGACGTTGATACGCCGGCCGGCATCGTGACCTCGGTGATCACCACCCGGTCGGTCAAGGAACTGGGCTTGGAGGTCGGCACCGAGGTGCTGGCTTTCGTCAAGGCGACCGAGGTTTCCGTCGCCAAACTGTGAACCGAAGCAGATCAGCGCCGGCGCTTCCCCTGCGCCGGGGTTAGGCATATATTGTCAGCGCGATATCCGGCAGTTGCTCCTGGCTTGTGGCTTTACGCTTGGCGATTCACGGAGAACGGAAAATGCGTCGACTACAACGATGGTTCATCGGCTGGTTATGTCTGGGGTTGGCTGTCTGCCTTCCCGCCACGGCGCAGACCAAGCTGGACAACGCGCAACTGGATCAATTGATGGCGCCCGTGGCGCTGTATCCGGATTCGCTGCTCTCGCAAATCCTCATGGGCGCGACCTACCCCGACGATGTCGCGGCGGCCGCCAAATGGTCGGCCGCGCATACCTCGGAATCCGGCGACCAGGCCGTCAAGGCGGTCGAGGGCGAATCCTGGGATCCCAGCGTCAAATCCCTGGTGGCCTTCCCCTCGGTCATGGACATGATGGGCCGCCAGCCGGACTGGGTGAAATCCGTGGGCGACGCCTTCCTGGCGCAGCCCGACGCCGTCATGGATTCGGTCCAGCGGCTGCGCGTCCAGGCGCAGAAGGCCGGCAACCTGAAGAGCACGCCGCAGCAGAAGGTCACCTCCAACACGACCAACGACAAGACCGTCGTGGTGATCGAGCCGGCCGATCCGCAGGTCGTGTACGTGCCCAGCTACAACCCGACGGTGGTGTACGGCACCTGGGCCTACCCCTCCTATCCGCCTTACTACTACCCGCCGCCTCCGGGTTCGGTGTTCGCCACCTCGCTGGTGGCCGGCATCGGCTTCGGCCTGGGCGTGGCCGCGGTCAACTCCATGTGGGGCGGGTTCGATTGGGGGCATAACGACGTCGACATCGACGTCAATCGCTACAACAACATCAACGTCAACCAGCGCATCGACCGCAACAACATCAACAACAACAGGACCACCTGGCAGCACAACCCGGCCAACCGCGGTAATACCCCGTATGCGGACCAGGCCAGCCGCCAGCGTTTCGACAGCCAGCGTCAGGCTGGCGTGCAGAACCGGGCGCAGGGCCAGGGCGGCCGCTCGCCGGGCGCGGCGGCAGCGCCGAACTCCCGCGATGCCGCGCGCCAGCGCGCGGCGCAGTCGTTCGAAGGCCGCACCGGGCAGTCCATCCCCGGCCATGCCGAACCGGGCGCGGGGCGCGGCCAGGGGGCGGGCCGAGGCGATGCTGCGGCGAACCGCGGGCAAGGCCAAGGGCAACAACGGGCCGGACAGGGCGGGCAGGGGGGGCAAGGGGCTCGCGACCGGGCGCAAGGCGGCGGGCAGGCGCAGCACAACCGGCCGTCCAACAGCGTGTCCACGCAGGACCGCCAAGCTGCAGCCCAGCGCCAGCGCGCCGACGAAGCGGCCGCGCGTGACCGTGGCCGCGCCTCCAATAGCGCCAACGCGCTGAGCGGCGCCGGCAACGGCGACCAAATGCGGCAGCAGCACACGCGCAGCGAGATGAACCGCGGCGGCGGTGGCGGCGGTCCGCGCGGCGGCGGACACGCAGGCGGCGGACGCGGTGGTGGTGGCGGCGGCGGCGGACATTTCGGCGGCCGGAGATAAGCACCATGGACAAGGGAACTCTCATGACCATTGCTCGTTTGCGCGCGCTGGGCGCCGCGTCGCTGCTGGCGCTGGGCCTTGCGGCCCCCGCCGCGGCGCAAAGCCTGTATCCGAGCCCGCAGGCCGCCGCCGACGCCTTCGTCGACGCCATGGCCACTGGCGACCTCGACGGACTGGCCAAGGTGTTGGGGCCGAATCACAGCAAGATCGTGCCGGGCGGCGTGGCGCAGGACGACATCTACCGTTTCCTGGCGGCCTGGTCGCGCAAGCACGAGATCGTGGCCGATGGCGGCCGTTCCTGGCTGGCGGTCGGGGATTCGGGCTGGACCCTGCCCGTGCCCATCGTGCGCGCCGGGCAGGGCTGGCGTTTCGACCCGGCGGCGGGCACGGCGGAAATCCGCCGCCGCGCGATCGGCCGCAACGAACTGACCGCCATCGAGACCCTGCGGGAGCTGCAGGCCGCGCAAGGTCGTTACAAGGACGGCGTGGGCCAGGGGCGCTACGCGAGCCGCCTGGTCAGCCGTCCGGGACAACGCGACGGGCTGTACTGGCCCGAGGTGCCGGGCGCCCCGCAGCAGGTCTATGGCTTGGACGCGCTCAGCATGGGGCCGGAGGTGCCGCTGGACGACGCTTACTACGGCTACCGGTACAAGGTGATACCGGGCGCGGACGGCGGCTCGTATCACATCGTCGCCTGGCCGGCGCGTTACGGGCAGACCGGCATCGACTCCTTCGTCGTCGGCCCCGACGGGCGCGTGTTGGAGGCCGACCTGGGACCCTCGTCCGCAGCGCGCGCCGCGGCCTTGCGGGAACGCGATATCCGTGCCGGAACCTGGACCGATGCCGACGTGCAACCCGTTGGCAGCAAATGATTTTTTCCGGTTTTCGGGGAGTAATCGGCGTACGCCTGTTGCTGGGTCGCAACAGGCGTGTCCGTTTGTCCGGCTGGCACGGCACGATGCCCTTTTGTCAGCCCGCTGTGCCTAAAATGGCGAGCACCGGGACCCTGCCCGATACCCCTTTGCCGGACCTAGAAATTGAACCCCATGCATTTTGTCCGCTACGCCCTGTTCGGCGTAGGGATGGCGCTTAGCGCCGCGGCCGCCTCGGCCCCGATTTTCGTCCTGAACTCCCTGGACGCCAACGTCAGCATCGTTGATCCGGCCACCTACAAGGAATTGCGGCGCGTGCCCACGGGCAAAGAGCCGCATCACCTGTACCTGACCCCCGACGAAAAGTCGCTCATGGTGGCCAACGCCACCAGCGATTCGATCACGCTGATGGATCCCAAGACCGGTGAAGTGCAGCGTACGCTGACCGGCATCGTCGATCCCTACCAGCTGCAATTCTCGCCGGACATGAAGTGGTTCGTGACCGCGGCCAACCGCCTGGACCACATCGACATCTATTCCTGGCATCCGCTGGAAAAGGGCTTCGACCTCAAGCTGGTCAAGCGCATCCAGGCCGGCAAGACGCCCAGCCACATCATGATCGACAAGAACAGCACCACGGCCTACGTGACGCTGCAGGACAGCGATCAGCTCATCGCCATCGACCTGGCCACGCAGACGCCGAAATGGACGGTGTCGGTGGGCAAGACGCCCGCCGACGTGTTCCTGACGCCCGACCAGAAGACGTTGCTGGTGGCACTGACCGGCGACTCCTACGTCGAGGCCTACGACGTCAGCAACGGCCCGGCCAAGCTGGTGACGCGCATCAAGACCGCCGCGGGCGCCCATGCCTTCCGCGCGCAGGGCGACCGCCGCCACCTGTTCGTCAGCAACCGCACCGCCAACTCCATCAGCCGCATCGACCTGCAGACGCTGGCCGTCACCGATACCTTCCCGGTGCCGGGCGGTCCGGACTGCATGGACGTGCTGGCCGACGGCAAGACCCTGCTGGTCACCTCGCGCTGGGCCCGCAAGCTCACCGTGGTGGACCTGGAGCAGAAAAAGGTGGTCAATCAGGTGCCGGTGGGCAAGTCGCCCCACGGCGTCTGGACCTTGAACCATGCTCCCACGCGGTAGCAAGAGCCCCCACGCCGCGCCCGCTTGCGCGGGCTCGCTGCCCCCCAAGGGGGCGGTTTTGCCTTGGGACGGCCCGGCGGCAAAACGCCTCCGCGCCGCGGTCGTGTTCGCGCTGGCCTTTCCCGCCATGGGAATGGCCGCGCCCGCCACCTGCGACAAACCGGTCTACCTGACGTTCGATACCGGCCACATGGGCGTGGCCCCGCTGATCGCCGACGTGCTGGCCCGACACAACGTCAAGGTGACGTTTTTTCTGGCCAACGAGCGCACGCTGACCGACGGCTCCAGCCTGGACGACGTGTGGGCGCCCTGGTGGAAGGCGCGCGCGGCCGAAGGCCATGTCTTCGGCTCGCACACCTACGACCACGTCTATTGGCAGGCGGATCTCCCCGGCGGCAAGTTCCGCGTCAAGCCCAGCGCCGGTCCGGACGCGGGCAAGCGCGCCGAATGGACGCCCGAGCAGTATTGCGCCGAGATCAAGCGGTCCGTCACCCGTTTCCATCAGATGACGGGCAAGAACATGCTGCCGATCTACCGCGCGCCGGGCGGCAAGACCTCGCCCGCGCTGCTGAAGGCGGCCAAGGCCTGCGGCTTCGAGCACGTGGGCTGGGCGCCCGCCGGTTTCCTGGGCGACGAACTGCCCAGCGACAAATACCCCAACGCCCGCCTGCTGGACCAGGCGCTGCGCACCATCAAGCCCGGCGACATCCTGCTGGCGCACCTGGGCATCTGGTCGCGCCAGGACCCCTGGGCGCCGGCCGTGCTGGAGCCGCTGATTGAAGGTTTGCAGCGCAAGGGCTATTGTTTTGCTACCTTGGATACGCATCCGTCCTACCGCGATTGGATCGCTACGCATCATTGATCATGGATACGCTTAGTCAATTGTTCGGAGAGTGCCAGCAATGGCTCTTCGAAACGGCGATTCAGCCCGCGCTGTTCCACCTGGGCATGAGCAACTTCATCGAGGACGGCTACGACGCCACCATGTGGTTGTTGGTCGGCCTGCTGCAGGTCGCCGTGCTGGTGCTGGTGTTCGGCCCGCTGCAGCGCCTGCGTCCGGTCGAGGCCGTCACCGACCGCCGCCAGATCGGCATCGATGTGCTCTACACGCTGATCCACCGGTTGGGCGCTTTCCGGCTGGTGCTGTTCTTCACGGTGGAGCCGCTATGGGATAGCGTGTTCGGCCAGTTGCACGTCTGGGGGTTCGCGCCGTTCCAGCTGGACCAGTACTGGCCCGGCGTGACGGACAAGGCCTGGGTCAGCCTGATCATCTACCTGTTGCTGTTCGACGCGGTGGACTACTTCTACCACCGGGCCCAGCACCGTTTCGGCTGGCTCTGGGCCTTGCACGCCGTGCACCACAGCCAACGCCAGATGACCATGTGGAGCGACGACCGCAACCACCTGCTGGACGACATGCTGCGCGACGTGCTGGTGGTGTTCGTGTCGCAGCTGGTGGGCGTGCCGCCGGCGCAGTTCGTCATGGTGGTGGCCATCACCCAGTTGGCGCAGAGCTTCTCGCACGCCAACCTGCGCATGCATTTCGGCGCCATCGGCGAGCGCCTGCTGGTCAGTCCGCGCTTTCACCGGCACCACCACTCCATCGCCTACGACGCCTCGTCGCCGGGACCGGTGGGCGGCTACAACTTCGGCGCGCTGTTCCCCATCTGGGACGTGCTGTTCCGCACCGCCCGCTTTGGCGTGGGCTACGGCCCCACGGGCATCCATGACCAGCAGGCGGAGCTGGGCGGACGCGATTACGGCCGCGGCTTCTGGTCGCAGCAGTGGCTGGGCTTGAAGCGCATGGTGGGCCGCGACCGCGAACCCGCCGCCGCGCCGCCGTCGCCTCCGGCCTCGGCGGAACGCGCCTGAAGCCGGTCTGGCCTCAGAGGCCGCGCATGGACCACGCATGAAAAAACGAGCCCGCTGGGCTCGTTTTGTTTTGGGCGGGCAGGGAATCCCGTGTCAGGGCTGCGCGTCGTGCGTGGTTTCCCGCTTGATCTCGCCGTGCCTGCGTTCCATTTCCTGGCGTAGTTCGCGGCGCAGCCGGGCGGCTTCCATGCGCTGCTTTTCTTCCAGGTTGCGCGGTTCCAGCGGCGGCACCGCGGTCGGCGCGCCCTGCTCATCCACCGCAACCATCGTGAAATAGCAGCTGTTGGTATGGCGCACGAGCTTCTTGCGGATGTCCTCGGTGACGACCTTGATGCCGATTTCCATGGACGTGCGGCCGGTGTAGTTCACCGCCGCCAGGAAAGTCACCAGTTCGCCCACGTGGATGGGTTCGCGGAACACGACCTGGTCCACGGACAGGGTCACCACATATTGGCCGGCGTACCGGCTGGCACAGGCGTAGGCCACCTGGTCCAGGTACTTGAGGATGGTTCCGCCGTGCACATTCCCTGAGAAATTCGCCATGTCCGGCGTCATCAGGATGGTCATCGACAATTGGTGGCTAAAGGCTTCGTCCATGGCGGGCGTTCAATCTTGGATAAAACGCCTATGGTAGCGGCAGGCGCCTGTCATGGCTGCGTCTTTTCAGCGGCTTCCGGTGATTCTTGCGGGGTGTCTTCGGGCGGGGTGTCGCGCAGCAGGGCGGGCGGCGTCCACAATCCGTCCAGCAGCGCGGGTTCGGGCGCATAGACGCGCAGCAGCACGCTGACTGCGCCGGCTGCGGGCAGCGGCAGCCAGTTGGACTGTTCCTCGGGCGCGGGCGGCGCATGGCTGATGCGCAGGTCCAGCGAACCGTCGGCGTTGTACCGCAAAGGATCGCGGTCGCCCAGCGCGTAGCGGTTCAGCGGATTGGCCGACGGCATGCCTTGCGCGTCGTAGGCCGCCAGCGACCACAGCGCCGCGGCGGGCGGCAGTTGGCCGCTTTCAAAATGCAGCGTGTAGCCGTGCGCGCCATCCAGCGGTGCGCCCTGGCTGTCGGCCGCCAGCAGCAGCACGCTCAGGTCTTCGGGCAGGCCCGCGCCTGGCTGCGCCTGCGCCGCCAGGGCGCGCCGCAGATAGGAATTGCCGTAGACGCCGATGCTGGCGGTTTCCTGGTGCCAGCCGTTGACGCTGCGCACCGTGGCGCCGGCCGCTGCCGTCATGCGCTCGCGCGCCGCCCGCAGGCCGCGGCGCAAACCCTGTTTGGCGGGATGGTCGAGCTGGGCGAAGTCGAACGGCCGGCCGGCGGCCAGCCCAGCGCCGCGCAGCCTGGCCAGCACGGGCTGATCGGTGGCATGCGGCGGGTTCTTGCGCAGCAGCTCGGCCGCATATTCGAAGTAGGCGTCGGTCGGCATGGATTCGACCTGCTCGCGCACCGGGATGCGCAGATTCAGGGAGGGATCGGCCTTCGCCCGCTGCGCTTGCGCGGGCAGGTTCCATTGCGCCAGCGGCGTCAGCTGGAAGCCGTCTTGCAAGACGTGGACCGCGGGGTAGTCGGCGGGTCCATCCGCCTGGATCAGATTCTTGGCCCATACGTAGGCCGTGGGCGCGTCGATGCGCGCCATGCCCGAGGGCAGCACGCCGCTCCAGCCCGGCGGCACGATCACGGTATTGCCCTTGGCCGTGCCGGTGCTGCGCTTGCCCAGCGTGGCGAACACATCCGTCCACATGTCCAGCAGCGTCAGCGCATAGAGCCGGCCTTGGGTATCCGGCACCGACAGCACCACCGGCCCGGACGTCAGGTCCAGCCAGCCGACGCTGCGCAGCATGTCCGGATTGGCCCAGGGCGTGGCCGCGCCCGGCTGCGGCAGCGCCCGCGCATGCAGAAAGGTATTGGCCGGCGCGCCCTCGGCGCCGCGGGACGGGTGGGTGAACTGGCGGCGGGTCAGGTCCATCGTGACCAGCGGGTAGAAGTAGAGATAGCCTTCCATGCCCGCCTGGTGGGCGGCTTCGGTGGCGGCCGCGGCGGGAGTCAGGGCGGCCGGGGCCGCGCGGGTCAGCGTGGCTGGCGCGAGCGTGGCGGTGATGGACAAGGCCAGGGCAACAAGGCGGCGCATCGGCGCTCCTACGGTCATGCGGGAAAGAAGGCTGGCGGCGCGGCCTCCCCCAAAAAGGGAGGGTCGGCGGGCCAGTCCAGGCAGCCGCAGATGGTAGCAGCCGGCGGATCATCCAAAATCTGCGAAAACCTCCGATTTGGCCGCTAAATCTCAGACACAAGGAGGGTCGTCCTTAAGACGGGTCCCGTGGCGTACCCGTCCCGCAAAGCCTATACTTGGAAAAATATCCTTGGAATTCGTAGGGCTTTTGCTTCGGCCAGCCAACGGCTTCCTTCATTTCACCCGGAGAGGAGTGTTTCATGGTCAACATGAATCGCCGCCAGTTCTTCAAGGTGACCGGTGCGACGCTGGCAGGCTCCAGCCTGGCTTTGCTGGGGGCAGCCCCCGGCACGGCCATGGCCGAAGTCCGCCAGTACAAGCTTGCGCGCATGACTGAAACGCGCAACACCTGTCCCTACTGTTCGGTCGCCTGTGGACTGCTGATGTACGGCTTGGGCGACGGCTCCAAGAACGCCCGCGCCAGCATCATGCACATCGAAGGCGACCCGGACCACCCCGTCAACCGCGGCACGCTCTGTCCGAAGGGCGCTGCCCTGATCGACTTCATCCATAGCCCCAACCGCCTGAAGTACCCGGAATACCGGGCGCCGGGTTCGGACAAGTGGGTGCGGATGTCGTGGGACGATGCCCTGACCCGCATCACCAAGCTCATGAAGGCGGACCGCGACGCGAACTTCGTCGAGAAGACCGCGGACGGCAAGACCGTCAACCGGTGGCTGACCACCGGCATGCTGGCGGCCTCCGCAAGCAGCAACGAGGTTGGCTACATCACGCACAAGACTGTGCGCAGCATGGGGATACTGGCATTCGATAACCAAGCCCGTGTCTGACATGGCCCGACGGTGGCAGGTCTTGCCCCGACGTTTGGCCGTGGAGCGATGACGAACCATTGGGTCGACATCAAGAACGCGGACGTAGTACTGATCATGGGCGGCAATGCCGCCGAGGCCCACCCTTGCGGGTTCAAATGGGTCACGGAAGCAAAAGCCCACAACAAGGCAAAGCTGATCGTCGTGGATCCGCGCTTTACGCGCTCGGCATCCGTGGCGGACTTCTACGCGCCCATACGCACCGGCACCGACATCATTTTCCTGGGCGGCGTCATCAAGTATCTGCTGGACAATGACAAGATCCAGCACGAGTACGTGCGCAACTACACGGACTTTTCCTTCATCGTGCGCGAGGACTTCGCGTTCGACGCGGGCCTGTATTCCGGCTACGACGCCGAGAAGCGCACATACGACAAGGCCAGCTGGGACTACGAGCGCGGCGACGACGGCTACGTCAAGACGGACCCGACGCTGGCGCATCCGCGCACCGTCTACCAGCTGCTGAAGAAGCACTACTCGCGCTACACCGAGGACATGGTCGAGCGCGTCTGCGGCACGCCCAAGGACAAGTTCCTGAAGGTGTGCGAGATGCTGGCGTCCACCGCCACCACCAACCGCGCCGCGACCATCCTCTACGCGCTGGGCTGGACGCAGCACTCCATCGGTTCGCAGATCATCCGCACGGGCGCGATGGTGCAACTGCTGCTGGGCAACATCGGTATCGCCGGCGGCGGCATGAACGCGCTGCGCGGGCATTCGAACATCCAGGGCCTGACCGACCTGGGCCTGATGTCGAACCTGCTGCCCGGCTACATGACCCTGCCCAACGAGCCCGAGCAGGACTACGGCAAGTACATCGAGTCGCGCACGCAGAAGCCTCTGCGGCCCAACCAGCTGAGCTACTGGCAGAACTACAGCAAGTTCCACGTGAGCCTGATGAAGGCCTGGTGGGGCAAGTCCGCCACGGCCGAAAACAACTGGGCGTTCGACTACCTGCCCAAGCTGGACAAGCTCTACGACATGCTGCAAGTCTACGAGCTCATGAACCAGGGCAAGATGAACGGCTACCTCGCCCAGGGCTTCAACCCCCTGGCGGCCGCGCCCAACAAGGCCAAGCTGAACGCCGGGTTCGCCAAGCTGAAGTTCCTGGTCATCATGGACCCGCTGGTCACCGAGACCTCCGAGTTCTGGCGCAACGCGGGCGAGGCCAACGATGTGGATCCCTCCAAGATCCAGACCGAAGTCTTCCGCCTGCCCACCACCTGCTTCGCCGAGGAAGACGGCACGCTGGTGAACTCCGGCCGCTGGCTGCAATGGCACTGGAAGGGCGCCGAGCCTCCGGGCGAGGCCAAGAGCGACATCGAGATCATGGCGCTGCTGTTCACGCGCCTGCGCAAGATGTACCAGGACGAGGGCGGCAAGTATCCCGATCCCATCGTCAACCTGTCCTGGCCGTACTCCAATCCGCAGAATCCCACCGCGGAAGAACTGGCCAAGGAATACACGGGTAAGGCGCTGGTGGAGCTGACCGATCCCAAGGATCCTTCCAAGGTCACCCGCAAGGCCGGCGAGCAACTGGCCGGCTTCGCGGAACTGCGCGACGATGGCTCCACCATCAGCGGCTGCTGGATCTTCGCGGGCGCCTGGGGGCCTACCGGCAACCTGATGGCGCGGCGCGACAACAGCGACCCGACCGGTATCGGCCAGACCCTGAACTGGGCCTGGGCGTGGCCGGCCAACCGCCGCATCCTGTACAACCGCGCTTCCTGTGACGCGGCGGGCAAGCCGTTCGATCCGCGCCGCAGCCTGATCTCCTGGAACGGCAAGTTCTGGACCGGCGCCGACATCCCCGACTTCAAGGGCGACGAAAATCCGGACGGCGGCATGGGACCGTTCATCATGAACCCCGAGGGCGTGGCGCGCTTCTTCGCGCGGGCGGGCATGGCCGAAGGGCCGTTCCCCGAGCACTACGAACCCTTCGAGACGCCGCTGGGCTACAACCCGCTGTATCCGAAGGCCAAGGGCGTCACCAGCAACCCCGCCGCGCGGGTCTTCAAGGACGACCTGGCCGCGATGGGCACGGTGGACAAGTTCCCCTACGTGGCCACGACCTACCGCCTGACGGAGCACTTCCACTACTGGACCAAGCACGTCCGCATCAACGCGATCCTCCAGCCGGAGCAGTTCGTGGAAATCGGCGAGGCGCTGGCCAAGGAATTGGGCATCGCCAACGGTTCGCGCGTGAAGGTGTCGTCCAACCGCGGCTACATCAAGGCGGTGGCGCTGGTCACCAAGCGCCTGCGCGCGCTGACCATCGAGGGCAAGACGGTGCACCACGTGGGCATCCCCATCCATTGGGGCTTCGTGGGCCTGGCCAAGCCTGGCTTCCTCACCAACACCCTGACGCCGTTCGTGGGCGACGGGAATTCCCAGACGCCGGAATTCAAGTCGTTCCTGGTGCAGGTCGAGAAGGCCTAAGGAGACCGACATGTCCATGCAATCCCTAGACATCAAGCGGCGCTCCGCCACCACCACGCCGCCGCCGGGCATCCGCGAGCCCGTCACGGGCTCGGTGGCCAAGCTGATCGACGTCTCCAAGTGCATCGGCTGCAAGGCTTGCCAAAGCGCCTGTATGGAATGGAACGATCTGCGCGACGAGATCGGCACCAACGTGGGTGTCTACGACAACCCGGCCGACCTGACCGAGCATTCCTGGACCGTCATGCGCTTCTCCGAATACGAGAATCCGCAAGGCGATCTGGAATGGCTGATCCGCAAGGACGGCTGCATGCACTGCGAGGATCCGGGCTGCCTGAAGGCCTGTCCGTCGCCGGGCGCCATCATCCAGTACAACAACGGCATCGTGGATTTCCACGAAGAGAACTGCATCGGTTGCGGCTACTGCATCACCGGCTGCCCGTTCAACGTGCCGCGCATCTCCAAGAAGGACCACAAGGCGTACAAGTGCACCTTGTGTTCCGACCGCGTGGCCGTCGGCCAGGAGCCGGCCTGCGTCAAGGCGTGTCCTACCGGCGCCATCGTCTTCGGCACCAAGGAAGACATGACGCAGCACGCCGAGGAGCGGATCGTCGACCTCAAGTCGCGCGGCTTCGACAAGGCTGGCCTGTATGACCCGCAGGGCGTGGGCGGCACTCACGTCATGTACGTGCTGCATCACGCCGACCAGCCCGGGCTGTACCACGGGCTGCCCAAGGACCCGCAGATCAGCCCCATGGTCTCGCTATGGAAGGGGCTGGCCAAGCCCGTGGGCGTGGCCGTGATGGCCCTGACCGCGCTGGCTGGCTTTTTCCACTACGCCCGCGTAGGCCGCAACGAGGTGTCCGAGGAAGACGAACGCCGTGCCGAAGAGGAGGTGCGCCATGAGTGAAGACCGCCATTACCGCCGGATCAAGCGCTACACGCCGGGCGAGCGCACCAACCACTGGATCATCGCTTTCACGTTCATCCTGTTGGCGCTGTCCGGGCTGGCGCTGTTCCACCCGTCCATGTACTGGCTGAGCAACCTGTTCGGGGGCGGACCCTGGACGCGCATCCTGCATCCCTTCATCGGGGTGGTGATGTTCGCCTGCTTCGTCGTGTTCGCCGGCCACATGTGGCGGCACAACCTCATGACGAAGGCCGACCGCCAGTGGATGCGGCAACTGAACGACGTGGTCGAGAACCGCGAGGAAAAGCTGCCCGAAGTCGGCAAGTACAACGCCGGCCAGAAGCTGCTGTTCTACGTGCTGATCCTCTGCATGCTGGGCCTGTTCGTCAGCGGCATCGTGATCTGGCGCGAGTACTTCGCGTTCTACTTCCCGATCTGGGTCATCCGCGCCGCTTCGGTGGTGCATGCCGTCAGCGCGCTGGTGCTGATCTGCGCCATCATCGTGCACATCTACGCTGCCATTTGGGTCAAGGGTTCCCTGACCGCGATGCTGCGGGGGTATGTCACGGCGGGTTGGGCGTGGAAGCATCATCGCGCCTGGTTCCGCGAGCAAATCAGAAAATAGTGCAAAACGGAACGCGCAGTTTGCGCGTTCCCTCTGCGCTGCGGCAAATGGGGCTTTCTTGGCCCCCACGCACCCGCCCAACGGCTGCTATCCTTCTCCTTGAAGGCTGGCAGCCGTGTTTTTTTACTGGAGACGCAAGTGCAGCGAATTCTTCCGCGCGGCGAGATCGAAGCGCTAGATCACAACCGCATTCCCCAAGTCAGCCTGCCGGACCGCGCGTCGGTTTTCGCCACGCGCGCAGCCCGCTTGCGGCAACTGGCGGCGGATAGCCCGGTGGCCGACTACCTGCTGCTGATGGCGCATCTGGTCGACGCCCAGCATCGCGCCCTGCAGGGCTGCGCCGCGCCCGAGGCTTCCGAGGAGCGCATTTCGCTGGCGCAGGCGCATGGCATGCCGCCCCTGCAGGCCGTGGGCTGGCCGCGCGACCCGTTGTGGCGCAACATCCTGGGCCAGCTGCTGGACCATGTCGCCGGCGCCAAGGACGTGCCGGCCGAGGCCATCGAAGTCTGCGCCGGCCTGCGCCGTGCGCTGGCCGAGGATCCGGAGTCGCTGGAGGATCTGGCCGAGGCGGTGCTGTCCGAACAGGACCAGGGCGTGGACGGCGCCGCGGCGCCCTTCGTGATGGCGGCCCTGCAAGTCTATTGGACCGATCTGGCCAGCCGTTTCGACGAAAAGCAGTTGCCCGTGGCCAGCCCCTTTGGCGTCTGTCCGGTGTGCGCCAGCCTGCCGGTGGCCAGCGTGGTGCGTGTGGGCGGGCAGTTCGAAGGCTACCGCTACCTGTGCTGCAGCCTGTGCGCGACCCAGTGGCACATGGTGCGGGTGAAATGCTCGCATTGCGAAGACGTGGAATCGGTGGCGTATCAGGCCATCGAGGGCCGTACGCCCGCCATCAAGGCGGAAACCTGCGACCACTGCCATACCTATCGCAAGATCTTCTACCAGGACAAGGACCTGCAGGTGGAGCCCGTGGCCGACGACCTGGCCAGCCTGATGCTGGACGTGCTGGTCGGCGAGGCGGGCTATTCGCGGGCCAGCGGCAATCCGTTGCTGTGGCACGGATCGGAGCCGGCGTCGGATCAGGGAGCAGAGCAGTAATGGCCGCACAAGCGCCCGAAGGCGGCGTGGCCGCGGTATCGGAGATCCCTTCGTTGGACCGGTTGCTGAATGCGCCGGCCATGCGCGCCGCGCTGGACGAGCACGGCCGCACCCAGGTGGTGGCGGCGCTGCGCCGGGATTTGGACGCGATGCGCGAACATGCGCTGGCCGGCGGGCTGCCGCGCCAGGAGCTCGACGCCGACGCCGTGGCCGCGCGCGTGGCCGCGGCATTGGCCCGGACGGCCGAGCCGAAGCTGCGGGCCGTGTACAACCTGACCGGCACGGTGCTGCACACCAACCTGGGCCGGGCGCTGCTGCCCGACGAGGCGGTGGCCTCGGTGCTGCGCGCGCTCACCACCCCCGCCAACCTGGAGTTCGACCTGGACACCGGCGGGCGCGGCGACCGCGACGACCTGATCGACGAACTGTTGTGCGAGCTGACGGGGGCCGAGGCCGCTACCGTCGTCAATAACAATGCGGCCGCCGTGCTGCTGATGCTGAACGCGCTGGCGGACCGGCGCGAAGTTGTGGTGTCCCGCGGCGAACTGGTCGAAATCGGCGGCGCGTTCCGCATTCCGGACATCATGAAGCGCGCCGGGGCCAAGCTGGTCGAAGTCGGCACCACCAACCGCACCCATGCCGCCGACTACGAAAACGCCATCGGCCCGCGCACCGCCATGCTGATGAAGGTGCATTGCAGCAACTACGCGGTCACCGGTTTCACCAAGAGCGTGAGCGTGGCCGAGGTGGCGGCGCTGGCGCACGCGCGCGGCCTGCCCGCTACCGTGGACCTGGGCAGCGGCACGCTGGTCGATCTGACCCAGTTCGGCCTGCCCAAGGAAGACACCGTGCGCGAAACCATCGCGGCCGGCGCGGACCTGGTCACTTTCAGCGGCGACAAACTGCTGGGCGGGCCGCAGGCCGGCCTGCTGGTGGGCCGCAAGGACCTGATCCGCAAGATCAAGAAGAACCCGCTCAAGCGCGCCCTGCGCGTCAGCAAGCTGACGCTGGCGGCCTTGGAGCCGGTGTTGGGTCTGTACCGTGCGCCCGAGTTCCTGGCCCAGCGCTTGACCACCTTGCGCTTGTTGACCCGCCCGCAGCGCGACATCCAGCCGCAGGCCGAACGCCTGCGCGGCGTCCTGGCGCAGGCGGCGGGCGAACACTACGCGGTCGAGGCCGTACCCATGTTCAGCCAGATCGGCAGCGGCGCCTTGCCCGTGGACCAACTGCCCAGCTACGGCCTGGCCGTGCGCTACACCGGCAGCGGCCGCGCCGGACGGCACCTGGACAAGCTGGAGACGCAATTGCGCCGCCTGCCCGTGCCCGTGATCGGCCGCATTGCCGACGACGCCCTCTGGCTGGACCTGCGTTGCCTGGAAGCGCGCGACGAAGCGGCCTTCGCCGCGCAACTCGCGGAGCGCCTGGCGTGATCATCGGCACCGCAGGCCATATCGACCACGGCAAGACCACGCTGGTGCGGGCGCTGACCGGCGTCGATACCGACAGGCTCAAGGAAGAAAAGGCGCGCGGGATTTCCATCGAGCTGGGCTACGCCTACACCCCGCTGCCCAACGGCGACGTGCTGGGCTTCATCGACGTGCCGGGGCACGAGAAGCTTGTGCACACCATGGCGGCCGGCGCCAGCGGCATCGATTTCGGCCTGCTGGTGGTGGCGGCGGACGACGGCGTCATGCCGCAGACGCGCGAACACCTGGCGATCCTGGCTTTGCTGGGCGTGAAACGCGGCGCGGTGGCGTTGACCAAGACCGACCGCGCCGATGCCGCGAGATTGCAGGCAGTGCGCACGGAAATCGCCGAACTGTCCGCGGGCACCTTCTTGCAGAACGCCCCGCTGTACGCCGTATGCGCGGCGCAGGCCGACGACCCGGGCGTGGCGCAACTGAAGGCCTATCTGCACGCCGAGGCGCAAGCCCTGCGCCAGCGCGACAGCGCGGGCCTGTTCCGGCTGGCGGTCGATCGCGTGTTCACCCTGGCCGGCCATGGCACGGTGGTGACAGGCACGGCCCATGCCGGGCTGGCGCGCGCGGATGACGACGCTGCCGACTTGCGGCTGATGCCTGCCGGCACGCGCGTACGCGTGCGCAGCATCCATGCCCAGAACCAGGCCAGCGAAACCGGCGCGGCGGGCCAGCGCTGCGCCTTGAATCTCGCAGGCATGGACAAGAACGCCATCGCGCGCGGCGACTGGATCGCGGATGCGCGCTGCTTCCTGCCGTCGCGCCATGTCGACGTGGCGCTGACGCTGCTGGCATCCGCCGACGCGCCGGTGCGCGCCTGGGCGCCGCTGCATGTGCACATCGGCGCCGCGCGCCACGTGGCGCACGTGGTGCCGCTGAGCGCGGAATCGCTGGCGCCCGGACAGTCCGGCTGGGTGCAGCTGGTGTTCGACGATCCTGTTTGTGTCATGCCGGGCGACCGCTATATTGTGCGCAACGCGCAGGCCACGCGCACGGTCGGCGGCGGCCGGGTGCTGGATCCGAACGCCCCGGACCGCAAGCGCCGGTCCGCCGCGCGCATGCAGTGGCTGCAGGCGCTGGCGGCCATGCTGGACGGCGCCGGCCTGCATCCCGTGCTGGAGCATGCCGCGCTGGGGCTGGACGAAGACGCCTTGCAGCGCCTGACGGGCAAGCCCGTGAGCGAGATCCCTGCGCCGCCCGCAGCGGTGTGGCTGGAGGCGCGTACGCCGCAGGCGCCGCGCACCCTGATCCTGGCGGCGCATTGGGATGCGCTGCGCGCCCGCGTGGAGCAGGCGCTGGCTGCTTTCCATCAAGGCGCGCCCGACGAACCAGGCCCCGATGGTCCGCGTTTGCGCCGCATGGCCATGCCCGCCGGCCCGGATGCGTTGTGGCTGGCGGCGCTGGACGATCTGCAGCGCGATGGCCGCATCGTGCGCAATGGCCCCTGGCTGCACCTGCCAGGCCATAGCGCGACCTTGGCGCCCGAGGAATCGGCGCTGGCCGGGCGCGTGCTGCCGCTGCTGGCGGCCGGCGCCTTCGATCCGCCCTGGGTGCGCGATCTCGCCCGCACGCTGGGTGAGCCCGAAGACCGCATGCGGCAACTGCTGCGCAAGCTGTTGCGGCGCGGCGAAGTGGCCCAGGTGGTGAAGGACCTGTTCTATCATCGCGACCAGGTGGCGGCGCTGGCGGCGCTGGCGCAAGGCCTGGCGGCGCAGCCCGAGGGCTTGAACGCCGCCTCGTTCCGCGACGCCACGGGTCTGGGCAGGAAGCGCGCGATCCAGATCCTGGAGTTCTTCGACCGCGTGGGATATACCCGGCGCTTGCGCGACGCGCACGTGTTGCGCCAGGAAAGCGCCTACGGAAGCCCGCGGCAGGCGCAGTAACCGGTATCATGGGCGGCCACCGTGGAAGGCATTCGTGCCCGGTGGCACGGCTGGGCTTCAAACCCAGTTGGGGGCGTCAGACGTTCCCAGGTAGGTTCGACTCCTGCTGCCTTCCGCCATCTCTTGCGCGGCGCACTAAGCCCGCAGCATCCCCGTCACCACGCCGCCTACCCGGTCCGAGTTCCAGTCCAGCTGTCCCAGATGCCAATATCGGACGGATCCGCCGCGGTCCACCAGATAGTTGGCGGGCAGGCCGACCGCGTCCCATTGCTTTGACGCCGTGCTGTTCCTGTCGTGCAGCACGGTGCCCGCGACCGGCCATTTCGCCAGAAAGGTGTTGATCCTGGCCGCCGAATCGCCGACGTTCACGGCCACCAGGCGCAGGCCTTCCTCGCGATGGCGTTTGGCCATGGCGGACATGATGGGGATTTCATCGCGGCAAGGGTCGCACGAGGTGGCCCAGAAGCTGACGATGATCACGTTGCCGCGCCAGGAGGCGAGTTTCTTTTCGCGGCCGGCCAGGTCCGGCAAGGCCAGCGGCGGCGTGGACGCGGTCCAGGGCGCCCAGTCCGGGCCAGTGGCCTTCTTGAGCGCATCGTCGCTGGCGGCCCGGGCATACCAGGGCAGGGCCGCCAGCGACAGGCCGGACTGCAGGAGTAGGCGGCGGCTGATCATGGCGGTCCCCGTGGGTGGACAGTAGGCGGGCTTAGATGGAAAGTGGCTTGGTGCTGAGCTTGTAGCTGAAGCTGGCGGGATCCAGGCTGTCCAGCCGTCCGTCCGAGGTTTCGCCGTTGGGGTACATCAGGAACGGCACGGGACCGTGGGTAGCGCCCGGCAGGACCACGTCGTGGCCGTGGTTGTACGCCACCCAGTTCATTTCCCAGGCGCCGAACAGCATGACGCGCGCGGCGCGCACCTTGGGGTCGGTCAGCGGCAGTTCGCCGGGCGGCTCCTCCAGCATGACCTTGCGCACGTCGGCGGGGTCCACCGGCACCCAGCCGTAGCCCGCGGCATAGAACTCGGCGCGGCAGTGCTGCGCCTTGGTGACGTCGCCAGCCTTGCCCAGGCTTTTGTAGCCGAACTCGGAGTCCGCCACGCGCAGGCCGTAGGCGTCGCGGGCGGGTATGCCGGCGGCGCGGGCCAGCGCGACAAACAGGGAGTTGATGTCGGCGCACTTGCCGTTCAGATCGTTGGCCGTGAGCATGTAGCGCACGTCGCCCACGCCGCAGCCGCGGGTGGACGCGGTCCTACAGGTGTTCTCCACCACCCATTCGTAGATGGCGCGGGCCTGCGCCAGATCGCCGCGGTGGCCGCGCGTGATGCGGTCGGCGGTGCTCTTGACGATGCCGTCGGTGGGTAGCAGCGCGGTGGGCTGGAGGAACTCGCGCAGCGCGGCGGCGCTTTCGCGGGAGGCGTCGGCCGAGGGCGGCTGGCTCAGGTCCACGCGCCGGTTGCGGGTCTGGAAGCGGCTGGTGACCGTGACCTGGCGCGGCGCCTGCGCGTCAGGCCATTGCACGGCCAGCATCTGCACGCCGTAGCCGGGCGCCTGGGTCAGTTGGGCGACGCCGCCGCCGCTGACCTGCCAGGCGCTCTGTGCGCCGCGCTGGTAAGGGGTGTCCGTGGCGTAGGGGACCGGAATCCAGATGCGCGCGTGCGCGCCCGGATCCTGCACGGTGATGTCGGTGGTCAGTTCGAAGGCGCGCCATCCGGTGCTGACGGGGGCGAGTCCCGCGCGCGCCGCCCTGGGCAGGGTCGCGCTGGCGGCGCACAGGGCGCCCGAGAAACGGAGGAAATGTCGGCGATCCATGTAGCCCTCACTCACGGTGAAGATTGGCTGTCGGTGCGCCCGGGGCCGGGCGGCCGTCCGTTGCTGCGTGCTGCTGGATCATCATAGGGCCAATCCCGGGGGCGGTGCTATCCTTTTCCTCTGACCTATGGAGATTCAGATGACCACCCAGGATGTTGCCAGCGCGGCGGTGCCGCGATTGACTTCGCTTTCGCACGGCGGCGGCTGCGGCTGCAAGATCGCGCCCGGCGTGCTGTCCGAGCTGCTCAAGCGCTTCGGCCCGGCGGTCAGCTACCCCGATCTGCTGGTGGGGACCGAGACGGCCGACGACGCGGCGGTCTACCGTCTGAACGACGAACAGGCGCTCATCGCCACCACCGATTTCTTCATGCCCATCGTCGACGACCCCTACGACTTCGGCCGCATCGCCGCGACCAACGCGCTGTCGGACGTGTACGCGATGGGCGGCACGCCCATCATGGCGCTGGCCATCGTGGGCATGCCGATCAACGTGCTGCCGCACAGCGTCATCGCCGACATCCTGCGCGGCGGCGAAGCCGTCTGCAAGGACGCCGGCATTCCGGTGGCCGGCGGCCACAGCATCGACTCCGTTGAACCCATCTATGGCCTGGCGGCGATGGGCCTGGTGCATCCCGCCCGCATCAAGCGCAACGCCGACGCGCGCGCCGGCGATGTGCTGATCCTGGGCAAGGCATTGGGCGTGGGCATTCTGTCGGCCGCGCTGAAGAAGAACCGGCTGGACGACGCCGGCTACCGCGCCATGATCACCGAGACCACCCGCTTGAACCGGCCCGGCCCGGCGCTGGCCGCCATGGAAGGCGTGCACGCCATCACCGACGTGACCGGCTTCGGCCTGTTGGGGCATACGCTGGAAATGGCGCGCGGCGCGCAACTGACGGCGCATGTGCGGCGCGATGCGCTGCCCTGGCTGCCCGGCGTGCAGGCCTTTGCCGCGGATGGCGTCATCACCGGCGCGTCCGGCCGCAACTGGGCTTCCTATGGCGCGTCCGTGCGCCTGGGCGAGGGCGTGAGCGACACGGAGCGCGCCTTGTTGACTGATCCGCAGACCGCGGGCGGACTGCTGGTGGCCTGCTCGCCGGACGCCGCGCAGGCGGTGCTGGACCTGTTCCGCCAGCACGGCTTCGAGCAAGCGGCCATCATCGGCGACATGCGGGCGGGCGAACCCGAAGTGCGCGTCGACTGAAACCCCCTGGCAGGCCTGGGCGCTAGCGCGCCTGGCCGGCGCGGCCCAATTCCTGCACCTGGTAGTTGATCTGCCAGTGCAGCAGCTCGGTGTAGGCGTTCAGGCGGACCTGCTCCGCCCATTGTTCCGCCGTCGCGTCCTGCTCCGCCTCCAGCGCCAGTCCCGATGGACCTGCCCAGGGCAGGATGCGGCCGGGTTTGCCCTGCCGGAACACCCCTTCATCGGTCAGCAGCACGTGCTTGCTGTTGAAGCCGAAACACCAGGCCGGATCGGGCTGGGCGGCCAGCAGGTCGCAGCCGCTGCGGAAGTAGCGAGTCTCCGGGAGGCTCAGGTGATACAGCGTGGGCAGGATGTCCTTGTGGCTGCCCACGCGCGCCGGGTCGTAACGCGCCTGTGTCCGGTAGGCCGGCGGCACATACAGGTAGAACGGCACGGCGCGCGCCAGCGCAGCGTCCTTCGGATCCTGATAGTCGATGCCCAGGATGTTGTGGTCGCCGGTCACGGCGACGATGGTCCGCGACGCGTAGTCCGATGCTTTCAGGCGCGTCAGGAAGCCCCCCAACTGATCGTTGGCATAGCGCAGCGTGTCGAATGCGGCCGCCAGCGTGTCCCAGGTCTTGAAGTAGGGCAGGCTGGCCACATCGTCCAGGGGCAGGCCGCCGCGCTGGCCGCCGTCGGGCACGATGAACGGAGGATGATGGGTGGTGGACAAGGCCACGATGAATAGCGGCTGGCCGTCCTGGGTGCCTTGCGCCAGCCGCTCTTCGATATAGCGGAACATGTACTCGTCGGGCACGCCCCAGGTTCCCGTCCGTGCTTGGGGATAACGCATTCTGAGGGTCTGTTGATCCACGAATTCATGCGCGCCCAGCTTGGTGGCGAAGACGCCGAGGTTGCGCCAGGTGGCGGCGCCGGAGGTGACGAAGACGACCCGGTAGCCGCGTTGCAGAAAGGGCGTGAAGGCGTTGCTGGCGAATGGCGTGTCCACCGCCGACGATTGGCCGACGGCGGCAATGGGGCTGCGCACCAGCAGCAGGCTCAAGGATTCTATGGTGCCGTTGCCTTCGGCCACGAAGCGCTCGAATACCCAGTCCTCGCGCCAGTGCGGACGCAGTGCGCCGAGCAGGTCGCGGTCGGGATTGTCATAAGCGTTCAGATGCGCGCCCATGCTCTCCATGACCTGCAGCACCACGTGGGGCGGTCTTGCGGCTGCTGCGGAGTTGGGTGCGGTTGTGGCCATGAATGGCCGCAGGCCGTTGTCCGGCCAGCCCAGAAAACGCTCGTAGAGCAAGCGCCCCTCGCGCAAGGTGACGGGTTCGAAGCGCTTGTCGTTGCCGCGGTCGGACAGGGCCCACGAAAAGGCCGAGACGCCATTGGGCGCGATGTCATTGAGCAGGCGCAGCGACGAGATGCTGGTGTCGTCCTTGTTGAGCGGAAACTTGCCCAGCGATCCTCTACAGGCCAGCACGGTGATGCCTATGATCAGCGCAAACCGCAACAGGCTGGGAATGAACGCGCGGCGCTTGAACCGCCTGCCTTGCACCCAGCCGCGCCAACGGCGGCCGAGCCACCAGGTCCCCGCCAGCACCGCCGCCAGCAGCAGGCCTGCCTGCGCCAACGGGTAGCCATGCCACAGGGTCATCAGGATGGCCTGGGTGTCGTCGTCCACCAGCCCGAACACGAAGATGTCGATGGAACGGGAAAATGTGGCGAAGTAGAAGACGCTGACGATCGTGATGGCCGCGAACAGCGTCGCCATGGCTGCGCCCAGTCCCGGCAGATGGTGCTGCCAACGCCGTTGCAGCCCGGGTCTGGCCGCCGCCGCCATGGACAGGAGCAGCAGCGCCGAACAGGCGATGCTGGCGACCTTGATGTCGAACAGCAGCCCTGTCGCCAGGCTGCGCCGCACGTCCTGCGGCAGCGCGTCATAAGTCCCCGGCGCGGCATAGCGCAGCAGCAGGTAGCCGCGTCCGGCGCTTTGCGCCAGGACGCTGATCAGCCAAGGGGCCAGCAGGACCAGGAAGGATCGCTGAAAATTGACGAACCAGTCTTGCCACCCGAGCGCCGGACGGAAATGCCTAATCAACATCTTGGGAGCAGGGTTACGGATCAGCGCCGCAATCTACCGGAGCAACCATCCCAAGTTATGAAGATCTGTATAAATTTTGTAGCGCGGCGCCGCGCCTACGCGGTCAGGTCGCGCGCGGTGGCTTCGGCCTGTTCGATCAGCCAGCGTGTGACGACCTCGGCGTCCGGCGTGGCGCGGCGCGTATTGCGCACCAGCCAGTAGGCGTGCTCGGTGGCGCTGGCGGCCTGGCCGCCGACGGCCTCCAGCCGTTTGTCCGCCAGCATCGGCGCAATCAGCGCCAGCCGGCCCAGCGCGATGCCGTGGCCCGCCAGCGCCGCGTGCACGATCTGGTCGTACTGGTTGAAACGCAGCATGCCCCGGGTGGGCACGCGGGCCAGGCCGCGCGCATTCAGCCATTCCGACCATTGCAGCCAGGGACGCGTCGGGTCGTCGAATTCCAGCAGCACGTGGCGTTGCAGTTCCTCGGCATCCAGCAGGCGGGCCTTGAGCGAGGGGTGGGCCACCGGCACCACGGCCTCGCCGAACAGCCAGGTTGCGCTGTCCGGCACGCCGTCGCGCAGGCTGTAGCGGATGGCGATGTCCACGCTTTCGCGGTCTATGTCGATCAGCCGGTTGTCGGCCGCCACGCGCACGTCGATGTGCGGATGCGCCGCCTGGAAGTCCCCCAGCCGCGGCAGCAGCCACAGCGAGGCCACGCCTATGGTCGTGGTCACGGTAACGGGCGTGCGGCGCTCGGGGGCGCGCAGCTGCTCGGTCAGGTCGCCCAGCTGGCTCAGCCATACGTCGGCCATGCGGAACAGCTGTGCGCCCTCGGAGGTGAACGACACGCTGCGGAATCCGCGCACCAGCAGGGGCACGCCCAGGTGGGCCTCCAGCGCCCGGATCTGGCGGCTCACGGCCGACTGGGTCACATGCAGATCCTGCGCGGCCAGGGTGATGCTCATGCGGCGGCCCACGGCCACGAAGCCTCGGACCAGATCAAGCGGCGGGAGTTTGGCCAGCGGATATGGCATTCGTAAAACTCATGCGTGTCGGACGGAAATGTCGCTTGAGCAATAGTACCTCCAGGGCGTTCAATAGGACTCAGACGACGGGTGTAGGGCGCATAGCCCCGCCATCCGCCGCGATCGCCGCCGCCGCGGCCCAGGGGTACGCCATGATCCAGGTATGTTGCACTGCGGGAATGTCATTTCGTCTGGCCGGCGGCTCGACTATGCTGCTCAAACGCGCCTCGGGCGTCCGCATCGTGTGTCACGCCGGCACCTTGTGGCTGTCCGAATATCAGCGTTTCGATGACAGCGTGCTTCAAGCCGGTGATTCCATCACCGTCGGCAGCGATCGCGATGTCGTTCTCAGCGGCCTGCCGGATGCGCAGGTCGCGCTAATTTCGTAGCAGCTTGTCCCGGAGCTCCAGTCATGACCGCGCCCCTGCCCGATACGCCCCGCATCGAGATGTGGTTCGATTTCGCCAGCCCGTACAGCTATCTGGCCATCGAACGCGTCGACGCCCTGGCGCAAGAGGCCGGGGTCCGGGTGGATCTGCGGCCGTTCCTGCTGGGTCCGATCTTCCAGGCCCAGGGCTGGAACGACACGCCGTTCCGGCTGTTTCCGGGCAAGGGCGCCTACATGATGCGCGACATTGCCCGCCTGGCTGAAAAATACGGCCTGGTCTACAACCGTCCGCGCCTGTTTCCGCGCATGAGCGTGCTGCCCGCGCGCATCGCGCTGCTGGGGCAGGACGAGCCCTGGGGCCGCGATTTCTGCGTGGCCGTGTTCCGCGCCAATTTCCAGCGCGACCTGGACATCCAGTCCGAGGACGTCGTGCATGGGCTGCTGACGGACCTGGGGCTGGACGCCGCCGCCTTGATCGCCCGTGGCAAGTCCGAAGCCGCCAAGGAGGCGCTGCGCCGCCAGGTCGACCGTGCCCGCAACCTGGGCCTGTTCGGCGCGCCCACATTCTTTGTGGACGGCGAGATGTTCTGGGGCAACGACCGCCTCGAAGATGCGCTGGAATGGACCCGCCGCGCGGCGCCCGCCAGCGCCTGGAGCACATCGGCCGCGCGCACTTGAGCGCTGCCCAAGCAAGTTTTTTCGTCAACGCAACTTCAGCAATGAAAAACGCCAGCAGTGCCTATCGCGGCGCGCCCATGCCGGGCGGCCGTTCGTTCACGCAGTTCCGCGCCGCGCGCATCCGGCGCGTGTCGTTCCAGTGGAAACAGGCTGCCGATGCCGGCACACCGGACAAGGGCAGTCCGCAAGGCGGGCCGCGGGGCCGCTAGGACCCCGCGCGACCAGCCGGCTAGGGGCTCAGCCTTTGCTGACGGGCGCCACCCGCGCCCACTCCTCGTCCGAGTACAGCCGCGAGCGCAGCAGGAAGCGCTTGCCTTCCGCGCTGTCCAGCGAGAACGCGCCGCCGCGGCCGGGCACGGCGTCGATGATGAGCTGGGTGTGCTCCCAGTAGGCGAACTGGTCCTCGCCCATGTAGAACGGGCAACCTTCCAGTTCGCCCAGCAGCACATCCGATCCGCCCACCATGAATTCGCCCTGGGCATAGCACATGGGCGAACTGCCATCGCAGCAGCCGCCGGACTGGTGGAACATCAGCGGGCCGTGCTTGGCCCGCAGCGTTTCGATCAGGCTGCGCGCCTCGTCGGTGGCGACCACGCGCGGCGTTTGCTCTGCCATGTCAGGCTCCTTTGAGGCGCGCCGGGCCTCGCGGCCCGGCGCCGGCACACAACCGGGTCAGAAGAAACCCAGCTTCTTCGGCGAGTAGCTCACCAGCAGGTTCTTGGTCTGCTGATAGTGGTTGAGCATCATCTTGTGGTTCTCGCGCCCGATGCCCGATTGCTTGTAGCCGCCAAACGCCGCATGCGCAGGATAGGCGTGATAGCAGTTGGTCCACACGCGGCCCGCCTTGATGGCGCGTCCCATGCGATAGCAGGTGTTGGCGTCGCGCGACCACACGCCCGCGCCCAGGCCGTAGAGCGTGTCGTTGGCCAGGGCCAGCGCGTCGTCGGCATCCTTGAAGGTCGTCACGGCCACCACCGGCCCGAAGATTTCCTCCTGGAACACGCGCATCTTGTTGTGGCCCTTGAACACCGTGGGCTGCACGTAATAGCCGCCTTCCAGCGCGCCCTGCATCTGCGCGCGCGAGCCGCCGGCCAGCACGTCGGCGCCTTCCTGCTTGCCGATGTCCAGGTACGACAGGATCTTCTCCAGCTGCTCGGTGGACGCCTGCGCGCCCAGCATGGTGTCCGCGTCCAGCGGATTGCCCTGCTTGATCTCGGCCACGCGCTTGAGGGCGCGTTCCATGAACTTGTCGTACAGGGATTCCTGGATCAGCGCGCGGCTGGGGCAAGTGCAGACCTCGCCCTGGTTCAGCGCGAACATGACGAAGCCTTCGATCGCCTTGTCGAGGAAGTCATCGTCCTGCGCGGCCACGTCGGCGAAGAAGATGTTGGGCGATTTGCCGCCCAGTTCCAGCGTGACCGGAATGATGTTCTGCGAGGCGTACTGCATGATGAGGCGGCCGGTGGTGGTCTCGCCGGTGAAGGCGATCTTGGCGATGCGCTTGTTCGAGGCCAGCGGCTTGCCCGCTTCCAGGCCGAAGCCCGTGACCACGTTCACCACGCCCGGGGGCAGGATGTCGCCGATCAGTTCCATCAGCAGCAGGATGCCCAGCGGCGTCTGCTCGGCGGGCTTGAGCACCACGCAGTTGCCTGCGGCCAGGGCCGGCGCCAGCTTCCACGCGGCCATCAGGATGGGGAAGTTCCACGGAATGATCTGGCCCACCACGCCCAGCGGTTCGTTGAAGTGATAGGCCACGGTGTCGTGGTCGATCTCGGACAGCGAGCCTTCCTGGCTGCGGATGCAAGAGGCGAAGTAGCGGAAGTGGTCGATCGCCAGCGGGATGTCGGCGGCGCGCGCTTCGCGGATGGGCTTGCCGTTGTCCCAGGTTTCGGCCGTGGCCAGGCGCTCAAGGTTCGCCTCCATCACGTCGGCGATCTGCATCAGCATGCGGGCGCGCTGCGCGGCCGGGGTCGCTCCCCATTTCGGCGCGGCGCGATGCGCGGCGTCCAGCGCCAGCTCGATGTCGCGCTCCTTGGAGCGGGCATTGCGCGTCAGCACCTGGCCCGTGACCGGCGTGACGTTGTCGAAGTATTCGCCGTCGGAGGGCTTCTGCCATTTGCCGTCGATGAAATTGTCGTACTGGGTCTTCAGGTCCAGGCGCGTGCCGTAGGAGTCGGGGGTGATGCGGGTCGCGATGTCCATGCTTGTCTCCGGTATTGTGGGGGTGCGGCAGTCGGCTGCCTGTCCTTTATCAAGCAAGGAGCGTGCCAGTCGGTGCTTCCCCGCTGGACAGCCCGCGGCTTGCATGCGAAAGTAGGTTTCCAAAATGGGGCGACGTGCAGCAATGCCCCAGAGGGCCGGCCCGCCGCCGGGCCGCCCCTGGGCGGGTCAGCTCCCCAGGGGGCAGGCAGTCCGCGTGGCGGGCGCGGCGTGAGGGCTCGCTCCCTGTCGCTTTTTGCGACATCGTCGCGGAACAGGTGTCGCAGAACGCCTGTCCCAGGAGACATGCATGGCCACTCATTCCCGTCAGCACGCGCTGACGCAAGCGCGCCTGCTGTTCAACCAGCAAGGCGCGGTGCCCGGCGGCATGGTCGCCGAGCCCATCCTGCGGTCGTGGCGTCGCTGCGCCGACCTGGGCTTCGACATGCGCGGCGTGCGCCGCGCCGAGCTCATGACCCAGGGCGAGTTGCGCGAGGCCCAGCAGCGCAACGAGGCGCTGCGCAGGCTGTCCGAACCCGCCATATCCCTGCTGCGCCGCCAGGCCGGCGGCAGCGGCGGCCTGGTGATCCTGTCCGACGCGCAAGGCCTGGTGCTGGACTCCGACGGCGACACCGGTTTCGCCCAGCGCGCCTCGCGCGTGGCGCTGATGCCCGGCGCGCCCTGGGACGAAGCGGCGGCAGGCACCAACGCCATCGGCACCGCGCTGGTGGAAGGCCGGCCCATCGCCGTGCATGGCGCGGAACACTATTTCGAACCCAACCGCATCCTGACCTGCGCCGCCGTCCCCATTACCGACAGCGAGGGCCGCACGCTGGGCGTGCTGGACCTGTCCAGCCCGGCGCGCGACCTGCGGCCCGATGTGCTGGAACTGGTGCGCGCCGCCGTGGACCTGATCGAGCACCGTTTGTTTGAACAAGCCTACGAGCAGCACGCCGTGCTGCGGCTGCACGTGGACCACGCCGGACTGGGCGCGCCCGGCGAGGGCCTGCTGGCCTTCCAGGGCGACCTGCTGATCGGCGCCAACCGCCGCGCCTTGCAGGCGCTGGGCCTGGCGCCCACCGCACTGGGCGTGTACCGCTACGCCGACGTATTCGATGGCGACATGGAGCGCTGCCCGGACGCGGCGGGCCGGGTGCAGGCGCGCTCGGGCGCCGTGTACCACGCGCGTCTGCGTTGGCCGCGTTCGCGCGCGCCACAGGCGCCGGCGCGGCCGGCGCTGCCGCCCGCGGCCGGCCCGCGCCCCGCCGAACCGAGTTTCGATACCGCAACCCTGGGCGCGCTGGCACGCGCCGTGCACCTGTCGGATGCGGGCGTGTCGATTCTGTTGCAAGGCGAAACCGGCGTGGGCAAGGAAGTGTTCGCGCGCCAGCTGCATGCGCGCAGCAAGCGCGCCTGCGGGCCGTTCGTGGCGGTGAACTGCGCGGCGTTGCCGGAAAGCCTGATCGAATCCGAGCTGTTCGGCTATGAAGACGGCGCCTTCACTGGCGCGAGGCGCCAGGGCAGCAAGGGACTGCTGCGCCAGGCGCACGGCGGCGTGCTGTTCCTGGACGAGATCGGCGACATGCCGCTGATGCTGCAATCGCGCTTGCTGCGCGTGCTGCAGACGCGTGAAGTCTCGCCGCTGGGCGCGGCCAGGCCGGTGTCCGTGGACTTCGCGCTGGTGTGCGCGACGCACCGGCCGCTGGCGCACGAGGGGCCCGACGCGCCGGTGCGCCCGGACCTGTATTTCCGCATCGCCGAATACACCGTCACGCTGGAACCGTTGCGTGCACGCGCCGACCGCCTGGAGCTGCTGCGTGGCCTGTGGGCGGCGCAAGGCGCAGGCCCTGTGCTGCCGGCCGAGATCGAAGCCATCCTGGCCGCCTATTCATGGCCCGGCAACTACCGGCAACTGGCGGCCGTGCTGCGCACATTGCACGTGCTGGCGGGACCTGCCGGCGTCGTCGAGGCCGACATGCTGCCCGCCGACATCCGCGGCGCGGCGTCTGCGCCGCAAGCCGCAGGCAAAGACGTTGATCCTGCGAATCTGCAAGCCATGACGGACGCCGCGATCCACAACGCCCTGGCCGCCCATGGCGGCAATGTCAGCCGCGCTGCGCGCGCGCTGGGCGTGCATCGCAGCACGCTTTATCGCCGCGTTGCGGCGCTGGGCGCGCCGCGTGCGAGGTAGTTTTTCGCCTAGCCCATCAGGCGCGCAAGTTCCGCGCCCGGATCCTTGGCGCGCATGAAGGCTTCGCCCACCAGGAAGGCGTCGACCTTGTGCTGGCGCATCAGCTGCACGTCTTCCGGTTTGAGAATGCCGCTTTCGGTCACGACGCGCTTGCCGGCGGGGATCCGGGGCAGCAGGTCCAGGGTGTTCGACAGGCTGGTCTCGAAGGTGCGCAGGTTGCGGTTGTTGATGCCGAGCAGCGGCGTCTTCATGGTCAGCGCGACGTCCAGTTCCTGGGCGTCGTGCACTTCCACCAGCACGTCCATGCCCAGTTCCATTGCCAGCGTTTCATAGTCGCGCAGTTGCGCGGGGCTGAGCGCGGCCACGATCAGCAGCACGCAGTCCGCGCCCATGGCGCGCGCGACGATGATCTGGTAGGGGTCGATCACGAAGTCCTTGCGCAGCACCGGCAGCGAGCAGGCCGCGCGCGCCTGGCGCAGGTGGTCGTGGGAACCCTGGAAGAACTGCACATCGGTCAGCACCGACAGGCAGGCCGCGCCGTGCACCGCATAGGTGGCGGCGATTTCCGGGGGATTGAAAGGGTCGCGCAGCACGCCCTTGGACGGCGAGGCCTTCTTGATTTCGGCGATGACGCCGGGCTTGCCTTGCGAGATCTTGTCTTCGATGGCTTGGGCAAAGCCACGCACGTCCTGCCGCGCCTGCGCTTCGCGCAGGACTTCGGCTTCGCTGCGCATCTGGCGAGCGGCGGCGACTTCCTCGGCCTTGACGGCGAGGATCTTCGCGAGAATATCGTTCATTTCAGGAATTTCCGGGTATATGCGCAGAATTCTTCCAGCTTGGCTCGCGCCGCGCCGGTGGAGATAAGTTCAAATGCTAGAGCCAATGCCTCGGGAATGGAATCGGCCTTATTGCCAGCATAGATGGCGAGTCCCGCATTGAGCGCGACGATGTCGCGGGCGGTGCCTTCGACATTTTCGAGCGCCTCGATGACAAGCTCACGCGATTGTTCGCGATTGGACACCTTGATGCTTCGGTTGGACATCATGGATAGCCCGTAGTCCTCGGGGTGGATCTCATATTCGAGGACTTTCCCGTCCTTGAGTTCCCCGACCAGGGTGGCGCCGCCCAGCGAGGCCTCGTCCATGCCGTCCTTGCCGTGCACCACCAGCACGTGGCGCGACCCCAGGCGTTCCAGCACGCGCACCTGGATGCCGACCAGGTCGGGGTGGAAAACACCCATCAGCTGGTTGGCGGCTCCGGCCGGGTTGGTCAGCGGGCCCAGGATATTGAAGATGGTGCGCACGGCAAGTTCCTTGCGCACGGCGGCCACGTTCTTCATGGCGCCATGGTGGGCGGGCGCGAACATGAAGCCGATGCCGGTGGCCTGGATGCACTCGGCCACCTGTTCGGGCGTCAGCACCAGGTTGGCGCCCAGGGCTTCCAGCACGTCGGCGCTGCCGCTGGAGGACGAGGCGCTGCGGTTGCCGTGCTTGGCGATCGGCACGCCGGCCGCCGCCGCCACGAACATGGCAGTGGTGGAAATGTTGAAGGTGTGGCTGCCGTCGCCGCCGGTGCCGCACATGTCCAGCAGGTCGGCGGGGTTGGGCGTGACCACGGGCGTGGCGAATTCGCGCATGACCTGCGCGGCCGCGGTGATCTCGCCGATGGTCTCTTTCTTCACGCGCAGGCCCATCAGCAAGGCGCTTGCGATCTGCGGCGACATTTCGCCGCGCATCAGCATGCGCATGAGATGCAGCATTTCGTCGTGGAAGATCTCGCGGTGTTCAATGCAGCGCGTCAGCGCTTCGGCGGGGGAAATAGTCACGATGCGTCCTTCTTAGGCGAGGTTCAGGAAATTGCGGAGCAGGGCATGGCCGTGCTCGCTGAGCACCGACTCGGGATGGAACTGTACTCCGTATAGCGGCAAGGTCTTGTGGCGCACGCCCATGATGTCGCCGTCCGGCGCGGTCGCGGTCACGGCCAGGCAGTCGGGCAGGGTGGCGGGGTCGATGGTCAGCGAGTTGTAACGGATCACGGTGTACGGGGTGGGCAGACCGGTGAAGATGTCCGTGCCCGTGTGCGAGATCCGCACGGTCTTGCCGTGCATGATCTGCTGCGCGCGCACGATGTCGCCGCCGTAGGCCGCGCCGATGGCCTGATGGCCCAGGCACACGCCCAGGATGGGCTTCTTGCCGGCAAAGGTCTGGATCACGGGCACCGAGATGCCTGCCTCGGCCGGCGAGCAGGGGCCGGGCGACACGCAGATGCGGTCCGGATTCATGGCGGCGATCTCTTCCAGTGTGATCTGGTCGTTGCGCGCCACGCGCACGTCTTCGCCCAGTTCACCGAAGTACTGCACCAGGTTGTAGGTGAAAGAGTCGTAGTTGTCGATCATCAACAGCATTTAATTCTCCTGTGGGGCCGCCCGGCGGCCCGGATATGTCCGGTGGGGGCGGGGCCTCAGATGGGTTCGTCCAGGCCGTGCTGCACCTGTTCTGCGGCGCGCAGCACCGCGCGGGCCTTGGCTTCGGTTTCGGCCCATTCGGCTTCGGGGTTGGAGTCGGCCACGATGCCGGCGGCGGCCTGCACGTACAGCGTGCCGTCCTTGATGACGCCGGTGCGGATGGCGATGGCCACGTCCATTTCGCCGCCGTAGCTCAGGTAGCCAGCCGCGCCGCCGTAGATGCCGCGGCGCACGGGCTCCAGCTCGTCGATGATCTTCATGGCCTCGACCTTGGGTGCGCCGGTCAGGGTGCCTGCGGGGAAGGACGCGCGCAGCACGTCCATGCTGCTCATGCCGGGGTTCAGCGTGCCGGTGACGTTGGACACCAGATGCATCACGTGCGAGTAGCGTTCGATCACCATGGTGTCGCTGACCTTGACCGAGCCCACCTGGGCCACGCGGCCCACGTCGTTGCGCGCCAGGTCGATCAGCATCACGTGCTCGGCCACTTCCTTGGGATCGGCCTTCAGTTCGGCGGCCAGGGCGGCGTCTTCCTCGGGCGTGCCGCCGCGCTTGCGGGTGCCGGCCAGGGGACGGATCGTAATCTGCGACTTGGGCTCGCCGTTTTCCACCACGCGCTCCTGGCGCACCAGGATTTCCGGCGACGCGCCGACCACCTGGAAGTCGCCGAAGTTCCAGAAGTACATGTAGGGGGAGGGATTGAGCGACCGCAGGGCGCGGTAGAGGGAGAGAGGGGAATCGCGGAAGGGTTTGGCGATGACTTGGCCGATCTGCACCTGCATCAGGTCGCCGGCGGCGATGTGTTCCTTGGCGCGGTGCACGGCCGCCAGATAGTCTTCCTTCTTGAAGTCGCGCCGCTCTTCGGTCTGCATGCTGGCGTGGCTGTAGGGAATTTCCACCGGGCGTCGCAGTCGGGCGCGCAGGTCGTGCAGGCGCTGCTGGGCGCGGCTGTAGGCTTCGGGCTGGCTCGGGTCCGCGTAGACCATCAGGTAGATCCGGCCGGCCAGGTTGTCGACGATGACCAGCTCGTCCACGTGCATCAGCATCAGGTCGGGCGTGCCGCCTTCCATGCCGGCGGGAAACGGCTTGACCGCCGGGCCCAGGCAGGGCTCGATGTGGCGCACCGTGTCGTAACCGAAGTAGCCGGCCAGGCCGCCGCAGAAGCGCGGCATGCCGGGACGCAGGGCGACCTTGAAGCGGCTCTGGTATTGCTCGATGAAGGCCAGCGGATCGCCGTCATGGGTCTCGGCGACCTTGCCGTCGTGCAGCACCTCGGTGCGGGTGCCGCTGGCGCGGATCACCGTGCGGGCCGGCAGGCCGATGAAGGAATAGCGGCCGAAGCGTTCGCCGCCCACCACCGATTCCATCAGGCAGGTCATGCGCCCGCCCTGGGGGCCGGCGTGCGCGAGCTTCAGGTAGATGCCAAGCGGGGTGTCCAGGTCGGCATAGGTTTCCGCGACCAGCGGGATGCGGTTGTAGCCTTGTGCGGCGAGGGCCTTGAATTCGATTTCGGTCATGTCGGGTCTCGTGAGCGATTTATCTGCTATCGGACCAGGCGCGCAACAAAAAAGCCCGGTCCAGGTTACTGGTTCCGGGCTTGGCTCTGTGATTATTTACACAGCTACGGCACTAGGCGGCATACGCGTCCAGGGCCGGGAGGGATCATCGCCACCCGGAAGACAAACGCCACCAGCGCCACGAGGCGCCGAGCATTTGGTTCTGGATGGAAACGTTCATTGAGCTTTGTTCAGTATTGAATTCGCGGTGCGCCGCCGGGTGTTCAGGAGCCTGTTCTTGCCGCGTTCTGGTTTTGATTCCAGAGCGCGACCCACTGGGCGGCGGCGACTAGCGTGTCAACTATACCATCGACATCCAGCTCGCGCACGTCCCGGCCTTCGTTGTAACCATAAGGCACGACCAGGACCTGGGTGCCGGCGCTGCGGCCGGCCTGGGCGTCATTGACCGAATCGCCGATGGTCACGGCTTCGTGCATGGCGACGCCGAGCAGGTCGCAGGCATGCACCACCTGATCCGGATCGGGCTTGCGGCGCTCGCAGGTGTCGCCGCAGACCACGGCGTCGAAAAAGCCCGCCAGGCCCGTGCGCTGCAGCAGCGGCAGGGTGAATTCGGTGGGCTTGTTGGTGACGACGGCCAGCTTCAGCCCTTGCTCGCGCATGAGCTTCAGGCCGTCGATGACGCCGGGATAGATCTGCGCCTTTTCGCCATTGGACAAGTGGTAATGGCGATAGAAGGCGGCGCGGGCCACGTCGAACTCGGCGGCCGAGGGGTCGGCTGCATCCAGGCTGCCGGCCAGGCTGCGGCGCACCAGGTTGTCCACGCCCTTGCCCACGAAGGTGGCCACCACGTCTTCGCGCAGGGGCGACATGCCCAGTTCCACGCGCATGGCATTGGCGGCGAAGGCCAGGTCGGGAATCGAATCCAGCAGGGTGCCGTCCAGGTCCAGCAGCGCGGCGCGAAAAGCGGTCATGTCGGTTCCCCGGCTCAGATGGCGGTGGTTTCGCCGATGGCGATCTGTTCGCGCATGGACTTGATGATGCCGGCATAGTCCGGCTTGCCGAAGATGGCGGAGCCGGCCACGAAGGTGTCGGCGCCGGCGCGGCGGATTTCAGCGATGTTGTCGATCTTCACGCCGCCGTCGACCTGCAGCACGATTTCCTGGCCGCCGGCCTGCGTCCAGGCGTCGATGCGGGCGCGCGCCTCGCGCAGCTTGGTCAACGCACCCGGGATGAAGCTCTGGCCGCCGAAGCCCGGATTCACCGACATGATCAGGATCAGGTCGATCTTGTCCATCACGTAGTCCAGGTAGGACAGCGGGGTGGCGGGATTGAACACCAGGCCGGCCTTACAGCCGTTTTCACGGATCAGCGACAGCGTGCGGTCCACGTGGCGGCTGGCGTCCGGGTGGAAGCTGATGTAGTCGGCGCCGGCCTTGGCGAACATCGGCACCAGGTCATCCACCGGTTCCACCATGAGATGCACGTCGATCGGCACCTGGACGTGGGGGCGGATGGCCGCGCACACCATCGGGCCGATGGTCAGATTGGGGACATAGTGGTTGTCCATCACGTCCACGTGGATCCAGTCGGCGCCGGCGGCGACGACGTTGCGGACTTCCTCGCCCAGGCGGGCGAAGTCGGCCGACAGGATGCTGGGGGTGATGCGGGTGGAAGCCTGTTGGGTAGACATGATGTTCGGGATCGGGGAGGGCATAATGTGCCATTATTGCAGTTTGAGGCGCGGTACCGGGAATGGCCCGGCCCGGCGGGTCCGGGAACCGTGTCTTTTCCAGCGTCAGGCGCCGTACCACGGCCGCCCGCCAGCACCACACAGGGAAGGACTGTGAAACCTTACGACCTGAGCGTCTCTGTCTCTCCGCGCTTCGTGCCTGAACAGTCCGATCCTGGCGAACAGCAGTTCGTGTTCGCCTATACCGTCCGCATCACCAATACCGGCGAGCATCCCGCCCAGGTGATCAGCCGCCATTGGATTATCACCGACGGCAACCAGCGCGTGCAGGAAGTGCGCGGGCTGGGCATCGTCGGGCAGCAGCCCTTGCTCGCGCCCGGTGAAACCTTCGAGTACACCAGCGGCTGTCCCCTGCCCACGCCGGTGGGCACGATGCGCGGCACTTACCACTGCGTCGGCGAGAACGGCATTCCGTTCGAAGTGCCGATCTCCGAATTCGTCCTGGCCATGCCGCGTACCCTGCATTGAATGGCCCGGCTATCCGTCGCACGTTTTTTCATTTGCTCATGAAGCGCATTCTCAGTCTGTCCGTGCTGTCCGTCCTGCTGGCGGCATGTTCCACCCCCTCCGATATCCCTCCCGACTCCGGTTCGACCGGCATCCCCGGCCCGTCCGCGCCCGCAGCCGACGGCCCGCTGGTGGTGCCGTCGCTGGCGTCCTTGCCCGATACCCCGCCGCGCGCGCTGGCGGGCAAGTACAAGGCGGCGAACTGGGCCGAGATGCCCGGCTGGACCAACGATGACCTGTCGCGCTTCTGGCCCCTGTTCCTGCGCAATTGCCGCGGCCTGATGCGGCCGACCAGCGGCAACCTGGCCGCGCCGGCGCGCGCCACGCCGCGGGCCTGGCAGCCGGTCTGCGCCGCCGCCGCGGATCCGTCCCGCGCGCCTGCCGCGGGCGATGGCGAGGGCGTGCGCCGCTTCCTCCAGACCTATCTGCAGCCCTGGCGCCTGAACGCGGCCGACGGCAAGCCGGCCGCCAATACCGTGACGGGCTATTACGAGCCCCTGGTGCGCGGCTCGCGCCGCCAGGGCGGCAGCCATCAATGGCCGCTGTACACCGTGCCGGCGGACCTGCTGACCATCGACCTGGGTTCGATCTATCCGGAACTGGCGGGCAAGCGCGTGCGCGGCAAGCTGGACGGCAAGCGGGTGGTGCCCTATGACTCGCGCGCCGCCATCGAATCGTCAGGCCGCCGTCCGCCCGTGCTGGTGTGGGTGGACGACCCCGTCGACAACTTCTTCCTGCAGGTGCAGGGCTCGGGCCGTGTGCAGCTGACCGACGGCCCCGATTCCGGCAAGACCATCCGCGTGGCCTACGCCGACCATAACGGCCAGCCTTATGCCTCGATTGGCCGCTGGCTGATCGACCGGGGCGAGCTGTCGGCCGACCAGGCCTCCATGCAGAACATCCGCGCCTGGGCCCAGCGCAATCCCAAGCGCGTGCCGGAAATGCTCAACGCCAACCCGGCGGTGGTGTTCTTCCGCGAAGAGGCGGTGGTCGACCCGGAGCAAGGCCCCAAGGGCGCCTACGCCGTGCCGCTGGCCCCCATGCGTTCGATCGCGGTCGACGCGGGCTTCGTGCCGCTGGGCACGCCGGTATTCCTGGCCACCACCTATCCCGCGTCCGACCGGCCGCTGCAGCGCCTGGTGCTGGCCCAGGACACGGGCACGGCCATTCGCGGCGCCGCGCGCGCCGACTTCTACTGGGGCTACGGCGACGATGCCGGCCAGCAAGCCGGCCGCATGAAGCAGCGCGGCCAGATGTGGGTGCTGTGGCCGAAACAGGCCGGGGAGCCGAGCGCAAGATGAGCCATCAGATCGTCGTTTGCGGGGCCGGCATCGTCGGCCTGTCCACTGCCCTGGCGCTGGCCCGCCGCGGCCAACGCGTGGCCGTGCTGGCGCCGCGCGCCAGCGTGCCGCCGGCCGATCCCGACCGCTACCATCCGCGCGTCTACGCCATTTCGCCCGCCAGCCAGCGCTTTCTGGCCGAACTCGGGGTGTGGGACGCCATGCCCGCGTCCCGGCTGACGCCGGTCAACGCCATGGAAATCCACGGCGACGCCGACGGCCAGGTGAATCTGAGCGCCTGGCAGGCGGCGCTGCCGCAACTGGCCTGGATCGTCGAGTCCGGCGAAATCGAGCGCGTGCTGATCCAGGCCGTCCGCATGTTCGGCATTCCCTGGCTGGAGGACCGCTGCACGGGTTACCGCGACGGCGCCATCGACACCGAAAGCGGCACGCGCATCGAGGCCGAGCTGTTCGTGGGCGCCGATGGCGCGGCGTCGCCGCTGCGCGAGGCCGCCGGCCTGAAGCATGAATCCGTGTCCTATGACGACACGGGTCTGGTGGTGCATCTGGACGCCGAGCGTTCACATCAGGGCGCCGCCTTCCAGTGGTTCCGCGATGACGGCGTGCTGGCTCTGCTGCCGCTGCCCGATACCTCCGCCGGTGCGCAGGTTTCCATGGTCTGGTCCATGCGCACCGAACTGGCCCAGGCGCTGCTGGCCTTGCCGTCCGAGGAGCAGGCTGCCCGCCTGGAAACCCTGCTGGCCGACGCCGCCGAAGGTCGCCTGGGCGCGCTGAAGGTCCGCAGCAAGCTGCATGGATTCCCCTTGACGCTGGAGCGCGCCCAGATGGTTGCGCCCGGCATCGCGCTGGCGGGCGACGCGGCGCACCGCCTGCACCCGCTGGCAGGCCAGGGGCTGAACCTGGGCCTGGGCGACGTCGAGGCCCTGGCCCGCGTCGTCGCCGGCCGCGAAGCCTACCGTGCGGCGGGCGACCTGCGCGTGCTGCACCGCTACCAGCGCGCGCGCGCCGAGCCGGTGCTGGCCATGCGCCTGGCCACCGACGGCCTGCACAAGCTGTTCGCGTCGCGGGCGACGCCGCTGGTCTGGCTGCGCAATGCCGGCATGCACTGGGTCGAACGGGCGCCTCTGATCAAGCGCCGCCTGATCACCGGCGCTTCGGCCAACTAGGGCCGGATCCGTCCCGCGGAACCTCGCCCGCGGGCGGATTGTCTGACTCATAGGGGGCGCCTGCCCGTGCAGGCCGGATTCGCCCAGGCGCGGATCGGTTACCCTTTCCGTACAAGAACACGATAGATAAGTACAGGAGTACCGATGAATTTCCGCATATCCGCCACCTTGGCCGCTTGTTTCCTGGCCGCGGGCCTGGGCATGTCCGCCGGCGCGGCGGCCCAGGGCGACAAGTCCGTCTCCACCCAGTCCGTGGGCCAGCCCGGCAAGGGCGACAAGAGCTACTCCACCACCCAGGTGGCGCCGGCCGATCCCGTGGCGGACGCGGTCAAGGACCGCTTCCGCCAGCGTTTCGACGGCATGGATGTCACGGCCGTGCGCCGCACGCCCTACGGGCTGTTCGAAGTGCAGCTGGGCATGGACCTGATCTATACGGATGAAAAGGTGACCTGGGTCATGGAAGGTCCGTTGATCGACGCCATGACGCGCCGCGACGTCACCCGCGAAACGCAGGAGCGCCTGAGCGCCGTGTCGTTCGACCAGCTGCCGCTGGACCTCGCCATCAAGCAGGTCAAGGGCGACGGTTCGCGCAAGGTCGCGATTTTCGAAGACCCCAATTGCGGCTACTGCAAGCAATTGCGTAAGACGCTGGAAAACGTCGACAACATCACCGTCTACACCTTCCTCTATCCCATCTTGTCGCCCGATTCCAAGGACAAGGTGCGCGACGTGTGGTGCTCGAAGGACCCGGGCGCGACCTGGGACGACTGGATGCTGCGCGGCAAGAAGCCCGCCACCGCGAATTGCGACGTACCCGAGGACAAGCTGCTGGCCCTGGGCCAGAAGCTGATGGTGCGCGGCACGCCGACCACGTTCTTTGCAGACGGCTCGCGCGTCAGCGGCGCCTTGCCGCTCGAGCAATTCAAAGCCCGCTTGAACTGACCGGCGCGCGGCGCCGGCCGGGAGGCTGGCGCCACAGGCGCCAAGCCCCCGGAGACAGCTCTTGAAAATCGCAATACTCGACGATTACCACGACGTAGCCAAGCGCTATGCGGATTGGACCTCGCTGGGCGGCAACGCCGAGGTGCGGATCTTCAACAACTTCATTCCCGAGGGGCAGGTCGAGCCCACGCTCGAACCCTTCGAGGTGATCGTCGCGATGCGCGAGCGCACACCATTCCCTGCGGAACGGATCCGCGCGCTGCCGAACCTGCGCCTTTTGGTCACGACCGGCATGCGCAACAACGCCATCGACATGCAGGCTTGCGCCGAGCAGGGCATCGTCGTGTGCGGCGCGCCCGGCAGCGCCGAGGCCAACACCGCCACGGCTGAATTGGCCTGGGCGCACATCCTCGGCCTGTTCAAGCATCTGCCCACCGAAGACGCCGCCATGCGCCGCGGCATGTGGCAGACGGGCATGCCCGAGCCGCTGGCGGGCAAGCGCCTGGGCGTGCTGGGTCTGGGCAAGCTGGGCGCGGCGGTGGCCAAGGTGGGGCTGGCCTTCGGCATGGACGTGGTGGCCTGGAGTCCCAACCTGACCGATGAGCGCGCCGAGGCGGCGGGCGTGAAGCGGGTGGACAAGCACGAGCTCTTCGCCACGTCCGACGTCGTCAGCCTGCATCTGATCCTGTCCGAACGCAGCCGCCATGTGGTCGACGCGGCAGCCCTGGCCGCGATGAAGCCGACCGCCTACCTGGTCAACACCTCGCGCGCCGGTCTGGTGGATCAGGAAGCCTTGATGGACGCGCTGGTGAAGTTCCGCATCGCCGGCGCCGGCCTGGACGTCTATCCCGAGGAACCGCTGTCGCCCACGGATTCCGTGCGCGACCTGGACAACGTGATCCTGACGCCGCACCTGGGCTACGTCAGCCGCGAGAACTTCGAAGCCTTCTACCAGAACGCGCTGGAGGCGGTGAAGGCGTGGAAGTCGGGCCAGCCGATTCGCGTGCTGAACGCGTAGGCGTAGCGCCTGCAAATGAAAAAGGCTGCCCTGGGCAGCCTTTTTCAATTCCCGCGCGCCGTTTTCAGCTGCGCGTGAACGTCACCTTCTTCTCGACGATGGCGCCGGGCTCCAGCGCTTGCGGTGTATCGCCACAGGCTTCGCCGGCATCTTCCTGCGGGTCTTCGGCATCGAACGCCGTGTCGCCATTGGCGTCAGGCAGACCGGTGGGCTTCAAGCCCACGAAGTCGAACAGGTCGCGGTCCATCAAGTGCGAAGGCACCACGCGCGACAGCGCGTTGAACACGTTCCACGAGCGGCCCGGATGCTGCTTGTCCCATTCCTTGATCATGCGGCCCACTTCCTTGCGCTTCAGGTTCTCTTGCGAACCGCAGAGATTGCAGGGAATGATGGGGAACTGCTTGAGTTCGGCGTAGGCGATCAGATCGGTTTCCGGCACATAGGCCAGGGGTCGGATCACTGTGTGGCGGCCGTCGTCGGACACCAGCTTGGGCGGCATGCCCTTGGCCTTGCCGCCGTAGAACAGGTTCAGGAAGAACGTGCCCAGGATGTCGTCGCGGTGATGGCCCAGCGCGATCTTGGTCGCGCCCAGTTCGGAGGCGACGCGGTACAGGATGCCGCGGCGCAGGCGCGAACAGAGCGAGCACATGGTCTTGCCCTCTTCCAGCACGCGCGTGACGATGGAATACGTGTCCTGCGTCTCGATGTGGAAGGGCACGCCCAGTTCCGTCAGGTACTGGGGCAGGATGTGGTCGGGAAAGCCCGGCTGCTTCTGGTCCAGGTTGACCGCGATCAGCTCGAACTTGAAGGGAGCGCGCTTCTGCAGCTGCAGCAGGATGTCCAGGAGCGCGTAGGAGTCCTTGCCGCCCGACAGGCAGACCATGACGCGGTCGCCTTCTCCAATCATGTTGTAGTCGGACAGGGCGCGCGTGGTTTCGCGGGCCAGGCGCTTGGTCAGCTTGTTGCCTTCGTGGCGGGCCTTTTCTTCGGCCTCGGTGCGAAAGCGCACCTCGGGGGTAGCTATGTCGTTCATGGTCAGCGAGTGATCTGGATTTCCACGCCCACCGCCGCGCAGTCGGAAAAGGCCATGGGCTTGCTGATGCGCAGGCGCAGCGCGCGGATTTCCTGGAAGTCGGCCAGCAGGCGCGCCGCGACCTGCTCCGACAGGGTTTCGATCAGGTTCACGTGCGCCTGCGTGCATTCTTCCACGATGGCCTCGCGCAGCCGGCGGTAGTCCAGCACGCTGTGGATGTCATGGTCGTCGACCGAGCGCTGGATGTCCACGTCGAAGTCGGCGTCGACATGCAGGGGCTGGGTGGCGCGGCGCTCGTGCTCGAGGATGCCGATGCGGGCGTCGAGCGCGAGCCCGGAAAGAATGATGCGGCGTGTAGGCATGATGAAAACCTGGGTGGGGTAGCCCGGAATTGTAAGGCGACAGCGGAACGGGGGCGGCGCGCTGGCTACAATCCGGCCATGTCCGGGCGTCCGCGAGGCGCCGGCGCAGTCAATAAGGGGTGAAATGCAACAGATGCACGATTCGGTCATTGTAGGCGGCGGCCCCGCCGGCGCCTCCTGCGCCCTGTGGTTGGCGCGCCTGGGCCTGTCCCCGCTATTGGTCGAGGCTGGCCCCCGGCTGGGCGGGCTGGGCAATGACAATCCCTTCGCCGACGACTGGATCGCCGTGCTGCCCGGCGTGACCGGGCAGCAGGTGGCCGCCAATATCGACGCCAGCGTGCGCGCGGCCGGCGTGCCGCTGCGGCTGGAAACCCGCGTAACCGGGGTGCGTCCCTGCAAGGGCGGCATCGAGGCCACGCTGGCAGGCGCCGACGGCGCCGAATCCCTGGTGCGCGGGCGCACCCTGGTGATCGCCTCGGGCGTGCGCGCCAAGGGGCTGCCGGACCATCCGCCGGGCGCATCCTGGCCCGGCGTGCTGATCGGCCCGGGCTCGCCCATCGTGGCGCAGGACTATTCGGGCCTGTCGGTGGCGGTGCTGGGCGGCGGCGACAACGCCTTCGAAAACTACGTCTACGTGCGTAACCGCGGCGCCCGCAGCGTGCATCTCTATGCCCGCAGCGTCCGCGCCCAACAGCAATGGGTGACGCGCGCCGGCCGCGAAGGCGTGCATATCGGACCGTACAAGGTGGACCCTGCCACCCGCAGCGTGGACGGCAAGCAGTACGACCTGATCCTGGTCTTCTACGGCTGGGAGCCCCAGGCCGGCTTTGCCGACAGCCTGCACCTGGCCCGCGACGAGCGCGGCTACATCTGCACGGACTTCGCCACCGCCGAAACCAGCGTGCCCGACATCTACGCTGTGGGCGAGGTGGCGCACCGCATGCATCCCTGCGTGGTCACCTCCATGGCCGACGGCGTGGTCGCGGCCAAGGCCATCCAGCGCCGCTGGGAGCGCGGCGCGGAGTAGGGACGCGGGCTTCAGGCCGTGAGCAGGAATTCCAGCACCGCGGCCTCGAACGCCTCGGGCAATTCGATGTTCGCCAAGTGCACGGCCGGCAGCGTCAGCAGCCTGGCGCCAGGGATGGCGGCGGCGATCTGCTCGCCGTGGCTGGCTGCGGTGACCGTGTCGTGCTGGCCCGCGATGACCAGCGTCGGATTCGGGATCAGCGCCATGGTGCGACGCAGGTCGAAGTCCCGCACGGCGGCGAATGCGCCCGCCAGGCCATGCTTGTCGGTGTTCAGCAGCATGGTGCGGAACGGCTCGACGGCGGGATTGCTCTGCTGCAGCCAGGACGCGGGAAACCAGTTCTTCAGGAAGGTCTCGGCCGTTTCCGACATGTTCTCTGCCCGCAGCGTGGCGGCGATGCGTTCGTCCCATTGCGGCACGGGTCCCAGATAGGCCGAGGTATTGCTCAGGACCAGGCGATGGATGCGCTGTGGCGCATGCACGCCCAGCCATAGACCGACGATGCCGCCCAGCGACAGCCCCAGGAAATGCGCGCGCTCGATGCCCAACCCGTCCATCAGCTCCAGCACGTCGCGGCCCAGGCGGTCAAGCGAGTAAGGACCTTGCGGCACGCTGGACGCGCCATGGCCGCGGTAGTCATAGCGCAGCACGCGGAAGTGGCGAGTCAGCGCGGGAATCTGTGCGTCCCACATGTGCAGCGTGGTGCCGATGGAGTTCGCCAGCACCAGCGTGGGCAGATCCGCACGGCCATCGTAACGGTAGGCGATGCGCGCGCCGTCGCCGGCGGTGTAGTAGGAGATGTCTTGCATGATGCTTGGCCTCGCGGTGGTTGGTGTGAGGCAAATCGTAGTTGCGCGCCGTTAGAGAAAAAATTACAAAGTTTGCACAATCATTGTCGGAAAAACAGACATGAGCGAATTCACGCTGCACGATCTCCAATGCTTCGACGCGGTGGCGCGCGCCGGCGGCTTTCAGGCGGCCGCGGCAACGCTGCACCGTTCGCATCCGGCGGTATTCGCCGCCGTGGCCAAGCTGGAACGGCAGTTGGATCTGGCCTTGCTGGACCGCAGCGGCTACCGCGTGAGCCTGACAGCCGCGGGGCAGTCCTTCCATGCGCGCGCGCAAGCGCTGCTGCGCGAGCTGACCGCCTTGCGCGCGCACGCCGAACAACTGGCCATGGGCGAGGAAACCGAGCTGCGCATCGTGATCGGCGACTTCTGTCCGCGCCCCTACGTGCTGGGCTTGCTGAGCCGCTTTTTCGCGGACTGTCCGGCCACGCGCCTGGACCTGCACTTCGAGGCCGTGTCCGGGCCGCAGGAACGCCTCTACGACGGCGAGGCCGACCTCATCCTGCATCGCGTCGCCAAGAACGACGCCCGCATCGAATGGGTCGACCTGGCCAAGGTGCCTTTCGTACCCGTAGTGGCGCCGGGCTTTCTGCGTGAACCCGTACCGCGCGCGATCAAGCCCGCGCTGATGCGCGACTACACGCAATGCGTCATGCGCGACACCGCCAGGCACATGCCGCCGCAGGATTACTTCACCGTGGAAGGCGCGCGCCAGTGCACGGTGGCGGACCAGCTGATGAAGAAGGAAATCATCCTGCAAGGCATGGGCTGGGGTCACATGCCGCGTTTTCTCGTCGAAGACGAACTGCGCGACGGACGTCTGATCTCGATCGCCAACCGCCATCTGCCGGGCAGTGTCGAAGAGCTGGTCGCCGCGCGCCGCACGGACCGCGCGCAAGGCCCGGTCTCGAACCGCTTGTGGCACTACTTGCAGAATGCCGCGCCAGCCTTGCGCCGCGCCCTGGCAGCGAGCCGCGGCCGCTAAGGGAAAATACGCATGGCATAGCGCCACACGCTTCTTCAGAATGCCTTCCAGACGCAAGTTCGTCTTCAAATTTTCGCCGACTGCCAGTGTTGCCAGTCAGGCGTAGGGCAAAAAGGCCCGAGCCGGAATTTCCGGCTCGGGCCTTTTCGTTTTCCGTTTGTCCATCGCTTTTCTTCGAATGGCGTTTCGCTGCGCCGTGGGCGCAGCTTTGCCTGAAGAAACGTGGCAGGCAGCGGGCGGACGGCAGTCGTCGTGATGTGGTGGGCAAAGGCGCCTGCCCAATCCCGGGCAGTTCAGGGCTTGCGTGCAAACCCTAGCCGGAGGCTTGCCTTCAGAAACGCACAGGAGCGCAACGATGAGCGTATACAACCGCCGCCGCTTTCTGCAGCACAGCGGCTCCATGGTCCTACTGAGCGCCGCGTCGGGGATGGCAGCCTTGCCCCGCCAGGCTTACGCCCAAGACACAGTCAAACTGGGCCTGCTGCATTCGCTGTCCGGCACCATCGCCATCGCCGAGGCGTCGCTGGTGGACGCGGAGAAGCTGGCGATCGAAGAGATCAACGCCTCGGGCGGCGTGATGGGGCGCAAGATCGAACCCGTAGTCGAAGACGGCGCGAGCGAGAACGCCGTGTTCGCCGAGAAAGCGCGCAAGCTGCTCGACCGCGACAAGGTCGCCGCCATCGTGGGCTGCTATACCTCGGCTTCGCGCAAGGCGCTGCTGCCGGTGCTCGCGCGCAGCAAGGGCCTGCTGTACTACCCCACCTACTACGAGGGCCAGGAGCAGGACGCGCGGGTGTTCTATCCATCGCAGGAAGCCACGCAGTCCGTGATCGCGGCGGTGGAGTGGATGGCGCGTGAGAAGGGCAAGACCTTTTTCCTGATCGGTTCCGACTACATCTATCCGCGCACCTGCAACAAGATCGCCAAACCGGCCATTGCCCGCATGAATGCCAAGGTGGTGGGCGAAGAGTACGCGCCGTTGGGCCATACCGAGTTCTCTTCCATCATCAACAAGATCAAGGCGGCCAAGCCCGAGTGCATCTACAGCACCGTAGTGGGCGGCTCCAACGTGGCGTTCTACAAGCAGCTGCGCGCCGCCGGCCTGGACGGCACGCGCGTGGTGCTGCTGTCCACCGTGGTGTCCGAGAACGAGATCGAAGGCATCGGCAAGGACAACGCGGCGGGCTACTACGCCTGCATGGGTTACTTCCAGAGCCTGCAGAATCCGGCCAACGAAAAATTCGTCAAGGCCTTCAAGGCCAAGTACGGCCAGGACCGCGTCATCGGCGACCCGATGGAGGTTGCCTACAACAGCGTGTACCTGTGGAAGCTCGGCGTGGAGAAGGCCGGTTCGTTCGATCCCGACAAGGTGATCGCGGCCTCCGCCGGGCTGACACTGCAGGCGCCGGAGGGGACCGTGCGCGTGCACGAGACCAACCATCACGTCTGGAAGAAGGTGCGGGTGGGCCGGGCGCGGCCGGACGGGCAGTTCGACATCGTCTGGGAATCGGCCGACCTGATCGAGCCCAATCCCTTCCCGAAGCTGTAGCCCGCGCTTGCGGATGTGCGCAAGCCCTTGGCCGGCGGCCTTGCCGCCGGCGCAGCCAGGAACGTGACCATGAATATCGACATCGCGGCAATGCAGCTGTTCAACGGGATCAGCCTGTTCAGCATCCTCCTGCTGATGGCGATCGGCCTGGCCGTCGTGTTCGGCCTGATGGGCGTCATCAACATGGCGCACGGCGAGCTGATGGCCATGGGCGCCTACACCACCTACCTGGTCGCGCTGGCGTTTCAGCATTGGGCCCCCGGCTGGATGGACGTCTACCTGTTCGCGGCCATTCCGCTGGCGTTCCTGGTCACCTTCGCCTTCGGCTATGTGCTGGAGCGCGGCTTCATCCGCTGGTTCTACAACCGCCCGCTGGACACGCTGCTGGCGACCTGGGGCCTGAGCCTGATCCTGCAACAGGCCTACCGTTCGCTGTTCGGTGCGCAGGAGGTCAGCGTGCCGCTGGCCTCCTGGCTCAGCGGCGCGTGGGAGCCCACGCCCGACCTGCAGTTCCCGCTGAACCGCATCTTCATCCTGGGCCTGACGCTGCTGGTGGCGGTGGGCGTGTATCTGCTGCTTTACCGCAGCGCGTGGGGACTGCGCGTGCGCGCCGTCACCCAGAACCGCGCGATGGCGGGCGCCGTTGGCATCAACACGCGGCGCGTGGACGCGCTGACCTTCGCGCTGGGCTCCGGCCTGGCAGGCATCGCCGGCTGCGTCTTCACCATGATCGGGTCGACCAACCCCGGCACGGGCCAGCTCTACATCGTCGATTCATTCATCGTGGTGGTATTCGGCGGCGTCCAGAGCCTGCTGGGAACGGCGTTCTCCGGCCTTGCGATCGCACAGTCGCAGACCACGCTGGAATACCTGATGAGCGGCTCGATGGCCAAGGTCACGATCCTGGTCCTGGTGATCCTGGTCCTCTATTTCCGCCCGAACGGGCTGTTCGCCAACAAGACTCGGGGGTGATGCGATGAAGGCCCTGCACCGGAAAACCGAAGAGATCGCGATCCTGCTGGTCGCGGCGCTGATCCTGGCCGTCCTGCCCCTGTCGCTGGATCCGTTCCGGTTGAACCTGGTCGGCAAGTACATGGCGTTTGCCTTCGTGGCGATAGGCATCGTGCTGACCTGGGGCTACAGCGGCGTGCTGAGCCTGGGCCAAGGAATTTTCTTTGGACTGGGCGGGTACATGATGGCCATGTTCCTGAAGCTGGAGGCGTCCGCGCCGGAGCTGCCCGACTTCATGGTTTGGAGCAGCGTGGAGAGCCTGCCGGTCTGGTGGCAGCCATTCCATTCGCTGACGTTGACGCTGCTGCTGATCGTGGTCCTGCCGGGACTGGCGGCCTATCTGTTTTCGTTGGCGATCTTCCGCAAGCGGGTCAGCGGCGTGTATTTCGCCATCGTCACGCTGGCCCTGGCAATGACGCTGACCGTGCTCATCATCGGCCAGCAGGGAGACACAGGCGGCGCCAACGGCATTACCGACTTCCGCACGCTGCTGGGCTGGGACATCGTCGGCGATGAAGGCAAGCAGGCGCTGTACTTCATCGAAGCCGGCGCGCTGGTCGTGGCGATGCTGGCGGCGCTGGCGATTGTGCGCAGCCGGCTGGGCAAGATCCTGATCGCCATCCGCGACCGCGAGGACCGCGTGCGGTTCTCGGGCTACGACACCGCGCACGTAAAGGCCTGCATCTTTTGCGTGGCGGCGATCCTGTCCTCCATCGGCGGCGCCTTCTTCACGCTGCAGGTGGGCCTGATCTCTCCGGGCGCGATCGGCGTGGTCGCGTCGATCGAGATGGTGATCTATGCGGCGGTCGGCGGCCGGCTTTCGATTCCCGGGGCCGTGGTCGGGGCCTTGCTGATCGGCTTTCTCAAGTCCTATCTGTCAGAGACGTTCCCGGAAGTCTGGCTGTATTTCCTGGGGGCCATTTTTATTGCGGTCGTCGTGGTCATGCCCAACGGCCTGGCCGGCGTGTTCGGCCAGATTCAGGCGCGCCGCGCCGCGGGGAGCGTGCGATGAGTGCCACCCTGGACCTGCAGGAGCCCGCCAGCATGGAAATGAGCAGCGACCGCCCGGCGCCCGGCGCCATCCTGAGCGTCGAGGACCTGACGGTCTCGTTCGACGGTTTTCGCGCCGTGGACGGCTTGAGCCTGCGCGTGGCGCAGGATGAGCTGCGCGTCATCATCGGCCCGAACGGCGCGGGCAAGACCACGCTGCTGGACATCATCTGCGGCAAGACCCGGCCTTCAGCGGGCCGCGTGATGTTCCAGGGGCGCGACCTGGTGCGCATGGCGGAATTCGACATCGTGCGCGCCGGCGTCGGACGCAAATTCCAGACGCCGTCGGTCTATGAAGACCTGACGGTGCTGGAGAACTTCGAGATCTCGCTGCCGAACGCGCACGGGGTGGTGCGCTCGCTGCGATTCCGGCGCACGGCCGAAATCCGCGAACGCATCCAGGACATGGCGGGGCAGGTGTTCCTGCAGGACCGCCTGGCGGAAAAGGCGGGCCGCCTGAGCCACGGCCAGAAGCAATGGCTGGAGATCGGCATGCTGCTGATGCAGAACCCGCAGTTGCTGTTGCTGGATGAACCCGTGGCCGGCATGAGTCCGCGCGAACGCGAACAGACGGCCGAGCTCCTGGCGCGCATCTCGCGCGGCAAGTCGATGGTGGTCATCGAGCACGACATGGATTTCGTCAAGCGCATCGCGCACAAGGTCACCGTGTTGCATCAGGGCCGCTTGCTGAGCGAAGGCACGGTGGCCGAGGTGCAGGCCGATCCGCGCGTGCTGGACGTGTACCTGGGCCATTGAGAGGAGGGCGCGCCATGTTCCAGATCGACAAGTTGAACGTGAGCTACGGCGAATCGCACGTCGTCCACGACGTGTGCTTCGACGTGGCGCCACGGGAATCCGTGGCCATCATGGGCCGCAACGGCATGGGCAAGACCACCTTGCTCAAGGCGCTGATCGGCATGCTGCGGTCGGGTTCGGGCAGCATCCGGCTGGATGGCGTGGAGCTGGCCGGCATGGAGAGCTACCAGCGCGTGCGCAGCGGGCTGGCCTTCGTGCCGCAGGGCAGGATGATCTTTCCCTTCCTGACCGTGGAGCAGAACATCCTGACCGGCGCGGAGCGCAGCGGCCTGAAGGCCGTGCCGGAATACCTGTACCGCTTTTTCCCGGTGCTGCACGAGATGCGCCGGCGCAAGGGCGGCAACCTGTCCGGCGGGCAGCAGCAGCAACTGGCGATCGCTCGCGCGCTGATTTCCGATCCGCGCGTGCTGATCCTGGACGAACCCACCGAGGGCATCCAGCCTTCCATCATCAAGGACATTGCGCGGGTCCTGAACGCGCTGCGCGAGGAACGCGGCTTCGCCATCGTCGTGTCGGAACAGATGCTGAGCTTCGCGCTGGACCTCGCGGACCGCTTCCTGGTGATAGACCGGGGCCGCATCGTGCACGAAGCCTGCCGCGAGAGCCTGGACCAAGACAAAGTCAGATCTTTCCTGACGGTATGACCGTCAACCACCGAGGAGCATTGTCATGAGACACGGAGATATCTCCAGCAGCAACGATTGCGTGGGCGTGGCCGTCGTGAACTACAAGATGCCGCGGCTGCATACCCGCGCGGAGGTGATGGAGAACGCCCGCAAGATCGCCGACATGGTCGTGGGCATGAAGCGCGGCCTGCCCGGCATGGACCTGGTCATCTTCCCCGAGTACTCCACCCACGGCATCATGTACGACGCCAAGGAAATGTATGAAACCGCTTCGGCCATCCCGGGCGAAGAGACCGCGGTGTTCGCCGACGCCTGCCGCAAGGCCAACGTATGGGGCGTGTTCTCGCTGACGGGCGAGCGCCACGAAGAGCATCCGAACAAGGCGCCGTACAACACCCTCATCCTGATGAACAACAAGGGCGAGATCGTGCAGAAGTACCGCAAGATCATGCCCTGGGTGCCGATCGAAGGCTGGTATCCGGGCGATTGCACCTATGTGTCGGAAGGCCCCAAGGGCTTGAAGATCAGCCTCATCATCTGCGACGACGGCAATTACCCTGAGATCTGGCGCGATTGCGCCATGCGCGGCGCCGAGCTGATCGTGCGCTGCCAGGGCTATATGTATCCGGCCAAGGACCAGCAGGTCATGGTGTCCAAGGCCATGGCGTGGATGAACAACGTCTATGTGGCGGTGGCCAATGCCGCGGGCTTTGACGGCGTGTATTCCTATTTCGGCCATTCGGCCATCATCGGCTTCGACGGCCGCACGCTGGGCGAATGCGGTGAAGAAGACATGGGCGTGCAATACGCCGAGTTGTCCACCAGCCTGATCCGCGACGCGCGCAAGAACATGCAGTCGCAGAACCACCTGTTCAAGCTGGTGCACCGCGGCTACACCGGCAAGATCAATTCCGGCGAAGAGGCCACGGGCGTCGCGGCCTGCCCGTACAACTTCTACGCCAACTGGATCAACGATCCGGAGGGCACGCGCAAGATGGTCGAGTCCTTTACCCGGTCCACCGTGGGCACGCCGGAGTGCCCCATGGAAGGCATCCCCAACGAGGACGCCAAGCACCGCTAGGCATGCCTGCCGACCATCCGGTCCGTCCGGCCCGCCGCGCCGGACGGACGCCTTCCGAGGACATGAACCGTGCCGTCTCCGCTCGAAACCTACCGGATTGCGCAAGAACCCTTCTACCGTCCCACGGGACGGGAAACCGCGTTATACGAGCATGCGTACGCGCACCGGCTGCCCATGATCCTCAAGGGGCCCACCGGCTGCGGCAAGACGCGCTTCGTGGAGTACATGGCCTGGAAGCTGGGACGCCCGCTGGTCACGCTGGCCTGCAACGAGGACATGACTGCCTCCGACCTGGTGGGCCGCTACCTGCTGGATGCCGACGGCACCGCCTGGCACGACGGCCCGCTGACGCTGGCCGTGCGCCATGGCGGCATCTGCTACCTGGACGAGATCGTCGAAGCGCGCCAGGACACCACGGTGGTGATCCATCCGCTGACCGATGCCAGACGCATACTGCCTTTGGACAAGAAGGGCGAGGTGGTGCGGGCCCATCCGGACTTCCAACTGGTGGTGTCCTACAACCCCGGCTACCAGAGCAGCGCCAAGGATCTCAAGCCCTCTACCCGGCAACGCTTCGTGGCGCTGGATTTCGACTATCCGGAGCCCGGGCGCGAAGCCGAGATCGTGGCGCATGAGGCCGGCATAGACACCGGCTTGGCAGAGCGGCTGGTGCGCATCGCGCACAGTTCGCGCGAGCTCAAGCGTCACGGCTTGGACGAGGGCGTGTCCACCCGCATGCTGATCTACGCCGGCATCCTCATCCGCGACGGCGTCAGTCCCGCCGAAAGTTGCGACATGACCATGACGCGCGCGCTGACCGACGATCCCGACATGGCGGCGGCGCTGCGGTCGCTGGTCGACGCGAACCTGGAATGAACATGCGAGCCGTCCTGTCCACGGGTGAAGGGGCCGGCGCTGGCGCACGCCTGGCCGGCACGCTGGACGACAAGCTGCGCCGGCTGGCCGCGCGCGGCGGCGAGGACCAGGCGGTTCAAGCGCGGCGCTGGATCGAAGCGCTGCACCGCGAAGACCCCGATTGCGCCGCCGCGGTGGCGGAGCGCTTCGACCAGTTGATGGCGAAGCTGACGGCCGGCGGGCTGGGGCGCTGGATGCTGGCCGGCCTGCGGCGCTACGAGCGCCAGCCCGGTCCGCTGCGCGCGTATTTCCAGCTGCGCGATGCCTATGCCCGCGAGGCCTTGAACAGCGAAGCGGGCGCGCAGGAGCTGGAAGCCGCGCAGGCGGGGCTGTCGTGGCTCTTGTGCGGCCTCGCTGGCAGGGCGATGGCGGTCGAGGCCTTGCGGCGTCCGACGCTGGACGGGCCGCCGTCGCGCCCCATCCTCGCGCCTTCGCATTTGCTGGTGCCGGACAGCTATACCGTGCTGGACGGCGCCGACCGCCGGGCGTTGTACCGCGCGGCCGTGGCGCATGCAGCGGCCCATCTGCGCTACTCGCCGGCCGCGCAGCCGGTACTGAGCCTCAAGCCCATGGGCGTCGCAGTGGTGTCGGCTATCGAGGATGCGCGGGTGGAGCGGCTGCTGGCGGCCGACTATCCCGGCGTGCGCCGCTGGTTCCGGCCCTTCGTGCCGCCGCCGCCCGATCCGGCGGACCTGGGATTCGCGGCGCTGATCCAGCGCATGAGCCGGCTATTGATGGATCCGTCGCTGCACGACGACAACCATTGGGTGAACAAGGCGCGGGCGCTGTTCGAGGCGCAGGCCGCCGACCTGCGCGACACGGCGGCCTTTCGCCGCCTGGCGTCGGTGCTGGCCAACGACCTGGGCCAGATGCGGGTGCGCTTCAACCCGCAGCAGTACGCCGTGCCCGTGCCCTATCGTGACGACAACGCCTATCTGTGGGACTACGGCGACGCGGCAGAGCCGCCGCCTGAGCTGACCCTGGGATCGCAGGGTGTGGCGCCCGAGCGGCGCGACGCCGCGCCGCAAGGCCAGGACGAGCCGGCGCCAGCCGCCGGCGAAACGGAGCTGGGACGCTACCGATATCCCGAATGGGACTACAAGCTGGGCCGCAGCCGGCCGGACTGGTGCACCGTGATCGAGAAGCTGCCGGGTTGGACCGGCACGCCGCCGCCCGCGCCCGCCGGGCCTGCGCAGCGCCTGGCCCTGCCGCAGTCGCGCCGCCTGAGCCGCGCGCGCCGTTTGAGGCGCCAATGGGAGGGCGATGACATCGACCTGAACGCCGCGATCGAGGTCTTGATCGACCGGCGCCTGGACCTGGCCCCCGACGCCCGCTTCTTCATGCGGCCCGGCAGCCAGCCCTGCGCCAGCAGCACGCTGGTGCTGCTGGACCTGTCGGCGTCGGCCAACGACCTGGCGTCCGACGCAGGGGCGGCGGTGCTGGACCTGGAGAAGCGCGCGGCGATGCTGCTGGCGCAGGCCACCTCAGGCGACGGCGACCGGATTGCCGTGCACGGCTTTTGCTCGGACACGCGGGCGGCGGTGTACTACTACCGCCTGCTGGAGGCCGGCGCCCCGATCGCGGCCGCGTTGGGCCGCATAGGCGGGGCCCAGGCCCGTTATTCGACGCGCCTGGGCGCGGCGTTGCGGCATGCCGGCGCGCTGGCGCTGCAGGTGCCGGGAGAGCGGCGCGCCATCATCGTCGTGACCGATGGCGAACCCTCCGATATCGACGTGCACGACCCGCGCTATCTGGTGGACGATGCCCGCGAGGCGGTGCTGGAACTGCGCGGGCGAGGCGTCGGCGTGCATTGCGTCGCGTTGGACGCGCAGGCCGAACCGCAGCTGCGCGCGATGTTCGGTTTTCGCGGTTACCGGATCGTGACAAGCCCGGCGGCATTGCCGCAGGCGCTGATCCGCGCCTATGCCAGGACGGCGGCATGACCACCCCAGGAATCCACGTGTTGACGGCGGCTGCGGCTGTGCTGAAACTGATGAACTCGACAAAGGATGGATGTCCGCGCCAGCGGGCCTCCCGATCATGGCAAACAAAGATCCTATCCGCGTAGGCGTGTTGTTTTCCGAAACAGGTGCCACATCGACCATAGGCCGGTCTCAGCTGCATGGCACCTTGCTGGCCATCGACGAGATCAACGAGGCGGGCGGGGTGGATGGCCGCGAGATCGTGCCGGTGCGCTACGACCCGAGGTCCGACCCCGCCACCTACAGCGTGCTGGCCGAAAGACTCATCACGCAAGACCGCGTCAACGTCATATTCGGCTGCTACATGTCCAGCAGCCGCAAGGCGGTGCTGCCGGTGGTCGAGAAATGGAACCGCCTGCTGTTCTATCCGACGCTATACGAGGGGTTCGAGTTTTCGAACAACATCATCTACACCGGCGCCGCGCCCAACCAGAACAGCGTGCAGCTGGCGGAATTCATGACCGCAAACTTCGGCGCGCGGGTCTACCTGATCGGTTCGGACTACATCTATCCCTACGAGTCCAACCGCATCATGGGCGAACTGGTGCTGCAGCGGCAGGACAGCGCCAAACTGGGCGAACGCTACGTGCCCTTGACCGCGACGGAGCGCGACTACCGGGAGATCCTGGACGACATCCGCAACAAGCGGCCGGACTTCATCTTCTCCACCGTGGTGGGCAATTCCACGGCCTGCCTGTACCGCGCCTATGCGGATGCGGGCTTCGATCCGAAGACCATGCCCATCGCCAGCCTGACAACCTCCGAAGCGGAGATCTCGCAGATGGAGCCCGAGGTGGCGGCCGGCCACTTCACTTCGGCGCCGTATTTCCAATCCATCGATTCCGATATCAACCGGCGCTGCCTGGAACGATTGCGGCGGCGCTTCGGCCATGACTGCGTGCCCAACCTCTGCTGGGAAGCGGCGTACTTCCAGATGCACATCTTCGCCAACGCCTTTCGCGACACCGGCACCGACGAGATCGCGCAGATCCTTCCGCGCGTGCTGCAAAGCGAATTCCAGGCGCCGCAGGGCCGCGTGCGCATCGACCCCACCAACCACCACACCTGCCTGTATCCGCGTGTCGGCAGGGTCAACGCCAAGGGCCAATTCACCATCGTGCGCGAGGCCACGCGGTCCGTGCATCCCGATCCGTACCTGGTCACCCATTCGCTGGGCGACTGGACGGCCACCCTGAGTTCGCTGGATATCTGATGGGCGATACCGCCAGCCGCCAGCGCGCGGAGCGCGCGACGCCATCCCTGCTCAAGGACCTGCGCACGCTGCGGATCGCCGTCTATCACCCCGACGATGCCGATGGCCGCCAATTGACGCAGCAGCTGCAACGGATCGGCTGCCAGGTGCAGACCTTCTGGCCTCCGGCGCCCACCTTGCCCGAAGGGCTGGATGCGGTGTTCCTGGCCGTGCGTCCGGACGTGATCGACCTGGGTTTCGAGTGGGCCAAGAGTGAAGACGCGCCCATGGTCATCGCCATCGTCACCTACGAGAATCCAACCATCGTCGAGGCGGTGTTGCGCATCGGCGCGAAAGCGGTGCTGCCTTCGCCCGTGCGCTCGTTCGGCCTGTTGTCGTCATTGGTGGTGGCGCGCCAGGTCTACGACGACATCAAGTCGCATGCCCGGCGCCTGCGCAAGCTGGAGGGAAAACTGCTGGGCGTGCGCCGCATCGCGGAAGCCAAGAGCATCCTCATGCGCACGCGCAACGTCACCGAGGACCAGGCCTACGACCTGATCCGCGAGCAGGCCATGAACAAGCGCGTCACCACCGAAGAGATCGCCGGCGCCATCGTCAACGCCAACGAAATCCTGTCGCTGGGCAAGTAGGACGCGCCGCGCAGCCTCAGTACTTGCCCGTCAGCAGTTCGCCCGCATTGGGCACGCGCGCTTCCAGGTCCAGCACCTTCAGCATGCGGTAGACGGTGGCCGCGGCCGCTGTCACCACCGGCAGACCCAGGCGGTCCTGCACCGGCTGGATCGATGCCAGGGACGGCATCTGCACGCAGGCGGACAGCACCACCGCGTCCACGCCGCGCGTGTTCAGGCGATCCACATGGCTGGCCGGCGCCATCGGATCCTGCGCGCCAACCTTCAGGTTGTCGGGAATCTCCAGCGACAGGCTGTCCTGCACCTCGATGCCTTCGTTCTCGATGTAGTCCACCACCAGCTTGGTCAGCGGCTTCATGTAGGGCGTCAGGATCGCGACCTTGCGCGCGCCGATGGCGTGCAGGCCTTCCACCAGCGCGCCCGCGCTGGAGATGACCGGCGCCGGCGCGCCGTTGTCCACCGTGGCCTGGTGCAGGCGTTCCTGCGAGACGCGGTGATAGCCCAGCCCCTGGCTCATGATCGCCACCAGGCAGGCATAGCCCAGCACGTCCACGCGCGCATCGGACAGCTCCTGCGCGCAACGGTCCGACTCCCGGTCCATCGACGCCAGTTCCGCTGCCGTCACCTGCTTCATGCGCATGCGGCTGGAATGGAAGGTGAAGCGCTCCGGCGCGATGGTCTCGCGCAGGCGCAGCATGGCCGGGATCTCCGTTTCCATGGTGGTGTTGGAACTGGGGACGATCTGGCCGATGCGCAGGGCGCGGGGGGATGTGGTCATGGCGATGCTCCTCGAAAGGCGTGAGAGGGCCGGCCCGCTGCGGCGCGCGGGAACTCGGCAATGCGGAATGCGGATGTCAGCCGGTGGCGGTGCCTGCGGCGGCGAGCGCTGGTCTCATGGCAGGTCCCCGGATGTTTGTCGTGTGCTCTATCGGCAGGACTTATTCTGGTCGCCGGGAACGATATTTTCCAATATAGTTTTTATCTGGTTTGATATCTTTCCCAAATAACTGGCCGCCATGGAAATCCGCCAACTCCGTTATTTCGCCGTGCTGGCCGAAGAGCTGAACTTCACCCGGGCCGCGGCGCGCCTGCACATCTCGCAACCGCCGCTCAGCCTGCAGATCGCCCAGCTGGAGCGCGAACTCGAGGTCAAGCTGTTCGACCGCAACAACCGCCGCGTGACCCTGACCGAGGCCGGCGAAGCCTTCCTCAACGACGTGCGCGCGCTCCTCGCCAGCCTGAAGGACGCCACCGTCCGCGCCCGCGCCGTGGACCAGGGCCTGGCGGGCCGCATCGAGGTCGGCCTGTCCGGCTCGCACTTCATGGGCCCCGTGCCGGCGCTGATCGCCCGCTACAAGGCCTCCCATCCCCAGGTCTCGGTCCTGCTCAACGAAATGAACCCCGCCGCGCAGCTGGACGCGCTGCGCGGACACCGCATCGACGTCAGCATCTCGCGCACCGCCGTCGACGATGAAGAACTGCAGTCCATGCCCCTATGGCCCGATCCCGTCGTGGCCGTGCTCCCCAAGGGCCACCCGCTGTCCGCCCGCAAGCGGCTGGCACTCGGCGACCTCGCCGGCGAAGCCTTCGTCATGCTGCGCCAGGACACCTCCGCCTTCGCCCGCACCTTGGCCGAAACCTGCGCCCGCGCCGGCCTGCCGCTGTCAGCCGCCCAAACCGTCGCCGAAGTCCCCGCCCAACTGGCGCTGGTCGCCGCGGGCCTGGGCGTGGCCTTGGTGCCGCGTTCCGCCTGCCGCCACGCCACCGACCGCATTGCTGTTTGCACGTTGCCCGCCGACATCGCGCGCGCCATGGTCTACGCCGTCACCCGCCGGCAAGGGCGCAGGCGCGCACTGGATACGTTCCTACAGACCGCCGCACAGATGAAGGAGGAATGACGCACACCACGCGGTCATTCGACGCGTCGCGAGACCCGCCAAACTCAGAAGCAGCATCAACCAGCGCGCAGCGCCATCACCAATCGCAAGACACCGCATAAGCCCCAGCAGGCCGCCCGCGCGGCCGCCCTGGGGCGAACCCCGCAAGATCTCGCCACCCACCCAGACCGAGGCGAGAACCCCAAGCAAACAACTCGCCCCAGCGCCCGCGAAGATTCAAACAGCACAGCCTGGCGCGGCGGCCCGGCCGGTGGCGCGGGGCGTCGATAAGCCCAAGGGAATCCGAAGGAACCGCCGCAGGCGGTGACGAGGATGACGCAGGGGCAGTCCGGAGCGAACGCTCCGGACCGCAATCGTTGCCCCGCGCCACCGGCCGGGCCGCCGTGCCAGGCGTCTTAAGAACACAAAGACCGGCCCCAAAAACAAGGGACCGTCTCACAAAAAGACGGCCCCAAGAAAACCAAGCAAAGCAAAACAACTCAGCCCGTCAACACGCAATCCAAAGCCTCCGGCGCACCCAACCGCACCCGGAACGCTCTCAACTCATCCCGCCGGAATACATGCACGGTCACGCGATCCCCCGCCCGGTACTGCGCCAATAGCAGTTCCAGCCCCGCCGGCGCATCCACCCGCAAGCCGTCCACCGCCACCAGCACATCCCCCGCCGACAACCCGCCCTTGTGCCCCGCGCCGCCCTCCAGTACCGTCGCCAGCACCAGCGATTCCCCCTGCTTGCGCGTACGCACATCCAGCGAAGGAATGTTGGCCGCCGTCTTCCATTGCAGCTTGATGCCCTGCGGCTCCAGCAGCTCCGCCAATGGCACATCCGCCGTCCCATAGGCATGGCGCGCGATGAAGCGCCGTGTATCCACGCCCGTGGCTTCGAGGATCAGCGCCGGCAGCCCATCCTCCGGCAACCCTTGCGGCTTGCCCTGATAGAAATCACGCCCATAGCGGCTCCACAGCAGACGCATCACATCGTCCAGCGAGTGCGCACCGTCCGTTTCCCGGCGGATCAGCAGATCCAGTCCCAGCGCCACCAACGCACCCTTGGTGTAATAGCTGACCAGCGCATTCGGTGAATTTTCATCCTGCTTGTAATAACGCGTCCAGGCATCGAACGAACTCTCCGCCACCGACTGCTTCAACCGCCCTGGCGTACGCGCCACGCTGGTGATGGTCTTGGCCAGCAGCCGCAGATAGTCAGGTTGCGTGATCGCGCCCGAACGCAACAGCAGCAGATCGTCGTAATAGGACGTGAAGCCCTCGAACACCCACAGCAGGCGCGTCAGGTCGGGCTGCGAGAGATCATAGGGAACAAAGGCGTCCGGCTTGATCCGTTTGACGTTCCAGGTATGGAAATACTCATGGCTCACCAGGCCCAGAAAGCCGCGATAGCCTTCGCCCTGGCCTTGCTGGCCCATCACCGGCAGATCCTTGCGCGCCGTCATCAGCGCCGTGCTGGCGCGATGCTCCAGCCCGCCATAGCCGTCGCCCGTGACCATGGTCATGAACACGTAGCGGTCCGAGCTGTCCAGGAAAGGCGCGCGCTTGGTGCGCGGCTCGAAGAACGCAATCTGCGTTTCGCAGATCTTGCGCACGTCTTCCGTGATGCGTGCCAGGTCCAGATTGGGCGTAACCCCGGTGAACACCAGTTCATGTTCGGCGCCATGCGCCGTGAAGCTCGATACCTGCGGCGTGCCCATTTCCACCGGATGATCGATCAGCGCGTCATAGTCCGGCGCCAAATACAGCCCGAAACCATGGCGGCGCGCGGCGCCCTTGTGGCCGCGCGCTTCCGGCAGGCTGGTGTAGACCTTCCAGCCCGGAATCGAGCGCGGCGGCGCCAGGTCCACCAGGCAGGGCAGGTGGTCCTGGCCATGCACCCGCAGGAACACGCTGGTGCCGTTGAAAAAGCCGTGGGTCTCGTCCAGGTGCGCGCCGCGCACCGACAGATCCCAGGCATAGACCTCGTACTCCACCCGCAGCGGACCATCGCAGGGCGCAGCCTGCCAGGTATGGTTGTCGATCTTTTCGACAGGCACGCGCCGCGTGCCCGAATGGGCCGTCAGCGATTCGATCTGGCGCGAGAAATCGCGGATCAGATAGCTGCCCGGAATCCAGGCCGGCAGCGACAGGCGCTGGCCGTCGGGGGAGGGCGCTGCGATGCTTAGGGTTATCCGGTAGCGGTGTCCGGCCGGATCATGGGGCGCGAGGCGGTAAAGTAGCGGCAAAGCGTAGTCTTTTTCCATGGCCATATCTTACTTTCATACTTATTCGGAGACATCAATGAGCGAGTCGTTTGTGCTGGTCGAAACCCGGGGCCGCGTCGGCCTGCTGACGCTGAACCGCCCCAAGGCCCTGAACGCCTTGAACGATCAACTGATGGATGAGCTCGGCGCGGCCCTGCTGGCGTTCGAAGCGGACGCCGATATCGGCGCCGTGGTCATCACCGGCAGCGAAAAGGCCTTCGCCGCCGGCGCCGACATCGGCGCCATGAAAGACTGGTCATACATGGACGTGTATGGCAGCGAATACATCACGCGCAACTGGGAAACGCTCAAGCGCATCCGCAAACCCGTGATCGCCGCCGTGGCCGGTTACGCCCTGGGCGGCGGCTGCGAACTGGCCATGATGTGCGACATCATCATCGCCGCCGACACCGCCAAGTTCGGCCAGCCCGAAATCAAGCTGGGCGTGATCCCGGGCGCCGGCGGCACCCAGCGCCTGCCGCGCGCGGTGGGCAAGGCCAAGGCCATGGACCTGGCGCTGACCGCCCGCATGATGGGCGCCGAAGAAGCGGAACGCGCCGGTCTGGTGTCGCGCGTGGTGCCGGCCGACAAGCTCATGGAAGAAGCCATGGACGCGGCCACCGTCATCGCCTCCATGTCCTTGCCGTCGGTCATGATGGCCAAGGAGTGCGTCAACCGCGCCTTCGAAGGCTCGCTCAACGAAGGCCTGCTGTTCGAGCGCCGCGTGTTCCATTCGCTGTTCGCCACGGAAGACCAGAAGGAAGGCATGGCCGCGTTCACCGAAAAGCGCAAACCGGATTTCAAACACCGTTAATCCTTGTTACGCCCGGGCGGCCAGCCCGGGTACGCCAGGATCCGCCCCGCGCGCCCTCCCAGGGCGCGTTTTTTTTGCATGCCTTCAAGCGCATGAGGGGCGTTGCGCCTTGAAACGGTTCGGCAGCACCTTGTTGCAGAGTTCGGCCCTATCCTGAAAAAGCGTCACCGCGAGGTGCCGCGCCAGAGAGGCTTGCCCGAACTGGCAAGTCCGGCGCGGCGGCTCGCTTGCAGAAAAAATCAATAAGGAGCCTTGCATGCGTACATTCATCGCTACCCGCCGCTGGTCCGCCGCGGTCCTTGCCGGCGCGCTCAGCGCCTGCTTCGTTACCGCCGCCCAGGCGCAATCGCCGCGCCCCTCGTTGCGCCTGGTGTCCGAGACGCCGTATCCGGCCGCCTCCGCGCCCGCGGCGCAGATGAGCGAGCAAGAGCTGCGCGACATCGCCATCGACGCCTATGTCTATGCCTATCCGATGGTGCTGATGGAATTGGCCCGGCGTAAGGCCACGGCCGTGCAGACGCCGCTGGACGGCAAGGCGCCGGTGAACCAGTTCGGGCACAAGGCCGCCTTCCCCGATCCGCGCGCGGGCGACGTGCCCTGGCCCAGCGCCGATGCGCTCTATTCGAGCCTGTGGTTCGACGTGTCGCGCGCCCCGCTGATCGTGAACCTGCCCGCGACCGGCGACCGCTATATGGTGTTGTCGGCGCTGGACATGTGGAGCGACGTATTCGCCTCGCGCGGCACGCGCACCAACGGTAGCGGCGCCCAGTCCTTCGCCATCGTCGGCCCTGGCTGGCAGGGCAGCGTGCCCCCCGGCATGGACGTGATCCACAGCCCTACGGCTACCGGCTGGCTGATCGGCTGGACCCAGGCGGGCGGTCCGCAGGACTATGCCGCCGTCAATCAGATCCAGGCCGGCATGACCGCCAGCCCGATGGCCGCGCCCGTCACCGCCAGGCCCGCAGCCAACCGCGGTTCCCGCAGCGCCTATCCGCAGACCGGGGCCGGCGTGGGGTCGGCGCCGATCGGCAGCGACCTGCCGCCGCCCATGCCCGTGACCGTGCCCGACGGCACGCCGGCCGAACAGGCCGCCGGCATGGACGCGGCCTCGTTCTTCACGCTGTTCTTCGACGTAATGCGCAATAACCCGCCGCATGCCAACGACACGCCCATTCTGGATCGCATGCGCCGCATCGGTTTGGACAGCCGTCAGCCGTTCTCGTATGGTCGCCTGAGTCCCGCCGTGCAGCAGGCGCTGGCGCAGGCCCAGCCGCTGGCGGGCCGGCGCATCGCCGACGGCGTATCGCGCCTGGGTACGCCCATGAACGGCTGGAGCACCGTGCTGTCCGGCATCGGCACCTATGGCACCGACTACACGCGCCGCGCCGCCATCGCCTATGCGGGCCTGGGCGCGCCGACCCCGGAAGACGTGCTGTACCCGGTCACGGTGTCCGACTCCAAAGGTCGCGCGCTGAATTCCAATGAAGACTACGTGCTGCACTTCGACAAGGGCCAGCTGCCGCCGGTCAACGCCTACTGGTCGCTGCACGTCTACGACGACAAGCACGGTTTCGCCGACAATCCGGCCAACCGCTATGTGCTGCGCAGCACCGACGGCCTGAAGTACAACGCCGACGGTTCGCTGGACATCTACATCCAGCGCCGCGACCCCGGCGAGCGCAAGCGCTCGAACTGGATCGCCACGCCGGCCGCCGATGCGCCGTTCCTGCTCAGCATGCGTTTGTACGCGCCGCAGGATACGGCGCTGGACGGACTGTGGGCGCCGCCGCCGGTCAAGGAGGATTGATCCTGTTTTGATGGTATAAAGCGCGGCCTCCATGACGGAGGCCGCGCTTCATTGAGCAGGGTTTGCGCAGCATGCTGCGAGGGGTGTTCGCGTCCCTAATTTCGGCCGATCCAGGCGTTGTTTGCGCCTTACAAACGGCCGAAAGTTCATTTGCTAGGGTAAAAAGAATCACGCTATACTCTGCGGGTTTGACGCTTGCGGGATAAGAACACGTAGCGGCTGACAAGTAGCGGGCACGGCGTTGATGAGCCTTTTGAAATCAACGACTTGGCGCCGGCTATGGGAGGCAGCTACGGGCAGCGAGACGCGCCGGTTCTGATAGGGGCAAAGAAGCAAAGCGAGGAAGTTTGATGCAACAGAACTCCATGCAGCATGAAGTGCGGCAGGGTCCGGTTGACGGTCAGGGTCAGCAGCAAGCAATGTTTGACCACGACATGGCGGATAAAGTTCTGGTTCTCAGTGACGCGGATCGCGCGGCGCTGAATGCTCAAGCCAGTCGCGGGCTCCTGTTGGCATTGGCAGCGCAAGGTGCCATGGGGCTCGCAGCAGCAGTAATTGCGGGGGTTGTCGGAGGGGCGGCGGCAGGTTGGTCGGCGCTGGCGGGGGCGGGAGCGTATTTCATTCCCAATGCGTTGTTCGCATTGCGCCTGGCTGTCAGCGTACGGGCCGGTAAGTCCAGTCCCTTTACCTTTCTCTCTGGTGAGTTGATCAAGTTGTTCGCAACGGCGCTGCTGTTGTGGCTGCTTTCGCGTGTGGCGCAGGATAGCCTCGTATGGCCTGCCGCGTTGCTCGGTCTGATACTCACATTGAAGGGCTATCTCCTGCTCTTGATGTTCCGCAAGTTGTCATAGCGCCGAGCAGGTTTGCGGCAAACGAAATCGTGGAATCGTCCGGTTCGCAAGGGCCGGGCACAGCAAATAGGGTAGGATTCAAATGGCTGCTGCCAGCGACGTGTCGCCTCAGTCCGCGTATATTCAGCACCACCTGGTGCATCTGAACAATACCGGTGAGAAACAGAGCGCTATCGCTCAGTTCGACATCATCAATTACGACTCGTTGTTCTGGTCCGGCCTGATGGGTCTGATCGTCATTTTCTTCCTGTGGCGCGCTGCGCGCCGCGCCACCAGTGGCGTGCCGGGCCGTTTCCAGGCCTTCGTGGAAATGATCGTCGACATGGTCGACGACCAGGCCAAGGGCATCGTCCACAACGCCAAGAGCCGTCTTTTCATCGCCCCGCTGGCACTGACCGTGTTCCTCTGGATCATCCTGATGAACGCGCTGGACTTGCTGCCCGTCGACCTGCTGCCCTCCATCTGGCGCCTGACCGGCCTGGGCGCTGAGCACGGCGATCCGCTCTACTACCACCGCATTCTGCCGACCGCCGACCTGAACGTGCCGATGGGCATGTCGCTGGGCGTGCTGCTGCTGATGTTCTACTACGGCATCAAGATCAAGCACCCGGGCGGCTTCGTCAAAGAACTGTTCACCGCGCCGTTCCACGCGCATGGCATCGGCGCCATCGTGCTGGCCCCGTTCAACCTGCTGCTGAACCTGATCGAATACGCCGCCAAGTCCGTGTCGCTGGGCATGCGGTTGTTCGGCAACATGTTCGCCGGCGAACTGATTTTCATGCTGATCGCCCTGCTGGGCGGCGCCTGGACCGGCTTCAACGGCGCCAGCATCGGCTTGGGCATCGGCCACATCCTGGCCGGCTCCATCTGGGCGATCTTCCACATCCTGATCGTTCTGCTGCAGGCCTTCATTTTCATGATGCTGACGCTGGTGTATCTCGGCCAGGCTCACGAAGGCCACTGATCCCCCGAATTTCCCGTGCTGGCCATCCGGCCAGCACGGGATAGCAAGATTATCTTGCATTGAGCAGTACCCCTTATTTTTCAATTTTTGACTTCAGATTTCTAACCAAGGAGTTGTCATGACCAACGTCGCTTTCGTTGCCCTCGCTTGCGGTCTTATCATCGGTCTGGGCGCTATCGGCGCTTGCATCGGCATCGCACTGATGGGCGGCAAGTATCTGGAAGCCTCGGCTCGTCAGCCTGAACTGATGAACGCTCTGCAAACGAAGATGTTCCTGCTGGCTGGCCTGATCGACGCGGCATTCCTGATCGGCGTGGGTATCGCCATGCTGTTCGCCTTCGCCAACCCGTTCGTCGGCTAAGGCACCGCCCGCCGGCGAAAAGGCGGGTCATGACGCTGGCGGCGGTGCGGGTGCAAGCTCCGTCGCCGCCCAGCAAAGTATCGAGTGCTCCGTGACGCCCCTTTCCGGGTGCGGTCGGAGCCGCAAGGTGTTAAAGGAACGACCGTGAATCTGAACGCGACGATCATTTTCCAGATGCTCGTGTTCTTCGTTCTTGGCTGGTTCACGATGAAATTCGTGTGGCCTCCCCTGACGAAGGCGATGGACGAGCGCCGCCAGAAAATCGCCGACGGCCTGGCCGCCGCCGAGAAGGGCAAAGCCGATTTGGCTCAAGCCCAGGCGCGCGTCAGTCTGATCGAGGCTTCTGCCAAGTCCGAAAACCACGCCCGCATCATCGAGGCCGAGAAGCAAGCCGCCTCCCTGATCGAGCAGGCCCGCCGTGAAGCGGAAGCCGAACGCGCCCGCATCGTGGCGCAGGCTGCCCAGGATGCCGCGCAGGAAGTCCAGCGCGCCCGCGACCTGCTGCGCGACGACGTCGCTGCGCTGGCCGTCAAGGGTGCTGAACAGATCCTCAAGCGCGAGGTTGACGCCCGCGCACACGCCGAGCTGCTCAACCAGCTCCGCGCGCAGCTTTAATCCGGGACCGTCATGGCTGAACTTTCCACTGTTGCCCGGCCCTACGCTGAAGCGCTCTTCAGCGCGGCGCGCGACGACAAGGCCGGCTTGCCGGCCTGGTCCGATCTGGTCAGCGAACTGGCTCAGGTCGCCTCCAACCCCGACGTGCGCGAGGCCATGGCCGACCCGCGTCTGGGCGACAAGCAGCGCGTCGAGCTGTTCTCCGGCCTGGTAAAGGCCGAACTGCCTCAAGCCGCCCGCAATTTCATCGAGCTGCTGGTCGAAAACGACCGGCTGCTGCTGCTGCCCGACATCGCCGCGCAATTCGCGGTGCTGCGGAATCGTCACGACGGCACGGCGCAGGCGGAAATTACCAGCGCGTTCGAAATGAGCGATGCCCAGGTCAAAGAGCTGGTCAGCGCGCTCGAACAAAAATTCGGCCTCAAGCTCAAGCCCAGCGTCACCGTTGATCCGTCGCTGATCGGCGGCGTGCGCGTGGCCGTCGGTGACCAGGTGCTCGATACTTCCGTACAAGCCCAATTGGCCCGCATGCGCGATCAGCTCGCCGCTTAAGGCAACTAACAGGATTCCAGGAGTCAATATGCAACTCAATCCCTCCGAGATCAGCGAACTGCTCAAGAGCCGCATCGAGGGCCTGGGCGCTTCGGCTGATGTCCGTACTCAGGGCACCGTCGTGTCCGTGACCGACGGTATTACCCGCATCCACGGCTTGTCCGACGTGATGCAGGGCGAAATGCTCGAATTCCCCAACAACGTTTTCGGTCTGGCGCTCAACCTCGAGCGTGATTCCGTCGGCGCCGTTATTCTCGGCGACTACACCGGCGTTTCCGAAGGCGACCAGGTCAAGACGACCGGCCGCATTCTGGAAGTTCCGGTCGGTCCCGAACTGAAAGGCCGCGTGGTCAACACGCTGGGCGAGCCGATCGACGGCAAGGGCCCGGTCAACGCCAAGGCCACCGACATCATCGAAAAAGTGGCGCCTGGCGTTATCGCCCGCCGCTCGGTGTCGCAGCCGCTGCAAACCGGCATCAAGGCTATCGACTCGATGGTGCCGATCGGCCGCGGCCAGCGCGAACTGATCATTGGCGACCGCCAGACCGGCAAGACCGCCGTCGCTGTCGACACGATCATCAGCCAGAAGGGCAAGGGCGTCACCTGCGTGTACGTCGCTATCGGCCAGAAGGCTTCCACGATCAACAACGTGGTGCGCAAGCTGGAAGAGCACGGCGCGATGGAATACACCATCGTCGTGGCCGCTTCGGCCTCCGACTCGGCCGCCATGCAGTACCTGGCCGCCTACGCCGGCTGCACGATGGGCGAATACTTCCGCGACCGCGGCGAAGACGCCCTGATCGTTTATGACGACCTGACCAAGCAAGCCTGGGCCTATCGCCAAGTGTCGCTGCTGCTGCGTCGTCCGCCGGGCCGCGAAGCCTACCCTGGCGACGTGTTCTACCTGCACTCGCGCCTGCTGGAACGCGCCGCCCGCGTGAACGAAGAGTACGTCGAGAAGTTCACCAACGGCGCCGTCAAGGGCAAGACCGGCTCGCTGACCGCGCTGCCGATCATCGAAACCCAGGCAGGCGACGTGTCGGCCTTCGTTCCGACCAACGTGATCTCGATCACCGACGGCCAGATCTTCCTGGAAACCGACCTGTTCAACGCCGGTGTCCGCCCCGCAATCAACGCCGGTATCTCGGTGTCGCGTGTGGGTGGCGCTGCTCAGACCAAGGTCGTCAAGAAGCTGTCCGGCGGTATCCGTACCGACCTGGCGCAGTACCGTGAACTGGCCGCCTTCGCGCAGTTCGCTTCCGACCTGGACGACGCGACCCGTCGCCAGCTGGAACGCGGCAAGCGCGTGGTGGAACTGCTCAAGCAGCCGCAATACCAGCCGCTGCAAGTGTGGGAACTGGCCGTCACGCTGTACACGGTCAACAACGGCTACCTGGATGAAGTGGACGTGGCCCAAGTGCTGTCGTTCGAGAAGTCGCTGAAGGATCAACTGAAGGCCAAGCATGCGGCCCTGATCCAGCGCATCGAAGACACCAAGGAACTGTCCAAGGATGACGAAGCCGAATTGGCCGCCGCCATCCAGGAATTCAAGAAGCACGGTGCTTTTTAAGAAAGTGATGGGTTAGGCGTCCGCGACGCCTCACCCATCCTTACCGGATGGATGAGGCGCCAGCGGAACCCATCGGCCAGTCTTCACAGGAAAGCGCAATGCCCGGAATTAAGGAAATCCGAACCAAGATCAAGAGCGTGCAAAACACGCGCAAGATCACCAAGGCGATGGAAATGGTCGCCGCATCCAAGATGCGCAAGGCGCAGGAGCGGATGCGTGCTGGCCGTCCGTACGCCACCAAGGTGCGCGAGATTGCTGCGCACCTGATGCAGGCCAACCCCGAGTACAGCCACCCGTACCTGGTCGAACGCGAAGTCAAGGCGGTCGGCGTGATCATGGTCACGACCGACAAGGGCCTGTGCGGCGGCTTGAACACCAACATCACCCGCGTGACGTTGGGCAAGCTGAAAGAGTTCGAGAAGAACGGCGTCGCCGTGCAAGCGACCGCTTTCGGCAACAAGGGCGTGGGCGTGCTGACGCGCATCGGCGCCAAACTGGTTTCCCAGGAAGTGCAACTGGGCGACAAGCCGCAACTCGACCGCCTGCTGGGCGCGATCAAGGTGCAGCTGGACGCCTACCTGGAAGGCCGCATCGACGCGCTGTACGTGGCTTCGACCCGCTTCGTCAACACGATGAAGCAGGAGCCGCTGTTCTTGCGCCTGCTGCCTCTGGCCAGCGGTTTGGATGATCCGTACCAGACGGGCGCTGATAGCCTGGCCAAGACCTCGGAAGTGAAGTCGGACTACAGCTGGGATTACATCTACGAACCCGACGCCCGTAGCGTGATCGACGACCTGCTGCAGCGTTACGTTGAAGGCCTGCTGTACCAAGCCGTGGCCGAGAACATGGCTTCGGAGCAGTCGGCCCGGATGGTCGCCATGAAGGCGGCGTCGGACAACGCCAAGAAGGTCATCGGCGATCTGCAACTGGTCTACAACAAGACCCGTCAGGCCGCGATCACCAAAGAAATTTCGGAAATCGTAGGGGGCGCTGCCGCCGTTTGAGGCAGGCAGCATCCCGTCACAAGCTATCAAGCAAGGAATCGACATGAGCAACGGAACCATCGTTCAGTGCATCGGCGCCGTGGTGGATATTCAGTTCCCCCGCGATCACATGCCCAAGATTTACGAAGCGCTCACCCTGGCCGACGAGGGTTCCTCGTTCGCCGAAAAGGGTCTGACGCTGGAAGTGCAGCAACAGCTGGGCGACGGCGTGGTGCGTACCATTGCGCTGGGCTCCAGCGACGGCCTGCGCCGCGGCATGAAGGTCACCGGCACGGGCGCCCCGATCTCGGTGCCCGTCGGCACCGGCACGCTCGGCCGCATCATGGACGTGCTGGGTCGTCCCATCGACGAAGCCGGCCCGATCCAGCACGACGAAAAGCGCGGTATTCACCAAGCGGCTCCCCGTTTCGACGAACTGTCGCCGTCGGTGGAACTGCTGGAAACCGGCATCAAGGTTATTGACCTGGTTTGCCCGTTCGCCAAGGGCGGCAAGGTCGGCCTGTTCGGCGGCGCCGGCGTGGGCAAGACCGTCAACATGATGGAACTGATCAACAACATCGCCAAGCAGCACAGCGGCTTGTCGGTGTTCGCCGGCGTGGGCGAGCGTACCCGCGAAGGCAACGACTTCTACCATGAAATGGAAGAGTCGAACGTTCTGGACAAGGTTGCGATGGTGTTCGGTCAGATGAACGAACCCCCGGGCAACCGTCTGCGCGTGGCGCTGACCGGCCTGACCATGGCCGAGAAGTTCCGCGACGAAGGCCGCGACATCCTGTTCTTCGTGGACAACATCTACCGCTACACCCTGGCCGGTACCGAAGTGTCGGCACTGCTGGGCCGTATGCCGTCGGCGGTGGGCTACCAGCCCACGCTGGCTGAAGAAATGGGCAAGCTGCAAGAGCGCATCACGTCGACCAAGACCGGCTCGATCACCTCGATCCAGGCCGTGTACGTCCCTGCGGACGACTTGACCGACCCGTCGCCTGCCACGACCTTCCAGCATTTGGACTCCACCGTCGTGCTGTCGCGTGACATCGCCGCCCTGGGTATCTACCCGGCCGTGGACCCGCTGGATTCGTCCAGCCGCCAGCTCGACCCGCAAGTCGTCGGCGAAGAGCACTACGCCGTTGCCCGTGGCGTGCAGCAAACGCTGCAGCGCTACAAGGAACTGCGCGACATCATCGCGATTCTGGGCATGGACGAACTGTCGCCGGAAGACAAGCAGGCCGTGGCCCGCGCCCGTAAGATCCAGCGCTTCCTGTCGCAGCCGTTCCACGTTGCAGAAGTGTTCACCGGTTCGCCCGGCAAGTACGTTCCGCTGGCCGAAACCATCCGTGGTTTCAAGATGATCGTGAACGGCGAGTGCGATGCGCTGCCGGAACAGGCCTTCTACATGGTCGGCTCGATCGACGAGGCCTTCGAGAAGGCCAAGAAACTGCAATAAGGAACCGATATGGCTACCCTGCATGTGGATGTCGTCAGCGCAGAGGAAGCGATCTTCTCCGGTGAGGCGAAGTTCGTGGTGCTGCCTGGCGAAGCGGGTGAACTGGGCATTCTGCCCGGCCACACCCCGCTGATTTCGCGCATACGCCCCGGGACGGTCAAGATCGTTCGTGCCGACCAAGGCGAGGAAAACATCTTCGTCGCCGGGGGCATTCTGGAAGTGCAGCCGGGCAGCGTGACGGTTCTGGCCGACACGGCTATCCGTGCCGCCGACCTGGACGAAGCCCGCGCCCTGGAAGCGCGCCAGAAGGCCGAACAGGCCCTGGCTAACGCCAAGGACAAGGCGGACATCGCCGTGGTCGAAGCGGAACTCGCCATGCTGGCTGCGCAAGCCATCGCGGCGCGCAAGCTGCGCCAAGGCGGCCGTTCGCACTAAGCGGCGAAGCTGTGCCCCGGGGTTCGCTCCGGAATCGAAAGAAGCGGCCTCCGGGCCGCTTTTTTCATGCTCGTGTTTTTCATGTCCACGTGAACGTCCGCCGCGCCGCCCTTTGTGCGAGCCGCAATGCGATCACTACGAATAGCTGCAAGGCGGTTGCAACAGTAGCCTTCAGTCTTCCTAGTCAAGCGTAGGGGGAAGCGTGCGAGAAGTCCTGGATTGCGGGGTACTGCTGGCGCCCGGCCACGATGGGCCGATGCGCGACCTGGTCGCGCTGCACCCGGCCAGGCAGACGCGTGTGCGGCTGCATCTGGTGTCGCTGAGTCCGGTGCGCTATGCGGCTCCCGGCGTGGCGGCACGCGATGCCGCATCCGGCGCGCAGAGCGATGCCCATGCGCAGGCCGAAGGCCAGGAAGCGGACGTGCAGGCGTTGGCGCGGCTGGCGGTGGCGCTCAGGCGCTACGACTGCTGCATCCTGCCGGTGGCGCCGCCATCGCTCTCCTGGACGCGGATGGCCCTGCAACAAGCGGGCAGCGCCTTGAGCACGCCGGTGCTGTTGCTGATCTCCGATGTGAAGGCGCCCGCCATCGAAGACCTGCTGAGCCTGGGCGCGTCGGATTTCATCATGCAGCCGGCCTGCCTGGAGAGCATGCGGGTGCGGCTCGGCCGCTTGGCCGGCGCGGCGCAAGGGCGAGGCTTGGCGCGGACGGATATCCGCGAGCCCGCGACGGCCTATCGCGAGGCGCAGCCCCAGTTGGGTACGGACGGGGTGTCGAGGCACGCTGTCCTGCGCTCGCGGGTGCCGGCGGATCAGGTCGAGCAAGCCTTGTCGGGCATGCGCAAGCAGCACCCGCGGCCTTCGCACGAATCCTTCCGGATCGCGAAGGCGCGAGTGGTGGACGGCTTCGAGCGCGACTATATCCGGCATGCGCTGTCGCGCCATGGCGGCAACGTGGCGCAGGCGGCGCGGGCGTGCTGCAAGCATCGGCGGGCGTTCTGGGCCCTGATGCGCAAGCACGGCATCGAGGCGGCGCCGTACCGGCAGGCCGCGCAGGAGCGGGGAGGCTGAAACGACTGGGCGGTGGCCAACTGGTCGGCGCGGGGCCAGCCAGCGGGACGTCACGCGCGCCGTCTTGCCCCGGAAAGCGCCCCGCTTGCGCGCCGGCAAGTCCGGCGCAGAGCCTGGCTGCGACTTGTCAGCCAGGGGAAGTAAAATCACGGCTTCCGATCATCGAGGATAGTCGTGTCTGCTTCCGTACTGAAGAACGATGTGTTCTTGCGCTCGCTGCTGCGCGAGCCCGTGCCCTACACCCCGATCTGGCTGATGCGCCAGGCCGGCCGCTACCTGCCTGAGTACCGCCAGACGCGGGCCCGCGCGGGTTCCTTCATGGGCCTTGCTCAGAACCCGGACTACGCTTCGGAAGTCACGTTGCAGCCGCTGGAGCGTTTCGACCTGGACGCAGCCATCCTGTTCTCGGACATCCTGACGGTGCCGCACGCCATGGGCCTGGGCCTGGACTTCGCCGAAGGCGAGGGTCCGCGCTTCGCCCGTCCGGTGCGTACCGAAGAAGACGTGGCGCGCCTGGAAGTGCCGGACATGGACAAGCTGCGCTACGTGTTCGATGCCGTGCGCACGATCCGGCGCGACCTGGACGGCAAGGTGCCGCTGATCGGCTTTGCCGGCAGCCCCTGGACCATCGCCTGCTACATGGTGGAAGGCCAGGGCAGCGACGACTACCGCCTGATCAAGACGCTGCTGTACGCGCGTCCCGACTTGCTGCACCGCATCCTCGAAATCAACGCCGAAGCCACGTTGCAGTACTTGAACGCGCAGATCGCCGCCGGCGCCCAAGCCGTGATGCTGTTCGACAGCTGGGGCGGCGTGCTGGCGGATGGCCTGTTCCAGCAGTTCTCGCTGGCCTACACCCGCAAGGTCGTGGCCGGGCTGACCCGCGAACACGAAGGCCGCCGCGTGCCGGCCATCGTCTTCACCAAGGGCGGCGGCCAGTGGCTGGAACAGATCGCCGCTTGCGGCGCCGATGCCGTGGGCCTGGACTGGACGGTGGATCTGGCCGCCGCGCGGCGCCGCACCGGGGACTCGGTCGCGTTCCAGGGCAACCTCGACCCCATGGCCTTGTTCGGCGGCGGACCCGCCATCCGTGCCGAGGCGCGGCGCGTGCTGGACGCGTTTGGACCGGTGGGCAAGGGCGGCCATGTGTTCAACCTGGGACACGGTATTTCCCGCTTTACTCCGCCAGAAGCCGTAGCCGAATTGGTTGATGAAGTCCATCAGCACAGCCGTTCGCTGCGGGGGTAAGTGAGTGAACGCTTCGGTCTACAGGGCCGGAGCAGGAGGGTCCCCGGGGACACTTGTGCACAGCAAGATTGCTCTCGGGGAAAACCCTTTAGATGCTAGTTTACAATCTCGGAAGCTCTAATAAGTCATTGTTTTTAATGATTAAATTAGGGTTTTCAACAAGATTTCGCAAGTTTGCGCAATCTTGTCAAATTCCAATTTTCGATGTTGCTCCAGCCTTTTCCCCAAAGTTATCCACAGGCGGAAAATGGGGCGCGCCGGCATCATCCGGGATCATCCGTCTACATGCTCCGTCCTAGCTCCCATGTCTGAAGCGCAGCCGAATACGACCCCCGCGGTCTGCTGGGTGCGGGTGGCGCTGGACGTGCCCTTGCCCGGCCCCTTCGATTACCGCAGCGACGCGCCGGTGACGGTGGGCCTACGGGTCATCGTGCCGTTCGGCCGCCGCAAGCTGATTGGCGTGGTGGTGGACAACCCGGCGGAGCCGTCTTTCGACCCCAAGCAGATCCGGCCGATCGAAGAGGTGCTGGATGACCTGCCGCCTTTCGACGAGGACTGGCTGCGTCTGGCCCGCTTTGCCGCCGACTACTATCAGCGGCCGCTGGGCGAGGTGATGCTGCCCACGCTGCCGCCGCCGCTGCGCAAGCCCACGGCCTACCAGGGCAAGCGCTCGGCCGGCGGACCCGTGGCGCGCCTGGACGGGCGCAAGCGCAAGGCGGTGCGCGCGCCGGCCCAGGCGGATCAGCCGCCGGAACTCAACGACGCCCAGCGCGAGGCGGTGGACGCCATCGGCGCGCTGGACGGGTTCAAGCCCGTGCTGTTGCACGGCGTGACGGGCAGCGGCAAGACCGAGGTGTACCTGCGCGCGGCCGAAAGGGTGTTGGCGGCGGGACGCCAGGTGTTGCTGATGGTGCCCGAAATCAACCTGACGCCGCAGCTCGAAGGCGCGCTGCGCGCGCGCCTGGAGGCGCTGGTCGGACCGGACGGCCTGGCGGTCATGCATAGCGGCCTGTCCGATGGCGAACGCCTGCAGGCCTGGACCCGCGCCCAGCGCGGCGAGGCCCGCATGTTGCTGGGCACGCGCATGTCGGTGTTCGCGCCCTTGAGCCAGTTGGGCCTGATCGTGGTGGACGAAGAACACGACGCGTCCTACAAGCAGCAGGACGGCTTGCGCTATTCGGCGCGCGACCTGGCGGTGTGGCGCGCCCATGACCTGAATATCCCGGTGGTGCTGGGGTCGGCCACGCCGTCCCTGGAGACCTGGCAGCATGCCGAGCGCGGCCGCTACCTGCGACTGACCCTGCCGGGCCGCGCGCGCGCCAGCAGCCTGCCGTCCATGCGCCTGATCGACACGCGGCGCCTGCAACTGAAGCAGGGCATGTCGCCGCAGTTGCTGGACGCCATCGGGCAGCGTCTGGAACGCAAGGAACAGTCGCTCATCTTCCTGAACCGCCGCGGCTATTCGCCGGTGCTGCATTGCCAGTCTTGCGCCTGGGTCAGCAATTGCCCGCGTTGCACCGCGTTCACCGTCCTGCACCGCACCGACGGCCGCGGCCATCGCCTGCAATGCCATCACTGCGGCTATCAGGCCCCCGTGCCGCGCGCCTGCCCCGAATGCGGCGACCAGGACCTGGCGCCGATGGGACGCGGCACGCAGCGGGTCGAGGAGCATCTGGCGGAGTTGTTTCCCGAGGCGCGCATCCTGCGCATCGACGCCGACAGCACGCGCAAGAAGGGCAGCGCCGAAGCGCTGTTCGCCTCGGTGCATGCCGGCGAGGTGGACATCCTGGTCGGCACGCAGATGGTGGCCAAGGGCCACGACTTCGCGCGCCTGGGACTGGTGGGCGTGCTGAACGCGGATTCCATGCTGTTCGCGCACGACTTCCGCGCGCCGGAGCGTCTGTTCGCGCAGCTGATGCAGGTGGCGGGCCGCGCCGGCCGCCATCAAGGCAACGGCGAGGTGCTGATACAGACCAACTACCCTGAGCAGCCGGTCTACCAGGCGCTGCTGCGGCATGATTACGCGGGCTTTGCCCGCCATGCCCTGCACGAGCGGGAAAGCACCGGCCTGCCGCCTTTCGTTTACCAAGCCCTGCTGACCGCCGAGGCGCGCGAGCTGAAGGTGGCGCTGGAGTTCCTGGAGCGGGCGCGGGCCTTGCCGGAAGGCGAGTGGGCGGCCGACTTCCCGGGCCTGGACGCCATCATGCTGTACGACCCGGTGCCGCTGCGCGTGGTACGCGTGGCCAATATCGAGCGTGCGCAGCTGCTGGCCGAAAGCAGCAGCAGGCCGGCCTTGCAGGCCTTCCTGACGTCCTGGTCGCACCACCTGCCGTACCTGGCCAACGAAGCGCGCGTGCGCTGGCAACTGGAAGTCGATCCGCTGGAAATCTGATCGGCCGCGGCCGGGGCCAATGCGCCGTCGATCCGATTGTTCTATGATCTTTCTCCTCTATCGCGCCGGCGCGGCAGGCCCGCTGCGGCGGCTGCGCCCGTCCCCTTTTTCTCGCGTGTTACCGGCCCGCTGACGGGCGGCCGCAAGCTCCGTGCTTGCTGGCCGCAGCTTCAATGCGGCCGCCGCGATGCATGATCACCTGACTCAAATGTCCGCCAGCGAACCTATAGCCCAAGGCATGAACCCCGCTCAACGCGAAGCGGTGCTGTACCTGGACGGCCCCTGCCTGGTGCTGGCCGGCGCCGGCAGCGGCAAGACGCGCGTGATCACGCAGAAGATCGCCTACCTGCTGCGCGAATGCGGCTACATGGGGCGCAACGTGGTGGCGCTGACCTTCACCAACAAGGCTGCGCGCGAGATGGATGAGCGCGTGAAGACCCTGGTGGACCGCAAGCTGTCCAAGGGCCTGATCATCAGCACCTTCCATTCGCTGGGTGTGAAGATGCTGCGCGAGGAAGCGCGCAATGCGGGGCTGAAGCCGACGTTTTCGATCCTGGACGCCGACGATGCCATGGCCATCATCCAGGAACTGCTGAACACTACCGACAAGGCCCGTCTGCGCCACGTGCAGGGCATCATCTCGTTGTGGAAGAACGGCTTGATGGAACCGGACGATGCCGCGCGCGAGGCCATCACGCCGGCCGACGTGGAAGCGGCCAACGTCTACCGCAGCTACGCCGCCACGCTGGCCGCCTACCAGGCGGTGGACTTCGACGACCTGATCCGCATCCCGGCGCTGCTGCTGGCCAACAACGAAGAAGTGCGCACCCGCTGGCAGAACCGCGTGCGCTATCTGCTGGTGGACGAGTACCAGGACACCAACGTGTGCCAGTACCGCCTGGTGCAGTTGCTGACGGGCTCGCGCGCCATGTTCACGGCGGTCGGCGATGACGACCAGGCGATCTACGCCTGGCGCGGCGCGACCATCGAAAACCTGGCCAAGCTGACCACCGACTACCCCAACATCAAGCTCATCAAGCTGGAGCAGAACTACCGTTCGGTGCAGCGCATTCTGGCGGCCGCGAACCAGGTGATCGAAAAGAATCCCAAGCTGTTCGACAAGAAGCTGTGGTCCGAGCTGGGGGTGGGCGAACCCATCCTGGTGTCGGCCATGGACGGCGAGGAACAGGAGGCCGAATCCATCGCCATGAAGGTGTCGGCGTCGCGCTTCGAGCGCCAGGCGCAGTGGAAGGATTTCGCCATCCTGTACCGCAGCAACCATCAGTCGCGCATCCTGGAACAGGCGCTGCGCAACCTGAAGATTCCGTACACGATTTCGGGCGGCCAGAGTTTTTTCGACAAGACCGAAGTGCGCGACGTGCTGGCCTATCTGCGCATCCTGGCCAACGACGACGACGATCCGGCCTTCATCCGCGCGGCCACCACGCCCAAGCGCGGCATCGGCCAGGCCACCTTGCAGACGCTGGGGCAGTACGCCGCCAGCCGTGAACTGTCCCTGCTGGCGGCAGTGGCCGAGACCGGCCTGGAAAGCCTGCTGGCGCCACGGCAGTTGGAGCCGCTGCGCACCTTCACCGAGTTCATCCGCCGCATGCAATGGCGCGCCGGCCGCGGCGCGGCCGATGCCAAGACCGCCGCGCCGTCCGAGCCCGCGGGCGTGCTGCTGGATGATCTGCTGGAGGCCATCCAGTACGAACGCCATCTGTATGAGCTGTTCGAAGAGCGGCCCGCGCAGACGCGCTGGCAGAACGTGCTGGAGCTGACCGGATGGCTCAAGCGCAAGGCCGAAGAAGACAACATGACGCTCTTCGATCTGGTGCAGCACGTGGCGCTGGTCACCATGCTGGAGCGCGGCGAGGAAGAAGAGCCCGATGCCGTGAAGATGTCCACCCTGCATGCCTCCAAGGGGCTGGAGTATCCGCACGTGTACCTCGCGGGCGTCGAGGAAGGCTTGCTGCCGCACCTGGGCAAGGACGACGAGGTCGGCGACCCGGCGCGCGCGGCTGAGAACCTGGCTTCGCGCATCCAGGAAGAGCGCCGGCTGATGTACGTGGGCATCACGCGCGCGCAGCGCAGCCTGAACCTGAGCTGGTGCAAGCGCCGCCGCCGGGCGCGCGAGGACCTGGTGCGCGAGCCTTCGCGCTTCATCGAGGAAATGGGCCTGGGCGATGTGCGCATGCAGGAAGACGCGGCTACCGCCGCGATGAATCCCAAGGAGCGCATGGCCATGCTCAAGGCGCTGCTGAAGAAATAGGGGCGGGGCGGCGGCTTGTGGAAAGCCGCGGCCTGCTCCTACACTGGACTGCGCCCGCCCCGCGGTCCGGGGCGCGGCAACCCCGTGGATCGAAGGAGCGCGCCATGTGTCGCTGGCTGGCTTATACCGGTAGTCCCATACAGATGGAGAGCGTGCTGTTCAAGGCCAAGCACTCCCTGATCGACCAGAGCCTGCACTCGCGGCTGGGCGCCACCACCACCAATGGCGACGGCTTCGGGCTGGGCTGGTATGGCCGTCAACACGAAGGCCAGCCGCTGGAGCCGCCGTTCCGCTATCGCAGCGTGCATCCGGCCTGGAACGACCGCAATCTGCGCGAGGCCGCGCGCGCAATCCATGCGCCGCTGTTCGTGGCGCACATCCGCGCCGCCACCGACACGCCCGCGCAGGAAACCAACTGCCATCCGTTTCGCCATGGCCAGTGGCTGTTCGTGCACAACGGCGTCATCCGCGACTATCCGCTGCTCAGGCGCGACCTGATGCTGATGATCGCGCCGGCCTATTTCGGGTCGCTGGAAGGGTCCACGGATTCCGAGGTGATGTTCCTGCTGGCCTTGAGCTTCGGCCTTGAGGAAGACCCGCTGGCGGCGCTGGCTCGCATGGTGGGCGCGGTGGAAGAGACCGGCAGGCGGCATGGCGTGGCGCAGCCCATCAACATGACGGTCTGCGCGCTGGACGGCCAGCGCCTGATCGCCGTGCGCTATTCCAGCGAGGCCGATTCGCGCACGCTGTTCCACAACACCTGCGTGCGCCATCTGCGCCAGCTGTATCCCGACAATCCGCAGATCGCGGCGTTGGATGATGACGCCTTCATGCTGCTGTCGGAACCCTTGACCGAGATGCCCGGCGCCTGGGAGGAAGTGCCCGAAGCCACCGCCATCATCGCGGGCGGCGGCACGGTGGCGCACTATCCGTTTGTGCCGGTGCCGCCAGGAGCCTGAGCCAGGGTTCAATGCCCCGTATGCAGGGCCGGATTCAGCGTGCCCCAGGCGGCGGTGCGCACCAGGCACTCCACGGCGCCGGTCTGCGAATTGCGGCGGAACAGCAGGCCTTGCTGGCCCGCCAGCGAGGTGGCCTTCACCACCGCGCCTTCCGGCGTCAGCACGCGCGTGCCGGCGGTGATGTAGCAGCCGGCTTCCACCACGCAGTCGTCGCCCAGCGAAATGCCGATGCCCGAGTTGGCGCCCAGCAGACAGCGCTTGCCGATGGACACCACCTGCTTGCCGCCGCCCGACATGGTGCCCATGATGGATGCGCCGCCGCCGATGTCGCTGCCGTCGTCGACGATGACGCCGGCGCTGATGCGGCCTTCGACCATGGACGCGCCCAGCGTGCCGGCGTTGAAATTGCAGAAGCCTTCATGCAGCACCGTGGTGCCGGGCGACAGATGCGCGCCCAGGCGCACGCGCGCGGTGTCGGCGATGCGCACGCCGCCGGGCATGACGTAGTCGGTCATGCGGGGAATCTTGTCCACGCCGCGGATTTCCAGGATCTGGCCAGAGGCGCGCAGGTGCCAGCGCAGCGCATCCACCTGATCCACCGCGCAGGGGCCGGCCGAGGTCCAGGCCACGTTGGCCAGCACATTGAACAGGCCGTCCAGGTTGGCGTCGTGCGGGCGGATCAAGCGGTGGCTGAGCAGGTGCAGGCGCAGGTAGGCGTCGTGCGCATCGACCGGCGGTTCGTCCAGCGACGAGATCGCGGTACGCACGGCGACGATGTCGACCTTGCGGCGGGTGTCGCGGACCAGGGCGGTGGGCACGTGTTCGCCCAGCGCGGCGCGGGCTTCCTCGGGCGACAGGTGGCGGGTGCCGGTGGCCGGCGAGTTGTCGGCCAGCGAGGGACGCGGATACCAGGTGTCCAGGATGGCGCCGTCGGCGGCCAGCGTGGCGACGCCATAGGCGATGGCGCTGAGGGGCTTGGGGGAGTCGGCCATGATGAAAGAGGAAGGGCGCAGTCTGAGTGCGTAATTCTAAGGCGAAAGGGCTGCGGTTTTCAGAGGTTGCCGAAGGCCCATCGCAGGCTCAGCGAGCCAGTGTGCTCGCGGTTGCCGCCGCCATACTGGCCGCCGTAGGCCAGGCCGATGACGGCCGAGCGCGACACGGCGATTTCCAGGCCCGCGCCCGCCAGCGCGGCGGACCGGGCGATGGGCGCGCCGGCCACCGACAGTACGCTGCCGCCGTCCAGCACCAGGGTGGTTTCCGGCTGCACGTCGCCGAAGGCCCGGCGCCAGCCCAGCGTCGCATGCAGCTTGCCAAAGGTGGGGCCGAGCGCGAAGCCGGTCTGGCCCCGCAGCCCCAGCGTGGTGGTGGTCTGCCGGATCCGTCCCGCGTCGCCCGAGAGCGCCGTGGAACCGCCCGATTCGCTGAAGCTGCGCGTGCGCACATTGCGCACGGCCAAGCCGGCGAACGGTTCGATGGCGGCGCGTGGCGACAGTGCCAGCTCGTAACCCAGTTCCGAGAAGGCCTGCGCGGTGTAGGCGCTGAAGTCGGCGGTCAAGGTCTGCCGGGCGATGCCGGGCATCTCGAAATGCCGCCGGGTGTCGATGTCGTGCCAGGTGTAGGAGGCGGCCGTCAGCAGGTTCAGCTTGCCCGGGCCCGCGTCGAACGACCTCTTGCCATAGATCCCCGCGGTATAGCTGTACACGTCCAGCCGCGCATCGGCCGCGTCGATGCGGACCCGGCTGCGGGTGGCGCCCAGCGCGCCGCCCAGGCGCCAGCCGGCGCCGGCATCGAATTCGCCGCCGCCATACACGCCGGTGGTGCGTTGCTTGATGCGGGCCGTGTTGGCGCCGCCTTCCAGCGTCTGCCAATTGTCGACGGCGACGAGCCAGCCCGGCTGGGCCGGCGCGGGACGGGTCGGCCGATCGGCAAGCAGGCTGTGGTCCGGTTCGGCCTGTCCGGTGTGGGCGTGCGCCGCGCCAGCCGCGCACAGGGCTTGCATGGCGAGCGCCCGCGCCAGCAGTTGCCGGCGCACGGCTATCGGTGGCGGCAAGGACTTTTTACGCCAGTTCTTTCAGCAGCAGCTCCCAGAATTTCATGCGCTGTTCCAGCGTCGAAACCAGGATGTACTCGTTCAAGGTGTGCGCGCCGTCGCCGTCGGCGCCCAGGCCGTCCAGCGTCGGGATGCCCATGGCGGACGTGAAGTTGGCGTCGCTGCCGCCGCCCGTCATGGGTGCGTCTTCCAGCAGGAAGCCGGCGCGTTCGGCGTAGCCCTGCACCAGCGCCAGCAGATCGGCGGCGGCTTCGGTCTTCACCATGGGCGGACGGTTCAGTTCCACGTCGATGTCCAGTTCCACGTCCGGACCCACGGCGCACAGCTCGCGCATGCGGCGCAGCACGTCCTCGGCGGCGCCCATGTCGGGCACGCGGAAGTCGACCACGCAGCGGCACAGCGCCGGCACGGTGTTGGTCACGGTGCCGCCGGCGATGGTGCCGACGCTGACGGTGATGCCACGGTCATAGTCGGTCATGGCTTCCAGCGCCAGCACCTGGTGGGCCATTTCGCGGATGGCGCTGCGGCCTTTCTCGTGCTGCATGCCGGCATGGGCCGGACGGCCCTTGACGTTCAGGTTCAGCATGCCGGTGCCCTTGCGCGCCGTGACGCACTTGCCGCCGTTGGGGCGGGCGGGTTCGCAGACCAGCGCGTACTTGGCGTTGGCGGCGAAGCGCTCGATGTGCGCGCGCGACGCGTGGCTGCCGGTTTCTTCGTCGGGCACCACCAGGAAATCCACTGGCAGCTGGGTCGCGCCGGGGCGAGCCAGGCCGGACAGCGCGGTCAGCGCCAGGTAGATGCCGGCCTTCATGTCGTAGCCGCCGGGACCATAGAGGCGGTCGCCTTCGATGCGTACCGGGTTCTCCAGCAGCGTGCCTACCGGATGCACCGTGTCCATGTGCGCCAGGATCAGGATGCCGGGGCGCGCGTCGCCGGGGGCGCGGTTGGTCGCGTACAGCAGCGGGCCCGTGGTCGGGCCCAGCGACGACAGTTCCACCGTCAGGCCGGCGGCCGCGGCGTAGTCGGCGATGATGCGCGCCATGGCGGCGATGCCTTCGGGGAAGTTCGAGGGCGATTCGCATTGCAGCCAGCTCTTGATGCCGGCGACGATCTGTTCAGTGCTCTGGGTGTTGGACATGACGGTATCGGATATCTGCAACGAAGAAAATGGGAGCGGTCAGGCGACCTGCTGGCCGGCCAGGCGGGCCAGTTCGGCGTCATCGGGCATCTTGCCATCGAACCAGAGGCTGGCGCACACGGCGGACATGGCGCGGCCGTCGTGGCCGATGCCGGGCACGACCTGCAGCTTCCAGCCGAACGGCACGCCGCGGCGCTCGGCCTCCTTGCGGCCGAACTCGAAGTAGTTCTGGGCGCGCGCAAAGCGGTGCGGGCCTTGACGCATGGCGGCGGGTTCGGACGGCAGGTTGGGGTCGTCGGTGGCGATGTCCTGGTCGCCCGCCAGGATGGTCATCGGGTAGGCCAGCAGCTTGACCAGGTGCTCTTCGGTCAGGCCGACGCCGTCCATGCCTTCGGGGAAGGGATAGTCGAACGTGGGCAGCGTGTACCAGCCCGGGTTGCCGGCAGTCACGGCCTTGAACGGCGCGTGCGGCTGGCTGCTCATCAGGCGGTGCACGAACTGGCCGCCCGCGGAATGGCCGAACAGGTAGACGTTCTGGCCGTCGGTGATTTCACCGGCGATCAGGTCTTTGATGACGTTGCCCACCAGCGCGTAGGTCCAACCGTCGATGTGGCGCGGATTGCCGCCGGCCGAAAACACGCGGCCGTTGTTGTAGCTTTCCACGCCGGGCCAGATCTCGTTGGAGAAGGTCAGCGCCACGATCAGCAGCTTGTGCTTGTCGGCGGCTTCCACCCAGAAATCGCGGTACTCGTCGCCGTTGCGCAGCACGCCGTGCTGCACGATGACCACCGGCATGTCGGGCGTGTAGCCGTAGGGGCGGTAGGTCTGGAGCTTGAAGGGACGGTCGGAGTTGCGGTCCTCGTCCACATACAGGATGGCGTTGCGGCCGGCATGGCCCAGTTCGATGGCGATGCGGTCGACGTTGGACATCTCGGAGGGTTTCATCAGGCGTTCGCCTCATTCAGGTGGCAGGCCGACCAGTGGCCTGCCGAGATTTCTTTCAGGACCGGCGCCTGCTCGCGGCAGCGCGGCATGGCGTGGGGGCAGCGGGGATTGAAGGTACAGCCCGGCGGCGGGTTCAGCGGCGACGGGATTTCGCCCTTGATCGGCGTGAACTTGCGGCCGCGGCGGCCCACGTCCGGCACCTCGGCCATCAGGGCCTGGGTATAGGGATGGTTGGCGCGCGCGAAGATCTCGGCCGACGTGGAGATTTCCACGATCTTGCCGAGATACATGATCGCCACGCGGTCCGAGATGTGCTTGACGACGCCCAGGTCGTGGCTGATGAACAGGTAGGTGAAACCGTGCTGTTCGCGCAGGTCCATGAACAGGTTGATCACCTGCGCCTGGATCGACACGTCCAGCGCGGCCACGGGCTCGTCGCAGACCAGGAACTTCGGCGCCACCATCAGCGCGCGGGCGATGCCGATGCGCTGGCGCTGGCCGCCCGAGATCTGGTGCGGGAAGCGGTCGCGGTATTCGGGGTCCAGGCCCACTTCCTTCAGCGCCTGGTCGATGCGCGCGGGAATCTGGGCGGCGGGCGCCAGCTTGTGGACCTTGAGCGATTCGCCCAGGATCTGGCGCAGGCGCTGGCGCGGATTCAGCGAGGCCTGCGGATCTTGGAAGATCATCTGCACGCCCAGCGTGTAGGCGAGCTTGTCGGCGCCGCGCAGGCGGCGGGCTTCCTGGCCCTGGTACAGCAGCTGGCCTTCAGTCTGGCCGTGCAGCCCGGCGACGACGCGGCCCAGCGTGGACTTGCCGCAGCCGGACTCGCCGACCAGGCCCACGACTTCGCCGCGCTTGATGGACAGGTCCACGCCGTTGACCGCATACACGGTGCGGCGGTCGATGGGACGGCCGGTCAGGGCCAGGATGCGCTGGGCCAGGTCGGGCCGTTGCTCGAAGCGCTTGTGGACGTTCTTGAGCTCGATGACGGGAGTATCGGCTTGGCTCATACCGGCTGGGCCTCGCGGGTAATCGGCACGTAGCAGCGGTAGTTGCGCGCGCCTTCGGTGGTGACGGTGGGGGCTTGTTCGGTGCAACGCGTGACCGCGCTGGTGCAGCGCGGGCGGAACGGACAGCCCGAGGGACGGCCGGCGAGGCTGGGCGCCATGCCGTTGATCTGGTGCAGGCGCGCGCCAGGCTGGGTGGCGCCGGGCATCGAATCCAGCAGGCCCTTGGTGTAGGGGTGACGCGGCGCGTCCAGCACCTCTTCGACCGGGCCGCTTTCGACGATGCGGCCGGCGTACATCACGGCCACGCGGTCGGCCAGTTCGGCCACCACGCCCAGGTCGTGGGTGATCCAGATCAGCGCCGTGTTGTGCTCGCGGCAGATCTCCTGCATGCGGTAGAGGATCTGGCCCTGGATGGTGACGTCCAGCGCCGTGGTCGGCTCGTCGCAGATGATCAGGTCGGGCTTGTTCAGCATGGCGATCGCGATCGCCACGCGCTGGCGCATGCCGCCCGAGAATTCGTGTGGATAGCTCTTCAGGCGCTTTTCGGGTGAAGGAATGCCGACCATGGCCAGCGCCTCGCGGCAGCGTTCCTCGGCTTCCGCGCGCGGCACGTTTTCGTGGGTGAGGATGGCTTCCATCATCTGCTCGCCGATGCGCAGCACCGGATTGAGCGTCATCAGGGGATCCTGGAAGATCATGGCGATGCGGTTGCCGCGCAACTGGCGCATCTGCTCTTCGCTCAGCTTGCGCAGGTCCGTGCCCTTGAACTTTACTTCGCCGTCCACCACTTCCCCGGGCGGGTCGATCAGACCCAGGAGCGAAAAGCCCGTGACGGATTTGCCGGAACCCGATTCGCCGACCAGGCCGACGATCTCGCCGCGGCGCACGGTCAGGTCGACGCCGTCGACCGCCAGCCAGGCGCCGGCTTCGGTATGGAATGCGGTGCGCAGGCCGCGCACTTCAAGAATGTTTTCGCTCATTTCAGTTGCCCATTGCGCCAACCGCGGCGCATGTAATGGAGATAGCTCCATCGGGATGCTGCGGAGCCGGCTTTGCCGGTCCGCAGGCATGCCCCCTTGAGGGGGAAGCGCGCAGCGCTTCGGGGGTGGGCCTCATCTCTTGGGATCCAGGCTTTCGCGCAGGCGGTCGCCCACGATATTGATGGAGAGGATCAGCAGCAGCAGGGCGATGCCCGGGAACAGGCTGATCCAGTAGTCACCCGACAGCAGGTACTGGAAGCCGTTGGAAATCAGCAGGCCCAGCGAGGGTTCGGTGATGGGCACGCCCACGCCCAGGAACGACAGCGTCGCTTCCAGCGCGATTGCGGTCGCGATCTGGATGGTGGCAAACACCATGACGGGGCCCAGGCAGTTGGGCAGCAGGTGGAACAGCATGATGCGCCAGGCCGGGAAGCCCAGGTTGGCGGCGGCTTCCACGTATTCCTTGCGGCGTTCCTGCAGCGCGCGGCTGCGCATGATGCGGGCGTAATGCCCCCACTGCACCAGCACCAGGGCCAGGATCACCTTGTCGACCCCGCGCCCCAGCACCACCAGCAGCACCAGCGCCACCAGGATGGTCGGAAAGCCCAGGATGAAATCGACGATGCGCATGAGCACGGTGTCGACCACGCCGCCGACATAGGCGGCCACCAGGCCGATGGCGCCGCCCACGGCGGTGGCCAGCACCACGGCGGACAGGCCCACCATCAGGCTGATGCGCAGGCCATACAGGATGGCGCTGAGCATGTCGCGGCCCTGGTCGTCGGTGCCGAGCCAGGCGATGCTGCCGTCCATCAGCGCCTGGCGCGGCGCCAGGCGGCCGTCCATCAGCGAAAGGTTGGCGAGGTCGTAGGGATTCTGCGGCGCGAAGTAGGGCGCGAAGACCACCAGCACGATCAGGATGGTCAGCGCGATGACGGAGCCGCGCACCGTCGGGCGCGCGTGCAGTTTCTTCAGGATGGAGGCGCGCTGGGGCGTCTCAGCCAGGGGCTGGACGGTGCGGGTGCGGCCGGGATTCGGAGTTTGAGCCATGGCGGATTATTGAGCGGGAGTCACGAGCTGCACGCGCGGATCGAGCGTGGCGTACAGGATGTCCACAACCAGGTTGATGATCACGAAGATCAGGGTGACCAGCATCACGTAGGCCACCACGACCGGGCGGTCCAATTGGTAGACGCTGTCGATCAGCAGCTTGCCCATGCCTGGCCATGCGAACACGGTTTCGGTGATGGTGGAATAGGCGATGAGGGTGCCGAATTCCATGCCGATCACGGTGACCACGGGGATCAGGATGTTGCGCAGGATGTGGCGGCGCACGATGCGGCCCGGCTTGACGCCCTTGGCGCGCGCGAACTTCACATAGTCCTGGCTGCGGGCCTCGACCACGCCGGACGCGGTCAGGCGCAGCACCAGCGCGATGTTGGCCAGCGCCAGGTTGATGGCCGGCATGATCAGGTGCGACCAGCCGTCGGCAGTCAGAATGGACAGGGGCACGCCCAGCACGGTGACCGTGTCGCCGCGGCCGGTGGCGGGCAGCCAGCCCAGCCACACCGCAAACAGCAGGATCAGCATCATGCCTTGCCAGAAGTTCGGCAGCGAAAAACCCAGCACCGAGGATGCCATGATGCCGCGGCCCAGCGGCTGGTCGCGATACAGGCCCGCGATCAGCCCCAGCGGAATGCCGAACACACAGGTCAGCATGATGGCCACGACCACCAGCTCGAACGTGGCGGGAATGCGCTGCACGATCAGTTCGATGGCGGGGATGCCGTGCACGAAGGAGGTGCCCAGGTCGCCGTGCAGCGCGCGCCACAGGAATCCTGTGTATTGCTGCCATACCGGCAGGTCCAGGCCCAGGCGGGCGATCATCGCCTCGCGTGCGGCCTGGCTGGCTTCGGGGCTGACCAGCAGTTCGATCGGATCGCCCACGGCATAGACCGCGAAGAAGACCACGACCGAAACGGCCAGCAGCACGAACAGACTCTGTATCAGTCTGCGTAGGATGAACAAGGCCACGAGATTATTTCCTTGGTGGGCTCAGGGTTTGCGGGCGCCGCGTAGGGTCTTACTTGGCGGGCTTGGCCGACATGGCCAGGGTGTACTGGTCGGCGCGGCCTTCATAGGTCAGTCCCTTGCGGAACGCCCAGATGCTGCTTTCGAAATGCAGGGGAATGCTGGGCAGGTCGGCCAACGCCAGCGTCAGCGATTCCTGCAACAGTTTCTCGCGCGCGGCCGGGTCCACGGTGACGAGGGCGCGCTTGAACACGCGGTCGAACTCGGGGTTGTCATAGCCGCCGTAGTTGCTGGTGCCCAGGCCGTGTTCCTTGTCGAACGCGCTGACCCAGTATTGCAGGAAGGACGAGGCCTCGCCGGTTTCCGACGACCAGCCGCCCATGGCGAAGCTGAACTCGCGCTTGGCGCGCTTGGGGAAGTAGACCGAGCGCGTCATGGTGTCGACGGTGGTCTTGATGCCCACGCGCGACAGGTATTGCGCCACCGCCTGCGTGATCTGCGCGTCGTTGATGTAGCGGTCGTTGGTGGACGAGACGGTCAGTTCGAAGCCGTTCGGGTAGCCGGCCTCGGCCAGCAGCTTCTTGGCGGCGGTCGGGTCGTACTTGAGCTCGGGCGGCTTGGGCAGGGTGCCGAACATGCCGTCGGGCAGGAATTGGTTGGCCGGCGTGGCGGCGCCGTCCATGATGCGGTCGGCGATGGTCTTGCGGTCGATGGCCATGGAAATGGCGCGGCGCACGCGCACGTCCTGCAGCGGGTTCTTGCCGTCGGCGGCCTTGACGCCGGGGCTGGGATTGCGCGCCACGTCGGGCTGGAAATACACCACGCGTACCGACGGCGTGATGACGTGGCCGAAACCCGGGGTCTCCGAAATGCGCTTCACGTCGCGCGCGGCGGGGTTTTCGATCAGGTCGAAGTCGCCCGCCAGGAGGCCCGTCAGGCGCGGGCCGGCAGCCGGCACCGGCACCATTTTCACGTCCTTCCATGCGGGCTTCGCGCCCCAGTAGGCGTCGTTGCGCGTCAGCTCGATCGCGGTGCCCTTGACGTAGCTCTTCAGCGTGTAGGGCCCGGTGCCGATCACGGAGCGGCCGGTATTGAAGTCGGCCACGGTGGGCCAGGCGCCGGTGACGCCGCACTTGTTCTTCAGGTCGAAGCTGATCGGGCCGTGTTCGGCGATGCCGTTCCACAGCATGCCCATGCGGGTCAGGTCGTTGGGCAGCAGCGGATAGGGCTGGCGCGTCTTGATCACCAGCGTGTTGCCGTCGCGGACCTGCACGTCAGCGAACTTCTGCACGATGGAAGGGTACGAGCTGCTGATGGACTGCTCGTTGTTGACCACGCGGCAGAAGGTGAACAGCACGTCCTGCGCCGTGAAGGGCTGGCCATTGGAAAACTTGACGCCGTCACGCAGCGTGAATTCCCAGGTCGTGTCGTCCACCGGCTTCCAGGCCGTGGCCAGGCGCGGGATCAGGTCCATCTTGGCATCCTGCCCCACCAGCGTCTCGAACATGTGCGAAGTCATCGCATCGTTCGGCGTGGCCTGGTGGTAGTGCGGATCCATCGACGTCGGCTCGGACGACAGGCCGATCCGCAGAACGCCGGCGGCGTCCTGCGCGATGGCCGCGGTGGTACAGGCGGCCATGGCGAAGGCCGTGAGCATGCTGCGGTAGAGCGTCTGGGCAGACATGGATTTTGTCCCTTTGTTGTATTGGTTATGGTGTTGCAGGGCGGCGTTCCTGGCGGACCGCCGCGGGTCTTCAGGCGATGGGCTGCGCCAGCCGGACGACGGTCACGCCGGGCCGCAGATTGGCGGTGGACGGCATGATCAGCACGCAGTTGTCATAGGGCGTGACGACGGGCTCGCCCTCGGACCAGCCGATCAGGTCGCCGGCGCGGGCCAGCGTTTCCAGGCCCTTCCAGGGCTGGGCGAAGCGGAAGTCGGCGCTCTTGGCGGCGATCGCATGCGTGACGCGCAGTGCGCGCTGCGTGGGCGCCGCGGGGGCGAACCAATCCGCGGGCAGGTCGCCGCGGTCCACCGTGCCCGCTTCCACCAGGAAGCGCGCCATCTGGTCGACGGCCACGCCGCGCGCCTCGGGCGCGCCATGGAAGCCGCATTCGATCAGCAGGGAACGGGTGCCGTTGTCGCCGGCTTCGCCGAAGCGGCCGTAGTCGCGCATGCGCACGCCCGCGGCATGGCCGGCGTCGGCGATGATGGTGGCGGGGTTGCCCAGCGCCAGCGCCAGATCGATATTGCGTTGCTCCATGCCGGTCAGCTGCAGCGGCACGTCGGAATTGCTCATCGAATGGAAGTCCAGCAGCCAGTCGGCCTGCTCGACCCAGGGCTGGATCTCGGCTGCGCGGCGGCGTTCCTGGCTGGCGGGCGCGCTCAGCTTGTCGTCGCTCCAGACGCGGTTCATGTCTTCGTCGACGAAGCGCGCGGGCGCGTAGTTGGCGGGATCGAAGCGGTCGAACGCCGCCAGGTTGCAGAACGCCAGCGTCAGCGAACCGCGGCGCGGGCGCAGGCCTGCCGCCAGCGCGTCCTTCAGCGCCCAGGCGCCGCAGAGTTCATTGCCGTGGATCAGCGCGCTCAGCATGACGCGCTTGCCCGGCACGCCCGAATCGAAATGCCAGACCCCCGGGGTATCCGTGTTGCCCACCCGCTCCGCCGACAAGTTCGGACAGGCAAGTAGAAATGGGCGCGGTGTGGACGCGGGGGCGGACGTGGGCATGGGAACTCCGATGAAGCGACGGGATTGTATAGGCGATGGCGCTGGGGTGGCGGCTAGCCGCCGGCATGAGCGGGCGCCGCGGCGCGGCGGGCGCTGAAACAGGCTGCTAACACGGGTTTTCCCTTATATATAGGGCGCGTCAGGCGCGCGCCGCCTTTGAGTATTGGGCGAATTCTAGGAGCTTGGCTGCTTTCTCTACAATTAGAATATTTATCTCAAGCTTTGCAGAAAAGGCAAAGCTTGTTACCCATTCCCAATCCCTGAGAACCGCGAGGGCTGACGTGCACGGCATCGCCTTGAAGTATTTTCTGGAGGTTGCCCAGGCGGGCAGCCTGAGCGGCGCGTCCGAGCGCCTGCATGTGGCGGTGTCGGCCATCAGCCGGCAGATCGCCAAGCTGGAGGAAGAGGCGGGCGCGCCGCTGTTCGAGCGCGCCGCGCGCGGCATGGTCCTGAGCGAAGCGGGGCAGCTGCTGCTGGCGCATGCCCGCCGCACCATGCTGGAAGCCGATTCCGTGCTGCAGGAAATCGCCGCCATCAAGGGCGCCGCGCGCAACGAGATCCGGGTGGCCTCGGTCGAGGGCGTGGCGCGGATCTTCCTGCCCTCGGTGATGGCGCGTTTTCGCCGCGACTGGCCCAACATCCGCTTCGACCTGCACGTGGGTTCGCCGGCCGAGGTCAGCCGCCGGGTGGCCGAAGGCAGCGTGGAGTTGGGGATGGTCTTCATCGCCGAACGCATAGGCGGGGTCAGTCCGCGCTATTCGCGCCGCGCGCCGGTGCATGCGGTGATGGCGGCCGACCATCCGCTGGCGGGCCGCGCCAGCGTCAGCCTGCAGGATCTCAGCCAGTATCCGCTAGCCCTGACCGGGCCTGGCACCACCACGCGGCAGCTGTTCGAAATGGGCTGCGCGCTGGAGTCGGTGCAGCTGGAGCCGGCGCTGACCTGCAACGATTCCTCGCCGCTGCACGGTTTTGTCTTCGGGTCGGACGCCATCATGCTCAGCGGCTATATCTCGGTGGCCTGGAGCCTGCGGCGCGACGAGCTGATCGCCGTGCCGATTTCCAACGCCGAACTGCAATCGCGCACCCTGCAGATCCAGGTCATGCCGGGCCGGGTGCTGCCGCCGGCGGCTGAAGCCTTCGTCGAACTGCTGGCGCGGGAACTGGACGACGCGTTGCAAGGCAGGGCGGCGGCATAGTCTGCCAAGGGTGCAAAAAAAACGGCTGCCCTGGGGCAGCCGTTTTCGTTCAGGCGGACCTGATTACTTCTTTTCGGGCGTGACCGAGGTGGCCAGCGTGTACTGGTCGCGACGGCCTTCGTAGGTGATGCCCTTGCGGAAGGCCCAGATGCTGCTTTCGAAGTGCAGCGGGATCAGCGGCACGTTGTCCAATGCGATCTGGGTGGACTGCTGCAGCAGCTTCTCGCGCTTGGCCGCGTCCACCGTCACGATGGCTTCCTTGTAGACCTTGTCGAAGTCGGCATTGCTGAAGCCGCCGTAGTTGCTGGTGCCCAGGCTGTTGGGGGAATCCAGGGATGCCACCCACAGCTGGAACAGCGCCGAGGCTTCACCCGTTTCCGCCGGCCAGCCGCCCATCGAGAAGCTGAACTCGCGCTTGGCGCGCTTGGGGAAGTAGATGGAGGCCGTCATGGCGTCCACATTGGTCTTGATGCCGACGCGGGCCAGGTACTGGGCCACGGCTTGCGCCACCTGGCCGTCGTTGACGTAGCGGTCGTTGGTCGACGACAGCGTCAGTTCAAAGCCGTTCGGGTAGCCGGCTTCGGCCAGCAGCTTCTTGGCGCCTTCCGGGTCGAACTTGATTTCCGGAGCCTGGGGCAGCGCGCCGAACATGCCGTCGGGCATGTACTGGAAGGCGGGCGTGGCCATGCCGTCCATGATGCGGGCGGTGATGGTCTTGCGGTCGATGGCCATCGAGATGGCCTTACGCACGCGCAGGTCCTGCAGCGGGTTCTTGCCGTCGGCGCTCTTGACGAAGGGGCTCGGGTTGCGGCCCACGTCCGGCTGGAAGAACACCAGGCGGGTCGACGGGGTGGCGACGAAGCCGAACTTGGGGTTGTCCTTCAGGCGCGGCAGGTCGCGAGCGGCGGGGTTTTCGATCATGTCGAAGTCGCCGGACAGGAGGCCGGTCAGGCGCGGGCCGGCCGACGGCACCGGCACGAACTTCACTTCCTTCCAGTACGGCTTGGGGCCCCAGTAGTTTTCATTGCGGACCAGCTCGATGCCGGTGCCCTTGACGTAGGACTTCAGGGTGTACGGGCCGGTGCCGATGGCATCCTTGCCGTTGTTGAAGTCGGCCACGGTGGGCCAGGCGCCGGTCACGCCGCAACCCTTCTTTGGGTCGAACGTCAGCTTGCCGTGCTCGACGATGCCGTTCCAGACGATGGGCAGCGAGCGCGCCAGTTCGGCGGGCATCAGCGGGAAGGGCTCGCCGGTCTTGATGATGACGGTGTGCGCGTCCGGCGTCTGCACGTCGGTGATGCGCTTGGTCATGTCCATGTAGGACTGCGACACGTTGGTTTCGTTGTTCAGCGTGCGGCAGATGGTGAACAGCACGTCTTCGGACGTGAACGGCTTGCCGTTGGAGAACTTGACGTCGTCGCGCAGCTTGAATTCCCAGGTCTGGTCGTCCAGCGTCTTCCAGGAAGTGGCCAGTGCGGGCACCAGCTTCATGTCGGCGCTGCGACCCACCAGGGAACTGTAGACGTGCGCGGAGAACGCGTCGTTCTGCGTCATCTTGTGATAGTGGGGGTCCGCCGAGGTGGGTTCGGCCGACAGGCCGATCTTCAGCGTCTGGGCTTGGGCGGCGGCCAGGGGAATGGCGGCGGCCGCAAGGGCCAGGGTAGTGCGCAACTTCATGGTGACAACTCCGGATGGGGAACGAACCGGATCGCGCCTGCGTGTAAACCGGCCTGCGCCAGCCGCGCGGGCGGCGTCGCCTGGAAGGGGCTCAGGGGGTTTTGGCGCCGGGCACGACGGCAAGGGGCCGATTATCGGTAGGGGCTTCGCGCACTGTCAATGCGCAATGGCAAGCGCGGCGCTAGGGAAAACGCGGAGAGGGAGGGGGAAAGAGGGCGCCGCGCTGCCTCGTCTGGAGGCCTGCGCGGCGCGATGGCGCCCGGGTGAGGGACTGGGCGCCGAAGAACCGCCGCAAGGGGCGCCGGGAAGCCGGCGGGCGTTGCGGCGGGGTCGCGCCAGGCTGAATCGCGGGAGATCGATCGCGACTCAGGCCGGCGCGGCAGGGCTTACCACTGCGAACCGGAGAAGCGCGAGCTGGCGGCGCGGGCCTTGTTCATCGACTCGTTCACTTCATCGATGAAGGAAAACACGGCGGCAACAGCTGCCACTACGGCTTGGCCGGCCTTCTTCAGGCTGGTCAGCGGATGGGAATTCGGTTGGTTCTCGAGGGCGCCGCGGAGCAGATCGCGCTCCAGCGCGTCGGTCAGGCGGGCAGTGTGGTTCAGGGTCAGTTCGCTCATGGTTTGCTCCAGTCCGTTTCGTCTTGGTGTAAACCATTATAGGGATAACCCTAGGGTCGATGCAATGCTATTTTTAGGGTAAACCCCTATATGTTGTAAAAATGTTTATTCCCCAGGGACTTAGCCGCTATTTCGCAGGGCGCGGGCCGCGTCCGCCAGCTCTCCGGCGGTCAGTCCGATGGGGCCGACACCCTGGGCCACCAACGCATCGGCCGCCGCGCCGTGCAGCCAGACGGCGCCGGCCACGGCCTGGTCCAACGGCAGCTTCTGGGCGATCAGCGAACCCAGCATGCCCGCTAATACGTCCCCGGTTCCGGCGGTGGCGAGCCCCGGATTGCCGCTGGTGTTGATCCGCAGATCGCCATCCGGGGAGCTGACCACGGTGCCTGCGCCCTTCAGCACGATCCAGGCGCGGTAGCGTAGCGCCAGTTTCCTGGCGGCGGCCGGGCGGTCGGCCTGCACCTCGGCCGTATCCACGCCAAGCAGCCGCCCGGCCTCGGCCGGATGGGGCGTCAGCACCACGGTGCCCTCGCCCCAGTTGGGTTGGATGTCGCCGCGGGCCAGCAGATTCAGCCCGTCCGCGTCCAGCACCAGCGGCGCTGCGCGGCGCAGCACGAACAGTTCGGACAGGGCGTTGGCCGCCAGGGCGCCCGTGCCTATGCCGCATCCCGCCACCCAGGCGGTGACGCCCCAGTCTTCTTCCAGCAGCGAGCGGGCGTCGCGCAGCATCAGTTCGGGCTGCTGCGGATCGCAGGCCAGCGGCGCGGCGTCCTGGGCGAAGCCGACCAGCACCTTGCCGGCGCCGGTCTTCAGGGCGGCGCGCGCGGCCAGCAGCGCCGCGCCCGTCATGCCCGGGCCGCCGCCCACCACGCCCACCGTGCCGAAACTACCCTTGTGAGTGTCTCGGCCGCGCGGCGCGAACAGGGCGGGCAGGGCGGCGCGGTCGATGGCGCCGCCGGCGGACGGGGCGGTAGTGTTCATGGGCTGAGGCTCCTGGGGATGGCGGCGTGGCGCGAAGGCGCGTATCTACTATAGTGCGCCCAAACCGGCCGGCATCCGGTCCGGCCCAAGACTAGACGACGTGGAGACGAACATGAGCGACATCACGCTGGAACACTATTCCGCCTATGAGTCCCTGAAACTGCGCCGGCACCCCGGCGGGGTGCTGGAGGTGATCATGGGCGCCAAGGGCGGCAAGCCGGGCAAGCTGTCCACCGCCGACGACCGCATGCACCGCGAACTGGCAGACATCTGGCGCGATATCGACACCGATCCGGACACCCGGGTGGTGGTGATCCGTGGCGAGGGCAAGGGCTTTTCGGGCGGGGGCGACCTGGACCTGGTGCAGCAGATGGCCGACGATTTCGACGTGCGCACCCGCGTTTGGCGCGAGGCCCGCGACCTGGTCTACAACATCATCAACTGCAACAAGCCCATCGTGTCCGCCATGCATGGCGCGGCCGTGGGCGCGGGCCTGGTGGCCGGCCTGTTGGCCGACATCTCCATCGCCGCACGCGACGCGCGCATCATCGACGGTCATACCCGCCTGGGCGTGACGGCCGGCGACCATGCCGCCATCGTCTGGCCGTTGCTTTGCGGCATGGCGCGCGCCAAGTACTACCTGATGCTGTGCGAAACCGTGACCGGCGAGGAAGCCGAGCGCATCGGCCTGGTGTCGCTGTGCGTGGACGAGGCCGAACTCATCGGACGTGCCTTCGAAGTCGCCAACAAGCTGGCCGCAGGCTCCCAGACCGCGATCCGCTGGACCAAGTATTCGTTGAACAACTGGCTGCGCATGGCGGGGCCGAGCTTCGATACCTCGCTGGCCCTGGAATTCATGGGCTTTGGCGGCCCGGACGTACGCGAAGGGATCCAGTCCCTGCGTGAACGCCGCGCGCCGAACTTCCGGCCGGATTCGCCGTTCTGAGGCGGCGGATTGCGCGCGTTGGGGCAGGGCGCGCAATCCGGCTTTCCTACTTCTTGAAGAACTTCGCGAACGCCGCCTGCGCTTCCTCGGATTGCAGGCGGATGCGGAACTGCTGGGCTTCGTAGTCCAGCGTGTCCTGGATCGCCTGGCGGTCCGGGCGGCGCAGCATGGACTTGGTCAGGCGCAGCGCGGCCGGCGGCTGGCGCGCCAGGTCGGCGGCGGTGGCCTGCGCCGCCGCCAGCGCCTGGCCCTTGGGCGTGACCGACGTGGCCAGCCCGGCGTCGCAGGCGTCTTGCGCCGTGAAGGCCTTGCCCTGCAACAGCCATTCGGCGGCGCGGCGGGCGCCGGCCAGGCGCGGCATCAGCAGGCTGGAAGCGCCTTCCGGACACAAGCCCAACGCCACGAACGGCATGCGCAAGGTGGCGCCTTCGCCGATGTGGACGAAATCGCAGTGCTGCAGCAGCGTCACGCCGATGCCGATGGCATAGCCTTCGACCGCGGCAATGACCGGCACGTCCGCCATGGACAGCGCGCGCAGGAAAGTCAGGCCCGCGCTGTCGCCGGCGCCGCGCTCCGCCTGGAAGTCGCGCAAATCGTTGCCCGCCGTGAAGTGCTCGCCCGCGCCGGTCAGGATGACCGCCGCCAGCGCGGTGTCGGCCGACGCCAGCGCGATCTGTTCGGTCAGCGCGGCATAGGTGGCGGTATCCAGCGCGTTGCGGCGATCCGGACGGTTGATGGTCAGCGTCAACACCGCGCCGTCGCGGCTGACCTGCAGACCGGCGCTCATGCGCCGAAACCGTTGGCCAGACGGGTCTTGGCGTCTGCGTATTCGCTGCGCAGCGTGTCCACGATCTGGCGGGTCGGCAGCACGCTGGCGATGCCGCCCACGCCCTGGCCCGCGCCCCAGATGTCCTTCCAGGGCTTGACCCGGGTCGAGCCGAAATTCGACGCGCCGCTGTCGGGTTGCGGCAGGTTGGCCGGATCCAGCCCGGCGGCGGCGATGCTGGCCTTCAGGTAGTTGCCGGGGATGCCGGTAAAGAACGGGGTGTACAGGATGTCCGAAGCGCTGGCATCCACGATGGCGGATTTGTAGCCTTCGCTGGCGTTGGCTTCCTCGCTGGCGATGAAGCGCGTACCCATATAGGCGAAGTCCGCGCCCATGGCCTGCGCGGCCAGGATGTGTGCGCCCGAGGTGATCGCGCCCGACAGGATCAGCGGGCCGTCATAGAAGCGGCGCACTTCGGACACCAGCGCGAAGGGGCTGAGCGTGCCCGCATGGCCGCCGGCGCCGGCGCACACCAGGATCAGGCCGTCTACGCCGGCTTCCAGCGCTTTTTCGGCGTGGCGGATGGTGGTCACGTCGTGGAATACCTTGCCGCCCCAGTCATGCACGCCTTTGACCAGGTCTCCGGGGGCGCGCAGGCTGGTGATGATGAGCGGCACGCGGTGGCTGGCGCACACGGCCAGGTCCTGCTCCAGCCGGTCGTTGGACTGGTGGATGATCTGGTTGACCGCGAATGGCGCAACCGTCGCCCCGGGGTTGGCCTCGCGGTGCGAGGCCAGGCCGGCCTGAACTTCGTCCAGCCAGTCGGTCAGCAGGCTTTGCGGACGCGCGTTCAGCGCGGGGAACGACCCCACGATGCCGCTGGTGCACTGCGCCACCACCAGCTTGGGGTTGGACACGATGAACATCGGGGCGCAGATAACCGGCAGGGACATCTGGCCGTACAAATCAGTCACAAGAGAGTGGGGCATGGCGTCGTCGCGGAAAAAGGTCACTGGAGGACTTGAACATCGGGACTTGAGCATCCTAGGCGGGTGTGCCTATAATTACCTACCGACCGTCCGGTAATTAATTAATCCTTATTAAACGGCATGCGCTGAATCGCTGTCAATGGAGGTACGCGAGTCCCTCCGGCAGCTGCGGCGCGGCCCCTGCAAAGGCTGCCATGGCGACCTCCGCCCCTCCTGCCCAGAAACGCGCCCGCGCCGGCCGCCCACCCACCGTGGCGGCCCCGCGCGAACGCATCCTGGAAGAAGCCGCCAAGCTCTTCGCCCAAAGCGGCTACGACGGCAGTTCGGTGTCCGACCTGGCCGGCGCGCTCGGCGTGTCCAAGGCGGCCATCTACCACTACTACACCACCAAGCAGGACATCTACGACGCCATCATCCTGGCCGTGCTGAGCGGCCTGACGCAGGCCGTTGCCCAGGATGTCGCGCGGGCCGAGGGCGCCACGGCCCGCCTGCGCGCCTTCATGGTGGGCCACGCGCGCTACTTCGAGCAGCACCACGCCGAGTTCGTCACCATGCTGATCGGCTATTCCGGCATGGCGCTGACCGAACGCGAAGACGCCGCCCGGCTGCGCGACGGCTACGAGAAGCGCCTGCGCGAACTGATCGCTCAAGGCGTCGCCGCCGGCGAGTTCCGCGCGCTGGACGTGGCCGCCGCGGGCCGCGCCGTGCTGTCCATGCTGAATTGGATGGTGCGTTGGTACAAGCCCGGCCAGGGCGACAGCGCCGAAGCCATCGCCGCCGGCTATTTCGATCTATTGGTCGGAGGCATGCGCGCCTGAGGCGCGGCTGTCCCCGGCTTGCCCCGCTTTTTGTGAGACCTCCATCATGGCCCTCGATACCGAAACCCTGAACCTGTTGCTGGACGCCGTGCGCCGCTTCGTGCACGAACGCCTGATCCCCGCCGAAGACGAACTGGCCGAAAGCGGCCAGGTGCCGTCCGACATCGTCAACGAGATGCGCGAGCTGGGCCTGTTCGGCCTGTCCATCTCGCCCGACCATGGCGGCCTGGGCCTGACCATGGAAGAGGAAGTGCGCGTGGTCTTCGAGCTGGGTCAGACCTCGCCCGCGTTCCGCTCGCTGGCCGGCACCAACATCGGCATCGGCTCGCAAGCCATCGTGCTGGCCGGCACCGACGAGCAGCGCGCCCGCTACCTGCCCAAGCTGGCCAGCGGTGAATTGATCGGCTCGTTCGCGCTGACCGAACCCGACGCCGGTTCCGACGCGATGGCGCTGCGCCTGTCCGCGGTGCGCGACGGCGACAGCTACGTGCTCAACGGCACCAAGCGCTACATCACCAACGCGCCCATCGCCGGCCTGTTCTCCGTCATGGCGCGCACCGCGCCGGAACGCCGCGCCAATTCCATTTCGTGCTTCCTGGTCGAAGCCGGCACGCCCGGCCTGAGCATCGGCAAGCCGGACAAGAAGATGGGCCAGGCCGGCGCCCTGACCAGCGACGTGGTGTTCGACAACTGCCGCGTCCCGGCCAGCGCGCTGCTGGGCGGCGAAGAGGGCAATGGTTTCCGCACCTCGATGCGGGTGCTGGACAAGGGCCGCCTGCATATCTCGGCGCTGTGCGTGGGCATCGCCGACCGCCTGCTGAGCGATGCCGTGAAGTACGCCATTGAGCGTAAGCAATTCGGCCAACCCATCGCCGAATTCCAGCTGATCCAGGCCATGATCGCCGACAGCCAAGCCGAACTCTACGCCGCGCGCTGCATGGTGCTGGACGCCGCCCGCATGCGCGACCGCGGCGAGAACACCACCATGCAGGCCGCCTGCTGCAAGCTGTACGCCACCGAAATGGTGGGCCGCGTGGCCGACCGCGCGGTGCAGATCCACGGCGGCGCCGGCTACATGTCGGAATACGCGGTCGAGCGCTTCTACCGCGACGTGCGCCTGTTCCGCATCTTCGAAGGCACTTCGCAGATCCAGCAGCTGGTGATCGCCCGCGAAACCATCAAGGCGCATTCCTGAGCGCGGACCGGGCGCAAGAGGCTAATATCCTGCATGACTGACGGTGATCCGGCGCACGGCCCCAGGCCGCGCCGGCATATGACGCGCCAGCGGCCGCGCGCCGCTGGCATGACGGAATTCCAGTCTGGCTTGCGCGCCGCCGCAAGCCAGACGTTTTCATTTCTCTTCTAGCGAAAAGATTACTAATGTCGCAACGTCCTGCTCCCCTTACCGGCATACGCGTGCTGGACCTCACCCGCGTCCTGGCGGGTCCCTGGTGCACCCAGAACCTCGCCGACCTTGGCGCCGAGGTCATCAAGATCGAACGTCCCGGCGCGGGCGACGACACGCGGGCCTGGGGGCCTCCGTACCTGAAGGACGAGGCGGGCAACGACACCACGGAAGCAGCCTATTACCTGTCCGCCAACCGCAACAAGCTGTCGGTGGCGCTGGACATCGCCTCGCCGCGCGGCGCCGAGCTGGTGCGCGAACTGGCGCTGCAAAGCGACATCCTGGTTGAAAACTTCAAGGTCGGCGGCCTGTCGAAGTACGGCCTGGACTACGAAAGCCTGAAGGAACTCAACCCGCGCCTGATCTACTGCTCCATCACCGGCTTCGGCCAGACCGGCCCTTACGCCAGCCGTCCCGGCTATGACTTCATGATCCAGGGCATGGGCGGCCTGATGAGCATCACCGGCGAACGCGACGACCTGCCCGGCGGCGGTCCGCAGAAAGCGGGCGTGGCCGTGACCGACCTGATGACCGGCATGTACTCCACGGTCGGCATCCTGGCCGCGCTGCACGAACGCTCGCGCAGCGGCCTGGGCCAGCACATCGACATGGCGCTGCTGGACTGCCAGGTCAGCATGCTGGCCAACCAGAACCTCAACTACATGACCTCGGGCGTGGCGCCCAAGCGCGCAGGCAATGCCCACCAGAACCTGGTGCCGTACCAGGTCTTCGCGGCCAGCGACGGCCACCTGATCGTGGCGGTCGGCAACGACAGCCAGTTCCGCAACTACTGCGGCGCGATCGGCCTGCCCGAGCTGTCGGCCGATCCGCGCTTTGCCACCAATCCGCAGCGCGTGAAGAACCGCGCCGAGCTGGTGCCGCTCCTGGCCGAACGCATGGCCACCGGCGCGCGCGACCACTGGCTGGCCGCGCTGGAAGGCGTGGGCGTTCCCGCCGGCCCCATCAACACGCTGGACCAGGTCTACGAAGACCCGCAGGTCCTGGCGCGCGGCATGAAGCGCGAGATGCCGCATCCGACCGCGGGCACGGTGCCCATTGCCGCCAGCCCGCTGAAGTTTTCCGACAGCCCCGTCGAGTACCGCCGTCCGCCGCCCATGCTGGGCGAGCACACCGAGCAGGTGCTGTCCGAGAAGCTGGGCCTGTCGGCCGAAGAAATCCTGGCGCTGGCGCAAAGCCGGGCCTGAACCCCATCCAATAAAAGCAGGAGAGTGGTGATGAAGGAGATTCAAACCATCGGCGTCGTCGGCGCCGGGGCCATGGGGCGCGGCATCGCGCAGATCGCGGCGCAAGCCGGGCTGCGCGTGCGCCTGTACGACACCAGCGCGGACGCCGTCGCGGCCGCGCGCGAGTCGCTGCGCCAGACCTGGGACAAGCTGGCCCAGAAAGGCAAGATGAGCGCCGCCGACGCGCAGGCGGCGCTGGAGCGCGTGGAATCCGCCACCGCGCTCACCGATATGTCGAACTGCCAGCTAGTGGTGGAAGCCATCGTCGAGCGCCTGGACGTCAAGCGTGATCTGTTCGCCGCGCTGGAAGGCGTGGTGGCCGAAGACTGCATCCTGGCGTCGAACACCTCGTCGCTGTCGATCACCGCCATCGCCGCCGCCTGCAAGCGGCCGCAACGCGTGGCCGGCTACCACTTCTTCAACCCCGTCGCGCTGATGAAGGTGGTCGAAGTCATCGACGGCCTGCGCAGCGCGCCCGAAGTCGGCGACGCGCTGGCCGAGCTGGCGCGCCGCATGGGCCACACGCCCGTGCGCGCCAAGGACATGCCCGGCTTCATCGTCAACCATGCCGGCCGCGGCATGAATACCGAAGGCCTGCGCGTGGCGCAGGAAGCCGTGGCGACCTTCGCCCAGGTCGACGCCGTCATGCGCGAGCAGGCCGGTTTCCGCATGGGCCCGTTCGAACTGCTGGACCTGACGGCGCTGGACGTGTCCCACCCCGTCATGGAATCCATCTACCGCCAGTTCTTCGACGAGCCGCGCTTCCGTCCCTCGCCGATCACCACCGTGCGCCTGGCCGGCGGCCTGATCGGCCGCAAGGCAGGTGAAGGCTTCTACGTCTACGCCGACGGCCAGAAGCAGGTGCCGGCCGAGCCGCCCGTACCCGCGCTGCCCGAGAACCTGAAGGTCTGGGTCAGCCCCAAGCACGCCGAAGGCTACGCCCGCGCCGCCGCGCTGGTCGAAAAGCTGGGCGCCACGCTGGTGACCGGCTCGACGCCTGACGCCGACGCGCTCATCCTGGTCACGCCGTTTGGTGAGGACGTCTCTACCACCGTTTCCGCGCAAGGCCTGAACGCGGCCCGCACGGTCGGCCTGGACACGCTCTACGCCTTCGACAGCGCCAAGCGCCGCACCATCATGGTGTCGCCCGCCACCGAAGCCAAGTGGCGCGACGCCGCGCACGCGCTGCTGGCCGCGGACGGCGTGCCCGTCACGGTGATCGAGGATTCGCCCGGCTTCATCGCCCAGCGCATCGTCGCCACCATCGTCAACATCGCCAGCGACATCGCGCAGCAGCAGATCGCCACGCCCAAGGACATCGACCTGGCGGTGACGCTGGGCCTGGGTTATCCGGTGGGCCCGCTGGCCCTGGGCGACAAGCTCGGCGCCGACCGCATCCTGGAAATCCTGAAGAGCATGCAGCGCGTGACCGGCGATCCGCGTTATCGCCCCAGCCTGTGGCTGCAACGCCGCGTGCAGCTCGGCATGTCGCTGACCAAGGCGGCTGGCGAGCAGTGATGCGATGAGCATGGCAGGCGCCGACCTGGCATGCGTAAAAGCCCGCAAGACATCGTGTCTTGCGGGCTTTTTTTTGCGACGCCGGCCGCCTCAGTTCGCTGGCTTGACCCCGATCAGCGACACCAGCGGCGTCCACAGCGCGATGTCGTCGCGGATGCGGCGCGCAAACTTCTCCTTCACTTCACCTGCGCGCGGCTGGCTGCCGGAGGCGTCGAATTTGCTCAGCACGTCCGGGTCGCGCAGCATGACCTGCACGGCGTCGGCCAGCCTGTCCACCACTTCGGCGGGTGTGCCGGGGGGCGCGAACAGGCCATTCCAGGTTTCGATCTCGTGGCCGGAGATGGTGTCGGCGATGGCCGGGACGCCGGGCAGCTGAGGTACGGGCTGGCGGCTGGATACGCCCAGGAAGCGGATGCGGCCGCTGTCCTTGTACGGCAGGATCTCCGAGATGTTGGCCGAGTAGAGATCGGTCGTGCCGCCCATGGTGTCCAGCAGGGCGGGCGCACCGCCGCGATAGCCGATCAGCGTCGCCTCGATACCCGCGCGCTTGAGAAACACCAGCACCGACATATGCGACATCGACCCCTCGCCGCCGTGCGCGACGGTCAGCGCGCCCGGTTTGGCCCGGCCATACTCGATCAGTTGCGCCAGGTTCTGGAAACGCGAGCTGGACGGTACCGTGAGCACCAGCGGGTTGCTGGCGATGTTGGCGACCGGCACCAGATCGTTCAACGGGTCGTAACGCACATTGAACAGGAAACGCACCAGCGAAACCTGGCCGATGGAGCCCACCATCAGCGTGTTGCCGTCGTTGCGCGAGCGTATCAACGCATCGGTGGCAATGGTGCCGCCTGCGCCGGCCTGGTTCTTCACGACTACCGATGAGCCCAAGGTGCGGCGCAGCGAATCGGAGGTAATCCGCGCCACATAGTCGGTGTTGCCGCCGGGCGGATACGGCACGATCAAGGTGATGGCGGTCCCGTCCTGGGCGCGGACCAACGCGGGCAGCAGCAATGGCGCAGAGGCCAGCAGCCGCGAGAACTGACGACGATTCATGATGTTTTCCCCTTGTGTCGTAGTGGTGCGCGGCCTGGGCTTCAGCGTACCGCGGCAGCCATCTGGCCGCCGCCCTTGGCGCCGACCACTTTACCGTCCGCATACACCGTGGCGCCGCGCACCAGCGTATGCACCGGCTTGCCCTTGAGGCGGCGGCCGGCATAGGGGCTCCAGCCCACCAGGCTGAGCACGTCCTCGTCGCGCACTTCGTATTCCGTCTCCAGATCGACCAGCACCAGGTCGGCGTCCAGGCCCACGCGGATTTCGCCCTTGCTGCGCAACCGGAACAATTCGGCGGGCTTGGCCGAACATGCCTCGGCCACGCGTTCCAGGCTGATCTTGCCTTCCTGGGCCGCCGTCAGGAACATGCTCAGGTAGAACTGCGTCGACGGCGTGCCGGTGTGGGCTTTCCAGCCATCGGTCCAGCCCACTTCCTTTTCTTCGCGCGTGTGCGGCGCATGGTCGGTGGCGATGATGTCGATCGTTCCGTCGTTCAGGCCTTCCCACAAGCCCGGCACGTTCTTCTCCGGCACCCAGTACGACAGCGCATACGAGCCCAGGCGCTGGATGGCCGACCATTCGCAACCCAGGAACAAGGCCCAGGGATTGATTTCGCAGGTGACCTTCTGGCCCGCCGCCTTGGCCTCGCGGATGAGCTGGACGCTGCCGGCGGTCTGGGTGTGCAGGATGTGCAGATGGCAGCCGGCCGCCTTCTGCAGGCGCAGCAAGGTGGCGATGGCGGTTTCCCAGATCACGCCGTCGTGGGCGGCGTAGGCGCGCGCATAGGCGAGGGCGTCGCGCTCGCCCCGGTCCCAATAGGTCTGTTCGATCACGTCCATCAGGGCCTGGTCGTGCGGATGCACCATCAAGGGCACGTCCAGTTCAGCGCAGCGCTGCATGATGCGCAGCAGCTTGCCGTGGTCATGCACGCCGATGCCGGGCATGTGCGGATAGTCCCGTCCCGTGTCCACCACCATGAAGATCTTGAACGCGGCGATGCCCGTGGCGGTCATGGCTTCCATTTCCGACTCTATCGTCGGCGCCGGGTTGAAGTTCCAGTCGACCACGGCATCGCTGCGGTAGATGGCGAACTGCTTCTCCAGCAGGTCCAGCGAGTTTGGCGGCGGATTGACGTTGGGCATGCCCACGCTGGTGGTGACGCCGCCAGCGGCGCATTGCTGCGTGGCGGTGAGGATGGTGTCCTTGTACTCGAATCCCTTCTGCGAACCCTGGCGGTGGTGCGAATGCATGTCGATGGCTCCTGGCAATACTGCCAGGCCGCTGGCATCGATGACGTTGCGCGCGTCGGGTTCGCTGCCGGCCTCGTACAAGCCGGCGATCTTGCCGTCGCGGATGCCGATGGAGGCGCGCACCTGGCCCTGGGGAGTGACCACCAGGCCGTTCTTGATCAAAGTGTCCATGCTGTTTTCCTTGTGATGGGGAATGCCAAAACGATCAGGCCGCGCGGGTGGCAGGCGGGAGGGCGCGCTGGCGCACCGTGTTCCAGACCTGCAGGACGTAGTCCTTGCTCAGGCCCTTGGTGATGAAAACCATGCGGGATTGCCGGTCCGTGTCGGGCCATTGCGGCAACTCGGCAGGCGGATGGAACAGGCGCTGCACCGCTTGCAGCACGATGGGGCGTTCGTGGCCAGCGATGTGCAGGATGCCCTTCACGCGCAGCAGTTCGTCCGGGTGCGCCATGACCAGCGCATCCAGCCAGGCGCTGACCTGCGGCCAGTGCAAGGGGGCGGCGAAGTCCAGGCAGAAGCTGTCGATGCGCGCATGGTCATGGTCATGGGCATGCGCGTGTTCATGGTGATGCCCGTGCCCGTCCGCGTAGGGCGCGGCGTTGAGCCATTGCCGGGCCTGCTCCGGGCGCACGTCCATGTCATAGACGTCAGGACCTTCCAGCACGGAAGCATCCGGCCGGGTCGCAAGGTTGCAGGCCACGCGCGTGGCGCCCGGATTGACGCGCGCAAGCGTGTCCATCAGCGCTGCGAGTTGCGCTCCGGGCAGGTCAGTCTTGGTGACGATCAAGGCATCGGCGACAGCGACTTGCTTGACGGCCTCCGGGTGCGCGGCCAGGGTGGCCGGACCGTTGACGGCGTCCACCACGGTCAGCACGCGGTTCAGGCGGAACGAGCGCGCCACCGGAAATGTCATCAAGGCCTGGATGACCGGCACCACGTCGGCCATGCCCGTGGTCTCGATCAGGACGCGGTTGAAGGCCGGAATCTGGCCGGCGCTGCGCTTGGCGCGCAAATCGCGCAGCGTCTCCACCAGATCGCCTTGCACGGTGCAGCACAGGCATCCCGTGCTCAGTTCGATGGTGTTGTCGTTGCTGCTGGCGATCAGGGAATGATCGATGCCGATCTCGCCAAACTCGTTGACGATGACCGCCGCATCGGCCAGCGCGGGGTCGCGCAGCCAATGATTCAGCAAGGTGGTCTTGCCGCTGCCCAGGAAGCCCGTCAGCAACGTGACGGGAATACGCGGTTCGGGGGTCTCACCGTTTGCCATGATCCACCTTTGCAAAAAACATTAAATTCGCAACCATTGCGATTAAATGGATTTTTGCATCGAGTTGACGCTTTGGCAAGCCCCCGCGATTTCGCACCGTTGGCCCGGGGAGCAGACGGGAGGATGGCGCTGCTAGAATCGCGGGGGGAATAAAATTTCGCAATGGATGCGAAATTTCGCGCCGTAGAGGCGTAACGACAGGGAGAGGGCGACGTGGCGGGTGAAATCAGGACGCGCAACCGGATACTGCACATCCTGCAGCTCTATGACAGGAGCGCCGCATGGTCGGTGGAGGAAATCGCCGTTGAAATGGATGTGTCGGTCAGCTCGGCCTATCGCGACGTGCAGGAACTGGTGCGCGCGGATTTCCTGACTCCGGTGATGGGCGCGCGCTATGTGCTGGGGCCGACGTTTGCCCATTTCGATCTGCTGATGCGCCATGGCGACCCCTTGCTCAAAGTGGCGGAGCCGCTGATGCGGCGGCTGGTGGCGGCAACCACGCCTTCGTCGGCCTCGGTGCTCACGCGCAGCTACCAGGACAAGGTCATGTGCATCCACCAGGAAATCGGCGATCCGGCCGCGCGCGTCGGCCGCTATGAACGCGGCGCCACCATGCCGATGTTCCGAGGCGCTACCTCCAAGGTCATCCTGGCGCACCAGAGCCGTCGCGCCCTGGAGCGCATGTACCTGGCCCATGAAGAGGAAGTGCGCGCCATTTCGCACTGGAAGAGCCTGAAGGACCTGTGCCTGGAACTCGATGCCATCCGCGAGGCGGGCGTCGCCGTCAGCGATTCAGAAATCACGCCGGGGACCACAGGCATTGCAGCGCCCATTTTCCTGGAGCAGCGCGTGGTGGCCGGACTGAGCCTGATCGTGCGTACCGAGCATTGCCGTCTCGAGCCTTTCCGCGCGGCGGTCATCGACGCCGCCAGCCAGATCAGCAGCCAGTTGGCCGCGGTGGACGGCGCCTGGGTCGCCCGCACCTGAACACAGGCCTCCAGCCGCTCAGTCGGATCGCAACTGGCGGTCCCGGCCCAGGCGGCGCAATTCATCCAGCGTGTGGCGCAGCAACTCCGAGGGCTCGCTCTCCCGCCGGACATACATGCCGACCGAGCGCGAGAGCGCCTGCCGCAGGCGGGTCTTGCGCACGCCGCGCTGCGTCGCGTTGTCCAGCGACGACTCCGGCAACAGCGCAATGCCGCAGTTGTGCTGCACGAAGCGCGCGATGGTGTTCAGGTCCCGCAGGGAATAGAGTGGATTGAAAGGCTGGGACGCGGCCTGAAAGGCGCGTTCGGTCAGGACGCGCACGCTGGTGCCAGGCGGCATGCTGATCAAGGGCAGCCGGGCCAGTTCCGTGGGCATCCAACGCGTGACGTCCGGTTTGATCTGGACGCTGTGGAACAGCACGAAGGGCTCGGTAAACAACTCCTGATAGACCAGGTCGGCAGCGCCTTCCTCGTTCATCGTGGTCACGGCAATGTCCACCCGCCGCTCGCGCAGCAATTGCAGGGCTTCGTTGGCGATGGGATCGTAGACCTCTACGCGGACCCGAGGGTGCTTGCGCGCGAGACTCTGGATCAATAGCGGGATGAGCGACGCCGCAAGCGTGGGCAAGGCCGCGACGGCGACGCGGTTGTTGCGGTCGCGCAGCCGATGGTCCAGTTCCAGCATGCCTTTCTCGTGCAGTGCCGTGATCTTGCGCGCGATCTCCAGGATGTCCTGGCCTTCGCGCGACAGGCGCACCATGCGAGTGGTGCGCTCGAAGAGTTTGACGCCCAGCGTCTCTTCCGTTTCCTTCAGCAGTTTGCTCAGCGTGGGCTGAGTCACATGCAGCATTTCGGCGGTCCTCTGGAAGCTCAGGGTCTCTGCCAGCAGCACGAAGATGCGCAGTTGTCTCGTCGTCAGATTCATTCTTCTTGTCTATCAATGCCGTTCAAATTGGAACTTAACCGGAGGAGCCGGCTGCCTTAGCCTCTACATCACGATCTTTCTCTGGAGCTGGGATGTTTCGTCTTGATGGCAAGGTAGCCCTGGTGACCGGTTGCGGCACGCTGGGCGAGGGGTGGGGCAATGGCAAGGCCGCCGCGGCGGTGCTTGCCAGGCAGGGCGCGGCGATTTTCGGTTGCGACCTGAACATCGACGCGGCGCGCCAGTCCGCGCAGGCCGTGGCCGCCGAGGGCGGCAAGATTACGGTCCGGCAGTGCGACGTCACGGATGGCGGCCAGGTGGCGGAACTGGTGCGGGCCTGCATGGACACATACGGCCGCATCGACGTGCTGGTCAACAACGTGGGCCGCTCGGAACCGGGCGATCCGGTCTCCATGCCGGAGGATCTTTGGCACGATCAGATCCAGGTGAACCTGACCTCCGCCTTCCTGTGCTGCAAGCACGTCATCCCCCTCATGAAGAGCGCCGGTGGAGGATCGATTATCAACATTTCATCCATCGCCGGGCTGCGTTATGCGGGCAAACCCCAGGTCGGCTACGCCGCCGCCAAGGCCGCCTTGATGCAGATGACGGCAACCACGGCTGTCATCTATGCGCAAGACGGCGTGCGGCTGAACTCGGTGGTCCCGGGACTGATGTTCACGCCCCTGGTGGAGCGCCTGGCGCAGAAATACGCCAAGGGCGATTACGAGGGGTTCGTGGCCCACCGCCATGCCCAGGTGCCGGCGGGCCGCATGGGCGACGCCTGGGATGTGGCCCATGCCGTGGCTTTCCTGGCCAGCGATGAGAGCCGCTACATCACGGGGCAACAGATCGTGGTGGATGGCGGCATCACCATGGCGACGCGTTGAGCGGAGGACAGTCGCGATGCATGTGCATGAGCAAGCGAGCGCCGGGCGCCTGGCGGGCAAAGTGGCCTTGATCTTCGGCGCAGGTTGCGTCGGACCGGGATGGGGCAACGGGCGAGCGATCGCCGTGCGTTTCGCCCAGGAGGGGGCTGTGGTGGTCGCGGTGGACATGCGGCCGGAGTCCTTGCCCGAGACTCTGGAGTTGGCTGGGCGCTACAGGTCCCGCATCGAAACCCACATCTGCGACGTGGGCGACGCTGCCCAGGTCGCCGCGTTGGTCGAAACCGTGGCGCGGCGGCACGGGCGGATCGACATTCTGGTCAACAACGTGGGAGGCCCCATTCCCGGCGGTCCGGCGGCGCTTACGCAAACGGATTGGCATAGGCAGCTCGACCTGAACCTGACCTCGGTGTACACGACCTGCCACTACGTCCTGCCCATCATGGAGGAGCAGGGCGCCGGCGCCGTGGTCAACGTGTCCTCGACCTCGGCCATACGCTGGACCGGCGCGCCGCAGGTCGGCTATGCGGCCGCCAAGGCGGGCGTGATGCAGTTCGGCCGCGTGGCCGCCGTGGAATACGCCAGCAAGGGGGTGCGCATCAATACGGTCTTGCCGGGCCAGCTCCATACGCCGCTGGTCGATGCCTTCCTCGCTGGCCAGCAGAGCGCGGGCGATATCGACGCCCTGCTGGAGCGGCGGCGGCGCCGCATTCCGCTGCCGTTTTCCGGCGATGGTCGGGACACGGCCAATGCCGTGCTCTTTCTCGCCTCGGACGAGGCGCGTTTCATCACCGGAACCGAGTTGATCGTGGACGGGGGCATGAGCGCCCGCTGCGACTGAAAACCAAGCTGAGGAGAATCACGATGGCGCGAATTGAATATGCGGATATCGCCAGGCCGGAGATCCGGCCGCTGGTCGAACGCATCGAACGGGAGCGGTCCAGCCTGCCGAATCTCTATCGGATGCTGCTCAACAGCCCGCCGGTGGCGCAAGGCTGGCTGGCCTATCTCACGGCGATACGCCAGCACAGCGGGCTTGCGCCCAAACTGCGGGAGATGCTCATCCTGCGCGTCGCGGTGCTGAACCAGGCCGATTACGAGTTCGATCAACATCTGCCGATCGCCTTGAAGGCGGGCTGCAGCGAAGATCAGGTGCAGGGCTTGAAGACCGGCAATTTCGCATCGCTGGACTTGGGCGAACGCGCGGCCATGGCGTATTGCGACGAGATGACGCGCGACATCCGGGTCCGGGACGTCACGTTCGCGGCCATCCGCGAGGCTTTCGATGCCCGCGCGATCGTTGAGATCACGGCCACGGTGGCCGCGTACAACATGGTGTCGCGCTTTCTGGAGGCGATACAGATCGACCACGAATGAACGGCTTCTTGCACAGCCGGTAAATAAGAAAACAGGAGACATGCATGCACAGCTTCAAACGATTTGGTGGCGCGTTCGCATCCCTTGCGCTGGGCCTGGCCCTGAGCGCGACAGCCCATGCCGGCTATCCGGCAAAGCCGGTGCAACTGATCATTCCGTTCGCGCCCGGCGATACCGACCAGATGCTGCGGCCCATCACCGAGAAGATGGGGAAATACCTGGGCCAGCCCATCGTGATGAACTACAAGCCCGGCGCGGGAGGAGGCATAGGCGCGGCATACACGGCCTCGGCGGCGCCCGACGGCTATACCATCGTGGGCAGTTCGCCGGGGGCGCTGGTAGTGGTTCCGCTGGCCAACAAGGAAATCAAGTACACAACGGAGTCCTTCGCTCCGGTCGCCGCGATATCCCTGGGCGGCATGATGATCGTCGCGCCCGGGAAGTCCAGGTACAAGACCCTGGCCGACGTGGTGGCCGACGCCAAGGCGCGTCCCGATGCCATCTCCTACGGCACCTCGGGAGCCATGGGCATCAGCCATCTGTTGGGCGAAACGTTCGCCTCGGAGGCCAAGGTCAAGTTGCGCCACATTCCCTTCCAGGGCAGCACGCCGGCGGTCACCGCCTTGCTGGGCGGCCACACGGATATCGCCGTGTCCGCAGTGGGGCCGGCGCAGGCGCATATTCAGTCCGGCGGCTTGCGGCCACTGGCCGTCTTCAGCAGCAAGCGGTTGGTGGCCTATCCGGACGTGCCGACCCTGCGCGAACTGGGCTACGACGTCGGCAGCCCCACCATCTACGGGCTGATGGCGCCCAAGGGCACGCCGCCCCAGGTGGTCGACGCCTTGTACCAGGCTGCCCGCAAGGTCGTGGCGGAGCAGGGCGATGAGGTGAACAAGACCCTGGGCGGCATAGGCGCGGAAATCAGCGTGCTGAGCCCGCAGGAGTACGGCGCCTATCTGCAGGAGCAGCGAGCGTTGTTTTCCAGGGCGATCGGCCTGATCCGCGAATAATCGGCGTGCCAGCGCGCGCAAAGAAAAAGCCCCTTGATTTGCTCAAGGGGCTTTTTTCATCATGGGAGGCGAGTCTTACTTCGCCGCATCCACCATGTACTGCACCGCTGCGCGGATGTCGTCTTCCGAGGCGTTGGCCGCGCCGCCCTTCGGGGGCATCGGCGGCTTGCCTTGCATGGCGACCTTCACCATGGCGTCCATGCCGGTCTTGATGTACGGATCCCAGGCGGCCTTGTCGCCGAACTTGGGGGCATTGGCCACGCCGGTGGCATGGCAGGCGAAACAGACGCTCTTGTACAGCTTTTCGCCGGCCGGGTTGACTGCCGCGGCTTGCGGCGCGGCGGCCTGGGCTGCCGGAGCAGGGGCAGGTGCCGCGGCGGCCGGTGCCGCGGCCGCGGGGGCAGCAGCAGCCGGGGCAGCAGCCGGGGCAGCAGCCGGGGCAGCAGCCGGCGCCGCAACTGCGACGGCAGGAGCGGCAGCGGCTTCCTTCTTGTCGCCTTCCGCAGCCGGAGCGGCGGGTTCGGGCAGCGAAGCGCCCGACTTGTTGGCCATGTACACCACGGCGCGCGCGACTTCGTAGTCGGACAGCGTGGGGTTGCCGCCCTTGGCGGGCATGCCGCCCTTGCCGTGCAGGGCCACGTTCATCATGGCATCGTAGCCCGCGGTGATGAAGGGCGCCCAGGCGGCGTTATCGCCCACCTTGGGTGCGCCAGCCACGCCGGCGGTATGACAGGCCGTACAGACGGCGGCGAAGACCTGTTCGCCGGTCTTGAAGACCTTGGGGGCATTCGCATCGACCAGCTGGAAACCCGCGACGGGGGCGATGCGCTTGGCGACGGCTTCCTGGGACAGCGTGTCCGAACCCGCTCCTGTCTTGGTGCCCGAGACCACCATGTTCACCAGTAGGATGATGATGGCGATCGGGATCACGAAAGACAGGACGATCGTGACGATCAGTTGCTTCGGGGTCTTGATGGGGGAGGAGTGCTCTTCTATGTGTTCCTGCTCGTTGCTCATGACCAAATCCTGCTAACGGGTACCGGGGGCGCCTGGCGGCGGCAACAGAAAATCAGTACTGCACAAGTCGGCGGCATGAAGAGCCCGCCTTGCAAGCAAACGCTGGATTATATAACGGTGTCATAGACACGAGTCCAATGCAACCGACGGGGTTTTCGCTGAGTTTGACGGAAGATTTGATCCAGTTCATGCAGTTCAGCGAAAACTGGGTACAATACCGCCTCCTTGCGCTGCGCCCGTAGTTCAATGGATAGAATGAGAGTTTCCGAAGCTCTTGATACAGGTTCGATTCCTGTCGGGCGCGCCACAGCATTCTTGGGTTACGTGAACTATCTGTTCACGGCGCACCCAAAAACGCGGTCGAAGTAACGCGCTGCCGCGCCTCTCTCCCGCGGATTCCTGACTTTCCCTTCTCGATCGCCAACGCCGCAAGCGCCTTACGGCCTCAGGTCGTAGTCTGCACATGCAGCCGGCTGGACTTGCAGCGGTGCAAGGCGCGGTAATGCTCCAGCGCGCGCCCGTTGGCGCCATAGGCGATGGACTCGATGCGCAGCAGGGGTTCGGGTTCCTTCATGCCCAGCAATTCGCAGGTCTGGGCGTCCGGCTGCACCGCGTCGATCCAACGTTCCGCGCGCACGATGCGCAGGCCGTACTGCCTGCGCAGCACGTCATACAGCGAGCGGTTTTCCAGGCGGGTGCGGTGCAGGCCCGGCACCAGATCGGCGGGCACGGCCGTTTCCACCAGCAATTGCAGTTCGCCGTCGACGCTGCGCAACCGCTTGAGCGCCACGACCTGGCTGTCTTCGGCCAGCCCCAGCGAACTGGCTTCGTGCGTCGTGGGTGCGCGTAGTTCCTGCAGCAGCACCTGGGTGCGTACCGTGCGGCCCTTGCGTTCCATTTCGTCCGAAAAGCCCAGCACGGTGGACACGAAGTCTTCGTCGCGCTCGCGCGCCGATACGAAGGCGCCCTGGCCGCGGATCTTGTAGATCAGGCCGTTGCGGACCAGGTCCGCCAGCGCTTCGCGCACGACGATGCGCGAAATGCCATATTGCTCGCCGAACTCGGCCTCGGTGGGCAGCTTGTCGCCCACGGCCAGTTCGCCTTGCAGGATCTTGCCGCGCACCACGTCGCGGAACTGAGTCCAGAGCGGGGCGCCGGCGCTGCGGTCCAATATGGCTTCGGTGGAGATGGGGCTGCTCATGTCGTCAAAGAGTTTGAAATCGAACCTGTAGCCAAGGCGGAATCGGCGGGCTCTGCCCAGGACGCCTCGTCTGGAGGAAGTTGAACACAATGCCGGTCCCGCAGCGTCGCGGTGCAGGCTCGTAACTCGTCTTGCCGGCGCGCAAGGCTCCAGCCCAGCTCGGCCGCGGCGATATCCGCCAGTTCCGCCAGCAGTGCCGGCGTGACTTGGCCGCGGATGGCCAGCAAGGTGCGCCGGATCACCAGGTCGGCCAGGTGCTGCACAGCCGTTTCGCGGCACAGATAGCGGATCTCGGCGGTTGAATGATCTGGCGCGTGGCGCAAGGGCTTATCGCCCGCCGCGGCGAAATCCGCCGCCATGGCGCCTGCCCGTGAACCATAGCGCATGAACAGTTCGGCGACGCGCCCGCGGTCCAGCGCGGCGGCTGCCTGAATGCTGTCCAGAAAGCGTTGGCGTCCCGCCGCATCGGCGGGCATGCCCGCCCCGCCGCCGATAGCCACCTGCTCGGTCGACTGGCGCCGTGCGCGGCCCAGCTGCTGCAGCACCGCGTCGGCCGCCAGTTGCGCCAGCGAACGGAAGGTCGTCCATTTGCCGCCGACCAGGCACACCATCGGCACCTCGCGTCGGGCGTTGGGCGGGTCAATCACCACCGCGTGATCGCGCGATATCTGTCCGGGCTTGTCGGCATCCGACTGGGCCAGCGGCCTGACGCCCACGTAAGTGTAGACCACGTCCTTACGGCAGAAATGCAGGCGGGGAAACACCTCATGCAACACGTCTAGCAGGTAGTCGATCTCCGCCGGCTCGGTCGCGGCGAGGTCGGGATCATCAATCGGAATGTCGGTGGATCCCACCAGCACCCGGTCCAGGAACGGGTAGACGATGCACACCCGGCCGTCGGACGCTTCGAAGTAAGCCATGCGCCCCTGGAGCGCGGCGCGTAGCGCCGGATGGTCCAGGATCAGGTGTGACCCCTTGGTGCCCATGACGCGCGAGCCATCGCCTTCCAGCGCGCCGGCCGCGCGGTCCAGCCAGGCGCCCGTCGCGTTGACCACCGTGTCTGCCGTGACTTGCACGGATTCGCCGGTCAGCGCATCGCGCAGCGTAATGACGCGGCCTTGGCAAGCCGTCACGCTGCAGTAGTTCGATGCGACCGAGGCCGGATGGCCGCGATGCGCATCGTCGATCAGCTCCAGCACCAGCCATTCCGGATGCCGTATCCAGGCGTCGTAGTACGTGGCCGTCCAGCGCACCGCCGCGCCGAACAGCGTACTGTCCGCCGTCGGCACGCGTTCGATGCGATGTTCCGGCATGACGCGCTGGTTGCGGCCCAGCTTGTCGTAGAGGCGCAAGCCCAGCCCCACCACGCACCGCCCGCGCGCGCCCGGCGAGGCGTTCAGGCCGGCAAAGCGCAGCATGCTGCCCCACAGGCCGCCGAAGCGGCTGGATAGCGGCACCACGGTTTCCAGCGGCTGCACCAGGTGCGCCGCGTTGCGCAGCAGCAGATTGCGTTCGCGCGTGGCTTCCGCCACCAGGGAAAAGGATCCGCTTTCCAGGTAGCGCAAGCCGCCGTGGATCATGCGCGATGGCGCGCTGCTGGCGCCTGCGGCCACATCGCCCTTGTCGACGATCAGGCAATCCACGTCCTGCAGCGACAGGTCGCGGAACACGCCAGCCCCGTTGATGCCCGCGCCAACGATCACGGTGGAAAAATGGCGGCCCGCCAGGGAGGCCGGGCGCACGAAAGGCGAGGTGCGCGGGGTCATCGGGCGGGTCCCGCAAGATGGCCGAAAGCAGGGGCCATGCTGTCCACCAAGCCATGGAAGCTGTCGTAGAAGTCGGCGTGCGCCTGCGCTTCGGCGGCAAGGGGCTCGACCCGTTCGCATGGGGCGGGCAGCAAGTCATCGCCGCCAGGGTTTTGCGACAGCGCGGCATACAAGGCGGCGCCGCGCGCGCCGGTTTCGTCGTCGCCGCAGCGTTCCACGGCGTGGCCCAGAAAGCCCGCCAGCAGGCGCGCCAAGCGCAAGTCCCGGGCGCCGCCGCCCAACGCGGCCACTCTGCCCGGCACGCCCAGACCAAGCGCCGCCAGGCGTTTCAGATGCCGCGCGTGCAACGCCACCACGGCGTCGACCACGGCGCGCGCCATGTGCGCGCGGGTGTGATGCCCTTGCAGGCCGACGTATCCCGCGCTGGCTCCCGCCGGCCAGCTGCCGCCATTGATGAAGGGCAGAAAACGCAGACCCTCGGCTCCCAAGGGCACCTCCATCGCGCAATTCACCGCCGCGGCCGCATCCTGGAACTGCAGGGTGCGCGCCAGCCAGGCCACGTTCGCCATCGATGAGGGGCTGTTTTCCAGATAGAGCCTGCGATCCGGATCGCCGAAGCTGACGATGGCGCCAACTTCCGGCTTCGGTTCGCGGGCCGGCGCCACCACCGCATTCACGCACCAGGTGCCGAGTACGGCCACGGCATGGCCCTGGCGTTCTGCATTCACCGCTTTCAGCGAGGCGAGCAGATCGATTGCGCCCAGCGCCACGGGCAGGCCGGCCGGCAAGCCGAAGGCGGCCGCCTGGGCTGGCAGTAGCCGGCCGATCACGGCGCCGCTGGGCGCGATGGGCGCCAGCGCCGTGGCGGCCAGGCCGGGCAGGCCGGCTGCCTCGCAAGCCATCGTGGACCAAGTCCCGGCATCGAGCGACAGCAGGCCCGCCGTACTGGCGTCGCTGGCGTCCGTGGCGATCTCGCCGGTCAACAGGAACCCCAGATAGTCCTTGGCGAACAGCAGGTGGCGGATGCGGCCGAGTTGACCGGCGTCCGCGCCGTAGAGTTCGGCCGCGATCAGCGACGACTGCCCCGACCATGGCCGGCAGCCGACTTCGTCATACAGCGCGTCGCCCATGCGGCGGCCCAGCGCCCGGGCGCGGGCGGCGGCGCGCTGGTCGGTCGATGCCACCGCGCGGCCTCCCAGCAATTGGCCGCTGGCATCCAGCGCATACAAGCCGGCGCCATGACCCGTGCAGCACAGCGCGCGCACGTCGGCCACGCGCGGACCCAGTTGGGCGGCCACGCCTTGCAAGGCCCGCGCCAGCGCCGTGTGGATGGCGTCCGCGGGCAGCTCGCAACCGCCTTGCGCCAATTGCCGATAGGGCAGCGCGCCGCCCGATGCGGCCAGTGTGGCGCCGCTCCCGGCCTCGAAGGCAACCGCCTTCAAGCCCGTGGAACCCATGTCTATGCCGAGGTAGATGTCTGTTCTCATGTCATAACATTGTCTACGGAAATTTCACGCAGGATAGCAGTGTTTCCCCTAGTAATTTAAAAAATCCGGCTGCAATATAGTTCAGTGATGTCATAACAACGATTCGACCGAAACAGGTTGAACAACAGGCACCGAGGGCTGCAGGGTTCTTGGAACGATGCGAAAAAAGGAGCGGAACATGAGACGAGATTTCTTGAAGACCGTAGCGGCGGCGGGCGCCGGCCTGGCGAGCGCCAACGCCTTTGCGCAGAACACCCCGCAAGCCCCCGGGCTGCGCGGCAACGCCAACGATGTCTACGTGATGAACGTGATGGTGTCCGGGGTGGAGTACTGGTTTCCTGTCTACGAAATGATGAAACAGCTGGGCCATTCGCTCGGCGTGCGCACCCGCTATTCGGGCACGCCCGAATACGACGTCAACAAGCAGCTGGCCTCGTTCGAGCAGGAACTGGCGCGCAAGCCGGCCGGCATCCTGCTGCATCCCATGAACCCCGACCCCTTCATCGAACCCATCAACCGCGCCGCGGCCATGGGCATTCCGGTGGTGACCTTCGCGGCCGACTCGCCCAATTCCAAGCGCGTGTCGTTTGTCACGTCCGACAACGACCGCGAAGGCGCGCAGGCCGCCGACGCCATTGCGGCCTCGCTCAATGGCAAGGGCGAGTACGCGGTGCTGGAAAACCCCGGCCAGGACAACCATGACCGCCGCGTCGCCGCCTTCATCAACCGCATGAAGACCCAGCACCCCGGCATGAAGCTGGTGGGCCGCGCGGCCAGCAACCAGGATCCGAACAAGGCGTACCAGGCCACGCTGAGCCTGGCGCAGGCCAACCCCGGCCTGGGCGCGCTGTTCATGCCTGAAGCCAATTCGGCGCTGGGCGCGGCGCAGGCCTCCATCGAGACCAAGAAGAACATCAAGGTCCTGTGCTGCGACGTGAACGCCAAGATCCTGGACATGATCAAGTCGGGCGAGGTCTTTGGCTCCGTCAATCCGAACCAGGGCGTGCAGGGCTACATGGGCATGATGCTGCTGTTCCTGGCGCGCAACCAGCAACTGATCGACCCGATGAACGACGCCAAGCGCAACGGCACCAACCCCATGGCCGTGCCGTTCCTGGACAACGGCCTGTCCATCGTCAGCAAGGCGAACGCCGACGACTTCTATTGGGACAAGTACCTGGCGCGTCGCGGCACCAAGGGCATCAACGAATGAAGGCGCCCGCAGCGCTGCTGGAACTGCAAGGCATCAGCAAGCAGTTCGGCGCGTCCAAAGCCCTGGCCGACGTGCGCTTCACGCTGCGCCGGGGCGAAATCCATGCCTTGTGCGGCGAGAACGGCGCTGGCAAGTCGACGCTGATGAAGATCATCGACGGCATCCATCAGCCGGACAGCGGCGACATCTACCTGGAAGGCGAGCGCGTGGTCATCAATGGGCCGGCCCATGCGATGCGCCTGGGCATCGGCCTGGTCCACCAGGAAATCTCGCTCTGCGGCGACGCGACCGTGGCCGAGAACATCTTCATGCCCATGATCAGCGCCGGCGCGCAGGCCTGGATGGACTATGCCGGCCTGCAAGAGCGCGCCGCGGCCGTGCTGCGGCGGCTGGGCCAGGACATCGATCCGGGCTTGCGGGTCGATGCGCTGGGCATATCCAGCCAGCAGTTGGTCGAGATCGCCCGCGCCTTGACGCTGGACTGCAAGGTGCTGATCCTGGACGAACCCACCGCCGCGTTGACGGAAGTGGAGTCCGTGGCGCTGTTCCGCGTATTGCATGACCTCAAGGCCCAGGGCATCGGCATCGTCTATATCAGTCACCGCATGGCCGAGATCTTCGAGCACTGCGACCGCGTCACGGTGTTGCGGGACGGCCGCGACGTGCACAGCGCCGATATTGCGGCGCTTTCTCCGGATGCGCTGGTGCGCTGCATGGTGGGCCGCGACCTGGGCAATTATTACCCGCCCCGGCAGGCGGCTGGCGATGCGCCGGCCGAGACCCTGCTGGAAGTCGAGGACCTCGCCGATGGCGCCGCCGTCCACGGCATCTCGTTCACGCTGCGCCGGGGCGAAATCCTGGGCATCTCCGGCCTGATGGGCGCGGGCCGCAGCGAGCTGGCCGAAACCGTGTGCGGCCTGCGGCGCGCGCGACGAGGCGCCGTGCGGCTGCGCGGCCAGCCCCTGCGGCTGCGCCGCTACGCCGATGCCCTGCGCCACGGCATCGCCTACCTGAGCGAAGACCGCAAGGCCGCCGGCCTGTTCCTGGACATGCCGATCGAGCAGAACGTGTCTTCGATGGCGCTGCGCCGCATCAGCTCGCGCTTCGGCCTGCTCAAACGCACGGCGGAACGCAGCCTGGCCGTCGAGCTGGGCGCCCGGCTCAGGCTCAAGTCGGACGGCGTGGCGATCGATGCCAGTTGCCTGTCGGGCGGCAACCAGCAGAAGGTGGCCATCGCCAAACTGCTGGCGACCCGCCCCTCGGTGCTGCTGATGGACGAACCGACGCGCGGCGTGGACGTCGGCGCCAAATCCGAGATCCATCACCTGCTGCGCGACCTGGCCAATCAGGGCGTGGGCGTGGTGGTGATCTCGTCCGAGCTGCCGGAGATCATCGGGCTATGCGACCGGGCCCTGGTCATACGCAACGGCAGGCTCGCCGGAGAACTGGCGGCGAGCGAGATGACGGAAGAAAAACTGCTGCGGCTGGCCTCGGGCCTGACCGCCGAGGAGGCCACATGACGAGCGACCTGAAAACCCAGCCGGCGGCGCAAGCGGTCCTGATGCCTCCCGCCGCCGGCCTGTCGACGGAGCCCCGCCCAGGGCGCCGGCTGGGCAGCTTCCGCGAAGCGGGACTGCTGCTGATCATTGCCGCGTTGTGCGTCGTCATGAGTTTCGCATCGCCGCATTTCCTGACTTGGGAAAACGTGCGCGCCATGCTGCTGTCGTTTTCCATCGAAGGCATCGTGGTGGTCGGCATGACCATTCTGGTCATCGTCGGCGGCATCGACTTGTCGGTGGGCTCGGTGGTCTGCCTGGCCATGGTCATCACCGGCAAGCTCTTCCTGCTGGGGCTGGACCCATGGACCGCGAGCCTGGCCGCGATCGCCGTCTGCACGATGGTGGGCGCGCTTATCGGCGGCTGCGTCACGCGCATCGGCCTCAGCCATTTCATCGCGTCGCTGGCGTTCATGGTGATCGTGCGCGGCCTGTGCCTGGCGATTACCCAGGGTACGCCGCAATCGCTGTTCTCATTGCCCCCGCAGTTCAAGTTCATCGGGCAGGGATCCATCGCGGGCATACCCGCCGTCATCCTGATCTTCGCAGCCATCGTCGTCGTCAGCGACTTCGCGTTGCGCCGGGCCTCCTTGTTGCGCAAGGTGTTCTACACCGGCAGCAATGAAAAGGCGGCGCTCTATGCCGGCATCCGCACCGGCCGCGTGAAGTTCTGGGTCACGGTGCTGTGCTCGACCTTGGCCGGCGTCGCCGGCGTGGTCTACACGGCCCGCTTCGGCGCTGCCACGCCCAACTTCGGCGTGGGCATGGAACTCAACGTCATCGCGGCGGTGGTGATCGGCGGCGCCAGCCTCAAGGGCGGTTCGGGCACCGTGCTGGGCGCGGTGTTGGGCCTGGCCCTGCTGTCGGTCGTCACCAGCTCGCTCATCCTGCTGGACGTGTCGCCGTACTGGCAAGACGTCGTGAAGGGGCTGATCCTGCTGGGCGCCGTCACCGTCGACCATCTCATGAACGTCAAAAAGGTTTCCCGATGAAGACTACAACACTGGGCGCGTCCGGCATCGTCTGCGAATCCGTCGGCCTGGGCACCTGGGCCATGGGTGGCTGGATGTGGGGCGGCGGGGACGACGCGGCCGCCATTGCCGCCATCCAGGCGTCCCTCGACGCGGGCGTGCGGCTCATCGACACCGCGCCTGCCTATGGCCTGGGGCATGCCGAAAGCCTGGTCGGCCAGGCCCTCAAGGGGCGCCGCCAGCAAGCCGTCATCGCCACCAAATGCGGACTGGTCTGGCACACCCGCCAGGGCGAGCATTTCTTCGACGAGGAAGGCCAGGCCGTGCACCGCCACCTGGGCCGCGCCTCCATCTTCCACGAAGTGGAGCAAAGCCTGGCGCGGCTGCAGACGGACTATATCGACCTCTACATCACCCATTGGCAGGACGCCGGCACGCCCGTCGCCGAGACCATGGACGCCCTGTTGGATCTGAAGCGGCAAGGCAAGATCCGCGCCATCGGCGTCAGCAACGTGGATCCCGCCACCTTGACGGAATACCTGCGCCATGGCCCGGTCGACGCCATCCAGGAACGCTACAGCCTGATCGACCGCGAGATCGAAGCCACGCTGATGCCGCTGTGCCGCCGCCACAACGTCGGCATCCTCGGGTACTCCTCGCTGGCGCTCGGCCTGCTGGCGGGCCCCATCGATCCAGACCGCCGCTTTACCGGCGACGACCAGCGTGCCGGCAACCCCCGCTTCAGCGTCGCCAACCGCAGCCGGTTGCAAGGCTTCTTCGCGGAACTGGAGCCGCTGCGCCAGCGGCTGGACTGCTCGGCTTCGCAGCTGATGATCGCCTGGACCACGCGCCCAGGCGGCGTGTCCGTGGCGCTGTGCGGCGCCCGCACGCCGCAGCAGGCCATGCAGAACGCCGGCGCCGCCGCGCTGGAACTGTCGCCTGAAGACCTCGGCGCCATCGACCAGGCGGCCGGGCGCCACCTGCAAACACTGGATTGAACAAGGAATTCCCATGCTGCACAGAAAAGAAGCGCGTCTGAACCGGCTGCTGAACGGCGGCCGTTGCCTGGACATCGCCGTCGACCACGGCGTTTGCAATGAACCCAGCTTCCTGTCCGGACTGGAGGACATGCCGGCCGTGATGGAACAGCTGGCCGCGGCGCGGCCCGACGCCATCCAGCTGAACTACGGCCAGGCCGACCTGCTGCAGCAGCGTCCAGGCCGGGACAAGCCCGCGCTGGTCATGCGCCTGGACATGGGCAACCCCTACAACGCCACGGTCCATCGCGTCATGTGGGCCGTGCTGCAGAACGAGCAGGACCCGGTGCTGCCTGCGGTTCAGATGGACGCGGCCTGCGTGGTGGTCAACCTGTTCATGCTGCCGGACGAACCCGACCTGTTTCGCCAATGCGTCGCCAACATCGCGCGAGTCCGCGCGGACTGCGACCGCTACGGCATGCCGCTGATGATCGAACCCCTGGTCATGGCCCCGCACTCCGCGCGCGGCGGCTACATGGTCGATGGCGACGCCGAGAAGATAATCACGCTGGTCAGGCTGGCGCGTGAAATGGGCGCCGATATCGTCAAGGCCGACCCCACCACCGCCACGCGCGATTTCCATCGCGTGGTGCAGGCGGCGCGCTGCCCGGTGCTGGTGCGCGGCGGCGGCCGCGAAGACCTGCGCCAGGTCTTCGAGCGGTCGCGCGAATTGCTGGATGAAGGCGCGGTGGGGCTGGTGTATGGTCGCAATGTCTACCAGCACGCCGATCCGTCCTCAGTGGTGAGGGCGCTGATGGCCATGATCCACGACAACGCGAGCGCCAGGCAGGCGTGGGACCTTTACGAAGCAGGCGGCCGATAGGGCGCGCGGCGCTTCGGCCGCAAGGTTCCTAGTGCTCCTCCTTGGCATGGTTGATCGTGTACTTGGGAATGGCGACGGTAAGGTCTTCCTCCGCGACGATCGCCTGACAGCTCAGGCGGGACTGCGCTTCCAACCCCCAGGCGCGGTCGAGCTGATCCTCTTCGGACTCATTCGCTTCGTTCAAGGATTCGAAACCCTTGCGCACGATGCAATGGCAGGTGGTGCAGGCGGCACTCATGTCGCATGCATGTTCTATTGCAATGCCGTTGGCCAGCAAGGCCTCGCAGATCGTGGCGCCGGCCTGCACCTCCAGCTCGGCGCCTTCGGGCGCCAGTTCTGCGTGTGGGAGTACGGTGATCTTGGGCATATCTGATTCCTGTTCAAGGACGTCTCCCTGTTCAAAGGAAGGCGTAGTGGCGTGAGAGAAGCCTGGGGCTTACCAACGTTGGAATGTCAAGGCCGCCAGAAATGCGCGAGAACCCTGCGGAAATCCACACGATCGGTCTAAAATCCGCACACGTTTCGATCCGTGCCTGCGCAAGCGGCAGGTCCCTCGCACGTAACATCCCACGCCATTGCAGCCCGCCATCGGTCAGACTTCCGCTTCCGCGCCGCCAAGTTCGTCCTATGCCGCCCGCATCCATCAGGTGCAGGTCGACGCATTGCGCCGAAGCTTTCCGTTCGCCCTGGCCGGGTCGCTGATCAGCGCCTGTTTTTCCGCATTCGCCTTGGTCGGCGTGCTGCCCCAGCACGAGATCCTGCTATGGCTGGGCGCCACGCTGATGGTGGGCGCGCTGCGCTGGGCCGCAGTGGTGGCCTACGACCGCCATCGCACCGATCCGACGTCGGCGCAGCGCTGGGTGCACCGGATGCTGGCCGGCAACCTGTGTTCCGGCATTCTGTGGGGCTTGCCGTTCGCCTATTGGACCTTTTTCGTCCCGCTGGAGTACCAGCTGTTCTTCATCGTCATCCTGTTCGGACTGGGCACCGGCGCCATCTATTCGAACTACATGATGCTGCCGGTGATGTACGCGTTCGAGGTGCCGGCCTTCGCACCGATGTTCATCGCGCTGGCGGCGCAGCCTTCCGCCATCCATCTGGCGTTGGTGACGGGCGGTCTCGCATATCTGATCGCGACCCTGGCCTTCATCCATCGCATGAACCGCACCCACCTGGACGCGCTGCGGCTGGGTTATGAGAACCTGGCGCTGCTGGAACAGGTGCGCCAGGAGAAGATAGCCGCCGAACGCAGCGACCTGGAGAAGTCCCGCTTTCTGGCGGCGGCCAGCCACGACCTGCGCCAGCCCGTGCACGCGGTGAACCTGTTCCTGGGCCTGCTGGCCAACGAGCCCTTGTCCCGGCACGGACGCTATCTGGTCGACAACATCACCAGCGCGCTGTCGGCGATGGGCCATCTGTTCGACGCCTTGCTGAACCTGTCGCGGCTGGACGCCGGCGTCATCGAGCCTCGTTTCGAGACGTTCAGGATGCAGCCGCTGCTGGACCAGCTGAAGGCCGAGTACGCGCCGCAGGCGGGCGAGAAGGGAATACGGCTGCGGGTGCGCGCGTGCACGGCCAGCGTGCGTTCGGATCCCGTGCTGCTGGAGCGCATGCTGCGCAACCTGATCAGCAATGCCATCGTGCACTCCGACGGCGGCCGCGTCCTGGTGGGCTGCCGCAGGCGCGGAAGCCGATTGCGCATCGAGGTCTGGGACAACGGCCCGGGGATCCCGAAGGCCGAACAGGAGCGCGTCTTCTGGGAGTTCCATCAACTGGCCAATCCCGAGCGCGACCGCAGCAAGGGCCTGGGGTTGGGCCTGGCCATCGTGCGCCGCACCGCCAGGCTGCTGGCCCACGAACTGGCGCTGCGCTCGGAGGAGGGCCGCAGCACGGTTTTCACGGTCACGGCGCCGCTGTCGGATCCGGCAGCGGCAGGCCTTTCGATCACGGATGCCAATGTAGGACTGCCCCGGGCGGCTGCAAGCGAAGACAGCCTGCGCGGCAAGCTGGCGTTGCTGGTGGACGACGACGCGCAGAACCTGGCGGGCCTGTCCATGCTGTTCGAAAGCTGGGGCTGCCGCGTCATCGCCGCGACCAGCGGCAATGCGCTGTTCGAGCGCGTGCTGCCGCTGGCCGAGACGCCTGCCCTGATCGTCACCGATTACCGGCTGCGCGAACACGAGACCGGCATCCACGTGATCGAAAGGCTGCGCGAGGAATACAACGATCCCGATCTGCCTGCCTTGCTGGTCAGCGGCGACACCGATCCGGCGCGCCTGACGGAAGCCGCCGAGCGCGGCGTGCCGCTCTTGCACAAGCCCGTGCAAGTCCAGGCCCTGCGCGAGCACGTGACGGGCCTGCTGCATGCCAGAGCGGCTGCGTCCCTTACCGGAGATGCCGAATGACGGCAGTGTTATTGGTTGACGACCACGCCATGTTCCGCGAAGCGCTGGTGATGGCGCTGGGCCAGGGCGTGCCCGGCTTGACGATCCATCCCGCGGCCAGCGGCCAGGAAGCGCTGGAGGTGTTGGACCGGCATACCGCGATCCAGCACGTCATCATGGATTTCTATCTGCCCGACATGGCCGGGGCCGACCTGCTCAAACGCTTGCGTCAGCGCCGATCGCAGCTGCGCATTCTGGTGCTGTCGGCCTCGCAAGATCCCGATGACATGCGCCGGGCGCTGGACGCTGGCGCGCAGGGCTTCCTGAACAAGTCCGCCAGCTGCCAGGAGTTGGCCGCCGCGCTGGAAGCGGTCAGCGAGGCGGCGCCACCGCAGCGCAGCGCGTTGTCCGCAGGTGACCAGGACGAAGCGGCCTTGCTGCGCGCGCTGACGCCGCGCCAGGTCGAGGTGCTGTGCCTGATGTGCGACGGGCTGCGCAACAAGGAAATCTCGGAACGGCTGAACATGACCGAGAAGACCGTCAAGACGCACGTGTCGGCCATCCTGGGCACGCTGGGCGTGCTCAATCGTACGCAGGCGACGCTAGTGGCGCGGCGCGGCGGCGTGTTCGGGAAGCCTGTCTAGGCGGCTGTCCGCTGTCGCTGGCGACCTTGCCGGCCACGAGCGAGATCTCGCGTCCGGCTGCCGCGATCGTGTCGGGCCGGTGCGCCACGATCACCCGCGTCATGTCGAGCCTGGCGATGGCCGTGTTGACGATCCGTTCGCGTTCAAGGTCCAGGTGGCTGGTGGCCTCGTCCAGGAACAGGATGGCGGGCTGCTTGTACAGCGCCCGCGCCAGCAGCACCCGCTGCTTCTGGCCGCCCGACAGCACCGTGCCCATGTCTCCCACCAGCGTGTTGTAGCCCATGGGCATGGCGCTGATGTCGTCGTGGATCGCGGCGATTGCGGCGCAGCGGCTGGCGCGGTCAGGGTCGTATTGCGGATCGAAGAAGCTGATGTTCTCGCCGATGGATCCGGCGAAGAGGACGTCGTCCTGCAATACCGTGCCCGCGATGCGGCGCAGGGCGGCGGCGCCCGCGCCTCGCGCCGGCACGCCGTCTATCAGCACTTCACCGTCGGTCGGCGTCAGGACGCCCAGCAGGATGTTGATCAAAGTGGTCTTGCCGCCGCCGGAAGGCCCGGTGATCGCGACCGACTCGCCAGGCTCGATCCTGAAGCTGATGTCGTCCAGCACATACGGTTCCTGCGGCCCGTACCGGAAGCGCAGATTGCGGACTTCGATGACGGGCGAGCGCGGGTGCTCATCCTGCACTGGCAACCTTTCGTCGACCGGCTCGGGTGTTTCGCGCACGATGTCGGCCAGGCGTTCGCCTTGCAGCCGCAGCATCTTCACCTCCACCAGCTTGTCCAGCAGCGCCGCCACGCGCTGGTCGAACAAGGTCTTGTAGACGATGAAGGCGAGCAGGGCGCCCACGGTGAACTGGCCGTCCAGCACCAGTCTTGCGCCCAGCCACAGTATCGCGATGGAGGACAGGCCGAACAGCAAGCCGTTGAACGTGCGGAAGAACAACGTCCATTTCTGCACGCGCAGGTCGGCGTTGATCTCGTTGACCAACAGCGACAGCCAGCGGGAGCGCCGGTCGTCCTGATGCTGGAACAGTTTGATCGCCTTGACGCCCCGCACGGTTTCCAGGAAATGCGATTGCTCCTTGGCGGCGTGCACGATGTGCTCTTCGGTGGCGTAATGCAGCGGCGCATAGCCGGACCAGCGGGCCAGTCCGTACAAGGCCATGGCGCCCACCGCGATCCATGCCAGGGGCGGGCTGTACAGGAACATCAGCACCAGCGTGATCAGCATGACCAGGCCGTCCAGCAACGCCTCCAGGAAGGACGTCGTCACGGTGCGCTGTATGGCGTCGATGGCGCCGAAGCGCGACACCACGTCGCCCAGGTGCCGCTTCTCGAAGTAAGCCACCGGCAGGCGCAGTAGATGCGTGAAGACGTTGGTGCGCCATTGCAGGTTCAGCGTGGTTCCCATGACCATCAGCATCCAGCTGCGCGCCACCGAAGTCAGCTGCTTCATGATCATCAGCAGTCCGAAGGCCAGCGCCAGCGTGGTCAGCAGATCCCGGTCCCCGGTGTTCAGCACATGGTCCACCACCCATTGCAGGAAGAACGGCTGGACCACGGTGAGGATTTCCAGCGCCAGCGCCAGCAGCAGCACCTGCGAGAACGCGCCGCCCAGGCCGGAAACCCTGCCGGTCAGCTCGCGCAACCGCACGCGCTTGTGATCCCGGGCCTCCTGGAAGTCGGGCGTGGGCCAGAGTTCCAGCGCGACTCCCGTGAACGATGCGGACAGTTCGCCGATGGAGCATTTGCGCGTGCCGCTGGCAGGATCGATCAGCGTGGCCGAGCGGCCGTTGATGGCCGTCAACACCACGAAGTGATTGAACTCCCAATGCAGGATGCAGGGCAGCTTCAGCTTGCCCAAGGCGCCCAGGCTGACCTTGACCGGCCGCGACGCCAATCCCAGCTGGCTGGCGACGTGGATCAGGGTGGCCAGCGTCGCGCCCTTGAGCGATACGGGAAAGCGGCCGCGCAGGGTGGCCAGGCTTTGCTCATGGCCGTGATAGCCCGCGATCATGCCCACGCAGGCCAGGCCGCATTCGGCGGCCTCGGTCTGTAGCAGCCTGGGCACGCGCCGTTTGACTCCCAGCGTCAGGCGTTCGAGCATATTCATAGTTTCCCCGACAGCCGCTGGGCGGGATCGAACGCCCATTGGTACAGGCGGCGCGTCTGCTGCAGGATGTCCGCTTCCAGCCGCATGCCGGGCCGCAGCGCCAGCGCCTCTCCGTGGGGGCCGCGCGCAGGGGTATCCAGCGACACCGTGATCCGGTACAGATCCTCCTGCGCATCGCCATTCGCGGCGGCTTCATTCAATTGCCATTCGGGCAAGGCGGTGCGCGTCACGGTCTGGACCACGCCGGACTGCTGTCCGAAGGTCTGATACGGGTAGGCCGCGAAACGCATGAGCACCTGGTCGCCGGGCGCGACGAAGCCGACGGCGCGGCTGGGCGCCAGCAGTTCGGCCTGCAGGCGGGCGCCGTCGGGGACGATGGTGGCCAGCGGCCGCTTGGCGTCCACGGCCTGGCCCGCCGCGGCGGTGACGGCGGTCGCGACGCCCGCCTGGGGGGCGGAGATGACGACGCGGCGCCTGGCTTCGCTGCGGCTGAGGTCCACGGCAATGTCGGCCATGTCCCGGTCCAGCTGCGCCAGCTGGTTCTGTTGCCGCAACGACAGGTCCGCCAGTGCGGCCTGGCGGTTGGACAGGTCCATGGCCAGCCCGATGCGGTCGCGCAGCAGCGCCTGCAGCTGATTGCGCTGTTCCAGCAGTTCGGCGCGCTTCTGGTCGGCTTCCTCGGCGGACAGATAGCCTTTTTCCATCAGGCCGTGATAGCGGCGCGCGCTGTCTTCGGCCAATTTGATGCGGGCGCGCTGCCCCTCGATCTGGCTGTCCATGGCGGTCAGCTGGGCCTTCAGGCTGGCGATTGCCGTGGCCTGGTTGTCGTGTTCGCCCTGCTGCAGCAATAGCGTCTTCTGGCGCGCCAGCCGCAGGCTTTCTTCGCGCTGCCGGATCTGGCCGCTGATCGCCTCCTGGGTTTCGCCCAGGGCGCTTTGCTGATCGCCCGACACCACGTAGAGCACCTCGCCAGCGGCGACATGCTGGCCTTCCAGGACCCGGCGTTCCAGCACGATGCCGGCCTGCGGCACGTAAAGCTTGATGAGCCCGGTGTCGGGCGCCAGCTGGCCGCTCACGGTCGCGCGTTTGGTGTACGAGCCAAAGGCAAGAAAGAGACAGACGGCCAGCACGAAACCCGCCAGCACGGCGGTGACCAGTGCGAACGACACCGGCCGGATCAGGACGATATCGCCCAGCCCGACGGAGCGTTGTGCGGCAAGCGCCTGTTTGCGATAGAGCGTCACGGCGTTGGAGGCAGCCCAGGAAAGCGTGGTGAGCAAAAGCCGGCCGGCATGGCGGAAAAAAAGCCGCGGCGAACGCGCCGCCGCGCCATGAAATCGGATGTCAGCCGGGGCATCCGTCCGATGCGGCCGGGATTCCGACTGACTACTTCGGCATGTAAACCGTCTTGCCGGCGGGGAAGCTGCCTTTCTGGGGGGCAAAGGTGATGGTGTTACGGTTCGGTCCCCAGCCGCCGCTGACCGCCTGGGTTTCCTCGGCGCTCAAGGGTCTGATCTGTTGTTCCGCGTCGCGCTGCGGATCGGGTTGTTCAGTTTTTTCCATCTCTATCTCCTGCTGCGTGCTGACGAAGGAAGCCGCGCCAGCGTCGGCCGAGCATCGTCCGAAACGAGGCGCCCGTCGCGATGCGCTGCAAACGGGAAGCCAAGCTCCCAAACACTGGCATGCTCGGGGCGGACAGTAGCAGCGCACCAGTGCAGGCGCATCGGTCTTTAGTCGTAGGGACGGAAATCCGGCGGTCTGACCGGCGCGGTTTCGCGCCGGCCGGGACGGGAGACGGATCGTTTGCGTGCCTACGACCAAAGACCGATTCGGCGCTGCGGCTCCACTGCTACTGTCCGCGTCGGGCCGTTCGACGGCCGGCGCGTCGGTGTTCCGGTCCTTGGGACCAGGAGGCCAGCGCGGTCCGTCCGCTGAGGCTTGGCCGACGCTGGCGCGGCTTCCTTCGTCAGCACAGCAGGAGCAGGACATGAAGAAAACGGAGCAAACGAACCGGCAGCAGACTGCCGGGGATCAGATCCGCCCCTTGAGCGCCGAGGAAATCCAGGCGGTCAGCGGCGGCGCAAATGGCAAGAAACCGGGGGTTCCCGGGCCGCAAGGCGGGCGCGTGAATGCCACGTCCGTGACCAAGGCGAGCTTCTATCGTTGAACGCGGGATCAGGCGGCATGGTTCCCAGCCATGCCGCTATGAGGCCATAATCCAGAGACAACGGGACGGTCGAAGCCGAAGCCCCAGGCACGGAATTTGCTGCTCAGCCTACTCCGCACAGCCCTGGCGGCTTGTTTGGGTCCGCAGGCGAGGCCGCGCGCCCATCTTCTGGGAGAATGCTCATGGCCACGCGAACCATCTGGAAGGGCGCGATCACCTTCGGCCTGGTCCACATTCCCGTGGGCCTGCATACCGCCACGACGGAATCGGGCGTGGATTTCGACTGGCTGGACCGCCGGTCGATGGACCCGGTTGGCTACAAGCGCATCAACAAGCGCACGGGCAAGGAGATCGAATCCAAGGACATCGTCAAAGGGGTCGAGTACGAGGACGGCCAGTACGTCATCATCTCGCCCGATGAAATCGCGGCAGCCTATCCGCGCACCACCCAGACCATCGAAATCCAGCAATTCGTGGAGGCGTCCGAAGTCTCGTTCGTGTATCTGGAACGTCCCTATTACGTTGCTCCGATCAACAAGGGGCAAAAGGTCTACGCGCTGCTGCGCGACACGCTGGTGAAAAGCGGCAAGATCGGCATTGCCAAGGTCGTGATCCAGACCAAGCAGCATCTGGCGGCCTTGATTCCGATGGGAGACGCGCTGGTCCTGAACCTGATGCGCTGGGGCGACGACGTGAAGTCCGTGGAGGACCTGGATCTGCCCAAGGCCGGTGCCAAGAGCATGTCGCCCAGCGCGGCCGAATTGAAGATGGCCAAGATGCTCGTGGACGAGATGTCGGCGCAGTGGAACCCGGCCGATTACCAGGACGAATTCAAGGCGGCCATCATGGGGCTGGTGGAAAAGAAGGTAAAGGCGGGCAAGACGGAAACCGTGGTCGAGCCGCAGGAGGAAGCGCCGGCGTATGCGGATAACGTGATCGATCTGACCGAGCTGCTGCAGCGCAGCCTGCGCGGCGGGGCGTCCAAGGGGCGTGCCAAAGCCGATGCCAGGCCCGCGAAGAAAGCCGCGCCGCGCAGCGCCGCCGTGAAGAAGGCGCCCGCGAAGAAGGCGGCCAAGAGCGCCAGGCAGGCGAAAAAGGCGGCCTAGCGATGGCAGACAGCCTGAAGAAATATCGCGAGAAGCGCAATTTCGCCGTCACGCCCGAACCTGCGGACGGCGGCGATTCTGGCGGTGAAGGCCTGGCATTCGTGATTCAAAAACACTGGGCCAGCCACCTGCACTATGACTTCCGCCTGGAACTGGACGGCGCGATGAAAAGCTGGGCAGTGCCGAAGGGGCCGTCGTTCGATCCTTCCATCAAACGCATGGCGGTGCAGGTCGAAGACCATCCCATCGCATACAACCAGTTCGAAGGCACCATCCCCAAGGGACAGTATGGCGCCGGCAAGGTGATCATCTGGGACGAGGGGCGCTGGACTCCGATCGGCGATCCCCGGAAGGCATATAAGGCTGGCCATCTGAAGTTCACGCTCGAAGGCGTGAAGATGCGCGGGCGCTGGGCGCTGATCCGCATGAAGGGCAAAGAGGGCGAGCGCCAGCCGCCCTGGCTGCTGATCAAGGAAAGCGACGAGTACGCGCGGCCTGAGCGGGATTTCAGCGTGGTGGACGAGCTACCGGACAGCGTGGTGCCGTTGCGCAAGAAGAAGGCGGCGACTGCGCGCAGCGAACTGCCAATCCGCGCCGCGAAGGCGGCAGCAGCCGTGGCAGCGTTACCGGGCAAGGCCGCCGCCCTGCCTGCATCGCTCAAACCTCAGCTGGCCACCCTGGTCGAGGGCGTGCCGCGGGGCGCGGACGACTGGTCCTACGAAATGAAGTTCGACGGCTACCGGATCCTGGCCAGGCTGGACGACGGCAGCGTGAAGCTGTACACGCGCAACGGCCACGACTGGACGGCCAGGATGCCGCGCCTGGCCCAGGAGCTGGCGGCGCTGCAGATCGCCAATGCCTGGATCGACGGCGAGATCGTGGTGCTGACGCGCGAAGGCGTACCCAGCTTTCAGGCCTTGCAGAACGCCTTCGATGCCGCCAGTACGGCGGACATCGTCTTCTATGCGTTTGACCTGCCTTACGTCACGGGGCGCGATCTGCGCGACGAGCCGCTCAGGCTGCGGCGGGATCTGCTGCGGCGGATCATCGCCACGAGCCAGGGCAAGCACGTGAAGTTCAGTGAGGCCTTCGACAAGCCGGCAGCAGACCTGGTCGCTTCGGCCTGCAAGCTGGGCCTGGAGGGCATCATCGGCAAGCGGCTGTCCGCGCCCTACGTGTCGCGCCGCACGGACGACTGGATCAAAATCAAGTGCACCAGACGCCAGGAGTTCGTCATCGTGGGTTACACCGAGCCCAAGGGCAGCCGCAAGGGCTTCGGCGCGCTGCTGCTGGCGGTGCATGAGCCGGATGGCGGGCTGCGCTACGCCGGCAACGTGGGCACAGGGTTCGACGACAAGACGCTGCAGGACCTGCATCGTAAGCTGGCCGGCATCGAACAAAAAGCCAGCGCGTTGATCCAAGGCAAGCCGCGCGCCCTCAAGCAGGTCCACTGGGTCCAGCCTACGCTGGTAGGTGAGGTTTCGTTCGGAGAATGGACTGGCGACGGCCATGTACGCCATTCGACCTTCCGCGGGCTGCGGACTGACAAACCACCCAAGAAGATCACGCGCGAGGTTGCCATGCCGGCTGAAAAGATATCCACCCGCAATCGCCCCGCCAAAGCCATAAAAGCGGGCGCTGAAACGTCTGCGAAGGGGATGAAGCTGTCCAATCCCGATCGCGTCATCGATCCCTCTTCAGGCGCGACCAAGCTCGACCTGGCGCGCTACTACGCGCTGGTGGCGCCGCTGATGATGCCGCACCTGCGCGGCCGCCCGGTTTCGTTCGTCAGGGCGCCCGCGGGGATCGAGGGCGAGCATTTCTTCCAGCGGCATTCGGAGTCTTCCATCCCGGGGGTGCTTGCGCTGCCTGAACGCCTGTACCCGGGGCATCCGCCGCTCATGGAAATATCGAACGTAGCGGCGATACTCGCTGCTGCCCAGCTGAACGTCGTGGAGTTCCACACGTGGAATGCGCTCAAGACCGCGATCGGCAAGCCGGACCGGATGGTGTTCGACCTGGACCCTGGAGCAGGGGTGGATTGGCCGGCGGTGCAGCAGGGCGCGGAACTGGTGCGCGTGCTGCTGCAGGAACTGGGCCTGCATGGCTGGCTGAAGACCAGCGGCGGCAAGGGGCTGCATGTGGTCGTGCCGATCCGCAAGCAATACGGCTGGGACGCCGTGAAGGACTTTTCCGAAGCCATGGTGCGCCATCTGGCGCAAACGCTGCCGAAGCTGTTCGTCGCCAAGAGCGGTCCCAAGAACCGTGTGGGCAAGATTTTCGCCGATTACCTGCGCAACGGCTTCGGCGCCACGACGGTGGCGGCCTGGTCGGCCCGCGCCCGGCCTGGCCTGGGCGTGTCCGTGCCGGTCCGCTGGGACGAACTGGCGGGGCTGAAAGGGTCGGCGCAATGGACCATCGCCAACATTCACACCCGCCTGGATGCGGGCAACGAGCCTTGGGACGATTACGCGCCCCAGGCCATCGGCCGGGCCATGAAGCAGCTCGGGGTCGAGCCGCGATCCTGACGCCCGGCATGGCCGTCAGCGCGCGTTGACGATTGTTGCCGTCGCGGCAACATCATGGTCCCCTCCGCGGGCCTACTGCCGTTCTGCGGGCAGACCTACGATTTGGGCGTCGTTCAACCCATCGAGGAAGTCACCATGAGTCAACGCCTGAATGCCTTTGCGCAATCGCCCGAACTATTCAAGAAATTCGTCGAATTCGGCATGCTGCTGAAGTCCGGCGCGATCGAGCAGCCGATCCTGCGCCTGGTCGAAATCCGCGCCTCGCAGATCAACGGCTGCGGCTTCTGCCTGGACATGCATGTGAAGGATGCCAAGATCCACGGCGAGGGCGAGCTGCGCCTGCACCACGTGGCGATCTGGCGCGAATCCGGCGAATTCTCGCCGCGCGAGCGCGCCTGCCTGGCCTGGACCGAAGCGCTGACCACGCTGGGCGCGCAGGGCGTGCCCGACGAGATCTATGAACGCGTCCGCACGCAGCTGTCCGAAAAGGAAATCTCGGACCTTAGCTTCGCGGTCATGGCGATCAATGGCTGGAACCGCCTGAACGTGGGTTTCCGCACCGTGCCGGGTTCGGCCGACAAGGCTTATGGCCTGGATAAAGCCAAGTTCAACTGAGGAACCATCATGAAAATCCTGGTTATCGGCGGCACGGGCCTGATCGGCTCCAAACTGGTCAAACTGCTGCTTGAGCGCGGTCATGAGGCAATTGCCGCGTCCCCCGCTACCGGCGTCAACACGCTGACCGGCGAGGGCCTGGATGCCGCGCTCGCCGGCGTCGACACGGTGGTCGACGTTGCCAACTCGCCGTCGTTCGAAGACCGCGCCGTGCTGGAATTCTTCCAGACCTCGGGGCGCAACCTGCTGGCGGCGGAGGCCCGCGCCGGCGTGCGCCACCACGTCGCGTTGTCGGTGGTCGGCACGCAGCGCCTGGCCGAAAGCGGCTACTTCCGCGGCAAGATCGCGCAGGAGGCGCTGATCGTGGCTGCCGGCATCCCGTACACCATCGTGCACAGCACCCAGTTCTTCGAATTCCTGGGCGGTATCGTGCAGTCGGGTACCGAAGGGACGGAGGTGCGGCTGTCGCCGGCCTACGTCCAGCCCATAGCGTCGGACGACGTGGCCCTGGCCATGGCCGATGCCACGCTGGCGCCGCCAGTGAACGGCATCGTGGAAATCGCCGGCCCCGAGCGGGTGCGACTGGCCGAACTGGCGCAGCGCTACATGGCCAAGATCGGCGACGCGCGCACCGTGCGGGCGGACGTCGGCGCGCGCTACTTCGGCGCGCATCTCCACGACGACACGCTGGTTCCGGGAGCCGGCCCACGGCTGGGCAAGATCGGCTTCGAAACCTGGTTCAGCCGTTCGGGCGCAAGAAAGTAGCGGCGGGCACAAGGACCTTCATGAGCAAACCGCGGCCTCCTTCCCAGCGTCTCCTGGACAAGTACCGGGGGAAGGATTTCCATGCCCTGTACACCACCAGCGTGACGGTGCGCGGCGGGGAGGCTGCGGATGGACGGGCCTCCGGCATGGCCATTTCGGACGACGGCGAGTTGGTGGTGGAACTGCGCCTGCCGGTGGAGCTGGGCGGCACGGGCGGGGGCACCAACCCCGAACAGCTATTCGCCGCCGGCTTTGCGGCGTGCTTCCATGGCGCGCTCGGCATGCTGGCCGAACGTGCCGGTCTGGCCATCCCGGACGCTGCCGTGACGGCCACCATCTCGTTCGGCCGGGACCCCGTCGACGGCTTTTTCGCGCTGACGGCGGACGTCAACATCCACCTTCCAGGCGTGCCTGCGCCGGTCGCCGAAGAACTGGTGCGCAATACGGAACGCCTGTGTCCGTACGCCAAGATGGCCCAGGGCGGGATCCAGAGCGTGGTGGCCCTGACCCAATAGCGCTCAGGCCTGTTTCGACAGCAGGCTGTCGATGATCAGCAGATCCTGCGCGCGGATGCCTTCGGTCATGAAGTCGATGAAGACACGCATGCGCGCCGGCAGGTGCTGGCGGCTCAGAAAGCACAAGTAGTGTCCGCGGTCGTCGGGCGAGTACTGCGGCATGCAGGCGACCAGCGTGCCTGCGCGCAGATGCTCGCAGACCTGATAGGCCGCCATCTGCGCGATGCCATGGCCGTCCAGCACCGCCTGCAAGACCAGATCGGCATCGTTGAAGGTCAGCATGGCGGGCGGCGCGAACTTGCGCAGATGGCCGCCGACCTTGAACTCCCATTCGAATACGCGGCCGGACGCCAGCAGGAAATTCACGCAGCTGTGGCTGGATAGCTCGTCGACGCTGAGCGGCAGTCCATGCCTGGCGGCATAGTCGGGCGAGGCGCACAGCATCATCTGCATGGGAATCACTTTCTTGGCGATCACCTGGCTGTCTTCCATGCGGCCGTTGCGAAACGACACGTCGACGCGGTCCGTGGTGAAGTCGGTCGGGCCGTCATCCAGCAGCAGCTCCACCGAGATGTTCGGATGCGCTTGGCGGAACGCCTTCAGCAGGGGCGCCACGATTTTGCGGCCAAACCCCACGGTGGAACAGACGCGCACCAGGCCGGAAGGCGGACCCTCGCGCAGGTCGCGCATATTGTCCAGGGCCTGGATGATCCGTTCCACGCCGGGATGGCATTGTTCGTAAAAGCGCTGCCCCTCGGCGGTAAGCGAGGTGCTGCGCGTGGTGCGCACGAAGAGCCGCACGCCCAGCTGGTCTTCGAGCTTCTGCACGCTGCGGCTGACTGCCGAACGGCCTATGCCCAGCCGGTCGCCGGCCTTGGCGAAGTTGCCCTCGGCCGCGACGGCCAGGAAGGCCATGACGCCGGCATAGCTGGTGGCGAAGCTGTCGGCCAGGGAGTCCGGGCCGTTCGCGGGAGAGGTAACCGGGGAGGCGGGGAGAGGGGTAGGCATGGTGGCAGCGCCGCAAGTTGGTTGATCCTACCCCCTAAGACGTGGGGCAGGCCGGTTTTGTGACGCTGCCGCGGAAAAAAAATAGGCCAACCTCGGGCGAGCGGCGCCCGGGGCTGGCCAGGATGGCATAAGTGCGTGTCCCCTATTGAACGGGGATCAGGGCGGGAGCGCCCTTTTTCTTGATCAGCACGACCACGAACTTGGCCGGCTGGGTCTGGCTGGCATTGCGGCCCACGGTGTGTATGTCGTCCGGCCCTTCGTAGAAGGTCTGGCCCGGGGTCAGCGTCACTTCCTTGCCGCCTTTGACCTGCATGACGATGCTGCCCTCCAGTACATAGACGAAGGCCGAGGCGTCATGGCGGTGCAGGGGGTCGGCCGCCCCGGGCGGATAGTCGACGACGAGCATCACGGCATCGCGGCCGGGGATGTCCGGCAGGTCTTTGCTCATTACTTCGGTGACGATGGGATCGGCGGGCTTGCCGGCGGACGCCGCGTGGTGCGATGCGGCATGGGCGGGCTGGCCCAGCAGCGCGCCGGCGGCGATGAAAGACAACGCGAGTTTGGTGAGTTTCGGCATGGCCTGTCCTGAGTGGATGGGTGACAGGTCCATCGTAGAAGCGCGGGCGGCGCGGCGGTAGGTCCGCACAAGGGATCACCATGTTGCCCCTCATGCACCAACGCCGGCGCGGGCGGCCTCAGCGTTGCGCCAGCGCGGCCGCGATGCGGGCCAGCTTGTCCGGATTGCGCTGCACCAGAATCCGGGTCAGGCGCTTGCCGTCCGTCTCGTAGGATTGCACGGATTCAAGCTCGCCATCGATAAAGCGCAGCAGCGTCCATTGTCCGTTCACCTGGACCACTTCGGTGCGCAGCGCCTCGCGGTAGCGGCGCTTGCCGGCGTAGAACAGCTGCGCCAGCCGCTTGCCGCCCACCAGGCTGGCAAAGGCGGTGGCCTTGCCGCCGCCGTCGCCGATGAGTTCGGCGTCGTCGCTCAGCAGCGCATGCAGGCCGTGGAAGTCGCTGCGGTCCATCGCGTCGGCAAAGGTCAGCAGCAGCCGATGCAGCGTCGCGCGCGGCACGGCCTCGCGCGGGGTGCCTTGGCGCAATTGCTGCTTGGCGCGCCGCACCAGCTGGCGGACCGCGGCCTGGGTCTTGTCCAGGGTCTGCGCGATGTCCTCGTAGTCGGCGTCGAACACCTCGCGCATCAGGAAGGCCGCGCGGGCGTTCGGCGACAGGCGCTCCAGCATGAACAGAAATGCCACTGACACATCGTCGGCCAGTTCGTGGATCTGTTCGGGCGTGGAGGGCGCGGCCATCAGCATCGGTTCCGGCAGCCAGACGCCCACATAGTTTTCCCGTTCGGCACGGGCGGCGCGCAGGCGGTCGATCGCCAGACGGGTGGTGACGGTGACGAGCCAGGCTTCGGGGTTCTCCAGCGTGGCACGGTCGGCGCCATGCCAGCGCAGCCACGCATCCTGCACCACGTCTTCCGCCTCGGCCACCGAACCCAGCATGCGATAGGCGATCGCGTGGAGGCGCGGGCGATGGCGGTCGAACAAAGTCACGGAGCCGGTCATGGAATGGGCCAACGCTTGGAGGGAAGGATGGGAGGCAGGGCATTTTGCCGTAGCGGCGTGGGCAGAACAAGAGTAGGGAACCGCCGCGAATTGGTGCGGATCGCACAACAGCATGCTTCCCCGCACACGCCTACCGCGCCTGAAGAGCCAGACCTACGATCCTCCCAACTTCGCCACGCGCAGAAGCCTCCGCGCCGCCACCTTGGTGGCGCACCTTCCTGGAGATACCGCCATGTTTGCCATTGAAAACACCGAATCCATCGACCTGGTGCCGTCGCGCTACGCGCTGCAGATCGGCGACATCGACGCGCTGGTCGTCAGCGACGGCGTGCTGCCGCTGCCGACCTCGACGATGGCCACCAACGCCGACCCCGCCGATCTCGCGGCCTGGCTGGAACACATGTTCATGCCGCCCGACGCGTTCGACTGGCCGTTGAACGTGATGGTGGCGCGCAGCGGCGATCAGACCATACTCATCGATGCGGGACTGGGCGGGCAGTTCGCGGGCTTTCCGCGCGCCGGGCTGTTTCCCCAGCGGCTCGAGTCCGCCGGCATCGCGCTGGAATCCGTGACCGACGTGATCATCACGCACATGCACATGGACCACGTGGGTGGGCTGCTCGTACCCGGCGTCAAGGAACGCTTGCGTGCGGATGTGCGCATCCACGTGTCCGCGACCGAAGTGGCGTTCTGGACTTCGCCGGATTTCTCGCACACCGTCATGCCCAAGCCGGTGCCTGCGGTGCTGAAGTCGACCGCCACCAGCTTCTACAACGAATACCGCGACCGTCTGCGGCTCTTCGAAGACCGGCATGAGGTGGCGCCGGGCGTCATCGTGCGCATGACAGGCGGCCATACGCCCGGACACAGCGTGGTCGATCTGGTCTCGGGCGGCGAACGGCTGACCTTCGCTGGCGACGCCATGTTCCCGGTGGCATTCGACCATCCCGAATGGCACAACGGCTTCGAGCACGACCCCGAGGAATCGGCCCGCGTCCGTCTCGGTCTGTTCCAGGAGTTGGCGCGGAACCGTGGGTTGCTGGTCGCCGCCCACTTGCCGTTTCCGTCCCTCGGGCGGGTCGCGGTTGACGGCGACGCGTTCCGCTGGGTGCCGGTCATCTGGGATTTTTGAGTGCGCTGAGACGCCCATTCTGCAAAGGCTGGGCGTCGGCGACGCGCATTGGCCCTCGGCCGGTCAACGGCCGGGCCGGTTTGGATACGTTTGATTAACTCTGCGCGTGACGAATTTCGAATTCAGGCAATGATTGTTTATTGCTGATTATTGGAAATTTGGACAGCGACTTCTGTGTTGATTTGTCCGGACGAGGTGTCTGCATAAATCCATAAATGCTTGATAAAGCGAGACATGAGTCCGGCGTCAGGATGCCGATGATGGCGAAATTTGTTGCAGTGAAACATGCGGAATGCTGCAGCCGTCGAGTTTCATGGTTGCATGCCGATTGACGCAGTCTCACAAGGGCGGGATACGAGAAAAAACACGAAGTTTTGATAGGGGTATTTCGTGTTTAAAGTCCGGAAATTTAGTTAAAATCAATCGCTTGGGATTATGAGCGGGAGCATCGTCTCCCGCTTTGCATTTAGGCCCGTCGGCGTATACCAACGTCTGCGGGCCATGAGAAAAACGGGTTAACGGTCCTTGTTTTTCTTCCAAAGTCGGCCGTCGTTCGCCAATCCGGCGAGTGTATTGGTGCGTCGCAGCAGGGGAGCCCAGCCCCTTCGGATTCTGATAACCCATCCCGATACTGACCGGGACTGTTCCGCCGCTGGCCGGAGGGACAGGGGTGTATCTCAGGCTTAGGATATCCACGCATGAATCTCCGGTTTCTGGAAACGTTTGTCCGAGCCGCCAGGCTCAAGAAAATGACTTTGGCCGCGGAAGAACTCCACGCGTCCCAGGCGGCCATTTCCGCCCGCATTGCGGCCTTCGAGGAAGAGCTGGGCGTAAGGGTCTTTGTGCGGGAGAAGGGCAAGCAGCTGAGCTTGACGCCGATAGGCGCAGAAATGCTTGGCCCTGCGGAAGAACTGCTGGCACATGCGAGAGCCTTCACCAGCCGGTTCGCGACCACGGACGTAAGGCTTACCCAGATCAGCATCGGCATGAGCGGGACCGTTGCGGAAGCGATACTCGAGCCCATGGCCGCCGCCCTCTGCAGACAATGGCCGAACGTCACCGTGCACCTGCAGTCTTTGACCAGCACGGACATACGGCAGCAATTGCGTGAGGGCACGCTCGACATCGGGCTGTTGCTGGGCAGCATCGAAGAGCCGATGGTGGTAAACCGGCAGTTGCTCGAGCTGGACTACGTCTGGGTCTGCAGCCCAAGCCTGATGCGCGGCGATGTCGAGCCGTCGGTGAACCACTTGAAGCGGCTGCCTCTGTTGTCCTATCCGGTGGATTCGCTGTTGTACTCTGCCATCGCCAGCTATTTTTCGTCTCCTCAGATGCAAGGCTTCAAGCTGATCGTGTTGAGATCGCTGTCGGTCATGCTGCGGTTGGCCGTTGCGGGCGCGGGATACGCGGTCTTGCCGATCGAGCTCATCCGCGGGGAACTCGATTCGGGCAAGCTTGTGCGGCTGCCATTTTCCATGCCATTTCCTAAGCAGACCTACTTTGCCGCTTATGTCGACCAACCCTCGATTCCGCTGCGCGCAGCCATGGTCGATTGCATTTGCGAGGTCGCCAGGCTGGTCTCGGATGGCATGGCGAACGGGCCGACGCTAGCCGCCTGAGCGCAGCCGGGCTTCGGCGTGTGCTGCCTGTGCCTCAATCCTGGCCCGTTTGAGACGCCGCGATGATCTGCCGCCACGCCACGGTATCGCGCTGTATCTTCTGCGCAAACGCGTCGGGGCCGTTACCTACCGGTTTCGCAATCTGCCGCGCAAACGTTTCCCGCAACGAGGGCTGGGCCAATGCTTGCTGCACGCTGCGAGCGACCTTGGCGGTGATCTCATGCGGCGTGTCGCGCGGCGCGCAAATACCTACCCAGCCCACGAAGCCCAAGTCGTCCAGGCCCTGTTCAGCCAAGGTCGGTACGGACGGCATCTGCGGCAGGCGTTGATCGGCGCTGACGCCCAGTCCCTTGACCCGGCCAGACTCGATGAAGGGCAGCGCTGAAATAATGCTGTCCATCATCAGGTTCACGCGTCCCGTGGCGAGATCCGCATAGGCGGGCGTGGATCCGCGGTACGGCACGTGCAGCATGTTCAGGCCATTGCGCGCGCTGATCGTCCGGCCTGCAAGATGAGGCATGGTGTTCGTGCCGCCCGAGGCGTAGCCGTATTTGCCGGGCGCCTGTTTGGCGGCCGCGATGAATTCCTGGAGATTGGTAGCGGATACGCCCGGATCGGCCACCCAGACCGTCGGAGTATCGGCAATATGGACGACCGGAGCCAGATCCTCGACGCGGTACGGCAAGCTGGGATAGAGCGCTGTTGCCACGACCAGACTGCTGGTCGAGCAGAGCAGCAGCGTGTAGCCATCGGGGTGTGCCCGGGCGACGGTCGCAGAGCCTATGGTGCCGCCCGCGCCCGGCCGGTTTTCGACGACCAGAAGCTGGCCCAGCGCCTGGCCTGCGGGGCCTGCGATCTGGCGCGCTACTGCGTCATTGCCGCCACCTGGGGGAAAAGGCACGACCAGCGTCACGGGTCTGCTCGGCCAGTCGGAGGACTCCGGCGAATGCGCCGCATGCGTCAGGGCGCAAGCCAGGGACAGGAGCCCGGCCGTGGTGGCGCGGAGCAAGGGGAGTTGGCGGATCATGCGGCTTCTTGGTGGCAAGGTGGGTAGGCGATTTGCACGTAACCCCGCATCCTGTCGGACATCCTTGCCCTCGTGAAGCTAGAAAATATTCATTCCAATCAAAGAAAATTCATGACACGGCCCAGCGGCGATCAGTCGTTGCCGCCGGGCCGGGGTCGACGCCGCACGGCGGCCTCGCATTCAATCGTCCAGTGCCGGTACGGTCCCGATCTGGGCGAGGATGCGCGGCGATTCCATGTCGCCGGTTTCCTTGTCCACCAGTACTTCGTAGGCGGCGACGCCGGCGAACTTGGAGGCCATGGAGTTGGCGATGCGTATGGCGCCGAACTCGCTGCTGGCGGCGCGGATTTCACCGGGCGCGACGCCATCGGCGGCGGCGCGGTAGGGAACGACGATGTACTGGACGAGATGGGCAGCTTCTGACACAGGGTTCTCCTGGACGACAGTTTTTTGGGCGAGCGAAATGTATCACGTTGTACTGTGTTTTTGTACAGTATTGTTTGACCGCGCGCCAACAATTTTCAGGCGGCCTGGGAAAACCCCTAGCGCGCACTCGTTGCCCGATTTTCAGCTGGCCTCTATTATTTTCGAAAATATTAGAACTTTTATAAAAAGAGGCAAGGGATGGAAGCGAACCGCTATGACGCGTACCGCGAGGACACCATAGGCCGCGCCAATGTGGCCGACTCGCCCGAGCTGATCGCCTATTACCAGGAGCTGGCCCGCCTGGAGACGGGCGCCCTGTGGACGGTGGCGAACAAGATCGAACCGTGGGCGCCGCGGTCTGCCTCGGTGCCGGTGGTGTGGCGCTACCAGGACCTGCGCGGCCACGTGCTGCGTTCGTCCGAGCTGGTTTCGCCCGAAGAGGCGGGCCGGCGCGTGATCTACCTGAACAACCCGGGCCGGCGCGACGTGGCCGCCGCCGTGGGCTGGCTGTACTCGGGCCTGCAGGTCATGAAGCCGGGCGAACTGGCTTCCGCCCACAAGCATTCGCATTCGGCGCTGCGCTTCATCATGGAAGGGCGGGGCGCCTTCACGGTGGTCGACGGCCACAAGATGACGCTGGGCGCGAACGATTTCGTGCTGACGCCCAACGGCACCTGGCACGAGCATGGCGTGGCCGAAGACGGCACCACCTGCATCTGGCAGGACGGCCTGGACATCCCGCTGGTCAACGCCATGGAAGCCGGCTTCTATGCCGTGCATCCCGACTTGAACCAGACCGTGACCTATCCGGTCGACGACACCAGCGCAGCCTGGGCCAATCCGGCGCTACGGCCTCAGGTGTCCGGTTGGACCAAGCCCTATTCGCCGCTCTTCAAGTACGAATGGGAGCCCACCTACGAGGCGCTGCGCCGCTATGCGCGCACCACTGCGGGCAGCCCCTACGACGGCATCCTGCTCGAATACGTCAACCCGGCCACGGGCGGCCCGGTCATGCCCACCATCGGCGCCAGCATGCAGCTGCTGCGGCCCGGCGAGCACACCAAGGCCCACCGCCATACCGGCAGCTTCATCTACCAGGTGGCCAAGGGCAGCGGCTATTCCATCATCGACGGCAAGCGCTATGACTGGACCGAGCGCGACATCTTCTGCGTGCCCTCGTGGGCCATCCATGAACACGTCAATCTTTCATCGAACGACGACGCCTGCCTGTTCAGCTTCAACGACCTGCCCGTGATGCGCGCGCTGGCGCTTTACCGCGAAGAAGCGGTCAAGGAAAACGACGGCCATCAAGTGCTGATCTAGCGCCGCCCGTTCCCTCCCGAATTTTCATCCGCCGCGCGGGCTTGGCCCGCGCGCTTGACTCAACTCGTCCTGAATCAATGGAGTTCTTATGCGCTTGGTAACTTTTCGCGCTCACCCCACCGCCGCTGCCCGCCTGGGCGCGCTGGCCGAAGGCTATGTGATCGACCTGGCCCTGCTGGGGCGCGCCGGCGGCGTGGACCTGCCTGACGACATGCTGGCTTTCATCGACCTCGGTCCCGTGGCGGTGGCGCAGGCCAGCAAGCTGATGGAGGCCTATCGCGGCAACTGGCCCGTGGGCAGCGCGCTGCCGCAGGAGAACGTCAAGCTGCTGGCGCCGATTCCGCGTCCGCGCAAGAACATCTTCGGCATCGGCCTGAACTACGTGGAGCACGTGGAGGAATCCAGCCGCACGCTGGATACCTCGGCCGACCTGCCCAAGCAGCCGGTGATCTTCTCCAAGCCGCCCACCACGGTCATCGGCCCGGGCGACGCCATCGAGCACAACGCCAAGATCACGCAGCAGCTGGATTGGGAAGTGGAGCTGGCCGTGATCATGGGCCGCCGCGCTTCGCGCGTGGCCGAGGCCGATGCGCTGTCGTACGTGTTCGGCTACAGCGTGATGCTGGACATGAGCGCGCGCGATTGCCGCCGCGCCGGCCAGTGGATCTATTCCAAGGGCATGGACACCTACGCGCCCTTCGGCCCGTGCATCGTGACCGCCGACGAGATCCCGGATCCGCAGGTGCTGGACCTGTGGCTCACGGTCAACGGCGAAAAGAAGCAGGGCTCCAACACGCGGCACATGCTGTTCAAGGTGCCGTTCCTGATCTCGGACATCAGTGCGGGCATCACGCTGGAACCGGGCGACATCATCGCCACCGGTACGCCGGAAGGCGTGGGCGCGGGACGCAAGCCCCAGGAATGGTTGTGGCCGGGCGACGTGGTGGTGGCCTGCGTGGAAGGCATCGGCACGCTGCGCCATCCGGTGGTGGCGGTCTAAAACGCCCGGCCGCCGACGCGGGCGGCGGGCAACGCAGTCTCCAAGGGGAAAAACATGATCAAGAAACAGATACTGGGCGGCGCGTTGTCCGTCGCGCTGGGCGCAGCGGCGTCCATGGGAGCGGCCCATGCCGCGGAACCGGTCAAGATCGGCTTCATCGCCACCTTGTCCACGCCGGCGGGCTACATCGGCGAAGACGAGCGCGATGCGTTCAACCTGGCCATCAAGCAGGGCGGCGGCAAGCTGGGCGGCGTGCCCGTGCAACTGGTGATCGAGGACGACGGCCTGAAGCCCGCCAACGCCAAGCAGGCGGCCGACCGCCTGTTGCAATCGGGCGTCAAGCTCTATACCGGCGTGAACTTCTCCAACGTGCTGGCGGCGGTCGTGCCCAGCGTGGTGAAGTCGGGCGCGTTCTACGTCAGCCTGAATCCCGGCCCGTCGAACTTCGCGGGCGAAAAGTGCGATCCCAATTACTTCGTGGCGTCCTACCAGAACGACGCCTTCCACACGGCCGGCGGCGTGGCGGCCAACGAACTGGGCTACAAGAAGGTCGTCCTGCTGGCGCCCAACTACCAGGCGGGCCGCGACGCCATCGAAGGCTTCAAGCGCACCTACAAGAGTGAGGTGGTCGCCGAGATCTACACCAAGCTCGACCAGTCGGACTTCTCGGTGGAGCTGGCGCGCCTGCGTTCGCTGGCGCCCGACGCCATCTATCAGTTCCATCCTGGCGGCACGGGCATCAACTTCGTCAAGCAGTACGCGGCGGCCGGGCTGAACAAGAGCATCCCGATGCTGATGCCCAGCTTCTCGATGGATGCGCGCATGATCCAGGCCACGGGCGACGCCTCGGCCGGCGCCTACATCACCGGCATCTGGTCGCAGGACTTCGACAACACGCAATCCAAGGCCTTCGTGCAGGCGTTCAAGGACGCCTACGGCCGCGTGCCGACGGACTACGCCATGCAGGCCTACGACACCGCGCAGCTGATCGGCGCGGGCCTGAAGGCCACCGGCGGCGACCTGTCCAAGGCCGCGGACTTCCGCGCCGCGCTGCGCAAGCCTGAGTTCACGTCGCTGCGCGGCAAGTTCAGCATGAACACCAACCAGCATCCGATCCAGGATCTGTACCTGATGCGCATCGAGAAGGATAGCGACGGCAGCCTGTCGCCGAAGCTGGTCCGCAAGCTGGTGTCCGATGACAAGGACGCCTACGCGCAACTCTGCAAGATGCCGTCATGACGCTTCTGTTTGAACAGCTGCTCAACGGGCTGCAGTTCGGCGCCATGCTGTTCATGCTGGCGGCCGGACTGACGCTGATCTTCGGCATCATGGGCGTGGTCAACCTGACGCACGGGTCGTTCTACATGGTGGGGGCGTATTGCGCGGCCTACGCCATCGGCACCACCGGCTCGTTCCTGGCGGGCGTGCTGGCGGCGTTGCTGGGGGCGGGCCTGTATGGCATTTCCGTCGAAGTGGTGGTGATACGCAAGCTGTACAAGCGGGATCACCTCTACCAGGTGCTGGCCACCTTCGGCCTGCTGCTGTTCTCCAACGAAGCGGTCAGCCTGATCTTCGGCCGGCGTCCGCCGCTGGTGGGCATCCCAAGCTTCCTGGAAGGCGCGGTGACGCTGGCGCCGGGGTTCCAGTATCCGCTGATCCGCCTGTCGTTCATCGCCATCGGCGCGCTGGTGGCGGTGGGCCTGTGGTGGCTGGTCAACCGCACGCGCATCGGCATGCTGATCCGTGCGGGCGCCGACGACCGCGAGATGGTCGACGCGTTGGGCATAGACATCCGCAAGCTCTACACGCTGGTGTTTGGCTTGGGCGCCTTGCTTTGCGGCCTGGCCGGCGTGATGGCCGCGCCGCTGCTGGCGGTCGAAATCGGCATGGGCGAGCGCATCCTGATCACCACCTTCGTGGTCATCGTGATCGGCGGCGTGGGATCGGTGCGTGGCGCGTTGGCCGGCGCGCTGTTGGTGGGCATGGTGGACAGCCTGGGGCGCGCCTTCCTTCCCCAACTGCTGTCGACGATGTTCTCGCCCGCCACCGCGGACCCGCTGGCGGCAGGCATGGCTTCCGCCAGCATCTATGTATTGATGGCGATCGTGCTGATTGCCAAGCCGGGTGGACTGTTCCCGGCGCGAGGATGAAGATGGCATACACACTTACGAACCGCGCCCGCTGGGGCCTGGCGGGTCTGGCGGTGCTGATCCTGCTGCCGGCCGCGGCGCTGGCCTCGGGCTCGCCGTTCCTGATCGGCGTGGTGACGCGCTTTCTGATCTACGGCCTGGCGGCGGTCAGCCTGGACCTGGTGATCGGCTATGGCGCCATGGTCAGTTTCGGCCATGCCATGTTCTTCGGGCTGGGCGGTTATGCGGTCGGCATCATTGCCTTCCATACTTCGGAAGCCGGCCCGATCTTCGGCTGGGCCGGCAGCAACGCCGCGCTGGTGGTGTGGCCGATAGCGCTCATCGTGTGCGCGCTGGCCGGCTGGCTGTTCGGCTATCTGGCGCTGCGCACGCGCGGCGTGCAGTTCATCATGATCACGCTGGCGTTCGGCCAGATGGTGTACTTCGTGCTGGTGTCGCTGCAGTTCTACGGCGGCGATGACGGCCTGATGATTCCGCAGCGCAATGAGCTGCCCGGCATCAATCTGGAAAGCCCCATGGTTTTCTACTATGTGTGCCTGGCGCTGCTGACCCTGTGGACGCTGCTGTGCATCCGCGTGACCAACTCGCGCTTCGGCATGGTGCTGCAGGCGCTGCGCCAGAGCGAGCGGCGCGCCATCAACCTGGGCGTGGCGCCCACGCCGTACCGGCTCAGCGCCTTCGTGCTGTCGGCGGTGGGCACGGGGCTGGCCGGCGTGCTGTGGGCCAACTATGCCGGGCTGGTGACGCCCGACATGGCGGCCTGGACCAAGTCCGGCGAACTCATGGCCATCGTCATCCTGGGCGGCGTGGGCACCTTGCTGGGGCCGATCGCGGGCGCGGCGGTGTTCCTGGGGCTGGAGCAGATGCTGTCGTCCCTGACCGAGCACTGGCTGCTGTACATGGGGCCCATCCTGGTGCTGGTGGTGCTGTGGGGCCAGAAGGGCCTGTTCGGAAAACTGCTGGAGACGCGCCATGCCGACTGACGCAAGCGCGAGCCTGTTGCGCCTGACGCAGCTGCGCAAGGCCTTCGATGCGGTGGTGGCTACCAACGGCGTGGACCTGGACGTGCGCGCCGGCGAGATCCACGCCATCATCGGCCCCAACGGCGCGGGCAAGTCCACCCTGATCGCGCAGATCTGCGGCGAGATCCGGCCGGATTCCGGCACCATCCATCTGGACGGACAGGACGTGACCGGGCTGCGCGCCTTCGAGCGTGCGCGCCTGGGGCTGGGCCGCTCGTTCCAGATCACCGAGCTGTGCCAGGAGTACACCGCGCTGGAGAACGTGATCCTGTCGCGCATGCTCAAGGGCGGCCGCGCCTTCCAGGCCTGGTCCAACCCGCGCCATGATGCGGCGTTGAAGACCGAGGCCATGCAGTGGCTGAAGCATGTGGGGCTGGAGGACCGCCGCCACGTGCGTTCGGCGGACCTGGCGCACGGCGAGAAGCGGCAGCTGGAGCTGGCGGTTGCGCTGGCGCGTTCGCCGCGGTTGCTGCTGCTGGACGAACCCATGGCCGGCATGGGGCCCGAGGAATCGGCGCGCATGACGCGGCTGTTGCAAGGCATGAAGGGCGACTACGGCATCCTGCTGGTGGAACACGACATGGACGCGGTCTTCGCGCTGGCCGACCGCATCAGCGTGCTGGTCTATGGCCGCGTGGTGTTCAGCGGTTCGCCCGAGGAGGTGCGCCGCCATCCGGAGGTGCGCGCGGCGTATCTGGGAGAAGAACATGTTGAAGGTTGAAGGGCTGACTGGCGGCTACGGTTCCAGCAAGGTCCTGTTTGGCATGTCGTTCGAGGCCAGCGAAGGCGAGGTGATCTCGCTGATCGGGCGCAACGGCATGGGCAAGACCACCACGATCAAGACCCTGATGGGCATGCTGCCCGCCACCGGCGGCGCGGTGCAGTTCCGCGGCCAGACGCTGGGCCGTTCCGCGCCCAGCAGCGTGGCGCGCCTGGGGGTGGGGCTGGTGCCGGAGGGCCGGCGCGTGTTCGGTTCACTGACGGTGCAGGAAAATCTGGTGGCGACCTCGCGCGCCGCGCCGGGGGGATGGGACCTGGAGCGCGTCTACACGCTGTTCCCGCGCTTGAAAGAGCGCCGCGGGCAGTCATCGCGCACGCTATCGGGCGGTGAACAGCAGATGCTGGTGGTGGGGCGCGCGCTCATGACCAACCCCAAGCTCCTGATCCTGGACGAAGCCACCGAGGGGCTGGCGCCGCTGATCCGCCAGGAGATCTGGCGCTGCCTGCGGGCGCTGAAGGCCGAAGGCCAGACCATCCTGGTGATCGACAAAAACCTGCCCGAGATGGCGACGCTGGTCGACCGCCATTACATCGTGGACAAGGGCCGGGTAGCCTGGTCGGGGCGGCCCGCCGAGCTGTCCGCCCAGCCCGAGCTGGCGCAGCGTTACCTGGGTATTTGAGCAGGCCGCGCGGCCCTGGGGCGCGGGTAGAATGGGCCGCGCGCGGATACGCGCCCCGGCTGCAGACATCTGGAGACCATCTTGAAGCCTAGAATCAAAGCTTCCCGCCAGGACGATCCCGGATCGGACGGGAGCGCCGGCGTGGAGGAAATCACGCTGTCCGAGCAGGTCTACCGCCTGCTGCGGCGCGACATCATGCGCGGCGCCTTCGCGCCGGGCCAGTCCTTGCGGCTGGAACTGCTGAAGCAGCGCTACGGCAGCAGCTTCTCTCCCATCCGCGAAGCCCTCAACCGCCTGCGCAGCGAGCGCATGGTCATCAGCACCACGTCGCGCGGCTTCAGCATCGCGCCCTTGTCGGTCGAGGAAATGTGGGACGCCTGTGAAACCCGCATACTGATCGATTGCGACGCGCTGCGCCGCTCGCTGGCCAATGCCGACGACGCCTGGGAAACGCGCCTGGTCGGCGCGTACCATGCGCTGACGCTGGCCGCGCAGCGGGCCGAGGCCGCCGCCGAATCTTCGGAAGAACTGGACGAACTGCTGGAGGCGCGCCACCTGGAATTCCACCACGCGCTGATCGGCGCCTGCCGCTCCCATTGGCTGCTGGACCTGTCCACGCAGCTCTACGCGCAGACCGAGCGCTACCGCCGTCCGGCGCGCGCCGGTGCGACCGCCTACGGACCGGAGCGCAACGTCGACGACGAACATCGCCAGCTGCTGGACGCCGCCGTTGCGCGCGACGTGGAAGGCTCGGTCGCCATGCTGGCCGCGCACTACCGCAAGACCGCGCAGTTCATCGAACGCATCATTTCCCAGCCCCAATCGCAGCCCACATCGCAGGCCAGGCATGCATAACACCGACATCGATCTCTTCTTTCCCACCATCGCCGAGCGCGAGGTGCAATACAACGCGCGCGAATCGGTGCCGGATTTCGACGCCTGCGTGCGCCGGTATGCCGAGTCCTCGGCGCGGGTGCGCACGCGCCGCCCCGGCGTGCTGGACCTGCGCTACGGCATGGGCCAGGACGAGCGGCTGGACCTGTTCCTGCCCGCCGCCTCGCAGGCGCCGGCGCCGCTGTTCGTGTTCATCCATGGCGGCTATTGGCGCGCGCAGCGCAAGGAAGACGCTCCGGTAATGGCCGAGGCCTTCAACGCCGCGGGCGCCGCGGTGGCTACCCTGGAATACACGTTGGTGCCCGAGGCCACCTTGGGCGAAGTGGTGCGCGAGGTGCGTTCCGCCGTGGCCTGGCTGTACCGCAACGTGGCGACCTATGGCGTGGATCCCGAGAGGATCTACGTCAGCGGCAGCTCGGCGGGCGGCCATCTGGCCGGCATGCTGGTCGCGCCGGCGTGGCAGGCGCGCTACGGCGTGCCGGACGACGTGATCAAGGGCACGCTGGCGTTGAGCGGGCTGTTCGACCTGCGTCCGCTGTGCGACGTCCTGCCCAACACCTGGCTGCAGCTCACGCCCGAGCAAGCCGCGCATCAAAGCCCGATCTTCCATCTGCCGGAACGCGCGGGCCCGATGCTGCTGGCCGTGGGCGGGTTGGAGACCCAGGGCTTCAAGAACCAGACGGCGGCATACGAAGCAGCCTGGAATGCCGCGGGCCTGGCTTCCACTCGCATCCCGACGCCGCACTGCAACCATTTCGACCTGGTCAATGAGCTGGAAGATCCGGACAGCGATCTGACCCGCGCCACCCTGGCAATGATGGGGCTGGGCGCCAAGTGAAGGGCCGGCCGATGGCGTAAGCTTGACGCCCATGGCCGACCTGAAACTCCTTGAAGATCTGATTGCCCTGGCGCAGACCGGCAGCTTCGTGCGTGCGGCCGAGCTGCGCCACGTCACCCATCCTGCGTTCGGCCGGCGCATCCGCGCGCTGGAGGCCTGGGCCGGCGCGCCATTGATCGAACGTCAGCGCCTGCCTGTGGTCCTGACCGCCGAAGGCGAGGCCTTGCTCAAGACTGCGACGCAGGTGGTGGAGCAGATGGCGCAGGTACGTCATCGCATCCGCAGTTTCGGCGCAGGCGGCGAGGCGGTGCTGCGCATCGCCACCGGCCGCAGCCTGGCCCGGACGCTGGTGGCCGACTGGATTGCGCGCCTGCGCCACCGCACGCCCAAGGTGTTGACCGAGGGCACGCAGGTCGAGCTGTCCACCGGCATGATGCAGGACATGGCGGCCCGGCTGGAACAAGGCCGGGTGGACTTGCTTTGCTGCTATGAGCATCCGGCTCTGTCCGTGCAGCTGAGCCCAGGACGCTACCGCTACATGACCTTGGGCACCGACAAGCTCGTGCCCGTCAGTCAGGCGGATTCACGCGGCCGGCCCCGTTACGTGCTGCAGGAAGGCGGTCCGTCCGTGCCCCTGATCACCTATGCGGGCGGCCTGGCCATGGAGCGCATCGTGGGAGACCGCCTGGAGGCCACGCCCTACGCCCTGGCGCCATTTCTGCGCAGCGATTCGCTGGACGCGGCGCATGGCGCGGTTGCCAAGGGCCTGGGCGTGGCCTGGCTGCCCTGGTCCATGGTGGCGGCGGATTGCCGCCGCGGCGCGCTGGCCGCCCTGGGCGGCCGCAGCGAGGAAATCTCGTTCGAGGTGCGGCTGTACCGGTCGCGGGCGCGCCTGGCTGACCTGGCCGAAGCGGCCTGGGAAGCCACGGCCAGCCGCAAGGCCTGAAATCCGCTGGTCGCGTGCCAGGCGTGTGCCGAATCCGCACGGCAATGTGTCGATTCGGCACGAAATATCCCTGGTGTACGCCCGAGAATAGCTCCCGAAACATCAAATGAGACGGCGCCGCCGTCCGCCTCAGCACCCCAGGGAGAAAACATGAAATCCGTCCTGCATCCATTGCGCGGCGCGCTAGCCGCTATCTGTGCCGTCTCTGCGCTGGCCGCGGCGTCTTCCGCCCACGCCGAGTATCCCGAACGCGCCATCTCGCTGGTGGTCGGCTACCCGGCGGGCGGCAGCGTCGACCTGACCGCGCGCCTGTTCGGCGAAGAGCTGGCCAAGCGCCTGGGCCAGAGCGTGGTGGTCGAGAACGTGGGCGGCGCCGGCGGCACCATCGGCGCGCAGCGCGTGGCGCGCGCCGCGCCCGACGGCTACACGCTGCTGCTGGGCTCCACCAATGAAATGGTCATCGCCAGCATGATCAACAATGCGGTCAAGTACGACAGCGTGAAGGACTTTTCGCCGTTGGGCGTGATTGCCTCGCAACCCATGCTGCTGGCCGCCAGCAAGAATTCGGGCGTGAAGACCGCCGCCGAGTATCTGCAGAAGCTGCGCGCCGCCGCGCCCGGCAGCTTCAACTACGGTTCTTCCGGCGTGGGCACGACCCTGCACCTGGCCGGCGAGATGATCAACCAGTCGACCGGAACGCGCGCCGAGCACGTGCCGTACCGCGGCGTGGCGCCGCTGGTGACGGACCTGATGAGCGGCCAGCTGGACTACGGCATGCTGGTGCTGTCCTCGGGCCTGCCGCAAGTGCGCGCCGACAAGATCGTGGCGCTGGGCGTGACCGAGAAGAAGCGTTCGCCGGTGGCGCCGGACCTGCCTGCCTTGGCTGAAACCCCGGGGTTCGAATCCGTGGACATCAGCGTCTGGTTCGCGCTCTATGGCCCGGCCGGCCTGCCGGAGCCGGTGGCGGCCAAGCTGCGCAGCGCGCTGGCCGAGACGCTGAAGTCGGAGCAGTTCCGCGCCAAGATGCAGGAAGCCGGCGGCGTGCTGTCGCAACCGGGCCTGGACCCGGCGGCCTATCAGGCCGAGGAAACCAGGAAGTACGGCGCGCTGGTCAAGGCCGCCAAGATCGAAGCCCAGTGATTCGAAACCGGATCATCGCAACACCCTAGCACCGCAGCGGACGACATCCATGGAATTCAAGCTTCCCGTACCCGACCTGAGCGCCGAGCGCGCCGGCAATACCGGCACCCCTGGCGTGTGGCATTTCGATTCAGGCCTGCCGGGGCGCGCGTTGATGCTGTCCGCGCTGGTGCACGGCAACGAGCTGTGCGGCGCCTGGGCCTTGAAGGACCTGCTGGCGGCGGGCCTGCGGCCGCGCCGCGGCAGCCTGACGCTGGCGTTCTGCAATCTCGATGCGTTCGACCGTTTCGACCATGCCAACCACGATGCGTCGCGCTTCGTCGCCGAGGACATGAACCGCGTCTGGAGCGCCGAGCGCCTGGACAACCCCACGACGCCGGACCGTCGGCGCGGCGCCGAACTGCGTCCCTGGGTGGAGCGCGCGGATTGGCTGCTGGACCTGCACTCCATGCATGAACCGGGCGCGCCTTTGCTGCTGACCGGCGTTCTGCCGCGCAACATCGCGCTGGCGCGCAGGCTGAAGGCGCCGCAGCACGTGATCGTGGACGCGGGCCACAAGGACGGCGTGCGCATGCGCGACTTCGGCCAGTTCGGCGATCCGGCCCGCGAAGACGCCTGCGCCTTGCTGATCGAATGCGGTTTCCATGGCGAGCTGGCTGCGCGCGACGTGGCGCGCGACATGGTGGCGCGCATGTTGCTGGAATCGGGCGTGGCGGATGCGGCGGACGTGCCGGCGGGCTGGCTGTTGCCAGACGCCGAAAACCAGCGCGTGCTGGAAGTGACGGACGCGGTGGTTGCGCCGTCCATGGACCTGCGCTTCTCGCAGCCCTGGACGGGCCTGGAGACGTTCGAGCGGGCCGGTTCGACGATAGGCTGGGCCGACGGCCAGCCCATCGTGACGCCGTACGATCAATGCACGCTGGTCATGCCGTCGTTGCGGCAGCTGAAGCCGGGCGTAACGGTGCTGCGGCTGGCACGCGATTACGCGGGATAGAGCGCCGCAGCGCGTCTTACTTCTGAGGCGTAAACCGCAGTTCGTCCAGTTGATAGCCCTGGGCCTTGGCCGCATCCAGGGCCTTGTCCAGTTCTTCCTTGGGCAGCTGCGGCGAGCGCGACAGGATCCACAGGTATTTCCGGTCCGGGGTCCCGACCACCGACCAGCGGTATTCGGGGTCCAGGCCGATGACCCAGTAATCGCCCTTGAACGGCTTGAAGAACGAGACTTCCAGCTTGGCGTTGTTGCTGCCTTCCACCACGTTGGCGGTGCCCGAGGCGGAATCGATGTCGCCATCCTTGGTGCGGCAGCGGTTGTTCACGCCGACCGTGCCGTCGGGATGCGCGGTGTATTCAGCGGTGGTGTCTCCCACGCAGTCGCGCTGGAAGAACATGGGGAAATTCGCGATCTCGTACCACATGCCTGCGTAACGCTTCAGGTCCACCGATTCCACGGTTTGCATGGGCGGCGGTGCGGCATGGACTACCCCCGCCACGCTGGTGGCCAAGGCCAACAGGAATGTTGCGGTGCGGCGCATGGGGAAAACCTCCTGATGTGACAGAGCGGTCCGCGCCGGCCGGCAGGCGGTCGGCGCGGATCAAAACCCTAACGATACGCCTTATTTGCGCGGGGCCTTCAGCGCGGCGTGGTAGCGGGCCACATAGGTATCGAAATCCTCGGTGTCCGATTGCTCCAGGCGTAGCTGTTCCGCCGTGGATTGCGCGGCGGCCTGTTCATAGGCTGCCGCCAGGTCGGCGGGCAAGGCCTGGGCGCGCAGCGCGTCGGCATGCTTGCGGCTGAGGTCCAGCGAATAGTCATGGAACGACAGGCCGCTGTCGGTCAGCGAAGCCAGCAGGCGCGCCGACGGCGTGGAGTCGGGCTGGTCGAGCTTGGCGCGCTGGGCCGCCAGGGCCTCGGCATAGGCGCTGCCGCCCAGGGCGGAGTCGAACAGCGCGGCGTATGGCGCAATCTGGTCCAGCAGTTCGTGGCCCCATTGCGCCAGGCCGATGGGCTGGCCTTCGCGGTCCAGCGTCAGGCCGGGCTTGCGGCCTTCCTTGACGACGGTCGAGAAGTTGTCGGCGCTGCGCTGACAGTAGCCATTGGCGGGGAAGAAGGGGCTGTCGGACGCGGTGCAGAACAGCAGGAAGGCGTCGACGAAGCGGCTGGTGCTGGCGTCGATGCCGACCGGCGAGTTCGGGTCGATATCCAGGCAGCGTACTTCGACGTACTGCACGCCGCGTTCGGCCAGCGCCGTGATCGGGCGTTCGCAGCGGCCGGTGGCGCGCTTGGGGCGGATGCTCGAGTAGTACTCGTTTTCGATCTGCAGCACGTTGGTGTTGAGCTGGATCCATTCGCCGTCGCGGTGGGTGCCGATTTTCTGGTAGTCGGGCCAGGGCTGGGTAACGGCGTCGTACAAGCGGCCCAGGAACGTGTCCAGGTCGTTGTAGCAGAGCTTGAGCTGCGACTGCGCCTTGTTCTGGTAGCCCAGGTCGCTCATGCGCAGGCTGGTGGCATAGGGCAGGTACAGCGTGCTGTCATCCAGCTTTTTCAGCGGATGCTCGCGCCCGCGCAGGAAGTCGCTGGACAAGGCCGGGGCGGCGCCGAACAGGTACATCAGCAGCCAGGAATAGCGCGTGAAATTGCGGATCAGGCCGATGTAGCCGCGCGAACGCCGGTCCTGGGGGCTACCGGGCTGCGTGTCCAGCACGGACCACAGGTCTTCGGCCAGCGAGAAGTTGTAGTGCACGCCGGCGATGCATTGCATGGTTTTGCCGTAGCGCACGGCCAGGCCGCGGCGGTACACGTGCTTGAGCATGCCGGTGTTGGACTTGCCGTACCAGGCGATGGGAATGTCGGCTTCGGGCGGCAGCGTGGCGGGCATGGACTGGTTCCAGATCAGTTCATGGTCCAGCACGCTGTAGACGTGGCGATGGGTGTTGGTCAGTTCGGCCAGCAGCGCGTCGACGTCCTTGTGCGTGCCCGTGATGAGTTCGAGCAGGGATTCGGAGTAGTCGGTGGTGACGTGTTCGTTGGTCAGCGCGGATCCCAGGCCGGCGGGGTGCGGCTTGCGGGACAGGACACCTTGTTCGTCCACGCGCAGGCCTTCCTTTTCGATGCCCCGCAGGGTCTGGGTCAGCAGCGATCGGTTGGCCTCCAGGCGGGAGAGGCGGTTGGCGGCAGTATCAGTCACGGGTTCTTCTCGTTTGGGTCTGTCGCCGGATTTTACGGGGTGCCGGCCTCCTGTGCCGAGGGAGTCAATACTGGGGACAGGGACAATGCCTGGGCGGTGCGCGCCAGCCACTCGTCCAGGTCGGCGTAGACCGGGTCGGCGATGGGGGCGGTTTCATTGAAAATCTCGTGCCAGGCGGTGTCGTACCAGCGCAGGGTCAGCAGTTCGGCGGGGGCGCGCTGGGCGAACTGTCTGCTGCCTTCGGCAGCGACGATGGAGTCGTCGCCCGCCACCATCAGCAGGGTGCGGCAGGCCAGCAGCGGGGCTTCTCGCAGGGACTCGCGGCCGCCTTCGTCCACGAAGCGCGCCAGGCGTCCCGTCATTTGGCGCCGCACCAGCGGATCGCTGCGGTAGGCCTTGACCACGGCCGGGTCGTGGGAAATGCGGGCGGGCGCCAGGCCATGGGGCACGCGCAGGTCGGGCGCATGCAGCGACATCCAGGTCAAGGTGCGCCGCACCCACGGCGGTACATGCACCACGAAGGGCGGGGAACTGAGCGCCAGGCCGTCGATCTCGGTCAGGCGGCGCAGGGCGATCCGCACCGCGACCAGGGCGCCCAGGCTGTGGCCCAGCAGGATGGGCGGGCGTCCGTGCGCCGCGGTCCAGGCCCGCAGGCGATCGACCGCATCGACGACCAGATCGTCTTCGCGGCTCAGGGTCGCGGGCCGGCCGCCGGAGCGGCCATGGCCGCGGTGGTCGTGGGCGCCCACCGTCCAGCCGCGCGCGGTCAACCAGCGCGCCAGGCGGTCATAGCGCCCGGCATGCTCGCTAAGTCCGTGCAGCAGGTAGATACTGGGGGTGCCCAGGCCGGCGATCGGCGGGGGCACATTGGGCGCGGCTGGCCACACATAGTTGGCCAGTGGCGTGCCGTCGGGCGCGGGGGTCATCGAAATCGGCGACAATTTCTGGCTTCCTCGAAATGAATAGACAGTCCAGGTCCTCGGGTAATGACGATTTCATCGCTGTTTCGTTTCATGTTCAAGAAAGCCGGCGCGATTGTCGCGCTGGCCCTGCTGATCACGGCCTGCTCGCCCAGTTACAACTGGCGCGAAGTCGACGTGGCCGACGGCCACGCGCGCGCCGCGTTTCCGGACCGGGTCACGACCGATACCCGCGACCTGAAGCTGGATACCCATACCCTGCGTTTTACCCTGGCCAGCGCGACCGTGGGCGAGGCGGTCTTTGCGGTGGGGTCGGCGCCGCTGCCGCCCGACATCGCGAAGGATCCGGCCGCCAGGCAGGCGCTGGGCATGGCGCTGATGCATTCGCTCTACGCCAACATGCAGTCGCCGCCGCCCAATGAATGGCCTGCCTATGGGCAGGACATCGAAGTCCAGGGCAAGGCGATGGGCAAGCCGGGCTGGCTGCGCGCCAGGGTCTGGGTGACCGACACCATGTTGATCGAGGCCGTGGCAGCCGGCACCGTGGAAAGCCTGCCGGCCGAGCGGGCGCATGAATTCCTGCGTTCCGTCGTCATCAAGCCGTGACGGGCGCGATCAGGCCCAGTCTCAATGCCGCGACCACCGCGGCGCGCCGGCCGCGCACGCCGAGCTTTTCGCAGGCGTTGCACAGATGGAAATTCACGGTGCTTTCACTGACGCCCAGGATGCGGGCGGTTTCCCAGCTGGTCTTGCCCATGGCGGCCCAGTGCAGGCAACTGGCCTGGCGTTCCGACAGGGGTTTGATGGGCCGGGCCGGACTTGGCCCTGCATCCACGGTTGAATTTGCGGCCGGGTTCGTGGCCGCGTTTTTGGCCGCGTTTGTGGCGAGATGCGGGGACGTGGCGGAAAGGGCGGTGGCTGGCATGGCGGTGGGGGGCAAAAGCCTGGCGATTGACGAGTTGCCCCATGCTGCCGCCCCGGCAGGCCGTCCGGCAAGCGATGATGCCTTCACGCATCAAACCTCTTATCTCTAACGGAATAAGCGCATGTCCGCCGTCGTGCAGTTCTACTTTTCATCGATCGTGCTGATGCTGCCTTTGCTCTTCTGCGCAGGCATAGGGGTGTATTGGGGCAAGCGGGACCTGCCGTTCGGCGGCTCCTTCATCACCATGCTGGTGACCTCGGTGACCACGCCCGCCCTGGTGTTCCACACATTCGTCACCACCCACCTGGACGACCGCGCGCTGGCCGACGTGGCGGTGGCGACGCTGCTGGCGCTGCTGCTGTGCGCGCTGGTGTGCGCGCTGCTGCTCAAGGCATGGAAGCTGCCGGTGCGCACGCTGTTGCCCACGGCCTTCCTGCCCAATGCCGGCAACCTCGGCTTGCCGATTTCGCAGATGGCTTTTGGCGACGCCGGCCTGTCGGTGGCGGTCGCGTTCTTCGCCGTCAGTTCCTTTGTCATGCATACCATTGCGGTGCGCCTGTTGCCGGGCGTGAACACCAAGGGCAGCTGGAAGAGTCCGATTTTGCTGGCCTCCCTGGTCGCCGTGGCCCTGCGCCTCATGCACGTGCCGGTGCCCGCATGGCTGATCGAGACCTCGCGCATGCTGGGCGCGGTGACCGTGCCGCTGATGCTGCTGAGCCTGGGCCACGCGCTGGCCTTGATCCCGTCCAACGGCCTGCGCGACGGCGCCAAGGTCGCCGCCATCCGCCTGGCCGTGGGCCTGGGAGCGGGGCTGGCGGTGGTGTGGGCGCTGGATCTGGAGCCGGTGCTGGCCGGGGCGCTGAGCCTGCAGATGGCCATGCCTTGCGCGGTGGTGAGCTACATGTACGTCAAGCGCTATACGACGCAGGGCGATACTGCGGCGGGCGCGGTGCTGGTGTCGACCGTGGCGTTCCTGCTGCTGGCGCCGGTGATACTTTGGTTCAGCCGCGGGGCTTGAGCCCGGCAATTGTCGCGACGCTGTCGCGACAATTGCGATGGCCGCAAGTCCAGACGCTTGCGTGCTTCGTACCCGGCGCCCGCTGAGCTTGAGTTACGCCGCGCCCGACATCGCGCGCAACTGCGCCATCAACGCATCGGGAATCTCCACGCCGTGCTTGAGCGCTTCGTCGCGCAGTTTGCGGCGGCGGTCGCCCGGCAGGCGTACGCCTTCGTCTTCCAGCATGGCATCAACCAGGACTTCGACGCGGTCCAGATAGGCGTTGTTGCCCGCCAGGGCGCCTGGGTCGATCGCCATGAAGGCCTGGCCCAGCCGCGCCGGGCCGCCTTCGTCGACGAAGAACGATTCGGTTTCGAAGCCGAAGTGCGAGCCGGTCAGCGCGCAAGCCAGCAGTTCGACGATCAGCGCCAGCATTGCGCCCTTGACGCCGCCCGCGGGCAGCATGCTGCCCGCCAGGCCGGCCTTGGGGTCGGTGGTGGGCTGGCCGTCGGCGTCCAGCGCCCAGCCCAGGGGGATGGGCTGGTTGTCGCGGGCCGCGATCATGAGCTTGCCGCGCGCGACCTGCGACAGCGACAGGTCGATCACCAGCCGGGCGCCGCCGCGCCGTGGAAAGACGGCGGCGATGGGGTTGGTGCCGAAGAGCGGGCGCTTGCCGCCCCAGGCGGGCATGGCGGCGGGCGAGTTGCTCAGCGCCAGCCCCACCAGCCCGAGGTCGGCCAGGGCTTCGAGGTGGTAGCCGGCTTCGCCGAAGTGGTGGCTGTTGGCCACGCCGATGAAGGCCACGCCATGCTCGCGGGCGCGCAGGCCGGCCTGTTCGATCGCCATGGCGCAGGCGGGAAAGGCCAGCCCGGAGCCGGCATCGATCAGCGCGGCGCCGCCGCGCTCATGCACGATGCGCGGCACCGCCGTACCGATGGCGCGGCCGGCGCGCAGGTGCCCGGCATAGAAAGGCACGCGCGACAGGCCATGGGAGCTGAGCCCCTGGCTTTCGGCGAAGACCAGCGCGCGCGCCGTGGTGTCGGCCATGGCCGGGTTGGCGCCCGCGGCGGCCAGGCCTGCCGCTGCCAGATGTTGCAATTCGTCCAGATAGATGTGAGCCATATCCTTCTCTTCATGGGCTTGCGCCGGGCCGTGTGGCTTCATCGGTCGCCGCCCGTAAGCGCCATTGTCACCCCGGCGGCCACCATGTCGGAAACGCGGGTGTTGGCTTCTTGCGTCAGGCCGGCGATATGCGGCGTCAGGATCAGGTTGGGCGCGCCCGCCAGCGGGCTGCCGGCGGGCAGGGGTTCAGCTTCGAACACGTCGAGTGCCGCGCCGCGCAGATGGCCCGTGCGCAGCGCATCCGCCAGCGCGGCTTCGTCCACGATGCTGCCGCGCGAGGTGTTGATCAGCACGGCGCCCGGTCGCATGTGCGCGATGCGGTCGGCATCCATCAGCCGCCGCGTGCCGGGCGTGAGCGGCAGGTGCAGCGTGACGGCATCAGCCTGGGCCAGCAGCTCGTCCAGCGTCATGGGGGCGACGCCGGTTTCCCGCCAGGCGGGATGGTCCGGCGGCAGCGCCGCGTCGCAGCCCGCCACGCGCATGCCCAGCGCCTGCGCCAGGCTTGCGGTCAGCCGGCCGATGCCGCCGAAGCCCACGATGCCCAGCATGCGGCCGTGCGCTTCCAGTCCCTGCGAAAGCGCGTTGCGCGGCCATGCGCCCGCCGCGACCTCGGCCGTCGACGCATAGGCGCCGCGCAGCAGCATCAGCATGGCGCCCACGACGTACTCGGCGACGGCGCGCGCATTGGCGCCGGTGGCCGGTATCACCGCGATGTTGCGCGCGGCGCAGGCGTCCAGGTCGATGTTGTCCAGCCCCACGCCCAGGCGGCCGACGGCCCGCAGCCGCGGGGCCGCCTGCAGCAGGGCGGCGTTCACCTGGCTGCGGTTGCGCACGATGAGCGCGTCGGCCTCGGCCGCCGCGGCCAGCAGGGCCTCGCGCTGCTCCACCAGTTCAGGCTCGTACCGCACCTTGAAGCGCTGGCGCAGCGCGTCGACCGCGGGCGCGTCCATGAACTCGGAAATGAGGATATGCATCGGTGGGGACTCCACGGTGGTCAGGCGATCTGGATGTTGGCGTCGCGGATGATCTTGGCCCAGCGCTCCACCTCGGACTTCAGGTAGGCGCCGAACTCCGCGGGGCCGCGCGGCTGCGGCACGAAGCCCAGCTGCAGCAGCGCCTGCTTCATGGCGGGCTGCGAAACCTGGCGCACGATGGCGTCGCCGATGCGCTGCACCAGCTCGGGCGGCGTGCCCGCAGGCGCCAGCACGCCGGTGAAGTTTTCGACGATCAGGTCGGGCAGGCCGGCCTCCTTCACGGTGGGCACGTCGGGCAGGTCCGCGCTGCGTTCGCGGGTGGTGATGGCCAGCGCCCGCAAGGAGCCGTTCTTCACGTGCGAGAGCGATTCCGGGTAGTTGGAGAACACCACGTCCAGGTGGCCGCCTATCAGGTCGGTGAGGGAGGGCGCGCCGCCCTTGTAGGGGATGTGCATCATCGGCACGCCGGTCAGCTTCTGGTACAGCGCCAGGGTCAGGTGCGGCGGCGTGCCGTTGCCGCTGGACCCGGCAGAAAGCGACTTCGAGCGGGCGGCCTTGGCCAGGTCGGCCATGCTCTTGATGTCGCTCTTGGCGTTGACCACCACCATGATGGGCGAAGATGCCAGGCCCGCCAGCGGCGTGAGGTCGCGCGTCAGGTCGTAGCCCGCCTTGCCGGCGAAGAGCGTGGCGTTGGCTGCATGCGACAGCGTGATCGCCAGCCAGGTGTAGCCGTCCGGGGCGGCGTGGGAAACGTGCGCTGCGCCGATGTTGGCGCTGCCGCCGGGCTTGTTTTCCACCACCACGTTCCAGCGCTCGGCGTCGCTCAGGGCTTTGCCGACCTGGCGCGCGGCCACGTCGGTCAGGCCGCCGGGCGGGAACGGCACCACATAGTTGATGGGCCGTTCGGGCCAGGCTTTCTGCGCCAGGGCGCGCTGCCACGGCGCCACGGCACAGAGGCCGGCGGCGCCCAGGGCGGCAAGCAGGCGCCGGCGTTGCGCGGCGTCGGGATGGTGATCGTGTTCGCTGTTCATCTGTCTTCCTCCTTGGGGGACGCCCGGGTAGGAATGCAACCGCCTGTGCTGCCGCGGCGGATGTCGCCCGGGTCTGCTGGTGTGGTTCTGAGACGATGCTGCGGGGAAATGCTGGCGGCAGGACGGCGTGTCCGCAATCCTGCTTGCGGACACGCCGTTGCCGGGGACGACAGGCGCGGTCAGGCGCTTTCGAAGATGCGGGTCAGGACGAATTCGCGGTGGCCCAGCGCTTCGGCCGCGGTCCAGCGGCCGTTGGCGGTGGCCAGCATGCATTCCAGCAGCTTGTCGCCGGCCTGGTTCAGGTCGATGTCACGCTGCAGCAGGCCGCTGGTGTCCACGTCGATGTGTTCGGACATGGTGCGCACCGTGCGCGGATTGGCGCAGATCTTGATGACCGGCAGTATCGGGTTGCCGATGACGTTGCCCTGGCCGGTGGGGAAGAAGTGCACCGCATAACCCGAGGCCGCGCACAAGGTCACCATTTCGGCCGCGGCGGAGGACGAGTCCATGAACCACAGACCTGGGCCGTCGGGGATCTCGGCCTTGTCGATCACGCCGTCCACGCGGCATTGCTTGCCGATCTTCTGGATGTTGCCCAGCGCCTTTTCCTCGATGGTGGTCAGCCCGCCCGCGATGTTGCCCTTGGTGGGCTGGGATTCAGACAGGTCGCTGGTCTTCCAGCGGTCGATCATGGCCTGGTAGCGGTTGAACATGAACATGAAGCGTTCGCGCACCGCATCGTTGGCGCAGCGCTCGGCCACGATGTGTTCGCCGCCGGTCAGCTCCGAGGTCTCGCCGAAGACCAGCGTGGAGCCCAGCGCATACAGCTTGTCGAAGGCGTTGCCCACGGTGGGGTTGGCGCCACAGCCCGAGGTGGTGTCGGATTCGCCGCATTTGGTCGACACCCACAGGTCGGCGATGGGGCACTCGCTGCGCGTCAGCGCCGTGGCGTAGTGCACGAATTCCTTGGCGCAGCGCGAGGCGCGCATGATGGTGTCGTGGTCGCCGTGCAGTTCGATGCTGAAGCCCATGACCGGCTTGCCGGTGGCGGCGATGCCGTCCACCACGCGCTTGGTCCAGCCTTCTTCGATGCCGATCACCACCACCGCGGCAACGTTGGGATTGCAGCCGGTGCCGATCAGGGTGCGGAAGTGCAGCTCAAGGTCCTCGCCGAATTGCAGTCGGCCATAAGGGTGAGGCAGGGCCATCGTGCCCTTGATGTTATTGGCCACGGCTTCGGCTGCGGCATTCGAAATATCGTCCACGGGCAGGACGATGACGTGGTTGCGGACGCCGACGCGGCCGTTGTCGCGGCGGTAGCCCTGGAAGGTGGTCGAGGCGGTGATGATGGACATGGCGGATTCCTGTGCGGGGTGGAGGGCTTACCAGCGCTTGGTCTTGATGTTGTGCACATGGGCGTGCTGGCCGGCCTTGATGGGCTCCACCACGCGGCCGATGTCGACGCCGTACTTGAAGACGGTGTCGCCCACGGCCATGTCCTTCATCGCCACCTTGTGGCCGATGGGTATGTCCTGCGATGCGCGCACGTGGATGATCTTGTCTTCATCCATGATCCAGGCGTTCAGTTCGGTTCCGGCGGTGACTCCTTCCACGACGGCGACCGCCACCGTGTCCTTGGCATCGTGCAATACGGCGTGAATCATTTGTCTTCCTCTCTTGGGCTTGGGGGCGCCCGGCAGGTGCGGCGGCAGGGCGCGGATCGCTACGGCCAGGAAATCTTAGGACCGTGTTTCATGCATGTCAACTAAATCATATATATGAATTGTATGACTTGAGCAGGTTCCGTCCCCGCCGCTACACTGTGGACTCCTGATTTTTGCGATGCACCCATGAACACCAGCCTGTCCTCGACCGTGCCTTTGGGCAGTCCCTTGTACGCGCAGGTCAAGCAGGCCGTGCTGGCCGCGCTGGCGCAGGGGGAATGGAAGCAGGGCGAGGCGATCCCGCCCGAGAAGCTGCTGGCGGAACGCTTCGGCGTATCCATCGGCACCTTGCGCAAGGCCATCGACGAACTGGCCGCGGAGAACATCCTGGTGCGGCATCAGGGCCGCGGCACCTTTGTGGCGGTGCACACGCGCAACCACCATTTCTTCAAGTTCTTCCGTATCGTGCGGCAGGACGGCGACAAGTCCTATCCAGCGACCGAGCTGCTGCGTTTTCGCCGCGTGCGGGCGTCGGCCATCGCGCGCGAGAAGCTGAACCTGCCCGCCGGCGCCATGGTGTTCGAGTTCCTCAACCTGTTGTCGCTCAACGGCGACGTGGTGATGATGGATGAGATCTGCCTGCCGGAATCGTGCTTTCCGGGCATGACCGAAGCGCACCTGCGCGACCGCGCCAGCACGCTGTATGCGCTGTACCAGGACGTCTTCGGCGTCAACGTGATCGCCACCGACGAGCGGCTGCGCACCTGCGTGGCCGAACGCATGCAGGCGCGGGCGCTGGGCGTGGCCGAAGGCAGCCCCTTGCTGGAGATCCGCCGCGTGGCGTTTTCCTACAAGCGGCAAGCGGTGGAATGGCGCATCTCGCGCGTCAACACCGAACGCTACGAGTACCTGGGCCAGGAACCCTGGGAGGCCGGCGCCTGAGGGGCCGCCGCGCGCGCCAGGCGGCCCGGATAGGCCGTCCGCCGTTGCGGCGCCCTTCAGCAGTGCTAGAATTCCTGCCGCAGTACAAAATTTTTCGGCGCCGATTTGCCTGATCCGCTTGCGGGCGCCTTCCAATAAATCCAGCTAAAGAGGTCCGTATGACCACTCCTGCCCAAAATTTGGCCGGTGATTCGGCCAGCGGGTTCGTACCCGCAACCGTCACGACTTCCGCTTCCGCTGATCCCGGTTCGGTCGGTCTCGTTGCCCCCACCTTCATCCGTTTCGATGAGCCCCTGTCCTTGCAGAGCGGCCAGTCGCTGGCCGCCTACGAACTGGCGGTCGAGACCTACGGCACGCTCAACGCCCAGCGCAGCAACGCAGTCCTGATCTGCCACGCGCTGAACGCTTCGCACCACGTGGCGGGGCAGGCGGCCGACAATCCCAGCGACGTGGGCTGGTGGGACAACATGGTGGGCCCCGGCAAAGCAGTGGACACCAACGTCTTCTTCGTCATCGGCGTCAACAACCTGGGCTCCTGCTTCGGCTCGACCGGCCCGGCCAGCATCAATCCGGAAACCGGCAAGCCCTGGGGCGCCGCTTTTCCGGTGCTGACCGTGGAGGACTGGGTAAGGGCGCAGGCCAGGGTCGCGGACCACTTCGGCATCGAACGGTTCGCCGCCGTGATGGGCGGATCGCTGGGCGGCATGCAGGCGCTGAGCTGGGCCATCACGCTGCCGGACCGCGTGGCCAATTGCGTGGTGATCGCCAGCACGCCGCGCCTGTCGGCGCAGAACATCGGCTTTAACGAGGTGGCGCGCCGCGCCATCATCACCGATCCGGATTTCCACGGCGGCGACTATTACGCGCAGGATACCGTGCCGCGCCGCGGCTTGTCGGTGGCGCGCATGCTTGGCCACATCACCTACCTGTCCGACGACGACATGGCCGAGAAGTTCGGCCGCGCCCAGCGCGCACCGGCCGAGAACGGCGCCTACCACTATGGCTACGACGTCGAGTTCGAGGTGGAGTCGTACCTGCGCTACCAGGGCGAGAAATTCACCCGCTATTTCGACGCCAACACCTATCTGCTGATCACGCGCGCGCTGGACTATTTCGATCCCGCGCGCACCACCGGCGGCGACCTGGCGCGCGCGCTGGCCCCGGCCAAGGCCGATTTCCTGCTGGTATCGTTCTCGACCGATTGGCGTTTCCCGCCGGAGCGGTCGCGCGAAATCGTGCGCGCGCTGCTGAAGAACGCCAGCCCCGTGACCTACGCCGAGATCGACGCGCCGCATGGCCACGACGCCTTCCTGCTGGAAGACGCCCGCTACCATGCCGTGGTTCGCGGCTATTACGAACGCATCGCGCGCGAGCTCGGGCTCGGCGTTGCCGCCCAGACCGAAGGACGTTCCGCATGACTCCCGTGACTCCCCGACCCGCGCACAGCGTCCTGCGGCCCGACCTGGCGCGCATCGCCAGCTGGATCGAACCCGGCAGCCGCGTCCTGGACCTGGGCTGCGGCGACGGCGCGCTGCTGGCGCATCTGCGCGACCACCGGCAGGTGCGCGGCGCGGGCGTGGAACTGGACGACAACTGCGTCATCGCCTGCGTGCGCCGCGGCGTGGAAGTGATCCAGCAGAACCTGGAAGACGGGCTGGCGCTGTTCGACGACAAGCAGTTCGACACCGTGGTGCTGTCGCAAACGCTGCAATCCATGCACCGGACCGAGCACATCCTGCGCGAAATGGCGCGGGTGGCGCGCTACGGCGTGGTGTCGTTTCCCAACTTCGGTTACTGGCCGCACGGTTGGGCCATCCTGCGCGGCCGCATGCCGGTGACGGGGCAGATGCCCTACCAGTGGTACAACACGCCGAACATCCACCTGTGCACGCTGCGCGACTTCGAGCAGCTGGCCGGCGAACTGCGCCTCTCCATCCTTGAACGCGCCACCTTCAACGAAGGTCGCGAGGTCAAGCTGCTGCCCAGCTGGCGCAGCACCCTGGCGGTGTACCGCTTCGCGTCGCCCTGACGTTTTGGTACGTTTCCTATTTGTACGCAGGGTCGCCAAGGCCTAGAATGCCGCAAGTCTGCGGCGCCTGGCCGGCGCGCTGGCGCGTATCAGGAGACCGTTATTACCGCTGCATCCAACGTCTACACCAGCCCCCGCGTGGCCCCCTTGCTGGTCCTTGGATTTGCCAGCGGATTGCCTTTGGCCCTGACCAGCGGCACCTTGCAAGCCTGGGCCACGGTGGAAAACGTGCCGCTGCAGCAGATCGGGTTCCTGACCCTGGTGGGCAGCGCCTATACCCTCAAGTTCCTGTGGGCTCCCTTCGTGGACCGCTATGCGCCGCCCTTGTTGGGGCGCCGGCGCGGCTGGATGCTGCTGACGCAGTTGCTGCTGGCCGTGGCCATCATGGCGATGGGCGCCTTGTCGCCTTCTTCCGCCTTGCAGACGCTGGCCCTGCTGGCCGTGCTGGTGGCGTTTCTGTCGGCCACGCAGGACATCGCTTTCGACGCCTATTGCACGGACGTGCTGCGCAAGGATGAGCGCGGCGCGGGCGCGGCCATCAAGGTCATGGGCTACCGCCTGGCGATGATCGTGTCGGGCGGGCTGGCGCTGATCCTGGCGGACCAGTGGATAGGCTGGGGCAATACCTATGTGCTGATGGGCGGGCTGATGCTGCTGTGTGCGTTGGCGACCATCTGGGCCCCCGAGCCCGAGCACGTCGCCCGCCCGCCGCGCACGCTGCGCGAGGCCGTGGGCGAGCCTTTGCGCGAGTTCTTCACGCGGCGCGGGGCGCTGGCGGTGCTGCTGCTGATCGTGCTGTACAAGCTGGGCGACGCGTTCGCGGGGGCCTTGTCCACCACCTTCCTGATCCGCGGCGCGGGCTTCACGCCGACGGAAGTGGGCACGGTGAACAAGGTGCTGGGACTGGCCGCCACCATCATCGGCGCGCTGGCGGGCGGATCGCTCATGTCGCGCTGGGGCCTGTACCGGTCGCTGATGGCGTTCGGGCTGCTGCAGGCGGTATCGAACCTGGCTTACTGGCTGATCGCCGTCAGCCCCAAGAGCCTCTGGCTGATGGCTGCGGGCGTGGGCATCGAGAACCTGTGCGGCGGCCTGGGCACGGCGTCCTTCGTCGGCCTGTTGATGGCGCTGTGCCGCCAGCAGTTTTCGGCGACCCAGTTTGCGCTGCTGTCGGCGCTGTCGGCGGTGGGCCGCACGTATCTGGCGGGTCCGCTCACGCCTCCTTTGGTCGAGGCGATGGGCTGGCCAGGCTTTTTCCTGCTGACGGTTGTGATCGCGCTGCCGGGGCTGGTGCTGCTGCACTTGCTGCGCGGCACGATAGAAACCATGGAGAAGCAGGGCGAGCAGGCCTAGGCTCGGAAGCCGGCGCCTGGCGCCGGGGCCATACAAAAAAACGGCGCCGAGGCGCCGTTTTTTCATGGCCGGACGGACTTATTCGTCGCCGAGCAACCTGACGATCAGCACGTCGCTGGGCAGGGATTCCAGCAGCCGTTCGGCCACGCTGCCGATGGCGGTGCGCAGAATGCCGGTGCGGCCATGGGTGCCGGTCACGACCAGGTCGGACCGGTGGTTGAACGAGTATTCCGACAGCACGGTTTCCGGTTGGCCGCATTCCAGCACCACCTTGGGGGCGGCAACCTGGGCGAGCTCGGGCGTTTCGGCGATGAAGTCCCGGGCGCTTTGCTCGGCCCCCTTGTAGAAGCTGCGCGTGATGGCGTCATCCGGCGTGTTCTTGCCCTGGAAGGGGACGTCGTAGGAGTGGAACAAGGTCAGGTCCGCGTTCGGCACCAGTTGCAGCGCGGCGCGCAGCGCCTGGCGCGAGCCGGCGGAGAAGTCGGTGGCGACCAGCACGTCGCGGTAGGGCCGGCGCGGACGGGTCTTGACCACCAGCACGGGCTGGCGCGCCTGGCGGGCCAGCTTTTCAACCGTGGTGCCCAGCAGCAGGCGGCCCAGGGTTTCATCGCGCGCGGTGCCGGTGACGATCAGCGAGCAGCCGTAGCTGTCGGCGGTTTCCATGATGCGGACCAGCGGATCGCCGCTGACCACCACCACTTCGGTCGGCACGTCGGCGGCAGCCAGGTCCTCGGCCAGCTCGCGCTCGGCCAGCGCCTTGTGGTCCGTCGACAGGCGCCGCCACACGGGCGTGGTGAGGCGGGCCGGCGTGGCATGGGATTCCATGACATGCAGGACGATGAGCTTGGTGTTGAGTTCCTTGGCCAGCTGCAGCGCGCGGTCCAGGGCGCGGTCGCCGCGCGCGCTCAGGTCGGTCGCCAATAGGATGGGGCCAGTTTGCTGTGTCATACGTTCTCTCCCGGTTGTGGCTGGACTGCCGACTCCCGCGTGCGTGCGCTCCAGCCGTTCCGCCCTCGCGGGCCTTATCCCCATTGTCCCGCGGCTGCGCGGAGGGGGACTTGATAGATATCAACGCAAAGTCGAGCGTAAGGGATGGCGGGCGCGCAGGCAATGGCCGCCCGCCGCGCCGCCGGCTTAATACAATGGGGCCAGTTCCACTCCCTGTCTGCCCATGTTCCCGGATCTGTCTCCCGTCTTGCTGCACACGCTGTATCTCGTCGCCATCGTGGCGGAAGCGATGACCGCGGCGCTCTCGGCCGGCAGGCGCGACATGGACTGGATGGGCGTCTGCATCATCGCCTGCGTGACGGCGCTGGGCGGCGGTTCGCTGCGCGATGTGCTGCTGGGGCATTACCCGCTGACCTGGGTTGTCCATCCCGAATACCTGTGGATGACGGCGGGCGCGGCGATCGTTACGGCCCTGATCGCGCCCGTCATGCGGCGCCTGCGCAGCCTGTTCCTGCTGGCGGACGCGCTGGGCCTGGTGGCCTTCACGGTCATCGGCTGCCAGGTGGCGCAGCTGATGCAGCTGCCGATCACGGTGGTGCTGATCAGCGGCATGATCACCGGCTGCGCCGGCGGGGTGCTGCGCGACGTGCTGTGCAACGAGGTGCCGCTGCTGTTCCGCAAGGAACTCTATGCCAGCGTGTCCTTCGTGACCGGCGGACTGTATCTGGGTTCGCAAGCCCTGGGCTTGTCCGCCAATGCCGCGGTGCCGATCGCGCTGGCGGCGGGCCTGGCGGTGCGCCTGCTGGCTCTGCGCTTCAATTGGCAGATGCCGAAGTTCGTGTACCGGGACGATTGGGACTGAGGGCAGGGCGGCATGGCGCTCTGCAACAATTTTCTTATTTATGTTTCAAGAAATTTCTAGTATCTTCACTAGGTCTCATACCATGCATTGCGCAGTACAAGGGGAGCCGATTGGACGTCAAAGCGCCCGCCACGATTCCGTATTTCCTGCAGGAACAGATTCGTGAATTGATCGTGGACGGCACCATCCGTCCGGGCCAGCCGCTGCGCGAACAGGAGCTGGAGCAGCGTTTCGGCACCAGCCGCAGCCCGATCCGCGAAGCGCTGCGCCTGCTGGAGTTGAGCGGCCTGGTCACCCATATCCAGCGCAAGGGCTTCAGGGTCACCCTGTACACCGAGGCCCAGATCCGCCATCTGTACCAACTGCGCGCCGAACTCGAGGCCTATTGCATCCGCCAGGCGGCGGATGCGGCCGATCTGGCGCCGCTGTTGGCCGAACTGCGTTTCCATGACGCCGCCGTCGGGGCGGCATTGGCCTCGGGCGATGGGCGCGCCGCCATTGCCTCGGCCTGCGCGTTCTATCTGGCTGCGGCCCGCAGCACGGGCAATACCCCGCTTGCCGGCATGCTCAGCAAGCTTTACGAACAGATCGAACCGCTGCGCTACCTGTTGGCCAGGCAGGCGCTGCCGTTCACCGGCATCCAGACCTGCACCAACGGCGTCATCGAAGCATTGGCCGGCCGCGACGTCGAGCGTGCCGCCAATCTGACGCGCAGTTATCTGGCGGACGTGCTGCCCAGCGTGGCGCAGGCATATCGCCAGGCCGCGCTGCAGGACGCGGAAGAACCGCAGCCGCGCTACGCTCGCGCCTGAGCCGGCCGCGCCTCGCCTATCCCCTCGGCGGAGTGCGGACTTCTATGCCGGCCTGTTCCAGCGCCTTGCGGATGCCGTCGGCGAAGATCAGCGCGTTCGGCTGGTCGCCATGGATGCACAGCGTATCGGCCTGCACCGCCACGTCCTTGCCGTCGACCGAACGCACCTTGCCTTCGCGCACCATGCGCACCACCTGCGCCACCGCCTGATCCAGGTCTTCGATCATCGCGCCGGCGCGGCTGCGCGGGGTAAGCGAACCGTCGTCCTGGTAGGAGCGGTCGGCAAAGACTTCGTTGGCGGCGGCCAGGCCGATGGCCCGGGCCGCGTCGATCAGCTTGCTGCCGGCCAGTCCGTACAGGATCAGCGAGGCATCCACGTCCTTGACGGCCTGGCAGATGGCACGAGCCAGCCCTTCGTCCTTGGCGGCCATGTTGTAGAGCGCGCCGTGCGCCTTGACGTGGTGCAGCCGCGCGCCTTGCGAGGCGGCCACGCCGGCCAAGGCGCCGATCTGGTAGACCACGATGTCGTAGGCTTCATCGGGGCTGATCTGGATGATGCGGCGTCCGAACCCGGCCAGATCCTGCAGGCTGGGGTGCGCGCCCAGCGCCACGCCGCGCGCCAGCGCGGCCGCCACGGTCTTGCGCATGGTGGCCGGGTCGCCGCCATGGAAGCCGCAGGCGATGTTGGCGGAGCTGACGAACTGCAGCACCGCTGCGTCGTTGCCCATGGTCCAGGCGCCATAGCTTTCGCCCATGTCGCAGTTCATGTCGATGCGGGTGGTCATGGCAAATTCCTTTCTAGGCCAGGAGCGCGCGCAACGGCGCCAGCGCGTCCTGCAATTGCGTGAAGGCGCGCTCGCGCTCGCCGTCCAGGCGCTGCGCCTCTTCCAGTTCGATCTGCTGGAAGCGCAGTGTCTGTCCCGGCGCGCACTGCGCCAGGACGGGCAGGTCCACCGTGGCGATCTGCGCGATCTTGGGGTAGCCGCCAGTGGTCTGGCGGTCGGCCATGAGGATGATGGCCTCGCCGCCCGAAGGCACCTGCACGGTGCCGAAACAGGCGGCTTCCGACAGCATCTGGCGCGGCTGGCTCATGGTCAGTGCGGGGCCCAGCAGGCGGTAGCCCATGCGGTCGGACTGCGGGCTGATGCGGAATTCGGCGCCGCCGCCGAAGGCCTGGCGGGTGGCCTGGGAGAATTCCTCCCAGTGCAGGCCCGGCAGGAAGCGGATGAACTCGCGGCGCTTGGCGCCCAGCGCTGCGGGCAGGTAGACGCGCTGGTTCCACAGCGCTTCCTGCAAGGCATCCAGGTCGCGGCCGGCGGCCAGCGGCGCATGCAGCGGCACCTGGTCGCTCTTGGCCAGCGCGCGCCCCTGGAAGCCGCCGAAGCCGCTGCGCAGGTAGGTGCTTTCGCTGCCCATGACGCGCGGCAGCGCGAAGCCGCCGTGCACCGCGAGATAGCCGCGCACGCCCACGGCCGGCCGGGCGCCGAAGGCCAGCGTGTCGCCGGCCCGCGCCACCAGCGGGCGGTGGACCGGGATGTCCTGGCCGTTGAGCGTGGCGCCGAGGTCGGCGCCGGCCAGCGCGAAACAGGCGGCCGCGTCAAAGCGCAGGGTCGGACCCGTCAGGGTCATTTCCAGCGTGGCGTGTTCGTCCTGGTTGCCAGCCAGGGCATTGGCCAGCCGGTGCGCGCGCTCGTCCATGGCGCCGGCGGCGGGGATGCCCTGGTGCTGGTAGCCCTCGCGGCCGCGGTCCTGGAAGCTGGACAGCATGCCGGGCTTGATCACGGTCACGCTCATGGCCGGGCTCCCCGGATGCGGTCGAATTCCTCGGGGCTGATGGGCACGAAGCGGACCGAGTCGCCGGGCTGCAGCAGGGCGGCGGGTTCGCGGGCCGGGTCGAACATGGTGAGCGGCGTGGCGCCGATGATGTTCCAGCCGCCGGGCAGGCGGTTCGGGTAGATCACGGTCTGCCGGTTGGCCACCGCCACGGCGCCGGGCGGCACCGCGGTGCGTGGCGAGGCGCGGCGCGGGATATTCAGTTTTTCGTCGTGCACGCCCAGATAGGCGTGGCCGGGCGCGAAGCCCAGCATGAAGACCATGCTGCGCGGCTTGCTGTGCAGCTGGATGACGCCTTCGGGGGTGAGGCCGGCGGCCTCGGCCACTTCGTCGAGGTCGGGGCCGTGTGCGCCGCCGTAGCAGACCGGGATGTCGATCTCGCGTCCGCCCAGGGTGTCCGCGGCGATGCCTTCGGACAACAGCTGTCCGATGCGCTCAGCCAGTTGCGGATAAGTGGGGCCGCCGCTGGCGCCGGGGCGGTAATGCACCGCCACCGCGACGAAGGAGGGCACCACGTCGGTCACGCCGGGAAGCCGCGCGTCGCGCAGCTTGCCGGCCGCGGCCAGACAGGTCCTGCCTACGTCGGCGTCGATCTGGTCGCCAAAGGAAACGATCAGGCAGCGGTCACCCTGCGGCAGGATGCGCCAGGAGGTTTCGGCCGGAGAAGGAGGTTCTGAATTTGCGTTCAACGACACGAAACCTGTAGAGACGGATTACTTGGCGAACAGCGAATCCAGGTTCTTGAACGCCTTGAATTCCAGCGCGTTGCCCGACGGATCCAGGAAGAACATGGTGGCTTGTTCGCCGACTTCACCCTTGAAGCGGATGTAGGGCTCGATGACGAATTCGGTGCCGGCATCGGTCAGACGCTTCGCCATCGCTTCCCATTGTTCCATGGAAAGCACGGCGCCGAAATGGCGCACGGGCACATTGTGGGAATCGACGGCGCTGGTGGCCTTGTGGCCGCATTCGCCGGGCGCCAGGTGGGCGACGATCTGGTGGCCGTAGAAGTTGAAGTCGATCCATTCGGGCGAGCTGCGGCCCTCCGGACAGCCCAGTTTTTCGCCATAGAAGGCGCGGGCTTCGGCCAGGTCGCGGACCGGGAAGGCGAGGTGGAACGGCGGCAGGTTGGTTTGAGCGGTCATGGAAGGCTCCGGGTCAGGCAAAGAAAAAATGATCAATCAGATTGTGGGCCATCGCAAGCTGGGACGGCCTAGCATCGATGGGTAGTTTAGGTATTGTTTTTTTGATTGAAAAACGATATTTTTTGCTAGTTAGCATCGAAATAATTGATCGTGATCAAAGAGTTCAAGACCTTCATCGCCGTGGCGCGGGACGGCACCTTTACCGGCGCCGGCACCCGGTTGGGCCTGACCCAGTCCGCGGTCAGCGCCCAGATCAAGCGCCTGGAGGACTACCTGGGCGGACCGCTGTTCGACCGCAGCGCGCGCGCCGCGGTGCTGAACGCGCATGGCCGCGAAGTGCTGCCGCAGGCGGAAGAGCTGGTCGCCATGGCCGAGCGCATGATTACCGCTGGCGGGGCGGGCCATGTCAGCGGCCTGTTGCGCATCGGCGCCATCGCGTCCGTGCAGCAGGACCTGCTGGCGCGCGCGCTGGGCGGATTCCGCGCGGTCTATCCGGACGTGCGGGTGCGCATCGTGCCCGGTGTCTCGCTGTCGCTCTTGGGACAGGTGGATGCGGGCGAGGTGGACATGGCCATACTGATCAAGCCGCCCTTCGCTTTGCCGCCAGAACTCGGCTGGCAGCCGTTGCTGCGCGAGCCGGTGATGCTGGCCATGCCCGCGTCCATGCCGGTCGCGCCCTGGCGCGAACTGCTGGCAAGCCAGCCCTTCATCCGCTACGACCGTGCGTCATTCGGCGGGCGCGTGGTGGACCTGTTCCTGAAGAAGCAGCGCATCCCGGTGCGCGAGGCTGTCGAGCTGGACGAGATCGACGCCATCGCCAACATGGTGCGGTTGGGGCTGGGCGTGGCGCTGTTGCCGCAGCTGCGGCGGCTGGACATGACGGGCTTGCGGCTGTTGCCGCTGGGGGAGGCGGCGTTCCACCGCGAGATCGGCCTGATAGGCCGGCTGCCGTTCGATGCCGGCAGCGTGCAGGAGAAGATGGCGGAATGCCTGGCGGCCGCCGCGGCGGAGCCTTGAACGGTTTGGCGGGCGGCGCATGACGCGCCGCCCGCCATGGCGGCGGTGGCTTACAGCCGGTCGCAGCGGACCGTGATGGGGTGGCTGCGCAGCGTGGACATCACGACGTCGTTGACTTCGCCTTCCACGTCAGTGATCACGTAACCGATCTGGCCGCGGGTCTGCAGGGTTTGGCTGACGATGTTCAAACCGTGTTGCGCCATCAGGTTGTCCAGCGTGCCCAGCGCGCCCGGGGCGTTGCGGTGCACGTGCAGGATGCGGGTGCCGCCGGCGGGTTCCAGATAGGGCAGTTCGGGGAAGTTGACCGCGCCCTTGGTGGTGCCGGCCTGCAGGAAGCGCACCAGCTTCTCGGCCACTTCGCGGCCGATGTTCTCTTGCGATTCCTGCGTGCTGCCGCCGATGTGCGGCGTCAGAATCACGTTGGGCAGGCCGATCAGCGGGCTGGCCAGCGGTTCGTCCGCGCCCTTGGGTTCGGTCGGGAACACGTCCAGCGCGGCGCCGGCCAGATGGCCGGATTTCAGGGCCGCGTGCAGCGCGTCGATATCCACCACGGTGCCGCGCGAGGCGTTGATCAGGATGGCCCCACGGCGCATGCGGCCGATGGCGTCCGCGTTCATGATCTTTTCGGTGGTCTTGCCGCCCGGCACGTGCAGGGTCACCACGTCGGCCTGCTCCAGCAGCTCGTTGAGCGTGGCGGCGGGCCGGGCGTTGCCCAGCGGCAGTTTGGCTTCGACGTCGTGATAGACGACGCGCATGCCCAGGCCTTCGGCCAGCGTGCTGATCTGCGAGCCGATGTTGCCGTAGCCCACGATGCCCAGCGTCTTGCCGCGGGTCTCGAACGCGCCGGCGGCGCTCTTGTCCCAGTGGCCCAGGTGCACGCGGGCGTTCTTTTCGGGAATGCGGCGCAGCAGCAGGATGGCTTCGCCCAGCACCAGCTCGGCCACCGAGCGGGTGTTCGAGAACGGCGCGTTGAACACCGGAATGCCGCGTTGCATGGCGGCGTCCAGGTCGACCTGGTTGGTGCCGATGCAGAAGCAGCCCACGACGCGCAGGTCGGGGTTGCCGGACAGCAGGGCGGCATCCAGGTGCGTGCGAGAACGGATCCCCGCCACCTGAGCGCCGCGCAGGGCGTCGCTCAGTTGCGACGCCGGCAAGGCGGCGGCATGCGTGACGATGTCGGAGTAGCCGGCGGCTTCAAAAACAGCGCGGGCGCTCGGGTGGATGTTCTCGAACAGGACGATTTGTGCCATGACAGCCTGAGGGGTGGGTGAGGAATCCGTTTTATTGATTGTGGCCCATTTTTGCTGCAGTGCAAGGAGTAGCCATTGAGGCGGCATGGATGAATTGTTTCAGGCGCGCAAATGATTCGGGCATCGCCACAAAGAGCGATGCCCGAACAGAACCTGAAGATTCGCGTTAACGATAGGCCTGGAAGACCTTGGCGCCACCCTGCTTGTCGACCAGCACCACGTCGTGCGGCGTCTTGCGGCCGCCGTATTCGGGGCCGTCCATGCCGGGGGAGCCCAGCGGCATGCCGGGCGCGGCCAGGCCGGCGGCGTCCGGCTTTTCGAGCAGCAGGCGGCGCACGTCGCTGGCCGGCACGTGGCCTTCGATCGCATAGCCTTCGACGGCGGCGGTGTGGCACGAACCGTAGTTGGCCATGCCGGCGTTGCGGCGGATGGGGCCGGTGTCCTGGACGTCATGGGTGGTGACGGCGAAGCCGTTGTCGCGCATGTGCTTGACCCAGTCTTCACAGCAGCCGCAGGTCGGGGTCTTCCAGACCTCGACCTTGACGGGCGTCTGGGCGGTGGCGAATACGGGCGCGCACAGGGCTGCGGCAAGGGCCAGGCGGCGCGTGAGGCGGGTAAGGTTCATGATGCTCCGTTGCGGGACGATGTGGTTGCAAGCGTACTGTAGAAGAACGGGAGTGACCCCATTCTGTCCCGCACATTACGATTCTGTAATGTTGGCCGGAGACGTGTGGCCGTCCGGCGCGCGCAGTGTGATGCCGACCACGGTGCCGTGTGCGCCCGAAGCCGCATCGACCTCGCCGCCATGCATGCGCGCGATGGCGCGCACGATGGCCAGGCCCAGGCCATGGCCCTCGCTGCGCGGCGCGCGCGCCTGGCTGGAGCGGAAGAATCGGTCGAAGATGCGGGGCAGGTCGGCCGACGGGATGGGGGGGCCGGGGTTGCGTACTTCCACCCGCGCGCCCGTGGGTGAAACTGAGCAGGTCAGCACGATTTCACCGCCCCGAGGCGTGGCCTTGATGGCGTTGGAAATCAGGTTGGCCAGCGCGCGCCGCACCAATCCGGCGTTGGCGGCCACGGTGGCGTCGCCCAGGCAGCGCAGATGCACGCCGCTTTCTTCCAGCATGGCTTCGTAGTATTCACCCACGCGCCGCGCTTCGGCGGCCAGCGACACCGGCGCCAGGTCCGCGGCCCGTTCGCCGCGGTCGGCGCGCGCCAGGAACAGCATGTCGTTGACCAGGGTCTTCAGGTCTTCCAGTTCTTCGAGATTGGATTCCAGCGCGTCGCGCAGTTCGGCCGCGTCGCGCGGCGACGACAGCATGACCTGCGTGCCGTTGATCAGCGTGGCCAGCGGCGTGCGCAGCTCGTGCGCCACGTCGGCGTTGAAGCCTTCCATTTGCTGGTACGCGGCCTGCAGGCGCTCCAGCGTGCGGTTGAAGGAGCGGACCAGGTCATGCAGTTCGCGGTCCGTGTCCTCCAGCGGCAGGCGCCGCGCCAGGTTGTCGGGCTGGATGCTGGCGGCCTGTTCGGACAGCCTGCGCGCCGGCGCCATGCTGCGCCTGACCGCCCAGGCCGCCAACACCACAGTCGCGCCCACCCACAGTGCGCAGATCAGCACCAGCACGGTGCCGTAGGCGTACAGGAACTGCGAGCTGGTGCGCGTGCTGACCGCCACGGTCAGTTGCGCGCCGGGCAGGATGCGGTCATTCATGGCGACCCGCAGGCCGCGCATGCGGCCGCCGTCGGCGGTCTGCAGCACGACCTGCCTGCCGTCGCCCGTCGCCAGCGTTTCGGGAGCGGGGCCGCCGTACACGGAGTGGCCGTGCGCATCGACGATCCAGATGCCCAGCTGGCCTTCGCCCGCGCGCATGTCGTCGAAGGTGGCGGCCAGGTCCTTCAGGCCGCGGGCGTTGTTCTGCATGTCGATCAGGTGATCGATCAATTCCAGCTTGCCGCTGACTTCGGTGATCTCCTGGCGTTCCACTTCGCGCTTGAGGGCCCAGAACAGCGTGGCCCCCGCCAGGCTGGACACCAGCAAGGCGATGGCGCCCAGCAGCAGCGTCAGCCGCGCCTGCATGGAACGCATGCGCAGCGGCTTCATGCGGGGCGGCTATCCGCGGGGCGCGATTCCAGCACGTAGCCCATGCCGCGCACGGTATGCAGCAACTTGGTGTCGTAGGGGTCGTCCAGCTTGCTGCGCAGCCGCCGCACCGCCACGTCGATGACGTTGGTGTCGCTGTCGAAATTCATGTCCCAGACCTGTTCGGCCAGGGTGGTGCGCGACAGTACCTGGCCCTGGCGGCGCAGCAGCAGGGCCAGCAGATTGAATTCCTTGGCGGTCAGGTCCAGGCGGCGGCCGCCGCGCTGGGCGCGGCGGCGGGCCAGATCCAGTTCCAGGTCGGCCAGGCGCAGCAGGGTGGGTTCTTGCGAACGTCCGCGGCGCAGCAGCGCTTGCACCCGCGCCAGCAGTTCAGAAAAGGCGAAAGGCTTGACCAGGTAGTCGTCGGCGCCGCCTTCCAGTCCGCGCACGCGGTCCTCGACGGCGTCGCGCGCGGTCAGCATCAGGATGGGCGTGTCCTTCTGTTCGCGCACAGCGGCCAGCACGCCGAAGCCGTCCACGCCTGGCAGCATCACGTCCAGCACGATCAGGTCGTAGACGCCTTCCAGCGCCAGATGCAGGCCGTCCACGCCGTCGCGCGCCAGGTCCACGACGTGGCTTTGCTCCGACAATCCCTTCTTGAGGTAGTCGGCCAGTTTGGGTTCGTCTTCGATGACCAGGATGCGCATGGCAGGAAATTTACCATTCGCGCGGCGCCTGGGCCCGCGCATGGCGGAAGCCGCCTTGCGCAGGCTCAGGCCGGGCTGTCGATGGCGATGCGGTCGGGCGGAAAGCGCAGGGCGAACACGCTGCCCTTGCCGGGTTCGCTGGTGATCAGCAGTTCGGCGTCATGGCGCATGGCGATGTGCTTGGTGATTGCCAGCCCCAGGCCGGTGCCGCCCACCGCGCGCGAGCGGCCGCGGTCCACGCGGTAAAAGCGCTCGGTCAGGCGGGGCAGGTGGCGCGCGGGGATGCCGATGCCGGTGTCCTGCACGCTATAGCGCGCGCCGCCGTCTTCCTCGCGCGCCCAGCGCACGGTGATGGTGCCGCCGTCGGGCGTGTAGCGCACCGCGTTGGTCAGCAGGTTGGACAGGGCCGAGGTCAGCTCGGTTTCGGCGCCCAGCACGTCCAGCGATTCGTCGATATGCCATTCCAGCACGTGGCGGCCGCCCGACAGGGCCTCGATCTGCTGGCGCGCCTTCTGCAGCAGCGCGCCCATGTTGACCGCGCGCGGGTCGCTGCCCGGCGAGGATTCCAGCGTGGACAGGGTCAGCAGGTCTTCGACGATGGCCTGCATGCGCTGGGCCTGTTCATGCATCATGTCGATGTACTGCTCGCGTTGTTCGGCGGGCAGGGCGTCGGCGGGCATGTCGCGCAGCGTTTCCAGAAAGCCCGCCAGCACCGTCAGTGGCGTGCGCAGCTCGTGCGAGACGTTGGCGACGAAGTCGCGGCGCGTGGTTTCCAGGCGTTCGATCTGGGTGACGTCGCGCGTGATCAGCAGGCGCTGGTTGCTGGCGTAGGCCGTCAACTGCATCATCATCAACCGTTCCTGGCCTTGCTGGCCCAGGCGCACCAGGATGGGTTCGGGCCAGGACGGGCGGTGCGCGTATTCGACGAATTCCGGCGCGCGCAGCAGGTTCAACAGGTTATGGCCGCGGTCGGCCGGCAGGCGCAGGCCCAGGTGCTGGCGCGCCATGCGGTTGCACCAGTCGATCTGGAAATCCTCGTTCAGGGTCACCGCGCCGTCCGGCAGCGCTTGCGCCGCGGCCAGCATGCCCTGCATGGTGTTCTGGGTTTCGTTCAGTTCGCGGGCCCGGGCGCGGGTGTAGCGGTACAAGGGGGCGAGGATATCGTCCCAGGGGCCGACCGAAGCGGGCGGCGAGGTATCGGGATGGTTGGCCCAGTGGGACACCAGGTGCAGGCGCCAGCTGCGCCAGAGCAGCATGGCGGCCAGCGCGAAGGAGAAAAGTATCCAGCCCGCCGGGTCTCCTATGAGCCATTGGGCCAGCAATGCGGCAACCGCCCACAGGGCGACCAGGAAAAGAGTGCGCAGCCAGATCATCGTGCGGGAGTTTTACCGCGTCGGGAGCTGGGCAGTAAACCGGTAGCCGCTGCCGCGGACCGTTTCCACGTGCGCGTCGTGGCCGCTGGGTTCCAGCGCCTTGCGCAGGCGGCGGATGTGCACGTCGACCGTGCGTTCTTCGACGAAGACGTGGTCGCCCCAGACCTGATCCAGCAGCTGCGAGCGCGAGAACACGCGTTCGGGGTGCGTCATGAAGAAATGCAGCAGGCGGAATTCGGTGGGGCCGATCTGCAGCGACTGGCTGTTGCCCGACAGGCGATGCGTCACCGGATCCAGCTTCAGGCCGCCCACGTCGATCACGTCGTCGGTCAGCTGGGGCGCGCGGCGGCGCAGCACGGCCTTGATGCGCGCCATCAGCTCCTTGGGCGAGAAGGGCTTGGTAATGTAGTCGTCGGCGCCGGCTTCCAGGCCGTCCACCTTGTCTTGTTCGGAACCCTTGGCGGTCAGCATGATGACCGGGACGGCGCGGGTGCGCTCGTCGTTGCGCAGCTTGCGCGCCATGGCCAGGCCGGAGGTGCCGGGCAGCATCCAGTCCAGCAGGATCAGGTCGGGAAGCTCGGCGCGGATCAGGGTCTGGGCCTGGTCGGCGTCGAAGGCGCGCAGCACCTTGTGTCCGGCGAAGGACAGGTTGACGGCGATCAGTTCCTGGATGGCGGGTTCGTCTTCGACGACGAGGATGGTGCTGGACATGGCGGATTGGGCACACTTCTGAGCGCCGGCGCGGCGCGAACATTGCGATAGTATGGCCGCAATATTTCAGGTATGTGACCGCCGGGCATCATCGTCTGCGTCCGCCGGCCGCCCGCGGGAGCCCGATAGGCTACCATTGAACGATATATCGGGAATTCACCATGCAAAACCCCTCCGAATCGCAACATTCCGCGGATTCCGCCTCGCAATCGACCCATTTCGGCTTCCAGACCGTGCCGGAAGGCGAAAAGGCCCGCAAAGTCGCCGAAGTCTTCCACTCGGTCGCCCAGCGCTACGACGTCATGAACGATTTCATGTCGGCCGGGCTGCACCGCGTCTGGAAGGCGTTCACCATCGGCCGCGCCGCCATCCGTCCCGGCATGAAGGTGCTGGACATCGCCGGCGGCACGGGCGACCTGGCCAAAGCGTTCGCCAAGCGCGCCGGTCCTACCGGCGAGGTCTGGCTCACGGACATCAACGATTCCATGCTGCGCGTGGGCCGCGACCGCCTGACCGATGCCGGCCTGCTGGTGCCCACCGCCGTGTGCGACGCCGAGCGCCTGCCGTTCCCCACCGGCTATTTCGACCGCGTCAGCGTGGCTTTCGGCCTGCGCAATATGACCCACAAGGACCGCGCCCTGGCTGAAATGACCCGGGTGCTGAAGCCGGGCGGCAAGCTGCTGGTGCTGGAATTCTCGCGCGTGGCCAAGCCGCTGGCCCCCGCCTACGACTGGTATTCCTTCAATGTGCTGCCCTGGCTGGGCAAGAAGGTCGCCAAGGACGAAGCCAGCTACCGCTACCTGGCCGAATCCATCCGCATGCACCCCGACCAGGAAACCCTGGCGGACATGCTGCGCACGGCCGGACTGGAACGGGTGCAGTACTTCAACCTGACCGCCGGCATCGCCGCTCTGCACGAAGGCGTCAAGCTGGGCTGATCCGCGCCGGCCATCCGGATTTTTCGCCGCCCTGCGGGAACTTGTGGGGCGGCGTCTTGTCCGTTATTCTTACGGTATTCAGATTAATGTAAGAAAAGTCGCGACGAAGGTCCCGCGGTCCGTGGGACTTCCTGCTGCTCGGGGCGGCAGGGGCGCGAGTACGAGGGAGCAAACCTATGTCCAAATTCTGTCTTTCGCGGTTTGTCGCCGCGGCGCTGATCGCCGTTTCCGGCGCGGCACTGGTGACGGCGTCGTTTGACGCCGAAGCCCGCCGTGCCGGTGGCGGCAGCAGCGTCGGCCGACAATCCTCCAACGTGACCCAGCAGCGCCAGGCGACCACGCCGCCGGCCGCCGCCAACAACACGGCGGGCGCCACCGCTGCTCCGGCAGCCGCCGGCGCGGCCACGGCCGGCGCAGCAACCGCGGGCGCCGCCGCCAAGAGCGGCGCTTCGCGCTGGCTCGGCCCCATCGCCGGCATCGCCGCCGGCCTGGGTATCGCCGCGCTGCTCTCCAGCATGGGCCTGTCGGGCGCTTTCGCCGAGTTCCTCGGCTCCGCGCTGCTGATCGCCGCGGTCGTGTTCGCCGTCATGTTCATCATCCGCCGCCTGCGCGGCGCCGGTCCGCGCACTGCCACGCAGGGCGCGTTCGGTGGCGCCAACAACGCGCCGGGCCAGCAGCAACAGCAGCCGATGTGGCGCGAAACGCTGAAGCCGGCGGCTCCCGCAGCAGCGGCTCCGGTTGCCGCCGCCGCGGCGCCGGCCGCGATGCCCAAGATGGGCGACGACAACAACTGGTTCGTGCCGGGTGACTTCGACACGCCCAACTTCCTGAAGCAGGCCAAGGAGCAGTTCGTGCGCATCCAGGCCGTCTGGGACAGCGGCAGCACCGATGGCCTGCGCGAATTCCTGACCGACGACCTGATCACCGAGCTCAAGCCGCAGCTGGCCGAGCGCGGCGCGGCGCCCAACAAGACCGAAGTGGTCCTGCTGAACGCTGAAATGCTGGGCATCGAAACCGTGTCCGACGGCCACCTGGCCAGCGTGCGCTTCTCCGGCATGCTGCGCGAAGCGCCGGGCGCCGAGGCCTTCCGCTTCGAGGAAGTCTGGAACCTGTTCAAGCCTGCCAATGGCGGCTGGCTGCTCGCAGGCATCCAGCAGATCCCGGTGGATCTCGCCAGCTAAGCCTGGCCGGCCGGGGCCGATCCCCACCTCCGTTGCGGATGCCGCAAGGCATCTGTTTGAACCGGCCCTCACAGGGCCGGTTTTTCCATGTGCTTGCGCAAAACACCCATCCATCTAACCCGTTACACTCCCGATTTACCCATTAACTTCCGCAACCCCCGCAATCGGGGCCGTTGCAGACCGCCATGCTGCCTCTTCCGTTCCTGCCCACCCCCTCGCGACTGGCTGTAAGCGCGCTCAACGCCCTGTTGCGGCGCGAGGACTGGGCGCGCGCGCGCCTGGTGCGGCATTCGGGCAAGACGGTGCGTTTCGCGCTGGGCGGCTTCAGCCTGGGCCTCACCATCGACAGCGAAGGGCTGGCGGCCCAGGCCGATGCGGCCGTGGTGCCCGACGTGACCCTGACGGTCGCGCCTGAAAAACTGCCGCTGCCGCGCCTGGGCGCGGACCGCGAGCGCCCCGATTTCGCCGAGGCGACCCATATTTCGGGCGACGCGGCGTTGGCGCAGGTGGTGTCGGACCTCTCCAAGCAGTTGCGCTGGGATCCGGAGGACGCGCTGGCCCGGGTGGTGGGCGACATCGCCGCGCTGCGCCTGGTGGGCGGGGCGCGCGCGGCCGCCGGCGGCGCGCGCACGGCCAGCCTGCGCCTGGCCGAGAACGTGTCCGAATACCTGTCCGAGGAAAGCGGCATGCTGGCCAGCCGACCGGCGCTGGAACAGTGGCGCCTGGACCTGGCCGAGCTGAACGCCCGCGCCGATGCGCTGGCCCGTTCGGCCACCGCGCTGCAAACCCGCCTGGCGTCCGCCAGCGCAAAGCGGGGCGCCTGATACATGTTCCCCCTGCTGCGCCTTTTCCGCATCATTCTGGTTTCGCTGCGCTATGGCCTGGATGAGCTGGTGCTCTCCAGCCTGAACCATCCGCTGGCCACCTGCCTGTTGCGCGTGATCCGCATGGGCACGCGTCCGCGCAAGCCGCGCGGCTTGAGGCTGCGCCTGGCGCTGGAATCGCTGGGGCCCATCTTCGTGAAGTTCGGACAGGTGCTGTCCACCCGCCGCGATCTGATCCCCGCCGATATCGCCGACGAACTGGCGCTCTTGCAGGACCGCGTGCCGCCGTTCCCCTCGGCGCAGGCCGCTGCCTGCATCGAGGCGGCGCTGGGTGCGCCGCCCGAGAAGCTGTTCGCGCAGTTCGAAGTGGATCCGGTGGCCTCGGCCTCGATCGCGCAGGTGCACTTCGCCGTGCTGCACGACGGCCGCGAGGTCGCGGTCAAGGTGCTGCGTCCGGGCATGCTCAGCATCATCGAGAAAGACCTGTCGCTGCTGAAAGTGGTGGCGCGCATCATCGAGCGCCTGGGCGCCGACGGTCGCCGCCTGAAGCCGCGCGAAGTGGTGGCCGAGTTCGACAAGTATCTGCACGACGAGCTGGACCTGGTGCGCGAAGCGTCCAACTGCAGCCAGCTGCGCCGCAACTTCGGCCCCGAGTCCGGCCGCGGCGACATGCTGATCGTGCCCGAGGTGATCTGGGAATACACGGCGTCCACGGTCTTCACCATGCAGCGCATGTACGGCATGCCGGTAGGCCAGGTGGAGCGCATGCGCCAGGCCGGCATCGACATCCCGACGCTGGCGCGCACCGGCGTGGAGATCTTCTTCACGCAGGTCTTCACCGACGGCTTCTTCCATGCCGACATGCACCCGGGCAACATCTACGTGTCGGACCGTCCGGAAACGCTGGGCAGCTACATCGCCCTGGACTTCGGCATCGTGGGTTCGCTGTCCGAGTTCGACAAGAATTACCTGGCGCAGAATTTCCTGGCCTTCTTCCACCGCGATTACCGCCGCGTGGCGCAACTGCACATTGAATCGGGCTGGGTGCCGCCCGATACGCGCGAAGAAGAGCTGGAGGGCGCCGTGCGCGCCGTCTGCGAACCGTACTTTGACCGGCCGTTGTCGGAGATCTCGCTGGGGCAGGTGCTCTTGCGGCTGTTCCAGACCTCGCGCCGGTTCAATGTGGAGATCCAGCCGCAGCTGGTCCTGTTGCAGAAGACCCTGCTGAACGTTGAAGGATTGGGCCGCCAGCTCGATCCCAACCTGGATCTCTGGAAGACCGCCAAGCCCTATCTGGAACGCTGGATGCGTCAGCGCGTCGGATTCAAGGGGCTGCGGCAGAGCCTGGAAAAAGAAGCCGCGCAGTGGTCGCAAATGCTGCCTGCTTTGCCCAGGCTGGTCCATGACCACCTGAGCCGTCCCAACGTCTCGCCCGCCTTGCTGGCCGAGATGATCCAGTTGCGGCGGGCCCAGGAACAGAACAACCGACTGGTTGCAGCGCTGGTTGGGGTGGCCGCGGTTGCCATCGGGGTCGCGATATGGGCCTTGACCCGATAGGCGGCGCGATGATCTAGACGGTATCTGTCATGTTTCATTCATGAAACGGTCATCATAGCTTCGCGGTACACGGCGAAAAATAGCGCTGCGGTGGATGAATGCAGCGCCCTCGCCGGCAGCGCGCGCGCCATTCTTAATTTCTATATCTATAGCCCCACTAGCGGGACGAATACAAGGGCAGACCATGCTTTATCCTGAACTCTTCAAGACCATGGAAGCCGTGCGCTGGAACATGGCGCATGACATCCCGTGGGGCGACTTCGATCGCAGCAAGCTCTCGGACGAGCAGGCCCACACGATCAAGATGAACGCCATCACGGAATGGGCCGCCTTGCCGGCCACCGAAATGTTCCTGCGCGACAATCGCGGCGACAGCGATTTCTGCGCGTTCATGTCGGTGTGGTTCTTTGAAGAACAGAAGCATTCGCTGGTGCTGATCGAATACCTGCGCCGCTTCCGTCCGGACCTGGTGCCCACCGAGGAAGAACTGCACAACGTGCGCTTCGAGTTCGACGCCGCGCCCGAACTCGAAACCCTGATGCTGCATTTCTGCGGCGAAGTCCGTTTGAACCACTGGTACCGCCGCGCCGCCGAATGGCACACGGAGCCGGTCATCAAGGCCATCTACAAGACGGTGGCCCAGGACGAGGCCCGCCACGCCGGCGCCTACCTGCAGTACATGCGCCGCGCGCTGCACGACCGCGGCCAGGACACGAGCGAGCAGGCCCGCCTGGCGTTCTCCAAGATCGGCGTGCTGATGGCGTCGGCCGGCCGCACGCAGCAGGCCCTGCACCCGACCAACCTGCACGTGAACAAGGACCTGTTCCCCAACGACACGGTGCAGTCGCGCCTGCCGGAACCTGGCTGGCTGGAGCATTGGCTGGACACGCAGATCCGCTTTGACGGCGTCTGGGAGCAGAAGGTCGCCACGCGCATCCTGCACATCCTGTCCAAGCTGATGGACCGCAGCTTCGAAACGGTGAAGGACCTGAACCGCTACCGCAAGGAAATGACGGCGCTGATCGTGCCGAAGGAAAAGCAGATCATCCTGGGCGGCGCCTGAGCCGGGGCGATACAATCGCCGCATGCCTGCCGCCCGTTTCGAATCCAAGGTCCTGTCCCGCAACGAATGCGTCGCCGCCGTCGCCGCCGGCCGCTATCCGCGGCCGCTGGTGTTCACCAACGGCGTCTTCGACATCCTGCATCGGGGCCACGCGACCTACCTCGACCAGGCCGCCCAGCTGGGCGCGACCCTGGTGGTGGCGGTGAACACCGACGAGTCGGTGCGCCGCCTGGGCAAGGGCGCCGAACGCCCGCTGAACCGCATGGAAGACCGCGCCGCCTTGCTGGCCGCGCTGGGCTTCGTGACCGTGGTCACGTCCTTCCATGAGGACACGCCCGAGGCCTTGATCGGCCAGCTCAAGCCCGACCTGATCGTCAAGGGCGGCGACTACGACATGGAAAAGCTGCCCGAGACCGCCCTGGTCAAGACCTGGGGCGGCCGCGCAGTGGCGATTCCGTTCGAGTTCGAGCGCTCGACCACGGCGCTCGTGAAGAAAATCCAGAACAAGTAAACCGAGTCCCTTCGCGGACTCAGCGCGGTTCCCGCAGCAGGCGGTTGATCGCTTCCAGGTCTGCCTCGGCCAGGATGCCGCTGGTGGCCTTCAGGCGCAGGCTGGCGAGCACCGTGCTGTAGCGCGCCAGCGCCAGGTCGCGCTGGGTGGCGTAGAGCTGCTGCTGGGCGTTGAGTACGTCCAGGTTGATGCGCACGCCGACCTCGTAGCCGGTGCGGTTGGCTTCGACCGCGGCGCGGCTGGATTTTTCGCCTGCCTCCAGCGCCTGGATGCGCGCCAGGCCGCTGGTGACGCCGGTGTAGTACTGGCGTGCGGCTTGCACGGCCTGGCGGCGCGCCGCCTCGTAATCGTGGCGCGCCTTCTGTTCCAGCTGGACCTTTTCAGTCACTTGCGACGAGACCCCGCCGCCCGAGTACAGCGGGATCGACAGCACCACGCCGATGGTGCTGTCGATGGGCTTGCCCGGCGCGGCATTGCGCATCACGGCGTCGCTGGCGCTGCCGCTGCTGGCGCGCAGGTTCAGGGTCGGGTAATGGCCGCTCTTGGCGATCTGGATCTCGCGGCCGGCGATGCGCGTCAGGAGCTGCGCGCGCAACACGTCCAGGCTGGAGGACTCCGCCTGGTTGCTCCAGTCGGCCACGCGGGCGGGCTGCGGCGCGGGCAGCTGCACGCCATAGGGCAGTTCGGACAAGGCGCCGGGAGCCGTGCCGATGATCTTGGCCAGTTCGTCGCGGCGGACTTCCAGGTCGTTCTGCAGGCGCAGTTCCTGCGCCACCACCAGGTCGTAGCGCGCCTGTGCCTCGTAGGTGTCGGTGATGGTGGCGTTGCCGAGTTCGAAGTTGCGCTTGGCGGACTCCAGCTGCCCGGCCACGGCGGCCTTTTCGGCCTCGGTGGCGGTCAGCGTGTCCTGGGCGTAGAGCACGTTGAAATAGGCGTCGGCCACGCGCAGCAGCAGGTCCTGATAGGCCTGTTGCAGCTGCACCTCGACGTCGGCTACGACCAGCTTGGATTGCTCGAAATTCTGCCAGCGGCCCCAGTCGAACAGCGGCTGGGTCAGGGACAGGTCCCAGACGCCGCGGCCGCCGCTGTAGGCGATGCCCATGCCGCGGGTGCTGCGGGTTTCCTGGTAGGCGCCGCCGGCCTCGGCAGAGATCAGGGGCAGGAGCAGGGAACGGGCCTGGGGTTCTTTTTCCAGGCCGGCGCGGTAGTTGGCGCGCGCGGCGGCGTAGATCGGGTCATTGCCCAGCGCCGATTGCCAGATCTGGATCAGGTTCTGCGCGCGGACAAGCGTCGGGCCGACGCTTGCGGCGCAGGTAAAAACCAGTAAAGCCGTTAGCAATCGGAAACGCATGGTGGTCAACGATACGCCGGGCCGCCCGGGGCGCGGCGGCCCTGTCAGAGGGGCAGGCGCCGGGCGGCAGGGTTGGGGATCAGAACTTGAACTGGGATACCGTGACGCCGCGCAGCGGCTTGATGACGGTTTCGAACAGGTTCACCGTTTCGAAGCTGGCCGCGGTGGTGCGGGTGATGCGACAGGCCGTCATGACGGGCGCCTGGCCCACGATCACGACCAGGCGGCCGCCCACGCGCAACTGGTACTTCAGCGCGTCGGGGACGGTCGGCACGGAACCCGTGACGAGGATGGCGTCGTATTCGGTGGAGCCCCAGCCGTTACGGGCGTCGCCGGTTTCGACCTTGACGTTGGTGACGTTGTTCATCTGCAGGTTCTGCTGCGCGAACGTCACCAGGCGGCTGTCGATTTCGACCGAGGTGACCTGCTGCGCCAGGTAGCCCAGCAGCGCGGCCTGGTAGCCGGAGCCAGTGCCGATTTCCAGCACGCAGTCGGACTTGGTCAGCAGCAGCTCTTGCGCCAGGCGGGCTTCCACCTTGGGCGCCAGCATGTTCTGGCGGGTGTTGACCGCGTTGATCTCAAGCGGCAGTTCCAGGTCGGAAAACGCCAGCGCGCGCAGGGCCGGCGGAACGAATTGTTCGCGGCGCACATCGAACAGCGCTTGCAGCACGTTGGCGTCCAGAACGTCCCACGGGCGGATCTGCTGTTCCACCATGTTGAAGCGGGCTTGTTCTACGTCGGGCAGGGTCGAAGCGTTCATGACGGTCAGAAAAAACAGAGGAATCAACAGACCATTGTACCGATTCGTAGCGTACTGTGACGCCCGACCCCGCCGACAGATGTTTCAGACGCCGCCCGGATCTACCACCAGGCGTGGAAGTGGTGCACCGGGCCGTGGCCCGAACCCACCGACAGGCGCTCGGCGTGGCGGATGGCCTCCGTGAGGTAGGCCTTGGCGCGGCGCGCCGCCTCGGGCACGTCCCCGGTTTGCGGCAGCAGCGCGGCCAGCGCCGCCGACAGCGTGCAGCCGGTGCCGTGGGTGTTGACGGTCTCGATGCGGTGGCCGGGCAGCTCGATCATGCGGTCGCCGTCATGCAGCAGGTCGATGGTCTCGCTGCCGGGCAGGTGGCCGCCCTTGACCAGCACCCAGCGCTCACCTGAATGCGCCAGCTTGTTGCGCAGGCGTTCGGCCACGCGCCGCATTTCCTTGACGGTCTCGACCGGACGCTCTTCCAGCAGCACGCCGGCTTCGGGCAGGTTGGGCGTCAGCAGGGTGGACTGCGGCAGCAGGGCCTCGCGCATGGCGCCCACGGCGTCGCGTTCCAGCAGCAGGTCGCCGCTTTTGGCCACCATGACCGGGTCCAGCACCACGTGGGCCGGTGCCCACTTGGCGAGCTTCTCGGCCACCACCTGGATCACCGGCTGCTGGCCCAGCATGCCGATCTTGACCGCGTCGATGCGCACGTCCGCGAACAGCGTGTCGATCTGCTGGCCGACGAAAGCGGGCGGGACCGCCGAGATGCCGGTGACGCCCTGGGTGTTCTGCGCCGTCAGCGCGGCGATCACCGCGCAGCCGTAGGCGCCCAGCGCGCTCATGGCCTTGACGTCGGCCAGGATGCCGGCGCCGCCGGAGGGATCGACGCCAGCGATGGTCAGCGCGTTGGGGATGGGGCGGCCGCTGGCGGCCTGCTGGCGGCCGTTCATTTGGGGGCGCCCGCCGTGATCAGGCCTTCGTTGGGCGAGCTGGGGGCGCCGCTGTACAGCTTCTTGGGCATGCGGCCGGCCAGGAAGGCCTCGCGGCCGGCTTCCACGCCCTTCTTCATGGCGCTGGCCATCAGGATGGGATCGCGCGCGCCGGCGATGGCGGTGTTCATCAGGACGGCGTCGCAGCCCAGTTCCATGGCGATGGCGGCGTCCGACGCGGTACCCACGCCGGCGTCCACCACGATGGGCACGCGGGCCTGCTCGATGATCAGGCGCAGGTTCCAGGGATTCAGGATGCCCATGCCCGAGCCGATCAGCGAGGCCAGCGGCATCACGGCGACCGCGCCCAGGTCTTCCAGCATGCGGCACTGGATGGGATCGTCGGTGCAATACACCATGACCTTGAAGCCTTCGTCCACCAGGGTCTTGGTGGCCTTCAGGGTCTCCGGCATGTTGGGGAAGAGGGTCTGCGGGTCGCCCAGCACTTCCAGCTTCACCAGGTCGTGGCCGTCCAGCAGTTCGCGCGCCAGGCGCAGCGTGCGTACGGCCTCGTCGGCGCTGTAGCAGCCGGCGGTGTTGGGCAGCAGCGTGAATTTGGACGGCGGGACGTAGTCCAGCAGGTTCGGTTCACCGGCGTTCTGGCCGATATTGGTGCGGCGGATGGCGACGGTGACGATCTCGGTGCCGCTGGCGTCCAACGCCGCGCGGGTCTGTTCGAAGTCCTTGTACTTGCCGGTGCCGACGAGCAGGCGCGACGAGTAGGCGCGGCCGGCGATGGTGAGAGTGTCTTGAGTGGTCATGGCGGAGGTTCAAAGGGCGGGTGCGCACGATGCGAGACCCGCGGGGACTGGCGATACGTTGGACGAATGATAAAGCACGGCGCCGCGCGGCAGACGTGCTCGGTGAAATGCGGCGTTCCACTATTTGCAGATCGTGGTGCGGACACGTTCAGCGCAGGCGGTCCAGGTCGGCGCAGATCGCCTCGGCGGCGTCGATCAAACGCGGACCCGGGCGGTACAGCGCGTCGGCATCCACGCCGTACACATGCTCCAGCCGCGCGGCGGGCAGTCCCAGCGCCTGCCAGGCGGCCAGGTTGCGGGCGCCGTCCTCGGGGCGGGAGATGCCGGCCAGCACCGCCTCGGGGCGCGCCGCCAGCACGCTTTCCAGCGTGACCTGGGGCGCCACCACGGGCGCCTGGCCGAAGACATTGACGCCGCCGCAGACGCGCAGGGCGTCGCTGACGATGCTGCTGTCGTTCAAGGTGTAGATGGGGTCCAGCCCCGCCTGCACGAAGACGCGCACGGGGCGGCGGCCGGCATAGCGGACGGCCAGGGCGTCCAGGCGCGCGCGCAGGGCCTGGGCGGCAGGCCGCGCCTGCGCTTCGGTGCCGAACAGCGCGCCCATGCGTTCGACCGCGTCGGGGATGGCGGCCAGGGTCTGTGGGTCGCTGTAGAACACCGGCACGCCCAGCTTGTCCATCACCCGCGCCAGCGGCGCGGCGGCGGCGGGCTGCCAGGCGATCAGCAGGTCCGGACGTACGGCAGCCACGCGTTCGGGATCGGGCTGGGTGCCGTCGCCGATGATGGGCAACTGGCGGGCGGCGGGCGGATAGTCGCTGCCACGGATGGTGGCGATGAGCCGGTCGCCCGCGCCGGCGGCAAAGACCAGCTCGGTGGCGTGCGGGGCCAGGGTGACGGCGCGCCGGGCGGGAGCGGCCAGCGAGACCTGGCGTCCCTGGTCGTCGCTGATCTGGATGACCGCGCCGGCGGCGGAACCCGCCCCGGTATCCGTCGCCGGACCTGCTGCGGCGAGTCCCGCGGACAGCAGCGCGCCCAGGGCCAGGAACAGCCCCGGAGCGATGCGAGGGTGGGTACGTGCGAGGGGCATGCAGGAAGCCGATATAGCCAGCGGGGAACGCCGACTATATCGGAATGTCGCGATCAGTAGCGCAGCGTGAGCGACGCGTAGAAATTGCGGCCCGGGGCGGGGTACAGGCTGTAATTGGCGACCGGACCCAGCATCTCGAACGAAGCATTGCCGCCGCGGATGCCGTAGGTGGCGTACTGGCGGTCGAAGATGTTGTTCACGCCGATGGCGCCTTCGATGTTGCGCGTGAACTTGTAGGCCACCTTGGTGTTGAACAGCACGTAGGCGTCCAGTTCCTTGGCGAACTGGTTGGCCTGGTCGTTGTCCATGCGCGACTTGCCCACGTATTGCGCCGTCACGTTCCACAGGAACGCGTCGGTGGGACGCCAGGTCACGCCGGCGTTGGCCAGCCACTTGGGCGCCAGCGGCACGGTCTTGCCCGCCAGGTCCACGCCGGCGTAGGTGCCGGAGCGGAATTGCGCTTCCATCCAGGTCAGGTTGGCGTCCAGCGACACGCTGCTGGAGATCGCGGTGTGGCCTTCCAGTTCGATGCCTTGGCGGCGGGTCGGGTCCAGGTTGGTGTTGGCGCCCGTGCCCGGACCCCAGATGCCATCAGCCAGCGGGTTGTACTGGATTTCGTTGGTCAGGTCATAGCGGAAGTACGACAGGCGGGCGCTGCTGCTGGCCGACTGCCAGGTCACGCCGATTTCCTTGTCGGTGGAGGTCTGCGGCGCCAGCGGGGTCTGCACCGACAGCAGTTCGTCGGCGTTGGGCAGGCGGAAGCTGCGGCCGACCTTGCCGTACACGCCGAAACCGGCGGGCAGGTCCTGGCGCACGCCCAGCTGCCAGGCGGTCAGGTGGTTGCTGCGGTCCGACGCCGTGCCCGAGCCAGAGATCACGTCCAGGTCGTCGGAGGCGTACTGGCGGCGCACGCCGGCCGTCACGTAGGTGCTGTCGGTGGCGCGCACCTGGCCTTCGGCGAACAGGCCGTACTGGTGCTGGCGCGACTGCCACTTCGAGGGCTGGAAGTCGTAGTAGGCGTTCTGGTTGGCGGTGGTCTTGGCTTCCTGGCCGTCGGCGCCGAAGACGATGCTGTGGCCGCCGTTGATCGGCAGGCGGTAGCGCACGCTGGCGATGTTCTCTTCCAGCTTCTGGTCGCGCAGGATGTCGCCGAAGCCGTCGTAGGTCAGGCCGTCGAGCTTTTTCTCGCGGGTCGACAGGTCGGCGTACAGGGTGCCGGCGCCGATCGCCTGCTCGAGCTGCAGGCCGAAGGTAGTGGTGGTGGTCTTGACGTAATCGACGTCGTTCTTCGAGCCGCGCGGATCGTCCTGGTACTCGTTCAGGCCGGTCTTGGGGTTGATCGTGCGCGGACCGGGCAACTCCAGCTTCTGCGTGGTGGTGCGGCCGTACAGGCGGATCGAGCCGTCGTCGTGGCGGAACGTGATGCCGCCGCCACCGCCCTCGCGGCGCTCGCCGCTGTGGTCGCGGTAGCCGTCGCTGTGCAGCGATTGCATGTAGGCGTCGACGCCGACCTTTTCATTGTTCATGGACACGGCCGCGTCGTACTGGCGCAGGCCATAGCTGCCGAAGGTGGCGGTGGCGCGGGCGGCGACCGGCTCCTTGGTGAAATCGGAACGCGTGATGATGTTGATCACGCCGCCGGTGGTGCCGCCGCCGTATTGCACGGAACCGCTGCCGCGCACGATTTCAATGCGCTCGACCTGGTCCAGCGGCACTACGCCGAGGCTGGGCGCCGACAGGTCGTTGGTGTTCTGCTTGACGCCATCGATCAGGATCAGCGTGTTGCTGGCGCCGGTGATGCCGAAGCCGCGCAGGTCGACGATGGAGTTGTCGCTCGAGCTGCTGGTGTTGATCAGGTGGATGCCGGCCTGGGTCGACAGCACGTCCTGCATGGTGCGGGCGCTGGACGCGGCGATGTCTTCGGCGGTGATGACCGAGATCGACACCGGCAGCGTGCGGCCGTCGGTCGGCACGCGCTGGGCGGTGACCGTGATGGCGTCGAGCTGGGGAGTGGAGGAGGCGGCTTGCTGGGCGGCGGCGATGGCCGGGGCGGAGCAGAGCAGGGCGCCGGCATAGCGCCGGATGGAGCGGGTTTTCATCTACGTAACCTCGATGCGACCCGCGACCCCGCAGGCCATTCACGATGGGGAGGATGCCCAAGCCGCGGCGGGCCGGTGTAGGCCTGGCGGCAATGCATGGACTTCCTTGCGATCGAACAGGCCGGTATCGGGCTGCCATGGGCGCATTGCGCGCATGGGGACCGTTGCGGGGGCAGCACAGGCTGGAGCCAGGGGTTGCCGGCGCCTTGTGGGGCGGCAGCCCTGGGAGGTTCTTCCTGTTTCCCGTTTACCTTTCGCGCGCGGTGCGGCAAGTGTTGCGTTCTTGCCTGCCCTGTGCGCCGAAAGCACCGGTTCGGGGCCGAAACTGTATCACCGGGAGGCGCGGATAGGCCCATTTTGTTACGATCAGGGCTTGTTTTTGCGGCGTTTTTCGCTTTTTCGCCACATTGCGCCGCCATCGCCAACTCCATCCGGACCTGCCCGTGTCGTATCCCCGCCTGCCTTACCCGCCCGAAGCCTATACCCATGGCGGTGAATTCGCCCGCCTGCTGGGCAAGCGCATCCTGATTCTGGATGGCGCCATGGGCACCATGATCCAGCGCTACAAGCTGGGCGAGGCGGACTTCCGCGGCGAGCGCTTCGCCGGCCACGGCAAGGACGTCAAGGGCAACAACGAGCTGCTGTCGCTGGTGCGCCCGGACGTGATCTCCGAGATCCACCGGCAATACCTGGAAGCGGGCGCCGATGTCATCGAGACCAACACCTTCGGCGCGACGACCATCGCGCAGGGCGACTACGAGCTGCCGGAACTGGCCTACGAACTGAACCTGGTGTCCGCGCGCCTGGCGCGCGAGGCCTGTGACGCCTACAGCACGCCCGAGCGGCCGCGTTTCGTGGCCGGCGCGCTGGGCCCGCAGCCCAAGACGGCCTCGATCTCGCCGGACGTGAACGATCCGGGCGCGCGCAACGTCACCTTCGAGGAACTGCGCGTCGCCTATGTGGAGCAGCTCAACGGCCTGCTGGACGGCGGCATCGACATCGTCCTGATCGAAACCATCTTCGACACCCTCAACGCCAAGGCGGCCATCTTCGCCACCGAGGAAGTGTTCGAGGCGCGCGGCGTGCGCCTGCCCGTGATGATCTCGGGCACGGTGACTGACGCGTCCGGCCGCATCCTTTCCGGCCAGACCGTGGAAGCCTTCTGGAACTCGGTGCGCCATGCGCGCCCCATCACCATCGGCCTGAACTGCGCGCTGGGCGCGGCGCTGATGCGCCCCTACGTGGCCGAGCTGGCCCGCATCTGCGACACCTACGTCTGCGTCTATCCGAACGCCGGCCTGCCCAACCCGATGGCCGAAACCGGCTTCGACGAAACCCCGGCCGACACCTCCGCGCTGCTGGAAGAGTTCGCGCGTGCCGGCCTGGTGAACATGTCGGGCGGCTGTTGCGGCACCACGCCGGACCACATCCGCGAGATCGCGGCCAAGGTCATGTCGCTGACCCCGCGCGCCGTGCCGGACATTCCAGTCAAGACCCGCCTGTCGGGCCTGGAACCGCTGAACATCGACGAAGACACGCTCTACGTCAACGTGGGCGAACGCACCAACGTGACGGGCAGCAAGATGTTTGCCCGCCTGATCCGCGAAGAGAAATACGACGAGGCGCTGGCCGTGGCCCGCCAGCAGGTCGAGAACGGCGCGCAGATCATCGACATCAACATGGACGAGGCCATGCTGGATTCGGTGGCCTGCATGCGGCGCTTTCTCAACCTGATCGCCTCCGAGCCCGACATCGCGCGCGTGCCGATCATGATCGACAGCTCCAAGTGGGAAGTCATCGAGGAAGGCCTGAAGTGCGTGCAGGGCAAGCCCGTGGTGAACTCGATCTCCATGAAGGAAGGGCTGGAGCCCTTCCGCCACCATGCGCGCCTGTGCCGCCGCTACGGCGCCGCCGTGGTGGTGATGGCGTTCGACGAACTCGGCCAGGCCGACACGCTGGAGCGCCGCAAGGAAATCTGCGGCCGCGCCTACAAGATCCTGGTCGAGGAAGAAGGCTTCCCGCCGGAAGACATCATCTTCGACCCCAACGTCTTCGCGGTCGCGACCGGCATCGACGAGCACAACCACTACGCCGTGGACTTCATCGAAGGCACGCGCTGGATCCGCGAAAACCTGCCCTACGCCCGCATTTCGGGCGGCGTGTCCAACGTCAGCTTCTCGTTCCGCGGCAATGAGCCGATGCGCGAGGCGATCCACACGGTGTTCCTCTACTACGCGGTGAAGGAAGGCATGACGATGGGCATCGTCAACGCCGGCCAGCTGGGCGTGTACGCCGACCTGGATCCCAAGCTGCGCGACCTGGTCGAGGACGTGGTGCTGGACCGCGCCGAGCCCGTGGGCAAGACGGACGCCGACGACGAGCGCACGCCGACCGAACGCCTGGTGCAGTTCGCCGACAGCGTGAAGGGCTCGGGCGCCAAGAAGGAAGAAGACCTGACCTGGCGCAACGCTGAGGTCGAGGCCCGCCTGTCGCACGCGCTGGTGCATGGCATCACCGCCTTCATCGTCGAGGACACCGAGGAGGTGCGCCAGAAGATCGCCGCGCGCGGCGGCCGTCCGATCGAAGTGATCGAAGGCCCGCTGATGGACGGCATGAACGTGGTGGGCGACCTGTTCGGCGAGGGCAAGATGTTCCTGCCGCAGGTGGTGAAGTCGGCCCGCGTCATGAAGCAGGCCGTGGCCCACCTGGTTCCCTTCATCGAGGAAGAAAAGCGCCAGATCGCGGCCGCCGGCGGCGACGTGCGCGCCAAGGGCAAGATCGTCATCGCCACGGTCAAGGGCGACGTGCACGACATCGGCAAGAACATCGTGTCGGTGGTCCTGCAGTGCAATAACTTCGAAGTCGTGAACATGGGCGTGATGGTGCCCTGCGCCCAGATCCTGGAAAAGGCCAAGGAAGAGAACGCCGACATCGTCGGCCTGTCCGGCCTGATCACGCCCAGCCTGGAAGAAATGGCCTACGTCGCCAGCGAAATGCAGCGCGACGAATACTTCCGCAGCCGCAAGCTGCCGCTGATGATAGGCGGGGCCACCACCAGCCGCGTGCATACCGCCGTGAAGATCGCGCCCAACTACGAAGGCCCGGTGATCTACGTGCCGGACGCCAGCCGTTCAGTGGGCGTGGCCACCAGCCTGATGTCGGATCAGTCGGAAGCCTACCTGGCCGATCTGGCCCAGGAATACGAAGAGGTGCGCCGCCGCCACGCCAACCGCAAGGCCACGCCCATCCTGCCGCTGGCCGAAGCGCGCGCCTCGCGCCCCGCGATCGACTGGGACAACTACACGCCGCCGCGCCCCAAGTTCATCGGCCGCCGCACGTTCAAGAGCTACGACCTGGCCGAGATCGCCAAGTACGTGGACTGGGGCCCGTTCTTCCAGACCTGGAGCCTGTTCGGCCCGTTCCCGGCCATCCTGGACGACAAGGTCGTGGGCGAGCAGGCGCGCAAGGTCTACGCCGACGGCCAGGCCATGATGAAGCGCATCATCGAAGGCCGCTGGCTCACCGCCAACGGCGTGGTGGGCTTCTATCCGGCCAACAGCATCAACGACGAAGACATCGAGGTCTACAAGGACGAGACCCGCAGCGAGGTGCTGTTCACCTACCGCAACCTGCGCCAGCAGGGCGCCAAGCGCGAAGGCGTCAGCAACAAGTCGCTGTCCGACTTCATCGCGCCCAAGTCCAGCGGCAAGCTGGACTACATCGGCATGTTCGCCGTCACGGCGGGCCTGGGCATCGAAAAGAAGGAAGCGGAATTCGAAAAGGCGCTGGACGATTACTCCAGCATCATGCTCAAGTCGCTGGCCGACCGCCTGGCCGAAGGCTTTGCCGAATGCCTGCATGCCCGCGTGCGCCAGGACCTGTGGGGCTACGCGCCCGACGAAGCCCTGTCCAACGAGGACATGATCGCCGAGAAATACGTGGGCATCCGCCCCGCGCCCGGCTATCCGGCCTGCCCGGAACACGTCATCAAGACCGACATGTTCCGCGTACTGGACGGCGCCGACATCGGCATGATGCTGACCGACAGCTACGCCATGTACCCGGCTTCCAGCGTGTCCGGCTTCTACTTCAGCCACCCGCAGTCGCAGTACTTCAATGTGGGCGTGATCGGCGAAGACCAGCTGCAGGACTACGCGGCCCGCAGCGGCCGCAGCATCGAAGACCTGAAGCGCACCCTGGCGCCGAACCTGGGTTGAGCGCTGCCGGGGGAGCGGCCAGGCGTACTCGCCGGCCATTCCCCCGTCCATGCGGCTGTGCCGTTACGCTTGCTCTGCGTCCTGATGCGTCTTGCCACGGCCCACATAGGGAATGGCGTGGTCGATGGTTTCCCAGATGTAGCGCCCGGACGGGCTTTGCTGTTCCTCGGCCACGTGCGACACCAGGCCGGCCGCGCGCGAGATGACGGCGAAGCCGCGCATCAGTTCGGTCGGCACGCCGATCTCGCTGAGCAGCGCCGCCACCGCGCCGGTGGCGTTGATGGTGATGTGCTTGCCGTAGGTCTCGTCGATGGCGGCCGAGAGCAGGCGCAGCGCCTTGAGCGAGTCGCCCTTGAGCTCTGGTTCGGCCTCGGCCAGCGCCAGCAGCTTGATCGAGCGCGGGTCGTCGGGCTTGTGCAGATGGTGTCCGAAGCCGGGCAACGCGCTGCGCGATTCGCGGAATTCGCGGGCGATCGCCAGAGCTTCCGTGCGGCCATCGTCGGCCTGGTGGATGCGGTCCAGCAGGCGCGAACAGTTTTCCATGGTGCCGACGAACTGGCTGCCCACCGCCATCAGCCCGGACGCCACCGCGCCCTGCAGGTTTTCCGGCGCGCTCATGTAGATCAGCCGCGTGGCAATGGCGCTGGGCGTCAAGCCATGCTCCATCAGCGTGACCAGCACCGCGTCGACGATGCGCAGGTCCACCGGGCGCGCCTCGCGGCCCAGGATCTGCATGATCATGACTTCGGTGAAGGTCTTCTTGCCGATCAGGTCTTCGACCAGATCCACGTCGCGGTAGGACATGCCGGTGAGGTGATGCGCGCAGAGGCGGGTTTCGGGCGTTTTCATGGGGTCTCCTTCAGGGCCGCGTCACGCACGGCGTTTTTCAGCACCTTGCCCACGCTGGAGCGCGGCAGACTGTCATGGATGTGGAATTGCTTGGGCGTGGCCACGGGGCCGAGCAGGGCGCGCACGTGGGTCTTCAACTCGTCCGCGCTGGCCTGCGCGCCGGGATGGAACTGCACCGCGGCGTGGACCGCTTCGCCCCATTTGTCGTCGGGCAGGCCGAACACCGAGCACTCGTACACCGCGGGATGCGCGGATAGCGCGTTCTCCACGTCCACCGGGTAGATGTTGAAGCCGCCCGTGATGATCACATCGCGCAGCCGGTCCTTCAGGAACAGATAGCCGCGCGTGTCGATCAGGCCGGTGTCGCCGGTATGCAGCCAGCCGTCCACGACCGTTTCGGCGGTCTTCTCCGGCAGGCGCCAGTAGCCGGACATGACCAGATCGCCCTGCACCACGACCTCGCCGATCTCGCCGCGCGGCAGCAGCGCGCCGTCGGGCGACATGATGGCCACGTCGCTGAGCCAGGTGACGCGTCCGACCGAGGCGCGGTTCTCCGGGGCTTCCAGATCGGCGGGCCGCAGCACCGTCATGATCTGCGGCGCCTCGGTCTGGCCGTAGGTGGTGCCCAGCACCGGGCCGAAGAAGTCGCGCGCCCGGTCGATCTTTTCCACGGGCATGGGCGCGCCGCCGTAGATCAGGTTGCGCAGGCGCGGGAAGTCGGCGCGCGAGACGCCGGGTTGCGCCATGATCATGTAGATCAGCGTGGGCGGCATGAAGCTCAGCGTGCCGCCGCGTTCGCGGAAGGCGGCGGTGATGCTGGCAGGCGTGACGCCATCCAGCAGCAGATGGGCGCCGCCGCAAGCCAGCACCGGCAAGAGGTAGGTGCCGGTGCCATGCGTGATGGGGGCGGCCACGACGTAGCGGTCTTCGTGGGTCAGGCCCCAGTTCATGATCTGGTTGATGATGCCCGCGTTCCACGCGTGGTAAGGCTGCATCACGCCTTTGGGCAGGCCGGTGGTGCCGCCGGTGAACTTGATGGCCTGGGTGGCGTCGCGCGGCAGCGCATGGCGTTGCGGTTCGCGTCCGGCGCAGCGGGCCAGCAGCGCGTCCAGCGCCAGCGGCGCCGCCGCGTCTTCCAGATGGATGTGGTGGCGGCCTTGCGGCGCCTGGGCCTCGGGCGCCAGCGGCGCGCCCACGCCGTCCACGATCACGATGGACGGCTCGGTGGCGTCCAGGATGCGCCCGATCTCGCGCTCGGTGCTGCGGTAGTTGAGCGGTACCCACACCTTGCCGCTGGCCAGCACGGCCAGCAGCGCCAGGATGTGCCGAGCGGAGTTGCCGGCGCAGATCGCCACCCGCGTCTGCGGCGCCGGGTCCAGGTCCTGCAAGGCCGCGGCCAGCGCCCGCGTGTCGGCGGCCAGCCGTGAGTACGTGACCTGGCCTTCGGGCCCGTCCAGCGCGATGCGGTCCGGATACTGCTCGGCAGCGCGGAAGAAGAAATCTATCGGGTACATCCTGGTGTTCCTAGTTGGCTTTGAGATTGGCGCTCTTGACGACCTTGCCCCACTTGTCGATCTCGTTGGCGATCTTCCTGGCGTAGGTGTCGGGCGTGTTGGGCTGCTGCGGCGCGTAGAAGCCGGACTGCTGGTACGACGCCTGCAGCGCCGGGCTGGCCAGCGCCTTGTTGATGGCCTGGTTCAGGCGCTCGACGATGGGTTTGGGGGTGCCGGCAGGCGCCATCACGCCGAACCAGGATTCGACGTCGAAGCCGGCCAAGCCGGATTCGGCCAGGGTGGGCGTGTCGGGCGCGGACGGCAGACGCTGCGGCGAGGTGACGCCGATGGCGCGCAGCTTGCCCGCCTGCACATGCGGCAGCGACGAGGGCAGGTTGTCGAACATGGAATCCACCTGGCCGCCCAGCAAGTCGGCCACGGCCGGGCCGCTGCCGCGGTACGGCACGTGCAGGATGTCGCTGCCGGTCTGCATCTTGAACAGTTCGCACGACAGGTGGATGGACGAGCCGCTGCCGGACGAGGCGCAGGTCAGCTTGCCGGGGTTCTTCTTGGCGTAAGCCACGTATTCCTGCACGGTCTTGACCGGCAGCTTGGGATTGACCACCAGGATGTTCGGAATGGTCGCCAACAGGCCCACCGGCTCGAAGCCCTTCACGAAGTCATAGTTGAGCTGGCTGTACAGCGTGCGGTTGATGGTGTTGGCGATGGAGCCCACATACAGCGTGTAGCCGTCTGGCGCGGCGCGCGCGACGATTTCCGCGCCGATGTTGCTGTTGGCGCCGGTCTTGTTCTCGACCACGAAAGTCTGGCCCAGTTCTTCCGCGAGGGACTTCGCCATCAGGCGCGCCACGATGTCAGTGGCGCCGCCGGCGGCGTAGCCGACCACCAGCGTCACGGGACGCTCGGGATAGGGTTGGGCCGCCAGGGCCGGGGCCGCGAGCAGCGCGCCCAGGGCGGCCGCCGCGGCGGCCCACCGCTTGCTTTGCATCTTCATTGTTGTCTCCGTCCTGTTTGTCTAATATTTGGACAAATCTGCGTCTGCCCGGCTTCATATTGGGCTTTGATAGAGGCCTCATCAACGCAAGCTGTCCAAAAAATGAACAAACCAGAATCCGAAGACACGGGGCCGCGCGTGTTGCGCCGCGGGTTGCGCGTGCTGGGTGTGCTGCGGCAGGCGGGGGCGGCGGGCATGCACGTGGTCGACATCGCGCGTGCGGCGGGCATGCAGCGGACCACGGCTTACCGCTATCTCGACGTGCTGGTTCAGGAGGGCTACGCCCTGCGCGAGTCCGAAGCGCCGCGCTGGCGCGTGGCCGAGCTGGGCGTGATGATGGCGGGCGATCCGCATGCGCAGGCCGTGCGCAGCCTGCGGCCGGTGCTGCGGCAGATCAGCGACGTCAGCGGCGATTCCGCTTTTCTCATCTGCCGCGCCGGCAACGATTCGCTCTGCCTGCACCGTGAAGTGGGCAACTACCCCGTGCAGGTGCTGGCGGTTACGGTGGGGCACCGCCAGCCGCTGGGCGTGGGGGCGGCCGGGCTGGCGCTATTGGCCGCGCTGCCGCCTGACGAGTCGGAAGAGGTGATTGCGCAGAACGAGCAGGCGTTGCGCGCCTACGGCGGCATGACGGTGGCGCAGATGCGGCGCCTGGTGGAGAACACGCGCGGACGCGGCTGGTCGGTGGTGGGCAACGCGGCGGTGCCCGGCGTGCTGGGCGTGGGCGTGGCCTTGTGCGATGCAGGCGGATATCCGCGCCTGGCCGTCAGCGTGTCCAGCCTGATCAGCCGCATGCAGGCGGCGCGCCAGCGCAATATCGCCGACCTGATCCGCGCCCAGCTGGCGCAGGACGAGGTCAGGACGCAGCGCTGGGCGTTGCCGGGGTTTCCGGCTGCCTAGGCGGCTGCCGGCGTCGGCACCCGGTAGGTCTTCTGGTAATGCACCGTGAACGTCTTGAAGGCTTCCAGGGCCTTGTGCGGATCGTGGCCGGGCTTGACCAGGAAGCTGTCGAAGCCGACGCGCGCCTGGTAGTGGATGGTGTCGATCATCACGTCGCCGACCGCGCGCAGTTCGCCTTGCCACTGGTAGCGCGTGCGCAGCAGCTGTGCCAACGAATAGCCGCGGCCATCGGTGTAGACCGGAAAATCCACGGCGATGAAGGCAATGCCGGCGGGGTCCAGGGTGCCGTCGGCTTCGGCCAGGTCGCGCAGATCGGCGTCGGGGTCGAGCAGGACCGCGACGGGATGCTGGTGGCGGCGCAAGGTGGCGCGCGAGGTCTTCCAGACGGATAGCGGCACGATCCAGCCCGGCGCGTCGCCAGGCACCTGGCCCTCGGCGGGAACCTCGGGTTCTGGCGTGAAGGCGCGCGAGGCGTCCGCTTCCAGGCGGCCGTTGCGGATCAGGTGCGGGCCGGGGGCGTCGTGCGGATAGATTTCAGACATGGGCGGCCTCGGCTTGCTGCGCGGGTTTGGCGAAGGCGGGATCGGAGTAGACGTCCTGCTTGAAGGGATCGATGCCGACCCGGTCTACCACGTCGATGAAGCGTTCCTCTTCGCTGTCGCGCAGGCCCAGGTAAGTGCGGATCAGGCGGTCCACCACGCCCGCGACCTGCTCGCGCGCGAATGACGGGCCGATGATGCGGCCGATGGCGGCGCCGCCGCCGCGCGTGGATTCGATGTCGGGCAGCGGCTTGGCGGCGCCGTTCTGGCGGCCGCCTATGGTGACCTGATACCACTCCTCGCCGGCCTTATCGACGCCAAGAATGCCGATATGGCCCACGTGATGGTGGCCGCAGGAGTTGATGCAGCCCGAGATGTTCAGGTCCAGCTCGCCGATCTCGAAGAGATAGTCGAGGTTGTCGAACTGGCGCTGGATGGCTTCGGCCACGGGGATGGAGACGGCATTGGCCAGCGCGCAGAAATCCCCGCCCGGACAGGCGATGATGTTGGTCAGCAGCCCGATGTTGGGCGTGGCCAGGTTCAGCGCCTGCAACGTGGTCCAGAGTTCATGCAGGCGCGCGCGGCGCACGTCGGCCAGGATCAGGTTCTGCTCGTGCGAGACGCGCAGCTCGCCGAAGCCGTAGTCGTCGGCCAGGTCGGCCACCGCGTCCATCTGGTCGGCGGTGATATCGCCCGGCGGCACGCCGGTGGGCTTGAGCGACACGGTGACCGCGGCATAGCCGGCCACCTTGTGCGGATGCACGTTGGTGCGCAGCCAGCGCGCAAAGCGCGGATCGGCGGCGGCCAGCGCGGCGGTGTTGTCCACGTCCTGCGCGGCAGTGGCGTCGTATTGCGGCCAGACGAAGCGGGCCTTGATGCTGTCGACGAATTCCTGGGTGATGGTGTCGGGGCCGCCCTTGATGAGCTGCCACTGTTCGTCCACCTGTTGCGCGTAGACTTCCGGCGTCAGGTCCTTGACGAGGATCTTGATGCGCGCCTTGTACTTGTTGTCGCGGCGGCCGTGCAGGTTGTAGACCCGCAGCGCGGCCTGCAGATAGGTCAGCAGGTCCTGCCATTCGACGAAGGGGTTGATCAGCTTGCCGACGATGGGCGTGCGGCCCAAACCGCCGCCGACCCAGACCCGGAAGCCCAGCTTGCCGTCGCGTTCGACGGCTTGCAGGCCGATGTCGTGCACGCCCACGGCCGCGCGGTCCTGCACCGCGCCGCTGACCGCGATCTTGAACTTGCGCGGCAGGAAGGCGAATTCGGGATGCAGCGTGGACCACTGGCGGATGATCTCGCACCACACCAGCGGATCCACCAGTTCGTCCGGCGCGACGCCGGCGAAGTGGTCGGTGGTGGTGTTGCGGATGCAGTTGCCGCTGGTCTGGATGGCGTGCATCTGCACCGTGGCGAGTTCGGCCAGGATGGCCGGCACGTCTTCCAGCTTGGGCCAGTTGAACTGGATGTTCTGGCGGGTGCTGAAATGGCCGTAGCCGCGGTCCCATTTGCGGGCAATGTGCGCCAGCGTGCGCAATTGGCGCGACGCCAGGATGCCGTAGGGAATGGCGACGCGCAGCATGGGCGCGTGGCGCTGGATGTACAGGCCGTTCTGCAGGCGCAAAACGCGGAATTCATCTTCCGTTAGTTGGCCATCGAGGAAGCGGCGCGTCTGGTCGGAGAATTGCGCCACGCGTTGCTCGACGAGCTGCTGGTCGACGGGGTCATACACGTACATGTCTACTGCCCTTGAAGTCTTCTCGGTCTGAGCCCTTGCGCTCGCCTGGCGCAATGCGGCAGGGGAAAGGGGTTCATAACCGTAACAGGCAGCTATGGCGACCGTCTAAGTCATTCTGGTAATAAGATAATGGGGCCCCCACGCTGCGCCCGCTTTGCGGGCTTGCTGCCCCCCGAGGGGGCTGTCCCGCCTTGGGGCGGCCCGGCGGCGGGACGGCCGATGTATACCCCCACGCTGCGCACGCTGACGCGCGCTTGCTGCCCCCCGAGGGGGCTGTCCCGCCTTGGGACGGCCCGGCGGCGGGACGGCAATTCTTGTGGGACAGTCGATTCAACAGCCGATTTACAACGCCGCGTTCACCGCCCACTTCGCTACCACGACCAGAATGACCACCAGACAGGCCGCCATCAGCAGTCCGGTCAATATCAATGGCGCCGGCTTGTTGTTGGCGATGTCGGCATCGTAGCCCCGCCCGCGGCGCACGCCGAAGAATCCCCACAGCACGGATTTGACCGTGCGCAAGAAACTGAGCATGTAGACCTCCTGGCGTCGTGGCGATGCTGCAAATGTAGGCCGGCGCCGTCCGCGGAGACAGATGCAGATCCGCCTTACCCGACCGTATCAGACGCCGGACCGGCGGGGGCGCCGATGCCGCGCACGATGTGGTCCAGCAGTTCGCGCGCGGCGGGGGACACATGGCGGCCGGCGCGGCTCAGCACGTGCAGGCTGCCCTGGTTGAGGATGGGGTTGGCCAGCGGCAGGCTGGCCAGGCGCTGGGCGCGCAGGTCGGCCGTGACCGCGATGGGCGGCGTAAGCGCGTAGCCGATGCCGGCGGCGGCGAACTGCCACAGCGCCTTGAAGGACGAGGTGGTCAGCACGTTGCGCAGCCTGACCTGTTCGCTGATTTCGGCGGCCTGGATGTGCTGGCGCACGCCGAAACCCTCCTGCATGGACGCGCCGGGATAGTCGGCCAGATCGGTGAGCAGCAGGGGACGGCGCAGCAGGGTCAGCGGGTGGTCTTCGCGGACAATGGCGCGGATGGGCTCGGGCCGTGAGTAATGGGTGCGCAGGCGGGCGTCGTTGGGCGGCTGGAACACCAGTCCGATATAGGCGCGGTCGTCCACGATGCGCTGCACGATCTCGGAGGTGCGCGCCACGTCGATGTCCAGGGTGACCTCCGGGTGGCTGCGCCAGTAGCCGGGCAGCACGCGCTCGAACATCAGCTCCACGAAGCCTTCGCCCAGCACCAGGTCTATGTGTCCCCGTTCGGCCTTGCGCAGGCTGTCGATCTCGGAGAAGAAGCTCTCCTGGATGTCCTGCTGGCGCTTGATGTAGCGCGCCAGGATATGGCCGGCGTCGGTCGGCACCACGCCGCGCCCGCGGCGCTCGAACAGGGCGATGCCGCAGTCGCGCTCCAGCGCGGCGATGGCGCGGCTGACGGCGGACGGGTCCATGTCCAGCACTTCGGCGGCGCCGCGCACCGAGCCGCGGCTCATGACCTGCATGAAATAGTGGGTGCGGCGGGCGTCGAGTTTTTCGTCCATGGCGAGGGCTCCGTGGCGGGAGTGCGGCGGCAGATCCACAGATACAATCTAGGGTTTACCCTTGCATGGTGCGAGATCATGCAAAATTTTCCCTGGAAAAGCCTATCCGTTGCATTTTACGCAACGTTTCTGCGCCAGCCCTGTCATGGTTGCGCGTAAGGCCGCCGGCGAAAATCGGCCCTGCTGCGCGCGCCGTCGCCGCCGCCGCGCTGCGACGCCCATTGCGGGCGCCGGCCGGCCGGGATTGCGGCGGGCAGCCACGACGACTATTCACGTTCATCAGGGGAATCCGATGTCTCACGCCAGCGCAAGCCTGGCCGCGCCTTCCATGCCGCTATCCGGGCGCATCCGCATGCTCGCCGCCATTTTGCTGGTGGTCGTCATTTCTGAAGCGATCGGCAGCGCCACCTTCAACGTGGGGCCGGGCAAGATCATCCTGCAGCCGATGCTGTGGGCGATTTTCATCGGCGCCATCGTGGCCGCCTTCGGCCAGCGCATGCCGGCCGGCCTGAACATTGACACCGCCATGCAGACCCGCATCAGCGGCTATCTGCAATACGCGCTGCTGCCCTTCCTGGCCAAGCTGGGCCTGATGGTGGGTGGCGCCTTGCCGCAGGTGCGCGAAGCCGGCTGGGCCCTGGTGTTCCAGGAGTTCGGCCACTTCTTCGGCACCATGGCCGTCGGCTTGCCGCTGGCCCTGCTGCTGGGCATCAAGCGCGAGGCCATCGGCGCCACTTTCTCGGTGGGCCGCGAGCCCAGCCTGGCCATCATCGGCGAACGCTACGGCATGAACTCGCCCGAAGGCCGCGGCGTGATGGCCGAATACATCACCGGCACCGTGATCGGCGCGCTGTTCGTGGCCCTGATGGCCGGCTTCATCACCAGCCTGAACATCTTCGATCCGCGCTCGCTCGCCATGGGCGCCGGCGTGGGCTCGGGCAGCATGATGGCCGCAGGCGTGGGCGCGATCGCATCCCAGCAGACGCCCGAAGTCGCGCACCAGGTGGCCGCGCTGGCCGCCGCCGCCAACCTGCTGACCACTGTGGTGGGCGTGTACTTCACGCTCTTCATCTCGCTGCCGACCACCATCTTCCTGTATGGCAAGCTGGAGCCCGTGCTGGGCCGCTTCTCGCGCGGCAAGGCCGAGACCGCCGCCGCTGATGACGAGGTCACGCAGGATGCGCCGGCGCACGGCGTCAAGATGGGCTTCGGCGACCGCCTGACCGCCTATGTCATCTGCGGCCTGTTCGCGCTGGTGGGCAACCGCCTGGGCTACAACGTGCCGTTCGCCGACGCCTTGCCGGGCATGGGCATCATCATCCTGCTGGTCGTCATTACCGACCTGGTGCTGCGCGTGGTGCCCAAGCTGCCGGCCGTGTTCGTGCTGTCGCTGATCGCCATGACCGCGGGCTGCCCCGGCGTGCTGCCGTACTCGGACCAGATCATCGCGATGGTCGGCAAGGTGAATTTCCTGCCGTTCACGACCGTGATCCTGGCCATGGCCGGCCTGTCGATCCTGAAGGACCTGCCGGCGTTCCGCAAGCTGGGCTGGAAGATCGTGGTAGTGTCCCTGGCCGCCAACGCCGGCACCTTCCTGGGTGCGACCATGATCGCGGAATTCTTCCACTGATCGCGGCCCGTTCCCGAATCAAGAACCGCCTGATGCTTTTTGTCAGGCGGTTTTTTTTGGTCAGGGCGCGAAACCCGGCCGGTAGCGCGCGTTGTCCGTGACGTTCTCGGTCGCGCCGATGTTGGCGACCTTGGGAACGCCCAGGCCCGCCGCCTTCATGGCCACGGCGGTCTGCAGTTCCTGGACTTGCGGATTACCCATGGCGAGGCGATAGGCCTGCAATGGCATCAGGCCTTCGATCGTGCCCAGGTCGTTGGCGGAGCCGGCGCGCTGGGCCACGGGGTCGGGCTGCGCGGTGAAATCCTCAACGGCGCGGCGCATGCGCGATGCCGCGTGCAGGTCGCGCAGCGCGTCCGCGTTCGAGGCGTCGAAGGAGGTCAGCGGCAATGGCAGGCTGGCGCGTTCGCGGCCGGCTTGCGCCGCGTGGCCGGCGGCCGCAGCCCGGGCCGCGTGGACATGGGCCACGCGTTGGGTTTCGGGAAATGCGCGGGCGGCGTCCAACGCGGCGGAGCGCGCGGGATAGGGCGCGTCAGCCCGGTGGATGGCGGAGATCGCAGCGACGTTCATGCTGGGCCTCTTCTGGTGATGGCCGGCGGATCGGCCCGCCTGCCGACTTCACTGTAACAGCTGGGGGCGATGCGGGCGAAAAAAAAGGCCCCTGCACGCGTCAGGGGCCTAGCGACGCTGCTCGGGGCCGCGCCGTACCAAGGCAGGTGATGGCCAGGGAGCCCGGCGGGTTCTCCCGGCCCTGCGCCTGCCCAAACCGGGTCAGGGCTTGGTGGCCTGCATGGACGGACGCTGGCTGAAGGTTTCGTACCAGGCGGCGGTGGCGGGGTGGCCGGCGCGCCAGTCCAGGTCGGGGAAGCGGAAGTCCAGATAGCCCAGCGCGCAACCGATGGTGATGGTGCCGATGTCCAGGCGGCCAGCCAGCGCAGCGGCGTTCTTTTCCACCAGCGCGAGGCCGTCGCGGACCTTGCCCAGTTGGCCCTCGACCCAGCCGTCCCAGCGCAGCGCTTCCGGACGCAGCACGGTTTCGTAGCGGGCCAGCAGCGCCGCGCCCAGCATGCCGTCGGCCATGGATTGTTCCGTCAGCACCTGCCAGCGCGTCTTGCCGGCCGGGAACAGCGAACCGCCGCCCAGCTCGTTCAGGTATTCGCAGACCACGCGGCTGTCGTACAGCGTCTGGCCGTCATCGGTGATGAAGGTGGGCACCTGGCCCAGCGGGTTGCTGGGGATGATGGTCTGGTCGCGGGCGACGGGGCCAGCCGCGCTCGGCAGCTTCTCGATGCGGTCGGCCAGGCCGAGCTCATGGGCGATGACCATGCATTTGCGCACGAAGGGCGAGGCGGGCGAGTAGAAGATTTTCATGAGGATCCTTGTCGGTGGAGAGGCGTCAGTGTTGTGCATGGGCCAGATGTTGTCCAGCGATCCAGCCGAAGGTCAGGGCGGGACCGAGTGTGATGCCGGGGCCGGGATAGGCGCCGCCCATCACCGACTGCATGTCGTTGCCGGCCACGTAGAGGCCAGCAATGGGCGCGCCCGCGCCGTCCAGGGCCTGGGCATGCGGATTGGCGGCGATGCCGCAAGCGGTGCCGATGTCGCCGGGATAGACCTTGACCGCGTAGTAGGGACCCGCGGCCAGCGGCGCGAGGCAGGGATTGGGAGCGTGTTCCGGATCGCCCAGGTAACGGTTGTAGGCGGTCGATCCCTTGCCGAAATCCGGATCCTGGCCTTGGGCCGCGTGGGCGTTGTAGCGTTCCACCGTGGCCTGCAGCGCATCGGCGGGCACGCCCAGCCGGGCCGCCAGCGCCGCCAGCGTGCCGGCTTGCAGCAGATAGCCGGCGTCGATCAGATGTTGGCGCGGCCGGCCCCCCGGCAGCGCCAGGCCCAGGCCCCAGGTGTCGATGAAGCGCTGGTCGCAGATCAGGAAGGCGGGAATGCTGGGCGTCGTGCCATGGCTGCGATACATGGCCTGCACGAACTCGTGGTACGAGGCCGATTCGTTCACGAAGCGCTGGCCCGCGCCATTGACCGCGATGAGGCCCGGCTTGGCCCGGTCCCACACCAGGTGCGGGTATTGCAGGGGTTTGCCGTCCGCGGATTCCAGCAGCGAAACCGGCGCCCAGAACGCGGGGCTGGCGTGGCCCGAGCCGAGCGCGGCGCCGGCGGCTTCGGACAGGCGGATGCCGTCGCCCGCGTTGTCCCGCGGCGACATGGACCACAGACCGGTGGGCTGGGGATAGCTCTGCGCGCGGCGCGCCGGATCCCAGGGAAAGCCGCCCGTGGCCATCACCACGCCGCGGCGCGCGCGGATGTTCAGCGTCTTGCCGTTACGCCGGACCGCGACGCCCTGCACGCGGCCCGCCGCGTCGCGGTGCAACGCCAGCGCGGGTGTGTCCAGCCAGTACTCGATCCTGCGCGCCAGCATGCCGTGGAACAGCTGCGCGGCCAGCGCATTGCCCAGCAGCAGCCGGGTGCCGCGGTGATAGCCGCGCGCACGGTCGGCGGCATAGCGCAGCACCAGCTTCATGCTGTGACGCCAGGCCGCAAATGAACGCGTGGCGCGCAGCAGATGACGCACATCGGTGATGTTGACCATCATGCCGCCCAGCACCGTGAATTCCTTCAGGGGATCGCGCAGCATGCGGAAGTCGCGGCCGAGCTTGCGGCCGTCGAACTCCAGCGGGTCGAGCGAGCGCCCGCCCATCGCGGCGCCGGGCAGGTCAGGGTAGTAATCGGGCGAGGCGGTGCGCGCGGCCAGGTCCAGGATGCCGCGCGACACCAGGTAATCCATCATGCGCGGTCCGGCTTCGAGGTAGGCGCGCTTCATGTCGTCGGGCGCCGCCGCACCCACGGTTTGTTCCAGATAGGTCCAGACCTTCTCGTAGCTGTCCGGATGGCCGGCGGCGTCCGTCTGCGCGTTCAGCGGTATCCACAGCGCGCCGCCGGAGATCGCGGTTGAGCCGCCGATGCGGCCGGTCTTTTCCACCAGCAGCACGTCCAGTCCTTCCTCGCGCGCCGTCAGGGCCGCGGCCATGCCGCCCGCGCCCGAGCCGACCACCAGCGCGTCGACTTCCTTGTCCCAAGTAATGCCTTCCATGCTGCCTATGCTCCCGATCCGCCCAGCGATTTGCCGCCGTCCACGAAGATGACCTGGCCGGTGATGAAGTCCATGTGCGGCGCGGCCAGGAAGGACACGGCATAGGCGATGTCTTGCGGCTGGCCGGCGCGGCCGGTGGGCTGCAGGGCCAGTTGGGCCGCAAGGCGTTCGGGCGTGAGGTTGCGCAAGAGCGGTGTATCGATGAGCCCGGGGGCGATGGCATTGACCAGGATGCCGCGCGGGGCCAGTTCCATGGCCGAGGCCCGCGTATAGCCGACCAAGGCCGCTTTCGAGGCCACGTAGTGCGGATGATTCTTTGCGCCCAGGTAGGCGCGCGAGGCGATGTTGACGATCTTGGCGCCCGGCGCCATGTCGCGCGCGGCCTCCTGCGTCAAGGTCGCCACCGCCAGCAGGTTGACGTCAAAGGCGCGGCGGTAGTCGGCGCTGCCCACTTCAAAGAACTTGCGTTCGTCGAACAGTCCTGCGTTGTTGACCAATGCGGCCAGCGGCGCGAGCGACCGGGCCAACGCGCGGGTGGCGGCTTCGTCCGTCAGGTCCACCACGCGGTGTTCCACGTCCAGCCCTTGCGCCCGTAGCGATTCGGCCTCTTTCGCGGCCAGTTCCGCGTTGCGGTCGGCCATCACAACGCGAAAGCCGTCGCGCGCCAGCCGTTCCACGATGGCAAGACCCATGCCGCTGGCGCCGCCCGTGACCAATGCCGTGCCCTGATTCATGATGTTTCCTCACACGGCCAGGTAGCCGCCGTCCACGGGCAGCACCACGCCGTTCACGTAGCTGGCCATGTCCGAGGCCAGGAAAAGAACCGGACCCACGATCTCGTCGGCCCGTCCCGCGCGCGCCATGGGGGCGCGCTGCATGTACCAATCCGTGCCCTGCGCCTGCGCGCGCTGGCCCGCCGTCATCTCGGTTTCCATCAGGCCGGGCGCCACGGCGTTCACGCGCACGCCGTGCGGCGCCAGGTCGCGCGCCAGCACCTCGGTGAACGAGCGCACGCCGCCCTTGGACACCACGTAGCCCGCGGTCGAGATGCTGCAGCCGTAGGCCACGATGGAGCACAGGTTGACGATGGCGCCGCGCGTGGCCTTCAACTGTTCGACGAAGGCGTGCGTGACGTTGAACGTGCCCTGCAGGTTCACGCTCATCAGGCGTTCCCAGATCTCGGGCGTCTTGGGATCGTCGAACGGGGCGCGCGCCGATATCCCGGCGTTGTTGATCAGGATGTCCAGATTGCCGTGTTCGGTGGCGGACCGTTGCGCAAAGTCGCGCACGGCGGCGGCATCCGTCACGTCCAGCACCGCGTCCGCGGCCTTGCCGCCCGCGGCGCGGATGGCCTGCACGGTGGCGGCGGCCAGTGCGGCGTCCACGTCGGCGACGATCACGGCCGCGCCTTGCCTGGCGAATCCCTGCGCGATGGCCGCGCCCAGGCCGCGGCCCGCGCCCGTGACGAGCACCCGCTTGTCTTGCATCGATATCATGGTCGGTCCTTTCGGCGCTTCAGGCGCCCAGATAGGCGCGCTGCACGCCTTCGTCGCTGGCGAGCGCGGCGGACTCGCCTTCCAGCGCGATCTCGCCGTTTTCGAGGATGTACGCGTAGCTGGACACCGACAGCGCAAGCTTCACGTTCTGCTCCACCAGCAGGATGGTGATGCCTTGCTCGCGGTTCAGCCGCAGCACGATGTCGAAGATCTGTTCGACCACCAGCGGCGACAGGCCCATGGACGGTTCGTCCAGCAGGATCATGCGCGGGCGCGCCATCATGGCGCGGCCCGTGGCCAGCATCTGCTGTTCGCCGCCGGACAGCGTCGCGGCCTTTTGTTCGTAGCGTTCGCGCAGGCGCGGGAAGGTGTCGCACACCATGTCCAGGTCCTGCCGCACCGCGCCCCGGTCGGTGCGCAGGTAGGCGCCCATCTCCAGGTTCTCGCGCACGCTCATGTCGCGGAAGATCTCGCGGCCCTCCGGCACCTGCACGATGCCGCGCCCGACGATGGCGTCCGCTGCCAGGCGGTGTATGGGTTCGCCCGCAAAGCGCACGCTGCCCGCGGTGGGCGCCACCAGGCGCGAGATCACGTTCAGCGTGGTGGACTTGCCCGCGCCGTTGGCGCCCAGCAGCGCCACGATGGCGCCCTGCGGCACTTTCAGCGATACGTCCTGCAGGGCGCGGATATTGCCGTAGGCGGCCGATACCGCGTCGACTTCAAGCAGATGATCAGCCACCGGCGGCTCCCTTGCCCAGATAGGCTTCAATGACCCGCGGGTTGCTGCGCACCTGAGCGGGCGTGCCTTCGGCGATCTTCTCGCCAAAGGACATGACGGTGATGCGATGCGAGATCGACATCACCAGCTGCATGACGTGTTCCACCAGCAGCACCGTGATGCCGTCGCGTTCGCACAGCTCCGTCAGCAGGCGGTCCAGCGTTTCGATTTCGCGGTTGCGCAGGCCGGCCGCGGGCTCGTCCAGCAACAGCAGCTTGGGCGATATGGCCAGGGCGCGCGCCAGCTCCAGCATCTTCTGGCGGCCGAAGTCCAGGCTGCACGCCGGCGTGTCCAGGAAGTCGGCCAGCCCGACGCGCTCCAGCAGGTGTTCGACGCGCTCGCGCGTCTGCGCGGCCGCGGGGCGCAGCAGCTTGCCTGGGCTATTGGCGCCATGCGCGTAGGTGCCCAGCAGCGCGTTTTCGCGCACGCTCAGCGCGCCGAACAGCTCCAGGTTCTGGAAGGTGCGCGCCACGCCCAGCGCCGCCATTTCGTGCGGCTTCTTGCGGGTGATGTCGGCGCCGTCGAACAAGATGCTGCCGCTGCTGGGACGGTAGTAGCGCGAGATGCAATTGAAGGTGGTGGACTTGCCCGCGCCGTTGGGTCCGATCAGCGCATGGATGCGGCCGCGCTCCACTTGCATGGACAGGCCGTTGATGGCGGTGAGGCCGCCGAACTTGACGGTCAGGCCTTGCACGTCCAGATAGGGATGGCTGCTCATGCGGCGCTCCTTTGGGTCGGTTTGGCCGCGGCCGGGCGCGTGGCGGAAGGCAAGGGCGCGGCCGGCGCCGGAGCCCGTCCGCGCGCGCCGCGGCCTGCGAACAGGCCCTTGGGCGCGAACATCATGAAGCCCATCAGGATGACGCCGTAGATGATTTCCTGGAACGACAACGCCTGGCGCAGCAGCTCGGAGATCAGGCCGAAGGCCAGCGCGCCCGCGATGGCACCGCGCACCGAACCGATGCCGCCGACCACCACCATCGTCAGGATCAGGATGGTGGTCTGGAAGCCCAGGCTCTCAGGGTGGATGAAGGAAGCGAAGGTCGTGTACATGCCGCCCGCGATGCCGGCGTAGGCCGCGGAAAGCGTGAAGGCCGTGCGCTTGATGGCGTTGACGTTCACGCCCATGGCCTGGGCCGCCACGTCGCTCTCGCGCACGGCGCGAAACGCCGAACCCAGCTGCGAACGGGACAGGGCGACGGTGGCCCACAGCAGCAGCGCGGCGATCAGCACCACGAAGGGATAGGCCTTCGCGTCCGACACCAGTTCATAGCCGAACAGCGTGGCCGGCGAGATCCGGAAGCCGTTCGAGCCATTGGTGACCGATTGCCAGTTCAGGAACACCCACTGCATCGCCTCGCCGAAGGCGAAGGTGGACAGCGCCAGGTAGATGTCGCGCATGCGCAGCGCCAGCGCGCCGATCACATAGCCCAGCGCGGCTGCCAGCAGCCCGCCCGCGATGATGGAAATGAAGAAGGGCGGATGCCACAGGTTGTTGATGAGGCCGGCGGTATAGATGCCCACGCCGTAGAAGGCCGCGTGCGAGAGCGCGAACTGCCCGGTTTCGCCGATGACCAGGTGCAGGCCCAGCGCCAGCACCACGAACACCATCAGCAGGTTCACCACATAGATGACATAGCCGCTGGCCGCGAAAGGCAGGATCGCCAGCACGATGGCCATCAGCGCCAGCAGCGCATGGTCGATTTTCTTGCTCATACTTTCTTCACCTGCAATTTGCCGCCCAGGAGCCCTTGCGGACGCAGCAGCAGCACGACCATGATGGCCACGAAGGGCGCGACCACGATGGCATTGGTAGAAATGAACAGCCCCACCAGGTTCTCGGCCACGCCGATCACGAAGCCGCCCACCACCGCTCCAGGCAGGCTGGTGATGCCGCCCACTATGGCCGCGGCGTAGGCCAGGATGGCGATGTGGCCGATGTCGGGCGTGATCAGGATCTTGGGCGTGATGAGCAGCGCCGCGACCGCCGATATCAAGCCGGCCAGGGCCCACACCAGCATGCGGATGCGGGTCAGGTTCACGCCCACCAGGCGGGCGGCCTTGGGATTCATGCCCACGGCGCGCATGGCGCGGCCGACCCGGGTATAGGTGAACATGCCGAACAGCAGCAGCATCACCGCCACTGCGACCGCGAAGATCACCAGGTCCAGCTGGGTCAGCACCGCGTCGCCGATGATGATGGCGTCGGTCGAGGCCAGCGGCGGCAGCGAGCGCGGCGTGTCGCCCAGGCCGGTCTGGCGCACCAGCCCCTTGAGCGCATAGGCCAGGCCCAGCGTGGCGATCACCATCTGCACGCCCACGCCCTTGGAGGCGATGACGCGTTCCATCACGACGCGCTGGAACAGGCCGGACAGGACGGCCACGGCGGCGAGCGTGATGGGAATGACGACGAGATAGGGCCAGCCCATCACCAGGGTGAGGAACAGGGCGATGTAGCCGCCGACCATGAAGATCTCGCCCTGGGCGAAATTGGGCACGTCGGTGGTCTTGAAAATGATGACTACGGCGACCGCCAGCAGCGCGTACACGCTGCCCGTCACCAGTCCCGACAGCACCCCCTGCTGCAGGAACAGCCAGATATCGGCAAAGCTCATGATGTTCTCCGGCAGCCCGCGCGCTGCTGCGCCAACGCGCGGGCCAGGCCCATGGCGGGCCGCTGGTTTACTTCTGGTACTGCCAGACGCTCTTGAAGGCGCCAGGCACGAGCGACATGTTGGTGCCGTCGAACTTGATGTAGATGGCGGATTCCTGCGCCGCGCGGTCGTTCGGGCCGAATTCGATCGGACCGGCCATGACGCCGGAGTCGAACTTCATGGTTTCCAGCGCCTGCAGCACCTTCTCGCGGGTGGGTTGGGGGCCGGCGGCCTTGAGCGCGTTGACCACCGCCATCGCGGGCGGCAGGCCGTAAGGCATGTAGGTCTGCGGATGTCCCGGCTTGGCGGCCAGGTCGGGGTAGGCCTGCTTGTACATGTCATACACCCAGGTCAGCTTGGCGCCGCCCGGCACGTCGGACAGCACTTCCTGGATGTAGACGTTCTTGAAGGCGTCCTTGTTGCCCACGTTCTCGACCAGCTGCTTCAGGTCGGCGGTGCCGTTCACCGCCAGGACGATGGGCTTGTTCCAGCCCAGTTCCTGCGCCTTCTTGATGATGAGCGCGGCGGGGCGGGCGTAGGTCGTCAGCAGCAGCACGTCGGCGTTGGCGGCGCGGATCTTCAGCATGGGCGCGGTCACGTCGGTGATGTTCGGGTTCACCGACTGGACTTGCAGCGATGGGTCGCCCAGCTGCTTGACCTGGGCCTGCGCGGCTTCCAGGTTCCAGCCGCCGTAGGCGTCGTCATGGTTGATGTAGCCGATCTTCTTGGCCTTCAGGTGCTCGGCGGCGAACTGCACCATCGAGCCGCCCACGGCATGCTGGGAAATGGAGAAGGCGCCATAGATGTACTTGGACGGCGGATACAGCGCGCCGTCGCCCGAGGCGTTGAGCATGACCAGCGGCACCTTCTCGCGCTCCACGTATTCACGCGAGGCCACCACCGCGGCCGAGCAGGAGCCGCCGTTCAGCAGGAACACCTTGTCCTGCTCGTTCAGCTTCTTCACCGCGGCGACCAGGTCGTTGGCGTTGCAGCGGTCGTCCTCGATCACCAGTTCGATCTGGCGGCCGTGCACGCCGCCTTCCTTGTTGACCTTGGCGTACCACATCTTGGCGGCGTTCAGCACGTCAAAGCCGTAGGCCATGCCGCTGCCGGACAGGGGCGCGAACAGACCGATCTTGATGGTCTTGTCGGTGATGCCCGGTTCCTGCTGGGCCTGCGCGCCCGTGCTCAGCGCCCATGCGCATAGCGCGGCGGCGGCTGCGTAGCGACTGCTTTTCTTCATCTTTGTCTCCCGTTCTTTTTTGATGCGCGCCTTTGTTTGGGTGGGGCGCTTTGCTGCGTTGCCGGCCTGGCCGCCGGAATGCCTTACTGCATGCGGTAGCCGCCGTTGACGTCGATGACGCTGCCGGTGATGTAGCCGGCTTCCTCCGACGCCAGGAAGCGCACGGCGGCGGCCACGTCGTCCACGGTGCCGATGCGGCCCAGCGGAATGGCTTGCGCGGCGGCAGCGAGCGCGCCGCTGCTGGTGACGGTGCTGCGCAGCATGTCGGTGTCGATGAGGCCCGGCGCGATGCCGTTGACCGTGACGCCCAGATGAGCGGATTCGCGCGCCATGGCCTTGGTCAGGCCCAGCACCGCGGACTTGGCCGCGATGTATGAGGCGCTGGAGCGGTAGCCGCCCAACTGTGCCGCAACCGAGGTGAACGTGACGATGCGGCCATGCGCCAGCGGCGCGGCCTCGCGCCGGCGCAGGTAGGCGCGGCCGCACAGGAACACGCCGCGGGCGTTCACGGCGAAGCTGCGTTCCCAGATGTCCAGCGAGGTGTCCTTGATGAGCGGACGTTCGCCGTTTTCCTGGAACAGCAGCAGGCCGGCGGCGCTGACGAGCACGGCGATGGGGCCATGCTGCGCTTCGATCTGTTCGAACGCGTTCTCGACCGAGGACTCGTCGCTGACGTCGAAGGCGTGCGACGCGTGCGGCGCGCCCAGTTCGTCGGCCACGCGGCGGGCGCGCCCGGCGTCCACGTCCGAGACCACGACGCGCAAGCCGGCGCTGGCCAGTTCCTGGCAGATGCGGGCGCCTATGCCGCCGCCGCCGCCCGTGACGAGCGCAAGACGGGGAGCCGGGCCCGTGCCGGCCGGCGTGGATACATTGGACATTTTGTCTCCTGGTGGCGTGCTGTCCGCCTGGGGCGCGACCGAGCCGCTGGTTTGAATTTTTTGCGATTATGTATACATGGGTGGGTGTCAGGTATAGGTGATTACCCGAGGTGTTGCTTGATATACATCGTGTTTTAAGGAGATTCTCCGAAAACCCATGCGGTGCCTGGCGCCCCTATGTATTCTTCATGTATACAATGCGGCTATGGACACGCTATCTCAACACGTTACCGACACGCTGCGGGACTGGGTGCTGCACGGCAAGTTCAGCCCCGGCGCCCGCCTGGAAGAAATCCCGCTGGCGGAAAAACTGGGGGTGTCGCGCACGCCGGTGCGCGCGGCGCTGGCGACGCTGGGCAATGAAGGTCTGCTGGAGCATCTGCCCAAGCGCGGCTACACGGTGCGCGCTTATGACATCGGCGAAATCGTGGCGGCCTATGAGGTGCGGGCGGCGCTGGAAGGGCTGGCCTGCCGCCAGGCGGCCTTGCGCGGGCTATCGAACGATGCCGTGGCGGTGCTGAAGAATTGCCTGGACGAAGGCGACCGGATACTGGGCAAGGGCGTGTTGCTGGCCGAGGACCATCTGCCGTACCAGCAGGTGAACATCACCTTGCACAACGGCATCCTGGAAGCGGCGGGCAACCCCTGGGTGCGGCGCTTCGCGACGCAGGCGCAGGCGATTCCCTACGCCTCGGACCGGATCATCCTGTGGGAAGACCACGGCATCATCCTGCGGTCGCATGACGACCATCACCGCATCGTCAATGCGATCATCGCCCGCGACGGTGCGCGGGCCGAGGATCTGATGCGCGAACACGTGTACTACGCGGGCATCATCCTGAAGAACAACTACGAAAGGCTGGCGCAGGCGTACCGGGTGTAAGGCACGCCCGCGCTCCAACCTCAGGCCGCGGCCGCAGGCGCCTCGAGGCAGGGATTGAATTCGCCGGTGGCGGGGTCGCGCAGGTACAGCAGGCCGGTGGCCACGCCGAAGTAGGTGCCGTGCAGTTCCAGTTCGCCCTTTTCCACGCGGCGGCGGATGGACGGGAAGGTCATCAGGTTGTTCAGGCTGTGCTCGACCACGGCCAGTTCCAGACGCTTCAGGTTGGCCTGGCGGTCGCCGGTGCCGGGGCCCAGGCGTTCGGCCACGGGCTCGATCTGCGACATCCACTTGCCGATGAAATCGCCCTTGGTCAGCGGCTTGGCGTCGTCGAAGAAGGAGCGGATGCCGCCGCAGGAGGCATGGCCCAGCACCACGATGTGCTTGACGTTCAGGCCGTTGACCGCGAATTCGATCGCGGCGCTGGTGCCGTGGTACGAGGATTCCGAGTCAGGGTCACAGGGCGGGACCAGGTTCGCCACGTTGCGCACGACGAACATCTCGCCGGGGCCGGCATCGAAGATGACTTCGGGCGACACGCGGGAGTCGCAGCACCCGATGATCAGGATTTCCGGGTTTTGTCCCGATTCGGCCAGCTTCTGGTATCGGCTGCTTTCCGAAGGGAAACGGCCCCCCAGGAAAGATTGATAGCCTTCGGTAAGTCTTTTTGGAAACATGATCTTTTCTTCCTCGTAGCTGGAGCCAGGCGTGCTGGCGTGTCGGCGCACGCAACAAGGGGCTTCGTGTGGAAGCCCCTTTTATTGAGTCGACAAACCGAATTTTCCCATATTTGACCTTGCGCCACGCTGTCTAGACCCTGAAGTAATCAGGGTTTTTTTTGGCAGGCGGGCCGTAACGGGCGTCTAGCGGGCGCCTAGCGGGCGTCGACGTCCAGCGCGGTGACGCGGGTGAATTGCAGCGGCGTGACGGCCCGGATCTGCTTGATCTGGCCGGGCGCCAGCGGGCCGATGACGTCGTCGCGCACGCGGCCGATCTCGCGGTCCTGCGCGTCGTACAGCACGAAGGTCAGCATGGCGCTGTTGATGTGCCGCGCCGACTGGTTGGACAGCAGCCCGGTGATGGCCGACACGTTCTGGTTGACGTCGCGCACGGCCTGGACGTTGCCCAGCGTGACGCCGTAGACCAGGCTCTGCGCGCCGGCGGCGCCGGACAGGCCGGCAAGCAGCGCGAACCAGGCAAGGGCAAGTTTCATCATGGTCTCCTGTGCAGCCGCGGAGTCGGATGCCGTTCGGGTCCGCAGGGCGGTCAATGCCTCCTCTACCTTGGGGGCATGCTTATCTCACACCTTTCCCGCCATGTACGCAACGGGGCAAAGGGATGAATGGGTAACAGGGTGCTTGGATTGGTCGCAAATTCGCCTGCGTGGGGGCATGTCCACGGGGGAAGCCTGCGGCGGTTTCAGGGGCGTGTAAGGCCTTGGCGATTCTTGACTTTCCGCACTCTTGCGCAGGGTTCGGGTTTGTTCGATCATGACCGGGCCGGCGATTGGGCCGGCGGATCGTGCGGCCCGCCTTTGCGACTGAGTCCAGGCGCGCGGGCGCCAAGGGAGGAATCCATGCTTTCCCGTACCAGCCAGTTGGCCTCGGCCTTTCTGTTGACCGCTTGTTTCGCCGGCGCAGCCCTTGCCCAGACGCCCGCAGCTCCCGCCACCGCCAAGACGCCTACGCCGCAGCAGCAGCGCATGGCCGACTGCAACAAGTCCGCCGAAGGCAAGAAGGGCGATGACCGCAAAGCCTACATGAGCAGCTGCCTGAAGGGCGAAACCGCCGCGCCCGCCAAGGAACTCACGCCGCAGCAGCAGAAGATGAAGGACTGCAACGCCAAGGCCACCTCGCAGCAACTGACCGGCGACAAGCGCAAGACCTTCATGAGCACCTGCCTGAAAGGCTAGCGCCGACGCAACACGGCATGTCGCGAAGAAAAATCGCCAGCCCCTGAAACGGGCCGGCGATTTTTTTTGGCATGAGGCGCCTCTCAGCCGCCGGAACGTCCCGGCCCCTGCAAGCGCCCCAGCACGCTTTCCAGCGCCAGTCCGACCGCCAGCACCTTGCGGTCCTCGCCTGGCAGCCCGTCGACTTCCAATCCCACCGGCAGTCCGTCCGCTGACAGGCCGGCGGGCACGCTCAGTCCCGGCAGGCAGGCGTTGCTGCCCGGATCGACATTGCGCGCCAGGCGGCCGAAGCTCTCGAAGCTGCTGGCTTCGGGCGTGGCGGCCAGCGGCGGGATCGGCACCGTGGGAAACAGCAGGCCGTCCAGCGCATGGTCCTGGAATGCGCGGCGGTACACGCCGATGAGCTCGTCGCGGTGCGTCGCCATGGCGCGTTCATAAAGCGGCTGCAGCGGCAGCGCCTCGCCCGTGGGCAGGGGCAGCACGCCAGGCACGATCAGGCCGTCGAAAATTCCTTTGACGTCCGGGCTGGAGATCTGCGCCACCACCTGTTCGAAGCTGAGGCCGGTGCCGTAGCGGCTGAGATAGTCCGTCAGGTCGCCCTTCTGCTCGTACAGGCAGACCGGCATGCCGACTGCGGCGTTGCTGGCTTCCAGGCCCGGCATGTCCAGTTCGACCAGTTGCACGCCGGCCGCGCGCAGCTTGGCCAGCGCGGCATCCATGACGGCCTGCACCTGCGGGTCCAGGTCCTTCCAGAAGTAGTCGCACAGGCCCAGGCGCATGCCGGCAGGCGGCAGGGCGGACAAGGGCTGGCGGTCGCCCGTCAGCACCGCGTCCAGCAGCACGATGTCGTCCATGCTGTTGGCAATGGGTCCAGGCGTGTCACGGGTGTGCGAGATCGGCGTGATGCCGGCGCCGTCGTAGCGGCCCACCGACGGGCGAAAGCCCACCGCGCCGTTCACCGCCGCAGGCAGGCGCACCGAGGCGCCCGTGTCCGTGCCCAGCGCGGCCGGCGTCAGGCGCGCGCCCACCGCCGCGCCGCTGCCCGAGGACGAGCCGCCGGCGATCAGGCGCGCGTCATAGGCGTTGCGGGTGCCCTCGCCGTGCGCGCCGGGAAAGGCGGTGTTGTAGCCCGACACGCCAAAGGCCAGTTCGTGCATATTGGTCTTGCCCACGATGACGGCGCCCGCCTCGCGCAGGCGCCGCACCACCGGCGCGTCCTCGGTCGGACGGAAATGCTTCAAGGCCGGCGTGCCGGCCGTGTTGGGCAGGCCGGCAACGTGGATGTTGTCCTTGATGGCGATGGGCACGCCGGCCAGCGGCTGCGCGGCCTGCTCCGCCTGGCCGCGCGCGGCATCCCGGGTGCGGGCCTGGGCCAGCGCGCCTGCGCGGTCCACGGTGATGAAGGCGTTGAGATCGGCGCGCGCCTCGATGCGGTCCAGGCAGGCCTGGGTCAGCGCAACGCTGGTGAGGCGGCCCTGCCGGATAAGGGCCGCGGCCTCGGTGACGGTCAGGTCCGCAGGGGGCGCGGCGGGCAATGGCTGTTTGGACGTATCGGACATGACGCTTCCTTACCTGTGCGGGATTCTGTCGAACCCGTACCTATACAGGGGGAAGCGGGCGCTGTCGAGCAGGTCCCGCCGCCGCGCCAGGAATCAGCCCGGCTTCCTCACCACGATGGTCGCCGTGTCGCTGGTGAAGGAAGCGTCGTCCTGCACGTCGAAGTGCGCGCGCACCACGTCCGGCGCGATGCCGAACATATGGCGCAGGGCCGCCACCAGCGTGTCCGGCGTGCGCATGCGCACGACCCAGGACTGGAACTCCAGCGGCAGGCGGCGCGGCGTCAGGCCCTGCAGGGTGAAGCCGGCCTCGGTCAGCATGCGGGTCCACTCGGCGACCGAGTAGTCGCGCACGTGCGAGGTGTCGCGCAGCACTTCGATGGTCTGCAGCCAGGTATCCAGCAGCGGTTCGCCCGGCGACACCACATCGGCGAACACGGCGATGCCGCCCGGCTTCAGCACCCGGAAGGCTTCGCGCAGGCCGCGCCCGGCGTCCTGCCAGTGGTGGGTGGAATAGCGCGACATCACCAGGTCGAACTCGCCGTCGCCGAAGGGCAGGTACTCCGCCTTGCCCTGGCGGGTGGCCAGATTGGCCAGCCCGCGCTTGGCGGCCTCGCCGGCGACCACGTCCAGCATCTGCTGCGACAGGTCGTAGGCGGTGACGTGTTTGACTTGCGGCGCCACGTGAAAGCTCACGTGGCCGCCGCCACAGCCCAGGTCCAGCAGCCGGGCTTCGGGATGCTGCGCGGCGATGTCGGCCATCTGCAGCAGGTCTTCACCCTGGGCGTGTACGGCGCTGGTCAGATAGGCGGTCGCGCGCGGGCTGAATTGGCGGTCGACGGCGGCGTCATGGGTACTGGCGGTCATGGGAATCCTTGGGTGGCTGGGGCCGGTACGGGGGTGGAAAGCAGGTGGAAGCGGCGGCCCAGGCGCTAAGATAGGCGGCTGTCCATACACGTACAAGTCCATTGCTCATCCTGGTATGACTACTTCCCCCCAGGCCGGCGCCGCCGGCCACGAAGGCTCGCCCCTGCGCCGCCAGGCGCTGGGCGAATTCGTGCGCAGCGCCCGCTCCCGCATCACGCCCCAGATGGCCGGCCTGCCCGAAGGCATGCGCCGCCGCACCCCCGGATTGCGGCGCGAGGAAGTGGCCCAGCTTTGCGGCATCAGCGTCACCTGGTACACCTGGATCGAGCAGGGGCGGGAAGTGTCGGTATCGCCTTCGGTCTGGTCGCGCATCGCGGGCGTGCTGCAACTGGCCCGCGCCGAACGCGCCTATCTGTTCGACCTGGCCGACTGCGCCGATCCGCAGCACGGCCGCGACGACGCCGGCGCGCCAGGTCCCTTGCAGGAATGCGTGAACGCGATCAACGCCCCCGCCTACGTGCTGGACCGGGCCTGGAACGTGCTGGCCTACAACGAGCCCCTGCGCGACCTGTTCGACAACTGGCCGGCGCGCGATGCCGAACCGAATCTGCTGCGCTACATCTTCCTGGACCCCGCCGCGCGCGAACTGGTGGTGGATTGGGACCAGCGCGCCCGCCGCGTGGTGGCGGAATTCCGCGCCGACGCCGGCGCTCACCTGGACGAGCCGGCCGTGCTGGCGCTCCTGGACAACCTGAACCGGCAAAGCCCGGTGTTCGCCCACTGGTGGACGCGCCATGCGGTGGTCGAGCGTGAAGGCGGCCTGCGCGAATTCCAGCATCCGGGCCGCGGCAAGCTGGCCTACCAGCAGATCACGTTCCGGCTGGCGACGCATCCGGACCTGAAGCTGGTGATGTTGTTGGGCGGGGGCGCGTAGCCCTGAAAGATCAGCCCTTGAACAGGCTGTCCTGCATCCCGGCGTCGACCAGCCCCTGCAGCAGTTTTTTCACCGGTGCAGGTAGCGCCATCGACGGCAGTTCGTCCGCCGGCACCCAGCGCTCCGGCTTTGCGGATTCGCGCAGCCCGGCCGCGCGCACCGGCACCAGCCAGGGCCGGATGTGCAGGCGGTAGTGCGTGAAGGTGTGGGCGAAGGCCGCCAGCTCGAAGCGCTGTTCGGGCTCCAGGCCCAGCGCGCGGGAAGCGCTGTCGGGGTCTTGCGACACGTCGAATTCGGGCAAGCTCCACAGTCCGCCCCAGATGCCGGGTTCGGGCCGTTGCTGCAGCAGGAAGGCGCCTTGATGCCGCAGGACCAGCATACAGGTCTCGCGTTCGGGGATCGCCTTGCGCGCCTTGGGCGTGGGCAGTTCGGCCTGGCGGCCTTCGCGTTTGGCCACGCAGCTGTCCGCCACGGGGCAGGCCTCGCAGGCAGGCTTGCCGCGCGTGCATAGCGTGGCGCCCAGGTCCATCAGTCCCTGCGTGTAGGCGGCCATGTCCAGGCCGGGCGCGGCTTCGACCTGCGCATCTGCCAGCGCCCACAGCTTCTGTTCGACTTCACGCTTGGTCGGGTCCCCGGCGATGCCGAAGTGCCGCGTGAACACGCGCTTGACGTTGCCGTCCAGGATGGGCGAGCGCTCGCCGTAGGCGAACGCGGCGATGGCGGCGGCGGTGGAGCGGCCGATACCCGGCAGCGTGGCGATGGCTTGCGCCGTGGGCGGGAAACGTCCGCCCCAGTCGCGCGCGATTTCTTGCGCGCAGCGGTGCAGGTTGCGGGCGCGGGCGTAGTAGCCCAGTCCGGCCCAGTAGGGCATTACGTCTTCCTGCGCGGCCGCCGCCAGCGCGGCCACGTCCGGAAAGCGCTGCAGGAAGCGTTCGTAATAGGGGATGACCGTCGCCACCTGCGTCTGCTGCAGCATGATCTCGGAAAGCCAGATGCGGTAGGGATCCCGGGTGTTTTGCCAGGGGAGATCGTGGCGGCCGTGACGGCGCTGCCAGTCGACGATACGAGGGGCGAAGTCCATGGCGGCAATTATCGCATCGCCCTATTGCCCGGGGTGGGGCTAGCGGTTACAAACAATGGAAACAGAAGCGCGCCAGCGCCCGCAATTCACGTCCCTTGCTCGCCCGCGTGCGCTTCAAGAGGGTGTCGCGCGTCGCCGGCCGGGGTTCCTGGATCCCTTGGAGTCGACATGAACGCTCCTGCTTCGCCTGCCTTGCGTGCCGCGCTTGAATCCGTCCAGCTGGACGACAAGTACACCCTGGAATCCGGGCGCGCCTGGATGAGCGGCATCCATGCCCTGGTCCGCCTGCCCATGATGCAACGCGTGCGCGATGCGCGCGCCGGCCTGAATACGGCGGGCTTCGTGTCTGGTTATCGCGGTTCTCCGCTGGGCGGCGTGGACCAGAACATGTGGAAGGCGGCCAAGTACCTGAAGGCCCATCACGTCGAGTTCCAGCCCGGCATCAACGAAGACCTGGCCGCCACCGCGGTGTGGGGCTCGCAGCAGGTCAACCTGTTCCCGGGCGCCAAGTACGACGGCGTGTTCGGCATGTGGTACGGCAAGGGGCCTGGCGTGGACCGCTGCGGCGACGTCTTCAAGCACGCCAACGCCGCCGGCACCTCGCGCCATGGCGGCGTGCTGGTGGTGGCGGGCGACGACCACCCCGCCAAGTCCTCGACCCTGCCGCACCAGAGCGACCACATCCTCAAGGCCTGCATGATCCCTGCGCTGTTTCCGTCCAGCGTGCAGGAAGTGCTGGACTACGGCCTGCATGGCTGGGCGATGAGCCGCTACGCGGGCGTCTGGGTGGGCATGAAGTGCATCACCGATATCGTCGAAGTCTCGGCTTCCGTGGACGTGGATCCCCATCGCGTGGAGATACTGCTGCCGCAGGACTTCCTGCTGCCGGCCGACGGCCTGAACATCAGGCTGCCCGACACGCCGCTGCAGCAGGAGGCCCGCCTGCTGGACTACAAGCTCTATGCCGCGCTGGCCTATGCCCGCGCCAACAAGCTCAACCGCGAACTCTGGCATGTGCCGCAGCGCGATGCGCGCTTCGGCATCATGACCTCGGGCAAGGCATATCTGGACACGCGCCAGGCGCTGTCCGACCTGGGGCTGTCCGAGACCGTATGCCAGCGCATCGGCCTGCGGCTGTTCAAGGTCGGCATGGTCTGGCCGCTGGAGTCCACCGGCATGCAGCATTTCGCCGAAGGCCTGGACGAGATCCTTGTGGTCGAGGAAAAGCGCCAGGTGCTGGAGTACCAGCTGAAGGAAGAACTGTTCAGCTGGATCGGCAGCGGCAAGAAGATTCCGCGCGTGGTCGGCAAGTTCGACGACAAGGACGGCGGCGAATGGTCGGTGCCGCAAGGCAACTGGCTGCTGCCGGCGCATTATGAGTTCTCGCCCGCCATGGTCGCGCGCGCCATCGCCGCGCGCCTGTTGCGCTTCGAACTGCCCGAGGACGTGCGCGCCGGCATCGAGGCGCGCCTGGCTTTCATCAGCGGCCGCGAACAGGCGCTGGCGCGCCCGCGCGTGGTCGAAGAGCGCAAGCCCTGGTTCTGTTCGGGCTGTCCGCACAACACCTCGACCCGCCTGCCGGAAGGCTCGCGCGGGATGGCAGGCATAGGCTGCCACTACATGGTCCGCTGGATGGACCGCAGCACCGATGTCTTTACGCAGATGGGCGGCGAGGGCGTGCCCTGGGTGGGCCAGGCCCCGTTCACCGATGAAAAACACGTGTTCGCCAACCTGGGCGACGGCACCTACTTCCATTCGGGCTTGCTGGCCATACGCGCGGCGGTGGCGGCCAAGGTGCCCATCACCTACAAGATCCTGTTCAACGACGCGGTGGCGATGACGGGCGGGCAACCGGTGGACGGACCCTTGAGCGTGCCCATGATCAGCAGCCAGGTGGCGGCCGAGGGCATCGAGAAAATCATCGTCGTCACCGACGATCCCGACAAGTACAAGCATGTCGAGGGGTTGGCGCCCGGCGTGCCGGTACGGCACCGCGACGAGCTCGACGCGGTCATGCGCGAATTGCGCGAGCATCCCGCGGTATCGGTGCTGATCTATGACCAGACCTGCGCCACCGAGAAGCGGCGCCGCCGCAAGCGCAATGCCTACCCGGACCCGGCCCGCCGCGTGCTCATCAACGAACGCGTGTGCGAAGGTTGCGGCGATTGTTCACAGAAATCGCACTGCCTGTCGGTGGAACCCCTGGACACCGAGTTCGGCCGCAAGCGCACGATCAACCAGTCCAGCTGCAACAAGGATTTCTCCTGTCTGAAGGGCTTTTGCCCCAGCTTCGTGACGGTGGAAGGCGGCAAGCTCAAGAAGCCGGGCGCGCTGGCGCAGGACGGCGCCATCGATGACGACGTGCCGCAGCCGGCAGCGCGCGAACTGCATCAGCCCTATGGCGTCTTCATCGCCGGCGTGGGCGGCACCGGCGTGGTCACCATAGGCCAGCTGCTGGGCATGGCCGCGCACCTGGAAGGCAAGGGCTGTTCGGTGCTGGACATGGCGGGCCTGGCGCAGAAGGGCGGCGCGGTGTACTCGCACGTGGTGCTGGCGCAGACGCCGGACCGCCTGCTGAATACGCGGGTCGCCATGGGCGAGGCCGACCTGCTGCTGGCAGGCGACCTGGTGGTGGCCACCAGCGCCGAATCCATGGCGCGGGTGAATCCCGACCGCACCCGCGTGCTGCTCAACAGCGACACCGCGCCGACCGCGTCCTTCGTCAGCAATCCGGACTGGACGCTGCCGGGCGCCAACCTGACCGCCGACCTGGCGTCCGCCTGCGGCAAGGAGCACCTGGCCACTGTCGATGCCGCCGCATTGGCCCTGGGCCTGCTGGGCGATGCGATCTACTCCAATCCGCTGATGATGGGCTACGCCTACCAGAAGGGCTGGATCCCGCTGTCGCAGCAGGCGCTCTTGCGCGCCATCGAACTGAACGGCCAGCAGGTGCCGAACAACCTCGCCGCCTTCGCCTGGGGCCGCCGCGCCGCGCATGACCTGGCGGACGTGAAGCGCCTGATCGCCAACGGCGGCGCGCCGTCGCGGCCGGAGGGCATCATCGAGCTCAAGCGTCCGCGCGCCGACAAGCCTGTGTTGGAACTGAAGAAGCCGACGGGCGAGCTGGAGCGGGTGGTGGCGGTGCGCAAGGCGTTCCTGACCGACTACCAGAACCAGGCTTACGCCCTGCAATACACCGAACTGGTGGACAAGGTGGCGCGCGCCGAGCGCGAGGCCACGGGCACCAACCGGCTGGCGCTGGCGGTGGCGCGCTACTACTTCAAGCTGATGGCCTACAAGGACGAATACGAAGTCGCGCGGCTGTATTCGGACGGCGAGTTTCTCAAGCGGGTGCAAGCGCAGTTCGAAGGCGACTGGAAGCTGCGTTTCCACCTGGCGCCGCCGCTGTTCGCGCGGCGCGACAAGGACGGCCACCTGATCAAGCGCAGCTATGGCCCGGGGATGTTGCGCGTGTTCCGGGTGCTGGCGCGGATGCGCAGATTGCGCGGCACGAGACTGGACCCGTTTGGCTACACGGCCGAGCGCCGCGCCGAACGTGAACTGATCCGCGAGTACCGGGAGACGATCACGGCGATCCTGTCGAAGCTGAATCGCGGGAACCTGGACCGTGCAGTGGCGCTGGCGAGTTTGCCCGAGGACATCCGGGGGTATGGCCACGTGAAGGAGGCCGCGATGGAGAGCGTGGCTGCGCGCAGGGAGGCGTTGCTGAAGGACTTCAGTGCGACGGTGGTTTCCATTGGAGGAGCGCGGGTGGCCTGAGTCATTCCATCCCCGTCACTCCATCCCCGTCACTCCATCACCCGCCGCGTCTCGCGCGGCAGTTCCCCGAAACGTTCCCGGTAATACTCCGAGAACCTCCCCAGATGTCCGAACCCCACGCCCAGCGCCACTTCCGTGACGCTGGCGCCTGCCTGCGTGCGCAACCGGTTTCTGGCTTCGTCCAGCCGCAGCGCCCGCAGCGCGTTCATGGGCGTGGTGTTGCGGTGTTCCTGGAACAGGCGCGTCAGCGCGCTGGCGCTGGCGCCGGCATGGCGGGCAATGTCAGCCAGGGTCAGCGGGACGGCGAGGTGGTCGCGCATATAGGATTCCGCCGCGCTCAGGCGGCGCGGGACAGCGGGGGCGATGCCGGCATGCGCCTGCCAGCTGTTGGGCTGGTTGTAGAGCAGGTGCAGCACCAGCGTGTCTTCCAGGTGCTCCAGCCAGGCCGCGGGCGGGCGGGGAGCGCCGTCATCCAGGGTGGGCAGCAGGTGGATCAGGCTTTCGACCATGCTGCGCCAGACGGCGCCGACCGGGTTGTCCAGGCGCAGGGCGGGGCTGAAGTCCAGCGGCCGGGTGGCGGCCTCGCCGAAGGCGCGCAGCCCGATGGCTTCGAGCTTGCCGCGAGGGATCTTGAGCAGCAGCTGTTCGCAGCCGGCTTCCCAATGCAGTTTCAGCGGGCGGTTGGGGGCGATGACGGCGGCGCAATCGGGGTCGGCGTCGACGCGGTCGTTGCCGCATTCGATACAGGCGCGGCCGCTCAGGGGGACCTGGACCAGCATGAAATCCTGCAGGCGGTCGGGTTCGATGTGGACTTCGGCGCCGTAGCGCAACGTACAGACCGTCAGCGAACCGAAGCGGCCCCGGTTCAGCTCGGCATCGACGCGGCCGCCTTTCCAGGTGAGACGGTGCTCTTTCAGGGCTTCGGAGACGAGGGTGCGCGTCTCGTCCTGCTGGGTGGAGCTGAAGACGCGCCGCTTGAACAGGGGCGCAAGCGTGAGTCGGGACCAGCCGTGCATGGATGCCTCCGGGACGGGAACGCTCCCGTGTCATTGGCGAGGGTACTTTAAACGTCAAGGACTTGGAATTAAGTGATTCCCGGATAAGGCTGACGGAATCCGGATAGAGCGGCTCCCTGGGGCAGCCTAATCTAGCCGGCAGGCCCTTCGCGTGTTGGTTGGAGGGCGCCGCCGCGGCGCGTAAGCTGGCGGCGTTGTTCGGCAGCATGCGTTAACCGACGGCAGACGGGTTCTGTCAGCTTTCCGCCGGCCAGGCCGGGCGGGAAAAACGGGGTGGCTCATGAATCAAAAGCTATGGAGCCGGCGCGCGCTGGCTGCGCTGGTGTGCATGACGGCGGCGGCGAGCGCCGTGGCGGCGGACAAGGTCAAGGTCGGCTTGCTGACCACGTTGTCGGGGCCGGGCGCGGCGCTGGGCAACGAGATCCGCGATGGCTTCAATCTGGCGCTGCAGCATACCGGCGGCAAGCTGGGCGGACTGCCGGCCGAAGTGGTGGTGGCGGACGACCAGCAGAAGGCGGACACCGGCCGCCAGGCGGTGGAGCGGCTGTTGAAGCGCGACCGCGTGAACGTCATGACGGGCATTGTGTTCTCGAACGTGCTGCTGCCGGTGATGCCGGCCATCCTGCAATCGGGGACCATCTACCTCAGCACCAATACGGGCCCCGAGAACTATGCGGGCGCGGGCTGTAATCCGAATTTCTTCGCGGTGGCGTGGCAGAACGAGGACATCCCGGCCGCGATGGGCAAATACGCCACCGACCAGGGCTACAAGAGCGTGGCGCTGATCGCGCCGGACTATCCGGGCGGGCGCGAATCGCTCAACGGCTTCAAGCGCCTGTACAAGGGCGGCCTGTCCGAAGAGATCTACACCCAGCTCGGGCAGCTGGACTATGGCGTGGAGATCACGCGCCTGCGCGCCAGCAAGCCGGACGCGGTGTTCTTCTTCCTGCCCGGCGGCATGGGCGTGAACTTCATCAAGCAGTTCAACGGCGCCGGCCTGTCCAAGGAGATCGCGCTGCTGGCGCCGGGCTTTTCGGGCGACGAGGACACCATCGCGGCGGTGGGCGCGCCCATCGAGGGCATGCGCAATACCTCGCAGTGGGCATCGGACCTGGACAACCCGGCCAACCGCAAGTTCGTCGAGGATTTCCGGAAGACCTACAACCGCAGCCCCACGCTGTATGCCTCGCAGGGCTATGACGCGGCCATGCTGCTGGATAGCGCGGTGCGCCAGACCGGCGGCAAGCTGGAGGCGGATGCGCTGCGTCCGGCGCTGAGGCGCGCGGATTTCAAGTCGGTGCGCGGCGATTTCAAATTCAACCGCAACCAGTATCCGGTGCAGAACTATTACCTGCGCATCGTCGAGGCGGGGGCGGGGGGCAAGTTGTCCAATAAGCTGTCGGGCACGGTGCTGACCCAGTACCAGGACCCTTTCGCCGCAGCCTGCCAGATGAAGTAGGGCGGACATCCGCAACAAGGAGATACGTATGACCCAGAACATCACGACGCGCGAAGTGACGGTGGCCTCGCATGACGGCAAGTCCTTCGGCGCCTATCTGGCCGTGCCGGCGTCCGGGCACGGCCCGGGCCTGGTGCTGTGCCAGGAGATCTTCGGCGTGAACGACTTCATGCGCCGCGCGGCGCAGCTGCTGGCCGAGGAAGGTTATGTGGTGCTGGTGCCGGACCTGTTCTGGCGTCAGCAGCCGGGCATCCAGCTGACCGACGGCCCGGCCGACATGCCGCGCGCCTTCGAGCTCTACCAGAAATTCGACGTGGAGCTGGGCCTGAAGGACATCGCTTCCACCATCGCCGCGCTGCGCGGGCTGTCCGAGCAGCAGGGCGGAGTCGGCGTGCTGGGCTATTGCCTGGGCGGAAAATTGGCCTACCTGGCCGCCTGCCGCACCGACGTGGATGTGGCCATCGGCTACTACGGCGTGGGTATCGAGAACAGCCTGGACGAAGCGTCGCAACTGCGCGGCCGCCTGGTGCTGCACATCGCCGAGCAGGACGGCTTCTGTCCGCCCGAGGCGCGCCAGCGCATCCTGGAGGCGCTGGGCAACAAGCCCGGGGTGCAGATCTACGTCTATCCGGGCATGGACCATGCGTTCGCACGCACGGGCGGCGACCATTACGACAAGCCGTCGGCGCTGATGGCACACCAGCGCAGCATGGCGGCCTTGCAGCGCGCCATCGGGCCCGAATTCGACTATTCCTACCTTTGGGACAAGCATTGCGAGTACGAATTCGGCACGCGCGACGTGGCGGCCACGATGGCCACCATGGTGGCCGAACCCTACGTGAACCACATCCCCACCATGACCGGCGGCGTGGGCCACAAGGAACTGAGCCGCTTCTACCAGCACCACTTCGTCAACAGCAATCCGCCCGACACGCGCCTGGTGCCGCTGTCGCGCACGGTGGGCGCCACGCAGATCGTGGACGAGCTGCTGTTCTGCTTCACGCACACCACCGAGATCGACTGGCTGTTGCCGGGCGTGAAGCCCTCCGGCAAGTATGTGGAGATTCCGCTGATCGCCATCGTCAAGTTCCGCGGCGACAAGCTTTATCACGAGCACATCTATTGGGACCAGGCCAGCGTGCTGGTGCAGGTGGGCCTGCTGGACCCCAAGGGCCTGCCCGTGGCCGGCCGCGAGACCGCCGCCAAGCTGCTGGACGAGACCTTGCCGTCGAACACGTTGATGGCGCGCTGGAAAGAAAGCGAGAACAAGTAGGAGCCGGACATGTCATACACCGAAGAGCAATTGGCCGCGATGGTGCGCGGCGACAGCGTGCACCGCGGCGTCTACACCGACCCCGCCATCTTCGACCTGGAGATGCAGCGGATCTATGGCCGCGCCTGGATCTACGTGGGGCATGAAAGCCAGGTGCCCAAGACGGGCGATTACCACACCACGCGCCTGGGCGACCAGGACGTGTTGATGGTGCGCGCCACCGACGGCCGCGTGCACGTGCTGTACAACCGCTGCCCGCACAAGGGCGCCAAGGTGGTGGCCGACGGCGAGGGCTGTGTCGGCAAGTTCTTCCGCTGCCCCTACCACGCCTGGACCTTCAAGCTGGACGGCAGCCATCTGGGCGTGCCGTTGAAGCAGGGGCTGGAGGGTACGGCCTACGATCCCGCCGATCCGTCCTTCTCGATGCGCCGGGTGGCGCGCGTGGAAAGCTATCGCGGCTTCGTGTTCGCCAGCCAGGCCAAGGACGGCCCGGCGCTGGAAGACTTCCTGGGCGGCGTGCGCTCGTCGATCGACAACCTCTGCGACCGTTCGCCGGTGGGCGAGGTGGAAGTGGCCGGCGGCATCTTCCGCGTCATGCAGCGTTCGAACTGGAAGGTGTTCTACGAGAACCTGCACGACACCATGCATGCCCGCGTCACGCATGAATCGTCATATGCCGCGGCCCGCGACGAGGCCAAGGAAATGGGCGAGATGCCGCTCGAGCTGCACATCATGGACGGCAACGGCGAACCCTACGAATTCTGGGAAAAGCTGGAGCTGCGCGCCTATCCCAACGGCCACGGCTACATGGAAGGCATCTTCAATCCGGGCGCGGCCGAGCGCGACCCGGTGTCGCGCGCGCATTTCGAAACCCTGACCGCCGCCTACGGCGAGACGCGCGCGCGCGAGATCCTGGGCATGAACCGCCACAACACGGTGATCTACGGCAGCGGCTCGCCCCACACGGTGTTCCAGCAGTTCCGCGTGATCCGCCCCATCGCCGTGGACCGCACCATGATCGAGATCCAGACCTTCCGCTGCAAGGGCGCGCCGGACGGGGTGTTCAAGCGCGCCATGCTGTACGCCAACGTCATCAACTCGCCTTCATCCAACGTCATGCCGGACGACATCGAACTCTACAACCGCTGCCAGGAAGGCAATGCCACACGCGGCGGCGAATGGGTCAGCATGCACCGCTACCACGGCAGCGACCGCAGCGATAGCGAAGGCCTGGTGTCGGTCAACGGCACCAGCGAACTGCCCATGCGCAACCAGTTCGACGCCTGGAAGACCTATATGGAAGCCGGCCCCGCTGCCACGGAAGCCGCCGCCACCGGAGACCGCTCATGCTGCTAGACCTTGATTTCGACGTGAGCACGGCAGGCCTGTCGCCGGCCGAGGTGCCGGCCGACACCTACCACCGCATCGCGCAGTTCCTGTATCGCGAGGCTCGTCTGCTGGACGAGCGCCGCTACGACGACTGGCAGGCGCTGTGGACCGCCGACGGCATGTACTGGATGCCGCGCGTGCCGGGCCAGCAAAGTCCGTATGACCACATCTCGCTGTTCTGGGAAGACCGCATGCTGCGCGACGTGCGCATCCGCCGGCTGGAGCATCCGCGCAACTGGTCGCAGCAGCCGCCCACGCGCAGCGCGCGGCTGGTGGGCGCGGTGGAGATCGAGGGCGTGGACGCGGGCGGCAACCTGGTGGTGCATTCCACCTTCCAGATGACCGAATGGCGCAAGCGTCAGCCGCGCCAGCTGGCGGGCCGCTATACCCACAAGCTGGCCGCCGAGGGCGATAGCTGGCGTATCCGCATGAAGCGGGTGGATCTGGTCAATTGCGACGACGTGCACGACGTGTTCGAGGTGTTCGTGTGACCACGACCGATGCCGCGGTGCTGGCGCTGCACTTCCAGAACGACGTGCTGCACCCCGAGGGCAAGATCCGTGTCGGCCTGGATGCGGACAGCGGGGCGCGCCAGCGCCTGCTGGACAATGCGGCGGCCCTGCTGGCGGGCGCGCGGGCGCATGACCTGCCCATCGTGCACGTGCGCATCGCGTTCCGGCCGGACTACGCCGACCTGATGGCCAATTGCCCCATCTTCCGCAACGTGGCCGCCATCGGCGCGGTGCCGGAGGGGCAGTGGGGCAGCGCCTTCTACGAGGGGCTGCAGCCGCTGGCGGGCAGCGCGCGCGAGTTCGTGGTCAAGCACACCCGCATCAGCGCCTTCTACGGCACGCCGCTGGAAGAGACGCTGCGGCTTTTGGGCGCACGCCGGCTGGTGGTGGCGGGCGTCGCCACGCATTCGGTGGTGGAGGGCACGGTGCGCCATGCGGCCGACATCGGTTTCGAAGTCATGGTGGCGCAGGACGCCTGCGCGTCCGCCGACCCGGCGGTGCATGACGCGTCGCTGGCCAGCATGCGCCTGATTGCGCAAACCGGGCCGGTGGCGGAAGCTGTGCGCTGGGCCGCCGCGCCTCATTGATCAAGGATTCATCATGGACTTCACAGGCTTTCCCGGGCTGGCCGGCAAGACCGCCATCGTCACCGGCAGCACCCAGGGATTGGGCGCGGACATCGCGCGCGGCCTGGCCGCGGCCGGCGTCAACGTGGTGCTGGTCGGGCGCAATGCCGAGGCCGGCCGCAAGCTCGAAAACGAGCTGGACGGCCGCGCGCTGTACTGCGAAACCGACATCGGGCAGGACGACCAGATACAGCGCTGCATCGACGCCGCCGTGGCGCGCTTCGGGCGGCTGGATATCCTGGTCAACAACGCCTGCCAGTACGCGGACCGGGGCCTGGCCTCGTCGCGCGCGGAATGGCACAGCACGCTGGACACCAACCTGGTGTCGGCGGCCATCTTCACGCAAATGGCTGCGCCGCTGTTGCCGCGCGGCGGCGTGGTGGTGAACATGGGCAGCACGGGCGGCAAGTTCGGCGCGGCAGGGCGCGCGCTTTATCCGGCGTCCAAGGCGGCGCTGCTGCAGATCACCAAGAACTTCGCGGTGGAACTGGCGCCGGCTGGCGTACGCGTGCTGGTGGTGTCGCCCGCCTGGACCTGGTCGCCGTCGGTGGAACAGTTGTCGGGCGGTTCGCGTCCGGCGGCGGACGCGGTGGGAGCGCATTTCCATCCGCTGGGGCGGGTCGGCTCGGGCGAGGAGATCGCCGCGGCCGTGTGCTTCGCTTGCTCCGACGCGGCTTCGTGGATGACGGGGGTGGACATACCCGTGGACGGCGGCTTTTCCATCCTGGGGCCGGACCGCGGCATTTCGCCGCGCGCCTGGTTCAAGGAACTGGCGCCCTGAAGGCGCCAGCGGGGGGCGTCAGCGGATGACGATCTGGCCTTCTTCGACGGCGGCCTTGCCGCCGATCTGATCTTCCAGGAATTCCTGCACCTTGTTGCCCACCTGAATCGTCGCGCCGCCGCAGAAGCGGCGCGCGGCCTGGATGGTGGCGCTGGCCAGGGGCTGCAGGTCCAGCACCAGCTGGGCCTCCTCCGCGTCCAGCGCCAGCAGGTCCTGGCTGAGCTTGACGTGGGTGTTGCGGGCGCGGTCGGCGACGTCGCCCGGGGCGCGCTGAGGATTGGCCTTCAGGAACATCAGCAGTTGTTCCAGCTTGGATTTTTCCTCGTGCATCTTCTGGCGCTTGCGCGCCAATGCCGAGCGCTTGATGTCGGCGTGCGGATCCAGGCCGGCCTGCACCAGCGTCGGGATACCCGAGGGCGAGCCGATGGTGCCGGCGCGCACCGCCTGCATGGCGCGGGTCTGGCCGCCGGTGATGGCGCTTTGCTGGGTGTTGGGCGGGCCGACGTTGACGCTGCCGCCGGCCGCGATGCTGCTCTGGCGGACTTCGCGCTCCACGTCTACGTCCTTGCCTGCACTGATGACGGCGTTCTCGATGAACTTGGCGCGCAGCGCGCCGCCACAGACGACGCGCGCGGTGCGTGCGGCGGCGGTGGCGTCTTGCAGGGCTTCGGCCAGGCCGATGACGCCGCCCTTGACCGTCACGTTGCCGCCGGCCTCGACCAGCGCGGCTTCCATGGTGCCGTTGACCATCACGTCGCCCGTCACGTGGACTTCCATGGTGGCGGCGATGTCGCCGCGCACCAGCAGCGAGCCTTCGAAATGGATATTGCCGGTACTCAGGTTGACGGCGTCGACCTCGACCAGGGGATTGACCTGCACGCCGTGGCTGACCAGGGTGGGCGTGCCGGCGATGGTGGCGCGCAGCAGCAGCGGATCTTCCGGGTCGACGGTGGCGCCGGACAGGTCGCTGGCGAACGGCGTGTCAGGCAGCTCGTCGGGCAGGATCGGTTCGCCCAGCACGGTGCTGCCGTCGACGCCGGGCAGGGGCGGCGTGCGCCGCATCAGCGGCATGCCGGGCGTGACCAGCAACAGGCTGCCCAGGTCGCGGTAGTCCACCTGGGCCAGTTCGTCGATGTCCTGGCCGCGGGGCTTGAGACGGTCCAGCAGGCTTTCGAAGCGCGTCGGGGTGCCGCGGGTGGGCGGCGTGCCGCGGGCGATCTGCGTGGTTTCGCGGCGGCCTTGCGCGACGGTGTCGATCAGCTCCTGTTCCAGGATGCCGTGGACGATGCCGCGCTCGGCCAGCACCTGGCGCACGGCTTCCAGCGTGACGGGCTTGCCCCCCTTGGGCGGGAGCAGGGTCAGCAGGGCGGACATGCGCTCGGCGTCCAGTTCCAGTTCCAGCGAACCGTCGACGACCTGGCCAACCGGGGCCCGCACGGGTTCGTTGGCGTGGCGGCACAGGTCGATGAAGGTCAGGACGGCCTGGCTGTCCAGCGCTTCGGCGCCCCAGCCCTGAGCGACGGCCACCGTCGCCAGCGTGTCCCAGCTGGGCAGGTCGGCATTGGCTTGGGGGCGTGGTTCGTCGTCGTCCGCGACCGCGACGCTGGCCTCGGCCTCGAGGGCGGCCGCCCCGTCCGTCTCGGCTGGCGAGGCGGACGCCAGGGCGGAATCCGCTGCATCGGGACGTGCGGGCGGCGTGTAGACCGCCGTCAGGACGTTGGTCGTGGCGTCCAGCGTCAGCTGGAGCGTGTTTTCTGCGTCCATCTTGCCTCTCCAGCCTGGTGTTTCTGTCAGGTGAAATTATTTAGTAATTATAGGAAATATTAAGTCATATTCTAGCGTAAGCGCCATGGGCTACTGGAAAGTAGGCAGGGAAAATTCCACCGCATGCCCTAGTTCTGCCCCTGTTTGCTCCTGGGACGGCGACCGTTCGGCCAGGACTAGGGCGTCGGTACTAGCGACAAATGGGCGTTGCCGCAGCAGCATAGGAGCTCGATTACACGTCTTCGGACGCCGCCGGAGCCCACCCATGCACCGCCATCCCCGTTCTGTCCTGCCGGCCCTGCGCGCCCTCGCGGCGCGCGCCGCGGGCATGGCGGCGCTGGCAGCCCTGGCGGCCGGCATTCTGGCGCTGGCGCCCGCCGGCTCCGCCCAGGCGGCCGACATCTACCGCTACAAGGATCCCTACGGCGTGTGGCGTTCCATGAAGGTGCCCACGGGCTACGCCAAGTATTACAAGCGGGCGCAGGCCAGGACGGCCTGGCGCGGCAGCGGCATGAAGGTCTGCCTGGAATGCGAGCCCAAGTCCGGCGATGGCGCACGCCTGGTGACGCTGGCCTCCGCGTCGCGCGCGCAGCGCTGGGGAGACCTGAAGGTACCGCAGGCGCATGACGGGCTGATTGCCCGGGCAGCCCGGGAGTCGGGCGTGGATCAGGCCTTGCTGACTGCCGTGATCGCGATCGAATCGGGCTTTCGCAGCGACGCCCGCTCCCCCAAGGGGGCGCTGGGCTTGATGCAGCTAATGCCCGCCACCGCGGCGCCGTTGTTGTCGGTGACGGACGTGGAGACGGCGCTGGTGGATCCGGCGACCAATGTGAACGCGGGGTCGCGCCATCTGCGCCGGCTGATCGACCAGTATCCCGGCCGCCTGGATCTGGCGCTGGCGGCCTATAACGCGGGGGAAGGAGCGGTGCGCAAATACGACGCCGTGCCGCCCTATGCGGAAACCCAGGCGTACGTGCGGGATGTGACCGCCTTGTACGAGCACTACAAGGCGCCTTGAAGGGGAGCGGCCGCAGGCCGGCTCCCCGGCGTCGTTACATGGACGCGAAGACCTTTTCGGCGATGTCCAGGGTGGACTTGATCACCGCGTCATCGTGCGTGGCCGAGACGAAGCCCGCTTCGAAGGCGGACGGCGCGAAATGCACGCCGTGGTCCAGCATGGCGTGGAAAAAGCGATTGAACGCCGCGGTGTCGCAGGCCGAGACTTCAGCGAACGAGGTCGGGACCTTATCGCTGAAGTAGATGCCGAACATGCCGCCCACCGAGTCGGCCGAGAAGGCCAGGCCGGCGGCGCGGGCGCGTTCCTGCAGGCCCTGGGCCAGCTTGGCGGTCTGGGCTGCGAGCTTGTCGTAGAAGCCCGGAGCGGCGATCAGGCGCATCGTGGCCAGGCCCGCGGCCACGGCCACCGGGTTGCCCGACAGCGTGCCGGCCTGGTAGACGCCGCCCAGCGGGGCGATGTTCTTCATGATCTCGGCGCTGCCGCCGAAGGCGCCCACCGGCATGCCGCCGCCGATCACCTTGGCCAGCGTGGTGATGTCGGGCTTGACGCCGGTAAGCCCCTGCACGCCTTGCGGGCCGACGCGGAAGCCGGTCATGACTTCGTCGAAGATCAGCAGCGCGCCGTGCTGCGTGCAGACTTCGCGCAGGCCTTCCAGGAAGCCCGGGGCCGGCTTGATCAGGTTCATGTTGCCGGCGACCGGCTCGACGATGATGCAGGCGATGTCGGCGCCATGCTGGGCGAAAGCCTCGCGCACGGCGTCCAGGTTGTTGTATTCCAGGGTCAGCGTGTGCGAGACGAATTCCGGCGGCACGCCAGCCGAGCTGGGGTTGCCGAAGGTCAGAAGGCCGGAGCCGGCCTTGACCAGCAGGCTGTCCGAATGGCCGTGGTAGCAGCCTTCGAATTTCACGATCTTGGCGCGGCCGGTGGCGCCGCGGGCCAGGCGGATGGCCGTCATGGTCGCTTCCGTGCCCGAGCTGACCAGGCGCACCTGCTCCAGCGAAGGCAGGCGCGAGATCAGCACTTCGGCCAGCTCGATTTCCGCTTCGGTGGGGGCGCCGAAGGACAGGCCGTTGACCGCGGCTTCCTGCACCGCGCGCACCACTTCAGGATGCGAGTGGCCGAGGATGGCGGGGCCCCAGGAACCGACGTAGTCGATGTACTGCTTGTCTTCCGCGTCCCACACGTACGGGCCTTGCGCGCGCTTGATGAAGCGCGGCGTGCCGCCCACGGAGCGGAAGGCGCGCACGGGCGAGTTGACGCCGCCGGGGATGCTGCGGCAGGCGCGTTCGAAAAGCTGGGCGTTACTGGACATGGCGTTCAAGGCTTGCGGTTGGGGTTGTCGGAGTAAGGCGCGGAGCATGCGGCCGCGGCGGCGCGGATGCTGGGCGCCTCGAATAGCGCGGTGATGACGGCGATGGAGTCGGCCCCGGCCTGCGCCACCAGCGGCGCGTTGTCGGGCGTGATGCCGCCGATGGCGACGACCGCGGGCCGGGGCGCATCGCAGTTGTCCGTCAGGCGGCGCGCTTCGGTCAGGACCGAAAGCGGCGCGCGCACGGTATCGGGTTTGACGGTGGAGGCAAACATGGCGCCGAAGGCGATGTAGTCGGCGCCCGCGGCCAGCAGTTCCTGCGCGCGGCCCAGGTCGTCGTAGCTGGAGCCGCCCAGGATCAGGTCGGGGCCGGCCTCGGCGCGGATGCGCGCCAGGCTTTCGTCCTCGCGGCCGACGTGCGCGCCGTCGGCGCCCACTTCCAGCGCCAGGCGCCAGTCGTCATTGATCAGGAAGACCACGCCCAGTTCGCGGCACAGCGGCGCCAGCGCGCGGGCCTGGGCGGCGCGCACGGCGTCGGGCACGTTCTTGCGGCGCAGCTGCAGCGAGCGCATGCCGCCCGCGGCGGCCTGGCGCACCGCCAGCAGCAGGCGCTCGGTATCGTCCCATTCGGGGGTGACGCCATAGAGGCCAGTGGGGAAGCGCAGCGCTTTCATTGGGAGGGAATCCGGTTGGGAATGCGCCGGCCCATGCCCGGCAGGAAGCTGGCGGCCACTGCCGCGTCGGCGTGCGCCAGTCCCTGGCGCACGGCTTCCGGCATTTCCAGGCCGCGAGCCAGCATGGCCGCAATGGCAGCGGCGGCCACGCCGCCGGCGTCGCCGTTGCGGTCCGGGGGCGCATGCCATGGCAGGATGGAGGTCTGGCCGTTGGGTCCCAGCAGCATGTTGGCGTAGTGGCCGGGCCGCTGCGGGCTGCCCAGGACCAGGACCCATTCCGCGCCCGCCGCCAGCAGGGCGTGCATGGGCGTCGGTGCGTCCCCGATATCAATGTCACCGTCGGCGTGCCACTGCGCCAGGCGCAGGTGCTCGATGATCAGCAGGTCCGTCTGCGGCAGCACCAGCTCCAGGGTGGCGGCCAGCAGGTCGTCGGCATCGTCCTCGTCGGCGGCGTCGGCCGGCGGCTGGGCGCGCTGGCCCAGATGCAGGACCAGCGGCACCTGGCTGTAATCGGCGGCGATCTGCGCCGCGACGCTGGCGGTTTCCGCGGTGTATAGTCCGCCCACCTTGATGGCCTGCACGGACATGTCTTCGAGCAGGCAGCGCGCCTGGTCGTCCAGCAGGTCAGGCGTGACGGGATGGATTTCTTCGATGCCGGCGGTATCCCGCACGGTCAGCGCGGTCACGGCCGCCAGACCATGGCAACCCAGGCTGGCGCAAGTGACGGCGTCTGCCGGCAAGCCGTCGGAGCCCGAGGGATCGAGCGGACCGAAGACCAAAACGAGAGGGGGAGTAACGGGGGCCACTTGGACAGCGTTAGAGTGGAGGGGCGCCCGGACTCATTTGCGGTGAATCAGGGGAACCCCTATTGGGTTTCGGTAAGATTGTCCCCATTCTAATGGAAGCCCCTTACCTTTGCCCTGATGCCGGGCAAGGGCCTGGATTGATGTAAGAGAGAACTATGCGTACTTGGATGTGTTTGATTTGCGGCTGGGTCTATGACGAAGAGGCCGGCCTGCCCGACGAAGGCATTGCGCCCGGCACCCGCTGGGAAGACGTGCCCCCAAACTGGGTCTGTCCTGAATGCGGCGCCCGCAAAGAGGACTTCGAATTGATGGAAATCTGAGGCCTCAGCGCCGACATATTCCGCCAAGGCTCGTAAGATGGGGCTACGCCCCATCCTTCGCAACCGTGGGCCGGACCTGCCGCCAGGCATGATGATTGCTGGGTACGCGCCGCCTCCCCACGGTTCTTTCAGATTACCCATGTAGGGGTTGCCATGACGGAAAAACATCACGAAGACGCCGCGACGCAGGCAGCCAATTTCGCCAACCAATTCCTGATCGCCATGCCCGGCATGGTTGAAGGCAGCTTGGCGGGTTCGGTCATCTATGTCTGCGAACATACCGAACGTGGCGCGCTGGGCCTGGTCATCAACCGGCCCACCGACCTGACGCTGGGCACCCTGTTCGAGCGCATCGACCTGACGCTCGAAATCGGTCCCGTGAAGGACACCCTGGTCTTCTTTGGCGGTCCGGTGCAGACCGACCGCGGTTTCGTGCTGCATGCGCCGGCCGGCGACTACAGCTCCAGCATCAAGCTGGGCGACATGGCGCTGACCACCTCGCGCGACGTGCTGCAGGCCGTGGCCGACGGCAAGGGGCCGGCCCGCATGCTGGTCACGCTGGGCTACGCCGGCTGGGGCGCGGGCCAGCTCGAAAGCGAGATGGCGCAGAACGCCTGGCTCAGCGTGGGCGCCGACGACAGCATCATTTTCGACGTGCCCCCCGAGGAACGCTATCCGGCCGCGCTGAAGCTGCTGGGCATCGATCCGGTGATGCTGGCGGGCGATGCCGGACATGCCTGAAGAGACCCTGCTTGCCTTCGATTTTGGCGAGAAGAAGATCGGCATCGCCATCGGCAATACGCTGACGCGCCAGGCGCGTCCGCTGGAAATCATCTTCAGCGAAGTCCGCGAGGCGCGCTTCGGCCGCATCGCGGCGCTGCTGCAGGAGTGGCAGCCCCACCGCGTCGTGGTGGGGCTGGCGCTGGACGCCGACGGCGGCGAACAGCCCGCCACCGCGCGCTGCCGCCGCTTCGCCAACCAACTGCACGGCCGCTTCGGCCTGGCCGTCGAACTGGTCGACGAACGCGGCTCCAGCATGGAGGCGCAGCGCCTGCTCGGCACCCATGCCGCCGACGACGCGATGGCGGCTGCCGTTATTCTGCAACGATACCTGGACACCCTGCCTGCGTCCTGAGGCGCGCGGTCCGGACTGCCTATGCTCAATCCGCAACTCGATCGCCGCGGCGAACTGATACACCTGTTGACCACCGAAGGGCTGCCCCGCCGGCACGTCGAACGGCTGCTGGACGCGGCGCGCGCCTGGGCGGCGCGCGGCGATGCCGCGGGGGCGGCGCCGGCCTGCCCATCGCCCGCGATGCCGGTATTCCTGTGCCTGCCCGACGAGTCCGCGCAGGACCGCGACGCCTACACCGCCGCTGCGCAGCGCTTGTCGCTGTCTGCGGTGGCCCTGGATCCGCAGGCCGGCGACGCGCTGGCCGCAACCGTCGCGCGCTTGGCCCCGGGCCTGCTGGTGCTGCGCCATGGCGCCAGCGGCGCGGCGCATTGCGCGGCCGCGCACGCGGCGCCAGGCCTGCGCATCCTCAGCGCGGGCGACGGCAGCCACGCCGATCCCTTGCCCGCGCTGGCGCTGGTGCAAGCCATGCTCGACGCGCGGCAGGACCTGACCAATCTGGCCGTGACGCTGGTGGGCGACATCCGCCACTCGCGCGTGGCGCGTTCCGTCATCCATGCCATGACCACGCTGGGCGTGCCCGAAGTCCGCGCCGCCGCGCCGCGCACCCTGTTGCCTGACGGACTGCCGCAGCTCGGCGTGCGCGCCTGCGCCACGCTGCGCGAAGGCTTGCAGGATGCGGACGTGGTCATCGCGCTGCCCTTGCATGTGGAAGGGATCAGCGGCGCGCAACTGCCTTCCGCCCGCGAATACGCGCAGGCCTACGGCCTGACGCCGGAGGCCCTGGCCGCGGCCCGCGCCGATGCCCTGTTGCTGCCGGCGGGCGCGCTGACGCCCGGCATCGAGGTCGACGGCGATGTGTCGGCCAGCCTGGCGCCCATCGAGGCGCGGCTGGCGGATATCGAACAGCATTTGCGCCTGGCCGCCATGGAATTGCTGACCGGAGACGCATCGTGAGGCTGCATATCGCCAATGGCCGGCTGATCGATCCCGCCAATGCGGTGGACGGACGGCACGACCTCTACATCGCCGACGGCCGCGTCGTCGCCGTGGGCCGCGCGCCCGACGGTTTTCAAGCGGATCGCTCCCTGGACGCAAGCGGGCTGGCGGTGCTGCCGGGCCTGATCGATCTGTCCGCGCGCGTCACGCAACCGGGCGCGGCGGCCTTCGCCGCCGCCGAACTGCGCGCGGCGCTTGCTGGCGGCGTCACCCGGCTGGTGCTGCCGCCGGATCCCGGCGCGCCGCTGGACGAGCCCGGCAAGGCCGAGGCCCTGATGCGCCACGCCGAGGCCGGGCAATGCCGGGTCCATCCGTTGGGCGCGATGACGGTGGGACTGGCCGGCGAAACGCTGGCCGAGATGGGCCTGCTGGCGCAGGCCGGCTGCCTGGCCTATACGCAGGGCGAGCAGGGCATCGCCGATACGCGCGTGCTGTGGGGCGCGATGCGCTATGCCGGCGGCATGGGCCTGGCGCTGTGGCTGCGTCCGCAGGATCCGTGGCTCGCGCGCGGCGCCGTGGCTGCAAGCGGCGCCTACGCCGAGCGCCTGGGCCTCGAAGGGCTGCCGCCGCAGGCGGAAACCGTGGCGCTGCACACCATTTTCGAATTGCAGCGCGTCACCGGCGCGCGCGTGCACCTGACGCGGTTGTCCTCGGCCGCCGGACTGGAACTGCTGCGCGCCGCCCGGCGCGAGGGCTTGCCGGTCACGGCCGACGTGTCCGTCCACAACCTGCACCTGACCGACGTCGACATCGGCTTCTTCAACACGGACTTCCGCCTGAACCCGCCGCTGCGCGGCCAGCGCGACCGCGACGCGATCCTGGCCGCATTGGCCGACGGCACGGTCGATGCGCTGTGCTCCGATCACGATCCGATCGACGACGCCGCCAAAGCCGTGCCGTTCCCCTTGGCCGAGCCCGGCGCTACCGGGCTGGAGCTGCTGCTGTCCCTGGCCCTGAAGTGGGCGCGCGATCACCGCCTGCCCCTGGCCGAAGCGCTGGCGCGCGTCACTTGCGGCCCCGCCGCGGTGCTGGCCAGCGTTGCGCCACTGGCCGCAGCCGCGGGCCATCTGGGCGTGGGAGCGCCAGCAGACCTGTGCCTGGCCGACCTGGAAGCCGAATGGCTGGTGATGCCCGGCGCGCTGCAAAGCCGCAGCGGCCATACCCCGTTCGCGGGTATGATGCTGCCCGGCCGCGTCCGCGCCACCGTGGTAGGTGGCAGCCTGGCCTGGGAGACTCCGGTTTGAAGCTGCTGCGCTTTGTTCTTAGGCTGTTCCTCGTGGTGCCCTGGATTCTCTTCGGCCTCTTGTGCGTGGGCCTGGTGTATCCCCTGATCGGCCCCAAAGCACGGGCCTGGCTGAATCGCCGCTGGTCGCGCTGCCTGATGGCCTTCTGTGGCCTGCGGGTCGTCCTCAAGGGCGAGCCGCGCCTGACCGGTCCGGTGCTGCTGGTGGCCAATCACGTGTCCTGGATCGACATCTTCGTGTTGAATTCGGCGCGCGCCACCTCCTTCGTCGCCAAGAGCGAAATCCGCAGCTGGCCGATCATCGGTTGGCTGGTGGCCGGCGCCGGCACGCTCTTCATCGAACGCGGCCAGCGGCATGCGGTGCACGCCATGGGTGAATCCATGCATGCCCGCTTCAAGCAGGGCGATGCGGTGGGATTGTTTCCCGAAGGCACGACCAGCGAGGGCTTCGAGCTATTGCCCTTCCACGCCAGCCTGTTCGAACCGGCACGTTCGGCCGCCGTCGAGATCCAACCGGTGGCCTTGCGCTTCCTGCAGCACGGCAAGCGCAGCGGCTATGCGGCGTTCGTGGGAGAGGAGTCCTTGGTCGCGAATCTCTGGCGGGTGCTGGGCGTGACGGGCTTGGCCGTCGAAGTGGTGTTCCTGCCGCCGTTGGCGGCGCGGCACCCGGACGGGAGCCTGCCTACGCGGCTGGAGCTTTCGCATCAGGCCCGGGATGCGATTTTGAGTGTGCTGTAGCTAAGGCTAGAGCGCTTCGTAGGTCGTCCGTCGTCGCGGGCGGCGTGGCGGCTCGCGCCCACGATTGCGGTCCGGAGCGTTCGCTCCGGACTGCCCCGTCGTCATCTTCGTCCAGGCCTGCGGCCTTCCCTTCAGATTCCCTCGGGCGCATCGAGGTTGCGAGCCGCCACGCCGCCCGCGCCGACGGACTACGTGCGTCTTGGCTTGTTGCGCCGCTAGAGCAGTGGTTGGGGGCGTGTCTTGCGGGGCCCGCCCCAGGCCGGCCGCGCGGGCGGCCTTTTGGGGCTTACGCGGTGTCTTGCGTCGCGTGATGACGCTGCGCGCAGGTGGTTGGTGAATTGTGGTGCGTAGGGCGCCGAAGTGCGTCGGTAGGCCAACAATCGTCATTTCAACCCCAGTGCCGGATGGGTGGCGCGCGCGACGGTCGGCATGCGCAAGCAGTTCGCCATCGCGCGCCACCCATCACCGCCCATCCCCCATGAGCTGGCGACCATTAGTCAACGGCTCACCGCATTCGCGCAAGCGAACACAATTGAAATTCAAGGAATCACGTATGTCATTCTCGGCCGCCCGCGCGGCCGAGAATGACGGGCAGCTCAGGATTCGTCCCCGACCACGGCTCCAGCGCTGCACCAAACCAAGATTCAAGTAGCCCGTCGGTGCGGTCGCCTGAGTGGCGGGCAACCTCGATGCGCCCGAGGGAATCTGAAGGGAAGGCCGCAGGCCTGGACGAAGATGACGACGGGGCAGTCCGGAGCGAAGGCTCCGGACCGCAATCGTGGGCGCCCGCCACTCAGGCGACCGCGCCGACGGGCGGCCTACGAAGCATCCCGTGTGACTGGGAACGGCCTACGAAGCATCTCGTGTGACTGGGAACGGCCTACGAAGCATCTCGTGTGACTGGGAACGGCCTACGAAGCATCCAGTGCGACCGAGAAAGCCTCAAACCTACTCAGACAACGGATCCTGAAACTGCGAACACTTGACCTGCACCAGCCTCCGATCCTGCAACCGCAAAGCCGTCAGCGACCCGCCCCAAACGCACCCCGTATCCAGGCAGATCACATCCGGCCGCTGCAATAGGCCCAGCGTCGACCAATGGCCGAACACCGTCGTGACATTCCGCGTGGCGCGGTTGGGCACGTCGAACCAGGGCACCAGGCCGGTAGGCCAGGCGCCCGGCGTCACCTTGGTGGCGAATTCCATGTGACCGTTGGGCGTGCACAGGCGGATGCGCGTCAGCGCGTTGATGATGACTCGCATGCGCTTGCCGCCCTTGTGGTCTTCTTTCCACGTGGCAGGCTCGTTGCCATACATCTTTTGCAGCGCCTTCTGCCAGTTCGGTCCGCGCAGGGCGTCCTGGACTTCGCCAGCCAGCGCCAGCGTCTTGGCCACGTCCCATTTGGCCAGCGTGCCGGCGTGGACCAGCAGGTGGTTCTGTTCGAAGTGGGCCAGCGGGCGAAAGCGCAGCCAATTGATCAGGTCGGCCGCGTCCGGCGCGCGCAGGATGCCCTCGAGCGTGTCCGATTTGGACGGCTTGCGCACCCCCGCGGCCGTGGCCAGCAGGTGCAGGTCATGGTTGCCCAGCACCGAGGTCGCGCGGTCGCCCAGGTCGATGATGCGGCGCAGGGTTTCCAGCGACTCGGGGCCGCGGTTGACCAGATCTCCGGCGAACCAGAAGCGCGACTGGGGGTCGCCGACCAGTTCGGGATGGGACAGCAAGCGATCCAGCGGCGAGCAGCAGCCCTGCACGTCGCCGATCATCCAGATACTGCCGTTCATGCGGGACTTTTGCTCCAAGGCCAACGTTGTTGCACGATCCGCGTGATGGTGTGGCGGTACTCCATGTAGCTCATGGCGCCCAACGCCACGATCATGGCGCCGATGTTCGGACCCAGGGCGGTCAGCCAGGCTGGCCATTTGCCCAGCATGCCCACGTTCAGGGCCAGCTGGTTCAGCATGAAGAAGCCCACGCCGAGCAGGATGCCGATGAAGACCTTGGCGCCTACGCCGCCGCGGCGCGTTTGCATCAGGCCGATCGGAGCGGCAATGGTGATCATGACCAGCAGGGTGAACGGATACGCCAGTTTGCGCCACAAGGCGACGACCTGTCGACCATATTGCAGCTGGTTGTTGCGCAAATAATCCACATAGTCCAGCAGCGTGGCGATGGACATGCGTTCAGGTGTCAGCACGCGGGCCAGCAGGCGTTCGGCGCTGAGGGTGGTGTCGATATTGCGCTCGGGGACCTTGACCACGGTGGCGGGCGGGTGCTTGGGCGGACGCGCGTTGGCCAGCGCGTCTGCGGCTTCGTCGTCCAGCCGGGTTTCGGTGACGTCCTTGAGCAGCAGATCGCCGCGGGTGAACAGGCCGGTCGGCGCGGTGGACAGGGCGGACAGCGTCAGGTCTTTCTTGAACTCGTAGAGGATGACGGAGCTGACCTGGCCGTCGCCCTTGAGTTCGCCGATGTTGATGATGCGGGTGCCGCCGTCGGCGGTGGGTTCCTTGAACCAGTAGCCGCTCTTGAGGCGGTCGCCGCCGGCCTTGCCGCGGAACAGCAGGTTGGCCTCGCCGGATTTGATTTCGGCCCAGGGCGTGACGTACTCGGACAGCAGGGCCGCGCCTATCATCAGCGGAATCGTGACGATCCAGAGCATGCGCAGCAGCTTCATGCCGCTGACGCCGGACACCCGCAGGATGACCAGCTCGTTGCGCTGGGCCAGGCCCGCCAGCGCCAGAATGGCGCCGATCAGCAGGCCGATGGGAAGCAGGTCATAGAGACGGGTCGGGATCGCCAGCGCCTGCATGTACAGCAGGGCCATCATGGAGAACTTGTCGCCGACGTTGTCCAGATCGTCCACCAGCGCGAAGAACGTGAAAAGGCCCAGCAGGGCCATGAGGACCACTGCGCAAGAGCGATAGATCTCGCGGGCCAGGTAGCGACGTGCGGTACGCATGAAGAAATGGAGGAACGCCTAAACCCGAAAGCTTAACAAATCCCGCCGCCGAGGGTGGGGGCCGGAGCGCCGGATCCGTGTCAGGGAATGTCGACCATCTGCATTCGCCGCGTCAGGACGCCGACCCGGGAGTTCAGGTACCGGGTATTGCGGTGGGCGTCATAGAAGCGCGGGTTGGGCAGCATGGCCGCCAGCCGGGCCGACTGGCTGGCCCCGAGGTTGGCGGCGGAAGTATTGAAATAGTGCTTGGCGGCGGCCTGGGCGCCGAATACGCCTTCGCCCCATTCGGCCACGTTCAGATACAGCTCCAGGATCCGCTCCTTGCTCATGACGTGTTCGATCATGTAGGTCAGGACGAGTTCCTGGCCCTTGCGGATATAGCTGCGGGAACTGGACAGAAACAGGTTCTTGGCCAGTTGCTGGGTGATGGTGGAGCCGCCGCGCATCTTGCTGCGGCCGGCTTCCTGCTGCTTCTGGTTGTATTCCCAGGCCTTGCGGATGGCGTCCCACTCTACGCCGTCGTGCTCGGTGAAGTTGGAGTCCTCGGATGCCACCACCGCGCGCTTGAGGTTGCGGTTGATCTTGTCGTAGGGCACCCATTCGTACTTCAGCTCGAAATCGGGGTTGCCGTCGCTCAGGCGGGAGCGTTCCTCGCGCATGATCGCGCTGCTGCCCGGGGGGCGATAGTTGTACCAAACCACCTGGGCGAACAGCCAGAACTGGTAGAGCAGCACCAGGCACACCAGCGCCATCAGCGCGCCACTGATGATCCGGAACCAGGAGCGGCCCTTGCGCGTCGCCATGCGGTCTATTGCCCGGCCTTGAGGGCCTCGCGCAGCGCGGCCAGCACCGGGGCGGGGTCGGGACGCACGCCATGCCAGATGTAGAAGCTTTCGGCCGCCTGGCCCACCAGCATGCCCAGGCCGTCGGCCGTGAGGGCGGCGCCGTCGGCTTGGGCCTGCTGCATGAAGGCGGTGGGCTGGGCGCCGTACATCATGTCGTAGGCGGCGGCGCCGGGCGCGTAGAGGCCCGGGGGCAGGTCCGGGGCGGCGTTCTGCAGGCCGCTGGCGGTGGCGTTGATGACCAGGTTCCAGCCGCCGGCCAGGGCGGCGTCCGCCAGGCTGCCGCCCGTGACAGCCGTCTGCGGCGACACGCCGCTCTCGTGCCAGGAGGCAGCCAGTTCTTCCGCCTTGGATGCGGTGCGGTTGACGATGTGGATGCGGGCGCAGCCGGCCTCGGCCAGCGGCTGCAGCACGCCGCGCGCTGCGCCGCCCGCGCCGACCAGCAGCACGGACGCCCCGGTGAGGCGCACGCCCAGGCGCAGCAGGTCCGACACCAGGCCCACGCCGTCGGTATTGCAGCCATGCCAGGCGCCGTCGCGCCAGGACAGGGTGTTGACCGCGCCGGCCAGGCGGGCGCGGCTGGACAGGCGGCCGGCGGCCAGGGTGTAGGCGTCCAGCTTGAAGGGCACCGTTACGTTCAGGCCCAGCCCGCCCTCGGCGATGAAGGCGGCGACCGCCTCGGCAAAGCCGTCCACCGGGGCCAGCAGGCGCTCGTAGCGCAGCGGCTTGCCGGTCTGCTCGGCAAACATGGCGTGGATCTGGGGTGAGCGGCTGTGCGCGATGGGGTTGCCGATGACGGCGTATCTGGCGAGAGGGGGCGCCTCGGTCATGGGGCTTGTGTTTCCAGGGTGTCGTTGACGAAATGCCAGGTGCGGGTGATGACCAGCACGTCCGTGTCGCGCGCGATATCGGGCGGGAACGGCGGGAAGGGAGCGGCCAGCTGGACGATGCGGCGGGCCGCCTGGTTCAGCACGGCATGCGGCGAGGGCTGGTCGATCTCGACATTGGCGATGCTGCCGTCGGCGCGCACCGACACCGTGATGCGCAGGGATCCGTAGATGCGGCCGCGGGCCTCGTCCGGGTAATGCTGGGTGCCGACCGTTTCGATGCGGGTGCGCCAGGCGTCCAGGTAGGCGGCGTAGCGCGAGGCCTCGGCGGAAGGCGCCACGAATTGCTTGCGGGGTTCGGCGCTGTATTGCTGGACCCGCGCCGCCAGCGCGGCCACCTGGGCGCTCTGGATGACGCTGGCCTGGTCCTCGGCGTCGCGGCCGAGGTCGGCGCCGTCGGGCCAGGGGTTGACGGCCTGGCGCTCGGCGCCTGCCTTGTCGGCGGCGCGCAGCTGGGTCATCAGGCGGGTCTGTTCGGCTTCCAATTGCACCTGGCGGCGCCGCATGGCCTCCAGCACGATGGTTTCGGCCGATTCGCCGGTGCGGGGCAGCGGGGTGGTGGACATGCCGCGCTCGGCGTTGCCGCCGCCGGTCATCTGGTTCTGGGCCTGCGCGCGCGGCGTTTCCGGCGGCGTTTCGCTGCGGGCATTGAGCAGCACGACCTCCAGGCTGGTGACTGGCGGGCGCGAGAGCGCGGGCGCGCCGAAGCGCCACGCCAGGGCGCCGGCGTGCACCAACAGCGATATCGCGATGCCGATGCGCAGGTAATGCTGGGCGGGTGCGCCCAGCCATCGCAGGTAACGGCTCAGCGAGGAGGGGGAATCAGCGAGGCGTTGCACCTGCGCATTGTAGAGCGAGTCCAGGTCCGCCGGGCGCCCGTGGTGGTTCACACGGAAAGCCTAGGCCTGACGTGCGTAAGCCCTGGCCCCGGGTCTGCAATAGCCCCCGGGGCGGAATCCGGACGGCGCTTCAGGCGGCCGTGCGGGGGAAGACCCAGACCTTGCTGGCCGGCAGCGACAGCCGGCAGGGGCCGGGCTCGCGGCCTTCGGGGCCATAGGCGCGCAGGGCCAGGGTATGGGCCGGGTCGGCGTCGGGGGTGCGGAACAGGTACTCCCAGCGGTCGCCCAGATACATGCTGGTCAGCAGCGGCATGTCCACGTGGTTGCCGTCGGGGTCGTCCGCCAGCCGCACTTGCTCCACCCGGATGACGGCGGTGCCGTCCTGGCCCTGGGCCACCCCCGGGCTGGCCTTGCCCCACAGCGACCAGCCGCGCCCTTCGATGCGGGCCTGGCCGTCGCGAACCTCGGTGACCTTGCCGTCCAGCCGGTTGTTGCTGCCCATGAATTCGGCGGTGAACAGGGTGGACGGGGAACCGTACATCTCCTGCGGCGTGCCCTGTTGTTCGATCTTGCCGTTGTTCAGCAGCAGGATGCGGTCCGAAATCGCCATGGCTTCGCTCTGGTCATGCGTCACCATCAAGGCCGACAGGCCCAGCCGGATGATCAGCTCGCGCAGGAAGGCGCGGGCCTCCTCGCGCAGCTTGGCGTCCAGGTTGGACAGCGGTTCGTCCAGCAGGATGACCGGCGGGCTGTACACCAGCGCCCGGCCGATGGCCACGCGCTGCTGCTGGCCGCCGGACAGGGCGTGCGGATGGCGCTGGCCCAGCTTGCCCAGGCCCAGCTGGTCCAGCACGGCCTGCACGCGTTCGCGCACCTCGGCGCCGGGCACCTTGCGCAGCTTGAGCGGGTAGGCCACGTTCTCGAGCACGGTCTTGTGCGGCCACAGCGCGTAGGACTGGAACACCAGGCCCAGGTTGCGCTCCTCGGCCGGGATCTCCTTCTTCGCTGCGCCGTCGTAGACGACGCGTTCGCCGATGGTGATGCGGCCGCGCTTGGGACCTTCCAGGCCGGCCACGGCGCGCAGCAGCGTGGTCTTGCCGCTGCCCGAGGGGCCCAGCAGCGACACCACTTCGCCTTGGCGCAGTTGCATCGACACGCCCTTGAGCACCGGGTTGTCGCCGTAATCCAGGTGCAGGTCTTCTACAGAAAGCTCAATCATGAAGTTTGACTCCGAATCGCAGGGCGACGCCCAGGCCGATCACGACCAGAACGATATTGATGAAGGAAAGCGCGGCCACGATGTCGATGGCGCCCGAGGCCCACAGCGACACCAGCATGGAGCCGATGGTTTCGGTGCCGGGCGACAGCAGATAGACGCCGGTGGAGTACTCGCGCTCGAAGATCAGGAACATCAGCAGCCAGGAACCGATCAGGCCGTACTTGGCCAGCGGCACCGTGACGTGGCGGGTGACCTGGCCGCGGCGCGCGCCGGCGCTGCGGGCGGCTTCTTCCAGTTCCGGACCTACTTGCAGCAAGGTCGAGGAAATCAGCCGCAGGCCATAGGCCATCCACACCACCGTGTAGGCCAGCCACACGCTGAAGATGGTGCTGCGCATGGCGCGCAGCCATTCGATGAAGTTCTCGCGCAGCCATTCCGCGAAGGGCAGGGCCGACAGCCAGCCGCCTTCGTCCAGGGCGTTGTCCAGCCACATCGGCACGAACAGAAACACCCACAGGAACGCCAGGCCGGCCAGGAGGCCCGGCACCGCGCGCGGCACCAGCACGCTGTAGTCCATGAAGCGGGTGACGTTGTCCGGCTTGCGGTGCATGGCCAGGCCCACGAACATGTAGCAGAACACGGCCAGCGCGCCGCCGAACACGCCGATGGCCACCGAGTTGACGATGGCGCGCATCAGGTTGGGCTGCGAGAACACGGTGCGGAACGCGTCCAGCGACAGCACGTCCAGCAGCGACACGCCCATGCCCCAGTTGGACACGAACGCACGCAGCAGCACGCCCAACAGCGGCACCACGATGGTCACCAGCAGCCAGAACGCCACCACTGCGCCGGCCACCCAGCGCCACTTGCCCAGCGGCAGGGCGCGGGCGCGCGAGGCCTTGCCCTTGACCGTGACGAAGCGGTTGGCGGTACGCATCAGGCGGCGCTGCAGCATCACCAGCGGAATCGTCATGCAGATCAGCACCACGGCCACGGCGGCCATCAGGTGATAGGACGGGATACCCAGCTTGTTGGTGAGCTTGTACAGATACGTCGCCAGCACCAGGTTGCCTTCCGGATCGCCCAGCACCAGCACCAGGCCGAATACTTCCAGGCCCAGGAAGAACAGCAGCACGGTGGCGTACAGCATGGCCGGGCGCACCATGGGCAGGCTGACCGACACCATCACGCGCAGCGGCGAGGCGCCGGACACGCGCGCGGCTTCCTCGACGTCGGAACCCATGCTGCGCAGCGCCGACGAGATGTACAGGTAGGCGTGCGGCACGTGGGTCAGGCCGGCGATGATGACGATGCTGGTCAGCGAATAGACGTTCCAGGGCACGAAGCCCAGGATGTTTTGCGCCCAGGTCGAGAAAAAGCCGACCGGACCCGCCGCCACCACGTAGCCGAAGCCCAGCACCATGGGCGACACGAACACCGGCACCAGGATCAGCGGCTCGATCCAGCGGCGGCCGGGCAGGTCCGTGCGTATCATCAGGAAGGCCAGCATGCCGCCCAGCGGGATGGCGATGACGGCCAGGCCGAAGGCCAGGATGAAGCCGCTTTTCAGGGCTTTGTAGAAATCGGGATCCGCAAAGATGAAGCGGAACGCGTCCAGGCTGAAGACCTTGGACGGCGAGAAAAAGGGCGCGGACAGAAAGCTCTGGATGATGATGAACGACAGCGGCACATAGATGGCCAAAGCCGTGATCAGCACCACCACGCCGCGGGGCAGGGACTGCCATTTCGAGCGCAATGACTGCATGGGGAATCCTGTGTTCTTGAATGGCGCGGAGGTCGCGCGGCCGGGTCGGGGGCGACCGCCCCGGCGGCGGTCAGGCGGACGGCGGCGCGCCGCCGTCCTCTGCGCGCGAGGCGGCCCGGAACCGTGGCTCCGGGCTGCGCGGCATTACTTGCCTGCCGCGGCGCGCCAGTCCTTGATGAACTGCAGGCGCTTGTTCTGCTCCAGGTAGTCCAGCAGCGTTTCGTTGACCGGGATCGGCTTGAGCGAGGCGCCCAGCTTCTTGGTCATGCCGTCGACGTCGTTGTCGCCTTCGATGTCGTCGCGCACGGAGGCCAGGTCGGCCTGGTTCGCCAGGATGGTCTGGCCCTTCTGCGACAGCAGGTAGTCCATCCACAGCTTGGCGGCGTTGCGGTTCTTGGCCTTCTTGCTGATGAAGGCCACGCGCGACAGAACCAGCGCGTAGTCGGTCGGGTAGGCCACGCCCAGCGACGGGTCGCTCTTGGCGCGCGTTTCGGCGTAGGAACCCAGGATGTTGTAGCCGATCAGGTTTTCGCCGGAGGACACGCGTTCCATCATGGTGCCGGTGGACGATTGCACGATCAGGCCGCCTGCGGCGATGCCCTTGAGCGTCTCGAAGTACTTGGGGTCGTTGACCTTGTCCTGCACCGCCAGCATGAAGCCCACGGCCGACTTCTCGATGTCGTAGGTGGTGACCTTGTTCTTGAACTTGTCCGGCTGGCTGGCGATCAGCTTGGCCAGGGCGCCGTGCGTGGTGGGCACCTCGGCGGCGGGGATCAGGCGCTTGTTGTAGATGAACACGGCCGGTTCATAGGTGGTGCCGTAGGCCGAATCCTTCCACACCGCCCAGGCCGGCAGCTTGCCGACTTCCGGCGACTTGTATTGCAGGGCGTAGTCGCTGGCCAGCTTCAGGGCCGAGTCCATCGACGAGCTCCAGACGACGTCGCCGCTGGTGCCACCGGCCGCCTGCTCGCTGATGTAGCGGTTGTAGAGCTCGGTGCTGTTCATGTCGTTGTATTCGACCTTGATGCCCGGGTACAGCGCTTCGAAGCCCTTGATGACGGGGCCGGCGGCCTTGGTGTCGGTGGTCGAATAGATGACGACCTTGCCTTCCTTCTTGGCGCCGTCCAGGATCTTCTGGTAGTCGGCCGGATAGCCGGCCGGCACTTGCTGCGCAAAGGCGCTGCCGGCGGCAAGGGCGAATGCAGCGGCGCAGGCGGCCGCCAGTTGGGACTTGGCAAGCATGGGTGTGTCTCCGATGAGTCTTGTGGTTGGAGCGGGATCCGTGTCCAGCTTGCGGGCATCTTAGGAGCCGGCGTCTGTCGTCGTCCTGTCATGGCGGCGGGACGCGACTAGGGGAAATCCCTGGGCGGGGTGGGCGCGGCGCGCCCAAAAACGTTACGGCCGCGCGGGCGTGTCGGTCACCAGCCGGATCCAGTTCTGCACGAAGCGCGAATGGCGGCGCTGGTCCAGGCCGACCAGCAGGGCGGGGCTCAGCACCACTGGCTGCACGATGCCCTGGGAGCGCGCCAGCACCGCTTCGGAGGTCCAGCGCCCGGGGGTGTCCTCCATGATGGAACCCAGCGCGGCATGGCTGGACGCCACCTGCTGGCCGGCCGGAGACAGCAGCCAGTCCACCAGCGCGCGGCCCAGTTCCGGGCTGGGCGCGGTGCGCGCGATCAGCACCGAGCGCGCCAGCACCAGCACGTAGTCCTGCGGAAAGACCACGCCGATGGGCGCGCCCGCCGCCTGTCGCGACAGCGCGTAGGAGCCGAGGATGTTGTAGCCGATGTCGATCTGGTCGCTCTCGATGGCGTCCAGGATCTCGGCGCTGGTGGCCGACAGGCGCACGCCAGCCTGGCCCATGGCGTTGGCCAGCCCCCAGAAGTTCGACGACACCAGCTCGTCCTGTTCGGCCAGCAGATAGCCCACGCTGCTGGTCGCGATGTCATAGGTGCCGATGCGGCCGCGCAGCTTCGCGGCGTCGCGTTCCAGCAGGCGCAGCAGGTCCTGGCGCGAGCGCGGCACGGTGGCTTCGGTATAGCGCTTGGGGTTGTAGACGATGACGGCCGGCTCGAAGGTGAAACCGTAGACCTCGTGGCGCCAGATGGCCCAGGAGGGCAGCTTGGCGGCATAGGGCGAGGAATAGCTCATCGCATAGCCGTCGTTGGCCAGTCGGATCTGCAGGTCCGAGGCCGAACTCATCAGCACGTCCACATCCTTCAACTGCCCGGCGATGGCGGCTTCGTAGAGTTCGCGGCTGCCCATCTCGCGGTACACCACGGTGACGTCCGGCCGTTGCGACTGGAAGCCCTGGATCAGCGGCGCGACCACCGGCGTATCCGTGGGGCCGGCGATGGTCAGGACGCGGGACGTGGGCTGCGGCGCGGGGTAGCGGGTGACGATTGCCGCGATGTCGGCGGCGCGTACCTCGGCGGGGGCCGAGGCCAGCAGCAGGCCCGCCATGCACAACGCGCCCAGGCAGGCGGCTGCCGCGCGTCCCGGCGCGGAACGCGCCAGCGGCAGGATCACGCGCGCCGTCAGGCCGCCGCCCGGACGGTCTTGCAGCCAGAGCGAACCGCCGTGGGCGGCAGCCACCGAGCGCACGATGGACAGCCCCAGCCCCGACCCAGGCTGTGTTTCGCCGGCGCGGCCGCGGGTGAAACGCTGCTGCACGGCGTCCTTTTCGTCGTCGGCCACGCCCGGCCCGCGGTCCGACACGGTGAGCGCAACGCGAAAGCCCGCCACAGGCGTGGCCTGGATGTCCACGGGGCCGTCGGGCGCATAGCGCAGGGCGTTGTCCACCAGGTTGCGCAGCATCTCGCGCAAGGCGACGCGGTCGCCGGCGATGCGGGCGCGGCGGACCTCGGGCGCGATCTCGATGCGCAGCCGCTGCGTTTCCAGCGGACCGATGCGGCGGCGCGTTTCGTTGACGGTCTCGGCCACGCCCACCAGCGTGCGCGATCCCTTGCCCAGGCGGTGCGTGATGGTGGCGTCCATCAGCAGCTGGTTGATCAACTGGCTGGCATGGGTGGCGTTCAGATGGATGCGTTCGAGGCGCGCGTGCAGCCTCTGCTGATCGGTTTCCTCCAGGGCGACTTCGGCTTGAGCGCGCAGCGAGGCCAGCGGCGTACGGACCTGGTGGGCGGCGTCCGCCACCAGGGTGTTGAGCGTACCCATGACGCCGGACAGGCGCTGCATGAAGGCGTTCAGCGCTTCGACCAGCCGCCGCACTTCGCGCGGCACGGGCGTCACCAGCGGCGCCAGGTCGTCGGGCGCGCGGCTGCGCAACTCGCGCTCCACCACGGCCAGCGGCGCGAAGGCCCGCTGCACGCCGAACCACAGCAGGCCCAGCGCCACCAGGGACACCACCACCAGCGGCAGCGCGGTACGTCCCAGGATCTCGTCGGCCAGCGCTTCGCGCGACCCCAGCGTCTCGGCCACGCGCACCGTGACCCAGCCGGCATGTTGGCTGGCGGACACCAGCCGGCCCACGGTGGCGACGCGGACAGGTTCGTCGTGATAGCGCAGATAGGCGAACACCGGCGTGGCCGACTGCGCCAGGGGCATGCCGGGCGCCAGGTCGTCGTAGCCGGTGATGAGGCGGCCGTTCGAGGTGCGGGCTTCGTAGAACACCCGCTCGCCGCCGGACAGCATGGCCAGCGAGGACACCGGCGGTTCGACGGTGACGTTGTTGTCTTCGATCTGCACCGAGCCGGCAATGGTCAGCGCCGAGGCCGCCAGCAGCCGGTCGAAAGCCTGTTCCGCCGCGCGCTGCGCGTAGCCGCGCAGGAAGAACACCAGCCCGATCAGCGCGCAGGCCAGCAGCAGCACCCCCAGCGCCAAGACGCGGCGGCGGATGGAAAAGTTCTCAGGGTTCTTCATGGCTGCGGGCCTGATAGCCGACGCCGCGCACGGTGACGATATCGATCGAGGCGCCCGTCAGCTTCTTGCGCAGCCGCGATATCAGCAGCTCCAACGCATTGAGGGTGCCGTCGTCCAGGTCGAAGAGCTGGTTCATCAGCCGTTCCTTGGCGACGGTCTGGCCCAGCTTGCCTAGCAGGATCTCCAGCAGCCGGAATTCACGCCGCCCCAGCTCCAGCGGCGCGCCGGCCACGCTGACATTGCGGTTGGCAAGGTCCAGGCTGAGGTTGCCGTAGACGGTGACGCTGCTGGTCTGGCCAGCGGGGCGGCGCATCAGCGCGCGCAGCCGGGCTTCGAGTTCGCGCAGATCGAAGGGCTTGACCAGATAGTCGTCGGCGCCCAGGTCCAGCATGTCGATCTTGTCTTCGATTTCGGCGCGCGCGGTCATGACCAGCACGGGGGCTTCCAGCCCGGCGGCGCGCAGTTCGCGGATGACGGTGAAACCATCTTTGCCGGGCAGATTGATGTCCAGCACCAGGGCATCCCAGGTCTCGTCCAGGCCCCAACGCAGCGCCGCCACGCCGTCGCGCACCCATTGCACGCTGTGGCCGGCAAAACGCAGCTTGCTTTCCACGGCATCGCCGAGATCGAGATTGTCCTCGACCAGCAAAATGCGCATGTGTTGCCTCCGTGTCTTTTGTTGCTTTCGGGGGGAGTTTATAGGGCTGTGGAGGTTCTGTGGGTCTTGATGCGGGCGCGGGCTTGGTTCTTAAGACGCCTGTCGCGTCGGCGGCCTGCGCCCCGCAGGCCGCCGACGCGACAGGCTCTGCCGGATGAATCTTCACGGGCGCTGGGACGGCCGGCGTGCTTGGCGTTCTGGCCACGGGCGGTGGGAAGTTGGCGTGTCTTGCGGGGCCCGCCCCAGGCCGGCCGCGCGGGCGGCCTTTTGGGGCTTACGCGGTGTCTTGCGTCTGGTGATGACGCTGCGCGCTGGTGGTTGGTGAATTTTGGTACGTAGGGCGCCGAAGCAGGTCGGTCGGCCAACAATCGTCATTTCAACCCCAGTGCCGGATGGGTGGCGCGCGTGACGGTCGGCATGCGCAAGCAGTTCGCCATCGCGCGCCACCCATCACCGCCCATCCCCCAATGATCTGGCGACCATTGGCAAACCACTCGCCGCATGCGCGCGAGCGAACACAATTGAAATTCAAGGAATCACGTATGTCATTCTCGGCCGCCCGCGCGGCCGAGAATGGCGGGCAATACAAGAGTCCTCCCAGACCACGGCTCTAGCCGCGCACCAAACCAAGATTCAAGTAGCCCGTCGGTGCGGGCGCCTGAGTGGCGGGCAACCTCGATGCGCCCGAGGGAATCTGAAGGGAAGGCCGCAGGCCTGGACGAAGATGACGAAGGGGAAGTCCGGAGCGAAGGCTCCGGACCGCAATCGTGGGCGCCCGCCACTCAGGCGTCCGCGCCGACGGGCGGCCTACGAAGCAGAGCGGCCTACGAAGCACAGGACCGGCACCCCGAAACCCTGCCAACGAGAAGCCTCGGGCGCACTCAAAACCAGAAAGCTACAAAGCCCGCCTACTTCCCAGCGCTATCCGCCCACCCCTTCGACAACTCCACCGCCTGCCGCCACCGCTTCATCCGCGCCGCCCGCACGGACTCCGGCCAGGTCGGTTCGAACGTCCGCTCCGCCTGCCACTTCGACGCGAATTCATCCAGCCCCGACCAGAACCCGACCGCCAGCCCTGCCAACCCCGCAGCCCCCAGCGCCGTCGATTCCGACACGCGCGGACGGACCACCGGGACGCCCAGCAAATCTGCCTGCATCTGCATCAGCAGGTCGTTGCGGGCGGCGCCGCCGTCCACGCGCAGTTCGGTCAGCGCGATGCCGCTGTCGCCGTTCATGCAGGTCAGCAGTTCGGCGCTTTGCAGCGCGATGGATTCCAGCGTGGCGCGGGCGATGTGGGCGCGGGTGGTGCCGCGGGTCAGGCCCACCAGCGTGCCGCGCGCATAGGGATCCCAGTGCGGCGCGCCCAGGCCGGCGAAGGCCGGGACCATGAAGACGTCGTCGGTGTCGGCCACGCTGGCGGCCAGGGATTCGATTTCTTCCGAACGCTGGATGATGCCCAGGCCGTCGCGCAGCCATTGCACCGCGGCGCCGGCCACGAACACGCCGCCTTCCAGCATGTAGGTCGGACGCCAGCCGCTGTTGCCGGCTTGCGGCAGGCCCCAGCCCACCGTGGACAGCAGATTGTTGTGGGATTGCACCGGTTTTTCGCCTACGTTCATCAGCATGAAGCAGCCGGTGCCGTAGGTGTTCTTGGCCATGCCCGGCGTAAAGCAGGCCTGGCCGAAGGTGGCCGCCTGCTGGTCGCCGGCGTTGCCGGCGATCGGGATGGAGCCGCCCAGCCACTCTGGCAGGGCGTCGCCCACCACCGCGCTGCTGGGCGCAATGTTGGGCAGCACGCTGCGCGGGATCTTCAGCAGCGCCAGGATCTCGTCGTTCCAGTCCTGCGTGTGCAGGTCGAACAGCATGGTGCGCGAGGCGTTGCTCGGGTCGGTGCTGTGCACCGCGCCGCCGGTCAGTTGCCAGATCAGCCAGGTGTCCACCGTGCCGAAGGCCAGTTCGCCGCGGTCGGCCATCTGGCGCGCGCCCGGCACGTGGTCCAGCAGCCAGGCGAGCTTGGTGCCGGAGAAATAGGCGTCCAGCACCAGGCCGGTGCGCGATTGCAGGAAAGCGGCGTGGCCGTCCTGGCGCAGCTGGTCGCATAGCGGCGCCGTGCGGCGGTCCTGCCAGACGATGGCGCGCGCCAGTGGGCGGCCGGTGGCGCGTTCCCAGATCAGGGTGGTTTCGCGCTGATTGGTGATGCCGATGGCGGCGATGTCGGCGGCGGTCGCGGCGGCATTGCGCAGGGCTTCGCGCGCCACGTCCAGCTGGCTGTGCCAGATCTCGCTGGCATCGTGCTCGACCCAGCCCGGCCGCGGGTAGTGCTGGCGGAATTCGCGCTGGCCCACGCCGCGCACCACGCCCTCACGGTCGAACACGATTGCGCGGGAGCTGGTCGTGCCCTGGTCCAGGGCTAGGACAAATTCATTCGTCGTCACTTTGTTTAGCGCCGTTCAGGTGTGCCCCGGCCAGAGGGTCGAGGCGTCTAAAGGAGAAGGTCGAAGCCATGCACAGCAAGCCGACGACGATGAAGCCCGCGACGACATCGCGGATCGCCAGCGTTTCCGCGCCGCGCAAGGACATGCTGATGTTCAGCGTCACCGCGGCCACGCCCACGCCCAGGCTGATGCCCAGTTGCTGCGCCATCGCGGCGAAACTGCTGGCGCGGCTCATCTTGGACGGGGGGATGTCGGCATAGGTTAGCGTATTTACCCCGGTGAACTGTAGCGAACGGAAAAAGCCTCCGACCAGCAGGACCGCGATCATCAGCCACACCGGCGTGGTGGGCGTGAAGGCGCCGCAGACCACGATGAACGCACCCGCCAGCACGGCGTTCACGGTCAGGACCCGGCGAAAGCCGAAGTGCTTCACGATCGGGGTGGCCACGAACTTCATCAGCAGTGCGCCCGCGGCGCTGGCGAAAGTGATCAGGCCGGCCGCGAACGGCGTCAGGCCAAAGCCCACCTGCAGCAGCATGGCCAGCAGAAAGGGGGTGGCGCCCACGGCGAAGCGGCACAGATTGCCGCCCAGCGTGGAGATGGCGAAGGTGGGGATCCGCATCAGCGAGAGGTCGATGATGGGGTGCTCGGTGCGCTTGGCGTGCCAGCCGTAGAGCAGGCCGCAGACCGTGCCCACCGCGATCAGCCCCAGCAGCATGGACAGCGGCATGACGTCGCGGCCGATGGCCTCGAAACCGCTGACCAGGGCCGCCAGGCAGATTGAGCTGAGCAGGAAGCCCGGCCAGTCCAGGCGCGGGGCGGCTTCCTCGCGGATCTCCGCGACGTAGCGCAGCACCAGGAAAATTCCCAGGACGCCGATAGGGATATTGATCAGGAAGATCCAGTGCCAGGACATATAGGTGACCATGAAGCCGCCCAGCGGCGGTCCGATCACGGGGCCCAGCAGGGCCGGAATGGAAAGGAAGGACATGGCCTTCAGCAAGTCCTGCTTGGGCACGGTGCGCAGCAGGATGATGCGTCCCACTGGCACCATCATTGCGCCCGCCATCCCCTGGACGATGCGGGCCAGGACCAGCTGCGGCAGATCCTGGGACAGCGCACAGGCCACCGAGCTGAGCGTGAACAGGCCGATCGCCGCCACGAACACCCGCCGCGCGCCGTAGCGGTCGGCCGCCCAGCCGCTGACGGGCACGAATACCGCCACCGACAGCAGGTAGGAGGTGATGGCCACGTTCAGCCGCACCGGGGTCGACCCCAGGGCGTGGGCCATGGCTGGCAGGGCGGTGGCCACCACGGTGGCGTCCAGCATCTGCATGAACAGCGCACAGCCTACGATGAAGGGAATCATGCGCGCCGCGCGCGCGGCTTGCTCATTGGAAAGAGGAGCGGGACGGGCTGCTGCTGCGGTTTCTGCGGACATGGCGGGCGGGGGCGATGGGTGCCGCGAGATTGTAACGCCGGGGGGTGGGCCGCCGTGAAGTAAACTCCCTACATCCGAAACCCATTGAAATTGGTGCCATGGCGACCAACTACGAATCCGAGATCACCCTTTTCCTGAAGGACTACAAGAAATCGCATCCTGGCACCGAAGAGCGCCAGCGCGAGGGCCGCGCCCGCCTTTGGGACAAACCGCAGGACTCGGAGCTGCTGGAAGGCTTCCGCGCGGCCCGTGTGCCGCAAAAGCCGTACGTCTACCAGGCCGACTGAGCCCATTGCGGCAATCATGGCCCAAAACGCTTCCGTCCCGGGCGACGCCCTGGCCGCGCTAGTGGAACCGCCCGTCGACAGCACCCCTGACACGATCGACAGCGTGGCGTTCGCGCGCCTGTATGGCGAGCCGCTGTTCCAGATGCCCACGGACCTGTACATCCCGCCGGATGCGCTGGAAGTGTTCCTGGAAGCGTTTGAAGGGCCGCTGGACCTGCTGCTCTACCTGATCCGCAAACAGAACTTCAACGTGCTGGACATCCCCATGGCGGATGTCACGCGGCAGTATCTGTCGTATGTGGAGCAGATCCGCATCCACAATCTGGAGCTGGCCGCCGAGTACCTGCTGATGGCGGCGATGCTCATCGAGATCAAGTCGCGCATGCTGTTGCCGGTCAAGAAGACCGACACCGGCGAAGAGCCGGAAGATCCGCGCGCCGAACTCGTGCGCCGCCTGCTCGAATACGAGCAGATGAAGCTGGCCGCCCAGAAGCTGGACGCGATGCCGCAGCTGGGCCGCGACTTCGTCAGCAGCCAGGCGGTGGCCGACCTGAGCGTGGAGCGCATGCTGCCCGAGGTCAGCGTGGACGACCTGCGCGCGGCCTGGGCCGACATCATGAAGCGGGCCAAGCTGAACCAGCACCATCACATCACGCGCGAACAGCTGTCCGTGCGCGATCACATGACGCACATCCTGCGGCGCCTGAACGACGTGCGTTTCATGGAATTCGGCGACCTGTTCATGGAACGCGTGCGCGAAGGCGCGCCCGCGGCGGTGGTCGTCGTGCATTTCATCGCCATGCTGGAACTGGCGCGCGAGTCCTTGCTGGAGATTACGCAGGCCGAGCCCTATGCTCCCATCTATGTGCGCCTGGCCTACACCAGCGTGGCGGCGGTCGCGGCCTGATCCTGACCGGGCTGCCCCCAACCCCGGAGAAACTCCTTGAAAGTCGTACACACCATCCAGGAATTGCGCGATCACCTGCGCGGCCAGAATCGCGTGTCGTTCGTGCCCACCATGGGCAATCTGCACGAAGGCCACCTGTCCCTGATGAAGCTGGCGCGCCAGCATGGCGACCCGGTGGTGGCCAGCATCTTCGTGAACCGCCTGCAGTTCGGCCCCAACGAAGACTTCGACCAATATCCCCGCACGCTCGCCGCCGACATCGAGAAGCTCGAGCGCGAGCGCGACGTGTACGTGCTGTTCGCGCCGAACGAGCGCGAGATGTATCCCGAGCCGCAGAACTTCCGCGTCCAGCCTCCCGACGATCTGGGCGACATCCTGGAAGGCGAATTCCGCCCGGGCTTCTTCGAAGGCGTCAGCACCGTGGTGCTGAAGCTGTTTTCCTGCGTGCAGCCGCGGGTGGCGGTGTTTGGCAAGAAGGATTACCAGCAGCTGATGGTGGTGCGCAATATGTGCCGCCAGTTCCAGCTGCCCGTCGAAGTGCTGGCCCACGAGACCGTGCGCGCCGACGACGGCCTGGCCTTGTCCTCCCGCAACCGTTACCTCAGCGACGCCGATCGCGCCGAGGCGCCCGCGTTGTATGCCGCGCTGCGGCACGCCAACGAGCGCCTGGCCCAGGGCGAACGCGATGCCGCCGCGCTGGAGCGCGAAGCCATCGAGACCCTGACCCGGCGCGGCTGGCAGGTGGACTACGTGGCCCTGCGCCGCCAGCGCGATCTCAAGCGTCCCGACGCCGCCGACCTGCAGGCCGGCGAACCGTTGGTGGCGCTGGCGGCGGCCAAGCTGGGCACGACCCGCCTGATCGACAATCTGGAGCTGGCCTACACGGCCTGACGCGGCAAGGCCCCAGGGGTGGCGTTCATGTCCACCCCTGAAAGAATTACCAGCTTACGTCGTGACGGGCGGCGGATCAGACTCGGCGCAATCCTACATTGCAAGCGAGCCGCCCCATGCAAGCTCCCCGTCCCGACCTGGAAGCCGTTCTTTCCTCTCTCACGCCGCGCGAACGGCAAATCGTCACCTACGTGGCCGCCGGCCGTCCCAACAAGGTCATCGCCATAGACCTGGGCATTTCGTTGCGCACCGTAGAAGCCCATCGTTCCCGCATTTTCACCAAGCTGCAAGTCCGCAATGCCATGCAACTGGCCTGCCGGCTTTGCGAACACGGACGTTCCGGCGCCTCGCCCGTGCCTGGCGCGGCCGGACCGGACCGCGCGCATGCACTGATTCCGATGCCTCGGAAGCTCATCGACAGTCCGAGCTACACGCTGCATGAGCCGCCAGGGCCGGAGTATCACCGATGTCTGGCAAGTCCCGCGTCACTGCGTGCCGATTCCGGTGTAGATCCGGATCCCGATGCCGGGTAGCCCAAAAGCACCAGGCCCGGCGAACGAGATGTCCGTCGGGCCTGGGGGTAGAGGCTGCGTGGCGGCGTATTCAGCCGCCGCCGGTCTTCAAGGGCACTTGGGCGCTGCCGCCTTGGCCAGTTCGTCGATCGGGTCCAGATCCGGCTGGCGGGTCAGGTTGTAGTTCAGGTTGGGCGTCTGGCCATCGATGGAACGCACGCGCAGCACGTTGTTGGCTGCAACAACGAATTCCGCGCGGCCGTTGCCCTGGCTGTCCATCAGGATGACGCGCGGCGGGCGTTCTTCGGTGGCGTCCCAGCAGCCTTGCTCGGTGACCGGCGGGCCTTTCTTGGGATCGTTTTCCAGGTAGGCCACGCGGCCGCGCCAACGGCCATTGGGCGCCAGCGTCAGCGTCACGCGCTGCGCGGTGCACTGCATGGCGGGCGAGAAGCAAGGCAGGGTGCCCATGTAGGTTTGCGGTTGCGGCACCAGGCTATGCACGGCTGCGCTGGGCGCGGCCGGGTTGGCGGCGACGGGAGCGCTCGCGGCCGATGCCGTCGTTGCCGTGTGTTCGGTTTCCGCCGGAACGGCCTGGCCGTCTTCCGTGGTCTGGCCGCCTGCAGCCTGTGCGGCTTGATTCTGATTCTTGCGGGGAGCGTCCGGCTTGAGGGCGATCTGCACTTGCGACGGGGCGCGGATGATGCTGCGGTATCCCGCGCCCGACCCCTGGTACTGGGCGTCGGTCACGGTGCTTTCGGCGGGCGGGTCGTAATAGCCTTCGGTTTTCTGTTGGGCACAGCCGGCTGCGCCCAGCACGGTGCCTGCGAGCAGCAACCCCATGACGCTGAGTTTGCGGGAGCGGGTACCGATTTCTACGCGCGCGGTCATGGCAGCTTATCCGTGTGGTGAGTCTGTCTCCGATTTTACGCACTTATGCGAAGATTCGATACGTTCCCCTTAGCCGCACTTGGGCATCCTCAACACTTTATGCACTATTTACGACACGGCCGCCGCCAGCTTGCCCCGCGCACTGTCGCCAGCTCCTGGCGCGGCGCCGCTGCGTCCCGGTGCCGCGCGGTCGGATGACGGCGATGCGGCATGTCTTTGATCTGCCTTTGGGCGCCTTCATTGGCCTGGCGGCACTGGCGGGTTTGTTCGTGGGCAACTGGCTGACGGTGCTGACCCACCGGCTGCCGCGCATGATGGAGCAGGAATGGCAGGCGCACTGCCAGGAAGCCTCGGGCAAGCCGCCGGCGGCGGGCCGCTATGGCTTGTGGTCGCCGGCCTCGCACTGTCCCGCCTGCGACACCGCCGTGACCGGCTGGCGGCGGCTGCCGCTCCTGGGTTGGCTGCTGCTGCGGGGCCGCTGCGGCGCTTGCGGCGCGGCCATAGGCTGGCGCTACCCGGCCATCGAACTGCTGACCTGCGCGCTGTTCGCCGCATGTGCCTGGCGTTTCGGCGCCACGCCGCTGGCGCTGTCCGCCATGGGCTTGTCGGCCATGCTGGTGGCGCTGGCCTGGATCGATTTCGAGTCCACGCTGTTGCCCGACGCATTGACCCAGCCGCTGCTCTGGGCCGGGCTGCTGGTCAATCTGTTCGACGCTTATGCCAGCCTGCAGATGGCGGTGGTGGGGGCGGTGGCGGGCTACGTCTTTCTGTGGGTTATCTTTCATGTGTTTCGCCTGCTGACGGGGCGCGAGGGCATGGGCTATGGTGACTTCAAGCTGCTCGCCGCGCTGGGCGCGTGGTTCGGCGTGGAAGCCCTGCCGACGCTGCTGCTGAGCGCATCGTTGCTGGGCGTGCTGATCGGCGGCGCGCTGACCTTGAGCGGCCGCGCCAGCCGCGGGCAGCCGTTGCCCTTTGGTCCCTATCTGGCGCTGGCGGGCGTCGTGACGCTGTTGCTGGGCGGCGAGCAGGGCTTGGGGCAGTTTTTGCAATAGGGCGGTTCATGTCCTCCATGGGATGGGCGGTATGTTGAAGATAGGTCTGACGGGCGGCATCGGGTCGGGCAAGACCCGGGTGGCGGACATGCTCGCAGAGTGGGGCGCCACGCTGGTCGATACCGACGAGATCGCGCGCGAGCTGACCGCCGCGGGCGGTGCAGCCATGCCTGCCATAGAACGCGAATTCGGCCCGCGCGCATTGACGCCGGACGGGGCGCTGGACCGCGCGTGGATGCGGGACCAGGCGTTCTCGGATCCGCAGGTGCGCTTGCGGCTGGAGGCCGTGCTGCATCCCGCCATCGGGCAGGAGACCGAGCGTCAGGCTGCGGCTGCGACCGGCGCCTATCTGGTTTTCGTGGTGCCGCTGCTGGTGGAGTCGTTGCCGCGTTGGCGCGCGCGCCTGGACCGCATCTGCGTGGTGGACTGCGACCCGGAAACGCAGGTGGCGCGGGTGCGGCAGCGCAGCGGGCTGACGGAGCCAGCCATACGGCGTATCATGGCGGCACAGGCTGCGCGGGCAAGCCGTCTGGAAGTCGCCGACGACGTCATCGTCAATGACGCAGGCACTACGCCGGAACAACTGCGCGCGCAGGCGAAGACCCTGCATGACCGCTGGCTGGCGCTGGCGAGCACGACGGACCGGCAAGCTCCCCGCTAGGCCGGCACCCCTGAATAACATTGGCCCCGCCGGCCAAACACAGATGGGCCTGTAAAGAAGCGTGATCGTTTACGAATACCCCTTCAATGAGCGCATCCGCGCTTATCTGCGGCTGGAATACCTGTTCGACAGGTTGTTCTTCTTTGCCCGCGAGGGGGACTCGCGCCTGCACCAGGTTGCCGTCACCTCCCTGTTCGACCTGCTCGATGCCTGCGAGCGCACCGATGTGAAAGGCGCGGTCCTGCAAGACCTGGAACGCCAGCGCATGGCGCTGGTCGGGTTGCGCGATCATCCGGGCGTGGCGCAGGATGCGCTCGAAGCCATGCTGCGCGAAATGGAAAAGGTGACCACGGCGCTGGCCGCGCCCGGCAAGACCGGGCAGTCCCTGCGCGAAAACGAATGGCTGACCAGCCTGCGCGGGCGCCTTTCCGTGCCGGGCAGCGCCACCCAGGTCGACATGCCGTCGTACTTCGCCTGGCAGAACAAATCCGAAGCTGCCCGCTGCGCCGACCTGCAGGCCTGGGTGGCACCCTTCATCCCTTTGTATGACGGCCTGACCCTGGCCCTGCGCCTGCTGCGCGAATCCGGCCGCAAGTCGGACATCGTGGGCGAGCAGGGCGCCTACCAGCAGATGCTGGGCGGCAAGCAGTTCCAGCTGCTGCGGGTCTGGCTGGACCCCGCCCAGGGCGTATTCCCCGAGATCAGCGCCAATAAGTACATGATCTGGATACGTTTTTCCACCCAGGACGGCGAATTCAAGCCCCAGCAGGTCGCCCGCGACGTGCCCTTCCAGATGACACTGTGCAGTTCGTAGGGCGGGTGAAGCGCGAGCGTTCTTAAGCTAGAACGCGGATGCCGAACGCGCGCAACCCATCCTGCGGTGCCGTATCTATTCCCGATTCGTCGGCAGGGCAGCCCCGGGGCCGCGGCCACCGTTTTCCCACGGTTCCGCCCTGGCGACCCGGTCCATCGCCATGATTTCCACGACCCGTCCCCCTGTTTCACCTGGCTTTCGTCCCCGCCTGTCTCCGCGCCAGATTCCTGTTGCGGCCAGTTTCAACTAGGGGTGGCGAGACTGGAAACCGGGACGGTCTAGTAGACAATACGGCTTTCTCCGCCTGTGCCGGAACTGTTCCATGCCTGATAGCCGTCCCGTATCTCCGCCCACCCGTTGGACCCGCCGCCGCCTGCTTGGACTGGCGCTGGTATTGCTCGTTGTGGCGGGCATAGCCTGGCTGGCGCTGCGGCCCGCGGCCAAGCCGGGCGCCGCAGGCGGCCCGGGGGGGCGGCCCGGCGGCCGGCCGCCAGCGGGCGCCATGATGACCCCCGCGGTGCCGGTGCGCATCGCGACCGCCGCCAAGCAGGACATCGACATCTACCTGAAGTCGCTGGGCACGGTCACCGCCTACAACACCGTCACCGTGCGCAGCCGGGTCAGCGGCGAGCTGGTGGAAGTGGCTTTCCAGGAAGGCCAGCAAGTGAAGGCCGGCGATCTGCTGGCGCAGGTGGACCCGCGGGCCTTCCAGGTGGCGCTGGACCAGGCGCGCGGCACGCAGATGCAAAACCAGGCCCAGCTGGAGAACGCGCGGCGAGACCTGCAACGCTACCAGGCGCTGTTCAAGCAGGACTCGATTGCCAAGCAGCAGGTCGACACGCAGGCCGCGCTGGTGCGCCAGTACGAAGGCACGGTCAAGAGCGACCAGGCCAATGTGGACAACGCCCGCCTGCAGCTGGATTACGCGCGCATCACCGCGCCGATCAGTGGCCGCCTGGGTTTGCGCCAGGTGGACCGCGGCAATCTGGTGTCCAGTTCTGATGCCAACGGCTTGGTGGTGATTACCCAGACCCAGCCGATTTCCGTGGTGTTCACGCTGCCCGAGACCCAGTTGCCCGAAGTGCGCGCCGAGATCGCGGCGGGCAAGACGCTGACCGTCGACGCCTATGACCGCGCCGACACCCGGCGCATCGCCACCGGCCAGCTGGAAACGCTGGACAACCAGATCGACGTGACTACCGGCACGCTGAAGATGAAGGCGCGCTTCGAGAATGCCGACGACGCGCTCTTCCCCAACCAGTTCGTCAACGTGCGCCTGCACGTGCTGACGCGCAAGGACGTGACCGCGATCCCCACCGCGGCCATCCAGCAGGGCTCGGCCGGCGCCTTCGTGTTCCTGGTGCAGGCGGACGATACCGTGCAGGTGCGCCAGGTGAAGCTGGGCGCGGTCAACAACGGCATGGTGGCCGTCAACGAAGGCCTGCAGCCCGGCGACCGGGTGGTGGTCGAAGGCACCGACCGCCTGCGCGCGGGCGCCAAGGTGGAAGTGGTCGGCGGCGCCGAGACCGTCCCGGGCTCCCCCAACAAGAACCTGGGCGCCGGCGCCCCGGCCGGCACCACGCCGCCGTCGAAGTAAGCCAGGAATTGCCGTGAGTCCGTCGCGCCTGTTCATTCTGCGTCCGGTGGCCACCACGCTGTCGATGGTGGCCATCCTGATCGCCGGTTTCATCGCCTACCGGCTGCTGCCCGTTTCGGCCCTGCCGGAAGTGGACTATCCGACGATCCAGGTGGTGACGCTGTACCCCGGCGCCAGCCCCGACGTGATGACCTCGCTGGTCACCTCGCCATTGGAACGGCAGTTCGGACAGATGCCGGGCCTGAACCAGATGTCGTCCACCAGCTCGGGCGGCGCCTCGGTCATCACCCTGCAGTTCAACCTGACCCTGCCGCTGGACGTGGCCGAGCAGCAGGTGCAGGCGGCGATCAACGCCGCCTCGAACCTGCTGCCCAGCGACCTGCCGGTGCCGCCGACCTATAACAAGGTGAATCCGGCGGACGCCGCAGTGCTGACGCTGGCGATCACTTCCCCCACCATGCCCCTGCCGCAAGTGCGCGATCTGGTGGATACACGGGTGGCGCAGAAGCTGTCGCAGATCCCGGGCGTGGGCCTGGTCAGCGTGGCGGGCGGCCAGCGGCCGGCGGTGCGGGTGCAGGTCAATCCGCAGGCGCTGGCGGCCAACGGCCTGTCGATGTCGGACTTGCGCACGGCCATCGTCGGCGCCAACGTCAATCAGCCCAAGGGCAATCTGGACGGGCCGCAGCGCTCCACCACCATCAACGCCAATGATCAGCTCAAGACGCCCACCGACTACAACGACCTGATCATCGCGTACAAGAACAATGCGCCGCTGCGCTTGTCCGACGTGGCGCGCGCCGTCGAAGGCGCCGAGGACACGCGCCAGGCGGCCTGGGCCGGCGATAAGCCCGCCATCCTGCTCAATATCCAGCGCCAGCCGGGCGCCAACGTGATCGACGTGGTCAACCGGATCCAGGCGCTGCTGCCCCAACTGCGCGCCGCCTTGCCGGCGACCCTGGACGTGAGCGTGGTGTCCGACCGCACCCAGACCATCCGCGACTCGGTGGCCGACGTGCAGTTCGAGATGATGCTGGCCGTGGCCCTGGTGGTCATGGTGACCTTCGTGTTCCTGCGCAGCCTGACCGCCACGCTGATCCCCAGCGTGGTTGTGCCGCTGTCGCTGGTGGGCACCTTCGGCATCATGTACCTGGCCGGTTTCTCCATCAACAACCTGACCCTGATGGCGCTGACCATCGCCACCGGCTTCGTGGTGGACGACGCCATCGTCATGATCGAGAACATCGCCCGCCATATCGAGGAAGGCGAAACGCCGCTGCAGGCCGCGCTCAAGGGCGCCTCGCAGATCGGCTTCACGCTGATCTCGCTGACCTTCTCGCTGATCGCGGTGCTGATTCCGCTGTTGTTCATGACCGAAGTGGTGGGGCGGCTGTTCCGCGAGTTCGCCATCACGCTGGCCGTGTCCATCCTGATATCGCTGGTGGTGTCGCTGACCCTGACGCCCATGATGTGCGCGCGCCTGTTGCGCGCCGAGTCGGAGCAGAAGCACGGCCGCTTCCATCAGGTCACCGGCGCCTTCATCGACCGCGTCATTGCCGGCTACGACTGCTGGTTGCAGGTCGTGCTGCGGCATCAGCCGCTGACGCTGCTGGTGGCGCTGGCGACCTTCGCGCTGACGGTGCTGCTGTATCTGGTGATTCCCAAGGGCTTCTTCCCGCAGCAGGACACCGGCCTGATCCAGGCCATCACGCAGGCGCCGCAATCAATTTCCTTCCCGGCCATGGCCGAGCGCCAGCGCACGGCCGCGCGCCTGGTGCTGGAAGATCCCGACGTGCAGGCCGTATCTTCCTTCATCGGCGTGGACGGCAGCAACGCCACGCTCAGCGCCGGGCGCATGCAGATCGCGCTCAAGCCGCAAGCCGAGCGCAACGGCGACCTGCGCACGGTGATGGGGCGCCTGGAGCAGGCCCTGGCCAAGCAGGATGGCCTGACCGTCTACATGCAGCCGGTGCAGGACCTGACCATCGAGGACCGCGTAAGCCGCACGCAGTACCAGATGACGCTGTCCAATCCCGACCTGAAGGTGCTGAGCGAATGGACGCCCAAGCTGGTGAACCGCCTGCGCCAGGTGCCCGGGCTGAAGGATGTGACCGACGACCTGCAGGACGACGGCCTGCAGACCTGGGTCGAGATCGACCGCGACGCCGCGTCGCGGCTGGGCATCACGGCGGCGGTGATCGATGAAGCGCTCTACAACGCCTTCGGCCAGCGGCTGATTTCCACCATCTTCACGCAATCCAACCAGTACCGCGTGGTGCTGGAGGTCGAGCCGCAATTCCAGGTGACGCCTGCCTCGCTGGGCCAGATCCACGTACCTACCTCGACCGGCGCGCAGGTGCCGCTGTCGTCGGTGGCGCACATCAGCGAAGGCAAGACGATACTGGCCGTCAACCGGCTGGACCAGTTCCCCATGGTGACCGTGTCCTTCAACCTGGCGCCGGGGGCTTCCTTGTCCGGCGCGGTGGAGGACATCATCGCGGCCGAGGCCGACATCGGTTTGCCCACGGGCGTCGAGACGCGCTTCCAGGGCGCGGCGCTGGCGTTCCAGAATTCGCTGTCCAGCACCTTGTGGCTGATCCTGGCCGCCATCGTGACGATGTACATCGTGCTGGGCGTGCTGTACGAAAGCTATATCCACCCCATCACCATCCTGTCGACGCTGCCTTCGGCCGGAGTGGGGGCGCTGCTGGCCTTGCTGATCAGCGGCACCGAGCTGGACATGATCGGCATCATCGGCATCATCCTCTTGATCGGCATCGTCAAGAAGAACGCCATCATGATGATCGACTTCGCGCTGGACGCGGAGCGCAAGCGCGGCCTGAGCCCGCGCGCGGCCATACATGAGGCGGCGCTGCTGCGCTTCCGGCCCATCCTGATGACCACGCTGGCCGCCCTGTTCGGGGCGCTGCCGCTGATGCTGTCCACCGGCACGGGCGCCGAGCTGCGCCAGCCGCTGGGCCTGGTGATGGTGGGCGGGCTGCTGCTGTCGCAGGTGTTGACGCTGTTCACCACGCCGGTCATCTACCTGATGTTTGACCGCATGTCGCGCCGCTGGCGCGGCGTGGATCAGGCGCAGGCGGGGGACGCGTCATGATCCTGTCGGCACCCTTCATCGCCCGGCCGGTAGCGACCACGCTGCTGAGCCTGGCGGTCGTGCTGGCAGGCTTGCTGTCGTTCTTCCTTTTGCCCGTGGCGCCGTTGCCGCAAGTGGACATTCCCACCATTTCGGTGTCGGCCAGCCTGCCGGGCGCCAGTCCGGAAACCATGGCGTCCAGCGTGGCCACTCCGCTGGAGCGTTCGCTGGGCAGCATCGCCGGCGTGACCGAGATGACGTCCAGCAGCTCGCAGGGCTCGACCCGCATCACGCTGCAGTTCGATCTGTCGCGCGACATCAACGGCGCCGCCCGCGACGTGCAGGCCGCCATCAACGCGGCGCGCTCGCTCTTGCCGACCAGCCTGCGCAGCAATCCCACGTACCACAAGGCCAATCCCTCCGCGGCGCCCATCATGACCCTGGCGCTGACGTCCGACACGCTCAGCCAGGGCCAGCTTTACGACATCGCCTCGACCATCGTGGCGCAGAAACTGTCGCAGGTGGACGGCGTGGGCGAGGTGACGGTGGGCGGCAGTTCGCTGCCGGCGGTGCGCGTTACCGTGCTGCCGGGTGCGCTGGCCAACCGCGGCGTGTCGCTGGACCAGCTGCGCGCCACGCTGGCCAATGCCAACGCCAACCGCCCCAAGGGCGTATTGCAGAACGATCGCTATCACTGGCAGATCATGGTCAGCGACCAGCTCAGCCGCGCCGAGCAATACCGGCCCCTGATCGTCGCCTGGAAGGACGGCGCGCCGGTGCGCGTCTCCGACGTGGCCCGCGTGGAAGACTCGGTCGAAGATCTGTACCAGACTGGCTTCTTCAACGAGCGCAAGGCCATCCTGATGATCGTGCGGCGCCAGGCGGACGCCAACATCATCGAAACCGTGGATGCGGTGCGCGCCCAGCTGCCCATCCTGCAGGCGTTGATGCCGGCGGACGTCAACATGACGGTGGCGCAGGACCGCACCCCCAGCATCCGGGCCTCGCTGCACGAGGCCGAGCTGACGCTGATCATTGCCGTGGGCCTGGTGGTGCTGGTGGTGTTGCTGTTCCTGCGGCGCTGGCGCGCGGCCATCATTCCCAGCGTGGCGGTGCCGGTGTCGCTGATCGGCACCTTTTGCATCATGTACCTCTGCGGCTTCACGCTGAATACCATTTCGCTGATGGCGCTGATCGTGGCGACCGGCTTCGTGGTGGACGACGCGATCGTGGTGCTGGAGAACATCATGCGCCATGTGGAGCGGGGCATGTCGCCCATGCGCGCGGCGCTGCGCGGTTCGCGCGAAGTGGGCTTCACGGTGCTGTCGATGAGCCTGTCGCTGGTGGCGGTGTTCATCCCCATCCTGCTGATGGGCGGCGTGGTCGGCAGGCTGTTCCGCGAGTTCGCGGTGACGCTGTCGGCCGCCATCATGGTGTCGCTGGTGGTGTCGCTGACCTTGACGCCGATGATGTGCGCGCGCCTGTTGCGACAGGAAGCTCCCGACGAGAAGCCGCCGGGCCGGCTGGCGCGCTGGTCGGAGCGCGGCTTTGAGTCCATGCTGGACGGCTACCGCCGCAGCCTGCGCTGGGCGCTGACGCACAGCCGCCTGATGATGCTGATCCTGGCGGTTGCCGTGGGCCTGAACGTCTATCTGTACACCGCGGTGCCCAAGGGCTTCTTTCCGCAGCAGGACACGGGCCAACTGCTGGGCTTTTTCCGGGTCGACCAGGGCACCTCGTTCCAGGCCACGCTGCCCAAGCTGGAGGCGCTGCGCAAGGTGGTGCTGGCCGATCCGGCGGTGCAAAGCATGACGGGTTACGCGGGCGGACGCGGCGGCAGCAACAGCAGCTTCATGCAGATCCAGTTAAAGCCCCTGGAAGAGCGCAAGGTCTCGGCGGACGTGGTCATCAACCGGCTGCGCGGCAAGCTGCAGAACATGCCGGGCGCGCGCATGTTCCTGGTGTCGCAGCAGGACATCCGCATCGGCGGGCGCGCCAGCCAGGGTTCGTACGACTACACGCTGATGTCGGGCGATCTGCAATTGCTGCGCACCTGGATGCCCAAGGTGCAGCAGGCCATGGCGCAGGTTCCCGAGATCACCGACGTGGACACCGACGTCGAGGACAAGGGCCGCCAGATCAACCTGGTGATTGACCGCGAGGCCGCGACCCGCCTGGGCGTAAGCATGTCCACCATTTCCACGGTGCTGAACAACTCCTTCAGCCAGCGCCAGGTGTCGGTGATGTACGGACCGTTGAACCAGTACCACGTGGTGCTGGGCGTGGACCCGAAGTTCGCGCAGGACATCGAATCGCTCAGGCAGGTAGAGGTCATCACCGCGGCCGGCGCGCGCGTGCCGCTGTCGGCTTTCACCCGCCTGGAAAACGCCAACGCGCCGCTCAGCGTGCAGCACCAGGGGCTGTTCGTGGCCGACACCATCTCGTTCAGCCTGGCGCCCGGCGTGTCATTGGGCCAGGCGACCAGCGCCATCGACGCGGCGGTGGCGCGCATCGGGCTGCCGTCAGACCAGATCCAGGCGGGCTTCCAGGGCACCGCCGCAGCCTTGCAGCAGACCTTGGCGCAGCAGCCCTGGCTGATCCTCGCGGCGCTGGTCACCATGTATATCGTGCTGGGCATCCTGTACGAGAGCTTCGTGCATCCGCTGACCATCCTGTCGACCTTGCCGTCCGCCGGTCTGGGCGCGCTGCTGGCGCTGCTGCTGGTGCGCTATGACTTCACGCTGATCGCGCTGATCGGGGTGTTCCTGCTGATCGGCATCGTCAAGAAGAACGCCATCATGATGGTGGACTTCGCCCTGGAAGCCGAGCGCACTCAGGGGATGAGCCCGCGCGATGCGATTTTCCAGGCGTGCCTGACGCGCTTTCGCCCCATCATGATGACGACCATGGCCGCCATTTTCGGCGCGCTGCCCCTGGTGCTGGCCACCGGCGCCGGGGTCGAGATGCGCCAGCCGCTGGGCATTACCATCGTCGGTGGCCTGGTCCTGAGCCAGATCCTCACGCTGTACACCACGCCCGTGGTCTATCTTTACCTGGACCGCTTCCGTCTCTGGGCCGCGCGCAAGCGCGCTTCCAGGAACGGGTCCTCCGCTCCCATAGAACCCACATGATGCGCAACGCCAAGTCTGTTCCCAACCTGTTCCTTCCCCGCAGCATCGCCGTGGCCGCGCTGTGCGCGCTGCTGGGCGCTTGCGCGGTCGGCCCCGATTACCAGCGCCCGGCGTTGGACGTGGGCACGGCCTACAAGGAAGGCCAGGACCAGGTCGACGGCTGGAAGCCCGCCCGGCCGCTGGACCAGGCCGAGCGCGGCGCATGGTGGCAGGTCTATGACGACGCGACCTTGAACGGCCTGGTCGAACGCCTGAACGCGTCCAACCAGACCGTGGCCCAGGCCGAAGCCAACTACCGGCAGGCGCTGGGCCTGGTGCGCGGCGCGCGCGCCGGCTTCTTCCCCACGGTAGGCGCGGGCGCGGGCATGACGCGCTCGGGCAGCGGCGGCGGGCAGAACGGCTCGACGTCGTCGTCCGGCAGCAACGTCTCGAACCAGTACTCGCTGACCGGCAACGTCAGTTGGGAAGTGGATCTGTGGGGGCGGGTGCGGCGCAGCGTGGAATCCTCGGAAGCCAGCGCCGCGGCCAGCCTGGCCGATCTGGGCGCCACGCGCCTGAGCGCGCAGGCCGCGCTGGTGCAGGCCTATCTGCAATTGCGGGTGCTGGACGAACAGAAGCGCCTCCTGGACGCTACGGTGGCGGCCTATGAGAAATCCCTGCAACTGACGCAGAACCGCTACGCCGTGGGCGTGGCGGGGCAGGCCGACGTGGCCGTGGCGCGCACGCAGGTGGAAAGCACGCGCGCGCAGTCCATCGACCTCGATTGGCAGCGTGGCCAGCTCGAACACGCCATCGCCGTGCTGATGGGCCAGGCGCCGTCGCAATTCAGCCTGCCGCCCACGGTGTTCGCGTTGCAACTGCCGCAGATTCCGGTGGGCCTGCCGTCCGAACTGCTGGAACGCCGGCCCGACGTGGCCGCGGCCGAGCGCCGCGCAGCCGCCGCCAATGCGCAGATCGGCGTGGCGCAGGCCGCGTGGTTCCCCAGCTTGACGCTGTCGGCCGATGGCGGTTTCCGCAACGGCCAGTTCGCGGAACTGCTGACGGCTCCGGCGCGGTTCTGGTCGCTGGGACCGGCGCTGGCGCTGACGATATTCGATGGCGGCGCGCGCGAGGCGCAGGTGGAGCAGGCGCGTGCGTCCTATGACGCGCAAGCGGCCGCCTACCGCCAGACGGCGTTGACCGGACTGCGCGAGGTCGAGGACTATCTGATCCAGCTGCGCGTCATGGAGAACGAGCAGGTGGTGCAGCGCCGTGCGCTCGAAGCGGCGCGCGAATCGCTGCGCCTGACCCAGAATCAATATAAGGCGGGTCTGGTCGATTACCTGAGCGTGGCGGTGGTGGACGCCACCGCGCTCAACAGCGAACGCAATGCGCTGAGCCTGCTGGGCAACCGCTTCGCGGCCAGCGTCAATCTGATCGTGGCCCTGGGCGGTGGTTGGGAAGGGCTGCCTGCCGCGGGAGCGCAAGCGCGCGCGGACAATCAGGCGACGCCTGCGGCAGCGGCTCCCGCGCAGCCCTGAGGTCGGGCCGCGCGGATGCGTGATGGAGCGCCGGCGCGGTCAACGCCAGCGTTTCACGCGCGCGGCAGGAAGGCGATGACCAGCCAGGCCGCCGCGGCGGGCACCGCGAACACCAGCAGCAAGATGGGCAGTTCCTCGCGCACCGTATAGCCGGCGCGCGTGACGCCGACCCACATGTTGACGATAGCCATCAGCAGCCATGCGGGCAGGAACAGTTTGGCCGCGGCGATCGAGCCGGCGGCGTCGCCGCCCCATTGCTTGCCGAACAGCGCGAACACGGCCAGCAGCAGCAGGCCTCCGACGATGGTCAACAGTACGTGCATGGCGCCCCTCCTATTTGGTGGTGTAGCCGCCGTTGATCAGCACCGTCTGGCCGGTGATCCACCAGCCGTCCGACACCAGGAAGCGGATGAAGGGGACGACGTCCTCGATGTCGGTAAGCCCGGTTTTCGAGAATGGCGACAAGGCGGCTGCGGTCTTGTGGTACGCCACCGCGTCGGCGCCTTCCGCCGGATAGAAGAACGGCGTGTCCATGGGGCCGGGGCCTACCGCCGTCACCGAAATGCCGCGCGCGCCGAACTCCTTGGAGGCGGCGCGGGTGTAGTGCTCCACCGGCGCCTTGGTGCCGGCGTAAGCCGCGTAGAAGGGCGTGAATGCGCCCAGCAGCGATGTGACCAGCGTGCAGATCTTGCCGTTGTCATTGACGTGGCGGCCGGCTTCCTTCAGGAAGAAGAAGGCGGACTTCGAGTTCACCGCGGCCATCTCGTCGTATTCCGCTTCCGTGATTTCGGTGAAGGGCTTCTTCAGCACTTTGCCGACGGTATTGATCGCAATGTCCGGCCGTCCCACCGCGGCCACCGCGTCGGCGAACAACTTTTCCATCGCGCCGGCCGAGCTCAGGTCGGCCTGCAAGGCAATGGCCTGCGCGCCCGCCGCTTTGATGGCGGCGACCGTCGCGTCCGCATCGGCCTTGGTGGCCGCGCTGTTGTAATGCACCGCCACCGCGCGCGCGCCTTGCTGCGCCAGATCGCGCGCGATCAGTCCGCCCAGGTTTTTCGCGCCGCCCGCGATGATGACGGTTTTGCCTTTGATTCCGTGGTCTGCCATGGTCCTCTCCGCTATCGGGCCGCCGGATGCGAGCCCTAGTGCAGACGATGATATATTCCAAAAAATCCGCATAAAACTACTATTTCTGGCATCTCTATCCAGAAATTACGAACAGTGAGGCCCGCCCTCGCAGGAGCCAACCGCCCCATGGACCGCATAGACCTGTGCCGGGTTTACGCCCGTGTCGTCGAGTGCGCGAATTTCTCTCGTGCGGCGGATACGCTGGGCCTGCCGCGCTCCACGGTGTCCGCCGCCGTGCAGGAGTTGGAGGGCCGGCTGGGCGCGCGGCTGCTGAACCGCACCACGCGGCAAGTGGCGCCCACGCAGGAGGGCGCGGCTTTCTATGAGCGCTGCCTGCGCCTGGTGGCCGACATGGAAGAGGCCGAAAACCTGTTTCGCCACAGTTCGGTGGGCCCCAGCGGCATGCTGCGCGTGGACGTGCCCGGACGCGTGGGCCGCCTGATCGTGGCGCCGGCGTTGCCGTCTTTCCTGGAAGCCTATCCGCAGATCGACGTCACGCTGGGCGTGACGGATCGTGCCGTAAACCTGATCGAAGAGGGGGTGGACTGCGTGCTGCGGGTCGGCGTGCTGCCGGACTCGGGCCTGGTGGCCAGGCCCATAGGCATGCTGCGCCTGATCAATGTCGCCAGCCCCGCCTATCTGGCGCGCCATGGCGTGCCGCGCACGCCGGACGATCTTGCGGCGGGGCATGCTTGCGTGAACTACGCCTCGCCGTCGACCGGCCGGCTGGCGTCCTGGGAATGGCTGGACGGCGGCGCGTCCCGGACCGCGCCGTTGCGCGGGCGGGTCACGGTCAACAGTGCCGAAGCCTATATCGCCAGCTGCATCGCGGGACTGGGGTTGATCCAGATCCCCGCCTACGACGTGCAGCCGCAGATCGCCGCGGGGGAATTGGTCGAGGTCATGCCGGAGCATCGGCCCGCGCCCATGCCGATGACCTTGCTGTATCCGCAGCGGCGTCAGCCGTCGCGGCGGGTGCAGGTGTTCGCGGATTGGCTGGAGGCGCTGTTGCGGCCAGCCTGCAGCCTGGGCTGAGGGCATGAAAAAGGCCGGCCATGACGGGCCGGCCTTGCAGGCGCGAGAACTGCGGCGCGGGGTTTACAACTGGATCGCCGACAGGTCCGGACGCCGCAGGTGCCAGTCGGTGGCCGCCTGGAAGGCCATGCCGATGCGGCCCAGCGCGTCTTCGCCGTTGGGCTTGCCCAGCAGCTGCACGCCGATGGGCATGCCGTCAGCGGAAAAGCCCGCGGGCAGGGCCAGGCCGGAGGCGTTGACGTAGTTGCCGGGGCGGGTGAAGGCGGCCAGCGGCGTGGCGGCCTCGTCCACGTCTTCCAGCGGGCAGGCGGCAAACGGCAGGCAGGGCGCGAGGACCGCGTCGTAGTCGCGCATCCAGTCCTGCCAGGCCGCGCAGGCGCGCGCATGGGCCTGCAGCGCCAGCACGTAGTCGGCGGCGCTGGTGTGCTTGCCGCCCAGCACGCGGGCGCGCACATAGCGGCCCAGCGGCAGGCTGTCGTCCTCGATGTAGTCGCGGTGCTGGGCATAGGCTTCAGCGGCGATGATCAGGCCGTTGCGCAACATCATGTCGTGGAAATCGAAGGGGAAGGGGGCTTCCACGCATTCCGCGCCCAGGTCGGCCAGCGCGCGCCGCGTGTCGTCCAGCGCAGCTTGCACCGCCGCGTCGATGGCGATGGGGTACTGCGCCTGCGGCATGACGGCGATGCGGGTGCCGGCCAGCGGCTTCGCGCCCGCGCGCAGATCGCGGTAGCGGTAGGCGGGTATGCCCCGCGTCACGGGGTCGCGCGGGTCCGGACCGGACATGGCTGCGGTCAGCAGCAGCGAGTCGCGGGTGTCGCGGGTGAGCGGGCCGATGGAATCCAGCGTGTGCGACAACGCCACCGCGCCGTACAGGCTGATGAGGCCACGCGTGGTTTTCAGGCCGGTGATGCCGTTCAATGCAGCGGGAATCCGCACCGAGCCGCCGGTGTCCGAGCCCAGCGCGGCCGGCGCCAGGCCCGCAGCCACGGCCACGCCGGAACCGCTGGAGGAGCCGCCGGGAATGCGTGCGCGCGTCAGATCCCAGGGATTGCGCGGCGTGCCCATGACGGGGTTGGTGCCCCAGCCGCCAAAGGCGAACTCCACCATGTGGGTCTTGCCCAGCACCACCATGCCGGCGTCGATCAGGCGGGTCACGGCCGTGGCGGTGGTTGCGCTGCGGCGCTCGCGCCAGGCTTGCGAGCCGGCCGTGGTGATCTGGCCTTCGATGTCGCACAGATCCTTGACGGCCACGGGCAGGCCGTCCAGCGGACCGAGCAGGCCGTAGCCCGCGCGGCGGCGCGCGTCGGCGGCTTCGGCCAGGCGCAGCGCGCCCGCGTGGTCGACGCTGACGTAGGCGCCCAGCGCCGGATTGGCGCGGTCGATGCGGTCCAGGTAGTGCCGCGCCAGCTCTACCGAGCTGTAGCGGCCGTCGGCCAGGCCCTGCGCAAGTTCGCCGAGCGTGGCAAATGCAATGTCAGACATGTTTTCCTCGGGTGATGTCAGCGCGGCGCGCGGGTCGCCGCGCGCCGCCTTCCTGCCTGCGCGATCAGCGCTTGTTCCAGTCGGGGGCCGGGTATACCGGCTTTTGCGTGGCCACGTCGGCGGGCCAGACCGGGACCATGCCCTTGCCCGGCAGCAGCTGCACCACGGGGAAGGGCATCAAGAGCTGCTTGCCCGTTTCGTCGATGGCGTAGGGACCGGCCATGACGGTGAGCTTGCCGGACAGGTCCAGCGAGGCCTTCTTCAGCGCGGCGGCGTCGGTGCTGCCGGCTTGCTTGACGATCTCCTCGGTCAACGCGCCCGCGCCATAGGCCAGCGCGGTCTGGAAATCGGGCGGGAACTCGGCCTTGGGGAAGCGCTGGTCATAGGCGGCGGCGAACTGCTCGCGCGTCATGCCGGCGTTGACCTTCCAGTTGATCGCGGGGTGGTAGTTGGTGTGGCTGTAGATGTAGTTGGAATCCGCGCCGATGGCCTGGAATTGCGGGGTCGACGCATACACCATGAAGACATACGGGAAGTTGATGTCCAGCTGCTTCATCTGGCGCGTCATGCTGATCAGGTCGCCCTCGTACGAGGTCGGCACCAGCGCTTCGGCGCCGGCCGCGCGGGCCTTCTGCAGAATGGTGCTGAAGTCCTTCTGACCCTTGGGGTACTTCTCGAACAGCACGACCTGCATGCCATTCTTGGCGGCCTGTTCCTTGCCGCCTTCGGCCAGGCCCGCCGGGAACGGCTCGTCCGAATACAGTATGGCGACCTTCTTCACGCCCTGGTTGGCGGCCAGCTCCATGTTGGCGCGCAGCATCGCCGACACCGGCATCTGCGTGCCGGACACCATGTTCTTGAAGCCCTGCTTGTACAGGTCGTCGCTGGCGGCGGACCAGACCATCAGGTACTTGCCCAGGCGCTCGGTCACCGTGGCGGCCGCGGCGGTCAGCGTGGAGCCGAAGGGCGCGAACACCAGATCCACTTTTTCATCGACAATCAGGCGTTCGTAAACGCGGGTCACCATCTGCTTGTCGCTGCGGTCGTCCAGCTTGACCAGCTCGACGGGGTATTTCTTGCCTTTGACTTCGATGCCGCCGCGGCGGTTGACGTCGTCGACCCACAGTTCGACGCCGCGCACGCCCGATTGCGAGGCGAGCGCGAAACTGCCGGTCGACGATACCGTCATGCCGACGCGGATCTTGTCCGAGGTCTGGGCGGCGCCCAGGGCAGGGGTCAGGGCGGCGACGGCAAGGGCCAGCGCCGGTAAGCGGGACAGCCAGGGTCTAGCGTGCATGGGAGGTCTCCTATCGTTTTTGGTATGCGGCCCCGCGTTCCGTGGCGGACCATCGGACACAGGCCATATGTTGGGCAATGTTTGCTCAACATGCGAGATAGCGTATAACAAATAGGCATGGAGCGCACGCCTTGAATAAATTGAATTACCGACAGACCGAAATGTTGTGGGCCATCGTCATGGCCGGGTCCATCAGCGGCGCCGCGCGGCTGCTGAATATTTCCCAACCGGCCGTCAGTCGGATGCTGGCGCATACGGAAAAAGCCATGGGTGTCACGCTCTTCGAGCGGGTCCGCGGCAAGCTCAGGCCGACCTCGCAAGTGCAGAGCCTGTTTGAGGAAATCGAGAAAACACAGCGCATGATGCAGCGCGTCAACGATCTGGCCGACGCGCTGGCGGAGCACGGCACCGGGGTGTTGCGGCTGGCGTCCATTCCCAGCTTGGCCCAGTTCCTGGTGCCGCGCGCCGTGGCGCGCTTCCAGCAGCGGCATCCGGAGCTGCTGTTGCGGTTGAACACGACGGCGCTGCCCACGCTGATCACCGACGTATTGCAGGGCGAGGCCGAGCTGGGGTTGGTGGTGATGCAGGCGGATCACCCCTTCCTGACGTCCCAGCCCCTGCACGTGGGAAAGATGGTGGCCGCCATACCCAAGGCGCATCCGCTGGCGGCTCGTGCCGAGGTAAGCCTGGCCGATCTGTCGCCGCATCCGCATATCGTGGTGGGCACGCGCATGCCCTTTGGCATGCTGGTGCTGGGCGCCTTCGAGCAGGCGGGCCTGCCGTGCCGCATGTGTGCCGACGTACCCTGGAGTCAGCTGGCCTGCGCTCTGGTCAATGCCGGGGTGGGCATTGCCATCGTGGATGAATTCACCGTCATGCAGAACACCATGCCGGACGTGGTCATCGTGCCGCTGGCTGAGCGCATTCCCCTGAATATCTCGGCCGTCTATGCCAGCAATCGCGAGCCCTCGGTCATCGCGCTGGAGTTCATCAACGAGCTGCGCGGGGTGCTTGCCGAGGCCTTTCCGGTCGAAAATAAGGGTTAGTCCTTAACTTGCAGTTATGGTTTGAACTGTTCATAATCGCCTCCAAATAAAGCGGCCGTCCAACCCGGAAACGGCCCGGAGGAAGACATATGAGCAGCAGTCCCGTCCTGGCGGCGGGCGCCGCCTCGCATCGCGCGCAGGATCAGCGCGCAGTGCGGTTGCGCACCCGCATCGCCATCATCGTCTTTGCCGGCCTGGCCGCGGGCCTGGCTTTGATTCCGATGGCCACGTCGAACATCTCGTTCGCGTTCTACCTGATGTTGTGGATCACCATGGCCAGCGCCATGAACATCTGCGTCGGCTTCACCGGCTATCTGCCGTTCGGCTACGTGGTGTTCTATGGCGTGGGCTCGTACGCCACCGGCATCTGCTACAAGATCCTGGGCTGGCCCATCCTGCCGTCGCTGCTGGCGGCGGGCGGCGTGGGCGTGGCGATCGCGCTGCTGCTGGCGCCCACGCTGAGGTTGCGCGGGGTGTACTTCGGCATCGTGAGCCTGGCGCTGGCCACCATCGTCAAGCTGGTGATCTCCAACCTGCCGCAGTCCTTCACCGGCGGCAGCATGGGCATCATCCTGTCCAACGCCAACAATCCCACGCATAGCTATTACGCCATGCTGGCGGTGATGGGCGCGACCCTGGCCACCGTCACCTGGCTGTCGGTGTCCAGCCTGGGCCGAGCGCTCAAGGCCATCCGCGACGATGACGGCGCGGCCGCCTGCGTCGGCATCCACGTACCCAACACCCGCCTCAAGGCCTGGCTGCTGGCCGCGCTGTTCCCGGCGCTGGCTGGCGGCATCGAGGCCTGGTACACGAACGTGGTGGATCCGGAGTACGCCTTCCACGTGCTGATCACCGCCAAGAGCATCATCTACGCGATGGCGGGCGGCTTCGGCACCATCCTCGGGCCGGTCGTCGGCACGCTGGCGCTCCTGGGCATCGACCACATGATCTGGCAGAAATTCCCGGTGGTTAACCTGCTGCTGCTGGGCCTGATCATCGTGCTGCTGATGCTGTTCCTGCCGCGCGGCATCGTCGGCAGCCTGATCAAACGCAAGCCGCAACTGCGCCGCTACATCGCCTGAGGAACCGCCATGACCGGACTGATTATCCAAGGGCTGATCAACGGCCTGATCCTGGGCGCCATCTATGGCCTGATCGGCGTGGGGCTGAACGTGATCTTCGGCGTGCTGCGCGTGGTCAACTTCGCGCACGGCGAGTTCCTGGTGCTGGGCGCGTACTTCGCCTTCTATCTGATGGAGTACGCCGGCATCAACCCGCTGGTGGCGCTGCCGCTGGCCTTCGCCGCGTTCTTCCTGGCGGGCTATCTGCTTTATTTCGTACTGATTCCGCGGCTGTCCAAGGCGGACGATCCCGAGATCAGTTCGCTGCTGCTGATGTTCGGCGTGTCCATCATGCTGGGCGCCATCATGCTGCTGGTGTTCGACGCCGACGCGCGCTCGCTGCCCTATGAGATCGAACCCGTGTTCCTGAAGTTCGGACCGGTGCTGATCCCGACCGTGCGCCTCTTGGCGCTGGTGATTGCGCTGGCCATCATCGGCGCGCTGACGGTGTTCCTGTACCGCAGCCAGCTGGGCAAGGCGCTGCGCGCCATCATCATGAACCGCGACGCGGTGCGCATCGTGGGGATCAACGCCGAACGCCTGTCGGCCGTGGCCTTCGGGCTGGGCATCGGCCTGGCCGCCGCCAGCGGCGTGCTGGTGGCGATGGTGTTCCCGGCGTTCTCGCCGTTCATGGGCAACGACTACACGCTGATCGGCTTCATCGTCATCGTGCTGGGCGGCCTGGGCCACCCGGTGGGCGCGCTGGTCGGCGCGCTGCTGTTCGGCGTCACGGAGCAGGTGTCGGTGGTGTTCTTCAATCCCTCCATCGCCACCATCTGCGGCTTCACGCTCATGGTTGCCACCATCTTCATCCGGCCCAGCGGACTCTTCGGCCGCCAGGCGTTGCGCTAACAGGAGCCGGACACATGTTGAAAGTCAGCAATCTCAAGAAGCGCTTCGGCGGGCTGGTGGCCTTGCAGGGCGTGGACCTGGACGTGCCGCGCGGCTCGATCCTGGGCGTCATCGGCATGAACGGGTCGGGCAAGACCACCATGCTCAACTGCATCAACGGCATCTACACGCCGGACGAGGGCCGCATCGAGCTCGACGGCCAGAACATCGCCGGCAAGCAGATCCACGAGGTCGCCCGGCTGGGCGTGGGCCGCACCTTCCAGGTGCCGCGCATCTTCCGCCAGCTGACCCTGCTGGACAATCTGGAAGTGGCGCAGCAGCAGACCGGCCGCAGCGCCGACGAGCGCTACGCCCAATCCGAGTACTGGCTGCACAAGGTGGAGTTGCATCGTCTGCGCCACAACTACGCCGAGGAGCTGTCCGGCGGACAGCAGAAACTGGTGGAGCTGGCGCGCATCATGGTGGCACGGCCCAAGGTGGTGCTGCTGGACGAGCCCTTCGCGGGCGTCAACCCGGCGCTGGCGCAGCTGCTGATCTCGGTCATCCGCGAACTGCCGGGCGAGCACGACTGCTCGGTGGTGCTGGTGTCGCACGACCTGACCTCGATCTACCAGCTGTCTCATCACATCATCGTCATGAACGAAGGCGCCATCCTGAGCCAGGGCAACGCCGAGCAAGTGCGCGCCGACCCCCGTGTGGTCGAAGCCTATCTGGGAGCCTGACATGAGCACGTCGATACTCGCGCTGGAAGACGTGACCGTTGCCTACCACGGCGACATCACCATCCTGAACCACGTCAACATCCAGGCGCGCGCAGGCAAGGTGACGGGCGTCATCGGCCCCAACGGCGCCGGCAAGTCCACGGTGCTGAAGACCATGTTCGGCTTCCTGCCGCCGCGCACCGGCCGCATTACGCTGCGCGGCGCGGACATCAGCGCGCAACCCTCGCACGAGCGCGCCAGCAACGGCGTGGCTTTCGTGCCGCAGCACCGCAGCCTGTTCGGCGAACTGTCGGTGCACGACAACCTGCTGCTGGGCTGCTGGCCGTTCCGCAAGGACAAGGCGCGGGTGCGCCAGCGCATCGATTCCGTCTACGACCGCTTCCCGATCCTGGCGCAGAAGCGCGACGACCCCGTCTCCAGCATGAGCGGCGGACAGCAGCGCTTCGTGGAGTTCGGACGGGCCTTGTTGATCGAGCCGTCCGTCATCCTGCTGGACGAGCCCACCGCCATGCTGGCGCCCAAGATCTCCAAGGAGATCTACACGCTGATCCGCGGCTTTGCCGACGAGGGCATGACGGTGGTGCTGGTGGACCAGAACGTGCGCCGCTGCGCCGAGGTGTCCGACTACATGTACATCCTGGAGCTGGGCCGCAACAAGGCCGAGGGCGGGCGCGAAGCCTTCGATGACGGCGGCGGGCTGCGCGAGATGGTTGCGTCGTGGATGGATTACAAGATCGATTGACTTCGGGTCAAAGCGGCCGTCCCAGCCGCTTTTCGACCTGCCGCCTTTCCCATTGGGGACCGAACAGCCGGTACGGCGCGTAGACCCGGATGGCGCGCGCCGCCAGGGCCAGTCCCAGGCCCAGCATCACCCAGTATGACCACATGCGCTGGGGCGAGGTCAGCAGATTGATCGCGTACAGCGCCGCCGCGATCAGCGCGTAGCGCAGGCAGGCCACATAGAAGCCGCGCAAGGCGCGCACGTGGGCGAAGGCTTCCCGTTCCGCCTCCTCGGCGGCTGTCATTGTCGTATCCATTGCTGTTTCCTCCGTATTCAGGGTGGAAAAATCGACTTCGAAAACCGAGGCAATGGACTTGAGCGTCTCCACACTCGCGGGTTGGCCCGCTTCGATGCGCTGGATGGTCCGCGCGCTCAGGCCGCTGGCCTGGGCCAGCTGCTGCTGGGACCATCCGCGCTTGAGGCGTAGCTTTTGAATCAGCATGGTTCGATTCCCATTGGTTCGGAATCACCAAGGTAGCCGATAGGGCGGCGCAGCGATACGACAGGGGCACGACACGGGCACGACAGCGGGGCGACGGGGCCCAGTTTCAGTGTTTCAGCGTCCAATCGTCCAGCTGCAATCCGGGCTCGCGGGAAAATTCACGCGTGTTGTTGGTAACAAGTACCAGGCCGCGCGAGCGGGTGTGGCCGGCGATCATGGCGTCGTAGGGGCCAATAGGGGTTCCGGCGCGCGCCAGTTCCGCGCGAAGCTGACCCGAATCTGCTGCCGCGTCATGGTCATAGTCGAGCACTTCCAGGCGCTGCAGGAAATCGTCGACAACGGCGTCATTGCGCGTGGGGGCGGCGGACTTTTCCGCGCCATAGGCGAGCTCCATGGCGGTGATCGCGCTGATACATAGCTGGCCCTGCCGCCGGTTGAATGCCTGCTGCACTGCGTCTGGCTTGTTCTTGATGGCAAAGATGCAGGTGTTCGTGTCCAGCACGAACCTCAGCGGCATGAGCGGCCTCCTGCCCTGGCCACGGGTTGATCGCGGTCGTTGAGAAAGTCGGCCGTGACGGACTCGCCTGCGAACCAGGCGTCCCAGGACCTGTCGGCGGGCACCGGCGCCGGCGTTGGCCGTTGGGTGATGGCGACGACGTACCCCAGTGCCGGACTGCCTGGCCGGGCGGCGGTTTTGCGTCGGTCTGCTGGGCGGCGATGGGGTGTTTTATAGATGGATTCTGATTTCATGGCGCTCTTCTCGACTGGTGTATGACGCCCGTTTTTTATAGCGCGCTACGTGTCTCCCGCCTATGACGGCTTACCGCAAATCGCTGCCAGCCTTGTTCGGCTTGGGCCGGCTTCCGTGCTGTTGCGAGCGGCGGTCAGGCTGCACAGATCCGGCGCGTGGCGCCGCCGCCACGCCCGCCAGGCTTTGCATTTTTTGACGGTCCGGCACCACCAGCCTTGCGCTAATGTGGCTGCGCCACCATCCCCAGGCGAGGCCCACGCCATGACCTTTCTTGCAAGCGCCAACCTGCTGCGCCGCCGCGACGGACACGAAGCCCGCGTCACCTACGTCGAGCTGTTCTTCGACCTGGTGTACGTCTTCGCGGTCACCCAGATATCCCACAGCCTGCTGCATGATCTGACCTTGATGGGCGCGCTCCACTCCCTGGTGCTGTGGTTCGCCGTCTGGCTCGGCTGGCAATACACCTGCTGGGTCACCAACTGGTTCGATCCCGACGCCGTGCCCATGCGCGTCATGTTGTTCGCCGTGATGCTGGCCGGCCTGGTCTTTGGCGCCGCCCTGCCGGGCGCGTTCGGCGCCACCGGGCTGGTGTTCGCCGTCAGCTACGCGCTGATCCAGGTGGGGCGCACGCTGTTCATCGTGCTGCACCTGGGGCCTGCGCATCCGCTGGCGCCCAACTTCCGCCGCATGCTGGCCTGGCTGTGCGTGTCGGCGGTCCTGTGGATCGCCGGCGGACTCTCGCAGGACGGCGCGCGGCTGGCGCTGTGGGCGCTGGCGGTGGCCTGCGAGTATCTGTCGCCCATGATCGGCTTCCGCTTTCCCGGCCTGGGGCGTTCCGCGACCAGCGAATGGACGATCGAGGGCGGCCACCTGGCCGAGCGCTGCCAACTGTTCGTCATCGTGGCGCTGGGCGAAACCCTGCTCATCACCGGCGCCACGCTGGCTGGCCTGGAGCGCTGGGACGCACCCGCGCTGATCGCGTTGCTGGCGGCCTTCCTGGGCACGGCCGCCATGTGGTGGGTGTACTTCGACACCAGCAGCCGCGATGGCAGCGAGGCCATCGTGCATAGCGACGATCCGGGCCGCATCGGCGCCTGGTTCCATTATGTGCACGTCATCCTGATCGCCGGCGTGATCGTGTCCGCCGTGGCCAACGAGCTGGTCATATTGCATCCGGACGGGCGTATCGCCATGCCGGCGGCTGCCGCGCTGATCGGCGGGCCGGCGCTATACCTGGCAGGCAACGGCATCTACAAGACAGTGGTCTACGGCCGTTTTCCGCTGTCGCACGTCGTGGGGCTGGCGCTGCTGGCGGTGCTGGCGCCCGTGGCTTTCGTGACCGACAACCTCATGGTGGGCGGTTTGACCACGTTGATCATGATTCTGGTGGCGGCGTGGGAAAGCGTGTCGCGGCGCAGGGCGCACGCTGGCGTTCCGGAAGGAGTCGCGGAGTAGCGTCAATCCTGTGAGGGCCGGAGGCTGCCCCAGCGGGAGCCGCTGGATGCTCCCGCGCCGCCGGCAGGTGGCGGCTTTCAGCAAAGCCGCCGCGGCTCAGATCAGGCCGCGTATCCCTGCAATGCCGTGCGCGCCATGGCGCAGCGCTTGCGATACGGTCTGGGTGGACTGGCCTCCCAGCGCGAACACCGGGATGCCGGCGTCGCGGTTGCCTGCCACGAAGCCTTCCCACCCGAGCGTCGGCGCACCGGGATGGCTGGGCGTGTCCAGCACGGGGCCCAGCACCGCGAAATCGGCGCCAAGTTCGCGCGCATGGACGACCTGGGCGTTGTCGTGCGCGGATACGCCGACCAGCGCGCCCGCGGGGAGTTCGGGACGCGCCGTCAGCTTGGCCGCATCGGCCGCGCGCAGGTGCACGCCGTCGGCCTCGCGCCACCAGGCGGCGGGATGGACGCTGTTGACCAGCACCCGGGCGCCCGCGGCGCGGCAGCGCTTCTGCACCTGTTGCAGCACTTCATGCAACGATGGGGAGGCCACGCCGTCCGGCCATTGCGGTTCGCGCAACTGCACCAGCTTGACGCCGCGCGCCAGCGCCGCTTCCAGCCGGCCCAGGAAGGCGGCCACGCCGGCCCGCGAACCCACGGAGCTGATGCCGTAGGACGTGGGCAACTGCAGCCAGCGCAGCGGGGGCAGGGTGGCGGGCAACAGATCGCCCACCGACGCGGCCTGCGCGGGGTTGACCCATTCCAGGCGCTGGTTTTCCAGGCTGCGCGGTTCGCCTTCCCAGCCGGTGACGTGGCAGAACGCCAGGCGCACCGTGGTGTGGGGGTAGGCGTGCACGTAGGTGACCCAGGGGCGCGACTGCGTGACGCGGATGCCGATTTCTTCCTGCAGTTCGCGCGCCAGGGCTTCCAGCACGGTTTCGCCGGGTTCGAGCTTGCCGCCGGGCAGCTCCCACCAGCCCGCCCAGGGTTTGCCTTCGGGGCGCTGTCCCAGCAGCAGCATGCCGTCCGGACGCAGGATCAGGCCGGCGGCGACGTCGACGATCTTTTCAGACATGACGGGCCGCCCAGTCGCGCGCGAACTGGTACGCCACGCGGCCCGAACGCGAGCCGCGCTCGATGGTCCATTGCAGCGCCTCGGTGCGCGAGGGTTCGATCTGCGCTTCCGGGCAACCCAGTTCGCGCAGCCAGTGGTAGACGATGTCCAGGTAGTCGTCCTGCTTGAAGGGATAGAACGACAGCCACAGGCCGAAGCGCTCGGACAGCGAGATCTTTTCCTCGACGGTTTCGCCCGGGTGGATCTCGCCGTCGGGCTGATGCTTGGCCGCCAGGTTCTCGCTCATGTATTCCGGCATCAGGTGGCGCCGGTTGGACGTTGCATAGATCAGCACGTTGTCGCCCGAGGCCGAGACCGAGCCGTCCAGCACCGACTTCAGCGCCTTGTAGCCGGCCTCGCCTTCCTCGAACGACAGGTCGTCGCAGAACACAATAAAGCGTTCGGGACGGGAGGCGACCAGTTCGACGATGTCGGCCAGGTCGCCGAGGTCGGATTTGTCGACTTCGATCAGGCGCAGTCCGCGCTCGCCATAGGCGGCCAGCATGGCCTTGACCAGCGAGCTCTTGCCGGTGCCGCGGGCGCCGGTCATGAGCACGTTGTTGGCCGGTTTCTTTTCCAGGAACTGCAGCGTGTTGCGGTCGATGATGCCCTTCTGGCGCTCGATGTGCTGCAGGTCCGCCATGTCGATGCGCGCCACGTGGCGCACGGCGTCCAGCCAGCCGCGCGCGCCGCGCTTGCGCCAGCGGTAGGCATGGGCGGTCCAGTCGATTTCGGGCGTTGCGGGCGGAAGCCAGGCTTCCAGCTGCGCCAGCACGCGCTCGGCGCGCTGGATAAGGGTGGAGAACTCGGTTGCGGTCACGTCTGAAGTCCCGGAAGTTTCGGATCAGGAGCGGTAGTCGGCGTTGATCGACACGTATTCGTGCGAGAAGTCGCTGGTGTAGACGGTGTCGCTGACCTGGCCGCGGCCCAGGGCGATGCGCACCTGGATCTCGGCCTGCTTCATCACGCGCTGGCCGTCGGCTTCCTGGTAGGCGGGGTTGCGGCCGCCGTCCTTGGCCACCAGCACGTCGTCCAGCCACAGGCGGATGTTGGACACGTCCAGGTCGTCGATGCCGGCGTAGCCCACCGCGGCCAGGATGCGGCCCAGGTTGGGGTCCGAGGCGAAGAAAGCGGTCTTGACCAGCGGCGAGTGGGCCACGGCGTACGCCACCTTCAGCGCTTCCTCGGTGGTGCCGGCCTCTTCGACGCGGATGGTCATGAACTTGGTGGCGCCTTCGGCGTCGCGCACGATCTTGGTGGCCAGTTCCAGCGCGGCGGCCGTCAGGGCTGCGCGCACGGCGGCGTAGGCCGGATCGGATTCGGCATTCACTTCGACGCCCGACTTGCCGGTGGCGGCGATGATGAAGGAGTCGTTGGTGGAGGTGTCGCCGTCGACCGTGATGCGGTTGAACGAGGCGTCGGCGATTTCGCCGGCCAGCTTGGACAGCAGCGGCTGGGCGATGCCGGCGTCAGTGGCCAGGAAGCTCAGCATGGTGGCCATGTTGGGCCGGATCATGCCGGCGCCCTTGCTGATGCCGGTGAAGGTGACGGTCTTGCCGTCGATCTGCACCTTGGCCGAAGAAATCTTCGGCAGGGTGTCGGTCGTCATGATGCCGTGGGCGGCGCTGAACCAGTGGTCGGCGCCCAGGTCGGCGATGGCGGCGGGCAGGCCGGCCACCAGGCGGTCCAGCGGCAGCGGCTCCAGGATGACGCCGGTGGAGAAGGGCAGGACTTCGGCCGCGGGCACGCCCAGCAGCTTGCCCAGCGCGGCGCAGGTGTCCTTGGCCTTCTGCAGGCCTTCTTCGCCGGTGCCGGCATTGGCGTTGCCCGTGTTGATGACCAGCGCGCTGATCGGGCCGCCGGCGGCCAGGTGGGCCTGGCAAACCTGCACCGGCGCGGCGCAGAAGCGGTTGCGCGTGAACACGCCGGCCACGCTGGTGCCCTGTGCGAAACGGAACACGGTCAGGTCGCGTCGGTTGGCTTTGCGGATGCCGGCCTCGGTAACGCCGATTTCAACGCCGGCAACAGGAAAAATTTCGGACTCGGAGGGGATCTGCAGATTAACGGCCATGACTTCGTCTCATGTATGAGCAGGACGGAATCGCCGCCAGGCGAGGCGGCGCGCGGGGGAAAGCTTCGTATTATCCCACCGGAATGGGACAGCGTCCGGTCAGGGGCCGATCCGCATGGCCGCGACGTCCAGCACGCCGGCCTCGCGGTTGCCCAGCACGCTGCGCACGGCGCCGTCCGGGGCCTGCAGCACCGACTTGCCCGCTGGCACGTCCTCGCCGCCCGCACGGCGCGCCGAACGCCCGCGCGAGGGCGAGAACAGCATATCGCCGGGCTGGGCGCCCGGCAGGCGGGCGTTGGCGGCCAGCACCCGGGTGCCGGGCTGGTAGGTCATGTCGCCCAGTACGGTTTCGCGGGCCAGCAGGCCTTCGAAATCCAGCATGCGGCGCTGGCTGTCCAACTGCATGTCCACCTTCAGCATGGGCATGCGGGCCACCTCCAGCGCCTCGCTGCCTTCGGTGCGCAGCAGCCAGCGCGGCGCACCGGCGGCGCTGCCGCCATTGACGACCTTGAGCCAGGCGCCGGGCGGCACGGGTTGCTGGTTCAGGGTATTGCCGATGGCCAGATGGCAGCTGGCAAAGCGAGGACGGCCGTCGTGCAGCACGAATTCAAGGCGGTGCCCATGCGCGCACAGCCAGCCGTCCTGCGCCTGGTCGCGGGCGATCTCCACCGACAGGGTCTCGGCCTGCTTGCTGCTGGCCGGGTAGCGGAACATGCGCGTGGCCGCGACCCCCTGGATGGAGGCGGGGTGGGTTTCGGGGAAGACGGCGAGATCGAACGATGCCAGATCGCCCGGCTTGGCCAGGCTGAGCACGGTTCCGGCCGGCATCTCCACGCCCGCCAGCTGGGTGGACTGGGCCAGCACGGTCTTGCGGTCGGCGTCGGCCTGGGCGCTTTGCCGGGCCGAGAACCACAGGCTGAACTGCTGATAGGGAAAGATGGTGCCGACGATGGCAAGCAAGGCCATCAGGACGGCGCCGCCGCGCCGGTGGCCGCCAAGCCATTCCCGGGCGCTGGGGGTGGTGGCCAGCACGGCCAGCCAGGTCAACAGCGTAGCCAGGCAGGCCAGCGAAGCTGCCATCAGCACGTAGAAATTACCGCCAGGGAGAGAAACCGGAATCATGGCGGCAATTATGCGCCAATCCGCAGGCGGACATGGGCGCCTGCGGGCGTTCAGTTCTTGGCGGATTCGGAGCGGGTTGCCACCACTTGCAGCTTGAGTTCGCCCAGGGCCTGGAACAGCGCGTTGCGGGTGCTTTCGGGCAGGTCGCCGAACATGGACTTGACCCAGGATTCATGGGCGCGGGCCATGCGGGCGAAGCTCTTCTTGCCCAGCGGCGTAAGTTTGATGAGCGAGCTGCGGCGGTCGGATTCGACCTTGGTGCGCACCACCAGGCCTTCTTTTTCGAGCTGGTCGGTGATGCCGGTGATATTGCCGTTGGTGACCATCATGTGGCGCGACAGTTCGCCCATCTTCATGCCCTTGGGCGCGCGCTGCAATTGCGCCATCAGGTCAAAGCGCGGCAAGGTCGTGTCGAATTCATTGCGCAGGCGGCTGCGGATCTCGCTCTCGACGAGATTGGCGCAGGTCAGCATGCGCAGCCACAGGCGCAGCGCATGGTGATCGTCGGGCGCGGCGCGGGATTCCAGGTCGGGAGTATCGGTCATGGCTATGGAAATTACCGGGAATGAGGGGCGGGCGCCAGATGCTGTCGATCGAGGATCGTCAGGCGGGCCGCGGCGTGGCCGGCGGCGCGCTTCTTGAGTATCGGCGGGATGTCGGGTACTGTCGCGCGAACGTCGCGCCGGGTAGCCGGCACGGCGTGTTCATAGTTTGGGTGGAGGGTAACCATGGCGGTAGCTTATTAGTAAAAACCCTTTGGTAAAAACCCTAGACTTGTTTTGCCGAATACTTTAAACCTAAACTATGAAGCACGCCAGCCTTGGCTGTGCTGCACGAAGTTTTTCGAATCGCGATTTCAAAAAAGAACACCCTCTGCGCGGGCTCGCGCACGGAGCACACCACCATGCGTTTGATCACTTCCCTTCTGGCCGCCGCCGCCCTGGTGCCGGCACTGGCCGGCGCCGACACCATCAAGGTCGGCATCGCCAACGACATCTCCGGCCCGTTCTCCGCCTTGGGCGCCGAAGCCCGCGACGGTTTCAACCTGGCCATCAAGCAACTGGGCAGCAAGCTGGGCGGACAGCCCGCCGAATTCGTGCAGACCGACATGGGCGGCAACCCCGACCAGGCCCGCCAACTGGTGACGCGCTACATCCAGCGCGACAAGGTCGATTTCTTCACCGGCCCCATCGGCTCGAACGTGGCGCTGGCCGTGGGCCCCGCGCTGTTCGCGGCCAAGGTGCCGTACCTGTCGAACAACCCCGGCCCCAGCCAGTTCGCCGGCGCGCAATGCAATGCGTACTGGTTCGGCACGTCCTACCAGAACGACGCCTTCCACGAAGCGGCCGGCAAGGTCGCGGCGGATCGCGGCTTCAAGAAGATGTTCATCATGGCCCCGGACTATCCGGCCGGCAAGGATGCGCTCAACGGCTTCAAGCGCGGCTACAAGACCGCCCCGGGCGACGAGGTCTACACCAAGCTCGGCCAGATCGACTACGCCGCAGAATTGGCGCAGATCCGCGCCGCCAAGCCGGACGCCGTCTATATCTTCCTGCCGGGCGGCATGGGCATCAACTTCGTCAAGCAGTTCGTCTCGACCGGCCTGTCGCAAAGCGTCAAGCTGATCGGCCCGGGCTTCTCGGCCGACGAGGACGTGATCCAGGCCGTGGGCGAACCCATGCTGGGCATGTACAACACGGCGCAGTGGGCGCATGACCTGGACGTGCCGCAGAACAAGGCTTTCGTCGACGCCTTCCGCAAGGAATACAACGGCCGCTACCCCTCGGTGTACGCCGCCCAGGCCTACGACGTGATCATGGCCATGGACGCCGCCGTCAAGCAGGCCGGCGGCAAGGCCTCCGACCGCGAAGCCATCGTGCGCGCGCTGGAAAAGGCCGACTACCCCTCGGTGCGCGGCAGCTTCACCTACGGCAAGAACCACTATCCCATCCAGTCCTACTATCTGCGCGTCGTCGACAAGGACGGCAGCGGCCGCATCACCAACAAGCTGGTGGGCAAGGTGTTCGACAAGTACCAGGACGTCTACGTCGGCGAGTGCAAGTTGTAGAGGGAAAGACCCACCCCCGAAGCGCTGCGCGCTTCCCCCTCAAGGGGGCATGCCTGCGGACCGGCGGAGCCGGATCCGCGGCATCTGGATCGGGTGGCACCGCAGCATGCGTCGTGCTTGGTGCGCGGACGCGATGCGCAATCAGATGGCTTTAATGATTAGGCCGCGAACCAGGCCATTGGCAATTCGCGGCAGGGGGAAGTGTTCATGACGTTTACGCTGATCGTCGAGCAATTGCTGAACGGTCTGCAGTTTGGGTTGATGTTGTTTCTGATCGCGGCCGGGCTGACCCTGGTGTTCGGCATCATGGACATCATGAATCTGGCTCACGGCTCGCTCTACATGGCCGGCGCCTATGTCGCCGCCGAAACCATGCAGCGCACAGGTTCATTCACCGCCGCCGTCCTGGTGGCGGCCGTCGCCACCGGCATCGTCGGCGTGGTGCTGGAACTTACGCTGATCCGCCGCCTGGCGCTGCGCGACCACCTGGCCCAGGTGTTGGGCACCTACGCCGTCATCCTCATCGCCAATGACCTGGTCAAGATGATCTGGGGGCCTGCCCCGGTCATGCTGAACATGCCGGCCGCGCTGTCCGGCCCGGTCCGGCTGCTGCCCGACCTGCTCTATCCCGCCTACCGCCTGATGATCATCGTGTTCGGCGTGGCCGCCGCCGCGGGCCTGTACTGGTTCGTGACGCGCACCCGCGCGGGCGTGCTGGTGCGGGCGGGGGCGTCCAACCGCCAGATGGCCACCCTGATGGGCGTGCGCGTGCCGCTGCTGTTCCTGGGCGTGTTCGTGCTGGGCGCGATGCTGGCCGCCGTGGCCGGCGCCTTGCTCGGCCCCATCACTTCGGTGCAGGTGGGCATGGGCGAGGAAATCCTGATCCTGGTGCTGGTGTGCATCGTGATCGGCGGCATCGGATCGATTCGCGGCGCCTTTGTCGGCGCGCTGCTGGTGGGCATGGTGGACACGGCGGGGCGGGCCTTCCTGCCCATGCTGCTGCGCCAGGTCTTTTCTCCGGCCGTGGCTTCCAGCGTCGGGCCGACGCTGGCCGCCATCGCCATTTACGTATTGATGGCGGCAGTGCTGGTGTTCCGGCCCTCCGGCTTGTTTCCGGCGCGGGGTTGAGCATGAAATCCATGATCTGGACCGTGGTCCTGCTGGCCGCGCTGGCGGTGTTCCCGCTGGTCGCGCCGGCGCTGGGCCTGGACTTCTATATTTCCTTCGTACGGCGCGTGCTGATCTATGCGCTGGCCGCGACCAGCCTGAACCTGATCCTGGGTTACGGCGGCATGGTGGCGCTGGGGCATGCCGCCTTCTTCGGCGCGGGCGCCTACGCGGTCGGCATCCTGGCCATGTCGGGCGTGACGTCCGCCTTGATCGTCTGGCCGGTGGCCATGCTGTTGGCGGCGGTGCTGGCCTGCATCACGGGGGCGATTTCGCTGCGCACCCGCGGCGTGTATTTCATCATGATCACGCTGGCCTTCGCGCAGATGCTGTTCTACATCTTCATCTCGCTGCGCCAGTACGGCGGCGAGGACGGGCTGAACCTGCCGGGCTATTCCAGCCTGCCGGGCCTGGACCTGGCCAATGACGTCAGTTTCTATTACCTGGTGCTGGCGCTGTTCGCGCTGATCATGTGGGTGTTCGGCCGCGTGGTGACCTCGCGCTTCGGCACCGCCCTGCAAGGCATACGCGAGAACGAATCGCGCATGGAATCCATGGGCTATCCGGTCTATCGCATCAAGCTGATGGCCTTCACGCTGAGCGGCGCGGTGGCCGGCTTGGCCGGCGCGCTGCTGGCCAACCACAACCTCTTCATCTCGCCCAGCCTGATGCACTGGACCCAGTCGGCCAACCTGCTGATCATGGTGCTGGTGGGCGGCATCGGCTTGCGCTATGGCGGCGTGGCCGGCGCCGTGGTCATGCTGACCCTGGAGGAAGTGCTGCGCCTGTGGACCGAATATTGGCATCTGCCCCTGGGCGTGCTGCTGTTGTGCGTGGTGTTCGGCGCGCCGCGCGGCCTGGTCGGGCTGTTCGGCCCCCTGTTCAGCGGCCGCGCCGCTGCCACCCAATCCGGCAAGGCGGGATCATGAACGCAGCTGTAACGCCAGCCCTGCAGGCCACGGGACTGGTGCGCCGCTTTGGCGCGCTGGTCGCCACCGACAATGTATCGCTGTCCCTGAACCCGGGCGAGATCCACGCCCTGATCGGCCCCAATGGCGCGGGCAAGTCCACGCTGATCCATCTGCTGTCCGGCACGTTGACGGCGGACTCGGGCAAGCTGACGGTGGGCGGACGCGACGTCACCAGCATGAACGCCCACCAGCGCGTCGCGGCCGGGCTATCGCGGTCGTACCAGATCACCAACATCTTCAAACAATCCTCGGTGCTCGACAACCTGGTGCTGGCGGTGCAGGCGCACGCCGGCAGCAGCTTCCGCTTCTGGAAGCCGCGCGCCGCCGAATCGGCCCTGTACGAGCAGGCGCGCGAGCTGGCGCGGGAATGCGCCATCGACGCCAGCCTGCTGGAACGCCCGGCCGGCACCTTGCCGCACGGCGAACAGCGCAAGGTCGAATTCGCGCTGGCCCTGGCCGCACGGCCGGCCGTGCTGCTGCTGGACGAACCCATGGCGGGCATGGGGCCGGATGAAACCGTGCGCCTGACCGAACTGATCGAATCCATGCGCGGCCGCGCCGCCATGCTGCTGGTCGAACACGACATGCAGGCGGTGTTCCGCCTGGCCGACCGCCTGTCGGTGCTGGTCTACGGCCGCGTCATCGCGACCGGCACCCCTGACGAAATCCGCGCCAACCCGGAAGTGCGGCAAGCCTACCTGGGCGACGAGGAGACCGCGTGATGCTGACCATCGAATCCGCCAAGAGCGGCTATGGCGCCAGCCAGGTGCTGTTTGGCGTGGACCTGCAGATCGGCGCGGGCCAGGTCGTGACCTTGCTGGGCCGCAATGGCATGGGCAAGACCACGCTGCTGCGCACCTTGTTCGGCCAGTTGCCCCTGCGCGGCGGCAAGATCCAGTTCGCGGGCCAGGACATCAGCGGCTGGAGTCCGGACCGCATCGCGCGGGTCGGCATGGCCATCGTGCCGGAAGGGCGGCAGTGCTTCCCGAACCTGACGGTGCGCGAGCACCTGACGGCCTTCGTCGCTGCGCGCAATCCGGACATCGGCGAACCCTGGACGCCGGAGCGCGTCTTCGAACTCTTCCCCCGTCTGCACGAACGCGCCCGCAACATGGGCAACCAGCTTTCGGGCGGCGAACAGCAGATGCTGGCCATTGGCCGGGCGCTGGTCACCAATCCGCGGCTGCTGATCCTGGATGAGGCCACCGAAGGCCTGGCGCCCAAGATCCGCGAGGAAATCTGGAATTGCCTGGCGCGCCTGCGCCAAGCCGGCCAGACCATCCTGGTCATCGACAAATACGTCGAACGGCTGCTGAGCCTGGCCGACCGCCATGTGATCCTGGAGCGCGGCAAGGTGGTATGGACCGGAGACTCGCAGGCGCTGGACGCCGATCGCGGCCTTTGGGAACGCTATCTGGGCGTGTAGCAAGAAAGCTGCAATGTAAACAGGCAAATGCCGGCAGTCGTGACATAAAAAGCAATAAATCGACATTTACATTGCAACAGTGCAACTTAGGACGCCCAGGCGTCTTACAAGCGTTTGCTCCTGTTTCAATTGGAACCACTGTTCTCTACACTTGTCGCGCCGGACGTGCCTCGCGGTACGCCAGCAACAGGCTCATGGCTGGACTAGCGGGGCAAGCGCGCGGCGAAACATCGTTACACAACGAAAGCCTACCCATGCGTCCCCTTCACGCACGTTACGTCTTATCAGGCAGTAAGGAAGACTTTGCATGGCGAAATGGGGTTTGCGCAGAAAATCGTTGATGGCGCTGTTGCTGGCGTGCCTGGTCGCCCTGGCGCCGGCGGCCCTGATCGGCTGGCAGGTGCTGGACGGGGTCAGGGAGCACTTCGGACGGGCTTTCTCCGACAACTTCACGCAATTGAACCGCCAGCGCATCCTGGCGCCGGTGTCCCGCGAACTGGCCCTGTCGCTGCGGCTGGCGGATAGCGAGGTCACGCGCCGCTGGCTGCGGCACGAAAGCGATCCGGCCGCGCGCGAGCTGTTCTTCCGCGAAGCCGACGGCTACCGCCGCGATCTGCTGGGACGCGCCTACTTCATCGCCAGCGCCGCCTCGGGCAATTATTACTTCAACGACGACCAGCCCCTGTCCGAGACACCGCGCTACACGCTGAGCAAAGGCGCTGCCGACGACGCCTGGTTCTACCTGACGCTGGCGTCGCCCGCCAAATACAACATCAACGTCAACCCGGACCTGAAGCTCAAGACCACCAAGGTCTGGATCAACGTCCAGGTGCGCGACGGCGACCGGGTCATCGGCTTGACTGGTTCCGGTCTGGACGTAGGCGGGTTCCTGCGTGATTTCGTCAACAGCGGCCAGCCCGGGGTCACGCCCATCATCGTCGACGAGGAAGGCGCGATCCAGGCGCACATGGACGCCTCGCTCATCGCCTACAACTCTGGCGCGGGCGGTGTTGCCCGCGGCACGGTATTCAACCTGCTGGACGGCGGCGAAGGCCGCGCCGAGCTGGCCGCGGCCATGAAGGCGGCGCGGACCGACCCGCAGTCGGTGCAGTCCGCCTGGGTCAAGATGGACGGCATCCGCCAGCTGGTTTCGGTGGCCTACATGCCGGAACTGCACTGGCACGTGCTGACGGTGGTGGACCTGGGCGCGGCCCGGGTGCTGGACACGGATTGGCTGTGGCCCGCGGCGATCGGTCTGGTGGTGCTGTTCGCGGCCATGCTGCTGTGCTTCGGCTACGCCATTGAACGCCTGATGCTGCGCCCCTTGCGCCGCCTGCAGCAGTCGGCGCGGGCCATCGCCGACGGCAGCTACGACGTGCGCCTGCCTCCGGGCGGTCAGGACGAAATCGGCGATCTCAGCCGCGCCTTCGGCGTGATGGCGGACAAGGTGCGCCAGCACACCGCCGAACTCGAAACCAAGGTGCGCGAGCGCACCTCCGAACTCGAGGACGCCAATCGCGCCATGGCCGCCGCGCACAAGAAGATCGACGATTCCATCGATTACGCCAGCCTGATCCAGCGCGCCATCCTGCCGGACCGCCAGCTGACCCAGTCCCTGGGCGCGCACCATTTCGTGCTGTGGAAACCGCGCGACGTGGTGGGCGGCGACTTCTACGTCTTCCGCTCCGACGGCGCCAACTGCCTGCTGGGCATCATGGACTGCGCCGGCCACGGCGTGCCCGGCGCGCTGATGACCATGCTGGCCCGCGCGGCCATCGACCTGGCGATCGCCGAGGCCGGCCCGGCCGACCCGGCGGCCATCCTGACCCGCACCGACAGCGCCATCCGCGCCATGCTTGCGGACGCGCAATTGCCCCGTGCGCTGGCCACGAATACCGATGCGGCCCTGGTTTATATTGACCGCCAGGCCGGTCGGCTGCGCTATGCGGGCGCCAAGATCAGCCTGTACACGAGCAACGGCGAGGAACTGCGCGAGGTGCCCGGCGGCAAGCGGGCGCTGGGAGACAAGCGCACCGAGATCTACGAAAACATCGAACTGCGGATGGAACCCGGCTGGACCTACTACCTGGTCACGGACGGGTTCCTGGACCAGGCGGGAGGCGAGCACGGCTTTGGCTTTGGCAATACGCGGTTTGCGGAAATGCTCAAGACGCACGCGCGCCGGCCGTTAACCGAACAGGCGGCCGCCTTTACCCAGGCGCTGGCAGAGTACCAAGGCGGTCGGCCGCAGCGTGATGACATCACCTTGCTGTCGTTCCGTTTCGAATAAACGTTATCAGGGCGGTTACCCCCATGAATGCCTCCGATCTTTACGCATTGGGCGAACGGTTCAACCAGAATCGCACTCTGTTGTGCTTCAACGGACCGACTTCCCGCAGCCTGATCGAGGAAATCGGCAATGCGCTCAAGAACTATCTGAACGCGGAGCACGCGCGGCCGGCCGAGGCCATGGACGTTTTCTCCGTCTACATCGAGATGATCCAGAACATCCGCCAGTACGCCGCGCTGCATGACGACCTGGACGCCTCGGCCACCGTGGTGATCGGTCGCCGCGATGAAAGCCGCTACGTGGTGTCCGCAGGCAATCTGGTCAAGGCGGAGGACGGCGAGGCGCTGGTCGCCCGTATCCAGGAATTGGCCGCGCTGGACAAGGCGGCGCTGAAGGCCGAGTACAAGGCGCAGCTGCATAAGCCGCGCGCCCAGGGCGTCGCCTCGGGCGCCGGCCTGGGGTTGATCGATATCGCCCGCCGCGCCGGGGCGCCGCTGGAAGCCAGCCTGACGCCCGCCACGGCGCCCGGACAGGCTTTCTTCAGCCTGAGCGTCGTGATCTGAAGGCGTGCCCGGCCAAGAATATATTTGGAGCAACTAATGAACGATTTGAACATTCCCGGGACCCAGTCCACGCCCGCCATCACCGCCGACACCGCAGCGGGCGTGCTGGCGATGCGCGGCGACTCCTATCCCGAGAATTCCTTCGAGCTGTTCGGCCCCGTCATCGAATGGGTCGAAGCCTATCTGCTGAGCAGCGCCGTACCCCTGAAGCTGGAACTGGAACTGCTTTACCTGAACACCAGCAGCATCAAGTCCGTCATGGACATCTTCGATCTGCTGGAGGCTGCCCACAACAAGGGCCGCGAGGTCAGCGTCACCTGGTTCTACGACATGCGCAATGAGCGCGTCGGCGAACTGGCCGAGGAATTCAAGGAAGACTGCACGTTTCCCTTTTCGGTTGTCGGCCGCCAATGAAATCCGACGCCGCCCAGCTGGACAAGCGCATCGCCGAATTGCTGGCGGACCCGGCCTATCAGGGCCATCCGTTGCATGAAGCGCTGGACGCGCTCTGGCGGCATACGGCCGAGCAGATGGCGCGCATCGAGCGCGTGACCCAACTGTCGGACGCGTACCAGAGCATGGCGCACGAGCGCGAGCTGGGCCTGTGCGACCGTTTCGACCGGCAATTGCGCCGCCTGACCCGCATCGCGCGCATCTCGGACCATTACCAGAACATGATGCGGGACCTGAACTCCGCATTGCAGGAAACCTCCAATCGCGATCCCCTGACCGGCCTTTTGAATCGGCGCGCCTTGATGGAAATGATCAAGCAGGAGGTCCTGCGCGTGTCTCGTGGCGGTTCGACTTTCGTCGTGGCGATGTTGGACGTGGATCACTTCAAGTCGGTCAACGACCGCTATGGCCATGAAACAGGCGACCGCGCGCTGGTGGAACTGGCCGGTGCGCTGGGCAACAACTTGCGTGAATACGATCTGTGCGGCCGCTGGGGCGGCGAGGAATTCCTGGTGCTGCTGCCCAGCACCCAGCCCGAGGACGCCCAGCGCGTCATGGACCGGCTGGTAGGCGCGGTGCGCGCCCTGGCGATCACGGTGGGGGATGGCGTGTTGAGATTGACGGTCAGCATAGGCATGGCATACCACCAGTTGGGAGAAACCTTCTCTGAAACGCTTAGCCGCGCGGACCAGGCCCTGTACCTGGCCAAGCAGGACGGACGCGACCGCGTCGAACTCGGGTTTCCGAAGCGCAGATGAAACCGGATCAGCTGTTATCCGGCATGGAGCCCCATATGCTTGATTCTTATCCAGGCGTTACCGACGAGCGCCCGCAAGGCGCCGCATGGCATCCGGGCACATACCTGGCGTCCATGGATAGGGCGCTGTTGCTGTTCGATTTCAACCCGGCCGGCTCCTTGTTGAACGCCAACGCGAATTTTCTCGCCTTGGTGGGCTACGCCCGCGAAGAGGCCCTGGCGCTGCGCCATGACATGCTGTGCGACAGCATGGACGAAGGCAAGGGCATCGTCGGCGGCGAGCAGGTCTGGGCCAGGCTGCTGGGCGGCAAGCACTTCACCGGCACCTGCCGCTACCGCAAGAAGGATGGCGGCTTTGTCTGGATCGAAGCCACCTACATGCCCATCGCCGGTGAAGCCGGCGAGGTCGTCCGCATATCCGTCATCTCCCGCAAGTCCATCGCGGACGCCGATCGCCAGGAAGAGATCCGCCTCCTGTTGCTGGGCATCAACGAGACCGGCAACGCCGTCGCGGTGTCGGGCAAGGACGGCCGCATCCTCTACGTGAACGACGGCTTCCAGCGCATGCTGGGCTTTGCCCGCGGCGACGCCGTGAACCAGGAGCTGGGCGAACTGCTGGCCGGCGGCCGGCCGGACGGCGGCACGCGCGAAGAGCTGGGCCGCCGCATCGCCTGCCGCGAGGGCTACCACAAGGACGTGCTGGTCTACGACCGCGCCGGCCGCCCGTTGTGGGTGTCGGTGATGGCCAACTCCGTGTTCGACGAACGCGGCGCGCTGGTCAATATCGTGGACGTGCTGACGGACATCACGCCCACCAAGGTGCACGAAGTCCTGCAGCGCCGCGTGCTGCAAGCCATGGTCAACGAGGCCTCGGTGGTCGAGGTCATGAACATGGTGTGCCGCGAGGTCGAACGCCTGGCGCCCGAAGTCGCGGCCAGCGTCCTGCGGGTGGATGACGCCGGGCTGCTGCGGCCGCTGGCCGCGCCCAGCCTGCCGCAAGCCTATACCGACGCCTTGGACGGCGTGGCCATCGGGCCGCAGGCGGGCGCTTGCGGCACCTCCGCCTTCCTGGGCCGGCCGGTGATCGTGCCGGACATCTCCACCGATCCGCTGTGGGACGATTATCGTCACCTGCCGCTGCCGGACGACGTGAAGGCCTGCTGGTCGTCGCCGATCAAGTCCAGCGACGGCCGGGTCATAGGCACCTTCGGTTTTTATTTCCGCGAGCGGCGTCTGCCCGATGATTTCCACCACCGGCTGGTGGACGTGTGCGTGTACCTGTGCGCGCTGGCGCTGGAGCGCGAGGAGGCTCGCGCCCGGATCCGCCAGTTGGCGTTCTACGACGAACTGACCGGTCTGCCGAATCGCAACCTGCTGCTGGCGCAGGCCGAGCAGGCCATCGCGCGCGCCGAACCCGAGCGCAAGCGTGTCGCCGTCCTGTTCCTGGACCTGGATCGCTTCAAGCAGGTCAACGACACGCTGGGCCATCCCATAGGCGACGCGTTGCTGCGCGACGTGGCGCAACGCTTGCGCCGCCTGGCGCGCGCGACCGACATCGTGGGCCGCCTGTCAGGCGATGAGTTCGTGATGCTGATGCCCGACTTCGAACACGGTCGCCTGACGACCGCGGCGGAGCATGTGCTGGTCGCCCTGGCTCAGCCATTCTCGGTGGGCGGCATCACGCTGAATCCTTCGGTCAGCATCGGCATCAGCGTGTTCCCGGAGAACGGGCGCGACATGGATACGCTGCTGCGCCATGCCGACATGGCGATGTACCAGGCCAAGACGGCGGGGCGCAATCGCATCTCTTTCTTCAGCGCCGAGATGAACCGGCAGGCGCAGGAGCGCCTGGCGCTGGAGGCGGCCTTGCGCGACGCGCTGGAGGCGAAGGCCTTGCGGTTGCACTATCAGCCGCAGGTGGGGCTGAAGAACGGCCAGCTATACGGCGTCGAGGCGCTGGCGCGCTGGCGTCATCCGACGCTGGGCGATATTTCGCCGGCGCGCTTTGTGCCGCTGGCCGAGGAATGCGGGTTGATCGGCGACCTGGGCGACTGGGCGGTGCACGAGGCTTGTTCGCAGCTGGCGGTCTGGCGGGCGAAGGGCCTGCGGGTGCCGTCGGTGTCGGTGAACCTGTCGGCGACGAATTTCCACAATTTGAATCTGCCGCGGTTGATCGAGGCGACGCTGGCCGAGTTTGGGCTGGCGGCGGCGGATCTGATGCTGGAGATCACAGAAGGCGTGGTGCTGGACGCGACGGCGGGTACGTTGCGGACGATTGCGGAGCTGCATCGCCTGGGCGTGCGGCTGTCGATGGACGATTTCGGGACTGGCTATTCCAGCCTGGGGCATTTGCGGCGACTGATCGTGGATGAACTGAAGCTGGATCGCAGTTTCGTGCAGGGGCTGGAGAGCGATGACGCGGCTAGGGCGTTGACCAGCGCGGTGATTCGTATCGGCGAGAGCCTGAGCCTGCCTGTGGTGGCTGAAGGCGTTGAAAATGAAGAGCAGCGGCGGTTCTTGATCGAGCAGGGGTGTGCGGCGGGGCAGGGGTTTTTGTTTTCGCCGCCGTTGCCGGCTGCTGATCTTGAGGAGTGGTTGCGGGGGCGGCCGTAGGTTTTTTGGCTGCTGCTGCTGCTGCTGCTGCTGCTGCTTCTGTGGCTTCCGTTGGTTCTTAAGACGCCAGCCGCGTCGGGGGCCGGCGGGGCGCGGGGCAACGATTGCGGTCCGGAGCGTTCGCTCCGGACTACCCCATCCTCATCCTCGTCACCGCCTGCGGCGGTTCCTTCGGATTCCGTCGGGCTTATCGACGCCCCGCGCCCCGCCGGCCCCCGACGCGACTGGCTCGGTCGGTTGAAATTTTACGGGCGCTGGGGCGGGTGGTTTGCTTGGCGTTCTTGGCGCCGGTGGCGGTTGGCGGAAGGTCTTGCGGGGCCCGCCCCAGATCGGCCGCGCGGGCGGCCGATCTGGGGCTTACGCTTGGTCTTGCGGTTGCGGTTGCGGTTGTGGCTGCGGCTGCGGTTGCGACTGCCGTGCGGGGGCTGCGAGCCTGGTGCCACGGGCCGTTATTGGTTGCCCGTGGCTTGCTTGCCTTCTACTTTGATGCCACCGTTTCCGGCGGCACCGGGTTCTCCCAGCCGCCGCCGATGGCGCGGATCAGGCCTACTGCGGAACGCGCTTGTTCCCCACTCAGTTGCACCGCGACGCGTTGCTGCAGCAGGACGCTGCGGTCGGCTTCGATGACGTCCAGGTAGCTGATGGAGCCTTCGCGGTACTGCGTGTGCGAGAGCTTGGCGGCGCGGGCGGCGGCGTCGACGGCGGCGTCTTGCGCCTTGGTCTGGTCGGCCAGGATGCGCAGGTTGGCCAGGTTGTCTTCCACTTCGCGGAACGCGTTCAGGATGGTCTGGCGGTAGACGGCCACGTCTTCCTCGTAGACGGCGCGGGCGCGGTCCAGGCCGGCCTGGCGGCGGCCGCCGTCGAAGATCGGCATGGACAGCGCGGCGCCGACCAGGGGGCCCAGCAGGAAGGTGCGGCTGGACCACTGGAACAGGTTGCCCAGGTCCGAGGATTCGTAGCCGAAGGCGCCGGTGATGTCCAGGCGCGGGAAGAAGGCGGACTTGGCCGCGCCGACGCGGGCGTTGGCGGCGGCCATGGCGCGTTCGGCTGCGGCGATGTCGGGGCGGCGTTCCAGCAGGCTCGAGGGCAGGCCGGCGGGGATCGACAGCGCGACCTTCTGGATGGGCTGCTCGGGCATGGCGAAGTCCGACGGGGCGCGGCCCAGCAGTACGGCCAGGGCGTGTTCGGAGGCGGCGCGGCGGCGGTCGATGCCCAGGGCTTCGGATTGCGCGCTGGCCAGTTCGGCCTTGGCGCGGGCCAGGTCGAGTTCGCTGATGTCGCCGGCGTCGTAGCGGCGCTGGATCAGTTGCAGGGTGTCGGTGCGCAGCTTGACCGTCTGGCGGTAGAGCTGCGATTCGGCGTCCTGTTCGCGCACCAGGAAGTAGGTGGTGGCGACGTCGGCCTGCAGGGCCAGCAGCACGGAACGGTACAGGGCTTCGCTTTGCTGGGCATCGGCGCTGGCGGCGTCGTAGGTGGAGGCGACGCGGCCGAACAGGTCCGCTTCGTAGGACACGGCGCCTTGGGCGCGCCAGGTGGTCACGGGGCTGGTCGGGGTGCCGTCGGGCAAGCCCTGCGACACGGCCGAGGGGCGCTGGCGGTTGGGGCCGAAGGCGGCGTCCAGGTTGGGGAAGAAGCCGGCGCGGGCTTCGCGTTGCAGCGCGCGCGACTGGGTCAGGCGGGCGGCGGCGGCCTGCAGGTTCTGGTTGGCCTTCTGGGCTTCTTCCTGCAGCTGGTTCAGGCCTTCGTCGCCGAATACCTTCCACCAGGCGCCGCGCAGCGCGTCTTCGGACGGCTCGGCGGTTTTCCAGGTGCCGGCCTCGGAAGCGGGCAGGGCGGCTTCCTTGAAGGCCGCGGGCACCGCGGCCGAGGGGCGTTCGTAGGTGGGGCCCACCGCGCAGCCGGCCAGCACGAGCAGGACGGCAAGCAGGGCGGAACCGCGGGTCAGTCTTTTGATCATGATGACTATTCTCTTGTGGGCGCCTCCCGCCTGCGGGGCGGAAGGCGCTGTCTAGCTACTCTGGTGGTCCGGCTCAGGCGTGATGTTGCGGGGCCGGCGGCGCGTTCGGGTCCAGGTGCGGTACGCACACGGGAGCCTCGTGCGGTGCGGCGGAGTGCAGGGTCTTGCCGCCCAGCGTGCGCAGCAGCACGTAGAACACGGGGGTCAGGAACAGGCCGAACAGGGTCACGCCCAGCATGCCGAAGAACACGGCGATGCCCATGGCCTGGCGCATTTCAGAACCCGCGCCAGAGGACAGCACCAGCGGCACCACGCCCATGATGAACGCGATGGACGTCATCAGGATGGGGCGCAGACGCAGGCGGCTGGCCTCGATGGCGGCGTCCAGTGGACTGCGGCCGTTCATTTCCAGCTCGCGGGCGAATTCCACGATCAGGATCGCGTTCTTCGCCGACAGGCCCACCAGCACCATCAGGCCGATCTGCGTGAAGATGTTGTTGTCGTTGCCGGTCAGGTAGACGCCCGTCAGCGCGGCCAGGATGCTCATCGGCACGATCAGGATCACGGCCAGCGGCAGGGTCAGGCTTTCGTACAACGCCGCCAGCACCAGGAACACCAGCAGCACGCTGATCGGGAACACCCACAGGCCGGCGTTGCCCGCCAGGATCTGCTGGTAGGTCAGGTCGGTCCATTCCATCTTCATGCCGCGCGGCAGGGTTTCGGCGGCGACGCGTTCGGCCGCGGCCTGGGCCTGGTCGGACGAGTAGCCGGGCGCCGGACCGCCGTTGATGTCGGCGGCGGTGTAGCCGTTGTAGCGCACCACCATTTCCGGGCCGAAGGTCTGGTTGACGGTGACGAGCGAGGACAGCGGCACCATTTCACCGGCGACGTTGCGGGTCTTCAGTTGCAGGATGTCGTCGGCGTGCGCGCGGAATTGCGCGTCGGCTTGCGCCCGCACCTGGAAGACGCGGCCGAAACGGTTGAAGTCGTTGACGTACATCGAGCCCAGGTAGATCTGCATGGTGTCGAAGACTTCCGTCACCGGCACGCCCAGCTGCTTGGCCTTGACGCGGTCCAGGTCCACGTCCAGCTGCGGCACGTTGATCTCGTAGCTGGAGAAGGCGGGGCCCAGTTCCGGCGTCTGGCGGGCCTTTTCCAGGAACGCTTGCTTGGCCTTGTCCAGCTCGGCGTAGCCTGCCGCGCTGCGGTCTTCGATCTGGAACTTGAAACCGCCCAGCGTGCCCAGGCCCATCACGGGCGGGGGCGGGAACACGGCGATGAACGAGTCCTGGATGGCCGCAAACTTCTGGTTGAGTGAGCCCGCGATGGCGTCGCCCGACAGCGCGGCGTTCTTGCGCTCTTCGAAGGGCTTGAGCATGACGAACACGATGCCGGCGCTGGAGCTGTTGGTGAAGCCGTTGATGGACAGGCCGGGGAACGCGATGGTGCTCTGCACGCCGGGTTCCTTCAGGGCGATGTCGCTCATGCGGCGGATCACCGAGTCGGTGCGGTCCAGCGAGGCGCCGTTGGGCAGCTGCGTGAAGGCGATCAGGTACTGCTTGTCCTGCGCGGGCACGAAGCCGCCGGGCACCAGGTAGGAGACGCCGACGGTGGCGGCCACCAGCACGGCGTACACGCCCATGGCGCCGGCCTTGCGGCGGATCACGCGGGTCACGCCCGTGCCATAGGACTCGGACGCGCGGCCGAACATGTTGTTGAACCAGTTGAAGAAGCGGCCGAAGACGCGGTTCATGCCACGGGTCAGCCAGTCGGGCTTGTCGTGGTGGCTCTTGAGCAGGATGGCCGACAGCGCGGGCGACAGGGTCAGCGAGTTGAAGGCCGAGATCACCGTCGAGATGGCGATGGTCATGGCGAACTGCTTGTAGAACTGGCCGGTCAGGCCCGTCATGAAGGCCAGCGGCACGAACACCGCGCACAGCGTCAGCGCAATGGCGATGATGGGGCCGCTGACTTCACGCATGGCGCGATAGGTCGCATCGCGCGGACTCAAACCCGCGGCGATGTTGCGCTCCACGTTTTCCACCACCACGATGGCGTCGTCCACCACGATGCCGATGGCCAGCACCATGCCGAACAGCGACAGCGCGTTGATGGAGTAGCCGAACATCAGCAGCAGGGCGAAGGTACCCACGATGGAAACGGGCACCGCCAGCAGCGGGATGATGGAGGCGCGCCAGGTCTGCAGGAACAGGATCACCACCAGCACCACCAGGGCGATCGCTTCCAGCAGCGTGGTCACCACGGCCTTGATGCTGGCGCGCACGAATTGAGTGGGGTCGTATTCGATGCGGTATTCCACGCCCGGCGGGAAGTCCTGCGACAGCTCGGCCATGGCGGCGCGCACCTGGCTGGACACGTCCAGCGCGTTGGCGCCCGGCGACTGCATGATGCCCATGCCCACCGCCTGCTTGTTGTCCAGCAGCGAACGCAAGCCGTATTCCTGCGCGTCCAGTTCCACGCGGGCCACGTCCGACAGGTGCGTCACGGCGCCGTCGGGCGAGGTCTTCAGGATGATGTCGCGGAATTCCTCTTCGGTCTGCAGGCGGCCGCGGGCATTCACGTTAAGTTGCAGCGGCACGTCGCCCAGCGTAGGGGACGCGCCGATGACGCCGGCGGCGACCTGCACGTTCTGTTCGCGGATGGCAGCGACCACTTCGCTGGCCGTCATGCCGCGCTGGGCGACTTTCTGCGGGTCCAGCCAGACGCGCATGGAATAGTTGCCCGAGCCCCACACCGTCACTTCGCCCACGCCGGTGATGCGGGCGAGGCGGTCCTTGACGTTCAGGATCGCGTAGTTGCGCAGGTAGGTGATGTCGTAGCGGTCATTGGGCGAAATCAGGTGCACCACCAGCGTCAGCGTGGGCGAGCTCTTGGCCGTGGTCACGCCCAGGCGCTGCACGTCCGGCGGCAGGCGCGGCAGCGCTTGCGACACCCGGTTCTGCACCAGTTGCTGAGCCTTGTCCGGGTCCACGCCGAGCTTGAAGTTGACCGTCAGGGTCAGGTTGCCGTCGCTGTTGGCCTGTGACTGCATGTACAGCATGTCCTCGACGCCGTTGATGGATTCCTCCAGCGGCGAGGCCACGGTTTCGGCGATGACCTTGGGGTTGGCGCCCGGATACTGCGCACGCACGACCACGGACGGCGGCACCACTTCCGGATACTCGGAGATGGGCAGCTGGAACATGGCCAGCAGGCCCGCCAGCAGCACCAGGACCGATAGCACGCCGGCGAAGATCGGCCGGTCGATGAAGAATTTCGAGATATTCATGGACGTTCTCGTTAGACGCGCCGGCTCAGTTCAGATTGGCCGAGGCGGTCTTGACCGGGTTGCGTTGGGCCGCAACCATGGGGACGACGGTGGGGGTCACGGCATCGCCGGGACGGATGCGCTGCAGGCCGTTGACGACGATGCGTTCGCCGGCGGCCAGGCCCGAATCGACCACGCGCAGGCCTTCCTGGTTGGCGCCCAGCTTGACCTGGCGATAGACGGCATGGTTCTTGTCGTCCAGCACCAGCACGTAGCGCTTGTCCTGGTCGGTGCCGATGGCCTTTTCGTCGATCAGCACGGCCTGGCGCGGTTCGCTGCCGCCCAGGCGGACACGGGCGTACAGGCCGGGCAGCAACTGGCCGTCGGCGTTGTCGAACTCGGCGCGCACGCGGATCGTGCCGGAGGTGGTGTCCAGGCGGTTGTCCACGGACTGCACGACGCCGGTGCGCGAATAGCCTTCCTCGTTGGCCAGGCCCAGCTCCACCGGCACGGCGCCGGCGCGGCCGCCGCGCGCGGGGTTCACATAGCGCAGGAAGGTTTGTTCGTCCACGTCGAACGATGCGTACATCTTGGACACCGACACCAGCCGGGTCAGCGGCACCGATGCGGCGCCGGCCGCCACCACGTTGCCTACCGTGACCTCGGCGCGCGACACGCGGCCGTCCACGGGGGCTTCGATGCGGGTGTAGCCGAGGTTCAGCTTGGCATAGTCCAGCGCGGCCTGGGCGCCTTGCAGGTTGGCGGCGGCTTCGCGGGCGGCGTTCTGCTTTTCCTCGAAATCGCGGCGGGCGATGGCGTTGTCCGTCAGCAGGCGCTGGCCGCGGGCCAGTTCGCTGGCGGTGTACGAGGCGCGGGCCTTCGCGGCGGTCAGGGCGGCTGCGGCGCGGTCCACCTCGGCCGCGTAGGGGCGCGGGTCGATGGTGAAGAGCACGTCGCCCTTCTTGACGATGCTGCCGTCCTGGAAGTGCACGGCGGTCAGGGTGCCCGACACCAGGGGGCGGATGTCGACGCGGTCGATGGCTTCCAGGCGGCCGGAGTAGCGCTGCCAGTCCACGATGGTCTTGTTCAGCACCTCGGCCACTTCGACCGGGGGCGCCGAGGGGGCGGTCTGCGCCTGTGCGGCATTGGCGCCAGCGGGAGCGCGGAACAGGGCATAACCGCCGCCGGCGGCGATGATGGCGGCAAAGACGGCGAGCACAGCAATACGATTGCGCGAAACCATGGTGTTTCCTTGAGAGATGATGGGGCGAAAGCGCGCTTGCCTGGATGAGCCTGGGGGCGGGAGGCGGCTGCGGCGGCCTGGGGCAGGCCTGTCTTCAGGATCTGGCGGAAATGCTGCGGTGCAGCATGAAATGCTGCTGCGCATCCCAGGCAAAGGCGCCTGATCGGGGCGGGTCTTTGCTTTGCCGGAATCTGAGGATAGGCATGCCCTTTGATGGCGCCTGGCGGCAAGGGCACTTCAAGATGGTTTGCATTCTGAGCGGTTTAGGGGGTCGGATAAACCCTGATGTTTCGGCAACACTAGTCGTAAGGATCGACTAATCAGCATCGAAATCGGGTTATGCTCCGTCCACACCGACTATTTCCCCAAAGGACACCGTCGCCATGGACCGTTTTCAGGCTATGCAGGTGTTTGTGCGCGTCGTGGACGCCAATAGCTTCACCCGGGCGGCCGACAGCCTCTCGCTTCCGCGCACCACCGTCACCACCATCATCCAGAACCTCGAACGCCTGTTGGGCGTGCGCCTGCTCAACCGCACCACGCGCCGTATCGGCCTCACGCCTGACGGCGCCGGCTATTACCAGCACTGCGTGCGCATCCTGGCCGACGTTGAGGAAACCGAGGCCTGCTTCCAGGAAGCGGCCCTGCGCCTGAAGGGCAGGCTGCGCATCGATGCGCCCACCTGCATCGGGCGGCTGATCCTGATCCCTTCATTGTGTGATTTCCACGACAAATACCCCGACGTGGAGCTGGTGCTGGGCTTGGGCGACCGCCCGGTCGACATGGTGCAGGAGGCCGTGGATTGCGTGATCCGCGCCGGCGACCTGGAGGATTCCAGCCTGGTCGCGCGCCGCATCGGCACCCTGCAGAGCGTGACCTGCGCCTCGCCCACCTATGTGGCGCGCCATGGCCTGCCGCAGAGCATCGACGAACTGCGCGACCACCACGCCGTGCACTATTTCTCCAGCCGCACCGGACGCAATTGCGCCTGGGACTTCCGCGTCGACGGCAAGCACCAGGAAGTCGAAATGAAGGGCGTGGTGTCGGTGAACGAGTCCGGCGCCTACCTGGATTGCGGACTGAAGGGCTTCGGCCTGATCCAGACCCCGCGTTACATGGCGCTGCCGCATCTGCAATCGGGCGAGCTCATCGAAGTGCTGCCGCAATGGAAGCCCAGCGCCACCGCGATTTCGGTGCTGTATCCGCAAAGCCGCCAGCTGTCGCCCAAGGTGCGCGCCTTCACCGACTGGGCCGCCGAATTGTTCGCCAGCTGCCCGCTGCTGAGCGGCCGCGACGAGACCGACCCCGCCGCCGCCAGCTGCGGCGTGTACGCGCGCCAGACCGGCCAGGCGACCATCCAGACGTCCGCAGCCCCCAGGCCGGCGCTCGAGGAGTACCTGCCGCCGCGCCGCCGTACTGCGCGCGAAGAGGCCGCGGAATACGCTTTGTAAGCGTATGGGGTGGGGGGCGGATCCGCCCTCCGCCTGGAGAATCACGGGAAACCCCGTAGTAAATACAGACCTTGCGTCCCTCGAATTCCACGAAACGTCTGTATAGTCCGACAGTCAAAGCCTACAACGTCCTTACTGTCGATCCGCTCCATGCAGCCTGTACTACCCGCTTATCTGATCGCCCGTTGGCTTTTGTTGCTCGTGCTGTTGGCGGGGGTGTACTTCCTCAGCGGTTTCCTGGTCCCCGCGCTTGCCGCACTCATCATCGGCCTGGCCAGCTGGCCCTTGTACCAGCGCCTGCTCACCCGTTGCGGCGGCCGCAGCGCGCTGGCCGCCTCGCTGGCGCTGCTGGTGGTGATCGTCGTGCTGATCGTGCCGATGTCGTTCGCGCTGTCCTACGCCATCAAGGAAGCCAGCACTTTCTTCGCCTGGGCCATCGCCGCCAACCGCCATGGCGTGGCCGTGCCCAACTGGATCACATCCATGCCCGTGGTGGGCGAGCGCCTGGGCCAGTACTGGGAATCCTATATCGGCCAGCCGCATGCGTTGGGCGCCCTGGTCGAGGCCGTCAGCGGCGAGCATCTGGGCAATATCTACCGCATGGTCCTGGCGGCCACGGGCAACGTGTTCCAGCTGCTGCTGACCGTGCTGTTCATGCTGATCACGCTGTTCTTCGTCTACAAGGACGGCATCCGCATGGTGGCCCAGCTGGACGTGCTGGGCGAACGCATCCTGCCGGCGCGCTGGCAGCGCTTTTCGCGCGTGGTGCCGGCCACCATCAATTCCACCGTCACCGGCATGGGCCTGATCGCCCTGGGCGAAGGCGTGGTGCTGGGCATCGCCTACTGGGTCGCGGGCGTGCCGTCGCCCGTGCTGCTGGGCGTGGTCACCGGCTTCATGGCGCTGATACCGGGAGGCGCGCCGCTGTCGTTCACCCTGGTGTCGCTGTACCTGGTGGGCTCGGGCCATCTGGTGGCGGGCATCGCCCTGATGGTCTGGGGCAGCGTGGAACTCTTCATCGTCGACAAGACCCTGCGCCCGCGCCTGGTGGGCGGACCGGTCAAGCTGCCTTTCCTGCCGACCTTCTTCGGGCTGGTGGGGGGCGTAAAGACGATGGGTATCGTCGGGCTGTTCGTCGGCCCCGTGCTGATGGCCCTGCTGGTGGCGGTGTGGCGCGAATGGGTGCACCATGAGGTGCAGGAACGCGATGCCGCCCGCATCAATCCTCCCGCCCAACCCCCTGCTGCTTGAATGCCATGTTGTTGCCTGATGATCAGATAGCCGTCCTGCGCGAGCAGGGCTTCGTGGTGGCGCGTCAGTTCGCCAGCCCGGAACAGGTAGCGGCGCTGCGCGCCCTCGCCGAACGCCATTTGCGCGACCACGTCGCGCCCATCGAATACGAAGCCGACCTGCGCTATCCCGGCGCGCCCGAGTCGCGCGCCGCCGAGGGCGGGCTGACCGTGCGCCGCCTGCTCGGCGCCTACGGCCGCGATCCCTTGTTCGCGCAATGGGCCACCGATGCGCGCATCGGCCAGTGGCTGGGGCGCTACTTCGGCGAAACGCCGGTGCTGTCCACCGTGCACCACAACTGCGTGATGACCAAGCATCCCGCCTATGGCAGCCTGACGGGCTGGCACCAGGACATCCGCTACTGGTCGTTTTCCGACACGGACCTGGTCTCCACCTGGCTGGCGCTGGGCCCGGAAACCCGCGCCAACGGCGGCCTGTCCTTCATCCCGGGTTCGCACGCCGCCGCCTTCGCGCCGGAACAGTTCGACCAGCAGAAGTTCTTCCGCGACGACGCGCCCCAGAATGCCGAATGGATCGCCCGCGCGGTGTGTCCGGAACTGCAGGCGGGCGACGTGGTGTTCTTCCATTGCCGCACCCTGCACGCGGCCCAAGGCAACGCCAGCGATCGCGTGAAGCTGTCGCTGGTGCACACTTACCATCCGCAGTCCTGTCACCCGCTGCCGGGCACGCGCTCGGCCAGCCAGCCTGGCGTGCCGCTGCTTACCAAGGCAGCCTGACGTAATTGGGCAGCGCCGCGTTCAGCGGCGCTGCCCTGCCTATCCTGGGCCGCAGCCGCGGCGCCATCTTCCCACCCGCCGTTGCGCCGGGTGCGGCCACTCATGAATTGATCCTTACCTAGGTCCGGACTCGCGCCTGGACGGTCAATGACCCTTTTTTTCTTCCGCGTCTTGCTTCAGGCGGGACTGATCGCGGACGCCTTTCCCGGGGCTGGCGGGGCCGCATTTACAGAATGGGCCTAGTCCTATGTCTTGCGCGGATAGGAGCGGACTAGCCCGATGGGCGGCCAAAGCGGCGAAATCTACGATGCAGTTGTTGAGTACGCGAACTGAAAAAGGCCAGTCCCCAGCGGCCCGGCATCCGGAGTGTACGCAGCAAGGAACCGCCCGAAACGGCAATTTCTCCTCACCTCAAAACCCCAACTCAAAAGACTCATCATGAAAAAGACCCTCCTGACCGCCGCCCTGGCCATTGCCGGCTTCGCCACCTTCGCCAGCGCCCACGCCGCTGACGGCACCATCGAATTCACCGGCAACATCACCGCCAACACCTGCACCATCAACGGCGGCAACGGCGGCGAGAACTTCACCGTGGCGCTGCCCACCGTGTCGGCCAAGACGCTGGAAACCGCGGGCGCCACCGCCGGCCGCACGCCGTTCAAGATCGCGCTGACCAACTGCACCACGGACCAGCCGGTTTCCGTGCACTTCGAAGGCGGCCCCACCGTTTCGCAGGAAACGGGCCGTTTGATCGTTGACGGCGGCGGCGCCACCAAGGTCGAACTCGGCCTGTTGAGCAACTCGTTCGGCGAAATCAAGGCAGGCGCGGCCCATGGCCAGCAGAATTCGCAGTCGGTGATGCTCGCCGGCGGCAAGGCCGACCTGAACTACTTCGTCGAGTACCACTCGCTGGGTGGCGCCACCGCCGGTGCCGCGAACTCGCGCGTGCAGTACTCGATCGCCTACGAGTAATGCGCTGACTCGGCGGCCGCCTCCCGGAGGCCGCCGAGGCGCGTGTTTCCCTGCAAGCCGTTTCACCCCGCTCCTCGAGACGGCTTGGAAGGAAACAGATCATTCACACAGCATCCACCACCAAGGGCCTCATCATGAAATCACTACGCCGCACCCTGATGGCCGCCGCAGCGCTTGCCGCGGGCTGTTTCGCAATCCAGGCGCAGGCCAGCATTGTTATCTCCAACACGCGCGTGGTCTATCCGGCGCAAGAGCGTGAAGTCACCATCAAGCTGAGCAACGATGGCGGCGCCCCGGCTCTTGTACAGGCCTGGCTGGACGATGGCAACATCACTGATTCGCCGGAGACGCTGAAGGTTCCCTTCATGTTGACCCCCGCCATCTTCCGCGTGGACCCGGGCAAGGGGCAGACGCTGCGCCTGATCCACACCAAGGAGGCGATGGCGAAGGACAAGGAAAGCCTGTACTGGCTCAACGTGCTGGAAGTTCCGCCCAAGGCCCAGGCCGGCGAGGACGCCAACCGTCTGCAGATCGCTTTCCGCACGCGCATCAAGGTGATGTACCGCCCGCAAGGCCTGCCGGGCCAGGCCGATGAGGCGCCCGCGCAACTGCGTTGGGAGATGGCTCCCGCCGCGGCCGGCAAGGGCTACGCCTTGAAGGCCAGCAATCCCACGCCCTACGTAGTGAACCTGGGCAAGGTGAACCTGCAGTCGGGCGGCCAGTCCTTCGATGCCGGCGCTGGCTACGTCAAGCCGGGCGAATCGGCGCTCTTCCCCATCGCGGGGATGACCTCGGCGCCGGCCGCGGGCGCACAGGTCAAGTTCAACAGCATCAACGATTGGGGCGCGAATGTCGAAGGTTCGCTGCCCTTGATGCCGGGCTCCGCGCGCTAAGTCTACCGGCCGCGCGAGCGCGGCCTGCCTTTCATAAGCAAACCCCATCTTGAAGGATGCCGGCAACGGCATCCTCGGGGAGGGTTTTGCCCTGCGTTTTCGCCCAGTCCATTCCTCCCATCGCCGCTATGAAAAACTCTCTTTCCCAGCTCCAGCACACGCGAGACCGTGCCCGCCTGCGTTTGACGCCCTTGTGCGCGGCGTTGCTGGTTGCCCTGGCTTCGCACGGCCTGGACGCCTATGCCGCCGAGGCCACGACGCCGGGGATCAAAGTTGCGACGGTCGAGTTCGAGGACGCCTTCCTGATGGGCGGCCCGGGGCAGCGCACGGATGTTTCCCGCTACGCCCGCGGCAACGCGGTCGCGCCGGGCAGCTACATGGTGGACCTGTTCATCAACCAGAACTATATCGGCCGCACGGAAGTGCCGTTCACGCCAGTCGGCGGGGACGCGCCAGCGCAGCCTGCCTTCGACCATCAGCTGTTGCAGCGTATTGGCGTAGACCTGAGCAAGCTGTCCCCCGCGTCGACCGAGAAGCTGGCGCAAGGCGCCAGCCTGCGCCTGGATGAAATCGCCGCGGAGGCGGGCAGTGACTTCGATTTCGGCGACCAGCGCCTGGATCTGAGCATTCCCCAGGCCGTCATGAGCCGTTATGCCCGCGGTTACGTCAGTCCGGAACTGTGGGACTCGGGCGTCAACGCGGCCATGCTCGACTACGACTTCAACCTGTACAACTACCGCAACAGCGCGATGAGCGGCTCGCAGCGCCAGGGCTATCTGGGCTTGAGAGCCGGTGTCAACCTCGGCGACTGGCGCCTGCGCCACAACGGCTCCTACTCCTTTGATTCCCAGGGCCAGCGCCAGTATCAGAATATTTCGACCTATGCGCAGCGCGAGATTGTCTCGCTGTCGTCCCAGCTGACCCTGGGCGAAGCCTATACCAGCGGCGAACTGTTCGACTCCACAGCCTTCAGGGGCGTGCGCCTGGCCAGCGACGATCGCATGCTGCCCGATTCGCTGCGCGGCTATGCGCCTGTGGTGCGCGGCGTGGCCAACAGCAACGCGCGGATCACCATCCGCCAGAACTCGGTCATCATCTATGAAACCACGGTGGCGCCAGGCGCGTTTGAAATCACTGACCTGTACGCCACCGGCTACGGCGGCGACCTGGACGTGTCCGTGCAGGAAGCCGACGGCAGCGTGCGCACGTTCTCGGTGCCCTACGCGGCCGTGCCCATGTCGCTGCGTCCGGGCGTGAGCCGCTACAGCGTGGTGGGCGGAGTGGTGCGCAACAAGATGCTGTCCACGAGCCCGCAGTTCATGCAGGCTACCTATCAGCGGGGCCTGTCCAACCTGGTGACGGGCTACGCCGGAGCCACGGTGGCGAAGAACTATACCTCGGCGTTGCTGGGCGGCACCCTCAACACGTCCGTGGGCGCCCTTGGCCTGGACGCCACCCAGTCGCGTCTGTCGTTGGACGGCGCCACGTATACCGGCACCAGCTTGCGCGCCAGCTATGCCAAGACCTTGCCCGATACCGGCACCAACTTTTCCCTCGCGGCGTACCGCTATTCCACCGGCGGCTTCTACGGGCTGAACGAAGCCATGTCCGCACTGTACGGCTACGGCCAATACCGCTATTCCGGGAGCATCGTGCGAGAGCGCAATCGGGCCTCGCTCGTCCTGAGTCAACAGTTGGGTGCACGGCGCGGCAGCATCAACCTGACCGGCTCCGCCGTGGACCATTGGAACCGCGAAGGCAGGGATGTGAACTATAGCGTCGCCTATGCCAATACCTACAAGAGCATAGGCTATAACATCACCCTCCAGCGTCAGCGCGACAGCCGCCAGCAGATGGGCACCGCAGTCTACGCCTCTCTCAGTATTCCCTTGGGCAAGACTAATCCGCTTAGCCTGTCCACCAATGTCGGGCGCGATTCCAACGGCCGCGTGCAGATGCAAAGCACGCTGTCCGGATCCACCGGCGAGGACAATCAGCTGTCGTACAGCGTGACCGCTGATCACGCCTCCGGTGGTTCGGGCAAGTCGGTCACGGGCGGCAGCACCAGCGTGCTTTACCGTGCGCCAGTCGCTGAATTCATGGCCAGCGCGGGTGCAGGCACGGGTTACTCGCAAACTTCGGTTGGCCTGCGCGGCGCGGTCGTGGTCCACCCGGGCGGCGTCACGCTGTCACAGCCGCTGTCGGAAACCTTCGGCATCGTCGAAGCGCCCGACGCCGAAGGCGCGCGCCTGCTCAATGCCTCCGGCGTGCGGGTCGATAGCCGCGGCTACGCCGTGGTGCCGCATCTGACGCCGTATCGCATGAACGCGGTGGAGATCGATCCCAAGGGTCTGTCCACCGACGTGGAACTGCAGGTCACCAGCCAGCAGGTGGCGCCGCGCGCCGGCGCGGTGGCGATGCTCAAGTACGCCACGGTCTCGGGGCGCTCGGCCATGCTGCAGGTTGTGCGGGCAGACACCAAACCGCTGCCGTTCGGCGCCAGCGTGGTCGACGAGCACGGCATCGAGGTCGGTCTGGTCGGGCAGGCCAGCCGCGTCCTGGCCCGCGGACTGCAGGACAGCGGCCAGTTGACCGTCAAGTGGGGCGAGCAGCCTGGCGACAGTTGCCGCATGGATTACGAACTTCCTGTCCTGGAAAAGGGCGCGCGTTCGGACAGCTACCAGCAGATGGAACTGCGCTGCAACTAGCTGTTGTCTTGCTGGCGGCCTAGCCACAATAGCAAGGCCGTCGCCGCCAGGATCGCCGCCACATTGAACTGCATGGCGTCGGCGAAGGCGCGCGCATGGCGCTCGGCCGCGCCCGCAGCGGCATGCGCGTCCAGCGCGCCGGCGTACAGCATGCCCGCCGCCGACACGCCCAGCGCCGCGCCCACCTGCTGCAAGGTTGACACCACGCCCGCCGCCATGCCGGCCTGGCGGTCCTCGACGAAGCCCAGTGCCAGGTTCACCAGCGGCGTATTGACCGCGCCCTGGGCCGCGCCCAGCCATACCAGCGCGGGTATCAGCGACCACGGCGCGAGGCTGGCGCCGGCCGCGCCCACTTGCAGCATCAAGGCCGCGGTGGCGCCGCCGTACAGCAGCGCAGCCAGCGCGATGGCGCGCGTGCCGAAGCGCGCCACCAGCCGCGGCGCGGCCATCGACCCGGCGATGAAGCCCACGCTGGCTGGCGCGAAGATCAGGCCGGCCGTCAGCGCGTCCAGCCCGAAGCCCGTCTGCATCAGCAGCGCGTAGCAAAGGAACATGGCGCTGGCGGTGGAGAACACCAGCAGCACCAGCAGGCAGCCCGCCGCGAAGCGCGGCTGCGTCAGCAAGGCCATGTCGACCAGGGGCGCGCCGCCGCGGGCCGCGATGCGGCGCTGCATGCGCGCGAACAATGCCAGCGCGACGACCGCAGCCGCGCCGCACGCCACGGTCCACGCAGGCCAGTGCCGCGAGGGGCCTTCGATCAGCGCCAGCAACAGCAAGGTCAGGCCCGCTCCCGCCAGCGCCGCGCCGGGCCAATCCATGCGCGCGCCCGTAGGCTCGCGCGATTCCGGGATATGGCGGGCCAGGCGCCACGCCAGCAGGCCCACGGGCAGGTTGAGCAGGAAGATGCCGCGCCATGCCAGGCCGAACAGGTCGGCGTGCACGATCCAGCCGCCCAGCACTTGCCCCGCGATGGCCGCCAGCCCCAACGTCATGCCCAGCAGGCCAAACGCCCGCTGCCGTTCGCGGCCCTGGTAGCTGACGCGGATCAGCGCATAGACCTGCGGAAACAGCATGGCCGCCGCGGCGCCTTGCAGCACGCGCGCGGCGATCAAGGCGTCGGCCGTGGGCGCGACACCGCACAGCGCCGAGGCCAGCGCGAACGCCGCCATGCCCAGCATGAACAGGCGCCGCCGGCCGTGGCGGTCGCCCAGCCGGCTGCCCGCGATCAGCAGCACGCCATAGGCCAGTTCGTAGGCGGCGATGATGAAGCTGATCTGCGCGAAGCTGGCGGACAGGGTGGACTGCATGCTGGGGATGGCGACGTTGACCACGAACAGGTCGAAGATCGTGATGAAGCCGCCCGACAGCAGCACGGCCAGGCCCAGGCGGCCCAGGACGGGCTGCTGCTGCGCGGCGTGCAAACCAGGGCAGGGGAGTGTGGAGGAAGACATGGAAAGCGCCATCGGAGTCTGAATGGACGCTATTCTGGAGAGGCTTTTAGCCTTATACAATTTAGCTGCTTATGCTATTACTGGGTGCAATAGACTCATGACCGCAACCGTAGCCCCGAAGCGCCTGGAGCGCACCCGCGCCGATCTGTCCGAGTTCCTGCGGCTGCGCCGCGAACGGCTCAGTCCCGCCGAACTGGGGCTGCCCGCCGGCGGCCGCCGGCGCACGCCGGGCTTGCGCCGCGAGGAAGTCGCCGCGCTGGCCGGCGTGGGCCTGGCCTGGTACACCTGGTTCGAACAGGGCCGCAACATCAGCGTGTCGGCGGGCTTCCTGGAAAACCTGGCGCGCGTGTTGAAGCTGGACGCGGCCGAACGCCGCCACCTCTACCTGCTGGCGCATCAGCGCCCGCCGTCGGAACCGGGCCGCACCTGGTGCACGGTGCCCGCGCAGGTACGCCGCCTGATGGACGACCTGCCCGCGCGCCCTGCCTACGTGCTCAATCTGCGTTGGGATGTGGTGGTGTGGAACGCGGCCGCGGACCGCGTGTTCAATTTTTCCGCGCAGGCGCCGGGGCGCAGGAATCTGCTGTGGATGTTGTTCGCGGATCCGGCGATGCGCGAACTGTTCGTGGACTGGCCGGCGCAAGCGCCCGCCATGCTGTCCACGTTCCGGCGGGATTTCGCCAGCGCCGGCCAGGCGCCGGACGTCGGGGAGCTGGTGGACGAACTGGAGCGCGTGTCGCCCGACTTCAAGACCTGGTGGCGCGAACACGATGTGCACGGCTCCTGCATGGGGCTGCGCAGCCTGAGCCTGCCGGCCCTGGGCGCGCTGGCGTTCGAGCATTCCACCTTGTCGGTGGACGAAAGCCGGCACTTGCGGCTGGTGGTCTACGCGCCCGCGCCGGATGAACCGAAGGCGGCGGATTTCGAACGCTGGCTGCGAGCCGCGGCGACGCGGCGTGCCAAGGCCGCGCGTGGCACCAGCGAATAGGCGCGCCGTGGGTCTACGGCGCGGCCGCGCGCGGCTCCTATAGTCGGGTCTTCGCCGCATTCCTGCGTCCTGGCGGACGCATCCTCCGTCCATGTCCACCGCCACGCTTTCCCGCCGTCACGCCTTGCTGCTGTTGGGCGTGGTGGTGCTGGCCTGGGGCTTTACCTGGATCGTCAACAAACTGCTGTTGCAGCACATGACGCCCATCTGGGCGGCGGCCGCGCGCAGCATCGCTGGCACGGCCGCATTGCTGGCGCTGGGACTCGCGCTGCGCCGCGTGGCGCGGCCGGTCAAGGCCGACCTTCCCGTAATCTTCAGCGTGGGGCTGCTGCATATGGGCGCCTTTGCCGCGCTGGTCAGCCTGGGCATGCTGTACGTGCCGGCGGGCCGCTCGGCCGTGCTGGCCTACACCACGCCGCTGTGGGTGATCCCTGGAGCCTGGCTCTTTCTGGGTGAATCCGTGGGCCGCGCGCGGCAAGCCGGATTGGCGCTGGGCCTCTTGGGCCTGGCCGTCATCTTCAATCCGCTGACCTTCGACTGGACCAATCGCGATGCCTTGCTGGGCAATGGCCTGATCCTGCTGGCGGCGCTGTGCTGGGCGGCCAACATCGTCTACGTGCGCGCGCACCGCTGGGTCACGCCGCCGTTCGAACTCGCGCTATGGCAAGCCCTGTTGGCTTCGGTTGTGCTGTCGGCCGTGGCCTATGCCGCCGAAGGCCCGCCGCGAGTGGTGTGGAGCGCGGACCTGGCGTGGTTGCTGGGGTATGCCGGCGTGTTCGGCATTGCGGTGGCGCATTGGGCTGCCGTGAATGTAAATCGTGCATTGCCCGCGGGCGTGACTGCCATCGGACTGTTGGGCGTGCCCGTGTTCGGTCTGCTGTGCGCGGCCCTGTTCCTGCATGAGCCGGTCAGCGCCTCGCTGCTGGCGGGCATGGCGCTCATTGTGGGAGGGATCGCGGCTGGGGTGATCGAACGTCGCGCTTGACGGCTGGACTATCGCAGGTATATCGTAAGATATATGTCGTAAGATATAACTCGTACGATAGACACCGGAGGTAAACCATGCGTGATGCCCAATTCCTTACCGCATTCGTGCGCCGAGCCCGCCAGAAGCCGCAGGGCCGCCACGGTCATTCCCATTCCCATCATCCCCATGCGCACCACCGCCATCACGGCGAGGGCCATGGCCACCATCAGCGCCATGCCGGCGCGGGCAGCGACTGGTTCTCCGGTCCGGCCGACGAGCGCGGCGAAGGCGGCGGCTTCGGCGGCGGTTTCGGCGATGACGGCCGCGGCTGGACCCGCAGCCGCAAAGTCAGCGCCGACGACCTGCAGCTGATGCTGCTGGGCCTGCTGGAAAAGAACCCCAGCCACGGCTACGAGCTGATCAAGGCGCTGGGCGCGCTCAGCAACGGCTTCTACACGCCCAGCCCCGGCATGGTGTATCCCGCGCTGACCTATCTGGAAGAGCTGGGCTACGCCACCGTCGAGCAAGAGGGCGCGAAGAAGCGCTATCACCTGGCGGAGCCGGGCCGCGCGCATCTGGACGGCAACCGCGAACGCCTGGCGCTGATGTTCAACAAGCTCAAGCACGTGGCGCGCAAGATGGACTGGATGCGCCAGGCCTGGAGCGGCCAGCCGCGCAACGTCGGCCCCGAAGGCGAAGACACCGCCACCGGCTGGCTGCCCGAATTCGTGGCCGCGCGCCAGGCGCTCAAGCGCGCGCTGCTGGACCGCACCGACGCCTCGCCGGCGGAGCAGCGGCGCATCGCGGCCATCCTGGCCCGCGCCACTGAGGACATCAATGGCCAGGCCTGTTCCTGAAGACCTTATTCCTGGAGTATCCATGACCCGCAACGACCTGAATGTCGAACGCGTCCGCCACAACCTGAAGATGCGCACGCTGACCGTGGCCAGCGTCGAACGCGTCGCCGGCCTGATGGCCCGCGTCACCTTCACCGGCAACGAGCTGCAGGACTTCGTGTCCGCCTCGTTCGACGACCACGTGAAGCTGTTCTTTCCCGCCGATCCGTCCTTGCCGCCGGCGCTGCCGGCCGTGACTCCGGACGGCATCAAGTTCCCCGAAGGCGCGCCCAAGCCCGCCGCCCGTGACTACACGCCGCGCTTTTTCGACGCGGCGCGCAAGGAACTCGTCATCGATTTCGTGCTGCACGGCGACGGCCCCGCGTCCACCTGGGCTGAACAGGCCGAACCCGGCCAGCAACTGGGCATAGGCGGGCCGCGCGGCTCCTTCGTCGTGCCGACGGGCTTCGACTGGCATGTGCTGATCGGCGATGAAACCGCCTTGCCCGCCATCGCCCGCCGCCTGGAAGAGTTGCCGGCCAGCGCGCAGGCGCTGGTGCTGATCGAAGTGCCGGATGCCTCCAATGAAATCCCGCTGGCCACCGCGGCGCAGGCTTCGGTGCGCTGGCTGCATCGCAACGGCACCGCGCCGGGCTACAGCACCCTGTTGCTGGAAGCCGCGCGCGAGCTGACGCTGCCGCCGGGTGAAGGCTATGCCTGGGTGGCCGCGGAATCAGCCGCGGCCAAGGCGGTGCGGGAAATCATGGTGGCGCAGCACGGCGTCGACAAGAGCCGCATCCGCGCCGCCAGCTACTGGAAACGCGGCGCCGTGGCCGTGCACGAATCGCACGAAGGCTGAATCGATGCGTAGGCTGGCAAGGGGATAAAGACCTTCAGCTGCCGGCCAACGCCAGCAGATTGCGCACGCGCCCGCCCGCGCCTTGCTCGCGCACCGCCAGGCCCAGCACCGCGCGCGGCCAGTCCAGCGCGAAGGGGCGGTACACCACGCCGTCGGGACGCAGATGGCGCAGCGATTCCGGCACGATGGCCACGCCCATGCCCGCCGCCACCAGGTTCACCGCTGACGACAGTTGCGGCGCGCGCTGGCCGATCTGCGGATTCAGCCCATGCTGGCGGCAGGCCGCCATGATGTCGGCGCTGAGTCCATAGCCGGATTTGCGCGAATACAGGATGAAGCGTTCCTGCTCCAGATCGGCGGGCGCCAGCCGCTTGCGCCGCGCCAATGCATGGCCCAGCGGCAGCGCCACCACCAGCGGTTCCTGCGCCAGTTGCGTGAACGCCAGGCCACCGTCCAGCGCGAAGGGCGGCCGCACGAAGGCCGCGTCGATCGCGCCGCTGCGCAGCTGCGCCACCAGCGTTTCGCTATCGCCCTGCGACAGCGTCATTTCCACGTCCGGATAGCGCTGCCGGTACTGCCGTATCAGTTCCGTCACCACGCCGCTGAAGGACGCAGACTCCGTGAATCCCAATGTCAGTTCGCCGACTTCGCCGCGCGCGGCCCGCTGCGCCGTACGCACGGCGGCCTCGGCGCGTTGCAGGATATCCTGCGCGCAGACCAGGAAGGCGCGTCCGGCATCGTTCAACGCGACGCCGCGGCCGGTGCGATCGAACAGCGGCGTGCCGACTTCCTGCTCCAGCTGGCGGATCTGCTGCGACAGCGGCGGCTGCGCCATGCCCAGCTGTTCCGCGGCGCGGGTGAAGTGCTGGGCCTCGGCGGTGGCGACGAAGTAACGCAGATGGCGCAGTTCCATATCTGTACTTTTAAAGTATTGATTATAAATTTTCCATATATTGGACATTCTATTGCGACGCGCCGATCATGCATGCATCGACGACACCCGCAAAGGAATCCGCATGCATGCCCCCATCAAACCCAGCACCCTGTTGCGCCAGCACCTGGCCCGCGACATCGTCGTGGCGCCCGGCGCTTATGACGGCATGTCCGCGCGTCTGGTGGCCGCCGCGGGTTTTTCCGCTGTCTACGCCAGCGGCGGCGCCATCGCCCGCGCGGCCGGCTATCCGGACATCGGCCTGCTCAGCTTTACCGAGGTCATGGACCGCGTGGAAAAGATCGTGGACGCCAGCGGCCTGCCGGTGGTGGCCGATGCCGATACCGGCTTCGGCGGCTCGGCCAACGTGGAGCGCACGGTGCGCATCATGGAACGCGCCGGCGTGGCGGCCTTCCATATCGAAGACCAGTCCTTTCCCAAGCGCTGCGGCCACCTGGACGACAAGAGCCTGGTTCCCGCCGAGGAAATGTGCCGCAAGGTGCACATCGCGCGGCAGACCCTGAGCGACCCCGATGCGCTGGTGATCGCTCGCACCGACGCCATCGCCGTCGAAGGCTTCGAGGCCGCGCTGTCGCGCGCCGAACGCTACCTGAAGGCGGGCGCGGACATGATCTTCGTGGAAGCGCCCGAGACGCTGGAGCAGATCCGCACCATCGCCGAACGCCTGCCGGGCCTAAAGCTCATCAACATGTTCTACGGCGGCAAGACGCCGCTCACGCCGCTGGCCGACCTGGCGGCCATGGGCTACCGCCTGGCGATCATTCCGTCGGACCTGCAGCGCGCCGCCATCCACGCCATGCAGGCCACGCTGGCGGCGATCAAGCAGACGGGCGACAGCAGCGCGCTGGCCGATCAGCTCACCAGCTTCAAGGAGCGGGAAGAGATCGTGCAGACGCGCCGCTACCTGGCGCTGGACGCGCAGTAGGCGCGCGGCGCTAGCGGGTGCAGCGGCTGGGCAGGCTCAGCGGCCACAGCCGCTGGTTGTGCGAACCATACAGCGTGCGCATGCCGCATACCATTTCCACCCGCGCCACCTGCTTGCCGGAGGCGTCGATGATCATCGACTCCTCCACCGTGGACACCACCGCGCGGCCGTTGCTGAACGGCGCGACCGCCCGGTAATCCGCGGCGATCGCCAGCTTGCCCTGCGCGTCCACGTAACCGTAGCCGCTATCGATGCCGACCGGCGCCAGGCCCTCGCGCAGCGGGCCCAGCGCGTCGAACGCGGGACCGGCCAGGGCGCCCTTGCCGTCCAGCGCGCGCATGCCGCGGTTGGACACGCGCGTTACCGCGCGGCCTTCGGAATAGGCTGACGCAAGACCCTCGACGGAGAGCCGCTTCTTGCCGTCCAGGCCGGTGTAGTCGGTCATCTCCCGGTTGCCCGCGTAGTAATGCCGCAGCAGCATGTCGGAGCCCTGCGGCCAGCGCCATTCGCCGGCGGGCAGCGCGGTCACGGTCTTGCCCTGGTCGTCGATCAGGCGCGGCCCGTCTTCGCCCGTCAGCAGGGCGCGGGCGGGCTCGCCGCGGAAGGTGCCGGCAGTGGCGGACAGCGGTGCGATCTGCCATTGTCCTTGACTGTCCAGATAGCCCTGGCGCGGCTGGCGGCGCAGCACCGTCCAGTCGCCCATGCGCACGTAGTCCGCGTCCTCCATGTCGACCGCTTCCGAGCCGTCAGGCGCAATGGTCCAGCGGTGCTTGTCGTCGCTGGCCGCAATGGCGCCGTCGCTGTCCACGCCGACCGAGAGCTTGGGCCGGAAGGCGGTCAGCGCGCGGCCTTCGGCGTTGAAGACGGCGGCGGGACGTTCGTACTCTTCCTGCTGCGGGCCGGCCTGGCGCAGCTTCCAGATCTTGGCGGCGATGCGTTCGGCGCTGTGATGGCTGGGCGGCACGATCCACTTGCCTTGCAGGTCGATCACCCCGACGCGGTCCTGGCCCAGCGAGGCGACCGCCTGGCCGTCCAGGAAAAGGCCGATGTCCTGGAACGCGGGCGCGGCGATTTCCTTGCCGGCGACGAAGTCGTACAGGCCCCAGGGCGAGCCCTCGGCCGCGGTCTTGAGGAAGCGGACCACGCCGGGGGCGACGATCTGCGCCTCGAAGAAGTCGCGGGGCAGGTCGTAGGTCTTGCCGCTGCGGTCCAGCATGCGGCTCACGCCATCGGCGTAGGCCGGCGCATAGCCATGGCGGAACGGCCCGATGTGCTGCTGCGCGGGCAGATCCATGGGCTTGCCCATGGCATCGAGCAGCAGCAGGCCCGCGGCGGTCTGGGCGGCGTAGCGCAACTGCTCCGCCTTGAGTCCTGCGGCTTCCGCATCCGCCTGCGTGTCGTAATCCTCGTCGGATCCGTCCAGCGGGATGATGCTGCGCCAGGTCGGGTCGGAGGCAATGCCGCCGTCGGCCAGCAGCAGGCCGGCGCCGTCCTCGGTGCATTGGCAGTGGTCCTGGGCCAGCAGGCCCAGCGCGCTGCCGGGTATGTCCAGCGGCAGCTCCTTGAGCGAGCGGCTCTTGGCGGCTTCCACGGTTTCGGGCTTGAGCAGCTGGCGGCCTTCATCGTTCAGCACGTTGAGCAGTTCGCCTTCCTGCTTGAACAGCCACAGCTTGCCCTGGCTGACCACCATCCTGCCGGTGTCCTTGAGCCAGGCGGGAGCCGTGTCGCCGTGCAGCCACTTGCCCATCGGCGTCAACAGGCCAACCGGCACGCGTTCCTCGTTCGAGAACAGCACGTAGCCGTTCTGGTCCTCGGCCACGAACAGGCCCGCGCCCAGCGTCAGCGGCTCCGCGCGCCCTGGAACCAGTGCCATCTGCTTGCCGCCAGACGGGTAGACGATGGCGTCGCCGTGGCGCTGCGATTCCTGCGCCTCGGCGGACGTGAGCGTGACGACGGGCTTGCCGCCGCTGTCCAGCACGACATAGGAATTGCGGCCGAGCTCGGCGCTCCAGAATGCCTTGGTCACGGGCCTCAGGCTGCGGTAGCCCTGGTCCGCGCCCACGGGCTTGCCGTCGCGGTCCAGCAGCAGCGCATCGCCGTCGCCATAGGCGACGGCCATCGAGCCGTCTTCGCCCGGCACCGAGATGTCCTGATAGTTGGGCTCGATCACCCATTTCCAGTCCCGGTCCACCAGGCCGTACCGGCCTTCCTTGTTGATGGCGATATACAGGCCGTTGCCATAGGACTTGAAGATGCTGACATCGGCGTCGCTGTAGCGGCGTTCGCCGGTGCTGGAGCGGTATTCCGGCTTGTACTCCACCGTCGCCAGCGCCGGCACGCCCGCGCCCACGTGCAAGGACTGCACCCCTTCGTCCATCGGTTCGCCCACCGGCTGGCCCTTGCGGTCGATCAAGAGATAGCGGCCGTCCAGCACGGCCACGGTCAGGCCGATCTCGGCATAGTCCTGCACGGCGTCGTAGCGCGGCGGCACCGCCATCCGGCCTTTGGCGTCGATGAAGCCCCACTTGCCTTTCCATTTCACCGCGGCCAGGCCGTGACGGAAATCGCCCACCGCCTCGAAGATGGGCGAAATCGCCAGCCGGCCGTTCTGGTCCAGGAAGCCCCAGGCATGGCGGCGCAGCGAATGATCGCGCGGCACGCGGTCGATGTTCACCAGCGCGGACGGCAGCAGCACTGCGGCGCGCTGGTCCGCCAGCGTGCGGATGCAGCCGTTGGCGTAGGGGCTGATATCGTCGTCGGCCGCGACGCTATACGGCTTCTCATCGATGCAGTACGAGTATTGCGCATGCGCCGACAGGGACGCGCCCAGCGCGGCCAGGGCGCAGGCAAGGCGGGTGGTGCGTATCGCGCGTGACTTCATGGTTGTTTCGCTTTGGCGTTGTCGGGGGCGAGTTCGAACTTGTCGGCCACGGGGCAATCCATTTTCTGCTGCGGCCAGGTGATCCTGCCCTGGTCGTCCAGGATGGTTACCGTGTCGCATACCTCGGTGAACGTGGCGATGGGCACGCCCTTGGTGTCGATGTACTGCGTGTTCCGGCCCTGATGGTTGCTGCGGACCAGCGCGCGTTCCTCGCTGAAGTTGCCGGCCCAGGTAAAGACGGGCGGAATCGCATAGCGTCCCGTCAGGTCGATGTAGCCATATAGCGTGCCGGAATACTGCAGGCGGCGCGCCACGGCCAGGCCGTTGTTCAGCGGGCCCAGCGTGTCGAAGTGCGGTCCCACGATGCGCTTGCCGCTGGCATCGATGAAGCCATGCCTGCCATTGCCCGAGCGGCTGCGATAGGGCGCCACGCCTTCGTTGGCGCTGCGGTCTTCCACGCTGTAGGTGCCGTCGATGCGCGTGATCTCGCGGCCTTGCAGGTCCGTCATGATGCTGACGGAATTTTCCGAGTCGTGGAACACGATGCGCTGCATGGTTGCCAGCGGCGAGCCGTCGCCCAGCTTGCCCAGCACGGTCTTGCCGTCCTGGTCGATCACGCGGTAGCTGGAGCCGGTGTAGGCGCGCGCCAGTCCCTCGGGCTGCGCGAAGAATGGATTGAACTCGCCATAGATGGCCGGGACCTTCATGTTGCCGCGCGCGTCGATGGCGCCCTCGCGGTCGTCATGCTCGATGTAGAGCCAGTGCTGGTACAGCTCCGTGCGCTTGGCCCGGCCGTCGGAGACGCGCGTGGCGCCGCCCTGTGCGTCGAACACCATGGTTCCTCCGCTCGCCAGCGCGCCCAGGTAGCGTCCGTCCTTCAGGCGCTCCGGCTTGCCGGTAATGGGCTCGCTGGACTTGCCGGTACGCAGGTTCACCAAGCGGTAGGTGGTATCGAAAGAGCTGCGGGCGCGCTGTCCGGAAACGTTGTCCTCGACCAGCATGAGGCCGTTGCCCAGATACTCGAGCTTGTACGAGCTCTCCTGCGTGGCGGGCACCACCCATTTTCCCTCGCGGTTCATGACGCCCCAGCGATCCTGCTGCTGGACCTTGGCCCAGTCGTCTTCGAACTTCTCCATGCTTTCGTACACGGGCTTGACGGCGGGCGCACCCTTGGCGACGTTCCAGATGCCCCAGCGGTTCTCGCGGTTTTCGTCCGGCGCGCGGTACTGGATCAGTTCGCCGTCGAAGTACCTGGCGCCGTCCAGCACCTCGGCCGGGACCGCGACGGCCTTGCCGCGGGCGTCGATCAGCTGGTCGCCGTCGCTGCGGCTGCGTCCCGAGGCCGCCTGCGCGTAGCCGCCGCGGAACGGATGGATGACGCTGTAGCGGGGCGGCACCGACCAGTTGCCGTCGGCATCGATAGCGCCATACTTGCCGTTGGCGGCACGCACGGGCAAGGGCATGGACACGTCGTAGCTGGACATGTCCTCCCAGTCCGGGTTGGTCACGATCTTGCCCTTGGCCGTCAGGATGCCGAGAGGTTGCGTATAGTCCAGCGGCCGCAACAGGGCCAGCGGCAGGCTGTCCGCGCTGGCCCGGTCGTGGGCGGACTCGCGGGCGGAAAAAGGCCTGATGTCGTAATCCTGCAGGCGAGCGAGGGTGTCTGCGTCCAGCAGCGGCTTGCCTTCGCGCGTATAGATCTGCAGCAGGCCGCCGCCGGTGTCGGGAGCGGCATCCGCGCTCGTCGCTTGCATGGTGGCTGCGGAGGCGTCCACTGCAGCGGCTGCTACGTCCATTGCGGCAGGCGTGGCGACGTCGACGGCCACGGTCTCGGCTTCCGAGGCGGCTGCTGCTGCGGCGACCGCTTCCTGCGCGGCAACTGCGGCGTCGGCCGAGGCCTCCACCGCCTCGCCGGGGCCATCATCAGCGACCGCGGCGGCGCCGGCTGCTGCGGCATCGGCTGCCGCGGCAGCATCGACCGCCATATCCACGGCGCGCGGAGGCAGGGATGCCGTCACCCAGGCCTGCCCGTTGCTCAACTGCACGCGGCCATTGCGCGCGTCTATCTTGCGGAAGTTGCCGGCGGGGTCGATCAGCAGCACGGCGTCGTCATCGATCATGACGCGCCAGCCCTCGCGTTCATCCAGGCCGATGTAATTGCCCTTGAATGCATGCTGGACGCCGAGCTTGCCGTTCAACAGCAGCGCTTTGCCCGCGCCTTTCTGCTTGACCAGCCACAGCCCCGGCCCCGCCAGCTGCACGTGCTCGTAGCGCTGCTTGTGGATGGTCTTGCCGCGCGGATCGACGAACGTCCAGCCCGCGTCGCGGCTCACCGCCAGCACGTCGCCGTCGCGCAGCGCGGGTTCGCGGGCGCGCAACACGTCCGGTGCGATCGCCCAGCGGGCCTGCTCGTCCAGCAGGCCCCACCAGCCGCTGTAGCGCGAATCGCGCAACTGGGCAGGCAGGTAGCCGCCGCTGGGCGCAGCCAGCGCCATGACGCCGGCGGGCAGCGCCGTTGCCTTGCCGGTTGCAGTGTTGAACAGGCGCGGCGGCATGGGCATCTCCATCGATGCCAGCTTCTGCCCCCGTTGGAAGCCCCAGGAACGCGTGCCCAGCTCGAAGGTTTTGATGACCTGGCCCTTGCGGTCGATCAGCACATCGTGCCCGTCTTCCTCGGCCAGCGCGGTGCCCTCGGCGTTAAAGCCCGTCGCCTCGGAAAAGCGCGGCTTGATCGCCCATTGCCCTTGCGTATCGATATAGCCCCATAGCCCATCCTGGTTCACGGCGGCCAGGCCGTTCTGAAAGGACTTGGCCTCCCGGAAGGACGGCGCGATGGCCATGCGGCCTCGCTTGTCGAGATAGCCCCAGCGTCCGGCGTCGTCATCGGCCGACCCGGTCAGCACCGCGGCCAGGCCTTCATGGAAGGCCTGCTGGCATTCCAGGTTGGCGCCGTTGTATTCGTTGTAGCCAGGGGCGCACTGGTCGATCCAGTTGGACCTGGCTTGCGCCGCGCCGGGGACGGCGGGCAGGGCGGCCAGCGCCACGGCCAGCGCCAGCGGTTTGAGGGCGAGCGGGGTCTTCATCGTGCAGCGGCGCGGGGTGCAACCGCGCAAGCGTAAAGGCCGGGCTGGGCGTGCCACATGGTCGTATGCCTGCCAAGAATGATGGGAAAGGCAGCACTGTAACCAGCGTCAGCCTGCAATTGCACGGCAAATGTAACCGTAGAAAACAAACCGTTAACAACACCGCTGCCGCTGCCCGGAAAGCGCGGGTTTCAGCACTGCGATGGCATTCCCGCCATGCATGCAGCGGACAAAAAATAATCGGTTGATGCGTGCGCCCGGCGGCCCTGTAATGGACGCCGGTGCCTGCTTGCACGCAGGCGACGTTCCACTGCCGAGGTTCGCCATGCCCGTCCTGCGCAAGTCTTCACTGGATGCTTCTCAGCTGTTGCTGCTGGTCCTGGCAGGCGGCGTCATCATGGGCCTGGCGCTGGGCGTGCGCCACGTGCAGGGCCTGTTCCTGCTGCCCGTCACGATGGACCGGGGCTGGAGCCGCGAGACCTTCGCCATGGCGTTGGCGGTGCAGAACCTGACCTGGGGCGTGGCCCAGCCCTTTACCGGCATGATTGCCGACCGCTACGGCTCGGCCAAGGTGATCGCGGGCGGGCTGGTGTTCTATGCGCTGGGGCTGGTGGGCATGGCGCATGCCGCTACGCCCGCAGGGTTTCTGTGGACTGCAGGAGTATGCATAGGCATCGCGCTGTCCGGCACCGCGTTCGCCGCGATCTACGGCGCGCTCAGCCGGCTGGTGGCGCCCGAACGCCGCAGCTGGGCGCTGGGCGTGGCGGGCGCCGTGGGCGGCCTGGGCCAGTTCACCATGGTGCCGGCCGCGCAATGGCTGATCAGCGGCTGGGGCTGGGTCGCGGCCTTGCTGTCGTTCGCGCTGGCGCTGGCCGTGCTGCTGCCCTTGGCTTGGCCGCTGCGGGAGTCTCCCGGCCGGGAGCAGGGCGCGTCCGCGGGCGAGGCGGGGCTGTCCATGTCCGCAGCCATACGCGAAGCCTTTGCCCAACCTGGCTTCTGGTTGCTGAACCTGGGTTTCCTGGCCTGCGGCTTCCAGCTGGCCTTCATCGGCACGCACCTGCCCGCCTACTTGATGGACAAGGGCCTGCGCGCGTCCGACGCGGTGGCGGCGCTGGCCATCATCGCGCTGACCAACGTCATGGGCACTTATGTCTGCGGCGTCCTGGGCGGACGCCACCGCCGCAAGTACCTGCTGGCCGGCATCTACCTGCTGCGCACGGCCGCCATCGCACTGTTCGTGCTGCTGCCGCTGTCGTCATGGACCGTATACGTGTTCGCGGCGGTCATGGGCTTTGTCTGGCTGGGCACGGTGCCGCTGACCAATGGCCTGATCTCGCAGGTGTTTGGCGTGCGCTACATCACGACCCTGTTCGGCTTCGTGTTCTTCGGCCACCAGCTCGGCTCCTTCCTGGGCGTGTGGCTGGGCGGCGTGGTGTTCGAGGCCACCGGGTCCTATGACCTGATCTGGCTGGGTGCGATGGCGCTGGGCGTGTTGTCGGCGGCGCTGCACTGGCCGATAGACGACCGCGAGATTTCCCGCGTGCGCGCCGCGGGCGCGGCCGGATAGCGGGCAGCCTACGACGGGCGGCCTACAGCGGCCGGTGCTGCGTGCCCGCGCCCATGGTGATGTGCAGCATGCGACAGGGACCGGCCACCTTGAGCGTGTGCCAGATGCCCTTGGGGATCACATAGGCGTCGCCCGCCTGCATCCGCACGGCTTGCTCGCCCGTCGGCCATTCCAGCCGCAATTCCGCGGCGCCTTCGATCAGGCGCACGACCTCGTCGGCCTGCGGGTGCATTTCCCATTGCGGCCAGTCTCTCTCGAAGGCGTACTCGGACACCAGCCAGCCGAGGCCGAACCGTTCCAGTTCCTTTTCGGGTTGCGACCAGAAGGCGTTTCCGCCTTCGACGGCGGAGCAAGTGCCCGAGGCGTCCAGCAGGAGATAGTGCGACGACAGATTGGTAGTCATGTTGCGCTTCCTGGGGTGAGGGAGGTCGGGCCAGTGTAAAGCGATATCATGTGCATCTTCATCGGCTATAACAGGAGAGGGCGATGCGCCAGGGATTCGACGGGGTCAGGCCCGCGTCCGAGTCTTCCATCGAGATCGGCTTCTTCTATGAAGGCCGGCATTGCGTCGAACGCATCCGCGTCAAGCCCACCGCTGCCAACCTCAAGCGCGCCGCCGACCGGCGGGCCGCCATACTCGAGGCCATCGCGCGCGGCGAATTCGACTACGACGCCGAGTTTCCCAAGCGCGGCGGCGCGACCAAGCCATCACAGGGTTCCGCATGACGAGTGAAAAACAGCTGGACATCAACGATCTGACACCGGACGCCTTCAAGGCCTACGGCTGGATGTTGGGCAAGCCCATGCCGGACGGCAACGGCGTACCCCTGTTTTCCAACCAGGACACCGACTTCTGGCAGGAGCACCAGTTCAATACCGGCGCCGGCGGCGACGCCGAGCTGCTGTGGGTCAACTATCGCAGCCAGTCCTTTGAAATCTCCAGCCTGGAAAAGCATCTGCTGACGCAGCAGGCCATCGTGCCGCTGACGGGCGAGATCATCCAGGTCGTGGCGCGCAGCGCGGCTGACGGCAGTCCGGACCTGGCCACGCTGGCGGCATTCCGCGTGCCGCAGGGGCAGGGCGTCTGCATGCGTCCGGGCTGCTGGCACGCCACGCGCGTCACGGACGAGGAAGTCACCTGCCTGATGCTGACCCGCCGGTCCACTACCGTGGACCTGATCCAGCACCTGACCACGGATGCTTCCGCCAGCGAAAGCGCCATCGTGGCGATTCCGGTCCAACGGCTCGAAGCTCAGGCTCAGGCCGCCTAAACGCTGATCTTCGCCGCGAGTCGCGGCGTATTCCCGCTTACCGGCAGGCAGGCGGGATGGCAGACTGCCGCCTCCGGTCATAGCAACCCAAGAATTTCCCCATGAGTGAAGTGTCGATCGAGGCGCTGAGACGAAATCTCGCAGCCAAGATAAAGCAGGCCACCCAAACCCCCAGTCCACCGCCCACCCGCTGGCAGCGCCTGCGCCAGCGCTTCCTGACGCGCGATCCCAAGGCCCGCGGCCTGCGCGTCCTGACCGTGGTCACGCTGCTGTATCTCTACATCGAATTCAGCTTCAGCGCCTGGCTGCTGGACGTGATGTCCGAAAACGCCAGCAACCGCGTGGACACGGCCGAGGCATGGGGACGCCTGATTTCCGGCTTTGCGGTGGCCCTGCTGGTCTGGCCCGTCATCTTCGCGCGCACCCGCCGATGGCGGGTCACAGTGCCGTTGTTGATCGTCGTGTCGCTGGCCATCATCACCGCGGTGTATCAGGGGGAGCGCAAGCTGATCGACGCCCTGGTGGACAGCTCCACCGCCGAAAGCCGTGCCGCCGCCGTCACCGGCGCCTTGCTGCGCCAAGGGCTGGCGACCGGCACCGTCAGCGCCAGCATGCTCGATGGGCTTTGGGCCGACGAGAACGCGCAGTCGGTGGCCGGCAAGGCTTTCGTGGGCGTAGTGTCCTACATGGCCGCGCAATCCGACGCGGCGCGCCGGCAGACCATGGCGATCGCGCCCGAGGTGGTGCGCGCCGTGATCGAACAGAACGTGGGCGGGCGGGACGCGGAGTACCAGCGTTTCGTCGATAGCCAGGAAGATATCCGCGGCCGCCACAAATACTTCTACGAGCGCGGCATCCAGAACCACCAGAAAGAACTGGCGCAAATTCCGGCGCGCGCCGAGCGCGATTGGGAACGCTACCTGGACCGGCTGGACGCCAAGAACCGCAAGTGGGGTCGCGCCCGCCTGCGCGACCGCAGCGGCGAGCTGGTGCCCGGCTTCGTGGCGCCGCGCGTGCGGGACGAAGTGCGCAAGATGGGACTGGACGTGCCAGACTCCTGGCGCACCGGCGATAAGGCCTACTTCGTGCGCCTGGCGCAGCAGAAGTACCGCAAGCAGATGAACGAGGCGCTGCAACGCGAACTGGAAGGCATGCCGCCCAACCTGGGGCTGGAGGCGTTTGCCGCGCATCCGGTCGTGCAGAAGAAATGGCGCGCGGGGTTGGGCTATCCGGACAAGGTGGCGCGCCTGACGCTGGCCGTGATCTCGGCGGATGAATTCAACAAGCGCTACTACCAGCCGGTGCTGGCCGGTCGCACCATGGACCGCCTGCAGGACTACCGCAGCCAGGCCCGCGACTACGGCGCCGGAGGCAAGCGCGAGGCCGAAGGCAGGAAGGCCTATGAAGCCATGATCGCACCCGTGTTCGCCCTGACGCTGTCGCTGCTGGGCGCGCTGGTCCACATCGGCAAGACCGGCCTGCTGCTCGCGCAGCTTGCGAGCGGCTGGCGCTTCAGGAGTCCGCTGCTCAAGGCGGGGGCCCTGCTGGCCGCGGTGCTGCTGGTCTGCCTGCTGGCGCGCGCGGCCATCAGCACGCCGCTGACCTCGCATCCCACCTATCAGGCTTGGACGCAGGCCGGTGGCGGGCAACCCGTGCTGACGGCGGTGCTGGACACCATGATCAAGATGCAGTCCTTGGCCTACCCTGTGTTCGACGTGGCCAGACAGGGGCTGGAGTTCGTGGCGGGCAAGGCGTCCCGCTAGGCAGGGCGGGCCGTGCCCGTCGTCAGTCCGCCTCGCTGTATTCGTAGCCCAGGCGGGCGAACAGCGGCCACTTGTTGCGGTAGTTGGCTGTCCAGCACATGCCGTAGTAGGCCTCGAATGGTTCGTCCACCGTGCGGACCTGGATCCGCGCGGCGGCCTCGGCGTCCGCGGGGCTGAAAGCCTGGCCCGGTTTCGGATACAGATCGCCCTCCCATATCGGCCTGCCGCAATGGGCGCAAAAGTTGGTCCATTGCCCCTGGTTGTCGGGGTTCTGGCGGTAGCCGGGAGACAGCGCCTGCATGGTCTGCGTCACTGTGGGCGACAGCAGCCAGGTCTGGGAAATCAGCGCGGGGTCGGCAATATCCAGCCATTGCGGCGGGCTGAACAGCCATGTGCTGAATGCAGCGGGGCTCAGCCCGGGGCTGTCGGCATCGGCTTCATCCAGCTCGATGTCGGCTTCGGTGCATTGGTGGCCGGGCGGCACGGCCAGGGCGTGCACCGGCGTTTCTTCGCCGCATCGCGTGCACGTATGCGCCGCCTGCAGCACGAAGTAAGAGGACGCGCGTATGTTCATCTGCGGGTATTCCGCGGCCGTATCTAGCGTATGCATGGGCTGGTGCTGTTCCTGTTCGGGCTCGCCGTTTCTTCTACATCGCCGGGAAATATGCCAGAATTCCCCGGAATTTACGCTTTGAATGCGATGCCGGCCGCATGGGCGTCGCCAACCTCACGCAGTGTTGTGTTGGAGCACCGGATGCGCGATAGCCAGAGTAGCACTGGATTTTCCACCAAGGGCCGCAGCGTCGGTCCGGCGCTGATGTTGGCGCGCCTGGCCGTTGCGGCCGCGCTGGCGGGCGGACTGGCGGGATGCGTATTCAACGCCCACGATGCGAGCGGCTCGCAATCGGTCGGCATCGACGGCGTCACGGCGCAGCAGGCGCGCGGCATCGCCCGCGAGGCCTATCTCTACGGCACGCCCATGGTTGCAAGCTACCAGACCATGCATGCTTTCAGCATCGACAAGAACAACCCTCAGTACAAAGGTCCGTTCAATACCGTCAACAACGTCGCGCGGGTTTTCACGCCTGAAGATACCGCCTTCGTCACGCCCAACGCCGATACACCGTATACCTTCGCGGTCCTGGACCTGCGGACCGAGCCCGTGGTCATCACCGTGCCCGCCATGGAGCCGCGCCGCTACTTCGTGCTGCAGCTGATGGACCTGTACACCTACAACTTCGCCTACATCGGCAGCCGCAGCACGGGCAATGGCGGCGGCCGGTTCCTGGTTGCCGGCCCGCGCTGGAAGGGCAAGGCGCCGGCCGGCATAACCAAGGTGATCAGGTCGGAGACCGACCTGGTCAATCTGGTCGGGCGCACGCAACTCTTTAACGCGGGCGACCTGCCCAACGTCAAGCGCATCCAGTCGCGCTACAAGATCCAGACGCTGTCCGCCTACCGCAAGCAGCGCGCGCCCGAGCCGGCGCCGGCGGTGGACTGGATAGCGCCCGAGCCTTCGGCGCAGATGCGCAGTTCGCTGGAGTTCTACAACCAGCTTGCCTTCCTGCTGCAGTTCGCGCCGGCCCATCCTTCGGAACAATCGTTGCGCGAACGTTTTTCCAGCATCGGCCTGGAACCGGGCCAGGAGTTCGACTTCAATAGCATGAATCCCGCATTGCGCCGCGCCTTGCAGGAAGGCATGCACGACGGCCAGAACGACATCGACAAGAACCGCGAGGTCCTGAACGGCAAGACCGACCGGTTGTTCGGCGACCGCAACACACTGAAGAACGATTACCTCGCGCGCGCCACCGGCACGCAGGTCGGCATCGGCGGCAACAGCCGCGAGGAAGCGCTTTATCCCGTGCTGGAGAACGACAGCACAGGCCAGCCGCTGGACGGCCGTAACCAATACACCTTGCGCTTCGCCCCGCGCAGCCTGCCGCCCGTCAATGCATTCTGGTCCATGACCATGTATCGCCTGCCCGAACAGTTGTTGGCATCCAATCCGCTCAAGCGTTACCTGATCAATTCGTCCATGCTGCCGTCGCTCAAGCGCGACCGCGATGGCGGCATCACGATCTACATCCAGCCGGAGTCGCCAGGCAAGGGCAAGGAGTCCAACTGGCTGCCCGCGCCGGCCGGGCCCTTCATGGTCACGTTGCGGTACTACTGGCCCAAGCCCGCGCTGCTGGAAGGCAAATGGACTTCGCCGCAGATTGAACGGGTCCGGCAGGCGCCGCAGGCCAGGCCCGCGCTGTCCCCGCTCCAGGTTCGACACTAGCGGCGGTCTGGGCTACAAGAAGGCCTCGCGCAGGCCGGCCATCGACGCCCGGCCGGGCGCAGTCGGGCAACCGACCACCCAGGGAGGCTCGCGCCGCATGAAGCGCAATTTCAATATTCACGACCTGCGCATTTTCTACGCGGTGGTCATGACCGGATCGACCCGGCAGGCTGCGCAGTCCATGCACCTGACGCAGCCGGCGGTCAGTCACGCGATATCCCGCCTGGAAGGCGCGACCGGCGTGCAGCTGTTCGACCGGTCCCACAAGACCTTGCGCCCCACCGAGGCCGGCCAGTACCTCTACAGCGAGGCCAAGTTCGTGCTGGATGAACTGGTCCGCATCGACGAGGCCTTGCACAGCATTGAACAATTCGGCGGGCGCGGCCTGCGCATCGCGTCTTCGCCCGCGCTGGCGCTGGGTTACGCGCCCGACGCGGTGCGGCGCTACCTGGACGCCAACGGCACCCGGCCTTTTTCCATAGATATCGAATCATCCGTGCAGGCCATCAGCGCGGTCGAAACCATGCGCGCGGACTTCGGCCTGGGCGCGGTGGAACGCGACAGCGCCCGCCTGGCCTTCACGCCGTTCCTGCGAGCCGACGTCATGGCCATCGCGCATCGCGATCATCCCTTGGCGGCGCGCGACACCATCGCGGCGGCCGATATTCCGCCAGACACCTACGTGAAACCCTTGTGGTCCGACTATGTAGTGGCCCAGGGCCACATCGCGGACACGCTGTTGCTGAGCTCCGGCATGCGGGCGCACATGTCTTTGCTGCCGGGCACGGTGCGGGCGGTCCGGGGCATCAGCCTGGTCAATGCGCTGTCCGCCTGGGACATCGTGATGGCGTATCCCGATCTGGTGGCCCGGCCTCTGGCCTCGCGGCAGTGGTTCGATTTCTACCTCATCACCCGCAAGGAAGAGCGCGGCCAGGACCTGGCCGCGCGGCTGCTGGACGCCCTGCGCGCCACGGCGCAGGACCGCCGCCAGGGCGTCTATGCCCATACGGTCCAGTTGCTGGAGTAGGCCACGGCCTTACTCCGCCGGCGGCTGCCAGGGCAGCGATTGCAGGTCGCCGTCTATGCTGATCGCCTGCCCGCTGATCATCGCCCCGAAGGGGCTGGCCAGGAACAGCGCCATGTTGGCGATGTCGGCGGCCCGCACGAACTGCCGCAGGCTGACGCCAGCCAACTCCAGCCGGGTCTCTTCTTCCACGGTCAAGCCCATGTTCCTGGCGCGCGCCTCGATCACGCGGTCGATCCGTGGCCCGGCCACCAAACCCGGCAGCAACGCGTTGACGCGGATGCCATAGCCGCCGAGCTCGACCGCGAGCGAGCGCGTCAAGCCCACCACGCCCCACTTGGTCGCGGCGTAGGGCGTGCGCATGGGGATGCCCATGCGGCCAGCCACCGAACTGATGTTGATGATGCTGCCGCCGCCCGACGCGCGCAGCGCCGGCAGCGCATGGCGCACCGTGTGGAATTGCGATGCCAGATTGATGTCCAGCGTTGCATCCAGCTCCTGCGGCTGGATGTCCGCGATGCCCGCCGTGGGGCCGGCGATGCCCGCGTTGTTGACCAGCACGTCCAGGCCGCCCAGCTGCGCCAGCGCTTCCTGCATGTAGCGATCGATCTCTTCGCGCCGGCTCACGTCGGCGCGCGACCAAGGGTGAGGGCTGGCCGCCAGCGCCTGCTCATCCACATCGCAGATGTGTACGCTGGCGCCGCGGTCCGCGAATGCGCCGGCGATTGCCGCGCCGATGCCGGCGGCGCCCGCGGTCACGATGACGCGCTTGCCCGATAGATCCACGGGCAACGCGGAGATGTCCCCGGGAACAGCGTTCTTCACAGTCATGCCAGATCCTTGTCGTTACGCCTCAGGGCTTCATCAAACGGCAGGTCGATTCCGCCGGCGAGGTATAGACCTGGTCGCCCGGCACCCGGGCCACCAGCTTGTAGTAATCCCAGGGCGCCTTCGACTCCGCCGGGCTCTTTACCTGCATCAGGAACATGTCGTGCACCATCAGGCCGTCGGCGCGGATCTTGCCGTCCTTCACGAAGAAGTCGTTGACCGGATTCGCCTTCAGCCATTTCATGATGGTGTCGCCATCGGTGCTCTTGGTGGCTTCCACCGCCTTCAGATAGGTGGTGGCGGCGGAATAGTCGCCGGCCTGCAGCATCGACGGCTTTTTCTTCATGGTGGTTTCGAAGCGCGCGGCCCACTTGCGCGAGGCATCATCCTGGTCCCAGTACCAGGCCGTGGTCAGGTACATGTTCTGCGCGGCTTGCAGCCCCAGCGCGTGCACGTCCGTGATCAATACCAGCAGGCCCGCGATCTTCATCTTCGGCGTCAGGCCGAATTCATTGGCGGCCTTGACGGCATTGCTGGTGTCGCTGGCCGAGTTCGCCAGCCCCAGTACCGATGCGCCGGATGCCTGCGCCTGCAGGATGAAGGAAGAGAAATCCGCCGCGTTCAGCGGATGCCGGACCCGCCCCTTGACGTTGCCGCCGTCGGCCTGCACCACCGCTGACGCATCGCGCTCCAGCGCGTGTCCGAAGGCATGGTCCACCGTCAGGAAGTACCAGTCCTTGTTGCCTTCCTTCATCATCGCCCGGGCAGTGCCGCGCGCCAGCGAAACCGTGTCGTACACATAGTGCACGGTGTAGGGCGTGCATTGCGAATTCGTCAGCTCGGAGGCGCCCGCGCTTACCACGAAGAACGGCGTCTTCTTTTCTTCGGCCACTTTCGCCATCGCCAGCGCCGCCGCCGAATTGGCGCCCGCAATCAGCATGTTCACGCCTTTCTGGTCCAGCCATTCACGCGCCCGGGACGAGGCAATGTCGGCCCGGTTCTGGTGATCTGCCACCAGCACCTCGACCTTCTTCCCGGCAACCACGCCGCCCAGGTCCGCCACCGCCATCTTGATCGCCTCGGCGCCGCCCGGGCCGTCGGCGTCCGCCGACAGGCCGGACATGTCGGTGATGAAGCCGATGCGGATCACGCCGTCGTCGGCTTGCGCCATGCCGGCAGTCCCCAACAGCGCCGCGAGCGCGGCTGCGCACAATGTCTTTTTCATGTCTGGTCTCCCCACTGAATGGATCTGGTTCAGAACGCGACGTTGTCGCGGCCCTTCAATTGCAGCGTTTCGCGCGCCTCGTCGGGCGTGGCAATCTGTAGTGAAAGGTCTTCCAGGATGCGGCGGATCCGCCGCACCTGGTCCGCGTTCGAGCGCGCCAGTTCTCCCGGCCCGTCCCACAGCGAGTCCTCCAGGCCCACGCGCACGTTGCCGCCCAGGGTCGCTGCCATCGTCGCCAGCGGCGTCTGCTTGCGGCCGGCGGCCAGCACCGACCAGATGTAGTCGTCGCCGAACAGCCGGTCCGCGGTGCGCTTCATCATCATCACGTCTTCGGGATGCGTGCCGATGCCGCCGCGTATGCCGAACACGGACTGGATCAGGAATGGAGGCTTGAGCAGCTTGCGGTCGACGAAGTGCGCGGCGGTATACAGGTGCCCGATGTCGTAGCACTCGATCTCGAAGCGCGTGCCGTTGTCGCCGCACGAGGTCAGGATGCGCTCGATGTCCTTGAAGGTGTTCTTGAAGATCAGGTCATTGCTGCCTTCGAGATAGGGACGTTCCCAGGCGTGCTTGAACTCCTTGAAGCGCGCCAGCAGTTCGTACATGCCGAAGTTCATCGACCCCATGTTCAGCGAGGCGACCTCGGGCTTGAATTGCAGCGCCGGCGCCATGCGGTCGGCCAGCGGCAACACGGGCGAGCCGCCCGTGGTGATGTTGATCACCACGTCCGAAGCGTTCTTGATGCGGGGCAGGAACTGCGCATACAGCGCGGGATCCTGGGTCGGCTGCCCGGTATCGGGCTGGCGCGCGTGCAGATGCACGATGGCGGCGCCAGCCTGGGCGGCATCCAGCGCGGATTGCGCGATCTCGTCGGGCGTGACGGGCAGATGGGGCGACATCGACGGCGTGTGGACCGATCCGGTAATGGCGCAGGTGATGATGACCTTGTTCCTGGACTTTTTCATGGGCCTCGGGCTGCGCGCTTGCGCATGCGTTCTTGATGGTTTTCATGGCCCCGGCTGTCTCCTCCGGGTGTGGGCCATTCTGTCCCACGCCCGCCGCCCATGTCACCTGAACAGAAATAATCAATTGATAGGATTTCCGGTGCTGCGGTGCAGCGACGCCCGACGCGAACGCTGCGCGCGAGCCCTGACAGGACTACAATTTACCTATGCCGGAACGCCCGTTCCGACAGCTATCCGATCACGCAGAAGTCGCCTCCCATGCTTGATATCCAGACCCTCCGCCCGCTGCGGGCCATGCAGCCCGGGTGCGGCCAGATCCGCCTGATGCAGGTGCCGGCATGAGCTACGTCCTGGCGGTGGATCTGGGTGGCACGCGCTTTCGCGCCGCGTTGGTGGACGATCGCGGCGGCATCGCGCATTCGTGTTTCATCGAAAGTCCGGCGCGTGCCAGTCCTGCCGCCCATCCGGGCTGGGACGAGATCGACGCCGATGACTGGTGGCGCGGGCTGCAAGTCCTGGCCGATGCGCTGGCGGCGCAGGCGGACGCCGCTTTCAATGCGGTGGAGGCCATTGCGATCTGCGGCGTCACGCGCACGCAGGTCTTCATCGATGCGCATGGCGCCGCCATCCGGCCGGCGATCACCTGGCGCGATACGCGCGCGGCGGCGGATGTGGAAGCATGGCTCGCGTCTGTGCCGTCGTCGCATCCCGAACATGGACAGATCAACGCCTTCCATCCGTGGGCGCGCGTGGCCTGGCTGTTGCACGCCGAACCCGAACACGCGGCGCGGGTGCGGCTGGTGCTGGAACCCAAGGATTACCTGAATTTCCGCCTGACCGGACGCGCCGTGAGCGACACCGTGTCGATGGCGCGGCTGGCGGCAGCGGCGACGGCCGCGCCCGACTGCGCCGACCTGTTGACGGCGGCGGGAGCCGATCCGGCCTGGGTGCCGCGCCTGCTCGACCCGCTGGAGGTCGTCGGCGTCGTGCAAGCCGGCCTGCCGGGCGCGTTGGCGCGTCTGTCGGGACGTCCTGTCGTCGCTTGCGCCAACGACACCTGGGCGGCCGTGGCTGGCCTGGGCGCATTGCGCCCGGGTTACGCCTACAACATCTCCGGCACCACTGAAGTTTTTGGCGCCGTGGGCGCGGAGCCGGTGCAGGCCCAAGGCCTGATGACGGTGGACTGGGGCGGCGGGCATCACCAGATTGGCGGACCAGGCCAGAATGGCGCGGATACGGTGGCGTGGCTCTTGCCGCTGCTGGGCCGCCTGGGCGACGAAGGCATGGCCGGGGTGGGCGAGGCCATGGACGCCTTGCTCGACGCGCCGCGCGATCCGCAGCCGGCGCTGTTTCTTCCCTATCTGCAAGGCGAACGGGTGCCGTATTGGGATCCGCACCTGCGCGGCGCCTTCCTGGGCTTGAACCGCCGCCACGGCCCCGGCGACTTGGCCTGGGCGGTGCTGGAAGGGGTGGCCTTCCTCAACCGCATCGTGCTGGAGCGCGCCGAAAGCGCGCTGGGCAGTCCCGTGGAAGAAATCCGCTTCGGCGGTGGCGCGGCGTCCAATGCCCAATGGTGCCAGGTCAAGGCCGACATCTGCGAACGTCCGCTGGTGGTAGGCCAGGCCGAGCAGCCCGGCGTGCTGGGCGCGGCGGTCGCCGCCTGGACCGGCCTGGGCCGCTACGGCAGCTTCGCGTCCGCCCAGGACGCGCTGGTGCGCGTGGCGCAACGCTACGAGCCCCAGGCCGAGCGGGCGCATGCCTATCGCCGCATGTACCGCCAGTTCCGCGCCGCGGAAGCCGCGCTGGCGCCCGTGTCGCGCGCGCTGGCCGGCATCGACATGGGCTGATGGCCCAGGTATAAACTACCTCGCCATCAGCGGGGCGCAGCGACGCGCCCACATAACAAGCAAAACGCAGCAAGGGTTGAGTCGATGCGCGGCATCCTGGAAAAGTACGGCACGGCAATCGCGGGATTGGTCCTGGTGGTTTTCTTCGCATTGGCGGCCCCGAATTTCGCGGCACCCAATAATCTCTTGAACATCGCCAAGGAAACCAGCTTCCTGGCCATCATCGCCATCGGCTTCACGCTGGCGCTGGTCACGGCCGAACTGGACCTGTCCGTGGCCGACGTCGCCAGCCTCGCGGCGGTCGTCACGGGCGCCCTGGTGCATACCGGTCAGCCGGTGCTTCTGGCGATAGGCGCGGGCCTGGGCGTAGGCCTTTTGTGCGGCCTCGTGAACGGCATCGCCGTCACGCGGCTGCGCGTGCCCTCACTGATCGCGACGCTGGGCATGGCGGCCATGGCGCGCGGCTTCGCCTTCATGTTGACCGATGGCGTGTCCTATGTCGGCCGCTGGCCCGCCGTCTTCACGGACCTCGCGCGCGGCAAGCCCTTCGGCGTTCCCGCCCTGGTGCTGTGGATGCTGGGCGCCGTGCTGCTTGCCTACTTTTTGGTGAAATGGACCCGCACCGGCGCCCGCATGACCGCCACCGGCGAGGCCGGCGAATCCGCGCGGCTGGCGGGCATCAACATCCGCGCCATGAAGAGCATAGGCCTGGCGCTGTCCGGCCTGTGCGCGGGGCTGGCGGCCGTGCTGCTCACATCCAGCCTGTCTTCGGCCGCGCCCAACATGGCCGGCGACTACTTCCTGTACGCCATCGCCGCGGTGCTGCTGGGCATGACCATGTTCAACCCCGGCCACGCCAACATACCTGGCACGCTGGTGGCCGCGCTGATCCTCAAGGTGCTGGGCAACGGCCTGGTCCTCATGGGCGCGCCGTATTACGTGCAGGACATCGTTCTGGGCTTCATCATCATCGCGTCCGTCGCGGTGTCATCGGCCGTGCTGAAGAAAGCGGCCTTCAAATTCTGATCGGAAGGGGAAGAGAACCATGCGTAAATCCTTGATGCGCAATCTGCTGTTAGCCGCGTTTTCGGTGCAGGCCCTGGCCATGGGCGCGGCCGCGCACGCCTTCGATGTGGGTATCGTCGCGTTCCAGATGTCTTCGGAAACCCACGCGCGCGTCGCCAACGCCGCTGCCGAAGCCGCCCGCTCCAAGGGCTGGACCGTGACCCAGCTGAATGCCGAAGGGTCGCTGCCCAAGCTGGCCGAACAGCTCGACACCCTGGTCAACAAAAAGGTCGACGCCATCGTCATCGCCATGGGCAAGCCCGTTGAAACCGATGCGCAGCTGCAGGCCGCCAAAGAGAAGGGCATACCCGTCGTCGGCGTGATGTCCGGCGCCAGCCCCCACATGCTGTTCGACGTCGAGGTCAACGAATACGCCACCGGCGCCCAGTCCGTGCTCTACATGCTGGGCAAGATGGGCTACCAGGGCAATATCCTGTCCGCCCGCTTCGACGGCAACTCCGGCACCCGCATCCGCGGCAAGATGCTGGACGCCGTCCTGACCGAGAACACCGCCGTCAAGGACCTGGCCAAGTTCAGCATGGCCCGCACCCAAAGCTGGCGCGACGACGTGCGCAACGGCATGCAGGCGCTGCTGCTGCGCCATCAGGGCCAGTTCAAGGGCATCTGGGCCTCGTTCGACGGTCAGGCCTATGTCATCGACGATCTGCTGCAGGCCCAGGGCATGAAGAAGGGCGACATCACGCTGGTGTCCGTCGACGGCAGCCCGGAAACCTACCGCCGCATCGCCGATCCCAACAGCCTCGTCACCGCCACCATGATGATTCCCTTCGAGCAGATGGGCACCAAGGCCATCTACGCCATCGACCGCATCGTCGTGAAGAAGGAACCCAGGGAAACCATCGCCGCCGGCCCCTACCTGTTCATGGACTCCGTCCTGGTCGACGCCAGCAACGTCCAGAAATTCCTGCAACCCGCCAAGTAAGAGCCAGCAGCCATGACCGCCGCGTTGTCGCTACGCCAGATCAAGAAGTCGTATGGCGCCGTCGAAGCCCTGAAGGGCGTGGACCTGGACGTGCCCCAGGGCAAAGTCATGGCCATCTGCGGCGACAACGGCGCGGGCAAGTCCACGCTCATCCGCATCATCTCCGGCGCGCAGGAACCCAGCGGCGGCGCGATGAGCTTGAACGGCCAGCAGGTCATGTTCGGCTCGCCCCACGACGCCCTGGTGCAAGGCATCGCCACCATCTACCAGGACCTGGCGCTGGCGCCGCGGCTGTCGATCTGGGAAAACATCTTCATGGGCGCCGAACTGGTGCGGCGCGTGGGTCCGTTCAGCGTCCTGGACAAGCGCCGCATGGCGCAGGATGCGCGCGGCTACCTGCAGCGCCTGTCCGTGCCCATCGACGACATGGACCGGCCCGTGGAACGCATGTCTGGCGGCCAGCGCCAGGCCGTCGCCATCGCCCGCGCCCTGCGCTGGGACGCCCGCGTCGTCATCATGGACGAACCCACCGCCGCGCTGGGCGTCAAGGAAACCGCGCTGGTGCTGAACCTGGTGCGCAAGCTGCGCGAGGAAGGGCGCACCGTGATCCTCATCAGCCACAACATGGCCGACGTGGTGGCGTTGGCGGACAGGGTTGCGATCCTGAAGAGCGGGACCAAGGTCATCGAGCGCGACGTGGCCGGGCTGGACGCGGATGCGCTGGCGCACATGGTGATGACGGGCAAGGAATAGATTCCTGGCTCGCTCTTTCGAGCAGACAAAAAAAGGCCGCCGCCAGATTCTTCTGGCGGCGGCCTTTTCGCGTGCAGCAGCGGGACTTAGTCCTTGCGGCTGGTCACTTCAACCAGGTGGTAGCCGAACTGGGTCTTCACGGGACCCTGGACCACGCCGACCGGGGCGCTGAACACCACGGTGTCGAATTCCTTGACCATCTGGCCCGGACCGAACGTACCCAGGTTGCCGCCGTCGCGCGAGGACGGGCAGCTGGAGTTTTCCTTGGCCAGCTGAGCGAAGTCGCCGCCGTTCTCGATGGCGGTCTTCAGTTCGTTAGCCTTGGCTTCGGTGGAGACGAGGATGTGGCGGGCGGAGGCTTGTGCCATTTGGGGCTCCTTGCGGACTTGAATTGGGGAGGGGGAGAGTAACGCATTCAGCGGACGGGCGCCGGATAGGTTAGGGTAACTCGCGGATGATGAACCGCTGACGACTGTTGTGTATCCCTTCAATACAAGACGCCCGGCCGCCTGAGCGCAGGGAACTTTGTCACATATCGATCGGCCACTTTGGCCTATGAATATGCTTATACGGCAGCTTGCTCTGATCCAACGTCGCCGACCCCGGCGCATCCGCAAACACCACAGCCCGCGCCACCTTGGCGAACGACGCCTGGAAATGCTGCGCCGACTTCACCACGATCAGCGTCTTCTCCTCCAACCGGCAGCCCAGCTGGGTGAAGACATCGGTATCCATGGCCTGGGCCCGTACCGTGATCAGCACGATCTCGATGCCATCTGCCTCGACCAGGGCGGAATTCCCTACGACAGCCGGCGATCCGGACAGTCCCGTCATGACCATGTTCGGCACCAGTGCCTTGACGGTGCACATCAGGTCCAGCGGGTCCCCGGACAGGGGGCTGATCTTGCCCCCGATGCGCAAGGGCAAGCGCGCGCCTACGCCGGCGCTGAAAGCGATGCGGACGGCGATGGGGTCCCACATGGGGCCGATAGCCACATTGCGCACACCTCTTTCCAGCAGACGCCGCAGCAGGAAGGTGGAGTCACCCGCGCCGCCGCCGCCGGGATTGTCGGCCGCATCGGCGATGACGACCGGCGTTGCGCCGTATGCCAAAGCCTGGTCGATGGCTTCGTCCGGTTTGGGGTAGGCGGGCGTCAATACTCCGCGCATGCCTATCAGCTCGTCAGCCAGGCGCCGCGCCAGTTGCTGGGCGGCTCGGGCATCGCCATCGGCATAGACCAGCAGCTTGGTCCCCATGTCTGGCACATCGCCCCAGGCGAAGCTGTGCACCAAGGAAATGGAGAGTATGCCGTCGCGGCCTTCCAGCGCGCTGATGCGGTCGATGTAGCTGCGCGCCGGTTCCTGTGGCGTGCGGATGGTGACGACCATCTCGCAGTCGACCACGGCGGCCACAGGAGCAATGCGCCGATCGACGATCGCCGCGCAGAAGTCCACCAATTCCAACGCGCGTTCGCGGATGTCGGTGTGGGGATATTCCTTGTAGGCGACCAGCATGTCGGCGTTGGCGACCATGGCGTCCGACAGGTGGCAGTGCGGATCCAGCTCCGCGCCCACCACGACCTCGGGGCCGACGATTTCGCGTATGCGCGCCAGCAGATCGCCTTCGCAGTCTTCGTAGCCGTCGGCCACCATGGCGCCGTGCAGGCCCAGCACCACCATGTCGACGGGCAGCGCTTGCCGCAGGTCGCGCAGCAGTTCATCGCGCAGCGTTTCGTAAGCGTGACGGGTGGTGATGCCGCCGGGCTGGGCGCCGGCGGCCATGCCTTCGATCACGGTCCAGCCGTGTTGCGCGCCGCGCTGGCGCGCTGCCCACAGGGGTCCGCTGAAGATGGTCATCTCGGCGGGATGGGTGCCGGCGGGGTAGTAGCCCCGGTCGGCGAAGTCATCCAGCGAGGTGGGCAGCGGAGCGAACGTATTGGTTTCCGTGGACAGCGAACCGGTGAAAACGCGCATGGTACGAGTGCTTAGTCCGCGGTGGCGCCGGAGGCCTTGACCACGTCGGCGTACTTGGCGATTTCGGAAGCGACGTGCTGGCGCAGTTCTTCGGTCGTACCGCCGCCGGGCGTGGCGACCATGCCGGCGAGCTTTTCCTGGATTTCCTTCTCTGCCAGGATCGCGTTGACTTCCTTGTTCAGCTTTTCCACGATGCCCGCGGGCGTGCCGGTGGGCGCGAACAGCGCGTACCAGGACGTCATCTCGTAGCCCTTGACGGTGGCGTCGATGGTGGGGATCTCGGGCGCGAAGGGCTGCACGGTAGCGCTGGTGACGCCCAGTGCGCGCAGCTTGCCGCCCTGGATGAGCTGCATGACGGAAGGCGCGGTGTCGAACATCACCTGGATGCGGCCGGCCATCAGGTCGGTGAGGGCAGGCGCGCTGCCCTTGTACTGCACGTGCTCCATCTGCACGCCGGTCATCATCTTGAACAGTTCCGCCGACAGGCGCGTGGACGAGCCCGCGCCGGACGAGGCGAAGAAGATGTTCTTGGGGTTGGCCTTGGCGTAGTCGATGAACTCCTGCACCGTCTTGGCCGGCACGGTGTTGTTCACCACCATGATGTTGGGGAAGCGCGTCAGCAGCGCCACCGGCGCGAAGTCCTTCTGGAAGTCGAAGGACAGTTCCTTGTACAGAGACACGTTGATGGTGCTGGCGTTCGAACCCAGCAGGATGGTGTAGCCGTCGTTGGGCGAGCGCGCCACGGTCGCGGCAGCGATGTTGCTGGCGGCGCCGGGACGGTTTTCGACCACGAAGGTCTGGCCCAGCTTGTCCGACAGGCGGCCGGCGATCAGCCGCGCCACGGCGTCGGACGAGCCGCCCGGCGCGTAGCCGACCACGAGCTTGACGGGCTTGCTCGGGTAGGCGGCTTCCGGGGAAGCGACCGCGGCTTGCTGACTGAATACGCTCAGGGTTGCGGCAGCGAGGATCGAAGCGAAGAGTTTCATGCTTTAAGGCTCGAAATGGGCGTTACCTCGCATTGCCGCCGCTGCTGGCTTCCAGCTTGCGGCTCGCAACCGAGCGGATTTGAAAGTACGCGCATTATTCGCAATCGCCGCCCTGTAAATCAATGTAAGCTGAGGGGAAGTTTGTTGCTAAAAAGGCAACGATTTGAAGAAATCATAGAAATGGGGACAAGTATGGACGGAGGTTTGAGCGCGCGGCGCCTGCAGTACTTCTTCGAGGCGGTCACCACCGGATCGGTGCGCGGGGCGGCGGAACGCCTGGGCGTGGAGCCTTCCATCGTCAGCCGCCAGATCCAGCTGCTGGAGACGGAATTGGGCGTGGCGCTGCTGGAGCGCAAGGGCCGCGGTATCGTGCCCACCGACATGGCCGCGATTGTGATGGATCACTGCCGCGACCGGCAGGCCAGCGAGCAGGCCTTGCGCGCCCGGCTGGATGAGGTCAACGGGTTGCAACGCGGCGACATCCAGATCGTTACCAGCGAGGGCTTCGTCGATATCCTGATGAGCGGCGTGGTGGATGCATTCTGCCGGCAGCATCCTGGCGTGCGGGTTTCGCTGAAAGTGGCCGGCGCTTCCGATGCGGTGCGCGCTGTGGTGCACGACGACGCGCATATTGGCGTGGTGTTCGGCGCGCCGGCGGACCCCGGCATACGCGTGGTGCACACGCGCAACCATCCGCTGTGCGTGATCGCGTGGCCGGATCATCCGCTGGCCCGGCAGCGCAAGCGGCCGACGCTGAAGGACGTGGCGCGCTATCCGATCGCGCTGATGGGGCCGGGCTTCGGTTTGCGCCAGCTGATCGAGATGGCCGAGCTATCCGAGAACATCGTGCTGTCACCCAACTTCATCGCCAACTCGGTGGTGACGCTCAAGCGCTATGTGGAAAGCCGTCTGGGGCTGACCTTCACGTCGGCGAACTCGGTGGTGAAAGAGGTCGCGCGAGGCGAGCTGGTGGCGCTGCGCACCACCAATCCCATCTTCGAAGCGGCGCAGACGCGCTTGATCGTGCGGGCCAATCGGCCGCTGACCAGCGCCGCAAGAGGCATGCTGGAAAAAATCCAGGCATCGCCGCTGTTCCACGGCGCGAAGCCGTAGCGGGCGATGCCTGGCGCGGGCCTGCCGTGCCTTTAGCGCACGGGCCAGCCGTACATCAGGCCGCCGTCGCGGTAAGAAGCGTTCAGGCCGCGCGGCAGCTTCAGCGGGCTGCTGGGGCCCAGGTTCTTCTCAAAGCTCTCGCCGTAGTTGCCGATGTTCTTGATGATGTTGTAGGCCCACTTGTCGTCCACGCCCAGGTTCTTGCCCATGCCCGGCGTCACGCCCAAAAGGCGCTGCACGTTGGGGTTGGTGCTCTTGAGCATTTCGTCGACGTTCTTGGACGTGATGCCGTATTCCTCGGCTTCCAGCATGGCGAACAGGGTCCAGCGCACGACGTTGAACCATTGCTCGTCACCCTGGCGGACCATCGGACCCAGCGGCTCCTTGGAGAAGTTCTCCGGCAGGATGTCGTACTTTTCCGGGTTTTCGAGGTTGCTGCGCGCCGCGGCCAGCTGCGACTTGTCGCCGGTGAAGGCGTCGCAACGGCCCACCGCGAAGGCGCGGATGATCTCGTCCAGGCGCTCGACGACCACGGGCTTGAAGACGATGTTCTGCGAGCGGAACCAGTCGGCCAGGTTGAGTTCGGTGGTGGTGCCGGGCTGCACGCAGACCGTGGCGCCGTCCAGCTCCTTGGCGCTCTTCACGTTCAGGGACTTGTTCACCATGATGCCCTGGCTGTCGTAGTAGTTCACGCCCACACCGATCAGGCCCAGCGTGGTGTCGCGGGTCAACGAGAGCGTGGTATTGCGGGGCAGCACGTCGACTTCACCGGATTGCAGGGCGGTGAAGCGTTGCAGCGCGCTGACGGCCATGATCTTGGCCTTGGAAGCGTCGCCGAACATGGTGATGGCCAGCGCGCGGCACAGGTCCACGTCCAGGCCGATCCAGCCGCCCTTGCTGTCGTTCACCGAGAAGCCGGCGACGCCGGTGGACACGCCGCATTGGACGAAACCCTTGTTCTTGACCGCCTCGAAAGTCGCGCCGGCGTGGGCGGTCAAGGACGAAATGAGTAAGGCGGTGCCTGCCGCGGCCAGTTTGAGTGTTTTCATGGGTGTCTCCGCGCCATCCGGCGCATTTGTAGCGATCAGCCGAAGGCTGAGGTGCGGCGAATGGTAGCCAGCGGCATAAGGGGGGAGAATCAGGGAATTCCCGTTAAATCCGTCCGGCGGAATTTTCTACAGGCCTGTCCATGAACAAGAACGAAGAACCCTCCGAGCGCGGCTCCGCCGCATGGCGCGGGTACAGCTGGGCCAAGGCGCGCCTATTGGGCGTGTGGCGCGAACTGATCCGGGTCAACGCCAGCGACCGGCCCTGGGAAATGCCCCTGGCCGCGGCCCTGTCCTCAGGGCTGCCCTTGTTGGTGGGCGCCTATTTCGGACGCATGGATTACGGCCTGATGTCCAGCCTGGGCGGCATGGTGTTCCTGAGCCTGCCCAATTCTTCGCTGCAGCACCGCATGATGATGCTGCTGGCGGCGTCCTTCGGCATGGTGGCCTGCTATGCCGTGGGCGCGCTGACGCAGTTCTGGCCCGCGGTCATGCTGGTGGCGCTGACCTTCATTGCCATGGTGGTGAACATGGTCTGCCGCTGCTACCGGCTGGGCCCGCCGGGCAGCCTGTTCTACATCATGGCGACCGCGATCGCGGCCTACACGCCGGGGCGCGTGGAAGAAATTCCCACACGCGTCGGCATGGTGGCCCTGGGTAGCCTGGTCGCGTGCCTGGTGGCGTTTGTGTATTCCCTGCACATGACGCGGGTCGCGCCGCCGCCGCCCGAAACCGCGCTGCCCAGGCCCACGTTCGATTTCGTGGTCTACGACTCCGTGATCATCGGCCTTTTCGTGGGCGTGTCGCTGCTGGTGGCCGAGCTGCTGCAATTGCCGCGCCCGTACTGGGTGCCCGTCAGCTGCCTGGCCATTATCCAGGGCGCGACCTTGATGGCGGCGTGGAACCGTCAGCTGCATCGCATCCTGGGTACCGCCGTGGGCTTGTGCGCGGCATGGGCCTTGTTGAGCCTGCCGCTGAACGTGTGGACGCTGAGCCTGGTGATGATGGCGCTGTCGTTCGGCATCGAAACGCTGGTGGTGCGCCACTACGCCAGCGCCGTGGTGTTGATCACGCCCCTGACGATCTTCCTGGCCGAGGCGCCGCACCTGGGCCAGGGCTATCCCGCGGCCGTCATCGAGGCGCGCTTCCTGGATACGGTGGTCGGCGCATTCATCGGCGCCGTGGGCGCGGTGCTGCTGCACAACCAGCGCATCCGGCCGCGCCTGTCGCGCTGGATGCGGGCGGTGCTGCCCAAGCGGGTGAATTGAAGCGGGCTTTCAGGGGGGCTGCTTCTTGACCAGCACCACCAACGCGATGCCGAGCAGGATCAGTACCGACGCCGTTACCAGGATGCCGGTCACAGGCTCATCCAGGAACAGGGTCCCGCCAAATGCCGTCAACACCGGCACGCTGAGCTGCACGGTGGCGGCGTGAGTCACTTTCAGGCCTTTGAGCGCCGCGTACCAGAAGACATAGCCCAGGCCTGAGGTCACCGCACCGGAAGCCACGGCATATGCCACGCCCGCGGCATCGTAGCTCACGCGTGAGCTCAGCCCATGCAGCAGGAATAGCAGCAACGCGACAGGCGCGGCGCGGATGAAGTTGCCCGCCGTCGCCGATGCCGCGTCCTTGGCGCCTCGGCCCAGCAACGAATAGGCGCCCCACGCGATGCCGGCCACTATCATCAGCAAGGCGTGGAACAACGGCGGCGCGCTGACGCTGGGCAGCATCAGGATCACCAGACCGGCCACCGCCAGTCCTATGCCCAGCCCCTGCGTGGCGCTCAGCCTCTCGCCGATGAAGAATCCATACAGGATCATGCTGATCTGGATCGACGCGAACAGCAGCAAGGCGCCCGTGCCAGCCGAGATCTGGGTGTACGCATAGGCGAAGGCCACGGCATAGGCTAGCAGCGCCAACGCACCACGCCAATTGCCTTCCAGCTGTTTCGCCGGTTTGCGAAGGCGCAACACCAGCCACAGCACCAATGCGCCGGAAACGATGCGGATGGCCACGAAGGTGGCGGGATCGATGGCGGTGTGCTTGAGCGCAAGGCGGCACAGCAGCGAGTTGCCGGCGAAGGCGAGCATGGAGAGCAGGGTGAGCGCGTACAGGCGGGGTGTCATGGCGCGTTGTTTCCCTAGGGCAGCGCTTCGCGAATCCAGATGGAACGACAACCAGATCGTAGCGCGGAGTTTCCACTGCCGGGGGAGGGGGATGCGCGTGCGGTTCGTCTCAGCGGGTACGTACTTTGGCCGAAGCCTTTGGACTGAAGGCGAGGGCTGCATGCTTCCAAAGCGCGTCCACCGCCGCGGGTTTCCGGCTGGCCGCGGAGCGCACCAGGCCGAACTCCCTGCGCGCCGCCGGCGTCAGCGGCAAGGCCCGGAGCTGGCGCATGTCCGAGGGCAGGGTGGACTCGGGAACCACCGCGGCCCCCATGCCCTCGCGCACCAACGCGCAGGCGCTGGCCCAATCGCGGACCGTAACGCGGATGTCGTTGAGCTCCAGCCCGGCCTTGCGCGCAAGGCTCAGGCCATTCACGGCACAGCCGCCGGTCGCCAGAATGAACGGCTCATCGGCCAAGTCGGCCAGCGCAATACCCCGCGACGACGCGCGGCGGCTGAATGGGTGTGCGCCGGGCAGCAGCGCCATCCAGCGGTCGCGGCCCAGGATCAGGGCTTGCCTTGGTGCTGTGGGGTTCATCACCACGCCCAGATCGATGGCGCCGCGCGACAGCCAATCCTCGACCTCTTCATCCGTACCTTCCAAGGCCACCACCTCGATGCCGGGGTGGCGCTGCCGGAAGCTATGCAGCAGGGAGGGCAGCAGCGTCGAGATGACCGAGGGAAAGCTGCCCAGGCGGATGCGGCCCTGGCTCAGTCCCTGGCTGTCGTCGGCAAGCGCGCGGATGGACTCCAGGTGAGACAGCATCGCGCGGGCGTGATCGATGACCTGTTCGCCCAGCGCGGTTACCGCCACTTCCTTGCGCGAACGGGTGAAAACCTGGAGCCCCAGCGACGCTTCCAGTTGCGCAATGGCCTGGCTGGCGCCGGACTGGGTAATGCCCACGCGCTCGGCGGCGCGCGAGATGTTGGCCGTGTCGGCCGTCGCGACGAGCAGGCGCCAATGCCCCAGGTTCAACATATTAAGTAGCTGAGCTAATGATAAGAGAATGGAGCATTAATTTTACCTGTGTGTCGCGGCGCGAGAGACTGCTCCCCTGTTGTTCCCTGGAGATGTCATGAAGCTTTACTACGCCCCGCATACCTGCTCGCTGTCGCCGCATATCGTCTTGCGCGAACTGGAGCTGCCATTCGAACTGGTCAAGGTAAACAACCAGACCAAGCAGACCGCGGACGGCCGCGATTTCCGCACCATCAATCCCAAAGGCTATGTCGCCGCGCTGGAACTGGACCAGGGCGACGTGCTGACGGAAGGACCGGCCATCGTTCAGTACCTTGCCGACCTGCGGCCCGCCATGCAGCTAGCGCCGCCCAACGGCACGCGCGAGCGTACACGCCTGCAGGAATGGCTCAATTTCGTGAGCAGCGAGATCCACGCGGGCTCGGCGCCCTTGTTCCAGACTGCCTTGCCCGAAGCCGCCAAGGCGCATTTCCGCGAACGGCTCTACAAGCGCTTCGACTACCTGGACGGCATCCTGGCCGAAAGCACGTACTTGATGGGCGAGCAGTTCAGCGTGGCCGATGCCTATCTGTTTACCGTGCTGGGGTGGTGCAGGTTCTTCGCGATCGACCTGGATCGCTGGCCATCCCTGGCGGCATACGCCGCGCGCATTGGAGAGCGCCCCGCGGTGCAGGCCGCGCTGCGCGCGGAGGCGCAGGGCTGAACGTCATACGGTCACGGCAACGGATGCCTCACGCTTGCTGGTGCGTGGCCGCCAGCACGATTTCGCGCACGCACACGCCGTCAGGCTGTGCATAGGCGTAGTGGATGGCATTGGCTACGTCCTCGGCGGCCAGCACCTTGCCGCCCATCTCGGCCTTCCAGGCTTCGTAGCCCGTCTTGATGTCCGCGTCGGTGGTATGGCCCAGCAGCTCGGTTTCCACGGCGCCCGGCGCGATGGTGGTCACGCGCACGTTGTGCGCCGACAGTTCCTCGCGCAGGTTTTCCGAGAGGCCGTGCACGGCGAACTTGGTACCCACGTAAGCCACGTGATTGGGGAAGGTCTTGCGCCCGGCCACTGAACTGATGTTGATGATGCTGCCGCGCTTGCGCTGGACCATGCCCGCCGCGACCGCATGCACGCCGTTCAGCACGCCTTTGACATTCACGTCCAGCATCCGGTCCCATTGATCCGGGTCCTGGCGCGTGATGTCGCCCAACAGCATGACGCCCGCATTGTTGATGAGCGCATCGGCCGGACCGAAGCGCGCCTCGCCTTCCTGCACCGCGGCGGCCAGCGCGGCGCGGTCGGTCACGTCCACGGATAGCGCCAGGGTGTCGGGCAGGTTCAGCGCCTGCATTTTTTCCAGCCGGCGCGCCAGCAGCAGCAGCGGGTGGCCGTGAGCCGAGAACAGGCGGGCGGTGGCCAGGCCTATGCCGGAACTGGCGCCCGTGATGATGACGAGGGGCTTTTTCAAGGTAGACATGGCGGACTCCTGATATCGGTTTTATGTATGCTTGAGTGTCGGGAATTATTCTATTCCCAGGGGTTTTCCCTGAGAAATGGTTTATTCCTTTGGAAGAAATCGGAAAAACTTATGGATAGCCGTCAGCTCAAGGCCTTTGTCGCCGTCTTCGAAGAGCGCAACATCACGGCCGCTGCCCGCCGTCTGCACCTGAGCCAGCCCGCTCTGTCCGGCACGATCAAGAGCCTGGAGGACTTGCTGGGCACGCAATTGTTCGCGCGCCAGGCGCGCGGCGTGGCCGTGACGGAGGACGCCCGCATCTTGTATCCGCAGGCGCGCCGCATCCTGTCGCAAACGGACTCGATGACGCATCAGTTCCGCCAGGGTTCGTCTGCGTCGCGCATCGAAATCGGCGTGGAGGCGGATATCGCGGGACAGGACATCGCCGCCTTCATGCGCGCGGCGCGGGAGGCCGTGCCGACGCTTTTCGTGAGCCTGCTTGAGGGTTGTCAGGGCGATGCCCGGCTGGCGACCGAAGACGAGCGCTGCGAGGACGAGCTGTTCCTGCCGCTATCCGTCGATCCTTACGTGCTGGCCAGACCGGCAGGCAGCGGCGCCGAAGCCGCATTGCCTTGGATCGTGTGCCCGGATCATCCGACGCATCAGCGTCTGCTTCCCTACTATGGCGCCGGGGCAAACACGCCGGCCGCCCACGCAGGATCGCTGCGCCTGGCATTGGCATTGACGGCGGCCGGCGCAGGCATATGCGTGGCGCCGGAGTCCCTTGCTCGCAGTCAGGCCGGCGTGGAGACCAGGCCGCTGGAAGGGCTGGAGATGTCGCGGCGCATCGGGCTTTGCTATGCGGTGCAAGCGCTGGACAAATCCGCCGTGGCAACCCTGGTGGAGCGGTTTCGGGATCATGCGTTTCAGGCCACGCACGCAACATAAAAAAGACCGGCCAACGCAACCGAGCGTCGCGGAAAGCAGGGCGCAAGACTGCAACTTCACTCGTTAAGTTGTAGTCTTGCGCCTTTTCGCCAATAAACGTGGCCGCGCAGCGGCCGATAAGAGAGGAGATAACTATGACGATGCTATCCGGCGCCAAGCTGGGCAAGGCGGTACTGGGGATGACGCTGGCTGCCGTGGCGTTTGCCGCATCGGTTTCCAATGCGCACGCGGACGACTACCCTTCACAGCCGATCAAGCTGATCGTGCCCTTTGCCGCTGGAGGCGGCAATGACGGGATCGCGCGTCTTCTGGGGCAACTGCTGTCCGATGGCCTGAAGCAGCCCGTGGTGGTGGAGAACCGCCCAGGCGCGGGCGGCAAGCTGGGCGTGGAGCAGGGCCTGAAGGCAACGCCCGATGGCTACACCCTGACCTTGATTTCCAATAGCTATTCCGTCAACCCCAGCCTGTACAAGCTGCCGTTCGATCCGGTGGAAGACATGACGCCGATCGGCATGATCGCGCGTGCCCCCTTCTTCGTGTCGGTCAATCCCGGCGTGCCGGCGGACAGCCTGGGCGATCTGGTGGCCCTGGCCAAGAAGAAGCCGGGCGGATTGACCTATGCCTCGTCCGGCACGGGCGGCATATCGCATCTGGCGATGGAGGCCTTCTTGAAGACGGCCGGTATCACCATGGTCCACATCCCCTACAAGGGGTCCGCGCCGGCTCTGACGGACACGGTATCAGGCCAGGTCAACGCGATGCTGACCACGGCGGGTTCGACGCTGCCTTACCGCGAGGACAAGCGCCTGAAGGTGCTGGCCGTGACCTTGCCGCAGCGCGTGTCCTCGGCGCCCGATATCCCGACGGTGCGCGAGGCTGGCGTGCCGTATGACGTGACGGTGTGGTACGGCATCATCGCGCCCAAGGGCGTGCCGCCGCAGGTGCAGGCCAAGCTCAACGCCGCGATCAATGCGGCGGTTGTCATGCCCGAGATGGCTGATCGTCTGAAGGCTACCGGGGAAGAGGCCGCGCCGGGTAGCCCGCAGGACTTTCGCGATCAGATCGTGAAGGAGATTTCCTTGTGGGGCGATGTGGTGCGCGAGGCGGGCGTGACCGTGAATTGACCGTCTCGCGGGAAACTAGGCACAGGACTGTCTGTACCCCAAGATTGTTTAGAGCAGCCCGTGCCTAAGTCGGACATGAAAAAAAGCCGTTGACGACAAACGTCAACGGCTTTTTGAATTCTGGTGCCCGGGGCCGGAATCGAACCGGCACGCCTTGCGGCGGGGGATTTTGAGTCCCCTGCGTCTACCAATTTCACCACCCGGGCTAGGAGGTCGCGGACACGTCCAGATGACGGTCGCGGGAGAAGCGAAGACGGCGATTATATGCGGTCTGGGAAAAATTGTCAGGCGGCCCTGGATCCAGCCATCTGACAGGGGCCAGTCCCTCCGCACACAGGGGCAGGTAGGGACTGGCTTTCCGAGGAATCCGCCGCCTTACTTTTTTTCAGGCAGGAACCAGTTCATCACCAGCGCGCAGATGCCGCCAGTAGCCACGCCCGACTCCAGCACGCTCTTCACGGCATGGGGCAGGTGCGACAGGATTTCCGGCACTTGCGACACGCCCAGGCCCAGCGCCAGGGACACGGCGATGATCAGCAGGGCGCGGCGGTCCAGGTGGATGCCGGCCAGGATGTTGATGCCGGACGCGGCGACCGCGCCGAACATGACCATGGCGGCGCCGCCCAGGACGGGCTCGGGCACGGCCTGCAGGATGCCGGCCACGGCCGGGAACAGGCCCAGCAGGATCAGCATGCCGGCGATCCACACGCCGACGTGGCGGCTGGCGATGCCGGTCAGCTGGATCACGCCGTTGTTCTGCGCGAAGACCGAACTGGGGAAGGTGTTGAAGACGCCGGCCAGGAGCGAATTCGCGCCGTTGACCAGGACGCCGCCCTTGATGCGTTGCATCCACAGCGGGCCTTCGACGGGCTGCTTGGAGACCTTGCTGGTGGCGGTGACGTCGCCGATGGCTTCCAGGGACGTGACCAGGTAGATGATCAGCATGGGCACGAACAGCGCCCACGAGAAGCCCAGGCCGAAGTGCAGCGGCGTGGGGATCTGGAACAGGGCGGCTTCGCGGGCGCCGGTGAAGTCCAGGCGGCCCATGTAGGCGGCGGCGATGTAGCCCACGGCCAGCGCCAGTACCAGGGCGGTGCTGCGCACCCACACGACTGGCACGCGGTTCAGCAGGATGATGGTGCCCAGGACCAGGCCCGACAGGGTCAGGTTCTCGGCGCTGGCGAAGGTGCCGTTGCCCATGGCGCTATAGCCGCCGCCCATGCTGATGAGGCCGACCTTGATCAGGGTCAGGCCGATGAGCAGCACGACGATGCCGGTGACCAGCGGCGTGATCAGGCGCTTGACGAAGGGCAGGATGCGGCTGATGCCCATTTCGACGAAGGAGCCCGCGATGACGACGCCGAAAATCGCGGCCATGACGGCTTCGACCGGGGTGCCTTGCTTGACCATGACCGAGCCGCCCGCGATCAGCGGGCCGACGAAGTTGAAGCTGGTGCCCTGCACGATCAGCAGGCCGGCGCCCAGGGGGCCGAAACGCTTGCACTGGACGTAGGTGGCAATGCCGGAGATGACCAGCGACATGGACACGATCAGGGTGGTGTCGCGGGAGCTCACGCCCAGGGCCTGGCAGATCAGCAGGCCGGGGGTGACGATGGGAACCAGGATGGCCAGCAGGTGCTGCAGGGCGGCGACGAAGGCCACGGGAGGCGCGGGGCGGTCGTCGGGGCCGTAGACCAGGTCAGGGCTGGGGTCGGCGTCGGATGAGCCGTGGGGGGCGGGTTGGGTCAGGGAGGCGGGTTGCATGGCGGATGGGCCGGCCAGGGATGGGTAGGGGGGAAAGTGCGGGATTTTAGCGGGGAAGGCCTCGCGCCGTCCGGGGACGGACCGGGAGGGGGCGCAGATGCGCCGCAGACCCGGGCCGGGATTGCGGCCGCTGGTTAGAATCCCTGGTCGCCAATCAACGGCAGGTCAGCCCCGCCACTCCATGCAAAAACGCGCCAAATGGGCCGTGATCTCGCTGGTCCTGATCATCGCCGCGCTGCCGATGTTCCTGTTGTTCTGGTTGATGGACGGCGACGACTTCGCGGCCGTCGACCGTGGACAGTCCTACGGCAACAGCATCTATAAGAACTATCAGGGCGGCGTTTACGCCGCCGTCCCCAGCAACGGCTACTACCGCATGGACGACGCCGATCCAGCCAGTTTCACGGCCTTCGATACCGGGGCTTTCGACGGCAGGCAGGCGGCCAGGGACCAGCGCCACGTGTATTGCGGCAACCAGGTCTTGCCGGACATGAAGCCCGCGTCCGCGCGCTACCTGGGCAACAGCTATTTCAGCGATGGCGCGGTCACGGTTTTCTGTTCGATGCACAGCGTGCGCAACGAAAAGCTGGGCATGCTGGACGAGTTCTGGCAGAAGATCCAGTACCAGGCGGACGCCGGCCCCAAGCCGCAGACCTACCTGTATCCGTTCGTCGTCCTGCCGGCCAGCGTCCGGCCCTACCGGCCGCTGCTGGACCGCGAGCTGGCCACTGACGATGTGCGCGTGTACTACCGGGGCCGCGAAATGCCGCAGGCGGCGCCGGCTTCGTTGCGCCGCCTGCCCGCGGGCAGGGATGGCGATGTCCGTTCCAGCGACGATTTTTTCGCCGACGGCCGCCGCGTCTATTTCCACGAGCAGTTGCTGCCGCTGTCGGATGATCCCGCGCTGTACACCTTCATGGTGGGCGACCTGTACCGCCAGCCCTATCTACAAGATCCGCGCGACGGCATGGTGTACGTAGGCGCGCAGCCCTTCGACGCGGCGCATGCGCCGTACCGCCTGCTGAACGAGCACGGCCGGCATGTGTACCAGGCGCTGTTCCGCAGCAAGAACGGCATCTTTTTCTACAACACGCAGACGCGGCAGGTGGAACGGGCGGGGGACGACCCCTTCGCCTCGGGATCCTTCACCGAGCTGTCGCCATACGTGTACACGGACGGCAAACAGACGTTGTTCCTGCAGGCGCAGGAAGTTTGGGCTCGCAACTCGCGGGGCGGGGGCGGCGGGCTGGTGTCCCGCTCCACGCTGGTCAATCAGCTGACGGATGCGCCGGCTGGGGAATGGATCAAGCGCGGCGTGGTTTATCACAACTTCGGCACGGTCTGGCAGAAGGGCGAGAAACTCTATTACCTCGACGAGCTTGGACCCTCGCAGCTGATTTTCCATTCGATCTATCAGATCATGGACCGCGACGCGGCGGATTTCCTGCTGCGCTCGCAAGAAACTCGGCAGATCACGGCTGCCGACATCCGCAAGCTGGTCCGGGCTGGCAAGCTGGCAGTGCCGCAGTATGAAACCGTGCTGGAAGCCAAGACACGTTATCGGAAGGTGTTCTCCATTTTCTGAGGCGCCGCCGCCACTCCCCAAAATGGGAGGTTGGGGCCGGCCGGGGTTTTCCTGCCCGCCCTTGAAAATGCGCCATTGGCCCCCACATCAGTAGGGTTTCCCGGCGGCCGCGCGGGCCAGAAGTCCCGGCAGCCAATAACCGTCCCTAATTTTTTACCTAGCCACGTAGAACTATGAGCCAAACCGCCACGCCTTCCACGTCCGAAACCCTGGGGTTCCAGGCAGAGGTGAAGCAGCTGCTGCACCTGATGATCCATTCGCTGTACAGCAACAAGGAAATCTTCCTGCGCGAGCTGGTGTCGAACGCATCGGACGCCTGCGACAAGCTGCGCTTCGAGGCCATCGACCGGCCCGAGCTGCTGGAAGGCAATGGCGAACTGGCCATCACGGTCAGCTACGACAAGGCTGCCCGCACCATCACCATCTCCGACAACGGCATCGGCCTGTCGCGCGAAGAAGCGGTGGCCAACCTGGGTACGATCGCGCGCTCCGGCACGCGGGAATTCTTCTCGCAGCTGACCGGCGACAAGCAGAAGGACGCGCAGCTGATCGGCCAGTTCGGCGTGGGCTTCTATTCCTCGTTCATCGTGGCCGACAAGGTCACGGTGGTCAGCCGCCGCGCCGGCGCCACGGACGCGATCCAGTGGGAATCCGACGGCCAGGGCGAATTCACCATCGCCGCGGCCGAGAAGGCCACGCGCGGCACGGACGTCACGCTGCACCTGCGCGCCGACGAAGACGAATTGCTCAACGGCTGGAAGCTGCGCGAGATCCTGCGCCGCTACTCGGACCACATCTCCCTGCCCATCCGCATGGCCAAGGAAGAGTGGGACCAGGAAAAGGGCGAGCAGATCAAGACCGAAGAACTGGAAACGGTGAACCAGGCCAATGCGCTGTGGGCCCGCAGCAAGTCGGACGTGACTGAAGACCAGTACCGCGAGTTCTACAAGACGGTGTCGCACGACTACGACGACCCGCTGGCCTGGACCCACAACCGCGTCGAAGGCCGCAGCGAATACACGCAGCTGCTGTACGTGCCCAAGCACGCGCCCATGGACCTGTGGGACCGCGACGGCCGCCGCGGCGTGAAGCTGTACGTCAAGCGCGTCTTCATCATGGACGACGCCGATCAGCTGCTGCCTTCGTACCTGCGCTTTGTGCGCGGCGTGATCGATTCGGCCGACCTGCCGCTGAACGTGTCGCGTGAGATCCTGCAGGAAAGCCGCGACGTGCGCGCCATCCGCGAGGGTTCGGCCAAGCGCATCCTGTCGCTGCTGGAAGACATGGCGGAGAACAAGCCGGAAGACTACGCCACGTTCTGGTCCGAGTTCGGCCAGGTGCTGAAGGAAGGCGCGGGCGAAGACCACGCCAACCTGGAGCGCATCGCCAAGCTGATGCGCTTTGCCTCGACCCACACGGGCGACCAGGCCCAGACCGTGTCGTTCGCCGACTACGTGTCGCGCATGAAGGAAGGCCAGGACAAGATCTACTACGTCACGGCGGATACCTTCGCCGCGGCCAGCAACAGCCCGCATCTGGAAATCTTCCGCAAGAAGGGCATCGAAGTCCTGCTGCTGTCGGATCGCGTGGACGAATGGATGTTGTCCTATCTGCGTGAATTCGACGGCAAGTCGCTGGTGTCGGTGGCCAAGGGCGGCCTGGACCTGGCCGAGCTGGCCGACGAGGAAGAAAAGAAGCACCAGGCCGAAGTGGCCGAGGACTTCAAACCGCTGGTCGAGCGCCTGCAGAAGACGCTGGAAGACCAGGTCAAGGAAGTGCGCGTGACGCTGCGCCTGGTGGACTCGCCGGCTTGCGTGGTGGTGGGCCAGAACGAACTCAGCCCGCATCTGCTGCGCATGCTCAAGGCCGCCGGCCAGGAAGCGCCCAACGTCAAGCCGGTGCTGGAAATCAACCCCGAGCACCCGCTGCTGGCCCGCATCCGCGCCGCCGAAGACGGCGAGTTCGACCAGTGGGCGCGTTTGCTGCTGGATCAGGCGCTGCTGGCCGAAGGCGCGCAGATCGCCGACCCGGCCGCGTTCGTGAAGCGCTTGAATGCGTTGCTGCTGAAGTAAGCAGCGCATCCGTTGGAAGAAGGAAAGGCGCCTCTGGCGCCTTTTTTTCGTCTGGGAGACGCTTCACAAGCAGTGGTTTAAAAATTACCGATCGGTAATTTTGGGGATAGACATGGCCTCGAACGATGTTCCTGCCGCGCTCGCAGGGCTTGCTGCAAGCGGATCTGGCTGGCCTGTCCGGCACCGGCAACCGCTATGTGGTGGATCTGGAGCGCGGGAAGCCCCCGCTGCAATTGCAGAAGGTGCTGGACATGCTGGATCTGCTGGGCCTGGAAGTGCAGGTAGCGCCCAAGCGCCCGAGTCTGCCATGACCGTCGCCGATGTGCTGGACATCTATCACGCGGACCGCAAGGTCGGCCGCTTGTTCGACGAGCGGCCGTTGCGCTTCGTAGCCGTCCGCGGCCCCATCGGCTAGACCGTCTGCGCGGCCCCCTCGCCGCGTATCACTACAGCATCCAGCGCCACCACCCCCTTACCCTCAGGTAAAGCCAGTAAGGGATTGATCTCCACCGAACTGAAGTCCGCGCGCCGCGCGTGGGCGAAGCGGGATAGCGCCGCCAGCGCGTCGGCCAGCGCGTCGACGTCGCAAGGAGGCGCGCCACGCGCGCCTTGCAGCAGCGCGTAGCCCTTGATCTCGCGGATCATCGCCAGGGCTTCGTCGCGCCCGAAGGGGGCCAGGCGGAAGCTCACATCCTTGAGCACTTCGACGAAGACGCCGCCCAACCCGAACATGACGACCGGGCCGAACACCGGGTCGCAATGCACGCCGGCTATGCATTCTACGCCCTTGGGCGCCATGGGCGCGACGAGCACGCCGTCGATGCGGGCGTCGGGCCGGTGCTGGCGCACGGCGGCCATGATGTCGGCATAGGCCTGCCGCACGGCGGCTTCACCGCGGATGTTGAGCTTCACGCCGCCTACGTCGCTCTTGTGCGTGATGTCGGGCGATACCACCTTGAGCACGACGGGAGCGGCGTCGCCGTTCGTAGCAGCCAGCTCGGCGACGGCGCGCACTGCCGCGTCCACGTCGGCGGCCAGCGTGCAGGGCGAGGCCGGCAAGCCGGCCTGGCGCAGCAGCGCCATGGCCTGGACTTCGTTGTAGGCGTCCAGCAATGGCGGTGTATGCGCCGCGGACATCGTGGGAGCATCGTCAACAACGTCGCTACCCGTATGAGCAGCCAGCCCGGCCACCGCGCCTATCGTGCGGATGGCGGCGCTGGGATCAGTGAACACCAGGCAGCCCAGCTGTTCCAGCTCGCGGCGGCGTGCGGGCGGAAACAGTGCGCTGATGGCCAGCGGCACGTCCGGATGGCGGGCCTGCATCTGCCTTGCGAAAGCCTCGAAGGTAGGCCACAAGGCTTCGGAGGATCCAGCAGCGGCCAGGAAGACGGCCAGCGCGTCGTAGCGACCATCGGCCAGCATGTCGTCGGCGGTGGCCAGCAGCAACCCGGGTTCGGACACCGCTTGACCGGTGACGTCGACGGGATTGCGGCCGCTGGCGAAGGGCACGCGCTCCAGCAGGCGGGCTTGAGCTTCGGCGGTGGGTTCGGGCAGTGCCAGGTCGGTGTCCTCGGCTTCGTCGGCCATCAGCGCGCCCACGCCGCCGGAGATGGTGAAGATCCCCAGCCGGCGGCCCTGCGGCGGCCGTTTCCAGGTGTCCAGCGCATAGCCCAGGTTGAAGAATTCCTCGATGGTGCGCGCGCGCAGGGCGCCGTATTGGCGGAACAGCGCGTCGTACACGGCGTCGTCGCCGGCCAGCGCTGCCGTATGCGAGGCGGCGGCTTGCGCGCCGGCCTGGGTGCGGCCGATCTTGGTGACGACCACGGGTTTGCCCGCCGCGCGCGCCGCGGCCAGGGCGCGGCGCAGCTTGGCGCCGTCGCGGCAGCCTTCCATGTAGGCCATGATGACGCGGGTATCGGCGTCGCAAGCCAGCCATTCGATGCAATCGGCCACGTCGATGTCGGCCTCGTTGCCGGTGCTGATCCAGTGCGACAGGCCCAGGCCGCGCTCGCGCGCCATGCTGTAGGCATAAGCGCCAAAAGCGCCGCTCTGCGACACCATGCCGATGCCGCCTGCGGCGACGATGCCGTTGGCGGGGGCGGGCGAGAACGTCGCGTAGACATTGTGTCGCACGTTCATGAAGCCCAGGCAATTCGGTCCCAGCAGGCGGATACCGCGCTCGCGCGCGATGGCGCAGAGCCGTTCCTGTTGCGCGGTCCCTTGCGCGCCGGTCTCGGAAAAGCCCGAGGTGAACACCACGGCGGCGCCTACCTGGCCGGGCCGGGCGCGTTCCAGCGCCTGCGCGGCATGGGCGGCAGGCACGGCCAGGATGGCCAGGTCCACGTCCGCGTCCAGCGCGTCCAGGCCGGGCAGGGCCGGGAGGCCGGCGATGGCGTCCGCGCGCGGGTTGACGGGAATGATGCGGCCGCCGTAGCCGTGCTGGAGCAGCAACCTGACCGGCATCGCGCCGATCTTGCCGGGCGTGGCCGAGGCGCCGACGATGGCGATGCCTTGCGGATTGAAGAGGCGGGACAGGGAGGAGTCAGTCATGATGTGGCGATGAAGAATCAGGAGTAGCGCACGACGCTGCGGCCCGTGCTGCCGCGTTCGAGCATGGCGGCCAGGGCTAGCGGCAGCTCGCGGGGTTCGATGACGCGCGCGATCAGGTCCAGATGCGCGGGGCGATATTCGGCGGCGAGCTTGTTCCATACCTGGCGCCGCAGCGGCATGGGGCTGTTGGCGTTGATGCCCAGCAGCTTGACGCCGCGCAGGATGAAAGGGATGACGGTGGTGGGCAGTTCCGCGCCGCCGGCGTTGCCGAAGGCGGCGGCCACGCCGTCCGGCTTCAGGCTGGCCAACGCGTGGGCCAGTAGCGGGCCGCCCACGGAGTCGACCACGCCCGCCCAGCGCGCGCTCATGAGCGGCTTGATGCCGGCCGACAGGTCGGGCGGAGCGATCACCTCCTGCGCGCCCAACGAGCGCAGATAGTCCGCCGCAGCCGGCTTGCCGGACATGGCGCAGACGCGATAACCGCGCTGGCTCAGGATGTCGATGGCGACGCCGGCAACGCCGCCGGTGGCGCCGGTGACCAGCACCTCGCCTTGTTCCGGCGTTAGTCCGCAATGCTCCATCCAGTGGAGCGAAAGCGCGGCCGTGTAGCCCGCCGCGCCCAGCACGGCGGCGTCGCGCAACCCGATACCTGCGGGCAGCGGCAGCACCCAGTCATGGCGCACCCGCGCATACTCGGCGTAGCCGCCGTCGCAGTCCACGCCGATGCCGAAGCCGTGCACCACGACCTCCTGGCCGGGCGCGAGCGCCGGGTCGGCGGAATGCACCACGGTGCCCGAGAGATCGATGCCGCCGATGCGCGGATACTCGCGGATGATGCCGCCGCGTCCGGCCTGGGCCAGCGCGTCCTTGTAGTTCAGGCCCGCATAGGCCACCTTGATGAGCGTGTCGCCCGCGGACAGCTGGTCCGCGGACAAGGTTTCGTGGCGGCCTTGCGGGGGCTGGCCCGCTGCACCCGCATGTAGGCGGTAGGCCTGGAATTCGAGGTTTTCCACGTTCGTCTCCTTGAGGGCTCAGGCCAGCAGCCGGCGCGCCAGCGTGGCGCGGTGCAGTTCGTTGGCGCCGTCGTAGATGCGGAAGGGGCGCATCTCCTGCCAGACCATGGACACGGGCGTGTCGTCCGACAGGCCCGATGCGCCCATCATCTGCACGGCGCGGTCGGCCACGCGGTTCACCGCCTCGGAAACGAAGACCTTGGCCATGGCGCTGTGCTGCTTCACCGACAGGCCCTCGTCCATGCGGGTTGCGCAATCCAGCGTCATGAGGCGGCTGGCGTGCAGGTCGATGTGGGAGTCCGCGACCATGGCCTGGATCTGCTGCAGATCGGCCAGGCGTGAGCCGAAGGATTCGCGCTGCATCACATAGGCCTGCGCCGTCTCCAGCGCGCGACGGGCGCGGCCGATGTAGCGCATGCAATGGGACAGCCGGGCAGGCTCCAGCCGCAGCTGCGCATACTCCAGGCCGCGACCGGGCTCGCCCAGTACGGCTTCATCGTCGACCTCGCAGTCCTGCAGCAGGATCTCGGCGTGGCCGCCGATCTGGTAGCCCGTCACCATGCCGATGTCGCGCACCACCTGGTAGCCCGGCGTGTCTGCCGGCACCAGGAACAGTGTGGCGCCGGTATCGGTGCGCGCCAGCACCAGCGCGAAATCCGCGCCCACGCCGCCGCTGATGAATTGCTTGTGGCCGTTCAGCACCCAACGCGCGCCGCGCCGCTCGGCGCGGGTGCGCAGCATGGACGGATCGGAACCGGCGCCGGGCGCGGGCTCGGTCATGGCGAAGCAGGCTCGCTGTTCGCCGTGCACCAGCGGCGCGAGGAAGCGTTCCTGCTGGGCGGCGTTGCCCAGGCGCAGCAGCGTCAGCATGTTGGGCTGGTCGGGCGCGGCGCAGTTCAGCGCCGCGGGTCCAAGGAAGCCGCGCCCCGCTTCTTCCAGCACCTGGGCCAGGGCGCGCCAGCCCAGTCCCAGCCCGCCCCATTCCCGCGGCAACTGCGGCGCATACAGGCCGGCCTCGCGAGCCTGTATGCGCAGTTGGGCGACGCAGCGATCCAGCGCGGCCACGTCGCGGGCAATGGCGGGGGACTCGGCGGGTATCGCCACCTCGTCGACGAAGCGGCGCACGCGCGCGCATACGTCTTGCAGGGCGTCGCCGCCGTTGCGTTCTTGCTTGGACTGCATGGTTTATTCCTCGATCTTGACGCCGGCCTGCTTGACCACGGCGCGCCATCTGTCGGTTTCGTCGGCGATGTGCCGGCCGAACGCTTCGGCCGTGCCGCCGGTGGCTTGCATGCCCAGCCCGTTGAAGTAGCTGCGCACTTCCGGATCGGCCAGCACGGCGTTGATCTGCCGGTTCAGCAGGGCGATCACGTCCTTGGGCGTACCGGCGGGCGCCATCACGCCCCACCAGGACGAGGCCGACAACGGCACGCCCAGTTCAGCCAGCGTGGGCACGTCGGGCAGCTCGGGATTGCGCGTTTGCGAGGCGATGGCGACCGCGCGCAGACGCCCGGCCTTGACCTGGGCATACACCGGCGGCAGGTTGTCGAAGCTCATCTGGACCTGGCCGCCGACCAGCGCGGTGGCGGCTTCGCTGCTGCCCTTGTAGGGGATGTGCCGCAATCCGATGCCGGTCTGGTGGGCGAACTGCTCGCCCGCCAGATGGGGGATGCTGCCCGTTCCCGCGGTGGCGAATGTCAGGCCCTGCTGCAGCGCGGCGGCGCGCTTCAAGTCTTCCAGGCTGCGTATGGGGCTGGCGGCGGGCAGCAGCAGGTAGACCGGCACGTCCGTCGCCCAGACCACGGGCGTCAGGTTCTTCTTCACGTCATAGGGCAGCTTGGAGTACAGCACGCTGTTGGTCGCCAGATTGGCGGTGCCCATCAGCAGGGTGTAGCCGTCGGGCGCGGCGCTGGCGACCAAGGCGGTGCCGATCTGCGTCGCGCCGCCGGGCTTGTTTTCCACCACCACGGGCTGGCCCAGCAAGGGGGCCAGCTTGCGGGCGATCATGCGCGCCGCCGTGTCGGTGCCGCCGCCGGCCGCGTAGGGCACGATCAGGCGTATCGGCTTGTCGGGGTAGGCGGCGGCCTGTGCCGCCCCGGCCGCGCCCAGCAGGGCGACGGCGCACAGCGCGCGCAGCGTTCGGATCAGGATTTGCATGGCGGTCTCCCGGCGGGCCTACTGGATGCGGGTGCCGGTGGACTGCACCAGCTTGCCCCACCAGGCGGTTTCGTCCGCGATCTGCTTGGCGAACTCGGCCGGCGTGCTGGCCAGCGGTTCCGCGCCCAGCTCCTGGAAGCGGGTGCGCAGCTGCGGGTCCTGCAGCGCCTTGACCACCGCTGCGTGCAGCCGTTCGATCACCGCCGGATCGGTGCCGGCAGGCGCCATCAACCCCTTCCAGGCCATCACCACAAAGCCCTTCTGCCCAGCTTCATCGAAGGTGGGGATGTCGGGCGCCGCGGTGGCGCGCTGGTCGCTGGGCACCGCCAGCGCGCGCAGGCCGCCGGCTTTTACCTGCGGCAGCAGCGCCGGCATGTTGTCGATCATGAAATCGATGTGGCCGGCCACCAGGTCGGTGACGGCGGGGCCGGTGCCTTTGTAGGGCACGTGCTCGGCCTGGATGCCGGTCTGCTGCTTGAGCAGTTCGCCAGCCAGCTGCGCCGGCGAACCGTTGCCCGGCGAGCCGAACGACAGCTTGCCGGGGTTGTTGCGCGCGTACTGCAGGAATTCCTGCAGCGTCTTCACCGGCATGGATTTGGTCACCACCATCAGATTGTGTTCGCGCTCCAGGCAGGTGATGGGCGCCAGGTCCTTGGCCGGATTGAACGGCATGTTGGCGTACAGGCTGGGATTGATGACGGTGGGTCCGGCCGCCGCCAACAGCAGCGTGTAGCCGTCGGGCGCGGCGCGGGCCACGAAGTCGCCGCCGATGTTGCCGCCGGCGCCGGGTTTGTTCTCGACGATGACGGGTTGGCCCAGGATGGGATGCAGCGCTTCGGCCAGCAGGCGGCCCAGGATGTCGGTCGAGCCGCCGGGGGCGAACGGCACGATCAGCCTCACGGGCTTGTCGGGGTAGGCGGCCGCGGCTTGCGGCGGCAGCGCCGCGCAGGCGAAGGCGGCGGCCATGGCGCCGATCCACTTCGGCAGGTGCTTGTGCAGCATGATGGAAGTCTCCTTTGGTTGGCGGGCCGCCGGCTTCTTGCGGCTGCGGTCCCTGTATTGCCCTAGCGGCCGGGCGTGTAGCCCGCCTGGCTCAGCGTATGGCGGGCTATGTTCAATTGATGGATCTGGCTGGTGCCCTCGTACAGGCGGAACAGGCGCACGTCGCGGTAGAAGCGTTCTATGCCGTGATCGGCGATGTAGCCGTAGCCGCCATGCATCTGCACGCAACGGTCCGCCACGCGGCCGCACATCTCGGACGCGAAATACTTGCAGATCGAGGCGTTCAGCGTCACGTCGGCGCCGGCATCGCGCTCGCGGGCGGTTTGCAGCACCAGGGCGCGGGCGGCCTGGATCTCGGTCTGGCAGTCGGCCAGCATGGCCTGGATCAGCTGAAAGTCCATCAACGGCTTGCCGAACTGCTGGCGCTCGGCCACGAAGCGCAGCGTGTCGTCCAGCATGCGGATCGCCGGGCCGATGCACAGCGCGGCCAGATGGATGCGCTGTTTGTTCAGGACCTTCATCGCGGTCTTGAAGCCCAAGCCTTGCTGGCCGCCGATGATGCAGTCGGCCGGCACGCGGCAGTCCTCGAAATGCACGGCGGACACGGGCGATCCGGCCTGGCCCATCTTGTCGTAGGGCTGGCCGGTGGACAGGCCCGGCATGCCGCGCTCCACGATGAAGGCGGTGATGCCCTTGGCGCCAGGCGCATCGGGATCGGTGCGCGCCATGACGGTGAACAGGCCCGCCAGCGGCGCATTGGTGATGAAGCACTTCTCGCCGTTCAGCACGTAGTGGTCGCCGTCGCGCACGGCCGTGGTGCGCAGGGCCGTGGCGTCGGAACCCGCTTGCGGCTCGGTCAGGGCGAAGCAGCCGGTCAGTTCCCCGGAGGCCAGCCGCGGCAGGTAGCGGGCCTTCTGCGCGTCGGTGCCGTCGGCCACCAGCGCCTCGGAGCCGATGCCGGTATTGGTTCCGACCCGGGCGCGAAACGCCACCGAGCATTGCGACAGTTCCATGGCGGCCAGGATCAGCTCCTCGGTCGTCATGCCCGCGCCGCCGTATTGCTCGGGAATGGAGTACCCGAACAGCCCCTGCGCGGCCATGCTGGCGACCAGATCCTGCGGCACCTCGTCCAGGCGGGCGACCTCGGCTTCGCGCGGCGCCAGTTGCTCTCGCACGTAGCGGCGCAGCGATGCTAGGAATTGCGGGAATCCGTCGGGGTCCCTGATCATGGCTAGTCTCCGTTTCATCATGGGCGCTGGTGCGTGCCGCGCCGTGTTGAATCCAGGCTAGCAAAAGGCCAAGGGATTTGAGACAAGTGTTTCGATATCTTGAATGCATGGCGAGCCGTCGCTGCTCTATCATCGGCAGGGACAGACCGCGCATTCCGCGCCCAGGACCTCCACCATGACCACCCGCCCCGGCGAGCGCCATGCCGACCCCGCCTTCGCCACCACGCTGGCGCACGGCTTGTCGGTGCTGCAGGCGTTCCGGCATGGCGAACCCGCGCTCAGCAACCGCGAGCTGGCGGACCGCACCGGCCTGTCCAAGGCCACGATTTCACGCCTGACCACCACACTGATGCAGCGCGGCTTGCTGCGTTACGACGGGGGCTTGCGGCGGTACCGGCTTGGCACGGCGGTGCTGTCGCTGAGCTATCCGCTTCTGGCCAGCATCAAGGTTCGCCAGTTGGCGCGCCCGCTGATGAAGCGCCTGGCGGACGCGGCGGGCGGCTCGGCCTCGCTGGGCATGCATCACGGCCTGAACATGGTGTACGTGGAAACCTGCCGCGGACACGATGCCGTGTCGTTCCGGCCGGATATCGGCGCCTTGCTGCCGCTGCTGCCTTCGGCCATGGGACGGGCCTGGCTGGCGCAGGCGCCGGCGGACGAGGCGGAGCCCTTGCTGGCGGCGTTGCGGCGCCAGGATCCCGCCATCTGGCGGCGCCACGCGCCGGACTGGGATCAGGCTCAGCGCGACTACGCCGAACACGGCTATTGCGTGGGGCAGGGCGATTGGCATTCCGACGTGCATGCGGTGGCGGTACCCATGCGCACGCCTGTCGACGGCCAGGCGCTGGTGTTCAACTGCGGCGTACCCGTGACGCGGTTGCGGCCGGGCGACTTGCGCGGCCGCATCGCGCCGCGCCTGCTGACGCTGGTGGCGCGCGTGGAAAAAATGCTGGAGCGCCAGCATGACGCATGACCAGGACCGCGAATTCACCACCACGCTGGCGCGCGGCATCGACATCCTGGCGTGCTTTCGCGCCGACCGGCCGGTGCTGGCCAACAAGGACTTCGCGCAGCAGACCGGATTGTCCCGCAGTGCCGTGGCGCGCCTGACCCACACGCTGGTGGAGCTGGGTTTTCTGCAGAGCGTAGGCGAGCCCGCGCGCTACCGGCTGGGTGCCTCGGTCCTGGCGCTGAGCTATCCCTTGCTGGCCAGCATGCAGATCCGGCAGCTGGCGCGGCCGCTGATGAAGCAGCTGGCCGACCACGCGCGCGGCGCCGTGTCGCTGGTGGTGCGCGACCGCCTGCAGATGGTGTACGTGGAAACCGCCCGCTCCAACGAGGCCTTGCAGACGCGGCCCGACATAGGCGCGTCGCTGCCGCTGCTGTCCAGCGCCGCCGGCAAGGCGTGGCTGGCGCGGGCGTCGGATGAGGAGAGGGCGGTCGTCCTGAACCAGCTCCGCGTGGCGGATCCCCGGCACTACGAGGTCCACTTTCCCAGCCTGGCGGCTGCGCGCCGCGATCTGGAGCGCAAAGGCTATTGCGGCAACAATCTGGAGTGGCGGCCGGACGCCTATGGCTTTGCCGCGCCGCTGGGCAGGCCCTATCAGTCGTTGCTGTACGTCTTCAATTGCGGCGTGCCGGCGCAGGACGGGCCTTACCGCGAGCGCGCAGCCGACATCGGCCCGCGGCTGGTCGCCCTGGCGCGCGAGACGGAAAGGCTGCTCGGGCTGGCCTGAGACGACTCGGCCCGTTTCCTGGATTCATGACTCCAAGTCAAAAGTGTTTCGCTGTTTCCTGCCTTTTTCCGCAAGGATGACGGCGGCATACTGGCCGCCTGCCTTCCGATCGGGTTTTCCCGCGCTCCGGCCCTTTGCGCCGGCCCGGTCCCTGGTCGGCGCAATCGAACCCAAGGAAACCACATGAATCCCCAGGACTCCCAGCCGGTGAAGGCCGGCCTGCCATTGCTGGCGCTCGCCGTCGGTGCCTTCGGCATCGGCGTGACCGAGTTTTCTCCCATGGGCCTGTTGCCCGTCATCGCCGAAGGGGTGGATGTGTCCATTCCCAGCGCCGGCATGCTGATCAGCGCCTACGCCATCGGCGTGATGGTGGGCGCGCCGTTGATGACGCTGGCCCTGTCGCGCTGGTCGCGCCGCAACGCCTTGCTGGTGCTGATGGCGATCTTCACGGTGGGCAACGTGCTGTCCGCGCTGTCGCCCAACTACACGACGCTGCTGCTGGCGCGCCTGGTCACCAGTCTGAACCATGGCGCGTTCTTCGGCCTGGGTTCGCTGGTGGCGGCCAGCGTGGTGCCGCGCCACAAGCAGGCCAGCGCCGTGGCCACCATGTTCCTGGGACTGACCATCGCCAACGTCGGCGGGGTGCCAGCAGCCACCTGGCTGGGCCAGGTCATCGGCTGGCGCATGTCGTTTGCCGCGACCTCGGTGCTGGGCCTGATCGCGATGCTGTCGCTATGGTTCGCGTTGCCGGCGGGTGAGGCAGGTCGCCGTCCCGACATCCGCCGTGAACTCGCCGTGCTGAAGAGCCCGGTGGTACTGGTGGCCTTGCTGACCACGGTGCTGGGTGCGGGCGCGATGTTCACGCTCTACACCTACGTGGCGCCGACCCTGGCGGAGTTGACGGGCGCTTCGCCCAACTTCGTCACGGCGATGTTGGTGCTGATCGGCATCGGCTTCACCCTCGGCAACACGATGGGCGGGCGCTTTGCCGACCGTTCGCTGGACGGCAGCCTGATCGCCTTCCTGGTGCTGATCATCGCCGACCTGCTGGCATTCCCGTGGCTGGCCACGACGCAGACCGGCGCAGCCATTGCGCTGCTGATCTTCGGTTTCGGCACGTTCGCCGTGGTGCCGCCGCTGCAGATGCGGGTGATGCGCGCCGCCACCGATGCGCCGGGCCTGGCCTCGTCGGTGAACGTGGGCGCCTTCAACCTGGGCAACGCGCTGGGCGCGGCGGCGGGCGGGGGCGTGATCTCGGCGGGCATGGGCTATGCCGCGGTGCCTGTAGCCGGCGCGGTTATCGCCGCGGCCGGCCTGGGCCTGGTGCTGTGGCAGCGCGCAAGCAACGAGCGCCAGCGCAAGGTGGCGATGCAGGGCTGCTGAGCGCGCGACGCGCAGCAAGCAAAAAGGGCGCCTGTGGCATGCAGGCGCCCTTTTTCATGCCGGAGAACCGCAGCGCTTCAAGCCTCGATCCGCTCCACCTTCCCCACCAGCAGGATGTACGACAGCGCGCCCAGCAAGGCCAGCGACGACACGTACACAATGGCAGGCGCGAAGCTGTCCTTCGTCACCAGGAAGCCGATCACGATGGGCGTGCAGATCGACGACAGGTTGCCCACGAAGTTGAACACGCCGCCGGTCAGGCCCAAGAGGCGCACCGGCGCCAGCGTGGACACCAGCGACCAGGTGATCGATGCCAGGCCGTTGCCGAAGAAGGCCAGGGCCAGGAAGAAGATCACCCAGGGCGTGGAATCGGTGAAGTTGGCGCCGATCATGGACGTGGAGATCAGGAGGCCCAGGATGATGGGCAGCTTGCGCGCCAGGCCGACGGTGGCGCCGCGGCGGATCAGGAAGTCGGACAGCACGCCCGAGCACAGCACGCCGACGAAGGCCGCCAGGAACGGCACCGAGGCCAGGAAGCCGGACTTGATGAAGTCCATGCCGCGGTACTTGACCAGGTAGGTGGGGAACCAGGTCAGGAAGAACCACAGCGTCGACGTCAGGCAGAACTGGCCCAGGTACACGCCCCACAGCTTGCGCTTGCTCATGACCAGGCCCAGGTCGTTCCAGTTGAACGGCGCCTTCTTTTCCTTGACGCTGCGGTCCAGGTCGACCACGCCGCCGCCTTGCTGGATCAGCTCGATTTCCGCCGCGTTCGCGCCCTTGAACTGGCGCGGCTCGCGATAGATCATGAACCACAGCACGCCCCACACAATGCCCAGGAGGCCGGTGCTGACGAACACCATGTGCCAGCCATAGTGGTGCTGCAGCCAGGCTAGCACCGGCGTCAGGAACGCCAGGCCGACGAACTGGCCCGAGGTATAGAAGCCGATGGCGGTGGCGCGTTCGCGTTCCGGGAACCAGGTGGTGACGACGCGGTTATTGATTGGATAGGCGGGCGCTTCCAGCGCGCCCACGGCCAGGCGCAGCACGAACAGGATGACGAAGCTGCCGGCAAAGCCCATGAAGAACGTGGCTGCCGACCACAGGATCAGCGCGGCTGCGTACAGCAGGCGCGGCGATACGCGGTCCACCAGCCAGCCGCCGGGGATCTGCATGGCGGCGTAGGTCCAGCCGAAGGCCGACAGGATCAGGCCCTCATGCACGGTGTCCAGGCCGAACTCGTCCTTGAGCGCGGGTGCTGCGATCGACAGATTGCTGCGGTCCAGGTAGTTGATGACGACGGTGATGAACAGCATCACCATGATGAGATACCGGCTGCGCGTGGGGCGCTGGGCGCTCTGCAGGCCGGCGTGGGTGGCTGTGGACAAGGGATGTCTCCTCTTTCTCTTTATCGGCTGATTTTTATCGGCTTACCATTCGGCGAAGCTGCCGTCGGCGTGGCGCCAGACAGGGTTGCGCCAGCGGTGGCCCACGGCGGCGCGCTCCTTCACGTATTCCTCGTTGACCTCGATGCCCAGGCCGGGGCCTTGCGGAATCGCGACCATGCCGTCCTCGTAGGCGAAGACTTCGCGGTTGCTGACATAGTCCAGCAGGTCGTTGGCGGCGTTGTAGTGGATGCCCAGGCTTTGTTCCTGGATGAAGGCGTTGTAGCAACCGGCGTCGATCTGCAGGCAGGTGGCCAGCGCGATCGGGCCCAGCGGGCAGTGCAGGGCCAGCGCCACGTCATAGGCTTCGGCCATGGCCGCGATCTTGCGGGTTTCGGTGATGCCGCCGGCGTGCGAGGGATCGGGCTGGATGATGTCCACATAGCCCTCGGACAGCACGCGCTTGAAGTCCCAGCGCGAGAACAGGCGTTCGCCCAGCGCGATCGGGGTGGAGGTCAGCGGGGCCAGTTCCTTCAGCGCTTCGTAGTGTTCGCTCAGCACCGGCTCTTCTATGAACATGAGCTTGAACGGGTCCAGCTCCTTCATCAGCACCTTGGCCATGGGCTTGTGCACGCGGCCATGAAAGTCCACGCCTATGCCGACGTTGGGGCCGACCGCGTCGCGCACGGCGGCCACGTTCTCCAGGCACTTCTCGACCTTGTCGAAGGAATCGATGTACTGCAGCTCCTCGGTGCCGTTCATCTTCACGGCGGTGAAGCCGCGCTCCACGGCGCTCTTGGCGGCCGCCGCAGTGTCGGCCGGGCGGTCGCCGCCGATCCATGAGTACACGCGGATGCGGTCGCGCACGTTGCCGCCCAGCAGCTGCGACACGGGCACGCCCAGATCCTTGCCCTTGATGTCCCACAGGGCCTGGTCGATTCCGGCCAGCGCGCTCATGTGGATGGCGCCGCCGCGGTAGAAGCCGCCGCGGTACAGCACGGTCCAGTGGTCTTCGATGTTGCGGGGATCCTTGCCGATCAGGTAGTCGGACAGTTCCTCGACGGCGGCGGCGACCGAATGGGCGCGGCCTTCGACCACGGGCTCGCCCCAGCCGACGATGCCGGCGTCCGTTTCAATCTTCAGGAAGCACCACCGCGGCGGCACGATGTAGGTGGTGAGCTTGGTGATCTTCATGCTTGGGTCTCCTGGGCGGGATAGGCGCGTTGCCAGGCCGCGATGAATGCGCGCGCGTTCTGGCCGACTTGGGCGGCCGACAGGCCGGGTTTGTACAAGGCGGAGCCCAGGCCGAAGCCGCTGGCGCCCGCCTGGGCGTAGATGGCGATGTTGTCGGGCGTGATGCCGCCCACGGGCGCCAGCGCGATCGGCGGACGCAGCACGGCGCGCCAGGCCTTCAGCACGGCGGGGCCGAGCTGCTCGGCCGGGAACATCTTCAGCACGTCGGCGCCTGCGGCCAGCGCGGCATAGGCTTCGGTGGGCGTGGCCACGCCGGGGCAGGAGGCCATGCCCAGCGCCTTGGCTGCGCGGATCACGGCGGCGTCGCTGTGCGGCATGACGATGAGTTCCCCGCCGGCCTGCTGGACGCGGGCGCAGTCCTCGGGGTCCAGCACGGTGCCCGCGCCGATCAGGCAGTCGGTGGGCAGTGCCGCGCGCATCGCGCGGATGCTGTCCAGCGGGTCGGGCGAATTCAGCGGCACTTCGATCAGGCGAAAGCCGGCGGCGTAGAGCTCCAGCCCTATGGCTTCGGCCTCGGCGGGCTTGATGCCGCGCAGGATGGCGATCAGGCCGCAGTGGGCCATGGCGGTTTGCAGACCGGGATGGTTCATGTTCGATTCCTATTCCGTGGAGGGCGAGGCGACCAGCCCGGCGCAGACGGCCAGGTGCCACAAGCCGCGCTCGGTGGCGTTCTGCGCCTGTTCGGGCGTGCCCAGGCCGTAGTGCTGCATGGCCTGGATGTAGCGCCGGCACAGCGCGGGGTCGCCGCAAAGCACGATGCGGGGCAGTTCGCCCTGCTGCTGCAGCATGCCGGCCAGCGCCGCGATTTCATGGCCGATGAGCAGGCCCGACAGATAGTCGGCCTGCGATTCGGGCGCCAGTTCGCCGGTCAGGCCGAGCGCGCGCGTGCTGAAGATGGTGGACAGCACGCCCGCGCGCCCGGCCGGCGCCCCGGCGACCTTCAGGCCGCGTTCGAAGGCGGCCATGTCGGCGCTGGCGGCGTCCGCCATGGTCCGGCCCAGGATGGTGTGGCCGCGCAGCGCGGCGTAGACCTCGCCAGTCATGAAGGTGTCGAAGTGGGTGACGCGGCCGCGGCGGGCGCTGACCCACTTCGAATGGGTGCCGGGCAGGCCGATCAGGACGCTGTCTGCGCTGCGGGTCGCCTGGTCCGCCATCACGCCGACGACCTGGGTTTCTTCGCCGCGTATGACGTTGGGCAGGCCGTGGCGCTGGATCAGGCCGGGCACGATGTGCAGGGCGGGGCCGCCCTCGCGCTCGACCTTGGTCAGCAGCGTGCCGATGCGCTGCAGGTCGACCGGCACGTCCAGGTAGGCGGCTTCCTTCCACCCCTGGGCGCTGCCGACCATGCCGCAGGCGATCACCGGCAGGGCCGGTTCGGCGCGCAACCAGTCGCCGCAGGCTTGTTCGAAAGCCAGTTCGAAGCCCGACAGGGCGGTGGTGGCGGCGCCGTCCTGCAGCGGCTGCGGCAGGCGCATGATGCCCCAGGGCAGATGGCGCGTATCCAGCGTGCGGCCGGCGGCATCCAGCCGGTAGGCGCGCAGCGAGGAGGTGCCCCAATCCAGCGCGATAAGCGCCGCGCGGGCGGGAGATCCGGTAGTCATCAGAAGCTGTCTCGTTTCCGGCCGCAAACCGGGCTGCGGACGCGCGGTGAAGCTGGCGCGGGGCAGGGTTCTGCGGACCTTGTTGTCTCATGCCTGCCGGGCGTAGGTGAGCGCGCGGCGGGCGATGGGAAAAATTCTAGATCAGCGCTTGAAAAATCTCAAAATATAGAATTAAATCCCACATAGAGGGAATAAGTCGCGGTGAAGCTTGTTTCACCTCCTCGGCGTTCTTTGCGGGAATCGCCCGCAATCCGCGTCTTATCCCCGCATCCCGCCGCGATCGCGGCGGTTATGCTTGCACTCGTCTCTTGTTGCCCGGCCTCGCTTTCATGACCTCCACGCAGACTCCCGACCGTACGTCCACCCTGGATCCCGATGCCGCCGCGCCCGCGGGCACGCAGACGCTGATGCGCGGCCTGGCGGTGGTGCAGGCCGTGTCCGGCGGCGCGCGCGACCTGAAGGAAATCTGCGCCCGCATCGGCGTGGCGCGCAGCACCACGCACCGGCTGGCCAGTTGCCTGGTGCAGGAACGCTATCTGCGGTCTTTGCCCGGCGTGGGCTATGTGCTGGGGCCGAAGCTGATCGAACTGGGTTTCCAGGCGCGCGAAGCCTTTCCGATGGCGACGCTGGCGCGTCCCTACCTGGACAGCCTGGCTGAGCAGACGGGCGACACCATCCACCTGGCCGTGCGCGACAACGACGAAGTCCTGTACCTGGAAAAGATCCCCGGCAAGAAGGGGCTGGAGATGCGCTCTCGCGTGGGGCACCGCATGCCGCTGGCCGCCACCGGCGTGGGCAAGGCCTTGCTGCTGGATACCGAAGAGCCGCAATGGAAAGCGCTGTACCGCGTCGGCGCGCCGGTGTCGTCGCGCGCGGGAGGCGGCAGCCCGACCTGGGAGGCCTTCCGCGACCGCATGCGCGACTATGCCGCCCACGGCTATGCGTTCGATCTGGAAGACAACGAGCCGTCGATCCGCTGCGTGGCGGCGCCCGTGCGCGACGCTTCCAGCGGCATCGTCGCGGCGATCAGCGTGTCCAGCACGGTGCCCTACATGTCGCTGGAGCGCATGCGCGACATGGTCGCCGTGGTGCAGGGCGCCGCGGCGGGGATTTCAGCGGAACTGGGGTGGAAGGTGGACCGCGGCTGAGGCCGCGGCCCTGCGTCTTATTCCAGCGGCAGCGTCAGCACGCCCTGCGGGGCCGGACGCATCATGACGCGGCGGTACCAGGCCGACAGCGCCGGCGTGTCGGGCCGTTCGATCGGCAGGGCCAGCCAGCGGTGGGCCGAGCAGACCAGGGCGATATCGCCCATGGTCAGGTGGCGGCCAGCGATGAACTCGCGGCCCTGCAGGGCCTGGTCCAGGATCTGGGCGCGCGCATTTGAACGCTTGACCGAGTTTTCGATGGCGGCGCGGTCGCGCTTATCCTCGGGCGTGCGGATCAGGCCCAGGAACGCGGGCCCCATGACGCCTTGCCATTCGGTGGCCTGCCAGTCCATCCAGCGGTCCGCATCCGCGCGCATGCAGACGTCTTCCGGCCACAGGCTGCCCGCGCCGTAGCGCGCGGCCAGATAGCGCACGATGGCGTTCGATTCCCACAGCACGAAGCCGCCGTCGTCGATGAGCGGCACGGTGCGGTTGGGATTCAGCTTGGCGAATTCGGGCGTGTCGACCACGCCGAACGGGCCGCCCGCCTGAATGAAGGAATGTGGCAGCGCCAGTTCGCGCACCGCTAGCATGACTTTCTGAACGTTGACGGAAGTCAGGCGTCCCCAGATCTTCAACATAACCATTCCTTGTAGTGTCAGACGGGCGGCAGCTGCCGCCGTGCAAAGCCGCTGTCGCGCGCAAAGCGCGTCCAGTTGAAAGCGGGCCCGGGGTCGGTCTTGCGCCCGGGGGCGATGTGCTCGTGCCCCCAGGCTGCCGCCAGGGGATAGCGCGCGCGCAGCACTGGCGTCAGCTTGCGCAGGGCCAGGTACTGGGGTTCGGCATAGGGCAAGGTGTCAGTGCCTTCCAGCTCGATGCCGATGGAAAAATCGTTGCAGCGTTCGCGGCCTGCAAAGCGCGACACGCCCGCATGCCAGGCGCGTTCGTCGGTGGACACGAACTGGACGATGCTGCCGTCGCGGCGGATGAAAAAATGCGCCGACACGCGCAGGCCGCGCAGCCGTTCCAGCCAGGGATGCGAACCGTAGTCCAGGGTGTTCAGGAACAGCCCCGCGACTTCAGGGCCGCCAAATTGGCCCGGCGGCAGGCTGATGTTGTGCAGCACCAGCAGCGACGCCTGCGCGCCGGCGGGGCGCGCATCGCAGTTGGGGGAGGGCATGAGCGAAACACCCGGGGCTGGCGCCAGCCAGCCATGACGATCCAGAAGCAAGGCCATGGGAAGAGAGCATGCGTGTGGTTTCCAACACGCATTATGCCGTGCGGGGCGGCAAGCCTCTAATCAGGCGGATCAGTGCCGGGCCGGGCCCAGACGCGCGTGTTCCGCGCTGCACCAGGTCTGGCCGTTCTGCTGCAAGGCCTCGGAGCGGGGCAGATGGATGCCGCAGTGGGCGCAGCGCACCATGGACTCCAGCGGCTTGGGGCCGCGCGCATCGGTCTTGGGCTTCTTCGCGCCCTGCTGGCCGGCTTGCCGCGCGGCTGCCATGCGGCCGGCCAGGCGGGCCACGAACAGCACCAGGATGATCAGAACAATCCAGAACAGCAACTTGCCCACTTCAACCTCGATGCAGAATCATTTCCAGCACGAACCGGCTGCCGGTATAGGCCAGAATCAGGAACCCGAAACCCGTCAGCGTCCAGCGCAGGGCGACGCGGCCGCGCCAGCCCCAGATGTGGCGGCCGGCCAGCAGCACGCCGAAGGTCAGCCATGACAACAGCGTGAACACGGTCTTGTGGTCGAACGGCAGGATCTTGCCCGTCAGCTTCATGGACGCCACGGATCCCGTGCCCACGGCCAGCGTCAGCACGATGAAGCCGATCCAGATGATGCGGAACAGCAGCTGTTCCTGCACCAGCAGCGGCGGCTGGGAGTCCAGCACGCGGCCGATGATGCTGCGTTCGGCGGGGGCGTCCAGCGGACGGTGCAGATGGCGGTCCAGCAGCGCCATCATCATGGCGTGCAGCGCGGCGATGGTGATCAGGCCGTAGGCCGCCAGGGCGATCAGCAGGTGGACGCGCAGCCAGGCGTCATTGGCGTGGGGCACGAACTGGCCCTGGGGGAAGATGGCGGCCAGGCCGCTGGCGATGGTGGCTGCCGGCAGCAGCAGCAATTGCAGGCCGTCTATGCGCACCAGCAGGCTTTCCAGCCAGAACACCACCATGCCCAGCCAGATGGCGGCGGACAGGGCCAGCGCCCACCCTATGAACAGGTGCTGGGTGCCCAGCATCGATTGTTGCAGCCCGATTCCATGGAGAACCAGGGCTCCCAGCAGGCACAGGCGGGCGATTTTTCCCGTCTGTTCCACGCCGCCGGCGCCGGCCAGGCGGATCCAGAGCGACCCCCCGAGCACCGCGTACGCCAAGGCAGCCGCCGTGTGAAATACAATGCCTAGTGACATAGAAACCGTTGTCTGGATGGGGCCTTGGGGCGCATGCCGCCCGAAAGCGCAGAATCCGCGCCTGCGGCCACCGTTCAATCAACTAGTTTAAGCGGAAACGCCTCTCATGCTCGATAACCTAACTCAACGCCTGTCGCGCGTCGTCAAGACGCTGCGCGGGGAAGCCCGCCTGACCGAGGCCAACACCCAGGAGATGCTGCGCGAAGTGCGCATGGCGCTGCTGGAAGCCGACGTGGCCCTGCCCGTCGTGCGCGAGTTCGTCGCGCGCGTGAAGGAAAAGGCGCTGGGCGAAGAAGTCGCCAGCAGCCTCAGCCCGGGCCAGGCCCTGGTGGGCGTGGTCCACAAGGAGCTGACCGCCCTGATGGGCGGCGACCTGGGCGCCGACTCCGGCGAACTGTCGCTGGCGGTGCAGCCGCCCGCCGTCATCCTGATGGCAGGCCTGCAGGGCGCCGGCAAGACCACCACCACCGGCAAGCTGGCGCGCTGGCTCAGCGAAGGCCAGCACACCCAGCACGGCCGCAAGACCGGCAAGAAGAAAGTGCTGGTGGTGTCCGCCGACGTCTATCGCCCGGCCGCTATCGATCAGCTGAAGAGCGTGGCGGCCCAGGTGGGCGTGGACTTCCTGCCGTCCGACCCCAGCCAGAAGCCCGAGGACATCGCCCGCAACGCGGTGGACCATGCGCGCCGCCATCACTATGACGTGCTGATCCTGGACACGGCCGGCCGCCTGGGCATCGACGAGGCCATGATGCGCGAAATCCGCGCGCTGCATGACCTGGTCAAGCCGGTGGAAACGCTGTTCGTGGTCGACGCCATGCAGGGCCAGGACGCGGTCAACACCGCGCGCGCCTTCGCCGAAGCGCTGCCCCTGACCGGCGTGGTGCTGACCAAGCTGGACGGCGACGCCCGCGGCGGCGCGGCCCTGTCGGTGCGCCACGTCACCGGCAAGCCGCTGAAGTTCGTCGGCGTCTCGGAAAAGCTCGATGGCCTGGAGCCCTTCTACCCCGAGCGCATGGCGCAACGCGTGCTCGGCATGGGCGACATCGTGTCGCTGGTCGAACAGGCTCAGAAGAACATCGACATCGCCGAAGCCCAGAAGCTGGCGGCGAAGATCAAGTCGGGCAACAAGTTCGACCTGAACGACTTCCGCGACCAGCTCGGCCAGGTGAAGAAGCTGGGCGACATGGGCTCGCTGCTGGAAAAGCTGCCGGCCCAGTTCCAGCAGGCCGCTGGCCAGCTGCAAGGCGGGCAGGCTGAAAAGCAGCTGCGCCGCACCGAAGGCATCCTGAATTCCATGACCGCGGCCGAACGCGCCAAGCCCGAACTCATCAAGGCCTCGCGCAAGCGCCGCATCGCGGCCGGTTCCGGCGTGCCGGTGCAGGAAGTCAACCGCCTGCTCGCGCAGTTCGACCAGATGCAGGGCATGATGAAGCAGATGAAGAAGGGCGGCATGGCCAAGATGATGCGCGCCATGGGCGGCATGAAGGGCTTGGGCCGCTTTGGAATGAAGTGAGGCCGCCCACGGCGCGCGCACTGCGTGCGCTTGCGGTGCCCCCACGCTTCGCTCACTGCGTGAGCTCTCTGCCTCCCGAGGGGGCTCTTTTTCCTTGGGGCGGCCCGGCGGAAAAAGGCCTTCTTGCGCCGGACTGGAATGCCCCTGTTGGGGCATTTTTTATTGGAGAGACGGGCAAAAAAATGGCCAGACGTTGCGTCTGGCCAAGTAATCGCGGCTAGCAGGGGGCGCCTGCCGCGATGCAAGCCGGAAAGCGCATGGGTGCCTTCCGGCCTGTCCGATTTATCGCAATGATCAGGACAGGGGCGGGATGCGCAGCACCTGGCCCGGATAGATCTTGTCGGGGCTGGTCAGCATGGGCTTGTTGGCTTCGAAGATCAGGTTGTTCTTCGCGCCCTGGCCCTTGCCGTATTGCGCCTCGGCAATCTTCCACAGGTTGTCGCCCTTCTGTACCGTGTACATCTTGGCTTCCGGGGTGGCCTGCTTCACCTTCAGTTGGTTGTCCACCTGGGCCACGCCCACGGTGTTGCCCAGCGCCAGAGTGATCTTCTCGGCCGCTTCCGTGCTGAGGGCCTCGCCCGCCACCGTGACCTTGTCGCCATCGACCGAGATCTGCAAGCCGTCGGCATTCAGGCCGTGCTTATCGAGCTCTTTCTTCAATTCGTCCGCCGTCGCGGCCTTGGCCTCGCTGGCGCCGAAGAGCTTTTCTCCAACGTCCTTGATGAAATTGAGCAGACCCATAGTGTTTCCTTTATCTATGTTGCGGTGAGAGAAACAAGTGCCATCAGGGCTTTTGGCCCATGAACATTTTGCGCACGACGCCGGCGATCAGGGTCAGCACGGCGCCACCGACGCCGCCGCCGACCACGCTGCTGGCGATCGCGGAAAGATCCAGTCCCGTATTGCCCGCTGCAACCGCGTTCGCTCCTGCGGTGATCATCGGAGCCAGCCAGGAACCCCCTGCCAGGCCGCCGATGGCGCCTGCGATGGTGTTGCCCAACGGGCCCAGATTGAACTGCTGGAGCATCTTTCCCAGGCCATTGCCCCCGGCAGCGCCGGCGACAAGCTGGATGATCAGGTTGATGATGACTGCGGTGTTCATGATGCCTCCTCTGCCCCGCGAGGGCGATGTGCAACGCTAGAACAACAGCAAGACAAGAGAGTACGAAACCAGCAGGAACGATTATGACTCGCACATTCCCCGCGCGACGAGGGGTTAACGTGTAACAGGTTGCTAGCCTGTTGGCAGACTACGCAAGAATGCTGGTCAGTTTGCAGGGAATGCGCCGCGATCGGTCTAAACCGCATCGGGCGCGCGGCTACATGCGACAAGGGCCGCTATCGCAGCGGCCCTTGTCTTGGCAGTTTTTCAACGCGGCGCAGGCGTCAGCCGCCGCCCACGGCCACCACGATTTCGACCTGGTCGCCGTCCGTCAGCGCGGTCTGCGCGTGCTGGCTCTTGGGCACGATTTCGCCGTTGCGTTCCACGGCCACGCGCTTGCCGGCATAGCCCAGGGCCTCCAGCAGTTCGTTCACGGTCGTGTCCAGGGGAAACTCCCGTGCGTCTCCGTTCAGGGTGATGTGCATGCAGGTCTCCTCAGTTATCGCGCATAGCCGTCGGTGGCGGCGATCAGCCGCGCCAACGTGCCGGGTTCGTCAAACGCATGGCCCGCGTCCGGGACCAGGTGGAATTCGGCTTCGGGCCAGGCGCGGTGCAGGTCCCAGGCGGTGCGCGCGGGCGTGCAGACGTCGTAGCGCCCCTGCACGATGGTGCCCGGAACGCCGCGCAGCTTGTGCGCGTCGCGGATCAACTGGCCTTCTTCCATGAAGCCGTGGTTCACGAAGTAGTGGTTCTCGATGCGTGCGAATGCCAGCGCGGCACGGTCGGCGGCATGGCTTTGCTGATGGCGCGGGCTGGGCAGCAGCGTGATGGTGCTGTCTTCCCACTTGCTCCAGGCCTTGGCCGCGCGCAACTGCTCGGCCGGGTCATCGCCCGTCAGGCGCTTGTGATACGCGGCCACCAGGTCGCCGCGCTCGTCTTCCGGAATCGGCGCCAGATATTCTTCCCAGCGGTCGGGGAATAGCCACGACGCGCCTTCCTGATAGAACCACCGGATTTCTGCCTTGCGCAGCCCGAAAATGCCTCGCAGCACCAGCTCGCTCACGTGCGATACATGCGTTTCCGCATAGGCCAGCGCCAGCGTCGAACCCCAGGACCCGCCGAACACCAGCCACTTTTCCGCGCCCATGACCTCGGTGCGCAGGCGCTCGATGTCGGATACCAGATGCCAGGTCGTGTTGTTGTCCAGACTGGCGTGGGGCCGTGAACGGCCGCAGCCGCGCTGATCGAACAGCAGCACGTTGTAGCGCTGCGGGTCGAACAGCTGCCGATGCACGGGCGAGCAGCCGCTGCCGGGGCCGCCATGCAGGAACACGGCGGGCTTGCCCTGCGGATTGCCGCAGAGTTCCCAGTAGATCTGGTGGCCGTCGCCGGTGTCCAGCGTGCCTTGGCGGTAGGGTTCGATGGGCGGGTATAGCATCAGGCGACTCGCTTGAAGATCAGGTCCCAGACGCCGTGGCCCAGGCGCAGGCCGCGGTTCTCGAATTTGGTCAGGGGGCGGTAATCGGGGCGGGGGGCGTAGCCGTCCGCGGTGTTCGCAAGCTGCGGCTCGTTGCCCAGCACTTCCAGCATCTGCACCGCGTAGTCTTCCCAATCGGTGGCGCAATGGATGTAGCCGCCCGGCGCGATGCGGCTGGCCAAGAGCGAGATGAACGCGGGCTGGATCAGGCGGCGCTTGTGATGGCGCTTCTTGGGCCACGGATCCGGGAAGTAGATGTGCACGCCGGCCAGCGAATCGGGGGCGATCATGTCGCGCACCACTTCCACGGCGTCGTGCTGGATGATGCGCAGGTTCGGGATGCTGGAGTCTTCAATGCGGCGCAGCAGCGAGCCGACGCCGGCGTTGAACACTTCCACGCCCAGGAAGTTGTCGCCCGGGCGCGCCAGCGCGATCTTCTCGGTGGTCTCGCCCATGCCGAAACCGATCTCCAGCACCGTCGGCGCCTGCCGGCCGAAGGCGGCGGCGGGATCCAGGCGGCGCGGCGCATACGGGATGGACCATTGGCCCATCAGGCGCTCGAGCGCGGCCAGCTGGCCCTGCGTAATGTGGCCGCGGCGGTGCACGAAACTGCGGATATGGGTCGCGCCGGGGCTGTTGGGAGCGTGGGCGGTACTGGCCAGCGCAGCCTGCGTTTCCGGGGAAACGGCGGTAGCCGAGGGTTCGCCGCCAGGCGTCGCGGGGGTGCTTGCGGCAGCCGGGGCCGAGGCGGCTGCGGGGTTGTTTTCGGGGGTGTTCGTATTCATAGCCCGAATTGTAGTGGCAGGCCCGGCGCGCCGCTGTCGCCCAGATGCACTAAATTGGGGACATATTTACAACCTTGAGGCTGAGGGCCGCTGCGGCAGGGCGACGGCAGGCGGCGGCGATGAAAAAAGGCGCGCTATAATCGCCGCCTCTGCTTCGGCTTTGCGCCGAGGGCACGACACCCGAGCGGGTGTAGTTCAATGGTAGAACGGCGGCTTCCCAAGCCTCAAGCGTGGGTTCGATTCCCATCACCCGCTCCATCTCTCTCCTCCGATATTCGACTGTGATTTTGGGATCGGTCCCAAGGTCTGACGCCCAAGAATCGAGGTGCCCGCAATGACCGACGACGAAAAAGCGATCCGGCAGGTTGTAGAGACCTGGATGGCTGCGAGCAAGGCAGGCGACCTCGCAACCGTTCTGACCTTGATGACCGACGACGTGGTGTTCTCGGTGCCGGGGCAGGAGCCGTTTGGCAAAGAGGCGTTTGCGGCAGCCTCGCAAAGCATGGACGGCGTGCAGATAGACGGCACAAGCCAGATCGTCGAATTGCAGCTGCTGGGAGACTGGGCGTTTATCCGCAACCGCATCGAAATGACGGCCACGCCGCCCGGCGGAAAATCCGTCCGGCGTTCGGGATACACGCTGACACTTCTGCGTAAAGAGTCCGACGGCAAGTGGCGGCTTGCGCGCGACGCCAACCTGCTGACGGTTCAACCCTGATGAAAGGCCGCCTTTGCGCAGGCGCCCCAGCCTCCCAGCGGTCTACAGATGGAAATCGCCCGCGGCTTCCGGCTGGTAAAGCACTTTCCTGATTCCGATCCGGCGGGTCCGGTCTGAAATCCGCCAATCGATGGAATCCCCCTCCTGGTAGCCCAGGATAGCGGCGCCGACGTCGGAACACACGGAATACTTTCCCGCGCTGCTGTCGGCGTCTTCCGGGTAGACCAGGGCAACTTCCATTTCTTCGTCGTCCAGCTGCAGCAAGGCCCTGGAGTTCATCGTGACGACATTCCGTGCCACCTGCTGCGGCGCGACGACGATGGCTCGTTCAAGCTCGTGCTCGAGTTCGACAACAGCCGGGCCTTGCTCGAGTTCGATCAGCTCCTTGAGCCGTGCCTTGTCGATCTCAGTGACGTAGATATCCGTGGAGTCGACAACGACGCCTTCGCGCAACAGCCGGAGATAGCGCCCCGCGGTCATGGAAAACGACTTCAGTGTCGGCGTTTCGGTCTCAAGCAGAAAGCCGCTGCGCAGAAAGGTCTTCAGCGAGCGTGCGTTGTCCGGGTGGATCTTGGCGATGAGCTTTTCGGCCCGCATGTCGAGGAAGGCCAGCTTCATGCCTTCGCGGATCGTGCTTGCCCCCAGGTTCCGGCCCCAATTGTCGCAGTCTCCGATCACCAGGACGATTTCGCAGTCGGGGCCGGTCTTGACCAGGCGCACGAAGCCCACCGGGACGTCGCGCCTGTCATAGGCCATGAAGAAGCGGCCGCCCTGGTTGAACAGATGGGTCAGGATCGGCAGTTGCGTCCGATCGATGGCTTGCTCGATGAAGCGGGAGACATTGCGCGAATCGCTCAGATAGCAGGTGACGCGCTCGTCTTCCAACCAATCCATCAGCGTCAGCGCGTGCGTCCGGGTAATTTCCGGGCACAGCGAAATGAAAGGCTTGTTCATCTTCACCACACTCATTCGTAAAGGATGAAAGCCCTTCATGGCGATGGCCATGACGGTTCTTTCGGCAAACCCGGCATTTTAGGACGGAATGCGGATGGATGCTGGGCAGGCCGGGAATGGGCGTCGCTTGCAAGGCCGTAGGGGCGTGTCAGATCGCATGAACCCTGCGCCTGCGCATGATCCACCGCCAGGAATCCGCGAACAGTTTTGCCGACACGGCAAAAGCGATCAGCACGGCCGCGCCAGCAAGCATGGGCCATCGATGCGCCCAGGAATGTTCGAACACCAGGAGGACGAGCATGTGCCCCAGCGCGGCCATCAATGGTGCGCCGATCATCCATCCCGCGACGAACCAACGGTCGTGACGGGTAAAGACCTTCGCGAAACTGAGGTGATAGGCCACCCGTGCGACGTAATAGGACAGCACCAGGGTCAGGAAAATGAGTGCGATGCCAGCAAGCGTAAAGTCCTCGGATACGCGGACCTTGTGCCAGCTTTGAAGCATCGGGTCACCGATCAGAATCCATTGGTCTACCGGCGGATCGTAGTGCACGATCGGAATGATTCCGACACCGCGTGCAAGCCACGACAATCCATGGAAGCAGTACCAGGCAAAGACGATCGAAGCTGCCGCGCCGAACAGCATGCGCAGTTTGTGACTAGCCACTGCAGTAATTCCCATCGCGCTTGAAGTTCCCTGAGTATTCCACGAATACTCCTGGCGTTCTCGGCAACCAGTCTCTAGGCCTCGCTTCCATACTGCTCCATCTTCCACCGCGCCCGCGGCCCCCGCTGCGTGTATTCGCGCCGGTAATCCGCCGGCGTTACGCCGAACTTGCGCTTGAAGGCGCGGCGAAAGGCTGCGACGTCCAGATAGCCGCAGTCATTGGCTATGTCCTCCACCGAACGCAGCGTCACTTCCAGCCACATCTGGCTCTTTCTCATCCGTATATCGGTGAGGAATTCATGCGGCGTGATCGCCAAATGCGTCCGGAAAAGGCGTGCCAAAGTTCTTTCACTGACCGCCGCATGTTGCGCGGCGCCGCCTATCGTCACGGCTTCCTGCGCATGCGCCAACAACCACTGCACGGCGCGATAGAGCGGGCTGTCCCGGGTGAGGCCGCTGACCTTCTCTATGGGCAGCGTCGACGCGATGATCTGCCGCGTGGGATCGAAGACGAGCTTGTCGCGCGATGCGCCGGCCAGTCCGGCGATGCCCGTGCGCTCCATCAGTTCAAGCACGCAGTCATAGGCCAATGAAGGCGTTCCGGCCAGCAGGATTCGCTCGCTGGCCCAGACAATCGGATCGTTGGCGATGGTCAGGTCCGGATGGGTCCGCGCGAAGCCGGACTGGTACGCCCATTGCACCGGCGTCTGCATCTTGTCCAGTACGCCTGCCGCCGCAACCAGCCAGACGCCGGTGCCGACCGCGCAGACGTAGCGTTTGTCCGCCACGGCGCTACGGATTTCGTGCAGCACGGCTTCGTTGCTTGCCACGCTGGCGCGCAGCTGCGGCACCGAGACCGTTTCCAGGGGCGGCACGAAGATGGCGCGCTCCATTGCCGAGTCCGGCGCGCCCGGCGGCATGAAGCATAGGTCTTCCGCCGATAGGTCCACTTCCGCGCAGCGCCACGTCACCACATGGCCGCTCGCTTGCCCGCTGCGGCTACGGGCAATGCCGTTGGCGGTGCGGAACGTATCGATCGCGGCATGGATGGGGCCGTTCAATCTGCCGGCTGGCAGCAGCAGTTCCACATGCAGAGGGTAGTTGTCTGGAGCGGCACCCATGATGTCTGTTTGGAGCGCGGTCTTTCCGCAGAGGATCGAACAAAATCAACACGCAAATATTAGATCAACCGCGTCCTCCAAGGAGCTTATCCGTGCCCTATGCAACCGCGTCCGACGACACCCGCATCTACTACGAAACCTATGGCGAGGGCGCTCCCGTGCTGTTCATCCATGGCGGCGGCGGCAACACTATCTGCTGGTATCAGCAGGTGCCTTTCTTCGCCCGGAAGTACAAGGTCATCGTGATGGACTTGAGGGGCTTCAAGAACTCTCCCTGCGCGCCGGAACGCAACCATCCGCGGCATTACCCCGCAGACGTGCTGGCCATACTGGACCAGGAAGGCATAAGCAACGTGAACCTAGTGTGCCAGTCGCTGGGCGCATGGGCCGGCCTGCCGCTGGCCGTGCAGCACCCAGGGCGCGTCCAGACGCTGTTCATCAGCGGCTCGCCGACGCCGGCCTATTCGCCCGAGACCTGGGAAATCCTGCGCAAGGCCGGCAAGACCTTCGACGACGGGCGCCACGACCTGCGCAGCAAGAGCATCGGCTGGAACCGCAAGAACGTCGAGGCCCGGCCCGAGATGCTGCACCTGTACGGCTGCATCAAGGCGCTCAACCCCAAGGGTTTCCTGGCGCTGACCATGCAGGCCGACGACGTCAAGATCCATCCCGCCGAGTTCGAGGGCTACCGCGTACCCACTTTGATGACCGGCGGCAGCCACGACGATTTCCTGACTCCGGAAAGCCACCATCTGGTCGCGAAGCTGTTGCCTGGCAGCAGCAAATACACCTTTGAAGACTCAGGCCACTCTCCTTATTTCGAAACGCCGGACGAATTCAATCGCGTGGTGCTCGAGTTCCTGGACGCACACAACTAGTTCCTGATCCTGCAAGAAGGAGACAACATGGCTGCCATCAAAAAAACACTGGGATTCGGGCTGGCTGGCGTCATGGCGCTGGCCAGCGTCGCCGCCATGGCGCAAACCGGTTATCCGAGCCGGCCCATCCGCTGGATCGTTCCCTCGCCGGCCGGCGCGCCTATCGACGCCATCGGACGCAAGCTGGGCGAACTCATGTCCGCGCGGCTCGGCGCGTCCATCGTGATAGAAAACAAGCCCGGCGCCGGCAGCACCATCGGCGCTACGGAAGTCGCGCGGGCCAAGCCCGACGGCTACACCTTGATGCTGAGCGTGGGCGACGCGCTCATTTCTTCGGTCGTGACCATGAAGGTGCCTTATGACCCGCAGCGCGACTTCACGTTGATCAGCAAGATTGCCGCATCAGGTCCTGTGCTCATCGCGAACAAGTCCATGCCGGCCGGCGACCTGGCCGGGGCGGTCAAGGAGGCCCAGGCGGCGCAGGTCCCTCTGGCCTATGGGTCATATGGCCCGGGCTCATACCCGCAACTGATCATGGAGAGCCTGGCCAGGCAGTCTACGGTGAAGTTCATCGAAGTCCCCTACAAGGGCTCGCCGCCGGCGATGACCGATCTGCTGGGCGGACAACTGGCGTTTACCTTCACGTCCACCAGCATTGCGGCGCCCATGATCGCGGACGGCAAGGTCAAGGCCATCGCCGTCATCGGCGACAGGCGTTCGGCGCTGTTGCCTGAGGTCCAGACCTTCGCCGAAGCGGGATACGACGCCTTCATATTCAAGAACAAGGCCTGGGTCGGCCTGAGCGGCCCTGCCGGCATGCCTGCGGACGTTGTGCAGAAGCTTGCTGCGGCGGCCCAGCAGGTGGTGCGGGATCCAGAGTTCGGCAAGTATCTGGAGAACATCGGCTTCGACGCCGTGGGCAATACGCCAGAGGAGTTCCTGAAGGAGTATCGGGAGGAGTATTCGGTTGTGCCGGGGCTGATCAAGGAGTTGGGCGTGGCGGCGCATTGATCAGCGGGCTTATTTGATGGCGGGTGGATATCGGTGGACCCTGATATTCATTCGATATCAATTCTCAAATTCTTAATATTAGACAGCCCTGCGAAGCACGCCTAAAGTCATCCGCTGGACCATACGGCCAGGACCGCCGCCTAGAGCGGCCGGCCATCCACGCAAAGGAGACTTCCATGCAGCACCGCAGACAAATGCTGACGGCCATGTTGGCCGTGGCCTTGCTCGGCGCCGCCGGCCATCAGCCCGTCGCGCACGCCGAGACCTTCCCGTCCCGGCCGATCAAGTTCGTCGTGCCGTTCGGCCCGGGCAGCGGCACCGATACGTCGGCCCGCTATTTCGCCCGCCAGCTGCAGGAACTGACCGGGCAACCGGTGGTGGTGGAGAACAAGCCGGGCGCCAATGGCTTCATCGCGGTGAAGAACGTGCTGTCGGCGCCGGCGGATGGCTACACGGTGTTCATCGGCAGCAATTCGACGCTGGCGGTCAATGCGGCGTTGTTCAAGGCGCTGCCGTACGACCCGGTCAAGGATTTCGCGCCGCTGACCATGATGATGCGTTCGCCCGCCATGCTGGCCGTCAGTCCGCAGGCGCCGTACGGTACCCTGAAGGATCTGATCGCCTACGCCCAGGCCAATCCCGGCAAGGTGAACTTCGGCGCCGGTTCGGCTGGCTATCAGCTGATGGGCGAATTACTGAACGACAGCGCCGGCCTGAAGACGGTACATGTGCCGTTCAAGGGCGCCGGCGACGCCATCATGGCTGTGGCCGGGGGCACGGTGGACTACACGTTCGCCGAGGTGACAGCGGTGCAGGAACTGGCCAAGGACGGCCGCGTGAAGGTGGTGGCGGTGGCGTCGGACCAGCGTGTCGGGACTTCACCCGATGTGCCGACCGCGACCGAGGCCGGCCTGCCAGGATTCGAAGCCTATACCTGGGTTGGCGCGATGGTCAGCGCCAAGACCCCGGCTGAACAGACCGGGCGCCTGGCCGAGCTGTTCACGCGCATATCCAAAATGCCCGAAACCCGTGCCTTCTATGAACGCCTGGGCGCCACGCCGATGACGGGCGGACCCGCGCAGATGCGCGAATTCCAGCAGAAGGAAATCGCGCTGTGGCAGCGCATCGTCAAGAAGGCGAACGTTCCCCAACAATGAAGGAAGAGGCGAGCATGACGTCGCAAGCCCTGCAGAATGTGAAGGTGCTCGATCTGTCGCGCGTGCTGGCCGGCCCCTGGGCCGCCCAGACGCTGGGCGACCTGGGCGCGGAAGTGATCAAGGTGGAGCGGCCGGGTACGGGTGACGATACCCGCGCCTGGGGGCCGCCTTACGTGACCGATCCGGCGGGGCAGCCCACGGGCGAGTCCGCGTACTACATGTGCGCCAACCGCAACAAGCAGTCGGTCAGCATCGATTTCACCAAGCCCGAGGGGCAGGAACTGGTGCGGCAGCTGGCGCAGCAATGCGACGTGTTGATCGAGAACTTCAAGACTGGCGGGCTTGCGCAATACGGGCTGGACTACGCGTCGCTGAGCGAGCTGAACCCCAGGCTGGTGTATTGCTCGGTCACGGGCTTTGGCCAGGATGGCCCGTATGCGCACCGGGCCGGCTACGATTTTCTGATCCAGGGCATGGGCGGCCTGATGAGTATCACGGGCCACCCCGATGGCACACCCGGAGGCGGTCCCATGAAAGTGGGCGTGGCGCTGACCGACATCCTGACGGGACTGTATGCCAGCACCGCCATCCTGGCCGCGCTGCAGGCGCGCGCGCACACCGGGCGCGGCCAGCATATCGATCTGGCTTTGCTGGACGTGGGCGTCGCCTGCCTGGGCAATCAGGCGATGAACTATCTGTATGGGCAGCAGGCACCGCGCCGCATGGGCAACGCGCATCCGAATACGTTGCCGTATCAAGACTTTCCGACGGCGGACGGGCACATGATCCTGGCTGTCGGCAACGATGGGCAATTCGCGCGGCTGTGCGCCGCCATAGAGCGGCCGCAATGGGCCGAGGACGAGCGCTTTGCACGCAATGCGGCGCGGATCGCACATCGCGACGAACTGATCGATGGCTTGCGCGCCATCACAGTCACCCGCAGCACGCGCGACTGGGTGGCGCTGCTGGAGCAGCACGGCGTGCCTTGCGGACCCATCAACACCGTCGCGGACGTGTTCGAGGATCCGCAGGTCCAGGCGCGCGGCCTGCGCATGAGCATGCAGCACCCGCAGGCGGGCGAAGTGCCGCTGGTCGCCAGCCCCATCCGCCTGTCGGATACGCCGGTCAGCTACCGCCACGCGCCGCCGCAGCTGGGCCAACATACCGACGCCGTCCTGGCCCGCCTGCTGGGCTTGAGCGCGGATACCCTGCACACGCATCGAATCAATGGAGTCCTGGGATGAGCAGTCTGAATTCACTGGCGTTGCCGCTGACGCGCATTCCTCCCGAAGACGAGGCCCTGCGCCCCGCCGTCCGCGCCTTCCTGCAGGAAGCGGTGCGCGACATGCCGGCGCATATCCGGGCGCGTTCCTGGGGCGGCTACGACACCGCGTTCAGCCGCCGCGTGGGCGAACGCGGCTGGATCGGCCTGACCCTGCCGCGCGAGTATGGCGGCGGCGGACGCAGCGCATTCGCGCGTTATGTGTTGGTGGAAGAATTCCTTAATGCCGGCGCGCCGGTCGGGTCGCACTGGATTGCCGACCGGCAGAGCGCGCCGCTCATCCTCAAGTACGGCACGGAAGCGCAGAAGCGCTTCCACGTTCCCCGCATCTGCCGCGGCGAGTCGTTCTTCTGCATCGGCATGAGCGAACCCAACTCCGGCTCGGACCTGGCCAGCGTGCGCACGCGCGCGGTGCCAAACGACCGCGGCTGGTTGCTCAACGGCCAGAAGATCTGGACCACCAATGCCCATCACTGCCAATACATGATTGCGCTGGTGCGCACCTCGGGCGGACCGGAGGATCGCCACAAGGGCCTGTCGCAGGTGATCGTCGACCTGTCCCTGCCCGGCGTGACGGTGCGGCCGATCGAGGACTTGTCGGGCGACAGCCACTTCTGCGAAGTGTTCTTCGACAATGTGCAGCTGGACGCTGATGCGCTGGTGGGCGACGAGGGGCAGGGCTGGGAACAGGTCACCGCCGAGCTGGCGTTCGAACGCAGCGGTCCGGAACGGCTGTACTCCAGCATCGTGCTGTTCGATCAATGGCTGGACTATGCGCGCCAGCCGGCCAATCGCACGCCCTCGGCCCAGCGGCTGGCCGGCAAGGTGCTGGGCCAACTGACGCCGCTGCGGGCCATGTCGGTATCGGTGCAGGAGAAGCTGACGCGCGGCGCCAGCCCCATCGTGGAGGCGGCGCTGGTCAAGGAGCTGGGCACCACGCTGGAACAGATGATCCCCGCCTGGATCGCGGAAGACCTGTATTCGCGCGAGGCCGAGGACATCCCGGTGGAACTGTTGATGACCTTGAAATACGTGACGGAGGCTTCGCCTTCGTTTTCCCTGCGGGGCGGCACCCGCGAGATTCTGCGCGGCATGATCGCGCGCGGCCTGGGCCTGCGTTGAAGGAGCATGACATGAGCGACAACGATCTGTACGCCGATGCTGCGCGCCAGGTGCTGGCGGACCATTGCACGCCGCAGGCGGTGCGCGATATCGAAGCAGGCGGCGACGCCGCCGGCAGGCTCTGGCGACAGCTGGAGGAGACCGGCCTGGCCGATGCGCTGGTCGGCGAGGACGAGGGCGGCTCCGGGCTGAGCCTGGAGCAGGTATTCGGCGTGCTGGAGCAATGCGGCGCCCACGCGTTGCCCCTGCTGCTGGGCGAGACCATGATTGCGCGCGCCTTGCTACCTGCGGGACAGCGGCCGGCGGGCAGCATCGCCCTGGCGCGCGGCGTGCAACAAGCGGATGGCGCCTGGCATTGCGCGCTGGTGCGCGGCGGCGCGGTGGCTGACAGCGTGCTGGTGCAGACGGGCCACGTCTGGCGCCTGCTGGACGCCGCGCAGGCGCACAGGGAGCCGCAGGCGCTGGCATTGGACGCCGCCATGCGCTGGACGCCGGCGCAGGTCGCGACGGCGCCGCAGGCGCCGATGGATGCGGCTATCGACGTGCGCACCGTGCAGGCCAGCGTGGTCGCGCCGCAGATGGCGGGCGCGCTGGGCAGCGTGCTGGAGCGCACCCTGCAGTACGCCAACGAGCGCCAGCAGTTCGGCCGGCCCATCGGCAAGTTCCAGGCCATCCAGCATCAGCTGGCCGTCATGAGCGAACACGTCTGCGCTGCCCGCATGGCGGCGCAGCTCGGCTGCCATGCCGACGGCGTGGCGCCGGACCGGCTGCGGGTGGCGGTCGCCAAGGCGCGCTGCAGCGAGGCGGCGCTGGTGGTGTCCGAGCTTGCGCACGCCGTACATGGCGCGATCGGCTTCACGGAAGAATACGACCTGCAACTCTACACGCGCCGCTTGCATGCCTGGCGTCAGACCGCGGGCAGCGAGGCCTACTGGCAGGACGTGGCGGGCGAGGCGCTGTTCGCGCACGCAGGGCCAACCCTGGACCTGGTGCGCACGATTACCGACGTCCCGGCGTAAGCCTGGCTTTCAGGAGACACTTGCATGGCTTTTCTGCAAATAGAGCGCGACGGCGGCATTGTCGTCGCCACCATGAATCAGCCGGAGACACGCAATGCGCTGACCGGCAACACCGCCATCGAAGAGATCGTGCAGTTGTGCGCGGACATCCGCCAGGACGCCGGCGTGAAGGTGCTGATCCTGACCGCCGCCGGGCCGATCTTCAGCTCGGGCGGCAACGTCAAGGACATGCGCCGCTTTTTCGACGATGCGCTGACTCCCGAGCGCATCTGCGAGGAGTACCGGCAGGGCATCCAGCGTATTCCGCTTGCGCTGCATGGCCTGGACGTGCCCGTCATCTGCGCGGTCAATGGCCCGGCCATCGGCGCCGGCCTGGACATCGCCTGCATGTGCGACATCCGCATCGCGGCCGACACGGCCACGTTTGCCGAGAGCTTCGTGCGCGTGGGCATCGTGCCCGGCGACGGCGGCGCCTGGCTGCTGCCGCGCGCGGTGGGCATGGCCCGCGCCAGCGAAATGGCTTACACGGGCGAGGCCATCAGCGCGCAGGATGCGCTAGCCTGGGGCCTGGTCAGCCGGGTGGTTCCAGCCGCCGATCTGCTGCCCGCCGCCAGGACGCTGGCCGCGAAGATCGCCGCCAATCCCGGCGGCGTCATGCGCATGACCAAGCGCCTGCTGCGCGAAGGCCAGCACAGCAGCCTGGCGTCCTTGCTGGAGCTGTCGGCCAGTTACCAGGCCCTGGCCCACAAGACCGCCGAACACCGCGAGGCGGTCACCGCATTCATCGAGAAGCGCGCGCCGAAGTTCTGAAGGGCGGCGCTGCCGATGCGTTGGCGCGTCGGCAGCGTCGGATCCGATCCTCGCTGCCTACTGCTTGTCCATGTACATCAGCGTGGAAGCCACCAGCGCGCGCACGCCCACGCGCAGCGCGCTCTCGTCGATGGCGAACTCCGGCGAATGGTTGGGCGCGCCGCTCTTGTCGCCGAACGGCGAGGCATTGATGAACCAGAAAACCGAGGGCACCTTGCCACTGACGCCATAGGCGCCGAAGTCCTCGCTGCCGGTGGACGGCGCCGGCATTTCAACCGTCTTGCCGGCGCCGGCCGCTGCCTGCCATGCTGGTATCAGGTTGCCGGTCAGGGATTTATCGTTGTCGACGACCTCGTAGCCGGTGTAGATGTTCACCTTGGAGCTCAGGCCGTAGGCCTGCGCAATATGCTCGGCGCGTGCGCGGATGGCCTCGTGGACGATGCGTTGGTTGTGCGACGATAGCGAGCGTACCGTGCCTGCCAGTTCGGCGCTTTCGGGCAGGATGTTTGCGCGCCGGCCACTTTGCAACATGCCGATGGACAGCACGGTCACGCCGTCAGACTGATCCACCTTGCTGCTGGTGATGCCCTGCAACGCCAATGTCAGTTCGGCCGCGGGTACGAGCGCGGGATTGGCGGTCCATGGGCGGCCGCCGTGTCCGCCTTTGCCGTGCAGCGAGATCTCGAAGCGGTCGCCGCTGGCCATGGTGGGGCCGGCGCGGTAGGCGATGGTGCCGGAGGGCGCGCCGGCGCCGATGTGCTGGCCGAAGACCACGTCGACTTTGGGATTTTCCAGCACGCCCTGCGCGATCATGGCCCTGGCGCCGCTGGGTTCCTTGTCGGGTCCCCATTCTTCCGCGGGCTGGAACAGGAAGACGATCGTGCCGGGCAGTTCCTCCCGCATCGCCGACAAGGCCTTGGCCGCGCCCAGCAGCATGGCGACATGAGTGTCGTGGCCGCAGGCGTGGGAAACCGATACCTGCTCTCCGCGCCAGACGGCCTTGGCCTGCGAGCGGAACGGCAGGTCATTGCGTTCCTCGACGGGCAGGGCGTCCATGTCGGCGCGCAATGCCACTACAGGCCCCGGCTTGCCGCCCTTGAGCACAGCCTTGATGCCGGTACGCGCCACGCCGGTCTCGACGGTGATGCCCGGCATCGCGCGCAGGGCGTCGGCGATGTATTTCGCCGTTTCCGTCTCCTGGTACGACAGCTCCGGATGCTGGTGTATGTGGCGTCTCCATGCGATCACTTCAGGTTCGGTCTGGTCCGCCCGTTGCAGGGCTTCCTGCAGCAGGCCGGCGCCGGAGGCGGCCATGGGCGTGGACGGAGCCAGGGTCAGACCCAGCATCAATCCGGAACTCGCGGCCATAAGCCGGTTGAGGAGGGGCATGCCTTGCTCCAATCAGTGGGTCGCCTCGGATCTGCGGGCCAGGGAGAAATTTTCAGCGCCGGGCGCAGGCCGCGATGGCGCCTGCGACGTAGTCGATGTTGCCGTCGGTCAGGCCGGCCACGCAGAGTCTGCCGGATTTCAGCAGATACACGGCATGTTCGCGCCGCAGCGATTCGACCTGCTGGGGGCTCAGCCGCATGTAGCTGAACAGTCCTTGCTGCCGCTCGATGTAGTCCCAGGCTTCGGGCGCGCCGGTCAGTTGCGCCAGCGCGCCGGACAGGCGGGTGCGCAGGCTGACGAGCCGTGTCCGCATCTGCTCCAGTTCTTTGGTCCAGACCTGCCGCAACGCGCCATCGCTCAGAACGGCGGCGACCAAGGCAGCGCCAAACGTAGGAGGCGTGGAATAGTTGCCGCGTATCAGCAACTTGAGCTGGCCCAGCGCGCGGTCCGCGGCGGCTTTGTCGCGACACACGATATTCAGGGCGCCGCAGCGTTCGCCGTACAGGGAAAAGTTCTTCGAGAAGGAGCTGGCGACCAGACATTCCACGCCAGCACGCGCCATTGCACGGATTGGTTCGGCGTCTGCGTCCAGGCCTAGTCCAAACCCCTGGTACGCCAGGTCGAAAAAGGGAATCAGGCCTTGGCGCGCAAACAGTTCGGTCAGTGCCTCCCACTGATCCGCGGACAGGTCCACGCCCGTTGGGTTGTGGCAGCTGGCGTGCAGCACGACGATGGACCCGGCCGGCAGTGCCTGCAACGCGTCATGCATCTGCGCGAAGCGCACGGTGGCAGTTTCGGCGTCGTAGTAAGGGTACTCATGCACCGTGAAGCCTGCCTGGCGAAAGATCTGGGCATGGTTCTCCCAGGTCGGATCGCTGACCCAGACCGTCGCGTCGGGGCGGATTTGGCGCAGCAAGTCCGCGCCCAGCTTCAAGGCGCCGGTGCCGCCGACGCTTTGGGCCGTCACCACGCGCTCAGGTTCAGGGCCATCGGCGCCCAGGACCAGTTCTCTGGCGGCGTTGCGGTACGGCGCCGATCCGGGAATGGGCAGGTACGGATGCGGCTTGTCCGCCTGCACGAGCATGTCGCGCACCTGGCGCACGGCGCGCATCACGGGGATGGTGCCATCCTCGGCCAAGTAGGTGCCGATGCTGAGGCTCACCTTGTGCGGAGCCGGGTCGTTCTGGAAGGCTTCAACCAGCGCGAAGATCGTATCGCCGGCCGCAGCGGGCAGGGGGGAGAAAAGGGACTGCATGGAGCTGCCTCATGAGGAAGATGCGGCCGCGGCGGGCCAGGATGTCAGCGTGGCGCTTGGATCTGCACCGCCAGCGTACCGATGCCTTCGATCGTTGCGCTGATTTCGTCGCCGACATTGAGGAACGTGCCTTGCGGCGCGCCCACGCCGGCGGGCGTACCTGTCAAGACCAGATCGCCGGGCTCCAGCGTCATGATGCGGCTCAGGGTCACCAGCTGCTCGCGGATATCGAAGACCATGCCGCTGGTGCGCGCGTCTTGCTTGCACTGGCCGTTGACGCTGAGCGTCAATCTCAGATCCATGGGGTCGCGGATGAACGCCGCAGGCACCAGCCTGGGGCCGAGGGGGCAACTGGTGTCATGCGCCTTGCCGGCTACCCAGTCCAGCTTGTAGAAGGTGTCGGGCGCCTTGTTGAGATCGCGCGCCGACATGTCCACGGCCACCGTATACGCCGCCACATGGTCGAGCGCGTCTTCCAGGCGCAGGTTCCTGGCGGTCTTGCCTATCACCAGCGCCAGTTCGATTTCCCAGTCCAGGCGTTCGCAACCGATGGGCATGTGTACCGTTGCGCCCTCGCCGACCACGGCCTGGCGCGGCGGCTTGAAGAAGAAGAACAGGCGCTGCGCGGATTTGTCCGCGGCATTCGGCACGTTCATTTCCGCCAGATGGTCATGGTAGTTGGCCCCCGCGCACAGCACCTTGCCTGGATACTGCAGCGGCGCCAGATGGCGGACCGGACCGGCGACTTCGTGACCGGCGAGCGCCGCGCGGCGGGCTGCCGCTTGCTCCAGCAATGCCAACGAGCGCGGCCAGTCCTCGAAGAGTTCCCGGACGGACGCGTCCAGCGCCGGCAGGTCCAGGATCCTCGCGCAAGCGGCAAGGGGATAGTGGCTGCCATCGATCTCCAGGCAGGCGACAGGACGGGAGGCGACGTCGAGAGTGGTCAATGCAAACATGGGTATTGATCCGGTGAGATGGGAAAGAGAGGCGTCGCTCAGTCGATGACGAAGCCGGACTGGGCCACCGTGTCGCGCCACTGGTCGAACTGCTCCCGCGCGAGCGCATCGACGGCCTGCGGTGTGCCGCCGGCCGGCCGCATGCCAAGCTCGGCGACTCGCTTGGCCACGTCAGGCAGGGCCAGGATCTCGTTCACCGCCGTGTTCAGCTTGCGGACGGCCGGCTCAGGGGTGCCGGCCGGCGCATACAGTCCGGCCCAGCCCGAGGTCTCGAGTTCGCCCAGCCCGAGTTCGCGCATGGTCGGCGTTTGCGGCAGCGCCGGTTCGCGTTGCGCGCTGAAGGTCGCCAGAACGCGCAGCTTGCCAGCCTGCGCCAGGGGGACGACTTCGCCGGCGTCCATCACGATGGCATTGATGTGTCCGCCCAGCAGCGCGGTGACGGCATCCTTGCCGCCCTTGAACGCGATGTGCTCCAGCGGCGTATCCAGGCGCCTGGCCAGCGAAACGCCCAGGAAATGCTGCAGGCTGCCGGTGCCGGATGTACCGTAGAACGTCTGGTCCGGATTCTGTTTGGCCCAGGTCCGGAATCCCTCGAACGAGGTGATGGGGCTGTCGGCCGCCACGGCAAGCACGATGTCCCAGCTCACCAGCTGCGTCACCGGCTTGAGGTCGGTGAAAGGGTCGTAGCCGAGCTGACGGAACAGGTGCGGGTAGAGGAAGATGGCCACGCCTGGCGCCACCAGCAGGCTGTTGCCATCCGGCGCCGCGCCCTTGACCGCCTGAATGGCGATGCGCGTCTGCGCGCCGGGGCGGTTCTCCACCACCACCGGCCGCTCCAGATGGCTGGGAAGCTTCTCGGCCACGATCCTGGCTATGGTGTCGAACGAGCCGCCGGCCGGCAGGCCGACGACCAGCTTTGCAGGCTGCTGCGCGTGGCCGCTGGCGGCCATGAACAGGCTGGCCAACGCCAGGTACTTGAGTCGGGTTATCAGGGCGGCCCCGCCGGGAACGGCTGTCTTCATCTTGTCTCCACGGTCTTTTTATTTGAGTTGACCCTGGCGAGGATTGTAGGCGCGTGGTGAAAACCGTCTAATGAAGATTAGTCATCGGGTGAAAGCCAATAGGAATTATAAAAATAGGAATGGCGCCGCGGAGCGAAGTCCGCGGGCGCCACGGCCTTCCCGCGCGGGATGGCGCTTTAGCCGGGATAGTAGCCCTGCCGGATATCGTTCTCGCGGGCGCGCTCCGAGCGCCGCGCGGGATCACCATAGCCACCGCCGCCGGGCGTGTAGACCTCGATGACGTCGCCGGCCTGCATGACGATCCCCTGATCCTTCGATACATGGGCAGGCACATAAGCTGCGCCGTCGCGATAGACCGTTACGCGGGTGCGGCCGCCTTCCTGGCCGCCAGCCGCGCCGGGTGGGCCGAACTTTCCATGGTCCATGACCATGGAAGCGCGCGCCGAGCCTGCCCTGAGACGGATGCGGTAATGGATGCCCATGCCACCGCGAAACTCGCCCAGTCCGCCGGATCCTTCGTGGATGGCGTAGCGCTCGAAGAGCACCGGATACAACTGCTCCTGGACCTCCACCGGCGCGGCCTTGGAGATGCCGATGGTGGAGCAGCCGTTGGTCAGTCCATCGCCTGCGGGATGACCGCCGTAGCCGCCGCCCGAGATAACGTACATGACGTAGGAGCGTCCGTGCATGGGGTCATCGCCGCCGATGGCAAGATTGGCGGTGGTGCCGGCGGGCGCTGCGAACAGACGCTCGGGGATCGCCTTCTGCAGGGCGTCGAACACGGCTTCGGCAATGCGCTGGCTGACTTCCGCGGCGCAACCCGACACCGGCCGGGGGTACTTAGCATAGAGGAAGGTGCCGTCGGGATCCTCGATGCGTAGCGGTTCGAACAGGCCCGCATTGATGGGCAGTTCGGGGAAAACGTGCTTGATCGCCAAGTAGATGGAGGAGCGCGTCGTGGCGATGACGCTGTTCATCGGTCCAGCGCAGGGCGGGCTGGATTCGCTGAGGTCGAAGTGCATGAGCTCGCCCTCCTTGCGGATGCGCACCGCCACCTTCAGAGGCTGGTCCTGCACGCCGTCGGAATCCAGGAACGCCTGTCCGAGATACTCGCCGTCGGGAATGGCGGCGATCACGGCGCGCGTCTGGACGGAGGCCTGGCGTTTGAGTTCTTCGACGGCGGCGTCGACGGTATCCTGGCCATATCGGTCCAGCAGCTGGGTCAGCCGCCGCTCGCCGATGGCCAGCGCGGCGGCCTGGGCCTTGATGTCGCCGATGCGCTGCTCGGATATGCGGATGTTCGACATCAGGATGGACAGGATTTCCGGATCCAGTTCCCCCTTCTTGTAGAGCTTGACCGGCGGCAGACGCAGCCCTTCCTGTTCGATTTCGGTGGCATGGGCGGAGAATCCGCCGGGAACCATGCCGCCCATGTCGGGCCAGTGTCCGGTATTGGCGAGCCAGGCGTAGAGCTTGTCGCGATAGAAGTAGGGTTTGACGAAGCGCACGTCCATCAGGTGGGTCCCGCCCAGATAGGGATCGTTGACCATGAAGATATCGCCGGGGGCAATATCCTTGGCCCGTGCGATCACGGCCTGGGTGGAAAACTGCATGGTGCCCACGAAGATGGGCAGGCCCAGTTCTCCCTGGGCGATCAGTTCGCCGCTGTCGCGGTGGTAGATGCCATTGGAGCGGTCCTGCGATTCCGAAATGATGGGCGAGAAGGCGGCGCGGCAATGCGCCAGGTCCATTTCATTGCATACCTGGTGCAGCCCGCTTTGGATGACGGTCAGCGTGACGGGGTCGATGTGGGTCATGGGAGTGCATCTGCCCTAGAGAGTGATGATGAGGTTGCCGTAGCCATCCCCGCGCGCATGCGCGCCGGGGTCGATGACAGTGGTGGCGTCCAGTTGTTCGATGATTGCGGGTCCGCTCAGGCCTTCGGCGGGGATGTGCTCCCGCGCATAGATGGGCGTGTCGGTCCAGCCAGTTTCCGCGAACCACACCGGACGACGCCGTGGCGGCGCAGCGGCCGTTCCCGTGCTGCGCAGCGAGTCCAGCGATATGGCGTGGCGCTTGCCGACCAGGCTGGTGTCCAGCGTCACCAGAACCGGCCGCAACTCGGAGAGTTCGACCTGGAACCGTTGCCAATAGGCGCGGGCGAAAGCCTCCTGCAACTGCGCGACGGTGGCGGAGCTGGTTTCGACGGCGACCGTCAATAGATGGCTTTGGCCCTGGAACTGCATCTGCGCGTGATGGAAGATCTCGATGTCGGAGACGGCAATGCCATCGCGCTCGATGGCGGCGTGTCCCAGGGCGATCTGATCGCGCAGGCAAGCTTGCAGATCGGCGTCCGTCAGATCCTTGAGCGGCCGGTTGAATGACTTGACGAAGTCATGCCGCACGTCGGCCACCAGGCAGCCCAGGGCGTTGGTCAGCCCCGGACGCACGGGAATGAGCACGGTCGGTATGGCGAGCTCGCGCGCCAGTGCGACGGCGTGCAGCGGTCCGGCGCCGCCGAAGGCGAAGAGCGCGAAATCGCGGGGATCGTAGCCGCGCGCCAGACTGACCAGGCGCACTGCGCCGGCCATGTTGTTGTTGCCGATCTGCAGAATGGCTGCCGCGGCCTGCACCGCGTCCAGGCCCAGCGGGCGGCCGATGTGTTCCTCGATGCGCGCGGCCACTTCGTCCACGGTGACCGCACGGTCCACGGCGAGCAGACGGTCGGGGTCGAGGCGGCCGAGCACCAGATTGGCGTCGGTCAATGTCGGCAGTTCGCCGCCGCGTCCATAGCAGATGGGGCCGGGGCGGGCGCCTGCGCTGTCGGGGCCGACGCGCAGCATGCCGCCGGCCTGCACCCGGGCGATGGAGCCGCCGCCCGCGCCGACGGTATGAACATCGACCATCGGCACGTGCAGGGGCATGCCGTACTCCAGCTCCAGCTCGCTGGATACCTTGGGCACGCTGTTCTCAATGAGTGCGACGTCGGAAGACGTGCCGCCCATGTCGTAGGTAATCAGGTTCGGATAGCCGGACATCCGGCCGGAATAGGCCGCGGCCATGACGCCCGACGCCGGTCCGGACATGACGGTGTTGATGGCCGCACGCGCGATGGTGCGCGCCGATACGGTGCCGCCGTTGCCTTGCATTACCAGCAGGTCGTTGCGAAAGCCTGCCGCGGTGAGGCTGCTCTGCAAGCGGTCGATGTAGCGATCCAGGATAGGCTGGACCGAGGCGTTGACCGCGGCGGCGGTGCCGCGCTCGAACTCGCGGAACTCGGAAATGATGGTGTGGCCGGCGGTGATGTAGTCGTTTGGCCAGTGCTGGCGCGCCAGTTCCAGGGCGCGCAGCTCATGGGCGGGATTGGCGTAGCTGTGCAGGAAATGTATGACCAGGGCTTCCGCGCCGGTCTGCGCCAGTTCCCGCACCCGGGCTACGAATGCCTCTTCGTCCAGCGCCGTCAGCACCTTGCCTTGGGCGTCCATGCGCTCGGGAACTTCACGCCGCAGTTCGCGCGGAATGAGCGGCACGAAGCTGCCCGTCAGCCCGTAAGCATGCGGCCGGGTGCGTCGGCCGAGTTCGAGCACGTCGCGGAAGCCGTCGGTGGTGATCAGGCCGACCTTGGCGAGCTTGCGCTCCAGTACGGCGTTGGTGGTGGTGGTGGTGCCATGGACGATGCTGTCCACCCGTTCCAGGGGGACTTCGGTGCGGCGCAGCGCCTCGAGCACGCCGAAGGCCTGGTTCTCCAGCGTGCTGGGAACCTTGGAGATGCGCACCGCGCCGGATTCGTCGTCCACCAGGATGAGGTCGGTGAAGGTGCCGCCTACGTCTATGCCTACGGTGACGGTCATGCCAACACCTCTTCGCGGCGCAAGACATTGAGCGCATCGTGCGCGGTTTCGATGATCTGGGCGATGTCCTGGTCCCGCATGGGCGTGGACAGGGCAATGAGGCCATAGCTGGCCATCAGGACGCCGCGGTTCAGCATTTCGCGGTTGAAGCGAGCCATGGCCTGGGCTTGTTGCGGACTGGGGTAGGCATCCCGGTAGCTGGTCAACGTCTCCGCCTTCAGATGCAGCTTGACGAGCGATCCCAGTCCGGTGGCCTGGCCGGCGATGCCGGTGTCGGCAAAGGCCTGGTTCAGCCCCTGCCGCAGCATGTCGCCGTGGCGGTCGAGCTGGGCATAGGCCGCCTCGTCCAGCAATTGCATGGCGGCCAGTCCGCTCACCATGCTGACGGGGTTGGCCGAGAAGGTGCCGCCGTGGGGCACTGCCGGACGGCCGGCGCTGGGATCGAAGACAGCCATCACATCCGCGCGTCCGGCCACGCCGCCGACGGGAAAGCCGCCGCCCATGATCTTGCCGACGGTGGTCAGGTCTGGCGTGACGCCCAGCCGCGCTTGCGCGCCGCCTGGCGCCAGGCGCAGCGTGATGACCTCGTCGACGATCAGCAGCATGCCCAGTTCCGTCGTGACCCGGCGCAGCATGCGCAGATACTCGGCGCTGGCGGGAATCAAGCCGACCCGGTTGGGCAGCAGGTCGATCAGCACGCCGGCCAAGGTGTTGGCGTGCGTGCGCAGCAGGGCTTCGGTGGCCTGGCAGTCGTTGAAGGGCAGGATCACGACGTCCGCCGTCACCCCCGCCGGCGTTCCTTGCGAGTGCGCGACCGAGGCGGGCGCCGCGGCCTCGCCCCAGTTCGCGGGGCTTGCGTCAAGGCTGGTTTCGGCGTGGTCATAGGAGCCGTGGTAGGCGCCCTCGACCTTGGCGATCTTGGGCCGGCCGGTGTAGGCGCGGGCGGCCTTCAGCGCCATCATTACGGCCTCGGTGCCCGAGTTGGTGAAGCGGATGTGTTCGATGCCTGGCACGCGTTCGGCCAGCAGTTCGGCCAGCGCGATTTCGCTTTCCGTCGGCATGCCGAAGGCGGTGCCCAGGTCGATCTGGCGGTGCGCCGCCGCGGCCAGCACCGGGTGCGCATGGCCGTGGATGAGCGCCGTGAAGTTGTTGATGCAGTCGATCAGCTCGTTGCCGTCGACGTCATGGACGCGGCAGCCGGCGCCTTGCGCCGCGTAGACGGGGTAGGGCGACAGGTAAACGGTCGTGCGCGTGTTGCCGCCGGGCAGGGTGCGCTTGGCGCGCGTGTGCAACGCCTGTGAACGGGAAGAAGGATCGGGATACATGGTTTCTCTCAAGCAGGAATTAGCGGCCCAGGTAGGCGTCCCGGACCCGCGGGTGTAGACGTAAGGTCGCGGCCGTGTCGGTCAATACGATGCTGCCGTTTTCGATGACATAGCCTCGGTCGGCCACGCCGAGCGCGAGCACGGTGTTCTGCTCGACCAGCAAGACGGTCATGCCGCCCTCATTGATGCGTGCGATGCGGGCATAGACTTCTTCGGCCAGGCGGGGCGCCAGGCCAAGCGACGGCTCATCCAGCAGGAGCAGGCGGGGGCGTGCCATCAAGGCGCGGCCGATCGCCAGCATTTGCTGTTCGCCGCCGGACAGGGACCAGCCCAGCTGGCTGGCCCGCTCCTTCAGCCGGGGGAAGAGGTCGTAGACGCGGTCGAAGTCATCGCTGCTTCCGCCGCCGCGCACCGAGCCCCCGACTTCCAGGTTCTCCTTCACGGTGAGGCCCGGAAATATCCGGCGGCCTTCCGGGACATGGGCGATGCCCGCTTTTACGCGGCGCTGGATGGGCAGCGCGTCCAGGGAACTGCCGTCGAAGTTCAGTTCTCCCGTGGTGGGAAGCAATCCGGAGATCGCGCGCAGCAGCGTGGTTTTTCCGGCGCCGTTGACGCCGATCAGCGCTACGGCCTCGCCTGCGCGCACATCCAGATCGATGCCGCGCAATGCGACGATGTCGCCGTAGGCCGCGCCCAGGTTTCTACACTGCAACATGCTGGTAGCCTCCTCCAAGATAGGCTTCGAGCACCGCGGGATCGGACTGCACCTCGGCGGGGGTGCCTTCGGCCAGCTTGGCGCCGAAGTTGAGCACCGCCACGTTCTCGGCCAGCCGCATCACCATGCCCATGTTGTGCTCGATCAGCACGACCGACAGCCGGTGCTGTTCGCGCAGGCGCCGCAACAGGTCCATCAACTGCTCGACCTCGCCGGAATTCAGTCCGGCCGCGGGTTCATCCAGCAGCAACAGCCGTGGCCGGGCGACCATGACCCTGGCCATTTCGACCAGGCGGCGGTTGCCATAGGAAAGCGAACCTATGCTGCGGTCGGCCAGCGTGTGCAAGTCGAACTGGCGCAGGGTTTCGTAGGCGGCTTCCCGGGCGGCGCGTTCGCGCTCCCGCGTGGATCGGGGGCGCAGCAGCAGCGCGCTCAGCGAGCGCGGGTCGCGCATGGCGGCGCCCAGCATGACGTTTTCCAGGACGCTGAGGCGCGTGAACAGGCGGCCGCTTTGGAAAATCCGGCCTATGCCCGCGTGGATGATCGCGTGCGTGGGCAGTCCGGTCAGCACTTTGCCGTCGAAGCTGACCTGTCCGGATGTGGGTGGAACCAGGCCGGTCATCACATTGAGCAGGGTGCTTTTGCCGGCGCCGTTCGGGCCGATGATGGCGTAGAACTGGTTGGCGCCGATCTCCAGGCTGACATTCGAGAGCGCCTGCACGCCGCCGTAGTGCTTGCTGATGTTCCGTACTTGCATGAGGCTCATGACAGGCTGCCTCCATGGACCACGCCGCGGCGGCTGGCGCGTTTGGCGCGCCGGCGGTAGGTGGCCGGGTCGATCAGACTGATCAGGCCGCGGGGCAGCACGATCAGGATGACCAGCACCAGAACGCCGAACACCAGCAGATAGGCGTTGCCGACGCCCCGCAGCAGTTCCGGCAGCAGAGTCACGCTTACGGCGCCCAGGATCGCGCCGACGATGCTGCCTTCGCCGCCCACGACCAGCATGGCCAGGTAGATGATGGAGTGGGAAAAGTTGAAGTCCTCGGGAGAAACAAAGCGGATGTGGAAGGCGAACAGGCAGCCGGCCACGGCCGCGTAGGCGGCGCCCAGCGTGAAGGCCGCTACCTTGACATCGGTGACCGGCAGCCCGGTCATGGCCGAGGCAAGCTCATCGTCGCGCACCGCCATCAGCGTGCGGCCCGCGTGGGAATGGCGGATGCGGACGGCCAACAGTGCGAGCAAGGTCAGGACCGCCAGCGAGAACAGGTAGAAGCTGGCTTCGCTGTCGAGCGAGAACGTTCCGAGCGCAAGCGGCGGAATGCCGGATATGCCATTGGTCCCTCCCGTGATGTCGATCCAGTTCGATACGACGATGGTGAAGCTCACGTTCAGTCCCAGGGTCGCCAGCGCCAGATAATGCCCCTTCAGGCGCAGCAGGATACGGCCGGTGACATAGGCGGTCAGGCAGGTGGCGGCAATGGCAAGCAGCGCCGCCAGCCAGGGATTCCAGCCGTGGGACGTGGTCAGGACGGCCACCAGATACGCGGCCACGCCCATGAAGGCGGCGTGCGCGAGCGAGATGAGGCCGGCATAACCGAACACGAAGTTCAGGCCGATGACGGCAATGGCCGAGATGACCGCGGTATTGGCAAGACGGTTGCCGTAGCCCTGGGTATAGAGGGGCAGGGTGGCGGCCAACGCCAGGACGGCCAGACCGCAGAGCAGATGGGATCGTTTCATGGTCAGCCCCGATCGGCGATGCGTTCGCCGAAGATGCCCTGCGGCCGCAGCAGCAGGAAGAGAATCATGATTCCGAAGGCCAGCAGGTCCTTGTAGGTGGAGGACAGGTATGCCGCGCCGAGAATTTCTATCAAGCCCACCACCAGCCCGCCCGCGATCGCGCCGGGTACGCTGCCGAATCCGCCGATGATGGTGGCGGCGAAGGCCTTGAGCGCGACGGCATCGCCCATGTTGACGTCGGCGAACCACATGGGCCCCACCAGCAGGCCGGCAAAGCCCGCGAAGACCGCCGCCAGCAGCCAGGCGAAGCCCAGCAGCAGGCGCACCGGCAAGCCCATCAGCCTTGCGGTCTCGACGTCCTGCGCCACCGCTCGCATCGAACGTCCGATGGAAGTACGGTGCAGCAGCGCGTAGAGACCGGCAATCAACAGCAGCGTGATGATGATCGTGGCCAGGGCGTGTACCGTGATGACGCCGCCGGCCAGGCTGATGGTGCCATCGCCGAAAGGCGACGGCATGCGGAAGGGCCAGGCGTCCCAGACCAGCAACGCGCCGTTCTGCATGGCGATTCCGGCGGCCACCGTGCCGATGATGACCGTCACGACAGGACGGTTCTGCAGCGGCAAGTGGACCAGGGCATAGAACAACAGGCCGAAGGCCGCCATCATCGCGATGGCTACCGGATAGGCCAGGGCTGCGGGCCACTGCGCCTGGATGATGGTGCTGACCCCGAAGAAAGTGCCCAGCATGACGAACTGGCCGGCGGCGAAGTTCACCACGCTGGTGGCTGAATACACGATGACGAAGCCCAGCGCGGCCAGGGCGTAGACGCTGCCGAGCGCCACGCCGTTGACCAGCAGTTGGATCATTTCCTGCATGGAGTTCCCCTTGTGGCGCCGGCCATGCTCAGTCGACCTTGATGGTGCTGATGAACTGCATGTCCTTGCTTCCCTTGGCGAACTTCACGATGGCGACATCGTGCACGCCGTTGCCTTTGGCATCGAAGCTGTAGACGTGCGAAACGCCTTGGTAGCCCTTCAGGTCCTTGAGATAGGCCTGGAGCTTTTGGGGGTCGGCGCCAACCGCGTTGATGGCCTGGGCCATCAACATCGCGCCGTCGTAGTACGCGGCGCCGTAGGGATCGGCGTCCATGGAGAAGCGTTGCTTGAAGCGTTCCGCGTAGTTCTTGCCCTTGTCGGTCGCGGGCAGGTAGGTGTCGATCACGCCCCAGACGTTTTCCAGGTCGGCTGGCGACAACAGTTGCATGGCGGCCGGGACAAAGGCGGCCGAGGATGCCACCACCGGCTGCTTCAGACCCAGCATCTTGATCTGTCGCAGCACCATCGCGCCGTCCTGCGGGTAGACGAAGGCCAGGATGACGTCGGCGCCCTTGTTCTTCAGGCTGAGAATCTGCGCCGACATGTCCTTGTCGTTCTGGCCATACGCTTCCGTGCCGACGGGGGTGATGCCCTGGTCCTTCAGGAAGGCCGCCGCGGCATTGGCCCCGCCCTGGCCGAAATCGTTCTGGATGTAGAGGATGCCGGGCTTGGACAGCTTGAGCTCGTCCTTGACGAAGCGCGCCATGGCGATGGCCGCCGTGCTGTCCTGCGGGCGAATGCGGAACAGCCAGGGATTGCGCAGATCCGCGACGGCATCGGCGCCGCCGGCGTACATCGCAGGAATGCCGGTTTTCGCCACTTCCGGCGCGACCGCCATGTTCTGGGTGCTGTAGCTGGTGAGAAAGGTGAAGGCGGGCTTGTTCTCCTGCGCCAGCTTCACGTAGGCATTGACGGCCGTGCCGTTGGACGCTTGGGCGTCCTCGAACACGAACTTGACCGGCTTCCCTTGCAGGCCACCCGCCTTGTTGATGTCGTCCTCGGCCAGCTTGAGGGAATTGAAGTACTGCTTTCCGGTCAGCGACAAGGGGCCGGTGAGGGGCACCGTGGCGCCCACCACCACGTTCTGGGCGCAGGCCGCGCTGGCAAAGCCTGCCAGGGCGACGGCCGGTAAAACGCGGCGGGCAAGGGTGAGGATGTTCTTGAAAGACATGATGCTGCGCTCCTGTAACGATCAACGTTGAAGGCGGGGCGGCTTTCCCCAGGGTTTTTGATGGCTTTTCGTCGTTCCGAAAATCGGTACAACGTTCCTTTTTTCGGTATAATAGAAAACAGCCGGCATGGACAGCAAGACCGGGTTTTCCCGGCATGGGCGTTCTGCCGCCCTACAATGCGCGACCAAGGAACGCCTATGAGCCAAGATTCCAAACTCCCCCCGCTAGAGCGCTATACGCGCATCCTCGAACTGCTCGCCTCCTTTCCCGACGGCCTGGCCCTCACGGAAATCGCGCGCATGCTGGCTTTGCCCAAGACCAGCGCGCATCGCCTGCTGGGCACCATGCAGGACTCCCAATTGGTGGACCTGGCCGCAAGCACCTATGTGTTGGGCGCGCGGGTGAAGCGGCTGGCATACGCCAGCGCGGATACGGAGTGGATTGGGGCGGTGGTGCGCCCGCACTTGGCGGACCTGGCGGCCGAGACCGATGAAACCTGCTACCTGGCGAAGCTGCACAGCGGTCACCAGGTGTCATCCGTGTTGATGGAAGCGCCCGATACGCCCTGGCGCGGATTCGTATTGCCGGGCAAGGGCATGGCGCCGCATGCGGCCGCATCGGCCAAAGCCATTCTTGCGTTTCAAGCGCCCAAGCTCATCGATGCCGCGTTGGCGGAACCGCTACCGCGCCTGACCGCGCATACCTGCGTGGATAGCCGCCGCATCAGGGACGAGTACGCCCAGGTCCGTCAACAGGGCTACGCGACCTGCATCGGCGAAATCGATGAAGGCCTGGCGGCGTTGGGCGTGCCGGTGCATCTGCCGCATCTGGGAGTGATTTACAGCCTCGGCGTAACCGGGCCGCTGCAGCGCTTGAAGTCCAAGAATCTCGAGGCACTGGCTGCCATCATGCAGCGATACGCCGAAAGGGTCGCGCATGCCTTGGCTGCGGGGTATGCGCGGCGTCCTGCGGACGAAGGCTAGGCCTGCGTACTCGCCGCCGACCAGACCTCCACCCGATCGCGCCCCGCATGCTTTGCCCGGTACAAGGCCTCATCGGCCTTTGCCATGACCTTGTCGATGTCGGCATCATCCGATGGCCACAGCGCGATGCCGATGGACACCGTGACATGTCCCACCGCCTGCGGCGTGGCGTGGCTCGCCGTCGCCGCCCGGATGCGTCCGGCCACCCTTTCCGCCGTGTCGCGCGAGGCGTTGGGCATCAGGATCAGGAACTCTTCGCCGCCGACGCGACACGGCGCGTCTTCTGCCCGCACACAGGTCTTGAGGATGGCGGCCAGCGCGATCAGCACCTGATCGCCGGCCGCGTGCCCGTAGGTGTCGTTCACGCGCTTGAAGTGGTCCAGGTCTAGCGCGAGCGCCGCGAAAGGCTGCCGGGTCTGGCGCAGCGTGGCGATCTGCAGCGCCAGGCCCCTGCGGTTGAAGAGGCCCGTCATCGGATCGGTGATGGTGTCCGTGTTCAGCTTATCGAGGCGCCGGGTCTGGGAGCTTTGGCTCATTGTCACGGCGTTCCGGAGGCGGGCCGCCTCGTAGTACCAGCCCTTGATCCGGTGCAGGTCGCCAGCCGACGCGCCGGGCTGATCCCGTTCGATGACCTGGGCCAGCTCCTCCAGCGGCCGCGAGATCCAGCGGCCGAGCAGGTAGATGGCCAGGAACATGATCAGCCCCACCGGCAAGGCGTAGAGCACGATCCTGCTGGTCAGGCTTTGCAGCGGGCGCAGCGTTTCGTCCAGCGGGCGTTGCGCCACGACACCCCAGCCGGCGTTCTTGAGCGCGGCGTAGCCGGCCAACAGGTGCGCGCCGCGGGTGTTGACCACGGGCATCGCACCGGTCTCGCCCCGCAGCACGGCTTCGACCACGGCATTGCTTCTTTCGCTGGTGCCGATGCGATCCTTGTCCTTGTGGTAGATGATGGTGCCGTCGCCATCGACGACATACAGGTAGGAGCCGTCGCGGTAGAAGTGCTCGCCCACGAGTTTGTCGAACTCGTTGCCCTGCCGAAGGTAGATGGCCGCGAGGATGGTGCCGGCATGGTTGCCCTTGGCATCACGGAAAGGTTCGGAGAACGCCAGTATCAGCCGGCCCTCCATGCCCACGTAGGGCGTCGATATGTGGCCCTTCAGATGTTGGGCGCCTGTGGTCAGTTGCTGGCGTACCAGCGTCCTGCCTTCGAAGCCCGCGTCGGCGGGAGCGGTGGCGAGGATGGTGCCGCTACTGTCTGCGATGGCGGCCGTCATGACGCCGTCCGTCTGCTGCACCAGGCGCGCGAGCTCGTCTTCCATGGCGGGTTTCGAACCCAGCAGGCCAGGGGCTCGCTCGGCGGACAGGAGCAATTGCCGCTGTATGGATTCGATGTAGATGTCGGTGACTTCCGCCAGCTTGATCGCGTAGGCCCGGTTGGCCTCGAGGGTGTTGGCGATCAGCTGCTCGCGCTGCACCAGGTAGGCCGCGTACAGCGTGTTGACGAAGGCGATGAGTCCGCTCGCGAGCGCCAGCACGGTGACAAGGCGGCGCAGCTTCAGTCTGGGCATCGCGGCAGTGGTCAATGCGGAGCTCCTTCAATCATTCACTCTGACCATTGAATCGGGGCCTTCCGCGCTTGGCCAAGCCTGGGCGCGTGTAGAACTTCAGTTTTGCGGCAAGCCTGCGGCAAGTCAAGAATCGCGTGAACGGGCGCCCGCGGATAGCGCTTCGATCAGGTGCTCGATGAAGGCGGCCGTCGCCTCGGGCAAGCGGGCGTGGCTGGCGGTCTGCACCTGCAGCGTGCGTTCGGCGAAGACGGCTTGCTGCAAGGACACGGCCACCAGCGCGCCGCTGCGCAGCGGCTCGGCGAGTGTGATCTCGCCGGCCAGCGTGACAGCATGGCCGGCCTCGACGATGGCGCGGATGACCGATGACGAGTTGCTCGAATAGGCGATGTCGAAAGGCGGCCCGTCGTTGCCTGCCGCCGAGCTGTCGAACAACAGGCGCACGGTGGTGCCGGAGTCGGTCAGCGCGATCGGGTAGCGGCGCAGGTCGTCCAGGGACACGCTGGCGCGATTGGCCAGCGGATGGCCCGGGACCATGATGGCGCGAACGGGTGAGACGATTTCGTAGCGCACGGCGATGCCGTTGCCCGCGTTCAGGCTGAAGGCCAGGCCCACGTCGATGCTGTTGTCGCGCAGGCGTTGCGTCACGACGCCGGGCGACGCGATGTGTACCTGGAACGCCACATCGGGATGCAGGGCGCGGTACGCGCCCAGGATGGGCGGCAGCACGTTGCGCGCCACGGCTTCGTTGGAGCCTATGCGGATGGTGGTCAGCTCCGCGTGACGCAGGCTGCGGATATCGCGCAGCACGTGCTCGGCATCCATGGCGACGCGGCGCGCATAGTCGGCCAGCATTTCGCCGGCGCGGGTCAGCTCCATGCCGTGAGGCCGGCGTTCGAACAGCGCCGCGCCGCAGTCATCCTCCAGTTTGGCGACTTGCCGGCTGATTGCCGAAGGCGCCACGTGGAGGGTGGCCGCGGCGTCCTTGATGCTGCCTGCGCGTACGACTTCCAGGAAATAGCGGTGCGCGGTGCTGAGCATATTGATTCTCAAAATGGCAATTGGCGTGCTAATTATTGATATTGATTGCCGCAAAGGCAATTCCTAGAATGGGCCGGTCAGGGCCGCCAGGACACATGGGCAACAGACCCGGCCGACGGCTCTTCAACCAAGGGGAATCGCATGGCTAGTGTTGTATGCAAATCGGGCCGCGCCGCCGCGCGCCCGCAGGGACTCGGCATCCTGAAGCGCGCCTTTGCCGCGCTGGCGTTATCGGCGGCTACCGGGGCGGGGGCGGCCGATTTTCCGCAGCGCTCGCTCCAGCTGATCCTGTCGTTTCCACCGGGCGGCGCGACCGACGTGCTCGCTCGCGAACTCAGCCAGAAGCTGGGCGACTCGCTGGGCCAATCGGTGGTGGTGTTGAACCGCCCCGGCGCGGGCGGCTTGATCGGCATGCAGGCCGCTGCGCGTTCCGAAGCCGACGGCTACACGCTGTACATCTCGTCGGTGATGTCCAACTCCATTTACGAAGCGCTCAACGGCAAGCAGCAGGTGTCGCTGGACGGCGACTTCGATGCGGTGGGCGCGATAGCCAGCGCCCCGCACATCCTGGTCACGCCGGCGACGCTGGGCATCAAGGACTATGCCAGCCTGGTGGCCTATCTGAAGGCGGCGCCGGGCAAGTACAACTACGCGTCGATGGGCGCGGGCACCCTGTCCAACCTGGAGGGCGAGATCTTCAAGGAGCAGGCGGGCGTGGACGCGTTGCAGATCCCGTACAAGGGCAGCAGCCAGGCCTTGCCCGAAGTGATCTCGGGCGCGTCGGTCTTCATGTTCGATAGCGTGACCAGCTCGCTGCCGCATAAGCAGGGCGGCCGCATCGACGTGCTGGGCGTGGCCTCCGCCAAACGTCTGCCGGTCATGCCGGACGTGCCCACGCTCAAGGAACTGGGCGTACAGGGCCTGGAGGCAGAGAACCTGTTCGCGTTGATGGCGCCCAAGGGAACGCCCAAGGACCGCCTGGACATTGTGGCCCGCGCGCTGTCCAAGGCGCAGGGCGACGCAGGATTCCGCAAGGCCATCGAGGCGCAGGGCTTCCAGATCAGCGAGATTCCGGCCCAGACTCTGCCCAAGTTCATCCTGGACCAGCAGGCGTTCTGGCGCGACAAGGTCAAGGCCTTGAACATTACCGCAGGCAAGTAGCGGCCGCCCCGGCTTTCTTCCTGGCCGCCCGCGGGCGGCCGGTCCCAAACTTCCGACCCGACTCTCATGCCCATTCCGAACGATCCCTTCTGGCAGCTGCCCTACGCATCGCAACGCATGCCCTTGCTCGCGGACAACGTGGTCAGCACGTCCCAGCCGCTGGCCAGCGCTGCCGGCCTGCAGATGTACGCAAGGGGCGGCAACGCGATCGACGCGGCGCTGGCCACGGCCATCGCGCTGACCGTCGTGGAGCCGTGCATGAACGGGATCGGCGGCGACATGTTCGCCATCGTCTGGCATGGCGGGCGCCTGCATGGGCTGAATGCGTCGGGGCGCGCGCCGGCCGCCTGGGAGACGGCCAGGTTCGCGCATCTGGATGGTATGGACCCGATAGGCTGGGGCAGCGTGACGGTACCCGGTGTCGTGTCGGGTTGGCGCGCGATCTGGGAGAAATTCGGTTCGCTGCCGTTCGAGGATTTGTTCGAGCCCGCCATACGCTACGCGCGGGACGGCTACCTGGTTTCGCCCACGGTGCATCGCCAGTGGCAGAAGCAGGTGCCGCGCCTGAGCGGGCAGCCGGGCTTTGCCGAGTCCTTTGCGCCCGGGGGCCGCGCGCCCTTGCCCGGAGAGCGCTTCCGCAGCCCCGGCCAGGCCGCCACGCTGGAGAGCATCGCCCGCAGCAAGGGCGAGAGCTTCTACCGCGGCGAGCTGGCCGCGGCGATTGCCGCCCACGCGCGCAACACGGGCGGCTATATCACCGAGGCCGACATGGCCGGCCATACGGCCGACTGGGTGGAGCCGATAGGCATGCGCTACCGCGACCTGGAACTCTACGAGATCGGTCCCAACGGCCAGGGCATCGGCGCATTGATGGCCTTGGGCATGCTGGAACGTTTCGACCTGGCGGGCTGCGGGCGCGACAGCGGCCGTGCGTTGCACCTGCAGATCGAAGCCATGCGCCTGGCGTTCGCGGACCTGTACGAACACGTGGGCGATCCGGCCCATATGCAGGTGTCGAGTGCGCAGCTGCTGGATCCCGCCTATCTGGCGGAACGGGCGAAACTCATCGATCCGGACCGGGCGGGCGAACCCCGGGCCGGCAATCCGCATAGCGGTGGAACGGTGTATCTGACGGCGGCAGACCGGTACGGCACCATGGTGTCGTTCATTCAATCCAACTTCAAGGGATTCGGTTCCGGCGTGGTGGTGCCGGGAACGGGTATTGCCATGCAGAACCGGGGCTGGGGTTTTTCGACGAAGGCGGGGCATCCCAATGTGGTGGCGCCAGGCAAGCGGCCGTTCCACACCATTATTCCCGGCTTCCTGATGAAAGGCGGACAGCCTTTGATGAGCTTTGGCGTCATGGGCGGCTCCATGCAGGCGCAGGGCCATCTTCAAGTGACCAGCCGGCTGGCCGACTTCGGCCTGAATCCGCAGGCAGCCAGCGATGCGCCGCGTTGGCGCATCAAGGATGACAACGTGGGCGTGGCGGTGGAATGGAACTGCTCGCCTGAAGCTATCGAGCATCTGCGCGCATGCGGCCACAGGGTCGACGTGGCGCCGCGCTTCGATCTGGAGTTCGGCAGCGCGCAGATGGCCTACCGGCTGGAGCAGGGAGGCTATCTGGCCGCGTCGGATCATCGCAAGGACGGCTACCCCATGGGCTATTGACGCCATCTTCCTGGACGATGTTTGGTCGAGGAAAATCCCCGTTTCGTCGAAAACTGCGTGATGTCTCGGGGCCGGTTGATGACAATCGGCACATTTCCGGCCCGAACCGATGCTACAGCGGTCTTATCCCGGGGCTGGCCCGTCGCGTCAGCGCTGCGCCACCGCGCGCCGCAGGCGCTGCGACGCGACCCGTCCCAGCACGACGGGGGCAACGCCGTTGTTGAACGCGACCTCGGTCTGCGCGCCGGGCAGTTGCGACAGATGGGAGACATGTTCCAGATTCATGATCACCGAGCGGGACAAGGCGCAGAAGGGCGGACTGGGCAGTTGGGCCGCCAGGCGCTTGAAGGTGATGTGCATCAGCTCGTTGGCGTGCGCGGCGCTGCAAAGCATCACGTAGTCGCCTTGCGCCTGCGCCATGGTCAGTTCATGGATCTTGATGAGCTTGGTGCCGTTGCGCGTCCGCAGCGTCAGGTGGCCGCCAGCGCGCGGGCGCAGCCGCGCCAACGCCTGTTCGAGCCGGCCCGGCCGCACGGGCTTGAGCAGGTAGTCGACGGCCTGGACGTCGAAGGCGCGGGCGGCGTAGTCGCTGTGCGCGGTGACGAAGACGACGGCGGGCGGAGCGTCCAGCTGGTCCAGCAGATCGAAGCCGGTGGCGGCAGTCAGCTCGATGTCCAGGAACAGGGCATCAGGACGATGCTCGCGGATCAGCGCTCGCGCCTGTTCCAGGCTTTCGGCTTCGCCCGCGACATGGACGTCGGCCGAGGCTTCCAGCAGCCGGCGCAGGTAGCGCCGCGCCGGGGCTTCATCGTCGATGACAAGCACACGCAGCATTTTCCTCCCTGGCGCCATGGTGTGGCGGGTATAGTCGTCCGGTCTGGCACGCGGGTAAATATAAGGCCTATGCAGTTTCCAGAGAACCCTTTGCCCGTCCGGGGAGCGCATCCATGAAGTTCGCATCGATCGGCCAGGGCTTGAGCCCAGGGGAGTCCTCGCTTGGCTTCTGGCGGGCGCAGACGCTGGGTTGGCTCTTTCTTGCGATCGTGGGTTTCTTCATCCGGCTGGCCGTGTTCGGCAATGCCACCGCGGCCTTCTGGCTTACCGTGGCGCTGGAGCCGCTGGCCTTCGTCCTGACCAGCGGGGCGGCCGTGCTGCATGGCCGCCGTGCGGGAAAGGGTGATCCGCCCTTGCTGGTGCTGGTTTGCGCGGTGTTGTTCTGCCTGACCGCCTCGGCCTTGCTGGCCTCGATCGCCTACGGCATCCATAGCCTGTTTTTGCCCGGCGCGATCCGAGTGTTGCCGGGCAACCAGTACCGGCTAGGCTTTCTCTACTACATGGGCATGCTCTCCATCTGGACGCTGATCTATTTCGGCGTGTCGGCCGAGCTGAACGCGCGCAGCGAGCGCCTGTCCAAGATGAAGGCCGAGACGCGCTCCTTGAGGTTGGAGCTCGAACATCTGCAGCTGCAGATCGAGCCGCACTTCCTGTTCAACTCGCTCAATACCATCGTGGCCGAGATCGCCGAACGTCCCGCCATCGCGGAGGAAATGACCCGCAGCCTGGCCGAGTACCTGCGCTATTCGCTGGACCGGCGCGGGCGCGGCCTGTCCATACTGGAGGAGGAGATCGAGGCCGCCGAAGCCTATGTGCGCATACAGGCGCTGCGCTTTGACCAGCGGCTTGAACTGCGCAGCCAGATCGATCCGGCCACGCTACGGATCAGTGTTCCGCGCATGACGCTGCAGGGACTGGTGGAAAACGCGATCAAGCACGGCATGCGTTCGGAACACGCGCATTTTCCGATCTGCATACGCACGCGTCTGCAGGGCGATGAACTGCTCATTGAAGTGGACAACCCCGGCCGGCTGCACGCGCCCTTCGATCTGGCCAGCGGCGGAGGCGGGCTGGGAAACCTGTGCCGGCGGCTGACGCTGAGGTATCCGGACAGGCATCAGTTCGTGCTGGAGCAGCGCGGGGAAAGAACTGTCGCGCAGATCAGGCTGCGGGGCGAGCCGGTGCCGGCCTAGCGCGCAGGCTTCAGCGGTACGTCGCGAGCAGGATGCTGGTTTCGGTGGCCGCGATGCCCTTGATCAGGCGCACGCGCTCCAGCACCTTGGACAGATCGGCGGTGGAATCTGCGCGTATTTCGGCCAGCAGGTCCCAGCGGCCGTTGGTGTCGTGCAGCTGCTCTACGCTCGGCTCGCCCAGCAGGCTGGCCAGCACGGCGCGCGTCTGGTTGCCGTCGACGGTAATGCCCATCCAGGCGCGCAGGCCGCCTTGATCGGAGTCGGGACGCAGCTTGAGCGTGTAGCCGGCGATGACCCCGTCCGCCTCCAGCTTGCGCAGACGGTTGGAGACCGTGCCGCGCGACACGCCGGCCTTGCTGGCCAAAACGGAAAGCGGCGTGCGCGCGTCGCGCCGCAGGATGCCGATCAGTCGGGTATCGATTTCATCCATGACAGGTCCCGCTTTCAATGCTGCCGGAACAGCCGGCCGTAGCCGTCCATCCGGTCGTGGATCCCCGCCAGCCGCAGGCAATGCCACATGCTGGCCTGATTGCTGCCGATCACGGGCTTGCCCAGCCTGTCCTCCAGACGCTCGATGACGGCGGTGGAGCGCAGCGCGCCGCAGCTGATGAAGACGGCGTCGGCATCGGGGCGATCCACGGCGCAGGCGAATTCGTACAGATAGTCAGGCGAAACCCGGTTCATGGTCTCGTCATCGGGCAGGGCCAGCCCCTGTAGCGAGACGACTTCGTGGCCGATGCTTTCGAAGTAAGCGCGCTCCAGTTGGTTGACGGCATCGTCATAGGCGGTGGCAACCGCCAGGCGGCGCGCGCCGACCGCGGCCAGCGCCTGCGTGACGCCGTCCAGCAGCGTGGCCACGGCCGCGCCGGGGCGGGCCTGCGCGAGCAGCGCGCGCACTTTGTCGTTGCCGATCACGAAGCTGCCCGCGGTGCAGTTGTAGCAGACCACATCGATATCGCGGCGTCCCGGCGCCAGGCCGCCCAGGGCCTCAAGCAGTCCGTCTTCCATGCCGGCCAGGCTTTGCACGGTGCAGGCCGTTGCCATGGGCACGCGGGCAAAGCTCAGGCCCACGCCCTCGGGCGCCATGGCGTGCATCTCGCCCTCGGTCAGGCCGGCGTTGGCCACGCACAGAAAGGCGAGACGCGCGCGGGGGTAGGGGCCGGCGTCGTAGCGCACGGGATTCATTCCGTCATCCCCGCGGCGTCGAAGCACTCGCGTATGACGGTGGCCGCCTTGACGAAGTTGGGGTGTCCGACCATGGCGTAGTTGCGCGGGCGCGGCAGATCGATGTCGACGGTCAGCGCCACGCGGCCCGGCCGCTTGCTCATCACCACCACGCGGTCGGACAGGAACACCGCTTCGGAGATGCTGTGGGTAATGAACATGACGGTCTTCTTGCTTTCCAGCCATACCCGCTGCAGCTCCAGGTTCATGGCTTCGCGCGTCATCGCGTCCAGGGCGCCGAAGGGCTCGTCCATCAGCAGGATGTCGGGGTCGTGGATGAGCGCGCGGCACAGCGCCACGCGTTGCTGCATGCCGCCGGACAACTGGTGCGGCAGGCATTTTTCAAAGCCCTCCAGTCCGCTCAGCTTGATCAGTTCGCGCAGCCGGGTCTCATGGCGCGCGGCCGGAAGTTTGCGCATCTCCAGCTGCAGCGAGATGTTCCCGACGACGTCGCGCCACGGCAGGAGCGCCGCACGCTGGAACACGATCCCCACGTTGGCGCCCGGCTCGGTCACGCGCTCGCCCAGCACGCGGATCTCGCCGGCAGTGGGCGGCGTCAGGCCGGCGACCGCTCGCATCAAGGTGCTCTTGCCGCAGCCGGACGGGCCGAGCACGGAGAGGAACTGGCCTTCGGGTATGGCAAGGTCGATGCCGTCGACCGCGACATAGGAACCGAAGCGCTGGACCATGCCGCGGATGTCGATCGCGGTATCGGGCGCGCCCGCTGCGGGAGCGAGCGCCAGGGCTGCGTGCTGTGCCATGTCTATTCCCTGTTGTAGTCGTTGGTGTAGAGCGTGCTGGTCGGCACCGGGCTCGCGATCTGGTTCGATTGCACGAACTGATCGACCATGACCTGCCAGTCCTTTTCCGCGGAGACGCCGAACGGCAGTCCCTTGGTGTTGGGCGTGCCTGCGGCCTGCAGTGAGAGCTGCAGCTGGCGCACCAGCTGATCGCGGTTACGCGCCTGTTCCGGCCGTTGGCGTACCAGGGCGTCGACCGAGGCGGCCGGATCGGCCTGGGCGGCCTCGTAGGCCTTGCGCGTGGCGCGCAGGAAGCGCCGTGCGGTGTCGGGATTGGCCTCCAGCCATTTGGTATTGGCTGCCAGCCCGCCTTCCAGCGCGTTGACGCCAAAGTCGGCATAGAAGAAGTAATGCACCTTTGCGCCCTGCGCTTCCAGCGGAGGGATATGGAAGTAGGTCACGCCGGTGATGGCGTCCGCGCGGCGTTGCAGGAACAAGGCGGTCTTGGTGCCCACGGCGGGGGCGATGACATTGATCTTCTTCTGGTCCACGCCGTTCAGGGCGGCCAGCACCGGGAACATCTGCGCCGTCGACTCGGATGCGCTCATGCCCAGCACCTTGCCTTCCAGGTCCTTGGGCGCGCGCACCGGGGCGTCCGCGTGGCTGATGATGACCATGGGCGAGCGCTGGTGCACGGCGAAGATGGCCTTCAGCGGCATGCCCGCGGCGACGCCCTTGAGCATGGTGCCGTAGTCCATGAAGCCGATGGGATCGATGCCCTGCGCCACCAGCTTCGCGGTGTTGCTGGAGCCGCTGCCTTCGCCGATGCTCAGGTCTATGCCTTCGGCCTTGTAGAGTCCTTTTTCTATGCCGTAGTAGAGTGGTGCGTGCGTGCCGTAGATGCTGTAGTCCAGGCGCAGGCTCAGTTTTTCCTGGGCGCTGGCCGCGCCTGCGGCCAGCAGGCAAGCCAGGGTCCAGCCAAGTCGGGTGGTGAATTTCATGGTGGTGTCTCCGGAGGGCGGGGTCAGACAGAGGGCAGGGCGTCGCTGCGCACGCTGATGTGCCAGGGAATGAGGAAGCGTTCGGAAAACTCGACCAGGTAGTAGAAGACCAGGCCGATGAGCATGAGCGCGACCAGCACGGCGAACAGCAACGTGGTGTCGAGGTTGGCATTGGCGGACAGCAGCACGTAGCCCAGGCCGCTTTCGGCGCCCACCCATTCCCCCACCACCGCGCCGACCGTGGCGAAGGCTATGGCGACCTTCAGGCCGGAGAAGATCTGCGGCAGCGCATAGGGCAGCCGGATCCGCAGAAAGGTCCGCAGGGCGCCCGCCCGCATCGAGCGGGCCAGGTCGTTGAGGTCCGCGTCCACTGAACGCATGCCCGCCACCGTGCTGACCACGATGGGGAAGAAGGCCACCGAGAATGCGATCAGGATCTTGGGAAACAGGCCCAGGCCGAACCAGATGATGATCAGCGGCGCGACCGCCACCTTCGGAAACGCCTGCGACACCACCAGCAGCGGCATGATGGCGCGCTCCAGCGGGCGCGACCACACCAGCAGGATGCCCAGCGGTATGCCGACGGCGATGCTCAGCAGAAAGCCGCCCAGGGTTTCGACGGACGTGACCCAGGAGTGATGGCCCAGGAATGCCCAGTCCGTCCACAACCGTTCGAGCACGCTCAGCGGCGGCGGCAGCAGGTAGGCCGGCAGGCCGAACAGCGGTATCGCGAAATGCCACAGAAGCAGCACTCCCATGACCGCGGTGGTTGGATACATCCAGTTCTTCAACACGGCAATTCCCCTTGTATGTTGTTGGCGCGCCGGTCTTGTTGTCAGGCGTCGATTTCGATCAGCTCTCGCGGATAGCGGGTGAGCACCTCGCAGCCGTCCTCGGAGACGGCCACGCTTTCGCTGGCCATGAAGCCGCCTTCGGGCATGAATAGCGACGGCACCAGGTGAAAGGTCATGCCGGGCTCAAGCACCGTGGGGTCGCCCGGACGCAGCGCCAGGAAGCGGCCTTCGGCCCAGTTGGGAGGAAAGCCGATGCCGATGCCGTAGGCGGTGCGGTGATCGAAGTACTGTCCCAGCCCGGCCCGTTCGAAGACCGCGCGGCAGGCCTGGTCCACCTGGGCGGAGGTGACGCCGGGTCGGATGGCGTCGATGGCGGCGTCCAGCGCGGCGATGACGGTGCCGGCCAGGAAGCGCTGCCGCTCGGTGGCGCGGCCCACCACGCAATTGCGCGAGATCATGGCGTGATAGCGGTTGATGTTGGCGGCGGCCTCCAGGAACACCAGGTCGCCCTGCTTGATCTCGCGGCGCTGCCAGGTGGTGAAGCAGACGCCGCTGGCGCGGCCCACGGCCACCAGCGGCACGCGGGTGTATTCGCTGCCGGCCTTGGTGGCGCCGTGTAGCATGGCGGCGGCGAGGTCGTTTTCGGTGGCGCCGACCGCGATCGCGCGCACCGCCGCGTCGATGCCGGCGACCGCCGCGTCCGCGGCCTGGCGCATGAAGCCCAGCTGCGCCGGGGTCTTGATCTTGCGCGCCTCTTCCATCGGACCTTGCCAGTCGGCCAGGCGTGCCCCCAGACGGGCTTGCAGCTGCTTGTAGGCGGCCACGCTGAGGTAGCCCGAGGCCGTTTCCAGGCCGACGCGGCCGCTGGGCAGGATGTCCTTCAGATAGCTTGCCAGCACCTCGACCGGATCGCTGATGTCATCGATGGCGACAAAGCGCGCGATGTTGCGGTTGCCGGTCGCCACGGCGTGGTTGACCTGGCGCGAGACCATGGCAATGCCGCCGTCGGCCGAGACCACCAGGCACTGGAAGGTGAAGTAGCCGATGGAGCGGTAGCCGGTCAGCCAGTAGATGTTCTCAGGGTCGAACAGGATGGCCGCCGACAGGCCCTGGGCCTGGATGTCCCGTGCCAGCAGCGAGAGGTGAGCGGCATAGGTTTCCGGGCCGAACGGCAATTCCATGGGTGCGTAGTTTTCCGACACGATGGGTCCTGGATGAAAGTCGAGCGTTCATCCTAGGAACAATCCACATAACTGCCTAATACCAATAATTGCCATGTCTATAGCTAAATAGTTATAGTCTGCGCATGAACGTGCGAGAGATAGAGATCTTCAGGGCGGTGATGCGCGAAGGCTCGGTGTCGCGGGCGGCGCAGGTGCTGCTGATTTCACAGCCCGCGGCCAGCAAGTACATCGCCCAGCTGGAGCGCCGCGTGGGCGTGGCGCTGTTCGTGCGCAAGGGCGGGCGTCTGCTGCCCACGCCCGAAGGCCGGGCGCTTTACGGCCAGGTCGACCGGCTTTTTTCCGGTCTTTCGCAGCTGGATAGCTTCATCAAGGACCTGGGCAGCGAAAAGCAGGGCCACCTGACCGTCGCGTCCTTGCCCTTGCTGTCCTTGACCGTCATGCCGGACGTGCTCGCCAGTTTCATGGCGGACCGGCCGAATATCTCCGTGGCTTTGCAGACGCGCAGTTCGGCGCGCATCGTCGAATGGGTGGCGGCGCGCCAGGTGGATATGGGCGTGTGCTTCTACGGGGGGCAGCATCCGGGCGTCGTGGCCGAGCCGCTGGTGAGCCTGCAGCTATATTGCGCCATTCCTCCCGGCGACCCTCTGGAAAAGTTCGACACCATCCGCGTGGAACAACTGGCAGGCCGCGATCTCATCATCTATGACAACCTGGACCACACCCGCTTCTGGCTGGAAGCGCTGCTGGAGCAGCAGAAGGTCTACGCGCGGCGCCGCGTGCAGGTGTTCTGGACCTCGGTGGCGATGGAGCTGGTGATGCGCGGCGTGGGCATCGCGCTGGTAGACCGGTTGACCGCCGCGCGCATTCCGGGCGGACTGGATCAACTGCGGCCGCTGGAGCCGGGCGCCTCGTTCGATCTCAGCCTGGTATGGCCCGAGCATTGGCCGTCTTCGGTCATCGCGCTTTCATTCGCTGACGCGTTGCGCGAGCATCTGCGCGATCACGCGGCCTAGCGCGCCGCGCCCGCGGCCAGGAAAACTGGAGGCGCGGGCTGGAATCGAACCAACCTTTGCGGATTTGCAATCCTGCTGCATAGCCACTCTGCCACCGCGCCGTTTATTTTGTCCTAGGACAGATATAATTATGTTCGAGTACAGACTAAAGCGCAAGCGGCAACCCATAGACAGAGGACAGCAATGCAGTTCCAGTTTCCCATCGTCATCATCGACGAGGACTTCCGCTCGGAAAACACGTCCGGCCTGAGCATCCGGGTATTGGCCGAGGCCATCAAGGCCGAGGGCTTCGATGTGCTGGGAACGACCAGTTACGGCGATCTCAGCCTGTTCGCGCAGCAGCAGAGCCGCGCCAGCGCCTTCATCCTGTCCATCGACGACGAGGAACTCGCCCATGGAGAGGGGGTTGCGCCTGCGCTGGTGGCATTGCGGGAGTTCATCAGCGAAGTGCGGCGGCGCAATGCCGACGTGCCGATCTACGTGTACGGCGAAACCAAGACCGCGCGGCACATTCCGAACGACATCCTGCGCGAACTGCAGGGCGTGATCCATATGTACGAGGACACGCCGGAATTCGTGGCGCGACATTTGATCCGAGAGGCCCGGGCCTATCTGGAAGGCGTCAAGCCGCCGTTCCTGAAGGCGTTGCTGGACTACGCCGAGGACGGTTCCTATTCCTGGCACTGCCCGGGCCATTCGGGCGGCGTGGCGTTCCTGAAAAGTCCGGTGGGCCAGATGTTCCATCAGTTCTTCGGCGAGAACATGTTGCGCGCGGACGTCTGCAATGCGGTGGAGGAGCTGGGGCAGCTGCTGGACCACAATGGCGCCATCGGCGCGAGCGAGCGCAATGCCGCGCGCATCTTCAATGCGGACCACTGCTATTTCGTGACGAACGGGACCAGCACCAGCAACAAGATTGTGTGGCACCACATGGTGGCGCCGGGCGACGTGGTGCTGGTGGACCGCAACTGCCACAAGTCCATCCTGCACAGCATCGTCATGACGGGGGCGATTCCCGTCTTCCTGCGTCCCACCCGCAACCATTTCGGCATCATCGGTCCGATTCCGCGCAGCGAGTTCGACGTCCAGGCGATCCGCGAGAAGATCCGCGCCCATCCGCTGCTCAAGCACCTGGACGCCGATGAGGTCCGCCCGCGGGTGATGGCGCTGACGCAGTCGACCTACGACGGCATCATCTACCAGACCGAGGAGATCAAGGCGGCGCTGGATGGCTACGTGGACGCCTTGCACTTTGACGAAGCCTGGATGCCGCATGCGGTGTTCCATCCGTTCTATGGCGCCTACCACTGCATGGGCAAGCAGCGCGCGCGGCCCAGGGAATCACTGGTTTTCTCCACGCAATCCACGCACAAGCTGCTGGCCGGGATCAGCCAGGCCAGCCACGTGCTGGCGCAGGACTCCCTGACGCGGCAGCTGGACCGGCATCTTTTCAACGAAGCCTATCTGATGCATACCAGCACCAGTCCCCAGTACGCCATCATTGCCAGCTGCGACGTGGCGGCGGCCATGATGGAGCCGCCCGGCGGAACGGTGCTGGTGGAGGAGAGCATCGCCGAGGCCTTGGACTTCCGGCGTGCGATGCAGGAGGTCGGCACGCATTTCGCCGACGGCGACTGGTGGTTCAAGGTCTGGGGGCCGGAGACACTGGCGCCGGAGGGCATAGGCTCGCCCGAGGACTGGATCATCCGCGGCGGCGATGGCGATTCGTCCTGGCACGGATTCGGCGCGCTGGCGGATGGTTTCAACATGCTGGATCCGATCAAGTCCACCATCGTGACGCCCGGGCTGGACCTGGATGGCAACTTCGCGGACAGCGGCATTCCTGCCTCCATCGTCACCAAGTTCCTGGCCGAGCATGGCGTGATCGTGGAGAAGACCGGGCTGTACAGCTTCTTCATCATGTTCACGATAGGGATCACCAAGGGCCGCTGGAGTTCGCTACTGACGGCGTTGCAGCAATTCAAGGACGACTACGGGCGCAACCAGCCCATGTGGCGGATCCTGCCGGAGTTCTGCCGCAAGTATCCCCGCTACGAGAACATGGGCTTGCGCGATCTGTGCCAGCATGTTCATGCGACCTATGCCAGGCATGACATCGCCCGGCTGACCACGGACATGTACCTGACCGACGTCACTCCCGCGATGAAGCCCTGCGATGCCTATGCCTGCATCGCCCAGCGGCGCACCGAGAGGGTGGAGATCGACCATCTGGAAGGCCGCATCACCACCAGCCTGATCACACCCTATCCCCCGGGCATACCTTTGCTGGTCCCGGGCGAGGCATTCAACCGGACCATCGTCGATTACCTGAAGTTCTCGCGCGAGCTGAACCGGGAGTGTCCCGGGTTCGGCACGGACATCCATGGCTTCGTGGAGCTGCGCGACGCGGACGGAAACCTGCGCTATTACGTGGATTGCGTGCGGTAGGCACGCTTTATGCGGACCGGGAATCCATGTCAAACTTACGCGGGGAGTTGGCCCGGCCAGGAGTTGGCCCGGCCAGGAGTCGGCCCGGCCGGGAGTCGGCCCCATTGACTTGACGCGGCCCGGCCGCTGTCCGTGCCAGGAACGGAATTGTCTTAGGACGCTATGAAAATACAAGGAAAGACCGCCGCTGAGATCTTCGATTGCGTGCGCGGGCTGGCTCAATCGGGCCAGCTGCCGCCGGGCCAGGCATTGCCGCCGGTGCGCGATCTGGCGGTCGAACTGGATATCAACCGTAATACGGTTGCCGCGGCCTACAAGCGGTTGGTGACGGCGGGCATCGCGCTGACCCAAGGCCGCCTGGGCACCATCATTCGCGACCAGTCCGGCCCGGGCGAACAGGAGGGCGCGCTGTCGGACTCGCCGTTGGCCGACCTGGCCAGCGGCAATCCCAATCCGGCCTGGCTGCCGGACCTGAGCGCCGCCCTCGCCATCCGGCCCTATCAGCCGCGTCTCTATGGCGAACCCACAGTCAACGCGGGGCTGGAAAGCTATGCCCGCGCCTGGTTCGCGCGAGACTGCCCGGCGCCTTTCGAGATCAACCTGACCCACGGCGCGGTGGACGCCATTGAACGGCTGCTCAGCTCGCACTTGGTGGCTGGGGATAAGGTGGCGGTCGAGAATCCCTGCTTCCTGAGCAGCATCAACATGCTGCGCATCGCCGGCCTGCAGGCGCTGGGCGTGCAGGTCGACGCCGAAGGCATGCAGGCGGCAGCGCTGGAGGTGGCTCTGGCCAAGGGCGCGCAGGCCGTGATCCTGACGCCGCGGGCCCATAACCCCACGGGCTGCAGCCTGAGCGAAAAACGGGCGAAGGCGCTGGCGCGGGTACTGGCCAAGTATCCGCATGCCATGGTCATCGTGGACGATCATTACGCTCTGCTGTCGGGCAAGGAGTACCACTCGGTGTTGCCTGCGGGAACGCAGCGGTGGGCGCTGGTGCGCTCATTCTCCAAGACGCTGGGTCCCGACGTGCGCTTGGCCATGGTGGCCAGCGATGCGGCGACGTCGCGCCAGTTGCGCCTGCGGCTGGCTTCCGGCACCAGCTGGGTCAGCCATCTGCTGCAGGACATGGTCGAGGTCACGCTGGGTCGGCCCGAGGTGGCCAAGCAGATGACCCAGGCCCGTAAGGATTACGCGCAGCGGCGCAAGGCCCTGGAAAGCGCCTTGCTGGAGCAAGGCGTGCCGTGCGCCGCGGACGGCGACGGCTTGAACCTGTGGGTGCCGCTGGATACCGACGACCAGGCGGTTGCGCTGGCTCTGGCCCATCGCGGCTGGCTGGTGCGCCACGGCGATGCCTTCGGGGTCCAGGATCCGGTCAGGGGCCTGCGCATCACCATCTCGGCGATCGAACCCGGCCAGTGCCGCAAGCTGGCGCGGGATATCCGGGAAAGCATGCTCTAGCCACGGCCGGGGTCAACGCCGGTCGGCCATGGCTTGTCCCAATCTGACGGCGCGCCCTGTCTTCCAGCCGGGATGGAAGCGCCAGGCGCTGCCCGGCATCAGCACCACCACGGTCGACCCCAACTGGAAATGTCCCATCTCGGCGCCTTGCGGCAAGCGCAAGGGAGCCAGGCTGCCGTAGTCCCATTGCTGGATGCGCCGGCCATGCGGCGCCACTTGGCCATGCCAGGCCGTGGCGATGCTGCCGACGATGGCGGCCCCCACCAGCACCATGGCGTAGACGCCATGGAGGGGATGCTCGAACCAGCAAACCAGCCGCTCATTGCGCGCCAGCAGGCCATCCATGCCCTGCACGATCTCCGGCCGGACGGAGTACAGCGTCCCTGGCACATGGCGCATGCCCAGCAGGCGTCCCTCGCAGGGCATGTGCACCCGGTGATAGTCGCGCGGACTCAGGTAGATCGTGGTGAACCAGCCGCCTCCCAACGCGCGCGCCAGGTCCGCATCGGCCAGCAGCGCAGCCGCGCTGTATCGGCGCTGCTTGGCCTGGATCAGCTGTCCCAGGCTGATGCGGCCGAACTGGCTGACGGTGCCGTCCGCGGGGCTGGTCCAGTCCGCATCGGCCAGCTTGCGCGCGCCCGGGCGCAGCGCGCGCGCGAAGAAGGCATTGAAGCTGGCATAGGCCTTCGGGTCGGCGTGCAGCGCTTCGTTCAGATCGATGCCGTACCACTTGGCGTAGCCGCGTATCAGCGGCTGGGCTACCCATGGCTGGCGGCATGAGGCCAGCCGGCCGGCGCAACGCGTCAGCCAGCGCTTGGGCGCGATGCGGTGGACAAACAGGGAAAGAGAGGTCGACATGAAACTCGCGGCTGTGCGTGATGGCGGCTATTGTCCTGAATCATAGTGTAGTATGGCATAGGACAAAATCCACAGTAAGAATCCCGTCGATCGCATACCGAGAGGCCGCTGCCGCAACAACATGGTTTCCCTACACAGCCCGCGCGTTGAAACCTTGTCGCCCTATGTGCCTGGAGAGCAGGCTCCAGGCTACGGATGGATCAAGCTCAACACCAACGAGAATCCCTATCCGCCGTCACCGGCCGCGATAGCGGCCATCGCCGCGGCGGCTGCCGATGGCCTGGAGCGCTATCCGGACCCGCAGGCCGCGCATTTGCGCGCGGCCATCGCGCAGTACCACGGAGTGCCGCTGGAGCAAGTCTTCGCCGGCAACGGTTCCGACGAAGTGCTGGCGCTGGCGTTCTGCGCGTTCTTCCAGCACGGTGTTCAGCCCTTGCTGATGGCGGACGTGACCTACGGCTTTTATGAGGTGTATTGCCGCCTGTTCGGCATACGCTGCGCGCAGATCGCGGTGGACGAGCGCTTGAGGCTGGACCTGGACGGATTCGCGGCGCTGGGCGCCGCGGATGCCGGCATAGCCGGCATTGTGATCGCCAACCCGAACGCGCCCACGGGAGAGTGCCTGCCGCTGGATCGCGTGCAGCGGTTGCTGGAGATCCAGCCTCGCCGGCTGGTGCTGGTGGACGAGGCCTATGTGGACTTCGGCGGGCAATCCGCCATTGCGTTGGTGGAGCAATATCCGAACCTGCTGGTGGTTCAGACGCTGTCGAAGTCCAGGGCGCTGGCCGGCCTGCGCGTGGGGTTCGCCATCGGACAGGCGCCGTTGATCGCCGCGCTGGAGCGGGTGAAGAACAGCTTCAATTCCTATCCGCTCGGGCGGCTGGCCCAGGCGGGCGCCGCAGCGGCGTTTCAGGACCGGGCCTATTTCGAGGAGACGCGGCAGGCCATCATCGGCACCCGTACCTTGCTCTGCGCGCATTTGCGGCTGATGGGCTTCGAGGTCTTGCCGTCACAGGCGAACTTTCTGTTCGTCCGCCATCCGCGCTTCGACGCGCGGTCGCTCGCGGCCGGCCTGCGGGACGCGAAAATACTGGTGCGCCATTTTCCGCGGCCGCGCGTGGAGCAATACCTGCGCATTTCCGTGGGTACCGAGGAGCAGGCGGCCTGTCTGGTGCGCGCGCTGCGCACCCAGGTCCAGCCATAGCCGCACGGGCGGGGTCCGCGGCGCCTATTGCGGACGCGGCGCGGGGCAGCTTTCCGCGTTGCACTCGTCGCGGGCGGGATCATCTGATGCGGCCGCATGTTCCGCAGGAGCATCGTTCTCCGCCAGCAGCCTGCCGATGGCCGCGCCCAGGGCCAGGTCGTCGATGCTGCCAAAGTGCTGCAAGCGCACGCGTCCCTGGCGGTCCAACAGGACCAGGCTGGGCGTGCCGCGCAAGCCGTAGGCTTGCATGGTCATTGGGATGGAGCCCGCCGCCGCTGGCCGGTCGATGCCGATGGGAAAGCTCCAGCGGTACTCGTGATTGAAGGCCCGCAACGCGGCCGGACCCATGACGTCGTGGTGTTCGAACACGGTATGCAGGCCGATGACCGCGACATCCTGGCCGCGGAACAGCCGGTGCACGCGTTCGGCTTGGGGCAGCCCATGCGACAGGCACCCGGGGCATAGCATCTGGAACGCATGCAGCAGCACGACCTTGCCGCGCAGGGCGGCGAGGTCGATGGGACCATCCGCATTCAGCCATTCGTCCGCTTGCAAGGGCGGGGGCAGTACGTCGGTGTGGGTGTCGGATCGTGGCATCAGAAGACTCCAGTGAGGCGGCCGGCGGAGCAATCACGCGCCGCCGGCCGCGGTTGCCTTGCTACGCGGCGCGGCGCAGTTTCACGGCCGGGAAATCCACCGGCACGGCAAACGCCACGTTGACGTAGTTGGTGAACAGGTTGAGCGCGACGTGCGCCAGAATCTCGACGATCTCCTGGTCGCTGTAGCCTGCCGCGCGCACGGCCTGCACGTCGCCGTCGCTTACTTGCCCGCGCGCTTCCACCAGCTTGAGCGCAAAGCGCAGCGCCGCGGCGGTCTTGGGATCGGCGGCGTCGCCGCCTTGCGCGGCCGCCATTTCTTCGGCGCTGGCGCCGGCCTTGCGGCCCAGGGCCGTATGGGCCGCAAGGCAGTATTCGCAAGCGTTGCGGTCGGCTACCGCCACCGCGATCTGTTCGCCCAGCTTGGCGGGAATGACGCCGCCGCCCAGCGCGCCGAAGGCGCCCCACATGCTCTGCAGCGCCGCCGGCGAATTGGCCACGGCCTTGAACATGTTCGGCGTTGCGCCAAAGGCGCCGTGGATCTGCGTGAGCAGCGCCTTGCGGTCCGCGCTGGCGCTGCTGGCATCGATAAGAGGGACTCGGGACATGTCGGTAACTCCTGGAAATGAAAAAAAGGCCGCCGGTTTCGGACGGGCTGGAGAAATCGTACGTAGAATGCCTGGACGCAAGGTGTTTTTTAATCCTGAAAAATTGTCATTTCGTCCAATATATGAGCGATCCTCTTCCTCTCCAGGTTGACCGGCTGTCGGCGCTGCTGGACCGTTTCCGGGTGCGCGCCACGCTGTTCCACACCGGTGCGCTATGCGGCACCCAGGCCTTCGAAGCCGTGCCGGGGCGCGGCTTTCTGCACGTGCTGCGCCGGGGCGAGATGGAGGTACGGCATCGGCCGGGCGAGACCGCCACGCCACGCCTGCGCCTGGCCGAGCCGACCCTGCTGTTCTACCCGCGCGCCGTGCATCACGAGTTCGTGAACCCGCCGCGCGACGGTTCCGATTTCACCTGCGCGGCGTTGGATTTCGACGGCGGCGAACGCAATCCCATCGTCCAGTCCTTGCCGTCCGTGGTGCGGATCCCGCTGGACGCGGTCGAAGGCTTGCGGCCCGCGCTGGACCTGCTGTTCGCCGAGGCGGATCACGTGCGCTGCGGCTCGCGCCTGTTGGCCGACCGCCTGTTCGAGGTGGTCCTGATCCAGCTGCTCCGGTGGATACTCGACCATCCGGAGGAAGTGGGCGTGACCAGCGGCCTGGTGATGGGCCTGTCGGATCCCCGTCTGGCCAGGGCGCTGGTAGCGTTGCACCGCTCGCCGTATGAAGACTGGTCCCTGGCCAGGATGGCGGCGATGGCGGGCATGTCGCGCAGCGCCTTTGCGGCAGCCTTCAAGGACGCTACCGGCGCCACGCCTGCGGCCTACCTGACCGACTGGCGCCTGAGCCTTGCGGCGTCCATGATGCGGTCTGGCCGCGCGGTCAAGCTGGTGGCGGCGGAACTGGGGTTTGCCAGCGCCTCGTCCCTGTCCAAGGCGTTCCGGCAGCGGATGGGGGTTTCACCGCGCGAGTGGCTGGCCGCCAACGCGTAGCATCAGCCGGCTTCGCGCCGGCGTGATAATATTGACCTATGACAAAACTTCAGACGGCATAAGCGTAATGGAAAGCGCCTGCCGTTGTTCCTCCGCGAGGTTCAGGCATGAGCGAGCAAGACCCTGGGCAAGACAAGGACACCCAGACACAGCATGACCAGCATGGCCGCTGGCCGCAGGCGCAGTCGGTCGAGGACTTTCGCCGCAATCTGGCCACGGTCAACGGACGCATCGCCGATGCCGCGCGCCGCGCCGGGCGCGATCCGGCCGCGGTGCGGCTGCTGCCCGTGAGCAAGACGGTGGAGGAAGCGCGCATCCGGCTGGCCTACGAGGCCGGCTGCCGCTATCTGGGGGAGAACAAGCTGCAGGAAGTGTCGAGGAAATGGGAAGCCATGGCCGACCTGACCGATCTGCGTTGGTCTGTCATCGGCCACCTGCAGACCAACAAGGCCAAGCTCGTGGCCCGCTATGCGGCCGAGTTCCAGGCGCTCGACAGCCTGCGGGTCGCCGAAGCGCTGGACCGCCGGCTGCAAGCGGAAGGCCGTCAGCTGGACGTGTTCGTGCAGGTCAACACCTCGGGCGAAGCCAGCAAGTACGGGTTGCAGCCGGACGAGACCGCGGCCTTCCTGCGCGAACTGCCTGCATTCTCGGGGCTGCGGGTGCGCGGCCTGATGACCCTGGCGCTGTTCTCGGCCGAAGCCGCGCGCGTGCGCGAGTGCTTCGTGCTGTTGCGCACGCTGCGCGACCAATTGCGCCAGGACGCGCCGGCGGGCATCGGCCTGGATGATTTGTCCATGGGCATGTCGGGCGATTACGAGATCGCCATCGAGGAAGGGGCCACGGTGGTCCGCGTCGGTCAAGCCATCTTCGGCGCGCGCAACACGCCCGATTCCTACTACTGGCCGACCGACAACGGCGCGGAATCGCGCGCGTCCGGCTCCCAGGAGTAGCGCGCATGCCGGTGTACCGACTCATCATCAAGCGTGACGGCCGCCTGATCGGCCATTTCGAGTCCACTGCGGCGTCCGCGCTGGACGACAGCCGCGACATCGCGGCGCGCCTGCCGGCCAAGGACGGCTATCAGCTCAGCTTGCAGGTTGCCGAAGGCGAACGGCGCCTGCTGGAAAGCACGCCGCAAGGCATACGGTTGCTGGCGTCGGAAAACCTGTTCGTCTCAACCCCCGAAGGCTTGCTGGGCGGGCTGGACCGCCATCCGAGCCCGCAATAGGAGTCCCTGGAATGAGCCTCAGCGCTTTGGCGATCCGCCACGTTCCCTTTGAAGACCTGGGCATATTGGCGCCGGTCCTGGCTGATCGCGGCTATAGCGTGCGATACCTGGAGGCCGGCGTCGACGCCATTGACGCCGCCACCCTGGCCAATGCTGACCTCGTCGTGATCCTGGGCGGCCCCATCGGCGTCTATGAAACCGGCCGCTATCCCTTCCTGGAGCAGGAGCTGCGCGCCATCGCGCAGCGTCTGCGCCAGGACAAACCGACCCTGGGCATCTGTCTGGGCGCGCAACTCATGGCGGCGGCGCTGGGCGCGGACGTGGTGTCCACCGGCCGCGCCGAGATCGGCTATGCGCCGTTGACGCTTACGCCGCAAGGGCAGGATTCCGTGCTGAGCGCGGTCGAGTCCGTGCCTGTGCTGCATTGGCATGGGGACCAGTTCGCCATCCCCGAAGGCGCGGCGCGCCTGGCCGAAACGCCGGGTTTTCCGAACCAGGCGTTCGCGCTGGGACCCAGGATACTGGGCCTGCAGTTCCACCTGGAGGCGGATTCCGCGCAGATCGAGCGTTGGCTGATCGGCCATGCCTGCGAACTCAGCCTGCGCCAGATCGATCCCGCGGTCATCCGCGAGGACGCGCGGCGTTATGGTCCCCGGCTTGAACACGTCGCGCGCCAGGCGATGGGGCAGTGGCTGGACCTGCTCTGAGTCCGTCCCATGCCCTGGCGCCTGCCGGCGGCCAGGGCGTTTCGCAACCGTAGCCTTGCATAGGCGCAAGGGCCGCGCCGCGCCCCGTTCCAACCCGCCGCGGCCTGCGGCTCTCGGCGTTTCTTCCGCTCGCCATCTCTCCCGCTGAATCTAAGGGTTAAACCCAGTAGCCGCTTTGGCATGCGATCAATAGGATCCCGTTTTATGCAAATGGGATCCTATTTGTGTTTGTCACTTTTCTTTCTTCAGGACGGACAGCACATGAGCAGCATCGACACCATCACAGGCAAGCAGATCATCAACGAGGGCGGCCGCGGCGGTCCGCTGACCGAGGACCATCAGGGCATGCGCGCCCGCCACGAGGACGACCTCGAGTGGACCAACCTGCGCTACGAAGGCCAGTTCGCGAAGATGATGTTCCATCCGACGGCGGAGGATCCGACCATTCCGAACGCCGGCATCGTGCGCTACGAAAAGGGATCGGGACACCCGCTGCACAACCATTACTTCGCGCAGATCTGGTACATCCTGGACGGCAAGTTCCTCATCGAAGGCAAGCTCCACGGCAAGGGTTCGATGATCTTCCATCCGGATCCCCATTTCGAAAGCAAGCTGGAAACCATCGAGGCCGGCACGATCCTGTACGTGCAGTACGTCGGCCCGCACACCCGCCAGGGCGCGATCTACGAAGGCCGCTTCAACGTCAGCGAGCGCAAGAGACTGGCGGAAGAGACCACCGCCGTGTAGTCGGGCGCAAAAAAAGAAAACAAGGGAGACCGGGATGAACGCCATCTCACAACAGCCGTCCTCGCGCTCGAAGAAGCATTACGTGACCGCGGGACTGTCCAGCATGATCGGGACCACCATCGAGTGGTATGACTTCTTTCTTTACGGCATTGCGGCTGCGCTGATTTTCAACAAGATCTACTTTCCCGCGATCGATCCCATCAGCGGGACGCTGGCGGCCTTTGGAACCTATGCCGTCGGTTTCATTGCGCGCCCGCTGGGCGGCATCGTCTTCGGGCATTTCGGCGACCGCGTCGGCCGCAAGTCGATGCTGATGATCAGCCTGATGCTGATGGGCGTGCCCACCATTCTGATCGGACTTACGCCCAGCTATGAGACGATCGGCTACTGGGGCGCGGTGGCCCTGGTCTTCTTCCGTTTCCTGCAAGGCCTGGCGGTGGGCGGCGAGTGGGGCGGAGCCGTGCTGATGGCGGTGGAGCACGCGCCCGAAGGCAAGAAGGGCCTGTTCGGCAGCCTGCCGCAGGTCGGGGTCGCGCCCGGCCTGATCCTCTCGTCGCTGGCGATGGGCGCGGTCTCCAGGTTGCCGGAGGCGGACATGTTGAGCTGGGGCTGGCGGCTGCCATTCCTTGCAAGCGTGTTCCTGCTGCTGGTCGGTTGGTACATCCGGGCCAAGGTCAGCGAATCGCCGGAATTCAAGCAGGCGCAGGCCCAGCCGAAACAGGACGCGCTGCCCTTGAAGACGGTGCTCCGAGAGCACAAGGTTCCCGTGTTGACCGCGCTGGTGGCCTGCATCTCCGAAAAGACCTGGTTCTATACGCTGGCGACGTTCTCATTGACCTATGCCGTGGGTACGCTGGGGCTGCCGCGTGAAACCATCTTGACGGGTGTCATTTGGGGAGCGGTCGGGGCCTTGTTCACCATCCCGCTGTTCGGGCTGCTGGGCGACATAATCAGCAAGCGGGCGATATTCATCGCCGGCGCGCTGGGAATCTCGCTGTTCAGCGCGACGTTCTTCTCGCTGTTGGATGAGAAGACGGCCTATCACACGAACATCGCGATGCTGGTGGCGTTCGGCTTGGTATACGCCGCGATGTATGCGCAGGAATCCAGCCTCTTTTCCAGCATGTTCCCGCCGGACGTCCGCTATACCGGCATCTCGCTGGCCGTGCAGATAGGCGGGGCGATAGGCGGCGGCACCGCGCCGTTGGTGGCGACGTACCTGCTGTCCCTGGGCGGAGGATCGCCGCGGTTCATCGTGCTGTATCTGGCGGGACTGGGATTGGTCGCGGCGGCGTGCGGCGTGTTGATGCGTCCCTATGGGAAGCCGCAAGGCTCGAGCGGCGCAAAGCTGGCTAGCGCCGCGACTCCATCCATTCGATGACGAGTTCGGTCGTCCGGGATATGTGCGTGGCCATCGCTTCGCGAGCGGCGGGGCCATTGCGCAGGGTCAGCGCCGCGATGATGTCCTCGTGCTGCTTGATGTTCTCTTCCATCAGGCGGGGCGGCATCTTCGAGGCGAACCCCAGTACGTTGGAAACGATGCTGCCCTGCAATTCGGCGACCAGCTCGTGCAGACGTTCGTTGTGGCTGGCCTGGGTGATCAGGCTGTGGAATTTGGCGTTGAACTTCAGCCAGTCGGAACCGCTTTCGCTGCGCACGCGCGAACGCAGGGCATCGGCGTAGTGCTTTTGGTGCTGCGCCAGCAGCTCCAGGTCATGGTCGTCGATCCAGTCCACCGCCAGTTGCGCGGCCAGCCCTTCGAGTTCGGCGCGGATCTGGAAGGCTTCGCGGATGGCGCGGATGGATGGCACGGTGACCACGGCGCGGCCGGTACTGGTCAGCGTGATGGCGCGCCGCGCTTCGAGAAACCGCAAGGCTTCGCGGATCGGGGTGCGGCTGGTTTCGAACTCGGTCGCCAGCTCGTATTGGCTCAAGGCATCGCCGGGCAGGTATTGCCCGTTCCTGATCCGCCGCAGAATTTCTTCCGAAATCTCGATCGAGGATCTAGACGTGTTCCTGGTCTCGCTCATGCTCGAATCCGTGTCGCTTCCTGTGCGGGTCGGCAGGCGCTCCACGGCTTGCGGGTGGCCAGGCTGATACGTGTCCCTGGCGTCTGCGTTGCGCCCTTCCGCCGGCATGGTAGCACGTGGCTTTCGGCCGAATCGAGGGCGCAGCTACCGTGGCGGCTTGCGGCCTGCGGGACGCTTTTTCAGCCAGTCCACCACGAACTCGCCGGACTCATGGATATGCGTGCGCATGGCTGCGCGCGACGCTGCGGTGTCGCGCGCCGTCAGCGCCTCGACGATGGTGGCATGATGTTCGACGTTCTTCTTCATGCGGGTCTCGTACATGCCCAGCACGGTCATGTTGAGGATGTTCTTGGTGTAGTCCGTGTGCAGGTCCTTGATGATGCGCTCCAGCGACGGATTGCCGGCGGCGCGGAAGATCAGGGCATGGAACTCCTGGTTCTTGACCACCCAATGCCGCATGGGCGAGGCGGCCTGGCGCGGCGCGGCCGCGCCGCCGGCGTTGACCTCGGCATACAGCGCGGCGACCGCCTCGGCGCATTCGGCGTGCGCGGCCTGCAGTCTTTGCAGATCGGCGTCGGATATCCAGCGCGCCGCCAGCTCGGCCGCCATGCCCTCCAGTTCGCCACGCAGCCAGTAATTCGCGCCTATGTCCTTGAGGGTCGGCGCCACCACCGTGGCGCCGTAGCGCGGCTGCTGCACGATCAGGCCCTTGGTCTCCAGCTGCCGGAACGCTTCACGCACCGGCGTGCGGCTGACGTCGTATTCTTCGGCCAGGGTCTCCTGCCGCAGCTTCTGCCCAGGCGCGTAGGCGCCGTTGAAGATCTTCGCGGAGATCGACTCCACCAGATGCTGCACCAGTTCTTCCGCGGCGGGATATATGCGATCCATGGCCCGACTCCCCTGTTCTTGACGGCTGCGGCTATTCTCCGCGGGCTACTTCCCGGGCTCCGCGGAGAATACCAGCCGCCACTTCTGCTGTTCCTGGCGCATGCGCTCCAGAAAGACCTGCGATCCCGCAGGCATGGGCTGGCTGCCTTGCGCATGGAGCTGCGCCATGCCCTCGCTTTGCGCCACCGCCTGCATCGCCTGTTCCAGCTTGTCGAGGATGCTCTGCGGCGTGGCGGCGGGGGCTACCAGTCCGGATATCGAGCCTACATCGAAATCGCCGCCCAGGGCTTCGCGGGCCGCGGGCACGTCAGCCAGGTTCGACACCCGTTGTGCCGAGGTCACGCCCAACGCGCGCATTCTTCCGGACTGGATGAACGGCCCGACCACCACGGTCTCGACCGCCGTCACGTCCACCACCCCCGAAAGCAGGGCGGTGGCGGCTTCCGCGCCGCTCTTGTAGGGCACGTGCATGAGCGTGGCGCCGGTCTGCTGCTGCATCAGGGCGAATACCTGGTGTATCGAGGTGCCTTGTCCGGCGCTGGCGAAGGAGACGGCATCCGGGCGGCTGCGGGCCCGCGCCACCAGCGCCGGCAGGTCCTGGATCGGCGAGCTTTGGGGCACGACCAGGGCCAGCGGTGTATTGGCGATCATGGAGACGTAGGCAAAATCCTTGAGCGCGTCGTAGTTCAGCTGCTTGTGGATGAGCGGATTGACCGCGACCATGCCGTTGGTGATCACCATCAACGTGTAGCCGTCGGGCTTGGCCCGGGCCACGATGTCGGCGGCGATGTTGCCGCCGGCGCCGGGCTTGTTCTCCACGACTACCGGCTTGCCGAGCTCGGCCTGCAGCTGTTTTGCCACGGTGCGGGCGGTGAGGTCGGTGATGCCGCCGGCGCCGAACGGCACGACCAGCGTGATGGGGCGCTCGGGCCAGTCGACTACTGCCTGGGCCTGGGCCTGGGCCTGAGCGGCAAGCGAAAACGTCAACGACGCGAGGCTGGCGCGCAGAAATCGTGCGTGCATGAGGGTTGTCTCCTTGGAATGTTCTATTTCTTGGTGGGCGGGCCGGTCTTGACAGTCCTGCCGGGGGCGGCTGCCAGTCCTGGCTGCCGCCCGGGGAACCGCGTATCAGTGCTCCAGATCCTGCGCGGTGATCGCGGGCGGCTCGCCCTTGATGTTCATGCGGCCTTCGTACACCGGCCGGCCGCCGGTCGTGGGACCCTGATACTGGACGAAGAACAAGGTGCCGCCCGTCTCGGTGCTGAGGGCCTCCTCGATGTGCGGGTCCGGATGGAACACCACGGTGCCGGGGCCGTACATCTTTCCGCCCATGTTGAATTCCCCTTCGATCACGTACCAGACCTGGGCGAAGTCATGCTTGTGCAGACGGAAGCCCGCGCCCGGTTCATAGCGCAGAAATCCCGCGTTGGGTTCGGTGGGGCGTTCTGCCCGCGTGTGGAAGAGGAACTTCGTCTTGTTCTTGAACCGGCCCATTTCCCATTCCATGTCCTCCGGCCTGCGGTACTCCGGCATGTGGTGGGTCTGCGCGTGGTCGAGAACGTCATTGCTGCTCATGGCTTGCTCCTTGGTGAGTGGCCGGGAAAGTCTATCGGCCTTGCGCGGGAATTACTGGATACAAGATTCGCCCGCGCGGCAGCGCGGGCGGGAGCTATCAGGCGCCCTGGAAATAGGTATTGGACCGGCCGGGGCGGCCTCCCTAGACTGCAAGCCGACATGGAGAACGAGCAATGCACTTGAAGGGAATCATCGGCTACCTGCTGACGCCTTGCGATGAACGCGGGCGGGTGGACCACGCGCTCTTGGAAGCGCACGTAGAGCGCCTGATCGGCGAGGGCGTGCATGCGCTGGCGCCGCTGGGCAGCGTCGGCTGCCTGCCTTACCTGGACGACGGCGAGCGCGAGGCCGTCATCGACACCGTCATCCAGGCGGCGCGCGGGCGGCTGCCCGTGCTCGCGGGCGTGTCCAGCCTGAGTACCGCCAGCACGGTGCGCCACGCGCGCTACGCCGAACGCGCGGGCGCCGCAGCCTTGCAGCTATTGCCCAGCACCTACTGGAAGCTGACCCAGGACGAAATCCACGCCTACTACCGCGAGGTCTGCGTATCGGTCTCCACACCGGTGATGGTCTACAACAATCCGTTCACCACGGGTATGGACCTGCCCGTGGAGTTCCTGGCCCGGCTGGCCGAGCTGCCCAACGTCACCATGATCAAGGAAAGCAGTCCGGATCCGACCAAGATCGCGCGGCTGCGCGCGGCCTGCCCGGACCGGACAGCGGTGTACATCGGCCTGAATTGCATGGCGCGGACCGGGTTCGCGGAGGGGGCAGCGGGCTGGTGCACGGCGTCGGCCAATGTCAGCGCGTCATTCGCCCTGAACCTGTATCGCTGCGCCATGGCCGGCGACGCGCGCGGCGCGGACGAATGGTTCGGCCGCCAGATCGATCTCTTGAACTTTCTCATGGACCACGGTCTGCCGCGGACGGTGGCCGCAGGCCTGCGCTTGCGCGGCCTGGACAGCGGCCATCTGCGCGCGCCGCTGGCGCCGCTGGCCCCGGACCTGGAACGACGGCTTCTTGAAATCCTCAAAAAAATGGAGATAACGCGATGAACAAGGGATTGCGCCGCTGCATGGCGGCTGTGTTGGGTGTAATGCTTCCGGCTGCGGCATGGGCGGGGCCATATCCCGACCAGCCCATACGCCTGATCGTGCCGTTCGGCGCGGGCGGCGTGACCGACACCACGGCGCGGGTGTTCGCCGAGGGTCTTACGCGCGAGCTGGGCCAGCCGGTGGTGGTGGAGAACCGCGGCGGCGCGGGCGGTTCCATCGCCGCGGGCGCGGTGGCGAAGTCGCCCGCCGACGGCTACACGCTGCTGGTGATCACCAACGGCATGGTCGCGGTCAATCCGCTGATCTACAAGAAGCTGCCCTACGATCCGAACCAGGACTTCACCTACGTCGCCATGCTGGCCAATACGCCCACGGTGCTGGCCGTGGGCGCGGACAGCCCGTATGCGTCGTTGCCGGAAATCATCAAGGCCGCATCGGCCCAGGCCGACAAGATCGCGTTTTCGACGGCGGGTGAAGGTTCCGACAACTATCAAGTCCTGGAGCTGCTGCAACAGGCGACCGGCGTGAGGATGCTGCATGTGCCTTACAAGAGCGGATCGGAGTCCATGACGGCGGTGATGAGCCGTAACACGGATCTGACGGCCGTTTCCGCCGTTACCGCGGTGGGATTCGTCGAGGCGAAGCAGATTCGGCCCTACGCGGTGACTTCGTCGCGACGCCTGGCCAACCTGCCTGACATTCCTACGGTCAAGGAGGTGCTGGGCAAGGACGTGGAAGGCGGATCGCTGTCGGGCATTGCCGTTCCCAAAGGCACGCCGGCCGATGTGGTTGCGCGCCTGAACACGGCCATCGCCGCGGTGGCAAAAAGCCCGTCTGTGCAGGACAAGATCTACGCGCGCGGCAGCGAACCCGTGGATGGATCGCAGGCGGCGTTCGAGCAGCGGGTCGTGGCGGAACAGAAAAAGTGGGCGGGCATTCTTTCGCGCCCGGCGCAGTAAGCCACGGGGCCTCAGGCAGACTGCGCGCCCAGCACCTCGTGGGCCATGTCGATGAACCAGCGGACCGCCGGATTCATGGACTCGGCGGGCGCCGCCAGCGCCATGGCGTAGGTCAAGGGCGCGCCGGCCACGTCCATGAGGTCCACATAAGCCACGTTGTCGATGGCGATCCGGCGCAGCGCCGCTGGGACGATGGCGACGCCCAGGCCCGCGGCGATGAGCGGCAGGCTGATGAGGGCGTGGGACGATTCCTGCAGGACTCGGGGATGGAATCCCGCACGCTGGCAGGCCGCGACGATCTCTCCCGCGAATCCCGGGCTGTCGGAGTGCGCCAGGGTCACCAGCGTTTCGTCCGCCAGGTCCGAGAGCCTGGCGCTATTCATGCCCGCCATCCGATGGCCGGCAGGCACGGCCAGCGTCAGCCTCTCCCGCCTCAAGGCCGTGATTGCGATGCCCGGCACCCCGGACGCGGGCGGCACCAGGAATGCCGCGTCCAGCTCGCCGCGCTGCAGTCCCGCCAGGATGCCGACGGTGCTGCCGCTGGTCAGTCGCAGGCGTATGTGCGGAAAGCGCTGTGCGAATTCGGGCAGGATGCGCGGCAGCAGGTTCAACGCGGCGCTGGGCACCGCGCATACCCGCAGCGTACCCATGCGTCCTTCGGCCGCATCGCGTGCGGCCTGCAGTGCGGCGTCGGCGCCTTCCAGCAGGCGCTTCGCTTCGCGCAGAAAGGCGCCGCCAGCGACGGTGAGGCGCACGCCCAGGCGGTCCCGCTCGAAGAGGTCTGCGCCGATCTCGGTTTCGAGCCGCTTGATGGCGACGCTGAGCGGAGGCTGGGTCATGTGCAGCCGGGCGGCCGCCTTGCGATAGTTCAATTCCGTGGCCAGAACCACGAACTGCCTGAGCTGCCTGAAATCCATGCCGGTCTTCCCGTGTTTTTTTTTAGGGCTGCCGCGCCGGCTTCAGCCTCGCGTGCGCTGGAAGTCCGTCATGAAATCGGCCAGCGCGGCCGCCGCCGGCAGGTCGACCGCGTTGTAGAGACTGGCTCTGACGCCGCCGGTGTGGGAGTGTCCCTTCAACCCCATCAGCCCGGCGCTCTCGGCCTGGCGCAGAAACAGGGGCTCCAGGGTGGAATCGGCCAGGAAGAACGGCACGTTGTTGATGGACCGGAATTCCGGCCGGACCTTGTTGAGGTAGAAGCCGCCGCTGGCGTCGATGGCGCGGTACAGCAGCCCGGCCTTGGCCTGGTTGGCCTGATGGATGCGTTCCATGCCGCCGGTCCGGCGGATCCAACGCAGCGTCAGCCCGGTCAGATACCAGGAGAAGGTGGCGGGCGTGTTGAGCATCGAGTCCGCCCGCGCGGCGTGCGCATAGTTCAGCACATCGGGCGTAATGGGCAGCGCGCCGTCCAGCAAGGCTTCGTCCACCACCACGACCGTGACGCCCGCCGGCCCCATGTTTTTCTGTGCGGCGGCGTAGATGAGACCATGCCGGGACACGTCAATCGGCTTGGACAGCAGGCTGGAGCAGGCATCGCACACCAGCGGGACGGATGCGTCCGGCGCGGCCTGGAACTGCACGCCATGCACCGTCTCGTTCTCCGTGTAGTGCAGATAGGCCGCGTCGGCGTCAAGCCGCCATTCGCCGGGCGCGGGGATGCGGTCGAAGTCCGATGGCTCGCTGCTGGCCGCGACGCGGACCTTGCAGTAGCGCCGCGCCGCCTCGATGGCCTTGCCGGACCAGAGTCCAGTGTGCAGATAGTCCGCCGACGCCTTGCCGCGCAGCAGGTTCATCGGCACCTGCGAGAACTGCAGCGAAGCTCCGCCTTGCAGGAACAGCACCTTGTAGCGGTCGGGGATTTGCAGGATGGCCCGCAGGTCCAATTCCGCCTGGCGCGCGATATCGATGAACACGCGCGAGCGGTGGCTGATTTCCATCACCGACATGCCGGTGCCCGCGAAATCGAAGAACTCTTCGTGCGCTTCCTGCAGCACTTCCAGCGGCAACGCCGCCGGACCTGCGCTGAAGTTGTATGACCTTGCCATGTTTCCCGATCCTGCCCCGCCTGGCGCGGGCTCCTGCATGGTTGCGCCCGCGGTTGCCGTGGCGAAGGGGTGAGTCTACGGATAGAATGGCCGGCCCGGACAGGCCAGTTTTCTTCTTGTGAGCAGACCGCATGCCTAAGACCTTCGAGCTGGATACGCTGAAGATGCGCATGAACGATGCAGAGCTCCAGCGCCTGGAGCTGCATCAGAGGATCCAGCGGGCGCTGCGCGCCCTGATCCTGGACGGCGCGCTGGAGCCGGGCCTCAGGCTGCCCGCGACCCGCGGATTAGCCAAATCGCTGGGGGTGGCGCGCGATACTGTGGAGAACGCCTATGTGCAGTTGCATCGCGACGGCTACATCGTGCGGCGCGAGGGCTCGGGCAGCTACGTGTCGCAGACCGTGAGCACCGAACTGCGCGGCGCCGCGCGCAGGCGTGCGAAGTTGGATGGCAAGCTGGGCGCGCTACCGGCAGGGGCGGGGCTGAGCCGGCGCGGGCGCATGATCCTGGACAGCGGCGGGGTCGCGGACCAGCAGGTCATCAAGGCGTTCGCCACGGGGCTGCCGGAAACCCGCACCTTTCCCACCGACGTTTGGGAACGGTTGCAGCGCCAGGTCCTGAAGGACTACCGCAGTCATGTGCTGCTGCATGGCGACCCGCAGGGCGCCGAGCCCTTGCGCCGCGCCATCGCCGCCTACCTGAACCTGGAGCGCGGGGCCAAGGTCTTGCCCGAGCAGGTGCTGGTGTTGAGCAGCACCCGCCAGGCCCTGTTCCTGTGTGCGCAATTGCTGGCGGACGCCGGCAAGCCCATCCTGATGGAAAACCCCGGCTACTTCGGCGCCCGCAAGGCCTTCGAATCCGCGGAAACGCGCATCGTGCCCATTGACGTCGACGCGCAGGGCATACGCATGGACCTGCTGCGCGCGGACCGCAGCGGCGCCAACTGCGTGTACGTGACGCCGTCGCACCAATACCCCACCGGTGTAACGTTGTCGCTTGAGCGCAGGCTGGATCTGATCGGCTGGGCGGCGGAACACGGCAAGTGGATCATCGAGGACGACTACGACAGCGAATTCCACTACGACGGCCTGCCTACAGCCTGCGTGCAGGGGCTGGACATGCACCAGCGCACTCTTTACCTGGGCACGTTCAGCAAGACGCTGTATCCGGGCCTCAGGATGGGATACATGGCGCTGCCGCCCGGCCTGGTCGATGCCTTTGCCCGAGCGCGCAGCATCATGGACGGGCATACGCCGCAGATCCTGCAGCTGACGCTGGCGCGCTTCATGGACGACGGCCATTACAACTCGCACGTGCGAGCCATGCGAAAACTGTACGCGGGACGACGGCAGGTGTTGCTGGAGTCGCTGGGCAAGCAGCTCGGCGGCGTCGTGCAGGCCTACAGGCCTCCCGGAGGGTTGCAGATCCCATGCCTGCTCGAGCGCGGATGGTCCGAGGAACAGACCATCCGCCAGGCCGAGGCCGCAGGCCTGCGGCTGCCCGGACTGAGCCGGCTCTATGCGGGCGATCACAAGCAGCAGGGCTGGCTGCTGGGCTATGCCTCGCTGACGGCCTACGAGATCGAAGCCGCGGTGCTGCGGCTGTCGAATGCACTGAAGCGCTAGGGCGCTTCAGTACGGCAGCGGGAAGCGCCTGGCCAGCCCGGCCACGCCTTCGCGGATGGCGCTTTCCGTGCGGGCGTCGACGGCCCCGGCGCGCACGCCGCCCAGCAAGGCCAGGATCATGTCGCCGATTTCCTGGAATTCGGCGGGCCCCATGCCGCGCGACGTGCAGGCGGCGCTGCCCACGCGTATGCCGGAGGTGACGGCAGGCTTGGCGGCATCGTTGGGGACGGCGTTCTTGTTCAAGGTGATGCCAACCTGTTCCAGCGCTTGCTCCGCCGTATTGCCGGCCAACCCCCAGGGCCGCAGATCGACCACGCCCAGATGGCAGTCCGTGCCGCCAGACACGATGGACAGGCCGCCTTCGGCCAGCCGGCGGCACAGAACGCGCGCATTCTCGACCACGGCGTGGGCGTAGGTGCGGAAGGCGGGCTGCAGCGCTTCACCCAGGGCCACGGCCTTGGCGGCGATGATGTGCATCAGCGGACCGCCCTGCAGGCCCGGGAATACGGCCGCATCGATCTTGCGGGCGAGCTCGCTGTCGTTGGTCAGGATCATGCCGCCACGCGGACCGCGCAAGGTCTTGTGGGTGGTGGTGGTCGTGACGTGCGCATGCGGCACCGGCGAGGGATACGCGCCGGCCGCGGCCAGGCCGGCGAAATGGGCCATGTCCGCCATGAAGATCGCGCCCACCTCATCGGCAATGGCGCGAAAGCGCGCGAAGTCCAGCGTGCGCGAGTAGGCCGAGCCGCCGGCGATGATGAGCTTGGGTCTTTCCTGGCGCGCGATGCGCTCGACCTCGTCCATGTCCACCCGGTGCGTGGCGGGATCGACGCTGTAGCTCAGCGCCTGAAGCCAGCGTCCCGACATGTTGACCTTGGAGCCATGGGTCAGGTGTCCGCCCGCCTTCAGGTCCAGGCCCAGGATCTTGTCGCCGGGCGCCAGCAGCGCCAGGTAGACCGCCTGGTTGGCTTGGCTGCCGGAGTGGGGCTGTACGTTGGCGTAGCGCGCGCCGAACAGACGCGTGGCGCGCTCGATTGCGATTTCCTCGGCCACGTCGGCGTTGACGCAGCCGCCGTAATAGCGGCGGCCGGGGTAGCCTTCGGCGTACTTGTTCGTCAGCACGGAGCCCTGGACTTCCAGCACCGCGCGGCTGACGAAGTTCTCGGAGGCGATGAGTTCTATCGAGTGTCTCTGCCGGCGCCGTTCGGCGTCGATGGCGCCCCAGATGCCGGGATCGGCCTGCGCCAGGGGCTGGGCGTTGACACTAGGCAGCGCGAGGCTGTCGGGAAGATCGGTGTTCGTCACGGTGGTTCCTGTTTCGATTGGCAAGTGGCGACGGGAGGTCAAGAATTGGCGGCCAGCGCTCGCTGGCCCCCATGGATCAGCAGGTGCGCGGTCAGGCCGGCGACCAGGCCCCAGAACGCGCCGCCCACGCCCAGCAGGGTGACGTTGGCGGCAGTGGCCAGAAAGGTGATGAGCGCGGTTTCGCGGGTGCGGGCGTCGGCCATCGCATTGGCCAGGCTGCCGCCGATCGCGCCCAGCAGGGCAAGGCCGGCCAGCGTGGTGATGAACGCCTTGGGCAGCACCATGAACAAGGTTGCCAGCGTGACGCCGAAGGTGCCCACCAGGATGTAGAACACGCCGCAGGCCAGGCCCGCGAGGTAACGCTTGGCCGGATCCGGATGCGCATCCCGGCCGGTGCAGATCGCGGCGGTAATCGCCGCGACGTTGAAGGCGTGCGCGCCGAAGGGCGCCATGATGAGCGAGCCCAGGCCCGTGACGGTGAGGATGGGATTCGCGCTGGTCTGGTAGCCGTCGTTGCGCAACACCAGCATGCCGGGCATGTATTGCCCTGTCAGCGTGATGATGAAAAGCGGCAAGGCGACGCCCAGCAGCGCCTGCAGCGAGAACCGCGGCATCTCGAATACCGGCGCGGCCAGACTGAGGTGGACCGCCGAGAAGTCGATGCGGCCTTGCGCGATGAGCAGCCCCAGGCCGATAACCAGGATGCCGACCACCGCGAAGCGCGAGGTGTAGCGCTTGAGCAGGGCGTAGGAGATGACCAGCACGATCACCAGCAGCGGATCGGCGCTGGCCCCGCCGAAGGCATTGACGCCGAATTGCAGCAGGATGCCGGCCAGCAGGCCGGCGGCGATGCCGCCCGGAATCATGCGCACCAGCTTCTCGAATGCGCCGGACAGGCCGAGCACGATGAAGCCCAGCGCCGACAGGATGTAGGCGCCGATGACCTCGCCGTAGGGCGTGAACGGCATCACGGTCGCCAGGAACGCCACGCCGGGCGTGGACCAGGCCGTGATGACGGGCGCCTTGTAGCGCCAGCTCAGCAGCGCGCCGGTGATGCCGACGCCGATGGAAACCGCCCACACCCAGGACGCGGTCTGGGCCGGCGTCAGCCTGGCCAGCTCCGCCGCCTGGAACACCAGCACGAAGGTGCCGCCGTAGTTCACCAGCACCGAGATCAGGGCTGCGACGGTGGGGGAAAAGAAATCGGCGGGTCTAAGGCCAGCCGGTGATGCGTTCATGGTTCACTCCGCGTTCGTGGTGGGGCCAGGCCGCGTGGCGGCCGGGCTTGAACGGGGAGTCTAGGGTGCTGGCGGTATGTCGATACCTGCCACATTCAGGAAAGTGAGCAGACCGCTTTCTGACGGGAAAAGCGCTGCGCGGAATGCGGGACAGGATCAGCGCCACGCTTGCCGCAGGGCTTGCGCGATCGCCGATGCCTGGCGCAGCCCGGCCTCGGCGGCGTCGGCGCGCCGCGCAGGGTCCAGCACGTTGTCGCCGATGGCCTGTACGCTGGCCGCGTCCGGCAGCACGGCGTGGACCAGGCTGCCGGCCTCGCGCAGGGTCTGCAGTTCGCGCCGCAGATGGCCGCTGACAGGATTCCCTTCCCGATAACCCAGCGGCGCCAGCACCACGACCTGCTGGTAGCCGGCCGCCATATCGGCATTGGTCATGGAACGGATGCCGCCGTCCATGTAGGTCGCGCCGCCGATGGGCACGGCTGGCCAGGCGCCCGGCACGGCGCAGCTGGCGGCGATGGCATCGATGAAATCGACCTGGTCGGCGGCGCTGAAACTGCGCCCTTCGCCGGTGGCCGTGTCGACCGCGACCACCAGCAATGGACGGGAGGGCCAGTCGCTTGCGCCCAGACGGGAGGCGATGATGGCGCGGCGTTCTGCCAGTGTGGGCGTGGCGGAGCGCCGCGCATAGGCGCCGATGCGCCGGCGCGCCTGCCCCAGGTCAGCGCCCACTTTGCCGTACAGCTCGCGGTTCTTGTCGTCAGCCGCCTGTTGCGAGTACGGACGGTATTGTTCGGCGCCTGTCCCGCACAGCTGCGTCGCCAGCAGCTGCATGGGCGGGACGCCCAGCGCCAGTTGCGCGCCGGCGACGGAACCGGCGGAGCAACCGATGAACAAGTCCGCGCAGCAGAGGTCGACGTCGTGGCGCGCCAGGCCCGCCAGAATGCCGATCTCCCAGGCCAGCCCTGTCACGCCGCCGCAGCCCAGCACCAGGCAACGCTTCTTCTGCGCTTGTGGCATTCAGGCAATCTCGACGCGGTCGGATGCGGACGGCTCGGCTTCATTCACGCGAGACGCCGGGCGGTAGTGGTAGTCGCCCATGTCCGTCTTGCGCAGCATGTGCCAGTAGTCGTCGTTGCGGAACGGGGTGGGCGCCACCACCTTGCCATGCGCGTTGCGATACCAGTTGCTCATGCCTTTGTGGGTCCAGATCATGCGGTCGTGGGCGGCCTGGACGCGGGCGTTATAGGCGTCGTGCCTGTCCCTGCGGACTTCAATCTCGAAGCGTCCGCCGGCCTTGTCCAGTCCTTGCTGCAATAGGCCCATGACATAGCGCACCTGGGTCTCCAGCAGGGCGACGACGCTGCCGCCATGGCCCAGGGCGGTGTTGGGACCGGCCAGGATGAACAGGTTGGGAAAGCCGGGCGCCGCGACTCCCATGAAGGCCTCGGCTCCCTTTTCGTCCCAGGCCTCGCGGATCGAGCGTCCGCCGCGGCCATAGAGCTTGAACGAGGACAGCAGATTGATCGCGTCGAAACCGGTGGCGACCACCAGCACGTCCAGTTCGTGCGCCTGGCCGTTGTCGCTCACCACTGCGTTTTCCGTGACCCGCGCGATGCCGCCAGTGACCAACTCGACATGGTCCCGCGCCATGGTTCGGAACCAGCCGTTGTCCATCAGCATGCGTTTGCCGAAGGGCGGGTAGTCGGGCAGAACGTCGGGCAGCAGATCCTGGCGTTCGCCGAGTTCCGCCTTGATGTAGCTGGTGAAGTGTTCGCGGTGCTTGTCGTTGATCTCATTGATGGCGCGCTCGGGGTGCGGCCATTGCGGATCGATTTGCAGCGTCGCGTGGACCCGGTCGTTGAAGATCCAGGCCAGGCGTTGGCGATACCACTCCTGGTAATACGGTACCTCGCGCAGCAGGAAGCGGACGTCCTCTGGCACGGGCTTCTGGAATTTCTCGAACGGCGCGGCCCATTGCTTGGAGCGCTGGAACACGGTCAGGGAGCGGACCTGGTCGGCGATGGCGGGCACGACCTGCATGGAGCTGGCGCCGTTGCCGATGATGCCCACGTTCTTGCCGCGCAGGTCCAGGCCTTCCGGCCAGTTCGCCGTATGGAAGCAGGGGCCCTTGAAACTCTCCAGGCCGGGTATGGGGGGCAGCTTGGGTACGTTCAACAGACCGACCGCGCTGATGACGATGTCCGCCACATAGTCCTGGACCTGGCCGTCCTGCCCGACCGTGCGTACGTTCCAACACAGTGCGGCTTCGTCGTAGCGGGCGGACTCCACGCGCGTGTTGAAGCGGATGTTGGAGCGCACGCCATGCTGGTCGGCGACGCTTTCGAAATAGCCCTGGATCTCGCCTTGCAGGGCGAAGTAGCGCGACCAGTCGTGCTTGGCGAACGAGTACGAGTAGATGTGGTTGGGGGTGTCCACGCCCGCGCCGGGGTAGCGGTTCTCGTACCAGGTGCCGCCGACTTCGGCGTTCTTCTCGATCACGACATAAGGAATGCCCGCGCCTTGCAGGCGGATCGCGGCGCACAGGCCGGCCACGCCGGCGCCGATGACCAGGACCCGATAGCCTCGCGGCACCCGGAACGCATTGCGTTGCTCCAGCGCGAAGTCCGGATCCAGTCCCAGCCAGGCGGCGATCATGGGGCCGTACGAGTCGGGAACGGTTTCCCCGATGCTGGTGCGCAGCATCGCGACCAGCTGTTCGTGCGTGGGGGCGGGCAGTCTGGGCGGGTGGCCGCTGCGGCTGCGCAGGATGGCCGAGTACGCGGCTTCACGGATTTCCTCCTGCACGGCTTGCGGCAGCCCGCCGGGGTCGTTGTCTTCGAGGCCACGGATGCGCGAACACTGGTAGCGTTCGGACAGCCACTGCGTGTCGCCCGTCAGGTGCACCAGCACCATGAGCAAGGTGGGGATGTTGGCGCTGGCCAGCGCGCGCTTGAGCGTGGCCTCCCACACGTCGTTGCCGAACGGTTTTGCCGGGGCCGGAGTATCGCGATGCATGTAAGGGTCCTTCCTGGAATGGCGTGGGGGTTGGGGGTGTTGACCTACTCGGCGGTTGCGCCGGACTTCTTGATCAACTCGGCCCATTTGGCGCTGTCGCTGACGATGAAGGCGCCGAAATCGCCCGGCTTGGTGAACAGGGCGTCCAGGCCCATTTTCTTGAACTGCTCTTGCACGTCGGGCGCCGCCTTCATCTTCTGCAGGGATGCTTGCAGCCTCGCGACGACCGCGGGCGGCGTGCCGGCCGGGGCCACGATCCCCAGCCAGGGCATGGCGTCGTAGCCGGGCAGGCCGGATTCCTCGACCGTGGGCAGGTCGGGCAGCACCGAGGACCGCGTCTTGGTGGTGACGGCGAGCGGCCGTACCTTGCCGCTGTCGAGAAAGGGCTGCGCGGCCGCGATGTCCACGAACAGCATGTCGACTTCACCGCCTGCCAAGGAGGTCAGCGCCGGAACGCTGCCCTTGTAGGGGATGTGGGTCATCTTCAGGCCGGTCAGCGCGGCAAACAGCTCGCCCTCCAGGTGGTTGGACGTGCCGTTGCCGGAAGAGGCGAAGGTCGCCGACTTGCCGTCTTTCTTGAGCGTGGCGATCAATTCCTTCACGCTGGACGCCTGCACCTGCTTGCCCGTCACCAGCACGTGAGGCACGCTGGCGATTAGCGAAACGGGCTGGAAATCCTTGACCGGGTCATAGTTCGCGGTGTTCTTGTACAGGCTGGGAGCGATGCCCAGGGACGATGCCGCCATCAGCAGCGTATAGCCGTCGGCCGGCGCCTTGGCCACATAGGCCGAGGCGATCATGGTGCCGGCGCCGGGCTTGTTGACCACTACCACCGGTTGGCCCAGATCTGCCTGCAGCTTGGCCGCGACCTGCCGGGTCATCACGTCGGTGACGCCGCCCGGCGTGAAGGGCACCACGATGTTGATGGGCTTGTTGGGATAGTCCTGGGCGTGGGCGGCTGCGCCCGTGCAGATCAGGGTTGCGGCCAGGCAATGCGATAGCCATTTCATGGATTGTCTCCTGTGGTTTTCTAGGTGGGGTGTTCAGATGGCGCCTGCGCTGAGGTTCCGGTGCCGGATCAATCCCCAGACCGTGTTGGCGTGGGGCATGTCCAGGTTCAGCTTTGCTGCGATCTCGATCATGGCGCCGACAATGGCGTCGATTTCCAACGGCTTGTTTTGCAGCGCGTCCTGCAACATCGAGGTCTGGGCGGCGCCCGCGGTGGCGGCTGCCTGCATGCGTTGCTCGACCGTCACCGGCAGCGCAAGCCCGAGCGCCTGGCCCAGCGCCAGGTACTCGCCCAGCATGGCGCGCGCCAGTTTGCCGAGATGGGGATCGCGAACCATGGCCTCCATGGTGGCGTGGGCCAGCACGCTCAAGGGGTTAAAGGTGGCGTTGCCCATCGCCTTGACCCAGACGGCTTGGTGGATGTCGCCGCTGACCTCGCATTGCAGGCCTGAAGCTTGCAACAGTCCGGCGAGCCGGTCGGCCCGCGCAGACCTGAAGCCGTCCGGTTCGCCGAGTATGAGAGTGTTGCGTGCGTTCTGGGCCGCGATGCCAGGCGCGGTGGCGTTCGCCGCGATGTACACCACGGCGCCCAGCACCCGCTCCAATGGCAGCGCTTGCCTGAGGGCACCGCGGCCATCCACCGTTTGCAGCGGCATGTTGCCCAGCGGGCTGTCCAACGTGGGCAGATACCACCAGGGGATGCCGTTTACGGCCGGCACCACGGCGCCTTGCGGCGCCAGCATCGGCGCCAGGTGCGCGGCGATATCGTCCAGCGCCTGTTGCTTGACCGCAAGAATCAGGTAGTCCGCGCCGCGCACCTGACGCGGATCGTCGGTGGCGCGCACCGGGTAGTGGCGCGTGGCGCCGTCAGCCGTCAAGCCGACGCCATGCTGCCGCAGGGCGGCCAGCGTTTGTCCGCGGGCGATCATGGTCACCTCGCAGCCAGCCTGGGCCAGGCGCGCGGCGAGCAGACAGCCGATCGCGCCCGCACCATATACCGCGACGCGGCATTGATGAGCATCTTCCATTTCTACTCTACGAAAAGTGGCCGCCAGGGGCGGCGCGGTTGCCGCTATTCCTGGTATTCGGGCCGGATGCGTTGCAGCAGCCGGAGCAGGGGAGGCCAGTGCTTGTGGCGGGACGGACGGTCGAGGCGGTCGAACTGGCGGCCGACCTTCTCGGCAACTGCGGCGGAGGGTGTTACCAGCGGCAGGCCGCCGGCCAGCGCCGCGACCTGCGCCTGGCAGGCGCGCTCCAGATAGAACATGGCGTCGAAGGCGTCTGGCACGCTGGCGCCGCAGACCAGCAGGCCGTGATTGCGCAGGATCATCGCGCTGTGGGGGCCGAGATCGGCGATCAGGCGCTGCTGTTCGTCCATGTCGAGCGCGACGCCTTCGTAGTCGTGGTAGCCGATGCGGTTGTGAAAGCGCATGGCATGCTGCGAAATCATGAGCAGGCCGGCCTCTTGCGCGGATACCGCGATGCCGGCCGCGGTATGCGTATGCATGACGCAGGCCGCGTCGTGGCGGACGCGATGGATGGCGCTATGGATGACGAAGCCGGCGGGGTTGATGCCCAGGCCGGTCTGGTCCAGCAGGATGCCGCCGTCTATGTCCACCTTGACCAGGTTGGACGCGGTGATTTCGTTGAACATCAGCCCGTAGGCATTGATCAGGAAGTGCGGCTGGGCGCCGGGAACCCTCGCCGAGATATGCGTATAGATGTGGTCGGTCATACGCATTTCGACAGCCAGGTTGTAGGCTGCGGCGAGGTCTACGCGCACTGCCCATTCCTCGGCCGAAACCTGGTCCTTGATCGATGCCTCTTGCACGGCAGCTCCTCCAGTTTTGCATTCTTCTTGGTCTGGCCGGCGCTTCTGCTGCGTGGCCTCTTTGAACCGGAGTATAGGTTTTCCGACTGCTGGCGACTAAGCAAACATTTTGATGGAAAAGCATAAATCCCATCAATCATTCAGCCTTGCCGGCATGCATGAAAAACCTTGATGGATATGCATAAAAACGTTTAGCTAGTGCCGCGAAATGCCGCTACCTATACTGATTTTCCTACTCATGGGCGCAGCCGCAAGGAGCCGGCGCGCCGTTGAAAAATCAGAATAGCCGGAGGCTGGATGGACGCAGCAGGAAACCGCGGGATCACGGATTTGCTCGATGAACAGGCGCTGTGCCACGGGCATAAGCTGGCGATCGTGCATGAGTACCAGAACGGCGACATCAGCCAGTTGAGCTTCATCCAGTTGCGCGAGGCGGCCCGCGCATTCGCCGCGGGCTTGCAGGCGCGCGGCGTGCAGCCGGGCGACCGCGTATTCGTTTTCATGGGCAACACCGCAGAGTACGTGCCGCTGTGGATGGGCCTGATGCTGGCGGGCGCCGTCATCGTGGCCGGCAACATCCATCTCACTGCGCCGGAAGTAGCCTATCAGCTTGAGCATTGTCAGCCCGCGCTGGCGCTGGTCGAGCCCGCGCACGAAGCGTTGATCCGCGAAGTCCGCGACGCGATGGATCAAGGCCCGGAAATCGTGCCGGTGGCGCGCGGCAGCCTGGGGCCGGAAGGCGTGAGCGGCGCGCTGGCGGCGACGTCCGCGGATTACCGCGAGCCCGAGCTATGCAGCGACGACCTTGCGCAGATCCTGTACACGTCGGGTACTTCGGCGCGGCCCAAGGGGGTGATGCTCACGCACGCCAACCTGCTCTGGTGCGGCCAGGCGGGCGCGGCCAACAGCGGCATAGGCCGCGCTGACCGCGTGTTCAACAACAAGCCGCTGTTCCACGCCAACTGCCAGGAAACCGTGCTGTCCTGCCTGACCGCGGGCGCCACCGCGGTGATCGGGGAACGCTATAGCGCCACGCGCTACCTGCGCCAGCTCATCGAACACCGCATCACGATATGCAGCCTGTCCGGCATGCTGTGCCGAACCTTGTTGAACCAGCCGCCCACGCCTTTCGATACGGCGCATCAGGTGCGGTACGCGGGCTATGCCATCAATATTTCGGAAGCCGAGATCGCGGCGTTCATCGAGCGTTTCCGTATCCCGTTGCGCAACGGCTACGGGCAGTCCGAGACCATGCTTTACATCACCTTGCAGCCGCATGCCTCGCCCTCGGCCTATCCGTCCATCGGGCGCGCCACGCCCGACCGCGAAGTGTTCGTGGTCGACGACGACAACCGGCCGGTGGCCGTGGGCGCAGTCGGCGAGATCGTGGTGCGCGGACGTCCTGGGCGCACGCTGACCCTGGGCTACTACCGCGACCCGGCGGCGACGCAGGCGGTGTTCGAGGGCGGCTGGCTGCACACGGGGGACCTCGGCTACCAGGATGCCAAGGGCAACTTCTTTTTCTTCGGCCGCAAGAAGGAAGTGATCAAGCGGGCTGGCGAGAACATCTCGGCGGCGGAGGTGGAAGAGGCCTTGATGGGGCATCCCGCCGTGCGCGACGTGGCCGTGGTGGGCATACCCGATCCGGTGCGCGACCAGTCGGTCAAGGCTTTCGTCGTGCTGCACGCCGGGCACCAGGCGGATGCGGATGCCATCAAGACCTATTGCGCCGGGCGGCTCGCATATTTCAAGGTACCCGAGCACGTGCAGTTCATGACTGAGTTGCCGCGCAACGCCAGCGGCAAAGTGCAGAAGCGCGCGCTGCTCGACGCCTGAACGCGGCCGCGAGTCATCAGGCGTGGCCGGTAGCCGCCTTGCCCAGGCGGGCAAGGGCTTCGGCGACCTGATGGACGACGGACTGGCCCTGGTTGCGGTGGATGGCGATGGTGAACTCCAGCGTCAGCGGCGTCTGCGCCGGGTCCACCAGCACCAGAGTGCCGGCGCGAACTTGTTCGGCCACCATCATTTCCGGCAACTGCGCGATGCCGCCGCCGGCCTCGACGACTTCGATCAGGCTGTTCAGGCGATTGCAGCTGCAGATGTTGTCCAGGTTGGCGCCCATATCGCGCAGCTCGTCCTGCGCCGGTCCGAAGAAACCCGACGGGCGCGATACGCACCACAGCGGCTCGGTTTGCAGTAGCGATTGCATGGTGCGAGGCTGGCCTTCAGCGTTGCTCAGCAGCCGGGACGAGACCATCCACGACATGCGGGTCGTACCCAGCGACTCGCAGATGAACTGGTCGTCGCGCAGATGATTGGCCATGATCGCGATGTCCAGCGCGCCGGACGTCAGGTGCTCCTGCAGCTTGACCGCGAGGTCCAGCTCGATCTCGTAGGAAACGCGCGGCAGGGCGCGGCGCAGCTCGGGCACTACGCGTGAAAACCAGGTCATGGAAATCTCGCCCATGCCGATGCGCACCGTGCCGGCAGCGTTATTGACGGCCTCCGCGTCGGTGAAGGCGTCTTCCACTGCCAGCAGCAGCGGTTCCACGCGTTCGACGAAACGGCGCGCGGGCACCGTAAGTTCCAGCCGGCGGCCGCGCTTCTCGAAGAGAGGAAAGCCCAGCGACTGCTCCAGCTCCTTCATGCGCGCCGAGACGGCGGGTTGGGAAGTGTGCAGCCGTTCGGCTGCGGCGCGGAAACTGCCCAGCTTGGCGATCTGGCACAGGGTTTCGGCGTTGGTCAGATTCGGACGGGGCATGGGCGCATGGTGTGGTTTTTGGGCGGTATGTTAAGGCCAAAGGACGCGGACGGGCTGCCCGCGCCGCGGTTTCATTCGGATTTCTGGCTCTCTTCGCGCAGTATCTGGCCCAGGCGGCGCGCGGCTGGCCCCGCCGCATCGGGATCGGGGTAGACCAGGTACAGCGCGCCCCAGCGCTGCGCGCCATCCAGCAGCGGCAGCGGCTTCAATTCGCCCGAGGCCAACTGTTCGCGGATCCAGTCCTGCGGATACCACGCGAAGCCCATGCCCATGCACGCCGCGCGTATCGACGTGCTCTTGTGGCTGACGGTGATGCGCTGCTCGGCGACGTCCCAGACGCTGGGCCGCACGCGCTGGCGGCCGCTGTCGCGGATCACCAGATGGCGATGCGCCTTGAGGTCTTCGAGCGACAGCGGACGGTTCATCTGGTGCAGGGGATGCGATGGCGCGGCCGCCGCGATCGCGCAATAGCGCAGCAGCGCGTCGCCGACATGGCCGGCCGGAATGTGGTCGGCGCAGATGGCGAGGTCGGCCTCGCCCGAGAGCAACAGTTCATCCGTGCCGCCGACCACTGATTCGTGAAGTTCGATGCGTGTCTCGGGGAACTCGCCGGCAATCCTGTCCAGGCAGCGCAACAGCAGGTCCGTCGGGAACAGGCTTTCCACGGCCAGCGTCAGCATCTGCTCCCGTCCCTTGGCCAGATTGGCCGCCGCCCGTTCCAGGCGTTGGGCCTCGCCCACCAGCGACTTGCCGCGCCGGTAGAGGATCTTGCCGTCGTCCGTGAGCAAGGCCTTGCGTCCGTCCATGGCGAACACGGCCACGCCCAGCCGCTCCTCGATCTGGCGGATCGCGTAGCTGATGGTCGACTGCGATTTGCTGAGCGCGTCGGCGGCCTGGGCATAGCCGCCCGCGTCCACCACGGCGACCAGGGCCTGCCATTGCTCCAGCGAAATCCGAGGCGGCATATATATCTACCAGTTAGATAGGTTTTAACGAAATATTGAACTATTTTATCTGATGGGTAGATGATTCAATGGCTCATCGTCATCGCGACACAAAGGGCCGACATGAACATCCTGGTTATCGCCGCCAGCGCGCCTGCTGGCTCTTACTCCGCCACGCTTGCCGAGCGCTACGTGGCCGGCGTCCAGGCTGGCGGCCGGGCCCGCGTCGTCTGGGCGGACCTGGACGCGGAGTCCTTCGACCCGCGCATGACCGCGGCCGACCTGGCCTTCTATCGCGGCAACGGCAACTTGCCCGGCGACGTGCGGCGTGAGCAATTGCGGGTGGAGGCCGCCGACCTGATCGTGCTGGCGTTCCCGGTCTACTGGTGGAGCATGCCGGCGCTGGTCAAGGGCTGGATCGATCGCGTGTTCACCAAGGGATGGGCTTTCGGCGTCGGCGACGGGCAGCCCGGCCGGCTGGCCGGAAAGCGCGTGCGCCTGATCGCGACCGGCGGCGCCGGCGCGCAAGCCTATGACGGACACGGCTACCGCGCCGCGATTGCCACGCAGATCGAACACGGGGTCTTCCATTACAGCGGCGTGAGCGATGTGCGCACGCACCTGTTTCTTGATGTCGAGAGCGGTGACGACGAGGCGCGCGTGCGCAGCCTGTCGGATGCGCACGCGCTCGGCTTGTCGTACGCGGCGCCTGGCTCACGAGCCGCGCGCTGACCCTTTCTCTTCCTACTCCTTTCAATGAGGTCCGCCATGTCCATCGCCACCCGGGAAATCCACTTGAAGCATCGCCCCACGGGGCTGCCCACGCCAGCCGACTTCGCGCTGGTCGAAACAACGCTGCCCGCGCCCAAGCCGGGGCAGATCCTGGTCCGCAATCTGTGGATGTCGGTAGATCCGTACATGCGCGGCCGCATGGATGAACGCAAGAGCTACATCGATCCGTTCGCGCTGGATCAGGTGATGGACGGCGCGGCGGTCGGCGTGGTCGAGCAGAGCGCCGATCCGCGCTTCGCCGCAGGTGACCGCGTGGTGCATTTCGCCGGGTGGCGCGAGCACGCGCTGATCGACGCGGCGTACGCCACCCCGGTCGCCGACGACGGCATTCCCTTGCAGACCTATCTGGGCGCGCTGGGCTTTCCGGGCTTGACGGCCTACGTGGGGCTGACGCGGATCGCCAACGCGCAAGCAGGCGAGACCATTTTCGTGTCCGCAGCCAGCGGCGCGGTCGGCAGCGTGGTGGTCCAGATGGCCAAGCAGATGGGGTTGCGCGTGGTGGCGTCCGCGGGGTCGGAGGACAAGGCGCGCTGGCTGCGCGACGTGGCCGGGGCCGACGCGGTCATCGACTACCGCAACGCGCCTGACCTGAGCGCGGCGCTGGCGCAGGCCGCGCCGCAGGGCATCGACATCTACTTCGACAACGTTGGCGGCGACCACCTGGACAGCGCGCTGGCGCTGGCTCGCGATCATGCGCGTTTCGTGTTGTGCGGCATGATCTCGGGCTACAACGAGGGCAAGCCGGCCGTCGGCGTGCGCAACCTGTTTTCGGCCATTGAAAAGCGCATCAAGCTGCAGGGCCTGATCGCGTCCGATCACATTGACGCACTGCCGGAATTCATCCCCCGGATGAGCGCGTGGATCAAGGCCGGACAGGTGCAACTGCGGGAAACGGTGGTGGATGGGCTGGAGCGTGCGCCCGAGGCCTTCATCGGGCTGTTCAAGGGCGCCAACACGGGAAAGATGCTGGTCAGGCTGACCAAGTCCTGAAGATCCAGCCGGCACATGCGGGCGGATGGCTCGGTGAAATCCGCCATTTCCCGCCGCCAGGCCTGCCGATACACTGGCCGCTCGCCATCCTAACGAGACAGCCATGAGACATCTACTTCCCGCCCTGGGCGCCGCGCTTGCCTTTACGTTCGGCGCGCAGGCATCGGCCCAGCAAGCCCAGCCCGCGGCCTCCGTGCCGCGCGATCCGTTCTTCTGGCTGGGCGAGATCAACAAGGCCACCGCCGTCATCAACACGGACGAGGGGCTGCTGGACAAGTCCATGGCGCCGCGGCTGGCGGCCGGCGTGGCCAAGGTGATCAACGACGGCAACCAGCCCGGCGCCAAGCGGCCGGCCAGCGTCATTACCTTCGAGCCGCTGCTGATCAAGGCGGCGGGCGAGGACGTGACGCTGCTGCACGCGGGGCGCTCCAGCCAGGACATGCACGCGACCTACCGCAGCGCCATCCTGCGCGACAAGCTGCTGGACCTGGCGGCCCAGTTGAACGCCACCTCCACCACCCTGGTGGAACTGGCGGGCAAGCATGCCGCGACCATCGTGCCGAACTACACCAACGGCGTGGCGGCGCAGCCCAACAGCTATGGCCACTATCTGCTGGGGCAGGCCGCCGGCCTGGCGCGCGACGCCCAACGCATCCGCGAAGCCTATGTGCGCATCGACCGTTCGCCCATGGGCACGACGGTGCTCAACGGCACCAGCTGGCCGCTGGACCGCAAGCGCATGGCGCAATACCTGGGCTTTGCCGCGCTGGTCGACAACGCCTATGACGCCTCGCAGATCTCGTCCATGGATCAGCCCGTCGAAGTCGCGTCCATCGTCACCAGCATCGCGCTGCGCACGGGAAATTTCGTCGAAGACGTGATGACGCAGTACGCCCAGCCGCGTCCCTGGATCCTGCTGGAAGAGGGCGGCGGCAATACCTACGTGTCCAGCGCCATGCCGCAGAAGCGTAATCCCGGCTTGCTCAACGACACCCGCAGCGATGCGTCCACCGCCGTGACGCTGGCCATGGGGCCGGTGGTGCAGACGCACAACATCACGCCCGGCATGAGCGACCCGAAGGACGTGAAGCAGAATTCCGCCATGGTGGACGCCGGCATTTCGGCGCTCAAGCGCTGGGACCGGGTGCTGAAAGCGATGGTTCTCAGCCCCGAGCGGGCGCTGGAGGAGCTGAACAGCGACTGGACCGCCTCGCAGGAACTGGCCGACGTGCTGATGCGCAAGTACAAGCTGCCGTTCCGCGACGGCCACCACTTCGCGTCCGAGGTCGTCAGCTACGCCAAGGCCAACAACATCAAGCCGCTGGACTTTCCGTACGAACAGGCGCGCCGCATCTATGCGGACGCCATGAAGGACTCGAAGTACGGCAACGAACTGCCGATGAGCGAGGCGGAGTTCCGCTCGACGCTGGACCCCGTGGCCATCGTCAAGAACCGCGCCACTTCGGGCGGTCCGCAACCGGCTGAAATGGACCGCATGCTGAAGGAAGCGCGCGCGCAGCTGGCCGAGCAGGACGCCTGGATCAAGGCGCGCCGCGCCTACATCAATGATGCGCTGGCGGAGCTGGACAAGAAATTCGGCGCGCTGGTGGCCAGCGCGCCGAAGCAGTAGAACCAGCACGAAGGGCGCTTCCCGGCGTCTGCCGGGAAGTCCCGCTCAGCCGCGGGCCGGGAAGGGCGCCGCGAAGCGGCGCAGCCGCAGCGCGTTGCTCAGGACGAACACGCTGGACAGGGCCATCGCGCCCGCCGCGAACACCGGCGACAGCAGGCTGCCATTGACCGGGTACAGCAGGCCCGCCGCTACCGGGATCAGCGCCACGTTGTAGGCGAAGGCCCAGAACAGGTTCTGCTTGATGTTGCGGATGGTGGCCTTGGACAGGGCGATGGCGTTGGGCACGCCGCCCAGGTCGCCCGACATCAGCACCACGTCGGCGGCTTCGATGGCGATGTCCGTGCCGGTGCCGATGGCCAGGCCCACGTCCGCTTCGGCCAGGGCCGGCGCGTCGTTGATGCCGTCGCCCACATAGGCGATGGGGCCGTACTGCTGCTTCAGGCGCTGCACCGCCGCGACCTTGCCGTCGGGCAGCACTTCGGCGACGACTTCGTCGATGCCAAGCTGGCGGGCGATGGCTTCGCCGGTGCGGCGGTTGTCGCCGGTGATCATGGCGACCTTCAGGCCCAGGTCATGCAGGGCGCGAATGGCGGCGGCCGTGGTTTCCTTGATGGGGTCGGCCACGGCGATCATCGCGGCCAGCTGGCCGTTGACGGCGGCATACAGCGGCGTCTTGCCTTCGTCGCCCAAGCGCGCGGCGTCCGAGCCGAAGGCCTCGACGCTCAGGCCCAGTTCGCGCATGAAACGGTCGGCGCCGATCTCGACCAGGTCGCCGTCCACCCGGGCGCTGACGCCGAAGCCGGTGATCGATTCGAATTGCGAGATCGTGCCCAGCGCGATGTTCTCGGCGCGCGCCGCGTCCACGATGGCCTGCGCGATCGGGTGTTCCGACTTGGCCTCGACGGCGGCGACCTTGCCCAGCACCGCAGCGCGTTCGAAGCCCGCAGCGACGATCAGGTCGGTCAGCTCGGGGCGGCCCTTGGTCAGCGTGCCGGTCTTGTCCACGGCCACGACCTGGGCGTCCTTCAGCGACTGCAGCGCTTCACCCTTGCGGAACAGCACGCCCATCTGCGCGGCGCGGCCCGTGCCCACCATGATGGAGGTCGGCGTTGCCAGGCCCATGGCGCAGGGGCAGGCGATGATCAGCACGGCCACGGCATTGACCAGCGCGAAGGTCAGGGCGGGTTCGGGGCCGAACGTCAGCCAGATGATGAAGGTCAGGACGGCGGCCGCCATGACGGCAGGCACGAACCACATCGTGATGCGGTCCACCAAGGCCTGGATCGGCAGCTTGGAGCCTTGCGCCTGTTCGACCATGCGGATGATTTGCGCCAGCAGCGTGTCGCCGCCGACCTTGGTGGCGCGGAACGTCAGCGCGCCATTCTGGTTGACGGTGCCGCCGACCACTTCGGAGCCGGGCTGCTTTTCGACCGGCACGGGTTCGCCGCTGATCATGGACTCGTCGATGTAGCTGTTGCCTTCCACGACCTCTCCGTCCACCGGGATGCGCTCGCCGGGGCGGACTTCGATCAGGTCGCCCGCCACCACTTCCTCGATGGCGAGTTCCAGCGTCGTGCCGTTACGCACGACGCGCGCGGTCTTGGCTTGCAGCCCGAGCAGGCGCTTGATGGCTTCGGACGTATTGCCCTTGGCGCGCGCTTCCATGTAGCGGCCCAGCAGGATCAGCGCCACGATGACCGCGGCGGCCTCGTAATAGACGTTGACGGTGCCGGCGGGCAGCAGCCCGGCCGCGAAGGTGGCGACCACCGAATAGGCATAGGCGGCGGAGGTGCCCACCGCGACCAGCGAGTTCATGTCGGGCGCGCCGCGCAGCAGCGCGGGGATGCCCTTCTTGAAGAAGCGCAGGCCGGGGCCGAACAGCACGATGCTGGCCAGCACGAATTGCAGGTACCAGCTGTTCTGCGTGCCGATGGTTTCGGCGATGACGTGGTGGAACGCCGGCACGATGTGCGCGCCCATTTCCAGGATGAACACGGGCAGCGCGAAGATCGTGGCCACGGTCAGGGCGCGCTTGAGCGACTTCAGTTCCGCGGCCTGGCGTTCGGCCACGGCGTCGGTGTCGCTGGCTTCGGCGGCCAGCGGCTTCGCTTCGTAGCCGGCCTTGGCCACGGCCTGGATCAGGGCGCTGGCGGGCACGCCGCCGGCTGCGGTGATGCTGGCGCGCTCGGTGGCGAGGTTGACGCTGGCGCTGCTGACGCCGGGCACCGCCTTCAGGGCTTTTTCGACGCGGCCCACGCACGAGGCGCAGGTCATGCCGGTGACCGACAGTTCGATCGTGGTTTCGGCGACGGCATAACCCGCCTTCTGCACCGCCTGCACGGCGGCGGCAACGTCCGGCGTGCCTGCAAACGTGATGTCGGCGCGTTCGGTCGCCAGATTGACGCTGGCCTGGTTGACGCCCGGCACGGCCTTCAAGGCCTTTTCGACCCGGCCCACGCACGAGGCGCAGGTCATGCCTTCGATAGGCAGGCTGACCGCGACGCTGTCTGCTGGGATGGCACTCATATCCGCTCCTTGAAAACTTGGAATTTCCTGCTGATGGGTGTCACTATAAAGATTCCAATGATGTCAAGGTCAAGCGTTTGATCGGACGGGTTTTGACCTGGCTCAGCCCAGATTGCCCAAGGCGGGGAAGGTCAGCAGCATCCAGATGGCGAAACGGGCCAATTGGCCGGTGGCGATGGCCCAGCCCATCACGATCAGGATCAGCCCGGTCAGGATCCGCAGGATCCGGCCGGCGCGCTTCAAACCCTGCATGCGGCGCAGGAACGGACTCATGAACCAGGCTGCGGCTAAAAAGGGGACGCCTAACCCCAGCGCATAGACGCCCAGCAGGGCCACGCCCTGGCCCACGCTGGCTGACGCCGCGCCCAGCGCCAGGATGCCGGCCAGGATCGGGCCGATGCAAGGGGTCCAGCCGAAGCCGAACGCCAGGCCCAGAACGGCGGCGCTGCCGGGGCTGCCCTTGCCCGCCGGATCGAACCGGTAGTAGCGTTGGGCCCAGGCGGGCAGGCGCAGCACGCCCAGCAGCATCAGGCCCGCCAGCGCAATGATGGCGCCTGCGGCCAGGTTCAGTTCGTAGCGGTAGGACAGCAGCAGGCGGCTCAGCGCCGTGACGCTGGCGCCGAAGATGACGAAGACGGCAGAGAAGCCGGCCACGAAGCAGGCCGCCAGCCCCAGCATGCGCCAGCGCAGCGTGCGGCCATCGTCCGCGGACGCGCCGGATCCGCCCGCGATGTAGGACAGGTAGCCTGGCACCAGCGGCAGCACGCAAGGCGACAGGAACGACGCGGTCCCCGCGATGAAGGCAGTGGCGAAACCGACGAGGGACAGGTCAAGCATGACGCGCCGCCGCGGTCATGGCGCCGCGCCTTCGCGCTGGCGCTCGCGGGCCAGCGCGATGCCCTCGTTGACCGTGCGCGCCATGTCGCTGCCGGCAGGCAGCCTGGCCAGCAGGCGCTGCCAGAAATCGATGGCTGCCGGGAAGTCGCGCTGGTCGAAGCGGCTTGCGCCCGCCAGCATCAGGGCCAACGGCTCCTCGGGATTGAGGTCCAGCGCGCGCCGCAACAGCTGGTCAGGCTGCCCGCCGAAGCCCCGATTGGCGCTGAGCACCAGGGATTCGGCGTATTCGGCCAGCGCTGCCGGGTTGCTGTCCACCACCGGCGCGGCCCGGGCAAAGGACTGGACCGCGTCGGCGTGCCTGCCGAAGTAGCGGTGGGACCGGGCCAGCATCAGCCATCCCTGATAGTCGTCGGGATTGGCGGCCAGCCGGGCCTCCAGTTTTGCCGCCATGGCCTGGATGTCGGCGGCGGTGACTTGGGGCTGGGCGGCAGGCGCCGGGGGCGGCGCGATGGCGCCAGGATTGCCCAGGGCGACATAGACCAGTATGGCTGCCAGCGGCAGCGCGATGGCCAGGCTGGCGGGCAGCAGACGGCCGCGGCCGGGCGCGGGTGCATGCCCTTGCGTCTGGCTGGCTTCTTCCAGCGCCAGGCGCTGCAGTTCGGTGCGCGCTTCCACGAAGGCGTCTTGCGACAGGATGCCGTTTGCGCGGTCCCGCTCAAGTTCGTGCAGCTGGTCGCGCAGCACCGCCACGTTCGCCGCCCGGCGCTTGTCCGCGGCGCTGGCGGCGGGCGTGCGCCGCAACGCGGCGATCAACCATAGGGTCACGACGGCGGCCATCAAGGCGGCCGACAGATAGAAAAACTGCATCATGTTCCAGGTCCTTTTTCAGCGTCGATGCCGAGCAGGGCGTCGGCGGCTCGGCGCTCCGCAGGCGTCAGCGCGGGGCGGTGCTGGCGCAGCCTGCGCCGGCGCAAGGTCAGGGCCAGCGCGGCCAGCCCGGCGGCCAGCAGCGCGGCGGGGCCGAACCAGAGCAGCAGCGTGGAGGCTTTCAGGCGCGGCCGGTAGAGGATGAAGTCGCCGTACCTGGCCTCCATATAGGCCAGGATGTCGGCCTCGGACTTGCCGGCGTCCAGTTGCTGGCGGATCTGACGCCGCAGATCGACGGCGAGGTCGGCGCGCGAGGCGGCGATGGATTCGTTCTGGCAGACCAGGCAGCGCAGTTCCGAGGCGATCTCGGTGACGCGGCGGTCCTCGGGCGAGCCACCATGGGCGGCCGCGCCGTGGCCCAGCGCCAGCGAGAGCGCGAATACGCGCAGGAGTATCTTCATTGCAGCCCCCGGATCTGCGGAAGCAGGGTGTCGCGCAGGGATTCGCGCGTCACCGGGCCGATGTGCTTGTAGCGGATGGTCCCGGCCTGGTCGATGACGAAGGTCTCCGGCACACCGTAGACGCCATAGTCGATGCCAACCTTGCCGTCGGTGTCGGACACGGAGGCCTCGTAGGAATCGCCGTTGCGCGCCAGCCAGGCGATGGCTTCGTCCCGGATGTCCTTGTAGTTCAAGCCTATGACAGGCACGCCGTGCTGCGATGACAACTCCTGGATATAGGGGTGTTCCGTCAGGCAGGCATAGCACCACGACGCCCAGACGTTCAACACCCAGACCCGGCCTTTCATGCTCTCAGGCGTGAAGGTCCTGCGGGGTTCATGCAGTTCGGGCAGGGCGAAAGCGGGCGCGGGCTTGTCGATAAGTGGAGACGGCACTTCGGACGGGTTGAGGGTCAGGCCTATTCCCAGAAAGAACACCAGCACCACGAAGCCCGCCAGGGGCCAGATATAGCGGCTCATGGCCGAGCCTCCACCGGCGCCTGCGGTGCTGTGCGTTGCGGTTGCTTTTTTTCGCGGCGTTTCAGGCGGTAGCGCGGATCGCTGATCGCCAGCAGGCCGCCCAGGGCCATGAGGATGCAGCCGCCCCAGATCCAGTCCACGAAGGGCTTGTAGTACAGGCGAACGCTCCAGGCGCCTTGCTCCATGGGTTCGCCCAGGGCGACGTAGACGTGGCGCAGGCCGTTGGCGGCGATGGCCGCCTCCGTCATCGGCAGCGCCGAGGACGCATAGGTGCGTTTTTCGGGATGCAGGTCGCGCAGGCGCTTTTCACCGCGGTAGAGCGCGAAGGTACCCATATCGGATTCGTAGTTCGGGCCGCGCACGCGTGCCACGCCCATGAACTCGACGCGGTAGGAGGCCACCGGCGCGCTTTGCCCGGGTTGCAGCAGCAGATCCTGTTCGGTCTCGTAGCTGCCCACCAGCGCAACCCCGGCGACGAATACCGCCACGCCCAGATGAGCCAGATGCATGCCCAGCCAGCTGCGAGGCTGGCGCCACCAGCGGTCGCGGGTCGCGCGGATGCGCTTGGCCACGTCTGCGGCGATGGCGGCCGCCAACCACACGGCCAGTCCCAGCCCCAAGGCCGCGCCCGCGGACCAGCGGCCGAAGAGCAGGGGGGCGCCGGCGGCCGCCAGCACGGCCAGCAATGCGGGAATCGCAAGGCGCTTGAGCAGGCTGGCGGCATCGGCCGATTTCCAGTTGGCGATAGGCCCCACCGCCATGAGCAGCAGCGCGGGCACCATCAGCGGCACGAAGACCGCGTTGAAGTAGGGCGGTCCGACCGACAGCTTGCCCAGGCCCAGCGCGTCGATGATCAGCGGATACAGCGTACCCAGCAGCACGCTCGCGGCGGCAACCGCGAGCAGCACGTTGTTGACCAGCAGGAGCGACTCGCGCGATACGAACGCGAACTGGCCGCCGTGACCTATCCGGGGCGCGCGCAAGGCATACAGGAACAGGGAGCTGCCGACCGTGACCGTGAACAGCGCCAGGATGAAAACGCCGCGCGCCGGATCCGTGGCGAACGCGTGCACCGAGGTCAGCACGCCCGAGCGCACCAGGAACGCGCCCAGTAGCGCCAGCGAGAACGTGCCGATCGCCAGCAACACGGTCCAGCTCTTGAAGCTGCCGCGCTTCTCGGTCACGGCCAGCGAGTGGATCAGCGCCGTGCCGGCCAGCCAGGGGATGAAGGAGGCGTTTTCCACCGGGTCCCAGAACCACCAGCCGCCCCAGCCCAGCTCGTAGTAGGCCCACCAGCTGCCGACCGCGATGCCCAGGGTCAGGAACAGCCAGGCCGCCGTGGTCCAAGGCCGCGACCAGCGGGCCCAGACCGCGTCCAGATTGCCCGACAGCAGCGCGGCGATGGCGAACGCAAACGCCACCGAGAAGCCCACATAGCCCATGTATAGCAGCGGCGGGTGGAAGATCAGGCCGATGTCCTGCAGCAGCGTGTTCAGGTCCAGCCCGTCGGCCGGGGCCGGGACCAGGCGCTCGAACGGATTCGACGTCAGCAACACGAACAGCAGGAAACCCGCGCTGATCAAGCCCAGCACGCCCAGCACGCGCGCGACCATGGCGTCCGGCAATTGCCGCGACAGCAGGCTGACCGCGCAGGCCCAGCCGGTCTGCATGAACAGCCACAGCAGCAGCGAGCCTTCATGCCCGCCCCAGGTCGCCGCGATGCGGTAGAACAAGGGCAATTGGGAATTCGAGTTGTACGCGACATAGGCCACCGAATAGTCCTTGGCCGCGAACGACCAGACCAGCGCCGCAAGGCTGAAGGACACCAGCAGGAATTGGATCCGTGCGGCGGGCCGGGCAATGGCGATCCAGTCCGCACGGTCCAGGGCCGCGCCCCGCAGCGCGAGCGCGCCTTGCGCCAGTGCCACGAACAGCGTCAGGATCAGGGCGAAATGAGCGAGTTCCGGAATCATCGGGAGCGGGCCTCCTGGGGGGCGGTCTTCGGTGCGGCCTGCGATACGGCCTGATCGATCGCGTGCTGCGCCTCGGGCGGCATATAGTTCTCGTCATGCTTGGCCAGCACTTCGTCGGCGCGGAACAGGCCATCGCCGTCCAGCCGGCCCTGCGCCACGACGCCCTTTCCTTCGCTGAACAGGTCCGGCAGGATGCCTTCATAGGCCACGGGGACGGTGTGGGCCGTGTCGGTCACGACGAAACGGACGGTCAGCGCGCCCGGCGTGCGCTGCACGCTGCCGGCTTCGACCATGCCGCCCACGCGGAAGGCGCGTCCTGTCGGCGCTTCGTTGTTGCTGACCTGGGTGGGCGTGTAGAAGAACACCAGATTGCTCTGGAAGGCGTTGAGCACCAGGGCGCTGGCCACGCCCACCGAAGCCAGGCCGCCCAGGGCCAGCCACAAGCGCCGCGTCCGCTTATTCATCGTTGTCCTCCCGCCGTTCAGCGGGGTGCGGCCCCGCCAGGATCGCGCGGCGGCGGCGCGCCAGCAGCAGCTGCTCGCTGCCCAGCAGGAACGCCGTCATCAGCAGCGATCCCCACACGTAAACCGCGTAACCGCCCATGGCGAGGAACTCGCCCAGACTGGACCAGTGCATCATTCGCTACTCCATTGTTCGCGGATCCAGGCCGCGTGCCGCTCGCGTTCGAGCACGATGCAGCGCAGGCGCGCCAGCGCCGTTGCGATGCTGTACATCCACGCGGCCAGGGACATCAGCAGCATGCCGGCGAGCATGATGCCGGCCATGCTGGGCGCTGCGGTCAGCGAGACCGAAGCGCCCTGGTGCAGGGTGCTCCACCATTGCACCGAGAAATAGATGATGGGAATGTTGACCACGCCGGCCAGCACCAGCACCGATCCGGCGCGGTCGGCACGCTGCGGATCGTCGATGGCGGCCTTCAACGCGATGTAGCCCGCGTACAGGAACAGCAGGATCAATTCCGAGGTCAGACGCGCGTCCCAGACCCACCAGGCGCCCCACATGGGCTTGCCCCACAGTGCGCCGGTCCACAGCGAAAGAAACGTGAACAGCGCGCCGGTGGGCGCCAGCGCGGCGATCATCATGGCCGATAGTCTGCTGTTGAAAACCAGGTGGATCAGCGCCCAGAACGCCATCACCAGGTAAACGAACATCGACATCCAGGAGACCGGGACGTGGACGAAGATGATGCGGTAGCCCTGGCCCTGCTGAAAATCGGCAGGCGCGGCGATAAAGCCGATATAGAGGCCGGCCGCGGCCAACAGGACCGCGGCCGTGGCGAACCAGGGGATCGCCTTTCCGGCCAGGGGATAGAAGGCCTTGGGCGAGGCATAGTGAAACCAGCGGATCATGGGCTCCTCATTCAAGCGAGATGCGTATGGCGGCCGCCGCGCCCAGCGGCGCGAGGAACAGGGACAAGGCCAGCACGGCGCCCAGCAGCGACAGGTGCGCATTCGCGCCCAGGCCGCTTTGGGCCGCCTGCACCGCGCCCGCGCCGAATACCAGAATGGGAATGAAGAGGGGCAGCACCAGCAGGGCCAGCAGCGCGCCGCCGCCGCGCGCGGTCAGGGTGAGCGCCGCGCCTATGGCGCCGATCAGGCCAAGCGCGGGCGTGCCGATGGCCAGGCCCAGCGTCAGGATCAGAAGGGCGGCGGCATCCAGGCCGAATTGCAGGCCCAGCACGGGCGCAAGCAGGGTCAGCGGCAAACCGGACAGCAGCCAGTGGGCCGCGACCTTGCCCAGCACGATCACCGGCAAGGGCGCGGCGGACAGCATCAACTGCTCCAGCGAACCGTCGCGATGGTCTGCCTCGAACAGGCGGCCCAGCGACATCAGGCAGGACAGCAAGGCCATCACCCAGAGCACGCCTGGCGCAATGGCGCGCAGCATTTCCCGTTCGGGGCCGACAGCCAGGGGGAACAGGCTGGCGGCCACCAGGAAGAAGGCCAGCGGTGTCAGCGTGTCGCTGGCGCGCCGTTGGGCGATGCGCAGGTCGCGCAGCGCAATGGCTGCGAACGATTTCGTCATGGAACTCATGCGCTAGGGGCCAAGCCGGATCTGCTGGTGCGCATGGTCCAGCGCGATCTCCTGATGACTCGTCGCCACGATCGCGCCGCCATCGCGCAGATGGCGATCCATGGCGCGTGCCAGCCATGAGTGGGCGGCGGCGTCCAGGGCGGTCACGGGTTCGTCGAGAATCCAGAGGGGGCGGAAATCGGCAAGCAAGCGAGCGAGGGCTGCCCGCCGCCTCTGGCCAGCCGACAGGACACGGATCGGAAGATGCTGCCTGCTTTCGAGGCCTGCGTCGCGCAGCGCGGACGCAATCGCCGCGGGACGGTCCGCGTCTCCGCTTGCGGCCTGCAGCGCCCGCAGATTCTGGATGGCGCTGAGTTCGCCACTGAGGCCGTCGGCATGGCCCAGATAGAAGAACTGGCTGCGATACCTGCTGCCGGATTGCGAGATGCCGAGTCCCTGCCACAGCACCTTGCCGCGGGCGGGCCGCGCCAAGCCCGCCAGAATGCGCAGCAGGCTGGTCTTGCCGCTGCCGTTGCGTCCGTGGACGAACAGGCATTCGCCGGGCGCCACGCGCAGGGTCAGCTGCTTGAACAGCGGGCGCTCAGCGCGCATGCAACCCAGATCCATCGCTTCAAGCATTGCCGCCCCGCCGCTGTGTGGACAAAAGGGAAACTATAGGGAGGCGCGTCTGACCGCCAGATTGCTGGCGGTTTACATTCCTGTAATGTTCGAGCGGAAATGGCCGTGTTTCAGCACAGCTTGCGCGGATGCGGGCGTAGCAGTTGAAAAAGTTCTGACCGGCGCCGCGAATCGCGGCGCCGGCGATGCTTAGAACCAGATGCGCACGCCGGCCAGGATCGCGCGTTCGGAACGGCTTTCTCCGGCTTCGCTGGCGTAGCTTGCGGTCTTGCCGAACTTGCGTCCGAACGACACGCCGACATAGGGCGCGAACTCGCGCGTGACTTCGTAGCGCAGCCGCAAGGAGAACGAGGCGTCGGACAGTCCGGAACCCACGCCGCGCGCTTCGTCATTCTTGCCGTACAAGCTGGCTTCGATCTCGGGCGTGAGGATCAGGCGCTGGGTAAGCAGCAGATCGTATTCCGCCTTCAGCGCCAACGCGGTCCTGCCGGATCCGCCGACATAGCCGGTGATCTCGGTTTCGATGCCATAGGGCGCCACGCCCTGCACGCCGAACGCGGCCCAGTTGCGTTTCGGACCCGTGCCGAAATCGCGCCGCGCACCCAGCTGCAGATCCCAGAACGGAGAGATCGTGTGGCTCCAGAAGGCCTCGATCTTGGCGTCCGTGCTGCCGTTCAGCCGATCGCCTTCGCTCTTGATCCAGAGCTTGTTCAGGTCGCGGCCGATCCAGAACTGGCCGTCCCATTGCAGGCTGGTTTGTTCGTTGCGGTCGTAGGCGACGCCGAGCTTGTCGAACAGCAGGTGACTGGTGACGACGTTGTCCATCATGTGCGGATGGATGCGATAGGCGGCGTAGCGCTGCTCCGTGCTGCCGTCGCTGGAGGGCAGCGAACCCACCGGCGGGCCTTTGGGCGGGGCTTCGTCCATGCCGGGCATGGCGCTGTGATCCATGCCGGGCATCGAGCTGTGGTCCATACCCGGCATCGTGCTGTGATCGATGCTCTGCTTCGCGGCTGGCGCCTGGCTTTGCATCGATCCATGATCCATGCCTTGCATCGAACCATGGTCCATGCCGCTCATGGTTCCCGCCGGCGTCTGCGCCACGGCCAGTCCGGATGCGGCGGAAAGAAGGGCGGCGCCCGCGACGAGCCCGGGCCAGTGCTTTCTGGAAGTCGTTGTTCTCATTATTCCTCCTATTCCACGACGACCGCGCGGAACATGCCGGCCTCCATGTGGAACAGCAAGTGGCAGTGATAGGCCCAGTTGCCGCGCGCGTCCGCGCTGACGCGGTAACTGAGGCGCTGCGCCGGGTTCAGGCTGATCGTGTGCTTGCGCACCTGGAAATTGCCATCGGCGGATTCGAGGTCGCTCCACAAGCCATGCAGGTGGATGGGGTGCGTCATCATGGTGTCGTTGACCAGCACGAAGCGCACGCGCTCGCCGTACTTGAGCACGATGGGCTTGGCTTCGGTGAACTTCAGTCCGTTGAACGACCACATGTAGCGGTCCATGTTGCCGGTCAGGTGCAGCTCGATCTCGCGGGTCGGCGGGCGGTTGTCGGCGGGTTCGACCATGGAGTGCAGGTCCGCATAGGTCAGCACGCGGCGGCCGTTGTTGCGCAGGCCCACGCCGGGATCGTCCAGCCGGGTCGAAACGATGTCGGGCACCATGGAGTTGGCGGGACTGTATTCGGCGGGGTAGGGGTGCTTGACCTCGACCATGCCGCCTTCGTTGCCGCCCGCGCCATGGTCCATGCCTGCCATGGAGCCGTGATTCATGCCGCCCTGGGCGCCATGGTTCATCGCGCCCTGTGCGCCGTGGTCCATGCCGCCGGCCTGCGAGCCGCCCATGTCCATGCCGGGCATGTCGTGCGCCATGCCCATGTCCATCATGGTCAGCACCTGCACCGGATCCAGCGCCGGGATCTCGGCCTGCATGCCTTCGCGCGGCGCCAGCGTGCCGCGGGCATAGCCGGAGCGGTCCATGGCCTGCGAGAAGATCGTGTAGGCGCGCTCGTCTTGAGGTTCGACGATGACGTCATAGGTCTCGGCCACCGCGATGCGGAATTCTTCCACTTCCACCGGGCGCACGGCCAGGCCGTCGGCGGCCACCACCGTCATCTTCAGGCCGGGGATGCGCACGTCGAAGTAGGTCATGGCAGACCCGTTGATGAAGCGCAGGCGGATCCGTTCGCCCGGACGGAACAGGCCGGTCCAGTTGCCGGCTGGCGACTTGCCGTTGGTGAGGAAGGTGTAGGTCGCGCCCGAGACGTCGGCCAGGTCGGTCTGGTTCATGCGCATCTTCTGCCACATGAGCCGTTCGTTCAGCGCGTTCTTCCAGCCGGATTTCTCGGCGTCGTCCATCAGGCTGCCGACCGTGGGCTGGATGTAGTTGTAGTAGTCGGGCATCACCTTGAGCTTGCGGAACACGCTCATGGGGTCCTCGTCGGTCCAGTCGGACAGCAGGACGACGTAATCGCGGTCCGCGCGTACCGGGTCCGGGCGCTTGGGATCGATGACGATGGCGCCGTACAGTCCCGTCTGCTCCTGGAAGCCGGAATGGCTGTGATACCAGTACGTGCCGCTCTGGCCCACGTCGAACTGGTAGGTGAAGGTTTCGCCTGGCGCGATGCCGGGAAAGCTCAGGCCGGGCACGCCGTCCATGCCGGTGGGCAGGATGATGCCGTGCCAGTGGATCGAGGTATCTTCGCGCAGGCGGTTGGTGACGCGCAGCGTGACGCGGTCGCCTTCGCGCCAGCGCAGCGTGGGCGCGGGCAGCATGCCGTTGACCGTGGTTGCGATGCGGGGAGCGCCAGTGAAATTGGCGGGGCTCTCGCCGATCTCCAGGTTGAACTCGGTGCCCGACAGCACGCTCTGCCGGGCGGCGCCGGACTGCGCCCATGAGGACGGACTCCACAGACCCATGCCGGCCAGCGCGCCGCCCGTGGCCAGGCCCTGCACAAACCGGCGGCGCGGATTCGAAACTGCTCTACTCATGCTCTATCTCCCCGGTAGCCGGACCGGCATCCCGGCTGTGGATTACTTGACGGAAACCGCGCCCTTCATGCCGGCGGGATAGTGTCCGGGTTCGAGGCAGGCGAAGGCGACGGTGCCCGCCTTGTCGAAGGTCCAGACGATGTCGCCGGCCTTGCCCGCTTCCAGCGACACGGAGTTCGGCTCCTCGTGGCGCATGCCCGGATCCTTGAGCATCATCTGGTAGTGGCTGTTCAGGTCCGCCGTGGTGCCCAGCACCATTTCGTGGCGGATCTTGCCGGAATTGCTGACCTTGAAACGGATGGTCTCGCCTGCCTTGACGTCGATCTTGTCCGGCGTGAAGCGCATCGCATCCGTCATGTCGACCACGATCGTGCGCGAGACCTTGGCGGGGTTGCCGGGCTTGCCGATGGGGGCTGCGGCTTCATGGCCGCCGCCGTGGCCCGCGCCGTGGCCGGGGGCAGCCATGGCCCCGAAGGAAAGCAAAAGGGCGCCCGCGGCGACGGCGCCCTGCGCGAGTTTCACCAGTTTCTTCATGCGTATCCTCTAGACTCGAATTGGGGGTAGGAGGCGCCACTTTAGTGACGCGCTCCACACCGCAACCTGTCGGGAGGATTACTTTCCTGTAATGTTCGGCGTCCGGGACAGCGTGAAGCCGACCTCGGTGCCCTGGCCGCCGCAACGGGCGAACGCATTGCCGCCGTGCATGCGGGCAATGGCGCGGACGATGGCCAGGCCCAGGCCGTGCCCGTCGGCGCGCCGGCTGCGGGCGTCGTCGCCCCGGTAGAAGCGGTCGAAGATGCGCGGCAGCGCCTCCGCTGCGATCGGCGCGCCGGGGTTCCTGACCCTGATTTCGATCTCGTCCTGCCGGGTGATGCAATAGAGGTCGATGCCGCGTCCGTGGGGCGTGGCGCGGATGGCGTTGCTGAGCAGGTTGGCGATGGCGCGCCGCAACAACCGCGGGTTGGCCATCAGGGTGGCGGCGCCGTGCGCGGTCAGGGAAACGCCGGCTTCGTCCAGCGCGGCCTCGTAGTATTCGGCCACGCGGGCGACCTCCCGGCGCACGTCCACTTCCTGCAGGTCCCCCGCCGGTTCGCCGCCGTCGGCGCGGGCCAGGAACAGCATGTCGTTGACCAGCGCCTTCAGCCCTTCCAGTTCCTCCAGGTTGGATTCCAGCACCTCGCGCAGCTCCTGCTCGGAACGCGGGGACGACAGGATGACCTCGGCGCCGCTGATCAGCGTGGCCAGGGGCGTGCGCAGTTCGTGCGCCACGTCGGCGTTGAAGCCTTCCATCTGCTGGTAGGCCGTTTGCACCCGGCCCAGCATGCCGTTGAAGGTATGGGTAAATTCGCGCAGCTCGCGGTCTATGCCCTGTTCCGGCAGGCGCACGGCAAGATTGTCCGGCTGGATCCGGGCGGCCTGCTGCGACAGGCGGCGGATGGGCGACAGCGAGCGCCGCACGGCCCACGCCGACAGCACCAGCGTGGCGCCGACCCAGATGGCGCAGATCAGGACCAGCGCGGTGGCAAAGGCATACAGGAACTGCGTGCCGGGACGCAGGTTCACGGCCACGGTGAGCTCGGCGCCTGGCAGCAGCGTGCCTTCCAGCGGCACGCGCAGTCCGCGCATGTTCCAGCCGTCCTGGGAGTGCAGCCTGATCTCGCGGCCGGATAGGGGCCGTACGTCCACGGGCGGCGCGTCGCCGTAGAACACGCTGCCGTCGGCGAGCGTGATCCAGGTCTTGAGGTTGCCGTGACCGACCATGATGTTATCCAGGGCGCCGCGCAGATCCTGCATCTGCGCCAGCGTGGCCTGCATGCCGATGAGGTGGTTGATGAGCTCCAGCTTGCCCGCCACCTCGGTGATCTCCTGGCGCTGCACCTCGCGCTTCAAGGCCCAGAACAAGGTGTAGCCGGCGACGCTGGACACCACCAGCGCAATGACGCCGAGCAGCAGCGTGAGCCGGATTTCCATGGACGCGATGCGCGGCAGCTTCATTTTTCACGCAGCTCCAGCACGTAGCCCATGCCGCGCACGGTATGCAGCAGCTTGGTCTCGAACGGATCGTCGATCTTTGCCCGCAGGCGCCGCACGGCGACTTCAATGACGTTGGTGTCGCTGTCGAAGTTCATGTCCCATACCTGTTCGGCCAGCACGGTACGGGACAGCACCTGGCCATGGCGGCGCAGCATCAGCGTCAGCAGCGTGAATTCCTTGGCGGTCAGGTCCAGGCGCATGCCGCCTCTTTGCGCCTTGCGTCGCGCCAGGTCCATCTCCAGGTCGGCAAGCCTGAGCAGCGTCGATTCCTGCCCGCGGCCGCGGCGCAACAGGGCCTGGATCCGCGCCAGCAGCTCGGAAAAGGCGAAGGGCTTGACGAGGTAGTCGTCCGCACCGCCCTCCAGGCCGCGCACGCGGTCTTCCACCTTGTCGCGCGCGGTCAGCATCAGGACCGGCGTTTCCTTGTGCTTGCGCAGGTCCGCCAGCACGCCGAAACCGTCGACGCCCGGCAGCATCACGTCCAGCACCACCACGTCGTAGTCGCCTTCGATGGCGGCATGCCGTCCGTCGACGCCGTCGCGGGCGATGTCGACCACGTAGTTGTGCTCGGTCAATCCTTTGCGGACGTAGTCCGCCAGCTTTCTTTCATCTTCGATCAAGAGGATACGCATGGGGCGCCTCGCTTTCCTTGCATAAATGTAATGAGTCGGTCCGGCTTCTGTAATTGCCGACTGCGTAGAGTTCAGCGGGTCAGCCAAGTTCCTGCTTGGCGGCGCTGAAATGCAAGGAACGATCCGTGAGTGCTCGAAAATCTTTCTCGAAGAGCTTGGCAACGGCCAACGATGAAATTGCCGTTGCCGCGCATTATGCATCCTGCGCGCCAAAATGTGCATGGCGATATGCGCGGACGCCTGCCGGCGGGGCTGGTCCGTCCAGGATCTGAACAGGCGTTCCGCGATGAAGATCCTGTACACCAATTTCCATCGCGGCGACGGCGGCGGGCACACCACGTATGTGCTGTCGCTGGCCCGCGCGCTGCGCGGCGCGCACGATATCGTCGTGGCGGCGCCGCCAGGCAGCCGGTTGTTCAACGCGGCCTTGGCGATGCCAGGCGTGCGGGCCGAAGCGCTGGATTTCCGCGGCGGCCTGCTGGCCGCCCTGCCCAATGCGCGCCGCCTGCGGCGGCTGCTGGTGCAGGAGCGTTTCGACATCGCGCACGTCAACGGCTCCGCCGACCACCGCGTGTGCATGCTGGCGGGCTTGGGTCTGGGAGCGGACAGCCCTGCGGTGGTGTACACGCAGCACAACGACCGTACCGCCAGCAGCTTGGGCACGATGCTGCGCGCCCGGCTGGCGACGGACCGCGTCATCTGCGTGTGCGAGCACACGCGCCGCAAGCTGGCGGGCAGCGCATTCGGGCGCTGCGGCCTGCGCACCGTGCGCAACGGCGTGGACGTGGAGCGGTTCAGGCCGCCCTCGCCGCAAGCGGTGGATGACGCCCGCCGCCGTTGGCTGCCGGCCGCGCACGCGGGCCGCCTGGTGGTCGGCAGCAATGCAGGCACCGCGGACTACAAGCGTTGGCCGGACATGGTCGAGGCGGTGTCCTTGCTGCCTGCCCAGTTGCGCGCGCGCATCGTCGTCATGATCGCTGGCGAGCCGCCCGGTGAACATCAGCGCCGGCGGGTGCGCGAACTGGGCATGGAGGATCAAGTGATCTTCACAGGCCTGCTGGATGACGTGCGGTCCTTCGTGGCCGCGCTGGACGTGGGCTTTGTGCTGTCCTCGGAGATGGAGACCATCTCGTTCGCGTGCCGGGAGATGATGGCCATGGGCGTGCCGGTCATCGTCAGCAATGCCGGCGGGCTGGCCGAGAACGTGCATGCGGGGCTGGACGGCTGGGTGGTTCCGGCGCGCGCGCCCGAGGCCGTGGCGGGCGTGCTGCGCGAGATCCTGGCGCAACCGCAGCTATTGGGTCCCATGGGGCGCGCGGCGCGGGAGAAAGCCCTGCGGGACTTCGCCCTGTCGCGCTTCGTGGCGGACACGCACGCGGTCTACCTCGAGGCGCGGGCGCAGGCCCAGCGTCCGTTGCGGCTGGCGTGAATCGCAACGGACCCCGGCTCACGGCCTCAGACCATCGCTTTGCCGCTACGCCTGGCCGCGCGAATGTCCTGCCATAGCGTCACGCACAGCAGCGCCAGGATAAGGGCGGAAATGGCCGGCCACACCAGAAAATAGAACGTCAACCACATATCGGTCTCCTTGTTGCGGGATGGATGCTCAGCCTTGGGCTGGCTGGACTTCGGGGCGTTGCACGGCAGGGGCGGACAGGGCGTCCTGCGCTTCCTGGAAGGAAGTCACGCGGTCGGCCAGCAGGCTGAAATCGAAGCGTTGCTGGTTGCGCAGGCTGAGGCCGGCGCAGACCGTGGCGCTGACGCCGTAGGCGGTCAGCGAGCCCATCAGGACGATGTATTCGCGCAAAGTGCCCACGAACAGGGGCAGCATGACCAGCATGCCCAGGGCGCCCACGGCGAGCGCCGCGGAGCGGCCGAAGAACCCGAAGGTCATGAGGCCCAGCACCACGCCGCCGCCGATGGCCGAGCAGATCTCGAAGAACACGGCGACGGCGCCGGTGATGGGCAGCAATTCAAAGCGCACGACGGTGAACAGGACTACGGCGCTGAGCACGGCGCTGACGAAGGCGCGGTTGTCGACGCGGTCCCAATAGAAGCTGGCAATGACGGGGAACACGATGGCGCCCCACAGCGCGCCGACGAACACCAGCATGACCAGGATATCCAGGCGCAGGCTGGCGAAGATCACGCCCACCATCGTGGCGACGATCATGGTGATACGGCCCCACCACAGCATGCGGCGCGGATCGGGGCGGCCGCCAGCCAGGTTCTTGGCGTACACATCGGTCATGACGATGGCCGACAGCGCGGCCAGGTCGGAGTCGGCGGTCGAAGACAGCGAGCCCACCACCAGCAGGAAGAACAGCGCGATGCCGAAGGGCGGCAGATAGGTCGACGCCATCTGCGGGATGATGTTGTTCATGTCGCCGTTGGCGGGTTCCAGGCCGACGAAGAGCGCCAACAGGCCCAGCATGCCCAATCCGATCACGACGGCGCCATATCCCGCCGTGGCCGTCAGGAAGGTGGGCTTGATCAAGTCTTCGCGTACCGCGAACAGGCGCTGCGCGATGGTCTGGTTGCCGATGGCGTAGGCCAGCACGGCCACGAAGTAGGGCGCGCCCTGTTCCAGGATGGCGCGGGTGGAATAGAAGTCCGCCTGGTCGGCGCTCAGCCGCCACATGTTTGCCGACAGCACGTCGGGTCCGCCCGCGTTGAAGAAGATGAGCGGGATGATGACGACCGCCGCGATGATCATGGCGGCCAGTTGCGCGAAGTCCGTCATCACCGAGGTGCGGAATCCGGACCACAGCGTGTAGGACAGCACGCCCAGGCCGGCGATGAGCACGCCCTGGATGAAGCTGAGCGGACTCAGGATCGAAACCAGCGCGCCGGCCGCAGTGAAGTTCACCATCAGGCTGATGCAGCTGCCGACGATGTTCGACACCGCCATGATCATCTGGCTGGAGGTGCCGTGGCGCGCGTGTATGACCTCGGCCAGCGTATGGGCCTTGGGCGCCAGCTTGCGGAAGCGCTTGCCGAAGGGATAGATGAAGAGAATCATCAGCGCGCCCCAGAAGCCATAATGCAGCGGGCCGGACAGGCCGTATTTGTAGCCCGAGGTGGCGCTGGCGTAGAACGACGCGGCCCAGATCCAGGTGGCGATCATGCTGGCGGTGGACAGGCCGAAGCCGACCGCATTGTTCGACACCATGTAGCCGTCTACGTTCTCGTTCTTCTGGCTGATCAGCAGCGACATGAGGAACGTCGCCCCATAGAACCCCACCAGCAACAGGATGGCTGTGGTGGCGGATAGCTGAAAGAATTCTGTCTCTTGCATCGTCTTCGTCCTTTCTCCTTGACAGCGTGTTCATGACGGACAGTCATGGCTGCATGAAGGCCGTTTCCGCGGGATGCGATGGGCGGCAAACCCCTGTGACGCAGCCGAAACACCAGGCGAGCGGCCGTAGGCGCGATCGCATGCCTGCCCGGCGCGGACGTGACTGGACACGCCCTCGGACGGACAGCAATAAGGCACACCGTATAGGTGTCTTGCTGCCGCATAGCGCAGAACGCTGGTTGCTTTTTTACGTTGCCCGATGCGGCGAGCGATGGTCCTGCCTGGTAAGCAGGAGTTTTGTTCCGCAGCCTTTACGGCTGGGTGTGGGTGTTTCGGCGTTACACGCCGGGCCGCTGTGCGCGGCCGTGTGATGGATGCTTCCAGCGATGTGCATCGTCTGGCTGCATGCGTAATGAACTACAACAGGCGCAAAGTATAGGGACATACCCCGCGCTAGTCCAGCATGCGTCCATCAGGTGTGCATGCGCGGGTATCGCGATTCGCATTGACGGGTATCGCAACACTTAATTGGCCGCGGCGCGAGTCCTCCGATAAGGTGTACGCAAGCCCGGGCCATGCGTACGGCATGGCCGCGCAAGACCGAGACGACACATGACTGACCGCGTATACCTCAACGCCGTGGGAGCAGACGGCAATCCCCTATTCATGCACGTGCGCGATGGCCGCATCTTGGCGCTGGGCGCCGAGCCGCCTGCCGCGGGCGCAGCGCAGGTGACCGACCTGCGCGGACACCTGGTGCTGCCGGGCTTTGTCGACGGCCATATCCACCTGGACAAGAGTTTCGTCGGCGATCGCTGGCGGCCGCACCGGCCCGCAACCAGCCTGCGCGAACGGCTGGCCATCGAGAAGCAGGAACTGGCCGCCGCACCGCCCATCGAAGGGCGCGCCGATGCTCTCATCGCGCAAGCCGCGGCATTCGGCACGATGGCGATGCGCTGCCATGTGGACGTGGACGCTACGACCGAACTGGCCAATCTGCATGCCGTCATGACGGCGCGCGAGAAATGGCGCGGCATCGTCGACATCGAACTGGTGGCCTTTCCACAGGCCGGCGTGATGTCCTGTCCAGGCACGCCGCAATGGCTGGAGGCGGCTGTGCGCGAAGGCGCCGAGGTGGTGGGCGGCATCGATCCGTCGACATTGGATGGCGATGCCGAAGGCCAGCTGGATTGCGTTTTCGGCATTGCCGAGCGGCTGGGCGCGAAGATCGATATCCACCTGCACGAGCCGGGCGTACAGGGCGTCGCGCAGATTGCCCGCATCGCCGCGCGGACGCGGGCGCTGGGCCTGGCGGGCCGGGTCGCCATCAGTCACGCCTATGCGCTGGGCGACGTCGACCAAGGGGCGCTGGAGGACGTGGCGCGCAAGCTGGCCGACGCCGGCGTGGCCATCATGACGAACGCGCCGGGCGACCGGGCTTTTCCGCCGGTATTGGCGCTACGCGCGGCGGGCGTGCAGGTATTCACGGGCAACGACAACATCCAGGATTGCTGGTGGCCTTATGGCAATGGCGACATGCTGCAGCGCGCGATGCTGATCGGCTACCGCTCGGGCTTCTACACGGACGACGACCTGTTGACGGCCTTGCACATGGCGTCGCATGCGGGTGCGGCGGTGCTGGGCCTGGACGGCTACGGCCTGCGGGCGGGCAACGAGGCGAACTTCGTGGCGTTGCCCGCGCCAAACGGCGCGGCGGCGGTCGCTGCGGTGCCGGCGCAGCGCTTTCTGTTCCGCAAGGGCGAGCCCGTGGGCGAGGCGGCGCAAGCTTACGCCAGCGTCACGCCGGCGGCGTGACCTGCGCGGCGCGCTGCGTGCAAAAGTCCGTCAGCGCGCGGCGCAGCGCGTGGCCCGCGTCGCTGAGCCGTGAGCGCGCATACAGCGACAAGTGCAGGCCGCACGGCGCCGGAAATCCTTCTTCTGGCGTGAGCAGCCGGTGTTCGGCGGTGGCACAGGCGGCGGGCAGCAGGCTGATCCCCAGTCCCGCCGCGACGGCAGCGCTCAGGCTGGGGAGGCTGGGGCTGGAGAAGCGCACGTGCCAGGGCTTGCCGCTGGTTTCCAGCATGGCGGTCATTTCCTGACGGTACAGCGCGCCGGACGGAAAGGCCACCAGCGGCACTGCGGTGTCGGGCGCGGGCGGCGGTGCGCCTCGGGCGGTGATCCAGCACAGGGGTTCGGGCCAGCGCGCATCGCAATCGGCGTCCACTTCCCATTGCTTGACCAGCAGCAGGTCCAACTCGCCATCGCGGTAGCGCCGCAGCAGCTGATGGCTGAGGCCGCCTTCTACTTCCACGCGCAGCCGCGGATAGGCCGCTTCCACGGCGGCCAGGGTAGGCATCAGCGTGGCGCCCATGAAATCCTCGGGCGCGCCCACGCGCACCACGGCGCTGGCCTGGGCAGCGGCCACGTTTTCGCGCGCTTCCTCAGCCAGCCGCAGGATGCTGCGGGCATAGCCCAGCAGTCGTTCGCCTTCCTCGGTGGGCAGGACATGGCGCTGCGTGCGGTCCAGCAGGCGGCAGCCCAGGTTCTCTTCCAGCCGGATGACGTGCTGGCTGACGGTGGATTGCGTCAGGTGCAGGTGTTCGCTGGCGCGGGTGAAGTTGCCCGTGTCCACGACGGTAAGAAAGCTGCGCAGCAGAACCGGATCTAGCATTGGGATGTCCACTCGAATCTATCAAGCCAATTAATTTCATAATACTTGGGCCGGCCGCCATACTTGGAATCTCACGAGGCCGCGAGTCGATGCGGCGAGCCTCAGGCTGTTGATCTGGAGGAAATACCAATGTCTATCTTTCGCGCGGTCCGGCTTTGGCTGGCGGCATTCCTGTTGGGCATGGGGGGCGTGGCCGCGGCCGCGGGCCCGGACACCGCGCTGTTGACCGCCGCGGGCAATGGCGACGCGGCCCGCGTCAAGCAGCTGCTGGGGCAGGGCGCTGCCGTGGATACGCGCGATGCGGACGGCAATACGCCGCTGCTGCGCGCGACCCAGGGCAATCATGTCGAAGCGGCGCGCGTCCTGATCGAGGCCGGCGCCAACGTCAATGCGCAGAACGCGATCCGCGACAGCGCCTACCTGCTGGCCGGCGCCCGTGGCTATCGCGAGATCCTGGCGCTGACGCTGGCGCATGGCGCCGACCTGAAAAGCACCAATCGCTACGGCGGCACGGCGCTTATTCCCGCCTGCGAGCGCGGCCACGTCGAAGTGGTGGACATGCTGCTGCGCGCCGGCGTGGACGCGGATCATGTGAACAACCTGGGTTGGACCGGCCTGCTGGAAGCCGTGATCCTGGGCGATGGCGGCGCGCGCCATCAGGCCATCGTCAAGCGGCTGATCGAAGCCGGCGCCGACGTCAACCTGGCTGACGGCAAGGGGGTTACGCCGCTGCGCCATGCGCGTGAGCGCGGACAGACCGAGGTCGTGCTTCTGCTGGAAGCGGCGGGAGCGAAGGGCTGAGGCGCGGGCGCCGCGCAAAAAAACGGGGCTCTCAAGCCCCGTTTTTCATGCCGCCGACCGCCGCCTGGTTTAGAAGCCCTCGCGCGGCACGTGGACGCGGCCTTCCATCAGCACGCGGGCGCTGCGGCTCATGAGGGCCTTGGTGACCTTCCATTCGCCGTCGACCAGCTTGGCCTCGGCGCCGACGCGCAAGGTGCCGGACGGATGGCCGAAGCAGACATTGTCGCGTTCGCCGCCGCCCGCAGCCAGATTGACCAGCGTGCCCGGCACTGCCGCGGCGGTGGCGATGGCGACGGACGCGGTGCCCATCATGGCGTGGTGCAGCTTGCCCATGGAGAGCGCGCGCACCAGCACGTCGATGTCGCCCGCGCCGATCTTCTTGCCGCTGGAGGACACGTATTCCTTGGGCGCCGCCACGAAGGCGACCTTGGGCGTGTGCTGGCGGCTGGCGGCCTCTTCCAGCGTCTTGATCAGGCCCATGCGCAGCGCGCCGTGGGCGCGGATGGTCTCGAAGCGCGCCAGCGCGGCGGCGTCGCCGTTGATGTCGTCCTGCAGTTCGGTGCCGCGGTAGCCCAGGGCCTCGGCGTCCAGGAAGATCGTGGGGATGCCGGAATTGATCATGGTGGCCTTGAAGGTGCCGATGCCAGGCACTTCCAGGTCGTCCACCAGCTTGCCGGTGGGGAACATCGAGCCGCCGTCGCCTTCCTCGGCCGGGTCCATGAATTCCAGGCGCAGCTCAGCCGCCGGGAAGGTCACGCCGTCCAGTTCGAAGTCGCCGGTTTCCTGCACCGCGCCGCCCGTCATGGGCACGTGCGCGATGATGGTCTTCTGGATGTTGGCCTGCCAGATGCGCACGACGGCCACGCCGTCCTGCGGCACGCGGGCGGAGTCGACCAGGCCGTTGGTGATGGCGAACGGGCCGACGGCCGCGGACAGGTTGCCGCAGTTGCCGCTCCAGTCCACGAAGGGCTGGTCGATGGAGACCTGGCCGAACAGGTAGTCCACGTCGTGGTCCGGGCGCGTGCTCTTGCCGATGATGACGGTTTTGCTGGTGCTGGAAGTGGCCGCGCCCATGCCGTCGATCTGCTTGCCGTAGGGATCGGGGCTGCCGATCACGCGCATGAGCAGCGCGTCGCGCGCGGCGCCGGGCGTGCGCGCGGACTCGGGCAGGTCATCGAGCTTGAAGAACACGCCTTTGCTGGTGCCGCCGCGCATGTAGGTGGCGGCTATCTTGGTCTGGGGTGCATGGGTCATGGGGCAGTCCTGATGATGGGTGTTGGGGCGGGCGCCGCGGCGCCCGCCCGGCCGATGGCGGATCAGCCGGCCTTCTTGTCGGCGCCGGAAGCTTCCAGGAAGTCCTGGGCGAAGCGCTGCAGCACGCCGCCGGCTTCGTAGATCGAGACCTCTTCCGCGGTGTCCAGGCGGCAGGTCACGGGGACTTCGACGGTTTCGCCGTTGCGGCGGTGGATCACCAGCGTCAGGTCGGCGCGCGGCTTGCGCTCGCCGATGACGTCATAGCTTTCGGTGCCGTCCAGTCCCAGCGTCTTGCGGTTCACGCCCGCATTGAATTCCAGGGGCAGCACGCCCATGCCGATCAGGTTGGTGCGGTGGATGCGTTCGAAGCCTTCGGCCACGATGGCTTCCACGCCGGCCAGGCGCACGCCCTTGGCGGCCCAGTCGCGCGACGAGCCCTGGCCGTAGTCGGCGCCCGCCACGATGATCAGCGGCTGCTTGCGGTCCATGTAGGTTTCGATGGCTTCCCACATGCGCATGACCTTGCCTTCGGGTTCCACGCGGGCCAGCGAGCCCTGCTTCACCGTGCCGTCCTCGTTCTTCACCATTTCGTTGTAGAGCTTGGGATTGGCGAAGGTGGCGCGCTGCGCGGTGAGGTGGTCGCCGCGATGGGTGGCGTAGGAGTTGAAGTCCTCTTCGGGCAGGCCCATCTTGTGCAGGTATTCGCCGGCGGCGCTGTCCATCAGGATGGCGTTGGACGGCGACAGGTGGTCGGTGGTGATGTTGTCGCCCAGCACGGCCAGCGGCAGCATGCCGCGCAGCGTGCGTTCGCCAGCCAGCGCGCCTTCCCAGTACGGCGGGCGGCGGATGTAGGTGCTCTGTGCGCGCCAGTCGTACAGCGGGCTGACGGCGGCCTTGCGGTCGTCCTGGATGCCGAACATGGGGGCGTAGACCTTGCGGAACTGCTCGGGCTTGACCGCCGACTTGACCACGGCGTCGATCTCTTCGTCGCTGGGCCAGATGTCCTTGAGGCGGATCTCGCGGCCGGCGGCGTCCGTGCCGAGCACGTCGCGCTCGATGTCAAAGCGGATGGTGCCGGCAATGGCATAGGCCACGACCAGCGGCGGCGAGGCCAGGAAGGCCTGCTTGGCATAGGGATGGATGCGGCCGTCGAAGTTGCGGTTGCCGGACAGCACGGCGGTGGCGTAGAGGTCGCGATCGATGATTTCCTGCTGGATGACGGGATCCAGCGCGCCCGACATGCCGTTGCAAGTGGTACAGGCGAAGGCGACGACGCCGAAGCCCAGCTGTTCCAGTTCCGGGGTCAGGCCCGCTTCGTCCAGGTACAGCGAGACGGCCTTGGATCCGGGCGCCAGCGAGCTCTTGACCCAAGGCTTGCGGGTCAGGCCGGCGCGGTTGGCGTTGCGCGCCAACAGGCCCGCGGCGATGACGTTGCGCGGATTGCTGGTGTTGGTGCAGCTGGTGATGGCGGCGATGATCACGGCGCCGTCGGGCATCTGGCCGGGATTGTTTTCCACCACGCCGGAGATGCCGCGCTCGGCCAGGTCGCTGACGGGCAGGCGGCGGTGCGGATTGGACGGGCCGGCCAGGGTGCGCACCACGCTGGACAGGTCGAAGCGCAGCACGCGCTCGTATTCGGCGTGCTTCAGGCTGTCGGACCACAGGCCCGTGGTCTTGGCGTAGTTCTCGACCAGGGCGATCTGTTCGTCCTCGCGGCCGGTCAGGCGCAGGTAGTCGATGGTCTGCTGGTCAATGGAGAACATCGCGGCCGTGGCGCCGTACTCGGGCGCCATGTTCGAGATGGTGGCGCGATCGCCCAGCGTGAGGCTGGCGGCGCCTGCGCCGTAGAACTCCAGGTAGGCCCCCACGACCTTCTCCTTGCGCAGGAATTCGGTCAGGGTCAGCACGATGTCGGTGGCGGTGATGCCGGGCTGGGCGCGGCCGGTCAGCTCCACGCCGATGATGTCGGGCAGGCGCATCCACGAGGCGCGGCCCAGCATGACGTTCTCGGCTTCCAGGCCGCCCACGCCGATGGCGATCACGCCCAGCGCGTCCACGTGCGGCGTGTGGCTGTCGGTGCCGACCAGCGTGTCGGGGAAGGCCACGCCGTCCTGCGTGTAGATGACGGGCGACATCCGCTCCAGGTTGATCTGGTGCATGATGCCGTTGCCCGGAGGCACGACTTCGATGTTGCGGAAGGCCTGCTTGGTCCAGTCGATGAAATGGAAGCGGTCCTCGTTGCGGCGGTCTTCCACGGCGCGGTTCTTGGCGAAGGCGTCGGGATCGTCGCCGCCGTACTCCACGGCCAGCGAGTGGTCGACGATCAGCTGCACCGGCACTACCGGATTGACCTTGGCGGGGTCGCCGCCCTTGTCGGCGATGGCGTCGCGCAGGCCGGCCAGGTCCACCAGCGCGGTCTGGCCGAGAATGTCATGACAGACCACGCGCGCCGGAAACCACGGGAAATCCAGGTCGCGGCGGCGCTCGATCAGCTGCTTGAGCGCGTCCGTCAGCATGGCCGGATCGCAGCGGCGCACCAGGTTTTCCGCCAGTACGCGCGAGGTGTAGGGCAGGCGGTCGTAGGCCCCGGGCGAAATCGCCTCGACGGCGGCGCGGGTGTCGAAGTAGTCCAGGCGAGTGCCGGGCAGGGGCTTGCGGTAGTTTTGGTTCATGCCTCGGTGCGCTGCAGGTTGCCCTGCGCGATCTGCTGTTCGATGTTGAGACGGGATGCGCGGATGTGGCGGCGCATCAGGATTTCAGCCAACTCGCCATCGCCGTCGGCGATGGCGTCCAGAATGCGGTGATGTTCGGCGTAAGCCTGCCGGGGGCGGTTGGGGGTGGTCGAATACTGGATGCGGTACATCCGCGCCAGCTGGTAGAGCTCGTCGCAGAGCATGCGGAACAGCATCTGGTTGCCGCTGCCCTTGACGATGCGGTAGTGGAAATCGTAGTCGCCTTCCTGCTGGTAGTAGCCCAGCCCGGCCTGGAAGGCTTCGTCGCGCTCGTGCGCTTCCAGCACGGCGCGCAGCTCGGCGATTTCCGAGGGCGGCATGCGTTCGGCGGCCAGGCGGCAGGCCATGCCTTCCAGTGATTCGCGGATTTCGTAGAGTTCGGACAGTTCCTGCTGCGACAGCGACACCACGCGGGCGCCGGCATGGGGCACGCGCACCAGCAGCTTCTGGCCTTCGAGCCGGTGCAGGGCTTCGCGCAGCGGGCCGCGGCTGACGCCGTGGATGCGGGCCAGCTCGGGCTCGGAAATCTTGCTGCCGGGGGCGATTTCACCCTTGACGATGGCGGACTGGATCTTGCGGAAGATGTGTTCCGCAAGCGTCTCGTTATCGCCGGGGACGGCGCCAGGCAGGGTCAGCACCTTGCTCATTGTGTTGACAATATTTCCGCTACGGGAAGAAAAATTCGAAAAAAAGCGCCTCGTGGCGCAAGATTGTCAACAATTTACCCCGGGGGCAGGGCGGGCGCAAGCCTGGCCCGCCCCGATGGGGCGCAGGACGGACGCCTACCGCTTGTGGTGCACCTCCTGCAAACCATAGACCTGCACGGGCATGCCGACCTGCCGCGCCTTCAACTGCAGCGACAGGTACTGCGAGTAGTGCCGCGACTGGTGCAGGTTGCCGCCATGGAACCAGAGCGCCTCCTGCTGCGTGGGCTTCCACATGTTGCGCTGCTCGCCCTCCCAGGGGCCGGGGTCCTTGGTGGTGTCCGAGCCCAGGCCCCAGCACTTGCCAACCTTGTCGGCGACTTCGCGGTTGATCAGGTCGGCGGCCCAGCCGTTCATCGAGCCGTAGCCGGTGGCGTAGACCACCAGGTCCGCGGGTAGCGTGACGCCGGACTTCAGCACCACGGCGTCGCGCGTCAGGTGGCTGACGTCGGTGCGCGACTGCAGCTTGACGCTGCCGTCGATGATCAGGTCGCAGGCGCCGACGTCGATGTAGTAGCCGGAGCCGCGCCGCAGATACTTCATGAACAGGCCCGAACCGTCATCGCCCCAATCCAGCATGAAGCCGGCTTCTTCCAGCTTGGCGTAGAACCCGGCGTCGCGTTCGCGCATCTGGTCATAGAGCGGGATCTGGAACTGCGCCATGATCTTGTAGGGCAGCGAGGCGAACGTCAGGTCGGCCTTGCGCGTGGTCATGCCGTTGGCCAGCGCCTGCTCGGAATACAGGCCGCCCAGGCCGATGTCCATCAGCGTGTCGGAACGCACGATGTGGGTGGACGAGCGCTGCACCATGGTGACGTTGGCCCCGCCTTCCCATAGCGCCGCGCAGATGTCGTGCGCGGAGTTGTTGGCGCCGATGACGACCACGTTCTTGCCGCGGTAGGCGTCGGGGCCGGGGTGTTGCGAGGAGTGCTGCTGTTCGCCCTGGAATTCGTCCTGGCCGGGGAAGCTGGGTACATTGGGCTTGCCGGACATGCCGGTGGCCAGCACCAGCTGCTTGGGCCGCAGCACCACGGGCTTGCCCTCGCGCAGTACTGTGACCTCCCATTCCTGTTTCTGCTCGTCGTAGCGCGCCGACTGGCAGACGGTGGAGGTCCAGTAGTTCAGTTCCATGATCTTTGTGTACATCTCCAGCCAGTCGCCGATCTTGTCCTTGGGCGCGAAGACGGGCCAGTTCTCGGGAAAGGGGATGTAGGGCAGGTGGTCGTACCAGACCGGGTCGTGCAGGCACAGGGACTTGTAGCGCTTCCGCCAGCTGTCGCCGGCGCGTGCGTTCTTTTCGATGATGATGGTCGGCACGTCCAGTTGGCGCAGGCGCGCGCCCAGCGCGATGCCGCCCTGGCCGCCGCCGATGATGAGCACGTAGGGCTGGGTCTGGTAGCCGAGTTCGGCGGCTTCCTGCTCGCGCTTTTCCAGCCAGGTCTGGCGAGTGCGGCTGCTGCCATGCTCGGCGCCCTTGGGGCGGCGCAGGCCGCTGGGTTCCTCATGCCCCTTGAGTTCGGACATGGTGGTCAGCAGGGTCCAGATCTTGCCGTCCTGGACGCGGATGTGACCGTAGCCGCGGGCCCGGTTGGTCTCGATCTCGATCCAGCCTTGCAGCAGGCCGGCGTCTTCCGATACGGCTTCCTTGGGATCCAGGCTGAAGCGCACCGGCTCCACTTGCGGCAACTGGTGTTGCAGCATGTCGCGGATCTGGCCATGGCCTTCGAGCGTGCGGATGTTCCAGGTGAACAGCACCAGGTCGCGCCAGTAGCAGTCGTCCTGGAACAGCGCCGCGACGCCATCGATGTCCTTGTTGCCCAGCGCCGTGTTCAGGCGCGCGAGCACGGCGTCCAGGGCGGCGCCGGCTTGATCGGTCTGCATGTCTAGTCTCCTTGCCCGTGGCGGGCGATCGTTGTCGTGGCGGACCGGGGCATGGTCCGCTGGCGGCCCCGGCCTGTGCCGGCCGGTGGGCGTCGATAACGATCAAGCAATCGGCATGCCAGCCCCGGCGCACAGGAGGACGGGGGCGGGATGCCGTGGCGTCGCGCCACACCTGTGGCGCCCGGGTGTGGCACCCAGCTGTGGCGCCCGGCCGTGGGCCTCAGGAGCGCGAGGCCAGGCCGTGGCGCCGCATCTGGCGATGCACGGTGGAGCGGTCCACGCCCAGGCGCCGCGCGGCTTCGGAGACATTGCCGCCGCAACTGGCCAGCATGGCGCGCAAGGCCGCCTCCGCGGGACTGGCGGCGGCCGCCGCGGGCGCCAGCGCGTCGGGCAGGTCGGCGGGTTCGATCACGCCGTTTTCGCACAGCGCGGCGGCGACCGCGATGGCGTTGGCGAGTTCGCGGATGTTGCCGGGCCAGGCATGAGCCTTCAACGCCATCAGCGCGGCAGGCGCCAGCACGGGGGCGCCGGACTCGTCCTGGTGGCGCGCCAGCAGGCGGGAGATGAGCCATTCCAGGTCTGCGCGCTCGCGCAGCGGCGGCACCGTCAGGGTGGCGGCATTGATGCGGTAATAGAGGTCTTCGCGGAAGCGTCCCTCGCGCACCAGCGCGGCCAGGTCGCGGTGCGAGGCCGACACCAGGCACAGGCGCACGGCGCGCGGAGCGTTCGCGCCGATGGGCGTGACCTCGGATTCGGCCAGCACGCGCAACAGGCGGCTTTGCAGCGCCAGCGGCATGTCGCCGATCTCGTCCAGGAACAGCGTGCCGCCGTCGGATTCCTCGATCAGGCCCTTGCGGCCCTTGGCCGCCGCGCCGGTGTAGGCGCCGGGCAGGTAGCCGAACAGCTCGCTTTCGATCAGCGATTCGGGAATTGCCGCGCAATTCACGGCGACGAAGCGCCCGGCGCGCTGGCTGCCGTCGTGGATGGCGCGGGCCAGGTATTCCTTGCCGACTCCGGTTTCGCCTTGCAGCAGAAGGGGCAGCCCCTGCCGGGCCAATTTGGCTGCGCGCGTCAGCAGGGCCGCCATGCGGGCGTCGCCGCCATCCAGGCCGCGCAGCGCGGACGGCGCGCCGCGCACCGCGACCGAGGCGCCGCGCGCGTGCCGGTTGGGTTCGATGGCGTGCGCGAACAGCGCGTTGCCGTCGCGGGCCGCGATCAGGCGTTGCTGCGGCGCATGGGCGCGGGTGTAGCGCGGCAGGTCATCGAGCTGCAGGTCGAAGAAACGGGTGACGGGCTGGCCGATCAGGCCGGCGGGATTGCGCCAGTCCAGGCCGGCGGCGCGCGCCAGCAGCTTGGCGCCGGTATGCGTCATGCCCAGGATGCGGCCGGAGCCGTCCAGCGAGATCGCGGCCTCCGGATCCACGTCCAGGAATTCCGGTGAACGCGCGAAGCGCAGCACCCATTCGTTGCTGGTGCGCGCCATCAGGTTGGCCATCTCGATGCGCCGCGTGGTGCTGGTGACCAGATGCAGCGCCAGGTTCTGGCTGGCTTTCAGGATGGGCGAACTCAGCAGCGAGATGTCCAGCACGGCCGCGAGTTCGCCGTCGGCGTTATAGATGGGCGCGGCGGTGCAGGACAGGGGGGTGTGGGTGTTGTCGAAGTGATCGGTCTGGTGAATGGTGAGGGCTTCGCCGCTTTCCAGGCAGGCGCCCACGGCGCAGGTGCCGGCGCGGCGCTCCGACCATTCCGACCCCAGATACAGTCCAGCCTTGCGCAGGCTGGCGGTCTGCTGCGCATCGCCCAGGAATTCCACGGTGACGCCCTGGCGGTCGGCCAGCAGCAGCACGTAGTTCTGGCCGGCGACCTGGCGGAAAAGATGGTCCAGGCCGGACCGTGCAATGGAAATCAGCGCTTCGGACTGCTGGCGGTGTTCGCGTAGCCGGCCATCCGGCACGATGTAGGCCTCGCAGGCCTGGGCGGGATCCAGCCGGTACTGGTCCAGGCAGCGCAGCCAGCTGCTGACCACGTGCGCGTCGCGCTGGGTGGGGCGGCCCTGGCCGACTTGTTCGATCTCGCGGATATGGGCGGAGTGCAGGGATTCCTGACTAGGCATGTCGTCTCCATGTTGCGCCCGATCTGCGCCGGATCAACGGGCAGCATGCACAGAGGACGACATGCCTGTAAATGCTGGTTATCCAGCATCGGGACGTATGGGGACGCTACAGGTCGACCTTGACCTTGCCGGCCTGCACCAGCCCCGCCACGTCGCGGATTTCCGCCAGCAGCGCCTGTTGCAGCTGCGCGGGCGTGCCGCCGGTGGGCTGGAAGCCCTGTTCGCCCAGCTTGGCGCGCACCGTCTCGGTCTGCAGCGCGCGGTTGATGCCCTGGTTCAGCGCCGCAATGGCGGCTTCCGGCGTGCCGGCCGCGCAATAGGTGCCGAACTGGATCTGCGCCGAGAAGCCGGGGTAGCCGCCTTCCGCCACCGTCGGGATGTCCGGGTACTTGGGCAGGCGTTCCGGGCTGGTCACGGCCAGCACGCGCAGGCGTCCGCCCTGCAGATACGGTTCCACCGCCGCCACGGTCGCGACCACCACCTGGATCTGTCCGCCCAGCAGGTCCGTCATCATCGGACCCGTGCCGCGGTAGGGCACGTGCAGCATGTCGATGCCGCAGGCGGCCTGCAGCAATTCGGTGGCCAGATGCTGCGGCGTGGCGTTGCCGGGGGAACCGAAGGTCAGTCCCTTGGGCTCGCGCTTGGCCTGGGCGACGAGTTCGCCCAGGGTCTTGGCCGGCAGGTCGGCGTTGACCGCCACCATATAAGGCGAACGGGCAATCGGGCAGACGGGCGCCAGTTGCTTGAGTACGTCCTCGGGCGGCTTGGCGTAGTAGCGCACCGAGGGCACCAGGCCGGCGAACAGCAGCACGCTGCCATCCTTGGCGCCGTTGGCGGTGTAGTCGGCGCCCAGCATGCCGCTGGCGCCGGGCTTGTTCTCAACCACCACCGGGCGGTCGAGCGCGCCTTCCAGCGTGGCGGCGATCACCCGGCCCAGCACGTCGGTGCCGCCGCCGGGCGGGAAGGGCACGATGACGCGCAAGGGGGCTTCGCGCGCGCTGGCTGCGCCGCCGAGCGCGGCGCCCAGCGGCGTGAGCGCCAGGGCCGCCATGTTCTTCAGGATGGTTCTGCGATTCATATTGTTTGTCTCCGTATCCACTCTACGCGGGCTAGGCCGCGCTTGGCGCGCCGGCAGCCGGCAGAAAAAACTCATGCAGCGCCGCCGCCACGATGGCGGGCTCTTCCACCGGCAGCATGTGCCGCTGGTCCGGCACCACCTGCGCCTGCGCATGGGGCAGCGCCTTGGCCAGTTCCCGCGTCATGCGCGGGGTCGAGCCGACGTCCAGCTCGCCCGTCAGCACGAGGGCGGGGCAGGCGATATCGGTTGCGGCCTGCGCCAGGATCGGGTCGCCCTGCGCGAACACGCGGTAGGCGGCCAGGAAGCTGGCGCGGTCGTTGTCCAGCAGGCGCTGGCCGATGCTGGCCACGCGCTCGGGACGCCGGGCCTGGAACGCGGGCGTGAACCAGCGCTGCAGCGAGACCTGGGCCGCGGCTGCGGGATCCTGCGTGGCCGCCGCTTCCAGCCGCGCCAGCACGGCACGTGTTTCGTCCGCGCTGCGGCGGAATACCGTGCTCAACAAGGCCAGGCGGGTGACGCGCCGCGGGCGGGCGGCGGCATAGGCGCCCGCGATCAGGCCGCCCATGGAATAGCCCAGCAGATTGGCGCTTTGCCAGCCGGCGCGGTCCAGTTCCGCGTCCAGCTGGGCAACGTAGTCCTGTACCGTCACCCCATCGGCGACGGCGGGGGCGCGGCCATGGCCCAGCATGTCGTAGCGCAGCACCTCGAAATGCGGTTCCAGCAGCGGCGCCAGATCGTCCCACAAGGTGTGGTCCAGGCCGACGCCATGCAGCAGCACCAGCGGCGCGCCGCGGCCCGAACGCCGAACATGCGCGCTCATTTGGCTTGCGCCTCGCGTTCCAGTTCCTGCAGGTCGGAGTAGCGGTTGCCGATCCGATGATGCGGACGGCCCGAGGTCGCCGCGCCCAGGGCGATCACGATTTCGTCCGGCGCGGGCGCGTCGTTGATGGTGGTCTGCACGGTCAGGTAGTGCGAGCGCAGGCCTTCGTCGAGCTTGTGCATCAGCGGCACGGTGATCACGCAGCCGGGGCCGCCGCGCATATTGGTGAAGCTCAGGTAGCTGGTGCCGCCGACCGCGCCGCGATAGGCATTGCCAAAGCGCAGCGTGTGGATCAGGGCCGAGGCGTGTTCGACTTCGCCGGCAGTGCCCACGACCGCCGCCTTGCCATAGGCTTCAACCTGGTCGGCCGAGCCGGCCTGGCGCAGGATTTCCGCGACCAGCAATTCGCCCAGCGGCGGCGCGGCTTCCAGGATCTTCGGCCTCAGGTCTTCCTGGAACGGCAGGCCGGCCCAGGGATTGCGGATGACGGCCGCGGCGATGACCATCACCAGCGGGCGCTCGGCCTCGCGGCCGCCTTCGATCAGGGTTTTTTCCACATAGCTGACTACCTTCCGCACTTGCAAAGACATAACCGCTGCTCCAGTACCTGTAGGAATGAAAGACGCGGCCATTGTTGAAGGCGAAGCGGATTTTTGACAATCCAAATTAACTCAAGTTAATTTCGGAAAATCCGAATTTTCTACAGCCTTCAAGCCATGTCCGCGCCCTTGAAAATCCAGCATCTGCGCCAGTTCCTGTTGGCGGCCGACCATGGCAGTTTCCGCATGGCGGCCGAAGGCACGTTCCGCTCGCAGGCAGCCGTGTCGGCGGCCATGCAGGATCTGGAGCAGCAGCTGGGCGCGCCGCTGTTCGAACCCGGCAAGCGCGCGCAGCTCACGCCCCTGGGCATCGCCGTGGCCCCGCTGTTCCGCGAACTGCTCTCCACCCACGACCGGGTGCTGGACGCGGCGCGTCAATTCGGCCAGGGCAGCCAGGGACCGGTGTCGCTGGCGGTGATGCCGTCGCTGGCCGACGAGTGGCTGCCGCGCCTGCTGGAGCGCTACGCGCGCAGCCACCCCGCGATCCGCATCCGCGCCGTCGACGAGTCCTCGCAGGACGTGCACCGCCTGGTGCTGAGCGGCGAAGTCCAGGTAGGGGTGGCGGGACAAGTACCGCGCACCGCGGAAGTGGCGTTCGCGCCGGTGGCGCGCGACGCATTCGGCCTGGTGTGCCGCAAGAGCCATCCGTTGGCGCGGCGGCGCGGCCCCGTGCCCTGGTCGGCGTTGGCGGACGAACGCCTGATAGGCAATGCCACCTTCGACACGCTGAAGAACCGGCAACTGGGCAGCGCCATCGAGGACCCGTTCATGGTGGTGTCGAACCGCGCGTCGTTGCTGGCCAGCGTGTTCAGCGGCCTGGGAGTGACCGTGCTGCCGGTGCTGGCGCGGCCGGCGGCCGCGACCGGCCTGGCCTTCGTGCCGCTGGCCGAACCCACGGTCGAGCGCATCGTCGGCGTGCTGACCCGCAAGGAAGAAACGCTGCTGCCGTCCGTGGCGGCCATGCATGCGCTGGCCCTGCGTTCCTTGGCCCAGTTCACGCGCCGCAAGGGCGCGATCCTGGTATAGCGGCCAGGCGTGCTGCGGCGCTAGACGCCGCAGGCGTAGATCATGAACTGGCGGAAGGCCTCGGCGGGCTTGGCCAGCCGCGCTTGCGGATGCCACAGCAGCCCGGCCTCCATGGGCGGGACGGCGTCGGTAATGGGTACGGCCTCGATCTTGCGGCCTTCCAGCGACCACGGACGGTAGACCATGTCCGACAGCATCGTGACGCCGAAGCCATGCGCAACCAGCCCGCGCAGCGCCTCCATCGAACGGGTGCGGAACGCGATGTCAGGCTGCAGGCCATGGGCGCGCCAATAGGCCAGCGCGGAGCGCTCGCCTTCGTCCATTTCCAGCAGGATGTAGGGATAGCCGGCAATATCGGCCAGCGACGGCGCCGACGCCTGCGCCAGCGGATGGCCGGACGCGGTCCATAGCTGCCGCCGCGAGCGCACCAGCACCTGGTTTCCGAAGCGCTCGCGCCGTTCCACGTTGGACAGCAGCGCCACGCCCAGTTCGACCTCGCCGCTGGCCACCGCGGCTTCGATCTCGGGCCGGTCCAGGTCGACCAGGTCAAGCTCCACGTCGGGATAGCGCCGCCGGAAGCGCGCCAGCAGATCTGGCAGGAAGTAGCCCAGCACCGTGTAGGACGCGGCGATCCTCACTGCGCCGCGCAGCGCATAGCGCTGGAAGCCGGGCTCGCGCAGGGCGTCGTCCAGCGAATCGAGCACTTCACGTGCGCGCTGGTGGAAGTTATGCCCTTCGGGCGTCAGGGTGACGCCATGCGGATGGCGGTCGAACAGGCGCACGCCCAGTTGCGCCTCCAGCGCCAGCACGGCATTGGTGACCGCGGATTGGGAGACATGTTCGTCGGCGGCGGCCATGGAAAACCGGCCGGTCCGGGCGGCGGCCGCGAAGTAGCGCAGCTGACGCAGGGTGACGTCGTTAGCCATCTGTTTATCGCATACCTGATACATGAATATATGAATATACGATAACCAGCCAGGTTCCTACACTGCGGCAAAACACCAAGAACCGGAACGCAGGAGACAAGCGTGGACACCCCCCTTTCCGCAGGCGCGGCCGATACCCATGGCCTGACGCTGGACGACAAGTACACCCGCAGCCACGGGCGCATCTATCTGAGCGGCACCCAGGCCCTGGTACGGCTGCCGCTGCTGCAAAAGCAGCGCGACCTGCAGGCCGGCCTGAACACCGGCGGCTACATCTCGGGCTACCGCGGCTCGCCGCTGGGCGGGCTGGACCAGGCGCTGTGGAAGGCCAAGCGGCATCTGCAGGCCAACGACGTGGTGTTCCAGCCGGGGGTGAACGAAGACCTGGCCGCCACGGCGGTATGGGGTTCGCAACAGCTGAACCTGTTTCCGGGCGCGGCGCGCGATGGCGTGTTCGGCATGTGGTACGGCAAGGGGCCTGGCGTGGACCGGTCGGTGGACGTGCTCAAGCACGCCAACTCCGCCGGCAGCTCGGCGCATGGCGGCGTGCTGATGCTGGCGGGCGACGATCATGCCGCCAAGTCCTCGTCGGTGGCGCACCAGTCGGAGCACGTGCTGATCGCCAGCGGCATACCGGTGTTGTATCCGTCCAATGTGCAGGAATACCTGGACTATGGCTTGCACGGCTGGGCCATGAGCCGCTACACCGGCCTGTGGGTGGCGATGAAGTGCGTGACCGACGTGGTCGAATCCAGCGCTTCGGTGGAAGTGGATCCGGACCGGGCGCAGATTGTGCTGCCCGAGGACGCCTTGCCCGAAGGCGGACTGAACATCCGCTGGCCTGACACGCCGCTGGCGCAGGAGGCGCGGCTGCTGGATCACAAGTGGTATGCGGCGCTGGCCTATGTGCGCGCCAACAAGTTGAATCGCGTGGTGCTGGATTCGCCGCAGGCGCACTTCGGCATCATGACGGCCGGCAAGGCGTATCTGGATGTGCGCCAGGCGCTCAATGACCTGGGCCTGGACGAGGCCGCCTGTCGCGAGGCCGGCATACGCGTGTTGAAGGTGGGCTGCATCTGGCCGCTGGACGCGCAGGATGCGCGCGAATTCGCGACGGGTCTGAAAGAGATCCTGGTGGTGGAGGAAAAGCGCCAGATCCTGGAGTACGCGCTGAAGGAAGAACTCTACAACTGGCGCGACGACGTGCGGCCGCGCGTCTACGGCAAGTTCGACGAACGCGACAACGGCGGCGGCGAATGGTCCACGCCGCGCGGCGGCTGGCTGCTGCCCGCGCGCCACGAGCTGTCGCCGGCCCTGATCGCCCGCGCCATTGCCGCGCGCCTGGAGAAAGCCGACCTGTCGGACGCGCTGCGGGCGCGCATCGCGGCGCGGCTGGCGGTGATCGACGCCAAGGAGCGCGAGGCTGCCCGCCCCACGCTGGTGGAAGAGCGCAAGCCCTGGTTCTGTTCGGGCTGTCCGCATAACACCTCCACCCGCGTGCCCGAAGGCTCGCGCGCGGTCGCCGGCATCGGCTGCCATTACATGGCGATGTGGATGGACCGCAAGACCGACACCTTCAGCCAGATGGGCGGCGAAGGCGTTGCCTGGCTGGGCCAGAAGGACTTCACCACTGAGCGCCACATCTTCGCCAACCTGGGCGACGGCACCTATTTCCATTCGGGGCTGCTGGCCATACGCGCGGCAGTCGCCGCGCACGCCAGCATTACCTACAAGATCCTCTACAACGACGCCGTCGCGATGACGGGCGGGCAGCCGGTGGACGGCGTGCTCACGGTGCCGCAGATCGCCGCGCAGATGCAGGCCGAAGGCGTGGTCCAGACCGTGGTGGTGACCGACGAGCCGGAAAAGTACGCCGGCGCCGCCGCGCTGCCGCAGGGCGTGGCAGTGCACCACCGCAAGGCGCTGGACGACGTGCAGCGCGCCTTGCGCGACGTCGCAGGCACGACGGTGCTGATCTACGACCAGACCTGCGCCACCGAGAAGCGCCGCCGCCGCAAGCGCGGCGAGTATCCCGACCCGCAGCGCCGCGCCTTCATCAACGAGTCGGTCTGCGAAGGCTGCGGCGATTGTTCGGTGCAATCCAACTGCCTTTCGGTCGAGCCGCTGGACACGCCGCTGGGCACGAAGCGCCGCATCAACCAGTCGTCCTGCAACAAGGACTTCTCCTGCGTGGAGGGCTTTTGCCCCAGTTTTGTCACGGCGGAAGGCGCGAGGCTGCGCAAGCCGGGCACGGGCAGGAATCTCCCCGCGTTGGCCGAACCGCCGCAGCCCGACCTGGCGGGAATCCGCCCGCCAGGGGCCTACCGCGTGGTGATCGCGGGCGTGGGCGGCACTGGCGTCGTGACCATCGGCGCGCTGCTGGGAGCCGCCGCGCATCTTGAAGGCAAGGGCGTGACCGTGCTGGACATGGCCGGGCTGGCGCAGAAAGGCGGCGCCGTGCTCAGCCACGTGCAACTGGCCAATCGTCCCGCGGACCTGCATGCCACGCGCGTGGCGCTGGGCGAGGCGGATCTGGTCATCGGCTGCGATGCGCTGGTGGCGGCGTCGCCGGAAGTGCTGTCGCGCCTGCGGCCGGACCATGGCCGCGCCGTGGTGAACAGCAGCGCCGCGCCGACGGCGGCTTTCCTGTCGCAGCCGAGCTGGCGGTTTCCCGGCGCGCAGGCCGAAGCCGCGCTGGCGCGCAGCACGGGCGGCAATTGCGACTTCATCGAGGCCGGTCCGCTGGCCGAAGCTCTGCTCGGCGACTCCATCTACGCCAACCCGCTGCTGCTGGGCTACGCCTGGCAGCAGGGCGGGCTGCCGCTGGCGCTGGACAGCCTGCGGCGCGCCATCGAACTGAACGGCGTCTCGGTCGAGAAGAACCTGGCCGCCTTCGAACTGGGCCGGCAAGCCGCGCATCATGGCGCCGCCGCGCTCAAGCAGGCGCCGCGGGCGCAGGTGATGGCCCTCCCGGAGTCCCTGGACGGCCAGATCCAGCGGCTGGCGCAACACGTGCGCGCCTACCAGGACGAGGCCTACGCCGCGCGCTTCCTGGAGGCGGTGGCGGCGGTGCGCGCGCGTGAGGCCACGTTGGCGGATCCGCAGCGTTTCGAAGTCACGCAGACGGTCGCGCGCAATCTCGCCAAGCTCATGACCTACAAGGACGAATACGAGGTAGCCCGTCTGTACGTGGACCCCGCCTTCAAGGCCCGGCTGCGCCAGCAGTTCGAAGGCGAGCCTGGCCGCGACTACCAGCTGCGCTATCACCTGGCTCCGCCCGCGCTGGCGCGCCGCGACGCGCGCGGACGCCTGCAGAAGCGCGCCTACGGTTCGTGGATGGGGCTGGCGTTTCGCGCGCTGGCGCCCATGAAGCGGCTGCGCGGCACCTGGCTGGACGTGTTCGGCAAGACCGCGGAACGCCGCATGGAGCGTCAACTGGCGGCCGACTATCTGGCGCTGGCCGGGGAGTTCTCGCGCACGCTGGACGCGGCCAATCGCGCCACGGCGCTGGAGCTGGCCGCGCTGCCGGACACGATCCGCGGCTATGGCCATGTCAAGGAGAAAAACGTCGAACGGGCGCGCGCGCGGGAAGCCGGGCTGTGGGAACAGTACCGCGCACCGGCGCGGGAAACGCTGGCGGCCTGAGTGGCTCGTGGCGTCAAGCCATCTGTTCGAGCAGCACGCAGTTGCGGCCGGTCAGCTTGGCCTTGTACAGCAACTCGTCCGCGCGGCGCGACAGGTTCTCCAGCGCCGCCGTATCGCCGCCGCGGGCATGGGCGACGCCGAAACTGGCGGTCATGCTGAAGGAGGAACCGCCGTCGGCGCGGATCCGCGTTTGCGCGATGCTCAGACGCATGCGTTCCGCAATGTCCCGGACGCGGTCCGGATTGCGGCTGCGGCACAGCACCGCGAATTCTTCGCCGCCCACGCGCGCGACCACGTCGGATTCGCGGAAGGTCGTGCGGCACAGGTGGGCCACGGTCTTGAGCGCTTCGTCGCCAGTGGCATGGCCGTGCGTGTCATTGATGGACTTGAAGTGGTCGATGTCGAACAGGATGAAGCCCAGGCCGTCCTGCGCGTCGTTGCGGATGTCGTCCAGCGAAGCTTCCAGGCGCTTCTCGAAGGCGCGGCGGTTCAGCAGGCCCGTCAGGAAATCCGTTTCGGCCATGATGGCGAGGTCTTGAATCAGGCGGTCGCGTTCGAGCTCCAGCTTGCGCACGGCGGCGGCGTTGTCGTTGAGCACGTTCAAGGCCTTGAACATGCCGTTCACTTCGCCGCGGTATTGGTCCGCCGGAATGGCCGGCACGTCGCCGCCTTTTGCGATCGCGCCGATGATGTTCGTGGCGCGCACGAAAGGCCGGATGACGCGCTTGCGGAACATGGACAAGCCGATGATCAACGCGGCGGTGAGCATCGCGGCGGCCGCCAGGGTGGTCAGCAGCACGCGGATCGCGGCCTGGCGGTTTTCGCCGATGCGCCGCTCCACTTCATTGAGCATCAGGTCGCGGAACCGGAGGATGGACTTCATGCGCGGCACATAGTTCGCGCCCAGTTCGTACATCGATACCAGGGATTCTTCGGGCACCCGTTCGGCCATGGCGCGCACGCTGTCGAGGTAGTTCATGCCGTCGCCGAAGTACTGCTGCTGCAGTTCGCGGTAGGCGAGGGAGGAGGCGTATCGCGGCATGCTGGCGATGTTGGCGTCGATCAGCGCGCGTAGTTGGTCGATGCGGCCGATCACGCGTTCTATCCGCAGCTGGTCGCTGGCGGTCAGCGTGCGGCGTTTGCTGAGGGCGGGCGCGAACGTGGAGCCGAGCAGGCCGGCCTGTTCGCGCAGTTCGCCGGCCAGCAGCGCCAGCGACAGCAGGTCGAAGTCTTCGCCCTGGTTCCGGGCGATCAGGCCGATGCCGTCGGACATCGCGGCGCGCAGTTCGGGAACCACCGCGACCATGTCGCCGACCACTGTCGACAGGTTGTGGCCGGAGGTGTGGGCGCGGGGCGCGGCGATGGCTGCGTCGGCGCTGGCGCGGGCGTTCAACAGGGACTCGCGGATGCGCTGGATGTTGGTGAATTCGCGGGCGCCGTTGGGATTGAGGGGCGCGCGGTAGAGCGCAAGCAGGTCGGCGATCTGCGCGTTGGTGTGCTGGCGGGCTTGGTCCAGCGCGTGCAGGATGTTTTCAGGGACCGGCAGGTCGGAACCCAGCGCCGAGTTCATGGGGCCGCGTTCGGCGGATACGGCCTCCATCGTCATCAGGGTCGTGCGGACCACGACGAAGCCTCTCAGGGCGTCGTCGGTGGCGGCCAGCGACCGCCAGTTCTGCTGCACCACGATCACGGTCAGCATGGAAACCGGCAGCGCTACGCCTGCAGCCAGTGTCAGGAAATACCTTTCAAGGGATTTGAGAGCAAAGACATTGCGGAACATGCGTAAACATCGGCTCGGAACAATGACTGGTGGCCGGAGGTTACTTGAAATGCGCTATGCATAAGCATTGTTTCCCCTCCACATTCCGACAGGTGGAAGTTTGTATCGCATTAAATCGCATAGTCTCATTTCCGAGCGCATTGCATCACTCTATTGCGAGTCCTCACATTGCGTTCGCCGCCCGCGCGCGGCGGGCGGGTCACGGCCGCGCCACGGGCAGCTTTTCCAGCGCGTCCTTGAAGTCGGGGTACTCCTTCAGGAAATCCAGGCTGCGCCCGAACCGCTTGAGCAGCTGTTCGTCCACCGTCAGATTGAGCACGGTTGCGCCGTCCCACAGCCTGGGCCGCTTTTTCACATGGATCAGCACCTTCTCCGTGAACTCGCGGTAGGAATCGTGCGGCTCGCATTGGTCGTAGTCCGTGGCGACGCGTTGCGCCAGTCCGGCCTCCAGGCCGGCCTGGCGCGCCTTCTCCTGCAGCCACGAAGCCGGCAGCGTCTGCAGGCTGCCGTCGCGGTAGCCGCCGCCGACGTCCGAATGGGCGCCGATGAACCAGCGCTGCTCGACCGGATGGTCGGGCGGGCGCGGCTCGGAGTTGGCCAGACGGGTCCACAGGGTCGGCGCATACGGTTCGCGGAATTCGTTGGTGGCGATGGCGTGATAGGCGTGATGGACGTGGTTGCTGAGTTCGGTGTCGTGGAAGTTGTAGAACCTGGAGAAGCCCGGAAAAGGAATGCCGCCCACCGGTATGCCCAGGCTGCCGACCGTGTCCCAGACGCCGACGAAATGCACGTCGGTCTCGCGCGAAAAATTCAGGCGGAAGGTCGCGGCTTCCAGCGAGGAGGGGATGCAGTCGTCGCGGTAGAGCGCGTAGGCTTGTTCCACGTTGCTGTCGGAAGGATCGTTCAGCAGGCCGCATTTGCGCACCATGCCAGCCAGGCTGCGGGCGGAGTAGGCGCCGCGGCTGAAGCCGAGCAGGAAGATGCGGTCGCGCGGTTCGTAGCGTTGGCAAAGCCAACGGTAGCCCGCGCGGATGTTGGCCGACAGCCCCGCGCCAAAGGCGCCGCCGGCGAACTTGTCGATGGCCGCCCACAGGCCCTGGCCCTGCGTGCCCACGCCTTCGATGTAGAACGTCTCCTGCGTGGAGGTCTCGGGCGCCGCCTTGTAGAGTTCGTAGACGTTGGTGCGGTCATTGGGTTCGTTCCAGGTCCCGTCGAAGAATACGGCTAGATTCTTCACCATGATCGTTCTCCACAGATTGAGTCTTGCAATGAATCTGCTTGCTGGCATGGCCCGCGTCGTGCGCGACGGTAAGCTAGCACGGCGTTCAGACGCCGCCGGGTGCGTGGTTTCCCTGCTGAACGGACATACACCGCTTTTTTGACTAGCTAATTGGTAGCAATCCATCGCCCCGGCCAGGTTTGCAGGGCGGCGCGGGTGCAGCAGGAAAGTTTCACTACATCAAAAGTTGCAATCCTCATGACAAGCATGGCTAGGCCCGCATGCGTTGGCGGCCTCGGCGCGCATGGAGTATGTTGCGGGCAGGGCGGCCGCGGGCCGCGCATTACCTGAGTAGATGTACATGGGACGTTTAGCCATATTGGGCGCCTTGCACGAAGAGATCGCCGACCTGCTGGCGGCGATGGACCCGGGCGCCGCCATCCATCGCATTGCCATGCGCGACTTCCACGTCGGCACCTTGTGGGGCACGCCTTGCGTGATTGCGTTGAGCCGGATCGGCAAGGTGGCCGCGGCTGCGACCGCCTCCATCGTGATCCAGGAGTTCCAGGCATCGCGGGTGATCTTCACCGGGCTGGCGGGCGGCTTGCATGAGGATGTGGCGGTGGGCGACGTGGTCGTGGCCAGCGGGCTGATGCAGCACGACATGGACGCGCGGCCGCTGTTCGGGCGGCATGAGATTCCCTTGTTGGGGCGCGAACGCTTCGATGCGGATCCGGTTCTGAGCGGGCGGTTGCTGGAAAGCGCAGGGCAGTTCGTGCGCGGCCATGCCGGCTTGCCGGCGGAGCAGGGCGCACGGCCGCCGCGGGTGCATCATGGACTCATCGCCACCGGCGACGTCTTCGTCAACAGCAATGACTATGCGCACCAGCTACGCCAGCGCCTGCCCGATGCGCTCTGCCTGGAAATGGAAGGCGGAGCGATGGCGCAGGTCTGCTACGAATTTGGCGTGCCCTTCGCGGTGCTGCGGGTGATTTCGGATCAGGCCGATCACGCCGCGAAGGCCGACTTCACTGACTTCCTGGTGAACCTGGCGCGGGTCTACACCGCCGGCATCCTGGCGCCCCTGCTGAAGTCGGGCGCGCTGCGGGATGCCTAAAGCCGGCGCTTGTCAGCGGCCGGTGTCGGGGTAGTTGGGGCCGGCGTCGTGGAAGCCGCCCTCGCTGTAGGGATTGACCGCGCCGGGATAGGGCGGGCCGCCATTGCCTTGCGCGCAACCGGCCAGGACCAGGGCCGTGGCCATGAGAGTAAGCAAGCGGGTCAGGGCGGATTTCATGATGGTCTCCTGCGCGTACCGCTGTTGCGGGGCGCTGCTGGTCTGTCTTGGTTATTTTACGCCTCGGCGCCAGTGGCGGACCTGGTCTTGCGTTTGGTCTGCGGCGCCGCGCAGCGCTGCTGATAGGCCTGCACCTCGCGGGAGCTCGCCGCCTGGAAGTAGGGGTGCGGATGGCGGGCTTCGCGCAGCGCGTCGTGCATGCGCCCGCCCCACACGCATTGCGCCTCGGCCTGGTTCCAGAGCCGGGTGGCCAAGCCTTGCTGGCCGTGGCGCCACAGCGCCAGGCCGTAGTCGGCCACGATTTCCTCGTCGCGCGGAATCTCGCGGTAGGACTGCTTCAGCAGGTCCAGCCCGCCGTCGATGTCGCCCTTCAGGGCCAGGATCCAGCCCAGGGTTCCCAAGTTGTAGGGGAGCGGGCCGGCGGTGGCTATCGATTGGCGCGCTTGGGTTTCGGCTTGCGCCAGGTGATCGGGAAAATCCGCCAGGTAATAGGCGATGCTGTTGGCCCAATCGGGTTCGTCGCGCAGCGGCGTCTCGGCCTGGCGGCGCTGCAATTCCAGCGCGTCCTCCAGCGCCAGGGCGGGCATGCCCAGCAGGCGTTCCAGCTTGAACCGTGCGCGCAGCACATCGCGATCCACGGGCGCGGATCCTGAGCGGGCGCGTTCCAGCCATAGGCGCGCCAGGTCGGCGCGGCCGGCCATCAGCAGCAGGTTGGCCATGTCCAGCTGTTGCTGCGGCTCTGCGCCGCAGGCGGTGGCATCCACCAGCTGCAATGCGCCCTCGGCATCGTCCTGGCTGAACTTGCGGTTGATGGCGTCCAGCTCGTCGAAGCACTGGCGGTTTTCCGCCGCGCTCGCTTCGGTGGATATCGACAGCGTGGCAGCGGGCTGGTCGTGGGTGAAATAGGCGGTATTGCCCTGGGCGGTGGTGTACCCAAGGTCCACCCATTGCTCGCCCCAGCGCACATGCATGGTCGTGACGTAAGGCCAACCTCCCAGCGGCTCCTTATCCCCGCCGCGCTGCAGCTGGAACACACTGCCCCAGGCGCCGCTGCCTATGCGCCGGATCAGGGTGAAGTCATCGGCGGAATGCGCCTCGCGGGTCCAGATCCAGGCGCTGCGGCCCAGCGCGTCGGTGACGCCGTGCACGATGCCGTCGTGGTCGGGCGTACCCTCGATGGACTGGTCTTTATCTGTCAGGAACAGGCGGTATGGCGTATTGGGAGCAATGGCGCCGCCGCGGCTGTTGTCCAGCCTCAGGATCAGGTAGCGGCCATGTTCCCCCTTGCCATACTGCGGCATGCCCTGGGGCGGGGCCGCGGGCGTGCTGCGGGTGGCGGGTTTCCGGGAGGACGAGCCGGCGCAGGCATAGGCCGGCAGAGCCGCCTGGGCAAGCGCGAGCGCGCCGGACAACAGCAACGGGTACAGCCTGGATTGCGGAAGCGTCATGGGTGCTGCTTGAGGTCTGAGCGAGAGAGCCTGAGAGACAGGCGGCATTCTCTCAGAGAACGCGTTGTGCCGCTGGTTCGCGCGCAAACACGGCGGCAGCGAAGGATCGGATGCGGCGGACGCGGTCCTGTGGCATTCTTGCGCCCGCACCCCGCCGCCGCATGCGGCGCATTCCTGTTCCATGATGCCGAGAGTCTTCCTGCGGTTCTGTGATTTCCTGCTGCTGTCCGCCGCGGCGGCGCTGTTCGGCGCTTGCCTGACTTCGGTGCTGAAGACCGATGCCTACGGCTGGATGATTCCCGACGCGCCGTACCTGTACGGGCCATTCGAGTTCTATGTCGATGCCGCCTTGGCGGGGCTGTCGGGCCTGCTGACGCTGGCGCTGGCCGAGCGCGCGGCGCGGGTGCGCCGCTCGGCCGCATGGCGGACCGCGGCGACGCTGGCCGCCGCGTTGGTCGCGCTGTATCTGGCGCCGCCCGAGCCTCAGGTGTTCGGCAACACCTGGGCGCCGGGCGAGGCCACGATGGAACTGTTCGTGGCGCAGTGGCGCATGGTGCTGCCGATTGCGTTCGCCGTGCTGGGGTTGCGCCTGGGATTGCGGCGCGTGCTTGCGCGGTCCGCGGCCTAGCCCTGCTCCAGCCGGTAGAACTGCTGGCTTGCGATCAGCGTCGCGCCGCAGGATGTCTTCATGCCTTCCAGCGCGGTGCGGCGGTCCGAACTGACGGCAGCCGCGCCTTCGACGATGGTATGCGTGCCGCTGCACTTGGGGCAGGTGACGCGATCGCCCAGCCGGGCCATGGGCTGGCCGAAGATCATGACTGTTTCGTCGCCCGTGACGACCACTCCGCCATGCGAGGTGCGGTCGCCCTTGCGTATCACCGATAGCTGCGCCATGGCTGCCTGTTGCCCTGTCAGTTTGGTTATGTGTGCTTACAGATAGGTGCCGTCCGGGGCCTGCCGCGGCGTGCCGGTGACGAAGGTGCCGTCGGGCGCCATGCGGACCGGGCCGTCGCCGCCCAGGTAGCGGCCGTCAGGCGCGCGCTGCGGCTTGCCGGCAACGTAAGTGCCGTCCGGCGCGCGCGTGATGGGCCCGCCGTCGCCGACGTAGGTGCCGTCGGGGCAGCGGCGCGGCTTGCCATTGATGAAGCGGCCGTCGGGCATCATGTGGAATGACTTGTTCATCGCGCATCCTTGTCCTGGGGAACCCGCATGATATCCAGGGTCCGTGATGCGTTTTGTAATAGGACGTGTCATCTTCAAACGCAACGTCGTTACAGATATGGGAGGATCGGTCCTCTTATCGCCGCCCGCCGCTGGCCCGGCGGCCGCGATCCTGCCATCCGACCAGATATATATGAGCGATATCGACACATTGCTGCAGCCCATTGCGGGCGAGGCGCCCTGCGGCGTCGACATGGTGTTTTCCGCCGAATTCGACGCCATCCGCGAAGCGCGCCGCCACGATGATCCGAACCTGGACCAGGGCGACTGGGTCATCGACATCAAGGAGGCCGACTGGCCGGAAGTCATCCGCATCTGCACCACCGTGCTGCGAGAACAGAGCAAGGATGTGCGCGTGGCGGCCTGGCTGGCCGAAGCCTGGGCCAAGACGCGCGGCTTCGTTGGACTGCGCGACGGCTATCTGTTGGTGGACGGCCTGTGCCGCCATTACTGGGACGGCCTGCATCCCGTGCCGGACGAAGGCGACGTGCAGCAGCGCGTGGGCAATCTGGCCTGGCTGCTGGCACGCTCGCAACAGCTGATCCGCGAGCTGCCGCTGACGCAGTCCGAGGGCGGGCGCTATGGCGCGGCCCTGTGGGACAGCGCCTCGCAATTGGCCAACGCGGTCAAGCGCGCGCCGCAGAACGCGGCCGAGATCACGCGCGGCAAGCTTACGCTGGACCAGTTCGACGCCGCGCGCCGCGACACGCCGCCAGCCTTCTACTCCGAGCTGGAAGGCAATCTGCAAAGCTGCTTCGCGGCGTTGGATACGCTGGAACAGACGCTGGCGGAGCGCCTGGGCGACGAGGGCCCTGCCTTCTCGCCGGTGCGCGACGCGTTGCGCGACGTCACCGAGCTGACCCGTCGCTTTGCTCGCGACGCCGGGCTGCTGGTGCGCGCGGATGCCGCGGCGCCGGCCGCTGCCCCCGCTGCACCCGCAGCCACCCGGATGGAGCCGACCTTGTCCGCCGACGCCCCTGATTCCGCCGCGCCCGCAGCCGCGCGCGGCCCGCTGCAAACGCGCGAGCAGGCGCTGGCTCAGCTGCGCGAAGTGGCGGAGTTCTTCCGCCGAACCGAGCCTCACAGCCCCGTGGCCTATCTGGCCGACAAGGCCGCCAGCTGGGGCGAGATGTCGCTGCACCTGTGGCTGCGCACTGTACTCAAGAACGGCGATGCGCTGTCCGGCCTGGAAGAGCTGCTGGGGGTGCCCAAGCCGCCGGACCACAACGGCTGAACGAAAAGTCCCCTTGGCGAGCCGGCCCTTGCGGGCCGACCTGACGCCTAGCGGCTGGCGCGGAACTCGATGCGGCGGTTCTTGGCGCGGCCTTCGGCGGTGGCGTTGGTGGCGACCGGCTGGTCCGGCCCCGCGCCCAGCGTCTCGAAGCGCGCTGGCGGCAGGCCCTTGTCCACCAGATAGGTCCTGACCGCATCGGCGCGCGCCTGGCTCAGCGCCAGGTTGGTGCTGCGGCTGCCGGAACTGTCGGTGTGGCCGATGATTTGCACCTTGTCGCTGTGCAGCTTGGGCACCACGTCCGCCACCTTGTCCAGCAGTTCGCGGCCGCGCGGCGTGAGCGTGGCGCTGCCGGTCTCGAATTCCACCACGCGGTTGGTCAGGACCTGGTCCAGCAGCCCCTGTTCGTCCTTGCTGGCGGATACGCGCAGGCCGTTGACGATCTTGTAGGTGGGATTGAGCGAGGTCGCGAAGGCGCTGGCGATTTGCTGGCGCGAGGCTTCGTTCTGCACTTCGCCGCGCAGCCGGATCTGGGTGCCGTCGATTTCCAGCTGGCCGCGGTTGATCTGCTTCAAGGGCTGGCCGATCAGTTTGCCGACGTGTTCCGACCAGTTCGGCGGCGCGACCACGCCGCCCACGTCGATCTGGTCGATCACGTTGCCCACGCCGTACACCTGCTGCAGCCGCGCCAGCACGTCGGCCTTGGCGGCTTCGTCCGGCACGGCGCCGCTGGCCACGACCTGGCCGGGCTGGGGGATGACGTTGGCGGGCACTACCGTGGCCGCGTCCTGGGCCGCGGCCGTGCAGGCATACAGCGCCGCCATGAGCATGAAGGAAAGGCGCATGGTCAGGCTCCGGTAAAGACTTCAAGAAAGGTATCCAGCGCCAGGCGCAGGGACAGGCGCGGCTGGTCCAGGTAGCTGGACAGCTTGGCCAGGCCATGGCTGGCGGACACGTGGTTGCGGACCCAGGGCGCGTCCTCCAGCACGATGTGCTGTTCGGCATACGCCTGGGGCGTGGACAGCAGGCTGGCCAGCGTCTGAGGCGAGGCGCCGCGGAAATCCACGGCCAGCCGGTGCTTGCCGGCGATGCGGCCGATGAAGAGGGTGATCTCGAAGTCCGCGCGCGACAGGAAGGGCGAGATCAGCGTCATCCAGTAGGCGGCCACCAGGTTGATGTAGAGCGGATCGTCCGGCAGCGGCAGCGACAGTCCCTTGTCCAGCTGCGAAGAGCCGCTGGACATCACCGGCTCCAGCAGGATGCCCAGCGCCAGGATGATGTCGTGCACGCGCGCGGCGTGGCCGTTGCCGCGCAGCATCGCCTCCAGCCGTTCCACGGTTTGCAGGTCGACGAAGGCATCGAAGCCGTCGTCGGCGGCCGTGCGGATTTCGCCTTCCAGTTCGTTGAGCGTCTGCAGCGCCGAGGCGGGATCGCCGTCCTGCATCAGCAGGGCGGCGGCGCCGCTCATGCGGTTCCACATGCGGCTGAAGGCGATGGGGCTGCGGGCAATGAAGGCCAGCGGCTTCTGCACTTCCACCGAGGTGGCCGAGAGGAAGGGGTAGCGGCGGCCCGACAGGTCCTGGCTGGGCTGCAGATGCCCCGCGATGGCCAGCTTGCCGCGCGACCCCAGGATGGCGAACGGCATGGGCTCGGCCTCGTCGTACAGCGCCTTCCAGTGCGGCTCCTGCGCCAGCATCTCCATGGTGCTTGCGACCCAGGCATCCAGCGTGGCCATCAACTGCGGATGCGAGGTGTTCTTCACGAAGTCGCCGCGGCTGGGAATCTTGCCGAAGTAGGCCGTGCGGAACAAGGGGGACTGCGGGTTGCTCATTGCGGCGCTCCGGGTTGCGTCTGGGCGGAGGATTCGGAAGAGGCGCCGATCACGGACGAGGGCAGGCGCAGGTTGCGCAGGCCCTGGCTGCCGCCGGGCTCGCTGCCGCCGGCGCCGGGCGCCTGGGCGTTGCTGATGATGCGCAGCTTCACCGGCACCGTCACGTTGGATTTGCCCCAGCTCATATTGAAGCTGCCGTCGGCGTTGGCGGTGCGCTGGGCCGTGGAGATCAGGCGTTCCAGGCCGAAGCGGCCCGGTTCGTTGACGATCTCGACCACGCTGCCGTCGAAGGTGGTGGCGGTGATGCGTGCGCCGGGGGCGCCCTGGGCGTTGGGCCACACGAAATTGACCCACTGCGGCGGGGTATTGCGGTAGCGCAGCTGCTGGCCGTCGATCTCGATGGTGTACTCGGTCACGCCGGCCGCGGGCTTGGGCTGGATCTGGAACAGCGTCTGCGGCTGGCTGGCCGCGCCGCTGCCGGCCGCGCCACCCGAGAGCGGCGCCACCCACTGCGCGAAGTTGGCCGTAAAGGTGGGTTGCAGGCTTACGCCCATGTCGCCCCAGGTGCGCGCCGTGAGGATGTCGCCGCGACGCACGGTCAGCGGGCCCAGCGTGTCGTTGACGTACTTGGCGATGCTGCCCTGGGGGCCGAATACCTGGCCGATCTCATCGCTGCTGGCTTCGACGCTGGCGCGGCTGGCGAAGGGGTACTTCTCCGCCAGGGTCTGGTTGAACGGGCGGTAGACCTGCGCGTTCCAGACCTTGTTCAGCTCGGATTCCGCCGGCTGCATGGTCACGGCGTAGGCCTGGATCAGCGGGCGCACCAGCAGCGGGCGCAGGGTCTCGCGCTGCGTCGCCGACATGCCCGCCAGCATCTGCTCGTCCACCAGCTTCAGCGCGTCGGCCAGTTCCGAGTCCTTGCCTTCCAGCGTCTGGCGCATCAGCGTCAGCGCGCCGGGGCCGGGGTCGCCCTGGTTGTTCAGCAGGTTGAAGCGGGTGCGTATCTTCGACAGCGCGCCCATGTAGTTGCCCAGCAGCGACTGGTTGTCTCGCGTGACCACCAGGCGCGCCACATCGGAGAATTCGCGTCCCACCGGCCCCATCGGAATCGCTTCGCCGTTGGCGGCGGTGGCGGGCGCGGCGGACGGCGGCGTCTGGCGCAGGATGACGCGCTTGAACCAGCCGACCACGCCGCTCTGGGCCTGCTGCAGCCCGGCGTTGATCAGCGAGGGATTGTCCCAGGAGGTCTGCTCATAGGTGGTGTTGATGAGCTTGGCGATGGGCGAGGTCTGCGGATCGCCCAGGCGGTTCATCGCGCCCACCGATTGCTCGAAGCTGGTGAAGGGCTTGATCGTCACGCCGCGCAGGAACTTCTGCCACTCCTCGGCGTACTCGGTCTTGTACATCGTCGCCAGGCTTTTCTGGATCTGCTCCGGGCTGCCTTCCAGCGTCAGGTCGTCGCGCGCGTTCACGCCCAGCACCCAGTCGCTGGTCTGCACTTCCTTCTTGGCGGCCTCGCCGATGGCGGGCTGGATGTACTGCTCCCAGGCTTCGCGCGTGAACGTGCCCGGAATGGCATAGCTGCCAGCGACCACGCCCGCGTCGTTCTCGCCCACGATGCGCGCCACCGTCATGGCCTGGAAGCGCGTCGCGGCGCGGGCCTTGAGCGTGGCATAGGCGCGTTCGCGCGCCGGCATGCCCTGCATCACGGCGCGCAGGCTGCCGCGGGTCTTTTCGACCAGCGCCAGATTGGTGTCGATCTGCGGCCAGCCTTCGTCCTGCGCGCGGCCGACATAGAACGAGATCAGCCGCTCGGCGCTGCGGATCAACTGGTCGCGCGGCATGGCGCCGCGGTTGGTTTCCAGCCAGCCGCGCCAGAAGCGCGTGATCTGGTCGGACAGGTGCGTGGGGTCCACGTGCTGATGGTTGGCCATCATCAGGTAGGTCTTGAGCGCGTTGTAGGCGTCGTCGGCGTTGGTGGGCGAGGCGTCCTGGAACAGGGTGTCGCCATTGGCCGCGTGCGCGGCGCGGGCTTGCTGCGGCGCCGGTTGCGGCGCGCTGCCGCTGGCTGCGGCGGCAGAGGTGTCGACCTTGGCCAGGAAGTCTTCCAGGCTGGCCTTCACCGGCGTCAGCATGAACTGGCGCGCGCCGTTGTAGTACTCGGCCAGCAGCCGCTCCTTCAGCACGTCGCCCTGGTACAGGCCCAACCCCAGCGACCACGGGCGGCTGGAGGAATAACGGTCCAGCTGCTCGATGCGGTCCTGCAGGATCTCCATCGCTTCCAGCCTGCTTTGCAGGTCGGTGCGCTCGCTTTGCAGGCGCACCACCTTGTCCAGGTCGGCCTGCACGTTCTGCGCCAGTTGGCGGTTGCCCAGATAGGACCAGCTCCAGCCGCCCAGCACCAGTCCCAGCGCCAGCACCAGGCCGAAGAAGGCCAGGTAGCGCATGCGCGTCTTGGCGGGGCTGGCGTGCTGGCGCACCAGTTTCTTGTCCGCGAAGATCACGCTGGAGAACAGGTCGCGCAGGAAGAAGCCGTTATTGGAGGTGACGCTGCGCGACTGCGCGCGCGCGGCCGGACGCAGCTCGAAGCGTTCGGCCAGCCGTTCGGTGGAAGTGCTTTGCGTCACGCCCTCCTGCAGCGCGCTGGTGAAGTAGAAGCCGCGGAACACCGGCTTGTACTGGAACGGATTGGTCTCGAACAGCGTGGACAGGAACGTGCGCAGCGCCGGCTTGATGCCGGCGAATTCCAGCGGGAAGGTCAGCAGGCCGGGCGGCAAGTCGCGGCTGTTGCGCAACGAGATCTGCGCCGTGCCCATTTCCTTCAGGCCTTCATACAGTTCGTCGAAGCGGCTGTCGAACAGCGCCAGCACGTCGCGGTTTTCCTCGGCGCCGTAGGGCAGGGTCGCGCCCCAGACGCGGTCGCGCTCGCTCTGGTCGCTGTCGGAGAAGAACTCGCTGAAGCCCGAGATCAGGTCGGCCTTGGTGAAGATGATGTAGACCGGCGCGAACACTTCCAGGCGGTCGGTCAGCTCCTGCACGCGCTGGCGCAGGTTCTTGGCCAGGTTGATCGCGAATTCCGGGCCCGCGCCCGTCAGCTCATCGATGCTGGCGGCCACGATGATGCCGTTGATGGGCGCCTTGGGACGATGCCGCTTGAGCAGGTCCAGGAAACCCATCCATTCGTTGCGATCCTCTTCATGCACCGAATAGCGTCCGGCGGTGTCCAGCAGGATGCCTTCGGTGGTGAAGAACCAGTCGCAGTTGCGCGTGCCGCCTACGCCGCGCACCGCCGCGCCGTTCTTGTCCGCAAAGGGAAACTGCAGGCCGGAATTGATCACGGCGCTGCTCTTGCCGGCCGCGGGGTTGCCGATGACGATGTACCAGGGCAGCTCGTACAGGGCTTCGTTGCCCGAGGTCTGGCCGATCTTCGAGGTCTTGATGGTGCGCACCGCCTGGGTGAGCCGCGTGCGCAGCGCTTCCACGTCGTTGCGGTTGGCGGCGGCGCCGGTCTGCACCTGCTGCTCCAGCATGTCGCCCAGGTTCCTGTTGGCGCTGCGTGCGCGCCGCCGGCGCCACAGATAGGCGCACAGCCACAGCAGCACGCATACGCCCAGCGCGATGCCCGCCCAGACCAGGCCGATCTCCACCGTGTCGGCGAACAGGAACAGGAATACCACCAGGGCCACCAGTCCGAGCGCCATGAAGGTGCGCGGATTGGCCAGCGCGCGCGAGGACCAATGTCGGCCTTCGCTGATGGCGCGGGAGGCGCCGGATAGGAGATCGGAGGGGCTGCGCATGGTTTGAGCTATGTTCTTGTGGGTCAGGCGGGAAGGGTTTCGGAAGGCGACACCAGCGCCAGCGTCCGCAGCGCCGGGTCCTGGGTCATGAGGGCGAGCACGGGCGCGCCGGCCTGGGCGCAGGCGACGCCCGCGACGGCCACGGTCAGCAGATGCGCGGCCGCGCCGGTGTGGCCGCAGCCGGAACCTACCGCAAGGCAGTCCAGGTTCGGGTCCAGCGCCGGGAACAGCGCGGCAGCCAGGCCGGCGCTTTCCAGCGGGCGGCTGCCGCGATGGTCGGCGTCGCTGATCAGCGCGGCCACGCCATCGGCGGGCTGGCCTTGTTCGGCCAGGAACTGCGTGGCCAACTCGGTCACTCGGGGTTCATGCAACGCGCCGCGCGCGTCGGCGTCGATCGCGCGCTGTGTTTGTGCAGACAGGATCAGGGTCAGCGCGGAATCGGCGCGTGCGGACTCGCCGCCAGGCGCATGGGCGGCCAGGTCCAGCAACAGGCCCGCCGCGGCTTCGCCTGGCACCTGGCCTTGAGGATTGGCGTTCGACATGAGGCGGCCGGCGGCGTCCCATTGCTCGACGCGCGCGGCATCGATGTAAGAGTCGGCGACGGCGACCAGGCGCAGCGTGGCGCTGCGCGCGGTCAGGGGTTCCTGCGCCAGTTGACGCAGCAGGCCGTCGCAGGCGAGCGCGTTTGGCGCGGCGTGCAGGCGCTGCGCGATGCGGCTGGCTGGCCACGCCGCGGCCGCGCGCGCCTGGTCGGCTGCGTGGTCGCGCACGGCGTCAGGCCATTCGGCTGGCAGCAGCAGTTCCAGCTGCAGCAGCGGCCAGGCTTCGTCGCGTTGCGGTTCGCCTTGCTTCAGTACGATGGCCCGTGCCTCCAGCGACAGCGCTTCCACCACCTCTGCCAGCAGGGAGCTTGCGCGTACGCGTTCTTCTTCGAGCGCGGCGGCCGGAGCATGGGCCTCGCGCGCTGCGGCGCGCAGCGCATCGGTATCGAGCTGCGGCGCCCGCGCGCTGAAGATCGGAAAGCCTTGCGTGTTCTTGAAGGAGGGATCCAGATCCGGGCGCTGCTGCGCGGCCAGCGCCGCGTGGATCGCGGCGGGCTCGCTGCCGACTGCGGCGCTGGCCGCGCTGCCCAGCACGCGCAGGCGCGCGGCCTGGGGTGCGGCCTCGGCGGTCTCAACGGCGTCGTCTTGCACGGGTTGCGCCGGCGCGGCGCGCGCTTCGCGGCGCGCACGCACGATGCGCGCGCCGCTCCAGGCGGCGGCGATCAGCGCCAGCGGCAGCGCGAACAGATAGAGGCCGATGTCCACGCCCGTGGGCAGCGTGCGCGACTCCTGCCACCAGATGATGACGGCGAGCCAGACCACGCCGAAGACGAGGGCCAGCAGCAGCCCGGTTTTGAGTATGCGGGTCATCGATGCGATCCGACGTTTGCGGAGTTGATCATTGCGCGGCTCCGCCATTGCGCCGCATGACGCCGGGACGGCGCAGCTCGGTGTGGCCGAAGTCCATCATCTTCCAGCGGCCGCCCCAGGTCAGGCCGACGCGCTCGGCGGTTTCGCCGAACAGTTCGTAGCCGCGCATCGCCCAGGGATCCTTCTCCGACACGACCACCTTGCCGTCGCGCAGGAAGGCGCTGTCCGCAGCCAGGCCAAACTGGTGATAGCTCTGGTAGGCGCCGGCATTGGTCACGTGCGAGCCCATCTTGGCAAGCTGAGCCTGGCGGTCCGGGCTGCGATAGCCTTCGATCAGCACCATCTCATAGCCGTGTTCTTCGCGCATCACGCGGTACGCGGCCAGCAGGCGCTGGCGGTAATCGGCGTCCAGCAGGTTCCAGTCGCGGCTGGCGCCGCCCAGGTTGGGGCGCACCAATTCCACTTCGCGCGTGGTGAACGCTTCGGGCGGCAGCGGAGGCGGCGGGACCAGTCTTTCGCCGGTCAGCAAAGCCTGGATGCGAGGGTCCGGACCCGCTGTCCGATCCTCGTAAACAAATGTGTGATTGTGTCGCATGACGAAAGCGAAAAGTGACGGAAGCAACACAACCAGCAGGCCCGCGGCGATGTGCCAGCGGTACGCCGAAAACGCGCCGCCGGCCTTTCCAAAGCCCGTGCGCAGCGCCTGCGCGGAGTCGCCGACCGCCCCTCCGGCGTGCCCCGCGCCGCGCGCCATGCCCTGGCGTATCCCCTGCGCGAGCGCGCGCGCTCCCCGTGCCGTGGCCTCCCGCAAGGACGGGAATACAAGCAACGCGGAAACGCCGATGGCGAGCAGAAAGTAGAGAGGCAGCAGGAGAAGCAAGGAGGTCTCTCAGTTACGAAGGCGTAATCTTTTGTTCTATTCGGGATTCAGGCAAGCGCTTGGACGTTGCAAAACGCGTCTGTGGCTTAGAACTCGTAACAAGAAACGGTGATGCGAAAGAAGTCATCAGGTATTCTCGAACCCCTTGGTTACAGGGGTTTAGACGACCTCTGCAGACACGGGACTTCGCATGGCAGAAGACGAAAAAAGATCGCGATCACCGACCTCTGTTCCCAGCTTGCTCGCAGGACGCGCACCGTCACCGGATGAACGCGCGGCATCGCGCATCCTCGCCGCGCTCGAGGGCCGAGTGCCGGACGCCGAGGTCAAACACCTGGCGCCCAAGCGCCGTTCCCGCTTGCCGCTGGCCTTGCTGCTGCTGTTGCTGACGGTCGCCGCGGGCGCCGTGCTCTATAGCGTGTTCGATGCGCCGCCGCTGCCCGTGGTCGCTGACTCGACTCCCCCGGCCGCGCCGCCAGCGCAGCCCGTCGCCGCGCCAGCCGCTCCGACAGCGGGTGCGCGCGTGGCCGCGGCCGATCCCGATACGCCGCCTTCTTCCGCGGCGGTCATCGAAGACCACCCCCTGGCGCAATTGGGACTTCCCAATGCCGATGAGGACCGCGCGCCCGAGAACCCTTTGTCTGCGCTGGCCGTCACCGCTACGCCGCCGCAGCCTCGCGCTGCGTTGCAGGCGCAGGCCGCCGCGCCCAAGGCAGCCGGGCCCACAGTACCTCGCGCGAACACCTCGCAAGCCTCGCCCAAAGCGTCGCCCCAGGCCGCGCCGCAGCGCGCCAAGACGCCGCGCAACGATTCCGACGCCGCATTGCTGGCCGCGCTGATGTCCTATGGCCTGCCGCCGGCGTCGCCGCCCGGTACCAAGGTCTACAAGAACGACGGCGTCTTCGTCCGCGAACTGCCGGGCTCGCCCCTGGCGGCGCGCCTGGAGCAATGCCGCAAGTTGGGCTTCCTGGAAAGCGAGCAATGCCGCTTGCGGGTGTGTTCGGGCTATTGGGGTACCGCGCCCGAATGCCCCAACCCGCAAGCCCAGGTCGAACCCTGAGTCTTCAGAGAAGGTTTTTTCCCGCAATGGATCCGACTGCAACGCCCGGCCTGTTCAGTTCCGACGCCCGCCTCTACAGCCTGGAAGGCGAGGGCGCGCTCGCCTCGCTGCAGGTCGAGGGATGGATCGCGCGCGAAGCCTTGTCCGGCATTGCGCAGACGCGCGTGGTCGCGCTGTCCGACAGCGCCGGCCTGGACCTGCGCGACATGATCGGACGCCCCGTGACCTTGTGGACCACGCGCGCCGACGGCAGCCGCGCGGGCCGCAGCGGCCTGGTCCGCGAAGCCGAGCTGCTGTCGGGCGACGCGGGCTTGGCGCGCTACCGCCTGACGGTCGCGCCCTGGCTGTGGCTGGCCACGCAGCAGCGCAACAGCCGTGTATTCGAAGCGCGTTCGGTGCTGGACATCGTCGGCCATGTGCTGGGCGGCTACGAAGGCTATGTGCATCGCGTGGCTCCCGACGCGGCCGACGCGCAGGCCGGCGCGGCGCCGCGCCCCTACACCACGCAATACCGCGAGACCGACTATGACTTCATCAGCCGCCTGCTGGCCGAAGCGGGCCTGGGCTGGACAGTGGTCGAAGACCCGGAGGTCCCTGCTCGGCACGTTGCGCTGATCTTCGCCGACAGCCGCGGCCTGGCCGAAGATGCCGAGTCCGCAGGCGGCGGCGTGCGCTTTCACCGAGCCGGCGCGACCGAGTCGCGCGACACCGTGCAGGCCATGTCGCGCCAGTGGCGGCGCGGTCCGGACCGCGTCACCGTCCTGGGCTGGCATGGCGGCGGCAAACGCGCGGTGGCGGCCGAGGCGCTGGCGCGTCCGTCCGACGGCACTGACGACACCGGCCTGGAATGGTACGAAGTGGCGGGCCACGGCAGCTTTGCCGATGAGGCCGAGGCACGGCGCCAGGCTACGCTGGCGATGGAAGCGGTGCAGGCCGGCGCGGAGACCTTTGTCGGCCAGGGCGGCGTGCGCACCTTCCGTTCCGGCACGCGCTTCACACTGCAGAACATGTCTCCACTGGGACCCGCAGGCGAAGAGGGCTTCGAGCCCGCCTTCGCGCTGGACCGGGTCGAGCATGTAGGCATCAATAATCTGCCGCCTGAAACCCGCGCCTCTCTGTCGCAGCGCTTGGGCGGGCTGGACGCGCATCTGGCCTTGGATACTGAGGCTCCCGATGCGCCAGGCGCGGCGCGTCCGAATACCGATCCGTCGCGGCCCGACGCCGCGGTGTTGGCGAAAGCGCGCGAGGTCGGCTACGCCAACCGCTTTCAGGCAGTGCGTTGCGACCGTCCATGGCGGCCGGCGCTGCCGCAGACGCGCGGTGCACGCCTGAGCGGCGCGCCTTCGGTCCATGGCGTGCACACGGCCATCGTCACGGGCGCGGACGGCGCGGTGCAGGCGCAGGGCGAGGACGAGATCCTGCGCAACAAGCGCGGCGACGTGCGCATCCGGTTCCATTGGCAGGCAGACGATGCCGAGGGCGTGGCCAAGAGCCGCTGGGCCCGCGTAGCGCAGCGCCAATCGGGCGCAGGCATGGGCATGAGCTTCGTGCCGCGCATTGGCCAGGAGGTGCTGGTGCGCTTCCTGGACGACGACGTGGACCAGCCCATCGTCGTGGGCGCGCTGTACAACGGCCGCGGCGAGGGCGGTACGCCCGCCACGCCGGGCGGACGTGACGGCGGCAAAGCCGACACCCAGGTCTACGCCGCCGCGCGCGATGCCGCGCCCAGCGCCCAGGCCAACCTGGCGGCAGGCAACGCGCCCGCCTGGCATGGCGCCGCGGGCGGCGACGAGAATCACCGCAACGCCGCCGCGCTGAGCGGCTTCAAGAGCAAGGAGTTCGGCGGCTCGGGCTACAACCAGATCGTGTTCGACGACAGCGACGGACAACTGCGCTTGCAGATCAAGAGCAGCCAGGACGCCAGCGAACTGAACCTGGGTCACCTGATCCATCAGGCCGGCAACTACCGCGGCGGACTGCGCGGCCTGGGCGCCGAGCTGCGCACCGACGCCTACGGCGCCGTGCGCGGCGGCGCGGGCGTGCTGCTCAGCACCTACGCCGGCACCGGCGCCAGCGCCGGCCCCGCAGGCGAGGCCGCGGGCTTGCAGGCGCTGGCCAGCCAGGCCGACCAGATGGCGCGTTCGCTGGATGGCGTGGTCGGCGCGCACCAGGGTCTGCGTCTGGCGAGCGCGCTGGGCTCCAAGGGAGCAGAGGCGAGCGTGCTGGACGACGGCAAGGCGCCCTTGGCCGCCATGCATCGCGCCGTGTCCGGCACCGTAGCAGGCGAAAGCCTGGACGGCGCGCGCGGCGATGCTTCGGCCAAGCACACCCAGGCGGCCGAGGGCAAGGTGCCGCACCTGACCGATCCGGTCGTGTTCATGGCGGCGCGCGCGGGACTGGCGCAGGTCGCCGGCCAACACATGCAATACACCGCCGGCGAGACCGTGCACTGGTCGGCCGGCAAGGACCAGAACCTGGCCGTGATGGGCGCGCTGCGCGTGCACACCGGGCAGGGGCTGGGCATCGTCGCCGGCTTGCAGCAGGGCGGCGCGGACTCCGGCCTGGACCTGATCTCCGCCACCGGCGACGTGCACGTCCAGGCCCAGCACGACATCCTGCGCGTGCAGGCGCAGAAGGACATCACCATCGGCAGCGCGCAGACCAATGTGGAGTATGCCGCGCCCAAACGCATCCGCATCGCGACCGCGGCCGGCGCCAGCATCGTGCTGGAAGGCGGCAACATCACGGTCACCGCGCCTGGGCGGATCGATGTGAAGACAGGGAACAAGCAGTTTGCCGGACCGGACCAGATGCCCTATCAGTTTCCCTCCATGCCGGGGCAGGTTTGCGTCGAATGCCTGAAGAACGCCATGAAGCAGGCATTGCCAGCGGTGTTTCGCACATGAGCAATCAGGTTCGTCCGCTGGTCCTGCATTCCGATCTCGACGGCCTGCACGCCAGGGTCCAGGCCAGCGCTCGCGTCCAGGTATCGGACCTCAATCTTTTTGCCCTGGTCGAGCCCGGCATGCTGGATGGCTGCCGGGATCCCGCGCCCGCCGAATTGTTGCGGCATTTCAGGGAGCCTGGCGATGCCTCGCTCTACGCGCGGCGGCACGAGGCCGTGGCGGCGTCGATCGGCCCGATGCTGGCGCAGCCCGATCTCGCGCAGGCCGAGTGGCTGTGGCGGGTTGGACAGGCGCATCATGCCGTATCGTGGATATGGACCGAACGGCCTCTGGAAGAGATGGCCCGGCATCTGGCGGTTTGGCTGGATGCGCGGACCGACGATGGCCTGGACTTCCTGCTGCGCTACTACGATCCCCGCCATGCGGAACCCATGCTGACGCTGATGGGAGTAGACGTGCTGCGCGGCATGTTGGACCCGGGCGAAAGCTGGTCCTGGGTTGACCCGTGGAATCGGGTCTGCTCCCTGACGCCGACGTCGGACGGGCCAGTAGAGAAGCCAGGCGCTCCACCCTGGATCCTGACGCAGCCGCAGACGGAAGCCCTGATGCGCTTGTGCGAACCCGGCCCTCTGCTCGACGCGCTGATGCAGCGGGTGCCGGCCATGCTGGCCCCCTGGACGCGCCCCACGCCGTACGCCTTGGCTTGCCATCTTTCGCGGGTGGCGGCGGCGCATGGGCTGACGACCTTCGAGCGCCAGTTCTGCTACGCGCTGGATGCGCTGGATCTGCATCCGATGGCGCACCGCAGCTCGGTGGTCCAGGCGCGTTTACGGAATGGGGAAGCACTGGACAGTGCGTTGGAGCGCCTTGCCTCCGAGGAGCGCGCCGCCGTCAGGGCGGAGTTGGCGATGCAGAATGGCGCGACGGAGTTTGAAGCTCCGGCAGGCTATGCCATTGAGCCGCTGCCAACAGAGTTTGCACATAGGAGAGTTGCATGAAGTCCAAACGTCTGTGGCCCTGGACGGTGCTGATATTGGCCCTGGTTGCGGTTGGCGCCATCGTGGGGCCGCCCGTCTATCGCTGGGCCTATGTCGCACTTCTGCCGCCGCTGCTGGTTTGCGAAGCCCGCAATGACACGGATACCGATATCGGCTATCGCCTGGAAGACTCGTCCGGCGCGTTCCCGGGAGATCGGGTCGCAAGAGCATCGGGAGCTCCTGGCGGGCCTCTTTCGGGCGCCTGCTTTTATGGCCCGGACAGCCGCCGCAAACCTGTGCAGGTCGTGTGGGGGGCCATCAACGGCGGCGAGAAGCAGTATCCGCACAGCGCCGAATTGAAGGTGCCACGTCCGGGAAATGCCGCGGTGTTGTTGCTGCGCTTTACCGCGCCGGACCGGGTGCAGGCCCGCTTTGCGACGGAAACAGAAATGCCAGAGCCCATGGATGCGCCGGAATCGGTGTGGAACAGCGGCGACTGGGTCAGTCAATGATCAACTAGGGATAGAGGGATGTCGGGGATGTCTGAGCGGGGGCAGGGAAAGTCGGGGCGTTCGAAACTGGGACGGTGGGTCGCACTGGGCGTGCTGGCGGTGATCGCCGTGGCGGCTGGGGCCTATGTCTACGTAGAGCGAAGCCAGGCGCAAAATGTTCAACGAAGCGCGTTGGAAGGATCGGTTGCCGTCTACCCGTACAACTTTACGCAGTACGACGTGGCGTATTCGTTGATGCCCGGCCGTGGCTGGTTTGCAGAAGCGAATTCCGCCAGGGGGGACCATATGCAGTTATTCGGCTACAAGCCTGCCGCGCCCGATGCTCCGATGCAGATATCGTGGCGCTATGACTCTGGTCCTCAGAAAACAGCAGAGGGAGATTACCCCTTTATCGTGACGCTTCCGCAGCCTCGGCGCCCAGCGGGCGCCGTGGTGCTGGAATTGCGCATCTATCCAGATGGCAAGGCTGCCGCGCGCTATGTGACGCGCCCGCTGGTATCGGAGTTCAGCAATGTGGATCCCACTCTTCCTGGGAATGACTGGGTGACAAACCAATGACAGGTCACGACAGCTGGAAGGAAATATCGTTGGATGAGGAGCGAGAGGCTGCGCGAGCCCTCCAATGTGAGCCCCTCAACGGAGTCAGATGCCATGGCAAGATGCATATTGCCGTGTTTTTTGATGGGGTCGGCCTGAGTATCGAAGAGCCTTCTCCGCTTCCGTCCAACGTAGGCCGATTGTTCAGGGGCTTTGGTCAGGGGGCTCTCGGAGCACTTTTGCGTCAGCGGGTATACATTTCTGGGCTCGGCACGGAAATGAATGTGAATGCCTATGAGTTCGCGAAAGACCAGGCTGGATCGATTTCCGGCGATATGCTGAAAAGCGTGACCCTGGATCCGGCAAAGGGGGTTCCCACAGATGCCGCCAAGGATGTCGGCATGGAGATCCTGAAGGGCAAGCGCGTGGGAGACGCGATCGGCGACACGTTGAAAGGGCTGCCGGGAAAGGTGCGGCGGGATGTCGGGGAGGCCGTGCGAAATCCGGGCAGGACTGGAGTCAAGATAGTCAAGGATGCGGCCGGGAACATTACACGAGCGATCCTGGATCAACTTGATCCGGTACGCGATTCGAGATTCATGTTCGAGGCAATAAATTCGGGAGTGCAGCCTCGTATTTCCGAAGGTGTGACGCGGTTCAAGGCGATCATCGATTCGTCTCAGATAAGGCTTGAGGAAATCCAGGTCTCGGTTTTTGGCTGCGATTGGGGGGCGGCGCTGGCTCGGGCTTTTCTCAATGAGCTGTGCAAGGAATGCGATGGCGATGCCAATAGCGACAAGCTGGAATGGACGCTGGCGGATAAGCGCAAGGTCCCGCTCAAGATGGTCTTTGCCGGGTTCTACGATGCAGTAGGGTATCGCGACAATTCTGTCGTCGGCTTCCTGGCTTCAAAAACTCCATTCGGCTTCTTGCGCAACACTGCCGCCGACGACCAGGAGCTGCCGCGAGCGCTCGCGAAGGCGGCGCATTTTATCTCTGCACACGAGCTGAGATGGCGTGTACATACGCTGGGCGGTGCGACGTTGCTGCCATTGATGGACACGCCTATGTCGCCTCCCGCCCGCCAAGAACGTATATATCCAGGTTTGGGCGCCGACTTGTCGGGGTGCTACCCGCCCGGATTTCAGCAGCGCGATCCCGGTATCGGCCGCGTAACGCTACAGGAAATGTGGCGGATAGCCCGGCTTTCGGGCGTGCCCTTCGAAGGACTGGAAAAAACCAAGACGAATGCAAGGGCTTTCGGCGCTGATTTCGATATTGCCGCGACCTCCAGGGTACGTAATGATCTGCGCAGCTATCAGCAACAGCTGGCGCGGCCTTCCCAACAGCTGCTGGGGCTACGGCATGCCCAGGACGCGATCGATGGCATGGAAGGCGACAAGACGCTTGCGCGGCAACTCTACCTTCACCGCATGGTTTACGTGGCCTGGCTGCGGGTGTTGCTCAATGACGCGCGAACCGGCGCTGCTCCGGGGTATTTGTACATCACGGCGATGCAGGCCGCGATCGACTTTGCGCGCCTGGAGATCATGCACAAGCACCCCGGCAAGGTGACGTTCTACGGGGGATCCCGTATCTCGCCTCCCGACGACTATCAACGTGCCTGCATGGAGGTGTCGTCATTGCCGGACAACGAGCGTCTGCCTGTGGGGCCAGCGATTACGCGTATTTTCTCGGGCTATATGCATGATCCAGTGGATCCGCCTGATGATGGTTGGGCGATTCAACGCCTGCCCAACAATGCACGGCTGTTCCGCTCCCGCTACATAGACGACGGCGACGATACGCGGCAGCCCACGTTTACGGAAAAGCTGAAGAAGGCGGCCGACGCAACCTTCTCCAACATGGCGACACCGAATCCGTTGCTGTTGGGATTGCCGTTCTAGTCATTGGCGCTAATGCTGGTTTTGGTGAAGCAAGTGGGGCATCAGGAATGTCTGAACGAAGCGGCATGAAGGCGAGGCGTTCGAAGCTCGGGCGGTGGGTCGCACTGGGCGTCGCGGCCGCGATAGCCGTGGCCGCAGGGGCTTATGTCTACATAGAGCGAAGCCAGCTAAAAGATATTCAACGAAGTGCGTTGGAAGGATCGGTGGCCGTTTACTCGTACAACTTTACGCAGTACGACGTGGCGTATTCGTTGATGCCCGGCCTTCGCTGGTTCGCACGAGCGAATTCCGCCACGGGAAACAATCTGCAGTCATTCGGCTACAAGCCGGCCACGCCTGATGCTCCGATGCAGATATCGTGGCGCTATGACTCCGGCCCTCAGGAAACAGCAGAGGGAGATTACCCCTTTGTTGTGACGCTGCCGCAGCCTCGGCGGCCACCGGGCGCGGTGGTGCTGGAATTGCGTATCTATCCTGATGGCAAGGCCGCCGCGCGCTATGTCACGCGCCCGCTGGTATCGGAATTCAGTAATGTGGATCCCGCTCTTCCGGGGAATGATTGGGTGACAGGCCAATGACGAGTCGCGACAGCAGGAAGGAAATAGGCCATGCGGATTTTTGCAGGCTGTGTGTGTGATCGGGTGGAACCGCCTGATGATGGTTGGGCGATTCAACGCCTGCCCAACAATGCGCAGCTTTTCCGCTCCCGCTACATCGATGACGGCAACGATACGCGACAGCCCACGTTTACGGAAACGCCTAAGAAGGCGGCCAAAGCAACCTCATTGATCAACGAGAGATAGAGGAATGCGGGGAATCTCTGATCGGGGCGTAGTGAAGACGGGGCGTTCGAAACTCGGCCGATGGGTCGCACTGGGCGTCGCGGCGGTGATAGCCGTGGCAGCGGCGGCTTACGCCTGTGTGGAGCGGCGTTACACGGCGAATGTTCAGCGGGGCGCGTTTGAAGGCGCTGTGACGGTCTATCCGTACAACTTTACTCGCTATGACGTGGCTTATTCCACGACAACAGGTCTTCGTATGATCGTCGACGCGAATGCCGCCGCGGGTACCGAAGCCCAGACATTTGGATATAAGCCGGAGTCGCCAGATGCGCCTTTGAATGTGCTGTGGCGCTATGCGTCGGGTCCGGATGCCACGCCTGAGGGTGTGTATCCGTTTCAGGTGACGTTGCCGCAACCTAGGCGCCCCTCTGGACAGGTGGTTCTGGAGTTGCGTTTCTATCCGGACGGAAAAGTCGCGGCGCGTTATGCCACGACGCCACTTGGACTTGCGTCTGGCAACGTAGACCCTGAACTCCCTGGGAACGATTGGGTGTCGAATCGATGATCACGCCAGATGCCCGGATAGAGATAAACCTTGATGAAGTGGGTCATCGGAAAGTTCGATCCGTAGGAGACGGTTTTGCGTGAATTCGTCATGTGGTCCACCGACATGTTCCTGTACGCCGCAAAAGCCTTGGGTTTTGCGCTGCCCCTACTCTATCTCCTCGGGATCGCAGCCCATGTGCGGCCAAACCGTTTCGGAGCCTTGGGATCCGCGGCGTCGCGCAAGTGGTTTGCCGTGGCCATGGTAGCCGTCTGGGCGTTTGCGGCCGTGGCTGCTCTGCTCGCCTACTACGTCGCCCGGAACTATGACCGCGGGTATGGGTATTTCCTGTTCTTTCTTCCCTACTATCTGGGACCGGCGCTGATTTTGTCCGTGATCGGCCTGTGGGTCCGGTACCGGTTGTGCAAGGGGATAAAGGGCAATGCCTGATGTGCCGCTAAAATCCCCCGATGCTTCCGCCTCAAGTCCTCGTCGCCCTTATCGTCCTGATGCTCGCCGTCGTCATCCCGCTGTTTGCGGTGACGATCCAGCTAAGCCGTTTCATCCATTGGTCCTTCTGGGCCGACAAGACCACGCGCGGCGATCGGCCGCATTTCACGGGGCCGGTGCTGGCGCTGATCTTCAGCACCCTGGCCGCCAGCGATTTCGTGGGCTATGAACCTTTTCTGACGATCTCGGCGATGAATCCGGTGCCGATCGAGGCCAGGGCTTACTTCACCGTTGCGATGCTGGCGCTGGCCGTCTGGTGCTGGGCCTATGGGCGGTCGATCCGGGACCGGGTGCTGCGCATGATCGGGGCCCGCGCCTCTTAGCGGCCGCCAGGGTGGACGCATGATGTCGATCTACGGTCTTCTTGCGTTGGGCGCCCTGACATTGGCCATCTGCCTGCCGTTCGCCGCGACGGCGGTACAGCTGATCCGTCTGCTGTGGTTCATCACGGGCGACAAGGAGACGCGCGGCGCGCGTCCGCGCTTTACGGGGCTGGTTCTGGCGATGTTTTTCAGTTCGCTTGCGGCTACCGAACTGCTGTCCGTGGAACCCTTCCTGACCTTGTCCCACCTTAATCCAGTGCCGCAGGAGCACCGGGTTGAATTCATGATCGCGATGCTGGCGCTGGCCCTTGCGGGCTGGATATGGGGCGGCGCGATCTGGAAGCGCCGGCCTGGCGGCTGAGGCGGCCGCTGCAAGCAGGGCGCTTACTTGGCCGCCTGCACTTCGATCTTCACCGTATTCGAGCGCACGCCGTTCGATTCGATATACACCTCGTAGACCGCCGGATCCTTGGGCAGCTGCACCTGCGCTGCAAGGTCGGTGCTGAACTGCGTGCCGACGCTGATGCCCGGGCTGATGGGAATGCCCTTGGGCGGACGCGAGCCGGGGATCTCGTCCACTTCCATGCCGGGGCGCTTGCGCGGCTTGTATTCGTAGGCCACGCCTTCATAGACCGCCTTGGTCTGCGTATTGACGGCGACGAAGCGCGGCAGCTTCTGGTTCTGCGATACGGGGATGATGCCTTGCGCGCAGACCGGAATGACCAGCGCGCCGGAAGCCTGCGGACGCACGCGCGCCGGCGCGGCGATGTTGAGCTGGTCGTCGCTGCCATGGTTGGGCGGAATGCAGGCGTGGTCGCGCACCGTGCCGATGGGGGCGGTGGCGAACGAAGGCGGGTCGATCCAGTCGGTGTTCATCGTGGTCTTCTGGGGATGAGGGGTGGGGCGCGCGGCGCTGGCGGCGCCAGGCGCGGCCAGGGCCAGCGCGGCCGCGAGCAGCAGGGCCAGCGCCGGCGCCAGGCGGCGCCGCGCGTCAGAACGAGGGCCAGCCATTGGACATGTCCGTCTTGCGTACGGCCTGGGCGCAGCTGGCGCAGAAGCGGATGCTGACGCAATCGCCGCCGAACATGACGCAGGAACCCACGTGGCTGGGATCGGCCTGGCTGGCGGGCAGGCCGAAGTGGCAGTGGTTGCCGAACTGGGAATAGAAATACGGACCCTTGTCGAGTTTGGACGAGTCCATGTCGGCTTCGTCCGGATGGGCCCGTACCCACTCGGGTCCGCTGGGCGTCATGCCGATCAGGTGGCCGATCTCGTGCACCAGCGTCTGCTGCAGATAATCCAGCGTGTTGGGCTCCCAGGGGCTCATCGCCGCCACGCCAAGCAGGTTGGTGCCAGGGAACGCCACGCCGCCTGCGGAGCTTTCCAGCAGTCGGACCTTCAGGATGATCTTGCCCGAGGTCGGCACGGGCACCAGGCCCGCCATGCGGATGTTCAGGCTGTCGCAGGCCTTGGGATTCGCTGGGTCGTAAGGCATCGGGGTCATGCGATCCTTGGGGATGGGGACCTGCCTGATGCCGGCCGCAGGGTCGGTGTACTCGAACAGGCATTCGACGTACCAGTCCACGCCAGGCTCGATGTGATACCACAGGAAGCTGAGGGTGCCGTCGGCGTTGACGAACTGCACCTGCTTGTCGGCCGCGCCGGGGCCGGCCGAGGCTTGCACGTAAATGGGCTGGACGGGCAGCATCGTGGCCAGCCGGTCGATGTGGCAGACGACGAGCGTATAGGGCTCGTGGTCCGGGCCCTGCGACCCGGGGTAGACGGACGCAGCCAGCCGGCGCAGGCGTTCATAGCCGTCGTCCGTGAACACGTCCATGTTGGCGTCGCCGCGCGTGCTGACCGGCGGCAATTGCACCACGTCCACGCCATGCCGCGCGTATTCCGTCGCGGTCGGCTGGAAGCCGTGGCGGCGCGCCAGCGTCTCGGGGCCGGGCAGCATGATCTCCTGGAGATACAGCCGCCTTGCGGTCTCGACTTGCTCCGTGGAGATGATCTGGTTCTTGTCGTTCACCACCTCGAACATATAGGTGTTCAGGCCCGCGGCCGGCAGGGTGATGTTGTCGACCACCTTGGTGCCGTCGGCGTCGGTCACGTAGCTGTAGGAGCGCTGGTTGGGCTCACGGTACAGCGGTTGGCGGCTTTGCTCGCGCGCGGAGTACACCGCATTGCCCGGACGCGGGCTGACCTTGACGCTGAAGCGATGCTGGCCGGCCTTGTTGAAGCGCACGCGGATCCTGGGCTTGTTGGTCTGGCGGTCCAGGCTGTCCAGCGCCTGGCCATCGTTCCAGACCTCGTCCTCTTCCTTCAGGTTGACGTACTGGAGCTTGGCGCCGCTTCTGGCCCGGTAGGCGGACGGCGTGGGCGCGCCGGCATCTGGCGTCCCGGCCGCCGCGGAGCCGCCCGCGTCCTGGCCGCCGGGCATGCCCGCGGGCCTCGCCACAGGGCCTGGCAGACTGACGCCGGCCATTTCCATGACCCGCTTGGCCATCGCGGGATAGGGCGAGTTGGCCACCGCAGGTATGTTCATGATCGCCTCCGCCACCTTGGGCAGCGTGACGTTGGATATCGTGGGCGATTGCAGGATGGCGCCGACCACGGAAGGAATCGCGGAGTTGGTCAGGCCCGGCGTGCTGAGTATCGCGCCTGCCACCGCGGGCAGATTGCCCTGGTTGACGTCCGGCATGGTCAGCAGCGAGTTCACCGCCGAGCTCAGCGCGGCGGGGCGGCCGCCCATGGCGCCCATCGCCTGGGTCATGACCGGGCCGATGGCGGACCCCACGCCGCCGCTACCGTCGGCGGTCAGGCTGGATGCCTGCGAGGCCACGTCTGACGCTTGCGTAGCCATGCCGCCGGCCTTGGACACGGCGCCCGCCGCGTCAGTCAGCGCCTGGGGCATGGATACCGCGCCGGCCAGCGCGTCGCCAGCGCCCTGTGCCATGTTCATGGTGGAGAGGCCGCCATCCATCAGCGACGGTGTTGCCATGCTGGCCAAGGATTGCGTGGCGCCGGTCGCCAGTGAAGGCGTGGCGCCGCCAGTCAGCGACGGAGCGACATTCTGCATGGCCGTCTTCGCCATGCCGCCGGCCTTGGTCATGGCGCCCGACATCAGCTCCGAGCCCGCCTTGCCCGCTGCCTGCATGGTCTTGCCGGCCATCGCGCCCAATTCCTGGACGGGCTTGAGCGCTTCGCCGGCCATGCTCTTGGCCTGGTCCAGCATGCCGGACGCGCCATCGGCCGCCGCGGACAGACTCTTGGATACGGCAGTCGCGCCGCTGGCAAGCGCCGCGCCCGCGCTGCCCAGCAGGGAGCCTTGCGATCCAGCGGCCGCGGCTGCCGTGGGGGTTGCAGTCGCGGGAGCCGCGGCCACGGCGCCCGTCGCGCCGGCCGCATTCAGCGCCTGGCCGGAGCCGGCTTGCGCGTGCAGCTTGGCCTTGGGCCGGTGCACCAGTTCGGCAGTGACCAGCATGGGATCGCCCACTTGCGAGGACGGCAGCGCCGGCAGCGCGGCCGCGTCGCTGGCAGGCCCGATCAGGTTGTGGGATGCGCCCTTGACCGAGAACATCCCCGGCCCCTTGAACACGATGTCGCCGCCATTCATGACGATGCTGGCGCCAGCGGCCTGCAGGGTGATGCTCTGGTTTGCCAGGATCTCGATGCTGTCGGTGGTGGAGGTGACGGTGATGTCCTGGCCGGCCAGCATCTCCAGCATGTCGGTATGCGCGTGGATCGACACCGGCGATTCGGCCGCGACGGCGCGGATGCCGCCGTCCTGCACGAACAGGCTGGTGGAGCGGCCGGAGGCCGTGGCAAAGGTCTGGCGCGCGGCCACGTGGCCGTCGGCTTGCGCCGTGACGTGCAGGTTTTCGCTGGCGTGCAGGATGGCCGAGGCGGGCGTGGCGAAGTTCAGTGAGGACGGCGCGTCGATCAGCATGCGGGCGCCGTCGATGCGCTCCACTGCGTCCGTGCCGGTGCGCTCGCCGCCGCTGGCCTTGATCGCCTGCTGGCCGCCTACGCTGCCCGGATAGCGGCCGTCACCCTTGGGGTCGATGGCGCGGGTCAGCGCATCGTACTGGCTGGTGGCCGCGAGCGCGCGCGCCTGGCGCTGCGTGCCGGCGGTATCCAGGCGCTGCGCCGCATTCTGCGCGCCGCGCAGCAGCGCCAGCGCTTCCTGCGCGTCGGCCTGGGTAGAGCGTGCATCCTCGCGTGCGTTGGCGGACAGCAGCATGCCTTGCCCGGAGCGCACCACGGTCCAGGCGTCCGAACGCAGTTCGAAGCCGGTGCCGCGCCATGCGCCGCGATTGGATTCATCCGCGCCCTGTTCGACCAGATAGCCCAGGCCCAGCTGCGTGGCGCCGATGGAGCTCGACAGGCGCGTGCGCATCTGCCGGGGCGTGTCGTCGAACAGCCATTGGCTGTGGCCCTCGCCGTCCAGGCCCTTGCTGTGCCAGCCGCTGAGCCTGCCGGGATGATTGGCGTCGGCGTCCTCTCCGGCGGACCAGGGCGGCAGGTCGGCGTCGTTGTACAGCTGCGCCGAGGCCACGGGCTGGTCGATGTCGCCGTCCAGGAACTCGACCAGGACCTCGGTGCCTTTGCGCGGCAGATGGTGCGCGCCCCAGTTGGGGCCGGCCTGCGCGCCTGCGACGCGCAGCCAGGTGCCGGAACTGTCGTCGCCCGGGGCATTGCCGGTGTCGTCGCCATGGCTGCGGTGCGCCAGGCCGCCCGGCAGCGGACGCGCACCGCGCTGCCAGGGGAATTGCACCTTGACGCGTAGATCGCGGCCCGAGGAAATGGGCGCGTCCTGCGCGGCCACCACCATGGCCGCCAGGCCTTCGGGCGCAGTGGGCTTGGCGCGCCAGCCGGGCGCAAGCGGCGCGGCCGCGGGCAGGGCGCCGAAGGTATTGCGGTATGAGCCGTGTTCCAGATCGGAATCGCCCAACGCCTGGGCAGCCTGGCTGCCCAGGTTGTTGGCGGCTTCGTGTTCGACGTGCAGCAGCGTGTAGCGGTTGCCGCCCATCTCGTCGACGGCCTGGCCAGGGCCCGCGGCGTAGCGGCTGTGCTGCGTCAGCGTGAAGTCATGGCCGGGCATCATCTGGCGGGCCGTGCCGCCGCCGTCAAAGCGCACCATGCGGGCTTCGTGCGCCTGCAGGCTGCGCGCAGCCGCCAGTTCCGCGCTGTCGCCGTCGGCATGGCGGCCGTGGCCGTCGTAGTCGTAGTCTTCAAGGCGGGGCACCGCGCCGGCTGCGACGTCGGACTGCGCATGCGCCGCGTGTGCGAGCAGCTTGCGATCGTCCCAGGCCAGGCGCGTCACGGCGTTGGGCCGTACCGCGCGGGACGCGCCGAAGCGCGTGATGCTGTCCTCGGTTTCGGTGGCGTCGCTGCGGTGAAAGCGCAGCGCGGCATCGGGGCAGGCCGGCCGCGCCGCGCGCGTGTCGAACACGACCAGCCGGTGCCGCGCGCCGCCCGAGGCCTCGTCTTGTTGTTCGCCCTGCTGGTGGTCGAAGCGGAAGCTCAAGCCGGCTTCGGCCAGCAGGCGTAGCACGAAGGCCAGGTCGGTTTCGCGGTACTGCGTGCGCAGCGCGCGCGGAGCGGGCGGTTCGGCGATGTCGAACGAGTAGGCCGCCTGCGGATAGTCGGCGAAGATATCGCTCAGGATGTCGGTGACCGACTTGTCCTGGAACAGAAAGCTGTCGCGGCGCAGGCCCAGGGCCGCCAGCCAGGGCGCGGCGTGCAGCCGGTAGCGCGCCAGGCCGCCGTCCGCGCCCAGCGCGTCCACGCCTTCCACCACCGCATGCCATTGGCGCCTGTTGCCGTCGGCCAGCAGCAGGCTGACGCTGATCTCGCGGCCCAGCAGGGCTTGCACATCCAGTTCGGCCGAGGACGCCAGGCAGTCCAGCGTCAGGGCAAACAGTTCGGAGACGCCTTCGCGCAGATTCATGCGTTCTACCGCGAGCGCCGCATCCAGGGGCGTGCGCACCTGCAGCATGCGGGCGTTCTGGGAGAGGGCGGCTACATCCAGGCTGCTGAACCCGGCGGGCGCTTGGGAACGGTCGGTCATGGTGCTGAGGGGCGGCCTGAGGCCGTCAGGGTAGCGAGATGGTCAGGTGCGCGGCGCGCGGGCCGATCTTGACGATGTCATGGTACGGAGCCATGGCGGTCTGCATGTCGCGGTTAAGGAAGTGGCTCATGCCCAGATAGGCCAGCAGCCCCAGCAGCGCGAACAACGCGCCGATGCTCCACAGCGGCACGTCGCGCTTGAGCGTGTGGGCGATCTTGTCGGGCAGGGGCCAGTGCGGCGCGAAGCCCGCGCGCTTGCCGCGCAGCAGCGTGATTTCATCGCCCAGCCGCGCCGTGAGATAGCCCAGCTTTTCCTGGCCCTCGATCATGTACTTGCCCTGGAAACCCAGCAGCAGGCACATATAGAACACTTCCAGCGATTGCAGGCGCGGCGCGCCCTGCGCGCGCAGGTCTTCCAGGCGCGCAAAGAAGTTCTCGCCGGCGAGCTGCTCGCCGAACAGGGTCAGTTGCAGCGGCTGCAGCATCCAGGCATCGCGGATGGAAAAGCCGGAGTTCAGCACGGTCTCGTCCACGGCGGCGCAGAACGCGTATTTGGTGGCGTAGACGTCCTCGGCCGGGATGTCCATCTTCTTCGCGCTGCGCTCGAAGTCCGCCAGGAACTGCTGCACGCGCGCCGAGAACGAGGCGGCGTCGACGGGCTCTTGGCCGCTTTTCAGCAGGAACAGCATCAGGAAGCCGTCGTACAGCAGGTCCAGCAGGGACTTCGCGGGGCGCGAGCCATAGAAATCTGCGGCTCGGGGAGGGAGCGAGGCTCCGGGCATCAGGGTGGGCGCGGCGGCGGTCATGGGCAGGCTCTAGCGGGTGACGGCGATGAGGTCCAGTTTCAGGTCGGGTATGCCCGAGGGGGCATAGATGGCGATGCTGCGCGCCTGCAGCATGCGGTCGTACAGCGAGCCGCGGGTCTGCAGGGTGAAGTAGCAGGCGCCCGGCTTGACGGGCACGGCGGGCGGAACCTGTGGCGTGTAGACGAGCTGCACGCCAGGCATGGCAGAGAGCACCAGCTTTTCCACGTCGTCGGGCGCGCCGACCTTGAAGCGCAGCGGCACGGTCTCGGCCAGTTCGCTGGCTGGCGTGGCGGCGGACACCGACAGGTAGAGCGCGGTGGTTTCGTCGAGCTTGCCGGAATCCAGCCGGCCGACGTGGAACGAGGGGCGCAGCTCTTCCAGCACGATGGAGAAGTACCGGGTGGAGATGACGGTGTCGAGCAGGTCGCGCAGGATCTCGTCCAACTGCGCGAAGGCCGCGCCCGGCGCGTCGTGCTGATAGGCCGGCAGGTCCGCCAGCGTATGCACCTTGGAGAACGTCATGAGCGCGCCGGCCAGCCGCAGCATTTCCTGGAACAGGCGCTCGGGATGCAGCTGCGGGTTGTGGAACAGGTGCGAGAGCGCCGAATAGGCTTCGTTGCAGGTGTGCAGCAGCCAGAACGAGGCCACGTCGCCCGAACGGAACTCGATGATGTTCTTGTTCGGTTCGCGGTGGAAGCCATAGAGTGCGTTGACCTTGGCCTGCAGGGCGTCCAGCAGCCGGCGCAGCTGCTCGAACAGCGCGCTGCACGCCTGCACCGTGACGCTGGGGGCAATGAAACTGGTGTCCAGTTCGTAGCCGGCGCTGGCGGTGCGGCGCACGCGCGCTACAGGAATGGTTAGCAGCGCGTCGCGCGGCTCGTGCTCCGACAGCAGGCGCACGTTCTTGCGCAGGAAGGCAAGCTCGGCCGTGCTGGCGTTGGTATAGAGATCGGGCGCGGGGCTGTCCTGGTGCGCATAGCGCGCATCGAAGCCCTGTTCCTGGCGCGTGTCGCGATAGTTGCCGCCGATGTCCTTCATCGGATGCAGCGCCAGGTAGAACACTGCCGTGCTGGCGCCGTCCAGTCCGTCCAGCGCGACCGCGGGCGGCAGGTCGTCGTTATGGGGGGCGCTGTAGATCTCGCCGTCGGGGAAGATCGCGGATAGCTCGGTGGCGCGCAGCATGCCGTTGGCAAGCGCCGCGGCGTCGAAGCGCGCCGCGCGCAGGCCCCATGCGTAGGGATGCAGCGCGCGGCTCATTTCCGCGAGGCGGGCCTCGTGGTAGGCGTCTTGGCGTTGGAAATGTTGGGGCCGCAGAAACAGCCCCTCTCCCCACAGTATCTTCGCTGAATGGCTCACGTTTGCTGGCTCTTGCTTCTTATATGGATAGGGCGTGCATGACTGCGGCGAGACGTGGTCGGCGAGACGCGGTCGGCTAGACGCAGTTGGCTCGCGTTCAGTTCGGGCATTGCACCGAGCCGAGGCGGGCCGGGTCGAAGCCGGGCACGCCCGGCGGCAACACTATTTGTCCGGTGACCACGGTCATCGCGCAGGCATGGGCGCCCATGACGATGCCGCTGTCCTCGGCGGTCTTTACTTCGAAAACGTATTTCCAGCGCTGCGGCGCGGGCGCGTAGAACAAGCCCGCGACAGCGATGTAGGCAGCGGTTTTCGGCACTTTTTCCAGGTGCTCGTAGCGCTGTCCCGGCGTCAGTGTGACTTCGCGTGCAGCGATGATGCTGTCACCCAACGCCGCCTTTTCGGCGTCAGTATCAACCAATTGCGTGAGCGGTGCGCGCTGAAATGCCTCGGCATTCTTCAAATAGTATATTTTCGTAACCACAGCCATGGGCTGGCCGCTACTCGCATTCAAATTTTCTCCTGCGTGTATCGCCAGTTTCACATCCACAGGCGCATTCGGGTCCTTCTTCAGGCCCGTCATATCCATCACGCCGCCAGTCATTCCAGCCACCGCTCCAATCGCTGAAACCGCTGCGCAACCGCTGATTACGGGGCTTGCCGCGATGATGGCCGCCGCTGCCATGCACCGAGAAAAATAGAGATGTTTTGACATGGCTCTTTATACCGGAAGCCTGCGACAACATACAGATCACGGCACGATGAGCGAAGTTTGGCGTGGAGTTACATGAAGTAATGCACTGTAGTGCTGCGCTAACAAAAGGTTGTTGAAATACGCGGCCTTGGTTACACCCTCCTACATACCAAAAATATGCACATATCCCGGGTTCTCCTCATCGGCGCAATGATGGCCTTCCTCGCGGGCTGCGCCACGTCCCCCAAGCCGCAGACCGACGCCGAATACAAGCAGTCGATGACGCACGCCACGCAGACCTTGGCTGCCAAGGGCAACGACCAGGCGGTCGCCGAGTTCCAGGAAATCGCTTTGCTCAATCCCGCGCGCGGTGAACCGTGGTCTTACATCGCGAAGATCCGCTTCGACGAGCAGAAGTATGGCGAGGCCATCGTCGCGGCCGACGAAGCGCTGAACCGCGACCCCGAAGACTTCACCGCCAAGACCGTGCGCGCGGTGGGCGGCCTGCGCGTGGCCATGCAGTCGCTGGCCGACCTGCGCGCCAATGCGCTGCTCGCCGGCAACGCCCGTACCGATGCGGTGGCGCTGGCCGCCGCCATGCGTGAAACCCTGGGCCAGGACGTGCTGTTCCCCGAGGGCTACAAGCCGCCGCGCCCGCGCCAGCCGAGGCGCAACGACGCGCAGGGGGCGGCCGCGCAGCAGGCCAAGCCCGCCGCCAACACGGCAGCGACGCAGGCTGCGACGCCCGCAACGCCCGCCGCAAACCCCGCGGCGAACGCTGCGACGGCTCCTGCCGCCACGCCGGCCACGGCCCCCGCGGCTTCCGGCGCCGCGCCGGCCGGCCGCGCGCCGGATCCGTTCGGCAACCTCCTCAAACCCTGATCGGGCCCACGGCCTCTTCACAATGCACTTCGCTTGGAGCCCCCATGGCTAAGAAAGAAAGCGTTCAGAAAAGACTCCAGAAAGTACGTCCGCCGCGCGTGCAGCTGACCTATGACGTCGAGAAGGGCGACGCGATCGAGCAGAAGGAACTGCCGTTTGTCGTGGGCGTGGTCGGCGACTTCAGCGCGCAGTCCGAAGCCGAGCTGCCGCGCCTGAAGGACCGCAAGTTCGTCAACATCGACGTCGACAACTTCGACGACGTGATGCGCGGCCTGGAGCCGCGCGCAGCCTACCGCGTGAAGAACCGCCTGACCGACGAAGGCGGCACCTTCGGCGTGGATCTCAAGTTCCGCTCGGTTGAAGACTTCCGTCCCGAAGCCGTGGTGCAGCAGATCGAGCCGCTCAAGGAACTCCTGGACATCCGCACCAAGCTGGCCGACCTGCGCAACAAGCTGGCAGGCAACGACAAGCTGGAAGACCTGTTGGGCGAAGTGCTCAGCAGCACGGAAAAACTGCAGCAACTGACCAGCGAAGCCGGCAAGAACGGCAAGGGAGGCAGCAATGAGTAATTCCGCCGCCGCGCAGAACGTATCCGCGCCCGCCGCCGAGGCCGACTCGGGCCTGCTGGACCAGATCGTCGAACAGAGCCGCGTGGCCAAGTCCACGGCGGAACACGACCGCGCCAAGGACCTCATCGGCGAGCTGGCCCGCGAAGTCATGAAGGGCACCGTCGTGGTCTCGGACAACCTGTCCGCGATGCTAGACGCCCGCGTGGCCGAGCTGGACCGCCTGATCTCGGCCCAGCTGAGCGAAGTGATGCATGGCGCCGAGTTCCAGAAGCTGGAAAGCACCTGGCGCGGCCTGCATTACCTGTGCCAGGAGAGCAACACCGGCCCGATGCTGAAGATCAAGGTGCTCAATGTCACCAAGCGCGATCTGGTGCGCGACTTCCAGACCGCCATCGACTTCGACCAGAGCCTGATGTTCAAGAAGGTCTACGAAGAAGAGTTCGGCACGTTTGGCGGTTCGCCGTTCGGCGCGCTGCTGGGCAACTTCGAGATCACGCGCCAACCCGAGGACATGTACTTCATCGAGCAGATGTCGCACGTGGCCGCGGCCTCGCACGCGCCTTTCATCGCGTCGGCCTCGCCCGAATTGCTGGGCCTGGACAGCTTTGCCGACCTGGGCCGTCCGCGCGACCTGGCCAAGGTGTTCGACACCGTGGAATACACCAAGTGGCGCAGCTTCCGCGATTCGGAAGATTCGCGTTACGTGGGCCTGACCATGCCGCGCTTCCTGGGCCGCCTGCCCTATGACCCGAAGGAAGGCACCTCGGTGGAAGGCTTCAACTTCGTCGAGGAAGTGGACGGCACCGACCATGCCAAGTACCTGTGGTGCAACGCCGCCTGGGCCTTTGGCGCGCGCCTGACTGCGGCCTTTGCCGACTTCGGCTGGTGCGCGGCGATCCGCGGTGTGGAAGGCGGCGGCCTGGTCGAAAACCTGCCGACCCACACCTTCAAGACCGACGACGGCGAAATCGCCCTGAAGTGCCCGACGGAAATCGCCATCACCGACCGGCGAGAAAAGGAACTGAGCGACCTCGGCCTGATCCCGCTGGTGCATTGCAAGAACTCGGACTACGCCGCGTTCTTCGGCGCGCAATCGGTGCAAAAGGCCAAGAAGTACAACACCGACAGCGCCAACGCCAACGCGGTGCTGTCGGCGCAGCTGCAGTACATCTTTTCGGTATCGCGCGTGGCGCACTACCTGAAAGCCATGATGCGAGACAAGATCGGCAGCTTTGCCTCCGCGCAATCTGTCGAGAGCTTCCTGAACCGCTGGGTCTCGCAGTACGTGCTGCTGGACGACAACGCGAGCCAGGAGCAGAAGGCGCAGTTCCCCTTGAGGGAAGCATCGGTGCAGGTTGCCGAGGTGCCGGGACGTCCCGGCGTGTTCCGGGCCGTGGCGTTTTTGCGGCCTCATTTTCAGCTCGATGAGCTTTCGATTTCGTTGCGCCTGGTTGCGGAACTCCCGGCCCAAGCCCAGAAATCGTGACCACCGTCGGATTCGACGATTTTTAACCAGAGAGGCTATTAATGAAGGACATCTACGTCAAATTCGGCAACCCCGCGCTCAAGGGCGAGTCGCAGGACAAGGACCATCCGGACTGGATCGAAGTCGGATCGTGGCGCCATGAAATCATCCAGCCGCGTTCGGCTACGGCCTCCACCTCCGGTGGCCACACCGCCGAACGCACCGAGCATGGCGAGATGGTCTTCACCAAGGACCTGGACGTGGTCAGCCCGCTGCTGTACCAGCACGCATCCGGCGGCACGACGTTCGACGAAGTGACCATCGATTTCCTGCGCGCCGACGGCGAAGGCAACCGCGTCAAGTACCTGGAAATCAAGCTCAAGTACGTGATCATCTCGCGCGTGGCGCCGGAAGTCGTCAGCGAAGGCCTGCCGCACGAGTCGTTCTCGCTCAAGTACGCCGCCGTGCAGTGGAAGTACACGCAGCAGAAGGTGGGCGGCAACCAGGGCGGGAATGCCCAGGGCGCGTGGAGCCTCACCAAGAACGACAAGACGTACTCGGTCTGAACCTGACCGCATGAACGGCAAAGGCTCCCGGCTGGTCCGGCGCCTTTGCTCAATGAGGCCGCGATGAAGGGATTCGAACCCAGCCTGTTCGACAAGTTGTTCGACGGCGACGGGCAGACACCGCATGCGTTGCGACGCCTGTCGGTGGAAGAAATCAAGGAAACGGTCGCGCGCGACATCGAGGCCCTGCTCAACACGCGCATGGTCTTCACCGAAGACTCGCTCAAGCGTTTTCCGAACTGCCAGCGGTCCATCCTGACCTACGGTTTGTCGGATTTTTCCGGCCTGAGCCTGGCCAGTCACTACGACCGCGAGTTTATCTGCCGGTCGCTGGAGCAGGCGATCGCCCGCCATGAGCCGCGCCTGACGCACGTGCGGGTGTTGCTGCAGGTGGACAGCCGCGCGACCTCGGTGCTGTATTTCGCGATTACCGCGATGCTGGACGTGGGGCCTGCGCATGAGCCGGTCACGTTCGACGCGACGCTGCAGCCGTCCACCTTGCAGTACTCGGTAAGCAAGGGCCGGGCCAAGGCCGCGGCGGCCGCCTGATAACAAACCATGCACGCGGGCGCCGGCGGCACGCCGCCGGCGAAGAAGGGAAAGATGGAAGAACTGCTGCCTTACTACGAACGCGAACTGGGCTTTCTGCGCGGTTCGTCGCGCGATTTTGCGCAGCGCTATCCCAAGATCGCCGCGCGGCTCGGGCTGTCTGGCGAAACCTGCGAGGATCCGCATGTCGAGCGGATGATCGAATCGTTCGCGCTGCTGGGCGCGCGCATCAACAAGAAACTGGACGACGACTATCCGGAATTCACGGAAGCGTTGTTCGAGGTCATGTACCCGCACTACCTGCGCCCGTTCCCGTCGTGCTCGGTGGCGCAGTTCGACATGGGCGGCATGGCCTCGCAGCTGACCGCGCCGGTGCGCATGGCGCGCGGCACGGAACTGAAATCGCATCCCGTGCGCGGCGTGGCCTGCCGTTTCCGTACGGCGTACGACGTGACTTTGGCGCCGGTGAGCATCCGCCAGGCCGTATTTGCGGCCACGGCCAACGCGCCATCCGCGGCCAGCCTGCCTGCGGGCGTGACGGGCCGGCTGTCGCTGACATTGGCCTGCCTGGCTGAAACCCAGAATTTTTCCACCCTGGCGGTGGACCGCTTGCGCGTCTACCTGCACGGCGAGCCCTCGTTCGTGGCTGCGCTGCGGGATTGCCTGTTCCTGCGCACCGCGGCGGCCTACCTGGAAACGCAGCCGGGCCGCTGGAATCGCATGCAGGACGTGCCGCTGGCAGAGGTGGGGCTGTCCGAGGACGAAGCCCTGATCGACTTCCCGGCCAGCTCGCACCCTGCCTACCGGCTGTTGGCCGAGTACTTCGCGTTCTCCGAGAAATTCAATTTCGTGGACATCGATCTCGCGGCGCTCAGGCGCGCGGCGGGTCCGGTGCGTGAAATCACCTTGCATCTGGCCTTGAAGGGCGTGCGCGCGGATTCGAACACGGCGCGTCTGCTGGAATCGGCCTCCGCAGACAATTTCCGGTTGGGCTGCACCCCCGTGGTCAACCTGTTCGCGCAGCGCGCCGATCCCATCCGCGTCACCCATGCGCAAGCGTCCTATCCGGTGGTGGCCGACGCGCGCCGCGCCTATGGCTACGAGATCTATTCGATCGACCGCGTGCGCCAGGTGCGGCAGAACGCGCAGGGCGATTCGGTGGTGGAGTTCCGGCCGTTCTATTCGCTGCACCATGGCGAGACGCCGGAAGGGGCTGGTCACTACTGGACGGCGCGCCGCAATGCGATGGTGGCCGAGCGCAGTCCGGGCTACGAGATGGAACTGTCCATCGTCGACATCGATTTCGATCCCTCGCTGCCGCAGACCGAGACCTTGAGCCTGGAACTGACCTGCACCAATCGCGATCTGCCTTCGCATCTGGCGGTGGGGCAGCCGGGCGGAGACTTGTTCCTGGAGGGCGGCTCGATCGCGCGCGAGATCCGCATGCTGCGCCGGCCGACGCACACCCATCGCTTCCAGCAGGGGCGGGCGGCGCATTGGCGCCTTATTTCGCATCTGGCGCTGAACCATCTGTCGCTGGTCCACAGCGGCCTGCCGGCGTTGAAAGAGACGCTGCGGCTGTATGACCTGTCGCATTCCGCGGTGGCGGCGCGCCAGATAGAAGGGCTGGTCGGCCTGGACTACAAGCCTGCCACGCACTGGATGCCCGGCGAACCATTCGCAACCTTCGTGCGCGGCATCGAGATCCGGCTGACCATCAACGAAGACAACTTCGTCGGCACCAGCCTGCATGCCTTCGTGGCGGTGATCAACCGCTTCTTTGGCCTATACGTGCATGCCAACAGCTTCGTGCAGCTGGTCGTGCTGTCGCGCCGCGGCGCGGAAGAAATCCTACGGTGCGCTCCATGCAACGGCGACGCGATCCTAGCGTAATCGAATCGCTGCTGGCCGAGCCGCAGCGCTTCAAGTTCTTCCAGGCCGTGCGGGTGCTGGAATCGTGGTTCGCGCGGCAGGAAGGCAGCCGCGCGCGCAATGCGGTGCCTGCGCACCTGCGCTTCCTGAACTCGTCTTCGCTGGGCTTTCCCGCCAGCGAGATCGCCGCGCTGACGGCCTATGACAAACAGGGCCAGGCGCTGGAAGACACCGAAGCGCGGCTGGCGGCGCTGGCCGCGGGCAACCTGGGACGGGTGGAGATCGAGCCGGCCTTCTTCGGCCTGTTGGGCGCGCAGGGCGCCATGCCGCTGCACTACACCGAGATCCTGAGCACGCGCGAGAGCTCGCGGCGCGACCGTGGCGCCCGCGCCTTCTTCGACATCTTCTCAAACCGGGCGGCGGCGCTGTTCTACGCGGCCTGGAAGAAGTACCGCATGCCCGTGCGGCACGAGACCGAACAAGACCATCACTATCTGCCGCTGCTGCTGGCGCTGGGCGGCATCGGCCATCCGGCGCTGCGCGACCGCCTGCAGTCAGGGCAGGGCCGGGTGTTCGACGAATCGCTGGCGCACTATGCCGCGGCCGCGCGCCAGCGGCCGGTATCGGCGGCCTACCTGCAGCGCGTGCTGGCGGATTACTTCCAGGTGCCGCTGCGGGTGGAGCAGTTCGTCGGGCGTTGGTATCACGTGCCGCCGCAGAACCGCACGCAGCTGGGCATGCCCGGCGCGGTGCTGGGCGTGTCGGCCATGGCCGGCGACCGCATCTGGCAGCGCGACATGCGCATCCGGCTGTGGATCGGCCCCTTGTCCAAGGACGCGTTCACCGACTTCCTGCCCGGCGGCGCGCGCGCCCAGGCGCTGGAGAAGCTCCTGACCATGTTCGGCGGCATGAGCTTCGAGTACGAAGTGCGGCTGGTGATGGCCAAGGAAGACGTGGGCGGCAGCGTGCTGGGCGAAGGCGGCGGCGCGCGCCTGGGCTGGAACTCCTTTCTTTGCACCGAGCCGGTGGCGTCGGACCGCGATGACGCCAGCTACGAATTGCACACCATCCATTGAGACTAGACGACCTGGAATATGGCCACACCCTTGAAGACCCTGATTGGAAAGCTCAACCAGACCTGCCGCCAGGCGGCCGAGCGCGCCGCCAGCCTGTGCATGGCCCAGGGGCACTATGAGGTGGACCTGGAGCACCTGTTCCTGGCGCTGCTGGAAAGGCCCGCCAGCGATTTCAGCATCGTGGCGCGGCGCAGCGGTATCGAGGCTTCGGTGCTGGAAGCGGACCTGAATGCCGAGATCCGCGGCTTCAAGAATGGCAACACGCGCACGCCGGTGTTCTCGCCGCATCTGCCGCGGTTGTTCGAACATGCCTGGCTGATCGCTTCGCTGGACACGCAGACCACGCGCATCCGCTCCGGCCATCTGCTGCTGGCCTTGCTGACCGAGCCCGACCTGGCCCAGTTGGCGCGCCGCGGGTCGCGTTTGTTCGAATCGTTCAGGCTGGATGAACTGAAGCATGATTTCACCGCGTTGACGGCCGGCTCGGAAGAGGCGGGCCAGTCGGTGGCGTTGGGCGACAGTCCGGCGGGCGACGCAGGGCAGGATGGCGCGGCTCCCGCTGCCGGCCTCTCCAAGACGCCGGCGCTGGACCAATACACCGCCAACCTGACCGAGCGCGCGCGCGAAGGCAAGATCGATCCGGTGATCGGCCGCGATGCCGAGATCCGCCAGATGATCGACATCCTGACGCGCCGCCGCCAGAACAATCCCATCCTGACCGGCGAGGCTGGCGTGGGCAAGACCGCGGTGGTCGAGGGGCTGGCGCTGCGCATCGTGGCGGGCGACGTGCCGCCGGCGCTGGCGGGCGTGGCGTTGCGCACGCTGGATATGGGCCTCTTGCAGGCCGGCGCCAGCGTCAAGGGCGAATTCGAGAACCGCCTGAAGAACGTGATCGACGAGGTCAAGCAGAGCTCCACGCCCATCATCCTGTTCATCGACGAAGCCCACACCATGATAGGCGCGGGCGGGCAGGCCGGGCAGAACGATGCGGCCAACCTGCTCAAGCCGGCATTGGCCCGCGGCGAGCTGCGCACCATCGCCGCCACCACCTGGAGCGAGTACAAGAAGTACTTCGAGAAGGACGCCGCGCTGGCCCGCCGCTTCCAGGTCGTGAAGGTAGAAGAACCCAGCGAGGAGCTGGCCGCGAGCATGCTGCGCGGCATGGCGCCGCTGATGGAACAGCATTTTGGCGTGCGCGTGCTGGATGAGGCCATCGTGGCCGCGGCGCGCTTGTCGCACCGCTATATCAGCGGCCGCCAACTGCCGGACAAGGCCGTCAGCGTGCTGGATACGGCCTGCGCGCGCGTGGCCCTGGGCCGCAGCGCTACGCCGGCGCTGATCGACGACGCGCGTCATCGCCTCGCGCGCCTTGAGACCGAGCGCGCCGCCTTGCGCCGCGAAGCCGCGGCGGGCGCGGCGCAATCCGCGCGCCTGCGCGAGCTGGATCAGGAAATGGACGCCACGCGCGCCGCATTGACGGAAGCGGAATCGCGGCTGGCGCAGGAAAGCGAGCTGGTCAGGCAGATCCACGCGCTGCGCGAGGAATTGGAGGCGGCGGGCGTGGAAGGCGCGCCGGAGCCCGCCGGCAAGCGCCGCTCGGGCAAGGCGGCCGAGCCAGCCGCCACGCCAGGACAGGCGCAATTGGCCGAACTGCAACAGCAACTACGCGCCTTGCAGGGCGAGGCGCCGCTGGTGCCGGCCTTCGTGGACGCGCAGGTCATCGCCGAGATCGTGTCGGCCTGGACCGGCATCCCGCTGGGCCGCATGGTCAATGACGAAATCCGTACGGTGCTGGAACTGCAGCCCTTGCTAGCCGAACGCGTCATCGGCCAGGACCATGCCTTGCACGCCATTGCGCAACGCGTGCGCACCGCGCGCGCCGGCCTGGAAGACCCCAACAAGCCCAAGGGCGTGTTCCTCTTCATTGGCCCGTCGGGCGTGGGCAAGACCGAAACCGCGCTGGCCGTGGCCGACGTGCTGTATGGCGGCGAACGCAAGCTGGTCACCATCAACATGAGCGAGTACCAGGAGGCCCACAGCGTATCGGGCCTGAAGGGCTCGCCGCCGGGCTACGTGGGCTACGGCGAGGGTGGCGTGCTGACCGAGGCGGTGCGCCGCCAGCCCTACAGCGTGGTGCTCCTGGACGAGATCGAAAAAGCCCATCCCGACGTGCTGGAGCTGTTCTTCCAGGTGTTCGACAAGGGCGTGATGGACGACGCGGAAGGCCGCGAGATCGATTTCCGCAACACGCTCATCATCCTGACCTCCAACGTCGGATCGTCGGCCATCATGCAGGCCTGCCTGAACAAGAGCGCCGAGGAACGGCCCGACCCCGAGGCCTTGCAGGAACTGTTGGCGCCGCAGCTGTACAAGGCCTTCAAGCCCGCCTTCCTGGGCCGCATGAAGACCATCGCCTACTACCCGGTGGATGACGACGCGCTGGCCCGCATCATCGCACTGAAGCTCGGCCGCATCGCGCAGCGCGTCCAGGCCAACCACCGCGCCGTGTTCGAATGGGACGAGGCGCTGGTGGAGGCCGTGCTGGCGCGCTGCACCGAGGTGGATACCGGCGCGCGCAACGTCGACCACATCCTGAACGGCACGCTGTTGCCGCAGATCGCTGAACAGGTGCTGGGCCGCATGGCGCAGGGCGAGGCCATCGCCCGCATCCGCGTGACCGCCGGCAAGAACGGCGATTTCCGTTATCGCCTTGCCTGACGCCGGAGCCCGACATGCCCATGGATAATGCCGGCCTTTCCCGAATGTCGATCGCGTCGGTAGACCAGGCCAACCGTTTGCTGGACCTGCGCACGCCGCTGGGCGCGAACCGGCTCGTCGCGGAAACGCTGTCCGCCACGGAAACCCTGTCGGAGGGCGCGTTCCGGCTGGAACTGACGGCGCTGTCGGACGATGCGGGCATCCCCTTGTCTGAACTGCTGGGCAAGCCGGCGACGCTGCGTCTGCAGACCGCGCTGGGCCGCGAACAGCCCCGTGTCTGGAATGGCTACATCATGGCGGCCGAGTTCCAGGGCGCCAACGGTGGCCTGGCGCGCTATGGGCTGACGCTGGAGCCCTGGCTCGCCTTTCTGCGCGCGCGCCGCGACAGCTTCGCCTATCAGGACAAGACTGTCATTGAAATCGTCGACAGCATCTTCGGCGACTACAAGGACCAGGGGGGGCTGGCGCCGCAATGGCGTTGGGTCGTGAAGGACCGCGCCGCCTACCCCAAGCGCAGCTTCACCGTGCAGTACCGCGAAACCGATCATGCCTTCGTCGAGCGCCTGCTGGCTGAAGAGGGCCTGTTCTACTGGGTTGAGCACGAGGCCGGCGAAGGCGACGGCAGCCATACGTTGATCATTGCCGACCACAACGGCGCCTTCCAGCCCGGCCCGCAGGCCAGCGTGCGCTTTGCGCGCGCCGACGTCACGGAGACCGAGGACAGCATCCAGCAATGGAGCCGGCGCGCGCGCTGGCAGACCAATGCGGTGCGCATGGCCAGCTGGGACTACCGCAGCGCCCAGGCCAGGCCGGTGGCGGCGCAGGTCGATGGCGGCGCCGCGAAGGGCGCGATGGATCTGGTCGTCAACGACTATCCCGGCCAGTACGCCTACGAGGACAGCGCGCAGGGCGAGCGCCTGGCGCACATCGCGCTGGCCGCGCTGCGCGCGGGTCAGGATAGCTGCGAAGGCGCGGGCACCGTGCGCACGCTGGCGCCGGGCCAGCGCTTCGAGCTGACCGGGCATTACCAGCAGGGCGGGGCCGCCTATGTGGCGATCACCGTGCGGCACGAGGCCCGCAACAACTTCGACGAGGACCTGGGCCGCGCCGTGCGCGACGCGCTGGGCAAGACCGGTCCGCAGGCAGCCGACGCCGACTTCTACCGCAATACCTTTACCTGCATCGGCATCGACACGGAATTCCGCAAGGCCACGCGCGACGGGCACGGCGAGCGCCTGCATCCGCGGCCCACCGTGTACGGCGCGCAGACCGCGCTGGTGGTGGGCGCCGAGGCGCCGGTGCATACCGACCGCGACCACCGCGTCAAGGTCCAGTTCCATTGGCAGCGCGGCAAGGCCTCCAGCAGCCGCCTGGAACATCCTTCGGGTGACGAGAACGCGCCCGCCAAGGACGAACTTGGCACGTGGGTGCGGGTGGCGGAGTCCGTGGCGGGCGGCGACTGGGGCGGGAATTTCGTGCCGCGCGTCGGCCAGGAAGTGCTGGTCGAGTTCCTGCACGGCGACATCGACCGCCCCGTGGTGGTGGGCGCGCTCTACAACGGCGCAGGCGCCGAGGACGCCGCGCACAACCAGGTGCAGGGCGGCGCCGCCAACGCCACCGGCAACGCGCCCGCCTGGTTCGCGGGCGGCGCCGACGGCCATGCGCACAATGTGGTGATGTCCGGCTTCAAGACGCAGGCGCTGGCCAGCAGCGGCCAGGGCACCGGCGGCTACAACCAGCTGGTGCATGACGACACGCCCGGACAGTCGCGCCTGACGGCGTCGACCACGCAGGCCGAAAGCCGCCTGAACCTGGGCCATATCAAGCAGCAGCGCGACAACGAAAGACTGCAGGACCTGGGTCACGGTGCGGAACTGTCGACTCGCGAGGCCGTGGCGGTGCGCGGCGGTTCCGGGCTATTGATCAGCGCCGACCTGCGCGGGAACGCCGAGGGCGCGCTGCTGGACAGCTCGGAAGCGGCCAAGCAGATTGAGCGGGCGACGCGTTCAGCGGAGGAACTGGCGCAGGCGGCAACGCGCCAGAAGGCCGTGTTGGAAGGCGATCCGCAAACGCTGCCGGCGCAGGACGCCCTGAAGCACGTCCTGGAGGTGATCGACGCCAAGCAGGACGCGCCCGAGGGCAAGCCAGTTGCCGCCTACAGCGAACCGCAGCTCCAGGTGAGCGCGCCCAGCGGCATCGGCCAATACACGCCCGCCGACGCATTCCTGGCGGCCGGCGCGACGCTGTCGCAGGTGGCGCCGGACGTCAACTGGATCAGCAGCGCCAACCTGGCGGTAGGGGTAGTCGGCGGCGCGGTGTTGTTCACGCTGGGCCGCAAGGCGTCTGGGGACAGCCCGGTGCAAGGCCAGGGACTGCTGCTGCATGCGGCGGGCGGCAAGCTGCGCTTGCATAGCCAGGACGCCAAGATGACGCTGTCCGCTGAAAAGGCGGTGACCTTTGCCTCGGCGCAAGCTGCCGTGAACGTGCAGGCCGCCAAGCGCGTCTTGGCGACCGCGGGCGGCGCCTATTTGCGGGTGGAAGGCGGCGGGATCCAGCTGCACGCGCCGGGGAAGGTTGAGTTGAAGGCGGGTGTGCATAACTGGGCGGGGCCGCAAAGCGCGCCCTTGCAGCTGGGGCTGCCGGAGGGCGACTTCGAAGGATGCCAGCTGAGAATGCAGAGCGCGGCGGCTTCGGGCGCGGCGGCGGTTGAACTGTAGCGGCCAGGGGCGGACAGATATGGGGCCATTCACATCGGACATTCAACTGGGAGAGGCGCTGCAACGGCTGGCGGCGTCCCATGGGGAGTCGCGCTGCTGCTTGCTGCTTGATCCGCTGTTGCGGCCGCCTGAGGAAGATTCCGAATGGCTGGGCCTGGCCGATGAACTCGATGCGCGGACCACTTCGGTCCGGCTTGCGCATCGGAATGTCGATTCCAAGGCTTGGCCGCGGCTCGTCTCGCTGGATCTGGCGCGCGCCTGCGACGCCGATATCAGCCGGGTGGCGGCAGGCATGGCGATCCGGGATTGGACGCCGGAATCCTTGCGGTTGGGCCTGGGGCGCCGCATCGGCGGCTGGATGTTTGGCGCAACGGATGCTGCGGCCTTGGCGCACCACCTGGGCCGGGCCATGCTGCAATCGCGGCCGGACGGAGGCCGCTCCCTGTTGCGCTTGCAGGATCCCGCTGTCCTGGATCTGGTATGGAACCTGGCGACTCCAGGGCAGCGCCAGGCATTGCTGGGGCCGATGCACCTGTGGGTGACGGTCGACCGGTGGGCGCGCCTGGCGAGCTATGGCAATGGCGCTGAGCCGGTGCCCGGCCTTCGGGATATCGGTCCGCTTCAGTTCGACTCAGACCAATGGAGCCGCATTGAGACCGCTGCCGCCATCAACCGCGCGTGGCGCGTGGTGGCTGGACAGGCTGCGGCCATTTCAGACGAAACATTGGCGCAGGCGGCGGCATGCGTGCGGCGCGGGGCGGCCAGGGGATTGCTGGATCCGCGCGACTGGGAGGCCATGGCCATCCGCGCGCTTACGGCGCACCCTGCATTCGATCAGCATCCCAGGCTGGCCGCGCTACTGGATGCCCGCGAGCCGGATGTCGGCTTTGCCAGGCTCGTCATGGATTTGACCGAGGCGGACTGGACGGCGATCGCCCGCGATTGCCGGCAGTCGCGCCCGGCGCATCACCAAGTTAGGGAAGAAGAATGAGTACGGCTTGCAATGTGTGCAAGGCAGGCGGCCTGCCGATACTGCCGACGCGTTACGCCGTGGTGCCCGCGGGGTTTCCGGCGCATGCGCTGGACGGCGTAAGCGGCGAACGCGTGAAGGACGTGCCGCTGGATAGCGAACAGTACAAGTACGTGACCCGCACGCTGCGCATGGGCTTTCTCTACCTGTTCTACGAGAAAGGCCCGCAGGGCGCCAACTACTGGGAAGTCTATTCCGTGACGGCCGACGGCATGCTCTGGCGTTGCGACGACGCGGACAGCGCCCGGTTGCAGCCCGCGATGAAATGCGCGAACCAGGGGCACAATGGGCTGCGCATGCATTACATCGTCATAGAGAAGCCGGAACAGTGCGGCAAGGTGTGGCTGGCCTATAGCGAACATAAATGGAGCCCGCAGACCCGCGCTCGCTATGAAAAGCAGGAGCACCGCGCATCGCGGATGCAGGCGATCGAGCCCGCCGTCTGGGCGCAGGGCCGCTGCGAGGCCAAGAATCACCAATCCATACTGGCCGTCGAGTCGAACTTCAAGAAGATCCTGGAATACGGCGACCACCAGTTCAGCGGATTGACGGGCGAGCCGCCCTGGCTTCCGTACACCGGCCTCGATCGCCAGCGCAAGTTGAGCAATGTCGACGGGTCTTTCGACGAAACAACGCTGAAAGAGCAATTCACGAAGACGCCCTGGTATCCGCGCAACCGGCCGCTCGGCGGCCTTGTGGATAAGACGCTTGAGCTTTTGCTGGCGCAGATGCTGGATAAATGCGGCGATCCCACGATGGGCGTCAGCTATTGGCCGATGAGCTTGGCGCTGTGGGACGCCATCGGCATCGCCGACGAGCTCAACGGATACTGCAATGACGCGCTGGGCGCGATGGCGCGGTATGGCGAGGAACGCGCGTTGCAGATTACCGCGGCCAGCAACATCGAAGGCGCCAAGGCGGCGCTGGAGAACAAGGCCGACGACGCCGCAAGGCGCACGGCCGAGGCCGTGCAACTGGGGCAGCGGGGCGGCAACCGGCACTACGAGGTGATGCGCCGCAACCAGGTCATCAATCAGCACGTGCCGGACATGAAGGGCAAGCAGGCATTCGCCGGGCTGGAGAACGAGCGGTCCAATGGCGTGATAACGGACGCCGAGTACCACAGCCGCCGTCGCGTGCTGCTGGACCAGTACGTCCCGGCGACCAATAGAGCGCAGGCAGAGGCGGATTTCAACGCCTATGACGCGGAGATCGTGCAGGCGGACGAGACGCGCGCCCGGAATCTGGAGAATTACCGCAAGGACCAGGTCGCGCATGCGTGGGATCGCTACAACGACAATGTCGATTGGGACAAGCTGAAGCTGTTCAAGACCAACAGCGACCGGTTCCAGGAGATGGCCACAACGCTGGCGAATGCCAGGACCGTAGAACTTATCAAGTGGCTGGAATGGGACCTCCTGTTCGATACGCTGGAGGACTATAGCGAAGAGGTCGAAGACGATGGCCACGAGTTCATAGAGGTCGTCGGCGACCTGACTGAAGGCATCGGAGCCAGCGAGGCGGGAACCCGGTATCTCAAGATTTTGATAGAAGAACGGCGTGACGCAGGCAACAAGAAGTCTCTGTTCTGGCGCGCAATCGCCGCAAATCAGAAGCAGCTAAAGCCTGCAGTGGCCAACGCCGTCGACGAAGCCGTGAAGGCCAAGGAAACTCCATTGCCTACGGGAATGGCGATTATCGAACGGGTGATCAGCAACCTGAAGACCTTCGCTGGGTATTACAAAAAGGCGGTGTCCTTGGTTGGCGAAACCAAGACGGAGAAGCTCGGGCCATTACCGCGCGTCATGAAGAATGCTGGTGTTGACAAGCTGATGATGACAGCCGGCGACACCGCCTTCCGATGGCTGGGGATGAACCGTCTGGGCGATTTCGTGGGTGAGAAAATCATCCAGAACATTTTCCTCATGTCGACAGGAATCAGTGATGCGGACGCACTGGCGCTCGTGCGCGAGCAGGCCCGGTCGGAGGGCGTGGCCCGTCAGGTCGCGCTGCAACGTTTGCGGACCGCACGTACCTTCCTGGAGGCTAACGAGGCCATTGCCAAGGAGCCCAGCCACAAGGTGCTGCGGGACATGTGGGGCAAGATGCGGCCGGCTACAGGGCGCAACGGCGCTACCACCATGCGCATTACGGTGGTGGTTGGTTTGATTGAGGTGTGGAACTTCAGGAAGCTCATATCGGCGAGTGATAAGACCACGAAAACCTATGCACAGTTAGTCGCTTCTTCGGCCACCTTGAGCGCCGCAGTCATTGATGTTGCCATCGTCCCGTACCAATTGGCGGGGAAAAAAGCCTTCGGATTTCAGAAATGGAAACTGGTGGGAGGAGGGCTCGGAGGGATAGCTTCGTTTATCGGAGCATCCCTTGATTGGAACGAGGCAGCGGATCGGCGGCAAAAAAAGCAGTACGCGCTGGCGCGGTTGTTGGTGGCCAAGTCGATCTTGGGCTTCGTCGCTACCGGTGCCGGTGTGATCACAGCCATTGCGACGTCGGCACAGCTTCTAAAGATCGCGGGACGTCGTATGGGCCTGACAATTGTCGTGGTGGCGGTTGACGGTATTGCCTCCCGGGTTGCTATTGCATCAGTTGCCCGTATCCTTGGTCTGTTGGTCGGGTGGGAAATTGCGGTGGTGCTGGTCGGGATACAGTTGCTGGTTTGGTATTTCACCCCCGATGTTCTCGAAGAATGGTGCGAGACCAGCGCCTTTGGCCGCCGGACTTTCGGTACACCGCAGGATGATCCCAAGAAGCAGGAAGAGGGTTTTGTCGCTGCTCTGGCTGATGTTATGTAAGGAACGTGATGGCTAACGAAGAGAATGTGAGTATCCAGAAGCTAGGTGGAAAAATTGCCAACCTCAGTCGGTCGAGACGCAAGCGTGATTTCGTGCTGAGCCAGATTGGAGGGGGCGTCGAGGCTTCAGCCTTGTCGGCCGGCCTGACGGGCATGGGCGGCGCAGGTATTGCAATCGCCTCCATCGATAGTACGGAGACAGCTGACTTTGTCGAATTTTCCCTGAATGGTGAGCTGGTTCGTGGTTGGTTCTGGCGCTTCCCTTTTCGAGAGGGCGATGATGTGGAACTTGTGGCCGAGCGCGGCGAGGGGGGGTGGACTGCTTACGGCGTCCGGCGCGAGGCCGATGATCTGGTGGCGGTGTATCCGCATTGCTTCGAAGGCCGCCGGTCACACTACGTCTCCACGTTCAGATTCTGGGGCATCGTGGTGGGGGCGATCTTTCTATTCATGATGTGCCTGGACCCCATCTTTGCGATGTTCAGGGGAACCTTCAGTCTTGAGGAGCAGCTTTCCGCCTACTTTTTTTATGTCACACAGGCGCTGCCGATTGTCGTGCTTATTTTCGGATTTCTCGCTTGGCGGGGGGCTCGCAAGACAGAAGGATTTACGCGCGTGGCAGAAATGATCTTCAAGGGATTCGGTTGGAGCAATCCCACTGGGATCAATCTGCGCGCAATATCCAAAACAAAGCGGCGGCAGGGCGATGGCAAGGACTACGGCCTGCGCTATTTCAGATACTGACGAGGGAAACGCCCTGAAGAAATTGCGCAGGCCTATCCACGGGCTGATACCGGTCGCGCCGCAACCGAGCCGGCGAGTTCTGGAGCGTTGAATGGATTACACGGGGTTGATGCGCAAATTCCCCAACGACCGGCCGCTTGGGGACTTCGACCGCGAACACCGCTTGCAGCAGAAGAAACGGCTGGACGTGCCGCTGGCGGCCGATTCCTGCGTGGTGAGGATGAACTCCAACGGCCTGGTCTTGGTGGACCGCTGGTACGCCTACCGGGGCATGCTGGCGCTGATGGGGCTTGTCGGCGTGGCCTTCGGCGTGGGCATGATCAGGGAGTTGGCTTGGGCCATGGTGGACGGGCTGCCCAATGAGAGCGGGCTTTGGACGGCGGTTTTCATCAGCATGGCGATGGGCGCGGCGTTGGCGGCGGCGGGCGCATGGGTCGCGGGCAAGGAGATGTTCCGATGGACCTACTATCCCATCGCCTTGGACCGCAAGCACAAGCTGGTACACGTGTTCCGGCTGGACGGAACGGTGCTGACGGCGAAGTGGAACAAGCTCTACTTCACGTTTGGAGGAGGGGTCGACGGGTTTCAGCACCGGACCTGGGATGTCCGCGGCCTGATCCTGGATCCGGACGGCGTGACGGTCAGGGAGACATTCGCGTTCAGCTCGGTCACGTACCGGGCCGAAGATGCCTATTCCCATTGGGAGTTTCTGCGCCGCTACATGGAGGACGGGCCGCAAGCCGTGCAGGATGCGGTCTTGCATTGCGTGCCGGCCGACGGCAAGCCGGAGACCTTCGCCCTATCCAGGCAGCGCGCCTTTGCCGAGGATGCGCAAGGTCCTGGCATCCTGTCCCTGCTGATGATGCCGTTCAATTTTCTACACGCCATCATGCGCTGGGCGGTGATGCACACCAGCAAGGTGCCGACGTTTCCGCCGGAAATCGAGGCCACGCTGCAGCCAGAGCCGGAGGACGAGTATGTGCAAGATGCCTCGATGAATCCCGCGTACTCGCGCTAGGGGATTTCATCGGGCGGCGCGGCCGCCCGGATTTGCGCTAGGATTACCCCGACCTTTCCGCCCCTCCCCCTGGAGCCCCCCGCATGACCGACCTCAGCGCCTTTCCCATCACCAAGAAGTGGCCCGCCCGGCACCCCGACCGCATCCAGTTGTATTCGCTGCCCACGCCCAACGGCGTGAAGGTGTCGATCCTGCTGGAGGAAACCCGGCTGCCCTACGAGGTCCACCGGGTCAGCTTCGACGCCAAAGACCAGTTTTCGCCCGAATTCCTGTCGCTCAGCCCGAACAACAAGATCCCGGCCATCCTCGATCCCAACGGCCCCGAAGGTAAGCCGCTGGGCCTGTTCGAGTCCGGCGCCATCCTGATCTACCTGGCCAGCAAGGCGGGCAAGTTCCTGCCGGCGGACACGGCGGGGCGCTACGAGACGCTGCAATGGGTCATGTTCCAGATGGGCGGCATCGGCCCGATGTTCGGCCAGCTGGGCTTCTTCCACAAGTTTGCGGGCAAGGACTACGAAGACAAGCGTCCGCGCGACCGCTACGCGGAGGAGTCCAAGCGCCTCTTGAATGTGCTGGACCAGCGCCTGGAAGGCCGCGACTGGGTGATGGGCGACGAGTACACCATCGCCGACATCGCTATCCTGCCCTGGGTGCGCAACCTGGTGGGTTTCTACGGCGCGGGCGAGCTGGTGGAGTTCTCGCGCTTCAAGAATGTCGCCCGGGTGCTGGAAGCCTTCGTGGCCCGTCCGGCGGTGGCCCGGGGCCTGACGATACCGGCGTAGGCGATGCAGGCCGCGCGGCCGCCGTCAGGGCGGCTGCGGGCCTCGGCAAGCCCGCAGCCGGCGGGCTTGCGGCAAATCAAACAAGCCCGCAAGTTATATGCTTTTCGGTCATTAACTTATTACTGAAAGGCGTAAGCTTCCTCCATAAGCTGGACAGGCCGTACGAACACCCCGACGTGCATGCTGCCCAGCGTGCAACGGAGGGCAGTAATGAAGAGGATCGGGATCAAGGTCGCGGTGGGTCTGCTGGCGGCTGCGGGCCTGGCCATCGGCGGCGCGCAGCTGCTGACGGCAAATCGCAAGGCCGACGTGGCGGCGTCCGTCGACATCAACGACAGGCGGCTGGCCGAAGCCGGCGCCTACATTGCGCGCACGGGCGATTGCGTGGCCTGTCACAGCGTGCCCAATGGCAAGCCCTTCGCGGGCGGCCTGGCGATGCAGACGCCGGTGGGCACCATCTATTCGTCGAACATCACGCCCGACAAGCAGACGGGCATCGGCGGCTATAGCTACGCGGATTTCAAGAACGCGGTGCAGCACGGCATCCGCAAGGACGGCACGCCCCTGTATCCGGCCATGCCGTATCCCTCGTACGCCATCATGCCGGACGCGGACGTCCAGGCGCTCTACGCCTACTTCATGTCGCAGGTCGAACCGGTCAACCAACCCAGCGCGGATTCCACGATTCCGTGGCCGCTGAACATGCGTTGGCCCATGGCCTGGTGGCAACTGCTGTTCGCGGGCAAGCGCGAGTTCGCGGCCCCGGCCGGCGCCGATGAAAGGCTGGTGCGCGGCGCCTATCTGGTCGAAGGCCCCGGCCATTGCGGCGCCTGCCACACGCCGCGCGGCCTGGCCTACCAGGAGCAGGCGCTGTCCCTGGCGGACGGCGACGCCTTCCTGTCGGGCGCCGTGATCGACGGCTGGCGCGCCAAGAGCCTGCGCGGCGAGGCCCAGGGCCTGCAATCCTGGAGCGCGCAGGACATCGAGCTGTTCCTGAAGACCGGCCGCACCGACAAGGTGGCGGCATTCGGCGCGATGGCCGACGTGGTCGAGCACAGCACCCGCCATTTCACCGATGGCGACCTCGCCAGCATCGCGGCCTACCTGAAGCAATTGCCCGCGGCCGGCGGCAAGCTCGCCGCCTTCCCGCCCAAGGCCGACGGCACCACCGCGTCCCTGCGCGACGGCCGCTACGATTCGCGCGGCGCGGTCATCTACATGGAGCAATGCGTCGTGTGCCATCGCGGCGACGGGCAGGGCATGCCGCGCATCTTCCCGGCGCTGGCCGGCAATTCGGCGGTGTTCGCGCAGAACCCGCAATCCATCATCCAGATCACGCTGGAGGGCGGCAGAATGCCGTCCAACGACATGGACGCCATGACGTTCGCGATGCCGGGCTTCAAGCATCTGAGCGACCGCGATATCACGGACGTGATCAATTTCATCCGCACCGGTTGGACCAACCAGGCGCCCGCGATCGGCGAGAAGGATGTCGCGCATATCCGCGAATTCCTGGCCAGCAAGAAGCCGAACATCGGCGGAGGCAAGCATGAGTAAGCACATCAGGATCGCCGCCCTGCTGGCGGCAGCGGTCGCCGTGGGCGGCTGGACGGCCGCCACGGCCGAACCCGAGGCCGCGGCACCAGGCGCGCGCAGTACCTTTCCGGTGCTCGACAAGGACGGCAAGCGGCTGCCGGACTACACCATCCCGCCCGACACCCAGATCGCCGCGCAGCCCAACGCCGAGCAGATCAACTACGGCAAGCGCCTGCTGACCGAGACGCGTCGGCTGTTGCCGCAGAACACGGGCGCCAGCCTGAACTGCAACAGCTGCCATGTGCAGGGCGGCAAGAAGCCCCTGGGCGCGCCTTACATCAACACGGTCAATTCGTTCCCGCAGTTCAATCCGCGCGCCAACCGGGTGGTGACGCTGGAGGACCGCATCAACGGCTGCTTCATGCGTTCGATGAACGGCAAGCCGCTGGAAAAGGACTCGGCCGAGATGAAGGCCATGATCGCCTACATGAAGTGGCTGGCCCAGGATGTGCCGCACGGCGCAAAGGTGCAGATCGAGAACGCCTGGCCGATAGACCCCAAGCTGGTGCCCGACCCGGTGCGCGGCAAGAGCCTGTACGCGGCCCAATGCGCGTCCTGCCACGGCGCCAACGGCGAAGGCAAGCGCGACCGTTCCGGCGACATTGCGTTCCCGCCCCTGTGGGGCGAAGAGTCCTTCAACATCGGCGCGGGCCTGGCGCGCACCTACAAGGCGGCTGCCTTCATCCGCAACAGCATGCCGATGGGCGTGAATACGCATGGCAGCTGGGGCGAGGGCGGCGTGCTGTCCGACCAGGATGCGGTGGACGTGGCCGAGTACTTCACGCACATGCCGCGCCCCGACTTCGCCGGCAAGGACAAGGACTGGCCGCAGGGCAAGAAGCCGAAGGACGCGCGCTACTGAAGCGTTGCGGCCCAGCCTCTACAATCGGCCCTGTCATCCCTTACGGAAAGCCGGGGCCGCCCATGGAACTGCGCCAACTGCGTTACTTCGTCCGCGTCGTGGAGGCGGGCAGCATCGGCCGCGCCGCCCAGTCCATCGGCATGGTGACCTCGGCGCTCAGCCAGCAGATCAGCCGGCTGGAGGGCGAGCTGTCGACGCGGCTGCTGCGGCGCAGCGCCAGCGGCGTGGAGCCCACCGATGCGGGCCTGGCGTTCTTCCGCCAGGCGCAACTGGCGCTGCGCCACGCCGACGATGCCGTGCACGCGGCGCAGCAGGCCAGGCTGGCGGGCCACGTCAGCGTGGGCCTGCCTTCCACCACCGCCGCCATCCTCGGCGCGCCCTTCGTGCAGGCCATGAACGAGCGCTATCCCGACATCCGCCTGCATCTGGTCGAGGCGCTGTCGGGCCATCTGAGCGACATGCTCAATGGCCGCATGCTGGACCTGGCCATCGTGTTCCAGGCCGAATCCGCGCGCCGCTTGCGCGTGACTCCCTTGCTGGACGAGCCGCTGTTCCTGCTGGCGCGGCCGGACATGGCGGGTTTGCCTGCGGGCGAGAGCACGCGGATCGAGGCCATCGCGCATTTGCCGCTGGTGCTGCCCAGCGGACGCCACGGGCTGCGGGCGCTGGTCAACAACGCGTATCAGCAGTCGGGCCGCACGCCGCTGGTGGCGGTGGAAGTGGACGGCCTGCCGGTGCTGATGGACGTGGTGCAGCTGGGGCACGTGGCCACCATCCAGCCCAGTTCCGCCATGGCGCGGATCGCGCCGGGCCAACTGCACATGGCGCGCATCGACGACGCGCACCTGTACCGCCCCAATCTTTTGGCCAGCCTGTCCGAGGACGAGCTGTCGCCCGCGGCGCTGGCCGCGCGCCTGGTGCTGGCCGATGTGTCGCGCAGGCTGGCGCGCGAGGGCAAATGGCCGGTGGTGGCCCTTCACGATTCATGAAGACCTGTTGACGGCTGGCTGATATCGGCGGGCGCTCGCGCTCGCTACAGTTCGTTCCTTGGAAGAGGAACGATGGCATGGTCGACGTCTTGGTGGTGGGAGGGGGTAACGCGGCGCTGTGCGCGGCCCTGATGGCGCGCGAGGCCGGCGCCAGCGTGCTGCTGCTGGAAGCGGCGCCGCGCGAATGGCGCGGCGGCAATTCGCAGCACACGCGCAATCTGCGCTGCATGCACGATGCGCCGCAGGACGTGCTGGTCGAGGCCTATCCCGAGGAAGAATACTGGCAGGACCTGCTCAAGGTGACGGGCGGGCTGACCAACGAGCATCTGGCGCGGCTGGTCATCCGCGAGTCCTCCACCTGTCGCGACTGGATGCGCCGCCATGGCGTGAACTTCCAGCCGCCGCTGTCGGGCGCGCTGCACGTGGCGCGCACCAACGCGTTCTTCATGGGCGGCGGCAAGGCCCTGGTCAACGCCTACTACCGCAGCGCCGAGGCGCTGGGCGTGCGGATCCGCTACGACGCGCCGGTCGACTCGCTGGAGCTGGATGGCGGGCGCTTCGTGGCGGCGCGCATCGGCGATGAGCGCATCGAGGCGCGCGCCTGCGTGCTGGCGGCCGGCGGCTTCGAGTCCAACCGCGAGTGGCTGCGCGAGGCCTGGGGCCAGAACGAGCGCGGCGAATGGCCGGCCGACAATTTCCTGATCCGCGGCACGCGCTACAACATGGGCGTGCTGCTGAAGTTCATGCTGGACGCCGGCGCGGACAGCATCGGCGATCCGTCGCAGTCGCATTGCGTGGCCATCGACGCGCGCGCGCCGCTGTACGACGGCGGCATCTGCACGCGCATCGATTGTGTGTCCCTGGGCGTGGTGGTCAACCGCGAGGCGCGGCGCTTCTACGACGAGGGCGAGGACTTCTGGCCCAAGCGCTATGCCATCTGGGGCCGCCTGACGGCCATGCAGCCGGGCCAGATCGCCTATTCCATCATCGACGCCAAGGCCGTGGGCCGCTTCATGCCGCCGGTGTTTCCCGGCGTGCAGGCCGACACCTTGCCCGAACTGGCCGTGAAGCTGGGCCTGGATCCGGCGGTCTTCGAGCAAACCCTGAGCGACTACAACGCGGCCTGCCGTGTCGGCAAGTTCGACCATACCGCGCTGGATGACTGCCATACCGAGGGCCTGGCGCCGGCCAAGACGCACTGGGCGAGGCCCATCGACACGGCGCCGTTCTATGGCTATGCCTTGCGGCCCGGCATCACCTTTACCTACCTGGGCCTGAAGGTGGACGACACCGCCGCGGTCCGGTTCAACGACGTGCCCAGCGACAACCTGTTCGTCGCGGGCGAAATGATGGCCGGCAACGTGCTGGGCAAAGGCTATACGGCCGGGGTGGGCATGTCCATCGGCACGGCCTTCGGCCGCATCGCCGGCACCCGGGCCGCGGCAGCCGCGCGCGCCCGGCACAACGCGGAAGCACGACATGAAGCAGCTTGAAGCCCTGGCCCGCGAGGCCCAGTCCTTTTCAACGCCGCACGGCGAGGCAGCATCCGTCATGGCAGAGCAGCCGGTGCGCTGGCATGCCAAACAGGCCGAACTCCAGACGGATCTGCTGACGGGCGATGAAGCCGAAGTCGCCCGCGTCATGCAGATCTGCAACGCCTGCCGCTATTGCGAAGGATTCTGCGCGGTGTTTCCCGCCATGACCCGCCGCCTGGAATTCGGCAAGGCCGACCTGAACTACCTGGCCAACCTGTGCCACAACTGCGGTGCCTGTCTGCACGCCTGCCAGTACGCGCCACCGCATGAGTTCGCGGTGAACGTGCCGCAGGCCATGGCCCGCGTCCGGATGCAGACGTACACCGATTACGCCTGGCCCGCGGCGCTGGGCGCCCTGTATAAGCGCAATGGCCTGACCGTGTCGCTGGCTGCCGCTGCGGGCCTGGCGCTGTTTCTGACGCTGGCCGTGCTGATGGCGGGCGGCCTGTTCCATGAGCCCATGGCCGGCAACTTCTACGCGGTGTTCCCGCACAACACGCTGGCGCTGATGTTTGGCGTGGTGTTCGGCTTTGCGATGCTGGCGCTGGGCGTGGGCGTGACGCGCTTCTGGCGCAATGTCAGCCCGGGAGCGGCCACAGGCGCTGCGGTGGCGGAGGCGGCGCATGACGCCCTGCGGCTGCGCTATCTGGATGGCGGGCATGGCAAGGGCTGCAACAACGCGGACGACGCCTTCACCTTGTGGCGCCGGCGCTTCCATCACTTCACCTTCTACGGCTTCATGCTGTGTTTTGCCGCCACCAGCGTGGCCACGCTGTACCACTATGCGTTGGGCCTGCAGGCGCCGTATCCGTTCTGGAGCGCGCCGGTGCTGCTGGGCACGGCGGGCGGCATCGGCCTGCTGATCGGACCGGCGGGCTTGCTGTGGCTGAACCTCAAGCGCCATCCGCAGCAGGGCGACGCGGCGCAAAAGCCCATGGACCGCGGCTTCATCGCGCTGCTGTTCCTGACCAGCGCAACGGGCCTGGCCTTGCTGGCCGGCCGCGACGGCGGCGCGATGGCGCTGCTGCTGGCCATCCACCTGGGCGTGGTGATGGCGCTGTTCCTGACGCTGCCTTACGGCAAGTTCGCTCACGGCATCTACCGTTCGGCCGCGCTGCTGAAATGGGCCATCGAGAAACGCCAGCCCAACAAACTGCAGTTGGGCTCGGATTGAAGTACCGCGCAGCCGCGCGGCCATGACGGCGCCCGTCGACGGCGCCGCGACCGACAACATCCAGGAGACTTCAATGTTCCGCACTTCCTTGCTGGCGCGCGCCGCGCTGGCCGCCTGTCTGCTGCCGGCCTTGCCGGCGGCGCACGCCCAGTCTTTCCCCTCGAAGCCGATCACGTTGGTGGTGCCGCATTCCGCGGGCGGCACTTCGGACATCCTGGCACGCACCGTTGCGGCCGAGGCCGCCAAGACCTTGGGCCAGACTATCGTCATCGACAACAAGGGCGGCGCCAACGGCACCATCGCCGCCAAGCAGGTGGCCACGTCCGCGCCGGACGGCTACACGCTGCTTTTGGCCACCGCCAGCACGCACGGCATCAATCCGTCCTTGTATTCGCGGATTTCCTATGACGCGGTGAAGGACTTCACGCCCGTGACGCTGCTGGCCACGGTGCCCAACGTACTGGTGGTGGGCAAGCAGGTGCAAGCCGCCAATGTGCAGGAGCTGGTGTCCTACATCCGGTCGCAGGGCGACAAGATCAACATGGGCTCGGCCGGCGCGGGAACCCCCGGCCATCTGGCCGGCGAGATGTTCAAGAGCGCCGCCAAGCTCCAGTTCACGCACATCCCCTACAAGGGCGGCAGCCCCGCCATCACAGACCTGATCGGCGGGCAGATCGACTTCATGTTCACCACCATTCCCGGCGTGCTGCCGCATGTGAAGGCCGGCACGCTGCGCGCGCTGGCGGTCACCTCGCCGCAGCGTTCGCCCGCCATGCCGGATATTCCCACCATGGCGGAATCGGGCCTGCCCGGCTTTCAGGCCGTGTCCTGGCACGGCATCGTTGCGCCGGCCGGCACGCCGGACGCGGTGGTCGCCACGCTGAACCAGGCGCTGAGCGGTGCGCTGGCCGCTCCGGCCGTCAAGCAACGCCTGATGGAAGAGGGCGCGCAGGCCTCCAGCCTGAACACGGCGGCGTTCGGCGCCTTCATCCAGAGCGAGATCGCGGCCTGGGCCAAGGCGGTCAAGGATTCGGGCGCCACGGCCAACTAGAACTTGTAGAGCAGCTGCGCCAGCACGTTGCGCGGCGCGCCGTAGTAGACGGAGTTGTAGTTGCCGATGCCGGAGTAGTAGGTCTTGTCCAGCACGTTGTTCAGGTTCACCGTCACGCGCAGGTCCTTGTTGAAGTCATAGGCCGCCATCAGGCCGAACACGCCGTAGCTGTCCTGCGTGAAGCGGCGGTTGGCGCCATTGACGGTCTGCGAGAAATAGGTGCTTCCCTGCCAGAGCATGTTGCCGCCCACCGTCAGGCGGTGCCAGCTTCCCGGCAGGCGATAAGTGGTGGCAAGCTTGAACAACTGCTCGGGCTGGGTCGTGCTGACGCGTTCGCCGGCACGGTCGCGCGACCGGCTATAGGTGTAGCCGGCATGCAGTTGCCAGCCGGGCAGCAACTCGCCGGATACCTCCAGTTCGATGCCCCGGGTAGTTACGCCGGGTACGGCGATATAGGCGGTGCCGCCAGTGGGCGTCATGGCGCCGCTGGGATCCAGTTCGGCGACGTTGTCCTGCTTGAGCTGGAACAACGCGACGCTGGCGTTCAGGCGGCCGTCCAGGTATTCGCCCTTGGCTCCCACTTCCACGCTCTTGCCCGTCATGGGATCCAGCTGGCGATTGGATGCGTCGAAGTTGAAGGCCTGCGGCTTGAACACGTCGGTGTAGCTGGCGTAGACGGTGTGGTAAGCGTCCACATCGAATGTGACGCCGGCATACGGAATGAACTTGTTCTTCACATCGGTGCCATAGTTGCCGCGAAAGCCGCTGCTGAAGACGGAATTCTGTTCCCAGCGGTAGTCGGTCAGCCGTCCGCCCAGGATCAGCGCGAATCGGTCGGTGGGGTGTAGGACGGTGGCGCCGTAGAGGATCTTTTGCGATACCTCGATATCGTGGTCGAGCAGACGTTTGTAGACCGTGGGCTTGAAGCTGTTGTTGTTCCAGTTGAAGGCGTCTTTGATGATCGTGTCGCTCAGGCCGTCGTCGCGTCGCGACGTTGAGTGCGTGCGCGCGGCGTTGTAGCCGAACACCAGGTCATGGCGGCGGCCCAGCAGCGAGTACGTGCCGGAGGCCTGCACGTCCACGCTGTTCTCGCGCGAATCCGTATCGAACAGGCTGGCCTGGCCCAGGCTGTGGCTGATGCTGTGCGTCTTCGCGTCGATGAATGAACTGCCCATCCCGGCGATCAGCTCGCTGGAGGAATAATTCCGATGCCCCGCGGCCAGCTTCAGTTGCCAGTCGTTGTCGAAGGTATGCGTGACGTCGGCGAAGTAGCGGGTGGTCTCGTGATTGCGCCAAGTCCACTTGTCGGCGGGATTGGTCGAGCGCGAGAAGCTCGCCTGCCGGCCGTCCGAGTAGAACGCGGGCAGGTGGATGTTGGATGAGGCGTCGTTCTTGTTTTTTTGATATTCGATACCCAGCGTTGCCGTGGTGCGCGGCGTGATGTCGGCTTCGACTATGCCGTAGAGCACGTCCTCGCGGGTTTTCGTGTACTCGATGAAGCTGGCGCTGTCGTTCACCGCGGCGATCACCCGGCCGCGGATCCTGCCGTTCTCGGCCAGCGAGCCGCCCAGGTCCAGTTCGCCCCGGTACTGATCCCAGGACCCGGCGCCGGCGGTGACGCTGCCCTGGAATTCGCGGGTGGGCCGCTTGCGGATCAGGTTGATGACGCCCGAAGGATAGCCGGCGCCATTGACCAGGCCCGTGGCGCCCTTGAGGATCTCGACGCGGTCGTAGATGACCGAGCTGCTGATGCTGTAGTTGTCGCGCACGTTACCGCCGTCGCTGGACAGGCTGGGCAGGCCGTCGAACTGGAAATTCTGCAGCTGGAAGCCGCGGGAATAGAAAGCGTAGCCTTCGGAGTTGCTGCGGCTGACGACGACGCCCGGCGCTTGTTCCAGCGCGCCGGCAACGGTGACGATGCCCTGGTCTTCCATCTGTTGGCGCGTGATGACCGTGACGGACTGCGGCGTTTCGCGCAATGACAAGCGCATGCGCGTGGCGGAGTTGGATTCGGGTACGGTATAGGAACCCGTGCCTTCGCTGGGCGGGATGAGGCTGCTGGCCGTGACCATGACCGGTTCCAGGGAGGTCACGGCGCCAGCTGGAGGCTGCAGACGCACGCTCAGCACCCCCGCAGGGGTGACGACGAGTTCCAGGCCCGTGCCCGCCAAGGCCTGCAGGGCCGCGGCTTCGGCGCTCAGCGAGCCGCGCACCGGCGCGGCTTGCTTGCCTGCGACAAGTTCGGCGTTCGCCGAGATGGTGCGGCCGCTATGCAGCGAAATCCGGCTCAGCGTGTCCGCCAGGGGCGCGGCTGGCAGGTCGTAGGACTGTGCGGCCTGATGCGCGGGGGCGGCGTCCTGCGCAATGGCGGACTGCGGCAGCGCGCAAGCGCTGAGGGCGACGGCGACTAGCGCTGCGCTGCGGCTCAAGGGGAAATTCATGATTCAAGATGTCCGGCAAAAGGAGATTTCGGTTGCGTCACAGGTAATGACGGATACCGGACCTCAATCCCCTCATCGCCGCGCGGGCCACGCGATTGTTTTTGTTATGCGGCGTCCACCAGCGTCAGCCATGGACCGTAGCGACGGACCTGTATCGGCAGGGTTTCGCTCAGGGCCAGCAGGGTCTGGCGCGGGGCGTCCAGCGGGAATACGCCGAATACGCGCAGCTCGGCGGCTTGCGGCGACAGGCGGATCACGCCGGGCTGATAGGCGCGCAACTGCTCTATCACTTCTGCCAGGCGGGCGTCGCGCACACTGAGGATGCCGCTGCGCCAGCTGGCCTGCGCGGCGCCGTCCCGTTGCCACGCGCGATTGTGGTCGAAGGCCGCCGTGCCGGCTTGCGGCAGCGTCAGGGCGGCGCCATGGTCGGGCTGCAGCGTAAGCATGTTCTCAAGGGCGCTGGCGACGGCGTAGGAATCGAACTGGTTCACAGCCAGATGCGATTGGCCGCCGGTCACGGCGCCGTACCGGGTTTGGACCACGAAGGGCCGTATGTCGGAGCGGGCCTCGGCATAGAGTCCGCCCTGGCGCAGCACGACGGTGCGTCGCAAGTCGTCATAGCGGACATCGACGGCCGAACGCGCGTTCAGCGTCAGCGTGGAACCGTCTTCCAGCGCGTAGGTCTGCCGTTCGCCGGTGCGGGTGGAATAGGTGGCGGACAGTCCGGCAAGCGGAATGTAGCGGTCGGCCATCAAGGCGCCGGCAGACACGCCGGAGAACAGCATCGCCAGCTTCAGCACGCGGCGTCTGTCCAACCCGCTGCTTTGCAGCAGGGCGGCCCGCGCGGCGCGGGCGGGGCCGGGCGCCGCTTCTGCCGCTCCTCGCAACTGGGCCAGGGGCTGGCGCATGATGCCGTCCACCTCGGCCCAGGCGCGCGCGTTTTCCGGATGGCTGGCGAGCCAGCGCTCGAAGCGCTGGCGGTCGTGGTCCGTGGCCTTGCCGGATGTCAGCAGCACGATCCAGTCAACGGCGCGTTCCATCAGCGCGTCGCGGGCGGCGCGGGGCGCGGAGACACCGCTCATGCCAGATCGGCTGCGCGGCGCGAGGCGATGCAGTGCAGAAAGGCGCGCTTTACATGACGCTCCACCGTCGCCAGCGACAGGCCCAAGGCCTGGGCAATGGCTGGGTGCGTCATTCCGTCCAGCCGGTTCAGCAGGAAGGCATGCTTGACCGGCACGGGAAGGCCGTCCAGCAGGCGATCGATCTCCACGACCGCCTGCTTCAGCATCAGCAGCGTCTCGGGGGATGCCATGACCGGCTCCGGCTCCTGCGACAGCGCCTGCAGGTAGCGGGCTTCGACATCGCGCGTGCGCCATAGGTCGATGGTGAGCCGGCGGGCCAGGGTCAGCAGGTAGGCGCGCGGTTCGGAAGGGACGACGGCGTTGGGCGAGACGAGGACGCGGAAGAATGTGTCTTGCGTGAGGTCGGCGGCGTCTGCGCGGTTGTTGACGCGCCGGTTCAACCAGCCTAGCAGCCAATCATGATGTTCCGCGTAAAGCCGGTGGACGTTCTGGTACGCGAGGGAGTCCATGGATGGCGAGGCGGTAAATGGGTGTTAATAAGAATAACACTCATTTATAACGTGAATCGCCGCCCAGGACAACGGGACTAGCCCGCCAGCAGCTTGCCCAGCGTCGCCATGCCTTGTTCCATCTCCGGATTCCAGGGATGCCCGCCGTTCAGACGCAGAAAATTACCGAAGCCGCCGGATGCCGAGAACAGCGGGCCCGGCGCGATGCTGATGCCGTGTCCCAGCGCGGCGCGATGGACCTTGAGCGTGTCGATGTGCGCGGGCAGCTCCACCCACACAAAGTAGCCGCCCAGCGGTCGCGTGGCGCGCGTGCCCTTGGGGAAGTAGCGGGCGATGGCTTGCAGCAGTTCTCCTTGCTGCTGGGCCAGCGCCTGGCGGAATTGCCGCAGGTGGCGATCGAAGCCGCCTTTTTCCAGATAGGCGGCGATGGCCGCCTGGGTCGGCGCGGCGGTCGCCAGGCTGGTGGTGAGCTTGTTGCGCATGATGCGGCGCGTGTAGCGGCCGGCGGCCACCCAGCCCACCCGGTAGCCCGGCGCCAGGGTCTTGGAGAACGAAGAGCAGTGCATGACGATGCCGTCGCGGTCGTAGGCCTTGGCCGGCCGCGGGCGTTGTTCGCCGAAATACAGCTCGCCGTAGACATCGTCTTCGATCAGCGCCACGTCGTGGCTGGCCAGCAGCCGCACTAGCGCTTCCTTTTTGTCGTCGGGCATGAGGCTGCCCAGCGGGTTCTGGAACGTGGTCATGAGCCAGCAGGCTTTGGGGCGGTGGCGCAGGATGGCCTGCTCCAGCGCCTGCAGGTCTATGCCTTCGCGCGGATGCGTGGCCACTTCGATGGCGTGCAGGTGATTGCGTTCCAGCGATTGCAGCGCGGCGTAGAAGGTGGGAGATTCCACGATGACCGCGTCGCCGGGCTCGGTGACTGCCGCCAGGCTGAGGTTCAGCGCGTCCAGCGCGCCGTTGGTGATGATGATGTCGTCCACCGGCACCGACATGCCATCGGCCAGGTAGCGCAGGGCGATGGCGCGGCGCAGGGCGGCATCGCCCGGACTGAGGTCGTCGATCGAGCCCCAGGGATCCAGGCGCTGCACCGTGGCTGCCATGAACTTCGCCAGGCGTCCGTAGGGCAGCAGCGAGGGGTTGGGAAAGGCCGAGCCGAAGGGCAGCATGTCGCGGCGCAGGGTGGCGTTAAGCACCTGCAACACGTTGTCGCTGACGTCCACTGGATGGCGTCCTGCGCTGGCGCTGGACAGGCCGTCCAGCTCAGGCAGCGTGGCGTGCGGCGCGCGCAGCACGTAGTAGCCGGAGCGGTCGCGCGCGCGGATCAGGCCGCGCGCTTCCAGCAGGTAATAGGCCTTGAACACCGTCGACGGGCTGACCCCGCGGCTGGCGCTGGTCTGCCGTACCGAGGGCAGGCGGTCGCCCGCCTGCAGCAGGCCCGATCGGATCGAGGCGGTGATTTCTTCTGTCAGCCGTTCATAGCGCTTCATGGGGCGGGTCCGTTTGCGTGGGTCGTTTCAGGTCGACATGCCGATGGATCTCATCACCAGGCGCAGCGTGTAGGCCGCAACGCCCAGGGCCGCGACACTGCATGCCCAGATCATCGCCAGCCAGAGCAGCCGGCTGCGCCACGTGGGCAGGGAGGGTTGGGAGCCGTTCATCAGTGGAACTCCTCGCCGAGACGCACCTTGCCCCGGAACACGTAGTACGACCAGGCGGTGTACATGAGAATAATCGGAATGATCGCCAGCGCTCCCACCAGCGCGAAGCCCAGGCTTTGTGGCGGCGCGGACGCGGTCCAGATGGATACGTCAGGCGGGATGATGGCGGGCCAGATGCTGATGCCCAGGCCGCTGTAGCCCAGGAACAGCAGCGCCAGCGACAGCACGAAGGGGCCGGCATTGGGCATGCCCTTGACGCGGCGGATGAGATCGAAGCCGGCCACGGCGACCAGCAGCGGCACCGGCAGGAACCAGAACATATTGGGCAGGCTGAACCAGCGCTGCGCGATCTGCGGTTGCGCCAAGGGCGTCCAGACGCTGAGCGCCGCGATCACGGCCAGCAGCAGCAGCGTGAGCGGACGGGCGATGTCGCACATGTGGCGGTGCAGGCGGCCCTCGGTCTTCATGATGAGCCAGGTGCAGCCCAGCAGCGCGTAGGCCACGACCAGTCCCGCGCCGGTGAAGAGCGAGAAGGGGCTGATCCAGTCCCAGGCGCCACCCTGGTAAGCGCGGTCCACCACCGGGATGCCTTCGATGTAGGCGCCCAGCGTCACGCCCTGGAAGAACGTGGCGCACACGGAGCCGAGCACGAAGGCGCGGTCCCACAGCGGGCGGTGATGCTCGTCCGCCTTGAAGCGGAATTCGAAGGCCACGCCGCGGAAGATCAGGCCCAGCAGCATGAACACCAGCGGCAGGTGCAGCGCGCTCAGGATCACCGAATAGGCCAGCGGGAACGCCGCCATCAGGCCTGCGCCGCCCAGCACCAGCCAGGTTTCGTTGCCGTCCCACACGGGCGCCACGGTGTTGACCATGACGTCGCGTTCCTCGCGGTCGGAGATCAGCGGAAAGAGGATGCCGATGCCCAGATCGAAGCCATCCATGATCACGTACATCATCACGCCGAACAGGATGATGACGGCCCATACCAGTGCAAGGTCGATGCCCATGGCCTCAGACTCCCGAATGCTTGCGTTGCGCGGGCTCGATGCCCGCCAGGGTGGAGGCGGCCGACAGCGGCCGCGACGGTTGGCGCGGTTCGCCCGGGCCGCCCGACAGCGGCGCGTGGCCGGGGGCGGGGCTGGGCCCCATGCGGATCAGGCGCAGCATGTACGAGACGCCGGCGCCGAACACCAGCAGGTACACCACCACGAACAGCGCCAGCGTCAGCGTCAGTTCGCCCAGGCCGTGCGGGGTGGCGGCGTCGGCGGTGCGCATGACGCCATACACCACCCAGGGCTGGCGGCCGATTTCCGTCACGTACCAGCCAGCCAGGATGGCGATCAGCCCGGACGGTCCCATCCACAACGCGAAGCGGTGCAGCCAGCGCGATTCGTACAGCCGGCCGCGCCAGCGCGACCAGGCCGCCCAGAGGGCCAGCGCGATCATCAGCATGCCCAGGCCCGCCATTACGCGGAACGACCAGAACACGGCCGTGGCGTTGGGCCGGTCTTCGGGCGGATAGGACTTCAGGCCGGGGAACTGGCCGTCCCAGCTGTGCGTGAGGATCAGGCTGCCCAGGCGCGGGATATTGACCGCGTAGCGCGTTTCCTCGCGCTCCATGTCGGGGATGCCGAACAGCGTCAGCGGCACGCCCGCGCCGGGCTCGTTTTCCCAATGGCCTTCGATTGCCGCGATCTTGGCGGGCTGGTGCTTGAGCGTGTTCAGGCCGTGGAAATCGCCCACCACGGCTTGCAGCGGGGCCACCAGCAGCAGCATGCCCATCGCCATCGCGAACATCTTCTTCACGGCGGGGCTGCGATCGCCGCGCAGCATGTGCCAGGCGCCCGAGGCGCCCACCATCAGCGCGGTCGCCAGGAAGGCGGCGATGCCCATGTGCGCCAGGCGGTAGGGGAAGGACGGATTGAAGATCACGGCCAGCCAGTCCGTGGGCACCACGCGGCCGTCCAGGATTTCGTAGCCGGCGGGCGTCTGCATCCAGCTGTTGGACGCCAGGATCCAGGTGGCCGACACCAGCGTGCCCAGCGCGACCATCACGGTCGAGAAAAAGTGCAGGCCCGGCCCCACGCGCGACCAGCCGAACAGCATCACGCCCAGGAAGCCGGCTTCCAGGAAGAAGGCGGTCAGCACTTCGTAGGCCAGCAGGGGCCCGGTGACGCTGCCGGCGAAATCGGAGAAGAAGCTCCAGTTGGTGCCGAACTGATACGCCATCACCAGGCCGGACACCACGCCCATGCCGAAGTTGACGGCGAAGATCTTGGTCCAGAAATGGTAGAGGTCGCGGTAGACGGTATTGCGCGTGCGCAGCCACAGGCCTTCCAGCACGGCGAGGTAGCTGGCCAGGCCGATGGTGATGGCGGGGAAGATGATGTGAAACGAGATGGTGAAGCCGAACTGTATTCGGGCAAGCAATAGCGCGTCGCTATCCATGGCGGTATTCCTGACTTCTTCGCCAGCGCGCCTCAACCGCCACAAGACGGCGTGCGCTGACGGGTGTTTGACCTACACCGTGAAGTTAGAGCCGCAGCCTGGATCAGTACAGATTCAGAGAGTGAAGAAAAAAGCGGATCAGTTTGGGTGGCTTGCAGGAAAAAAACCCGCTTTTCATAGGGGAAATAACTGTGCTGCAAGTCATGCGAAGACCGTGAAGTTACAAAAAAAGCAGCACAGAAAAGGCGGGTGCGTCCCCTGATACGCTCGTTCCGAGTACGCAGCCCGCCAGGCCGGCGCCTAGGACGCGCAGGCGCGCGCCGCTTCGTCGATCAGGCCGGCCACTTCGCCGGCGCGCGACGCGAGCGAGGCATGGCTGGCGTCCAGCGTGATGGTCTTGCGAGTGTTCAGGCGCGCGGCCATGCGCGTCTGGTTTTCGGGGGCGATCATCCGGTCCTGGCTGGATATCTGGTACCAGGACGGCTTGCTGCGCCATGCGGGGACGGACACCGTTTCGCCGAAGGCGCTGGCCAGGGGCGCCTTTTGCGTGACGGCCATGACCAGGCCCTCGTCGGCGGACAGGTCCTGGCAGAAGCTCTCATGGAACTTGTCGGCGCGCAGCCAGAGATAGCCGTCGCTGTCGGGCGCCAGGTTGGGCGCGGCCGCGGGCAGCATTTCCTGCGTGATGCCGCCGGGGCTTTCTCCCGCGTCCGGGGCGAAGGCGGCGATGTACACCAGGCCGGCCACGTTGGGCTGGTTGCCGGCTTCCGTGATGACAGCGCCGCCGTACGAATGGCCCACCAGCAGCACGGGGCCTTTCTGCTGCGCGATCATCTTGCGCGTGCGTTCGGCGTCGCCGGCCAGGGAGGCCAGCGGCATGTCGACGGCGTGCAGGTCTTGATAGCCCTTGCGCGCCAGTTCCAGGATGACGCGGCTCCAGTGGGCGGCGCCGCCCCAGAAACCGTGCACAAGAATGATGCTGGGTTTGCTGCTCATGATGCGGCTCCTTCCTCGGGATGGAGCAACGATCATGCGCCGGCCCAGCCGCCGCCGCCACATTTTTTTGCAGCGTTTCCGGCGCGGTTACAGCGGACGCGGGGCGGGCGCGATGGCGGCCGGGCGCTGGGCGCGCTGGCTCAGCCACACGCTGGCGACCACGATCATCATGCCGGCGATCTGCGCGGCGCTCAGTTGCTGCCCCAGGATGCCCCAGCCCAGCAGCACGGCGGTAATGGGGCTGAGAAAACCCAGCGACGACACCACGGCGGGTTCCAGCCGCGCCACGCCCCGGAACCAAAGCACATAGGTCAGCGCCGCGCCGATCAAGCCCAGGTAGGCGATGCCGGCCACGTTCAGCGCGGTGAGCGGCGGCAGGGCGGGTTCGGCGGCGAACGCCAGCGGCGCCAGCAGGATGCCGCCCGCCGTCAGTTGCCAGGACGTGAAGGTGAGCGCGGACACCTGCGGCTGCCAGCGGCGGCTGAGCACCGTGCCCAACGCCATCGAGGCGGCGCTGATCAGCCCGGCCGCAATGCCCACCGGGTCCAGCGCGGCCTTGGGCGTCAGCACCAGCAGCGCCACCCCGCCCAGGCCGCCCAGCGCCGCCAGCACCGACAGGCCGCGCACGGGCGTGCCCAGCAGGCTGCGCGCCAGCAGGATCACCACCAGCGGCTGGATCGCGCCCAGCGTGGCGGCCACGCCGCCAGGCAGGCGGTAGGCCGCCACGAACAGCAGGGCCCAGAAGACGGAGAAGTTCAGCGCGCCCAGGATGAAGGCGCGCAGCCACCAGATGCCTTGCGGCAGCTGGCGCACGATCAGCAGCAGCAGGAAGCCGGCCGGCAGCGCGCGCAGCATGGCGACCGTCAGCGGGTAGTCCTGCGGCAGCATCAGGGTGGTGACGACATAGGTGCTGCCCCAGATGGCGGGCGCCAGGGCAGTCAGCAGCAGATCGGAACCGCGGTTCATGGTCATGCTCCGGCAAGGGTTCAGGCAAGTTCGAGCACGTCGCGGACGGGGCGGCGCGGCTTCTGCGGCCAATTGCCTTCCTGCGCGTAGCCCATGGCGACCAGCATGACCGGCACCTCCTCCTGGCGCAAGCCGAAGGCCCGGGCCACGCCGGCGGCGTCAAAGCCGGTCATCGGGCTGGCGGCCAGGCCTTGGGCCTGTCCCGCCAGCATCAGGGTGGAGGCGCCGAAGGTGGCGCTGCGCACGGCCTCGTCGCGCCGGGTCTGCGGCGAGTCGGCGTAGAGGCGGCTGGCCGCGGCTTCCCAGGACGGCACCATGGCCGCCGGCATGAAGCCCGCGTCCACCGACGGTTGCAGGCGGTCCGCCATCCAGGCGGCCTGGGGCAGCACGCCCAGCACGATGAACGTCACCGCCGATTCGCTCACCTTGGGCTGGTTCCACGCCAGTTCGCGCAGCCGGCGCTTGCCTTCCTGGCTGCGCACGGCGATAAAGCGCCAGTTCTGCAGATTGAAGGCGGTGGGGGCGCGCGTGGCCCAGGCAATCAGGGTATGGATGTTGTCGTCGTCCACGCCGCGGGCGGGGTCGAAGAAGTTGGCGGAAATGCGTTGCGCGATTGCGTCGGTCAGGGCGTGGTTCATGGCTGCCATCCTTGGGATTTGCTGAGATTGCCGGCTCGCCACATGCGCGCCGTCTCCATGTCCACAGGCTAATTGAATCCTTGTTTGGCGATAATATCCAATTCAATGGCAATATCATTCACCAACAGTGAATAATCTATGGATCATCTGACCGCGCTCAGGGTCTTCCGGCAAGTGGTGGAGCGGGGCGGCTTCGCCGCGGCGTCGCGGCAGATGGGCCTGTCGCCCGCCGCCGTCAGCAAGAACATCGCCGAACTGGAAACCCACCTGGCGGCGCGCCTGCTCAACCGCACCACCCGCCGCATGAGCCTGACCGAAGCCGGTGCGCGCTACTACGAACAGGTGGCGCGCATCCTGGACGACCTGAGCGAAGCCGAGCAATCGCTGGGACCCTTGCAGCAGGCGCCGTCGGGCACCTTGCGGGTCAGCGCGCCCATGTCGCTGAGCCTGGTCCGGCTGTCGGCCGCCATGCCGCGCTTCCTGCAGCGTTATCCGCAGGTATCGCTGGACCTCAACCTGGAGGACCGGCGCATCGACATCGTCAAGGAAGGCTACGACCTGGCGATCCGCGGCACCGACCGGCTGGAGGATTCCAGCCTGGTGGCGCGCAAGCTGATGACGCTGGACCACGTGCTTTGCGGCGCGCCGGCCTACTTCCAGCGCCATGGCGTGCCGGCCTCGCCGCTGGCGCTGCGCAACATGGAGCGAGTGCAGTTCACGTTGTCTGGCCACGCGGACGAATGGACCTTCATGCGCGCGGGGGAGACCGAACGCGTGCCGGTGCGGGGGCGCTACAGGGTGAGCTCCAGCCTGGCGGTGCGCGATGCCTTGCGCGCTGGCTTCGGCGTCAGCCTGGTGCCGCGCGTGTACGTGCAGCAGGACCTGGACAGCGGCGCGCTGCAGGCCGTGCTGCAGGACTGGAAACCCGACGAGACCTGCGTGTACGCGGTGTATCCGTCGCGCCGCCACATGGTGGCCAAGGTTCGCGCCTTCGTCGATTTCCTGCTGGAAGAGCTGGGCGCGCCGCGGGAATGAGCCGCGGCGGCCCCTTGCCGCATCAATACATGTGCTGGCCGCCGTTCATGGCGACATTGCTACCGGTCATGAACGCCGCGGCGTCGCTGCAGATGAAGGCTACCAGCGCGCCGATCTCTTCCGGGCGGCCGAGCCGGCCCAGCGGGATCTGCGGCAGGATCTTCTCCTTCAACACCTCTTCGGGCACGGCCTCCACCATGCGCGTCGCCAGGTAGCCGGGCGACACAGTGTTCACGGTCACGCCTTTCCTGGCCAGCTCCAGCGCCAGGGATTTGGTGAAGCCGTGGATGCCGGCCTTGGAGGCCGCGTAGTTGGTCTGGCCGAACGCGCCCTTGCTGCCGTTGACCGACGAGATGTTGACGATGCGGCCCCAGCCCCGGTCCGCCATGGCGCCGCATAGCGGCTGCGTCATGTTGAACATGGAATCCAGGTTGCCGCGCAGCACGTCCGTCCAGTTTTCGTAGCTCATCTTGCGCAGGCTGGCATCGCGGGTGAGGCCGGCGTTGTTGATCAGGATGTCGATCTGGCGGCCGTCTTCCTCAAGGCGCCGCGCCAGCGCCTGGCACGAGTCGTAGTCGGCCACGTCCACCTTGTACATGGCGTAGCGGCGACCCTGGGCCGCCTCCGCGTCCACCCACGCCCGCGCGGCGTCTTCGTTGGAGTGGTAGGTGATGATGACTTGGTGGCCGGCATCGTGCAGGGCGCGCGCAATGGCCTGTCCAAGGCAGCCGGCCCCGCCGGTGACGAGCGCAGTGCGTTCAGCCGTCATGATGGGCCCCCGGTTGGCTGGCGTCGCGCATGGCCGAGCACGCCGAAGCCATCTGGTTCGACAGCGTCTTCCAGATCTGCGCCATGGGCGTGTCTTCGATACCCATGGCGCCGCCGGTGGCTTGTTTCAGCCAGCCGCGCATCGCTTCGCTCATGCCGGCGGCCAGGGTGGCTTGTTCTTCGAGCAGCGCGTGGGTGATGGCCTGGCTGGCCTCAAGCTGGCTTTGCCATTGCTTGCGCGTCATCTCGCCCAGCGCGGGGGCGATTTCTTGCCAGTTGCCGGATTGTTGCAGAGGCGCCAGCGCGGCCATGTATTGTTCCGCGTTGCCGCCGGCCAGGCGGCGGCCCAGTTCAACCCAGCGCTGCTGGCTTTCCTGCGCAAGCTGCGCCATGCGCTGGCAGTAGGCGGCATTGGCGCTGGCGAGGCCCTGAGGCGTGGAGGCAGTGGTTTTCTTCATCATCCGTCCTTCTAAGAGAGTGGTAAGGGGTAACGAACACACAGGCCTCAAGCCATCTGGCTGAGGGTCTTGCGAAAGCGCGCCAGCGAGAACGCGAACAGGACCGAGCCTATCAGCGCCAGCGCCAGGAAGGGTTGCCACACGACGCTCAAGCCTGCGCCGCGGTAGAGAATGGCCTGGCCGAGTTCCACGAAGTGCGTGGTGGGGGCGGCCAGCATGATGTCCTGCACGAACTGCGGCATGCTTTCGCGCGGCGTGGTGCCGCCCGACAGCATTTGCAGGGGCAGCAGCACTAGTACCAGCAACATGCCGAACTGCGGCATGCTGCGCGCAAGCGTGGCCATGAATATGCCCATGGAGGTGGTCGCGAACAGGTGCAGCGCCGCCCCGACCAGGAACAGCGCCACCGATCCCTCGATCGGTACTTGCAGCAAGCCGCGTACCACGAAAGTCAACGATAGCCCAGCAGACGCCAACACCACCAGCCCCATCGACCAGACCTTGGCGACCATGATCTCGGTCGGCGTCACCGGCATGACCAGCAGGTGCTCGATGGTGCCGTGCTCGCGTTCGCGGATCAGCGCGGCGCCGGTCAGGATGATGGACAGCATGGTGACGTTGTTGATGATCTCCATCAGCGCGCCGAACCAGGCCTGGGTCAGATTGGGGTTGAAGCGCATGCGCACCGCCAGCTCCACTGGCAGTTCGGTGGGCGCGCGGTAGCGTTTGACGAACTCGTTGATCTCGTCGCTGATGATCTGCTGGATGTAGCTGCTACCCGTGAACGCCTGGCTCATGCGGGTCGCGTCCACGTTGAGCTGGATTTCGGCGGGCCGCCCGGCCAGCACGTCGCGCTGGAAATTAGGCGGAATGTTGACCGAGAAGGTGTAGCGCCCCGCGTCCATGCCGGCATCGGCCTCGGCCGAAGTCGTCACCTCCGGCGGCGTGAAGTGCGGCGGATAAAAGGCCGACGTGATGCGCGCGGACAGGGGCGATACGTCCTCGTCCACCACGGCGATGGGGGCGTTGTGCAGGGTCTCCGGCACGGCCGTGGCGGCGGTGTAGATCATCAGCGTGAACGACACGAGGATCAGGATCAGCATCATCGGATCGCGCGCCAGGCTCCACAGCTCCTTCACGCCCAGGCGGTAGATATTGGCTAGGTGCCGCATCTCAGGTCTCCTGTTTCTTCAGCAGCAGCGCCGAGGCGCCCAGGATGACGGGAATGGCGATCAGCAGCGGCCAGAACGAGCCTTGCAGGTTGGAGAAGTCCAGGGCCTTGCTGAAGACGCCGCGGCTGATGGTCAGCATGTGCGTGGCGGGGTAGACCTGGCCGATCAGGCGGCCGGCGCCTTCCAGCGACGACACCGGGTTGAGCAGGCCGGCGAACTGCACCGCGGGCACCAGCGTGCCTATCATGGTGAAGAACAGCGCCGCGATCTGGCTGCGCGTGAAGGTGGAGGCCAAAAGGCCGATGGCGGTGGCCACCACGTTGTAGATCAGCGCGGCGGCAAGCAGGGTCAGGAAGCTGCCGGTGATGGGTACGCCGAACAGCGTCACGGCCAGCAACGTCATCAGCAGGAAATTCAGCATGGCCAGCGCCACGTAGGGCGCCTGCTTGCCCAGCAGGAATTCCAGCCGCGTCACGGGCGTGACGTACAGGTTGATGATGGAACCCAGCTCCTTTTCGCGCACCACCGCCAGCGCCGTCAGCATCGCCGGCATCATCAAGAGCAGCAGCGGAATTACGGCGGGCACCATGGCGGGCAGGCTGCGCACGTCCGGGTTGTAGCGAAAGCGCGTCTCTATGCCGACGGGCAGGGTCGCGTCCGCGCCCAGGCGTTCGCGCGCCTGCTGCATCAGCCAGCCCTGGTGCATGCCCAGCACATAGCCGCGAATGGTCTCGGCGCGCTGCGGCATGGCGCCGTCGATCCAGACGCCGATCTGCGCGCCGTTGCCGCGCTCCGCGTCGCGCGCGAAGCCTTGCGGAATCTCGATGGCCAGCGACAGTTCGCCGCTGCGCATGCGCGCATCCATCTCCTCGTAGCTCGAAATGGGCGCATGCTCGATGAAGTAGCGCGAACCCGCCAGGTTCAGGCTGTAGTTGTGGCTCAGGCCTGTCTGGTCGCGGTCCATCACCGCATAGCGCAGGTCCTCCACGTCCAGGCTGATGCCAAAGCCCATCACGAACATCAGCAGCAGCGACCCGGCCAGGGCCAGCGTGGCGCGCACCGGATCGCGGCGCAGTTCCAGCGATTCACGCCACATGTAACTCAGCATGCGCTGCAGGCTGAAGCCGCGGTGCTCCGGCGCTTCGGCCGGGCTGGACGCCAAGGCGGGAGCGGCCTGCGCGTCAGCGTCTTCAGGCTTGGTGCCGGCGCCCGCGTCGATCAGGTAGGCGATGAAAGCCTCTTCCAGCGTTTGCGCGCCGCGCATGCGCGTGATCTCGTCCGGAGATGCACTGACCAGCACCTTGCCCGCATGCATCAGCGACATGCGGTCGCAGCGCTGCGCCTCGTTCATGAAATGGGTGGAAATGAAGATGGTGACCTGGTCCTGCCGCGCCAGCGCGATCAGCAGCCGCCAGAAGTTGTCGCGCGCGACGGGGTCCACGCCCGAGGTCGGTTCGTCCAGGATCAGCAGTTCGGGCTTGTGCACCATGGCCACGGCCAGCGACAGGCGCTGGCGCACGCCCATGGGCAGGTTCTCGGGCAAGGTGTCCAGCACTTCGCCCAGGTCGAAGCGCTGCACCATCTCGTCCACGCGCGCGGGAATCTCGGCCTCCGGTACGTGGAACAGGCGCGCGTGCAGCACCAGGTTCTGCATCACGGTCAGTTCGCCGTACAGCGAAAACGCCTGCGACATGTAGCCCACGCGGCGGCGGGTATCGATGTTGCGCGGATCGACCTCGGCGCCGAACAGCCAGGCCTGTCCTTCGCTTGCCGGCAGCAGGCCGGTCAGCATTTTCATGGTGGTGGACTTGCCGCAGCCGTTCGATCCCAGGAAGCCGAAGATCTCGCCCTTGCGGATGCGGAAGTTGACGTGGTCCACCGCGACGAAGTCGCCGAAGCGCATGGTCAGGTCGCGCGCCTCGATGGCGATCTCGGCGTCCTCGTCGATGGCCAGCGGCACGATCTCCACCGGCTTGTGGCCGCGGCGCTTTTCTTCCGGCAGCAAGGCGATGAAGGCGGCTTCCAGCGAGTCCGCGCCGGTGCGCTGCTGCAGTTCGGCGGGCGTGCCGGTGGCCAGCACGCGGCCTTCGTCCATGGCGATCAGCCAGTCGAAGCGCTGCGCCTCGTCCATGTAGGCCGTGGCCACGATCACGCTCATGCCGCTGCGTTCGCGCCGGATCTCGTTGATCAGGTCCCAGAACTGCGCGCGCGCCAGCGGATCCACGCCGGTGGTCGGCTCGTCCAGGATCAGCAGGTCGGGGTCGTGGATCAGGGCGCAGCACAGCCCCAGCTTCTGCTTCATGCCGCCGGACAGCTTGCCGGCCGGGCGCGACAGGAAGGCCGACATGCCGGTGCTGCGCGTCAGGCTGTCGATGCGCCGGCGGCGCTCGGCTTCGTCATGGCCGAACAGGCGGCCGAAGAACTGCAGGTTCTCTTCGACCGACAGGGTGGGATAGAGATTCTTGCCCAGGCCCTGCGGCATGTAGGCGATGCGCGGGCATACGTCGTCGCGATGGCGGCGGCTGGCCATGTCGCCGTCCAGCACGTCCACCTTGCCTTCCTGCACCGCGCGCGAACCCGCGATCAAGGCCAGCAGGCTGGATTTGCCGACGCCGTCCGGGCCGATCAGCCCGACCATGCGGCCCGCGGGAATGTCCAGGGTGATGCCGTCCAGCGCCACCGTCTTGCCGTAGCGCAGGCTGACGCCGGACAGCGTCACCACGGGCGCGGTGTCCGGGGAGGCCATCAAGGCACCTTCACTTCAAGGTTGGCGGGCCATTGCGCGTCGGCATCGAGCTTCAGCCAGGCCACGCCCGGCAGGCCGGTCTTGACCTGCTTCAGGTGCCGCCGCAGCAGCTCGGGGCTGATCTGGGCCTTGACGCGGAACATCAGCTTCTGCCGTTCGCTGGCCGTTTCTACCGTCTTGGGCGTGAACTGCGCGGTGCTGGCCACGAAGGACACCTTGGCGGGGATGACGTATTGCGGCGCGGCGTCGAGGATGATGCGCACGTCCTGGCCCAGCGCCACGCGGCCGGCCGCCTGCTCGGGCAGGAAGAAGGTCATGTAGACATCGGTCAGGTCCACCATGTTCAGCACCTTGCCGCCCGCGCCCAGCACTTCGCCGGGCTGCGCCACGCGGTACTGCACGCGGCCGTCGCGCGGCGCGCGCAGCTCGCTGTCGGCAATGTCGGCCTCGATGCGGGCGATGGTGGCCAGTGCGGCGGTGACGGCGGATCGGGCGCCGACCTCGGCGGCGCGCGCGGCATCGATGGCGGCCTGCGCGGCCTTCACCTGCGCGCGCGCGGCGTGCACCGAGGCCTGCGCGCTGCGCACGCGGGCGCGGTCATCGTCCAGCTCCTGGATGGACGAGGCGCCTTCCTTGGATAGCGTCTCGGAACGGGCCAGGCGGCGGCGCGCGGCATCCAGCTCGCTTTCACGCTGCACCACCACGGCCTCGGCGGCCAGCTTGTCGCTTTCGCGTTGGGCGACCTGCGCGCTGGCGCTGGCGGCGCCGTTGACGGCCTGCTGGTGCTGGGCGCGCGCTTCCTCGCGCTGCGCCTGCAGGGTATCGATCTGCATGCGCGCCAGCGGCTGGCCGGCGGAGACGAAGTCGCCTTCGACCGCCAGCACTTCCTGCACCCGGCCGGCCAGCTTGGCGGCCACGTCGATTTCGGTGGCTTCGATGCGGCCGTTGCCGCTGATGAATCCTTCGCCCGGGCCGCGGTCGGACAGCAGCCGCCAGCCGTAGTAGCCGCCGGCGGCGACCGCCAGGGCGATCAGGACAGGGACCAGTTTTCGGGTAGGCAGGCGCATCGGGGATCCTTGGTTCTTGGTTTATCGGGGGCTGGCGGCTGGGGCGGGAGTCGAGGCGGTCTGCGCCGCGGGCGCCGCTTGCGTGCCGCCGCCCAGCGCCGCGTACAGGCGGACGCGGCTGGACAGCAGGGCGCGGCGCGTCTGCGCGAGCTTCTGCTGGGCGGCCAGCAGATCGCGCTGCGCGTCCAGCACCTCCAGGTAAGGCGAGGCGCCATGGTCGTAGCGCAGTTGCGCAAGGCGGGCGCGTTCGCTCTGCGCCGCCACGGTGGCGCGCAGCACGTCCACCTGTTCGGCCAGCCAGTAGCGCGCGGACAGCGCGTCGGACACGTCCTTGAAGGCGGTCTGTATGGTCTGTTCGTAGGCGGCCACGGCCTGGTCTCGGCGCGCTTCGGTCAGGTCCAGGTTGGCCGAGCGGCGGCCGGCGTCGAAGATCGGCAGGCTGATGCTGGGCGCGAAGTTCCAGGCGCGGCTGCCGCCCGAGAACAGGCCGTCCAGCTCGCTGCTGGCGGTGCCGAACGCGCCGGTCAGGGTAATGGTCGGCAGGAAGGCGGCGCGGGCCGCGCCGATATTGGCGTTGGCGGCCTGGAGCTGATGCTCGGCGGCGACGATGTCGGGGCGGTTGACCAGCAGGTCCGAGGGCAGGCCCGCCGGCAGCTCGCGCATGACTGCGTCGTCATCCAGATGCGTGGGCAGCTTGGGCAGGTTCAACGGCGCGCCCACCAGCAGCTCCAGCGCGCTGGCCTGGGCGGCGCGGGTCTGTTCCAGGTCCGCGCCCAGCGCCTTGGCCTGCTGCCATAGCGTTTCGACCTGGGTCAGGTCCAGCTTGGAGATCGCGCCTTCCTCGAAGCGGCGGCGGAAGATGCGCAGCGACTCTTCGCGCGAGGCGATGGTCTCGCGGGTCAGCGCCAGGCGTTCGTCCAGTTCGCGCAGGGACAGGTAGCTGTCCGCCACTTCGGCGATCAGGCTCAGCGTCGCGGCCCGCGCGGCCGCATCGGAGGCCAGGTAGTTCTGCAAGGCGGCATCTTTCAGGCTGCGTACGCGGCCCCAGAAGTCCAGTTCCCAGCTGGCCATGCCCAGACCCACCTGGTATTGGCTGGAGACCAGCGGCTGTCCCGTGAGGTTCAGGTCGCCCGGCACGCGGGCGCGGGAGCCGTCCGCTTGCACGCCTATGGTGGGGAACTGGTCGGCGCGCTGGATGCCGTACAGCGCGCGCGCTTCTTCCACGCGCAGCAGGGCGCGGCGCAAGTCGCGGTTGTTGTCCAGAGCGGTGGATATCAGCGTCTGCAGCGCCGGATCGGGGAAGTAGGTCCGCCAGCCGATTTCGGCGGCGGCCGCGGCGTGGGCCGCTGTCGCTTCAGGCCCGGGGGTTGAATACGCGGCGGGCACGGGCAGGGCGGGGCGCTCGTAGTCGGGCGCCATGGACACGCAGCCGCTGGCCAGCAGCGTCAGCAGGGCTGCGGGAACGAGGCGCGTGGCGATCGTGGCCGGAAACGGGCGGAGTGTCATGCGGGGTCTCTCCAGCGCAGGGGCCGGGCGCGTCCCAGGGCAGGCTTGTGGTCGCCGCCTTCGGGGCGGACCCGATACCGGGTTCGTGCTTGCAGATATTGTGCAGTGCGGCGGCTGCGCATTCCTTGATCAGAATCAAAGTAGCGACTGACTGGTCGGTTTTTAATGAATTGCACATGTACAGGGAGCAGAGGGATGGTCATGCAGCGCCGTCGTCTTCCTCCGGCGGTGCGGGTCGGGCAGATCCTCGACGCCGCGCTGCAGGAGTTCTCGCAGGCGGGCTATGCCGGCGCCAGGATGGATGACATCGCGCTGCGCGCTGGCCTGTCCAAGGGCGGGCTCTATGCGCATTTCGAGAGCAAGGAAGCGGTCTTCGAAGCCCTGCTGGCGCGCCACCTGAGCCCCTCGCGGCTCGACATCGACGCGGTGGTGGATGGCGCGCAGTCGCCGCGCCATCTGGCCGAACGCATCGTCAACCATCTCTACGTCAGCCTCGGAAATCCGGCCATGATCAGCACCATGCGGCTGCTGTTGGCCGAAAGCGGGCGCGTGCCCCATCTGGCCGCGCGCTGGCGGCAGGAGACCGCGCAGGCGCATCAAACCGACATCGCGCGGCTGCTGGAGCGCGCACGCGACCGCGGTCTGTGCGCCGATTGCGTGGCGCTCAAGCATCCCTGGCTGCTGCTGTCGCCCATTGTTCATACGCTGGTCATGTCCGCGCTGATGGGGCCTGACGAGCGCATCGACCTGCCCGAACGGCGGCAGGCGCATGTGGCGCTGATCTGCGAACTTCTGCGCCAGGGACCCGCCTGACGGAGCGATACCGAGTTCCTTGACGCTGCGCCCGGCTTGGTGTCCTATCCAGAGTGGTCGCGCGGCGGCCATGCACGACCTACGCGGCGAGGTGACATGGCGACATCGGGAGTGACCGGCGACACACCGTCCTGGCGTTATCTGCCAGTGGCCCTGGCTTTGGTGCTACCCATCCTGGCCTGTGTCGGCTGGACCTGGCTGCAGGCGCACAACGCGCAGCGGCTCGAAGGCGAGACCGCCGCGCGCATCGTGCGCGCCCAGGCCGAGAGCATCCTCATCCAATCCCAGGACATGTTGGGGCGGGTGGCGGAACAGGCTGGCAAGCCTTGCGACGAGGTGCTGCCCATGCTGCAACGCTGGGGCGCCCTGAATCCGTATTTCCGTTCCCTGGTCCTGGTGCGCGACCAGCGCGTCTACTGCTCATCGGCGGTAGGCGCCGTGGACGCGTCGCTCGACGATTTCAGCAAATGGATAATCAACGTCGTGTCGGATCACTGGCAGATCTCGGTGGCTGGCACCCCCTTGGCGCCGGAGCGTCCGGCCATCCTGATAGGCAAGTCCGGCGCCGACGGCCATGGCGGCATCGTGGTGGTGGATGGCCGATACGTGCAGGACCTGGTGAATGCCGTGGCCACCATGGACGACCTGCAGCTGGAACTGGTCGTCGGCAGGAACGGCGCGCCGATACGCAGCGATTCCTGGGGTGGCGCGGCGGCGCGCGCGGTGCCGCTGCGCGACGGGGACGACGCCACCGCGACGGGCCTCAGGGTCAACGTCCTGGCGCCGCCCGAAACCCTGGTGCGCGCGTGGTCGCGGTCCATGACGACGTATCTGCCGGTGGCGCTGCTGCTCGGGCTGGGCCTGGCCGTGGCCACGCACCGGCTGCAGGTCAGCAGGCGTTCGGTCAGGGAACGGCTGCGCCGCGCCATGGCGGCCGGCGAGTTCCTGGTGCACTACCAGCCCGTGTACGGGCAGGCCACGGGCCGCTGCGAGGGTGTGGAGGCGTTGATGCGCTGGCAGCGGCCGGGTATCGGGCCGGTACGTCCGGATGTCTTCATCGCCGAGGCCGAAGCCGAGGGCATGATCATTCCGCTGACCCAGCACCTGCTCATGCTGATCGTGCGCGACATGCGGACCTGGCCCACGCCGCCGGATTTCCACATCGGCGTGAACATCGCGGCCGAGCACTTGTCCAGCGCGGAACTGCTGTCCGACGTGCAGTCCTTTGCGGCCCAGGTCGCGGCGCGGCATCCGCTGGTGGTGCTGGAGATCACCGAACGCAGCTTGATCACGGACAACGGGCAGGCACGACGCAACATCGATGCCTTGCGCGCCCAGGGCCTGCGCGTGGCGATCGACGATTTCGGCACCGGCCACTGTTCGCTGTCGTACCTGCAGAAATTTCCGGTGGACTACCTGAAAGTCGACCAGGGCTTCGTGCAGGCCATCGGACCCGCGGGCGAAGAAGCGCCCGTACTGGACGCCATCATCACGCTGGCGCATCGTCTGGGGCTGTCGGTCGTGGCGGAAGGCGTGGAAACGCCCTATCAATTCGACTACCTGAAGGCACGCGGCGTGGCGTTCATCCAGGGCTATCTGTTCGCGCGGCCGATGCCGTCGGCCGAATTCGTGCGCTGGTACGCCGGGCATGAACGGCCCGGCGACGCATAGTCCTCAGGCGGCCTTGCCGTTGGGGGCGGCCTTGGCGAAGAACAGGTCGGTGATGCTCTGGCTGTCCATGGGCTCGCCGTTGATGGCGCGGGCCAGCAGCTCGGCGCCCAGCAGTTGCACGGAGAACACCAGGTCGGGGTTCACCCGGCGGATCTTTTCCAGGTGCTTGCTGGTGTTGACCAGCGCGACCGTCTTGGCGCCGTTTTCACCGCAAGCTTCCTTTGCTGCCAGCACGATGAAGGCGTTCTCGGCGTCGTCGTCGCGCAGCGCCAGCACGTAGCGCGCGCGCGTCACGCCGGCGTTGTGCAGCACGTCCACGCTGGACGGGTCGCCTTCGATCAGGTCCGTGGCCGCCGGATATTCCTGCGGCACGCCGGGAGGCACGATGACGGTGACTTCGTCGCCGCGGCGGCGCAGGCCGTCGTAGACGCTCATGGCCAGGGGCGTCGCGCCCGCGATGATGATGTGGTTTTTGCGCATGGCGGTGGAGAACCTGCCTTTGACCAGCCGTTTCAGATTGCCGCCGATCACCGGCCCGGCGATCGCGCTGATGGAGGTGGCGAAGATGGTGATGCCCAGGATGATAATCGACGCGGTGAACAGCCGCGCGGTTCCGGTGTGCGGGGTGATGTCGCCATAACCGACCGTGGACATGGATACGATGGAGAAGTAGAGCGCGGTGGTGGCGTCCGTGATGGGCGGATTGAATTCGTTGCCCAGATAGAGCGTGCCGAAGACCGCGTAGATCAGCAGCGACAGCATGCTGACCAGGGCAAACAGCGAACCGGCGGTCACGCTGGCGCGGTCGAAGCGGCGCCAGTAGGCGATCAGCGCGATGACGAGGACCAGCGTATAGATGCCCAGGCCGGCGCGGCCGCTGTCTCCCATGATGGCGAAGGTGCCCACGCCGATCAGCAGCACCAGCGAGAACGCCCAGGCGATGCGCGCCTTGAGGATCAGCCCCAGCGCAATGACCTGCAGCCCCACGCCCAACACCAGGCGCGGTATCTCCAGCAGGCCCACCACGCGCATGACCTCATGCCAGTTGTCGATGGCGAGCCAGAATCCGTACTCGCGCGCCCGCACCTCGCGCAGCACCGGATGCATGAAGGCATAGCCGTCCAGCGCCACCAGGATGGCCAGGCACCAGTTGGGCGGAAACAGCGCCAGCAGTTTGCGCAGGCGGTGCTTGAGAAGAACGGGCAGTGTGGGCATGGCGTTGGCGGGAACGGGTCCCAAGTCCTTTGCCGGCATTGTAGGGGGCGTGCCGCGCTATATCAGATATGTATGGAAGGCTATCAACAAAGAATTACTGGAAACCTGTCCGAGGTCCTAAACTTCGTGCATCAAGCGGCTATCCATGAGGAACGCCGCTGATAAGGGCGGGACGCCCGCTGTTTTAGCAAGCGGACGAATCGCCAGGCGTTGATCACGTTGCAGCCTGTGCAGGGACTAGAGACCCGGCCCAGGTTCACGGTCTGACCGTACGTGAGTATGAGGCACGAATGTTGGAATCGCGTGATCCAGGTAGTAGGCATCAGTGCCGGCTGATGACTCCAGGCTCACGTGTTGTTTTAGCGCGGCGTCTTAGCCTTTCGAGGCAGCGCCGCGTTTTTTTCGTCCAGGCCCGTTGCGGGCCGGACCTCAGATGGACGCGTTCGCGTCCGCCGTTTCGCGGCGCCAGTCGCCCTGGGCCTCCAGGCGGCTTTCTTCCCCGGTTATCCGAAAATCCAGGTCCAGCGCAATGTCCGCTGCGAACATGTAGCCCCAGCCGTGCACGGCGCGGATCGGCAGCGTCATCTGGTTGGCCGTCGCCTTGCGCCGCAAGCGGCTGATCATGACGTCCACGAAACGGCGCCGCGAGATGCCGCTGTCGGCGTCGTCCGCGCCGTCCGCGTAGAAGGCATCGCGGCTGACCTTGCGGTCGGGCGCGTTCACCAGCCGCGACAGGAAGTCGCGCTCGCCGGTGGTCAGCCCCAGCGTGCGGCCCGCGGGGCTGATCAGGGTCCAGCCCTTGTTCGCAAGGCGCCAGGTGTCGTGCGCGGATTCATCCGGCGTGTGTCCGTCGGCTGCGGAGTCCGCGCCGTCCAGGCCGACCGCGCGACGCACCAGCGCCTGCAGCGCCGCCGCCAGCTCCAGCCCGGATACGTCCGGCGGCAGGCAGGCATCCGCGCCGCAGAGCAACGTGCGGATGCGGCTTTCGGCATCGGCGAATGCGGCGATGGCGACGATGCCCAGGCCGCGGTCCACGGCGCGCAGCCGGACTGCGGCATTGTGGATGTCGGGCAGCGGCGCCTTCAGCACCACCAGCGGGCAGGGGCGGCGCGAGTATCTGTCGTAGACGTCGGCCAGGTCGTGGCAGCGGCGCACGTTGAAACCCAGGTGCGAGAGGGCTTCGATGAGTCCCGCATGCCGCGCGTCGTCGTGACCCAGAAATATGACATCCAGCGTGTTGTTCATTGATGCTTCCAATGAGGAGACCGGCCTGGGCGGCTGTGCCTGATGCCTAGGCGTGGCGCTGCGTGTCATGCCCGTCTCCCTGTGCTGCGCGCCGAGGCGCGAGAGCGCCGGGCGGTGTTGTTCGGATGGGCGCGAGGCCGGGGGGATTGCCCCTGGTTTCGTGCTTATGCCGATGGCCGCCCATGCTTCGATGCTGCTTGGAAGTCACGCCCGTGTTTCATTTAAACACGGGCGTGTTTTTTTGTGAAGATACGTTTCTGTAGTTTCTGACAGTAACAGAAAGCGTGGGGGCTGCGCCATGGAAACGCTTGAAATACTGTTTGTTTTGTGACGTGCGTGTTAACGCATTATGTATCGCCGATACATTATTTTCGATTTTCAACGCGTGAAACGCCATAAACTCGCCAGGCTTTTGCCTCTGCAGTGCGCTTGCAGGCCGAGGGGCGCCACCGCGCCGTGATACTGGTTGGCCTATGCAAGCCAATGATAGATATGGTCTTTTTGATGGCGCCTCGGCCTTCTGCCAGGCGCTTGGGACCGGCTCGATGCGTGCGCAGGCGGCCGCAAGGCGCGATTTACGGATTAGCCCCGCAATTGGGGCGCAATCCGTTTATTTGGCGCCAGTATTGAGATGTTTTAATCAAAAAATAAATTCTTATTAATGTCTCAGGTTGATCGATTGGACACGTTTAGCCATCGTCTGCGCAACGCAAGAATGCTTCAGGGATGGACTCAAAAGGACTTGGCGGTCGCAAGCAACCTGTCGCAAAGCGCTATCGGCAACTACGAGAGCGGGCAGCGCCGGCGGCCGTCCAGCGACGCCCTCATCAAGCTGACCCGTGCGCTATGCGTCAATCCCATGTGGCTCAGCACCGGCGAAGGGCCGATGCTGAACCCGGAGCCGGGCGCCATCCAGGCGGGCGCGGAGCGTGTGGCGCTCCCTGCCGCCTGGCCGTTCGAATCCATCTCCTATGCCACCTATGCGCGCCTGAGTTCCCAGGAAAAGCGGCAGATCGAACAAGTGCTGGCCGCCTACATCAAGGCACGCGGCGAATAGACCCGAGGGGCTGCGCGGGGGCGCCAGCGGGGCGCCGCCTGGCGTCGGACGCAGGCGCTGGATCGCGGTCGTCGGTGCGCAGGCGGCTGCGCAGGCGTTCGATGGGGTCCGCAATCACGCTGTTGAGCAGGGCCGAGAATGCGATGGTGCTCGTGATCACCAGGGCCATGAACAGCAGCGGCTGATCCAGATGCGCTTCTTCAAGCAGCCACTTGAAGAACATGATCACCAGCGAATGGCAGATGTAGATCGGGTAGCTCAACTCGCCTATCGCCTTGTCGAGCCTGTGGCGCGACTGGAACAGGAAGGCCAGCGGCAGCAACGCCGCGAACAGCAGCACGGCCAGACCGTCGCGCACATTGTGGTTCATGGCGATCGAGAAATGCAGCACACAGTAGGCCGCCAGCACGGCCGTGCCGATTTCCGGCAGGCGCTTGATCCGCTGCGTCCAGGCCTTGTAGCGCGGCAACAGCACCTGGTGCGACAGCGAACCGAGCAGGAACAGAGCGAGTTCCGTCGGGAAGAACCGATACGTCCAGGGATCGCTCAAGCCTATGCCCGTGGCGATCAGCACGCCGCGCAACGCCAGCGATGCGGCCAGCAATGCCAGCAGCCGGCGCGGCGAATGCAGGATGAAGGGAGCGACCAGATAGAAGCTCATTTCCACGCCCAGCGTCCATGCCTGCGGCACCAGCAGTCCTTCGTAAAGCGGAACTTCGCTGTGCGCGAAGCTGCCGGTGAACTTCAGCGCTGAATGTTCGATGCCGAAGAACATCAGCCAGTCCTGACCCATGATGAAAATGTTGGAGAGCACCAGGAACAGCTCGGCGCTGAAGGGCAGCGCGTCGTAGATGCGGAAGAATGCGCCGCCGCTCATCACGTGCGCAGCCAGCGTCAGCGCCGCAACGGCAAGATAGATCGGGAACAGCCGCAGGAAGCGGTTTGCATAGAACTTGCCCACCGCGCCTTGATAGTGGTCGGTGGCGGTGAGTACATAGGAAATCAGGAAGCCTGAAATGACGTAGAACAGCTGTACCGCGAGACGGCCGCCCACCAGATGATCGGTGGCGCCTGCGCCCAGATGGTCCAGCACCACCGACAATGCCAACAAGGTTCTCAAAAAGCCCATCGCCGTGTCTCCCCGGATTGATCTTATTTTTGGCCCCCGTGAGGAGCCGGACACCTGCGCCTGCGGTCGTTGAGATCGGCTTCCGCGCTTGCATGCCGGCCTGGCACGGATGGCGATCTGTACTGATTCTGCGCGTCGATGTGCGCCGCCGCCATGGGGCGTTCGATGCAGCAAGGCCATGCAATTGGAGCGTGGTCCCGCAACGCCGTGCTGCTTTTGGATACCGCTTATGGGCTGAGAACACGCATGCGGGACCACAAGGCCGGTTACAGTCGAGGGATGTGTAATTGATGGAGTCCCGTACATGTCCAAGCTCTTGTCCACGCGCTGCCGCCTGATTGCCCCGGCTCTGCTGGCCGCGGCCCTGGCGGGTTGCGCCGGATCGACTGGCGGCGCGCGCCCGCAAGGCGCGGCTGCGGCCAACGCCGCCAGCAGCGCGGATTCGCTGGCCCAGACCAGTTGGGAACTGGTGCGTTGGACCCAGGCGGGCGGCGCGCTGCGCGACATTCCCCATGGCGACAACGGCGAACCCGTGCGCCTGACGTTCCTGGCGCAAGGCAAGCAGTACCGCGTCAATGGCTTTTCCGGCTGCAATCGCTACATGGGCACCTACAAGCTCGAAGGCGGCAAGCTCTACATCGACGCCCCAGCCGCCACGCGCATGGCCTGCCCCGCGCCGGAACGCGCCCGTCTCGAGGCGGACTATCTGCGCGGCCTGGCGTCCATCGACACGTTCACGCTGGACAACGGCGGCGCGCCGCGGCACCTGACCTTCAATCTGCGCGGCGGCGACGTGCTGGAGTTCGCGCGGCGCCAGGACCCGCCCACCCCCTGACGCGGCCGGCGGGGCGCGCATCAAAGAGTGTTAAGCCGTGAATAACGGTGCCGGGGCAAGCCTACAATGGCGTGGTCCGGCCCGCCGCCTTGCGCGGGCGCTGCATTCCTCGCTTTTCCCCGGGAGATTCTCATGCCCTTTTCCGCGTCTTTGCGCTGGCTGGCGCCTTGCCTGTTGTCCATCGGCCTGGCCGCCTGCTCCGCGCCGCCTCAGCGCGCCGCGGATGGCCAGGATCCGCGCTTCCAGCCCGCTTCCGCATCCGACATGCTGGCGCAGACCAGTTGGGACCTGGCGCGCTGGACCTTGCCGGGCGGCGGCTTGCGGCAGATTCCGCATCCGTCCTCCAATTCGCGTCCGCTTACGGCGAGCTTCATCCATGACCAGGGCTCGCCGCGCATCTCCGGTTTCTCCGGCTGCAACCAGTACAACGGTTCCTACACCGTCGCCAACGGCTTGCTGATCGTGCAGGGACGTCCGGTGTCGACCAGGATGGCCTGCGCGCCGCAGAACATGAAGCTGGAGCAGGATTTCCTGGCCGCGCTCACCAGCATCACCGCCTCGTCGGTGGACAACGCCAACAATCCGCAGCGCATGACCTGGGTGCTCAGCTCGGGCGACCGGCTGGACTTCGGGCGTCGCACCGACCCCATCGCGGGCGGCCAGCAGGGGCCGACCAAGCTGGTCTACGTGAACTCGGAGCGCGTGCCTTGCACCGCCGGCGCGGGCCGCGCCATGTGCTACCAGGTGCGCGACAGCGCCGGGCAGCCCTGGCAGCTCTGGTACGGCGAAATCACGGGCTTCAACTTCCAGCCTGGCGTGCGCTACCGCCTGCGCGTGGTCGAGGTCCGCAACCCGAATCCGCCGGCCGATGCGTCGACGGTGCAATGGGTGCTGGACGCGGTAGTCGAGCAGGAAATCGTCAATCGTTGAGCGGGATCAAGCGGGGCGGCGGGTGGTAAAAACCGCCCAGCGTTTACTATTACGCCTTTCGTCGCCCGCTTTTTTCCGCTTTTCCATGACTTCCGTCGTCAATATCGCCGCTTACAAATTCGTTTCGCTGGATGCCCTGCCCGAGTTGCGCGCCCGCCTTCTGGACGAGGCCGGCCAGGCCGCGCTCAAGGGCACCATCCTGTTGGCCGAAGAGGGCATCAACCTGTTCCTGGCGGGGTCGGCGGATGGCATAGACGCGTTTCTGCGCACGCTGCGCGCCGATCCGCGCTTCGCCGACCTGGAAGTCAAGTTCAGCCATAGCGCGGCAGTGCCGTTCCGCAAGCTGCTGGTGAAGATCAAGCGCGAGATCATCCGCATGGATCATCCGGCGATCCGCCCGGAAGCGGGCCGCGCGCCCGGCGTCGATGCGAAGACGCTGGCGCGTTGGCTGGAGGCCGGCGTGGACGACGCCGGACGGCCCGTGGTCATGCTGGACACGCGCAACGCTTTCGAGGTCGACGAGGGCACCTTCACGAACGCCATCGACTGGCGCATCGAACGCTTCACCCAGTTTCCCGCTGCGGTACAGGCGCACCGCGCCGAGCTGGAAGGCAAGACCGTGGTCAGCTTCTGCACCGGCGGCATCCGCTGCGAAAAGGCCGCGATCTACATGAACGAGGCCGGCATCGAACACGTCTACCAGCTCGACGGCGGCATCCTCAAGTACTTCGAGGAAACCGGCGGTCCCGGCTATGACGGCAAATGCTTCGTCTTCGATGAGCGCATTTCGCTGGATCCGGCGCTGGCGCCCAGCAAGGCCTGATGTACCGCGCTCAATGACAAAAAGCCCGCCGATTTGAACTGGCGGGCTTTTTGCATTCAGCGGGGCGCGGGATCAGCGCACGCGCATGCCGGGCTTGGCGCCGGGGAACGGTTCCAGCACGTAGATGCCGGCGTCCACGGACTCATCCGCATGGCTGGCGGCCAGTACCATGCCTTCGGATACGCCGAACTTCATCTTGCGCGGGGCCAGGTTGGCCACCAGGACGGTCAGCTTGCCGATCAGGTCTTCCGGCTTGTAGGCCGACTTGATGCCCGAGAACACGTTGCGGTGGCGGCCTTCGCCCGCGTCCAGCGTCAGGCGCAGCAGCTTGGTCGAGCCTTCCACGTGTTCGCAATTGACGATCTGCGCGATGCGCAGGTCGACGCGCGCGAAGTCGTCGATGGAGATGGTCTCGGCGATGGGCTCGCCGCCAGGCACCACCACGGGGGCGGCGGGCGGCTCGAACAGGTCTTCCAGCATCTGCGGTTCGACGCGCTGCATCAGGTGCTTGAAGGGCGCCACGCGCTGCGGCAGCACGGCGGCATCGGCCCAGGTGAAGGGCGCCTGCGCGCCGAACAATTCCAGGGCCACGCGTTCGGCCAGTTCGGGCAAGACCGGGGCCAGCATCACGGACAGCGCCTTGAAGCCCGCCAGCGAGCGCGAGCAGATGTCCTGCAGGGCGGCCTTCTGCGCGTCATCGGCGGTGGCGATGCCCTTGGCCAGCACCCAGGGCTGGGCCGTGTCGAACGCCTGGTTGATGCGATCGGCGTAGGCCATGATTTCGCGGATGGCGCGGTTGTACTCGCGCGCCTCGAACGCGGCGCGGATGGACTCCGCCTGTTCGGCGTACTCCGCGGCCAGCGCCGAGGTGTCGCCCGAATAGCCGAGGACTCCATCGAAATGCTTGGTGATGAAGCTGGCGGCGCGGCTGGCGATGTTGACGTACTTGCCGATCAGGTCGCTGTTGACGCGGGCGATGAAGTCCTCGGGGTTGAAGTCCATGTCTTCGACCCGGGCGTTCAGCTTGGCGGCGATGTAGTAGCGCATCCATTCGGCGTTCATGCCGAGTTCCAGGTAGCGCAGCGGCGAAATGCCGGTGCCGCGGCTTTTGGACATCTTTTCGCCGCTGACAGTGATGAAGCCGTGCACGTTCACGGCGTCAGGCGTCTTGCGCCCGGCGAACTTCAGCATCGCGGGCCAGAACAGCGCGTGGAAATACACGATGTCCTTGCCGATGAAGTGGACCTGTTCGGTGGGGCCGGCAGGATCGAGCAGCGCGTCGAAGTCCATGCCCTTGACCGCGCAATACGACTTCAGCGAGGCCAGGTAGCCCACGGGCGCATCCAGCCAGACGTAGAAGTACTTGCCCGGCGCATCCGGGATCTCGATGCCGAAGTAGGGCGCGTCGCGGGAAATGTCCCAGTCGCCCAGCTTGGCCTCGCCATCGTCCGAACCCAGCCATTCGCGCGTCTTGGCCAGCATTTCAGGCTGCAGGTGCTTGCCGCCGGCGGCGTTGGAGCCGGTGGTCCATTGCTGCAGGAATTCCACGCAGCGCGGATCGGACAGCTTGAAGAAGAAGTGGTCCGAGGACTTCAGCACCGGCGTGGCGCCGGTCAGGGCCGAGTACGGGTTGATCAGCTCGGTGGGCGCGTAGACCGCGCCGCAGACCTCGCAGGAATCACCGTACTGGTCCTTGGCGTGGCACTTGGGGCATTCGCCCTTGATGTAGCGGTCGGCCAGGAACATGCCCTTGACCGGATCGTAGAACTGCTCGATGGAGCGGGTTTCGATCAGGTCCTGGGCCTTGAGCGCGCGGTAGATGTCCTGCGACAGCGCGACGTTCTCGGCCGAATCGGTCGAGTGCCAGTGGTCGAAGCGGATGTGGAAGCCGTTCAGGTACTGCGGGCGCTCGGCGGCGTAGCGCGCCACCAGGGCCTGCGGCGTGATGCCTTCCTTTTCCGCCTTCAGCATGATCGGCGCGCCGTGCGCGTCGTCCGCACCCACGAAGTGCACCGTGTGGCCCGCCATTCGCATCGAACGAACCCAGATATCGGCCTGGATGTACTCCATGATGTGGCCGATGTGGAAAGATCCGTTGGCGTAGGGCAGCGCTGTGGTGACAAAAAGGGTGCGAGACATGGTTGTCTTTGGAGGTTGAGGGAAAAAGGGGTAGGCCGGCCATTTTAGGGCAACCGCGCAGACTTGCCGGACAGCGGCCCATCAATGGCTCAACCCGCCCTTCGCGGCAGGCGAATCAGGCGGGTTGCGAAAGAATGCGGGAATGGGCGCCAATACAGGGGAGCCGGCCGTCCGGCAATTCCGCCGTGCGGACGCACAAACCCATGGCCCGCTTGCGCCGCGCGCGGCGCAAGCATGCGGGAAAGCCGCCGTCAGCGGATTTCGCGGGCTTCGACGTCGATCACGTCGCCGCGCGGCTGCGTGGCGAAGGGGGCGGTGGCGGACTGGAACGGTCCCGGGCGGGCGCCTTGGCGCTGGCTCCAATAGGCGCGCACGCCGAAAGGTTTGCCGCGCACCTTGGCGACCACGTACAGGATCGCCACGGCGATCGCCGTGGAAAGCATGAACACCAGCGCCATCGCCATGCCGATCAAGGCCAGGGCGGCGAATAGGACGGCACGAAAGAAGCGGATAAGTGTGTTGGTCATGAAGATCGGATGCAAAACGCAGGGAAAGGTTCCCGGGTATCCGCTATCCTTTAGGGGATGGCGGGCCGCAGAAGCCGCGCTGCCTACGGAACCATAGTGACATGAGTATAACGATAGAACAAATTCGCGCCGCGCTGCGCGCCGCGCAGGACCCGAATACCGGTATGGATTTGGGTGTTTCTGTAAAAGATCGTGACATCAAGCTGGAAGGCGGACGGGTTTCGCTGGCGCTGGAGCTGGGGTATCCCGCCGACGCCGCGCGCGCCCAGGTCCGCGACATCGCCGTGGCGGCGCTGGCCGCGGCCGGCGTGGCCGATGCCCAGGTCGAGGTGAGCTGGAAGGTCGCCGCCCATGCGGTGCAGAAAGGCCTGAAGCCCTTGCCCAATGTGCGCAACATTATTGCAGTGGCATCTGGCAAGGGCGGCGTGGGCAAGAGCACCACGGCTGTGAACCTGGCCCTGGCCCTGGCGGCGGAAGGCGCCAAGGTGGGTGTGCTGGACGCCGACATCTACGGCCCCAGCGTGCCGACCATGCTGGGTATCTCGGGCCGTCCCGAAAGCCTGGACAACAAGAGCATGGAGCCGCTCACGGGCCACGGCCTGCAGGCCAACTCCATCGGCTTCCTGATCGACGCCGACTCGCCCGCCATCTGGCGCGGCCCGATGGTGACGCAGGCGCTGGAGCAACTGCTGCGCCAGACCAATTGGCGCGACCTCGATTACCTGATCGTCGACATGCCTCCCGGCACGGGCGACGTGGCGCTGACCCTGGCGCAGAAGGTGCCGGTAGTGGGCGCCGTCATTGTCACCACGCCGCAGGACGTGGCGCTGCTGGACGCGCGCAAGGGCTTGCGCATGTTCCAGAAGGTTGAGGTGCCGATCCTGGGCGTGGTCGAGAACATGGCCATCCACATCTGCTCGCAATGCGGCCATGCCGAGCATATCTTCGGCGAGGGCGGCGGCCAGCGCATGGCCGAGCAATACCAAACGCCCTGGCTGGGCAGCCTGCCGCTGACCCTGGCGATCCGCGAACAGACCGATGCTGGCTCGCCGACCGTGGTGTCGGATCCGGGCAGCGAAGCCGCGGCGCTGTACCGCGGCATTGCCCGCAAGCTGGCGGCTGGCGTGGCGGCGCTTCCCCGCGACATGGCTGGGAAATTCCCGTCCATCGTCGTGCAGCAACCGACCTGACGCATGCGGTGGGCAGCCCGCGCCTTCTTGGCAGGACTTGTGGTGATGACGGGCGAGGCATTGGCCAAGCGCCCGGAAATCATTGTGGACCCCGGCGGCGTGCCGCCGGCCGCCCTGCAGGCGATTACCGAAGCCGTCGATGCGATCGCGCGGCTGGCGGAGGACCAGGACGGCGGTGAAATCAACCGCCTGCGCCGGCGCGCGCGCGACGCGACGCTGGCGGCCCTGGCCACCCAGGGCTATTTCTCGCCCACCGTGAAGCTCGAGGCCGGCACCGATATCGGCGGAGAAACCTGGGACATCAGCATCGTCTCGGGCAAGCGCACCACCGTCGCATCCGTGGACCTGAATTTCACCGGCCGCATTACCCGGCCCGAGTTCGCTGCCCGGGTGCAGAAGCTGCGCGACGACTGGCAGTTGAAGACGGGCCAGCCCTTCATCAACAGCGACTGGAACAAAGCCAAGTCGAGCCTGCTGGACGCGGTGTCATCGCGCGACTTCATGCTGGCGCGCATGACCGCGTCGCAGGCGGAAATCGAGGCCGATACGGCGTCGGCCGCCCTGCGCGTCACGATAGACAGCGGCCCCCAGGTCCGCATGGGCGAACTCACCACCGAAGGCCTGAAGCGGGTGCCCGAGAAGCTGGTGGAGCGCTATGTGCGCTACTCGCCGGGCGCTGCCTATGACCAGGACAAGCTGGACACCTGGCAGCAGGACCTGCAATCGACCGCGTTCTTCCGCGGCGCGTTCGTATCGCTGGAGCAGCCGGGCCAGGCGCAGCCGACGCCTGGACCCAACGCCGACCGCGCACGCGCGCCGGGCTCGACCGATCTGGCCGCCTCCACGCCGGCAGGAGATCCTTCCGTGTCCGGCGGCATGCCGCCGCCAGCGCCCGCCTACGACTCGAACGGCGAAGTGACCTTGCCGGTGCAGGTGCGGGTGGTGGAAGCGCCGCCCAAGCGGTTCACCGGCTCGATAGGCGTGGACGACGAGGCCGGCCTGCGCGTGGAATCGCTGTACCGGCAGAACGTGGTCTTTGGCCAGCCGCTCACCATGGAGACGGGCTTCAGCGTGGACCGGTTGCAGCAGCGCGTCTACGCGGACTTCCTGTTGCCGCCGAATCAGCGCGGCTACAAGGATTCGTTCGGTGTGCTGTACGACCACTCCGACATCCAGGGGCTGGATGTGACGCGCTACGCGTTGGGCGCGACGCGCCTGCAGGAGCGCAAGGGCGCGGGCAACAGCCGGGTCGAATACGAAACCCGCTGGGGCCTGCTGCTGGCGGAGGATCACGTGAAGATCGACGGCGGCGACCAATACAAGCTGCCGACCCTGACCGCCACGGCCGAATGGCTGCGCCGCGATGTGGACAACAAGTACGACCCGCGTGAAGGCAATCTGATCGCGGTGGGCGGCGGCGTGGGCGTGACGCTGGACTCCGGCGAACCCTATACCCGCGCCCGGCTGCGGGCCCAGAAATGGTGGCCCATCGGCAAGCTGGACGTGCTGACCGTGCGTGGCGAAGTCGGCCGGGTGTGGTCCAACAGCAAGGTGCGGGTGCCGGACGATTTCGGTTTCCGCACCGGCGGCGCGCGTTCGATCCGCGGCTACAAGTACCAGAGCATAGGCGTGCAGCAGGATGACGCCGTGGTGGGCGCGCCCACGCTGCTGGTCGGCAGCATCGAGTACGACCACTATTTCAATGAGCGCTGGGGCATGGGCGTGTTCGTGGACGCGGGCGACGCCGCGGAATCGTTCGGCGACATGTCGATGGCGGTGGGCTACGGCGTAGGCGCCCGCGTGCGCACGCCGGCCGGGCCCTTGTTCCTGGATGTGGCCTACGGCCAGCGCGACCGCGACCTGCGTCTGCACTTTTCCTTGGGGATCGCGTTTTGAAGGGCCTGCGCAAATTCCTGCGCCATGTGCTGGTGTGGTGGTTGCCTGGCCTGGCCATGCTGGCTGTGCTGGCCGGCGGATTCCTGTTTTGGCTGGTCGGCTCGCAGAACGGCACGCGGCTGCTCCTGACCACGGCCGCCCAGCAACTGAACGGCCAGGCGCTGGACGTGAGCGGTTCGCTGCTGCGTGGCGTGTCGGTGGGCAAGCTGGACCTGGACGCGGGCGGCACCCGCGTCGACATCACGGACCTGCACCTGGACGTGAACTGGCGCGCCCTGGGCGACCGCCTGCTGCACGTGCGCGATGTATCGGCGGGTTCGGTGTACATCGGCCTGGCCGCGTCGTCCGAGACGACGCCGGCGGAGGACAACGGCGAGCCGTTCTCGTTGCCCGAACTGCCGGTGGACATCGCCGTGGACCGGCTGGCGCTGGGCGACTTCCAGCTGGAACAGGACGGCGCGCCCTTGCCCGTGACCCTGGGCAATCTGGACGCCACCTTTGCCGCGGGCAAGCAGGGCGCGCAGCTACGCATCGCCAGCCTTAGGGTGGGACACGAGGCTGCGCAAGCGGACATCTCCGGGCAGGCCGAGCTGCAAGGCATGGCCGATCCGTGGCCGTTCGCCGCTCGCCTGGACGTGACCGCGCGCGGGACCGGCCCCGATTCTCCGCTGTGCGAAGCCGACAAGCTGAGCGGCGTGTATGAACGTCAGGCGGGCGCTGCCAAGAAGCCGGAACCCAAGCCAGGCGCCAAGACCGACCCCAAGGCCGAATCGAAGGACGAATCCAAAGCCGGGGCCAAGGCGGATCCCAAGGCCGCGCCTTCCGAGCCGCCCCGGCCCGCTTGCCAGGTGGTGCTGCGCGCCGATGCCGCCGGTTCCCTGGATGGTATCCAGGCCAAGGTGGACGGCGAGGGCTCCGGCCTGCTGCTGGACTTGACCGCCGACCTGGCTCCGCGCACGGCGCTGGTGCTGCGCAGCGCCCGGGCGCAGGCGCAATTGCCAGACAAATCGACCCTGACCGCGCAGCTCGACCTGCAATCCGATACCACGCAAGGCTCGGGCCGCGACCGCATCGCGGGCACGATAAGCGCCCAGCGCCTGGACCTGTCGCCCTGGCTGGGCAAGGATATTCCGCCTGCGGTGCTGACCGTGCGCGGCGACGTGCAAGCCGACATCGAGAACCTGAGCCAGCTGCGTCATGCCGCGGTCGATCTGCGCTTCGAAGAGGGCACGCGCTGGAACAAGCAGCCCCTGACCGGCGCGCTCAAGGCCCAGGTGGATATCGCGGCGGCGACCGATAGCGGGGGACCCGCCGCCGCGCCCGAGGCCGATCCTCTGGCCGGGCTGCGCATCCACGGCCTGGACGTGGACCTGAAGCTGGGCCGCAACCGAGTCCAGGCCAAGGGAGAGCTGGACGCCAAGGACGGCGCGCTGTCGCTGGACGCCCAGGCGCCCCAGCTCGACGCGTTCTGGCCGGGCATTCCCGGCGGCGCGGACTTGAAGGGCAAGCTGACGGGCACGCCGGCTGCGCATCGCGGCGAGCTTGCTGCCGGCTACACGCCGCCCAAGCCGCGCGCGGGCGTACTGGGCGAGGCGCCCGCCAAGGCCAACATCGTTTTTACCGGCGCCTGGGGCAAGGGTCCTGCGGGCACGCCGGATGCCGCTCTGCCGGGATGGCGCGGCACGTTTTCGCGGCTGACGGCCGAGACCGCCAGCTTCGCAGTGGCCGTGGACCGGCCGGTCACGCTGGCTTTCGTGCCGTCCGCCCTGGAACCGCAATGGCAGTGGCAGGTGGGGCAGACGGCGCTGAGCCTGACCCTGCCCGGCAAGGAACGCGTGGTCCTGGCGCACCAGGGGTCGCGGGGCGGCGGCAAGCGTTGGGAAACGGCCGGGCAGGCCGACAACCTGGTGATCACGGCCGCCATGGCGCGCCAGGTGATAGGCGCCGTCGATCCCGAGGCTGCGGCCAAGCTGGGCAAGCGGCCCGGCCGCGTGAACGCGATGGTGCCCGAGGGCCAGCGCCGCATCGCGCTGGACGTGTTGTGGGACCTGAAGTTCGACGGCCGGCTGGGCGGCCGCGCGCGCATCGCGCGCCGCGAGGGCGACCTGCTGATACCGGGCGATCCTCCCATTCCGCTCGGCCTGAAGGCGCTGGTGCTGGACCTGACCGCCACGCCGACCTCCGCCAATGCCAGCCGCCTGGACGCCAAGGTCAACCTGGCCACCGATAAGATGGGCCTCATCAACGGCACCGGCACCGCCGTGCTGGTGGTGGACGCCAAGGGCGGCATGGCGCTGGACCCGCGCCAGCCGCTGCGCGCCAAGCTGGACGCCGATATCGCCGACCTGGCCTGGGTCGGCCTGTTCGTGGGCGACTCGATGGAAGTCGGCGGCACGGTCAAGGCCAATCTGGAAGCCCAGGGCACCCTGGCGGGCAAATGGTCGGCCAGCGGCAACATCCGCGGCGACAAGCTGCGCGTGGTGCGCATCGACGACGGCGTGCGGCTGATCGACGGCACTTTGTCCGCGCGCCTGGAGGGCGACCGGGTGGTGCTGGAAAGCCTGCGCTTCCCGGCTTCGCTGCGGGTGATGCCGGCCGAATGGCGCACCAAGGAGTGGATCACCACCAATCCCGAGGCCAAGGGCGGCTACGCCGAGGCCAAGGGACAATGGAATTTCATCGACGGCGGCGGCGATATCCGGCTGACCCTGTACCGCTTCCCGGCGCTGCAGCGCTCGGACCGCTACGCCATGGTTTCCGGGGTCATCGACGTGAAGGCTGCCATGCCGCGCATCGACATCGTGGGCGACCTGAAGGCGGACGCGGGCTGGTTCAGCCTGGAAATCCTGCAGGGCGTGCCGTCGCTGGACGACGACGTCAAGGTGCGCCGCCCGGGCGACGACCCCGGCACGGTCTCCACGCCGCTGCAGACCAGCATGAACCTGAAGTTCGACATGGGGCCGCGCTTCTACATCACCGGCATGGGGCTGGACGCCGGCCTGCTGGGCTCCATCCAGATCATGCTGAACGATGGGCGCCTGACCGGCGTGGGCGCGCTGCGCACCCGCGGCGGCGGCATCGAGGCCTACGGTCAGAAGCTGCGCCTGAGCCGCGGCACGCTGACCTTCCAGGGCCGTCTGGACAACCCCTTGCTGGATATCGAGGCGCTGCGCACAGGCGAACAGGTCGAGGCGGGCGTCAAGGTGGTCGGCACGGCGCAGCGGCCGCGCATCGATCTGGTGTCGTACCCGGACGTCAGCGACGTGGAAAAGCTGTCCTGGCTGCTGCTGGGCCGAGGTCCTGACGAAAGCGGCGGCGACGCGGCGCTGCTGATGTCGGTGGGTACCGCGCTGCTGGGCGGCGGGCAGCCGTTCTACAAGCAGTTCGGGTTGGACGACGTCAGCATCAAGACGGGCAACATCGGCAGCTCCGGCAGCATCCTGCCGGACCGCACGGTGGCCGGCGACGTCAACCGGGACAGCGACAGCCAGCTGGCCACGCAATTCCTGGTGGCCAGCAAGACCTTCGCCAACGGCATCACGCTGAGCGTGGAGCAGGCGCTTTCCGGCACCGACACCGTGGGCCGGGCCAGCTACCGGCTGGCGCGCGGCCTGTCGGTGGACCTGAAGGGCGGGGCGGTCAACGGCATCGCGCTGGTCTACCGGACCTTCTGGGGGAACTGAGGCGGAATCGGGCGGCACGCACGGTCCCGCCCGGCCCCTCGCCGGTGGCGCATCCGCACTCGGGATAAAATGGCGTCCACTCCATTCCCTAGCACCATTCCCACCATGAGCATCAAAAGCGACCGCTGGATCCGCCGCCAGGCCGAAGCCGGCATGATCGAACCCTTCGAAGCAGGGCAGGTCCGCACGGCCAATGGCGGGCGCATCGTCAGCTACGGCACCAGCAGCTACGGCTACGACGTGCGCTGCGCGGACGAATTCAAGATCTTCACCAACATCAATTCCACCATCGTCGACCCCAAGAATTTCGACGAAGGCTCGTTCGTGGATTTCAAGGGCGACGTCTGCATCATTCCGCCCAACTCCTTCGCGCTGGCCCGCACGGTCGAGTATTTCCGCATCCCGCGCAGCGTCCTGACTGTCTGCCTGGGCAAGAGCACCTATGCGCGTTGCGGCATCATCGTCAACGTCACGCCGCTGGAACCCGAATGGGAAGGGCACGTGACGCTGGAATTCTCGAATACCACGCCGCTGCCGGCCAAGATCTACGCCGGCGAAGGCTGCGCGCAGATGCTGTTCCTGGAAAGCGACGAAGTCTGCGAGACCTCTTACCGCGACCGCGGCGGCAAGTACCAGGGTCAGCGCGGCGTGACCCTGCCGCGCACCTGAGGCCTCAGCCTGCGCGCCCGGACACCGGGCGCAGGTAGTCGATATCCCACTCGCTTTCGCCCGTCTGCACGAACCCGTGCCGGCGGTAGAAGCGGTTCGAGTCGCTGCCGCGCAGCGCGCCCAGGCTTACCGCCAGCCCCAGGCGGTCGGCCTCCAGCAGGATCTTGCGCATGACCTGTCCGCCCAGCCCCGAACCCTGGGCGGCGGGGCGGATGTACAGATGATCCAGGCGCAAGCCGTCGCCCTCCGGGCGCAGCGCGTAAAACCCGATACGTTGGCCGTCCTGCTCGATGGACCAGGTATGTTCCGGCCGGAACGTGCTGCGCAGCCGCGAGCGCGCGCGCGCAGGGTCGAAGCGCCCCAGGCGCTCCAGGCTTTCACGCATGGCTTCGATGCGCAGCGCCAGCAGGTCTTCGAAATCGGCTTCCGAGACCGGCGAGTATTGCAGCGGCGGCGTGGCGAACTCGTCATAGCCCCGGCCCAGGAACTGCAGGATGCAGATGCCGTGTCCGTAGGGGTCGCTCAGGTGGGCGATGCGGCCCCAGGCATGCGAGACGGCTGGATCTTCCAGGCGCGCGCCGGCGGCCACCGCCTGTGCGACCGCGCGGTCCGCGTCCTCCACCACCACGTCCAGATGCACTGGCGTCCAGTGCCGCGCATAGTCGCGCGGCTGGCGCATGGCGCCGGCGGCTGGCGTGCCCGCAGCCTTTTCCAGCAGATAGATGGGCGCCTCGGCCCCCAGCATCTCGGCCGCTTTCGGTCCCAGCCGGCGTCGCAGTGTCAGGCCGAAAGCGCGGTGATAGAAGTCGATGGCGTGTTCGAGATCGGGCACGTCGATGTTGACCAGGATGCGCATTGGGGATCCGTCTGCTGAGTGAAGGCGAAAAACATATCATGGCCGCGGCGCCCGGTGTTACTTGCAAATCCGCTAAAGAACATCGCCGCCGCGTCCGTAAATGACAGTACATGTGTTTGCCGATTTGGCGACGTCATCTCCGCAAGCGTAAAAAAGCCCCGACCCGTGCGTTACCCCCATATCCCCTGGCTGCCTTTGTTGTTCTATCCTGCGCTGCCGGTGGCCGCTGCGGTGGGGCTGCTGCTGTGGCGCGAATGGCCGCCGGCCTTGACGCAGATCGTGCCATTCGTGCCTTGGGTGATGGCGTTGATCGGCGTGGCCGTGTGCCTGATGTACCAGCGCGCGCAGACCATGGTGCTGATGCTCAGCGTGCTGGCCGCCACGGCGGCTTGGCCGGCGCTGGCCACGGAAGCACCCTGGGCCGTCGGACCGGCGCTGGCGTGGTGGTCGCTGGCCTACACCATCAACGCCCTGTGGTCCGAACGCTCCAGCATGCTGCTGGACCTGGCCGCTCGCATCGGCCTGATCGCCGCTGGCGCGGCCGCGATCGCGCTGGCCGGCAAGGACGGCGTGTCCGATCTGTTCGGCATGCTGTCCGTGCAAGGCAGGTTGGCGCACCTGAGCGTGCCGATCGAAGGGTTGATTGCGCTGCTGGCCACGGGCCTGACGCTGACCCTGCTGCTATTGCGCTATGGGCGTCCGCAACAGGCGGGGCAGTGGCTGGGCTTCGTGTGCATGGCGTGGGCCTTGCCGCGCGGGGCGGAACATCCCGTCGAACTGGCGCTGATGTCCACCGCCGCGCTGACGGCCCTGTGCATCTCGCTGGCCCATGAAGGTTTCCACATGGCGTTCCGCGACGAGCTCACCGGCTTGCCGGGCCGGCGCGCGCTGAACGAACGGCTGCAGCGCATGGGCCGCGTCTATACGCTGGCGATGGCCGACGTCGACAACTTCAAGGCTTTCAACGACACCCACGGCCATGACGTGGGCGACCAGGTTCTGCGCATGGTGGCGGCCCAGTTGCGGCGCGTGCCGGGCGGCGGCCGGGCCTACCGCTACGGCGGCGAGGAATTCACGCTGGTGTTCCCGGGCAAGACCGCGGCGGAAAGCATGCCGCACCTGGAAAGCGTCAGGCGCTCCATCGAGGCCTACCAGATGCGGCTGCGCGACAAGCCGGTGCGCCCCAAGGCCGACCAGATCGGCCTGCGCCGCCGTGGCGGGCGCGATGTGCGCAATGCGCGGCCGCTGCGGGTGACGGTCAGCATAGGCGTAGCCGAACGCAGCGACGCCCTGCGCGCGCCCGAAGCGGTGATCAAGGCGGCGGATCAGGCGCTCTACAAGGCCAAGGACGAAGGCCGCAATCTGGTGCGGGCCTACGGCACGCGGCGCCGGGCTGGCGCGGGCTGAGGCGGCGCCGCTACTTGCCGGCCAGCGGCAGCGCCATCAGCGCTTCGTCGTAGAGTTCACCGTTCACGCACAGCGCTTCTCGCTCGCGTCCGTATTCGGCAAAGCCCAGGCTCAGGTACAGCGCGGTGGCGGCCTGATTGTTGGCGGTCACGCTCAGCTGCACCTGGCGGATGCCGCGCATGCCTGCTGCATGGGCGATCGCCGCCTGCATCAGTTGCCGCGCCAGGCCCTGGCCGCGCTGCGCCGGCGCCACGTACATGCTCCAGATGTGCGCCTTGTGGCGCATCTTCAGTTTGCGCTGGCGGCCCACGCCGACCATGCCGGCCAGGGTCTCGCCGCAGAACACGCCAAACATTGCACTGTCGTCCGAAGGCTGGATCCAGCCGCGGATATCCTCCAATGTCAGCGTGTGTTCCTCTTCGTAACTCGATCCGAACGATTCAGGGGTTTCCACCAGGGCGTCCAGGCGCAATTGACGCAGCGGCGCGGCGTCGGCGGGAACAAGGCGTCGGACGGAGATCGGGGACATGGTCGGCAAGTGTTGGGAATAGGGAACGTTCGGCGGTGGATTGGGCAGTATAGGGGGACACGCTGCCTATAATGGTCCTAACGCCGCTTGCGGTTTTCACAAAGGAGCCAATGATGTTCGGTTTCCTCAAGACAAACCAGGACGCCAAGCGCGACGAAGTCCAGGAAGAGTTCGTGGCGCGCGTGGCGGGTGCTGCGCAGGACTTCGTCCAGGCAGCCGGCTCGGCCGGCGCCGTGCTGGATTACACGCCGTCCAGCGTCCATGCGCTGGACGAGGCGCTGGAGGCCGCCCATCTCGGGACCTTGCCTCTTACTCCCATGCAGACCGTCGGCGCCGCCGCCTACCTCTACGAGGTGGGACGCCGCGCGTATGGCGGTCTCTACGAAGTGTGCGACGACGAGGACCCGGTGGTGCTGGTCTGCGGCGAACCCGAAGCCGAGGTCTGCTTCGGCGCCATCGCCAAGGTCGAAAGGCGCATCCGCTACGGCTCCGCCGAGGCCATCCCGCCCTATTTCGAACAGTTCCTGATGGCCTTGCAGGCGGGCGAAGCCCGCACCATCCGCTAGCGTCCCGGGGCTTCGGGCGCCCGGTTTGCTCCCCGGCGCGGCCCGGCTCTCTGTGCTGAAAACGTCCGCTTTTGGCGCGATGACAACGGCCGTCCGGGCCATTCCGGGATTTCCCTTAGGACTGTAAGAAAAACAGCCCTACAATTCGGCCATTCCCGCCGCCCTGGCGGGTGCTCGCGCCGTCTGTCATCAGGCGGATTTTTACTAGAAGTACACTCGCGCCGCGTTACGCGTCCGAACCCGCCTTGCCCCCAGGAGCGCCTGCATGAAATTCCGCTTCCCCATTTTCATCATCGACGAAGACTACCGTTCCGAGAACGCGTCCGGTCTGGGTATCCGCGCCTTGTCCGCGGCGATCGAGGCCGAGGGCGTCGAGGTGATCGGGGTGACCAGTTACGGCGACCTGAGTTCGTTCGCCCAGCAGCAGAGCCGCGCCAGCGCCTTCATTCTGTCGATCGACGACGAAGAGTTCGACGTGGATTCGCCCGAGGACGTGGCCAGCGCCATCAAGAACCTGCGCGCCTTCATCGGCGAGCTGCGTTTCCGCAACGCCGACATCCCCATCTACCTGTACGGCGAGACGCGCACTTCCGAGCACATTCCCAACGACATCCTGCGCGAACTGCACGGCTTCATCCACATGTTCGAGGACACCCCCGAATTCGTGGCGCGCCACATCATCCGCGAGGCCCGCAGCTACGTCGACAGCCTGCCGCCGCCGTTTTTCCGCGAACTGGTCAAGTACGCGCAGGACGGCTCGTACTCCTGGCACTGCCCCGGCCACTCCGGCGGCGTGGCGTTCCTGAAGAGCCCGGTGGGCCAGATGTTCCACCAGTTCTTCGGCGAGAACATGCTGCGCGCCGACGTCTGCAACGCCGTGGACGAACTGGGCCAGCTGCTGGACCACACCGGCCCCGTGGCCGAATCCGAACTGAACGCCGCGCGCATCTTCCACGCCGACCACTGCTTCTTCGTGACCAACGGCACCTCCACCTCCAACAAGGTGGTGTGGCATGCCAACGTGGCCGCGGGCGACGTGGTGGTGGTGGACCGCAACTGCCACAAGTCGATCCTGCACGCCATTACGATGACGGGCGCGATCCCGGTGTTCCTGCGTCCCACGCGCAACCACCTGGGCATCATCGGCCCGATCCCGCTGGAAGAGTTCCACCCGGACAATATCCGCAAGAAGATCGAGGCCAACCCCTTCGCGCGCGAAGCGGTGAACAAGAATCCGCGCATCCTGACGCTGACGCAGAGCACCTACGACGGCGTCATCTACAACGTCGAAATGATCAAGAAGCAGTTGGGCAGCTATGTCGACACGCTGCACTTCGACGAAGCCTGGCTGCCGCACGCCTCGTTCCACGAGTACTACCAGGACATGCACGCCATCGGCCAGGACCGCCCGCGCAGCCAGGACGCGATGGTGTTCGCCACCCACTCCACGCACAAGCTGCTGGCCGGCATCTCGCAGGCCTCGCAGATCATCGTGCAGGAGTCCGAGACCCGCAAGCTGGACCGCAACGTCTTCAACGAAGCCTATCTGATGCACACGTCCACCTCGCCCCAGTACGCGATCATCGCGTCCTGCGACGTGGCCGCCGCCATGATGGAACCGCCGGGAGGCACCGCGCTGGTCGAGGAGAGCATCCGCGAAGCCCTGGACTTCCGCCGCGCCATGCGCAAGGTGGAGTCCGAGTTCGGCAAGAACGACTGGTGGTTCAAGGTCTGGGGCCCGAACCGCCTGGTTTCCGAAGGCATCGGCAACCGCGACGAATGGATCCTGGAGTCCAACGACCATTGGCATGGCTTCGGCGAAATGGCCGAAGGCTTCAACATGCTGGATCCGATCAAGGCCACGATCATCACCCCGGGCCTGGACATGTCGGGCAGCTTCGGTGAAACCGGCATTCCCGCCGCGCTGGTGTCCAAGTACCTGACGGAACACGGCGTGGTGGTCGAGAAGACCGGCCTGTACTCGTTCTTCATCCTGTTCACCATCGGCATCACCAAGGGCCGCTGGAATACGCTGCTGACCGCCTTGCAGCAATTCAAGGACGACTACGACCGTAATCAGCCGCTGTGGCGCATCCTGCCGGAATTCTGCCGCGACCATCGCCGCTACGAGCGCATGGGCCTGCGCGACCTGTGCCAGGAGATCCACGAAGCCTACCGCGCCCGCGACGTGGCGCGCCTGACCACCGAGATGTACCTGAGCGACATGGTGCCGGCCCTCAAGCCGTCGGACGCCTTCGCCCGCATGGCGCACCGCGAGGTCGAGCGCGTCGACATCGACAAGCTCGAAGGCCGCGTCACCGGCGTGCTGCTGACGCCGTATCCTCCGGGCATCCCCCTGCTGATCCCGGGCGAACGCTTCAACCGCACCATCGTCCAGTACCTGCAGTTCGCGCGCGAGTTCAACCAGCGCTTCCCGGGCTTCGAAACCTACATCCACGGCCTGGCCGACGAAGTGGGTCCGGACGGCGAAAAGCGCTACTACGTCGACTGCCTGATCGAAGACTGATGTTCGATGTAGCAGTACTCGGCGCCGGCGCCGCGGGCATGATGTGTGCCGCGGTCGCCGGCCAGCGCGGCTTGCGCGTGGTGCTGGTCGACCATGCCGAGCGCCTGGCGGAGAAGATCCGCATTTCCGGCGGCGGCCGCTGCAACTTCACCAATATCGGCGCCGGCCCCGCCAACTTCCTCTCCGACAACCCGCACTTCTGCCGTTCGGCCTTGGCGGGTTACACGCCGCAGGATTTCCTGGCGCTGATGAAGCGCCACCACATCGCCTGGCACGAGAAGCATCGCGGCCAGCTGTTCTGCGACGATTCCAGCGAATCCATCATCGAAATGCTGCGCGCCGAGTGCGACGCGGGCAGGGTGCAGTGGCGCATGGGATGCTCGGTGGCCGAGATCGGCCATGGCGAGCAGGGCTACGAACTGCGCACCAGCCAAGGCCCGATCCGCGCCGCGAAACTGGTGATCGCCACCGGCGGCATGGCCATTCCCCAACTGGGCGCCACCGATTTCGGCCTGAAGATCGCGCGGCAGTTCGGCCTGAAGGTCGTGGAACCGCGGCCCGCCCTGGTGCCGCTGACCTTCGATGCCGAGCAATGGCGGTCCCTGTCCGAATTGTCCGGCGTGGCGCTGGAGGTCAATCTGCACACGGGGCAGGGCAAGGCGCGCGGCGAGTTCCTCGAAGACCTGCTGTTCACCCATCGTGGCCTGTCCGGCCCCGCCATTCTGCAGATATCCAGCTACTGGAAGCCTGGCGAACCCATCGTGATCGATCTGGCGCCTGGCCGCGATCTGGCGGAAGAACTGTTGGCGTCGAAGTCGGGCAACCGGCAGCAGCTGCATACCGTGCTGGCGGGCCTCTGGCCCAAGCGCCTGGCCGACCGCTGGCTGCACCTGGCGGAGCAGGGCGGCAAGCCGGGCCTGGCGGCGCTGCGCCTGGCCGACGCGCCGGACAAGACCCTGCGCGCGCTGGCGCAGGACATCCATCAGTGGAGCCTGGTGCCCAGCGGCACCGCTGGCTACAAGAAGGCCGAAGTCATGCGCGGCGGCGTGGACACGCGCGGGCTGGACCAGAAGTCCATGCAGGCCAAGACCGTCGCCGGTCTTTATTTCATCGGCGAAGCCGTGGACGTCACGGGCTGGCTGGGCGGCTACAACTTCCAGTGGGCCTGGGCCTCGGGCGTGGCCTGCGGCAAGGCGCTCTAGCTTCCCCAGGCGGGACAGGGCGCCGATAGGCCGGCGCTATGGCAGGTATTGGAAACCTGCCATTGTTATATCAAATAAAAATACTTATCATTTATGTTTTCGATATAGATCCAAACCCTGAATCGGGGGCGGATCTCACGGAGACATGCATGGCCTATACCCTCCCGCCCCTGCCGTATGCCTACGACGCCCTGGAACCCCACATCGACGCGATGACGATGGAGATCCACTACAGCAAGCACCATCAGACCTACGTCAACAGCCTGAACGCCGCGCTGGAAGGCGCGGGCATCGTCACCAACGAGCCGGTCGAGTCCCTGGTGGCGCGGCTGGAGCAGTTGCCCGAAGCCATACGCGGCGCCGTGCGCAACCATGGCGGCGGCCACGCGAACCACAGCCTGTTCTGGTCGGTCATGTCGCCCGAGGGCGGAGGCGAGCCGGATGGCGCGTTGGCGTCGGCCATTGACTCCGAGCTGGGCGGGCAGGCCGCCTTCCGCGATGCGTTCACCAAGGCCGCGCTGACCCGCTTTGGCAGCGGTTGGGCCTGGCTTTCGGTCACACCGGCCGGCAAGCTGGTGGTGGAAAGCAGCGCCAACCAGGACAGCCCCCTGATGCACGGAAACTCGCCCATCCTGGGGCTGGACGTGTGGGAGCACGCTTACTACCTGAAGTACCAGAACCGCAGGCCCGAGTACATCGGCGCCTTTTACAATGTCGTGAACTGGCCTGAAGTGGCGCGCCGCTACGCGGCGGCCCAGCGCTGAGCGCATCTCTCGCAAGGAGGGCAGCGGCACATGAATACCTTCAGCCGTCATCGCGTGCGGCCGGCGGCCACCAGCATCAGCGTGTGGACCCTGGCCGTATTGGTGGCCTGCCTGGGCCTGCACCAGCTGTGGGTCTATCTGGACGTGCGCGCGCCGCACGTGGGCGATGCCCTCCTGGGCGGGCTGGTCGCAGCTGGCGCTACCGCTCTGGGCACCTTGCCCATCCTGTTCGCCCGGACCATCCCCCAGAAAATGCAGGACAGCATGTTCGGCTTCGGCGCCGGCGTGATGCTGGCCGCCAGCGCCTTTTCGCTGGTGGCGCCGGGCATCGCGGCGGGTCGCGACCTGGGTTATGGCCCCTGGGGCGCCGGCTTGACGGTAGGTGCTGCCGTGTTGCTGGGCGCGGGGGTGCTGCTGCTCATGGACCGTACCCTGCCGCACGAGCATTTCATCAAGGGCCGGGAAGGCATCGAGGCGCACCGCCTGCGCCGTACCTGGCTGTTCGTTTTCGCCATCACCCTGCATAACCTGCCGGAGGGCCTGGCCATTGGCGTGGGCTATGCGGGCAACGACGCCATGCGCGGCACCGCGCTGGCCACCGGCATTGCTATCCAGGACATTCCCGAAGGGCTGGTGGTGGCGGTGGCGCTGCTGGCGGCGGGCTACCAGCGCGCGTTTGCCGTGGCGCTGGGCATGCTGTCCGGCCTGGTCGAGCCGCTGGGCGCGGTCCTGGGCGCCGCCGTGGTGGGCTGGTCCGAGCCGCTTCTGCCCTGGGGCCTGGGTTTTGCCGCGGGCGCCATGCTGTTCGTGATCAGCCACGAGATCATCCCGGAATCTCACCGCAAGGGGCATGAGGTCTACGCGACCTGCGGGCTGATGCTGGGTTTCGTGCTGATGATGTTGTTGGACACGGCGCTGGGCTGAGGCTGCCGCAGGCATTCCCTGGCTGCGGCTTTCGTTGTATGCTTGCGCCGCTGTCACGCATGTTGCGGGAGAGAGCGGCCTGTACGTCCGGCCGCCGCCGAAGGCGCAATTCGCCCGGAATCGCTCAGGTAACCCATACCGCCCATGCTTGCCCTGTCCCGGTTTTTTTACCGCGCGGACGCGGCAAAACAGTACTCTGGAGAGACCTGGCGCCGCCCCTGAACTAGGGACATAGCGAGCAGCCCAGGCGCCGAAGGTGCAAACCCGCCATGCGGGGCAACTCTCAGGCAAAAGGACAGAGGGGCGGAAGATTCAGCCGTTGTACAAGCGCACCCCGCTTGGCACCACTGGCATTCCGTAACCCTGGCAACACTGCCGCCCCGGAGTTTCCGCGCATGTCCGCAACCCTCAAACGCACCCCGCTGGCTGAAGAACACATCGCCTCTGGCGCCCGCATGGTCGACTTCGGCGGCTGGGACATGCCGCTGGCCTACGGTTCGCAACTGGAAGAGCACCACGCGGTGCGGCAGGACGCCGGCATGTTCGACGTGTCGCACATGCTGAACGTCGATGTGGCCGGTCCGGACGCGTTCGCCTTCCTGCAGCGTCTGGTCGCCAACGACGTGTCCAAGCTGACCGTGCCCGGCAAGGCGCTGTACAGCTGCATGCTGAACCCGCAAGGCGGCGTGATCGACGACCTGATCATCTATTTCTTCGCCGCCGACGAATGGCGCGTCGTGGTCAATGCCGGCACGGCCGACAAGGACGTCGCCTGGATGCAGCGCGTCAAGCAGGCCGGCCAGTTCGACGTCGCCATCAACCCGCGCCGCGACCTGGCCATGGTGGCCGTGCAAGGCCCGAACGCCCGTGCCAAGGTCTGGGCCGCGCGCCCGGCCTGGCAGGCCGCCAGCGAGCCGCTGACGCCCTTCGTGGCCGCCCGCGTGGGTGACGACACCTTGGTGGCCCGTACCGGCTACACCGGCGAGGACGGTTTTGAAATCGTGCTGCCCGCCGCCGACGTGGTGCAACTGTGGCGCGACCTGGTCGCCCAGGGCGTTCGTCCCTGCGGCCTGGGCGCGCGCGACACGCTGCGCCTGGAAGCCGGCATGAATCTCTACGGCCAGGACATGGACGAGCTGACCCAGCCCGACCAGGCCGGCCTGACCTGGACCGTGTCCCTGAAGAACGCCGAGCGCCGCTTCATCGGCCGCGACGCGCTGGAACAATTCGCCACGCCCGCCACCTTCATCGGCCTGAAGCTGCAAGAGCGCGGCGTGATGCGCGCGCATATGGCCGTACGCACCAAGGAAGGCACGGGCGAGCTCACCAGCGGCACCATGTCGCCGACGCTGGGCGTGTCGATCGGCTTTGCCCGCCTGCCGCAAGGCGTCAAGCCGGGCGACACGGTCGAGGTCGACATCCGCGGCAAATGGGTGCCCGCCCTGGCTTGCAAATTGCCGTTCGTGCGTAACGGCAAAGCGGTCGAACACTCGTAAACTCGAAGCTTCGCGCGAGCCGCCGGCCCCTGGGGCGACGGCCGCCCGCGCGAGGCGCGCAACACCATTCATCTACCCGCATTCCCTCAGGAGTTCCCATGAGTCTGCCCACCGATCGCAAGTACACCGAGTCCCATGAATGGGTCAAAGCCGAAGGCGACGTGTTCGTCGTCGGCATCACCGATACCGCCCAGGATCAATTGGGCGACCTGGTCTTCGTTGGCGACGTGAAGGTCGGCGCCAAGCTGAACGCCGGTGAAACCGCTGGCGTGGTCGAATCGGTCAAGGCCGCTTCGGACATCTACGCTCCCGTGGCCGGCGAAATCGTCGCGTTCAACGAAGAGCTGGAAAACAATCCCAACCTGATCAACGAATCGGCCTTCACCGCCTGGATCTTCAAGATCAAGCCGGTCAACGCCGCCGACGCCGACAAGCTGCTCGACGCCGCCGGCTACGAAGCCGTCGCCAACGGCTAAGCCGCCTGGCCGGAACGGGCGCGCAGGCGCCAGCCACGCGCCCGTTCCGCAAGATGCAATACCGTCCGTCCTCCGACGACACCCGCTATCCCGAGACCTCTCCATGTCGCGCGCCCTAGACACCCACACCGACTTCATTCCCCGCCACATCGGCCCTTCCGACGCCGACCAGGCCGCCATGCTTGCCGTCATCGGCAGCGCCAGCCTGGACGCCCTGATCGAAGAAGTCGTGCCGCCCAAGATCCGCAGCCAGGCCCCGCTGGCGCTGCCCGCCTCGCGCAGCGAAACCGACGTGCTGGCCGAACTGAAGCAGATCGCCGGCCGCAACAAGGTCTACCGCAGCTACATCGGCCAGGGGTATTACGGCACGCAGACGCCCAACGTGGTGTTGCGCAACATTCTTGAGAATCCCGCCTGGTACACGGCCTACACGCCTTACCAGCCCGAGATCTCGCAGGGTCGCCTCGAAGCCCTCCTGAACTACCAGACCATGGTCGCCGACCTGACCGGGCTGGACATCTCCAACGCCTCGCTGCTGGACGAAAGCACCGCCGCCGCCGAAGCGATGACGCTGGCACGCCGCAGCGCCAAGTCGAAGAGCCCGGTGTTCTTCATTTCGCGCCACGTGCATCCCCAGACCATCGAAGTCGTGCGCACGCGCGCCGAAGGCCTGGACATTGAAATCACCATCGGCGACGAGGCCGAAGGCCTGCCGGAGTGCTTCGGCGTGCTGCTGCAATACCCGCACAGCACCGGCTCCGTCGCCGACTACCGCAAGCTGGCTGAAGCCGCGCATGCGCAAGGCGCCATCGTTGCCGTCGCCACCGACCTGCTGGCGCTGGCCTTGCTGGCTGCGCCCGGCGAATGGGGCGCGGATATCGCCATCGGTTCGGCCCAGCGTTTCGGCGTGCCGTTCGGCTTCGGCGGCCCGCATGCCGGCTTCATGGCCTGCAAGGACGCCTTCAAGCGCAACATGGCTGGCCGCCTGGTCGGCGTGTCCAAGGACGCGCAGGGCAACCCGGCCATGCGCCTGGCGCTGCAGACGCGCGAACAGCACATCCGCCGCGAAAAGGCCACCTCCAACATCTGCACCGCACAAGTGCTGCTGGCCGTGATGGCCGGCATGTACGCCGTGTGGCACGGTCCGGCCGGCATCCGCCGCATCGCCGAGCGCGTGCAGCGCAGCACCGCCATCCTGCGCGCCGAGCTGGTCAAGCTGGGCGTGAAGGTCGTCAACGACACCTTCTTCGATACGCTGCTGCTGGAAACCGGCGCGGCGACGCCGGCCATCCTGACCGCCGCCGATTGCGCGCACATCAACCTGCGCCGCGTCGACGGCGCCCGCCTGGCGGTGTCGCTGGACGAGACCGTGACCGTGGCCGACCTGCAGGCGCTGGTCAATGTCTTCGCCGCCGGCCTGGAACGTGACGACGTCGAGCTCGACATCGACGCCCTGGACGCGGCCGCCGCCAGCGGCATCCCCGCCGGCGTGGCGCGCGAAAGCGCGATCCTGACGCATCCGGTGTTCTCCAGCGTGCAGTCGGAAACCGACATGCTGCGCTACCTGCGCAAGCTGGCCGACAAGGATCTGGCGCTGGACCGCACCATGATCCCGCTGGGCTCGTGCACCATGAAGCTCAACGCGACCGCCGAGATGATCCCCATCACCTGGCCCGAGTTCGCGCTGATCCACCCGTTCGCGCCGGCTTCGCAAAGCCAGGGCTACAACGAACTGATCGACCGCCTGTCGGCCGCGCTGTGCGAGATCACCGGCTACGACAACATCAGCCTGCAGCCCAACTCGGGCGCGCAGGGCGAGTACGCGGGCCTTCTGGCGATCCGCGGCTACCATCAGGCCAACGGCCAGCATCAGCGCAACATCTGCCTGATCCCGTCGTCGGCGCACGGCACCAACCCGGCCTCGGCGCAACTGGCCGGCATGGACGTGGTGGTGGTGGCGTCGGACGCCAACGGCAACGTCGATCTGGTTGATCTGCGCGCCAAGATCGAACAGGTCGGCGACAAGCTGGCCGCTTTGATGATCACGTATCCGTCGACCCATGGCGTGTTCGAGGAAGCCGTCACCGAGATCTGCGATCTGGTGCACCAGGCCGGCGGCCAGGTCTACCTGGACGGCGCCAACATGAACGCGATGGTGGGCGTGGCCCAGCCGGGCAAGTTCGGTTCGGACGTGTCCCACCTGAACCTGCACAAGACCTTCTGCATTCCGCACGGCGGCGGCGGCCCCGGCGTGGGTCCCGTGGCGGTGCGCGCGCACCTGGCGCCGTACCTGCCGGGCGTGGTGAACGAGCAGGGCAAGCTGCCCGGCGACGCCAAGGTCGGCCCGGTGTCGGCCGCGCCGTTCGGCTCGGCCGGCATCCTGCCGATTCCGTTCGTGTACATCTCGCTGATGGGCGCCGACGGCCTGCGCCGCGCCACTGAAGTCGCCATCCTCAACGCCAACTACATCGCGACCCGCCTGCGCGACCACTATCCGGTCCTGTATGCGGGCCGCAATGGCCGCGTGGCGCACGAGTGCATCCTCGATGTGCGTCCGCTCAAGGAAACCAGCGGCATCAGCGCCGAAGACATCGCCAAGCGCCTGATGGACTACGGCTTCCATGCGCCCACCATGAGCTTCCCGGTTGCCGGCACGCTGATGGTCGAGCCGACCGAATCGGAAGGCGTTGCCGAACTGGACCGCTTCATCGACGCGATGATCTCGATCCGGGAAGAAATCGCCCAGGTCGAGCGCGGCGAGCGCGATGCCGAGGACAACGTCCTGAAGAACGCGCCGCACACCGCGCAGATGCTGCTGGCCGAGGAATGGCTGCACGACTACCCGCGCCAGCAGGCCGCTTACCCGGTGGCTTCGCTGCGCGACGCCAAGTACTGGCCGCCGGTTGCCCGCGTGGACAACGCCTACGGCGACCGCAACCTGGTCTGCGCCTGCTTGCCGATCGAAGCCTACGCCTGAGCGTGGGCCGCGAGTCCCGGCGCGAGCCGGGCCCCTAGGCAAAAAAAATCCCCCATCCGAAAGATGGGGGATTTTTTTGTCTTGCGTCAGCCGAGGCTTACTTCGCCGGCGCGGCCTTGCTGGCCACCGAGAAGTCTTCCGCGATGCTGAAGAACGTGTTGAGCATGATCTGCAGGTTTTCCTTGCCGATGCCGCCTTCCGAGTTCATGTCCATCTGCAGCACGGCCCGGTTCTTGTCGTCCAGGTAGGCGCGGGTCCAGCGGTATTCCTGGTTCCAGGCGTTGATGGCCTTGAGCGAGACCGGCTTCTTGCTGCTGTAGGTCGCGGTCACGACGAGGTCATGGCACTTCTCGGTGAAGTCGTTGCACAGGAAGTCGACGCGCAGCTCGCTGGCGCCGGTGTCGCGGGGATCCAGGATCAGGACCGGACCTTCGTCGCCGTCCTGCTTGCGCGGGTTGTAGACCATGTCGTCCAGCATGGTCGTCACGGTGTCCACGTCGAAGTCCTGCATGTAGCCGGCCACGGACGCGGTGTCGGAGGGCGCGGCAAGTTCCGCGCCTTCGGCCGGTTCGCCTTCCTCTTCCATGCCGTCCATGTCGTCGTCCATGCCGGTCGCGCCCAGCAGGCCCGAGAACAGTTCGTCGGCGGGGATCTTCTGGCCGTTCAGGTCGCCCATGCCATCGGCGTAGTGGAACTTGCCGATGATGTTGTCGCCGTCGTTCTTGCCGACGTTGAGCATTTCAGCCATGCCGGACATCGAGCGCATCTGGTCGTCGGCTTCCTCGGCGGCCTTTTCGGCGGTCAAGCCTTGCTTCTTGACGGCGTACTGCACGATCAGGTCGCGCACCATGGGCTTGGAGATGACCAGGGTGGCATCGATCTGCTTGATGGCCTTGACCATGATCTCCTGGGGCGTCAGGTCTTTGACGTTGGGCGGATTGGTCAGGTCCAGGGCGAAGGTCAGCTTGCTTTCGCCCTTGTCGGTTTTCCAGCTGATCGGGTCGATGCTGAACGTGGGGTTGCCGTTGAGCAGCTTGCCGGCGTTTTCCAGCACGGCGTCGAACTGCTCGTCCTTCAGGCCTTCGTCGCTGGCGCCCAGCATGTACTGGCGCACGATCTGGTTGTAGGTGTCCGACAGCTGCTTGATGGCGGCGCCGTCCAGCTTGGCGAGCTTGATCACGGCCTGGCCGTTGCCCAAGGCCACGTCATTCAGAGTGATGTTGCCGGTCTGGTAGGTGGCTTCGACGTTGACGTTCTTGTCGTCTTCGGCCAGCTTGACGCCGTAGCCCAAGTTGTCCAGCGAGACCTTGACGTCGTCGCCAGGGCGGGTGACGTCGATGCGCTTGAGCTTGACGCTGGAGTCGCCAATGGACAGGCCGAACTTGCCCATGCGGCTGTTGACGTCCATCGTCAGGCCGGACACCAGCATCTTGATGGGATCGTCCGATTTTTCGCCATCCACCGACAGCGTTTCCATCAGGGCGTGCGCCGTGACGGCCTGCAGCGCGCGGTCGAAGGTGCCGTTGATCGCCATGCCGCTGAAATTGACGGCGTTGCCTTCGTGCGTGATCTGCACGGGGGCGATATTGGCGGTGGAGGTGGCGAAGCCGCCGAAACTGATGATTGTGTCGGCGCTCAGGGGCGCGACGCCCTTGGTCAGCTCGAACAGCTCCTTGATGTTTTCGGTCTTGGCGAGCTCGGCGTGCGTGAACGCCAGCTTGGGCGCGATGGCGCCGCGCGCCAGCGCGCTCTTGGGGAAGGGGCCGTGTTCGATGGATGCGTCGAACTCGATCATGCCCTTGGGCAGGTCTTCGGCGACCTTGTCGCCCTTGACCAGCGACACGCCATAACGCGCCTGCGTCGAGAACAGGCCGCGCTCGTACTTCAGCTGATCGATGCGCAGACCGAACAGAGGCGTGATCTTGGCCAGCTTTTCGTTGGCTTCCGCCAGGTGGCGCTGCGAGCTTTCCTCGATGCGCTTGCCGGTGTACCACGTGGCCCCGACCCAGCTTCCCGCTCCCACTATGACCACGCCCAGGGTGATCGCTACGCTCTTTTTCATCGTTCTGCTTGTATCGTTGATTATCGAGTCATATCCGGTGAACCGCGGCTGCTTATGGCCGCCGGACGCTGACGCCCGCCATCGGAATACACGTATTCATCGGCCTGTAAGGCCCGCGGCGAGTATACCGAGGCCGATGGTCATCTGAGGGCGCTCACCGTTACAGAAGATTTCAAAATGAAAGCCGGCGCAGTTGCGCCGGCTTTCCGGGGTGGGCGCTGCGGCCGGGTCTACATCGGATCGAGGGGATAGATGGGCCGGCGCACGTGCTTGAAATCAAGCTGGCCGTAGTCCGAGGTGGTCACCCCCACGCCGGTGCATTCGATGACCTGCGTCGCCATGTCGGAAAAGCCCGCGCGCCAGTGCACGCGGCTCTTGAGCACGACATAGCGCTTTTGCAGCGGATCGATGCCGGCCGACAGCAGGCAATTGATGTCGAACGGCTCCTGGTGACGGGACACCACCACGATTTCCACGCGGCCCGTGTCGATCACGACCGTCAGGCCGGTGTCGTTGCGCACGCCGCGGTACATGGGGCCGCGGTTCAGGTAGACGCCGTCGAACACCAGCTTGACGCGGCCGGTGACCTCCAGCGGCTCGCTGGGTTCCTTGATGGCGGGCATGGCCAGCTTGCCGCCGAGCTGGATCGTGATGGTCTGGCCCACGCCTGCGGCAGCCGCCTCGAGTGCGGCCTGCGGGTCGCAAATGGCGTAGAAGACCACGTTCTCCAGTTCCTGGCGCAGCACTTCCGCCAGCACGGCGGTGGTGTCCATGGTGCCGCCGGAACCGGTATTGTCGTAGTGGTCCAGCAGCACGACCGGGCCTTGTTCGATGGCCTTGGCGCGGGCAATGGTGGGCGCCAGCGGCTCCGGGTGGAACACCCAGTCGGCGCGGCCGTTCCAGGCTTGGTCCAGCAGCTCGTCGCGGTGGCGCTGCGCCTCGGGCAGGTTGCCGTCGGTACAGACCACCGCGCTCAGGCCGGCTTCGCGAATGTCGGCGTGCGGGAATCCCACGAAGACGGAAGCGGCCAGGACGCCGCCGGCTTCCATTGCCTTGCAGCGTTCCTGTAGCGGCTGGTTGGGCGCCGCGTGGGTGCCCTGGCACATGATGTGCGGCAGCATGGGTTTGTTGGCCCAGGACATGACCGGCTTGATCTCGCCCTTGAGGGTGCGCGCGATCACGTTCGCGGCGCGCAGGCCGGCCGCGCGGATGTCCACGTGCGGATAGGTATGGAAGCCCGTGATGACCGTGGCGTGCTTGACGATGTCGTCGTAGATGTTGGCGTGCATGTCCAGCGTCACCGCCACGGGCGTGTGCGGATCGATCTCGCGCAGGCGGCGCAGCAGGTCGCCCTCGGCGTCCTCCACGCCTTCGGCGACCATGGCGCCGTGCAGGTCGAGCAGGATGGCGTCGTAGCCGCCGCGCTGGACCTCGTCCAGGACCAGCTTGCACAGCCGTTCGTGGGTTTCGGCGCTGGCGGGGCCGCTGGGCCAGGACTCGGCCGCCACGGGCACGACCATCTCGGCGCCTTCGCGCCGCGCCACTTCGATATAGCCGCCCAGGCCGCTGTCGGTGTTCTCGTAGGCCTTGATGGCGCGTTCGCCGGCCAGGATCTCGGGATTGCCGCGGAAGAAGCGTTCAAGCGGGGTAGGCACGGGCGAAAACGTATTCGTCTCGTGCTTGATCATTGCCAAAAGCCAACGCATGGGAATTCCTGTGGGTTTGCTGTTGAGGATCGGTCAGGCCGCGCGCGGCGGCTGGGGCCAGGGGTGTTGTTCAGGCCGCATGGCTTCCCAGGCGCGCGCCATGCGCAGCACGCCCAGGTCGTCAAAGCGCGCGCCGGCGATCTGCAGGCCGATGGGCAGGCCGGTCTTGGTATAGCCGCAATTGACGGACGCCGCGGGCTGCTCGCTCATGTTGTAGGGCAGCGTGAATCCGATGTGGTGCATGGTGGTCGCGACCTCGTTGGTGGGCGACGGCCATTCGGCGGTGTAGGCGACCACCGGGGCCACGGGCGAAAGCACGTAGTCATAGGGCGCGCAAGCCGCTACCGTCTTGGCGCGCACGTTCATGGTTTCGTAATAGCTGCGGAACACGGCCTCGCCGGACTGGCCGCCGCCGCTTTCCGCCCAGGTGCGGATGAAGGGCAGGATCTTGTCGCGGCGCGCCTGCGGCAAGGCCGACAGGTCGACGGCCGAGCGCGTGCGCCAGAAGCGATCCACGCCTTCCAGCATGTCCGGCGTCATCCAGGGCTGCATCGGCGTGACGATGGCGCCGGCGGCTTCGAAGGCGCGGGCTGCGGCCTCGACCGCGGCGCGGATCTCGGGATCCAGCGGCAGGCCGCAGCCCGCGTCCATCAGCAGGCCGATGCGCAGGCCGCGCAGGTCGAGTTCCAGGTCCAGCCAGTCGAAGTCCTGGTAAGGCAGGCTCATGTGGTCGCGCGCGTCGGGCTGCGACAGCACGCCCATCATGAGCGCCGAGTCGGCGACGGTACGCGTCATGGGGCCGGCGCAGCGGCCCATGAACGGCGGGTCGATGGGGATGCGGCCCAGGCTGGGCTTGAGCGTGGCGATGCCGCACCAGGCCGCCGGCAGGCGCACGGAGCCGCCGATATCGGTGCCGATATGGAGCGGGCCGTAACCGGCGGCCGCCGCGGCGCCCGCGCCGGCGCTGGAGCCGCCCGGGTTCTTGGTCAGATCCCAGGGGTTGCGGGTCAGTTCATGGAAGCTGGACAGGCCCGAGGACAGCATGCCGAAGTCGGGCATGGTGGTCTTGCCCAGCAGGACGGCGCCGGCCTCGCGCATGCGGGCGGCTGGCGGCGCATCGGCGGCGGCAGGCTTCAATTCCGTCGCTGCCGTGCCCAGCGGCACCGGCACGCCGCGCGTGGCGATGTTTTCCTTGATGGTGGCGGGAACGCCGTCCAGCGTGTGTCCGCCGGTCGACAGCGGTTCGCCCTTCATCCAGCGGGCTTCGGAGGCGCGGGCCTGCGCCAGCGCGCCATCCGCATCCAGCGCGTAGGTGGCCTTCAGCTGCGGTTCCCAGCGCGCGATGTGGTCCAGCACGGAGCGGGTGACCTCGACGGGCGAGAGCGTCTTGTCGCGGTAGGCCTGGAGCAGCTCCACGGCGGACAGTTCATGCGGTTGCGGCATTGCGGTTCCAGTGTGTGTACAGGCTGCGCGCGTTTCAGGGCGCGGCGGCGTGGCCCAGGCCGGCCGCGACCGGCCGGAAGTTGCGGAAGTCCCAGTCGCGTCCGGGGGCGGCGTCGATCAGGGCGCGTGTGTATTCGTGGCGCGGTTCGGTCAGCACGGTTTCGGCGGAGCCGGTCTCGACGACCTTGCCCCGCTGCATCACCATGATGGTGTCGCAGATCTGCGCGGCCACGCGCAGGTCGTGGGTGATGAACAGCACGCCCACGCCGGTGCGCTGGCGCACCTGTTCCAGCAGTTCCAGCACCTGCGCCTGCACCGATACGTCCAGGGCGGACACGGCCTCGTCGGCCACCAGGATCTCGGGGTCCATGACCAGGGCGCGCGCGATGCAGATGCGCTGGCGCTGGCCGCCGGAGAACTGGTGGGGATAGCGGTTCATCGCGTCGGGACTCAGGCCCACGACGCTTAGCGTTTCGCCGGCGCGCTTGAGCGCTTGCTCGCGGGCCACGCCAAAGTTCAAGAGGCCCTCGATGATGGATTCGCCGACGGTGCGGCGCGGATTCAGCGAACGGTACGGATCCTGGAACACGATCTGGATGCGGCGGCGCACCGGGCGCAGCGCCGAGCCGGACAAGGTGCTGAGGTCTTCGCCGCCCATCATCATGTGGCCCGCGGTGGGTTCGATCAGGCGCACGATGCAGCGCGCCACGGTGGATTTGCCCGAGCCGGACTCGCCCACGATGCCCAGGATCTCGCCCTTGCGCAGCGTCAGATTGACGTCGGCGGCCGCGATCACGTTGCGCGCAGCCTGGCGCGAAAACAGCGAACTCTTGGTGCCGTAGGTGCGGCCCAGGCCCTTGACGTGCAGCACCGGCATGCCGGCCGGCGCCTCGCGGCGCGAGGGCACCAGGCTGGGTACCGACGACACCAGCCGGCGGGTATAGGACTGCTTGGGCTCGGCCAGGATCTCGTTGCGCGTGCCGCTTTCGATCAGGTCGCCGCGGTTCATCACCACGATGCGGTCGGAGATCTCGGCCACCACGCCGAAGTCGTGGGTGATGAACAACACGGCGGTCTGGTGCTTGACCTGCAGTTCCTTGATGAGCGCCAGGATCTGCTTCTGCGTGGTGACGTCCAGCGCCGTGGTCGGCTCGTCCGCAATCAGCAGCTTGGGCTCCAGGATCAGCGCCATGGCGATGACGATGCGCTGGCGCTGGCCGCCCGACAGCTGGTGCGGATAGGCCTCGAAGATGCGCTCGACGTCGGGCAGGTGCACCGACCGGAACATGTCCAGCACTTTGGCGCGGCGGTCGGCGGCCGACATCTGCTTGCGGTGCAGGCGCAGCACCTCGTCGACTTGCTTGCCCACGGTGTGCACGGGGTTCAGGGCGGTCATGGGCTCCTGGAACACCATGGCCATGCGCGTGGCGCGCATCTCGCGCAGGCGGCGCTGCGTGGCGGTGACCACGTCTTCGCCTTCCACGCGGATCGAACCCGCGCTGACGCCCAGCACGCCGGGAGGCAGCAGGCCCATGACGGCCAGCGAGGTGACGGATTTGCCGGAGCCGGATTCGCCGACGACGCACACGGTTTCGCCGGCATGCACGTCCAGGCTCAGGTTGCGCACGACGCGGTTGCCGGCGCCGGCGACTTCCACCGAGAGGTTGCGGATGGCCAGGATGGCGGTGGAGGTATCGCCTGCGGGAGGAGTGGGGGAATAGGTCATCGGCATCAGATCCTGCGCACCATTTTCGGGTCCAGCGCGTCGCGCAAGGCGTCGCCCAGGATGTTCACGCTGAGCACGGTCAGCGACAGGAACAGGCCGGGGAACAGGATCAGGCCGGGCAGCATGCGGAAGTACATGCGTCCTTCGGACATGATGTTGCCCCAGGAGGCGATCTCGGGCGGGATGCCCGCGCCCAGGAAGCTCAGGATGGCTTCGGTGAGCATGGCGGAGGCGAACACATAGGTACCCTGCACCGTCAGCGGCGCGATGGTGCTGGGCACCATGTGGCGCCACAGCAGCAGCGGCAGCGGCGTGCCCAGGGCCAGCGCGGCTTCGACATAGGGTTCGCCGCGCACGGTCAGGATCTGGCCGCGCACCAGCCGCACCACCCGCGGAATTTCCGGGATGGTGATGGCGACCAGCACGGTGGTGATGCTGGCGCCCGTGACCGACACCAGGGCGATCGCCAGCAGGATGCCGGGGATGGCCATGATGGCGTCCATGGTGCGCATGATCAGCCCGTCCAGCGAACGGAACCAGCCGGCGATCACGCCGATGACCAGGCCGATGGCGACGCTGACCAGCGCCGCGCCCAGGCCCGCGATCAGCGAGATGCGCGCGCCGTAGGCCACGCGCGACCAGACGTCGCGGCCAAAGGCGTCGGTGCCCAGCAGGTAGTCGGAGAAGGGCGGCTTCAGGCGCGCGCCGGGGTTGATGGAAGTGGGGTCGACCGTACCCAGCAGCGGCGCGAACAGCGCGATGGCGACGACCGCCACCAGCACGATCAGCGCCAGCATCACGGGCCAGCTCTTGAGTCCCTGGCGGATCTGGCGCCAGGCGGTAGCCTGGGGCGTGCCGCCTCCGGGGAGATCGGCGGCCGCTTGCGCGGCGGCATCGGTTGGCGTTTGCATGGCGTTAATACCTGATTCGCGGGTCGAACACCGTGTAGGCGCAATCGACAACCAGATTGATGAACACGTAGACGAACGCGAAGAAGAGCGTCAGGCCCTGGATGACGGGGTAGTCGCGCGCGAGCACGGCTTCCACCACCAGCCGGCCCAGGCCGGGGATGTTGAACACCGATTCCGTCACGACCACGCCGCTGATCAGCAGCGCGATGCCCAGGCCCACCACCGTGGCGATGGGCACGGCGGCGTTGCGCAGGGCGTGGCCCAGCAGCACGCCGGTTTCGCCCAGGCCCTTGGAGCGCGCCGTGCGGATGAAATCCTCGCCCATGACCTCGATGACGCTGGTGCGCGTGATGCGCGCGATCAGCGCCACGTAGACCGTGGACAGCGCCAGCGATGGCAGGATGAGGCGGTGCAGGTAAGGCCAGAAACCCTTGGCCAGCGGCGCGTAGCCCTGCACGTTGAACCAGCCCAGCTTGATGGCGAAGAGCCAGATCAGCACGTAGCCCGTGACGAAGACCGGCACGGAGAATCCCAGCACCGAGAAGCCCATCACGGCGCGGTCCAGCAGCTTGCCTTGGCGCCATGCGGCCAGCACGCCCAGCGGAATGGCGACGAGCAGGGTGAACACCAAGGTCAGCACCGCCAGGCTGAGCGACGGTTCCAGGCGCTGGCCGATCAGCTTGGTGACCGGCACGCCGGACATGAGCGAGGTGCCCAGGTCGCCTTGCAGGAGCTTGCCGCCCCAGATGAAGAACTGTTTGATGACCGGCTGGTCCAGGCCCATCGTCTGGCGTATCTGGACGATGCGCTCGGGCGTGGCGCCGTCGCCCGCCATGATGATGGCCGGATCTCCCGGGCTGAAACGCAATATCGCGAAGACCACCACCGCGACCATCACCAGAACGGGGATGGTCGCGAGGAGCCGGCGTGAGACAAATGCCAGCATGTATTTCCCCCTGAACTACTTGCCCATCAAGGGGCTTTCTTGACGTTCCAGAACGCGAACACCGGCGCGTGCACCAGGCCCGAGAGCTTGGTCGAGTAGACGGTGGGCACGGACATCTGGCCCAGCGGCACGTACAGGCCTTCATCGATGCCGATGCGCTGCACTTCCTCGGCGATCTTCTTCTGTTCCGCGGGGTCGGAGGTCAGCGCCATCTTCGTGCGCAACTCTTCGATCTGCGGGAAGTCGGGCCAGCCGAACCAGGCGTTGTCGCCGTTGGCCGCGGCCGGGGCGGAACGGACCGGGTCCATCACGTCCGTGGCGTACCAGTTGGTGTTGTGGATGTTCCAGCCACCTTCCGCGGGCGCAGCCTTCGAGGCGCGGCGCGTCGCGACGCTCTGCCAGTCCATCGCGGCCAGGTTGACGTTGAAGCCAGCCTTGCGCAGCGCCTGCGCCATCACCACCGGCTGGGCCGACAGCGTGCCGACGTCGGTCGCGTGCATGACCAGGATGGGCGTGTTGTCGTAGCCCGCTTCCTTCAGCAGCGCCTTGGCCTTCTCGATGTTGGACGGCACCACCATGTCCTTGCCGATGTCGCTTTCCAGCGGCGTGCCGCAACCCCACAGCGAGGCGCAGGTCTTCCAGTATTTCGGATTGCCGACCAGCGCCTTCATGACGTCTTCCTGGCCGATGGCGTACATCGCGGCCTGGCGCACCTTCTTGTTGTTGAAGGGCGGGTACTTGAAGTTGAAGCGGTACATCGTGAAGTAGCCGACCGGGCTGAGCGACTCTTCCTTCAGATCCTTGTTGCCTTCGATCATCGGCAGCAGGTCATAGGGGAACTGCTCGACGAAGTCGATCTCGCCGCCCAGCAGCGCGTTGGCGGTGGTCAGCGCATCCGGCATGACGTCCCATTCGACCTTGTCGACGTTGACGACCTTGCCGCCGGCCAGGCCGCTGGCGGGCTCCTTGCGCGGCACGTAGTCGGCGTTCTTGGCGTAGACGGTCTTCACGCCCGGCTTGAATTCGATGACCTTGAACGGACCCGAGCCGGTCATGTCGGTGATGGGCTGGCCGATGGCCTGTTCGGCGATGCGCTTGGGCATCATGAACGGCGCGGTGCCGGTGGGCTTGGACAGGGCGCGCAGCGCCAGGTCCGTGGGTTCCTTCATGACGATGCGGAAGTTCTTGTCGTCGATGACTTCGATCTTGTCGGTGAACTTCAACAGCGTGCGGCCCATGCCGTCGCCGGCGGCCCAGCGCTTGATCGAAGCGACGCAGTCCTCGGACGTCACCGGCTTGCCGTCATGCCATTTCTGGCCGTCGCGCAAGGTCATGGTGTAGGTCTTGCCGTCGGGGGAGACTTCCCACTTTTCCAGCATCTGCGGCTGGATCTTGTTGTCGGCGTCGGTAGCCAGCAGGGTGTCGTAAATCATGTAGCCGTGCCACGTCGTGATGTACGCGGTGGTGGCGTGCGGGTCGGTCAGGCGCAGAGGCGAGTGCATCACCGACTTGATGACGGTCTCGGCGTAGGCGCCGTGAGCCATCATCATGGTGGCGCCGGCCAGCGCGGCCGCTCGGACGTACTTCAGCATGAATGTTCCCCTTGATGCGTAGTGAGCGGCGCCATCGCGCCGCTGCGTCGTTGGTCCGCCGCGCGGTGGCGGCGTGCGAGCTTCAGGCGGTAGCGGACCCGCCGGAAAAGACAGGTCCGCAAGGCGCCATTCTGATGCCGGGACGCAACCGTGTCCATGGTTGTTTTGCCGCATCCATCAGCATGGAACCCGGGGCCGCGCACACCAGGATCTTTTCCGCGATGCCGGTGAAATCGGCGCGGAAGTGGGCGGAGCTCTTGACCACCAGGATCGCTGCGCGCTGCGGTTCCACGCCGGCGAAGCGGAACATCTCCTGGTCGGCCATCTGCACCTTGTTGGAGGCGACGATGATGCGTACGCCGCCGATCCGCAGACAGGCGCTGGGGCCCAGGTCCATATGGAAGCCGCGATAGAAAGCGCCGTGCGTATCGAAGCGTCCATCCGAAGTTTTCTCGACGATGAACTCGGTGTCCAGCGGCTCATCGTCGGGAATACCCGAGTGTCCACCCAATGCAATGCGTACCTTGTTTCCAGCGCCCGCGCGGTGGGCGGCCAGCGCGGCCGCGGGGTCGACGATGAGGCCGATGGCGGTGTCGCGCGCATCGTGCCGAATCAGGGCGCGCAACACGCCAGTGGTGTCCGAGCTGCCGCCCGCGCCCGGGTTGTCCTGCGCGTCGGCGATGACCACGGGCTTGTGCGCGTCGCGCGCCAGCCGCATGGCTTCCTGCACGGCTTCGTCGGGCGTGTAGAGCTTGCCGCCGAAGTCGCGTTCCGCGTTGAGCACGGCGCGCGCCATTTCGTCGGCAGCGGCGTCGGCTTCGGCTTGGGTCGCGCCGTAAGCCCACACCGTGGGGGCGCACTCGGGGAAGTCGGCTGCGGGAAAACCCGTGGCGAACGACAGGCTGAGCGCGCCGCGCGTTTCGATGTCGCCCACCATCTGGTACAGGCTGCGCGAGGGTTCGATATCGGTGGACTGCCAGCACAGTGAAATCAGATAGGGCAGCGCACGCAGGGTCACGCAAGGCCGCGGCGCGTCCGCCAGCCGCCTGGCCAGCAATTCGGCTGCGCGCTGCCCGGTTTCGGCCATGTCGATGTGAGGATAGGTGCGGTAGCAGACCAGCGCGTCGGCGTGGCGCACCATGGCGCGGGTAACGTTGGCGTGCAAGTCCAGGCTGGCGACGACGGGGACGTCCGGACCCACCAGCTCGCGCACGCGCTTGAGCAGTTCGCCTTCGCCATCGTCCAGGTGTTCCGTGACCATGGCGCCGTGCAGATCCAGGTAGACGCCATCCAGCGGCAGCGCCTGCGACAGGCCTTGCAGGATCATCGCGCTGATGCGTTCGAACGCATCCTTGGTGACCGGTCCCGAAGGACTGGCCGCGGCCCAGGTGGTGGGCAGCAAGGTGTGCCGTCCCATGGCTTCAATAAAGCCCGCCACCGGTATGTTGGCGCCTGCCACCGCCTGGAACATCGCTGGCCCGCTGACCAGCTTGGGCCAGCCGCCGCCTTTCTCGGCAAAATCTTCCCACGCCGCGCGCGAAGGCGCGAACGTATTGGTTTCATGCTGAAAGCCGCCTATCCCGATGCGCATCAGGATTCCCCTTGTCGTTTTTGATATGAGGAAGACGCGGCTACGCCGCGCCCATTTCAGTTCCCGCTGCAAACGGGCACAACGCAACTAACTGGCAAGATCGTCCCAAGCGGGGTCGCGCGGATCCGGCTCCGCCGGTCCGCAGCGACGCCCCCTTGAGGGGGAAGCGCGCAGCGCTTCGGGGGTGGGCTCACTTCGCCACAGGCATCGTGAATTCCGCACCCTTGGCGATGCTGTCGGGCCAGCGCTGCATCACGCTCTTGTAGCGGGAATAGAAGCGGATGCCTTCTTCGCCGTAGGCGTGATGGTCGCCGAACAGCGAGCGCTTCCAGCCGCCGAACGAATGCCAGGCCATGGGCACCGGAATCGGCACGTTGATGCCGACCATGCCGACCTTGATCTGGCGCGCGAAGGCGCGCGCCACGCCGCCGTCGGACGTGAAGCAGGCCACGCCATTGCCGAATTCATGGGCGTTGATCAGTTCGACCGCCGAGGCGAAGTCCGGCACGCGCACCACGCACAGCACCGGGCCGAAGATTTCTTCGCGGTAGATGTTCATCGCGGGCTTGACGTGGTCGAACAGCGTGCCGCCGAGGAAGAAGCCCTTTTCGTTGCCCGGCACCTTCAGGCCGCGGCCGTCGACCACCAGCGTCGCGCCGGCGGCGATGCCGTCCTCGATGTAGCCCACGACCTTGCCGCGATGCTGCGAGGTGACGAGCGGGCCCATTTCGGCATCGCCCTGCATGCCGTCCTTGACCACCAGCGCCTTGACGCGAGGCGTCAGGCGTTCGACGACCTTGTCGGCCACGTCGCCCACCGCCACGGCGACCGAGATGGCCATGCAGCGTTCACCGGCCGAGCCGTAGGCCGCGCCCATCAGCGCGTCGGTAACCTGGTCCAGGTCGGCGTCGGGCATGACCACCATGTGGTTCTTGGCGCCGCCCAGCGCCTGCACGCGCTTGCCGCGACGGGTGCCTTCGGCATAGATGTATTCGGCAATCGGCGTCGAACCGACGAAGGACAGGGCTTCGACGTCGGGATGCGCGATCAGCGCGTCCACCGCCTGCTTGTCGCCGTGCACGACGTTGAACACGCCTTCAGGCAGGCCGGCTTCGGCCAGCAGTTCGGCCAGGCGCACTGACGCCGAGGGATCGCGCTCGGAAGGCTTGAGCACGAAGGTGTTGCCGCAAGCGATGGCCACCGGGAACATCCAGCACGGCACCATCATGGGGAAGTTGAACGGCGTGATGCCGGCCACCACGCCCAGGGCCTGGCGCATGCTCCAGTTGTCGATGCCGCCGCCGATCTGGTCGGAGTACTGGCCTTTCATCAGCTGCGGAATGCCGCAGGCGAATTCGACGATTTCGATGCCGCGCGTGACCTCGCCCTTGGCGTCGGAGAAGACCTTGCCATGTTCGCGCGTGATCAGTTCGGCCAGTTCGTCCTGGTGCTTGTCCAGCAGCGCCTTGAAATTGAACAGGATGCGCGCGCGCTTGAGCGCGGGCGTTTCGGACCAGGCCGGAAACGCGGCTTTGGCAGCGGCCACGGCCAGCGCGACTTCGTCGTTCGACGCCAGCGGAATGGAAGCGGTGACTTCGCCGGTGGCGGGGTTGAAGCCGTCGGCGTAGCGGTTGCTGCGGCCGTCGTAGTGCTGGCCATTGATGAAATGCGGGATCTTCTTCATGGGAACGCTCGAATCTGGGGCTTTGAAAAATGCCACAGGGCGGCCGTCGGCCGCCCAGGCGAAAAACCGCCCCTCGCGGGGCGGCGGACGATCAGGCGACTTCCTTCAGGATGCGGCCGATCTGTTCGAAGATCTGGCCGATCTGCGCCTCTTCGATGATGAGCGGGGGCGAGATCGCGATGATGTCGCCGGTATAGCGCACCATCAGGCCGTTGTCGAAGCACTTCTGGAAGACTTCGGCGGCGCGCGCGCCGGGAGCGCCGGCGCGCGGCGCCAGCTCGATCCCGCAGACCAAACCCAGATTGCGCACGTCGATGACGTGCGGCGCGCCCTTCAGGCTGTGGGCGGCGTCCTGGAAGGCGCCGGACAGCTTGCGGGCGCGGCCGAACAGGTCTTCGCGGCGGTAGATGTCCAGCGTGGCCAGGATGGCGGCGGCGGCCAGCGGGTGCGCCGAATAGGTGTAGCCGTGGAAGAACTCGATGCCGCCGGCCGGGCCGTTGACGATGGCGTCATGCACTTCGCGCTTGACCGCGACCGCGCCGGCCGGCACGGCGGCGTTGCTCACGCCCTTGGCCATGGCGATGATGTCCGGCGTGACGCCGAAGAACTCGGATGCCGTGGCGGCGCCCAGGCGGCCATAGGCGGTGATGACTTCGTCGAATATCAGCAGGATGCCGTGCTTGGAGGTGATTTCGCGCAGCTTTTCCAGATAGCCCTTGGGCGGGATCAGCACGCCGGTCGAACCTGCCATCGGTTCGACGATGACCGCGGCGATGGTGGACGGGTCGTGCAGCGCGACGATGCGCTCCAGTTCGTCGGCCAGGTGAGCGCCCCAGGCCGGCTGGCCCTTGGAATAGGCGTTCTGCTCGATGTTGTGGGTGTGCGGCAGATGGTCCACGGCGGGCAGCAGCGCGCCGGAGAAGGTCTTGCGGTTGGTCGAGATGCCGCCCACCGAGATGCCGCCGAAGCCCACGCCGTGGTAGCCGCGCTCGCGGCCGATCAGGCGGGTGCGCTGGCCTTCGCCGCGGGCGCGGTGATAGGCCAGGGCGATCTTCAGGCAGGTGTCGACGGATTCGGATCCCGAGTTCGTGAAGAAGACCCGGTCCAGGCCCTGCGGCATCAGGCTGGCGACGGCGGTCGCGGCTTCGAAGGCCAGCGGGTGGCCCAGCTGGAAGCCCGGCGCGTAGTCCATCACGCCTGCCTGTTTGGCGATCGCGGCGACGATTTCCTCGCGGCCGTGGCCGGCGTTGACGCACCACAGGCCGGCCGTGCCGTCCAGGATCTGGCGGCCGTCGGTCGAGGTGTAGTACATGCCCTTGGCGGTCGCCAGCATGCGCGGGTGCGCCTTGAACTGCTTGTTGGCAGTGAAGGGCATCCAGAGGTGGGACAGGTCGGGCAGTTTGTCGGGGGCGTTCATGGCGGCTCCAGGGGACGGACAAGCGCTGGACTTGGGCGACGGTTGTGCAGCCAGCGGGATTGAAACGATTCTGGTGCGTCCGGATGGGAATGAAAATATACGATCCGCGCAAATGCGGCTAACTGTATAGTTATGAACGACACAACTGTACAGTTATCTCCGTGATCGATTTCCAGCCCAACCGCGCCCGTGGCCGCGGACAGGCGCCGACCCTGGTCGAGCAGCTGGTCGCCGCCATCCTGCGCGCCATCGAAGAACAGACACTGCGTCCGGGTATGTCCCTACCTTCGGTGCGCGAGTTTGCGCGCCTCTACGAGGTCAGCACCTTCACCGTGGCCAGCGCCTACAGCAGGCTGGTATCGCTGGGCTGGCTGGCGGCGCGGCCGGGCGCGGGCTATCGGGTCGCGACGCCGGACGCGCCGGCGCGCCCCGTCCAGCCGCCGTCCTGGGAGCCGCCGCGCCTGAACGCCGGCTGGCTGCTGTCGGACATCTTCGCGGACCATTCCATCCCGATCAAATCGGGCTGCGGCTGGCTGCCGGGCGAATGGCTGAACGAGGAGGGGCTGCACATGGCCCTGCGTCACATGGGGCGGGTGCCGGCCATGCGTATCGCGAACTACGGGCATCCTTATGGCTATGCGCCACTGCGCGAGACCATCGCGGCCAGCCTGAGCGCGCAGGGCATGGAGGTCGAGGCCTCGCAGGTCGTGCTGACCCAGGGCGTGACGCATGGGCTGGACATGGTGATACGCACCTTGCTGCGGCCAGGCGACACGGTGGTGGTGGAGCAGCCCGCCTATGCCAATCTGCTGCAGATGCTGCGTTTGGCCGGGTTGCGCGCGGTGTCCGTGCCGCGCACGCCGGACGGGCTGGACTGCGAGGCGCTGGAAGCGGTGGTGGCTCGCCACCGGCCCAGGGCGCTGGTCGTCAACACCGCATTGCAGAACCCGTCGGGCGCCAGCATCAGCATGGCCAATGCCTTCCGCATCCTGCAGGCGGCCGAGCGGCACGGTCTTTGGGTGGTGGAAGACGATATCTCGCGCGAGCTCGCGCCCGGCGTAACGCCCATGCTGGCCGCCCTGGACGGGGCGCGGCGCGTGGTCTACCTGGGTGGCTACTCCAAGGTCATCAGTCCGTCGGTGCGGGTGGGTTATGTGGTGGCGCACCGCGACCTGGCGCGCGACATCGCGCGCACCAAGATGGCGGTGGGCCTGACCTCGCCGGAGATCATGGAGCGCATCGTGCACCAGGTCATCCGCGAGGGCCGCTACCGCGCCCACATCGCCCGCACCCGCGAACGGCTGGCGGAGGCCCATGCGGGCGTGGGCGAGCTGATGGCGCAGCATGGTTTCGAGATCTATGGGAGGCCGCAAGGCGGCCTGTTCCTGTGGGCCAAGGTGGCCGGACAATGGCGCGAACGCGGCGCCAACGGACTCGCGGAACTGGCGCTGAAAGACGGGATCTGGCTGGCGCCCGGGTCTTACTTCGAGGCGGACGAGGCCGATACGCCCTGGGTGCGCTTCAACGTGGCCTACTCGGAAGCGCCGGCCCTTTGGCGTTTCATGCGCAACGCCGGGGCGGCCGCCTGAGTCACTGCCGCTCGTAAGTCACGAAATCGTATTCGTAGCCGTTTTCGGCCGGCTGCGCTTCGCGCGCCGTTTCCTTCCATTGAAAGGCGGGCAGCAAGGGGAAGAAGGCGTCGCCTTCGACCTCGGCGCGGACTTCGGTGGCCAGCACGCGTTGCGCCAGCGGCAGGGCTTGCGCGTAGATCTGCGCGCCGCCGATCACATAGGCCGCGTCGATGTCGCCGCAGGCCTGGATCGCCGCTTCCAGCGACGGTGCCACGATGGCGCCCGCGGCGCTGAAATCGGGATTGCGGCTGATCACGATGTTGCTGCGGCCGGGCAGCGGCCGGCCCAGCGAGTCCCAGGTCTTGCGGCCCATGATGATGGGGTGGCCCAGGGTGCTGCGCTTGAAATGCGCCAGATCGCCCGGCAGTTTCCAGGGCAGGGCGTTGTCGCGCCCGATGGCGCGATTGGTGGAATAGGCGACGATGAGGGTAAGGCTGGCGGGCATGCGGGGTCGGGACGGTTGGGGTTCGGCCGGTTGGCTACGGCAAGCGTAGCAAATTTGCGCGGCGGCTTGCGCCGCGCCGGCCGCTCAGTCGACCGCGTGTTCCAGGAATTCGGTGGCGGGCATGGGTTTGCCCAGCAGGAAGCCCTGCAGCGAATCGCAGCCCAGGCCGGTCAGGAACTTCTGCTGCGCCGGCGTTTCCACGCCCTCGGCCACGATGCGCAGGTTGAGCTGCTGCGCCAGCGCGACAATGGCCGACACGATGGCCGCGTCTTCGTTGTCGTTTTCCAGCTGGTTGACGAAGCCGCGGTCGATCTTCAGCTCGGTGGCCGGCAGCCGCTTCAGATAGAGCAGGCTGGAATAGCCGGTGCCGAAGTCGTCGATCGAAATCGTCACGCCCAGGTTCGACAGGCGCTTGAGCACCGCCAGGCTGGCCTCGGCGTCGCGCATGGCGGTGGATTCGGTCACTTCCAAGGTCAGGCAGGCCGGCGGCACGCCATGGCGTTCCAAGGCCGAGCGCACCGTTTCCACCAGGCTGGCGTGGGCGAACTGCAACGCTGAAATATTGACGGCGATGGTCCAGTGGCCCTGGCCCGCGTTGATCCATTCACGCATCTGGCGGCAGGCCTCGTTGATCACCCATTCGCCGATGGACAGGATCAGGCCGGTCTTTTCCGCCGTGGGGATGAACTGGTCCGGGCCAACCAGGCCGCGGGTCGGATGGTTCCAGCGCAGCAGCGCCTCGGCGCCGATGATCGGGCCGGCGGGCGCTTCGTACTTGGGCTGGTAGTGCAGCACGAGCTGGTTGCGTTCCTGCGCCAGGCGCAGGTCGTGCAGCAGTTCGATCTGCTCGTGCGCGTCCGCGTTCATGGACGGTTCGAAGAAACTGTAGCCAGTGCCGCCCAGGCGCTTGGCGTGGTACATCGCCGCGTCGGCGTTGGTCAGCAGGGCGTGGGTGTCCTGGCCGTCGTTGGGATAGATGGCGATGCCCACGCTCGAGGTCACCATCACCTCATGCCCGTAGACCGTGACGGGGCGGGCGATGGCGTCGATGAGACGGTCGGCCACATTGGCCGCGTCGGTGGGTTCGACCACTTCGCTCAGTACGATGAACTCGTCGCCGCCCAGGCGCGCCACCGTGTCCTGTGTGCGCAAGGTCTGGCGGATGCGCTGCGCCAGGTCGATCAGCAGGGCGTCGCCGGTGTGGTGTCCGTACGCGTCGTTGACCGCCTTGAAGCCGTCCAGGTCGAAGAACAGCACCGCGAAATAGCCCTTGCGCCGGCTGGCGCTTTCGATCGCCTGCTCCAGCCGGTCTTCCAGCAGGATGCGGTTGGGCAACTTGGTCAGCGTGTCGTGCAGCGCCAGTTGCACCAGTTCTTCATTGGCCTCGGCCAGCGATGAAGCCAGGGCCGAGGTGCGCGCCTCCAGCCGGTTGTCCAGCACCGCGACCAGCAGGGCGATGGCCAGCACGCTCAGGGTCACGGCGGTCACGGCGATGGCCAGCCAGCCGGCCGAAATGCCGCTGTTGGCCGCCATGCAGATACTGCCCGCGGGGAAGCCGGCGGCGGCCATGCCGGTGTAGTGCATGCCGACGATGGCGATGCCCATGATCGCTGCCGCCAGCGGCCGCGACCAGACCATGCGGGGGCCGCCGTGGCGCAGCCGGTAGGTGATCCATAGCGCCGCGCCGGAGGCGGCCACGGCAATCACGATGGACAGTGCGAACCATTTGGCGTCATAGACAATGCCGGGCTCCATGAGCATGGCGGCCATGCCGAGGTAATGCATCGCCGCGATGCCGGCACCCATGAGCAGGGCGCCGATCACCAGCCGCCGCCGCGGCAGCTCGTCCTTGCTCACGGTCCACAGGGCGAAGGCGGAGCAGCCGATGGCGATGACCAGCGACAGGACGGTCAGCGGCAGGTCGTAACCCATGGGAATGGGCAGGCTGAAGGCCAGCATGCCCACGAAATGCATGGACCAGATGCCCACGCCCATCGCGAACGCGCCGCCCGCCAGCCAGTAGCGCGCGCTGGGCAACCCGTTCGAGGCTCTGACGCGGTTGGCCATGCCCAACGCCGTGTAGGACGCCAGGATGGCGACTCCTAGAGATACGAGGACGAGCGAAGGGTTATAAGTTCCGACGAGCATTGGTAGGGTCCTGTCCTTGGCGCATGCTGCCGCCGCGCGGGCTTCATATCAATTCAATTGGTAGTCTATGGTTGCAAGTCGGTCGCAAGACAGAATTCGGCGGTCGACGCTGGTGATACACGTGCTCTCTTTTTGGGAAGGGGAGTGCGGCTGAGCAACGCCTGCGGACGGCGCTGCCGGGCGAACGGCCCGGTTTCGCTGCGAGCGACAGGCACGGCGCGGCAGGTGCCGGTCGGAAGCAATGGCGCGCGGGCATTTCTGGACGCGCGCCCATGGCTAAGGGATGGGTTATACCGAAAACGCGCTTCCAGAAGCTCACCAATCTTCACCTGCGGCCCAGGGCGCGCAGGCAGCCACTGTCTACACGGCCATGGCGGCGGTGAGGGGGGCGTGATGGGTGTAGCCCGACAACGAAAAGTCGCCTGGTTCCACCTTCTCCAGCCATTCGGGCTCGTAGCGTCCGGTGACCGCAAAATCGGGAATGCGGTCCGACAGCACCAGCGTGGGCGCTTCGTAGGGCTCGCGCGTGAGTTGCTCACGCAGCATCGGCAGGTGGTTTTCGTAGATGTGCGCGTCGCCGATGAAATAGGTGAACCAGCGCGGCGTGTAGCCGGTCAGTCGGCCAACCAGATGCAGCAGGGCCGCGCCTTCCGTGAGGTTGAATGGCGTACCCAAACCGACGTCGTTGGAACGGATGTACAGGCACAGCGATATTTCGCGGGTGGTCGCGTTCGGCAGGAATTGATAGAGCAGGTGGCAGGGGGGCAGCGCCATTTCCTCGATCTGCGCCCAGTTCCAGCCGTGGAACAGGATGCGGCGGTCGCCCGGCCGTTCGTGGATGGTGTCCAGGCATTGCCGCAACTGGTCCACCGCCTTGTAGAGCAGCACCTTGGGCGCGCCGCCTTCCTCCAGATCGGCGATCTTGGCGTAGCCGCGCGACAGGGCGTCGGCGATCTGCGCCGAGCGGCTGGCGTCCAGCATCTTGTAGGCCGGCCACTGGCGCCATTGCACGCCGTAGACCGGGCCCAGGTCGTCGGGACCTTCGCGGTACGGGTTGGCCAGCCACTGGCTGTTCTCGTTGGCGTTCTGGTCCCAGACCTTGCAGCCCAGCTCGCGGAATTCCGCCGCGCTGCGCGAGGCGCGCAAGAAACCCACCATTTCGCCGATGGCGGACTTGAAGGCCAGCTTCTTGGTGGTGACAGCGGGGAAGCCCTTCTGCAGGTCGAAGCGCAGCGACGCGCCCGGCATGCTCAGGGTGCGTATGCCCGTGCGGTTCTCCTGCCACGCGCCGGTGTCCAGGATGGATTGAACGAGGTCCAGGTATTGTTTCATGGCGGTCCTTGCGCACGCTCGCCCGGCGGGTGACGCAGACAGCCGCCGCGAACGGATCGCGGCGGCTCTTATAAGTTACGGATAGACGAATTACACCACGCGGGCGCGGTTCAGGCCGCGGCGGGCGTTTCCTGCGTGTCGACGATCTCGACCGAGAAGGTCAGCGCCGCGGTTTTCTCCAGCATGGCCGAGGCCGAGCAGTATTTTTCGTGCGACAGCTGCACTGCGCGTTCGACCGCGGCGCGCGGCAGGTTGCGGCCGGTGACGGTGAAGGCGAAATGGATGCGGGTGAAGACCTTGGGGTCGGCATCGGCGCGGTCGGCCTGGAGCTTGACGCTGCAGCCGCTGACGGCGTGGCGTCCGCGCTTGAGGATCAGCACCACGTCGTAGGCGGTGCAGCCGCCGGTACCGGCCAGCAGCATTTCCATGGGACGGGGGGCCAGATTGTGCCCGCCGCCGTCCACGGCGCCGTCCATGACGGCCACGTGGCCGCTGCCGGTGCTGGCGGTGAAGAGCATGCCGTTCGGGCCGCCCCAGTCGATCGTGCATTCCATATTGTCGTGTCCTTGAGCTTGAGCGCTGTCAATGGCTGATGATACCTGTTGCGTACAATTCCGGGCATGAGAGCCCCGCCCCGCATCAGGGGTGTGCGTGCCAGCCTTGCCGAGGAGTTGTCCCATGTCCACCGCTCTGTCCCGCCCCAGCCCCGTTTCCTTCCTGCGCCGCATCAGCCCCGTGGATGCGCTGCTGGCCGAGGCCGACCGCGCGTTGCGGGTGCTGTCCGGCAGCGCCACTGCCGGCCGCCCGTATCCGGCCACTGCCGACGAGGCGCCGCAAGCCCTGTCGGCCCAGGAAAAGCGCCACGCGGCCGGCCTGATGCGGGTGAATCATGTGGGCGAGGTCTGCGCCCAGGCGCTGTACCGGGGCCAGGCTTCGGTATGCCGAGAGCCCGCGCCCCGAGCCCTGCTGCTGAACGCGGCCTCCGAGGAAGTGGACCACCTGGCCTGGTGCAATCAGCGGCTGACGGAACTGGGCAGCCGCCCCAGCCTGCTGAATCCGGTCTGGTACGCGGGTTCGTTTGCGCTTGGCGTGCTGGCCAGCTACGCCGGCGTGCCGCGCAACCTGGGTTTCATGGCGGAAACCGAAAAGCAGGTCGAAGCGCATCTGGAAGAACATCTGCGCACCTTGCCGGTGCAGGACGAGCGCTCGCGCCAGATCGTGCACAAGATGAAAGAGGACGAGGCGCAGCATCGCGCCAGCGCGGAAGCGGCGGGCGGTGTTCCTTTGCCGGCGCCGGTAAAGGCCGCGATGCGGGCCATGTCGAAGGTCATGACGACCACCGCTTACTGGGTCTGATACGCCTGAAACGTGAAATGTTGCAATGCGCAAAAATAGCTGCAAGTTGGTGCCGGGCGCACCATCTCGGTGCAAAATCCAGAGCGGGATAACCCGATAGAGGCTAGGGTAAGCCCCGGGCGGGTTTACCCATTTGGCAAAAACCCTGTTTTTGGAATAGCCATTGATTGGCGCGGGTTTCCAGAGGGGAGTCCAGGACTTTGCGGCAAATTTGCAACGCGAAAAATCTCTTGCGCGACAGGCTAAAAAAATTCTTGCATCGCACAAAAAACCTCGGTACTATTCATACATCGGATGTTGAAACGCAGTCGGCGCGGTGCAAAACCCCGAAAGCGTAGCGAGCGGAAGGCCAGCTCCCAACATGCCACGGTTGTCTCCTCCACCCTCCTCCTTTGGTGGATTTAGCCCGAGATCTCACGATCTCGGGCTTTTTTTTCGATGTTTTTGGTGTGTCCCCATTTAGCTGTGGCGGAGTATCGCCTGTAGCCCTGCCTGGCACTTCCGTCAGAGGGCGGCCTTCGCGTTTTCCCTTGGATATTTCGCGTGCGTCAGGGCGGAAAGTTCTACAATCGTTCCATGAAACCCCTATTTCCGCGCCTGCGCGGTTTCGCCTTGGCGATCCTGCCAAATGACAGTTTCTGCCTGGGACTGGCGACATGGCGCAATGCGTTACGTTCTGTGCCGGTGAATTGCACTTCCTTATTCCTCCCATATATGGGCGTTACACCTGCCACCGATAATGGCGGGCCTGTCTCGATAGACCAACCAGAGGTGACTCGGTGACCTGGCTGTACATTTGCGTGGTCGCATTCATGGTGGGGGGACTCATCGTGGCGTCGGAGCGCTGGCATGGCGCCTTCACCGGCGACAGCGACCTCAACAAGCCCCAAGCCAACCATTCCCGCGCCACGCCTCGCGTCGGCGGGCTGGCCGTGCTCGCGGGTACGCTGGCGGGCCTGCTGGTCCTCGGACCCAGCAACATGACGCTGACCTGGCTTTGGCCCGCGCTGTTCGTTGCGGCGCTGCCCGTGTTCGTGGCAGGCCTGCTCGAAGACATCACCAAGGACATCGGCGCCAGCAAGCGCCTGCTGGCTGCCTTCCTGTCGGCCGCGATCGCCTGGTGGCTGCTGGGCGGCGTCAGCCGCGTGGGGATGGCGCCGGTGGATTACGTGCTGTCCTTCTGGCCGGTGTCGCTGCTGTTCACCATGTTCGCGGTGGGCGGCTGTACGCACGCGCTGAATATCGTTGACGGCATGAACGGCCTGGCCGGCATGGTGGCCACGCTGATGGCCGTCTCGATCAGCCTGGTGGCGCTGCAAGTGGGCGATGTGCCGATTTTCCTGGTGGCGGCGGCGCTGGCCTCGGCCACGCTGGGCTTCCTGGTCTGGAACTTCCCGTTCGGGCGCGTGTTCCTGGGCGATGGCGGCGCGTACTTCCTGGGCTTCATGCTGGCCGAGCTGGCCGTGCTGCTGGTGGTGCGCAATCCTTCGGTGTCGCCGTTCTACGCGCTGGCCGTATTGTTCTATCCTGTTTTCGAAACCGGTTTTTCGATCTGGCGCCGGCGCTTCAAGCGCGGCGTGCCCGTGGACCAGCCGGATGCGCTGCACTTGCACCAACTGGTGTTCCGCCGTCTGGTGCGGGTCACGTTCAGCCGCGGCCGGCGGCATGCGGTGCCCGCGCTGTGCAATGCGCTGGCCTCGCCTTACATGTGGGTGCTGGCCCTGATCGGCCTGGTGCCCGCGACCATCTGGTGGGACAACGCCTGGGCGCTTTGCGCCAGCCTGGTGGTGTTCGCCGCCGTCTATATCTGGCTGTATTCGCGGCTCGTGTCCTGGCGCCGGCCAGGCTGGCTGCTGCTGCCATCCGTTTTGCGGACTTCCGATTAGTTTTGGGCGCCCCGGCGGCTGCCGCCGGGGGCTCGGTAATCTTTTCTTAATTACCCGACCATATTTGAAATGCCGTAATCGTTCTACGGTGAAGGGAGAGTTATGTTGCGAATTCAGGATGTGAAACTCGCTGTTGTCGGCCTGGGCTATGTCGGCCTGCCCCTGGCGGTGGAGTTCGGCAAGAAGCGTTCGGTCATCGGGTTCGATATCAATACGCGCCGCATCGACGCGCTCAAGGCGGGCCACGACCATACGCTGGAAGTCAGCGATGAAGAGCTGAAGGAAGCAACCCAGCTGAGCTACACGGCGGACCGCGCCGTGCTGGGCCAGGCCAACGTGTTCATCGTGACCGTGCCGACCCCCATCGACGAATACAAGCAGCCGGACCTGACCCCGCTGGTCAAGGCCAGCGAGACCATCGGCGCCGTGCTCAAGCGCGGCGACATCGTCATCTACGAATCCACCGTTTATCCTGGCGCCACGGAAGAAGACTGCGTGCCGGTGCTGGAGCGCGTGTCGGGCCTGAAGTTCAACGTGGATTTCTATGCCGGCTACAGCCCCGAGCGTATCAATCCGGGCGACAAGGACCACCGCGTCAGCACCATCAAGAAGGTCACCTCCGGCTCGACGCCCGAAGTGGCCGAGCTGGTCGACCAGCTGTATAAGCAGATCATCACCGCCGGCACGCACAAGGCGTCCAGCATCCGCGTGGCCGAGGCTGCCAAGGTCATCGAGAACACGCAGCGTGACGTGAACATCGCGCTGATCAACGAGCTGGCCCTGATCTTCAACAAGATGGGCATCGACACCGAAGCCGTGTTGCAGGCAGCCGGCACCAAATGGAACTTCCTGCCGTTCCGTCCGGGCCTGGTCGGCGGCCACTGCATCGGCGTGGATCCGTACTACCTGACCCACAAGGCGCAATCCATCGGCTACCACCCCGAGATCATTCTGGCGGGCCGCCGCCTGAACGACTCGATGGGCAGCTACGTGGTGTCGCAACTGGTCAAGGCCATGACCAAGCGCCGCATCCACGTGCAGGGCGCCCGTGTGCTGGTGATGGGCCTGGCGTTCAAGGAAAACTGCCCCGACCTGCGCAACACGCGCATCGTGGACATCGTCAAGGAACTGGGCGACTACAACGTCGATGTCGACGTGTACGACCCGTGGGTCGATCCCGAAGAAGCCATGCACGAATACGGCCTGACCCCGGTGGCCAAGCCCGACGAAGGCAAGTACGACGCCGTGATCCTGGGCGTGGCGCACAATCAGTTCAAGGCGATGGGCGCGGAAGGCATCCGCAAACTCGGCAAGGCGCAGCACATCCTGTATGACCTGAAGTACGTGCTTTCGCCTTCCGAATCCGATCTGCGCCTGTAAGGACTGCCCATGACCACACGCTTTGAGACCATCAAGAAGGAACTGTCGGCCGCGCCGCGCAAATGGCTGGTGACCGGCTGCGCCGGTTTCATCGGGTCGAACCTGCTGGAGACCCTGCTGAAGCTGGGCCAGACCGTGACCGGCCTGGACAACTTCGCCACCGGCCATCAGCACAACCTGGACGAGGTGCGCGACTCGGTCACGCCCGAGCAGTGGGCGCGCTTTACCTTCATCGAAGGCGACATCCGTGACCTGGAAGCCTGCCGCCGCGCGGCGCAGGGCGTCGATTTCGTGCTGCACCAGGCCGCGCTGGGTTCGGTGCCGCGCTCTTTGAAGGATCCGATCACCACCAATGAGGTGAACATCGGCGGTTTCCTGAACATGCTGGTGGCGGCGCGCGATGCCGAAGTCAAATCCTTCGTCTACGCGGCCTCGAGCTCGACCTATGGCGACCACCCGGCCTTGCCCAAGGTCGAGGAGAACATTGGCAATCCCCTGTCGCCGTATGCGGTCACCAAGTACGTCAATGAACTCTACGCGGACGTCTTCGCGCGCTCCTACGGCTTCGAGTCGGTCGGCCTGCGCTACTTCAACGTGTTCGGCAAGCGGCAGGACCCCAACGGCGCCTATGCGGCCGTGATCCCCAAGTGGACGGCCGCGATGATCCAGGGCGAAGACGTCACCATCAACGGCGACGGCGAGACCAGCCGCGATTTCTGCTTCGTGGACAACGCGGTGCAGGCCAACATTCTCGCGGCCATGGCCGCGCCGGAAGGCCGCAACCAGGTCTACAACGTGGCGGTCAGCGGCCGCAGCACCTTGAACCAACTGTTCGGCTTCCTGGTGCAAGCCCTGGGCAATCAAGACGTGGCTTATGGCAAGAAGCCGGTCTACGCCGACTTCCGCGCCGGCGACGTGCGCCATTCGCAGGCGGACGTCAGCAAGGCGGGCCGGTTGCTGGGCTACGAGCCGACGCACACCGTGCTGCAAGGCCTGGAAGTGGCCATGCCCTGGTACACGCAATTCCTGCGTTGATTTGAAAGCACTCGTCAGAAAACTCGGCAGCATCCACCCGGACCATCAGCGCATCTTCAAGGGCGCCTTCCGGGTGGCGGTGTTTCTGCTGCTGGGCAAGGCCGCCGGCGCCATCAAGGAGATGGCGGTGGCGTACCGCTACGGCGTCAGCGACGCCGTGGACGCCTACCAGTTCACGATGACCATGGCTACCTGGCTGCCGGTCACCATCGTGGGCGTGCTGTCGGTGGTCCTGATCCCGGTGCTCGTGCGGCTGCGCCGCGCCGATGCCGCCGAAAGAAATCTGTTCATCCGCGAACTGCAGGGCTGGGTGGCGGCCGCAGGCATTGCGCTGGCGCTGCTGACCTGGTTCGCCTGGCCGCAGGTGGTCGGCGTGCTGGGCCAGGGCTTGTCGGCCCGCGTGAGCGACATGACAGGCCAGCTGCTTGCCGCGTTCGCGCCGGTGTCGGCGCTGCTGCTCGTCGCCGGCATCAGCGCTGCGCGGCTGCGGGCGCAGGAAAGACACGTCAATACCCTGCTGGACAGCGTGCCGGCCGTGGCGACGCTGGCCTGGGTGATGCTGGCCGCCAGCGCCGACGGCGTCGGGCCGCTGCTGTGGGGCACGCTGGTCGGCTACGCGATCCAGACCGTCTGGCTGGCTTGGCTGGCGGCGCGCGCCGATGGCGGTTTCTGGGGCGCGCCCCGGCTGACGCTGCAATCGCCACATTGGCCCGAACTGCTGGGTGCCGCGGGCGTGATGCTGATCGGCCAGGTGGCCATGAGTTTCGTCGGTCCGCTGGACCAGTACGCCGCCGCCAATCTGGGCGCGAACGCCAACGCCACGCTGGGCTACGCCAGCCGGCTGTTGTCGCTGGTGCTGGGGATCGGCGCCGTGTCAGTGGGGCGCGCGGCCTTGCCGGTGCTGGCCGATGTGCAAGCGCGGGGCGATACCGCTCGTGCGCGCGGCATGGCTCTCAAATGGTCGGTGCTGATGGTGGCCGCAGGCGCTGTTGCCGTCGCCGTGGGCTGGATGCTGGCGCCGTGGGGCGTGTCCGTGCTTTTCCAGCGCGGCGCCTTCACCGCCGAGAATACCCAGGCCGTGGCGCATGTGTTCCGCTGGGGGCTGCTGCAGTTGCCGTTCTATTTTGGCGTGCTGATCCTGGTGCAACTGCTGGCCAGCCAGAACCGCTATCGTGTGATGGCAGCCATCGCCGTCGCCAATTTCGCCCTGAAGGCGGTGTTGAACACCGTGCTGGCGCCCAGGATGGGCGCGGCCGGCATCATGCTGGCGACCAGCCTCATGTATCTGTTGTCCTTTGCCTGCTACCTGGCGGTGGCGATGCGCAAAGTTGAACCCAAAGAGGCCGATTGAATGCCCGTGACCGATACCGGCCCGGCGCCGCGCGTCCTGTTGTTCATCCACTCCCTGCATGGCGGCGGCGCGGAACGCGTGGCTGCGGACCTGAGCGCGCACTGGGCGGACATGGGCCGGGAAGTCATGGTGGTGACGCAGGCCAGCGCCGAGGGCGACGTCTACACGCTGCACTCCAAGGTGCGTCGCGAGGTCCTGCATACGGCGGGCGAGGGCGGTGGTCTGCGCGGCATCTGGAGCAATGTGCAACGGGTGCGCGCCTTGCGCCGCGTGATCAAGTCGTTCCGCCCGGACATCGTGCTGGGCATGATGACGACGGCGTCGGTGCTGTCGGTGTTGGCTTGCGCGGGCCTGTCCTGCCGGGTGATCGCCACCGAACATACGCATCCGCCTTCGCAGACGCTGTCGGGCTTCTGGCAGCGCCTGCGTCGGCTGACGTATCCGCGAGCGGCCAGCGTGGTCGCGCTGACACGCGGCACCGCCGACTGGCTGGCGCAGCACGTGCCGGGCAGCAAGCTGGCCGTCATTCCCAACCCGGTACACTTTCCCCTGCCGCGAGCCGAACCGGTTCTGACCCCGGTGTCGGGCGACGGCCGCAAGCGCCTGCTGGCGGTGGGCCGTCTGCACGCCGACAAGGGTTTCGACCTGCTGATCCAGGCCTACGCGCAATTGGCGGCGTCGCATCCCGGTTGGGATCTGGTTATCCTGGGCGAGGGCGACGAGCGGCCCGCCCTGGAGGCGCAAGTGCGCGAGGCTGGTCTGGCGTCGCGGATTTTCATGCCGGGGCGAGCAGGCAACGTCGGCGACTGGTATGAAAGCGCCGATCTGTACGTGCTGACCTCGCGCTTCGAAGGGCTGTCCAATACCCTGCTCGAATCCATGGCGAGCGGGCTGGCCGCCGTATCGTTCGACTGCGACACGGGGCCGCGCGAGATCATCCGCGAAGGCGTGGACGGCGTGCTGGTGCGCCCCAATGGCGACGTGCCCGCGCTGTGCAAGGCGCTGGACGCCGTCATGCGCAATGACGCGGACCGCGCGCGCATGGCGCAGGCGGCGATCGACGTGCGCGACCGTTTTTCGGCCGCGCGCGTGCTGCAGAAATGGCAGGAACTTTTTGACGGCGTGCGCGGAACCGGCCGTTGAGGCCGCGCGTCGCGCTGTTGCTACAGTGACAACGAGAACTTCATCATGTGCGGAATAGTCGGGATTTGGGGCCCTGTCGGGAACAAGGAACGTGTGTTGGCGGAAAGCTGCCGCCGCATCCGCCACCGCGGGCCGGACAGCAATGGTTTCTGGGAAGACCCCGAGGCCGAACTGGCGCTGGCGCACGTGCGCCTGGCGATCCTGGATCTGACCGAGGCCGGCCATCAGCCCATGACGTCGGCCTGCGGCCGCTATGTCATGGTGTTCAACGGCGAAATCTACAACCACCTGGACATCCGCAAGCAGCTCGAGCAATCGGCGCTGGCGCCGTCCTGGCGCGGCCATTCCGATACGGAAACGCTGCTGGCGGGCTTTACCGCCCTGGGCATCGAAGCCACCTTGCAGGCCGCCGTGGGCATGTTCGCCATCGCGCTGTGGGACCGCGCGTCGCGCAAGCTGATGCTGGCGCGCGACCGCATGGGCGAGAAGCCGCTGTACTACGGCTACTCAGGCGCCGAACTGGTGTTCGCGTCGGAACTCAAGGGTCTGATGCCGATTCCCGGCTTCGGCCGCGAGCTCAACCGCAACGCCCTGGCGTCGTTCATGCGGCACAACTACATTCCGGCGCCGCAGTCGATTTACCAGGGCATTGCCAAGCTGCCGCCGGGTACCTGGGTCGAATTCACGGCCGACGATACCCGCAGCCGCCGCATGCCCGAGCCGCGCGTGTACTGGTCGGCCCGCGAGGCCGCCGACACCTCGGCGCAATCGCTGCTGTCGTTCGAATCCGATGCGCAGGCGACCGACGCGCTGGAAGGCGTGCTGTCCAAGGCGGTTGGCGGCCAGATGCTGTCGGACGTGAGCCTGGGCGCCTTCCTGTCCGGCGGCATCGACTCCTCCACCATCGTGGCCTTGATGCAGGCGCAGAGCTCGCAGCCCGTGCGCACCTTCGCTATCGGCTTTCACGAGAAGGGCTACGACGAGGCGCAGCATGCCAAGGCGGTGGCCACGCATCTGGGCACCGACCATACCGAACTGTACGTGACGGCGGAGGATGCGCTGGCCGTGGTGCCCACGCTGGCCGACATGTACGACGAGCCGTTCGCGGATTCGTCGCAGATTCCGACCTCGCTGGTCACGCGCATGGCGCGCCAGCACGTTACCGTGGCGCTGTCCGGCGATGGCGGCGATGAGCTTTTCGGCGGCTATTCGCGTTATTTCCGCGTGAACAACTGGTGGCAGCAATGCGAGCGCGTCCCGGCGCTGCTGCGCAAGCCCGCCGGCGCGCTGTTGAGCGCGTCCACCCATCTCCCCGGGCGCGGCGCCTGGCGCGGCAAGGTCGGCAAGCTGGGCGAACTGCTGCGCACCGATACGCGCGGCGAGTTCTACCGCCATTTCGTATCGTATTGGGCCGATCCTTCCAGCGTGGTGAAGGGCGGCGTGGAACCGGTGTCCGAGTTCGCCCGGGCGATGCAGGGTTCCACGTTCGAAGCCATGATGAAGCTGGACACGGTGACTTACCTGCCGGACGACATCCTGGTCAAGGTGGATCGCGCCGCCATGGCCGTCAGCCTGGAAACGCGCGTGCCGCTGATCGATCACCGCGTATATGAGTTCGCCTGGAGCCTGCCGCACCAATACAAGGTGCGCGGCAACACGGGCAAGTGGCTGCTGCGCCAGGTGCTGCACCGCCATGTGCCGCAGGCGTTGGTGGACCGCCCCAAGCGCGGTTTCGCCGTGCCGCTGGCCGCATGGCTGCGCGGCCCGCTGCGCGAATGGGCCGATGCGCTGCTGGACCCGGCGCGCCTGCGCCAGGAAGGCTGGTTCGAGCCCGAACCCATTCTGCGCAAATGGCGCGAGCATACGTCGGGCCATCGCAATTGGGACAGTCATCTGTGGGGCGTGTTGATGATGCAGGCCTGGCTTGACCGCTACCGCGGCGACAAGGAGCAGGGAGGATCGGTTGGGAGTCTTTGACGCATGAAAATCTTGATGCTGGTCAGTTCCATGCACGCGGGCGGCGCCGAACGGGTCGCCGCCACGCTGGTCAACGCATGGGCCGAGCGCGGGGATTCCGTCATCCTGACGCCCACCTACTCGTCCAAGGGCAACTGCTTCTATCCGCTGTCGGACAAGGTCGAACTGGCCTGGCTGGCGGATCTGGCAGGCACGCGCGCATCGGGGGCTAAGGCCGCATTCAAGCGTCTGCTAGCGCTGCGCAAACACATCCGCGATTCGAAGCCAGACGTGGTGGTGTCCTTCCTGACCAACGTCAACGTGGCCGCCATACTGGCTTCCCTGGGATTGAAGGTGCCGCTGATTGTTTGCGAGCGTACCAATCCGGTGGCCGAAACCACGACGGGAACCGTGTGGCGCAAGCTGCGTCGCATCCTGTATCCCCGCGCCGACATGGTGACGGTGCAGGCGGAGGATACCGCTGGCCCGTTCGCCCGGCAGGTGCCCGGCATCAAACGCCTGGCCGTGATTCCCAATCCGCTGCCGGCGCCCTTGCTGGATGCGCCGCTGGTGCCGCAGCGTGAAGACGGCGGTTCCCGCGAATTGCTGGCAATGGGACGCCTGGTCACCGACAAGCAGTTTGACCTGCTGATCGACGTGTTCGCGCAATTGGCGCCTGACTTCCCGGACTGGAATCTGCGCATCTGGGGCGAAGGCCCCGAGCGCGGCGCGCTGGAGCAGCAGGTCGCGCGCCTGGGATTGCAGTCGCGCATCAGCTTGCCTGGCCGCACCGAGGCGCCTTGGGATGAACTTGCGCGGGGCCAGGCCTTCGTGCTGAGTTCGCTGGTGGAAGGCTTCCCCAATGTGCTGCTGGAAGCCATGTCGCTGGGCCTGCCCTGCGTGGCGTTCGATTGCCCCAGCGGGCCGCGCGAGATGACGCGCAACGGCGAGGACGCTCTGCTGGTGCCCGCCGGCAATCGAGATGACCTGCGCGAGGCCCTGCGCCGTCTGCTGGGAGACGCCTCCCTGCGCCAGCAACTGGGCTTGCGCGGTGCCGCCGCGGTGCGCCAGCGCTATGCGCTGGCCAGCGTCCTGGCGGAATGGGATGAATTGTTCGATGCCGTGCGGGAGGGACAATGAGCGCTCGGCCGCTGCGTGTCCTGCACATCATCACCGGCCTGGGGCAGGGTGGGGCGGAATCCGTGCTGTTCCGCCTGGCGACCTATCCCGGGGCGGATGTGGAACATGTCATCGTGTCGCTGACCGACGAGGGCATCTATGGCGAGCGCCTGCGCGCGGCAGGCGTCGCGGTGCATGCGCTGGGCATGAAACGCGGGCGGGTCAGCCTGGGCGGTTTCATGGCGCTGCGTTCGCTGATCGCCGCGACGCGTCCCGACGCGGTGCAGACCTGGATGTACCACGCCGATCTGATCGGCGGCCTGGCGGCGCGCCTGGCAGGCGTGCGGGCCATCGCCTGGGGCATACGCAATTCGGGCGAACACCTGGAGCGCAGCAGCCGTTCGGCCCGCTTGGTGCTGCGGGCGTGCGCGCTGCTGTCCGGCCGCATACCCAAGGCCATCGTATGCGCCGCCCAGAAGTCGGCGCAGCGCCATGCCGACAAAGGCTATGACCGCGAACGCATGGTGGTGATCGCCAACGGCTATGACTTGTCGCGCTATGCGCCGAATGACGAGGCCCGGCAGCGGGTGCGCGCGCAATGGGGCTTGCCGCAGGACGTGCCGGCCATCGGTTGCGTGGCCCGCTGGGATCCGCTCAAGGACCACGCCAACCTGCTGCGCGCCATCGCCGCGCTGGTACGCGATGGACGCGACGCGGGACTGCGCTGCGTGCTGATAGGTCGCGGCATGGATACCGCAAACACCGAGCTGGCGGCCTTGATCGACAGGCTGGGCCTGCGCGACCGGTTGGTGTTGGCGGGTCCCAGCGACGACGTGCCCGCCGCAATGAACGGGCTGGACCTGCATGTCCTGTCCAGCTGCGCGGAAGGCTTTCCCAACGTGGTAGCCGAGGCCATGGCCTGCGGCGTCTACTGCGTCGTGACGGACGTGGGCGACGCGGCCTTTATCGTTGGCGATGCCGGCGTGGTGGTGCCGCCGGAGCAGTCCGAGGCGCTGGCCCGCGGCATTGAAACAGCCCTGTGCGAAGTGGCCTCGCGCGGCCGTACGCGTGCAGGCGAGGCGGGCCGCGCCCGCGTGCTGGAAAATTTCGACCTGGCGCGCATGGTGCAAAGCTATATCGCGGTGTGGCGCCGCATCTCAGGAGTCAAAGCATGAGCGCAGGGCGCCGCCTGCTGTTTGTCGTCAACAATCCGGCCTTCTTCATGTCGCACCGCGTGCCGGTGGCGCTGGCCGCGCAACAGGCGGGCTACGAGGTGCATGTCGCCACGATGGACGGTCCGGCCGTGGCGGACATCGAGGCGCTGGGCATGACGCATCACGCCATACCCATGACGCGCAGCGGCAAGCATCCCTTGCAGGAGTTGGGTACGCTGCTGGCCCTGATACGGCTGTTCCGCCGCCTGCGGCCGCAGATCGTGCATCTGGTCACGATCAAGCCCGTGCTCTATGGCGGCATCGCTGCCCGCTGGACGCGCGTGCCGGGCATGGTCGCGGCGATTTCCGGACTGGGCTTTGTGTTCCTGTCCAATTCCCTGAAGATGAAGCTAGTGCGCGCCGTGGTCGCGCGCCTGTACCGGCTGGCGCTGGGCCATCCCAATAGCCGCGTGATCTTCCAGAACGCCAGCGACCGCGATTTGCTCAAGTCGCTGGGTGCGGTGCGCGACGCCCAGGTCGTCATGATCCGGGGCGCGGGCGTGGACCTGAATGCGTATCGGGCCCAGCCCGAACCGCCGGCGCCGCCGGTCGTGGTCACCATGGTGGCCCGATTGCTGCGCGACAAGGGCGTGCAGGAATTCGTGCAGGCGGCCAGGCTGCTGCGCGAGCGTGGCTTGCCTGTCACGATGCAGCTGGTCGGCGGCGTGGACGCCGGCAATCCGGCCTCGGCGACGCAGGACGATGTGGATGCCTGGCAGCGGGAAGGCTGCGTGCGCGCATTGGGCGAACGCTCCGACGTGGCCGCGCTGTACGCCGCCTCGCATATCGCCGTGCTGCCTTCCTATCGTGAAGGTCTGCCCAAGTCGCTGATCGAGGCGGCAGCCTGCGCGCGCGCGGTCGTGACTACCGATGTGCCTGGTTGCCGCGATGCGATCGAACCCGGCGAGACGGGACTGCTGGTGCCGGTGCGCGACGCGCAGGCGTTGGCGGACGCCATCGCGCGTCTGGCCGAGGATCCGGTCTTGCGGCAGTCCATGGGCGCCGCAGGCAGGGCGCTGGCCGAGCGCGAGTTCAACATCGAGCGCGTGGCGCGCATCCACGTGGAAATCTACGACGCGCTCAGCGCCTGATACGGCAGCGCCGGCGCCGGGGAGGCGCCGGCTAGCGCTCAAGGACGGCGCGTGATCGCGTCGATCCAGTAGCGGGTGGAAGGATCCTGCTGGCTGGCTTGCTGCGAATTCAACTCATGCATGATGCCCTTGGCCAGGGCCTTGCCGAATTCAACGCCCCATTGGTCGAAGGGATTGATGCCCCAGACCACGCCCTGCGTGAACACCTTGTGTTCGTACAGCGCCAGCAGCGCGCCCAGCGTATAGGCCTCCAGGCGCGGCAGCACGATGAGCGAGGACGGCCGGCCGCCCGGATGGACACGGTGCAGCGCCAGCAGCCGCGCGCGGTCGGGATCGCTTTCGATGGCCGAGGTTTCGGCCAGCGCTTCCTCGTAGGACTTGCCGCGCAGCAGCGCCGAACGCTGCGCCAGGCAGTTGGCGATCAGCAGCTCGTGGTGCCGCGCGTAGGCGTGGTCGGGTTTTTCGCACAGGATGAAGTCGACGGGAGCGCCCCGGGTGTCCTGGTGCAGCCACTGGAAGAAGGTGTGCTGGCAATCGGTGCCCGACATGCCCCAAACGGCCGGGCCGGTGGGCACGCCGGCCGGGCTGCCATCGGCGGTGGCGACCTTGCCCAGCGATTCCATTTCCAGCTGCTGGGCCCAGGGCACGATGTGATAAAGCCGCGAATCGTAGGGCGTGATTGCCAGGGAGTCGTAGCCCAGCACGCTGCGGTTCACGACGCCGGCCAGCGCCAGCTGGACGGGCGCGTTTTCCTTGATGGGCGCGGTGCGGAAATGCTCGTCCATGGCGGCGGCGCCCGCCAGTAGCTGGTCAAAGCAGTCGGTGCCCAGCGCCAGCGCGACCGGCAGGCTGATCGCGGACCAAAGCGAATAGCGTCCGCCCACCCAATCCCAGATCTGGAAGATGTGATCGGGCAGGATGCCCAGGTTCAAGGCCGCCTCGACGTTGGCGGTGACCGCCACGACCTGCTTGATCGGATCCGCCACGCCGGCATCGCGCAGCCAGTTCATGGCGACCTCGGCATTGGCCAGCGGCTCGGTCGTGGTGAACGACTTGGATGCGACGATGACCAGGGTATCGTGCGGATCCAGGCGGCTCATCGCGTCCGCGACCGAATGCGAGTCCACGTTGGAGGCGAAACGCACTTCGCGCCGCGCGCCGCCGTGGCGCAGGGCGCGCGTGACCAGCCGCGGCCCCCAGTCGCTGCCGCCTATGCCCAGGTGCAGCACGCAGCCATAGCGCCCGGCCTTGTCGGCCTGCCGCACGAATTCGCGCATCCGCTCACGCTCGGTCAGCACGGCCTTGGCCACCTTGGCGGGCGGTTGGGCCGCACGCAGGGCGGTGTGCCAGGCGGGGCGTTCCTCGGTCCAGTTGGCGTTGCCGCCGTCGAACAGGCAAGCCCGGGCCGCCTCGAAGCCTTGTTGTGTCAGCAGCGCGGCCTCTGCATTCTCCAGCTCCGGCGAATACGCCTGCGCGCTCAAGTCCAGGCGCAACCCGGGAGCATTGATGATGCGCAATTGGGCGCCGGTCTTGGGTGCGGAGCGCGTGGCCGTGATGAACGCTTGCCAGGCGGGGCTGTTCGATAGAGACATGGAGTTCAGAAAGGCAGTTTGGCTTGCGGGGCGAGCTTGCTCAGCTCACGTCGGAAGTCGGCTTGGATGCGCTCCAGCGCCGCAGACGTTTGCGCTTCGAATCGCAGCACGACGACCGGGGTGGTGTTCGAGGGGCGAGCCAAGCCGAAGCCGTCTGGATACTCGGCACGCACGCCATCAATGGTGATCACGCGGTTCGCAGCGGGGAATTGGCCTTGGTCTTGCAAGGCCTGGACCAGGGTGAAAGGCTGGCCTTCTTCCATTTCCAGCTTCAACTCTGGAGTTGAAACGTCTTGCGGCAGGGCTTCCAGCACGGCGCAGGGATCGGCGTCGCGCGACACGATCTCCAGCAGGCGCGCACCCGTGTAGAGTCCGTCATCGAACCCGTACCAGCGCTCCTTGAAGAAGATGTGGCCGCTCATTTCGCCGGCCAGCGGGGCCCCGGTCTCGGCCAGCTTCGCCTTCACCAGCGAATGGCCGGTCTTCCACATCAGCGGCACGCCGCCGGCGGCTTCGACCGACAGGCCGACGTGGCGGCTGCACTTCACGTCATAGATGATGGTGGCGCCCGGATTGCGGTCCAGCACGTCGCGGGCGAACAGCACCAGTTGGCGGTCCGGCCAGACGATCTGGCCCGATTTCGTCACCACGCCCAGGCGGTCGCCGTCGCCGTCAAAAGCCAGGCCCAGTTCGCAGTCGGTCTCGGCCACGCACTTGATCAGGTCCTGCAGGTTCTTGGGTTCGGCGGGGTCGGGATGGTGGTTGGGGAAGGTGCCATCCACCTCGCAGAACAGTTCGGTGACTTCGCAGCCCAGGGCGCGGAACAGCGCCGGGGCGACCGCGCCGGCCACGCCGTTGCCGCAATCGATCGCGATTTTCATGGGCCGCGCCAGCTTGATGCCGGACGCGACACGAGCGATGTAGGACGCCACCAGGTCCAGTTGACGGCGCACGCCGGGCCGCGCCGCCGGGGCGCTGGCGGGGCCGTTCATGCTGGCGGCCAGCGCCTGCACGTCCTCGCCGTAGAGCGCACGGCCGCCCATCATCATCTTGAAGCCGTTGTACTTGGGCGGGTTGTGGCTGCCGGTGATGGCGACGCCTGATCCCGTCTGCATGACGTTGGCGGCGAAATAGACCAGCGGGGTGGGTACCATGCCGATGTCCAGAGTATCCACGCCGCCTTCCAGCATGCCTTCCTGCAGCGCTATTGACAGCATTTCGCTGCTCAGACGGCCATCGCGGCCGACGACCAGGGTCTGTATGCCCTGGTCGCGCGCACGGGCGGCGAGCGCTACGCCCAAGGCTCGGGCAAAGCGCGCGTCGATCAGATCGGGCACGGTGCCGCGGATGTCATAGGCTTTGAACACCGAGCCCGGAAATTGCGTGTTGTCGCCCACAGCGATTCCTTGATGAGAGTTGCAGCGCTCATTCTGCCGGGGTCTGCTGGTAAACCCTCGTATCCAAAAGGCGGCTGGCAGGAGATTAAACCGGAATTATCCCCCATTGGCGCTCCCCCTTCATCCGGCAGACGGCGTAGGGCTTTTTCCGTCCTTGCACCTCGGAGGGACGTCTGCCCTGATCTGGTGCCTGCGCGTACGTCAACGCCTGGTTACGGTGCGGCGCCCGGCCGCGCTCCGGGGCTTGCAGGGGAGGCTGGGCGTGGCATAAAACTTGCTCGTCGTCCGAAGGTGATACGCTTGCTATGCAAGCAGAAAGACCGGGAGGGGCCATGGGCGCCAAAGTTTCTACTGTCATGTCATCCAGGGGCGCCTCAAACCGGCGGGGTCCGCCCACGGATTACGCCGGACCAGCCGCAGGCCGCGAGCGCCGGCTCGACATCCACGTGTTCGTTTCCGAGGCGGGCGGCCTGGCCACGGGCCGGGCCTGGGAACGTTGCGTATGGCGCGACGCCCGGGTCCTGATCGCCGAATCCCCGGCGCCCCATCTGCCGGCGTCGATGGAAAGCGCGCTGCGCACCGTCGCCGCCGACGTGGCGCGGGACCGCGGCTGGCAGGGCATGGGTACCGTCGCTTTCGCGCTGGACGATCGCAGCGGCGTGTTCCGCGTGATCGACGCCCAGGCGCAGGCTCATTCGGGCACGGCCGTAGCCGATTGCGAACCCGTCGCCGCCCATGCGCTGGAAGTGCGCATCGACGGCTGCGTGGACCGTCGCCTGCCATGCACGCGCTTGCTGGTGTGCGGCGCGACCCGGGGCGAGGTGCTGCGCCGCGCCTACCGCGCCCTATCGGAAATGCCCGGCCCCGCAGGCGTCGACCGCGCTTTTCTCATGAACCGCATTGCCTCTCGGGCCTATTGCTCGGGGCTGACGGGTGCGAGGCTGGATCAGGCGGTCGGCTGATCTGTCCTGGTGGCGGGCTGCGCGGGTCCGCCTGGTGGCGACCCGGGGGCGTTTCAACCCCTACAATAGTCGGCACATCCCTGGCCTGGATGCATCCAGGCTCTACTTGGCCGCGCATATGACCTTGCTGAGCGATCTACAGTCCCTTCTGGGCGCTTCCCACGTGCTGACGGGCACGGACGCCGACACCTACGTGCTGGACTGGCGCCGCCGCTATCGAGGCGTCGCGCTGGCGGTGATCCGTCCCGGGTCGACCGAGGAAGTGGCGGCGGCCGTAAAGCTGTGCGCCAGGCATGGCGTGCCGGTGGTGCCGCAAGGCGGCAATACAGGCTTGTGCGGAGGCGCCACGCCTGACCTGTCCGGCAGCGCGGTGATCCTGTCCACCACCCGCCTGACGGCGGTGCGCGCGCTGGATACCGACAACGACACGATCACCGTGGAGGCGGGCTGCGTCTTGCAAGCGGTGCAGGAGGCTGCCGCCGCGGCCGGCCGGCTGTTTCCGCTGAGCCTGGCCGCCGAGGGCAGCTGCACCATAGGCGGCAACCTGGCGACCAATGCGGGCGGCACGCAGGTGCTGCGCTACGGCAACACGCGCGAACTGACATTGGGCCTGGAGGTCGTGACCGCCGAAGGCGAGATCTGGCACGGCCTGCGTGGCTTGCGCAAGGACAACACCGGCTACGACCTGCGCGACCTGTACATCGGCAGCGAAGGCACGCTGGGCATCATCACCGCCGCCACGCTGAAACTGTTTCCAAGGCCGGTGGCTTCGTGCACGGCATTGCTGACGCTGGACGGTATCGACCAAGCGGTCGAGCTGCTGTCGCGCGCTCGCGCGGGTTTTGGCGCCGCGCTGACCGGCTTTGAGCTGATGAGCGGGGCATGCCTGCAGGCGGTCGTGCGGCTCTTCCCGCAACAACGCTTGCCGTTCGAGGGAGATTCCGCCGCGTCCCCGTGGTTCGCCCTGCTGGAACTGTCCGACAGTGAAAGCGAGGAGCACGCCCGTGAGCGATTCGAAACCGTGTTGGGCGAGGCCATGGAAAGCGGGCTGGTGAACGATGCCGCCATCGCCGCGAACGTGACGCAAAGCAAGGCGCTGTGGCACCTGCGCGAGAGCATCCCGCTGGCCGAGGCGGAGCTGGGCAAGTCGGTCAAGCATGACGTGTCCATCCCGATCTCCGCCATCGCCGGCTTCGTGCACAAGACCAACGCCTTGCTGCAGGCGCGTTTTCCGGGTGTGCGCCACGTGATCTTCGGCCACCTGGGCGACGGCAATCTGCATTACAACGTGGCCCATGCGCCGGGGCAGACCGAGGCCGAGCTGCTGGCGTTGCAAAGCGATATCTACGGCGTGGTGCACGACAGCGTGCATGCGCACCATGGCTCGATCAGCGCGGAGCATGGCGTGGGCCAGCTCAAGATCGACGAGCTGCCGCGCTACAAGAGCGCTGTCGAACTGGACCTGATGCGCAGAGTAAAGCGAGCGCTGGACCCGCAAGGGCTGATGAATCCGGGCAAGGTATTGCGGGCCTAGGGCGCCGCGCACGAAAGGGAATCGCAACCATGGCAACCAGTCCCGCGGCGGGCGCGAATTGCAGGGTATTGATCGTCGAGGATGATCCGGTGATCTCCGGCAACCTGTATACCTTCCTGGAAGCGCGCGGCTTCCTGCCCGATGCCGCCTATTCGGGGCCGGCCGCGCTGGAGCGGCTGAGGGAGCAGCGCTTCGATGCCCTGATCCTGGACATCGGCCTGCCGGGCATGGACGGCAACGCCGTGTTGCATACGCTGCGCAACGACATGCGCGCCGACGTTCCGGTGCTGATGCTGACGGCGCGTGACAGCCTGGAAGACAAGCTGGTCGGGTTCTCGCATGGCGCTGATGATTATCTGACCAAACCTTTTGCGCTGCTTGAGGTCGAGGCGCGCCTGATTGCGCTGATCCAGCGCTCCAAGGGGGCGACGGTGGATTCGGTGCGGGCTTTCGGCCCGCTGTCCTACGACACCCGCAACCGCACGGTGTCGGTCAACGGCACTCCCGTGCATCTCACGCGCAAGGCCGGCCTCATCATCGAAGCGCTGTTGCGCGATCCTGGCAGGGTGGTCTCGCGCGAGGAGCTGGAGTCCATGTTGTGGGGCAACGAACCGCCTTCCTCGGACGCGCTGCGCAGCCAGGTGCACCTGTTGCGCCGCGCCTTGGCCGATGCCGGCTTCGATGGCATCGAAACCATACATGGGACCGGCTGGCGCCTGACGCTGGAAGCTGGAGCGGCCAGATGAGCGGCATTTCCGCGGCGTCGGTCGGGGGTACGCTAACCCAGCGGGTGGTGTGGGCGCTGACCGGAACCGTGGCGTTGTTCGTGACGGCGCTGGCCCTGCTGGCTTACCTCACTTTCGACCAGATGGAAGACGACCTGGTCAACGACATTCTGAATACCGAAATGGACCGGCTGGTGCAGCATGCGCAGGTCAGCGACGGTTTTCTGCCCCGTGAAGGCGTGCGCGAACTGGGCGGCTCCATGCGCGCCTGGGTCAGCGTGGACGGCAAGCGGCCCACTGGCATGCCCCAGGAAATCGATGCCCTGGATAGCGGCCTGCATCTGGTCGAACCGGGCGCCTACACCTGGCATGTGATGGTGGCCGAAACGGCGCGAGGCAAGGTGTACCTGCTTTACGACGCCACCGAGAACGAAGGGCGGGTTCACGACTTCGGCCTGATCGTGCTGGGCGTGGGCGCCATTTGCGTGGTGGGCGCCTATGCGCTGTCGCGGCGCGTGGCCGCCATTGCGGTCGGGCCGCTGCTGGACCTGACCGACCGGCTGGCCACTTGGGCGCCTGGCGCGCCCGACATGGCGGTGACGCGCGACGATGAGGCGGGGCGACTGATAGAGGCCTTCAACCGGGTGCAGAACCAGGTGGACAGGTCGATTGCGCGCGAGCGCGAATTCGCGGGCAATCTCAGCCACGAGGTGCGCACGCCCTTGGCCGCGATCCGCTCGGATAGCGAGTTGATGCTGCTGACCCAGGTATTGACCCCGGACCAGCGCCAGCGCCTGACCCGCGTGGTGGACAACGTGGACGATGTGATCGTGTCGCTGGAGAGCGCACGCTCCATGGCGCGGGATGAGCTGCGCCCGGCGGAGTCCGTCGACCTCAGCGAATGCATGGACAACGCCTGGCGCGGCTACGAAGCCCAGGCAGGGTTGGCCGGGCTTGGTTTCGAAAACCGGATCGCCGCCGGTCAGGTTCGCATGCTGGATCGCTATGCCTTGCTGACCGTGTTGCGCAACCTGATCCGCAACGCGGTGGAGCACGCCGCGCCGGCGACGCTGACCGCGAGCGTGACCGCCGACGGCGCGCTGGAGCTGCGCGACGATGGCAAGGGCATTGCCGCCGACGACTTGCCTTTCCTGTTCCGCCGCTATTACAGCGGCCGCATGCGGGATTCGGGCGCGGGCAGCCCCGACGAAACGGCGCGCGGGCTGGGGCTGGCGATCGCCAAGCGCGTCTGCGACATGCAGGGCTGGTCGCTGACGGTCGATTCTTCGCGGCAAGGCGAGCAGCGCGGCACCTGTTTCACGCTGCGTTTCGAGGCCGATGAGGGACACGCGATGGCGGCGGCAGGCGGGGCGCAAGGTCAAATTTGACGAAAGTTTGACTGTCGGCGGCCTAAGCTGCCCGTTTGCCTGACGGACCTCCTGTCGCCACCATGCCGCCCCTATCGCCGCCCGCGTTGCGCAAGCCGACGCCGGCTTCGTATCTGTTGAGCCATGTCTTTGCGATCACGCTTGCGCTGGCCTGCCTGGCATGGTGGGCCAATGTCTCGGGCTTGGATATGCGAATCGCTCGCGCGCTGTTCGATCCGGCGCTGGACGATTTTCCACTGCGCCTGAACCGTTGGCTGGATCTGATCGGGCATCGCATGGTGCTGGCCCTGCCTATCGGGATAGGACTGGCCGCGGTGGGCGTGGCGGCGGCAAGCTATCGCATTCCGGCCTGGCGGCCATGGCGCGGACCGGCGCTGGCGCTGGCGGCAACCTGCCTGACGGGGCAGGTGCTGGTGAATCAACTGAAGCACTACACGACGCTGCCCCGTCCTTATGATCTGGACTCCCTGGGCGGCTATACCCCTTACCCGTCGTTCTGGTGGACCTGGGTGCGGGCTGCGGGGGGCGGCGCTTTACCCAGCGGTCATGCTGGCGCGGGCTATTCGATGTTGACCCTGTATTTCGTGGGCTGGGCGCTGGGGCGTCCGGCGTGGCGCTGGTGGGGGCTGGCAGCGGGTATCGCGGGGGGAGTGGGTTTTTCCACGGTGCGTATCCTGCAAGGCGCCCATTTTCTCAGCCAGACGCTTTGGTCCGCTACCTTGATGTGGTTCCTGGCGGCCCTGTTTTTCTATCCCCTCATCGTGGCCCGTCCCGCCGCCGCGGGCTTGAACCGTTAGTCGCGGGATGCCCGGGTCGGTTGGTAGGAGGGGCGAAACATCGGCGCGCTGCGCGTCGCTGGCGCCATTCTGGCGCGCGGGCCTGATACCCGGCCCAAAGTACAATGGGCAGCGACGCTCGGTCCCGGGCCGCGCTCAACTGCTTTCGGATCCTTGACAATGAATGTTCCCGCCGATACTCCCGTCACGCCGCGGCGTCGTCCCCGGAACCTGGCTCAGGGGCTGGTCGAGAGCATCACGGAGCGTATCCGTGGCGGGGACATCAGGCCCGGCGACAAGTTGCCGACGGAATCCGAGATCATGCGCCAGTTCGGCGTCAGCCGTACGGTGGTGCGCGAGGCCCTGTCCCGGCTGCAGGCATCGGGCCTGGTCGAGACGCATCATGGCGTGGGGACGTATGCGCTGGAGCCTAGCGGCGGCGGGGATTTCCGCGTGGATCCCGCCGACATCGCCACGGTGCGCGACGTGCTGGTGTTGCTGGAGCTGCGTATCTGCCTGGAAAGCGAGGCTGCCGGCCTGGCCGCGGCCAGGCGCAGCCCGGAGCAGCTGCATGAGATGAGGCGCGCACTGGAAGCCTTCAAGAGCGCACTCGAGAACGACGGCGACACCGTCACGCCGGATTTCCAATTCCATCTGCTGGTCGCGCAAGCCACGGACAACCGTTATTTCGCGGACCTGATGTCGCATCTGGGTTCGGCCATCATTCCGCGCACCCGGATCAATTCGGCAAAGTTTGCGCACGAGGATCGTGCCGCCTATCTGGCGCGGGTGAACCTCGAGCACGAAGACATCTACGGCGCGATCCAGCGCCAGGACGCGGAAGCCGCGCGCGCAGCCATGCGCACGCATCTGAGCAACAGCCGCGAACGGCTGCGGCGCGCGCAGTAAGCGCGGCCGAAGGCTCGTCCCAAACCGCGTTAACCTTTGCGCGTTTTCAAACTTCGAACCACGAGGCGGCATGGCTCTGCTCGGCATATACAGCGGCATTCTTTCATCTGAACAGGCGTTGCGACGCCAGGGGAGGGTGTACGCATGCGCCGTCTGACTCTGCGGTTCATCATTGCGGTCCTGGCGCTGCTGACGCTGTCGCGGCTGGCGCTGGCCTTCTGGATGTGGGATCGGGTGGAGGCGGCAGGCGGGCTGGGGCCGTTGCTGCTGGGCGGCCTGCGCATCGACGTCTGCCTGATGTCCATGGTGATCGCGCTGCCGGCGGTGTTTTCGCCCTGGTTCGGCCATCGGCCGCTGGCCGCCCGCATCACCGCCTGGTGGTTCCGTGTCTGGTGGATGCTGTATGTGCTGCTGGAGGTCTCCACGCCGCAGTTCATCGCGGAATACGACACGCGGCCCAACCGGCTCTATTTCATCTATCTGCTCAATCCGAAGGAAGTCGGTTCGATGCTGTGGCAGGGCTACAAGGGCGTGCTGCTGGCGGCCTTTGTCGTGTTGGCGCTGGCGGCCTGGCTGTCGGTCCGCCTGTTTCCCACCCGCGCCCGCGATCCGTTCATGTCGTGGTGGAAGCGGCCGCTGGCGTCGTTCGTGATCCTGGCGCTGGTGTTCCTGGGCGCGCGCGGCACGCTGGAGCATCGTCCGATCAATCCGGCCAAGGTCGCCTACAGTTCCGACGCCATGGTCAATGCGCTGGCGCTGAATTCGCTGTATAGCGTGTTCGACGCCGCCTACCGCATGCGCGATGAGCGTTCGTCGGCAGCGATGTATCCCAAGATGGCGGTGGACAAAATGAATGCCATCGTGCGCGAGAAGGCCGGGCTGACGGGCGCGCCGCTGGACGCGCGGTATCCCAGCTTGCATGAGCAGAAGGCGATGGCGCGCCGGGATAAGCCGTTGAACCTGGTGATCATCCTGCAGGAAAGCCTGGGCGCGCAGTATGTGGGCAGCCTGGGCGGCCGTGATCTCACGCCCAACATCGACCGGCTGGGCAAGGAGGGCTGGATGTTCCACCGCGCTTACGCGACGGGCACGCGCTCGGTGCGGGGCATCGAGGCGGTCACGGCGGGCTTCCTGCCCAGCGTGGCTGACGCGGTGGTGAAGCTGCCGCGTTCGCAGACGGGTTTCTTCACGCTGGCGCAGGTGCTGGGCAAGCATGGCTACCATTCGCGCTTCGTGTACGGGGGCGAGTCGCACTTCGACAATATGCGGGTCTTTTTCCTGGGTAACGGCTTTAACGAAATCGTGGACCGTCCCAAGTTCGTGAATCCAGTGTTCGAAGGGTCGTGGGGCGCCTCGGACGAGGACATGTTCAACCAGGTGGACCGGCTGCTGCGGGCGGATGGCGACAAGCCGGTGTTCACGCTGGCATTCTCGGTGTCGAATCATTCGCCGTGGGAGTATCCGGAAGGGCGCATCAAGCCGGTGGGAGATCCGGCCACGGTGGATAACACGGTGCGTTACGCGGACTGGGCGCTGGGGCAGTTCTTCGACAAGGCGCGCAAGGCGCCGTACTGGGACAACACGGTCTTCCTGGTGATCGCGGATCACGATTCGCGCGTCTATGGCTCCATTCCGGTGCCGGTGCGGCATTTCCAGATTCCCGCGCTGATTCTGGGGGCGGGGATTGCGCCTCGGCAGGATGAACGGTTGGTCAGCCAGATCGACATGGCGCCTACCATGTTGTCCTTGATGGGACTGGACAACGTGAATCCCATGCTGGGCGTGGATCTGACGCAGCGGGATCCGAATCGGGCGATGATGCAGTACGCGGATAATTTCGGCTATCTGCAGGGGGATCAGTTGCTGGTGCTGGAGCCTTCGAAGGCGCCGCGGCAGTTCAGGTATGAGGCGGCGCCTGTGGGGCGGGATGAGGTTTATGCGCCGGTGGAGCCTTTGGATCCTCGGCTCTCGGAAGAGGCCTTGGCGCATGCTTTGTGGGCTAGTTGGGCGTATCGGGAAGAGCGGTATCGGTTGCCTTGATGGTGGCGCTTTATGCGGGATGATGCTGGTTCTTAAGACGCTTGGGGCGTCGGGGGGCTGGGGTGCGCGGGGCAACGATTGCGGTCCGGAGCCTTCGCTCCGGACTTCCCCTGCGTCATCCTCGTACGCCTTCGGCTCCCTACGGATTCCCTTGGGCTTATCGACGCCCCGCGCGCCCCAGGCCCCCAACGCCCCAAGCTTCGGTGTTTGAAACTTCACGGTCGCAGGGACGGGTGGTGTGCTTGGCATGCTTGCCGCGGGCGGCGGGGCGGTGGAAGATCTTGCGGTGCCCGCTCGATTAGGCCGCCCGGGCGGCCCAATCGAGCATACGCGGCGTCTTGCGCTGTGTTGTTTTGGGTGGTGGGACTGTGCGCTGATCGCTGACCGCGGCTTGATTCTGCGCAAGTCGGATTTTTTGTGAAGGTAGGAAACTGGCGCATGACTTTTCCTGAATCGTCTTCCGGGGCAGGCCGTGCTGCGGCTGCCCAATCAAACAAATCTAGTATTCGCGTGCCGCCGCGCCGCCGCGTGCTGCCGTTGCCGCGCGGGCGTTTCGCCTGGGTGACGGGTGTGATCAGTACCGTTTGGCTGGCGCTCAACACGGTGTTCTGGTGCCTGCTTCTGTTTCCGCTGGCCTTGTTGAAGCTGCTGCTGCCGTTCGCGGCGGTCAGGCGGGGGATCGATCCCGTGCTCAACGGTATCGCCACGGCCTGGGTGTCCTGCAACGCCGGATGGCTGGCGCGGATCCAGGATGTGTCCTGGGATGTGCAGGGCAATGACGGACTGCGCTATGCGGACTGGTATCTGGTGAATTGCAATCATCAGTCCTGGGTGGATATCTTCGTTTTGCAGCAGTCGCTGAACCGGCGTATTCCGTTGCTGAAGTTCTTCCTGAAGCAGCAACTGATCTATGTGCCGGTGATCGGTCTGGCGTGGTGGGCGCTGGATTTTCCGTTCATGAAGCGCCACGGCAAGGCGGCGTTGCGCCGCAATCCAGATCTGGGGCGGCAGGATCAGGAGACCGCGCGGCGGGCCTGCGCGAAGTTTTCACTGGTGCCGACCAGCGTGATGGTGTTCGCCGAAGGGACGCGTTTCAGTCCTGCCAAGCGCGATGCGCAGGGATCGCCGTACCGGCATCTGCTCAAGCCCAAGGCGGGCGGGCTGGCGGTGGCGTTGAATGCGATGGGCAAGCGTTTCCGCTCGATGATAGACGTGACGATTGCCTATCCGGAGGGCGCGCCCAGCTTTTGGGATCTGGCCTGCGGCCGTGCGGGGCGGGTGCTGGTGCGCATGCGGCAGTTGCCGGTGCCGCCGGAGTTCTGCGAAGGCAACTACTCCGGCGACAAGGCGTTCCGCACGACCTTCCACCACTGGCTGGGCCAGCAGTGGCAGGCCAAGGACGATGAGATCGAGGCGTTGACGGCGCCCGCCAGGGCAGGCGCCGGCGCGGATTAGGCGCGGGCGGGCAGCACCGTGCCGGAGCAGGCGCCGAAGCCGATGCGCGGATAGCCCGCCTTCACGCATTCGGCGCGGATGATGACCTGGTCGCCATCCTGCAGGAAGGTGCGCTTTTCGCCCCAGGGCAGGTCGATCGGGTTCTTGCCGCCGTTGCTCAGTTCCAGCAGCGAGCCGGCTTCCGAGGGTTGCGGGCCGGACAGGGTGCCGGTGCCCAGCATGTCGCCCGGTTGCAGGTTGCAGCCGTTGACGGTGTGATGCGTGATCAGCTGCGCCACGTTCCAGTAGGCATCGCGGAAGTTGCTGCGCGACAGGAAGGCGGGCGGCTGCTTGTCGGCGCGCGATTTCTCGGTGGTCAGCAACACTTCCATCTGCACGTCGAAGGCGCCCTTGGCGCGGTTGGCGTCGGATGCCAGGTAGGGCAGGGGCTGCGGTTCGGACGGGCCGCGCATCCACTGCGTGCGGAACGGCTCCAGCGCTTCCATGGTGACGACCCAGGGCGAGATCGTGGAGGCGAAGTTCTTGGCCAGGAAGGGGCCCAGGGGCTGGTATTCCCAGGCCTGGATGTCGCGCGCCGACCAGTCGTTCAGGATGCACAGGCCGAACACGTGCGATTCGGCGTCGGCCAGGGGGATGCGGTCGCCCTGGGCGTTGCCCGTACCGACGAAGATGCCCAGTTCCAGTTCGTAGTCCAGGCGGGCGCAGGGGCCGAATTGCGGCGCTTCGCCTTCATTGGCGGGACGGGTCTGGCCGACGGGGCGGGGGAATTTCTGGTCCACGCCGATGCTGGAGGCGCGGCCGTGATAGCCGATGGGCACCCACTTGTAGTTCGGCAGCAAGGGGTTGTCGGGGCGGAATTGCTTGCCCACGGCGGTGGCGTGGTGCACCGAAATGTAGAAGTCGGTGTAGTCGCCGATGCGGGCGGGCGTGGTGTATTCGGCGTCGGCTTGCGCAACCAGCAGCGGCTCGACCGTGGCGCGCAGGGCAGCGCCTTCGCGCAGCGCGCGCGACAGCGCCAGGCGCAGGGCGCTCCAGTGGGCCTGGCCCAGGGCCATCAGGGCGTTCAGGCTGTCCGTGGCGCACGCTGCCAGCGCCTCGGCTGCCAGGCCTTCGAAGGGCTGTTTGGCGGCCAGCGCGGCCAGGTCCAGGATCTGGTCGCCGATGGCCACGCCGGGGCGGAACGGTTCCGTCGTGCCCTTGCGGCGGAAGGTGGCGTAGGGCAGGTTCTGCACCGGGAAATCCGACTCGCCGGTGTTGGCGCTGGCGATCCAGCTCTTCAGGGACGGGTCGTGGGTTTCGTTGATGGTGGTCATGGCTGCGTGTCTCTTTCAGTGTGGTTATGCGGTGGCCGGGCGCCAGGCGCCGGAAATTACAAATGCCAAACGGCGATGAGCTTGCGCTCATCGCCGCGGGCGTGGAAAGCAGGAGGTCTGCGCGTCACGCCTTGCTGGGGTCGAAATGCTTGGCGATGCCCTGCCAGCACCGGTAGTAGTCGCCCTGCAATTCTACCGAGGCCAGCGCCTGTTCCGTGGGGCGGATGACGCGCCGCGTCTCGAACATGAACGCCATCGTGTCACGGATGTAGTGGGCCTTGCTGGTGTCGGCGTGGGAGGCCTTTTCGAAGGTCTCGGCGTCGGGGCCGTGGCCGCTCATGCAGTTGTGCAGGCTGGCGCCGCCCGGTGCGAAGCCGTCGGCCTTGGCGTCGTAGACGCCCTGGATCAGGCCCATGAATTCGCTGGCGATGTTGCGGTGGAACCAGGGCGGACGGAAGGTGTTTTCCATGGCCAGGATGCGCGGCGGGAAGATCGCGAAATCCATGTTGGCCGTTCCCGGGGTGTCCGACGGCGCGGTCAGCACGGTGAAGATCGAGGGGTCCGGATGGTCGTAGCTGATGGAGCCGACGGTGTTGAAGTTGCGCAGGTCGTACTTGTACGGCGCGTGCGTGCCGTGCCAGGCCACCACGTTCAACGGCGAATGGTCGATGGATGCGCGCCAGAAGCCGCCCGTGAACTTGGCGATGAGTTCGAAGTCGCCTTCGAGGTCTTCGTACCAGGCCACCGGGGTCTTGAAGTCGCGGGCATTGGCCAGGCAGTTCGAGCCGATGGGGCCCAGCTCCGGCAGACGCATGGCCGCGCCGAAGTTCTCCAGCATGTAGCCGCGGGCGCTGCCGTCCAGCAGTTCGACGCGGAAGCGCACGCCGCGCGGGATGACCGCGATTTCCAGGGGTTCCAGGTCGATCAGGCCCAGTTCAGTGGCCAGGCGCAGGCGGCCTTCCTGCGGCACCAGCAGCAGTTCGCCGTCGGCGTTGTAGAAGTAGCGTCCTTGCATCGAGCGGTTGGCCGCGTACAGGTGGATGCCTACGCCGCTCAGTTCGTCGGGGCCGCCGTTGCCGCCCCAGGTCTTCACGCCTTCCAGGAAGTCGGTGGGGGCGGCGGGAATCGGCAGCGGGCTCCAGCGCAGCTGGTTGGGCGTGACGGGTCCCTGGCCGAAGGTGCTTTGCCAGCCGGCGGCGCCGTCAAAAGCCTCGAACGGCTTGTGTTGGGCGCCGGGGCGGATGCGGTAGAGCCAGGAGCGGCGGCTTTCGCTGCGCGGCGCGGTGAAGGCGGTGCCGGACAACTGCTCGGCGTACAGGCCATAGGGGCATTGCTGCGGCGAGTTGCGGCCCAGCGGCAGCGCGCCGGGCAGGGCTTCGGTGGCGCAACTGTTGCCGAAGCCGGTCTGGTATTGCAGTTCCATGGATTCCTCCTGAGCGGCGGCGCGGTGCTTGGCCGCGCGGCCTGGTGCGGGTGGCTCGTCCGGAAGGGGTCCGGAGCCCATATGGCATTGTCGGAAAAAATCCCCGCTACGGCTATGGGAATGTAAAAATAGAGACTATAAATTTTGTGAATAGTAGGGGGGTGTATGGCCGAGCTGCGCGATGTCGATCTGAACCTGCTGCTGTTGTTCCAGCATCTGCTGGAGGACCGCAATCTTTCGGCCGTGGCGCGGCGCATGGACCTGTCGCAACCGGCTGTCAGCAACGCGCTGCGCCGCTTGCGCGAAGCATTCGGCGACGATCTGTTCGTGCGCACGGCGCAGGGCATGCTGCCCACGCCGCGCGCGCAACGCCTGGCGGGGCCGGTCAGCGAGGCGTTGACCATGTTGTCGCAGGCTCTGAAGGACCAGGATGTCTTCGATGCCGCCACCAGTACGCGCCGCTTCCGGGTGGCGATGACGGACGTGGGCGAGATTCACTTCATGCCACGCCTGATGGAAGTCTGCGTGCAGGTGGCGCCGCTGGTGCGTATCGATTCCGTGCGGGTGCAGGGACCGGACCTGCCGCGGGAAATGGAGGCCGGGCGGGTGGATCTGGCGATCGGCGCCTTTGATGAAATGGGGGCGGGTACGCTGCAGCGCATGCTGTTCCGCCAGGGCTATGCGACCTTGTTCCGGCAGGCGCATCCGACGGCGCACGCCGGCATGAGCCTCAAAGCCTTCCGGGCCGAACGCCACCTCATCGTGTCGCGCGCGGCGCCTTATGGACAGGTCAATCAGTCCATGGAACGCGCCGGCGTCGAACTGGCTGAGCACTTCAGCGTGCCGCATTTTTCGGCCGTGCCCTATATCGTCAGCGCGACCGACCTGCTGGCGACCGTGCCCGAAAAACTTGCCGCCAGCGCCGCGCCGCCGTTCGGCCTGCGCTACATCACGCCGCCGATAAGAGTGCCGGCGCTGCAGACCAATATGTACTGGCAGCGCCGGGTGGACCGGGATGGCGGCAACCAGTGGCTGCGCGCGTTGATCGTCAATACGTTCGCGGTCGGGGCGTGAACGGAACTACGGCGCCACCGACGCCCGCGCCTGGCGCAGCGCCTCGCGCAGCACTTCCATGTCGCCCAGGTGGTTGGCCAGCAGCAGGATCAGCGCCGCATTGAGCTCCTGGCTCTGCTCGTTGGTGAGGTCGCGGTGGGTCTCGATCAGCGCTTCGTAGAAGTCGTCCGGCGAGACCAGGTTGGTTTCGGTAATCAGCATGATGGAGTCATCTCGAAGTTCAGGCGCGGCCCGTGGCGCGGCTGACGGCCGCGGTGACGGCGCCGGCGGCGAAAGCGCGCCAGCGGGCGGTGATGTGCTGGTCGGGGCGGATCAGGTAAGCCGTGCCGGCTTGCGCGTCATAGCGCTTGCCCAGGCAGCCTTCGCGGTCCGTGACGCAAGCCAGTTCCTTGGGCAGCGCGGACAGGTCGCATTGCGGGCTGGCGACCAGCACGGCCTTCACCGGCACGGGCGCCATGCGCAGGGCCTGCAGGGCGATCAGCGTCTCGCGGTCGGGCAGGGAGTCGCCACAGAAGAGCGCCAGCACGAATTCGCCGTCCAGCTGCGCCAGCCACCAATCCTGCGCGTTCACGGGGGCGTCCAGAGCGACCGCGCCCGGCACCATGCGGCCGCTGAAGGCGTCGGTGTCCGGCGTGTTCAGCGGTGAACCGGCGTAGGTCGCGGGCAGCGACAGGCGGCCGCTGTTGACCAGCGAGCGCGCGAACGGATGGGTCTTGGCCAGGTTCAGCACTGCGTTGCGGAAGTTGCGGCTGATGTCGCTCTTGGGCGTGATGAAGTCGGTGGCGCGCGAGGAGTTCAGGATGTTCTCGTCGGCGGCGTATTCGCGCTCGACGGCGTAGCTGTCGATCAGCGTCTCGGGCGCCTGGCCGGCCAGCACCAGCTTCAGTTTCCAGGCCAGGTTCTCCGCGTCCTGCACGCCGCTGTTGGCGCCGCGGGCGCCGAACGGCGATACGCGGTGCGCGGAGTCGCCGGCGAAGACGACACGGCCGTGGCGGAACTTGTCCATGCGTTCGCACGCGAAGGTATAGACGCTGACCCATTCCAGCTCGAAGCGCGCGTCGGGGCCCAGCAGTGCGCGGATGCGCGGCAGCACGTTTTCAGGCTTGACGGCCTCGGCCGGGTCGGCGTTCCAGCCCAGCTGGAAGTCGATGCGCCAGACATTGTCGGGTTGGCGATGCAGCAGCACGGACTGGTTGGGATGGAAGGGCGGGTCGAACCAGAACCAGCGCTCGGTCGGGAAGTCCGCCTGCATCTTGACGTCGGCGATGAGGAAGCGGTCGCGGAAGATGCGGCCATGGCTTTCCTGACCGATCAGCTTGCGCACCGGCGAACGCGCGCCGTCGCAGGCGATCAACCAGTCGGCATGCAAGGCATACGCGCCGTCCGGGGTCTCCACGTTCAGGACCACGCCGTCATCGCGCTGTTCCAGGCCGACAACTTTGTTCTTCCAGCGCAGATCGATATTGGGTTCCTGGCGCGCCTGCTCGTACAGATAGCCTTCGGCGTAGTACTGCTGCAGGTTGATGAACGCCGGGCGGCGGTGGCCGGGTTCGGGCAGCAGGTCGAAGCGCCAGACTTCCTGCTCGCGGAAAAAGACCTTGCCCACGTTCCAGGACACGCCCTTGTCGATCATGCGCTGACCCACGCCCAGGCGGTCCCAGATCTCCAGCGTGCGCTTGGAGAAGCAGATGGCGCGGGAGCCGGTCGACAGGCGGAAGTCGTCGTCCAGCACCACCACGCGCACGCCCTGGCGCGCCAGGTCCAGCGCCGTGGTCAGGCCGACCGGGCCGGCTCCCACCACCACCACCTGATGGCGCGCCAGCTCGCTGGCGGCCTGGTCGGCGTGCTTTTCATAGGCGAATTCCATCGCCTGAAAGTCGATGTCTCCCACGGTTGTCTCCTGTGTGGGTCATATTGTTTTTATGTCGCGAAGCCGCGCGCCGCCTTGCGGCGCGCGATTACGGTTGCTGCTTGGATGGGCCGTTGGCGGCCCGGCGGGGATCAGCCTTCCAGCTGCGCCCACATTTCCAGGTCGCGCTTGTCGGTCCAGATGCGCGGGTGGGTGTAGCCGGTGGCCTCGTCATAGGCGCGCGACACGTCGAACGGCATGCAGTGGTCGAAGATCACCCAGTCGCTGTAGCGCGGCTTCATGAAGTCGTAGACCTCGCGGTAGATGGTCTTCAGGTCCTTGCCTTCGGCCACGCCGCGGTTCACCGCGCCGTACAGGTCGGTCAGGAAGGCGCGCGTGCCGGCCAGGCCCTGACGCACTTCAGTGGCGTTCTTCAAGGCGGGGCCGCGTCCCGGCACCATCTTCTCGGCTTCGAAGCTCGACAGCGCGTCCAGCGTGCTGGGCCAGTCGCGGAAGTAGGCGTCGCCGCAGTAGGGGGTGGACTGGTATTCGACCAGGTCGCCGGCGAACAGGATCTTCTGCTCGGGCAGCCAGGCGATGGTGTCGCCCTTGGTGTGGCCGCGACCCACTTGCAGCAGCTTGACTTCCAGATTGCCCAGGTTGACGGTCATTTCGCCCTTGAACGTCATCGTCGGCCAGACCAGGCCAGGCGGAATCGATTCGGCGTTACGGAACAGGCGGGGGAAACGGCCGATCTCGCTGGCCTTGTCCTGTTCGCCGCGTTCGGCGATCAGGTCGTAGGTGTCGCGGCTGGCCAGGATTTCCTGGGCGTTGTAGGCCGACGCGCCGAACACGCGCACGGCGTGATAGTGCGACAGCAGGATGTACTTGATGGGCTTGTCCGTGACTTCGCGGATGCGGCGGATCACGTCTTGCGCCATGACCGGGGTGGCCTGGGTGTCGACCACCATGACGGCCTCGTCGCCGATGATCACGCCCGTGTTGGGGTCGCCTTCGGCCGTGTAGGCATAGGCGTTGTCGGACAGTTTTTCGAACGAGACGACCTTGTCGTCCAGGTCGGCGTGCGAGGCGAATTGCTTGCTCATGGAGGCTCCTTCCACTTTTATAGGAATAGGGTGTGTGGAAGGAATATAGCCCGGCGTTAGTTTTCGTGCAATACGTTTGCTATAAACAAATGGTCTTGTTTTTACAGGGATTTCCCGCGGATTTCAGCGGTGTCAGCGGTCAATTCCTTTGGCATTTCGGGCAATAGTAGGTGGCACGCTGCCCTTGGACGATGCGCCGTATCGGGGTGGCGCAGACCCGGCAGGGCTGGCCCTCGCGTTCGTAGACGGCGGCGTGGATCTCGAAGTAGGCGCCCGGCTCGCCGGTGGCCCCGACATAGTCGCGCAGCGTGCTGCCGCCCGAGGTCAGGGCATCGGCCAGGGTGGCGCGCACCATCTCGGCCAGGCGTTCGCAGCGGGCCGGCGACAGCTTGTTGGCCGGCGTCTTGGGATTGATGCGGGCGCGGAACAGGCTTTCCGACGCATAGATATTGCCCACGCCCACCACCGCCATGCCGGCAAGCAGCACCTGCTTGATGGCAGCGCCGTGGTTCTTGAAGTGGCGGTGCAGCCAGGCGCCGTCGAAGCGCGGGTCGAAGGGTTCGATGCCCAGCTTGGCCAGCAGGGGATGGGCCTCTATGGGGCCGTCGGATCCGGGGTGCCACAGCACCGCGCCGAAGCGCCGCGGGTCGTGCAGGCGCAGTACCGCTTGCTCGAAGACCCATTCGACATGGTCGTGCTTGCGCAGGAATTCGCCAGGCGCGACGCTGCGCAGCGACCCCGACATGCCCAGATGCACGATCTGGGTGCCGTGTTCGAACCGCAGCAGCAGGTACTTGCCGCGGCGCGCGCATTCCAGCACGGCGCGGCCAGCGACCTGCGCTGGCAGATCCTGCGGGATCGGCCAGCGCATGCGGGATTCATGGATGACCAGCCGCGTCAGCGTCCGGCCGGTGATGACGGCGTCGATTCCCCGACGCGTGGTTTCGACTTCAGGCAGTTCCGGCATGAGCCAGTGTAAGATCATTAATTGCGTGTACGAAGATTGTGCCATCAACCGGACGGGCCGCGTGAAGTCGTCTTTCAAACCTATAAATATCGGGATCGCCGCGCTAGCGCTTGCGCTGGCAGCAATATTGACCCCGCCGGCCCAGGCCGCCGACAGCCGGACGCGCGATGCGACCGGGCCCAGGATGGCGCCCCAGAGCCGCCACCCTGAAACCGAAGTCATCCGGCTGCGCCCCGGGCAGTTGCCCTATGTCTCGCTGACCGCGGACATCTTTTATCGCGTGCTCGCGTCCGAGATCGCCGCGCAGCGCGGTATGTACGGTTCCGCGGCGACCACCATGCTGGGCCTGGCGCGGGATACCGGTGATCCACGCCTGGCCCGCCGCGCCCTGGAATTCCAGTTGGCCGGCGGTAACCTGCCGGGCGCGTTGGACGCGGCCCGGGTCTGGGCGCGCCTGTCTCCCAATGACGTCGAGGCCAGTTCCACCGAGCTGGCGCTGGCCGCGGCCAACGGCCAGACCAAGGGTCTGTCGCAGGCCTTGCGCAACCGCATCGATTCCTCGCGCGACAAGCCGGCCGCCATCGGCCAGGCGCTGGCCGTGCTGAGCCGGTTGAACGACCGCCGCCTGGCCTTGCGCATCCTGGATGAATCGTTGAGCGACAACGTGCGCAAGCTGCCAGCCGCGCACTTGGCGTTGGCGGATGTGGCTTCCGCCTCTGGCGACTACACCCGCGCCGCGCAGGAGTCCCGAGCGGCCCTGGCGGCGGATCCCAAGTCGGAGCCCGCGGCTCTGCGCGTGCTGGAGTACGGCTACAAGGTGGACCCGCAGCGCGCGCAGACCGAGGCGCGCGCCTACATCGCCCGCAACCCCAACTCCCGCAAGGTGCGCCTGATGCTGGCCGGCCAGTTGGCCGACAGCGGCGACTACAACGGCGCGTTGTCTGAATTGCAGGCCATGTCGCGCCGTTCCCCGGAAGATTTCGACCTCCTGTTCATGCAGGCGCAGCTGGCCTACAAGGCTGGGCAACTGCCGCAGGCCAAGAACCTGCTGCAGCAGTACCTGGACGTGCAGCAGCAGCGCCAGCGCGCTACCGTGCCGGGCGCGACCGACGCCGGCGCCGCCGCGGCCGATGCCCATGTGCTTCTGGCCCGCATCGCCGAAGACCAGGGGCAATACGACGACGCCATTGCAGAGTTGGGCCGCATCGACGATCCGACGTTGCGCTACTCGGTGCGCATGCGCCAGGCTGCCTTGCGCGCCAAGAGCGGCCGCGTGGACGACGCACTCGCCATGATCGACGCCGCCGGCCCCCAGGACGAGGAAGAGCGCACGCTGGGCGTGCTGACCAAGGCCCAGATCCTGCGCGACGCCGACCGCGTGCAGCAGGCGGTGTCGGTGTTGGAAGCGGCCGATCAGGCGCTCCCCGACACGGTCGAGATCAAATACGAACTGGCCATGCTGTACGAGCGCCAGAACCGCCTGGCTGACCTGGAACGCATGCTGCGGCAGGTCATCGCGCTGGACCCGGATCATGCGCATGCCTATAACGCGCTGGGCTACACCCTGGCCGACCACAACCAGCGCCTGCCCGAGGCCCTGGATCTGATTACGCAAGCGCTGGAGCTTGCGCCCAACGATCCGTTCATCCTCGACAGCATGGGCTGGGTCAAGTACCGCATGGGCGATTCGGCGGCCGCCGCCGACTACCTGCGGCGCGCCTACAGCGTGCGTCCGGAAGCCGACATTGCCGCCCACTTGGCTGAAGTCCTCTGGACCCAGGGCAAGCGCGACCAAGCCGTCGAATTGCTGCGCGCCGCGGTGTCCAAGGATCCCAAGAACAAGACCGTTCAGGACGTTGCCAAGCGCCTGGGGATCAGCCTGTGACCGCAGTGTTTCAACGTGCGCTCGGCGCCGCCGCGCCGCTGCGCTGGTTCCTGATGGCGATGCTGGCGGCGACGCTGGCCGCCTGCACCACGCCCAAGCCGATTGAAGGCGCCAGCGCCGACGCGTTTTCGCGCATCGGCCGCTTCGCCATCACCGTCAACGAGGAAAGCGGCAAGCAGAACGCCGTGCAGGGCGGCTTCTCGTGGTCTGACGATGGCCGCCACTATGTGCTGGACTTGACCAATCCCCTGGGCTCGACCGAGGCGCGGGTGGAAGGACGGCCCGGCGCGGCCAGTCTGACCAAGGCCGACGGCACCCGTCTGGTCGCCGACAACCCCGATGCCCTGGCTGCGGAAGCGCTGGGCAGCAGCATGCCCGTGTCTGGGCTGCGCGACTGGTTGCGCGGCAAGCTGGCCGCCACGCCCGAAGCGACCGAAGTGTCGCGCGATGAACTGGGCCGCCCGGCGGCTTTCGAGCAGGGCGGCTGGCGCGCGCGGCTCTCGCGCTACGACACGCTAGGCCCCCAATTGCTGGTGCTGGAACGCCTGGAGCCGGGCCGGCGCATCATGCTGCGCCTGGTCGTCAATCAGCCTTGAATAGCGGGCCGTCGTGGCCCGGAATCAGCGGTCGCCCGGTAAAATCGGGCGACCGCTTTTTTTTGTTCGTTCAGCCGTGACTCTCTACGACGTACCCGCTCCCGCCAAGCTCAATCTGTTCCTGCACGTCGTAGGCCGGCGCGCCGACGGTTATCACCTGCTGCAGACCGCCTTCCGCTTTATCGACCTGTGCGACACCTTGCATTTCGATGTGCGCGCCGATGGCGTCATCAGCCGCGCCCAGGAACTGCCGGGCGTGCCGGAAGAACTGGACCTGACCCTGCGCGCCGCGCATGCGCTCAAGCGGGCCACGGGCACGAAGCAGGGCGTGCAGATCGGACTGGAAAAACGCATACCGCAAGGCGGAGGGTTGGGCGGAGGCTCCAGCGATGCCGCCTCGGTGCTGATTGCGCTGAACAGGTTATGGGGCACCGGGCTGTCGCGGCGCGAACTCATGGCGCTTGCGCTGCCGCTGGGCGCCGATGTACCTGTATTCGTCTTCGGCCAGTCCGCATTCGCCCAGGGCGTCGGCGAAGACCTGACGGCGGTGACGCTGCCGGATTGCGCGTATCTGGTGGCGCAGCCGGACGCCAGCGTGCCCACGCCACAAATATTTTCCGCACCCGATTTGACAAGGGATTCTTCTTCCATCACAATAGCGGTCTTTCTTGCTTCGCCTAATTCCCGCTTCGGCAGGAATGATTTGGAGCCGGTGGTCTACCGTCTTTACCCAGAAGTGCTTGGGGCATCGCGGTGGCTTGCTGAACAGGGAGTCCTTCGTGGAAACCCAGTTCGCATGTCGGGATCTGGTGCGTGTTTATTCGCCGAATTTTCCGAACTCTCCGAAGCCGTTTTGGCAGAAGCAGAAATATCCGCTATAATGCGCGGCGCTGATAAAACATTCAGCCAAACGCATCCACGGTTTCGGTTAGTGCAGGCATGTACTGGGTTAGCTGAACATCCGTTGCGGAATTGGATTGCAAGATAGTTGGGGAGTCGCCAAGCTGGTTAAGGCACCGGATTTTGATTCCGGCATGCGAAGGTTCGAATCCTTCCTCCCCAGCCAACCGAATACATAAAAAAGCTGTTGAACACGCCTGTAAGACACTGGCCCGGGTTCAGCAGCTTTTTTATTTTCCGGATCCGCTGGTGCATCACCTCGCATCACCTCGTTAGTGTCTTAAAACGACCATCGCATCATCCATCATGGCAAACGATAGCTTCATGATTTTCACGGGCACCGCCAACACTCGGCTGGCCGTGGACGTAGTCAACCACCTCGATATGTCCCTGGGCAAGATGACCGTCGGTCGCTTCTCGGACGGCGAAGTGATGGTCGAGATCAACGAGAATGTGCGCGGCAAGGACGTGTTCGTCCTGCAGCCCACCTGTGCTCCCACCAACGACAACCTGATGGAAATCATGGTGATGGTCGATGCCCTGCGCCGCGCTTCCGCTGGCCGCATCACCGCCGCCATTCCCTATTTCGGCTATGCCCGCCAGGACCGCCGCCCGCGCTCGGCGCGCGTGGCCATCTCGGCGAAGGTCGTGGCCAACATGCTGCAAGTGGCTGGCGTCGACCGCGTCCTGACGATGGACCTGCACGCTGACCAGATCCAGGGTTTCTTCGATATCCCCGTGGACAACATCTACGCGGGTCCGATCCTGCTGGGCGACATCTGGCGCCGCAATTTCTCGAACCTGGTCGTCGTGTCCCCGGACATCGGCGGCGTGGTGCGGGCCCGTGCGCTGGCCAAGCAGCTGGAAGCCGATCTGGCCATCATCGACAAGCGCCGTCCGCGCGCCAACGTGTCGGAAGTGATGAACATCATCGGTGAAGTCGACGGCCGCACCTGCATCATCATGGACGACATGGTCGACACCGCCGGCACGCTGTGCAAGGCGGCGCAGGCCCTGAAGGACCGCGGCGCCGGCGCCGTTTACGCCTATTGCACGCACCCCGTGCTGTCGGGCGGCGCCATCGACCGCATCGAAGCGTCGGAACTGGACGAACTGGTCGTCACCGACACCATTCCGCTCTCCGAGCAAGGCCAGGCCAGCGGCAAGATCCGCCAGCTGTCGTGCGCCGCGCTGCTGGGCGAGACCATCCTGCGTATCTCGAACGCGGAATCGGTCAGCTCGCTGTTCGTCGATTAAGACGCAGCGTCCCCTCGGACGGGTAGTCCGGGTACAGAGTTTTGCGCCTTGCTGGTCGCGGCAAGGGGCAACCAACACGGCGCGCATTTCGCGTGCCGTGCATTAATCGGCGAAGCCTCTTCGCCATTTATTGTTTTTGGAGTTTTCCATGAAATTCAATGCCACTGCGCGTAGCGTCCAGGGTTCGAGTGCGAGCCGCCGCCTGCGCCGCGCGGGCCGCGTTCCCGCCATCGTTTATGGCGGTACGGCTGCCCCCCTGAACATCGAACTCGACCACAACGAGATCTACCACGCCCTGCGCAAGGAAGAATTCCACGCGTCGATCCTGCAAATGGCGCTGGAAGGCGCAGCCAAGGAAGAGCAAGTCCTGCTGCGTTCGGTTCAATGGCACGCCTACAAGCCGCAAGTCCTGCACGTGGACTTCCAGCGCGTGGACGCCAACCAGGCCCTGCACACCAAGGTCCCGTTCCACTTCATCAACGCTGAAGTCTCGCCGGCCGTGAAGCTGGGCGGCGCCATCATCAGCCACGTCCTGACCGAACTGGAAATCACCTGCCTGCCGGCAGCGCTGCCCCAGTTCATCGAAGTGGACCTGAAGGATCTGCTGCCTGGCGCTTCGGTCCACCTGGCCGACATCAAGCTGCCCAAGGGCGTGACGTACGTGCCCCACGGCGGTGACGCCAACCCGCTGCTGGCCGCCACGGCCGTGGTCAAGGGCGGCGCTGCCGCCGACGAAGGCGCTGCCGAAGCTCCGGCCGCCTAAGTTCCGCCGGAAAGCCTGCGGGCTTTCCCCGGCTGGTACCCGAAACCCTGCGTGTGCATTTGCATGCGCAGGGTTTTTTGGTTTAAACACCCCCATCATGTCTACTCCTATACGCCTCATCGTCGGCCTGGGTAATCCCGGCCCCGACTACGAAACGACCCGGCATAACGCCGGCTTCTGGCTGGCCGACCATCTGGCGGACGACTTGCGCGCTTCTTTTGCGCTGGAGAAGTCCTTTTTCGGCATGGTGGCCAAGTCCCGCCTGGGCGCCGACAACGTGCTGCTGTTAAAGCCCAATACCTACATGAATCGTTCCGGCCAGGCGGTCGGCGCGTTGGCCCGCTTCTATAAGCTTGTGCCTGAGCAGGTGCTGGTGCTGCACGACGAACTGGACTTGATGCCGGGGCAGGTGAAATTGAAACAGGGCGGCGGCCACGCTGGCCACAATGGCTTGAAGGACATCCAGGCGGCCTTGGGCAGCCCCAACTTCTGGCGCCTGCGCATCGGCATCGGCCATCCCCGCACGCTGGGCCTGGCCCAGCAGGTGGCGGACTTCGTGCTGCATCCCCCGCGCCGCGAGGAACAGAAAGAGATCGAAGCGGTCATCGACCGGTGCCGCGCCGTGGTGCCAGCCATGCTGGCTGGCGATTTCCCGCTGGCGACACGCCAACTCCATAGCGGCAACGAGGCCTGATGACGGACCAGCGGCAATCGGCTTCAGTGTCTGGCGGAAAGCTGCGCTTTCGCAGCGAAGTCGCGGATTTCTGGCGCTTCATCCGCCATCCGCATCCGGCTTCGCGCCTGCCGGGGCGTGCTGCCGCGAGCGGCCTCGTGGCCGACTGGTGGCCGGGCATGGGGCCGGGTCGACTGCTGGCCTGGGCCGCGCTGCTGTGGGCCGTGAACCTGTTTGCATTGGGGCCTGTAGCCGTGGCAGCGGCCGGGCTGGGCGGCGTCACGCACCGGCTCGATCCCGCCAACATCCCCTGGCTGACCGCGGTGATCTGGGCGCCGTTGGTCGAAGAAATGTTGTTCCGTTATGGTCTGCGCCGCCCCAAGCAGACACTGTGGCTGATTCCGGCGATGGTGCCCGTGGTGCTATGGGGCCCCAAGGTCTGGACCGCTCTGCTGCTGGCCGCATTTGTCATCCTGGCATGCTGGGGCGCGCGTCAGCGCGCCGAACCGCTGCAAGGCTGGGATACGACCTGGCGGCGCTACTACTTGAAGCACTACGGCCTGGTGTTCCACCTGGTCGCGCTGACCTTCGCGGCGGTGCACCTGACCAACTTCGTCTACAGCAAGACGCCTTACTGGCTGCTGCCCCTGTTGGTGCTGCCGCAATGGCTCACGGGCCTAGTGCTGGGCTGGATGCGCGTGCGCCGCGGCATCGGCGCCGCCATATTGCTGCATTCCGCTTTCAATGCCGGCCCCATTTTGATGATCTGGATCATCATGCGCTGGGTTCCCGCCGCCGCAGCCTAACCGGGGCCGCAACGGCGGCCCGGCCGGCGGGGCTTGAGCGCCCAGCCGGGGTAAACTAGAACGTTAACGATCAATACCGTACTTACACAGGATTCCCATGGCTCTGCAATGCGGCATCGTCGGCCTGCCCAACGTAGGCAAATCGACCCTCTTCAACGCTCTGACCCGCGCCGGCATCGCCGCCGAGAACTATCCGTTCTGCACCATCGAACCCAACGTCGGTGTGGTCGAAGTGCCGGATCAGCGTCTGCAGAAGCTGGCTGAAATCGTCAAACCCGAACGCATCCTGTCCGCCACCGTCGAATTCGTCGACATCGCTGGCCTGGTGGCCGGCGCGAGCAAGGGCGAAGGCCTGGGCAACCAGTTCCTCTCGCACATCCGCGAAACCGACGCCATCGTCAACGTGGTGCGCTGCTTCGAAGATCCCAACGTGATCCACGTGGCCGGCAAGGTCGATCCCATCGCCGACATCGAAGTCATCGAAACCGAACTGGCCCTGGCCGACCTGCAGACCGCTGAAAAGGCGCTGCAACGCCATCAGAAGACGGCGCGTTCGGGCGACAAGGAATCGCAGCGCATCGTGGCCGTGCTGGAAAAGTGCGTGGCCCAGCTGAACGAAGCCAAGCCGATCCGCGCGCTGGACCTGTCCACCGAGGAAAAGGCCGACATCGCCCAGCTCTGCTTCATTACCGCCAAGCGCGCGATGTACGTGGGCAACGTGGCCGACGACGGCTTCACCAACAATCCGCTGCTCGACCGCCTGACCGAATTCGCCGCCGCGCGCAATGCGCCGGTGGTCGCCATCTGCGCCGCCATCGAATCCGAAATCGTCGACCTCGATGACGCCGACCGCCAGGCCTTCCTGTCGGATATGGGCATGGAAGAGCCCGGCCTGAACCGCCTGATCCGCGCCGCCTTCAAGCTGCTGGGCCTGCAGACCTACTTCACCGCCGGCGTGAAGGAAGTGCGCGCCTGGACCGTGCCGATCGGCGCCACCGCGCCCCAGGCCGCCGGCGTCATCCACACCGACTTCGAACGCGGCTTCATCCGCGCCCAGACCATTTCCTACGACGACTACATCACTTACAAGGGTGAGCAGGGCGCCAAGGAAGCGGGCAAGATGCGCGCGGAAGGCAAGGAATACATCGTGCAGGATGGGGACGTAATGAACTTCTTGTTCAACGTCTAAGCGAAACCGCACATTCCGAGAAGCGCCCCAAAGATTGGACCCTGGTCCGATCTTTGGGGTGTTTTTCATGGTGAGGCGTCAAGAGCAATGCGCGCCGCTTCAGGAAGGGCTTTGCGAGAACGGCATGAGGGACGAGAAATGATCGGTCGCGGCGAATAGGCTGGCTATTCGCCGCAAATCATGCGGTGAATAGCGGGATGACTGGCAGCGACCGGGTTGGACCGCATCAGCAGATGGTGTGATCGCACAGACGCAGGTTTTCAAGCGGCACCCAGCCCGCCTCTTCACCAATAAGCCTGACCGCCCACACCCATCCATTCAATTCGCGTTCTCCGCGCAGCATTTCGCCTTGCGCGACATCCAGTTCCTTGTTGGTGAAATCCTCCAGCATGGTGGCGCTGCCGTCGGCGTGACGGTCCAGGAATTGCGCCGGCACGAAGCCGGCTTGTTGGTCTGCTGGCGTGCACAGATACCAGTCGGGCCAGCCCTCGGGGCCATCGTACCGTTCGCCGACGGCGACGCGATCGCCCTTGCGCACCAGCATGGGTTCGGGGAACTCGCTGGTGTGGGCCTGGACGACGAGGTAGCGGCGGTCGGGATTCATGGGCATTGTTGGGTCCGTATTGCTGCGGGTACGGACGGAACTATGCCATGCGCTCCAGCAGCCGCGGCACCGCCGAGGCCAGCAACGCGACTCCGGAAGCCGTCAGCAGGCCCAGCACGATCTGCCGGAAGCGCGCCTCGCTGATGCCTATGTAAAGCTTGGTGCCCAGCAGCACCGGCACCAGCATGGCGGCGGCGACGATGGCGAACATGGGCAACATGGCGCGCGTGACGATGCCGCTGGCCAAGTACGTGCCCATGGTCACCAGCAGCATGGACAGGTTGAAGTTCTGGATGATGGCGCGTTGCGCGTCTTTGTCGAATCCGCGCAGGGTGCACCACAAGGTGGGCAGCGTGCCCGTGAAGCCGCCGATGCCGCCCAGCACGCCGCCAGCCATGCCGACGGCCGCGTCGGCGGCGCGCCCGCCTGCGGAGATCTTCGGGAGATTCTTGGCCAGCAACATGGCGGGGCACCAGATCACGAGCAGGAGGCCGAGTATGGTCTTGAACCAATCCATGTCCAGGCGCGGCAGCAACGCCACGCCCAGCGGAATGCCGAACAGGCCGCCGATCACGAAGGGAAGCAATCGTCGCAGATCGAAGCCGCGGCGCACGGTGATGGCGGCGAGGATCTGTCCGACCAGGGCGCCGAATACCGCGAGCGTCGCAGCCAGGCGCGGGTCCAACACCCAGGCCCAGAACGACATCGCCACCAGGCCGAAGGCAAAGCCTGACAGGCCTTGCACGAAGCCCGCAATGACCGCGCCCAGGGTCACCACCAAATACACGGAATCCATTGCCGCCTCTTTGTTTTTATGTCGGGAAACGGCTTGTATTCTGGATGATCCTGATGGCTCGCGAATCGCGTTTTGCTATGGGCCGATACCGCGCTTCTTATGGCGGCGCAGTGGGTTCTAGTTCGGCGTCTTATCCGCCGCCCGCAGGAAGTTCGCCTCCAGCACGCTCAGCACGCGATTCAACGTATCGATATCCGCGGCCGACAACCCCTTGAGCGATTCTTCGAAGAAGGCCGCCCGCTTGGGCAAGGCTTCGTCCACCACGGCCTGGCCGGCCGGCGTGAGGCTGGCGTTGGTCAGACGGTTGTCCTGCGGATCCACTGCGCGCGCGATCCAGCCCAGCTTCTGCATGGCCTGCAGCTGCCGTGTGAGCGATGCCGGATCGAGCCGGCAGCGTTCGGCCAGATGCTTCTGCGAACATTGGCCGCACTCATGCAGCGCCAGCAGGATGCGCCAGCGGGGCAGGGCGTGGCCAACCGTGCTGCTGAACGCGCTCTGCATGCCGCGGTAGGCCTGTCCCATGTGCTGGATGACCTGCAAGCCTTGTTGTTGTTTGGGCAAAAGCTATTCTCCGACGCCGGCCGGCTCTGGTTTGGAGGGGCGGATCAACTGGACCGGCGGCACGCGCCGCACGCACCAGAGCGCGAACACCGCAACCGCCAGGGCAATGAGCTGCCCTTCGTGGATGGCGCCGACGAGCGCGACGCGCGCGATCTCGATCAGCGAGGTTCCGTCCTGGCCTTGATGCGCCAATTGTGCCAGGAACTGCGTCTGGGCCGCGGGATTGACCAGCATCTGGGGATCGTTCAGCTCGGGCAGCCAGCGCGCGGAAGCGCCGCGCAGCGTGGATTCGACGCCGCTGAAATAGCTGTGGCTGACCATGGTGCCGACGATCGCCGTGCCCAGCATGCCGCCTATCATGCGCAGGGACTGCAGCAGCGCGGTGGCGATGCCCAGGTGGCTGCGGCCGGCGGTCTGCTGCGCGAAGACCGTCAGGTTGGGCATGATGAAGCCCATGCCCAGCCCGGCCATCAGCATGTATGCGGCGATGAGCGCATGTGACGTATAGCTATGGGTGGTAACAATGCCCAGACACGAGAGCGCCATCAGGATGAAACCCGCGTACAGCATGCGGTTGGGATTGCGGATGCGGGTGATGATGCGGCCGTTGACGATGCTGCCCACGGTGATGAAAACCACCATCGGCGTGATCAGCAGTCCGGCGTCCTGGGGCGACAGCCCGAAGCCGCCCTGCAGCAGCAGCGGCGCGTAGAACAGCAGCGAGTACATGGTCACGCCCACCAGCAGGGCCAGCGTGAAGAGCATGGCCAAGCCGCGATTGCGGAACATATCCAGGGGCAGTAGCGGGTGCGGGCAGCGCCGTTCCCACCAGAACAGCAGGGCGAAGGCCGCCGCGCTGCCCACACCCAGCAGCATGATGGATGCGCTCAGTCCTTCCTTGGGCAGCAGCTCGACCAGTAGCTGCAGGCTGCCCAGCGCCAGCGCGATGAGCAGCGCGCCCTGCCAGTCCAGCCGCACGCGGCCGGTCGTGTGGTTGCGCAGGTGCGGCAGATGGCGTCCGACGAACCAGAGGCCGAGTATGCCGATGGGCAGGTTGACGTAGAACACCGAGCGCCAGCCGTAGTGCTCGGTCAGCGCGCCGCCCAGGGTCGGGCCGATGGCATTGGCGATGCCGAAGGCGGAACTGAGCATGACCTGCCAGCGCAACCGCACGTGGGGATCGGGAAACAGGTCGGGGATGGATGCGAACGCCGTGCCTACCAGCATGCCGCCGCCTATGCCTTGCAGCGCCCGCGCCAGGACCAGCGTGAACATGCTGTCGGCCGCGCCGCATAGCGCCGAGGCCAGGGTGAACAGCACGATGGCCGCCACCACGAATGGTTTGCGCCCGTAGTAGTCGCCCAGGCGGCCGAAGATGGGCACGGTGATGACGGAGGTAAGCAGGTAAGACGTCGCTACCCATGCATACAGTTCGAAGCCCTTGAGTTCGGCCACAATGGTCGGAAGCGCGGTGCCGACCACGGTCTGATCGATGGCGACCATCATCATGACGAAGCACATGCCCAGCATGGCAAGCAAGGTTTGGCGGAAAGGAAGCACCTGGCCGGGCGAGTGAGGGGTGCCTGTAGCGGGGGCGGACATTGTTGGATCTATCAATGATTGATGTATCAATCATTCTAGCCCTACAATCCGCGAGACAGAAAGTTGTCAGGTCCGAGGCCGGATTTCGACGCACGGCATCGATGCCGATAGTGTTGATTTTGTGTTGCCTCGCCCGGCCATCTGCGCGAAGCCGGCCCGATTTGTTACGATAGCGCTATCTGTACGCTGGCTCGGCTGGCGTCTTCATCAAGCCTTCCTTGGCAGATCCCATTTTTGGCGCCGCAGCCCCAGGCTCGGCAAGAGAGCGGGCACGCCCTGAAAGGCCGTGGCTACATGGGCCTGGCGGTTTTTCCGCAGCTAAAGCACCTTCCGCGCGCCTGGCGCCGCGGACGGCATTCAAGGATTTCCAGTCGAGGTACCGACGGGGCAGCAATGAAAACGTGGTTCAAGCGCATTTTGATAGGCCTGGTAGTGTTGGTTGTCGTGGCCGTCGTTGGCCTGGCCATCTTCTTGCTGACATTCGACCCCAACGCGTACAAGTACAAGCTGGAAGAGCTTGTCCAGCAACGCTACCAACGCACGCTGACGATCGACGGCGAGATCGAGCTGTCGCTCTTCCCGCGCATCGGGCTGTCGGTGCAGGGCGTGTCGCTGTCCGAGCCGAACAGCTCCGAGACATTCGCCTCCATCGATAGCACCAGGCTGGCGGTCGCCGTGTGGCCGCTGCTGTCCAACAGCTTTGTCGTCGACCATGTGGCCATCACCGGTTTCAAGGCCCGTGTGGTGCGGGACAAGCAGGGTCATTTCAATTTCAGCAATCTAGTGGGCGGCACCGCTCCGATCACGGCGGCGCCGGCCAATCCGGCTGAAGCCTTGGCGGGCGCGGCGCAGAGCGCGGTGCAGGCCATCGCCAACGGCAACCTGCCGCAGCCGCGCAACAACATGCAGATCGACATCGCCGGGCTTGACCTGAAGGACGGCCAGGTGCAGTTGCAGGACGAGATCTCGGGCATGGCGGTGGCGGTCACCAAGATCAACGCCAACACCGGCCGCGTCACCTTCAATCAGCCGTTCGATGTGCGCATGACCGCGCGCGTCGAAGGGGGCGATCCACGCGTGGACGCCAATCTGACCGGTCAGGCCCTGCTGACGCTGGACCCGTCCGCCAAGCGCTACGCCGCGCAGAAGCTGGACCTGCGCATGGACGGCAAGCTGCCGGGCGCCGAGGCCAAGAGCCTGGCCATGCGCGGCAACCTGGCCTTCAACGGCCAGAAGTCGGCACTGGATATTGCGGGTCTGGAAATCGTCTTCCAGGGCGACGTCACGGATCCCGCCGCGCGCGCGACCAATGTGGATGCCAGCGTGGCCATCCCCAAGTTGGCGATCGACCCGCACAAGAGCCAGCTGCAGATCGAAAAGCTTGCCATCCGCGCCAAGGGCGGCATGGCCGACGGTCCCTTCGAATTCGCCGTGGACGCGCCCGCGCTCAACATCTCTCCGGCTTCGGCCACGGGAGAGGCGCTGACCGGCCGTGTGCGCATCAGCGGCCTGGACGCGAGCTTCGGCCTGAACGGCATCAGCGGCAATGCCGGCGAACTGGAAATCAAGGAAGCCAAGCTGGACAGCACGTCCAAGAACGGGGAGCGGATCGTCAAGCTGAACTTCGCTTCGCCGCTGTCCTTGAACCTGCTGCAGCGCAGCGGCGGCTTGTCCGGCCTGCGCGGCGACGTCAACATTACCGATCCGGGACTGCCCAAGGGCAGCCTGCAGATTCCCGTGATCGGCAGCGCGACCGTGGATCTGCTGAAGGATCAGGCCACCAGCAAAATCAACGCCGTGCTGGAAGGCGGCAAGTTCGATCTGAGCGCGGACATCACCAAGCTGAGCGATGCGCCGAAGGTGAATTTTGCGCTGGTGGTGGACACGCTCGATCTGGACAAGCTGGTGCCTCCCGCGGCGGCAACACCTGCGCAGCCGGCGCCCAAGCAGCCTGCGGAAGCCAAGAAGGAAGACGGCAAGCCGGCGCAGCCGGCTCCTGCGCCCGCCAAGCCTGCCGACGATACGATCGACCTGTCGGCGCTGATCGGCCCCAGCGTCAACGGCACGATCAAGGTCGGCAAGCTGGTCGTGCGCGGCCTGAAGGCCGATGACGTCGGCGCCGCGGTCAAGCTGGACAAGGGCAAGCTGGATATCTCCAGCCTGACTGCCGGCCTGTACGGCGGCAAGCTGGCGGGCACGCTGTCGGTGGATGCCGCGCAGGGTAACCAGCTGGCCACCAAGATGTCGCTGGCCGGCATTGCCATCGAACCGTTCCTGATGGACCTGGCGCGCCAGAACGTGCTGAGCGGCACGGGCAGCCTGGCGCTGGATTTGAAGACGGCGGGCGCCAACGCCTATGCCATGAAGAGCGGTCTGGGCGGCACGATGCAATTGCGCCTGCGCGATGGCGCGGTCAAGGGCATCAACCTGACGCAGACGCTGCGCGAACTGAAGGCCGCCTTCAAGCCTGAGTCGCAGAACGAAACCGTCGCCTCCGACACCAGCAAGCAGACGGAATTCTCCGAGATGGACGCCGATTTGGCCTTCGCCAAGGGCGTGGCCGCGGTCAAGCGCCTGAACGTGGTGTCACCGCTGTTGCGCGTGACGCAGGGCGACCCGGCCACCATAGACTTCGTCAAGAGCGAACTGGACCTGGTGGCGCGCGCCCGCGTCGTCAATCCGGCTGCCGATCCGGAAGGCAAGGAGCTGATAGACCTGAAGGACGTCACCATCCCCGTGCACGTCAAGGGGCCGTTCGACAAGCCGACCTACACTGTGCTCTGGAAGGACGCCATAGGCGGCATACTCCAGCGCAGCCTGGAAAACAAGCTGCGCGAAGCGGTGACGGGCAAGGGCAAGGGCGGCGCGGCCGTCGACAAGGCTTTGAAAGGATTGCTGGGCAAATGAACGCCGAGAACTTCCAACCCGTGGCCGAGTGCGGCTTGACCGCGCAGGCCGAGGCCGCGGGCTATCACCGGCAATGGCTGGTCGCCAACGATTCCGGGCAGTGGCTGAACCGCGCCCTGTGTCCGCGGCTGGCCGAGGTCTCGGTCGAGTTGCGGTTGGGCTACCTGGTGCTGAAGGCGCCTGGCATGCTGCGCATGGACATTCCGCTGGACGTCATCGAAGACGACGACAGCGTGCGCTACAGCATGAAGGTGGGCGAGCAGGTAGTCGATGTGATCGACGAAGGGGAGCTGGCCGCGGCCTGGATTTCCAACTTCGTGCAGGTGCCTTGCCGCATCATGAAGGTACACCCCGACACGCCCGTGGCCGCTTGGCCGGCCTGAAGGGGCCGGGCGCAAGGGCCGCTCAGGCCTTTGCGCCAGAGCGTTTGAATTCGAACGCCGCGTGGGCCAGCAGGCCTGCCAGCAGGCCCCAGAAGGCCGATCCGATACCCCAGAAACTGAAGCCCGATGCCGTGGCCAGCAGCGTGATGAGCGCGGCTTCGCGGCGTTGCGGGTTGGCCATGGCTGCAGCCATGCCGCCCATGATGGTGCCCAGCAGCGCCAGCCCGGCCAGCGCGGCCAGCAAGGCGGCGGGCAAGGCCTGGAAGAACACGGCCACGGCGCCGGCCACGACGCTCAGCACGACATAGCCCAGGCCGTAGGTGGCGGCGGCGATGTAGCGCTTGGACGGGTCCGCATGCGCTTCGGGGCCGGTGCAGATTGCCGCGCTGATGGCGCCCATCGTGACGCTGTGCGCGCCGAAGGGCGCAGCCAGCAGGCCCAGCAGGCCGGTGGCCGCCACCAGGCGCGAGGCGGGCGGCTGGTAGCCGGCCGCTTGCAGGATGGCCAGGCCGGGAAGGTTTTGCGAGGCCATCGCGACCACGAAAAGCGGAATGCCCAGGCTGACCGCGGCCTGCGCGCTGAAGGCGGGCGTGGTCCAGACAAATTCGGTGAGGCGCCAGTCCAGCAGGTCCAGCTGGATCAGGTTCAGGCCGAAGGCGATGGCGATGGCCACCAGCATGACCACCAGCACCGCGTAGCGCGGCGCCCAGCGCCGGCACAGCAGATAGGCGGCGCACATCGCCAGCACCAGCGCCGGCTGCTGCTTGATGTTGCTGAAGACGCCCATGCCGAAATTGAGCAGCACGCCCGCCAGCATGGCCGCGGCGATTTCGCCGGGGATGCGGCGCAGGATGGGATCGATCCAGCCGAACAGGCCGCAGGCCAGCGTCAGCGCGGCGGCCAGGATGAAGGCGCCGATGGCTTCATTGAACGGAACCCCGGCCAGCGCGGTGACCAGCAGGGCCGCGCCGGGGGTGGACCATGCCATGACGATGGGCAGGCCCGTGCGCAGGCTGTACAAGGCGCCGCCCAGGCCGAACGCCAGGCTGAGCGAGCCGATCCAGGAGCCGATGTGTGCGGAATCCAGGCCCGCGGTGTGGCCAGCCTGCACCATCAGCACGGCGGTGCCGCCGAAGCTGACCAGCACGGCGACCAGGCCGGCGGCGATGGCCGATGCGGACAGGTCGCGGCGGGCGTGGTGGGGGGAAGGAGGGAGGTTGATGCTGGACTGCGCGGCGTCGCTCATGCGGCACCGGTCAGCCGACGGTACTTGGCCATGAGCTGTTCCTGGCCTTCATTCCATTGCGGGTGCAGCTCGATGCACTCCACGGGGCACACGACCTTGCATTGAGGCTCGTCGTGATGGCCCACGCATTCGGTGCACCGGTCGGGGTCGATGACGTAATAGTCCTCGCCCATGGAGATTGCTTCGTTCGGGCACTGGGGCTCGCAAACGTCGCAATTGATGCATTCTTCGGTGATGGTCAGGGCCATGGCGGGCTGCGGTATGGGGCGGGTAGGGCTGAGCGCATTGTACCGCCGCCGTCCGCCCCGGGCTGCGCAGCGCAAGAAGGGCGCTTTGCGCGCCCTTCGAGGGTGGAGCAATACCTGCCCGGCGGGGCTCAGCCCGGCCAGGACTGTTCGCGGCGTTCCTTGGCTTTTTCCTGGAGCCAGCGCTCGACCGACGGAAACACGAACTTGCTCACGTCGCCGCCCAGCTGCGCGATTTCGCGCACGATGGTGCCGGAGATGAACTGGTACTGGTCCGAGGGCGTCATGAACAGCGTTTCGACGTCGGGCAGCAGGTGGCGGTTCATGCCGGCCATCTGGAATTCGTACTCGAAGTCGGACACGGCGCGCAGGCCGCGCACGATCACGCGTCCGCCCTGGTCGCGCACGAAGTCCTTGAGCAGGCCGCCGAAGCTTTGCACTTCCACGTTGGGATAGTGGCCCAGCACTTCGCGCGCGATTTCCACGCGCTCGTCGATGCTGAAGAAGGGCTTCTTGTTGCGGCTAATCGCGATCCCCACCACGACTTTGTCGAAAAGCGTGGCGGCACGGCGGACCAGGTCCTCGTGGCCTCTGGTCAGCGGGTCGAAAGTGCCGGGATATACAGCGGTGATCATAGGAGCTCCGTACCGTTATAAGTGGTGTACACCATCCTCCGAAGCTCGGATTATTGACCTATTTGCGCAATGCAGCAAATTCCAGCAGGTGGTAGTGGACCGCGCCTGCCTTGTCCTGTCGCAAGATCGTGAATCCTTCGGGGGCTTCGATGGGATTTTCCGCCTCTACGTAGACTAGCCCATGCTCGGTCAGAATGCCCGGCAGAATCGGCCACAGGCGCGGCAGCCAGCCTTGGCCGAAGGGCGGATCCAGCAGGATCAGGTCAAATCGGGACGCATCCATGCGTTCAGCGACCTGCATGGCGTCGCCTACATGGATGCGTATCATGTCGGCTTTGAGCTTGTCGCGCAGTGTCCGCAGCGCGGACGCAGCGGTCTTGTCCCGCTCGACCATCTGCACATGCGCCACGCCGCGCGAGGCCGCCTCGAAGCCCAGGGCGCCGCTGCCGGCGAACAGATCCAGCACCTGCTTGTCGGCGAACTCGCCGCCCCACAGGTGATGGAGCCAGTTGAACAGCGTCTCGCGCACCCGGTCGGGCGTGGGGCGCAGCGTCTCCACGTCGGGCACGGCAATGGGGGTGCGTCTGTATTGGCCCCCGACGATACGAATATACTTGTTACCCATGTTTAGCCGCTTCTTCAAGAAAAAATCCCCTCCGCCCGCCGCGCCGGTCCAACCCGCGCCGCCGCCGGAGGCCGCAGACGCCATAGCCGCGCCTGCCGAGCCCGCCGCCGTCCCGGTCACTCCCACGCCGCCGGCGCCCGTGGCCGCCGAACCGCGCCGAGAACCCAGCATCGAACAGGCCGCCGCCGCACCGGCTGCAACGCCGGTTGTTGCGCCAGTTGCTGCGCCGCACGAGGCTCCAGCAGTAACGCCCGCGCCGGTTGCACCCGCAGCGTTTACGCCGCCACCCGCTCAGGCAGCGTCACCGGCACCTGTTCCGGCGCCAGCGCCTGCGCCGGTAGCGGCTCCCGCGCCTGTCGCGGTTTCTGCGCCAGTGGCGGCAACGCCTGCCCCGGCCGCCGCGCCTGCGCCGGTTGCGGCTCCGGCCATGCCCGCCGTCGAGCCCGCCGCTGAAGCCCCCAAGAAGGCTTCCTGGCTGTCCCGCCTGAAGCAAGGCCTGTCGCGTACGGGCCAGAGCATCGGCGGCATCTTCATCGGCGTGAAGGTCGACGAGAACCTGTTCGAGGAACTCGAATCGGCGCTCATTATGGCCGATGCGGGCCTGGAGGCTACCGAAAAGCTCCTGACCGCGCTGCGCGCGCGAGTCAAGAAGGAACGCATCGAAGACCCTGCCAAGGTCAAGGCGGCGCTGCGCCAGTTGCTGGCCGACCACCTGCGTCCGCTGGAGCGCGCCTTCGATCTGAAGCGCACGCAACCCCTGGTCGTCATGATCGCCGGCGTCAACGGCGCCGGCAAGACCACTTCCATCGGCAAGCTGGCCCACACCTTCCAGCGCCAGGGGGCCAGCGTGCTGCTGGCCGCGGGCGACACCTTCCGCGCCGCCGCGCGCGAGCAGCTCATCGAATGGGGTAGCCGCAACAACGTGACGGTGATCTCGCAGGACGGCGGCGATCCGGCAGCTGTCGCTTTCGATGCCGTCAATGCCGGTCGCGCGCGCGGCATGGGCGTGGTGATGGTGGATACCGCAGGCCGCCTGCCCACGCAGCTGCACCTGATGGAAGAGCTGAAGAAGATCCGCCGCGTCATCGGCAAGGCGGATGCCGCCGCGCCGCACGAGGTGCTGCTGGTGGTGGACGGCAATACCGGCCAGAACGCCTTGGCGCAGATCCGAGCCTTCGATGCCGCCATCAATCTGACCGGCCTGGTCGTGACCAAGCTGGACGGCACCGCCAAGGGCGGCACGTTGGCCGCCGTGGCCGCGGGTAGCCAGGGCGTGCGCCCGATCCCGGTGTACTGGATCGGCGTGGGCGAAAGCCTGGAAGACCTGCAGCCCTTCGTGGCCGACGAATTTGCCGGGGCTTTGCTGGCGGATTGAGGCCCAGGGACCCGGCGCGCATGCGCCGGAAACAACAAAGGGACGGCGCATGCCGTCCCTTTTGCATTCAAGCCCGCATCACTTCCAGAACGGTTTGCTGGCGGCCAGGTCGTCGAACGCTTTCTGCGCGTCGTCCGCCAGTTCTTCCAGGCGCGCGCTGATCCAGCCCAGGGCGAACCAGGCTTGCGGGTGGGTGGCGGTACACGACTCGTAGTAGTCCTTGGCCACCGCCAGGTCGTTGATTTCGCCCAGCACGTCCTGCACGCGCGACAGAAGCTTGCGATAGCCGCGCAGCTTGCCGGCGGGCAGCAGCGATTCGGCGAACGCCAGGCTATAGCGCAGGCGCTTGCCGCGCTTGCGCAATTCGTGGCGCGAGGGGATGTCCAGCGTCGCGAACTGTGTACCCTGGTCGGCCACCTTGCTATGCCAGCGGTGCAGGCGCCGCGCGAGCTGCTTGTGCAGGCGTTGCGGATCGGGCTCGGGCGCCAGCATCGGAATGATGGTGGGTCTGACGCTGGGGCCGGCCACGCCGCCCTCCAGCTTGATGGCGGGTTCGGGCGCGGCGTCGCTGGGCGTGCCGTTGGCGATGGCCTGGTTGTCCACGGCGGGCAGGGCTGGCGGCACGTCCAGGCTCCATTCCAGCAGGTCCAGCATCCAGGCCTGGAAGGCCTTGCCGCCGGCGATGCTGCGCGCGTCCTGTTCCGGGGGCGCGGCTTCCATGGGGATCACAGGCATGCCCGCGCGCGTCAGCGCGGGCGCCACCGTTTCGTTCAGCACGTCCTGGTCGCGGTTGGCGCCGAAGGCGGCGAAGTGCGTGCGCACGCCTTGCAGCAGAGCGTCGGGAATCGGCGCGATCCAGCCGTCGAACAGCTTCCAGGCTGAACGCAGGCGGCGCACCCCCACGCGCAACTGATGCACGTGTTCGGAGTTGCCGGCGCGGTAGACGCCCTCGGTGTCGACCTCGGCCAGCACGGCGGCGTTGCGCGCGATCTGGTCCAGGCATTCCGCGGCGATGCGCGCCATGGCCTGGGGCGCGGTCATGTCTTCGCGCAGCTTGACCGAAGCGGCGCCGCGCGGCGCCCAGAATTGCGCAATGGCTTGCGCGCGGCGGGCTTCGAGATCATCGCCGGGAATCGCGTCGGCATCGGCCAGGCGCTGCGCCAGCTGGGCCAGCGCGTCGCCGCGTTCGGACTTGCTGCGCGGATCCAGCACCAGGCTGTGGCGCCGCTGCCAGCCGCGAGCCGCCGCGAAGATGGCGGCGGGACGGCCCGACACCAATTCGAATTCCAGCTCGGAGATGGGCAGCTCCAACGCGCCGGCGCGCAGGATGCCGGTGTCGTAGGCCAGCTCCACCGTGCCGTAGCGCGTGCGGACCTTGCGCAGCAGCCGCTGCACGTCGGTTTCATAGCGCAGGCCCAGTTCGCCCTTGACGGCGGCCAGCGCGGCCTCGACCTCGGTGCCGGCATACACCGACAGGTCCAGCACCGGACCCGGCCGTGGGTGGTTGAGTTCGATGCGCGTGATGGCGTTGATGCCAGGCATCTTCAGCGTCTGCACCCAGTCGCGGCCTTCCTGGCGTAGCCGGATGGCGATGCGCGCACGCGCAAGCTCGCGTTCCGGCGTATCGAAATACATGGCGTGCAGGCGGATGCGGGTCGCCTCAAGCTGCTTGATCTCTCGCTGCACAGCCTGGCGCGAAGCCGCGGGCACGTGCAGTTTCAATTCCTGTTCCGACATGGCGGCGGGCGTCCAACGGCAAAAGCCGAGATCTTAATCAAACGGGGAGGGCGGTTTGATGACCGGTCATATTTATTTCACATGGAGCATAGACGTGTTTGCGGCGCATCAACAACTGGGGCGAAGGGCGCGCGGATCCTGGGCCGGAGCAGCGGACTGGCGCATTGGCGGCCGCGTGTGCTTGAGCGGATGTGCACTCTGAAATTACCCAGTTTCAGTGATATGCATGGTTACGGATCGCTTTTCTAATTGTAATCGGCGGGTTACGCGGCCCGCGCCATCCGATTCCACACGCGTCCGCATGGCGTCAGCCCGAGCGGGCCACGATTACAGAAGAGCGCCATGAACCGTACGTATCGCATTGTCTTCAACCGTAGCGCGGGCTTGTGGCAAGTTGTAAGCGAGCACGTCCGTGGGCAAGGCAAGGGCGGCCGCCATGCAAGCAGATCCGCGCGCAGACGCCTGCCCTTCATGGCGATGCTGCTGGCGGCCCTGGGCGCGGCCGGCCAAGCGCAGGCGGGGCCGATGGTCACCTTTACCGGCGATACTACTTTCGCACCCTACTCAGGTCCAAATTTGGTGGCCTTCGCCCCGCTATATGTGGGCATATCCGGTGTAGGAACATTGACCGCCGCCGACGGCGGCCAGGTGACGATATCGCCGGGCTACACGGTGATTCTGGCCGACTCGGCCTCGGCTCAAGGCACGATCAACATCGGCGCGGCTCCTGGCGCTGCACCCGTGGGCGCGGGTTTCCTGGCGACGTCGCTACTCGAGTTCGGCGCGGGCACGGGTACGCTGAACTTCAACACCAACAGTTTTCACGACTTCGGCGCGGCGCTGGTCAGCAGGGATGCAGGCACGCATCAGCTCAATCACTATGCAGGCTCCACGCGGCTGGTCGGCGACAGTTCAGGCTTCGTCGGCAAGACCACCGTCACGGGTGGGAGCTTGCAGATTCTCAACATTCTGGGTACCACCGAAGGACGTATCGATGCCGGGCAAGCTCCCGGCGCCACGGCCCGGGTCAGCGTGTTCAGCCCCGGTTCGACCTGGGCGCTGACGGACAACCTTTTTGTCGGCGGCGCCGGACTCGGAGAGCTGAGCATCTCCAGTACCGGTACGGTCTCGAACCAGTTTGCAACGGTGGCTGCTCAGCAGAACGGAGCGGCGAAAGTGACGGTTTCCGATGTCGGGTCGCTCTGGAGCAATCGCGCAACGCTGCTGGTTGGCACCGAAGGCGGGATGGGCAGCGTTTCGATTCTGGCGGGTGGGTATGTGACCAGCGTCGATGGCGTCGTCGGGCGCGAGGAGGACGGCAGCGGCGTCTTCCTGGTGTCGGGACGCGGCTCGGCCTGGACCAATAGCGGCGAGCTCAGGGTGGGCGATGTGTACGGTCGGGGCATTCTGAGTATCGAGGCGGGGGGCTTCGTCTCGAACAAAGACAGCTATGTGGGCAGCGTGAATGGCAACGGCAGCGTCGTTGTCCGTGGCGCCGGCTCCATCTGGGACAACAGCGGCGCGATGATCCTGGGGTTCGGTACGGGATTGGGGGCGGGCACCCTGACGATCGCGCAAGGCGGCGCTGTCAACGTCGGCGCGAACGGTGGGGGGACCGTTTCGCTGGCGCAGGACCGGTTTTTTATCTTTCCCACCACCGGCACGATCAATATCGGCGCGGCGGCGGGGCAGCCGGCCGTAGGCGCCGGCACGCTCAACGCCAGCGCGATCCAGTTCGGCGCCGGTATTGCTACCGTGAACTTCAACCATACCGAGCCCGCGTACACGTTTTCGACGCCGCTGTTGAGCACAGGCGCCGGCACACATAGTCTGAACCAGATCGCCGGTACCACGTTGCTGACGGGCGCCAATAGCTCATTCCGGGGCAGGACCACGGTGTCGGGCGGCAAGCTGGTGGTGCTGGGCCAGTTGGGAGGTTCGGCCGCCGTCACGGGCGGGGTCTTGCAGTACGGAGACGGCGCCACGGGCGCGGCCAACACTCTGAGCGGCAACCTGAATGTCTCAGGCGCCGGCAGCACGCTGGCGGTGCATCGGGGCGCCACGCTGGCGGTCACGGGCGACGTGGAAATGGCCGATGGCACCGTGCTGGACTTGATGGCCGGTACGGGCAGCCCGTTGTTGCAGGCAAACAAGGTCACGCTGGGCGATGGCGTGGTGTTCAGGCTGAGCGGCATCGCCGACAAGAGCGGGCTCAACACCGTGTTGATCGAGGCGCCCACGGGCGGTATCGACGGTGATTTCGGCGCCGTCAGCGTGGGCGGTTTTACCGGAGAGGTCGACTATCTCACCGTCAACACGCGCAAGTCCGCGGACAACAAGCAGTACCTTGCCACCTACGGCCTGAGCTGGACCGCCAACAACAACCTGGCCCATGGCACTTTCACGCTGGCTGATGCGTCGAACCGGTTCACGCTGGGGGTGCCGCTTTCCGACCAGGCCGCCAATGCCGCCGCCGGTTGGGACGGCAAGAGCTTGACCAAGGCCGGCGCTGGCACGCTGGTGCTGCAAGGCGCCAACACTTACAGCGGCGGCACGGCCATCGTAGGCGGCACGTTGCAGGTCGATCGCGATGCCAACCTGGGCGCTGCCGCCGGGGGGCTGCGTTTCGGCGAGGGTACGCTGGCGACCACCGCCAGCTTCGACACCGCGCGCGCCGTCACGCTGGCGCAGAGCGGACGTTTCGACGTGGCGGCGGACACCACGCTGGGCTTGACCGGCGCGGGCACGATGGTCTTGAGCGGCAGCAATAGCCACGGCGGGGGGACGACGATTGCCAGCGGCACGCTGCAGATCGACCGCGATGCCAACCTGGGGGCAACGGCCGGCGGCCTGGCCTTCGGCGACGGCACGCTCGCGGCCACGGCCACTTTCGACATCGCGCGCACGGTCGCCTTGGCGCAGTCGGGGCGATTCGACGTGACCACGGGCGCCACGCTGGGCCTGACCGGCGCGGTCTCGGGCGCAGGCGCGCTGGCCAAGAGCGGCGGCGGTACGCTGGTTCTCAGCGGCAACAACAGCTATAGCGGCGGCACTACGATCGCCGCAGGCACCTTGCAGGTCGCAAGCGATGCGAACCTGGGAGCAGCGTCTGGCGGTGTGGCCTTCAGCGGCGGCACGCTGGCGGCATCGGCGTCCTTCGATACCGCGCGCGCCATGACGCTGACCCAGGCCGGACGCTTCGAGGTGGCTGGCGGCGCGACGCTGGGGCTGGTCGGCGCAGTCTCGGGCAATGCCGACCTGATCAAGACCGGCGCCGGCACGCTGCGGCTGGACAACGCGGGCAACGCCTATGGCAACACCCAGATCCAGGAGGGCGCGCTGATCGGCAATGCCGGGTCGATCCGGGGCAATGTCGATAACAACGGCACCCTGGTGTTCGACCAAGGCGCGAATGCAACGTTCGGCGGCGCCATCTCCGGCGGCGGCGCGCTGGTCAAGAACGGCGCCGGCACGCTGGGGCTGACCGGCGACAGCTCGGGCTTTACCGGCAGCACCACGGTGCTGGGCGGCCGGCTGGCCTTGAACGGCAAGCTGGGCGGCGCGCTCACCATCGGCCAGGGCGGCGTGCTCGGAGGTCGGGGGACCATAGGCTCGGGCGTCGGCTCGGTGGTGACGGTGGCGGCCGGCGGCACGCTGGCGCCGGGCAATTCCATCGGCACGCTGACTGTCGATGGCAATCTTGTCATCGAGAATGGCGCGCGCTACGCCGTGGAAACCAATCCGCAGGGCGCCGATGCCGATCTCATCCATGTCACCGGCAATGCCACGATCAATGGCGGCTCCGTCGCGCATATCGGCATCGGCGGCGGCTACGGGCTGCGTTCCGTCTACACGATATTGGCGGCTGATGGCACCTTGTCCGGCCGCTTCGACACGGTGACCTCCGACTATGCCTTCCTGACGCCGAAACTTGGCTATGACTACGGCGCCGGCCGCGTCTCGCTGGAATTGACGCGCAACGGCACCGCAATGGCTTCGGCCGCCAACACGCGCAACCAGCACGCCGCAGCGGGCGCCATCGACAGCATCGGCATGGCGGCGGGCAATGGGCTATACGATGCGATCGCCGTGCTGCCGGACGACAAGGGCCTGTTGCGCTCCGGCTTCGACCAGCTATCCGGCGAAATCCATGCATCGGCCAAGACCGTGCTGCTGGAGGACAGCCGCTACGTGCGCGACGCCGCCAACGAGCGCCTGCGTTCGGCCGCAGGCGCGGTCGGCGCTTCGGCGGCGCCGGTGCTGGCGTCCGCCGGGGGCGGCGCCCGCCTGGCTCCGGCAACGGCGATGGGGCCAGCCAGCTGGATACAGGGGCTGGGTTCCTGGCGCCAGACCGATGGCGACGGCAATGCCGCGCAGGTCAAGAGTTCGACCGGCGGCTTTCTGCTGGGCGCGGATGCGCCAGTGTCCGACGCCTGGCGGCTGGGCCTGATGGCGGGCTACACCCGCACGGATTTCGATGTGCGCGACCGCGCGTCTTCGGGCGACAGCGACAACTACCATCTCGGCGCCTATGGCGGCGGCCAATGGGGCGCGCTGGGCCTGCGCGGCGGGCTGGCCTATAGCTGGCACGACATCGCCACTCGGCGCTCGGTTTCCATGCCGGGTTACTCAGACCGCCTCAAGGCCAATTACGATGGCCGCACGGTCCAGGCTTTTGCCGACCTCAGCTATCGCATCGACACTAGCGTCGCCGCGTTCGAGCCGTTCGCCAACCTGGCTTACGTCAATCTCAAGACCGACGGCTACAACGAGAGCGGCGGCGCAGCGGCGCTGCGCGCAAGCAGCCAGACCACCGAGACCACCTACACGACGCTCGGCTCGCGGGTCATGTCCGGGTTCGAGCTGGGCGGCGCGCAAGCCACGGCCCGGGGATCGCTGGGCTGGCGCTACGCCTTCGGTGACTTGAAGCCCACAGCGACCCAGGCATTCTCCGCTGGCGATGCCTTTACCGTGGCCGGCGTGCCCATCGCCAAGAACAGCGCCGTGCTGGAGGCGGGGCTGGATGTGCAGGTGTCGCGCAAGGTGTCGTTCGATCTGTCATACCAAGGGCAGCTCGCAAGCGGGGCGCAGGACCACGGCGTCAGGGCCGGGGTGAGCGTGCGGTTCTGATTCGTCGGCGCAAAAAAAAACCGCCCGTTGTCCGGGCGAAGCAAAGGAACGCTGTAGGGATCCGCGGACGCGTCAGAGAATGCGTTTGCGGACCTGGGTGATGATGATTTCGGCCACCACGACCACGGCGAAGATGGCGGCCAGCACCAGGGCCACGCGGTCCCACTGGAACAGGTTCAGCGCGGTGTCCAGCGCCATGCCGATGCCGCCGGCGCCCACCAGCCCGAGCACGGCCGATTCGCGCACATTGATGTCCCAGCGCAGCAGCACGATGGACCAGAAGGCGGGGCGGATCTGCGGCCAGTAGGCATACCAGATCACCGATGCCTTGCTGGCGCCGGTGGCGGTGACGGCCTCGATCGGGCCGCGCTGCGCTTCCTCGATGGCTTCGCCGACCAGCTTGCCGACGAAGCCGATGGAACGGAACGCAATGGCCAGCGTGCCGGCCAGCGCGCCCGGCCCGAAGATGGCGATGAACAGCAGCGCCCACACCAGCGAGTTGACCGAACGGCTGGACACCAGGATCAACCTGGCCAGCATGTTGACGGTTTTGCTGGGCGTGAGATTGTTGGCCGCGAGCAAGCCCACCGGCACCGCCATCACCACGGACAGGATGGTGCCCAGCGTGGCGATGTGCAGCGTTTCGATCAGCGCGCCGTGCACGCCTTCCGGATAGTAGGCCCAGTCTATCGGCCACATGCGCCGGAACAGGTCGGCCATCTGTTCGGGCGCGTCGTACAGGAACTCCGGGATGATCTCGACGCCGCGGATCGCCTGCACGATGGCCGCGACCACCAGCAGGTAGAGCGCAAAGCGCAGCAGGCGCTGGCCCATGCTATAGCGCTGCCAGACGCGCGGCGAACCCGCCGGATTGAAGGTGGAAGCGTGGGCGTTCATTCGTCCACCTCCGCACGGCGCTTGACCGGCGTTGCGCTGCCCCCGAGGCCGCGCGCACCCGCGAAGCGGCCTTGCAGGATGCGGTCGAAACCCAGGTTGTCCAGGAACACGGCGCGCACGAAGCCCGCCAGGATTTCGCCCAGCATGATGATGGCGATCAGGGTCAGCAGGATGGCGCTGACGAAGTCGTAGTCAAAACGCTGGAACGCCGAGAACAGCGTGCCGCCCACGCCGCCCGCGCCCACGATCCCCACCATGGTGGAGTTGCGCAGGTTGGAGTCGAACTGGTAGGTGGCAAAGCCGATGAAGCGGGCGAACACCTGCGGCAGCACGCCGAAGATGATCACGTTGGCGAACGAGGCGCCGGTGGCGCGCACGGCTTCCACCTGCTTCAACGAAATCTCTTCGATGGCTTCGGTGAACAGCTTGCCGATGAAGCCGACCGAGGCCACCGTCAGCGCCAGAATGCCGGCCAGCGCGCCGAAGCCCACCGCCTTGACGAACAGGATGGCGACGATGACCGGATGCAGCGCGCGGCACAGGGCCACGATGGCGCGGGCGGGCCAGGATACCCAGGTGGGCATCATGTTGCGCGCGCCCAGCAAGCCGATGGGCAGGGCGATGATGATGCCCAGGACCGAGGCCAGTACCGCGATCTCCAGGCTTTCCGCGATGCCCTTCCACAAGGTGGCGGGCTTTTCGAAGTTGGGCGGAAACATGCGCGCAAGAAAGGTGGACGCGTGGCCCATGCCGGTTTCAAAGCGCGCCCAGCTGAAGTCCAGCTGCGCGCCCGCGTACAGCGTATAGGCCAGCAGCAACAGCACGCCGGCCTTGGCGCGCCCGGACATGGCGAAGGGGCGGGCGCCCTTGGGTTGGATCATTCCAGCCAAGACTCGCCTCCGTAGATGGTCTTGAGCATGGCGGCGTCCAGCCCCTGGCCGTCGCCGTCATAGACCACGTGGCCGCCGGACATGCCGACGATGCGGGTGGCATAGCGGCGGGCGAGTTCGACGTCGTGGATGTTGACGATGACGGGAATGCCGGTGGCGCTGCCCTGCTCGGACAGCAGCTCCATGATCTCGACGGAGGTCTTGGGATCCAGCGAGGAGGTGGGCTCGTCGGCCAGCAGCAGCTGCGGGCGCTGCATCAGCGCGCGGGCAATGCCCACGCGCTGGCGCTGGCCGCCCGACAACGCATCGGCGCGCTGGTCGGCGAAACCCGCTAGGCCCACGGTGTCCAGCAGCTTGTAGGCGTGCTGGATGTCCTCGGGCTCGAAGCGGCGCATCCATGCCTTGACGGCGGAGGTGTAGCCCAGCCGTCCGGTCAGGAGGTTTTCCATGACCGTCAGGCGTTCGACCAGGTTGTATTCCTGGAACACCATGCCGATGCGGCGGCGCGCGCGGCGCAGCGACGCGCCGCGCACGCGGGCCAGGTCCACGGACCCGTCCTTCGACTGCAGCACGATCTCGCCCTTGGTGGGTTCGATCAGCCGGTTGATGCAACGCAGTAGCGTGCTTTTACCGGTGCCCGAGGGGCCGATGATGGCGGTCAGCCCCTGTCCCGCGATCTGCAGGTCGATGCCGTTGAGTACCGGCCGGCCGGCCCGGTATTCCTTCACCAGGCCGGAAATGCGTAGCGACGTCGTCATACGGAATTACTTCTTGCTCTTGGCGGATTCGCGGTCGTAGGCAGCGCGGTTGAAACTTTCGCCGCCCGATTCGGCGACCTGGCGCACGATGGCCCAGTCCTTCTCGTAGGTCACCGGATAGAAGCGGTCGGCGCCGTCGAAGGCCTTGGACATTTCCGCCGGGAAGCGGTAGTCGTAGAAGCACTTGAGCATCTGGTCGCGGAACTTGGGCTCCAGGTCATGCGCATAGGCGAACGACGAGGTCGGGAACTTCTCGCTCTTGTAGATCACGCGGAAGTCGGCTTCCTTGACCTGGCCGCGCTCGACCATGCGCTTGAACACGTCCGAGGCCACGGCCGCGGCGTCGTAGTCGCCGGAGTTCACGCCCATGACGGACTGGTCGTGCTTGCCGGAGAAGATGACCTTGTAGTCCTTGTCGGGGGTCAGGCCTTCCTTGGGGAACAGCGCCACCGGCGCCATGTGGCCAGAGTTCGAGGACGGCGCGGTGTGCGCGAGCTTCTTGCCCTTGAGGTCGGTCAGCTTCTGGTAGGGGCTGTCCTTCTTGACGATGACGATCAGGTTGTAGCCCTGGAAGCCGTCGGCATAGCCCTTGACCGCGAACGGCACTGCGCCCGCGATGTTCACGGCGAAGGCGGTGGGGCCGGTCGAGAAGCCGCCCACGTGCAGGCGGCCCGAGCGCATGGCCTCGATTTCCGCGGCGTTGCTTTGCACCTGATAGAACACCACGCGCTTGCCCGTACATTCGGACAGGTGCTTGGTGAAGGGCTTGAAGATGTCTTCGTAGACCGCCGGGTCTTCCACCGGGGTGTAGGTGAACACCAGGGTGGACGGGGTCTTCAGCTTGGCCGGATCGGTGGGCGTGTCGGCCACCAGGTCCTTGTTGGCGTCGCAGTACATCTGGTCCAGGTCGCCGCGGTTGGGGCAGGCGTCGGCGGCTTGCGCAGCGGACGCGCCCAGGGCGAAGGCGGCCAGCGTAGCCGCTTGAAGCAGGCGCAGAGCTTGCATCTTGTGTCTCCTCTTTCTTTGTTTGTGTGACGTGTCACTTAATTCAACCTGAATTCAAACATGGAAGAGGAGGGGACGCACTCGGGAAAGTCCCTGTGTTTCTTTTCGGCTTTTGTTCGCTTTGTTCGATTTATGTTCGTTTTTGCGCGAATTTCATCCGGTCAACTCCGGTGCCCGAGCTTGCGCGAGATTTCCTGCGCGCAGGCCAGCAGCGGCCGGGCGATGGCGCCGTCCCATGCCACGTCGAACAGCCCGGTGGGACCCAGGCTGGTCAGGGCCAGGACGATGTTGCCGGTGTTGTCGAAAACCGGGACCGACAGCGCGTCCACGCCCGGCAGCGGGTTGCCCAGCGCGCGCGCCATGCCGTGCACGCGGATGTCCGCCAGCTGCGCCTCGATATTGGCGCGGGAGGCCTTGCGCGGGGGCGGCGTGCTGGCGATGACGGCGGTGTCGCCTTCCTCGCGCGCGATGTAGTGTTCGCTGACCTTGGGCGGCAGCCAGGCCGCGAACACCAGGCCGGTGGCCGTGTGCAGCATGGACATCACCGTGCCTTTGCGCATGTTCACGTGGACCGGGTAGCTGGCCTCGGTCATGTGGATCATGGTGGGGCCGTGCGAACCGAGCACGGCAATGCCCAGGGTGTGGCCGATCTCCGATTGCAGCTTGGCGATCTCCGGCATGGCGACGCGCACCGGGTCCAGGCGTTGCAGGCTGACCAGCCCCATCTGCAGGGCGAAGGGGCCGAGCTCGTACTGGCCGGTGATGGCGTCCTGCTGCACCAGGCCGACCCGGATGAAGCTGACCAGGTAGGGGTGCGCCTTGGCCGAGGTCATGCCGGCGCCCGCGGCCAGGTCGCGCAGGGTCAGGGGCTTGCCGGCGTCGACCAGGGCGGCCAGCAGCGGCACGCCCACCTCGATCGACTGGATGCTGCGGCGGCCGTCGTTGGCGGCCGGGGAGGAAGCGGAAGGGGATGTCGCCACGGTGTGCGGACCTCAGGCCGGCTGTGCTTGGGTGGACCGCGCGGCGAGCAGCCGGTCGGCCATTTCGACGAAGCCCGCGCCGCCATGGTGGGCGGCGACGAAGGCGGGGCGGTGGGTCAGGCGGTGCAGCTGGGCCTGGATGTTGGCCACGCCGACCGAAATCGGAAAGTAGGCGAACATGGGCTCGTCGTTGGGCGAGTCGCCGATGAACAGGGTGCTGTCCAGGGCGCCGGCCACGTCCGCGCCGAACTCGCGCTGGAACATGGTGCGCGTCATGGTGAGCTTGTCGTAGTCGCCGAACCAGCCGTTGACGTGGATGGAGCTGACCTTGGCCTGGGCGCCGGCTTCCTCGAAGATCTGGACGATCCGGCTGATGGCGGAATCGGGCAGGGCGGGCACGTCCTCGCAGAAATCGATGGCCAGGTCGGCCACGCGGTAGTCCTGGTCGCTGGCCACGGCGGCGCCGGGCACTTCGGCCAGGACGCGGTCGCGGATGGCGTCCAGCTTCCTGCGGCTGGCCTGGCGCGAGGCGGCGTCGGTCCAGTAGTGGGTGGTCATGCGGCGGGCCTGGCGGTCGTAGGCGTAATAGAAGGCGCCGTTTTCGCCGACCACGGCGCGCACCGGCCACATGCGGGCGATGTGGTCGCACCAGCCGGCCGGGCGGCCGGTGATGGGCACGACCTGGATGCCGGCCTGTTCCAGGCGTTCCAGCGCCGCATAGGCGTCCGCCGGCAGGCGGCCTTCGGTGGTCAGCGTGTCGTCGATGTCGGTCAGCACGACGCGGACGGCCGCCGCGACGGTCAAAGGCATGGCCGCAAGGGCTTGCATGTGGGGTTTCCTTGGCTCGGTTTTTAAGGGGTGGTCTCCGGGCGAAAGTTTACCGGACACCCCCGGCTGGCGGGGCTGGCAGGGCCGGATAGGGGTTCCGCCTCCAGGAGCGGTAAAATCCGGGCTTTCCCGCCTGGTTTACGTGCCCGCCATGTCCGTCCAGTTGTCCCCTTTGCCCGGCTCCGAGCCGGAATCCTTCGGCATCGCTACGGTTGCCGAGATCATCGCCGAGCTGCGCGCCGGCCGCATCGTCATCCTGGTTGACGAGGAAGACCGTGAAAACGAGGGCGACCTGGTCATGGCCGCCGAATTCGTCACGCCCGAAGCGATCAACTTCATGGTGACGCACGGCCGCGGCCTGGTCTGCCTGACCTTGACCGAAGAGCGCTGCCGCCAGCTCGATCTGCCCCTGATGGCGGCCCGCAACGGGACGCGCTACGGCACCAACTTCACCCAGTCGATCGAGGCCGCCGAAGGCGTCGAGACCGGCATTTCGGCCGCTGACCGCGCCCGGACCATCCAGGTGGCGGTGGCGCGCGATGCCAAGCCGGCTGACCTGGTCCAGCCCGGCCACATCTTCCCGGTGCGCGCCGTGCCCGGCGGCGTGCTGGTGCGCGCCGGCCACACCGAGGCGGGCTGCGACCTGACCGCCATGGCCGGCCTGACGCCCGCCGCCGTGATCTGCGAAATCCTCAAGCCCGACGGCACCATGGCCCGCCTGCCGGACCTGGTGCAGTTCGCCCGCGAACACGGCCTGAAGATTGGCACCATCGCCGACCTGATCCAGTACCGCAGCGAACACGAATCCATCGTCAAGCGGGTGGGCAAGCGCACGATGCAGACCGCCTGGGGCGAATTCGAGGCCGTGGCCTATGAAGACGCCGCCACCGGCTCCGCCCATTTGGCGCTGGTGCATGGTAACGTGACTCCCGACGCCGAGACGCTGGTGCGCGTGCACGAGCCGGCCTCCGTGCTGGACGTGCTGGACACCGGCGCCAGCCCGCACAGCTGGGGCGTGGCGCAGGCCTTGCAGGCCATCGCGGCCGCACCCGCCGGGGTGCTGGTGCTGATGAACTGCCAGTCGTCCACGGAACACCTGTTTGGTCAGATCGCTGGCTGGAACGACCCGAAGGCGCAGGCCAACCCCGGCAATGCCGACCGCTACGGCCTGCGTACCTACGGGATTGGCGCCCAGATTCTGCGTGACCTGCACGTGGGCCAGATGAAGCTGCTGGCCCGCCCGCGCAAGATGCCCAGCATGGCGGGCTTCTCGCTCACCATTACGGGTTACGATTGCGACCCTCCGAATACTCCCGCAACACACTGAAGGCCGACCTATGAACCCTTACATCCTTACCCCCGACCTGAACGGCGAAGGGCTGCACATCGGCATCGTACGCGCCCGCTTCAACGAGGAAATCGGCCAGGCCGAACTCGAAGCGTGCCTGAAGGAACTGGCCGAACTGGGCGTGGACGAGCGCGACGTCATGGTCGCCACCGTTCCGGGCGCTCTGGAACTGGGCGTGGCCCTGTCCCACATGGCCGAAACGTTTGAATTCGACGCCCTGATCGCGCTGGGCGCGGTCATCCGCGGCGAGACCTATCACTTTGAAGTGGTCAGCAATGAAATGGCCACGGCAATCACCCGTATTTCCCTGGAAACCGGCATCCCCGTCGCCAACGGCGTGCTGACCGTCGATACCGACGAGCAGGCGCAGGCGCGCGCGGCCGGCAAGGGCCGCGATTGCGCCCAGGTGGCCGTTGAAATGGCCAACCTGGTGGCGGCCCTGGAGCCCGAGGAAGAAGACGAAGACGACGAAGACGAGGACGAAGATTTTGACGACGAAGAAGACGACGACCAGCGCTGATAGCGCGGCGCAGGCCCGCGCCAACGCGCGCAGCGCGCGCCGCCGCGCCCGCGAATTCGCCCTGCAGGGCGTGTACGCGTGGCTGCTGCGCGGCGGCGAGGGTACGCAGGACGCCGGCGAGATCGACGCCCATCTGCGCGACACCGAGGATTTTTCCGAGGCCGACGCGCAGTGGTTCAAGACCTTGCTGCATGGCGTGCTGCGCGAAGCGCCCGCGCTGCGCCAGCGTTTCACGCCCTACGTCGACCGTCCGTTGGCCGAACTGTCGCCTGTCGAGCATGGCATCCTGCTGATCGGCAGCTTCGAACTGATCCATCATGTCGAAGTGCCGTACAAGGTCGCCATCAATGAAGCTGTCGAACTGGCCAAGTCGTTCGGCGGCACCGACGGTTTCAAGTTCGTCAACGGCGTGCTCGACAAGCTGGCGGCCGACGTGCGCGCCCACGAAGTCAATAAGAGGTAATTCCCCCCCGAAGCGCTGCGCGCTTCCCCCCCAGGGGGGCGCCGCTGCGGACCGGCGGAGCCGGATCCGCGCGGCCCAGATTTGGGGAGCACCTGTTTCTTGCGAGGGGTGTCGCGGGTGGCCCCTCTGGTTGTGCGGGGCGCGCCGCATGATTTGTGGGGGCGGCAAGCCCCCGTGGGTTTCAATGCCGGCCTGCCGTGCCGGACTGCGGAGTTGCCTTGGCGTCCGAATTTGATTTGATCGCGCGCTATTTCACCCGCGCGGCTCCTGCCGGCCTGCTGGGCGTGGGCGATGATTGCGCCCTGTTCCCGGTTCCTCCCGGCGAACAGGTGGCCACCAGCACGGACCTGCTGCTGGAAGGCCGCCATTTCTTTCCCGATGTGGATCCGAAGTCGCTGGGGCACAAGGCCCTGGCGGTGAACCTGTCCGACCTGGCCGCCATGGGCGCGCGCCCCATCGGTTGCGTGCTGGGCCTGGCCTTGCCGCGGCTGGACGAGCCCTGGCTGGCGGCGTTTGCCGAAGGCTTCCACGCGCTGGCCGCCGCCCATGGCTGCCCGCTGATCGGCGGCGACACGACGCGCAGCGCGCATGACCTTGCCATCAGCGTCACCGTGTTCGGCGGCGTGCCTGCCGGGCGGGCATTGCGCCGGGATGGCGCCCAGGCTGGCGACGACATCTGGGTATCCGGAGAGCTGGGGGCGGCCGACGTGGCCTACCGCCTGTTGGACGGGCAGTACCCTGCCGATGCGGCGCTGCTCGCGGCGACGCGCGGCGCGCTGGAATGGCCTGAGCCTCAGGTAGCGCTGGGTCTGGCCTTGCGTGGCATCGCCCATGCCGCCATCGACATTTCCGACGGACTGCTGCAGGACCTGGGCCATATCCTGGCTGCCAGCCGCGTGGGCGCCACGCTGCATTACGCCGCGATGCCCGTGTCACCCGCCCTGACTGGCCTGCAAGAAGCGCCGCTGCGCCGCGCGGTGCTGGGTGGCGGCGACGTCTACCAGCTATGCTTTACCGCGCCCGCCTCCCGGCGCGAGGCCGTGCTTGCGGCGGCGGCTGCGGCCGGCGCGCGCGTGACGCGCGTGGGGCAGATCCAGGCGCAGCCGGGTTTGTCCGTGCTGGACGGCCAGGGCCAGCCCCTGAACGACCTGCCGGCCGGTTTCGATCATTTTCCCGCGGCCTGATCCGCCGCGTCCCAACCCGCATACCCATGCCGTCCACCGACAACCGTCCTACCTCCATGCGCGACCGCGCCCGGACTGCCTACCCGCCCTTGTCCTGGGTCTGCCGCGATCCGGGCCGGCTCATCGCGTTCGGCTTCGGCAGCGGCCTGATCCGGCCGGCCTCCGGCACCTGGGGCACGCTGCTGGCTTGGGCAATCTGGGTCGCCGCGGCACCCGCCGCGTCGGACTGGGCGATCGGCGCATTCCTGGCGCTGGCATTTTTATACGGCTGCTGGGCTTGTCATCGCGTCGGCCGTGAACTCCAGCAGTCGGATCATGTCGGAATGGTCTGGGACGAGATGGTGGCGTTCTGGCTGGTGCTCTGGCTGACGCCCGCGGGCTGGTTGCCGCAGGCGCTGGCGTTCGTGCTGTTCCGCACGTTCGACATCGTCAAGCCGCCTCCCATCAAGTTCTTCGACGCTCACATCAAGGGCGGTTTCGGCGTGATGTGGGACGATATCGTGGCGGCCGGATATGCCCTGCTGATCATGGCGCTGGTCGTGCGCACAGGAGTCTTGGGATGAACGGACAACAAGAAAGCACTCGGCCCAATCTGTCGGCCGAACAGCTGGCGCAAGCCACCTCGCTGGCGCTGGCCGAACGGCTGGGCGAAACGCTGCGGCGCAAGGGCTGGATGCTGGGCACGGCGGAATCCTGCACCGGCGGCCTGTTGGCCGGGGCGATGACGGCGGTGGCCGGTTCCAGCGACTGGTTCGAGCGCGGCTTCGTGACCTACAGCAACGAAGCCAAGGTTGCTGAACTGGACGTGTCGCCCGATGCCTTGCGTCACTTTGGCGCCGTCAGCGAACCGGTGGCGCTGGAGATGGCCAACGGCGTGCTGCTGGCGTCCCCCGCCGCGCATGTGGCGGTGTCCACGACCGGCATCGCCGGGCCGGGCGGCGCGACGCCCGGCAAGCCGGTGGGCATGGTGTGCTTTGGCTTTGCGCAGCGTTCGGGCGAAGGCATCAGCAGCCGCGCCGTCACGCACGTGTTCCCGGGCGACCGCGCGCAAGTGCGCCAGGCGGCGGTGGACTACGCGCTGCGCGGGCTGCTGGAATTGTTGGGAGCGCCGGTCAACCGGCGCTGAAGGACCAGGCTTGCGCGGTCGGGGGCGCGAGGCCCCCGTGCCGGATCAGCGCACCGCGTTGATCGCGTCGCGCAGGCCCTTGGCCGCCGTGCCGGCGGCCTCGCGCCAGTCGTCGCCGCCGCTGGCGTAGATGATGGCGCGGGACGAGTTGATCATCATGCCGCTGCGGGCCGCGTTGGCGCCCGCGTTCACGGTGGCGGTGATGTCGCCGCCCTGGGCGCCGATGCCCGGCACCAGCAGGGGCACCGCGTCGCCGATGCGTGCGCGCACCGCGGCCAGCTCATTCGGGAAGGTCGCGCCCACCACCAGGCCGCACTGGCCGTTGGCATTCCATTTGTCGGCGACCAGGCCCGCGACGTGCAGGTACAGCGGCTCGCCATTGTCCATCTTCAGGAATTGCAGGTCCGAACCGCCGGGGTTGGAGGTGCGGCACAGCACGATCACGCCGCGGTCGCGCCACGCCAGATAGGGCTCGACCGAGTCCAGGCCCATGTAGGGGCTGACCGTCAGCGCGTGCGCCTGGTAGCGCTCGTAGGCTTCGCGGGCGTAGTTTTCGGCGGTGGAGCCGATGTCGCCGCGCTTGGCGTCCAGCACGATGGGCAGGTCGGGATGCTTTTCGCGGATGTGCTGGCACAGCGCTTCCAGCTGGTCTTCGGCGCGGTGCGCGGCGAAGTAGGCGATCTGCGGCTTGAAGCTGCAGGCATAGGGCGCGGTGGCGTCCACGATGTCGCGGCAGAACTGGAAGATGGCGTCCGGCTTGTCCTGCAGTTCGCGGGGGAAGCGCTGCGGATCGGGATCCAGCCCGACTTGCAGGAGCGAGTTGCTGGTGGTCCAGGCGTGTTCGAGTTTTTGCAGGAAATTCATGGGAGTTCAGTGCAGTTTGACCCGCGGGCGCGTGCGCCGCATGAGCAGGCGGGCCAGGGCAAGGGAGGCGGTACGCGAGATGCCGAGCACCGCTTTGTGGTGCATCAGGTGCAGGCTCATGTACATCAGGCGTGCCAGTGTACCGCTTACGAACAGTCCTCGTCCGGCGAGCTTGCCCATCAGGCTGCCGACGCCGGCGTCCTGGCCCAGCGACACCAGCGAACCGTGGTCCTCGTAGACGTAGGGCGCGGTGGGCTCGGGCATATGGCGCAGGCGCGCGGTGAGCTTCTTGGCCAGGTAGTCGGCCTGCTGATGCGCGGCCTGGGCGCGGGCCGGCACGCTGCGGCCGTCGCGCCACGGCGCGGCGCAGCAGTCGCCCAGCGCCAGGATGTGCGGATCGGCGGTTTCCAGCCGTTCATTGACTTCCAGTTGGCCCACCTTGTTCAGCGGCAGGTCCAGGTCGGCCAACAGGGCCGGGCCCTGGATGCCCGCCGCCCACATGCATAGCTGGGCCGGGAATTCGCGGCCGTCGGCCGTTTTGACGCTGTCGGCGGTGACTTCCGAGACCCGGCAGGACGCTTCCACCCGGATGCCCAGTTCCGTCAGGCGGTTGGTGGCCGCGACCGAGATTTTCTCGGGCAGGGCCGACAGGATGCGCGGGGCGCCTTCCACCAGGGTGATGGCCAGATCGCGTTCGGCGCGGAAATTCGGCAGGCCGTAGGCGCTGACCACGTGGCTGGCCTCGACCAGCTCCACCGCCAGCTCGACGCCCGTGGCGCCACCGCCCACGATCACCAGATCCAGCCGGGCCGAAGGATTGCGCACCTTGGCCTGGTCCACCAGGGCCATGGCCTTGAGCATGGTCAGGCGGAACTGCTCCGCGTTCTCGGTGGAGTCCAGCGTGACCGCGTGTTCCGCCGCGCCAGGGGTATTGAAGAAATTGGACGTGCTGCCCAGGGCCAGCACCAGCGTGTCGTAGGCCAGTTCGCGGCGCGGCAGGACTTCCTGGCCTTGCGCGTCGTTCACGGCGTCCACCGTGATCCGGCGCTGCTCGCGGTCTATGTGTTCGAGGCGGCCCTGTGCGAACGAAAACCCGTTCATGTGGGCCAGCATCAGATAGGACAGGCCTTCCTGGTGGATGTCCAGCGTGCCGGCGGCCGCTTCGTGCAGCGAAGGCTTCCAGATATGGAAGGGGCGGCTGTCGACCAGCGTGATGTGCTGCCGGCCATGCACGCGGCCCAGCTTGGCTGCCAATTCCAGGCCGCCGGCGCCGCCGCCGACGATGACAATGCGCTCAGAGGAGTCGGGCGTCGATCTAGGCATCATGGCTTCCAGTATAAATAGCGGCGCATCTCCCAGGAGATGACTAGCCGTGTCAATGCATGACGAATCGGCTGATGGCCACGCCGACCCAGACCGTGCCGGCGAAGATCAGCAGCAGCATCACGGCGGCGCTGCCCAGGTCCTTGGCCCGCCCCAGGAGCGGGTGCGATTCGACGGAAAGCGCGTCGGCCAGCGCCTCGATGGCGGAGTTCAGCAGCTCCGCCGCCAGCACCATGATCACCGTGCCCACCAGGAAAAACACTTCAACCGTGGTGCGGCCGAGGAAGAACGCGGCCGGGATCATCAGGACGGCCAGCGCCAGCTCCTGGCGGAAAGCCGCCTCGTACTTGATGGCCGCCTGCAGGCCCTGCAGGGAGTAGCGCAGCGCATTCAGGATGCGGCGCAGGCCGCCGGTGCTCTTGTAGGGCGAATGATGCGGATTCTGTGACATGGGTACGGAAAATGGGCTGGGTGTGGCGGCTTTTTAACAGATATGCATTGCCCGCGAAGCCATCGCGCGCATCTTTGGGCAAACCCTAATTGTGACGCATCCGGGACCGGCGCAAGATTTGGTCAATTGGTAAGGCCACTTTACCTTTTGGCCTGACTTGTCCACGGTACACCCGCAGTCCATGCCCATCCAGACCATCGAACCCCGCCGCCTGTATCGCCAGATCGCCGACCAGCTTCGCCTGCTGATCGAGTCGGGTGAGTTTCCGGCCGGCGCGCGCTTGCCGCCCGAGCGCGATCTCGCGCTCAAGCTCGGCGTATCGCGCCCTTCGGTGCGCGAGGCGCTGATCGCGCTGGAGGTCGAAGGCTGGGTGGAAGTCCGCATGGGTTCGGGCGTCTATGTGCAAAGCCTGGCGGGCGGGCCGCGCGCCAGCCTGACCGCCGAAAGCCCGCTGGAAACCATACGCGCCCGCCAGGTGATCGAAGGCGAGCTGGCCGCACAGGCCGCGTTGCGCAATACGCCCGCGCTGGTGGACGGGTTGGCCGAAGCCGTCGGCACCATGGAAGACGAGGCGCTGGCCGGCAATGTGCCGATCCGCGGAGACCGGCTGTTCCATCTGCGTGTCGCCGAAATGGCGAACAACGCCGTGCTGGTGCGCGTGGTGAGCGAACTGTTCGACGAGCGCCACAATCCGCTGTCCCTGAAACTGGGCGACTACTTCGAGAATCCTTCCAGCTGGGAGGCCGCCATCGCCGAACATCGCAAGGTGATCGACGCCATCCGCGCCGGCGACGACCGCGGCGCGCGCGCCGCCATGCACCACCATCTGGCCTGCTCGCATGACCGCCTTACCGCAAGCTGGCCCGGCGCGGACGCGTCCGGCCTGCCGTTGGACAGCCGGGAGCAGGCGGAACCATGAGCACCTTACGGTCGTCCGCAATGCCAAGGAGCAAGTCGTCATGACGCTGGCCTGTCGCATCCACGGGGCGCGCGATTTGCGCCTGGAACCGGACGAAGTCGCGCCCTTGGCGCCGCACGAAGTGGAGCTGAGGCTGGGCGCCGCCGGCATCTGCGGATCCGATCTGCACTATTTCCTGCATGGCCGCGTGGGCGCCTTCGTCATCCGCGAACCCTTGATTCCCGGCCATGAGGCTTCCGGGGTGGTGCTGCGCACGGGCGATGCCGTGAAGTCGGTAGCGCCGGGCATGAAGGTCGCCATCAATCCTTCCCACCCTTGCGGGGGCTGCGATTACTGCCGTGCCGGCCGCGACAATCTGTGCCGCAACATGCGCTTTCTCGGTAGCGCCAGCATCTATCCGCACGTGCAAGGCATGTTCCGCGAGCGCTTCGTGATGGGCGAACGCCAGCTCACGCCGGTGCCGGAAGCGGACGTCACGCTGGGCGAGATCGCCTGTGCCGAGCCGCTGTCCATCGGACTGCATGGCGTCAACCGGGCCGGTCCGATGATGGGCAAGCGCGTGCTGGTCACGGGCGGCGGCACCATAGGCTGCATGACCGTGCTGGCCGCCAGGCTGGCGGGCGCGGCCCACGTGACCGTGGCGGACGTGGCCGACCGGCCGCTGGACATGGCCCGTCAGGTCGGCGCCGACGAGGCCGTACGCAGCGACCAGCTCGCGCCTGCCGACCTGGCCGATATCGCCGACATCAGCATCGAGGCCGCCGGCAGCCCTGCGGCGCTGGCGACCTGTCTGACGGCGACGCGGCGCGGCGGCCGCATTGTGCAAGTGGGAACGCTGCCCGCCGAGGGCATCGCGTTTCCGGCCAACAACATCATGGCGCGGGAGCTCGACTACGTCGGCGCGTTCCGCGCGGGCGTGGAGTTCGATTGGGCCGTCTCCTATCTGCGTACGCGCAAGGTGGACGTGCGGCCCCTGATGAGCGCGCAGTTGCCGTTGTCGCAGGCGGTCGAGGCCTTCGAGCTGGCGGCGGATCGCAGTCGCAGTACCAAGGTGCAACTTGTAGTTGAAGCGTGACCCGCTGGCGGCTCACCATGGGCCGCCACGCCGGGCATTCAAAAAACAACGAGGAGACGACATGAACCTAGGCAACGCCGTCAAGGCGCTGGTCGCCGCCCTGGCGCTCGCCGCCAGCGGCAGCGCAATGGCGCAGACCAAGCTCAAGTGGGCCCACGTGTACGAAACATCCGAACCCTTCCATACCGCCTCCGTCTGGGCGGCGCAGGAAATCGGCAAGCGCACCAACGGCCGCTACCAGATCGACGTATACCCGGCCTCGCAGCTGGGCAAGGAAAACGACATCAACCAGGGCCTGACCCTGGGCACGGTGGACATGATCATCTCGGGCTCCAGCTTCGCGGCCAAGAGCTTTCCCCGCATCGGCGTCACCTACTATCCCTACATCTTCCGCAATCCCGAGCACCTGATCGCCTACACCAAGAGCGATATCTACAAGGAACTCACGCGCGGCTACGACGAGAAAAGCGGCAACCACATCGTCGCCACCACCTACTACGGCACGCGCCAGACCACGTCCAACCGGCCCTTCACCAAGTGTTCCGAAATGAAAGGCCTGAAGATCCGCGTGCCTGACGTGGCCGCCTATCTGGCCATGCCGCGCGCCTGCGGCGCCAATACCGCGCCGATCGCCTTCGCCGAGGTCTACCTGGCTTTGCAGAACGGGACCGTGGAGGCGCAGGAGAACCCGCTCACCACCATCGAGGCCAAGAAGTTCTACGAAGTGCAGAAGAACATCATCCTCACGGGCCATATCGTCGATCACCTGAACACGGTGATCTCGGGCAAGCTGTGGAAGAGCCTGTCCGACGAGGACAAGAAGATCTTCGCCGAAGTGGCGCAGCAGGCGGCCGAGAAGGCTTCCGCCGAGGTCGCCGAAAGCGAGAAGAAGATGGTCGAAGTGTTCCGCAAGCGCGGCCTGAACGTGGCGGAGGTGAACGTCCAGGACTTCCGCGACACCGTGCTGGAGAAAGTGCCGTTCAAGCAGTACGGCTACGAAAAATCGGATTGGGAACGGATCCAGGCCGTGAAGTAAGCGCGCCCGGGGCCGCCCCGGGCGGCCCCGCATCGACCCGTCCGATTCCGCACAAGGGGAACGCCATGCATTCCGATGCCAAGGCCGCCGTGATGGCGGCCGCCAGCAGCAACCCTGTCCATCCCGCGGGGCACCAGCCGCCCGCCACGGCGCAGGAGATCGTCCAGAGTTTCGAGGAAGCCGACCGCCACGAGGTCAGCCTGGCGGGCTACCAGCCCGAGGACTGGATCTGCCTGGGCATATTCTGGGTCATGGCGCTGCTGGTCTTCCTGCAGTTCTTTTCGCGCTATGTGCTTAACGACTCCTACGCCTGGACCGAGGAACTGGCCGTCTATTGCCTGATCGGCGTAGTGTTCATCGGCTCGTCCATGTGCGTGCGCGCCTGCCGCCACATCCAGGTGGACTTCCTGTACCGCTACCTGCCGCGCCCCGTCGGCCGCGCGCTGGCCACCATCATCGACCTGCTGCGCACGGCGTTCTTCGGCTATGCCGTGTGGCTCACCTACCGCTACATCGTACTGGTGGGCGACGAGCCCATGACCACGCTGTTCTGGAACAAGGCCTATGTCTACTGGATGGCGCTGGCGGGATTCGTCCTGATGTTCCTGCGCTCGGTGCAGGTGTCGGTCTGCAACTGGCGCCAGGGCTACTCCATCCTGGAAAACCCCGCGGCCTACGAGTCGCAGGACTAGCCGGGGCAGCCCCGGAATCCGACAACGACAACCGGAAGCGAGACATGGGCATACTGATCGGAACCTTTCTGCTGTTGATGATCTTCGGCCTGCCGGTGGCGGTGGCCATGGCGGGCGCATCGCTGCTGTTCGTGCTGATTTCGGGCAGCGTGCCCGACGTGGTGGTGGCGCAGCGCATGATCGCGGGGGTGGAGTCCTTTCCTCTGCTGGCCGTGCCGTTCTTCATCCTGGCCGGCAACCTGATGAACATCGCCGGCATTACCGGCCGCATCTACAACTTCGCCGTGGCGCTGGTGGGCTGGATGCGCGGCGGCCTGGGGCAGGTGAACATCATCGGTTCGGTGGTGTTCGCGGGCATGTCGGGCACCGCCATCGCCGACGCCGCGGGCCTGGGCACCATCGAAATCAAGGCCATGAAGGACCATGGCTACGAGACCGAGTTCGCGGTGGGCGTGACGGCTGCCTCGGCCACGCTGGGCCCCATCATCCCGCCGTCGCTGCCCTTCGTCATCTACGGCATGATGGCCAACGTGTCGATCGGCTCGCTGTTCCTGGCCGGCCTGATTCCCGGCGCGGTCCTGACCGTGCTGATGATGCTGACCGTGGCCTATTACGCGCGCCGCAACAACTGGGGCGGCGACGTGTCCTTCGACTGGAAGCGGCTGGGCGCCGCCGGGCTGGAAGTCGGCATCGTGCTGGCCTTCCCGCTGGCGATCTGGCTGATGACCGAGGCCGGCGTGTCGGCCAACCTGGCCGCAGGCATCGCCTTTGCCGTGTTGCTGGCGCTGGACTGGCGCTACAACTTCTCGGCGGTGATGGCGCTGATGGCCCCCGTCATCCTGATCGGCGGCATGACGCTGGGCTGGTTCACGCCCACCGAGGCCGCCGTGGCTGCGGTGATCTGGGCGCTGTTCCTGGGCTTGGTGCGCTATCGCTCCATGACCTTGCGGACCCTGGCCAAAGCGACTTTCGACACCATCGAGACCACGGCCTCGGTGCTGTTCATCGTCACCGCCGCCTCGGTGTTCGCGTGGCTGCTGACCACCACCCAGGCGGCCCAGGCGCTGACCGACGGCATTCTCAGCGTGACGCAGAACAAGTGGGTGTTCCTGCTGATGGCCAACGTCCTGATCCTGATCGTGGGCTGCTTCATCGACACCATTGCCGCCATCACCATCCTGGTGCCGATCCTGCTGCCCATCGTGCTCAAGCTGGGCATCGATCCGATCCATTTCGGCCTGATCATGACGCTGAACCTGATGATCGGCCTGCTGCATCCGCCCATGGGCATGGTGCTGTTCGTGCTGGCGCGCGTGTCCAAGCTGTCGGTGGAACGGACCACGGTTGCGATCCTGCCGTGGCTGGTGCCGCTGTTCGTGGCGCTGATCGCCATTACCTATATCCCTCAGATCACGCTCTGGCTGCCCGGCGTCATGGGCATGGCCAAGTAAAAAGGAAGACGTCATGACTGGAAGGCTGCAAGGCAAGACCGCCATCGTCACCGCCGCAGGGCAAGGCATCGGCCGCGCCGTGGCCGAGGCCTACGTCCGCGAAGGCGCCGACGTGCTGGCGCTGGACATCAACGGCGGCGCGCTGGAGACGCTGGCGGGATGCCGGCGCCGCACGCTGGACGTGACCGACGCCGCCGCCATCGGCGCGCTGGCCGCCGAGGCCGGACCGGTGGACGTGCTGTTCAACGGCGCCGGTTTCGTGCATGCCGGGACCATCCTGGACTGCGACGAAAAAGCCTGGGACTTCTCGTTCGAACTGAACGTGAAATCCATGTACCGCATGATCCGCGCCTGCCTGCCCGGCATGCTGGCGCGTGGCGGCGGCTCCATCGTCAACATGGCCTCGGTGGCGTCCAGCATCAAGGGTGCGCCCAACCGCTGCGTCTATGGCGCCACCAAGGCGGCGGTGATCGGGCTGACCAAGTCCGTGGCGGCGGATTACGTCGGGCAGGGCATACGCTGCAACGCCATCTGCCCGGGCACGGTGGAATCGCCTTCGCTGCGCCAGCGCATCGAGGCGCAGGCCAGCGCTGGCGGGCAGACGCTGGCCGCGGTGGAGGCCGCTTTCGTCGCCCGCCAACCCATGGGCCGCATCGGCAGCGCGGAGGAAATCGCCCTGCTGGCGGTGTACCTTGCCAGCGACGAGTCCGCCTTCACCACCGGCACGGCCCAGGTCATCGACGGCGGCTGGTCCAACTGAACATTCACTACACATGAGGAACATGCGATGAAACTGTTGCGCTATGGTGCGAAAGGCGCGGAGAAGCCCGGAATGCTGGACGCCCGCGGGCAGGTGCGGGACCTGTCGGCGGTCCTGCCGGACATAGGCGCCGCCACGCTCACGCGCGCGGGTCTTGCGCCGCTGCGCGCGCTGGACCCGGCCAGCCTGCCGCTGGTGGATCGCCCGGGCCGCCTGGCGCCGCCCTGGAGCGGCATGGGCAAGTTCATCTGCATCGGCCTGAACTACGCCGACCACGCAGCGGAGTCGGGCCTGCCAGTGCCGGCCGAGCCCGTGGTGTTCATGAAACCGACCTCGGCCGTGGTCGGCTGCAACGATCCGGTGGTGCTGCCGCAAGAGTCCGTCAAGACCGACTGGGAAGTGGAACTGGGCGTGGTGATCGGCGAGCGGGCCCGCTACGTCAGCGAGGCCGACGCCATGAACCACGTGGCCGGCTATTGCGTGGTGAATGACGTGTCTGAACGTGAGTACCAGATCGAGCGCGGCGGCACCTGGGACAAGGGCAAGGGCTGCGACACCTTCGGCCCGGTCGGCCCGTGGCTGGTCACCGCCGACGAGATCGCCGACCCGCAGGCGCTGGACATGTGGCTGGACGTCAACGGCAAACGCTATCAGAACGGCAGTACGCGCACCATGGTGTTCGGCGTGGCGCAGCTGGTGTCCTACGTCAGCCGCTTCATGACCCTGTACCCGGGCGACTTGATCAGCACCGGCACGCCGCCGGGCGTGGGCATGGGCCAGAAGCCGGCGCCCCTGTACTTGAAGGCCGGCGACGAGATGCGACTGGGCATTGCCGGCCTGGGCGAGCAGCGGCAGCGCGTGCACGCCTGGGACCCTGCGCTGATCGACGGTTAGCGGCGCGAGAACGCCAGGAGGCATTCATGTCTGAAACCGATACCGCGGTCATACGCATCCACCCGGCGGACAATGTGGTGATCGCCAGACGCCAGCTGGCCGGCGGCACGCGCCTGGCCGGCGAAGACGTCGTCGTGCGCGGCCTGGTGCCGCCAGGGCACAAGGTGGCGACCTGCGCCATCGCCGCAGGCGAGCCGGTGCGGCGCTACAACCAGATCATCGGCGTGGCGCGCTGCGACATCGCGCCTGGCGCGCATGTCCATACGCATAACCTGGAGTTCTCCGACTTCGAGCGCGATTACGCCGTGGGCGCCGACGCGCGCGCCACCGACTACGTCGACGCGCCCGCGCAGTTCGACGGCATCGTGCGCGCCGACGGTCGCGTTGCCACGCGCAACTACATCGGCATCCTCACCAGCGTGAACTGTTCGGCTACCGCCGCGCGCGCCATTGCCGACCATTTCCGCCGCGACATCCATCCGGAAGCGCTGGCCGCCTATCCCAACGTGGACGGGGTGGTGGCGCTGACGCATGGCGCCGGCTGCGCCACGGGCAGCGAGGGCGAGCCCCTGCGCCTTTTGCGCCGCACGCTGGGCGGCTACGCCAGGCATCCCAATTTCGCGGGCCTGCTGGTGCTGGGCCTGGGTTGCGAAACCAACCAGATCGGCGGCCTGATGGAGCAGGAAGGACTGCGCGAGAGCGGCTTGCTGCATACCTTCAACATCCAGGAGACCGGCGGCACGCGCAAGACCGTGGAGCATGGCATCGAACTGGTGCGCGCCATGCTGGCGCAGGCCGACCGCGTCCAGCGCCAGCCCGTGCCTGCAAGCCTGCTGACCGTGGGCCTGCAATGCGGCGGGTCCGACGGCTATTCGGGCATCAGCGCCAACCCGGCGCTGGGCGCCGCGGTGGACCTGCTGGTACGCCATGGCGGCAGCGCCATCCTGTCGGAGACGCCGGAGATCTACGGCGGCGAGCACCTGCTGACCCGGCGCGCCGCCACGCCCGAAGTCGCGGCCAAGCTGCTCGCCAGGCTGCGCTGGTGGGAGGAGTACTGCGCCCGCAACGACGCGGAAATGGACAACAACCCCTCGGCCGGCAACAAGGCCGGCGGGCTGACCACCATCCTGGAAAAGTCCCTGGGCGCCATCGCCAAGAGCGGCACGACCCGCCTGGCCGACGTGTATGAATACGCCGAAACCGTGCGCGCGCGCGGGCTGGTGTTCATGGATACCCCGGGCTACGACCCGGTGTCCGCCACCGGCCAGGTTGCGGGCGGGGCCAACCTGATCTGCTTCACCACCGGCCGCGGCTCGGCCTATGGCTGTGCGCCCGCGCCGTCCTTGAAGCTGTCGACCAACACGGCGCTGTGGCAGCGGCAGTCCGACGATATCGACATCAATTGCGGCGAAGTGGTTGACGGCGCGCAAAGCGTGGCCGGGATGGGTGAGCGCATATTCCGTCTGATGCTGGAAACGGCCTCGGGCCGGCGCACGCGCAGCGAGGAACATGGCTACGGCCAGAACGAGTTCGTGCCCTGGCAACTGGGCGCGGTGATGTAGGCGCCCGGCGCCGTCCGGGAGTTTCCAGCATTCCACGGGACCATCCATGAAGATTACCCAAGCGCGTGTCATCGTTTGCAGCCCCGGCCGCAACTTCGTCACCTTGAAGATCGAAACCGATGAAGGCCTGTACGGCATCGGCGATGCCACGCTCAATGGCCGCGAACTGGCCGTGGCGGCCTACCTGACCGAGCACGTGATTCCCTGCCTGATCGGCCGCGATCCGCAGCAGATCGAGGATATCTGGCAGTACCTGTACCGCGGCGCATATTGGCGGCGCGGTCCGGTCACCATGTCCGCCATCGCTGCCGTGGACACGGCCTTGTGGGACATCAAGGCCAAGGCCGCCAACATGCCGCTGTACCAGCTGCTGGGCGGCAAGAGCCGCTCGGGCGTCATGGTCTACGGCCACGCCAATGGCCGCGACATCGACGAAACCGTGGATGAGGTGCTGCGCTACCGCGAAATGGGCTACCTGGCCATCCGCGCGCAAAGCGGGGTGCCGGGCCTGAACTCGGTCTACGGGGTGGGGCGCGGCCGCATGTTCTACGAACCCGCCGACGGCTCGCTGCCGTCAGAACATGACTGGTCCACGGAAAAATACCTGGACCACGCGCCGCGCCTGTTCCAGCGGGTGCGCGATGCGGTGGGCTGGGACACCCACCTGCTGCATGATGTGCATCACCGGCTCACGCCCATCGAGGCCGGCCGCCTGGGCAAGTCGCTGGAGCCTTACCGCCTGTTCTGGATGGAGGACGCAACGCCCGCGGAAAACCAGGAAGCCTTCCGCCTGATCCGCCAGCACACGGTCACGCCGATCGCGGTGGGCGAAGTCTTCAACACCATCTGGGATTGCAAGGACCTGATCGAGAACCAGCTGATCGACTACATCCGCGCCACGGTGGTGCATGCGGGCGGCATCACGCATCTGCGCCGCATCGCCGATCTGGCCGCGCTCTATCAGGTGCGGACCGGCTGCCATGGCGCCACCGACCTGTCGCCGGCCTGCATGGGCGCGGCGCTGCACTTCGACCTGTGGGTGCCGAATTTCGGCATCCAGGAGTACATGCGGCACACGGACGAAACGGACGCGGTGTTTCCCCATGCTTACAGCTTCAACCAAGGCATGCTATACCCTGGCGACGCGCCGGGCCATGGTGTCGACATCGACGAAAAGCTCGCCGCCAGATATCCCTACCAACGCGCCTACCTGCCGGTCAACCGGCAGGCGCATGACGGCGCACTATGGCACTGGTAATCCATGCTCGAACGCTTGAACTCGGAGTCCCTGGCGCATCTGCCCGAGGATGTGGAATCTCCCGCTTATGACCGCAGCCGGGTCACGCCCGGCATCGTGCATCTGGGCATAGGCGCTTTCCACCGCGCCCATCAGGCGGCGGTGACGGACCTGGCCATGGCCGCCAGCGGGGACCTGAGTTGGGGCATCGTGGGCGTTTCGCTGCGCAGCCCGGTCACGCGCGACGCGCTGACGCCGCAGGACGGCCTGTACACCCTGGCGCTGCGCGACGCCGACGCGGACGGGCAGTTGCGGGAACAGCTGCGGGTGATCGGGTCGGTGCTGCGGGTGGTGGTGGCCGAGGAAGATCCCCAGGCGGTGCTGGAGCGCATTGCCTCCGCCCAGACCCGCATCGTCAGCCTGACCGTCACCGAGAAGGGCTACAGCCACGAACCGTCCACCGGCCACTTGTGTTGGGACGACCCGGACATCGTGCACGACCTCGCGCATCCGGTCAGGCCGCGCAGCACCATCGGCATGCTGGTGTACGGCCTGGCGCTGCGGCGCGAACGCAGCCTGCCTCCCGTCACGCTGCTGTCTTGCGACAACCTGCACGCCAACGGCGACACGCTGCGCAGCCTGGTGCTGGCCTTCGCATTGCGGGTCGACGTGGGCCTGACCGCATGGATCGACAACCACTGCACCTTTCCGAACTCCATGGTGGACCGCATCGTGCCGGGCACGCAGGACGAAGACCGCGCGCGCGTGGCGCAGCGCCTGGGATTCGAGGACGCCTGGCCGGTGGTGGGAGAACCCTTCCTGAACTGGGTCATCGAGGACAAGTTCGCCGCCGGCCGGCCCGCCTGGGACGCGGCCGGCGCGAGCTTCGTACGCAACGCCGCGCCCTACGAGCGCCTCAAGCTGCGCATGGTCAACGCGCCGCATTCCGCATTCGCGTACCTGGGTTCGATGCTGGGCCTGCGCACCAATAGCGAGGCCGCCGCCACGCCGGTGTTGCGCCGCTACGTCGACGACATGATGCGGCTGGAACTCGCGCCCACGCTGCGCGGCGTTCCGGAGTCGGGGTTGGATGAATATCGCCAGCGCTTCCTGGCGCGCGTGTCCAATCCGGCGCTGCCGCACCTCACCCGGCAGGTCGCGATGGATGGTTCGCAGAAGGTGCCGCAGCGCCTGCTCGCCGCCATCCGCGACCGCAAACAGCGGGGCGACGATTTCAACCGGCTGGCGATGTCCGTGGCCGCCTGGCTGCATTACTTGCGCGGATACGACGAGCAGGGCAACGCCTATGCCATCCAGGATCCGCTGGCAGGCGCGCTTGCCAAGCTGCTGGCGCGCGCCGAGGTCGCCGCAACGGCTTCGGCCCCATCCCAGGCAGCGCATCGGCGCGCCACGGTGATGGCGGGATTCCGGCCTGTTTTCGGCGACCTGGGCAGCAAGCCCGTCTTTGTCGAGGCGCTGGCCCTGCAGCTGGAACGTCTGCGGACGCTCGGCGTGCTGGGCGCGCTGGAGGCGCTGGAGCGGGACGCGGCCCAGCAAGGCTCCGTGCAGCCCGTGCCGGCTGCTTGACCGCTGGCGGCGCGCCGCCGGCATCCACAAGGAGCACAGCATGGCAAGGCGGGAATGCGTGGACGCGGCGCAGTGGCAGCAATGGGGCGAGGCGTGCTTGAGGCGTCTGGATTTCAACGAAGACGATGCCCGCTGCCTGGCATCCAGCCTGGCGCAGACCAGTTTGTGGGGCATTGATTCCCATGGCATCGCGCGGCTGCCGCACTATCTGAACCGCGTCGTCCATGGCTCGATCCTGGCGCGGCCGCAAATCCGTATCGAACAGAGCGGGCCTGCCACCGCGCAGGTGCATGGCGGCAGGGGCCACGGCATCGTGGTGGCGCACCGCGCCAGCCAGACGGCCATGGCGCTGGCGCGCGAGGCGGGCGTGGGCGCGGTCGGCGTCAGCGATTCGTCGCATTGCGGGGCCATCGGCCTGTACACGCGCGCAGCCGCCCGGCAAGGGCTGATCGGCATGGCCTACACGCATTCCGACGCCATTGCCGCGCCGTTCGGCGGCCGGCAACCGTATTTCGGCACCAATCCCATTTCCTTCGCTTTCCCCAGGCAGGATGGCGAGCCCCTGTGCCTGGACATGGCGACGACTTCAATCCCGTGGAACCGGGTCATGAACGCGCGTCGCGACGGCGCCGAACTGCCCGCTGGCGTGGCGCTGGATGCCGAGGGGCGGAACGTGACCGACGCGGAGCGTGTCCGCGCCTTGTCGCCGCTGGGCGGCGACTACGGCCACAAGGGCTACGGTCTGGCGATGATGGTCGAACTCTTGTGCGGGCCGCTCAACGGCAATCCCCATGGACCGCACATCGGTCCCATGTACGAGCAGCTGGATCGTCCGCGCGAACTCGGGGCGTTCTTCATCGTCATCGATCCCGGCCGGTTTGCGGGCGGCGCGGCGTTGGCCGCCGTGGCGGCGGGCATGGCGGCCGAACTGGCGGGACAGCCCGGATCGCCACGCATGCCGGGCGATCCGGAACTGGCCTCGCAGGCGCAGCGCCAGGCCGCGGGGATTCCGGTGCCGCCGGCCTTGAAGGCTGAAATGGCCGAATGGAGCGCCAGGTTGGGGCTTGCTCCGCCGCCGTTCACGCCGGCGGAGGCCCAGGCCTGATCGCAGCCGTCCCGCTACGCAAGAAGCGTCAGGGGACCAGACCGAAGAATTCCATCGTGTTGCGGCTCAGAATCTTCTGCTGCACTTCCGGCGGCAGGCCGGCGTGCGTCACCAGCTTGCCCACTTCCTGCTCGCCCAGCGGATAGGGATAGTCGGAACCCAGCAGCACCCGGTCTTCGCCCATCACGTCGATCAGCAGGCGCAGCGCACGCGGGTCGAACACCGCGCTGTCGGTGTAAAAGCGGTCGGTGTAGGAAGAGGGCAGCTGCGGACAGTCCTGGCGGATGATGTCGCGATGGCGCCAGGCATTGTCCACGCGGCCCAGCAGGAAGGCGAAGCTGCCGCCGCCGTGCGCGAAACAGAGCTTCAGGCTGCGCGGGATGCGTTCGAACGCGCCGGACAGGATCAGCGACAGGATGCCCAGCTGGGTTTCGGCGGGCATGGCGACCAGCCACGGCAGCATCCATTTCTTCATGCGGCCGTCGGTCATCATGTCCCAGGGATGCACCAGCACCGGGATGTGGTTGTTGGCGCAGTGGATCAGGAACTGCACCAGGGTCTCGTCGTCCAGGTCGCGCGGGCCGACGTGGTTGCCGATCTGCACGCCCAGGTGGCCGGCGGCGCGGGCGCGCGACGCTTCCTTGCAGGCCAGCTCCAGATCCTGCAGGGGCACTTGCGCCAGCGCCTTCAGGCGCGCTGGCGCATGGGCGCAATGCTCCAGCGCCAGGTCGTTCATGCGGGCGGCCCAGTCGGCCGCTGCCTGGGCGGGATAGGAATAGCCGAACATGATGGGCGTCGCGCACAGGATCTGCAGGTCCACGCCGTTGCGGTCCATCTGCTGCAGGCGCAGGGCCGGGTCCCACAAGGTGGCGTCCACCGGGCGGAACGGGCGCTCGCCCGCCATGATCTGGCCGGTCGAGCCGCCGCCGTCCAGACGCAGCCAGGGCGCGTTGACGGGGTCCAGCGCCGCCGCTTCCTGCCGGGTGATCGGCGGGAAGAAGTGCGCGTGCATATCGATTTTCTGGGTCATGTGCGAAAGAAAAAAGTCGGTCGGGCGTGCGGCGGCGTGCCGCGAGATCGGGCTGGCTGAAATGGCCTCTAGGCCGGAGCCGCCTGCGTGGACGGCGCATGCCCCTTGCCTGGATGGATCTCGCCGCAACTGGGACAGGTGCGTTTCTCGGTGCTGGAATAAAAGGCCTGGAACAGCGGCGGCAGGTCGGTCACGATGCTCTTGAGCTGCACCTCCACGCGGTGCACCAGGCTGCGGCATTGCGGGCAATACCACTCGAAGCCGTCCAGCAGGCCTTCGGGGCGCTGGCGTTCGATGACCAGGCAGGCGCTGTCGGTCTCCGGACGTTGCGGCGAATGCCGCACGTGCGGCGGCAGCAGGAAGATGTCGCCTTCCTTCAGGTCCACGCGTTCGGGCTTGCCGTCCACCCACAGCGACAGCCAGGCGTTGCCGCGCAGCTGGTAGAAGAACTCTTCCAGCGGGTCGTCGTGGTAGTCGGTGCGGTGGTTCGGGCCGCCGACCACGGTGACGATGAAGTCGGCGTCCTGCCAGATCTGCTGGTTGCCGACCGGCGGCTTGAGCAGATGCGCGTGGTCGTCTATCCAGCGCTGGAAATTCAACGGCGGGCCATAGGCAGGCATGCGGATCTCCGGAAGTCTGGGGGCGGACCGGGGCTGCCCCATAGCCCGCAGTCTAGGCGGGACCTTGCGGGCCTGCACAATAGAAATTACGCCGTTGGGTATGCGGCTTGTCTATGGCGGGATAACCCTGATCCACCTGTCAGCCGACGGTTTCAGCGCGCTGCGCCGCGATCTGCTTCAGATGGTCCACCAGGCGCTGGCAGGCCGGCGTCAGCGGGCGGTCCGCACGCACCGAGTAACCCACGTCGCCGAATGCGCCGAAGGCGTTGGTGGGCAGGCGGGCCAGCATGCCCGTCGCAAGGAACGGCGCCGCCGCGTCATAAGGCAGCAGCGCCAGCGCGTCGCTGTGCATGAGCACGCCGATGTTGGTCAGGAGCGATAGCGATTCGACATGCCTGGCCGGCAGGCGCAGGCCGGCGTCCAGGAAGCTGCGCTCGATCGAGGCGCGCAGCGGCGAGCTGGAGGCGGGCAGGATCCAGATGTGATCGGTCAGCGCGGCCAGCGGCGCGGGCGGCGCGCCGGCCAGGGGATGGGCGGCGCGCGCCACCAGGCACAGCTCTTCCCGGTACAGCTTGTGGTGGTCCACCGCCACGCCGGAGATCGATGCCATGTCGGCGCCGGGCAAGCGGCCGACCACGATGTCCAGATCGCCCGTGGCCAGCGCTGGCAGCAGCTGGGAGGTCGGCCCTTCGCGCACGCTGACCTGGATGCCGGGGTGCGCAGTCATCAGGCGCGCAATCGCCTCGGGCAACAGCTTGGCCGACGCGGCGATGAGCGTGCCCACCACCACATGGCCGCTGGCCCCGCCCAGCACCGCATCGATGTCGTCGGCCATGTAGCGGATCTCGGCCATCATGGCCTGGACCCGGCGGCCCAGCACCACGGCCAGCTCCGTCGGCGTCACGCCGCGGTTGGAGCGGTCGAACAAGGACGCGCCGAAGAAGGTCTCCAGTTCGTGGATGGCCTTGGTGACGGTGGGCTGGGTCAGATGCAATTCGCTGGCGGCGCGCGACAGTGAACGGCACGCCAGCACGCGCTCGAACACCTGCAACTGGTGCAGCTTCAGCTTGCGGCTGAGCGCGTTGGGCGTAATGCGGAAGTCCGACATGCGCCGCTAGCGCGCCTGCGGCTTGTAGGCGACCGCCTTGATCTCGATCAGCAGCTGCGGATGCGGCAGCTGATGCACGGCGACGGTGGTGCGGGCCGGGCCGTCGGAGTCGAAGTACTCGCCATACACCTGGTTGTAGCCGCCGAAATCGTTCATGTTGACGAGGAAGGTGCTGATCTCGACCACGTCGGCCAGCGTCGCATCGGCCGTTGCCAGGATGTCGCGGATGTTCTCGATGACGGCGCGCGTCTGCGCCCGGATGTCCAGCGTGGCGGTGCCCATCGCATCGACCTCGGCGCCCGCGATGCGGTTGTCGGGCAGGCGCGAGCTGGTGCCGGAGACATACAGGAAATCGCCGGCGCGCTTGATGTGCGGATACTTGCCGCGCGGCGTGGCCTTGCCTGCGACGACGGTGGCGCTGACGCCGGGCTGGGGTGGGTTCATCGCATCTTCCTTTGCGTGGGGTGGGTCAGAGCTTAATGCAGACATTGGTCGGTTCGGTATAGAAATGCAGCGAATGGCGGCCGCCTTCGCGGCCGATGCCCGAGAGGCCGCTGCCGCCGAACGGCGTGCGCAGGTCGCGCAGGAACCAGCAGTTGACCCAGGCCAGGCCAACCTTCATGGCCTGCGCCACGCGGTGGCCGCGCGTGAGATTCTGCGTCCAGACGGCCGCGGCCAGGCCGTAGCGCGTGTCGTTGGCCAGGCGGATGGCTTCTTCTTCTGTGTCGAAGGGCGCCACGTGGCAGACCGGGCCGAAGACTTCCTCCTTGATGCAGCGGGCGGTCTCGGGCAGGCCGGTCCAGATCGTGGGCTGCACGTAGGCGCCTTCATCGCGCGCGTCGCCGAATACCGGCACGCCGCCGCCGGCCACCACCGTCGCGCCTTCCTCGCGCGCCAGGGCGAGGTACGACAGCACCTTCTCGCGATGCTCGCGCGACACCAGCGGTCCCATCTCGGTGGCCGGATCCATCGGCCAGCCGATGCGCAAGGCGTCGGCGCGTGCCGCCAGCGCGGCGACGAAGCGTTCGTAGATCGGGCGTTCTACGTAGACGCGCTCGGTGCACAGGCAGACCTGGCCGCAATTGGCGAACACCGATTGCGTCACGCCGTCCACCGCGGCGTCGAAATCCGCATCGGCGAACACCAGCGCCGCGTTCTTGCCGCCCAGCTCGAAGGACACCGGCTTCACGCCCGGCGCCACCGCCCGCATGATGGCTGCGCCCGTGGCGGATTCGCCGGTGAAGGTAATGCCGTCGATATCCGGATGCGTGGTCATGAATTCGCCCGCCGAGTCCGGGCCGAAACCATGCGCCAGATTCAGCACGCCGGCCGGCAGCCCGGCTTCATGCGCGACTTCGGCCAGCAGCGTGGCCGTGGAAGGCGTGACTTCGGACGGCTTCATGATCACCGTATTGCCGAACGCCAGCGCCGGAGCCACCTTCCAGGTCAGCAACAGCAGCGGCAGGTTCCAGGGTGAAATCACGCCCACCACGCCCAGCGGCTTGCGGTAGGCGTAGTTCAGCGCCTGGCGGCCATCCGGCGTGTCCGTCATGTAGCTTTCCATGTCCAGCGTGCGAGCCAGTTCCGCGAAGGCGCGGAAATTGGCCGCGCCGCGCGGAATGTCGATCTTGCCGGCCCAGCCCACCGGCTTGCCGGTGTCGCCGATCTCGGCCTGCAGGAAATCGTCGAAGCGTCGCGCGATGCCGTCGGCCAGCGCCAGCAGATGGTCGGTGCGCTCGGCTACCGGCAGTCCCGCCCAGGCGGGCAGGGCGCGGTGCGCCGCCGCCACCGCGCGGTCGACCTGATCGCGGTTGGCTTCGTGGACCTGGGCGATCAGGCGCCCGTCCACCGGGCTGTGCTTGTCGAAGGTGGACGCGCCGTCTTCAAAGCGGCCGTCGATGTAGTTGCGCAATTGTCGGATCGTCATGTGCAGGGCCAGGTCGGGATGCAAAATAAATACGTATACGTACTATATTTTGGATCATAGACAGCGCCCCGTCTCAAGTCAATGCGATTCCGAAGCCGTCAGGGTCTGCCATTCTTCCTTGCCGATGCGGCTGACATGCTCCGTCCGATAGTCGTTCATGAACTGATTGAACTTGTTCTCCTCGGTGTGATGGTGCTTGAAGCCGCACTTTTCCTGGGCTTTGCGCGATTTTTCGTTGTCGGCGAAATAGCCGCACCATAGCGCGTTGAAGTTCAACGTTTCAAACGCGTGGCGCATCAGTGCCCTGACGGCTTCAGGAATCAACCCCTGGCCCCAGAACGGTACGCCGATCCAATACGCGATTTCGGCTTCGTCGTCGGCAATGTCGAAATTGCTGTCCTTCCCCATGAGCAACGCCACCAGGCCTATGGCGGTGTTGTCTTCCTTCTTTGTCAAGGCATAGGCCAGTGGCCGCGAAAAAACCGTCTGGATGATCTCCCGGCTATGTTCGACGCTTGTATGAGCAGGCCAGCCCGCGGCGGGGCCGATCCGTTCGTCGCATGCATACTCAAACAGGCTCGGCGCGTCGTCGGTGTGCCAGGGCCGCAAGATGAGGCGTTCGGTGCGCAGCATGATTTCCCTTCCTTTCAGCAATGAAAACAGCAGCTGCAATTCTAGGATCCGCGGGTGCAACTGATAATAGACAGAGTTGAGTAGATTAGGTAATTTTGAAAACAAAATTGCGGAAATTCATGGGTGAAGATTTAATATTTCAGCGTAAATGAAAACACTCTCTCAACTCTCGGATACAGGCATCGAAGACCTGGCCATCGGCCTCAATAGCTTCGACGCACAGGTGGGTCACCCCTTGGCGTTGGCGTATGTGGTGGTGTTGATCTGCCGCGAGGGCAGCGCCGAGTGGGAAGTGAACTTCAAGCCGCACCGGATGAAGAAAAACGATCTGCTGGTCTTGGCGGAAGATTCCATCGCGCTCATCAAACGCAAGTCGGATGACTATTCATGCGCCTGCTATTTGATGAACCGGTCCATCGCTGCGGAGATTGCGCACGCCCTACCCAACAGCCTGTTTTCCTTCTTGAGCCGTTCGCCGTTCTTCGCTGCCGAAAAGCTGTCGCCGCAGTATTCAAAGGCCTGGGAAGGCCAGGCGGCGCTGATTCATGAGCAGTGCGTCACCTATCAGCGGACCATGATCGTCAACCATGTCCAGAACCTGTTCTTGTGGATCTGTGAAAAGACAGACGGCCTTGGGGCCGGCATGAGGAATGACTTCAGCAGATCGGAAGCGGTCTGCTGGAAATTCTGGGAACTGATCTCGCAGCACTGCGTGCAACAGCGCGGCGTGGCATTCTATGCAGGGCTGCTGCACATCACTCCGTACTACCTGTCGCAGTTGAGCAAGAGATTCTTCAACGACGCGCCCAAAACGCTGATCGACAGGCAGGTCGTGCTGGAGATAAAAAAGCGCCTTACCCAGCCCAGGAAATCCGTGCAGCAGATTGCGGAGGAGCTGCATTTCGCTGACGCCTCCTATTTGGGCAAGTTCTTCAAGCGCCATACCGGCGTGGGCTTGACCGACTACCGGAAAGGCAGGACATGATGAAGTCTGAAAGGGGCGTGAGCTATCTTATGGCATTGCGGCGCCATGTCATGACCGCTGACACCCATTCCTTGGAAGCCCGATGACTGCTGCATCCCGACGTATCCCCGCCAAGCAGGCCGCAGCCCAGGCCCTGCAGGCATTCGACCTGACCCAGGTTGCATCGCATCTGCTGCGCCGGGCCCACTTCCGCGCCGAAGCCCTGTTTGCCCAGGCCTTTCCCGACGAAGACCTGACCCCGCGCCAGAAGGCGTTGTTGATCACCGTCTACCAGAATCCGGGCGCGACCCAGAACCGCATCGCCGAACTTATCGCGCTGGACCGCAATTCCTTCGCTGAAATGATCGCGCGTATGACCAAAAAGGGCTACGTGCGCCGCAAGCGTTCGGCCCAGGACGGGCGTGCCTATGCGCTGGAGATCACGGAAGAGGGCATTGCCCTGTTGGCGCGCATCCTGCCGCAGGATGCCGCCGTGGAGGCGGAGGTGCTGGCGCCCATCCCAGAGGATCTGCGGCCGGTCTTCTTGAAATGCCTGCGCCTGATGGCGGGCTTGGAGCCGCAGGACGACGCCGCCTGAGAGCGTCGGGTTCAGGCGTCCGCTGCGGGTGTCGATTCCGCCGCGGGCGCGCTTTTCCGGCCGAAGCGCAGCGCGAACTGGCGCGTGAATACCGCGCCGAAGAAAAAGATCTGCGCCGAATAGTAGATCCACAGCAACAGCGCGATCAGCGATCCCGCCGCTCCATAGGCGGACACCGCCGCGCCCCGGCTGAGATAGACGCCGATGCCCCACTTGCCCACCAGGAACAGCGCCGCCGTCACGATGGCGCCCGGAATCACGTCTGGCCACGAGATCTTCGCGCTGGGCAGCAGCTTGTAGATGACCGCGAACAGCGCCACCACGATGGAGAAGGAAAACAGGCTGGAGATCCACTCCGCCACCAGGGCGAAGGACGAAGCCGTCCATAGATCGCCGTAATAGCCGCGCGCGGCCCCGAGAGCGGCGTTCACCGTCAGCGATATCAAGAGGAACAGCGCCAGCACCAGCACCAGGCCGAACGACAGCATGCGGCTGCGGACCATGCTGTGCAGCCCGCTTTTCTGGTTCGCGGAGACTTCCCACAATTCGTCCAGGCTGGCCTTCAGTTCCGCGAAGGCCGTGGTGGCGCTGAAGATCAGCACGAAAATCGAGATCAGCGCGGCGATCCAGCCCTTGCCCGATTCATGGGCGCTGGCCAGCACCGTCTGGATGACTTCCGCGCCGCGCTCGCCGGTCAGGTCGCGCAGCTGCGAGAACAGCTCCGAGCGCACCGCATCTTCGCCGAAAAACGCGCCCGCCACCGCGATCACCAGGATCAGCATGGGCGCCAGCGAAAACACCATGTACAGCGCCAGCGCCGCGCCCTTGCTGGACGCGCGATGGGTGGACCACTGTTTGGCCGAGTCCATCAACAGCCCGCCGATTTCGGACGGACGCAGGGCGCGCAACAGGGTCGGGGGCAAACGCATGGGACTCGGCTCGTTCTGGGAGAGCCTTCATTGTAGGGACGCATGCGCTGCGGCGAAACCCGCAGATTGTGCGCAAACGTGTTCTTTGGCGAGGCCGCGTTGCGGAAAAAGAAAAACCCCCGGGGCGAAGGACCGGGGGTTTTTCGGGATACTGCATTCCCCGGCCGGAGCCGGGGAGGCCTTGCAAGGATGGCGGGACTTAGAAGTCCATGCCGCCCATGCCGCCCATGCCGCCGGGCATGGCCGGAGCAGCGGGCTTGTCTTCGGCCAGTTCGACCACGGCAGCTTCGGCGGTCAGCAGCAGGCTGGCGACGGAAGCGGCGTTCTGCAGGGCGGTGCGGGTCACCTTGGTGGGATCCAGCACGCCTTGCTCGACCAGGTCGGTGTACTCGCCGGTCGCGGCGTTGTAGCCGTAGTTGCCCTTGCCGTTCAGCACGGTGTTGACGACCACGCTGGCTTCTTCGCCGGCGTTGGTGACGATGGTGCGCAGCGGCTCTTCCACAGCACGCAGGATCAGCTTGATGCCGGCGTTCTGGTCAGGCGTGTCGCCCTTCAGGTCAGCGATGGCTTGCTTGGCGCGCAGCAGAGCAACGCCGCCGCCAGCCACAACGCCTTCTTCCACTGCAGCGCGGGTGGCGTGCAGGGCGTCTTCGACGCGAGCCTTCTTTTCCTTCATTTCGACTTCGGTGGCAGCGCCAACGCGAATCACGGCAACGCCGCCGGCCAGCTTGGCCACGCGTTCTTGCAGCTTTTCACGGTCGTAGTCGGACGTGGCTTCTTCGATCTGGACGCGGATTTGCTTGACGCGAGCTTCGATCGACTTGCTGTCGCCAGCGCCGTCGATGATGGTCGTGTTTTCCTTGCCCACTTCGATGCGCTTGGCTTGGCCCAGTTCAGCCAGGCCGGCCTTTTCCAGCGACATGCCGGTTTCTTCGGAGATCACCGTGCCGCCCGTCAGGATGGCGATGTCTTCCAGCATGGCCTTGCGGCGGTCGCCGAAGCCAGGAGCCTTGACGGCGGTCGTCTTCAGGATGCCGCGGATGTTGTTCACAACCAGGGTGGCCAGGGCTTCGCCTTCGACGTCTTCAGCGATGATCAGCAGCGGACGGCTCGACTTGGCAACTTGTTCCAGCACGGGCAGCAGGTCGCGGATGTTGCTGATCTTCTTGTCGAAAATCAGGACAAACGGATCTTCCAGAGCGGCAACTTGCTTGTCCGGGTTGTTGATGAAGTAGGGCGACAGGTAGCCGCGGTCGAATTGCATGCCTTCGACGACGTCCAGCTCGTTTTCCAGCGACTTGCCGTCTTCGACGGTGATGACGCCTTCCTTGCCCACCTTGTCCATCGCGTCAGCGATGATCTGGCCGATGGAGGTGTCGCTGTTGGCGGAGATCGAGCCGACCTGGGCGATTTCCTTGCTGGTCGTGACCGGCTTGGATTGCTTCTTCAGTTCGGCGACGGCGGCGGCGACAGCCTTGTCGATGCCGCGCTTCAGGTCGATCGGGTTGAAACCGGCGGCAACGTACTTCAGGCCTTCCATGACGATGGCCTGGGCCAGCACGGTGGCGGTGGTGGTGCCGTCACCGGCGTTGTCGGAGGTCTTGGAGGCAACGTCCTTGACCAGCTGGGCGCCGATGTTCTCGAACTTGTCCTTCAGTTCGATTTCCTTGGCGACGGACACGCCGTCCTTGGTCACGGTCGGGGCGCCGAACGAGCGCTCCAGCACGACGTTGCGACCCTTGGGGCCCAGGGTGGTCTTGACAGCATTGGCGAGAACATTCACGCCGCGGACGATGCGCACGCGGGCGTCGTCACCGAACAGTACTTGCTTGGCAGCCATTTCTTAGCTTCCTTCGAAAATTCGTTTGAGGCGGGGTTTACTGGACCACGGCGAGGATTTCGTCCTCGCGGATGACGAGCAGCTCTTCGCCGTCAACCTTCACGGACTGGCCGGCGTACTTGCCGAACAGCACCTTGTCGCCAGCCTTCAGGTCGACCGGCAGGATCTTGCCGTCTTCGGTCTTCTTGCCGGGGCCGACGGCCACGACTTCACCCTGATCGGGCTTTTCAGCGGCGCTGTCGGGGATAACGATGCCCGATGCAGTCTTGCGCTCGTTTTCGAGGCGTTTGACGATCACGCGATCGCCCAGGGGACGCAAGGCCATGAGGAACTCCTGTTGCAAAAAAGAGAAGGAAATGATCGGTTAGGCCCGGGAACGCTTGTTAGCACTCACCGGTGTCGAGTGCTAATTATAGGGATGATGTTCTAGGGTTCAAGGGGGGAGGGCGGGGCTGTTACATATTTGCGGGTAGCGAAGGCGCAAGGTGTCAGGTTCATTGAGCTTGCCGACTTCGGCCATCCCAGTGCGCTGCGATATCAGCCATAATCAATTCAACCTGGCCCCGCGTGACGGCAGGAGGTCAGTTTCCCTCCCACATGAACCGGTAGCGGGCGGGCCGTAGCGTACTCAGTGCGGAGTATCTCAATGACGACACCGGAAGCGCCGGACGACGACTTGGTACGGACCCGCAGCCACAGGCCACGCGACCTGCCTCAGGGCTTTCGGGCTGGATTGATTACGGCCATCACGGTATTGCTGGGCTTTTCGCTGGGTTTCCTGCGCTACTGGGGCTTCGACGCGCCGGGCGATTGGAGCGCGCTGTCCGTGCTGCCGGGCGTGTGCTTGTTGCTCGCCAGCCTGCTGCAGGTAATAGCTCTTTACCGCGCCTTGCGTTTGGAGGATGAAGCCGAGAATGAATACCGCAAAACCGTGCGATGGTTCATCGCGTCGGCGATCCTGCTGTTGCTGGGGCTGACAGCGGCGTTGTGGGAGGTGGCGTAATCAAGAGAGGGATTGGAGCGGGTAAAGGAGGGAATCGAACCTTCGCCTGAAGCTTGGGAAGCCGCTGTTTCTTGGGCGCGGCCCGCGCTGCCAATCCGCTTGACGACAGACCTTGCAATATGAACGGGAGGCTCGAATTGGAGTCATCCCGTTTTTTTTGTTCGGACTAAAGCCGGGCGGACGAGCCGCGCTTGTCGCCGGCAAATTAGGGTTATCCGGAATTCTTTATGCTTAAACTTTTGTGAAGAATGAGCGGCAGATACAGGGCCGCCGCGATGAGGCATCGAGGCGCTTAACAGTGGTGCGGCATGACGCACCGGGCGCGGGATCGCGGGGTGAGCCCCCAAAAGGAGAATCGCATGCTGTTGCGTAGACGTTGTCTGGCCATGATGATGCTGGCGTTGACTGGCTGGGCGACGGGCAGCCATGCGCAAACGCCATCTCCGGCCTGGCCCGTCAAGCCCGTGCGCCTGGTCGTGGGGCTGGCGCCCGGAGGGCTGGTCGACGTGCTGGCGCGCACAGTGCAGCCGCACCTGGCCGAGGCCTTGAAGCAGACCGTTATCGTGGAGAATCGCGGCGGTGCGGGCGGCAACGTGGCGGGAGCCGAGGTGGTGCGCAATGGTGGAGACAACCATACCTTCCTGCTCAATCCATCGACGACCGAATCGGTCAACCCGCTGATGTTCGCCAGCATGCCGTTCGATCCGCAGCGGGACCTGCGGCCGGTTGCCTTGCTGGCCAACAGCCAGTTGTTCCTGTTTGTCCGGTCCTCGCTTGGCGTCGATACGCTCGAAGAGTTCGTGGCATACGCGCGCAAGCGGCCCGATCCTCTCAATTACGGTTCAGCCGGAAACGGCACGACGCCGCATCTGGCTGGCGAGCTGCTCAAGCAGGCCACTGGCATGCAGGCCACCCATGCGCCGTATCGCGGCGTGGCGCCAGCGATACAAGACCTGGCAGCGGGTCAGATCGACTTCGCGTTTGGACCCGCCACGGTCTTTCCCATGGTGCAAGCGGGCAAGCTGAAGGTACTGGCGGTGGCGAGCCGGCAACGCGCCGCCGTGGCGCCCGACATACGAACCTTTTCCGAGGTCGGCATCGACGGCGTTTTCGCGGACAGCCTGTTCGGCATGTATGCCGCCGCGGGCACCCGCGATGATGTGGTCGATCGCATGAACGCCGAAATCAACAAGGTGCTTGCGCGGCCGGAGATCCAGGCGCGCTTTCTCGATGCGGGCGCCGAGGCGCTACCGCTGAGCGTGGCCGACTATACCGCGCGCGTGCAGGACGAAAAGAAATTGTTCGCCCCGCTGATGAAGTCGTTGGGGCTGAAGGAACAGTAGCTGGAACAGCGATAAAAGCTCGGGCGTCATCCTTCCTCGCGCGCCGCAATCTCCGCGGCGAGCTCGGCAAGCGATACCGCGCCCAGGCGTTGCAGCAAGGCATGCTCGCCTTCGCGCAGGGAATCCGCCACCAACTGGTTCGCTGCCCGTTCGACGGGGCAAGCAGGATTGTCGTCGGCTGGCCCGATGGCAAAGACCGTGCCGTGGGCGATGGCTTCATGGACGTCGCGCGCGGTGATGGTTTCCAGTCCCCTGGCCAGTACCCAGCCGCCGTTGCGCCCGCCCGTGGAGGTCACCATGCCGGCGGTGCGCAGCGCCGCCATGGATCGGCGCACCACCACCTCATTCGTATGCAGCATCTGGGCCAGCGTTCCAGAAGTGGTCGTGCCGCCGCGCAAATGCATGTGGATCAAGACGTGCAGCAGGCGGGCAAGACGGGTGTCATTGGCCATGGGATCGATTTACCGTAACTACAGGTGTTACGGTATTATAGCTGCACTGGATACTTCCTGAGAGCTTCCCCGATGACCGACCTTGAAACACGCGCTGTGACCGTCAACGGCATCACGCTCAATGTCACGGCCCAGGGCGTAGGCCCCCTCGTCTTGCTGTGCCACGGTTTCCCAGAGACCGCTTATGCCTGGCGCCACCAGCTTCCTGTCCTGGCCCGGGCGGGATTCCGCGCCGTGGCCCCGGATTTGCGCGGTTATGGCGCCAGCGACAGCCCGGCGGATGTGGCGGCGTTCACGACCTTGGATGTCATTGGCGATCTTGTCGCGCTTATCGAAAGCGAGGGGGCCGATGACGCGGTGATCGTGGGGAGCGATTGGGGGGCCAGCATTGCATGGCAGGCAGCCCAACTGCGTCCGGACCGCTTCCGGGCCGTCGTCGCCCTGGGCGTTCCCATGATGCGCAGAGCGCCGGCTGCGCCCAGCCGCCTCTTCCCGAAAACCGAGTCCGCCGCGTTTTACACGCATTACTTCAACGAGCCGGGAATTGCTGAAGAGGAGTTCGAGCGCGACATCAGCGCAACCCTTCGCGCCATCTACTTCGCGGCATCGGGCGACGCCGGGCCGCGCGACGACCCCGCTACGCCCAATCCGTTTGGCATGGTAGCCGCTGGCCGTGGCCTGCTCGATTCGCTGCCGGTCCCCCAGACCTTGCCGGCCTGGCTTACTCCGTCGGATCTGGCTGCCTTTGTACAAAGCTACACCGCCAGCGGGTTTCGTGGCGGCCTTAACTATTACCGGAATCTGGACCGCAATTGGGCGCTGCAGGGGGCCTTGGAGGGAAAGACGGTGGGTGTGCCTGCGCTTTATCTCGTAGGGGAAAGGGATACTGGCCTGGCGATTCCCGGCATGGACCAGATCATCGCGGCCATGCCGGCCCTCGTTCCCCAACTGCGCGCTGCCGAAGTCATTTCCGGTGCGGGGCATTGGTTGCAACAGGAAGCCCCCGAGGCAGTCAACAAGGCGCTCGTCGATTTCCTGAGGAGTCTTTGACGGGCGCGAAGGACCCGGCATTAGGACCATCGCTTCGCGCTTCGCCAAGCTTGTACATGGATGTTCATCCATCGACATACCGAGGTTTTTCAACCAGCCGGCCGCGTAACCCCCACAAGCCAGCCAGCGCCAGCAAGGCGAAACCCGCGCCGGCCAGGAACGTGGCTTGAGGACCGCCCATGTCCCACAGCGCTCCGGCAAGGACGCTCGCCACGAGCACGGTAACGCCTGTGATCAGGTTGAAGACGCCGAACGCGGTGCCGCGCAGCTCTGGCGGCGCGACATCGGCGACCAGTGTCGTCAGCAGGCCCTGGGTGAAGCCCATGTGCAAGCCCCAGAGCGCGACGCCGGCAGCGACCCCGGCGATGCCGCTCGACCAGGCCAGGACCAGATCTGCCAGCACCAGCACAGCCAGGCCGATGGCGAGTACCGCGGGCCGGTTCATGTGATCGGACAGGATTCCCACCGGATAGGCTGAGACTGAGTACACAAGGCTCATGATCACCAGTACCAGCGGGACCAGTGTCAGCGATACCCCGGCCGATTGCGCCCGCAGGATGAGAAAGGCTTCGCTGAAGCGCGCGAGCGTGAACACCGCCGCCACGGCGACCACATACCAGAAGCCCGCGCCCAGGCGGCGCAGCTCGTCGGGGTGTAGCGGCATTCGCACCTGCCGGAGCGCCGGGGAGCGTTCAGGCTCGCTCACCCCGACTACGATCAGCGCCACCGACAGGAAGGCCGGCACAACGGCAACCCAGAACACGGCTTGGAAGTGGTCCGCTGTCAGCCACATGAGACCGATGGCCAGCAGCGGTCCCAGGAAGGCGCCGACGGTATCCAGCGACTGCCGCAGGCCGAAGCTGGCGCCGCGCAAGCGGGGGGGAGACAGGTCGGCGACGAGCGCGTCGCGCGGCGCGCCTCGGATACCCTTGCCGACCCGGTCGATGAAGCGCGCCGCGAACAGCCATTCAACGGACGAAGCCAGAGGGAAGACCGGCTTGGTCAAGGCCGCCAGCCCGTAGCCGATCGCTGCCAGGAGCTTGCGCTTGCCGAGCCAGTCGCTAAGCGCCCCGGAAAAGATCTTGGTAACGGACGCCGTCGCCTCGGCGATCCCCTCGAGCACGCCGACCGTCAGCACGGAGGTGCCCAGCACGGTGACGAGATAGGCCGGCAGCAGCGCGTGAATCATCTCCGAGGAGATATCCATCAGCAGACTGACGCACCCCAGCGCCCACACCCCGGGCGGGATCTCCCGCCAAGGCGTCCGTTTCCTGCCGCCCGTACCGTCCGACGCGTCTTGTGTATTCGTCTTCGATCTCATGGCGTTTCACCCTGGCGCCGGACGCACGCTGCGCGTTGCCCTTCGGGTACTGCTCCGCGGCTCCCGGCCGGCGCGTCATCTGGCGGGGAGGCCCAGCCATCCGTTCATTCCCACATAGATGCCCACGGCGATGATCAGCAGGCTGGAGAGATAAGGAGCACGCCGGGCCACAGCGCTGAACCATGGCGCGCGCTTGTTGACCTGGCGCACGCTCAGCGCCGCGACGGCTCCAACCGTCACCAGCGTGACGGCCAGTCCGATCGAGAAGCACAGCACCAGCACGGCACCCAGTGTGAACTCCTTTAGCTGCAGACACAACAAGAGCACGGTGATCGCCGCCGGGCAGGGGATCAGTCCGCCGGTCAGACCAAACAGGGCGATCTGCCAGTTGGTCACGTTCCGGTTCGTGAAGCGCCGGCGGATGTCATTGGCATGCGCGAGCTGGTGTGCATCCTGGTATCCCTCGCCTGCGACCTCCAGGCCTCGCAGCTCTTCGTGGAGGTGGTCATGCCGGTGCTCATCCGGCTCCATGAACGCGATGTCATAGCTGTGGACATGCCCGCCGTGACCCAGGGTCAGGCGGGCCATGAACTCGTGCGGTTCGGGGATGTCTTCAACCGACTCCAGATAGCCGTCCTTCTGCGCGAAACGGAACGCGTGGCGCGCACCGTCGACCCTCTCTGTCGTCACGGAAACGTCCTGCGCTTGCCAATTCCCGCCCCGCAGGCTGGTGAGTCTCCAGCGCGGCGCAACGCCGTCCTCGAACACCTCCAGCGCGACCAGACCGTGTCCGGTATCGATCTCGCGCCGCTCCGCGCCATGGGAATGGGCCTCATGCCCGTGGCTGTGATCATGGTCATGGTCATGGTCATGATGGGCGTGGCCCGCGCCATGCTGGTCGCGCCAGGTCCGCCAGAACATCCAGGCCGCGATCAGCACGATGATGACCCCGGACGCCAGTTGAAAATAAGGCTCCAGCTCTTCCGCGTCGACCCCGCGCCAGAGATACATTCCTCCCAGGCCGATCCCCCACACGATAAAGGTGTGCGAAATGGTCGCGGTGATGCCCAGCAGCACCGCCTGCCACACCGATCCCCGGATCGCGACGATGAATGCCGCCATCATCGTCTTGGAATGGCCGGGCTCCAGCCCGTGCAGAGCGCCCAGCAGAATGGCGCTGGGAATAAACAGCCAGGCGTGCGACGCGCCCTGGGCGATCAGATCGGAAAAAGACAACATGGATAGCGCGCTTAGAGATACTTGGTGATTTCTTTGAATTCGTCGATCGTGCGCTGCTTGTCCTCGTTCAGCTCTCCCACCGCATCCTGCAGGCAGTGGTCGATATGGTCCTGAATGAGGATCTTCTTGGCTTGGGAAATGGCACGCTCGACCGCGTACAGCTGTTGAGCCAACTCAAGGCAGGGACGGTGTTCTTCCATCATCGACAGAATGCTGCGCAAATGCCCTTCGGCCCGCTTGAGGCGTTTGGCCACGGCGTCGTGATGATGATGAGGATCGGGTCTGTTCATGCATGGATCATATCCCCCCCGGGGGGATGTTGTGGAAGAAACCACGAAGCTAATCGGGGAAATCAAAAAACTGCCGTAGCGATCTCTACATGATTGCAGCGATCACGACGTTTTCTTACTCTGCTCTCCATGGACTCCTCGCTCACACCCTCCTGGCTTCTGCTGATCGTCAGCCTGCCCACCGGCGGAGCCACGGCGCGCATGCGCATCTGGCGCAAGCTCAAGATCCTGGGCTGCGCCGCCTTACGCGATGGAGCCTATCTACTGCCGGCGCACGCTGGGCAGGCGTCCCGATTGGCCGATTTGGCCGCAGAAACGAACGAGGAAGGCGGCCAGGCTTGGCTGCTGGGGGTCCAGCCCCAGGACAAGGACGAATCCGCCGCGTTCCAGGCCCTTTTCGATCGCTCGGCCGACTACGATGCCTGGCTGGCGGAGCTGGCCCAGGCGCGTCAGACGCTGGACGCTTTGAACGTGGCGGAACTGAACCGCCTGCTGCGCCGTTTCGAGCGCAGCTACCAGGCGTTGCGCCAGATCGATTTCTTCCCGTCTGAAACATCGCTGCGCGCTCAGACACAGCAGCGCGATTTCGCCAATGCCATCGAATCCCTGCAATCGCCTGGCGAACCCCGCGCCGCCGAAGGCGGCATCGCGCGCCGCGATCCCATGCGCCATCAAGGTCGACTCTGGGCGACCCGGCGCCATATCTGGGTCGACCGGGTCGCCTGTGCGTGGCTGATCCAGCGCTTCATTGATCCGTCCGCGCGCTTTCTATGGCTGGAGAACCCGGCGGAGTGCCCCGCCGATGCCCTGGGCTTTGATTTTGACGGCGCCACCTTCACGCACGTGGGCGACAGGGTGTCGTTCGAGGTTCTGCTCGCCAGCTTTGGCCTGGAAGAAAACCGTGGCCTCGCCCGCCTCGCAGCACTGGTGCACGCGCTTGACGTGGGCGGCGCCGCGCCTCCAGAGGCCGCCGGCTTCGAAGCCATGCTGGCTGGCGCGCGCAAACGCTGGTCCGATGACGATACGTTGCTGGCCGAAGCCGGCGCACTGCTGGATTCGCTGTACGCCCATTTTTCCGGCGGCCGCAAAGCCTGAGCTTTCTGAACTATCTGTCTTCAAGGCGCCTGCCATGACGACTTCGATCCAAGACCCTACCGCGCAAAACGCCATTGCCCCGCCGCGTTACGCCCTCTGGCAACTGCTCTGGTATTTCGTCCGCCTGGGCTCGCTGGGCTTTGGCGGCCCGGTCGCGTTGGCAGGCTACATGCACCGCGACCTGGTGGAACGACGGGGCTGGATCGGGGAGGCTGACTACAAGGAGGGCCTGGCCCTGGCTCAACTTGCGCCCGGTCCGCTGGCCGCGCAACTCGCCATCTACCTTGGCTACGTGCATTACCGCGTCCTCGGCGCCACGCTGGTGGGCATCGCGTTCGTACTTCCGTCGTTCCTGATGGTCGTCGCCCTGGGCTGGGCCTATGTGCGCTTTGGCGGGCTGGTCTGGATGCAGGCCGTGTTCTACGGCGTGGGCGCGGCCGTGATTGGCATCATTGCCATCAGCGGCTATAAGCTCACCACCAAGAATGTCGGCAAGGACAAGCTGCTGTGGGCGATCTACCTGACGCTCGCCGCCGTTACCGTCATCACGGAGTCGGAAGTCGCTTGGCTGTTCCTGGTGGCTGGCGTCATCAACTGGCTCCGGCGCGCGCCGCCCCTATGGCTGAAATCCGGCAATCTGCCGGCGCTTGCCGCCGTATCGCTACCCGCGGCCGGCAGTCCGCCGGCCGCCATCGACTGGCCGCTATTGACGCAGATCGCTATCTTCTTCGCCAAGGCCGGCGCGTTTGTCTTTGGCTCGGGCCTGGCTATCGTGCCCTTCCTGTACGGCAGCGTCGTCACCCAGTTCCATTGGCTGAACGATGGTCAGTTCGTCGACGCCGTGGCGGTGGCGATGATCACGCCCGGGCCCGTGGTCATCACGGTTGGTTTCATCGGCTATCTGGTGGCCGGTCTGCCCGGCGCCAGCGTGGCGGCGGCGGCAACCTTTCTGCCCTGCTATCTCTTTACTATTCTGCCGGCGCCGTACTTCAAGAAGTACGGCAAGCTGCCCGCCATCATTGCCTTCGTCAATGGCGTCACGGCCGCGGCGGTGGGCGCCATCGCCGGCGCCGTCATCGTGATTGCGCGGCGCTCGATCGTCGATGCGCCCACCCTGGCGTTGGCCGTCATCACCATCGGGCTGTTGCTGCGGTTCAAGAAGTTGCCCGAACCGGCCATCGTCGCAGGCGCCGCGCTCATTGGCCTGGTCGTCTATCCGCTGATGCACTAGGCCTTCCTTCAAGGAGCCCATCATGCAATGGATCACCCGAGAACGCCCCAAGATCGACCGCATCGCGTGTCCGTGGCTGATCGCCCGCTTCATCGATGCGGCGCCCGAGTTTCTCTACGTACCGCCAGGGGACGTGTTGCGCGTGGCCCGGGAAACGGGAGCGATTCCCTACGACATTCCCGGCGTCGAGCTGACGCATGTGGGCGACCTATGCAGCTTCGACGCATTTCTTGAGAAGTTCCAGTTGGCGGGAAACCCGGCACTGCATCGGTTGGCCCGGATTGTTCGGGGCGCCGACACCTCGCGGCTGGACTTGACCTCGGAATCAGGCGGGTTGTACGCCCTGTCGCTGGGGCTGTCGCACCTGTTTACCGACGACCACGCCATGCTCGGCCATGGAATGGTCATGTACGACGCCCTTTATGCATGGTGCCAGGCGTGTCAGGCAGAGACGCACGGATGGCCACCCGTGATGCAGGCATATCCATCGAATGGCTTGCAGACCACAAAGTAGGGCCGGACACCTCCGGCCCTGCGCCAACCAGTCCAGGTCTGTAACAAATGGGTGGATCGAGGCCGCGTGCGGGGCGTGGCGGAATTCCGCCCATTGCGGGCCAAAAGCGGCTCGACGGATGCATCTCGCCCTGCGCGGCCGCCGCTGCCAGCTAAAATCCCGCAGCGCATAGACGGCCGTCAGGGATGGCCAACCTCGATGCGTTGCGGTTGCTCCGTCGCTTCGTGCGGCCGCCGCGGCTCACATTCAAAGCACAAATGAAAAATACATTGATGGCCACGCACCTGCGCCTGCTCGGCATGGCAGCGCTCTGGGGCGCGTCGTGGTCCTGGGGCAAGGTCGTCGCCCAGTCCATGGCGCCACTGGCCGCGGCCAGCCTGCGGTTCCTGTTTGCCAGCGTGGTCTTGGTCCTGTGGATGCATCGCGCCTCGGCGCTGCGCGGCCTGAAGTCCCTGACGCGCAACCAATGGCTCGGCCTGGCCGCCGCCGCGTTGGCGGGCGTCTTTGGCTACTCCAGCTTCTTCATGTTGAGCCTGCAGTTGGTGCCGGCCGGCAAGGCCGCGATCGTGGTGACGCTGAACCCCGGCGCGACGCTGTTGCTGGCGGCGATCCTGTTCCGCGAACATCTCAACCCCGCCATCCTGGCCGGCATGGTCCTGTCGGCCATCGGTGCGTACATCGCCATCGGCGGCGGGGTTTCACAAGCCGCTGCCGGCTCCGGCGTAGGCATCGGCGAACTGCTGCTGCTCGGTTGCGTGGCTTGCTGGGTGGCCTACACCCTGATCGGCCGGCTGGTGCTCAAAGGCGTGGACGCCCTGACCACCACCACGGTGACCACCGTGATCGGCGCGCTGATGCTGCTGCTCACCAGCCTGATCGTGGAAGGCGTGCCGGCCTGGCAGAAGCTGGGACAGGCGCCGGCCAGCGCCTGGGGCAGCCTGCTGGCTTTGGCGTTCGGGGCGACCGCGATCGCCTACGCCTGGTACTTCGAAGGCGTGAAGGCGCTGGGCGCCGGCGCGGCCTCGGGTTACATCACGCTGGTGCCCGTGTTCGGCGTGCTGTTCTCCAGCCTTTGGCTGGGTGAAGCCACGCCCGCGAATCTGTTCATCGGCGCCGCTCTTGCGATCTCGGGCATGGCGATCATGCACGTCGGCCGGCGTCGCGCCGAGGCGCGACAGCGCCGATAGGCGGACCTTCCATGCAGCCCTATACCCACGACAACCTGCCGGCCCAGGAGACTTGGCTGGACTGCGCGACCGCCGACGGAGGCCGGCTGCGCGTGGTGCTGCTGGCAGCCGATCCGCAGGCGGCGGCGCCGCTGCTGGCGCGGGCCCGCTCGATCGCTCAAGCCCTGGCGACGCACCGCGACGCCGCGTTGCAATTCCTCTGGCAGGCGGGACGCGACAGCGGCGACCCCGAAGATCCCCCTGCGACGTTCCTGGAACACTTCACGCCATCCGACCTGATCGTCGCGGCCGACGGGGGCTACGTGCTGCACCTGGCGCCGCGCGACGCGACCTGGTTCATGGATGGCTATTGGCCGGCCGTACGCTTCGCGGCGGATGACCGGCCTGCGGACTGGATCTGCGAATCCTGATCTGAGCCACTGCGGCCTCTTGGCGCTTGGAGGCAATGTCGCGTCAGGTTCCGCACAGGCGCATGATTACACTCTGATCGTGACACGTGCGTCATTCACGGAGAAGTCGACATGCAATTGGCTCAAACATGACTAGCAACGACGGGATTCAGGTCTCGGTCTATACCCGATGGCACCAGTTGTCGGTGCCGTTGGCCTTCGCCCTGGCGGCGGGCAGCTTCATGCTGGTGGTGTTCAACCGTGGGCCGATTGTTCTGGCGGTTGTGCTGGCGGTGCTGGGGTTGCTGGTGCCGCCGCTGGTGGCGTTCAAGGGCTTTCCCACACGCAATACCGTCAAGGTGACGTCCGAAGGGCTGGAGTTTTCGCGCCGCTCTGCCGTCGCCTTCGCCCATTTGTCCCGCTGGGGCACCGACGATTATCTCAAGCTGGTCCGCCCCGGCCTGCCGACGTTGCTGGTCAGTGCAGTGGACCGGCCCACACGTGAACGTCTGTTGCGCGAGTTTGAGCAGGCCTTGGCGGCGTGGCATACGCGCCAGCCCGCCGGTACGCAGGCAGCGCGCCGCACACATTTCTATGGTTCCAACGCAGGACGCCTGGTGGGCTTGTTGATCGTCGTGCTGGGGACGGGTGTGGCGGTCATGGCGCTGAGCTTGCGCGAACCGTCGATGTCGCTGGCTATCGTTGGCGGGCTGGGAGCGCTGTTCGGATTGACGATGCTGTTTGGCCGGCGGGACTGAAGGCGCTGGGCACGCCGTGGCTCGTACGTTCGCATCGGCAGGTCCGCCGCAAACAGGGATATAGTGGTGCGCCCTCCAGGCTCCCGCCTTCGCGGCGAACCAGGACTTTTCTTAGCTTCAGGATGCTTGCATGACCATGACCGCCGAACAGTTTCATCAACGCATGTGGGAAATCCTGGATCCCGTGGGCACTGAACATTTCGAGGTCGTGGCCGCGCCCGCGCCCGATGCGGAGGCGATCGCCGCTCTGGAGGCCGCTGTCGGCTTCCCGCTGCCTTCGGCGTTTGCGGCCTTCTGCCAGCGTACCAACGGCCTGTGCGTGATGGCGCGCGAGGAAGTCTGGCCGCACGCGAAGGAGTTCGAGGTCGGCCCCGCCTGGACTTTCTGGCGCGGCCTGGTGCTGTTGGGCGTCGATGCGCCGGAGTTGCCCGAATGGGCCTGCATCTCGGCGCAGCAGCGCCAGCTCGCCGAGGCCGGTTTGCCCGGCATTCTGCCCGTGCTGAAGATCGTGGGCGACGGCAGCCGGATCTGGGGCGTGGATCAGACGGGGACCGTCGTGGTGATCGATGACTTGACCGAAGTGGAGCCGCTGGCCGGCGACCTCACCGACCTCTACGCCGAGCAGATAGCCGATCTGCTGCAGCGCCAGCAGGATATGGCGCAGCGGCTGGCCGAACGCGCGGCGCGCAAGCAGCGCAAGCTGCCGGGGTAGCATGAGCGCAATGCTGCAAGTCACGGAAGAACCCCTGGCCGATGAGGACATCGTGCTGCTGCGCCGTGGCCGTCGCGGCAGATTCCTGACGGCCGTGTTCGCGGGGCTGATGTTCCTGCTGCTGGCGAGCAGCGCGATCATGTTCGTCGTGCTTGGCGCGTCCGATCGCAGCCTGCGCCGCGGCGCTGACGGCGTGGTGATCCTGTTGTGCACAGTGGCGATGACTTGCTTCGCGGTCTTTCTTGGACGCAGGTTGCTGCGCCTGCCGCAAGCCTGGCGCCGCTTCAATCGGGTGTTGAAGGGGCGTGTACCCAAGCAGATCGTTTCCGGGCACCTGACCGGTTTTGGTCCGGCCGGGAGTCCCGGCATCTGCTACGTCTTCGGCGAACAGCGCGTGGACGTAGCTCTGCCGTTTTGGAACGAGATCGCCAGGGACACTCGAGAAGGTTTCCGGCCTGTGACGGCCGTGGCGCTGACGGACCTACCCGTGCGCCTGCACTTGCTGACGCTGGACCCCGACGCGCCACCCGTGCTGTTGCTGGCCGAGTACCCGATGAGCGCGCAGGCCTGGAATTCGGTCGAGGAAGTCAGCAATGCCGACCGCGAGGCCGTGCGCAAGGAAGAATTGAGCCTGCGCAAGTTCTTCTACGTGCTCGCCCTGGCGCCGCTGGTCGGCAGCCTGTTCCTGGGGCCCTTGATCCTGCTGGCCGCATTCTTCGTTCTCACGGGATTCGCGCTGGGCGTGCGCAGCCCCAGGCTGAAGCGGGCCCGCTACAAGCTCGGGGTACGCGGCTTGGTCGAGGAAGTCGTGAGCTATCGCGTGCGCGCGACCAACTCGAACATTTCCACGCTGGTCCACAACTATCGCATCGGGGGCGTGATGTACCGGGTCGAGCATTTAGGGCAAGCTGCCGCGCCGGGCCAGCGCGTTGCCTTCGAGTATCTCGACGGAACGGGCATCATGGGGCCGAGCGCCTTGTTCTTTCGAATCGAAGACGAGCCGGTCATGGCGCTATGAGCGCGGCGCGCTGCCCGCCGCCTTGAACTCTTTCGGGGTCTCTGCGTGCGGCGCGGGCCGAGCCAGCGACTTCATGCCTGTGCGCAACACGCTTGAGTGCTTGCGTTGTCGCCAGGCGCGTGGCGGCCATGCCCGGCCTCGGCCGGCGCCATACCCGCAACCGTGCAGTTCCGTCCTTGTCGCTTCGCCTCGTAAAGCAGGTCGTCTGCCCGCTTCAACGCGCTGGCGAAAGGTTCTCCTGCCTGCACGAGGGTCACTCCCATGCTTGCAGTGAAACGGGAATCTGGAACCTGTGGCGCCCAGCGCTGCGCCACGAAACTGGCACGGATCTCTTCGGCGATTGCGGTGGCGCTTTCCAGGCTTGCCGTGGGCAGCAGCAGCAGGAATTCTTCTCCTCCCAGCCGGGCCGCATGGATGCGGGTGTCTGCTTGCGGCCTCAGCAGGGCGCCGAATCGGGCAAGCACCATGTCGCCAAACGCGTGGCCGAAGACATCGTTGATGCGCTTGAAGTTGTCGATGTCGGCCATGATCAGCGCGGTCGGTGTCGCCGCATCCGAGAATGCGCTTCCGGAGGCAAGCAGACTATCGAGTCCTTGGCGGTTCAGCAGGCCCGTCAAGGCGTCGGTATGGGCATGGCGACGGTACTTCTCTATGGCGTCGTAGCTCGTCGCGATGAAGACCGCGAAGGTCAGGACTATGCTTCCGAGCAGTCCGGTGTATTGGATCAGGATGCCCCAGACCGACGTTCTCCATTCGCCCGTCGAGAGCGGCGGAATCGGGGCGGCAATGTACAGGATGCACTGGCCCGTCAACACGAGGGAGATGAAAAGGAACGCGGCGGTGAGCACCCTGTCCGACGTAGTCACGGCATGCCTGGCGAAGGACAGCGTGGCCCGCCAGGTCACGAGCGCGCAACAGGCTTGCACGAAGAACGTTTCCAGCTTCGCGCTGGCAAACAGCACTACCGAGACAACTACCATCGCCGTCGAGGCAAGCAGGACCGCAGCATCGAAGTAGGGGGAAACTTGGCTGCGCCTGCGGCTCTGAAGGGCGCGACAGGCGAGGATGACGCCGCCCAGAATGAAAGCATCCTCGACGACCTGTTTATATGGGGAAAGTGCGCTGGCCTGCACCAGCATGATGGCGTAGCCTGCGCCCAGGCAGGCCAGGGCGCAGCCCCACCGGAGCGTATTGAAGCCGATGAAGCGTGCAGCGCAGAGTCCGATGGCGCACATCAGGATCGCTGCAGGCACGGACCATTCAAGAAGGGTTGCGGGCATGGACAGGCGAATACGTGGAACGGTACACAGTCGAGCGCATGCTCGGCCGACACAATTTGTATGGAAAAAGATTACAGTGTGTTGCAATGTATCGCCAGGACTCAACAGTCAAGGATTGTCAAGCGTTGCGGCCTGCTTCGCCGGGAAGCGAAAGCCGGTGTCTGCCGGACGTTGAACAGCTGGCGAGAGGCGCGGCGGCTGTCAGCTGGCCGACAGGCGGGCGCGAGGGGCGCCAGCTACACTTCCGGCATCCCGCGCCAATGTCCGCCGGACCGGTCCCGTGCCCCGCGGCAAGGCGGCGGACTGGCGGCCGGTCTCCCATTCTCCCGCCATGTCGCAACCCGATTCGTTCAATCTGAAGCAGATCGCCGTGCCGGCGTTCGGCCCATCGCTGCTCTATGGCATCAGCAACGGCGCCATTCTTCCCGTGATCGCGCTCACCGCGCGCGATCAAGGAGCGTCGATAGCCACCGCCGGCCTGATCGCCGCCCTCATCGGGGTCGGCTCGCTGTTTTCCAATATTCCGTCCGCGCTGATTACGCATCGCTTCGGCGAGAAGCGCGCCATGGCTGGCGCGGCGGTGTTGAGCGTGGTCGGCCTGCTGCTCGTGATTGGCGTGCCCAACCTCTGGGTGCTGGCGCTGGCGATGCTGATGCAGGGATGCGCGCAGTCGGTGTTTCAGCTGGCGCGCCAGAGCTACATGATTGAGGTCGTGCCGCTGGTGTACAGGGCGCGCGCCCTGTCCACGCTCGGCGGAACGACGCGGATCGGTACTTTCTTCGGCCCTTTCGCGGGGGCGGCCCTGATTCATTTCGTGGGGCTGGATGGCGCCTATTGGGTTGCCATCTGCGCCATGCTCGGCGCAGGACTCATCGCCATCAAGGCGCCCGACATCGAGCCTTCGGCGGGCGTGAGCGCGGGCGCGCCGCGCGCGCGCATGGGCGAGGTTGCGCGCGACCATCGCGGCGTGTACGCCACGCTCGGCGTGGGCGTGATGCTGATCAGCGCGCTGCGCGCGTCGCGCCAGGTGGTGATTCCCCTGTGGGCAGACCATCTGGGCCTCGACGCCGCCACCACTTCGCTCATCTACGGGCTGGTCGCCGCAGTCGACATGTCGGTGTTCTATCCGGCGGGCAAGGTGATGGACCAGCGCGGCCGCTTGTGGGTGGCATTGCCTTGCACGCTGCTGATGGGGCTGAGCCTGATGGCGATCCCGCTTACCGACGGGGTGGCGAGCTTCATCCTGGTGTCGGCGCTGTTGGGCTTCGGCAACGGCATCGGATCGGGCATCGTCATGACACTGGGCGCCGACGCCGCCCCAGCGGGCGCGCGCACGCAGTTCCTTGGCATCTGGCGTTTCATGGCCGACCTTGGCTCGAGCGGCGGACCCGTGGCGCTGTCGGTGCTGACCGCCCTGGTGTCGCTCGGCGGCGCATCGTTCGGTGTTGGCACGCTGGGGCTGGTCGCGGCCGGCGTGTTCTGGCGCTGGCTGCCGCGCCGCGCGCAGGCTTGAGGAGCCTTGCTCCAGGGCTCGCACGGGTCATGGGAGCCGCCCGCGTCTCCGTAGGGAAACGGAAGATACGGTGTCGGATTGAGCTTTCGCGCCGCAATTTGTAGTCTGGCATCATACTTTTTGCGGAATGGCCGCCCCGGAGGCGCTGATGCCGACTCTCTCCTATGCAATCCTCGAAGCCCCTTCCACGCTAGGCTTGGCGACCGACGGTGTGGAATGTCTGCCTGATCAGCTCCTGGCCCACGGCCTTGCTGAGCGCATCCATGCACGCCGCGCCGGGCGACTTGCCGTGCCTCCCAAGAATCCGACGCCCGATCCCGAGACCGGCACCCTGAACGCCAAGGCCATTGCGGCGTGGTCGCCCAAGCTTGCCGACGCGGTGGGCGCGTTGCTTGATGCGGGCGAGTTTCCGGTGCTGCTAGGCGGCGATTGCACAATCCTGCTGGGTTCCATGCTCGCGTTGCGCAGGCGCGGCCGTTACGGTCTGCTCTTCATCGACGGCAACGCCGACTTTTTCCAACCTGAGGCGGAACCCAACGGCGAAGGCGCTTCTATGGATCTTGCCTTCGTCACCGGCCATGGTCCGCCGCTATTGGCCGACATCGAAGGGCGCGGGCCTTTGGTCCGCCCTGAAGACGCTGTTGCGTTCGCGTATCGCGATCATGAGGACCAGGAAGAGTACGGCAGCCAGCCGCTCCCTGAAGCGCTCAAGACGCTTGATCTCCCCGCAGTACGTTCGATGGGCATCGAGGCTGCTGCGCGCCAGGCAGTCGATCATCTGACGCGAGCAGAGTTGGACGGTTTCTTTATCCACGTCGACGCAGACTGTCTTGACGACGCCATCATGCCGGCCGTCGATTTCCGCGTGCCTGGCGGCTTGTCGTGGGAAGAGCTGACGGCCGCGCTGCGGATTGTCCTGTCGAGCGGCAAGGCTGTTGGCCTTGAGATCACTATCTACAATCCGCATCTTGATGAAGATGGCAGCGCCGGGCGTGGCCTGGCCGATTTGCTGGCTGCAGCCCTCGGAACGGCTGCGTCATCGGTGTAATCGTGGTGTCCGGCGGCACGCAGTCGCATCGAGTTTGCGTGCAGCTGCGGGATGCCTTTGATCAGCGCACCGCGAACCAGTCTCCCGCCAGGCTGCCGTTCATGCCGCAGAACGGCGGACCGAAGCCGTCTTTCTCCACTCCGGCGGGCGGCGTTTCTCGCACCACCAGCACCGCGCCCCGGCGCGTCAGGTCCAGCGTCCACGGCGGCCCGTCCTGATAGGTGACGATGATGCTGTCGCCTACGGCGACCGCCTTGCCGCTCAGATCGCAGACCCAGCGGCCGCTGTAGGGCTCGGCCGAATTGGCGGCCACGAGCAGTTGACCGTCTGCGCCGCGGGTGATTTCAATTTCACCTTCGACGTTCTTCCACTTGCCGACAAAACCGGCAGGCGGCTGCGGATTGATGGACTTCAGAAAATCCAGGCGGTAGCGCATGCTGGTGCCGATCTCCCTGACCGGCGTGCTGCCCGAAAAGGGTTCGTCGTAGATCCTGTCCCGCACGCCCAGGAAATAACGTTGGTCGGCGGTCAGCGATTTGACCGCCTCGGCGTCGAGTTTGGCGCGCACCGCCTTGTACTGCTGCGCGATGGCCGCATCCTGGTCGGCCAGGGCCGGGTGGGCGCAAATGGCTTTTTCGACCGGAGTCGCGGCTTTGGCGCAGTTGAAAGAGGGGGCAGCCACGGCGCTGCCTGCCACGGCCAACGATGCTGCAAGGACCAGATGACGGATCATCTTGTGTAGCTCTCCAGGTTGTATAAGCGTTCGGCGGGCCTGTCGGCGCCGAGATGACGGCGCAGTTTACCGGCGCGGATTGTTCTTGGGGACGGCGGGATGACGTTGTCGCTTCTGCCAACCGCGCCCGGGGTGGCGACTTCCAAACCGAGGCCGCGGAATTTGTGTTGGGTATGTCAATCAAAAAAATATAAGCCTTTGATTCTTATTGAATTGCGTGCCAATTCGAGCGGATTCTGGCTGCGGACTCCTGATTTCTTGGTCAATAGCACTCTCTTAAATATATAATTCATCTGATAAGCATTCGCATTTAGATATCGGAAAGATGAATTGTGGCCAAGAAAACTCAGTTGACTATCTCGCTGTGCATCCAGTGCTTTAGCCCGGCAGTCGCGCTGTCCTTGATTCTTCCCGCCAGCGCCGCCGCCCAGACCGCGGCGCAAACCACGACGCTGCAGCCCGTCACCGTGACCGCGGGTTCGGTCTCGGAGGAAGACTTGCCCGCGCCTTATGCCGGCGGGCAGGTGGCGCAGGGCGCGCGCCTGGGCCTGATGGGCAATCAGGACGTGATGGACACGCCATTCAACGTCACCAGCTATACCTCCGAGCTGATCCAGAACCAGCAGGCGCGCACGTTGGCGGACGTGATGGCCAACGATCCTTCCGTGCGGTTCACGACGTCGAGCGGGCATGCCTACGAGAACTTCCGCATCCGCGGCTTCGACGTCAACCAGAACGACGTGGCGATCAACGGCATGTATGGCCTGGCGCCCATGGGGCGCACGCCGCTGGAGTTCGTCGAGCGGGTGGAGGTGCTGAAAGGCCCGAACGCCTTGTTCAGCGGCATGGCGCCCAGCGGCGCGGTGGGCGGCACGATCAACCTGGTGCCCAAGCGGGCGGAAGACACGCCCAATGCCACCTTCGGCGTGAACTGGCAGGCCGACGGCCAGCTGGGCACGACCATCGATGCCGGCCGCCGTTTCGGCTCAGCCAATGAATGGGGCGCGCGCGTCAACGGTTCCTTCAGCGACGGCGCCACCACGCTGGACGGCCAATCCAGAAAGCGCGAGTTCCTGTCCGCCGGCCTGGACTATCGCGGCAGCGCCCTGAGCGCGTCGATAGACGCTTACCACAGCCAGGAGTCGTTTTCGGGCGGCACGCCGGCCATGTTCTGGTTCGGCGGCTCCGTCGTGCCCGACGCGCCCGATCCCCGCATCAACCAGTTCAGCACCGGCTATGGCAGCATCCAGAGCAACGCCGTCATGGCGCGGGCTGAATACCGCTTCAATGACAGCGTATCGGCCTTTGCCGGTGTGGGCAGGCGCGACAGCCATCAATCGGGCCTGATCAACGGCACCCACGCGCGGCAGATAGACGCCAATGGCAATTTCACCGGCTCCATCATCGGCCAGCGCGCCTACACCGACGCCACCTCGGCCGAAGGCGGGCTGCGTACGCGGTTCAACACGGGCAGCGTGCGGCACGAGCTGGTGCTCCAGGCCTCCTTGCTGAAGCTCGAGGACGGGTCGGCCACCGGCACGGCATCGACCTTCAAGTCGAACATCTACGACCCGATCACGCCGGTCATGCCGGCGGTGCCGGGCAGCGCGCCCAAGACGGCGGAGAATACGCTGTCCAGCCTGGCGCTGGTGGATACCATGTCCTTCTTCGACGACAAGCTGCTCCTGACCGGCGGCCTGCGCAACCAGCGCGTGAAGACGACGAACTTCGACAAGACCGGCAAGACGACAGCCCGCTATGACGAGGACGCCGTGACGCCGGCCGTCGCCATCGTCGTCAAGCCGTGGGGACCGGACGTTTCGCTGTATGCCAACTACGTGCAGGGCCTGAGCAAGGGCGATAGCGTCACGAACACCAGCGCCAGCAACTATGGCCAGGTGTTCGCGCCCTACAAGACCAAGCAGCAGGAGCTGGGCGTCAAGTGGAATGCCGGCACCTTCACCAATACCCTGGCATTCTTCCAGATCGACAAGCCCATGCTGGTGACGGAGGGCTCCACGGCCAAGCCTACGTACGCGGACGGCGGCGAGAAGCGTGTCCGCGGGGTGGAGTGGAATACCTTCGGCGAGTTGGCGGCGGGCGTGCGCGTGTTGGGCGGCGTCACTTACACGCAAGGCACGCAGGTCAAGACCTCGTATGGCCGCTATGACGGCAATACCGCGGTGGGCGCGCCGCGCTGGCAGGCCAATGCCGGGCTGGAATGGGATACGCCGTGGGTGCCCGGCGTGACGCTGAGCGCGCGCGTGCAGGCGACTTCGAGCCAGTACGCCGATGCGGCCAACAAGCTGCAGATTCCGGGCTGGGGCCAACTGGATCTGGGCGCCCGCTACGCCACGCAGATCAACGGCCGGGACGTGGTGTACCGGTTGAATGTCAACAACGTGTTCGACAAGCACTATTACGCCGGCAGTTTCAGTGACACGACGCCTATCGTGACGCTGGGTCCGGCGCGCACCGTGACCGCTTCCGCCAGCATCAGTTTCTGAATGCGGGATGTTTTGTCGGTCCCTGTTCCGGACAGTCGATGCGGGGCAGGGATAGGCAGGCAGGTCTCGGGCAATTCATTCAGAGGTGACCATGGAAGTCCTGATTCTTTTCAGCCTGGCAAGCCTGTTCCTGGGCAGTTTCTGTATCTATCGCGCCTCGCCCAATCAGCGATGGGCCGCCACGTCCTGGCCGATCCTGCCCGCCCGCGTTGCGGGCATTCTGCTGCTCGCGCTGGGCGGCTGGGGTTGCCTGCGCGCATTCTCTGCCGTCGCGGCCGTGTTCGTTTTCTGCACGGCCTTGATGCTGTTCTTCAGCCTCATGCCGTATCTGGGCGTGCTGGCGGGCTTGCGCGGAAGCGACACGCATGAAGCCCGTTAAGCCCGCGCCGATCCGGCGCGACTGGATATCGAAGAGCCTGGCGGGCGCATTGCTCGGTTTCGCGCTGGCCATGGGCGCCAGCGCGGCGCTTGCCGCCTTGACGGCCGGCATTCCATTGGCGACGCGTTCGCAGCTTGCCATGTGGCTGGTGCCGCCGGTCTGGCTCGGCGTCGCGAGCACCGTCTATTTTTTCGCCAGCGGCCTGCGCGCGTGGATCTGGCTGGGCGGAGCCTGCGTGCTGCTCTACGGCGGACTGCTAGTCGTCAAGGCGATCTGAAGGGAGTCCGCGATCATGAGAGCCGACTACATACGCATCTACAAATCCGTCCATACCTGGACGGGCATCCTGACCGGAATGGCGCTGTTCATCGCCTTCTACGCCGGCGCGCTGACCGTATTCAAGGAACCGCTTACCCGTTGGGCGACGCCGCCCGCGGTCGTCGCGCCCGTGCCGCTGGAAGAAACGCCCGGCCTTATCGCCAGAACCCTGCAAGCGCGGCCGGATGTGGCCAAGGGGTTCAGCATCCATCTGCAGGACGCCGAACACGTGCCGGCCCGCATGACCTGGGAAGTCCGTGACGGGCAGGCCGACGATCACGATGAATCGTCGATCCGCCACCATGTCGCCTATCTGGGCGCGGGCGGCGAGCTGCGGTTGGAGGAGTCCGCGCCGAGCGGGCTGATGTCGTTCATCGACGTGCTCCACCGCGTGGTGGGCCTGCCTGTCGACAGCGATCCCAACCGCTGGTTCATGGGCATCGTCGCATCGCTCTATGCAATCGCCCTGGTGTCGGGAGTGATCGTGCTGCTGCCGTCGCTGGTCAAGGACTTTTTCGCCTTGCGGATCGGTAAGAACCTGAAGCGCATGTGGCTGGATGCGCATAACGTGGTGGGCATTGTTTCGCTGCCATTTCACATCGTCATGGCGCTTAGCTCCGTCGTGTTCGCGTTCCACGACGGAATCTACGATCTGCAGGACAAGCTCATGTACGAAGGCAAGCTGGAATCCGTTTTCCAGCGGTCGGGCGGCGGCGCGCCCGCTGGAGAGGCCCGGAATCCCGCAGACATGCTGACGCCCGCGGAACTGCTGGCCCAGGCGCGCGATCTCGCGCCGGGTTTCGAGCCTTACACGCTGCAGTATCAACAGGTCACCAGCCCGCGCGCCATCGTACGCGTCTGGGGCAAGGACGACAGTGCGGTGTCGCCGCGGGCGCGAGGCGGCTTCGTGGCGCTCGATCCCTACAGCGGGAAGGTGTTCAACCGCGACTATCTGCCGGGCGGACAGGACGCGCCCAACCTCTGGATCAGCAGTTTCTTCGCGCTGCATATGGCTTCCTTCGGCGGCGCGGCAGTGCAGTGGCTCTATCTCCTGCTTGGACTTGCGGGCGCATGGCTGTTCTATAGCGGCAACCTGCTGTGGATAGAAACCCGTCGCAAGCGCGCCAACCGGCAGACGGGCGAGATTCCCGTGCAACGCTTGGACACGCGGCTGATGGCGTCGGCGACCGTGGGCGTCTGCCTGGGGTGCGTGTGTGGCATTTCGTTGATGATGGTCGCGTCCAAATGGTTGAGCGGGTACGTAGGCGATCTGAATGCCTGGCTCCGGGCGCTGTACTACGTGACGTTCTTTGTCAGCCTGGCCTGGGCATTCCTGCGCGGGGGCGCCGCGGCAGGGGTGCATCTGCTATGGGTCGCGGCAGCCTTGACGCTGGCGATACCCGCGACCTCGCTCGTAGGCGGGCTGTTTCCCGCCTCCGGGCTTTGGGCGCACACGTCGGCCGCGGCGCTGGCAGTGGATGCGACGGCCCTGGCGGCGGGGCTGGGATTTGCCTGGATGGCGAAGGCCAGCGCGCGCAGGATAGGACGAGGCGACGCTGACAGCGCATGGGCGCCCAGAAGGCTCGCCGCGCGCGAAAGATAGCGGACCGCTGCGAACGGGCCGTGAACAACCGAACGGATGAACATGCGTAACAAGAACAGATTGGAATGGCGGGATTGGATGTCGTCGGCCGCGCTGGCGGTTTCGATGATAGGCATGGCGCCGGGCATGGCCGCGGCGCAGTCCAGGCAGGGCGTCGTCACACCCGAGGCCCATATGGACGAACGAATTTCGCTACGGAAGGGAGAGTTCCTCGCGGGCACTTGGGCCGCGGAATCCGGCGTGACCCTGGATCTGCTGGACAGCGCCGGGCAGCACGTGCGCCGGCTGAGCGACGGCGAGAAACCGGCCGGAGTCCTGATGCTGGTGGCGCCGGAGGACGGCCTCTACACCGTTCGCGCGCAGGGTCAGGGCCTGTTCCGCTGGGCCGTAACGGAACGCCTGCCCCTTGCGGAACAACGTGCGTCCGCGCCGGCGTTCGACAGCCCGCGCCTGGCCGCGCTGGCGGCGACGCTGGCCGCTGGCGGCACGACGGATGCCTTTTGGGATGAGGTGGCTCAGCGAGGCACGCCACTGGTCGAGGCCGTGGACGCCAGGCATGACCGCGTCACGTTCCTGTGGCGCGGCGCCGAACGCAATGTGCGCCTGTTCGGCGGGCCATCGTCGGACCATGCTCAGTTGGCGCGCCTGGGCAATTCCGATGTCTGGCATGCCAGCTTCGTCGTTCCCCGGTCCACGCGCCTATCCTATCGCCTGGCGCCGGATGTGCCGGAGCTTCCGGGCTCCGGCATGGCGCGGCGCCGCGCGATCCTGGCCACGGCGCAGGCCGATCCGCACAATCCCAAGGCATACCCCGTGCGCGGCGTCGACCCGTACCAGACCTATTCCATGCTGGAACTGGCGGACGCGCCGCCGCAGCCCTGGGTCGAGCCCCGCGCGGACGTGCGGCAGGGAACGGTCGAGACCAAGGAGCTGCGCAGCGATCTCATGCGCAACACGCGCAAGATCCACCTGTACCGTCCTGCTGGCTGGCAGTCTGGCGCGGCGGACAATCACGTGCTGGTGCTGTTCGATGCCGGCGCCTATCTGGGCCGCGTACCCACGCCCACCATTCTGGATAACATGATCGCCGCCGGCGTCATTCCCCCGACAGCGGCGCTGCTTGTCGACAACCCTACGGCGGAGTCCCGCAGCCAGGAGTTGCCGCCCAATCCGGACTTTGCGGACTTTCTCGCGAAAGAGCTGATGCCGTGGGCGCGCAAGCAAGGCATCAGCGCGCCTGCCGCGCGTACGGTCATCGGCGGTTCCAGCTACGGTGGGCTCGCGTCGGCCTATGCGGCGTTGCGTCACCCCGAAGTGTTCGGCAACGTGCTCAGTCAGTCAGGTTCCTATTGGTGGTCGCCGGCCGGCGAGGAGGATCAGTGGCTGACGCGGCAGTTCGTCGCGGTGCGCAAGCTGCCGGTGCGCTTCTTCCTCGGCGCGGGGCTGTTCGAGTCCGGACGCGGCGGCCAGCCGGGCATCCTGGAGACCAACCGCCATCTGCGGGACGTGCTGCGTGCCAAGGGCTATCTGGTGACGCACCGCGAGGTGGCGGGCGGGCACGATTACCTGGTCTGGCGCGGGACCTTGTCGGATGGCTTGCTGGATTTGATCGGCACCGGCAAGCAGGGGGGCGGATAAGCCCGGCTTGAAAGCTGGCAGGCCTGCTCAGGAGGCGTCTTCGGACGCCTCGCCATGCTCGTCCCACCAGTCGCCCAGCGCATCAAGCAGCGGCACGAGAGTCCTGCCGGAAGGCGTGAGCTCGTACTCCACGCGCCGCGGATAGCCAGCGAAATCAGTGCGCAGGACGATCCCGGCCAACTCCAGCTTGCGCAGTTCCAGCGTCAGCATCCGATGTGAGATGGTCGGATTGTCGCGGCGCAGGTCGCTGAAGCGTCTGGTGCCTTCCTTGAGGTAGTAGATGAGGAGCGCCGGCCATCTGCCGCTCAGTATCTGCATGACTTCCTCGATGGGGCAGCGCGAAACCAGGTCTTTCATGGGAGAGTCATGGTGACAAAAATGTGCGTAATTTACTTAGCCTAGCAGATCCGTAGAATTCAATCCGCTGCGCAGCGTGACCCTCATCTACGGAGAAAGAAATCTTGGAACCCATTCTTGTCTATGGCTTTCCGCTGGGAAGTTCCATGGGGCTCGTCGCTGCGCTGGAGTGGCTGGGCAAACCCTATCGCCTGTGCCGTGTGGACATGCTGAACGAAATGCGTCTGCCTTCTTATGCGCAGATCAACGCGCGCCACGAAACGCCGGCATTCGTCAGCGAACAAGGCGCGGTTTTCACGGAAACCATGGCGATTGCGCGCTGGATCGAAAACCGGGATGACGAGCGCAGGATCAGCTTCGATCCGCTGTCGCCGGAATCCGACCGCATGCACCAGTTCATGGCTTTTCTGAACACCGGTTTTACCGCCGCCTTCACCCCGCATTGGGTCGCCCTGGAAATGGATCCGCCTGATCCGGCCTTGCAGAAAACGCTGCGGGATTGGGGCGCGCAACGCGTCATCGAGCGGCACGACAAGCTCGAAGCGATGCTGGGCGACACGCCGTTCCTCGTAGGCGATCGTCCGACGCTGGCGGACGCCGTGCTGGTCGGCGTGGCGCGCTGGCTGGATTTCCATGAGGTCGCTGCAAAGTCCCGCTGGCCCAAACTGGCGGCGCTGCGCCAGCGCCTGGAGCACGATCCGGCGGTGAAGTATGCGATTGCGCTGGAAGATGGCGCACGCCCCGCCTGTTCGGGGCTGTGCCAGGGTCACGTGCCGCTGGAAACCTTGATCGCCACGTACGGGAAGTAGGCGGCACGCGCAAGCGCGCCGCTACTCGCGTCTGCCACGCGCGTCTGCTACGCGCGCGGCGCTTCGCCTTCCTCGCGCGCCTCCAGCTCGTTGCCCAGCACTTCGGCCGAGTCCTCGCCTCGCGGCGCGGGCTCCAGCGGACGCCGGGTGTGGCCGGCGGCGCGGGCGTCCTCGCCTTCGTCGGGACGCTCGGCCTGCACGAAGACATTCGCCGGCGGCGCATAGCCCCGCTTGTCCTGGCCGAAGTACACCACGGTATGCGGATAAGGCAGCTCAATGCCGGCGGCGTCGAAGTGTTTCTTCAGCAGCCGGTTGTAGCCGCGCTGCACGGCCCACTGCATGCCCGGCGTGGTCTTGATCAGGATCCGGATCGTCACGCCCTTCTCGTTGACCGCGGTAACGCCGGCAACCGTGATGTCTTCCAGGATCTCGGGGCCAAGCACGGTGTCGGTCATCAGCTCGGCGAAGGCCGCGCGCAGATGCACGATCGCGTCGTCCACGCTTTCGCGATGCGCGATGGTGTACTCGCCCAGGTGGTACGAGAAGTCGCGCATGTGGTTGGCGACGACGTCCACCGACGAGAACGGCACCAGATGGTAGCCGCCGTCCAGCGTGCGGATGCCCACCGAGCGTATCGTCATCTTCTCCACCGTGCCGAACACGCCCGCGACCTGCACCACGTCGTTCTCGTTCATGCCGTTCTCTAGCTGGATGAAGATGCCCGTGATGATGTCCTGGACCAGCTTCTGCGCGCCGAAGCCGATGGCCAGGCCGACCACGCCGGCGCCGGCGATCAACGGGCCGACGTCGATGCCGATCTGCGACAGCAGCACCATCAGCGTCATCGTCACGATGACGATCAGCGCCGCGTTGCGGAACAGCGCCAGCAGGGTGCGTTCGCGCGCGCTGGGCATGCCGCGTCCTTCGCTCTGGCTGAGGCGGTGCTCGATGATGCTGGCGATCACGGTCCAGGCCAGCGCCGCGATCAGCAGCACGATGACGATGTTCACCGTCATCCGGATGGCGGCGCCGCCGGCATCCGAGGCCAGCCAGCGCGACAGGTCGAAGGCGCGCCACGCGTCCAGGACCAGCAGCACCAGCACGATGCGGATGATCAGGCCGACCAGTTTCAAGGTGGCGGGCACGTAGGCGTTGACGCGAGCCTCCAGCAGCGGCAGGCGCTTGCGCAGGTCGTCAGGCAGCCTGATGGGCTTGGCCAGCGCGGCGTTCAGCAGCAGGATCAGCAGGCTGCCCACGCCGATGACCAGCAGGGTCTGCGCGGTGGCGCGGGCCATGAAGGGCAGGGCGTTGGTCGGGTCCACCTGGCTGACCACCAGCAGGATGGTGAAGTAGCCTATGCCCAGCACATGCCACACGCGCGCCAGGATGTGCAAGCGCGAACCCATGAACGTCGTCGCGCTGGCGGCGCGCCGGTCGAGGTGCCCGCGCACGGTCTGGCGGTTGCGCCAGATGACGCGCACCGCATACACGTACACGGCCAGCATGATCAGCAGGTTGGCCAGCCGGCCCAGCGCGGGCGACAGCGAGGCCGAGACCACGGGGTCGATCAGCAGCGTGCCGTAGCCGGCCGCGGTGGCGATGCGCAGCAGCCACGCATTCCAGTACCTGGCGTTTTCGTCCGTCATGGGCAAGAGGCGCAGGTGCGGATGCTTGACGGCGAATACCGTGCGGATCAGCACCTTGACGATTTCCACCGAGACGAAGGCGCGCAGAAACACCGCCGCCAGCGCGTCCAGCGCGCCGCGGCCGGGCGTGCCCCACAGCGCCGCCGCGCCGCCTGCCATGGCGGCAAGCAGCACCACTCCCGCATCGATGGCCAGCGCGCCCACGATCGCGCCCGCGCGCCGGGACAGCACTCGCATGGAGGCCGGCGCGCCGCGCCTGGGCGGCGCTTCGGGAGCGTGGCGCTGTTCGGCGACCCAGCGGTCGATGCGTCCGTAGACGTACATGGCGATCATCCGCAGCAGGATGAAGGCGAGGATGGTGGCGGCCGCGGCCAGCGCGAGCGGCTTCAAGGCATGGCCCGCAGCGTCGCTGTCCATGCCCAGGCTGCCGCCCGAAGCCAGCGCGCGCATGTCTTCCACGCCCTGGCCCATGTCGGTCGCCAGGCCGGTCAGGAAGCGCTGGACGTTGTCGGCCATGCGTTCCTGCAAACCGGGTTCGGCGGGCTGTGCGGGCGCGGAGGCCGCGCCCGCGGAACGGGAGGCGGCGGGTTTTGCGCCGGAGGCCTGGGCGCGCAGTTCGTCCACCAGCGCCTTGCGCGCTTCGGGGTTTTCCAACAAGTCCGCCAGGGCATTCGGCGTGAGCGCCGGCGCGGATGCGGGGGGAGTCTGTGCCAGCAGTGGCGTTGCCGCCTTGGCTTGCCAGGTGAACAACAGGCAACTCAGCATTGCCGCCAGCAGCAGAATTGCCAGCCGGGGCCTTTCCCTGCGGCGCCGCCAAAGGCATACGGCGTGAAGGCGGAAGAATGCTGTCGATGCTGTCGTTGCGGATCTCGCCACTAGAGAATCTCCTGTGTGACCTCGGTAAAAAAGGGCGGCGCGCGATCGCGGTCGCAACGCCGCTGCAGGTTTGATGATAAATGCACCGCGGCGCGGGCCGGGCTGGTCGCACTGGAGTCCCTCGTTTGGAAAATGTCCGATATGCCTGGAAAATCTGGGAATTCGTCTCTATTCGTTACCTTTATGGACACCTTCAACTACATGCGCGCCTTCCGGCGCATCGTGGAACTCGGCAGCCTGGCCAAGGCGGCGGAGGACCTGGATATGTCCTCCGCCGGCCTCAGCAAGCAGCTGCGCGCGTTAGAAGCTCACCTGGGCGCCGTGCTGATCCAGCGCACCACCCGCAAGATGAGCCTGACCGACACGGGTGCGGCGTACTACGCCGAATGCTGCCGGTTGCTGGACGAATTGGACGCGCTGGAAAAATCCGTCAAGCGGGAGTCCCGCCTGGTGTCGGGGCGGCTGCGCGTGAACGCGCCGGTCTCGTTTGCCTTGAGCGTGCTGTCGCCGCTGCTGGCGCGCTTTCTGCGCCAGTATCCGGAACTGCGCCTGGACCTGGCGATGGAAGACCGGTTGGTCGATGCGGTGGGGCAGGGTTTTGACGTGTCGATACGGCTGCGCGCGCAGCTGGACGATTCTTCCTTGATCGCGCGCCGGCTGGCGTCGCTGACGCAGGTGCTGTGCGCGGCGCCGTCCTACCTCGACAGCCGCGGCCGTCCGGAGAGCGTGGACGCGCTGCGCGGGCATGACATCCTCAGCTATACCTTGGCCGAAAGCCCTGGCGCGGTTGCGGACGAGGATGCGGGCCAGCAGGCGGATCCGTTGGCCGGACCCGCGCTGGTGCAGGTCAACAACAGCCTGATGCTGCGGGACCTGCTGGAAGAGGGGCTGGGCATAGGCGCCTTGCCGTCGTTCCTGGCCGCGCCCGCCATCGCCAGCGGCAGGCTGGTGCGCGTTTTGCCCCAACAACCCGCCGCGCCTCGCCATGTCTACGCGGTCTATCCGACCAGCCGCCACCTGCAGCCCAAGGTCAAGGCCTTTGTGGATTTCATGGCGGAGCATCTGCCGGCGGCCATGCGCGGCGATTGTTGACGCGCAGCTAATAAAGTCCTGCCGGCGGACACCTTACTCCCGCGCCGGCCCGTCCTTAAGCTGGCGTCCATTGAAACGAGATGGACGCCATCATGACTTCGACCTCCAATTGCGCACCCGCCGCGCCGCTGACCGTGGACTTCTTCCATGACGTGGTTTGCGGCTGGTGCTATGTCATGTCTCCCCGCCTGCGCCAGGTCGCGGCCGAACTGGGCATTGCCGTGCGCCAGCGCAGCTTCGTGCTGCAAGAATCGCCTGAACAGATGTGCCAGGTGTTCGGCTCGATGCCGCGCGCCAAGCAGGTGATCCTGGGCCATTGGGAAGCCTGCGCCCGCCATGAAGACCAGCCGCGCATCGACGTCGAGGGCATGCGCGCCGAATCATTCGATTATCCCAGCGGGATGGCCGGGGCGCTGGCTTGCCAGGCCGCGCAGTTGCTGGCCGACGACGCGGGCCATTGGGACATGTTCGACGCGATCCAGCATGCCCACTTGAGCGAGCACCGCAACGTCGGCGATAGCGCGGTGCTGTTGGACATCGCCGCCGGGCTGGGCCATGACCGGGGCGAATTCGCCGCCCTCATGCGGGGCGGGGAGGTCTTGCAGCGTGTGCAGGCCGATCGCGCCGACGCCGCGCGGCTGGCCATCGACTCCATTCCCACGTTGATCGCCGGGCCGCACCGGGCCCGCCTGCACACCATGTCCACGGCCGATCTGCGGGACAGGCTGCGGGCGCTGATGCCCGCCGCAGTCGAGGCCTGATCGCCGCGCATCGGGGTGCTGCCCACGTTTTCCTTCTTTCCATTTTTCCGTCCGCAGGACGGCAACCACACGCACAAGGTGCATCATGACTATCCGCTACACCCGCAAACTTCTTGGCCTGGCGCTGGGCGCCGCCTTGAGCTTCAACGTGCTCGCGCACGGCGCACCCGCCCGCGCGCCTGCCTCCGGACAGCAAGTGGGCATCAGCCCCTGGGGGCCGGACGATGAGATCGGCCGTCTTAACCTGATCACGCCCGAATCGCGCGCCGCGGTCATGTCGCGCGTGGCCGGCGGCAAGGTCTATGACCTGGCCACGGAATACTACGTGGGCATGCCCAGTTGGCAGGACGCGGGCGATCCGCACTACCAGTTCTGGATGACGCACACACCGCGCGGCACCGAAGTCGACGACCCCATGGGCGTGGGCAAGGACATGAACGCGATGCGCAGCTACACCGGCACGGCGTTCTCGATGTATAGCCACACCGGTACGCACATCGATGCGCTCAACCATTTCGGCATCCACGGCAAGATCTGGAATGGCTTCCGCGCCGACGAGCATCTGGGGGACCGCGGTTGGAAGCGCACGGGCATCGAGAAGTTCCCGCCGCTGGTGGCGCGCGGCGTATTGATCGACGTGGCCGCGCTCAAGGGTGTGGAGATGCTGCCCGACCAGTACCGCATTACCCGACAGGACCTGAAAGCCGCGCTGGCGCGCCAGAAGACCGAGCTGCGCGAGGGCGACATTGTCCTGATCCGCACCGGCCGCATGAAGCTGTACAACGATCCGGCGGCCTACATGGCCAAGCCGCCGGGCATGGGCCTGGACGCTGCGCGTTATCTGGTCGAGGAGGGCGGCGCCATGATTCTGGGGGCGGACAACCTCAGTTTCGAGACCTTCCCGTCGGAGGTGTCCGACGACTATGTGCCGCTGCATACCTATCTGCTGGCGCAGAAGGGCGTGCCCATCATCGAGCTGGCGGCACTGGACGAGCTGTCGCGCGACCAGGTCTATGAATTCGCGTTCATCGGCGGGCCGCTGAAGATCCGCGGCGGCGATGCGGCGCCGCTGCGTCCGGTGGCGATGCCGCTGCGCTGAATTATTTGCTGCGCTTGACCATCGCCACGATGGTATCCGTCAACTCGTCGCGCGCCTGATCCACGCTGATGTCCCGGGCCACAGCCGCGTGCGCCAGGCCGTCAGCCGCGCCCAGCATCGCCCACATGCCGGCCAGCGAAACTCCCGCGGGTCCGGCATAAGGCGCAAGTATGGCTTGGCATTTCTTGATGAAGGCCTGTTGGTATTGATGCTTTACCGCAGTCAGTTCCGGGGAGCCGCCCAGCGCGGCCAGCACGCCGGGTATTTCGCGTCCCTGCGTCATGACGCATTCGATGTAGCCTGCGGCGATGACCCGGGCCTTTTCCTTCAAGGCCGGCTTGCTGGCGGCGATCGCCGCGTCGATGAGCGCGGTCTGGCGGACGTCGAAGTCCTGATACAGCGCCACCAGCAAACCGTTGCGCGTGCCGAAGTGGTCGTAGGCCACGGGCTTGGTGATGCCCGCTTCCGCGGCCAGCCGTCCCAGGGTCAGGGCGTCCGTGCCTTCGTCGCTGATCAGTTTCCAGGCGACGTCCAGCAGTTGGCGCTGGCGCTCGTCGCGCGACAGGCGGCGCTGGGGTGCGGCTTTGGCGGGGCTTGGTGTTTTTGCGGTCATGATTCGACTTCCTCCTCGCGGATTACAGCACGCGAGGAGAAGATCTTCTGGCCTAGGGTCCGGGCGGCGTCGAGATGCGCGGCGGGAAAGCCCGCGTCCGACGGCAGCAGCAATTCGGACGTGACCACGTTGGCGCCGCAGTAGCCGAAGATGCCGTGGTCGATCTGCGTCTTCATGGCGCCGAAGTAGCCGTGCCGCGCGTAGGTGCGCTGGTTGGCGCCGCCCAGCGCGACCAGGTGCACGTCGAGGCGTTGCAGCTTCTTGACCAGCTTGCCGTCCGTGTCTTCGTAGGCCCAGCCTTGGGTGAACACCCGGTCGATCCAGCCCTTGAGCAGGCCCGGGAAGGACCACCAGTACACGGGGTAGACCAGCACCAGCGCATCCGCGCGTTCGAGCCGTGCATGTTCCGCGGCGACTTCCGGCAGGGCTTCCCCCTTGCCCATGGCCAGCGCCACGTCCGGCTGCGTGAACCGCGGGTCGAAGCCTTCCGCGGCCAGGTCGGCGACTTCGAATGTGTGTCCGGCATCGGCAGCGGAAATGCCTGCCGCGACCTGTCGCGCCACCGCGTGGGTCAGCGACGCGGGATCGGGATGTGCAACAACGATTAGCGCATGCATGGCATCTACGCTCCATCAGAATAATTAACCTACCGATGGTAACTTACTTTTGGTAGGTTGAGATTTTGACGTGAGTAGCGGCGCTGCTCCCTGGGAGGCCGACGGCCCGGCGCAGGGCGGGGCGCTTGCTAGTGGCTGGGAATTTGCGCCAGCACCAGCTGGGTGGTCTGGCGCAGGTGTTGGGCCAGCAGCTCGGCGGCGGTGTCGGCGTCGCGGGCCAGCGCGGCGTCCAGCAGTTTGCGGTGTTCGTCGGCGACGTTGCGTTCCTTGCCCTTCTTTGGGGAGGCGGCGTTCTTGGCGCCGGCATTCAGCTGTACCGACAGGTAGCGGTAGCGCGCCGTCTGGTCGCGCAGCAGTTCGGCGATGGCGATGAGCGACTTCGAATCGCTGCCGCTGATCAGCGCCGAATGGAAAGCGGAATGCGCTTGTTCCCATTCAGCCGACAAGCCGGAGCCGTCCGCCGCGTGCAGGGGCAGGCGGCTCAGGCGGTAGTGCGCGCCGGCCAGCCGCTCTTCCCAGTCCAGGCTGCCGCGCGCGATGGCGCGGCGCAGCGCTTCGCATTCGATGTGGATGCGGGTTTCGGTGATGTCCAGCAGTTCTTCCGCCGAGACGTCCGCCACGCGGAAACCGCGCTGGTCTTCCGCGACCACGAATCCGCTGGTCGCCAGGCGCGACAGCGCCTCTCGCAGCGGAATCGCCCCGCTGTCGTAGCGTTCGCAGAGATCCTTGATGCGCAGACGTGCTCCCGGGGGCAGGCTGCCCGTGATGATGTCTGCGCGGATGTCATTGGCCAGGGCCGATGCCGCGGTCCGGAATGGGGTGGAAACGGAAGTCATGCGAAACGATAAAGTTTTTATCTATGAACCTCAAGTTATCCAGGGAAAACCAGAATATATATATTTTGTTGGATTACATATTCTTCGTCCAACCCTCACCCATCAGGAGATCTCGTGAAACTGGCCACCCTACAAATCGACGGCGCTCCTCGCGCCGCCGCACTCGTGCAGGGCCGCCTGGCGCTGCTGTCCGCTCCGGGCGTCGATCTGGGCACGCTGCTGCGCCAGGGCAAGACGCTGGCCGATTTGGAGCGCCTGGCCGCCGCGGCCACGCAGTTCATCGATCCGGCCACCGCGACCTTTCTGTCGCCGTCGATCGAACCTCCCAAGATCCTGTGCGTCGGCTTGAACTACGCCGACCACACCAAGGAAAGCCCATACGACCAGCCCGATTACCCGACGCTGTTCTTGCGCGTGTCGACCAGCCTGGGCGCGCATGACGCCGTGGTGGAGCGTCCGGCCATCAGCGATACGCTGGACTACGAGGGCGAAATGGTCGTGGTGCTGGGCAAGGGCGGACGCAGGATCGCCAAGGAACAGGCGCTGGACCATGTGTTCGGCTACGCCGTGGGCAATGAAATCTCGGTGCGCGAATACCAGTTCAAGTCGCCGCAGTGGACGGTGGGCAAAAACTTCGACGGTACGGGAACCTGGGGGCCGTACGTGGTCACGGCCGACGAGCTGCCGGCCGGCGGCAGTGGTTTGCGGATCGAGACCCGCCTCAATGGCGAGACCATGCAATCGTCCAACACCAGCGACATGCTGTTCGATGTGGCCACCGTGATCTCGACCGTCAGCGAGGCCATTACCTTGCAGGCCGGGGACATCATTTTCTCTGGCACCCCCGCGGGCGTGGGCTTCGGGCGCACGCCCAAGCTCTACATGAAGGACGGCGACACGGTAGAGGTGGATATCGAGCGCATCGGCACGCTGCGCAACCGCATCCGCGACGAGGCGAAGTCCGCCTAGGTTTGTCACCACGCCTGCAGCGGTCCCGGCGCCATCGGCGCGCCGGGGCGTACGGCCACGATCTACTCTTGGAACTCCAGACATGCGAATCGCAACTGCTTTTGTGAAGTCATCCGTGAGCAATCCCGCCCGGCGCCGTTGGGCCAGACTGTTGTTGGCCGCGGGTCTGGCATCCAGCCTGGGTGTGGCCAGCGCCGCGGATTGGCCGACGCGGCCAGTGAAGATCGTGGTGCCGTTTGCCGCAGGCGGAACCACCGACCTGATCGCGCGGCTGATCGCAACGCCCATGTCGCAGGAGCTGGGGCAGCCCGTGGTGGTCGAGAACCGCCCGGGCGTGGGCGGGCTGCTGGGCGCGGATGCCGTCGCCAAGGCGGCGCCCGACGGCTACACGGTGTTGATGGCCAACATCTCCTATCCGCTGGCCGCCCTGGTGGCGCAGGGCGCAAAACGGCTCAACTTCGATCCCCTGGCCGACCTGCGCAGCGTGAGCGTGGTGGCCAACGTGCCATTGGTCATCACGTCCACGCCGTCGGTGCCGGCCCGCAACCTGAAGGAGTTCGCGGACCTGCTCAAGAAGAATCCTTCCACCCACTACGCCTACGGCTCCACGGGACCCGGTTCGTACATCCACGTGTTCGGCATGTGGTTCCAGGAGCAGACGGGCGCGTCCATGACGCACGTGCCCTTCAAGGGCGCGGCGCCCTTGAAGGGCGAAATGCTGGCGGGCCGCATCCAGATGGGCGGTGACCAATTGTCTTCGTCTTTGAGCGACATCCGGGCCGGCTCCCTGACCGCGCTGGCAGTCACGTCGCCGCAACGCTCGCCATCCCTGCCGGACACGCCCACCGCCAGCGAACTGGGTTTTACCGGCATCGATACCGAGGGATGGAACGGTTTGCTCGCGCCGGCGCAGACGCCCGACGCCGTCGTGGCGCGCATCGGCCAGGCCGTGTCCAAGGCTGTTCAGCAGCCCGCCATCCGCCAGCGCCTCGCCGAGCTGGGCGCCGAGGCCAGCGGTTCCAGTCCCGAGCAGATGAGCGCTTTGCTGAAAAGTCAGTTCGCCCAGTTCGGCCCCATGGTGTCGCGCCTTCAGCTTGAGTGACGCCGTAGCGAGGATCTTTGATCCCCGGCAGCTTCGGCTTTCCAACGAGTCCAACCAGAAAGGCCAGCAATGAAAGCACTGCGTAGCGGCGTGACCGCGAGCCTGCAGTTCCTGATCGGCATCCTGGCGTGCGTGAATGCCCACGCCCAGGCCGACGCGCCACCCGTCTCCATTGTCGTTCCGCAGCCGGTGGGCAATCCCACGGACGGCGTCGCGCGCAAGCTGCAGCCGCTGCTGCAGGCCGCGCTGGGCAGGACCATCATCGTCGAGAACCAACCGGGGGCGGGCGGTTCCATCGGCACGCAACGGGTGTTGAATGCGCCGGCGGATGGACGCATGCTGTTGATCGCGTCCCAGACCGAACCCATCCTGACCCCGGCCACGATGCAGCATGTGAAGTATCGGGCGGAGAACCTGCGCGCGGTGGCGGTGGTGGCGCGGCTGCCCTACATCCTGACGGGCGGCAACGCGCTGGCGGCCAAGAACCTGGGCGAACTGACCCAGCTGGCGCAGGCCCAGGGGGACAAGGGACTGAACTTCGGGCACATCGGTCCGGGCTCGATGATCCATCTATTGGGCGAGCAATGGGCGCGGCAAAGCCAGTTCAAGCTCAACCACGTCGTCTACCGGGGCGTCCCGCCCGTCACGCAGGACCTGATGGGCGGACAGATAGAACTGAGCTTCCTGCCGCTGGGCGGGTCGACGCTGGACCTGATCGAGTCCGGCCGTATCCGGGCCTACGCCACGACCGGCGCCGCGCCCAGCTCCAAACTGCCGCAGGTGCCGCCCCTGTCCGCGTCCAGCGAAAAGCTGCGCGACTTCGTGTACGGCACGTGGATCGCCTTCCTGGTGCCGGCCAAGACGCCGGATGCGATGGTTGCCAGCCTGAACCGCGCGATCGTCCAGGCCATGGAAGACGCCGCGTTTCGCGAGTATGTTGTTTCCACCGGCATGGAGCTGGTGGCGCAGAACTCGGTGGCGGACATGCGGGACTTCTACCAGACGGAGACGGCGCTGTACCAGGGCCTGGCGCAGAAGGTCGCCGTCGAGCAGTGAAGGCAGGGCAGCCTGCCAGAACCAGAACAAGATTCTTGGAGACAGACATGCAATCGAATGCGCAGACAGCGCCGCTCGCCGTGCACTCGGTGGACGAGTTCGTGTTCAGCGTTCCCGATCTCGAAGAGGCCAGGCGCTTCTATTCGAGCTTCGGCCTGGACGTGCGGGATGAAGGCGGCTGCCTGGCGTTGTACACCCATGGCCATCCGCACCGCTGGGCGCGCATCTTGCGGGGCGCGCGCAAGCGCCTGCTGTGGGTAAGCATGGGGATCCACGCGGACGACCTGGAACGGTTCGCCGTGCATCTGGACCGCCAGGGTATTGCCCGCCGCGACGCGCCGCAGGGCGCCGACCCCGCAGGGCTCTGGATTGAGGCGCCCGACGGGCTGGCCCTGCAATTGCGGATTGCAGCCAAGTCTTCACCGTCGGCCCCCGCGCCGCAAGAGCCGCCCCAGGCCAGCAGCGGCGCCGGCCGCGCGCCCGCGCGCAGCCAGGTGCGGCAGGTGCGGCCGTTGTACCTGTCGCACATCCTGCTGTTCAGCGCCGACGTGGTCCGGGCCACGCGGTTCTACGTGGATGCGCTCGGGCTGCGCGTGTCGGATACCTCGGGCGATGCCATCGCCTTCATCCACAGTCCGCACGGCAGCGATCACCACCTGATTGCGCTGGCCAAGTCGCATGGCCTGGGCCTGCATCACAGCAGCTGGTGCGTGCCGTCCATCGATGCGGTGGGGCAGGGCATGGAGCAGATGGGCGCGGCGGGGTATGCGGACGGTTGGGGCGTGGGCCGGCATGTGTTGGGTTCGAACTACTTCCGCTATGTGCGCGATCCCTGGGGCAGCTACGCCGAGTATTCGTACGACATCGACTTCATCGCCGAAGGACAGCAGTGGCCGTCGGCGGATTATCCGCCGGAGGATTCGCTGTATGTGTGGGGTCCGGCGTTGCCGCCGGACTTCATCACCAATCATGAGCGGGATGCCTGAGGGCGGGCGCGCTCCCCTTCAGGCTATCGCGTTCATCCCCAGAATCTCCCGCCCCGCGATCAGCGTCTGGATTTCCGTCGTGCCTTCGGGAATCATGCCGCCGCGCGTATCTCGGAAGATGCGCTCGATCGGATACTCCTCCGAGTAGCCCAGCCCGCCATGCACTTGCAGCGCCATGTTGGCCACTTCGTGGGCGGCCTCGGTGGCGTAGAGCTTGGCGATGGAGCAGGCCTGGCGCACGTCCTTGCCCGCTTCCAGCGCATGGGCCGCGCGCATGCCCAGCGCGCGTGCCGCTTCGACGCGGACCGTCATGTCGACGATGTGCTTCTGCACCAGCTGGAAGCTGCCGATGGGGCGGCCGAACTGCTCGCGCTGCTTGGCATAGTCGATGGACATGTCCAGGGCCGCCTGCGCGGCGCCGACGGCGCCCATGGCGATGTTCAGGCGCGCGGCGTCCAGGCCCTTGAGCGTGCCGGCGAGCGCCGCGCCTTCCACGCCGACCAGGTTTTCCCTGGGGATGCGCACATCGGCGAAGCCTAGTTCGGCCGTGCCGGTGCAGCGCAGCACCATGGTGTCGAGCTTGCGCACGTCATAGTTGGCCAGGGCGCGTTCGACGATGAAGGTCGACAGCTTACCTTCGCAGGTGGGGCTGTAGGTGCGCGCCACCACCATGGCGAAGTCCGCGTCGCAGCCGTTGGTGATCCACAGCTTGCGACCATTCAGCACCCACTCGTCGCCGACCAGGTCGGCCCGCGTCTGGATGCCGGCGATGTTGGAGCCGGTGTTCGGCTCCGTCAGGCCGGTGCAGGCCTTGAGGCGGCCGGCCATGAGCGGCTTGAGGTACTTCTCTTTCTGCGCAGGCGAACCGTGGGTGGCCAGGCGCTTGATGGAACCGTTGGTGATATTGACGATGGTGCGCAGCGACAGCCAGTGGTAGCCCAGTTCTTCCATCATCATGGCCCAGGTGGGCATGTCGATGCCGTGTCCGCCCTGGTCTTCCGGCAGGTTGCCGCCGAGGTAGCCCAGCTCCGCCAGCTTGGGCATCAGTTCGAACGGAAAGGTCCGCGCCTTTTCGTGCTGCGCGACGATGGGCGCCACTTCCGCCAGCATGAAGCGGCGGATGCTGTGCTGCAGCTCCTGTTGTTCGGGCGTCAGGTCGATGTTGCTCATGCGTTTACTCCAGCTTCAGGTTGGCGCGTTCCACCAGGTCGCGGGTGGCCTCGCGGTGCTCCGCCCAGAATTTGGCGAACGCCTCGGGCGAGCTGCTGACCAGCGGAGTGGCGATGCGTTCGAAGCGTTCCTGCACGATGGGCATGGCGGCGGTTTCTTCCAGCGCGCGGGCCAGCTTGTCGATGATGGGCTTGGGGGTGCCGGCGGGGACGACCACGGCCTGCCAGGTGGTGACCTTGAAGCCCGGAACGCCGGATTCGGCGATGGTCGGCAGGTCCGGCAGATCCTTGACGCGGGCGGCGCCGCTGACCGCCAGGGGGCGCAGCATGCCGTCCTTGATGTAGGGCAGCGAACTGGAACGGCTGTCGATCATGAAGGTCAGCCGTCCGGCGATCAGGTCTTGCAGCGCGGGCGCGCTGCCTTTGTACGGCACGTGCGTGAGCTTGGTGTTCAAGGCCAGCGCGAGCGAGGAGGCCGCGGTGTGCGCCGAACTGCCGTAGCCCGGCGATCCGTAGGTGATGGTCGCCTGCTTGTCCGCCTTGATCGCCTTGATCAGGTCAGCCATGGTCTGGTAGGGCGAATCCTTGGGCACCACCACCACCAGCGGCGAATCGGTCAATTGCGCGACGGGGGCGAAGGCCTGGGCCGGGTCGATCTTCAGATCCTTGTACAGGTACTGGTTGACGGCGATGGTGGCCGCGTTGGTCCAGAGGATGGTGTAGCCGTCGGCGGGCGCGCTGGCCGCGGCCAGCAGCGAGAGGTTGCCGTTGGCGCCAGGCTTGTATTCCGGGATGACGGGCTGGCCGAGCTTCTTGCTCAGCTCGTCCTGCATCATCTTGAACGCGATGTCGGAAGGCCCCCCCGGCGCAAATCCGATCACCGCGCGTATCGGCTTGTCCGGCCATTCCGCGGCCGAGGTCGCCGTCGCGAAGCCCGCGGCCAGCAGGGCTGCCGCCACCATCTTGCTGAACTTCATTCCTGTCTCCTGTTTTTCTGGGTTGAGCGCGCTTGCGTTGCGCGGACGGATTCTTGGGTGATCCGTTTTTTATTCGCATTGCGAATTAATAATTCGTTTAATGAATTGATAATACTGCGGCCGTCGGGGCGCTGCAATAACGGGTTTTCGATCTGCAGCCGAATGCGGCCGCGCACGCGCATGAAAAATCCCTGCCGCGCGCGGGGCGTGGCAGGGATGCGGGGGTATGTAACGGCCCGCTGGCGCGGGACCGGATTCAGGCGGAATCGACCATGTGCTTGAAGCGCGCGCTGGCCTGCATGCATTCCCGCTGCAACCTCAGGACGATGCTTTCCACCGGTTCGATGTTGCGGGCAAAGCCCACCGCCGGGCCCATGGACAACATGCCTTCTTCGTGCTGGCCCGCCTGGTAGGCGAGGGCCTGGGTGCGCTCGCCGCTGATCAGTTCGCCGAAGTCGGCGTAGCTGTTGGCGCCCGCCAGTTCCAGGGCGGCGACCTTGCGGGCGTTTTCATTGTCCAGGATGCGCCAGGTGTCGCCCAGGCTGCCGAGCACGGCGCGGGTGCCGTGCTCGCTGGTGTCGACCACGCGCTGCTTGTACGCCGCGTGCGCCGGGGTTTCCTGCGCCGGCGTGAAGACGCTGCCCATCACCACGGCGTCGGCGCCCAGCGCCAGCGCCGCGGCGATCTGGCGGCCATGGCCGATGCCGCCACCCAGCGCCAGAGGAATGTGCAGTTGTTCCAAGGCGTAGGCGCCGTTGAGGAATGTGGGCAGCTGGTTGCTGCCGGGATGGCCGCCTTCTTCCATGCCGACCAGGGCAACTGCGTCCACGCCCATTTTCTGCGCCGCGACGGCATGGCGCACGTGCGCGCACTTGTGGATGACGATGGCGCCGGCTTCGCGCAGGGCGGGCAGCAGCGGCGTGGGCGGCAGGCCCGCCGTTTCGAACAGGCGCACGCCTTCGTCGAGCGCGATGCGCAGCCGCGTCAGCATGGGCTCGTTATTGGCCGCGCGGCGAGACAGCGTGAGGTTGACGCCGAATGGCAGGCCGCCAGTCAGTTCGCCGCAATCGCGCAGCGCCTGGCGGAAGTCCTGGTCCGTGCGCGAGCTGCGCGCGGTGATGAATCCCATGCCGCCTGCGCGCACCATGGCCGCCACCAGGCGAGCATCCGACAGCCACATCATTCCGCCCAGCAGCAGCGGCCAGCGTATGCCCATCAGTTCGGTGATGCGGGTGGGCCAGCGTTGCGGAACGGCCGGAGCAAAAGGCTGGTTCACACGTGCCTCCCCATCAGCAGGATGGGCTGCAGTTCGTGCGCCAGCTGCCGCAGCGTGGGGCCGGCTTCATCGAGCATCAGTTGCCGCGGCAACAGCGCCGCCGGGCCGCCGCAGCTGACCACGTAACGTTCGCCCGCGGGCAGTTCGATGGCGGCGGCGACGGTGTTGATCTGATAGGCGGGACGCTCGTGATAGACGAAGCCGCGTTCCGGATACCGGGCGATGGCGTCGGCAATGGCCTGCTGCTCCGCGGCGTCGCCGGCCTTGCCGGATGCGCGGGCTTCTTGCAGCAGGGCCTCGCGTTCCTCGGCCGAGCAGCAGGCCAGATAGGCCCAGCCGATCGCGCTGTGGAACAGCGGTATGCGCGAACCCACGCGCAGGTTCATCAGCAGCGGCGAATTCCCCTGGCAGCGCAGCAGGTAGACGATGCTGTCGCCGTCGCGCCGCCCCAGCGCCACCGCGACCTGATAGCGGTCGGCCAGCGCCTGCAACATCGGCCGGATGACGTCCAGTGCTTCCTGCCCCGCCAGCGCCGCGCCGCCCAGCGCGATGGCGGCGATGCCCAGTTGCAGCTTGTCCTTGCCCGGCACGGCAGCCAGGAATCCCGTCTTTTGCAGGGTGTGGCACAGGCGCCATACGGTGGGCTGGGCCAGACCGGTCAGATGGGCCAGCTCCGTCGTGCCCAGCATGCGCCGTTCGGCGCTGAAGCATCGCAGGATGTCGAGCCCGCGGGCCAGCGCGGTGACGAATTGGCGGTCGGGTTCCGCGGAATCTTCGGTGGCGTCGTTCTTGGGCGCACGAGGCGAGGCTCTTGACATGGGCAAGCTCCTTTTTTATGATCAATTCACTAAATGAATTATAAATTCGCATAGCAAATTATGCAAGATCAGGAGGACGAATGAGCGGTCAGCAGGATTGTGCGCTACAGGCCCAGGGCGTGATGGCCTGGCCCGGCGTTTGCCATTGGGGCGGGGACGCCCTGGCCAGAACCTTGGCGGCCGCGGGCGCGCGCCTGCGCCTGCCGCTGGTGGTGACCGACGCCGGCACCTGGGGCGCGGTGGGCTCCGCCGTCGAAGCGGCGCTTGCCGCCGCGCCGGGATTGCAATGGCGTGTCTATGACGGCGTGGTGCCCAATCCCGCCATGGATCAGGTGCGCGCCGCGTTGCGCGTTGCGCGCGAACAGGGCTGCGCCAGTGTGCTGGCGGTGGGCGGGGGCAGCGCCATCGACGTGGCCAAGGCGGTCTACGCCTGCATGGCGGGCGGGTTCGATGCCGACGAATTGCAGGCGCCGCGAGGGCAAGCCTGGCTGAACGCCGCCGCCGAGGCCGCCGATCCGCTTTTCATCGCCGTGCCCACGACTTCGGGCACCGGCAGCGAAAGCAGCTCGGCCGCGCTGATCCAGGGCGACGACGGGCGCAAGCGCCTGTACCGCTCCCTGCGCGCACGTCCGGCGCTGGTGGCGCTGCAGCCCGAACTCACGCTCAGCCTGCTGCCGCGCCCCACCGCTCAGGGCGGCTTCGATGCCGTGCTGCATGCGCTGGGCGCCTGGATCAACACCGATCCTTCGCCCGTCGGCAAGGCCATGGCCTTGCAGGCCTTGCGCCTGTGCATGCGGGCGCTGCCCAACGTGCTGCGCGCGCCGGACAGCCTGCGCGCGCGCGCCGACATGCAGATGGGCGCCTATATGGCGGGCCTGGCCATCGGCATGAGCAAGGTGGACGCCGTGCACGCCATGTGCACGCCGCTGGAGTCGCGCGTCCACATGGCGCATGCGGAAGTGCTGGGCCCGATCTTCAGCGTGGTGGCGCGCCACACGGCGCAGACCGCCGCCGCGCCCTATGCCGAGGCCGCACGCGCGCTGGGCATGGCCGCAACGGGCGACGAGCAGCAGGACGCCCTGGCCCTGATCGTAGCGGTCGAGTCGCTGGCGCGGCTGGCGGGCATTCCTCTGCGCTTTACCGGCTTGGCGCTGTCTGAGCAGGACGCCGCGCAGCTGGCCAGCCAGGCCATGCTGAGCGCGTCCATGCCCGTCAATCCGCGCGTCCTCGCGCCGGAAGAAATTCAATCCCTATACCTGCAAATGGCCGCGTAAGGAGCGCCCGCATGGATGTCATCGATTCCCGCCCCTATGAACTGCTGATTGGGGAAAACTGGCGCGCAGGCGCCGAAGGCAGCACGTTCGATACCTACAATCCGGCCACGGCGCAGGTGCTTGCCAGCGTGCACGCGGCATCGGCGGCCGACGTCGACGCCGCCGTGCAGGCCGCGCACACCGCCTTTGAAACGCATTGGCGCAAGACCACGCCGGCCCAGCGCGGCAAGCTGCTGCGGCGCCTGGCCGAATTGTTCGAGCGCGACCGCGAAAAGCTCGCCTGGATCGAAACGCTGAACGTGGGCAAGCCCATCACGCATTCGCTGGATTCGCTCAAGGGCATGCCGGCGTCGCTGGAGTACTTCGCGGGCATCATTCCGGCCCTGCGCGGCGAGACCATACCGGTGGGCAATGCCGACGTGCTCAATTTCACGCTACGCGAGCCGCTGGGCGTGTGCGCGCTCATCATGCCGTGGAACTACCCGATGACGCTCACCGTCAACAAGCTTGGTCCGGCGCTGGCCGCGGGCAACACGGTGATCCTCAAACCCTCTGAAGTGACGCCGCTGTCCACCATGGCGCTGGCGCGATTGTTCGAGGAAGCCGGCTTTCCGCCCGGCGTGATCAACGTGGTCAACGGCCCGGGCGCCACGGTGGGCGAACGGCTGGTCACCCATCCGCTGGTATCACGGGTGTCGTTCACCGGCGGCACCGTGACGGGCGCGCGCATCCAGGCGGCCGCGGCTGCCGACGTCAAGCGCGTCACGCTGGAACTGGGCGGAAAGTCGCCGCTGATCGTGTTCGAGGACGCGCCGCTGGACAAGGCCGCGGCCGTGGCCGCGGGCGACATTATCAAGAATTCCGGCCAGGTCTGCATCGCCTGCACGCGCCTGCTGGTGCAGGAATCCGTGCGCGAGGAGTTCCTTGGCCTGCTGCAGCAGCGCCTGGACGCCGTGCGCATCGGCTCGCCGGCAGATCCGGCGACCGAGATGGGCCCCCTGGTCAGCGCGGCCCAGAAGCAGCGTGTCGAGAAGTACGTGGCGCTGGCACAGGCAGAGGGCGCGCAGCCCGCCCATTTCGGCAACATGAAGCTGGAAGGCGATACGGCCAAGGGCTACTTCGTGCCGCCCACGCTGCTGCTGAACTCCCATGCCCGCATGCAGAGCGCGCAGGACGAGATCTTCGGTCCGGTGCAATCCGTGATTGGCTTTCGCGATGAGGCCGACGCCCTGCGCATCGCCAACGACACGCGCTACGGCCTGGCCGCGGTGCTGTACACGCGCGACGGCGGCCGCGCCCTGCGCATGGCGCGCGGGCTGCAGTCGGGCAGCGTGGCCATCAACACCGGCCTGCGGACGTCGTTCGATGCGCCGTTCGGCGGCTACAAGCAGTCCGGCATCGGCAAGGAACGCGGGCTGGAAGCCATCTACGAAAACACGCAGCTCAAGAACATCAAGTACGACACCACGATCTAGCGTGGCGCCCACAGGAGACAACATGAAGTTCATCGTCAAGCTGGCCTCGGGCCTGGCCGCCTGCATGCTGGCGGCCGGCGCGCACGCGGAATGGCCCGACCGGCCCATCCGCATGGTCATCGGCTTTGCGCCCGGGGGCGCTTCGGACATCGCTTTCAAGATGGTGCAGGACGAGCTGTCCAAAAAGCTCGGGCAGCCCGTGGTGCCGATCTACAAGCCCGGCGCCAACGGCAACATCGCCAACCAGGCAGTCGCCACGGCCGAACCCGACGGCTACACGGCGCTGTGGGCCAACGTCGGGCCGCTGGCCATCAACACCTACCTCTACAAGGGCGTGCAGGTCGATCCGGGCAAGGCCTTTGTACCGGTCACGCAATTGACCGATTCGCCGCTGGTGGTGGTGGTGCCGAAGTCTTCGCCGTTCCAGACCATGCAGGACCTGGTGCAGGCGGCGAAGAAGCCCGACGCGGGGCTGTCGTACGGGTCCGCCGGGCATGGCAGTTCCATGCACGTGGCGGGCGCCGCGTTGTCGCTGGCTCTGAACGCGCCCATGACGCACGTGCCTTACAAGGGCAGCGCGCCGGCGCTGCAGGACCTGATCGCCGGGCGCTTGTCCTTCATGGTGGACAGCCGCTCCACCACCGCGCCCTTCATCAAGGAAGGCACGCTGCGCGCGCTCGCCGTCAGCGGCGACCAGCGCGTGGCGGACATGCCCGACGTGCCCACGGTGGCCGAGTCCGGCGTGCCCGGCTTCAAGGTGACGACCTGGCAGGCGGTGGTCATGCCCGCCGGCACGCCGCAGCCCATCGTCGACAAGTTCTCCGGCGCCCTGCGCGAAACCTTGCAGATGCCGGAAGTGCAGGAACGCTTCGCGCGCATCTACACGCCGCTGGTGGGCAGCACGCCCGAAGCCTTCGCGGCGTTCTGGGCCAAGGAAAGAGCCGGCGCCAAGACGCTGGTGGAACAGGCGCGCCTGCAGGTCGATTGAACGCCGGGCCCGGGCGGGCCCGGCGCGGCGGGAACATTGAAACTCGAATGGAATGGCATCATGGATCTGGAACTGAATGGTTGCACCGCTTTCATCACGGGCGGCGCGGGCACGCTGGGCATGGCAATGGCCAGGCGCTTCGTGCAGGAAGGCTGCAACGTGGTGGTGTGCGACGCCAATGAAGCGGCGATCGAATCCGCCTGCGCGGAACTGTCGGAATTGGGCGGCAACGTCCTGGGTGCGCGCGCCGACGTGACCAACAAGGACGAGGTGGGCCGCGCCGTGCAGCTGGCGGTCGAGCGCTGGAAGAAGGTGGACATACTGGTCAACAACGCGGGCTTTGCGCGCGACCGTTACCTGACCAAGATGTCCGAGGAGGATTGGCACGCGGTGCTGGACGTGACGCTGCAGGGGGCATTCCATTGCTCGCGCGCCGTGCTGCCGCTGATGATGGAACAGCGCTTCGGCCGCGTCATCAACATCGCCTCGCGCGCCCATTTGGGAAATCCGGGGCAGACCAACTACTCGGCCGCCAAGGCCGGACTGATCGGCTTCACGCGCTCGCTGGCGCTGGAGTCCGGCAAGTTCGGCATCACCGCCAACGCGGTCGCCCCGGGCGTCATTTCGACGCCGCGCATGCAGCAGCGCCCCGACTACCAAGAGCTGACCGAACGCGCCAAGACCAACACGCCGGTCGGCCGCCTGGGCGACCCGGCCGACGTGGCCGCGACAGTAGCCTTCCTGGCGTCGCGCCTGGCCGGCTTCACCACGGGCGAGACCGTGCACGTGACGGGAGGGCGCTACGCATGAGCACGCCATTCGATCTGGACGAACACCTGGGCCGGCGCCTGTACTTCGAGGACCTGGCGTCCGGGCAGTCCTGGGAAAGCCCGCGCCGCACGGTCACCGAAGCGGATGTGGTGCAGTTCGCCGGGCTGTCCGGCGATTACAACGCGCTGCACACGGATGCCGTATTCGCCGCCAGCCATCCTTTTGGCCAGCGCGCCGCGCACGGCATGCTGACCCTGGCCATCGCGTCGGGCCTGACCACCCGCATGCCCGTGTACCGGCTGATGGATGGCACCCGGCTGGCGCTGACCGAACTGCGCTGCGTGTGGCGCAAGCCGGTGCTCATCGGCGACACCATCCACGTTGAACTCGGCATAGGCGAGAAGACGCTGTCGCAGAAGCGCCCCGGCACGGGCCGCGTGACCATGCTGCGCACGGTGAAAAACCAGAACGGCGAGGTCGTGGTGGAGTCGGAATGGACCACCCTGATGAAATGCCGACCGGAGGCCGCATGAGCGCGAGTCCTTCCCAGTTCGATCCCAATGTCCGCTTCGATGACCTGGTGGAGCTGACGCGGCCGCGTTCGGTCATGATCGTGGGCGCTTCCAGCAAGCCGGGCACGCTGGGCCACACCACCGTGGTCAATGTGCTGGAGCACTCGGATTTCGACGGCGAGGTGTACCTGGTCAACCCCAAGGGCGGCGAACTCTTCGGCAAGCCCTTGCACGCCAGCGTGGACGCGGTGCCGGCGCAAGGCATCGACGTGGCGCTGCTGCTGGTGCCGGCCGAATCCGCCGTCGCCACGTTGCAGGCCTGCGCCGGCAAGGGCGTGCGCTACGTCATCGTGTTCACCGGCGGCTTCGCTGAACTGGGCGAGGCCGGGCGCACGGTCGAAGCCGAGATGCTGGCGCTGGCGCAGCGCAGCGGCATGCGGCTGTACGGCCCCAACTGCGCCGGCATGACCATGCTGGCGCCGCGCCTGGGCCTGACCTTTTCCACCGAATTCCGCAACGACGGCAGGACCGGCAAGCTCTCGCGCATCGGCCTGGTGACGCAGGGCGGCGGCCTGGGTCGTTCGCTCATGCAGGGCAACGAGCGCGGCGTGTGCTTTTCGCGCTGGTTCTCCACCGGCAACGAACTGGACCTGGACAGCGCCGACTTCATCAACTGGCTGGCACATGACCCGGGCACCGACCTGATCTGCACCGTGATGGAGGGCATACGCAGCGGCCCGCGTTTCATCGCGGCGGCGGCTGCCGCGCGCCGCGCGGGCAAGCCGCTGATCGCGCTGAAGATCGGCCGCTCGGATTTTGGCAAGAAGGCGGCGCAATCGCACACCGCGTCGCTGGCCGGCGAGGACGCCGTCAACGACGCGGTGTTCTCGCAGTACGGGGTCATCCGGGTGGAAGACCTGGACGAACTGCTGGACGTCGCCAGCCTGATATCGCGCGTGGGCGTGCGCAGCCTGCGCAACATCTGCGTGTATTCGTCGTCGGGCGGCGCGGGCGTGCTGTCGGCAGACAAGGTGGGCGAAGCCGGGTTGGCCATGGCTGTGTTGGCCGACGAGACCGTGGCCGAGATGGCGCGGCACGCGCCCGCCTACGCGGCCCTGACCAACCCCGTGGACCTGACCACCAAGGCGCTGACCGATCCGGACCTGGCGCGGCGCTGCCTGGCGCCGCTGTTCGCGGACCCGGGCGTGGACGCAGTGCTCTATCCCATCACCTCCAATTATTCGGCCAGCACCGAAGGGCTGGTGCGCAACATGCTGGCGGTGGCGCAGGGCGGCGCCAAGGCTTTCGTGCCGGTCTGGATGAGCAGCCGCCGCGGTCCGGCGCACGACCTGCTGATCCAGGAAGGATTCGCGCCTGTCTACAGCCTGCGCAACGCCATGCAGGCGCTCAAGCGTGTCAGCGCGTACGCGGAGCAGGCCGCCGACGAGGCGCCGGACGCCCCGCCCGCTGGCCTGCCTGCGGCCGCGCCTGCCGTGCCGCTGCCCTGCAATGAAGCGCAGGCCAAGGCGCTGCTGGCGCAGTACGGCGTGCGCGCGCCCCGCGAATCCCAGGCGGCCACGGCGCAAGAGGCGGCGGCAGCGGCCTGCGCCATCGGTTTTCCGGTGGCGCTTAAGCTGGTGGCCGACGGCGTGCTGCACAAGAGCGAGATCGGTGGCGTGCAGCTACGGCTGCTCGATGAAGCCGAAGTGCGGCAGGCCTTCGAGAACATCGTCGCCAACGCGGCGCGGCATCAGGTGCCCGCGGCATCCATCCGCGGCGTGCTGGTGTCGGAAATGGTGGTCGACGGCGTGGAAACGCTGGTGGGCCTGCATCGCGACGAGGTCTTCGGCCCGGTGCTGAGCGTGGGCGCGGGCGGCGTGTGGGTGGAGGTCGAGGCCGACGTGGCGCGCTGCCATCTGCCGGCCAGCCGCAAGCAGATCGAGCGCGCGTTGGATCAGACGCGCATCGCGCGCCGCCTGGCCAGCCATCGCGGCCTGCCGGCGCGCGACAGGGCGGCCCTGGTGGACGCCGTGCAGCGCATCGCGGCCTTGTTCACGGCCCTGGGCGACGGCGTGCAATCGCTGGAGGTCAATCCGCTGGTGGTGTTGGACGAAGGACGCGGCGTGGTGGCGCTGGACGCCGTCATCGAATAGCAAGCCGGCGCAGCGGCCGTCCGCTGCCCGGGGAAAAACACGGAGATTTCAGATGTTCGACAGCAAGATCGGAGGCGGCGACGCCCATACCATCCTGGTGCGAGGCCATGACCTGGTGCAGGACCTGTTCCAGCGCGATTTCATCGACGTGCTGGCCCTGGAGCTGCTGGGCGAGTTTCCCACGCCCCAGCTCAAGACCATGCTCAACCTGTTCCTGGTGAGCGCAACCGACCACGGCCTCACGCCCAGCGCCTTGTCGGCGCGGCTGACCCTGCACGGCGCGCCCGAGGCCATGCAGGGCGCCCTGGCGGCGGGGTTGCTGGGCGCCGGCAGCCGCTTCCTGGGCGTGATCGAATACGCCGCGCGCTTTCTGCGCGACGCCCTGCCCAAGCAGGACAGCTACACGGACGAGGAACTGCGCCGCTATGCCGAGGAATGCGTCGCGGCCAACAAGGCGGCCAAGCGCAAGATTCCCGGCGTGGGGCATCCGATACACGTGGATGGCGATCCCCGTTGTGAAAAGATGTTCGAGATCGCCAGGGACTGCGGCTATTACGGCAACTATTCGCGCTTTGCCGTGGAGCTGGCCGCCGCCGCGGCGCGCCAGTCCGGCCGCAAGATTCCGCTGAACGCCACCGGGGCCAAGGGCGCCATCGTGCTCGACATGGGCCTGACGCCTGAATTGGGCAAGGCCTTGACGATGATCGGACGTTCGGTGGGCCTGATGGCGCACATCATCGAGGAACAGAAAAACCCCATCGCCCAGAAAGTGTGGGACATGGCTGCCGGCAAGGAGTGATGCCCAGCCGGGCCGGATTCAGTCCCGGTCCGGCGCACCCAGCGGAAACAGCGGCCGGTACGGCCGCGCTTCTTCCACTGCCCGCGCGAACGAAGGACGCGCCAGCAGGCGAGCCCGATAGGCGCGCAACGTTGGATAGGCGTCGGCGATGCGGTGCGTCCAGTCGCCATAGAAGAGCGAGGGCGCGGCGGCGCAGTCCGCCAGGGTGAAGTCCTCGCCGGCCGCCCAGGTCTTGCCGGCCAGATGCGTTTCGAGCCATGCATAGGCGACTTCCAGCTTTTCCACCGCCAGGGCCAGCGCTTCCCGCCGCTTGCTCTCGTCGCCCGATAGCGCGCCGCCTACCGCATGCTGCGTCCAGTTCATGACGTGCAGGTCGAAGAACCGGTCCAGGAAGCGCACCTGCAGCGCCGCCCTGGGATCGGCGGGCAGCAGGCGCTGCGGCCCGGGATGCTCCAGCTGCAGATGTTCGATGATGATGCTGGTCTCGGCAATGTTGCGGCCGCCGTCTTCCAGCAGCGGGAACTTGTGCAAGGGCCAGCGCCGCAGCCATTCGGCCGCGTGCTCTGGCGTGTCGGGACCGATGCAGCGGAACTCGAATGGAGTGCCGTTTTCGTACAGCGCAATCAGCACCTTCTGCGTGTAGGAAGAGAACGGGTGGCCGTAAAGCGCGAGCGACATGGCGGGGTCTCCGGGTGGAATCGCGATGGACGACGCCTAGCGTCGCCGAGACGAGAAACAATCGCAACAAATAATTTCAAACCTTTTGTGTCAGCGATCGGAGCGCCCGAGCGAGGCGGCGCGGCAGTACGGGGGCCGCGGCCCCCGCCGTTACTGGCCTGGCGGCTGCGATGCATGGCCGGGCGCTTGCGCGGGTCCGCATGAGCGCCGGATCGGAGCCGGCCGGCGCGTGTTTCAGCCGCTATGCAAGGATTGCGATCCAGCCCCGAGCCAGTAGTATGCGCGCTCAACCGACCGATCCCGCTCATACCAAGGACTGATCCATGACCCTGACGCGTCCGCGACTTGCCCTGTCCGCCCTGGCGCTCGCGCTGGCCCTGTCCGGCTGCGCGCCTCATCCGTTCCTGAGCGCCGAAGGCACCAGGAACGATCCGCGCTATGCGCAGCTGCTGGACCTGATCGACGCGGCGCTGAAGGACGATATGGCCGTGGTGCTGGTGGCCGACATCATGCCGCATCGTTCGCTGAGCGACGCGTTGGAAATGACCAAATGGACCTCGCGCGTCATCTGGATGTACGAAAAGGATCCGCGGATAACTTTCAGCCGCGGCTTTCAGACCAACTCGCTGCAACGGGACAAGAAGACGACCTATCTGTTCCAGGCGTTCGAGGTGCATATCCTGCCGCCGGGCAAATATCTGCTGACCGGTGGCGACGACTACAAGCTGAATGCCTTGCTTGACCAGGTCGGCGCTGCGAGCGGCAAGGAGGGTTCGGGCCGCGGCGCCAACGGCACCGCCTATCTGTCGCCCGAGCTCTATCGCGAGTTCTACCGGGAAACCAACTGGCGCGATGCTACCTATGGCACCGAGACCAAGACGCGCACGGTCTGCACCGCCGTGCATATGGCTTCGGGCGCCTGCGTGAGCTGGGGCGAGCAGCAATACAGCGAGACCACGCAGCTCGGTGCGGCCGGCTACCGCGAAGAAACCGATTCCCGCGACATCCCTGCGATCAAGGTGCAGGCCCGCATCCCGCCGCAGCAGGCGTTGGCAAGTTTCACGCTCAAGGGCGGCCAACTGGTGCTGAGCCAGCGCATGCACCTGAAGACGCCGAGCTACAAGTACCGGCAGTCAGCCTGCCGCGCGGTCGATCCGAAGATGATCGAATGCCCGCTTGAAGATCTGACCGTCTACACGCGTCCAGCGCCCATGGAGTTCACGCAGAAGTACATAGAGCGGCTTGAGAACGTAAGCGCGGAACACCGTCAGCTTCTGGCCAAGATGACACCGATGCAGATCACGCCCTTGGGCAAGCAGGGCATGGAAGACCCGATCTGGGGTGTGCCGCTGTCGCTGCGCAAGGGCAAGTAGGCGACGAGCCTGGGGACGCTGGAAGGACAGCCCATCATCGTAGAGAACAGGGCGGGCGCTGGCGGATTGATAGGCAAAATCCGCTTCCCGATCCAGAGCGGAACTGGAATTAGCGTTATCCTGCCGCCAGACTAGATCGTCGGCTGCCATGCCTACCGGGATGGCGCCGATGCCGCGACCGGCGAGGACTGCGCACTTGAAGCAAATCCGGCACTACCTGTTTGGCATCATCGTCTCCATCCTGCTGGCGGGACTGCTGGCATTCCTGGGCGTCGTGTTCGTTTCCACCCCGAACCTTGGCTGGGGCGCGCAGGCGCTGTTGAGCTATGGCGTTTTGTTCGGCGGACCGCTGGCCGTGGTGCTGGCGCTGTGCTGGATCGTCTACATGGTGCGCGACAAGGGCCAGGTGCCCGGGCGCGTCCACGCGTGGATGTTCCTGCCCACCGTGCTGGCGCTGGCCATCGTGCCCGTCAGCGACTCCATCGAGCAGGGCAAGTGGGACCGCTTCCAGGCGTCGCACCCTGCGATCCAGGAAGCGCACGTCAATCTGAGCGGGCGCACCATCTGGACGGACAGGCGCGGCGGAAGCGTGTCTTCGGGCGCGTCGCCGTACCTGGAGTCCGGGTCGGCGGCGCACTCCATGTTTTCGCGTTTCAGCCGCTATCCGAACCAGGGGCCGGCGGCCAGCGAGGCTTTTCCCTACGAGGGCGCGCGCCTGAAGGATGGCGTGGATCGTTATGTGTACTCCAGCCAGGACGGAACGCCCGGCGCGTCCGTGCCGCTGAAACGCGCGCCGTATCCCGATCTGGGCAAGCTGCCCTCGGCGTCCTCGCAGGGCGAGGCGGAGCTGGTGGTTTATCACTATTACCACTATGCCGATCACGTCGAGGTGGCGCCGGGCATCGCGCGCTTCGCTGGCACGACCGACGACCGGATGGAGGCGGCCGGGATGCCCGGGGTGGCGATATTCGGCCTGCAGAACCTGACGCCGCAGACTATCGCCCGGGTGGAGATCAATGGCCAGGCCTACGACATGGGCTCGGAGGCGGCGCGCAGCGTGCTGCCGCGGCCTTGCGATCTGGCGCGTGGCGGCAGCCCGGTATTGCTCGATCTGGAGCAACCCTTGCGAGTGCGTTGGCAGACGCTGGAAGAGCCCGGGACCTGGCGCGAGGCCACAGTGAACGTGCCGGCCTTCAGCGCCGCGAGCAGCAAGGATCCGGGCAAGGGCCTGCAGCGCGTGCGGCTGTACTTCCTGCCCGATGAGACGGTGGCCGCCGAACGCTACAGGGAGATCCGCGCGCGCGGCGAACTTTCCGTCCGCGCCACCGGGCTGCCCGCCGCCGCGCAAGCCTATACGGGCTGCGGCGGCGCGTATTCCGGCTACAACCCGCAGACCGTGAAGCTGCTGGGCAACTGAAGCCTGCGCGGGCTACACGTCTTCGACGCGCTGCGAGGGCGCAAGGGGCGTGCCGAGGTCCAGCATGGCGTAGATCCGCTGCGTGAACCGCTGCCGCCGCGTGGGCCTGCCCATGCGCCAGCGCGTGTCCAGCCATAGCAGGGGCAGGGCGAAGCCCAGCCACACGATGAAGAAGAGCGCCAGCAGGAAGATAGCCAGTTCGGGAAAGTCCCGGAACGAACCGTCGTCCGGTCCGGTGAAAAACTGCAGGCCGACCACGAACAGCCAGGCCGTCAGCAACAGCGCGCCTATCAGCTTGAGCAGGCGCGCGCGCTGGCTCATGCCCACGCGGATAGGCGTGTCCCTGCCTTGCTCACCGCCGTAGTAGCGGTGGCACATATAGCAGCGGCCATCTTCCAGATTGCGCAGCGCGTAGACGGCGCGCCGGCAATCCTGGTGGGCAGGCGCCGCGCGCACGGCCAATTCGACGCGGTCGTCCTCGGCCAGGAAGGGCAGCGCGTCGCCGAACGCTTCCTGGGCGATCATCGCGTAGTCCACGCCGTTGACCGTGTAGCGGTAGATGCCATAGTTGGGCCCTTTGTGGACCTGGCGCATTTCATGCGTGAGGCCGACGAGATGGCCCCGCACGTACCCGATGGGCGGCTCGCCCTCGTCCTGAGTCGATAGCGGCTCCAGGCGCGGCGGCTTGGGCGGCGGCGCAGGCGTGCCGGCAGCCGGCCTTTGCTTGGGATCGAACAGCGCTTCGCTCGCCAGGATCAGGGGGCGGTGGCGGCGGTTGTGCCAGAGGCCGTGCAGGGCCGACCCCGCCACCACCAGCGCCACCAGCGCGACGACCAGCGAGAAGACCATCAGGAACACGCGCGTCAGGCTGGCGATGCCGAGCAGCCAGGCCAGCCACACGAACGCCGCGCAGACCGCGCCGCCGATGACGACCTCGCGCCAGCCGCGCCGCTTCAGGGTCTGGTAGTAGCGCGGCGGGATGGGCTCTCCGCGCGCCGGAACCGCCCAGGAAAAAACGGCCAGCCCTTCGTCGCCGTCCATCACGCCCAGGCACGCCGGGATGCCCTGCTGATGCAGGCGCTGCAGCTGGTTGATCTGCGGCGCCTGCAGCCCGGCGGCGATCACGCTTTCTGTTCCTACGCGCAGGTACGCATCGTGCCGCACGAGCGGCACCGCGAGGCGGATCTGATCGATGGTTCCTTCGAGTATGCGGGCGGAGGGCTGCGCCATGACGGGATGCGGGGTGAAAACCGTCAAGGATAGCGTAGCGGCCTGCGTGGGTTACCAAGCGTCCGGCAAAGTGCCAGGCCCTTCATGGGTGGGGAAATGCGGCAGTACTTCTTCCGCCAGTTCCTGCAGCACGTCCGCCGCGGGCCGTTGCGAGAACTGGATGCCGAGCGCGGCGTGATTGACGCCGGCCGTCCGCCATTCCTCCAGCAACGCGATCAAGCCCTTTCTGCCTGTGCGCAACACGAACCCGTTGCGCAAGGGCGTACGCGGATGATCGGGGTCGTCGACCAAGTCCAGCCATTCATTGGTCATGTGCGGACGGAAGCCGCCGTCGGGGATCATGGCGCGCCAGGCGCGGATTTTTTCCGCCAGGCGTTGCGGTCCCATCTGGGTATGCGTGGCGTCAGGATAGGTCAGCCAGCCATCGGCATGTTCGGCGATCCATTGCAGCGACTGGCCCGAGGAACCGGTGACGATCAGCGGTATGTTGCCCGCGGCCGGCTTGGGCAGGAACTCCGCGCGGCTGAAGCGTCCCAGCGGCGAATCGATCTCCAGATGTCCTGGGCGCATCAGCTGGCGGAAGTACGAGACGGCTTCTGCGAACCGCGGTCCGCGTTCGTCATGCCGCAGCCCATAAGCGGGAAACTCGGCAGGCCGATCTCCCGAGGCGATTCCCAGCACCAGCCGGCCGCCCGACAATTGGTCGATGGTGCTGGCCGCCTTGGCCAGATCGATGGGGTGGCGCAGGGAAAAGATTGCGCTGCCCGTCGCCAGGGCGATCCTCTTCGTTTGCGCCGCCAGAAAAGCCAGGTAGGTGAACGGATCGAAGACCTGTCCGGCATCGCCGAAGGAAGGGGAGTACAGAGGCACGTCGCGCACCCAGACGGCGGCAAACTCCTGCCGGTCGATCTGCCGCACAAGTTCGGCCTGCCCCGCAAGGACCGCCATGCTGCCTTCATAGAAGCGCAGCGGCAGGAAGATGCCCAGCGTCAGGCGCTCGGGCGCGAACATCCGCCGATAGCCGGGGTGCGCGGAAAAGGCGAAGTATGACGCGCCCGCGGCGCCGTGGAGAGAGTGGGTGGTGTCCATTCCGACTGTCCTCGTTTCCTTCAAGCGCCCGTTGCCGGCGCGGGCAGGGTGATACCTTTGGCGACCGCGGGCCGCGCAGCCACGCGTTCGTGCCAGGCGCTCAGGTGCCGGTGATGGCTGAAATCGAAATCGATGATCCGCGCGATGTGGCTCCAGCCGAAATGCGCGATGTCGGCGATGGAGTAGGCGTCGCCGGCAAGATAGGGCTGATCGGCCAGCCTGCGGTCCAGCACCGCGAGCGCGTCCTCGGTCAGGCGCTGGTAGCGTTCAAGCGCGGCGGCGTTGCGCGCCTTGTCGAAGACCTCGAAGTTGACGCGCTGTCCGATGATGGGACCGACGCTGCTGGAATGGAATTGCAGCCACTTGATGGTTTCCCAGCGGCCCCGGGTGTCCGCGGGCAGCAGCCTCCCGGTCTTTTCCGCGAGATACAGCAGGATGGCCGCCGATTCGAACAACGCCACGCCGGTTTCATCGTCGGTCAATACCGGAATACGGCCATGCGGATTCAGCGCCAGAAAGTCGGGCTGGCGGTGCTCGCCCTGCGCGATGCGCACATGGTGCAGGCGGTAGGGCAGTTCCAGTTCTTCCAGCGCGATGGTGGCCTTGTAGCCATTGGGAGAACTATCGGTGTATAGATTCAGCATGGGCTTGCTCATTTAAGATTGGCTAAATATTGCGGTTGCGCGGCGGCAGTGAAATTCTCTGTCTTGAGCGGGATCGGGTACAGCGATGATTTCTCACTTTTGAATTTAGGAAAACTAAAATGACGGCAACGCTTCCCCTGCAGGCGCTGCGCACCTTTGTCGAGGTAAGCCAGCGCGGCAGCATCACCGCGGCGGCGCAGGCTTTGCATGTCACGCCCGGCGCCGTCAGCCAGCAGATCCGGCTGCTGGAGGACCGGCTCGGCATCGCCCTGCTGGTGCGCGAACGCCACGGCATGCGCATGACGGAGGCGGGCGCCGAGGCGTATCCGATGCTTAGCGCGGCATTCGCGCAGATCGACAAGGCGGTGGACTTGCTGGCCGCGAAGCAGGCGCGGCAAAGCCTGACCGTCAGCACCGTGGCGACGTTCGCGGCATCGTGGCTGGTTCCCCGCCTGGGGCGCTTCAAGGAACGGCATCCGCACATCGAAATCCGGGTGGAGGCGACGCCTGCCCTGGTCGATCTGCGGCGCGACCACGTCGATGTCGCCCTGCGCCACGGACTGGGCGATTACCCGGGACTGGATGTGGTGCCGCTGATGGCGCCGGTGCTGGTGCCGGTGGCCGCGCCAGGCTACGCCGCAGCGCTGGTCGAAGCGGCAGACTGCCTGGATTACCCGCTGCTGCACGACGCGGACCGCGCCGATTGGCCATTGTGGTTAAGCGCGCATGGCGTGGCCCCGGATCCCCGGGCGCAGCGCGGCAACGCGTTCGATGACGACTTCCTGCTGATCCGCGCGGCGGAAGCAGGCCAGGGACTTGCGCTGGTGCCCGCCGCGCATGCGCAGGAAGAGATCGCGGCCGGACGTCTGGTGCAGGCGCTGGACAAGCCCTGGCCCGCGCGATTCGCCTACTACGCCGTAAGCAGGCCCGGCGCAGTCCGGCGTCCGGAAGTCCGAGCCTTCATCGACTGGATCGTCGAGGAGGCCGGGGCGTGACCGCTACGGCCGTTTGCGCGGCCAGGAGTCTTCAGACTTCGAAACGCCGCGCCGCCTGCAACAGCAGGTGCTCGCTGCCCGCGCGGCCCAGCAGTTCCAGCCCGACGGGTATGCCGCTTTCCGTGAAGCCGATGGGTACGCTCAAGGCCGGCAGTCCCGTCACCGCCGCGAGCAGGCCGTTGCCGCCGCGCTGGGCTTGGCCCAGCAGCACCGGCGCGCCACGCACGCTGGGATAGGCGAGCAGGTCCAACTGGCCATGCGTCATGGCAGCCAACACGTCGTCGCGCAGCGCCTGGGCGCGGGCCAGCACCGCGAGGCGCGCGCTGCCATCAGGATCGCGCAGCGCATCGCGCTCGCGCAGCAGCGGCGCGACTTCCGGGTGGGGATAGCCGCCGTCCAGGATGTCGGTCAGGCTGCGCACGGGCAGACCCGCATCACGCAGGCAGAGGGCCAGCGCGTCGCGGAATTCGTAGCCGGTGACGTTGGCGGCCGTCAGGCGCGCGTCTCCCAGCGCCAGCGCGACGGGCTGGACGTGTGCGTCGTCGGCTTGCCAGCCGGCGAGCGCCGCGCGGACGTGGCGCGATACCTCCAGTTCCGCGTCGGCCGGGCCGAAGAATGCCTCCAGCGTGCCTATGCGCCAAGCCCGGTCCGCGCCGCGCGCGTCTTCGCGTTGTCCCGCCAACACCGACCACAGGGCCGAGATATCCGCAAGGCTGCGGGCCAGCGGACCGACCGTGTCCAGCGTCGGCGACAGCGGCACTACGCCGGCGTTGCTGTAGCGCCCGGCCGTGGGCCGCAGGCCCCAGACCTGGTTGAAGGCAGCGGGGATGCGGATCGAGCCGCTGGTGTCGGTGCCGATTGCGGCCGCCGCGAAGCTGGACGCCGCCGCGACCGCGCTGCCGCCGCTGGATCCGCCTGGCACGCGCGCGGCGTCGTAGGCGTTGCGCGTGCGGCCGGATAGTGAAGAAACGTTGGTGATGCCGCAAGCCAGTTCGTGCAGCGTGGTCTTTCCCAGCATCACGGCGCCGGCTTCGCGCAGCCTGCGCACGACGTCGGCGTCGCGTTGCGGGCGGCGGCCGGCCAGCGCCAGCGAGCCTGCGGTGGCGGGCATGTCCGCGGTATCGATGTTGTCCTTGAGCAGAAGGGGAATGCCATGCAGCGGCCCCAGCGCCGCCCCGCGCAGCCTCTCCCTATCCCGATCGGCGGCCTCGGCCAGCGCCGCGCCGTTCAGCGCGATGACCGCGTTGAGCGCTGGCCCCGCCTGGTCATGCGCCGCGATGCGCGCCAGGTAGGCGCGCACCAGGTCCACGGCGTTGAGCGTGCCTGCCGCCATGGCGGCCCGCAACTCGGCGATGCCGCGGCCAAAGACCGGGTCGTTGCCCGGCAGAGGACCCGCCAGCAGGCGCGGCGCGCTCATCGGAAGTGGCACGCCACCCATTGCTGCCCGCCGTTCGAGCTATCGGGCCGCTGCGTCAGGACCGGCTGCTTCTCCTTGCACACTGGCTGCGCCAGCGGGCAGCGCGTATGGAAGCGGCAGCCGCTGGGCGGATTCGCCGGGCTGGGCGGATCGCCCTGCAGCAGCTTGCGCTGCGCGGGCTTGTGCGGATCGGGAACCGGGACGGCCGACAGCAGGATCTCGGTGTAGGGGTGCAGCGGGCGCGAGAACAGCGTGTCGCGGTCGGCGACCTCGACGATGCGGCCCAGGTACATCACCGCCACGCGATGGCTGATGTGGCGCACCACCGCAAGGTCATGCGCCACGAACAGGTAGGCGATGCCCATCTCTTTCTGCAGGTCCATCAGCAGGTTGATCACCTGCGCCTGCACCGACACGTCCAGCGCGGACACCGGCTCGTCGCACACGATCAGCTTGGGCCGCAACGCCAGCGCGCGCGCAATGCCCAGGCGCTGCCGCTGGCCGCCGGAGAACTCGTGGGGAAACTTCTTCATCGCTTCCGGACGCAGGCCGACCTTGGAGAACAGCCAGGCGATCTCGTCGGCGCGCGACCGGCCGCCCGAGGCCGGGAAGTTCTGCAGCGGCTCGCCGACGATGTCGCCTGCCGTCAGCCGGGGGTTCAGCGACGCGTACGGATCCTGGAAGATGATCTGCATGTCGCGCCGGCGGCTGCGCATCTGCTCGGCCGACAGCGCCAGGATTTCCTCGCCTTCCAGTCGCACGGATCCCGAGGTAGGCTGGATCAGCCGCAGCACGGACTTGCCGGTGGTGGTCTTGCCGCAGCCGGACTCGCCCACCAAGGCCAGGGTCTCGCCCCTGGCCACGGAGAAGGACACGCCGTCCACGGCCTGGATGACCTTGCGGCGCGGCTTGAACCAGCCGCCCGCGCCGGGGTAGTGCATCTTCAGATCGCGCACTTCCAGCAAGGGCGTGGCCGGTGTGGCGGGCGGGTTGCGGGCGCTCATGCTTGGACTCCAGTCAGGGCGGCGCCGGGCGTCGCGGAAGCCGCCGCCTGCGGGGCGGGTTGCGCGGCGACGCGCGCCGCTTCATGGCAGGCCACCACATGGTCGCTGCCATGTTCCAGCAGCTGCGGCGCTTCGGCACGGCAGCGGTCGGTGGCGTAGGCGCAGCGCGGGGCGAAGCTGCAGCCTTTGCCCAGTTCGCTGGGCGCGGGCACCATGCCGGGAATCTCGGCCAGTCGCTGTGTCGACGCGTTCATCGACGGCATTGACGCCATCAATGCCCGCGTGTACGGATGCAGGGGGCGGTCGAACAGTTCGGTGACGGGCGCTTCTTCCACCTTGCGGCCTGCGTACATCACCGCCACGCGGTCACAGCATTCGGCCACCACGCCCAGGTCGTGGGTGATCAGCACGATGCCCATGCCCAGGCTCTGCTGCAGGCTGCGCAGCAGGTCCACGATTTGCGCCTGGATGGTCACGTCCAGCGCCGTGGTCGGTTCGTCGGCGATCAGCACTTCGGGATTGCAGGCCAGGGCCAGCGCAATCATCACGCGCTGCCGCATGCCGCCGGATAGCTGGTAGGGGTACTCGTGCACGCGCCGTTCGGGTTCGGCGATCTGCACCAGGCGCAGCATTTCCTCGGCGCGGCGGTAGGCCTCGCGGCGGCCGAGCTTCTGGTGCAGCATCACCGTTTCCGCGATCTGCCGGCCTACCGTCAGCACCGGGTTCAGCGAGGTCATCGGCTCCTGGAAGATCATCGAGATCCGGTTGCCGCGGATCTGGCGCATCTGCTTTTCGGTCAGGCCCAGCAGGTCGGTGCCGCGGTAGCGGATCTGGCCGCCGGCATAGCGCCCGGGCGGCGTCGGGATCAGCCGCAGGATGGACAGCGCGGTGACGCTCTTGCCGCAGCCGGACTCGCCGACCACGCCCAGCGTGCGGCCTGCCCGCACCTGGTAGGACACGCCGTCCACCGAGCGCACGGTGCCGGACACGGTGTCGAAGTAGGTGCGTAGGTTGTCGACTTCTAGCAGCACGTCGCCCGGGGCGACGGCGGCGGGGGATATAGCCATGGCGTGCTCCCGGGTCTTAGCGTTGATTAGCCAGGCGGGGGTCGAGCGCGTCGCGCAGGCCGTCGCCCATCAGGTTGATTGCCAGCACGGTGATGGCCAGCAGGATGCCCGGGTACAGGATGGTGTAGAACGCCACCGCCACGTAGTTGCGGGCGTCGGCCATCATGTTGCCCCAGCTGGGCACCTGGGCCGGCACGCCTACGCCCAGGAACGACAGCACCGCTTCGGTCAGCACCGCGGTGGCGGCGATGAACGTGGCCTGCACCACCAGCGGCGTGACCATGTTGGGCAGCACGTGGCGGCGCAGGATCACCGGCAGGCGCGTGCCCACGGCGTGGGCGGCTTCGACGTAGAGCTGTTCGCGCAGCGTCAGCGCGAGCGAACGCACCAGACGCACCACGCGCGGCACCTGCGGGATCGCGATGGCGATGATCACCGTGGTCAGGCTGGCGCGGATCACCGCCATCAGGGCGATGGCCAGCAGGATGTCGGGAATGGCCATCATGCCGTCCATGATGCGCATGATGATGGCGTCGGCCCAGCGCACGAAGCCCGCCAGCAGGCCCAGCACCACGCCGACCGCGGTGGCGATCAGCGCCACCACGATGGCCACCACGAGCGACACGCGGCCGCCCCAGACCACGCGGCTGAACACGTCGCGGCCCAGCGCGTCGGTGCCGAAGTAATGCTCGGCCGACGGCGGCTTCATGCGTTGCAGCGGATTGATGCTGATGGGGTTGTGCGTGGCGATCCAGGGCGCGGCGATGGCCAGGCCCGCCACGATCAGCAGCAGCGCCAGGCCCAGGATCAGGGTGGGGTGCTTGCGTACCCAGCGCCAGCGGCGCCCGCTGGCGCTGAGCGCCTCGTGCAACACCACGGGCGGGCTGGCGGAAATCGAACTTTCTGACATGTTTCTTTCCTGCGGCGGCTCAGTAACGGATGCGAGGATCGAACAGCCGGTAGCTGAGGTCGATCAGCAGATTGATCACCACGTAGGTGCCGGCCGACAGCAGCAGCACGCTCTGGATGACCGGATAGTCGTGGTGCTGGACCGCGTCGATGACCAGGCGGCCGATGCCGGGAATGGCGAAGACCGTCTCGGTCACGACCACGCCGCCGATCAGCAGCGCGATGCCCACGCCCACGGTGGTCGCGATGGGAATGGCGGCGTTGCGCAGCGCGTGCTCCAGCACGGGCAGCACCGCGAGGCCCTTGGCGCGCGCCGTGCGGATGTAGTCCTCGTGCAGCACTTCCACCACGGTTGCGCGGGTCATGCGGGTGATCAGCGCGATGTACACCAGCGCCAGGTTGATGCAGGGCAGGGTCAGGTTGCGCAGCCAGGGGCCCACGCCCTCGGACAGGCTGACATAGCCCTGCACCGGCAGCCATTGCAGCTTGATGGCGAAGCCGTAGATCAGCAGGTAGCCGACCAGGAACACCGGCACCGAGAACGCCAGCACAGCGAACAGCATCACCAGGCGGTCGATCCAGGTGCCGGCGCGGTAGGCGGCCAGCACGCCCAGCGGCACGGCCACGATGATGGAGACCAGCATCGTGAGCGCGGCAATGGACAACGTGGGTTCCACCCGCTGCGCCAGCAGCTGCGTCACGGGCACGTGGGTGAAGATGGACGTGCCCAGGTCGCCTTGCAGCAGTTTGCCCGCCCACAGCCCGAACTGCCGCCACAGCGGCTCGTCCAGGCCCAGCGCCACGCGCAGCTTGGCGATGTCGTCGGCGGAGGCGAAATCCCCGGCGATGAGCGCCGCCGGGTCTCCCGGCGACAGGTGGATCAGCAGGAAGACGATCACCGCCACCACTGCCATGACAGGCACGATGGCCAGCACTCGCCGGAGGATGTAACCCATGGTTGTCTCGCGTATCGATTAGGCTGGCTGCGGACTACTTGTCCAGCACCCACAGGTTCGGCAGGCTCCAGATCTTCTCCGCGTTCTTCAGGCTATTGTGCGAAGCGAATGCCCGCGAATACTGGCCCACCGAGATCGCGGGGAAGGCTTCATAGGCGCGCTCCTGGAACAGGTCGAGCACACGCTTGCGCTCGTCCGAGCTGGTGGCCGCGATCCATTGGGCGCGCAGTTCGTCCAGCTTCTTGTCGCAAGGCCAGCCGGGCAGGCTGTTGTCGCACACCGCGCCCAGGTAGGTGTTGCTGATGGGCGAGTCGACGTTGAACTCGGACGCGGCCGACAGGAAGATGTTCCAGCCGCCCTTGTCGATGGGTTCCTTGCGGGCGCGGCGGGCGGTCAGCGTGGCCCAGTCCATGGACTGGATGTCGAGGTTGACGCCGATGTCCTGCAGCGCCTGGATGGCGACCAGCGTGGCGGAGTTCAGGTAGGCCAGGTCGGTGGGCAGCAGGATCGCGACCTTCTCGCCCTTGTATCCGGCTTCGGCCAGCAGCTTCTTGGCCAACGCGGGATCGGGCTTGGCGTAGGGCGCCGCGCCGGCGGCGGTGTCGTTGGGGCCGCCGCAGATGAAGACCGTGGCGCAGTACTTCATGCGCAGGTCGTCGGGATAACCCATGGCGGCGGTGAACTTGTCCTGGTCCACCAGATGGGCCACGGCCTGGCGCGCCTTCTCGTTGTTGAACGGCGGCATGGACTGGTTCAGGATGATGTAGCCCTGGGCGCGCTCCATCACGCCGATCTTGACGTTCTTGTTGCCGCGCAAGGCGTCGATGTAGTCCGCCGGCGCCTGTTCGATCATGTCGACTTCGCCGTTGGTCAGCGCGGCCGTGGCGCTGTTGGAGTCGGGCAGCACGCGCCATTCCACGCGCGGAATTTTCGGGGTCTTGTTGCCGGCCAGGCCGTCGGCCTGGGCCTTGGGGCCGACGTAGTTCGGATTCTGCTCGAACACGATCTTGCTGCCGGGCACCCATTCGGCGCGCTTGAAGACGTAGGGGCCGGAGCCCACGACTTCGGTCAGCGGCCGGTCGGCCGGCTGCGAGGCCAGGCGCTGGGGCAGGATGAAGGCGGGATAGCTGGACACTTTCGCCAAGCCTTCCAACACCAGGTCGAACGGCTGGTCCAGCGTCAGCTTGAAGGTGCTGGCGTCCACGGCTTCCCACTTGCCGCCGGCGCGCGTGATGGCCTGGCCGATGTTGTCGCGCGCGGACCAGCGCTGCAGCGACGCGATCACGTCGGCGGTGGTCAGGGCCTGGCCGTCGCTGAACTTCAGGCCGGGCAGCAGCGTGAAGGTCCAGGTCTTCTTGTCGTCGCTGGCCGAATACTTCTCGACCATCTGCGGCTGCGGCTTGCTGTGCGAATCCATCGCGAACAGCGTGTCGTACACCATGTAGCCGAAGTTGCGCGTGATGTAGGCGGTGGTGAAGGTCGGATCCAGCACCTTCAGGTCGGCGTGCGGCACGATGCGCAGGGTCTTGGCCTGCTGCGCGTGCGCCGGTGCGGCGCCCAGGGTGAAGGCCAGGCCGAGGGTGGCCGTCGAGAACAGGCAAAGCAGGCGTTTTTTCATCGCGCTAGGCTCCCATCTTGTTGGTGGATGCGCCGGCGTCCACGCGCCGGCAGGTTCTTAGAGCGGCCACTTGGGCAGCCGGATATTGCGGTACGTGAGCGTTTTCCAGTCGGGCGTGGCGACGCCTTTGCCGCCGACATAGATGATGTGGCGCGCGACTTTCGAGAACGAGGCATGGAAGTGCTGGGCGGACTTGACCACCACGATCTTCTTGGAAGAAAGATCGCAGCCCAGCTGCGTGAACAGGTCCATGTTGATGGCCTGGTTGCGCAGCGAGGTCAGCACGATCTCGATGCCCTGGGTCTCGACCAGCGCGCAGTCGCCCATGGCCGCCGGCGCGCCGGACAGGCCCGTCATGATCATGTCGGCCTGGATCGCCTTGACCGTGCAGCGCAGGTCCAGCGGATCGCCGGACAGCGGGCCGACCTTGCCGCCGATGCGCAGGTCCAGCTCCGCGCTGGGGCCGGCGTCGAAGGCGATGCGCGCCGACACCGGATCCCACATGGGGCCCAGCGCCGCGTTCGTCACGCCGCGTTCCAGCATGCGGCTCAGCACAAAGGTGGCGTCGCCAGGGGCGCCGCTGCCGGGGTTGTCGGGCCGGTCGGCCAGCACCACCGGACCGTCGCCGAAGGCCAGGGCTTCATCCAGCGCCTGGTCCACGCTGCGGTAGGGCACCATCAACTGTTCGCGCATGCCGATGAGTTCGTCGGCCAGACGGCGCGCCAGTGTTTGCGCAAGAGCGGCATCGCCGTCGGCATAGACCAGCACCTTGGTGCCCATTTCCGGCACGTCGCCGGTGGCGAAGCCTTGCGCCGCCGAGATCGACAGGATGCCGTCGCGGCCTTCCAGCGCCTTGATGCGGCTGACGAAGCCCTGGGCCGGTTCGCGCGTGGTGTGCATGGGCACGATCATTTCGCAGTCGATCAACGCCGCGACGGGCCGTGTGCGGCCGGCTTGCGCGTCCAGGCACAAGGCCAGCAGGTCTTCCGCGCGTTCACGGATATCGGTGTGGGGATATTCCTTGAACAGCACCAGCACCGTGGCCTGTTCCACCATCAACGGACTCAGGTGCGCATGGGGATCCAGTTCGGCGCCCACCACCACATCGGGGCCGACGATCTCGCGCACGCGGCGCAGGATGTCGCCCTCGCAGTCGTCGTAGCCGTCGGCCACCATGGCGCCGTGCAGGCCCAGCAGCACCATGTCCACCGGCAGCGCCGCGCGCAGGTCGGCCAGGATCTGGTCGCGCAGCGTCTCGTAGGCGGCGCGGGTGGTGGTTCCGCCCGGCTGCGCGGAAGTGACCAGGCCTTCGGCCAGCGTCCACCCGGCCTCGCGGCCGCGTTGGCGCGCCACGTATAGCGGCGCACCTGCGAAGGTCACCGTGTCCGGATGCGTGCCCGCCGGGTAGTAGTCGCGGTCCTGGAAGGAGGCGAGGCTGGTGGGCATGGGTGCGAAGGTGTTGGTTTCCGTGCCCAGGCCGGCGCTGAAGATCTTCATGGCCGGGCCTCCGGACAGGCTGCCGCATGCGCCGCGGCGCGCGCGGCGGTCCAGGTCGACGACATAGTTTTCCCCTTGTATGGATCGGATGTCCGTCATTGCCGCCACATCAAAAGGGGGGCACTGCGTTCCGTATCGCGGATGATCGGCGGCACACCAGCGCGGCACAAATAGCTAACGTGTTCCCATGGATAACCCAAGGTTATGGTGTGCGGTTTTTCGGGGAAAATCGCGGCGAAAAGCGCGCAGATCGGCTGCTTTTAAGGGAAAACGATAGGCCGGCCGAAAGCCTTTCCGGGCGCATATGAAAGGTTATGGACAGTTCATGATTTGGAATTTGTGGGCCGGGCAGGCGGCGCTCAGAATTTGCAGCTGTTCCTGGCCGGCGGACATGCCGCAAGGCCTGTCGCCTTCAAACCGCTAGCGGCGCGCCGCGCCCTGGAGTCGCCCATGCGCATATTCACCGGCGCCCTCGCCACCGAAACCAATACGTTCTCGCCCCTGCCTACCGGTCTGTCGGCCTTCAAGTCGCGCGAATACCTGCCCGGCGGCACGCATCCCGACCACATGACGTTCTACGCCGGGCCGCTGTGGGCCGCGCGCCAGGGCGCAAGCGCGGGCGGCTGGACGCTGGTCGAAGGGCTGGTCGCTTCGGCCCAGCCGGGCGGCACCACTACGCGCGCGGCCTACGAAACCTTGCGCGACGAGTTGCTGGCCGACCTGCGCGCGGCGCTGCCGGTGGACATGGTGCTGCTGGGCCTGCATGGCGCCATGGTGGCCGACGGCTACGACGACTGCGAGGGCGACATCCTGCGCCGCGTGCGCGAGATCGTCGGCCCCGATGTGGTGGTGGGCGCCGAACTGGACCCGCACGCGCATCTCACGCCGCTGATGGTGGAGCAGGCCACGGTGCTGGTCTTGTTCAAGGAATATCCCCATACCGATGTGCTGGAGCGCGCCGAAGACCTGCTGGCCTTGTGCCTGGACGCGCAGGCCGGCCGCACGCGGCCGGTGGCCGCGCTGGTCGATTGCGACATGATCGTGCCCATGCACACCACCCGCGAACCGGCGCAGGGGTTCGTCAGCCGCATCAAGGCGCTGGAAGGCCGCGACGGCATCCTGTCGATCTCGGCGGCGCAAGGCTTCGCCACCGGCGACGTGCCGGAAATGGGCACCAAGGTGCTGGTCTACGCCGATGGCGATGCCGCCCGCGCACGAATGCTGGCGCGCCAATTGGCCGACGAACTCATCGCGATGCGCGAACAGTTGATGGTGCCCTACCGCAGCGTGGACCAGGCGCTGGATGAAGCCCTGGCCTTCGGCGACGGTCCCATCGTGCTCGCGGACCGTTCGGACAATCCCGGCAGCGGCGCGGCCGGCGACTCTACCTATCTGCTGGCCAGGATGCGCGAACGGGGCATACGCAATGCCGCCATCGGCCCTCTGTGGGATCCGGTTGCCGCCCGCATCGCCTTCGACGCCGGCCCTGGCGCGGAGCTGGACCTGCGTATCGGCGGCAAGGTCGGCCCCTTGTCTGGCAGTCCCGTGGACGCGCGCTGCCGGGTCGTGGCCACGCATGCGGACATGACCATGACGGGCAACTCCAACACCCGCATCGCCCTGGGCGATTGCGCGCTGGTCGACGTGGACGGCATCGTGGTCGCCCTGGTCTCGCTGCGCACCCAGGCCTATCACACGGACCTCTTTACCCAACTGAGCTGCGACCTGACGGCGCAGCGCCTGATCGTGGTGAAGTCCGCGCATCACTTCCACGCCAAGTACGCGCCGCTGGCCAAGGCGGTGCTGTATGTGGCCGCGCCCGGTTCCGCCAGCCCTGACTGGCGCAGCCTGCCGTACCGCAAGGCCAGGCTGCCGAAGTGGCCGATCGCGTAGCGGCTTGAGACCAGCTCCGCCCGCGTCAGGCTTCGATGGTCACGATATCCCCGGCGTGCCGCGCATACTCCAGCGCATAGGCCATTTCGCTGCGAGTCTGCGCATGGAGATAGAGCCAGGGCTGCCCGCGCGCGACTTCATCACCCAGCCGCGCGTGCAGCGACACACCCGCGGCGGGCCGTTCCGGCGCGCCGGCCAGCTTGGCCAGGCGCGACAGCTTGCGGTTGTCGATATGGGTCACGCGGCCGGCTTGCAGCGAGACCAGAGGTTCGACGTGCGCGGCCTGAGGCGGTTCGCGCAGCCCGCCCTGGGCGGCGCAGATGCGGGCGAACTTCTCCCAGGCCCGGCCGCTGTCCAGGGTTTGCAGGGCCAGCGCGATGCCCTGTCCCGGCGGCGCAGCGCCGCCGATTTCCAGCACGGCGCCGGCGACCAGCGCGGCGCGTTCGCGCAGGTCCTGCGGCTGATCGGGGTCGTTGCGCAGTACCGCCAGCACGTCGCGGGCCTCCAGTGCGGGTCCGATGCCGCGGCCGACGGGCTGGCTGCCGTCGGTGTACAGGCAGCGCAGGGTCAGACCGAAATGCGCGGCCGTTTCTATCAGATGGCCGGCCAGGCGTTCGGCGGTCTCGTGGCTGCGTATCTTGGCGGTGGGGCCGACCGGAATGTCGATCACCACGTGCGTGGCGCCCGCCGCGATCTTCTTGGACAGCACCGAGGCGATCAACTGGCCTTCGGTGTCGACGTCCAGCTCTCGTTCGACGCGCACGAAGATATCGTCGGCCGGGCTCAGGTGCATGGCGCCGCCCCAGGCGATACAGCCGCCCTCGGTCTGGACGACCCGCTGCAGCTGTTCGATGCCCAGGTCCACCGGCGCCAGCATTTCCATGGTGTCGGCGGTACCCGCGGGCGAGGTGATCGCGCGCGATGAGGTCTTGGGCATGACCAGGCCGTTGGCCGCGGCGATGGCGACCACCAGCGGGGTGGTGCGGTTGCCGGGCAGGCCGCCCACGCAATGCTTGTCGACCACGAGCGGCGCCTGCCAGCCCAGGCGGTCGCCGACGTCGACCATGGCCTTGGTCAGGAAGATGGTTTCATCGATGCTCAGCGGCAGCGTGGCCGTGGCGGTGAGGAAGGCCGACAGGTGCACGTCGGTGTAGCGGCCGCGCACCACGTCGCGGACGATGGCGGCAAGATCCTCTTCGCCCAGGCGGCGGCCATAGATGCGTTGGCGCACGCCGGCCAGGGATTCCAGCACCGGCGGGTGGCGGACCTGCACGCTGTCGCCGTCGCGTATTGCCAGCGCGTCCCAGGCTTCCTCGGACAGCGCCACTTCGTCGAGCGCGAGCAGGTCGCTGTCGATCTGGTAGAGCTGGGCCTGCACTTCGTGGCCGTTCGAGGTGATCAGCACCTGCGAGCGCGACGCCAGGCCTTCGGAACGGCAGACGTGGCAGTCCGCGCGCATCAGCGCTATCGGCTGATGCTGCGCGTGCAGGCGCATGCGCGTTGCGCGCAGCGCGGGCGGTTTGAGTTCCGTAACGCTGCTCACAGCTCGTACCTCTGGTCCTGCAGCGGGACGGTGACATGCCAGCTGAGTTCGCGCTGGATGCGTTCGCGCAGCGCCTCGGAGGCCTCGGGCTCGCCATGGACGATGAAGACCCGGCGCGGCGCTTCCTGAAAACCGGACAGCCAGCGCATCAGCTCGTCGCTGTCGGCGTGCGCCGACAGCATGGGCAGCTCGGCGATCTCGGCGTTGATGGGCGTCCACTGGCCGTAGATCTTGGTCTCGGTCGCGCCGTTGAGCAGCTTGCGGCCGCGCGTGCCGGCGGCCTGGAAACCCGAGAACAGCAGGGTGTTGCGGTGGTCGCTGCCGAAGGCGGCGATGTGGTGCAGCACCCGCCCGCCGGTGGCCATGCCGCTGGCCGAGATGATGACCTTGGGATAGCGGTTGGCCGACAGCGCCTTGGATTCCTCGACGTCGCGCACGTAGGTCACGGCCGAGCAGGCGGCCTCGTACTCGCGCGGGGATAGCTTGTGATCGCCGGCATGGCGGTCCAGCAACTCGGTGGCGCTGGTCGCCATGGGGCTGTCCAGGTAGACCGGGACGTTCGGCAGCCGGCCGGCCTGACGCAGTTTCCACAGCGCATGGATCAGGGTCTGCGCCCGCCCGACGGCGAAGGCGGGAATGACGACAGTGCCGCCGCGTTGCACCGTGCGTTCGATCACGGCGCCCAGGGCTTCGACGGGATCGGCCGGGTCGTGGCGCCGGTTGCCGTAGGTGGACTCGATGACGATATAGTCGGCCCGTGGCACGGGTTCGGGATCATGCATCACCGGATCGTTGTAGCGGCCCAGGTCGCCCGAGAACACCACGCGCATGCCGCCGATATCGATCTGCGCGGTGGTTGCGCCCAGGATGTGGCCGGCGCGGCGCAAGGTCAGCTTCGCGCCGCCGGGCAAGGCGGTTTCCTGGTGCAGCGCTACATCGGAAAAATGCGTCATTGCGCGTTCGGCGTCGACCACGCGATAAAGCGGCAGCGCGGGCTTGTGCTTGGAAAAGCCCTTGCGGTTGGCGAAGTCGGCGTCCTTTTCCTGCAGGTTGGCGCTGTCCAGCAGGATCAGTTCGGCGACGTCGCGGGTCGCGGGCGTGGCGTGGATCTTGCCTTTGAAACCTTCGGCCACCAGCCGCGGCAGGTAGCCGCAATGATCCAGATGCGCGTGCGTGAGCACTACCGCATCGATATCGGCGGGCGAGAGCGGCAGCCGCTGCCAATTGAGTTCGCGCAGGTTCTTCAGGCCCTGGAACAGGCCGCAGTCGATCAGCAGGCGCGTGTCCGCGTGGCTCAGGAGGTGCTTGGAGCCGGTGACGGTGCCGGCTCCGCCCAGGCAGGTCAGTGTGAGCATGGTTTCCTTGTGCAGCATCAGAAGGGTTAGGCGAGGTCGGCAGGATTGCCCTTGCCGTCCAGGGCTTGCAGGCGCGGCGCGTCCAGCACGTCTGCCCGGCGCCAGCCCGCCACGGCAGCGGCGGCATCGACTGCGTGCGCCCAGGTGCAGCGGTTGGCGTACAGCATGCCAGGCACGTCCAGCGTGCCGCCGCGGCTGATGTAGCCCAGCGCGCGGGTGCGGGCCGGGCCGCCGTCCAGCCGGCGCAGCACGCCCAGCATGGGTTCGGGGCGCGTATGGCACAGCAGCACGCGCGGCAGGCCGGGCGGGAAGAGGGCGTGGAGGGCGGCGTCAGGTAGCGTGAATGCCGCTTCGAGTTCGTCGCGCGGGGCGCGCAGGCGGCCCGGCTCCAGCACCACGGACACGCAGCACTCGTGGCCCAGCGCGGCCAGATGGGCGCGCGCCTTCAGGGCTTCTTCGAGCTGGTAGGCGCCGATGGCGACGAATTGCAGGGCGCAGGCTTGCGGGTCGCCGGCGACGTGGGCCGCGCCTTGCTCCACCAATGCCTGCGCCGCCTGGGCGTCGAAGCGCTGCTTGCCGTCGCGCTTGGACACGACCAGGCAGGCGACCTGCGCGCGCTGCGCATAGACCGCGCGCAGCGCCGCCGCGGCGCTGTTGCCGTCCACCGGGAAGAGCACGCGCGAGGTGTCGGACATTTCACCCAGCAAGGCTTCGCCTATGGTGGGGTCCTGGTGCGATTGCTCGTTCTTGGCGTTTTCCCAGGTATGGGAGGTGACCACCAGCGGTACGGACAGCCAGCCCGGGGTTTGTCCCAGTTCCTTCTGGCGGCGCGCGAAGATGATCTCCTGGCGCAGCAGCCCCAGCATCTTCATCGCGAAGGCCTCGTAGCTGACGATGAGGTTCAGGCCGCCCTTGTTCGCCAGCGCGGCGGCGGCCACCGCTTCCTCGTTCAGGGCGGTGATGACGGCGCCGTGCTGGTCTTCGGCCACGCCGGCCTCTGGAAGGTCGACGCGGTGCTTCAGCAAGGCCAGCGCGCCGCCCATCTTGTTGCTGGCCAGTTCGTCCGGATTGCCGATGCGCACGCGCAGGCGCGGATTGGCCCGCACCAGTTCGACGAACCAGCGGTCCAGCGCCGCCATGGCGCTACCCTGGACGCCAGCGGCTTCCCAGGCGGGCTCGGGCAGCGCAGGCGCGTCGGGATGCCGGTGCGCCATGGGGTGCCTGCTTTCCAGCGGGCGGCGCTGCGCATCGTGATTGGCCAGCGCGGCCAGCGCCGCGTCCAGTTCAGGCCCCGGGACGAACAGCCGAGCGGCGCTGGCGTTGAAAGCATCGCGGGCCGCGCTGTCGGTGTGCGGGTTTCCGCCCAGCGGCAGGTTGTGCGCGGCGTTGGTGCCGGCGCCGGGAAAGCCGAATCCCTTTTCGGTTTCGGCGATGACATAGGGCAGCCGGGCAGGGTACTGGAAGCCTGGCGCCGCCAGGCTTGCGGCCAGCGCGTCTTCCGCCGCCAGGATGGCCCAGGCGATGGCTGCCGGATCGCGGCCGTCGACGATGAGCGGATCGAAGCCGTTGTGGCGCAGGTCCTCGGCCAGCCAATGCGCGCCGCCTTCCTGCACGATCTGCGTGCGCTGCTCGATGCGGCGGCCGTTGAGGATCATGACCGGCACGGCCTGGCCGCAATCCTCGGCCCGCCACCAGCGCGTGGCCCAGTCGGAGCCGCGCTGTTCTTCGAACGCGCCGTCGCTCAGGAATGCCACCAGGCTCTCGCCCGGCAGCGGCATATGCACGTATTGCAGGCCGGCAAAGCCCAGGTAGCCGCCTTCCGACACGGCGCCCGCCGTGTTGGGGCCCGCGTGGCTGCCCAGCGGCACGGCAGGCAATCCGCGGGCGTCGATGGCGTAGGAGTAGAAGTCCGTGATCAGGCGTCCCAGCCCGGCTTCGCTGCGGTCATAGCGGCCGCGCTGCGCGGGCGACACGTCGCCGGTCAGGGCGTTGACGGCTTCGATGGCGGCCACGCAATGGCCTTGGCCCATCAGCCAGCCGCGGGTCTTGCCGCTCAGCGCATTGGCCAGCAGGTAGGCGACGAAGGCGGGCGCCATGTTCAGCGATCCGCCGGTGTGGCCTTCGGGATTGGGTTTGAAGTCGTCGGCTGCCAACGGCCCGCCGTTCAGGTCGATGCGGCGCGCGTAGGTCATGTGGGCCACCACGTTCATGGCGGCGCAGCTAAGGCGGTCGGCCGCGGCCAGCATGCGGTAGGCATCGTCCGCGCTGGCGACGCGGCCGCTGGCCGTCAGGCGCCGCACCAGCGCGTCGACGCGTTCGACGGTGTCAGCGCGGTGCTGGATGGGGCCGTGGCCGGATAGCCAATGCTGGCGGAGCGTCATTGCGGGTTCCTTTCAAATCGGGTGATCAATCGCGCAGATTGCGCAGCAGCGCGTTGGCCAGCAGGGACGCGAGTTCGATGCGGTTGCTGGGATGAGGCACGGCGTCGGTGGAAACGACGCGTTCAAAACAGGCGGATACCTGCGCCCAGGCGTCTTCGGCGAAGAGCGCATGCACCACCACGCATTGCGGCGGCCGCATGCCCGCCAGCTTGCCGGCAGCCACCACCAGGGTGCGGCCGGAAGAGGCGATGTCGTCCACCAGCACCGGCGTGTAGTCGCGCCAGGCGGAGAGATCGGGAGCTTCGATGTCGACCTGCCGGTCGCCGCGGCGGGTCTTGCGCAGCACCACGTGCGGCGCGCCGATGCGCGCGGCGATCGAGCCGGCCCATTGCTCGCTTTCCTCGTCGGGGCCGACGATCAGCGGCGCTTGCACATTGCCGGCAATCCAGCAGGCCAGCCGCGGCGCCGCATGCAGCGTGGTGGTCGGGATGGTGTACAGCGCCGACAGCGACGGATGCCGGTGCAGATGCGGATCGACCGTCAGCAGGCGGTCGAAGGTCGCGGACACCAGGCGCGCGAACGACAGCGAACTGACGCTTTCGCCGTCCTGGAAGCGTTTGTCCTGGCGCATGTAGGCCAGATACGGCGCGATCAGGTTGACCTCGGTGGCGCCCAGTTCGCGCGCAGTGTCGGCCGCGAAGATCAGGCTGAGAAAGCAGGGATCCGGCCGGGCCAGCGTGCAGACGATGTCGACGGCGCGCCCTTGCGGGTCGCCATGCAGCCGCACATAGCTTTCGCCGTCGGGAAAGCGGCGGGTTTCGACAGCGCCGAGTTCGCCTTGGCACAGGGCGGCAAGGCGCTTGGCGAATCCTTCGTTGCCGGGTAGCGGGAGGATAAGTCTTTGCATGAATGCCGGGTCCGCCTGATCGAGGTTGGGGAAACCGAAGAGGCCGGGTGGGCCCCGCGCGGCCCTGGAAGGGCCGCGGCATTCTGATTATGGCGCAGGGGCGGGGTTTTTCGACGTCGTACGCCGGTCAAACCTTGATGTAACTCAAAGGTTTTATTAGCGCCGCCGCGCCAGCCAGATGTTCGCGCCGCCGCAGGTCGTATCGCCTTCCACGTGGCGTACCACTTCAAAGCCGGCCTGCCGCAACAACTCGCGGTACTCCGCGGTGTCCAGGCTGCCGTGATAGAGCGGCTGGCCTTCGAATTGGCCAATGGCCTCCCCCAGACACGTTCCGCTGGTGTACATCAGCGCGGCACCCGGCGCGGCGAGGCGTTCAAAGGTCTTGAACATTGGCCGCTGGTCTTCGGGCCGCAGGTGAAAGAAGCTGTGCCAGGCGATCAGCCCGTGGAAGGGACGCAAGGGTGGCAGGTGGCGCATGTCCGCTTCAATCCAGCTGTGATCAGGGAACGAGGCTCTTGCCCGCGCAAGCATGGCGTCCGAGGCATCCACACCGGTCAGCCTGCAGCCGCGTTCGATCAGGTGGCGGGCGATGGGGACGCCGGTGCCGCAGCCTATGTCCAGCACTTCGGGAGCGGGGCCGGGCAGCAGGTCCAGGAACGCTTCCAGCCAGGCGCGTTCGACCAGCTGCGTGCCGCGCAGTTTCTCGAAGGCGTCGGCATGTTCGCGATACAGCGCGATCACGTTGTCGGCGGGGGAGGTGGACATCGCGACGTTCCCTAGTAGAGTTGCAAATCCGATCAATAAGCAACGCCCGCGTTGCACAAGGACTTCCATGAGCAAGATCGAGCGTCTGCGCCTTCCCGATGACGATCCCGTCTTTGGCGGCAACCGCATTTTCGACCTGTTCCAGTATTCGCCTGCGGTCACGGCCAACGGGCTGGTTTTCATCGCCGGGCAGATCGGCTTGCGCGCCGACGGCTCGCTGCCCGAATCGGCTGTGGAGCAGGCGGACCTGGCGTTCCAGCGCATCGCCGCGGTGCTCTGCCATCTGGGCCTGGATTTTACCGACGCGGTCGAACTGGTCTCGTATCACGTCGACGTCGGCGCCGACCTTGCCGGCTTCCGCGCGGTGAAGGAAAAGTACATGCGTTCCGACTTCCCGGCCTGGACCATATTGGGCGTTGCGGCGCTGGCGCGGCCCGGGCTGGCGGTGGAGATCAAGATGGTCGCGGCGGTGCGGGATTCGAAATAGGGCCGGGAGCGGCGACTCATCAGCCCGGATGGTTGATTCGTCATCCGGGACTTGTACGGCGCGCGGCGAACGGCGAATTTCTCAATTTGCCCAATTTCGCCGCAGCCGCCGCCATGATCTCCCCGCAAGATACTACTAAGCCAGTCCGCCACGGCTTGCGGCTTACCTGGCTGGCCCTGCTGCTGCAGACGGGGATTGCCACCGTTTACGTATTCGGACGCCCGGCCTGGGCGCAGTCGGCACCGTTGTCCTATGAACTGCGCGGCGCTGACGGCACCTGCTGTTCCAGCGGCGACCACCCCGACAACGGCCATGACGGCCAGTGGGGGCAGCGCGACTTCGTGCAGACGGACAGCAATCAGCGCATCAGCGCCAATGCATCCGGCCAGACCGGCATCCTGATCGACGTCAGCGGCGGCAAGGGCGGCAACGGCAGGGACGCGGACCCCAACCATTGGGGCGGTAATGGCGGCGGCGGGCGGATCATCGACTACACCTTGGCAGCCAGCACGGTCAATGCCGCCGGCCGCGGGATCGATCTGTATTCCGCGGGGGGCAATGGCGGCCTGTGGGGCAACGCTGACGGGCCCAATGGCGGCTACGGGATAGGCGGCGACGGACACCAGGCGCGAGCCACGTTGAACAACGCCAACGTGGTCGGCGCCGGTTTCGGTGTCGCCGTCCAATCCTGGGGAGGGTCGGGGACTGACAGCGCCATCGCAAAGGGCTTCAGCGGCGCGTACACGTCCGGCCACGGCGGCAATGGCGGCGCCGCGTCCGTGATCCTGCAGGGCACGACATCGGTGACCGCGCGCGGGCCGGGGCCGGCCGACGTCAGCGCGGCGGTGGGCCTGATATCGTCGGGCGGCAACGGCGGCGCCGCCGAACACACGGGCGACTTTGGCGGACATAGCGATTCAGGCCGCGGCGGGGATGCTTCCAGTGTCGTCTTTACCGCGTCGGCAGGATCTTCCGTCACCGGGCTGGGCGACGGCGTGTATGGCGTGATCGCCCGCTCCATCGGCGGGAATGCGTCGACCGCCAACGGCACCGACACCAAAGCCGCCGCAGGCGGCAACGCGGGCTCGGTCACCATGGCCAACGGCGGGACCATCAAGGCCAACGGCAATCGCGGCATTGGCGTCTACGTGCTGACCCAGGGCGGCAACGGCGGCAATGGCGGCCATGGCTCGTGGGCCGAGGGACACAATGGCGGCGCGGGCGGATCGCCCGGCGCGGTCACGATCACCAATACCGGCAAGATCACGACCGGAACCGCCGGCACCGTCGGCGCAAAGGGCATCGTGGCCAGCGTGCTGGGCGGGGAAGGCGGTCCGGCCGGCGCCAGCGGCGCGTTCGGACAAGGCGGCAACGGTGGCGCGGGCGCGCTTGCGGGCCAGGCGATCACCATCACGAACGCAGGCGCCATCAGCACCCTCGGCAACGACGCCGCCGCCGTGATCGCCAACAGCGCGGGCGGCGGCGGCGGGCTGGCCTCGTCCAGCAACGGCATCATCGCCGTGGGCGGCGGGCATGGTGGCACGGGCGGTTCGGGCGGCGGCATCGCCATGGCCAACAGCGGCGGCATCGATACCTCGGGCGACAACAGCGCCGCGGTGCTGCTGCAAAGCATAGGCGGCGGTGGCGGCGTGGGCGGCGACGCCAACAGCACCGGCGTGATCGCGTCGGTCGCCATCGGCGGCACGGGCGGCGCGGCGGGCAACGGCGGCCTGATCCAATTTTCCTCGCAAGGCAGGATCCAGACCCGGGCCGGTAACGCATCCGGCGTGATACTCCAGAGCATAGGCGGCGGAGGCGGCAGCGGCGGATCGGCCAATGCGGTCGGCGTGGGCGTGGGTCTGAACGTGACGGTGGCTACCGGGGGCAAGGGCGGTAGCGGCGGCTCCGGCGGCACTGTGTTATTCACGCAGGCCCGCCAGGGCACGATCACGACCGTGGGCGCGCACAGCAATGGCGTGTTGGCGCAAAGCATAGGCGGCGGGGGCGGCAGCGGCGGACTGGCGAATTCCCGCGTCGTCACGATCGCGCCGCAAGTGGGCGACAACCCGAGCGGCGCCGTCACGGTCGCGGTGTCCAACGGCGGCGCGGGACAAGGAGGCGGCGATGGCGGCACGGCGCGGGTCACGAATGAAGGCGGCATCCGCACCTCGGGCGCGCAAGGCAACGGCGTGGTGGCGCAGAGCATTGGCGGCGGCGGAGGCAATGGCGGCGGAGTCCTGGCGCCAGTCAAGACGCCGGTCATAGGCAACACGCGAATCGATCTGCAACTGTCCGTGCGGCATGGCGGACAGGGTGGGCAAGGCGGCAGCGGCGGCCGCGCGCAGGTCGGCAATGCGGCGACTGGCGTCATCGCAACGGCGGGGGCGGGGGCGGCAGGGATCGTCGCGCAAAGCATAGGCGGCGGCGGGGGGAATGGGGGCATCGTCCAGATGCACGACGCCGCCAGTTTCAATGACATCCTGGGCGCGCCGGGCAGCCTGGCCGGCCTGTTGGAGAAGGCGGCGGACTGGCTGGAGAAGGGGCCGGAACTGGCCTTCAAAAAGGCCGTCAGCCTGTCCGTCGGGGTCACGACCGGCGGCAGCGGTGGCGCGGGGAACGCCGCAAGCGCATTCGACGTGCGCAACGACGGCGCCATCGCGACGGCGGGAGACCAAGCGCCGGGCATCCTGGCGCAGAGTATCGGCGGCGGTGGCGGCAATGGCGGGGCGATAGATTCGGCCGGGGCATCCACCCTGCTGTCCAGCATCGATGCGCTGATCAATGCCGCCGCGTCCGGCGCGCAGGACCTCTACACGGTGGCGCTGCCTCAGACCAGCATCACCCACCAGACCGGCGGCAACGGCGGCGCGGCCGGCATGGGTGGAGGGAGCGGGTCCGATCCGGCCATCGTCACCAACACGGGAACGATCGCCACGCAAGGCAGCGGTTCGGCTGGCATCGTCGCCCAGAGCATAGGCGGTGGCGGCGGCAGAAGCGCGGCCAGCGGCCAGGACCTGCAGGCGGTGGTCTCGGCCGGCGCCGGCAGCCAGGCGCCCGAGATCATCGACAAGATCACCCGCATCGTCGGCATTCTGGGAACCAAGGGCGGATCGCTGTTGGGATCCCTGATCAACGTGCGCAACGGCGGCGTGGACGGGGCCAGCGGCGCGGGCGGCGCAGTGACGGTGGACGCCAGCGCCGCCACCAGCCGGATCGGCACGCAGGGCCATCAGGCGCCTGGCATCCTGGCCCAGAGCGTGGGAGGGGGCGGCGGTATATCGGTGGTCGATCAGCCCTTGTTCCTGTGGAGCCAGACCGCCGCGACCGTCGCGTTGGGCGGCGACCCCGGGGAGGGCGTGTCGACCAGCACGGGCGGCGCGGTTGGCGTCGTTCATGGCGGCGTTCTCTCGACGGACGCGGGCGGCTCCGCCGGTATCGTGGCGCAAAGCGTGGGCGGCGGGGGCGGCGTCAGCATGCTCGCCCTGCGCAAGGCCAGCCTTGCCGCCATCCAGCAGCAGGCTACCTTGGCGGTCGTCCTGGGCGGCGAGTATCCGTCCAATACTAACGGATTCAACCTGGTCCAGGTATCCGGCGGCGCGGTGAGCGTGGCCAACAATACCGGCCGCGTCGCCACGCAGGGCTGGTGGGCGCCGGGGATCATGGCGCAGAGCGTGGGCGGAGGCGGCGGCATGGCGGCGGCGTCGTCCAGCGCGTCCCTTGGCGGCGTCGATATCCAGTTGGGCAGCACCGCGAAAACCGGCATGGGGGCCTTCCTGGGCAACGCCACCGGCGCCGGGGGCAACGTCAACGTCACGAACACGGGCGGCAGCATCGCCACGAGCGGCGCGCTGTCTTTCGGCATATTGGCGCAGAGTATCGGCGGAGGCGGCGGGTTGGTCACGCTGGACGACGGCGCGGGGCCGGCTGCGTATGCCGTGAACATCGCGTTCGGCGCCAGTTCGCCGATGCAGGGACCGGGCGGCGCGGTCAGCGTGACGCAGGACGTGGGCGGACGCATCGTTACGGCCGGCGTCAATTCGCACGGCGTCGTCGCGCAAAGCATAGGCGGCGGGGGCGGCATCGCCGGCTTGGCAACGCAGCCCGGCCTGGTGACGCTGAAGCCCGTATCGTCTCCCGCGCAAGGCGGAGACGGCAACGCCGTCAACCTGTCCATCGCGGGGCTGATCGCGACCTCGGGCAAGGGCGCCGCCGGGATACTGGCGCAGAGCGTGGGCGGCGGCGGGGGGCTGGCGGGCGACCAGTCATCCGCGCAATACACGACCGGCCTGATCCAGAACGCCGGCCTGACCGGCGGCAAGGGCAATGGCGGCGCGGTCAACGTGGCTATCGGCACGGGCGGCACCGTCCAGACCTCGGGCGCGAACGCCCCTGCGATCCTGGCGATGAGCGTGGGCGGGGGCGGCGTGCTCAAGGACGGCAACCTCTACCAGTACAGCACTCCCGGCAACGAACTGGCCTATGGCGGGCCGGTGAGCGTGGACATCGGCCACGCGGCGCAGGTGGTCGCCATCGGCGCCAATTCGCCGGCCGTGGTTGCCATCAGCAATGGCGCCTATGGCGGAGGCCGGGCCATCTCGATCAACCTGGGCCAGAACGCCCTGGTCAGCGCCAGCGGCGCATCCGGCACGGGCATCCTGGCGATCACGCCACTCGCCAGCACCACCATCACCAACGCTGGCGTCATCCAGGCCAGGACGGCCATGGACGTGGCCGGCGCGGCTGTCGTCAACAACAATGGGATCGTGGCGGGCGACGTGCTCCTGGGCGGCGGCAGCATCTTTCACAACAACACCGGCGGCACTTTGTACAGCGGCGCCCGCTTCCAGGGCGACCTGGACAGCGCCGGCATCCTGAATCCGGGCGGACCGGGCGTGTACACGACCACGCGCATTACGGGCGCGCTGAACCATACGGGAACCTACCGGCCCGACTTGAATTTTGGCGGCCACGACAGCGACTTCATTTCGGTAGCGGGCGCTTCGACCTTCGCGGGCACCGTCAAGCCGGTGCTGCGCAATCCCGTGAAGAACGTATGGCTGGGGATAGGCCATTTCGACGCCGCGCAAACCAGCGTTCCCGCGACCGCAAGCGACAGCCCCCTGTTCAGCTACGCGCTGAAGAACAATGGCGCGGGCGGCCTGCGCGACCCGCTCATTTCCGTCGACGCCAACTTCACGCCTGCGGCGTTTCCGCTCACCGCGGATCGCGCGAGGATCGCGAATTCCCTGCAGGCGCTCTGGAACCAGGGGAAAGCAAGCGACGCCTCCACCTTCGACAAGTTCACGGGCGTTCAGAGCGCGGACCAGTACCGCGACGCCCTGAACCGCATCGCCCACGACGGCCAGTTCGCCCGCGCCGCCAACCAGATGCATGCCTCCTACGCGTCGATGAACCGGATGATGAGCTGCCCGGCGTTCGTCGGCGAAAGCACGATCCTGCGCGAAGGCGATTGCGTCTGGACCCGCCTGGACACGAACTGGACCGAACGCAAGTCCACCTCGGACGACGAGGGTTACCGCGTGCGCCAGAGCACGCTCACGCTGGGCGCGCAGCGCGAGATCGCCACCAATTGGTTCCTGGGCGGTTCGTTGAGCTATGCCTACGGCAAGACCACGTCGGCCGCCGACTTCTCGGGCAATAGCGACACCTACGCGGGCGGCCTGGCCTTGAAGTACAACAATGCGCCGTGGCAGGTCTCGCTTGCCGTGGATGGCGGCGTGGAGAAGAGCAGGATGTCGCGCGGCACGCTGGACGGCACGGCCAAGAGCAAGCCGGAATCGTCCTTTCTGGCGGCCAGGCTGCGCACCGCCTACGAATTCAGCCAGCCGTCCTGGTACTTGCGGCCCTATGTGGATCTGGACGTGAACCACATCCGGCAGGAGGGCTACAGCGAACAGGGCGCGGGCGCCTTGAACCTGAAGGTGCGCGGCAACGACACGACCTCGTTCATGGCCTCGCCCATGGTGGAGCTGGGCGGGCGCAAGGACCTGGCCAGCGGCGCGACCTTGCGCTCGTACGTGGCCGGCGGGATGAGCTTTCTGAGCGGCGGCGACGTCGTGACCACCATGCAGCTCAGCGGCGCGGGCGCGACGCCCTTCACGCTGCGCTCCGGCATGCCCAGGACCTATGGCAACCTGGCGGCCGGCCTGGAATACGTCACGCCCAAGGGCGTGGAGCTGAAGACGGAATATGCCTTGCGCGGCAATGGGGAATACCGCGACCAGTCCCTGACCCTGCGCGCCGCCTACCGCTTCTGAGCCGGCGGCGCGGCGGGGCGCGGCGGCTACTTGCGAACCCAGCGGCCCTGGCCGCTGTCGTCGTAGAACTTGATGTCGAAGCCCTGGGCCCGTCCCTGGTCCATCCTGAAGACGATGGACGCCAGCGAGGCGACCAGTTCGGCTTCGCCCACGGGCGCGAAAGCGTAGGTGTCGCCGTCCCAGTGCCGCAAGGGGATGCGCATGCCCTTGGGTCCCAGCACCAGGGTCAGGGCGCCGCTGGCCTCCTGGATCTCGGCGGGGCCGTAGTAGGGGTTGTCGAACCTGCCGGTGTATTGCGACAGCGCTTTCGAAGCTGCGGGCTTGGCGGGATCGGCCTGTCCGGACAGATCGGCCTGGGGTTCGAAGAACGCCTTCATCGCGCCGTTGTAGGCCGCGAACCAGTCGCGCGTGGGCTTGCCGTACAACGCGGTGTCGGTGAACGATGCCGCGACGGATTCGGCCGCGCCCACCGGCGCGCCATTGGTCAGCACCACGATGCCGATGCCGGCCGAAGGGACGATGCGGAAGGTCGTTCCCGTTCCCATCAGGAAGGCGCCGGAATGCCCCATTGAAGGGCGTCCGCCCAGTTCCGTGTTGACATTGAAGCCATAGCCGTAGAAGCCGGAGCGCGAGTCCAGGTCATGCGCGCGGGCGCTGAATGCCTGGGGGGAGAGCGCGGGCAACAGCGCGCCGGGGGCGATCAAGGCCTTGCCTTGATATTGCCCGTCCGCGAGCAGCAGCTTCAGCCATTCCGCCAGGTCGACGACGGTGGAGGACACGCCGCCCGCGGGCGCCTGCTGATCGGCGTTGCGCTGGCCCGCGGGCACGAAGCGGCCGTGCTGGTAGGCGTGCAGCACGGCGCGATTGCCGCGCGCCTCGAAGTCGCCGTAACGGTAGCTGGTCGACTTCATGCCCAAGGGCTTGAAAAGCTGGTCGTCGGCCAGTTGCTCCCAGGGGCGTCCGGCGGCCTTGGCCACCGCTTCGGCGCCGATGGTGGTGCTGAAGTTGGCATAGTGGTAGGACGTGCGGAAGGCGTCCAGCGGCAGCAGGCGCAGGCGGGCGATCACGTCGCCGCGGCTGAAGCCCAGGTCTTCGAGATCGTCGCCCGCCGTGCCCGGCAGGCCGGAACGGTGCGCGAAGAAATCGCCGATCGTGGCGCGTTCGGACACATAGGCGTTGCTCAGCCTGAAGTCCGGCAGATAGCGCGAGACCGGATCGTCCCAGGAGGCGCGGCCCTTGGATACTTCAATCGCCGCCACCGTCGCCGACAGCGACTTGGAGATCGATGCGATCTGGAACACGGTCTGCGCATCCACCGGCGCCTGCTTGCCAGCCTCGCGCGTGCCGTATCCCTGCGCCAGCACGGTCTTGCCGTCGATGACCACTGCCACGGCCATGCCCGGCACCTGGCTGCGCCGCATGATGTCCGCGACGATTTGCGGCAGTTCCTGCACGGCGCGTTCCTTGCTGCCAGGCGGGATGGCGACGGCGTCCGCGGGCGGATTCGGCGCGTTGGCGATGGGCACGGGTTGCGACCAGACGGCCGTGCCGCCGCCCAGCGCAAGAAGGATGACTCCGGTGACGAGCGTGTGTTTGCGGTTCATGATGGCCTCAGAATCCTGCTTGGTAAGCGATGCGGAAAACGCCCTGGTTGATGCGCAGGGCCTGGTCGCGCTGATGCGTGAGTCCGGCCTGCACGATGAATCCCATGGGGGTGACGTAGGTGACCGCGCCTGAAATGCCCCAATCCGTGTCGTCTTGCAGGCCATGCTGCGCCAGCTTCTGGCCGTTGCCGGAAAGCTTGCGCACGGCGGCCGTCGCGGTCAGCTGCCAGCGGTCGCGCGACAACGAGACCGAGGTCACGCCGTTGCCGTTGGACACGGGGGCGCCGCGAAAGGCGCTGGAATAAGTGGCTTCGTTGAACCAGCTGAGGTTCCACGAGTTGGCCAGCGGCGCGTCGTAGCGCAGCCGGGCCGACACCGTGTTGGCGCTTTTCCCTTGATCCGGATCCAGATGCAGCCGGCCCGCGTCCAGCCCGCCCGACAGTCCTTCCAGTCCGGGCAGATCGCGGAAATCGTAGGAAAGGATGAAGGACTTCAACTGGTCGCTGAACATCGGTGGCTGATCGGGCCCGATGAGGCCGCCGTCCAGGCTGAAGCGTCGGTTCATCGCGGTGTTGTCGCGCTTGAACAGCATGGCGGCCACGGAGTGCGTTCCGCGGCCCGAGGTATCCAGGGTGTAGCGCCCGCCCAGCCCGATCGAGCCGCGGAATTCCGAGTTCTCGTTGAAGCCCGTGTATAAGCCATCGATCACGTGCCAGGCGTCGCCAAAGCCCAGGTCCATCTTGCCGCCGTACAGCGCGTAGTTGTCCGCGGTATAGGCGGCGAACAGGTTGTCCAGATTCACGCCCAGGTCGGAAAACGCATTGTCTTTGGTGTCGTTGGTGGACGAGTTGAACGTCGCCTTGGTGCGGATCGAAAACTGCCGCGTCAGCTGCAGCACCAGGGCTGCCTCCGCCGTGGGCTGCACGCTGCTCCAGTGCGAGCGGGGAAGCTGGCCGTTGTCGTCCTGCACGCCGAAGAAACCGGTATAGCCGGTCATCAGCAGGAAGCGGCCGTTGAGCCGCGGATAGGTTGCGCCGCCCTCGCCCAGCTCGCTGTAGGGCGTGAGGAAGATCTCCGTCTTGAAGATGTCCCGGGCTTCCTGCGCGCACGCGCCTTGCGCGGCCACGGCCAGCAGCGCGGCCGCTGCGGCCTGGCGCAGCGGCCGGCGGGGTCCGTTCACCGCGCCAACTCGGCCGCCAGTTCACGCACCTGGGAATGGATGTTGTTGAACATGGCGAAGTTCACGCGGCTGGCGACGACGAACACGCCCAGCCCGCGGTTGGGCGACAGCACGGCGTAGGACATGAAGCCGCCCAGGCCGCCGCTCTTGCCCAGCAGCAAGGGCGTGCCGTTGCGCGGCAGGGTCACCACCCAGCCCAGGCCCATGCCGTCGGCGTCGGTGACTTCCGTGCCTACGACGGACTTCAGTCCGTCATAGGGCAGCCACATCGTGTGCGCCAGCAACGACGCCTGCTTCGATTGTTTGGCGCCGTCCAGGTGCCAGCGCATCCAGCGCGCCATGTCGTCGGCGGTGGAGTAGATGCCGGCGCTGGCGTACATCACGTCAGGCACAGGGGCATTGGGATCGGGCTTGTCGAAGGGATCCAGGCCGGTCATCAGGCGCTTTTTCTGCGCGTCGCTCAGCGCATTGGTGGTGTCGGTCATGCCGGCGGGTTTCAGGACTTCGTCGGCCAGCACGGTCGAATAGTCCGCGCCGCCGGCCTTGGCCAGCGCATCGCCCAGCAGGCCGAAGCCCAGGTTGGAATACAGCGTGGTGGTGCCGGGCACGTAGGCCGGCTGGTGGCTGCCGACCCACTTCCAGTAATAGGCGCGGTCGAACGCGGCGAACGGATTGCCGGAGGGCTTGGCGTCGGGGTTGGGCAGTTCACGCGGCAGGCCGGCCGAATGCGTGGCCAGGTCCAGCAGGGTCAGCGGACGGCCGTTGGCTTGGACCTTGGCGTTTTCCGGCGCATAGTTGGCCAGGGGATCCGTCAGCTTGAGCTTGTCCTTGGCCGCCAGCGCCGCCAATACGTCGCCGGCGAACACCTTGGATACAGAAGCGATCCTGAAAATGGAGCGGCCGTCGGGTTCGACGCCGCTGCCTGGCGCGGTTTCGCCATAGCCCTGAATCACGACCTCGTCGCCGCGCACCGCCGCGATGATCAGTCCCGGCGCGCCCGAGTTCAGGTACAGCTGCATGCCGGCCATGGAGACGGCATCCTGCAGCGCCAGGTCGGCCGCGCGGACCTGGCTGGCGCCCAGTGCGCAGGCGGCGCTCAAGGCTAGGGAAGTGATGCGCGGCAGGATGCGGGATGTCAGCATGCGGTTCTCTTTGCGGGACTGTGGGAACGGCTGTTCCTTTGCCTGCGATGATCCCAAAAACCCGTTGCGCGGCCACTTGCGGCAGGACGAAACAACATGCCGGCATGACGAACTGCATATTTCGCAGGCTCGCCCGGTTCAGATTCCCATGCGTTCGCGCAGCGGTTTGCGGTATGAGCGCGACACCGGCCAGGTCTCGTCCACGGCGCGCATCCGGATCAACCACTTGTCGACGCTGCGGCGGTCCACGTCCATGACATGCAATGCGTTTGCAATGGCGGTGCGGTGTACACGGAAGAAGGTCTGTTCCGGCAGCAGGGTCGACCATATGCCGAGCGCGCGCGAGTCCAGCACCATCGACCCGTCTTCCAGCCAGATCTCGCTGTAGTTGCCCGCCGAGCGCACGCCCACGATGGTTTCGGGCTGCACGCCGCGGACCACGCCGCGCATGCTGAGATAGATCACGGACGTGGCGCTGTCGTAGCGTGGCGTGCGTCCGCGTTCGCGGCTGTTGCCGTACTTGGCCTGGCCGATCAGGTTGGCGCATTGGTAGAGGGCGCGGACCTCGTCGGCGGACCAGGTCCGGTGCCGCACGGTGGTGTCGAAGCCGATGATGCCGTAGAGCTTCTTGTCGTGGAAAACCGGCACGCTCAGTACGCTCTTGTTGCCCTGGCGCTGGAACTCGACCTGGATGGCGCGGGCGGTGCGGGGCAGGTCGTTGACGTCGTGGATCGCGACCGCCTGGCCCTTGACCATGAACTTGTGCAGCCAGGCGATCAGCGTGGTCGGCACGTCCTGGAGTTCGGCGACGAAGGGCTCGGTCATTCCGCGGCACCATTCATGGGTATTGCGCAGGCGCAGCATGTCCGGGCGGTACTCGATCATCCAGGACCGGTCCACGTCCGAGGTCTCGCCCATGTAGGCCAGCTGTTCGGAGATCGCGTCGTCGGCGGGGAGCTTGAGCAGGCTCATCGCGCAGTGGTAGAGCCAGTCCGACGAGGGGTCGGGTTCGAGCAGGGTGGGGGTGTGAGTCTGGTACTGGACTGCATCCTTCACTTGCGGTTCCCCCCTTGCGGCGACATGGCGCTTGGCGCGCGCGGGCCGGACCCCGCGGCTAGGCGGGATTTTCCCTCCGGTAACGAGGGATGACAAGAACCGAAATCATCACCGCACCGTGGTCGGCGTCGCCGCCTGGGACGCTTGCGTCGGCATGCGGCCTACGCTGAGCGTCCCGGGATCCTCGGCAGAGGGGCGCACCACCGCCGCCTTGTTGGCGTCATTGGCGCCGAGCTTGGGCAGGTCGATGGGGCGCGCGGCCACGGTTTCAAAGGGGCCGCCGCCAGCGGATGGCACGCCCTCCAGGGTGACGCCGCGGGTCCAGTTGCCATCGTGGCGCGACAGCACCTCGTAGCGCTGCGGGCCGCCGGTGGCGCGGGCGACGATGTAAAGCGTGCCGTTGACCAGATTGAGCGCGGGCGGCGAGGCCGCCTGGGCGTCCAGCTTGGACGGCCTGCCGTGCTCCACCAGCCAGAGCTGTCCGCCGGCGCGTTCCAGTAGCGCGACCATGACGTTGCCGCTGGCATCGGCGCTGATGGCCGGGCGGCCGATGTAGGGCACGCCCATGTCGGTCGGAGAACCCCAGTCCATGTCGAGATCGGTGGTGTCGCCGGTCTCCATCAACCGGGTCAGGTGGTTGTTGCCGCGCTGGCGGAAATAGAGTTCGACGCGGTTCTGGTGATTGCGGATCGCCGCCAGGCCGCCAGCGGCCTGGGGCGCGGGCACGCGGCGCCAGTCCTGCCATTCGGGGAGCTGGCTCTTGGCGGCAGGCAGTTGGCGGGTGTAGTAGAGCTCGCCAGTCCCGGTGATCGCGAAGATGATGTAGCGTCCGTCGCCACCCAGCGCCGCGGCCGGGGAGCCGGTCACGCCTTCCAGCGGCGGCAGGTCCTGCCAGGCGCCCCAGCTGCCGTCGATGCCGGACGGGGTTATCCAGTGCAGCAGCCCGTCGTAGCCCAGCGCCACGGCGGCGGCCTCGCCGCGCGGCGCCACGGCCGGGATCTGAGTCACGCGCAGGCCGCCCAGCGCCTGCCAGCCCTGCCAGGTGCCGTCATGGCGCTGCTTGTTGGCCCATACGCCGCCCAGCGGGTCGCGCGCCATCAGGCCGGCCGTGCCATCGGTATGGCTGAACGAGACCAGCGGCCCGCTGGTGCGCCCGCCCAGGCTTTGCCAGCGGCGCTCGCCGGTGTCCCAACGGTTCACCGCGCCATTGGTTTCGCCAGCGGCGAACACCACCATGCCGCCGCGCCCGTCCGGGTAGAGCTGCGGCGCGATGTCCTGGCGCGACACGTAATAGGCGCGCTGCACCCAGGCGGCCGCCGGGCCGGCGGGTTCCTTGCAGCCGGTGGGGCCGGCGCAATAGTGGTAGTCGTTCCAGGCGTAGTGCTGGAAGATCAGCGACTTGCTGGCGATCTCCGCCTGGGTCAGGTTGGTGGCGCGTTCCTGGCTGGGGTAATCGACATAGCCCATCTCGGCGTAGTTGCCGGGCGCGCGCAGCATGGCTTCGCGCGCCAGCCGGGCGCTGGCGATATGGTCGGGATGGCCGTGGCCGGCGCAGCGCCAGCACAGCTGCGTGTAAGGCACGGCGATGGTGTCGTCGAGGTGGCGCACCGTGGTCGGCGCGTACTGGCGGATCAGGTCAGCCAGGGTGTCGATCAACTGTTCGCGCGTGTAGGACTCGGCATAGGGGCCCAGCGTGTCGACGTTCTGTCCGGGTACGGATTCGGTGCGGCTCAGCGGCGTCAGGCTGCCCCAGCCCTTGCCCAGCCACGGATCCTTCAGGCGCATGTGCCAAAGCTGCACGCGCGGATTGCCCTTGAGGGTAAAGCGCGCGATGCGCCGTCCGCCCGCGGTGCCGGAGTCTTCCTTCCATTCGTCCGGTTGATGCGCCATGTAGGCATAGGCGGAGCGCACGCCGCGTTCGCGTCCCAGCATGTAGCTTTCGCCTTCGCCGGCATCGCTGGCGGTCAGGTAGACCAGCCGCACGCAGCCCCCCGCCTGGATGTTGGAGGCGATGTCCGGGTTCATGAACAGCAGGTCGTCGTCCAGGTGGGCGACGAAAGCCATATCCTTGATGCCATGGCATTGCGCCAGCGTCGGTGGTGCGGCGTAGGCCTGGGCGCAGAGCAGGGTGGCGACGGTACAGAATAGCGCCCGGCCAACGGGGCGCAGCATGGCCAACAAGACGTGCATAACGGGGCGCAGCAGAAAAGGCGCGGCGCGTAAAGGGTATTGAGGTAAGACCAGTATAGCGGCGCGGAATTGCAATAAATGGGGGCGGTACAGGCCGCTTCGTAAGCTCGGTCGCGGCCCGGCACGGCCCACTGCGCGCGCTAGCGATTCGGCGCGGTTGTCGCCTTGTCGCCCCGGTACGGGCTGAGATCCAGCCCCGCCTGCTGGAAGCGCCGCACGATTGCCGGCAGTTGCTTGCTCTGGCTTGCGCCGTCGACGCCCTGGATGGCCTGGCGGCACGTCTCGATGTTCTTCGGGCAGCCGTGGCCGGGCGCCAGCAGGCTGGCGTACACCGATATATTGACGGCCAGCTGGGACACCTGGATGTCGGTCGGCTTGCCCAGGTAGAAGTCGTCCAGGTCGCGCTTCAGGCGGGCGGCTTCCGCTTTGCCGGCAGGGGCCGCGTCGCGGCAGTCCATGAAGGTGGGGGAATGGTCGACCCACTGCATGCGGCGGCATGCCAGGGCCAGGTGCGCGGACGGCGTGAGGCCGGCGGGCAGATGCGCCCGGACCGTCGGCGATCCGGCGGTGGCGAACGATACGGCCTGTCCGTCCCTACGCTTGCCGGCATCGATCGGGCCGGCGATCAGCATGTTCATATCCAGCGACGCGGGAAAGCGCGCGGTCGGGCCGTTGGCATAGGCCCGGGACACGGTTTCGGCGGTCGCCGCGGGCAGGCCGAGCCTTGCTCCGATAAGGCTGTTGCCGCCTTGCAGGTAGGTGTCGAGCTCGTCGCGCAGCACCGCTTCCAGCACCGCCGCCTCGGTGGCGGAAAGACTGTAGGCGGCGCTGGCTAGCGTGGGGACCACCAGGCCCAATATCGCGCAGAGCTTTTTCATGGATATGTTTCGGCGGTGTGGTTCGGCGCGCAAGCGTAACCGGTTTGCGCGCGTTGCGTGGATGGCATCAGTTCGCGCCGGCGCTGGCCAGCAGCCAGTCGCGCAGGCGTTCGTGCGCGGCGTCGGCGCGGACCGCATCCTTGCGCAGGCACAGGCTGAAGGCCGCGCCGCTTTCGACGAAGCCCTGCGGCGCGGCCAGCCTGCCTCGGTGCAGTTCGGCCTCCACCAGCACCGCCGGCGCGATGGCCACGCCCAGCCCGGCCGCGGCGGCTTCCAGCATGTGGCCCAGATGGTCGAACTCGCGCCCGGCTTGCCGTGGCGTCAGCGCGATGCCCTGGCACGCCGCCCAATCCTTCCAGGCGTCGGGCCGCGAACTGGTGTGCAGCAGCGGCATGTCCTGCACGTCGGCCGCGCTGCGGATACGCGCGGCCAGGGCCGGGGTGCAGACCGGACCTATGGTTTCGGCGAAGAGCGGCGTGACATCCCATTCTTGCGGCCAGGCGCGTCCGGCCAGGATCAGCGCGTCCACGCGCTGCGTGTTCAGCAGGGCGGCGTCGCCGGCTGTCTGCAGCCTGACGCGGATGTCCGGATGCAGGGCTTCGAACCGGTCAAGCCGCGGGATCAGCCAGTTGGAAAGAAAGCTGGCGGGCGCGCCCACCGCCAGTTCCGCTGGCTGCGTGCCGCGCCTGAGTTCATCGCAGCGGCGTTCCAGCAGGTCGAAGGCATCATGCGCGGCGCGCTGCAGATCCAGGCCCGCCGCGGTCAGGTGGACGCGCCCGGCGCGGCGCTCGAACAAGGCGCAGCCCAGCCAGTCTTCCAGCTGCCGGATCTGCTGGCTGACCGCGCTGTGGGTCACGCAGAGCTCCTTGGCGGCCAGCGTGAAGCTTGCCTGGCGAGCCGCGCTGTCGAAGAAGCGCAGGGCATTGAGGGACGGCAGGCGTCGCATGGCTGTTAGCTGGCCTTACATGTATGGGAAATAAATCATTGATTCAAATAAATATTTTGTGAAGATAGCATAAGGCAAGTTATCTCTATCCCGTCACGGAAAACTTGCCCATGCCATCCGCCATCCATCCGGCCGCGCCCGACAGCCGAGGCCAATTCGGCCCCTACGGCGGCCGCTACATGCCCGAAACGCTGGTCCCCGCCCTGGACGAACTCGAACGCCAGTTCAAGGCGGCTTTGGCGGACGAAGCCTTCTGGCAGACCTACCGCGGCCTGCTGGCCGACTATGTGGGCCGGCCGAGCCCGCTGTTCCTGGCCCGCGGCGTTTCCGAGGAGCTGGGCGGCGCGCAGGTCTACCTCAAGCGCGAAGACCTCAACCACACCGGCGCGCACAAGATCAACAATTGCCTGGGGCAGATCCTGCTGGCTCGCCGCATGGGCAAGCGCCGCATCATTGCTGAAACCGGCGCGGGACAGCATGGCGTGGCCACCGCCACGGTCTGCGCCCTGTTCGGCCTGCAGTGCGTGGTCTACATGGGCGCCGAGGACATGGAGCGCCAGTCCGTCAACGTGCGCCGCATGCGCATGCTGGGCGCCGAGGTGCGCGCGGTGCATGCCGGCACCGCCACGCTGAAGGACGCCATGAACGAGGCCTTGCGCGACTGGATCGCCCACCCGGCCGACACGTACTACCTGCTGGGTACCGGCGCCGGACCGCACCCTTATCCCTGGCTGGTGCGCGAGTTCCAGAAGGTGATCGGGGAGGAGACGCGCCAGCAGATCGCGGCCAAGACCGGCCGCATGCCCGACGCCATGGTGGCTTGCGTGGGCGGAGGCTCCAACGCGATGGGTTTCTTCTATCCCTTCCTGGAGCTTGCGGACGTGCGCCTGTACGGCGTGGAAGCCGGCGGGCTGGGTCTGGCCAGCGGGGCCCACGCGGCCAGCATCAGCGCGGGCTACGAGGGCGTGCTGCACGGCTGTCGCAGCTATTACCTGCAGGACGAAGACGGCCAGATCGTCAACGCGCATTCGATATCGGCCGGCCTCGACTATCCCGGCGTCGGTCCCGAGCACGCCTTGCTGCATGATCGCAAGCGCGTGGACTACGTGTCGGTCACGGACGCCGAGGCCGTATCGGCCTTCCATTGGCTGACGCGCAAGGAAGGCATCCTGCCCGCGCTGGAAAGCGCGCATGCGCTGGCCTACGTGCGCAAGCTGGCGCCGCGGATGGGGCGTGACGAGATTCTCGTCGTATGCCTGAGCGGACGCGGCGACAAGGACATGGACACGGTGACTCAATTTGGCGAGGTGGCGGCATGACCCGGCTTGATCGAACCCTGGCAGCGCTGCGCCAATCCGGCCGCAGTGGGCTGGTGACCTATTTTGCGGCGGGCGATCCCGATCCCGCCGCATGCCTGGAGCTCCTGCGCGGCTTGGGCGCGGCGGGCGCGGACGTGATCGAACTCGGCATGCCGTTCAGCGATCCGGTCGCGGACGGTCCCGTGCTGCAACAGGCCAACGTGCGCGCGCTGGCCGGCGGCCAGACCCTGAGGCGCACGCTGGCCCTGGTGCGCGATTTCCGCGAGGCGGACGCGCATACGCCCGTGGTGCTGATGGGCTATCTGAATCCCATCCTGCGGCGTGGCGTTGACGGCTTTATCGAGGACGCGGCCGCGGCGGGCGTGGATGGCCTGATCATCATCGACCTGCCGCTTGAACACGCTGACGAGATCGGCGGCGCGGCGCGCGCGCATGGCCTGCATCTGATCCGCATGTCCGCGCCGACGTCCGAGAACGCGCGGCTGGCGGGCTTGCTGCGCGACGCCAGCGGCTTCGTCTATCACATCATGCTGGCCGGCACGACGGGTGCGGACCTGCCCGACGAGCGCCGCATCGCCCAGGACTTGGAGCGGCTGCGTTCGCATACCCGGCTGCCGGTGGCCGCGGGCTTCGGCGTGCGCTCGCCCGACGAAGCCCGGCTCGTCGCCAGGCATGCCGATCTCGTCGTGGTGGGTTCGCGGCTGGCGCAGGTGTTGGCCGAGCAGGGCGTGGCGGGCGCCCTGGACGAGGTGCGCGGGCTGGCTGCAGCGTTGCGGCAGCGAGGCGCCGCCGCATAGTCAGGCCGCCCGGCGGGTGTCGGTCCGGCGCATGTCAGCCCGAGGGATGTCACTGCACCTTGAGCTCGATGTCCCGCGCGACCTCTCCCAGGCGGGTGAAATCCGCCTGCGCGCGTTCCCTGGCCTGTTGCGGCGTATTGGCGACGATGACCCAGCCCAGATCCTTGAGCTTGCGTTCGGTGTCCGCGCCTCTCAGTCCGGCGACCAGAGCGCCGTGCAGCTTTTCGATCACGGCATCGGGCGTGCCCTTGGGTGCGGCCAATCCGAACCAGCCCGCCGGCACCAGGCCGGTAATGCCCAGCTCCTTGGCCGTGGGGACTTTGGGATAGCCGTCGAATCGATAGTCGCTGGTGACGAACAGGGCCGTGGTCTTGCCCGCGCTGACGTAGGGAATCTGCGAGGCCGCGTTGTCCATCATCGAATCGATGTGGCCGCCCATCAGGTCGTTGACGGCGGGCGCGGCGCCCTTGTACGCGACGATGTTCAGGTTCAGGCCAGCCTGCTTGGCGAAGGCGGCCTGCGTCAGGTGGGCCTGCGTGCCCAGACCGGCGTTGGCCGAGGTCAGGCCAGCGGGCTTTTGCCGCGCCAGCGCCTGGAAGGCGGCGTAGTCCTGCGCGGGGAAATCCTTGTTGACCACGAAGACGAAGGGCACTTCCACCGCGATGGAGATATGCGCCAGGTCGTTCACCGGCTGGTAGCGCAGCTTGTAGATGTGCGGATTGACGGCGATGGTGCCGCTGGCCGACAGCAGCAGCGTATAGCCGTCGGGCGCCGCGCGCACCACGTGCTCGGTGGCGATCGAACCGCCGGCGCCCGGCCGGCTTTCGACGATGACGGGCTGGCCCAGCTGCTTTTGCAGCGACTCCGCGATCAGGCGCGTCAGCGTGTCGGAAGCGGAGCCGGGCGCGTAGGGATAGACGATGGTGATCGGCTTGGCCGGGTAGGCGTCCGGCGCCGCCTGGGCGGCGGCGGGGCCCAGGCACAACAGCAGGGCGGCGATATGGCTGCGTAGGCGCTTCATGATTTCCCCTTGTGGTTTTGGGAGGTTCGGATGATGTCCTGTACTACGGGTATGGCCAGCGCCGCATACCAGCCCAGTTCCGCGAGCATGTCGCGCCGGTACCAGCCGGCCTGGTGCAGCAGATTCAATGAGCCCAGCGTCCGCCCGTTCCAGCGCACCGGCACGTTGACGGCGCTGGCGCAGCCCAGCGACGCGATCAGTTCATGGTCGGGAAAGGCCCGTTCGCAGTCGCCGCGATCCATGCACAGGCGGGCCTCGCCTTGCTGCACCACGGTGGCGAAGAACTCGCTGTCGTGGCGCATGGGCTTGCTGCCGCCGGCGGGATAGGCCGCGGGTTGGCTGGAGTAGTAGCGACGGTTCAGTCCCGCCTCCCAGTCCAGCACCAGCACGGTGAACAGGCGGTAGCCGATGCGCTGCTGCAACGCCTGGCCCAGCGCGCGCAGGCCGGCGCCGGGCTGGCCGTCCAGCGCCAGGCCGCAGGCCACGGCTTGCAGGGACGATTCGGAGGAAATGGAGACTGCGGTCATGGGGCCATCTGGGGCGATTCGGGAGGTGCCCATTTTGGGCATGAAGCCCATAGACAGCCAATGAATAAACCTGAGATATCCATTACCATTTCCGCATGATTGCCCCCCTCTCCGAATTGCTCTGGACGCGGCGCCTGAAGCTGCGCCACCTGGAAGTGCTGATCGCCCTGGAAAAGGCCGGAACCGTCACGGCCGCGGCCAAGGCCATGCACATGACGCAGCCCGCGCTGTCGCACTGGCTGAGCGATATGGAAGACATGGTGGGCACGCCGCTGTTCGCGCGCGGCAGGACGCTGGCGCTGACCGAAGCGGGGCGCTCGTTGTGGCGCTATGCCTGCCGCGTGCTGGGCGACACCGCGCGCACGGGCGAGGAGATCGAGGCGGTCAAGGCCGGCGTCGCCGGCCGCCTGCATATCGGCACCATCCTGTCGGCCGCGCCAGTGCTGTTGCCGCGCGCCATCGCCACGCTGCACCAGCGCGCGCCGGACGTGCAGATCGAACTGGTCGAAGGCCTGCTGGATCCGCTGATCGAACGGGTGGCGCGCCACGAGATCGATCTCATCATCGGGCCTCTGGATCTGCGCGCCAGCCGCTCCGGCTTGTGCGCACAGTGGCTGATGACGGACAGCTTCAGCCTGGTGGCGCGGCGCGGACATCCGCTGGCCGGCATGGCTGCGCCGCAGTGGGCGGACACGCAGGGCTATCCCTGGATCCTGCCGCCGCCGGGCGTGCTGTCGCGCGTCAGGCTGGACCAGGCGCTGGTGGACGCGGGTCTGACGCCGCCCAAGCCCGCGGTGGAAACCAGTTCGCTGGTGGCCCTGCTATCGCTGCTGCAGGACAGGGAGTACGTCGCGACGCTGGCCAGCTCCGTGGCCCACATGTACGAAAGGCTGAACCTCATCAGCATCGTGCAGGCGCCGACGTGTCTGGAGTTCGGCCCCATAGGCATGCTGTGGGCCGCGGATTCGCCCAGCATCGTGCTGCCCTGGTTGCGCGAGATCCTGCGCGACGAGGCGCAGGATCTCGCGCAGGAAGCGCCCGGGGCCGGCCAGCCTACCTGACGGTGGCGTATTCCAGCGTCTTGGGCGTGCCGGTCAGCACGCGCGGCGTATCGCCCACCACCACCGTGTCGTCCAGGCGGAATCCGCCTATGCCATAGGCGTAGATGCCAGGCTCCGCGGAATACACCTCGTTGGCCAGCAGCGGACGCTGGCAGAAGGCCATGTCTTCCGGGTATTCGTGGTGGATGATGCCGACGGCGTGCCCGGTGCGATGGCGGATGAAGTTGGCGTAGCCGGCCTTTTCGATCTCGGCCTGCGCGGCCGCGTCCATCATGCACACCGGGTTGCCGGTGCGGGCCGCGGCGATGGCCGCTTCGTTGGCGGCCTTGGCCGCGGACCAGAGCCGGGTTTGCTCCGCGGAGGGCGCGCCGCAAAACCAGGTGCGCTCATTCTCGATGGTCAGCCCGTTCAGGCGCGGGATGACGATGTTGACCAGCACGTCGCCTTCCTTGATCCGCGCGCCGCAGGAGGCGCCGTCGCCATGCGGCGAGGCGGACGCCGGGCCGCTCAGCGTCCAGCAGCGGATGACTTCGAATTGCTCGCCCGGAAAGCGTTCGGCGGCTTCCTGCACGAACAGCGAGGCCATGGCGAAATCCAGTTCCTGGACCAGCCTGCCGGGACGGATGTTCTCGCGGTACCGGTCCTGTATCCAGTCGGAGATCGACGCGGCCGCCGCCATCACGGCAATCTCTTCCTCGTGCTTCTGCCAGCGCAGCGAACGGCATTCCGCCGTGGCCGCGCGCAGCGTCAGATCGGGCAATAGGCGGCCCAGCTGCGCCAGCACGGGGCTGCCGCCTTCGACCGCGATGCGCGAACGCGCCAGCCCGGCCTGCCGCAGGCGTTCCGCCAGCACTTCCGGCAGCTGGGTGATCAAGGGCAGGCGGTCGGTGACGCGCGGGTGTTCCGCGTAGTAGGTGATGTCGGTGATCCAGACCTTGCCTTGCTCGTGCGAGAAGCGCATGTGATGCGTCGACAGCTCGTTCATCACCAGGAAGGGTGTGCCATTGCGCGGCACCACCGCGAAGATGGGGCGTTCCCAGGGCAGGACGTCGGTGTGGAAGTTGGTGGCGAACTGGAAGAAATCCGCCGAGGTGAACACGATGGCATCGACGGCCAGGTCGTCCATCAGTGCCGTCATTTTTTCCTGGCGATAGCGCCAGACGGCATTGCTGAGCTTGGGCATGTCTTTCCTTTCAGGGTTGCGGTCAGTCGTTGTTCAGGCCGAGCTGGCGTATCAGCGGTCCCCAGGCCGCGCTGTCGCGCGCGACCGATTCCGCGACCGCCTGCGGCGTGGACGGCAGGGGTTCGAGCTGGAGCTCCTGCAAGCGCGTCTTGACGGCCGGGTCTTCGAAGAAGCGCCGGGTTTCGGCATTGAGGCGGTCGATGGCGGCCGAGGGCGTGCCCTTGGGGGCGACCAGGGCATACCAGCCCGGCAGCGGGAAATCGGCGATGCCCAACTCGGCCAGCGTGGGCACGTCCGGCACGCTGGCCGCGCGCCGCGAACCCACCACCGCAAGCGGCACGACCTTGCCCGCCCTGGCCTGCACGGCGGCGGTATTCAGCACGTCCGCCATGAGCTGCGTCTGGTTGGCCATGACGCTGGTCAGCCCCGCGGCGGCGCCGTTGTAGGGCACGTGGGTCAGGCGCAACCCCAGGCGCTGTTCGAGCATTTCCACGACCAGATGCGTGGAGTTTCCTTTGCCCGCCGAAGCGAAGTTAAGGCTCTCGGGGGCGGCCCTGGCTTTTTCGACCAGGTCCTTGAATGAACGTATGCCGGTCTGCGGATTGGCGACGAGCAGGAAGGGCGTGTTGACCAGCAGGCTGACGCCGTCGAAGTCCTTGCCCGGGTCGTAGGGCAGGTTCTTGTACATGTAGGGGTTGAACGCCAGGTACGAGATGCCGCTGATCAGAACGGTGTAGCCGTCGGCGGGTTGCTTGGCGACATGGCTGGAGGCCAGGATGCCGTTGGCGCCCGGGCGGTTCTCGACCACCACCGGCACATTGAGATGCCGCGACATGTAGTCGGCCCAAAGGCGGCCGATGACATCGGTGCCGCCGCCCGCCGCTTGCGGCACGACGAGCTTCAGCGGCTTGTCCGGATAGGCGGCCGCCGCGGCGGTGCAGGCCGCCAGCAGGCCGCAGGCAAGCCCGGCTGCGCGCAGGCAGCGGGCCAGCTTGGTACGCAACATATGCATTCCCCATGGATTCGTTGGATAGGCGCCGCCGGGTGGCGGCCTGCCGAGATGGCATCCAGGCGATTATGGGGAAGGGGCTTATGAGTGCCCAATGAAAAAAGCTGAGGGCACCATTAGCGTTATTGCATAGGTGCCCGCCAGCGCGATGGCCGGAGGCTAGGCGTAGCGCTCCAAGCGGAACGGCCGTATATCTACCGGCGTTTCCTTGCCCTGGATCAGGGCGGCCATGGTTTCGCCCACCGCCGGGCCGATGCCGAAGCCATGGCCGGAGAAGCCTGAGGCCAGATAGAGTCCGGGCGCCTGGGCGATGGGGGCGATGACCGGCATGGCGTCCGGCGTCACGTCGATGTACCCGCCCCAGGAATGCGCGATGCGCGCCTGCTGGAACACCGGGAAGGCGCGCAGCAGACGTTCCCAGGCCTGGTCTATGCCGCGTTTGTAAGGCGCGGGGTCGAGCACGCGGCAGCGCTCGTAAGGCGTCTCGCGGTCGGCCGGAAAGCGGCGCGGCGTCGCCAGCTCTTCGAAGAAGCGCTTGCTGAAGCGGATCCGGACCAGGGAATTATTGGCGATCCAGGCGCGCAGGAACTTGCTCATCAGGCGGAAGCTGTCGGGCACTAGCTCGGCCAGCGAGGCCGAGAATTGCGAGACGGTATAGCCGCCGTCGGCGCGTTTGCGGCAGGTGAAGTCCTTGCCATTGATGGCCAACGAAACGCCAGCGTCGAAGGGCTCGGTGCGCAGCACCGAACCGCGCACCTTCAGCTGCGGGAAGTCCACGCCCAGATTGCCGCAGAACAGGCGCGACCAACCGCCGGCGGCCACCAGCACCGCCTGCGCGCGCAGCGTGCCGCGTTCGGTGATGACCGTGTCGACGCGGCCGGCGCTGGTCTCCACGCCGCGCACGGCGCAGTTTTCGTATATCAGCGCGCCGGCCTGGCGCGCCAGCGCCGCCACTCCATGGGTCGCGATCTGTGGCTCTGCCACGCCGTCGGCGGCGCTGTAGAGCGCGCCCGTCCACGCGCGGCCGGAACTGGGCAGCAGGCGCAGCGCCGCGTCGCGGCCCAGCATGTCGGCCTCTACGCCATAGGCGCGGGCCTTGCTCAGCCAGCTTTCGTGCTCGGCGGCGTCAGTGTCGTTTTCCTGCAGGTAGACCAGGCCGTTGCGGCGGTAGCCGACTTCGACCTGGGCCTGGATGTCGCGCCAGAGCTGGTTGGCGCGCAGCGCCAGCGGCACTTCGGGCAGGTCGCGGCCCAAGGTACGCACCCAGCCCCAGTTGCGAGAGGATTGCTCGCAGGCCAGCGCGCCCTTCTCGAACAGCGCGCAGCGCACGCCCGCGCGCGCCAGCGCGAGCGCCGTGCTCACGCCTATGATGCCGCCGCCGATGATGGCCACGTCCACCGTGGCCGGAAATTGCGTTTGTGTCGTCATGGCAAAGTGAAAGCGCCAGGGCAGGGGTCAGGCGGGATAGCCCAGCGCGTCGCGCAGGCGATACCAGTTGATGGCCAGCGAGGCGCCGAATTGCCGCGCCGGGTAGAAGGGCATGCGTCCGATGGGCGTGACGGGAAAGTCGAGTTCGTCCGCCGGCACGCCGCGGATGGCGTCGGTCAGCACGCGCCCCAGCGCGGTGCCCATGGCCACGCCGCGTCCGCAGTAACCGTAAGCGGTCCAGACGCCTGGCGCCAGGCGATGCACGCGCGGCAGGTCGTCCATGGTCATGCCTACGCGGCAGGCCCAGCCGTGGCGCCAGGCGGCGTCGGCCAGCTGCGGGAAACGCGCGACCGCGGCGCGGCGCAGCTGCTCGCCGGTTGACGGATCCAGGCGCTCGGACGAGTGCCCGCGGCCGCCGATGACGAAGCGCCCCTCGGGGTCGATGCGGCAGTAGTAGGTGATCTTGCGCGTCTCGGAGATGCCGGCGCGCAGCGGCAGCAACTGCTCCTGCAGCGCGTGCGGCAGGGGATCGGTGGCGATCTGCGCGCTGGATACGTTGACATACGACTGCGCGACGGCCGGCCATAGGCGGTCGGTGTAGGCATCGGTCGCCAGCACCACATGGCGCGCGTGGACGGCAAAGCCGTTGACGCTCAGCGTCGCGCCGCCGTCAGGCTTGGGCGCGATGGCGGACACTGGCGAGTGATCGTGCACCGCCGCGCCGGCGTCCTGCGCCGCGCGTGCCAGCCCGCGCGCAAAGGCCAGCGGCTGTACCGCGCCCGCGCGCTTCTCGCGCAAGCCCGCGGGCCAGAAAGAGGATCCGGTGGCCGCGCGCATCGCATCGGCGTCCAGGTATTCGACCTCGCCGCCATGCGCGTTCAATTCCCGCGCGCGGCTTTTGAGATAGCTGCCCGATGCCGCCGAGAACGCGCCCTGGATCCAGCCGTTGCGGGTGGGCGAGCAATCGATGCGCAGGCGTTCGGCCAGTTCGAAAAGATAGTCGGCATTGCCGTAGGCAAAGCGCATCATGCGCGCCGCCGTGTCCGCGCCGAAGCGGCGGATCAGCGCGGCCGGGCCAGGCTTGAAGCCCGGCACCACCTGCCCGCCGTTGCGTCCGGAGGCGCGGTGGGCCACTTCGTGGGACTCGAACAGCGCCACCTTGAAGCCGGCCTCGGCCAGATGCAAGGCGGCCGACAGGCCGGTGAAACCGCCGCCGACCACGGCGGCGTCGACGTGCAGCGGACCGGCCAGCGCCGGCGAGGCGGCGCGCGCAGGCGCGGTCGCTGCCCACAGCGTGGCTGCGGGCGAAAAAAGATCGTTGTTCATGGTGCCGGAGCTACTGGGCGTGGGTGACGCGCTTGAGGAAATCGCGCATGCGTTCGTTGCGGGGATTGGTCAGCACTTCGCGCGAGGGGCCTTGTTCGGCGATGCGGCCGTTTTCCAGGAACAGAACGCGGTCGGAGACGTTGCGCGCGAAGTCCATTTCGTGCGTGACGATGACCATGGTCATGCCCTTTTCGGCCAGCGTGCGCATCACGGACAGCACTTCGCCCACAAGCTCAGGATCCAGCGCCGAGGTCGGCTCGTCGAACAGGATGGCATCGGGCTCCATCGCCAGCGCGCGGGCAATGGCCACGCGCTGCTGCTGGCCGCCGGAGAGCTGTTGCGGATAGTGGCTCATCTTTTCGGCCAGGCCGACCGACGCCAGGATCTCGCGGCCGCGCGCGGTGGCGGACTCGATGCTCTCGCCTTTGACGTGCACCGGGCCTTCGATGACGTTCTCCAGCGCGGTGCGGTGCGGGAACAGGTTGAAGCGCTGGAACACCATGGCCACGCGCTGGCGGATGTTCTGGATGTCCTTGCGGCGCGCGTCCACGGTGACGCCGTCGATCGTGATGCGGCCGCCGTCGTAGCGCTCCAGGCCGTTGATGCAGCGCAGGAGCGTGGACTTGCCGGAGCCCGACGGCCCGATCAGGCAGACCACTTCGCCTTGCTGGATTTCGGCGTCGATGCCTTCCAGCACGCGGTGGGCGCCGAACGACTTGCTGAGGTTTTCGATCTTGATCATTGGCGGCGCCCCAGTCGGCGTTCAAGTTTGCCGATGAAGTACATCATGGGCAGGCTCATGGCCAGGTACATGAGGGCGACCAGCGTGAAGATGGTGGCGCTCTTGAAGGTGGAGGATGCGATCAGCTTGCTCTGCATGGACAGTTCGACCACCGTGATGACGGCCGTCTGCGAGGAGTCCTTGAGCATCATGACCACGTTGTTGCCATATGGCGGCAGCGCGACCTTGAAGGCCTGCGGCAGCACCACGCGGCGCATCAGCTTGGCGCGCGACATGCCCAGCGACTGGGCTGCCTCGAACTGGCCGGGATCGACCGCGTCGATACCCGAGCGGAACACCTCCGACATATACGAGGAGTACGCGATGCCCAGGCCCAGCGCGCCGGCCTGGAAGGCGGTCAGGCTGATGCCGATCTCCGGCAGCACGAAGTACATGTAGAAGAGCACGACGATGATGGGAACGCCGCGGATGATGTTGGTGAGGATGCGGCTGGCGTGCGACAGCGGCGCCACGCCGCTGACCCGCAGCAGGGCCCAGAACAGACCGAGCGCCGTGGCGATGACCAGCGCCGCCGCAGTGATGGCGATGGTCGTCAGCACCCCCTGCATCAGCACCGGGAAGAACTCCGCGGCGTCACTGAAAAATGACTGGAACATCTTGGATACCTGTTAGGCGGCGCGCCGCGGCGGATCGGGCCGCGGCGCTCGGGATCAGGGCGTGACGCCCCACTTCTTCATGATGGCGGCGAGGGTGCCGTCCTGGCGCAGCGCATCGATGGCCGCATTGAGCTGCTTGACGCGTTCGGCGTCGCCCTTACGCACGGCCAGTGCGATGTTGGTGGGCATGGCCGGCTGATAGCTGTCGACGTAGCGCACGTTGCGCACGCCCTGGGTGCGTACCTGGTAGGAGATCACCGGCCCGTCGCCGAAGGCCGCGTCCAGGCGTCCCAGCGCCACGTCGCGCACCAGGTCGGACATGGTTTCGTACATCTTGATTTCCTTGAGGCCGGGCGCGGCCTTCAGCGGCTCGACATAGAGCGTGCCGATCTGCACGCCGACGGTCTTGCCCTTCAGGTCGGCGATGCTCTTGTAGTCGCTCTTGTCCTTCTCCGGCACGATCAGGGCCTCGCCGTACTCCACCACCAGCTGCGTGAAATCCACCACTTCGGCGCGCTGCGGCGTCTTGGCGAAGGCCGAGGCGATGATGTCGATCTTATTGGTCTGCAGGGCAGGCACCAGCGAGGCGAACGGAATCGGCATCACTTCCGCCGTAAAGCCGGCCTGCTTGCCCACGGCGTGGGCGATGTCGATCATCACGCCTTGCAGGGTATTGGTCTTCGGGTCCAGGAAGTTGAACGGCACCGCGGTGGGCGTGGCGCCTACCTTGACGGTCTGGGCGTGCGCGCCCGACAGCGCGGCGGCGCACAGCGCCGTCGCCAACAACGTTTTCAACACTTTGTGCAGCATCGGAATCCCCTTGGAAGCTGGAATCGCGCGCCTGCACGGTGTATCGGACGTCCGATTTCGTCCTTGTCAGGTGCGCATTATCGTATCGAATAGCGATAAGCATATATCGCATGTAGATTTTATAATCTGGCCAAGGAAAGCCTGTCAATCAACTCCGGTTTCGGCTAAGCGCTTTTTATTTAAGGGTTTTCCCGGGATTACCTGCTGCGGTAAAGGTAGAATATGTCAAAAGAACCACGGCTTTTTCTTGCATTCATTTGAATTGGAATGCAATCTCTGCCTATCGAACACTAATAGACTGGCGGCCCGCGCCGCCCAGCCCAGCCATGAATCCGGAATCCTCCACGCTGTACGTCCAATCGCTGGCCACCGGCATCGCCGTGCTCGATGCGTTTGACGCCGAACACACCTCCATGAGCCTGCCGGACATTGCCGCGGCGGCGGGCATCACCCGCAGCGCCGCGCAGCGTTTCGCGTTCACGCTGGAAGCGCTGGGGTTGCTCAACAAGGACCCTGTCAGCAAGCGTTATTCACTGTCGTCGCGCACGCTGGACGCAGGTTGCCGCTACCTGGAATCGCATCCGCTGCTGGACCGCGCCAATCCCTTCCTGCTGGAACTCAACCGCAATGCCGGAGAAACCGTGAACCTGGCGGAGCCGGCCGGGCAGGACATGATCTATATCGGCCGCTTTCCCAGCCCTTTGCGGCTATTGGTGCACATGCCCGTGGGCCGGCGTATCCCCATGTACTGTTCCTCGACCGGGCGCGTGTACCTCGCCGGCATGAGCGACGAGCAGGCTCTCGAGGCCCTGGAGGCCAGCGAGCGCGTGAAGTACACGGCCAACACGCTGACCGACCTGGACGAGCTGATGGCGCAGATCCGTTTGTCGCGCGAGCAGGGTTATGCCTGCTGCAAAGAGGAGTACTACCGCGGGGATCTGGCGCTGGCGGTGCCGGTCTACGACCTGAACCAGCGCGTGGTGGCGGGCCTGCAGTTGTCCGTGTCGGCGGCCAAGTGGACGGTCAAGCGCGCGGTGTCGCGCTTTGTCCCGATGATGCTGGAAACCGCCCGGCAGATTTCCACGTCGCCGCCCACGCCTCGCGCGCTGACGGCGTTTGGCGGCGGCGCCGCGCGCGATCTGCACGCCGAGCCGCCAGGGCGCGCCAGCGGGCGCAAGGCTTAGGGCTGGCGGCCAGGCAGCGGCGCCTTCAGGCCGCCTGCGGCGCTTTTTCGCCCGGCTCGCCGCGGCGGCCGGGCTTGCCGTACAGCAGGCGCGCGCACAGGAATGCGCTGAGCGCGCCGGGCGCCGCGCCGATGGTCAAGGGGAAGCCGAGTTCTTCCTGCCATGGCCTGCCCTGGGAGATAAAGCCCACCAGGAAAACGAAGCCGTAGACGGCGCCGACCAGCCCCATTGCGGCATAGGCGCGCCAGGACGGATGCGCCGGCCGCAACGCGCCGGCCACGATGCCGCACAGCAGGGCGGGCACGAAGCCAAAGATGTAGAACCAGGGCAGGGCATAGACCAGCATGAGCAGGTTCTCGGGATCCCGGGTCGCGGCCGTCAGCGCGATGATGACGGCTGCGCCGCCAATGGGCGGCGCGGCCACGCCGTAGAGCGCGCCGCCCGCGACCAGGTCGCTGCCCAGGCGCCGGCCGGCGGTGTCCATCGCGCGTTGCCGCTTGCGGCGGTAAGCGATGGCGGCGAGAGCGCCTAGAAGCAGAATGCCGGCCGAGATATAGGGGGTCATCGCGTCATGCAGAATGTGGGCGGGAGTGGGATGGCCGGCTTGCCGCTGGGACGCGGCAAGCCGGCGCAACAGGCCTGATGATACCGTGGCGGCCGGCCCGGTTTTCCTGCATGCGCCGCGCCCGCACCGGACGCAGCGCCATCCTGCAGCGGCGCGGCGCTCAAGTCTGGTCGTTGTCGGCGCGCGCGTCGGCGCTGCCGTTCAGCGAGCTGGCCAGCGCGGGGGCTGTTTCGTCCGCCTTGCGCTGTTGCTCCGTGCGCCGCATCAGCCGCTTGCTCACCATGGCGGCGACGAAGGCATTGCGTTGGGCCGCGTCGTAACCAGGGTGGCTGAGTTCGCGTACGTATTCGTTGATCACGGGTTTCATGGATGTTCTCTCGTCTTGAGGCCAGGCAGGGGCCGGGCGTGTGGGCTTGGGTCGGCGCGGACGGCTTGCAGCAGGCGCGCCATGGTGACTTCGGCGCCGGTGTCGGCGGTAGGGAACGCGCGGCTCCAGCGGCGCGCGCGCTGATCCGGCGCGGCGGCCGGAAACTGGACCACAAGGCGCAGCCGCCTCAGGAATGCGCTGTCCAGGTTGGACTTCATGCTGGCGGCCCGCGACGCCAGGCCGCGGTACGACTGCATGGGTTGCAGCAGGTAGCTGACCTCGATATTGGCGTAGCGGTCATGGCTGTCCTTGACGTTCGTGCGCTTGCCGAAGAGGGCGTCGGCTTCGTCGAAGAACAGGACCGCGCCGCGCTGCTCGACCGACTCGAACAGGCGGTTCAGGTTTTCCTCGGTTTCGGCGATGTATTTGCTGACGATCCTGGACAGGTCGATGCGATGCAGAGCCAGTCCCGTCTCGCGCGCCAGTTCCCCGGCAGCCTCGAGCGCCTGCGCCCGCTCGCGCGGGCTGTGCTGGGCGCCGGTGTCCCAAAACGCGAGGATGCGCGGTTCCGCGAGCGGGTTCATGGCGGATTTCCTTCCATTTGTCCGGCTCGTTGCTGGACCCGGATGACCACGAATTCGGCCGGCTTGAGCGGAGCGAATCCCACCAGGATGTTGACCACGCCGCGATCCCTGTCCTGTTGCGTGGTGGTTTCGCCATCGCACTTGACCAGATAGGCATCGCGCGGCGTGCCGCCCTGGAAGGCGCCCTGGCGGAACAGCGCATTCATGAATGCGCTGACGTTCATCCTGATCTGCGCCCAGAGCGGCTCGTCGTTGGACTCGAACGCGGCCCACTGCGTGCCGCGCAAGAGCGATTGTTCCAGGTGGAGCGCCAGGCGGCGCACCGGCACGTACTTGTATTCCGAGGCGAAATGGTCCGTGCCTTGAAGGGTCCGCGCGCCCCAGCAGACCGCGCCGCGTCCGGCAAAGGTGCGCAGGCAATTGACGCCCAGGGTATTCAGGTTGCGGCTCTCGTCGTCGCTCACTGCGGCGGCCAGCGACAGGACGCCAGCGAGGCCCGCGTCGATGCCGGCTGGCGCTTTCCAGACGCCGCGGTCGCCGTCGGTGCGCGCATACAGGCCCGCGATCGTGCCGCAAGGCGCGGTCAGGCGCGGCAGGCCGTTCTTCAGCGGGTCGGCCGCCCGGGTCCAGGGGAAATACAGCGCGGCATGATCGGATCTGGGCAGCGCCGCACCCATGACCGCGGCCGCCATGGAAGCCGCGTCGGCCGCCGCGGGCGGCGCATCGATGATCATGAAGGCGTGCCGCTCTTTGCAGTAGGACACGGCATCGGCGAGCACGATGCTGTGCGTGATGCCGGGCAGGCATAGCAGGTTGAAGGAATCGACATCGTCCAGCGCGTAGAGGCCCCGGCGCTGCGCGCGCTGGCTGATGAAAGCAGCATGCGCGTCCAGCGGATCGTTCCGCGCGGGTTGCGCCACGCGCACGACCCAGGCTCTGGCCCCGCCGTTCAGGAAGAACTGAAGCACCGCGTAGCCGAGTTCGCAGCCTTCGGCCAGCCCACCGAACTCGCGTTCGTAGTCGGCGAAGTCCTGGATGTGGACCGGCTGGTTGAGCGGTCCGCGCATGGCCGTCCCCAGGAAAGCGGCAACCGAGGTCGGCGCGCCGGCAATGGTGCGCACGCCTGCGGGAATTTCCTGGACATACACCCCGGGATGCGTCAGGGCAGGGACCATGAACTGCTCCTTTCCACGGCGACTTGATGGCGTGAACTTGCAGCAGGAGAGTCTTCGCGGGACGGCCGAAGCGCCGCGGACGGAGAGCCGGGCGGGGGCGCGACACGCCGTAGCGCGCGGGCGTTTGGCGGGCGTTGCGCCGCGCTTCTAGTTGGATTGCAGCGGAAAGGCTATCGGGCAAAAGTAGCAGCCCTGGTGAGATGTTTTATAGAAGGTCTGATAAAAGCGGGCAATAGCTTTTCAGCGGTGTTAACGTTCTGTTGCTTATTCAGAAGCCGGCCCTTGCAGGACGCCTTGCAGAGAGGCCGGCCGAGGCTTGGCCCGTAGCGGCGGCGCTGCGGGAAATCAGAGTGGCCGAAGGCCGGAATGGCGGTCGCGGCCCTCAACGAGGAGCGCGAGATGTGTAACCTGACCCGACTGTGGCGCATGCATGTTTTCCCGGCAACGTCGTCAGCGCCCGCGAGCCCGCCCGGGCGCCTGTCTTGCCTCGCTCTCGCTCTAGCCGTGGCCGGCATGGCTGCCGGCGCGGGCCTGACGCCGACCGGCGCGGCGCAAGCCCAGGGACAGACCCCGGCGCAAACCGCGCCCGCCCAATCCGATGCCCAGGAAGAGGCCGCGCGTTCGCTGCAATGGCCGCGCAGTTTCGAGGCCGCCGACGGCACGCGGGTGGAGCTCTATCAGCCGCAGATCGATACCTGGACTGCCGACCGTATTACGGGCCGCATGGCGGTGGCGGTCGGCGCCGCCAAGGGCAATCCCACCTACGGCGTGGCAGACTTTTCCGCCCGTGCCGAGGTCAACAAGCCAGCGGGCCTGGTGCATCTGTCGGACATCCGGATCGAACGCGTGCAGGTGCCCACCTCGCCGGAAGCCGCCGCCAAGCTGCGCAGCCAGCTTGAAGCGCGCCTGCCCGCCAAGGGCGTGGTCACGCGGCTTGATGCACTGCAACTGAGCTATACGCTGTCCCAGAACAACCCGGCCACGAAAACCGTCCCGGTGGACAACGCGCCGCCGCGCATCATCTACCGCACGGTGCCGACCGTGCTGGTGCTGATCGACGGCGAACCCGTTTTGGCGGAAGTGCCCGACGCGGCAGGCTGGCGCCGGGTGGTCAACACGCGCGCGCTCATGCTGGCGAACAACGCGGGCCGTTATTTCCTGCAGGCCGCCGGCCATTGGTACGAAGCGGGCAACGCCACCGGGCCGTGGACGGATCTGCCGCAGCCGCCCGCCGCCCTGCTCGCCGCCGCCGACGCGGCGCGCCGCAAGACCGAACCGGACCCGATGCTGCCGCATGGCGGCAAGGCCCCGCACCGGGCGCCCGCCATCGCGGTGTCCACCACGCCGGCCGAGTTGCTGGTGACCGTCGGCCAGCCTGAAATGCGGCCGGTGCCAGGGACTTCGCTGCTGTCGGTGGCCAATGCCGATCACGCCCTGTTCATGAATCCGGGCGACAACCGCTACTACGTGCTGGTGTCCGGCCGCTGGTTCCGCGGCGCCAGCCTGGACGGTCCATGGTCCTACGTGCCGGGCAAGCAACTGCCGCGCGATTTCGCCCGGATTCCGTCCAAGGATCCGCAGTCGGGCGTGCTGGCATCGGTGCCGGGCACGCCGCAGGCCAAGGAGGCGCTGATCGCCTCGACCATTCCGCAGACCGCCACGGTGTCGCGCAGCGCGGCGAAACTGCAGGTGGAGTATGCCGGCGGCTCCCCGACGCTGCGACCCATCGAGGGGACGGCGCTGTATTACGCCGCCAACTCGCAGGTGCCGGTGATACAGGCCGAAGGCCGCTACTACGCCTTGTCGCGTGCGGTCTGGTTCGTGGCGGATTCGCCCCTTGGCCCGTGGCGCGTGGCCGACCATGTGCCGGCGATCATCTACGCCATACCCGTCAGCTCGCCGCTGCACTACGTCACCTACGTGCAGGTGTACGGCTCCACCCCGCAGAGCGTGGTGTTCGGCTACACGCCAGGCTACATGGGCGTGGTGGCCAGTCCTGACGGCACCGTGGTGTACGGCACGGGCTACGCGTATCCGCCGGTCATCGTGCAGGACACCTGGGTCGGCTATCCGCCCAGCTATGGCTACGACGCGGCTTTCGCCACCGCGACCGGTTTTGCCTTTGGCTTCGTCGCGGGCGAGACCTGGGGGGGCGCCGCGCCTTATTGGGGGCCTTATTGGGGGGCGCCTTATTGGGGCGGCGTCAACGTCAACCAGGTCGACGTCTATGGCGCTTGGGGCGGCTCCGGCGTGGTCACGCACGCGGCCGGCTGGAACGGCTGGACCGGCACCGAATGGCAAGGCACCCACGCCGAGGGCTACAACCCGCAGACCGGCGCAGCGTTCGAAGGCACGCGCGGCGCGGCCTACAACGAGTACACCGGCAATGCGGCTGCCGGGCGGCGCGATGCCTACACCAACCCGACAACGGGGGCATCGGGCGCCGGGCGCGCGGGCGTGGTCGCCAACGACGACGGCCAATGGGCTGCCGGCCGCCAGGACGTGCGCACCAACACGAACACCGGCCGCAGCACCATCTCTTCCGCCACGGCGACCGGCACGGCGGGCGACGGCGTCAGCAGCGTGGATCGGCGCGGCGCCACGTACGACCGCAACACGAATAGCGGCATGGCGTGGAACAACGGCAATGTGTACGCGGACCACAACGGCAATGTCTACGAGCACAACGACAACGGCTGGCAACAGCACACGAGTTCGGGCTGGCAACCGGTGCAGCCCAGTGCGCAATCCGGCGGCAATTACCTGAACGGCCAGCGCCAGGCGCGCGACTATTCCGACGACCGCATGGGCGGCGCGGAGGGCGGCGGCTGGCAGGATCGCGGAATGCAGGGCGGCGGTTGGCGCGACCGCGGCATGGGCGGCGCGGAAGGCGGCGGCTGGCAGGGCCGCGGCGGGGGTGGCCGGGGCGGCTGGGGCGGCGGCTTCGGCGGATTCCACGGCGGAGGCTTCCGTCGCTGAGCCGTAGGCCGCCGCATCGGGCGGCACGCAAGGCGGGCGCCGCGCGCATGCGGCCCCGCCTTTCATTCCGGCCGCATTTGCGCAGCTCTGTCACGGCGGTCTAGACTGGCTGCTTCTTATTTTTCACGCACTCCGCCATGGCGCTGCATAGCTGGCTCATCTACCTGGTCGCGGTCATTGGGCTCTCGATAACTCCCGGACCGAACACGCTGCTTGCGCTCACGCATGGCGCGTTGCATGGGCACCGCAAGGCGTTGTGCACCATCGCGGGCGGCGCAGTGGGCTTTGTCGCGCTCATCGCCTTGTCGATGCTGGGCATCAGCGCCTTGCTCAAGGCCTGGGGTCCCGCACTGACCGTCTTGAAGTGGGCGGGCGGGGCCTACCTGATCTGGCTCGGCATCCAACTCTGGCGCGCGCCGGGCGTGCAGTTGCAGCCTGCCCCGGACATGCCCCGCATACGCGGCATGCGCATGTTCAGCCAGGGCCTGCTGTCGGCGATCTCCAATCCCAAGGCCCTGCTGTTCTACGGCGCCTTCCTGCCGCAGTTCATCGATCCTGCCCGCAGCCTGTACACGCAGTTCGCGATCATGGCCGGCACCTTCGTGGTGGTGGAGTTCCTGGTCGAGTACGTGCTGGCGCGCCTGGCGCATCGCGTGCGCCCCTGGCTGGAGCGCGCCGGCCGGCGTTTCAACAAGGTGTGCGGCGGTTTGTTTGCCGCCATGGGTGCGGCGCTGCCGGGGTCTTGATCCCCGGCGGGCCGCGTTGCCGCTTCAGCCCTCAGCCAGCCAGCGCCCGCATTCCGGATCGATCGCCGCCCGAGCGCCATCCATCCGCACTTGTTCCTCATCCAGCCGCGCGGCGGTAGCCGGATCGACATCGAAGGCGATGCCGAGCGCGCTTGCGACGCGAGAGTCCTCGATCGGCAGTTCCCAGGTCAGGAACAATTGCGCCAGTTCCAGGCCGGCCGCGAAGTCGGCCTCGCGAAAACCCGTGACGCCGCGCGGGATGACGGCATGCGGCTGGCAGGTATCGAAGATCATGGCGGTGCCGCGCACGAGCGGAATGCGCAGGCCGGCGGCCGGAAAATGCACGTCCAGGCCCCGGTCTTCGCTCAGGAACAGATTGCAGAAGGCGGCGCCGCCATATTGCTCGCCGTCATGGTGATAGCGGGCGCCGCGGCAAGCCATCAGGGCGATGTCGGCGTTGGCCAGCACGCCGGGCAGTCCTAGCTCTTGCGTCCAGTCGCGCATGGCTTGCAGGCATAGCCCGTACTCGGGCCAGCGCGCCTGCGTGCGGGCCAGCGGCATCTGCTCGACGTCCCCGGGTTCCAGGCACAGGCGCGTGGCCATCTCGCGCTCCCAGTCCGACTGCAGGCGCGCGGGCGGCGCGGGCACGTCCAGCGTGGCGGCCAGCACCGTGCCGCTGACGCTGCGGCTGCGCATGGCATCGCCGCTCCAGTAAAAGGAAGTCAGGGGGCCGGGCGTGCGGCGCGGGCGCGGAACGTGGTGCATCGGGCTGGAGGATCGGGGCGGGGCGCCGGGCCGGAACCCGCAGGGGAAGCGGCGGCGGCAAGCCGCTATGTTAACGGTCTCATAGTTAACGGCCCCATATCCAACCGCCCATCCTCGGCGTTCCGCCCGCCCGGCGCATGACGGGGGCGCTAGTCCCGCATCAGCGCGGCCAGCCGTTCGACCTCGACCGCCAGGCGGTAGGCGCGCTTCAGGTAAAGCTGGGCGTCGTGCTCCCAGGAGAAGCCTATGCCGCCATGCACCTGGATGGAGAGCTTCACCGCGCGCCGCGCCGCGCTCGCTGCCAGACGGGCGGCCAATGCGGCAAGCCCGGCATCGGCCGAACCACGCTCGGCCAGCAAGGCCTCCACGGCGTAGCGGCTGTTGTCCAACCCGGTCCAGGCGTCAACCAGGGCGTGCTTGATCGCCTGGAATTGCCCGATGGGCCGGCCGAATTGTTCGCGTTCCTTGGCGTAGGCGATGGCCAGGTCCAGCGAGGCGCTGGCGGTGCCGACCAGCTGCGCCAGCAGGAAGGCCACATGGTTCTGCAGCGCGGACAAGGCCTGCGCCGAAGGCAGTTCGGCTTGCGCGACCGCAGGTCCGCGCAGGCGGGCCAGCGCCACGGTGGGATCCAGGCCCTGCACGGATTCGAGCATCGCCGGGTCGTAGCGCGCAAGCAGCCAGCCATCGTCCTGACGGCTCAGACGCAGGTATTGGGCCGTAAGTCCATAGGCGTCGATCCAGCCCTGTTCGTCGCCGGCTCGGTCGCAGCGGACACTGGCAGGATGCGCCGCCAGGTCCAGCACGACTTCCGACAGGGCGGGCGTTTGCTCCAGCAGCGCGCTGGCCAGGAACGCCGACGCGCCATACGGAAGCGTGAGCAGCGCGCGTCCGGCCCATTCGCCCATCAGCTGTGTGCCTGGGCCGTATTCGGCCTGGAAGGCTTCCGATCCGGCTTCCAGCCAGCCGCCTTCGGCCAGTTCCTTCCACAGGGCGCGCTGGGCGGCGTCGTCCGCGGGCAGGGCGCGGCGGGCGTAGGCGGCGGGATGCTGCTGTTCCAGCAGGCGGCCGAAAGTGGAGGACAGCAGTGTCCTGATTTCGCTATGCATGTTGTCCCCTGTCCTTGGGCAGGCCGAGCAGGCGTTCGCCCACGATATTGCGTTGGATTTCCGAGGTGCCGGCCACGATGGTCTCGGCGCGCGACCACAGGAACTCGCGCAGCACGCAGGCCGTGGCGGCATGGGGCGCCGCCGCCTGCGGGCCGAGGATGGCGGCTTCGTCCAGCAGTTCCAGGCGCTGTTCCCAGATGCGCTGACGGGTTTCGCTCCACAGCAGCTTGAGCATGGCGCCGTCGATGCCGGGCGTATCGCCCGCGGCGACCTGGCGCAGCACGCGGTCCACGCGCCAGCGTATGACCTGGCACAGGTCCGCCAGGTCGCGCACGCGCCGTGCCTGTACGGCGCGTTCGTCCGCGACCAGCGCGGTCTGCGCCAGCGCCTCGGTCAGTTGCCGCAGTTCGTCTTCCAGCTGGACGACGCGCGGCATGAAGTAGATGCCGCGCTCGTACTCGGCGGCGGCCATGGCGATGCGCCAGCCTTCGCCGCACTCTCCCAGGATGCGTCCTTCCGGCACCGGCGTCGCGTCGAACAGCACTTCGTTGTAGTCGGCCTCGCCCGTCATCTGACGTATGGGCTCGACCCGCACGCCTTCGGCCTGCATGTCGATGAGCATGAAGCTCAGGCCGCGGTGCGCCTGGCTGTCGGGATCGGTACGCACCAGCGCGAAGCACCACTTGGCCAGATGCGCCTGGGTGGTCCAGATCTTGCGGCCGCTGACGCGCCAGCCGGCGGCATCCGGCTTGGCGCGTGTGCGCACCGAAGAGAGATCGGAGCCGGTCTGGGGCTCGGAGTAGCCCTGGCACCAGATCTCGCTGCCGTCGCGGATGCCGGGCAGGAATTGCGTTTTTTGCGCGGGCGTACCGAAGCGCAGCAAAGTGGGCGCGAGGATGGCGTGCGCGATGCTGTTGATGGGCTGCGGCGCATGCAGGCGCGCGCACAGTTCATGGAAGGCGATCAGCGTGGCGGTGCTGAGTTCGCGCCCGCCGTACTCGCGTGGCCAGGTAAGCGCAATGAGGTCGGCCTCGCACAGCATGCGGTTCCAGGCCTGGCGGCATTCCTGGGTGTGCGAGGCGGTGACCGGATACTGCTCGCGCAGCTGGGCCAGCGCGGTGCGCAGCCAGGCCTCGGCGTCTTCGAGAAAATGTTCGGTGCGTATCATGGTTGAGAGCAATCAGGAGTTGGGATGCAGGACGCGCGGCGCGAGCGCGATGCGCACGGGCGCGTCGATCCAGCGGTGCAGTTCGGCGGGCGGCAGGCCGTCCACCAGGGCCAGCGGCACGAAGGCCCCGTCGCGCACGTCGAAGATGCCGATGTCGGCATAGACGCGCCCGACCACGCCGGCGCCGGTCAGGGGCAGGGTGCAGCGGCCGCGCAGGCGCGGCGCGCCCTCGCGGGTCAGCGCTTCCATCATGACCCAGACGTTGCGCGCGCCCACGGCCAGGTCCATGGCCCCGCCCACGGACGGCATGGGGTCGTCCGCGCCTAGCGACCAGTTGGCCAGGTCGCCCTGGCAGGAGACCTCGAAGGCGCCCAGCACCGTGATGTCGATGTGGCCGCCGCGCATGATGGAAAAGGAATAGACGTGATCGAAGATGGCAGCGCCTTCGGTGAGCGCGATCGACTGCTTGCTGGCGTTGATGAGATCGCCGTCGGCGATTTCGTGGTCTTGCAGCAGGCGCATGCCGAGGATGCCGTTCTCGCTGTGCAGCTGCACGCCGCGCGCGGGGTCGAGGCGGTCGGTGACCATGGTGGGCATGCCGATGCCCAGGTTGACCACGGCGCCCGCCGGCAGGTCGGCGGCCACCAGGGCGGCGAGTTGCTCGCGTGACAGTCGTTTCATTGCGGACTCCCCAACAGGCGGTGCACGAACAGGCTGGGCGTGACGATGGCGTCGGGATCGAGCGCGCCGCAGGGCAGGATCTCTTCGACTTCGACGATGGTGTTGCGGGCCGCCATGCACATGACCGGCCCGAAGTTGCGTTGGGCGCGGCGATAGACCAGATTGCCCAACTGATCTGCCCGATGGGCGCGGATGAAGGCGTAGTCCGCGCGCAGCGGCTCTTCCAGCACGTAGCCGCGACCGCCGAACACTCGCGTTTCGCGGCCGTCGGCCAGCGGCGTGCCATAGCCCGTGGGCGAGTAGAACGGCCCCATGCCCGCGCCGCCCGCCCGGATGCGTTCGACCAGGGTGCCTTGGGGCATGACCTCCACGGCCAGGCTGCCCGCCTGCGCCCGCTCACGGATCACGTCATTGCCCGGCATGCGCGGATAGGAGCAGACGATGCGGCTGACGCGCCCCGAGGCCACCAGGGCCAGGAAGCTGGCCTCGCCCGCGCCGGCGTTGTTGTTGATCAGGGTCAGGTCGTCCACGTCCCGCTTGGCCAGCAGGCCGGCCAGCAGGCGCGCGGGTATGCCCGAGCCGCCAAAGCCGCCGACGAAGATCACGGCGCCGGACTCGATGCCGCGCAGGGCTTCTTCCACGTTTGCGCAAGTCTTGTCTTTGATCATTGTTCCTCCTTGGTCCACGCCGCGCGGCCTTGGGCGCACAGGGCGCCGGCCTGGCGGCAGGCCAGTGCGATGCCATCGGACTGGGGCCAGAGCGATACCGCCACGTCCAGGCCGGGATAGACCGGCGCCATGAAGCGCAGGTCCAGTTCACCCAGCCGCAGGTCGGGAAGCTGCCGCAGGCAGGCTTCGAGCGCGCGGTTGACCATGCCCAGCAGCGCCGCGCCGTGCAGGATGGGGCGTTCGTAGCCCGCCCGTCGCGCGCTGGCCGGATCCACATGCAGCGGATTGCGGTCGGCATTCAGGCGATACAGCGCGCCCTGGTTGCGGCTGGTGGGCAGGACGATGACGCTGTCCGGCGCCGTGGCGGGGGGCGCGGGGATGGGGACGGCCAGCGCGTCGCTGAGCGCGGCGTCGCCGCCCGAGTAGCCGCCGTCGCCGCGGCAGATGTTCAGTTGCTCGATGACGGCGAATTCCTGTCCGGTGGCCGCGTCGCGCAGCGTGCGTCGCGTCACGACGAAGGCGCCCGGACTTTTGTCGGCGATGCGCGTGACCTCCATCTGGCACAAGACCTCGCCGCGCGCCGGCAGGCGCCGCGGGAAGCGCATGCGCTGCTCGCCGTGCACGACCTGGCTCCAGTCCAGGCCGTGGCGCGGATCGCGCATCCAGAACCCGGGGTAGGCCAGCACGCAGGCCATGGCGGGCAGGGCGCGCAGGCCCTGTTCGTAGATGAACCGGGTTTCGTCGCCGACAGGGTCGTCTGCGGCCAGGCCCGCGCCCACGCCCAGGGCATAGAGGATGCAGTCATCTGCGCCGTAGGCCTGGCGTTCGGGCGCGAAGACGTGGGTCTTCAGGCTGCGGTAGTCCAACGCCATGGGAACCTCAGACCGGATCCCAGGCGAACACCTGGGCGGAGGTGTCCAGCGGCATGAAGGAGGCGCGCAGCGCAGCCATGCCGTGTTCGGCGATGCTCTCCGTGGTCCAACCGTCCGAGCGGTGCACCGAGCGCACCGGACGCGACTGGCTCATCAGGAAGATCTCGTTCAGGCGGATGGCGAACACCTGGCCGGACACGTCGGCGGAAGCGTCCGAAGCCAGGTAGCAGATCAGGGGCGCGATGGTCTCGGGTCCCATGCGGCGGATCTTCTCGACGTGGCGCGCCTGCTCCTCGGTCTTGGCCGGGATGGTTTCGGTCATGCGGCTCCAGGCCAGCGGGGCGATGCAGTTCGAACGCACGTTGAAGGCAGCCATGTCCAGCGCCATGGCCTTGGACAGGCCGACGACGCCGAGCTTGGCGGCGCAATAGTTGGCCTGGCCGCGGTTGCCGATGACCGCCGAGTTGGAAGTCATGTTGATCAGGCTGCCGCCGCCCTGTTCGCGGAAGTGCCGCGCGGCCGCGTGGCTGAGGTTGAAGCAGCCGTACAGGTGCACCTTGACCACGGCGTCGAAGTCCTCGGGCGTGAGCTTGTGGAACATCTTGTCGCGCACGATGCCGGCGTTGTTCACGACCGCGTCCACCCGGCCGTAGGTGTCGGCGGCGGCCTCGATGATGCGTTGCGCGCTGGCGTATTCGGCCACCGAGTCGCCATTGGCGATGGCCTCGCCGCCGGCGGCGCGGATAACCTCGACCACCTGCGCCGCCGTGCTCTGCGAGGCGCTGGTGCCGTCCAGCGACACGTTCAGATCATTGACCACCACGCGCGCGCCTTGCGCGGCCAGGGCCACGGCCGCGGCGCGGCCGATGCCGTTGGCCGCGCCGGTGACGATCACTACTTTTCCTTCCAGCATGTCGAATCTCCTTCAGTCCATCCAATTGGTCAGCACGGTGGTGGCCTGGGCGCTCAACACCCCGCCATTGCCATGCACCAGCGCCGTGCGCGCCTGTTTCACTTGCCGCTCGCCGCAGTCGCCGCGCAGCTGGCGCACCGCTTCCACCAGGCCGAACATGCTGTACATGCCGGGATGGACGCAGGACAGCCCGCCGCCGTTGGTGTTCACCGGCAGTTCGCCGCCGGGAGCGATGCGTCCGCCCGACACGAAGGCGCCGCCTTCCCCTTTGGCGCAGAACCCCATGTCCTCCAGGAACAGGATGGGATTGATGGTGAACGCGTCATAGAGCTGCACCAGGTCGATGTCGGCCAGCGCCACGCCGGCCCGTTCGCGCGCCAGGTCGGCGCTTTGTCCGGCCACGGTGCGCGTCAGGTCGGCCATGCAGGCGATCTGGCGATGCGAGTGCGCCATGGCTGTGCCTTGCACGTACACCGGCCGGGCGGCATCGGCGCGTTGCGCGGCCGTCACCACGATGGCGCCCGCGCCGTCGGTCACCAGACAGCAGTCGCGCGCGGTCAGCGGCGAGGAGATCACGCGCGCGCCCAGCACGTCGTCGATGGACAAGGGCTCGCGCTTATAGGCTTCCGGGTTCAGCCGCGCCCAGGCGCGCGCGGCCACCGCGACCTCGGCAAGTTGTTCGCGGGTGGTGCCGTATTCATGCATGTGGCGGCGTGTCGCCAGCGCGTAGCTGGTCGGCGGGTTGAAGGGCTGGAACGGCTCTTCGTACGGAAACGGGTCCAGCCGCGCGCGGGCGCCGGAGGTCGCCGAGACACCGTTGCCGCCACGCGGGGAGGCGCCGTATGCGATCACGATATTGCGGCACAGGCCGGCCTGGATCGCCGCCGCAGCGGTCAGCAGGTGGCCGACGAAGGAAGCGCCGCCGATCTGGGTGCTGTCCATGAAGCGCGGGTACAGGCCCAGGTATTCGGACAGCTTGTTCAGCCACATCGACGAGGACAGACTGGCGCTCATCAGGCCGTCGATGTCCTCCATGCGCAGCCCGGCGTCGCGTACTGCGGCATGCACCGCGAGCGAGCTGATCTCCAGGTCGTTCAGACCGCCCGCGTCACCGATGCCGGCCGTGGCGCAGCCGGTGATGGCGATGGCGCCGCGCAGGCTCTTGTTCCAGTCCGTCATGGCGCTTCCTTTCCGAACACCACGCGAGCGCGCTGCGGGTCGGGCCGCGCCGTCAGCCGCATGCCGATGCGCAGCTCGCCTTCGTCCAGCAGCGTGGACATCATGCGGAAGCCTTCGTCCATGTCGGCCAGGATCACGTTGCGCGCGGGGGCCTGCGGCGTGGCCGGAATTTCCGAATAGGAATAGAGCGTGGCGCCGGCGCGCATGGGTCGCCAGGCATATTCCTGCGAGCGGCAGTGGGTGCAGTGCGTGCGCGGAAAGAAGAACGAGAGCCCGCAGCTGCGGCACACCTGGACCTCCAGGCGTCCCGCACGCAGCGCCTCTGCAAAATAGGCTTCCGGCGACAGCGAGCCGATGCGGACCTCACTCATCCTTGACCCCGGCCTGGCTGATGACGGCCTGCCATTTATCCATTTCGTCGCTGACGAACTTCTGGTACTGGGCCAGATCCATGTCGCCGGGCTCCGAGCCGGTGGAGCGGATGTAGTCCTGCGTGGCCGGCTGCATCACCGACTTGCGGATCTCGCTGTTCAGGGTCTGCACGATGTCGGCCGGCGTGCCAGCCGGGGCATAGACGCCTACCCAGGTGCTGAGGTCGAAACCCTTGTAGCCCAGCTCGTTGAGGGTGGGTACATCCGGGTAGCGCGGCTGGCGCTGCGCCGACGCGATGGCCAGCGGCACGATCTTGCCGGACTGCAGATAGGCGTTGGCGGTCACGGACTCGGCCATGCCGAACGGCACCTGGCCCGACACCAGGTCGGTCATGGCCGGACCCGCGCCGCGGTAGGACACGTGCATCAGCGGCAGCCCGCTCTGCGCGCGCAGCAGTTCGCCCACGATGTGCGGCGCGCCGCCGGCGCCGGCCGTGCCATAGGGCACCGAGGCCTGCTTTTGCGCATAGGCCTTGAAGTCGGCGAAAGTCTTGATGCCCTGGTTGGCGTTGACCAGCAGGAAGTTGGGGCTGACGGCCAACAGCGCCACGGGAGCGAAGTCCTTGCGGGCGTTGTACGGCAGCTTCTTCATGGCGGGGTTGATCACGTGGCTGGTCGCGCCCACCAGGATGGTGTAGCCGTCCGGCTTCTGCCGCGACACGTACTCGGTGGCGATCTGGCCGGTTGCGCCCGGCTTGTTCTCGACCACGAAGGGCTTGCCCAGGCGGGTCTGCAGATCGGCCGCGATGCGGCGCGTCAGGATGTCGGTCATGCCGCCCGGGGCATAGGCCACCACCAGGGTGACGGGCTTGGCCGGATAGGTGTCGGCGGCGGCAATGACGGGAAGGGCGGCCAGCAGCGTCAGCAGCTGCTTCAGGCCAGGCTTGAGTTTCATGTCGGAGGTCTCCTCGTCCTGCGGGCTGGTTTGCCCTGCTTGGTTATGGCGTCGAGGTGACCTTCCGGATGGCGCATAGGGCGGGGGGCCTCGACGCGCTAATGATGGAAGTGGTCCATCATGCAAACAATTGATTAATTATCATGAAGGCATTCAAGAAAGAGATGAATCGCCAGCCGCCGCGGGCTGCCCCTGTTCTGCAAGATGGGCTTCGAAAGCGGCGAGAAATGCGGCCGCGGCGCGCGACAGCCGGTAGTCGGCACGGCGCAGGACGGACAGCTCATGCAGGGCCTGGGGCCGGTCGGCGATGCACAGCGCCTTCAGCCCCATTTCCTGGCAGACATGGCGCACGTAGCCCGGCATGACCGTGATGCCCATGCCGCCGCGGATCATGGCGAAGGCGGTGGTCAGGCTGCCGGTCTGCGCCACGCTGCGCACCGTCAGTCCCTGGTCCTGCAGGATCTGGTCCATCTTGCGGCGCACGGTGTAGGTGCCGCGCAGCAGGATGTGCGGGTAGCGCGCCAGTTGGCGCCAACGCGCCTCTTCGTATAGCGCCAGCGGGTGGTCGGCCGGCACCACGGCATACATGGGGCCGCGGTAGACGACGCGGCAGTCCAGCCGCGGATCCTGGCTTTCCAGCGCCACCAGCCCCAGGTCGGCCTTGCCGTGCAGGACATGCTCGGTGGCCTCGTCGCCGGTGAGTTCGTGCAGGTCGAAGACGATGTTGGGATGACGCGCATGGAATTGCGCCACCACGGGCGCGATCAGCGTGTGCATCATGATGGGCGACGCCGCGACGGAGACCTCGCCGCGCTCCAGTCCGGCCAGGCTGCTCAGGCTGCGTTCGGCCGCGCGCAGCGATCCGAAGGTTTCCTGCGCGTAGGCATACAGCTCTGCTGCGCCTTCCAGCAGCTCGACGCCACGCGCGGAGCGCTCGAACAGCGCCATGCCTATCGCCTTCTCCAGTTCGGAGCACAGCTTGCTGACGGTGGACTGCGTCAGGTTGAGCGCCTCGGCGGCGCGGGTGAAGTTCTTCAGCTCGTACACGGCGCAAAAGGCCCGGAGCTGGCGCAGCGTGATACCCATGGTGCGACTCCCGCAAGAGGCGGCTATCGTACCCAAGCCGCCAGCGGTTCGGTATTTATTCCATTCAAGACTTATTTCATGAAAATTACTCGTTTGTTGTGATGAAACCTCGCCCTTAGCATCGGTGGCATGACCCTAGCTGGAGTTTCCATGACTGCGCCTATTCCCGCCTTTTCCCATGCCCTCGTGACCCGCGACGCGCGTGGCGTCTATACCCTGCAGATCCACGACGCCAAGAGCCTGAACATCCTGGCCTCGGCGGTCACGCTGAGCCTGACCGAGGCCGCCCGCTGGATTGCGGCCCAGGACGACGCCCGCGCGGTCGTCATCCGCGGTACGGGCGAGCGCGCCTTCGTGGGCGGCGCCAACATCTATGAAATGGCCGAGCTCGATCCGCAAGGCGCGCGCGAGTTCATCACCCGGCTGCGCGACCTGTGCGACGCCGTGGCCGCGATCCCCGTTCCCACCATTGCCCGCATTCCGGGCTTCTGCCTGGGCGCCGGCATGGAGCTGGCCGCGGCCTGCGACATCCGCCTGGGATCGACGGACGCGGTCTTCGGCATGCCCGAAGTGCGCGTGGGCATTCCGTCCGTGATCCATGCCGTGCTGCTGCCGGCCATCATCGGCCCTGGCCCCACCAACTGGCTGCTGTTGACCGGCGAGACCGTGGACGCGGCCCAGGCCCGCCAGTGGGGCTTCCTGGAATTCGTCAGCGAAACCGGCGCGCTGGACGCCCTGGTCGAACGCACCGTGACGCCCATCGCCGAAAGCGGCCCGCGCGCCGTGCGTTCGCAGAAGGCGCTGCTGCGCTACTGGAGCGAGTCCAGCGTCGAAGCCGGCCTGGACCGCAGCGTGGCGGCGTTCGGCGAGGCCTTCACCAGCGACGAGCCGCGCCGCTACATGGCGCCCTTCGTCAACCGCAAGAAGCAGCAGGAGGCCAAGTAATGGCCGGCCCGCTCGCGGGCGTGCGCGTCATCGACATGACGTCGGTGGCCATGGGGCCGTACGGCACGCAGATCCTGGCAGACATGGGCGCCGAGGTCATCAAGGTCGAGGCGCCCGAAGGCGACGTGTTCCGAACCTCCGCCCCGGCCGCGAGCCCGGGCATGGGGCCGGCCTACCTGAATCTCAACCGCAACAAGTACAGCGTGACGCTGGACGCCAAGACGCCGGCCGACCGCGACAGCCTGCTGCGCCTGATCGACGGCGCCGACGTGTTCGTGTCCAACGTGCGCCCGGCTGCCCTGGCGCGCCTGGGCCTGGACGTGGATACGCTGCGCGCGCGCAATCCGCGCCTGATCCATTGCTCGGCCGTGGGCTTCGGCCAGGACGGCCCCTATGCGGCGCGCCCGGCCTTCGATGACATCATCCAGGCCATGAGCGGCCTGGCCGACCTGCAGGGCCGCAACAGCGGCGCGCCTGCCTACGTCAACACTATCCTCGCCGACAAGGTGGCGGGGCTGACGCTGGCCTACGCCATACCCATGGCGCTGTACGAGCGCGAGCGTTCGGGGCAGGGGCAGGCCGTCGAAGTCCCCATGTTCGAGACCCTGGTGTCCTTCACGCTGATCGAGCACATGAGCGGCCACAGCTTCGTGCCGCCGCGCGGACCCATGGGCTACAGCCGCGTGCTGTCGCCGCAGCGGCGTCCCTACCGCACGCGCGACGGCTACCTGGCGCTGCTGCCATACACCGACGCGCAGTGGCGGCGCTTCTTCGCCCTGGCCGAACGCGCCGACCTGGCGGCGGACGCGCGCTATGTCGACGCGTCCTCGCGCGCGCGGCACTTCGACGAGCTCTATCAGGACCTGGCGGACATCGTCGCCTTGCGCGGCACCGGGGAATGGCTGGCGCTGCTGGCGGACGCGGACATTCCGCATTCGCGCGTGAACACGCCGGAAGCCCTGTTCGAGGATCCGCATTTGAAGGCGACGGGATTTTTCCAACGCGTGGAACATCCGACCGAAGGGCCGCTGATGGCCGCCGGCATCCCGGTGCGCTTCTCGCGCACCCCGGGCGAGATCAGGCGCCAGGCCCCGCGCCAGGACGCCGATCGCGATATGCTCGAGCCTGCGCGCTGAGGCCGGCATGGCCGGCGGCGCCTGGCGGCGACTTCGACCATGAACATCACTCTCAAGCAATTGCGCGTGTTTTGCGCGCTATACGAACTGCGCAGTTTCACGGCGGCCGCGCGCGCGGCCTTCGTGACCCAATCGGCCGTCAGCAAGCTCTGCGCCGAACTCGAGGCCGAGGTCGGCCAACCGTTGTTCGAGCGCTCCACCCGCAGCGTCACTCCCTGCGACGGCGCGGCGGATTTCTACGCCTACGCCCAGGAAATCCTGGGCACCGTGCGCGCCGCCGAGCGCAGCATGTCCGGCCTGCGCACGCTGGAGCGCGGCACGGTGGGCGTGGCCACTTCGCCGCTGATGATGGTCGGCCTGCTGGGCGAGGTGGTGGCCGACTATCACCGCGCGCATCCCAGCGTGAAGCTGGACCTGTTCGAGCTCTCCACCGACGACACCATCGAGCATGTGCGCAACGGCCGCGCCGACTTCGGCATCGTCTCGGTCGAAACCCCTTCGGAAGAGCTGGCCACGCGAGTCATCTATCGCGACACCATGTACGCGGTGTGCGCGCCGCGCCATGCGCTGACGCGCAAGCGTTCGGTGTCGTGGGCCGACGTGGCCGCTCACGATCACATCATGCTGCGCAACGTGTACAGCGTGCGACGCAGCTTGGACCGCGTGGCGGCCGACCTGAACCTGGAGTTCCGCTACCGCATCGAGGCCGGCATGCTGACCTCGGCGCTGAAGCTGGTCGGCGCGGGACTGGGGATAACGGTCGTGCCCGGCTATGCCTGCGACCTGGCGCGGCAGCTGGGCCTGCGCATCCTCGCCATCGACGGCGCGCGCAAGCACGGACATGAACTCTGGCTGATCCAGAGGCGCAACGCGCGGCTGTCGCTGGCGGCTTCGGCCTTCCTGCAGGCCACCGAGGAATATCTGCGGCAGCGTCAGGCTTCAGAGAATTAATCCTGGTTTGGAATAAGTCTATGAAAATTAGTCCCTTGTTGGGATAAGCGGGTCGCAAGCATCATACGGTCAGAGTTCAAGAGGCCGACCCGCGGCCCCTCACAGGAGACAAGCATGATCCGACCGTTCGGCGTCCGCCGCCGCCTGCTGGCCGCCGGCAGCCTCACCGTCCTGACCGCCCTTGCGGGCGCGCTGCCGTCCACCGCGCTGGCGCAGGGCGCGTATCCCGACAAGCCCATCACCATCGTCGTGCCGTTCTCGCCGGGCAGCGCCACCGACACCAGCGCGCGCATCATCGCGGAGAAGCTCGGTCCGCGCTTGAACGTGCCCGTCGTCATCGAGAACAAGCCCGGCGCGTCCGGCACCATCGGCGCCTCGTTCGTCGCGCGCGCCCAGCCCGACGGCTACACGCTGATCCTCACCAGCAGCTCGACGCACTCGGCCACGCCGGCGCTGTTCCGCAAGCTGCCGTTCGATCCCACCGGCGATTTCACCCACGTCGTGCGTATCGCGACCATCCCGATGATGCTGGTGGTGCGCGAGGACGCGCCCTACAAGTCGCTGCAGGAACTGGTCAAGGCCACGCAGGCCAAGCCCCTGAACTACGCGTATGGTTCGCCCACCAGCCAGATCGCTGGCGCCACCTTCAACACCGTGGCGGGCGCCGCGGCCAACGGCGTGCCGTACAAGAGCCAGCCGCCGGCCGTGACCGACCTGCTGGGCGGCCACGTCGACTACCTGTTCGCCGACCTCTCTGTCGTGACCTCGTTCATGCAGGCAGGCAAGCTGCGCGGACTGGCCTACACGGGCCATGAACGCGCCAAGGAATTCCCCAGCGTGCCGACGCTGGCCGAACTGGGCTACCAGAAGTTCGACCTGGTCGTGTGGGTCGGCGTGGCCGTGCCGGCCAAGACGCCCGACGCCATCGTGCAGAAGCTGAACCAGGAAGTCGCCGCGATCCTGCGCGAGCCGGACGTGCTGCAACGCTTCGAATCCCTGGGCATGCAGGTCTCGCCCAACACCGTGGCCGAGCACCAGGCCTTCGCACAGTCTCAGCGCCAGGTCTGGACCCAGCGCGCGGTCGACGCGAAGATCGAACCGCAGTAAGCGGCGGGAAACGAGGAGGGCGCCCGGGCGGGCGCTTTTTTCATGGGGCGCGGTGACCGCTCCCTGGCCGCGTCCCGTGCTTGCCGCCACCAAAACGAATAAAGTGCCAGACAGTGTCCGCCCCATCACGGCGGGCAATCATCAAAACACGGAGACGACATGGATACCGTAGGCAAGGGCGCCAGCGTGCGCGAACAGGTCAGCGCAACGGAATGGGAGGTCCGCAAGGATCTGGCGGCGCTATATCGGTTGGTGGCGCTGTTCGGCTGGGACGATCTGATCTTCACCCATATCACGGCCAAGGTGCCGGGGACCGAACATTTCCTGATCAACCCCTACGGCATGATGTTCGACGAAATCACGGCATCGAGCCTGGTCAAGATCGACCTGGACGGACGCAAGGTGATGGAGTCGGAGTACGACATCAATCCCGCCGGTTTCACCATCCATAGCTGTATCCACGCGGCCCGCAAGGACGCGATGTGCGTGCTGCATACGCATTCCATCAACGGCGTGGCGGTGTCGGCGCAGAAGGCCGGGCTGCTGCCGCTGTCGCAGTTCGCGTTCATCGTGCTGCGGTCGCTCGGCTACCACGACTACGAAGGCCTGGCGCTCAATCCCGAGGAACAGCCGCGCCTGGTGCGGGACCTGGGCAGCAACACCTATCTCATCCTGCGCAACCATGGCCTGTTGACCGTGGGGCAAAGCATGGCCGAAGCCTTCCAGGCCATGCACCGGCTGGAGGCCGCCTGCATGGTGCAGGTGCGGGCCCAGGCCGGCGGCGAACTGACCTACATCCCGCCCGACATCCTGAAGAACGCCACGGTGGAATCGCAGGCCGACCGCGCGCACAAGGCCATGCTGGCCTGGCCGGGACTGCTGCGCCGCCTGGACCGCCGCAACCCGGGCTACGCGGAGTAGCAGCCGGGCGCGGGCCCCAAGGGCTGGGGCCCGCTGAAACGGATCAGTACTTGCCCATGTAATCGCGCTTGCCGATTTCCACGCCGTTGTGGCGCAGGATGTCGTAGGCCGTGGTCACGTGGAAGAAGAACTGCGGCAGCCCATAGTGCAGCAGATAGGCGCTGCCGCTCAGCTTCTTTTCCTTGGGCGTGCCCGGGCGCAGCACGATTTCGCGCGCTTCGCTTTGCGCGAATTGTTCGGGGCTGAACGAACCCAGGTGTTCCAGCGTCTTGGCGATCAAGGCTTGCAGGCCCGCGAAGCTGGTTTCGCTATCAGGCCACGAAGGCACTTCCGCGCCAGCCAGGCGCGAGGCGATGCCCTTGGCGAAATCCGCAGCGATCTGCACCTGGCGCGCCAGCGGGAACATGTCGGGGAACAGGCGGGCGCCCAGGTAGGCGTCCGCATCGATGTTCTTCTCCGTGGCGTGGGCTTCCGCTTTCTTCAGCACGTCGGACAGGGCCGACAGCATTTGCGTCAGGACGGGAACGGAGGCGCTGTGCATGAAATTGCTCATATCGTGTCTCGCTTGAGAGTGGGCGCCGGCGCGGGAGGCGCCGGGCAGGCTTGCGAAGACTACCAGTTGCCGGCGTCGTCATCCGTAACGCGTGTTGATGCTTGAGTCATCATGACATCATGATGTTATGATGGCTTCATGAAAAACGACGCCGAATATGCTCCTCTTTATGCCCGGGTGGAAATGGCCTTGGCCGCGGAAATCTCGTCCGGCAGCCTGTCGCCTGGCGACCGGCTGCCGACGGAAGACCAGCTGATCGAGCGCTTCGCGGTCAGCCGCAGCACGGTGCGCAAGGCGGTGGAAAACCTGGTCGCGCGCGGGCTGGCGGAGATCCGGCGCGGCAAAGGCACGTTCGTCACGGAACCCAAGCTGACGCAGACGCTGACGGCCCTGAGCGGATTTGTCGAGGACATGACCGCGCTCGGCCGCCGGGCGACGGCACGCCTGCTGGACAAGCGGCCGGTGCCGGCCACGGAAGACGTCGCGCGCCAACTGGGCGTGGCGCGCGGCGCGATGGTCTATCGCATCGAGCGCGTGAGGTTGGCGGACGGCGTGGCCATGTCGTTCGATGAAACCTATCTGCCGCTGGACGTGGGCGAAAAAGTCGCCAGCAACGACCTGGAGGCCGAGCCCATCTTCGACCTGCTGGAGCTGCGCTACGACCTGCCTCTGATCGAGGCCGAGTACCAGCTGGAAGCGGTCACGGCGGACGAACGCGTCGCGCAGGCGCTGGGCGTCGCGGCGGGAAGCCCGATTTTCCTCATCGAGCGCACGTCCTACACCGAGGCGCAGCGGCCGGTGGACTACGAAAAGCTGTATTACCGCGGCGACCTGATCCGCTTCAGCACCCGGCTGTCGCGCCAGCCGCGCAAGCCGACCTGAACTGGCGGCCATGGAGACCTCGACGATCTTCTGGCTGTTCGCCGCCGCCTTCGGCGCCAGCGCGCTGGGCGGGGTGCTGGGGATGGCCAGCGGCATCTTCATCGTGCCCATCCTGACGTTGCTGTTCGGCGTGGACATCCATGTGGCCATCGGGGCCAGCATCATCTCGGTAATCGCCTGTTCCTGCGGCAGCGCCGCGCCGTTCCTGAAAGGGCGGCTGACCAACGTCAGGCTGGCCATCGTCCTGGAAACGGCCACCACGCTGGGGGCGCTGACCGGCGTGTTCCTTATCGGCATCGTCTCGACCGGATTTCTCTACGGCCTGTTCGCGGTCATCCTGGCGCTGTCCGCGCAGCAGATGCTGGCGCGCCGGCGCGAGGCCGTCGCCAGCCCGCCAGGCGCCGCCAGCTGGGCCACCGCGCTGCGCCTGCACGCAAGCTTTCCTGACCGCGCGCTGGGCCGCGAGGTGCACTACCAGGTGGGCCGGGTGCCGCTGGGCTTGTCGCTGATGTATGGCGCGGGCCTGATTTCGGCCTTGCTCGGCATAGGCTCGGGCGTGCTCAAGATCCCGGCCATGGACGCCGCGCTGAAGCTGCCCATCAAGGTCTCGTCGGCGACTTCCAACTTCATGATCGGCGTGACCGCCGCCGCCAGCGCGGGCGCCTATTTCGTGCGCGGCGACATCGACATCGGCATCGCCGGACCGGTCGCGCTGGGCTCGGTCGCGGGCGCCTTGCTCGGCGCCCGCCTGCTGATGGGCCTGCCGGCGGACAAGCTGCGGCTCTTCTTCGTGATCGTGCTGTCCTTGCTGGCGGTGCAGATGCTGCTGAGCGCGTTGGGCGTGCATATTCCGGGAGGCCCGGCATGACACAGGCGCTGGACAAACAGGCGCGGCGCGACCGCGTCATCGCCGGCTTGCTGTGGTACGGAACCTGGCTCGCCTCGGCCCTCATCGCCGCCGGCATGGCTGTGGATTTTCTGTTGCCCGCGCATGGCGGCCTGCGGGATCTTGAACTCGTCAAGGCCGGGGTGGCCCTGTTCATCGTGCTGCCGGTGGCGCGGGTGGCGCTGATGCTGGCCATCTTCCTGCGCGAGCGCGACTACGCCTACACGGCGATTTCCGCGCTGGTCCTGCTTATCATCGCCGCAGGCGTCGTGTCCGGACTGCGGTGAGGCTGCCGGCTTTCCTATAATCGGAGCGCGGTGCGGTGGCGCATCGCCGCATACTTTCGCCAGGACTTTTCATGCTTGCCATTACCAGCCAGGATGTCTACGTGCACACCAGCCAGGGCCGCCTTTTCGCGCGGCGCTGGGACCCCGCCGGGGAGGCCGCGGCCGCAGCGCCCATCGTGCTGTTCCATGATTCGCTGGGTTGCGTGGAGTTGTGGCGGGATTTTCCCGAACAACTGGCGCAGGCCACCGGGCGCAGCGTCATCGCCTATGACCGCCTGGGCTTTGGCCGCTCCGATCCCAATACCGCCGTGTTCGAACCCGGCTTTGTGCAAGACGAAGCGCAGGACGGATTCCGCAGCCTGCGCGCAGCGCTGGGCGTCGGCCCCTATGTGGGGTTCGGTCACAGCGTGGGCGGCGGCATGGCCGTCTGCAGCGCTGGCGTGTACGCAGAAGATTGCCGGGCGCTGATCACCGAGTCCGCGCAGATGTTTGCCGAAGACCGCACGCTGGAAGGCATCCGGGCCGCCAAGCGGAACTTCGCCGAACCCGGCCAGCTGGACCGCCTGAAGAAGTACCACGGCGAGAAAGCCGAATGGGTGCTGGGCGCGTGGATCAACACCTGGCTGTCGCCCGAGTTTGCCGCCTGGAACCTGGACGAGCAATTGCGCCAGGTGCGTTGCCCCGTGCTTGCCCTGCATGGCGAAATCGACGAGTACGGTTCCCCCAAGCACCAGGAAAAGATCGCGGCGCTGGCCGGCGGCCGCCCCGTGCTGCTGGAGAACTGCGGGCATGTGCCGCACCGCGAGCAAAGCCGCATCGTGCTGGATGTGGTGAGCGAGTGGTTGAGGGCGGTGCCGTAACCAATCGGGTGCGCCCATACACAGTCCGCGCTTAGAATCAGACTAGCCCTTCCGCGCCGCCGCGCTCGCTTTCTTGAGGTCCCCGATCCGATGTCTGACCGTCAACCCGTATCCCAAGCCGTCCACAACACGACTACCCGCCACGCGATTTTCATTGTGGCCACGCTCAACGAGGGCGCCGCCGCCGCCGAAACCGTGCGCGGCTGGTGCGCCGATGTCGGCGGCCTCGTCCGCACCGTGGGCACGCGCGCGCCCGAGCAGAATCTTTCCTGTGTCACCGCCTTCGGCTCCACGGCCTGGGACACGCTTTTCGGCGCGCCGCGCCCCACCGCGCTGCATCCTTTCCGCGAGTTCGGTTCGGGCGAACGACTGGCCGTCGCGACGCCGGGTGACCTGCTGCTGCATATCCGCGCCGACTCGATGGATTTCTGTTTCGAACTGGCCACCTTGCTGCTGGGCGGCCTGGGCGATGCCGTGACGGTCGTGGATGAAGTCCATGGCTTTCGCTACTTCGACCGGCGCGCCATCATCGGCTTCGTGGACGGGACCGAGAATCCGGAAGGGCAGGAGGCGTTCGACTTCACCGTCATCGGCGACGAAGATGCCGAGTTCGCCGGCGGCAGCTACGTGCTGGTGCAGAAGTACCTGCACGACATGAAGGCCTGGAATGCGCTGACGGTCGAAGGCCAGGAAGGGGTCATCGGCCGCCACAAGTGGTCCAACGTGGAACTCGACGACGACATCAAGCCCTCGTCCTCGCACAGCGCCCTGACGACCATCGAGGAAAACGGCCAGGAACTGAAAATCCTGCGCGACAACATGCCGTTCGGCCGGCCGGGATCCGGGGAATTCGGCACCTACTTCATCGGCTACGCGCGTTCGCCGCGTCCCATCGAGCTGATGCTGGAGAACATGTTCGTCGGACGTCCGCCCGGCAATTACGACCGCCTGCTCGACTTCAGCCACGCGGTCACGGGCGGCCTGTTCTTCGTGCCGTCGTCAGAGTTGCTGGAAGCGCTTGCCGAGCGCAGCCCGGCGGCCTGTGCGGACGCCGGCGAGCCTGCGGCCGCTGCCCTGGCCAGCAAGGCGAACTGAAGCTCCAGAGCCTGGCGCAGGGGCGCTGCCTACCGCTCCTGCTCCAGCGTCGCCTTCATCCGCACCATGCTTTCCTGGCTGACCATGATGACGCCGCTGGCTGGCTGGTCGATGTCCAGGATGAAGGTCAGCACCAGGGAAATCAGCGTGGCGAACAGGCCGGTCGAGATCAGCCGCCTGCGCTTGTGCAACCCGGTGCCGTAGGCGATGAAACCCATTGCGCCGCCGGTGACGATGAAGAGCAGATAGAAGACGGGCTCGGGCACGTGGTTTTCCAGCGCGACGCGGCGCTTTTCGTTGACCTGCGCCATTTCGTTGATAGCCTGGATGAACATGACCGTGGATATCGAGGGCGGATTCTCCAGGACGCTCGCAGCCGTGCTCCGGATCTGGCGCTCGATGCGCCGCGAGGCCGCGCCGGCTGCCGCCAGGCGCTCCTTGTCGTTGTCGGCGTCGCTGAACTCCAGCGCCGTCGTCGTGTACTCCAGCAAGAGCTTGGCGATGGGTTCGCGCGCGGCCGCAGGCAGCAGCTGCGAGCGCCAGTAGGCATTGCCGATGGCGTTGGCCTCTTCCAGCACCAGGTTCTTGCGCGTCTCGAAACGCGTCACCGACATCGCGAAGGTAAAGCCCAGCAGCAGCGCCAACAGGCCCAGCAAGGCGGTCTGGAGCGCGCCGATATGGGTCTTGGCGGCGTCGTCGGATGCGCGGCGGCGCTTGCGCCCCAACCGGAAGCCCAGCTCGATGATGGCCAGGCAAACGATGACGCAGATGAAAAACACGTAGGTTTCATCAATTTCGCGCAGCACGTTGATTTCCGGTGGTTATTTGCGGATAGAGCGTATGCCGAGTGCGGCGCGGCGGGCAAGGGGCGAATAACCCGCAGCCGCGGAACCTTGCCAGGTATTTGAAAAGCGTCTTGGAGTAAGGTGTCGCTTCCCTAGTAAGCGACACAGCACGGAGCAGAAATTGAAATACCGCAAACTCGGCCGTACCGACCTGGATGTCAGCCTGATCGGACTGGGCACCATGACCTGGGGCGAGCAGAACACCGAAGCCGAGGCGCACCAGCAGCTCGACTATGCCCTGGAGCGTGGCATCAATCTGGTTGACGTTGCCGAAATGTATCCCGTGCCGCCCAAGCCCGAAACGCAGGGCCTGACCGAAACCTATATCGGCACCTGGCTGGCGCGCAGCAAGCGCCGCCAGGACATCGTGCTGGCCAGCAAGGTGGCGGGCCCCGTGCGCGACGCGAAGCGCCCTGGCCACATCCGCGACGGCAAGACCCACCTTGACCGCAAGAACCTCACCGCGGCGCTGGACGCCAGCCTGAAGCGCCTGCAGACGGACTACCTGGACCTGTATCAGCTGCATTGGCCCGACCGCACGACGGCCACCTTCGGCAAGCTGTCCTATCCCTGGGTCCAGGACGAATACACCGTGCCGATCGAGGAAACCCTGGAAGTGCTGCAGGACTTCGTGCGGGCCGGCAAGGTGCGCCACATTGGCGTGTCCAATGAAACGCCCTGGGGCGTGGGGCAGTTCCTGCGTCATGCCGAGAACAAGGGCTTGCCGCGTATTGCAACCATCCAGAACGCCTACAGCCTGTTGAACCGCGTCTACGAGATCGGTTTGTCCGAGTACTCGCACCACGAAGGCGTGGGCTTGCTGGCCTACTCGCCGCTGGCGATGGGCATGCTTTGCGGCAAGTATCTGGACGGCGCGCGCCCGGCCGGCGCCCGCCTGACGCTCTATACGCGCTTCACCCGCTACAGCAACGAGCAGGCCGAGGCCGCCACCCGCGCCTACGTCGAGCTGGCGCGCGCGCACGGCATTTCGCCCACGCACCTGGCGCTGGCCTGGGTCAACCAGCGCCCCTTCGTCACCAGCAACCTGATCGGCGCCACTACGCTGGAACAGCTGAAGGAGAACATCGACAGCGTGGATGTGACCCTCTCGACCGAGGCGCTGGAGGCAATCGACAAGATCCACGCGCGCCAGCCGAATCCGGCTCCGTGATGCGCTGACCGCCCCGTCCGCCATGGCGGCCAGAACCCATGACGCTTTCCGGGGCGTCATGGGTTTTTTCATGAAGGATGCCGATCCGGCCACGGATACACTTTTTTTCCTGGCGGCTGTCGATTTCGTATGGCGCGGTTCGTCGTGTCGATGGAGCATGCAAGTTCCACCATCCACACAAGGAGACCGAGATGCGATTCATGGTTCAAGTCAGGGCCACCGCCGATAGCGAGGCAGGGGTAATGCCCACCCAGCAACTGCTGGCCGACATGGGGCGGTACAACGAGGAACTGGTCAAGGCGGGCGTGATGCTGGCGGGCGACGGCCTGAAACCCAGCTCCAAGGGCGCGCGGGTGCATTTTTCCGGCAGCAGCCGGCAGGTGATAGACGGCCCCTTCGCGGAAACCAAGGAGCTGATCGCCGGCTACTGGCTCTGGGAGTGCGCCTCGCTGCAGGAGGCGATCGAATGGGTCAAGCGCTGCCCCAATCCGATGCCCGGCCCGTCCGATATCGAGATCCGTCCGCTGTACGAGGCCGATGACTTCGGCGAGGAGTTCACGGCGGAGCTGCGCGCCCAGGAGGAGCGGCTGCGCGATCAGTTGGAGAAAGCGTCCAAGCAGTGAACCGCAGGGCCAGAGCGGCATGGGGAAAGTTCGCAGTTGATAATATAATTGCGAATCAGTCTTATTTATAAGAAATTGCCATTTCTTCCCCTCCCGCTCTGGAGAATTCAACGTGGTCCGTCCCGCTTCCGCCAGGAAGTGCCGCGCGCGCAAGCACGCGCGGCATGCAGTTGCGCCCTATGCCCTAGCCCTGACCCTGGGCATCGTTCATTCCGCGGGCGTCCATGCCCAGGGCGCCACGGCGCCGCCGCCCAAGGACGCGGGGGATGCGCAAGGCGTGGCTCAGTTGCCGGCGGTGACCGTCAACGCGACCTCGGTGGACGACACGCTGGAACATCTGTCCGCGCCGGTGAACAGCGGGGCGTTGGGCAACCGCAGCCAGCTGGAGACGCCGTTTTCCACGACCGTGGTCACTGCCGCGGATATCGAGGAGCGGCAGGTCAACAAGCTGGGCGACGTGTTCGCCCTGGACGCATCCGTCACCGACAACAGCGCCTCCTATGGGGCCTGGGCAAGCTACTTGAGCGTACGCGGCCTGCCGCTGGATTGGCAGAATTCCTACCGCATCGACGGCAAGCCCTTCCTTAGCTACGTCACGACCTTGCCTTACGAGCACTTCGAGCAGATCGACCTGCTCAAGGGCGCATCCGGTTTCATGTACGGCTTCGGATCGCCGGGCGGCTTGATCAACTACGTCACCAAGAAGCCGACCGACGAGCCGGTGCGCAGCATCGAACTGGGTTATGTGTCCAAGGGACTTTTGCGCGAACACGTCGACCTGGGCGGACGCGTGGGCGGCGACGGCCGGTTCGGCTATCGCCTGAACGCCACGCACGAAGAAGGCAATACCTACAACGGCGGCTCGTTGTACCGGGATTCGGTGTCGCTGGCGCTGGACGCCCGCCTGACCGACAAGCTGAGCTGGGACTTCCAGTCCATCTACCAGAACCGCAAGGCGATCGGCCAGGAGCCGACCATCTACGCCGGGCAGATGGCGGGCTCGGAGCTGCCGTCGCCGGTGCGCAACGACAACGGCAGGATGGTGGGCGAGGGGCCGTATGCGGACAATAAATTCCGCTTCTACTCGACCGGACTGAAGTACCAGCTGTCTTCCGATTGGTCGGTGCGTACCGACTACAGCTACAGCTCCACCCGTACCCGGCGCAATGAATCGGTGCTGTTCCTGCAGAACCAGGCGGGCGACTACCAGGACTACCGCTCGGACTACGGCGAGGCCTATGCCTATAACCAATGGCAAGGCATGCTCGAAGGCCGGTTCAGCACCGGCCCGCTGAAACACCTGGTGGTGGCGGGCGCGTCGTGGCAAAAGCAGAAGAACGACTACAGCGTCGACGGCGTGTACCAGCTGCAAGGCACGGGCAACCTGCGCACTCAGAACACCAACACCTATTACAGCCAGGGCGGCCTGGATCTGTACCGCGCCGCCGAGATCACGCAGAAGGCGCTGTTCGCGAGCGACACCATCGATCTGACCGGCGGCTGGTCCGTGCTGGGCGGCCTGCGCTACACCGACTACGAACAGGTCGGCTTCAATGCGGCGGGCGTGCGCAATTCGCGCTACGAAAAGAACGGCGTGCTGACGCCGACGGTGGCGCTGATGTACAACATCACGCCGCAGACCATGGCCTATGCCAGCTACATCGAGTCGCTGGAGCCGGGTTCGTCGGTGGGCAATACCTACGCCAACTTCGGTGCGCTGCTGGACCCGCTCAAGAGCAAGCAGTATGAACTGGGCATCAAGACCAACCAGGACGGCTGGGCCGCCACGGCGGCGCTGTTCCGCATCGAGAAGAAGGCGGAATACACCAACGCCGCCAATGAGCTGGTGCAGGACGGCAAGTCGATCTACCAAGGCCTGGAACTGGGCGCCTCCACGCGCATTGCGACGAATTGGAACGTGGGCGGCAGCCTGATGTTCCTGGACTCGGAATACAAGAAGGGCTCCAGCTTCACCGGCAACCGCGTCGCGGGCGCGCCCAAGTTCGTCGCCGCCGCCCTGGTTGCGTATTCGGTGCCGCAATTGCCGGGCCTTAAGCTCAGGGCCGACGTGAAGTACACCGGCAGCACCATGTTGGGCGCTTCGAACGCGGTCCAGGTACCCGACTACGCCATCGTCAACATCGGCGCCACCTACGACACGCGCATCTACGGCTACGAAACCACGTTCCGCGCGGGCATCAACAATCTGGCCGACAAGCGTTACTGGCTATACCAGTCGCCGGACTACGTGAAGGCGGGCGACCCGCGCACCTATGCCTTGAGCGCCAGCCTCAAGTTCTAGGCGCCGTCACGTCCCACAGGCGGTCAGGCGCAAAGTCCTGCTGTTCGCCCTTCTTGGCGTAGCCCAGCGGATTGGCCACGATGCGGCAGCCATTCTTCACATAGTCCTGCGGACAGTGGAGATGGCCGTGCATCCAGACGTCGGCCAGGGGCAGCAGGGCGTCCAGCGCATTGCAGAACCCCGCTGTGCCGGGGGTGACGCCGTAACGCGGATCCGCGCTCGCCAAGGTGGGGGCGAAGTGGGTAATGGCCACGGTGGGACCGTCGTGCGGCGCGCGCAGCGCGCCTTGCAGCCATTGCTGGCAGAGCAGCCCCTGTTCGCGCATCTGCTCGGCCATGAAGGGCGCGCCGTTGCGGCGCATCTCGGCCTTTTCCAGATAGAAGTCCGCCGCGCGGAAAGCTTTTTCGCGCTTCTTCAATGCCCCGCCGACGGTGTCGCCGGGCGCGGCCAGCGCGTCGAAGTCCGTCCACAGCGTGGTGCCGACAAAGCGCACGCCATCGATGACCAGCGTTTCGCGCTCCAGCCAGTGGATGCCGAGTTCGCCGCAAAGCTCGCGCAGCCGCGCGTGGGTCTCATCGAAATCGACGTTGTCGTACTCGTGATTGCCGGGGACATAGACCACGGGCGTGGGCCAGCCCTTGTTCGGCGCATAGCTGCCCAGGCCGAAGTCGTCGCCGGTCATGAGCGAGCCGCGGCGGTACGAGCCGACGTCTCCGGCCAGCACCAGCAGATCGGCGCCGGGCGCGGGCCGGGCCAGGAAATCAGGATCGGTTTCAAGGTGCAGGTCGGAGAGCAATTGGATCTTCATAGCCGCCATCTTAGGCCACCGGCGGCCCAGCCGCCGCTGCGAGGGGTCTTTGTTCCATGCGACACTTTCCGGGTTCACCAGCCACACAGGAGGAATTCCATGCGTATCGCCATCATGACCGCCGCTGCCGCGCTTGCGTTGGCCGCAAGCGCGCAGGCGCAGCCGTTGGATTGCGGCAACGCGGCCACGCAGACGGACATGAGCCTGTGCGCCGACCAGGCGTACCGCAAGTCCGACGCCGCCCTGAACGCTGCCTACAAGGAAGTGACCGCGCGCCTGAAGAACGACAGGGCCGCGACGACCCAGCTGCATGCCGCCCAGAAGGCCTGGCTGTTCTTTCGCGATGCGGAGTGCGCCTTCGCGTCCAGCAGCACGTCCGGCGGCAGCGCCTATCCCATGACGCTGAGCCTGTGCCTGGACAAGCTGACGCAGGCGCGTACCAAGGAGTTGCAGGCCTACCTGAAGTGCGAGGAAGGCGACCTGAGCTGCCCGGTGCCGGGCAAGCAGTAAGCCGCCGCATGAAGACCGATGAGATGAGCAAGAGCGATCCGGGCCTGATCACCGACGAGCAGGGCGTGGCGCGCTGCTTCTGGCAGCCGTCCATGCCCGACTATCACGACCACGAATGGGGCAGGCCGGTGGCGGATGACCGCCGCCTGTACGAGAAGATCTGCCTGGAGGGCTTTCAGGCCGGCATGGCGTGGATCACGATCCTGCGCAAGCGCGAGGCGTTCCGCGCGGCCTTCGACGACTTCGACTTCGAGCGGGTGGCGCGCTACACGGAGCGCGACGTCGAGCGCCTGATGGGCGACGCGGGCATCGTGCGCAACCGTAGCAAGATCGTGTCCGCCATCAACAATGCCAAGCGCGCACGCGCCCTGGCCGACGAAACGGGTTCATTGTCGGCCTGGCTCTGGAGCCATGAGCCGCCGGCCCAGGACCGCCCCGCGACCGTGGACCTGGATTACTGGAACGGCAATCCGACCTCGCCGGCGTCGGCGGCGCTGTCGCGCGACCTGAAGAAGCGCGGCTGGACCTTCGTGGGCCCGACGACCATGTACGCCTTCATGCAGGCCGTGGGCATGGTCAACGATCACATGAGCGGCTGCGTCTGCCGCCAGGCGGTCGAGGCGGCGCGGGCGGGGTTCAAGCGGCCGAAATAGGCCGCGGCAGGGCTGGCGCTAAATAAGTTGAGTTGGTTGCGATTCGCAAGTATATTGATTGCGAACCGCAACTTTAAGGGCGCGCCATGGACTTGATCGACACCCCCATCCAATCTCGCGATCAGACCATCCGGGATCTGCGGGAGTTCTCCCGCAAACTGGTGCGCGAGCTGGGCTTCATGCGCAGCTCGCTGGCCGGCAGCGAGCTGGCGCCGTCCGCCGTGCACGCCATCATCGAGATCGGCCTGCAGCCGGGCATCCAGGCGCGCGACTTGGCGGCCATCCTCAGGCTGGACAAGTCCAATACCAGCCGGCAGGTCGCCAAGCTGGAATCCGCCGGGCTGTTGACGCGCGAGGCCGACAGTGAAGACGCGCGCTCGTCGCGGCTGTACCTCAGCGCGGAGGGAGCCCGGCTGCGTACGCAGATCGACCAGTTCGCCACCGACCAGGTTTCGCGGGCATTGCGTCAACTGGCGCCCGAGGACCAGCAGTCGCTGATCCGCTTTCTTTCCCTGTATGCCGACGCCCTGTCGCACGAGAACCCCAACACCGCGCCCGCCGTCACGGGCGGCATCGCCGAGCAGATCCACGCCGGCTACCTGCCCGGCTGCATCGGCGACGTGGCCAGCCTGCATGCGCGCTATTACGCGCAGGCCTCGGGATTCGGCGTGTACTTCGAACGCAAGGTGGCGACCGAGCTGGCCGAGTTCGCCGAAGGCCTGCCCGCCGCCGGCAAGAACATCTGGCTGTACGCGGACAACGGCAGGACGCTGGCCTCCATCGTCATCGATGGCGATCTTGCCGCCCGCGAAGCGCATCTGCGCTGGTTCATCGTCGACGAGTCGCTGCGCGGCATGGGCGTGGGCCGCGTCCTGCTGGAGCGGGCCATGGCGTTTGTCGACGCTCACTACGACGAGACCTACCTGTGGACCTTCAAGGGGCTGGACGCGGCCAGGCATCTCTACGAGGCAGCCGGCTTCACGCTGGCCGAGGAGTCCGAAGGCCGCCAGTGGGGCAGCGTGGTGGTCGAACAGCGCTTTGTCCGCCGCGGGCGGCGCGCCTCAGATCACGCTGATGCGCAGCTCGGCCAGTAGGGCTGCCGCCTGAGTCTTGGATATGGTGGCGCCTGCCAGGCGCGCGGCCGAATTCAGGTCGAGGCCGCCCAGGTCGGCTTCGCGCAGGTCGGCGCCTTCGAAGCGGACATTCTTCAGGATGGCGTTGCGCAGGCTGCCGCCATGGAACACGGTGTCGCGGAAATCGCTGCCGGTCAGGTCGGCATCGGAGCAGTCCAGGTGCCGCACATCGGTCTTGCGAAACGACACGCCGCGCAGCAGCGCGCCGACCAGCAGGCATTCCTCCAGCGACCAGCCCAGGCAGGCGATGCCGTCGAAGTCGCTGCCGGTGAGCTTGCAGCCCTGGAAACGGGCAGCGGCCAGCCGGGCGCGGCGCCAGTTGGCATTGTTGAGATCGCAATTTTCAAAGACGGCATCGCTGGCGTCGCACGAGGCGAAATCCACCTGGCCGCCGCGGCAGCGCAGCCAGACGGCGTCCGCCAGCGTGGCGCCCTGAAAGGAGGCGCCAGCGATCGCGCAGGCCGTCAATTGCACGCCGCGCAAATCCAGGCGCGAGAAATCCGCGTCCTGGAAGTCGCAGTCCTGGAACGAGAGCGGGCGGCCCGCCGAGCGTTCGATCATGGCCTGCATCAGCTTGCGGTCCACTTCCTGGCCCGCCACCGTCTCGATTGATTCTTGCGTCATGTCGCAAGTTCCTGCCTGAATTTCTGGAAAGGGGACAGCCTACTGGAAGATTTCGCTTTCGACGCAGAAGGCGATCAGTTCCTGGTCGGTGCGGACGTTGAGCTTGCGCATGGCCGAGATCTTCTGACCGCTGACTGTCTTGACGCTGCGCTTCAAGGCGTCGGCCACCTGCATCATGGATTCGCCGCGGATGAAGTGGCGCAGCACTTCGAATTCCTTGGGCGACAGGCTGTTGATGCGTTCACCGATGAACTTGCTGCGCTCATCGGCGGCGCCGTCGCGCTGGAAGCCGGGCGGATAGTACTTGCGGCCGGCATGCAGCGTTTCCAGTGCGGTCATGATCTCGGTGAGGTTGTCGCGCTTGAGCACCACCGCGGCCACGCCGGCGTCGTAGAGCGCCGAGATGATCATGGAATTCGACACCATGGTCAGCACCACGATCTGGACTTCCGGGTAGTGCCGCGTCAGGTATTTGACCAGGCGGATGCCGTCACCGTAGGTGTCGTCGCCGGGCATGGAATAGTCGGTGATCACCACGTGCGGCATATCGCGTTGCAGGTGCTGGACCAGTGCGGTCGGCCCGGACAGGGTGGCCGTGACCTCGAAATTGAGGTCCTTTTCCAGCAGGTCGCGCATCCCCATCAAGACCAGGGGATGGTCGTCAACCAGGACGATACGGAGTCTTTCCATGCGGGGGAGTGACTTCAAGCGAGCCCTTGCCGCAACTGGGGAGATGGCGGTCGGACTCATGGTTGGGTGGGAGGCAAACCGATAGCGTAGTGGTTTTTGCGTAGCGGCGCGCCCCGCGCCCGAGAACCGGGGCGGGGAACTCGCGCAACAGGGAGATCGGCGGCCTCAGCCGGCCGCTTCTTCTTGCAGGCGGCCCAGGACGAAGCCGTCGACAGCGCTGGTGCGGCCGCGCCAAAGCGTGGGCTGTCCGGCGATGGGGGTGCCGTCGGCAGTGAAGAACAGCGCGTCGGCGAGATGGATGTAGTTCGGCAGCGGGTCGGCGGGTTGGGGCACGCGGAAGACGTCGCCCAGTTCCGCCAGCGAGGCATGCACGGCCTTGCGGGTGGCGTCGTCCACCTTGTCCAGCGAGTCCGTGAAGCTGGCGGCGAAGCTGTCGAAGTACTCCGCGCCGGACACGATGGAACCCGACACCAGCATGCCGCCCATCTGCAGGGTCACGCCGATGCTCTCGATCTGGCTGCCGTTGTTCACCAGGTTGACGAGAAATTGCAGGAAGGCGTCGGCGTCGGGAACGTTGCTCATGGCGTGATTCTTGGAAATGTTTGGAAAGCAATCAAGATACTCGAATCGCGGGCGAAATACACAGAATGGGATAGGCCGAAAAACAACCAAATCCGACCGCTATCTCCCCGCTTTGGGAGCTGTCATTTTTTCCAGGCTGCGCCCGAGCCGTTCGCTGGCCAGCCGCAGGCGGTCCTGCAGCGCCGCAGGCGCCAGCACCTCGAATTCGACGTCCAGCGCCATCAGCCAGTAAACCAGCGCGTCCAGGCTGGGCACGGCGCATTGCAGCACGCAGCGCGCTTCGTCCAGCGCGTCGATCTGGCCGGCGCCCGGCGGGATGCGCGCAGCCATGACGGCGCGCGGCGCATGCAGGACCACGCGCGCCGGTTCCGGATGCGGCGCCATGTTGACCGAGCGCGAGACATAGGCGCGCAGGTCGCCGCCTTCGGGCGGCGGGCGCGGGGCGAAATGCGCGCCGACTTCCGGGGCGCCCGCGATGCGGTCGATACGGAAGGTGCGCCAGTCCTCGCGCGCGGGGTCCCAGGCCACCAGATACCAACGGTATCCGGTATGCGCCAAGCCTTGCGGCTCCACCAGCCGGGTGCTGGCCCGGCCCTTGCCGTCCGCATAGTCGAAGCCGACTCGCAATTGGTCGCGGCAGGCGGCTGCCAGCGTGGCCAGCAGGGTGGCGTCGACGGCAGCGCCGTCGCGCGGGATCGGCACGATGGCCGAGCGCAGGGCGTCGACCCGGTGGCGCAGGCGCTGAGGCATGACCTGCTCCAGCTTCACCAGCGCCCGCAGCGCGGTTTCCTCGATGCCGCCCACCGTGCCCGTGGCGGCCGTGCGCAGGGTGAGCGCCACGGCCAGCGCTTCATCGTCGTCCAGCAGCAGGGGCGGCAGCGCCTTCCCCGCGCGAAAGGCATAGCCGCCCGCCACGCCGCTGCTGGCATGGACGGGGTAGCCCAGTTCGCGCAGCTTGTCGATGTCGCGCCGCAGGGTGCGGGGGTGAATCGCCAGCGTCGCGGCCAGCTCGGTTCCGGCCCAATGGCGGCGGGTCTGCAGCAGCGACAGCAGGCGCAGGAGGCGGTTGCTGGAAGTAAGCATGGCGGCACGATAACGCGTATCGAGGGCGGAATCTGTCCTCAATGGATTCTACATTGGCTCCCGTAGTCAGCGGCAGGGGCCGCGACGCATATCCCTTGATTGAATTGGAGATTCGCCCATGTCTATCGTTTTCTATTGGCACCCCATGTCCAGCGCAACCCCGGTGGCTTGCGCGCTTGCCGAACTGGCCGTGCCCCACGAACGCGTGAAGGTGGACATCAGGACGGGGGAACAGCATCGCCCCGAATTCCTGGCGCTCAATCCGAACGGCAAGGTCCCCACGCTGACGGTGGACGGCGCTCCCTTGTTCGAAACCTTGGCGATACAGCTATGGCTGGGAGAGCGCTACGGCGTGGAACGCGGCCTGTGGCCCGCCGCCGACACTCCCGAACGCCTGCTGGCGATGTCGTGGTGCGCCTGGTCCTATGTCAGCTACGGTGCGGCGGTGACGCGCCTGTATCTCGCCACGCAGGGCGCAGACGCGCCCGGCGGCGCCGAGGCCGAACGCGTACTGGACGACGCGGACGCGTTGCTGGCCGTGCTGGACGGCCATCTGGCGCGGCAACCCTGGATATTGGGCGCAGCCTACTCGCTGGCCGACCTGGTGGTCGGTTCGGTGATCGGTTATAGCGCCTATCTGGGCGCCAGGGTGGCGTCGCATCCGCATGTGCGGGCGTGGATGGACCAGGTCCAGGCCCGGCCCGCCATGCAGATCGACGCTTAGCGCGTGTGGGCAGGCGCCGCGGCTTACCAGCCCCAGCAGGTGCCGGCCGCGGGCTTGCCGCAGTTGCGGTAGTTCACGGCGAACCACAGCTTGCCAGCGCCCCGCGGACTGCCATCGGTCTTGGCGTCGTTGCGCGGCAGCTCTTCCAGGGTGTCGCGCGCCTTCTTGGTGGGCGAGCCGCTGGCGGCGTCGGGCGCCAGCGCGATACGTCCCAGGCCGGCAGCGTCGCGGTCATCGAAGACAATGTCGGTGTCCTTCAATGCGCTCATCTTCAGGGAGGCGTCGCGCACCGCGGCGGCATAGCTGTCGTTGGCGCCGGCAGGCGCCAGGCTCTTGTCGAGGGTGCTGACGGCGAGGATCTGCGCCGGCGCGGCGGGCGCCATCATCTTGTACTGGTCCAGGCCCGGCAACTGGCCGCCCGCGGCTTGGCGGCGCAGCCAGTCGCCCCACAGGAACTCCGCGAACTCCGGCAGGTTGCCGTTGCTGTAGGCGATGTCGCGGGTGAAGTACACCAGCGAGCGGTAGCGGTCCTCCTGCATGCCGCCGCCCTCCTGGGCGCTGGCCAGCCCCAGGCGGGCGGGCAACTGGTCCACGGTGATGGGCTGGTTCTGGCCGTCGCGCAGCCAGGCGCGGCGTTCGTCGACCATGCGCTGCCAGAACGCCGCCGCATTGGGCAGGGTGCTGTAGTTGGCGTCGACCTTGACCCAGACCGGCAGCTTGGGCCCGCCATCGGCGATTTCGCGCAGCGACGAGAAGGTGTGGTGGCCATCGGTCAGATACAGGTTGCCGTCCCAGCCGACCACCACCGTCTTGAGGTTGGCGGTGTCGGTGCCGGGGGCGTTCTTGCAGGTGTAGGTGGCGGGCTGATCCAGGCGCGCGGCGCGCGCCTCGGCGACGCTCTGGAATTCCTGCGCGCGCTCGGCGCCACCCATGTCTTCGCAGTAGTCGTCGAACTTCTTGCCGACCGTGCGGTTCAGGTAGTCCAGCTGCTGTGCCGGCTTGTCCGCCCAGGTCGGACGTTCGAAGTCCCCTTGCCAGCGGCCGAGCTTGTAGTAGATCTGGTCGTAGCCGATGGCGGCCTGGGTGGGGCGCAGCTCTTCGATGCGGACCTGGATGACGTCGCCCGGCTTGGCCTGCAGGTAGGCCGTGTTGCGCGGCGGCTGGGTTTCGGCGGGGGGCGTTTCTTCGACGGGAGGCGGCGCGACGGCGACGGGTTCGTCGTCATGATCGTCGCCGCCGCCGTTGCAGGCTGCAAGGGCCAGCGGCAGCAAGGCCGCGGCCACGGCGTGCAACAGACGTGGCCGGCGGGCAGGAAGAGCGCGGCGCGCAGGACGGGAGATAGAGGGCATGGTCCGTTTCAGGATCTGGTTTCAAAGATAGCCGATCATGAGGGACGCGTGTTTCCTGCAGATTGCACCGGAGCGGGTTGCCACGCATGCAGCCTGTCCATGAGGTCGCGCACGACGGCGGCCTGATCGTGGATGCGGGCGGCAGCGCATGCCGACAGGCCCGCTGCCAGCTCCTCTTCCAGGGCTTCGAAGTGCGAGGCAGGCGCTCGCATCTGCAAGGCCAGCAGCGCGCCCTGTATGCGATGCAGCATTTGGGCCGTAGCGACGGCGTCGGGTTTCTCGGCGGCCTGTTCCAGCGCATCGAGATCCTGGGTCATGGTGTCCTTGATGAGCTGGCGGTGGTTCGGCGCAAGCGCGGCGTACACGGCGAGCGTACCCGCGGCGGGAAAGGCGGAAGTATGAGGGAGCGGTTTATGCATGAGAGCCTCCTAGGCGTACATGCTGATGACGTCAGGCTCCCGGGCGATATTAAAAAGGTCCGATACCAGGGGGCAGGTAATCGGACCGATTCGTCAGGAACGGAAGCGGCCCCGCAGCCGCTCCGCTGACTTGCTTAGAACGTGTGGCGCACGCCGACGCCGGCGGCCGTGCTCTTCAGGCCGTCGATGAAGGCATAGTCCTTGCCGTACGAACCATAGGCGTACAGGTTGGTGCGCTTGGACAGGTCGTAGGTGTAGCCCACGCTCCAGACGTTCATGTTGGTGTCGCCGCCGGTCAGCTTGTCATTGTTCGGCGATACGTGCTGCCACGACGCGAACAGGCTGCTCGCGCTGCCCAGGGGCAGGGTGGCGCCCAGCATGTAGGAGTTGGCCTTGAAGCCGTCCACGAAACGGTTGGTGCCGAATTCGTCGCTGAAGGGCGTGCCCGCGGGCAGGTCCTGGCCGACGAACCAGCCGTCGGTGGTGCGGCCGTAGGCGGCGGCGAGCTTCACGACTTCCAGGTCGTAGGACACGCCCAGCGCGTACTGGCGCGGCGTGGCGTCATGGTCGATGGCGCCGCGGTTGGAGCCGTTGAGCTGGTCGTAGGTCAGCGCTACGTTCAGCGGACCTTGCACGTAGCGCAGGCCGGCGGTGATGCCGCGGGTATTGTCGGCGGTGCGAAAGCCCGTCTGGTCGGCGTTCGTGTCGTCCGCATTGAACGAGTAGCCGACGCCGAGCTCGAAGCCGTTCACCGAAGGCGTCTTGTACATCACCATGTTGTCCCAGCGCATGGTGTTGGCGGCGCTGAAACCCAGGCCCATGTTGGACTGCGTGTAGCTGGTGTAGAAGGGGTCGATGTCGGCAAGGTAGTTCGAGCCCACCGTGGCCTGGCGGCCGAACTCCAGCGTACCCCAGGCGTCGTTGGCCAGGCCGATGGTGGCCTGGCGGCCGAACAGGCGGCCGGATTGACCGCGCTGCCCGTTGGCCGAGTCGAATCCGCTTTCCAGCGTGAACACGGCGCGCAGGCCGTCGCCCAGATCTTCGGCGCCGCGCAGTCCCCAGCGCGAGCCGGCCTGGATGCCGTTGATCATGCCTATCTTGCTACCGTCGTATCCATCGCCTTTGATCTTGTTGTAACCAATGCCGGTGTCGATGACACCATAGAGAGTTACCGACGATTCTGCCTGAGCAACGCCTGCAAAAGTCGTGAACATTGCGGCGGCGAGCAGCGTCTTTTTCATCCTTGGGGACTCCTTGTAGAGGGGTGGAAAAAACAAAAGGGAACAGCACGCGAGCATGTAGCCCAGCGCTGTTCCCAGCCCTCATTGTAGGACACCGGCCGCAGCCGGCTGGATCAGTCCTTGCGGCGTGCGCGCTTTTCCTCGCGCACAAAGATGAAAACGCCGACCAGCACCATGGCCGCCAGGGCGTACCAGGTGATGGCGTAGCTCAGGTGATTGTTGGGGAAGTTCAGCACCGTCAGGCCGCCGACCGGGGCAGTGCGTCCGCTGCCGTCCTTGCCCGTCGCATCGGCGTCGATGAAGTAGGGCGCTACGTCGCTCAAGCCGCGCGCCGCGGCGATGGCGGGCAGGTCGCGCGAATACCAGAGGTTGGTCGCCGGATCGTTGTTGCGCAGGAAACCATGGGCGGGTTCGCCCATGCGCAGCAGGCCGGTGACGCTGGCTTCTTCGGGCGTTTGTTGTATGGCCGACTTGCTCTTGCGCCATTCGGGCAGCACGAAGCCGCGGTTGACCAGCACCGTGCCGCCCTCGGGCAACTGCAGCGGCGTCATGACCCAGTAGCCGCTGCCCAGCTCGGTTGCGGCCTGTACCAGGGTCTGGCGGTCGTACAGATAGGTGCCCTTGGCGGTGACGCGGCGGTATTCGGCGTTGTCGGAGGTCAGCGCGGGCCATTCGGCCTGGGCCGGCGCTGGCGTGGGCGCCGCATGGGCGCGCTGTTCGACCTGTGCGATCAGGGTGCGCTTCCAGGCCAGCCGGTGCACCTGCCAGGTGCCCAGGGCGCAAAGCCCCGCGAAAATGGCGACAGCAAGCACCCCCAGGATGACCAGGGTGATTTTGCTGCGCGGATTGCGGGAGGAGGTGTCGCGGGTAGTGGAGTCGTTTACTGCGGCCATCAGGGCATTTTCCGCATGTCGTGAGTGGACATGGGCATCATATTGGAGTCGAGGTGATACATGATCCAGATGGATCCGCTGAGCGTGATTACGACCAGCACCAGCGTGAATATTAACGCCAACATGTTCCAGCCGCTTTCGGACTTGGTGTCCATGTGCAGGAAGTAGATGATGTGGACCACGATCTGCACGGCGGCGAAGGCCAGGATGATCAACGCAGTGGTGCGGGATTCGGAGAAAACCCGATTCATGACCAGCCAGAACGGAATGGCCGTCAGGACGGCTGCCAGCACAAAGCCGGTCATGTAGCTCTTGAAGGTGCCGTGGGCGGCGCCGTCATCGTCGTCGTGGTGGTCATGGCCGCCATGGCCGTGATCGGCCGGATGATCCAGGTGCGCGGTCATGGCAGCACTCCCATCAGGTACACGAAGGTGAAGACGCCCACCCAGATCAGGTCCAGGAAGTGCCAGAACATCGACAGGCACATCAGGCGGCGGCGGTTTTCGGGGATCAAGCCGTGCATCTGGACCTGGATCATCATCGTCACCAGCCACACGATGCCGAAGGTGACGTGCAGCCCGTGCGTGCCGACCAGGGTGAAGAAGGACGACAGGAAGGCGCTGCGCTGGGGACCTGCGCCCTGGTGGATCAGGTGCGCGAATTCGTACAGTTCCAGGGACAGAAAGCCCAGCCCCAGGATGCCGGTCACGGCCAGCCACAGCTGGGTGGCGCCGACGCGGTTGCGCCGCATTTCCAGCATCGCGAAACCGTAGGTGATGGAAGACAGCAGCAGCAACGCGGTATTCACCGCCACCAGTTCCAGATCGAACAGGTCCGCGCCGGACGGGCCTGCCGCATAGTTGCGTCCCAGCACGCCATAGGTGGCGAACAGGCAGGCGAAGATGAGGCAATCGCTCATCAGGTAGACCCAGAACCCCAGCAGGGTGCCGTTCTTGGGATGGTGTTCGCCCGGGACGTGGAACACGGGTTCGGCGGACGGCGCCGTGCCGCCGGGCAGGTTGGGGGCCAGGGTATCAGACATTTTTCGCTAGCAACCTTGTGCGGGCGTCTTCGGCGCGCACGACCTCTTCGGCCGGCACGTAGTAGTCGCGCTTGTAGTTGAAGGTGTGAATGATGGACACCAGGATCAGCGCCGCGAACGACAGCACGACCAGCGGCCACATATGCCAGATCAAGGCGAAACCCATCACCACGCTGATACCCGCCAGCACGATGCCCGCCCAGGTGTTCTTGGGCATGTGGATGGGAATGAAGCCCTGCTGCGGCCGCAGGTAGCCGTGCTGCTTCATCTGCCACCAGGCGTCCTGGTCATGCACGCGCGGCGTGAAGGCGAAGTTGTAGTTGGGCGGGGGCGACGAGGTCGACCATTCCAGCGTGCGGCCGTCCCAGGGGTCGCCGGTGTCGTCGCGCAGCGATTCGCGGCGGCGGTAGCTGACCACCAGCTGGATCAGGAAGCTGGCGATGCCGCAGGCGATCAGCAGCGCGCCGAAGGCCGCCACCTGGAACCAGATCTGCAGGGACATGTCCTCGAAGTGGTTCACACGCCGCGTCACGCCCATCAGCCCCAGCACGTACAGCGGCATGAAGGCGACGTAGAAGCCCACCAGCCAGAACCAGAACGAGCACTTGCCCCAGAACGGATCGAGCTTGTAGCCGAAGGCCTTGGGAAACCAGTACGTGATGCCGGCCATCAGCCCGAACAGCACGCCGCCGATGATCACGTTATGGAAGTGCGCGATCAGGAACAGGCTGTTGTGCAGCACGAAGTCGGCGGGCGGAACGGCCAGCAGCACGCCCGTCATGCCGCCGATCACGAAGGTCACCATGAAACCCAGCGTCCACAGCATCGGGACCTCGAAGCGGATGCGCCCGTGGTACATGGTGAACAGCCAGTTGAAGATCTTTGCTCCGGTCGGGATCGAAATGATCATGGTGGTGATCCCGAAGAACGAGTTCACGCTCGCCCCTGACCCCATGGTGAAGAAATGGTGCAGCCATACCAGGTACGACAGCACCGTGATCACGACCGTGGCATACACCATGGATGCGTAGCCGAAGAGGCGCTTGCGGCAGAAGGTGGAGACCACTTCGGAGAAGATGCCGAAGGCCGGCAGGATCAGGATGTAGACCTCGGGGTGGCCCCAGATCCAGATCAGGTTCACGTACATCATGGCGTTGCCGCCGAAGTCCGCGGTGAAGAAGTTGGTGCCCACGTAGCGGTCCATGGACAGCAGCGCCAGCACCGCGGTCAGCACCGGAAAGGCGGCCACGATCAGCACGTTGGTGCACAGCGCGGTCCAGGTGAAGATGGGCATGCGCATCATGGTCATGCCGGGCGCGCGCATCTTGACGATGGTGACCAGCAGGTTGACGCCCGAGAGCAGCGTGCCTACCCCCGCTATCTGCAGGGCCCATATGTAGTAATCGACGCCCACGTCGGGACTCTGGAGGATCCCCGATAACGGTGGATACGCCAGCCAGCCGGTGCGCGCGAACTCGCCGACGAACAGCGACATCATGACCAGGATCACCCCGCCCGTGGTCATCCAGAAGCTGAAGTTGTTCAGGAACGGAAAGGCCACGTCGCGCGCGCCGATCTGCAAGGGCACGATGTAGTTCATCAGGCCCGTGACCAGCGGCATGGCCACGAAGAAGATCATGATCACGCCGTGCGCGGTGAAGATCTGGTCGTAGTGGTGCGGCGGCAGGTAGCCCATCGAATCGCCGAACGCCACCGCCTGCTGCAGGCGCATCATGATGGCGTCGGCGAAGCCGCGCAGCAGCATCACGATGCCCAGGATGACGTACATGATGCCGATCTTCTTGTGGTCGATGCTGGTGAACCACTCGCGCCACAGATAGCCCCATTTGCCGAAGTAGGTGATGGCGCCCACCACCGCGATGCCGCCGATGGCGACCGCGATGAAGGTGAAGAGCAGGATCGGTTCATGGTAGGGAATGGCTTCCCAGGTCAACTTACCGAAGATCAGCTTGGTGAGGTCTGGTTGGTCAGGCATCTCGATTCCAGCAAAAAGACCGCAATTTCACGTAGCCCTTGCATCATCCGGATCGCCGTGCGCCAGCGATCCGCTACAGGAGCAATCCTTCGGTGGCGGTGCACATCGCGCCCACGTATTTGCGCGGCGCGCCGGTCAGGCCCAGGCGCTCGCGCGTTCCGGCGTCCAGGGTGGTGACGTTGAGCGCGCCGGGTATGCCCATGCCGCCTTGCGCGTCGATCGCCATCGCGTCGCGCATGCACATGCGGTTTGGCTCCACGCAGCGGTTGACGATCGCCTCGAACAGGCCGGGCGCGCTGGACGCATAGCGCTGCACCGGGTTGCGTTCGCTGGGTTGCTCCAGCTTCAGGTAGGTTTCGCGGCTGAGCGTGGCGTCGGAGGCGCGGGCGTCAGCCACCCATTTGTCGAAGCCCTGCTGGTCCACGCCGTGGAACTTGAAGCGCATGCCGGAAAAGCCCGAGCCGCTGTAATTGGCGGACAGGCCTTCGTATTCGCCGGGATGGTTGATCACCGCGTGCAGGGTGGTCTGCATGCCCGGCATGGCGTAGATCTGGCCCGCCAGCGCGGGCACGAAGAAGGAATTCATCACCGTCGACGAGGTGATCTTGAACTGGATGGGGCGGTCGACCGGCGCCGCCATTTCGTTTACCGCCGCGATGCCTTGTTCGGGATAGATGAACAGCCACTTCCAGTCCAGCGCCACCACTTCCACCACCAGCGGTTTGGTGCCGGCTGGCACTTCGCGGCCTTCGGACAGGCGCACAAGCGGGCGGTAGGGATCCAGTTGGTGCGTGCTGACCCAGGTGAGCGCGCCCAGCGCGATGATGATCAGCAGCGGCGCGGCCCAGATCAGGAGCTCCAGCATGGTGGAGTGATTCCATTCGGGGTCATAGTGCGCTTCCTTGTTGCTGGCCCGGTAGCGCCATGCGAACACGAAAGTCAGGAGGATCACCGGCACGATGATGAGCAGCATCAAGCCGGTGGAAATGATGATCAGGTTGCGCTGCTGCAAAGCGATGTCGCCCGAGGGCGAGAGCAGGACTGCATTGCATCCGGCGAGCAATGGCAGCGCGGCAACCAGGACCAATCCGCGGAACCTTGGGAAGGACGGCATGACCATACCCCGAAACGTAACCGTGGGAAGTAAACGCAACACTACGCTGGAAGCCGCGAAAAATCTAGGGTAAAAAGAACAAAAATGTGCAGGGCGACGCGCGCAGACCAGGGCTGCATCCCAATAACGGAGCGGCTCTGCGCGATATGGGCTGCAGGCGCGCGGGTGTGTTTCAGGATCGTAGGCAAGGCTGTTCCGAACCTCCTTTCAGCGAGCATTCACATGGCGACCACCACGCAATATCCCGGTCATGCTCCTTCACTCCCCGCGGCCGGCGGCGGCAGTCACGCCAAGGTTGCGCCAGGGGAAATCGCGGTGGGCGTGGTGGTGGGGCGCGCTTCCGAATACTTCGATTTCTTCGTCTTCGGCATCGCCTGCGTGCTGGTTTTTCCGCAGGTTTTCTTCCCCTTCGAACCGCGGCTGGAAGGCACCCTCTGGTCCTTCGTCATCTTCTCGTTCGCATTCATCATGCGGCCCATCGGCACGGCGCTCTCGATGGCCGCGCAGCGGCGCTGGGGGCGCGCGACCAAGCTCACCATCGCCCTGTTCCTGCTCGGAACGGCCACGGTGGGCATGGCCTTTCTACCGGGCTACAACGTCATCGGCGCGCATGCGATCACGCTGCTGGCGGTATTCCGCTGCCTGCAAGGGCTGGCGCTGGGCGGGTCGTGGGACGGCTTGCCGTCGCTGTTGGCGCTGAATGCGCCGCCCAACCGCCGCGGCTGGTATGCGATGCTGGGGCAGCTGGGCGCGCCCGTGGGCTTCATGGTGGCCAGCGCGCTGTTCCTGTTCCTGCACGTGACCCTGACCGAAGCCGATTTCCTGGAATGGGGCTGGCGCTATCCCTTCTTCGTGGCGTTCGCCATCAACGTGGTGGCGCTGTTTGCGCGGCTGCGCCTGGTCGTCACCGAGGAATACACGCAGCTGCTGGAAGAGGGCGAGCTGGAACCGATCAGCGTCGCGCAGATGGTGCGCGAGCAGGGCTACAACCTGTTCATCGGCGCATTCGCGGCGCTTGCCAGTTATGCCTTGTTCCACCTGGTCACGGTGTTTCCGCTGTCGTGGATCGCGGTCAGCGCCACCCAGCAGATCCAGGACGTGCTGATCGTGCAGATCATTGGCGCGGTGCTGGGCATCCTGGGCACCATCGCATCGGGCTGGCTGGCCGACCGCATCGGCCGGCGCACCACGCTGGGCCTGCTGGCCCTTCTGATCGCCGTGTTCGCGCTGTTCACGCCCTGGCTGCTGGGCGGCGGACCCAAGGCGCAGGATGCGTTCATCCTGGTGGGCTTCGTGCTGCTGGGGCTGTCCTACGGCCAGGCCTCGGGGACCGTCACCGCGAACTTCACGCGGCGCTTCCGCTACACGGGCGCGGCGCTGACCTCCGACATGGCCTGGCTGATCGGCGCGGCATTCGCGCCATTGGTCGCGCTGGGCCTGTCCGCGCGTTTCGGGCTGGTGGCGGTCAGCGTCTACCTGTTGTCGGGCGCTGCCTGCACGCTGCTGGCGCTGCGCATCAACAAGGTGCTCGAAACGCGGGACTGATGGGGCTGCTGTTCAGCCCGCGTAGCCTTCCAGCACGTTGGCGACGTTGATGCCCACGTCCGCCACGGCGTAGCCGCCTTCCATCGTGAACACCGCCGGCAGGCCCAGGCCTGCCAGCAGGCGGCCCACATGCAGGTAATCGGCGCTCTTGAGCTGGAACTTGGAAATGGGATCGCCTTCGTAGGTGTCCACGCCCAGCGCGATAACCACCGCGTCAGCCTTGAAGGCGCGCACGGCGGCCAGCCCTTGTTCCAACGCCTGCGTCCAGGCGGCGAAACCGGTGCCGGCGGGCAGCGGCAGGTTCAGGTTGGCGTCCAGGCCCGCGCCTGCGCCGCGCTCATCGGCGTAGCCCAGGTAGAAGGGGTACTCGGTGGTCGGATCGCCGTGCACCGACACGGTCAGCACGTCGGCGCGTTCATAGAAGATGCTCTGCGTGCCGTTGCCGTGGTGGTAGTCGACGTCCACGATGGCCACGCGTTGGGCGCCAGCTTCGCGTAGCGCCTGCGCGGCCAGCGCCGCGTTGTTCAGGAAGCAGTAGCCGCCGAAGAAATCGGGGCCCGCGTGGTGGCCGGGCGGACGCGTGAGCGCCATGGCGACGCGAGGCCCGCCCGCCGCGGATACCGCGCGCGCGGCGTCGATGGCGCAGGCCGCGCCTGCGGTGGCGGCCTCCCAGGTGCCCGCGGTCAGCGGGCAGCCGCTGTCGAACGAGAACAGGCCGACCCGCGCGGCGAAGTTGGTCGGTTCGATGTCGTGACGGAATCCGCGCACGGGCCAGACCGAAGGCAGGATGTCCAGTCCGGCATTGGCCGGGTCCAGCGCCACCCAATCGCGCCAGGCTGTTTCCAGGAAGTCCACGTAGCGCGGGGTGTGCACGCGCTTGACCAGGCCCAGGTCCGCCGCCGACGGTGTGCGCAATGCGCCGATGCCGCGCTGGTTCAGCGCCTGCAGGACGAACTCCAGGCGCGCCGGGGTTTCGTGGCAGGGCACCAGCTTGCCGCGGAACATTTCCTGTCGGCCAGCGTGTTTTTCGTGGACAGGGTTGTGGAAAATCAGCACGGCGGGGGTGTCCTCGGACGTAGAGCCTGGTGGGCGGAAGCGCAACTATAGCGGCCGCGGCGTTTGCAGCGCCATGGCGAAGGCGGGATGCGCGCGGTGGGACGGCGCCTTACGGGCCAGTCTTCGCGGCGCATGTGCCGCCCTTGGCGCCGGGGTGCGGAATCTTGCGCTCCGATTCGCCCTCGCGCCGGGTCCAGGAGATGACCCGCGCCGAGCCGTCCGGGCACACCCGGTACTGTTCGAAGCCATAGGTGTCGGCGCTGTAGCGGCACGCCACGGAAATAATGGGCTTGGCCGCGTCGAACTCGGGATTGACGAAGCCGCGGCAGGGGCTGGCCGCCGCGTCGGGATACGGGATCTCGTGGTAGCGCCCGTCCTTGGGGCGGTACAGGAAGATGCGCGAAATCGCTTGTGTGCTGCCGCCGGTCTGGCCGATGACGAAGTCGCGGTAGCCGTCATGATCCACGTCCACGTCCTGGAATTGGTCGACTTCCTCGTCGCCGCCAATGCTCGCGATTTCCTGTTCCGGGCCGTTGCCCACGCGTGCGCCGAGGCGCTGCTGGGGCAGGTCGGAAACCGTCACCACCGAGGACAGGCCCGGCCGGATGGCATAGGCGTAGTCGCGGGCAACGGCGCCGTTGCAGAGCGCGGACAGCGCGGCCAAGGCCGCCATGGACAGGAATCCTTTCATGCGGGCGCCCTCCGCGCCGTGAACTCGGTGAGGCATTATGCCGCAGCGGCTTGCGGGGAAACCAGGACTTGCCGCCGGGCGGGCGGCGGGGGATCCTGGGTAGAATTCCAAGATATGCAGGATTGCCGCAACGCGCTCCGCCCGCCATGAATTTTCCGTTTCCCATCCGCCAAGAATGTCCGCCGGGCGCCTGCGTGTGCGACCGCGACCGGCTGTTGGCCGATCCCGCCGCCGACTTCCGCGTGTTGCGGCTGACCAAGGAAGAGGAAAAGCGCCTGGTGGCGCGGCTGGAGAACATCTCCAGCCTGGAAGACCTGCGCGCCATGCAGGGACGCATCCATGCGCAGCTGGGCATCGTGATTCACATCACGCCCAGCGAAAACGAGGTGCGCACCTCGCGCGGCATCGCGATCCAGCTGGAGGACCAGCTCGGGCTGTGCCGCAAGACGCGCACGGCGATTCCCGCCGCCATCCGCCGCGGTTTCGACAACCGGCCCGAGATCGTCTACGCGCTTCTGAACGAGCGCGACCTGCTTAGCGGCACCTGAACGCGTTCAGGATTGCTTTGCCCCGGCGGCCGTGCCGCAGGGCGCCAGCGGCACCACGTCGGCCGGTGTGCGGCCGGCGTCCGGACGCGTCGCGTCCCGCTTCTTGCCCAGGGTGACGGGGTAGATCAGCAGCACGGCGCTGCCGGCTTCCAGCTTGGGGTCCTGTTTGGTGCCATAGGCCACCGTCCAGCCGCGCACGGCCAGCGGCGCCAGGGTGTATTGCAGCGCCGAGCCCGGCGAAACGTGCGCCACCTTGCCGGCGAACAAATCCTGCTGATGGGTTTCGACGCCATTGGCGGTCACATAGGTGGCGATGCTGACCAGCGAGGCGCCATTGCCGGGACGCCCCAGCACGGCGGTCTTGTACTTGCCGGCAGGGATGTCGGTCAGGTTTACGGTAAGAGGATCCGCCGCGTGGCCGCTGGCATCCAGCCTGACGCCGTTGACTTCGGCGCGGGCCAGGGGCGCCGTGCCGGTGTTGCGCACGCGCACGCTGTATTCCCCGGAAGTGCCCGTGACCGTGCAGACCTCGATGCCGTAGGCGGGGCGCACAGGGTGCGCCTGCGCCGCCGTGGCGGCCATGGCCAGCAGGGCCGCCAGCAACAGCTTGGGGGCAGGGGAATTGACGGTGGGCACGGCACGCTCCTCTTAAAGGGGCAGCGCGCCGGATTGCCGCGTTGCCTGCCCTATTACACCACTTGGCGGCCGGGTGCCGCGGCTTGCTCGCGCTTGCCGGCCAGCCAGTGGAGGATCAGCGCCAGCACCAGCAGGCCGACGATGATGAAGCCCCAGAAGATCCAGGCCAGCACCGAGATCAGCGTGCCGAGGCTGCCGGCGAAGGGCAGCACCTGGTTCAGGCCTTGCGCGGCCCAGACCAGGCCGCCCTGCAGCGTCTGCAGCCAGGCGGGGTCGACCCAGGCCGCCGCCCAGGCGGGCGGAACCCATTGCGAGGTATCCAGCGCCGTGCCGGGCACCTGGGTCGTGGCGATGGTCGACAGGACCCAGTTGGTCAGCTGCAGCGTCAGCGCAACCAGCCCGGTCCAGAGTGCTGCAAGCACGGCGAAGGCGAGCCAGATGATCTTTTTCATTGAGGTGGTACTCCGATGTTTCAAAAGAGGGTCCACGATAAGGCGGATTCTATTTCTGAAAAACCAGCGTGGTTGTGACAAACATTAAGAAAAAACCGAAGTTTTTGCCTTTGCGAGCACGATCTGGACCAGCGGATGGTGCTGTCCGCGGCGGTTGCGGATGGCGTGGATTTCCTCGTGCACGTCGTCGCAGCGGGCCAGGGGGCGCAAGCCCCGCAGCACGCCGATGTCGCCGCCGCCCAGTCGGCTGAGCGGAAATACGCCCAGGCCGCGGGCCGCGAACACCGACATCAGGGCGCTGTCTTCGAATTCGCCGACGACATTGGGGTAGATGCCTTGTTCGGCGAACCAGCGGTCCAGCGTCTGGCGCAGCACGGAATGGCCGGTGGGCAGCAGTACCGGCAGGCGTTCCAGGCAGCGCGGAAAGTCCAGGGTGTCGGCCTTGCGCACCAGTTTGGCGGGGCCGTACCAGTCCACTGGCGATGAAACCAGGCGGTCGCTGGTGAGGCGCAGGTTGGGGTTGGCGGGCGCACCCTGGCCGGCCAGCACCAGATCCAGGTGATGCTGGGCAAGTTCGCCCAGCAGTTCCTCGACCTCGCCTTCGTGGCAGGTCAGGCGCAGGTCCGGCGTGTGCAGCACCGGCCCCAGCAGGGCCTGCGCGGCCAGCTTGGAAATACCGTCCGACAGGCCCACCGACAGACGTATGACGGGCTTGGTGGCGGCGGCGCGGACCTCCTGGGGCAGCATTTGGCCGATCTGGAAGATCTCTTCGGCGCGGGCGAAGGCGGCTTCGCCCGCGTCGGTCAGCGCCACGCCGCGCCCGGCCGGCTTGAGCAATTGGTGGCCCAGGTTTTTTTCCAGTTCGCGCACTTGCGCGCTGATGGTCTGGATGGCCATGTCCAGCCTTTCGGCGGCACGGGAAAAGCCGCCTTCCTTGGCGACCATCCAGAAGTAATACAGGTGTCGGTAATTGAGCATGGCAGGAATCACTTCGGTTTTTTCGAACCTTAACTCACTTTCAGGCTGATTTCTCCATCCGGCCAGGATCTGGATCATGAGCCCCTTCGAACACAAGCGGGAACATCATGGACACCTTGCTCACCTTACTCTCCGCCGATTTCTTCGGCACCCCGGCCTGGAGCTGGCTGCTATTCATCGGCATCGTGGTCGCCTTGCTGGCCTTTGACCTGGGCGTGCTGCACAAGGAAGACCGCGAGATCGGCGTGCGCGAGAGCCTGCTGCTTTCCGCCGGCTACATCAGCGCGGCGCTGCTGTTCGGCGCCTGGGTCTGGTGGCAGATGGGTTCCGCCAGCGGCATGGCCTACTACACGGGCTTCATGATCGAGAAGTCGCTGTCGATGGATAACGTCTTTGTGATCGCGCTGATCTTCAGTTTCTTCGCGATTCCGCGCCAGTACCAGCACCGCGTGCTGTTCTGGGGCATCCTCGGCGTGATCGTGCTGCGCGCCATCATGATAGGCCTGGGCGCGGCGCTGGTCAGCAACTTTGGCTGGCTGCTGTATCTGTTCGGCGCCTTCCTGGTGTTCACCGGCATCAAGATGTGGATGATTGCGGACCAGACGCCGGATATCGCGTCCAACCCGATCCTGAAGTTCCTGAAGCGCCGCATGCGCGTCACGGAAGGGCTGCGCGGCAACGCGTTCTGGGTGATGGAGACCGATCCCGCCACGTCGAAGAAGGTGCGCTGGGCTACGCCGCTGCTGCTGGCGCTGGTGTTGATCGAGTTCGTAGACCTGTTGTTCGCGGTGGACTCCGTGCCGGCGATCTTCGCCATCACCACCGACCCGTTCATCGTCTACACCAGCAACATCTTCGCCATCCTGGGCCTGCGTGCGCTGTACTTTGCGCTGGCGGCGATGATCCACCGCTTCCATTACCTGAAGTACGCCTTGGCTCTGGTCCTGGTCTTCATTGGCGGCAAGATCTTCCTGGTCGGCTTCATCGGCAAGGTGCCGGCTGCCTTGTCCCTGTCGGTGACCTTCGGTCTGATCGCTGGCGGCGTGTTGTTCTCGCTGTGGAAAACCCGCTCGGACGCCTCCAAGCAGGAGCTCGCGGCGGAATAAGCCCCGCGGCGTGACGCAAGACGCCCGCCATATCCAACGGATATGGCGGGCGCTTTTTTTGGGATTTGTCGCGCCGGTGCGGCGGGCGTAGAGTGCTGGACAGTCCAAATGCCGCAAGGAGCCGTCATGACCAGTTGGTCCGCCAAACAGTATTCCGCCTTTGAAAACGAACGCACCCGTCCGGTGCGGGACCTGGTCGCCGCCTTGCCCAATCAGGATGTGAAGCGCGCCGTGGACCTGGGCTGCGGTCCTGGCAACTCCACCGAGGTGCTGGCCAGCCGCTACCCCGATGCCGAAATCAGCGGCATGGACAGCTCGGAGGACATGCTGCAGTCGGCCAGGAAACGTCTGCCGGGGCTGCGATTCGAATTGGCCGACATCGCCACGTGGGATCCGCCCGGGACCTACGACGTGATTCTGGCGAACGCCGCGCTGCAATGGGTGCCGGACCACGCGACCCTATATCCCCGCCTGGTCGGCAAGCTGGCGCCGGGCGGGAGCCTGGCGGTGCAGACCCCGGACAACCTGGAGGAGCCGGCCCACCGCCTGGCGCGCCAGGTGGCAGGCGAGGCGCCGTGGGCCGCCGCCATCGGCGGCTTCAAGCATCCGCCGCGCCACAGCGCCGCCTGGTACTACGAGCTGCTCAAGCCGCATTGCGGCCTGCTGGACGTGTGGCGCACGACCTACCATCACCCGCTGGCAGGCGCAGCGGCGGTGGTGGAGTGGTTCAAGGGCACGGCGCTGCGGCCCTATCTGGACCGGCTGGACGCCGCCGGGCAAGCCAGTTTCCTGGCCCGCTACCAGTCGCTGATCGAAGAGGCCTATCCGGCGCTGGCCGACGGCACGGTGCTGCTGCCGTTCCCGCGTCTGTTCATCATTGCGGGGCCGAAGCAGGGTTGAGGTTGGCGGCGGGCGCTTCCCAGCCGCCGCCCAACGAGCGGTACAGATCCACCAGCACCAGCGACACCGAGGCCTGGGTCGACACGCGGGCCTGGTCGCTGGCCAGCACCGCGTTCTGCGCGCTGAGCACGTTCACGAAGTCCGAAGCGCCCGCGGCATATTGCCGCTGTGCGTTCAGCAGCGCCTGGCGGGCGCTCGCGGAGGCGCGCTCCAGGCTGGCCCGGGTCAGTTGCTGCGCCTGGTAGGCGGTCATGGCATTGTCGACTTCATGCCAGGCATTCAGCACGGTTTTTTGGTACAGCAGCGCGGCTTCCTGAGCCTGCGATTCGCGCAGCCGCAGCCGGCCTCGCAACCGGCCGCCCTGGAAGATGGGAATCTGCAACGCGGGGCCGACGCCGAACACCCCGGCGTTGTCGGTGTCGAGGTCCCGCAATTGCAGAGCCTGCAGGCCGAGGTTGCCTGACAGCGTGATGCGCGGATAGAAATCGCCCTCCGCTACGCCGATCGCCGCGACGGCCGCGTGCAGATTGGCCTGGGCGCGGCGGATGTCGGGCCTGCGCTCGGCCAGTTCGCTCGGCAGTCCGACGGGAACCTGGAGCGGACCGCCGGGTATCGGACCCACCGCCGCCAGACGCGGTTGCAGCGCGCCGGGCGGCTGCTCCAGCAGCAGCGCCAGCGCATTCATCAGCTGTTCGACGCGCAGCACGAGCGGCGGCACGCCGGCTTCTATGGCGGCGGCCTGCGCATCGGCTTGCGAAACGTCCAGTTCGGTTGCGACGCCTTCGCGTTGGCGCAAACGGGTCAGCGCCAGGTTGCGCTCGGCATTGGCAAGCGTTTGGCGCAGCACGTCCAGTTGGTTCTGCGTGCCGCGCAGCAGGATGTAGTTGCGCGCCGTTTCGGCGCGGATGGCCAGGACCACGCCGCGCTGCGCCTCCAGCGCCGCCTGGGACTGGGCGCCGGCCTGTTCGACTTCGCGTCGCACGCGGCCCCACAGGTCCAGTTCCCAACTGGCGTCCACACCCGCTTGCCACAGGTTGAATGAGGACTTGCCACCGTGGCCCGAAGGGTCGGCCAGGCCGACCTCGCTGTTCTGGCCGCGCTTGTAGCTCGCGCTTGAGCCTACGGCGGGCAGGCCGTCGGCTTCGGTCACGCGCAAGGCCGCGCGGCTTTGCAGCAGGCGTTCGTGGGCGATGCGTATGTCCAGGTTGGCGGCGGTCGCTTCGGCGATCAAGGCGCTCAGGGTGGGATCGCCGAAGCTGTCCCACCAGGATGTGTTCACATCTTGCGGCACGGGGACGCTGTCCACGGCGGAGGCGTCAGGCATCCGCCATTGCACGGGCAATGGCGCCTGGGGAGCCTGAAAGTCGGGGCCCACTGCGCAGCCTGCCAAGGCGGAAAGCGTGCAGGCCAGCGTGGCATTGATCAAGCGGCGCGGGGTCATTGCATGGACTCCTCTGCCGCGGCGCCGGTATCGACCACGGCTTCGACGGACATGCCGGCGCGCAGCGGCGGCGCGCCTTCGGCCGGCGCGTCCAGCACGATCTTGACGGGCAGGCGCTGCGCGACCTTGGTGAAGTTGCCGGTGGCATTGCTCGGGACTACCGGCGAAAAGCTCAGGCCCGTGGCCGGCGCGATGCTTTGGACGCGGCCGCGCAGCGGCGTATCCGGATAGGCGTCGACCGTGATGGTTGCGGGCTGGCCCGGGCGCATGCGGGTCAACTGCTTTTCCCGGAAGTTGGCCACCACATAGGCTTGTTGCAGCGGCACCACCGCCAGAATCGGCGTGCCCGGGCTGACATAGGCGCCCACGCGCAGCGAGCGCCGGCCGACGATGCCATCGATGGGAGAGACGACCTGGGTATGCGACAGGTTGAGTTCCGCGCGGTCCTTCAGCGCCTGTGCGCGCAGCAGCCCGGCCTGCGCGGCCTCGCGGTTGGCTTCCAGCACGTCGCGCTGCTTGCGCGCGGCCTGCAGTGTGGCCGTGTGTTCGGCCTGCCGCGCCTGCGCCATGTCCAGCCGGCTGCGGGCCTGTTCATAGGCCTGCTGGGTGCCCGCGCCCTCGCTGGCCAGCCTGCGGTGGCGCTGGGCCTCGCTTTCGGCATAGCGGATATCCGCCAGGTCGGCGCGCGTGACGGCGACGGCCTGCTCGATCACGGCTTGCTGGCGTTCCAGGGTTGCGGCCGCGTCCGACAGGCGTGCGCTGGCGACTGCGAGTTCGGCGCTTGCGGCCGCCAGCGCGGCCTGATGGTCGCGGTCATCGATGCGGGCGAGCAGCTGGCCTTGCTTGACGGCCTGGTTGTCTTCGACCAGCACGGCGTCGATGAAGCCGGACACCTGCGGGGCGACGATGGTGTGGTCGGCGACGACAGTGGCGTCATCGGTGGATTCGGCGGCGCCGGTGGCGGACCATGACCAGCCTGCATAGGCCAGCAGGACCAGGGCGCCCAAGGCGCCGGCGCGGGGAAGGGGAGAGGTCAAGAGAGAGAAAGGCATGTTATGGACTCGATTTCAGGTCGCGGCGCGCGGTGGATAGATGCGGGTCGCGACGAAGGGGATGAGCAGGATGAGGAGCACGGCCACGCCGGCCATGCACAGATAGAGGTCGGCTGAGGTCAGCACGGCGGCCTGTTCCTGGATGCGGCGGGACAGCGCGGCCGCGTTCTCGCCGGCCGTGCTCAGCGGAAAGTTGCCCAGCTGGTCGGCCAGCATGCTGGAGTGGTAATTGCGGCGCGAGGTGGTCAGCGCGTCCAGCAGGCCGGTGGCGGCTACCGCGGCAAAGCCCTTGATGGTGTTGAACCACGATGACGCCCAGGGGCCGTCCTGCGGCGCCAGGCCGCCGGTGGCCAGCATCAGCAGCGGGATCACGGCCATGGGCTGGGCGAAGATCTGTACGGCTTCGAGCAGGTAGAACTGCTCGCGCGACCAGACGGGCGTCAGTTGCGACCCCAGCAGGCAGGACAGGGCCAGCAGGCCGAGGCCCGAGGCCAGCACCCAGCGGCAATCCACCTGGCGCAGGTTGCACAGCGCCGCGACCAGAGGCAGCGCGATCAGTTGCGGCAGGCCCATGGTGAGCAGCACCGGCGCTGTTTCCAGCGGCCGGTAGCCGCGCAATTGCGCCAGGAATGACGAGGGAATCAGGATCACGCCCAACAGCACGATCAGCACGCCGCCCAGTGTCAGCAAGGCATGGCTGAGGTTGCGGTTGCGCAAGAGCTGGATCTTGAAGAACGGCAGGGGATGCGACCATTCGTTGATCATGAACAGCACCATCAGCACACCGCCTCCGCCCAGCAGGACGGAGATCAGCGGCGAGTTAAGCCAGTCCAGCCGGTCGCCCTGCAACAGGCCGATGACCAGCATGGACAGCGCCGGGGCGCCCAGCAACAGGCCGCGCCAGTCGAACAGGCGCAGCCGTTCGAGCTTGAGCGGATCCTGGGGCAGCCCGCGCCAGACGGCCCAGGCCGCGAGCGCCGCGGGAGCGACGATCAGCCAGAAGGTCCAGCGCCAGCCCAGCACCTCGGTGCAGAAGGCCGCCAGCGGTATGCCCAGGCTGGGCGCGAAGGTGGCGGTGAGGGCGTAGCCGCCCAGGCCATAGAGCTTGATGCCCGGCGGCAGGAAGCGCAGCGCCACCGTCATGAGCATGGGCGGCAGCGCGCCGCCCGCGAGGCCTTGCAGCGTGCGCAGGAACAGCAGCACGGGCAGGTTGGGCGCAAATGGGCAGAGCGCGCCGAACAGCGCAAAGGCGGCCAGCGCCGTGACCGTGAAGCGGCGCAATGAAAACGTGACCGAGCACCAGGGCGCGAATGCCATGGCGCATACCGACGCCGCGGCGTAGACGGCCACGAACCAGGTGCCCTGGTCGTAGCTGATGCCCAGCGCGCCGCGGATGTCGGGCAGCGCCATCTTGGTCACGTTTTCGTTGAGCCCGGCGAGGATCACCGCCAGCAGCACGCCGAGCAATCCGGTCAGGATGCGCCAGCCGAAGGCCGCCGCGGCGGGCGGGGCGGGGGGAGCGGCGGCCGTCATGATCGTGGGCCGCCCCTGCCCGGGGATGAGGAAGACAACATGGAATAGCGTCCTTGGATAACAGGAGCTATTCAGTCTAGGTAGATGCGGGGGGCGGAAAAACCATTCCTGGATCAACCCACCCTTGCGCCCGGCGCAAGGGTGCGCGGGCCGCAGCGGGGGCGTGCAGCGAGGCTTGCACGGCGGGCAACCTTCGATTGCGCCACGCGGGATTTATCCCGGCGGGCATGCGAACGAATAATGCGGCACTCGTTAACCGCAGAGGATTTCATGAATACATACCGACTCTCCATCCTGGCGCTGAGCATGGCGCTGGTTGGCGCCGCAGCGCATGCCGAAGGCAAGACCCGCGAACAGGTGCGCGCGGAACTGATGGAAGCCAAGGCCGCCGGCCTGGTGACCTACGGCGAACAGCAATATCCCGTGGATCTGCCTCATGTCAGCACCAAGACCCGCCAGCAGGTGCGCGAAGAACTCGACGCCGCGCGCGCGGCCGGCCTGGTCACGTACGGCGAACAGGACTATCCGCCTGCGCTACCGTCGCAATCGCACCAGACCCGGGACCAGACGGTCGCGGAACTGCGCGAGGCGCGCCTGCGCGGCCAGATGAAATCGGGCGAACTGGACTACCCGCCCGCCGTCAATTGATACCGTCGGCCTTGTCCGCGAAGTAGCGGGCAGGCGTCTTGCCCAGCGCCTTGCGGAACATGGTGATGAAGGCGCTGACGGATTCGTAGCCCAGGTCTTCGGCAGTGCGCTGCACCGAGACGCCGGCGGCCAGGCGCTGCAGGGCCTGGATGATGTGCATCTGCTGGCGCCAGCGGCCAAAGCTCATGCCGAGCTCTTGCTGCACCAGCCGCGCCAGCGTGCGTTCGCTCATGGCGACGCGCCTGCCCCATTGCGCCACCGTGCTGCGGTCGGCGGGGTCGGCGTGCAGGGCATCGGCGATTTCGCGCAGGCGCGGGTGGTCCGAAATGGGCAGGTGCAGTTGTTCGGTCGGCATGCGCGCCAACTGCTCGACCAGCACTTCGGCCAGCTTCCGGTTGGCAGGCGTGGCCGTGTCCTGCGGAGCCAGGTCCGCCAGATAGGCGACCAATTCGCGCACCAGCGGCGAGATCGCCAGCGTGCAGCACTGTTCAGGCAGGCCCGTGGCGTGGGGCGGCACGAACAGGAAACACACCCGGCCGTTCTGCGTGACGCGATTGCTGTGCGGCACGCCGCCAGGAATCCAGACGCCATATTGCGGCGGCACCATCCACAGGCCCTGCGGCACGGAGCAAGTCACGCCGCCCTGCAAGGACAGCACCAGCTGGCCCATCGCGTGCCGGTGTGGCGGAGACTCCTGGTCGTTCTCGTCCGCATGCACGCGCATGGCATAGGCCTGTTGCGTGTCGATATCGGGATTGAAGAACGGGGCCGGGTCGTCCAGACGGTGCATTGAATTTCACCTTGACCGAATTTAGGGATAATTTGTCATTATGGCGAAATTCGGCGAAGGCGGCGATGCTTAAGCTGGCGGCATGAATTCGCATATCCCTACTTCCAAACGTCCCGCCGGCCATCCCGTGTTGCTGATCGCCGGCATTCTTTGCATGTCCATGGCGCTGCGCGCGCCGATTACCGGCGTGCCGCCGCTGACCGGCATGATCCGCGAGCAGTTGGGGCTGAGCGCCACCGCCGCGGGCATGCTGATCACCTTGCCCTTGCTGGCCTTTGCCGTGGTGTCGCTGTTTGCCGCGGGCCTGGCTCGCCGCCACGGACTGGAGCGCAGCTTGTTTGCCGCCATGCTGCTGATCGCGGCTGGCATCCTCGTGCGCACGCTGGGGCCGGCCTGGAGCCTGTTCCTGGGCACGGTTGTCATCGGCGCCGGCATCGCCATCGGCAATGTGTTGTTGCCCAGCCTTCTGAAGCGCGATTTTCCGCAGCAGCTCGCGGGCCTGACTTCGGCCTATGTGCTGACCATGAGCCTGGCCGCGGGGCTGGCGTCCGCCATTGCCATCCCGCTGGCGGGTCTGTCCGACGCGGCCTGGCGCTTTTCCTCGGGCTGCCTGTTGGTGCTACCCGTGCTCAGCGCCTTGCTATGGCTGCCGCAGCTGGTCAATCACACCGCGCCCGCGGCATCCACGGCGCATGCGCCGCACGGTCCCAGGCTGTGGCGCTCCGCGCTGGCGTGGCAGGTGACGCTGTTCCTGGGCATCAATTCCTTCGTGTTCTATGTGGGCGTGAGCTGGCTGCCGGCCATCCTGCGCGATGCTGGCTATACGGCCGAACGCGCCGGCACGTTGCATGGCTTGCTGCAGCTCATGTCGGCCGTCCCGGCCCTGTTCCTGGCTCCCCTGGTGCGGCGCCTGAGGGACCAGCGCGGCGCGGCGTTCTGCGCGGCCGCGGCTTCGTTCGTCGCGTTTGCCGGCTTGATCGTCGCGCCTGGCTGGGCGACGCTGTGGATCGTCCTGATGGGCCTGGGCACGGGCGGCGGCATCATTCTGGGCCTTGCATTCGTGGGCTTGCGCGCCAGTCATGCGCAGCAGGCGGCGGCGCTGTCGGGCATGGCGCAGTGCGTGGGCTATCTGTTCGCGGCCAGCGGCCCTGCGCTAGCGGGCACGCTGCACGACACGCAGGGAGACTGGACCCTGGCGCTGGCCCTGTGCGCGGTCTTGTGCCTGGCGATGGCGGCCACCGGTCTTTACGCGGGCCGCTCCATCCAGATCGGGCAATACCGGGATGCCGCGCTCAAGTCTGTCCGGCCCGGCTTTTCCACAAGCGCACCAGTGGCTCGGGCGCGTCGGTCTCCGGCACGTCGAAGCTGATGTCCGCGACGTCGTCGCCTTTGTACACGACTTCGACGTGGAAATAGCGCTGATCGCCGCCTGCCGGCGCGCAGCGCGGAACGGCCACCGGCGCGGCGCGTTGCAGGGCGTCGCAAACCTCCTGCCGCAGGTCCGGCGGGCAGGTGGCGAGGTCGATGCTGCGCGGCTGCGCCAATGCCGGCATATAGGCCAGCCCGCCTTCGCGGGTCAGGCGCACCAGCATGGCAAGGTCCAGGGATGGCAGCTCGATCATGTCTGGACTCCCACGCCGGCCCAGGCGCGGGCGACGGCATCGCGCACGGCGGTGTCATGGCGTTCCGCCGCGACGGCCAGCGTCAGTTTCGCGAACTGCACGAAGTCGGCATCGTGGCGCAGGCGCTTGTCGCACAACGCGTCGTACCAGACGCGGCCCGCGTTGGCCCATGCGGGGCCTTCCATCGAAGTGGCCGCTAGATAAAAGGCGCGGTTGGGGATGCCGGAGTTGATGTGCACGCCGCCATTGTCGTTCGGCGTGTCCACGTAGTCGCGCATGTGCGCGGGCTGCGGATCCTTGCCCAGCAGAGGGTCGTCGTAAGCGCTGCCGGGCTCCGCCATGGAGCGCAGCGCGCGGGCGCGGATCTTGGGCTTGAACAGCCCGGCGCCCACCAGCCAATCGGCCTGGCGCGCGTCCTGGCCCAGCGTGTGCTGCTTGACCAGCGCGCCGAACACATCGCACAGGGATTCGTTCAGGGCGCCGGACTGGCCCTGGTAGAGCAAGGCGGCCTCGGCGTCGATCACGCCGTGCGTGAGTTCGTGGCCGATGATGTCCACGGCCACCGTGAAACGGTTGAACACTTCGCCGTCGCCGTCGCCGAACACCATCTGCGCGCCGTTCCAGAAGGCGTTGTCGTAGTCTTCGCCGTAATGCACCGTGCCGACCAGCGGCAGGCCCTGGCCGTCGATGGAGTGGCGCTTGTAGACGTCCCAGAACAGCTTGTAGGTCGAGCCCAGATGCTCATAGGCCTCGTCCACCGCCACGTCGCCGCTGGCGGAGGCGCCTTCGGCGCGCACCAGCTTGCCGGGCAGGGTGGTGGTGTTGGCGGCGTCGTGCACGGCGCGCTGCGGCGTGCCGGCGGGCGCTGCCTTCTTGGGGCGGGCGGGCTTGGCGCGCGGCGGCTGCGCCGCCATTTCGCGCAGGCTGCGCTGCTGCTGGTCGATGATCAGCGTCTTGACCGCGGGCATGCTGACCCGCGCATCGGCGTGCTGCGCCAGCCGATCCAGCATGTAGGGGGGGATCACGCCGATCAGCGGCGCGGACTCGGAAGGACGTGGCATGCGCGGTCTCCGTCGTGGGCGCCGGGCCAGGGCCGCGGCGCGAGGCGATTCAACGGTAGCAGATAGATCCGCGGCAGGGACGTAACAGTGTGCGGCCTGATGCTAGGAACTATGGACGCCGCGTGGCGGCGTCCATGGCGCGCGGCGCCTAGTTGAACACGCCCGTGAGGACGTCCGCGACGACGGCGGTGGCGATGGCGACGAGGATCAGGTCGCTGCCCGCGACGCGCCATTCGTAGCCCGGATGCACGGGCAGGCGCGCCAGCATGGGGCCGGGCACCATCTTCTTGGCGATGCCCGGAGGCAGGGGCTTGCCGCGCGCCAGGTTCTTGCGTATGCCCGGCGGCAGCGAGCCGTAGCCCGTCGCCCCGGCCTGCACGGCATAGCTGCGCGCGGTGGACACGGTGATGCCCGCGGTGCTGAGCGTGACGCTGACGCCGCTGTCCTGGCTCTGCTGGCCCTTGTTCTTGCCATTGCCGTTACCGCCGCCATTGCCATTGCCATTGCCTTGGCCCGCGTGGTCTGGCTTGCCTTTGCCCTCGGGCGGCGCGGCCTGTGCCGGCGCGCCAAGCGTGGCGGCACAGGCAAGGATGGCGATGATCATTGAAGGTGTGCGGCGCATGGTTGTGGCTCCTGCAGTGTAGAGAGTTGCCTAGCGTAGCGCTGTCGTTGGGTTCGTGCCACTGTCCTTCGCCGATGCCGTCGCAACAATCGCCACAATTCGCCTGACGTTCCAGTCGCGATAGAATCCCCTGCTTATTTTCCGGGGGGGAACGCACGATGAGGTATTTCCTGATCTTGGTTGGGGCGGCCGTGGTCGCCTATTTGCTGGCGCGCGGCATCGCCGCCGTGCTCTCGGACCGTAAACGTTCAAAATCAGAAAGGGATTCGAAGTGAAGCCGACAGATATCCAGATGGTCAAGACGATTGGTGCCGTAAAGCCGCGTAGTTTCAAGATCGCGGTGATCACGGCGGTGTTGTTTTTGCTGATTCTGTTCCTGGCCTTCGATTCCTGGTTCCAGGTCGACCAGGGCGAGCGCGGCGTGGTGCTGCGCAACGGCAAGCTGGTGCGCGTGTCGGAACCGGGCCTGGACTTCAAGACCCCGTTCATCGACAACGTGATGACGGTGTCGGTGCGCGACCACACGTTCGTGTTTGAAAAGCTGGAAGCCTACAGCTATGACCAGCAACCGGCCACGCTGCGCGTTTCGGTGACCTACCGCGTGCCGTCCGAGCACGTGGCCGAGCTGTACTCGGAATACGGCACCATCAGCAATCTGCAGATGCGCGTGCTGGAGCGCAAGACCCCGGATTCGGTGAAGAACGTGTTCGGCCAATACACGGCGGTACGCGCCATCCAGGAACGCCAGAAGCTGGGCCAGGACGTGAATGCTGCCGTGCTCAAGACGATGGAAGGCGCACCGGTGCAGGTGGTGGGCGTGCAGATCGAGGAAGTCGGTTTTTCGCAGGCCTATGAGCACTCGATCGAACAGCGCATGTTGGCGCAGGTGCAGATCGAGACGACCCGCCAACAGAAGGAAACGGCGATGATCACGGCCGAGATCCAGGTGGTCAAGGCCAAGGCGGAAGCCGACGCGCGCCGCCAGCAGTTCACGGCCGAGGCCGACGGCATCCGCATGCGCGGCGACGCCGAAGCGGCTGCGATCCGCGCCAAGGCCGAGGCCTTGGCCGCCAACACCAATCTGGTGAGCCTGAACGCGGTGGAGAAGTGGGACGGCGTGCTGCCGACCACGCAGGTGCCGAACGCGGCCCTGCCGTTCATCGGCATCAAGTAGGCGCCGCGGGCGCAGGCTGTGCCCGCAGCGGCGGCGCAGCCTGACGCCGGCGCGCGTAGTCCATGAGGCTGTCGCCCGACAAAGCCTTGCTGTAGTACCACCCCTGCACGATGATCTCGGCGGGGGATTCCAGCGCCATCAGCTGCTGGTCCGTTTCCACGCCTTCCACCACGATCTGCAGGTTCAGCGCTTCGCAAAAGCGCAGCAAGCCGTTCAGGACCAGCGCGCCTCGGGGACTGTCTTGCGCCACGACGAAGCTGCGGTCGATCTTGACCGCATCGATTTCGAACTGGTGCAGATAGCTCAGGGCGGAATAGCCGGTGCCGAAATCATCGATGTAGATGCGGGCGCCTATCGCATGCAGACGGTCGAAGGCGGTGTGCAGCGCCTGGGTGTCCTCCACCAGCGCGTCTTCGGTCAACTCGACCGAGATCTGTCCGCCGGCCTGCGCCAGCACCTTGATCAGTTTTTCGAGGTAGTCGCCGGACGTCAGCGTGCCGGCCGTGACGTTGATGGTCATCGGCAAGCGGAAGTCGCGCTTGCGCCATTGCAGACATTGCTGCACGGCCTGTCTGGCCACCCACAGGTCCACCTCCCGCATCAGGTCGGCCTGCGCCAGCCAGCGCAGGAATTCCACCGGCGTTTGCCGCGCGCCGTCGGGTCCGGTGGCGCGCAGCAGCGCTTCGCAGCCGGTGCACAGGCCGCTGCGCAATGACACCTGCGGCTGGAATTCCAGATGGAAGTCGTACTGGCTGATGGCGCGGATGCGCGTGTTTTCGGCGTTGCGGCGTGCACGGTCGGCATAGGTCTGCACCACCGGATCATGCGCGTACAGCAGCGATTCCTCTTGCAGCCGCGTGAAGGTCGTGTCCAGCGATTTGAAGTAGACGGTGGCGCTTTCCTGGCGCTGCCGCTCCAGTGCGACGACAAAGGGCGCGTACAGACACGCGCCCAGCGCCACCAGCACGAGTTGCAGCGCCACGCCGCCCAGGCTGCCGCCGGCGGCAATGTAGGCGTTGAACAGTACCGGCGAGGTCAGCGGCAAGGTCGTCGCCGCGGAAGGCAGCCAGCCCAGTTGCACGACGGCCAGCGCGAGGATGGCGTTGGTCACCGGCGCCAGGATGAACGGCGCCAGCAGGCGCGGATTCAGGATCAGCGGCAGCCCGAACAGCAGGATTTCATTCACGTTCAGCAGCGCCACCGGCAGGCTGGCCAGCGCCAGCAGCCGCAGCGATTCGGTGCGCGCAAACACCAGCATGGCCACGGCCAACGACAGCGTCGCGCCCGATCCGCCGATGAAGACGAAAGCGCCCAGGAGGGTGCTGTTCAAGGCATACATGCCTTCGTAGCCGGCGGACTGGGTGGCGGAATTCAGCATGGCCGCCTGGTCCATGACGCTCATCAGGGGGGCCAGGGCGTGGTAGCCGTGTATGCCGAAGAACCACAGCAGCGAATTCAGGCCGGCGATCAACGCGCCCGAGGTGAAGGGGCTGTCCAGCGAGGCCAGACTCAAGGGTATGTTGAACTGCGCCACGGCGGGGATCTGGAGCGCGGCGGAGAGCGTCAGCACGACCAGGCCGGCCGTCAGCAGGCCGGGCACGACCATGTTCAGCGTGTCGCGGACGTTATCGCTGATAACGCCGTCTGGCGCCAGCTGGGTCCAGCGGCGACGGTGCAGCCACGCCATCAACGGCACGGTCAGCAAGGGCGAAACGATGGCGATGAACAGTACCAGGGTGGCGGCGGCCTGGGGGTAGGGCGCCATCAGGCCGTCGGCGATCATCACGTAGGACAGGCACAGGAACGCGGTGGGCAGATGCGGCACCCGATGGCGGAACGACAGCATGTAGCCGATGGATGTGCCGGCCAGGATAGGCATGAGGTTCGTCAGCTTGTCGTGGACGGCGGTCAACAGTTCCACGACGGTGGCTGGCAGGCCCAGTTGCCGGGCGATGACGGTCAGCACCAGGAACAACGCCGTGACCAGCAGGCACGGCAAGGTCCAGAGCAGGCCCTCGCGTATGGCGCGCAGGGCGCTTGCGCCCGCCAGCGCGGCCAGCCGATCCTTTGGATAACGCATCAACGCCAGTTTCGACATGGCGGTTCGCTCAAGAGTCCGTGCAAGCGAAGATCCCCGCTCCCGTGTTTGTAAGAATATTTTGCTACATCCTAGCCCCGCTTTTCCAGGTTAAGCAATCGACGCCTATCAGAATGTCAGGGATTCCCCTCTATCAAGAATTGCAAAGCGGGCGCAAGGTGGCAGCACAGGCGCACGGGGCCGCTATACGATCAAGCGTCGTTCGCCCGGTGGCGGGACTACAAGCTTCAGAAAGAGGAGACGTGGATGTCTCAGTTGGATTGGACGTCCGGCGATACCAAGCCGGACCGGCAGGGATACTACGAAACGCGGTACGACACAGGATGCACGGCCATCACGCTTTACAGCGTGCTGGGTTGGATGCCGGTGAAAACGCCCGGCAACATGGTGAGCTGGCGCCCGTTGCCGCCCGCCGTCGAAAGACAGGAAGCCGAGCGCCACATCCAGGAACTGCGAGAAGCGCAAAGCCACGTTCCCATGGATTACTGAGGCGGCGCGCGGGAGGGGCCCCAAGGACAGTGGCAGGCAGTTGCGATAATGAGAATTATTTGTAAAATTCGCGGCGTCGCCATCTCCGTTGTCCGATCGGTCCATGTCCCGTTCCCCTCCGCCCCGTTCCGGCTGGCTCGCCTACTACGACGAGCTGGTGGGGGTATGGAGCCGTAGAGTCGGCAACCGGCATGATGCTGAGGACGCGGCGCACGATGCCATCGAACGCCTGCTGAAGGCCGACGCCAGCGTCGCGTTGAAGGCGCGCAGCTACCTGTTCCAGGCCGCCGGACATCGCTTGATCGACCGCTGGCGCCGGCAGGAACGGACCGAGCATGTACCGCTGGACCTGCTGGACGAGGCTGACCAGCCCGCCTGGACCGACCCCGAGTCGCCGGTGCGCGCGTCGCGTCTGGCGGACGATCTTGCGCAAGTCCTGGCAGAATTGCCGCCCAAGTGCCGCGAGGCCTTTGTCCTGAATCGCATCGAAGGCTGGACGCAGGCCGAGGTGGCGCAGCATATGGGCCTGTCCAAGAACATGATCGAACGCTACGTCATGCGGGCAATCGAATTCGTCCGCGACCGCATGCGTGAACACAATCCATGACGATGCCTTCCACCAACGACCGCGATGAGCAGGGCGCGCCCGATACGGCGGCGCAGTGGTTCGCGCGTTGGCATTCGGGCGACCTGACGCGCCGCCAGCGACGCGAGTTTGCCCGCTGGCGGCGCGATCATCCCGAGGCCGCGCGCGAGTTCGACCGCATGCAGCAACTGGGCAAGGCCGCCGCCGGAATGTCCCGCGATCAAGTCCGGACCTTGCTGGGCGGAGAGATTCCGGCCCGGCCCCGGCCGCAACGGCAGCGCCGCCTGGCGCTGCGCATGGCCGCGGGCTGTGCGGCATTGGCTGCGGCCGCCATGGTGGCGTGGTGGAACCTGCCGGCGGAGATTCCGGGATACTCCGCGACGCTGGTCGCGGAGCGCGGCGAACGCCGGCAAGTGACCTTGCCCGATGGTTCCGTGCTGGAACTCAATGGCGCGACGCGCGCCGAGGTGCGTTTGTACGCCGGGCGCCGGGAAGTGGCGCTGGACGGCGGCGAGATCCTGTTCACCGTCAGCGCCGATGCGGCGCGGCCATTCATCGTGCGCGCAGGCAGCGGCGTGGTGCGCGTGACCGGCACCGTCTTCGATGTGCGGCGCGACGAGGATCAGGTCGCGGTGCTGGTGGCGTCCGGCACCGTGGAGGTGTCGGGCGGCCGCTGGTGGAACATGGGTCATGCCGTGCTGCGCGGGGGGGACGGCATCCGCGTGCCAGCCAGCGGCGCGATCGGCGTGCCAGCGCCCGCCGACGTCCAGAGCGCGATCGCGTGGCGCGAAGGGCGGGTGGTGTTCAAGAACGCGCCGCTGGCCGAGGTGGTGCGGGATATGAACCGCTATTTGCCCACGCCGTTGCGGCTGGCGGACGACAGGGCGGGGCGCTTGCGGGTATCGGCGTCATTCAGCCTGGATCGGCCCGAAGCCCTGGTCGACGCCTTGCCGGCGGTGGCGCCGGTGCGCCTGACGCCGCGCCCGGACGGCGCCATCGACATCAGCGCAAAGTAGCTTCATCGAGGCGCGGTTACAAAATAAATGAGAATGGGATTCAGGTTTATCTTGGGCTGATTCGTTCTACGAAGGAAGGCGGCAACCGCCGCGTTTCCATCTCGGGAAACGTTCCCCGTATCGTCGAACAGAACAGCAGGTACTTGTGACTATTCCAGCAGCCCGGCATTTCCCCGCCGTTGCGCGCCTTGCGTGCGCATCTCCCCGGTTCATGTTTTCTTCCCTGCTGTTGGCAGTGGCCTTGGCGACGGCGGGCACGCCGGCGATTGCTCAGCCGCAAGCGCCCGCCGTGCCTATCGACATCGCGGCACAGCCCTTGGGCGATGCCGTGATGCAATGGGCGGCGCAGGTCAAGGTGCGCGTGTTCTACGCGCCTGAAGTGGTGGCCGGTGTAAGCAGCAACGGCCTGCGCGGCCGGCTACCGCCCGAGGAGGCCTTGCGCAGCCTGTTGCAAGGCACGGGCGTGACGTACCGTTGGCAGGGCGACAGCATCATCTTGTCGCGCGATGGCGGCGTGGCCAGCCTTGCGCCAGTGACGGTGCTGGGCAGTATGAATCCGGCGGTGACCGAAGGCACCGGCTCCTACACGACTCCGGCATCGGCCGCCGCCACGGGCCTGACCTTGTCGCTGCGCGAAACGCCGCAGTCCGTCAGCGTGGTGACACGCCAGCGCATCGACGACCAGAATCTGCGGTCGCTGGACGAAGTGATGGGCAGCGTGGTGGGCGTGCAGGTGGTCAGCGAGGACACCGATCGCACGGACTTCTGGTCGCGCGGCTTCTACATCGACAGCCTGCAGTACGACGGCGTTCCCACCACCATCGGCCTGTCGATGTATGGCGAATCCGACAACGATTCATTCATCTACGACCGCATCGAAGTCGTGCGCGGCGCGACCGGCCTGATGACGGGCTCGGGCAATCCGGGCGCTTCGATCAACCTGGTGCGCAAGCATGCCAATAGCCGAGAATTCACCGGAACGGTGAGCGCCGGCGCGGGGTCGTGGAATCAATATCGCGGCGCGGTGGACATGTCCACGCCATTGAACCAGGAAGGCACCGTGCGTGCGCGCATGGTGGCGATGTACCAGGGCCGCGATTCCTACATCGATCTGTACCATGCCAACAAGCAGGTGTTCTATGGCGTCATCGATGCGGACCTGACGCCATCGACCCGGTTGAGCCTGGGCGCGGACTACCAGGACAAGCGTCCGCGCGGATCCACCTGGGGCAGCCTGCCGGTGGTGTTCAGCGACGGCACGCCGACCGACTGGCGGCGTTCCAAGACCACCGCGGCGGACTGGACCTACTGGCATACGACCAACCAGACCGTATTCGCCACGCTGGAACATCGCTTCGCCAACGATTGGGCGGTCAAGGCCGATTGGTCGCAACGCAAGAGCAAGTACGACGCCAAGCTTTTGTACCTGTACGGCGACCTGGACCGTGCAACCGGAACCGGCTTGGCGGCGCTGCCGGGATACTGGAATTCCTACGCGCAGCAGACCTCGCTGGACTTGCAGGCCACGGGGCCGTTCAACCTGCTCGGCCGCAAGCACGAGCTGGTGGTGGGCGCCATGCGCAGCCGCTACGGCGAGGACTTCTACCGCTACGGCTTCGACCGCGCCACGCTGGCGGATACCGGCAACTTCTACCAGTGGGACGGCTCGTACGCGCAGCCGACCTGGACCGAGGCCAGCTTGCGGGACACGGTGACGCACCAACGCGGCGTCTATGCCGCGGCGCGGTGGTCGCTGGCCGACAATCTGACCGTCATCACGGGCGGCCGTTACGCGAGCTGGGAATCGAAATCGCCCACGCGCGACCAGAAGGATTCCCAGTTCATTCCGTACGCCGGCGTGGTGGTCGACCTGAACGACACCTACTCCGCCTACGTCAGCTATACCGACATCTTCCAGCCCCAGGACAATCGGGACAGCAGCGGCAATTATCTGGATCCGGTGCAGGGCCAGAACTATGAAGTGGGCCTGAAGGGCGAGTACCTGGACGGCAGGTTGAATACTTCCGTCGCGCTGTTCAAGGTCAGGCAAAGCAAGGTCGCGGTGCTGGACGGAGACAAACTGGTGCCCGGCACGCCCGACCAGGCCTACAAGACCGCCGACGGCGTCACCACCAAGGGCATCGAGCTGGAAGTGAGCGGGCTGTTGTCGGAGGGCTGGAACGCCTATGCCGGAGGCACGTACTACACCAGCCGCGATGCGCAGGGCGTGTCGGTCAATCCCGAGCGTCCGCGCGCGGTGGCCAAGCTGTTCACCACCTATCGGCTGCCGGGTGCGTGGAACCGCCTGACGGTGGGTGGCGGCGTCAACTGGCAGTTGTCGAGCTACTCCGAAGTCAGCGCCGGCGACGCCACGGTCACGGTCAAGCAGAAGGCCTACGCGATCTACAACCTGATGGCGCGTTATGAGTTCAATTCGCGCCTGTCGGCGCAGATGAACCTGAACAACCTGTTCGACAAGAAGTACTACCTGGGCGGCGTGGGCAACCAGGTCTACTACGGCGAGCCCAGAAGCGTGTTCGTCAATCTGACCGCCAAGTTCTGATTGGCGGCGCACCGCTGCGGTAGCCAGGGGCGCGTCCAGAGCGGGGCAAGGATACGATAGAATATAAATGGTTCCTATTTAGATTCTATCGCCAGGTGCGCCTTGCCTCCGCCCGACTCCCCTCCCGCCGACAACGTCGCGCAACTCTATCGTGACCACCACGGCTGGCTGTCGGTCTGGTTGCGCAGGAAGCTGGGCAATTCCTTCGACGCGGCGGACCTGGCCCATGACACCTTCGTGCGCCTGATGGCCGGGCGGCGCAGGGCGGACGCGGGCGCCGAGCCGCGCGCGTTGCTGACGCACATCGCGAAGGGCCTGGTGGTGGACCACTGGCGCCGGAGAACGCTGGAAGAGGCCTATCTGGCCACGGTGGCGCAATTGCCCGAGCAGCAGGCGCCGTCGCCGGAGGCGCGCGCGCTGATCCTGGAAACCTTGCACGCCATCGATACGGCGTTGCGGACGCTGTCCGCCAAAACGCGCGAGATCTTCCTGCTGTCGCAGTTCGACGGCATGGGCTATGACGCCATCGCGCAACGCCTGGACGTGTCGCTGTCCACGGTCAAGCGCCATATGCAGGCGGCGCTGACCGCATGCCTGATCGCAAGCCAGGCCGACGCGTGATCGACCCCGCAATACTGAGGGAAGCGGCCGGCTGGCTGGTGCGCTTCCAATCCGAGAGCTTGTCGCCGTCCGAGCGTGAGGCGTTCGACCGCTGGCGCGCCCGCAGCCCGGCGCACGCCGCCGCATGGCAACGCGCCGAAGAAATGCTGCGCGGATTCGGCCAGGTGCCTCCGCGCATCGCTGGCGATACCTTGCGCCGGCTGGATCGCCCGGGTCGGCGCCAGGCCGCGCGCGCGCTGGCCGGCCTGTTGATCGCGGGACCCGTGGCATGGCTGGGCTGGCGCGAGCTGCCCTGGCGCGAGTGGAGCGCGGATGCGCGCACCGCGACCGGCGAGCAGCGCCGCCTGGAATTGGCCGATGGCACGCAACTGGTGCTCAATACCGCCAGCGCGGTGGACATCGACTACACCGCACAGCAGCGCACGATCTGGTTGCGGGCGGGAGAAATCCTGCTGACCACGGGTAGCGATACGCCGCAGTTGCGCCGTCCCTTCATCGTCCAGACCGCCCAAGGCGCGATCCGCGCGCTGGGCACTCGCTTCCTGGTGCGTGACGAAGGCGACGCCGTGCGCGTGGCGGTCTTCGAGGGCGCGGTGGAGATCTGGCCCGTGGCGGCGGCTGGCAGCGCCACGGTGCTGCCAGCCGGACGGCAGACCGTCTTCAACGGGCGCGAGGTGCAACCCCAGATCCCGGTGGAGACGTCGGCGGCGTCGTGGGAGCAGGGCATGCTTGCCGCGCGCAACTGGCGGCTGGCCGACCTGGTGGATGAACTGGCCCGGTATCGCCGCGGCATGCTGCGCTGCGATCCAGCAGTGGCGGGGCTGCGCGTGTCCGGGGCGTTTCCGTTGAACGATATCGATGCCAGCTTGCGCTTGCTGGAAAAGACCCTGCCCGTGAGGGTGAGCAAGGTCACGCCGTACTGGACGACGGTGGTACCGCGCGCCGGCGTTACAAATTAATCGCGAACTGGCTGAACCTTTTTTTCGCTTCGTCCGGTGTACCGGGTGAATCGCCGCGAATCGCGCGCCGCCCAGACCCTTACGAAGGATGGTTTCATGGTTTCCCGAATCTCCCGTTCGCCGCGGCCCGTGCGCGGCAAAGCCGTGCTGACGCCGCTGGCGGCGATGCTACGGGCAGCCGGCATGGGCTTGGCGCTGTTGGCCGCCACGGGGGCGTCGCAACAGGCGGTGGCGGCCGATACGGTGAGCGCCGCTGCGCGCAAGCCCTACGCGATCGCCGCCGGTCCGTTAGGCGACGCGCTGGCTCAGTTTGCCGCCGCTGCCGGCGTGCCGCTGTCGTTCGATCCGGCCATGGTGTCGGGGTTGCGCACGAACGGGTTGGATGGCGCCTACACGGTGCAGGAAGGCTTTGTCCGTTTGCTGTCCGGATCGGGCTACGTCCTGTCGGAGCAGGGTGGAGGAGCCTATTCCCTGCGCAAGCTGCCGTCGGGATCGGATGCGTCGGCGACCGTATTGCCGGCAGTGACCGTAGCGGCTAGCGCAGCGGCGCCCTACGCGTTGCCGGCGGAGTACGACGGCGGCCAGGTGGCCCGGGGTGGACGGCTGGGATTGCTGGGCAACCGCGACGTGATGGACGTGCCATTCAATGTCACGAACTACACATCGGACCTGCTGGCGAACCGTCAGTCGGTGACGCTGGCGGATGCGTTGAACGTCGAGCCATCGGTGCGCTTTACCGGGCAGATCGGCGGCGTGACCGACTCTTTCTACATCCGGGGCTTTCCTATCGGCGAAGGCAACCTGGGTGAGATCGCCTTTGACGGGGTCTATGGCGTGGCGCCCAACTATCACGTCTACACCGACTACATCGAGCGGGTCGAAGTGCTGAAAGGACCGGCCGCGCTGCTGTACGGCATGTCGCCCAATAGCGGCGTGGGCGGCGTGATCAACATGGTGCCCAAGCGGGCGCTGCCGCAGGACCTGAGCCGCGTGTCCGCCGATTACGTGGGCGACTCGCAATTCGGCGCGCGCGCGGACCTGAGCCGCCGCTTCGGCAATGACGGCGAATGGGGCGTGCGCATCAACGGCATGCACCGGCAGGGCGATACGCCGCTGGACAATCTGTATTCGCGCACCGACATCGGCGCGCTGTCGCTGGACTACCAGGGCGAGCGGCTGCGCGCCTCGCTGGACCTGCTGACGCAGAATGAAAAGATCGACGCGCCCACGCGGCCTTTCCTGGTGGCGGCGGGCATCGATGTGCCGCATGCGGCGGACGGGCGGCGCAACGCCACGCAGCCCTGGGGCTGGTGGAAGTCAGACGGGCAATCGGCGCTGCTGCGGGTCGAGTACGACATCAGCGACCGCCTGACGGTGTTCGCCGACGCGGGCGGCTCGGACACGAACGTGTCGCGTCTGTCGGACCAGACGCCTACCATCGTCAACGAGGCCGGCGACACGGTGGTCACGCCGAACAATTTCAGGTTCGAGGTCAACCGCAGCACCTACAACGCAGGCCTGCGCGCCAAGCTGGATACAGGCCCGGTGCGCCATGCCATCAGCTTCATGGGCAGCCTGTACAGCGACCGGAACTCGCAGGCCAGCGTAATGGGCACGCCGCTCACGTCGAACATCTACCATCCGATCACGCGGCCGGAGCAGTACATCCCGGCGCCGGCCAACGTGCCCAAGATTTCCTCGTCCGATCTTTCCGGCCTGGCGTTGGCCGATACGCTGAGCATCCTGGACGAGCGCGCGCAGCTGACCCTGGGCGTGCGCCAGCAGCGCATCCAGTCCCGCAATTTCAACGCCACGACCGGCGTGCGCACCGTCAGCTACGACGAAAGCGCGACCACGCCGCTGGCGGGCATTGTCATCAAGCCATGGAGCCATGTGTCGCTGTACGCCAATTACATCGAAGGCCTGAGCAAGGGCGACGTGGCGCCTGCCACCGCGTCCAACGCCGGCCAGGTGTTCAAGCCCTATAAGGCCAGGCAGAAGGAAGTGGGCGTGAAGGTGGACCTGGACAGCGCCATGCTGACCCTGAGCGCCTTCGAGATCACCAAGCCCAGCGGCCAGCTGACCAACGGCGTGTACGGCGCGGACAGCGAGCAGCGCAACCGCGGCCTGGAATTGAACCTGGCCGGTGAACCGTGGCGCGGCTTGCGCCTGCTGGGCGGTGTGACCTTGCTGGACGCGGAGCTGACGCGCGCCGGGAGCAAGGCGGTGGTCGGCAACCGGCCCGTGGGCGTGCCCAAGGTGTCGGTGAACCTGGGCGCGGAATGGGATACGCCTTGGGTCGCGGGCCTGACCCTGACCGGCAGCGTGATGCACACCGGCAGCGAATACATCAATCAGGCCAACACCCAGTCGGTGCCGTCGTGGACCACGTTCGACCTGGGCGCGCGCTATGCCACCAAGGTCTATGGTAAAGACCTCACGCTGCGCGCCAATGTCGTCAACGTGTTCAACCGGGCCTACTGGTCGGGCGTGGCCTCGTATGGCACGATTTCCCAAGGGGTGCCGCGCACGCTGATGCTGTCCGCGTCTATGGACTTCTGACCGGCGCTAGGAGGCCAGCAGCCCGCTGATGCGGGCCAGGTTGTCCAGCGTGCTGCGCAGGTGCTCCGCCAGTTCGGCTGCGGCCTCTTCGTTGCGTTCGTGTTCCAGCAGTTCCAGGATGGCCAGGTGCTGGTCGCAATGCTGGCGGTAGCGGCTGCGGTCCTGCATGGAGCGGTACGAGAGCAGCCGGCGCACGCGGTTCACGCGCTTGATGGCGTCGATGAAAAAGGGATTGCCCGAGGCCTCCACCAGCGATTCATGGAAGCGCACGCCGCGTTCGTGCAGCTGGTCGGCGGTGTCGGTGGCGATGCCGCCGTCCAGCAGGTGCTTTTCGGCGGCGCGGCAACGCGCCAGCACTTGCTTGTCGATGTGAAAGCCCGGCTCCAGCAGCGCGGCCGGCTCCAGCGCCAGCCGCAGGCGGTAGGACTGCAGCAGGCTGTCGGGCGTGGTCATCATGGATGAGAATTCCCAGCCATAGCCGGGCCGCCGCTCTGCCCAGCCTTCCTGCGCGATGCGGCCCAACAGGGCTTGGGTCTGTGCCGCCGTCAGGCCATAGCGCGCGCGCAGCAGCGCTTCGCTGCATTGCATGGGCAGTTCGCCGCGCAGCAGTTCGTCGGCCAGCTTGAAGTAGCTGTGCGTGACGATGTCGTCAACGGAGGGCGGCGCCAGGTCCCCTTGCATGTGTGCCAGCGCGGCGTGATCCCGTTCCAGGAAATAGCCGCGGTTGGGCTTGCGCGAGACGACGCCGCGTTGCTCCAGGATGCCCAGCGCGTCGTTGACCGGCGAGCGCGACAGGCGCAGCCGGTCGGCGATCTTCTGCGCCGTCAGGTGCGCGCCCGCGGGCAGGCGGTCTGCCTGGATCAGCGCCAGGATTTTCGCGGCGGTATTGGATTGGGCGCTCATGCGTTGCGGACGGCGGAATGGATGGTGTCCGAGAGAATAGCGGGAATGACGCCGCCCATGCGCAGCAGCCTGACTTCCAGCCGGGTCTCGACCGCCGCCGTGGCCTGCAGCGTCTCTTCGGCGCCACCGGCGCGCAGGATGCGGACCGCCACGGGCATGCGCGGCGTCAGCGCCGCGGCCGGGGCATCGATCTCGATCCGGTCGCCGGGCCGGATCCGCAGCGTTGCCGGCGTGAGGCCGGCGGGCAGGCGCAAGGGCAGGATGCCCATGCCGATCAGGTTGGAGCGATGGATGCGTTCGAAGCTGACCGCCAGCACGCAGCGGATGCCCAGCAGGCGTTGCCCCTTGGCGGCCCAGTCGCGCGAGGAGCCGGTGCCATAGCGCTCGCCTGCCACCAGGACCACGGGCTGGCCGGCCCGGGCGTAGCGGCCGGCGGCCTCCCAGATCGGCTCCACCCGGCCGCTGGGCGCATGCAGCGTGTGGCCTATCGGCGCTTCGGGTATGAGCAGATTGACGAGGCTCTTGCTGTAGAAGGCGGCGCGCAGCATCACCTGCCAGTTGCCGCGGCGCGATGCGAAGACGTTCAGGTCGTTGCGGTCGTCGCCGCGTTCGACCAGGAAGTCGGCGATCAGGCTGTCCGGCGGAATGGCGCTGGCGGGCGACAGGTGATCGGTGGTCACGTCGTCGCCCAGCACCAGCAGGGGATGCGCGGTGTAGCGGCCCAGCTGGCCGGCCGCTTCGGTGCTGGCGAAAGGCGGACGGCGCAGCGCGGTGGAGGCGGGGTCCCAGGGGAAGCGCGCCGAGTCCGGCGCTTGCAGCTCATGCCATGCCGGGTTGGCGCTGGCGATCCGGAAGGCCTGGCGGTAATCGGCGGGCTGCTGGCCGGCGGCAAGCGCGGCGTCTATCTCCGCGTCGTCAGGCCAGAGCTCGCGCAGATGGACGGCGCGGCCGTCGGGTGCGGCCTGCACGGGTTCGCAGCTCAGATCGCGTTCGGCGTCGCCCGCCAGCGCGTAGGCGATGACCAGCGCCGGCGACATGAGAAAGCCCAGATCCAGGTCTGGATGGATGCGGCCGGCGAAATTGCGGTTGCCGGACAGCACCGCCACGGGATGGACCGCGCCCGCCGCCATGGCCGCGCGCACGGACTCGGGCAGGGGGCCGGAATTGCCGATGCAGGTGGTGCAGCCGTAGCCCACGATGTCGAAGCCCACGGCGGACAGATCTTCCAATAGCCCGGCGCGCGCGAGATACGCCGCCGCCGCGGGCGAGCCGGGAGCCAACGAGGTCTTCACCCAGGCGGGCACGCGCAGGCCGGCCTGGCGCGCCTTGCGGGCCAGCAGGCCGGCCGCGGTAAGCAGCCGTGGATCCGAGGTATTGGTGCAACTGGTGATGGCGGCGATCGCCACGGCGTGGCGGGGCAGGCCGTGCGCAGGGACCGCAGGGGCAGCCGCCAACCCGGCCAGGATGGCCTTGGCGTGTCCGTAGGGATGCAGGTCCTGCGGCCGCCGCGGACCGGCCACATGCACCTGCACGCGGTCCAGCGCGATGTCGACCACGCGCGTGTAACGCGGCTCGGCAGCGGGGTCGTAGGCGATGCCGGTGCGCTCGGCATAGGCCTGTACCTGCGCGATCAGCGTTTCGGGCCGGCCCGTCTGGCGCAGATAGGCCAGCGTCTGCCCGTCGATGGGGAAGTAGCCCGTGGTGGCGCCGTACTCGGGCGCCATGTTGGCCACCACGCAGCGGCTGCCGGCCGGCAGCGTGGCGACGCCCGGTCCGAAGAATTCCACGAACTCTCCGGACACCTGGATCTCGCGCAGGCGCTGCGTCACGGTCAAGGCCAGGTCGGTCGCGCTGACTCCCGCGCCCAGCGCGCCGGTCAGGCGCACGCCGATCACGTCGGGAATGCGCAGCAGCGTGGGCATGCCGAACATCACTGTCTGCGCCTCCAGGCCGCCCACGCCCCAGCCCAGCACGCCGATGCCGTTGACCATGGGCGTGTGGCTGTCGGTGCCTATCATCATGTCCGGATGCAGGGCGATGCCGTCGGCATTTTCCTGCTCGCAGACCACTGTCGCGAGTTGCTCCAGATTGATGGTGTGCATGATGCCGGTGCCCGGCGGATGGATGCGCACATTGGACAGGGCCTTGGAGGCCCAGCGCAGGAAGCGGTAGCGCTCGGCGTTGCGGCGCAGCTCCAGGTCCAGGTTCAAGGCCGCGGCATCGGCGCGCGCATAGGACTGCACCGCCAGCGAATGGTCCACCGACACGTCCACGGGCAATACGGGATTCAGCGCGGAAGGATCCACGCCGGCCTCGGCCAGCGCGTCGCGCATCGCGGCGATGTCGACCAGGGCCGGGGTGCTGGTGGTGTCGTGCATCAGCACGCGCCCGGGCTGGAAGGCGATCTCGGCTTCGCTGGTGCCGTGCTCCAGCCAGCGGAACAGGGCCGCGGCGGCCGCGTCGCGCTCCGCGTCCTGCATATTGCGCAGCGCGTTTTCCAGCAGCAGCCGCAGGACCACGGGCAGGCGGAAATATTGGGCGCCGTACATGCCGGGCAGGTCCAGGCAGGTATGGCGGACGCCATTGAGGGTGAAGACGGCGTGGCGAGGCGTGACGGCATGGATGTGCATGGCCGTCATTTTGCATATTGCATTGTAAAAATGCAATTTAAGAAATTGGGGGCGGATAGCCTGTAATTCGTCCCGACGTAGCCCTGATACCGCGGCCACGGGCTTAGCGCATGACGGAGTCCAGCGCGCTCAGGGCCGGCGGAATCATGGCCAGCAGGCGGGCCTTGCCCACGCCGTCCCTGGCTTGCACCGACAGGCCGTGCAGCACGACGGCGTAGTAGTCGCCCAAGGCCTGCACATCGGTGCCGGGCTTGAGTTCGCCCGCCTTCAGCGCGGCTTCGAGCCGGTCGATGATGGACTGCGTGCGCGCCTTGCGATGGGTGGTGAGCCACGCCATGACCGCTTCGTTTTCGGCGGCGTAATTGGTGGCGGCCGACACCACCATGCAGCCTTGCGGACGGCCGCGCCGGGTATAGGTGGCCACTGCGTCAGCCAGCAGCTTGGCGATGGCCTCGCGCACGCTTTCCGTGCCTTCCAACGCCCTTTCGGCGAAGGCGCCGTCGCCGGCTTCGTAACGCGCTACCGCTTCGCGGAACAGATCCTGCTTGGAGCCGAAAGCGGCATAGAGCCGTGCGGAAGCCAGTCCCGTCGCGGCCACCAGGTCCGCCATCGAAGTGCCTTCGTAACCCTGCTTCCAGAACGCAAGCATTGCTTGCTGAAGCGCCAGGTCGCGGTCGAATTCTCTGGGTCTGCCTGCCATGACGGTCTCGTTGAAATGAACTGAGGCGCAGTGTAACGCCGCATGTGCGCTGCCTGGCGTGCGTAGCCTGCGCTTGCGCCGATTCTTCGCATCGTCTATTCTTTGTCGTTCGACAAACAATTAGGTTTAAGAATCATGCAAACGATCAAAGGACCCAGCCTGCACCTGGCCCAGTTCAGCGACGCCGTCGCGCCCTTCAACAGCCTGCCCGCCATCGCGGAATGGGCGGCGGGCGTAGGCTTCAAGGCCTTGCAGATTCCCGCCTGGGACCAGCGCTTTTTCGACAGCGCGACGGCGGCCGTCAGCCAGGACTATTGCGACGAGATCAAGGGAACGCTGGCCGCCCATGGCCTGGTGATCAGCGAACTGACCAGCCATATCTACGGCCAGTCGCTGGCGGTGCATCCGGCCTACGACGCCATGGTCGACAGCTTTGCGCCGCTTAAGGCGCGGGGCAATCCGCAAGCCAGGACGGCGTGGGCGCGGCAAGGCCTGCTGGATACGGCGCGCGCATCGCGCAGGCTGGGCCTGACCGATATGGGCACGTTCTCGGGTTCACTGGCCTGGCCCTATCTGTTCCCGTTTCCGCAGCGTCCGGAAGGCCTGATCGAAGCGGCGTTCGATGAACTCGCCAAGCGCTGGCTGCCGGTGCTGGACGAGTGCGAAGAGCAGGGCGTGAACCTGTGCTTCGAGATCCATCCCAGCGAAGACCTGCACGATGGCATTTCCTTCGAGATGTTCCGCGAGCGCGTGGGCGGCCATGCGCGTTGCGCCATTCTGTTCGACCCCAGCCACTTCGTGCTGCAACAGCTGAATTACCTGGAATACCTGGACATCTACAAGGACCACATCCGCATGTTCCATGTGAAGGACGCGGAGTTCAATCCGACCGGCCGGCAGGGCATCTATGGCGGATACCAGTCCTGGATCAACCGGGCCGGGCGCTTCCGCTCGCTGGGAGACGGGCAGGTGGACTTCAAGGCGATCTTCTCGAAGCTGGCGCATTACGACTACCAGGGCTGGGCCACGCTGGAATGGGAATGCTGCCTGAAGGACCAGGAGACCGGCGCGCGCGAGGGCGTGGAGTTCATCAACCGCCACATCATTCCGGTTACCTCCAAGGTCTTTGACGACTTCGCTGGCGCGGCCATCGACAAGCAACAGATCAACGCCCTGCTGGGCATCGCATGAACGGCCCGCGCCGCATCGGAAATCATCCATGACACACCAGAACTTTTCCTTCGACGCCTTTTCGCACCAGTACGTCCATGTCGGCGGACACCGCATCCATTGCGCGACGGCGGGCTCCGGCACGCCCGTGCTGCTGATTCCAGGCTGGCCCCAGACCTGGTACACGTGGCGCCACGTCATGGCGGCGCTGGCGCAGGCCGGCTACCAGGCGATCGCGGTGGATCCGCCCGGCACCGGCGATTCCGACCGTCCGGCATCGGGCTATGACACCGGTGCCATCGCCGCCCAGCTGCACCAGTTGATGGCGCAGCTGGGCCACGCGCGCTACCAGGTGGTGGGCCACGATATCGGCATGTGGGTGGCCTACGCGCTGGCCAGCGATTTTCCGGCGGCGGTGAGCCGGCTGGCGCTGACGGAAGCCGTCATACCCGGCCTGGCGCCCGCGCCCACGATCTTCGCGCCGCCGCAGGAGAACATCTTCCTGTGGCATTTCATGTTCAATCAGTTGCACGATCTGCCCGAGACGCTGATCGCGGGCAGGGAAAAGGCCTACCTGACCTTCATCTTCGACAAGTGGTCGCATCGCCGCGACCGGGTCGCGGCCGAGGTCTACATCGACGCCTATGCGGCGCCCGGCGGACTGCGCGGCGGATTCGCATACTACCGCGCCATTCCGGAGACCATCAGGCAGAACGCGCTGCGCGCCAAGCGCATGCTGGAAATGCCCACGCTGGCCATCGGCGCCGAGCATGCGACCCGCGACGCGCCGCTCGTCACCATGCGCGAGAATGCCCGGAATCTGCAGGGGGCGATCATTGCCGACTGCGGGCATTTCGTCACCGAGGAATGCCCCGAAGCCTTCCTGGAGCATCTGCTCCCGTTCCTGTCGCGGGAGGGCTGAAGGTGGCGCTCGACCCTCGCATCAATGCCTATCTGAGCCGTCTGTCCGCGGTGTCGGGGCCCATGGTGCTCGAAGAGATCCGGGCAGAGACTGAAATCAGTCTGCGCAAGCTGCAGGGCCCGGACGAAGAAGTAGGGGCAACGGAGTTGCACCAGGCCGTTTGCGGGCAAGGCCAGCCGTTGCGGATCAGGTCCTATACGCCGGCCGGCAGGGAACACGAAACCGGTCTGCCTGCCCTGGTGTACGCGCATGGCGGCGGCTGGTTCCAGTGTTCGCTGGAACTCTATGACAATCCTTGCCGGGCGCTGGCCAACGCCACGCAATGCAAGGTGTTTTCGGTGGATTACCGCCTGGCGCCGGAGCACAAGTTCCCCGTGCCGGTCGAGGATTTCTACCGCGGCGTGCAATGGGTGTGCGACAACGCCGAAAGCCTGCGCATCGATGCCGCCCGCATCGCGGTGGGGGGCGACAGCGCGGGCGGCAACCTTGCGGCCACGGTGGCGCTGATGGCGCGGGACCGGGGCGGTCCGGCCATCGCCCATCAGTTGCTGCTGTACCCGGTGCTCGACTATTCGTTCTCGACCGAGTCGTACAGGACCTATGGGCAGAACTTCTTCCTGACCGAGGAGGTCATGCGGTATTGCTGGTTCACCTATCTGCTCAACGAGAGCGACGGCGCCTCGCCCTACGCCTCGCCGGCGCGGGCGGAATCGCTGGCAGGCCTGCCGCCCGCGACGCTGCTGGCCTGCGAATACGACCCCGTGCGCGACGAGGCCGAGGCTTATGTGCGGCGCCTGCGCGAAGCCGGCGTTCCGGTCAGCGCCCACAGGCTGGAAGGCATGGTGCATGCCTGCATCCATATGCTGGGCCTGACCCCCGCGGCCCGGCGGCTATTCGACCTGGCCGGACAGGCTTTGCGGTCGGCCTTCGGGGCCTGATGCCGCGCAAGCCTCCTGCGTTGTGCGGGAGGCTTGCAGTATGCTTACCGGCTTCCAGAACATTCCCGACCTTGCTGCAATGACTGATTTCCCCTTCGATGCCGTGCTGTTCGACTGCGACGGCGTCCTGGTAGATTCCGAACCCATCACCAGCCGCGTGCTGACCGAAATGCTCAATGAACTGGGCTGGGGCATCACGCATGCGGAAACCATGCAGATCTTCACGGGCAAGGCCGTCAGGGATGAGCTGCCGCTGATCGAGTCGCGCACGGGCGCCACGATCACGCCGGACTGGTTCGATCAATTCCGCCAGCGCCGCAACGCCGCGCTGGATAGGGATCTGGTCGAGATCCCCGGCGCGCCGGACGCGGTGCGGGCGCTGCATGTGGCCTTGGACGGCCGCATTGCCGTGGCTTCGGGCGCGGACCGGCGCAAGGTGGAGCTGCAGCTCGCCAAGGTTGGCATTGCGGAGTGCTTTCGCGAGCGCGTCTTCAGCGGCCATGAAATGCCGCGCAGCAAGCCTTATCCGGACGTGTACCTGGCGGCCGCGCAGGCGCTGGGCGTGGACCCCCGGCGTTGCGCCATCGTGGAAGACACGGTGACCGGCGCCACGGCCGGGGTGGCCGCCGGCGCCACGGTGTTCGGCTATAGCCCGGACGCCAACGGCCATAGCGGCGCAGAGGCCTTGCGCGGCGTGGGCGTGGCCCACGTGTTTACCGACATGGGCGCCCTGCCAGGGTTGTTGGCGGGGTGGCGCCAGGCCGCCTAGGGGGCTGGCGCGCCGAACGGTCTTTAACCCGCGTATTGCTCGCCGCCGTCCAGGTCTATCACCGTGCCGCTCAGGTAGCCCGCGCGCGGCGAAGCGCCGAATACGATCATGTCGGCGACTTCGCCGGGTTCCATCAGGCGTCCGAAAGGCAGGTCCGACAACGTTTCCTGCCAGCGGCTTTCGTCGCCCCAGCGCGCCTGGGCGCGCTGTTTGGCCAGCGTCAGCACGCGGTCGGTGCGGGTACGCGAGGGATTCACGCCGAAGACGCGCACGCCATGGCGCGGCGCATCCCCGCCCAGGGCGCGGGTGAAGCCGATCAGCGAGGCATTGGCCGCCGCGCCGCAGATGTAGTCGGCGCGCGGCGCCGCTCCGCCCATGCCGATGATGTTGGCGATGACGCCGGCGCCGGCTTCGCGCATGCGCGGGTAGTAGTGCCGGGCCAGATCGATGTAGCCGTAGACCTTCAGTTCCCACCCCGCGCGCCAGCGTTCGTCCTGCACCTGGTCCAGCGCCCCGCCGGGCACCGCGCCGGCATTGTTCACCAGGATGTCGATATCGCCCGCTTCCTGGCTCAGGCGTTGCACCGCGCCGGGTTGGGCGAGGTCTAGCGCAATGGTCAGGGGCTGCTTGCTGGTTTGTTCGCGTATGGCCTCGGCCGCCGCGCGCAGCGCCGCCCCGTCGCGCGCCACCAATATCGGATCGGCGCCCTCGCGGGCGAAGGCGAGCGCGCAGGCCAAGCCTATGCCCTTGGATGCGCCCGTGATGAGCACGCGTTTACCGTCCAGCTGCAAATCCATATAACCCTCCGGTTGGTTTCGTGCGCAGTCGTGCGCGACGCCTCGAAGTTTTTACCCCAGTCGTACCCGCTCGTGCCAGCGGGGCTCGGCGCCTGCTATGCTGGCCGGACCATTTCCCATCAAAAAAGGGGGGGACGGCGATGACGGAAATCTGGCTGGAAATCTGGTCCACCGCGCGCAGCGAGTTCGCCGACATCCCCGATGTGGGCGAGGCGACCCGCATCGTGCTGCGCCTGAGCATGGCGATGCTGCTGGGCGGCCTGCTGGGCTACGAGCGCGAGCGCAGCGGCAAGGACGCGGGCTTGCGCACCCACATGCTGGTGGCGCTGGGCGCGGCGATCTTCGTGCTGGTGCCGCTGCAGGGCGGCATGGAAGTCGGCGACCTGAGCCGCGTGCTGCAGGGCGTGATCGCCGGCATTGGTTTCCTGGGCGCGGGCGCCATCATTAAACTGAGCGGCGAGCGCGAGATCCGCGGGTTGACCACCGCGGCCGGCATCTGGATGACGGCGGCCATCGGCGCCGCGGCGGGCATGGGGCGCGAGGCCACCGCCGTGGTCAGCACGCTGATGGCCCTTTTCGTGCTGGCGGTGCTGCGGCGGGTCGAGGCGCGCATCGCCGCCCGCAAGGAACGCGGCGTCATCTCTACGGACGCCAAGTAGACCCGGCGCAGGCGTTTCAGTTGCCGCCGGACACGTCGATGAACGAGCCGCTGGTGTAGCCGGCCTCGTCCGAGAACAGCCACATCACGGCGCCCGCCACTTCTTCGACGGTGCCGCCGCGGCGCAGCGGAATCACGCCCTTCAGGCGGTCCACGCGACCGGGCTCGCCGCCGCTGGCGTGCATGTCGGTGTAGATGGTGCCGGGACGCACGCCGTTGACGCGGATGCCTTCCGGCGCGACTTCCTTGGACAGGCCGATGGTCATCGTGTCCATGGCGCCCTTGGAGGCGGCGTAGTCCACGTATTCGTTGGGCGAGCCCAGCCGGGCGGCCGCGGACGAGACGTTGACGATGGCGCCGCCCTGGCCGCCATGGCGCGTCGACATGCGGCGCACCGCCTCGCGGGCGCACAGGAAGGCGCCGATCACATTGGTGGACAGCACGCGCAGCAGGCGCTCGGCGCTCATCTGGTCCACGCGCATCTGCTGTTCGAGGATGCCGGCGTTGTTGACCAGCGCGTCGATGCGGCCCAGTTGCCGATCCAGTTCGCCGTACATGCGCAGCACCTGGTCCTCTTGCGAGACATCGGCCTGCAGGGCAACGGCGCGGCCGCCGCCCTGCACGATTTCCGCGACCACCGCGTGCGCGGTGTCGGCGTTGGCATGGTAGTTGACGCCTACCGCGTAGCCGCGGCGGGCGGCCAGCTTGGCGACGGCGGCGCCGATGCCGCGGCCACCGCCCGTGACGAGCATGATTTTGGACATGGCTTGCTCCTGGTGGGCTTACACCTTAGCAGATGGCGGCGGACTCAGATCCAGACGTCGTTGGGGGCGCTGCGCTCGCCGCCCTGGTCGCCGGTGTTGCGCACGCCGCGCGGTTCGATCAGCAGCATTTGGACTTCTTCGAGCGCACAGGGCTTGTGCTCCACGCCCTTGGGGACCACGGCCATTTCGCCTGGGCCGAGGTCGATGTGGCCGTCGCGCAGTTCGATGCGCAAGCGGCCCTCGATGACGATGAAGGTCTCGTCGGTGTCGGCGTGGCTGTGCCACACGAATTCGCCCTGTATTTTCACCAGCTTGAACTGGTAGTCGTTCATCTCGGCGACGACCTTGGGCATCCAGTGTTCGGAAAACAGCGCCAGTTTTTCGGCGAAATTGATGGGAAGGATATCGGGCATGGGACGGCCTGCGGGCGGGGTTGAGCAGACCCAAGGATAGAAGGCCGGGCGGGCGCCGTCTTGTACGATCGTGCAGCCTTGCGCGCAGGCCAGTGGCTCAGCGGCGCAGCATGCGGCGCCAGCGGTCGGGCGCCATGCCGTAGGTCTGGGCGTGGCGGCGCGTCAGGTGGCTCTGGTCGGTGAAGCCCGCCGCGGCGGCCGCTTGCGCCAGCGGCATGCCCGCGGCGATCAGGCGCCGGGCCTGGTCCAGGCGGCGCAGCATTACGTAGCGGTAGGGACTGGTGCCGAACAGCGCGCGGAAGTCGCGCGACAGGCTCCAGCGGTCCGTGCCTGCGGCCGCTGACAGCTGTTCCAGGGTGATGGACTGTTCGAGCGAGGCGTGGATGTACTGGCGCGCGCGCTCGGCGGCGGCGTAGTCGACGCTGCGGCGCGCGGGCTTGCCGCCGGCCGCGGCGCACAGGGCATGGCTCAGCTCGTACAGCGCGTCGTCTTCCTGCAGCGGGTCGATGGACTCATGCGTGTCCTGCAGCAGGCTGGCGCTGGCGGCGTACAGCCGCGGATCGGCCGAGATGCCGCCGGGGATGAACGGCAGCGGCCGTCCGCCCAGGATCTGCTGGATAAGCGCAGGCTCGACGTAGATCATGCGGTAATGGAAACCGGCCTCGGTGCCGGCCTGTCCGTCGTGGACTTCGTCGGGATGCAGCACGATGGTGCCGCCGGGCAGGCTGTGCCGCAGCCCGCGGCGGTAGTGGAAGCTCTGTACGCCCGACAGCGTGCGGCCGATGGCGTAGGTGTCGTGGCGGTGCATGCCGTAGCCGGGACCGCCGAAGTAGGCCTCGATGCGCTCCAGCTGGCCCGAGGGCGCTGCGCGCAGTATCCAGTCTTGCTTCAATCCGCCTCCCGCAGCAGCCTCAGTCCCACCAGAGGATAGCGCGTTTCCTGCGTGTTCCAGTTGCGGTAGGAGGCGCGCGTGTACAGCGCCCAGGTATGCCAGGAGCCGCCGCGGCGCACGCGCACGTTGCCGCTGGCGGGGCCTTGCGGGTCGTCCACCGGCGAATGCGCGTAGTAGTCCTCGCCGTACCAGTCCGAGACCCATTCCCAGGCGTTGCCGTGCATGTCGTACAGGCCGAAGGCATTGGGCGCGTAGCTGGCGACCGGGGCGGTGAAAGCGTGGCCGTCGGCGCGGGCGGAAGCGTGCGCCTGCCATTTGGGCCAGAGCGGCGCGGCGTCGGCGTCGAAGCCGTTGCCGACGTCGGGCATGGCGGCGGGATCGTCGCCGTTCTGGTAGCGGGTGCGCGTGCCGGCGCGGCAGGCGTATTCCCATTCGGCCTCGGTGGGCAGGCGGTAGACCTTGCCCTCGGTCTGGGTCAGCCAGCGGGCCAGCGCCGTGGCGTCGTTCCAGCTGATGTTGACGACGGGATGGTCGTCGCCTTGGGCAAAGCCCGGATTGCGCCAGGAGTAGCGGCGGTCGCGGCCTTCGAAGGCGTCGCCGCGCTCGGACTTGTCGGGGTCGTACTGCGGGTTGTAGCCATAGCCGCCGGTGCCGTCGGCCTCCGACTCCGGCACGTACCCGGACGCTTCGATGAAGCGGCGGAACTGGCCCACGGTGACTTCCGTGCGTTCCAGGTAGAACGGGCGGGTGATGCGCACCGTATGCACCGGCGCTTCATCGGACAGCTGGGCGTAGCGGTCCGGCGGATACAGCGGATAGTCGCGCGCCAGCGCCTCGGGCGCTTCGTCGCTGCCCATCTGGAAGCTACCGGCCGGCACGCGGACAAAGGTCATGCCCAGTGAATTTTCGATCAGGGCGGGCGGTTCGCCCGACCAGCAAGGCGCCGATACGAGGGTGCAGAGCAAAGCCAGGGCGGTGCGTGTGCGCATGGGAATCCGGTAGGCGGAGCATGAGGGGTGCGCAATAGTAGAGCCGCCGCTCGCGGCCGGCCAGACGCGGGGAACCCTCATGTCGCGGCGGGGGCTCAGCCGGCGCGGCGGATGGTGAAGTTGATGCGCTGGCTGCCCAGCCGCGGATGCGGCAGGTCCTTGATGGGCATGATGCCGTGGTAGCGCAGCCGGTCGACGCCGCCCCATACGGCCACGTCGCCATGGAACAGCGGCGTGCGGCTGGCCTTGTCGGCGCGCTGGTCGCCGCCGAAGAGGAACATGGCGGGCATGCCCAGCGACACGGAGACGATGGGCGCGCCGTAGTCGCGTTCGTTCCTGTCCTGGTGCAGCGACAGGCGCGAGCCGGGCTCATAGCGGTTGACCAGGCAGGCGTCGGGCTCGAAGCCGGGAAAGCCGGCCTCGGCCGCGGCGGCTTGCGCCAGCTGCAGAAAGGCCAGCGGCATGGCGGGCCAGGGCTGGCCGGAAAGCGGATCGATGCGCGCATAGCGATAGCCGCGCGCGTCGCTGGTCCAGCCCAGCTGTCCGCAATTGGTCAGCGCCACCGACATGGTGTAGCCGCCGGGCGTTTCCATGTGCCGGAAGGGCGCCTGGGCGGTCACGGCATCGACCCCGGCGAGCAGGGCGTCCATCACGGGCAGGGCAAAACCGCGCAGCACCACGGATTGCGGGCCGAGCACGACGCGCCCGCCGTGCGCGGCGCCATCGTCGCCGTTCTCGCCAAACAGGTCCAGGTTGGCAGCCATGTCAGCCTACAGCAGCGGTTCCAGCGGCAGCAGCGACACGAACCAGACCGACAGGCGCTGCCACACCGTGGTGCCGGGTTCGGTGTCGTGCCGTATGGTGTCGCCGTTGCGCTGCTCCAGCCAATAGAGCTGGCCCTTGTCGTCCAGGCAGACGCGGTAGGCGGACTTGGGCAGGTCGTTGTCGAACGCGTCGGCGATGCGGCGCGCCAGCATGGGGCTGTCTATGACGAAGCCCAGTTCGGTGTTGAGCTTGGCCGAGCGCGGGTCGAAGTTGAAGGAGCCGACGAAGATGCGCTGGCCGTCGACGGCGAAGGTCTTGGCATGCAGGCTGGAGCCCGAGCTGCCGAAGGGGCCCATGCTCTTGTTGCGTTCGACTTCGGCGCCCATGCGCTTCATTTCGTAGAGTTCCACGCCGCTGGCCAGCAGGTCCTTGCGGCGCTTGGCGTAGCCGGAATGCACCACGGCGACGTCCGTGGCTTCGAGCGCATTGGTGAGGACCTTGACCTTGATGCCGCTGCGCGCCATTTGTCCGAAGGACTCGGTGCCGACGGCGGTAGGCACGAAATAGGGCGACACCAGTTCGAGATCGGTGGTGGGGGTGCCGATGATTTCATGCAGCTGATGCGGCAGCATCGCCTCGGGTGGCGCGGTGCCCAGCGTCTTGCGCGGATCGTCGCTGACCATGCGCGTGTCGGCCCACTCCAGTGTCAGCTGGCCTTGCAGCAGTTGCTGGATGAAGGGCAGCTTGCGCATGGCGTCGGCATAGGCGGCGGCTTCGGGAGAGCGCTCGACCCGGGTGGCGGCCTGTTCCAGTTCGTCGAGTTCGCCGGGGCTGGTCTTCTTCAGCAGCCGGTCTACCGGGTAGGCAGAGTCGCTGGCCCAGTAGCGGTCGAAATCCGTCGACACGTCATTGACCGCGGCGCCGATGGCCAACACGTCCAGGTCGGTGAAGAGCACGCCGCTGGCCGCGCCGAAGTACTCATCGCCGATGTTGCGCCCGCCGATGATGGTGGCCTGGTTGTCCGCGGTGAAGGACTTGTTGTGCATGCGGCGGTTCAGGCGGCTGAAGTCCGTCACGTAGCCCAGGGACTTGGGCCAGCGCAGCACGAAGGGGTTGTACAGCCGCACCTCGATGTTCGGGTGCGCGTCCAGGGCGGCCAGTTCCTCGTCCAGCCCGGAGGTGCCGTTGTCGTCCAGCAGCAGCCGCACGCGCACGCCGCGGTCGGCCGCGACGTGCAGGGCTTCCAGCAGCATGGTGCCGGTCATGTCCTTGTGCCAGATGTAGTACTGCACGTCCAGGCTGCGCTCGGCGGCGCGCGCCAGCAGCATGCGGGCGGCGAAGGCGTCGTAGGCGTCGGGCAGGGGGTGGATGCCCGATTTGCCGGGATGTTCGGCGGCCAGCGGCGCGATGGCCCGGCCCAGGGCGGTGTCCTGCGACGCCTCGGGCGTCAGGGCGTGGGATACGCTGCGGTTGTCCAGCGGCGGCAAGCCGCAGCCGCTCAGGAGGCTCAGGCAAAGGGCGGTCATCATCAGGGGTTTGGCCAGGTGCATGACCCGTATTGTGCCGAAATCGCGGCGCGGGTTGGTTGCGGCGGCGGTTCGTCCGCGGCGCTTGACGTATTTCCGTATTTGAGAGAAATTCTCTAATATGGAAAATTCAAACGAACCCGACGCCGATCTGGACCGGCGCATCGCCGGCCGGCTCAAGGCGTTGCGCCAGGAGCGCAACTGGTCGCTGGACGAGCTGGCCGCCCGCGCCGGTCTCAGCCGCGCCACCCTGTCGCGCCTGGAGAACGCCGAGGTCAGCCCGACCGCCAGCGCGCTGGGCAAGCTGTGCGCGGCCTATGGCATGACCATGTCGCGCCTGATGCTCATGGTCGAGGACGATTTCGTGCCGCTGGTGCCGCAGCAGGCGCAGGCCGTGTGGGTGGACGCCAGTGCGGGATTCCGCCGCCGCTCGGTGTCACCGCCCGCGCAGCAATTGGCGGGCGAGGTGCTGGCGTGCGAACTGGAGCCCGGCACGCGCATCGCCTACGAGCGGTCGCCCCGGCCGGGGCTTGAACACCATCTGCTGATGCTGGAAGGCGAACTGGCCATCACCGTCGACGGGCAGGCGCATGGCTTGTCGCAGGGCGACTGCCTGCGCTACCAGCTGTTTGGCGCCAGCGAATTCTCAACCCCGCCGCATTGCGGCGCCCGTTATCTGCTCTTCATCGTCTGAGTCCATCATGTCCCATCCGAATCCTGAATTGACCCTGCTGTCGGCGGATGCCGCCGACGTTCTCGTGCCCGAGCTGGCCGAGCTTCTGCGCGCCTGCGTGCAGGGTGGCGCCAGCGTGAGCTTCGTACTGCCGTATTCGTCGGACGAGGCGCAGGCCTTCTGGCGCGCCAAGGTGTTGCCGGCGATCGCCGGCGGCAAGTCCGCGCTGTGGGTGGCGCGCCAGGACGGACGCGTCGCGGGGTCGGTGCAGCTGGATTGGGACACGCCGCCCAATCAGCCCCACCGCGCCGAGGTGCGCAAGCTGCTGGTGCATCCGGATTTTCGCCGCCGCGGCATCGCCCGCGCCCTGCTGGCCGAGGCGGAAGCCATGGCGGTGCGTCAGGGCCGCAGCCTGATCACGCTGGACACGCGCACGGGCGATAGCGCCGAGCCGCTGTATGCGTCGCAGGGCTACCAGACGGTGGGAGTGATACCGGGTTTCAGCCGCGATCCGCATGATGCCGCCAAGCTGGACGGCACCACCATCATGTACAAGCAGCTGTAATGGACGCTGCCGCCGCGGGCGGCAGCGGCAGGCCTCAGGCCAGGGGCTTGATGCCCACGCTGTACGGCGGGGCGTTGCCGCGCGCCGGGGCCTTGATCTTCAGCATCGAGCCGCCAGGGGTGAATTCGAACTCCTGGTAGGGCACTTCGAACCATTGATGAAAGCTGGTGCGCGAGAATTCCGGCACCCAGACCTTGGCGCGCTTGGCATCGCAGTGGAATTCGACCAGCGTGCGGTCTATGCCCAGCGGACGGGTATTGCCGATGCGGTAGCTGACTTTGAGTTCGGCGCGCGCGGTCGAGCCGGGGCGCCAGGCCAGGCCGACAGATTCCATGAATTTTTCGATCGCCTCGATACCGCGATGCATGACTGACTCCGAATGCGGGCGGGCGCAAGGCCCAAGAAAAGTGCTGTTTCCCGCAGCGCTGCGGCAAACACCCCGAATTATCCGTCATTCCAGGCCCGGACGTCTCCCGGCTTGCATCCCGTCAATCGGCGCCATTGAGTAAAGCAAATGGACGGCGCGCGGCCAGGCCCGCACCATGGCACCCATGTCCTCTATAAGACCTGCGCGGCCCGTGCCGGTCCGGACGCAAAATCCTAGGAGTCATCATGGCAAATTTCATACTGGCGTTGGTCAACGCGGAACTCTCTCTCTTCGGCGTCGAGACGCCCGGCGCGGCGCAGGAACCGTCAGCCGCGCCGCAAGCGGCAAGCGCGCCGGCATTCGATAGCGAGCACTACCGCAGCGCGTTGGGCTGAGCGCGAGCGGAACACAGCATTGCAGGAATAGGCAGGTTTCACGCAAGAACGAGCCTGTACGCGCAGGCTGGCGATTCTTACCATCTCTTCCAGGGTCGGGGCGGCGAGTCCATTGCGGATGCGCTGGCTCCGCCACGCTGCCGGGCGCGTTGCCGGCAGCACACGCAAGGGAAGGGAATCGCATGAATACCGAAAAAATCTGGTTGGTGACGGACGCATCCGCGGGGCTGGGCCTGGTCCTGGTGAAGATGTTGCTGGACTTGGGCCACAAGGTCGCGGCGACCTCGCAGGACGGCGATGCGCTGCTGGACGCGGTGGGCGCCAAGCTGGAGGGGCGGTTCCTGCCCCTGACGGTGGACCTGGCCGATGAGCGCAAGGTGCAACGCGCGGTGGATGCCGCGGTGACTGCCTTCGGCGGGCTGGACGTGGTGGTGAACAACGCGGGCCATGGCCTGCGCGGCGCGCTGGACAGCCTGCCGGACGAGGACTTGCGCGACACCTTCGACATCAATGTGTTCGCCACGCTGAACGTGATCCGCGCGGCCCTGCCGCGCATGCGCGCGCAGCGCAGCGGCCACGTGTTCAATATCTCGTCGATCCTGGGCTTTGATGGCGGCCGGGCCGATTGGGGCGCCTATAGCGCCGCCAAGTTCGCCGTCAGCGGCCTGACCGAAGCCCTGGCCGCCGAGGCCGCGCCGTTCGGCATCCGGGTGTCGCTGGTCTATCCAGGCGCGCTGCGCATCGCGGACGGCGAGCAGGCGCCCGAGCGGGCGGCGCGCAATGCGCAGGCGCGCGACGCGGACGGAGATCCGGCCAAGATGGCGCGCACGCTGATCAACGCGGCCCAGGCGCAATATGCGCCCCTGCACCTGTTCCTGGGGCGCGACGCCTTCGACCAGGCGCGCGCCAAGATCCAGACCGTGCAGCAGGAGTTGGCGCGCTGGCGCGAGATGTCCGTGTCGATTGGCTTCGTGGACGAAAGGCGGATGGCCGCCTGACTTTCCGTCCGACGGCCGGCCTCAGGCCGTCCAGCCTTGCACCGCCTGGTAGGCGCCCAAAAGTGCCAGGCTCACCATGAAGCAGCGCTTGAATGCCTGCGCCGACATCCTGCCGCGCAGCCATGTGCCCAGCGCCATCCCGGCCAGCGCGGGCAGCAGCATCAGCAAGGACGCGCCGGCGGCTTCGGGCGCGTAGCCGCCGTTGACGCCCAGGCCGATCGCCAGCGCCACCGTGGACACCGTGAACGAGATGCCCATGGCCTGGATCAGGCCGTCCTTGCCCAGGTTCAGGGCTTGCAGATAAGGCACCGCGGGGATGACGAACACGCCGGTCGCCGCGGTGATGACCCCGGTAATGGCACCGACCGACACGCCCACCAGCCCTTGATGGCGCCGCGGCGCCCTGGGCGGCGAGCCGAACAGGCCCCAGGCGGCATAAGCCATCAGCGCCAGCCCCAGGCATACGCTGGCCCAATGCTCCGAAGGCGGACCGAGCCACAGCGCACCGCCTATCGTGCCGGCGCAGACGCCGGCCTGCATGGCGCCGATGCGGCGCAGCACCTGGGGCAGCGTGGCCCAAGGCCGGGCCTGCCAGAGGTTGGTGATGAGGGACGGCACGATCAGCAATGCCGCGGCCTGGGCCGGGGCCATGACCAGCGCCAGCATGGCCATGGAGATGGTGGGCAGTCCCAGCCCCACGACGCCCTTGACCACGCCGGCCAGGATGAATACCGATACGGTGACGGCAAGCAGCGTCGGCGTGCCGCCGGGAAACAGGTCCAGGAGGTTCATGCGGGCTCGCAGGCGACGGTGAGGCCGTCGCGCGGACGGCCGAACAGGGCGTAGGCAACATCGTCCGCGCCCTTGCCGTCCTGGCGGGCCGCGCGCAGCAGCCACCGCCGTCCCTCGCACAGGTCGGCGCGCAGGGACTCTCCGTAGAGCGCCGGACCGCCCAGCAGCGCGATGCCCAGCATGCGCTGCGCTGGCGCGTGACCGTCGCTGGCGGCCGCGCGCAGCCACTGTGTCATGGCGGCGTAGTCGCCCTGGGTCTGGGCTTCCAGCGCCAGCGCGTATTTCTGCGCGGGCGTGGTGTGCGGGTCCAGGCTGCCGGCTACGGCCAGGCCTGAGCCGTGCAGGCTCAGGGCCAGCAGGACAAGAGCGGGCCAATGGACCCGGGGGCGCTGCGGCGTGATGGTTTTCATGGAATTTCCCTGGATTGGAAGGGGCGAGACTTGATTGTCATCCGCGGCGCCCTGGAACCGGTATCGGGATCTTGCGTAGTTGGCCTATGGCACAGCCTGAGGGTTGCCGTGCTACGCTTTTCGCATGCGATTCGATCTCACCGATCTGCGGCTGTTCCTCAACGTACAGGAAACCGGCTCCATCACTGCGGGAGCCAAGCGCTCCCACATGACGCTGGCATCGGCCAGCGAGCGTATCCGCGGCATGGAGGACACGCTGGGCGTGCCGCTGCTGCTGCGCGAGCCGCGCGGGGTCGAGCCCACGCCGGCGGGCCGCACGCTGGCGCACCATGCGCGCGTGGTGCTGGCGCAGATGGACCGCATGCGCGGCGAGCTGGACCATTACGGCCTGGGATTGAAGGGGCTGGTGCGCGTGCTGTGCAACACCACGGCCTTGAGCGAATACCTGCCGCCGGTGCTGGGCGCGTTTCTCAAGGACCATCCCCGCGTCTCGGTGGACCTGGAGGAACGCTTGAGCCACGAGATCGCCGACGCGTTGCGGGCAGGCACGTGCGATATCGGCGTGCTGGCGGATTCCGCTGACCTGCAGGGCTTGCGCACGCAGACCTTCCGGCATGATCCCCTGACGCTGATCGTGCCGCCGGAGCACGCGCTGGCCGGCCGTCAGTCGGTGCTGCTGGCCGACGTGGCCGACCAGGAGTTCGTCGGGCTGGTCGAGGGCAGCGCCTTGCAGGAACACATCGCGCATCACGCGCGCCGCGGCGGCAAGGCCTTGTCGTACCGCGTGCGGTTGCGCAGTTTCGATGCCGTGTGCCGGATGGTGGGGCAGGGCGTGGGCATTGCCATCGTGCCGCGCGTGGCGGCGGCGCGCTATGGCCGGGCCGCGGGCGTGCGGCGCGTGGCGCTGGCCGACGATTGGGCCGCGCGCGACCTGGTGCTGTGCGTGCGCGACACGCTGCCGGCCTACGCGGCAGCGCTGGTGGAATACGCGCTGCGCGACGCGCCTGCGCGTCCGGACCGCTAGGAGCGCGCGAACAGCCGGCGCCAGCCCTGGGCCGGGCGGTCGAACCAGGAGCCCGACGCGACGGCGCCCAGGATGACCAGGCCATAGACGCACATCGCCAGCGCCGCGATGGCGAAGAACAGGCCCAGCGATCCCGTCAGGCGCAAGGCAATGGCGCCGGCGCCGATGCCGAGCAGCAGGCGCAGGAAGCCTGCAATCAGCGGCCATTTCAGGCGGCCGGCGCCCTGCGAGGCGAAGTACATCGAGAATCCCAGGGCGAAGAAGCCGTAGACCGGGCCGACCGTGCGCAGGTAGCTGGCGCCGGCTTCCAGCATGTGATCCTGCGCGCCGAACAGGCGCAGCCAGGCCTCGGGGAAGAACGCCGCCGCCAGTCCGATGGTCTCGGCCAGCACAAAGGCCATCGCGCCGCCGGTCAGGGCGATGCGCAGCGCGCGTTCGGGCTGGCCCGCGCCGATGTTGGACCCGACCATCGCCACCATGGGCGCGCCCAAGCCGAAGGCGATGGGCATTAGCAGGTATTCCAGGCGCACCGCGATGCCATAGCCGGCGACCGCCGCGGTACCGGCATAGGCGCCGACCAGAGCCGCCGTCAGCGCCACCAGGGCGTTGGTCAGGAGCGGGTTGATGGTGGCCAGCGCGCCCACGCTGAGGATGTTGCGCATCAGGCCCGGATACAGGCGGCTGGGCACCAGCCGCGCGGCATTGCGTCCGCTGGCGCAGTACAGGCCCAGGATCAGCGCGCCCAGGGCGTAGTAGATCACCAGCGCCCAGCCGCCGCCGGCCACGCCCAGCGCGGGAAAAGGCCCCCAGCCGAAGATCAGGCACGGCGACAGCGGGATCAGCAGCAGGGCGCCGCCGCAGATCACGGCGCCGGGCACCAGCATGTTGCCGGTGCCGCGGATGGCGCTGGCGAACGCGTTCATCAGCCACATCAGGACGATGCCGCCGAAGATGACGTCGGAGTAGGCCAGGGCGGCCTCGAGCGCCTCTCCCTCGGCGCCCAGTGCGCGGTACAGCCACGGACCGCCAAGCAGCAGCAGTGCGCAGAACGCCAGGCCCAGCAGGCCGTTGAGCACCACGGCATGCAGTACCAGCTGGTCCGCCTCGCGCTGCCGGCCGCCGCCCAGCGATCTTGCCACCGCGGCCGAGATGCCGCCGCCCATCGCGCCTTGCGACATGTTCTGCATCAGCATCAACACCGGCACCACCAAGGCCACGCCCGCCAGTACCGGCGTGCCCAGGCGCGCCAGGAACCAGGTCTCGATCAATCCCGTGGAAGACTGCGCCAGCATCATCAGGATGTTCGGCCACGCCAGGCGCGCCAGCGTGGGGCCGATGGGCGCGTGCAGCATGGCCTGCAGGCGCGCGTTGGCGGGACGGGGCGGCGGGGGCGCGGACATCGGAAGGAACCCTTGGGTGGCGTTCGAATATTTACGTGCATATGCCAATAAAAGTCAAGATTGAGCTAGACTCGAGTCCATGCCGGCGGTAGCGTTGAGTCCTCGCCGTCCTCCTCTTCCTGCGCCTGTCATGTCCGACGAACAGCCCTCCGTTTCCGCCGCTTCCGTTGCACCCGATCCGTTAGTCTGCAACGGCGCCGCGTTGCGCAAGGCGACCCGGCGCGTGTCGCAGCTGTACGACACGGTGCTGGCTCCCTGCGGCCTGAAGGTGTCGCAGCATTCCATCCTGGTGCACATCGCGCGCGCGGGCACGCCGTCGATGACGGACCTGGCGCGCATCATGGTGCTGGACCGGTCGGCGCTGGCGCACAACCTCAAGCCGCTGGAGCGCGACGGCTACGTGCAGATGTCGCGCGACCCGCTGGACGGCCGCAGCCGCCGCGTGGCGCTGACGGATGCGGGACGCGCCAAGCTGGCGGAATCCAAGCGGCTGTGGAAGGATGCGCAGCGCCGCTTCGAGGCGGCCTACGGCGCCGAGCGCGCGGCCGCGTTGCGGCGTTCGCTGGCCGATATTTTTTCCGACGAGTTTGCGCTGGCCTTCAGCCGCGGCTAGGGCCGCTGGGGGCTTGTTCGCCAGCGGCTGCGGGCCCGGCGCGTAGCCGCCGGCCGCGCGAGCGCAGCCCGGACCCGCCCAACATCAGCACCGCGCCCAGCACGCAAGCCATGCCGGCCAACTGCGCGGGAGCCAGGGACTCGCCCAGCAGTCCGGCGGCAAGCGCTACCGCCGACACCGGCGCCAGCGCGGTGAACAAGGCGGCTTCGGCGCCGTTGACGCGGGCCGCGCCCGCATACCAGAGCAGAAAGCCGCCCACGGTGGGCACCAGCGCGTAGTAGGCCACCGCGGCCACCGCCGGCGCGGGCAAGTCCAGGTTCCAGGGCGCTTCCGCCACGCTCGCCACGGCCGAGAACGCCAGGCCGAAGCCCGTCATGAGCGTCGATAGCGCCAGCGGCGCCACCGGCTGGCGCAGCCGTTTGTTCAACAGGATGAATAGTCCTTCGCACAGCACCGCGCCCAGGATCAGCGCGTTGCCCGCCAGCGAGCGCGCGCCGCCTTGGCCGGCCGAATGGCGCATCATCAGCCAGACGCCGAAGGCGGCGGCGATGATGGCGGCCAGCGTGGCTTTGCCCGGGCGTTCGCCCAGCAGCAGGATGGCAATGGCGGCCGAGACCAGCGGCAAGGTGCCGAGGATGATGCCGCCGTCCACCGCCGACGCGCGCTGCAGCCCAGCGATCAGCAGCGCGGTGTAGCCGACGCTGCCGGCGATGGCCTGGACGGCCAGCAGCAGCCAGTCGCGCCGCTCCAGCCGCGGCAGGCGCGCGCCGGTCAACGCCATCAGCAGCGCGAAGCAGGGCAAGGCGATGGCGAAGCGCAAGGCCGTCGCGGTGAAGGGCGGCAAGCCCGTGCCGATGATCTTGCTGGCGGCTACCGTGCTGCCCACCAGCGCCATGGCGGCCGCCAGATAGCAATAGCCCCGCATTCGATTGTTCATGATCCGATCCGCGCTCTTTCAGAGAGAAGCGCACAGGCTAAGCGGCCGGGCGCGGCCGGGTCTTGAACGAAATTGCAGGGATCAGGCCGCGGCCAGCGCGTAGCGCCGCGGCGATACGCCGTAGGCGCGCACGAACAACCGGGTCATGTGGCTCTGATCGGCAAAGCCGACCGCGGCGGCGGCATCGGCCAGCGCCGAGCCCTGCCGGATCAGGCTGCGCGCGAGCAGCAGGCGCCGCTGCACCTGGTAGGCGTGGGGCGTGAGGCCGGTGTCGCGGGCAAAGGCCCGCAGCACCTGGTAGCGGCTCAGGCCGCTGGCCGTGGCCAGGTCGGCCAGCGACAGCGAGGCCGCCGGGTCGTCGTCGATCAGCGCGCGGGCATGGCGGATGGCGTCGGGGGTGGCGCGCGCAGGCCGGGCCAGGCGCTCGGCATCGCGGTCGCGCGCCTGCGCCAGGATGCGCAGCAGCAGCGCATCGCAGGCCAGCGGCGCTGCGTCGGCGGTGGCCTGGGCATAGAGTGCCAGCACGTCGCGCGCCAGCGCGGGGCGGTCCTGCGCGGGGTGCTCGAATTCGTAGCCGAGCCTGCTTGCGCCCAGTTCGGCCGCGGCCTGCGCCACCACCTCGGGATTCAGATACAGCATCTGCCAGGCGCGTTCGCCATCGCCGATGGGGGCGCCGTCATGCACTTCGCCCGGGTTCACCGTGATCACGTGCCCGGGGCCGGCCTCGACCTGGCCGCGGCCGCTGTGCGAGACCTGGGCGCCCTGGCGCATGACGCCGATGCCGAACTGCTCGTGCGTGTGGCGCGCGAACGCATGCCGGCTGTGCGCGGCCACGGCCTGCACGCCGGCGAGGGCGCTGCGCTGCATGACGAACTGGCCTGCGTTCATGGGGAGTCTGGGATAAGGGGCTTGCAGGCAGTATCACCCGCCCGCCCGGGCGCGATCAAGGGGCCGGCGCCCCGCGTTCAGGCTATTGCAGGCCGTTCCAGCGCGCTACCGCGGGTTCGGCCGCGGCCCACTTCCACTGGCCGCCCGGCTGCTGGCAGATCATGCTGGAGTAGGCGGGCGCGGGTGCGTCCTTTTGCTCCACCGTGAACAGCACTTCGCGGCAGTGGGTCAAGGGCGTGGCGATGTCGCGCACCACCTGGATGCCGCCGCGCTCGCTGCCCACCGGCAGCGCGTGGCGGATTTCCCACTGGCGCACCTGGCCGATGGGCAGGGCGCCCGCCGCATTGGCCATGACGTTCTGCTGGTCGTTCTTCCACTCGCGCAGCACGTATTTCACAGTGGCATCCACCGCCGCCTGCACCGTGACGCCGATGGCGTAGCCCGCGACCGGATTGGCGGTGGCTGCGCCGCTGACGGTGCCGACCACGGCGCCCGCCGCGCCGCCGATGGAGGAACTCTGGCAACCGGCCAGGCCCAGGCAGGCGGCCAGCGCCAGCAGGCTTGCGGCGCGCCTCACTGCAGCGAGCCCCAGCGGGCCGTGGCGGGTTCGGCGCTGGCCCAGCGCCAGTGCTTGCCGTCGCGGCACACGGTGGTGACGTAGAACTCGCGTTGCGGATCGGCGCCGGCCTTGTCGGCCGGCGTGTCGATGGAGAAGACCACTTCCTTGCATTCCAGGTCCACGCCGCCGATCAGGCGGCTGACCGTGACCTGGCCTTGCGCGTCGCTTTCGATGGGCAGCTCGTGCTTGACCTGCCAGTTGGCCACTTTGCCGACCGCCAGCGGGCCGGCGGCCATGGCGATGGCGTCCTGTTCTTCGCCGCGGGTCTTGCGCTGGGCGTAGGCCAACGCGGCCTTGGCGCCGGCCTGCACGCCCAGGCCGATGCCGGTGGCGACGGTGGCGTTGTCAGTGACCTTGTTGGCGATGGCGGTGCCGGCGATACCGGCCGCGGCGCCCGTGCCTTCGTTCAGCAGCGAATTGCAGCCGGACAATCCGGCAAGCGCGGCGAGGGTGAGGAGGGCGATTGCGCCGCGGCCCGGGTTGATAGGCGGAAGTGTGAACAAACTGCGTGCCCTCCTGCTTGTTGCTTGGCGCGGGAAGTATAGGAGGGCGCGCCGCCGCGGCGCGAGCGTATTTGCATTTGTTGGCAATTTTCCCGCTGGGCGCGGATCAGGCGGGCGGCCGCGCACCCTTGGTATAGGCCTCGCGCAGCGCGGCGGCGAACAGCGCGTCGACGTTGCGGCGCAGACCGTCGGCGCGCGTGAACAGCGCGATCGGCGGCAGGGTCCAGTCGAAGGAATACGGCACGATGGCCGCGCCCGCGATGCGCACCAGTTCGTCGGCGATGTCGGCGGGCAGGATGGCGACGGCGCGGTCGCTGGCCACGATCATTTCGCCGATCAGCTTGGACGAGTCGCTTTGCACCGACGGCGTCGGGGGCGCCAGCCCGGCGCGCAGGAAGATCTCGGACACCTGTTCGCGGATCGGGCTGTCCGGCGTGCCCAGGATCCAGTCCAGGTCGGCCAGCCGGTTCCATTCCAGCCGCGAGCGGCCCAGGCGGGCGGCCAGCCGGCGGCTGGCGATCAGGCGCGGCTGCTGGTGGTACAGCACCTCGAAGCCCAGGTTGTCCATGTCCACCGACGGCGTGGCCCAGCCCACCACCAGGTCCAGCGTGTGGTCGCGCAGCTGCCGCAGCAGCGCCGGCCCCTGGCCTTCGTGGATGGTGGCGGTGATGCGGCGGCCCTGGGGCAGGGTGCGGCTGATGGCGGACGACAGCATCTGGCCGGACACGAAGGGGATGACGCCGATGTGCAGATGGGCGGCATGGCCGGCCGCCACGGCCTCCATTTCCTGGACCAGATGGCCCAGGTCGTGGACCAGGGCGCGGGCCCGCGCCAGCACCACCGCGCCCAGGGGCGTGGGCGTCATGCCGCGCACCGAGCGTTCGAACAGGGGCACGTCGAACATGCTTTCCAGTTCGGCCAGGGCATTGGTCACGGCCGGCTGGCTGGTGGCCATGTGTTCGGCCACCCGGGTCAGCGAGCCGTGCTGCTCGATCTGCAGCAGCAGCACCAGGTGGCGCATCTTCAGCCGCGAGGTCAGTTTCCGGATAACCAGGTCCGGATCAAAGGCTGTCATAGGCGATGCATAAGGTAAAGATTATGGGACGATATTAAAGTTGAATGATCTGCTTATGTATTGGAGCCTAGAATTTTTCCTATATCAAGACTAGGAGGCTCAGCCCCATGAATACGCAATCGGATCGCCAGGCAGCACTGGACTATCACGAGTTCCCCACCCCGGGGAAGATCTCCGTCGTGGCGTCCAAGCCGCTGGTCAACCAGCGCGACCTGGCCCTGGCGTACTCGCCCGGCGTGGCGGCGGCCTGTGAAGAAATCGTGGCCGATCCGGCCAATGTGTACCGGTACACCGGCCGCGGCAACCTGGTGGGCGTGATCACCAACGGCACCGCGGTGCTGGGCCTGGGCAACATCGGCGCGCTGGCCTCCAAGCCGGTGATGGAAGGCAAGGCGGTGCTGTTCAAGAAGTTCGCCGGCCTGGACGTGTACGACATCGAAATCAACGAGACCGACCCGGACAAGCTGGTCGAGATCATCGCGGGCCTGGAAGCCACCTTCGGCGGCATCAACCTCGAAGACATCAAGGCTCCGGAGTGCTTCACCGTCGAGCGCAAGCTGCGCGAGCGGATGAAGATCCCCGTTTTCCATGACGACCAGCACGGCACGGCCATCACCGTTTCGGCAGCCTTCATCAACGGCCTGAAGGTCGTGGGCAAGGACATCAAGCAGGTCAAGGTGGTGACTTCGGGCGCAGGCGCCGCCGCGCTGGCCTGCCTGGATCTGATGGTGGACCTGGGCCTGCCGCTGGAAAACGTCTGGGTCACCGACATCGAAGGCGTGGTCTACGAAGGCCGCACCGTGCTGATGGACCCGGACAAGGCGCGCTTCGCGCAGAAGACCGACGCCCGCAAGCTGGCCGAAGTGATCCAGGACGCCGACGTGTTCCTGGGCCTGTCGGCCGGCGGCGTGCTCAAGCCGGAAATGGTCGCGGCCATGGGTCCGCGCCCGCTGATCCTGGCGCTGGCCAACCCCACGCCCGAGATCCTGCCGGAAGTGGCGCAGTCGGTGCGCGACGACGTGGTCATGGCGACCGGCCGTTCGGACTACCCGAACCAGGTCAACAACGTGCTGTGCTTCCCCTACATCTTCCGCGGCGCGCTGGACGTGGGCGCCACCACCATCACCCGCGAGATGGAAAAGGCGGCGGTGTACGCCATTGCCGAGCTGGCCGAGGAAGAGCAGAACGAAGTGGTGGCCGCGGCCTATGGCACCTACGACATTTCGTTCGGTCCTGAATACCTGATTCCCAAGCCCTTCGATCCGCGCCTGATCGTGCGCATCGCCCCGGCGGTGGCCAAGGCCGCAATGGAAGGCGGCGTGGCGACGCGTCCGCTGGCGGACCTGGAAGCCTACGAAGAGCAACTGCAGCAGTTCGTGTACCACTCGGGCGCCTTCATGAAGCCGCTGTTCTCGGCGGCCAAGCGCATCGTGCGCGAAGGCGGCAAGTCTCGCATCGTGTTCACGGAAGGCGAAGACGAGCGCGTGCTGCGCGCGGTGCAGGTGATCGTGGACGAAGGCCTGGCCCGTCCCATCCTGGTGGGCCGTCCCGCCGTCCTGCTGTCGCGCATCGAGAAGTTCGGCCTGCGCCTGCGTCTGGGCGAGGACGTCGAAGTCACCAACCCGGAATACGACGAACGCTTCCACCAGTACTGGACCACGTACTGGGAACTGATGTGCCGCCGCGGCATCACCAAGGAAATGGCGCGCGTGGAAATGCGCCGCCGCCTGACGCTGATCGGCGCGATGATGGTGCACCTGGGCGACGCCGACGGCATGGTTTGCGGCACGGTGGGCGCGTACCACGACCACCTGCGCTTCGTGGACGAGGTCATCGGCCGCCGTCCTGGCCACAACGTGTACGCCGCCATGAACATCCTGCTGCTCAACGAGCGCACGGTGGTGCTGGTGGACACGCACGTCAACGATGAACCCTCGGCCGAGCAGATCGCCGAGTTCACGGTGATGGCGGCGCAGGAAATGGCGCGCATGAACCTGGCGCCCAAAGTCGCGCTGCTGTCGCGTTCGAACTTCGGTTCGGGCAGTTCGGCCTCGGGCGCGAAGATGCGCCGCGCGCTGGAACTGGTGCGCCAGGCCGCGCCGGAACTTGAGATCGACGGTGAAATGCACGGCGATTGCGCGCTGGACGAAGCGCTGCGCATGCGCATCCTGCCCTCGTCTTCGCTCAAGGGCGAGGCCAATCTGCTAGTGTGCCCGAACGTGGACTCGGGCAACATCGCCTACAACCTGTTGAAGACGGCCGCGGGCGGCAACGTGGCAGTGGGTCCGTTCCTGCTGGGCGCCAACGCCCCGGTGCACATCCTGACCTCCAGCTCCACCGTGCGCCGCATCATCAACATGACCGCGATGACGGTGCTGGACGCCAACCGCGTCGAAGCCTCGGCCTGATCCTGCTTGCGCGCCCTTGCGGCGCGAGGACCAGGGGAAAAAAACGCGCAGCCCCATCCCTGGATGGAGCGGCGCGTTTTTTATGCGCTCGGGCGCTGGAGTCCGGCGCGCTTAGTTGCTGCTGGCCTTCCAGGTGCCGTCCGGCTGCTTGCAGAACCAGAACTGCCACTTTTCGGTGGTGGCGCCGCGGGCGAAATCGCCAACCAGGAAGCGGCAGACGCGGTCGTCCTTGAGTTTGCTGGTCTGCGTGGGGGTCAGCTGCACCGTGATGGGCGGCGCCTTGCGCGGCTGGTGCGTGCTGCTCCACTGGGTGCGCTGGCCGTCGGCCGAGTTGTTCAGCGCCTGCACCACGGCGTCACGGTAGGAGGGCTGATCGGCCTTGGGGATCTGCGTGATGATGGCATTGTTCAGCATCACCGGAGGCGCGGCAAAGGCCGGCGCGGCGATGCCGCAAGCCACCAGCAAAGAGGCGAGAACGCGAGTGTGTTTCAAGATGGGCTCCCTGTTGAGTCGTAGTGTTATGCCTGATCTTGGGGCGATAGTACGCGAACGGATGGAACAATGCCTTGCGCAGGCGAAAAAAGGCCGCCAGAAGCTGGCGGCCAAGGTACAACAAGGGGAGGGGTAAATCCGCGTGCGCTCAGTTGGCGTGGTAGACGCCTTGGAAGGGCACGTTGTTCGGTTCCACATCGGTCATCTGGCCGGCAGCGCGGGCGGCAGCCAGTTCGGCGCGCACTTCAGCGCGGGTCTTGCCGGTGTGGGGCGTGCCGTAGACGCCTTGGAAGGGCACGTTGTTCGGTTCCACTTCAGCCATCTGGCCGGCAGCCTTGGCAGCGGCCAGTTCGGCCTGCACCTGGGCGCGGGTCGGGCCTTCATAAGGCGTGCCGTAGACGCCCTGGAACGGGACGTTGTTGGGTTCGATGTTGGGCGAGGCGGCGTAGGCGCCGGCGCTTAGCGCGGCCAGGGACATCATCAAAGCGGTAGCGAGGGTCTTCATGGTAAATCTCCGATTTCAAGAGCTTTGGGAGCGAATCGGCGGCCTATCCGTCTGGTTCGTTGCTGTTTCCCGATGGCTCAATAGTGCGCTGAATCGGACTAGGGATAAACCCGTATATCGGTAAAAGATATTCCCATCAGTGGAAAGATAGCTAATTTATTAGGATATATTTTCCATTGATGGAATTGGGGACGGATTTTCAGGCGTGAGCAAGCCTGGAATACGGCGATTCCATGCGGTTTGGGGCGTTGATAGGGGGAAGGCAGCGCGGACGCGCCGCCCGTACCGCAGGCGCAGCGTCAGTAGTGCGGCGGAATTTCGTCGCGCAGGCTGCGGAAGGGGGCGCCGCCCTCGGGCGCCTGCTGGCGCAGGTCGGCCACTTCGCGCATCAGCCGGTCTATCTGCTGTTGCTGGCGCACGATGATCTGGTTGAGCTGTTCCAGCATATCGTCCGAGAAGCTGGCCTTGACCTCCAGCTCCAGCAGGCGGCGTTCGATGTCTTGCAAGTTATCCATGGCGGGTATTAGAACCGATTCCCGCCGCGGCCCCTACAGGAGACGTGTTTGGCGCAGCGGCAGTGGTGGCGTACGGGCGTGGGGCATTGGGCCGTGCATGGCCTGCTGGCGTCGTTGCCGGCCGGAATCGCCTGGGCGCAGGAAGCCGAACCGCTCCTGCCCGCGGTGGTGGTGACGGGCACGCGCCTGGGTACCGCGGTGCTGGATACCCCCGCTTCGGTCAACGTGGTGGAGGGTGCGGCCATGCGCCTGCAGCAGCCGGGCATCAACCTGTCCGAGGGTCTGGCCGGCGTACCCGGCCTGCAGATCCAGAACCGCCAGAACTACGCGCAGGACCTGCAGATCTCCAGCCGCGGCTTTGGCGCGCGCTCCACCTTCGGCGTGCGCGGCGTGCGGCTGTACGTGGACGGCATCCCGGCCACCATGCCGGACGGCCAAGGGCAGACCTCGAACATCGACATAGGCTCCATCGGCAGCGTCGAAGTGCTGCGGGGGCCATTTTCGGCGCTGTACGGCAATTCCTCGGGCGGCGTGATCCAGGTGTCGACCGAGGATGGCGTGGCGCCGCCGTCGCTCACGGCCAGCGGCTGGGGCGCCAGCTACGGCACCTGGCGCTACGGCGCCCGCGCCAACGGCACCAGCGGCGGACTGGACTACGTGCTGGACCTGACCCGTTTCACCACCGACGGCTACCGCGACCACAGCGCCGCCCGCAAGAACCTGGGCAACGCCAAGCTGGGCCTGCAGCTGGACGACGCCAGCCGCCTCACCCTCGTGGCCAACAGCGTGGATCTCAAGGCCCAGGATCCGCTGGGCCTGACCTATCAACAGTTCCAGGACGATCCGCGCGCGGCGCCGCTGGCCGAGCAGTACGACACCCGCAAGACGGTCAGGCAGACCCAGGGCGGGGCGATCTACGAGCGCCAGGTCGACAGCCGCAATACCTTGCGGGTGATGGTCTATTACGGCCAGCGCGACACCACGCAGTACCAAGCCATTCCTCCTGCCGCGCAGACGGCGCCCACCCAGGCCGGCGGCGTCATCGACCTGAAGCGGCAATACGGCGGGGCGGACCTGCGCTGGACCTCCGAGCTGACGATGGCGGGCCGGCCGCTGACCGTGATCGGCGGCTTTTCCTACGATTCCATGCGCGAAGACCGCAAGGGCTACCAGAACTACACCGGCGCAGGCGCCAGCCGCCAACTGGGCGTGCAGGGGGCGCTGCGGCGCGACGAGACCAATACCGTCTACAACGCCGATCCTTATCTGCAGGCTTCCTGGCAGGTGTCGCCGCGCTGGACGCTGGACGCGGGCTTGCGCTTCAGCACCGTCAGCTTCGATTCCAACGACCACTACCTCGCGCCGGGCAACGTCGACGACAGCGGCGACGCGCGCTATCGCAAGGCCTTGCCGGTGGCGGCCATCCGCTATGCGCCGGACACCGATCTGAGCCTCTACGCGTCATATGGCCGGGGCTTCGAGACGCCGACGCTCAATGAGATCTCGTATCGGCCAGGGGGCCAGCCCGGCTTGAATTTCGGGCTGGCCCCCGCGCTCAGCACCAACCTGGAAGCCGGCATGAAGGCGAACCTGGCAGGCGGCCTGCTGACGGCCGCCGTGTTCCATACGGGCACCGAAGATGAGATCGTCTCCGCGGGCAGCTCGGGCGGACGGACCACGTACCAGAACGCCGGCCGCACGCGGCGCGACGGCGTGGAACTGGGCTGGTCCGGCGAATTCGCCCGCCACGGCCGCGCGCAGCTCGCCTATACCTGGCTGAATGCGCGTTATGCCGATGACGGACCCGGCGACATCCGCGCCGGCAACAAGATCCCCGGCATCGCGCGCCAGGCCGCCTTCGCCTCGCTGGCCTGGGCGCCGCCCGAAGGTTGGCAGGCCACGGTGGAAGGGCGTTTCCTCAGCAAGATCTACGTGAACGACGCCAACGACGGCGATGCGCCCGCCTATTTCGTGGCGGCCTTGAGCGCGGGCTATGTGTTCAAGGCGGGGGCCTGGGAACTGAACGCTTATGGTCGCGTGGACAATCTGTTCGACCGCCGCTACGCCGGGTCCGTGATCGTCAACGAGACCAATGGGCGCTACTACGAACCGGCAGCCGGGCGCAGTCTGGGAGCGGGCCTGGGGGCAACGTACCGGTTCTGAAGCCGGGCCTCAGTCCGGCATGTCCGGATAGCAGAAGCCATAGTCCTCGCAGGCCGGACAGCCCGGCGCCGCGGCCGGCGGCAGGCCCGCCTGTTCACAGGCGGAATAGGCCAGGAACTGCTTCCAGCGCAGGTTGCGCACATTGCGCATCACCAGTCCCGGATAGTGGCGCGCCAGCAGGAAAGTCACGTCCTCGCGGCCCGACAGGCCCAGGTCCCGCCACAGATGGTCGGGCCGCAGACAGGCCTGGGTCAGCACGCTGCTGACCCAGGGCGTGGTGCCCGCGCCGGGGGCGGCCCAGGTGTCCAGCAGCGCGCGCAACAGACGCGTGAATTCGGTTTGAGCGGCATCCATGCCGCGGGCCGGGTAGATGGCGGCTTGCTCGCGCAAGTCCGCCAGCGCGGGATCATGGCCCGTCAGCGCGCCGGGGAAGAGGCGCGCGATCAGGCCTTCCAGTTCCCGGGACGACAGGCCGCAGCGTCCCAGGTCGCCGCAGGCCAGGCTCTTGCCGATGACCGTGGCGAAAAATCCCGCGTCGGGATGGCCGGGCGGCGCATGGCGCAGCAGCGCGCCGGCGAACCGCAATGTGGGACCGGCGCTGTCGGCCGGGGCTGGTGCGGGGGCGATGGAAACGGCGTGCATGGTCGGGGTTGCGTCGTCCGCGGGATTATTAAACTGTTAATGAAGTCGTTATGTTGTTCAATATATAACGAAAGCTGTCCGCAGTCTTTGCGGTATCGCAGGGGGGGCGTGGCGGGACCGGGAAGGCGCGTATCATCGGCCTCTTTCCATCCGTCCCCAGAAGCTTCCGCATGCCGCGTCCGTTCCGTCCCGCAGTCTCCCGCCTGTTCGGCGCCGTCGCGTTGGCGCTGGCCGGCCTGGCCGCCGCGCCGCAGTGGGCGATGGCTTCCGATATCGGCGCCGTCATCGAGTCCGCCCGCCTGTCGCGCTATCCGCTGCGGGAACCCGAGAAGCGCGTGTGGGGTACCGAGAACGTCAAGGACGCGGTGCTGGTCGGAGAGTTGCAGAGCCGGCTGTACCTGTACCGCTATGTGCGGGAACCGGGTGGGAAATTCAGGCCGGATTTTCGTTCCGGACCGTTGGTGATGTACTCGCCCACCGGAATCAAGACCGACAAGGAGAGCGTAAGGGTCAGGATGCCTCGCGACGGGGAAAGCCATTATTGGGTGGGCTATTCCTACGATGGCGATCTGTGGGTGACCGGCTTTCTGGTGGACGAGGAGGGCAGTGCCTACGAGGTGACCGCGGATAATTCCGCCGCGATCGTGAGCAGCGACCAGCCCTGGGATGATGCGCGCAAAGCCCGGGTCCTGGCGGCGTTGCGGCCGCCGCTGGCGGACTACCCGGACTTGTTGAAGACGTTTCCCGAATCCATCAGCTTCGAGCATCGGCCGCGGCCGGACCTGAAGGCCGGGCTGCTGGACGTACACCGGCATGTCCGCGGCATTCCGCGTGCGCAGACCGCCGAGTTCCGGCGCGCGCTGGGAGAGCTGCGCAGCTTCTTCTGGCGCAACGATTATCGGGATGTCGATCCCACCGGCAAGGATCCCGAGGTGTTGACGGCCTTCAACGACTACGGCTTCTGGCTGGCCGAATCGGGCGAGGCGCAGGAGGCCGACCTCTTTCTCGGCGAGGTGCTGCGGCGCGATCCGGCGCGCACGGCGGCGTACCTGAACCGCGCCGATGCACGCTGGCAGCAGGCAGGAAAGGCGGGCGACAAGCGCGGCCATTTCGAGGCCTTGGCGCGCGAGGATTACCGGCAGTATTGCTCGCGCCGGCTGGCCGCGCAGGAACCCATTCCCGGCAACATCGCCGGCCGCATCGGCGCGGCGCTCGGCGTGCCGGCCCTGGACGCGGCGGCCTGCCGGCCGCGCCTGGCCATCTTCCAGGCGATCCAGGCCGGCGATGTCGCCGCGGTGCAGGCTGAATTGGCGCGCGGGCAAGACCCCAACGGCGTCAACGAAAACGGCACGCCGGCGCTGGCCGCCGCGGTAGCGCGCAAGCAGCTGGAGATCGTGCGTATATTGCTTGCGGCAGGCGCCCGGGCCGACGGCTCCAACAACGGCTACCCGCTATTGGCCAGCGCGCTGCCGGACGGTCAGGACTCGCGGCCGGACGCCGAGCGCTATGCGTTGGCCGACACGCTGATCGCCGCAGGCGCGCCCGTGGATGCCGTGGACAGCGGCGGCACGCCGCTGCTGATGCGGCGCATTTCCTACTACAGCGGCGACAAGGACAATCTGCTCTATCTTCTGGACAAGGGGGCCAATCCGAACGCCCGCGAGAAGAACGGGCGCTCGCTGCTGCATGCCGCCATGCAGAGCACGAAGAACTTCTGGTACGCCGAAAAGCTGTTGGACAAGGGCGCGGACATCAACGCCGCCTACGTGCGCATGTACTACGGCAACCGAGCGCTGTGGGAAACGCCGCTGCTGGAAGCCCTGCGTGAATCCCCCGGCGGCGAGCTGGCGCCTGGGGTGGCCTATCCGATTCCCGAGCGGGTGAGCTTCGCGCTGGCCCATGGCGCGGATCCGGCCGTGGGCGGCTACGGCGAGGGCAAGGCGCTGGAGCGCAACGGCCTGAACGAAGCGCTGAGCCTGGCGGCGCGCTATATGCAGCCGGCGCTGGTGGATCAGTTGGTCCAGGCCGCAGGCAAGCCGCAAGCGCCGCTGACGCCGGAATCGCTGTCCAGCCTGTTGAGCGTGTGGAACCAGGTCGAGGTCCGTGCGGCGATCAAACAGAACGGCCCGGATTGGGACGAACTGCGCGCCCGGCTGCGCGCCACGGCGGCGCGTTTGCTGGCGGCCGGCGTGCCGCTGACGCAGGCCTCCGACGCGACCGGCGTGCTGGCCAACCGGATCGCGCCGCTGAGCCTGCCGTGGCTGCCGGACGACTTGTACCTGCAATGGCTGCAGGCGGGCGCCGATGTGTCGGATCGCACCGATCAAGGCATCCGCATCCAGGGCGTGGCCGACCCCGACGCGCTGCCGCTGGTCATCATGCTGAGGCTGGGCCAGGAGGCCAAGGCAAAAATGCTGCTGGAACACGACGCCGGCCTGTACCGCACGCCCTGGCGCTGCGGCGCGGCGGTGGCCGACATGCTGGCCTGGCAAGCGAGCCAGGACGGCGGCCCGCAGGGACCGGCAGGCGCGCGCGCGGTGAAGCAGGTGCTGGATGGCGCCGAGGCCGCGCCCGCCTGCGACCTGAACCAGCGCGCTCGGGTGCAGCCTTTCGTGGGGGTCAGCGCAAGCGAACTGGCGCGCCGCGCCAATATCACGCTGAGTTTGCGGCCGGCCGGCTGAGGCCGACGCGATCGCAGGATCGCCGCGCAAAAAAAACAGGCGCCCGCAGGCGCCTGTTTTTTTGCTTCAACGGCGAGCCGTCATTACATGGCGTGGCCCATGTTGACGTTCATGTTGTACAGCACCCATGCCGAACCGCCGACGATGATGGCGATGATCATGACGGTGAAGACAAACGTGGCCAGGTTGTCGCGGGCCGACTTCGATGCGCCCATGTGCAGGAAGTACACCAGTTGCACCAGCAACTGGAGCACGCACAGCGCAACCACGCCGGCGATGGTGATGGCGTGGGACAGTCCGCCGTTCATCACCAGGCCGAAGGAGCCGAAGGTGAGAAGCAGCGAAAGCACGAAACCGATGATGTAGGACTTCAGGCTGCCGTGGTCGGCGGCGTGATCGTCGTGGCCGTGTGCGGCCGCAGCGGAGTGCGACATCAGATGGCTCCCATGAGATAGACGAAGGTGAAGACGCAGATCCAGACGATGTCCAGGAAGTGCCAGAACAGGCTCAGGCACGCCAGACGACGCTTGTTGATCGAGTCCAGGCCATGGCGGCGGATCATGTCCAGCAGGACGATGATCCAGATCAGGCCGAAGGTGACGTGCAGGCCGTGCGTGCCGATCAGCGTGAAGAACGCCGACAGGTACGCGCTGCGGCCCGGGCCGGCGCCGATCGAGATCAGGTGATGGAATTCATAGACTTCCATCGCGATGAAGCCCGCGCCGAACAGGAACGTCACCATCAACCAGCCCATGGCGCGGCTCTTGTTGTTGGCGTGCACGTTCAGGTTGGCCATGCCGAAGGTGAAGCTGGAGAACAGCAGCAACAGCGTTTCGATCAGCACGAACTTCAGATCGAACAGTTCCTTGCCCGTCGGGCCGCCCGCGGTGGCGTTGAACAACACCGCGAACGTGGCGAACAGCACCGAGAAGATCAGCAAGTCGCTCATCAGATAGACCCAGAAACCGAATACGGTCTTGGATCCATCGTCATGATGCGCGTGATCGTCGTGACCCGCGTGGGGGTGAGTGGCTACGGCTTGAATCATGGCTCAGGCGGCCTTCTGCATTTTGTCAAAGTGAGCGTTTTCGATGCGTTCGACTTCCGCGGCCGGGACCCAGTAGTCGACGTCGCGGTCATAGGCGCGGACGATGAACGAACCGATCATGCCAACGAAACCGACGATGGACAGCCACCAGATGTGCCAGATCAGCGCAAAGCACATGACCAGGCCAAAGGCGCCGATGAATACGCCGGCGGCGGTGTTCTTCGGCATGTGGATGTCTTCGTACTTGGCCGGGCGCTTGTAGGCCTTGCCGTTCTGCTTGTCTTCCCAGAACTGGTCCAGCGAGTCAACGTGCGGCACGTGGGCGAAGTTGTAGAAAGGAGCGGGCGAAGAAATGGCCCATTCCAGCGTACGGCCATCCCAGGGGTCGCCCGTGATGTCCTGGTTCTGCTTGCGCTGGCGGATCGAGACGAACACTTGCTGCAGCAGGAACCAGATGCCCAGCATGATCAGCGCGGCGCCAGCCAGGGCGACCAGCAGGTACGGCTGCCATTCGGGGTTGTCGTAGTGGTTCAGGCGGCGGGTCATGCCCTTGAAGCCCAGGATGTACAGGGGCATGAAGGCCAGGAAGAAGCCGACGAACCAGCAGTAGAACGAGTAGCGGCCCAGACGCTCATTCAGCTTGAAGCCGAAGGCCTTGGGGAACCAGTAGGTCATGCCGGCGATGCAGCCGAACACCACGCCACCGATGATGGTGTTGTGGAAGTGGGCGATCAGGAACAGGCTGTTGTGCAGCACGAACGACACGCCGGGGATGGCCAGCATCACGCCGGTCATGCCGCCGATGACGAACACGATCATGAAGCCCAGCGTCCACAGCACCGGCGTCGTGATGCGCAGGCGGCCGCGGTAGATGGTGAACAGCCAGTTGAAGATCTTCGCGCCCGTCGGGATCGAGATGATCATTGTCGCTATGCCGAAGAAGGCATTGACGTTGGCTCCCGCGCCCATGGTGAAGAAGTGGTGCAGCCAGACCAGGAACGACAGCACGCCGATGGCGGCCGTGGCGTAGACCATGGACTTGTAGCCGAACAGGGTCTTGCGGGCGAAGGTGGCGACGATTTCCGAATACACGCCGAACGCCGGCAGCACCAGGATGTAGACCTCGGGGTGGCCCCAGATCCAGATCAGGTTCACGTACATCATGACGTTGCCGCCCATGTCGTTCGTGAAGAAGTGCGTACCCAGGTAGCGGTCCATCGTCAGCAGCGCGAGCGTTGCAGCCAGCACGGGGAAGGCGGCGACGATCAGGACGTTGGTGACCAGCGAGGTCCAGGTGAAGATCGGCATCTTCATCAGGCTCATGCCCGGCGCGCGCATGCGCAGGATGGTCACGATGAAGTTGATGCCGCTAAGCGTGGTGCCCAGCCCGGATATCTGCAGCGCCCAGATGTAGTAGTCCACCCCCACGCTCGGGCTGTAGTCCAGTCCGGAGAGCGGCGGATAGGCGAGCCAGCCGGTCGCGGCGAATTCGCCCACGAACAGCGAGATCATCATCAGCGCGACGCCGGCGCCGAACAGCCAGAAGCTCAGCGAGTTCAGGAACGGGTAGGCCACGTCGCGGGCGCCGATCTGCAGCGGCACCACGAGGTTCATCAGCCCGGTGATGAAGGGCATCGCCATGAAGAAAATCATGATGACGCCGTGGGCGGTGAAGATCTGGTCGTAGTGGTGCGGCGGCAGGAAGCCGGCCGAGTCGGCGGACGCGACCGCCAGCTGGGTACGCATCATGATGGCGTCGGCGAAGCCGCGCAGCAGCATGATCAGGGCGACGATGATGTACATCACGCCAATGCGCTTGTGGTCGACGGTGGTCAGCCATTCCGTCCAGAGGTACTTCCACTTCTGGAAGTAGGTGATGGCGCCGAAGACCGCTAGGCCTCCCAGGCACACGGCGGCCAGCGTAACCATGACGATGGGTTCATGGTACGGAATGGCCTCGAGGGTGAGTTTCCCGAGCATTGTTAGTTAATTCCTGCGATCAGATTGTTCGACGTGGGGGTGCACGTGGCGGAGTCCACGCCGGCCATCTTGGTCATGGTGCTGCCAAGAATGAAATCAAACATGGCGGGGGGCGCCGAGGAGTACTTCACGACCGGGTTGTGCTCGCTGCGCTTGGTCAGCTCTGCATAGACCTCGGGGGTCAGTGCGGTCGGGGCGGCCTTGGCTTCCTTGACCCAGTTGTCGAACCCGTCCTGGGACATCGCGATGGCCTTGAAGCGCATGCCGGAGAAGCCGGCGCCGCTGTAGTTGGCCGAGATGCCAGCGTAGGTGCCGGCTTCGCGCGCGTTCAGGTGCAGCTTGGTCTCCATGCCAGCCATCGAGTAGATCTGGCTGCCCAGCTGGGGGATGAAGAACGAGTTCATGACCGTGGCCGAGGTGATCCGGAAATTGACCGGAACATCGACCGGGAAGGCGATCTCGTTGACCGTGGCGATGTCGTACTCGGGGTAGATGAACAGCCACTTCCAATCCAGCGAAACCACCTCGATGGTCACCGGCTTGTGCTCGGACACGAGCGGCTTGTAGGGATCCAGCGCATGCGTCGAGCGCCAGGTGATCACGGCCAGGATGGCCACGATGATACAAGGGACGGTCCAGACCACGATTTCGATCGCCGTGGAGTGGGCCCACTTGGGCTGGTAGTCAGCTTTGGTGTTGGATGCGCGGTATTTCCAGGCAAAAACCAGGATCATGACGATGACCGGAATCACAACGATGAGCATGAGCCCGGTCGTCGTGAACAGCAAAGTCCTTTCCTGAATGCCGATATCTCCCTTGGGGGAGAGGATTTCCATGTTGCAGCCGCCAAGCAGCATGACCGCGCCGACGCTGAGAATGCGCGTAAGGGTCGCAAGGAGGGGGTGTTTCACGTACAGCCTTGGATGGAAGGTGGAAAATGCTGCATAGCAGCAGACTGGAATGCTGCTAGGCAGCAACGTCCATCCTATCGGCTTGATATGGGTCAAGCATGCGACGAATGGTCGCATTGCCTGGGAGGATTCCGCCCCAAGGGGAACAGATTCAGGGTTTTCCTAGGGGAGCAGGGGCTTGCTGCCAGGTTCCCGGGTGCGACGATATGTCGCACCCGCACATGTGGGGTCCGCGACAATTTGTCGCATCCGCACAAATCAGTCGATGAGCACTTCGCGTTCCGGCCCCGGTTTCTTGGCCAGTTTGCGCTGCAGGGAGCGCCGGTGCATGCCCAACAGGCGCGCCGCCGCCGAAACGTTGCCGCCGGTTTCGTGCAGGGCCTGGTGGATGTGCTCCCATTCTAGGCGGTGCAACGGTGTCATGGTGGTTTCGATCGTAACGTTTTCCGGCTTCACCAGGCCCAGGGTGCGCAGGATCATCGGCGCGGTGGCGGGCTTGGGCAGGTAGTCGTCGGCGCCGCGCTTGATGGCCTCGACGGCGGTGGCCACGCTGGCATAGCCGGTGACCAGCAGGATGCGCATGTCGGCGCGCAGGGCGCGCAGCGGGCGGATCAGGGTCAGGCCGGAGTCTTCGCCCAGGCGCAGGTCGACCAGGGCGAAGGCGGGGCGGATTTCCTCGGCCACGCGCAGCGCTTCGGCGATGCCGGTGGCGGTTCGGGTTTCCAGGCCGCGGCGCGACAGGCTGCGCTGCAGGGTGCGCACATACAGTTCGTCGTCGTCGATCAGCAGGCCAAGATCGGTTGGGTTCATTGCACTCAAGTCCCGGTACTCCCCAGCGGGAGGTAAAAGCGGATACGCGTGCCGCCGTCTTCGGCGGCGGTCATGGTCATTTCGCCGCCCATCTGTTCCACCGTGGCGTGCGACAGCGCCAGGCCCACGCCCAGCCCTCCCGGCTTGCCGCTGTTGAACAGGCTGGTCGCCGGCAGCAGGGTCTGGTCGGGATCGAAGCCCCGTCCGTAGTCCCTGACTTCGCCGCGCAAGGCGCCATAACCGTACTCCAGATGCAGGTCCACGCGGGGCGCGTCGGCGGCTTCGCCGGCGTCCGCCGCGTTGTTCAGCAGGGCCTGCAGCAGGTGGGCGATGGCCGGATCGACCCGCAGGCTGCCGGGCAGGGTGCCCGAGCGCTGCAGATCGATGGTCGGCCGGATCAGGCGCCATTGCCCCACCACGCGGACCAGGTCCACCGCGGTTGGGACCGCCAGATTGCGGATACGTTCCCGGCACAGGGCCAGCAGCTGGCTGAGCGTGGAGACGTCGGCGCGCAGGTCTTCGTCCTTGACCTCGGCGGCGATCTCGTCGGCCAGCAGGGTCATGGTTGCCAGCGGGGTGTTCAATTCATGCGCCATCGCCGCCGCGTGGGTGGCCAGGGCGACGATGCCTTCGTTGCGGGTGAAGCGTTCGCGCAGCCGTGCCAGTTCACGCTCGCGGTCGCGCAGGTCCGAGGCCAGGCGGGTCGAAAACACCAGCACCACCACCACCGAAATCAGGAAGTTGGCGCCCATGCCCCAGAGCAGCAGGGTGTGGGTGTCGACGTCGCCGCGCAGGGGCTGGCCGAAGATCGCGGCCGCCGCGTAGCCCGAGATGCCCGCCACGGCCGCGGCCAGCGCCCAGTTGCGCGGCAGCGCCAGGGCCGCCAGCGCGGTCAGGATCAGGAACATCATGCCGAAGGGATTGCTGATGCCGCCGCTCCAGCCCACCATCCAGGCCAGCACCGCCATGTCCACGAACAGATGGCCGAAGGCGGTGGCGTGGGACAGGTCGCGGCGGTGGCGCAGGCGCAGGCTGGCGTAGGCGTTGAAGCCGATCAGCGCGCCGACGCCGATCCACAGCGGCTCCAGCGGCAGAGCCAGGCCCAGGACGCTGCTGGCCAGCAGAATGGTGGCGGCTTGGCCCGCGATGGCGAGCCAGCGCAGGCTGCAGAGGGTACGCAGGAATGAAAAGGCGGAACTACCGGGCATATCCAGACACAGAGGTGCCGGCAGGCTGCCGGCGGGCACGCGCCCGGCTGCGCGGAACGCTGGCATCCGGCGCGCGGCGGCTGGGCCGGCTGCCGCCGCGCCTTTAGGCAGGCCGGCGGTGGATGTGCTGGCATTGTATGGCGAATCAGGCGCCGCCGCCGGTCAGCGGGCAATCAATGTGTCCCTGATATGCCTGCGTGACGCCCGGACCTGCCACCGTTCCGGCCTCTGTCTCAATGGATATCAGAGGTGCCGCTATGGGCCATCGCGGGCGGCGGGTAGTCTTCCTCGTCGGACGCCATCTGGCCCTGGATCTGCGCCTGCTGCAATTCCTGCTCAACCTGGGCGCGGGTTTCAGACTGGTGCGACATGACCGGGGGAGGATAGTCTTCGTCGCCGAAGGTGTACTGGCCGTTGGCCTTGGCCTGGGCCAGTTCGGCGCTGACCTGGTCCGCCGTCTTGGCGGCGGGGGCGGCGTAGGTGACGCGCCAGTCGCCGTAGAGGTCGTGGGTGTACTGCGTGGTCTGGGCCTGCACGGCCCCGGCGGCTGCCAAGCCGGCGCATAGCAATAAGGTCTTGCTGAGGGTCTTCATGAAACGCTCCTGGCAATCAAAGCTTGCGGCCATCGTGCCGGCCGCGCCGACGTCCGCGATGCTGCCTGCGGGCGATTCCTGGATGCGGGAAAGCCTGGCCGGGCGCGCCGCGATGGCGCGCGCCGGACCTTTTCCAATTCGACCCGGCGCGCGGCGCGGCGTTGCACGCAGGACGGCCTTGTTGCAATGAAGCTGTTTCAGGCGTGCAGCATAGCTGTCAAGCCACTTTCAGGGGACGCTGCGGGCTCAGTGGCCGTGGCCGGCGGCCGGGGCGGCTGCCGCGTTCAGCGGACGCGCCACCGCGTCCACCGGCACGCGCCGCTGGCGTTTGTCGGCATCCTCGACGATGAGCGTCAGAGCAACGTGCTCGCCGGGCGAGATCTGGCCGGCCAGATCGATCAGCATCACGTGATAACCGCCGGGCTTGAGCTCCACGGTCTGGTTCGCGGGCAGCGCGATGCCCGGCACCTGGCGCATCTTCATGACGTTGTCCTGCATCGCCATTTCATGAATTTCGACGTGCTTGGCGGCCTGCGATTCCACGCCGACCAGGCGGCCGCCGGAGGCGGAGGTCAGGCGCATGAAGACGCCGGTGGCGTGCTGGCTGGGCACGGTGGAGCGCACCCAGGCGTCGTCCACCTTCAGGGCGGCATCCTGGGCCAACGCGGAAGGGCTGGCGCCGGCCAGGGCGCAGAAGGCGAAGGCGGCGGCCGCCAGGGATTTGATCGTGGTGTTTTTCATGAGGGTTGCCTCTCTCTATATATAGATTCTGGTCAGAGCACGGTGCGCAGGTCGTCCACGCATTCCTGCGCGCTTTGCTGATGGCGCAGGGCGATGCGCAGCTTGCCGCTGGCGTCGATGACGTACGTCAGCGCGGTGTGGTCCATGGTGTAGGACGAGCCGGTCGCGACCTTCTGGTAGAAGACCTTGAACGATTGCGCGGCGGCGCGCGTCTGCTCGGCATTGCCGCGCAGGCCGACGAAGTCGGGATCGAAGGCCTGGGTATAGGCGCGCAGGATTTCTGGCGTGTCGCGTTCGGGATCGACGGTGATGAAGAGGACGCGCAGCTTCTTGGCGTCCGCGCCCAGCAGGCTCTTGATCTCGACGGCGCGGGTCAGCGCCGTGGGGCAGATGTCCGGGCATTGCGTGAAGCCGAAGAACAGCATGATCGGCTGACCGGCGTAGTCGGCCAGCTTGCGCTCGCGGCCCTCGGTGTCCTGCAGCTGGAAGTCGCCGGACGGCATGCCGGACAGATCCATGCCGTGCAGCTTGGGCGCATCGGGGCCGCAGCCTGCCAAGGCCAGCAGGGCGAAAGAGGACAGCAGCAGGCGGCGCCGCGGATCGGGCGCATGGGAGCGCGCCGCGCCGGATGGCGCGCGCAGAAAGGGGGAATGCATGAAAACCTCGTCGGTTGACGGTTCGTCCAGGGGCGCGGCGGGGCCGCGCGTGCAGGCGGAGTCAGGCGAGGCGTGGAGGAGCGCGGGAACCCAGCGGCGGTCCCGCGGCGGTGGACGCGGGCGGGGCGGCGCTGGCAGGCGCGGGCAGTGCGTGCCGGCCGGCGGCCAGCAGCAGGGGGGTGAGCGCGGGGGCCGGAGCGGGCGCGACGTGCGCCAGCAGGCCGAAGGGGCAGAGCGCGCCGGCATCGGCGGCATCGTGGCCGGCCTTGTTCTTGTCGCCGGGCGACAACGCCAGCGTCAGCGCGGAGACGTCGCCCGCGGCCGAGCAGAACGTGACTTCAAGCCGGCCGTCGTGCAGCGCCCGGGCGTCGGGCATGTAGCCCGCCGGCACCAGCGCGCGCAGCGCCAGGGCCAGAAGCGCCAGCCACAGCACGCCCCGCGCGCGTGCGGCGCTGCCGAGGTGCTGGAGGCGGATCAGGCGGGTCATGGCGGCATTCTATCCCGCGCGACCGGCGCAAGCATCTGACGCCGGCGCCCATGGCCCGCCAAAATCTTGGTACCCTTGAACGCACTCAAATATCTCCCGACATCCCACTCAGTGCCTCAGGTTTCAGTGCTTTCCTCGTCCGCCCAGACCCTGCCTCTTTCCACGTTGCCCGCTGCCGTACGCCGGGGCAGGCCGTCCTTCCGCTTGTGGATGTGCGTGCTGGCCGTGGCGCTGCTGGCCCTGCTGTCCGCCTGCGGCACCACCAAGGTCCAGCCCGGCTACTACCGTGTGCAGTCGGGCGACACGCTGACCCAGATCGCGCGCAAGCAGGGCACCAGCGTGAGCAATCTGGTGCGCTGGAACAATCTGTCGAATTCCAATGCCATCGAAGTCGGGCAATTGTTGCGGGTGGCGCCGCCGGCTGGGCAGGCCAGCACGTCCACCGCGCCCAGCAAGGCGCGCGGCAAGCCTGCCCCTTCGCCCAAGTCGTCTACCTCGACCGCCAAGCGCCGCACCGCCCCGCCGGGGGCGATCTCGCTGGTCTGGCCCGCCCAGGGCAAGGTCACGCGCGGCTATGACGGTTCGGGTTCCAACGGCATCGTCATCAGCAATTCCTCTGGCACGCCGGTGGTGGCCGCGGCGCAAGGCACCGTGGCCTATTCCGGCAGCGGCCTGCGCGGCTATGGCCACCTGGTCATCGTCAAGCACAACGCCAGCTTCCTGAGCATCTACGCCCACAACAGCAAGCTGCTGGTCAAGGAAGGGCAGCGCGTCAGCCAGGGGCAGAAGATCGCTGAAATGGGCAATAGCGACAGCAAGCAGGTCGGGCTGTATTTCGAGCTGCGCTACGACGGCCAGGCGGTCGATCCGGCGGGATCCCTGCCGCCGAAGTAGGCGCTTAGAGTTGCACCAGCTGCTTGAGCGAATCCAGCTGCAGGATGCATAGCTCGCCGCGGCGGTCCGATATATAGCCCTGGCGTCGCCATTTCGAGAATATCCTGCTCAGCGTTTCGGCGCGCATGCCCAGCTTGACCGCTATCTGCGAATGGCTCAGCGGCAGCACCACGGGCCGGTTGTCTTGCGGCTTGCCTGCGCGCAGGATGTATTCGGCCAGGCGTTCCTCGGCCGAACTCGACGTCAGCCAATCGATCTGATCGGTGTGATGGCGGATCAGGTTGGCGCAATGCGCCATGACGCGGCAGGCGAAGCGCGCGTCGTTCAGGCAGAGCTGGCGGAATGCCGCGGCATTGAGCAGGCAGCCATTGCCCTCGGTACGCGCGCGCACGCCGTGCAGGTGCCGCGGCGTGGCCTCGAACAGCGTGGAAACGGACAGCCAGCCGCCCGGCCCGACATGGCCGAATACCTTGTCGCCGCCATCCGCCGTGTAGCGCACGCCCTGCAGCGATCCCGCGCACACCAGCAGGCAGGAGGAGGCCGCCTGGCCTTCCGAAAAAATCGTGTCGCCCGCGTTGAACTCCAACCAGCGGCTGCCACCCGCCAGGGCGAGCAGGGCGGCATCGTCCACGCCATCGAACCAGGGATGCTGGCGCAGCGCCGCGATCAAGAGCGCGGATCGTGAATTGACAATAATCATTTGGTCTGGGGGCTCTGGCAAATAGAATTAATGCGATTGATTCTTATTTGTAATGGTACCACTGCGGAGGCCGCCATCAATGACCGGCCTTTGCTGCGCAACCCACTCCCACATGACCATCTCAGCGTATTTCCGCACCGCCGCGGCGGCAGGGGTTTTCTTGTCGTCCGCCGCCAACGCGGCGCCCATCGTGTTCCAGGACATGCTGGGCAATCCCGTGAGCCTGTCAGCGCCAGCCCAACGCGCAGTGACCCTGCCGATGCCGGCCGGATCGCTGCTCATCTGGCTGGATGGGGGCGCACAGCGCCTGGCCGGCATGCATCCCAGCGCCCACGGGTTGATGAAGGACGGGCTGCTGGCGCGGATCTTTCCGGCCACGGCCCAGGTGCGCACCGACATCACCCGGTCCGGCTTCGTGCCCAATGTGGAAACGCTGCTGCAGATCCAGCCCGATCTGGTGTGGCAGTGGGGGCACATGGGCGACGATCTGATCGCACCTCTGCGCAATGCCGGACTGCCGACCGCGGCGCTGGTGTACGGCACCGAAGACCGTACCCGCGTATGGATACGCCTGATGGGCCAGTCGCTGGGGCAGGAGGCTCGCGCGCAGTCCCAGTTGCGCTGGCGCGATCAGGTGCGCGCGGACATCCGCGTCGTCACCGATGGCATTCCGGCCGCCAAGCGGCCGGGGGTGCTGTACCTGTCGCGTTATGCGCCGCAGCTGCGCGCAGCCGGCGGCAACACCAGCTTCGAGGACGACATCACCCTGGCGGGCGGGCGCAATGTTTCGGCTGCCATCGCCAGCGGCCAGACCGTGAACATCGAGCAGATCATGGCCTGGGCGCCCGAGGTGATCCTGCTGAACAACTTCGAATCGGGATTGACGCCCGAAACCCTGTATGGCGACCCGCTGTTTGCCGACATCCCCGCCGTGCGCGATCGCCGCGTCTACAAGGTGCCGATGGGCGGCTATCTGTGGGATCCCCCCAGCCAGGAATCGCCCTTGTACTGGCAGTGGCTGAGCATGCTGCTGCACCCGGAAAAATTCTCCTGGCCCTTGCGGGACAACATCGCGCGGGCCTACGGCGAACTCTATGGATATCAGCCTGCGGCTGGCGAGGTCGACGCAGTGCTGCGCCTGAAAATGAACGAGGGAGCCGCGGGCTATGAACGCTTCCGTTGAAACGGCGCGCGCGCCTGCCGCGGGCACTTGCGCGCGGCCGGGGCTGTGGGCGTGGCCGTGGCTGCTGATGGCGCTGGCGCTGCCGGCGTCCGTGTTGGCGGCGCTGTGCGTCGGCCGCTACCCCCTGGCGCTGTCGCAGGTGTCCAGCGTGCTGGCCGGGCTCGCATTGCCGGACGGCCTGGCGAACTGGCTGCCGTCGGTCGGCGCCACGGAGCATCGCGTCGTCATGCAGGTGCGCTTGCCGCGCGTGCTGCTGGCGGTGCTGGCCGGATCCAGCCTGGCGATGTGCGGCGCGGCGCTGCAAGGCGCTTTCCGCAATCCGCTGGTCGGGCCGCAGATCCTGGGCATTTCCTCGGGCGCGGCGTTTGGCGGCTGCGCGGCGATCCTGTTGTTCTCATCGCTGTGGGCAACGCTGGGCCTGGCGTTTGCCGGGGGCCTGCTGGCGGTGGCCGTGGTCTATCTGCTGGGCCGTTCCAACGGCCGCACGACGATCCTGATGCTGGTGCTGGCGGGCGTCGTGACCAGCGCCTTCTTTTCCGCGTTGATCTCGCTGACCACGTACTTCGCGGATCCGAACGACAGCTTGCCGGCCATCGTGTTCTGGTTGATGGGCAGCTTCGCCACCGCAACCTACGTCAAGCTGGCGGCCGCCGTGCCGCCCATCGTGGCTGGCATGGCACTGCTGGTCGCGCTGCGTTTCCGCATCAACGTGCTGTCCTTGGGCGACGAGCAGGCCAGCGCCATGGGTATCGCTGTGGAGCCCTTGCGTTGGCTGCTGCTGGGCTGCGCCACGCTGGTGGTGTCGGCCAGCGTGGCCGTATCGGGCACGGTGGGCTGGGTGGGATTGGTGGTGCCGCACATTGCGCGCATGTTGGTCGGCCCCGACCACCGGGTGCTGCTGCCGGCCAGCGCCCTGATCGGCGGCACCTACATGGTGTGGGTCGATACCGTGGCCCGCAGCGCCACCAGCGCCGAGATTCCGCTGGGCGTGATTACCGCGCTGATCGGCGCGCCGCTGTTCGCATGGCTGTTGCGCCGCGCCCAGAGCAAGGGGGCGCAGCATGCTTGAACTTGCACAACTGTCCGTGCAGGCAGGCGGCCGGCGCCTGCTGAGCGACCTGTCCTTGAGTCTGCCCGCGGGCCAGATCCTGGCCGTGCTGGGGCCGAACGGGCGCGGCAAGACCACGCTGCTGCGCACGATATTGGGGCTGAACCCTCCTGCCGCGGGCACCGTGCGCCTGCAAGGCCACGCCGCCTATGTTCCGCAGCGCAGCGACACGCTCTACGCCTACGACGTGCTGACCATGGTCAGCATGGGGCGCGCGCGGCATCTGCGCTGGTATGCGGCGCCTGGCGCCCGGGACTGGAGCATCGCTCGCGACTGCCTGGGGCAGGTCGGCCTGGGGCATCTGGCGGACCGCCCGTTCCACGCCTTGAGCGGCGGCGAGCAACAACTGGCCTGCATTGCGCGCGCCTTGGCCAGCGCCAGTCCCATCATCATCCTGGACGAGCCCGCGGCGGCCCTGGACCTGCGCAACCAGGACGTGGTTTTGTCGCTGCTGCGCCGGCTGGCGCAGGAGCAGGGCCTGGCGGTGGTTTTCACCACGCACCAGCCGCAGCACGCGCAACACATCGCCGACCAGACCCTGCTCATGCATGCCGGCGCTTGCGAAACCGGCCCCACCGCCAGCATGTGCGTGGACGAGCGCCTGAGCCGCCTGTATGGCCTGCCGGTGCGCGTGGCCACGTTGCACGGCGAGTCCGGCGACATCGTCGGCGTGATCCCCGTCTTCCGTTGAATCATGAAAAACACGATTGCCTACCTGAACAACTGGAGCGGGGACGGTCCCGCCGCGCTGACCGGCGGCGCCGCGCCGCGCGCGGCCTGCGTGCCGCTGTATCAACTGCATGAGCGCGATCTTTCCGGATTCCGCGCGCTGCTGCTCCCGGCGCACACGGACCAGCGTTATCTGTTGCAGCAGGGCGCGCTGCTGGAAGCCTATCTGGAATCGGGCGGCACGCTGGTCTTCAACGGCCATGTTGCCTATCCCTTTCTGCGCTGGCTCGCACCCTTCGTGCCGGGCTCCGGCGCGGGCATCGCGGGCCTGCGAGTGCAACGCGCCGCGCCCCATCCGCTCTTTGACGGCGTGGATCCCGAGCACCTGACGTTCCGCCGCGGCGTGGCTGGCTTTTACGCCCGCGGCAGCAACCCCGCGCCGGCCGGCGCGCTGGTCCTCAACACGCTGGGACCTGACGCCCAGGCCATCGATTGGATCCTGGCCCTGCCGGGCGGCGGGCGGCTGCTGGTGCATTCCGGCAATGACCTGTGGATGTATGCCGGCAGCGCCGACAGCGCCGGCCGCATCGTCCCGCAACTGTGCGCCTGGCTGAACGGAGACGCGGCATGACTGCAGGCCCCACCCCCGTAATCGCGGCGCTGGACGCCGGCACCTATTACCACCATCGCACCTTCCGCACGCCGGAGCTGATGCCGCATATCGACCGCACGATATACATCCGCGACCTGGACCCAGCCGCGCTGGAGGGCTGCGATGCGCTGATCGTGTCCTGCCGCAGCAATCCGGATCTGCTGACGCAGCACCGGGAACTCTGGCGCCGCTTCCTGGCCGCGGGCAAGACCCTGGTCGCCATGGGCGAAACGCATTCCGAACGCTGGCTGGACGGCGTGCGCTGGACCCCGTCCGAAGTGAACTTCTGGTGGTGGAAGGAGCCGGACGCCGACTCCGGCCTGCGCCTGGCGGCGCCCGAACATCCGCTGTTCCGCTATTTGACGCTGGCCGACGCCACCTGGCATCAGCACGGTTCCTTCGCGCCGCCGCCGGGCGCGCTGTCCCTGATCGACAAGGCCGGCGCCGGATCGGTGCTGTACGAAGACAGGTGCAGCACGCCGGGCCGGCTGATCGTGACCTCGCTGGACCCGATGTACCACCACGGCAGCTATTTCATGCCGGCGTCCAGCCGCTTCCTGCGCGGGTTTCTGCCCTGGTTGAAGGATTCCACGCCTGCCGTCGGTCAGGACATCCCTCCCGGCTGACGCAGCGCGGCTCTCCGCGCCCATTCCGATTTTGCCCCTCTCTCTTGTGTGCTTGTATGCAACGCTCCTATTTGTATGCCCCCTTGGTCGGCGCCGGACTGCTGACCGCCGCCATGGCCGCGCCCAGCGCCGCCGCCGACGTTCCGCAACTGCCGTCGATCCAGGTCACGGCCGAAGGCCAGCCCGATGACGGCCGCCTGCGGCCGATGGGGGCGACGCCGCCCGCGGCCTCGATCGACCACAATGTCACGCAGGCAGTCAGCGTGGTCGACAGCCAGGACATCGACCGGCTGAACACGATGAGCACGCTGGACCTGCTGGGCCGCGTGCCCAACGCCACCATCAGCCGCAGTGGGGGCATCGCCGGTACGCTATTCCTGCGCGGGCTGAACACCAACGACATGCGGGTGCCGATGTTCATCGACGGCGACCGCTTCCGCGGCCGCAATACGCTGCAGTTCATGCTGATCAGTCCGACCGAGATCGAACAAGTCGAAGTGGTGCGCGGGCCGAACTCCTCGCGCTTCGGCAGCGATGGCCTGGGCGGGCTGGTCAATTTCGTAACCAAGCGGGCGCACGGCAACCTGAGCCAGCCCTTCGGCCTGAACGGCGGCGAGGCTTCGGTCACGTACAACACCAACGGCGATGGCGTGCAGAGCAACGTGGCGCTGGAAGGCGCCGGCGACGGCTTCGACCTGCGCGTCTACGCCACCGGACGCCGCGCCAGCAACTATGACAGCGCGGCGGGCGAAGTGCCGAACAGCGACTTCCGCGGCGCGGGCGGGGGCATCGTGCTGGGCTACATGCCGGATGCGCGCCAACGCATCGAGGCCAGCGCCCGCGTGGCCTACGTCAAGGACGGCGCGGCCGGCACGGTGCCGCCGTATCCGCTGAGCTATAGCCGTCGCGATCCGCTCAAGGTGAAGCAGGGCAGGCTGGCCTACAGCGGCGAGTTCGACGGCGCCATCAGCGCGCTCAAGGCCAGCGTCTATGTGAACGAGTTCGGCACCGTCATGGCTACGCACAACGAAACCAATCCGGCGCGCGTGGTCGACGCGCGCAACAACGTGATCGGTCCCGTCGTGTGGGGCGGCAGCGTGGCCGCCACGGTGCCTTGGGCCGACACCAATACGACTTTTGGCCTGGACTTCATGCACGAGCGCCGTCCCGGATCGGAATCGCGCAGCGATATCACGGTGCGTCGTCCCAACGGCACCACCACCACCAGCACGCCCTACGTCAAGACCGGACCGGACCAGTACCAGACCAACGTCGGCGCGTTCCTGACCACGGAGTGGAAACCCGCTCCCAAATGGACCGTTACCGCTGGCGGCCGGTTCGACTGGTTCAAGTCTGACGTGGGACTGGAGCCCTTGCCGTCGCCCAATCTGCTGCCGGCATTCCGCGCCGCGCAGAACACGACCGAGACCGCCACCACCGGCAGCCTGGGGCTGTCCTACCGCGCCACCGAAGTCGTCGAACTGCTGGGCAGCGTGGGCAGCTCGTTCCGCATGCCTTGGACCTCGGAGATGTTCAGCAGCGGCTATACCGGCACCAGCTACACCATTCCGAATCCGGGCCTGAAACCGGAGCGCGGCGTGACCGTGGAGGCCGGCACCCGGCTGCACTTCGAGCAGGCCACCGTCGGCTTGACCGCCTTCAGCAGCAACTACAGCGACTTCCTGGAGAACGTCACCACCACCTATGAAGGTCTGCCCGCCACGCAGCGCGGCAACGTGGGCAAGGCGCGGATCCAGGGCCTGGAGCTGGATTGGCGCTGGCAGCTGAGCCGCGAGGTCAACCTGTACGGCAACGCCAGCTACCTGCACGGCACCAACCGCACGACCGACACGCCGCTGCAATCGATCGCGCCCTTCAGCGGCCTGGTCGGCCTGCAATACATGAGCCCCAATGAAGCCTATGCCTTGAGCGGCGAACTGCAATGGGCCAAGGGCCAGAGCCGCTACGCGGAACGCGCGGAGTATCCGGCGGCGGGCTTTGGCGTCGTGAATCTTTACGCCCAGTTCCAGCTGGATCGCCTTGGGCTGCCGCAGCTGGGCAATACCCAGGTCGTGCTGGGCGTGAACAACCTGTTCGACCGCGCCTACCGCACCGCGGCGACCTCATCCAACGTGGCCTACGCCATGACGGATCTGAATCCGCTGCTGGAACCCGGCCGCAGTTTCAGCCTGACGCTGCGCACGCGCTTCTGAGTCGGCTTGTCCGCCCCGGCGCGCCCAGGCGCGTCATTCAATCCCAGACCCACCCACGCGCAGGCGGGCCGCCATGGCGGCGGCCCGTCGCCGCGCACGATACGGAGAGAATCCATGATCACCCCTGAACAACAAGTTTCCTCATTGACCGTGATGGCCGAGGAAGGGCCGCTACCCATCTGTTTCGACGCGGTCCAGGCCTATCATGGCCATGGCGCGCTTGCCATGCTGGCGCTGACTTTCCAGGGTCTGCGCGGCGCGCTGTCCAGGCTGGAACAGGATGGCGTGCCAGTGCCGCGCAAGGAGTTGTCCGTCATTAGCGGGCATCCCGGCCCAGGCGTGCGCGACGCATTCGAGTTCGTCACGCGCGCCGTCACGCGCGGTTGCTACGAGGTGGACCTGACGCTGCCCGAAGCGCGCTACAGCCGCGGCGCGGACAAGTCATACAGCTTCCATCTGCGCCGCGGCGCGCGCAGCGTCCAGGGCGTGTTGCGCCCCGGCGTGCTGCCGCCGGAATTTTTTGACTTGCTGGGAAATCCCGCGCCGAACGCCCAGCGCGTTCACGCCGAACTGCGGCGCGATATCGCCGCGCGGGTCATCGCGGCCGAACCTGCAACGCTGTTCGATTTTCGGGCAATGGAAAGCCAGGAGGGCTGAGGCGGCAGGGACGGCGGGCCTGACGGGGGCTCGCCCCACCGGCTCCTGCCGTCCTACAGCGCGGCATCCTGCGTCAGCGTCGATATGAACGCCGCCGTGCGCGGGTCCGCCGGCTGGCTGAACAGCGTGCGCGAGTCGCCGGATTCGACCACCGTGCCATCCAGCAGGAACACCACTTCGCGCGATACGCTGGCCGCCAGGCGCAGGTCGTGGGTGGCCATCAGCATGGTCATGCCTTCGGCGGCGAGCTGGCGCAGCACGTCCACCACTTCGGCGGCCAGGCCCGGATCCAGCGCCGAGGTCGGCTCGTCGCACAGCAGCACGCGCGGCGCGGGCGCCAGCGCGCGGGCGATGGCCACGCGCTGCTGCTGTCCGCCCGACAGGTTGGCGGGCCAGGCGTCGCGCTTTTCCAGCATGCCAACCTTGCGCAGCAATTCCTCGGCGCGGGCGCGCGCGCGGTCCAGCGGCCACTTCTGCACGGTCAGCAGGCCTTCCATGACATTGCCGATCACGGTCTGGTGCGGGAACAGCTGGAAGTTCTGGAACACCATGCCGGTCTGCTTGCGCACGCGCTGGACCTGGTCGCGCGAGAGCTTGCGGCCGGGTTCGAAATGCACCGTTTCCGGGCCGATCTCCAGCGTGCCTCGGTCCGGCACTTCCAGCAGGTTCACGCAGCGCAGCAAGGTGCTCTTGCCGCTGCCGGACGGGCCGATCAGGGCGGTGACGCTGCCTTCGGCGATGCTCACGTCCACCTGCTTGAGCACGGGATTGCCGCCGAACGCCTTTTCTATCTTTTCCAGGCGGATCATCGGTTTTTCTCGGTAAAGACCGCGTGCTGGCCGAAGCGCCGTTCCAGGCGCACCTGCGCGGCGGACAGGACGGAACTGAACACCAGGTAGATCAGCGCCGCCTCGGTGTACAGGATCAGCGGTTCATAGGTGACGGCGGCAATGCGCTGCGCCGCCTGGAAGATCTCGGGCACGGTCAGCACCGCCGCCAGCGAGGTGTCCTTGACCAGCGCGATGAAGGAATTGGACAGGGGCGGCACGGCCACCCGCGCCGCCTGCGGCAGGATGGTCCGGCGCAGCGCCTGCGCCCGCGTCATGCTCAGCGAGTACGCCGCTTCCCATTGGCCCTTGGTGATGGACTCGATGGCGCCGCGGATCACTTCCGAGTTGTACGCGCCCACGTTGAGGGTGAAGCCGATCAGCGCGGCCGGCAGCGGATCCAGCACGATGCCGACGCTGGGCAGGCCGTAGAAGATCACGAACAGCTGCACCAGCAGCGGCGTGCCGCGGATCAGCCAGACGTAGAAGCGCACCACGGCCACCAGCGGCGCCGGGCCGAACAGCCGGATCAGCGCCACCACGAAGGCCAGCGCCAGGCCCAGCGCGAATGACATCAGCGTCAGCGGAACCGTGAACATCAGCCCCGCGTGCAGCAGGGGCCAGAACGAGTCCAGCATCAGCTGCACCCAGGCCGGCACCGCCCAGTTGCCGAGTTGCGCCAGCAGCCAGTCGGGCAGGACGGATTGCAGCCAGGGGGGTAGCGTCATATGCGCTCCGCTCGCTTATTGCGCCGACAGGTCCGTGCCGAAATACTTGACCGAGATGGTCTTGTAGGTGCCGTCCGCCTTGATGTCGGCCAGCGCCTTGTTGATGGCGGCCTGCAGTTCGGGGTTGCCCTTGCGGATCAGCACGCCCGAATTGCTGAACTCGGCGGTCTTGTCGGTGGCGGCGATCTTTACCTTGGCATTGGGCTTCTGCTTCTTGAAGTCCAGGAACGACAGGTTGTCGTTCACCGTGGCCTCGACCCGACCCGAGGTCAGCAGGTCGATGGCTTCATTGAAGCCCTGCACCGCGATCACTTCCGCGCCGTGCTGTTGCGCCAGCTTGCCGAAGTTGCTGGTCAGCGTGTTGGCGGATTTCTTGCCCTTCAGGTCGTCGAAGGACTTGATGCTGGTGTTGTCGTCGCGCACGATCAGCACGGCGGCGGACGAGATGTAGGGATCCGAGAAGTCGTACTTGGCGCGGCGCGCGTCGGTGATGCCGACCTGGTTGATCACCGCGTCGTAGCGCTTGGCGTCCAGGCCGGCGATCAGGCCGTCCCACTTGCCTTCGACGAATTGCGCCTTGACGCCCAGGCGTTCCGCAATGGCGCGGCCGATGTCCACGTCAAACCCGGTAAGCTGGCCGGATGCGTCGTGGAAAGTGAAGGGCGCGTAGGTGCCTTCGGTGCCGATCTTGAACACGCCGGCGGATTTGATCTGGTCCAGTCCGGATTGGGCATGGGCCGCGGACAAGGCGGCGACCTGGACGAGGCCGGCGACGAACAGCGTACGGAAGAGTTTCATGGCGGTGCTCCACGGATGGCAGATATCTCGGTGGAGAGCATCCGTGCCTGCAATGCCCTCCGGCGTAGCCGCACTCTAACAACGCGTCTATTTTTCCACAAAGCATAAGGAATAGTAAAAATATAGCGGCAAGTCATATGGCGATACCCATGCTCCGGCGCGTTGCCGCCGGGGTTCATCCAGGCAGGACTTCAGTGGAGATCGGTGTGGAACAGCAATGGAACAGGCGGGCTTTCATGATCGCGGCCGCAGGCGCGGCAGCAGCAAGCGCAATGCCCGCCCAGGCCGCGGACGGCACGCGGCTGATGCCGGGCAGCGGCAGCATCACGCAGGTGGCGGGTTTGCGGGTGGGGCACTACACCGACACGCGCCGGCCCACGGGCTGCACCGTCATCATCGCCGAGGCCGGCGCGACCGCCGGGGTCGACGTGCGCGGCGCGGCGCCGGGCACGCGCGAGACCGACCTGCTCAATCCCGTCAACATGGTGGAGAAAGTGCACGCCGTGGTGCTGTCCGGCGGCAGCGCCTTCGGCCTGGATGCGGCTTCGGGCGTCATGCGCTATCTGGAAGAAAAGAAGATCGGCTTCGACGTGGGCGTGGCGCACGTGCCCATCGTGCCTTCGGCCATCCTGTTCGACCTGGGCGTGGGCGACGCCTCGATCCGGCCCGACGCGGCCGCGGGCTACCAGGCCTGCAAGTCGGCCACGGACGCCGCGCCGCAGGAAGGCAACGTGGGCGCGGGGGCGGGCGCGACGGTGGGCAAGCTTTACGGTCCCAAGCGCGCCATGAAGGGCGGCATCGGCAGCGCCTCGCTGACCGTGGCGGGCGTGACGGTGGGCGCCATCGTCGCGGTCAATGCGGTGGGCGACGTGGTGGATCCGGCCACCGGGCGCGTCCTGGCAGGCGCGCGCACCGCCGACGGCAAGATGCTGCTGGATACCCGCGCCGCGATCCTGGCGGGCGATTTGCCCAAGTCCATGCGCCCAGGCACCGCCACCACCATAGGGCTGGTCGCCACCGACGCCAAGCTCACCAAGGCGCAGGCGCAGAAGATCGCCGGCATGGCGCATGACGGCCTGGCCCGCACCATCAATCCCATCCACACCATGCTGGATGGCGACACCATCTTCGCGCTGGGCACGGGCACGTCCGGCAAGCCGGGCAACGTGATGCTGCTGGGCGTGATGGCGGCCGAGGCGATGGCGATCGCGGTGCAGCGCGCGATCCTGTCGGCGCGCGCGCTGGAAGGCTATCCGGCGGCGGTGGACTTCGTTTCCTGACGGCCGCGCGTCCTGACCTCGGCCTGTCACACAAGGGCGCCATCATGGATGGCGCCGGCGTGTGGCCGGCGGGCGGAGGGCGTGCATGTACAAGGGCGAACGATTCAACGGCGCGACGCACTTGGCCGGCCTGGCGCTGGCGGTGGCCGCTTCGGGCGCCCTGATCGCCCGCGCCGCCGAACTCAAGGTGGATACGCGGCAGGTGGTTGCCTGCGCCGTGTTCGCCGCGTCGATGATCGCCGTCTATGCCTCTTCTGTACTGTTCCATTGCTCGCGCGGCCGCCGCAAGGCCTGGTGGGCCAAGGCCGACCATTGCGCGATCTACCTGCTGATCGCCGGCACGTACACGCCGCTGGCCTACGGGCCGGTGGAGCATGGCTGGGGCGCGGCCATGGGTGTGGCGATCTGGCTGCTGGCGGCGGTCGGCATCAGCCGCGAGCTGTGGTGGGCGCGGGGCGCGGCGCCGGCCCTGCCGCTTTATCTGGCGATGGGCTGGCTGGGCGTGATGTTCGCCGCGCCGATCGCGGGCGCCTTGTCCGCGGCTGGGCTGGCCTGGCTGCTGGCGGGCGCGGCGGTCTATACCGCCGGTACGCTGTTCTACGCCAACGACCAGCGCTGGCCGCATGCCCACGGCATCTGGCACCTGTTCGTCATGGGCGGCACCGCCTGCCACTTCGTGACGGTGTTCGGCTTCCTGCGGCTGAGCCCGGCCTGAGCGGGGTTTCAGCGGGCCGCTAGCGCCAGCTTGCCAGCGGCAGCATGCCGCCGCGGTCCTTCACTTTGCGCATGACGATATGCGAGGACAGGTTCCGCACGCCCGGGATCTTGCTGAGCTTGTCTTCGACGAACTGTGAGAACGCCTTCAGGTTGCGCGTGCACACCGTCAGGATGTAGTTGGACGCGCCCGTCACGATGCTGGCCTCGGTGATCTCGTCATGCAGGGCGATGCCGGCCAGGAATTCCTCGTGCCAGCCGGGACGCGACTGGTCCAGCGACACATGGACGATGGCCTCCAGCTCGAAACCCAGTTTTTCGGCGTCCAGCACGGCGCGATAGTGGCGGATCAGCCCGCTTTCTTCCAGCGCGCGCACCCGCCGCAGGCAGGCCGAGGGCGACAGCGCCACCTGCTCGGCCAGGTCCTGGTTGCTGAGGTGGCCGTTCTCTTGCAGCCGGTAAAGAATGCGCTGGTCTATGGCGTCGATCTGCATGGTGCAATCAAATTCCAAAAAAGTGGATTATGTGCAATTCAATGCGGAAACCTAGGGTAATCCGCGCCTGAATTTGCAATTTATCAGCCTGATCGCGCTGATAGTATGTACCCAGAATATAGCCCCCCGGAGCACAAAATGAACACCCGTGAAGCCTGCGTAAATGCCGACCGCCAGGATCCCCTGGCGCCCCTGAAGGACCGTTTCGACCTGCCGCCCGGCGTCCTCTACATGGACGGCAATTCCCTGGGCGTGCTGCCCAAGGAGGCCGCCGGCCGCGCCGCCGCCGTGATCGGCCAGGAATGGGGTTCGGGCCTGATCCGCAGCTGGAATACCGCGGGCTGGTTCGAACTGCCCACCCGCCTGGGCGACAAGCTGGGCCGCCTGCTGGGCGCGCGCGAAGGCGAGCTGGTCGTGACCGACACGACCTCGCTGAACATCTTCAAGGCGCTGGCCGCCGCCTTGCGCATCCAGCAGCACCAGCACCCCAAGCGCCGCGTCATCCTGTCCGAACGCGACAACTTTCCGACCGATCTCTACATGATCCAGGGCATGATCGACCTGCTGCAGCAGGGCTACGAAATGCGCCTGATCGACGACGAGCTGCCGCTGGAAAAGGCGCTGGACGAGTCCGTGGCGGTGATGCTGCTGTCGCACGTGAACTACCGCAGCGGCCAGATGCACGACATGGCCGCGGTGACCGCGCTGGCGCACGAGCGCGGCGCGCTGGCGATCTGGGACCTGGCTCACGCCGCGGGCGCGGTGCCGGTGGACCTGAACGGCGCGGACGCCGACTTCGCCGTGGGTTGCACCTATAAATACCTGAACGGCGGCCCGGGTTCGCCCGCCTTCATCTGGGTGGCGCCGCGCCACACCAAGGACTTCTGGCAGCCGCTGTCCGGCTGGTGGGGCCACACGCGGCCGTTCGACATGACCGTGGCCTACGAGCCCGCCGGCGGCGTGCGCCGCTATTTGTGCGGCACCCAGCCTATCGTGTCGCTGTCGCTGGTGGAATGCGGCCTGGACGTGGCGCATGCCGCCGACATGGCCGAGGTGCGCAAGAAATCGCTGGCGCTGGGCGACCTGTTCATCGCGCTGGTCGAAGAGCGCTGCGCCGGCCATCCGCTCACGCTGGTGACGCCGCGCAAGCACGCCGACCGCGGCAGCCATGTCAGCTTCCGCCATCCCAACGGCTTCGAGGTGATGCAGGCCCTGATCGCGCGCGGCGTGATCGGCGACTATCGCGAACCCGAGGTGCTGCGCTTCGGCCTGACGCCGCTGTATTTCGGCTATGCCGACGTCTGGGACGCCGTCGACATCCTGAAGGACGTGCTGGACACGCGTTCCTGGGACAAGCCGGAATTCAAGCACCGCGCCGCCGTGACCTGAGCGCCGCAACATAACCCCATTGCGCGGGCCAAACCGGCCCTGTATCCACAAAGAGAGCGCGGGACCTGGAGGAGACAATGCAACAACAAAAAGGATTCGGCCAGATCGCCGAACGCGAGCAGGGCCTGAAGCGGCGGCTGACGTCGGGGCAGATGAGCATGATCGCCATCGGCGGCGCCATCGGCACGGGCCTGTTCCTGGGCAGCAAGTTCGCCATCGGCTTTGCCGGACCCAGCGTGATCATCAGCTATGCCATCGGCGGCCTGATCACGTTGCTGCTGATGGGCTGCCTGGCGGAAATGACGGTGGCGCATTCCACCTCGGGCTCCTTCGGCGCCTATGCCGAACACTACGTCGGCCCGCTGGCGGGATTTCTGGTGCGCTACGCGTACTGGTCCTGCGTGGTGCTGGCGGTAGGCACCGAAGTCACGGCCGTCGCGGAATACATGAAGTTCTGGTTCCCGGACGTGCCCGGCTGGCAGTGGGTCTGCCTGTTCTCGGCAGTGCTGATCTTCATCAACGCCATGAGCGTCAAGACCTTCGGCACGGTCGAATACTGGTTCTCCACGATCAAGATCACCGCCATCGTGGCCTTCATCATCCTGGGCGCCTACGTGGTCTGGGGCAATCCGCAGTACGGCACGGCGCTGTACACCTCGCATGGCGGGTTCTTCCCGAATGGCGTCTGGGGCATGTGGATCGCCGTGGTCATCTCGATCTTCAGCTATCTCAGCGTGGAGATGATCGCGGTGGCGGCGGGCGAGGCCGAAGACCCCGAGCGCGCGGTCAAGCAGGCGTTCCGCGCCACCATCGTCCGGCTGGTGGTGTTCTACCTGCTGACGCTGGCGCTGATCCTGGCCATCGTGCCCTGGGACGAGGCCGGCAAGGGCGGCAGCCCCTTCGTCAAGGTGATGCAGGCGCTTGAGATCCCGGGCGCGGCAGGCGTCATCAACTTCATCGTGCTGGTGGCGGCGCTGTCGGCCATGAACAGCCAGCTCTACATCACCACGCGCATGATGTTCAGCCTGTCGCGCGCCGGCCATGCGCCGTCCGCGTTCGGCAAGCTGACGCGCAGCGGCACGCCGCTGAACGCGCTGCTGCTGTCCACCAGCGGCATTGCCATCGCCGCGGTGCTGAACGTGCTGTACCCCGAGACCTCGTTCACGCTGATGATGGCGATTTCGATGTTTGGCGCGCTGTTTACGTGGATGATGATTTTCGTGACCCACTACTGCTTTCGCCGCCGCTGGGCGCGCGAAGGCGGTGGCAAGCTGTCGTTCCGCATGCCGGGCTTTCCGGTGCTGACGTTGCTCGGCGCGGGCGCGATGCTGGCCATTTTGGCCACCACCTACTTCACCAGCGTTTTCAAGATGACGCTGGTGTTCGGCGTGCCCTTCCTGGTGGTGCTGGCCGTGCTGTACCAGCTGCTGTTCCGCAGGCGTGGCGAAACGGTGGCGCTGACCCCGCGCGGCCAGCGTTCCTGATATTGCTACGCCCGGTTCAGCCACGGGCCTGGGGCCAGCGCCTCAGGCCCGTATTTCATGAGTGCGCGGTATGACTGCGCTTCAAGCGCTGGCCATGGCCGGCGCGGGCTGCTCCGCAGCCTGTTCCTGAGGCGCCGGCGCGAACACGCGCAACCGGTGGCCGTCGGGGTCCAGCGCCACGAAGGTGCGGCCGAAATCCATGTCGGTGGGCGCTTGCAGGATGGGCAGGCCGCGCAGGCTCCAGTCCAGGTGGCGGCGGTCCAGCGCCTGCGCGTCAGCAACGGTGAAGGCGAGTTCGGTGGCGCCGCCGCGGCCGGCGGCGGCAGGTTCCACCGTGTAGCGCGACCACAGGCCCAGCATCAGGCCGGAATCCAGCCTGAACAGCGCGAAGGTGGGGGAGCTTTCCATGGGTGGACGCTGCAGCAGGGCGCTGTAGAACGCGGCGCTGGCGGCAGGCTTTTCAACGTAGAAAATCACGAAATTGGTGTCTGACATGATGCGCTCCGGGTGGTAGACGCGCTCATCTTAGACAGGGGTACTGTCAGTTTTTGGCAGTAGCTTTCAGCCGCGTTTTCAGCCGCAATTCTTCGGCGTGCGATCGATCGCGCGCCACTCCTTCAGCAGCGCATGGCGGCGCTTGGGATAACGCTCACCGGGCGTCAGCGTGGCGATGCGGTCGGTGCGGAAATGGCGGAAATCCTGGCGCAGTTCGCACCAGGCCATGACGATGCGCACGCTGTCGAAAAAGCCCAGCGCGAACGGCCAGATCACCCGCGTGGAATCGGCGCCCTTGTCGTCGCGGTAGGTGATGTCGATCTTCTGTTCGCAGCGTATGGCCTGGCGGATCAGCGACAGGTCCACGCGGTCCACCACCTGCATCGAACTGGGACCGACCAGCAGCGGTATCGCGTCCAGCCCGTCGCGCAGTTCGCCCGGCAGCACGGCGCCGATCTTGGCCAGCGCGTTGCTCGCGGCCTGCGCCAGGCGCGGGTCGGCGCGGTCCGCGACCCAGCGGGTGCCCAGCACCAGCGCCTCGATCTCCTCGGTGCTGAACATCAGCGGCGGCAGCATGAAACCCGGCCTCAGCACGTAGCCCACGCCCGGTTCGCCCTCGATCTCGGCGCCTTGCGATTGCAGGGTGGCGATGTCGCGGTACAGCGTGCGGATGCTGACGCCGAGGTCGGCGGCCAGTTGGCGGCCGCTGACGGGGCGGCGATGGCAGCGCAAGGTCTGCATCAGGCCCAGGAGGCGTTCGGTGCGGGACATGGGGGCGGACGGGGATGACGGATCCATAATGCTGCCACGAAATGGCAGCAGGCGGGGCCCGTCCGCAGCGGGATGTCAGGCGGGCGGCAGGGCCATCAGCCAGTCGTGCACGCGGGCGGCCAGGTCCAGGCTGTTGCGGTCCATCATCAGCATGTGCGAATTGCCGGCGATGCCCAGTTCGGGCAGCGGCAGCAGGGTGACGCAAGCGTGCTGCCGCGCGAAATCGCGCACCCGCTCGCGCATGCGCGGCCAGCGCGGGTCCGTGTCCATGTTGTCGCCCATGAGGATCAGCGTGGGCGTGCGGTAGCCGGCGTCCAGTTCCGGGATGCTGGCCGGCTCCAGCGCCACCACGGCGCGCACCAGATCGGGCCGGGCGGCGGCCGCGCGGATGCCGAATACGCCCGCCTGCGAATGGCAGATGACGATCATGCGGCCGACCCGCTCCAGCAAGGCCAGATAGCCGCGCAGGACGGCGGCGTCGGTATGCACCCAGCGCGGCACCATCTGCGCGGCCAGCTCGCCGAAGGCTTCCACCGGGAACTGCGTGTTGCCATAGGCGCTGCCGGGGCCGGGGCGGGCGCCCGGGCGGCCGATGCGAAAACGCGTGTAGCAGTCTTCCTGCGCCTGCACGATGGGGCCTTCCGGCCAGATATCGGGGACCGGCGCGTAGCCCGAGCGGCCGCGTTCCACGGCATCGCAGAGATAGGCGTCCCAGCCGCGCCGCAGGAAGGCATGGAGCCAGCCCTGGCGGCCGTCGGGCGTGGTCTCCCACGCCGCGCCGGTCATGCCGCCGCCATGCCAGAAGGCCAGGGGCGGGCGGCCACTGGCCGGCTCGGCCAGGAAGTACTGCGCGTACATCTGCTCGACGCGGTAGGTGCCGTTGGGGTCCAGCGCGACGGGCTGGCCGCCCTCGGCCATGACGACTTCGCGCCGCGGCAGACCGGATAAGCTGACCTCGCGCCCGCCGACATGGAAGGCGCCCATGTCGCGCAGACGGATCGGCGCGAGCGCGTCCGATGCGGCGCGGCCGGGTTCGTCCGCCATCATTCCGCCCGGATGTGGTTGGCCTGGATCACGTCCTTCCAGCGCGCGGTCTCGGCCAGCACGAAGTCGCCCAGCGCCTGGCGCGGGCCGGCGGCGGTTTCCACGCCCAGTTCGCGCATCTTGGCGGCGACCTCGGGCGCCTGCAAGGCGTCGTTGAAGGCTTGGTGCAGCGCGGCCAGCGTGGCGTCCGGCGTGCCGGCCGGCGCCATGATGCCGAACCAGGGCGTGATCAGGAAATCGGCCACGCCGGCCTCCGCGAAGGTCGGCACGTCCGGAATGGCCGGCGCGCGCTTGGCGCTGGCCACGGCCAGGGCCCGCAGCTTGCCCGCGCGGATGTTCGCCAGCGATGCCGGCAGGTTGTCGAAATACATGTCGACCTGGCCGCCCAGCAGATCGGCCGCGACCTGTCCGGCGCCCTTGTAGGGGATGTGCGCCACGTCGATGCCGGTGCGCAGCTTCAGCAGTTCGGTGGCCAGGTGGGCCGAGCCGCCCACGCCCGACGAGGCCGAGTTCAGCTTGCCCGGATGGGCGCGGGCGTAGGCCAGCAGCTCGGCCACGGTCTGCGCCGGCACCTTGGGATTGACGACCAGCACGCTGGGCACCGTGCCGACCATGGCGACGGGCGCGAAGTCCTTGACGATGTCGTAGGGCGCGGGCTGGTAGAGCGAGGGCGCGACCGTGCAGCCGAAGGCGCACATCAGCAAGGTGTAGCCGTCGGGCGCGGCGCGCGCCACCGCCTGCGCGCCGATGTTGCCGCCGGCGCCGGCGCGGTTTTCCACGATCAGGGGCTGGCCCAGGCGCTTGGCCAGGCTGTCGCTGAGGATGCGGGCCAGAATGTCGGGCGTGCCGCCGGCGGGGAAGGGCACCACCAGCGTCACGGGGCGTTCGGGGAAGGCGGCGGCGGCCGGTTGGGCTGCGCCCGCCAGCAGCGCTGCGCCGGCCAGCGCGGCCGCCATCCAGCGGCGGGGGGAAGCGCGCCAGCGCGCGGCGGTCGGGCCCAAGGGGTTCATTGCGGCAGTCTCCGGAAAGTCGGGTCCGGTGCGGAAGGCCCCGATCTGCCGCGGACTGTAGCCAAGGCCGGCCGCCTTGCCCAATGCTGGCTGCGCAAGCCATATATGTCGAAAATGGTATGGAATTTTCAACGCATGCATTTCGGGCATAGTATGGGCGGCATGAGCGACGCCCAATCCTTGCCCTATCTGCGCCGGCTGGACATGAACCTGCTGCTGACGTTCGACGTCCTGATGCGCACTCGCAGCGCCACCGCCAGTTCAGCCCTGCTGCATAAGACGCAGCCCGCCATCAGCCGTGACCTGGCGCGCCTGCGCCGCCGGCTGGAAGATCCATTGCTGGTGGTGGTGAAGGGCCGATTCATTCCAACGGAACGGGCGCTGGAACTGCATTCGGCGGTGCATGACGCGCTGGCGCAGATCGAAGCGGCGCTGCGTCCGGCCGAGGCTTTCGATCCGGCCAAGGCCAGCGGCGTGGTCAACATCGGCACCGGCGCGCACAGCGAGATCCTGCTGGCAGCGCCGCTGATCGAACGGCTGCACCGTGCCGCGCCGGGCATCACGCTGCGTTTCCAGTCGGTGCACGGAGACTTCGTGCCGGACGATCTGGACGCGGAACGGTTGGACATGGCCATTGGCCTGTTCGGCAAGGTGCCGGCGCGTTTCCATCGCGATACGCTGCTGAAGGACCGGCGCGTGTGCGTGGTGTCGGCGCGGCATCCCTGGGCAGGCAAGCGCGCGCTGTCGCTGGCGGATCTGCCGTCCATCAAGTGGTTCGCCTTCGCGCACATGTATGGCCGCGAAACCAACTTCGACCGCGCGCTCAAGCCGGATGCCAGCCGGCTGGAATTTTCGGCCTACCTGTCCGGCTTCGGCATCACGCCCTATGTGCTGCTGGACACTGATTACGCCACCACCATGCCGGCCAGCGTGGCGCGGGTGCACGCCCGGCATTTCCCCCTGGCGACGCTGGAACTGCCTGCCAGCCTGCGCAAGATCGAACTGGTGATGGTGTGGCCGCGGCGCCTGCATACGTCGCCGCTGCAGGCCTGGCTGCGCGGGCAGATCCGCGAGGTGCTGCGGGAACGCGTGGACGCTCCCGCAGCCGGTGCGGCTTAGGAACCGACCTTCTTGCCCGTCGCCACGTCGATGGCCGAGCCGTCTTCCAGGCTGACGCGGTAGATCTCGCGCACCACGTTGCCGGCGAAGCCGATCTCGACGATGGACACGTCCTTGAAGGTGGTGTTGATGCCGTCCGGCAGCACGGCGTTGAACTTGTCGGACTCTTGCTTCATGGCGTCCTGCAGGCGCGTGTCGTACAGCGCCATGCTGTAGACCAGCGTGGTGTGCGGATTGTGCGCGCGCACTTCCTTGCCGTCCTGCATGATGTTCACGCCGCTCACGCCCATGGTCTTGACCAGGTCTTTTCCGGCATCGCCCATCTTGGCGTAGACCGGGCCGGTGACGCGCGGCAGCGGGCCATCGCGCAGCGGCGCCAGCGCGGCGGTCGCGACGGTGTTGTAGCGCATCATGTCCTCGAAGCCCTGGCCGCTCTTGACCACGCCCAGGTCCAGCCACCACGGATGGCCCGCGCCCTTGGCGGCTTCGGTGGGATAGAAGTTCTTCAGCGTGACCTGCAGCGGGGCCGGCGGCTTGGGCAGGGCCTTGAGCATGCGGGCGGGCGTTTCAGGGTCGGCGCTGTGGATGTGCACCACCGTCACGTGCGGCATGTTGGGCGTTTCGGCCTCGGTCTTCAGGCCCAGCTGGAGCAGGTCGGCCTTCAGCGTGCCGTTGATCTTGGCGTCCAGGATGGCGTTGACGTCCTGGGGCAGGCGGTAGACCACGCCGTAGGTCGCCTTGTGTTCGCGGAACCCGGTCTGGTCCAGGGCGCTGTTGTCGATGGGAGCGGCGGCATGCGCGGCCGAGGCGGAAACGAACAGGCCGAGGGCGGCCAGCTGGAAGACACGCTTGATCATGGAGATTCCTTTTGTTTGTGTAAGCCCGCGAGAGTCATCCGCAGTGTGGCCAGCGCGGATGTAATGCGTATTGCACCAAGCAAAAGAATTCCGATACCAGCCTGCACATGCCCGATAGCTCGCGGGCGCTGGCTGATATCCAGCTACCCCAGAAAGACGATGGCCACGATGGCGATGCCCAGCAGCAGGTTGATGCCCACCCAGCGGCGTATGCCGCCCATGGCCTGGCCGCCCTGGGGCCAGTCGGATGCGGCAACCGCCGCCCGCAGCTGCGGGTAGAGCACGAAGCGGATGTAGGCGTAGATGGCCGTCATGACCAGGCCGCCCGAGGCCATGAGGGTCCAGCTGCGCGGCATGAAGAAGGCGCCGCCCGTCTGCGCCGCCTGGCTGGCTTCCTGGCCGATCATGATCGCGCCCGTCGCCAGGATCAGAAGAATGGCCGCCAGCACCGCATTCAGGAACGGCCCCAGCACCGCCGCCATCAGCCGCAGCCGGACCGGCGGTTCCAGCTGCGCGGCCGCCGGCCGCAGGAAACAGTGCGCGAAAAGCATGCCCCCGACCCAGAGGATCACGGCCATCAGGTGGATGAATTTGAGCGCGGCATAGAGCATGGGGCAGGCCTGTAGGGAGGAATCCGTCCCCATCATATCGCCGTCAAGCGCGGCGCGCGGGCTTGACCGGAATCATGGTTTTGCATTTAGAATGAGATTGATTTCTATTTGTGATTGAAAGTTCAGGGAGCCACCCGTGCCGAATCCCGCGGTCGCCGCCGGCGACAACGTCCATCTGCTGTACCGCGCTCATCATGGATGGCTGCATGGCTGGCTGCGCGCCAAGCTGGGCAACAGCTTCGACGCCGCCGACCTGGCGCAGGACACCTTCGTGCGGGTGCTGCGCCACCGCCACGAACTGGACGCCTTGCGCGAGCCGCGCGCCTATCTCACCACCATCGCCAAGCGCCTGCTGCTGAACCACCACCGGCGGCGCTCGGTGGAGCAGGCCTATCTGGAAGCCCTGGCCTTGATGCCGGAGGCGCTGGCGCCCTCGGCCGAGCAGCGCCTGATCATCCTGGAAACGCTGCAGGAGATCGACGAGATGCTGGCCGGCCTGTCGCTGCCGGCTCGCCAGGCCTTCCTGATGGCGCAGCTGGAAGGACTGAGCCATGGCGAAATCGCCGCCCGCCTGAACGTGTCGCTGCGCACCGTGCATCGCTACATCGCCAAGGGATTCGAACAATGCATCATGGCGTCGATCTGAACCCGCAGGCCGAGGCGGCGCCCGAGCTGCCCGCCGTCGAACGCAGCGTGGCGCGCGAGGCCGCGCGCTGGCTGCTGCGGCTGAGTTCGGGCCGCGCCACCGACGCCGACCAGCGGGCCTGTGAACTGTGGCGCGCCAGCAAGGCCGAGCACGAGCACGCCTGGCAGCGCGCGCAGCGCGTGAATGAGCGCTTCGGCCTGATCCCGGCGGCGCTGGGCATGGCCACCTTGAACCGCCCCGGACTCGGAAGCCGCCGTGCCGCGCTCAAGACGCTGATTGCGCTGGTGGCGGCCGGGCCCGTCGGTTGGGCAGCCTGGCGCGCCGATCCGCTGGACTGGACCGCGGACTACCGCAGCGCGCCGGGCGAACGGCGCGAAGTGGCGCTGGCGGATGGCTCCACGCTGCTGCTGAACACGGCCAGCGCCGTCGACGTGATGTACAGCTCCACGGCGCGCCTGCTGCGGCTGCGCGCCGGCGAGATCGCGGTGCATGCCGTGGCCGACACGGCGCCTGCGCCGCGGCCCTTCGTGGTGCGCACGAGCCAGGGAGACATCGAGGCGCAGTCCTCGCGATTCTGCGTGCGCCAAGAAGGCGGCGTGTGCCGCGTCAGCGTGCAGGAAGGGCGGATCCGCGTCGGCAGCGCCGCGCATCCGCGCAGCCTGGTCAGCCTGGAGGCCGGCCAGCAGAGCAGCCTGACGGACGAGGGCGCGTCGCCGCCATCCCCTGCGGATCCGCATGCCAGCGACTGGCAACGTGGCGTGCTGTACGCCAACCGCATGCGGCTGGACGCTTTCGCGGCCGAACTGGGCCGCTACCGTTCCGGCATTCTGCGCTGCGATCCCGGGGCCGCGCATCTGCGCATCTCGGGCGCGTTCCAGGTGCGCGATACCGATGCGGTCCTGGCGGCCTTGCCCGCGACCTTGCCTGTGCGGGTGCGCTATCGCACGCCGTACTGGGTGACGATCACCTTGCGCGCGGCTGCCGAGGCCTGAATCCGCGCCGTTACAAAAAAGGGGAGGGCCAGCTGTCCGATTCCGATTTCACGAGGGTCATGGTCTGTAGAGGCAAACGAATGCCGACACCTTTTGGATCGAAAGGACGACCATGGCTTATCTTCCCGCCGGCCGCGCAAGCGGCTCCCGACCCGCCCGAGGCCTGCAATGCCGCATGACCCGCCTGGCCGCCGCCGTGCATGCCGCCCTGGCGCTGGCTGCCGTGTCCGCCACCTTGCTGCCCGCAAGCGCCGCGTGGGCGCAGTCCGCGCAGCAGACGCAGGCGCGCGGCTATCGCATTCCGGCGGGTGCGCTGGCCGAGGCGCTGCCGCGCTTTGCCGACAGCGCGGGCGTGACGGTGCTGTTCGACGCGGCGCTGGTGGGCCAGCGCCGCACGGCGGGGCTCGACGGGGTCTATTCCGTGAATGAAGGCTTTGCGCGCTTGCTGGCGGGAAGCGGCCTGGGCGTGCAGGAGCGCAGCGCCCGCGTTTACGTGTTGCAGGCATTGTCCGCGGACGTGACGCAGTTGGCGCCGGTCCAGGTGGAAGGCGAGGGCGCGCCGGTCGCACCGGCCTGGGAAACCAGCACCGACCGCAAGCGCCTGGACGAACTGCAGGTCAAGAACTGGAGCGATTTCGGCAAGCGCGCCGAGCCCGGCGTGAGTTTCAACCGCACGACCAACAGCATCAATATCCGCGGCCTGGACCAGGACCGTGTGCTGACGCGCGTGGACGGTATCCGCCTGCCATGGCTGGACGACGGCGCGCGCGGCCTGAAGGGCGGCCTGGAAGCGGTGGATTTCAACAGCCTGTCGCGATTGGACATCGTGCGCGGCGCCGACGCCAGCGGCGGCGGCTCTGGCGCGATTTCCGGCACTGCCGACCTGCACACGCTGCAACCGTCTGACCTGCTGACCGACGGCAAGACCTTCGGCGCGCTGGCCAAGACCGACTACGACACGGCCGACAGCAGCTGGGGCGCCAACGCCGCGCTGGCGGGCCAGATCCACAGCAACACGTTCTGGCTGGTGCAGGCGGGCGTACGCAACGGCCATGCCCTGGACAATCGCGGCGACGTCGGCGGCTATGGACCCAAGCGCAGCGAACCCAGCCCGGAAGACTACGACCAGCGCAGCTTCCTTCTGAAGCTGCAGCAGCGCGTCGAAGGCGGCCACCGCTTCGGCCTGACCGGCGAATACTTCAAGCGCAACGCCGACATCGACAGCATGTTCGAGCAGGGCGCGGGCACCAGCTATCTGTACGGCGAAAACAGCACCCGCAAGGAAACCGAGCGCCAGCGCGTGTCCTTCGATTACTCGTACAAGGCGCCCGGCGCGGACAGCCTGATCGACACGGCCAGCGCGGTCGTTTATTGGCAGCGCCTGCAGCTGGACAGCTCGCTGAGCGGCGTGCGCAGCGTCGATTCCCGGGCCTACGCCATACCGGGCGATCCGTTCCGTTACGGCTATCCCAGCGGGCCATATGGCCGCAGCAACTCCATCCGTCAGACCATGTTCGGCGCCAATGCTGAGATCACCAAGCGTCTGGCAGGCGCGTCGGTGTCGCAGTTGTGGACCGTGGGCGGGGAATGGTACGGCAACAAGACCGAGCAATACTCCGGCGGCTACGACAATTGCCCGGCGATCCCGGCAGGCACGCGCGCGCCGATGGGTCCGCGCCTGTGCGACATGCTGCACACCAACCAGGCCGACGTGCCGCAGTCCAAGGGCAACCAGTGGGCTCTGTGGGTGCAGGACGAATTCAGCTTCGCCGACGGCCGCTACACCATCATGCCGGCGCTGCGCTACGACCACTACGAACAGAAGCCGCAGTCCACGGCCAGCTACGAAAGCAACCCGAACGCGGGCGCGCTGCCGCCGTCCAACAGCGGCAGCCGTTTTTCGCCCAAGCTGCTGGCCACCTGGAAGGCCGCGGACGAACTCAGCCTCTATGCCCAATACGCATACGGCTTCAAGGCGCCCAGCCCGACGCAGCTCTACACCAACTATGGCGGCCCCGGCACCTACCTGCGCGTGGGAAATCCCTATCTGAAGCCTGAAACCAGCAAGGGCTGGGAGCTGGGCGCCAAGATCGGTTCCGATTCCCTGGGCGGCGCGGTATCGTTGTTCGACAACCGCTACCAGAACTTCATCGACGGCGACGTGCCGCTGAACGCGTCCTCGCCGCAGTGGCAGCCGGGCTGGGCCGGACAGTACCCCTTGGGCGTGACCGGCAACGTCAACCGCGCCAAGGTGCGCATCTACGGCGCCGAAGCCAGCGCGCACTGGAAGTTTTCGCCCGGCTGGCGCACCTGGGGTTCGCTGGCGTGGGCCGTGGGCAAGGACGAAAGCACGGGGCAGTACCTGAACTCGGTGGCGCCGCTGAAGGCGGTGCTGGGCCTGGGCTATAGCCGCGATGCGTGGGGCGTGGACGCCATGCTGACCACCGCCCTGAAGCGCGACAAGGTCGAGTACCCCGATGCCACGGCCACGGCCCGCAATCCCGATTTCCAGGCGCCCGGTTACGGCGTGGTGGACCTGATGGGCTATTGGCGTCCGGCCGCGGTGAAGGGCCTGCAGGTGCAGGCGGGCGTTTTCAACCTGTTCGACAAGAAGTATTGGGAGGCCATCAACGTGCCGACCGCCGGCGCCATCGCCATTCCGCGGCCGGTCGATTGGTACACGGAACCGGGACGCAGCCTGCGCGTCTCACTGACATACCAGTATTGATCCAGACCCGCCGCCGGTCCGGACCATACCGGGGCGGCGGCGGTTTACGCAAACCTTAGCAACGGCCGGAGGGCCCACGATGAGCAACACCGATTTCACGTCCCGCGCCCAGGAACTGCGCGCCCGCAACGAGGCCCTAGCCGCCTCGCAACCCAAGCTGCGCGCCCGCAATCTGGCGCAGGCGCTGGGAGTGTCCGAAGCCGAATGGGTGGCGGCGCAATGCGGCGGCCTGAAGGCCACGGCCCTGCACGGCACGCCTCAGGAAATCTTCCGCGAACTGGGCACGCTGGGCCCGGTCATGGCGCTTACCCGCAACGACTGGTGTGTGCACGAGCGCCATGGCGTGTATGAGGATATCCAGGCCGAAGGTCCGGTAGGCCTGGTGCTCGGACCGGACATCGACCTGCGTGTCTTCTTCACGACCTGGAAGTCGGCCTGGGCAGTCGAACAGGACGGCCGCCACAGCCTGCAGTTCTTCGATGGCGCGGGCGTGGCGGTGCATAAGGTCTACCGCACCGACGCTACCGACGCCGCCGCCTACGATGCCCTGGTCGCCAAGTTCGCGGGCGAGGCGCAATGGCCCGAGACCCAGCCCTATGCGCCCGCCGCCGACGCCGACCGGGTCGAGAACAGCGCGCAGTGGCGCGAAGCCTGGCTGGGCATGCAGGACACGCACGAGTTCTTTCCCCTGCTGCGCAAGTTCAAGGTGTCGCGCCTGGCCGCCCTGGCGGGCGCGGGCGAGGATCTGGCGCAGCAGGTACCGGCCGATGCCGTCGAACGCATGCTCGAATCCGCGGCGCAGTCCGGCCTGTCCATCATGTGCTTCGTGGGCAACCGCGGCATGATCCAGATCCATACCGGCCCGGTGCAGCAATTGCGCCGCACCGGCCCCTGGTACAACGTGCTGGACCCGAAGTTCAACCTGCACCTGGATACCACCGCCATTGCCTCGGCCTGGGTGGTGAACAAGCCGACCTCGGACGGTTGGGTCACCTCGCTGGAGCTGTATGCCTCGACGGGCGACCTGATCGCGCAGTTCTTCGGCGAGCGCAAGCCCGGCAAGCCGGAACTGACGCAATGGCGCGAACTGATGATCAGCCTGTGCAGCGTGCCGCTGGCCGCCTGAGCCCATAAGGACGTAGCGATGAAAAAATGGTTGGCAATGGCGGCGGGCTGGGCAATCGCGCTCGGCGCGTACGCGGCGCCGCCCGCCCGGGTAGTGACCCTGGGCGGCACCGTGACCGAAATCGTGTATCAGCTGGGGCAGGGCGGCAAGCTGGTGGGAGACGATCTCTCCAGCCTCTATCCCGAGGCCGCGACCAAGCTGCCGCGCGTCGGCTACTACCGTTCGGTACCCGTGGAAGGCGTCTTGTCGCTAAAGCCGGATCTGGTGCTGGCCTCTGAGCAGGCCGGCCCGCCGGACTCGCTCAAGCGGCTGGCGGACGTCGGCGTGCGCGTCGTCACCGTGTCGGACGCGCCGTCGGTGGATTCGCTCAAGTCGCGCATCCGCGGCATTGCGGACGCGCTGGGCGTGGCGCCGGCGGGCGAACGCATGGTGGAAGACGTCACGCGCGAGCTCGCGCGCGCCGAGGCTGTGCCCGCGACGCGCGCGCGGGCGCTGCTGCTGATCAACCGCACGGGCTCGCCGCAAGGCGCCGGCCGCGACACCGCCGCCAACGAAGTCATGCACCTGGCGGGGCTGGTGAACGTGCTGCAAGATCAGCATGGCTATAAGCCCTTGTCCGCCGAGGCCATGGGCGCGCTGGCGCCTGACCTGATCATCGTGACGCAGGCATCGCTGGACGCCGGCGGCGGCATGGACGCCTTCCTGCGCATGCCCGGCATCGCGTCCACCCAGGCGGCCGCGAAGCGGCGCATCGTGGTGATGGACGACCTGCTCATCCTGGGCATGGGACCGCGCCTGCCGCTGGCGCTGACCCAGCTCAAGCAGGAGGTTGCGCATGTCATGGCGCGTTAGCGCGCCGCTGGCGTTGGGCCTGCTGGCAGCGGCCCTGATGCTGGCGGTGGTGGCCGCCACCGCCAACGGCGCGGTGGCGATCCCCCTGCGCGAACTGCCGTCCTTGTTGTGGGGCGCGCCCACGCCCGAGACTGCCTTGTGGCGCAATGTGCTGATCGACATCCGCTTGCCGCGCGTGCTGTTCGCGCTGGTGGCGGGCGCCGGCCTGGCGGTGGCCGGCGCGGCCATGCAGGCGCTGTTCCGCAATCCGCTGGCCGAGCCCGGCCTGATCGGCATATCGGCGGGCGGCGCGCTGGGGGCGGTGGCCGCCATCGTGCTGACGTCCGGCGGTTTCTGGGTCACCGCGCCTGCCGCCTTCGCCGGCAGCCTGCTGGCCACGCTCTGCGCCTACGCGGTGGGCCGGCGCGTGCCGGGTGTGGCGGGGCTGTTGCTGGCGGGCGTGGCCATCACGGCCATGGCGTTCAGCTTGATCGGCCTGTTCACCTTCGTCGCCACCGATGCGCAGCTGCGCGACCTGACGTTCTGGAACATGGGCAGCCTGGGCGGCGCGAACTGGAAGGTGTTGTCGTTCCTGGGGCCGTGGGTGCTGCTGGTGAGCCTGTGGCTGATGAGTCAGTGGCGCGTCATGAACGCGCTGCTGCTGGGCGAACGCGAAGCCCAGCACCTGGGCTACACGCTCAAGCGCGTGCGGGCCAGGCTGGTGCTGGCCAGCGCGCTCATCGTGGGACCGCTGGTCGCCGCCACGGGCACCATCGTCTTCGTCGGCCTGGTGGTGCCGCACCTGGTGCGCATGACGCTGGGCGCCAATCACCGCTGGCTGCTGCCCGCGACCGTCCTGGCCGGCGGCCTGGCGCTGATCCTCGCGGATTGGCTGGCGCGTACCGTGGTGGTGCCGGCCGAACTGCCCATCGGCCTGGTGACGGGCCTGGTGGGCGGGCCGTTCTTCTTGTGGCTGCTGGCGCGCGGACGGAGGATAGGATGACGCTTTCCGCGCAAAACGTGACCGTGAGCCGCGGCGCAGCGCGCATTCTCACCGATGTATCGCTGGATATCCGCCCCGGAGAAGTGGTGGGCTTGCTGGGGGCCAACGGCGCTGGCAAATCCACCCTGCTGGGCGCGTTGTCAGCGGAATTGGCTGCCGATGCGGGCCAGCTGAGTTTGGGCGAGACCCCGCTTGCCGCCATGCCGCACCGGCAACAGGCGCGCCGCCGCGCCGTGCTGCCGCAAAAGCCGGGGCTGAGCTTCGACCTGAGCGTGCGCGAGGTGGTCGCCATGGGCGCCTATCCGTTCCCGGAGTTGGCGCCATCCGTGGTGGACGCGCTGGTGACGCAAACGCTGGCAGAGGCCGACGCGGCGCATCTTGCCGGGCGGCGCTATCCCGAGCTGTCCGGCGGCGAACAGCAGCGCGTCCAGTTCGCCCGCGTACTGGTTCAATGCCATGCCGCGCGCGAACGCGACGAGCCGCGCTACCTGTTGCTGGACGAACCCACCGCCAGCCTGGACCCCAAGCATCAGGGCGACCTGCTGCGGCGCTCCTGGGAGCTGGCCCACGCCGGCAATACGGGCGTACTGGTGATCCTGCACGATATGAACCTGGCCGCGCGCTGGTGCGACCGCCTGCTGCTGCTCTGCGGCGGACGCGGCATCGCGCAGGGGACGCCGGCAGAGGTCCTGACGCCGGCCAATCTGTATCTGGCCTACGGCATCGACGCGCAGGTGATTGCGCATCCCCTGCAAGCCGGCCGCCTGCTGGTGCTGACGGCGTGACTCGGGCCGCGGGGCCGGTAAAATAGGCGATACCCCGGTATTCGCCTTTTTCAACATTTACCCAACAGGACCCCGTGTCATGCCTACTTTTGACGTCGTCTCCGAAGTCGACAAACACGAACTCTCCAACGCCGTCGACCAGGCCAACCGCGAACTGGCCACCCGCTTCGATTTCAAGGGCAGCGACGCCAAGTTCGAGCTCGACGAGTTTGTCGTAACGCAGGTCGCTTCCAGCGCCTTCCAGCTCAAGCAGATGCTGGACATCCTGCGCGGCCGCCTGTCGGCCCGCGGCATCGACGTGCGCTGCCTGGACGTGGCCGATCCCCTCGAAAACCTGGGCGGCGCCCGCCAGAAGGTCACCATCAAGCAGGGCATCGAGCAGCCGGTGGCCAAGAAGCTCATCGCCGCCATCAAGAACGCCAAGCTCAAGGTGGAATCGCAGATCAACGGCGACAAGCTGCGCATCAGCGGCAAGAAGCGCGACGACCTGCAGACCGCCATCGCGCTGCTGAAGAAGACCGACGTCGACCTGCCGCTGCAGTTCGAAAACTTCCGCGACTGATCCGCCCCGCGCCAGGGTGCCGCGCACCCTGCGGACCTGGAGGGGCCATGGGACATTCCAACGAGTTGCAGCTGGTCGTCGAACTGGTGCGCGCCGGCGGCATGTCCGCCGCCGCCCGCGAGCTGGGCGTCACGCCGGCCGCGGTCAGCAAGCGGCTGGCCCAGATCGAGGCGCGGCTGGGCGTGCGGCTGGTCAACCGCAGCACGCGGCGCCTGAGCCTGACCGCGGAAGGCGAGGTCTACCTGGAGAACGCTCGCCGCATCCTGGGCGAGATCGAGGACCTGGACCAGCTGATCGCCAGCCGCCAGGACAGCCCGCGCGGCCTGCTCAAGGTCAACGCGCCGCTGGGTTTCGGCCGCAGCTACATCGCGCCCGCGATTGCGGAATTCGCCCAGAAATATCCCGAGGTGTCGCTGCAATTACAGCTGACCGACAGCCCGGCCGACTTCGTGCAGGACGCCGTCGACGTGGCCGTGCGCTTCGGCGACCTGCCCGACACCCGCCTCATCGCCCGCAAGATCGCGCCCAACCGGCGCCTGGTCTGCGCGTCGCCGGGCTATCTGAAGAGCCACGGCATTCCCGCCACGCCGCACGACCTGGCGCGGCACCAGTGCATCGTGCTGCGGCAGAATGAAGCCGCGTACGGCCTGTGGCGCTTCACCAAGGGACGCCGCAGCGAAACCGTGAAGGTGCGCGGCAACCTCAGCAGCAATGACGGCGAAGTGACGCTGACCTGGGGCCTGGCCGGCCTGGGCATCCTGCAGCGCGCCGAATGGGACCTGGCGCGCTATCTGCGCAGCGGCAGGCTGGTGCAGGTGCTGGAGGACTACGCCTTGCCGCAAGCCGACATCTACGCGGTCTTTCCGGAACGGCACCATCTGTCGGCCAAGGTGCGCGTGTTCGTGGACTTCCTGGTGGCCTATTTCAGGAAGGGCGCGGAAGACCGGTGGTAAGCCCGGACTTCGCTCAGGCCGTCCACAGGTGCTGCGCCGCGTAGGCGCGCCAGGGCCGCCAGGTTTCGGCGCGGGCCAGCAATTGCGCGGGCGTATAGGTCCGCGCTTCCAGCCTTTCCAAGGCCCGGATCAGGCCGATGTCGGCGGACGGAAACGCGTCCGGCTCGCGCAACTGGCGCAGCGCGATGTATTGCGCCGTCCATTCGCCCACGCCCCTTATTGTGCGCAGCCGGCGGACCGCATCCTCCAGGCCGCCGGCGGCATCGAACAGATGCCTGTCCGCCACCGCCGCCGCGGCGACCGCCGACAAGGTTGCGGCGCGGCTGCGCGGCATGCCCAGCGAGGCCAGCTCGGCCGCCGCCACGGCTTCAGGCAAGGGGAATACATGCGTCAGCGCGCCTTCTGGACGCGCCATGGCCGCGCCGTGCGCGGCCACCAGCTTGCCGGCCAGGCGTATGGCCGCGGCCACCGTGATCTGCTGGCCCAGCACGGCGCGCATGGCCAGCTCGAAGCCGTCCCAGGCGCCGGGCACGCGCAGGCCAGGCCGCGCGCGGATCAGCTCGGTCATCACGGGATCGCTGGCGAACTGCGCGGCGATGGCGACCGGATCGCTGGCCAGGTCGAAGACGCGGCGCAGGCGCGCGATGATGGCCGGCAGCGCCTGCAGCCGGGGAAAGCGCACCGTGGCCTCGAGCGCATCGCCGCGGCCCGGGCGCACCGTCACCGTGCCTTGGCAGCCGTCCAGCAGGACGGTGCGCGCGTAGCTGTCGTCCGTGACCTGCTCGATGCCGGGAATCGCGCGCAGCCGCAGGAAGGCCAGCATGGCGTCCCAGTCATAGGGCGGGCGGTAGCGCAGCAGCAGCTTGATCTCGCCTTCTTGCGCCGCCGACACTTCCGGCTTGCCGGAGCGCCGCAGGTCGCCTGGGGCGCGCGCGAACAGGTCGTGGAAGATCTCGTTGAAGCGGCGGATGCTGCCAAAGCCCGATGCGAAGGCGATCTCGGCCATCGGCAGCCGGGTCTCGTGGATCAGCTGCTTGGCCAGCAGCACGCGCCGCGTTTGTGCCACGGCCACGGGCGAGGCGCCCAGGTGCTGGCGGAACTGGCGCCGCAACTGGCGTTCGCCCACGCCCAGGCGCTGCGCCAGCACGTCCACGCCGTCCTCGTCCAGCGCGCCCAGTTCGATCAACTGCAGCGCGCGGGCCACGCCATCGGGCAGCTCATGCCCCGGCCCGACCTCCGGCGCGGTCTCTGGCCGGCAGCGCAGGCAGGGGTGGTAGCCGGCCTCTTGCGCCGCTGCCGCCGTGGCATAGAACGTGACGTTCTTCGACAATGGGGTGCGTGCCGGACAGACCGGACGGCAATAGATGCGCGTGGTCTTCACGGCGGTGAAGAAGCGGCCGTCGTAACGGGAGTCGCGCACTTGGATGGCGCTGTAGCAGGCGTCGTGGTTCAGGTCCATGAGATCATGCTAACGCCGCGGCGAGCGTTGGATCTAGCGGTTTTCGGACAGTGTTGTGGATGCGGCATTCTTGTCCGAAAACCGCCAGCGCAGAGCCCGCGTCAACGCCTATAGTGCTTCGGTCGATCACCTACGCTGGAGTCCGCCATGCCCGTCCAAACCCAGGCTTTCTTTCTTGAGCGCGTTCCCACGCCCATCGGCCTGATGCTGGTCCTGAGCGACGAGCAGCAGCGCCTGCGGGCGGTCGATTGGGAAGACTACGAAGCGCGCATGCACCTGCTGTTGCGCAGGCAGTACCGCAAGCAGCAGGTCGAATTGCGCGATGCGGTCCAGGCGTCGCCCGCGCGGCGCGCGCTGCTGGACTACTTCGACGGCGACGTGCGCGCCATCGACGCGCTGGACGTGGCCACCGGCGGCACCGATTTCCAGCGCCAGGTGTGGCGGGCATTGCGGGAAGTATCGGGCGGCCAGTCGATCAGCTACGGCGCGCTGGCGCACCGCATCGCGCGTCCCGCCGCCGTGCGCGCGGTGGGCGCGGCCAACGGGGCGAATCCCATCGGCATCGTCGTGCCTTGCCACCGCATCGTGGGCGCGGACGCTGCCCTGACCGGTTACGGCGGCGGTTTGCACCGCAAGCGCTGGTTGCTGGATCACGAGCAGAGATGGCTTGAAAATTCTTGTGACAGGGTTGAATAGATTTGTAGCGTGTTAAGCATCTGGAGGGCATATCATGCGTCCCCTTCAGAGCAACCCGCAACAGGAATCAAAGATGTTTATGCCGCGCCCCTTGCGCATGTTCGCAGTTCTGGCCGTCACGCTGGCGCTCGCCGCGTGCGGCGACGACAGCGCCAAGAAGGAAGCGAAAGCGTCCGAGCCGACCACCGCTCAGTCCGAGATCATCAAGTACAACCAGTACGTCGACACCGCCAACAGCATTTCCACGACCTTCGAGCAGGCGCTGGAACGCTACGAGGCCTACGCCGTCCCGGCGCTGAAGGAAGGCAAGCCGCTCAAGGATTTCGTCATCAGCAACGACTCGACCATCCAGCGCACCAAGGAGAAGCTCGATCGCGCGCTGGCGATGCCGACGCCTATCGCCGAGATCGACGCGCCCGCCAAGGCGTTCTCGGATGCGCTGGGCAAGCTGGCGCCGCTGAGCCATGAACTGCAGAACTATGCTGCAGCCAAGACCTTCCTGTCCGACAACGGCGCGCTGGCGCGCGAGAAGAGCCCGGCCTACGTCGCGGCGCTGACCGAAGTCGTGAAGGCGGAAAACGGCTTCTACCGCGGCATCTCCATCAAGGACACGGCCAACACCAAGGAAGCCTTTGAAAAGGCCAAGAAGGACACGGTCGCCTATTACCGCGCCGGCATGGTCTATTACGGCAAGGCTACGATGGACAAGGCGTCGGGCGTGTTCGAGGGCAAGGGCCTGGGCGCCGACCAGGAGGCCTTCAAGCAGGAGCTGGACAAGATGAACGAAATGGCGCTGGGCTTCGACAAGAAGACGCGCGAGGCCGATGCCAAGGGCTGCACCGGCATGATGATGAACGTCAACGGCTTCCTGGCCTCCGGCCGCAAGATCCTGGAGCACACCAACAATGGCCGCTACAAGGAAGACGCGGCGCGCACCGGTGCGTTCAAGATGATGCGTCCCACCATCGAGGACGACGCCAACAGTCTGCGCCAGAATTTCAACAACCTGATCTCCGACCTGAACATCGGCCGCTGCTGATTGCTGCATGCCTGCGGCCGGTCATGGCCGCCACCTGGAACAGCGCCACATGCGGGCGCTGTTTTTTTGCGCGTTGGCTTTTCCCGCCCGCGCGCCACCTTCAACTCCAGGTAAAAGATGTTTTGAATTCCATTGCGCCCGCCGCTCGCGGGCGTCAGTACAGTGCCGACAGCATCCCACCAGCAAGGAGCCCAGTCGGCATATGAAGACCTATCGCATCGCAACCATCCCCGGCGACGGCATCGGCAAGGAAGTGATTCCGGCCGGACAGCGCATCATGCAGGAACTGGCCCGGGACGGCGGCCTGAGCTTCGAGTTCGAGGATTTCGACTGGGGCGGCGACTATTACCGCAAGCACGGCGTGATGATGCCGGCCGACGGCCTGGACGCGCTGCGCGGCAAGGACGCCATCCTGTTCGGTTCGGCCGGCGATCCGCACATTCCCGACCACATCACTCTGTGGGGCTTGCGGCTGAAGATCTGCCAGGGCTTCGACCAGTACGCCAATGTGCGCCCGACGCGCATCCTGCCCGGCATCGATGCGCCGCTCAAGCGCTGCGCGCCGGGCCAGCTGGACTGGGTCATCGTGCGCGAGAACTCCGAGGGCGAATATTCCGGCGTGGGCGGCCGGGTGCACCAGGGCCATCCGCTGGAAGCCGCGACCGACGTGTCCATCATGACCCGCGCGGGCGTCGAACGCATCCTGCGCTTCGCCTTCAAGCTGGCGCAATCCCGTCCGCGCAAGCTGCTGACGGTGGTCACCAAGTCCAACGCGCAGCGCCACGCCATGGTCATGTGGGACGAGATCGCCCTGGAGGTGAGCCGCGAGTTTCCGGACGTGGCCTGGGACAAGGAACTGGTCGACGCGGCCACCGCCCGCATGGTGAACCGCCCGGCATCGCTGGATACCATCGTCGCCACCAATCTGCACGCCGACATCCTGAGCGACCTGGCGGCGGCGCTGGCCGGCAGCCTGGGCATCGCGCCCACCGGCAACATCGATCCGGAACGCCGCTATCCCTCCATGTTCGAACCCATCCACGGGTCGGCCTTCGACATCATGGGCAAGGGCCTGGCGAACCCGGTCGGCACCTTCTGGTCCGTGGTCATGCTGCTGGAGCACCTGGGCGAGACGCAGGCCGCGGCGCGGCTGATGCAGGCGATCGAAAGCGTGACCGCCGATCCCTCTCTGCATACGGGCGACCTGGGCGGAACCGCCACCACGGAGCAGGTCACGGCAGCCGTGTGCGCGAAGCTGGCGGCTGCGGGCAGGGCCAAGGCCGCATAGGCGTAGCAGACCCGCAGCAGACCCGAAGCAGACCCGCAGCTGGACCGGGGCGCGAGACCCCAGGCCCGCTGCGGGATCCACGACAACAAGCGAATTCCATTCGTACCGAGGAGACAAGCATGCACAAGAGAACGATACCCGCGCGCGTCCTGGCGCTGGCCTGCCTGGCGGGCCTGACCATCGCCGGCGGCGCGCAGGCGCAGGGCTATCCGGCCCGGCCGGTGAACCTGGTGGTGCCGTTTCCGGCCGGCGGCACCACCGACGTGCTGGCGCGCGCGCTGGGCCAGGAGCTCGCCAAGAGCCTGGGCCAGCCCGTGGTGGTGGAGAACAAGCCGGGCGCGGGTTCCACCCTGGGCGCGGATTACGTGGCCAAGGCTGCGCCCGACGGCTATACGCTGCTGATGGGCGCCGTGCACCACACCATCGCCACCAGCGTCTACAAGAGCCTGCATTACGACTTCCAGAAGGATTTCGCGCCGGTGACTACCGTGGCCCTGGTGCCCAACGTGCTGGTGGTCAATCCCAAGCTGCCGGCGCAGGACGTGAAGTCGCTGCTGAAACTGGCGCAAGGCCAGCCGGGCAAGCTGACCTATGGCTCGAACGGCATGGGCACGGGACAACACCTGATCGGCGCGCAGTTCGAAAAGGAAGGGCATGTGCAGTTGCTGCATGTGCCTTACAAGGGTAGCGGCCCGCTGACGACCGACCTGCTGGGCGGCCAGATCGACATGTCCTTCGACACCGTGACGCCGGTGCTGGCGCACATTCAGAGCGGCAAGCTGCGCGCGCTGGCCGTCACCACCAATCAGCGTTCGGCCGCGCTGCCCGATGTGCCGACCATGGAGGAAGCCGGCCTCAAACCCTTCAACATGGGGACCTGGTTCGGCGTGCTGGCGCCGGCGGCCACGCCGGCGGACGTGGTCGGGCGCCTGAATGCCGAGATGGTCAAGATCATCCGTTCGCCCGACTTCTCGCGGCGGATGGCGGAAATAGGCGCGGTGCCTATCGGTGATACGCCTGCCGAGATGAAGGCGCGCATCGGCGCGGATACCGAGAACTACGCCAAGCTGGTCAAGGACGCCAAGGTCGCGATCAACTGAGCGCGGCGCGCCTTCAGGCGCGGATCCAGCCGCGCGCGATCGGCAGGGCCAGCGCCTTGCGGTACAGGCCCTGCGCCGCGCCTGTCAGGGGCTCGCCGCAGCGGCGCCATGCCATGGCGGTCAGCCCGGCGGCCAGCGGCGCCAGCAGGAGGCCGCCCAGGATGTCCAGCGGGAAGTGCACGCCCAGGTAGACGCGCGAGGCGCCGACCAGGACGGCCGCGGCCAGCGCCAGCCAGCCCCATCCGGCCCAGCGCCGGTCGTAGATCAGCGCGAACGCCAGCGTGGCGATGATGATGGTGTGATTGCTGGGAAACGAGGACGTCGCCTTGTGCGGGAAGAACGCATGTCCCAGGCCGAGGACGAAGGGGCGCGCGTGCGGCCAGAGCGCGCCGCACAGGTAGCTTGCGAACAGCGCCAAGGCGATGCTGGCCAACGCCTTCAGCGCCATGTCGCGCTGCGGCCGGCCGCCCCACAGCCACAGGGCGGCCAGTACGGCCGGCACCAGCAGGATCAGCCGGTTCGCCACCAGCATGGCGGCGTGGATCTGCCAGATCGGGGTGGCCGGGTCGGCGTTGATCGAAAGAAAAAGGGACTGGTTGAGGCTTTCAAGGGAATTCATGAATTGTCATCGCGGCGTAATGAAACGATTGCCGCGATGGTAATGATCCCAGCCGTCAGTCCGCTTACAAAAGGCCGCGGACCGCGTCCTTTTACTTCTGGATGCGTTTGCCCTGCGCGTCGATCACGGCTTCGCCGTCTTCCTTGGCGAAGGCGCCTTGCTGCGGGGCCGGCAGGATGTCCAGCACCAGTTCCGACGGGCGGCACAGGCGCGCGCCCAGCGGCGTCGTGACAAAGGGACGGTTCAGCAGGATGGGGTGCTGCTCGATCGCGTCCAGCAGCGCATCGTCCGAGAGCGACGCGTCGTCCAGGCCCAGTTCCTGATAGGGCGTGCCCTTTTCACGCAGGGCCTCGCGCACGCTGACGCCGGCCTTCTTGAACAGCGCCTTCAGGGTGGCGCGCGAGGGCGGCGTTTCCAGATACAGCACGACTTCCGGTTCGATGCCGGCGTTGCGGATCATGGCCAGGGTGTTGCGCGAGGTGCCGCACTTGGGGTTGTGATAGATGGTTACGTCGGACATGGAAGCTCCTCTTTCCGGTAGATCGTCATGCAAGGCTGTGAGCATAGTGCATCCGCGCCCGCGCTTCAGGCGCGCAGCTTCTTGCCCAGCCGCCGCCAGCCTATCACCGCGCCTGTCAGGCTGAGCGCCGCGCCGCCCAGGCTCAGGAACACCAGCAGGACGTCCCACAGCGGGCGGCGCGCCAGGAGACCGGTCCAGTCCCAGCTATGCAGGAAGGCGAACAGCCAGCGGCTGGTGCGCGCGCCGCTGTCCTGCCGGCTCACGATCTGTCCCGTGCGCGGGTCCAGATAGACCCAGGTCGCCTGGGGATCGTCATAGGCCAGCCGCCAGACGGGAAGCGGCTTCTCGACATGGCCCAGCATCGCGTGTTCGTCGCGGGCGTAGTAATAGAAGTCGTAGGCCTGCAGCGTTTCGGCGCTGGCGAGCCGGGCGCCGGGGACCAGCCGGGCGGCGGCGGCGCGCAAGGCCGCCGGGTCGAACGCATGGGGCTGCGCGTTGCCGGCCGACAGCACCTGCGGGGCGCCAGCGGCGCTGCGCGCCAGCACTACGTCCTGGCCATCGGCGCGGGCCCAGCGCAATTCGCGCGGCGCCGCCGGCAGGGCGGCGATCAGCTCACCGGGCGCGGCCAGCGTGTCCCCCGGCGCGCCGGCATAGGCCGCCTGCGCCAAGGGCGGCGCGCCCGTGCTGAACAGCTTCCACGGATTCATGGACATCAGTCCGCTGAAGATCCAGGTGATGGTGATGACCGCGAACAGCAGGCCGCTCAAATGATGCCAGCGCATCATGTTTTCGCGGTAGGGCGAGCGGCTGCCGCTGGCATAGGGCCGCGAGAAGCGCCAGCGCAGGATGCCGACCACCGTGCCCGTCACGGCCAGCAGCACCCCGGCGACCGACAGCCACACCACGATGTCGTGCCACCAGCCGTCCAGCGCATTGCCGCGGAATGGATACAGCCAGTGGATCCAGGCGCCGGCGTAGTTCCAGATGCGCTCGGCGCGGGTGGCGTCCAGCACCACCATGCCCGTGGCGGACGAGATGTAGAGTCGCGTATGCGCGGGATCGTCCAGGTCCACCCGGTGCAGCGGCCGGTCCGGACCCAGCGCGCGCGAATGGGTGTAGGCGTCTTCGTCCACCGTGCCCAGATAGCGGGCGGCGTGCTGTCCGCCGGACCAGGCCTGCGCCGTGGCCAGCGCGGTGGCGGCGTCGGCCGGGGGCAACAGCGCGCCGCTGGCGGCGTCCACCATCCTGGGTGCGCGCCGCGCCTCGCCGGGAATCACGTAGACCGGCGCGCCGCCGCGCGCGGCGGCCAGCACCATGCCGGCGGCGTCCTTGGCGCCCGCCGCCGCCAGCGCCTGCGCGGGTGTGACGGTGATTGCCGCGGAATCCAGCGCGGGCAGGTGCGCCAGGCGTTCCTGCGGCGTGAGCTTGGGATAGCCCACGTACATCATCACCACGCCAGAGATGAACCACATGGCAAAGAACAGGCACAGCACGATGCCTGCCCAGCGATGGATCAGGTACAGCCAGCGCTTGGCGCGCGCCGACAGCGGCGGCCCGGCGCGATGGCGGGTCGAGGGGGGGAGCGTCGTGTTCATGGCGGTCTGTCCTGGCACGCCGCTCAGAAGCGGGCCTGCAAGGTGAGCTCGAACGAGCGGGGCGCGCCCAGGTAGTACATGGTCGGCGTCGCGTTCGCGGCGTAGACCTTGTCGGTCAGGTTGCGCACGCGGGCCGTTACGCTGAGGTTGCGGTTGATGCGGTGCGACAGCGCCGCGTCGAACACGGTGTAGGACGGCGTCCAGACGCTGTTGGCGGCGTCGGCGTACATGCGGCCCACGTAGCGCGCGGCCATGCTGGCGGTCCAGTCGGGCAGGAAGGCATAGTCCAGCCAGACGTTGGCCAGGCGGCGCGGCGTATTGGTGGGCACGTTGCCGTTGCGCGAGACCGCCACGCCGCCCACGGATTGCGAGAAATCGTCGTACTTGGGATCGACGAAGGCGACGTTGGCCTGCAAGGACAGCTGGGACGTCAGCTGCAGGCCGCCGGCCAGTTCGATGCCGCGCGCCGATTGCGCGCCCACGGGCACGCTCACGCCGGGGTTGTTCGGGTCCGAGGTCGCCATGTTCTTGCGCTTGATCTCGTAGAGCGCCACCGTGGCCGAACCGCGGCCGTCCCAGAAGTTGAACTTGCCGCCGACTTCCGCCTGCCTGCCGGTGGTGAGCTTGTCGTTGTTCAGCACGTCGGCGAACGAGGCGGTGGCCAGGATGCCCGAGGGGGGATCGGCCGCGGTGGCGTACTGCGCATACAGCGAGGCCTCCGGGCTCAGCTCCCAGTTCACGCCCAGCCGCCCGGTCAGCGGCGAGTAGCTGCGCTGCGCGCTGGCGGGCGAGGCCGCGGTGACGGCGCGGCGATTGGTCAGGTCCAGGTCGATGAAGTCCTTGCGCAATGCCGATACGATGGCCACGCCCGGCAGCACCGTGGTGCGGTTTTCCATGGTCAGCGCCAGCGTGCGGATGCGGTTGTCGCGGTCGGCGACGTGGCCGCGCTTCATGCCGGGAATGTCGTAGAAATCGCCGGGCGAAAAGTCGTAGGGATCGACCGCGTCGACCTGGCCGGGCAGGCTGGTGGGATAGCGCGTGATCTTGTTCTGGCTGACGTCCACGCCGAAGGACCAGTCGCTGGGCAGGCCGGCCAGGGTGGAGCGGTACAGGCCTTCCACGCGGTTGCCGATCAGGCTTTGTTCGTGGCGCTGCAACAGCGCCCCGGACCGCAGCACCAGGCTGTTGCCGGCGTTCAGCCGGTAGTTTTCCAGGTTGCGGTAATCGCGTTCGGCGCGGTAGTAGTAGAGCGTGTTCTTGAAGGTCAGATTGGAGCCGGCGCGCCATTCGGTCAGCGACCGCGCCCACAGCACCGACTGCTCGTACAGGCCGTCGTTGACGTTGTAGTTCTTGAAGCGCGTGCCATCGAGGATGCGGCCCGTGCCCTGCACCACGCCGTTGGCGTCGGTTTTCAGCGGCGTGCCCCAGTAGGGGCGGTCGACCTGTTCGCGCTGGTACTCGAAGGCGAAGGTCTGGGTCACGTCCGCGCCCAGGTCGGACAGCAGCGAGGCGGCGACTTGGCTGGCGCGGGAATGGTTGCCATCGACCCAGCCGTGGCTGGAACCGGTGTTGGCGTCGATGCGCAGATAGTGGCCGCGGCCGCCGGGTTCGCCCGCCAGTTGCTGGTTCAGCCCCACCGACAGTTGGCGGCTGTCGAACGATCCCACCCGCAGCTGGCCGTCGTAGAAGGTGTCGCGCTCGGGCAGCTTGGTGACGTAGTTGATGGCGCCGCCCACCGCGCCCGCGCCGAACAGGAAGGTAGAGGGGCCGCCGATGGCTTCGACCCGGTCGTAGATCCAGCTGTCCACCGGCCGCGCGGCGATGGAGTCGTACTGCACGGAAATGCCGTTGAACAGCTGCGAGACCTGGCCGCCAGCGAAGCCGCGGTAGCTGACCGCGCCCGCGTTGCCGGGCGGCGAGGCATTGTCCACGCCAGGGATGCCACGGGCGATCTCTTGCGTGTTCAAGGATCCGCGCGCCTCGATCTGTTCGCGCGAGATCACGGTGACGCTGGCCGGCGTTTCACGCAGGGTCAGGCCCAGGCGGCTGCCGGTGCTGTCGCGTACGTTCAGGTCGATGGGGCCGTTGGGCGCGGGCTCTTCGGCGGCGGCGCCGTGCACGGTGGTGGGCGCCAGGGTGGGCACGGCGGGTTCCGTGGTCAGGGCCTGGGCGGAGCCGCTGGCGAGCGCGCCCAGCAGCAGGGTGTAGGTCGTGGTTTTCTTCATGTCTGGAACCGGTGGTCCGGCCCGCGCGCCAGGAAGTCCCCGCCTGGAACGGACGGGACTGGCCGGAGCGCATGAGCCTGAATGGCGGCACGCGTGCGCACGCGCGAGAGGCGCGGACGCAACGTGGCGATGGGGTGACGGCGTACCGGCGCGCAGCGATCGCCATCAGGCGACGGGGCGCGCAGGCTCAGACCGCTGGCGGTGCGCGCGGCTGGGCCGCGCTCCAGGCATGAAGAGGATGCGCCGCAAGGAAGAACAGCGGCGGATAGGTGATGGCGCGCCCTAGAGGAGCAGGCACGACGGGAACAGGCGTGGGCAGTATGCCCACGTCGGCATTGGGGTTGCGGCACAGCGGGCAGTGATGGCTGTCGCCGTGACTGTCCGCCTGGGTGCCGTTATCGTTGCCGCCCGGCACCTCCAGGGTCAGGGAGGCTTGCCCCGCGCCTTCGCTGGTGCAGAAGTCGACGCTGATGCGATGGGCGTTGTGGCTGGCCGGAGACAGGCTCAGCGCATTCGCCAGCGACGGCGCCAACGACGCCCACAGGATCGCGACGAGCGCGATCCACACGGCGGGGCGGGTCAGGTAGGCAGCGGAGCACATGGCGCCCGATTATATCGGAGCAGTTGGGGCCGCCGTCCAGAGCCCCTCGGTGAAAAATGCGATTTCGTATCCGTCCTAGACCGACAGATGTCGCCGCACGTCCTCGCCGTCGATGGCGGCGCGGTCTCCACGCGCCACCACGACGCCACGCGACAGCACCACGAAATGGTCCGCCAGTTCGCGCGCGAAGTCGAAGTACTGCTCGCACAGCAGGATGGCGATGTCGCCGCGCTGGCGCAGCATGTGGATGACGCGGGCGATGTCCTTGATGATGGACGGCTGTATGCCTTCCGTGGGCTCGTCCAGGATGATGAGCTTGGGCTCGGCCACCAGGGCGCGGGCGATGGCCAGCTGTTGCTGCTGGCCGCCGGACAGGTCGCCGCCGCGGCGCGACAGCATGGTCCGCAGCACCGGGAACAGTTCGTACACCTCTTCCTTGATGCGGCGGGCGCGCGCCGCCGGCTTGGTCGCCATGCCCATCAAAATGTTCTCTTCCACCGTCAGCCGGGCGAAGATGTCGCGGCCCTGCGGCACATAGGCCATGCCGCGCGCGGCGCGCTGGTGCGGCGCCAGGCGCGTGACGTCCGCGCCGTCGAAGGCAATGTTGCCGTGCGCCACCGGCAGCACGCCCATCACGCATTTGAGCAGGGTGGTCTTGCCCACGCCGTTGCGCCCCAAGAGCGCCAGGCATTCGCCCTGGCGCAAGGACAGCGAGACGCCGCGCAGCGTGTGGCTGCCGCCGTAGTATTGGTCGATCGCGTTCACGTCCAGCATCTCAGCGCCCCAGATAGACTTCGATGACACGCGGATCGGCCTGCACCTTGCTCATCGGTCCTTCGGCCAGCACCGAGCCTTCGTGCAGCACCGTGACCTTGCCGTCGCCCGCGATCTGGTTGACGAAGTCCATGTCGTGTTCCACCACCATCAGCGAATGGCGTCCGCGCAGTTCGTTGAGCAGCTCGCCGGTGCGTTCGGTCTCGGCGTCGGTCATGCCCGCCACCGGCTCGTCCAGCAGCAACAGTTGCGGCTCCTGCATCAGCAGCATGCCGATCTCCAGCCACTGTTTCTGTCCGTGTGACAGCAGCCCGGCGGGCAACGCCGCCTCGGGCCGCAGCCGGATCAGGTCCAGCGTCTCGCCGATCTTGTCGATCTGTTCGCCGCTCAACCGCGCGAACAGCGTGGGCCGCACGCGCTTGTCGGTCTTCATCGCCAGCTCCAGGTTTTCGAACACGCTGTGCTGCTCGAACACCGTGGGCCGCTGGAACTTGCGGCCGATGCCGGCATGCGCGATCTGGGCTTCGTTCAGGGTGGTGAGATCTATGCTCTGGCCGAAGTAGGCGGTTCCCGCCGTGGGCCGGGTCTTGCCGGTGATGACGTCCATCATCGTGGTCTTGCCCGCGCCGTTGGGGCCGATGATGCAGCGCAGCTCGCCCACGCCTATGTCCAGCGTCAGGTCGTTCAAGGCCTTGAAGCCGTCGAAGCTGACGGTGATGCCTTCCAGGTAGAGGATGGCGCCGTGGCTGGTGTCCAGGCCCTTGGGGCTGACGCGGCCGTAGCCGGCATCGCCGCTGGGGCCGCCGTCGAGCGCGGCGGATTCGATGTGCGTGCTGCTCATGCCTTGTTCCCCTGGATGCGGGCGGAGATGCGGCGCGCCAGGCCGACGATGCCGGTGGGCAGGAACAGCGTCACCAGCACGAAGATGAGGCCCAGCGCGTACAGCCAGAATTCCGGCAGCACGCTGGTGAACCAGGTCTTCAGGCCGTTGACGGCGCCCGCGCCGATGATGGGGCCGACCAGCGTGCCGCGTCCGCCGGTGGCGACCCAGATCACCATTTCAATCGAGGTCTCGGTGGACATCTCGCTGGGGTTGATGATGCCGACCTGCGGCACGTAGAGCGCGCCGGCGATGCCGCAGAGCACCGCGGACAGGGTCCAGACGAAGAGCTTGAAGCCCAGCGGGTCGTAGCCGATGAAGCGCAGCCGGCTCTCGGCGTCGCGCACGGCGGTGAGCACGCGGCCCAGCTTGCTCTGCGTGACCGCGCGCGCCAGGACCAGCGCGCCCGCCAGCGCGGCCAGCGTGATCCAGTACAGCGCCGCGCGCGTGCCGGGCGCGGTAATGTCGAAGCCCAGGATGCGCTTGAAGTCGGTGAAGCCGTTGTTGCCGCCAAAGCCGGTGTCGTTGCGGAAGAACAGCAGCATCGCGGCGAAGGTCAGCGCCTGCGTGATGATGGAAAAGTACACGCCCTTGATGCGCGAGCGGAAGGCGAAGTAGCCGAACACGAAGGCCAGCACGCCAGGCGCCAGCACGACCAGCAGCATGGCGTACCAGAAGTGCTCGGTAAAGGACCAGTACCAGGGGTAGCTCTTCCAGTCCAGGAACACCATGAAGTCGGGCAGGTCGCTCTGGTAGACGCCGTCGCGGCCGATGGCGCGCATCAGGTACATGCCGTGCGCATAGCCGCCCAGCGCGAAGAACAGGCCGTGTCCCAGCGACAGGATGCCGGCATAGCCCCACACCAGGTCCAGCGCCAGCGCCGCCATGGCGTAGCACATGAACTTGCCGAGCAGCGCCACGGCATAGGCCGACACATGCAGCGCATGGCCGGGCGGGAAAGCGAGATTCAGCAGGGGCAGCAGCGCCAGCAGCGCCACGGCCGCGGCCAGGGCCGCCCAGACCCGGCCCGAGTACAGCGGGCGGCGGGTCAGCAGATTCAGGTCAGTCAGCGCGTTCTGTTTCATTCGACGCTCCGGCCGCGGGGGGCGAACAGGCCTTGCGGCCGCTTTTGGACGAACAGCACGATGAGCGCGAGGATGGTGATCTTGGCCATGACGGCTCCCGCGTAAGGCTCCAGGAATTTGTTGACGCCGCCCAGGCCCAGCGCGGCGATGACGGTGCCGGCCAACTGGCCCACGCCGCCCAGCACCACCACCATGAATGAATCGACGATGTAGCCGCGGCCCAGGTCCGGCCCCACATTGCCCAGCTGGGACAGCGCCACCCCGGCCAACCCGGCGATGCCGGAGCCCAGGCCGAAGGCCAGCATATCGACGCGGCCGGTGGGCACGCCCACGCAGTCGGCCATGCGGCGGTTCTGCGTGATGGCGCGCACGAACAGGCCCAGGCGGGTATGGTTCAGCAGCGCCCAGACCAGGAACACCACGAAGAAGGCGAAGCCGATGATGACGAGGCGGTTGTAGCTCAACACCAGTCCGCCCAGCACCGTGACACCGCCGGACATCCAGCCGGGATTGCCCACCTCCACGTTCTGCGCGCCGAACAGCGTGCGCACGCCCTGCATCAGGATCAGGCTGATGCCCCAGGTGGCCAGCAGCGTTTCCAGCGGCCGGCCATAGAGCCAGCGTATGACGGTGCGCTCCAGCGCCATGCCGACCAGCGCCGTCACGGCAAAGGCCAGCGGCAGCGCCGCCAGCACATACCAGTCCAGCCAGCCCGGCAGCCAGGCGCGGAACGCCGTCTGCACGACGTAGGTCACGTAGGCGCCTATCATCAGCAGTTCGCCATGCGCCATGTTGATGACGCCCATCAGGCCGAAGGTGATGGCCAGGCCCAGCGCCGCCAGCAGCAGCACGCTGCCCAGGCTGATGCCGTAGAACAGATTGCCGGCCCATTCGATGGTGGCCAGGTGGCGGTCGATCTGCTTGAGCGCGCGGCCGGCAGCGTCACGCACGCCGGCATCGGGTTCGGCGTAAACGCCGTCGCGAGCCTCGGCCAGCGCGGCCAGGGTGGGACGAAACGCGGCGTTGCGGGTGGCGCCCAGCACCTCGACCGCATGGCGGCGCTTGGCGGGATCGCTGCTTTTCAACTCCAGGTTGGCCTGCGCGATCAGCAACGCGTCGCGCACGGCTTCGTTCCTTTCCGATGCCAATGCTTTTTCCAGCATGGGCAGGCGCGCCGGGTCGCCGGTCTGCTGCAGGCGGCGCGCCGCAGCCAGGCGCTCGGCGGGCTGCTCGGAATACAGGCGCGAACCCGCCAGCGCGGCCTCGATGGCGCGGCGCAGGCGGTTGTTGATGCCGATGGAGCCCGCGTCCGCGGGCAGCTCGGCGGCGGCGCCCGTCGCCGCATCGATGGCGCGCGTGCCGCCGTTGCCGATCAGCACGCGGCCGTCATTGGCGGCATAGAGCCGGTCCTCGCCCAGCGCCTGCAGCACCGCTGCCGCTTCGGGTTCGGGCAACTGGCCCAGCGCGGCAATCGCCTGGAGCTTGGCGTCCGTGTCGTCGCCGGTCAGCGGCGCCAGCAGGGCTGGGTCCACGCCGCTTGCCGCCGCCGGGGCGGCCGCGAGCGGCAGGGACACCAGCCATGCCAGCAGGAAACGACGCAAGTAGAGTGCGAATGCCGCGATGCGCATGGCTGCTTGTTCCCGGTGCGTTAGAGACCTTGCTTGCCTTCGTTGCCCGGGATGTACGGGCTCCAGGGCTGGGCGCGGATCGGACCCTTGCTCTTCCACACCACGCTGAACTGGCCGTCCGCCTTGATCTCGCCGATGTAGACCGGCTTGTGCAGGTGGTGGTTGGTCTTGTCCATTTCGATGGTGTAGCCGTCGGGCGCGTTGAATTTCTGGCCGCCCATGGCTGCGATCACCTTGTCCACGTCCGTGGTCTTGGCCTGTTCCACCGCCTGCTTCCACATGTGGATGCCGATGTAGGTGGCTTCCATCGGGTCGTTGGTCACCACCGTATTCGCGTTGGGCAGGTTCTTGGCCTTGGCATAGGCCTTCCATTTCTGGATGAAGGCGTCGTTGACGGGGTTCTTGACCGACTGGAAGTAGTTCCACGCCGCCAAATGGCCCACCAGCGGCTTGGCGTCCACGCCGCGCAGTTCCTCTTCGCCCACCGAGAATGCCACCACCGGTACGTCGGTGGCCTTCAGGCCGGCATTGCCCAGCTCCTTGTAGAAGGGCACGTTGGAGTCGCCGTTGATGGTGGAGATGACGGCGGTCTTGCCGCCGGTGGCGAACTTCTTGATGTTGGCGACGATGGTCTGGTAGTCGGAATGGCCGAAGGGCGTATAGACCTCGTCGATGTCGCTGTCCTTGACGCCCTTGGAATGCAGGAAGGCGCGCAGGATCTTGTTGGTGGTGCGCGGGTAGACATAGTCGGTGCCCAGCAGCACGAAGCGCTTGGCGCCGCCGCCGTCTTCGCTCATCAGGTATTCGACGGCGGGTATGGCCTGCTGGTTGGGCGCGGCGCCGGTATAGAACACGTTCTTCTCCAGTTCCTCGCCCTCGTATTGCACGGGGTAGAAGAGCAGGCCGTTGAGTTCCTTGAACACCGGCAGCACGGACTTGCGCGACACCGAGGTCCAGCAGCCGAAGACAACCGCCACCTTGTCCTGGGACAGCAGCTGGCGCGACTTCTCGGCAAACAGCGGCCAGTTCGACGCGGGGTCCACCACCACGGCTTCGAGCTTCTTGCCCATCACGCCGCCATTGGCGTTGATTTCGTCGATGGTCATCAGGGCCACGTCCTTGAGCGACGTTTCCGAGATCGCCATCGTGCCCGACAGCGAATGCAGGATGCCGACCTTGATGGTGTCCTCGGCGGCGTATACCTGCGGCATCCATCCGGACATGGCCAACAGGCTCACGGCGGTCAGTTGCTTAAGGGCTAGTCTGCGTTTCATGGTGACTCCTGAATGGAATGGGCCGGCCGTGCCGGCGAGAACGATCTGAAAACACACGACAACGAAGACCTAAAAGCAAAAGGCATGCCAGCTGCGCGCCTACGCGTGGTTCGCTATATGAAGGGGGGAAAACAAGACGGACGCCGGCGATAACAGCGCGGGAGCGGGCTGGGGCCGATCTGGTGCCGTATGCACAACATGGGTGCGGGCGCCGCCCGCTGGCGGTGCGCGCATGCCGCGCCGCCGTGATGGCTTCAGGCCGCAAGCGGCGCGTTGCTGCAGGGAAGAGGGGTGTGCGCGCAGCGGCGGCCAACATGGCACGCCGATTGCTTGGGAATCCGTACTTGTATACAAGAAAGGATTCCAGCATGAACGCCGTAGCAACGCACAAAGGCCCCGTCGCCTGGACGATCGCGCAGTGGCAGGCCGCCTATCGCAACGAGGGCGCCACGCCCGAGACCTTGTTGGCGGCCTGGGCCGAACGCGGCAGCCCGCCGGACACGGCCTGGATCAAGCGCGTGGATGGCGCCATGCTGGCGCGGCAGCTCGATGCCCTGCATGGGCTGCTGGAAGCGGCCAACGGCGACCTGACGCGGTTGCCGCTGTATGGCGTGCCGTTCGCCATCAAGGACAACATCGACGCCGCCGGCTGGCCCACCACGGCGGCCTGCCCTGAGTTCGCGTATACGCCCGAGGAAGATGCGACCGTGGTCCGCCGCCTGCGCGCGGCCGGCGCCATCCTGGTGGGCAAGACCAACCTGGACCAGTTCGCCACCGGACTGGTGGGTACGCGTTCGCCGCTGGGCGCGGTGCCCAATACGTTCAATCCGGACTACGTCAGCGGCGGTTCCAGTTCGGGCTCCGCATCCGTGGTGGCGCGCGGCCTGGCCGCTTTCTCCTTGGGCACCGACACGGCGGGCTCGGGCCGCGTGCCGGCAGGCTTCAACAACATCGTCGGCCTCAAACCCACCAAGGGCAGGCTCAGCGCGGCAGGCGTGGTGCCGGCCTGCCGCACGCAGGACTGCGTGTCGGTGTTCGCGTTGACGGTGGACGACGCCGAACTGGTGGCCGACATTGCGGCAGGCTGGGATGCGCGCGATCCCTATTCGCGCGCCCAGCCTGTGGGCAGCGGGCATCCCTGGCCGGCCCAACCCAGGCTGGCGATTCCCGCGCAGCTGGAGTTCTTTGGCGATGCGCAGGCAGCGGCGGCGTTCGACCAGGCCGTGAGCGACCTTAAGGCGGGCGGCGCAACGGTCGAACCCATCGACTTCACGCCGTTCAACGAGCTGGCGGCGCTGCTGTATCAAGGGCCATGGGTCGCCGAGCGCTTTGCCGCCGTGGAAGCGTTGTGGAAGCAGAGCCCTGACGCCATCCATCCGGTGGTGCGCGGCATCGTCGAACAGGCCGCCAACTACAGCGCGCTGGACGCGTTCAAGGCCGAGTACCGGCGCGCCGAGCTGACGCGCAGCATCCATCAGGCGCTGGCGGGCTTTGATGCGCTGGTCGTGCCGACGACGCCTTCGATCTACACGATCGCCCAGCTCGAAGCCGATCCGGTGACGCTGAATTCGCGGCTGGGGACCTACACCAACTTCACCAACCTGGCCGACCTGTCGGCGCTGGCGCTGCCTGCGGGCATGCGCGGCGACGGCCTGCCCGCAGGCATCACGCTGATCGGCATGGCCTGGCAGGACCACGCGCTGGCGCAGTTCGGACGCCAGTGGCAGGCGCGCCTGGCGCTGCCGCTGGGCGCCACCGGCGCGCCGCTGCCCGCGGCCGGGCATGCGGCCCCGCCCGCGCGCGACACGGTGCGGGTGTCGGTGGTGGGCGCGCACTTGCGCGGCATGCCGTTGAACCACCAACTGACCTCGCGCCGCGCCGTGTTCGTCGAGACGGCGCGCACCTCGGACGACTACCGCCTGTATGCCCTGGCCAATACCACGCCGGCCAAGCCCGGCCTGGTGAAGTCCGCGAGCGGCGCGCCCATCGAGGTCGAACTCTGGGATGTGCCGCTGGCCGCCTTCGGCGCCTTCGTGGCCGAGATCCCCGCGCCGCTGGGCATCGGCACGTTGGAGCTGGCGGATGGCCGCCAGGTCAAGGGCTTCATTTGCGAGCCGCGCGGGCTGGAGGGCGCGCGCGACATCACGGAGTTTGGCGGCTGGCGCGCCTATCTGGCCAGCCTGGCTTGATCTCCGCTTTCGATAACCCCCGCAAGACACCAGGGAGTCGCACCGTGTTCGATACCGTTCTGATTGCCAACCGCGGCGAGATCGCCGTCCGCGCCATCCGCACCCTCAAGCGGCTGGGCATCCGCAGCGTGGCCGTTTACTCTGACCCGGACCGCAATGCCGCGCACGTGCGCGCGGCCGACGTGGCCGTGGCGCTGGGCGGCGAAAAGGCCGCCGACAGCTACCTGCGCATGGACCTGTTGCTGGCGGCCGCCCGCAAGCATGGCGCGCAGGCCATCTATCCCGGCTACGGCTTCCTGTCCGAAAGCGCCGAGTTCGCGCAGGCCTGCGAGGACGCCGGCATCGCGTTCGTCGGCCCCACGCCCCTGCAGATCCGCGAGTTCGGCCTGAAGCACCGTTCGCGCGAACTGGCGGCCGAGGCCGGCGTGCCGATGACGCCCGGCACCGGCCTGCTGGACAGCCTGGGCGCCGCGCTCTCGCAGGCCGAACGCATCGGCTATCCGGTAATGCTGAAGAGCACGGCGGGCGGCGGCGGCATCGGACTTTCGCGCTGCGACAACGAGGCCGAGCTGACCGCGGCCTTCGATAGCGTGCAGCGCATGGGCGAGCATTTCTTCAGCGACGGCGGCGCCTTTATCGAGCGCTATGTCGACAACGCGCGCCACGTAGAGGTGCAGATCTTCGGCGATGGCGCCGGCCGCGTGCTGGCCTTGGGCGAGCGCGATTGCTCGGTGCAGCGCCGCAACCAGAAGGTCATCGAAGAGACGCCCGCGCCGCTGCTGCCCGCCGCCACGCGCCAGGCGCTGCACGCCGCCGCCGTGCGGCTGGGCGAGTCGGTCAACTACCGTTCGGCTGGCACGGTGGAATTCATCTACGACCCGGCGCGCGACAGCTTTTATTTCCTGGAGGTCAATACCCGCCTGCAGGTCGAGCACCCCGTGACGGAAGCCGTCACCGGCCTGGATCTGGTGGAGTGCATGCTGCGCGTGGCCGCGGGCGCACCGCTGGACTACGCCGCGATGTCGCGCGCGCCGCAAGGCGCTTCGATCGAGGTGCGCCTGTATGCCGAGGATCCGTTGCGCCAGTTCCAACCTTCGCCGGGCGTGCTGACCGAGGTGTTCTTTCCGGAAGGGGTGAGGGTGGACGGCTGGGTCGCGACCGGCACCGAGGTGCCGGCGTTCTACGACCCCATGCTGGCCAAGCTGATCGTGCATGCGGATACGCGCGAGGCCGCGCTGGACAAGCTGGCGCACGCGCTGGCCCGCACGCGCCTGCACGGCATTGCCACCAACCTGGACTATCTGCGGCAGATCGTGGATGACGCGCGTTTTCGCGCAGGCGACCTGTCTACGCGCTTCCTGGAGAGTTTCGCCTACCGGCCCGCGGCGATCGAGGTGCTGGCCGCCGGCACCTACACCAGCGTGCAGGACTATCCGGGGCGGGTGGGCTACTGGGACATCGGCGTGCCGCCCTCGGGGCCGATGGACGACTATGCCTTCCGCATGGCCAACCGCATCGTCGGCAACGCGTCCGACGCCGCGGGCATCGAGGCCACGCTGGTCGGCCCGACCTTGCGCTTTCATGGCGATGCCGTCGTGGCGCTGGCGGGCGCGACCTGCGCCGCCACGCTGGACGGAGAACCCGTGCCCATGTGGACGCCGGTGGCGGTGCGTTCGGGCCAGGTGCTGGCCACCGGCCGCGCGCTGTCGGGCTGCCGCAGCTACCTGGCGGTGCGCCACGGCCTGGACGTGCCGGTCTACCTGGGCAGCCGTTCCACCTTCGCGCTGGGCCAGTTCGGCGGCCATGCGGGCCGCACGCTGCGCGTGGGCGACATGCTGCCGTTGATCCGGCCCGAGCTTGCCGATGACGCTGCCGCGCCCGTGTCCGAGCCGCAGGCGGCGCCCGCCGCGCTGATTCCAGCCTACGGCAACACCTGGGAAATCGGCGTGCTCTACGGCCCGCATGGCGCGCCGGACTTCTTCCGGCCCGAAGCCATCGAAGCCTTCTTCGCCGCGGACTGGGAAGTGCACTACAACTCCAACCGGCTGGGCGTGCGCCTGATCGGCCCCAAGCCCACCTGGGCGCGCGAGGACGGCGGCGAGGCCGGCCTGCATCCGTCCAACATCCACGATTGCGAATACGCCATCGGCAGCATCAACTTCACCGGCGACAGCCCCGTCATCCTGACGCGCGACGGTCCCAGCCTGGGTGGCTTCGTCTGCCCCGTCACCATCGCCCGCGCGGAACTGTGGAAGGTCGGGCAGGTCAAGCCGGGCGACCGGATCCGCTTCGTGCGCATCGATTATGAGCAGGCGGTGGCGCTGGAGGCGGCGCAGGACCGTTGCGTGGCCGAACTGGCGGCGCCCGCGCAGCCCGCGCAAGCCGCGGCGCCAGCCGCCGTGGCGGAACCCATCGTGGCGGCGCTGCCGGCGCAGGGCGCGCGGCCCGCGGTCTCGTACCGCCAGGCGGGCGACGGCTACCTGCTGCTGGAATACGGCGACAACGTGCTGGACCTGGCGCTGCGCATGCGCATCCATCTGCTGATGGGTGCGCTCGACGCCGATCCCATCCCCGGCGTGCTGGAGCTGTCCCCCGGCGTGCGCTCGCTGCAGATCCGCTACGACAGCCGCGTCATCCTGCAGGGCGCGCTGATAGAACGGCTGTTGCGGATCGAGGCGGGCCTGGCCGACGTGGCCACGCTCAAGGTGCCTACGCGCGTGGTCCATCTGCCCATGGCATTCGAGGACTCGGCCACGCTGGGCGCGGTGCAGCGCTACCAGGAAACCGTGCGCGCCAGCGCGCCGTGGCTGCCGAACAATGTGGACTTCATCCAGCGCATCAACGGCCTGGCCAGCCGCAAGCAGGTCCGCGACATCGTGTTCGACGCCAGCTATCTGATCATGGGGCTGGGCGACGTGTATCTGGGCGCGCCCTGCGCAGTGCCGATAGATCCGCGCCACCGCCTGCTGACCTCCAAGTACAACCCGGCGCGCACCTACACGGCGGAAGGCACGGTAGGCATAGGCGGGGTCTACATGTGCATCTACGGCATGGATTCGCCCGGCGGCTATCAGCTGGTCGGACGCACCTTGCCCATCTGGAACAAGTTCCTGAAGAATCCGGTGTTCCAGGACGGTAAGCCCTGGCTGCTGCGCTTTTTCGATCAGGTGCGCTTCTATCCGGTGACGGAAGCCGAACTCGATGTGCTGCGCGAGGACTTCCGCGAAGGCCGGGCCACGGTCCACATCGAGGAAGAGGTGTTCGATTTCGCCGCGCACCAGCGTTTCCTGGATGAAGAGGCCGACAGCATTGCCGCGTTCCAGACGCGCCAGAAGAGCGCCTTCGACGCCGAGGTGGCCTTGTGGAAAAGCGAGGACGCGGCGGTGGAGCAAGCGGCCGCTGCGCCCGAACCCGAAGCCGAGGCGGCGTTGCGCGAAGGTGAAAGCCTGGTCAGCGCCGACATGTGCGGCAACATCTGGAAGATCCCGGTGCAGGTGGGCCAGAGCGTATCGGCCGGGGACACGCTGGTGGTGGTCGAGGCCATGAAGATGGAGCTGTCCGTCATCGCGCCGGCCTCGGGGACGGTGGTTGCGATCCGCTGCATGCCCGGCAAACCGGTGAACGCGGGCGATCCGCTCATCGTGCTGGCCGAAGACGCGACCTGCCCCGTGGCCTGAGCATGCGCCTGGAATCCGCACAGGCCGCTCCGGCCATCCGCCAGGCGCCGGCCCTGGCCGGCTCGCTGGCCGATCAGGTTTATCAGCGCCTGAAAGACGACTTGTTCGACTTCCGCCTGCTGCCGGGCGAGCGCTTCACCGAGGCCGAGGTGGCGGCGCGGCTGGGCGTCAGCCGCACGCCGGTGCGGTTGGGGCTGGCGCGGCTGGAGCGCGAAGGTTACGTGCTGCCGCGTCCGCGCAGCGGCTGGCAGGCGCGGCCCTTCGACTTCGAACGCTTCGAGGCGCTGTACGACGTGCGCGTGGTGCTGGAAGAGGCTGCCGTGGAACGGCTGTGCGCGCGCGAGCACATGGACCAGGCCGGCATCCTGGGCGCGCTGAAAGACGTGTGGCTGACGCCGCCGCGGCAGCGGATCCTGGACGGCCGGCTGGTGGCGCAGCTGGACGAGGCCTTTCATTGTTCGCTGGTGGCGGCGGCCGGGAACCCGGAGCTGGCGCAGATCCATCGCGACGTGACCGAGAAGATACGCATCGTGCGGCGGCTGGACTTCACCAAGGATTTCCGCGTGGACGCCACCTACGACGAACACGCGGCCATCCTGCGGGCCGTGCTGGCCCGCCGCGCCGACGAGGCGGCGCGCATGCTGCGTTCGCACATCGGCATGAGCCGCGCCGAGGTCCGCAAGATCACGCTGCACATGCTGCACCAGGCGCGCGAGCACGCTGGCGGGCAAGGCGTGGCGTCGCCGGACTAGCCCTGCAACTGCTGGTAGACCTCCTGCGACACGCGCAGCAGCTCGTCGCGGCTGACCGCGCCGGACAGCGCGTAGCCGAACTGTCCTTCGACCCAGTAGAACACCCGCACCGGGCCTTCCTGGGTGAACTGGAATGCCGTCTGCCCGCCCGCGGCTTCGCGGGTGACGTACAGCGTCAGGCGCTGGCCGTCGGCCGCGCCGTACATGAAGAGCGCGACAGGTCCCGCGCCGCCGGGCAGCAGGCGGCCGCCCACCAGCTCATAGCCGGCCTGCGACAGCGACGGCGGGCGCATGGTCGCGCCCATGCGCTTGGTCAGCCAGGTGACCAGGCCTTTTTCGTTGTCGGCGCCGACTTCCACGGGCCGGCCCATATCGGGCGCGTAGACCGCGTGGGCGATGGCGGCGCGCTGGGCATAGCCGCCCGCGATGCGCTCGGGCGCGGCAGTCGCAAGCGTCGCCTGCAGTTGGCGGGCGTCCATGGCGCCGCGGGTGATCCAGGCGGCGCTGGCGCTGACGGCGGCGATGGCCACGCCGGCGGCCAGGGCGCGCCAGGGCCAGGGGTTCGCGGGCCGCGCCAGGGGCAGGCGCAGCGGCAGGGGTTCGTCCAGCACCGGGTCCAGCATGGCGTGCAGCAGGCGCCGTTGCTCGCGCCATTCGTCGACGCGGGCCTGGTCCTGCGGATGCGTGGCCAGGAAGGCCTCGACCTCGGCATGGCGCGTGGGCGGCAACTGGCCGTCCGCATAGGCATGCAGGTCGGCTTCGGTAATCGGGGTGCCCGCGCCGGGCACCGCATGGAGGCGTTTCTCGTTCATGTCATTTCACGCGATGGAGCCTGCTGACGGTGTCGCGCGCCTGCATCTGCGCGCCCAGCTTCTCGCGGGCGCGCGACAGGCGCGACATGACCGTGCCCATCGGCACGTCCAGTATCCGGGCGGTTTCCTGATAGGACAGGTCTTCCACGCATATCAGCAACAGCACTTCCCGCTGTTCGGCGGGCAGGGCTTGCAGGCAGCGGTCCAGGTCGCGCACCTCCAGGTGGTCGGTCTGCGTGGCGCGCACCGGGGCGTCGGGCAGTTCGCCCGGGGCGGTCTGTTCGGGCCGCCGGCTGCTGGCGCGCACGCCGTCGATGAAATGGTTATGCATGATGCCGAACATCCAGGCGCGCAGCTCGCCGCGCCGCTGCCATCGCGAATAGCGGCTCCATGCGCGCTCCAGCGTGTCCTGGACCAGGTCGTCGGCCCGATGGGGGTCGCCCGTCAGCCCGCGGGCGTAACGCCGCAGGCTGGGGATGCAGGCCAGGATCAGGGCTTCGTCTTCGGCGCGCATGGATTGCTGCGTTGGATGGCGGACACCGGATCAGGGCTTGGCGGCGTGCCAGATTTCCTTGAAGTTGTCGCCCGTCTTGTCGCCCGCCTTGGCGTCCTTGGAGAACGTGTACAGCGGCTTGCCCTTGCTGGCCCACTGCTTGGTGCCGTCGTCGCGGGTGATGATGGTCAGGTCGCCCATGGGCTTGGCGTCGGCGCTGGCCATGACGGGCGGCCAGATCTTGGCGCACTGGTCATTGCAGGCGCTCTTGCCGCCGGCATCCTTGTCGAAGGTGTAAAGCGTCATGCCGGCGCTGTTGACCAGCACGCCGTCCTGGGTCTTGACGGCCTGGGCCTGGGCGCCGGCCGAAAACAGGGCGGCGGCGGAGATGGCCAGGGCTGCGGCGATGTGTTTGCGCATGGTGTGCCTCGTACGTAGATAGGGAAATTGGGAGACTGCCCCCTACAGACGCTGCCGGTCCCGGCTTTATTCCAGCCGGGCTGAAAGAAGTTGCAAAGGGTCAGCCGGCCGGCCGGACCGCGCCGGGCTCGTGACGCATTTCATATTCCAGGTCGGTCTCCTCCACGGGGATGAAGCCCAGCGCTTCGTAGAGACGCCGGGCAGGGTTGCCCTTGAGCACGCTCAGGGTGACGGGGACGCCTTCGGCGTCGGCTTCGTCCAGCACGCCTTCCAGCAGGCGGCGGCCCAGCCCGCGGCCCTGGAAGGCGGGGTCGATCTGGATCTGCACGATGCGCCAGCCGGCCGGGTCGCGGCCGTGCTTGAACAGACCGGCGGGACGGCCGTCCAGCCAGACGATGCGGGCGTCCTCGAAGCGGTAACGGATGCGGGCCAGGTGGTGGTCGTCATCCAGCGGCGCGCCCGCGCGCTGCAGGTGTTCCTGCATGGTGGTCTTGCGCAGGGTAAGCAGGAAGGGCAGGTCGTCTTCGGTGGCGGGTTGCAACGCCAGGGAGCAGGTCTGGGTCATGGAAGCGGAGGAGGTAGGGGCGTCCGGCTGCCGCGCCGACGCGATTATCAGGTTATAGAGCGGTTGCGCGGCGGACGCCAGCCCGCTGGCGCCCGCCGCGTTGACCAGGCCCCTCGACCAAGTCCTTCAAGCTGGTCCTTCAAGCCAGCCCTTTGAACCGGCCCTTCAGGCCGCGCCGCCGTTGCGCGCGCACTCCCACCCCAGCTCGGCCAGCGGTTCCACCTTGGCGCCCATGCTCTGGGCGTCGTCGGCCGCGGCGTTGCCGCCCGAGGCGCGCGCGGCAACGCCCTGCAGGATGGCGGCCATGCGGAAGAAACTGTAGCCCAGGTAGAAGCCCCAGTCGGACACGCCCGCCAGCCCGCGCGCCTGGCAATACGCGGCCACGGCCTCGCTTTCGGTGGGGATGCCCAGCGCGCCGAGATCGGATCCGGCCACGCCGCGCCATAGCTGCGGCGATACGCGCCAGCACATGCAGTAATAGGCCAGGTCCGCCAGCGGGTGTCCCAGGGTGGAAAGCTCCCAGTCCAGCAGGGCCAGCGCGCGGGGCTCGGTGGGATGGAAGATCAGGTTGTCCAGCCGGAAATCGCCATGCACCAGGCGGGTCTCGTCGCTGGCGGGAATGTTGCGGGGCAACCAGTCGATCAGCGATTCCATGGCGGGCAGGTCGGCCGCCGGCCGGCTTTCGCGGTATTGCCGCGTCCAGCGCGAGATCTGGCGGGCGTAATAGTTGCCGGGACGGCCATAGTTTTCGAGGCCCAGCGCCGCGTAGTCCAGCTCGTGCAGGGCGGCGAGCACGCGGCTGGTTTCCGCGTAGATGGCGCCCCGTTCGGCCCGGTCCAGCCCCGGCAGGCTCGGGTCGACGAAGCTGCGGCCCTGCACGTAGTCCATCAGGTAAAACGGCGTGCCGAGCAGGCTGCCGTCGGCGCAATAGTCCAGCATGCGCGGCACGGGTACCTCGCTGCGCGCCAGCGCCCGCATGACCTGGAACTCGCGGTCGATGGCGTGCGCCGAGGGCAGCAGCTTGCCCGCGGGCTGCTTGCGCAGCACGTACTGGCCGCCGCCTGTGGTTACGACGTAGGTCGGATTCGACTGGCCGCCGGCCAGGCGGCGCAACACCACTTCCTCCGCCCGCCCCGCATACCCCGCACGCACCAGGTAGGCGGCCAGCGCGTCCTGGCCGTCGAGGACGTCCGCTGCCGCGCCCGTCACGATTGCGCCCCGGCCGGGTCCTGCGCCTGCCAATGCCAGAAGTCGTCGCCTTCGTCCATCAGGAACCGCGCCAGCACCATCTTGTGCACTTCCGAGGCGCCGTCGACCAGCCGTGCCTGGCGCGCGTAGCGGTAGATCCAGGCCAGCGCCGTATCGCGCGAATAGCCGCGCGCGCCGGTCAGCTGGATGGCGGTGTCGACCGCCTTGTGCAGCGTTTCGGAGACGACGATCTTCGCCATCGAGACCTCCTTGCGCGCGTAGCTGCCCTGGTCCAAGGCGACCGCGGCGCGCATCGTCAGCAGGCGGCCGATCTCGATTGCCATGGCGCATTCGCCCAGCATCCATTGCACGCCTTCGCGTTCGGCCAGCGCGGTGCCGAAGCTCTGGCGGGTTGCGACGTAGTCGCGCGCGATCGCCAGGGAGCGGCGGGCCAGCCCCAGCCAGCGCATGCAATGCGTCAGCCGCGCGGGCCCCAGCCGGATCTGCGTGACCTTCAGGCCGTCGCCCACGCCGAGCAGGCGGTTCTCGTCGGGGATCTCCAGCCCGTCGAACACCAGTTCGCAATGGCCGCCGTGTTCCTCCGGACCCATGATGGGGATGCGCCGTTCGATGCGCCAACCGGGCTGGTCCGCGTCGAAGAGAAAGGCCGTCAGGCCCTTGCGCGGATCGTCCGAGGTCTTGGCCATCAGGATGAAGTGTTGCGCCACGCCCGCGCCGGTGATGAACCACTTCTTGCCATGCACCCGCCACTTGCCGTCCTGCAGGGTGGCGGTGGTGCGCATCATGGACGGGTCGGAGCCGCTGCCCGGATGCGGTTCGGTCATGGCGAACGAGGAGCGCACCTTGCCGTCCACGATGGGCTGCAGCCAGCGCGCCTTCTGCGCCTCGGTGGCGACTTTTTCCAGCACCATCATGTTGCCGTCGTCGGGCGCCGCGCTGTTGAACACCACCGGCCCGAAGATCGACACGTTCATCTCTTCGTAGCAGGCCGCCATGCCGACGCGCGACAGGCCCTGGCCGCCGCGTTCGCGCGGCATCTGCAGGGCCCACAGCCCGGCTTCGCGCGCGCGGCGGCGCAGCGGCTGCAAGACTTCCTCGCGGATGTTCTCGTGTTCGTCGTAGGAGGACGGGTCCGCCTCCACCGGCAGGATATGCGTCTCGACAAAGTCCTTGATGCGCCGGCGATAGCTTTCGATTTCTGGCGTGAGGCTGAAGTCCATGTTGCGTCCCGGAGTCAAAGCGTGGAAATGAGATGTCCGCCGTCCGCCACCAGGACCGACCCGGTCATGAAGGAAGAGGCGTCGGAAGCCAGCAGCAGCAGGGGAGCCGACAGCTCCCGCGCCTGCCCGAGCCGGCGCTGCGGCACGCGCCGGATCAGCGCCTGCCCCGCGTCGCTGGCGAAGAATTCGCGGTTCAGGTCGGTTTCGATGTAGCCCGGCGCCAGCGCATTGACGCGGATGCCGTGGCGCGCCCATTCCAGCGCCAGGGCCTGCGTCAGCTGGATCAGGGCGGCCTTGGAGGCTGCGTAGGCGGGCACCTGCTGGGCCACCCGCAGCCCGAGGATGGAGGCGATGTTGATGATGCTGCCGCCGCCGTGCGCCTGCATGTGGCGCCCGGCTGCCTGCGCCACGCGCCAGGTGCCGTTGAGATTGACGTCGATCACGTCCATCCAATCGGCTTCGGTGTGTTCCAGCGCCGGCCGTGTGGCCGTGACGCCGGCGTTGTTGACCAGGATGTCGATGGCGCCGCCCAGGCGCTCGGATGCGGCATCGAACAGGCTGGCGACGCTGTCGGGCTGGGTCACGTCCAACGCGATGGCGCATGCCCGCCGGTCGGGGGCGGCCAGCTCCGCGGCCAGTTGCTCGCCGGCCTGCAGCCTGCGTCCGGCCAGGGCCACGTGCGCGCCCGCCGCGGACAGGGTGCGCGCGAACTCCGCGCCCAGGCCGCCGAAGGCGCCGGTCACCAGGGCCCGCTTGTTGCGTAGGTCCTCGAACATGCTTGTTCTCCTTCGGGCGATGCCGCCGCGCGGGTCAGGCAGGCTTGTACGCCGACGCTTCCACTTCGATCAGCCACTCGGGCCGGGCCAGGGCGCGCACCACGACCAGCGTCGCGGCGGGGCGGGCCTCGCCCAGATAGGCCAGCCTGACGGGGCCGAGCAGCGGCAGCTGGCTCTCGTCCGTGATGTAGGTCACGACCTTGACCAGATCGCCCGCATGCATTCCCGCGGCCTCCAGCATGGCCTGGATGTTGCGCCAGGCGGCATGGGCCTGGGCTTCGAAGCCCAGGGCGAGCGCGCCTTGGGACGATACTCCCACCTGGCCGGCAATGTGCAGCCAGCGTCCGGCGCCTTCGGTCAGCACGCCCTGGCTGTAGGGGCCCAGCGGGGCGCAGACGCCCGCGGGATTGAGTGGTTGGCCTGCCATAAGGACTCCTCGTGAAAGATCAGGCCCGGCCCGCGCCGGGCAGCAGCAGATCGAGCGTCTTGTTGAACAGCGGATAGCTTCCGCCCGCGAAATCGGTCAGCAGATCGAAATGGTTGCGCTGCGGCACCACCAGGTTTTCGACCGCGTAGCCATGGCTGGCGCAATGCTGCGAGAAGTCCCGGCTTTGCCCGCGAAAGCCCTCGGTTTCCAGGGCGCCGGCCGCGAACACCATGGGCACTTCGTACAGCGCGGCGCGCTGGTACAGCCCAAGGCTGCGGGCTTCGGCCGCGCTCATGTGGAGATCGCGGTTGATGGAAGTGCGCAGCAGCGGTTCCAGATCGAACAGGCCGCTCAGGCCCACATAGCCGCGTATCCTGCCCGCCAGGGCGGGAACCAGGTCGCGGCACAGCGCGCGGGCGGCCATGTGCCCGCCGGCGGAATGGCCGGACAGCACGATGCGGCTGGCGTCGTAGCCGTGGCGCTCGCCCTGCGCGGTCAGCCAGGACACGGCCGTACAGGCTTCGTCCACGATCGCGGAGACGCTCGCGTGCGGCGCCAGCGTGTAGTTGGGCAGCGCCACCGCGACGCCGCGCGCCAGGTACTCGTCGGCGATGAATGAAAAGCCGTGCTTGTCCAGGGCGCGCCAATAGCCGCCATGGATGAACACCAGCAGCGGCGGCGCCGGCACGTCGGGAACGAACAGGTCCAGCACGCTCGAGGGCCGTTCGCCGAAGCGCAGGTCCAGGCGCGCCTCGCGCCGGCGGCGCGTGTCCGCGCTGCGGCGCGCATAGGTAAAGTAGATCTCCTCGCGTTCGGGATGCCGGGCGCGCAGGTTGTACTGCGCTTCCTGCTCCGGATCGATCGCCTGCTCCTGGGAAGAACATGTCATCGCTTCACCTGTCTCCTGTCAGGCGCCCAGATAGGCAGCCTGTACCCGTGTATCGTCGCGCAGCGCCTGGGCGCTGCCCGAATACGCCACCCGGCCTTCCTGCAGCACGTAGCCGTAGTCCGCGGCGCTCAAGGTCAGCCTGGCGTTCTGTTCGGCGATGAACAGCGTCAGCCCTTCCTGCTTGAGCCGCCGCAACGACAGGAAGATGTCCTTCACGACCAGGGGCGCCAGGCCCATGGAAGGTTCGTCCAGCATCAGCAGGCGCGGGCTGCTCATCAGGGCCCGGCCGATCGCGACCATCTGCTGCTCGCCGCCGGACAGCGTTCCCGCAGCCTGGCGGGCGCGTTCGGACAGCCGCGGGAACAGGTCCAGGACGAAGTCCAGATTGCGGCGGAATTCCGACTGACGGCGTTGCTTCAGCAGCTTGTAGCCGCCCATTTCCAGGTTTTCGCTGACCGACAGCGGCGCGAACACGCGCCGGCCTTCGGGCACCAGGACGATGCCGCGGTCGACGATGCGGTCCGCCGACAGCGTCTCTATCGCTTCGCCTTCGAAGCGCACACTGCCGCGCAGGGGGCGCAGCAGGCCGCTCAGGCTGCGCATGACGGTGGTCTTGCCGGCGCCGTTGGCGCCGAGCAGGCAGCCTATCTGCCCGGCGGGAATCTCCAGGCTGGTTTCCCGCAAGACGTCGCCGGCGCCATACGAGGCGCACAGGTTGGTGATTTCAAGCATCGGGCATGTCCTCCCCGAGATAGGCCTTCAGGACCAGGGGATCGACGCGCACCGCGTCGGCCTGGCCTTCGGCGATCTTGCGGCCGTAGTTCAGGACCAGGATGTCGTCGCACAGCTGCATGACGAAGCTCATGTTGTGCTCGACCAGCAGCACGGTCACTCCGCTGGCATTCACTTCGCGTATGACCTGGGCCACCTGCGCCACTTCGGCATGCGGCACGCCCGCGACCGGTTCGTCCAGCAGCAGCAAGGTGGGATCGGCGGCCAGGGCGCGGGCGATTTCCAGGATCTTGGCCTGGCCGAAGCTCAGGTCCGCCGCCAGCACATCGGCGTGGCGGGCCAGATGCAGCTGTTCCAGCCGCTGCATCGCGATGTCGCGCATCTGCCGTTCGTCGCGGCGCTGGCGCGGCGTGCGCAGCATGCAGGCCCACAGGCCGGAGCCGAAGCGCGCATGGCAGCCCACCATGACGTTCTCCAGCACCGTCAAGTCCTTGAAGATCTGCAGGTTCTGGAAGGTGCGGGCGATGCCCAGCCTGACGCGCTGGTGCGGCGGCAGGCCCCGCACCGAGCGGCCGCGAAAGCGTACGTCGCCGCTCCCCGGCAGCAGCAGGCCCGCGACGATGTTGAACAAGGTGCTCTTGCCCGCGCCATTGGGGCCGATGAGGCCCTTGATCTGCCCTTGTTTCAGGTCGAAGGACAGGTCGGCAAGCGCGGCCAGCCCGCCGAAATTGATGCCCAGGTCCCGCACCGACAGGAAATCGTGATCAGCCATGGCGCACCTTTCCCTTCGTTGCCGCTACCGGGGCTGCGGGCAGGCTTGCGGAGCGCCGGCACAGCCGCTGCGCCAGTCCTGCCAACCCGCCCGGGAAGAACATCAGGACCAGGATCATGCCCAGCCCGAACAGCAGCAGCTCCACGTCGTGGAAGGCGCGCAGCAGTTCCGGCACCGCGGTGTAGACCAGCGCGCCGAACAGCGGTCCCCAGTACTTGCCCCAGCCTCCGACCGCGACCATGACCAGCAGCAGCACCGACGCGGAGAAACTGAAGGTTTCCGGCGACGCGAACTGGTTGAAGTGGACATAAAACGTGCCCGCCAGGGCCGCGACCGCGGCGCAGAGCACGAATACCGCCACCTTGAGCGCATAGGTGTTGATGCCCAGGCTGGCCGCGCCGACCTCGCTGCCGGCCACGCTGATCATGGCGCGGCCGATGCGCGAGCGGGTCAGGTTGAGGAAGCCCCACATCAGCAAGAGGCCCGCGGCCCAGGCCAGATAGAAGAAGCGCCGGTCGGTATCGAAGGCATAGCCCGCGATGGTGATGGGCTCAACCCCCGACAGGCCGTTGGGGCCGCCCGTGAAGTCCACCAGTTCGACGAACAGCACGGACAGGATCGCGTTGAATCCCAGCGTTGCCATTGCCAGGTAGTGCCCCCGCAGCCGCAGCACGGGCAGGGCGATCAACAGCGCCGCCGTGCTTGCGATCGCCAGCGCGGCCGGGATGGAGGCGAGCGCGGGAAGGCCGTACTTGGCCGACAAGGCGCCGCTGACATAGGCGCCCAGGCCGAAGAAGCCGGCCTGGCACATGGAGATTTGTCCGCAGTAGCCCATCAACAGGTTGAGGCTGGCGATCAGCATCAGGTTGATGCTGAACGTCACCGCCAGGCCCACGGCATAGCTGTTCGGCGCCACTAGCGGAAACAGCAGGAACAGGCCCCACAGCGCCAGCAGGATGCGCAGATCGTGGCGCGCGCCGTCCCCGGGCGGATGGATTTCGGATTTCATCGTCACCCCCTTCAGACCTTGTTGATTTCGGCTTTGCCCAGCAAGCCCTGGGGACGGTAGAACAGCACCAGAAGCAGCACGATGAAAGACAGCGCGTCCTTGTACTGCGAGGAAATCAGGCCGCCGCCCAGCGCTTCGATCACGCCCAGCAGCACGCCGCCCAGCAAGGCGCCTTGCAGGCTGCCCAGGCCGCCCAGCATCGCCGCGCTGAAGCCCTTGAAGCCGAGCATGGTGCCGTGGTCATAGGACGTGAAGGTCAGCGGCGCGATGATCACGCCCGCGATGCCGCCGGCCAACGCCGCCAGCACGAAGGCCACCGTCACCGAGCGCCGCACGTTGATGCCGACCAGGGCGGCTGCATCGCGGTCGATGGCCGTGGCGCGCAGGGTCTTCCCCAGCAGCGTGCGCTCGAAGAAGAAGTGCGTGCCCAGCATGAAGAGCAGCGCCACCCCCATCACCCAGAAACTCTGCGGCGGAATCTGCGCGCCGGCCAACGGCACCGGAGCGTCGCCGGAAAATGCGGGATAGCCCATGGGGGTCTTGCCCAGCCCCAGCATCACCAGGCTTTTGGTACAGATGGCCAGGCCGATGCTGAGCAGCGTCACCAGCAGGGGCGCGGGTTTTTTCAGCGGATGGATCACCAGGCGTTCGGACAGGCCGCCCGCCAAGGCCACCAGGGCCACCGCCGCGAGGCAGGACAGCCATAACGGCAGTTCGGCGACCGCGTAACAGGCCGCCGCCACCATGCCACCCATCATGACCCATTCGCCCTGGGCGAAGTTGATGGCGTCGGTGCTCTTGAAGATGACGTTGAATCCCACCGCCACGATGGCGTAGATGCTGCCGGTGGTGATTCCGGCGACCAGCAGTTGGATGATTTGCGCGGACATGTCCATGGCAAGGCCCCGGCGCCGGCTCAGTTGGGACGGCGCGTGGAAAGCGCGATGCCCGGCAGTTCGACGCCGAACTCGGCCAGGCGCCGCGTCACCGTCTCCAGATACGACCACAGGACCTCGTACTCCCGGTCGGCGGACGCGGCGCCCAGGCCGGCCTCGGCCGTCAGCGCGCTGGCTTGGCTTTCGGGGCCGTTGGGTTCCGCCAGCCAGGGGCAGTGATAGCCACGCAGTTCGATATCGTTCAGATAGCCCGACACGGCCTGGGCCACGGCGGCGCGGTCGGCGTCTGACCAGGCTGCCGCGCGTTCGGCCACATAGAGCCAGCCGAAGGTGGCATGGCGCTCCTTCGCCTGGACGCACTGTTCCAGGATGCGGCGCGCAACCGGTTCCCGGGCGTTCTCCAGGTAGGCCCGAAACAGTTCCAGTTCCAAGCCGTCTTCCACCGCGGCGTGCGTGGCGAAGAAGGCGTCGGCGTTGCAGGCGGCATCCAGCACCTGGCGATGCCGGCACTGGTTGAAGATGGCTTCCTGCTGCGGACTGGGCGGGCGGTTCAGGTAGCCGCCCAGTAGCGTGGCGTAGCGGTGGAAGCACTCGATCTGCCAGGCTTCCTCGGTATTGCGCACGGTGAGGAAGTACTTGGGGTCGGACTCGCGGCCGCTCTCCAGGCACAGGCGCACCAGGAGTGCCGGCGTTTCGCTCAGGCCCGCGTATTCCACCCAGGCGCGGCGGCTCCAGGTCAGGCGGGCCGCGTCGCGAACCCGCGCATCGAGCGCGCCGAGGTCCAGGCTGGCCCAGGGAATATCGGTCTCCGGCGCCCAGCGCTGCTGCTTGCCGGTTTCGTACAGTTCGCGGATCGAGGTAATGGACTGCTTGAGCGTCAGCGGGAAGCGGCGCTCAACGGGAATTCTGGTCGTAGCTGCGTTCATGACGGGTCCTCGGATTCAGAATTCGCCGATCTTCGGGTGGTGCAGCAGGGGCAGGTGCACGCCCCAGGGCTCCATCTGGCGGCGCACGCGCTGCACCGTTTCAACGAACAGGGGTTTTTCCAGTTCTTCGACCGTGGAGCCGAGGCCGGCTTCCCAGGTGAGCCGGTCCACTTCCATCTCGGCGCGGGAGGCCGGGTTGTCGGGCGCCAGCCAGGCGCTGTGATAGCCGTTGAGCTCGACCTTTTCCATCATGTTGATCACCGCGTTTTCCACCACCTTGATTTCGGCGGCGGACATCTGCGGAATGCGGTGGTCGAGAAAGCGCCAGCCGAACGCGCAGTGCCGCACCTCGTCGCGCATGATGCGGGCGCAGATCTGCTTGGCGACGGGGTCGCGGGTGATCTCGACCAGGTGGCGGAAGACGTCGAACGCGATTTCCTCGGCGGCGCAGACCAGCGCGGCAAGGATCGCCTCGACCGACACTTCGGGGTCCAGCGCCATCTTGCGCACGCCATGAGTGGCGACGGACCCTTGGTATGCGGCTTGGGCGGGCTGCTCCATGTAGCCGCCCAGCGCTTCGGCCATGCGGTAGCAGGCTTCGGCGTGGCGGCTTTCCTCTTGCGAGCGGATGGTGAAGAACAGCCGCAGGTCGGGTTCGCACTTGTCGTGGCAGAAGCGGATCTGCAGCGCCGGGCTTTCCGAGATGGCGCCGTATTCGCTCCAGGCGCGGCGGCTCCAGTACTGGCGGGCCGCGTAGCGCTGCTCGGGCGTGTACTGCGTAGCGTCGAACAGATGCCAGTCGATGTCGGTGCGCGGGTCCCACTGCTTGACCGTTGCCAGGTGGTAGAGGTCGCGGATCTTGGGGATCCGGGTGTCCAGATCCAGCGGAAAGATGCTCTCTGGATCGTCGAGGATCGTACGCGGCTCGGCGCTTGCTACGTTCATGACTGCACTCCCTGGTTTGCAGCGCCCGCGGCGCGCGTGAGTGGAGGTTGCGGAGATGGAACTGCTTTACTTGTAGTCGGCCAGCCGGAACTGCCCGTCCCGGTAGCCGAGCATGACGATGTCGTCCTTATCCAGGCCCGAGTGGCGCTGGGGCGAGAAATTGAAGACCCCGCCCACGCCCTGGTAGCCGGTGATGGCGGTCAGCTGTTCGCGGGTCTTTTCCTTGTCGCCGCCGCTCTTGTCCAGGGCGGCGCGCGCCAGCATGATGGCGTCGTAGGTCTGGGCCACGAACTGGTTGGGCTTGCGCTTGTAGCGGGCCTCGAAGCGCTTGCTGAGATCCATGATGCGCGTCTTGATCGGATCGGCGTCGGGCAGGTCCTGGCCCACCGGGAACTTGACGCTGACCAGCAGCAGGTCCTTGACCGAGTCGCCGGCCAGCTTCATGTAGCGCTGGTCGACGAAGCCGTAGCTGTGCACCAGCGTGAGCTTGTCCAGGCCCAGCTGCTGCGCCTGCTTGATGAACACCACGCCAGCCGGGGTGACGGTCCAGCAGATGATGGCCTGCACCGATGCATTCTTGATGCGCGTGAGCTGCGGGGTCAGGTCGGTGTCGGCGGGGTTGAAGGATTCATACGTGATGTCGATGCCGCGCTTGGCGGCAAGCCGCTTCATCTGTTCGACGGCGCTCTGGCCGAAGCCGCTGTTGTCGGCCAGCAGGGCGGCGCGCTTGATGCCCTTTTTGTCGAAGTAGTCCAGCACCCGGTCGATGACCTGGTCGTCGTCCACGGTGCTCTTGAACACATACTTGCGTTCCGCCACCGGCATCACGATCTGCATCGAGCCTTCGGTGGAGATGAAGGGCGTGGCGGCCTTGTCCACCATCGGCACCATGGCCATGGCGATGCCGCTCATGTTGCCGCCGCCGACGATGATGTCCACCTTGTCCTGGGACAGCAGCCGCTTGGTGGCGTTGATGGCCTTGGCGGTTTGGCTTTCGGCGTCGTAGAACACCCATTCGACCTTCTTGCCGCCGATGCCGCCGGCGGCGTTGATATCGTCGATGGCCATTTCCATGCCGGCCTTCATGTCTTCGCCCAAAAAGGCGGCGGGACCGGTCACGGACAGGATGGATCCTATCCGCACCGTATCCTGCGCGCTGGCGGCGTGCATGCCCAGCATCAGCGCGGCGGCCGGCAGCGCAATGGCCGCGCGGCGCGAGAACTCCAGAAACGTCTTAATGCAAGTCATGGTGCTACTCCTGTGCCTGATGCGGGATTAGAGGGGTGCAGCAACTTCCACGAACAGCGAAAACGTCGGCGGTCTAGTTCTCCGTCGCGCCGGGTGGATTGCGGAACTCGAGCGAGTCCGAGACCTGGTCCGTCTTGCCTGCGCCGTTCAGCAGCGGCACGCGCACCGAGTACCGGACCTGGTCCGCGCGGTAATGCGACAGGCCGGACATGACCGGCCGGTCCTGTTTATCGAAATACACCAGGTGCCGCGTCAGGACCGGATCGCCGGGCAAGAGACTGAGGTAATCGGCATGTTCGGCCTGCACCGCGCCGCCCTCGATCTTGAGGTTGCCGTAGGCCAGCTCGACCTGACGGCCGATCAGCTCCAGCAGGGAGCCGGCTTCGGCCTGGCGGGCGTCGATGTGCGGGATGCGGTCGGTGCGCACATAGCGGTAGTCGATCGAGATCGGCACTTGCTGGACCGTGCGCAGGCGGAGGATGCTCCAGACCGGCGTGCCGGGCGCCACGTCCAGTTCGCGCGCCACGGCGGCCGAGGCAGGTTCCTGCGCGCAATGCAGCACCCGCAGGCTGAGGGGGCGGCCATGGGCGGACCATTGGTCGATGAAATCCATGGCCGGGCTGAACTGCTCGTCGATCTTGGGGGCGCAGACAAAGGTGCCGGAGCCGCGCACCCGCCGCAGATAGCCTTCGTCCACCAGTTCCTGGATCGCCTGGCGCACCGTCATGCGGCTGACGTTGAATTGTTCGCTCAGTTCGTGATCGGTGTGGAAGCGGTCGCTTTCCTGCTGCCAGTTCAGGATCATCATCAGCACGCGCCGCTTGATCTGCACATAGAGCGGCAGAGGGGAGTCGCGGTCCAGCGCCACGGGGCTGCTGGAGACGGGGAACTCGCTGCGGACGTTCGTAAGAGTGGACATGACAGCTGGTTTCCGGAATATGTATATAGGATTTGTATATTTGTCTAGTTAACTAGACTTTATGATATATTGATTTCGAAAGTCAAGTACGGATTAGCGATATGAATATTTCTACGCTCGACCTTGCGCTGGCGCTTGCGCCGCATAGCCTGGATGCCGTTCTGTCCTTTGATCAGCCCGCCTCGCTGGACCGGGCGGACGTGCTCATATGGAATCCCGCCGGCCTGTACCCCGTGCTGGAGGCGGCCTGCGAACGCGCCGATCCGCCGGTGCTGGGCGTGGGCGCGTCGGAATGGCTGCTGGCCACCAGCCGCCACTGGCGCGAGCAATTCAAGCGCCTGCTGGCCGCGGGCGGCACGCTGGCGGTGCTGGTGCCCGCGCCGCGCACGGTGGGCGTGCACACCTTGCAGGACATCCTTCCCTACGACTGGTCCGATCCGCTCTGGCCACGGACGGTGCGCAGCCAGCCGGTCGACGGCGATGCGCTGCCGCGGCAGGCGGGCGAGCCTTTCCGCACGCTCTTCACCGAAGCCGCGCGCTGTTTCCAGCCCTGCGCGACACTGGCCGAGGCGCCGGGCGCAAGCATCCTCGAGGATGGCCAGGGCATGACGCTGGCGAGCTACGCCAGCGAACCGCCGGGCCGCCTGCTGCTGCTGCCCGCGCTGGCCCCGGATCTGGAGCAGGACGAGGCCGGCTCGGCGCTGTTCCTGCAGGAGTTGCGCCGCTGCATCGAACGCCTGGGCCAGCGCAGCGGCGTGCGTCTGGCGGGGTGGCTGGACCTGCAGCGCGGTCCGGCAGACGAGAAATTGCACGCCCGCCGCGCGCAATGCCTGCGCGAGCGCCATGCGCTCGACCTGGAATTGCAGGAACTGGACCGCGCCATGGCCGAACGGGACTTCTTCAAGCAGCTGCTTGCCGGCGAAGGCCTGGGAGCGGGCCTGGCGGCCGCGGAAGTCTTCCGCCGCAAGAGCGCGCCAGTGCATGCGGACTGGGTAGAGAAAGACCTGCACATCGTCGAACTCGACCAGCGCAACCTGCTGCTCAAAGTGCGCCTGGCGGACGAGCCGCTGGACGCCGCGGCGCTGCGCCGGCTGGAAGAAGCCCGCGTGCGGGTGGCGGATTACTTTTCCCGGCCCACGTCCATCCTGGTCGCGGACTGCGCCGACAACGCCTTGCCGCCGTCCGCGCGCGCGCCGCGCCGGCATGCCGTGCTGGAGGGCCTGGACGATGCCTATGTGCTGAACGGGCTGCACCTGTATGGCTGGCATCTGGAAACTTCCGGCGACAGTCCCGACCGCCTGCTGCAGCGCTTGATGCAGGCGGACGCGGACCTGAGCGATTCCCTGCTGCGCGCCACGCTGCGCGGCCTGACCCCGCTAGCCGACGCCTGAAGGGCGCGGTGAGCGTTTCGCTTCTGTGAGACTCCGATGCCCGCCGACACCCACGACCATCATGCGCAGGATATCGAACGCAACAGCGCCAACCATCTGGCGCTTTCGCCGCTGACCTTCATCGAGCGCGCGGCGAAGGTCTATCCGGAACGCACCGCCATCGTCCACGGCGCGCTGCGCCAGAGCTGGCGCGAAACCTATGCGCGCTGCCGCCGGCTGGCCAGCGGGCTGGCGCGCCTGGGCGTGCGGCCCGGCGATACGGTGGCCGTGATGGCGCCCAACATCCCGGCGCTGTACGAGGCCCATTTCGGCGTCGCCATGGCGGGCGCGGTGCTCAACGCCCTGAACACCCGGCTGGACGCGGAGACGCTGTCCTTCATCCTGGAGCATGGCGCGGCGGCGGTGCTGCTGACGGACCGCGAGTACGCGCCCGTCATGGCGCAGGCGCTGGCCAAGACCCGCAGGCGGATCCGCGTGGTGGACATCGACGATCCCGAATACGGCGGGCCGGGCGAGCCGATCGGCGAAATGAACTACGAAGCGCTGCTGGAGATGGGCGACGCGGCGGCCGAATTTGCGTGGCCGGAGGACGAATGGCAATCGCTGTGCCTGAACTACACCTCCGGCACCACTGGCAGCCCCAAGGGCGTGCTGTACCACCATCGCGGCGCCTATCTGAATGCGATGGGCAACGCCTTGGCCTGCGATATGCGCCAGCATGCCGTGTACCTCTGGACCCTGCCGATGTTCCACTGCAACGGCTGGAGCTTTCCCTGGACCATCGCGCTGCTGGCGGGAACCAATGTCTGCCTGCGGCGGGTCGAGGCCGGCGCCATCTTCGACGCCATCCAGGCGCATGGGGTCGATTATTTCTGCGCCGCGCCGGTGGTGCTGGGCATGCTCATCAACAGCCCGCCCGAAATCAAGCGGCGCGCGATCCGGCCGGTGCAGGTGCTCACCGGCGGCTCTCCGCCTCCGGCCGCCGTCATCGCGGCGATGGACGAACTGGGCATAGACGTCACGCACCTGTACGGCCTCACCGAGAGCTACGGTCCGTCGATCAGTTGCGCCTGGCATGAAGCCTGGAGCGACCTGCCGTTGGATGAACAGGCGGCGCTCAAGGCCCGCATCGGCGTGCGCAAGCACACGATGGAACAGGTCCGCGTGCTGGATCCCGCCACGATGGAACCGGTGCCGCCGGACGGCGTTACCGTGGGCGAGATCATGATGCGCGGCAATACGCTCATGAAGGGCTATCTGAAGAATCCGCAGGCCACGGCCGAGGCCTTCGCGGGAGGCTGGTTTCACACCGGCGATCTGGGCGTGGTGCACCCCGACGGCTACATGCAGATCAAGGACCGCGCCAAGGACATCGTGATATCAGGCGGCGAGAACATATCGACCGTCGAGGTCGAGGATGCGTTGTACGCGCATCCCGCCGTACTGGAAGCCGCCGTGGTGGCGCGGCCGGACGCCAAGTGGGGCGAGACGCCTTGCGCCTTCGTCACGCTGAAGGAGGGCGGCGCCGCGACGGCGGAGGAGCTGGCCAGTTTCTGCCGGGGCCGCCTGGCCGGCTTCAAGGTGCCGCGCACTTTCGTGTTCGGCCCGTTGCCTAAGACCGCCACGGGCAAGATCCAGAAGTATCTGCTGCGCGAACAGGCGCGACAGCTGTGAATTCGTCGCCGCCGGCGCGGCTTTACGCGCGCTGCAGCAAATCCAGCGCATGCGCATCAAAGCGCCGCAGGTTCGGGAACACCAGCCCCAGGTCCTCGCGGCTGGCGCCGAACCAGCCGCCCAGTGACGCGCCGAGCTGATCCACGGCCAGGGTCGGCAAGAGGCGGCCGTTGTCGACGAAGCCGGGGCCGTCCAGGGCGATTTCGGGGTGGTTGCCGTAGTAGCGTCCGCCCTTGACCGCCCCGCCCAGCACGAAGTGGTGCGAGCCCCAGCCATGGTCGGAGCCGTTGCCGTTGGAACCCAGGGTGCGGCCGAACTCGGAGGCGGTGAAGGTGGTCACCTGGTCCGCCACGCCTATCGCGGACAAGGCCTGCTGGAACGCGGCCAGTGCCTGGCCCAGTTCCTTCAGCAACGCCGGGTGGGTGTCGTTCAGGCCGGAGTGGTTGTCGTAGCCGTTCTGCGAGACGAAGAAAACCTGGCGGCGCGCGCCCAGCGCCTGCCTGGCCGCGATGATGCGGGCGACGATCTTCAGCTGCTGCGCCAGGGGCGACGAGAAGTCGCCCGGCACGGCCACGTCCGCGAGCGCTGCGCGCAGGCGGCCGTCGGCGTCGATGGACTGGGCGGCGATGCGCGACATCTCGCGCTCCATCAGGTGTTCGCGCGGCTGCGTGATCAGCTGGCGCAGCAAGGCCGTGCAGGCGCTGGATCCATACATGTCGCGGCCCAGCAGGTCTATCTGCGTGGAGCCGTGGATGCCTACGCGGTATCCGGCGATCTTGCGTCCGGCCAGCAGCACGCTGCTGCCGCCCGCGGTGATGCCCGTGAAGGTGCGCTGCGCGTTGGCGTCGGCGAACAGATCGGTCAGCCTTCCGGCCCAGCCCGACGCCGCGCCTTCCGGCGCCAGCGCCTGCCAGTACGACTGCTGGTCGTTGTGCGAGAACAGCTTGGGCGGCAGGGGGACACGCGCGCCTATGTATTCCTGCTTGGATGTGGGTACAACCAGCGGGCCTATGTTCAGCAGCACCGCCATGTCGCCGCTTTCATACAAGGGCTTGAGCGGCGCCAGCGATGGCGCCAGCGCGAACTGGGCGCCGCCGGGCGCGGGCTCCTTGCCGCGCAGCGCCGTGGCCTGCAGGGTGTTGCGCGGCAAGGCGATGTCGGTGCGCGCCTGGGCGTAGGCCTTGTAGGCGGCCGTGTCATAGGGCACCAGCGAGTTGTAGGGGTCGTTGCCCCCGTACAGGAACACGCAGACCAGCGCCTTGTACGAGGAGGCCGGCGCCGATTGCGCCGCCGCCGCGCCCAGGGCAGCCAGGTTCAGCGCCAGCGGCGCGGCGGCGCCCGTGGCGCCCAGCGCGCAGGCGCGCAGCAGGAATTCGCGGCGGCTGGTTTGCGCGTCGTGGCGGGAATTCTTCATTTCTGCACCAGGTATTCGGGGCTGGCGGCCACCAGCATGATGGCGGCGCGCACGCGGTCGCGCGGCCGGCCCGCGGGTATCGTGGCCACGGCGCGCGCGATGCTGCCGGCGGTCTCGGCGGAATAGGCATCGCCCGCCAGCAGCAGCGCCACCCGCGCCACCAGGGCGGCCGGATCCTGCGCCAGCGCGATCTCGGCGGCGTAGGGCGTCTGCAGATCCTCCCAGCCCCGGTCCACATAGATGGCCAGGAAATTCAGGTAGCCGGCAATGCTGGTTTCGTCGGTGATCTGCAGTTCCGGCGCGACCAGATGCCGGCGCGCCAGCTCGGTCACAGGCGGCACGTAGCGCGGGCGGAAGAAATTGAAGACGCTGGCCGACCGCATCGGGCTCTGGGCCAGCCGGATCGTGTTGTCGGTGGTGTCCGGCATGGCCCAGGCGCCGTTGTTGGAGGTGGCGCCGAAGGCGCGCGCCCAGGCCGCGAAGCGCACGATGGGCTCGCGCACCTTGCCCCAGCCGGGCGCGGCCAGGTCCGGGTTGCGCGCATCGGGGTCCAGCAGGACGGCGCGCACCACGGCTTTCAGGTTGCCGCGCGTGCCGCTGCCGTCGTCGTCGAAGGCGGCCGACACGCGCGCGACATAGGCGCGGCTGGGATTGCTGGTGACCAGCCGCTGGATCAACTGCGTGCCGATGAAGGGCCCCACGTTGGGATGGGCGCAGATCACCTCCATGGCGCGCTTGAGCGACAGGTGGCCGTCGGTCCCCGCCGGCACCACCGCGCCCAGAAAGCGCTTTTCAGCCAGCGAGTGCAGCGCGTTGTTCAGGGCCATGGGGCGCCGGTGGAATTCGACGTCGGTTTCCGGGCCGTTGATGTCCCAGCCGGTGAACACCTTGGCCAGTCCCTGCACGTCGGCGTTGGTGTAGGTCTCGACGGGTGCGCCGTTGACCATCCGGACGGACCCGTCCGCCTCCAGCTCCAACAGGCCGATGCTGAACAACTGCATGACCTCGCGGGCGTAGTTCTCGTCCGGATGACGGCCGGTCTTGGGATCTTCCTTGCGGTTGCCGCGATAGGTCAGCATGCAGCCCATCGACAGGTTTTGGGTGACGGCCGTCAGCAGCTGCCGGTAATTGCCCAGGGCATGTTCCGCCAGCAGGTCCATGAAACCCGCGGCGCCGAACAGCGGCCAGGACGCGGTGATGGACGATACGCCCACCACGAAGATCTCCGACAGCGCGAACGCCACCCGCGTGCGGACCTGATCCGGGGCGGAGATGAACTTGCGCCACAGCGTGGATTCCAGCGGCGCGTTGATGCCGTTGCCCTTGAATTCCTCGGTGTTCTTGCGCTGCTGCAGCAGCCAGTCGAAATGGGTCTGCGACGGCGGCATGGCCAGCTGCGCGTCCAGCCAGGCCGCGTAGCCGTCGCGCACCACGGCGTCGATGTCGGCGGGCGTGGGGCCGAACGTGGCCTGCGCCAGGAAGCGGGAAGCCTGGCCCGGGGTCGGTTTTGCAGGGGAAGTATCGGCGGACTGCGGCGCAGCCGCTGACGGCGTAGCGGACATGCGCGGCACCTCGTCGAATGCGAAAACCTACGGTACTGAAGCCCCGGGCGGGCTTCAATACCGTCATTCGGACGAGAGACTAGTCCTAAAGCATGAGCTTCAGACCGAACGCGTGATGCCGCCGTCGATGCGGATGTTCTGGCCGGTGATGTAGGAAGAAGCGTCGGAAGCGAGGAACGCGATCAGGTCGGCGACTTCTTCGGCGGTGCCGTAGCGGCCCATCGGAATGCGCGTGCGGCGGTCTTCCTTTTCCGGCAGGCTGTCGATGAAGCCGGGCAGCACGTTGTTCATCCGCACATTGTGTGCGGCGTACTCGTCGGCGAACACCTTGGTGAAGGCGGCCAGTCCGGCGCGGAACACGCCCGACGTCGGGAACAGCGCTTCGGGTTCGAAGGTGGCGTAGGTCGAAATATTGACGATGGCGCCGGACTTCTGCTGCTTCATCACCGGCGCGACCAGGCGCGCGATGCGCACCACGTTCAGCAGATAGAACTCCATGCCCAGGTGCCAGTCCTCGTCGCTGATCTCCAGCAGCGGGCCCTTGGGGCCGTGGCCGGCGCTGTTGACGACGGCATCGATCCTGCCCCATTTCTGCTGGGTGGCGTCCACCAGCCGCGCCAGGTCCTCGGGCGAGCGGTTGGACCCCGTGACGCCCAGGCCGCCCAGTTCCTGCGCCAGGGCTGCGCCCTTGCCGGAGGAGGACAGGATGGCCACGCGCCAGCCGTCGGCCGCCAGTTTGCGCGCCGCCGCCGCGCCCATGCCGCTGCCGCCGGCGGTGACGATCGCCACTTTTTCCGTGCTCATGCTCACTCCTGGTCTTGAATTATTTGGGAGCGGCCATTGTAGAAGCGGGAGCGACCCGCCACACCACATTGCCGACGTCGTCGGCGGTCAGCAGGCCGCCCTGGCGGTCTATCGCCACCCCTACCGGCCGGCCCTGGGCTTCGCCGTTTTCGTTCAGAAAGCCCGTCAGCACGTCGCGCGCCGGCCCGTCGGGCTTGCCGTCGCGAAAGGGCACGAAGATGACCTTGTAGCCGCTGCGCGGATCGCGGTTCCATGAGCCGTGCTGGCCCACGAACATGCCGTCCGTGTAGGGCGCGGGCAGGCGCGACCCGCCCGACCAGGCCAGCCCCAGCGAGGCGGTGTGCGGACCCAGCGCGTAGTCGGGCACGATGGCGCGCGCCACCAGGTCGGGGCGCGGCGGCTGGACCCGGGTGTCGACGTGCTGGCCGAAATAGCTGTAGGGCCAGCCGTAGAAGCCGCCGTCCCGCACCGAGGTCATGTAGTCGGGCACCAGGTCGCTACCCAGTTCGTCGCGCTCGTTGACGGCTGTCCACAGCGTCTTGCCGTCGGGCGCCCAGGCCATGCCCACGGGGTTGCGCAGACCGGTGGCGTACAGGCGCTTGTTGCCGCTGGCCACGTCGATTTCCCAGATGGCGGCGCGGCCCTCTTCGATGTCCATGCCGTTTTCGCCGACATTGCTGTTGGATCCCACGGACACATACAGTTTGCGGCCGTCGGGGCTGGCCAGCAGGTTCTTGGTCCAGTGATGATTCAGGCCCGCCGGCAGGTCGGTGACCTTCACGCCGGGGGCGCTGATGCGTTCTTGGCCGTTTTCGTAGGGAAAGCGCAGCACGGCGTCGGCATTGGCGACATACAGCTGGTTGCCGATCAAGGCCATGCCGAAGGGCGAGTTCAGGCCGTCGAGCAAGACGCTGCGCGTTTCGGCGACGCCGTCGTGGTCGGCATCGCGCAGCAGGGTGATGCGGTTTGCGCTCGGGGTCCGGGCGCCGGCGCGTTTCATCACCAGGCCGGCGACCCAGGCCTTGAACCCGCCGGAAGCCGATTCGGGCTTGGGCGGCGCATTGGTCTCGGCCACCAGCACGTCGCCGTTGGGCAGCACGTACAGCCAGCGTGGGTGGTCCAGGCCGCTGGCGAACTGCGTCACCGCCAGGCCGCTGGCGGCCACCGGATGCGCACCCGCGGGCCAGCCGACGGCCTTGGCGGTCTTCACGGTGGGGATGGCGGTGGGATTGGGGGCGGGCAGCTGGGGCGACGGACCCATGCCGGCTTCGACCGGCAGCGTGGCCATTTCGCCGCAGGCGTTGAGCGTGGCGGCGGCCATCACGGCGGCCAGCAGGATGCGGGGTGTGGGCATGACGCATGTTCCGGGGGCGGTGAGGTCCATCATACGCTTGGACCTCCGCGGACCCTGGGGCGATCAGCGCATCTGGAACGCTTCCTGATGCCAGCGCACGGGCTGGGCGCCCAGCTTGCGCAGGCCGCGCCTGAGCGCGTCGGCCAGGCCGGCGGGCCCGCAGAACCAGACGTCGGCGACGCGGCCCGCGGCCACCTCGCCCTGCGCCAGCGTACCGGCCGTCAGCGTGTCGCCGTCGCGCCCGCTGTGGATGGCGAGCGTCACGCCGTCCAGCGCTGCGCAGCGTTCCTTGAGCAACGGCACGAAGGGATCGGTTGCAGCGTCGCGCACGCAGTAGTGCAGCCACACGCGCGGCGTCGGGGCCTGCCGGTCCTGCAGCGCCTCCAACCATGCGAGAAACGGCGTGACACCGATACCGCCCGCCACCCAGACCTGCGACGTCGAGGCCGCGTCCGGGGTCAATTGAAAGCGCCCGTATGGGCCTTCGACAGTTACCGGCTGGCCGATGCGCAGCGTGCGCGCCAGGCTGCGGGTGTAGTCGCCCAGCGCCTTGATCTGGAACGTGACGCGGCGTTCGCCCTGATGCGGGGCGCTGGCGATGGTGTAGGGATGGGCGCCTTCCTTGCGGTCGAACGTGACGAAGGCGAACTGTCCCGCCTGATGCTCCCGCCAGTTACCGTCGAGTTCGCAGCTGACCTCCAGGATGTCGCCAGGCTGGTGCGTCAGCGACACGATCCTGCCTTGCGCGCGGCGGCCGCTGCCCACGCGTCCCGGCAGCGCCACCAGCGCGGCATAGGAACCGGCGACCAGCAGCGGAATCAGCAGCAGGCCGACGGGGCCGCTCCAGTAGCGCGCGGGCGCCAGCGCCGCCGTGTGGAACGCCAACGCCAGGAACAGCACAGGCATTGCGCGGTGCAGGAGACGCCATCCGCGGTAGGGAAAGCGCCGCCACAAGGTGATTGCGAGCATCGCGAGCAGCAGGTAGATCGACCATTCGCCCAGGTCCTTGGCCAGGCCGCGCGAGCTTTCAAAGAGCGTCAGCACGACGTCGCGGGCGGGGCGGTTGCCCGCGTCCGCCAGGCTTTTCAACGGGCCGCTGGCCAGCTTCAGCAACCAATGCGCGGCGCCGGCTGACACGGCGAGGATGCCGGCCCATTTATGCAGCCGGTAGATCTTGTCCATGCCGCCCAGCGGACGCTCCAGCCACGCGGGCCGCAGCGCCAGCAGCATGATCAAGGCCATCAGGCCGATGGACCAGACGCCGGTGAGGTAGAGGCCTTGCTGGCGCGCCACCCAGTACCAGGCGCCAGCGGCCGGCGGCTGCAGGATGAACGCGTCCAGGCCCCAGGCCAGGGTGAGGACTAGCAAGAAGCCGCCTACGGCGGCACCGGTTCCTATCGGTTTCATGATGGCATCCGTGTTGGGGCGCTCGGCCCGCCGGATGCGGGCGGAGCGTGGAAAGGCGCGCGGGCGCCGGCGCTTCAGTCCTTGATGCGGCTGCGCAGGACGGCGCCGCTCTGGGCATCGACCCGCAGCTTCACGCGCTGGCCTTGGGCGTTGTCGGCCTTGACGTCGTAGCGGCCGTGCTCGAGCTCGATCTCGGTGATGTTGCGATAGCCGGCGGCGGTCAGCGTGTCGTAGATCTGGCGCACGGTCAGCGTCGCGTTGGCGGGCGCCGTGGCGGCGGGCTGGACCGGCGCCGGGGCGGGCGTCTGGGCGTGCACGGCGGCGGCGCCGGTCAGGGTTGCGGCGCCAAGCGCCAGGGCGGCCAGAGTGTTGCGGATTGCGGTCATGGAATGGCTCCTAGGTTGTTGCGGGTTGCCGGAATGGCGACCATGACCGCATTATTCGGGTGTGCGGATGAACCAATTCTGAAGCTGCCGTTCACGTGCCGTTCATTTTCCAGGCGCTATAAATGGGCGGACAATCGCCGCTCATGGCGAACTCCGAATTGCGAAAGGAAACATGACCCGAGCAACGCGTACCCGAATCTGGCTGTCCTGCGGCGCGCTGATGCTGGCGCTGGCCGCGGGCCCCAACGCGGGGCTGGCCGATGAAAGCGACCATGAACAGGCGCGCCAGGCCTTGCAGGCCGGCAAGGTGTTGCCCCTGCGCTCGGTGCTGGACATCGTCGAGCGCGATTATCCGGGGCAGGTGGTCAAGGTCGAATTCGAAGAGGACGACGGCGAGTTCATCTACGAGATCCGGCTGCTGCAGAGCGGCGGCCGGCTGGTCAAGCTGAAGATCGACGCGCGCGACGGCAAGGTGCTGGGCGTGAAGGGACGCGACATCCAATTCCGGGACAAGCACTGATGCGCATACTCGTGGTGGAAGACGAACCGACGCTGGCGACGCAACTGGCCGACGCCTTGCGCCAGGCCGGCTATACCGTCGACACCGCCGCGGACGGCGGAACGGCCCAGTACATGGGCGCGGTCGAGGCCTACGACGTGGTGGTGCTGGACCTGGGCCTGCCGGTGATGGACGGCCTGACGGTGCTCAAGCAGTGGCGAGCCGGCGGCCAGGGCATGCCGGTGCTGATCCTCACGGCACGCGATAACTGGCACGAGAAGGTTGCCGGCATCGATGCCGGCGCGGACGATTACCTGACCAAGCCCTTCCACATGGAAGAGCTGCTGGCGCGGGTGCGGGCGCTCTTGCGCCGCTCCAGCAGCCACGCCAGCGCGCAATGGCGCTGCGGCCCGCTGATGCTGGACACGCGCCTGGCCAAGGTCACGGTGGACGGGCAGGCGCTGTCCCTTACCAGCCATGAATTCAAAGTGCTGGCCGTGCTGATGCAGCGCGCGGGCGAAGTGATTTCGCGCAGCGAGCTGACCGAGCATGTCTACGCCCAGGACCACGACCGCGATTCCAACACCATCGATGTGTTCATCGCGCGGCTGCGCAAGAAGCTGCCGCCCGACACCATCGAAACCGTGCGTGGCCTGGGCTACCGCCTGGCCGGCGGCGCATGATGCCGCAGCGCGCGCCGGGCTCGCTGCGCTGGCGCTTGCTTGCCGGCACGCTGGCCTGGATCCTGGTCACGGTGGTGCTGGCCGGATGGGGCCTGGGCAGCCTGTTCCGCCAGCACATCACCGAACAATTGCGCGCCGAACTGACCCTGCACCTGAACCAGCTGACAGCCGCGGTAAACACCAGCCCGGATGGCCGCCTGGTGGTGTCGCCGCCCTTGAGCGACCCGCGGCTGGAACAGCCGCTGTCCGGCCTGTACTGGCAGATCGACCGGCTCGACGAACAGGGCCGCGCGGTGGCCGTGGGCGCGGCGCGCTCGCGGTCGCTCTGGGACCAGGTGCTGGCGCTGCCCGCCGCGGACAGCGCCGACGGGGCGTATGAAATCGCGGGGCCGGAAAAGCATAGCCTGACGGCCCTGACGCGCACGCTGGAACCGGCCGAGACCGAGGCAGCGCCGCTGCGCCTGATCGTGGCGGCCGACAGCCAGGTGTTGGCCGAGCCGATCGAACGCTTCAACCATATGCTGTTGATTTCGCTGGGTGCGCTGGCTGCAGGCTTGACGCTGGCGGCCGTGGTCCAGGTCCTGGTCGGGTTGCGGCCGCTGGCCAAGCTCAGGCGGCAGCTCGCCGGGCAGCAAGGGGGCGCCAGCGTGCGCATCGAAGGCCGTTTTCCCAGCGAAATCCAGCCGCTGGTCGACGACTTCAACCGCGTCCTGGCCGTCAATGCCGACATGGTGCAGCGTGCGCGCACGCAGGCCGGCAATCTGGCGCACGCGGTGAAAACGCCGCTGACGATCCTGGGCAATGCCGCGGCGCGCGAGGAAGGGCCGCTGGCGGCGCTGGTGCAGGAGCAGGTCGGCATGGCGCGCCGCCAGATCGACTATCACCTGGCGCGCGCCCGCGCTGCCGCCGCGTCCGGCGCGGCAGACAGCCGCACGCCGCTGCGCAAGCCCATCGAGGGGCTGCTGCGGGTCATGCAGCGCTTGTATGCGCAGCGCGGCCTGCAGCTGGAAATGCCGGCGTTCGCCGACGGCCTGGTGTTCCGCGGCGAAGAACAGGATCTGCAGGAGATGGTCGGCAACCTGCTGGACAATGCCTGCAAATGGGCCGAGCGCCAGGTGCAGGTGAGCGCCAGCGCCGCCGGGCCGGGTCAGTTGCTCATCCAGATCGACGATGATGGCCCCGGCATTGCCGACGACGAGCGCGAACGCATCTTCCTGCGCGGCGTGCGCATGGATGAACAGCGTCCCGGATCGGGCCTGGGCCTGGATATCGTGCGCGACCTGGCCAGCACCTATGGCGGCCAGGCGCGCGCCGAGCGCTCGCCGCTGGGCGGCTTGAGGGTGTCGTTGTGGCTGCCGGCCGCCTGAGGCCGGCGTCCGGGGCTTACTTGACCAGCGTGACCGGCACTTCGGCCAGTTGCAGCACCTGATTGGCGACCGAGCCGATCAGGATGTTCGTCAGCGAGCCATTGCCGCGCGTGCCCATGACGATGCGGGCGCAGCCATGATCGTGGGCGTATCCGGCGATTTCCGTGGCCGTATGGCCAAATGCCACGTGGCTGGTGTAGTCGGCGCCGGTCACATCCAGCAGCTTGCGCGCCTCGTCCGCGGCTTCCTGGCCTTCGCGCAGGTAGAACTCGTCGATCATGTCCTGCGTGATCAGGCGCGACAGGCCGGCGCGGCCTTGCACGGGCGTCTGGACGTTGAGCAGATGGATGCGCGCGGCGCCAGCGCCTTGGGCGAGCTGGCGGGCGTACAGGACGGCGCGGTTGGCGTTGTCGGAGCCGTCGACAGGGACCAGGATGTTCAGCATGGATGCTCCTTGACGGTTACTTGACCAGGGTGACGGGCAACTCCGTCAGATGCAGGACGCGGGTCGCGACCGAGCCCAGGAACCAGGACGACACCGAGCCCAGCCCGCGCGAGCCCATGTAGATTTCATCCGCGTCGGATTCGTCGGCCACGCGCACGATGGTCTCGGCGGCGGCGCCTATTTCGATGTGGGTCTGGAAGGGCACGCCGGCCCGGGTCAGCAATTCGCTGGCGGCTTGCAGCGCGTTGCGGCCTTCTTCCTCGTGATAGGCGTCGATCTCGGCCTGCGACAGGCCGCGGCCGATCTTGCCGGCTTTCAGGGGGATCTGGACCGTCAGGAGTTCCACGCGTTCGACGGGATCGTAGCTGCGGGCGTCGAGCAGGGCTTGGACCGCATGGACGGCGGGCTGCGAGCCGTCCACGGGAATCAGGATGCGTTTCATGAGCGTCTCCTTGTGTGCGCCGCGGGCGGCGTTGTAGTCCACTGTATCCGAATTATTCGCCGATTCGGACAGGGGCGTCATGCGCGGGATCAAACCAGGCGCAATCAGCCCGCGTCGCCGGGCGGCGGACCCGACGCAAAGTCAGCGCCAGCGCGGCTCCAGGACGTGCGCGTCGGCAGCCTGCCCGAGCAGGCGGACGGCCAGCGCGCCCAGCGCCTCGGCCGAGCCGCTGGTCTCCAGCCGCAGTCCGCCCGGGCCGCTGGCGCGCAGCAGGCCGCGCTCCTGCAGCTGGTGGCGCAGCCGGCGCGCCACCGGGACGCCCGTTTCCAGCAACGGCACATCGGCGCCGGCGGCCGCCTGGATCGCCTCGCGCAGGAAGGGAAAGTGGGTGCAGCCCAGCACCAGCACGTCGGCGCCGGCCCCGCGCAATTCCGCCACGGGCGCGCGCACCGCGGCCTCGGCCTGGGGGCCGCTGAGTACGCCTTGCTCCACCAGCCGCACCCACTCGGGGCAAGGCCTGAACAGGATGCGAACTTCGGGCGCCTCGCGCTGGACCAGGGCGGCGAATTTGGGGCTGGCCAGGGTGCCGGTGGTGGCGAACACGCCGACCACGCCGCTCGTGGTCAGGTGCGCGGCGGGCTTGATGGCCGGCTCCACGCCGATGATGATCAGCTGCGGATGGCGTAGGCGCAACTGGGCGATGGCGGCCGCGGTGGCCGTATTGCAGGCCACCACCATGGCCTTGGCCTGGCGCGACACGAAGTAATCGGCGATCGTGCTGGCGCGCTGCTCGACGTAGTCCTGCGTTTTTTCGCCATAGGGCACGTGGGCGGAGTCGGCTACGTACAGCAGGGATTCGTGGGGCAGGGCGTCGCGGATGGCGCGCAGCACGCTCAGGCCGCCGACGCCGGAGTCGTAGATGCCTATGGGTGAATCTGGAGTCATGGCTGCAATGCGGAGTGCGGGTGCCGGGCAGTGTAGCGCCGCGCGCTCAGACCAGGGATTCCTCGCGCTGCCGCCGCGCCTCGCCGATCAGTTTGCGGGCTGCGCCGGAGAGCGCTTCGTCGCGCCAGATCAGGTTCAGCGGCGCGCGCAGTTCCGCCGGATGGGCCAGGTTGACGTAGGCCACGCCTTCGATGTTCACGCGGCGTAGCGACGCCGGCACCAGCGACACGCCCAGGCCGGCCGCGACCAGGCTCAGGGTGGACAGCATGCGTGGCGCTTCTTGCGCCACGCGCGGGCTGAAGCCGGCGGCGCCGCAGGCGGCGATGATGGCGTCGTACAGGCCCGGCCCGCTGTGGCGGCGGTAGAGGATCAGCGATTCATCGGCCAGTTCGGCCAGCGCAATGCGCTTGCGCGCACGGCCCTTGACGGCCGGGTGGTCGGCCGGAAACGCAGCCAGCATGGGTTCCTCCAGCACGGTTTCCACCACCACGCCGGGGTCCAGGCCATAGGGGCCGCGGATGAAGGCGACGTCCACGCGGCCCGCGGCCACGCCCTCCATGAGTTCGCCGGTGCTGCTTTCCTCCAGCACCAGCCGCACGTTGGGCGCCGCTTCGCGGAAGCGTCGGATGACGGAGGGCACAAAGGGATGGAAGGCCGCCGATCCGGTGAAGCCCACGGTCAGGCGTCCAGCCTCGCCCTGCGACACGCGCCGCACGCCTTCCACGGCCTGGTCCACCAGGGCCACGATGTTGCGCGCGTCGTCCAGCAGCGCGCGGCCGCTTTCGGTCAGCTCCATGCCGCGCGGCAGACGGTGGAACAGCGTTACCCCCAGCTCCTGCTCCAGTACGCGGATCTGCTGGCTGAGCGGGGGCTGGCGGATGCCCAGCCGCGCCGCGGCCTTGGTCAGATGGGATTCCTCGGCCACGGCCAGGAAGTAGCGCAGCAATCTTAAATCCACGGATGCCATATTCAACCGATATGAATATATAGATAGTCATATATTAGACATTATCCAAGGCGAAGAGTAGGCTGCAATCTCGTTGTCCTTCCCCCGGTCCCACTCCGCGCCGCTTCCCCGGCGCCGGCATGAAAATGATGAACGCGGCACCTTCCATCTCCGAGGCCGATTTGCGGCCCGCGCCCACTTGCGGGCAATTGTTCTATGGCTTCCTGATGCTCGGCCTGACGGCCTTCGGCGGCGCCTTGCCGCTGGCGCGCCGCATGGTCGTCGAAAAGCACCGCTGGCTCAGCGGCGCCGAGTTCACCGACCTGCTGGGCCTGTGCCAGTTCCTGCCCGGCGGCAATATCATCAACCTGTCGGTGGCGCTGGGCATGAAGTTCCGCGGCCCGCGCGGCGCGTTCGCGGCGCTGATGGGCCTGATCCTGGCGCCGTCCGCCATCGTGGTGCTGCTGGGCATGGTGTACGACCGCTTCCAGAACGATCCCCACATCCAGCACCTGTTTGCCGGGCTGGCCGCCGCCGCCGCGGGCTTGTTGATTTCCATGGCGGTGAAGATCGGGTTGCCGGTGGTCAAGCGCCGCGACTGGCTGGCCGGCGTGGTGGCCACGGCTTGCTTCATCGCCATCGCCGTGCTGCGCATTCCGCTTCTGCCCACCATGGCGGTGCTGACGCCGCTGAGCATCCTGATGGTCTGGAGGCAACGTCGATGATCCATACATTGATCGCCCTGGCCCTGATCTTTTCCGAGCTGTCCGTGCTGGCGTTCGGCGGGGGCAATACCATCCTGCCCGAGATGCAGCGCCAGGTGGTGGAAGTGCACGGCTGGATGAGCGCGGCGGATTTCTCCGCGCTGTTCGCCCTGGGACAGGCGGCCCCGGGCCCCAACCTGATGGTGGTCACGCTGGTCGGCTGGCATGTGGCGGGCGGCCTGGGCATGCTGGTCACCACCATCGCCAAGTTCGGCCCGTCGTCCATCATTACCGTGATCGCGCTGGGCCTGTGGGAACGCTTCAAGGACCGTCCCTGGCGCGGCGTCATTCAGGCGGGCATCTTCCCGATGACGGTGGGCTTGGTGGCGGCCAGCGCGGCGCTCATCACCGAGGCCTCGGTGCATACCTGGCTGCTGGGCGTCATTACCGCTGTGGTGGCGCTGCTGGGCAGCCTCACCCGCATCCATCCGCTGTGGCTGCTGTTCGGCGGCGCACTGGTCGGTTTGCTCGGCATCGGTTAGCGTTAGGGCTGCTCACACCAAAAGGAGCGCCGCATGCCGCCGCTCAAGGATTTCGAGCCCGAGGACGATTCCGCTGCCGGCGCCGCCCTGCCGTTCTTCCATGCGCATCGCCGCCTGGTCGGCTGCGCCGCGCTGCTGCTGGTCATGGCGGGCGGGCTGTACGCCCTGGGCGTGCCATGGGTGCTGGCGCTGTTGCTGGGATTCGATGCGGGGGCGCTGGTGTTCCTGCTGATGACGGCGCGGGTGTTCGGCCGGACCAGCGCGGCGGCCATGCGCCAGCATGCGCAGCAGCAGGACGTGGGCCGCACCGGCGTGCTGTGGAGCAGCGTGGCGCTGTCCTGCATGGTGATGATGGCGCTGTGGGTGGAGCTGCGGGGAGAGAGCGGCGTGGGCAGCGTGCTGGCCATGCTGGCGGCCGCCGCGACCATCATCCTGTCGTGGCTCTACATGAACATGATCTTCGCCCTGCACTACGCGCATGGCTATTACGGCCATCGCAACGCCATGCACAAGGGGCTGGATTTTCCCGGCACGGAAGATCCGGACTACTGGGACTTCGCCTATTTCGCGCTGGTGCTGGGCATGACGTTCCAGGTGTCGGACGTGCAGATCGTGAACCGCCGCCTGCGCCGCACGGCGCTGACGCACAGCGTCATCGCCTTTTTCTTCAACGTCTTCATCATTGCCATCAGCGTCAACGTGGCGGCGGGGCGGGCCTAGAGCGTGTCATGAACTGTGCCGCGATCGCCCGACCGTAGTTGGGTGGCAGCCTGCCGCCCTTAGCCAACAGACTGGCGGGGCCTCGCTTCGTGGTCTTCAGTATGCTGATGCCGGGAAATGCTGCCAACCTGCTCCACAGTTCATAACACGCTCTAAATATCGGCTACATCGCGCAGCCGTACGCCGGAGAAGTTGGCCGCACTCAATGCGTCAAACATCGCGCGGTCGCAGATGGGAGGTGCTCCCATGCGATCCTGGCGGAAGATATGGGCATCTCCCACAACATCCTGTTTGAACACCAAGCTGGCTCCGCCGACGAGGCTATAAAGTTTCTCGTCCTCGCCGGTCTGATAATTGTGGTCGAGCTTGATCCTCACTCGAGAAGAGGCTTCATCCAGGGCATCGAGTCTGCGCAGCACATTGCCTAGGTAGTACTGAGGGGCGGGGCTGCCGTCAGCAAGGCTGAAGTCGCATGCCACAAATGCAAACGCCTCGGCGTCCAACTGCTCAAACAGTTGCTTCAACGGCTCCGACACAATCCATATGCCAGCGAGCTCTTCCAGATCGCGTGGCATTCCGCCCTTCTCCGGTACATGAACCAGGCGGGGACGCTCCGGATACTGATCCGGCATGCCATCAGGACGCGAGACGACATTCATCCCCGGATCGATCAGCTTCTCTTCGTTGGCGATCTCGATGCCGGGAACCCTGCCGTTTCCCAAGAAGCTGGCGTCGATCAGGAAAAATTCGCCCTTATGAGATGCGGCTTCGGCTGAAACTTCAATGGCGGTCGGTTCGGTCACGGTGGCTTCCATCATGGATGCGGGGCAGAACGGGAATGCGATTGAGCCGATGCTGGCGGGGCTTGGGCGCAGCCACAAGTTCCGGCGAAGTGGTCTTCAGCATGCCGATGCTGGGAAATGCTGCCGACCTACTCCAAAGTTCATAACAGGCGGTGGGGCCGCGCCCCTGGGTCTTGCGTCAGGCCGGGCCGCGTCAGGCCGCGCCCAGGCGCCACAAGGACGTGACTTCCTTCGAACGCGCCGCATGCAGCGGGTCGCTCGCGTCTTGCGCGCGGCCGTGAGTGGGACGCGTGTCGATGCGCTCGATCACGCGCAAGCCGGCCTGGCTGATCATCTCCAGCAGCGCTTCGCGGCTGCGCAGGCCCAGATGCTCCGCCAGGTCCGACAGGATCAGCCAGCCTTCGCCGTTGGGCGTCAGATGCGCCGCCAGTCCATTCAGGAAGCCGCGCAGCATGCGGCTGTCGGGGTCGTAGACGGCATGTTCCACGGGCGAGCTGGGGCGGGCGGGCAGCCAGGGCGGGTTGCAGACGATCAGCGACACCCGGCCTTCGGGGAACAAGTCGGTCTGTTCGACGTCGACCTGCTTGGACAGGCCCAGGCGCTCCAGGTTTTCACGGGCGCAGGCCAGCGCGCGCGGATCCATGTCGGTGGCGATGACGCGCTTGCTGCCGCGGCGCGCGATCACGGCAGCCAGCACGCCGGTGCCGGTGCCGATGTCGAAGGCCACGCTGCCGCGCGGCATCGGGGTGCGCGCCACCAGGTCAACGTACTCGCCGCGCAGCGGCGAGAACACGCCGTAGTGCGGATGGATGCGGGCATTCAGCGCGGGAATCTCCACGCCTTTCTTGCGCCATTCGAAGGCGCCGATCAGGCCCAGCAGTTCGCGCAGCGACGCGACGTAGGGCTCGGCGGCGGGACCGTGGGCTTCCTCGCAGGCCAGGCGCGCGTCGGGCGCGCGGCGCAGCGGAATGCCGTGACCGGCGTCGAACGGAATCAGCAGCATGCCCAGGATGCGGGCGCGCTGCGACTGGATCTGGCGGTGCTGGTTGAAGGCGTCCAGCAGGCTGTCCACGGGTTTGCGGGGACGCTTGTCGACCCGCCGCGTGATGGCTTGCAGCAATTGCCGCGCATTCTGGAAATCGCCGCGCCACAGCAGGCCGACGCCTTCGCAGGCCTGGCGGTAGGCCATGTCGGCGGTCATGGTGTCGTCCGCCACCACCACGCGCTTGGGCGGCGCGGCGCCGGATTCGGAGCGCCAGCGGGCGGCGTGCGGGGTCTGGTTTTCTTCCCAGCGGATTTCAGGGACGGTCAACGTGTCGCTCCAGCAAGGCGGGGCGCGCGGGGCAGGGTGGTCATGGAGAAAGCAAAAAGAAGGGGCGCGGGCTGCCAATGTAGCAGCTTCGCGCCCCGTCGCGGCACCCGCCTGGCTCAGTGGAACAGCACCACCGCCTTCTGCAGCGTGATCCAGATGCCCCAGGCCAGGGGGATACCCACGCAGGCCCAGGCGAACACCACCAGCGCCGCCGGCGTGCGGAACGCGGATGTTCCGACCCCGTGCGTTTCCGTGGCGACCGCGCGTTCGTGGGCCAGCGCCTTCTCGCGCGCCAGTTCTTCGTCATTCATGAAGTACTTGGGATTCACGGGCCGGATCGCCAGGTTGCACAGGAAACCCAGCACCAGCATGCCCGCCAGGATGTACATGGTGATGTCGTACACCTGGGCGCGCGGCACGCCGATGGACAGCTGGTATTCGCGGATGTAGTTCACCAGCACCGGCCCGAAGATGCCCGCCGCCGACCAGGCCGTCAGCAGCCGGCCATGGATGGCACCCACCATCTGCGTGCCGAACAGGTCGGCCAGGTACGCCGGCACGGTGGAGAAGCCGCCGCCGTACATAGACAGGATGATGCAGAAAGCGGCCACGAACAGAGCCAGCGCGCCGATGTGCGCGGTCCAGGGGATGGCCGAATACAGCGCGAAACCCAGCACGAAGAAGATGAAGTAGGTGGTCTTGCGGCCCAGCTTGTCGGACAGGCTGGCCCAGAAGAAGCGGCCGCCGATATTGAACAGGCTAAGCAGGCCGGTGAAGCCGGCGGCGATGGCGGCGATGGCCGCCAGCTGGTTCTTGTCCAGCTGCGAGTAACCCAGCTCAGGCTGGTTGATCAGGCCGCCGCCGAACACTTCCTGCAGCAGCGGCGAGGCCATGCCCAGGATGCCGATGCCGGCCGTGACGTTCAGGCACAGCGCCCACCACACCAGCCAGAACTGCGGCACGCCCCAGACGCGCTGCACATGGACGTGGCCCTTGGTGATCATGGCGTTGCCGGCATGCTTGGCCGGCGCGGTCCAGCCCTCGGGCTTCCAGCCGGTCGGCGGCACGCGGTAGCCCAGCGCGCCCGACATCATGAAGACGAAGTACACCGCGGCCATGGTCAGGAAGGTCTGCCAGACGCCCGGCGATTCAGGCGTGGCAAAGTGGCGCATCAGCAGGTCGGCCAGCGGCGCGCCTATCATGGCGCCACCGCCAAAGCCCATGATGGCCATGCCCGTGGCCATGCCGCGGCGGTCGGGGAACCACTTGATCAGCGTGCTCACGGGCGAGATGTAGCCCAGCCCCAGGCCGATGCCGCCGATGACGCCCGAGCCCAGCCACAGCATCCACATCTGGTGCAGGTACACGCCCATGGCGGAGATGACCAGGCCGCCGCACCAGCACAGGGCCGACACCACGCCCGCCTTGCGCGGGCCCGCGCGTTCCAGCCAGCCGCCCCACAGCGCGGCCGAGCAGCCCAGCAGCACGAAGAACAGGGTGTACATCCACCCCATGGTCGAAATCTTCCAGTCGCAATTGGTGGCGAACAGCTCGGCGACGAGGCTCATGTCCGCGGGGCAGGCCAGCGGCTTGGCGCCGCCCACCACCTTGGACAGCGGCAGCCAGAACACCGAGAAGCCATAGGCCATGCCGATGCACAGGTGGATGGCAAGGGCGGCAGGGGGAACCAGCCAGCGCGAGAAACCCGGGCCGGCGATGGTGCGTTCCTTATCGAAAAAACCCGGCTTTGAACCGGGCAGGTCCAGCGTGGCAGTGCTTTGCATGTTGTCTCCTCTTTTGGCGCCGCTCATTGGCGTGCGTGGTCCGGCATCCGGCCGGTCTCGCCGCCTTTTTCTCTTGTGGTGTTTCTGTCGTCTTGCCGGGCGCTATGGCGTTACGCCACACGGGCGAGCGGCGTGAGGCGCTGCCGGTTCTGCGTGACCGCTTCCAGCACCAGCGGGTGCAGGCGTTCCTCGCCAGCATTGCCGTCCGGACTTCTTTCGAGAAAGTTCAGAAGCTCATTGCGCATGCGCGGCTCCCAGAACTTGTGGATATGGTTGGCCACGCCTTCCAGGGCCTCGGGCCGGTCGGGCATGGCTTCGAAGAATTGGCCGATGCGGTTGGCCATGCGGATCAGATTGCCGATTTCCATGCTTGGGTCAGGTCCGGTTCAGGGGGTGATGCGTGATGGGTGGGTGTACAGCGTGGCGTCGTCGCCGCGCAGAAAGCCCAGCAGGCTGACATTGGCGTCCTGGGCCAGGCGGATGGCGAGCGCCGTGGGCGCGGACACCGAGGCCAGCACGGCCACGCCGGCCGCCGCGGTTTTCTGCACCATTTCGAAACTGGCACGGCTGGACACCACGACGATGCCGTCGCCGGCATGCATGGCCTGGCGCGCCAGGGCGCCGACCAGCTTGTCCAGGGCGTTATGGCGCCCCACGTCCTCGCGCACCAGCGCGACGGTACCGTCGGCGCCGGCCCAGCCCGCGGCGTGGGTGGCGCCGGTGATGTCGTGCAGCGCCTGGCGCGCCCGCATTTCGCGCATGGCGGCCAGCACGGCCTGGATGCGCACGGGCGAGCCGTTGGTGACGGGCGCCACCGGCCGCAGCACTTCGGGTAGCGTTTCCACGCCGCACAGGCCGCAGCCGGTGCGCCCGGCCATGGCCCGGCGGCGCGACTTCAGCCGCACTTCACAGGCGGTGGAAATTTCCAGCTGGACCACGATGCCGTCGCATTGCGGCAGCAGGTCGATGCCGCGCACGTCGCTGACGCCGTCGATGATGCCCTCGGACAGCGCGAAGCCCACCGCGAAGTCTTCCAGGTCGGCCGGCGTGGCCAGCATGGTGGCGTGGCTGATGCCGTTGAACTCCAGCGCGACCGGCGTTTCCTCGGCCACGGAGTCGGCTTCGACCCCGGGGACCAGGGCGCCGCCCCGCACGCGGGTGACCTGTACCTGCGTGCAGTCGGGGCGGGAAGGCGGGGGCGTGGGCATGGCGGCGTCCTGGCGGTTCGGGCTGAGGGTTATTTCCCGGTCAGCGCCGCTTCGCTTTCGCGCGAACGCTCGCGCAGCAGCTTTTGCTGGATGTCTGCAAAGCGCGACCACTGGCGCTGCCACTCCGAAGGCTGGGACACGCGCGTGACCTGCACGGCCGTCACCTTGTACTCGGGGCAGTTGGTGGCCCAGTCGGAGCTGTCGGTGGTGACGACGTTGGCGCCGGACTCGGGGAAATGGAAGGTGGTGTATACCACGCCCGGCTGCACCCTGTCGGTCAGCGTGGCCCGCAACACGGTCTCGCCCGCGCGGCTCTGGATGCCGACCCAGTCGCCATCCTTCACGCCGCGGTCCTCGGCGTCCTGCGGATGCAGTTCCAGCACGTCCTCGCCATGCCACATGACATTGGGCGTGCGCCGGGTCTGCGCGCCCACGTTGTACTGCGACAGGATGCGGCCCGTGGTCAGCAGCAGCGGGAAGCGGCGCGTGCTGCGCTCGTCCGTGGGCACGTACTTGGTGATCATGAACTTGCCCTTGCCGCGCACGAACTCGTCGATGTGCATGATGGGCGTGCCATCGGGCGCTTCGTCGTTGCAGGGCCATTGCAGGCTGCCCTGCTTGTCCAGCTTTTCATAGCTGACGCCGGTGAAGGTCGGCGTCAGGCGCGCGATCTCGTCCATGATCTCGCTGGGATGCTTGTAATTCATGGGGTAGCCCAGCGCGTTGGACAGCGCCACCGTCACTTCCCAGTCGGACTTGCCGTTCTTGGGTTCCATCACCTTGCGCACGCGCGAGATGCGGCGTTCGGCGTTGGTGAAGGTGCCGTCTTTTTCCAGGAACGAGGAGCCGGGCAGGAACACGTGGGCGTACTTGGCGGTTTCGTTCAGGAACAGGTCCTGCACCACGATGCATTCCATGGCAGCAAGGGACGCCGCCACGTGCTGCGTGTTGGGGTCCGACTGCACGATGTCCTCGCCCTGGCAGTACAGGCCCTTGAACGAACCGCCCAGCGCGGCCTCGAACATGTTGGGGATGCGCAGGCCGGGTTCCGGCTGCAGGGTCACGCCCCAGTCCTGCTCGAACTGCGCGCGCACCGTGTTGTCGGAGATGTGGCGGTAGCCCGGCAGCTCATGCGGGAACGAGCCCATGTCGCACGAGCCCTGCACGTTGTTCTGCCCGCGCAGCGGGTTCACGCCCACGCCTTCGCGGCCGATGTTGCCGGTGGCCATGGCCAGGTTGGCGATGGCCATGACGGTGGTGGAGCCCTGGCTGTGTTCGGTCACGCCCAGGCCGTAGTAGATCGAGCCGTTGCCGCCGGTGGCATACAGGCGCGCCGCGCCGCGCACGGCCTGCGCCGGCACGCCGGTGATTTCTTCCATGGCTTCCGGCGAGTTCTCTGGCAGCGAGACGAAGTCACGCCATTCCTTGAAGGCCTTGGCTTCGCAGCGCTCGGCCACGAAGTCCTCGGCGATCAGGTTTTCGGTGGCGATCACGTGGGCCAACGAGGACAGCAGGGCGGTGTTGGTGCCGGGGCGCACCTGCAGGTGGAAGTCGGCCTTGATGTGCGGCGAACTGACCAGTTCGATGCGGCGCGGATCGATCACGATCAGGCGCGCGCCCTGGCGCAGGCGGCGCTTCAGGCGCGAGGCGAACACCGGATGGCCGCTGCTGGGGTTGGCGCCCATCACGATGACCACGTCGGTGTGCATGACGGAATCGAAGGTCTGGGTGCCGGCGGATTCGCCCAGCGTCTGCTTCAGGCCGTAACCGGTGGGCGAGTGGCAGACCCGCGCGCAGGTGTCGACGTTGTTGGTGCCGAAGGCGGCGCGTACCAGCTTTTGCACCAGCCAGGTTTCTTCGTTGGTGCAGCGCGAGGAGGTGATGCCGCCGACCGCATCGCGGCCGTACTGGCCCTGGATGCGGCGGAATTCGGAGGCCGCATAGTTGATCGCCTCGTCCCAGGACACTTCCTTCCAGGAGTCGGTGATGTGCTTGCGGATCATGGGCTTGAGCACGCGTTCCTTGTGCGTGGCGTAGCCCCAGGCGAAGCGGCCCTTGACGCAGGAATGGCCGCGGTTGGCCTGGCCGTCCTTCCAGGGCACCATGCGCACCACTTCCTGGCCCTTCATCTCGGCCTTGAAGCCGCAGCCCACGCCGCAGTAGGCGCAGGTGGTCACGACCGAGTGTTCGGCCTGGCCCATCATGATGACGGTCTTTTCCTGCAGGGTGGAGGTCGGACAGGCCTGCACGCAGGCGCCGCAGGACACGCATTCGCTATCCAGGAAGGGCTGGTCCTGCCCCGGCGACACGCGCGATTCGAAGCCCTTGCCGGAGATCGTCAGGGCGAAGGTGCCCTGCGTTTCCTCGCAGGCGCGCACGCAGCGGTTGCAGACGATGCACTTGGAGGCGTCATAGGTGAAGTACGGATTGGACTCGTCCTTTTCGCTCTTCAGGTGGTTGGCGCCGTCGTAGCCGTAGCGCACGTTGCGCAGGCCCACCACGCCGGCCATGTCCTGCAGTTCGCAGTCGCCGTTGGCCGGGCAGGTCAGGCAGTCCAGCGGGTGGTCGGAGATGTACAGCTCCATCACGCCGCGGCGCAGGTCGTGCAGCTTGGGGGTTTCGGTGTAGACCACCATGCCGTTCTCGGCCGGGGTGGTGCACGACGCGGGATAGCCGCGGCGGCCTTCGATCTGGACCAGGCACAGCCGGCACGAACCGAAGGGCTCCAGGCTGTCGGTGGCGCACAGCTTGGGAATGTTGATGCCGGCCTCGGCGGCCGCGCGCATCAGCGAGGTGCCTTCGGGCACCGTGATTTCCTGGCCGTCTATGGTCAGGGTGACGGTTACGGCGGACTCGCGCGCCGGCGTGCCCAGGTCGCGATCGCGCTTGATGACGGTTTCTAGCATGTCGGTCTCGGGTTCAGGCCGCGTGCGCGGCAGACTGGGAGGACTCGATGCCGAAGTCCTGCGGGAAGTGGTTCAGCGCGGACAGCACCGGGTAGGGCGCCATGCCCCCCAGCGCGCACAGCGATCCGCCCAGCATCGTGTCGCACAGGTCGCGCAGCAGATGCACCTGCTGCTCGCGGCCGGGGCCGCCCGCGACGATCTTGTCTATGGTTTCCACGCCGCGGGTGGAGCCGATGCGGCAGGGCGTGCATTTGCCGCAGGATTCGATGGCGCAGAACTCCATCGCGTAACGCGCCATGCGCGCCATGTCCACGGTGTCGTCGAAGGCCACCAGCCCGCCGTGGCCGACCATGGCGGATATCTGGATGTAGGCTTCGTAGTCCAGCGGCACGTCCCATTGCGATTCCGGCAGGTAGGCGCCCAGCGGGCCGCCCACCTGCACCGCGCGCAGCGGCCGGCCGGAAGCGCTGCCGCCGCCGAAGCCGTAGAGCAGGTCGCGCAGGCTCAGGCCGAAGGCCTTCTCGACCAGGCCGCCGTGCTTGAGGTTGCCGGCCAGCTGGAACGGCAGCGTGCCGTGCGAGCGGCCCACGCCGTAGTCGCGGTAATAGGCCGCGCCCTTGGCCAGGATGATGGGTACGGTGGCCAGCGAAATCACGTTGTTGATGACCGTGGGCTTGCCGAACAGGCCGGAGATCGCCGGCAGCGGCGGCTTGGCGCGGACCACGCCGCGCTTGCCCTCGATGCTTTCCAGCAGCGAGGTTTCCTCGCCGCAGATGTAGGCGCCCGCGCCCTTGCGCACTTCCATGTCGAAGCGGCGGCGGCTGCCGTGCACGTCATCGCCCAGCCAGCCCACGCTGCGCGCCCGCGCGATGGCGGCTTCCAGGGTGTCGATGGCTTGCGGATATTCCGAGCGGACGTAGATATAGCCGTAGGTGGCGCCCACCGCCAGGCCGGCAATGGTCATGCCTTCGATCAGCACATAGGGGTCGCCTTCCATCAGCAGGCGGTCGGCGAAGGTGCCGGAGTCGCCCTCGTCGGCGTTGCAGACGATGTACTTCTGGTCGCCGGGGGTGCCTGCCACCGTCTTCCACTTGATGCCGGTCGGGAATGCCGCGCCGCCGCGGCCGCGCAGGCCCGAGGCCACCATTTCGTCGACGATCTGCCCCGGCTCCATGGCCAGGGCGCGTTGCAGGCCCTGCAGGCCGCCATGGGCGGCGTAGTCCTGCAGGGACAGCGGATCGGTCACGCCGACGCGGGCGAAGGTCAGGCGTTCCTGGTGCTTCAGGTAGGGGATTTCTTCGGTCAGGCCCAGGCGCAGCGGATGCTCGCCGCCACTTAGCCAGCCGGCGTCGAACAGCGCGGCGACGTCCTCGGGCTGCACCGGCCCGTAGGCGACGCGGCCCTGCGGGGTAGTGATTTCGACCATGGGTTCCAGCCACAGTAGCCCGCGCGAGCCATTGCGCACGATCTGCACCGACAGGCCGCGGGCGTCGGCGGCGCGTTCGATGTCGCGCGCCACCGTGTCGGCGTCCATGGCCAGCGCCGCGGCGTCGCGCGGCACGTAGATGACGATGGGGGAACTCATGATTGACCCTCCAGCGTGCGGGCCAGCAGGCGGTCCAGTTTTTCCGGCGTGACGCGGGCATGGGGCAGGCCGTCGATCATCACCGCCGGCGACTGCGCGCACAGGCCCAGGCAATACACCGGTTCCAGGGTGAAATCGCCGTTCTTGCTGTTGGCGTGGAAATCACAGCCCAGCGCCGTGCGCGCATGGGCGGCGAGGCGTTCGCCGCCCATGGCCTGACAGGCTTCGGCGCGGCAGACCTCCAGGGTGTGGCGCGCCGCGGGTTCGCTGCGGAAATGGGGGTAGAAGGTGATGACGCCGTGGACCTCGGCGCGGGACAGGTTCAGGGCCTCGGCGATGGTCTGCACCGCCGCGGCCGGAATACAGCCCAGTTCATGCTGGACCGCATGCAGCACGGGCAGCAGGGGCCCGGGCTGGTCCTTCAGCCGGGCGAGTATGCGGGCGGTGGCCGCGATGGCCGGGGTGGGGGACGCTTGGGCCGCGTCCAGGGCCATCTGGCCGCCGCGGGCGCCGCCGCTGGATGCCAGATCGGATGTTGCCTCGCGCTGATGCACGTCGGTCTCCTCCTGCGTTGCTGTTGTGCCGGGCTGGATGCTATTTGGGTTTATATGTTTTTAAAAGCATATAAAAACCCCTCCAGCCGCATTATTTGTGTACTCTAACGGGGTAATTCACCGTCTTCAATAAGAAATAAATGACATATAAGTTCCGTATCGGCCTGCGGCCGCAATGGACTCTGGGCGGAGACGACGACCAGGCGCCGGTGCCATTGCAGGACATGCTGGCGCTGCTGTCGGCCATTGACGCCACTGGCAATATTGCCGGGGCCTGCCGCGCCTGTGGCTTGTCGTACCGGCATGCCTGGGGCGTGCTGCGCCGTTTCGAGGCCATCTTCGGCACGCAGTTGCTCATCACCAACCGCCGGCAAGGCACGCAGCTGGCGCCGTTCGCGCAGCGCCTGCTGTGGGCCAACCGCCGCATCGAGGCCCGGCTGATGCCCACGCTGGACAGCATGGCCTCGGAACTGCAGGAAGAGCTGGAGCGCCTGCTGCCCGAGAGCGGCCCGCATCTGCGGCTGCACGCCAGCCACGGCTTCGCGGTGGAGTCGCTGATGCAGCACATGGGCAACCGCAAGCCGGGCCTGGAACTGCGCTACCGCACCGCCATCGAGGCGCTGGCCTCGCTGGAGCGGCGCGAGTGCGACCTGGCGGGCTTCCAGGTGCCGCTGGGCGATTTCGAAGCGCCCATCATGGAGCGCTACGCCCAATGGCTGCATGCGGACGAGTACATGCTGATCCACCTGGCGGTGCGCAATGCCGGCCTGTTCGTCACCGCCGGCAATCCCAAGCACATACGCGGCATGGCCGACCTGGCGCGGCCCGACGTGCGTTTCGTCAACCGCCAGATCGGCTCCAGCACGCGCTATCTGGTAGGCCTGATGCTGCAGCGGGCGGGGGTCTCGATCAGCGAGGTCCAGGGCTACGAAACCAATGAATTCACCCATATGGCCATCGCCGCGCACATCGCCAGCGGCATGGCCGATACGGGCGTGGGGGTGGAAACGGCCGCCTGCCGCTTCGGACTGGACTTCATTCCGCTGGTGCGGGAGCGCTATTTCTTCGCCATCCGCAAGTCCTCGCTGGAGACGCCGGCCATGCGCGACCTGCTGTCCATCATGCGCAGCCCGGACTACGTCGGCTACGTCGGCCAGCTGGCGGGCTACGACGCCCGCGACACCGGCCGGTTGCAGTCGTTGCAGGAGGCCTTTCCATGAGCGCGAAACGAGATGCGCCGGGATATGATGCTCCCATGAGCAAAGTGATCTTTCTTGCCGATCGCCGCAGCGGGCCGCTGGCCCCGCTGGCGCCCGGCGAACTGCCGCCGCACGGACAGCCCGCGCTGGATCAGCGCGCGCGTCCCCTGCGCGACTTGCGGATCTCGGTCACGGACCGCTGCAACTTCCGCTGCACCTACTGCATGCCGCGCGAGGTCTTCGACAGCAGCTACACCTTCATGCCGCATTCGGCGCTGCTGTCGTTCGAGGAAATCAGCCGCCTGGCCGGCATCTTCACGCAACTGGGCGTGGAGAAGATCCGCCTGACCGGCGGCGAGCCGCTGCTGCGCAAGCATATCGAGAACCTGGTGGGCCAGTTGGCCGACCTGCGCACCCCCGCCGGCCGTCCGCTGGACCTGACCCTGACCACCAACGGCAGCATGCTGGCGCGCAAGGCCGCGGCCCTCAAGAGCGCCGGCCTTACGCGCGTCACCGTCAGCCTGGACGCGCTGGACCCGGCCATGTTCCAGGGCATGAGCGACAGCGGCTTCACGCCCGACGAAGTGCTGCAAGGCGTGGACGCCGCGGCCGAGGCCGGGCTTGCGCCGGTCAAGGTCAACATGGTGGTGCGGCGCGGCCTGAACGACGGGCAGATCCTGCCCATGGCCGAACGCTTCCGCCATTCCGGCCACATCCTGCGCTTCATCGAATACATGGACGTGGGCAATACCAACGGCTGGAATCTTGCCGAAGTGGTGCCCAGCCAGGAAGTACTGGACCGCATTGGCGCGGCCTATCCGCTGGAACCCGTGGCCAGCGGCGAAATGGGCCGGGTGGCCGAACGCTGGCGCTACCTGGACGGCGGCGGCGAGATCGGCGTCATCTCCAGCGTCACGCACGCCTTCTGCGGCGGCTGTACGCGCGCGCGCCTGTCGCCGGAAGGCAAGCTCTTCCTGTGCCTGTTCGCGCACGACGGCTACGACCTGCGCGCGCCGCTGCGCGACGGCGCCAGCGATGCCGAGCTCGCCGCCATCATCGCGGGCATCTGGGCGGGGCGCAACGACCATTATTCCGAGCTGCGCGGCCGCAACATGGCTGATCCTGCGCGCAAGATCGAGATGAGCTACATCGGTGGCTGAAGCGCCTGCCAGCAAGGGAATTGCGGGGCTGATCCTGGCGGGCGGCCAGGGCGCGCGCATGCACGGGCAGGACAAGGGCCTGGTCGTGCTGCGCGGCGAGCCCATGGTGGCGCACGTGGCGCGCCGCCTGGCGCCGCAGGTGTCGCGCCTGATCGTCAGCGCCAACCGTCATCTGGATCTCTATGCCCGCTACGGCGACGTCGTGCGGGACGGCGAAGCCGATCTGGGCGCCTGGCAAGGGCCGCTGCTGGGCATAGCCGCGGGCTTGGCGGCCGCGCAGCGGGAGGCCTGGCTGGTGGTGGCGCCTTGCGACACGCCGTTCCTGCCCGCGGATCTGGCGGCGCGCCTGGTGCGCGCGGCCGAGTCGGCCAATGCGCCCATGGCCTATGCGGTGGCGGACGGACAGCGCCATTCGGCCTGCATGGCCTTGCGCACGTCGCTATTGCCCGATCTGCTGGCGTACCTGCGGGCCGGGGACCGCAAGGTGGGGCTGTGGCAGGCGAGAACGGGCGCGGTCGAAGCCTGCTTCGATGACGCGCCCGATGCCTTCATGAACGTCAACACGCCAGATGAACTGGCGCGGGCCGAGCGCTACGCCAGCCAGTGACGCAGGTCGTAGTAGGCGACCCGGTCCTTGTCCTGCACTTGCACGTCGGCCGGCAGGCGGGCCAGACCCGTCGCCCAGGGCAGCGAGCTGATCACGCCGGAACCCTGATGGCCGTAGGGCACCAGTTCGGCGCTGCCGTCGTCGGCCAGGCGGCGCTGCACGCGCAGGAATTCCTCGCGGCTGTCCTGGCGCGGATGCTCGGTGCGCAGGGGCAGCAGGCTGGTCGGCGGGAACAGCGTGTCGCGGCCCTGCATGCGGCGCATCAGCGGCGTCACCAGCAGGGTGAACACGGCGTAGGCCGATACGGGGTTGCCGGGCAGGCCGACCACGGGCTTGCCGTCGATCTGCGCCAGCGCCACCGGCTTGCCCGGCTTCATGCGCACCTTCCATAGCGCCAGTTCGCCGCCCAGCGAGGCCAGCGCGGGCTTGACCAGATCGCGTTCGCCCACCGACACGCCGCCCACGCTCACCACCAGGTCGCAATCGGCCAGCAGCGTCTTGAAGGCGGCCTGCAGGTCGGCCTCGGTGTCGCGGGCGTGCAGCACGTGCACAGGCAGGGCGCCCATGCCGCGCGCCAGCGCGGCCAGCATGGGGCCGTTGGAGTTGTAGATCTGCTCGGCCGCGCGCGGCTGGCCGGGCAGCACCAGCTCGTCGCCGGTGGTCAGGATGCCCACGCGCAACTGGCCGACGACCCGCACGCGGGCCAGGCCTTGCGAAGCCATCAGCGCCACGTGGGCGGCTTCAAGTACGGTGCCCGCGGCCAGCAGCGGCGCGCCGGCCATGGTGTCTTCGCCGCGGCGGCGGATGTGCTGGCCGGGCTTGGGCGCGCGCGAGATTTCCACCTGGCCGTCGGCTTCGGCGGTGTCTTCCTGCATCACAACCGTATCCGCGCCTTCCGGGATCAGGCTGCCGGTGAACAGGCGGATGGCGTGGCCGGGCTTGAGCGGTTCCGGCATTTCCCCCGCGTAGCAGCGCTGCTGGATGGGCAGGCGCACGCCGGCGCCCCAGTCGGCCATGCGCAACGCGTAGCCGTCCATGGCGCTGTTGTCGGCGGGCGGTATGTCCACGGTGGCGGTGAGATCGGCGGCCAGCACGCGGCCGGCGGCATCGGCCAGGCTCACCTCTTCGCTGCGTTGCAGCGGCCCTGCGGCATTGGCCAGCAGGGTCTGGGCTTGATCAAAATCCAGCATGGGTCAGTTGTCTTCTTCGCGTTGCTTGAAATGGGTGGCGAAATTGCAGGGGCGGTGGCTGCTGTCCAGCTGCTCGCGGATGATCTGCGCCCAGGCGGTTTCGCAGGCGTTGTTGGAACCGGGCAGGCAGAAGATCAGCGTCTGGTTGGCCGAGCCGGCAAAGGCGCGCGACTGGATGGTGGAGCTGCCGATCTCGGTGTAGGAGATCTGGCGGAACAGTTCGCCGAAGCCGGGGATTTCACGGTCCAGCAGGGGCATGATGGCCTCCGGCGTGTGGTCGCGATGCGAGAAGCCCGTGCCGCCCGTGGTCAGGATCACCTGCACTTCGGGATCGGCGATCCAGTCGCTCATGATGCGGCGGATCTGGTAGATGTCGTCCTTGACGATGTCGCGGCGCACGCACTGGTGGCCGGCATGCGCAAGGCTGTGGGCCAGCAGATTGCCGGAAGTGTCGTCGCCCGCGCTGCGGGTGTCGCTGACCGTCAGTACGGCGCAGGCCAGCGAAACAAGGCTTTCGTCGCTCATGGATTCTCCTCTTCTAGACGGTGGTGTCTTCATCCCAGGACTGCGTGCGGTCCTGGTCGGATTGGCGTTGCTCCACCCAGAAGCTGTTGCCGCCCGCGAGGGTCTCGCGCTTCCAGAAGGGCGCGCGCGTCTTGAGCGCGTCGATGATGTATTCGCAGCCGCGGAAGGCGTCGCCGCGATGGGCGCTGGCCGCCGCCACGAAGACGATCTGGGCGTTGCGATGCAGCGCGCCCACCCGGTGCACGATGACCGTGCCGGCCAGGTTCCAGCGCGCGCGGGCGGTCGCGGCGATCTCTTCCAGCTCGCGTTCGCACATGCCCGGGTAGTGTTCGAGAAAGAGCGTATCGGTGGGTGTGTCGGGCGCGTAGTCGCGCACATAGCCCACGAACGTGACGATGCCGCCCACGCCCGGGCCGGCGCTCTCACGCAGCGCGGCCGTGAGCGCGGCGCCGTCGAAGTCGGCTTCCTGGACGCTGATCATGGCGTTCAACCTCCGGTGACGGGTTCGAATACCGCGACCTCGTCGCCGGCCCGGATGGGCGCGGACGGCTTGGCGTGGGTCTGGTTGATGGCCAGCTTCAGGCGCGCGGAGGGCGCCAGCTGGGGGTAGCGTTCGCCCAGCGCGGCAAGCAGCTGCGCGCCGGTGGACTCGCCTTCCAGGGGCCAGGCTTCGGAGCGCTTGCCGACCAGTTCGGCCACGCGCGCGAAGTAGAGAAGATTAATCGTTGCGCCATTCACCGCTTTTTCCTCCTGCCTTGTACTTAAGGCGAACTTGCTCGATGACGATGCCCTTGTCGGCAGCCTTGCACATGTCGTAGATGGTCAGCGCGGCGACGCTGCAGGCCATCATGGCTTCCATTTCCACGCCGGTCTTGTAGCTGGTGCGGCAGGTGGCCAGCACGTCGATGCGGTGTTCGGCGTCGTCCAGCGCGAACTCGACGCCGACGAAGGCCAGCGGCAGGCTGTGGCACAGCGGAATGGTGTCGGCGCAGCGCTTGGCGGCCAGGATGGCGGCGACGCGGGCGGTGTTGAGGACTTCGCCCTTGCCCTGGCCCGGCTGGGTCAGGAGGCCATAGGCGACGGCGTTCATGCGCACGCTGGCGGTGGCGATCGCCACGCGCTCGGTGTCCGTCTTGGCGATGACGTCGACCATGCGGACCTGCCCGGCTTCATCCAGGTGGCTCAAGGTTGGGGTGGGCGTGGACATGGGAATCGGGAGCGATAATTGTTAATGATTGAAAAGGGCGGTCCCGGCTGGCCGGATCGGCCCATCGATACGCCTATGATAGACGAGCGGTGCAGGGGGCGCGATAATCGCGCCTGTAGTCATTAGAAGGACAGAAACGCTCGTCCTTCACACGTATCAGGAGACGCGCAATGCCCTTGCGGATGCCCAAACTTCGGTTAACCCGCCGGGTCGGCAAGATTCTTCTGGGTATTGCGGCATTCGTACTGGTCCTTTTCGGGGTTGCCGCCTGGCAAGTCCCCAAAGTGCTGCACAACGTCCTGGTGCAGGACGTCTCCAAGATGATCGGGCGGGACGTCTCCGTCGGCGACATCAGCTTCAATCCTTTCACGCTGACGGTCCGCGCGCGCGACCTGGCCGTGGCCCAGCCCGATTCGCAGACGCCGCTCTTGACGCTGGCCGAGCTGGACGTCAGCGCGGCCTGGACCTCCCTGTTCTGGTTTGCGCCGGTCGTCGATCGAATGACGCTGCGCGAGCCTAACATCGCCATCGTCCGCGAGGACGTCACGCGCTTCAATTTTTCTGATATTCAGCAACGAGTGGCCGAATTGACGGCCGCCCAGCCCGAGGAACCGCCCAAGCCGGACGCAGGGCTGCCGCGCTTCTCGCTGAATAACATGGTGATCGAGAACGGCACGATCACGCTGGATGACAAGGTCACCGGCCGCAAGCAGGTGGTCGACGAGCTGGGCGTGGGCGTGCCGTTCATCTCCACCTTCGGCTACGCCACCGACATCGACGTGCAGCCGCGCGTGCATCTGCGCATCAACGGCAGCCCCTTCGATCTGAACGGCGTGGCGCGCCCCTTCGACAAGGTGCCTTCGTCCACGCTGCGGGTGGCCTTCAATGGCCTGCAGCTGGAAAAGTGGGCGGACGTCTGGCCCATGCCGCTGCCGTTCAAGGTGGAAAGCGCGCTGCTGGATTCCAACCTGCAAGTGGTGTTCGAGCAGCCCAAGGACGCGCCGCCCAAGATCCGCGTGGTCGGCGACCTGGGCCTGCGGCGGCTGGACCTGCGCGACACCGCCGGGGCAAATCTCGCCGCCTGGAGCGCGCTGACCGTCACCCGCCTGGAACTGGAACCCATCGCGCGCCACGCCTATGTGGGCGAGGTGGGCCTGTGGGCGCCGCAGATCCACGTGCGCCGCTACGCCAATGCCAACCTGAACTGGCTGGACGTGGTTGCCGGGTTGAAACGATTGGGCGGCGTGGAACCGACCGCCACGCCGGTGGCTGACAAGCTGCGCAAGGCCAGCGGCCTGAATCCCGCCAAGGCGGACGGCAAGGCTGGCACGGCCGCTGCGCCGGCCCAGGGCGCGCCGGCTGCAACGGCGGACGCTGCCGCCAAGGGCGCTGCGCCAGCGGCAGCCGCCGCGGCCCCTGTCGCCGCGGGAGCGCCCGCTGCGGGATCGCCCGCCGCCCCTTCCGCCACGGCTGCTGCGGCAGGAACGCCAGCCGCGGACGCCGCCGCGCCCCAGCCTGCGCCTGCACCCGCGCCCGCCGAATGGAAGGTCGAGCTGGACGCCTTCAATCTGCACGAAGGCGAGGTCTATGTCACCGACGCGGTCAGCAAGCTGGACTACGTGATGACCGGCCTGGCCGCGACGGTCGAGGGCGTGGCCCTGCCGCAGGTGTCCGGCCAGCCCATCAATTTGTGGCTGACCATGGACAACAGCACCGACGGCGGCTGGCTGCGCGCCAAGGGGCCGCTGGTCCTGAAGCCGCTGTCGCTGGAACTGGGCGTGCGCCTGGGCAACATCGCGCTGGCGCCCCTGGCGCCGGCCGTGCGCAATGCGGCGCCGATCACGTTGCTGGACGGCCGCCTGGCCGCCAGCGCGCAGGTCCACGTGAAGGAAACGAACGGCGCGGTGGACGCATCGGCCAGCGCCGTGCAGGCCGACCTGACGCAATTCAAGGCCCGCGACGAATCCCTCAAGCCCGCCCTGGACATCGCGCTGCAAAGCCTGCGCGTGACCGCGGACCGCCTGGCCATGGGGCCGGGCCAGAGCAATTTCACCCTGGCCGCCGCCGGCATCCAGGGCAATGGCAAGCTCGATCTCAAGGGCGCATTCACGCCGCAGCCGCTGACGGTGAAAACCTCGGTGGACCTGTCGGAACTGAATGTCGCGTCCTTTGCGCCCTATGCGGCCTCCAGCCTGAATGCCACGGTGCGCGCCATCACGCTGGGCGCCAAGGGCAATGCGGAGTTTGCCGCCGCGGCCGGCTCGGCGCCGATGAAGGCCAGCTGGAAGGGCGGCGTCGAAGTCACCGGCGTGGATCTGCAGGACCGCGTCAACAAGGATGACTTCCTGAACTGGAAGCGCCTGGGCTTTACCGGCATGGATATCTCGGTGGCCGGCGACAAGATCGGCGCCAAGCTGGGCGATATCGCGCTCGAGGATTTCTACGGCCGCGTGCTGCTCAATGCGCAAGGCCGCCTGAACGTCATGGACCTGGTGGCGGCTCCCGGCCAGGCCGGCGGCTCCATCACCCAGGACACGCAGACCCCCGGCCGCAGCGCCGCGCCGCCACCCGCGGCGCCCGCCGCCAAGGGGGGCGGGGGCATGCCGGACATCTCGGTGAACAGCGTCACCTTGAACCGCGGCCGCATGACCTTCACGGACCGCTTCGTCAAGCCCAACTACGTGGCCGAGCTGTCCAGCATCGAAGGCTCGATCACGGCGGTGTCGTCCACCAATCCCCAGCCCGCCAAGGTCAAGGTCACCGGCCGCGTCTACACCACCGCGCCGCTGTCGATCAGCGGCGTGGTGCAGCCTTTCGCCAAGTACCTGTCGCTGGACCTGAAGGCCTCGGCCAAGGGCGTGGACCTGCCGCGCTTCAACACCTATTCGGCCAAGTACGTAGGCTACCCGATCAAGCGCGGCAAGCTCTCGGTGGACCTGGAATACAAGATCAAGGACCGTGCGCTACAGGCCACCAACCACGTGGTGCTGAACCAGCTGACTTTCGGCGACAAGACCAACAGCCCCGACGCGACCAAGCTGCCGGTGCTGCTGGCCGTGGCCTTGCTGAAGGACTCGCGCGGCAACATCGACATCAACCTGCCGATTTCCGGCTCGCTGGACGATCCGGAGTTCTCGGTGGGCGGCATCGTGGTGCGCGTGCTGCTGAACCTGGTGGTCAAGGCGGTTACCTCGCCCTTCAGCCTGCTGGCCTCGGCCTTTGGCGGCGGCGAGGAGCTGTCGTACGTGGAATTCGCGCCGGGCAGCGCGGCGCTGACCGAGGACAGCCTGCAACGCATCGACACGCTGACCAAGGCGTTGACGGACCGTCCGGCGCTGAAGATGGACATCAGCGGCCGCGCCGATCCCAAGACCGACATGGAAGGCCTGCGCCAGGCCTGGGTCGACGCCAAGATCCGCGCCGCCAAGGCCGCCGCCACCACGCCGCGCGGCAAGAAGCCGAACCCGGCGGGCGTCGAGGTCTCGGGCGCGGAGCGTGCCAAGTATCTGGAAGAGGTCTACGACGACACGGACATCAAGGACAAGCCTCGCAATTTCATCGGCATGTCCAAGTCAGTGCCGGCGGCGCAGATGGAGGAGATGTTGCGCAGCGTGGCGCCGGTGGGCGACGAGCAGTTGCGCCAACTGGCCGATGCGCGCGCGCAGGCGGTGTATGAGAAGCTGCAAGCCCAGGAAGGACTCGCGGATCGCGTGTTCATCGTTGCGCCGCAACTGGACGCGGATGGCATCAAGGACGAGGGGCAACCCTCGCGCGTGGACTTCTCCCTGAAGTGAACCAGGCTGGTCCGGGAGGCGGCGCCCAGCCGCCCCTGCCAGCTTTTTGCCAGGAGATTCTCGATGAATGACCAGGACGCGCACTTCGACAGCCTGCTTCCGCCCTTGCGGCTGAACCGGCGGGGTTTCATGGCTACCACGGTGGCGACGGGGTTTTCGCTGGCGGCCGGCCAGGCCGTGGCGCAGACCACGATCACCACGGACGCCAGCGGCCTCGTGGCCGGCAAGGTGGACATTCCGGTCAAGGACGGCAAGATGCCGGCATACCGCGCGGCGCCCAAGGGCAAGAAGGACTTGCCCACGGTGCTGGTGGTGTCGGAGATTTTCGGGGTGCACGAGTACATCCAGGACGTGTGCCGGCGGCTGGCCCACCAGGGCTATCTGGCCATCGCGCCCGAACTTTTCGCGCGCCAGGGCGATCCGTCCAAATACACCGAGATCCCGAAGCTGCAGGCGGAAATCATCGGCAAGGTCCCGGACGCTCAGGTGATGACCGACCTGGATTCGACCGCGGCCTGGGCCGCGTCCAACGGCGGCAGTCCGGACCGGCTGGGCATCGTGGGTTTCTGCTGGGGCGGTCGCCAGGTATGGCTGTACGCGGCCCACAACCCGAAGCTCAAGGCCGGCGCGGCCTGGTACGGCCAACTGGGCGGGCAGCCTTCGGAACTGAAGCCCAAGTCGGTGCTGAGCCAGGTGAATGACCTGAAGGCGAAGGTGCTGGGGGCTTATGGCGGCAAGGACGCCGGGATTTCGATGGCCGACGTGGACAAGATGCGGCTGGAGCTGGCGCAGGGGCCGGCGGCGGCGAAGGCTTCACGGATCGATGTGTATCCGGACGCGCCGCATGCGTTTCATGCGGATTATCGGCCTTCTTATCGGAAGGCTGAGGCGGAGCAGGCTTGGACGCGGATGTTGGATTGGTTCAAGCAGAACGGGCTTTGATCTTCGTAGGTTCGTTTGGGTCTTCTTGGACGCTATGGGTTCGCACGAGTCTTCGTAGGTTCCCCGAGTCTTCGTAGGTCGCCCGAGTCTTCGTAGGTCGCCCGAGTCTTCGTAGGTCACCCGTCGGCGCGGGCGGCGTGGCGGCTCGCGCCCACGATTGCGGTCCGGAGCGTTCGCTCCGGACTGGCCTCGGCGGCCCCCCCCGTCGTCATCTTCGTCAAGGCCTGCGGCCTTTCCTTCAGATTCCCTCGGGCGCATCGAGGTTGCGAGCCGCCACGCCGCCCGCGCCGACGGGCTGCGTGCGTCTTGGCCTGTTGCGCTGTTAGAGCCGTGGTCGGGGGCGAGTCTTGGACGCCCGTATTAATCGGCCGCGCGGGCGGCCGATTAATACATACGTCATCGTTTTAAGTGTGATTGTGATCGCTGGCGCGCATGCGCCGATTGGATTTCTTCTGGCGTCGCCGTCAAGGGGGGAGGGGTGGTGATGGGTGGCGCGCGGCGGGCAGCTGTTTGCGCATGAAGACCAGTACGCGCGCCACCCATCCGGCATTGGAGTTCAAGTGGCGGCTGATGTGGCGAGTTTCCTCGGGTCGTCACAAAAAATGGCGCATGAGATCCGAGACCACTCTTCAATACCGCGCAGCGCCATCGGGAATCGCAAGACACCGCGTAAGCCCCCAGAGGCCGCCCGCGCGGCCGGCCGGGGGCGGGCCCCGCAAGATCCATCGCCATACCCCAACGGCGGCGAGAACCCTAAGCACACCGTTCGTCCCAGGGTCCGGGAGGTTTCAACCAGCAGAGCCAGTCGCGGCGGCGGGGCCGGAGGCGCGGGGCGTCGATAAGCCCGAGGGAATCTGAAGGAACCGCCGAAGGCGGTGACGAAGATGACGAAGGGGAAGTCCGGAGCGAAGGCTCCGGACCGCAATCGTTGCCCCGTGCCTCTGGCCCCGCCGCCGCGACTGGCGTCTGAAGAACCCAAACCGTGACCCATCAAAAACCTACTGCGCCTTCTCCCCCGGCAACCCATCACTAACCTCAGCCAACGCCCTCTTCATCTCCTCATACTCCATCACCCTCTCGTTCTGAAACCCGCCCAGCACCCCCCGGCACCCATCCACTCCCGAGCGCTTCATCTCTTCCATCATCGCCGTCCCCTGGCCCTGTCCTTTCTGGAACAGCCCGTCATACCCGCCCGAAGAAAAGCCATATTCCTGCGCATAATGCAGCAGGTTCTTGCGGGCCGTGGCCTGGTGCTGGGCCAGGTCGGGTTCGGACGCCCCGCAGGCGCGGGCGGCGCCGTTGGAGGCGCCGGCGGCGATGACGAAGGAGTCGTATTGGGCCTGTTCGGCGGCATCGGGAGCCGCCCAGGCCGTGGTGGCCGAGGCCAGCGTCAGGGCCAGGCCGGTCAAGATCTTGCGCATCGATGAATCTCCGCTAGATGCCCGCCAGCCGGCAGCGCGGCGTGCGCGGGCGGTGATTGCAACCACAACATTATGGCAATCAGCCGTTTCGAGCCCGTGTAGCCATGGTGTGGAGTCGTTTCAGACTGTGCATCTTTCTTTCCCGGACGCCGGCTGGCCAGCAAGGCGGCCGCGCAGGAACTATGATGGAGCCTGTGGGGCGCTCCTGCCCCAGTGCATTGCCCCTATTCCTCCTGGAGATCTACATGACGATCAAAGTCGGCGATCGCGTGCCGGACGGCACCCTGACCGAATTCATCGAAACCGAAACCGCCGGCTGCTCGCTGGGCCCCAACGCGTTCCAGGTCGCCGACCTGACCCGCGGCAAGACCATCGCGTTGTTCGCCCTGCCGGGCGCCTTCACGCCCACCTGCTCGGCCAAGCATCTGCCGGGCTATGTGGAACAGGCCGCGGCCCTGAAGGCCAAGGGCGTCGATGAAATCTGGTGCGTGTCGGTCAATGACGCGTTCGTCATGGGCGCCTGGGGCCGCGAGCAGAAGACCGAAGGCAAGGTCCGCATGCTGGCCGACGGTTCCGCCCTGTGGACCAAGGAACTGGGCCTGGAGCTGGACCTGATCCAGCGCGGCATGGGCGTGCGCTCGCAGCGCTACTCTGCCCTGATCGTCGATGGCGTGGTCAAGCAGCTGAACGTCGAAGGCCCCGGCAAGTTCGAAGTCAGCGACGCCGCCACGATGCTGTCGCAAGTCTGATCCCACGCAGTTCCTGTTTTACCGCTTAGCGCAGCGGGCCGCTTTCGCGGCCTGTTGCGTTGCCGCCAGCAGCGGTTGCCGACGCCATGCTCGCCACCATCTCCTCTTTTTCGTCGCTTTACTTCGCGACCTTGCTGATGCTCATCGGCACGGGTCTGTTCAACACCTATATGGGGCTCAGGCTGACAGCGCAGTCTGTCAGCGAGGTATGGATCGGCGCCCTGATCGCCGGCTACTACCTGGGCCTGGTGTGCGGCGCCCGCCTTGGGCACAAACTCATCATCCGGGTGGGCCACATCCGGGCGTTCGTCGCCTGTGCGGCGGTGGCCACCAGCATGATCCTGGCCCAGACGCTGGTCGACTCCATGCCGCTGTGGCTGGTGTTCCGCGTCATTTCGGGCATCGTGATGGTGACCGAATTCATGGTCATCGAAAGCTGGCTCAACGAGCAGACCGAAAACCACCAGCGCGGGCGCGTCTTCTCGGTCTACATGGTTGTGTCCGGCCTGGGCACCGTGCTGGGTCAACTGGCCCTGACGGCCTATGCCACGCTGGACCTGCGGCCCCTGACGCTGGTGGCCATGTGCCTGGTGCTGTGCCTGGTGCCGATCGCCGTCACGGCGCGTTCGCACCCGCCCACGCCGCTCCCGGCGCCGCTGGATATACGCTTCTTCATGCGGCGCGTGCCGTTGTCCATGACGGTGCTGTTCGTGGCCGGCAACCTTTCCGGCGCTTTCTATGGCCTGGCGGCCGTCTACGGCGCCAAGCATGGCCTGTCGACCTCGCAGGCGGCGATCTTCGTGGCCGCCGCGGTGACCGCGGGCCTGCTGTCGCAATGGCCCATGGGCTGGCTGTCCGACCGCATCAACCGCGCCGGGCTGATCCGCTTCAACGCGCTGCTGCTGGTGCTGCTGCCGGTGGTGATGTGGGGCTGGATCGTGCTGCCGTACTGGGCGCTGGTCGCCATGTCCTGTGTCTTCGGCGTGCTGCAGTTCACGCTGTACCCGCTGGGCGCGGCGTTCGCCAACGATCACGTGGAATCCGAGCGCCGGGTCAGCCTGTCGGCCGTGCTGCTCATGACCTACGGCGTGGGGGCATGTGTCGGGCCGATGATCGCCGGGGTGCTGATGTCCCTGGCCGGCCCCAGCATGTACTACGTCTTCATTTCCGCCTGCGCCCTGATCCTGGTCTGGCAGGTGCGTCCCACCCGCGTCACCGGCGCGCATCAGGTGGAAGAGGCGCCCACGCATTTCGTGCCCATGCCGGACACGCTGCAGAGCTCGCCCGCCGCGGCGGTGCTGGATCCGCGCGTGGATCCGGCCACCGACATCGCCATGGAAATGGTGCAGCCCGAAGTTGCGCCCGTGGCGACGGCCGAACCGCCCGCCGCGGAACCGCCAGGCGACGCCGCCAAGGATACGGCGGACGACGCCGCAGAAGACGAACGCCAGATGCGCACCGGCACATGAGGCCGGGGGATGGCGCCCTTACCAGGGCGCCATCAGCACGATGGCCGCCAGGGCCAGCGCGATGCCCAGCAGGTTCAGCCGGGTCAGCGGTTCGCGGAAAGCCAGCGCGCCGACCAGCGTGCCCAGCGTGATCACGCCCATGTTCATGGACGCGAATACCAGCGCGGGATGTTCGGGCAGCGACTGGTGCGCGCGGATGTAGGTCAGGATGTTGCCGAAGTTCGCCAGTCCCAGCGCCGCGCCCGCGGCCAGGTGCCGAAGCTGGCAGCGCACCCGCCGCCACAGCAGGTAGCAGAGCATCAACACCCCGGCGATGAGGAAGGCCAGCAGCAGCCCGCCCGCGAAAGCCGTGCCGGCGCGCGCCATCTGCTTGAACAGGATGTCGATGACGCCATAGCCCACCCAGACGACCAGCGGCCACAGCCACATGGCGCGGCTGTTGGCCACCGTGTCCTCGCCCGGCGCCTGCACGCGGGGCGCACGGCGCAGCAGGCAATACAAGGCGCTGGCGGCCAGCAGCGTCGCGGCCAGCTTGCGGCCGCTTACCGGTTCGCCGAACAGCAGGAAGGCCGCCAGCAGCGGGATGAACAGGGACAGGCGCTGCGCCGCGTCGCTGCGCACGATGCCGGCATGGCGCACGGCCGCCGCCATCGCCAGGAACACGCTGGGCAGCAGCACGCCCAGCGCGGCCAGCACCAGCCACGGCGTTTGCGGGGTCAGCAGCGTCGCCGGGTCCGGGCGCAGCACGGCCCAGCAAAGCAGGGCGGCCACCGCATAGTTCATGGCGATGGCCTGGCGCACGTCCACTTGGTAGCGCCGCGCCAGCTTCAGCAGCACGGCCACGGTGACGCTGCAGGCGACGCTGGCCAGCAGGTAGAGGAGGCCGGGCGTCAACGGCATGCCGTGGCGTCGTGGTGCGTGTGCTGGGCGGCGTCGATGCGCATGCCCAGGCGCTGCAGCAGGCGCTGGTCGGCTTCCATCTGCGGATTGGCCGTGGTCAGCAGGGCGTCGCCGTAGAACATCGAGTTGGCGCCCGCCATGAAGCACAGGGCCTGCAGCGCGTCATCCATGGCTTCGCGGCCGGCGGACAGGCGCACGGCGGCGCGCGGCATGGCGATCCGGGCCACGGCGATGGTGCGCACGAATTCGAACGGGTCCAGGGCTTCCACGCCGGCCAGCGGCGTGCCTTCCACCTGCACCAGGTTGTTGATCGGCACGGATTCGGGATAAGGCTCCATGTTGGCCAGCTGGGCAATCAGGCCGGCGCGTTCGCGGCGCGATTCACCCATGCCGACGATGCCGCCGCAGCACACGTTGATGCCGGCGTCGCGCACCCGGTCCAGCGTGTCCAGCCGGTCCTGGTAGGTACGGGTGGAAATGATCTTGCCGTAGAACTCGGGCGAGGTGTCCAGGTTGTGGTTGTAGTAGTCCAGGCCGGCGCTCTTGAGCTGTTCGGCCTGGCCTTCGCGCAGCATGCCCAGCGTGACGCAGGTCTCCAGGCCCAGGGCCTTCACCGCGCTGACCATCTCGGCCACCGCCTCCAGGTGGTGCGGCTTGGGGCTGCGCCAGGCGGCGCCCATGCAGAAGCGCTGCGCGCCGCCTTCCTGGGCCTTGCGGGCCGCGGCCACCACGTCCGCCAGGGGCATCAGCTTGTCGGCGTCCAGGCCGGTGTCGTAGTGCGAGGACTGCGGGCAATAGGCGCAGTCTTCGGGACAGCCGCCGGTCTTGATCGACAGCAGGCTGGATAGCTGGATGGCGTTCGGATCGAAGTGGGCGCGGTGCGTCTGCTGCGCCCGGAACACCAGATCCATGAACGGCAGCTCGTAGAGCGCCATGATGTCGGCGGCGCTCCAGGCGGGGGCGGCGGCCGGCTTGGCGATGGTCGGGACGGGGACGTAGGCGGTCTGCATGGATGGGCTCCTTTCGGTCTTGCGGGGATCGCGCCGCTTGTCGGGCAAGGGCAGGATCGGCGGATCGTAAGAAGCTGCGCAGGGTTTGCGCAATGCAGCCCATCAGCCAGAAATTAGCAGCCTGTTGTGGTGGTTTTTATGGGAAATGAAAGATTTTTGGGGTTGCGGGCTACTAAGTGGCGGACATCTTCGGGGACGCCGAGGTGTCGATTATTTTGCATCTAATTGTAAATTTTTAGAGGGGGATCAGCCCTTGGCCCGCTTGTCCCGCGTCCGCACGCGCTCGTGCCCGGTAATGCCGCGGTCCCGCGCCCACACGATGGCCGCGCTGCGGCGGTGCACGCCGATCTTGCTGTAAATGGTGGCCACGTGGTTGCGCACCGTGTTGCGCGACAGCTTCAGTTGCCGGGCGATGCCCTCGTCGTCGTGGCCTTGGCACATCAGGCTCAGCACCTCGCGTTCGCGCGAGGTGAGCTGCGCCAGTTCGGCCACGTCGCGCGTCGCGGGCGCGGGCTCGCGCAATTGCGCCAGCTTCTCGATGACGCTGCGGCTGAACCAGGAGGTGTCCTGCATGACAGCCTCGATCGCGGTCAGCAATTCCCCCTCGGAGCGCTTGCGTTCCGTGATGTCCTGGATCGCCAGCAGCACGCGTTGCTGGCCGCCGAGGGTCACGGGGTCGGCCGACAGCAGGCAATCCAGCCGGCTGCCGTCCGTGGCCGCCAATGCCACCTCGCGGCTGCGGGCGCTTTCGCCGCGCTTGAGGCTGGCCTCCAGTTCATCGGAGAGCTGGAGCCCCAATCCGGTCAGCGTCCGGCCTATGCCGTCCTGCGCAGAGGCGCCGGCGGCCGTGGCGAAGGCGTCGTTCAGGTCCAGCGCGAGCAGGGTCTCACCCTCGCAGACCGCCATGGGAACGGGCGCCAGACGGAACGTCTTGGAAAACCGTTCCTCGCTTTCGCGCAAGGCCAGCTCCGTGCGCTTGCGGGCTTCGAGGTCGATGAAGGTGAACAGCATGCATGGTTCGCCCTGCATGTCGATGGGCTGGCCCGCGACGATGACGAATTTCACGCTGCCGTCTGCAAGTTTCAACACGCCCTCGCGTTGCGCAATGGTCTGTCCTTCGTTGAGGCTGGCGACCGCGTTGTCCTTGTCGTCGCCGCCGTCCAGCACGTCCAGTTCATAGGCTGACTTGCCCACGATGACGTCGCGCGCATAGCCGGTCATCTCCAGGAAGCCCTGGTTCACCTTCACATAGCGCAGGTCGGACAGGCGGCAGATGAGGGCGGGCGCGGGGTTGGCGCCGAAGGCGCGCTCGAAGCGTACTTCGGCGTTGATCTGCTCGGTCTGGTCATGCAGGATCAGGACGCGGTAGTCGGCGCCGTCGCTACCGTCCAGGTTCAGGCCGCTGGCGCGCACATTGCGCAGGAACGCGTCGTCGTCCTTGCGTTCCAGGTCCAGCAGCAGTTCGTCGAACGGCTCGGCCGCAGCCAGCAGATCCAGCGGATATTGGCGCGCGGGCACGCGTTGATGGTTGCGGTAGCTGAGGCTGTAGCGCTTGCGGTAGCCGGCTGGCGTGCCGCCGAGTTCATCCAGCTCATCGGCGCCATGCAGCCTGAGCGCGCTGGCATTGGCCCAGGCGATGGCGCCGTCCGCTTCGAGCAGGATGATGCCTTCGTTCAGGCCCGCGATGATGCGTTGCAGATGCTGGCGGTGCGGATGGGGAGCGGCGGCGTTCGCGGTCACGTAGTCCTCTTCTTTTCGCTGGGCACGACGAAAAGAGAATGAAGGCGCACTGAAAGCCTGTCCAGATGGCGAAATGGACGAGTCTGAGCGTAGGGGGGATGGCGGGGAAGATGGCTGCCGCCAGATGATGCGGGCAGAAATGCAAAAAGCTCCGGAAACCGGAGCTTTCTATGGCTGGCAAGGCTAGCGCGCTTGCGAACTGCGTGATGTGCTTGGCGGAGCGGACGGGGCTCGAACCCGCGACCCCCGGCGTGACAGGCCGGTATTCTAACCAACTGAACTACCGCTCCGCAGCGGTTTACTCTGACTTCTTCAATGCACTGCGGTGTCAAGGCAGTTTGGTACTACATGCCAGAAAGACTGGCGTCCCCTAGGGGATTCGAACCCCTGTACTCACCGTGAAAGGGTGATGTCCTAGGCCTCTAGACGAAGGGGACCTGAACAAAACAGAACAACTTTACTACCGTACTGCTTACTGGTGGAGGTAAGCGGGATCGAACCGCTGACCTCTTGCATGCCATGCAAGCGCTCTCCCAGCTGAGCTATACCCCCCAGGATCCTCGATGTCCCAAACTTCAGACAACAAGGTCTCACACTATATAAAGCAAAAAAGCCCCGAAAACGGAGCTCTTGAAAGACTCTGAGCGAGAGCTTTTGGCGGAGCGGACGGGGCTCGAACCCGCGACCCCCGGCGTGACAGGCCGGTATTCTAACCAACTGAACTACCGCTCCGCAGCGGCGTACTCAACTACATTGTCACTTCAACTGCATCACTACATACTGCTGCCAGAAGAACTGGCGTCCCCTAGGGGATTCGAACCCCTGTACTCACCGTGAAAGGGTGATGTCCTAGGCCTCTAGACGAAGGGGACTTGGACTTGCAAACTGGTACTGCATCCTTCGCCGTTGACTGGTGGAGGTAAGCGGGATCGAACCGCTGACCTCTTGCATGCCATGCAAGCGCTCTCCCAGCTGAGCTATACCCCCGTCTTTCTAATCAACCCGTTCAACGTTTTACGAAATCGAACACACGTTTTACCGAGTGCTTTTTCGTAGTTCGTTGCCGGTTTTGTTTAGTGCCGTTGGCGAAGAAACGAGATTATGCACGAACTAAATTTGGTGTGCAAGTCGCTTGGCGGCAAAAAGCAAAAAAGTCGGGAAAAAAAGGGGGGTGGAAGGCGATTTTCGCCCGATTTTGCTCTTTTTTTGCTCAGGGCGGGCCAGCATGATTGATGCAGAAATCAAGTAAATCAAAGACTTGTGAGAATGGTATCGTGAGCGAAAAATTTTTTCGCCGATCCGGAGAATTTTCTGCGTCGGACCCGCACGCACGGACATCGCCATGAGCAGCAAGACTTCGTTTCCCACACGGCCGCTGGGCCAGAGCGGCATGGACATCACCCGGATCGGGCTGGGCGCCTGGGCCATCGGCGGCAGCGGTTGGGCGGTGGGCTGGGGGCCGCAGGACGATGCTGATTCGGTGGCGGCGATCCGCCGCGCCGTCGAGCGCGGCATCAACTGGATCGACACCGCCGCGGTGTACGGGTTGGGGCATTCCGAGGAAATCGTGCGCCGGGCGCTGGCGCAGATGACGCCGGACGCCCGGCCTTACGTGTTCACCAAATGCGGCCTGACCTGGTCGGCGGAGCAGCCCCAGGCGATGCCGCGGCGCACCGGCGCGCCAGCCAGCATCCGGCGCGAAGTCGAAGACTCGTTGCGCCGGCTGGGCGTCGAGCGCATCGATCTCTATCAGATGCACTGGCCGGCGGGCGACGGCACGCCCCTGGAGGTGTACTGGCAGGAACTGCTGGATCTGAAGCAAGAGGGCAAGGTCAGGGCGGTGGGTCTGTCCAACCACAATCTCGCGCAACTGCAGCAGGCCGAAATGCTGGGCCACGTGGATACGCTGCAGCCGCCGTTTTCGGCCATTCAGCGCGCCGCGGGCGCGGAGCTGATTCCGTGGTGCGAGCGCAATGGCACGGGCGTGATCGTCTACAGCCCGATGGGGTCCGGCCTATTGACCGGCGCCTTCAGCGTGGAACGCGCCCGCGCCTTGCCGGCGGATGATTGGCGCGCGCGCAACGCGGAATTCGCCTCTCCGGGCATCGAACGCAACCTGGCGCTGGCCGATGCGTTCAAGCCCATCGCCGAACGCCACGGCGCAACGGTTGCGGCGGTAGCAGCGGCCTGGACCCTGGCCTGGCCGGGCGTGACGGGCGCGATCGTGGGCGCCCGCAACGCGGCCCAGGTGAATGGATTGCTGGGCGCGGCGTCGCTGGAACTGGATGGCGAGGATATGGACGCCATCGCGGACGCGATCGAGCGCACCGGCGCCGGCAGCGGGCCGCTGCGCCCGCCGGAGGAGAGCGGCGCGCTGCCGGCCAATCTGTTCGCCTGAAGACGCCTCAGGCGCGGCGCGTCTTGCGGCCGCTGCCGAACGCGGCGATGAGCGCCAGGCCGATCAGGGCCAGCGCCGTCTTGTCGCCGAAGCGCGCGTAGGGCGTCAGCCCCGTCATGCCTTGCACGGCCACCGGCAGCACGCCGGCCTGCAGCGGCGCGAGCTGGGCCGCGACGCGGCCCTTGGCGTCAATGGCGGCGGTGATGCCGGTGTTGGTGGAGGTCAGCATCGGCCGCGCCGTTTCCATGGTGCGCAGGCGGCCGATCTGCAGATGCTGGCGCAAGGCCCAGGAGTCGCCGAACCAGCCCAGGTTGCTGACGTTCACCAGTATGGTCGCGCCCGGTTCGCCGTTGGGGCCGGGCTGCAGCGCGGGCAGCAGGTCGGGTCCGAACAGGTCTTCGTAGCAGATGTTGAATGCGATGTGCTGGCCGCCGACGGCGAAGGGCGTCTGCCGCACCGCGCCGCGGTCGAAGTCGCCCAGCGGAATGTTCAGCATGTCCACGAACCAGTGGAAGCCGGGCGGCACGTATTCGCCCCAGGGCACCAGGTGGCGCTTGTCGTAGCGCATGGCGGTGCTGCCGGCCACGAGCTGTTCGACCGGGGTATTGCCGTCAAAGCCCATGACGCTGTTGGTGTAGCGGTCGCGGCCGTCGACGCGGTCGTGCAGCGGCACGCCCATGGCGATGGTGGCGTTGCGCTGGGCGGCCAGGTCGCGCCAGACCGCCCAGACGCGCGGATCCAATTGGTCCTGGAAAATCGGCAGCACGGTTTCCGGCAGGATGATCAGCTGCGGCGCGGGCACGCCCGGCGCCGGCGGCATGGCGGCCAGGTCCAGGTGGCGCGTCAGGCTCTGGTCGAGCAGGGCGGGGTCGAATTTCTGGGATTGTCCGATGTTGCCCTGGACCAGGCGCACGTTCAGCGGATCGCCGGACGGCGTGGACCAGTCGATGCGGGACAGCGGCCAGCCGGCGGCGGCCAGGGCCAGCGCGATGCCGGCGGCCAGGGCGTGGCGCGAGCCGGTGCCGCTCTTGCGCGAGGGCTGCCACAAGCTGGCGAGGGCCGCGGCGACGAAGGCGGCCAGGAAAGCCATGCCATGCACGCCGAGCAGCGGCGCCCACCCGGCGATGGGACTGTCGACCTGCGCGTAACCGATGTTGAGCCAGGGAAAGCCGGTCAGAAGCACGGCGCGCAGCCATTCGAATGCGGCCCACATCGCGGCCCAGGCCAGCGTGCCCGACAGGATGCGGGAGGGCGGAGAGCCCGGCTCCAGCGGCGCGTAGCGGCGCGCCAGCGCGCTGGCGGCGGCCGGGAACAGGGCCAGGAAGGCCGACAGCGCCAGCACCGCGGCCACGGCCAGCGGCGCGGCCAGGTCGCCGTAGCGGTGCAGGCTGATGAAAATCCAGTACAAGCCCAACGAGTAGCTGGCGAAGCTGAACAGCCAGCCGCGCAGCCAGGCCTGCTTGGCCGAAGGCGCGTACAGGGTGACGCGCGCGGCGATGGCCAGCATCAGGACCTGGGTCACCGCCAACGCCCAATCCGGCAGGGGGCCGGGCGAGAACGTCAAGGCGTGCGCGGCGCCCGCCAGCACCAGGCCGGCGGCGCCGCGCAGATTACGGCTGCGCGGGGTTTGGGTCATGCTTCGTCGGAGGGGCGGGAGGCTTGGGACGGGGCGTTGCGCTTGACGCGCAGCCAGATGGCGCGGCGCGCGTCGCCGCGGGCCACTTCCAGGCGCAGGCCGTCGAATTCGGCGGTGTCGCCGCGGCGCGGGATGCGGCCCAGCTGTCCGCCCATCCAGCCGCCGACGCTGTCGTACTCGTCGTCGGGCAACTGGCAGCCGAACACTTCATTGAAGTGCGAGATGTCGGTGGCAGCCAGGACGCGCCACTGGTTTTCGCCTTCGGGGAAGATCGAGTCTTCCTCGGTTTCGTCGAATTCGTCTTCGATGTCGCCAACGATCTGTTCCAGCACGTCTTCCATCGTGACCAGGCCGGAAATGCCGCCATGCTCATCGATGACGATGGCCTGGTGGTTGCGGCTGGCGCGGAACTCGTGCAGCAGCACGTTCAGGCGCTTGGATTCGGGGATGAACACCGCGGGCCGCACCAGCGTGCGCACTTCGATGCCGGGTTCCAGCATGCAGCGCAGCAGATCCTTGGCCAGCAGGATGCCGATGATGTTGTCGCGGTCGCCCTCGTAGACGGGGAAGCGCGAGTGGGCGGTCTCGATGACCGAGGCCACCAGGTAGGGGATGGGCTGCGTGACGTCCAGCAGATCCATGCGCGAACGCGGGACCATGATGTCGCCCACGGTGCCTTCGGACACGGCGAGCGCGCCCTTGATCATCTTGTAGGATTCCGCGTCGAGCAGCTGGCGTTCGTGCGCGGCTTCCAGAACGGCCTTGATGCCTTCGCGGTCCTCGGGCTCGCGGCGCACGAGGGAAAGCAGGCGGTCTAGAAGGGATTTGGCGGCGGGTTTGGAGGAGCGAGCAGGCGTCGCTTCGGGAGCAGGGTAAGGGTCAGACATCGTCCGGGAGGACAAGTTATGGAGGGGCCAGCATAACCGATACTGGCCTGCAATTTGTAACGGCGGTCCCCAAAATGAGGGGAACCGCCGCCATCTGCGCCTTGCTGGACGCCATTTTCAGCCAATTTCTCAGGGTTGACCCGAGTGCCGCGTCATGCCTCGACGTAAGGATCGGCGATGCGCATGGCGGCCAGCGTGGCGGTCTCCAGGGCTTCCATGCGCTTGGCGTCGCGGGCCTTGATGTGGTCGTAGCCCAGGGCGTGCAGCACGCCGTGGATGGTGAGGTGGGCGGCGTGGTCCAGCAGCGCCTTGCGCTGTTCGCGGGCCTCGCGCACCAGCACCGGCACGCACATGACGATGTCGCCGCGCGCAACGCCCAGCGGATCCACGCCATATTCGAAGGTCAGCACATTGGTGGCGTAGTCGCGGCCGCGAAAGTCGCGGTTCAGGCGCCGGCCTTCGGCCGCGCCGACCAGCCGCAGGCTCAGTTCCGCGGCCGAAAACGTGACCAGGCCGTCCTCGGCCGCGCCCGCCAGCGCGCGTTCGGCCCAGCGGCGCAGGCGCCAGCGGGGCAGGCGGGCTTCCTCGACGCCGTATTGCACGGACAGGGACAGTTCAGGCTTCATCTTCGGCGGCGCGGTCGTAGGCGTCGACGATGCGGGCGACCAAGGGATGGCGCACGACGTCTCGGCTGGTGAATCGGGTGGTGGCGATGCCCTGCACGTCGTGCAGCACCTTCACCGCATGCGCCAGGCCGCTATCCTGGCCGCGCGGCAGGTCCACCTGCGACGGGTCGCCGGTGATGACCGCCTTGCTGCCGAAGCCGATCCGCGTCAGGAACATCTTCATCTGTTCCGGCGTGGTGTTCTGCGCTTCGTCCAGGATGACGAAGGCATGGTTGAGCGTGCGGCCGCGCATATAGGCCAGCGGCGCGATTTCGATGGTTTGCTTTTCGAACAGGCGCTGCACTTTCTCGAAGCCCATCAGGTCGTACAGCGCGTCGTACAGCGGGCGCAGGTACGGGTCGACCTTCTGCGCCAGGTCGCCGGGCAGAAAGCCCAGGCGCTCGCCGGCTTCGACCGCGGGACGCGTCAGCACCAGGCGCTGCACCGTGTCGCGCTCCATCGCGTCGATGGCGCAGGCCACCGCCAGCCAGGTCTTGCCGGTGCCGGCGGGGCCGACGCCAAAGGTGATGTCGTGCTTGAGGATGTTGTTCAGGTAGTCGCGCTGGCGCGGCGTGCGCGGACGCAGGTCGCTGCGCTTGGTGCGCAGGGCGATGCTGTCGCTTTCGTCGTCCAGGGCGGGCAGCGGGTCGGCCTCGCGGGCCTGCTCTTCCTTCAGTTCCTGTTCCTGCCGCCCGACGCCGATCTCCACCAGCCCGAGCTGGATGTCGTCGACCGACAGGGCGCGGTGCACGGCCTGCTCGTGGAAGCGGCGCAGTATCCGGCCGGCCAGCTCCGCCAGTTCGCCTTCGATGGTGACGCGGCTGCCGCGGCGCGAGAGCTTGACGTTCATGCCGTCGGCCAGCTGCCGCAGGTTTTCGTCCAGCGGGCCGCAGAGGTTGGCCAGATGGGTGTTGTCGCCGTCCAGGGTGACGACGATGGGCATGCTGCGACGGGCGCGGGAGCGGGGAGTGGTCATTCGGCCTCTTGGGGAGTGCGGTCCACGTCGGCGACCCGGGCGCGCAGCGAATTGGTGTGCGCTTCGGTGATGATGACGTCGACCATTTGTCCGATGAGCCGCGCGGGCGCGGCGAAGTTCACGATGCGGTTGTTCTCGGTGCGGCCCATCAGCTCGTTCGGGTCGCGGCGCGAGGGGCCTTCGACCAGCAGGCGCTGGCGCGTGCCGACCATGTTGCGGGCGATCGTGGCCGCCTGCTCGTTGATCAGCGCCTGCAGGCGCTGCAGGCGGCGCAGCTTCACGTCCTGCGGCGTGTCGTCGTGCAGGTCGGCGGCGGGCGTGCCCGGGCGGCGCGAATACACGAACGAGAAGGAGGTGTCGAAACCGACGTCCTCGATCAGCTTCATGGTCTTTTCGAAGTCTTCCTCGGTTTCGCCGGGGAAGCCCACGATGAAGTCCGAGGACAGCGTCAGGTCCGGGCGGGCGGCGCGCAGGCGGCGCACCACGGACTTGAATTCCAGGGTGGTGTAACCGCGCTTCATGGCCGCCAGCACGCGGTCGCTGCCGGCCTGCACCGGCAGGTGCAGGAAGGACACCAGCTTGGGCAGGCGGGCGTAGGCGTCCACCATGCGCTGGGTCATTTCCTTGGGGTGCGAGGTGGTGTAGCGGATGCGCTCGATGCCCGGGATTTCGTGCACGTATTCCAGCAGCATGGCGAAGTCGGCGATCTCGTCGCTGTCCGTCATGCGGCCGCGGTAGGCGTTGACGTTCTGGCCCAGCAGCGTCACTTCCTTCACGCCCTGGTCGGCCAGGTCGGCGACTTCCACCAGCACGTCCTCGAAGGGGCGCGAGACTTCCTCGCCGCGCGTGTAGGGCACGACGCAGAAGCTGCAGTACTTGCTACAGCCTTCCATGATGGAGACGAACGCCGTGGCGCCGTCCACGCGGGGCGGCGGCATGTTGTCGAACTTTTCGATCTCGGGGAAGCTGATGTCCACCTGCGAGCGGCCTTCGTCGCGGCGGCGCTTGATCAGGTCCGGCAGGCGGTGCAGCGTCTGCGGACCGAACACCACGTCCACGTAGGGCGCGCGCTTGACGATGGCTTCGCCTTCCTGGCTGGCCACGCAGCCGCCCACGCCGATCACCAGGTTGGGATTGGTTTTCTTCAGGTGCTGCACCCGGCCCAGGTCCGAGAAGACCTTTTCCTGCGCCTTCTCGCGCACCGAACAGGTGTTGAAGAGGATGACGTCGGCGTCTTCGGGGTTGTCGGTCAGCTCCAGGCCCTGGTCGCCGCGCAGCACGTCGGCCATCTTGTCCGAGTCGTACTCGTTCATCTGGCAGCCGAAGGTGCGGATGTACAGCTTGCGGGGGGAGCCGGCGTTGGCGGCGGGGAGGGCGGCGCTGGCGCCGTCGGGCGCGGCGTCGGCGCGCTTGAGGGTGGTTTCTTGCATGATGGTCGCCGTGACGGGTGTAGATCCCGGGGGCAGAATGGTAGGAAACCCGGGATTTTAACCCTTGCCCGAATTTGCTTCTTGGTCTGGCGCGCGCAGGCCGTTACGATAGCGTGCCGGGCTGATTCCACAGTCCAGAATATTTCTCATTTCCCGACAGCGGTACCGATGAACAGCAATCCCCTGACGCCTTCGGCGGCCGCTCCCGTATCCGACGCCGCGGCCGGTTCCGCGCCCGACCAGTTCCGCAACCCGTTTTCCGCTCTGACCTGGGTGCTGCTGGGCTGCGCGCTGGCGCTGGCCGCCAGCGCCTGCGCGTTATGGGTCGACCTGCCGTTGGCGGTGTGGATCAAGCAGTCGGTGTCCGAAGGCGTGAACGAATCCTTCGAATGGATCGGCGAACTCGGCGAAAGCGGCCCCTATATCGGCGTGGCGCTGGCCTTCTACGTGATCGGCCTGGTCGGCCTGGCGCGCGGCTGGCGCAACCCGGTGCGCATGAGCTACGCCAGCATGGCGCGCGGCAGCCTGCTGATGCTGTCGACCATGGCGGTCGGCGGGCTGGTGGTGCTGGTGCTCAAGCGTTCGGTGGCGCGGGCGCGCCCCGAGCTCTTCTTCGAGAAGGGCATCTACGGGCTGGGCGAGTCTTTCTCCCGCGCCCAGCTGTACAACTCCTTCCCCTCCAGCCACACCTATGCGGCATTTGCCGTGGCGGTGGTGCTGGGCATCCTGGCGCCGCGCTGGCGCTGGGTCTTCCTGCTGCTGGCGGCGCTGGTGGCGATGAGCCGGCTGGTCAACCTGGACCACTATCTGTCGGACGTGATGACGGCCGCGGGTATCGCGGTGCTGGTCGGGCACGTATTGGCGCCCCGGGTGCTGGGCGCCAGCTACCAATGGCCTCTGCGCGCGCCCTGGCGCTGGTGGAAGAGGTAAGCCTGGTCCAGGCGGCCGGCCATGAGCCGGCTTCAGGCGGCGGCTTACGCGAAGTTCACCACCACGCGCCGGTTCGTGCGGCTTTTCTTTTCGATCTTGGTGACTGCTACGGCGCCGATTTCGCCCGTGTTGGCCACGTGCGTGCCGCCACAGGGCTGGCGGTCCACGCCGGGGATCTCGACGATGCGTATGCTGGCCGTGCCTGCCGGGGGCGCGGCGCCGATGGTGCGCACCAGATCGGGTTGCGCGGCCAGTTCCTCGGGCGTGATGCAGTTGATGCTGACGCCGGTACGGGCGTCGATCAGGGCGTTCAGGCGTTCGGTCAGGTCGGCCTTGTCCAGCGTGGATTCGGGCAGGTCGAAGTCGATGCGGGCGGAATCGGGCGAAATATTGCAGCCGGTCACCGGCGCGGGCACCAGCGAGCCCAGCAGGTGCAGGCAGGTATGCAGGCGCATGAGGCGGTGGCGCCGCGGCCAGTCGATGGCCACCGAAACGCGCTCGCCCACTTGCGGCGCGATGTCGCCTTCCAGCACGTGCAGGATGCGCTTGCGGTCTTCGGCGTAGACGGTGTCGGTGAGCGTCAGTGCGCGGCCGTCGGCCAATGTCAGCGTGCCGCTGTCGCCCGCCTGGCCGCCGCTGCGCGCGTAGCAGACGGTCTCGTCCAGTTCGACGCCCTCGGGGCTGACCGCGATCACGGTGGCCTCGCACCGGTCCAGATAAGGGTCTTCGTCGAAACGCTTGCGGGTGGAATGCATGTAAAGGGTCTCCGGATGTTCTGGGTTTTTTTGCAAGGCGGGGCGGACAGTCAGGCCAGGATCTTCAGGCCGTCGGCTGTTTCGATCTGCGCGCTCAGGCGCGGCGGGCCGTCAGTCTGTTCCAGCTGGATCAGGTGGTCCGCGCCCAGCCAGGCCAGCCCCTGGCGCAGCAGTCCGGCCTGCGGGTGGCTGCCGGAAAGTTGCTTGAGGACGAGGTCCTGGCGCGGCAGGCTGACGCCGGGGTAGTCGGCCACGTCCCACTGGATCAGCGTGGGCAGCAGGCCGTCGCCAGCCGCGTGGCCGGCTTCGCGCCAGGCGGGCAGGCTGCCATCGTCCGGCACCGTCAGCCGCCAGCGCAAATGGCCGCGCTCCATGGGGATGGCGGGCGGAATGCGCGCGGGATGCTCGGCCTGCATGCGGGTCAGATCCTGCGGCGCTTCGACCCGTGCCGCCCAATGCGCCAGGTAGGGACCCTGGGCGATGCGGGCGCGGACGGCGTCCTGATCGAGCCCGAACCAGCGCGGCCGCGCAGGCGCCGGGGCCTGCGGATCGATGGCAATGACTTCAAGGTAGATGCCGCCGGCCATGCCCAGCACCCGGTTGTGGGTGCCCATGCGCGGATGCGCGCCGCCGCCCGAGGGGGCGATGCCGAGCAGTCCGGCGACGTATTCGGCGCCGCTGTCCAGGTCCGCGGCGGCGATGACGAGGTGATCGATGACGAGTTTCATGGTGCGGCTATGGTAGCGAATCCGCGCGGATCCGTACCCGTACAGCGCGACGGGGAGGCGGCGGTACAGTGTCAGACGCCCAGGTCCCGGCGCTTCAGCACCCGGTCTATCAAGCCCCATTCCAGCGCTTCTTCCGCGCTCATGTAGCAGTCGCGGTCCAGTGTGCGCTCGACGTCTTCGTAGCTGCGTCCGCAGTGCTGGGCGTAGACGCGCGTGACGCGGTCCTTGGTCCTGCGCATTTCCTCGGCGTGGATGAGCACGTCCGAGGCCTGGCCCTGGAAGCCGCCCAAAGGCTGATGCACGTGCACGCTGGCATTGGCCAGCGCGCATCGTTCGCCGGGTTCACCCGCCATCAGCAGGAACGAGCCCATGGAGCGCGCCGTACCCATGCACAGCGTGTGCACCGGCGCGGTGATGAACTGCATGGTGTCGTACATGGCCAGGCCGCTGGTGATGACCCCGCCAGGAGAGTTGATGTAGAGATGGATGGGTTTGGTCGGGTTCTCGGATTCCAGGAACAGCAGCTGGGCGCAGACCAGCGCCGACACCGAGTCGTTGACTTCGCCGTTCAGGAAGATGATGCGGTCGCGCAGCAGCCGCGAATAGATGTCGAAGGACCGCTCGCCGCGGCCGGATTGCTCGACCACCATGGGTACGTATTGCATCACGTCCTGCATGGACGAATCTCCTGGGTTGCGATTGCCTTGCGCTTGGGCCGGGTTCAGGCGGCGCGCATGAGGAAGGGGCTGGTGTCGTTGGCGGCGAGGCGCCCGCGGCGTTCCAGCCTCGGGTCGTCCAGCGCGTGGATGATGCGCAGGAACGTGCGGCCGTCGGCGACGGGCCGGATCTGGAAGGTCACCAGGCTTTCGAGGAAAGGCGGTTCCTCGTCGCGCATGCGGTATCGGATTTCTTCAACTGGCGTCGCGTCCGCGGGTTCGGCGCTGGCCAGCGTCCGTCCAGGCAGCCATTGTTCGCGGAATTCGGGGATGCTGATGGCGCGCCAGACTTTTTCGGGCGGCGCGTCGAGTTCGTATTCGAGCACGATGTCCTGGGGCGGGTCTTGCGGCGCGGTCGGCTTCATTGGTCCATGTCCTTGAGCAGGGCGTTCAGGGCTTCGATGCGGGCCGGCCAGTAGGCGCGGTACTTCGCCAGCCATCCGGCAATGAGCGCGAGTCCGTCGGGGTCGACTTCATAGTTCACGAAACGGCCTTGTTTTTCCTCGCGCACCAGGCGCGCCTTGCGCAGCACGGAAAGGTGCTGCGACATGGCTGGCTGGCTGATCTCCATGCCCACGCGCAGGGTGCTGGCGTTCATGCCGCCGGCGGCGAGCTTTTCGAAGATGGCGCGACGGGTCGGATCGGCCAGCGCCTTGAAGATGTCGTTTTCGAGCATGACAATACATTAGTCAATACTTATGTATTGGTCAAGCGGAGGGCATCCTGTGCGCGTCCGCGAGCCGTTTGCGATCGCGGCTGGCACAATGGCGCCGGACCTGCAGCCGGGAGCGATGCCGTGGCTTTTCTTTTATTCCCCGTCTTGTTCGCGGCCAGCCTGCTGATCAGCCTGGCGGCCAGCGCCGTGCACGGCCGCCGTCATGGTTGGACGGCCCCGGCCACGCGGCGGTGGCTGTTCGTGGCGGGATGTCTTGTGCTTTCGTATCTGGGCGGCCTGGCGCTGGTCATTCATGACCCGTATTTCGACGACAACGGGGTGCCTGAATTCATTCCGTGGCGTTTCCGCTGGACCTGGGCCTGGCTCTACGCCGGCTTGCTCCAGTTCGCCGTGGTTCCCGGCGGTCTGGCCCTGCGGTTCCTGGCCAGGCGCAAGGCGGCAAGCGCCGCGCAATAAAAAACCCGCCGCAATGCGGCGGGTTTCTCTTCAAGCGGAAACGGATCAGGCGGCTTCGCCTTCCTCGCCTTCCTTCTTGACCGGCTTGACCAGGTCTTCGCGCTTGACGCCCAGCCACATGGCCAGGGCCGCGGCCACGAACACCGACGAGTAGATGCCGAACCAGATGCCGATGGTCAGGGCCATGGCGAAGTAGTGCAGGGTGGGGCCGCCGAAGAACAGCATGGCCAGCACCATCATCTGCGTGGAACCGTGGGTGATGATGGTCCGCGAGATGGTCTGCGTGATGGCGCTGTTGATGACTTCGTGCACGTCCGCCTTGCGGTACTTGCGGAAGTTTTCGCGGATCCGGTCCATGATGACCACGGATTCGTTCACGGAGTAGCCCAGCACCGCCAGCACGCCCGCCAGCACCGACAGCGAGAATTCCCACTGGAAGAAGGCGAAGAAGCCCAGGATGATCACCACGTCGTGGAGGTTGGCGATCACGCCGGCGACGGCGAACTTCCATTCGAAGCGGAAGCCCAGGTAGACCATGATGCCGATGACCACGACCAGCAGGGCCATCAGGCCGTTGTGCAGCAGCTCCTGGCCCACTTGCGGGCCCACGAACTCGACACGGCGCAGCTCGACGCCGGAATCGGCGGTCTTCAGCGCGGCCATGACGGTTTCGCTCTGGGTGGCCGAGGTCTGGCCTTCCTGCAGCGGCAGGCGGATCATGACGTCGTGCGAGGTGCCGAAGTTCTGCACCTGGAAGTCGGTGTAGCCCAGCTTGGAGACCACGCCGCGCACGTTTTCAAGCTGCGCCGTCTGAGCGTAGTTGACTTCCATGACCGTGCCGCCGGTGAATTCGATCGACAGGTGGAAGCCGCGCGTGACGATGAAGAAAACAGCCGCCAGGAACGTGACGAGACTGATGATGTTCAGCACCAGCGCGTGGCGCATGAACGGGATGGTGCGGTGAATACGGAAAAATTCCATTTTTCGCCTTAGGCTTTATCTGTGGCGGGCGGCCGGGCCGCCCGCGCTCATGTTCAGTTGGTCTTCGGTTTCCAGACTTCACCGATGGAGATCGACGTGAGCTTCTTCTTGCGGCCGTACCAGAGGTTGGCCAGCGCGCGCACGCCCACCACCGACGAGAACATCGAGGTCAGGATGCCCAGCACGTGCACCACCGCGAAGCCCCGGATCGGGCCCGAACCGAAGGCCAGCAGCGCCAGGCCCACGATCAGCGTGGTGAGGTTCGAGTCGAGAATGGTGCCCCAGGCGCGCTCGAAGCCATGATGGATGGCCTGTTGCGGACTGGCGCCGGCGCGCAACTCTTCCCGTATCCGTTCGTTGATCAGCACGTTCGAGTCGATGGCCATGCCCAGCGTCAGCGCGATTGCCGCGATGCCCGGCAGGGTCAGCGTGGCCTGCAGCATGGACAGCAGCGCCAGCAGCAGCAGCACGTTCATGGTCAGGCCAATCGTGGAGAACACGCCGAACAGGTGGTAGTACAGGATGATGAAGGCGGCGATGGCCAGGAAGCCGTACAGCGTCGAGTAGAAGCCCTTGGCGATGTTGTCCGCGCCCAGGCTCGGGCCGATGGTGCGTTCCTCGATGATGGACATGGGCGCAGCCAGGGCGCCGGCGCGCAGCAGCAGCGCGGTGTCGGCGGCCTCTTCGGAGCTCATGCTGCCCGAGATCTGCACCTGGCCGCCGGCGATTTCGCCGCGGATGACCGGAGCGGTGACCACTTCGCCCTTGCCGTTTTCGAACAGCAGGATGGCCATGCGCTTGCCGATATTGTCGCGGGTGACGTCGCGGAAGATGCGGGCGCCCTTGGAGTCCAGCGTCAGGTGGACCGCGGCCTGCTGGGTCTGCGAGTCGCGGCCGGGCTGGGCGTCCTGCAGGTTTTCGCCGGTCAGGATGACTTGGCGGCGGACCAGGATGGGACGGCCGTCGCGGTCGTTGTAGCGTTCAAGGCCGAAAGGCACGCTGCCGCCCAGCAGCGCGGCCTGCGCGGCGGGGGAGTCGTCGACCATGCGGATTTCCAGCGTGGCGGTGCGGCCCAGCAGTTCCTTGGCCTTGGCCACGTCCTGCACGCCGGGCAGCTGCACCACGATGCGGTCGGCGCCTTGCTGCTGGATGACCGGTTCGGCCACGCCCAGTTCGTTGATCCGGTTATGCAGCGTGTTGATGTTCTGCTTGAGCGCGGAATCCTGCACGCGGGTGACGGCGGCCGGGTTCAGCGCGGCCATCAGCAACGGCTTGCCGTTTTCCGTGCGCTCGGTGAACTCCAGGTCGGGCAGGCGGCTGCGCAGGGTGGAGATGGCGCGGTCGCGGTCGTCGGTGTCGGCGAAGGTGGCGGCAATGGCCAGGCCCGAGCGTTCGACGCCGGCCACGTTGACCTTCTGGTCGCGCAGCACGGAGCGCACGTCGGCGGCCAGGGAGTCGTAGCGGGCGGTCAGGGCGCCCTGCATGTCCACTTGCAGCAGGAAGTGCACGCCGCCGCGCAGGTCCAGACCCAGATACATCGGCTTGGGCGCGAACCAACCCAGGGCGCGCATCCAGGCGGGCGAGGCGGGCAGCAGGTTCAGCGCGACCGTGTAGTGGGGGTCGCCGGCGACGGTGTTGAGGGATTTGTCGATCAGGTCGCGCGCCTGCAACTGCAGGTCGGTCGACGTGAAGCGGGCGCGCACGGTGCCGAGCGTGCCGTTCTGTTCGTAATAGACCCCTTCATTGGGGATCTTGGCGTCGGTCAGGATCTGTTCGACCCGGCTCAGCATGGCGGGATCGACCTTGATCGTGGCCTTGGCGCTGGAAACCTGGACGGCCGGGGATTCGCCGTAGAAGTTGGGAAGCGTGTACAGCAGGCCGATGATGACCGCGACCAGGACCGTAATGTACTTCCAAAGGGGATAGCGGTTCATTGCCGGCTACTTCATGTAAAAGTGATGAAAGGGCCGCCCGGGCGACAAGCGCGGCGGGCGGCGACAGGGCCATCAAGCAACAGGAGCCCGATGGGGGCTCCTGTGGGACGCTTACAGGGCCTTGATGGTTCCCTTGGGCAGCACGGTCGAGACCGAGGACTTCTGCATGATCACTTCGACGGGCTTGTCGGCCAGTTCGGAGACTTCGACGGTGACGTAGCTGTCGTTGACCTTGGTGACCTTGCCGAGCATGCCGCCGGCGGTGACCACTTCGTCGCCCTTGGCCAGGGCGGCGATCAGGTTGCGGTGTTCCTTCTGGCGCTTCATCTGGGGACGGATCATCAGGAAGTAGAGGATCACGAACATCAGGATGATGGGCAGCATGCCCATCAGCGCGTTACCCTCGGGGGCGGCGGCCTGAGCCACGACGAGGCTGGCGGTATCGATAACGGACATTGAATTCTCCTGCGTTTAGTCTGTTTGGGTGTTTGTATCTAGTGTTTTTATGCGCCCATCCCCGCGCGAGCCATGGATAGGGCAAGCCGACTATTGTATATAGGTCCTGAAATTCTAATCCACCCCCCGCGCCCGGTCTGCCGCGAACTGCGCGCGCCAGGCGTCGAAGCGGCCTTCGGCGATGGCTTCGCGCATTTCCTTCATGATGGTCAGATAGAAATGCAGGTTGTGCAGGGTGTTCAGGCGCGCGCCGGTGATTTCATTGGCGCGCTGCAGGTGGTGCAGGTAGGCCCGCGAGAAATTCGCGCAGGTATGGCAGCTGCAGCTGGGGTCCAGCGGGCGGGTGTCGTCGCGGTACTTGGCGTTGCGGATCTTGACGTCGCCAAAGCGCGTGAACAGCCAGCCATTGCGGGCGTTGCGGGTCGGCATGACGCAGTCGAACATGTCCACGCCGCGGCTCACGCCTTCGACCAGGTCTTCCGGCGTGCCCACGCCCATCAGGTAGCGCGGCGCCTGGGCCGGCAGCTTGGGCGTGACGTGCGCCAGGATGCGCATCATGTCTTCCTTGGGCTCGCCGACCGACAGGCCGCCGATGGCGTAGCCGTGGAAGCCGATGTCCTGCAGCCCGGCCAGGGATTCGTCGCGCAGGGCTTCGTACATGCCGCCCTGGACGATGCCGAACAGGGCGTTGGGGTTCTGCAGACGGTCGAATTCCTCGCGCGAGCGGCGGGCCCAGCGCAGCGACATGCGCATGGAGCGGGCCGCTTCTTCGACGGTGGCGGGGCGGCCGTCGATTTCATAGGGCGTGCACTCGTCGAACACCATGACGATGTCGGAATTCAGCGAGCGCTGGATGCGCATGGATTCTTCCGGCGTCAGGAACAGCCGCGCGCCGTCGATCGGGGAAGCGAACTTGACGCCTTCCTCGGTGATCTTGCGCATGCCTTGCAGGCTGAACACCTGGAAGCCGCCGGAGTCGGTCAGGATGGGCTTGTCCCACTGCATGAAGCCATGCAGGCCGCCGTGCTTTTCCATGATTTCCGTGCCTGGGCGCAGCCACAGGTGGAAGGTGTTGCCCAGCACGATCTGCGAACCGATTTCCTTCAGTTCGTGCGGCATCATGGCCTTGACGCTGCCATAGGTGCCGACAGGCATGAAGATGGGCGTCTCGACCACGCCGTGGTTCAGCGTGATGCGGCCGCGGCGGGCGCCGCCGTCGGTGGCGAGCAGTTCGAAATTCAGTCCGGTCATGGGGCGGGGGACTCGATAAACATGGCGTCGCCATAGCTGAAGAAGCGGTAGCGCTCGGCGACGGCGTGGGCGTAGGCGCGGCGTATCGGTTCTACGCCGGCCAGCGCCGACACCAGCATCAGCAGGGTCGACTGGGGCAGGTGGAAGTTGGTGACCAGGGCGTCGACGACGCGGTACCGGTAACCGGGGGTGATGAAGAGGCGGGTGTCGCCCTGGGCGGCGGCCAGCGGCAGGCCGGGGGCGGTGCGCCCTTCGGTCTGGGCGGCGGCGGATTCCAGGGCGCGCACGCTGGTGGTGCCGACGGCGATGACCCGGCCGCCGCGGCTGCGGGCGGCGGCGATCGCGTCGACCGTGGCTTGCGGCACGGTGAACCATTCGGCGTGCATGATGTGATCGGCCAGATTGTCCACGCGCACCGGCTGGAAGGTACCCGCGCCCACGTGCAGCGTGACGAAGGCGCGTTCCACGCCCATCGCCGCCAGGCGATCCAGCGTGGGCTGGTCGAAGTGCAGGCCGGCGGTGGGCGCGGCCACCGCGCCGGGTTCGCGCGCGTAGACGGTCTGATAGCGTTCGTCGTCGCCGCTGTCGGCCTCGTGCGTGATGTAGGGCGGCAGCGGCGTCGCGCCGTGCGCGTCCAGCAGATCCAGCACGGGGCCGGGAAAGCGGATGTCGAAGAGTTCGCCTTCGCGGCCCAGCACGGTGGCGTCGAAGGCGTCGGCCAGGCGCAGCACCATGCCCGGACCGGGCGACTTGCTGGCGCGCACGTGGGCCAGGACGCGGTCGGGTTCGGTGATGCGTTCGACCAGCACTTCGATCTTGCCGCCGGTGATCTTGTGGCCGTTTAGGCGCGCCTTGATGACGCGGGTGTCGTTGAAGATCAGCAGGTCTTGCGGACGCAGCAGCGAGGCCAGGTCGGCGAACTGCCGGTCGTGCAGCTGGCCGGCGCCGTCCAGGTGCAGCAGGCGGCTGCCGGTGCGTTCGGCGGCGGGCGCCTGGGCGATGAGCTCGGGCGGCAGTTCGTAATTGAAATCGGCAACGGTGAGGGACTGGGTCACGCGGCTATCCGTCCGGCAAGGGCGGCAAAAAGAGGGCGAAAACGGGCCAGGCGGGCCCGGGGCAACCCTGTATTGTAAAGCGGCCGCAGGATCGGGCTGCCCGGCCCGGGGACGGATGGCCGCTCCGGCTGCGTTCAGCGCGCCGGGCTCCAGCCCAGCCGGCGCGAGCAATCCGCCGCCGCCGCCGTCAGCGCCCGCACCGGTTCGCCGTCGGCCGACAGGTCGAATCCCCCGTGCAGTCCCAGGCTGGTGATGGCGCCGGCCAGATGGCCCTGGGCATCCAGCACCGGCACCGAGGCCGAATTGATGCCGTGCAGCAGGTGGCCGCTGACGCTGGCGTAGCCGCGCTTGCGGGTCGCCTGCCACTGGCGGCGCAGCGCGGCGGCCAGATCGGCGGGCGGTTCCGCCGCATCCAGCATGCGGGCGGCCTCGGGATCATGCGCTTGCAGCGCCTCCCATTCGGACAGTGCCCGCGGCAGGGCCAGGGCCTCGGGCAGCCAGGCGGCGAAGACCCGGCCGGTGGCGCTGTTGAGCAGCGGCAGCACCGAGCCCACCCGCACGTTGACCGTCACCGGCAGTCGCGCGTCGCGCCATTGCACGATGGTGGGGCCGTGCTGGCCCCATACCGCGATGAACACGGTCTGGCCGATGGCGGCGCTCAGGCCGTCCAGGCTGCCGGCCGCCAGTTTCACGAAATCCACTTCGGCCAGCGCCGCCAGTCCGGTGTGCAGCGCCTGCGGGCCCAGCCGGTAGCGGGCGCTGGCCGCGTCCTGTTCCACATAGCCGCGCCGCTCCAGAGACACCAGGTAGCGGTGCACCTTGGCGCGCGGCATGTCCAGGCTGCGGCCCAGCTCGGACACGGACAGGGCGCCGCCCAGTTCGGCCAGCCGGGTCAGCACGTCCAGGGCGATTTCGGCTGATTGGATCCCCGTGCTGCTATCTGTTGACATGAGTTTGTCTCTTATTAGAATACGTGTATCACTAAAAAATACAGCGCTTGCCAGTCACTGGCAACGTGGAGACCAGCAAGAACGCAGCCGCGCCGCGCTGCGAGGCCGTGCGGACAAACCCGCAGCGGGCCCCCCGAGGTGCCCGCCCGCCGGGTTCCCCGCCGTATAAACAAGAGTTCCACGCCGTAGCGGATCGGCGCAAAGCATAAGACATCCGCGTATCCAAGGAGACTCCGCATGACCCCTCGTCGTACCCTCATGGCCGCCGCGCTGGCCGCCCTGCTGGCAGCGGGCGCCACGCCCGCGCTGGCCCAGGTGAAAATCGGCGCCACGCTGTCCACCACCGGTCCCCAGGCCTCGCTGGGCATCCCCGAACGCAACACGATCAGCCTGCTGCCCACCGAGATCGGGGGCGTCAAGGTCGAGTACGTGGTGCTGGACGACGCTTCCGACACCACCCGCGCCGTCAGCAATTCCCACAAGCTGATCTCGGAGAACAAGGTGGACCTGATCGTCGGGTCCACCACCACGCCCAACACCATGGCCATGCTGGACACGGTGGCCAGCGGCGCCACCCCGGTGATCACGCTGGCTTCTTCGGCGCGGCTGATCGAGCCGGTCGACGACAAGCGCCGCTGGGTGTTCAAGACGCCGCACTCCGATTCGCTGATGGCTGAGGGCATCGCGCGCCACGCGGCGGCCAATGGCGTGAAGAAGCTGGCCTTCATCGGCTTCAACAACGCGCTGGGCGAGACCTTCTGGGTGGAAATCGAGAAGGCGGCCAAGAAGCACGGCATCGAGGTGGTGGGCAAGGAAGCCTTCGCGCCCACCGACACGTCCGCCGTGGCCCAGACCCTGAAGGTGATCGGCGCGGCGCCGGACGCCGTGGTGGTCGGGGCCTCCGGCACGCCCGCCGCGATGCCGGCGCGGGCGCTGCGCGAACGCGGCTACAAGGGCAAGATCTACTTCAACCACGGCGTGGCCAACAACGACTTCCTGCGGGTCTGTGGCGACGCCTGCGAGGGCGCCTGGGTGCCGGTGGGGCCGGTAATGGTCGCCGACCTGCTGCCGGATACCAACCCCGTCAAGTCCACCGCCCAGGCCTTCGCCAAGAAGTATGAGGCGGCCAACGGCGCGGGCAGCGTTTCCCTGTTCGCCGCCTACACCTGGGACGTCGGCCTTCTGCTGCAGCAGGCCATCCCGGTGGCGCTGAAGACGGCCAAGCCCGGCACGCCCGAATTCCGGGCGGCGCTGCGCGACGCGCTGGAGAACGTCAAGAACCTGCCCACCGCGACAGGTGTGGTCAATATGAGTCCCACCGACCACAACGGGCTGGACGAGCGGGCGCTGGTGATGGCGACCGTGGCTTCCGGCAAGTGGCGTCTTCAAAAATAAAGCGCTCCACGGGAGCGCTTGCGGGCCCGCGCCGCCCGCAAGCGCCCCAGGTTTTGTATGCTCTCGGTTTTGCAGGACGAGCAACCGGGTGGGCGTGGCATGACGGGACAAGCATATAAGCGTAGGGGCGGGCTGAAGCGATGGCTGGCCGGCGGGCTGCTGGCCGCGGTGGCGGGCGCGGCCTGGGCGCAGGTGCCCGGCCTGCCGCCCAACGTGGTGAACGCCTGGAAAGCCAGCAAGCTGCCCGACAGCTCCCTGTCCCTGGTGGTGCAGGAAGTGGGCGGGCCGCGCCTGGTGGCGCTGAATGCCAAGGAGTCGCGCAATCCCGCCTCGGTGATGAAACTGGTCACGACCTGGGCCGCGCTGTCCGAGCTGGGACCCAACTATGTCTGGCGCACCGAATTCATGACGGCGCCCGGCGCGCGGCCCGATGCCAAGGGCGTGCTGAGCGGCCCGCTATACCTGCGGGCTGGCGGCGATCCGCAATTCCTGCTGCAGGACCTGTGGGTGCTGCTGCGCGAACTGCGCCTGCGCGGCGTCAAGCAGATCAACGACCTGGTCATCGACCGCAGCATCTTCGGCCAGGTCGCGACCGACCCAGGCGCTTTCGACGGCGCCCCGGACCGGGCCTACAACGCCAGCCCGGATGCCCTGATGGTGGGTTTTGGCGCAATGCGGCTGCTGTTCACGCCGGACCCCGCCGCCAATAAATGGGTGCCGCTGATCGATCCGCCGCTGCCGGGCCTGAAGATCGAGGGCCGCGTCGAATGGAGCGATGCCCGCTGCCCCGGGCCTCCCGTGGTGACGACCGAACCCTTGATCACCCAGCAGGGCGTCACGATCCGCGTGAACGGCAAGGTGGCCGGCTCCTGCGGCGAATTCAGCCTGTACCGCCTGGCGCTGTCGCAGCCCGACTACGCCACCGAAGTGTTCCGCATGCTCTGGAAGGAGCTGGGCGGCACTTTCAAGGGCCAGGTCCGTTCCGGCATGGTGCCGCCTGACGCGGTGGTGCTGGCCTCGCACGATTCGCCCACGCTGGCCGAGGCGATCCGCCAGATCAACAAGCGCAGCAACAACGTCATGGCGCGCACCTTGCTGCTGACCCTGGGCGCCGAGCGCGGCCGCCGGCCCGCCACCGTCGCCAGCAGCGAGGCCGTGGCCAAGGGGCTGCTGGCCAAGCAGGGCCTGGACATGCCCGAGCTGGTCATCGACAACGGCGCCGGCCTGTCGCGCGACGCGCGGGTGTCGGCCGACAGCCTGGCGTCGATGCTGACCGTGGCCTGGAACTCGCCGGTCATGCCCGAGTACATTTCATCCTTTGCGATCGCGGGGGTGGATGGCACGGTGCGCCGCCGCCTCAAGGGCGATGGCACCCTGGGCATGGCCCACCTGAAGACCGGGTCGCTGCGCGACGTGCGTTCCATCGCAGGCTACGTGCTGGGCGCCAGCGGCAAGCGCTACGTGGTGGTCAGCATTGTCAACCACGAACAGGCCGGCGCCGTGCGCGCCTTCGACGACGCCCTGATCGCCTGGCTCGCTGAACAATGACCATGCCTGCGCCTCGCCGGCGCGAATCTTCGGATCATCCTGCGGGCGGTCAATAACAATTCCCTTCCAAACCGTTTACGATCCTCAAATGTGGCTCGACGGCGGGGCGATGCAAAGCGCGCCGCGCCGTCATGGTTCCGCCTGAGGCGAATACCCTGTCTATCAATACTCTGGAGAGTTACGCACATGCCCGTGCACGAAATCCGCCATCCGCTGATCCGCCACAAGCTCGGGATCATGCGTCGCGCCGACCTCAGCACCAAGAGCTTCCGTGAGCTGTCGCAGGAAGTGGGCGCGCTGCTCACGTACGAAGCGTCCAAGGACCTGCCGCTGGCGCCCGCCACCGTCGAGGGCTGGTGCGGCTCGGTGCAGGTCGAAAAGATCGCCGGCAAGAAAGTCACCGTGGTGCCCATCCTGCGCGCCGGCATCGGCATGCTGGACGGCGTGCTCAGCCTGATTCCGGGCGCCAAGGTCAGCGTGGTGGGCGTGGCCCGCAACGAAGAAACGCTGGAAGCGCATACCTACCTGGAACGCCTGGTGGGTGAACTGGACCAGCGCCTGGCCCTGATCGTCGACCCGATGCTGGCCACCGGCGGCTCCATGGTCGCCGCCATTGATCTGCTCAAGCGCGCCGGTTGCAAGGAAATCCGCGCCCTGGTGCTGGTAGCGGCGCCGGTCGGTATCGATACGGTTCTGGCCAAGCATCCCGACGTGCACATCTACACCGCGTCCATCGACGACGGCCTCAACGAGCACGGCTACATCATGCCGGGCCTGGGCGACGCCGGCGACCGCATTTTCGGCACGACGCAGAAGACGGAATAGCGGCCGGGGTACGGCCACGAACAAAAACGCCAGCCCGCAGGCTGGCGTTTTGCATCGGGCCCACGGCCCCTCAGGCCGCCAGACGCTCCATGCGTCCGTCCAGGTGCTGGCCGAACCACTGCAATTGCGAAGCCAATCCCGCCACCTCGCCCACGATCAAGAGCGCCGGCGAACGGATCGCGTGCTCGGCGGCCAACGCCGGCAATTGATCCAGCGCGCCAGACAACACCCGTTGCTCGGGCCGGCTGCCGTTCTCGATCAGCGCGAACGGCGTGTCCGCCGAGCGGCCGTGGGCCAGCAGGCGGCTGGTCAGCAGATCCAGCTGCCCCACGCCCATGTAGAAGGCCAGGGTCTGTTTTTCACGGGCCAGCGCGGGCCAGTCCAGGTTGTCCTCGTCTTCGCGGCAATGCGCGGTGACCAGGCGGACGGACTGGGCGTGTTCCCGGTGCGTCAGCGGAACGCCGGCATAGGCGGCACAGGCCAGCGCGGCGGTGATGCCGGGCACTACTTCATAGCGCACGCCGTGCGCGCGCAGGTATTCCAGTTCTTCACCGCCGCGCCCGAAGATGAAGGCATCGCCCCCCTTGATCCGCACGACGCGGCGGCCGGCGCGCGCGTGCTCGACCATCAGCCTGTGGATGCGGGCCTGGGTGGCGTTGTGGTCCTCGCCGGGCAGCTTGCCGACCGATACGCGCTCGGCGTCGCGGCGCGCCAGCGACATGACGTCGGCGCTTACCAGGCGGTCATGCAGGATCACGTCGGCCTCGTTCAGCGCGCGCAATGCCTTCAGCGTCAGCAGGCCGGGGTCGCCGGGGCCAGCGCCCACCAGCACCACGCTGCCGGCGTCGGGCGCCCGCGGCGCCGCCAATGCCGCCGCCAGCGCGGCTTCGGCCTGGGCCGGCTGCTGCTGGCGCAGGAAGCCGGCCACTGGGCCGTCCAGCAGCCAGTCGTAGAAGCGGCGGCGCGCGCCCAGGTCGGGATGACTGGCGCGGATGCGCTTGCGATAGCTGGCGGCCAGCCCGGCCAACTGGCCCAGGGTGTGGTCGAACAGCGATTCGATGCGTTCCCGGATGCGCCGCGCCAGCACCGGCGCCACGCCGGACGAGGAAATCGCGACGATGACCGGCGAGCGGTCGACGATGGACGGCACCTGGAAGGACGACAGTTCGGGATCGTCCACCACGTTGCTGAAGATGCGCCGGACGGCGGCGGCCTCCGAGACGGCGGCGTTGGTCTCGCGGTCGTCGGTGGCCGCGACCGCCAGCCAGACTTCGTCGAGCCAGGCGGGATCGAAGCGGCCGGACAAATGGCGGATGCGGCCTTCGGCGGCCAGCGCGGCCAGGGCGGGCGTCAGTTCCGGCGCGCCCACCAGCACGTCGGCGGAGGCTTCCAGCAGCGACAGCGTCTTGCGTTCGGCGACGGCGCCGCCGCCCACCACCAGGACCAGCCTGTCTTTCAGATCGGCAAAAATCGGGAAAAGCTTCATGAATGCCAGCCTCGGGCGTACCCGGCATAGTGTCGTTGGATCATAGGAAGGGGGCTTCATCCCCACAACTTTTGATTTCTTTGTTCCATATAACCAAAGCTTATTAAGTGGATTTGCCCAGCCAGGCGCTCATCTCCACGACCTCCCGGGCGACCTCGCCCAGCCGCTTCTGGCTTTGCATGGCGCGCTGGCGCAACAGGCCGTGGGCCTCATCCTCGGAAATCGACCGCGCCTTCATCAGGATGCCCTTGGCCTTTTCCACCCATTGGCGGTCGGCCAGGCGCAATTGCGCGTCGCGCAGTTCTTCGCGCCGCGACTTCTCCATGGCGAAGCGCTCGATCGCCACCGTCAGCAGCGGCTCGATGCGTCCGGCAGGCACGTCGCCCACCACGTAGGCGGCGACCCCGGCGCGCAAGGCGTTGCGTATGGTTTCGCGGTTGCCGTTGTCGGTGAACATCACGACCGGGCGGTCGCTGTGTTCGCTGGCGACGCACACGTTCTCCAGCGTGTCGCGGCCGGGGGCGTCGCTGTCTATCAGCACCACGTCGGGCGCGGCCTGCGCGATGGCGGCGGCCAGATCCATGTCCGGCGCCATTTCGGCCACGACATGTACGCCCGCTGCGGCCAGCGTCTGCCGCAGCGACGCCGCGCGTCCTTCGCCATCGTTGAGCAGCATGACCTTGAGCATGAGATTCCCCTCTGATGCTTCCTGTCACGCAAGTTCCATGCCATCGCATTCTTCGACGACGGCCAGTCGGTGCGCACAGCGCCGGAGCGCGCCTGGCACATGGATGGTGCGCTGCCGCAACCGACGGTGCACCAAGTTGGTTCGCACCCCGTTTCATGCCTTGCCCGCTGGCCCGGCGCGATGCGGAGCAGCGCTAGTGCAGGCGCGGCCTGGCGGCGAGCCAGGCAATATCCCATTCTTTCTGGCACGCCATTTGCTTCAGTGGAAGCGGGCGGCCAACGAAGGTCGGCCCACGCAACGCGCCGCAATCAGCGGCAAGGGACAACGACGTTCCGCAGCGCCACTGGATGGAAATCCATGGCGCGCGGGACGTTTTTTTTTGCCAGGAGCCATGCATGACGCCATCGACCCATAGTCCCTCCACCGACGCCGCCGCGGGCGGGGATCTCAGCGCCAACGCCGCGCGCCGCAAATGGCTTTGCGGCACGGCGCGCGCGGTGGCCGGCGCCAGCCTGCTGTCGCTGGTCGATCCGCTGGTGCGGGCCGGCGCCTGGGCCGCCGGCACCGACGCGCCCGAGAAGACCGAGGTCAAGATCGGCTTCATTCCGCTGACCGATTGCGCTTCGGTCGTGATGGCCTCGGTATTGGGCCTGGATAAGAAGCACGGCGTGACGATCACGCCGTCCAAGGAAGCGTCCTGGGCCGCCGTGCGCGACAAGCTCATGAACGGCGAACTGGACATGGCCCACGTGCTGTACGGCCTGGTCTACGGCGTGCACCTGGGCATAGGCGGGCCGAAGAAGGACATGGCCGTGCTGATGAGCCTGAACCAGAACGGCCAGGCCATCACGCTGTCGAACAAGCTGCTGGCGGCGGGCGTGCGCGACGGTGAATCGCTGGCCAAGCTGATGGCGTCCGACAAGCGTGAATACACCTTTGCCCAGACCTTTCCCACCGGCACGCACGCGATGTGGCTGTATTACTGGCTGGCGACCTACGGCATCCATCCCATGAAGGACGCCAAGGTCATCACCGTGCCGCCGCCGCAGATGGTCGCCAACATGCGCGTGGGCAACATGGACGGCTATTGCGTGGGCGAGCCCTGGGGCGCGCGCGCCATCCTGGACAAGATCGGCTACACCGCCGTCACTTCGCAGGGCATCTGGACCGATCACCCCGAGAAGGTGCTGGGCACGAGCGCCGACTTCGTATCGCGCCACCCGAACACGGCGCGCGCGGTGACCGCCGCCATTCTTGAGGCCGGCAAGTGGATAGACGCCTCGCCCGCCAACCGCCAGAAAACCGCCGAGACCATCGCGGCCAAGTCCTATGTCAATACGGACGCCAGCGGCATCGTCGACCGCATGCTGGGCCGCTACGACGATGGGCTGGGGAAAAGCTGGACGGACGAGCATGCCATGCGCTTTTACGCCGACGGCGCCGCCAATTTCCCATACCTGAGCGACGGCATGTGGTTCCTGACGCAGCACAAGCGCTGGGGGCTGCTGAAGGAACATCCCGATTATCTGGCGATGGCGAAACAGATCAACCGGATCGACCTCTACAAGCAGGCCGCGCAGGCCGCCGGCGTGGCGCTGCCGGCCAGCGAGATGCGCACTTCGAAACTCATCGACGGCGTGGTCTGGGACGGCAGCAACCCTGCCGCCTACGCCGACGGATTCAAGGTCCGGGCCTGAGCGCCGATACAAAAGGGGCATGCAATGTCTGACGCAACGAGTATGAGCCGCGGCGATGAACTCCTCGCCCTCTGGCGCGAACGTCTGGAGTCCGCGCTGCGGGCCGTGGTGGGGCCCGTGGCGGGCTTCGCGCTGTTTGTGCTGGTGTGGCAGGTGGTGGCGATGCGGATACCGGAAATCCCCACGCCGGGCGTGACCTGGCGCGCCGCCGTGGAACTGTTTTCCGATCCGTTCTACGACAACGGCCCCAATGACAAGGGCATAGGCTGGAACCTGCTGGCATCGCTGCAGCGCGTGGCGCTCGGCTTCGGCCTGGCCGCGCTGGTCGGCATCCCCGCGGGTTTTGCCATCGGCCGCTATGCGGCGGTGCGGGCGATGTTCTCGCCCATCGTCAGCCTGCTGCGGCCGGTGTCGCCGCTGGCCTGGCTGCCGCTTGGACTGCTGCTGTTCAAGGCGGCCAACCCGGCCGCCATCTGGGCCATCTTCATCTGTTCGATCTGGCCGATGATCATCAACACCGCGGTCGGCGTGGCGCGCGTGCCGCAGGACTATCTGAACGTGGCGCGGGTGCTGAATCTGTCGGAATGGAAGGTGACCACCAAGGTGTTGCTGCCTGCCGTGCTGCCCTACATGCTGACCGGGGTGCGCCTGTCGATCGGCACTGCGTGGCTGGTGATCGTGGCCGCGGAGATGCTGACGGGCGGCACGGGCATCGGCTTCTGGCTTTGGGACGAGTGGAACAACCTGAAGGTGGAGCACATCGTCATCGCCATTTTCGTGATCGGCATCGTCGGGCTGCTGTTGGAAACTCTATTGGTTGCCCTGGCCCGCCGCTACACCTACACCGAGGAATAGCGCCATGAAGAAATACGTACGCATCGAGCGCGTGGGCCAGACGTTCAATACCCGCAAGGGCGCTTTCGTGGCGCTGCGCGACATAGACCTGACCGTGGAGCAGGGCGAGTTCATCACGCTGATCGGCCATTCCGGCTGCGGCAAATCGACCCTGCTCAATCTCATCGCCGGCCTGACCCGCCCCACCAGCGGCGTGCTGCTGTGCGCGGAACGCGAGATCACCGGCCCCGGCCCGGACCGCGCCGTGGTGTTCCAGAACCATTCGCTGCTGCCCTGGCTGAGCTGCTTCCAGAACGTATATCTGGCGGTGGAGCGGGTGTTCGGCGCCAAGGAGAAGCGCCCGCAGTTGGTCGAGCGCACACGCGCGGCGCTGGACCTGGTGGGCCTGTTGCCGGCGCAGAACAAGCTGCCGCGCGAGATTTCCGGAGGCATGAAGCAGCGCGTGGGCATTGCGCGCGCCCTGGCGATCGAGCCGGGCGTGCTGCTGATGGACGAGCCCTTCGGCGCGCTCGACGCGCTGACCCGCGCGCACCTGCAGGACGAACTGCTGAAGATCGTCGCCAAGACGCGCACCACCACCGTCATGGTCACGCACGACGTCGATGAAGCCGTGCTGCTGTCCGACCGCATCGTGATGCTGACCAACGGTCCGGCCGCGACCATCGGCGAAATCCTGCCCGTGCCGTTGTCCCGTCCGCGCGACCGCGTGCGGCTGGCCAATGACGCGGCCTATCTGGCGTGCCGGGCCGCGGTGGTGGACTTCCTGCACCGCCGCCATGGCAACCCCGAGCGCTCGCAGGCGGCGCTCCAGGCCAACGCGGCGCTGGATGCCGACCCGCAGCCGCTGGCCGAGGCCGGGGCATCGCGCGCAGCCGCGTAGGGGCCGTCATGGAGGCGAAGCAGAAGCTGGTGGTGGTCGGCAACGGCATGGCGGGCATACGCACGCTGGAAGAACTGCTGAAGCTGACGCCCGATCTGTACGAGATCACGGTATTCGGCGCCGAGCCGCATCCGAACTACAACCGCATCCTGCTGTCGCCAGTGCTGAGCGGCGAACAGAGCTTGCGGGATATCGTGCTCAACGATGAGGACTGGTACCTCCGCCACGGCATCCGCCTGTTGTTGAACCGCAAGGTCGTGGGCGTCAACCGCGCCCGGCGCATCGTGCTGGCGGACGATGGGTCCGAGACGCCCTACGACCGGCTGCTGTTGGCCACCGGCTCGAAGCCGTTCATCCTGCCTGTGCCGGGCAGCGATCTGGACGGCGTCGTCGCCTTTCGCGATATCGGCGACGTGAACCAGATGATAGAGGCGTCCTCGCGCTACCGGCACGCGGTGGTGATAGGCGGTGGCCTGTTGGGCCTGGAGGCCGCCAACGGCCTGGCTGCGCGCGGCATGGATGTGGCCGTGGTGCATTTGGGGGCATCGCTGCTGGACCGGCAGCTGGACGGCGGCGCCGCGGCCATGCTGCGCCGCGGGCTGGAAGTGCGCGGCCTGAAGTTTCTGCTGGGGCGCCAGACCCGCGAGATCCTGGGAGGGGCCGACGGGCGGGTGCGCGCGCTGCGCTTCGCGGACGGGGAAGAGATTGCGGCGGACCTGGTGGTGATGGCGGTGGGCGTCAGGCCCGACACCGAACTGGCCGAGCGCTGCGGCCTGCATGTGGACCGCGGCGTGGTGGTCAGCGACACCTTGCAGACCTATGACCCGCGCATCTACGCGGTGGGCGAATGCGTCAGCCATCGCGGCACCGCCTACGGCCTGGTCGCGCCCCTGTACGAACAGGCGAAGGTGGCGGCCAACCATCTGGCGCTGCACGGCATCGGCCGCTACGAAGGCAGCGTGACGTCGACGCGGCTCAAGGTCACCGGCATCGATCTGTTTTCCGCTGGCGATTTTGCCGGCGGGCAGCAGACCGAGTCGATCACGCTGGCCGATACGCTAGGCGGCGTCTACAAGAAATTGGTGATCCGCGACGACAAGCTGGTGGGCGCCTGCCTGTACGGCGACACGGCGGATAGCGCCTGGTATGTGCGCCTGATCCGCGAGGGCCGGCGCATCGGCGCATTGCGCGAGCGGCTCATGCACGGCGAAGGCGCCGCGGAGGAATAGGAAATGGATGCGCCCATGGCTGGCCTGATCGATAGCGTGGACGCGGCGCCGCAAGGCGTGCGCGAAGTGGCGTCGGTATGCTGCTATTGCGGCACCGGCTGCGGCGTGCGGGTGCAAACGCGCGATGGCGCGGTGCTCCGCGTGCGCGGCGACGAGCAGCATCCGGCCAACCATGGCAAGCTCTGCAGCAAGGGCCTGGCGCTGGCGGACACGGTGCGGCGCGACGGCGCGCGCGTGCTGTCGGCGCAATGGCGCGAGACGCGCGCCCACCCCCAGCGCGCCATCGCGCTGGACCAGGCGCTGGATATCGCGGCGGCCAAGCTGGCCGACACCATTGCGCGGCATGGCCCGGACGCCGTGGGCTTCTACCTGTCGGGGCAGTTGCTGACCGAGGATTACGCGGTCTTCAACAAGCTGGCCCGCGCGCTGGCCGGCACCAACAACATCGACACCAATTCACGCCTGTGCATGTCCAGCGCGGTCTCGGGCTACAAGCGCACGCTGGGCGCGGACGCGCCGCCGGCCTGCTACGAGGACCTGGACCTGGCCGACACGGTGCTGATCGCTGGCTCCAACATGGCCTATGCGCATCCCGTACTGTTCCGGCGGCTGGAGGCCGCGCGGGCGCGGCGTCCAGGCATGAAGGTCATTGTCGCGGATCCTCGGCGTACCGACACCGCGGCCTTCGCCGACCTGCATCTGCAATTGGCGCCGGGCACGGATGTGGCCATGTTCCACGCCATGCTCAATGTCATGGAGCAGGAGGGGCTGCTGGACCACGGCTACATCGAGCGGCATACGGAAGGCTTCGAGCCCCTGATGGCGCGCGCTCGGCGGTACACCCCGCAAGCCGCGCAGGAGATCTGCGGCGTGCCGGCGGAGGACATCGTCCAGGCGGCGCGCTGGTTCGGCGCGGCCGGCGCGGCGCTGTCGCTCTACACCATGGGCTTGAACCAGTCGGCCAGCGGCACCGACAAGAACGCCGCCCTGATACATCTGCATTTGGCGACCGGGCAGATCGGCAAGCCGGGCGCGGGGCCGTTTTCGCTGACGGGGCAGCCCAACGCGATGGGCGGGCGCGAGGCCGGCGGCATGGCCACGCTGCTGCCGGGCCATCGCGATCCCGCGTCGGCGGCCGACCGCGAGGCGGCCGCCGCGCTGTGGGGCGTGGACGCCGTGCCGCGGGCGCCGGGCGCCACCGCGCTGGATATGTTCGACGCGGCGCGCGAAGGTCGCATCAAGGTGCTGTGGATCGCGGCCACCAACCCGGCGCAGTCCCTGCCGGATCAGGCCCGGGTGCGCGCTGCGCTGGAGCGCGCCGAGTTCGTCATCGTGCAGGAGGCGTACGCGGGCACCGAAACCCTGGCCTACGCGGACCTGGTGCTGCCCGCTGCCACCTGGCCCGAGAAGTCCGGCACCGTGACCAACTCGGAGCGCCGCATCAGCCGGGTGCGCGCGGCGATCGATCCGCCCGGCGACGCGCAGCCGGATTGGCGGCTGGCGCAGGCGGTCGCGCTGCGCCTGGCTGCCCGCATGGCCCCGCACAAGGCGGCGCTGTTCGCCTACCGGGATGAAAGCGAGGTCTTTGCCGAGCATGCCCGCACCACGGCGGGCCGGGACCTGGACTACAGCGGGCTGGATTATGCGGCGCTGCATGCGCACGGACCGCAACAATGGCCGTACCGGCAAGGTCAGGGCACGGCGCGCCTGTATGCCGATGGCGTGTTTCCCACGGCCAGCGGACGCGCCCGTTTCTGCGACGTGGATTACCGTCCGGTCGCCGAAGCCGCTACGCCGGAATATCCGCTGCGGCTCACCACCGGCCGCCTGCGCGACCATTGGCACACCATGGCGCGCACGTCGCTGGCCCGCGTGCTGACGCAGCATGTCGAGGAACCCTGGGTGTCCATGCATCCCGAGGACATGCGCCGGCTCAAGCTGGACCCGGGCGCGCTGGCCAGGCTGGCGTCGCGCCGGGGTAGTGTGGTGCTACCCGTGCAGGCGGACGATACGCTGACGCCGGGACAGGTGTTCCTGCCCATGCATTGGGGCAGCGCCTACATGGCGGGGCTGGGAGTGAACGCGTTGACCAACCCGGCCGCCGATCCCATTTCGCGCCAGCCGGAACTCAAGCACAGTGCCGTGTCGGCCGTACCGGCAGGCCTGCCATGGCAGGCCGCGGGCTGGCTGCAGGGCGACAGCGCCATGTTGCGCGCGCGGCTGGCGCCCTGGCTGGGACGCTTCGATTACGCGGTGGTCCTGCCGGCGGGCGCGGGTGGCGTGCGGATGCGCCTGGCGGCCTGCGCCGCGCCGCCGGCAGAGGTCCTGGATGCGATGGCGGATGCGCTGGACCTGCACCTGCCCGACGTGGCTTTCGACGATCCCGCGCGCGGCCAGATGCGCAGGGTGAGGGTGGAGCAAGGCGCTTTGCGCGGCTTTCTGCTGACAGGTGATCTGCGGGCGCAGGATGCGCTGTTGTCCTGGGCCGGCGGCGGCGACGCGCCCGCCAGCGTGGCGGCGCTGCTGACCGGACGGACTGCGGGCGCGGTCCGCTCGCGCGCGGTCTGCGTCTGCAACGGCGTGAGCGAGGCCGCGATTCTTGCCGGTATCGCCCGGGGCTGCGATCTGGCGGCCTTGAAGACTGCGCTGGGCTGCGGCACTGGCTGCGGTTCCTGCGTGCCGGAGATCCAGGTCCTGATCGGCCGCGCCGCGCCCGCCGCCGCGCCGGCGTAGCCGCTGCCAGCGTGGTCGCGGCCGACACGTTCCGACACGCGCCGCGTCTCGCAACCGGTGTAGTATCAAGCCAGCCATGCGCCAGGCGCGGGCGGTTTTCATCCGGATTCATGGAGTGGCTTGTGACGATGCGAAAAATGGCATCCCTGATTTTTACGGCGGGCGCGCTGGGCGCGGCCGCCGCGGCGCAGGCCGGCGTGTGCGATGCGCAGTTCATGCATGACGGCGGCACGGTGCAACTGACGGGCACCGGCAATCTGGCGCTGGGCGCCGACCTGTCTTTCGCCGAAGTTACAAAAAGCAATGGCGACAACTGCCGCGCGCGCGTGCAGGGCGTGGCCACGTTCAGCTATGCGGGCCTGCCCCCGGGAAAGTCCAAGCTGGATTACCTGATGACGGTCAAGGGCGGCCAGGCCACCTTCCTGCGCTATGCCACCGCGGGCGAGGCGCCCAAGCCTTCCGAAGGCCAGTTCGACCTGCGCATGCTGGGTCTCTTCGCCTATGACGGCAAGCTCAGCGCCGGCCAGAAATTGCCTGGCTCGTCATTCCGCCTGAAGATCGGCAAGGAGGCGCCCGTCGGCGGCCAGCCCAGCACCACGGTGCGCATCGGTGAGAAGACCGTGGGGCAGAAGGCTGCGGTGAATACCGCGCTGGGCTCGCAGTCTTGCCATCCGATCACCTACACCCGCAATTCCGATCCCACCATGGCCACGTTTCAGGGCCTGACGATCCCCATCCCGGGCATGAACACCACCGTGACGGACTGGTACTGTCCGGCGATCAATCTGGTGATGAAGCAGGACATCGATCAGGGCGGCGTCAAATCCGCCGTTGAGATTACGCAAATCAAGTAGCACACCGTAGCAAGCGCGCCGTGTCTCCCGCATGGCGGCTGGTATGATGGTTCCGTCATTGACACACAACAGGAGCTCAAATAATGGCCACGAGAAAATCCGAAGAAGTCGCAAAAGAAAAACTCATCGACAGTGTCAAGTCCAGCCTGAATGACGCCGAAAGCCTGCTGCGCGAAGCCGCCAGCAGCACCGGCGACAAGGCCAACGAATTGCGCGACCGCGCGCTGACGTCCTTGAAGCGCACGCGCGAAGCGCTGTACGAAGCGCAGGACGCCGTGCTGGAACGCGGCCGCAAGGCTGCCCGCGCGACCGACGACTACGTGCACGACAATCCCTGGCAAGCCATCGGCATCGCAGGCGTGACCGGCCTGCTGCTCGGCTTGCTGATCAGCCGCCGCTGATAGGGCAGGACATCCGGGCGGGCGGCGCGGGCGCAAGACCGCGCTTCCCGCCCGGCGTCCTTTTCAGCCATGGGTCTACGAAAATCTGTTTTCGGCGTTGCCTCCAGCGTGGTCGGGCTGTTGCGCACGCGCCTGGAACTGCTGGCGCTGGAAGCGGCGGATGAAAAAGCGCGCTTGCTCAAGCTTTTGGGCATGGCGTTTGCTGCGCTGCTGTTCCTGACGCTGGCGGTGCTGGTCTTCACCGTCACGGTCGCGGTGGCGTTCTGGCCCACTGAAGACCGCTACCTGGCCCTGGGCCTGTTGGCGGGCTTCTATGGCCTGGTCGGTGTGGCCTTGCTGGTTGCAGTGCGCCGCGGGCTGGTCTACGGCGCGCCGCCATTCGCCGCCACGCTCGAGGAACTCGGGCGCGACGCCGAATTGCTGGAGCGGGTGCGCGACGCGCAAGACGACGACGAAGCGCAGGCGCGCCGGCGCGAGGAGGGCTGAAACATGACGAAAAGGTCTCCCACCGTCGACCGCGCCGTGCGCATCGAGCTGCTGCGCGCCCGCGCCGCCATCGAACGCGAATCGCTGGCGCAGAGCATCGCGGCCACCGGACGCAAGCTGGAACCGGCCGCGCTCCTCAAGGGGCTCTTGCCCGGCCTGGCTTCGGGCGGCGCATCGCGCTGGGCCTTGCAGGCGATCAGCCTGGCGCGCCGCTATCCCATCGTCAGTTCATCGCTGTCCGCCATGATCATGCGCGGCGGCAAGCGCTCCAAGCTTTTGAAGATCGCCGGCGGCGCCTTTGTCGGCTGGCAACTGTTCAAAGCCTGGCAGAACTCGCGCCGCGATGATGATCCATCAGATGACAGGCGCTGAAGCTATGGCGTTGCCCAACAAGAAGCCTGCCTTAAAAAAGGCAGGTTTTTTTATGCATGGATTCAGCGCTACGCTGCGCTGTTCGAGCCAGGCCGAGCCATAAAGCAAAAGCCCCGGCTCTAGGCCGGGGTGGGAATCAGGTCTTACATGATGGGTCGTAGGCTTGCGCCCATTGGAAGCCATCACCAACCTTAGAGGGATTGTATTTAGGTCCACCCGCGGTCGTCAACGGCGGTGGCCTGTTCCTTCTTCCAGGCTTGGCGCCATGCCCCACACATTGCAGTACCGCCCGCTATTGATCGATGCGCTCATCAGCAACGAGCGCATCAACAGCTATCAGAGCGTATTCAACCCTGCGAACGACGTGGAACTGATGGGGGCCTACTTGTGGAATGCACATGCCTGCGGTGCGTTGTACCCGCTTATGGGCGCGGTGGAAATCAGCTTGCGAAACGCCATCGACCGGGCGCTGGTCGCGGATCTGGGGCGGTTCTGGTGGGCGGGTGGCAAGCTGCGCTACCGCTCCTACGCGCCCGGCACGGATACGCCGCATCCGGTGCAGGCGGTGCGGAACAACTTCGCCAAAGCGACCCGCAACCATGCTTCCGAACAGCGCCGCCGCCACGCAATGCGCGGCAATGTGATGCCGCAGCATCATGGTGTCATCGCCAAGACTGAATTCTCGACCTGGGAATTCCTGCTGGATGCCGAGTTCATGGGACGCGGGTTGATCTGGCCCAAGCACCTGTCCGCCGTGTTTCGCGGGGCGTGGCCGATGCGTCAGGCGGGAGGGATGCTGGCCCATGTGCAGGATCTGGTCGCCACGTTGCGCGACTTTCGCAATCGCCTGTTTCATCATGAACCGGCATGGAAGCGGTACGGCGTGCTGAGCGAGACGGACGCCTTGCAGCACTTGCAGGAAAAGACCGCCAAAGCGGAAAGCCTGTTGACGTTGATCCACCCCGAAAATTTGCGATTGTTGCAAGCCAATGGTCTTTTACGGGATGCGCAGCGGGCCTGCACAGCGTCGGAAATCAGACGCTTTCAGCATCTGGCGCAAACGCATCGGATCAATTCGTTGGACACACTGAACGAGTTGGTTACGCGCAGCGCTCGGGAGAACAGAGCCTTGATCGCCCGGCTGCATCAGGGGCAGGATCAGCGCTTCCTGATCCTGCCGCGATAACGCCGGTCCCGATACGAGAGGCTGGGCAGGATTACAAGCCCAACTGCCCCCACATCTCATCCACGCGCTTCTTGACGTCCGCATCCATGGTGATGGGAGTACCCCATTCCCGATTGGTTTCGCCGGGCCACTTGTTGGTGGCGTCCATGCCCATCTTGCCGCCCAGGCCGGAGACCGGCGAGGCGAAATCCAGATAGTCGATGGGCGTGTTTTCCACCAGCAAGGTGTCGCGCACCGGGTCCATGCGGGTGGTCATTGCCCACACCACTTCCTTCCAGTCGCGCGGATTGATGTCCTCGTCCACCACCACGATGAACTTGGTGTACATGAACTGGCGCAGGATGCTCCACAGGCCGAACATGACGCGCTTGGCGTGGCCGGCGTACTGCTTGCGGATCGACACCACCGCCAGGCGGTAGCTGCAGCCTTCCGGCGGCAGGTAGAAGTCCACGATCTCGGGCAGTTGGCGGCGCAGCAGCGGCACGAAGACTTCGTTGAGCGCCACGCCCAGCACGGCCGGTTCGTCGGGCGGTTTGCCAGTGTAGGTGGAGTGGTAGATGGGATTGCGCCGCATCGTGATCCGCTCCACCGTGAAGACGGGGAACCAGTCCTGCTCGTTGTAGTAGCCGGTGTGGTCGCCGTAGGGGCCTTCCAGCGCCATTTCGTAATCGGTGTTCGGCGGCGGGTTGACGCCTTCGGGCACGACGGGCGCGATGGCGCGCGGGTCGGATGACGGCAGCAGATGGCCTTCCAGCACGATTTCGGCCCAGGCCGGCACGGACAGATCGCTGCCCAGCGCTTTCGCGACCTCGGTGCGGGAGCCGCGCAAGAGGCCGGCGAACTGGTATTCGGACAGGCTGTCGGGCACCGGCGTGACCGCGCCCAGCGTGGTGGCCGGGTCGGCGCCCAAGGCCACGGCGATGGGGAAGGGCGTGCCGGGATGCGCCAGGGCGTGGTCGCGGAAATCCAGCGCGCCGCCGCGGTGCGACAGCCAGCGCATGATCAGCTTGTTGGGACCCAGCAATTGCTGCCGGTAGATGCCCAGGTTCTGGCGGCGGGCGTTGGGGCCGCGCGTGATCACCAGGCCCCAGGTCAGGAGCGGCGCCACGTCGCCGGGCCAGCAGGTCTGGATCGGCAGGCGGTTCAGGTCCACGTCCTTGCCTTCCCAGACGATTTCCTGGCAGGCGGGACTTTTGACGTTCTTGGGGCTCATGTCCCACAGCGCGGACTTCAGCATCGAGACCTTGGCCAGCGCGTCGCGCAGGCCTTTGGGCGCTTCGGGCTCGCGCAGCGAGGCGAGCAGTTCGCCGATGTCGCGCAGGGCGCTGACGTCGTCGGCGCCCATGCCGCGGGCCACGCGGGCCGGGGTGCCGAACAGGTTGGCCAGCACCGGCATCTGCGCCGGCTGGCCATTGTGCCGCGCGTTTTCGAACAGCAGGGCAGGCCCTTCCGCGCGCAGGACTCGGTCGGATATTTCAGTCATTTCCAGCCGGGTGGACACCGGCGCAGCGATGCGTCGGAGCTCGCCCATGCGTTCAAGTTGGGCGATGAAGTCTCTAAGGTCGCGGTATTTCACTACAGATCCCAGCTATTTGGTTACATATTGGGTAGACAGAGAGGTTAACATTGACTCCCTCTTTTTTAACGCAGGAGGTTTTATGCCCGATGCGTCAGTGGCCAGCCTGTTCCGAAGCCTGGCCCAAGGAGTGCACCAATATCTTGCCGAGTCCCTGCGCATTTGCTCCGTTTATCTGGGCATTGCGGTCATTGTGACGGTAAGCATGGGATTCGCCCTGCCTGGTTTGCGCGACCAGGCATTGCAAGTGCACAAAGCCTTGTTGACCGCCCTAGCGCCTTCATCCATGCAAACCGGCACCGAATCCGAAGCCGGTTCCGAACTGGGTTCCGACATGTCGTCGGCAATTGCCATGGCCGTTCCCAACGCCCCTGCCAGCAACGCCACCGGCATGCTGGGGCCAGCCCGCGTCGCCCCTCCGGCGCCCAAGCCTGTCGCCATGACCGCCACCGGTCCGCAGGCGGAAGCCTTGCGCAACTATATTTCGCGCAAGTACAAGGTCGCCTATGACGCCACCGGCCCGCTGCTGAACGTGGTGTACAAGGTCAGCCGCGAAAAGCAGCTGGATCCGTTGTTGGTGCTGGCCGTGATCGCCATCGAGTCCCGCTACAACCCGCTGGCCGAAAGCCACGTGGGCGCGCAGGGGCTGATGCAGGTGATGACCAGCGTGCACCAGGAAAAATTCGACGCGGTCGGCAAGACCGCGCTGGACCCGGCCGCAAATATCGGGGTCGGAGCCACGATCCTGCGCGATTGCATCAATCGCCGCGGTTCGATCGATGGCGGCCTGGCATGCTACGTCGGCGCCACGGGACCGGACGACAATGGCTACGGCGCCAAGGTGCAGGCGGAACGCCGCCGCCTGGCGCTGGCTTCCGGGATCGCGCTGGCGCGCGACTGATCGCCGTACTGGCCCGAATGCAAAGCGCGTCCCTTGGGACGCGCTTTGTTTTTTGGGGTGTTCAAGATCAGCCCTGCAGCAGCCGGCCGATGCGGGCGACAGCCTCTTCCAGGCGGTCCAGGCCGGTGGCATAGGAAAAGCGCATGGTGTGGCTGCCATGGGCCGGCCCGAAGTCCAGGCCCGGCACGGCGGCCACGCCGGCCTCCAGCAGCAGGCGCTGCGAGAACGCGGCGCTATCCATGCCCAGGTTGGCGATGTCGGCATAAATATAGAAGGCGCCGTCGGGCTTCACCGGCACCTGGATGCCCATGCGCTCGAATTCCGGCAGCAGGTAGTCGCGGCGCTGCTTGAAGGCCTCGCGGCGGTGCTCGAAGGTCTTCATCGCGCCCGGCTCGAAGCAGGCCAGCGCGGCGTGCTGCGCCAGCGTGGGCGCGCAGATCGCCAGGCTGGCGGCGATTTTCTCCACCGGCGCCACCATGTCCTCGGGCACGATCATCCAGCCCAGGCGCCAGCCCGTCATGTGGAAGTACTTCGAGAAGCTGTTGATGACGATGACGTCGTCGTCCAGCGTCAGGGCCGAGCGGGGCTGGCCTTCATAGGACAGCCCCAGGTAGATTTCGTCGACGATGGCGAAGCCGTCGCGGGCGCGGACCTGAGCCAGCAGCTCGGCCAGCTCGCCGTGGTCGATCGAGGTGCCGGTGGGGTTGCTGGGCGAGGCGACCAGCACGCCCTGGGTGGCGGGCGTCCAGTGGCTGGCCACGTCCTGCGCCGATAGCTGAAAGCGCTTGGCCGCCGTGCTCGGGATCAGGCGCGGCACACCGCCCGCCGCCAGCACGAAGTTGCTGTTGGCGGGGTAGGAGGGATCCGGCATCAGCACTTCGCCGCCCTGGTTGACCAGCGCCGCGCAGGCCAGCGTCAGGGCGCCGGAGGCGCCCGCGGTGACGATGACGCGGGCCGGATTGATCCGGGCGCCGAACTGTTCGTGGTAGAACCGGGCGATGGCCTCGCGCAGCGGCGTCAGGCCGGCCGAGGGGCTGTAGCCGCTGAGGCCGGCGCGGGCTGCGCGCTCCAGCGCTTCCACGACCTGGGGGGGCGCGGTAAAGTCCGGTTCGCCGATGCCCAGGCTGATAATGTCCTTGCCAGCCGCCTGCAGCGCTTGCGCCTGCTTGAATAGTTCCATTACCTGGAAGGTCAGGAAGTCGTTGGTGCGATGGGCAAGGCGGGGCATCGGATTCTCGAAGGCGTTTGTAGCGAAAAAGGAATTGTAGTCATGCAGCCATCCCGGCGCGCTTTCCTCATGGGCCGTCGTCCGGTCCGCAGCCCGTGGTCGGCCTTCATCGAGCGGCTGGGCCTGCTCTGCCAGGGTTCCGTTCGAGATTTGGGCGAGGCGGGAGAGGGCGGCCCGCGTGGCCTGCTGACGCCGGCGCGCGACGCGGATGTGGCGCACGCGCGCACGCTGTGTGCCGAATATCGCGTGACGCTGGCGCTGCACGGGGCTGAAGGACCTTTCGAGACCGCTCATGGACCAGTCCTCAGGGTGGACCCATCCGCCCTGACCGGCCTGGTGCGCCTGTCCGGCGATAGCGGGCGCTGGCGCGCGCAGCCGGGCACGCCGGTAGCGGCGCTGGCCCAGGCAGGGCTGCGGCAGTTCGCCGGCCTGCCCGGGAACGTGACGCTGGCCGAGTGGCTGGCGGCCAAGGCCAACTGGCCCGCCGGGCGCTGCGCCGACTCCGGCGTGCTGGCGCTGGAGGTGATGCTGGCCGACGGCATAGAGGAAACGCTGGGGCCGTTCGGCGAGTCGGACGTCCAGCCGCTGCGTTCCGCCACCGTGCAGCGTCTGGTGCCGGCGCTGTTCCAGCTGGCTTCGGGCGGCGATGCCTTCGCCACCCGGGACGGCGAGCGCTGGCTGGGCCGCTACCGGCTGGACGCGCTCAAGCCCGACGCGCCCGCCACCGTCAACCTGGCGCATCTGCTGCTGGGGCATGGCGGTACGCTGGCCTGGGTGCAGTCGGTGACGCTGGCCGACGCCGCGCCGGCGCCGCAGCCGCGGGCGGAGCGGGAGGAGCCGCCTGGTCTGGCCACCACCCGGCTGGACTCCCGGGTGAAGACCTTGTTCGACCCGGATGGACGGTTCCCCTTATTCCACATCGCGGAATAGCGACAATTTGTAAGCTGGCGCTAACATGGGACGCGTCTGCTTATCCAACGGGCAGGCGGGCATTGCCGAGGTATCGCGGCGTCCGTCATCGGAATAGAATTCCCCCCTTTCGTGTCACACACTCTAGCCAGTAGCCGCCACTATGGATGCCAATCTCCGCAAAGCCGCCCTTGAATACCATGAGCTTGGACGCCCCGGCAAAATCTCGGTCACGCCGACCAAGCAGCTCACCAACCAGCGCGACCTGGCCCTGGCGTACTCGCCCGGCGTGGCGGCGGCCTGTGAAGAAATCGTGGCCGATCCGGCCAATGTGTACCGCTACACGGCGCGCGGCAACCTGGTGGGCGTGATCACCAACGGCACCGCGGTGCTGGGCCTGGGCAATATCGGCGCATTGGCCTCCAAGCCGGTGATGGAAGGCAAGGCGGTGCTGTTCAAGAAGTTTGCCGGCCTGGACGTTTTCGACATCGAGATCAACGAGACCGACCCGGACAAGCTGGTCGAGATCATCGCGGGCCTGGAAGCCACCTTCGGCGGCATCAACCTCGAAGACATCAAGGCTCCGGAGTGCTTCACCGTCGAACGCAAGCTGCGCGAGCGCATGAAGATTCCGGTCTTCCACGACGACCAGCACGGCACCGCGATCTGTGTGTCCGCCGCCTTCATCAACGGCCTGAAGGTCGTGGGCAAGGACATCAAGCAGGTCAAGGTGGTGACTTCGGGCGCAGGCGCCGCCGCGCTGGCCTGCCTGGACCTGATGGTGGACCTGGGCCTGCCGCTGGAAAACGTCTGGGTCACCGACATCGAAGGCGTGGTCTACGAAGGCCGCACCGTGCTGATGGACCCGGACAAGGCGCGCTTCGCGCAGAAGACCGACGCCCGCAAGCTGGCCGAAGTGATCCAGGACGCCGACGTGTTCCTGGGCCTGTCGGCCGGCGGCGTGCTCAAGCCGGAAATGGTTGCGGCCATGGGTCCGCGCCCGCTGATCCTGGCGCTGGCCAACCCCACGCCCGAGATCCTGCCGGAAGTGGCGCAGTCGGTGCGCGACGACGTGGTCATGGCGACCGGCCGTTCGGACTATCCGAACCAGGTCAACAACGTGCTGTGCTTCCCCTACATCTTCCGCGGCGCGCTGGATGTGGGCGCCACCACCATCACTCGCGAAATGGAAAAGGCGGCGGTGTATGCCATTGCCGAGCTGGCCGAGGAAGAGCAGAACGAAGTGGTGGCCGCGGCCTACGGCACCTTTGACATTTCGTTCGGCCCCGAATACCTGATCCCCAAGCCCTTCGATCCGCGCCTGATCGTGCGCATCGCCCCGGCGGTGGCCAAGGCCGCAATGGAAGGCGGCGTGGCCACGCGCCCGCTGGCGGACCTGGAAGCCTACGAAGAACAGCTGCAGCAGTTCGTGTACCACTCGGGTGCCTTCATGAAGCCGCTGTTCTCGGCGTCCAAGCGCATCGTGCGCGAAGGCGGTCCGGCCCGCATCGTGTTCGCCGAAGGCGAGGACGAGCGCGTGCTGCGCGCGGTGCAGGTGATCGTCGATGAAGGCCTGGCCCGTCCGATCCTGGTGGGCCGTCCGTCGGTGCTGCTGACCCGTATCGAAAAACTGGGCCTGCGGCTGCGCCTCGGGGAAGACGTCGAAGTCACCAATCCCGAATATGACGAGCGCTTCCACCAGTACTGGACCACGTACTGGGAACTGATGTGCCGCCGCGGCATCACCAAGGAAATGGCGCGCGTGGAAATGCGCCGCCGCATGACCTTGATCGGCGCGATGATGGTGCGCCTGGGCGACGCCGACGGCATGGTCTGCGGTTCGGTGGGCGCGTATCACGACCACCTGCGCTTCGTGGACGAGGTCATCGGCCGCCGTCCTGGTCACAACGTGTACGCCGCCATGAACATCCTGCTGCTCAACGAGCGCACGGTGGTGCTGGTGGACACGCACGTCAACGATGAGCCCTCGGCCGAGCAGATCGCCGAATTCACCATCGCCGCCGCCAACGAGATGCGCCGCATGTATCTGGCGCCCAAGGTCGCGCTGCTGTCGCGTTCGAACTTCGGTTCGGGCAGTTCGGCCTCGGGCGCGAAGATGCGCCGCGCGCTGGAACTGGTGCGCGAGGCCGCGCCGGAACTTGAGATCGACGGTGAAATGCACGGCGACTGCGCGCTGGACGAAGCGCTGCGCATGCGCATTCTGCCGTCCTCCACGCTCAAGGGCCAGGCCAATCTGCTGGTGTGCCCGAACGTGGACTCGGGCAACATCGCCTACAACCTGTTGAAGACCGCCGCCGGCAGCAACGTCGCGGTGGGTCCGTTCCTGCTGGGCGCCAACGCACCGGTGCACATCCTGACCTCCAGCTCCACCGTGCGCCGCATCGTCAACATGACCGCGATGACGGTGGTCGATGTCAATACACCGCGTTGACGTGACGCCACCCGGTCCGGCGTGCCCGCGCACGCCGACCGGCCTGGTCCTGACCGGTGGCGGCGCCCGCGCCGCCTATCAGGTGGGCGTGCTCAGCGCCATCATGGAATTGCTGGATCCTGACTGGCATTCGCGTTTCCAGAATCCCTTTCACATCATCTGCGGCACGTCCGCCGGCGCCATCAATGCCGCCGCGCTGGCCTGCCGCGCCGACCGGCCCCATCTGGGCGTGCGCCGCATCCGCCGGCTGTGGTCTTCACTGAATACCGACATGATCTACCGGGCCGACGCGCCCGGCCTGATCCGCACCGGCGTGCGCTGGCTGGGGCTGCTGTCGCTGGGGTGGATGTATTCGGGCCTGACGCGCAAGCGGCCCCATTCGCTGCTGGACAACAGCCCCATGCAGGCTCTGCTGGAGCGGGTGCTGGACTTCCAGCATCTGCGCACCAACCTGGAAACCGGCGCGCTGTCGGCGCTGGCGATCACGGCCTCGGGCTATACCAGCGGCGAGCACTTGACCTTCTACCAGGCGCACACGCCCATCGAGCCTTGGCACCGCTATCTGCGCCTGGCGCTGCCCACGCCCATCGGCATCGACCACCTGATGGCTTCGTCCGCCATTCCGTTCGTCTTTCCGGCCCGGCAGGTGCAGGTGCACGGCAAGGGGGAGTGGTGCGGCGATGGCTCGATGCGCCAGCTTGCGCCCATCAGTCCTGCCATCCACCTGGGCGCGCATCGCGTGCTGGTGATCGGCACGGGTTTCCGCGACGAAACCCACCCGGAAAACCGCGAGGATTCGCCGCCTTACCCCTCGCTGGCCCAGGTCGGCGGACATGCGCTGGCCAGCATCTTTCTGGACGGCCTGTCGGCGGACGTCGAGCGCCTGGAGCGCATCAACTTCCTGATGGATCAGTCCGGCCCGGAAGGGGCGCAGCACGGGCATGCGCGCCGCATCGAGGTCCTGACGATCACGCCCAGCCAGTCGCTGGACGTCATGGCGCTGGAACATTTGCAGGATATGCCGACCCAGGCCCGTGCTCTTTTCCGCGTACTCGGTGTATCGTCCGATCCAGACCGTCCCGGCGGCGGTTCGCTGATGTCCTACCTCTTATTTGAATCCAGCTACACCAAGCGATTGATTGAACTGGGTTATGCCGATACGATGCAGCGTAACGACGAAGTGATCGCCTTTTTCAAGGGGGCTCAGGCATGACGCGCAATGGCCAATCTACTCTGCAGCGGCAGCTGATGCGCGGCGGTGCGCTGGCCCATGACGGGCTGGACAAGAAGGCCGTGGTGGACGCCGCCCATGAGCTTGGCCTGGCCCTGTTCGTCGCCAATTGCGATCCTGCCCGCAGCCGTTCCGCCGTGCTGCGCGCCATCGTCAAGGCAGTGGATTTCCCCGAATACTTCGGCGGCAACCTCGACGCCCTCTACGACTGCCTGTGCGATACCGTGCTGGACCACAAGACCGGCGTGGTGCTGTGGCTGTACAAGCTGCATTCGGGCGACCCGGCGCTGGAAGAAGACTCGGGCCGCATTGAAACCGTCTGCTCCGACGCGGCCGATTTCGCCCGCGAAAACGGCCGCGTTTTTGCGTATGTCATCGAACACGCCGGACGCCATCCGGACCCCGAGCCCGGGGTGGCGGCAGCGCCCTACGGCGAAGACCACTGATCCGGTTGTTTTACCAGGCCAGCAGCGCGCTGGCCGCCGACAGCAGCGCCAGCCCCGCGGTCTCGGTGCGCAGCACCCGGGGGCCGAATCGCACCGCCTGCACGCCCGCCTCGCGGGCCTGGGCCAATTCCTTGTCCGACCATCCTCCCTCCGGTCCCACCAGCAGGGTCAGCGCCTGCAGGCCGGGCGCGGCCCGCAGCGCGCCGGCAAGATCGTCCTGCGCTTCCGGGTGGCACAGCAGGCGCAGGCCGTCCGCGGGCTGCTGCAGCCATTCGGCCAGGGTGACCGGCGCGTCCACCGCCATCAGCCGGTTGCGGCCGCATTGTTCGCTGGCGGACTGCGCGATGCGCTGCCAATGCGCCACGCGCTTGTCCAGCCGGGCGCCCGACAGCTGCAGCACGCTGCGCTGGGCGGCGATGGGGCTGACGCGCGCGGCGCCCAGCTCCACGGCCTTTTCCACCACCCAGTCCATCTTGTCCCCGGAAGGCAGGCCCTGCACCAGGGTGACGCGGCCGCCCAGTTCGGCCTCGCGCGGCAGGAATTCGCCCAACTGGGCAAAACCAGCCTTGCCTTCCACTTCGAGCGTGGCGGGATACTCGCCGCCCTGGCCGTTGAACAGCGCCACGGCCTCGCCCGCGCGCAGGCGCAGCACGCGCAGCGCATGGTGCGCCAGGGCTTCGGGAAGCGCCACGCGGGCGCCGGTACTCAGGGGGATATCGCAGAAGAAGCGGGGGGCTGACATAAATGTGCGAGAACTGATTTGATGTGGAGAAGGATACTTTTGCCGCCGGGCCGTCCCAAGGCAAAAACGCCCCCTTGGGGGGCAGCTAGCCCGCGCAGCGGGCGCGGCGTGGGGGCACTTGTCCTCAGAAAGCTAGCCTAGCACGGGCCGCCTTATGGCCGATGGCGTCGGGGAAACCCCTGGATGCTAAAATCCCATGCTTCGCAACCTACTCAACTGGCCCCTATTTTGACCGTAGGCCCGCCAGCTTCAAAGAGCCTTCCGAATGAGCAATCCGACCGCCCCTAAACTTGCCTTGGCGGATGCCATCCGCGCCCTCGCGATGGACGCCGTGCAACAAGCGAACTCCGGGCATCCGGGTGCTCCCATGGGCATGGCGGAAATCGCCCAAGCCCTGTGGGCCGGCAACCTGCGTCACAATCCCAAGGATCCCGCCTGGGCCAACCGCGACCGCTTCGTGCTGTCCAACGGCCACGGCTCGATGCTGATCTACGCCTTGCTGCACCTGACCGGCTACGACCTGCCGATCGAAGAGCTGAAGAATTTCCGCCAGCTGCATTCCAAGACGCCGGGCCACCCCGAAGTGGGCATCACCCCGGGCGTGGAAACGACCACCGGCCCGCTGGGCCAGGGCCTGGGCAATGCCGTGGGCATGGCGCTGGCCGAAGCGCTGCTGGCTGCTGAATTCAACAAGCCCGGCCACGCCATCGTCGACCACCACACCTATGCCTTCACCGGCGACGGCTGCCTGATGGAAGGCATCTCGCACGAAGTCTGCTCGCTGGCCGGCACGCTGAAGCTGGGCAAGCTGGTCGTGCTGTATGACGACAACGGCATTTCCATCGACGGCCACGTCGAACACTGGTTCGCCGACGACACCGCCAAGCGCTTCGAAGGCTACGGCTGGAACGTGATCCGCGGCATCGACGGCCATGACGTCGCCGCCGTGGACGCCGCCATCAAGGCCGCGCGCTCGCAATCGGAAAAGCCCACGCTGATCGTCTGCCGCACCGTCATCGGCAAGGGTTCGCCCAACATGGCCGGCACGCACAACGTGCACGGCGCGCCGCTGGGCAAGGACGAGATTGCCGCCACCCGCGCCGCGCTGGGCTGGTCGTCGGAACCGTTCCAGATTCCGCAAGACATCTACGACGGCTGGGATGGCCGCAAGCAGGGCGCCGCCGCCCAGGCTGAATGGCAGTCCGCGTTCGACGCCTACGCCGCCGAATTCCCCGCCGAAGCCGCTGAATTCAAGCGCCGCATGAAGGGCGAAATGCCCGCCGGCTACGCCGAACAGTTCAAGGCGTTCCTGGACGCCACGCTGGAAAAGGCCGAAACCGTCGCCACCCGCAAGGCGTCGCAGTTCGCCATCACCGCGCTGGCGCCGCTGCTGCCGGAAATGCTGGGCGGCTCGGCCGACCTGACCGGCTCCAACTTCACCGACTGGAAGGGCGTTGCCGCCGTCCGCGCCGGCGATAAGGGCATCCAGTTCGGCCGCCACATCAACTACGGCGTGCGCGAATTCGGCATGGCCGCCATCATGAACGGCGTGGCCCTGCACGGCGGCTACCTGCCGTTCGGCGGCACCTTCCTGACGTTCTCCGACTACTCGCGCAACGCCATCCGCATGGCCGCGCTGATGAAGCAGCGCGTGGTCCACGTGTTCACCCACGACTCCATCGGCCTGGGCGAAGATGGCCCGACCCACCAGTCCATCGAGCACGCGGCCAGCCTGCGCCTGATCCCCAACCTGTCGCTGTGGCGTCCTTGCGATACGGCTGAAACCGCCGTGGCCTGGAACGCGGCCGTGACGCGCCCGACCAGCATCGGCATGGACGTGCACGACGGCGGCCCCACGGCCCTGTTGCTGTCGCGCCAGAACCTGCCGTTCGTGCCGCGCGACGCCGCCACCGTGGACGCCATCGCCCGCGGCGGCTATGTGCTGCGCGATGCCGAAGGCGCCCGCGCCGTCATCATCGCCACCGGTTCGGAAGTCGCCATCGCGCTGGACGCGCAGGCGCAGCTGGCCAAGGAAGGCATCGCCGTGCGCGTGGTCTCCATGCCCAGCACCGACGTGTTCGACCGCCAGGACGCCGCCTGGAAGCAATCCGTGCTGCCCAAGGGCCTGCCGCGGGTGGCTGTCGAAGCCGGGGTTACCGCCTTCTGGCACAAGTACGTGGGCCTGGAAGGCGCCGTCGTCGGCATCGACCGCTACGGTGAATCCGCGCCGGCCGGCGCACTGTTCAAGTTCTTCGGGCTGACCGCCGACAAGGTGGCCGAGACCGTCAAGCAAGTTTTGTAAAAAGGAGCTTAGTCATGACCATTCGCGTCGCCATCAACGGTTACGGTCGCATCGGCCGCAACATCCTGCGTGCCCACTACGAAGGTGGCAAGAAGCACGATATCGAAATCGTCGCCATCAATGACCTGGGCGATCCCAAGACCAACGCTCACCTGACGCGCTACGACACCGCCCACGGCAAGTTCCCGGGCACCGTCGAAGTCGACGGCGACTTCATGGTCGTCAACGGCGACAAGATCCGCGTGCTGGCCAACCGCAATCCGGCCGAGCTGCCCTGGGGCGAGCTGAAGGTCGACGTGGTGCTGGAGTGCACGGGCTTCTTCACGACCAAGGAAAAGGCCGGCGCGCATATCAAGGGCGGCGCCAAGAAAGTCATCATCTCGGCCCCCGGCGGCAAGGATGTCGACGCCACCATCGTGTACGGCGTGAACCACGGCGTGCTGAAGGCTACCGACACCGTCATCTCCAACGCTTCGTGCACCACCAACTGCCTGGCCCCCCTGGTCAAGCCGCTGAACGACAAGCTGGGCCTGGAAAACGGCCTGATGACCACCGTCCACGCCTACACCAACGACCAGGTTCTGACCGACGTCTACCACGAAGACCTGCGCCGCGCGCGTTCGGCCACCATGAGCATGATCCCCACCAAGACCGGCGCTGCCGCCGCCGTGGGCCTGGTGCTGCCGGAACTGAACGGCAAGCTGGACGGCTACGCCATCCGCGTCCCGACCATCAACGTGTCGCTGGTCGACCTGTCGTTCGTGGCCAGCCGCGACACGACCGCCGAAGAAGTGAACGGCATCCTGAAGGCCGCCTCGGAAGGCGAGCTCAAGGGCATCCTGGACTACAACACCGAGCCCCTGGTTTCGGTGGACTACAACCACAACCCGGCCTCCAGCACCGTTGACGCGTCGCTGACCAAGGTTTCGGGCCGCCTGGTCAAGGTCTCGTCCTGGTACGACAACGAGTGGGGCTTCTCGAACCGCATGCTCGACACCACCGTCGCGCTGATGTCGGCCAAGTAAGCAACACGGCTAGTCCATAGAGGGGACGGATTTGTTTTCCGCGTACGCGGAAAATGGGTTCGTCCCCTTTGTACGCCCATCGTAGGAATCCAAATATGTCCAAGGTCAACACTCTGTCCGCGCTGGCCAAGTCCGGCGCCCTGTCCGGCAAGCGCGTGTTCATCCGCGCCGATCTGAACGTGCCGTTCGACGACGCCGGCCGCATCAGCGAAGACACCCGCATCCGCGCCTCGGTGCCTGGCATCCGCATGGCGTTGGACGCCGGCGCGGCCGTCATGGTCACCTCCCACCTGGGCCGTCCCAAGGAAGGCGTGCTGACCGAAGCCGATTCGTTGGCCAAGGTCGGCCAGCGCCTGTCCGAACTGCTGGGCATGCCGGTGCAGCTGGTGCGCGACTGGGTCGACGGCGTCCAGGTCGATCATGGCCAGGTCGTGCTGCTGGAAAACTGCCGCGTCAACGTCGGCGAAAAGAAAGACGACGAAACGCTGGCCAAGAAGATGGCCGCGCTGTGCGACGTCTACGTCAACGACGCGTTTGGCACCGCCCACCGCGCCGAAGCCACCACCCACGGCATCGCGCGCTTTGCGCCCGTGGCCTGCGCCGGTCCGCTGCTGGCCGCCGAACTGGAAGCCCTGGGCCGCGCGCTGCACGAACCCAAGCGTCCGCTGGTCGCCATCGTTGGCGGCTCCAAGGTATCGACCAAGCTGTCGATCCTGCAGTCGCTGGCCGACAAGGTCGACCAGCTGGTCGTGGGCGGCGGCATCGCCAACACCTTCATGCTGGCTGCCGGCCTGTCCATCGGCAAGTCGCTGGCTGAACCCGACCAGGTCGACCAGGCGCGCGCCGTGATCGACATCATGAAGCAGCGCGGCGCCGCCGTGCCGATTCCGGTGGACGTGGTGTGCGCCAAGTCCTTTGGCGCCGACGCCGAAGCCACCGTCAAGGCGGCGCAAGACGTGGCCGACGACGACATGATCCTGGACATCGGCCCCAAGACCGCGGCGCAACTGGCGGATATCCTGAAGCAGGCCGGCACCATCGTCTGGAACGGCCCGGTGGGCGTGTTCGAGTTCGACCAGTTCGCCAACGGCACCGAGGTGGTGGCGCGCGCGATCGCCGAATCGGAAGGCTTCTCGATCGCCGGCGGCGGCGACACCCTGGCCGCCATTGCCAAGTACGGCATCGGCGAGCAGGTCGGCTACATCTCGACCGGCGGCGGCGCTTTCCTGGAATTCCTGGAAGGCAAGACCCTGCCCGCCGTGGCCGTGCTGGAAGCGCGCTACGCCAAGTAATACGGCTAGCCATGCAAGACCGAAGCCGCCCCGATGGGGCGGCTTTTTTTTATGCCGGCGCCTTGATCCCGGCCGCCCCGGTTTGGCTGGCTTGGTGTAGCCTTGGCGCAATCTGGCGCGCCTCGCGCTCGCTTCATCCCCGATTTCTCCGCAGCACCATGAACCTACGCTTTATTCCCGGCCTCAACAATTTCCGCGGCATCACCCGGGAATCGGCGCGGCGCGACATCACCGCCGGCCTGAGCGTGGCGGCGGTGGCGCTGCCGGTGGGCCTGGCCTATGCCGCCATGATGGGCGTGCCGCCGGTGGCGGGCCTGTGGGCGGCCATCGCCGGGATGCTGGGCTACGCCTTGTTCGGCTCGTCGCGCACCTTGATCGTCGGGCCGGATACGGCCACCTGCACCCTGATCGCCGCCACCCTGACCGGCATGGCGCTGACCACGCCGGAAGAGCGGCTGGTGGCCGCCACCGGCATCGCCCTGACGGTGGGCGTGGGCTGCCTGATCGCGCGCGCGCTGCGGCTGGGCGTGCTGGCCAACCTGCTGTCGCGGCCGGTGCTGATCGGCTACATGGCGGGCGTGGCGATCACGCTGGCGCTGTCGCAGTTGAGCGGCCTGACCGGCGTGGGCCTGCGCAACAGCGGCCTGGTGCATCCCTTTCTGGAGCTGTCGCGGCGCCTGCCCGAAATCCAGATCCCGACCCTGATCCTGGGCCTGACGTCCTGCGCGCTGCTGGTGGCGGTCAAGCGCTGGCGGCCGAACTGGCCCGGTCCCATCCTGCTGGTGGTGCTGGCCTGCGTGCTGTCCTGGCTGTTCAACTTTCCTGGCCTGGGCATCGCCGTCGTGGGCGAGGTGCCTGCGGGCTTGCCAGCCCTGAGCCTGCCGGTGCGCCTGGAGGGCGTGGACGGCATCCTGCTGGGCGCGGCGGGGGTGCTCGTTGTCAGCTTTTCCAGCGGCATCGTGACGGCGCGCAGCTTTGCCGCGCGCACGGGCGAACACGTGGATCCCAACCGCGAGCTGGTGGGCTTTGGCGCGGCCAACATGGCGGCGGGCCTGTTCCAGGGCTTCGTGGTGACGGGCGCGGACTCGCGCACGGCGGTGGGGCTGGTGGCGGGCGGTTCCTCGCCGCTGGTCAGCGTCACCGCGGCGGTGGCGCTCGCAGTGGTGGTGAGCCTTTTGAGCGGGCCGCTGTTCTGGCTGCCGCAGGCCGTGCTGTCGGCCATCCTGCTGCTGGCCGCCATCAGCCTGTTCGACGGCCATGCCTTCATGCGCCTGGCACGCATTTCGCGCATCGAGCTGGCCTTCGGCATCCTGGCCGCGGTGGGCGTGGTGGGCTTTGGCGTGCTGCAGGGCGTGGCGGTGTCGGTCGGCGCCACGCTGCTGTATGCGATGTATGTGTCGGGCAATCCGCGCGATGCCTTGCTGGGCCGGCTGCCCGGGGAAACGGTGCTGGGCAAGCTGCACCTGAATCCCGAAGCCCAGCCGGTGCCGGGTACGGTGATCTGGCTGTTCGAGTCCTCGGTGTGGTTCTTCAACGCCGACGCCTTCCGCCGCCGCGCGCGCGAGGTCATCGAGCAGGCGGGCGACGTGCGCTGGTTCGTGCTGGACGCCGAAGCCATGACCCAGGCCGACGCCGACGCGGTCGAGGCGCTGTATGAACTGAAGCACGAGCTGGACGAGCGCGGCATCACGCTGCTGGTGGCGGGCGGACATGGCCAGTTCCGCACCGCGCTGGAGCGCTCCGGCCTGGTCAAGAAGATCGGTCGCGACAAGATCTTCGGCAGCCCCGAGCAGGCCGTGGAAGCGATCGAACGCTGGCGCCAGGCGCCGCCCGCGGCGCTGGGCTAGCGCGCCCAGCCAAGGCGCCCCGGCCAGGCGCCCCCCTTAATCGATGATGTGATAGCCGCCGTCGATATAGATCGTCTGGCCGGTCATGCGGCGGGCGGCATCGGTGGCGAGCCAGGCGGTGGCTTCGCCCACGTCGTCGATGGACACCAGGCTGCGCGTGGGCGCCTTGGCCTGGGCGCGGTCCAGCAGCGCGTCGAATTCGGCGATGCCCGAAGCGGCGCGCGTCTTCAGCGGCCCCGGCGATATCGCGTGCACGCGTATGCCCTGCGGGCCCAGTTCCGCCGCCAGGTAGCGGGTGGCGGACTCCAGCGCCGCCTTTACCGGCCCCATCATGTTGTAGTGCTCGACCACCATCTGCGAGCCGTAGTAGCTCATGCAGAACAACGCGCCGCCGTTGCGCATCAGCGGCTCGGCCAGCTTGGCCATGCGGATGAAGGACCAGCAGGACACGTCCATGGCCTGCAGGAAGCCTTCGCGCGAGCAGTCGGTCACGCGGCCGTGCAGATCGTCGCGCGGGGCGAAGGCGATGGAATGCAGCACGAAATCCAGCTGACCCCATTCGGCGGCCACGCTGTCGAACACGGCCTCCAGCTGGCCTTCGCGCATCAGGTCCAGCGGCAAGAGCAGGGGCGCTTCCACCTGGCGGGCCAGCGGCTCCACATGCCGCAAGGCCTTGTCGTTCAGGTAGGTCACGGCCAATTCCGCGCCCAGGGCGTGAAACGCCTTGGCGCAGCCCCAGGCGATCGAATCCGCATTGGCGATACCCGTCACCAGGCCGCGCTTGCCCGCCAGCGGCAGGAGCGCGGTCATCGCTGCCTCACCAGTTCCAGCGTGTGCTGGGCGATGATGAGTTCCTCGTTGGTGCGCACCACGTAGACGCCGATGCGGCTGTCGTCGGCGGAGATGCGGGGGCCATGGCGGGCGTTGCGCTCCGGGTCCAGCTTGATGCCCAGCCAGCCCCAGTGCTCGCTGATGGCCTGGCGGATCTCGGCGGAGTTCTCGCCCACGCCGGCGGTGAAGACGATGCCGTCCACGCCGTTCATGGCGCAGGCCAGGCCTATCATGCCTTCGGCCACGCGCCAGGCGAAATACTGCAGCGCCAGCTTGGCCGAGGGCGCGTCGCTGGCCAGCAGTTCGCGCATGTCGTTGCTGATGCCGGACAGGCCCTTCATGCCGCAGTCGTGATAGAGCAGATGCTCGATCTCGTCGTGGGTCATGCCGCGTTCCATCATCCACAGCACCACGCCCGGGTCCAGGCGGCCGGGGCGGGTGCCCATGGGCAGGCCTTCCAGCGCGGTGAAGCCCATGGTGCTGTCCACGCTCTTGCCGTGCTGCATGGCGCAGGCCGAAACGCCCGAGCCCAGATGGGCCGCGATGATCTTGCCGTCGGCGATGTCCGGCAGCGCTTTCTTCAGGCGCTGCGCGATGTATTCGTAGGACAGGCCATGGAAGCCGTAGCGGCGCACGCCTTCCTGGTACAGCCGTTCCGGCAGGGCGTAGCGGTCGGCCACGTCGGAGTGGCTGCGGTGGAACGCGGTGTCGAAGCAGGCGACCTGCGGAATCCAGGGCCGGCGCTCGCGGATCACGCGGATCGGCGCCAGGTTGTTCGGCTGGTGCAGCGGCGCCAGCGGCGTGAAGGTGTCGAGCTTGGCCAGGATGGCGTCGTCGATCAGCACCGGCTCGGAAAGATCCGGGCCGCCGTGCACCACGCGGTGGCCTACCGCCAGCGGGGCGCCGCCCAGGTGGCCGCTAAGCCAGGTGCCGACGACTTCCTGGCCGTTGGGCACGTCGGGCGCGTGGCTGGGCGCGATCTCGCGTTCGACCAGGGTCTGGCCGGCGGCGTCGCGCACTTTCAGCTTCGGGTGCGAGGTGCCTATGCCTTCGAGCTGGCCGCCCAGGCGCGGGGCCAGCTCCTGCGCGCTGTCGATGTCGTACAGATAGAACTTGATGCTGGAACTGCCGGCGTTGATGACGAGGATGGTGTCGCTCATGTCGCTGTGATTCCGTGTTGAGGCAAGTTGTACGCGTACTTAACGGCGAGAAGAATGCCGCAGCCCGCGCTATGTGTGCCGGTCTTGATCCGGGGCGCCGCGGATCCGGCTCCGCCGGTCCGCCTGCGCCGCCCCCTTGAGGGGGCCCGCGCAAGCGGGTAGGGGGTGGGTTCCATTACACCAGCGGGCGGGCCTGCTGTTGGGCCAGGTGGTGCGCGTAGATGGCCGCAACCGCGCAGGACGCAAGGCGCGAACGGGGGCTGTCGGCGCGGCTGGTCAGGATGATGGGTACGCGCGCGCCCAGCACGATGCCCGCGGCCTCGGCGTTGGCCAGAAAGGTCAGGTTCTTGGCCAGCATGTTGCCGGCCTCCAGATCAGGCACCACCAGCACCTGGGCCACGCCGGCCACCGGCGAGCGTATGCCCTTGATGCGCGCGGCGTCCGGGCTGATGGCGTTGTCCAGCGCCAGCGGGCCGTCCAGCAGGCCGCCCTCGATCTGGCCGCGGTCGGCCATCTTGCACAGCGCGGCGGCTTCGATGGTGCTGGGGATGCTGGGATTGACCTGTTCGACCGCGGACAGGATCGCCACGCGCGGCTCGCCCAGGCCCAGGCCGTGGTGCAGGTCGATGACGTTGCGGATGATGTCGGCCTTGGTTTCCAGGTCCGGGAAGATGTTGATGGCCGCGTCGGTGATGAAGAGCGGTTCGGCGTAGGTCGGCACTTCCATGATGAAGACGTGGCTGATGCGCCGGCTGCTGCGCAGCCCGGTGTTGCGCGCCACCACTTCATGCATGAGTTCGTCCGTGTGCAGGCTGCCCTTCATCAGCAATTCGGCCTCGCCGCTGCGCACCAGGGCGACGGCGCATTCGGCCGCCGCGTGGCTGTGCGGCACGTCGACGATGCGCGCATCGCCCAGGTCGAGCTTGTGCTCGGCGGCGACGGCGCGGATCTTCTGCTCCGGGCCCACCAGGATGGGCTTGAGCAGGCCCAGGTCGCGCGCTTCGAGCGCGGCCGACAGCGAGGGTTCGTCGCAGGGATGTGCAATGGCGCAATGCGCGGGCGTCAGCGTCTGCGCGCGCGCGATGAGCCTGTCGTAATGGGTGGTGGGGGGCAGCGTCATGCGGATTTCGCCTTGGCGGATTTGCGCGCGGGACGCGCGGCGGGTTTGGCGGAGGCGCTACGCTTCTTGGCGCGCACCGGGACGGCCGGCTCGGCCGTGGCCGAGGGCGCTTCATGCCTGGCCGCCGCCGCACGCACCGATTTGCGCGCAACGGCCGGCGTTTTCCTGGGCGCGGGCTGCTGAGCCTCGTCACGCTTCTGCGCACGGCGCTCGGCGTACTCGAAGATGCGTTCCATTTCGTCCAGGCTGATGCGGGCGGCCTCGCTCAGGGGCTCGGCAGCCTCCAGCACGTGCTTCATGGTGTCCAGCGTTTCGCGGATCGCGGAGGCTGGCGCGCCTTCCAGCAGATGCGGTATGGCCTGGATGGCGCCGGCCGCGTCCAGCGTCATCATCAAGGCCTGATCGCGGATGATGTCCTTGAACTCCTGCAACGACAGCGCGGTGTCGGATTCGGCGCGCATCTTGCGGATCAGCGCATAGCTGCGTTCGTCCAGGCCGCCTTCGGCGCCCGACACATACAGCAGCATGCGGATCGCGGCCACGCGCAGGCCGCCTTCCAGCATCAGCGAACGCAGCTCGGCGGCGCGCTCTTCCATGAAGCGGCGGTGCTCGGGCGATACGCCCGGATGCTTGCGCGGCGGGCCGGAACGCGCGCCCAGGCCGGCCAGGTCCTGCACCAGCGGCGAACCGTAAACGCCCATGAAGGTGCGTTCGTCGGCGGAATCGCGCAGCTCCTGCCAGATGTTCAGGCTGGTCTCGATCAGGTTCGAGAACATTTCCTGGGCCATCAGGAATGGGTTGTCGGCCGATACCGGCTGGCGGTGTTCGCGCACCTGTTCGGCGACTTGCGCAATCGGCGCGATGGCAGGATTGCGGTCGGAGATCAGCTCATAGGGCAGGCGCAGCGGATGCAGGCGCTGCGACCATTCCGCCGACTGCGGCGTTACCAGGGCGCGCAGCCAGGGCTGCACGAAGCTGCGGTACATGCCCAGGTTGATGTCGGAAATGCGGGCGACGGCGGCGAAGCGGCGGTCGTCCTCTTCGTTGCGATCGACGATGGCGCGCACGTCGTCCAGGCTGCGCTGCTCGAACGACAGCACGTAGTTGCCATAGGCCAGGTCGGCGTTGGGCGTGTCGGGCGTCTTGTCGGCGATCTCCGCCTGGTAGATGCCCGGCGGCAGCACGTCGATCATGTCGATGTTGGAGGTGAACTCCTGGTGCTCCTTGCGCGCCACGCTGCCGGACACGAAGATGCCCAGGTGGCCGATGCTTTCATGCACGGCATAGACGATGGTCTGGCCATGCGCCAGCACTTCGGATTCGTTCTGGTACAGGTCGGGGATCCAGCCCAGCGCCTGCGGCGGGGGCGTGATGTTGTCGCCCTTGGAGCAGAACACCACGATGGGCGAACGGATGTTGCGCAGGTCGATGCGGATGCCGTCCGAGGTCACCAGGCCGGCGGTGGCCAGGCGGTTGCCGACGAACAGGTTGTCGACGATGTACTGGATTTCCGGGCCGTTCAGGAAGACGTGGCCGCCCCACCATTTTTCGAAGCTGAGGTAGCGCTTGGCCTCGGTGTCGACGTTGGAGTACAGGTTGTACTGCTTGGACCACAGAGTGTTGGCCGGATTCAGGTTCTCGAAGTTCTGCACCAGCCAGGCGCCGTCGAATTTGCCGTCGCCCAGGTCGCTGGTCAGGGCGGTGAGCCAGCTGCCGCCCAGCAGGCCGCCGGCGTAGCGCATGGGGTTCATGCCGCGCCAGCCCGCCCAGTAGGACAGCGGCGCGCCCGCCACGATGATGGGGCCGAACAGTTCGGGGCGGACCGCGGCGGTCATCATGATCTGCCAGCCGGCCTGGCAATTGGCTACCACCACCGGCTTGCCTTCGGCGTTGGGGTGCAGCGCGATGATCTCTTCCAGGAAGCGCGCCTCGGCCATCATCACGTCCTCGACGGTCTGGGTCGGCATGGGCTGCGGCAGGAAGGTGGCGAAGTAGCAGGGATGGCCGGCGCGCAGCGCCACGCCGATCTCGCTTTCGGGCTTGAAGCCGCCGATGCCGGGGCCGTGTCCGGCGCGCGGATCGACCACCAGGAAGGGGCGCTTGATCGGGTCGGTTTCCACGCCTTCCGGCGGCTTGATGCGCAGCAGGCCGTAGTTGACGGGGCGCGGCAGACAGCGGCCGTCCATCACCAGTTCGGACTCCATGCTCAGCACGTTGGGCGCGCGCTTGGCCATGTGCTCGTGGTACTGGTTGCCGCGCTGGCGCATCACATCGGCGTAAAGCACGCCGCGCTGCCAGGCGTCCACCGCATATTCGTAGGCGGCCGTCCAGGGGTTGAAGGGTGGGGCGGGTACGCGATCGTTGCCGGATCCGGCCATGGCGATCTCCTGTAGGTTGCTTGCGGCGGCGGACCGCCGCGCCGATTCAGAGTGGAACCGGCCGAGTTGACCTCCCCATTACACCGCAACGGTTGTTGCGGTGCAACATCAAGCGTCTTGATGCAGGTCAACCCATGGCCGATTTATCTGTCCCCTTTAGGACCGGTCAGCCGGGCAGCGGTTCAATCAGGGTGGTGGCAGACTGCTTCGATGCGGTTGCCGCAAGGGTCCAGCAGGAAGGCGGCGTAGTACTGCGGATGGTAGTGCTCGCGCAAGCCCGGGGCGCCGTCGTCGCGTCCGCCGTGCGCCAAGCCGGCGGCATGGAAGGCGTCGACGGCGGCGCGGCTGGGCGCCTTGAAGCACCAGTGCCGGCGCGCCGCAGGGGCGGCTGCGTCGTCGGCGAATACGGAGAGATAGCTGTGCTGGCTGCTGCCGGCACGGCAGCGTTCGCCATAGCCGAGCGCGTCGGGGCGGTCATAGACCTTGGCCGCGCCCAGGGCCAGCATGACGGCGTCATAGAAGGGCCGGGCGGCGTCCAGGCGGGAAACGGCGATGGAGACGTGATCCAGCAGTTGCATCGCGTCTCCCGGGCGGTTCAGGAGCGCGCGGCGGTGTTGTGCTCCAGCCATTTCTGGACGGAGGGACGCTGCCACTGGGCCTCGGCGTAGGCGCGCAGGGCGTCGGGCAGGTCGTCCTGGAACAGGCGCTTGATCATGACCGCGAGGTCGGTGTCGGCGATACACCATTCATCGAACAGCGAGGTCTGGCCCGCGCCCAGCAGATGGGTGCCCACGTGGATCAGCTTGGCCGCGGCGGCATGGGCGGCATCCGACAGCGGCAGGCCGGCGGCGCCGTAGAACACGGTTTCGGTGGGACGTTCCTGGCGCAGCGCGCCCAGGTCGCTGCGCAGCCAGGCCTGCAGTTGGCGGGCGCGGGCGCGCTGGCGCAGGTCGCGCGGATACAGCGCGGCGTGCGCCGGGGCGGGAAAGGCGTCTTCCAGGTATTCGGTGATGGCGGTCGATTCGGTCAGGCTGAAATCCGCATGCGTCAATGCCGGCACCCGGGAAGTCAGCGCGCGGCTCTGGTAGGGCTGCATGCGTTGCTCGCCGGCTTCCAGGTCGATGGGGCGCACCTCGAACGGCAGCTGTTTTTCAGTCAACGCCACATAGGCCGACATGGCGTAGGGGCTGAGGAACAGGGAATCGACGAATAGCGTAAGCGGGGCGCCCAAAATCTAGTCTCCGGTCTGACAGTAACAACATGCGCCGCGGCAGCAGGCCGCGGATACGTCAAAGCGTAACGCATCTGCGGCCGGCCTGTCGCGGCGGGGCCTCAGTCGACGATGAAGAGCTTGGCGCCGGTGGCGGTGGAGGAGCGGTGCGGCTCGGCCTGGTCGGCGACCTGGTAGCTCATGCCGGGCGTCAGCACGAATTGCCGGCCGTCTTCCAGTTCGGTGTGCAGTTCGCCTTCCAGGCAGAACAGGATGTGGCCCTTGCTGCACCAGTGGTCGGCCAGGTAGCCGGCCGTGTACTCGACCATGCGCACGCGCAGGTCGCCGAACTGCCGGGTGCGCCAATAGGCCATGCCGGTCTCGCCGGCGTGCTCGGTGCGCTCGACCTCGGACCAGTCGGTGGTGCCGAAGGGAATGTTGCTCATCTTCATGGTGATTCCTGCGTGGTGGTGCGGACGCGATGGCGTCCGGTAAGGAGCAGAGACTACGCCAGGGCTGGCAGCTTCTTCTGCCAGAACATGGCGCGGCCGGTGGTTTCGTCCAGGGCATAGCCTTCGAACCCCAGCTTGCGGTACAGCCCCTGGGCGACCGCGTTGCCTTCCAGCACTTCCAGGGTGATCTTGCAGCAGCCCAGATCACGCGCCCGTTCTTCCAGCGCCGACAGCAGGGCCTTGCCCACGCCCCGGCCCTGGAATTTTTCCGCCACGCCCAGGTCGTGCAGATTGAGCAGCGGGCGGCAGGCGAAAGTGGAGAAGCCCTCGAGGTAGATTGCCACGCCCGCGGCTTCGCCGTCGATGCGGGCCAGCAGCGCCCTTGCTGTGGGGCGGCGAGCCAGCTCGGCGATCAGGTTCTGCTGCGCGTAGGCGGGCAGGGGGGCGTTGCCGCCCATGGGGCCGCTGGCGTATTCGTTCAGCATGGCCAGCACCTGGCGGCCGTGTTCGGGGTCGTTGAAGTCTGCGTCGATGATTTCCAGCACGATCTCTTGTTCCTGTGGGCTAGCCGTGATCGGGGCGGGCGCCTGCAAGCGCCGGCAACCGGACATTATGCGCGATGCCGGACGCCTGACAAGGCGCATTGAAAAATCGCGCCATAACCCCTATCTTCTTGATATCCCAGGCCGGACCCGGCGCAACCGGAGGCGGCCGCAACGCTTTGCCAAGGGCTGCACATGGAGTTCAAGGACTACTACAGCATGCTGGGCGTGGAGCGGGACGCCTCAGAAGACGACATCCGGCGCGCCTACCGCAAGCTCGCTCGCAAGTACCATCCCGACGTCAGCAAGGAAAGCGACGCCGAAACGCGCATGCGCGACGTCAACGAAGCCTATGACGTGCTGCGCGACAAGGAAAAGCGACAGGCCTACGACAATCTGGCCGCTGGCGTCTCGCCCGAGGGCAGCTTCCAGCCGCCCCCCGGCTGGGACGAAGGCTTCGAGTTCCACCGCGGCGCCGCGCCCGGCGACGAGGCGCAGTTCAGCGAGTTCTTCTCTTCGCTGTTCGGCGGCCGCAACCGGCGCGGCGGGGCGCAGCGGCAACAGGAATTCCGCGCGCGCGGCGAGGACCACCACGCCGCGATCGAGGTGGACCTCGACGACGCGCTCAAGGGCGCCACGCGCGACATCAGCCTGCGTTCCATGCAGATGGACGAGCAGGGCCGTCCCCACATGCAGACCCGCACGCTCAGCGTGCGCATTCCTGCCGGCGTGCGCGAAGGCCAGTACATCCGGCTGGCCGGGCAGGGCATGCCTGGCTATGGCGGCGGCGAGAACGGCGACCTCTATCTGGAAGTCCGCTTCAAGCCGCATCCGCGCTACCGCGTCGACGGCCGCGACCTCTACATGACGCTGCCGGTGGCGCCATGGGAAGCCGCGCTGGGCGCCAGCGCGCATGCGCCCACGCCCGGCGGCACGGTCGAAGTGTCGATCCCCGCGGGGTCCGCCAACGGCCGCAAGCTGCGCCTGCGCGGCCGCGGCATTCCGGGCGATCCCCCCGGAGATCTCTACCTGGTGCTGGACCTGGTGTTGCCGCCTGCCGATAGCGAAGCGGCCAAGGAGGCCTACCGCAAGCTGCGGCAGGACCTGCCCTTCAATCCGCGGCGCCACCTGGGGGTATGACCATGAAAAAAATAGTCGTCACCACCGCCACGGTCGTGGGCAAGTCCCGGCCGCTTTCCGCCGACGACCTGGCCCGCGCCTGCGGCGAGGAAGTCGAATGGGTCGTGCGGCTGGTCGAAGTGGGCATCGTCAGCGCCAGCGGCCAGGGCCCCGCCGAATGGCGCTTCTACAGCACCGACCTGCAGCGGGCGCTGGATGCGCGCCGCCTTGTGCGGGATTACGGCGCCGGGCTGGACGCCGCCGCGCTGATCCTGGACCTGAGCCAGGAAGTCCGCCGCCTGAAGGCGCAACTGCGCGCGTTGGGCCTGGAGGACAAGTAGGGCTGCGCGAGGGTAGGTAAACTAGCTGGTTGTTGAAGAAGCCCAGCGGAACATCTTGCAGACCCCTCCAGCCCCCGCGCCCGCGCTTGCGGGCAGCGCCCGCATCGACGGCCTGAAATCCTGCCTGCCCGTCATGATCGGCTACTTCCCGGTGGCCGTGACTTTCGGCATCGCGGGCGTGGCCGCGGGCCTGTCGCCCCTGCAAGTGGTACTGATTTCCGTGCTGGTCTATGCCGGCGCCAGCCAGTTCCTGCTGCTCGCTTCCATCAAGGCCGGCACCCCGTGGCTGTGGGTGGTGGCGCTGTGTTCGCTGCTCAATGCCCGCCATCTGCTGTACGGCCCGCTGTTGTCGCGTTTCCTGCCGGCGGGGCTGAATGAGCGCCTGAAGGTCGCCTTCCTGCTCACCGATGAAGTCTTCGCCACGGCTTTCAACCGTTTGCAGGCCGTGGAGCCCGCGGGCCGCCAGCGCTGGATGATCGCGCTGGGGCTGGGCGCGTGGCTGACCTGGATCGCCGGCACGGCCGTCGGCGTCTACGCGGGAGACGGCCTGGAGCGCCACTACCCCATGCTGTCCCAGGTGATGCGCTTTGCGCTGCCCGCGCTGTTCATGGCCCTGGTATGCCAAAGCGCGAAGCGCGGCATGGGCCTGCCCATCGTCGCGGCAGTAGCCGGAGCCGGGGCCGTGGCCGCGCTGGGCCATACCAGCCTGGCGATCCTGGCCGGCGCGGTCATCGGCTGCGCGGCGTATCGGCTGAGGAGGTCCGCATGAACACTGACGGACTGGGTTTCTGGGGCGCGGTGATCGCCATGGCGGCCATCACTTATTTGACGCGCGCCTTGCCCTTCATGCTGTCCGAGCGCAGCCGCTTGCTGCGCCACCTGTCGCGCGAAGGCTCGGCGCTGGCCGCGCTGGGGCCATCGCTGCTGGCGGGAATCGCGGCGGCGGTGATCGTGCCTGACCTCCTGGCCGCCGGCGACCAGGCGGCGAACCTCGGTCCCTATGTGGGCGGTCTGGTCGTGACCGCCGTGGCAGCCCGCCTGGTCAGCAATGCTGGCGTCGCGGTGTTGCTGGGCATGGCGGGATACGGGGTGTTGCTGGCCTTGGCGGCGTAAGGCCAGCGGGGCAAAATGGTCGGACTTCCACGGAGGCCGACCATGCTTACGCTTTATCATGCGCCGCGCTCGCGCTCGTTCCGGATACTCTGGCTGCTCGAAGAACTGGGCGTGCCTTACGACACCGAAATGGTGTCCATCCGCGGCACCGACAGCGCGGGCCACATGCCCTCGGACTACATCGACATCCACCCGCACCGCAAGGTGCCAGCCTTGGTGCATGACGGCGTGCCCGTGTTCGAGACGCCCGCCATCGCCCTCTATCTGACCGATCTGTTCCCGCAAGCGGGGCTGGGTCCGGTGGTGGGAGATCCGCTGCGCGGTCCCTACCTGACCTGGCTGGCGTATTCCACCGGCGTATTCGAGCCCGCCATGGCCGAGCGCGCCTTCAAGACGCCGCATCCGGGCGGCGCGCTGGGTTGGGGTTCGGCCGAGGAGGTCGAACAGGTGCTGACCCGGGTCTTGCAGGCGCGGCCGTTCTTCCTGGGCGACCGGTTCTCGGCGGCGGACATCGTGCTGGGCGGCACCCTGCAATACATGATGCAGGTGAAGGTCATGCCCGAGACGCCCGTGTTCACCGCCTATGCGGAACGGCTGGGCGACCGGCCAGCCATGCATCGCGCCTTGCAGCGCGACGGGGACATCGAGGAAGCCTGAAGCGGCGCTTCAGGCTTCAACCGCGCCCGATGCGGGCGCTGAGGGCTGCCTGCCATTCCTTGGGACGGCCCAGGTAGCGGCTGGGCTCCAGCATTTCGCAGATGCCATCGCGTTCCAGCGCCAGGGTGGGAAAACCGCTGCCGCCGACCTGCGCCAGCAGCCTGCGGCTGGCGGCGATGTGCGCGGCGGTTTCGGCGCCCTGCGCCGCGGCGTAGGCAGCGCGGAAGGCTTCCGGGTCCAGGCCGATATCGGCGGCCAGGGAGGCCAGCACCGCGGGATCGGCGATGCGCAGTCCCTGCACGTAGTGCGCGCGCTGGATGCGCTTGAGCAGGTCCAGCCCGCGGCCGGCCAGCGTCTGCGCGGCCAGGATGGCGGTGGTGGGCGGCTCGGAATCGAACACCGCGCCCTCATCGCGCAACAGGCCGTTGTAGTAGTCGTCGCCGAAAGGCTGGCCGGTCAGGCCGGCGATGCGTTCGTCATGCGGCATGACGTAGCGGCGCAGCCTGTCGGTGACCGGCTGGCGGTTGCCGCCCGTCATCATGCCGCCGCCATGCAGCGCGATGTCCAGGCCGGGGACGGCGCGAGCCGCCTCCACCAGCGGCGCGGCGCCATAGCACCAGCCGCAGAGCGGGTCGAAAATGTAATGCAGGGTGGGATTTGGGGTAGCCATGGCGTCATGGTAGACGCGGGCTTGCCCCGGAGAAAGCCTGGCGGGGTAGCCAGAGTGTTGCATCGGCCGTGCAGATTGCCTGCACGGCCGCTCAATATCAACCGGCGATCTGCACGCCGACCCAGAACAGGCCGGCGGCCAGCAGCATCGAGGCGGGCAGGGTCAGCACCCAGGCCATCAGGATGTTGCGCACGGTGCTGCCCTGCAGGCCGCTCTTGTTGGCGATCATGGTCCCGGCCACGCCCGAGGACAGCACGTGGGTGGTGGACACCGGCAGGCTGAAGACGTTGGCGATGCCGATGGCGCCCATGGCGGTGACTTGCGCGGACATGCCCTGCGCATAGGTCATGCCCTGCTTGCCGATCTTCTCGCCCACCGTCAGCACCACGCGGCGCCAGCCGACCATGGTGCCCGCGCCCAGCGCCAGGGCGACTGCCACGATCACCCAGAAGGGAGCGTATTCGGTGGTGGCCGTCAGGTCGGCGCGCAGGCGTTGCAGGTCGGCGCGTTCGCGGGCCGGCAGCCCTTCGATGCGCGCGACCTTCTTGGCCGTGTCGTCCAGGCAGAGCAGGTAGCGGCGCACGGAGATGCGCTTCTCGGCCGGCAGGTCGGCGTAGTTGGACACGCCGTGCAGATCGGCCTGCAGCGCGGCGATGGTCGGCATGGTCAGTTCGGGATCGCAGCGGAAGTTGCGCGGCAGCTCGGTGGTCGCGTCCACGCGCTTGAGCGCCAGGTATTCGCCCAGCATGGCTTCATTGCGCTGGTAGAACACGTTCAGGTGGTTGGCGGCGTCGCGGGTGCGCTCGATCTGGTAGGTGGTGCTGTTGGTGTCCAGCACGAAGTTGGCGGGCACGATGCCGATCAGCACCAGCATGATCAGGCCGATCCCTTTCTGGCCGTCATTGGAGCCGTGCACGAAGCTCACGCCCATGGCGGACAGCACCAGCACCAGACGGTTCCAGAAGGGCGGATGCTTCTTGTTGTCGATGGCGCGGCGCTGTTCCGGCGTCTTGTGCATCTTCGACAGCGGCAGCCAGCGCTTGAGCGCCAGCAGCAGGCCGCCCGCCACCAGGAAGCCGGCCACCGGCGACACCACCAGCGACAGGCCGATGTCGATGGCCTTGCCCCAGTTGACGCCGTCCGCCAGCGGCAGGTCGGTGATCAGGGCGTTGGCCAGGCCCACGCCCAGGATCGAGCCGATCAGCGTGTGCGAGCTGGACGCCGGAATGCCGAAGTACCAGGTGCCCAGGTTCCAGGCGATGGCCGCAGCCAGCATGGCGAACACCATGGCCAGCCCGCGGCCGGTATCCACGTTGATCAGCAGCTCCACCGGCAGCAGATGCACGATGGCATAGGCTACGCCCACGCCGCCCAGCAGCACGCCCAGGAAGTTGAATATGCCGGAAAGCACCACCGCCAGATGCGGCGGCATGGCCTTGGTGTAGATGACCGTGGCCACGGCGTTCGCCGTGTCATGGAATCCGTTGATGAATTCGAAGGCCAGGACGAATGTCAGGGCCAGCGCAAGGCTGAGGCCAACCCAGAGGTCTAGGCCGTGGAAGAGGTCGAACATGGAGGCGGGGGAGGTTCCGGCGAGAGGAGCCGATTATTGCAGATTTGTGACCTGTCACTGGTTGCTTGCGGCTACCAAGTGCGGCCAGCCAACCCCGCCCGGGGTCAGAATTTCGAATACTGGAACTCGATTTCCATCGGTTTGCCCAGGTTCGCCGAGGTATCCGCCTGGATCATCATCACCGCCAGGACGCCCAGATAGAGCAGGCACAGCCATAGGGTTCGTTTCATTGCCGGCCCTCCTTCATGGGTAGAAAACTTCCGCGATCTTCTGGTTCACGCGCAGCCAGCCCAGTTCGCCCAGGTGCTGCACGTCCCGCAGCGTCCCCACTTCGAAGGGCGCGCTGTACATGTCCATGCAGCGCATGGCGTAGCGCTGGCACAGCGCCGCCACTTCCCGCTGCACGGGGCCGAACCGGTCCAGGTCCTTGAACACCAGGGGATGCAGCGGTTGCATGACGAACAGGGCATTGACCCCGCGCTGCCGCAGCAGCGCCATCAGCGCGTCCAGCTCGCGCAGCTCGTCGCGGCCGGTCAGCGGCTGGGGCAGATAGGCGGTCTTGCCGCCTTCGGGGATGCTGCGCAGGTACTTATTGAAGAACTCGTCGCGCACGGCATAGCGGTTGCCGCCCATCAGGGCCTGTTCGGCGCCCTGGGCCTCGCCGGCCAGCGCTTCCCAATCCACCACGCGGGCGGCCGCGGGCGGCCCCTCGCGTTCACGTTCGGGGGCAGGCGCTGCATGGGCAGCGGGCGCCCACAGGTCGACCAGGCGCTGGCGGAAGACGTAGGCCTGTTCCGCCGCCATGGACCAGGCGACGCCCGCGTCGCCCTTGGCCTGCAGCCAGCGGACCACCTCCGCCCGGCCTTCGGGCTGCCGCAGCAGGCGCGGCAGCAGCGGATTGGCGTGCTCCTTGAACTCGTCGGGTCCCAGTCCGCCTTCACCGTCGAACCAGCCCGGCGACAGCATCACCACCACGCGCGAGGCCGGCGACAGGTCCTCGGCCATCGCCGCCAGCACCAGCTGCATGCCCAGCGACTGGAAGCCCGAATGGCCATAGGCCAGGACCGGCATCTGCAATTCGTCGGCCAGGTAGCGGTAAGGCACGAAGCGCAGGTCGTTGCTGGTCAGCTCCGACGAACCCAGGATCACCAGCCGGTCGCCCGTGCGCAGGGCCTGGCTCATGCGGGAGAGGTTGCGCGTCTGTTCCTGCAGCGTGTTGCCCAGGTTTGGGATGTAGATGCCTGGTGCGGCCGCCGGCACGGGTTCTGTTTTCAGCGCCAGGGAGTGCAGCGCGCCCCATCCGGCGGCGGCCGCCGCGGCCAGGGCCAGCGCCGCCGCCAGCGCATGCTGCCGTAGTGTGCGTTTGAACATGGGGAACCAATGCCGCGCGGGGCCCTCTCTATTGGACAGGTTTGTTAGCGGATGTTATCGAGCGGGCATGACCGGAACAAGCGTGGGAAAGCGGGGCCAGAGCGCAATTCGCCTTTTTGCCACAGGGTCCGCGGCTCGCGCGCCGCCCGCCGCCGCCAATCCCGCAGGGAAGGAATGCGATAGCATCGCTCTGGCGGGCCTCTTCTGGATTTCCATGATTGACCCCGCCCGCGGCCGCATCCGCGCCGCCCGAATGTTCCTCACCAAGATTGCGCAGCCCATGACCGCCACTACCCGTATCGCCCGCAAGCACCCCGACGAATTGATCGTGGGCCTGGTGTCCGTTTCCGATCGCGCCTCCAGCGGCACCTATCAGGACCAGGGGCTGCCCGCGCTGCGCGAATGGCTGGGCGGCGCCCTGGCCTCGCCCTGGCAGGCAGTGGACCGCCTGATCCCCGACGAACCCGCGCGCATTTCCGAGACGCTGATCGAACTGGTGGACGGCTGCGGCTGCGACCTGGTCCTGACCACCGGCGGCACCGGTCCGGCGCGCCGCGACGTCACGCCCGAGGCCACGCTCGCCGTCGGCACCAAGGAAATGCCCGGCTTCGGCGAACAGATGCGCCAGATCAGCCTGCGCTTCGTGCCCACCGCGATCCTGTCGCGCCAGGTGGCCGTCATCCGGGAAACGCCCGCCCACGCCGCCCTGATCGTGAACCTGCCCGGCCAGCCCAAATCCATCCGCGAAACGCTGGAAGGGCTGAAGGGCGAGGACGGATCCGTGCTGGTGCCGGGCATCTTCGCCGCCATTCCCTATTGCATCGATCTTATCGGCGGCCCGTACGCCGAAACCCGGCCGGAAATCATCGCGGCCTTCCGCCCCAAATCGGCCCGCCGCGCGCCGCAGGCCTGATCCGGCGCTGCGTTATATTGGCCGCCCATCCACCTCCAACCGCTTGAGAGTTCCATCGCCATGAAGGTTCGCACCGCTTTGTCCCTTACTGTCCTGGCAGCCTTGTCGGCCTGCGCCAACGTCAAAGACGTGCGCGACCGCGATCCGGTCTTCTACGGCTCCACCCAGCGCACACCCGAGGACTACACGGCCTGCGTGGCGGAATCCTGGAAGAACCTGGGCGTCAATTTCCAGCAGAAGGCTGTGCGCAACGGCTTTGAATTGATCCAGGAAGACAGCCTGGGCGTGGAAGCGGTGCTGACGACCACGCACTGGAAGGGCAAGACCGAAGCGCGCCTGTCCACGCGCATCGCGCGCCGCGACCAGAGCATCATCGAGCCCGCCAACCTGTGCCTGTGAACGCCATGCAGCATCGTCGCGACGTCCTGCGGCTGGGCCTGGCCGCGGCTGCCCTCTGCCTGGGCCTGCCGGCCCGCGCGCAGCAGCAGAGCGGCTTCATCAGCCGCAAGCTCAACGTCCCCGTGCCAGGCGGCGTCGCCGTCCTGGGCCTGGGCAATGCCGAGCGCGCGCCCGAGGTCAGCTTCCTGGGCCGGCGCGTGCTGGTCGTGCGAGAAGAGGGCAAGCAGTGGATCGCCGTGGTCGGCATCCCGCTCAGCGTGAAGCCGGGCGAGCAGCAGGTGGAAATCAAGGATGCGCAAGGCAAGCGCTCACAGTCCTTCAAGGTCGGCGCCAAGGAATACAAGGCCCAGCACATCACGCTGAAGAATCCGCGCCAGGTCAATCCGGATCCGGACGACATGAAGCGCATCGAACGCGAGCAGGCCGAGCAGGCCGCCGCCAACCGCGCCTACCGCGCGGGCGTCACGCCCAGCAACCTGCTGCTGGACCGCCCGGTGAACGGCGGCCGCCTGTCCAGCCCCTTCGGCCTGCGCCGTTTCTTCAATGGCGAGGAGCGCAATCCGCATTCGGGACTGGATTTCGCCGTGCCGTCGGGCACGCCGATCAAGGCGCCGGCCGCTGGCGTGGTCGTACTGGTGGGGGATTACTTCTTCAATGGCAAGACGGTGTTCCTGGACCATGGCCAGGGCTTCGTCAGCATGTTCTGCCACATGTCGGCCATCGACGTGAAGGTCGGCGACGAAGTGCCGCGCGGCGGACTGGTGGGCAAGGTCGGCGCGACCGGCCGCGCGACCGGCCCGCACCTGCACTGGAACGTCAGCCTGAACGACGCGCGCGTCGATCCGGCCATCTTCATCGGGGCGTTCAAGCCCTGATCCTGTCCCGGGATTTGGGGGCGCGGAACCGCGCCCTCAGGCCGTGGCGGCCTGCTGCGCGATCAGTTGCAGCACATGCTGGTGCACGCGTTCGGCATAGTCCATATGCTGCCGCACGTTGAACTGCTCGGCTTCCTGCTCGTCCAGGCAGTTGTCGTACTTGGTCTTGGCCTCGGCGTAGGTCAGGCCGGTATTGCGCAGGCTGTTGATGAAGGACTCGCGCGACTGATGCAGCAGGCGCAGGCCTTCCTCGCCCTTGACGAATTTTCTTCGCGCCAGGGCAAGCTGGTCAGCGGCGGCTTGCAGATCTTGTGTCAGGTCCATCGTGCTTCATGCTCGTCCTGCCGGGCGTCGCGCCGGGCAGAGGGCGCCATTCTTTCATGAACGGGCGCTCCACGCATTACGGCATCGCGCGGCCCAGGTTTAAGGCTGGCGCGAAAAGGGAGCCGGCGCGGGGCCGGCCCTGTCGCCCTGGCTTAGCGGCGGAATTGCTGGGGACGCTGCGGCGCGGGACCGCGCTCGTCCTTGTGGCGGAAGTTGATGCGGCCCTTGGTCAGGTCATACGGCGACATTTCCAGGGTGACGCGGTCGCCAGCCAGGATGCGGATGCGATGCTTGCGGATGCGGCCGGAGGCGTAGGCGCCGACTTCGATGCCGTTGTCCAGCTTCACACGGTAGCGGCTATCGGGCAGCACTTCGTCAACGATGCCGTCCAGTTCGATGAGTTCTTCTTTAGCCATTCTTTTCTCCTATCAAAACGCGCAGCCATACCGACGGCATGGCGCGCCGCGCGTAGCGGCAAGCGCGTCGGACCCGAACGGGCGGGTCCAGCGGTTTGAACGTAAAACGTCCGGGCAAGCGCGGGTAAGGGCCACGGCATCCGAAGCGGATGTCTGAAATGACGGATACTCGCGCCGCGTGGGCAGTGTGCGCGCGGTGCGCGGCTTGGTCGCGGCGGCGCCTTTTGCGCAAATCGCCGGAAGAAGCGGGGTGGAGCTTGTGCTGCCAGGCCGCGCAACGATGGAGGTGGAGGCGCGCCCGGTGGCGGAGGGGTTTTTCCGGAAAAACCAAGCACGTCCTGGGTTGCCCCGAGCATTGCCCGCAGGCGGTACAGGTTGGCACGCAGAGTGACCGAAGCCCGGTTTTTGCGGAAAAATCACGGACTTATGGTACTGCAAAGCGCAATATTTAGCCAGTATTTATCTGTGGCCGCGCTGCGATAGTTGCTGTTCAACGACTCTAGCGTGCCGGTATCCGCTCACGGTATTCAGCTTCCACCCGGCCGAGCACGGACCAGAACGGACCCGGGGCGCGGCCGGCCAGGCGGGCTTCGAGCACGCCCAGGTGCACATGCCAGCCGCCGGCCACGTCCACCATGCCGTCGCGCGAGGACAGTTTGCGGTGGGTCAGCACCAGGCGCGTTTCCTTGCCTTCCGGCGACAGCTCGAAGGTGACCTCGGAAGGATGGCCGGGGGAGCCGCCCCAGGTGAAAGCCAGCAAATGCGGCGGTTCGCAGCGCGTGATGACGCCTTGCGTGGTGACGCCGCCTTCGTACGGCTTGTAGGCATCAGGCACCGGTTCGGCCACCGAGGACAGGTCCGCGTGCATGAAGCGCAACGTCACGCCGCCGCCTTCGCGCAGCTCCATGTCGCCGGATGCCAGCCAGCGGCCGCGTTTTTCGGATTCGGTGAGAAAAGCCCAGACCTCGTCGACGCTGGCGGGCAGTATCCGCGTAAAGCGGATGGAGGTGGGGTCCAGAACGACGCCGTGATCACTCATGTGGTTCTCCAGAAGACGCGGCCGGGGACCGGCTGGCGGCGAGCGCGGCTTCCAGCGCGCCCAGCTTGCCCGACCAGAATTGTTCATAGAAGCGCAGCCATTGCATGGCCTCGGCCATGGGTTCGGGATTGAGGCTGCATACATGCGTGCGGCCGCGGATGGAGCGCCGCACCAGACCGGCGCGTTCCAGGGCCTGCACGTGTTTGGAGGCGCCCGCGAAACTCATGCTGTGGGGCGCCGCCAGTTCGCCGATGGTCTGTTCGCCCCGGGCCAGGCTGCGCAGCATGTCGCGGCGCGTGGGGTCGGCCAGCGCGCGAAAGACGGCATCGAGGGCGGGGGAGGGAATTGATTCAACCATGAGGTTGAATATAGTCCTGCCTCGCGAATTAATTCAACTAGTTGGTTGAATTTTTATGTAACCGCCTGCGGATGATCTTCTTCCATCGCCCCATATGCATCGGGGTACTGCGGCAGGCCGTCGGTGATGTCGAACCAGGGCGCCTTGCTGGCCACGTGGCAGTGGGCCGCCGGCTTGATGCCCGGGTCGTCGTCCAGCGGACCCAGAGGCAAGCCGTAGACGTCCGGCGTCTGGTCGAAGCGGGTCAGGAGGGGCGTGCCGCAGGCTTCGCAGAAGCCGCGGTAGCTGCCCGGAGACGAGCAGTACCAGGTGACGTGGTTTTCTCCGCGGGTCCAGGCGAAGTCCTTGGCCTGGACCGTCGCCCGGCTGCGGAATGCCGCGCCATGCGCCTTGCGGCAGATCGTGCAATGGCAGTTGAGGGCGTCGGTGAGCGGACCCGTGATCTCGTAGGCGACGCGGCTGCACAGGCAGGAACCTTTGATCATGATGAACGCCAGGCTGGTGGGGAATATCCCCAATATACCTGTGGCGCGCCGGGCTGGAGGCGGCCTTTGTGACGAACGTCTTTCAGATCGTTCCAGTGTCCCTATTTTCAGCCAAATGAATCGATTCCCGGGTCATCGTGCTGTCATGCCGCGAAAACAGAATGCCGCCATGAACACATCCAAGGGGATTCAACGATGACCTACGCCATCGAAGTACAAGGGCTCAGCAAGAGCTTCCACGCCGGCGCCAAGGCGCTGGACGGCGTGAACCTGCAAGTGGCCGACGGCGAGATGGTTGCCTTGCTCGGCGCCTCGGGTTCGGGCAAGTCGACGCTGCTGCGTCATCTGTCGGGTTTCGTGGCCGGCGACGCGGGCAGCGTGGCCGTCAACGGCCGCATGATCCAGCGCGACGGCCGCCTGAGCCGTGACGTGCGCTCCGCGCGCGCCGGCATCGGCTTCGTGTTCCAGCAATTCAATCTGGTGGGCCGCCTGCCGGTCATCACCAACGTGCTGACCGGCCTGCTGCCGCGCGTGCCGCTGTGGCGCAGCCTGACGCGCTGGTTCCTGCGCGGCGAAGTGCAGCAGGGCCTTGAAGCGCTTGCCCAGGTTGGTATAGACGACTACGCATTTCAGCGCGCTTCGACGCTGTCCGGCGGCCAGCAGCAGCGCGCGGCCATCGCCCGCACGCTGGTGCAGAACGCCCGCGTCATCCTGGCCGACGAACCCATTGCCTCGTTGGATCCGGAATCCTCGCGCCGCGTGATGGACACGCTGGCCCAGATCAACCGCAGCCGCAAGGTAGCCGTGGTGGTGTCGCTGCACCAGGTGGATGTGGCTTTGCGCTATTGCCCGCGGGTGGTGGCGCTGCGCCACGGCAAGGTGGTCTACGACGGCCCCTCCGCCGCGCTCACGCCTGCCATGCTGAGCGACCTGTACGGCTCCGAACTGAGCGAGCTGCTTCCCGAATATGCGCCGCAAGCGCCGGCCATGCCCGGCATGGCGCCGCTGTCCCGCCTGGCGCAAGCCGCCTGATACCCCGACCCATTTCTCCCCGGAGCCTTCCATGCTACGCAGAACCTTTGTCACCCTGATCGCCGCCGCGGCCCTGTCCACGCAGGCCTACGCGCAAGACGCCAAAACCCTGAATTTCGGCATCATCTCGACGGAATCGTCGACCAACCTGAAGTCCGTGTGGCAGCCCGTCATCGACGACCTGAGCCGCGCGATCGGCGTGCCGGTCAAGCCCTTCTTCGCGTCCGACTACGCCGGCATCATCGAAGGCATGCGCTTCAACAAGGTGCAGATGGGCTGGTTCGGCAACAAGTCCGCAATCGAGGCGGTAGACCGCGCCAAGGGCGAAGTGTTCGCTTCCGTCATCGACAAGGACGGCAACCCCGGCTACTGGTCGCTGCTGATCGTCAACAAGGACAGCAACCTGAAGACCCTGGACGACGTGCTCAAGCGCGGCGGCACGCTGAGCTACGGTGCGGGCGATCCCAACTCGACCTCGGGCACGGCCGTGCCCGGCTATTACCTCTGGGCCGCCAACAAGATCGAACCCAAGACCTTCTTCAAGACGGTGCGCGCCAGCAACCACGAAACCAATCTGCTGTCGGTCATCAACAAGCAGGTCGACGTGGCCGTCAACAACACCGAGGCGCTGGAGCGCTATCGCCTGAACACGGGCAAGGACGCCAACGACAGCGTGCGCGTGCTGTGGAAGTCGCCGCTGATTCCGGCCGACCCGCTGGTCATGCGCAGCGACCTGCCGGCCGACCTGAAGGCCCGCATCCGCGACTTCTTCGTCAACTACGGCAAGGGCAAGGACGCCGAGCGTGAAATGGCCAATCTGAAGGCGCTGACCTATCAGGGCTTCCGCGTCTCCGACAACCAGCAGCTGGTGCCGATCCGTCAGATCGAGCTGGCGCGCGAGAAGGCCAAGGTCGAAGCCGACGCCACGCTGGGTCAGGCCGAAAAGCAGAAACAGCTGGCCGAACTGGACAGCAAGCTGGCCAGCCTGGGCCAGCCTGCCGCCAAGCAATAAGCCTGCAAGCGGCAAGCCGGTGCGCCGCGGGCGCGCCGGCTTGCCCGCAACTGAAACCCAACCAGCGGATCGCCTTTTCCTATGAACGTAGCCATGCAGACCTCCCGCCTTTCCGCCGCGCCGCGCTCGTCGCTGCCAGTCCTGCTCGTATGGGCCGTCGTGCTGGCGCTGCTGGTCATGTCGTGGCAGGGCGCCGACATGCGGCCCCTGGACCTGCTGCGCGATTCGGGCAACATGGCCCAGTTTGCCGCCGACTTCTTTCCGCCGAATTTCCGCGACTGGCGCATGTACCTGGACGAGATGATCGTCACCGTGCAGATCGCGGTCTGGGGCACCTTCCTGGCCATCGTGGTGGCGGTGCCGCTGGGGCTGCTGTGTTCGTCGAACATGGTGCCGGCCTGGGTGTACCAGCCCATGCGGCGCCTGATGGACGCGTGCCGCGCCATCAATGAAATGGTGTTCGCCATGCTGTTCATCGTGGCGGTCGGGCTGGGCCCGTTCGCCGGCGTGCTGGCGCTGTGGGTGCACACCACCGGCGTGCTGGCCAAGCTGTTCTCGGAAGCGGTCGAGGCCATCGATCCGCGTCCGGTGGAAGGCGTGCGCGCCACTGGCGCGAATGCGCTGGAGGAAATCGTCTACGGCGTGATTCCGCAGGTGCTGCCGCTGTGGATCTCGTATTCGTTGTACCGCTTCGAATCCAACGTGCGCTCGGCCTCGGTGGTCGGCATCGTCGGCGCGGGCGGCATCGGCACCGTGCTGTGGGAAATCATCCGCAGTTTCCGCTACGCCGAAACCTGCGCCGTGATGATCATCATCGTGGCTTTCGTGGTCATCATCGACATGGCGTCCGCGCGTATCCGGCGCGCGCTCATCTGAGTCTGCGCGGGGCCCGGGCGGGCCCCGCCGGCCTCAGGCCTGCGGAAGCAGCGCCTGGAACGCAGGCAGCGCCAGCAGGCCCGCCAGCTGCGCGGCCTGCACATCGGCTTCCGACACCACCGCGCGCGGCATCAGGAAGTTGACGGTGCCCAGGCAGACCTCGCCGTACACCACCGGCACGTTGATGACGGAGCGCAGGCCCAGGCGCTGGATTGCGTCATGGTCGTTGAAGAACTCGCGGATCGCGTCTTCGCCTTCACCCACGAACACTTTTTTTTCCAGCAGGACGTGGCGGCCCCAGGCCGTGCCGCTCTTGTCCTTGCTGCCGCCGGGCGGATAGGCCTCGGGGTTGGAGCTATACAGCCGCAGCACCCGCATGGCCTGCGCGTCATAGCGGTTGACCGTGCACAGCGTGTGCGCCAGCGCGGCATGCGCATGGGCGTCGATGGCCCGGAAGGCCGCCGTGGAATCGGCGGCGGCGTATGCCTGGACAATGGCGGCCACGCCGGCCTGCGTCGGCGCAGCGGAACGGATGCTTACGGTCATTCGGCGGTGATTCCCAGTTCTTTGATCAGCTTGCCGTACTTGTCGGCATCGCGCGCCAGGATCTGGCCGAATTGCTCCGGCGTGGTCTCGGTCAGCAGCACGCCCATGTCGCCCATTTTCTTGATGACTTCGGGACGCTTGAGGATCAGGTTGATCTCGCGGTTCAGGCGCGCGGTCAGTTCGGGCGGCATGCCTGCCGGGCCGAAGGCGCCGTACCAGACCGACAGCTCGTAGCCCGGCAAGGTCTCGGCCACCGTGGGCACCTCGGGTAGCAGCGGCGAACGCGCTTCCTCGGTGACGGCCAGCAGCTTCAGCTTGTTGTTCTGCACGTGCGGCAGGGTCTGCGTGCCGGCGCTGAACAGCACCTGCGTGCGGCCGGCCACGGTGTCCAGCACCGCGGGCGCGCCGCCGCGGTAGGGGATGTGCATCATCTTCACGCCGGCGGCCTTCTCGAACAGCGCGGCGCTCAGGTGATTGGTGGAGCCCTGGCCGGCGGAGGCATAGGCCACGGTGCCGGGATTGGCCTTCAGGTAGGTGATGAATTCCTTCACGTTGGACGCAGGGACCGACGGGTTCACCACCAGGGTGTTGGTGACCAGCGCGAGTTCGGCGATGGGCGTGAAGTCCTTCACGCCGTCGAACGGCATGCTGGAGTAGAGCGCCTGGTTCATCGTGTGCGTGCTCATCGAGCCGACCAGCAAGGTGTAGCCGTCGGGCTTGGCACGCGCCACGAAGGTGGTGCCGATGTTGCCGGACGCGCCCGAGCGGTTTTCCACGATCACGGGCTGGCCCAGCGATTGGGTCAATCCTTCGGACAGCACGCGCGCCAGGATGTCGGTGGAGCCGCCCGCGGCCCACGGCACGATCAGCGTGATGGGTTTTTCGGGCCACGCGGCGTGGGTGAGCGCGGGCGCGGCCAGCGCCAGTCCCAGCGCGCACGTGCGCAGCAGTCGTTTGAATTGCAGTTTCATGGTGTTTACCCCTTTGCGTAATGTCCGGTCTGTGTGCCGGTTGAATGAAACAGGTTCAGCGGCCGGCGGCATAGCCCTGCATGCCGCGCGGGTTGGCGCCGGCGCGCAGCAGCAGGCCGCCGCCCGCGGCAGGCTCGCGGGTGCAGGCGCTGATGCGGCCTTCGGACCAGTCCGGCCCCACCTTGACCTCGTGGCCCGCCGCGCGCAGCGCCTCCAGCGTGGCGGTCGGCATGCGCGATTCCACGGTCAGCCGGTTCAAGGTCAGGCTGCGCGGCCAGAACGAGCCCGGGAAGTGATCGATATGCCAGGAGGGCGCTTCGATCGCCTCCTGCAGGTTCATGCCCATGACATGGCGCAGGAAGAACGCCACCGTCCATTGGTCCTGCTGGTCGCCGCCTGGCGTGCCGAATGCCATGTAAGGCTGGCCGTCGCGCAGCGCGAGACCCGGCGACAGCGTGGTGCAGGGACGCTTGCCCGGCTGCAGCTGGCCCGGCACGCCTTCGTCCAGCCAGGTCATCTGCAGGCGGGTGGTCAGCGGGAAGCCCAGGCCGGGCACGACGGGGCTGGATGACAGCCAGCCGCCCGACGGCGTGGCGGCCACCATATTGCCGTCGCGGTCGATGACGTCGATCTGGCAGGTGTCGCCCACGAATATCTCGCGCGCCGCCCATTCGGCTACCGGCGGCAGCGCGGCGAAGGTCGGTTCGCCCACGCCGAAGCGGGTGTCGGAGGCAGCCAGGGTGCGCACGGCTGCGTCCAGGTCGGGCAGGCGCGGCGCCTGGCCGCCCGGGCAGCCAGGCAGGAACTCGGACGACGCGCGCGCGCCGATGCCTGCCGCGCGGGAGCGGGCGTATTCATCGCTGAGCAAAGCGGCCAGCGGTACTTGCGTGTGGTCAGGGTCTCCGTACCAGGCCGTGCGGTCGGCGAAGGCCAGCTTGGCGGCTTCGGCCACGTAGTGCACGAATTGAGGCGAGGTCGGTTCCAGTCCGGTCAGGCCCAGGTGCCGCAGTATCGCCAGTTGCTGCAGGTGGACCGGGCCTTGCGACCAGACCCCGCACTTGGCCACCGTGTAGCGGCCGTACTGCACGGTGAGGGGCTCGTCGTAGGTGGCGCGCCAATCGGCCAGGTCGGACTTGCGCAGCAGGCCGCGGTTGCGCTGGCCCGTGGTGTCGCGCACCTCGGCCCGGGTGTAGTAGTCGTCGATCGCGTCGGCCACGAAGCCGCGGTACCAGAGCTCCAGCGCGGCGTCGATGCGGCCGCGCCGGTCGGTGCTGCTGGCATGCGCTTCGTCCAGGATGCGGGTGTAGGTGGCGGCGATGGCGGGCGTGCGGAACAGTTCGTCAGGCGCAGGCACGCGGCCGCTGGGCAGCCAGACGTCGCGCGAACTGGTCCATTCGTCGCGGAACAGCGCTTGTACCGCCAGAATGGCCTGCGAGATGCGCGGCACCAGCGGAAAGCCGTTGCGCGCATAGTCGATCGCCGGGCGCAGCACGTCGGCCAGTTCCCAGGTGCCGTAGTCGCGCAGCAGGGTCAGCCAGGCGCCGAAAGCGCCGGGTACCGTGGCGGGCAGCAGACCGATGCCGGGCACCAGTTCCACGCCCAGGCTGTGGAAATAGGCGGGCGTGGCCAGCGCGGGCGCGGGGCCCTGGCCGCAGAGCGCGCGCATGCGCTGTTCCCGCTCGCTCCAGAACAGGATGGGCACTTCGCCCCCGGGGCCGTTCAGGTGCGGTTCCACGATCTGCAGCGTGAAGCCGCCCGCGACCGCCGCGTCATAGGCATTGCCGCCGCGCTCCAGCACGCTCATGGCCACTTGCGAGGCCAGCCAATGGGTGGAGGAAACCACGCCAAAAGTGCCGCGTATTTCGGGGCGGGTAGTGAAGGATGCGCTCATGAGGCCGGTCCGGGCAGCAGGGGATGGTTGCAGTATAGGGTCATGAAATAACTGTTTTTTCCTTTGTTGGCATAATTGAATAACCAATTGGTTATAGGAAAGATCGTGACCTGGGATGCAGCCCGTCTCGCCAACCGCCTCAAGCATCGCCACCTGGCGCTGCTGATCGAAATCGCCAGGCACGGCTCGCTCACGCGCGTGGCCGCCGCGGCCGGCATCAGCCAGCCCGCCGTCACCAAGGCGCTCACGGAGATCGAGGACATCTTCGGCGCGCCGTTGTTCACGCGTACCGGGCGCGGCCTGCAACCCACGCCGCTGGGCAACCTGGCCCTGGTGCGCGCGCGCCACATGCTCAGCGACCTGGACCTGTGGGCGCGCGAGGTCGAGGCCCTGCACGCCGGCCGTTCCGCGCATCTGCAGGTGGGCGTGGTGCCCTACGTGTCCAGCGCCTTGCTGACGGCGGCCATCAGCCGCCTGCACCAGCGCCACGGCGTGACGCTCAGCCTGCACCGCGCCACCACCGACCATCTGGTGCCCATGCTGCGCCGGCATGAACTGGATTGCATCATCAGCCGCGCCACTTCGACCGTGGCGCCGGAGGATCTGATCCACCGCGTGCTGTACCGCCAACGGCCGCGCCTGATTGCGCATGGCCGGCTTGCGCAGCGGCTGGCGCGGCGCAAGCCGGACTGGGCCGCCGTCGCGGCAATGGACTGGGTCCTGCCGGCGGCCAACACGCCGACGCGGCAACTGATCGTGGAGCACTTCATCCGCGCCGAATTGCAGCCGCCATCGCCAGTGTTGGAGGCGTACTCCACCGACGTGATCGAAGGCATGCTGACGGTGAACGAGACCCTCATCTCCGTGGTGCCGGAGGACATCGCGCGCGAACTTTGCCAGCGCGGCAAGCTGGGCATGGTGCCTTGGGACTTCGGCTGGGAATTGCCGCCCATCAACCTGATACGGCGCAAGCGCGAACAGCCGCTGGCGGCGGAGGAATGCTTTTCGGAGATCCTGCTGGATCTGTGCGGCGACGCCGCCGCGCCCTGGGGCCAGGGCGATCCGCGTTGAACGGCGGCGCTAGGCGTTGAGCTTGCCGCGGGCGATGTTCAACAGTGCGGCGGCAGCGGTTTCCGGGGCGGCATCGTTGCTGACGCGCAGCAGCCGGCATTGTTGCGGCACGGGGAATGCCTGCATCGCGCGCGCCAGGCGCTGCGCGATCTGTTCCGCGCTTTCCCGGCCGCGTCCCGCCAGGCGGCGGACGAGCTGGCCGGGATCGACCGTGACCTCCACGGCGGTCAAGGCCGGGTAGCGCGAGTGCGCCTGTTCCAGGTGCGCGCGCGAGCCGTTGATGATGACCGCGGCGCCGCAGGAGAGCCAGGCGTCTATTTCGATGCCGATGCCGTACTGCAAGCCATGGCTGGCCCAGCGCAGGGCGAAGCAGCCCAGCGCGGCGCGGCGTCCGAACTCGTCTTCGGTCAGGCATAGCGCGTCTTCGGTGGCGCCGCTGTCGCGCGTGATGTAGCGATGCGCGACCAGCACGGGCTCGTCGCCGCGCAGTTCCGCGCGCAGCAGGCGCAGCAAGGTGTCCTTGCCGCTGCCCGATGCGCCCATCAGGTAGATCAGCCTGGTGCCGTCGGCGGGAACCGAGGTGTTCATGCTGCCGCCGGCCCCTGCAGATAGCCGGCCCCGGCCGCATCGGCGCTGGTGCCGTCAAAGCCGTAGTGCCGTGCCGCGACAAAGTCCGCGCCTGGCGCGGGCTGCACGTAGACGCTGACTCCGGGAACGGCCATGGGCTGTCCGCGCAAGGGATCGGCGAACGCGGCGATTTCAGCCTGCGCTTGCGACAGCGCCTCGCCGTGCAGCTTGCCGGTCAACGTGATGTGGAAGACGTAGGTATCGAATACGTACGGATAGCCCCAGCGCGCCAGCATGGATCGCTGCGGCGGACTGAGCGATTGCGGTTGGCGGCGCGCGGTTTCCTCAGGCGTGGGCGGTGCGCGCAAGGAGTCCAGGTCGCGCACGGCGGCTTCGGCCAGGGCCTGGATGCGCGCGCGTCCCTGCGTGTCGGATGCAGCGATGCGCCAGGCCAGGAAGCCGCGCAGCGGTTCGCACTCCAGTTCCAGCGAGAATGGCGTGCCGCCTGCGGCCAACTGGCGGGCGGCCGCGTCGACTTGTTCGGGGCTGGCGCCCGGATTCAGCCGGAAGGGCGGCTTCAGCGTCGCATGCAAGCCATAGTGGCGCGGCGCTTCGGTCCAGCCGCGCGACGCCGCGTTCTGGCCCGGCAGCGGTGGCAGCGCCAGGCCGGTGTCGGCGCAGCGGCCCAGCCAGCGGCTGCCGTGTTCGCGCCAGGGGCCGGTGGGCGCCAGGTACAGGGCGTAGCGATGGGCGAGCGGCATGGTCAGGCCGCCATGCGCTGGCTATGGCTGTCGCCGAAGGCGCGCGTGGCATAGCGCAGTTCGCCGCCCACGATCGCGGCGCAGACGCGGGGCAGGCCCGGCACCTGGTCGTCCACCACGATGGCGTCGGCGATCAGCCCCGGCGCCAGTGCGCCGCGGTCCTTCAGGCCGGCGGCTCGGGCAGGATTCAGCGACACCAGATCCCAGGCCTGCGCCAGCGGCAGCACGCCGTCGTTGGCCAGCTTCATCACGGCGGCCAGCGGGGCAGGGTAGTAGTAGTCGGACGTCAGAATGTCGCACAGGCCCGCACGGATCATTTCGGTGGCGCCGGGCGCGCCAGTGTGGCTGCCGCCGCGCACGACGTTGGGCGCGCCGAAGACCACCGAATCACCCAGGTCGCGGGCCACGCCGGCGGCCTCGCGGGTCAGCGGAAACTCCGCCACGCCGCAGCCCAGCTGGTGGTAGTAGCGGCGGGTGGCGGCATCCGGATCGTCGTGCGAGGCCACCTTCAGGCCCGCTTCCTGCGCGCAGCCGGTCAGCTCGCGCATGGCATCGGCCACCGCGTCGGCGGCAGCCATGGCGGCGCGGATGCGGTCCTGGAAGACGTCGAGGTCGCACTCGGCGCGGTTGGCGTACTGCATCAGCTTGCGCTCGTCGCCCAGACGGCGCGCCATGCTGGGCAGGTGGTCGTTCAAGGCCAGGAAACGCACGCGGCCGTCGCGTATCCATTGCTGGGCAATCTCCAGGCCGCCCACGTGATGGGTTTCGAAGCGCAGGTGCACATAGTGCCGCGCGCCCATGAGATGGCGCATTCTTTCCAGCGCGTCGAACATGCGTTCGGCGTAAGCCTCGCCGCGCAGCCCGCCTTCCCAGGACAGGGTCACGCCATGGAACTCGGTGGTGATGCCGTTGGCGAGCAGTTGGCGGTCCACGTCGAACAGGGCGCTGTCGTAGGGAAACGTCACGCTGGGCCGCGGCATGACGGCGCGCTCGAAGGCGTCGCCGTGCAGGTCCACGATGCCGGGCAGTACCAGCAGATTGCCAGCGTCGAACCAGGGCGCGCCCCGCGGCGCCGCGGCGGCGGAGCCTTCGATCAGTCCGCCATGGAACCGCAGGCTGGCCTGTTCGACGCCGCGCGGCGTCAGGATGCGTTGGCCTGTGACACCGGCCAGGGGCGAGGGGGCGTGCGTGTGTGTGTTCATGGCGTGACGTTAGTGGGATTGCATTACAACCAGATGTCTAGATGAGTTAATCCATTAGTCGGAGCCTTCCGCGCCGCCTGCGCGCGCAGGCGGCGGCCTGGCGTCAGCTGTCGTCCGTCACCATCAGCTGGACCATGTCGCCCACGAAGCGCGCCACGCTATATTGCAGCGGCGAGCCTTCCTGGTCCACATTCAAGGCCTCCACCTGAAGAATGGGGCGGGTCTTGGGCTGGCCCAGCAGGCGGGCGATTTCGGGCGTGGGCAGGGCGGCGGTGATGCGCGACCACTTGCGCGTGTAATCGCCGATGCCATAGTGGGCATAGACCTTGGAGATCGAGCGCAGGGACGCCAGGCGGTCGGCGAAGTCGGGGAAGCGCTTTTCGTCGAAGAAATGTTCCGAGACGCTGATGGGGCGGTTCTCGGCTTTGCCCACGATCTGCACGCGCAGCAGCGGCGCGGCGCGGCTCAGGCCCAGGTGCTTGGCGATGTCGCCGGCGCGCAGGCTCTGGCTGCCCAGGACTTCCTGGTGGCCCAGCATGCCCTGGCTGCGCAGGTTCTCGGAAAAGCGCGTGCGCTTGCCGATGGCGTAGTCGATCGCGTGTTCCTGGACGAAGGTGCCGCGGCCTTGTTCGATGCGGACCAGGCCGCCTTGTTCGAGTTCGCCCATCGCGCGGCGGATGGTGTGGCGGTTGACGGAAAACTTGGCGGCCAGCTCGGGCTCGGACGGCAGTTGTTCGCCTGCCGCATAGAGCTTGTTGCGGATATCGTCCGCCAGCGCTTCGCCGATTTGCCGCCAGACGGCGATGCCGGAACCTCTTTCGACCATAGGGTGTGCTCGTGCTGTCACATCAGCTTAATGAAGAATGGCAGTGATTGTGCACCATGCGACGGCAGCCGCAAAGGCGCTGCGGGCACGCTGCAACTGTCATCAAAAATTCACGCCAGGCTGTTGAACTTCGTTTTCAGAGCGATCATACTCCATCCGGTCGTCTAGACGTTTAGAGGAAAAAGATGGATCACCCCAAGACAGGGCAGGATGCGGCGGGCGCGCAACGCGCCGCCTGGATGCGCGTGCTGGCGCTGGCCGATCCGGCCGCGCTGGATGGCGCCTTTTGCGCGCTGGCGGGCAAGCCGGAACACCAGACATTGCGCCCCGCGCAGACCGGCATGGCCATGGTGCGCGCCCGCAGCGGCGGCACCGGGGCCCGCTTCAATCTGGGCGAAATGAGCGTGACACGTTGCGCGGTGACGATGGGCGAGGGCGTGGTCGGCGTGGCCTACGTGCAGGGCCGCTCGCAGCGCCATGCCGAGCAGGCCGCCGTGGCCGACGCCCTGCTGCAACTGCCGGAATGGCATGACACGGTGCAGGCCCAGCTGATCCAGCCGCTGGCCCGCCTGCATGCCGAACGGGTCGAGCGCCAGGCCCGCGTGGCGGCGCAGACCAAGGTGGAATTCTTCACGATGGTGCGAGGCGAGGACTGACATGCAGCAACAGATACAAGCCGCCGCGGCCTCGGGCCGGGCGCTGCTCCCCGGATTCGCGGATCCCGTCGGCGACGCGCAGACCACGTTCCGCGCCGCGCTCGACGCGATGGCCCACCCCGGGCGCATCCATGAAATCCTGATCGAAACCGGCGTGCCGACGGGCCTGTCGCCCGCCATGACCGCGTTGCTGCTGACGCTGGTGGACGTGGACACGCCGCTGTGGCTGCCCGAAACCGTCAGCGCGGACGCGATCGCCTTCCTGCGATTTCATTGCGCCTGCCCCATCGTGCCGTCGCCCTCGCTGGCGCGTTTCGCCGCGGTGCCGGCTGGCAGCAAGGCGCCGGCGCTTTCGGCTTGCCACCAGGGTGATCCGGCCTATCCCGATCTGTCGACTACCTTGCTGATCGAGGTCGAATCCCTGTCGGGCGGGGAACCCGCCATCCTCAGCGGCCCGGGGATCAAGAGCCAGCAGCTCCTGCATGCGGCAGGGCTGCCCGAGGGCTTCTGGCGCGAATGGCGCCTCAATCATCAACGGTTTCCGCTTGGCGTCGACGTGTTGTTGACGCAGGAGCGGCGGATCTGCGCGCTGCCGCGCAGCACGCGCAAGGAGAGCTGACATGTACGTAGCCGTGAAAGGGGGCGAACGCGCCATCCTCAATTCCTACCGCATGCTGGACGACTACCGGCGCGGCGACCGCGAAGTGCCCGAGCTGAGCCTGGACCAGATCCGCGAACAGATGCCGCTGGCGGTGTCGCGGGTCATGGCCGAGGGCTCGCTTTACGATCCGCAGCTGGCGGCGCTGGCCATCAAGCAGGCGGCGGGCGACCTGATCGAAGCGGTGTTCCTGCTGCGCGCCTACCGCACCACCTTGTCGCGCTTTGGCTATACCCAGCCCATCGACACCGGCCGCATGCGCCTGCAGCGTCGCATCTCGTCCACCTTCAAGGACGTGCCTGGCGGGCAGATCCTGGGGCCGACCTACGACTACACCCAACGCCTGCTGGACTTTTCGCTACAAGCGCAGCGCGAGGCCGACGCCTTGCCGCCGGGCGGCGAGGCGCTGGACAGCGCCATGCCGCGCGTTACCGACCTGCTGGCGCATGACGACCTGATCGACGCGGAAGCCGTGCCCGAAGGCGATCCCGAACCTTTCGACCTGACCCGGCAGCCGCTGGATTTCCCGGCCTCGCGCGCGGCCCGCCTGCAGAACCTGGCGCGCGCGGACGAAGGTTTTCTGTTGTCCATGGGCTATTCGACCCAGCGCGGCTATGGCAACACCCACCCCTTCGCCGCCGAGATCCGCTACGGCGCGCTGGAGGTGGAAATGCATATCGAGGAACTGGGATTCGCCGTCACCGTGGGTGAAATCGAGATCACCGAATGCCAGATGGTCAGCCAGTTCGCCGGCAGCGCCGAGGAAGGCCCGAAGTTCACCCGGGGCTACGGCCTGACCTTCGGCTATGGCGAACGCAAGTCCATGTCGATGGCGCTGGTGGACCGCGCGCTGAAGGCGCGCGACCTGGGCGAACGCGCCGATTCCCCGGCCAACGACCACGAGTTCGTGCTCTATCACAGCGACAACGTCGAAGCCTCCGGTTTCGTGCAGCATTTGAAGCTGCCGCACTACGTGGACTTCCAGGCCAACCTGGAACTGTTGCGGCGCATGCGCGCCGAACGCGCCGCGCCAGAGGCCGCGCGCAACGATCTGATGGACGAGGCGGTTTCCCCATGACGACGCAATACGCAACGGTCGAACGCGACGACCACTACAACTTCGCCTATCTGGACGAATCCACCAAGCGCATGCTGCGCCGCGCCTTGCTCAAGGCCGTCGCCATCCCCGGTTACCAGGTGCCTTTCGGCAGCCGCGAAATGCCGCTGCCCTATGGCTGGGGCACCGGCGGCATCCAGGTGACGGCGTCCATCATCGGCGCGAACGACGTGCTCAAGGTGATCGACCAGGGTTCGGACGACACCACCAACGCGATCAACATCCGCCGCTTCTTTGGCCGGGTCACGGGCGTGGCGACGACGGAATCCACTTCTGCCGCCACCATCGTGCAGACCCGCCACCGCATCCCCGAGACGCCGCTGGCGGAGGGGCAGATCATGGTGTTCCAGGTGCCCATCCCTGAACCGCTGCGCTGGCTGGAGCCTTCCGAAACCGAGACGCGCACCATGCACGCGCTGGCCGAATACGGCGGCATGCACGTCAAGCTGTACGAAGACATCGCGCAGCACGGCCATATCGCCACCACCTATGACTACCCGGTCATCGTGAACGGGCGCTACATGATGCGGCCGTCGCCCATCCCCAAGTTCGACAACCCCAAGCTGGACCGCAGCCCCGCGCTGATGCTGTTCGGCGCGGGCCGCGAAAAGCGCGTCTACGCGGTGCCGCCGTACACGCAGGTGAAGAGCCTGGACTTCGAGGACCATCCGTTCCGGGTGGAGACCTGGAGCGAGTGCTGCGACCTGTGCGGATCGCGCGATAGCTATCTGGATGAAATCATTCTGGACGACGCCGGCACGCGCCGCTTCGTCTGCTCCGACACCGAGTACTGCAACGACCGCCAGGCGCAGCAGGGTGCGCAACAAGCCAACCAGGAGACCGCGGCATGAACGTCCAACCTTTGCTTTCGGTGCGCAACATGACGCGCACCTGGGACGGCGTGCATGGCTGCCGCAACGTCAACTTCGATCTGTATCCCGGCGAAGTCCTGTGCGTGGTCGGCGAGTCCGGCTCCGGCAAGAGCACGCTGCTGTCGGCCGTGTCGTACCAGACCCGGCCGGACGCGGGCAGCGTCTGGTACGACACCCGCGACCAGGGCTTTACCGATTTGGCCGCGCTGCCCGGGGCGCGCCTGCGCCTGCTGTCGCGCACCGATTGGGGCTTCGTGCGGCAGAACGCCAGGGATGGCTTGCGCATGCAGGTCAGCGCGGGCGCCAACATCGCCGAGCGGCTGATGGCGGTGGGTGACAGGCACTATGGCGACCTGCGCCAGGCCGCCGGCAATTGGCTGCAAAAGATGGAAATCGATGCGGGCCGGCTGGACGACAGGCCCACCTCGTTCTCGGGCGGCATGCAGCAGCGCCTGCAGATCGCCCGCAACCTGGTGACCCATCCGCGCCTGGTGTTCATGGACGAACCCACGGCTTCGCTCGACGTGTCGGTGCAGGCGCGCCTGCTGGACCTGCTGCGCCAACTGGTGGCCGACCTGGGCCTGGCCGCCATCGTCGTGACCCACGACCTGGCCGTGGCGCGCCTGCTGGCGCACCGGACCCTGGTCATGCGCGGCGGCGAAGTCGTCGAAAGCGGCCTGACCGACCAGATCCTCGACGATCCGCAGCATCCCTACACCCAGTTGCTGGTGTCTTCCATTTTGCAGAGCTGACCATGCCTGAAAAGACTCCCATGATCGAGGTGCGGGGCCTCGGAAAGATGTTCACCCTGCATAACCAGGGCGGCATGCGCCTGCCCGTGCTGGAGTCGGTCGACTTCGACGCGGCCGCCGGTGACTGCCTGGTGCTGGCGGGACCGTCCGGCACCGGCAAGAGCACCTTGCTGCGCTGCCTTTACGGCAACTATCTGGCGACCGAGGGCAGCATCCGGGTGCGCTGGAACGACGAATGGGTGGAGCTGGCCGGCGCTCCCGAGCAGCGCATCCTGGCGTTGCGGCGCGAGGTGATCGGCTACGTCAGCCAGTTCCTGCGCGTGATTCCACGCGTGTCGGCGCTGGAGGTGGTGGCCGAGCCTCTGCGCGCGGCGGGCGTGGAGGCCGATGAGGCCCGTTCCCGCGCAGCGGCCCTGCTGCAGCGCCTGAACGTGCCGCCGCGCCTGTGGGGTCTGGCGCCCGCCACGTTCTCGGGCGGCGAACAGCAGCGCGTGAACATCGCGCGCGGTTTCATCGCGCGCCATCCTGTCCTGTTGCTGGACGAACCCACCGCCTCGCTGGATGCTGACAACCGCCAGGTCGTGATCGCGCTGATCCGCGAGGCAATGGCCGAAGGCCGCTGCCTGCTGGGCATCTTCCACGATGCCGAAGTGCGCGATGCCGTCGCCACGCAGACCCTGGCCTTGCGTCCCGCCCAACCCGCCCAACCCGCCCTGGCCGACCTGGAGCAATGATGCAGAGCACCTATCTCACCCATGCCCGCGTGGTGCTGCAGGACCGCGTCCTGGAGGACAGCGCCGTGCTGATCGACGATGGCCGCATCGTCGCCATCGAACCTGCCGGGGCACGCGCGGACTACGAGATCGACCTGCGCGGCCAGACCTTGCTGCCGGGATTGATCGACCTGCACTGCGACGCCATCGAAAAGGAAGCCGAGCCGCGTTCGCGGGTGCTGTTTCCGCTGGATTTCGCGGTGGCCCAGGTGGACCGCCGCAATGCCGCGGCCGGTATCACCACGCCGTATCACGCGCTGTCCTTCGCCAACAGCGAGTGGGGCGTGCGCAACAACCAGACGGCGGCGGAAGTGGTGCGCACGGTGCGCGCCTTCGGCCAGCACAGCCTGGTGGACAACCGCGTCCATTGCCGCTACGAAGTGACCGACGCGACCTCGGTCGATGTGCTGCGCGCGCTGATGGACGAGGGCGCGGTGGACCTGCTGTCGGTCATGGACCATTCGCCCGGCCAGGGCCAGTTCAAGACGCTGGAGTCCTATCTGCAATACATGATGGGCAACCACGCGATGAGCCGCGAACAGGCCGAGGAGGCCGCGCAGGCCAAGACGCGCGCCAAGGACGGCGCGGTAGCGCGGGTGGAGGCGTTGCTGTCGCATGCGCAGGGGCTGGGCATACCGACAGCCAGCCATGATGACGATTCGATCCATCGCATCGCCACCATGCGCAACCTGGGCGTGGCCATGAGCGAATTCCCGATCACCCTGGATACCGCGCGCGCCGCGGTGTCCTGCGGGCTGCCTACCATCCTGGGCGCGCCCAACGTGTTGCGCGGCCAGAGCCAGAGCGGCTCCATGCGCGCCATCGACGCCATCCGCGCGGGCGTGGCCAGCTGCCTGTGCTCCGACTACCAGCCGTCGGCGTTGATCGCGGCGGCCTACACGGTGGCCGCGCAGACGGACCTGACGCTGCCGCAGGCGGTCGCGCTGGTGACGCTGAATCCGGCGCAGGCTTGCGGCCTGTCCGACCGCGGGCGCATCGCGCCGGGGCTGCGCGCGGACCTGGTGGCGGTGGCGCAAGTGGGCACGCAGCCGCTGATCAGCCATACCTGGTCGGCGGGGCGGCTGGTATTCTCGGCGCACTATCCGTCTGTGCGCGCGAGCGAGCAACGGGCGTCCGAAACGCAGGCCGTGGCGGCCTGAACCGGTTCCTGGAGAGAGATGTGTTGCATCCCATCGTGACAGCCGTGGCCTGCAGCCCGACGCACGGGTTCAGCAAGCCGGTGGTGCCGGCCATCATGTTGTTGAAGGGGCTGGGCGTGGAAGGCGACGCCCACATGGGCGTCACGGTCAAGCACCGCTCCCGCGTCAAGGCGGACCCGACGCAACCCAATCTGCGGCAGATCCACCTGATCCACGGCGAGCTGCACGACGAGCTGCAGCTTGCCGGCTTCAACGTGGCCGAAGGCACCATGGGCGAAAACATCACCACCCGCGGCATCGACCTGCTGGGCCTGCCGCGCGGGGCGCGCCTGCATATCGGCGCGCAGGCGGTGGTCGAGATCACCGGCCTGCGTAATCCGTGTTCCCAGCTCGACAACTACCAGCAGGGCCTGACCGCCGCGGTGCTGGGCCGCCATCCGGACGGCAGCCTGATGCGCCGCGCCGGCATCATGGGCATCGTGATCGAGGGCGGGACGGTGAGCGCGGGCGATCCGATCCGCGTGGCGCTGCCCGAATTGCCGCACCTGCCGCTGGAGCGTGTCTGAACACCTTCTGCGCAGGGCCGGCCTGTCGCAAAAACATCGCCGGCATGCGCAGCCGGGAGGCCGCGCATCTGGTTAAATGACGGGAAAGGCGCGGCCGCGATTTCCGCGGCGCGCCGGCCCTTTTTCCGGAGTTTGCGATGGCACGATTCAATTTCACCCAGGATCCCGAGGAACCCGATCTGTGGGCCGCGGAGAACGTCGCCGCCGGCAAGGGCCGCCCGCCCATCCACGTGATGATCCAGACTGACGGCGAAGAGCCCGACAGCAGCGCATCCAAGGTGGTCAAGGCCATCATCGACGACCTCGACGACCAGATCCTGGCCGCGGCCGAGTTCCTGCTGGAAAACTACTCCTACGAGCACTACAAGAAGCTCGGCCTGGACGACAACCAGCTGCTGCAGGAAGAAACCCCCGAAGCCATGGCCCAGCATGCCGTGCTGCGCGCGCTGTGGCTGTTCGACGAAGACGGCGACGGCTATGAACTGTGGTTCACGCTGCCCTGGGATCCGGTGCATACCTACGACGTGGAATTCGAGGACGGCGCGCCCGTCTCGTGCTCGGTCAACGACTGAGGCGCGCAGGCCCCAGGGGCGTGCTTATCGATCCAGCTCGAACTTCGTCGCCTGGCTCTGGCCCAGCGAATCGTCGTAGCGGTACAGCATCTTCAGGGACTTGCCCTTGCGCACCGTGTCGGCCGCGGTGTTCTCAAGCACCACGTCGATCTCGCGGCCGACGAATTCGGTGCAGTCGGTATCGGCGCGGGCGCCATCGGGGATGTCCGCGTTCCTGACCTTCAAGCGAAACATCAGTTGCGTCAGTTCCGTGCCGTCGGTGCGGTACTGGCGCATCACCACGGGCAGGTTGGCCACGGTGCCGCCCAGCTCGCAGGAAATGCGGGTCCAGGCGTAGGAGGCGGGCGCGGCGGACATCAGGGCCGCGGCTGCCAGGGCGCAGCGCAGGCTAAGGCGTTTCATGGCATGAGGACTGAGCGCGGCGCCCATGCGTGCCGCGCCGGGATGGGGAGCGAAGGGTTTTATATGTTGCTCCCGGCCATGGCGCCGGTCAAGCTGGCGCAAGCCATGAAAAAAACGGGCCATGCGGCCCGTTTTTCATTGCCTGCTGTTTCAGGCGTTCTGGTTTGCGGCCTGTCCCGGGGAGGCTTCCCCGGCTGCGGCGGACTCGGTATCGGCCGTGTCCTCGCGATTGCCTTCCAGCTTGGAGATCACGGCGGTGGCCAGGCTGTTGCCGACCACGTTGGTGGCGGTGCGGCCCATGTCGAAGAACTGGTCGATGCCCATGATCAGCAACAGGCCTGCTTCCGGCAGGTGGAACATCGGCAGGGTCGCGGCCACCACCACGAGCGAGGCGCGCGCCACGCCGGCCATGCCTTTGCTGGTGACCATCAGCACCAGCAGCAGCGTCAGCTGCTGCGTAAAGCTCATCTGGATGTTGTAGGCCTGGGCGATGAACAGTACCGCGAAGGACTGGTACATCATCGAGCCGTCCAGGTTGAAGGAGTAGCCCAGCGGCAGCACGAAGCCCGAGATGCGCTTGGGCACCCCGAAACGGGTCAGCGCCTCGATGGTCTTGGGGTAGGCGGATTCGCTGCTGGCCGTGGAGAACGCCAGCAGCGTGGGCTCTTTGATCAAACCGCCCAGGCGGAAGGTCGACTTGCCCAGGAACAGGTAGCCCACGGCGAACAGAATGGCCCACAGCAGCGCCAGGCCCAGGTAGAACTCGCCTATCAGCTTGCCGTAGCTGACCAGCACGCCCAGGCCCTCGGTGGTGATGGCGGCGGCCATGGCGGCGAACACGCCCAGGGGCGCGAAGCGCATCACGTAGTCCGTCACCCGGAACATGATCTTGGCCAGTTCGTCGATCAGGTTGTAGATGGCGTTGTGGCCCTTGCCGCGGATGAAGGACAAGGCGGCGCCGAAGAACAGCGAGAACACCAGGATCTGCAGGATCTCGTTGTTGGCCATGGCCTCTGCGATGCTGCGCGGGAACACGTGCGTGATGAAGGCCTTGAGCGTGAAGTCGCCCGTCTTCAGGCCCGAGGTCAGGCTCGCGTCCGGCAGCGCCAGGTTCATGTGCGCGCCCGGCTGGAAGATGTTGACCAGCGCCAGGCCCAGCAGCAGCGACAGGGCCGATGCGGCGATGAACCAGATCATGGCGCGCATGCCGATGCGGCCCACGGCGCTGGCGTCGCTCATGCTGGCCAGGCCGGTCACCAGGGTGGCGAAGACCAGCGGGGCGATGATCATCTTGATCATGCGCAGGAAGATGTCGGTGACGAGACTGAAGTACGAGGCGATCTGCAACGCCTCTTTCTCATTCTGCGCGTAGTTGTGGCAGAAATAGCCCACCACGATGCCCAGCACCATGGCGATGCCGATGTAACGCGTCAGCTTCTTAGTGTTCATGATCAAAACGGAAAACAGGGATCGTTTGCCTGGCCCGGCAGGGCGGGCGCGCCGGCATGAGGGCGGGCAAGAGGATCCGGAGAGGGGATGCCAGGGTAGGCCGCGAGGCCCGGGTTTACCCTTGGGGCGCGATCTTAACGCCGCGCACCTGACACGCAGTTGTCAGGTTGGGGACGGATGGCGTCGCTTCCTGGGGCGACGGCAAGTAGCGGGCGATAGCGAAGATGTATCAATTTGGAACGGCTGCGCTATCGCTCGCCGCCATGCCAGAATGGTTCAGCCCCAGCGCCCGCGAGCCTGGGGCAACACTCGAACAACAGGCCCCTGCGCGGGGCCGCATGAGGAGACTAGGCAATGCCGAAACGCGAACTGTCCGTGCTGGCGTCCGGATACACCTATCTGGAGGGGCTGCGCTGGCACGAAAGCCGCCTGTGGGCGTCGGACTTCTATACCGAGCAGGTCATCGCCGTGGACCTGGAGGGCAAGGTCGAGCAGATCTGCAAGGTGCCGCAGCAGCCTTCCGGGCTGGGCTGGCTGCCGGACGGCCGCCTGCTGATTGCGTCCATGAAGGACCGCAAGCTGCTGCGGCGCGAGACGGACGGCACGTTGGCCGTGCACGCCGACCTGTCGGCGTACACCGGTGGCCCGGTCAACGACATGGTGGTGGATGCGCAAGGCCGGGCCTATGTGGGCAATTTCGGTTTCGACCTGATGGCGGGCGAGCCGGTCCGCAATACCGGCATCGTGCGCGTCGATCCCGACGGCTCGGCGCGCCAGGTGGCCGAAGGGCTCTGCTTTCCCAACGGCTCATTCATCACGCCGGACGGCAAGACCATGATCGTCAACGAAACCTTCGGCAACCGCATTTCCGAGTTCGACATCCTGGCCGATGGCGGGCTGGGGCCGCGCCGCGACTGGGCCGATTTCGGCCCCTTGCCGGCCAGCGACGACCTGGGCGTGCTGATCGCCGCCTCCGCCATCGGGCCCGACGGCGGCGCGCTGGACGCGGAAGGCGCCTTGTGGGTGGCAGACGCCATCGGCAAGCGCATCGTGCGCGTGGCGCGCGGCGGCAAGATCCTGGAGCAGATCGACACCGGCGAATTCGGCATCTTCGCCGCCGCCCTGGGCGGGCCGGATGGGCGGACCCTGTTCATGGCGGCCGCGCCCGACTTCATCGAGGCCAACCGGCGCGCCAAGCACCAAGGCTGCATCCTGATGACCCGGGTGGACGTGCCGCACGCCGGCCGGCCGTAGACGCCGCTGTTTCCGGCGCGGCGCGCCCCGCCGCGCCATCGGTCCTTCGGGCGAGCCGAAGGCTGGCCTGAGCCTTTCGTGCTCATCTGAATGGACCGGATACGGGCGGTTGCAAGACCTTTCGTCGAATCCCCCGTAAAATCACCCCATTCAGCAAGTCTTCAATCATCTTTCAATAGACAGTACCTAAGGAGGACCACTCATGGCCCTAGTCTCCATGCGCCAGTTGCTCGACCACGCCGCCGAGCACGGCTACGGCATTCCCGCTTTCAACGTCAACAACCTGGAACAGGTCCAGGCCATCATGGAAGCCGCTGCGGAGACCGACAGCCCGGTGATCATGCAGGCCTCGGCCGGCGCGCGCAAATACGCGGGCGAAGGCTTCCTGAAGCACCTGATCCAGGCCGCCGTGGAATCCTATCCCCACATCCCCGTGGTCATGCACCAGGATCACGGCCAGTCGCCCAAGATCTGCCAAGGCGCCATCGACCTGGGCTTCTCCAGCGTCATGATGGACGGTTCGCTCAAGGAAGACGGCAAGACCATCGCCGACTACGACTACAACGTCGAAGTCACCAAGAAGGTCGTGGACACCGCCCACAAGCTGGGCGTGACGGTCGAAGGCGAACTGGGCTGCCTGGGTTCCCTGGAAACCATGGAAGGCGACAAGGAAGACGGCCACGGCGCCGACGGCAAGCTGACCATGGATCAGCTGCTGACCGATCCGGAACAAGCCGCCGACTTCGTGCGCCGCACGCAGCTGGACGCCCTGGCCATCGCCATCGGCACCAGCCACGGCGCCTACAAGTTCACGCGCAAGCCCACCGGCGACATTCTGTCGATCTCCCGCATCAAGGAAATCCACGCCCGCCTGCCCAACACCCACCTGGTGATGCACGGCAGCTCCAGCGTGCCGCAGGAACTGCTGGCCGAGATCCGTGAATTCGGCGGCAACATGAAGGAAACCTACGGCGTGCCCGTCGAGGAAATCCAGGAAGCCATCAAGTACGGCGTGCGCAAGATCAATATCGACACCGATATCCGTCTGGCCATGACCGGCGCGATCCGCCGCTTCTTCGCTGAAAACCCGGAAAAGTTCGATCCGCGCGAGTACCTGAAGCCGGCCCGCGCCGCCGCCAAGGCGATCTGTGTGGCTCGCTACACCGAATTCGGCACCGCCGGCAACGCCAGCAAGATCAAGGCCCTGCCGCTGACCGAAATTGCCGCGCAATACGCGTCGGGCAAGCTGGCTCAAGTGGTGCAGTAAGCAAAGCTGCGGGGCTGGACGCTTGAGGCGTCCGGCGCCCGGGCGCAATGAAAAGCGGTCCGCGCATGCGGACCGCTTTTTTTTGCCTGCGCCGCCGCTAGGGCGCCGGCGAGTTGCGGGGAAAGTGCGGCACGGTCCGGTCGACGTGGTGCCAGGACGGGGCCGAGTCGGTCCAGAGGGTGGCGCGGGCGCGGAAGGCTTCCGGATCGTCCAGCGAACCGGCCCGCACGATGTCATAGCCCATGCCCGCCGAATTGCCGAACAGCGGAGTGCCGCAGTCCGCGCAGAAGCTGCGCATCACGGTATGGCCGGATTCGCCGCGGTAGCGGTGCTCTTTGGGGTTGCCGCGCAGGAGCGTGATGGAGCCGGTGGGGAAGATCAGGGCATGGGCCGGGGCGCCGCCGCTGGAATATTGGCAGTCCCGGCAATGACAGGTCGCCGCCATGATCGGTTCATCGGTGATGGCGTAGCGGATGGCGCCGCATTGGCAACCGCCAGTCAGGTGCACCTGCGCGTCGGCGTGGGCGCTGCGTTTGGGGGAAGCATCCTGCATACGGCTCTGTCTCCAGCTTGGGGTCAGCGCCGTGACGCCAGAGGCGGCCGGCGCGCATCATAGGGGAGGCAAGAGCCTAACCCGGCCGCCGGGCGGCGTCGAGGGGAGGCCCGGCAAAACCTGTCCATTTGCAGTAACCTATGCGCTTCGCAAGACCCACGCGCGTCGCGCCGGCCTTGCACGCGGTTCCCGGATTCCGTTCTACTTCCCGCCCTGGCGCCTGCCCGAGGCGGGAATCTTCATTATTGCCATAGGCCATTCCCGTGACTTCTGCTTTGCATCAATCCAGCATCAAGTCCTTGCCGCTGCTGGGCCGCGGTAAGGTGCGCGACATGTACGCGGTGGGCGACGACAAGTTGCTGATCGTCGCATCGGATCGCATCTCCGCATTTGACGTGATTCTTGACGACCCCATCCCCGGCAAGGGACAGGTGCTGACCGAGCTGACCGAGTTCTGGCTGCAGAAGCTGGCCCACATCCTGCCGAACCACTCCACCGGCATCAAGCCCGAAGACGTGGTCGCGCCGGACGAAGTCGACCAGGTGCGCGGCCGCGCCGTGGTGGTCAAGCGCTTGAAGCCCATCCTGGTGGAAGCGGTGGCCCGCGGCTACCTGATCGGCTCGGGCTGGAAGGACTACCAGGCCACCGGCGCCGTCTGCGGCATCAAGCTGCCCGCCGGCCTGCAACAGGCCAGCCAGCTGCCCGAACCCATTTTCACGCCCGCCGCCAAGGCCGAATTCGGCATGCACGACGAGAATGTGGACTTTGCCCACGTGGTCAAGGAAGTCGGCCAGGAAATGGCCGAGCGCATCCGCGACGTGACCCTCAAGCTGTACGCCGAAGCGGCCAAGTTCGCGGCCACCAAGGGCATCATCATCGCCGACACCAAGTTCGAATTCGGGCTGGACGACGATGGCACGCTGTACCTGATGGACGAAGTGCTGACGCCGGATTCCTCGCGCTTCTGGCCGGCCGACGGCTACCGCGTGGGCATCAGCCCCCCGTCGTTCGACAAGCAGTTCGTTCGCGACTGGCTGGAAACCCAGACCTGGGACAAGACCCCGCCCGCGCCGCGCCTGCCGCAGGACGTGCTGGAAAAGACCGCCGCCAAGTACCGCGAAGCCCTGGACCGCCTGGTCGCCTGAACGCTTACGGCCAAGGACAACCCGCTCCTAGGGCGTCCGGATGACGAAAATCCGGATCGCACTTCGGTTTGGTGAAGCAGGGTTCTTGAGTCGCCGGCGTCCCGACTGCGGGATTCCGATGCTCGCCCCGGTGGGGCTGCGCTTCGGATCCCTCCGCCCGGCCACCGGCTCACGGCATCTGCCCGTGAGCGGGGTCCGAAACCTACGCATTAGGCGACTGCCAGCCGAGGCGGTCCGCAGCCATCCGAAGCGCAGCCCCACTGGGGCGAGCATCGGAATGGCGCAGGGCTGCTGCCTCGGCGGCTAAAGAACCCTGACATCTGCGAGCTCGAAGCCCTGCCGCACCGTACTTCGGTTTTGTGAAGCAGGGTTCTTGAGCCGCCGGCGTCCGGACTGCGGGATTCCGATGCTCGCCCCGGTGGGGCTGCGCTTCGGATCCCTCCGCCCGGCCACCGGCTCACGGCATCTGCCCGTGAGCGGGGTCCGAAACCTACGCATTAGGCGACTGCCAGCCGAGGACCCGGAGCCATCCGAAGCGCAGCCCCATTGGGGCGAGCATCGGAATGGCGCAGGGCTGCCTCGGCGGCTAAAGAACCCTGACATCCGCAAGCTCGAAGCCCTGCCGCTCCCCCCGGAAGTTGCCCTTACGTGCAATTTCCGCGGGACGGTTCAGATGGAGCGGCTTTTTCGCCCTGAAAGCGCCTGCCCTGCAAGGGTTATCAGGGCTTTCGATAGGATTTATTGCGAATTGTGACGTTATAATTCCCGGCTGCTTGCATGGGGACGTTCCCCAGAAAGGAGCTCCCAGCATGGTAATGATGTTGCCTTTCCTGACTGGCCTGATCGCGGTGTGGTTTGGCATGCTAGGCAGGCGCCGCCCCTGCGTGACCTTCTGGCTGTTGACGCTGGCGCTGTTCGCCGCCTGGTGCCAGTACCACATGACCAGCCCGCTGGCCTTGTCGTTCTGAGGGCGAGGCGATGATCTTCTCCCGCAATCCCGCGCGCGGCTCGCGCGTCCTCAATGGCCTGGCGCTGCTGGGCGTCACCGGCGCCCTGGGCATGGCCTTCTTCTGGCAGATCGCCTACGACGAACTGCCTTGTCCGCTGTGCCTGTTGCAGCGCGTGGCGCTGTTGCTAGCGGGCGTGGGCTTTTTGCTGAACATGCGGCTGGGGCCTTCGCCCATGCACTATGCGATGAGCATCGCGGCTGCATTGGGCGGCATGCTGGCCGCCGGCCGGCAAGTGCTGCTGCACATCGCGCCGGGCGATCCGGGCTACGGTTCGCCCCTGCTGGGCCTGCACTTCTACACCTGGGCGTTCATCGCCTTTGCCGCCATCATCGTGTTCTGCGCCGTGATGCTGGCGGTCGACCGCAAATGGGGCGACAACATGCTGCGCAAGCCGGTGTCGGTGCTGGGCGTGCTGGTCATGGCCCTGTTTTTCCTGGTGGCGCTGGCCAATGTGGGCAGCACCACGCTGGAGTGCGGTTTCGGGCCTTGTCCGGACAACCCCGCCAGCTACCAATGGCTGGATTCCGCCTCCGCGACATAGCCCTTGCCGGCGCCGGGTAAAATACCGGGTTTCGCGGCATCCGTCCGCGGTCCTTTGACTTTCCGCGGCCCTGCGCCGCGGTCTCAACTCTACGACACCGGTTATGACAGCCAAGACTTCCGCAGCGGCAGAGGCCACCCCCGTGGTGGGCGTGATTATGGGTTCTTCCAGCGATTGGGAGGTCATGAAGCACGCGGTCACGATGCTGGAGGATTTTGGCGTTCCCCATGAGGCGCGCGTGATCTCCGCGCATCGCATGCCGCAGGACATGGCCGAGTACGGCGCGGCGGCGCATGCCCGCGGCCTGCGCGGCATCATCGCCGGCGCCGGCGGCGCGGCGCACCTGCCGGGCATGATGGCCGCGCTGACCGAAGTGCCGGTATTCGGCGTGCCGGTGCCGTCCAAGTACCTGCGCGGCGAGGATTCGCTGCTGTCCATCGTGCAAATGCCCAAGGGCGTGCCGGTGGCCACCTTCGCGATCGGCGAAGCCGGCGCGGCCAATGCCGCGCTGCACCTGATCGCCACCCTGGCTGGCACGGACGCGGGCTTGCACAAGAAGCTGGTGGCGTTCCGCGCCCGCCAGACGCAAGCCGCGCGCGACATGAAGGTTCCGCCCGAGGCCTGATCAGAATGACTCAATCGACTGCTTTCATGATTGCTCCCGGCGGCTGGCTGGGATTGCTGGGCGGGGGCCAACTGGGCCGCATGTTCTGCCACGCGGCCCAGAGCCTGGGCTACAAGGTCGCGGTGCTGGATCCGGCCGCCGAATGCCCGGCGGGCATGGTGGCCGACCTGCACATCCAGGCGGCCTATGACGACGAAGCCGGCCTCGAGCGCCTGGCCCAGACCTGTCAGGCCGTCACTACCGAATTCGAGAACGTGCCCGCGGACAGCCTGCGCACCCTGGCCACGCGCTGCCGCGTCAGCCCGGCCGGAGATGCCGTCGCCATCGTGCAGGATCGCATCGCCGAAAAGACCTTCATTGCCTCGCAAGGCATTGCTGTCGCGCCGCACGCCGCGATCCGCAGCGAAGCCGACCTGCGCGCTGCGCCCCAAGGGCTGTTTCCGGGCATCCTGAAAGTCGCCCGCCTGGGTTACGACGGCAAGGGCCAGGCCCGCATCAGCACGCGCGAGGAGGCGCTGGCCGCCTTCGCCGAATTCGGCGGCGTGGCCTGCGTGCTGGAAGCGCTGATGCCGCTGGACTACGAAATTTCCGTGGTGCTGGCGCGCGGTTTCGACGGCGCGAGCGTGGTGTTCCCGGTGGCGCGCAACGTGCACCGCGACGGCATCCTGGCGGTGTCGACCGCCGCGCCGGTGCAGCAGGACGCAGCCCACGCGGAACGCCAGGCCCGCGCCACGCAGGCCGCGCAAGCCATCGCGCAAGGCCTGGGCTACCACGGCGTGCTGTGCGTGGAATTCTTCGTGCTCAAGGACGGCAGCCTGATCGTCAATGAGATCGCGCCGCGCCCGCATAACAGCGGCCACTACACCATGGACGCCTGCCTGACCAGCCAGTTCGAGCAGCAGGCGCGCGCCATGGCCGGCCTGCCTCTGGGCGGCTCCGACCTGCTGGCGCCTGCCGTCATGCTTAACATCCTGGGCGACATCTGGTATCCGTCGGCCACCGCCACGGCGCAGCGCGAACCCGATTGGGCCGCCGCGCTGGCCGTGCCAACTGCCAAGCTGCATCTGTACGGCAAGCGCGAAGCGCGCCGCGGCCGCAAGATGGGCCACATCACGATCGTGGCGCCGACCTTGCAGCAGGCTCGTGACGACGCCGCCCGCGTGGCGGCGGCGCTGGGCATGCAGGCTCCCGAGTAAAGCGCGGATTCCATGACTTCCTTGCCCCCGTCAGCGTCCGCCAGCGCCGCGGAGATCGCCCACGCCGCGCAGCGCATGCTGGACGGCGAGCTGGCCGCGTTTCCGACCGAGACCGTCTACGGCCTGGGCGCCGATGCGGAAAACCCGCAAGCGGTCGCCAAGATCTACGCCGCCAAGGGCCGGCCTTCCAACCATCCCGTCATTGTGCACATCGCGCCGCAAGGCGATTTGTCGTACTGGGCGGCGGAAGTGCCGCAAGAGGCGCGCCTGCTGATCGACGCCTTCTGGCCCGGTCCGCTCACGCTGATCCTCAAGCGCGCGCCGCACATCGCCGATACGGTCAGCGGCGGCCAGGACAGCATCGGCATCCGCTGCCCCTCGCATCCGGTGGCGCAGGCGCTGCTGGCGGCTTTTGCCGCAGGCAAGCCCAACGGGCAGGGCGGCGTCGCGGCGCCGTCCGCCAACAAGTTCGGCCAGGTGTCGCCGACGCGCGCCGAGCACGTGCGCAGCGAGTTCCCCGAGGAAGTCGCGGCCGGCATGCCGGTGCTGGAGGGCGGCGCGTCGGAGGTGGGCATCGAGTCCACCATCCTCGACCTGTCGCGCCTGGACCGCGGCGCCGGTCCCGTGTTGCTGCGTCCTGGCCACATCAGCGCCGCGCAGATCGAAGCCGTGCTGGGCGTGCAGGTCTTCGCGCCCGACGCCGCCGCGCCCAGGGCATCGGGCACGCTGAAGGCGCACTACGCGCCGCGCACGGCGCTGGAGCTGGCCTCGGACGCGCGGCTGCGCGACGTGGTGCAGGGGCAGGGCCTGCCCGAGGGCAAGGTCGTGGTGGTCGCCTACGGCGATCGCCCCGCCGCGCTCGACGCCCGGGTGCAGTGGCAGGCCGTGCCCGCCGATCCGGCGCGTTACGCCCAGGCGCTCTATGGCCTGCTGCGCGATCTGGACAAGCAGGGTTATGCGCGCATCATCGTGCAGGCGCCGCCGGCTACCGATGACTGGCACGCCGTCAACGACCGCATCGGCCGCGCCGCAGCGGCTTTCGTCTTGGACACGACGGACTTGTAGGATGAGTGAAGCGCGGTAGTTCTTGAGCAAGGACTCGCGTGCTTCACCCATCCTACGCCGCCAGAAATTCGCCGATCCTTTCCACCGCCTGCCGCAACGGCGGCAGGAACTCCTCCGTCAGCCGGTTCAGCGGCACCCGCGCCGCCTTGACGCTGACGTTGACCGCGCCGCAGGCCTTGCCGCTGGCCGAGCGCACCGCCACCGAGATGGCGCGCACGTTCAATTCCAGCTCCTGGTCGACGACGGCGTAATCCTGTTCGCGGATGCGCGCGAGTTCGGCGCGCAGTTTTTCCTCGGTGACCAGCGTGAATTCCGTGTATGGCTGCAGCTCGGTCGCGGCGAAGTAGCGGGCCAGCGCGGGCTCCGGCAATTGCGCCAGCAGCACCCGCCCGATGGAGGTGCAGTACGCCGGCAGCCTGCTGCCCAGCCCCATCGAGGTGGCCAGCAGGCGAGTGACCTCGGAACGCGCCAGGTACAGCATTTCGTGGCCTTCCATGATGGCCAGGGCGCAGGTCTCGTTGATCGTGGCGCTGAGTTCTTCCAGTACCGGCTGCGCCAGCGAGACGAAGGGCGTGGACGAGAAATAGGCGTAGCCCAGGCCCAGGATGCGCGGCGTCAGCACATAGAGCCTGTCGTGTTGCTCGGCGATGCCCAACAGGATCAGCGTGTGCAGGCAGCGCTGCACCACGGCGCGCGGCAGGCCAGCGCGGCGGCTCAGTTCGGCCGCGGTCTGCGGATGGCGGCGGGTGCCGAAGGCGCGGATCACATGCAGGCCGCGCGCCAGCGTCAGCATGTAGTCCGGATCGCCGCGCAACTGGTCCGGATGATCTTCCGCCGCGAGCGGCGCGGCATAACCGGGCGGGGGAAGATTGGGCCGCATCAGGCTGCGCGCAGTGGCGCGCCAGTGCGCGCCTGGAGGGCTGAGAGGGTCATGCCGTCGATCATATCCCGAACCAGCAGCCCGTCCGGCGTGATCTCGATGACGGCGAGGTCGGTATAGATGCGGTCCACCACGCCGGCGCCCGTCAGCGGATACGTGCAGCGTTCGACGATCTTGGGTTCGCCGCTCTTGCTGTTGTGTTCCATCATGATGTAGACGCTGCGCGCGCCCACCGCCAGGTCCATCGCGCCGCCCACGGCCGGCGCCTCCCCGGGTTTGGCCAGCGACCAGTTGGCCAGGTCGCCGTTGGCGGCAACCTGCATGCCGCCCATGACGCAGATATCCAGATGGCCGCCGCGCATCATCGCGAACGAATCCGCATGATGGAAATAAGCGCCGCCTTCGAGCAGGGTCACGGGCTGCTTGCCGGCGTTGATCAGGTCCAGGTTGATGTCGGCCTCGGCGGGCGGCGGGCCCATGCCCAGGATGCCGTTCTCGCTGTGCAGCACGATCTCGCGGCCGGCGGGCAGGTGGGCGGCCACCAGCACCGGCATGCCGATGCCCAGGTTGACATAGCTGCCGTCGGGGATGTCCCGGGCCAGGCGGCGCGCCATGGCCTCGCGGGTCAGGGGTTGGAACATGCGGACTCCTTTGGATTCGGCCAGCCCTAGCTGGAAAAGGCGGCGTTGGCCACCTGGGTGACGCGCTTGACGAAGATGCCCGGCGTCACCACGGCCTCGGGCGAGAGCTCGCCCAGCGCGACCTTGGCGCGCACCTGCACGATGGCGGTCTTGGCCGCCATGCACATGACGGGACCGAAGTTGCGCGCGCTTTTGTTGTAGGTGAGATTGCCCCAGCGGTCGGCCAGGTCGGCCTTCACCAGTGCAAAGTCGCCATGCAAGGGATGTTCGAAGACATGGCCGCGGCCGTCGATCATGCGCGTTTCCTTGCCGCGCGCCAGTTCGGTGCCATAGGCCGTGGGCGTGTAGAACCCGCCCAGGCCGGCGCCGGCCGCCCGCAGGCGTTCGGCGATGGTGCCTTGCGGCACGCATTCCAGTTCGATGCGGCCCTGGCGGTAGAACTCGTCGAAGACCCAGGAGTGCGAGGCCTTGGGAAACGAGCAGATCACCTTGCGCACGCGCCCGGCCTTGATCAGCGCGGCCAGGCCGGTTTCGTGGTTGCCGGCGTTGTTGCTGACCACGGTGAGTTCGCGCGCGCCCTGCGCGATCAACGCGTGGATCAGTTCGGTGGGCATGCCGGCGCCGCCGAAGCCGCTGATCAGCACGGTCGCGCCATCGTGGACGTCCGCAACGGCGGTTTCGGGAGTGTCGTAGAACTTGTCGATCATGGCGGGGCTCCTGCGCCTTCAGTCCAAGGTGATGCGGGCCTGCTTGATGATTCCGGCGTAGCGCGTCGAGTCCGTCTTCATCAGCTCCGCGAATTGCGCGGTGGTGCCGCTGGCCGGCAGGAAGCCCGCGTCCAGGAATTTCTGCCTGACGTCGGGCTCCTTGACGATCTCGCTGATCTCGCGCGCCATGCGCTCGATGACGGGCGCAGGCGTGCCGGCCGGCGCCATCAGGCCCGCCCACGAACCGGTGACGAAGCCGGGCAGGCCGGCTTCTTCCATGGTCGGGATCGAGGGCTCGGTCGGCCAGCGCTGCTTGCCGGTGAACGCCAGCGCCTTCAGCCGGTTCTGCTTGACGTACTGCATGGGCACGAGGATCGGGTCGAAGACCATCGATACGCGGCCGCCCAGCAGGTCGGCCAGGATGGGGGCGCTGCCTTTGTAGGCCACGTGCGTCATGGTGATCTTGCTTTGCAGCGCGAAGTCGGCGCCGGTCAGGTGCGCGCTGGAACCGTTGCCGCTGGAGGCATAGGTGAGCTTGTCCGGATTCTTGCGGCCGTAGTCGACCAGTTCGGCCACCGTCTTCACGGGTATGTCTTCGGCCACGAACAGGAACAGGGGCAGGTCCGCCATCTGCACCACGGGCGTCAGGTCGGCGGGCTTGTAGCCCAGCTTGTACAGATGGAAATTGATGATGTAGGCCGGAAGGATGGAAAGAAAGGTGTAGCCGTCCGGTTCCGCCTTCGCGGCGATGGCGGCGCCCACGCTGCTGTTGGCGCCGGGGCGGTTCTCGATGATGATGGTTTGCTTCAGGCGCGGGCCGAGCTTGTCCATCACGATGCGCGTGACGATGTCGGTCGAGCCGCCCGGCGTGTACGGCACGATGATCTTGATCGGCTTGCTGGGCCAGTCATCCGCTGCGTGGACGCCGGCGCCGGCGGCCAGGCCGCCGGCCGTCAGGGCCGTGCCCAGCAGGGATTTGAGGATGCTGCGGCGGGACTGCAAGAGGCTTGCACGGGTCATGGGTTGGGTCTCCTCCATGAGTCGGCCGCTGGCGTAGTCGCGGCCGTTATTTTTGAGAGATCGCGGCGCCGGCAGCGGCGGGCCCGGGACGCGAAAAAAGTATGGCACCAAGGCAAGCGGCCATCGCGGGCTGGCAGGCGGATAAAGTTCGTTCACCGGACAGGTCTGCAACCTTCTGGAATCGCGGCCGGTACCCCGGGTTTCCACTAGGCTGCTTCGCGTTGTTCACGCCGTGGACATGCCTTAATCTGGCGGCCGGCCCAGTAAGGCAGGGCTCGGTTTCAACCGCAGCCGGCTTACAAGCCAGCGCGGCATCCATCTCAGGAGAAGCGATCATGAAGCGGTCCATCTTGTTTGCAGCCGGCGCCATTGCCCTGGCTTGCGCATCCCAGGCGGCGGTGGCGGGGCCCACCCTCGATGCCGTGAAGAAAAAAGGATTCGTGCAGTGCGGCCTGACCGACGGCGTATCCGGCTTTTCGGCCACCAACAGCAAGGGCGAATGGGAAGGCATGGACGTGGACATCTGTCGCGCGGTCGCGGCGGCGGTGTTCGGTGATCCGACCAAATTCAAGGGCACGCCGCTGTCCACCCAGCAGCGCTTCACGGCGTTGCAATCGGGCGAGGTGGATGTGCTGCTGCGCACCGTCACGCTGACGCAGACCCGCGACACCTCGCTGGGCCTGGCGGCCGTGGCGGCCAGCTTCTACGACGGTCAGGGCATCCTGGTGAACAAGAAGCTGGGCGTCAAAAGCGCCAAGGAACTCAACGGCGCCACGGTCTGCGTGCAGCCCGGCACCACCACGGAGCTCAACCTGGCCGACTGGTTCCGCACCAACAACATCGAGTTCAAGCCGGTGGTGATCGACAAGGTGACCGAGGTCGTGCGCGCCTTCGAGTCGGGCCGTTGCGACGCCTTCACCGACGACGCCTCGCAACTGGCCGCGGTGCGCGCCACGCAGGTCGCCAAGCCGGACGACTACGAAATCCTGCCGGAACGTTTCTCCAAGGAGCCGCTGGGTCCCATGGTGCGCCAGGGCGACGAGAACTGGCTGGGCATCGTGCGCTGGACGCTGTTCGCGCTGATGGAAGCCGAGGAATACGGCATCACGCAGAAGAACGTCGATGAAATGCTCAAGAGCAACAACCCCAACATCGCCCGCATCCTGGGCGTGACGCCGGGCGCGGGCAAGAACATGGGGCTGGATGAGAAGTGGGCCTACAACGCCATCAAGGCAGTGGGCAATTACAGCGAAGTGTTCGAGCGCAACGTGGGCAAGGACAGCAAGCTTGGCCTGCAACGCGGCACCAATGCGTTGTGGAACAAGGGCGGCGCCATGTATCCCTGGCCGATCCGCTGAGGTTCGCGCCAGCCAGGACGGCCCGGATTTCCGGGCCGTTTTTTTATGGCATCGCCACGCGATACGTTCGCACCGTATTACGGTACGCTATGCGCTTTCCACTGGACGCCCCAACGCGCCATGACGCAGACCCGAAACGCCGAGGATTCCCCACTGTTCATCGCCGCGCTGGCGCGCGGCGTCTCCGTCCTGCGCGCCTTCAGCGAGGGGCAGCCCGCCATGACCTTGCCAGAGCTGGCCGAAGCGACCGGGCTGAGCAAGAGTTCGGTGCAGCGCTTCACCCACACGCTGTGGACCCTGGGCTACCTGCGCAAGGATCCCTTGAGCAAGAAGTTCTCGCTGGGACCCTGGTCGCTGGAGCTGGGCATGAAGTACGTGCAGACCAGCCCGCTGGTGCTGGGCGGCAATCCCTTCCTGCACACGCTCAACCGCAACAGCCAGGAGACCTGCAGCCTGGCCGAGCCCGACGGCCTGGATATGGTGTACGTGGCGCGCTTTGCCACCCACAAGGAAATGTTCGTGAACATGCCGGTGGGCATGCGCCTGCCGCTGTACTGCACGGCGGCGGGCCGGGCGGTGCTGGCCAGGCTGGATCCCGCAGTCGCGCGCGATCTCCTGGAACGCTGCGACCGCAAGGCCTACACGGCCGCCACCATCACCGGCATGGACGAGCTCCAGGGCGAGCTGGAGTTTGCCCGGCGTCACGGGTATGCGCGCTCCAACGGCGAGTTCTATCCGGGCGACATCACGGTCAGCGCCGCGGTGCTGGATGCCGGCGGCACGCCAGTAGGGGCCGTCAACGTGTCGGTGCCGTCTAGCCGCTGGTCGTTCGAGCAGGCGCAGGCGGTGTTCGGTCCGCAAGTGGTGGAAACGGCGCACGCCATTAGCGCGTCGCGCACCTTGGGGCGGTCGCGCCCCTTCTATGAAATGGAGCCGCCGGGCGGCGCCCTGCGCGACGCGATGCCGCTCGCGGGCGACGAGGCCTGATTCCAGTGCACGCGGGGCGCAGGCGCGCCGGGCAAGCGTGCTTGCTATTCTTACTAATTTAGTCGGATATAAAACCACTGATTAGGGGAAACTCCCTAATTGGCCGGGTGCTTGTACGCACGCTACTCTTATTTCGACACGATCATATCGCACAGCGATTTGATCGAATCTAAATAGTGATCCCAGCCTAGTTCATGGCAGCGGTCGTCACACAGGAGCCGAGTTGTGCAGCAGCCAGCCGAAGTCTGTTTTCATCCCGTCGCCGGGTTCATGGGCCTGCCCGCCGTCCGCGCCGCCGGCACGGGCGCGGCGCGCGCCTGCGTGGTCGGCATTCCATTCGATTGCGGCACGCATCCGTTCCGCGTCGGTTCGCGCCAGGGGCCGGACGCGATTCGGGAGCAGTCCAGGCTGCTGCGGCCGGTGGACATCTTCCGGCGCCACGGCATCGACAGCCCGCCGGAATTCCTGCGCGCCATCGACGTGGGCAACGTGGCCTGCCATCCGGGCGATCCGGACGCGTCCTATCCGCTGATCGAGGCCGGCATCGGCGCCATCCTGGACTCGGGCGCGATTCCGATCTCCATGGGCGGCGACGGCGCGGTCACCTTGCCGCAGCTGCGCGCCGTGGCGCGCCGCCATCCGGATTTCGTTGTGCTGCATTTCGATTCGCACACCGACACCTATCCCATCCCCGGCTACAACACCGCCACCACGTTCACGCGCGCCGCCGAAGAAGGGCTGCTGGACGTGGCCTCCAGCTTTCACGTCGGCACGCGCGGCAGCTCCTTCATGCCGGGCGTGCTGGAGTTCGGCCGCGAGGTCGGCTACACGATCCTGCCTTATGACGACTTCGACCAGGACCAGAAGGGCGCGCTGGCCGACATCAAGCAGCGCATCGGCGAGCGTCCGGTGTACCTGTGCTTCGACATGGACATCTTCGATCCCTCCTGCGCGCCGGGCGTGTGCACGCCGGAGTGGGGTGGGCTCACGGCCAAGGAAGGGCTGGCGCTGTTGCGCCAGCTCGCGGGCCTGAACTTCGTGGCATTCGACGTGAACACCGTGTCGCCGCCGCAAGACGTGCAGGGGGCCACGGCCTTCCTGGCAGCCACCGTCATGCAGGAATTCTGCGCGCTGGCGGCGGTCGCGGTGCAGCAGTATCCGCAGGGGCGTCCGGCCTGAGCCGGGTTCACCACGCCGACAACTTCATCCAAGGGGAAAACGATGAAACTCAAATCCATTCTGTTGGGCCTGGCTGTCGCCGGCCTGCTGGCTCAGGGCGGCGCGCAGGCGCGCACGCTGGACGAGATCCGCGCGGATCAGAGCCTGAATGTAGTCACCACGGCGTCCGCGCCGCCGCACGGCTTCAAGAATCCGAAGTCGAACCAGCTGGAGGGCATCATGGTGGACGTGGCCGCGGCCGTGGCCAAGCACTTGAAGGTGTCGGACAAGCTGTCCGATGTGCCGTTCTCCGGCTTGATTCCCACGCTGACCTCGGGCCGCGCCGACGTGATGTCCGCGCCGCTCTTCATCACAGAGGAACGCGCCCGCGCCATCGATTTTTCGGCGCCGGTCTATGAATGGGGCGAGGGCGTCGTGGTCAGCGACAAGGCAGACAAGAAATACGCCAAGTTCGAAGACATGAAGGGCCAGCGTGTGGGCGTGCTGGTGGACTCGGTGCAGTTCAACATGATCAAGGACATGCCCGGCACCAAGGTGTCCACGTACCAGGACTATTCCACGCTGCTGGCCGACGTGCGCGCCGGCCGCATCGACCTGGGCATCGTCGACCCGCCCAGCATCATCTACCAGATCAAGACCAAGAACATCCCGGGCGTGAAGCTGGACACGGGCTACCAGCCGCAACGCAAGTGGCAGGTGGGCATGGCGGTGCAGAAGGGCAACGCCGCGCTGCTGGAGGCGGTCAACGGCGCGCTGGCGCAGATGAAGCAGAACGGCGAGCTTGCCGCCATCGGGCAGAAGTGGGGCGTGGCCGACCTGATGAGCAAATGACGCCGCACCGGCACGGATAAGGAGTACGACTTGGATCTCGCGACCCTGCGCATGTACCTGACCCCCCTGGCCGAGGGCACCGTCTGGACCCTGGCGCTGTTTTTCTGTTCGGCATTCCTGGCGGTGGCCCTGGGCCTGGTCGTCTGTCTGTGCCGCCTGTCGCCGTCGCGGCTGCTCAGCCGCGGCGCGCGTTTCTACATCGATGTGATACGAGGCACGCCGCTGCTGCTGCAGCTGTTCTACATCTACTACGGCCTGCCCGAGATGGGCGTGGTCATCAATGGCTTCGTCGCCGGCGTGCTGGGGCTGACGCTGAACTTCGGCGCCTATCTGGCCGAGCTGTTCCGCAGCGGCATCCAGTCGGTGGACAGCGGCCAGTACGAGGCGGCGCGCGCGCTGGGCCTGGGCAAAGTGCAGCGGCTGCGCCGCATCGTATTGCCGCAGGCGCTGCGCACCGTGTTCCCGGCGCTGGGCAACTACGCGCTGGTGCTGATCAAGGAGACCTCGCTGGTGGCCGTCATCAGTGTCTACGAGCTGATGCGCGCGGGCGAAATGCTGGCGGGCGCCACCTTCCAGGCGCTGACCGTCTACACCATGGTGGGCGTCATCTACTTCGCCATGTGCAGCGTGCTGTCCTACGTGTTCCGCCGTTCCGAAAAGCGCCTGACCGTGCCGGGCTACTGGAGCGGCGCGGGCGAAAACCATGACATTTCCAAGGCCTGATGCGATGGATGGATTGAACTATGCCGCCCCTATCATCACGATGCAGGGCGTTTGCAAATGGTATGGCGACTTCAAGGTGCTGGACGAACTGGCGCTGGAGGTGCTGCCGGGAGAAAAGCTGATCCTGTGCGGGCCGTCCGGTTCCGGCAAGTCGACCACCATCCGGCTCTTGAACCGGCTCGAGGAACACCAGCAAGGCCGCATCGTGGTCGACGGCATCGAACTGAACGACGACCTGAAGAACATCGAGCGCATCCGCGCCGAGGTCGGCATGGTGTTCCAGCACTTCAACCTGTTTCCGCACCTGACCGTGCTGGACAACTGCACGCTGGCGCCGATGCTGGTGAAGGGCGTGCCGCGCGAGGAAGCCGAGGCCCGCGCCATGGAATACCTGGAGCGCGTCAAGATCCCGCAACACGCCTCCAAGTATCCGGGCCAGTTGTCCGGCGGCCAGAAGCAGCGCGTGGCGATCGCGCGGGCGCTGTGCATGCGGCCCAAGATCATGCTGTTCGACGAGCCCACCTCGGCGCTGGATCCCGAAATGGTCAAGGAAGTGCTGGACACCATGGTGGCGCTGGCCCGCGACGGCATGACCATGGTCTGTGTGACGCATGAAATGGGTTTCGCGCGCGAAGTCGGCGACCGCGTGGTCTTCATGGACCAGGGCGCCATCGTCGAGGCCGACACGCCGGACAATTTCTTCCGCGCGCCGCGCACCGAACGCGCGCAGGCCTTCCTGGGGCAGATACTGGGTTGACCGGGTCCTTCAAATTCCGTTTGGCGGAACCTGTGGAATGGTTCCATGACGGCGGCCTGAAATGGCTCTAGCCGGTTTCGGCTACGCTACCTATCATGCATGTCACGCGGGCGCGCATGCGCCCATGCACCGCCAATGGAAAATGATCAGGGAAAAACGATGAACGGCGCTGATAGTCTTTGCGATACCTTGCTGGCCAACGATGTGGACGTTTGCTTCGCGAACCCCGGCACATCGGAAATGCACTTTGTCGCGGCATTGGATCGCAAACCGAAGATGCGTTGCGTGCTGGGCTTGTTCGAAGGCGTGGTGACGGGCGCGGCCGACGGCTATGCGCGCATGGCTGACAAGCCCGCGGCCACGCTGCTGCACCTGGGGCCGGGGTTGGGCAACGGCCTGGCCAACCTGCACAACGCCAAACGCGCCCGCACGCCCATGGTCAACATCGTGGGCGACCACGCCACCTATCACGTCCAATACGACGCGCCGCTGACCAGCGACGTCGAAGGCGTCGCGCGTCCGATGTCGCATTGGGTCAAGCGCACCACCAAGGCCGCCGACCTGTCCGCCGACGCCGCCGAAGCCGTGGGCGTGGCGCGCCGCTCGCCGGGCAACATCGCCACGCTGATCCTGCCCGCCGACGCGGCCTGGACGGACCTGCCCGACAATACTGCGCCGGTGCTGGCCAAGAGCGAGGCCCTGGCCCAGACCTCGGCCGAGGCGGTGCGTGCGGCGGTTGCCGCGATCCGCTCGGGTGAAGTCACGACGTTGATGCTGGGCGGTTCCGCGCTGCGCGAGCGCGCGCTGAACGCCGCCGGCCGCATCGCGCGCGCCACCGGCGTGCGGCTGGTGTCGGAAACCTCAAACCGCCGCATCGAACGCGGCGGCTCGCGTACCCCGGTGGACCGCCTGCCGTATCCGATCGACCTGGCGGTGGCCAAGCTGAAGGACGTACGCCATCTGGTGCTGGTCGGGGCGAAAGCGCCTGTCGGCTTTTTCGCCTATCCCGGCAAGCCCAGCCTGCTGGCGCCGCCCGATTGCCAGCAGGTGGTGCTGGGCACGCCCGAGCAGGACCTGGCGCATGCGCTGGAGTGGCTGGCCGACGAACTCGGCATCGCCCAGGACGCGCCGCGCCTGGCCGCCGCTCCCGCCAGCTACGAGGTGCCGCAGTCCGGCAAGCTGACCGGCGCCGCCGTCAACATCCTGGTCGCACACCATCTGCCGGAGCAGGCCATCGTCTGCGACGAGTCCATCACCCAGGGCCGCGAATTCCCCCTCTACAGCGTCAACAGCGCGCCGCACGATTGGCTCATGCTGACGGGCGGCGCCATCGGCATCGGCCTGCCCCTGGCGACCGGCGCCGCCGTCGCCTGCCCAGACCGCAAGGTCGTCACCCTGCAAGCCGACGGCAGCGGCATGTACACCTTGCAGGCGCTGTGGACGCAAGCGCGCGAGAACCTGGATTGCCTGACGGTGATCCTGGCCAACCGTTCCTATGCCACGCTGCACGGCGAAATGAAGAACGTGGGCGTGCAGGAACCCGGACGCAACGCTCGCCGCATGCTGGACCTGGAGGAACCGTACCTGGACTGGACGCATCTGGCGCGCGGCATGGGCGTGGAAGCGGTCAGCGTGGATACGGTGGAAGGATTCGCGCGCGCGCTGCAGGAAGGCCTGAAGCGCCGCGGCCCGTTCCTGATCGAAGCGGTGATCTAAACCCCCAGATAGCGCGTCAGCTGCTCGGGCTGCCGGGCCAGCGACGCGCTGTCGCCGTCTTGCACGATCTGGCCTTTTTCCATCACCAGGCAGCGGTCGGTGTGTTCCAGCACCGCCCGGTAATTGCGGTCCACGATCAGCGTGGACATGCCGCTGGCGCGGATCTGCCGGATGATTTTCCAGATTTCGGCCACGATCAGCGGCGCCAGCCCCTCGGTGGCCTCGTCCAGGATCAGGAGTTCGGGATTGGTCATCAGGGCCCGGCCGATGGCCAGCATTTGCTGTTCGCCCCCCGATAGCTGCTGGCCGCCATGCCCCAGACGTTCCCGCAGGCGCGGAAATACTTCCAGCACGCGGGCGTAGGTCCAGTCCTGGCGGCCGTCGCGGCCGGCGCGCGCGGCCACCTGCAGGTTCTCTCGCACGTTCAGGTTGGGAAAGATGCCGCGCCCTTCGGGCACGTAGGCCAGGCCCATGCGGGCGATGGCGTGCGGCTGCGCGCGGGTGCAGTCGCGGCCGTCCACGCGCACGCTGCCATGGGCGCTTCTGACGTGGCCCATCAGGCTGCGGATCAGCGTGGTCTTGCCCATGCCGTTGCGGCCCACCAGGCCTACGGATTCTCCTGGCGCGATATGCATGTCTATGCCGCGCAGCACGTGGCTGGCGCCGTAATAGACATGCAGGCCGCCCGTTTCGATCAATGCGGTCATACGCTGGCTCCATGGCTGTCTTCGCCCAGGTAGGCGGTGCGCACGTCCGGGTTGGCGCGGATCGCGGCGGGCGTGCCGCTGGCGATGGCGGCGCCGTTGACCATGACGGTAATGGTCTCGGCAACGCGGAAGACCGCGTCCATGTCATGCTCCACCAGCAGGATGGCGTGGCCGGGCTTGAGCGCGTCCAGCAGCTCCAGGATGCGGTCGGTTTCCTCGGGACCCATGCCGGCCAGGGGTTCGTCCAGCAGCAGCACTTGCGGCTCGCCCGCCAGGCACATGGCGATCTCCAACTGGCGCTTGCGGCCATGCGGCAGCAGCCCGGCCTCGCGCGCGGCGTCATCGGCCAGGCCGGTGCGTTCCAGCGCGTGGCGCGCCAGCTCGGCGCTGTGGCGGCATTCCGTGGCCGAGCGCCACCAGTGCCAGAAGCGCTGGCGGCGCGCCTGTGCGGCCAATCTGCAGTTTTCGAACACGCTCAGTTCGGGAAAGATGGTGGACCGCTGGTAGCTGCGGCCCAGGCCCGCGCGGGCCCGGTCGGGCTGGCGCCAGGTCGTGATGTCGCGCCCGCCCAGCATGACCTGGCCGCTGCTGGGCGCGAGTTCGCCCGAAAGGATGTTGATCAGCGTGGACTTGCCCGCGCCGTTGGTGCCGATGACGGCGTGGACCTGGCCGCGCTGCAATTGCAGCGACACGCCGTTCACCGCCATCAGGCCGCCGAAGCGGCGCGTGACCGCGCTTGCGGCAAGCAGGACGTCAGACATGGGGCTCTCCCTGGATGGGCAGGCGGGCGGAGGCGGGCTGGCGGCCGGCATGGGCAGCATCCGGTTTGGGCGCGGCGCGGGCGGCGTCGACGCCCGCGCCGGGTAGGCGCGCCGCGCGCCGTTGGCGCAGTTGCGCCGGCAGTCCCGCCAGGCCATTGGGCAGCAAGGCCACCAGCGCGATGATGGCGATGCCCAGCGGCAGGTGCCAGTGGCGCGCGTATTCGCCGAAAATCTCCTGCGACTGGAATAGTTCCTGCAGCAGCACCAGCGCCAGGGTGCCCAGCACCGCCCCGCCCAGGCTGCCCATGCCGCCCAGGATCACCATCAGCAGCACCAGGCCGGATTGTTCCCAGGCCAGCAGCTCGGGCGTGACGAAGCCGTCCTTCAGGGCGAACAGAAAGCCCGCCAGGCTGGCCAGCGTGGCGCCGATGACATAGGCGGCCAGCTTGTACGGATAGGTGGAGTAGCCGGCCGCGCGCATGCGCTGTTCGTTGATGCGGATGCCGGCCAGCGCGGCGCCGAAGGGCGAACGCCGCAGCAGCGCCAGGAAGCCCCAGGTCAGCGCCAGGCAGGCCAGCACGAAGAAGTAGAAGGTCCGGGCATCGCCCAGGTCGAACGGCAGCCAGCCACCCAGGGACAGCTCGGGCCGGAAGTACAGGTAGATGCCGTCGCTGCCGCCGCCGATCTTCGTGTCGTGGAACACGTAGTAGGCCATCTGCGAGAAGGCCAGCGTCACCATGATGAAGTACACGCCGCGGGTGCGCAGCGCCAGCGCGCCGGTCGCCAGCGCATAGGCTGCGGCGGCGAGCAGGGCGGCCGGCAGCAGCCACCACAGGCCGGCGGCCTCCGATTCCGGCGACAGCAGCGCCGCCACGTAGGCGCCGATGCCGAAGAAGGCGGCGTGGCCCAGGCTGACCAGTCCCGTGCCGCCCACCAGCAGCTGCAGGCTGAGCGCGAAGATCGCATAGATCATGATCTTGATCGCCAGGCCGGTGTAGTAGTCGCTGCCGCTCCAGGAAAAGGCGGCCAAAGCCAGCAGCGCCGCAATGGGCAAGAGTCGGTTCAACATGGTCAGCCCTGCTTGAACAGCCCTTCGGGCTTGCAAAGAAGTATGAAGGCCATCAGCAGGTACACCAGCACGCCCGCCGCGGACGGGAACAGCACCTGGCCGAAGGTTTCCACCACGCCCACCAGCATCGCGGCCAGGAAGGCGCCGCGGATCGAGCCGATGCCGCCGATCACCACCACCACGAAGCAGATGATGAGCACGCCGTTGCCCATGCCGGGGTAGACCGAGGACACCGGCGCGGCGATGCTGCCCGCCAGGGCCGCCAGCGCCACGCCCGCCGCGAACACCAGGCGGTAGAGCTTGTTGATGTCTATGCCCAGCGATCCGATCATCTCGCGGTTGCTGGCGCCGGCCCGCAGCATCATGCCCAGCCGCGTGCGCGTGATGACCCAGTACAGCAGCAGCGCCACCGCGATGCCGACGGCCGAGATGAACAGCCGGTAGACCGGATAGGTCATGACGTCGCCCAGCGCGATGCTGCCCTGCAGCCAGGCGGGCAGGGGTACGCCGTGCACGTCATTGCCCACCAGGATGCTGCGCAGCTCTTCGAACACCAGGATCAGGCCGTAGGTCATCAGCACCTGCTGCAAGTGGTTGCGCTTGTACAGGTAGCTGAAGAACGCGGCTTCCAGCAGGTAGCCCAGGGCGCCGGCCGCCAGCACGCAGACCGCCAGCGTGGCCAGGAAGCCGCCGCCCAGCCAGCGGTCGACGGCCGGTCCCAGCGCAAACGCCATGTACGCGCCGATCATGTAGAAACTGCCGTGGGCAAGATTGATGATGCCCATGATGCCGAAGATCAGCGTGAGTCCGCTGGCCACCAGGAACAGCAGCAAGCCGTACTGGAAAGCGTTCAGGCTCTGGATGAGCAGGATGCTGATGTCCATGGGGCCTCCCTGTGGCGGATTGTGGTCAGAGCTTGCAGCCGCGGGCCGGATCGGCCAGCTTCTTCACGGCGACATCCACGACCTTGTTTTCCAGTCCGTCGACGCGGCGCAGGTAGATGTCCTGCACGGGGTTGCCCGCGCTGGACAGCGTGAAGGGGCCGCGCGGGCTGTCCACCGTGGCGCCGCGCATGGCCTTGCGGAAGTCTTCCTTCTTGGCGAAGTCGCCCTTCACCGCGGCCAGGCCCGACTGCATCAGCTGCGCCGCGTCATAGCCCTGCACCGCGTAGACGTCCGGCTGCGCCTTGTAGGCCTTGCTGTAGTCGGCGCGGAAGGCGTTGTCGCGCGGCGTGTTCAGGCCGTCGGCATAATGCAGCGTGGTCAGCAGGCCTTGCGCCGAAGCGCCCTGGGCCTCCAGCGTGCCGTCGGTCAGGAAGCCCGAGCCATACAACGGGATGGTCTTGCCCAGGCCCGCGGCATGGTAGTCCTGCACGAACTTCACGGCGCCGCCGCCCGCAAAGAACGTGAACACCATGTCGGGCTTGAGCGCCGCGATCTCGGTCAGCAGCGGCTGGAATTCCACGTTGGGAAACGGCAGGCTCAGTTCCTTCACGACCTTGCCGCCGGCCTTCTCGAAGCCCTCCTTGAAGCCGCCGATGGCCTCGTCGCCGGCCGCATATTTCCAGGTGATGGTGACGGCCGTCTTGTGGCCCTTGGCAAAGGCCACCGGACCCATGGCGTACGCAGGCTGCCAATTGGTGAACGAGGTGCGGAAGATGCCCGGGCCGCACAGCGGGCCGGTGATGGCGTTGGCGCCCGCGTTGGTCACGATCAGCGTGGTGTCGGCATCCTTGGCGGCCTTGGCCAGCGCCATCGCCACGCCCGAGTGCACGGTGCCGATCAGCACGTCCACCTGGTCGCGCTTGATCAGGCGGTTGGCGTTTTCGGCGGCCTTGGCGGGGTTGGACTCGTCGTCCACCTTGAAATATTCGATCTCGCGTCCGCCCAGCTTGCCGCCTTGCTCCGCGACATACAGCTTGAAGCCGTTCTCGATGGCGTTGCCCAGCGCGGCATAGGTGCCGCTGTAGGGCAGCATGAAGCCGACCTTGATCTTGTCGGCGGCCTGGGCGCCGGTGGCGGCGAGCGTCAGAGCCGCGGCGAGCGCAGCCCGGGTCAGGGCGTGGTTCATGGTTAGTCTCCGTGCTTGTTATGGGCCGACGCGGGGTCAGCGGGGTTGTGCCAGGCCGCCGACGAAACCGGCGACGGCCTGGATAACGCGGGCCGGCTGATCCTTGTGCGCCGAGTGGCCGCAGTCGGGCAGTTCCAGCAGTTCGGTCTGGGGCGCGAGCCGGCGTATGCCGCGGATCTGCGCCAAGGTGCCGTATTCGTCGTCCACGCCCTGGATCGCCAGCACCGGACAGGCGATGCGGGACAGGTAGTCGTCCAGATTCCAGCGGCGGAAAGCCGGATCCAGCCAGATGTCGTTCCAGCCCCAGAACGCCGAATCCGGGTCCGCGTGATAGCGCCCCAGCCGGGCGCGCAGGTCCGTGTCCAGGTAGGCTTGACGCGCCTGCGCGATGCTGGCGACCGATACGTCTTCGACCAGGATATGGGGCGCGGCGGCGACCACGCCGGCGACGGCGTCCGGATGCATCGCCGCATACAGCAGGGCGATCGAGCCGCCGTCGCTGTGGCCGAACAGCGCCGGCTTGTCGCGCCTGGCGTCCACGCCCAGTGCGCGCAGCAGCGCGGGCAGCACGTCGCGCGCCTCGATGTGCATGAAGTCCACCGGCCGCTTTTCTGCGTGCGGCCGCGGTGTCGACAGTCCGTAGCCGTAGCGCGAGTACACCAGTCCGCGGCAACCGGCTGCCTCGCAGACGCGTAGTGGCCAGTCCTTCCACATGGACACGGAGCCCAGCCCTTCGTGCAGAAATACCAGCAGCGGGGCGCCGGGGCGATCGGCCCCGATCCACTGGCATTCCAGCCGCAGGTCTCGTCCGCCGGCATGGAATTCGGCGAACACGGTCTCGGCCACGGCACAGGCGTTCATAGCGTGGCCTCTTCCAGCTGACGCAGGCGGAAGCGCTGTATCTTCCCGGTGGCCGTCTTGGGCAGTTCTTCCGTGAAATTGATCTGGCGCGGATACTTGAACGGCGCCAGATGCTGCTTCACGTAGTTCTGCAGCGCGGCCCCGGTCTGCGCGTCGGGCTCGAAGCCGGGGCGCAGCACCACATAGGCCTTGGTCTTGACCAGACCGTCGTGGTCCGGCACGCCGATCACGGCCGCTTCCAGCACGGCCTCGTGCTGCACCAGGATGTTCTCGACCTCCACCGGCGACACGTACTGGCCGCTGACCTTGATCATGTCGTCGCTGCGCCCGGCGTAGGTGTAGTAGCCGTCCGCGTCGCAGGTGTATTTGTCGCCGCTCTTGAGCCAATCGCCCAGGAAGCACTGGCGCGTCTTGTCGCGGTTGTTCCAGTACATCAGCGCCGCGCTGGGACCCTTGATGTAGAGGTCGCCGATGGCGCCGGGCGGCACCAGGGCGCCGTTCTCGTCGCGCAGCTGCACCTCATAGCCCGGCACGGGCTTGCCGGTGGTGCCGTAGCGCAGCTGCCCGGTCTGGTTGGAAATGAAGATGTGCAGCATCTCGGTGGAGCCGATGCCGTCCAGGATCTCGCAGCCGAAGTGGCGCGTGTAGCGTTCGCCGATGTCGCGCGGCAGCGCTTCGCCGGCGGACGTGCAGATGCGCATGGCGACCCGTTCGCGCGCCGGCAGGTCGGGCGAGGCCAGCATGCTGGCATACAGCGTGGGCACGCCGTAGAACACGGTGGGCCGGTGCTGCGTCAGGCGCTTGAAGACCGCCTGCGGCGTGGGGCGTTCCCCCATCAGGATCACGGTCGCGCCCACCGACAGCGGGAAGGTCAGGCCGTTGCCCAGGCCGTAGGCGAAGAACAGCTTGGCGGCCGAGAACACCACGTCGTCCTCGCGTATGCCGAGCACGGGCTTGGCATAGAGTTCGGCCGTGTGCCAGAGATTGCCGTGGGTGTGGACCACGCCCTTGGGCTTGCCGGTGGAACCGGACGAATACAGCCAGAACGCAATCTCGTCGGACAGGGTGCGCGCCGCCGGCGCCAGGGGCGCGGCGGCCAGCAGCGCTTCGAATTCGCGCGCGCCCTCGGGCAAGGGGCCGGCGGGCTGCGACACCACCAGGTGCTCGACGTCGGCGGGGGCCTGCGCCAGCGCGGCCTGCACCACGGGCAGCAAGGCGCCCGATGCGAACACGGCGCGTACGCGGCTGTGGCCGATGATGTAGGCGTAGTCGTCGGCGGTGAGCAGGGTGTTCACGGCCACCGGCACCACGCCCGCATGCAGCGCGCCTAGAAACACTACCGGCCAATCGACGGTGTCCTGCATCAGTAGCAGGATGCGCTCCTCGCGCCGCAGGCCCAGTTGGCGCAGCATGCCGGCCATGCGCGCCACCCGTTCCGCCAGTTCGCCGTAGCTGATCTGGCGCGTGTCGTCGATGTAGGCTGGCTTGGCTGCGCGCGGCGCATTCAGCGCCGCCAGGTGGCTGGCGAAGTTGAGTTCGGCGGGACAGGCGTTCACGGTTGTCTCCTGATGTCCTGTGGGGTGGAAGCCGCGCTATGTGTTTTTTTCTGGCGGCGGGGCGGGCGCTAGGACCGCGTGAAATCGATGGCGCCGCCCGGCAGCAGGTACAGCACCAGCGCGCGGCCGCCGCTCACGGTTGGGCTGTGCGCGCTGCCGGGGCCGTAGACCAGCCAGCCGGCGCCGTGGCCGTCGAAGCTGGCGCCTTCGGTCAGCGGCATGATCATGTCGATCTCGCCATTGGGGTGCGCGTGGTGCGGACCGGCAAGATCGTTCATGTCCACCACGTCCACCGAGCAGTCCGCCAGGTCGGGCGCCGGCTTGATGACGCGGCCGTAGCGGATGCCGCCGCCTTCCCGGCTGCACATCCAGCCCTCGGCCACGCCCTGCCTGCAGGTGGCGTATATCTCCTGGAACAGGGCGCTTTGCGGACCGGCCTCGCGGTTCAGGCTTTTCTGCAGCGCCGCGTCCAGCGGCTGGCCTTGCGTCAGGCGCGTGACCTCGCGCATCAGGGCATGGAATTGATCAGGCGTACTCACCGGGCTCCTCCTTTACACTGTCGGCGCTTCAGAATCGACATGAAATCGACTGCTGCTTTTTTGCACATGAGGCGCTTTGGACTGATTGAATGGAAAAATAGTGCTTCCATTGATTATGGTCAAGCACTATAGTGCATAAAACGTGGTAATCAGGGTTTTTGCGGAGTCACGTAAACATGAATCAAGCGCTAGACGCGGCGCCATCCGAACTCAGGCGGGAAGCGTTCCTGGTGGCCTTGGGCGAGCGGGTGCGCCGCCTGCGGGCCATACGCGGCATGACCCGCAAAGGCCTGTCGCAGGTGACAGGCGTATCGGAACGCCACCTGGCCAATCTGGAACATGGGGTGGGCAATGCGTCCATCCTGGTGCTGCTGCAGATTGCCCGAGCCTTCAACTGCGCACTGGCCGAACTGGTGGGCGACGTCACCACAGAATCGCCCGACTGGCTGCTGATCCGCGAGCTGCTCAGCGGCCGCACGGAATCCGACCTGCAGCGCGCGCGCGAGGCCCTGACCCAGCTGTTCGGCGTAGGGGCGGGGGCGCAGCGTCCCAACCGCACGCAGCGCGTGGCGCTGATCGGCCTGCGCGGCGCGGGCAAGTCCACGCTGGGCCAGATGCTGGCCGATGACCTGGGCTACCCCTTCGTGGAGCTGAACCGCGAGATCGAGCGCGTGGCCGGGTGCAGCATCCTGGAGATCCACAATCTGTACGGCCCCAACGCCTACCGCCGCTACGAACGGCGGGCGCTGGAAGAGGCCGTGCAGATCTATCCGGAAATGGTGCTGGCCACGCCGGGCGGGCTGGTGTCCGAGCCCGCCACCCTGAACCTGTTGCTGGCGCATTGCTACACGGTATGGCTGCGCGCCACCCCCGAGGAGCACATGGGCCGGGTCATGGCGCAGGGCGATTTCCGTCCCATGTCGGGTAACAACGAGGCCATGGCCGACCTCAAGCGCATCCTGGCCGGACGCGAAGCCTTCTACGCCAAGGCCGATCTCACGTGGGTCACCAGCAACCTGGACGTGCAGGAAAGCTTTGCCGGCCTGCGCACCCAGGTACGCAAGGCCTGCGGCCTGCCGCTATAGGCGGATTCGATGCCGGTCAGGCCGGCAATATGCATTTTTATGCATGCCCCGCTTGACGGGGCTTTTTTTGTCCTCTAATCTGCACAATAATTCATGTAGTGCAGTATTTTTCCTGTTTTGGCAGGCGTTCGAGGAGACACACTATGAGCAGCACCCTCAACCGGGTTGATTTCCGGACCGACCCCGAGCAGTACCGCCACTGGCGCCTGAGCTTCGACGGCCCGGTCGCCACGCTGGCCATGGATGTTGCCGAGGACGGCGGCCTGCGTCCCGGCTACAAGCTCAAGCTGAATTCCTACGACCTGGGCGTGGACATCGAATTGCATGACGCCTTGCAGCGTATCCGCTTCGAACACCCGGAAGTGCGCACCGTGGTCGTCACCAGCATGAAGGACCGGATCTTCTGTTCCGGCGCCAATATTTTCATGCTGGGCCTGTCCTCGCACGCCTGGAAGGTGAACTTCTGCAAGTTCACCAACGAAACCCGCAACGGCATTGAAGATTCCAGCCGCCACAGCGGCCTGAAGTTCATCGCCGCGCTCAACGGCGCCTGCGCCGGGGGCGGCTACGAGCTGGCGCTGGCCTGCGACGAGATCATGCTGATCGACGACCGCTCGTCCGCGGTCGCGCTGCCCGAGGTGCCGCTGCTGGGCGTGCTGCCCGGCACCGGCGGCCTGACCCGCGTGACCGACAAGCGCCGCGTGCGCCACGACCACGCCGACATCTTCTGCACCCTGGTCGAAGGCGTGCGCGGCCAGCGCGCCAAGGACTGGCGCCTGGTGGACGACGTGGTCAAGCCGGCCCGCTTCGAGGAGGCCGTGCGCGAACGCGCGCAGGCGCTGGCGCAGGGCAGCGACCGCCCGGCGGGCGAGCAGGGCATCGCGCTGACGCCGGTGCAGCGCACGGAAAGCGCCGACGGCCTGTCCTACCGCTATGTGGATATCCAACTGGACCGCGACAGGCGCCAGGCCACCTGGACGGTGCGCGCGCCCGAGGGCGCGGTGCAGACCGAGCTGCAGGACATAGTCGCGGCCGGCGCGGCCTGGTGGCCGCTGCAGATGGCGCGCGAACTGGACGACGCCATCCTGTCGATGCGCACCAACGAGCTGGACATCGGCACCTGGATCATCAAGACCGAAGGCGATGCCGCGCTGGTGCTGGCTGCCGATGCCGCTCTGCAGCAGCATGCTGACCACTGGTTCGTGCGCGAAACCGCCGGCATGCTGCGCCGCACGCTGGCGCGCCTGGACGTGACCTCGCGCAGCCTGTTCGCGCTGATCGAGCCGGGTTCCTGCTTTGCCGGCACCCTGCTCGAACTGGCGCTGGCCGCCGACCGCAGCTACATGCTGGACAACGAAGACGAATCCGCGCCCGCGCAGATCGTGGTGGGCGAACGCAATTTCGGCGCCTATCCGCTGGTCAACGGCCAGAGCCGCCTGCAGCGCCGCTTCTACGAAGAAGAAGCGCCCTTGGAAGCGGTGCGCGCGCGCGCCGGCCAGCCGCTGTCGGCCACCGATGCGCTGGATCTGGGCCTGATCACCTATGCGCCGGACAACATAGATTGGGACGACGAGGTGCGCATGATGCTGGAGGAGCGCCGCGCGCTGTCGCCCGACGCCCTGACCGGACTGGAAGCCAACCTGCGCTTCGGCGGACAGGAGACGATGGAGACCCGCATCTTCGGCCGCCTCACCGCGTGGCAGAACTGGATCTTCAATCGCCCCAACGCCGCCGGCGACAAGGGCGCGCTCAAGCTCTACGGCAAGGGCGAGCAAGCCGCATTCGACTGGAACCGGGTCTGACGGCCCCGCGACACCGCGCCGCGCGACCGCGGCCATCCCAAAGAACAGGAGCGAGACATGTCTGGCATCAACTACACCGATAAGATCCCCAACAACGTCAATCTGTCCGGCGACCGCACCTTGCAGCGTGCGCTGGAACATTGGCAGCCCAACTACCTGCAGTGGTGGCAGGACATGGGGCCAGACGGCTCCCATGGTTTCGACGTCTACCTGCGCACGGCGGTCAGCGTGCAGCCCGACGGCTGGGCGCACTTCGACCACGTCAAGATGCCGGACTACCGTTGGGGTATCTTCCTGGCGCCGCAGGACGGGCAGCGCAAGATCCACTTCGGCGAGAACATGGGCCGCGACGTCTGGCAGGACGTGCCCGGCGAGCACCGCGCCAACCTGCGCCGCATCATCGTCACGCAGGGCGATACCGAGCCTGCCTCGATCGAACAGCAGCGCCACCTGGGCCTGACCGCGCCCTCGCAGTACGACTTGCGCAACCTGTTCCAGATCAACGTCGAGGAAGGCCGCCACCTGTGGGCCATGGTCTACCTGCTGCATCGCTATTTCGGCCGGGATGGCCGCGAAGAGGCGGACGCGCTGTTGCAGCGCAGCTCGGGGGATTCCGACAACCCGCGCATCCTGGGCGCGTTCAACGAGAAGACGCCTGATTGGCTGGCCTTCTACATGTTTACCTACTTCACCGACCGCGACGGCAAGTTCCAGCTGTGCGCGCTGGCGGAGTCCAGCTTCGATCCGCTGGCGCGCACCACCAAGTTCATGCTGACCGAGGAGGCGCACCACATGTTCGTGGGCGAATCCGGCATTTCTCGCGTCATCCAGCGCACCTGCGAGGTCATGAACCAGTTGAAGACCGATGACCCGGCCAGCGTGCGCGCGGCTGGCGTGATCGACCTGCCCACCATCCAGCGCTACCTGAACTTCCACTACAGCGTCACCATCGACTTGTTCGGCGCGGACCAGTCGTCCAACGCCGCCATCTTCTACGGCTCGGGCCTGAAGGGCCGCTATGAAGAGAGCAAGCGCACCGACGACCATCAGCTGAAGAACGACACCTACCGCGTGCTGACCGTGGAAAACGGCAAGCTGCGCGAGATCGAGGTGCCGATGCTGAACGCCCTGAACGAAGTGCTGCGCGACGACTTCATCCGCGACTCGGTCGCTGGCATCGGCCGCTGGAACAAGGTCATCGAAAAGAGCGGCTTGCCGTTCCGCCTGCAAGTGCCGCACAAGGCCTTCAACCGCCAGATCGGCACGCTGGCCGGCATCCGCATGTCGCCCGAAGGCGAGATCCTGTCCGAATCGCAATGGCAGGCCAACAGCCACAAATGGCTGCCCACGCCCGAGGACCGCGCCTTCGTCGCGTCGTTGATGGGCCGCGTCACCGAGCCGGGCAAGTTCGCCAACTGGATCGCGCCGCCCGTCATGGGCGTCAACCGCCAGCCGGTGAATTTCGAGTACGTCCGTTTCAACTAAAGCGGGGCGGCGGCCGCATTCGCGGCCGCCTACCGGAGCATGGGGAAGACCGAGATGAACGCTCCCTTACCAGCAGAAGTCCTGAAGCAGCACCTGATCGATCCCGAGATCTGCATCCGCTGCAACACCTGCGAAGAAACCTGTCCTATCAAGGCGATCACCCACGACTCGAACAACTACGTGGTGGATCCCGAGATCTGCAACGGCTGCATGGCCTGCGTGCCGCCTTGCCCCACCGGGGCCATCGACAACTGGCGGCTGATGGTGCGCGCCGAAGCCTACGGCGTGCAGGAACAGCTGGGCTGGGAAGAACTGCCGGGAGAGAAGGCATTGCCGGAAACGGCCGCCGCCGCGCCCGCCGGCGGCGAGCCTGATGCGCAGCAGCCTGTCGCGCCCGCGCCGTCAACCGCGCCCGGTGCGACGGTCCCGCCGTGGTCCGCCGCCCATCCCTACGTCAACCTGTACACGCACAAGACGCCCATGACTGCCACCGTGGTCGGCAACTACCGCGTGACCGGCGCCGACACGGAAAGCGATATCCACCATATCGTGCTCGACTTCGGCGACCTGCCGTTTCCCGTGCTGGAAGGGCAGTCCATCGGCATCCTGCCGCCGGGTGTGGATGCGCAGGGCCGGGCGCATCACGCGCGCCAGTATTCTTTGGCCAGTCCGCGCGACGGCGAACGGGCCGGCTATAACAATCTCTCGCTGACGGTGAAACGCGTCACGGAGGATCATGCGGGCGCCGCCGCGCACGGCGTATGTTCGAATTACCTGTGCGACCTGGCCAAGAACGACAAGGTGCAGGTGATCGGACCGTTCGGCCATACTTTCCTGATGCCCAACCACCCCCGTGCCAATCTCATCATGATTTGCACCGGCACGGGTTCGGCGCCCATGCGCGCCATGACGGAACGCTACCGCCGCCGCATCGAGACCGGCGAGAACGGCAGGCTGCTGCTGTTCTTCGGCGCGCGCACCGAGCGCGAGCTGCCGTATTTCGGGCCGTTGATGAAGCTGCCGCGCGATTTCATCGACATCAATCTGGCGCTGTCGCGCGAAGCCGGGCAACCCAAGCGTTACGTGCAGGACCTGATCCGCGACCGCGCGGGCGTGGTGCGCGAACTGCTGGCGGACCGCAATACCTGCATCTACGTGTGCGGCTTGAAGGGCATGGAAGTGGGCGTGCTGGACGCCCTGCGCGACGTGACGATGCAGGCGGGCCAGGATTGGTCTATCCTGCATGATGCATTGCGCCGCGAAGGGCGCCTGCATTTCGAAACGTACTGAATCCACAAACATGCGTGGCAATCGGCGCGCGCTGGCGCGCCGATTGCATTTGCGGGGGGAATCCACAAAATGAAGTTCGCCGAGTTCAAGGACGGCATGGTCATCAAGGGCGGTCCGGTCACCCTGACGGAAGCCGAAATCCTGGAGTTCGCACGCAAGTACGATCCCCAGTGGTTCCACACGGATCCCAAGCGCGCCTCCGAAGGCCGTTGGGGCGGGCTGATCGCCAGCGGCTGGCATACCTGCGCGCTGGCCATGCGCATGGCCGTGGACGCGGCGCTGCACGATTCCGAATCCTTTGGTTCGCCCGGCCTGGGCGAGGTGCGCTGGCGCACGCCGGTGCGTCCGGGCGACACCCTGCGCCTGGAAGCGCGCGTGCAGGGCGTGCGCACCTCGTCGTCGCGTCCGGACCTGGGCATCATCACCTGGGCCTGGACGGTCCTGAACCAGCACGACGAAGGCGTGCTGGAACTGGACGCGACCAGCCTGTTCGATCTGTCCGGCGAAAACTGAGGCTGGCCGTCTAGCGCTTGCCTGTCTGCTTCAGGATGGCGGCGGCTTCAGGACCGGCCGCTGCCTTCCAGTTCTTGACCGAGTCCGCCGCTGCATCCTTCAGCGCGCGCTGCACGGGCAGGGGCACCGACGTATTGATTGCCACGCCGTTCTTGCGCATGTTGGCGTAGTTCTGCTGCAGGCGGCCGTCGATGCGCTTCCATTGTTCGGTTTCGGTCTGCGCCGCGGCCTGGTCGATGGCGCGGCGCGTGCGCGCATCCAGCGCCTGGTAAGCCTGCAGGTTCATCGTCGCCACCGAGATCGGCATGGCGTAGTTGATCTCCGCGAAGTTGGGCAGGTGCTCCCAGAGCTTGCGGCCCGCGCCGCCGTCGCCTGAGGACAGCACCGCGTTGACCTCGCCCGAGGCGATCAACGGCATCGCGTCCGCGAAGGAGATGTTCTGCGCGCGGGCGCCGGCCTTCTGCATGACGTCCTGCGACGTGGCGTCGTAGGTGCGGATGCTCAGCTTCTTCAAGGCCGCGACGCTGTCCAGTTTCTGCTTGGACCAGATGCCGGACGCGGGCCACGGCGTGGTGTAGAGCAGCTTCTGCCCATGCGCCGCCAACAGCTTCTCGTAGGCGGGGCGGGCGGCCTTGTTCAGGTTGCGGGCCTTGGACAGCGAGTCCGCCAGAAAGGGCAGGGACGACACGCCGAACAAGGGATACTTGGTCGCCAGCGCGCCGGCGAAGGCGTCGCCCGCATCCACCTTGCGCGCTTGCACCGCATCGATCATGTCGGCCGACTTGATCCCCTTGGACGCGTCGTAGCTGGCGTCGATGACCACGTTGCCCGCCGTCTTGGCGCGGACCAGCTCGGCAAAGGTGGATACGCCTTGTCCAGGCATGGAGGTGGCCGGGTACTCGGTAGTCATCGTGAGGGTGGTGACGGCGTAGGCGCCATGCGCCATGAACGCCATGGCGATGCCCGTCATCAGGCGGAGGGTGGGACAGCTTTGCATGCGCGGCTCCTGGTTGGTGGGAAACCTGGTCTGGACACGAGAGGCGGCGCCGGGAGCGCTCGGCTCTGTGCCTGGCTGATGCCGCAAAGCGTACGGCGAGTGCAAGGGCTCGCCTATACGGGCTTTCGGCAATGCCCGGGCTGTTGCGGAGCAGCGGCGATTACTCGAGGGGCAGGCCGTGCATCTTCAAGAAGGACAGCTTGTCCCAGTAGCCCCGTTGGAACACGATCCTGCCGTCGCGCACGGTGAAGAAGCCGCAGCCGCGCAGGCCCAGAGGATCACGCCACTCCAGGGCCGCGACCTCTCCGGCCTCATGGATCGTCTCCACGATGCAGGTCATGTCGGCCTGGGCGAACTCCCGTTCAAACATCGCGCGTATGGCCTCGCGTCCGACGATGGGCTCCTGGGTGACCTGGTGGTTCACAGCCTTTTCATCGTAAAGCTCGGCCAGGCCGGCGGCATCGGCGGCATTGAACCGTGCGACCCATTCTTCGACCAGTCGTCGCGGAGTCATGTGTGGTTCCTTTATTGAGAGGGACTTACGTTGTAAGCGAAATTCGGGCAGCGCGGCTAGTGTCGTTTCGACATAGCAAAAACTGCGCATTAATGCGTGGATATTGCAATGTAATATGCTGTAATTACTAGAAGAATTGCCAATTATAAAGTACAGTGACCTAGTGGAATTCAGTGCTCTATCGGAGGTAAAGTATGAAGCTGGAAGATCGCATGAGTCGCTCGATCAAGCAGCGCGCAGGGGTTGTCGTCTTGCGCTCGGACTTTGCCGATATGGCGAGCGACTCACAGATCGGGCGAGTCTTGGCCCGCTTCGTCGATGACGGAATGCTTGTACGCGTCAGCAAAGGGGCTTTTGCCAAGACCCGCATCAACAAGTTCACGGGCAAACCGACCCCCGCAGGAACGCTGGAAATGATTGCTGCGGAGCTTTTTCGCAAGCTCAAGATCTCTGTGAAACCGAGCGCGCTCGCAGCCGAGTACAGCAGCGGCAAATCGACCCAGATTCCCATGGGGGCGACTGTCAGTACGGGGCGCCGGCGCATCACTCGAAAAGTGACTGTAGGGAGCAGTACGCTGACGTATGAAAAGGATCTCAGACGAACAGAAGTCTGATATTGAAGACGCCGCCACGGCCGGCCTGCTGGGAACTTTGCCGCCTGCCGTCGCTGAGAAGGACTTGCACATCACTGATGCGCTGCGCGTTCTGGCTGAAATCAGGAGCACGCATATCGCGCATCGGAAAGACCGCAAGAAGGGGGATCCCAGGCCGGCGTCCGTCACCGTGGCTACGCGCCTGGTCTTCGCCGGCGGGACCTGCCTTTCGAAAGCGCATGGTCTGGTTGAGCGGATGTCCGAGGACATCGACATCAAGGTTGCGCTGGACGATGTACCGAAAGGCTATGTGCTGCAAGACGGGCACACAGACCGGGCTCGGCTAGGCAATTTGCATCGGCAGGTGGAGCGGCGTCTCACGGATATCGGCTTCCAACTTGTGACGCGGGACGATGAGGAGAACCCCGTTGCGCGGGACAGCCGTCGTTACTACTGCCTGTCGCTTTCGTATGCGGCGCATTTTCAGGACGTATCCGGTGCGCTGCGTCCCGAACTCAAGCTTGAGCTGATACATCGTCCTCCCGTGTTGCCGGCTGAAATACGCGAAATGGGCTACATGCTCGACGGCTTTGTTCCGCGCGTAGCGCCCCTGCGCTTTTCGATGGCGTGCATCACGGTCGCGGAGACGCTCGCGGAGAAGGTGTTGTCACTGCTGCGGCGCTGCGCTTGGAGTTGGGATGGGCATCAGCGCGGCGAGTACGACGCCGCCTTGGTGCGACATATCTATGACGTCTGGCGTATTGCTGGAACCCGGCCCGATGCCTTTGCTGCAGCCCGTCAGATCTTTGCGAAGCTGGTCCGAAAGGATGTAGAGGAATTCCGCGGCCAGCATCCTGGGTTTGATCAAGACGCATACTCGGTGCTGAGGCGGACGCTGGCTGCTGCTGCCGTCCATGAAGGGTTGAAGACCAACTTCGAGCAGCGTCTGAAGCCACTGCTCTATGCTGCGCAGAAGCCGGATTTCGAAACCTGCTATGCGGTCTTTGCGCGTGCTGCAGAAGAGTTGCTGGATCACCGCGTTTGACTTGCGACCTTCCAGCAGCACCGATATCCGGGAAGCGGGCGCGGCGCTCGCTGTCCAAGGACAGCAGGCGCTGCCGTTGAGTCGTGGCAAAAAAAACCGCCCCGTAGGGCGGTTTCGTCGGAACCGATCAAGCGATCAATAGAACGCCTGGATGCCGGTCTGCGCGCGGCCCAGGATCAGGGCGTGCACGTCGTGGGTGCCTTCGTAGGTGTTGACCACTTCCAGGTTCACCAGGTGGCGGGCCACGCCGAATTCGTCGGAGATGCCGTTGCCGCCGAGCATGTCGCGCGCCAGGCGGGCGATGTCCAGCGCCTTGCCGCAGGAATTGCGCTTCATGATGGAGGTGATTTCGACGGCGGCGGTGCCTTCGTCCTTCATGCGGCCCAGGCGCAGGCAGCCTTGCAGGGCCAGCGTGATTTCGGTCTGCATGTCGGCCAGCTTCTTCTGGATCAGCTGGTTGGCGGCCAGGGGGCGGCCGAACTGCTTGCGGTCCAGCGTGTACTGGCGGGCGGTGTGCCAGCAAGCTTCGGCGGCGCCTACGGCGCCCCAGGCGATGCCGTAGCGGGCCGAGTTCAGGCAGGTGAACGGACCCTTCAGGCCGGACACGCCGGGCATCATCTGGTCGGCGGACACTTCCACTTCGTCCATGACGATTTCACCGGTGATCGAGGCGCGCAGGCCGACCTTGCCGTGGATGGCGGGGGCCGACAGGCCCTTCATGCCCTTTTCCAGGATGAAGCCGCGGATCTTGCCGTCGAAGTCGCCGCCGACGCACTTGGCCCACACCACGAAGACGTCGGCGATGGGAGAGTTGGTGATCCACATCTTGTTGCCGGAAATCTTGTAGCCGTCGGACGTCTTGACGGCGCGGGTTTCCATGCCGCCGGGGTCGGAGCCGTGGTTGGGTTCGGTCAGGCCGAAGCAGCCGATCCATTCGCCGCGGGCCAGCTTGGGCAGGTATTTCTGCTTCTGCGCTTCGCTGCCGAATTCGTTGATCGGCACCATCACCAGGGACGACTGCACGCTCATCATGGAGCGGTAGCCGGAGTCGATGCGTTCGACTTCGCGGGCGATCAGGCCGTAGCTGACGTAGTTCAGGCCGGCGCCGCCGTATTCGACGGGGATGGTGGCGCCCAGCAGGCCCAGTTCGCCCATTTCGGAGAAGATGGCCGGGTCGGTCTGTTCGTTGCGGAACGCGTTCAGCACGCGCGGGGCGAGCTTGTCCTGCGCATAGGCGTAGGCTGCGTCACGCACCATGCGTTCTTCTTCGGTCAGTTGCTGGTCCAGCAACAGGGGGTCTTGCCAGTGAAAGGAAGGATTCGAGGACATGCTGGGTCTCCGCTATGGATTTCGGAATGCTAGAAAGTTTAAACCTAAAATAATTCGGGCGGCAAGCGGCGAATGGAACGGCCGGCGCGCGGCGCCGCCGTTCCGTCCCGCCTTCAGTGCTGCGCCTTGAGCGCTGCGTCGCGGATCTTTTCCAGGGTCGTGCCCGGGGTGATGGTTTCCGGATCGATGAAGCAGTGCAGGATGGCCGGCTTGCCGCTGGCCAGGGCGCGTTCGAAGGCCGGGCCGAACTGCTCGGTGGTCTCGACGCGTTCGCCGTGGCCGCCAAAGGCGCGCGCATAGTCGGCGAAATCCGGATTCTTCAGATCGGTCGCGGAAATGCGGCCGGGGTAGTGCTTTTCCTGGTGCATGCGGATCGTGCCGTACATGCCGTTGTCCACCAGCACCACGACGATGGGCAGGTCGTATTGCACCGCGGTCGCGAATTCCTGGCCGTGCATCAGGAAGCAGCCGTCGCCAGCGAAGCAGACCACGGTCTTGTCGGGCGACACGCGCTTGGCGCCCACGGCGGCGGGCAGGCCGTAGCCCATGGAGCCCGACGTCGGCGCCAGCTGCGTGCCGTAGCGCGTAAAGCGGTGGAAGCGGTGCAGCCAGGTGGCGTAGTTGCCGGCGCCGTTGGTCATGATGGCATCGGCCGGCAGCGTCTTTTCCAGGTAGGCCATGACCTGGCCCATTTGCAGCGCGCCCGGCGTCGTGATGGCGCTGGGATCGCTCCATTTCAGATACGACTCGCGCATGGCCTGCGTGCCGGCGGCCCAGGCGGGCTGGGCCGGCGCCTTCAGGCCGCCCAGCGCCTGCGCAAAGGCGGCGGGCGAAGTATTGATGGCCAGGGTGGGGCGGTAGACGCGGCCCAGCTCGGCGGTGTCGGGGTGCACGTGCACCAGTTTCTGCTTGGGTACCGGGATGTCCAGCAGGGTGTACGCCTGGCTGGGGTTTTCCGACATGCGGCCGCCGACCAGCAGGATCAGGTCCGCATCGGCGACGCGCTTGAGCAGCGCGGGGTTGATGCCCAGACCCACGTCGCCGATGAAGCAGGGGTGGTCGGCCGGGAACAGCATCTGGCGGCGGAAGGACACGGCCGTGGGTAGCGCGTGGCGCTGCGCAAAATCGGCGAACTGCTGCACCGCGCGGGCGTCCCAGCGAGTGCCGCCCAGGATGGCGACCGGATTTTTGGCCTCGGCCAGCAGCTTTTCCAGGTCGGCCAGCTGGCCGGCGGTGGGGGCGGAATCGATGACTTCGTAGCGTGGCGCGTCGGCGACCTTGGCGGCTTCGACCAGCATGTCTTCGGGCAGCGCGATCACGACCGGGCCGGGACGGCCCGAGGTGGCGATGTGGAAGGCGCGCGAAACCAGTTCGGGGATGCGTTCGACCTGATCGATCTCGGTGACCCACTTGGCCTGCGTGCCGAACACGGCGCGGTAATCCATTTCCTGGAAGGCTTCGCGTTCGCGCATGCCGCGCTCGATCTGGCCGACGAAGAGGATCAGGGGGGTGGAGTCCTGCTTGGCGATGTGCACGCCCGCCAGCGCGTTGGACGCGCCCGGGCCGCGGGTCACCATGCAGATGCCAGGTTCGCCGGTCAGCTTGCCATGGGCGTCGGCCATCATGGCCGCGCCGCCTTCCTGGCGGCACACCGTGACCTTGATGTCCGCATCGTGCAGGCCGTCCAGCACCGCCAGATAGCTTTCACCGGGAACACAGAAAACATGTTTGACGCCCTGCGCAACCAGCTGGTCGACCAGGATGTGACCGCCAAGGCGGGATTCTTGCTGGGACATGGGGGTGGTAGTCATGATGAGCCGAGGTTAGGACATCCGAGCATAATGTTCCTTGATCGCACAATGCAATTGATAAAATTGCACAATCTATTGACCCACCGGCACGACCTGCCATGCTGCGCCGCGGCAAGATCCGAGCGGCGCAGCAGCGGCGGCGCCCCCCGGCACCTGGCGGTTCCCGCGATATGAGAAACGGCATTCCCAACCTGAGCGCCCTGCAGGCGTTTGAAGCGTCGGCCCGGCTGGGCAGCTTTTCCCGCGCCGCCGAGGAATTGTCCCTGACGCATAGCGCCGTCTACCGCCAAGTGGCCAGCCTGGAGGCGCGCCTGGGCGTGCAGCTGTTCACGCGGGTGCGCCGGCGCATCGTGCTGACCGATCACGGAGCGGAGTACGCCGGCCGCATCCGCCACCATTTGGACCAGATCGAAAAAGACACTTTCGGCCTGGTCAGCCGCACCGGCATGGGCCGCAGCATCCATATCGCCGTGGTGCCCACCCTGGCGACGACCTGGTTGATCCCGCGCCTGGCGGATTTCCAGCGCGAGCACGGCGACATCACGGTCAGCCTGTCCGTGCGCACGCTGCCGTTCCAGTTCAAAGACCAGCCCTTCGACGGCGCGCTGTATCACGGGGACGGATTGTGGCCTGGCACCCAGGGCGTGCTGCTGTTCCCCGAACGCGAACTGGTGCCGGTGTGCGCGCCAGAGCTGGCGGCGCGGGCGGCGGAACCGGGGGCCAGCGCCTTGTCCGGCATGACCCATCTGCACCTGGCTTCGCGGCCGGACGCCTGGCGCCAGTGGTACGCGGCCAACAGCCATCTTTATGGTCCGCACGCCGCCGGCGGGCCGCGCTACGAGCTTTTCACCATGGTGATGGCGGCGGTGCAGGCCGGCCTGGGAGTCGGGCTGATGCCGCGTTTCCTGGCCCAGCCCGCGCTCGACCAAGGCACGCTGGCGATGCCCGTGCCGCAATCGCTATCGGTCAGCCAGGGCTATTACTTCGGCTATCCGCAGCGCAGCGAACGCTCCGAGGCGCTCAAGCTCTTCGAGAGCTGGCTGAAGTCCGCCGCCGCAGGCGTGGGCGGACGTTGAGCCGTAGAATCCAGCCATGTCCGCAATCCGCCCCCCGCTGGAATCCCAGGCCGATATCGACGCCTTCATCGATGCCGTCTGGCTGGAAGACGGCCTGTCGGCCAACACCCTGGCGGCCTACCGGCGCGATCTGACGGGCTTTGCCCGCTGGCTGGAAGATCCCGAAGCCTACGCGCCCGAAATGGCCGACCGCCACGGCGATGCGGCGCAGGCCCACGTCCTGCCCGCCGGACCCGCCAAAGCTCTGCGCGATGCCGGCAAGGCCGACATCGAAGCCTGGTTCGCCTTCCGCCACGAAGAAACCCGCGCCACCACCGCCAACCGCAGGCTGGCCGCGTTGCGCCGCTTTTACGCCTGGGCGCTGCGCGAACACCGCGCCGAGCGCGATCCCTGCCTGACGCTGATCGCCGCCAAGCAGCCGCCGCGCATGCCCAAGACTCTGTCCGAGCAGCAGGTGGACGCCTTGTTGCGCGCGCCCGACCTGGAGGAGGCCCGCGGCCTGCGCGACCGCGCCATGCTGGAAACGCTGTACGCCACGGGCTTGCGGGTATCCGAGCTGGTGGGCATGCGCACGCTGGACGTGAGCCTGAACGAAGGCGTGGTGCGGGTGGTGCTGGGCAAGGGCGGCAAGGACCGGCTGGTGCCGCTGGGCGCCGAGGCGGCCCATTGGATCGACCGCTACCTGAAGTCCGCGCGGCCGGAGCTGGCGGCTGGACGCGTGAGCGATGCGCTCTTCATCACGGGCCGGGCCGAAGCCATGTCGCGCCAGGCGTTCTGGCAACTGGTGAAGAAATATGCCCTGCTGGCGGACGTGCGCGCGCCGCTGTCGCCGCACGTGCTGCGGCACGCCTTCGCCACGCATCTGCTGAACCACGGCGCCGACCTGCGCGTGGTGCAGATGCTGCTGGGCCACGCCGACATTTCCACCACGCAGATCTACACGCACGTCGCGCGCGAACGCCTGAAGGCGCTGCACGCGACGCACCATCCTCGCGGCTAGCGCTGCACGCGCCGCTTCGAAATTCCTCTTTCACGCATAACCATGAGCAAAGCCCGCCACGTTTCCGAGACGCCCGCCACCCAGTTCCTCAAGCAGAACAAGGTGGCGTACACGGAGCACACCTATGACTACGTCGACCATGGCGGCGCGGGCGAAGCCGCGCGCCAGTTGGGCCTGGATCCGCATGCGGTGGTCAAGACCCTGGTGATGGAGGACGAGTCCGCCAAGCCCCTGATCGTGGTCATGCACGGCGACCGCGAAGTCTCCACCAAGAACCTGGCGCGCCAAGCCGGTTTGAAGCGGGTGGAGCCCTGCAAGCCCGAGGTGGCGCAGCGCCATTCGGGCTATCAGGTGGGCGGCACCTCGCCCTTCGGCACGCGCAAGAAGATGCCGGTGTGGGTCGAGGCCGAAGTGCTGGACTACCCGGTGGTCTACATCAACGGCGGGCGGCGCGGGTATCTGATCGGCATAGATCCCAAGGTGCTGGTCACGCTGCTGGGCGCCAAGGGCGTGTCCGTCGCTCTGGAGTAAGGCGGGCTTGCGTGGGCGTGGTATTCCCATACCACCACCCTGGCCGATGGCGGCGTCACAATAGGGGCGTAGATCAAGAACCGGAACCCGGCCACGTGGCCCGAACCGGCTTTCCGCCATCCCTGGGAGACAAACATGAGCAAGCGACTGTTGATGCTGGTCGGCGACTACGCCGAAGACTACGAGACCATGGTGCCGTACCAGACCCTGCTGACGGTGGGGCACACGGTGCACGCGGTATGCCCGGACAAGAAAGCGGGCGACACCATCGCCACCGCGATCCATGACTTCGAAGGCGCACAGACCTACACCGAAAAGCGCGGCCACAATTTCGCGCTGAACTATGACTTTGACCGCGTCGAGCCGTCGTCCTACGACGGCCTGGTGATTCCGGGCGGCCGCGCGCCGGAGTATCTGCGGCTGAACGAAAAGGTGCTGGACATCGTGCGCGCCTTCGACAAGGCCGGCAAGCCCATCGCGGCGGTCTGCCACGGCGCGCAACTGCTGGCCGCGGCCGGGATCCTGAAGGGCCGCACCTGCTCCGCCTATCCGGCGTGCGCCCCGGAAGTGCGCCTGGCGGGCGGCACCTATGCCGAGATCGGCATCGACCAGGCCTACACCGACGGCAATCTGGTGACGGCGCCGGCCTGGCCCGCGCACCCGGCCTGGATGTCGCAATTCCTGGCGGTGCTGGGCACGAAGATCACGCCCTGATCTTCCAAGCCACAAAGCGCCAGGGCCGCAAGCTTGCGGCCCTGGCGCTTTTTCCTTGCGGCTTGGATATCAGGCGAAATCGAGCACGATGCGGCCTTCGATCTGGCCGCGCCGCATGCGGTCGAACACGTCGTTGATGTTCTCCAGGCTTTCGGTGGCGACGGTGGCGTGCACCTTGCCCTCTTCGGCAAACTGCAGCGATTCCTGCAGGTCCAGGCGCGAGCCCACGATGGAGCCGCGCACGGTGACGCCATTGAGCACCATGTCGAAGATCGACAGCGGGAAGTCGCCCGGCGGCAGACCGTTAAGCGCCACGGTGCCGCCGCGGCGCACCATGCCCAGCGCCTGCTCGAAGGCCTTGGGCGATACCGCCGTGATCAGCGCGCCGTGCGCGCCGCCGATCTCGCGCTTGAGGTAGGCGGCCGGGTCGGTGGTCTTGGCGTTGACGGTGACCTCGGCGCCCAAGCGGCGGGCGAAGTCCAGCTTGGCGTCGTCGATGTCCACAGCCGCGACGTTCAGGCCCATGGCCTTGGCGTACTGCACCGCCATGTGGCCCAATCCGCCGATGCCGGAAATCACCACCCAGTTGCCCGGACGGGTGTCCGTCATCTTCAGGCCCTTGTACACGGTCACGCCGGCGCACAGCACGGGCGCTACCTCGACGAAACCGACGTTCTTGGGCAGCAGGCCCACGTAGTTGGCATCAGCCAGCGCGTATTCGGCAAAGCCGCCGTTCACGGAGTAGCCGGCGTTCTTCTGCGTTTCGCACAGCGTTTCCCAGCCGCCCAGGCAATGCTCGCAATGCCCGCAGGCGGAATACAGCCAGGGAATGCCGACGCGGTCGCCTTCCTTCACATGGGTCACGCCCGCGCCCACCGCAACCACGTGGCCGACGCCTTCGTGGCCGGGAATGAAGGGCGGGTTGGGCTTGACGGGCCAGTCGCCTTCGACCGCGTGCAGGTCGGTGTGGCAGACCCCGCAGGCTTCGATCTTTACCAGCAATTCGCCCGGACCCGGGCGCGGCACCGCGACTTCTTCGATTGCCAGGGGCTTGCCGAATGCTCGTGCAACCGCTGCTTTCATGGTTTTATCCATCACTGCCTCCGAAGTCTGATCAAGATTCCTTATGCTCGAACGTGGACGCTTTCCCGACCATGATTTATATCAACCGAGGGGGCTGCCCGCCGATGCCGGAAACGTGTGGTTGCAGAAAGAGGCCGGCCTCGCGCAGCTTGCCCGGGCCGCGGCAAACGGCGTACAGTCAGCCGTAGGCATCCCGGCCCAGGCCCCAGGCCCAGTCCCGAGTTCCAGGAGCTCCCATGTGTGAAATCTTCATCCGCGCCAGCGAGCAGTCCTACGCGCCCGAAACCCGTTCGCTGCGGCTGCATGGCGTGGCTACCAGCCTGAGGCTGGAACAGCTGTTCTGGCAGGTATTGGAAGAAATCGCCGGCCGCGACGGCATGCGCGTGACGCAGCTGATCGAACGTCTGTACGACGAACTGATCGAGTATCGCGGCGAGGCCGCCAATTTCACCTCATTCCTGCGCGTGTGCTGCCTGCGCTACCAACTGCTGCAGGCAGAGGGCCGAATCCCCTTGGACGCGGCCGTGCCGATCCGTTCGCTCAACCCGCAGGCCGTGCTGGAAGGCCTGCCGCCCACGCTGTACGACGCCCAGCCCCTGCGCCCCAAACGCAAGGCCGCGTAGGCCGCCAACACTGACGCCGCCGCGGCGCCAAAAAGCAAAGGGCCCGAATTTTTCGGGCCCTTTGCTCATGTGGCAGCGTAGCGCGGCGGGTGTTCAGCCGCCAGACTGGATCGACGCCATCGCCACTTCGTTCTGCACGATGCGGCGGATGCGCACCGCATCGCCGATGCGGGAGAGCTTGCCCTGCGAATCCAGCAGCACGATGGCCAGGTCGCGGCCGTTGATGCGGGCCAGCATGACCAGGCATTCGCCCGCTTCGTTGATGTAGCCGGTCTTGGACACCTTGATGTCCCAGTCGGGCTTGCGCACCAGCAGGTTGGTGTTGCGGAAGGTCTGCGTGCGGTTGTTGACCTCGACGTCGTACTCGGTATCGGTGGAGTAGCGGTGGATCAGCGGGCGCTGGGAGGCGGCGCGCAGCAGTCGGGCCAGATCGTGCGGCGACGAGACGTTGTCGCTGGACAGGCCGGTGGGCTCGATGAAGCGGGTGCTGGTCATGCCCAGCGCCTGCGCCTTGGCGTTCATGGCGGCCACGAAGGCGGGCAGGCCGCCCGGATAGTGGCGGCCCAGCGCGTTGGCGGCGCGGTTTTCGGACGACATCAGCGCCAGGTGCAGCATGTCGCCGCGCGACAGCTTGGTGCCCACGCGCAGACGCGAGGTGGTGTGCTTGAGGCCGTCGACGTCTTCGTCGGTGATCTCCAGCATTTCGTTCATGGGCAGGTTGGCGTCGACCACGACGACCGCGGTCATCAGCTTCGAGATCGAAGCGATGGGGCGCACCACGTTTTCGTTCTTGGCGAAGATGACCGTGGACGTTTCCAGATCCTGCACATAGGCGGTAGTGGAACGCAGGGCGGCGGCTTCGGCGCGCACCGAGGAGGCGGGCGGCGGCATGGCGGCCGAACCGACCGCGGCAGCAGCGGCGGCGCGTTGCGCGCGCGACGGCTTGTTCGGCTTGCCGCTCTTGCCGGCGGCCGCGCCCTTCTTGGGCGGCGTGCCCTTGGCGGCGACCTGCTTGCCGCCCTTGGGGGCGGCTGCTTTCTTGCCGGAGGAGGATTTGGGGGGAGTTTTCGCGGAGGAGGCGGCTTGTTTGCCCGAGGCGCTCTTGCCGGAGCTGGCCTTGGGGGCCGGAGCCTTCTTCGCTTGTTGCGCCTTGCAGGCCGACGACTTGGCGTTGGTCTTGCAAGGGTCCGTATTCTTCGCGGCTTGCGCGGCGGGGGGCAGGAGCGCGCACACCGCCAGCGCCACAGGCGCTATCGCGTTCGCAATCGCACGTTTCCAGGGAAATGCCATGGTTTGAGCTGGCTTGTCAGTCTGTCAGTAAATGTTTCTTAAGCCGGCGTTTCGTCGGGCCAGAAAAAGTCCAGATGAATTAGAGGCTTACGCGTCGAATTTAAACAGCAATTTCAAGTTGTGCGCAAGGCGATTTGCTATCATCGTCCAAAAAAATAATGGTGACGTATTGACGCAGCTTCAATTCGTCACAAGACAAGTTCGAGAAGCTAACGGCAGGCCGCGCGTGAGCGTAGCCCGGATTAACCCTCATCTGGCTGAACGCGCGAGGTTTTTGTCCATGGGCAGATCAGGACAAGACGTGCTCACAAAGGGCAAGGCTTCGGGCGGATAGGGGGTGCTGGGAAGGAAGGCGTCGGAACCGACGCCAGAGATGGCCTCGCCGGGTGGAATCGAACCACCAATTGACCCTTAGGAGGGGCCGGTTATATCCATTTAACTACGGCGAGACTATTGCTGATCAGGCGGCAAGGCCGGTCGAGTGACCGCGTTTGCTTGCTAAGGCCTTGATATCGCTACGAATCTTTCGGCCCTGAGTTTATCACTGGGGGCACGGGCTTCGGCGCAGGACGCAAGTCTATCAGCAGGCGGCGCAAGCCCCAAATCCGCTGTCCGCAACCCGGCCCGCCGGACCCGGCGCCCAACGGGGCTATTGCCGGAGCGCGGAGGCTATTTGTATATGATGTCCGGGTCCTGCGCTGCGCGCCGGACCGTCCCGTGGAGGGGGCGGCGAACCAAAACAACGAAAAACGGGTTTCATGTCTAACCAAACCGATACGAATTTCACCCGTACCCTGATCGTGGGCACGCTGGTGGTGCTGCTCGCGATGGGGGTGCGCGCCACCTTCGGGCTCTTCATGCAGCCGATGGGGCTGGCGCAGGGCTGGGGACGCGAAGTGTTCTCCATGGCCTTCGCGCTGCAGAACCTGGTGTGGGGCGTGGCCTGTATCTTCATGGGCATCCTGGCCGACCGCTACGGTTCGGGCCGCACCATCGCCCTGAGCGCGGTGCTGTACATGCTGGGCATGATAGGCACGCGCTTCGCCACCGATGAAGCCACGCTCTATCTGACCGCCGGCGTGCTGGTGGGGCTGGGACAGGCCGGCACGACCTTTCCGGTGATCCTGCCCGTGGTGGCGCGCGCGGTGCCGCCCGCCTACCGCAGCACGGCGATGGGCATCGCCAGCGCTGGCGGTTCCCTGGGGCAGTTCGCCGTGGTGCCCACGGGGCAGGTGCTGATCAGCGGCCTGGACTGGCCGGGCGCATTGTGGGTGCTGTCGCTGTTCGTCGCTTGCGGCGCGCCCCTGGCGTATTTCCTGCGCGGTCGTCCGCAAGCCCACACCGGGCCGCAGCAGTCGCTGGCCTCGGCGGTCAAGCAGGCGGTGCGCCACCCCTCGTTCCATTTCCTGTTCTGGAGCTATTTCGTCTGCGGCTTCCACACCGCTTTCATCACGCTGCACCTGCCCGCCTACGTCACGGACGGCGGCCTGAGCGCGGGGCAGGGCGCGACCGCCATTGCGCTGATCGGCCTGTTCAACGTGCTGGGTTCGTTCTATGCCGGCAAGCTGGGCGGCAAGTACAGCAAGAAGCGGCTCCTCGCCGTGGTGTACGGCATGCGCGCCTTCGGCATCCTGCTGTTGCTCTGGATGCCGCTGTCGCCTTGGGTGCTGTACGCCTTCGCCGCGTGGATGGGCTTGTTCTGGCTGGGGACCGTGCCGCTCACGCAGGGGCTGATCGGCCAGATCTACGGCCTGCGCTATGCGGCCACGCTGTCCGGCATCGTCTTCCTGGGACACCAGCTGGGCAGTTTCATCGGCGTGTGGCTGGGTGGATATGCCTACGCCAAGACCGGCAACTACGATGCCGTCTGGTGGCTGGGCGTGGCGCTGGCCATTATCGCGGCGCTGCTGTGCCTGCCGGTGCGCGAGCAGCCGGTTGCCCAGCCGGCCACGGCCTGAGAAGTCCATGAACCCTGCGACTCGCTCCGCATCCGCCGCCCGCCGCCATCGCGGTTGGCGCGCGGCTGGCGCGCTGGCCCTGGTTGCCGTCCTGGGCCTGGCGTTCTGGGGCTACACCACGCCGGAAATGCAGATCCACTGGGAAAACCTGGCCGCGCTCTGCGGCTTCTAGGCGCTTCTTCCGCTCGGCCTCGCGGTATCCTACGGCGGTATTTCTTCCCTCATCGCGCGCCGCCTGCGGGCGGGCGCCACGGATGCCCATGCAGGACTCATCGCCCTCCTATCCCGATCTATCGCTGCCGGACATCGGCGGCATGCCTGCCGCCGATACGCTGGTGCTGACGGTGAACAACCGCCTGTCGCGCCGGCTCACGCTGGAGCTGGCGGGCCTGCTGCGCCAGGAACGCCAGGTCAGCGAATTGCCGCGCATATTGCCGCTGTCCGCCTGGCTGGCCGATGCGGCCAATGAACTCGCGTTCGAGACGGATGGCGATGTGCCTGCCTATCGGCTGGACAGTTTCGCCACGCAGCTGGTGTGGACCGAGGCGATCCGCGCTGAAGAAGCCGAGCGTGTGCTGCTGGATGCGAGCCAGGCCGCGCGTTTGTCGATGGACGCGGACCTGCTGATGGACGAATGGCAGCTGCATGTGCCTTCGGGCGCGGATACCGACGAATATCGCGGCTTTGCGAAATGGCGGGTGCGTTACCGTCAGGCGCTGGCCGGCATCGACGCCGAGGACGCCAACCAGGGCTACGCGCGCGTGCTGCGGGCGCTGGAGGACGGACGCCTGCCCGTGCCGCGCCAACTGGTGCTGGCCGGATTCACGGATATGTCGCCGCGCTTTCGTCGGCTCTTGCAGGCGTTTGAAGAGCAGGGCGTGGCCGTCGCGCAGTGGCGCGACGCGCAGCGCGTTGAAACGCCGGCGCGCAGATTCGAGGCTGCGGATCAAGGCGCGGAGTGGCGCGCCGCCGCGGCCTGGGCGGCCGAGCGCCTGAAGGCGCATCCGCAGGGCCGCTACGCCATCGTCTCGCCCCAGCTGGAGGCGGAGTCGCCTTTCGCGCGGCGGGTGTTGAGCCAGGCCCTGGCCGGGCGCGGCGGCGAAGCCGCGTACGCCTTCAACGTGGCCGTGGGACGTCCGTTGAATGAATGGCCGATGGCGCGCGCCGCGCTTGCCTGGTTGCGCGCCCTGGCCGAATGCGCGCCGGGCAAGGGCTGCGGCGTCGAGGTGCTGGGCGCGGCCCTGCTGGGCGGGCATTGCGCGGGCGACGTGCGCGACCGCGCTCGGCTGGCCTCGATCGACGCGCGCTGGCGTCGCCAAGCCCAACTGCACGTCACTCCGCAGGATTGGCGCAAGCTGCTGGCGGACCTGCCCGCGTTGGCGCAGGCCTGGAATCAGGCCATGGAAATCTGGACGCAGGGCGGCCGCCAGGCCACTTGCGACGTGTGGATGTTGCGCATGAAGGCCGCGCTGATGGCGTTGGGCTTTCCCGGCGAAGGCGTGCTGGACAGCGTTGGCTATCAGGTGATGGGGGCGTTGGGCGATGCGCTGGGCAGTTTTTCGGCGCTGGCGCCGGCCGCCGGGCGCCTGGGCGGCGTGGCCGCCGTGAACCTGCTGGAAAGCGTGGCGCGTTCCGCCTCGTTTCAGCCGCAACGCGATCCGCAGGCGCGCCTGGACGTGCTGGGTTTGCTGGAAGCCGAGGGCGGCTATTGGGACGGCGTCTGGGTGTTGGGCTTGACCGACGACGTGTTGCCGGCCTCGCCCAAGCCCAATCCGCTGTTGCCGCTGGCCGTGTTGCGCCAGGCCAAGGCGCCGCGCGCCACGCCCGAGCGCGAACGCGAATGGGCCGAGGGCATGTACGCGGCGTTGTGCCGTTGCGCGCCCGAGATCATCGTCAGCCATGCGCACATGGACGGCGAGCGCGAGCTGCGTCCGTCGCCGCTGATCGCGGCGGCAGCGCTGACGGACTGGGCGCCCGCCTCGGCGCAAGCGCTGCCGGCCTTGCCGCAGGAATCGCTGGACGATGCGCAAGGCCCCGCGTTGGCGGCCGGCAATCGCGGCGGCGGCGGCCTGGACGTGTTGGACACGCAGGCGCGCAATCCGCTGTGGGCCTTCGTGCGGCATCGCCTGGGCGGCCGCGAAATGGCGCCCTATGCGGATGCGGCCACGGTCAACGTGCGCGGCCAGTTTCTGCACAAGGCGCTGGAACTGGTGTGGGGCATGATGCCCGACCAGGACGCGCTGCACGAAATCATGGCCGAGGGCCGCCTGCCTGCCTTGCTGGAACAGGCGGTGGCGCAAGCCGCGGACGAGGAACTGAAGGATTACGCGCCCGCCTTGCGCACGCTGGAATGCCAGCGCGCCCAGGCCGTGCTGGCGTCCTGGCTGGACATGGAAGCGCAGCGCCTGCCTTTCGCGGTGGCCCAGGTGGAAAAGAACCATCAATGGCAGCGCGGCGCGCTCAACCTGAAGCTGCGGCTGGACCGCATCGACACCCTCGGCGATGGCCGCAACGTCATCGTCGACTACAAGACCGGCGTGGCGGCGGCCAAGCCCGAACCGGACTGGTCGCGCAGCCGCCCCGTGAACGTGCAGCTGCCGTTCTATGCCTCGGTGCTGGCGGACGCCGCGGGCGGCGAAGTGGCGGGCCTGGTGCTGGCGCAGATCCATGCGCGGCAGGTCGCCGCGCAGGGCCTGGCCGACGAAGACCTGGGCGTGCCCGGCGTCACGCTGGCCAGCGACAGCAAGTACTTCGACGGGCTGTCCTGGCCGGATATCCGGCAGCGCTGGCGCACGGCCATCGAAGCGCTGGCCGACGAGTACGCCGCGGGCTACGCGGCCAACGTCGCGTATCGCCGCGATGACCTGAAATATTGCGATGCACTGCCGTTCCTGCGTTTGCATCTGGACGACGAGGACGCATGAGCCATGGCTGAACAAGAACGCTTGCCGCACGACCACATGGCGCGCGCCGACGCGCTGGATCCGACCCGTTCGTTCCTGGTGCAGGCGCCGGCTGGCTCCGGCAAGACCGAGCTGCTGACGGACCGCATCCTGGCGCTGCTGGCCACGGTGAACCGTCCGGAAGAAATCGTCGCCATCACCTTCACGCGCAAGGCCGCGTCCGAGATGCATGCGCGCGTGCTGAGCAAGCTGCGCCGCGGACTGGACGCGCCGCCGGAAGCCATGCACGAGCGCCGCAGCTGGCAACTCGCGCGCGCCGCGCTGGCGCGCAACGACGAGCAGGGCTGGCATCTGCTGGATCATCCCGCGCGGCTGGCCATCCGCACCATCGACTCGTTCTGCGCGGGCCTGGTGCGCAGCATGCCCTGGCTGTCGGAGCTGGGCGGCATGCCCGAGATCACGGATGATGCGCGCACCCACTACGAGGCGGCGGCGCGCGCCACCCTGGACCTCGCCGACGACTACGAGGCCGTGCGCATCCTGCTCAAGCATTTGGACGTGGACGTGCAGGCCGCCAAGGAAGCCATCGCCGACATGCTGGGCCAACGCGACCAGTGGCTGCCGCTGCTGCGCCACGGCTCCGACCGCGAGGGCATGGAAGCCATGCTGGCCGAGGCCATCGGCGAAGACCTGGACGCGCTCAGCGAGGCCATGCCCTATGGCTGGGCCGACGCGCTGTGCGGCCCGGCGCGGCTGGCCGCCGCCAATCTGCAGGATGGAGAGGCGGAAAACAAGCTGCTGGCCTTGCTGGACTGGACGGAAGAGCCGCCGCCTGACGCCGAAGCGCTGGAACTCTGGCAAGCCGTGGCGCATCTGCTGCTGACGGGTACCGGCACCTTGCGCAAGACCGTCAACAAGAACCAGGGCTTTCCCGCCAAGTGCGCGCATAAGGAACCGTTCGTGGCGTGGCTGGAAGCCGCCGACCCGGATGCAGTCTGGGTGCGCCGCCTGCATGCGGTGCGGGACGTGCCCGCGCCGCATTTCACCGATGCGCAATGGGAAGTGCTGGGCGCGCAGCTGATGACGCTGGCGCTGGCGGTGGCGCAATTGCGGCTGCGCTTTGCCGATACGGGCGAGGTCGATTTCATCGAAATCGCGCAGCGCGCCGCGGCCGCGCTGGGCAGCGCCGACGATCCGGGCGAACTGCTGCTGAAGCTGGACGCCTCGATCCGCCATCTGCTCATCGACGAATTCCAGGACACCAGCCAGACCCAGCTGGACCTGCTGCGCACGCTGACCTCGGGCTGGCAGCAGGGCGACGGCCGCAGCCTGTTCCTGGTGGGCGATCCGATGCAGTCCATCTACCGTTTCCGCAAGGCGGAAGTGGGTCTGTTCCTGGAAGTCGCCGACATCGGCGTGGGCGAACTGCAGCCGGACTTTCTCAACCTCACCGACAACTTCCGCTCGCAGGCGGGTATCGTCGAATGGGTCAACCAGTCGTTTGCGCAATTGCTGCCCCGGCGCAGCGACGCGGCGGCGGGCGCCATCGCCTACAGCCCGTCCACCGCTTTCCATGAAGCGCTGCCGGAACCCGCCGTGCGTTTTCACCCGGCCTGGTCGCGCGAGGGCGCGGCTCCCGCGGAAACGCAGGCCGAAGACATTGCGGTGGACCTGGTGCGCCAGGCGCTGATCGACCACAAGGGCGCCAAGCACCCCGTCGCCGTGCTGGTGCGGGCGCGCAGCCATCTGGGCAACCTGACCCGCCGCCTGGCGCAGGAAGGCATACGCTGCCGCGCAGTGGACCTGGTGCCGCTGGCCCTGCGGCCGGTGGTCGCGGACCTGGTGCAACTGGTGCGGGCCTTGTCGCACGCCGGCGATCGTCTGGCCTGGCTGTCGGTGCTGCGCGCGCCGTACTGCGGCTTGACGCTGACCTCTTTGCAGCGCCTGTTCGGCGACGACCACATCACGCCGGTTCCGGTGCTGCTGGAACGCGCGTTGCGGATCCCGCCGCAGACCATGCCGGTGGCCTCGGCCAACGGGCCGCAGGGCTCATTGTTCGATGCGGCGCCCGAAGCGCCGGACACGCCGTCGGCGCAGAGCGTGCTTGGCGCCGACGAGTTCGAGCGCTTGCGTCAGGTGGCGGGCATCCTGCTCGACAAGCGCAATGCCTCGGGCGCCATGCCTTTCGCGGCCTGGGTGGAGTCGTTGTGGCGCCGCCTGGGCGGCCCGGCTCTGTATGCCGGCCTCTCTGTCGCCAACGACGCGGAAAGCCTGTTCCAACTGGTCGAGCGCCTGGCGCCGCACGGCGCCATCGACGTCGCGGCGCTGGACACCGGCATCGCGCGCTTGTTCGCGGCGCCGGACGCGGCGGACGAAGATACGGGCGCGGTCGAAATCATGACCATGCACAAGTCCAAGGGCCTGCAGTTCGAAACCGTCATCCTGTACGGCCTGCACCGCGCGCCGCGCGGCGACCAGGCGCCGCTGGTGCGCTTTGAGCAGAGCGGCGGCCGCGTGCTGTTCGGCCCGGTCAAGCCGCGCGCCGAAACCGAGGCCGACCCTCTGTCGCGCTACCTGGGCGCGCGCGAGGCGCGCCGCGCCTCCTACGAAATCGACCGCCTGCTGTACGTGGCCGCGACGCGGGCGCGCAAGCGCCTGCACCTCGTGGGCCACGTGTCGGTGGACGAAGCCAGCGGCCAGGTCAAGACGCCGTCCTCCGCCAGCCTGCTGGGCCGCTTGTGGCCTTGCCTGGCCATACCGACGCCGTCATCGTTGGATGGCGCAGCGGTAGTGCAGGAGGCCGACGGCCCCGAGTGGCAAGGCGAACCCTTGCGGCGCGTGGACCGCGTCGGCCTGGCTCAACTGGCGCGGGTGGCGGACGTAGCGGTCAGCCCCGGCTTCGGCGCCGCGGCGCGCGGCGCCTGGGGCGATGGCGGTGAACATCCCGCCTGGCAATTGGAGGCCGGCTACGACGCCGCCATCGGCACCTTGTCGCATGCCTGGCTGGCGCGCATCGGCCAGGACGGCGTGCAGGCCTGGTCCGCCGACGCGCTGGCCGAACGCCTGCCCGCCATGCGGCGCCAGCTGACGCGGGCAGGCATCCCGGCCAGTCAGGCCGACGCCGCCTCCGAAGCCGTGCTCGAAACCCTGCAAGCCACCCTCGCCGACGAGCGCGGCCTGTGGCTGCTGTCCCAATCCGGCGCCCGCCGCGAATGGCCCCTGATCGACGCCGCCGGCAAGGTATCCGTCATCGACCTGGCCCTCAGCACCGAGGACGGCTGGCTCATCGTCGACTACAAAACCGGCCGCCCGCACCCCGGCGAACTCCCCACCGCCTTCGCCGCCCGCATGCGCCAGCGCCACGGCGACCAACTGCTGCGCTACTGCGCCCAAGTCACCGCCCTGGACGGCCGCACCGCCCGCGCCGCCCTCTACTTCCCAAGAGCACGCGCCTGGATCGACCTAAAGGAATAGCACGGAGGTAACGCAAACCCCAAGGCCTTCAAATCAGTAAGAAATTCCAGCAAGCAAAGCGCAGCGAGCCAGCCCAGCAAGGCAAAGCGAAGCGAGCCGACAGGACCAGCGAAGCGACGTCCTCACCCCCTCCCCCTCGGGGGGAGGGCCGGGGAGGGGGCGCACATTCAGCCCCCCGGGGCCCGCCAGCCGAGAGGCTAGCAAGCAAGCGAAGCGCAGCTCTGCTAGAATCTCGGCTGGCGGGCCCCTCCGCATGGTTCGGCGGTGAACCTGGTCAGGTCGGGAACGAAGCAGCCATAGTCGTTTAGGGTCAGTGCCGGAGTAAGGCTCGCCAACCGGATTCTTCAAAGCAACGCGTCATGACTATCCAAGATGTCGTCGCTTTCAAGGGGGACGGGGTTATTTTCCAAGGATACGTTCCACGGGAATAAGCCCGTCCCCTTTGCGTTTCAGGCCGCGCGGAGCATGGATGCCATGCGCCGCGCCGAACCCCGGCAGCTGGACCGGCCATTTCGGGCCAGCTTGCGAAACAGGCTCTACAATCCACCCATGACTTATCTGGTACTGGCCCGCAAGTGGCGGCCGAGATCGTTCGATACCCTCGTGGGACAGGATCACGTGGTGCGCGCGCTGACGCATGCGCTCGACACCCAACGCCTGCATCACGCCTGGCTGTTCACGGGAACCCGCGGCGTCGGCAAGACCACGCTGTCGCGCATCCTGGCGAAGTCGCTCAACTGCGAAACCGGCATCACCTCCAAGCCTTGCGGCGTCTGTCGCGCCTGCACGGAGATCGATGCCGGACGTTTCGTCGACTACCTCGAACTGGATGCGGCTTCGAACCGCGGCGTCGAGGAAATGACGCAGCTGCTGGAACAGGCGGTGTACGCGCCGGGAGCGGGGCGCTTCAAGGTCTACATGATCGACGAAGTCCACATGCTGACCGGGCATGCGTTCAACGCCATGCTCAAGACGCTGGAAGAGCCGCCGCCGCACGTCAAGTTCATCCTCGCGACCACCGACCCGCAGAAGATTCCGGTGACGGTGCTGTCGCGCTGCCTGCAGTTCAATCTGAAACAGATGCCGGCCGACTCCATCGTCGGCCACCTGCAGGCCGTGCTCGGCCAGGAAGCGGTGGGCTTCGACGTGCCGGCCCTGCGGCTGATCGGGCAGGCGGCCGCGGGTTCCATGCGCGACGCGCTGTCGCTGACCGACCAGGCCATCGCTTACAGCGCCGGCAACCTGACCGAGGACGCCGTGCGCGGCATGCTCGGCACCATCGACCAGCGGCATCTGGTGCGCCTGCTGGATGCGCTGTCCGCCGGCGACGCCAAGGGCGTGCTGGCGGTGGCGGATGAACTGGCCATCCGCGGCCTGTCCTATGCCGGCGCCTTGGCCGACCTGGCCGTGTTGCTGTCGCGCGTGGCCATCGAGCAGCGCGTGCGCGGCGTGACGCCCGCCGAGGATCCGCTGGCCGGCGATATCGCCCGGCTGGCGCTGGCCCTGCACCCGGACGCCGTGCAACTGTTCTATTCCGTGGCGGTGCACAGCCGCAGCGAACTGACCCTGGCGCCCGACGAATACGCGGGTTTCATCATGGCCTGCCTGCGCATGCTGGCGCTCAATGGCGACGCCGGCCCGCAGACCGCGCTCGAAGCGCCCGCCGCGCCTGCCCGTCAGACGGCCGATGCGGCCGCAGCGCCGGCGGCAGTCGCCGCGCCTGCGCCCGCCGCGGCGCAGCCCCAGCCCGCCCCCGCAGCCGTTCAGATGGCTGCCGCAGCCGCACCGGTTGCTGCGCCCGCCGCGCAGCTCGCCCCCGCCGCCGCGATGCCCGCGCCGCCCGTGGCCGCGCAGGCATCCGAGCCGGTCGAACCCGCCGCGCCTGCAGCCGTCGCGCAGGCGTCCGAACCGGCTCCGGCCGCTGCGGAACCCGAACCGGTTGCGCCGGAACAAGCTCCGCAAGCCGTTCAGCCAGGCAGCGTGCCGCCTTGGGAAGACCTGCCGGCCGCTGCGCCGGCCGTGTCTGAAGCCGAAGCAGGCAAGACCGCGGGCTCGGCGGCGCTGGCCGTCACGCCTGCCACCGCCGCAGCCATCGCGCCCGCGCCGCAAGCCGATGACGGCGACGGCCCGCCCGCCTGGGTCGACGAAGAAATCCCGTTCGAAGCCGAAGGCGGCTTCGCACCGGACAACGGTTTTACGTCGGACCCCGACGACGATGATTTCGAAACCCTGGCCAGCGCGCCTTCGGCCGCGCCGCCCCCCGCGGCCCGCCGCGAAGGTCCGGCGCCCGCGCGCAAGCGGCAGTCGTCGCGCGCCCGCCTGACGGACATGACGTCGGAAACCTGGCCCGAGCTGGCCGCCCGCCTGCCGGTCACCGGCCTGGCGGCGGAACTGGCGCGCCAGAGCGCATGGGCCGGCGTGCAGGGCGATGCCGTCATCCTGCGCGTGGCCGTCAAGACGCTGGCCGAAAGCGAAAGCCGCGTCCGTCTGCAGACGGTGTTGTGCGAACATTTCGGCCAGGGCATACGGCTGGACGTCGAGGTCGGCGTGACGGGCGAGGCGACGGCGCATGCCGTGGCCCAGGCCGAACGCGCCGCCCGCCAGCAGGCCGCCGAAGAGGCGGTCGCGGTCGACCCGTTCGTACAGGCGCTCGTCGCCGATTTCGGCGGCCAGGTCGTCGCCGGCTCGATCCGCCACGTCGATTCCCCGGCCGCCGCTGCCTGAAGCGGCGGCCATCTCTCATTCCCCTCGTTCAAGGAAGCATCGATCATGATGAAAGGACAACTGGCCGGCCTGATGCGCCAGGCGCAGCAAATGCAGGAAAACATGAAGAAGGCGCAGGACGCGCTGGCCGACATCCAGGTCGAAGGCGCCTCCGGCGGCGGCCTGGTCAAGGTCACCATGACCTGCCGCCACGACGTCAAGCGCGTGGCCATCGATCCGTCGCTGCTGGGCGACGACAAGGACATGCTGGAAGACCTGGTCGCCGCCGCGTTCAACGACGCGCTGCGCAAGGCCGAAGCCACCTCGCAGGAAAAGATGGCCTCGGTCACCGCCGGCATGCCGCTGCCCCCGGGCATGAAGCTGCCGTTCTGAACGCAGCCCCAAGGCCGCAATGGACCCGCTACTGCCTGAACCCGAGCCGCTCGTCTCGCTGATCGAGGCGCTGCGGCGCCTGCCCGGCGTGGGCGTGCGCTCTGCCCGGCGCATGGCCTATCACCTGCTGCAGCATGACCCGCAAGGCGCGGACATGCTGGGGCAGGCGTTGGCGGGTGCCGTGCGGGACCTGAAGCATTGCGCCCGCTGCAACAGCTTCTCGGAAGAGGAAGTCTGCGGCACCTGCGTCAATCCCAAGCGCGATCCCTCGCTGCTGTGCATCGTCGAGACGCCGGCCGATCAGAACATGATTGAGTCCAGCCACGGCTATCGCGGCCTGTATTACGTGCTGATGGGCCGCGTCGCGCCGCTCGAAGGGATCGGTCCGCGCGAGCTGGATTTCGAGCGGGTGATCAAGCGCGCGACCGACGGCGTGGTGCAGGAGGTCATCCTGGCCACCAACTTCACCGCCGAAGGCGAAACCACCGCCCACTTCCTGGGCGAAGCGCTGGGCGAGCGCGGTCTGCGGGTCACGCGGCTGGCGCGCGGCGTGCCCGCCGGCAGCGAGCTGGAATACGTCGACGCCGGCACCATCGCCTGGGCCCTGATGGAGCGCAAGACCACCTGATTCCGCAGTAGTACCAGAACGCCTTGCCGGCAATGTATCGGCAACGGCAAAACAGTGAGGTAGACAAACCATGTCAGCGCTGACCGGACTGAAGGTCCTGGAACTCGGCACGCTCATTGCCGGCCCGTTCGCCGCGCGCATCTTCGGCGAATTCGGCGCCGACGTCATCAAGGTGGAAACGCCCCACGGGCCTGACGGCACGGGCGGCGGCGATCCCATCCGCAGCTGGCGCCATCTGCGCGAGGGCAACTCTCTCTGGTGGACGGTGCAGGCCCGCAACAAGCAATCCATCGCTCTCAACCTGAAAGATCCACGCGCACGCGACATCGCCCGCAAGCTGGCGCTGGACGCCGACGTGGTGGTCGAGAACTACCGGCCTGGCGTGCTGGAAAAGTGGGGGCTGGGCTACGAGCAGCTGCGCGCGATCAACCCCGCGCTCATCATGGTGCGCCTGTCCGGCTATGGGCAGACCGGACCCATGAAGGACCAGCCGGGTTTCGGCGCCATCGGCGAATCCATGGGCGGGCTGCGTTACGTGTCGGGCCATCCCGACCGGCCGCCCCTGCGCGTGGGCATCTCCATCGGCGATTCGATCGCCGCGCTGCACGGCGTGATCGGCGCGATGATGGCGCTGCGGCACCGCGACGCCACCGGCGGGCGCTGGAACGGCAAGCAGGGCGCGGAGTGCCAGGCGGGGCAGGGCCAGATGGTGGACGTGGCGCTGTACGAGGCCGTGTTCAACATGATGGAAAGCCTGGTGCCCGAGTACGACGTGGCCGGCGTGGTGCGCGAGCGCACCGGCGGCGCGCTGCCCGGCATCGTGCCTTCGAATACCTACACCACCCGCGATGGGCAGAACATCGTCATCGCCGGCAACGGCGACGCGATCTTCCATCGGCTGATGCGCGCCATCGGCCGCGACGACCTGGCCACGGATCCGGGACTGGTGCGCAACGACGGCCGCGCCAAACGCGTCGACGAGATCGACGGCGCCATCCAGCAATGGTGCGGCGCGCGCGGCATCGAAGAGGCGCTGGGCGCACTGAAGGGCGCGGACGTGCCGGTGGGCAAGATCTACAGCGTGGCCGACATGTTCAGCGATCCGCAGTTCCTGGCGCGCCGCATGATAGAGCAGCACCGCTTCCCGGACGGCACGCCGGTCAAGCTGCCGGCCGTCGTGCCCAAGCTGTCGGAGACGCCTGGCGAGACGCGCTGGGTGGGCCCTGTATTAGGGGAACATACCGAGGAAGTCCTGAAATCGCTGGGGTATGATTCAGCGGCTATAGAAGAGCTGGCAAAGACCGGCGCTATCGGTCTGCCCGACAACTAGGAGACAAGCACATGTCAGTCACTCGCCGTGATCTGCTCAAGATGGCCGGCGCCGCCGGCGTCATGGGCATGGCGCCCGCCATCGTGCGCGCGCAGAAGCTGGAGAAGACCAAGGTCCAGATCGCAGTCGGCGGCAAGCCGCTGATCTACTATCTCCCCCTGTCCATCGCGGAAGCCCGCGGCTACTTCAAGGACGAAGGGCTGGACGTCAGCATCGCCGACTTCGCGGGTGGCTCCAAGGCCCTGCAGGCCGTGGTGGGCGGCAGCGCCGACATCGTGTCGGGCGCGTTCGAGCACACCTTGTCCATGCAGTCCAAGGGCCAGGCCTATCGCGCCTTCGTGCTGCAGGGCCGCGCGCCGATGATAGGCGTGGGCGTGTCCAAGAAGAACCTGCCCAACTACAAGAGCGCCGCCGACCTGAAGGGCAAGAAGATCGGCGTGACCGCGCCGGGTTCGTCCACCAACATGGTGGTCAGCTTCTTCCTGGCCAAGCACGGCCTGAAGGCCTCGGACGTGTCCATCATCGGCGTAGGCGCCGGCGCGGGCGCCGTGACCGCGCTGCGCAGCGGCCAGATCGACGCCATCTCCAACACCGACCCCGTGGTGTCGATGCTGGAAATGCCGGGCGACATCCAGATCATCGTCGACACGCGCACGCTCAAGGACACCAAGGAAATCTTCGGCGGCAACATGCCGGCGGGCTGCCTGTATGCCCCGCAAGCCTTCCTCGATGCCAACCCCAACACCACCCAGGCCCTGGCCAATGCGCTGGTGCGCGCCGACAAGTGGATCCAGAAGGCTGGCGCCGACGAAATCGCCAAGGTCGTGCCGGAAACCTATCTGCTGGGCGATCCGGCCGTCTACAAGGCCGCCATCGCCAAGAGCCTGGAAGGCCTGTCGCCGGACGGCCTGATCCCCGAGGATGGCGCGGCCACCGCGCTCAAGGCGCTGGCCGCCTACCAGGCGGACTTCGACGGTTCCAAGATCGACCCGTCCAAGGTCTGGACCAACGACTACGCGCGCCGCGCCAACGAGAAGTACCCCAATGGCTGAAGCTGCGCTGTCGCTGGAAAGCATCAGCTGCACCTTTGTCTCCCGCGACGACCGCTCGCAGCGCTACACCGCCGTCAGCGACACGACCCTGGCCATCGCGCCAGGGGAGTTCGTGTCGGTGGTGGGCCCGACCGGATGCGGCAAGTCCACCCTGCTCAACGTCAGCGCCGGCCTGTTGGCGCCGTCCTCGGGCAGCGTGAAGGTGTTCGGACAGCCGCTATCCGGCATCAATGAGCGCGCCGGCTACATGTTCCAGGGCGAGGCCCTGCTGCCCTGGCGCAGCGCGCTGGACAACGTGGTGGCGGGCCTGGACTTTGCCGGCGTGCCTCGGCAGCAGGCGCTGGAGCGCGGCCGCGAATGGATGCGCCGCGTGGGCCTGGGCGGCTTCGAAAGCCGCTATCCGCACCAGATGTCGGGCGGCATGCGCAAACGCACGATGCTGGCGCAGACGCTGATCCGCGATCCCGACATCATCCTGATGGACGAGCCGTTCTCGGCGCTGGATATCCAGACGCGCCAGCTCATGGAGAACGAGGTCCTGGACCTGTGGATGGCCAAGCGCAAGGCGGTGCTCTTCATCACGCACGACCTGGACGAGGCCATCGCCATGAGCGATCGCGTGGTGGTGCTGTCGGCCGGGCCGGGCACGCACCCCATCGGTGAATTCGCCATCGACCTGCCGCGTCCGCGCGACGTGGCCGAAGTGCGCACGCATCCGCGCTTCGTCGAATTGCACTCCGCCATCTGGGGAGTGTTGCGCGAAGAAGTCCTAAAGGGCTACGCCCAACAGAAGCGAGCCTAAAGATGAGGCCCACCCCCGAAGCGCCTTTGGCGCTTCCCCCTCAAGGGGGCGCCGCAGGCGGACCGGCGAAGCCGGATCCGCGGCGGCCGGGCTTGGCGTATGCCTGCTGTCTAAGCAGAACGAGGCGTGCAAGCGCCCTGGAGTGGTGAGATGTCGAAGTCTTTGATCAAACCCGGTTCGGCCAGCCTGCGCTTCTGGCAGTTGCTGCTGCTCGTCATCATTCTGCTCGTTTGGCACTTCGCGTCGCGCGATCCCAAGGTGGCCTTCTTCTTCGGCGAACCCTTGAAGGTGTGGGGCCGCATCTGGGCCTGGTTCGTCACCAATGCGGACATCTATACCCACCTGGGCGTGACGCTGACCGAGACCGTGCTGGCGTTTTTCATCGGCACCATCGCCGGCCTGGCCTTCGGCCTGTGGCTGGGCCTGTCGCCCGGCGCAAGCGCGATCCTCGATCCCTACATCAAAGCCGCCAACTCGATGCCGCGCGTCATCCTGGCGCCCATCTTCGGCATGTGGTTCGGCCTGGGCATCTGGTCCAAGGTGGCGCTGGCCGTGACGCTGGTGTTCTTCATCGTGTTCTTCAACGTCTACCAGGGCGTGCGCGAAGTCAGTCCCACCTTGCTGGACAACGCCAGGATGCTGGGCGCGCGCCGCCGCCAGCTGTTGCGTCACGTGTACCTGCCGTCTGCCACCAGCTGGGTGTTCTCCAGCCTGCATACTTCGGTGGGCCTGGCCTTCGTGGGCGCGGTGGTGGGCGAGTATCTGGGCTCCGCCAGCGGCGTGGGCTATCTGATCCTGCAGGCCGAAGGCACGTTCGACGTCAACACCGTGTTCGCGGGCATCATCGTGCTCACGGCTTTTGCGCTGGTGCTGGACGCCATCGTCGGCATGGGCGAAAAGCGGCTGATGAAATGGCAGCCCAGGTCCGGCGAAACCGAAAAGATCTGACCGGAGTTTTCCATGGCCCGTCTCCCCTACGCCGACCTGACCCATCCCGAAGCCAAGCCCCTGGTCGACCGCATCGTCGCCGAACGCGGCAGCGTCCTGCACCTGTACCAGATGCTGCTGCACAGTCCCGCGGTGGCGGGCGGTTGGCTCAATTACCTGACCTCGATCCGCCAGCTCAGCACCTTGCCGGGCGATCTGCGCGAGCTGGTCATCATGCGCGTGGCGGCCATCAATGGCGCGCCCTACGAGGCTGACCAGCACGCGCCGATCGCGCTGAAAGAAGGCGTTTCGCAGGCGCAGCTGGACGCGCTGAATGACTGGGAGGCGTCAGACCTGTTCGATGAACGCGAAAGGGCGGTGCTGGCCTATACCGACGCCATGACGCGCCAGGTGCAGGTGCCGGAACCCGTGTTCCAGGCGGCGAAGGCGGCGATGGGCTCCGAAAAGCTCATCGTGGAGCTGACCGCGACGGTGGCGGCCTACAACATGGTGTCGCGCTTCCTGGAAGCGCTGCAGGTGCACTCCCACGATCATCGTTGAGGCAGGCGCGCGGCTGCGGGCCGCGCATTCCCTTGCCTGCGCGGGCGCCGCGGCGCCCGCCCTGATCAGGCGCGTTGCGCCTCGATCAACGTATCCAGCTTGACCGCGTCCGCCACGAACAGGCGGATGCCCTCCGACAGCTTTTCGCTGGCCATCGCGTCCTCGTTGAGCAGGGTGCGGAAGGTGACTTCGTCCGCGCCGATGCGGGCGAGGTTGGCGGGCACGTCGTCGGCGCGCAATTGCGCGGGCGCGTCGCCCTCGGTGCCGGCCAGCTTGGTCAGCAGCTCGGGGCTGATGGTCAGCAGGTCGCAGCCCGACAAAGCCAGGATCTGGCCCACGTTGCGGAAGCTCGCGCCCATGATTTCGGTGGGGATGTCGAAGTGCTTGTAGTACTGGTAGATCCGCGTGACGGACAGCACGCCGGGGTCGCGCGCGCCGGCATTGTCGGCCTCGACCCAGCTGGCGCCGGCGGACTTCTTGTGCCAGTCGTAGATGCGGCCGACGAAAGGCGAGATCAGCTGCACGCGGGCATCGGCGCAGGCCACGGCCTGCGGCAGCGAGAACAGCAGGGTCAGGTTGCAGCGCACGCCTTCCGATTGCAGGGCGCGGGCGGCCTGGATGCCTTCCCAGGTCGAGGCGATCTTGATCAGCACGCGCTCGCGCGGCACGCCGGCGGCTTCGTACAGGGCGATCAGGCTGCGGGCGCGCTCGATGGTGGCGCGGGTGTCAAAGGACAGGCGGGCATCCACTTCGGTCGATACGCGGCCGGGCACGATGTCCAGGATGGCGCGGCCGAAGGCCACCAACAGGCGGTCCATCAGTTCGGCGGTGGGCGCGCCGCGGTGTTCGCGCGCGGTCTTTTCCAGCAGGGGGCGGTAGGCGTCCTGCTGGACGGCCTTGAGAATCAGGGACGGGTTTGTGGTGGCGTCGGTCGGACGCAACGCCTTCATCGCTTCGAAATCCCCCGTGTCGGCGACGACGGTGGTGTGGTTGCGCAGGGCGTCAAGTTGGCTGGACATGGACGGTACGGCTCGCTGCAGGCTAGGGTTGAAGGTGTCCTAGCGTATCACTGAGGCCGCAGGCGCGCTGCCGGCCGGACGGTGGAGGGGGGCGGCGGGACGCGGAAAAACAGCCCAAAACCCCGTTTCCGGCCTTATTTGGCGCGGTTCCCCGAGAAAAACGGCCGCTCAAGGTATAATCCGAAGGTTTGATTATCGATTCTAAAACCGGGGTTTACTGTGCTGCCGCAACTCTTTCCCGAGGGGATCAACCGCTTCCCTCCTGCAATTCTGGCTCTGGCGGACGGTACCATTTTTCGAGGCGTGTCGATCGGTGCGCCTGGGCATACCGTTGCCGAAGTGGTGTTCAACACCGCGATGACCGGGTACCAGGAAATTCTCACCGATCCCAGCTATAGCGGCCAGATCGTCACGCTGACCTATCCGCACATCGGCAATACCGGCGTCAACGCCGAAGACGTGGAAGCCAAGCGCGTCTTTGCCGCCGGCCTGGTGGTCCGTGACTGTCCCGCCCGCGTGTCGAACTTCCGTTCCACGCAATCGTTGCCTGAGTACCTCTCCGAGCAAGGCGTCGTCGCCATTTCCGGCATCGACACCCGCAAGCTCACCCGCATCCTGCGTGAAAAGGGCGCCCAGGGCGCCTGCATCTTCGTCGGCACCGACGCCGAGCGCGCCGTCGAACTGGCCCGCGGCTTTGCCGGCATGGCCGGCCAGGACCTGGCCAAGGTGGTGTCGCTCAAGGATCGCGCCGAATGGACCGAAGGCACCTGGCAGCTGGGCGAGGGCTTCTCCAAGCCCGACCAGTCCAAGTTCCACGTCGTGGCCTACGACTTCGGCATCAAGACCAACATCCTGCGCCTGCTGGCCGACCGCGGCTGCCGCCTGACGGTGGTGCCGGCCCAGACCAGCGCCGAGGAAGTCCTCAAGCTCAACCCCGACGGCGTGTTCCTGTCCAACGGCCCCGGCGACCCCGAGCCCTGCGACTACGCCATCGAGGCCACGCGCGCCTTCCTGGACAAGAAGCTGCCGGTGTTCGGCATCTGCCTGGGCCACCAGATCATGGGCCTGGCGCTGGGCGGCAAGACGCTCAAGATGAAGACCGGCCACCATGGCGCCAACCACCCCGTGCAGGACCTCCAGTCCAAGCGCGTGTTCATCACCAGCCAGAACCACGGTTTCGCGGTCGACGCGGCCAGCCTGCCGGCCAACGCGCGCGTGACGCACGTCTCGCTGTTCGACGGCACGCTGCAGGGCTTCGAGCTCACCGACCGCCCGGCCTTCTGCTTCCAGGGTCACCCCGAAGCCAGCCCGGGTCCGCACGACATCCTTGAACTGTTCGACAAGTTCATCGCCCTGATGTCCGGCCAAAAGTAAAGATTGCATCATGCCCAAGCGTACAGACCTAAAAAGCATACTCATCATCGGCGCCGGCCCCATCATCATCGGGCAGGCCTGCGAATTCGACTATTCCGGCGCACAGGCGTGCAAGGCGCTCAAGGCCGAGGGCTACCGCACCATCCTGGTGAACAGCAACCCGGCCACGATCATGACGGACCCGGAAACGGCCGACGTCACCTACATCGAGCCCATCACCTGGCAAGCCGTCGAAAAGATCATCGAGCGTGAAAAGCCCGATGCGCTGCTGCCCACCATGGGCGGCCAGACCGCGCTGAACTGCGCCCTGGACCTGGCCCACCACGGCGTGCTGAAGAAGCACAACGTCGAACTGATCGGCGCCAACGAGCACGCCATCGAAAAGGCCGAGGACCGCCAGAAGTTCAAGCAGGCCATGACCGACATCGGCCTGGAATCGGCCAAGTCGGGCGTCGCCCACAGCATGGACGAAGCCTGGGAAGTGCAGCGCCGCATCGCGGCCGAAGTCGGCACCTCCGGCTTCCCCGCCGTGATCCGCCCCAGCTTCACCATGGGCGGTTCGGGCGGCGGCATCGCCTACAACGCCGAAGAATTCGAAACCATCTGCCGCCGCGGCCTGGAAGCTTCGCCCACCAGCGAACTGCTGATCGAAGAGTCGCTGCTGGGCTGGAAGGAATTCGAGATGGAAGTGGTCCGCGACAAGGCGGACAACTGCATCATCGTCTGCTCCATCGAAAACCTGGACCCGATGGGCGTGCACACGGGCGACTCGATCACCGTGGCGCCGGCCCAGACGCTGACCGACAAGGAATACCAGATCATGCGTAACGCATCGATCGCGGTGTTGCGCGAGATCGGCGTGGATACGGGCGGCTCGAACGTGCAGTTCGCCGTCAATCCCAAGAACGGCCGCATGATCGTCATCGAGATGAACCCGCGCGTGTCGCGTTCGTCGGCGCTGGCGTCCAAGGCCACCGGCTTCCCCATCGCCAAGGTCGCCGCGCGCCTGGCCGTGGGCTACACGCTGGACGAGCTCAAGAACGAAATCACCGGCGGCGCCACGCCTGCCTCGTTCGAACCCTCGATCGACTACGTGGTCACCAAGGTGCCGCGTTTCGCCTTCGAGAAATTCCCCACCGCCGACGCGCGCCTGACCACCCAGATGAAGTCGGTGGGCGAAGTCATGGCCATCGGCCGCACCTTCCAGGAATCCTTCCAGAAGGCGCTGCGCGGCCTGGAAGTGGGCGTGGACGGCCTGAACCAGAAGACCACCGACCGCGAAAAGCTGCAGGTCGAACTGGGCGAGCCCGGTCCGGAACGCATCTGGTACGTGGGCGATGCCTTCGCGCAGGGCTTCACGCTGGACGAAGTGCACAACATCACGCACATCGACCCGTGGTTCCTGTCGCAGATCAAGGAAATCGTCGACATCGAACTGGCGCTGGAACAGAAGACGCTGGCCGACCTGGATTACGCCACGCTGTGGGAACTCAAGCGCCGCGGTTTCTCCGACCGCCGCCTGGCCTTCCTGCTGGATTCCTCGGAATCCGAGGTGCGCAAGTTGCGTCACCAGCTGAACGTGCGTCCGGTCTACAAGCGCGTCGACACCTGCGCCGCCGAATTCGCCACCCGCACGGCCTACATGTACTCGACCTACGAGGAAGAGTGCGAAGCCGCGCCCACCGACCGCAAGAAGATCGTGGTGCTGGGCGGCGGTCCGAATCGCATCGGCCAGGGCATTGAATTCGACTACTGCTGCGTGCATGCCGCGCTGGCGCTGCGCGACGACGGGTACGAGACCATCATGGTCAACTGCAACCCGGAAACCGTGTCCACCGACTACGACACCTCGGACCGCCTGTACTTCGAGCCGCTGACGCTCGAAGACGTGCTCGAGATCGTCCACAAGGAAAACCCGGTCGGCATGATCGTCCAGTACGGCGGCCAGACCCCGCTGAAGCTGGCGCGCGCCCTGGAAGCCAACGGCGTGCCCATCATCGGCACCAGCCCCGAATCCATCGACGTGGCCGAAGACCGCGAGCGCTTCCAGAAGCTGCTCAACAAGCTCGGCCTGCGCCAGCCGCCCAACCGCACCGCGCGCACCGAAGGCGAGGCCCTGGCCCACGCCGCCGAAATCGGCTATCCCCTGGTCGTTCGCCCCAGCTACGTGCTGGGCGGCCGCGCCATGGAAATCGTGCACGAGCAGCAGGACCTCGAGCGCTACATGCGCGAGGCCGTGAAGGTCAGCAATGACTCGCCCGTGCTGCTGGACCGCTTCCTGAACAACGCCACCGAAGTGGACGTGGACTGCCTGGCCGACGGCGAAACCGTCTTCATCGGCGGCGTCATGGAACACATCGAGCAGGCCGGCGTGCACTCGGGCGACTCGGCTTGCAGCCTGCCGCCGTACTCGCTGTCGGCGGAAGTCATCGCCGAGATCAAGCGCCAGACCACCATGATGGCCAAGGCGCTGAACGTCAGCGGCCTGATGAACGTGCAGTTCGCCATCCAGGGCGGCGATGTCTACGTGCTGGAAGTGAACCCGCGCGCCTCGCGCACGGTGCCCTACGTTTCCAAGGCCACCGGCCTGCAACTGGCCAAGATCGCCGCGCGCGCCATGGCCGGCCAGACCCTGGCCGCGCAAGGCATCACCAAGGAAGTCGTGCCGCCTTACTTCTCGGTCAAGGAAGCCGTGTTCCCGTTCGTGAAGTTCCCGGGCGTGGACACCATCCTGGGCCCGGAAATGAAGTCGACCGGTGAAGTGATGGGCGTGGGCACGAGCTTCGGCGAAGCCTTCGTCAAGTCGCAGCTGGCCGCCGGCGTGCGCCTGCCGGAATCCGGCACGGTGTTCATCAGCGTCAAGAACCAGGATAAGCCCCTGGCGGTGGAAGTGGCGCGCGGCCTGCACGCGCTCGGCTTCAAGCTGGTCGCCACGCGCGGCACGGCCGCCGAGATCGAAGCCGCCGGCATCCCGGTGCAGCTGGTGAACAAGGTCACCGAAGGCCGTCCGCATATCGTCGACATGGTGAAGAACGGCGAGATCTCGCTGGTCATCAACACCGTCGAAGAGCGCCGCAACGCCATCGCGGACTCGCGCACCATCCGCACCCAGGCGCTGGCCGCCCGCGTGACCTTCTTCACGACCATCGCCGGCGCCCGCGCCGCGGTCGAAGGCATGCAATACCTGCGCCAAGGCCTGGGCCTGCAGGTCTATCCGCTGCAGGATCTGCACGCTTCCTTGCAAGCCTAAGTCGGCAAGCGACACAATAGGGCACGCGAAAGCGTGCCCTATTTTTTTGCAACGCGATTCCGTAACGTCACTACAGGCAACAGGCACACATGGAAAGAGTCTTCATCACCGGCGCCAGCAGCGGCCTGGGACGCGCCCTGGCGCAGCAATACGCGTCCACGGGCGCCACGCTGGGCCTGCTGGGCCGGCGCGAAGACGCGCTGCGCGAGCTGGCCGGCAGCCTGCCCGGCGAGCACCGCTGCTATGCGGTGGACGTACGCGACCGCCAGGCGCTGCATGCCGCGGCCCTGGATTTCATCGGGTTCTGCCAGGGGCGGGTGGACGTGGTCATCGCCAGCGCCGGCATCAGCGCCGGCACCCTGACCGAGCACGGCGAGGACTACGACGTCTTCAAGGCCATCGTCGACACCAATCTGCTGGCCACCGTGGCGACCTTCGAACCCTTCATCGCATCCATGCGCCAGGCTGGGTCGGGCCGGCTGGTGGGCATCGCCAGCGTGGCGGGAGTCAGGGGCCTGCCAGGCGCGGGCGCCTACAGCGCGTCGAAATCCGCGGTGGTGACTTATTGCGAAAGCCTGCGGCTGGAACTGGCCGCCGAAGGCATAGACGTGGTGACGATCGCGCCCGGCTATATCAAGACGGCGATGACGGCCCACAATCCGTATTCCATGCCTTTCCTGATGGACGCGGACGCCTTCGCCCGCCGCGCGCGCAGCGCGATCGGGCGGGGCGCGTCCTATGTGGTGATTCCGTGGCAGATGGGCATCGTGGCCAAGCTGATGCGCCTGTTGCCCAACGCCGTCTACGACAGGCTGGCGCGCAACGCGCCGCGCAAGCCGCGCCGCGCGCGCTAAGCGCTCAAGGCACCACGTCGTTGCCGACTTCGTCGGTCACGTGGCCTACGTCGCCCCAGTCCAGCACCTGCCACTGGCGGCCTTGCACGCCGACGCGGTTGATGCTGACGTTCAGCAGCGAAGCGTCGCGCGGCCCGTTCAGCGGCACGCCGGAGGCATGGCGCCAGATGATGTCCAGCACGCCGCCGTGCGTGAACATCAGGATGCGTTCGTCGTCGTGGCGGCTGGCAATGTCGTCCACGGTCGAAATGACGCGGGACTGGAATTGGCCCAGCGTTTCGCCGCCGTCCAGCGGACGCAGCGGGTCGCGGCTCTTCCAGGCGGCAGCGGCTTCGGGGGCCAGCACGTCGATGCGCTCGTGGTCCAGGCCTTCCAGCACGCCGAAGCCGCGCTCGCGGATGCCGGGCTCCACGCGCACGCGCAAGCCCAGCTGTTCGGACACGGGCAGGGCGGTGGCGTGGGCGCGCTGCAGGTCGCTGCTGTAGATGGCGTGGATGGGCGTATGGCGGGCCTCTTCGCGCAAGCGCGCGGCCAGCAGGCCGGCCTGGTTGACGCCGAATTCGTTCAGGGGGATGTCTTGCCAGCCTTGCAGGCGCCGCTGGCGGTTCCAGTCGGTTTCGCCGTGGCGGATGAACCAGATTTCAGTCATTACGATCTTGATGCGGGTTTAGAGCTGGGCGGACGCGATGGGCGCGCGCGGTTTCCAGATGGTTTGAATGATCGAGCTTAACGCGACCAGCGCGGGCTCGCTAGCGCGCTCGTAGGGCAGGATGAATCCCAGCATCGCGTCCACGCGCGCCTGGCCCCAGACGATGAAGTCGTTCGAGGCCGCGCCCGCCAGCGCGGCTTCCTCGCGCAACAGGGCGCAGCCTGCGCCCGCGCGCACCAGCGCGTCCAGGTTGGCCTGGTCGTCGTTCTGCATCACGACGCGCGGCGACAGGCCATGGCGTTCGAACATGTCGCGCAACAGCAGGTGCGTGTGGCTGCCGGAAGGACCGTCCAGCCAAGGCAATTGCGCCACCTCGCGCCAGCCGCCGCGTTTGAGCACGGCGGCATGCTCGCGGGGCATGGCGATGCGGTAGCGCACGCTGCGCAGGGGCTGCCAAAGCACGCCGCGCGGCGGATTGGCGGCAATGATCAGCGCCGCAGGCAGGCGGCCGGTGCTGACCTGTTCGGCCAGCGCGGCGGCAGGCAGGGTCTGGGTCTTCAGCTCGACCAGCGGCAGGCGCTGGGTGACGGCCGAGGCCAGTTCGCCCAGGCGCAGGAAATCCGGTTTTTCGCTGGGTACGCCCAGCTCGACCGCGCCATGCAGGCTGCCTTGCAGCTGCTGGGCCTCGGATTTGAACTGCGCGCCCAGCACCAGCAGCGACTCGGCGGTGGGCAGCAGCACCTCGCCGGCCTTGGTCAGCGCCAGCCGGCCGCCGCTGCGGTCGAACAAGGCCACGCCCAGGCTTTGTTCCAGCGCCTTGATCTGCGCGGTCACGGCGGGTTGGGTCAGCGACAGCGCCTCGGCCGCCTTCGTCAGGTTGCCCAGCCGGGCGACCGTGACGAAGGCGCGGATCTGATAGATTTCCATGGCCCCGAGTTTAGGCCGCCAGGAGCCGCACTTGGGTAGGTTCGAGGCCGATGGAAACCGGAGCGCCGACGGGGAAGGGCGACAGCCCGGCCAGATGCGATTGGTCCGCCGTCAGCCGCTGCTCGCCGATCAGCACCTGATAGCGGGTGAATTCGCCCAGGAACTCGCTGCTTTCCACGATGCCGGGCAGCCAGACATAGCGCGCGTCGCCCAGCCCGTCCGCCATTTCGATCTGCACCGTGTGCGGGCGGAAGCTGGCCGCCAGCCGGGAAGCGGCGGGCGCTTCGCCCGTGAGCGGCAGCTGCAAGTCGCCCACGCCTTCCACCGCCAGCACCACGCTGCCGCTGGTGCGTTCGCGCACGTCGCCTTCCAGCACGTTCATCGTGCCCACGAAGTTGGCGACGAAGCGATTGACCGGATAGTCGAACAAGGTGCTGGGCGCGCCGATCTGCTGGACCACGCCGTGGTCCAGCACCGCCATGCGGTCGGCGGTGGTCATGGCCTCTTCCTGGTCATGGGTGACGAAGATGGTGGTGATGCCAAGCCGGCGCTGCAGGCTGAGCAGATCCTGGCGCATCTGCACGCGCAGCTTCTTGTCCAGATTGGACAGAGGCTCGTCCAGCAGCAGCACCTGCGGCTCGATCACGATGGTGCGGGCCAGGGCCACGCGCTGCTGCTGCCCGCCGGAAAGCTGGTTGGGGCGGCGCTTGCCGTACTGGGACAGGCCGACCAGATCGAGCGCGGCTTCCACCTTGGCGTGGATCTCGGCGCGCGGCAGCTTGCGTTCGACCAGGCCGAAGGCCACGTTGTCCCAGACCGTCATGTGCGGCCACAGCGCGTAGTTCTGGAACACCATGCCGATGTTGCGGTTCCAGGGCGGCGTGCCGCTGATGTCCTTGCCGTCCACCAGCAGTTGCCCCGCGCTGTGCCGGTTGAAGCCGGCGATCAGCCGCAACAAGGTGGATTTGCCGGAGCCGGACGGTCCGAGCAGCGCAAAAAACTCGCCGGGCTCGATACTGATGTTGACGTCCTTGAGCACTTCCGTCTTGCCGTAGGACAACCGGATGTTGCGGCATTCGACGCTGACTTTCTTCATGCGGATTCCCCTTCATTGCGGGCCGGCTGTTGGCGCGACTGGGCGCGCTCCACCAGCAGGTGCGAGACATACGTGCCGATGGCCACCGCGGCCACCGCCAGGACGCCGAGCGCGGCGCCGGGACCCCGGCCCGCCGCGCTCTGCATGTACAGATAAATGCCGTAGCTCATGGGCGCCTGGCTGTCCTTGGTCACCAGCATGATGGTGGCCGACAGTTCCACGGCCGCCGTCACGAAGCTGGTCACGAAGCCGGCCAGCATGCCGCCCGCCATCAGCGGCACCACCACGCGGCGTATCGTGCTCATGCGGGTCGCGCCCAGCGATTGCGCCGCCTCTTCCAGCGAGATGTTGATCTGCTGCAGCGAGGCCACGCATGACCGCAGGGCGTAGGGCAGCCGGCGCACCGAGTACGCGATCATGATGATGATCCACGACGAGGTCAGCAGCGTGCCGGTGCCGGGCAGCTCGATGCCGCGGAAGGTGCGCAGAAAGCCGATGGCCAGCACGATGCCTGGAATCGCCAGCGCGGCGGAGGCCAGGAAGTCCAGCCACTGGCGCGCCGGCAGCCGGGTGCGCAACATCAGATAGGCGATGGCGGTACCCAGGATCACGTCCACGCCCGCGGCCAGGCCGCAATAGAGCAGGGTGTTGACGATCATGCCTTGCGATTCGGAGAACACCGCGGCGTAATGCGCCAGCGTGTAGCCGTCGGGCAGCGGCGCGAAGCTCCAGACGCTGGCCAGCGACAGCAGCAGCACGCCCATATGCGGCGACAGCACCAGCAGCAGCACCAGGATGATCCAGCCATAGGCCAGCACGCTCTCCACCGGGCGCAGCTTGCGCTTCTGGATGGAGCTGCCGCCCTTCTGCAGGGTGGAGTAATCGCGGCCCTTGAGCACCCGCGCCGACAGCCACAACGCCAGTATCGAAAAGCCCACCATGATCACGCTGATCACATAGCCCAGCGGATCCTCCAGGCCCACTTGCGTGATGCGCAGATAGGCCTGCGGCGCCAGCATGTTGGTGGTGCCCAGCACCAGCGGCGTGCCCAGGTCGTCGAACACTTTGACGAACACCAGCGACGTGCCGGCCACATAGCCGGGCAGGGCCAGCGGAAAGATCACGCGGCGGAACAAACGGAAGCCCCGCGAGCCCAGGTTGAAGGCCGCCTCTTCCATGGCGCCGTCGATGTTGCGCAGCGCCACCACCAGGTTCATCAGGATGAAGGGGAAGTAGTGCAGCGATTCCACGAAGATGACGCCGTTCAAGCCTTCCATGAACGGGATGGTGAAGCCGAACCAGTCGTTGAGCAGCAGGTTCACGCTGCCCGAGCGGCCGAAGATCAGCTGCATCGCAACCGCGCCGACGAAGGGCGGCATGATCAGCGGCAGCACGCCCAGGGTCTGGATCAGCAGCGCGCCGCGGAAATCGAAGCGCACCGTGAAGTACGCCAGCGGCACGGCGATGAGCGACGCCAGCAGCGCCGACCAGCCCGCCACGTACAGGCTGTTGAAGAAGGCTTCCTTCATCAGCGGCTGGTTGAAGAAGGCGCCGAAGTGGCCCATGGTGAAGCTGCCGTCGGCGTTCACGAAGGCGGTGTAGAACACCGTGCCGACCGGCACGGCCAGGAACAGCAGCAGAAAACCGAACACCAGTAGCGCCGTCAGCAGGGGGCCGACGGGCAGGCGCGAGTGGCCCGAAGAATTCATCGAGATTCCCGAAATCGTTGCCAGGGGAAAGCCGCGGCGGCGGACGGGACCGGCCCGTCCGCCTCGCGTCCTGCGGGTGTAGCGGCCTAGAGCGCGGCGGCCTGCTTGGCGAGCTTCACGGCTTCTTCGTAGTTCGCCTTGGAACGGCCGTTCCATTCGCCTTCCAGCTGGGTGATCTGCTGGTTCACGGCGGCGTCCTTCTTGTTGCCGGCGAAGATCGCCAGGAAGGCCGGGTCGGCGGCCTTCTTGCCGTCCACGAGCGGCGCCCAGGTCAGTTTGCGGGCCTGCGCCAGCAGCTCGGCAGCCTTGCCGCTCTTGGCCTTGTCGCCCAACTTGGCTTCGGCCTCGTAGATGGCCTTGGTGGCGGCCTGCAGTTCCTTCAGGCGGAACGTGACCGTCTGGTCATACAGCGACTGCACGACGTAGTAGCGCGATTGCGACAGGTCGGCGTTGAATTGCACCTTGCTGCGCTTGGCGATCTCGGCGGGGTCGGGGTAGCCCTGGGGAATCTTGCCGGCCAGCGCCGTGTAGGGCAGCACCGGCAGGCGCGAGATCTTGGGTTCCAGCAGCAGTTCCTGGCCGGCCTGGCTGAGGGTGAAGGCGATGAACTTCTTGCCTTCCTCGGTGTTCTTCGCGCCTTCGATCAGCGCGATATTGGCCGGCACGATGGCGGTTTCGGAGGGGTAGACGAACTCGACCGGGAACTTGGAATACTTGCTGGACAGGCCGAAGAAGTCGATCACCGGGCCGGCGCCGAACTGGCCGTTGTTGACGCCGTCCGGCACGCCGAAAGAACGCTCGGTGACGGCGCTGCTGTTGCCCGACATGCGCAGCAAGGTGCTCCAGCCTTCGTCCCAGCCTTCGCCCTGGAGGATGGTTTCCACCGTCAGGTGCATGGTGCCCGAGCGCGACGGCGAGGTGATGCCGACATGGCCGAACCATTGCGGCGACAGCAGGTCCTTCCATTCCACCGGCGCGGGGATCTTGTGCGCCGCGATGTAGCGGGTGTTGTAGATGATGCCGTAGCCGGCCAGGGCCTGGCCCAGGTACATGCCGCCGGGATCGTTGATGGGGTAGTTGCCGATCTTGTCCGGCACCTGCTTGTTGGCCACGTCGGCGGAGCTTGCCAGCAGCTTGTCGCGGCCCAGCACTTCAAAGGCGTCGGGCGCGCTGGCCCAGAACACCTCGGGACGCTGGCCGGCGGGCGTTTCGCGCACGTAGGCGATGCCCGATACGGTGTTCTTGTTCAGGATTTCCAGCGTGATGCCGGGGTTGGCCTTTTCGAAGGCCGTCTTGTAGGCCTGGGTGAGGTCTTTGGGGAACGACGTGATCACCGTGACGGTGCCTGCCAGGGCAGGGGCCGCGCAAACGGCCAGCACCGCACCTGCAAGAGCTGTGCGCATTGCATGCATGGTTTGTCTCCGTAGTTTTAGATTTGTTCGGAGACAGTACTGGCCGGTCCAGGCAGCGTCCAATCACAAATTTTGATGCGCGCCATCAATGCGGGCGCCCCGGCCGGGCGGGGCGCCGTGCCTGGCCCGCTAGGCCGTGGCGGATACGCCGCGTTTCATGGCCTGGGCCTGCTTCTCCATCACTGCAGTGATCTGCTGCTGGATCTGCATCGCCTGGGCATTGAGCGCCATCAGTTGCTGGGCCTTCATTTCGGCCGGCATGCCGCTGGCCTTGACCTTGGCGATCTGGTCCATCACGCGCTTGAGTTGCTTCTGCAGTTCCTTGATCTGGCGCGTGTAAGCGTCGTCGTTGCTGGAGTCTTCGGTTTCCTTGGCTTCCTGCACCTTGCCCATTTTCAGGCCGCCGGGGTTGTTGACGCGGATCTTGCCGTCCGCGGACACCGTGCTCGTTTCCGCGTCCGAGGCGCTTTTGGCTTCCTTGTTGGCGCGGATCTTCTGCGCCCAGAGGTCGGCCAGGCTGTTGATTCGGGAATTGCCGCTGATGGGATCGATCGCCATGATTGCTCCTGCCGCCTATGAGGATTTCGGGGTTTTCACTAGTACGGCATTCTGACGGCGAACTTAAGCATTGCTCCCCGTTTGCAGCCCCCTTTACACTGGCGCCCGCTCACACCCGACACCTACTTTGGGATATCCATGTCCAATTCCTACTTTCCGCGCTGGCGCCTGGCGGACGACGCCGAGCCCGGCGTCATCATCGCGCCCGACGAAAGGCTGTCCTGGCCCAAGAACGTGGCCATGGGCGCCCAGCACGTGGTCGCCATGTTCGGCTCCACCGTGCTGGCCCCGTTGCTCATGGGCTTCGACCCCAACGTCGCCATCCTCATGTCGGGCATCGGCACGCTGATCTTCTTCCTGTTCGTGGGCGGCAGGGTCCCCAGCTACCTGGGTTCCAGCTTCGCCTTCATCGGCGGCGTGATCGCCGTGACCGGCTATGCCGGCGGCGGGGCGAACGCCAATATCGGCGTGGCGCTGGGCGCCATCATCGCCTGCGGCCTGGCCTACACGTTGATCGGGCTGATTGTCTGGTTCGTCAACGCGCGCGCCGGGGGCGGCGCGAACTGGATCGACACGCTGATGCCGCCCGTCGTCACCGGCGCGGTGGTGGCGGTCATCGGCCTGAATCTGGCGCCTATCGCGGCCAAGGGCGCGATGGGCGCGTCGGGCTTCGACAGCGTGATGTCCATGGTCACCATCCTCTGCGTGGGCGGCATCGCCGTGTTCACCAAGGGCATGGTGCAGCGCCTGCTGATCCTGGTCGGCATGATCCTGGCCTGCGTGGTGTACGGCATCCTCGCCAACGGCATGGGGCTGGGCAAACCCATCGACTTCTCCGGCGTGGCGGCCGCAGCCTGGTTCGGCCTGCCGCATTTCGCCGCGCCGGTGTTCAAGGCCGAGGCCATGGGCCTGATCGTGCCTGTCGCCATCATCCTGGTGGCCGAGAACCTGGGGCACGTGAAGGCTGTCAGCGCCATGACCGGGCAGGACCTGGACCGTTATCTGGGCCGCGCCTTCGTCGGCGACGGGGTCGCTACCATGGTGTCCGGCGCCGTGGGTGGCACGGGCGTCACCACCTACGCCGAGAACATCGGCGTGATGGCCGTCACGCGCATCTATTCCACCCTGGTGTTCGTGGTGGCCGCCCTGATTGCCATCGTGCTGGGCTTTTCGCCCAAGTTCGGCGCGCTGATCCAGATGATCCCGGCGCCCGTGCTGGGCGGCATGTCGGTGGTGGTGTTCGGCCTGATCGCCATCGCCGGCGCCCGTATCTGGGTGGTCAACCAGGTGGACTTCAGCGACAACCGCAACCTCATCGTGGCCGCGGTCACGCTGGTGCTGGGCGCGGGAGACTTCACGGTCAAGCTGGGTAACTTCACGCTGGGCGGCATCGGCACCGCTACCTTCGGCGCCATCATCCTGTACGCCTTGCTGCGCCGCAGGAAGTAAGCGGCGCGGCCATGCGCGGACCTGGCGTCGCGCGCATGGCCGGCTGGCGCGCCTAGGTGCGCGACAGCCGCGAGGTTGCGGCCGTGCCGGTCAGCGCCACCGGCGCCGCCTCGATCACCTGTCCTGATTGCGTCTTGAATACCGAGGTGGCTTCGGCCAGGCGCCGCGCCTGTTCTTCCATCGCGGCCGCCGCGGCCGAAGCTTCCTCGACCAGCGCGGCGTTCTGCTGCGTCACCTCATCCATCTGCGAGATCGCCAGGCTGACCTGGTCTATGCCGCCGGCCTGTTGTGCCGAGGCGGCTGAGATCTCGGCCATGATCGCCGCCACCCGCTGCACGGAATCCACGATCTCCTGCATGGTCTGCCCGGCGGCAGCCACCTGGGCCGATCCCGCCGCCACGGTGTCCACCGAGGCCTCGATCAGCGTCTTGATCTCCTTGGCGGCTTGGGCCGCGCGCTGGGCCAGCGAACGGACTTCGCCCGCGACCACGGCAAAGCCCTTGCCCTGTTCGCCAGCGCGCGCGGCTTCGACGGCGGCATTCAGCGCGAGGATATTGGTCTGGAAAGCGATGCTGTCGATCACCGAAACGATGTCGGAGATGCGCCGCGAGCTGTCCGAGATGCCGTGCATGGTGGCTACCACCTGTTCCACGTTCTGGCCGCCACGCTGCGCCACGTCCATGCTGACCGAGGCCAACTGATTGGCCTGGGCGGCGTTTTCCGCATTCTGCTTGACGGTCACCGCCAGCTCTTCCATCGTGGATGCGGTTTCCTCCAGCGCCGCGGCCTGTTCTTCGGTACGTACTGACAGGTTGGAGTTGCCGGCAGCGATTTCCGCCGCGCCCACGTTGATTTCATCCACCCCCTGGCGCACGGACGTGACGGTGCGGGTCAAACCTTCCTGCATGCGCTTGAGCGAGGCAAAGAGGACGCCGATCTCATTGTTGGAGCGGGTTTCCACGCGGTTCGTCAGGTCGCCCGCCGCGATGCGGTCGAAGTGCCTGCCAGCCTCCTGCAGCGGACGGAGCACGGCGCGCCGGATGAAGGTCCAGCACAGCGCCGTCAGCAGCAGCGCAGCCGATATCAGCGCGACCGCCGAGATCCGGGCGGTGGAGTAGGTTTGCTCCGAGCTTGCCAGCACGCCGTCGCTGCGCTCCTGGACCCGGGCCAGGAAGGCTTGCATGTCTTTCATGAAGTAGGCGTCGGCCTGGGGCAGCCGCCCCTCGTCCTGGCGGAACTTGGCAGGCGCGCGTTCCTTGAGGTCGGCTTCCAGCCTGTCCAGGATGGCGGCGTATTCAGTGAAGCGGCCCTGTAGCGTCTGGGCCAGCTCCTGGCCGCGCGGGCTTTTGGGCACGGCCATGTAGCGGGCGAAACGCTCGCGCGCCTGCTTCAGATGGCTGGCGGCTTCCTCGCCGGCCAGCCCGGCTTGGTCCATGCCGCCGGCCTGCATGGCAGCCATGCCCGCACCGAGCGCCAGCCGCGCGCGCAGCAGGGCGGCGTTGGCTTCGTAGAGCGGGTCGACCTGGTGGACCGCGACATTGTTCAGATCCTTGATCTCGGTCACGCTTTTCTCGGCGTTCATCCAACTCAAGCCGCAAGCCAGCGCCAGGGCGATGACGAAGCAGCCCAGCACCAACAGCATTCCAGTACGGACTTTCAATTTTTCCAGCATGAGAGCTCCTCGTTCTTGAACGCGATCCGCCGTGTTGGGAACGGCCCAGGCCGCCCGCTGCGCGGCGGAACGGCGAACGTCGCGCCGGGTGGCTGCGATGCGTCCGCCTCCACTGCAACTACCCGCAAAAACAAGACTCCTGCGCGTGGCAAGTGCTTGCGGTCCGCAAGCTGCAGCCAAACGGTATCCAGTTGGATGTATTAAATTGTCATGAATGACACAATTTGTTGTTTTATACTGATTCAGTCCGTTTTTGCTGGCGTTTTTTAGAGGTAATCCCTGGTTGTTGCAAAAAACTATCGAAGAGTAGTTTTTATGCCACACGTGCACCAAGGAATCGCGGCGACGGGCCTGCGCGATCCGGTTCAAGATCGGATCGGAAAAATTGGAAAAAATGACGGGTTTTAGCGGGTTACAGCGGCGAAATGCGGCGAAAACGGCGGTTTCTCCGGCGGCTTGCAATTCCCGTGGACTTTGACCACAATATGACCTTGATTGCCCCGGTTCCGACCCGAGCCGGGGTTTTGTTTTGGTCGTCCGCGCCGCTTGCCAGTTTTGCTTTCACTCGGCTGCCTGCGCGCGCCAGGATTCCGACCTTCACCGAGAACGCTCCGTCCGGGGCGTTTTCTACTTTTGTTTGGGAAACGACATGTCTGCCATTCCTTTGACCGTGCGCGGGGCCGAGCGCTTGCAAGAAGAGCTCCAGCGGCTGAAAACCGTGGAACGTCCTGCCGTTATCAACGCGATCGCTGAAGCGCGTGCGCAGGGTGATCTGTCGGAAAATGCCGAGTACGATGCTGCTCGCGAGCGCCAAGGCTTTATCGAGGGCCGGATTGCCGAGCTTGAAGGCACGCTTTCCAACGCCCACCTGATCGATCCTACCGCCTTGGATGCCGAAGGCCGCGCCGTGTTTGGCGCCACCGTCGACATCGAGGACCTGGATTCGGGCGATCGTGTGACGTACCAAATCGTCGGCGACGTTGAAGCCGACATCAAGTCGAACCTGATTTCCGTGTCGAGCCCGGTGGCCCGCGCGCTGATCGGCAAGAGCGAAGGCGACGTGGTCGAGGTCAAGGCCCCGGCTGGCGTTCGCGAGTATGAAGTCCTGGGCGTGCGCTACATCTGACGCCGACGTAGTAAGCTGGAAGTTGTCAAAACACCATAGTCCGAACCGTGCGTTCGACTGAATTCCGCGGTTTAATGCGGATCGCTATGGTGGACCGGGCGCGTAAAGCGCCCGTTTTTGTGCCCGCACTTACCTTTTCGTCGTCTTGCGGCTGGTGCCGCTGCGTGCTCCGGCCCGCAGGCTGAGCGCGCTGCCGGCGCGGCGGGGAATGCCGTGACCGCTGGCGGTGGTCTTCCTGGTGCCAGGGCGCATGGGCTTGCCGTTCTTGTTGAGCTGGTCCTGGGGCACGAAGCGCGTCTTCGGCTTGGGCTCTTCGGATTCGCTGCGGCGCGGGCGCTTGGCCAGGGTCTTGCCTTCGGCGGCCAGCTTCTTGGGCGTGTGCGGCTCGGAGGCGCGGCGCTTGGCGGGGCGTTCAGGTTCCATGGCGGCCAGCGCGGCGGGCTTGATATTGCCGGCCAGCGGGCGGAACAGGATCAGGGTTTTGCCCAGATGGTGCACGGGGGCGCAGGAAAGCGTGTCGCAGATGGTCGACAGCATTGCGTCGCGGGCCTCGCGGTCATCGCCGCCGGCGCGCACCTTGATGAGGCCGTGCGAAGTCAGCGCCAGGTCGATTTCCTTGAGCACGGCTTCGGTCAGGCCGTTGTCGCCGATCAGGACGACGGGGCGCAGAGGGTGAGCGGCGGACCGAAGGTCGCTGCGCTCACGAGAGGTAAGTTCTAATATAGGCATGCGTGGAATTGTACGGTAATGGCCAAGAATAAATTCTCCAAAGACTGGATTCACCAGCACATCAATGATCCCTATGTGAAGCTGGCGCAACAGAAGGGCTACAGGGCCCGCGCCGCCTTCAAGCTGATCGAGATCCTGGATACCGAGAAGCTGATGCGCCGGGGCGACCTCGTGGTCGACCTGGGGTCGGCGCCCGGCAGTTGGTCCCAAGTGGCGCGCGAGCGCCTGGCGGGGCCGGGCGGGGTCGTGGACGGACGCATCATCGCGCTCGATATCCTGCCCATGGAGCCCGTGGCGGGCGTTGAATTCATCCAGGGCGACTTCCGCGAAGATGAAGTTTTGAAACAATTGGAAGACATGGTCGGATCGCGCGCGGTGGATCTTGTTATTTCCGACATGGCCCCCAACTTGTCAGGGGTGGGTATTGCCGACTCCGCGCGCATCCAGCATGTGTGCGAGTTGGCGATGGAATTCTCCTGCGCCCACCTCAAGCCCAACGGGGCGCTGATCGTCAAGGCTTTCCACGGCAGCGGCTTTTCGCAGATCGTGGAATCCTTCAAGCAGCGCTTCAAGCGGGTGGTCGAACGCAAGCCGAAGGCATCGCGGGACAAATCCTCCGAAACCTTTCTGGTTGCGCGCGATCTGAAGTAGCCCGGGTCCGGGGGCGCCGCCTCGGATTCGAAAAACCTACAGCCTGCCGGGACAACGACCAGAAAATTCGCGAATAAGACAAAACTCAGAGGGGCTCAGGCATCCCGGGACGCAATCTGGTCTGACAGGGTAGAATGAGCTATTGACATACTTGTGACTGTGCCATATGCGGGTGCGCGGTCGCCGGTCGGAATCGAAAGCAGGAGATCGACCTTGAATAATTCATTTTCGAAAGTCGCTGTCTGGATGGTGATAGCCCTCGTGCTGTTCACCGTCTTCAAACAGTTCGACGGACGCGCTCAGACCCAGGACGGCGTGACCTACACGCAGTTCATGGACGACGCCAAGGCGGGACGTATCCGCAAGGTCGACGTCCAGGGCGACGTGCTGTACGTCACCCCTGACGCGGGCCGCGCCTACACGCTGACTTCGCCGGGTGACCTCTGGATGGTCTCCGATCTGCTGAAGTACGGCGTCCAGGTGTCGGGCAAGCCGCGCGAAGAGCAGTCGCTGCTGATGAGCATCTTCGTGTCGTGGTTCCCCATGCTGTTGCTGATCGGCGTCTGGGTGTTCTTCATGCGCCAGATGCAGGGAGGCGGCAGGGGCGGGGCGTTCAGCTTCGGCAAATCGCGCGCCCGCATGCTCGACGAGAACACCAACCAGATCACCTTCGCTGACGTTGCCGGCTGCGACGAAGCCAAGGAAGACGTCCAGGAACTGGTCGATTTCCTGCGCGACCCCAGCAAGTTCCAGAAGCTGGGCGGCCGCATCCCCCGCGGCGTGCTGATGGTCGGCTCGCCGGGTACCGGCAAGACGTTGCTGGCCAAGGCCATCGCGGGCGAAGCCAAGGTGCCGTTCTTCAGCATCTCGGGCTCCGACTTCGTTGAAATGTTCGTCGGCGTGGGCGCGGCTCGTGTGCGCGACATGTTCGAAAACGCCAAGAAGCACGCTCCCTGCATCATCTTCATCGACGAAATCGACGCGGTCGGCCGCCAGCGTGGCGCCGGCCTGGGCGGCGGCAACGACGAACGCGAGCAGACGCTGAACCAGATGCTGGTGGAAATGGACGGCTTCGAGTCCGGCCAGGGCGTCATCGTCATCGCCGCGACCAACCGTCCCGACGTGCTGGATCCCGCGCTGCTGCGCCCGGGCCGCTTCGACCGTCAGGTCGTGGTGCCGCTGCCCGACATCCGCGGCCGCGAGCAGATCCTGAAGGTCCACATGCGCAAGGTTCCGCTGTCGCCCAACGTCGATGCGACCGTGCTGGCGCGCGGCACCCCGGGTTTCTCCGGCGCCGACCTGGCCAACCTGGTCAACGAAGCCGCGCTGTTCGCCGCCCGCCGCAATGGCCGCACGGTCGACATGTCCGACTTCGAAAAGGCCAAGGACAAGATCATCATGGGCGCGGAACGCCGCTCCATCGTGATGCCCGAAGAGGAACGCAAGAACACCGCGTACCACGAGTCCGGCCACGCGATCGTCGCCCGTCTGCTGCCCAAGACCGACCCGGTCCACAAGGTCACCATCATCCCGCGCGGCCGCGCGCTGGGCGTGACCATGCAGCTGCCTGAGACCGATCGCTACAGCATGGACAAGGGCCGTCTGCTGTCCACCATTGCCGTGCTGTTCGGCGGCCGCATCGCCGAAGAAATCTTCATGGACCAGATGACGACTGGCGCCTCGAACGACTTCGAACGCGCCACCGCCATCGCCCGCGACATCGTCACGCGCTACGGCATGACCGACGAGCTGGGCCCCATGGTCTATGCCGAGAACGAAGGCGAAGTGTTCCTGGGCCGCAGCGTCACCAAGACCACGCACATGTCGGAAGCCACCATGCAGAAGGTGGACACCGAGATCCGCCGCATCATCGACGAGCAGTACAGCGTTGCCCGCAAGATCCTGGAAGACAACCGCGACAAGGTCGAAGTGATGACCTCCGCGCTGCTCGAATGGGAAACCATCGACGCCGACCAGATCAACGACATCATCGAGGGCCGTCCTCCGCGTCCCCCGAAGACGCCTCAGGGCCCGTCGGATACGTCCGACACGCCGCCCACGGGCCTGGCGGCAGGTGGCAATACGGCTGCCGCTGTCTGAGGCTGCTCATCCTGAGTTATGGCAAATAACTTCCTTTGCGGGCGCTTCGAGTTTGATCTCGAGCGCCCGCTTGTCATGGGTATCGTCAATGTCACGCCGGACTCGTTTTCCGACGGCGGCCAGCATGACGATACGGATTCCGCAGTGGCGCATGCGCGCCAATTGATCGCCGAAGGCGCCCAAATCCTGGACCTGGGCGGCGAGTCCACGCGTCCCGGGGCCGACCCGGTCTCCGTGGCCGACGAACTGGCCCGGTTGCTGCCGGTGGTGGAGGCGCTGCGCGATTGCGGCGTGCCCCTGTCCATCGACACCTTCAAGCCGGAAGTCATGCGCGCCGTGCTGGATGCCGGCGCGGACATGATCAACGACATCTATGGCTTCAGGCAGCCGGGCGCCGTCGAGGCGGTGGCCCATACGCGCTGCGGGCTGTGCGTGATGCACATGAAGGGCGAGCCTCGCACCATGCAGGCCGCCCCGCCCGAGTACACCGACCTGATCGGTGAAATCGGGCTTTTCCTGGGGGCTCGCGCGCACAAGCTGCGCGCGGCCTGGATCGATCCTCGCCGCATCGTGCTGGACCCGGGCTTCGGCTTCGGCAAGACGGGCGACCAGAACTTCCAACTGCTGCGCCGGCTGTCGAGCCTGCGCAGCGCCGGTTATCCATTGCTGATCGGCCTGTCGCGCAAAACCATGATCGGCCAGGCTACCGGCCGGCCCGTGGACGGCAGGTTGCCCGGCAGCATCGCCGCGGCGCTTGCCTGCGTGGCGCGTGGCGCTTCCATCGTGCGGGTGCACGATGTGGCGGCCACGGTCGACGCGCTCAAGGTATGGCACGCGGCAGAACAAGGAGCACTCAGTTCATGATTCGACGTAAATATTTCGGTACCGACGGGGTCCGCGGCGAAGTCGGCGGTCCGGTGATCAACGCCGAATTCGCGCTGCGTCTGGGTTACGCGGCCGGCCGCGTCCTGGCGCGTGAGCACGCCGTACGCGGCGGCAGCCGCCCGCAGGTCGTGATTGGCAAGGACACGCGGATCTCCGGCTACATGCTGGAGTCGGCGCTGGAAGCCGGCCTGTCGGCGGCAGGCATCGACGTGCTGCTGGCAGGGCCGGTGCCCACCCCCGCGGTGGCCTACCTGACCCGCGCGCTGCGTCTGGTGGCGGGCATCGTCATCAGCGCTTCGCACAATCCGTACCAAGACAACGGCATCAAGTTCTTCTCGGCGCAGGGCATGAAGCTGCCCGACGAGATCGAGGCCGCCATCGAAGCCGCCCTGGACGAACCGCTGGGTTGCGTCGCGTCGGAGGCCCTGGGGCGCGCGCGCCGCATGGGTGACGCGCAGGGCCGCTACATCGAATTCTGCAAGAGCACCTTCCCCAACGATCTGGACCTGAATGGCATGACGATCGTGGTGGACGCCGCCCACGGCGCCGCCTACAACATCGCGCCGCACGTGTTCCGCGAGCTGGGCGCCGAAGTGCACGCCATCGGCGTCAATCCGGACGGCTTCAACATCAACAAGGGCGTGGGTGCGCTGCATCCCGAGCTGCTGGCCAAGGAAGTGCATGCCCGCGGCGCCCAGTTGGGCATCGCGCTGGACGGCGACGCTGACCGCCTGCAGATGGTGGATGGCGAAGGCCGCATCTACAACGGCGACGAACTCATGTACGCCATCGTCCGCGAACGCATGCAGCGCGGCAAGGTGGACGGCGTGGTCGGCACGTTGATGACCAACTTCGGCTTCGAGCGCGAAATGCAGCGCCTGGGCGTGGGCTTCGAGCGCGCCAACGTCGGCGACCGCTACGTGCTGGAGCAGATGCAGGCGCGCGGCTGGTTGTACGGCGGCGAGAGCTCCGGCCACCTGTTGTGCCTGGACTGCCATTCGACCGGCGATGGCATCGTCGCCGCCCTGCAGGTCCTGACCGCGCTGCGTCGCAATTCGGTCGGGTTGTCGGAGTGGGTGAGCGACCTGCGCATGTATCCGCAGAAGATGATCAATGTGCCGCTGACTCCGGGCCAGGACTGGAAGACGCACGCCGGCCTGAGCGCCGCGCGCAAGGCCGTCGAAGCCGAGCTGGACGGCCGCGGCCGCATCCTGATCCGCGCCTCGGGCACCGAGCCGAAACTGCGCCTCATGGTCGAGGCCGAAGATGAGGCCCTGGCCGTATCCTGCGCCGAGAAGCTTGCGGCCAGCCTGGGATAAGCGCGGACCTGCGATTTCGAACAAGGCCACCCGGCGCGTGACGGGTGGCCTTGTTTGTTCAAGGGTTGTATAGATTTGTAAAGTTTTGTCGATTTGGGCGGAAGATTGATTTATCCGCTCCGGACTAAACTTCATAGTCACGTAACATATTGGTCAAGTCTTTGACATACAGGGCGTCCACACTGGCTGGACTCTCTAGGAGCTTCGCGCAATGCTGGAATTAGCACGCATCAATCCGAGCCGTAATGCCGCAGAACCTTGGACCGGCGCCGCCGCCAAGGTGCTGGTGGTGGGCTTGGCGCGCACCGCTGAAGAAATCGAGCAGATTCAACGCCTGCGCTACGACGTCTTCACCGAGGACATGGGCGCGGTGTTCCCCGACGCCCAGGACGGCATCGAGCATGACCGCTTCGATCCGTACTGCGAACATCTGATGGTCCGCGAGCTGGACACGGGCCGCGTGGTCGGCACCTACCGGATCCTGACGCCGGAAAAGGCGCGGGAGGCCGGCGGCTACTACTCGCAGTCCGAGTTCGACCTGTCCGGGCTGGGAGCGATCCAGGACGAGCTGGTCGAAGTCGGCCGCTCTTGCACGCACCCCGACTACCGCAGCGGCGGCGTCATCATGCTGCTGTGGTCGGGCCTGGCCGAATACCTGCGCCGCGGCGGCTATCAGTACGTGCTGGGTTGCGCCAGCGTCAGCCTGCGCGACGACGGCGTTACCGCCGCCGAAGTGTGGCGCACCATCTCCAAGCAGCTGCCGCAGGGCGACGAGCCGCGCGTGACGCCGCTGCATCGCTATCCGGTGGAGAAGCTCAACAGCACCTTGCCGGCGCGCGTGCCGCCGCTGATCAAGGGTTACCTGAAGCTGGGCGCCAAGGTCTGTGGCGAGCCCGCCTGGGACCCGGATTTCAACGCCGCGGATTTCCCGGTCCTGCTGAAAATGGACCGCATGGACGAGCGCTACCGCCGCCATTTCGGGCTGGATCAGCCCGCAACCGCCACTGCCCAGCGCTGAGGCCACCATGCGCCGCCTGTTCCGCCGCATGAAGATCAGGTTGATACGGCGGGCCACCAGGCCTTTGCGCATGGAGCTAAAGCGGCTGGATCGCGAGACCGATCTGTCGCCGTTTTAGTGCAGCGGCCCCGCAGCGCGGGGCCGGAACAGGGCGGGCAGGCTCGCGCCGCCCGGCTGGTTCCTCAGAACTCCAGCAGTTCGAATGAAAAGCCCACCTTGTTCCACTCAGCTTCTTCCGCGCGCAGCGTGAAGTCGCTCAGGGGGTGCTGCGCCAGCCATTCGCGGTTGACCCGCACCACGATGGAGTTGTCGCGCACCGACGCGGTCAGCGGCAGCGGTTCGATTTCATTGCGGCGGCGGAACAGCAGCACCGCCAGGCGCAGGCTGAGGATGGCCTTCCATTGCGCGCGCGAACGTACCAGGGGTTCCAGCTTGGTCAGCTTGCCCTGGTGGCCGAGCGCGAGCAGCGCCAGCAGTTGCTGGTCGGCGCGCGAGAAGCCCGGCATGTCGGCGTTTTCCAGCACGTAGGCGGTGTGCTTGTGGTACGCGTTGTGGGCGATGGACAGGCCCACTTCGTGCAGGTCGGCCGCCCAGCCCAGCGCGGGACGCAGCTCGGCGCGTTCCGGGCCGTCCGGGAACATGGCGTCGAACAGGGTCAGCGCGGCGTGGTGTACGCGGCGCGCCTGGTTGACGTCGACGTGGTAGCGCTTCATGAACTGGCGCACCGATTCATCGCGCTTGTCATGCTCGTCGTCGCGGCCCAGCAGGTCGTACAGCACGCCCAGGCGCAGCGCGCCGTCGCCGGTGTGCATGACGTCGATGCCCAGCTCGTCGAACAGGGCGCTCATGATGGCCAGCCCGCCCGGCAGGACGTCCGAGCGTTCGATCTTGATGCCGGGCAGTTCGGACGGAATCACGCGGCCCGAGCGGATGATGCGGTCTTTCAGCTTGTTCAGGCCGGCGCGCGTGATGCCGCGGTCCGAGAAGCGGCATTCGGTCAGGATGGCGAACAGCGCCTTGGCCGTGCCGGAAGAGCCGTAGGCTTCCTTCCAGCCCATCTTGCGGTACTGCTTGGCGATGACTTCGATCTCGCGGCGCGCGGCCAGCTCGGCCTGCTTCATCTGGTGCGCGTCCACCACGCCGTCCGAGAAGAACTGGCGGCTGTAGCTGACGCAGCCCATGTACAGCGAGGACATCAGGCCGGGCTCATGGCTCTTGCCGATGATGACTTCGGTGGAGCCGCCGCCGATGTCGATGACCAGGCGCTTGTTGGGCGAAGGGGGCAGGGTGTGGACCACGCCCGAGAAGATCAGGCGGGCCTCTTCGCGGCCGGCGATGACTTCGATGGGAAAGCCCAGGGCGGCTTCGGCTCGCGGCAGGAAGTCGCGGGTGTTGCGGGCGACACGGAAAGTGTTGGTGGCGACGGCGCGGACCCGGTTGGGGTGGAAGCTGCGCAGACGGTCGCCGAAGCGTTCCAGCACGGCGATGGCGCGGTCGATGGCCTCGTCGCCCAGCCTTTTTTCGGAGTCCAGGCCGGCCGCAAGCCGGACGGTTTCCTTGAGGCGGTCAATCTGATAGATCTGGGGCGTACCGTCCTGTTGAACGATGCGTCCGATGGAGAGGCGGAAGCTGTTGGACCCGAGGTCCACCGCGGCCAGAAGTTGATCCATGCGGCTCGTAAATATTGTCTGAGAGGTGGCCCGATTATAGAGATCCCATGTGACAGCGCTTCCGCGCGCGCTTTTTTTCTTATGGAACAGGGGTTTGCGGCATCTGATCGGCCTGCTATGCGTCCCGGTTTTGGCGTACGCTACGTATTTGCTGCTGTGTCATGGAACCGTCACCTTTTTGCAGTAAAACTCCACGCTCTCCCTACGTATGGAACCCGGTATGCCCTCACGCCCTCCTGCCGAGCCTTTGCTTCTGAACCGCGAGTTGTCGCTGCTGAAATTCAACGAACGCGTGCTGGCGATGGCGGAGAATCCCAAGACTCCCTTGCTGGAACGCCTGCGCTACGTCTGTATCGTCAGTTCCAACCTGGATGAGTTCTTCGAGATCCGGATTTCCAGCCTGAAGGAGCAGCAGCGCCAGTCGCCGAATCTGGTGGGACCCGATGGCATGACGCCGGACCAGGCGTTCGACAACGTGCAGCAGGCGGTGCATGCGCTGGTGTATCGCCAGTACAACCTGCTCAACGACGAGATCCTGCCGGCCATGCACGCCGAGGGCATCTCGCTGCACCATGCATCGGAATGGAATCCGCAGCAGCAGGAATGGGCGCGCGAGGTCTTCAACCGCGACGTGATGCCGCTTCTGACCCCGATCGGGCTGGATCCGGCGCATCCGTTTCCGCGGGTCTACAACAAGAGCCTGAATTTCATCGTGTCGCTGTCGGGCGCCGATGCCTTCGGCCGCCAGGCCTCGATCGCCGTGGTGCAGGCGCCGCGCGCCTTGCCGCGCCTGATCAAGATGCCGCAGGAGCTGTCGGGCCAGCCCGAGGGCTACATCCTGCTGACCTCGCTGCTGCGGGCTTTCGTGGGTGAGCTGTTTCCGGGGCTGGAAATGCTGGGCTGCTACCAGTGGCGGGTCACGCGCAACAGCGACCTGTTCGTGGACGAGGAAGAAGTCACCAACCTGCGCCATGCCTTGCAGGGCGAGCTGTCGCAGCGCAACTTCGGCGCCGCCGTGCGCCTGGAGATCGACAAGCTGACGCCGGTCGAACTGGAACACTTCCTGCAGCGCGAGTTCTCGCTCAAGGCGGAGGACACCTACCGCGTGCCGGGGCCGGTGAACCTGTCGCGCCTGATGCAGCTGTGCAATTCGGACTCGCGGCCGGACCTGCTGTTCCCGGATTACCGCGCCCCCGTGCCGGCGCCGTTCGACCGCGTGGGCGACAAGCCGGCCGAGCTGTTCGAGGCCGTGGCCGAGCAGGACCGCCTGCTGCACCATCCCTACCAGTCGTTTCAACCCGTCATCGACTTCCTGACCGCGGCCGCGCTGGATCCGGACGTCATGGCGATCAAGCAGACCATCTACCGCACCGGCGAAGACTCCGAGCTGATGAAGATCCTGCTGGCCGCGGCGCGCGCCGGCAAGGAAGTGACGGTGGTGGTGGAACTGATGGCGCGCTTTGACGAGCAGACCAACATCAACTGGGCCTCCAAGCTGGAAGAGGTGGGCGCGCACGTGGTGTACGGCGTGGTGGCGCACAAGACGCACGCCAAGATGGCCGTGGTGCTGCGCCGCGAAAAAGGGCGCCTGCGCCGCTACGCCCACCTGGGCACCGGCAACTACCACCCGCGCACGGCGCGCCTGTACACCGACTTCGGGCTGCTCACGGCCGATCCCAAGCTGTGCGAGGACATGGACAAGGTGTTCGCGCAGCTGACCGGGCTGGGCGCGCGCCGCTCGCTCAAGGCGCTGATGCAGTCGCCCTTCACCATGCACGACGGCATGGTGGCGCTGATCCGCGCCGAGGCCCGCGCGGCCAAGGCCGGCAAGCGTGCGCGCATCATGGCCAAGATGAACTCGCTCTTGGAAGAGCAGATCATCGAAGAGCTTTACAAGGCGGGCCAGGCTGGCGTGAAGATCGACCTGATCGTGCGCGGCGTATGCGCGCTGCGCGCCGGCGTGCCGGGATTGTCCGAGAACATCAGGGTGCGTTCCATCGTCGGCCGCTTCCTGGAGCATTCGCGGGTCTTCTACTTCTATGCCGAGGGCGAAGAGACTGTCTACCTGTCGTCCGCCGACTGGATGGACCGCAACTTCTTCCGCCGGGTCGAGATCGCCTTCCCGATCTACGACAAGACCCTGAAGAAGCGCGTCATCGACGAAGCCTTCACCTACGCCCTGCGCGACAACCAGTTGGCCTGGCAACAGCTTCCCGACGGCGACTACACCCGGGTCAAGAGCCGCCGCGAGCCTTTCAACGTGCATCAGTACCTGATGCAGAAGCTGGGCGTGTAACGTCCGCCGCCCCGCCCGGGGCGGCTTCGGAAGCAAGGCCTCCCGTATGTTCCGCCCCCTTTAAGAAGGCGGCGTTCGAGGCAAATCCTCCCCAGATCCAGGCCGCGCGGATCCGGCTCCGCCGGTCCGCCACCGGCGCCCCCCTGGGGGGAGGCGCGCAGCGCCTCGGGGCGGGATCATGACTGTCACTATCCTGTCATGTAGGGCTTCTAATATTCGAGGGTCGCTGAAAGACAGGCAGTTTTCCAAGCCTGCCAGACTCCTCCAACGAGCACAGAAGGAACCCTGATGTTCAAACGTGTCTTCAAACAAGTTTCCCTGGGCGTCGCGCTGAGCGCCGCCGTGTTTGCCGTCCAGGCCGCCGACGTGACCGGCGCCGGCGCTTCGTTCCCGTACCCGATCTACGCCAAGTGGGCCTCCGACTACAAGGCCGCCACCAATAGCGCCGTCAACTACCAGTCCATCGGTTCGGGCGGCGGTCAGCAACAGATCATCGCCAAGACGGTTGATTTCGGCGCTTCCGACGATCCCATGAAGGCTGCCGATCTGGAAAAGAACGGCCTGCTGCAATTCCCGGCCGTCATCGGCGGCACGGTTGCCGTGGTGAACATCGACGGCGTCGAACCCGGCAAGCTGAAGCTGTCGGGCAAGGTCCTGGCCGACATCTTCCTGGGCAAGATCAAGAAGTGGGACGACGCCGCCATCAAGGCGCTGAACCCCGACCTGAAGCTGCCGGCCGCCGACATCATCGTCGTGCACCGTTCGGACGGCTCGGGCACCACCTTCGGCTGGACCAACTACCTGTCCAAGGTGTCGCCGGACTGGAAGTCGACCGTGGGCGAAGGCAAGGCCGTCAAGTGGCCCGTGGGCCAGGGCGGCAAGGGCAACGAAGGCGTCGCCGCCTACGTCGGCCAGCTGAAGAACTCGATCGGCTACGTGGAATACGCCTACGCCAAGCAGAACAAGCTGGCCTGGACGCAGCTGCAGAACAAGGACGGCAAGTTCGTCCAGCCGGAACAGAAGGCTTTCGCCGCCGCGGCCGCCAACGCCGACTGGAAGAGCGCGCCGGGCATGGGCGTGGTCCTGACCGACGAGCCGGGCGCCGATTCCTGGCCCGTCACCGCCGCCACCTTCATCCTGGTCCACAAGTCGCAAGACAAGCCGGCGCAAGGCAAGGCCGTGCTGGAATTCTTCGACTGGGCCTTCAAGAACGGCGCCAAGTCGGCTGAAGCCATGGACTACGTGCCGCTGCCGGAAGCCGTGACCAAGGAAATCCGCGCCGCCTGGGGCGAAGTCAAGGCCGCCGACGGCAAGGCCGTCTGGCAATAAAGGCTTGAGCGCGAGGGAGGCCGGCTGACAATGCCAATCTCCGTCGCGCGCAATCCACAGTGGCCGCCGCTGGCGTTCCGGGTACGGAATGCCGGCGGCGGTCCGCCGCAAGACCTTCGCAGTTTCTCCCCTGGTTTCCTAAGGAAAGTCCATCCATGAGCGCGGTAATGGATAATAGTGTGCCGCTTTCGCCCAGCGTGGCGGACTCCGTGACTACCGGCACGCCTTCGCCTATGAAGCAAAATAAAAACGCGCTGATGGATGCGCTATTCAAGAACCTGACCCGCCTGTTCGCCTTCCTGGTGTTCATCCTGCTGGCGGCGATTCTTGTTTCCCTGATCTACGGCAGCCGCGAATCGCTGGCCAAGTACGGCCTGTCGTTCCTCTGGCTCAACGACTGGGATCCGGTCAATTCCAACTACGGCGCGGTGGTGCCCATCATCGGCACGCTGCTGACCTCGGCCATCGCCCTGATCATCGCGGTGCCCGTGTCCTTCGGCATCGCCATCTTCCTGACCGAACTGTCGCCCACCTGGCTGCGCCGCCCGCTGGGCACCGCGGTCGAAATGCTGGCGGCGATTCCGTCCATCATCTACGGCATGTGGGGCCTGTTCGTCTTCGTCCCCGTGTTCCAGCAGTATGTGCAGCCTTTCCTGATCGCGACGCTGGGCAGCCTGCCCGTGATCGGCGGCATCTTCGCGGGGCCGCCTTTCGGCATCGGCATCTTCACCGCCGGCCTGATCCTCTCGATCATGATCATCCCGTTCATCGCCGCGGTCATGCGCGACGTGTTCGAACTGGTGCCGGCGATGCTCAAGGAGTCCGCCTACGGCCTGGGCAGCACGACCTGGGAAGTGATGTGGCGCGTGGTGCTGCCCTACACCAAGTCGGGCGTCATCGGCGGCATCATGCTGGGCCTGGGCCGCGCGCTTGGCGAAACCATGGCTGTGACCTTCGTCATCGGCAACGCCTTCAAGTGGTCCGGTTCGCTGTTCTCGCCGGGCAACTCGATCGCTTCCGCGCTGGCCAACGAATTCAATGAGGCGGGCGGCATACAGAAGTCGGCGCTGCTGGAACTGGGCCTGATCCTGTTCCTGATCACGACCATCGTGCTCGCCCTGGCCAAGATGCTGCTGGTCCGCTTGTCCGCCAGTGAAGGCAAGAAAACCTGACGCGCCGCGAGCACAAGGAAAACATCATGGCTGTATCCGTACTCAATATGCAGAACGGCACCTATCGCCGGCGCCGCGTGGTCAACCGCATCATGCTGACCATTTCGCTGGGCACCCTGATGTTCGGGTTGTTCTGGCTGTTCTGGATCATTCTGACACTACTGATGAAGGGCGCGCCCGCGCTGTCGTACACGCTCTTCACCGAGATCACGCCGCCGCCCGGACAGACCGGCGGTCTCATCAACGCCATTTTCGGCAGCGTGATGATGGCTGGCGTGGGCACGCTCATCGGCACGCCCGTCGGCATCCTGGCCGGCACCTACCTGGCCGAATACGGCCAGCGCGGCTGGCTGGCGCCGGCCACGCGCTTCCTGAACGACGTGCTGCTGTCGGCCCCGTCCATCATCATCGGCCTGTTCATCTATGCCGTGTACGTGGCCCAGGTCGGGCACTACTCGGGCTGGGCCGGCGCCATCGCGCTGTCCATCCTGGTGATCCCGGTGGTGGTGCGCACCACCGACAACATGCTGCTGCTGGTGCCCAACAGCCTGCGCGAAGCGGCTGCCGCGCTGGGTTGCCCCAAGTGGCGCATGATCACCATGGTGTGCTATCGCGCCGCCAAGACCGGCATCATCACCGGCGTGCTGCTGGCCATTGCCCGGATCTCGGGTGAAACCGCGCCGCTGCTGTTCACCGCGCTGTCGAACCAGTTCATGTCCCTGAACATGAACGGCCCGATGGCCAACCTGCCGGTCGTGATCTACCAGTACGCCGCCAGCCCCTTCAAGGACTGGAACAACCTGGCATGGGCCGGCGCCACGCTGATTACGCTGCTGGTGCTGGGCATCAACATCATCGCCCGCAACATGTTCCGCAAGTAAAGATCGCTTTGCCGGCGCGCCTGGGGCGCGCCGGAGCCAAGGGAAACCAAATGGAAAACACCGCTACCGCCGTCAAGAACAAGATCGAGGTCAAGAACCTGAACTTCTACTACGGCAAGTTCCATGCGATCCGCAATGTGAACATGTCGATCCAGGAGAAGAAGGTCACCGCCTTCATCGGCCCGTCGGGCTGCGGCAAGTCCACGCTGCTGCGTACCTTCAACCGCATGTTCGAGCTCTACCCCGGCCAGCGCGCCGAGGGCGAAATCATCCTGGACGGCGAAAACCTGCTGACGGCCAAGACCGACATCTCGCTGATCCGCGCCAAGGTCGGCATGGTGTTCCAGAAGCCCACGCCGTTCCCCATGAGCATCTACGACAACATTGCCTTCGGCGTGCGCCTGTTCGAGCGCCTGTCCAAGGGTGAAATGGACGAGCGCGTGGAATGGGCCCTGAGCAAGGCCGCGCTGTGGAACGAAGTGAAGGACAAGCTGCACCAGAGCGGCAACAGCCTGTCGGGCGGCCAGCAACAGCGCCTGTGCATCGCGCGCGGCGTGGCCATCAAGCCCGAAGTGCTGCTGCTGGACGAGCCGTGCTCGGCGCTGGACCCGATTTCGACCGCCAAGATCGAAGAGCTGATCGCCGAACTGAAGAACGACTACACCGTCGTCATCGTGACGCACAACATGCAGCAGGCCGCGCGCTGCTCGGACTACACCGCCTACATGTACCTGGGCGAGCTGATGGAATTCGGCCAGACCGACCAGATCTTCGTGAAGCCTTCGCGCAAGGAAACGGAAGACTACATCACGGGCCGTTTCGGCTGATCGCCACCGAGACGGGCCGTCGCCGGACGCACGGCCAGAGACAGGCATAGGCCAGGCGGGCCGAGATCTGGTATAGTTGCCACCCTTCGGGGCGTAGCGCAGCCTGGTAGCGCATCTGCTTTGGGAGCAGAGGGTCGTGAGTTCGAATCCCACCGCCCCGACCAATATCCATGCGGGTCTCCGGATTTCCGCAGTGCAAGAAAAAGCAGTAGGTGGACCGAAAAGTGGACCACCTGCAAAAAGGCCCCAATCTCATCGAGGTTGGGGCCTTTCTATTGGTCCACCTGAGTATTGATCAGGCTTCTGGCGTTTCGGCGGTCGTCGGCCGCTCAGCTATCCATCGCTGTATGTCGGTAGCGCGCCACCCAACGCGGCCGGGACTTAGCTGGACTGGTCGGGGAAACTGGTCCTTCTTGATGAGGTCGTAGACCGTCCATTTGGCCAAACCGATGACGTCCCTCAGCTCGCCGATGCTGTACACGAGTTTGGTCATCGCGCGGCCTCCCTGCACTGCCTGGCGGCGGTCAATGGCGCGTATCGCTGCCAGGGGCAAGAGAGGCCTCCAAGAGTTGGGCTGCGTCGATTATGCGATCCTGGTGAACCCGCACGGCTTCCTGCTCCCGCAATATGTACGCGGTCAGCTTGGCTGGATCCGCCTTGGCGAGTTCGAACGCTTCCTCCGCAATGATCTCGTTGCACATCTCTATGCACTCGTCGCAGATGAATACCTTCGGGCCGGCGATCAGCTTGCTGATCTCGTGCTGCGATTTCTTGCAGAACGAGCAATACAGCGTGTCCGGATCCTTCTTGCGGCGGCGGAGCTTCTTTGGTTCGTCCATTGGGCAGGAACGGCCAGCAGAAGGGCTGGGCGGGGGCGTGGTTAGAAAGCAGGGAAATTAGCATGTCCCGCCTCCCGCGGCTTCGCCCTGGCCCGCAGCTAGGGCTGCGCGGATCACTTCGTCCACATGCCGCGCCTTCCAGGCGTCCTGCGGTGGATCCGTCAGCAGGCTGACCCCGTGCGAGTCTCGGGCGAGGATGAGCGCTGCGCGTAGTTGTGCGATGTAAGCCGCGTCCTCGGCTACAGGGGCGCTTGCCAGGGCCAAGGAATCGATCGCCCGCTGGTAGTAGTCCCACATAAACGCATCATGGTCATATTGCGAGCTTTCCGGGTCGCTGCTGCCGGGCGGGCGGTATGCAGCGATGTTGCTTTGGGCGGATTTCAGCGCTTGAGCGGCCAGCGAGCCGCCGGCTACAGGGGCGCGCAGCTTGGACAGAGCATCCACGACAGCCAGGATATGGTCATACCGGGCTTTGGCTTCGGGCTCGCCTGCCCAGTCGCCGGGCGTGCGCGTGTGACATTCGCTCAATGAGTCGGCCTCTTCAGTCAAGATGAAGATGGCGTTGTAGATGGGGTTCTGCATTGCCGCCTGGGCGACGTTGTTCTGGTCGGTCATGTTTTGCCATCCCTCTTTAATTTCTTGGCCCTCGTTCAGGCCTGATCGCGTCGAAAGATATGCCCGAGAGCAAGTGCACGCCTGGACTGCTCCATTAGTCGTACAAGTGGAAAAGTGTTTTCCGAAAATGGGAGCTCCTGCACAATGGAAGTCCGGCCCCATTCCTCGCGGAAGCCCATGAGCAGACATAGATTTGCCAGGAGCGTAGTGGTTAGTGCTGTGCGGAATAATTGGCGCCTCTTCGTCTTGGGGGTGCTGATTGTGTTTGTCCTCGTTGTTACCTGCATCTTGTATACGCACGGATCAGACCGCGCTGAGCGCGCAGCCATTGCGATAGGCGGCACGCTCATTGGGATGCTGTGCATTGGCTGTTGGGTCTGTAGGCGCTGACTGGGGGGCATTACAGTTACCCTGGCCCAAGGGCGGCGGTGGTGTGGTCGGTCATATCAATGCTCCGCGTGGGCGTTAAGATGAACCTTCATCGTGTGAGGGAGGGCGTCATGTGGAAATGCCGAAACTGCGGGCTGGAAATCATGTTTTCCGCAGTCGACCCCGAGATTGATGAGGCTGGATGCTTCTTCAAGTGCCCGGGGTGCGACCACCGGAACACGCTGATCAACGTTGGTCCGTTCGGGGACGATGACCCGATCTCGCTGGCGCAGACGGACGATTGAGGTGGCGCGGCCCATTCACCCATCCTGCTGCTGAGAGGCGGTAAACGACGGCTCAAATTCCAGAGCGACTACCCACCGCCCAATCTCGGGGCCAGTGATCCCGTCGAACAGGGCGAAAGTTAGCGGCCAATTAGCCTCAAACCCGTCATGGTTGTGGAAATAGTCCTCGGCGCAGGGCTCGGCATCCCATTCGTCAACCTCATCAATCGGCTTGTCCCGGACAGCCGCCGGGGCGATATCCCGGACCCCAACGCCTGAGTGCGGCCAGACGCGCGCATAGTAAATGCTCATGCCTCACCCCCTTTGCCCTGCTGGGCGGCAATGGCGGCGTCGATGCCGGCATCCCATTCCGCGCTGGTCGGCGGTCGCGTGTCGCCTACTTCGCTGGGAAGAGCAGCGGCGACGGTCAGCCGGAACTCGGTGTCCTCTGCCACCATCGCATCGCGCCAGGTGCGATACCGCTTCGCATCCCGCGCATCGCCAGTAGCGGGGCAGCCCGCCGCCGCAAGGGCGGCGCGCATTCGAATGCGGAAATGCTCCTGCTGATCCCTGCCATCCGGTAGGGTGCTGAACCAGCCATTGATGGCGGCGTCCACGACGTCAACGGGGATGGATATCTCGGGGGCGCTCATGCTGTGGCTTCCTCTTGTTCAAGGTCTATAGGTGCCTGTGTATCGGGGGCGGCTTGCTGTGCCTCCTTGGCGGCTTTCTCGGCGCGTTTGGCGCGGACGGTTTCGACGGCCCCGTGGGCCTGGAACAAGTTGATCAGGTCTTCGGCCTTTACCGTGATGGTGTCGGCAGCTACGCGGCCTTCCTGGATGTCGATGAGGATTGCGCGCTGGTTGGCGTCCAGTCCCTTGATGAAGGAGTCCACGCCGCTGATGAGCGGGGAGACGACTTTGCGGGGGAGGGCGCGGCCGTGGATGGTGCTGGCGGTGACCTTGGACTTGCCGGCGGCCTTGGCCTGGTCCACCTTGCCGCTCAGAAACGCTCCCGCCTTGGCGCCGTACAGGCGCACAGTGTCTATTGCGACCTCGGCGGAGACCGCGCCGCTGCGCACCAGCGCTTGCACATCGGGCTCAGCGTCAGCCAGGACGAGATAGTTTTCGATATGGGGCCGGCTGCGGTGAACGAGCGCCGCTATTTCCTCCGTATCCAGGCCCATCCCGCGGAACCGCTTAAAGCCGCGTGCCGCTTCAAGCGGGCGTAGCTTGACGCCTTCGTTGCTGGTGTAGATGCGCGCACGGCGCTCTATTTCATTGCCCTGGAACCCGACGACGGACACCCACTCGATGGGGGCGCCGCGCTGGATCGCCCGTCCAATCGCGTCATAGCGACGGTGGCCGTCCACCACCTCTACGCCGGAACCGTCCGGCAGGGCGATGACTTCGAGTGCGGGAAACGTGCCCCCGGCCAGAATGTAGGAGGCCAGTGCTTCTATACCGGTTTCGTATTCGTCATCCAGGTCGCGGAGGTTGAAACCTTCTTTCACACGGATATCGGAATAGCGGACTTTCATTGCGTCGGCGCGTTTGATCGTGCCGTCCTTGATCATCGTTTTGAACGATGCTGGGGGAGCGTTCATGGTTTGGCCACTTTGTGATTGGGCTAAGATTCTTCCCGTTGTAATGGAGGTCAGAATGGAAGACTCGAATAGCCGGTTTGGCGCGGCTATCCGCAGGGGATTGGAGCGGTTCTGCTATGAAAGCGGGTTGTGCGGGGAAACCGCTGCGGATCGGCCGATTCAGCCGATTCACGAAATGAAAGTTAGTGTGGAGGAGACGCGCCTCGTGGAGTGCTGGCGAGTAGCACAAGGGGAAGCCGCCTGCCAAGGTGTGGATGTCCACACCTTTCTTTTGAGACTTGACTGTGATGCAGACGGGGAACTGGTTGAGTCACTGGCGATGCCTCCAACAAAACGTGAGTAGGTGAAGAGGCGTGGTCAGCGTGGCGTCTAGGAGCGGTATCCGAGTAGCCAGCCGAGGATTTCTGGGCCGAAGAGGAAGAACGCAGCCAGCGCCAGGCTGGCGGGCCAGGCCCACAGGGGGATATCCGCGTCGTCGCTCCAGTTGCCTTTGCCGGCGTGGTCGCGGGGTGCGATGAGGTCGCTCAGATTCCGGGCTGCCTGCTTGATCGTGATGGGGTCACGCTGGCGCACCGGGGGCGCGCTTGCGCTGATGGTGTTCATGTGGGGCTCCAGGGATCGGCCGCGACATAGCGGCGGGTGAAGTAGTTGCCGATGGGGACCAGGGCCACCGCCACCAGGGCGAGCAGAGCCAGGCCCCACCAGATGGCGGGGATAGTTGTAGGCATGGGGATTTGCGCGAACGCGCGGTGATGGGCTTTGGAGAGCGGGCCAGTAGCCCGGATAACCTTGAAAGTCACTCTCAGCGCCGGTGAGTTTCGGCACCGGTCTGCTCTGCGACGCAACCCTGTAGTTCGGGCCGGCGGCTTACTTAGAGCTTTGGCGCTCCGAGGCCTTCGAAGATGTAGCGCTGTTGGGCGAGGCTCTTCAGGTAGTCCTCTAAACTCTGGTCTTGCTTGGCAGTGTCTCCGCCCATTAGGCTTACGCAAGTGGCCATGCCCAGTGTTGCAACAAGGTGGTCGTTGGAAGATTCGGCTTGCTGCTTATGAAATTGGCGGGATGTAAGCTCAGTAATTTCTTTGGTGAACTCCGCTTTCAGCGCAGACAGCTTTGGACGGAGGACGCCAAGTACGGCATCCCCATATCGCAAAGCCTCCTCCTTCGAGGGGATTTTTCCCTTGTGAATTACTTCATTTCTGAATTTCACCAAGGCGTTCGGCAGGAGTGCCGGCGCCTTTCCGAAATTGGTGGCCCACACAAAAACAAACGCGCCTAACTGCCGTTCTGATTGGCTCGAGACCTCCTTCCAGCACATGTTGAACAGATCCTCCGATTTCGAAGATCGGGAAAGAAGAATTCGCAGAGCGACCTCGTAGAATCGCTCTAGGCTGGATGTGAAAGACGAGACGGCCTCTCGGTAATAACCATCAAGGATTGCGTTTGCGCCGACCTCAAAGAGAACTTCAAATTTCTGTTGCTGTAGGAAGGTCGTGGTGTCGTGTCCGGCAGGACATCTGTTCTCATATCTCCCGTCATCACGAATCTCTGGCCGACTAAAGTGCAGACTTGGTGTGCCTGTGTCCTGAAAACACTGCATGCATGAAAGTAAAATGCGCACGACTGGATTCCTTGTGGATTGGAGCGTTTCGAAGATGGAATCCTATTTCTAGCATGGTCTAAGTGAAAATGCGAAGTAAGCAGCAGAGCGGCGACCCTGTGCATTGCGGATTCAGTGCTCTGCGTTTAGCTATTTGCTGATGCTGCTTCCGAAGTTGAAAGCGTCGATGAGTTCTTCGATGAAGCGGATGATCTTTTCGGCCATGGGGATGGCTCCGGTGTGGACGTAGGGTTGATGGGGATCAGGCAGCGCCTGCCGATACCCCGCACGCGGGGCATGGGGAGATGCTGCGTTAAATTGCGCGCCCAAATCGCTCTAATTAGAATCCGAGCACTTGGAGGGATGAGCGATGAGTAAGAAACTGACTTGGGTCGGTATCTCAATTACGTTGTTTTACCTAGCTGCCGTCGTTGTGCTGGGATGGGCGAAGTGGGGTGGTTTTTTCGGCATGGAACTCAACGCAATTGGCGACTTCCTCGCCGGCGTTGTTGGCCCCTTGGCGCTACTTTGGCTCATCTTGGGGTACTTCCAACAAGGGGAAGAACTGAGGTTGAGTACGGCTGCCTTGGCGCAGCAGGCGGAAGAATTGAGGCAATCTGTCGAGCATCAGCGCGAACTAGTCGAAGTGACAAAGCAACAAGTGCAAGTTCAACTGGAACAGTTCAAAAGCGAACAGGCTGCAGCGCGGAACAGGTTGATGCCAAGTTTTGATATTCGCGCTGAAAAACGAACCATGTCTGGTTTGTCAACGAGCGTGAATTTTGTTCTTGAGAACATTGGATATCGAGCATCGGCTGTTCGTTTGCAATGTGATCGTTCCGACTTGCTCAGGCCTCCGACTGAGTGGCAGGTAATTGACACCAAGCAGTCAGTGGAATTTCGGATACGAGATTTGGAGCCAGAAGAAATCGGCAGCAGTTTCACCTTCACAGTTTCCTGCGTGGACGGAGCAGGCGAGTCCTGGTCCGAAGCAATTGGAGCTACCGTTCGTGGCGCGGACATCGGGGTGATAGTCGAGCTGGGGACTTGGCGTCTGCTGACCGACTGTTGAGGGAAAAAAGGCTGGCCGCCGTGATCAGCCTTCCACATCGTGTACCTGGTCGTTTATGGGTTTGCAGTGGCTGACGCACACGCAGTCGTTCCTACCATGGAGCCACACGACGGCGGTATGACCGCTCAACACTTCGGCCGCCGTGGCGGTCTTGTATTGCTTTGTGTCTTCACCCCTCACTTCCGCGTATGCCACGGTGTCGCCCACCTTCACGCGGGCATTCCAGGCATCTACTTCCTTCTGCGGGGTGGGTCTGCGATTCATGAGGATTTCCTCTCTGGTTGGCTTCGGTAAGCGCCGCACGCGGCGCTGGCCGAAACCGCCTGGTCGAGTACCAGGCGTTTCTCTGCCGTCTATCCGGCCTGTCTCCACTTTCAGTGCTTCGCTTGCGTTGGTCTCCGCAGCGGTGGCACCCGGTTGTTGTTTCGCGCCACCTACGTGGAACTGGGCGCGCCCGCGCGCGGCCCCGATGTGGGGCGGCGGTTGGGTCTGACTGGTTGTTAAGGAGCGATGCTCGCCTTCCCCATTCCGACTTTGTGGCGGTGACGTCTCCCGCTTAAGGCGATGCCCTGATTGCTGGCTGCGGGTCCGTGGGGTTCTGCGTGCAGACAAAGCTGCGTTAAGAAGGATATTAGTAAACACTAAACTTAACGTCAAGTAAAAACTAAACTTGCGCTTGAGTGCAGGTAGCACTTGCGGGGCAGGCGCAAGACGTAGGGGCGAAAAAAAGCCACCCGAAGGTGGCTATTGGCTATGAGGGCAAGGATTCTATGAACGCGTCCACTGGCCCGATTCGTTGTCGCGCAGGCGAGTTCCTGCCCACACAACCTGTCCGAGCACGCGAACTGGGGTGCCGTTTTCCAGGGGAATGTCGGGATGCGCGGGATTGAACGAACGCGCAACCCAGCGTTTCGTCAGTCGGTCCTGCGTCACTGTCTTTACGATCATCTTGCCGTCATAGTTGATGGCGTACACACCGCCTGCGGCCACATCCTGCAAGGTGAGGTTCTCGTTGGGCACAACCAGCAAGGCCGCCCCATCCCGGATGATTGGCTCCATGCTGTCGCCTTTGGCGTACACAACACGGGCTTTCCCTGCGCCGGCGCCAACCGAGCGCAAGAAGGATCGCCGGAACTGAACAGTTCCGGTTTCTTCTTCCACTAGGTTTTCTATGCCGTCGCCGGCCGCCAGGCGCACGTCGGCCATCTCGGGAACCTTCTCGAACTTATCGTTCGCCGCGTGTGGTTCACCTGGGCCAACATTGGCGATAACGCCAGCTCGGGTGCTGATTCGAACCTTGTTCTCACGCTCTGCCAGGAGGGTTGTTTTGCCACCTTCCCATGGAGCAGAAGGTAGTTCGCCCTTTCGCATCCGAAACGGATCGTCTGCGGCATCCATGTCCACCAGGCCGCCACGAGACGCAGCCAGCGGGCGAGAAGACGCGGGCGGGGCGACAGCCATCCCCAGCCCCATCTGAGCGATTGCAAGCGCCATGGCGCCTTCCAGAGCGCTCAGCTGGCTTGCGGGCAAGGCGCGTATGTCGGCTTCTTGAATAGTCGCGAAAGGCCATGGGGTGGGTGGCGGTGCTTCCGGGATTACAGGCGAGTCACCCTGGGGCGTGTCTAAGAAGCCTTCACCCATCCGATAGTCCTTTTCAAGGCGACGCGCGGCTCGCTCTCCGAGGGGGGCGGTGCCGGAAAGGACTTGCGAGAAGTAGCTCTTCTCCTTGCTAGGGGTTCCATTCTGCTGGACCCAGGCACGGAGATTCGCCCGTCGGATTTCTTGGGTGGTCATGGCGAAAGTTTATAGGACACTAAATTAGTAAACACTTGACCTTACGGTTTAGTGCTAACTAAACTCTTGGGTATGGACCTCAAGACCTATATCTCGATCAGCCCACGTGGCACGGCCGCAGCCCTTGCGAAAGCAATTGGTGTCTCGCCCTCCTACCTATCGCAGATGGCTTCCGGCCTCTCACCCATTTCCCCCGAGCGCTGCGTGGATATCGAGCGCGGAACGGGCGGGAAAGTGGCGCGAAGCGCGCTCCGTCCTGACGACTGGCGGCGCATTTGGCCTGAATTGTCAGACCACTGTGATCAGGGCGCATTGCGGTCCGCTCAACAGGAGACCTTCCATGCATAGCCTCTACGCCCGATTCGTCCTGTGGTTGATCCGGCCTGCGCTGGAGCGCCACGCCGTCACGATGTGCCCGACAAGTCACGTGGCATCCCAGAAGAAGTTCTTCGAGTCGGCTATAGGCCAGCGAGGTTGTGCAGCCTGGAAGACAAGTTCTCTGAATGATCGTCGAAGGCGGAAATGACGTATTCGCCCGAAGTTGCACTGTTGAGCAGGACCACGCGCGCAGCTTCCGTCGATTGGGCATGCGCTTGCGCCAAGGTCCGCAACTGGTCCTCCGGGATGCTTTGGAACATGGCGTCCAGCAGGGCATGCATGGCGAAAAGTTCGCCCTTCAGTCGGCAGATGTTTTCGGTGATCTGCTGCAAGTTTTCCATGGTCGGCCCCCTCCTGTTCGGGGCGAGTGCTTTGTGTGAGAGCAAACATTCTAAGGGGCTGACCACCCATTTGAAGGAGAGAGCGCATGGATAGCGCGACGACCCCGGCCCAGCCGGCACCGCAACCGGCAGCACCGGCAAAGCCTTGCGACAAGGTCCAGATCGGGCCGTTGGACGTGTAGGGCGCAATTCGTTTTTCCATGCAGCGCATCGTAAGGCCGCTGCTAAGCAATAGATACGTTCAGGAAATCTACATATGAACATCACCACTGCGGCCGATCTGACGGTGCATGAGTACAAGGGCGGGAGCGAGTCATTGGGGCCGTTGGTCGGCATTTCGGCGGCCGTCCTGCGCAACAAGGTCAATCCCAACAACAACACGCACCACCTGACGCTTGCCGAGGCGGATCGCATCGTCCGCATGACGGGCGATCCTCGGATCTTGGCCGCCTTCGCGCACAGCAACGGCTATCTGCTGGTGAAGGCTCCGGAGGCATGTGGCGAAAGCGACATTTCCGTGCTGGAGCAGGTTGCCGGCTTGATGGTCGCCCACGGCAAGTTTGGTCATGAGGTGTACGACGCCCTGGCCGACGGCGGCGTGGACCAGCAGGAGGTGGCACGCGTCACCGCGGCTGGACGCGTGGTCATGGAGGCTGTGGCGAGTGTTGCGAATCGTCTGAGCGGGATGGCCGAAGAATGATCCAGCGCGGAACATCGGGTGTACCCGTGCGGGCGCGTGTCCCGTCCACGGAGCGTAAGGGGGCGGCGCTGTCGCGCACGGCTGCAATGATGTGCAGCGGCGCGAAGTTCCAGCGGTGGGTTGTTTCCCGCGTCGGCGCCGCCCCTGAGGGCGTGTCCCCAAGCCAACATGCAGCGCAGTACGTGCGCGACATGTGCGGGGTCGCCAGTCGCGCGGAGTTGGACCACAACGCGACAGCGGCAGGGCTGTTCCATACGGCCATCCGCAAGCCCTTCGTGGCATGGAGCGGCGTCTATGGCTGACTGCGTGCACATGTTCAAGGGCTACCGCGTGCCGCCGGAGACGGTCGAGGCGGTGCGCCAGGCCATCATCGACACTCCGCGGCGTGTTGATGTTCCAGGCTTGCGGCGCATCGTGGAGCCTGCCCTGGTGGCGGTGAGCCCCTGGTCTCGGACCACACGCGCGGAAGCCGCTGCGCGCGCAGTGGATTCGTTCCTATTCGACGCCGTTCGCGCGGGCCTGGTCACGAGACATGCGAACGGCTGGAACTTCCCCTACTGGTGGCGAATTCGGGCTGCATCGGAGGCCGTATGTCGCTGATGCGCCGCACGCCTCTCAAGAACAAGACGCCGATGAAGCGCAGAGCAACGCCGATGATGCGGGCCACCGCCATGCCGCCGCCCCGTGCCTCGATGAAGGCGCGCAAGAAGGGCAAGAAGCCGCCTAAGACCGTCTATCGCAACCCGGCGCTGCTGGACCTTGCCAAGGGCGAGGAATGCTTGCTGCGCGTTCCCAAGTACTGCCAGGGCGGCACAGATACGACAGTTGCCTGCCATTCCAACCAGATCCGCGACGGGAAAGGGAAGGGGATCAAGGCGCACGACTGGGCAATTGCCTTCGGGTGCGGCGGGTGCCATTTCTTCCTGGATCAATCAACCGCGCCGTGGGAAATGAAGCTGAGCTACTTCGTTCCTGGGCTGCGTCTTACGCGCTTGCGCATCATCGCCTTGGGCAAGTGGCCCGAGGAAGCCGAGCGCGGGTATCAACGTTTGTATGGAGAGTCGCCATGAGCGTTGAAGTCATGACGATGGTGTTTAAGCGGTATCCGAACGGGGGCGGCGAGATGTTGCTTGCCCTCGCTCTGGCCGACCACGCCCACGACGACGGCAGCCACATTTTCCCCTCGGTGGAGTACCTGGCCGACAAGACGCGCCAATCGGTGCGTGCGGTGCAGTACCAGCTGAAGAAGATGCGTGACTGCGGCTGGCTGATTCGCGTCAGCGCAGGTCACGGGGGGCGCAGCCAGGTCACGGAGTACCAAATCTCGGCTGATTGGATTGCAGGCGGTGCGATTGAAGGCTTGGAAGACCACGCCGGAAATTCGTCAAACGCAAAATTTGCACCCTTTACGGATGATGGAGAAAAGGGTGCAAACGACGACATAAAGGGTGCAAACGAAAGCAAAAAGGGTGCAAAACACGACAGTAAAGGGTGCAACGGGTTGCACCCGCATAGAACCATCAATAAACCATCAGAATCATCAAGGAAGCGTCAGGCCGGCGCTGCCGCGCCGAGTGCTCCCAAAAAATCCGGAAAGACGAAACCCGGAAAACCCGCCGACACCGTGACGGCTGATGACCTGGTTGCCGAAGGCGTCGATTTGCAGGTGGCTCTGGACTGGCTCAAGGTGCGCAAGGTCAAGGAATTGCCCCTGACGCAGACCGCCTGGGATGGCGTGAAGACCGAGGCGGCGAAGGCTGGGCTTTCGGCTGGTGACGCTGTGCGGATCGCTGCGGAAAACTCCTGGGCCGGCTTCAAGGCGTCCTGGTACGAGAAGCAGAAGGCCGAGAGCGGCGGCCCCGTCGCTGAGGATGATCTTGCCTGGCTGAAGTCGTGGCCCGGCATCGTCGCGAAGGGAAACGCCCTGGGCCTGCGTCAGGAGGATGGAGAAACCCCGCCCGACTTCAAGATGCGAGTGCTGCGCGCCGCCAACCTGACCGAGGAACAGAAGGCCCGTGCTCGTGCTGATTTCGGGGTGCATCTGTGATCGCGACGGATGAGGTGGGGGAGCTCTCAGAGGCGCGGCGGCGGGAATGCGAAGCGCGTCACGTGCTGAGGTTGCCCTTTGATCGGCGCAAGCCCTATCTGGATCTGGTGGCGAAGAAGCGAGGCTCTGAGGCACGCCAGGACCTTGAACAGGAAATCAAGCGGCAGTTTGCCCTTAGGAGGAAGGCGGCATGAGCGCAATGCAGAGGAACAAGGGGGCGGCGTTCGAACGCAAGGTGGCCAACTTGCTGACCGAGGCAACCGGGAAGGTGTGGCGTCGGCGCGTGCGCAACGCCGCAGACGATAGCGATGTGGTTGCCGATGATCCCGCTTTCGCGCACATCGTCATCGAATGCAAGCACGCCAACACGCTTTGCTTGCCCGCGTGGTGGCGCCAGGCGCAGGAGCAGGCTGGCGAGCAGGGCGTGCCGGTGCTGATCTACAGGCAGACGGGGGCGCGCGGCGAATCGGTGATGGTGGACGCCTACCACGTGAACCCAAGAACTTTTCCTGTTCGGGGGCGGCATACCGTCACCTTCGCATGGGAACCAGCAATGCAATGGATGCGGGAAATGCTGCCCGCGAAAGTGACTTATTCCCCGGGGATTATCTGATGACTACCTTGACCCTTTCACGCTTGCCCTCGACCCCGGTCGCGGAAGCGAAACCGAGCCGGCTGTTCGCGACCGCCCATGCGGCGCTGACCTTCGCCTACAACCATACGGACCAGGTGTATGACAAGCCGATGATGGCGCGCATGGCTGAGGCCGAGTCCCAGGCTGCGGCGTCCGGGAAGGGGCTGGGCGGGACGGATGGGGCCGGACAGGCCGCCATTGTCATGGGCGCCTTGAAAGCCATGCCTCGCCTGTACCGCGCAATCCTGGTGGCACGCTTCGCCCCGCGTACCGACCGTTGCAAGTGCTGCCAGGGCACAGTGGACCGCCACGACTGGCTGGCGGCCGTGCGTGAAATATCCGATGCTGCGGCGTGCGATGCCTTGTCGGGGTATCCCACCCCTCGCGTGCTGCGCGATGCCATCGTGGCGCGGTACTTCGGCAAGGATGTGAAGCTGTCGGATGCGGCGGAGCGGGCAGGGAAGAGCGCTGCAACGGCAACCAACTACAACGGCAAGATCAAGCTCTGGCTATACGGGACGCGCACCACTAAGCAGAAGGGCGGCGAGCGTGGCGCGGGCCAGAAAGGCGTCGAAGCGCTCGCGATGGAGTATGCGGCGGATCTGCTGTCGGCCAAAGGGCTATGCGATTGAAGCCTCTTGCGGGACTGAATTTTATCTGCTAAAGTTCGTCCTGTTTAGTCACTTTGAACAAGTGCGCCCGCAGACCCGTCTTCAGTTAGGCGGGTTTTTTTATTGCCTACTGCGGTCCAGAACGGCCTATCTGAAACGCCGGGAATACTGTATAAAAATACAGTATTCCCGGTGTGTTCCCTATTGTAAGGTTTGTGTTGAAACCTAACGGATAACGGGAGCTCGTTCGTGTTGGACCTTGAATTTTTAAACATTGAGCGTTTGGTAGTGCATCACGTACCTGCCGCGAAGGACAAGCAAGTCGCTCAGCCGAGGATCTCTGCTGAAAAGGTGCAACTCGCTGGTGGGGGTATCGACATGTTCAATCGTCGTATTGCCGCCGCTCTTGGTCACAAATCGCACGGCATCAAAGTTGATTTTCAAGAGTACGGCGCAGGGAGCTTTTTTCAAGATGCGGTGCATGGCATGTATGTGGGCGAGCCGGAGTTCATCGCGCATTCGGCAAGCTTTGCGCACCGCCTGTGTAGCGCTCAAGGGGTTCGCCCGTATCCGGCGTGCAAATTAATTGTAATGAGCGGGAAGACGGGTAAATTTCAGAGGCCTTTCATGGCTGTGGTGAAAGCTGACATGCAAGATGCTCTCGCTGAGCGTCAGGCGGATGGCCGCACCACGGTCGACTATCTCAATAACGTCTTCCTGACTGACAGCCAGCGGCTCTACAAGATCGGCTTTGTACAGCAGATGAATGCTCAACCGAAGCCAGACGGCAATTTGCACAACAAGGATGACTACGCGGTTCACCTATTCGATCACCTCTTGACTGGCACGGAGACGCGGACGGCCGCGCACTACTTTTACGGAACATTCCTCGGCGCGAACATTGCGGCGTCGGACAAACGGCTAACGCAGGACTTTTTCACGAAGACCAAGCAGTTCCTGGATTCGAGGGGGTTCTCGCCCGTTAAGCGTATTGAGCTCGGCGAGTCCCTTCGTTCAGAATTGCGCAGCAATACTCAGACGATCAGCGTGAAAGACTTCGCAGACAAGTACCTCGACAAGGGCGATCAAGCCGAATATGCGGCGTTCATGGCCCGTTCAGCCTTCCCTACGCACGCCATTACGAAGGATACGGAGTACATCTTGTCCAAGCTTAAGCGCCGACAAAAGTTGGCATTCACGACGGGCGTCATGATCACGACACCGGCAGATAAGATCACGCTGGTGAATGTATGCGATCCGGTGGATGGAAAGACCACCGTGGTGATTGATGGGATTGTTGAGCGTCAGGAATGACATCGGAAGAATTCGCCCGCTGGTTGGAAGGACGTTCGTCCGCGCTCAAAGTGTGGGGCGACTTCGTTTCCTCCAGCGTGACCGATGAGCTTCTCAGAGAAGTCGGCAGCGAGCGATTCAAAGGCCTTTTAAAAATTGCGCCGATCCCTCGCGTGAAAGAGGTCCAGTCTGCTCTTAAGAAGCAATCTGACAAACGCTATGCGGACCCCACCACGCAAATGACCGACTTAGTGGGAGTACGTTTCGTTGTCTTGCTGAAATCTGACATTGAGCTCTTGAACAACGTAATTCTGCGATCCAACCGCTGGACTTGCAGTCGTGATCGGCACTACCAGTTCGAAATATTTGACGACCCAGCAGTGTTTGACTACCAGTCGGTCCACTACATTGTTAGGCCACCAGAGGACCTCGACATTGACGGAGCCGTCGTACCGGCAGACACGCCATGCGAGATTCAGGTCCGAACCATCTTGCAGCACGCATATGCCGAGCTCGTCCACGACAACATCTACAAGCCGAAGGTAAAGGTTCCCGAAAGCGCGAAGAGAGTGGTCGCTCGCTGTATGGCACTCATGGAATCAACGGATGAGTTGTTCTGCCAAGCGATCAAGGAAATCGAGGCGATAACTACGTCACGAACACAATTGATGGAGGCGGTGGGCGCGGCCTACTCGGAGATTGGGCAATCACGTCCTGAAGAACACATCTTTAGTCTAATAGCGGACACGTATCGCGACCTGCTCGACGGCGTAAGTGTCAATGACATAACAGCATTGGCTCGTTTGGAACCACTTCGCTTGCGCGTGGCCGAGAGAGCCAAGGAAAGCGGCTTTTTTGCGGAGCCGTCTTGCCTTGTGGTGTACTGGCTGGTTCAGAATTATCATGCTCAGACCATCGACAGATGGCCGATTCCAGCCTACACCGTCGAACTCGAACAGATTTGTAGCGACCTCGGATTTGCCGGGCGGTGACTCGAGACGGCCGAATAGGACTAAGCGTTTAGCGGTCGCAGAATGCCAGGAATTCTCTGCGCGACCAAATTAAAGCCCCGATACGGACATTCCGGTCGGGGCTATAAGAGCCGTGAAGGACTAGGTGTGACGGCGCAAAAAAGCCAGCCCCATAACGTCAATGGTTAGTTCGAGGTACGCCGGAACCGAGTCCCCGCAGCGCAGTTGCCAGCTGTCGCTCTAGATCTGCCGCTTGGTCCCTATCTAGGACGAAAACGGAAATTATGGGTGTATCTTCTGGCGCATCGACTGCTAGGTTTGTATGCTGGATGCGCATAAAGATAGCGGTGAGTGCCCCGTGCAATATTCCGACTTCAAGGCTGACTGCGCGGGCTAGGATGGCGTCCGGTTTTTTCTTCATGAGTAATCTCCGGAGAGGCCCCCGCGAACACCCACACTAGCACTCTGGACCTGGACAAGGAATAGTGCGCCCGCACCGGCACACCTAGCCCAGCTAAAGTTGGACCTGCGAATCTCCCATCTTTTTCCGCGTCTAGGATTCCGGTGGTTTCAGCTCAGCCGCTACTTCTGAGGCAGACGGCATTCGATCGCGAGTAGTGCAGTTCCGTCGGGCAATTGGTAGTGTTCTGCACCAAGCCATGTCACAGGCCTGCCATCCTGCAAGCAGAGGTAGTAGTTGGCCCAGGCCCCGTCGTGCCAGGGGGTAGACCTGTAGCGGCGCTCAATGATGTACGTGACCCCGTTTGCGTCCACCGCAACAAGCTCAGAAGTCTGATTTGTATAGTTTTGCGGCATGAGCTAGCTCCAATGGATGGGCGTAGTCCACCTCTGCGCTCATTCCCGCACTATCCATTCCTACAGTCAATACGTACTTAGCCCACATCCGCACAGCCAAGAGCGGCAGATGGCGGGTTCTAGTAACGCAGCTGCAAACTTTAGGCGAGCCCCCGGCCTTCCAAGCCGCCTATGCGGGTTCGATCCCCGCAGCCCGCTCCATTTTGTGGCGTAGCTCAGCGGATAGAGCGCATGGTGTGCAGAGTTAAACGAGAACGAAGCACGGCATGAGGACGCCGGTTCAATTCCGGCCGCCCATCTGCATAAGCCTCAATACGGATTCTCCGGTCGGGGCTTTTCATTTTCGCGGCGTAGCGCAGTCGTAGCGCGCCGGGTTCATACCCCGGAGGTCGCAGGTTCGTTTCCTGCCGCCGCAACCATTCTCCTACCCTCCCGCTACCGAGGGCCGCACGCTGGGCATGGCGTGCGGGGATTCGGTCATCGCCGCCGGGCGGTGTGCAGTGGATAGCACCCGGCCAGATCACAAATGGAATCGGCATGAAGCTCACTACCCTTAAGCCACGCATCGCAATGGCGGGTTCCAGGCTGGCCGCTGCGCTCACACCCAGCGCCAGGCGCATGACGGGTCGCAAGTTGCAAGAGCGTCGGTTGCGCGTCTGGTCTGCTGACCCGTACTGTGCGCATTGCCGGACGCTGACCATCTACCCGTATGGGTTTGAACTGGACCACAAGGTAAGCCTGTTCGACGGCGGCGAAGACACCGACGCGAACACGCAGATTTTGTGCGTGTCACGCGATGTGAACGGGCGGAAGGCCGGATGCCATGACGCCAAGACGCGGCGGGACATGGGCTACAGGGGCAGAGAGTGATGGCGCAACAGACAGTCACGGTTTCCATCCATATCGCGTGGTGGGTGCGTTGGTATCTCTCTGGCGTGGCTATCGCTGCCCGCATGACTGGCGCAACGCCGCATTGGGGCAAAGTGGAGCGATGGATCAGGCGCGGGCTATCCGTTCGCGCCACCAGAAGGCCGTAGCGCGCTGCACTGTCACGGTGATGGTGCGGGCCTGGTGCCTATGGGATCGCGCCCTGGCCTGCCTGTGCGCGGGCCTGTTGGGCCACGACTGAGGGGGGGCGGGTGAAAGTCTGGCGGGTTCGCCTTCCGGAAACCACCTGTTCCCTCACGCACAGAAAATTCCCTCGTTTCGGAAAATTGTTAACCCACTTTTGTTAACCAAAACCTATGGCATTAACCGACAAAAAGCGCCGCTTCGTCGATGCGCTGCTGTCGGGTCTATCCGGTGCGAAAGCCGCTATCCACGCGGGTTACAGCGAAAACGGGGCGGCCCAAGCAGCCGCCCGGCTGATGCGTGACAAGCATGTTCTGGCCGCCCTGGGGCGCAACGCAGAAGTTAACAAATCAGTTAACAAAAAGCGGATTAACAAAGAGGCCGAACCGGCGAATCCGACAGAGCCGGTTTCAGCGGCTGGAGAGCCGCAAGACACTGGCGCCGACACTGATCTCATGGACGGAATCGGCCTGAAAGCTCTCGGGCTTACCTCAGATCCGCGGGATGTTCTCGTGGCGATCATGAACGACGTGGGGGAAGAGCCGAAGCTTCGGCTCGAGGCCGCCAAAGCGCTCATGCCGTTCACTCACGGGAAAATTGCGGAACAGGGCAAGAAGGGCGCGAAGCAGGAGGCGGCAAACAAGGCTGCTACCGGCGGGCGATTCGCGCCGCCACCGCCCCCCACGCATCTACGCGTTGTCGGGAAGGGGTAAACCATGGCCTGGACAACCGCGTGCCCTGATTGGGCGGAACGCCTGCGCACGCGACAGTCGATCATTCCGCCGCCGATCTACCCCGACCAGGCCGAATATGCGCTGGGCATCTTCAAGCAGCTCAAGGTCGTAGATCTGGCGCAGGTCTACGACGAGGCCATCGGAACGTACCGACACCAGACCTTCGGGGAGTGCTCCGAAGAATGGGTATTCGACTTTGTGCGGGCGATCTTCGGCGGATATGACGCCGCCACCGGCAAGCAACGGATCCGGGAATATGGCCTGCTGATCAGCAAGAAGAACACGAAATCGACTATTGCCGCCGGCATCATGCTGACGGCGGTAATCATCTGCTGGCGCCAGGAAGAGGAACACTTGATCCTGGCCCCGACCAAGGAAGTCGCAGACAACAGCTTCAAGCCAGCAGCTGCGATGGTTCGGGCGGACGAGGAACTGTCCGACATGTTCCACGTTCAGGACCACATCCGCACCATCACTCACCGGACGACGCGCAATAGCCTCAAGGTGGTGGCCGCCGACACCGATACGGTATCGGGCAAGAAGTCTGGCCGCATCTTGGTCGATGAATTGTGGCTATTCGGCAAGCGCGCTAACGCGGTGGCGATGTTCCTGGAGGCGCTCGGCGGCCAAATATCGCGTGATGAAGGCTGGGTAATCTACCTGACCACACAGAGCGACGATCCGCCGGCGGGTGTCTTCAAAGAAAAGCTCGCCTACTGGCGCGACGTGCGAGACGGGCGGGTGGTCGATCCGAAGACGCTGGGCATCCTGTACGAGTTTCCAGAAGAAATGGTCGAGGCAAAAGCCTATCTTGACCCGGCCAACTTCTACATCACCAATCCGAACCTCGGCCGCTCGGTCAGCGCCGAATGGTTGGGGGATCAGCTCAAGCTATTGCAGGCCAGAACGGACGGAGCATTCCAACAATTCCTTGCCAAGCATCTGAATGTCGAGATTGGGCTGAACCTGCGTTCTGACCGTTGGGCGGGTGCTGATCACTGGCTAAAGCGGGGGACGCGCGTACTGACGCTTCGCGCGCTGATGGAGCGTTCCGAAGTGGTCACGGCCGGTATCGACGGCGGCGGCCTGGATGACCTGCTGGGCCTGGCATTTCTAGGGCGCGAGCGTGGGACGGGAAACTGGCTGCATTGGGCGCGAGCTTGGGCACACCCGTCTGTTCTGGAGCGCCGCAAAGAGATTGAGCCCAGGTTGCGCGATTTCGAACGGGCTGGCGAGTTGGTCATAGTCAAGCAGATCGGCGATGACACCGCAGAACTGGCGGCCCTCATCCGCCAGGTGTATGACGCGGGGTTGCTCCCCGAGAAATGTGGCATCGGTGCCGACCAAAACGGCGTGACCTTCAATGACGCGCTGGTAGAGGCTGAAATTCCCGAGGAATTGATCGTCGGTGTGTCGCAGGGCTGGAAGCTGGGCGGCATCATCAAGACAGTGGAGCGCAAGCTTGCCGAAGGCACCTTCGTACATGGCGATCAGGCTCTGATGGCTTGGGCTGTGGGCAATGCTCGTATCGAACTGCGCGCCAACGGCATCTTGATTACCAAGCAGGCAAGCGGCACCGCAAAGATTGATCCCTTGATGGCGACATTCGATGCAGCGCAATTGATGGTCCTTAATCCCGAGGCCTCCGGCCGGTCGGTATACGAATCCCGCGGGATTCGATTTATCTGAGAGAACTCATGAAATTACTGGACCGCTTTCTGGGCGGCTCGGGTGAAGAGTCGGCGCCTGAAGCCGGCCCGCGACTTGAGCCCACCATTGCGCTCGAAAGCGCGCAGGCTTCGTCGCAGCCCAGTGGGCAGGCTTTCCGAGGCTTGGATGATCCGGCGCTCCTGGAATACATCCGCAGCGGTGACTACAGCAGCCGGGTGGAATCGCTGCGAAACATGGCTGCATTGCGGTGCGTGTCTCTGATCGTCACATCGCTTGGAATGCTGCCGCTCAATCTGATTCGAAACGACGCATCCAAGGCGGCAGCGAAAGAGCACCCGGGGTATCGGCTGATGAAGCTGAAGCCGAACGGGTGGCAAACGCCCTTCGAATTCAAGAGCATGATGCAGCTGCATGTTTTGCAGCAAGGGAACGCCTATGCCAGGGTTGTCTGGTCGGCGGGCAGGCCCATTGCCTTGGTGCCGATGGCGCTGGGGTCCGTCAAGGCCGAGCTGTCGGGTTGGGAGATGCGTTACACGTACACCCGGCCGGATGGCCAGCAGGTAAAGCTATCCCAGAAGGAAGTATTTCACCTAAGGGACATCACCATTGATGGGGTGGAAGGGCTGGGCCGCATGAAGCTCGCGCGCGATGCCATCGCTCTGGCACGTGATGCCGAGCGCGCCGCCGGTCGCGTTTTTCGCACGGGCAACCTGGCGGGCGGCGCGGTGGAGGTGCCCAAGGCGCCTTCGGATACGGCCTATGGGCGGATGCGAAATTCCCTGGACACGGATTTTGCTGGGGCTGAGAACGCCGAGCGCTGGATGTTGTTGGAGGAAGGCGCCAAGGCAAACAAGTTCAAGGTAACCGCCGCCGAAGCGCAGCACATCGAGAACCGCAACGCGCAGATCGAAGAGGTGGCGCGGGCCTTCGGCGTGCCGCGGCCCCTCTTGATGATGGACGACACCAGTTGGGGGTCGGGCATCGAGCAGCTTGGGATCTTCTTCGTGCAGTACGGGCTGCAGTTCTGGTTTACCGCGTGGGAGCAGGCGGCGATGCGCACCTTCCTGACCGACGAGGAACTGGACGAGCTTGCCTACAAGTTCAACGAGCGGGCGCTGATGCGCGGCACGTTGAAGGACCAGGCCGACTATTTCGCCAAAGCGTCCGGGGCGGGCGGCCATGCCCCGTGGATGTGGCAGAACGAGATCCGGGAGCTGTCAGACCTCCCGGCGAGCGATGACCCGCAGGCGAACAAGCTGCGCGATCCCATTACCCAAAAAGGAAAATCCAATGAGCCTGCTGCAATTGCCTGAGATCAAGGCGGATGCCCGTCTTGGTGCCGCCGACTTCGATCTGCGTCCAGACGCACTGGAGCGGTGGGCGCCTCAGGTGCGCGCCGCCGGCGGGGAGGAAGACGCGACGATTTCTATCTACGATGCCATCGGGGAAACCTGGGATGGCAGTGGCGTGACGGTCAAGCGCATACAGGCCGCGCTGCGATCCATCGGGGCGCGGGACGTGACGGTGAACATGAATTCACCCGGCGGCAATTTCTTCGAAGGGGTCGCGATCTACAACGCGTTTCGCGAGCACAAGGCCAAGGTCACTATCAAGGTGTTGGGGCTTGCAGCGTCGGCGGCGTCTGTCATTGCGATGGCGGGCGATGAAATCCTGATGGGTCAGGGATCGTTCCTGATGATCCACAACGCCTGGGCAGTAGCCATCGGAAACCGGCACGACCTGGTCGACGCAGCCGCAAAGCTGGAGCCGTTCGATGAAGCGATGGCGCAGGTTTACGCAGCCCGAACGGGCTTGACATCGAAACAGGCCGCAGCGCTCATGGACAAGGAAACCTGGATCGGAGCTGATCAGGCGGTGGAGGATGGTTTCGCCACTGGCCTGCTCGATGGCGCCGCCGTCACCGAGCAGCCGCAGTCGAACGGGGAACGGCGGGCCTTGGCCCAGGTGGAAGCGGCAATGGCTCGCGCCGGATACAGCCGCTCCTCTCGTCGCGACACGTTCAAAGCACTTTTTTCCGGCAAGCCGAGCGCTGCCACAACCACCACGCCGTGCGCTGGTGACGACGTAGCAGCCCTGCTGCAAACCACACTTACAACCCTGCGAGGTTAAACATGAAGCAACAATCGAATGCCCGCGTACCCCGCGGGCTGGTCTCCGTTCGCGCTGACGCCGGCGCTCCGGGGGATATCAAGGATCTGGTTAACCAGCTGAACCAAGCCTTCGCCACGTTCAAGGACGAGCACACGAAGCAGCTGGACGAGGTCAAAAAGGGCACGCACGACGCCCTACAAGCGCTCAAGGTCGAAAAGATCAACGCCGACATCAGCCGGCTCCAATCGGCCATCGATGACGCCAATCTGAAGATCGCATCGGCCCAGATGGGCGACGGCAGCGGCCAACGGCTGAAGGACGCGGAGTATAGCGACGCGTTCAATGCCCACTTCAAAAAGGGCGATGTGCAGGCCGCCTTGAACAAGGGCGCCGCGGAAGAGGGCGGCTACCTCGCTCCGGTGGAGTGGGACCGCACGATCACGGACAGGCTGGTGCTGGTTTCGCCCATGCGCCAGCTGGCAACCGTTCAGCCCGTGTCTGGCGCCGGCCTCACCAAGCTGTACAACCTGGGCGGTACGGCCTCGGGCTGGGTTGGCGAAACTGCCGCGCGCCCGCAGACGAATACCGCGGGCTTTGCCTCGCTGGGTTTCGGCTGGGGCGAGATTTACGCCAATCCCGCCGCCACGCAGCAACTGCTGGACGATTCCGCGATCAGCCTGGAAAGCTGGCTCGCCGGGGAGGTGGAAACCGAGTTCGCCAAGCAGGAAGGTCTGGCTTATGTTTCGGGCGATGGCGCCAGCAAGCCCTTCGGCATCCTGACCTACATCGTTGGCGGGGCCAATGCCGCCAAGCATCCCTTCGGCGCGATCAAGGTGGTGAACAGCGGCGCTGCGGCGGCCATCACCTCGGATGGCGTCATCGACCTGATCTATGACCTGCCCTCGGCCTTCACGGGCAACGCGCGATTCGCCATGAACCGCAAGACCCAGGGCCTGGTTCGCAAGCTGAAGGACGGCCAAGGCAACTATCTGTGGCAGCCGTCCATGGTGGCAGGCCAGCCCTCCACGCTCGGCGGCTTCCCGCTCAGCGAGGTTCCGGATATGCCTGATGCGGTCGCTGGCGCGGCCGCCGTGCTGTTCGGGGACTTCAAGCGGACCTACACCATCTACGACCGGGTAGGCGTGAAGGTGCTGCGTGATCCCTACACCAACAAGCCCTTCGTGCTGTTCTACACGACCAAGCGCGTGGGCGGCGGTGTCCACAACCCCGAGCCGATGCGCGCGATGAAGATCGCGGCGGCGTAACGAGCCAAGGAGGGGCGCCAGAAGGGCGTCCCTCCACTACATCGGAGAAAAAAATGCCGAAGCTGATCAAGACGATCCGCGCTGTGCCGAAAGGCGAAATCTACCCGGTCGAATATCCCGCCGGCGATGAATGTCCGGTGTGGCTGCTGCCGGCCGCTCATGACCTGGACGCACTGGAAGAGCCTGAGGGCGACGCGAGCGAAAAGGCCGAACTCATGGCGAAACTCGACGCGGACGAGATCAAGTATGACAAGCGCTGGGGCTTGGACAAGCTGCGCTTGGCCCTGGCCGAAGGCAAGAAGGACTGACCATGGCACTGCTCACCCCGGAGGAGTGCATTGTCCAGTGCAGCGCTGATCCGGCGGACGCGCCACTGCTCGAAAAGCTGCTAGCTAGCGCGGAAAGCGCCATCGCGGGTTACCTGAATCGCGCGTTCTTTGCCACTGCGGCCGAACTTGTTGCGGCGCAGGATGCTCTGCCGGCCGCTGCGGGTGAAGCGCAGGATGCTTACGACGCGGCGATGGCCGGGGCGGGGGCGATCAACAACACGGCGGCGCGCAAGATGGCGGTCGATCTGGCAGAAGAACGGCTGAAGGAAGCCAAGATCGGCTTTCACCGTGTTCTATACGGCATGGTCGCCACGCCGCGCATTGAAGCGGCGGTGCGGCTGACGCTCGGGAACCTGTACGCGAACCGCGAAGAAGTGGTGATCGGAGCAAGTGCGATAAGACTGCCGCAGGGCATTTCGGAACTGGTGCGCGCTGACCGCCGGGAAATGATGCCATGAGGGCCGGAACCTTACGCACCTGGATTCGAATCGAACGGCGCGAGGACAGCGCTGACGAAGTCGGCCAGCCCAATGGTGCCTGGGTTGAGGTGGTAACCGTTCGATCAGATCCGCGCGGTCAGACAGGCATGGGCGCGATCACACGCAACCAGGACAACATGGGTGCTTCCATCAACGCATACAGCTTTCGCATCCGGTTCCGTCGCGGAATTGACCAGGGAATGCGCGTGCTGGAACTCTTCGACGGCCAGCCGGTTGGCGATCCATTCGATATCAAGAACGTACGGATGGACCTTGCGCGACGACAGTGGACGGATTTGATCTGCGAGCAGGGGGGCAACGATGGCTAGAGGGCTGCAGGCGACTTTCGACACCTCCGGCTGGTCGGCGGGCTTGGATCGGCTGTTGGGACCCGCACGGGTCAGCCTGGCGCGATCCATGGCCGTTGCTGGTGGCGAGGTGCTGCGAGACGAGGCGAAGGTGCGGGCTCCGCGAAGCGGCCAGGGGGCGGTCGGCGAGTCGGGACCGAGAATTCCCCTTGCGGAGGCGATTTACTTGGCCTTCCGCGAGCGGTACTCGGGTGACAAAGAGGTCCAGTACGCGGTCACCTGGAACAAGCGCAAGGCGCCGCACGGGCACCTGGTCGAGTTCGGACACTGGCAGATCTATCCGGTGATAAGGAAGTCGGACGGCACCTATGTCACGGACAAGCGCCGCAAGCTTGCGACGCCGAAATGGGTGCCAGCCTCACCTTTCCTCCGTCCGGCGTACGAAGCCGCTTCGCCTCGGGCGCAGGCGGCAATGATCCAGCGCGGGCGGCAACGTCTGCCTGAGCTTCTGGCGGGGAGGGAGGTGAACGATGACACTTGAGTCCAAATTGAAAGCGCTTCTGGGGCCATTGGTCGGCGGGCGCGCGTATCCGGATGTCACGCCGGACAAGCCGGAGTTCCCGCTGATCATTTACCAGGGCGCGGGCGGGCAAGAGCGTTGGTACGTCGACGGCAAGCGCCGCGAGAAGCGGCACCAGCGCTTGCAGGTGTTTGTCTGGGCTACGACGCGGGCGCAGGCGAGCTCTATCGCCGACCAGATCGGCACCGCCCTGTGCGAAAGCGACTTTCCGGCCGTGGAGCCCTACGGCTCTCCCACCAGCCTCTACGAAGAGGCAATCAAGAAGTACGGCACCCGCCAGGACTTCGGCATCTGGTTCCTTCCCTCCTGACTTTCTCCCGCTTCTATATCAAACCCGGCTCCGCGCCGGGTTTTTCATTTGAGGAAAACAAATGTCTTCCATCTTTATCAACGGATCGCAATTTCGCATTTCGACGGCACTTGCGCAGGCGGTGGCGATCACTGCGGTGACAAACGGGGTCGACCCGACCGGAACGACGACTACCCCGCCCACGGCGGGCGACGTGTTGGTGCTGTCTTCAGGCTGGCCGGCGCTGGACAACTCCGTGTTTCGCGCCTCTGGCGTCACAGCCGATGGCTTCAAGATCGAGGGCGCCGATACCACGGAACTTCGGCTGTATCCGGCCGGGCAGGGCGCTGGCACCTACCGCAAAGTGAGTGAATGGGTCAGCCTTGATCAGATCACCGACGTGCAGATCACTGGCGGCGAGCAGCAGTACCACACCTATCAGTACACCGAAGACCCGACCGGCAAGCAACAGCAAAAGCCCACGGTGAAGACCCCTCTGGTGCTGACCTACACGCACGACTACGACCGCAAGAAGCCCTGGTACAAGGCGCTCATCGCTGCCGACCGTTTGCGCCTGCCGGTGGTGCTCGAAACCACCTATCCGGACGGAAGCGTTACGTACTACTACGGCTATCCCTCCTTCCGCAAGGAAGCGACCGGCGGGCAGAACGTCAACCTGCAGAACACCTTCACGCTGTCGCTGATCGCCGACACCGTGACCTACGACGAGGTCTAAGCATGACGTTCATCATCAAAGGGAATCCCGTCATCGAAGCGACGGTGACGATCACCGGGCAGGGCCGCACTCAAAAGTTGGAGCTGGCGTTTCGCCACAAGACTGACGACGAGTACCGCGCGCTCATGGCAAAGGTCGAGAAGGGCAAGCTTTCCACGGGCGGCCTCTTGCTGGAGCTGGTCGAGCGCTGGAATGCAGACATGCCGCTGGACGAGTCGGGTGTAAATGCGCTGCGGCAGCACCAGCCAGGGGCTGACCTCGCCATCGTGCAGGCCTACAACCGCGCGCTGCAGGTCGAACTGGAAAAAAACTAAAGGCGGCGGTGGCGGCGTTCTATTGGACGCCACCATCCGCCACTGCGCTCGCGCTGGCCGGCATTCGATCTCGGCCCGCGCTGTTTAAGAGGCCAGTTCCCGAAGTGTTACCGGAACTGGCTGATGCCTTCGCGCTCTTCATCCGCAATCAAACGCAATGGCGTGTTGGCGCGGGCGGCCCTATCGGACTGGACTACTTGGCGCTGCAAGCCGATCTGCGTTTGCGGGGTGTTCGGCGCAAACGCCAGCGGCAGGTCATGGACATGCTGCGAATGGTTGAGCGTGCGGCCCTGGAGTTTCTACACAAGAGCTGAATATGGCACAGGAAAGCATAGGGACTGCGCGGTTAGACATTGTTGTCGATACTTCGCAGTTCGATACCGCCATTGCGACGGCGAAGCGCGGCACCAGCGACATGTCGCAATCTGCCCAGGCGGACTATGCCAGGCTGACCGCCGCCGAGCGTCGCCGAGTGGATGCCCTGGTGAACCAGGCGAACACCATCGACTACACGCGGAAGCAGCAAATTCTGTACAACGCTGCGCTGCGTGAAGTACCCACTTCGATCCTGGACGAGCTGAAATCGAAGCTCGCCGCGACGGGCGCAGCGGCGGCCGGCGCGGGGAAGCAACTCAACCAGTACGGGATCAGCGCCGCCCAACAGGCCGCTGCCCTGCGTGGTGTGCCTGCGCAGTTGACCGACATTGTGGTGTCCCTCCAGGGCGGGCAGCAGCCGCTGACGGTGTTGCTCCAGCAAGGCGGCCAGCTAAAGGACATGTTCGGCGGGATCGTGCCCGCGGCACGCGCGTTGGGTGGCGCGTTAATGGGCCTAGTTAATCCGTACACCCTTGCGGCGGGCGCCGTTGCCGCAGTAGCCGCGGCGTGGGTAAAGGGATCCTCCGAAGCCGAGAACTTCCGTGAAGCATTGATTCTGAATGGGAATGCTGCGGGTGTCACGGCGGATAACTTGGGTTTGCTGGCGCGCGGCTTGGGCGAAGTCACGGGTAGCCATTCACGCGCAGTTCAGGCATTGAATGCGGTTGCCGCCTCCGGGAAGCTGTCCGGCACCGCGCTAGCTGACGTGGCGCTCATTGCTGCTGAGATGCAGCGTGCGACTGGCGTGGAGATTGAAAAGACTGTTGAGGTCTTCGCAAAGCTTGGAAAGGACCCGGTTGCCGCGGTTGTGGAACTCAACGAGCGGTATGGGATTCTGACGGGCACCATCTACGCTCAGGCCCAAGCCTTGACGGACCAAGGTCGGGCGCAGGAGGCCGTTGAGCTTGTCGCGAGGCAGGCGGCATCGGAACTCACTGGCAGAACCGCCGCGCAGAAGGAGAACCTGGGGTCGCTCGAATCGGCATGGAACAAGCTGGGCTCAGCCGCCTCTTGGGCTTGGGACAAGATGCTGGACATCGGTCGTGAGACCACGGTCGATGAGACCTTGCGGGTGGTCGAGCGTGAGATTCGCCAGCGTGCTGAGAATATTCGGATCGCCGCTGAGGCCGGCGCAACGATCAGCGATAAGGAGAGGGCCGGCCTCAAGGATGCAGAAGGGCGTCGTGATGCGCTGATCGCCCAGCGGAAAGAGGCGGAAGACGCAGCCAAAGCGCAATCGGAACTCGTCCGGATCAACCGGGAGGCGATTCAGTCTCGCGAACAAATTGCGCGCATCATTGAAGAGGGCGCATCCAAAGCGGACAAGTATCGGAAAGCGGTGGCCGATCTAGATGCGTGGATCATCAAGTCGCAAAAGGATGGCACGAAGCTCTCGGATGAGCAGATAAAGGCCGCACGCGCCGCCGTTGACCGGCAGTTCGAGGACAAGGGCGCCAAAAAGCCTCACACGGACGATGCCGCTACTAAGCTCATCCAGCAATACCGAGAAGCAGAAGCTTCCTTGCAGGCTCAGATCACCAGCGAAGGCAAGCTGGCAACCTGGGGACAGAAGCGCGCTGAGTTCGAACAGCAGATCGCCGACCTGAAGGACAAGAAAGTCCTGACGGCGGATCAGAAGAGTCTGCTGGCCCAGCAAGATCTGCTGCGCCGCCAGCTTGATCTGAACGTGGCCGCCGAGAAGGAGCTACGCACCAAGCAGGAAACCGCCAAGGTCGAAGCCTTGCGCGCCAGCTTGGCCGCCACTCGGGATCTGGAACAGCAGCAGTACGCGGATCAAGTTGCGGGGGTGGGGCTGGGTGATCGCGCCCAGGAAGAGCTTAGGGCGCGCCAAGGGATCCTGAGGGACTACCAGCGCCAGCAGGCGCAGTTTGATCGTTCGATGGCCTCCGGCCAGATAACGCAGGAGACCTACCAGAGCGAAACCAAGCTCCTACAGGAACACCTTCAGCTCCGGCTGTCTATGCAGCAGGAGTACTTCGACCAGGTGCGAAGTGCCCAGGCAGATTGGAAGAACGGCGCCAAGTCGGCGCTCGAAAACTATCTGAATTCGGCTTCGAACGTTGCCGATCAGACGAAGGGGCTTTTCTCCAATGCCTTCCAGGGCATGGAGGATGCGATTGTCCGCTTCGCGACAACAGGGAAATTATCGTTCGCGGACTTCGCGACTTCGGTAGTAGCTGACTTGGCGCGGATCGCTGCACGCCAAGCAATGGCCGGGTTGGTGGGAAATTTTCTCGGATCTTCCGACGGTGGATTCTCGTCGTCGCAAGTGGGCGGAACAATGACTGGGGATGTGTCTGCGTTGCGCAGTGGCCCCTGGGGATCTGGAACGGCGCTTGCAGGTTCGCGCGCTTCTGGTGGCCCGACTGCAGCAAACTCGCTGTACCGGGTTAATGAACTTGGTCCCGAGCTGTATTCGGAGGGAGGTAGAACTTACCTCATGAGTGGTGCAGATGGGGGGTACGTGACTCCACTCGTTTCGAATTCAGTTGGAAACGCGACGGCTGGTCGTAGCCCGGTAGTGAACATAAACATGACTGGGGCGCCATCGGAGCCTGAAGTTCAAGTCCGCCAGCATACGGACGGCTCACTGTCGATCGACATGCTGTGGCGGCAGATCGATAAGCGTCTCGGTGGTGCGATCAGGGCTGGGAACAGCGAAGCTGGTCGTGCTATGCAACATCGATTTGGATTGAAACCACAGTTGGGGTGAAGCATGGCATTACCTATATGGCCGGCGGCCCTCCCGCTGCTTGAGTTATCCCGGCAACCGGCAGATCCGTTCATACGCACGCCGATGGACTGCGGATTAGCACGCCAGCGACGGCGATTTCGCGTTTATCCGATCACGCAGTCAGTGAGGTTTGTGCTGACGCAGGAGCAATTCGAGACGTATTCCGCGTTCGCGGAAGGTGACCTCAATGGTTGGACCAGCTGGTTCATGTTGAAGATTAGAGATGGGCGCGGAGTCCGGTTTTCGCGGGCGCGGTTTATCAAAGCTCCCGTTGAGACGTACGTTGGACCGGATTGGCACGTATCCGGTCAAGTCGAAAAGCTCAACATCGACTAGCAGTTCGAAAGTCACTTTCATGGCCCGCTTCGGCGGGCCTTTTCTATTTCAAGGGCCCCGATGAGTTTTGATCAGGCAGTGAAGGAAGCATACGCCAGCGCGCCGCAGGACCGCGTGGTGTTTGACACATTGGAAGTCCTCCACTCGGCTTTCGTGGACGACGAGGGCCAGCGCACGGCCATACGAGTGGTGCTGGGCCACGAGAGCATCACGGCACGCCTTGAGGGCGATGCGCCGCTGCACGGCGGCCAATACGTCGAATTCACGGCCGCCGCCTTCGGTTTCTCGTTGCCGGGATTCGAAGAAGACCTGGTGCCTCAGATGAAAGTCACGCTGGACGGCGTGACGCAGGAAGTCATCGCCCACCTGGAGGCGGCCGCAAGTACGCCCAGCGAGCCCATCGTAATGATCTATCGCCCCTTCGTGTCGACCGATCTGTCCAAGCCGGGGATGGATCCGCCCATCGTGATGGAACTGACCAACGTCAATGCCACGGGCGTTCAGATAACTGGAACGGCCACGCTCGATGACGTGCACAACGCTGCCTTCCCGCGCGAAAAGTACCTACCGAGCCGCTTCCCGGGGCTGGTTCGATGACGGCCGATCAGATCGCCGAATACTTGTGGAAGCCGTGGAAGGTCGGTGCGATAGGGCCGGACGCCTACGACTGTTGGGGCCTACTGCGCGCGGTACGCCTGGCGCACTTTGGTGGCGGCATTCCCGCTTGCGTGCTAGGCGACGAGGCGCGCGCTCTTCACGCCGAAAAGCTCCGGTCCGGTGAATGGGAGATCGTCCAGGTGCCTGTGCACGGCGATGGCGTGCTGATGCGCGAGGGCAGTGAACCTCACGTTGGCATCTACCTGGATATCGATGGTGGCGGGGTTCTTCATGCCATGCGTGGTCACGGCGTCATCTTCACTCATATGCGCGAACTTCGAATCATGGGGTTCGGGCGCTGTCAGTTTTACCGGATCTATGCCTAAAGTTCTCTTCTGCGAAAACCCCTTCCGGCCGCAATTGAGCCGCGAGTTGGTGGCAGTGCGGGCCGGCACACGCCTTGACACGATGCTGCGGGCGCGGGGCGCCGTGTCTGGCCGTGGCGAAAAGCTGGTGCGCAACCACGTCTTCGTGGTGCAGGTCAACGGGGAATATGTGCTGCAAGCCGAGTGGGCGCGTCGGATCAAGACGACTGACGTGGTGGCAGTCTATTACCTGCCCGGCGACGGTGGCAATGGCGGCTCTAATCCCATGCGGACATTGCTGCAAGTAGCGTTGATGGTGGCCTCGGTATATGTGGGTGGCATTGTCGGTGCAACATACGGGGCTACGGCTGGATCGTTGGCCTCGGCTGGCATCATGATTGCCGGCAATTTGCTGCTTAATGCTGTGCTACCGCCGCCCACGGCAAATCTCGCCTCCGGTCGCGAACAGGCCAGTCCCACGTATGGCATCAACGCCCAGGGGAACCGGGCGCGCCTGCTTGAGGCTAAACCGGTTCTGTACGGGCGCTTCCGGGTGTATCCCGACTTCGCTGCCGAACCGTACACCGAACTGGACGGCAATCAGCAGTATCTGTACCAGCTTTTTGCCATCAGCCAGGGTGAGATTGACATCGAGCAGCGCCTTATCGAAGACACCCCAATGGATAACTTCGGTGAGGTGCGATACGAGGTCATTCGTCCAGGTGGAAAGGTAACGCTATTCCCGGATAACGTGGTCACCTCCAACGCCGTTCAAGGCTTGGAGTTGAAGGGAGCGAACGAGGCGGGCGGCGGCATTGTGGGGCCCTTTGTGGCAAATCCGGCGGACTCACTTGCCAACCGGATCGCCATCGATATCGCCTTTCCGGCCGGGCTGTACCGCGCTGACGATAAAGGGGGCTTGGACCCGTTTACCGTCACGTGGGAGGTGTCGGCGCAGGCTATTAACAGCGCGGGTGAGCCGGCCGGGGAATGGTTCATGCTGGGGAGCGAATCCTACCGAGCATCCACCGCGACCCCGCAGGCTCGGACCTACCGCTATGACGTACCAGAGGGGCGCTATCAGGTGCGCGCAGTGCGCACCAACAACAAGCAGACGGATACTCGATACGGCAACGTGCTGCAATGGGCCGGTATGCGGGCCTATCTGCCGTCGCAGCAGTCGTATGGCAATCTGACCATGCTGGCCGTGGTTATGCGCGCCACGAACAACCTGAATCAATCCACGGCACGCCGCGTTAACGTGATCGCTACACGTAAGCTCAAGACGTGGAACCCTGTGGATGGCTGGTCTCAGTCGACTGTGGCTACCCGCAGTCCCGCTTGGGCAATTGCTGATGCTTGCACGAACAAGGAGTATGGGCGGGGGCTGGTGGACAGCCGCATCAACCTGTTCGAGCTGTATCGCTTGGCGCAAGTCTGGGAAAGCCGCGGCGACGAGTTCAACGGTGTTTTCGACACCACGACCACGTTCTGGGACGCGTTGACGAAGATCGCCCGCGTGGGGCGTGCGAAGCCGATGTATTACGCCGGCGTGATCGATATCGTGCGAAATGAGCCGCGCACAGTGCCGCAGGCCATGTTTACGCCCATGAACATCGTGGCCGAGTCTTTCTCCGTGGACTACAAGTTCATGAGGTCAGACAGCCCGGACCACGTGGTGGTGTCTTTTACCAACTCGGACACTTGGCAGCCCGAAGATGTGTCGTGTGTCCTGCCCGGCGGCACACAAGAACGCCCTTACACGGTGGAGTTGTTCGGTTGCACGGATCGCGATCAGGCCTGGCGTGAAGGCATGAGTATGGCTGCGGCCAACCGCGACCAGCGTCGGTTTCCCAACCTGTCTGCCGAGCTGGATGGCCTCTTACCCAAGTACCTGGATCTTGTTGCGATCACGCATGATGTGCCGAAATGGGGGCTTTCGGGGTTCGTTCGCGAGTACAACCCGGCTACGAGTGTGCTCACCACATCTGAACCATTGGAATGGTGGATCGGCGAGAACCATTACCTGAGTTTGCGCATGTTGAACGGCACTGTGCGCGGGCCGTTCCTGGTGACGCAAGGAGAGGATGAGTTTTCGGCGGTGCTGGCCAGCGCTCTACCGGTGGACGTCGAAATCGCTTCGGGGGATACCGAGGAACCGACGTACTACCAGTTCGGCCCGGGAGAAAGGCGAGCGCTGAACACGCTGGCGCTCTCAGCGACACCGGACGAAAACGGCAGGGTGGCGCTGACCTTTGTCAATTACGCGGAATCAGTGCATACCGCCGAGCTTGGCGGTCAAGTGCCGCCGCCGCCGCCGCCGTCGCTATTGCCCAACAAGCCGGGTGCGCCCGTAGTGAACGAGGTTAGCGTATTCGCGACCTCTATAACTGGCGTTCAGCAGATCTCGTGCACGCCGGCTCGTGGCGCCACGGCCTACGAGTTCCAGGCCAGCAACGACCAGGGTACGACCTGGATGCCTCTTGGTGTGGCTGCCGAGCCGAGCATGAAGGCGCAGCTCTCGCCGGGCGTTTGGTGGGTTCGGGCGCGCGGTATTGGCACGCTGCCGGGACCATGGAAGACGTGGCAAGGGCAGATCACCGCCACCATGCTACCGCCGCCGCGACTGACGTCTTTGACCACGACCAGTCAGGTCATGGGTATTGACCTGCACTGGGTCTGGCCGTCAGGTATCAATCTGCGCTCCATCGAGATCTACCGCTCGCTGACCAACGACTTTACCGAGGCGCAGCTACTGGGTTCCTTCGCCTATCCACAGGTATCGCATTCGATAGTGGGGATGGGGAACTCCCAGGAAATGTACTTCTGGGCGCGGGTGCGTGACGAGGCGGACCAGCCAGGCCCATGGTATCCCGGCGAGCAGGGTGTTCGTGGGCAGTCAAGTTCTGACCCGTCCAAGCTGTTGAGCTATATGGAGGGGCAGATCAACGCTGGGCACCTGGCGCCCGATTTGATCACCGAGATTTCGGCTGGCGTAGCCGATGGTGTCTTGGAAGACATCATCGGCGACCTCGCCGGGGATGATGTGATCGACCAGAAGTGGTATGCGGGCGACGACGGCACGAACTTTGTCGGCACGGTTTCCGTAACTTCTGTTGTGAACGAGGGGGATTATCGGGAAGCTCGGCGCCGGGTTTCGTTGGCGGCCCAAGTCAACGACAACATCGCCGTCATTCAGGATGAGTTGGCGGTCACGGCGAGCCTTACGGCGGTGACGGCGCAGCAGATGCAAACCCTGAGCGGGCGGGTCGGCACCAACGAGGCGACGATTGTTGAGACCCGGAGCATTGCCGTTGGCGCGGGACTGCTGGCGAGCACCATGGATATTGCATTGCGTTCGACCTGGATGCTGCAAACCCAGGTGCGGCAGGATGGCCGGGTTGTGCAGGCCGGTGTTGCTTTGGGAGCTTCCATCGGGGAGAACGGACAGAGCCGAAGTGAGTTCTTGGTGATGGCCGACACGGTAGCGTTTCTCACGTCCTTGAACGGCAAGTTGCATTCTCCGTTCATCTTCGACGTTGCGAACGACACAGCATATTTCGATACCGCCTATATCAAGAATGGCACGCTGGGGTCGGCAGCGTTCGTGGATAACTTGCGGTCCGACGCTACCAACGCTCAGGGTCAGCCGTTGCTGAACATAAACATGCGGACTGGATTGCTCTCGTTTAACGGCACTGACACGGACGGCTCTCGTACTGATTTCAGCAATAGGGGCATGCGCTACTACTACCCGAACGGGCAGCTGGGAGCGCGTTTCGGGGGGGCTTAGATGGCGCTTGTCCCTCTTGAACTCTGGGATCAGAACGGCGTGCCGCTCTTTCAGTATGGGTCGCGGGTGGCGCGCCAGTTCAGCAGCTTCGAGACCACCGCCGGGAACGGCTCTCGGTTTGTCGACGTGCTCAACGAGCCAGACTCCTGGTTTGTGTGTAGCCCGATCACGGGAGGCACAAATTGGCCTGCCGTTATCCGCAACGGTGGAACGATCAGATGGGAGGTGGTGACGAATCCGAACAATCCAGTGATCCGCCTCCGCGTTTACTACGGACTTCGTTGATATGGCTGACGCCGCATTAGTTCTCTATGACGTTGCAGGAAATCTCATCGTGGATAGCAAGAACGTCAATATGTTCCTTCGCCACATGGGTGTCGGAACGTCACTTACGTTTCCAGCGCTCGAACCGATAGTTTTCTTTCGGCCAACGGAGCAGTTTTCGTCCATGCGAGAGCTCCGAAACAATGGCGATGGAACTTACACCGTCACTTTCGCTGGGGCAGCTGTTGAGTACTACATCTTCGACCGCCCATGGGTGACCGGAGGGCCTTTGGACATCTGGTCTGAGGATGGCCGCCATATCTTCATGAGCACTGCGCGGCCCATGAACGTCTACAGGACGATGCAGTTAGGGCGCTACTGGAACGCCGATGGGACCGGTAGTGGGTATCGCGATGGGGTGGAGTACGGCGGGCTGCCTTTCGCCAAGTGGGCGTATTGCCCATCGTTCTACCGTCAGGGCTACCAGTGCTATCCGAACCCCGGCGGCGGGTGGAGCTCCATTCATTGGGGTGAGCATTTCGCCGCCAGAAACAACGGCGTGTTCTCCAAGTTCGGCGAAAACCTCGGCACGTACTTCGGCTGGGCTCCGCTGTTCAACACCCGCTTTTACACGCTTTCCGTTACGAACGACATGGCCTACCTCGATGTAACGGGCTGGCTCTAGCTTTGGGAAAAAAATCATGCAGGAAGAAATTCACAGGGTGCTCATGCAGAACATGGAGAATCGGTTGACGCCGGAGCTCATCAACGGCCTCACGGCACGCCTCAATATGATCGGCATGAACGCGGTCAAGCTGGCCGTTGCTGCGGTGCGCGCTGAGCAGGAGGTGAAAGCGCAGGGGGGAGGGCAAGAGAATGCCTGATCTTTCCGCGTACAAGGTTGACCTAGATACGCCGCAGTCGAACGGCCGCCGCGGCGAATCCCCTCGAACCGCATTTACCAAGCAGAATGACTTGACGGATCGGCTGGAAAACTTCGTCGAGAAAGGGGCGGGCGGAGTGATTCCCGTCTCCGACCTGCCGCCGTTCGCGCACGGACAGTGCCGGCTGGTCCGCGTGAGCTCCGATGAAATTCGCCTGATGCCCTACAACGGCAATGGTTTGGTCATCAACAAGCAGCAGTACTGGATTCCGCAGGCGGGAGTGCCGATGGCGCGCTCTGCCATCCCCTCCGGGGCCACGGTATACGTAGTGGCAATGGACGCTGGAGCCGGCAATATCTCGTTGAGCGTGAGTGCCCTAGCCGAAGGGCATTCAGCGCTCGCGAATGGCGTAGAAACTGTTGGCGGAAATCCAGAGGCTACGCTGGTCGGTATGGCTTACAACGATCCCTCGGGGGGATTCCTGTGGGATGCCAGTAATCGCGGTGTCGCATCTTGGTTCAACCGACGACTGGTGGGGCTTGTCGGCAACTACGATGTCACCTCGTCGTCAACGACCTGGGTGAGTATCGGCGGAGGGTTTAACGCGCTGATGTGGGCTGACACGCGCGCGCAAGTCGGCCTGTTCGGCCAATCGTTGCGAACGGAGCTTGGATCTTCCGAGGTATTCACTGGCATTTCTGCCGATGGCGCGGTGGTCACCGGCGGCAACGTCGGATCCATTCTCAACGATGACACCGGAGGGCGCGCGGCAGTCGCCAAATGGACGACGCTTGGAGTGTCGGCAGATGGCCCACACAACATGGTGCCCATGGCCTATGTCAACCCAGCGCTGGCAGTCCGGCACATTACTGAACTCTCCGCCGCGGTGATGATATGAAACCTATTGGTCCTTCCTTTGTTTCCGAGCTTCAGGCTGCCGGCCTGGCTGGGCTTCCTTTCTCATGGTCACAGGAAGGCGCGTTTCTGTATGGCAGCGATCTGACGGAGACCCAGCGTGCCGCAGTTCAGGCGGCCTACGACGCCCACGACCCGAGTGCGCTGGCGCCACAACCCGTGCCGCAGGTTGTGACGAAGTACCAGGCCGTGGTGGTCCTGGCGCGTCACCAACTGCTAGAACGAGTGAATGCGTTCTTTGGCGCGATGGGCGCGGCTGACGAGCGCCGCCTTGCGTGGGAAATGTCGCCGTCGGTGCGACGCGACAGCGCCAGCACACTGGCAGCCATGGGCGAGCTGGCACTGACAGGGGCGCAGGCTGATGCCCTGTTTATCGAGGCGGGGCAGGTCGAGTAAGGCCAGACCGCGATTGGTTGTGTTGCCCGCATTGGCGGGTTTTTTTCGTCTATAGAGAACGCAATGAACGACTTTGAAAAGACGCTTGCATGGTTGGCCGGGATGGGCGCGCTGATCGCAGTAGGGCGCGCGCTAACCAGTCAGGAAAAGCTCTCGTGGCGGGTTGTCCTGGGCCGGACGATATTGGGCAGCGCTCTGGGTACGGTGGCGGCGCTGATCTATATCCCGTTCCCAGACGCTCCCCAGGTCGTCGTGATTGGCGCGGGTGCAGGTTTGGGAATTCTGGGTGAGCAGATCCTGGAGTTGGCGGCACGCCGGCTCATCTCGTTCAAGCTGGGGGGTGATTCGAAATGAGCCAATTTCAGCTATCGCAGCGCAGCCTGACGCGTCTGGTTGGCGTGCATCCTGACCTGGTCGCCGTCGTGAAACTGGCGATCCAGCGCACGGCCGCGGACTTCACTGTCGTCGAGGGCGTCCGGACGATCGCGCAGCAACGCGAGTATGTCGTGCGCGGTTCCAGCAAGACCATGAACAGCTACCACTTACCCCAGGCGGATGGGCTTGGCCATGCCGTTGACTTGGCGCCGCTGGTGGGCAGTGGGATTCCCTGGAACGACTGGCAAGCGTTTGCCGACCTAGCCTCGGTGGTCAAGGCATGCGCCGCAGAGATAGGCGTCCCGGTGGAGTGGGGGGGGATTGGAAGTCGTTCAAGGACGGCCCGCACTTCCAAATTCCGCGCGATTGGAAGGGGCGGGCATGATCACCGCCGCCATTAAGACGCTGGCCGGCTGGAAGGGCTATGCCGTGGCCGGCGTCACAGGGGCGATGGCGCTGGGTGTGGCCGGCGCGGGAGTCGCCTGGTACGGGCACAGCCAGCGCGAAGCGGGCCGCTCCGAGTGCCAGGAAGCCCACCGCGTGGCGGGCCTGGAGGAATTCAGGACTGAGGCCGAGCGGCTGACCGGGCTGTCGCAGAGCCTGGCCGGTACCGCGCACACGCTCGCCACTGCCCAGCCCAAAGTCATCGAGAGGTATACCCGTGAAATCGTTCAGCGCCCTTTGCCTGCTGACTGCGTGCGCGACCCTGGCCGGGTGCGCGCAACCAACGAAGCCATCGACGCGGCCAACGCTGCCCGTCAACCTCAGCGCGCCGTGCCCGCCGGTGCTGCGCGTTGATTCGCCCTCTTGGGACGACCTGGCGCAGGCGCATGTGGCGCTGGCCTTCCAGTATGCAGAGTGCGCGGCACGGCATCAGACAGTGGTAGACGCTTGGGCCAGACCGTAGCCATGCCGCCAATGAAAACGCCCCATTGCTGGGGCGTTAGCACATAGTTCAGTTGGGGCGCCGCTCAACTGACAGCGGTGCGAACTTCGTCTTTCCCGGGGGGCTCAAACATTTCATTTCCGCTAACCACCCAGCTTCCCAAGCTTCGACCTTCTCGCGCCATGCCGTGATCAGTTCACCTGTGTGCCCGGGCATGGCCGCGGCGCAATAGTAGGGGCAATCCCACAGAGTCAAGCCTTCGCGGGCAGCCTTGACGCCCAACTTTCGGATGTCGTCGCGTTGCATTGCTATACCCTCCAAAAGAGGAACACGGGAAGGTCAGTATTGCGCTTGGGGGGCGGGCTTGCAATAGTGTGGCGGTACTACCTAGCCTAGCGCGGCGCCATCCCCTTGTGCAGCTTGCGGCGCATCTCCTGAGCCGATACCAATTGCTTCGGCCCATAAGCAAAAACGTCCCAACCCGTGATGGGGTTGGGACGTAGTACCCAAAGTCGCCGGCCAAGGACGCACATGGGCGGGGGAAATGTAGCATATGCCATCTAGCGCCGTGGCATCCCCTGCGTAGCTTGCGCCCAGGGGCCAACTACGGTGCAGGCGGTCGATGAGCTACCGCGACCGCGATTGAGCCGTCCGGGAGGCGGTATTTCCCGTCTCCCAACCAGCTCACAGGTTCACCTGTGGGCAAAGCGCAGTGGTATTCAGGCTTTGGGGGGGCCGCCGTGCCGCGCTTGATGACTAGCCGGCGTTGTATCCGACACGTAGATCGGTCTGGACGCTTGACGATAACGTCTGCTAACCGAGTGTCTGAGGTCATTTTGTCTCCCTCCTAGATCGGTGCGCCTGTGTCGGGAATGGATTGCCTGCAGGCGCGTGCTCCCGTGGCGCGTTCATCTTTAGCACGGCCATTAGAAACGCGAGCATCCATCGTGCGGCGTACAACTGGTCTGGCGCGCCGTGGCATGTGCAAAGCCGTGGAACACCATAAAAATGCGCCCCAATGTAGGGGCTTTGCGTGAGTACGGGCCTTACGGTTTGCGTTCGAGGATGTACTTCCGGAAACGTAGCGGCGGCCTGGCCACGTTTCGTGCGTATTTCCATCCTGCCGCCCATGCATCGACCCTGGCCTTCCAGCTGCTGAGCTCTTCCCCAGTGTGGCCAGGCATTTCTTCCGCTTTGAAATATGGGCAATTGAACAAGGTCAAACCATCCCGCGCCGCCTGTGCTCCAAGCTCTTGGATGTCGTCGCGCCGCATTGGCTGTCCTTCAAAGGTACATCGTGGGGGGATTCATGCTGCCTGGCGTGCAATGATTTGCCGTAGTGTTGCCGCACCAGCGCCAATTAGATATATCCTCACCTTTTGAGGGGGGCTGGTTCAACCTTTGCGCAGCGCTTCAAAGTTGGCGTCCTGCTTTCGCTCGAACCCAGGCGAAATGCTCCTATCCCGCCGCATCGGGCGGAGAGCCAACAAGATTTGTTTTCAGCTCCCTGGGCGTTGTTCGTTTCAACGCTCAGGAGCCTTGCGCAACGAGGTCTGTCGAAGGAGGTCCAGGTCTCTACTCGCGGCGCCCTAGCATTACCCCGAGGATAAGGCCAGTTGCTGCAGACAAGCCAGTTGCTATCCAAGGACTTCCGGTGCCAAACCAACTTGTCGTCTGTGGGGAGTTCTTTTTGAGATCTTTAGCCGAGTGCATGATATCCGCTCTACGGCCCCCATCAAGGCTAGCGCGGCTAGCTATTTTTTCTCCGCTAGCTGGCGTGCTGTTTTGAGGATGAGTATTTGACGGCATTGGCTGCCCATCAATGTCGAAGTCTGAACTGCTTATGTTCTTCATGGCGAGCTCCGCTGTTAGTAGGCTCTCCTCCAATGGATGGAGTCTTTGATGGCACTGGCCCGATAGGAGCCGAGGTTTTTTCCGACGAACAGGGCTCCGGCCAGTTACGATTTCCGGGGGGCAGAATCTCCGCTGACCTGAGGTGCCTTTTTTTCGCTCCGGTCTGTCGGATCAATCTTGTGCGCGGAGTCTTTCTGTTGTCGTTCCGCTTGCTTTTCTAGGTGCTTGCCCGGCAGGTCTTTCTCATTAAGGCGGCCTGATTGATTACCAGGGGAATTCATGCGTATGGTCGAAGTCATGTGTGTACCTTTTGGGTTGTTGTGGCTGTATGCCACAAATTCACGGTACGCCTAACGAATGGCAGGACCTACGACTGAATTGAAACAAACTTAAATTTGAGGCAATGGTCGCTCGACAATCCCATAAGCTAGGCTTTTAGCTGACGGACCGCCGCGCTCTGGTCATCTTGCCGTACGCCCTGTTTTGGGATTGCCCGAATAGCGTTTGGGCCACGCATACAGGTTGTGCTTGCTCATACCCAAGTGTGTCGTAACGTCACCGACCTTGTGCCCTAGATCGGTGACTCGCTTTGCTGCCTGCATTTTGAACTCACATGATAATTGCTGCCGCGACGTCTTTCCTTCCAGACACACTTCCATATCGCCTAAATTTTGAGGCAACCAGGTGTCTTGGAAACCCGCGACGATTCGGTAAGTGGTTGGGCCGATCAAGCCAACTTCATCGAGACGTCGACGTGCGTACCGCGATCCATATCTACTTCTGACCCAGCCGTACATTCGGGAAGGTCAAGCTGTTCACTCGTAATCTCACCGGCCTCAATTCGACTAGTGATGTCATCTAGCAGCAGCGTGCGCGAAGCGAACCCCCGGCCTGTGAGACCTTTCACGAACAGCCGATAGGCTAACGTGGGCTCAGCTCCTTTCATAACGCCGAAGTCAAAGATTGTTCCTTGCTCATTCCGGAGAAACAGGCGCCCAGGGCGAGCATAGATTCTGTACACACGCCAAGGCGACAAGGTCGCAGCGTGGGGGGAGGGCCGATGTTCTCGGTGGCCACCGTCGTGATTGAACGATCTCGTTGCAGAGAGGAACGTTAGGCAGGCAGAAATGACGCGTGCAAATGACTTCCTAAAGAGCTTCATGATGGGTCGCGGCCTAAATGATTCGCAGCGCGGCGTATCCGCGAAATAGCGAACCAGCCGACCAGATCTGAGTTTTTGTTTTCTGGGCCGATTGGCCTCTATCGCGGCCTTTGAACCGGTGCAGAAGTATCGTGTCGGGATGGATACACGACAACGCTGGCCCTCGCAATCACGCGACGAGTCAGCGTCTGCTCACAAGCTTTCAGCTATCCATCCGCAGCCAAGCAGCTGCGTTTTCCGTGACAGGAATGGGCCGAAAGCGTGCGATTCGCTACTGAGGGGTCCGCTGTTTCATGGGGTCGTTCTGTGCTTGCTTACGAGCTGCCTCTTCTTTTTGTTCCTGGCTTTGCTGTTCTTGCTGCTTGTTAGGCACGTCCGATTGACCAGGTTGGGCGGGAGGACCTGCGGCGCTGAAGCGGGTAGGAAATGTCATGATGTTTGCCTTTTTGGTTGTCGTGGCGAGTACCACATACCCACAGTACGCCCTGCGGTAGGTCTGGCCTAAGACTAAATTGAAACAGGCGTAAGTCGTCAAGCAGTGCCTGCCCTACACTGGTTGTATGCAATCTTCTGGGAGGCTGCAACATGTCACAGACAACCGGTACTAAAGCGCTAGAGCGATGGGACGATGAGGGGGGCTCGCAACTTGCGTCTCTGGCTCAGGCGTTCGCTATTGAGGAATTCGAGGTGTCTGAACGTCGAATTCTCGCTTTTCTAGGGGCGTCGGTGTTGAGCCTCTGGGATGAGCTCCCGCTCGACGCGCGTCGGCGGGTATTAAATAGCGAGATCGCTCAAGCAGCATTCGACAGGTCTGTACTCAAGGCGAGGATTGCGCGCATCGCTGAAGGGGCTTTTTCGGGGCAGAAAACATGATTCACGATCCTGATGACTCGGACATTGAGCGCTGGCTAAATGAAGGTGGCGTACGATTGCCCACGTCGGTTGAGATGTTAGACACTGGGGTGCTTGACGAAGGCGAGCGGCGAGTCATTGCTTGCCTTGGGGCTGCGATCTTAAGCATCTGGCGTGAAATGCCGACTGAAATCCGGAGAAAGGTGCTACAGAGTGCACTCAGCACTTCTACCTATGATGCCTCGCTGCTAAAAGCAAAGGTTGCAGTGTTTCTCAGGGGAAACCAGAATTCTTAGCGAAAGTTCCAGCTACCGCGCGATTGAGGGTGAAGACTTCTTCCAGCGTCTCTACCAAGAGGCTGCCGCGTGGAATACGTCGCGAACGGTAGGTCTCTACTTGCAGCATATACGTGGGCTGTCGGAAGGTGCGGGTTGTACTGAATTGTTGGCTTGGCTCGAGCGTGCGGAGCAAGCCGCGAAAAACTGGATCCGACGAATCGTCGTCTCTGAACGGTGTAATTGATCTGAGCAGTCTTCTATACATCACTGGATGGGAGCCAGCCGACCGGCTGTCCCAGTAGTGTGGTGAGATGTAGCCCAAGGGCTTCGAACGCATCTTTCCGCTGGGGCAGCATTGTCTGGCGTTGATAGGTCCGGGTGGTCTTCTTCGCCTTCTTATGGTTTAGGCACAAGTCAATAACGTCGGACGAGATTCCGAGCTCACCCATGATCGTGGCGCCCGTGCGGCGCAGGTCATGCTGACTCCAGTGGCCGCCGGGCAGATCAAGCACCGTGCTGTTCTTTCGCCCCTTGACCGGCTTGGCGCGAGTTTGGCGATCGGTCAGTCGGCGAGTTACCTCGGTTTCCGATAGGTGGCCGCCATCGCGCCCTTCAAATAAATACTCGCCTTCGCCGGGCAGCTCACACATTCGGTCCCACACCGCCAGGGCGAATTCACTCAGGTGCACCAGGTGGGGCTTCTTGTTCTTCGACACATCGGCGGGAATGGTCCACGTGGCAGCTTTCCGATTGACAGCGCCCTTGCGTTTGATGGTAGCGACCTCGACGGCGCGGCCCAGTGTCGCCAGCGTCCACCACACGGCAAGCTCGGTATGAACAGGCAGTACCCGGCGCGTTGCCGTGTAGTAGCGCGATTTCGACTCGGGTGGTGTTGCCAGGATGTCGCGCAACATGACGATTTCCGCATCATCCAAGACGCGATCGCTTTCGTTGTCCTGGCCGCCAGCGTCCTTGCGCGTGATGGCGGCAGTGGGATCACCCTGCATCCACTCTCGCGCCGCAGCGTACCGGAACATCTGACCGAGCTCGCCAAGGAGCAGGTTCGCGGTCCGCATCTTGTTCGCGTCGCGCGCAGCATCAATGACGACCATGAGCTGTCCGCGGCGGATCTTGCTCAAGGGGATGTCACCGACCCGGGGGCGGACATAGTTCTCAAATCGGCTCTTGATCGAATCCTTGTCGCTTTTGCTGGAGCGATTGCGCTCGACGTGCTTGGTGTACCAAATGTCGTATAGCTCGCCGACAGTACTCGGGGTATCCCCATCTTCCGCCAGGAGAACCGCAGCTGCGTCGGGGCTTACGCCTTGCGCTACAAGCGTCTTTCGTTGGGATGCCTTCTCGCGCGCATCTGCGAGGCGAAGCGCCGGATAGGCGCCGATGTACTCGCGCACGCGCTTTCCGGTCGTCGGGCTGGTGTACCGCACCGCCCACATCTTGGTGCCGTTGGTCTTGATGCGAAGGGCGAGGCCTCCGCCGTCGGTGAGTTCGTATTCACGGTCTTTCGGCTTGGATGCCAAGATCGTGCGGTCGGTTAATAAGTTCGTTGCCATTGCCGAATCGTCAGAGGGCGAAGGAAGGTGGACCGAAAGTGGACCACTGAAACGCCGCTTCAGTCAAACGATAACAAACTGGTGCAAACTGTGCTTTCATCTATCCTATTGAAATATAGAGGAAAAATCGTCTAGAACAAACTGCGTCACACCCTCGAAAACGCGACTAAAAACGATTTGGGAGCAGAGGGTCGTGAGTTCGAATCCCACCGCCCCGACCAATAAAGAAAGGCCGTCAACGACATGTCGCTGACGGCCTTTTTGCTGCTGGCGCAGGCGGCGATCGGGCTGCCGCACGAAGCGGCCGTCTTCAGGCCAAGCGCAGTATCCGCCGCATCCTTTCCGTCAATTGCTGCTTGATTGCATCGTCCGCGAGGTGCAGCGGCCCCGGGTCCGTCAGCATCATGATGCTGAGCGTTCCCGACAGCATCTGCATGGCGATCTTGATATCCAATTCGACATCCTCGCCTGGCCGGAGCGGCATTTTTCGCGCCAGAGCGGGTATGAACAGGGCACTCATATGGCGATTCAGGGCGACCAGCGGACTCGATTCCCGGCGGTCCATCGAAAAAACCTTTAGCAGAGCCTGGAAGATTCCCCGGTTTTGGCGGCAGCCGCGGACGTAGTAATCGACTAGGGCCGCGACCATATCGGAGGCGGTGCCTTCGGTCCAGACGGCGTCCTGCCAGACCAGGTTGTCGGCTTCCGCCTGGGTTTCCGCGACCGCGGCGTCCAGGACTGCCGCAAGAAAGGTTTCCTTGTCTTGGAAGCGGCCATAGAACGCGCCGATGGATGTGCCCGCCAGACGTATTACGTCATTGATCAGCACCAGGTCCAGGTTCGCATGTCGTTCTATCAACTCTCTGCCAGCGCGAATCATCTTGGCCAGCGACTCCTCGCTGCGCAATTGCTGGGGAGGGCGGGGAGCGGCTGGTGATTTCGGAGCCGCGCGGGGAGCCTTTCGCTCCCCGGAGGCGCGTGTCGTCTTGGTAATTGCTTTCTGTGATCGAGAGGTGGCCATGGCAACATCTATCCAACCTGAAGTGCAACATTATGCAGTAGCAGGCGATATCTCTCTTAACAATCAAGCGAGGTCACTGCTCTCTCTTATGGCGGACGCCGTTTGCCGAAGGAGCGGCGGTAACGAGCGCTTTGCCTGGCGCTGAGCGGGCCTAGGGAAACCCCGCATTGAAGAGGGGCCGGCGCCTCTCAATAATAGAATCAGAATTTGAATTCTGATTTATTGAGTGGTTTATGCCTATTGGACGATCGCAGCCGTCCAGTAATGCATCGCCCCTCGAATCGACCCTTCCACCTTCCCGCCCCACATCATGAACCATACCGATTTCGATCTGCCCGGCCATGTCTCGAAAGTCCTGGTTGATGCTCAGGTCTATGCCGACATTGATGAACTGCATGCCACTTACACATGGGCGCGTGCCAACAACCCGTTGGGGCGAGCGATCAACGACGGCTTCGATCCTTTCTGGGTCGTCACCAAGCATGCGGACGTGTCCGCGATATCGCGCGACACCCAGACTTTCCGCAATGGCGACTACGCCATTATCTGTTCCCCCAAGGCGACGATTCAGCAGCTCGTGGCCGTAAGCGGGAGCCACAACGGCGGCATCAGGTCGCTGGTGCATGTCGACGGCGAGGAGCACAAGGGGCTGCGATCACTGACGCAGGCGTGGTTCATGCCGAACAGCATACTCAAGCTGGATGAGCGGATCCGCGACCTGGCCGCCCGTACCGTCGACAAGCTTGCCGCCGCCGACGGCGAGGTCATCGATTTCGCCACGGAGATTGCGCTGCATTATCCGCTGCACGTCATCATGGACATCCTGGGCGTGCCGCCCGAGGACGAAAGCAGGATGCTGCTGTTGACGCAGGAGCTGTTCGGCAGCGAAGACCCCGAACTCAAACGTGCGGGGCAGGCGCGCGCCAGCGATCCCGAGGCGCTGGCCAAGTACACGCTGGCCATCGTGGCCGACTTCCGCGCGTACTTCGAAAAGGTCACGGCCGACCGGCGTGCGAATCCGCGCAATGATGTGGCGACGCTGCTTGCCAATGCGGTCATAGACGGCGTCCCCATCAGCGAGGACAGCCGATTGGGCTACTACGTGATCATCGCCACGGCAGGGCACGACACGACCTCGTCGTCGACCGCGGTTGCCATGTGGGCGCTCGGCCAGTATCCGGAGCTTTTGCCCAGGCTCCAAGCCAATCCTGGCCTGATCCCGCAGTTCATTGACGAAGCGGTGCGCATGGCGTCCCCGGTGCGGCATTTCATGCGTACCGCCGTGGCAGACACCGAAATCCGCGGCCGCCAGATTCGCAAGGGCGACTGGTTGATGCTGTGCTACGGCTCGGCCAATCGTGACGAGGAAGCCTTCGAGAATCCCTTTGCTTTCGACATTGACCGCAAGCCGAATCGGCACCTGGCCTTCGGGCTGGGAACGCATATCTGTCTGGGGCAACACCTGGCAAAGATGGAGATGCGCCTGCTGTTCGAAGAGATGATTCCGCGCTTGCAGCGTGTAGAGCTGGCAGGCGAGATGACCATGAGCGCCTCGCGTTTCGTCGGCGGCCCCAAGCATCTACCTGTTCGATGCTTCATGAACTAGCGGTTCTTCCCCTCATTCCGTAGAGCATTAGCGATGCAATCTCAAGTAACGAGTTCAGTGCGCGTTACGCACCGGCGGCAGGAAGCCGACGACATCATCAGTCTGGAACTGGAAGCTCTGGACGGCGGCAACCTGCCGCCTTTCGAGGCAGGAGCCCACATCGATGTACACATCGCTCCTGGCATTGTGCGGCAGTATTCGCTGTGCAACGCGCCGTCGGAACGGCACCGCTACGTCATCGGCATCCTGCGGGATCCCCAGTCGCGTGGCGGTTCGGTTGCGATCCATGAAACCCTGCAACCGGGGGCCATCGTTGTGATCGGCATGCCGCGCAACCACTTCCCGCTCAAGCCGCAGGTCCCGAGCATCCTGCTCGCGGGAGGCATAGGCATTACGCCCATGCTGTGCATGGCGGAAACCTTGCATGCGGCGGGGACGGAATTTTCCTTGCACTACTGCGTTCGCAATCAATCGAAAGCGGCCTTTCTTGACCGCATCGCCCAGTCCGCCTTCAGCGCAAACGTCATCTTCCACTATGACGACCAGCCCGATGAGCAGAGATTGCGTCCGGATGAACTGTTTTCCCAAACGGGCGCAACGCAAGAGATCTACGTCTGCGGTCCCGCCGGCTTCATCGAATGGGTCTGCCGGGCGGCGGATGGGGCTGGCATCGCGAAGCATCGGGTGCGGTATGAGCACTTCGGCGCCAAGGCCGTGGATGTCTCGCAGGACACCGCCTTCGACGTAAAGCTCGCCGGTTCCGGCCAGTTGTTCCATGTGCCCGCGGACCAATCAGTGGCGTCCGTGCTGCTTGCTGCGGGTGTCGACATCTATACCTCCTGCGGCGAGGGCTCCTGCGGATCTTGCGTCATGCGGTTGGTGGAAGGAGTGGCGGACCATCGCGACGTATTCCTTACGGACGAAGAGCATGCAAGCGGCGACCAGTTCACCCCGTGTTGCTCGCGCGCCAAGTCGCCGCTGCTTGTGCTTGATCTCTGATTGTTCGTCACGGCGCTCGGTAGCGAGCGCCGTCAGCCAACGCGCGGCCGATGGACGTTTTGCCAGGCCCGCAACATTGAGGTCCGAATCACCATGGGAAATCCCATTGAATTCAGTATGACCATAGATGGCAAGGCCGTAGATGCGTCAAGGCGCATCGAGGTGCTCGATCCGGCCACGGAGCAGGTCGTGGCTCGCGCGCCCGACGCCGCGCCGCGGCAGTTGGACGAAGCCGTGGCCAGCGCGCGGCGCGCGGCGCCCGCCTGGGCCGGACTGCCATTGGAAGAACGGCGAAAGTTGATCGCCCGGGTGGGTGAAGTCATCGTGTCCAATCAGGAAACGTTGGCGCAGTTGTTGACGCGGGAGCAAGGAAAACCGCTTGCGGCCGCGCGCCAGGAGGTGATGGCCGCCGCATTCTGGTGCACGGCGACGGCTGGGTTGGATTTTCCCGCCGACGTAAGCACCGAGTCGCCCGAAGAGTTGGTCAGGGTGCTGCGCGTGCCGCTAGGGGTGGTCGGCGGCATCGTGCCCTGGAATTTCCCGCTGGTGTTGGCCATCTGGAAGATCGCGCCCGCCTTGCTCACGGGCAATACCATGGTGCTGAAGCCTTCGCCGTTTACACCGCTGGCGACCTTGAAGCTGGGCGAGTTGCTGCGCGACGTGTTGCCGCCGGGCGTGCTGAACGTCATTAGCGGGTCCGACGCGCTGGGTCCGCTGATGTCAGAGCATCCGGGCATCGACAAGATCAGCTTCACCGGATCGACCCAAACCGGTCGCGCCGTGATGGCTAGCGCAGCAGGCAACCTGAAGCGGCTGACACTTGAGCTCGGCGGAAACGACGCGGCCATCGTCATGGCCGATGCCGATATCGACGCGATTGCGCCCCTTATCTTCTGGGGGGCATTCGCCAACAGCGCGCAGTACTGCCTTGCCATCAAGCGCTTGTACATCCACGAAGATGTTTACGACCGGATGGCGCAGGCGCTGGCGAGGCTGGCACGTGAAACCCGGCTCGGGGCCGGCAACGTCGAGGGCGTCCAGCTCGGTCCCGTGCAGAATCGCCGTCAGTTCGAGCGGCTGAAGCGTTTGCTTGAGGACACGCGCAGCCAGGGTTGCCGCTTTCTGGCCGGCGGAGAAGTCCCCGAAGGGAAGGGCTATTTCTTTCCAATCACCTTGGTGGACAACCCGCCAGATACGGCGCGCGTGGTGCGCGAGGAACCTTTCGGTCCGATCCTGCCGCTGCTCAGTTTCCGCGACGAGGAAGAAGTGATTGCGCGGGCCAACGACAGCGAGTATGGCTTGGGCGGGTCGGTGTGGGGGAGCGATCACGCGGCCGCGACCAGGGTCGCACTGCGATTGAACACCGGCACTGTCTGGGTCAATCAGATCCACACTCTCAAGCCCTCCAAGCCCATGGCCGGGCACAAGCAATCGGGTATAGGCATCGAGAACGGGGTCGATGGTTTGCTGGAGTACACGGTGCCCAGGACGGTGTCGGTGAAGCGGCCGCATCGAACGCAGGGCGGCTCCTGACGCGTCATTGCACCGATAGACCGATACGACGGCAAGGTACGCACATGGCAGCCATGCGGCTCTGCGCAAGCGGCTTGCCTACATCGAGGCATACAAGGAAAAACACCATGAACGACTACATCTCAGGCAAGACCATCGTCATTACCGGCGCAGGCGGAGGCTTCGGCCGTTTGGTCGCGCAGAAGGCCGCTGCGCGCGGTGCGTTGGTGACGTGTGGCGACGTCAATGCGGCGGCGGCCAAGGAAACCGTCGCGGGCATTATTGCGGCCGGGGGGCGGGCGCAGGCCTTAGCCGCCGATGTCCGCATTCTGGATGACCTGAAGCGCCTCGTCGCGGCCAGCGTGCACGAATACGGTTCGATCGACGTGATGCTCAATAACGCGGGCATCATGCCGCTGGCTTTTGTCGCCGATCACGCGCTTGCCTACGATGCCTGGATGCGCTGCATCGATATCAATATGAAGGGCGTGTTCAACGGCATGATCGCCGCCCACGACGCCATGATGTCCCAGGGACGCGGTCACTTCGTCAACATCTCGTCCATCTACGGGAATTTCCCCGTGGTGGGCGCGGCGATCTATGGGGCCACCAAGGCGGCAGTCAACTTCATGTCGGAAGCCGTGAGAATGGAGGCGCGCGGAAAGATCAAGGTGACGACGATCAAACCCACGGGCGTGCCCAGCACCGGACTGGGCGGCTCCGTGGTCAACCACGCTGCCGCCGTTGGCATAGTCGGGAACAACATGGAGCAATTCACGGCGATGATAAAGGGCCTGCAGGATGGGTCCTTGCCGCCCCATGCCCGCGATCCGGAGAGCATATCGCACATGCCGCTGGAGCCTGAATCGATCGCCGACGCGGTCCTGCTGGCCATCGATCAACCCTGGGGCGTTTCGGTCAGCGACATGACGGTGCGCGCTTCGGCGGATTGCTTCGTGCTTTGATGGAAACGGCGTTTACCGGCCTGCAACGGCCGGCCTGCCAAGCAGCCATCTGACAGTGCGGCCAGGAACCTGGCCGCGAAGATTGAACCAAGGCCCGCCCTGACCCGGCGGGCTTTTTCTTGCGGAGCCATCCGAGAGCAACTTCGCGATGCGCACCGCCTGGCAGCTATCGGTCCGCCGCGAAGCCTTCGCATTAATGCGAAATACATCAATTTATTGCGATGTTATCAGTTGTAACCCAGAAAATTCCCTTTCGCCATAAGAAGATATACCTAGTTTCAGGTATAGACGAAGAGTTTCAATCCTCGTCTAATGCTTGCAGTCAATAGACAAAATGATGCATTGACTTGAGCGAAAAAGCCGGCATATCAGCAACAGTGTGTGCAAGCTTTACATGATGCTCGGGTCCGTAACTGGAAAAAGGCAAGGAGGGCTAGAGGCATGTCAGCGACTGTGTTTTATGAACGGGCTGTGGCGCTGGATCGGGCAGCGCACCAGGACACCAAGATCCAGATTCAGCCGGATCATTACGCATTTGCGCAGGACACGAATGCTCTGCCCATCGCCGCCAGCGAATTCGCCGATGCCGGCCGCCACTATCCGATCGTGTTCGTGGGCGACGACGCTGGCAACTTCCACGTGGCCGTGCTGCTGGGCCTGGAAGACAAGTCCAATCTGTTCGTGACCGAGCTGGGCACCTGGAAGGCCGATACCTACGTTCCCGCCTTTGCCCGCCGCTATCCCTTCGTGCTGGGCACCACGGCCGAGGCCGACCGGTTGGCCGTGTGCATCGACGAGTCCTATCCCGGCGTCAATGCTGCGGAGGGCGTGGCCTTGTTCGAGGACGGCAAGGAAACCGGCTACCTGACGCAGATGATGGAATTCCTGCGCGTGTTCCAGGGCGAAATGGAACTGACCAAGAACATGGCCCAGCGCCTGAACGAGCTGGGCTTGCTCACGGCCAAGACGATCACGATTTCGCAGGCCGACGGCGACCGTTATCTGAGCGGCTTCTGGGTCGTGGACGAGCAGAAGTTCGCCGGCATCGACGATGCCCGCGTGCTCGAACTGCATCGCGCCGGCATTCTGCGCCTGATCGAACTGCATCGCGCGTCGCTGGGCAACGTCCAGCGCCTGGCCATGCAGCTGGACGAGCAGCGCCGCCTGAAGGCGCTGCAGCAGGACGCCGCGCCCGCCGAGTCCGCGGCCTGATTCCCGCCGCAGGGCCATGCTGACCGCAACCTTGACTCCCGCGATCGGCCAGGCCCCCAGCCAAGCCGGCACCGAACCCGAGATCCATATCCCCCTGCACACGCTGCGGGGGGAGCAACGGATCTGGGCAGACCGTTTGCTGTCGGTCTTCAAGAACCGGCAGATCGACGGGGTCGAATGGTCGATGAAGTTCTCGGCCGCAGGCCTGGTCGGCAACCGCTTCATGCTGGGCATACAGCGCGAAAACTGGCGTCAGCTGGATTTGGCCACCTTGTCGCGCGCGCTTGCCATGCCGCAGGCGCTATGGATGCGGGTGGCGCAGGACATGGAGCATGCGCGCGCCATGTTCTTCGCCTATGAACCCGATGGCGCGGCCGGCACGTACCGCGTCTATCTGGAGTTCATGCCCACGCCGGAGGCGCTGCGCCAGCATGGCGTGCTGCCCCTGGGCTGCGGCTACAAATGGCACCCGGCGACGCAGCGCGAGGCGGCGGTGACGGCTTACCGCATGCGCCATCTGCAAGACCGCGCGGCGTTCGATGCGCACCTGGAGCCTTATCTGGCCCGGCTCGGCAACCCGGTGTTGCGGCAGGTTGCGCAGCGCATCGTGGCGCAGGCTTGCGGGCAGGCCGATCCGGCCGGCTTCATGTTCCTGGAAGTGGACGAGGCCGACACCCGGCGCGATTCGTTCACGGTGACTTTTCGTGGGGCCGAGCTGCCGTTGCGGGCGTTCATCCCCGATCTTCTGCGTCTGGCCGCCAGTCTCGCTTTGGCGGAAAGCGATGTTCTTGGTTTCCTGTTGCCCGACGAACCCCGCAGCCTCTATAGCCTGGCTGCGGGCGCAGCGCGGGACGGGCACGAGTTCCTGACTGTCTACTATGACTGACTACAACAAGCTTCACTTTCCTCCGGCGTTCGCGCGCAAGGGCATGCTGGCGGCGGCGGTTATGGCCGCATTGAACGTGGCGGGCTGCGCCTCGTCCAGCCAGGGGACGCCGGCCACGTCCGCGCCGGCCTCCTCCACGCCGGCCGCCTCCGCCCCAGCCGCTGCCGCGACGGCGCCGCAAACCGAAAGCGGCCCGCTCAAGCTGGGGCAGTCCACTCCCCAGGAGGATTCCGGCTTCGGCAAGACCACGCCCAGCGCCCAGATGGACGACGTGGCCCCCGCGCCCGCGCCGCGCTTTGATGAGAACACCGTGTTTCCGGCGCCGGCGTCCTATCTGGCGCAAGACATGCCGGCGTACAACGGCGCACAGTTGCCGGACCAGAGCGATCCGATGACGCTGGACCAGGTCTACATGATGGCGCTGCAGAACGATCCGCAGATGCAAGGCGCTTACCAGGAACTGCAGGCCGTGGGCTATGGCGTGATCTCCGCGCGCGCGGGCCTGCTGCCCAGCGTGAGCGGCGAAATGAATCGCAGCCGCGTCCGCCAGAACGTGGTCGACAGCGAAAACACCGTCTACCAGACCGGCCGCGCCAACTGGGCCGAGAACGGCTGGGCGCTGACCCTGAACCAACCGATCTTCGAACTGGGCGCGTATCACAAGTGGCGCCAGTCGCAGGAGGCCGAGCGCAAGGAAGTGGCCAGCTACGCCTACGCGCAGCAAGACCTGATGCTGCGCACGGCAACCGCCTATCTCAGCGTGCTGGCGGCGCAGGATCAGATCGAGCTGACCGAGGCCGAGCGCCGCACCACGCGGAAGCAGCAGGAACTGGTGCAGGCACGCTTTCACAGCGGCCAGGAAACCCGCGTGGGCCTGAGCGAAGTGCAGGCGCGCCTGGATATCCAGGACGCCAATACGCTGCTGGCAAAGAACGACTACCTGGACAAGCAACAGGCTGTGCAGGAGATCGTCGGCTACGGCAACCTGAAGCTGCGTCCGGTGCGCAAGGACCTGCCCATGACGCTGCCCGTGCCCAACGATCCCCAGGCCTGGCTGCGCACCGCGCTGGACCAGAACTGGTCGATCCGAGCGGCTTCGGCCGGCGTGGCGGTGGCGGAAAAGGAAGTGTCGGTGCAGAAGGCGGGTTACTACCCCAGCGTCAATCTGCGCGCCTCCACCGGCCGCAACGAGACGGGCGGCAGCCTGTTCGGCGGCGGCAGCACGGTGGCCGATACCCGCTTCACGGTGAACCTGTCGGTGCCGATCTTCCAGGGCGGCTACACCTACGGCATGAGTCACGCGGCGGCCAGCCGCCTGAGCGCGGCCTCGTCCGACCTGAGCCTGACGCGGCGCAAGGTGCAGCGCCAGGTGTTCTCGTCGTTCCAGAACATCGTGATCGGCATGGACCGGATCAAGGCGCTGAACAGCTCGGTGGAGTCGTTCGAACTGGCCTTGAAGCTCAAGGAAGAGGGCTTCCAGGCAGGGCTGAACGACATCGTCAGCGTGCTGGACGCGACGCGCAACCTGTACAACGCCAAGCGCCAGCAGGCCGAGGCTGGATACAACTTTTTGCTGGACGGCCTGAAGCTCAAGCAGGCTGCCGGCACGCTGAACGCGGCGGACATCGCGGCGATCAGCCAGCAGATGCTGTAGGACCGGAGGGGGCCTGCGCCACGACGCGCAGGCCGGGCAGTACGCAGGCAAGACCACAGCGGAGCTATCCGGCGATCAGCCGGATGGCTCGGAATCGTTTAAATCAGGGCGTTTCCAGCGCCCGCACAAGAAATGTCGAGCGACGATATGAGCATGAAGAAACTGGCGCGCAAACTCTGGACCGGCCGTTCCTCCCGCGAGGTGCAGCAGTCCCTGTTCCGCAGGCGGCCGCTCTTCGAGGCGCTGGAGCGCCGTTATCTCATGTCTGCCGAACTGCTGGTGCCGCCGCCGCCGCCCGCAAGCGATCAGGCTCCCGTGGTGGCGCCCGCCGATCCCGCCGCCGGCGCTCAAGGCAAGAAGCCCAGCGCGCCCGGCTCGCATCCGTACCTGGTGGAACGGGCGGCCTTCAAGGCCGTCACGCAGCACAGCGAGATGCTGACGCTGGAGCAGTACGCCAAGGCCAACGCCACGCGCCAGGGCGACGCCAAGGCCTGGTTGCCCGGGCAGGAAGCCAGCCAGCCCAAGCCCGCCGCCAACATCCCCGGCTACACCACAAACTCCGAACAGACGCCGGTGCGCCAGATCATCTTCGTGGATCCGGCGGTGGACAATGCCGAGCAGATCGTCCAGGGCCTGTATGGCTTGATCAGCGGCAAGACCGAAGGCCTGGACGGGTTGGCCAGGCCCACAGGCGACGGCCCGCAATTGCAGGTGCTGCGCAGCCACGACACCGAGATCATTGTGCTGGACGGCCGCTACGACGGCGTGGACCAGATTACGCAGGTGCTGGGCCAGCACCAGGACCTGGCGGCGGTGCAGATCATGAGCCACGGCAGCGTGGGATCCCTGAAGCTGGGCACGGCCACCCTGGGTTCGGGCCAGCTGGATGCCTACAAGGACCAGCTGCGCGCCTGGGGCGACGCCATGTCGGAAGACGGCGACATCCTGCTCTATGGCTGCAACGTGGCGGCCGGCCGCGGCGGCATCGCCTTCGTCGATAGCCTCGCGGCGATTACGCGCGCCGACGTGGCGGCGGCCACCCATACCGTGGGCAGCGCCGCGCTGGGCGGCGACTGGGTGCTGGACTACCGTCACGGCGCGATCGAGGCCGGCACGGTGACGGTCGCCAGCTGGAACGGCGTGATGGCCAGCGCCACCGGCCTGCAAAGCGGCGGTTCGACCCTGCAGGGCGTGGCGGTCAATGATCATTTGATCGGCTACGGCAGCAATAACACATTCGTGTTCGACAACAATTCGACCGCGGCGGTGACGACGATCGAAGTGCGCCAGGGCATGAAGCTGGATAACGGCGTCTGGGTGCGCAACGAGGACGACGACAACAGCAACAACACGCTGGATTTCTCGGGCATCCGCGGCAACGTCACGGCCATCATCAGCAACAGCGACGCCTATCAGATCACGTACTCGACGGTGGACGCCGGCAACAACTGGACCCAGCGCGTCGTCAACGTGGTGTTCAAGTCCGCCGACGGCTCGCAAAGCCTGAAGATCGGCGACAAGACCTTCAACCTGATCGGCACGGCGCAAAGCGGCAAGACCATACTGGACTACAGCGGCTACGCCACCGGCGTGACGGTGGACCTGTCCGGCCCCACGGCGGACGCCAATGGCGAAGAGATTCCGCCGCCGCCGCCGACCGGGTTCGGCTACGTGCGGGCGATCAGCGGCGTCAAGGGTTCCACGCAGGGCGGCAACAGGATCACTGTGGTGGGCGACACCACGGTCACGATCAACAGCTCGCAAGACATCATCAAGGGCAGCGGCGGCGGCAACACCTACATCGCCGCCGCCGGCACGCTCGGTTTCAACCTGACCCAGCAGGCCGGCCAGAGCGGCAACACACTGGACCTTTCCCAATTCGGCGCAGACGTCACGGCCCGCGTGCAGACCGGCGGGGGCATCAGCGTCTACATGGGCGCGGGCGTGGCGGCCGACGGCAGCGTCAACGGCCTGGCGGCCGCGCTGGTCAGCAATCTCGACGTGCAGATGTTCTTCGGCGTGGCGGGCAGGACCACGCTGGATTACTCGGCCTATGAAGACAACGTCACCGTCAACCTGAACTTCCAGGACGGCAATACCGGCCTTTACGATGCCAGCGGCTTGGGCGGAGTGCTGAACATCAGCAACGTCATCGGCGCGGGCGGCGAGTATGGCAACGACATCGTCGGCAGCCTGGGCGACAACATCATCACCGTGGCCAATAGCCGCGGACAGAACCGCATCAGCGGCGGCGGCGGCAACGATCTGGTGATCGGCAACCTGGCCGCGGGCGGCGCAACCGAATACATCGCGGGCGTGGAAAGCAACGCCTCGCTTAGTGGCGACAAGACCTCGGCCACGTTGACGAACACGCCTCTGGGCGCGGGCACCGCAAGCACGGTGACCCTGCGCGGCGTGAACGCCGTGACCTTGCAGGACTATCGCACCATCGACGCCGCCGCTGCGGCGGGCAGCGCCTATCACGCCGCCACCAGCGTCACGCTGGACGGCACGAATTACCGCGGCGACCTGACCTTGATCGGCAGCGCGGGCGCCAACGTCCTGCTGGGCGGCCTGGGCCACAATACCTTTACCGGCTACCAGGGCGCGAACCAGCTGTGGGCGCAGGCGGGTGCGCAGAGCAACACGCTGGACGAAAACGGCCAGTGGAATTTCACGCTCACCAACAATCAGCTGTCGGCGAGCTACGCCTCCGACGGCACTCCCCTGGGCGCCGGGGTGCCGGTCCCGACCCTGAGCAACACGCTGAACGGCGCTTTCAGCGACGCGCGCCTGAACGGCGGCCTGGGTTCCACCCTGATCGACGCCTCGGCCTTCAGCGGCAACACGGTGCTGGTCAGCGGGCTGATGGCGGGCGGCGTGATCCGCGCGGGCTCGGGCGACAACACCCGGCACCAGATCATGCTGCTGGGAGGCCGCTACAACCTCTATGGCGGCACGGGCGCCAATGCGGCCACCGAACTGGTGGTGGCGGCCGACGGCCTGACCGGCACGGACGGCGCAGGCTACCAGTCGCAGATGGCGGCCAGCGGCGGCGTGGGCTATGTGTCATTCCAGCAGACGGGCGCCACGGGCTGGATCCAGCGCACGGCCAACGAGACCCAGGCCACCGCTTCCACCTATGCCGGCATCTCCAGCGTGCGCGTGATCAGCGGCGAGTATGGCAACTGGATCGATACCTCTCGCTTTGCCGGGACGGCGGTGCTGGACGGCATCGCCGGCCTGTCCAACTATTTCATCATCAGCAATGCCTATGCCACCCAGGTGATCGGGTCCGCCGGGTCGAACACGATAGAGCTGTCCACGGGCGGCAAGAGCGTGGCCCTGGACAACAGCCAGGTGAAGATCGGTTCGGGCGGGGCGCAGATCAGCAGCGTCCACACCAACGTCAAGGACTTCCGCTTCGTGGTGCAGGGCAGCAGCGCCAATACCGTGGATACCACGGCCTACACGGGCGTGACCACGCGGACCTATCTGTCGGATCTGACCTCGGGCTACACGCCGGCGGAAGGGCCTGCGCTGGCGTTCGTGTTTCCCAATCACGGCAATGCGCGTGTCGATGTTGGCCTGGAAGGTGTGCGCACCATCCAGGATCTGCTGGACGCCATTGGCGCCGGCATCATGGTCAATGCGGCGGGCGAGCCGCTGCGCATTGCGGTCGGCGGCCCCAATGCCGGCAAGCTGATTCCGGCCAGCGACAGCACCACGCCCTGGGATTATCTCTATGCGTTGACGGCGAGCCTGGACGGGCAGGGCCGCCTGCAGATCCGGTACAGCCAGGACGCGATCGCGGCGGGCTATTCCGGCGCGTTCTCGCTGGCGCCCGGCATGCAGGCGGCGCTGAACGCCGACGGCACGGTGTCGAACTCCACGGTCAGCCTGTCGGATGCGGCCTATAAACTCGGCCTGATCGCGGCCGGACAGGTGCAAAGCAGCTCTGATGGCGCGGGCGTGCTGACCGGCGCGGCGCTGGCGATCGGCCATCAAACGCAGTTCGTGCTGGCGGGGTCCAACTCGACGATCCGCTCCGGCGGCGGCGACAACACCTTCGTCGTGAATTACGGCCAGGGCGGGCTGAACACCGGCGCAGGCAACAGCATCGCCGCGCAGGCCGGCGCGCGCAACAGCCTGGTGGTCAACACCAGCGTCGGCGCAGTGCTGTCGAATACCAACGTCCACTTCGTCAGCGGCGGCTCGGCCGCAAGCCAGGTGGCGCTCAACGGCGGCGTGTTCGCGGACGCCACCGTCATCTCCACCAGCTCCACCGGCGCGACCACGCTGGATGCCAGCGCCTGGACCCAGGCCGTCACCCTGGGCAGCAGCGGCGGTTACGACACGCTCAAGGGCAACACCAACAACGTTTCCTTCATGGTGACGCAACCGGCGGACACCGCCGGCGGCACCGTGACCGTAACGCTGGCGTCCAATAGCGGCAGCGGCAACAGCCTGCAGGTGATGGCGCTGGGCGGCAGCGCCGCCTTGTCCAACCTCATCTCCACCACCGGCACGATCGCCGGCGTGACGCTGGGCGCGAATACGAACAAGCTGGACTATGTGCTGGACATCGGCAGCGGCGCACTCGATCAGGCGTTGACGGTCAGCGGTCGCAACGTGATCATCCGCGGCCAGTCGTATTCGGTGCTGCACAACATCACGCTGGATGCGGGCTACGCCCTGCGTCTGGAAGGCGAGAAGATCACCGTCGGCGCCACGAGCGGCGCCAACATCGTGCTGGCCGCGGGAGCGGTCGAGCTGGCGGCGCAGCGCTACCGTCCGTGGCGCAGCGCGGTGGCCCAGATCTACAAGCTGGACGCCGCCATCACGATCAACAACGCGACCCTGTGGGCCAAGGACACGGGCGGATCCGGCGTCAGCCTGAGCAGCAAGATCGACAGCAAGGACTACGACCTGGATCCGCTGATCAAGAACGGCGCGAACCAGGGCGGCGTGCTGGGCACGCTGGCGGGCGGCGTGAACTCGGCCTTCGACGCCTTGATGAAGTTCCTGGACGGCGCCGGCGCCATGGCGGCCTGGGCCGGCATCGAATACAACTCGTCGATCAAGGTCGGCGCGCAGGCGCGCCTGGTGTCCAACGGCGACGTGACCATCACGTCCACGACATCGGCCACGGTCAAGCTGAGCCCGCTGGTCGCCAAGATCGCCGGCATTGCCGTGGGCGTGCTGCAGAACAAGTCCACTATCGACGTGCAGGGCACGGTGATCGCGTCCCGCTCGATCACGATCAAGTCCGACCTCACCAACGAGATGGAGATCGCGTTGCTGCCGGGCCAAATAGGCGCGGTTCCGGCGGTGATAGGCGTGGGCGTGGCGGTGGTGATCAGCGAATCCAGCGTGCACATAGGCACGGGCGCGAGGCTGGAAACGGGGCTGCTGCATACCGCCAATCCGGATACCGGCACCGTCAGCGGCGTGGGCGGCGACGTCACGATCCAGGCGCTGACCAGCCACAAGAGCACGATTTCGATATCGGCCGCGGGCGCCATGGCCGAAAGCGACGACACCAAGCCGGTGACCGGGGCCGACGGCAAGATCGATCCGTCCAAGGAGACGGGCAAGTACAAGGCTGGCTACGCCAAGGTCGGCGTGGCGGTGGGATTCGCGTACAACCAGCTGACCACCGAGGCCTATATGGACGGCACGGTGGTGACGCGCAATGCGGGCAAGGTGACGGTCGAGGCAAAGGCGCAGGACGCCGGCAGCGCCATTGCCGTCAAGACCATCCTGGGCGGCCGCGCGGCCACCGGCAGCGATTTCTTGACGTCGGCGCAGACCGAAGCCAAGAACGCGGCCATCGCCAAGACCGTCAGCCCCATCGTGGGCGGCGCCCTGGGCGGCCTGGGGACGGGCGTTCAGTACGTCAAGAGTTTCTTCAGCGCACTGGTGTCGGAAAGCCGGGGCGGCAAGTTCGGCGCCAAGATCAAGGAAATCAAGCAAGAGAAGGATTTCGAGGATCGCGCCAAGTACGATTCGGACATCCAGAAGGAAATCGACAATCCCTCCACCGAGTTCCAGGTGGGCGCGGCGCTGGGCATGGCGATGAACAACATCACCACGACCGCCCGCATCGGCAACGGCGTGGTGGCGGCCACGGTCAACACCGCGGGCGGCGACGTCACCGTCAAGGCACAGACGCAATACAACACCCGGCTCACCATCATGAGCGGGGTGGACGATCAGGCGATTGCGGACAAGCAGGCGTTCCTGAACAAGAAGAACAACCTGACGACCAATCAGCCCGAGCGCGCGCCCGGGCCGGACGGTTCCGATTTTGGCGCGGCTGCGGCCGTGGTCATTGGCATCGACGACGTTGCGACGCGAGCGACCGTCAGCCAGCTGGCCGCGATCAACACCCAGGGCGGCGACGTGGCGGTTACCGCCAGCACCCTGAACCAGATCGACCCGATGAAGCTGTGGCTGGTCAATCTGTACGCGCCCTTCGACGGCATCAACGCCAAGTGGAATGACGCCGACGGCACCAAGGCCAAGGCCGAGGTTGCCGGCAAGGCGGCCGCGTCCTTCCTCAACAATCTGCAGGCCACGCTGACCAGCACGGGCGGCATCTCGTCCAGCTTCAGCAGCTGGGCCAGCGCCACGGCCAAGAGCAAGAAACTGGCCCTGTCGGGCGCATTCACGGTGCTGGTGCAGGACACCAAGACGCAGGCGCAGGTGGCGGGCAAGATCAATACGACCTTGTCCGGCGGCACGGCGGGCGATGTGACCGTCCAGGCGGAGAACTCCTCGCAGCGCCTGAACCTGGTGGGCAACATCATCCTGCCGTCGATTTCCCTGGGCGGCGCCAAGTCGCTCCAGCAGGCCGCGCCGCGCGGCGCGGCCGAGAGCCGCTACAGCTATGGCAAGGACCGGGTCAAGGGATTCCTGACGCCGAAATTCCAGGGCTTCGACTACGGCAGCAGCTCCAAGGAAGGCTCGGCCATCGGCGTGTCGGTGTACGTGAACGCGGCCAAGCACGATACGCGCGCCGTGGTCAGCGACACCGCCGAGATCAACTCGGGCAAGCTGACGGTCGATGCGGACAATGAACTGATCTCGGTCACGCTGGGCGCATCGGGCGGCCAGGCCAAGAGCCTGGCGCTCAACGGCGTGGTGCTGGTCAACTCCACCAGCGCGACCACCCTGGCCCAGGTCGGCCGGGGCGCGCGGATCGCGGCCGCGGGCGCGGCGGACATCCAGGCGACGGACGCGACCTGGGTCGGCACGGTGGCGGGCGCCGCCGCCGGATCGCAGGCGGTGGGCGTGGGCATGAGCGTGTCCATCAATGACGTCAACCGCTGGACGCAGGCGCTGATCGGCGACACGCTGCGCGTGGCCGATGGCGCACCCACCGGCTTGCCGGTAGGCTCGTTCTCGGCCGCTTCCTTGACGATCCGCGCAGAGAACAAGGGCTTCGTCGGCAATCTGGCCGTGGCGGGTTCGCGCGTGTCCAGCCCGGTGGCGGGCGCGGGCGGCGGCACCGACGCGGGCGCCGGCGGCACGGGCGGCGCGGGAGGCACGGGCACCAGCATCGATGACATCAAGCTGCCCACCGGCCAGGGCGACGCGGCTCCGGGGGCGAACGATCCCGCGCCTGCGCCGGCCACGAGCCTGGGCTCCAAGCTGGAAGGCCTGAGCGGCCAAGCCACGCAACTGACCCAGGACGCGGGCGCGGCGCCAGGCAGTCCGGCGCCGGCAGGCGGCGCCAGCCAGCAGTCCAAGGCGGGCGTGGCGATTTCCGGCGCGGTGGCCGTGAACATGGTCAATGACTTCGCGCAGGGCTACATCAACGCGGCCGGCATGAATATCACGATCGGCGGCGACGCCAAGATCGAGGCGTTGAACGGCACCCACAGCCTGGCGCTGTCGGGCTCGGCCGCGCTGGCGCAATCGGATACGGCCAAGTCGAATGTGGCCGTGGCGGGCGCCTACAGCATGAACATGATGGGCGGCGAGGCGCGCGCCCAGGTGCTGGCCGTGGGCGAGCTGGTGGTGGCTGCGGATCTTGCGCTGGCGGCGCGGCGCACCGGCGTGGCCGTGACCATCGCCGCCGGCATGGCCGGCGCCAAGGGGCAGAAGGGCGTGGCGGTGGCCGGTTCGGCCGCCGTCGGCGTGGCGGACTACGCCAACATTGCCTTGCTGGGCAATGCGGCCAAGGTGAGCGCGCGCGACGTGACGCTGGAGGCCCGCGACCTGAGCGTGCTGGCCACCGTGGCGGGCGCGGTCGCCAGTTCCGACGGCAAGGCGGGGGTGGGCGCGGCGGTCGCGGTCAATGTCAGCAGCAGCAAGGTCGAGGCGGGCATCCGCCAGGTGACCGAGCTGCTGTACACGGGCCGTGTCGACGTGTCGGCGGAATCCACCCAGGTCGCGGTGGGCTTCGCGGGCGCGCTGGGCGCGGCGCGCGATGGGACGGGCGCGGGCGGATCGGTATCCGTCAATGTCATGTCCAACCGCATCGAAAGCTATCTGGTCAACAGCAAGATCGTCTACAACGGCGCCGCCAGCGGCAGCCACGACGTGACTGTGCGGGCGCAGGACAAGACCACGCTGGTTGCGGTGACCGGCGCCGCGGGCGTAGGCAAGAAGGCGGGCGTGGGCATCGCCGTCAGCTACAACGAGATCGGCAACGCCGTCATGGCCGGCATCCAGGGTTCGACCGTGGATACCGGCGGGCATGGCGCGGTCAAGGTCAGCGCCAAAGATACCTCGTCCCTGGGCGGCGGGGCGGTCGGCGTGGGCGTGGGCATGGGCGAGGCGAAGTTCGCGGGCGCGGGCTCGGTGCAGGTCAACCGCGTCGGCTCCGCGGTGGCGGCCTATGTGCTGCCCAGCCGCGACGGCAACGGCGCGGTCACGGCGCGCAGCCGCATCGACGCCTCGTCGCTGACGGTCGAGGCGATAGAGAACAATACGCTGGTCGCGGTGACGGGCGGCGTCGCGGTTACGGCGGGCGGTTCGGTGGCCGTGGGCGCGTCGGTCAGCGTCAACGAATTCAGCTCTCGCACCAGCGCGCTGATCGAGTACGCGGATGTGGACGTTAGCGGCAAGGTGGACGTGTCGGCGCATTCGTCGCCGCTGCTGGTGTCGGTGGGGGCGGCGGGCGCGCTGTCCAAGAAGTTCGCGCTGGCCGGCGCGGTCAATGTCAACATGATGCGCGCGGCCACCGAGGCCCGCATCAGCGACAGCACCGTCAAGGCGGGCAGCCGGGCAGGCTTCACGGGCGACGCCGTGCGCGTCAATGCCTCGGACGCCTCGGCGCTCTATGCCATTACGGTGGCGGGCGCGATCGCGACCCAGGGCGCGGCGGTAGGACTGGCCGTGGCCGTCAACATCATGGGCGGCAACACGGCTTTCGACCGCAATCTGCTGGCCTTCGACAACACCACGCTGGCCGATTCGGGCGCGGCCGTCACCACGGTGGGCGTGGCCGACAACGGCGGCGCCGCCGCCAATCCCAAGGTCGCGGCTGCCATCCTGCGCAGCGACGTGCATGCGGTGCAGGGCAACGTCAACGTATTTGCCGGCCTGGTGGACCCGATGGCCGCGGGCGGCAATGCCCAGCTCAACGGCGGCAGCCAGTTGCCGGTGGGCGACGGGGACATCCGCGTGGACCAGGGCGGCAGCACGCTGACCTTCACGGGCGATGCGGCGGCTGTCATCAACGGCGCCAAGGACGACAGCGGCAACGCCGGCATGCCGGCGCAAACCGGCGCCGCGGGCGGCGAGTTTTCAGGCTGGCAGACCGGCGACGGCGTCTACCTGAGCTCGGGCGCGGGCAACATCACGCTGGCCGACGGCTCCGCCCTGCGCAACGACCGCGTGTATTACGTGATCCGGCGCGCGGCCCCCGACGGCCAGGCCATCATCCAGCTGGCGGATACCCAGGAAGACGCGCTGCGCGGCAAGGCGCTGCAATTCGGCAGCGTCGCCAACCTGGCGGCCATCGGCTTTGCGCATGTGCGCATGCAGGAGGCCACCAGCGTCAACCTGCAGCCCTTCCACGGCGTGGACGCTGGCGTGACGGTGAATGCCGCCACGCATACTCTGACCCTGGCGCAGCCGTTCGCGGGCGTGCAGGAGGGCTCGGCCATCGTCTACAGCGGCTCTGTCGGCGGCAACGGCCAGATCGAGGACGTGCTGGCCAACCGCATCCTGGCCCAAGGCAAGGACGTGCTGAAGGTCGGCGTCACCTATTACGTGTTCAACCTGAGCGCCGACCAGCGCTCGTTCCAGCTGCGCGACGGCCAGGGCAATCTGGTCGACTTCAGCGGCGCGGCCGTGGGCGGCGCCTTGCAGCGCTTCAGCGTCAACAATCCCGCAGGCGCAGCCCTGAACCCGGACGGCAGCCTGACGCTGCCCAAGGCCCATGGCCTGGCCACGGGCGACAAGGTGGTCGTCAACCTGGCGGCAAACGGCGTGCTGACTGGCTTGTCCAATGACCACGTCTATGTGGTTGAAGTGGTCAACAGCACCACGCTGCGCTTCAAGGACGTGAATGGCACGCCGGTGGCGCTGGGGACGCTGGGCTACGTGTCGGAGTTCAATGCGGGCACCAAGCGCTACGAGTACTTCCTGGCGGACGCCAACGGCGTCAAGCTGCTGGACGCGCAGAACAAGCCGATCTCGGTCAACCCGGACGCGATGATCGCGTTCACGCAGGTTGCCTTGGTGCGCCAGACTTCGCAGACCTCGACCAGCACGGGCAGCGACGGCACCCAGAACACCAGCATCACCCAGGGTACGCCGACCGATGCGACGCTGTCGGCTTCGTCGGCCCAGAGCCAGGTCATCGGCGAAAACAGCTTCTCCTTCGCCAGCGATGCTGGCCTGGCGACGGGCGACGTGGTCATCTACCGCAGCCAGGGCGCGAACATCGCCGGCCTGGTGGACGGCCAGCGCTACTACGTGATCAACGCCTCGCAAGGCGGCGCCTTCCGCTACCAGCTGGCGAGCTCGCTGGACAACGCCCGCGACGGCATCGCCATGAAGCTGGGCGCGGCCACGGGTACGGGTGGCATCAGCCTGCAGAAGGCGGTGGACCGCATTACGTCCGGAGGGCTGATCTCGCTGGATATCGGTACGCTGACGCAAGGCCATGCGCTGAGCAACAGCATGTTGAGCATCACGGTGGCGGGCGCGGGCGGCAAGTCGCTGGGCGGCGCGGGCGCCGTCGGCGTGAATATCTCGCGTTCCGAGGTCAGCGCCATCATCGACAACACGGGGGCGGCGGCGGGACAGAAAGTGCGCGCCGAGGCCGGCGCGGTGTCGGTATCGGCACAGGATGCCAGCCGCATCGTGACGGCCACGGGGGCGCTGGGCATCTCCACTACCCAGGGCGCATCGGCCGCCATTGGCGCGTCCGTGAGCGTGGCGGACATGCGCAACGACGTGCGCGCGGCGATCGCGCAAGCGACCGTGGAGGCCCAGGCCGTGCAAGTGCGCGCCGAGGAGCGCGCCAGCATCTACAACGTGTCGGTCGGCCTGGCCGGCGGCGCGGGCGTGGCGGTGAGCGGATCGCTGGCCGTCAATACGATCAAGAACACGGTGCATGCGCAGATCCGCGATTCGTCGGTGACGGCGACCTCGGGCGATATCCGCATCGCCGCGCGCGACGTGGCCAGCATCGCGGCCTTGGCCGGCAATGTGGCGGTCTCCGTGGGCGGCCGCGTGGCCGCGGGCATGGCATTCGCGGTCAACCAGATATTCGACACGGTGTACGCGGGCGCATTGCGTTCCTCCCTGTCCGCCACGGGCGATATCGTGGTGCTGGCCAGTTTTGCCAAGCCCGATGACCTGTCGCCCGGGTTGAACGCGCAGATTTCGGCCATGGCGGTCAGCGGCGCGGTCGCGGCCGGCGGGTCTGGGGCCAATGTGGGCTTTGGTGGATCGGCAGTCCTGAACTGGATCGCCAACAGCATCAAGGCCGAGATCGGCGAGACCGCGGCCGGGCAGGACGTGACGGCGGGCGGCGATATCGTGGTCCGGGCCAGCGATGAATCCACGATCAACAGCCTGGCGGGCGCGGTGGCGCTGGGGCTGGGATCGCAGGGCGCGAGCGTCGCGGTGGGCGCCAGCCTGTCCTATAACTACCTGGGCGGCGCGCCCGCGGGCAACGCGCGCGAACACTCGATCTCGGCGCAGATCCGCGATACGCAGGGCGCCGTGCGCGGCGCGCACGTGCAGGTGGCTTCGCTCTTCAAGGGGCAGATTCATAACGTGACCGTGGCGGGCAGCGTGGCCGTGGGCACGGCGGCGGTGTCGGTGGGCGGTGCGGTGTCGGTGAACCGGCTGAACAGCAAGAACGAGGCCGGCATCCGCAACGCGCGCCTGGTCGAGGCGCTGTCGGCGGGCGGCGCGCCGGGCGTGGCCGTGCAGGCGCGCGACGACGGCTACGTGCTGGCCGTGGCGGGCGGGCTGGGTGTGGCGGTGTCGCCGGGCAGAGGCGCGGGCATTGCGGCCGGCGTGTCGGCCACCCACAACACCGTCAACAATCAGACCCGGGCCTATATCGACGGCAGCAGCGCCAGCAATGGCAGCCTGCGTACGGAGATCGGTTCGGCTAATGGCCTGGCGGTGGACGCGATCAATGACTCGCGCATCGTGTCGGTATCGATCGGCGTGGCGGCGGCGGTCGCGGTGGGGCAGGGCTTTGCCGGCGCGGGCGCCGGCGCGGGCAGCGGCAACACCATAGGCGGGTCGGTGGAAGCCACGTTGAAGAACGTGTCGCCGCTGAACAATGGCTATCTGGACGGCGATGTGCGCGTCAACGCCGAGAACACGGGAACCATCGTGACCGTGGCGGGCGCGCTGGCGGTGGCGGTATCCGCGGGTGGCATGGGCGCCGGCGCCTCGGTGGGCGTATCGGTGGCCATCAGCGAAATCAGCACGACGGTGCGCGCGCGGGTCGACGATTCCATCCTCCGCACGCGCGGCGGCAGCCAGGGCGTGACGGTGTCGGCGTCGGATCGCGCCGCCATCACCGCCATCGCGGTGGGTGGCGCGGTCAGCGTGCAGGCTGGCAGCGCCGGCGTGGCGATCGCGGTCGGCACCAGCGTCGCGGTCAACAAGGTTTTCAACACGGTGCAGGCCGAGATCCGGGGCGGGCGCATCGAGACTGGCGGCGCCAGGCTGTCGGTCAGCGCGATCCAGCAGGCCGACATCCTGTCGGTGGTGCTGGGCGCTTCGGTGGCGGTGTCGGTGGGCGATAGCGCCAACGCCGCCATTGGCGGCGGCGGCGCGCTGGCGCGCAACGTCATATCGGCCAGCGTGAAGGCGGGTATTGCCGATGCCGTCATCGATACGCGGGACGCGGGCGGGGCGCGCGGCGCGCTCGATGTGCGGGCGCTGGGCCTGTCGCAGATCGATGCGGTGGTGTTGGGCATGTCGGCGTCGGTCTCTGTCAGCCATTACGCGGCCGCTTCGGCATCCGTGGGCGTGGCCATGGCCGAGAACGTCATCGGCTACGACGTCAATAGCGCCGGCCAGGTGGTTGCGCTGGGCGCGGGCAGGCCGGTCAACGAGATCGCGGCGTCGATCGACCGCAGCGCCGTCATCGCGGGCGCGGTCACGGTGGATGCGAGCAATGTGAAATTCAAGGCCGACGGCAGCGTCGACCGGCAGCAAAGCATAGATGCCGTGGTGGTGGCGGGCGCGGTGGCGGTGTCGGTGGCCTATGCGCCGCCCATCGTCGACGGCGCCAGCCTGGCGGTCTCGGGCGCCGGCGCCGGCGCCAGGGCGGTCAACAAGATCAAGACCTCCATCACCGCCAGCATTACGGACCAGGGCCAGGCGCATGCCTGGGATGCGGGCAGCGTGTCCGTTACGGCGACAGACCAGTCACGCATAGACAGCACGATCGCCGCCGTGGCGATCTCGGTGGCGGTGTCGCTGGGTGCGACCGCGTCGCTGTCGGTGGCCGTATCGCTGGCGCAGAACGAAGTCGCCAACGACACGCTGGCCAAGGTGGATGGCGTGAACTTCACCGGTGCGCCGGTCATAACCGTCAAGGCCGACAGCAAGGCCGACATCCACACCGTGGCGGTGGCGGTGTCGATCGCGGCGGGCGTCAGCCTGGGCGGGGTTTCGCTGGCGGGCGGAGGCGCCGATGCGCGCAACGTGATCGGCTCGTCCGCGGTGGCGATCATGGAAAACTCGCGCGTCAGCGGCAACGGCGCCAACGCGCTGACGATAGACGCCGACATGAGCGGCACCATCAAGGCCACGGTAGTGGTCGCCAGCGTGGCCTTCACGGCCGCGGGCGGCTCGCTGGCCATCGGCGCCTCGCTGGCCGACAACGAGATTACGCAGGCGGCGGGCGCGCGCGCCAGCCTCGCCAATACGCAGGTGTCCAACCTGGGCGCCATCAACGTCACCGCCGATACCGTGCAGACGCTGGAAGCGGTGGTGGTGGCGGGCGCGGTGGGCATCGCCTACCAGGGGCTGGCGCTGGCGGCCGCCGGGTCGTCGGCCTACAACACCTCGCGCGCCGTCACGCGCGCCGAGGTCAACGGCCTGACGCAGATCGACCCCAATGTGCGGGGCGCGGCCAGCCTGAACATCAAGGCGTCGAATAAGTCCACGCTCAAGGCGACCGCCGCGGGCGCGAGTCTGGCGGGTACCTCCCAGGGGCTAGCGCTGTCGGTCGGCGTGGCCCTGGCCAGCAACAAGGCGCTGGGCGCGGTCGAGGCGGCGCTGTCGAACTCGGTGTTGAGCGCCGGCGCAGGCGTGCAGATGACGCGGGCGACGGTTACGGCCGAAGACACGACGACGCTGGAGGCCAAGGCCATCGGCGCGTCGCTGGCGTTCGCAATGCAGGGCGGATCCCTGTCCGTGGGCGCGTCGGTGGCGCGCAACGTGGCAGCCATGAGCGTGCAGTCGTCCGTGACCGGATCGACGCTGAACGTGTCGGACGCCGTGGCGGTGTCGGCCAAGGAAACCGCGACGCTGGACGGCGTGTCGGTCGCGGCCTCGGTTGCCGCGGGCTTTGGGGGCGTGGCGGTGTCGGGAGCGGGGGCGGAGAGCACGCAGACTGTCGCCAACGACGTGGGCGGCTACATCAGCGGCTCGACGGTCACGGCGGGTACCGGCGTGTCGGTCAAGGCGGACAATACCTCCAGCATCTCGGCCGTGGCTGGCGCGGTGTCGGTCAGCGCCACGGGCGCGGGCCTGGGCGCCAGCATTGGCGTGACAATCGCCAAGAACACGTTCGGCGTCCATTCGGACGACGGCGTCAACCGCGCCAACCGGGCGCTGGCCTATATCGACAACAGCACGATCTCGGTCGCCAAGGGCAATGTGGACGTGCTGGCCACGTCCAGCGAAACGCTTACCAGCGTCAACTTCGCCGGCAGCGTGGCGGTGGCGGGCTTCGGCGGGTCGGCCGCCGGATCCGGAGTGCAGGTCAGCAACCGCTTTGCGACGGCCACCTCCGCCTATATCCAGGGCTCGGAAGCCATCGCCGGCATCGTCGGCGGGGCGGGCTCGGTGAACGTGCGCGCCCAGGACAGCAGCACCATCCTGAAGTCCGGCGCCTATGGCGTCGCCGTGGCGGCGTCGCTGCCCGTGCCGGGAAATTTTGGATTGAATCTGGCCCTGGCCGTGACGCTGGTGGATAGCGTGGCGGCCAACGAGGTCAGCGCCTATATCAATACGGCCAACGGCAAGAACGTCGGCGCGCAGGATGCAGTCTCGGTCGTGGCGGTCGAGAAAACCGAATTCAAGGGTCTGGACGCGGTCACCGCCTCCGTGGCGGTCGGCGGCGGTATCGCGGCGTCGGGCGCGGGAGTGCGCGTGACCAACAACACCCGCAATGCCGTCAGCGCCCGGGTCTCGGGCGCGGGCAAGGTGGGGGCGCTGGGCAAGGTAGAGGTCAAGGCCGATACCCAGGTCCGCGCCGATATCGACCTGACGCAAGTCAGCGTGGCGGTGGGCATGGTGGGCGCGGCGATCGGCGTGGGCATTGCCGAAAACATCGCGCGCGACACGACCACGGCGACCGTGGACGCCACGACCGTCAGCGCGCCGCTGGTGGACCTGAACGCGCTGGTCAGCGTGGACTTCAGCCAGACCCAGACGGCCGGCGTAGCGGCCACCACCGGGCTGGCCGTCAACGTGAACAAGGCGCTGGTGGACATTGCCACGACGACGCTGGCCGAAGCGCGCAACGGCGCGGTCTTGCAGGGCCTGTCGGTTACCACGCCGGGCCTGGGCGAAACCCCGGGCATGGTCAATATCAATGCCCAGGGCACGTACTACGGCCGGGCCTATTCGAAGGCGATCACCGGCGGCGTGATCGGCGTGGGCGTGATGAACGCCGAAACCCGCCTGGGCGGCTCGCTCAAGGCGTCGGTGGACAACGCGACGCTGCAGGGCGCCATCATCGGCGTGACCGCGAAGGGAACCACGGAGCGCAATGGCGAGGCCGGCCTGCTGGCCGAGGCCCGTTCGCTGGAAGTGGGCGGCGTGACGGTATCGATAGATAGCGCCTCGCTGACGACCTCGCTGGACACGCGCGTACAGATCGGCAACAACGCCCGCATCGACGGCACCCTGCTGAGCATCACGGCGGACCAGGTGCAGTCCGTGGACGTCAAGATGGACGCCGGCACGATCGCGCTGGTGGCGGGACGGCAAGGCAAGATAGACGTCGATCTGGGCGGCAAGTCCGCCATCGAGATCGGCGGCGGCGCGCACGTGATCGGGAACAAGCTGGATATCCGCAGCAACAATACCGTGCGCGGCACCTCTACCCTGAGCGGCTATTCGGTCAGGGTGGCGGGCGCCGACGTCAGCAAGCACACGGTCACGATCAAGCCGGAGTCGAGCATCACCGTTACCGGCGCGCGGCAGGCCAACAGCACCCTCGATACGGCCGGCATGACCGTGGTGCAGGCGCGGGGCAATTTCGATACGCCGGGCATGCTGGACCTGGTCGCGACCAACGACATCATCTACACCCAGCGCAACAAGATCACCGGCGTGGCGGGCGTGTCGGTGACGCTGTCGACCAACAAGCTCAGCACCGACGGCGCGCTGGCCCAGGTCAAGGTGAACGGCGCGTTCCTGCGCAATGCCTTCGGCGACGTGGTCATGGCCGCCAACACGCGCGGCGTGACGACCACGATCAGCGATCTGCTGGTGGTTTCCGTGTCGAGCTTCAGCAAGTCGGACAGCAACAACAATCTGACGGTGCGCAACGCCATCCAGATCGACAACGCCTCGATCGAAGGCGACAGCATCCTGGCGCTGGCGGGCAACGGCAAGGCGACCGATCCTTTGTCGACCGGTTATCTGCTGGCCAACGACAACGTTTCGTTCACCCTGGTGGGCATCGCCCAGGTGCCGGCGGTGGACAGCGGCGCCAAGGCGCGCCAGATCAACACCGTGCTGATCGACGGGGTGGCGGCCAACGGTTCGGTGCTCAAGGCGCAGCGCAACGTGCGGCTGGAGACCAATCCGTCGAAGCTGGACCAGGCGCGCGTGAACGGTTCGGTGCAGGTGATCGGCCTGAACCTGAATCCCACGGTCAAGCTGGCCGAGGGCGTGGTGGATACCACGTCGAGCAAGGTGGCCACGGGCGCCGCCACGCGCATCATCGCGGGCGTGAACAATGCGGCCAACCTGTTCGTCATCCCGGCCGAACTGCTGGAGGAACTGGGCTACACCAGCGCCACGCTGCCCGCTGCGGGAGCGCCGCTGCGGTTCGACTCGAATTCGCCCGCGGTCAGGGCGATCCTGGAGAAGCTGCTGGGCGCGGGCAAGACCAGCCTGGACGGAGCGCCAGGCACGGTCAACATCGACGTGCGCTATGAACTGACCGCGTTCAGCGCCAGCGACATCAAGGTCAACGTCACGGCCGGAATGATCATTGAGCACAACGGCAGCTACTACCGCTACAACAGTCCCAACAGCCGCGACCTGGACCTGGCGGCGGAGGACTACGCCAACAGCAGCTATTGGATGTACTTGAGCAATCCGACGGCCGCCCAGGTCGGCGATGCCATGAAGTCGAACTTCGGGAGCTTTGCCGCCGGCAACGTCGGCAAGCTGTACTTCGTACTGAAGACGGTGGACATTGCCCAGCCTACGCTGCGCTATGCCAGCCAGCAGAACGTCATCAGCGAGCAGATCCGCACGTTGACGCGGATGCAGGCCGAGCATGCGTCGAATCCGCAGGCCGTGGCGCGCTATCAGGCCAATATCGCCGCCTTGCAGCAGCAGCTGCAAAGCATCCAGATGGGCGTGAAGCTGCAGAATGGCCAGATCCGCTACCTGGATTCCTTCAGTACCTTCTTCATCGACATGCCGGACATGTACGCGTCCGGCGGCTCGGTCTATGTGAACGCGACCGATACCGGCGGCGTGTACCGGTCGGGCATCGATGCCCGCGCCAACACCCAGATCAATATCGTCAACGATTCGCCGATGCTGATGAACGTCCGGGACGCGGTGGTGCTGGACGGCACCATCATCCGCCCGGGATCCGACGGCCAGCTCAAGGTCTTCAAGACCGGACACCTGTACGTCAACGACGTGTCCGTGAAGGGCGCGTCGGGCGCCGACACGGCCGAGGTCAGCATCAGCCAGATCAAGAACGGCTGGGCCGCGGACCCGTTCGGCGGCGCCTTGAACGACCCAGACGATCCGACCAACAGCGTGGCGAAGATGATTGCGAACGCGCCGGTCGACCTGAGCCTGATGGGCGCGGTGGTCAACCCGCTGGGCAAGGTGTCGGTGATCAACGCGCTGGGCAGCATCAATGTGTCGGGAACCATCCAGGCGCTCAGCCTGGACATCGTGGCCAAGGGCAACTTCAGCCTGCAGAGCGAGGGCTGGTACAACTCGGGCGCCGATCCCACCTTCCTGAACGACAAGTGGCAGAACGTCATCAACGCGCTGAAGAACAGCGGCGCCAGCACCGGCATCGACGACACGATGCAGAACGTGCTGCTGAAGTGGGGCTATACCAAGCTCGAGCCTTTCTCGAAATACCTGAACGACAACCCGGCGGCGCGGGATTCGCGCATTTTCGCCCTGGGCGCGATCAGCATTTCGGCCTTGACGCTGAACATCGACGGCAAGATCCAGAGCGGTGTCACGGATGCCTACATCAAGATCGACAGCTCTTTCCGCGGCGATCAGGACAAGGCCTTGCAGGATGGCAACGGCTACGCCATCAACGGCGTGTCGTTCAGCGCGGACGGTTCCCTGAACCGCTATGGCGCCATCACGGGCCGTTTCGATTACGCCACGCAGACCATCATCCTGGATCCGGTCAGGCTGGCGGGTGGCAGCATTTCGCTGACCGGGCAGATCGTGTCGGTGGGCAACGGCAACCTGGTCGTGGCCAACGGCTACGCCTCGGTCCATATCGACAACCAGACCACCTACGCGCTGGTGACGCACGATATCGACGTCAGCACCTATCGCCGCGGCCGCATCGAAATCATCGATACGTCGCGCGGGCAGAAGGACCTGTATGAACTGCAGGGCCTGAACAATGTCGTGCACACGGTCTGGAACAAGTTCGTGCAGGTCACGCCGGACCCGGCGGATCCGCTGGCGCTGAGCTGGATCTGGGTCTACGAGAACGCCGCCGGTCAGCGCGATGCTGGCGGATTGAGCAATTCCGCCGGCACGCTGCAGGACGGCCGCACGCTGACCCTTTCATACAAGCCGCAGACCGGCCAGATGATGGTGTGGGTCATGGGCTGGACCTCGGGAGAGACCACCACCACGGTCTACACCACCAAGCGCTTCAACCTGTTCGGGGATTGGGATCCGCTGGGCTGGCTGACCGACAACGACACCACCAAGTCCGGCCCCGTGACGGTCTACGAGACGCCGCGCCCGGTGCTGGTGTCCACGGTGCTTGCCTACGACGGCATCAATTCGGTGCCGGACGCGCTCAAGCAGCAGCTGGCGGCCAGCGGCAAGCTGAACGAAGCGCTGCTGCCGTCCACGATCGAGGGCAGCGGCACGCAGAGCCTGGTCGAGGACGCCAACGGCGACATAGTCGGCCCCGACGGCAAGCACTACCGCCTGGAATCGTCGGGCGGCACGGCGCTGGACACGTCCGCGTTCAGCGTGGCCTACCGCAAGTTCAATACCGGCGTGATCGTGCGCAACGACGGCCCGCACACCAGCGGGGGCGGCTGGCTGCGCACCAAGACCACCACGCTCACGCAAGTGGTCGAGAAGAAGCAGCAGGAGCTGTTCACCTTCTATGTGCCGGCATCGCAGGAGATCACGCTGAGCTTCATGGGCTCCAGCAACAGCGATAACGCCATCTACATCCGCAGCAACGGCAACGTGACGCTGGCTGGCAACCTGATCGTCGGCAATGGCAAGACCGTGCGTATCGAGGCCGTGTCGGCCTCCACGCCGACCTCCATCACGATGCAGGGCGAGGTTGGCATCATGGCGCGCGATGCCAACGGCCAGATGCCGTCCGGCGCATCCGCCGTGGTCAATGTCGACGCCATCGCGCTGGGTGGCGCGATCAACCTGAACATCATGGGTTCCAGCGGCTACACCCGGGCCGAGGCGCGCAACGACATCCGCCTGAACTACTTCTCGGATGGCGGCGCCAGCTCCTGGGCTTCCTTGAAGAAGGTCGCCTCGTCCGCGGGCACGGTCTACATCGAAGCGCTCAACGGCATCTTCAGCCACGCGTCCGCGGGCAACGACACGGTGGTCTCGGGCAACCGGATCGAGCTGAACGCCGGCTACGGCGCCATTGGCACGGCGTCCAAGGCGCTGGTCATCCATGCGCGCCAGGGCTTCGCGGCCCAGGCGGGCCTGGCGGGCGGACCTGCCGGCGCCGACAAGAGCATCTATCTGGCGCAGAACGTCCTGAACGCCGACCTGACCCTGGTCAAGCCGGTGAACTGGAGCAACCCGCAGGCCGCGGTGTACGCGGAATTGGGCGGCGTGCACATCAGCCTGAACGGCGGTTCGCTGCTGGACGGTGAACTGGCCGACACGCGCACCGCGACGGAAAAGGCCTACCCCACGGTCACGGCCAAGATCCTGGCCGAACTGAGCGCGCAGCTGGCGCAGTACGACAGTTATTGGTCGGGAGTGCGCTCGCTGCAGACCGCCACCGTGACGCTGGGCGGCGCGGGCACCTACCTGAGCACGCAGGCCGAGGGCGGCCAGTACCTGGCTATCGGCATGACGGCCGATGAGTATGCCGCGGTCTTGCAGGCGGCGGTCGACGGCCATCGCCTGGTGCGCCTGGCGTACAACAACAGCCTGAACGGCAACGCCCGCACCGAGATCCTGGGATATCTGGGGCTGGTGGCGGGTAGCGGCGCGAATGGCGTCTATCGGTTCAGCTTCACGCTGTACGATCCGTCCAACCCGGGCGCGGGCCCGGTGTCGCTGGCCTCGCTGGGCTATACCGCCGGCAGCCAGGGCGTGCTGTACGGACCGTCGTATGCGCTTGCGGGCGCAACGGAGCAGTCCAACGCCAATCTGCCGATCAGCTTCACGCTGCCCACGGGTGCCCTGACCACGCAGCAGGGTTCCGATACGCTGCGCCTGCAGCTCACCGCCGATCAGATGACGCAGTTCGCCGCCAAGGCGGATCCGTCCATCGTCGACTACGCCCAGCGCGTGCTGGCGGGAATGCGCAGCTACACCAGCATACTGGTGGGCGGGCAGGTGCTGGCGATTGATCAGATCCTGCCCACGGAATCGTGGTGGGGGTCGAACAGCTTCGATACCGTCCTCATCCGGCTCAAGTCGCCGTATGTGGGCGATCTGACCACCGCCGATCCCAATGGCCATCGCGAACTGAACATCGTGCTGAGCAATGGCGCCGATACGGCCGGGGCCGCCAGCTACACCGGAACCACCGACACGGTGCGGCCCGCTGTGCCGGCCGCGGGCGCCGTGGGCACGCCGCAAGCGGGCGATCAGGACATCAGCTCGGCCATCGTCAACGCGATCCTGCAGCACAACCTGGCGAACCCGAACGACCAGATCGCCACGGGCGCGGGCTCGCTGTACGCGAACCTGACCTCCACCGCGCCGAATAGCGCATGGTCCGTCATCGAACGCTCCGTTGTCTCCAATCAGCTGCTGCTTTCCGGCACGCAGCTGGGCTGGAGCATGCCAGGCGGCGTCTCCTCGGTGGCAGCCTACAACCAGTGGATGAACAATGCCGGCAACGGGCTGATCGGCAGCGAGATCACCTTCACGATAGACGGCGTGAGCTACACGCGCCGCATCGAGTCCCTGAGCCTGGTCCAGGCGGACGGTTCGCCCGCCACCAGCCTGAACAACTCGCAGAACCACGTGTCCGTGACTTTCTCGGGCGCGGCGGTGGAGACGAAGAACTATTACATCCGCAACGGCGCGGGTACGGTGGTCTCGACCCGCTTGCCGACGGAACTGGCGTACGGCTTGACCGGCCTGGGCAAGGGCGCGAGTTCGGGTGCGGCTACGCTGGCCGTGGCGTACACGGTGCAGCGCGGCTTCGGCGCGTCGGCGCTCAAGCAGGGCGTGCTGACGTCGGACACCCCGACGTCCTACTGGGGCTGGTACGGCAGCAACCTGTTGCCCTTCCACACCTACACGGAGAAGTCGGGCGCCGGCGCGGGCTACGCCGAGTACGTGGACATGGGCAACAGCTTCAGCTGGGATCTGACCGGCGCGGGCTTGAGCGACAGCGCGCGCACGCAGCTGGCCAACAGCATCAAGGCGCTGTTGCAGAGCGGGCAATCGATCTCGCTGGCGGGCCTGGAGCTGTACATGACGAACCAGAACGGCGCCTTGCAGGGCCATGAGCTGGGCGTCTACGACAACGGCACGCTGCACATCCTGACCATCGTCGATGCCAACGGCAATCCGCTGACGGCCGCCAGCTCCGACAGCGACTGGCTGACCGGCCGCATCACCTTCAGCGGCAAGGTCTACGCGCAGAAGTCGCAATTGATGGACCTGGACGTCTACAAGAACACCAACGTCCACGACCCGGTTGCCACCGGCGCCTATACGCCGACCTTGCAGGGCAAGACCGTCAACGCCGGCATCCGCCTGGTCGACTCGGGCTTCGCGCAACAGTCCCTGACGCAGTTCGGCGTGGCCACGCTGACATTGCCGGGCACCGACCGCCTGGTGCAGGGCCAGCGCATCGAGCTGAGCTTCGCGAATTCGACGCAGACGGTCATCTATTACGTGCAAAGCGTGAACGGCCGCGTGGTGACCCTGTCCGACAGCGTCGACGGCGCCTTCAATGGCGGCGACCCTGTCACCGTCGGCAAGATCCTTGCGCTCGCGGGCAATTCTCCTGGAGCGGTCACCGTCAGGCTGCTGGACGCAGCCGCCAGCGGCGCTTCGGTACAGGCCGACAACGTCATTACGTTGACCGACATGAACATCGTGCCGGTCACTGACGCCAGCGGCCAGGTGACGGGCTATCGCGCCTTGCAGGACTTCGACCGCGTGTACCTGAACGACGTGCGCCTGCAGACGGGCAAGGTGTCCAGCCTGCAGACCAACGTGGCCTACTACGTGCTGGTCGGCGCCAACAATACGATCCAGCTGTTCGCCTCCAAGGAACAGGCGGTGCTGTACCAGCAGATCCAGGCGCTGAACCAGACGGCGGAGGGACAGGCGCTGGCCAAGGCGCTGTTCACGGATGCCGGCATCACCGGCGAACTGCTGCGCGGCTTCGCGGCGGCGGACGTGCGCGGCATGTTCACCGTCTCCACGCACCTGTTCCAGACGCAGGCGGCGGGCTCCACCGAAGGCTTGAGCGCCCAGCTGCAAGCGTTGCATGAACAGTTGCGCAACCAGGGCTTCGACCCCAACTACCTGCCAGCCGCGCTGAACATCGCCGCGGCCAAGGACCTGGTCAAGTCGACGCGCAACCAGGTCGTCTACGACTACGTGGTCGACAAGGAATTGGCGCAGACGGCCGAGTATCACAACTACTGGCGCGATAGGCTGGAATCCGTTGCCGGAACCGCGGTGTCCGGATTGACGGCCGTGGCCGATGGCAGTTTCAAGCTGGCCGACATGAACATCGTCGACGACGGCAGCGGGCAATTGCGCGCCTTGCGCACCGGCGACGAGATCTACTTCCGGCACTCCGTGGGCGACGTGCGGGCCGATACGGCCTACTACGCCATCGTGGGCGCGGACGGCACGATCCGGTTGGCGGCATCGCTGGCCGACGCCATGCTCTACCAGACCGGCGCAGGGCAGAATGACGGCTTGCTGGCCCTGTACCCGAACCTGGGCCAGGCCATCACGCTGGCGTTCGACGCGTCCAGCCTGAATGGGGCAGGGGTGGAGGCGTATACGCGCGTCTACTCGGTGCGCGCCGACGCGCCGCCGCAGACCGCGCAGGAGATCGCCCTGTACGGCCAGACCTATGATGCGGGCCATTTCTTCTACTTCTCGACGGCGACGCTGCGCAATATCGAGAACAACCTGCTGTATCCAGTGTCGGCGGCCATCAACGAACAGGTCTTCGACCTGGAGGTCAGCGGCGAGGGCGCGCCGCCCGCCGACCGCTTCCTGAACGTGAAGGCGGGCGCGGACATCGTGCTGCGAACTTCCGGCCAGGGCTCGATCGGCGCCGAACTCGGCGACTACACCTTGCAGTTGCCCAACCTGGGCGGACTGTCGGAAGCCGACCGCGCCAACGTGTTCGACTCGCTGCCGGAGGCCGACAAGGCCATCCTGTCGCGCGCCAACGCGGTCAACCTGGCGGGCGTATACCACACGCTTTACCGCTACATCGGCCCGGCCGGCACCATGCCGCTGGACCGCGCCAGCGTCGATTTCTCCGATACGTCGCTGTGGCAGCGCTTTGAACCGCTGTTCTCCAACGATGCCTCGTTGATGCTGGGCAGGACGCTGGCGGCCAACAGCGCCGTGCAGTTCCTGTTTGCCGAGCGTTTCGACCTGTACCAGAACAGCCGCGACGTCTTCATCTACAACAGCAAGATGCTGGAAGGCGCAACGGCGGGCCAGCGCAGCCAGCTGCAGGCCAATATCGATGCCGCGCGCGCCAGCGGCGTGCAGGTGGTGGATATCGGCAGCGGCTTCCTGGATCCGGTCTGGAGCCAGATCAGCGTGCCGTACATGGCGCAGGATGGCGCCAGCCCGCAGGCGCTGAGCACCGGCATGCTGGTGGGCGATATGCGCGACCCGCGCTATCTGACGCTGAAATTGACGCGCTCGCTCGCGGTGCAGGCTGTCAACGGCGTGGTGTCCGCATACAGCGACACCACGGTGGGCCTGGACTCGCCGCAGGGCAGCATCCGCCTGGGCGACATCCATGCCAAGGAAGGCATCACCATCACGGTCAGCGCGCAGGGCGGCTTCATCATCGGCACCGACGCCGGCACGCTGGAGAGCGCCGGCCAGGTCAGCCTGGTGGCGGACAAGGACGTCGTGGGCAGCACGCGCGACGCCAACGGCATCTATCAATACGATGGCGCCAAGCACCTGCAGCTGAATCTCGCCGCGGGCCATTCCCTGTACGTGGAAGCGGGCGGCGTGGCGCGGGTGTCGCAGGTGGGCGCGCAGGACCTGAACCTGGTCCTGGCGCACACCAAGGGTACGGCGGCAGGAGGTTCGTCCTACCAGGCGGACGCCAATCTGCTGGTCGGCCAGGTGGTGTCGGCCGGCAGCGTGACGCTGCAGGCGGGGCAATCGATCCTGAACGCCACGGCCCAAGGGCAGCGGCAGTATGCGAACGTGGTGCTGTCGGATCTGGGCGCGGCGGACCTCGCCGCCTTGGGCTACACGCGGGAGGTGGTCTTGATCGCCGGCCAGTCCGTGGGCCAGTTGGGCGCGGACCTGTCGCAGCAGGGCACGCCGCTGCTGATCAGCATCTCGCAGGGCGACGAGCAGGCGGTGGTGCGCGCCTCGGCGGCGCAAGGCGTCAATCTGTACGGCATGCACAGCCTGCGCCTGGGCGGCATCGACGTGGTCGATGCCAACGGGGTCCGCGGGGATGCGCGCATCTATGCGCTGGATTCGATCCTGAACGGCACGCCGTCCGGCCAGGCCGCCATCACGGCGCGCAACGTGTGGCTGGAAACCCTGTCCGGCACGATAGGCGGGCTGGGCTCGCCGCTGTTGACGGACCTGTCCGGCCATCTGGTGGCCTCGGCTCAAGGCTCGATATCGCTCAGTCAGTTGGGCGTCCATGACTTGACGCTGTCTCGTGTGGAGTCGCGCTCGCGCGATGAGGTGCATCTGGCCAGTCAGGCCAGCATCGTCAACGACAAGACGGCGCATCCGGGAGTTTCCAGCGGCCGAACGGACGCGGTCGTGACGGGCGGCAGCCTGTACTTCACGGCGGGCGGCTCGGTTGGCGGCTATGCGCAGTCCGACGTCGCCGGCGTGCAGGCCAACGATGCCCTGATCGTGGCGGCAGTCGGGCCGCAGGCGACGATCAACGCCCTGGCGGGCGGCGACGTGGCGCTGGTACAGGCGGGGGCTGCCACTGACGCGCAAGGCGTGTCGCAGGCGTTGTCCATGAATGTTGGCGACATCGAGGCGAACAACGCATGGCTGGTGGCGCGCCACGAAGGCGGACAGACGGCGGCTTCGGGCGACATCGTCCTGGCGGCGGACTCCGTGATCAGCGTCATGGGCGCACTCAGCCTGCTGGCGGGCAACAACCTGTCGGTGGCGGGCCGCAGCGGCCTCATGCCGGGCGCGCTGATCCAGGCGGGCCAGCGTATGAATCTGCGCGTGGACCGCGATGACCGTGGCCAGGCGGGCTACGGCAAAGCCGCGGTGGCGGACATCAATGGCCGCCTGCTGGCGCCGCAGGTGCATGTCTACGGCAGTGCAACGGGCGACAACGCCATCGCGTTCGGCGCCAGCGCCGAGATCGGCGGCGGGGTGGATGGCAATGGGGCCTTGGTCCAAGGCCTCTTGCTGGACGTCACCGGCGGTTCTGGCCGGGACCGCGTAACGCTGCGGGCGCAGTTGATCGACCAGCAGGACACCGTCGTGCGTACCCTGGACGGCGACGACGCGGTGGTGTTCGATGCATCCGATCTGCGCGGCAACACCCTGGTGCAGACCGGGTTGGGCGACGATGCGGTGTCTGTGTTGAATACGCGGATCGCGGGCGCGTTGACCGTGCTGGCAGACGCAGGCGACAACACGGTGTTGCTGGAAGCGGCAGCCGTGGGCGGCGATACCGTCATCACGACCGGTTCTGGTTTTGATCAGATCACCGTGCTGGCCAGCGGCTTGGCCGGCGGACTGACGGTGGACGCAGGCGATGGCGGCAACGTCGTTGTGCTGGACCGCGCGACCGTGGGCGGTAACACCGTCATTACGACCGGTTCCAGCGTCGACCAGATCACCGTCCTGGCCAGCGGCTTGGCCGGCGCACTGACGGTGGACGCAGGCGATGGTGGCAACATCGTTCTGCTGGACCGCGCGACCGTGGGCGGCGATACCGTCATCACGACCGGTTCCGGCGTCGACCAGATCACCGTGCTGGCCAGCGGCTTGACCGGCGCACTGACGGTGGACGCGGGCGATGGCGGCAACATCGTTCTGCTGGACCGCGCGACCGTGGGCGGCAATACCGTCATCACGACTGGTTCCGGTGCCGACCAGATCACCGTGCTGGCCAGCGGCTTGGCCGGCGCACTGACGGTGGACGCAGGCGATGGCGGCAATAGCGTTCTGCTGGACACCGCGACCGTGGGTAGCAATACCGTCATCACGACCGGTTCCGGTGCCGACCAGATCACGGTGCTGGCCAGCGGCTTGACCGGCGCACTGACGGTGGACGCGGGCGATGGCGGCAACATCGTTCTGCTGGACCGAGCGACCGTGGGCGGCCATACCGTCATCACGACCGGTTCCGGTGCCGACCTGATTACCCTATCGGAGTCGGATTTTCTCGGCCATCTGGCCGTGGATGCCGGCGCGGGCGACGACAAGATCTGGATGTCCCGCATCCTGCTGGCGCGGGGCGCCACCGTGCAGGGCGGAGAGGGCGACGACTACATCTACCTGTCGGCGCGCGCGCTGGCGGGCGGAATTTCGCTGCGCGGCAACGACGGCAACGATCTCATCGTGCTGGATCAACTGCCTTCCTTGACCAGCCAGCAAGGCTCGCCAGGCGTGACGGACCGGGTGGACGTGGATGGGGGCCGCGGCGCCGATCACATCGTCGTGAACCTGAACGCGGCGCTGACCTCCATCATCGTCAACGTTCACGATTCCGACGACCACGGTCGCGAAAACCTGGCCGACGTCAACAAGCTGACCATCAACGGCACGGCTCAGGACGAGAGCTTCCTGGTCCGCGCCAACCATGTCGCCAAGATCACGCCGCAAGGCGCGGGCTATGCCGATTCGGTCCAGCGCGTGAACTACGACCGCAGCATGACGGGCGGACTGCGCCTGAATGCGGTGGATGGCGGCAACCGCTTCTATATCGACGACACCGGCACCCATGTGGTCATCGACGGCGGCCTGGGCAGCGATCCGGCCAAGCACAACGAGTACCAGGTCGGACAACTGTACGCGCTGGACCGCCAACTGCCGCAAGTGGCTGCTGGCGACCAGATCGGCACGGTGCTGACGACGCAGGGCTATCTGTCGCGCGGCAACAGCTACGGCATGACGCTGTACGGCGCGGAGAACAGCAGCAACGTGTTCCGCGTCTACAGCAACGCCGCGCCGCTGGCCCTGCATGGCGGCAAGCGCGATGACGAGTTCATGGTCTATGCCTTCAAGCAAGCGCAGGCGCAGGCCGACGGCGGGCGCGGCTATGTCGTGAACGGGCCGGTCTCCATCGACGGCGGTGCGGGCCTGAATACCTACACCATGCTGGGTTCCGAGGACGCCGACGCGTTTGCGCTGACGCAGGAAGGCATACGCGGCGCGGGGCTGAACACCAGCTACCAGAACATCCAGCGCGTCAATCTGGATGCGCGCGAAGGCAATGACCACATCTACGTGTTGTCGACCCGCAGCAACGTCATCACGACGCTGATCGGCGGCAGCGGCAGCGATACCTTCGATCTGTCGGGAGATGTGGCGGGCAATACCATCGTCACGGGCCGCGGCGGTTCGCGCGACGTGTTCGATGGCGCGCAGCCGGTCAGCATCACGGCGCAGCCGGGCGAACTGGACGCCGATGGCGGCAATACCCTGTCGTTGTCGGTGAGCCTGGACGCCAGCGTGCTGCCGCGTCCGGCATCCGGCCAGGCCTACGTTTCCCTGAGCAGCGCCATGGTGGCATCCGCGCTGTACGGGTCGGTGTCGCAGGGCGCGGGTCTGTCTTCTGCGGATGCGCTGACTGCGGCCATGCAAGGTCTGCAAGGGCGCGGCGTGCTGCTGTCGACCGACGGCGGCCAGACCTGGCATCAGAGCGTGGTGCTGGCCTTCGACGCCAATGGCGCGGGCGCGCACGCCTGGGGCGCGGCGCAGCAAGTGTTGATCAAGGTCGAGGGCGGAGCCGGCGTCGGCCTGCCGCCAGTGAGCCTGGCCGGCCTGGACCTGCATCTGTCGGCCTCGCTTTTCACCACCCTGCCGGGGTTGCAGGATGTGGCGCTGCCGTCCATCCTGGTGCGGGTGGCGGATCCGGCCTATGCCGGCGCGGCCAACGAGCCGGGCAAGGTCCGCAGCCCGCGGGCCACCGATCAGCCCGTCATTACGGTGGATCCGGCCACGGGCGTCAGCTACGCCAACTATGGCGATCAGCCGCACGACGTATCGGGCATCCAGGGCAGCTTGCTGATTGAAGGCGCAACCATGGACCGCCCGGGCTACGACAGTGCGTTGCACGCGGGTGTGGGCCTGCCGAGCGAGTCGGATGGCGTCCTGGGCGCGCGCGATCAGGGGGCGGTCTCGACGGCGCCCGTCAATGACCGCATTCGGATCTTCGACGACGGCGCCACGGCGGGCAAGACGGGCATGCAGGACCAGGTGGACAACCTGAGCGGACTGGGCCGTCTGTACGGCAACGCGCAGGCGGCCGATTTCGGCCGCATCACCGGGCTGGGCATGACGCCGGGACTGGGCGGCGCGGGCGGCACGGTGTCGCTGTCCGGCCAGGCCGGCACTCAGGTGTACGACCGCGGCGTCATTTTCCATGGCGTGCAGTCGGTCAACACCATGCTGGGCCAGGGCGACGACACCTACACGGTGCGTCACGCCACGGTCGGCACGGTGACGCTGGTGCAGGGCGGCGGCGGCAACAATCTGCTGGTGGCCGAGGGCGGCACGGTGGGCGGCGCCGACCGTCCGGTTCTGCTGTTCGGCTCGACCAGCCAGGACGACTCCTACTACACCGCGCTGCCCGGCCAGCGCCAGGCGGGCCAGGCGCTGCATTTCGGCGCGGCCGGCAACAACGTGCTGGATGCGCGCACGACCACGCAGGGTGTCATCCTGTACGGCGGCGCGGGCAATGACCGCATCCTGGGCGGCCTGGGCAACGACCTGATCGCGGGCGGCGGCGGCAGCAATGTCATCGACGCGGGCCAGGGCAACAACATCGTGTTCGGCAATGCCGGCATGAACATAGACCTGGGCGCGCCGATGGACATGGGCGCCGCGGCGCGGGCGGATCTGCAATCGCTGGCGGCGCTGACCTTGGTGCTGACGCCGCAGCAGGCCGCAGGCCTGGCCGTGGGCGGGTCGGCGGACAGGCTGGCGGCAGGCGGCAACACGATCATGGCAGGCGACGGCAACAACATCGTGTTCGCCAACTTTGGCCGCATCGTGACCGTGGACCCGGTGAACTACCTGCGCGACCGCGGCGACTTCATCGATACGGCGGCGCCGGGCGCCGGTGCGCGCTATCTGGCGGGCGCCGGACTGCGGATGCTGGAGACGATCAACCTGCCGGCGGGCGGGCTGAATACCATCACCGTGGGCGCGGGCCGCAATGCCTTGTTCGGCGGCATGGGCGAGGACGTCATCCGCGCGACGGGCGCAGGCGGCTTCAATCTGATCGCCGGTGACGGCGCGCGGGCGCTGTACACCGCCGCCGGGCGCATCGCCATGTTCGAAACCTCGTACCCGTCGACGGGCGGCCGGGACAGCCTCTACAACAATGGCGAGGGCGTGATGCTGGGCGGGATGGGCGCGGACCAGCTGGAAAGCGGCGCGGGCAACAACGTCATGCTGGGCGACAACGGCCGCGTGGCCTTCGTCAACGACCGCGTCAGCCTGATCGAAACCACCGATATCGCTTTCGGCGGCGACGACATCCTGCTGGCGGGGACCGGCAGCAACTACATGCTGGGCGGCCTGGGCGCCGACAAGTTCCGCGGCGACTTCTCCAAGGATGTGATGGTGGGCGACTTCGCGGCGATCTACATCGACCCGGCGAGCGGCCGCGTCATCAACCTGACCCGCTTCGGCCAGGGCGGCAATACGCCCGACCTGATCACGCGCGCCATGGAGAACCTGTTCTCCTGGAACGGCAACTTTGGCGATTGGCCGCGGCCCGCGTTCGGTGCGCTGGCCGGCTGGGCAGCGGCGGATGGCCAGACGGATGCGCAGGGGCATGCTTTGGCCGCCCGCGTCAGCCTGGGCGTGGCTCGGCCCGACATCGTAATCGAGCGCCACGACGGCGGGCTTTCCGATTATGCTTCGTCGGCCGCGCCGCACCAGGTGTCGATGCGCACGGATCAGACGGTGCAGGACGGGGGCCAAGGCTATGCCGGCGGCGCCCAGGCTGCGTCGCCGACGTCGGCGCCGGTCGAGGATGCCGTGCCGCCGGACGCGGCGCCGGCAGCCGAGGGCGCGGCGCAAACCGGGCAGCCGGACGCCAGGGCGGATGCGCAAGCGCCGCTGTCCGGTTCATCAGCGGCCGAGCGGGCGGCGCTGGCCGCAGGCGTGGGCTTGCTGGGCTTGAGCGGGGCGTTGGGCGCGGCCTCCAAGGGTACGGTCGTGTTCAATTCGAAGACCAACACGTGGGAACCCAAGGCAGCCCGCAAGCGCGGACTAAGCGTGCGCCGCCGGGAACCCGAGCTGACGGAGACTGGAAGCGAGGATGAATGATGCAGTCGTGCCCGCGCAGGTGAAGCGCGCGGACCTGGCCTGGTGGTCGGCGCTGTCGGCCGCCAGCGACCGCCAGTCCTTCCTGGACGCCTGGCTGGCCTTGCAGGCCGGCCAGTTGACGGGTGTGCGTCATGCGGCGCTGATCCTGGGTGAACCGGATGCCGGCCCCTTCGAGGCGGCGTCCCAGTACCCGCCGGGCAGCCGGGCCGGCGCGGCGTTCTATGGCGCAGTCGACGAATCGCTGCAGGGACGGGAGGTCGCGGTGTCGGCCGACGCGCTCGGACTGGTGGTTGCCTATCCCATCGTGCTCGATGGGCGCATCCATGGCGTGGCCGCATTCGAGACCGCCATGCAGGCGCCTGAGCCGCTGGTGCAGGCGTTGCGCTGGGGCGCGGGCGTGCTGGAGCTCTGGCTGTTGCAGCGGCAGGAAGCCGACAGCGCGCAGACGGTCGAGCGGCTGATGGTGGTGATCAACAGCGTGGCGCGAGCGCTCAAGGAAGGGCAGTTCAAGGATGTGGCGCTGACGCTGGTCACGGATTTGGCGACCCGCCTGGAGTGCGACCGCGTCAGCATCGGCTTTCGGCAGGACGGCCGCTCCAAGGTGTATGCGCTGTCGCACAGCAGCCGGCTGGTGCAGAACATGAATCTGATGCGCGCCGTGGCCGAGGCCATGGACGAGGCCATCGACCAGAACACCACGCTGTGCCTGCCGCAAGACGAAGCGCGCACGATCCAGCTGCGCGCGCATCAGAAGCTGGCGCGCGAGTTTGGCAACGGCAATGTGCTGACCGTGCCGTTCGCACCCGAGGACGAGGCGCGCGGCGCCCTGGTGTTCGAACGGCCGGACAAGCAGCCCTTCGATCGGCAAAGCGTCGAGCTATGCCAGAGCGTGGTGCTGCTGGCCGGCCGCGTGCTGTACCAGCGCCTGCGGCAGGAGCGCCCCTTCTGGCGCAAGTGGCGCGATGGCGCGCTGCGCGAAGCGGGCCGTCTGCTGGGGCCGCGCTACATCGGGCGGAAATTGGCCGCGCTGGCGCTGGTGACCGTTGTAGCGCTGGGCGTGTTTGCGCACGGGCCGTACCGCATCAGCGCGACCGCCACCGTGCAGGGCGTGGTGCAGCGCGTGCTGGCGGCCCCGTTCGACGGCTACATCAGCGATGCGACGCGCCGCGCTGGCGACGAGGTGAAGCAGGGCGACGCCCTGGCCGCCCTGGACACGCGCGAAACCGAGCTCGAACTGCTGCGCGCGGGCAATCTGGAGGTGCAGTACCGCCGCCAGGCCGAAGAAGCCTCGGCGCGCGGCGATAGCGCGGCGGCCGCGATTGCGCAGGCGCAGGCGCGCCAGGCCATGGCGCAGATGCAGTTCCATCGTGAACAGATCCAGCGTTCGACGCTGCGCGCACCGTTCGACGGCACGATAGTCAGCGGCGACCTGAGCCAACAGTTGGGCGAAGCCGTCAAGCGCGGGCAGGAGCTGTTCAAGCTGTCGCCGCCGGACGGCTACCGGCTGTGGCTCGACGTGGAAGACCGGCTGATCGATGACGTGGCAGTTGGCCAGACGGGGCGGGTGGCTCTTGCCGCCATGCCCGACCGCCAGATTCCTTTCACGGTCACGCGCATCGTGCCGCTGGCCCAGGTGCAGGAGGGCAAGACGGTGTTCCGGCTGGAGGCCAGCCTGGATGAGAAGGCGGCGCCCGCGCTGCGGCCAGGCATGGAAGGCGTGGGCCGCATCGATATCGACGAGCGCCGCTACGCCTGGATCTGGACGCACGGGTTTTTCGATTGGCTCCACCTGAAATGGTGGGCCTGGTTCGGCTGAAGAGCAGAAGATGTCTGGTACCGCGCTCTATAGCAATTCCTGGCACCGGGTCAGCGCGCTGCGCCCGCGGCTGCGCTCGCACATCCATATCCATCGCCACGTCTACCGGGGGCAGGTCTGGTATGTGATGCAGGACCAGAGCAATGGCGAGTTCCACCGCTATACGCCCGAGGCCAATCTGATGATCAGCCTGATGGACGGGCGCCGCACGGTGCAGGAGATCTGGGAGATCGCCTGCGGCCAGCTGGAGGGCGACGCCATGCCGCAGGACGAGGTCATCCGCCTGATGGCCCAGCTGCACCGGGCCGATGTGCTGACCACCGACCGCGCGCCGGACGTGCGCGACCTGGTCGAGCGCCGCAAGCGCCAGCGCATGCAGAAGATCAAGCAGTACATCGGCAATCCCAGCGCGCTGAAGATGCCGCTGCTGGATCCGGACCGCTGGCTGACGCGGGCGCTGCCGTATTACCGCTGGCTGTTCACCTGGCTGGGCGCCTTGCTCTGGCTGGGCGTGGTGGGCGCGGGCGCGGCGCTGGGCGCCATGCATTGGCAGGCCTTGACCCACAATATCTGGGACCAGGTGTTCTCCACGGGCAATGTGCTGGCGATGGCGCTGGTCTATCCGGTGGTGAAGGCCATCCACGAACTCGGCCACGCCTGCGCCGTGAAGGCGCGCGGCGGCGAGGTGCACGAGATCGGCCTGATGTTCCTGCTGCTGGTGCCCATTCCCTACGTGGATGCCTCGGCGGCCTCGGCCTTTGCCGACAAGCGCTGGCGCATGCTGGCGGGCGGGGCGGGCATCCTGGTCGAGTTGTTCCTGGCAGCCGTGGCGATGATCGTCTGGACCCAGCTGGATCCCGGGCTGGGGCGTTCGCTGGCCTATACCGTCATCGTCCTGTGCGGCGTTTCCACGCTGTTCATGAACGGCAATCCGCTGCTGCGCTATGACGGCTACTACGTCTTGTCGGATGCCATCGAGATACCCAACCTGGGCCAGCGGGCCAACGGCTATCTGGGCTATCTGTTCAAGCGCTATGCGCTGGGCCTGCGCGGCGTGGAAGCGCCGCGCGCGACACCGGGCGAACGCGCGTGGTTCGCGAGCTACGCCGTGCTGTCCTTCTGCTACCGCATGTTCATCATGTTCCTGGCCATCTTCATCATGGCGGGGCAGTTTTTCTTCTTCGGCGTGCTGCTGGCCATGTGGGCGCTGTTCAACACCATCGTCATGCCGCTGTGGCGCCTGGGCCGGCAGTTCTATGCCGACCCGCAGATCCAGGCGCACCGCTTGCGCTCCTATCTGATCTGCGGGCTGTGCGTGCTGGGCGCGGTTGGCCTGGCGGGCGCGCTGCCGCTGCCCTCGTCCACCGATACGGAGGGCGTGGTCTGGGTGCCGCCTTCCGCCCAGGTCAGGGCGCCGGTGGCCGGCTTCGTGCGTGCGCGGCAGGCGGCCGACGATGCGCCGGTGGGGCAGGGCGCGCCGCTGCTGACGCTGGAAAACGACGAGCTGCTGCGCCGCGATGCCATGCTGGCCGCCCAGGTCGACGAGTACCAGGCGCGCTACGTGCAGGCCTATGCGCAGAACCAGGTGCAGGCGGCCATCATGCGTCATCAATGGACCAGCCTGCAGACCGAGCGGCGGGCGATCCAGGAACAGGTCCAGGCGCAGCAGGTGCGCAGCCCGCACGCCGGACGCTACGTGCCGGCGCAGCCGGAGGACATGACGGGCCGCTATGTGCAGCGCGGCGAACTGTTGGGCTATGTGTTGACCGACGCCGAAACCGTGCGCGTGGTGGTGCCGCAATCCAGCCTGGAGCGCATCCACCGCTCGCTCAGGAACGTGCGCGTGCGGCTGGTGCAGGACAGCGGCGAGGAGTTCAAGGCGGTGATCTCGCGCGAGGTGCCGGCCGCTACCGATGAACTGCCCAGCCTGGCGCTCAGCCTGCAGGGCGGGGGCAGCATAGGCGTGGATCCCCGCAAGTCGCAGGAAGGGCGCGCCAAATCCGCGGAGAACCTGTTCGTGATGGACCTGGCGCTGCCCCAGGACGCGCCGCGCGCCTATCTTGGCGCCCGGGTCTACGTGAAGTTCTCGCACGAGCCCAGGCCGCTGGCGTTGCAGGCCTACGACGCGGTGCGGCAGATGGTGCTGCGCCAGTTCCGCCTCTGACATGCGCGCCTTCGACGCTCTCCACCCCGACCCGCTCTATCCAGAAAAGGAGAGCGAGCGCCATGCCAACAAGCTGGAGGCATGGGGCACGGCTGCGCTGCGCTGGCTGAGCCGCAAGCGCCGCCAGCCCCTGTGGCGCACCCGCCGCATCCTGGCGCGGGTGCGGCGCGAAACGCAGGCGCTGGGCGACATCGACCTGGCGGGCGTGCGCCGGCGGGCCGACGAGATCGCGTTCGACCTGCGCGCCAACGGCATCAACCAGGAAAGCGCGGCGCGCGCCTTTGCGCTGATCCGCCAGGCGGGCCGGCTGGCGCTGGGCAAGGCGCATTTCGACGTCCAGCTGCTGGGCGGCTGGGCCATGCTGCAAGGCATGGTGGCGGAGATGAACACGGGCGAAGGCAAGACGCTGACGGCGACCTTGCCGGCCGCCACGGTCGCCATGGCCGGCCTGCCGGTGCATGTCATCACCACCAATGACTACCTGGTCGAGCGCGATGCGCAGATCATGGGGCCCATCTACGAAGCGCTGGGCCTGTCGGTGGCCTGGGTCAGCATGGAAATGGACATACCCGCGCGGCGCAAGGCCTATCAGGCGGACGTGGTGTACTGCTCCAACAAGACCCTGGTGTTCGACTACCTGCGCGACCTGATCGTGCTGGACAGCGACAAGGACGAAGACGCCTTGCGCCTGGAACGGCTGCGGGGGGAGCAGGGCAGGCTATCCCAGCTGTACCTGCGCGGCCTGTGCTATGCGATCGTGGACGAGGCCGACAGCGTGCTGGTCGACGAGGCGCGCACGCCGCTCATCATTTCCGGCGTGCAGGAGGACGACACCGCCGACGTGACGCGCCAGGCCATGGAACTGGCCGCAAGCTTGACGCCCGAACACTACCGCCTGCACCGCGGCGAACGCCGCGCGATCCTGACCGAACTGGGGCGCGAGCATCTGCGCGGATTGTGCGCCGCGCTGCCGGCGCCGTGGAGTATCCCGTTCCGGCGCGAAGAGCTGATGCTCAGCGCCTTGACCGTGCTGCATCTGTACCGGCTGGACGAGCAATACATCATCCGCGACGGCAAGATCATGGTGGTCGATGAGTTCACCGGACGCGTGATGCCGGACCGGTCCTGGGGCCAGGGCCTGCACCAGATGCTGGAACACAAAGAGGGGCTGGAACTGAGCGAACCGCGCGCCACCCTCAAGAGCATCAGCTACCAGCGCTTCTTCAAGCACTATCTGCTGCTGTCCGGCATGACGGGCACGGCCGCGGAAATTCGCGCCGAACTGGGCCGCGTCTACGACCTGCCGGTGGTCCGCATTCCCACCCATCGCAAGTCGCGGCGGCGACATGCGCCGGATGCCGTGTACCCCACTCTGGAAGAAAAGTGGGCCGCCGTGCGCGACCGCACGCGCGCCCTGCATCGGCAAGGGGTGCCCATCCTGATTGGCACGCGTTCGGTCGCCGCGTCCGAGCAGGTGGCCCAGGTGCTGGCCCAGGCCGGCCTGCCCGCCGTGGTGCTCAATGCCAAGCAGGACGCCGACGAGGCCGATATGATCGCGCGCGCTGGTGAATTGGGCAGCATCATGATCGCCACCAACATGGCTGGCCGGGGTACGGATATCCCCTTGTCGGAGGCCGCGCGCGAGGCCGGCGGCCTGCACGTCATCCTGACCGAGCGGCATGAATCCGCCCGCATCGACCGCCAATTGGAAGGACGCAGCGGCCGCCAGGGCGATCCCGGCCATGTCGAAGCCATCCTGTCGCTGGAAGACTCAGTGCTGGACAGTGTCGCCAGCGGCGTCTGGGCCGCCCTTTCGCGGCTGCTGCGCGCACGGCGCGGGCAGGACCGCAACGGGTTGGCGGCGCGCTGGCTGCGTTTCGCCCAGGCCCGCACCGAACGAAAACTGGCCCGCGAGCGCCGCCAGATGGTGGCCGCGGATGAAGAACTTGAGAATTCCCTGTCCTTCTCGGGGCAGGGCGACTGACATGCAAAGACCCGATCCCATGACGACCCGCCATCGCTTTGTCCGCCCGGCCCTGTTGGCCTGCCTGTTCGCCACTGCCGCAGGCGCGCAGGGGCTGCCGCCCGATGCCCGCCTGCCGGTGCTGGCCGAGCCCGCGCTGTCCGCGCAGGCCGGCAATCTGCATGCGCCCATGGCCTGCCTGATGGAACCCTTCCAGGTGTCCGAATTGGGCAGCGCGTCGGCCGGCGTGCTGAGCAGCGTGCTGGTGCAGCGCGGCGACGTGGTCAAGAAAGGCCAGGTGGTGGCCGAACTGAACACCAGCGTCGACGAGGCCACGCTGGGTCTGCGCCGCGCCGAGGCGGCCTACCTGAGCCGCGTCGTCGACCGCAACACCGATCTGTTCAAGCGCCAGCTGCTGCCTGCGGGGGATTACGACGAAATGACCTCGCGCAGCCGCCAGGCGCAGCTACAGGTGGCGCTGCAGCAGGCGATTCTGGCCGAACGCAGCATCAAGAGCCCCTTCGACGGCGTCGTCGCCGAGCGCTATGCCGGTCCGGGCGACCGCGTCAATGACAACAAGATCGTCAAGCTGGCGCAGATCAATCCCTTGCTGGTGAGGGTGGTGGTGCCGGAAGGCCTGTATGGCCAGATCAAGGCCGATGCGCAGGCGCAGGTCAGCGTCAATCAGGCGATCACCGACAAGCCGCTGGAAGCGAAGGTCTGGCGCATCGACCGGGTGATGGACGCCGCCAGCGGCACTTTTACCGTGCTGCTGCGCGTGCCCAACGAGGGCAATGTGATTCCGTCGGGCATCCGCTGCTCGGTGAAGTTCTGAGCCTGCCTACCAGCGATAGCTCACCGTCCCGATCACCCGCCTGGGCTCGCCGTAGAAGCATCCATAGGTGCAATTCCCGATATAGGTCTTGTCTGCCAGGTTGGTGCCATTGAGCGCAAAGCGCCACGGGCCGGTGCTGTAGCTGATCATGGCGTCGAACAGCGTGAAGGCCGGCACTTCGGCGTTGGTCTGGCTGCGCGTGCTGCCCACATAGCGCATGCCGGCGCCCGCCTTCAGACCGGGCAGCCCGAGACTGCCGAAACTGTAGTCGGCCCAGAGCGAGAGCTGGTTGTACGGCACGCCGGGAGTGCGCATGCCTTCCTGTTCGGGTTGCAAGGGGCTGGCTTGCGTGGTGCGGGCGTCGGTATAGGCGTAGGCGGCGATGAGGTTGATGTCGCGGGTGAGAGCCGAACGGACTTCCAGTTCGAAGCCGCGCGAGCGCACCTCGCCAGCCTGTATCGAGTACGTCATCGACGGATCGGAGGGATCGGCGACCAGCACATTCTTGCGGGTTATCTGGTAAACGGCCGCCGACACCATGGTGTGGGAGCCCGGCGGTTGATAGCGCAGGCCGGCTTCGTATTGCTGGCCGGTGGTGGGCTTGAAGCGGCCGCCGCTGCGGTCATTGCCCTCGGTCGGTTCGAAGGACTCGCTGTAGCTCAGGAAGGGGGCGAGGCCGTTGGGGGCGAGGTAGACCAGGCCCGCCCGGCCGGTAAAGGCTTTGTTCTTTTCATTGTCCGCGGTCTTTTCGCCGGTGAAGAAGTTACCCGAGTCGAACCGTACCCAATCCTGCCGTCCGCCCAGCAGCACGACCCAGCGGTCGGCAATCTTCATCTGATCCTGGAGGTATAGGCCCAGCCGCTTGGTGTCGCTTTTCCAGGAGTAGGGGTTTTGCGTCTCGATGCCGCCTATCGGACTGCCATAGACGGGGTTGTAGATATCGATGTTGCCGAGTTCGCGCTGGTAGCGTTCGGATTCGTGGTGGGCGACGGAATAGTCCAGACCGGCAAGAAAGGTGTGTTCCACCGGACCCGTGCGCAACTGGTATTGCAGCGAGGTGTCCGAGACGACGCCTGAAGAGCGGTCCCAACGCGGCGCCGCGCCGCGATAGGCGGTCGTGCGGCCGTCATCCTGCAGTCCGCTGATCCAGACCGAGCGGTATTCGTTGCTGGCATGCATGTAGCGCAGGCTGTTGCGCAGCTTCACCTGGTCGTTGAAGGCATGTTCGAACAAATAGCCGACCGAGTAGCGCTCCAGGTCGAACTTGTCGTAACCGGGTTCGCCGGTAAAGCGTTCGCGGGGAATTCTGCCGTTGGGGTTGGGCAGGATCGTGCCGCTTTCGGGCAGGCCGTAGACATAGCCTGTCCTGTCTTTCTGATAATCGGCGAGCAAGGTCAGGGAAGTGGCTGCGCTGGGCCGCCAGGTCATCGCGGGCGCCAAGTAGGCGCGCCGGTCAGGAATGTGGTCGATGAAGGTGTCCGCATCGCGGCCGAGAAAGGTAAGCCGGTATGACCAGACGCCTTCCTCGTCCAGCGGCCCGCCGAAATCGCCTGATACCTGCTTGCGGTCGAAGCTGCCGGTTTCGACGTTCAGCTCGCGCAGGGCCGCGGCCGGGGGCCGCTTGCTGATGGTGTTGATGATGCCGCCGGGCGCGGCGGCGCCATAGAGCACAGAGGATGCGCCTTTGAGGACTTCGATGCGTTCCAGGCCATAGGGTTCCTGCTGGCCGTTGAAGATATTGACTGTGTACTTGGTGCCGTCGCGGTACTGGTTGCCGTTGCCATCGAGCTGAAAACCCCGGACGATCAAGGTGTCCGAGGTCCGGTCCAGTCCTTCCGAGCGGTTGACCCCGGCGACATAGCCCAGCGCGTCCTGCAGGTTCTGCGGCTTGAGCATTTCGATTTCCTCGGCGCCGACGATGCTGATCGACTGCGGCGTTTCAATCAGGGCGGTGTCCGTCTTGGTGCCGGTGGCGCTGCGCGTGGCGGCATAGCCGTAGAGAGGGCCGGTGGCGGTCTCGTGCGCGCCGACCACCTCGACGGGAGCGAGCTGCTGAGTGCTGCCAGGCCGCAATACATAGCCGCCGCTGGGCCGCACGGCGGCCTCGAAGCCGGTACCCGCCAGCAATGCTTGCAAGCCATCCTGCGCCGTGTAGCGGCCTTGGATTCCCTTGCTCTGGAGGCCGTTGGTCTGCTCGGTCGAGAAAGACAGCATCAGGCCGGACTCACGACCGTAGCGGTTGAGCGCGGCGGTCAACGGACCGGCGGGAATGTCGTAGTACCGTGCTTCCTCCGCGGCCTGCGCATGCGCCATTGGGGCGCACACGGCTAGCGGGACGATGGCGGCGCAACCCCGCAGGCCGCGCGTGGCCATGCTGACCAGGGCGTGCAGGCGCAGGCGGCCGGCCGCTGGAATGGAAGTCGTTGGTTTCGGGCGGTTTAAACCCATATGCAGTTCCCCGGAGCAAGAATGAAGGCAATGTGTGGTCCTACTCTTCTTGCCCCGCGAAAAACGAAAAGGGATCAACCGTTGCGGAATTTTTCTGTAGTCCGGGCCGGACGGGGCCGCAGCGTGACCCAATAGCGCGTGAGGTAGCTCACCGTGACGGGCAGGGTGTCGACGAGCATTTCCAGGACGCGGTCGGTATCGGCGGTGGGATAGGTGCCCGTGACCTTGAGGTGTGCCACCGCATCGTCCCAGGCCAGGCGGCCGGGGCGATAGCGCGCAAGCTCGGCCAGGAATGCCGGCAGAGGCATGTCCTGGGCGACGATGATGCCTTGGGTCCAGGCCAGCGCATCTTCGTTGGCGGAACCCGCCGCGGTAGCAGCATGACGTCCCAGCCAGCCTTGCTGCCCGGCCCGCAGCAGGGCTGGCGCGCCGCTGGCGGGAGCCAGCTCGACGGCGCCCTCGAAGACGGCGACCAGGCTTTCGGCGCTGCTGCGTCCGTCCAGGTCGCGTACGGAAAAACGCGTGCCCAGGGCGCGGATGCTGCCTTGGCCGGTGCGCACGAGGAAGGGGCGAGGCGGGTCCGCCGCGGGATCCGGCGCGGTGGTGATCAGCAGTTCGCCGCTGATGAGGCGCAGCGCGCGTTCCGTCTGCGTGAATTGGATGTCGATGGCGGTGCCGGCATTGAGCGCGACCTGGGTGCCGTCTGGCAGCAGGCGGTTCAAAAGTTCGCCCGCGCCGGTCCGGCTGTCGGCAGTCCAGCGCCGCCAGGCGCGCTGCTCGTCCAGCATCGAGGCCGCGCCGCCCGCGAAGACGGCAAGCGCCAGCGCCTTGACGAGCCTGCGGCGCGCGGGAGAATCGGGAACGGTGAGCGTTGCGCGCGCCAGGGGCGCGGGCACGCCCTGCAGCCTGGCCTGGAAGCCCTCGATATGCTGCCACGCGCGTTCGTGTTCAGGATCCGCTGCGCGCCATTCGCGCCAGCGCCGAAGCGTGTCGCTGGCCACGCTGTCACCTTGCAGTTCGACCAGCCAATGCGCTGCCTGAAGACGGACGCTGGAGGCGATGGGGGGCATCGGGCCGGGTTCCAGGTAATCGGGTTACGCGAAGCAGCAGTGCGCCAAAGCCTTGGCGATGTAGCGTTTGACCGTGGGCACCGACACGCCGAGCTCGACTGCGATCTCGCTTTGGCGCTTGCCATCGATCTGGGATAGCAGAAAAGCTTGTCTCATCAAACGGGGCAGGGCGTCGAGCAGGCGATCGATCTCGAGCAGGGTTTCGAGCAGGATGGCCTGGGTTTCCGGCGAAGGCGTCTGAGGCTCCGGCAGGAGCGCCAGCGCCTCCAGGTAAGCCTGTTCCAGACGCTGGCGCCGACGCAGATTCAGTACCAGCCCATGTGCGATGGTCGTCAGCAGCGCGCGCGGCTCGCGTATTTCGGGCAGGGCATCCTTTGCGAGCAGGCGCACGAACGTGTCATGCGCCAGGTCGGCGGCGCTGCAGGCATCGCCGAGCTTGCGCCGCAGCCAGCCTTTCAGCCAACCCCCATGGTCGATGTACAGGCCTTCGATGTCCTGCTGCGGTAACGCGAATTTATTGGCCGGCACGGCAAGCCCCCCCACCGCGCATCGGGCCTGGATTCGGCCGGCATCAGTGTTTATGAGAATGGTTCTTATTATATAACATGAACACTGGCCGATCGAAGATAGCGCCGTTTCAGGCCGCCCAATCCGCCACGAACTCGTCGCGGAACCGTCTTATCCAGTCCAGCCGCGTGGCCGCAAGCACGCGGCCGCCTTCCGTCTGCATGGTTCCCGCGATGCTGGCGAGCTTCAATTCGATGTGATCCAGGGTATAGATGCCGTCGTCCAGTTGTCGATGCGCGCCCATGGGATCGTCGGGGTGCGCCAGCGCCCGTCCCAACTGCCCGCCGACGTGGAACATGCGGGCCAGTCCCACCGGTCCGAGCGCATCCAGGCGGTCGGCATCCTGCACGATGCGGGCCTCGATGGTCCGCGGCGGGATGTTGGCGGAGTAGCTGTGGGCCTCGATGGCGTGATGGACGCCTTCGAGCTTGGCTGAGGGATATCCGGCCGCCCGCAGCTCGCGCACGGCCTGGTCAGCCGTCATGGCCGAGGCGCGTGCCCGGTCAGGATGGTTCTTGGGCAGGTTGACCAAGTCATGCAGGTAACTTGCGGCCATGACCACCACGGCGTCGGCCTCGGGGTGGTGCGCCAGCATGCCGGCCGCGGCTTTCCATACGCGTTCCAGATGGCTCAGGTCATGGGCGCCGTCGCCGGTATCCGCGCTCTGGGCGATCTGTATGAGCTGCGGCCGCAATGCCGCCAAATCTACGCGCATGTTCATTTCCTTCCACCTGCCTGGGGATCAGTGGAAAGTGTACACAGGACACTTCGGGCCGGGCCGCGGGTTTTGCCGCGCGGCCCGGGTGCGGCATCAGCCGCCCTGCGCCTGCATCCGTCCCGCAGCCGTGGAGCAGATCCGGTACACCAGCGCCGACACCACGAAGCTGGCCGGCGCGGCCAGCGTCGCCGCGAAGCCGGCCGTATGCATCAGCGCGAGGCCGCAGATCGCGCCCGCGAACCAGCCGGCCAGGCCGGCGCGGTTGAAGGCCGCGCCGCCTTCGTTTGGCGCCGCGGATTCCTGGCCACCCAGGATGTGGACCAGCGCCACCGCCACCCAGGACACCACGAATATGCCCTGGTAGGCGAGCGCCTGCAGCAGGTACGAGAACACGTCCAGCAGCATCAGTGCATAGGTCACCGCACCCACGATGACCGCCCACATCGCCTTGGGCCAGCGCATGCCCGGCCAGCGCGCGAAGAACGCCTGCATGTTGATGGTGGCCAGGTAGTAGTTGGCGGTGTTGATGCGGGTCTGCGTGATCCAGACGAACAGCAAGCCGCCCAGGCCCATCAGCTTGAGCAGCGCCAGCACCACCGACACCTCCGACAGCGCGGCGTCGCTGGGAATCGTGCTGACCAGATAGATGCCGGCCACGCCGTTGAGCAGGAAGGTCACCAGGTAGAACGGCATGCCGAAGTTGTAGCGGCTATGGTAGGTCTGGTCCTCGCGCTTGCCGAAGCGGGCGTAGTCGAAGGTGAACATCATCAGGACCCACACGCCCATGTAGTACACGAAGGCGTCCCACCAGCCGCCCGGGACGGGCCCTTCGGGCGGGCCGAACGATAGCCAGGCGTCGCTGTAGCCGTATTCCTGCGTCGCCATCACCACGGCCAGCAGCAGGCCCAGCAGATAGAACGGCAGCAGCACGCCGTTGAACTTGTCGAGCCATCTTTGCACGCTGCCGAAGATCAGCAGCACGCTGTAGATGACCACCACCAGCGCCACCAGCCAGTACGGCACGGCCGGATAGAGATGATGCGCCGCGACCGACATCACCGCGCCTTCGAACACCGCGTAGTAGATGGCGGTGGCGAAGAAGATCAGCGTGGCCAGCGCCGCGCCCGAGGTGCCGAAGAGCCGGCGCGAGAACAGCGCCACCGACAGGCCGCTGCGGATCGCATAGCGGCTGATGATGCCGTTGATCAGCCCGTAGCTGATCACCGACAGCACCATGCCGATGATGGCGTTGCGGGCGCCGTATTTCAGCGCCAGCGTGGCGCCGACGACGATGTAGAAGACGGCGCTGCACACGGCCCACCAGGCCATGGTGAGGGCGTAGCGGGGCATGCGGTCGCTGTCGGCGACGGCGTGCAGCGAGTTGTCCGTCTCATCGGACGGTTTGCGTGAGGTCATGTTGGCCATGTCGGATCTCCTGGCGGGATCGGATGCTGCGGTTCGACTGCGGAACGGGCGCGCGTCGCCCACCGGCCTTGCCAGTGGGCGAGGCCGGAATACACGAAAACGGGGGAAGGGCGCGGCCTGGCCGCGCCCCGGGTGTCAGCCGCTGAGCGCCTGATGCAGCCGCTCGAAGCGGGCGCGGTAGTCGCGCCTTGCGGCCACCGCCTGCTCCAGCGTCACCCGCTCGAAATGGGCGCTCTGGTTGGGCTGCATCTGGCCGACCTTGTCCAGGTCGGCGCTGATGACCGTGCCTATCATGGCGTAGCCGCCGCCGGACACCGCGTCGCGGTGCAGGATGATGGGCTCCACGCCAGCAGGCACCTGGATGGAGCCGATGGGATAGCAGGCGTCGACGATGTTCGACGGGTCGGCGCCCGCGCCGAAAGGCTGTTCGCGGGCGCGAAAGCGCAGCGGGCGGCCCTGCTTGTAGCGGTAGCCGATGCGGTCGGCTTCCGAGGTCACGGTCCAGACGTCTTCATAGAAGGCGGCGGCGGATTCGGGCTCCAGCCGGTGGTCGTACAGGCCCGGCAGCACGCGCAGCGTTTGCGTCTTGGGTGGAGCCTCGGCCAGCGCGGCTGGCAGTTCGCGGCCCACGCGCGTGCGGATGGAGGCCCGGCCCACCGCCAGCCGGTCGCCGGCCTGCAGCTTGCGGCCTTCATGGCCGCCGATGGAGCCCAGCGCATAGGTCGAGCGGCTGCCCAGGACCACAGGCACGTCGATGCCGCCGGCGACCGCGAGGCAGGCGCGGGCGCCGGCCTGCACGAAGTCGAACGACAGCCGGCTGCCGGCCTGCACCGCCAGCGCCACGTTGCAGGCCTGCGCCACGCCGTCGATCTTGGGGATCATGCTGGCGCCCGTCACGGCGATTACGGCGGCGCGGTGGAACATCAATTCGGGGCCGAGCAGCGTGCATTCCAGCACGGCGGCGTCGGCGGCGTTGCCCACCAGCAGGTTGGCGGCCGCCAGCGCGTACTGGTCGAGCGCGCCGGACGGCGGTATGCCCAGGTGGTAGTAGCCCTGGCGGCCCGTGTCCTGCACCGAAGTGGCCAGGCCGGGCTTGATGACTTCGATGATGGGATCGTTAGGCATGGAGCGTCTCCAGCAGTTGGGCGTTGCAGGCATCGGGGGCGCGCTGGAACTCGGCCAGCGAGAACGACACGGGCCGGATGCGCAGCGCGAAGCTGCCAGCCTCGACCTGCGCCGCGGCCTGGTCGTACTCGTCGCGGGTGATGGGCTTGAACTTCACGATGTCGCCCGGGCGGAAGAACACCATGGAATCGCGCAGATGCGCCTGGCGCTGGGCCGGCTCGAAGATCGGCGCGGGCGTGACGCCGAACATCTGGTAGCCGCCCGCGCCGCGCACCGAGTAGATGCAGCCGAAGCAGCCGCCGTGTCCCACCGTGTGCTTGGGCGTGTCGGTGCGGGGGCGCAGGTACTTCGGAACTTGCAGCTGGCGCTCGCGCTCCACCATCTGGTACATGAAGGGCAGCCCGGCCACGAAGCCCACCATGGACACGAACCAGGGCGAGCCGGAATGGGCGTCGATGAAGCCCTGCACCGAGTCGTGGCCGTTGATGCGGGCCGCGTATTCCAGATCGGTGGACGCCGGATCCTGATGCCTTTCGCGAAACCGCATCAGGGTCTCGTGGGTCCAGGGATCGTTGTAATACACCGGCACTTCGATGATGCGGGTCGCCAGCGTCAGGTTGGCCAGGTCCATGCCCGCCTCCAGTTCGCGCAGCAAGGCCAGCAGGGCGTCCGGCGCGATGCGGTCGGGGTCGTACCGCACCTGGTAGGAGGCATTGGCCGGGCAGATCTCGGTCACGCCGTCGACCGCGCGTTCGCGCAGCGCCCGCGTGATCGCCATGCCCTTGAAAAAGGATTCCAGCGACATGTCCTCGCTGATCTCGACGAAGATGAACTCGTCGCCGCCGTGGGTGTAGCGCAAGCTCATTGGTTGTCCTCCCGGTCCCTTTGCATCCAGGCCTCAAGATAATTGGTGTGGTAGCGGCCCGCCAGCACGTCCGCATCCTCCAGCAGCTCGCGGTGCAGCGCCAGCGTCGAATGCACGCCGGCGAGTTCGACTTCGTCGAGCGCGCGCGCCATGCGCGCCAGCGCCGCCGCGCGGTCCTCGTCCCAGACAATCAGCTTGGCCAGCAGCGAGTCATAGTAGGGCGGTACGGCGCAGCCCGGATACAGCATCGAGTCCACGCGCACGCCGGGGCCGCCGGGCCAGCGCACGTGTTCGACCCGGCCCGGGCTGGGCGCGAAGTTGCGCGTGGGGTCTTCGGCGTTGATGCGGCATTCGATCGCCGCGCCGCGGATGGCGATGTCCTGCTGGCGCCAGCGCAGCGGCTCGCCGTCGGCGATGCGCAGCATTTCGCGCACCAGGTCCACGCCCGTGATGGCTTCGGTGATGGGGTGCTCGACCTGGATGCGGGTATTCATCTCGATGAAATAGAACTCGCCCGCGCCGCGGCTGTCGTCATACAGATACTCCAGCGTGCCTGCGCCACGGTATCCGACCGAGCGCGCCAGTTGCGCCGCCGATTCGCACAGTTTCTGCCGGGTGGCGGGGGCCAGGGCGGGCGAGGGCGCTTCTTCCAGCACCTTCTGCCGGCGCCGTTGCAGGGAGCATTCGCGTTCGTACAGGTGGACGGCGTTGCTGCCGTCGCCCAGGACCTGAACTTCGATGTGGCGGGCGCGCGGCAGATAGCGTTCCAGGTACACGCCGGCTTCGCCGAAGGCCGCCTGTGCCTCGGCCTGGGCCTGCGGCATCTGCGCGCGCAGTTCGGCTTCGTCGCGCACCACGCGGATGCCGCGCCCGCCGCCGCCCGCGGCCGCCTTGATCATGAGCGGGTAGCCGATGACGGCGGCATGGGTCAGGGCTTCATCCAGCGACGACAGCACGCCCTCGCTGCCCGGTACCGTCGGCACGCCGGCCTTCTGGGCGCAGGCGCGCGCTGCAGCCTTGTCGCCCATCGTGCGGATGGTGGCGGCATCGGGCCCGACGAAGATCAGGCCGGCGTCGCTCATGGCCTGCGCGAATGCCGCGTTTTCCGACAGGAAGCCGTAGCCGGGATGTACCGCCTGGACGCCGGTGCTGCGGGCGGCGTCCAGCAGCGCTTCGGTATTCAGATAGCTACGCGTCGCGTGCGAGGGGCCGATGAGCACCGCCTCGTCGGCCATGCGCGTGGCCAACGCGTCGCGGTCCGCCTCGCTGTACACGGCGACGGTGCGCATGCCCAGTTCGCGGGCGGCGCGGATGATGCGCAAGGCGATTTCGCCGCGGTTGGCGACCAGCACCTTGTGGATGCGGCGCGGCCGGTAGGGGAGATGGATATCGGACATGGCGCGGCCTATCCCTCGATGCGCAGCAGGGGCTGCCCGGCTTCCACCGGTTCGCCGTCTTCGACGAGGATTTCCGCCACCACGCCGCCGGTGGGCGTTTCGATCTGGTTGAACTGCTTCATGACTTCGACGATGCCGATCACGGCGCCGGCGGCGACCGTGGCGCCAGGCTCCACGAAGGGGGCCGCGTCGGGGCTGGGGCGGCGATAGAAGGTTCCGGGCAGGGGGCTGGGAATATCGTGCAACGGCATGGGTTTCTCCTTGGAATGTTGTTTGGGCGGCAGGCGGTTCAGGGGCCGGTCACGCTGGGCGGCGCGATCCGGATGCCGTGGGTTTCCAGCTTCTCGCGGGTGGCGCGCACCAGGGACAGGGCGCCGGGCGTGTCGCTGTGTATGCAGACAGAATCGAAGTCGATGGCGATGTCCTTGCCTTCGACCGTGCGCACGCGTCCCTCGGTGCAGGCGCGCAGCACCTTTTCGGCGACCAGGGCGGGGTCCAGCGGCTGGGTGTAGCGGGTGAAGACGATGGAGCCGCCGGCGTCGTAGTCGCGGTCGGCGTAGAACTCGCGCACCACGGGCTGGTTCAGTTCGCGCGCCAGGCGGTAGGTGACCGAGCTTTCCATGCAGTACAGCGCCAGCGTGGGCTCCAGTTCCTGCAGCGTTTCGATCAGGCGGCGCGACAGGGCTTCGTCGCGGGCGGCCTGCATGTACAGCGCGCCATGCGGTTTGACGTGTTGCAGGCGCAGTCCGTGCAGCCGGGCGAATTCGCGCAGCGCGCCCAGCTGATAGACGATGTCGTGCACCAGCGCTTCGGCGCTTTCGCGCATGTCGCGCCGGCCGAAGCCGACCAGGTCGCGAAAACCGGGATGGGCGCCGATGCAGACGCCGTGTTCGCGGGCCTGCAGCACCGTGCGGTTCATGATCCGCGGGTCGCCGGCATGGAAGCCCGTGGCGATGTTGGCCGAACTGATCAAGGGCATGATCGCTTCGTCCACGCCGTCCCCGATGGTCCATGGGCCAAATCCTTCCCCCATGTCCGAGTTGAGGTCGATGCTGCGCTTGCTCATTGCGGGAGGCTCCTTCTTGTCGCTCGCCGCATCCGGCGCGGCGTGTGACGTGAACATTAGCCAAGCCTCAAGGGGATAAAAAGATCTTTTTATTGATCTATGGATATCTGTTTTTTAGATAAGCGTCCGTCCCCTTGGTGGCCTCGTTTCGAAGATTTCTCTATGAAAAATAAGGGATACCCCTGATGGGACGGATGGGAATGCACAAAGAATATGCAGATATCCTGAGGGAAAGATATCGATTAAACAGATAAGGCTAGACATGTCGATTACCCTACGCCAGCTCAAATACTTCATCGCCGCGGCCGAACTGGGCCAGATTTCGCAGGCGGCGATCCAGCTGGCGATATCCCAGTCGGCCATCACCAGCGCCATCCGCGAACTGGAGGAAACGGTGGGCACGGCGCTGTTCCTGCGCGGCGCGCACGGCGTGACGCTGACCCACAGCGGCCGCACCTTCCTGAACCACGCCTACAACATCCTGTCCTCGGTCGACGAAGCCCTGCGCATGCCGGCGGCGGCGGAAGAGGTCTCGGGCCGCCTGCTGCTGGCGGCGTCCTATACGGTGATCGGCTACTTCCTGCCGTATCACCTGCAGCGGCTGTCGCAGCTGTATCCGCGCCTGGACATCCAGCTGCACGAACTGAACCGCAGCGCCATCGAGGAAGGCCTGATCGCGAACCGCTATGACATGGCGGTGCTGTTGACCTCCAACGTCGCCAACCCGGATCTGGCGGTGGAGCATTTCTTCGGCTCGCCGCGACGCCTCTGGCTGCCGGCCAGGCATCCCTTGCTGGCGGCGGACGCCGTGACCCTGGAGGACGTTTCGCGCGAACCCTTCATCATGCTGACCGTGGACGAGGCGGCCTACACCGCCTTGCGCTACTGGAACGAAACCCCGTTCAAGCCCGACGTGCGGCTGCGCACCTCATCCGTCGAGGCGGTGCGCAGCATGGTGGCGAACGGCAGCGGCGTGGCCCTGCTGTCGGACATGGTCTACCGGCCCTGGTCGCTGGAAGGCCGGCGCATAGAAACGGTCCAGCTCAAGGACCCGATTCCGCCGATGAACGTGGGGCTGGCCTGGCGCCGGGGCGCGGAAGTATCGCCCGCGATGCAGGCGGTGCGGGACTATTTCCGGCATGCGTACATGGCGCAGCGGGGCGGGGCGGGCTGAGCCCACGCCAACGGTTCGAACCATCTTCCAAATCGATCCGCCAGGCCGTCGGCGCCTCGCGGCAGGGGCTGCGCATGCCTGCGCGACCCCGTGAAATCCCTCATGCGGATAGGCCGTAAAACGATTGCCGTTTGAATATTCACTGATGTATATATCAATGTATGCATTGATGTGAACAGAAGTCGGGCCTGCCCGTGCCGCTTCTTGCCTTCCCGAGTTGGTTCCCGCCCATTCAGAGAGAAGAAGGAATATCCATGACGCAGCTCCACGGCGCCCGCATCCGGGCGAACGCGGAATCGGCAGGCCCGGATCCGGTCGGACTGGATCACGTGGGGCTGTACGCGCACGACATGGGGGCGGCCGCCGCCTTGTACGAACGGCTGGGCTTTCAGCTGACGCCGCTGTCACAGCACTCCGGCACCCACGCCGTCACGCGCGAAGTGGTCAAGGCCGGTATCGCCAACCGTTGCGCCATGCTCGGCCACGGCTACATCGAGTTGGTCGCGGTGGTGGACCCGGCGCTGGACTTGCGCGGTATTCCCGACGGTTTGGCCCGCTATGCGGGCATGCACATCATCGCCTTCGATACTGCCCAGCCCGAGCAGCGCATCGCCGCGCTGCGCGAGGCCGGCTTTGCGGCCGAACCCGGCGTGCTGCAACGCTACATAGACACGCCGCAAGGCCCCAAACTGGCGCGGTTCAGCCAGGTGCGCACGTCGCGCGACGCCATGCCTGAAGGCCTGATCCTGACCCTGCGCCACGAGACTCCCGAACTGCTCTGGCAGGAACGCTACCTGTCCCATCCCAACGGCGCCCGCGCGCTGGCGGCGGCCATCGTCGCGGTGGAGGATCTGGACGAGGCGGCGGCGCGCTATGAGCGCTATCTGGGCGTGGCCAGCACGCGGCGCGAGGGTGAGGCCTGGTTCCGACTGCATTCGGGATGGTTGGGGCTGACAACACGCGACGCGCTGCGCTCGCGCCTGCCGGGATGCGAGATTCCCGTGCTGCCGCGCCCGGCCGCGCTTGCCGTGGAAGTGGCCGACCTGTCCCGCACCGCTGCCGTGCTCGAGGCCAATCGCGTTCCCTACCTCCGCGCCAACGATCAATTGCGAGTGACGGCCGAACATGCGGGCGGCGCAAGTCTCATTTTCTGCGCCGGCGCCGGCGCGGCCTTGCCCTGGGATTGCGCGGGGCGCTGATCCGGCGGGCAGTCTGCAGTACCGATATCCAGCTAGTACTTCAAATAAAACAGGAGCAGCAGCATGATAGGTATCGCAAATCCGAAGCGCCGCGTCCGGCGGGGGATCCTGGCAGCCGCAGCGCTGGTGACGCTGAGCGCCGCTGGCGGCGCGGCGAACGCGGCGGAGAAAGTCACGTTCGCCTACGGCACCAACATTTCGCTTTCCAACGCTCCCACGCTGATGGCGGTGGGCATGGGCTACTTCAAGGAAGCGGGCCTGGACGTACAGGCGACCTTCTTTCAGGGGGCCGCGGTGATGCTGCCGCAGGTCACGCAGAAGCACATCACTTTCGGCTGGATCACGCCGGATCCGCTGGTGATCTCGCGCCAGCCGGGCCGCGATCCCCTGCCGGTCAAGATGTTCTACAACGGCATCTACCTGTCGCCGTTCGACGTCGTCGTCACCAAGAACAGTCCGGTCCAGTCGCTTGCCGACCTCAAGGGCAAGAAGATCGGCGTGGGCGCTATGTCCTGGGGCAACCTGGCGGTCACCAAGGCGATGATGAAGAAGATCGGGCTGGAACTGCAGCGCGACTATGAGTTCGTGCCCGTGGGCGTGGGCGCGACGGCGTTGCGCGCGGTCAGCGATGACAAGGTGCAGGCGCTGAATCTGTTCGATACCTTCCACGTGCAGATCGAACAGATGGGCGTCGAGCTGCGCCGCCTGCCCATGGGCCAGAACTATCGCGAACTGTTCTCCAGCGGCTGGATCGCGCACGAGGATACCCTGCGCGACAAGCCGCAACTGGTGGTGGCGTTCGCGCGCGCCGCGGCCAAGGGCGTGGTCGCCTGCAACGCCAATCCGGAAGCCTGCGTGAAGAACTTCTGGACCCTGTATCCGGCCACCAAGCCGGCCGAGGGGACCGAGGAGAAAAAGCTGGCGGACGCCGTGCAGATCCTGAAGGTGCGCCTGGCCACCATGCTGCCGGAACAGGGCGCCGGGAAGATGGGCTACTACACCGAGCAGTCCTGGAAGGACTATGTAGAGGTTTTGCACGAAGGCGGACAGCTGAGCACCGGCAACGTGGACGTCAAGCCGCTCTACACCAACGAGTTCGTCAAGGACATCAATGCTTTCGACGCCGCGGCCGTGGTGGCAGCGGCCCAGCAGCTCAAGTAGATGCGAGCCGGAATCCCTATGAACTCCCTGAATCTATCCCTGGTTGAAGGCGGGCGCTCGTCAGCGCGTTCGGACGCCGCCGGCCGCCCCTTGCTGACGGCCGACAATGTGAGCGTGGTCTACCGCAGCAGCAAAGGACCGATCACCGCCGTCGACAATCTGTCGCTGCAGCTGGGCGCTGGTGAATTCGTGTCGGTGCTGGGGCCGTCTGGTTGCGGCAAGTCCACGCTGGTCAAGGTGTTCAGCGGTCTGCTGACGCCTTCCAGCGGCAAGGCCTTGCTCAGCGGCACGCCTATCGACAAGCCGCGCGGCGACGTCGGCATCGTGTTTCAACAACCCACGCTGCTGCCCTGGAAAACGGTGTTGGACAACGTGCTGGTGCCGATCCGCGCCTTGCGCAAGGATACCGAGGCGGGCACCGCCCGGGCGCTGGAACTGCTGCGGCTGGTGGGCCTGGAAAAGTTCGCGAGCAACTACCCCAGCGAACTGTCGGGCGGCATGCAGCAGCGCGTCGGCATCGCCCGCGGCCTGGTGCATGACCCCGCGCTGCTGCTGATGGACGAGCCGTTCTCCGCGCTGGACACCATGACCCGCGACCGCATGAGCATAGAGCTGCAGCGCATCTGGATGGCCACGCGCAAGTCGGCCTTGTTCATCACGCACAGCATTGCCGAAGCGGTGTTCCTGTCGGACCGGATCGTGGTGATGTCGGCGCGCCCGGGGCGCATCATTCGCGAGATTTCCGTGAACCTGCCGCGGCCGCGGACGCTGGCGACGCTCAACGACCCCGAGTTCACGCGCCTGTGCGCCGAACTGCGGGAACTGTTCGATCAGTTGGTGAAGTTCGACTAGCGGAGGCGTTCGTGTCCCGATCCATCAAATCCATACTCTATCCCTTGATCACCGGGGTGCTGCTGGTGATCCTGTGGTTCGTCAGCATCCGCGTGTTCTCGGTGCCTAACTACCTGCTGCCCGCGCCCGAATCCGTGTTGCAGGCGCTCAAGACCGGCTATATCGACGGGCAATACTGGCCGCACTTTCTGTTCACGCTGCAAAGCACCGTGTACGGCTACCTGATAGGTTGCGGGCTGGCTCTGGTGGTGGGAACCATCCTGGCCGAGTCCGAGACCTTCGAGCAGTTCATCTATCCCTACATCATCGCCCTGCAGTCCACGCCGAAAGTGGCGATCGCGCCCTTGCTGCTGGTCTGGTTCGGCTTCGGCATGGCCTCCAAGGTCGTGATGGTGGCCTTGATGAGCTTTTTCCCGATGTTCATCAACACGGTGGTGGGCATACGCCAGGCCGACCCGGCCATGCTGGATCTGATGAAGGCCTTTGGCGCCTCGCGCAGCCACGTGTTCTTCCACGTCAAGCTGCCCGCGGCCTCGGGCCACATTTTCGCCGGCCTGCAGATCTCGGTGGTTCTCAGCCTGATCGGCGCGGTGGTGTCGGAGTTCATCTCGTCCAGCAAGGGGCTCGGCTATCTGATCCAGTCGGCCTCGGTCAACATGGACGTTGCCACCATGTTCGCCTGCCTGTTCAGCCTGGTGTTCATCGGCCTGACGGGCACCAACCTGATCCGCTACCTGCACCGCAAGCTGGTGTTCTGGGACAAATCGACCTCGGCCACCGTGCAGGCCGAGTAGGCGCACAGGAGAACTCATCCATGGAATTCCATCAATGCTACGCGCTCGACTATGGCCGGGCGCGCGACAAGTTCCGGGCGGCAGCCGCGGGCGCAGGCGGACGCCTGGCCGAGTACACGCACGCCGGCGCGCGGGCGCCGGGCGGCACGGCGCTGGTGACCGACGTGGCCTGCTTCGGCCGCGCCGACGCGCCGCGCCGCCTGCTGGTGATCAGCGGCACGCACGGACTCGAGGGCTTCTTCGGCTCGGCCGCGCAGATCGCGTGGATGTTGGGCGGCGGCCCCGCGGCGCTCGACCCGGACGTGGCGGTGGTCATGGTGCATGCCATCAACCCCTGGGGCTTCGCGCACCTGAGCCGCACCACTGAAAACAACGTGGACCTGAATCGAAACTTCATCGCACATGAGGGAGCGCCGCCCGCCAACCCCGACTATGCGCTGCTGCATCCGCTGCTGCTGCGCGACGAATGGAGCCGCGCGGAGGTTGCGGCCGCGCAGCAGGCCATGGAGGATTTCGCGGCCAGCCATGGCGAGGATCGCTTGTACGACACGCTGGCGCGCGGCCAGTACTCCCATCCGAACGGCCTGAACTACGGCGGCAAGGGACGGGAATGGTCCAACCTGACGCTGGAGCGCATTGTCCGCGACCACCTGGCCGGCGCGGGCAAGGTCGCCCTGATCGATTGGCATACGGGCATAGGCGGATACGGCGAGCCGTTCTTCCTGTGCTTCAACGAGGAGGGCGGGCCGCTGCATGACCTGGCGGTGCAGTGGTGGGGCAAGGAGCGCATCGTCGGCCAGCGGCCGCACGGCAAGTCGCGCCCGAATTATCAAGGCCTGTTGTTCTATGGCGTGCAATCCTTCCTGGGCGACGTGCCGATGTGCGGCGCCGTGATCGAGTTCGGCACGCGCGGCTGGCACATGCGCCGCTTGCTGCGTCTGGACCTGTGGCTGAAATTCAAGGCGGACCCGGAGAGCGAGCGCTACGAGATGCTGCGCGCGGACCTGCTGGACTCGTTCTGCCCGGTGGACCAAATCTGGCGCGAAGGGACGCTGCGCCACTCGCAGGAGATCACGCGGCAGGCGCTGGAGGGGCTGACGGGCTGGAAGGATGCATGATGGCCGCATCCGCCAACCTGGGCGTGCTGTTTTCGCCGGACCACGACGCGAGCGCCGTCGCCCTGATCGACCTGGGCGGCGAGGCCGGACCGCGCACTTATACCTATGGCGAGCTTGATGCGCAGGCCGACGGCGTGGCGCGCGGGCTGCGGGCGCGCGGTTTGGCCCCGGGCGCGCGGGTGGCGATCCTGTCGGCCAATCGCATGGAGTTCCTGGCCGCCTATCTGGGAATCATGCGCGCCGGCTTGGTCGCGGTGCCGGTGAACCACCGGCTGCCAGCGGCAGGCATCGAGTTCATCCTGCAGGATTGCGGCGCCAGCCTGGTGTTCTGCGACGCGTTGCGGCGCGGACTCTGCACGGCGCAATTGCCGATGGTCGAGTTCGGGGCGGACGGCCCTGAAGGCTATGCCGCGTTCCTTGTTCCTGGCCCATGGGAGGCAGAGCCCGTGGTCCCGGGGCAGGCCGCCTTGTTCCTTTACACGTCCGGGTCCACCGGTCGTCCCAAGGGCGTGATGCTGTCGCACGCTGGCTACCTCTGGACGGTGCGCCAGCGCATCGCGGCGACGGATTACTCAGGTCACCGCTTCCTGGTGGCGGCGCCCCTGTATCACATGAATGCGCTCAACACCGTCAAGCTGGCGCTCGCGGGCCGGGGCAGCCTGGTGCTGATGCCGCAGTTCGAACCCGCGGGCTATCTGGACGCGATACCGCGCTACCGCTGCACCTGGCTGACCGCGATACCCACCATGATCGCGTTGCTGGCCCGCGAGACCGCGCTGGCGGCGCAGGCGGACCTGTCCTCGGTGGCCATGGTGCGGCTGGGGTCCGAGCCGCTTACGCAACGCATCGCCGACAGCGCGCGCGCCATGTTCCCGCGCGCGGCCATCGGCAACGGCTACGGCGCGACCGAAACCGGCGCGCTGGTGTTCGGCCCGCATCCCGACGGGCTGGCGCAGCCGGTGTTGTCCGTCGGGTATCCGCACCCGGCGGTGCAGGTGAGGCTGGTCGACGGCGACAACCTCGACGCCGCGGCAGGCGTGCTGCAAGTCCGCTCCGCGGCCCTGATGCTGGGCTATCACGCCTTGCCGCAGCAGACCGCGGCGGCCATGACGGAGGACGGCTTCTATATCACCGGCGACGTGATGCGTCGCGACGAGAACGGCTTCCATTACTTCGTGGGCCGGGCCGATGACATGTTCGTTTGCGGCGGTGAAAACATCTATCCCGGCGAGGTCGAGAAGATGCTGGAGCGTCATCCCGCCATTTTCCAGGCTTGCGTCGTGCCGCTGCCCGATGCGCTCAAGGGCATGAAGCCGGTTGCGCTGGTGGTGCTGCGTCCCGATGCGTTCTTGTCCGAACGGGAGGTCAAGGACCACGCGCTGGCTCATGGGCCGGCCTATCAGCACCCGCGGGCGGTGCGCTTTGTCGACGAGATGCCCGTCAGCAGCACGGGCAAGGTCAACCGCAAGGCGGCCGCGCAGCTGGCCGCCGAGCTGATGTTCAACCCAACCATCCTCAATCAGAGCAAGGAGCATCCATGAAGGCAGTAGTCATTCACGGACATGGCGGTCCGGAGGTCATGCAATATGACTCCGCGTTCCCCGATCCGAAGGCGGGCGAGGGCGACGTGATCCTGCGGGTCAAGGCGACGTCGATCAACTATCACGACGTCTTCACGCGCCGGGGCATGCCGGGCATCAAGCTGGATTTCCCGGTCATCATGGGCCTGGACGTGGCCGGCGAGATCGTCGAGGTCGGCCCGGGCGTCGAGGGCTGGGCGGTGGGCGACCGGGTGCTGGTCGATCCCATCAACCGCGCCGAGGGCGGCCTGATGGGGGAAACCGTCCACGGCGGCCTGGCGGAACTGTGCAAGGCGCGCGTGCACCAGCTGATCCGCATCCCGGACGGGGTGAGCTACGAGCAGGCGGCGGCCTTGCCGGTGGCCTTCGGCACGGCCTACCGGATGATGCACACCATAGGCCAGGTCCAGGCCGGGGAAAAAGTGCTGGTGCTGGGCGCCAGCGGCGGCGTGGGCGTGGGCTGCGTGATGCTGGCGAAGATTGCGGGCGCCGAGGTCGTCGCCTGCGCCAGCAGCGAGTCCAAGATGCAGCGCCTGCGCGAACTGGGCGCCGACCATGTCATCAACTACTCGCAGGCGGATTTCGCCCGCGCCATCTACGAACTCTATGGCAAGCCGCACCGTCGCAAGTTCGATGGCGGCGTCGACGTCGCCGTGAACTTCACCGGCGGCGATACCTGGGTCAAGTCCATGCGCTGCCTGCGGCGCGGCGGCCGGCTGCTGACTTGCGGCGCCACCGCGGGCTACGACCCGCAGACCGATCTGCGTTTCATCTGGACCTTCGAGCTGAACATCCGCGGCTCCAACGGCTGGATGCGCGAGGATCTGGATGCCTTGCTGGCGCTGGTGCAGTCGGGAAAGATGCAGGTTCCGGTGGACCGCGTGCTGACCCTGGATGAGGCGGGCGAGGCGCTGCGCCTGATCGAGGACCGCGAAGTCATGGGCAAAGTGGTGGTGACGCCATGAGCGAAGTGATGACGATCGAAGAAATGCAGCAGCGTCTGCAGCGGGCCCCCTTCAACAGCTTCATGGGGCTTACCGTGCTGTCCGCCGACTACGACAGGCAGGAGATCGTGATGCAGATGAAGCTGCGTCCGGAATTCGAGCGCATGGCGGGCAGCGGGCAATTTCATGGCGGCGTGATCGCGGCGATGATAGACGCGGTCGGCCAGTACGTGCTGATGATGATGCTGGGCAAGCCGCTGGCGACCATCAACTTCCGCACGGACTATCTGCGTCCGGCCACCAACACCAGCCTGCGCGCCGTGGGCCGGGTGCTGCGCATGGGCAAGAGCATATGCGTGTCGGATGTGGAGGTGCGCGACGATGCCGACAAGCTGGTGGCGGTAGGCCGCGCCAACTACGCCACGCCATCCTGAACGCGGCCGGCGGCCCGCCGGGCCGCCGGCCGCGATGCGTCCGGAGCCATTACAATCATCAACGCTTGCCCCCCTCTGATCGAGGCCGAATTCGCAGCCGCGGCGAACGTGATCCGCTCGCCGCCGCGCCGTCTCCCGCCGTGATGCCCGGCGGCCGGCGCAGGCTTCCGCAGCCCAAGACGAAAACAATGAACATGACAAGCATTGAACCGGCGGAAAAAGGTCGACGCGCTTTCTCGCACGTGCTGGAGAAGCTGCGCGAGATGGTGATTTCCTATGAAATCAAACCCGGCGAACGCCTCAACGAGGTCGCCCTGGCCGAACGCCTGGGCGTCAGCCGCACACCGGTGCGGGAGGCCTTGCATCTGCTGGCGCGCGACGGTTTCCTGGAGGAAGCCGGACGCGGCTATGTGCGGCGCCAGCTGAATCTCAAGGAAATGATCGATCTCTACGAGACCCGCGAGGTGCTGGAACTCGCCTGTCTGCAACTGGCCTTCGAGCGCGCCACGCCGCAGAAGCTGGATGCGCTGGAGGCTTTCCTGGCGGACAGCCGCAGCAAGTCGCCGGACCTGCCGGTCACGCAGCTCGTGCACCTGGACGAAACTTTCCACCAGATGCTGGCGGAGATGTCGGGAAATCTGGAATTGCAGCGGGTTTTGGGCAACGTGAACGAACGCATCCGTTTCATCCGCTGGATCAACATGGAACGCATAGGGCGCGACAAGACCCAGGCTGAGCATGTTGCGATACTGGCCGCCCTGCGCGCGGGCGATCTCGCCGCCGCGCAGCGGAACCTGCGCAGCCATATTTCCAAGCGTACCGAACAGATCAAGGAATCGATCGCGCAAGGGTTGGCCCGGATCTACCTGGACGGGGTCGAAGACCTGCACGACGCCTGAAAAGGAACACACAATGAGAACATCCTTGCTTTTCCTGGCCGCCATCGTGACGGGCTGCGCCAGCGGTTCCAGCGACCTGCTGACCGAATCGAAGGTGGCCGCCATCAAGCTCAACGTCACCACCTACGAAGAGATGGTGCGGGACTACGGCCCGCCTCGCTCGCAGGGCGTCGGCCGCGATGGGCTGACGACGGCCACGTGGTTCTATTTCGACAACAGCGCCTATGGCGCGATGGACAACCAGCAGACGCTGACCGTGATCTTCAACAAGGACCGCACGGTAAAGGACTATGTGAACGCGTCCGCCGGGTCCGGCAAAAGCCGCTAGGCTGCGCAGGGGGCTGCGGCCCTGGGGGTCAGAGCACCAGCTTCAGCCCGATCGCGAACATGGCCGCGGCGACGCAGCCGTCCAGCACCCGCCACGCATTGGGATTGGCGAAGACCGGCCGCAGCAGGCGCGCGCCATAGCCCAGCGCAAAGAAGAAGGCGAACGACGCCGATATCGCGCCCAGCGCGAAGGCGGTCTTGTGGCCGTCGTACTGGCTGGAGACCGAGCCCAGCAGCACCACGGTGTCCAGATACACGTGCGGATTGAGCCAGGTCAGGGCCAGGCAGGTCGCCAGCGCGGCGGCGCGTCCCGCAGTCTGGGTGGATGAGGGCGTGAGGCTGTCGTGGCGGGCGCGCAGCGCCGATATCAGGCTGCGCGCGGCATAGGCGAACAGGAATAGCGCGCCGCCGTAGCGCAGCGCGGACTCGAGCCAGGGCAGGGCGCCTACCGCCAAGCCGAAGCCGGCCACGCCGGCGCTGATCAGGATGGCGTCGGACAGGGCGCAGGTCAGGCAGACGGCAAAGACATGTTCCTGGCGCAGGCCTTGGCGCAGTACGAACGCGTTTTGCGCGCCGATCGCCATGATGAGGCTCAGGCCGAGCAGGAATCCGGGAATGTAGGCGGTGGTCATCGATACCCTTGAACGTAGGGCGACAGACTAGCCTTGTCTGGATGATTAGGACAGCTAATTATCCTAACCCATATTCAGTTCCTCTAATTTTCCGGTGGACACGCCCGGAAGGTCCCGGGCGCATTGATCCCTCAGGCTTTAGAACATGTGGCGGATGCCCGCCGAAGTCTGCAGCGTATGGGATTCCCGGATGTCCAGCCGGTTCACGTAGGCGTAGAGGTTGGTGCGCTTGGACAGGTCGTACTGGTAGCCCAGCGCCCAGCCGGTGATGTCGGAAGTCGTGGCGCGCTGGTAGGAGGCCATCACCTTGCCGGCCTTGCCCGTGGGTACGGTCACGCCGGCGATGTAGGAGTTGACGTTGTCATAGCCGGCCGAGGGCCCGCTGTTGGCATTGCGCAGATTGCCGTAGGTGCCGTGCAGGGTGATCCACTCGAAGTCATAGGAGCCCGCGGCCTGGAAATTGGTGGCGTTCTTCTTGCTGGGCTGCAGCGCGTTGGGGTTCAGGCGTTCATAGGTCAGCGCGGCGGCGATGGGGCCCTTGTTGTAGCGCAGGCCTGCAGTCAGGACGCGGTCGTGGTTGTCCGTGGCGAATTCGTTGCCGTCGTTGGCTTCGAAGCTGTAACCCAGTCCGGCCTGCCAGCCGTTCATCCGCGGCGTGGCGTAGAACACGGCATTGTTGACGCGGCCGCCCGCGCCGAAATCGCCGTCGTTGTAGCCCAGCACGGCGTTGTTGGAGCTCTGGCTCCAGCCGGTGCCGAAGGGCGAACCTACCCCAGCCCACTCGAAGCCGTAGACCCACTGGCGGCCCAGGCGCACTTCACCGAAGCCGCCCGCCAGGCCGACGTAGGCCCAGCGTCCGAACATGCGTCCTTGCGCCTGGGTGCCGTTGTTGGCATTGAAGCCGCTTTCCAGGCGGAAGACCGCCTTGTAGCCGTTGCCCAGGTCTTCGCTGCCGCGCAGGCCCCAGCGCGAACCGGATTGGTTGCCGCTCTTCTGGCGCAGGCTGGATTCGCCATCCTTGCGCTCATAGAGCATGCCCAGGTCGACCAGGCCGTACAGCGTGACCGTGCTGGTTTCGGCCGCCTGCGCCGGACTCATGCAGGAAAGGGCCAGCGCCGCGCCCAGGAATTTGCGTTGTCTCAGCTTTTTTTTCAAGGTGATCCCCATTGATGTTGTGTTGCGGATGGACGAACGACCTCTGCCGCCCGCGCGGTGCGCGGATGGCAGGGGGTAAAACACGGGTGGCCGGGTCAGGGCGCCGGCAAGGGCGTCAGCGCTTGCGGATCGGCGATGTGCAGCGTGAGGCTGCAACCATGGACCGAGGACAGATGCAGGGCGTTGAGGGCGATGCGCTTCTCGCGGGCATCGGCCGCCGTTTCCCCGCTATTGGGATTGACGTCGTACTTGGGAAAGTTGCTGCTGGATATGTCCAGGCGGATCCGGTGCCCCCGCTTGAACAGATTGCAGGTGGCGAAGGGTTCGATCTTGATTTCATAGACCTTGCCAGGCACCAGCGCCGCCGGTTTCTCCCAGGACTCATGGAAGCGGCAGCGAAAGATGCCGTCGGTCAGGTTCAGGGCATAGCCTTCGGGATAGTCGGGGTTGGCGGGATAGACGTCGATGAGCTTGGCGGTGAAGTCGGTGTCGGGGCAATCGGATGAGATGCTGAGCTTGACCGTGACCGGGCCGACGACGGCCAGATCCTGCTCCAGCGGTTCGGTCTGGAACACGACGACGTCATCGCGCGAGGCCAGCGGCAGGCCGGCCTGCTCGATGCCGAAGAAGCGGGCATCCTCGCGCTGGTCGAAGCCGCCGCCCACGAACACCGGCTGGCCGGACGTGAGCGCGCCGCCGATGGTGGGCACGGGACGCCGCGGATCGGCCTGGTAGCGGATGCTGGCGTGCGCGGCTTGCGGCGGTTCCAGCCGCAAGCTGCCGTCCGCATGCAGGAAGTAGGGCGTGGCGCGGGCCTGCGGCACCGGCCAGGTCTCGGCCTGCACCCACTGGCCGCCGTGCTCGAAGCGGCCCGCCGCAACGCGCCGGCCGCTGCCGCCGCCCATCAGGAACAGGCGGGCGACCGGGTCGCAAGCGGCGGGGCTGGCGTCCTGCTGCAGCCAGCGGCGGAACCAGGACAGGCGGAACTCCAGCCAGTTGCGGGCGATGTGGCCGTCGAACGCCGCTGCCGATCCGAACTCGGCGTCGCCGCTATGCGTGATGTTGCGGTCGCCATGCAGCCAGGGGCCCATGATGAGCCGCAGCGGCGCGTTTCTGCCGGCGCCCAGCCCCTCGAAGTTCTCCATGGTGGTGCGCACGTAGGCGTCGTACCAGCTGGACATCAGCACCACCGGAATGTCGGGGATGGCGTCATAGTAGCCCTGGGCATAGATGCCCAGCTGGCGCCAGGATTCGTCGAAGGACTCGGCGCGCCATTGCTCGAACAGATAGTCTTCATACTCCGGCACGGCCGACAGCGGCGAATGGCCTGGGCGCCAGGGCATGCGCGCGAACCACTGGCGGATGTCCTGGGCTTCGAGCGCGGCGAGCACCACCGGGTCTTCCTGGGCGGCCGGGCTGAGCTTGGCCTGCTTGTAGGCCCAGGTCGCCTGCTTCAGCTCGAAGGCGCCGGATTGGCGGATGCCGCACTGGTAGCCGTTGGAAAAGCCGCCGGAATCCAGCACCATGCAGGCCAGGCCCGGCGGGTTCATGCAGGCCAGCGCCATCTGCGTGTGCGCGCCATAGGAAAGGCCCATGGTGCCCACCTTGCCGTTGCACCAGGGCTGGGCGGTGATCCACGCCATCGTGTCGTAGCCGTCCGGCCCTTCGGACAGGTACTTGGTGAACTGGCCCTCGGAATCGTAGCGGCCGCGGCAGTCCTGGAACACGACGGCGAAGCCGTGCTGCGTGAAATAGCGCGCGATGCCGGGGCGCGGCTGGCCTTGCACGCCGTCGATCTGCTCGGAACGGGAGATATCGGCCTTGCCGTAGGGCGTGCGCTCAAGAATTACGGGCAGGGGCGCGCTCGTGCCGGGCAGGTAGCCCGGGGGGAAGTACACGTCGGTGGCCAGCAGCACGCCGTCGCGCATGCGCACTTTCTGGTTGGGCAGGTCCGCGAGGGGGCGGGAGGGGCTCATTTTGCTTCCTGTATGTAGACCATGGAGGTCCGTTCCAGCTTGTTGGCGCGCACGACGATGCCGTCGCGGGCGGCCCAGAAGACCACCGGGAAATAAAGCGGCACGATGCCCACGTCGTTGAAGGCGGCCTCGGCGGCTTCGCGCAGCAGCTGGTTGCGGGCGTTCTTGTCGAATTCGGTGGCAGCGCGCGCCAGCAGGCGGTCCACTTCGGGGTTGGAGTAGCGCGCGCGGTTGAAGGCGCCCGTGCCGGCGGCCTTGTCATAGGTGGCCAGCACGTTGGTCAATCCATTGGACGAATCGCTGGTGCTGTTGCCGTACGAGAAGATGAAGGCGCTGTACTGCTGCTTGCTGCTGGCGCCGGCATAGACGTTGTAGGGCTGGGTGACCACGCCGTTGATGCGCAGGCCGGCGCGCGCCATCATCTGCGCCAGCGCCTGCGCCAGGTCGCCGTCGCTAGCGAAGCGGTCGTTGGAGGAATGCACGGTCAGGCCGAAGCCCTTGGGGTAGCCGGCCTCGGCCAGCAGCTTGCGCGCGCCTTCCGGGTCATAGGCGGGCGGCGCCAGCGCGGGTGAGTAGCCGCCGAGTCCTTCAGGCACCATCTGGCCCGCGGGCGCGCCGGCGCCGCTGAGCAGGCGGTCGGTGATGGGCTCGCGCATGAACATCATGGAGATGGCGCGGCGCACCCGCAGGTCCTTCAGCGGGTTGGCGTCCATGGGCTTGCCCTGGGCGTCGGTGACGTACGGACTCTTGTCGCGCGCCGAGTCCAGCGCCAGGTAGATCAGGCGGGCCGAGGCGGACTGGTACAGGACATAGCCGGGCCGGCTCCGCAGCTTCTTCGTGTCGGTGGGTGGCACGCTGTCGATCAGGTCGACCGAGCCCGACAGCAAGGCGGCCAGGCGCGCGGCGTCGTTGGAGATATAGCGGATCACGACGCGGTCGAAATCCGGCCGCTTGCCCCAATACTGCTCGTTGCGCTCCAGTTCCAGGCTGTCGCCCGGTTGCCAGCGCTTGTACTTGTAGGGGCCGGTGCCGATGGCGGCCAGGCCGGCATTGAAGTCTTCCGAGCTGCGCCCTTCGGCCGCGCGGCGCGACAGGATGTAGACCAGGCCGATCTGCTCCATCAGGTCGGGGGTGGGTTGCTTGCTGCGGATGCGCAGCGTCAGCGGGTCCACGACCTCGATGCCGGCGATGGAGCGCACCGCGCCGGTGAAGGGCGCGGGACTGTTCGGCACCTTGGGCGCACGCTGCAGCGAAAACACCACGTCGTCGGCCGTGAACGGCGTACCGTCATGAAAGCGCACGCCGGGGCGCAGCTGGATTTCCCAGAGCGTCGGCTCCAGCGCCTTCCACGACACCGCCAGGCCGGGGCGGATCTGCATGTTCTCGTCGGTCGATACCAGGCGCTCGAAGATGTTTTCGGCCGCGGCCTGGTTGTTGCCCGTGCGCGAGAACAGCGGGTCCATGGACGAGGGCTCGCTGGAGTGGCCGATGGTCAGCAGCGGGCGGGCGTAGGCGCCCGCGGCCGCCGCCAGCAGCGCAGCGGCGAGCAGGGCCTGCAGGCCGCTGCGCAGCAGGGAGGATTTGAGGCTTGCGGCTTTCATGGGCGGATCGTTCCTAGTGCTGGCGCATCCAGCAGATGACAGGCGGCGCGGCGGCCATTGCCCTGCTCCAGCAGCATGGGCTGCTCGGTCCTGCAGCGCGCCATGGCGTGGGGGCAGCGCGGATGGAAATGGCAGCCGGGCGGCGGGTTCAGAGGGGAGGGGATTTCGCCTTTGATGGCATGAAAGCGCCGCTTGCGGTTGGTCAGCCGCGGAACCTCTTCCAGCAGGGCCTGGGTGTAGGGATGCAGCGGCGTCTTGAAGATCTCGGCGGTGGGGCCGGATTCGACGATGCGGCCCAGATACATGATGACGGTGCGGCCGCTGATGCGCTGCACGACGCCCAGGTCGTGGCTGATGAAGAGATAGGTCAGTCCCAGCGTCTCGCGCAGGTCCATGAAGAGATTCAGGATTTGGGCCTGGATCGAGACGTCGAGCGCGGCGATGGATTCGTCGCAGATGAGAAAGCGCGGCTTGACCGCCAGCGCGCGGCCGATGCCCACGCGCTGGCGCTGGCCTCCGGAGAACTGGTGCGGAAAGCGATTGCGGAAATCCGGGTTCAGGCCCACCTGCCGCATGACCTCGACCACGTAGTCGTCGTAGTCGGCGCGCGCCACGATGCCGTGGGCCAGCGGCGCTTCGCCAATGATGTCGCGCACGCGCTTGCGCGGATTCAGCGAGGACATCGGGTCCTGGAAGATCATCTGCGTGGACATGCGCTGGGCATGCGCGGCTTGCCCGGTCAGGGAGGACAGCTCGCCGGCCGGCGTCAGCAGGGTGCCGGAGGTGGGCGGCAGGATGCCGGCCAGCACGCGGCCCAGCGTGGATTTTCCGCAGCCGGACTCGCCGACCAGGCCCACCACTTCGCCTTCATGGATGGCCAGGTCCACGCCGTCCACCGCGTGCACGGTGTGCGACGCCACGCGCGCGCCCAGCAGCCCGGCCAGTCTTTCGGCGTAGTCGGGGCGCTTCACGAACAGGCGCGATACCTGCTGGGCCTGCATCAGGATGGGCGTGTTCAAGAGAGGGCTCCTGTCTGGGGATGAAAGCAGCGCAGCGTGCGTTCCTGCCCGGCCGTGATCTGCGGCTGTTCTTCGCGGCAACGCAGCGTGGCGTGCGCGCAGCGCGGGGAGAAGGCACAGCCTTGCGGCAGCGCGAGCGGCGAGGGCGCCATGCCGGGAATCTGATAGAGGCGCGCGCCGCCCTGGTCGTTGCTGGGCACCGAGCCGATGAGGCCGACGGTGTAGGGATGGCGGGGATGGTCGAGAATGTCTGCGGTGGGGCCGGACTCCACCACCCGGCCCGCATACATCACGCAGACGCGGTCAGCCAGGCCGGCGACCACGGCCAGGTCGTGGCTGACCCAGACCATGGCGGTGCCGGTTTCGGCGCAGAGCTTCTGCATCTCGGCCAGGATCTGCGCCTGGATGGTTACGTCCAGCGCGGTGGTCGGCTCGTCGGCGATGATGAGGTCGGGCTTGTGCAGCATGGCGATGGCGATCGCCACGCGCTGGCGCATGCCGCCGGAGAGCTGGTGCGGGTAGGCCTTCAGGCGTTCTTCGGGCGCGGGGATGCCGACCGCGGCCAGCGTGTCGCGGGCACGGGCCCAGGCGGCCTTGCGGCTGCAGCGCTCGTGCGCCTGCACCGTTTCGACCATCTGGGTTTCGATGCGGAACACCGGATTCAGGGTCATCATGGGGTCCTGGAACACCATGGCGATGCGGTTGCCGCGCAGTTCGCGCAGTTCCTCGGCCGACAGCGTGGCCAGGTCGCGGCCCTTGAACAGGATCTGGCCGCCGTCGATGCGTCCTGGCGGGTCGATGAGGCCCAGCACGGAGAAGCCCGTGATGGACTTGCCCGAACCGGACTCGCCGACCAGGCCCAGGATCTCGCCCGGGTGGACGTCGAAGCTCACGTCGTCGACCGCGCGCACCACACCCGCTCGGGTGTGGAACCAGGTGCGCAGGTTCCTGACGGAAAGCGTGGGGATTGCCGGATTCATGGGACTTCCTATTTCTGCAGGCGGGGATTGAGCGCTTCGCGGATGCGATCGCCCACGATGTTCATGGTGAAGACCACCGTCAGCAGCAGGACGCCCGGATAGACGCTGATCCAGTACAGACCGGCCAGCATCTGCTGGTAGCCGTTGGCGATCAGCAGGCCCAGCGAGGGCTCGGTGACGGGCAGGCCGATGCCGAGGAAGCTGAGCGTAGCCTCGGCCGCGATGGCGTTGGCAGTCTGGATCATGGCGATCACGATGACGGGCGGTACGCAGTTGGGCAGCAACTGGCTGAAGAGCGCGCGCCGGTGGCTCAGGCCCAGGCAGAGCGCGGCCTCCATGTATTCCTTGCGCCGTTCGACCACGGCGGTGGCGCGCACCGCCCGCGCGAAGTAGGCCCACTGCACCACCACCAGGGCGAAGATGACCTTGTCCAGGCCCTGTCCCAGGATCGCCAGCATCATGAGCGCGACCAGGATGGTGGGAAAGCCCAGCATCAGGTCGACCAGACGCATGATCAGGGTGTCCACGCGGCCGCCGAAGTAGGCGGCGGCCAGCCCCAGCACCGTGCCGACCACCATGGCGAACAGGCCGCTGAGCACGCCCACGCCCAGGCTGGTGCGCAAGCCGTACATCATGGCCGACAGCATGTCGCGCCCCTGCGCGTCGGTGCCCAGCCAGTAGGTGTCGCCGTAGACGCCGACGCTGCCAGGCGGCAGGCGGCCGTCCAGGATGGTGATGGCGGCGAGGTCGTAGGGGTTCTGCGGCGCGATCCAGCTGGCGAACAGCGCGGCCAGGACCAGCACGCCGAGGATCGCGGCCGCGATGCTGGCGGCGCGGCTGTCGAGCACGCCGTACAGGGCCTGGCCCAGCGTGGTTTCGCGGTTGAGTTTCATGACGGCGGCTTTCATTCGGCGGCCCCCACGCGGACACGGGGATCGAGGACGGAGTAGATGATGTCCACCAGCAGATTGAGCAGGATGAACATGGTCACCACGATGAGCAGATAGGCGACCACGACGGGGCGGTCCAGCTTCATGATGCTGTCGATGATGAGCTTGCCCACGCCCGGCCAGGCGAAGATGGTCTCGGTGACCGTGGCGAACGCGATCATCGAGCCGAACTCCATGCCGACGACGGTCACGATGGGGATCATGATGTTCTTCAGCACGTGCATGTAGATCACGCGCGATTCGCGCAGGCCCTTGGCGCGCGCGAATTTCACGTAGTCCAGCGGCATGGTCTCGCGCACGCCGCTGCGCGTCAGGCGCACGATGAGAGCGATCTTGAACAACGCCAGATTCAGCGCTGGCAGGATCAGGTGGCGGATGCCGTCCCAGGATGCCAGGCTGGTCTGGATGCCCAGCAGTTCGCCGGTGGGACCGCGCCCGGTGGATGGCAGCCAACCCAGCGTCACCGAGAAGATCAGCACCAGCATGATGCCCTGCCAGAAGTTGGGCAGCGAAAAGCCCAGGATGGAGCCGGTCATGATGCCGCGGTCCAGCGCCGAGTCAGGCTTCAGGCCCGCGACCAGGCCCAGCGGCAGGCCGATGGCCAGGGCCAGCAGCAGGGCGACGAAGGCCAGTTCCAGCGTGGCGGGCAGCCGTTGCAGGATCAGCTGGATGGCGGGCTGGTTGTAGACGAAGGACGTGCCCAGGTCTCCATGCAGCGCGTTGCCGACGAATTTCAGGTACTGCTGATAGAGCGGCAGATCCAGGCCCAGCGACGCCACGGCCTGGGCGATTTCTGCTTGCGAGGCGTCGGCCGGCACCAGGATTTCGATGGGGTCGCCGATGGCATAGACGCCGGCGAACACGATGAGTGACGTCAAGGCCAGGATCACGACGCTTTGGCAGAGCCGGCGGATAATGAACGCGGTCATGGCGCGGCGCGGCGACAGGAGGGGCGTGGGACAGCAGCGCGCATTTTGGCTCCTTGCGATTCGGCGCTAATACGGATTGATTGCGGATTCGTGTATGGGCAGAATCCGCGGCTGCCGGCATGTTCCAATCAACATGGGGCCTTGGCAACCGTATGCCGGGCCGGCATGCGTCTATGTGAATTTCGCCAAATTTGGTGCTAACCCTAGGTATTGGGCAACGCGTCGCCGCCGGCGCGCCCGCGACAACAATGAATTTCAAGCAGCTAGAGGCCTTCGTGGCCTTCATGACCACCGGATCGACCATAGAGGCCGCGCAGCGGCTGGGATCGTCACAGCCAGCGGTCAGCCGCCTGCTCAGCCAGTTCGAGTCCGATCTGGGGCTGCCGTTGTTCCTGCGGCGCAAGGGGCGCCTGCATCCGAGCAGCGAGGCCGAAGCCTTGCTGCCGGATGTGCAGAACATGATCCTCGATGCCAATTCACTGCAACGCCACGTCAACCAGCTGCGCCTGGGCGGACTGCGGCGCACGCTGATGCGCGTGCAATTGCCCAGTTCGGTTGCGCAGACCGTCATGCCGGCCGTGGCCGAGTCCTTTCTGAACGATCATCCCGATGTGGCGCTGGAAGTGCTGGTCGGCACCTACGAAACCAGCGAGGCCGCGGTGCTGGGGCGCGAGGCCGATCTGGCGCTGGTGCGTTCGCCAACCCTTAATTCGGGGCTGGAAACGGTGGCGCGCCTGGACACGGATGCCGTGTGCATCGTGCCGTCGGGCCATGCGCTGGAAGCCTTGCCCGAGGTCGGGCCGGGCGATCTCATCGGCGTCGACATGGTGCTGCTGGGACGCCAGCGCCTATTGCGTCAGCAGATCGACCATGTGTTCCGCCAGGGCGGGATGGTGCCGCAGATCCGCGCCGAAGTGCACGCGGTGGAAATGGCCTGCCGCCTGGTGGCGCGCGGCATTGGCGTGTCCGTGGTCAATGGTCTGTTCGCCCGCCTGTGCCAGGACATGGGCGTGATCTGCAAGCCCTTTGCGCCGCGCATCGGCTACAGCCTGGGCATGGTCACGATTGCGGGCGAGCCGCGCAGCCCGCTGGTGCTGGAATTGTCGCGCCGCATTATCGACGAGATGTCGCGCATGGCGGGCAGCGACGCCTTTACGCTGGTGGAGCCCTAGCCGGGCGGGGCGCAGTCAACTCGCCAGAGGTGTGGCTGGCGATGGCGGCTCAGAACAACAGGATCGTCCTGATGCCGCCAGAGCAGACGGTCGCGTACTGCCGGACAGAAATGGCGAAGTACGCGGCGGTCGTCAAGGGGGCGGGATTGACGCCGGTGTGGAACAGTTCAGCTGCCGCCCTGGTCGGCAGCGCGCAGGATGCCGTACAGCTTGTCCTTCAGGTGCAGTTTTTCCTTCTTGAGCACTTCGACCTCGTTGCCCGACGCCGGCTGGATACCGGCCTCCATGTTCTTGATTTCCTGGTCCAGGTCATTGTGACGCTGGAACAGCGCGGAGAAATGCGCGTTTTCGGATTTCAGTTGGGTAATGAGGTGGCGGTATTCAGGGAACATAGGGGCCTCTTTAAAGAACCGGTTGATGGGCACTGCGGGAAACCGGGGAACCTGATGATCCATAAAGCTTTCGATTCCATGACACGCCAACCCCGCGCCCTTGTCAACCATCCGGGTGCATGCCTTCCGTCTGAGAATTGATACCGCGCAAAGTGGGGGCAGGGACGCCATTCTGTCGCGCCTGATCACGTTTTATTACATTGAGATCCGTCCCCGGCGATAAACTCGCTTCCCCGTGGTCTGCCATAAATTTGAAATGAATCAGCGCGCGTCCATCCTTCGCCAGGTCTTACAGCTTTTCAAGCAGGACGGGAGGATCCACCCGGGTACGGGCATGATGAGCGGCGTGATCGCGCTGTTCCTGGCGATCCTGGCGGTCCTGGGCGTCCTGGCGTTTCACTTCCCCGCCTACCTGACCACGCCGGAGCTGCGCAGCTTCTACAACGTGGACGTGATGCGGGGCCTGCTGTTCACCGCGCTGCTGATTTCGGGCACCATCGCGCTGGCCAACACCGTGCTGGGCCGGCAGCGCTGGCTGAACATCGCCGCTTTCGTGCTGGTGTGCGGCGCGGTGGCCGCCGGCGGCAGCAACGTGGTGGTGACCACGTCCAACACCGGCCACCATCCCTACCTGGGCCTGGACTGGTTCATCCTGGATCTGCTGGCTTCCAGCACCGTCTTCATCATTTTCGAGAAGCTGTTCCCGCTGTATCCGGGCCAGCCGGTGTTCCGCGGCGAATGGCAGGTGGACATGAAGCACTTCCTGTTCAACCACCTGTCGGTGGGGGCGGTGCTGCTGTGCATCAACTTCTTCGTGCACCGGCTGTTTTCCTGGGCGGCTTACGAGCCTTTGCAACAGGCCATCGTGTCGCTGCCTTACCTGGTGGAGCTGTTCCTGGCCGTGCTGGTGGCTGACCTGGTGCAGTACGCGGCGCATCGCGCCTATCACGAGGTGCCGTTCCTGTGGCGCATCCATGCGGTGCACCACAGCACCCGCACCCTGGACTGGCTGGCCGGTTCGCGGCTGCACATCGTCGAATTGCTGATCACGCGGGTCGCGGTGCTGGGCGTGCTGTTCGCGCTGGGCTTTTCCAAGCCGGTGCTGGACGCCTACATCATCATCGTCGGCTTCCAGGCGGTGCTGATCCACTCCAACGTGAGGCTGCCCTGGGGCTGGTTGCGCTACATCATCGTGACGCCGGACTTCCACCATTGGCACCATTCGTCGGATACCGAGGCCATCGACCGCAACTACGCCGCCCACTTCTCGTTCATCGACTATGCGTTCGGCACGGCGGTGCGCGGCGTGAGCAAGCGCCTGCCCGAGAACTACGGCATCCTGGACAACGACATGCCAGGCACGTTCCTGGCGCAGCAGGCCTACCCGTTCGCCCGCAAGAAATGAAACGGCGGCGCGCCCGGTGCGCGCCGCCGTGGAAGTCCGCGCCAGCCGGTCACGCGCCTGGGCGCGGCCGGCGGGGACCTTACCTGCTGCCCTTGACGGTGGAGTAGGCCGCCATCAGGTTGCGGTAGTCGGGAATGTGGTTGGAGAACAGCGTCCCCAGGCCTTCGATGTCGTTGCGCCAGTCGCGGTGCAGCTCGCAGGCCACGCCGAACCAGCTCATCAGCTGCGCGCCGGCCTGTTCCATGCGGCTCCAGGCGGCATTGCGGGTCACCTCGTTGAAGGTGCCGGACGCGTCGGTCACGACAAACACCTCAAAGCCTTCCTCCAGGGCCGACAGCGCCGGGAAGGCCACGCAGACCTCGGTGACGACGCCGGCGATGATCAGCTGCTTCTTGCCGGTGGCCTTGACGGCCTTGACGAAGTCCTCGTTGTCCCAGGCGTTGATGTTGCCCGGGCGGGCGATGTAGGGCGCCTTGGGGAATTTGTCCTTCAGTTCCTGCACCAGCGGGCCGTTGGGGCCGTCTTCGAAGCTGGTGGTCAGGATGGTGGGCAGCTTGAAATAGTCGGCCAGGTCGGCCAGCGCCAGGACATTGTTCTTGAACTGGTCGGGCTGGAAGTCCCGGACCAGGGACAGCAGGCCCACCTGGTGGTCGATCAGCAGCACCGCGGCCTGGGTCTTGTCGAGTTTCACATAGGGCTTGGTCATTGCGTACTCCATGAGGGAATTGCGCGCCCTGCGGCGCGCGGGGAACATCCGGGCGGACTCAACGTTGCGAGTCGAGCTGTTCGCCCTTCTTGATGACTTCCTGGGCCCGGTTGTAGCTTTCGATCAGCAACTGGTAGGGCGGGAAGATCTTGGTGTAGACCTCGGCCCACTTGGCCGCGTCTTCGCGGTGCCAGGTCTTTTGCAGCTCGGCCGCGACGGCGCCCGTGTCCATGGGCACGACGCCGGCCTGGACCACGCGCGCCAGGGTGATTTCCTGGGCCATTTTGCTGTAGGTGCCCGAGGCGTCGACCACCACGAAGACCTTGTAGCCCTCGGCCACCGCGCTGATGGCGGGGAACGCCATGCAGACGCTGGTGATGGTGCCGGCAATGATCAGGGTCTTGCGGCCGGTCGCCTTGACCGCGGCAACGAATTCAGGATTGTCCCAGGCATTGATTTCGCCTTTGCGTGCGACATATTTCGCGTGCGGGGCGTTTTCATGGATTTCGGGAATCAGCGGGCCGTTGGGGCCCTGCGGCACTGAGGCCGTGGTGATGACGGGCAGCTTCGCCAGGGTGGCCATGGAAGCCAGCGCGCCGGCGAGCGAGCGCAGCTCGGTCATCGGCATGTCGGCAACCGTCTGGAACAGGCCGCTTTGATGGTCGATCAGCAACATGACCGCATCGTTGGGATCGATGACGGGGCGCTGGCCATTGAAGTTGGCGGGGACGCTCATGGTGTGCTCCTGGTGACGTGGGGCTAATCATCCTAGGAGCAACGCGGGCGGCTGGGTAGGCAGGAAAAATGGGTTTCTGCGTCCCACTCGTCGGACGCTGCGCGAGCATGCTGCTACTTCAAGGTGGGCAGCTTGTGGCGCACTTGCGTGTCGTGTTCGCGCTTGGCCACGTCCTGATACTCCGAGCTCAGGAAATCCAGCAGCTCCCGCACGCCGGGCAGCAGGCCGCGGCGGGACGGGAAAATGGCATGCACGCTGCCCGCTTCCGGCTGCCAGGGGGCGCCCACGTCCACCAGGGTGCCTGCGTCCAGTTCGTCGCGAATCATGAGCAGGGGCAGGGCGACCACGCCCACGCCGCGCAAGGCGGCCTGCTTCAGCGCCAGCATGTCATCCGTCACCAGCCGTGGCGTGAACGGCACGACGATGCGCGCGCCGTCCGGCCCGTCCAGCCGCCAATGGGATTCGCGCTGTTCCGTGCCCAAGGCCAGCGTGGGCAGTTCGTTCAGGGCTTGCGGATCCGCAGGCAGCTTGATGCTGCGCGCCAGCGCCGGACTGGCCACCAGGCACTGGCAGCTCATGCCCAGCGGTTTCATGATGAGGTCGCTGCTCTCGATGGGGCCGAAGCGCACGCGCACGGCGATGTCGAAGCCCTCGCGCAGCACGTCCACGGGGCGGCTGAAGCTCTTCAGGTAAACGTGGACCTTGGGGCAGCGGACCATGAAGCGGGCCACCAGGTCGCCCAGGAAGTAGTAGATCAGCGCAGGCGGCGCGCTCAAGCGTATGGTGCCGGCAGGTTCGGCGCGGGTGCGGTCGATGACTTCCTGGGCGGCTTCCGCGCCTGCCAGCATCGACAGGCATTGCTCGTAATATTCCTGACCCAATTCGGTCACGGCGAAGCTGCGCGTGGAACGCTGGATGAGCCGCACGCCCAGCCGGTCTTCCAGCAGCGCAATGCGCCGGCTCAGGCGGGATTTTGGTATGCCCAGCGCTCGCCCTGCGGGTGCGAAGCCGCCGTTCTTGACGACCTGGACGAAGTAATAGAGGTCATTCAAGTCATGCATCGCTTCCCCGCTGTTCTGAAAATAGGACGTCAAGGGGAGCATATAACGGCTGCGGCGCCGTGCGGGCAGGTTTTCATTTACATTTGAGCGTACCCTCAGGAGCCACCATGCCAGCTTCCGACCTCGCGGCGCTTGCCCGCGAAATCAAGGCGGCGCAGGACCATGCCTCTTACATTGCGCCGGTCACGGCACGGCGTCCGCGCTTCGACCTGGATGCCGCCTATGACGTGGCTGCTCGCATCCATCAGGCGCGGCTGGCCGAAGGCGCGCTGCTGGTCGGCCGCAAGATAGGTTTCACCAACGCCGCGATGTGGGCGGCGCTGGGCGTGGAATTTCCGGTGTGGGGGCGCGTCTATGAACACAGCGCGGTCTATGACGACACCGGCGAAGTCCATTGCCGCTTGGGCCGCTATGTCGAGCCGCGCATCGAACCCGAGATCGTGCTGCATTTCCATTGTGCACCGCCGCGCACGCGGGAGCCGGCCGCCATATTGGAATGCGTGGATTGGATCGCCCATGGGTTCGAACTGGTGCAGTCGCACTATCCCGCCTGGCAGTTCCAGGCCGCCGATACCGTGGCGGACAACGCCTTGCATGGCGCGCTGTACATCGGGCCGCTGATGGAGCCGGCCGAGCTCGGCCCGGGCCTGATCGAACGGCTGGCGGACTTCCGGGTGGAACTGTCCTGCAACGGCATCCGCCGTGAAACCGGTACCGGCGCCAACGTGTTGGGCAGTCCGCTGGCGGCGCTGGCCCATCTGCTGGAGGTGGTCGGGGAACGCCCGGCCGACGAGGCGATCCAGGCGGGCGAACTGGTCACGACCGGCACGTTGACCAAGGCCTATCCGGTGCACGTGGGCGAAACCTGGAGCACCAGGCTCGACGGCATCGGCTTGCCGGGCCTGCGCATCGTGTTCGACGAGTGAGCCCGCGCCGGTTGCCGACGCGCAGGGGACGCTAGGCGCTGGCGCGCTGGTTCAAGGTCAGCGGGAACACTTCCTGGCGCGCGGCGGGCGCGCCGCCATTCAGGCGTTGCAGCAGCAGTTCTCCAGCGCGGGCGCCCAGCTTGCGGCTGTCCACGCCGATGGTGCTCAGGCCGGGCTCGATTTCGCGGGCGATGTCGGTATCGCCGAAACCCAGGATGGCGATGTCGCGCGGAATCGCCAGCTTGCGGTCGCGCGCCTCGAACAGCGCGCCCACCGCCAGCAGGTCGTTGGCGCAGAACACGGCGTCGAAGGCCTGGCCCATGGCGAGCAACCGGCCCAGGGCCGCGCGTCCGTCGGCGATGGTTTGCGCATTGTCCACGGCCAGTTCCGCCACCACCTGCAGGCCCAGTTCGGCAGCGGCGGCATTGAAACCCTGGCGCCGCAGTTCGCCGCGGCCGCCCTGGCGCGCCACGAAGGCGACGCGGCGATAGCCGCGTTCGGCCAGATGGCGCGCGGCCATGACGCCGCCGTCATAGTTGGAAAAGCCCACCAGCATATCGATCGGGTCGCGCGGATAGGCCCAGGTCTCCATGATGGGGATGCCCAGCTCGCGCAGCGACTGGCGGTTTTCCTCGAGCTCGATAACGCCGGTGAACAGCACCGCCGCGGGCCGCAAGGCGCGCAGCGACGCGATCATGCTGGTTTCCTTGGCGTAGGAATACGAGGTCTGCCCGACCATCAATTGATAGCCCTGCGGCTCCAGCACTTCGGCGCAGCCCTGCACGGCCAGCGCGAACTGCTGGCTGAGGATGTTGGAGACGAACGCCGCCACCACGCTGGACTGCCCGGAACGCAGGGCGCGCGCGTGCGGATTCGAGGCATAGCCGGTCTGCGCCACCACCTGCAGGATGCGGTCGCGCTTTTCCTGAGCCACTTTCTCGGGCTGGCGCAAGGCCCGCGACACCGTGATGGGCGATACGCCCGCCAGCCTGGCCACTTCCTCGATGCGCGGCGGCTTGGCGGGGGCGGCCGCGCGCGCGGGCGCGGCGGCGCCCTCGGGACGCACGCGCAGCACGTCGTCGTAGGTGGGGGCGGAAGGAGGCGCGGGCCGGTGGGTCATGCGGTTTCTTTTGATTGTTCCGGGATCAGGCGGCAGGCGTCAGGATATCAGCCTGGCCGACGGGACGCGCAACCTGGATCAGGCTGTCGCCGGATTCGCAGTCGGTATGCAGCCGCCGCGAAATCACGATACCCGATACCCGGAAGCGCAGGACTTCCTCTTCCGCCTCCAGCTGGTTGAGGTCATGGTAGTAGCCCGCGACGTCGCCCGCGCGCACGCTGGCTCCGATGTCCACCGCCGGCTCGAACCAGCCGCGCCGGGTGGCGAAGATGTTCTGTTCGTGGCTGTCCAGTTCCAGCAGTTGCATGGCGGGCGCGCCGGGCTGGTGCGGGCCGAGCACGGGCGCGTCGGTCACGCCCAGCTTCTGCAGCAGGTTGTCGATGGCGCGCTGGGTCGCGGCCAGTGTGGCGGGCGTCAGCGTGCCGCCGCCGCCGAACTCGCCGCTGATGCCGATCGCGCCGGCGCGCGCGGCCGCCGCCATGGAGGTGGGCGCATCGCGGCCATTGGCGGCGACGAAGGCGTGGCCCATGCCCAGCGAGCCCATCAGGTCCAGCGCGCGCGCCATGCGCTCGGGCGAGTCCTGGCGCTCGATCAGGGCGGTGGGCAGGTGCGCCATCGAGGTGCCGCCGGAATGGATGTCGAACACCACGTCGTGGCGCGGGAACAGTTCGTGTTCGAGGAAGTGCGCCAGGCGCTCGGTCGGGGTGCCGCCGGGCACGCCGGGGAAGGCGCGGTTGAGGTTGCCGTTATCCAGCGGCGAGCGCCGCCGCGCCGCCATCACCGCAGGCAGGTTGGCGAGCGGCAGGATGGTGACTTCGCCGCGCATGCGGGCGGGATCCAGGCGGCGGATCAGCCGGCCCAGGGCGACTTCGCCTTCGTATTCGTCGCCATGGTTGCCCGCCATGAGCAGCACGCGCGGGCCGCTGCCGTTGCGGATGCGGCAGATGGGCGTCTTGATCTGGTAGTAAGGCGAACGGTCCACCGAGTAGGGGGTGCCCAGGAAACTGAGCGCCTTGCCGTCGGCATCGAAATCTATGTCGTGAAACAGGCCGGTATGCATGGGGAGATACAACAGCGCCGCGCGAGGCGGCGCGAAGAGGGATCGGAAGGCCGCAGCAAGGCGCGCTTAGCGCAGCGCGGCGACCGCGGTCATTTCGACCCGCAGGTCGGGGTCGGCCAGGCGGGCCTCGACGCAGGCGCGGGCCGGCGGATTGGCGGGGTCGACCCAGGCGTCGTAGACGCGGTTCATGGCGTCGAAGTCGCCGATGGCGGGCAGGAACACGTCCACGGCCAGCAGGCGCGATTTGTCGCTGCCGGCCTCGGCCAGCAGCGCTTCGATCTTGGCCAGCACTTCGCGGGTCTGCGATTCCAGCGAGCCCTGGCGATTGTCGGCCACCTGGCCGGCGATGAACACGAAGCCGTTGTACGAGACGGCCTGGCTCATGCGCGAGCCGGATTTATAGCGTTTGATCATGCGAGTCCTTTGATGAAGCCGATTACATCTGCGGCAGGGTCTGGGCTTCCTTGAACCACTTTTGCTGCAGCGCCGGCAGCTTGCCGTTCAGGCGGTTGGTGAAGAGGAAGGTATTGATCCAGTTCAGCAGGTTCTGCTGGCCTTGCTGCACGGCGGCGTGGGCGGGCGATTGGCGGATGAGGAACTTGAGTTCGGGCGCCTTCGCGGCGTTGTCCTCGGCCACCTTGAGCGCGATGGCGCTGTTCTCGGCGAACGACTCCGACTGCCCGGCCAGATAGGCGGCCACGGCCGAAGGCGTGTCCTCGAAACGCACCAGCTTGGCGCCCGGCGCGTTGTCGGTGAGCCAGATGTCCAGCGTGGAGCCCTTGGCGACGGCGATGCTGTGGCCCTTCAGTTCGTCCACGGTCTTGGCCTGCGGCATGCTGGCGCCGCCGTAGACGCCCAGGTTCACCGCGGCATAGGGCTGCGAGAACATGACCTGCTGGGCGCGTTCCGGGGTGGCGCCGGCGGCCGCGATCAGCACGTCGACCTTGCCGGCCAGCAGGCTGGGAATGCGGCTGGCGCCGGTGACCTGCACCAGCTCCAGCTTCACGCCCATGTCGGCGGCCATGAGCTTGGCCAGGTCGATGTCCAGGCCCGCGGCCTCGCCCTTGGCGTCCTTGAAGCCCCAGGGCGCGGCGTCCATCAGCACGCCCACGCGCAGCTTGCCCGCGCCCAGCACGTCCTGCAGTTTGTCGGCGGCCGAGGCGGGCGCGGCCAGGGAGAGACAGACGGCCGCGGCGGCGGCCAGCTTGGCGAACAGTTTCATGCAATGACTCCAGTGGCGGATGACTTAGTGGGAGGAAGGCGCGGCCGTGCCGATGAATTGGCGCAGCTCGGGGGTTTGGGGGTTGGCGAAGAGTTCGGCGGGCGGGCCTTGTTCCCAGACGCGGCCCTGGTGCATGAACACGACCTTGGAGGCGACGTTGCGGGCGAAGGCCATTTCATGCGTCACCAGCACCATGGTCATGCCCTGGCGCGCCATGTCTTCCATGACCTTCAGCACCTCGCCCACCAGCTCGGGGTCCAGCGCCGAGGTGACTTCGTCGAACAGCATCAGTTGCGGCGCCATGGCCAGGCAGCGCGCGATCGCCACGCGCTGTTGCTGGCCGCCCGACAGCAGGGCCGGATAGGCGTCGATCTTTTCGGCCAGGCCGACGCGGCGCAGCACGTCCAGCGCCAGCGCGCGGCCCTGCGACTTGGCGATCTTGCCGTTGAGCGTGGGCGCCAGCGTGATGTTGCGTTCCACGTTCAGGTGCGGAAACAGGTTGAACTGCTGGAACACGATGCCCACGCGCTGGCGGAACTGGCGCAGGCCGGGCATGCCGGCGTGGATCCGTTCGCCGCCGATGCGGATGTCGCCGTCATCCACCGTCTCCAACGCGTTCAGGCAGCGCAGCAGGGTGGACTTGCCCGAGCCGGAGCGGCCGATGATGGTGACGATCTCGCCTTCGTTGACCTCGAGCGAGACGCCGTTGAGCACCGCGTTGGCGCCGAAGCGTTTGTGGATGTTGGAGACTTCAACGAGCGCCATGGAAGCGGCCCTCCAGGTTACGGGCCCACATCGTCAGGGGCAGGCACGCCGCGAAGTACAGCAACGCGACGCAGGAATAGACCAGCAAGGGCTGGAAGGTGGCCGCGCTGGCGATCTGCCCGGCGCGCGCCAGTTCGACAAAGCCCACCACCGAGGCCAGCGAGGTGCCCTTGACGAGCTGCACCAGGAAGCCCACGGTGGGCGGCAGCGACAGGCGGAACGCCTGCGGCGCGATCACGTGGCGGAACTGGTGCCACTTGGACAGACCCAGGCAGGCGGCCGCTTCCCATTGCTCGTGCTTCACGGCCTGGATGCCGCCGTACCAGATCTGGCCCAGGAAGGCCGCCGTGTAGATGATGAAGGCGACGCTGACGGCGGTCAGCGCGGGCACCTCGATGCCCAGGAACACCGGCATGCCGAAGTAGAAGAACATCAGCAGGCCCAGGAGCGGCACGCCCTGGACCAGTTGCTGCATGGCCGCGGCCAGCCAGCGCAGCGGCGCCGAGCGGTGGCCGCGCAGCAGCGCCAGCCCCAGGCCCAGCGGGGCGCCGATGGCCAGCGCGATCAGCACCAGGGCCACGGTCCATTGCAGCGCGCTGAGCAGGGAGGCGAAATCACTCAGGGTAAACGTACGCATGCTCGCGACTCCTAGCGGCGCACGGGCCAGGTGAAGGCCAGGCTGCCGGCCAGGGCCAGCAAGGCCTTGGTGATCAGCACCAGCGTGAAATAGATGCCGCAGATCACGGCATAGACCTCGAAGCTGCGGTAGGTGCGGCTTTCGATGAAGCTGCCGGCATGGAACAGGTCCTCGGCCGATACCTGCGAGGCCAGCGAGGTGCCGAGCAGCAGAATGACCAGCTGCGTGCCCAGCGCGGGGTAGACGTTGCGCAAGGCGGGCGCGAGCACGATGTGGCGGTACACCTGCCAGGTGCTCAGGCCCAGGCAATGGCCGGCCTCGATCTGGCTGCGCGGAATGGAGTCCAGGCCGGCGCGCAGGATCTCGATGGCGTAGGCCCCGAAATACAGGCTGAGCGCCAGCGCCGCGGCCACGAAGGGCGGCATGCGCAGGCCCAGCCCCGGCAGGATGAAGAACACGACGAACAGCTGGATCAGCGACGGCGTGTTGCGGAACACCTCGACATAGGCGCGCAGCGCCAGCTTGACCGGCCTGGGGCCATGGCGCGTCAGCAGGGCGCCGGCCAGGCCGATGGCCAGCCCCGCGACCACGGCGATGACGGTCAGCTCCAGCGTGACCTGGATGCCGTCCCAGAGCTGTTCGCGGTAGCGCCAGATCTGTTGGAAGTTCAGCTGTTGCATGGCTTATCCGAAGAACGTGCGGTAGGCCGACTGCACGCGGCCGTCCGCGTCCAGGCCGAAGAAGACGCGCCAGCGGTCCAGACAGGTGCAGGGATGCGAAATGCCGAACTCGATCACGTCGCCCGGCGCCAGCTCGCTGTCCGGCGCGATGGCGAGGAAGGCGTGCTGGTCATTGAGCCGCGTGACGCGGGCTTGCATATCCCAGCCGGGCAGGGCCGCGCCGCCGCGGAAGGCGGCCAGCGGCGCGGGCAGGTCCTGGTCGTAGGACACGTCGCGCATGCCGAAGCCGCAGATCGCCAGGCCCGGTTCCGGGCGCGACAGGACTTCGCCCCACAGGCGCAGGGCCGGCCGGAAGTCGGCGGCGGCGTTGCGCGCCTGGCCGTCGACCTGGAAGCCCGCGCGGGCGTCCATGGCCTGCAGCGCGCGCTGGTAGGTGCCGTGGTCATGGAAGAAGATGGCGCCGCTGCGCAGCACCAGCTGGGCATTGCCGTCCTCGGCCAGCCAGCCCTTGGCCGCCTGCGTGACATGGTCGAAGAAGGCCGAGCCGCCCGCGGTGAACACCAGCGGCGCGTGCGGCGCCAGCGCCCGCACTGCCTTGAACGCGCGGGCGGCGCGCTCCATCAGCGCGGCGATATTGCTGGCGGTGAGCGCCGCGTCCGAGCTGGCGACGGCGCCTTCGTAGGTGGCCACGCCCGCCAGCGCGAGCTTGTCGTCCTGCTCGCGGATCGCGGCCAGGATGGCCGCGACCGCGGCATCGTCGCGCGCGCCCGCGCGGCCGCCGCCGACTTCCACCAGCACCTCCACGGGCCGGCCGGCTTCAGCGGCCGCGGCGGCCAGCGAACGCACGGTGTCGGCGGAGTCCGCGAACGCCAGCAGGCGCGCGTCGGGGTAGCCTGCAAGCAGCTTGCCCAGGCGGGCGCCGCTGGCCGCGCCGCCGATCTCGTTACCCAGCATCAGGCGGGATACGCCGGCGCGCAACAGCACGGCGGCCTGCTGCAGGTTGGCGACGGTGGCGCCCCAGGCGCCTGCGTCGAGCAGGCGCTGCACGATCTGCGGCGACATCGGCGTCTTGGCATGCGGCGCCAGCGCCGCGCCGTGGCTGCGGGCGTACTGGAAGATCTGCTCGACGTTGTGGGCGAAGGCGGCCTCATCCAGCGTCAGGACGGGCAGGGCCATGTTGCCGCTCCTGGGCTGCCAGCCCCGGGCTGCGACGCCGCGCAGCGGGACGGCGGGTTCGCCCGGAGGAATGCCCCGGTAGGTGTCGTCCAGTGGAGTATCGAGCAGGGTTTCCAGGAAGGGATTCATGTGGCCGCCGAAGAAAAATCAGGGTTATGACAACGTTATCATTTGATGGCGGCAGTCTAATGGTAACGTTGTCAAATTAGGATTAGGGCAATCCCCTAGGGATGCCGGACCGGCGGCTCAGGCTGGCGCCGAGGCGGTTTCGTCCTTCCAGCGCTGCTTGTCGCGCAAGGGCGGCGAACCGAACAGGCGGCTGTATTCGCGGCTGAATTGCGACGAGCTTTCGTAGCCCACGGAATGGGCCGCCAGCGCCACGCCGGCGTCATCGGTCAGCATCAGGCGCCGCGCTTCCTGCAGGCGCAGGTGCTTCTGGTATTGCAGCGGGCTCATGGCGGTGGCCTGCTTGAAATGATGATGCAGCGAGGACACGCTCATGTGCACGTCGCGCGCGATCTCTTCCACGCGCAGGGGCAGGGCATAGTTGTCGCGCAGGATGCGGATGGCCTTGGCCACGCGGTTGAGCTGGCTGTCCTGCAGCACCGACTGGCGCAGCACCGCGCCCTGGCCGTTCATCAGCAGGCGGTACAGCAGCTCGCGCTTGACCAGGGGCGCCAGGATGGGAATGTCGCGCGGCGTGTCCAGCAGGCGCAACAGGCGCAGCACCGCGTCCAGCAGCGCGCCGCCCAGCGGATTGACGCAAAGCGCGCGCGCGGCTTCGGCCGGCGGCTGCGGCGGCAGGCTGTCGTCGCTGATCAGCGCGGTGATCTCTTCAACGTTCAGGTCCAGCCGCAAGCCCAGATAGGGCAGGGTCGGGCTGGCGACGGACACCTTGGCCACGACCGGCAGATCCACCGAGGAAATCAGGTAATGGAAGGGGTCGTACTCGTAGGCTTCATCGCCGATGAGCAGGCGCTTGGATCCCTGGGCGATGACGCCCAAGGCGGCTTTCTGCAGTCCGGGCTTGGCGCCGGTGGGCTGCGAAATGCGGTGCAGGAACAGGCCCTCGATGGGCGTGTCCAGCGAACCCTCCAGGTCTCCGGTCATGCGTTCCAGCGTGCAGAGCAGTTCGCGCCGCGCCGGCTCATAGGCGACGTCCAGGGCCGGGACGGCGACGCTGGCGGCAAGTGCGGATGTGATGGTCATGGGGGCTCCCGTGGCGCGCCGTGCCGGGTAGGCATAGGGCGGCAGAAAGTCGGAGGATTGGGTGGCTTTCAGTGTATGCCTAAGCGAGCCTGCGTCCAGGCGGCGGCGCTTTTCATGGAGAAATAGGCAGAAAACTCGGAGGAATGAGCGGCCAGGCGCCACAGGCGGGGCAGCGCTGCAGGATTGGGCAAAAAAAGGGCAGGATCAAGCAGCGTTCGCGCCGGTCCCTGGACGCATACTTGCCTTCATCCCGGCAGGCGGGCCGCGGCCATTCCATCCCGGAGCGCCGGCTCCCGCCCAGCCCTTGAAGGAGCGCAACCATGCGGTACAAGAAATTCGGAAGCACCGGCCTGTTCGTGTCGGAACTCTGCCTGGGCACCATGACCTTCGGCGGCGAAGGCGAACTGTGGAGCAAGATCGGCAGCCTGCAGCAGGAAGACGCCAACCGGCTGGTGGGCCGCGCATTGGATGCCGGCGTCAATTTCATCGACACGGCCGACGTGTACTCCGAGGGCCGCTCGGAGGTCATCACCGGGCAGGCGCTGCGCGACCTGAAGGTGGCGCGCGAGGACGTCGTGATCGCGACCAAGGTGTTCGGACAGACGGGCGCCGGCGTCAATGCGCGCGGCAACTCGCGCTCGCACATCATGGACGGCGTCAAGAAGAGCCTGTCGCGCCTGCAGCTGGATCATATCGACCTCTACCAGATCCATGGCTTCGATCCCGCCACGCCGGTGGAAGAAACGGTCAGGGCGCTGGGCAATCTGGTGCAGCATGGCCACGTGCGCTATGTCGGCGTGTCCAACTGGGCCGCCTGGCAGATCATGAAGGCGCTGGGCATCGCTGAACGCCTGGGGCTGGCGCGCTTCGAATCGCTGCAGGCCTATTACACGATCGCCGGCCGCGACCTGGAGCGCGAGATCGTGCCCATGCTGCAAAGCGAAGGCGTGGGCCTGATGGTATGGAGTCCGCTGGCGGGCGGCCTGCTCAGCGGCAAGTACAGCCGCGACGGGCAGGCCGAAGCCGGCAGCCGCCGCGCCGCCTTCGACTTCCCGCCGGTGGATCAGGAACGCGCTTATGACAGCATCGAGGTCCTGCGGCGCGTCGCCGGCGCGCGCGGCGTATCGGTGGCGCAGGTAGCCCTGGCCTGGCTGCTGCACCAGCAGGCCGTGACCAGCGTCATCATCGGCGCCAAGCGCGTGGAGCAGCTGGACGACAATCTGGCGGCCACGGCGATACGCCTGACGGCGGACGAACTGGCCGAACTCGACCAGGTCAGCGCCCTGCCGCCGGAGTATCCGGGCTGGATGCATGTGCGCCAGGGCGAATACCGGCGCAAGCAGCTGAGCGAATCCGGCGCGGCGTAAAACGCCGGAGGCGGGCGGGGCCGCCGCCGGCATGGCTGGCGTCCGGCGCGCCGGGCCTCGCGCCGTGCTGCGGCGACTAGAATGTCATGCACTTTGCTGTGTATGGATTCTTGTCTTGAAGGGACACGCGTGGCCATTCCGTATCTACGCCGCCTGACGGCCGTCAGCCGCAGCCCCCAGGCCAACAGGCACCTGGCTTACGTCCTGACTTTTACCGCCGGCGCGGTCAACGCCGGCGGCTTCCTGGCCGTGCAGCAATACACCTCGCACATGTCCGGCATCGTCTCCATGATGGCCGATAACCTGGCGCTGGGCGGGGTGATCGTGGTGCTGCAGGGCCTGGCGGCGCTGCTGTCCTTTCTGGCCGGCGCCGCCAGCTCGGCCTTCCTGATCAACTTCGGGCGCCGCTCGCGCCTGACCAGCGAATACGCCATGCCGCTGCTATACGAAGCCGTGCTGCTGCTGGGCTTCGGCTTGCTGGGCGCCAACCTGGAGACGCTGCGCTGGTTCTATGTGCCGGGCACCGTCATGCTGCTTTGCTACATCATGGGTCTGCAGAACGCCATGATCACCAAGCTGTCGCGCTCCGAGATTCGCACCACGCACGTGACGGGCATGGTCACCGATATCGGCATAGAACTGGGCAAGCTGTTTTACTGGAACATGGCCAAGGGGGATCCCGCATCCATGCGGCCGGTGCGCGCGGACCGTAGCAAGCTTGTCGTGCTCACCGTGCTGGTGTCGTTGTTCTTCGTCGGCGGCGTGACGGGCGCGTATTCCTTCTTCAACTTCGGGTTCGGCTCGACGGTGCCGCTGGCGCTGATGCTCATGGCGTTGGCCGCGGTGCCCATCGTGGACGACATCCGCAGCCTGCTGCCGCGCATGTAGGGCCGGGACGCCCGCCGCCGCGCCGGCGAACTACAATGCCCCGCACCGATACACTGGAGGCAGACCGGGCATGGACGCGGAATTCTGGCTGGAGCGTTGGCGCGAAGGGCGCACGCATTTTCATCAATCGCGGGTCACGCCGCTATTGCAGAAGTATTGGCCGACGCTGGGCGTACCCAAGGACGGCCGGGTGCTGGTGCCGCTTTGCGGCAAGTCGCTGGACATGGTGTGGATCGCGGCCCAGGGGCATTCCGTGCTGGGCGTCGAGCTGTCGCAGCTCGCGGTCGAACAATTCTTCGAGGAAAACGAGCTCAAGCCGCTCACGCACGTGTCCGTCTATGGCAAGCACTACGTGGCGGGCAGCATCGAAATCATCTGCGGCGACATCTTCAAACTGGACGCGCAACTGCTGTCGCATTGCGTGGGCGCCTATGACCGCGCCGCGCTGGTGGCGTTGCCCGATACCATGCGCGCGGACTACGTGCGCCACGTCTACGGCAATCTGTCGCCCGCCTACCAGGGACTGCTGATCACGCTGGATTATCCGCAGGAAGAAATGCCGGGGCCGCCGTTCTCTGTCGTGGACAGCGAAGTGCAGAACATCTTTGCGGGCGTGTCGCCCGCCAGGATCATCGATCGCCGCGACATCCTGGAAAAGGAACCGAAGTTCCTGGCGGCCGGCGTCAGCCGGCTGGACACGGTGGTCTACCACCTGGGCGCGCAGGAGTGAAGAAAGCGCCCGCCCGCGTTCGGGCGGGCGCTGCCTGCGATGCTCTCAGGTCATCAGCCAGCCGCCGGCCACGTCCAGCACCTGGCCGGTGACGAAGCGGGCCTGGTCCGACGCGAAGAACAGGCAGGCATCCGCCACTTCCTCCGGCGTACCCAGGCGGCGCAGCGCGGTCACCTGCGCGACCGCGTCATTGATCTCCTTGGGCACGGTCTTCAGCAAGGGAGTGCTGATGCGTCCCGGCGCCAGGGCGTTGACCGTGACCTGATGCTCGCCCAGTTCGGCGGCCCAGTGGCGCGTCAGGCCGATCAGGCCAGCCTTGGTGGCCGCGTAATGCGCCGCCACGATGTCGCAATAGGCGCGGCCGGCCACCGACGACATGTTGATCACGCGGCCCTGGCGCTCGCGCACCATGTGCGGCGTGGCCAGGTGCGTCATGTAGAACACGCTGTTCAGGTTGACGGCGACCACGTTATCCCATTCCCTGGGCGGCATCTCCCAGACCTTCAGCGCGCGTCCATCGGTCTTCGGTGAAATGCCGACGTTGTTGACCAGGATGGTGGCCGGACCCAGCTCCGCGCTGATGCGTTCGTAGGCCGCCTGGCACTCCTCGAAGCGCGCGACGTCCGCGTGCACGAAGCAGACTCCGTGGCCGCGCTTGCGCAGTTCCTTTTCGTAAGCCTGGCCGCCCTGCGCATTGAAATCGATGAGGCCCACGCGGCCGCCTTCGGCCAGGAAGCCTTCGACGATGGCCGAACCTATGCCGCCGACCGCGCCGGTCACGATGGCGACCTGGTCCTTGAAGCGCCCGCTCATGCGGCCACCTTCAGCATGATCTTGCCGATGTGTTTGCTGCTTTCCATCAGCGCATGCGCCTGGGCCGCTTCCGCCAGCGGGAACACCTTGTGGATGCGCGGCAGGCATTGCCCCTGTTCCATCAGCGGCAGCACCTTTTCCGCCAGCTTGCGGGTGATCGCACCCTTGTCCTCGTCGGAGCGGGGGCGCAATGTGGAGCCGGTGAATTGCAGGCGCTTGAGCATGATGGGCATGGCGTCGATCTCGGCCTTGCTGCCCTCCAGGAAAGCGATCTGCACCAGCCGGCCATTGAGCGCCAGCAGCCGCAGGTTCTTGTTCATGTAGGCGCCGCCCACCATGTCCAGGATCACGTCCACGCCCGCGCCGCCGCTGCCCTGGCGCACCGCTGCCTCGAAGTCGGCCTCGCGGTACAGCACGGCATGGTGCGCGCCGGCGGCCAGGCAGGCGTCGGCCTTTTCCTGATTGCCCACCGTGGTCCAGACTTCGGCGCCAAAGGCGCGCGCCAGCTGGATCGCGGTCAGGCCGATGCCGCTGGAACCGCCGTGCACCAGGAAGCGCTCGCCGGCCGCCAGACGGGCGCGGTCGAACACATTGGTCCAGACGGTGTAGTAGTTCTCGGGGATGGCGGCGGCCGTCAGCAAGTCCAGGCCGCGCGGCACGGGCAGGCAATGGCGTTCGTCCGCCAGGCAGTATTGGGCGTAGCCGCCGCCCGGCGTCAGGGCGCAGACCTGGTCGCCGACTTTCCAGAGGCTGGCGTCGGGGCCGGCGGCGATGACGGTGCCGGACACTTCCAGCCCCAGGTGGGGCGAGGCGCCCGGAGGCGGCGGATAGGAGCCCGAGCGTTGCAGCACGTCGGGGCGGTTGACCCCGGCGTAGGCGACCTCGATCAGCACCTGGCGGCCGGCGGGCGCTTCCATGTCGCGTTCGGCCAGGCGCATGCAGTCGGGCGCGCCGCCCTGGCCGTGGTCGATGTATGTGCAGCGTAAAGACATAAGGAATCCTTGGTATCAATGGCCCAGATAGGCCTTCTTCACATGCGGGTCGCTCAGCAGCTCCGCGCCGGCGCCGGTGCGCACGATGGCGCCGTTCTCCAGCACGTAGCCGCGGTCCGCCAGCCGCAGCGTGCGGAACACGTTCTGCTCCACCAGCAGTACGGTCACGCCGTGCGCGGTGACGCCGCGGATGATGTCGAACATCTGTTGCACCAGCAGCGGCGACAGGCCCAGCGAGGGTTCGTCGAACACCAGCAGCTTGGGATCGGCCATCATGCCGCGGGCGATTGCCACCATCTGCTGTTCGCCGCCGGAAAGCGAGCCGGCGTACTGGTTCAAGCGTTCCTGCACCCGCGGGAAGATGCCCAGCACCTCGTCCAGCTTGCGCTGCACGATGGGGCGCGCGGCGCGCTTGTACGAGCCCATCAGCAGGTTGTCGCGCACCGTGAAGTGCGGGAACAGCTGGCGGCCTTCGGGAATCATGGTGATGCCCGCGTCGACGATGTCGTAGGGCTTGCGGTTGGTCAGGTCCTGGCCTTCGAACTCGACCTTGCCGTCCATGGCGGCGATGACGCCGCACAGCGTCTTCAAGGTGGTGGTCTTGCCGGCGCCGTTGGCGCCGATCAGCGTGACGATCTCGCCCGCATGGACCTCGAAGTTCAGGCCGTTCAGGACCTGGCTCTTGCCGTAGCCCGAGGACAGATTCGAAACCTTAAGCATCCTGGTACTCCTTGCCCAAATAGGCCTCGATGACGGCGGGGTTCTCCACCACGTCCTTGGGCGCGCCGCTGACCAGCACCGCGCCTTCGTTCAGCACGATGATGCGGTCGGACAGCGCCATGGTGGCCTGCATCATGTGCTCGATCAGCAGCACCGACACGCCGGAATCTCGGATGCGCCGGATCATCTGGATCGACTTCTCGATGTCGGTGGGGTTCAGCCCGGCCATCACCTCGTCCAGCAGCAGGATGCGGGGCTTGATCGCCAGCGCGCGGGCGACTTCCAGGCGCTTCATGCCGCCCACGGTCAGGTTGCGCGCCTCGATGTCCAGGTACTTCACCAGGTCGGTCTGCTCGGCGACCTTAAGCGCGATCTGTTCGGCCTCGTCCCGGTTCGAGGTACGGATGAAGGCGCCCAGCATGATGTTCTCCAGTACGGTCAGGCCGGTGAACGGCTTGGCGATCTGGAAGGTGCGGCCCAGCCCCTGGTGCGCGAACTCGTCGGGCGTCTTGCAGGTGACCCAGTTGCCTTGCGCGTCCAGCATGGTGATGCCGCCCTTGTCCGGCGACAGGAAGCCCGACAGCAGGTTGAACACGGTGGTCTTGCCCGCGCCGTTGGGGCCGATCATGCCCAGGATCTCGTTCTGGTTCAGCGTCAGCGACACGTCGTTGGTGGCGCGCAGGCCGCCGAAGCTCTTGAACAGCTTGTCGGCCTTGAGCACCGGCTGATTCGTGCGTTCGGCGTTGTGCAGGCGCAGTTCATCGGCCAGCTTGAGCTTGGCGCGAGGTGCGCCCAGATAGGGCAGACGCGACAGCCAGCGTTCGATGGCCGGGCCGAAGGCGCCGGCCAGGCCGCGCGGAATGGTCAGCACCACCGCGACCAGGATCAGGCCGTAGATCAGCCCGTGCATGCCGTTGCCCACGCTGCTGAGCCAGCCGCGCGCCAGTTCGGCGATGGGCAGCACCAGGAAGGTGCCGGCGATGGGGCCGGCCACCGTGCCGAGCCCGCCGATCAGCGCGAACATGGCCACCTGGATCGACAGTTCCAGCGAAAACGCCGAGCTGGGGTCCACGAAGGTCAGGTAGGTGATGTGGAAGGTGCCGATGATGCTGGTCAGCATGGCCGACACGACCGCGGCGATGATCTTCATGCGCACGGTATGGATGCCGACCGCCAGCGCCGCGTCCTCGCGTTCGCGGATCGCGATCAGGTAGTGGCCGATGCGCGACTTGCGGATGTACCAGGAGGCCCAGGTCACCAGCAGGAACAGGCCGAAGGCGATGATCACGTAATTGACCTTCTCGCGAAACACGATCCAGGTCCAGCCTATGTTCAGCGGCAGGCTGATGCCGCTGGAGCCGCCCGTCCAGCTTTCCTCGTGGATCACCAGGAGGCGCACCACTTCCAGGATCGCGATGGTGGCCAGCGCGAAGAACGGGCCGCGCAGCCGCAGGGTGGGGTAGCTGATCAGGATGGCGACCGCGCCCGAGATCGCCGCGCCCGCCAGCATGCCGAACCACGGCGAAATGCCGAAGTTCTGCGTCAGCAGCGTGGCGGTGTAGCCGCCGATGCCGTAGAACACGGCGTGGCCCAGGGACAGCTGGCCGGCGTAGCCGCCGACGATATTCCAGGCCACGGACAGGGCCGAGAACACGAACAGCAGCACGAACAGGTTGGTCCAGAATGGCGTGCCCATGATCACGGGCACAAGGAACATCGCGATCAGCAGGATGAGGCTGACGTAGGTCTTGGGGTGTCGGATATCGGGAAACACATCTCGCTCCTTGTTGCTCTGATCACTCTGTGCCGACGCCGAACAGGCCGTTCGGACGCAGCACCAGGATCAAGAGGAAGATCCCGAAATAGACGACCTCTTTCAGGTCGGGGGCGATGTAGAAGCCGGCCAGCGTGTCCACGATGCCGATGATCATGGAACCGGCCACCGCGCCGTACAGGCTGCCCAGGCCGCCCAGCACCACGATCACGAACGCCGTCAGCACGAAGTACGTGCCCACGGTGGGAAACACCGGATATTGCGGCGCCAGCAGGCCGGCGGCGATGCCGACGAAGGCCGTGCCCAGGCCGAAGGCGATGGCGTAGACGTTGTTGACGTTCACGCCCATCAGGGTGGCGGCGTAGCGGTGCTGCGCCACGGCCCGCAGCGCGCGGCCCAGGTAGGTGCGGTGCATGAAGAGGTGCAGCAGCACCGCCAGGGTCAGGCCGATCACGAAGGTAACGAGCTGCCCGGTCACCATCGAATAGGGGCCGATGTCGATGGCATTGGTGCCCAGCTCCACCGGCGCGCGGTAGACGTTGGCGCCGAAGATCACCAGGGCGAGATTCAGCAGGATGGTGGACACGCCCACCGTGGCGAAGATCTGGATGTGCTGGTCGGCGTTGAGCAGCGGTTGGATGATGCCCTTCTGCGTCAGCGCGCCCAGCGCGAACAGGATGACGGCGACGGGTACCAGGCCGGCATAGGGATGCACGCCGAATTGCGCCGCGATCAGATAGACCATGTACATGCCTATCATCAGGAACTCGCCGTGCGCGAAGTTCACGACGCGCACCACGCCGAAGATCAGCGTCAGCCCCAGGCTGATGATGGTGTACGCGCCGCCCAGCAACAGGCCGTTGATGACCAGTTGAATGAATAGTTCCATGTTGCAACCTCTTAGAGCGGGACGCGGCCCCTGTGCCGCCGAGCTGTCGGTGGCACAAGGGCGCGCGGACCCCGGGAAACGTCAGGCGCCCCCGAGCGCCTGAGCACTGGCGTGGCGCTTATTTCTTGAAGACCGGCTTGCCGAGTGCGAGGTTGCTGGGTGCGATGGTGACCAGCTTGCCGTCCTGCCACTGCATCACGTAGAACGTGGATGCGTTGTTCTGGCCGTCTTCGCCGAAGTCGAAGGCCCAGCCGTTCGCGGTCTGGCCGGCCGGCTTCTTGTAGGCCAGGACCGCGGCGCGGATCTTGTCCTTGTCGGTGGACTTGGCGTTGCCGATGGCTTCGAAGAAGGCCTTGGCGCCGACGTAGTTGGTCAGGCTGTGGCCGGATTGGGGGTCGCTCTTGTAGGTGGCTTTGTAGGCTTCCAGGAACTTGTCCAGGCCGGGCGCGCCCGCGGGGTTGATGGAGGATTGCGGGAAGTCCAGGTCGAACACGCCGTTCATGTCGGCGCCCACGGCCTTGGCGGTGTCCGCCAGCGAATAGCCGCCGCCCGCGCCGATCACGACCTTGGGCTTGAAGCCCGCGGCGCGCGCCTGGCTGAAGAACAGGATGGCGTCGTTCTGGTAGGCCGTCTGCAGCACCACGTCGACCTTGGCGCCCTTCAGGCGCAGGATCAGCGAGGACAGGTCCACGGTCTTGGCCGAGTACGGCAGAACTTCCGCGACCGTATAGCCCAGCTCCTGCGCGCGCTTCTTCTCGGTGGCGGCCACGTCGGTGCCGTAGGGGCCGTCCTCGTGGATGATGCCGATCTTGATGTCCTTGGGGTTCAGCCCCATGCCCGGCGCGATGGTGTCGTGCAGCGCGTTGACCACCGACACGCCGTACAGCGCGGTGTTGGGGTTGCTGCGGAACAGGTACTTGTAGCCGCGGGTGGTGATCTTGTGCGCGGTGGCGCCCAGTTCGAAATAGGGCACGCCGGCCAGCTCGGTCACGGGCGAGGCGGCATAGGAGATGCCGGAAGCGTAGCTGCCGAACACGCCGACCACGTTGGAGGAAATCAGGCGCTTGGTTTCCGACACGGCTTGCGTCGGATCGACGGCGTCGGCCTTGATGATCTCGATCTTTTCGCCGTTGACCCCGCCGGCGGCATTGATCTCATTGACGGCCAGTTCCAGGCCGCGATAGCTCTCTTGTCCCAGAAGCGCGAGCGCGCCGCTGAACGGGAAGAGGGCGCCTACCTTCATGTCGGCCGCTGCGGTGCCGCTTGCCAGCGCGCCGCACAGGCCCAGCGCCAAAGCAATTTTGTTGAACTTGAACACTGTCTACGCTCCTTTGTCGGTATGGGATGCGGACTTTCTTGTTTGGTCCGTTTTTTTGAATATATGATATATCGGCCGGGCGGGTAGCAAACCCCGCCTTGGATTCTAGTTGGGGCCGTAACCCGCCGAATCGGGGAATTCCCTAAAGCCGCATGAATAAAGACTTAGCGGGCTGATATCAAGCAAATGGCGGGGGTTTTACGGCTTTGGGATGAAGCATTCCGGTGGCTGCAACGGTTGCAACAAACGCTAGAAAATAGCTGTTTTTTTCATATATCGTATATCATCAATCGGCCGTTTTTCATAAGAATCAGGAGACAGAGGCATGTTCGAGGAAGTGGATTTCGCCGGGAAAAAGGTGCTCATCACCGCCGGCGCGGACGGGCTGGGCCTGGAGATGGCGAAGGTGTTCCGCCATGCCGGCGCCTCCGTGTTCGTATGCGACGTGAACCAGGAGCGCCTGGCCGCGCTGCCGGCCGAATTGCCCGGCGTGCATGCGGCCCTGGCCGACGTCTCGGACGAAGACAGCGTCGCCGCGCTGTTCGACCAGGTCCGCGCCAAGCTGGGCGGCCTGGACATCCTGGTCAACAACGCGGGCGTGGCCGGTCCCACCGGCTACGTCGAAACCCTGTCCAAGGCGGACTGGGACCGCACGCTGGCCGTGAACATCACCGGGCAATTCCTGTGCGCGCGCCAGGCCATTGGCCTGCTCAAGGAGTCCAAGGCCGGCGTGATGATCAATCTGTCGTCCGCGGCCGGCCATCTCGGCTTTGCCGGGCGCTCCGTCTATTCCGCCTCGAAGTGGGCGGTGATCGGCTTTACCAAGTCCCTGGCCATCGAGCTGGGCCCCTATGGCATCCGCGTCAACGCCATCCTGCCGGGCGCGGTGGAAGGGCCGCGCATCCGCGCCGTCATCGCGGCCAAGGCGGATACGCTGGGCCGGCCGGTGGAGGAGATCGCCGCGCAGTACGAGAACCAGGCCGCGCTGGGCCGCATGGTCACGGCGCGCGATATCGCCAACATGGTGCTGTTCAATGCCAGCGAGGCCGCCCGCAGCGTTTCGGGGCAGGCCATCGTGGTGGACGGCTTCACGCAGAAGCTCTACTGATGGACGCCGGGTCCAAGGCGCAGCGCGCCGCCATCATCGGAACCGGCCTGATAGGCCAGGGTTGGGCCATCGTGTTCGCCCGCATGGGCTGGGAAGTGCGCCTGTATGACGTCAACGCCGCCATGCTGGCCGAAGCCCGCGGCCTGATCCTGCGGCAGCTGCGCGAACTTGAAGCCCAGGGCTTGCTGACGGACGCCGAAGCAATAGGCGGACGCGTCCATGTGGCAAGCAGCCTGGCCGATGCCTTGAAGGGCGCCCGCTACATCCAGGAAAACTCGCCCGAAAACGTCGAGATCAAGCGGGCACTGTTTGCTGAACTGGACGCGGCGGCCGAACCCGACGCCATCATCGGCAGCTCCACATCCAGCATCCCCGCCAGCGAATTCACCGGGCATCTGGCCGGACGCCACCGCTGCCTGGTGGCGCACCCGGTGAATCCGCCGTACCTGATCCCGGTGGTGGAACTGTGCCCCGCGCCCTGGACCAGCCCGCAGGCCGTCGATTCCGCCCGCGCCGTCATGGCCGGCATCGGCCAGAAGCCCGTGCTGGTGCGGCGCGAAATCGAAGGTTTCATCCTGAACCGCCTGCAGGGCGCGCTGCTGCATGAGGCGTTCCGCCTGGCCAGCGCGGGCATCGCCAGCGCCGAGGACATCGACGCCACGGTGAAGGACGGCCTGGGCCTGCGCTGGTCGTTCATGGGACCGTTCGAAACCATAGACCTCAACGCACCCGGCGGCATTGCCGACTATTGCGCGCGCTACGGCGGGCTGTACCAGTCCATCGGCGCGACCCAGGGCGAACCCGTCGCCTGGGACGGCGCGCTGGTCGACGCGCTGTCGGAGGAACGCCGCGGCCTGCTGCCGCAGGATGATCTTGCCAAGCGCCGCTTCTGGCGCGATGAAAAACTGATGCGCCTCATGCGCCATAAACAGGACAACGGAGACAACAATGGCTAAGCCCAAGCAGAAAGTCATCATCACTTGCGCCGTGACGGGCGCCATCCATACGCCCAGCATGTCGCCGCACCTGCCGGTGACGGCCGACGAGATCGCCGAAGCGGCCATCGGCGCGGCCAAGGCGGGCGCGGCGGTGCTGCATCTGCATGCGCGCGATCCGCAGACCGGCAAGCCGTCGCAGGACCCGGCGCTGTTCAAGCCCTTTCTGGAGCGGATCAAGCGGGAAACGGACGCCATCATCAACATCACCACCGGCGGCAGCCCGCATATGACGGTGGAAGAGCGCATGCGTCCGGCCACCACCTTCAAGCCGGAGCTGGCGTCCCTGAACATGGGGTCCATGAACTTCGGCCTGTACCCGATGCTGGGCCGCTTCAAGGAGTTCAAGCACGACTGGGAACGCGAACATCTGGAAAACAGCCGCTCGCTGGTGTTCCGCAATACCTACCAGGACATCGAATCCATCCTCGCGCTGGGCAACGCCAACGGCACCCGCTTCGAGTTCGAGTGCTACGACATCAGCCATCTGTACAACCTGGCGCATTTCGTGGACCGCGGCCTGGTCAAGTCGCCACCTTTCATCCAATCGGTGTTTGGCATCCTGGGCGGCATCGGCCCGCACCCGGAAGACCTGATGCACATGAAGCGCACGGCCGACCGCCTGTTCGGCAACGACTATGAATGGTCGATCCTGGGCGCCGGCCGCGGCCAGATCCCGCTGGCCACCATAGGCGCGGCCATGGGCTCGAACGTGCGGGTGGGGCTGGAGGATTCGTTGTGGATCGGGCCGGGCGAGATGGCGCAATCCAATCAGGTCCAGGTGGAGCGCATCCGCACCATCCTGGAGGCGCTGAACCTGGAAATCGCCACGCCCGAAGAGGCGCGCGCCAAGCTCGACTTGAAGGGCAAGGACAACGTGGCGTTCTGATGCGGCCAGGGGCCGGCAGCTATCCGGCCCCTTGTCGCGTCAGGCGCGGCGGCGCAGCGCGGCGGCCAGCGTGTCGGTATCGAGCGCGCGGTCGAAGTTGGCGGCGTGGCGGGCCTTCAGGCTCAGCTCCGCAGCCAGCCGCAGTTCCGTGTCGTCCGGCATGTCGGCCGCACCCAGTTCGCGCAAGGTGGTGGGCAGGCCCACCTGGGCATACCAGCGGGTCAGCTCGGCCAGCATGCCGTCCGTCCGGTTTTCCAGGTCCAGCTGCACCAGCAGTCCGACCGCCACCTGCAGGCCATGCGGGGCGCTCGCCAAGCCGCTGATCCTGGGCAGCCCGCGCGTCAGCGCGTGGGCGATGGACAGGCCGCCGCTTTCGAAACCGAGGCCGCTCATGAGGATCATCGCTTCCACTACGCGTTCGAAGGCCGGCGTGGGCTGGCCGCTGCCGGCAACCGCCACGGCATCCGCGCCGTCGGCCAGCAGGGTGCGCAGGCAGCCGTCGGCGATGAACTGGGCGGTGAGGGGCGGCGCGCCGTCATACATGTTGCGGCCGCCGTTGCGGCTGCATTGCTCGGCTTCGAATTTCTTCGAGACCGCATCGCCCAGCCCTGCGAGAAAGAAATTCGCCGGCGCGGTGGCGATGACGGCGGTATCGACCAGCACGATGGTGGGGTTGAACAGCATGTGCTCCACCGCCAGGAGGTTGTGATGGGCGTCGTACAGGACGTAGTTCTTGCTGGTGGGCGCGTCGTTGGAGGCGACGGTCGGCACGGTGATGAGATGGCAGTGCGAGGACTTGGCCACGGCCTTGCCCGCGTCCAGCGCCTTGCCGCCGCCCACCGCGATCACCATGTCGATACCGGCAGGCGCGGCCTGCGCGCGCAATTGCGTGATCGCCGCGGGCGTCAGGTCGCCTTCGACGATCAGCGGCGCGAGCGACACGTTATGCGCCGCGCACAAGGCTTCGATTCTTGGCCCCAGCACGCCATGCACATAGCTGTCTATGACCAGGGCGGCGCGGCGGCCGAACAGGGCTGCGTACTGTCCCAGGGTGTCCAGGGCGCCGGCGCCCTGGATGTAGCGGCTGGGCGCGCCAAAAATCTTCAGCATGGGGGATTCCTTCGGGTTTGCCTACTTGCGGGCAGCGGGGGGGCGGTAGTCGAGTTCCTTTTCGCGCTCGACCAGCCAGTCGATCATGATCTTGCCGCCCCAGACCAGATCGGCCTGGATGGCCTGCCTGGCGGCTTCGGAGTCGCGCGCTTCCAGGGCTTCCAATACCGCTTCGTGGCGGTGCTCGTTCTGCGAATAGTCCAGCCCAGAGGTCTTGACGTGGAACACCTTGAGGATGGGGCCGGTGATCACCCAGAACGATTCCACCGTGGCGCGCAGGATGGGCTTGTTGCTGGCTTCCAGGATGCCGAAGTGGAACTTGCGGTTCAGGTAGCTGGCGCGCTTGGGATCGCTGGATGTGCAGGAGATGAAATCCCGCTGCAGCGCGATCAGGTTGTCCAGCTGTTTGCGCGTGATGTTCTGTGCGGCTTCGGCCGCGCCCATGCCTTCCAGGTGGAAGCGGATCTGCTGGATTTCACGCAGCTTTTCCGAATTGACGTAAGGCACGTAGACCGCGGTGGCCGCCTGCATTTCCAGTCCCTGCTCGCTGATCAGCCGGAAGATGGCCTCGCGTACAGGCGTGATGGAGACGCCCATTTCCTGGGCCAGTTCGCCAATGATCAGGCGTTCGCCGGGTTCGTACTGCCCGTTGATCAGGGCATTGCGGATTTCGTTGTAGACCCTGACGGAGAGGTTCTCTTTCTTTACCGGTTTAAGGCTGGACATGACAGGCTCAGGCTTGCTGTATTGATGGGGGCGGGTGGATTCGGGATGAATTCTATCCCGCCATGGCAAATTCGAGCGCGATGGGTATATTATATATCATATATCCTAACAGCGAAAAGGAAGCGCCATGAGGAGTGACAGGGAGGTCCCCACCGAAGGGGAGGTCGGGCTGCTGCGGGAAAAGGCCCGCCATATCCGGCTGGAGACCATCAGGTTGATCGAGATCGCCAAGGTCGGGCACTACAGCTCGGTGTTCTCGTGCGCGGAAATCTTCGCCGCGCTGTACTACGACGTGATGCGGCTGCGTCCGGGCGAGCCGCAGTGGCCCGACCGCGACCGCTTCCTGATGGGCAAGGGCCATGCCGCCGTGGGTCTCTTCCCGGTGCTGGCGGACCATGGCTTCATCGCCCGCGAACTGCTGGACGGCTACACCCGCCTGGGCAGCCCGTTGGGCGATCATCCCGACATGAGCAAGGTGCCGGGCGTGGACTTCAGCTCGGGTTCCATCGGCCACGCATTGTCCAACGGCGTGGGCATGGCGGTGGGCGGGCGCTTGAGCGGGCGCGACTTCAACGTCTTCGTGCTGCTGGGCGACGGCGAGATGCAGGAAGGCCAGGTCTGGGAGGCGGCGCTCTTTGCCGCCCACAACCGCCTGTCGCGCCTGGTTGCGATCGTCGACCGCAACGGCTACCAGCTCGACGGCAAGGTCGACGAGGTCATGGGCGTGGAATCGCTGAAGGAAAAATGGCTGGCCTTCGGCTGGGAAGTGCATGAGGTGGACGGCCACAACCTGGTGGAACTGACCGCTTTGCTGCGCCGCCTGCGCGCGGACGAGTCGCGCGCCAGGCCGGCCTGCGTGATCGCAAAGACCATCAAGGGCAAGGGCGTGTCCTATATGGAAACCGAGCCGGGCTGGCATCTGGGCTACCTGGCGCCGCAAGACGCGCAAAGCGCCGTTGAAGAAATCCTTTCCCGCGAGATCTGAATGGCACAGGCACAAGTCCTCTCTCCCGATTCCTGGCAGTACCGCGCGCTGAATGCGGTGAACCCCGGGCTGTCCTATCTTTCCGACGCGCTGATCGAGCTGGCTGCGGCCGGCCATCCGGTGGTCGCCGGTTCGGCCGACCTGCAGTACTCCAACGGCCTGAACCGCTTTGCCCAGGCCTATCCCGACCGCTATGTCCAATTCGGCATTTCCGAGCAGAACATGGTGTCGGCCGCGGCAGGCCTGGCGACCACCGGCATGATGCCCTTCGTCGCGACCTTCGCGTCCTTCCTGGGCCTGCTGTGCTGCGAACAGATCCGCATGGACGTGGCCTATACCAAGCTGCCCGTGCGCCTGATCGGCCACCACACCGGCATCAGCCTGGGCTTCTACGGCACCTCGCATCACGCCACCGAAGATATCTCGACGATGCGGGCGCTGGCCGGCCTGACGGTGGTCTCGCCCGCCGACGGCCCGCAGCTGGCATCCGCCATCAAGGCCTCGGTGGACTGGCCCGAGCCGATCTACTTCCGGATCGGCCGCGGCCGCGACCCGCAGGTCTATGAAGACGGCGCGCCTTTCCAGTTCGGCCGCGCCATTGTCCATTCCAGCGGTTCGGACCTGAACATCATCGCCTGCGGCATCACTGTGCACGCGGCCCTGGCGGCCGCCGAACAACTGCGCGGCGAAGGATTGTCGGTGGGCGTGATCGACATGCCCACCATCAAGCCCCTGGACCGCGACGCCGTGCTGGCCGCGGCAGGCAAGTCCCGCGTGCTGATGACGGTGGAAGAGCACAACGTGCTGGGCGGGCTGGGTTCGGCCGTGGCCGAGGTGCTGGCCGACGCGGGCACAGGCACGCGCTTGCGCCGCCATGGCATCTACGACGAATACAGCCTGATCGCGCCGCCCACCACCCTGTATGCGCACTACAAGCTGGACGCGGACGGCATCGCCGACGTCGCGCGCGCCACGCTCCAGCCCTGAGACACGGAGACAGACATGAAGGAAATCACCGGCACCACGCGCCTGTTCGGCATCCTGGCCGATCCCATTCACCACGTGAAGACGCCGCAGCGCATGAATGAGCATTTTGCCGCCATTGGCTTCGACGGCGTGTGCGTGCCGTTCCACGCCCGGCCGGATAACTTGGCCGAGGTGGTCGCTGGACTGCGGCGGCTGGAAAACCTGGGCGGCGTCATTGTCACGGTGCCGCACAAGACCGCGATACTGGAGCTGGTCGACGACGCCACTCCGGTGGCGCGCAAGATCGGCGCGGCGAACGTGGTGCGCCGCGAGGCGGACGGCAAGCTGGTGGCGCACATGCTGGACGGCGAAGGCTTTGTCCGCGGGCTGCAAAGCGCAGGCGTGTCGCCGCAGGGCAAGAGCGCCTATCTGGCGGGGGCGGGCGGCGCGGCCAATGCAATCGGCTTCGCGCTGGTCCAGGCCGGCGTGTCGCGGCTGACCATCGCCAACCGCACCACGGCCAAGGCCGAGGATCTGAAGGCGCGCATCCTGTCGCTGCATCCCGGCGCCCGGATCGACGTGGGCACGGCCGACCCCTCGGGGCACGACCTGGTGGTCAACGGCACCTCGCTGGGCATGAAGCCGGACGACGCCTTGCCGCTGGACGCCAGCCGCCTGACGCCGGACCAACTGGTCTGTGAAGTCATCATGCAGCCCAAGGACACGGCCTTGCTGCTGGCGGCGCAGGCCCGCGGCTGCAAGGTGCACTATGGCGCGCCGATGCTGGCCTGCCAGATCGAACTGATGGCGCAAATGCTGGGCGTGGCGGCGGACAAGCCGGCCGACGCGGGACGCTGACCCGTATGAGCGACTACGACTTCATCATTGCCGGGGGCGGCACGGCGGGCTGCATCCTGGCCAACCGCCTGAGCGCCGACGGCAAGTATCGCGTGCTGATGCTGGAGGCCGGACATGAGGCCCGCAGCATGTGGATCTCGATCCCGGCGGGCTTTTCCAAACTGCTGGTCAACCCGGAATACAACTGGCGCTTCGCCACCGAGCCGGAAGACAACGTCCACGGCAGGACCATTGCCGTGCCGCGCGGCAAGGGCGTGGGCGGGTCGACGCTCATCAACGGCATGATCTACGTTCGTGGCCAGCCGCAGGACTACGACGGCTGGGAGGCGGCGGGCGCGACCGGCTGGGGCTACAGCCAGGCCGAGCGCATCTTCCGCAAGATCGAATGCTACGAACCCGGCGACGCCAGCCGCGGCAAGAGCGGCCCGATGCATCTGGAAGAAGTGGCCGAACGCTTTCCCATATCGGATGCCTTCCTGAAGGCGGCGCAAGAGGACGGCCAGCCCTTGAATCCCGACTACAACGGCGGCAGCCAGGAGGGCGTGGGCTACTACCAGGTGCTGCAGCACCGGGGCAGGCGTTGGAGCGTGGTGGACGGCTACCTGAAACCCGCTTCCGGCCGCAAGAACCTCACGGTGGAATGCGGCGCGCACGTGACGCGGCTGGTGTTCGAGGGCAAGCGCTGCGTGGGCGTGGCCTATCGCAAGAACGGACAGGAGCACAGCGTGCGCGCGCGGCGCGAGACGCTGCTGTGCATGGGCGCGGTGCAGTCGCCGCAGTTGCTGGAACTGTCCGGCGTCGGCAATCCCGCCTTGCTGCAAGCGTTCGGCATCGCGCCGGTGCTGGCGCAGCCGCAGGTCGGCGAAAACTACATCGACCACTTCGCTACCCGCATGAACTGGCGGGTGAAAGACACGGTGACGCTCAACGAGATGTCGCGCGGCTGGCGCCTGGCGCAGCAGGTGGCGCGCTACTACGTCAGCCACAAGGGCATCCTGACCCTGGGCACGGGGCTGGTGCACGGCTTCGTGAAAAGCGCGCCGGACCTGCCGGCGCCCGACGTGCAGTACTTCTTCGTGCACGCCAGCTACGCCAACGCGGCCGAACGTATCCTCGACCGGCAGCCGGGCATGACGATAGGCGTGGCGCAACTGCGTCCCGAGTCGGTCGGATCCATCCACATCAAGTCCGCGGATCCGCAGGCGGGGCCTGCGATCCGGCCCAACTTCCTGTCCGCCCAGGTGGACCGCGACAGCCTGGTGGGCGGCATGCAGGCGGCGCGGCGCATCGTCGGCCAGCCGGCCATACGGCGCTATGTCGAATCGGAGATCAGCCCCGGCGCGGCGGTGGACAGCTACGACGAATGGCTGGACTTCGCGCGGCGCAACGGCCAGACCATCTACCACCCCATAGGCACCTGCCGCATGGGTTCCGATGCCGCCGCCGTCACCGACGTGCGCTTGCGGGTGAACGGCCTGTCCGGCCTGCGCGTGGTGGATGCGTCGGTGATGCCGAAGATGGTGTCCGGCAATACGCAGGGTGCCGTCATGATGGTGGCCGAGCGGGGGGCCGAGATGATTCTGGAGGATGCGGCGCAGGCCTAGCCGTACCCGTCATTGAAAAAAGGCGCACGTGGCCAATCGGCCCGTGCGCCTTTGCACTTCAGCGGATGAGGAAGCCGGCGCCGACGGGGTCATTCTTGTCGATCACCCAGCGCGCCGTGCCCAGGATGCTGGCCGTGCCCTTGACCGTGGGACGCACGGCGCGGGTGCCGTTCAGGTCCACCTCGCCCAGCAGGCAGCCTTCGAACACGCCGCTGCCCAACAGGCCTTCCGACTTGATCGGCTGGTTCAAGCCCATCTTGCCGCGCGCTTCGAACATGGCCATCATCGCGCTGGTGCCGGTGCCGCCGGGCGAACGGTCCAGCTGGCCGGCGCTGAACACGTGGACGTTCTTGTAGAACGCGCCTTCGATGGTCGGCTGGTGCCAGAAGGTGATGAAGTTCAGGTTGTTGATGTGGGCCTCGGTCGGGTGCTGGATGCGGTGACGGGCATTGAGCTGTTCGCGCACGATCAGGCCCATGCGCGACAGCTCGGTGCCGTTGTCCGGCGAGATGCGCAGGTCGCAGCCCGACAGGTCGACGATGCCGAAGTAGTTGCCGCCCCAGACGATGTCGGCGGACAGCTTGCCGTAGCCGGGCAGTTCCACCGGAATGTCTTGCGCGGCCACGTAGGCCGGCACGTTCTCGAAGCGCGTCCACAGCACGTTGTCGCCCTCGGACGCCACTTCCGACACCACCAGGCCGGCGGTGGTTTCAAAGCGGATCTTGGTGATGCCGTCCTTGCCGCGCGGCACCAGGCCATTGGCCACCATGGCCATGCTGACCGCGATGGTGCCGTGGCCGCACATGTGCGAGTACTCGGTGCCGTCGATGTAGATCAGGCCGGCGTCGTACTCGGGGCTGGACGGCGGCGTGAGGAACACGCCGAACATGTCCTTGTGGCCGCGCGGCTCGCGCATCAGCGCCTTGCGCAGCCAGTCGTAGTTCTGTTCCAGAAAGGCGCGCTTCTCCAGGATGGTGGAGCCGGCGGGGTACGGGATGCCGCTGTGCACAATGCACAGGGGCTCGCCTTCGGTATGGGTATAGATGACATCGAACGCGTCTTGCTTGCGCATGACTGTGGCTCCAGACAGTAAGGTAGGGAAGAAAGGTTATTTGCCGCGTTCGGACAGCATGTCCAGCCCGACGGTCAAATCCAGGATGACGATGGCGATCACCGCAACCACGATCGTGGCGCCCGATACGGCTGCGATGGTCGGATCTATCGTGTATTGCACGTAGTTGAAGAGCTTCACGGGGATGGTGTTCAGGTCCGCCGTGGTGTTGAAAATCGACAGCTCCACGTTGATCCACGAAGAGATGAACGCGAAGATCGAACCGGTGACGATGCCTGGCCGGATCTGAGGCAGCACCACCAGGAAGAAGGTCGTCCAGGGATTCGCGCCCAGGTCGGCCGATGCCTCCTCCAGCGCGCGCTGTTCGGGCGTCAGCAGGGTCAGCGTGGACCGCAGCACGAAGGGCGCGATGATGACGATGTGCCCGATCAGCAGCGACAGGAAGCTGCGCGTCAGGCCGAAGTAGGCGCCGTACTGCAACAGCGCCGCGCCCAGCACGATGTGCGGCAGCACCAGCGGCGACATCAACACCGAAGTCAATGCGGCCTTGCCCGGGAACTCGTAGCGCGCCACCGCCAGCGCGGCCGGCACCGTCAGCAGCACGGCCGCGGCCGTCGCCGCCAGGGCCAGCACCGTGCTGGTCGTGAACGCGGCGACGTAGCCGGCCTCGATCAGCAGCGTGCGGTACCACTCCAGCGTAAAGCCCTTGGGCGGAAACGCCAGGTAGGGCGTGGACGTGAACGAGGAACCCAGGATCACCACCAGCGGCAGGGCCAGGTAGGCCAGCACTCCCAGGGCGACCAGGCGGATCAGGTTGCGGGCGATCATCGCGCGGCTCCCGGCAGGACGGCGGCGCGGTTGGCAAGCGCCACCAGGATCAGGGTGAACACCAGCAGCACCATGCTCAGCGCGCCGCCGTAATGGAAGTCGAACACCGTGCTGTACTGCTGGAAGATCAGCATCGACAGCACCGACACGCGCCCGCCGGACAGCAGCGCAGGCGTCACGTAGGCGCTGACGGCGAGGGTGAAGACCATGATGGCGCCCGACACCACGCCGGGCAGCGTCAACGGCCAGGTGATGTGGAAGAAGGTGGCAGCGGGGCTGGCGCCCAGGTCGGCAGATGCCTGTTCGCAGGCCGGATCGACCCGCGCCAGCGCATTGCCGACCGCCAGCACCACGAAAGGCAGCAGCACGTAGACCATGCCGATCAGGATGCCCAGCTCGGTGCCGATGAAACGCATCGGACGGTCGGCGATGCCCGCACCCACCAGGGCCTGGTTGACCAGCCCGTTGCGGCCCAGCAGCACCATCCAGCCAAAGGCGCGCACGATATTGCTGGTGAACAGCGGCACCACCAGCAGGATCACGCAGAAGCGCCGCCAGGCCTGCCAGCGCACCACGCGCACCAGGTACCAGGCCAGCGGATAGCCCAGGATCACGCAGACCACCGTGGTGAAGAACGCCAGCCGGAAGGTCACCAGGATCACGTCCCAGTGGTATTGGTCGCCCAGCACGCGCAGGTACTGCTGCGGGGTCAGGGTCAAGCCATCGGCGCCGCCTGTGATGCTGGCCAGCGCCACCACCGCCAGCGGCGCCAGGAAGAAGGCCGCGAAGAACAGCACGGGAGCCGCCAGCAGCAGGCAGGGCGAACGCCAGGCGCGCGCGTTCATGGCTGTTCACCGATCAGGTGCAGGTGCTCCGGCGCGAAGGCCAGGCGCGCCGCGGCGCCCGGGCCCAGCCCCGACGGCGCAATGCCGCCGTGGCGCGCCACCAGGATCTGTCCGCCGATGTCCACGTGGATCATGCAGTGGCTGCCCACGTTGATGACGTCGGTGACCGTGCCGTTCAACCCATGCGCCGCCGATTCATCGGCCAGGCGCAAATCCTCGGGCCGCAGCACCGCCACGCCGCGCGCGGGCGCGGCCTTGTCGGGGAACGGCACGCGCAGTCCCTGGGCATCCAGCTGCAGCGCATCGCCGCTGGCCGTGTAGGGCATGAAGTTGGCGTCGCCGATGAACTCGGCCACGAAGCGGGTGGCGGGATGCCGGTAGATCTCGGTCCCGCCGCCCACCTGTTCGATCTTGCCCGCATGCATGACCACCACCCGGTCGGCCATGGTCATGGCTTCTTCCTGGTCGTGCGTGACGAAGATGAAGGCGATGCCCAGCTTGGCCTGCAGGTGCTTGAGTTCCAGCTGCATGCGCTTGCGCAGCTTGAGGTCCAGCGCCGACAGCGGCTCGTCCAGCAACAGCAGCTTGGGCTGGTTCACGATGGCGCGCGCCAGCGCCACGCGCTGCTGCTGTCCGCCGGACATTTCGCGGGGATAGCGCGCACCGAAGTCCGCCAGGCCCACCATGTTCAGCGCCGACCGGGCGCGTTCGGCGGCTGCCTGCTTCGATGCGCCTTGTCGCCGCGGGCCGTAGGCCACGTTTTCCAGCACGCTCATGTGCGGAAACAGCGCATAGTTCTGGAACACCGTGTTCAGCGGCCGGTGGTGCGCGGCCAGGCGGCTGATGTCCTGGCCTTCAATCAGGATGCGGCCCGATTCGGGCCTGAGAAATCCGGCGATCGAGCGCAGCAGGGTGGTCTTGCCGCAGCCGCTGGGACCAAGCAGGGCCACGAACTCTCCCTGTTGGATCTCCAGGTCGATGCGGTCCAGCGCCTGGTAGGCGCCAAAGCGCATCGACACGCCTTCGATGGTAAGCAAAGCGGACATGTTCGATCCCGGTCTAGCGCTTGCGGGCAACCTGGCGGTTCCAGGCGTCCGTGACCTCGGCGCGGCGGCTGTTGATGAGGTTCCAGTCGAACAGGCTCAGGTTCTTGACCGAACCCTCCGCGCCCCAGGGCAGCTTGCGCGCCACGTCCTTCGGCACCTGCACATCCTTGACGGCGGGGCCCAGGTACAGGCGCGTGGCCAGGCAGGCGGCGGCATCCGGCGTGAGCGCGGTGTCGATGAACTTCTGCGCGGCGGCCTTGTTCGGCGCGTTCTTCACCAGATGCAGGCGGGCATCCGTGGCCCAGGCGCCTTCCTTGGGCACGGCGAAGCCGATGGGCAGTCCCTTGTCGATCAGATCCCAGGCGCCCACGTTGAAGTGCGCGCCGATGATGGCCTCGCCGCTCTGGTAGGCGTTGGTGGCGGCGCCCGAGCTGTCGAAGAACAGCGCGGTGTCCAGCGATGCCAGCTTGGAGTACAGCGGCTCCAGGTTCGACGGGTCGACCGCGAACACCCGCGCCAGGAAGAAGATGAACGGCACGCCCGACGAGTTCGCCGGCGAGGGTATGGCCACGGCGCCGGCGTACTCGGGCTTCCACAAGTCCTTCCAGCTGGTCGGCGGCTGGGGTACTTCCTTGGTGTTGTAGGCGATGCCCAGCGAGTAGTAGCCGGTGCTGACCGCGTAGGCGCTGCCGCCATTGCGGTACACGCCCTGGTCGATGACGTTCTTCAGATTGGGTATGCCGGCGGGATCCAGCGCGTCCAGCACGCCGGCTGCGGCGGCCAGTTCGCTGATGCCGCCGTCCATCCAGGCTACATCCATGGTGGGCGCGTCCTTCTGCTGCTGCAGCTTGGCCAGCGTGGTGGTGGAGGTGCCCACTTCCGGCACCACGGTCACGCCGGTGGCCTTGGTGTAGGGCTCGGCCACGCAGGCGCGGAACGCGTCGCCCCAGTTGCCGCCGTACCAGGCGACGGTGATCTTCTGCTGCTGGGCCAGCGCCTGGCCGGCGCTCAGCAGTCCGGCTGCCAGCAATGCGGCGCGCAGGGCGCGGCGGGTAGGTGTTGCCATGTCGGATTCCCCTTGTCGATTTATCGGCTCCGATCGGCCTGCGCCGGCGGGCGCTGCGGGACGGTGCCATAGGTGCATCTTGGGCGATCCCCGGGAAAACCAGCTTGAAGGCCTGGGACAAAAACTTGAATAATTGCGACATGGAAACCGCTATGTCCGCCGCTGCACCGTCTTTCTCCTATGACGATGAGTACAGCGGCCTGCCTCAGGGGAAACCCGCACTGACCGTAGGTATCGTGCTGCTGGACCAGTTCACGCTGGCCGCCTTTGCCGGATTGGTGGACGTCTTGCGGCTGGCGGGCGACCACGGCGGACGCAGCCGCCAGATCCATACCGCCTGGCGCGTCATGAGCTGGGACGGCAAGCCGCGCTGCTCCAGTGCGGGCCTGACCATAGACGTGGCCGACGGCCTGCCCGAAGACCCAACCCAGTTCGACTACGTGGCGGTTTGCGGCGGCAACGACTACTTCAATGGCCGCCTGCCCGAGCCCCTGCGCGACTGGCTGCGGCTGGCGGCGGCGCAACGGGTGCGGCTCTTGGGCATCTGTACGGGCACCTTCGCGCTGGCGCAGGCCGACGTCATCGGGCCGCGCACGGTCTGCGTGCACTGGAACGTGCTGGATACTTTCCGCGAACGCTTTCCGCAGGCCCGGGCGGTGGTGGACCGGCTGTTCGTGGATGAAGGCGACCTGATTTCCTGCGCGGGCTCCACGGCCGCAATCGACCTGGCGCTGTACCTGGTGGCCCGGCACTGCGGGCGCGACAAGGCCCAGCAGGCGATGCGGCACATGATGCTGCAAGGCGTGCGCCCGGGGCGCGTGCCGCAGGCACATTTCCACACGGACCTGTCGGGCATCCAGGATCTGCGCGTGCGCCAGGCCGCGCACTTCATCGAGCAGCGCATCGACAATCCGCCACCGCTGGATGCGATCGCGCGCTACGTCGGCGTCGGGCGCAGGCAGCTGGAACGCGCCTTCCGCATGGCCACGGGCATGTCGCCGATGGCGTTCCAGCGGCAGTTGCGGCTGGAATACGGCAGCTGGCTGCTTTTGAACAATCCCAGCAGCATCACGCAGATCGCGCTGGACTGCGGGTTTGCGGATGGCGCGCATTTCTCGCGCGATTTCCGCGCGCATTTCGGCCAGTCGCCGCGTCAGTATCAGCAGGCCGCCGGCCGCGACGGCGGAGTCAGCGTGTTTCCCGCCTGAGGCTTCTGCACGGCTCGTTCCGGCGCCGGCAAGCCATGGGCTTATCAACGGAAGGAGACGACATGACCTATGACCTTTGGTACTGGGACGGCATCCCCGGGCGCGGCGAGTTCGTGCGCCTGGCCCTGGAGGCCGGCGGCATTCCCTACCGCGAATGCGCGCGCGAGCCCGGCGCGGATGAAGGCACGCTGGTCGCGGACCTGAGTTCGGCGCGCAAGCATCCGCCGTTCGCGCCGCCGTATCTGGTCGCGGGCAAAATGACGCTGGGGCAGACCGCCAACATCCTGCTGTTCCTGGGCGAAAAGCACGGCCTGGCGCCGGACTCGCTGGAAGGGCGGCTGTGGGTGAACCAGCTGCAGCTCACCATCGCCGACATGGTGGCCGAAGCGCACGACACGCATCATCCGATATCCGCCAGCGAGTACTACGAAGACCAGAAGGTCGAGGCCGCGCGCCGAGCGCGCAGCTTTCGCGAGGAGCGCATGCCCAAGTTCCTGGGCTATTTCGAACGCGTGCTGGGCGGGCCGCAGGCCTGGCTGGCGGGCGGCAAGCGCTGGACCTACGTGGACCTGTCGCTGTTCCACCTCGTGGATGGCCTGCTCTACGCCTTTCCGAAACGCATGGCGACCCTGGCCGTGCGTTATCCGAACGTCATGGCGCTGCATGCGCGCGTGGCGGCGCTGGCGGAATTGCAGCCTTACTTTGACAGCGGCAGGCGCTTGCCTTTCGGGGAAGGGATCTTTCGCCAATATCGCGAATTGGACGCGGCTTGAGTCCGGACAAACCCTGGTGTTGCTGAATCCCGATTTTTTTGATCGGTTTCTTGAAAATCTTGAGGCCCGCTCATTTTTAAGATTAAATATTTGCAAATTGTTTAATAAATATTTCCATTTGTCTCGCGGCAGATAGGTCGAACGGCATCAAACCACCCGGACTCCGGGCAGGAGACGTCAAGATGAAATGGATCACTCTCAGCCAACTGCTGCGCATGGACCGTGGCATACAGAAGGCCGACATGCTTGGGCAGGTCGCGGCAATCCACAACGCCCAGGCCGTCATCGAGTTCGACCTGGACGGGCACGTCCTGGCGGCGAACCCGAACTTCCTGAACACCATGGGTTATGCGCTGGACGAGATCGCGGGGCAGCACCACCGCATGTTCGTCGATCCGGCAGAGCGTGCATCGGCCGCCTATGCGGAATTCTGGAGCCGCCTGCGGCAAGGCGGGCGCGATGCGGGGCGTTACCGCCGCATCCGCAAGGACGGCAGCGACGTCTGGCTGCAAGCGTCCTACAACCCGATTCACGACCGCCGCGGCCGGTTGGTGAAAGTGGTCAAGTACGCCGTGGACATCACCGCGCAGCAACAGCGGCAGGCGGACGTGGAAGGCCAGCTGGCCGCGATCTCCAAGGTGCAGGCCATCATCGAGTTCGAGCTCGACGGCACCATCATCCGCGCCAACGATCTGTTCCTGGGCGCGGTGGGCTATCGCGCGGACGAGATCCAGGGGGCGCCACCACAGCATGTTCGTCCCGCCTGAAGAGGCGCGCGGCGAGGCATACAAGGAATTCTGGCGCAGGCTGCGCAACGGCGAACATGACACCGGGCAGTACCTGCGCATCGGCAAGGGCGGTCGCCAGGTCTGGATCGAAGCCAGCTACAACCCGATCTTCGATGCCGAGGGCCGCCCGGTCAAAGTCGTCAAATACGCGACCGACATCACGCGGCGTTTCACCGCCGCGCAGACCTTGCGCGTCGCGGTCCAGGGCCTGACCGAAAACGCCGAGCGCGCGGGCCAGGCCAATACGCTGGCGCTGGACGCCTGCAGGGTGGCCGAGCAGGGCGGCCAGACCGTGCAGGAAGTGGTGCAGACCATGGGCGGCATCACCCAGAGCTCGCGCCGCATCTCGGAAATCATCGGAGTCATGGACGGCATTGCCTTCCAGACCAACATCCTGGCGCTGAACGCCGCGGTCGAGGCCGCGCGCGCCGGCTCGCACGGCAAGGGGTTCGCCGTGGTCGCGGCCGAGGTCCGCAGCCTGGCGCAGAACAGCGCGGCGGCAGCCAAGGAGATCAAGGACCTGATCACTTCCTCGGTGCAGCAGGTCGAAAGCGGCGCGCGCCAGGTCCAGTCGGCAGGCTCTACCATGGACGATATCGTGGCATCGTCGCGCCGCGTGACTGAAATCATGGCGGAGGTGGTGGAGGTGTCGCTGGCCCAGTCCGCCAGGCTCGGCGAAGTCACCGAGGACATCACGCAGCGGGCGGGAGAGGCTGCGCGTGGCGCGCCGCCGGCGGCCGCCGCGGTCAGGCCCGTGGCGCCAGCGCTGCGGGCCAGGCCGGCCGCCAATGGACCGCTGCAGCCGCAGGCCGAGCGGCAGTACGTGCGCTACTGAGCCGGCGCCGCCGGTCCGATGCGCTATAAAGACGGTATTGATCTGAACCCGCAGGCCCGGGCAGGAACCCTCTGCCCGGGCCGCGTCATTTGCAGCCACCGTCCATGACCGAATCCGAAGCACTGGCTCTCGCCTCGCACCGCCATTACAAGGGCGGCCTCTACCTCTATGTGGGCACCGCCCGCCACTCCGAAACCGAGGAATCCCTGGTGGTCTATGAACACCTCTGGCCTCACGAGCGGGGCTTGTGGGTGCGGCCGGCCGATATGTTCTTCGGTCAGCTGCCCGACGGCACGCCCCGCTTCGCGCCCTTGCGGCCGGCGGAGTAAGGCCGTGGCGTTCTACTACCGGCGGCCGCGCGCAAGCGGCGCTGCGCCTGCCCGCGCGACGGGCGGCAAGGCGGGCGGCGAGGCGTTGGCCGCCGCGTTACAGGCATTGCGCGGTCCGTTCATCGTGGCCGACCTGGAAACCACCGGCCTGTCCACCGCCACTTGCGAGATCCTGGAGTTCGCGGCGGTGCGCGTGGGCGCGGCAGGCGCGCTTGAGCGGGAGTACACGCAGGTCGTGCGCACGCGCGGGCCGGTGCCGCCCTTCATCAGCCGTCTGACGGGCATCACGCAGGCCGAGGTCGACCGCGACGGCGTGCCGGTGGCGCAGGCGTTTTCCTCCTTCCTGGATTTCGTCGAAGACCTGCCGGTGTTCTTCCATAATGCCTCGTTCGACCGGCGTTTCCTGGGCGCGGCGGCGGATCTGACCGGCCTGCCGTTTGCCAACTCGACCCATTGCACGCTGGCGCTGGCGCGGCGCGCATGGCCGGAGCTACCCTCGCACAAGCTGGAGATCCTGGCGCGCCATGTGGGCGCTTCGGATCCCACCCACCGCGCGCTGGCCGACGTGCGCACCACCGTGGCCGTGGCGTTGGCGGCGAGTTCCCGCCTGGCCGCGGGCTAGGAGTTTCGATGTCCGACCTGGAACAGATCCGGCTGGCCGTGCGCCGGTTTACCGAAGAGCGGGAGTGGCAGCCCTTTCATACGCCCAAGAACCTGGCGATGGCGCTGGCCGGAGAGACGGGCGAACTCGTGTCCCTGTTCCAGTGGCTGAGCGAGGCCGAGTCGCGCCAGATGCCGCCGGAGAAACTGGCGGATGCCGCGGACGAAATCGCGGATGTGCAGATGTACCTGGTGGCCCTGGCCGACCAGCTCGGCATCGATATCGCCGACGCGGTCGCAGGCAAGATGGTCAAGAATGCGCGGAAGTATCCGGCGGATCGTTTTCGCGGCAGCGCGCGCAAGTACGACGATCCGCCCGAACAGCCCTGACTCGCGCGCGACGCGGCCAGGCCGGCCGCCTCAGAGCACTTTTTGCTCGTGATGCACCTGCGGCGGTTCAACGAAAAAGCCCGCCACCAGCTTGCGCCATTCCTGGAAATCGCTGGATTCGCGGAAATCCACCATGTGGTTCTCGACGGTTTCCCAGTCCACCACCAGCGTATAGCGCTGCGGTTGTTCGATGCTGCGGTATAGCTCCATGCCGTGGCAGCCGCGGGCCCGCAAGAACAGCGGCTTCGCCTGCGCGACGCCTGCTTCGAACAGCGCTTCCTGTCCTTCGCGGACATGGATGCTGGCAATCTCCTGGATCATGGTCTGGTCTCCAAACAGATGAGGCCGGGTAGCGCCCGGCCGGCCGCCGTAGTATCGCTGAAATTTCCGGACCGGGCGCGCCCAGGACCCTGCCGCTTCAGTTGTGCGCGTTAGGGAAATTGCCCGAGGCGGCGACGCTCATTCCCATCCATAGAGTTGAACCCGCATGCGCGCGCGGCGCCGCAGGCGCGGTTTCCCTCGTCCATACGCACGGGCGCCGCGCAAGATTGCCGCAAATCTGGCCGATTGTTTTACAGCCGGGCGTCGTCCATCGGGACCCGGTCGCCCGTTTAGGCGATATCGACTTGCCTAGGACGGCGCAATCATTCCGTACCAATACGAAAGTCCCACGCCTTTCGTCATTGTCCAGGCGTGGCGCTGAGCGGTAACGGTCCGCGCCGGTCGGTCGCCGGTAATCGTGAATCCGTGCATGCACGGAGCAGGAGGAGCTGAAATGAAAAAGCTCATGGCAGTCGCCGCGTTGTCCTTGTTCGCTGTCTCGGCCTATGCGGACCCTGGTGGCTCAATCACGGGTCACGCGGGCGCCATCAATGGCACCGCGTCATCCATCTCCACGGGTAGCTCCGTGGCCGCCACCCAGATCAATGGCTACGGTTCATCCACCCAGGTGTCGTTCGGCATGACGGGCGGCGTTGCGGAGGTGGGAGGTACCTTCAGCCGCGATGGCACGCAAGTGGTCACCAGCACGCGACAGTACGCCAATAGCGATTCGTACGGCCATGTCTCGGGCAATGCGCCCATCATGGTGGGCGACAGCATCGCCAATGGCGGCGCCACGTTCGCCAAGACGGATACCAGCGCTTCGGCGACGGGCTCCTTCCATGCGGTGAATGTGGGTGCGTTCGGGTCGATACACGGCATCGGCCCGGTGGGCCATGTCGGCGGTTTCAATCACTGACCCAGTTATCCGGACGGCTTCGGCCGTCCGGGCGAGGGGACATCATGAAGACCATAGTGCTTGCCATTTCCCTGTCGCTGGCGGCGGTGTCCGCCGGCGCCCAGACCAGCAGTTCCAGCGCGACGACATCGGCGTCCTCGGGATCGACCAACGCCGGCAACAATCAGGGCATCACGCTCAACTCCAGCAACAGCGGGACCAGCACGCTGCGCAGCGTGCCGCCGCTGGGCGGACAGAGTTTCTACGGTTCATTCTCGTCCGACAGCTGCATGGTTTCGGCGGGCGGGGGCGGCGCCGTGGTTGGCTTCGGCATGAACGTTGCGATTCCGATCGAGGACCAGAAGTGCAGCCTGCGGCGCAACTTCGAGCGGACCATGCAGGCGGCCGCCTCGACCAAGGATGCGGACCGTTCGCGCCGTCTGGAGACCGCGGCCATCGACATCCTGTGCCAGACCGACGACCGCACCAAGGCGGCGCTGGTGGCGCAGGGGCTGTGCACCAATCCCGCATTGACGACGGCGGATCACCGTTTCGACAGCAACGCGGTGGCGCAGGCGGCGCCGCCCGCAGGCGGCCCGGTGCTGGCCGACCGGCCTGCGCCGCCCGCGCCTCCCGCGCCCGAGGCGCAGGCCTATCCGGTGCGCAGTGTGCAGAGCGCCGCGCTGGCGTCTCCGCCGCTGCGCAACCGCACCTATACCGATCTGTATACGCCGGGCTGAAGCGGGAGTCCTGTGCGTCCCGCGCGGGGCGGGACGAAGCCAGGATGTGTGGACGCTAGGATTGCGCGGGCGGCGGGACGGCGAGAGGGGCCGACGCCGGCAGCGGGGCCGAGGCCAGCAGCATGGTGGGCGGCGACGACACCTCCAGGCCCGCGTCATGCAGGCGCTTGAGCAGGGTGAACAGCAAGGCGCTGCGCACGCCGTAGGCCGCCCGGGGCGAGGACACGTAGCCCTTGGCGTTGAAGATCAGGTTGCCGCCTTCGATGCCGTCCAGGAAGACGTTGGGAGCGGGCGTGTCCAGCACGTCCTCGTGGTCCGAGAAGGCTCGTAGAATCAATTCGCGCACCTGCTCGGCATCGGTGGATAGCGGCAAGGGCAGCTTGATCTGCACCAGCCCCAACGGATTCGAACGGGTCACGTTGCGCACGGTCTTGGTGACGAACTCCGAGTTCGGCACGATCACCGTGGAGCGGTCGCCCATCTGGATTTCCGTGGCGCGCACGTTGATGCGCAGGATGTCGCCCTCGACCCCACCCAGCGACACCCAGTCGCCCACCTTGACCGGGCGCTCGGCCAGCAGGATCAGGCCGGACACGAAGTTCTGCACCACCGCCTGCAAGCCAAAGCCGATACCCACGGACAGTGCGCTCGCGATCCACGCCACGCGTTCCAGTCCTATGCCCGCGGCCGACAGCGACAGCGCCACGGCGATCACGAAGCCGGCATAGCCGAACAGCGTGGCGGCCGACAACTGCATGCCCGGATCCAGTTCGGTCGTGGGCAAGTAGCGGTTGGACAGCCAGCGCTTGAGCATCTTCACGGCCAGCAGCGACAGCCCCAGCACCATCAGCGCCTGCAGCACCGCGCCGGGGCGGATCTGGGCTTCGCCGATGGCGAGCCCCTTGCGCAACTGATCGAAGCGTTGCAGCAGGTCCATCGGCGCTTCGCCGAAGGGCGCCAGCAGCAGGATCACGGCCAGCAGGCCGACCGCCACGCGGCCCACGCCCGACAGCAGCACGGCAGCCTGGTCGCGCATGCTGGGCGTTTCGTGCTCGCCGCCGTCGCGGTGCGAGGTGCCCAGCAGCGTGCTGAAGCCGTCCTCGATCAAGGTGGACAGCAGATAGGCCGAGGCCAGCACGATCAGCACCCACAGCACCTGCTTGACCATGAAGCTGCCGAACGCCACATAGCCCGCCAGCAGGCTGGCCAGGCTCAGGATCAGCACGGTCCAGACCGCGCCCAGCAGCAGCGACACCCAGAAGGGGATCGGCGCCTCGTTTTCCTGCATGGCCTGGCGCCGCAACCGGCGGCTGATGGCCAGCACCGCGCCCAGCGTCGCCATGGTCAGGACCGCGACGATGCCGGTCAGCGTGATGGTGGTGGTCAGGCTGGCGTTCAACAGCACTGGCAGGCGTTCGGCCAGCCAGATCATCACCACCAGCACGCCCAGCACGCCGGGCAGCCAGCGCAGCCGCGTCGCCACAATGTCGCTGACGGGCGGCAGGCGCCACGACGGCCGGTTCGCGGACAGCAGCGCATAGCCCAGGCCGGACACGTAGCCGCCGAAGCACACCGTTCCCACCAGGTTGGCCAGCAGCGACGAGGTGTTGTCGCTCAGCTGCGAATTCCAATCCAGCCCCATATGGATCAACAGCGCGACCACACCCGGCGTGGCGACGGCCAGGACCACATGCGTAACCGCTAGAAAGGAGCGGCGCAGGCGCCCCGGCGGCACGCGTGTGGCGGTTATCCGCAGCAGCACCCGGCCGATGGCGACACGCAGGGCGATCGTCAGCGCGATCGCCGCGCCCAAAAGCAGCCAGCCCCATTTCGGCGTCTGTCCGACCGCGGTCGCGAGGTCGTCGCGCAGCGCTTCCAGGCGTTCCAGGTCGCGCGGGAACTCCTCGCGGAACTCGGTCCAGAATTGGTCGGACAGGAAGGAATCGCGCCGCTCGCCCAAGCGCGCCTGGAACTGCTTGCGCCGCTGCGCCGAGATCTGCTCGGCCGTTTGCCCGGCGTCCACGGACAGCAGCCTGGCCAGCTTGATCTGCGCGTCCAGCGCCCGGCTGGTCTTGTCCAGCTGCATGCGCTGGGCGGCGACGTCGGAGGCTTCCTTGACGCCTTCGGGCGGCGTGCCCAGCTCGCTCAGCCGGGCCGTCACGCTGGCCAGCTGAGGCGTCAGGGCCTCGGCGGCGGCGTCGGCCTTGGACTGGATGTCCAACGCGTCGCTGCGCTGTTTCACCAGGGTGGCGTCATCGGTTTCGTCGGCGACGCGCTTGCGGATGTCGTCGATCTGCTTGCGCGCGGTCGCCAGCGCCGCTTCCGTGTCCGCCGGCGTGGGCGGCGCCGCGGCATGGGCCGGCAGCAGGACAAGCACTAGCAGCAGCGCCGCGATCAGCGCAGTGAAAATGGAGGCGCGGGCGCGGCCAGGCTGCGCGCGCAGGGTTAGGGAAGTCTGTGTCATGTTCAGGGGCGAGTCGCTCGCATTCGAGGCGGGAGCATAGCAAGCCGCCGCCTCATCCGTTGCAACAAAAACGAGCGCTGCGGCCCTATTTTTTTGATGCGCCCGACGGCCGTTGTGGCGGCGCGGACCCAGGGTAGAAATAGGGCCGGATAGGCGATCGGACGCCGCAGGCAGGCTCTGCTGCGGGCGGCGTCCGCAAACCCTATTTACGCGGCCAACGTTTGGATTCAACTCAAACAGGACGGGCGCTCGGCGCGGCGCGCTTTTTCGGCTTGCCCAGCACCGCGTCGCACACCTCCAGCCAGGCGTGGGCGGCATACGACAAATAGCCGGACCGTTGCCAGATATGGCCGACCTCCCATTGCATGCCGGACTTGGCCAGCTTGGCGGTGCTCAGGCCGCGCGTCTTCATGCGCTGCATCAGGGGTTCCGGCAGCAGCGCCACGCCCAGGCCCGCCGAGGCCATCGCCACCAGAAAGTCCCAGTGCGCGCTCTGGGCCGCGATGCCGGGCTGGAAGCCGGCATCGGCAAACGCCTGACGCAAGCGCCGGGTGATGGCGAAGTCGTCCGTGGGTATCAAGAGGCGCGCATCGCGCAGGGCGGAGAGCGGCAGCGAGGTCTTGCCGGCCCAGGGCGCGTCGGGCGGGCCGATCACCCAGATCGGGTAGCTGCCGAAGGGCTGGGCTGCCAGGCCGCCGTCTGGCGCAATGGGAAGAATGGTCGCGCCCACCTCCAGTTCGCCGCTGGCGACCAGGCCTTCCACGGCCTGGCCGGTGCCTTCGCGCAGGGTCAGGTGGATGCCCGGATGCAGTTCACGGAAGCGCTTGACCACAGGCGTGAACAGCAAGTTGATCATGGGCGGAATTCCGACCTCGAGCGCGCCGCGGCGCAGGTCCGCGGTCTGGCGCAATTCTTCGGACAGCTGGCGCATCGTTTCCAGCACCTGCAGGCCGCGCTGGTACATGACCCGGCCGGTGTCGGTGGGGCGGGCGGTGTGGCCGTCGCGGATCAAGAGCGGCGTGCCGGCCTCTTCCTCCAGCTGGCGGATCATCTTGCTTACCGTCGACTGCGTCACGAACAGCGTCTTGGCCGCCTGCGTGAAGCTGGCGTGCTTGACGGTTTCGACGAAGTACCGCAATGCGCGCACGTCCATGGACCGGGACTCCCTCGCGCGTTATGCGCAAAACTCTCAAACGATGAAAAAAATGACTTATTTGGATGATTTTAAGTCATTACGAGATTTGAGCCGGCCTTCCTATACTGCCGAAAATTCGTTCCCGGACCGCTTCGAGTCGGCCCGGGAACCTCGGGAAACGCCGCGTCAGACGGCGCCTGGGCGCACAGCGGCAACGCCGCGCCCCGCCGCACGTAGGCCCTTGAATCTGGAGACACCATGCATCTCGACCGTATCCGCCACCCTGGGCTGCGCGCCAAGATCACTTCCGCCGATCAGGCGGCTTTGCTGGTTCAGGACGGCATGACCGTCGGAATGAGCGGCTTCACCCGCGCAGGCGACTGTAAGTCGGTGCCGGCGGCGTTGGCGGCCCGCGCCGAGCGCGAGCCGCTCTCCATCACCCTGATCACCGGCGCATCACTGGGCCATGACACGGACAAGATGCTGGCGCAGGCCAACGCGCTGGCGCGCCGCATGCCGTTCCAGGTCGACACGACCCTGCGCCGCAAGATCAACCAAGGTGAAATCGCCTTTATCGACCAGCACCTGTCGGAAACGGTCGAACAGCTGCGCGCGGGCCATATCGGCCCCATCAACGTCGCCATCATCGAGGCCGCCGCCATCACCGAGACCGGCGCCATCGTGCCAACCATGTCGGTAGGCAACTCCGCCTCTTTTGCGCAGCAGGCGGACGTCATCATCATTGAATTGAACATGGGCGTGCCCGCCGCCATCGAGGGCCTGCACGATATCTACGTGCCCGAAGCCCGTCCGGCGCGCCAGCCCATCGGCCTGGTTTCCCCCGACCAGCGTATCGGCCAGTCCTGCATCGAAGTGGATCCGGCCAAGATCGCCGCCATCGTCATCACGCAAGAGCCGGACAGCCCGTCCAACGCCTTGCCGCCCGACGAGGAAACCAATGCCATCGCCGGCCACATCAATGACTTCCTGCGCCGCGAGGTCGACGCCGGCCGCCTGACCAACGAGCTGCTGCCCTTGCAGGCCGGCATCGGCACCATCGCCAACGCGGTGCTGCACGGCTTCGAGTCGTCCAGCTTCGAGAACCTGACGATGTATTCGGAAGTGCTGCAGGACAGCGCCATCGAACTGCTGGACCAGGGCAAGCTCGCGTTCGCGTCGGCCTCTTCGATCACGGTGTCCAAGCCCGTGTACGAAAAGATCCTGGCCAACATGGAGCACTACCGCGAGCGCATCGTGCTGCGCCCGCAAGAGATCAGCAACGCGCCCGAGATCGTGCGCCGTCTGGGCATCATCGCCATCAACACGGCGTTGGAGTTCGACATCTACGGCAACGTCAATTCCACCCACGTGGGCGGCACGCACATGATGAATGGCATCGGCGGTTCGGGCGACTTCGCGCGCAACGCGCACCTGGCGATCTTCGTGTCCAAGTCCATGGCCAAGAACGGCGACATCTCCAGCGTGGTGCCCATGGTGTCCCATGTCGACCACACCGAGCACGATGTCGATGTGCTGGTCACGGAATGCGGCCTGGCGGACCTGCGCGGCCTGGCGCCGCGCGAACGCGCGCGCGCGGTGATCCAGAACTGCGTGCATCCGTCCTACCGTGACGCCCTGCAGGATTATTTCGACCGTGCCTGCGAACGCGGCGGCCAGACGCCGCATCTGCTGGAGGAAGCGTTCTCCTGGCACCAGCGCTTCAATGAAACCGACACGATGCGGCCGGCCAGCCCGGCTGCGCGCAAGGTAGCCTGAGGTCCGCCGCGACGCGAGCCTGCCGCCGCCGCGACGCCTGCCGGGTCCGCGTGCGTAGCGCATCCCGGCTTGCGGATCGTGGTTTTCGCTGGCGTCGCGATTTGGTAGAGGTAAGGCAGCGGAGGCTGTCTTACCTTTTTTTTGCCTGGGTTTTCTTGCCGGGGCCGGACTTGGGGATGGTCAGGTTTTCGCGCGACATCTCCAGCTCGTCGCGCAGCCACTGCTTCAGTTCCACCAGCGGCGCCCAGTCGCGCAGGCTGGGCCGGTAGACCAGGTGATAGGTCTGCGCCTGTTCGTACTCGATGCTGATCGGAGAAATCTGCACCAGCCGGCCTGAGCACAGCGCGTCCGCGGCCAGCAGTTGGCGTCCCAGCGTGATGCCCAGCCCTTGCTCGGCGGCCTGCATCATCATGCCGGCATCGTTGAAGGAAGCCACCGGCGTGACGGGCGTGTCCAACCCGGCGGCGCTGAACCACGATTGCCAGAGCTCGCGCTCGCCCAGCAACGGTTGGCGCGCCAGCGTCTGGGGCGAGTAGTCTGGAAGCGCCGCCGCGGTTTCGGGCGACGCCAGGACGATCAGGGGCAGCGGCGTGTTGAACAAAGGTTCCGATTCCACGCCCGCCCAGGGGCCGCGCCCAAAACGCAGCGCGGCGTGAAAACCGTCGCGCAACAGATCCACCACCTGCTGCGACGTTTCGATTTCCAGCGTCAGACCCGGATTGCGCTCGCGCCAGCGCGCCATGCGCGGCAACAGCCAGCGTTGCGCGAAAGAGGGCAGCACCGACACGCGCAAGCGCTGCTCGCTGCCAGAGGCTGCGGCCGACGCCGCCATCGTCCCTTCATCCAGCAGCGCCATGGCGCCCTGCACGCTGCACAAGAGCGCGGCGCCGGCCGAATTCAGGACGATGCCCCGGCCGCTGCGCTCGAACAGGGGAAAGCCCAGTTGGGTTTCCAGCACCTTGATCTGCTGGCTGACGGCGCTGTGGGTCAGATGCAGCCGTTCGGCGGCCGCGCGCAGATTCTGCAGCTCGGCCACGGCACGGAAGGCGGGGAGGGTACTGAGCGGCAGGCGCATGATGGGGACCCAGGGAGAGATTGGTCATCATAGCTTACCGATACCCCCAAAACAATTCGATTTTCAGCGTGGTATTGGGCGACTACGCTTACCAAAGTGCATAAATACCTGGAGCCCATCATGTCTGCACAGCTTTGCACCCCGTCTTCTTCCGCCCTGGCCGCCATTGCCAGGGATCGCCAACAGTCCCCCGCACAGCCGGTCGCGGCGCAGCCCGCCGAACTGGCGGCGCCGCGCGCGGGATTCATCGCGATGCTTGCGGCCGCCTATCGCAAGCGCCGCAATGAAGCGCGCCTACGCCAACTGGCTGCCGATCTGGATGAGCACATGCTGCAGGATCTGGGCGCGCCCGGATGGCTGATGAACGAGGTCGCGGTCAAGCGCGACCTGGCGCGCTTGCGCGACGTGGACTACCTGCGCTGGTAGGTGGAGCTTTGGCCTCTGGTAAGCGGCCCGGCGTCCTTGCCGATTCCCCTTCGCGGCCCCGTCTCCTATATCAGGCAGGAGCGGGGCCGCGCGCTTGCCAGGAAGATGGCCTGTCTCTAGCTCTCTATATATAGCGAGGCGGAGGGCGCTAGAGCGCGCGGCTGGCGAGGCGTCGCAGATGGTGGATGCATCTGGAACAAATATTTGGCCGCACGGCATGACAGACGGAAAACTTGTGCTATAGTCTCGCTCCTTCGCAGTTCGGACAGTTCTGAAACGCGAAGCCAAGCAAGCACAACAGGTCGGGCAAGAAGATTCGAGCCAGGCCTGCCGCAAAGCAGTCAGAAATGAACGCCGCGCGGTTATTGCAAGGATTGCAGCAAGTTAGGCAAAAGCCAGTTGCACAATCTGCAAAAATCGTGCTATAGTCTTGAGCTTGGCAGTTGCCGAAAACTTAGGGTTAACCCTGATATTTCGATAGCTGCTAAGAGAAGCAGACCTGAAGAGGTCGCAAGCAAGAAAGCGAAACGCAGTATGTGACGCTGACTTGACAAGCGAAAAAAACTTCTTCATAATCTCGTTTCTCTGCTGCAAACAACGCGGCGCCAGCGAAAGCGGCGTAGCG